>BNJV01002914.1_pt1:0-2655000 | contig 2660737 bp, 2404 predicted proteins | sample 8540591 | NCBI WGS metagenome assembly BNJV01 (sample SAMD00202457, study PRJDB9452) | human saliva metagenome | host: Homo sapiens
TCGGCCAATACATAACCACCCCCTCATCCAATCAAATCAAACCAACCCATCCACTCCTCCACCCTTCTGAACTCAACCTCCAAAAACATTCATCGACGAATCAGCCAAATAATCAACAACGAAATAATCAACGATGAAAAAGGTTCATTCGACATTTGGAGTGATTTGATCCCCAAAAGTATGATCTGATTTTGCACTTGCTGGTTGACTCTACGCTTTTTTGGGGGTAGCACTTTTTACAAAGTACTCACAATGCTTTGATGATATGGAATTTATAAGTAACTTTGCGGAAGAAATTAGCCTCTTTGGGAACTGTTGACTACGAGCTCACCTATAGTGATTCGTCAGCCTCTTATGAACAGCAGTTTAGGATTTACTATCGTATCGATATTATCCCTAACCAGTACAATTCCAACCAAGTTAGGAAAGCACCTGATCTCATTATTAAACATCTATTACACAAACAATATGACAGCAGAAGAGTTATTTAGGGAAATAAGTAAAAAAGCAATAGCCTTTGGCATGTCCCCAAAAAACAAAGGGCAGCAGATAGAGAACTCAATAGGAAATACCATTATTAGAACAAACTTACAATCAGAGGCATTTACTAGTGGTACTGCATATTTTGGATTCCTCAATCCAGAAGAAGAAACTTCCGGCCCATACTCTGATTTCTCTTTTGTCGTTTTTCCAAATTCAGTAGACAACGTGAAGACTTGCGTGGTTTGTCTTGCTGTAGGTTCGTCTGGATTCCGCAACGATTATCAGTTAGCAGCACTCCCTGGTCTTCGCAGAATGTTCCTTAAACTCAAGGGGCAGAATACGTTTTTCAAGGCATCTTTTGATGATATAGAAAGTACGTCAACTGATTTGTTGAAAGAAATTCGCGCATCATATACTCAATTAGCCAGTGTCATAGAGAAGTATAAGACTGTTTTGCCCGCTAGTTGCATTGTTAATCCCCAAGAGGAAGAAGGAATAAACACCATTTATGCATGGCTGGCTACCTACGCTAAGATACGCTCTTGGGGGACAAATGAGAAACTGAGAAAAGAGATAGAGGATTCCTTGTCAAATATTTCTGTTTCTGATATCACCAACGAAGAAGAGGATATTAAAGCTCTTCTCGAAAGACGTAAGTATATCGTATTGCAAGGAGCTCCAGGAACAGGAAAGACCTATACAGCATTGAATATTGCTAAGGGTTACAAACAAATATTCTTTGAGCAATTCCACGCAGAAACGACTTTCTCCGATTTTGTCTACGGTATAGAGCCTAATATGTCAGTTGACATGTCGCAACCTCAGTTCAAAGCTAAGGAAGGTGTGCTTTATCAAGCTGTAAAATATGCAAACAAACACGAGAATGAAAAGGTGCTACTGATCATTGATGAAATCAACCGTGCCAATTTGTCGAATGTACTTGGCCCTGTATTTTATCTTTTCGAATATCAATCGGGGGAGAGAAACGTTGAAATATCAGTTGGTGATGTGAAGCTGCCTAAACTTCCTGATAATCTTCATGTGATAGCAACCATGAATACGGCAGACAGAAGTTTGGCTGTCGTAGACTTTGCATTGCGCCGCCGATTTGCATGGTACACTCTCCGTCCTCACGAGATAACGCCCGGAAGTGGTAAGAAGTTCATGAAAGATAGCTACAATAAATTTGCAGATATATTCTTCCAATACGCTACTGATGATGAACTTAATCTCCAACCTGGTCAATCTTATTTTATTGTAAGCAAACAGGAAGCTAACAAGGAAATGAAGGAGCGTATGATATATGAATTAATGCCCTTGATAAAAGAATACTTGGCTGAAGGTTATCTATTGAAGGCGAAAGACTCCTTCTGCGTTTTATTCCTAAAAGAAACAGGAAAATTGATGTATGAGTAAAATACAGGTGTTTTCTTTGGGACAGCTACCAACTTTGTCTTCTACAATATGGACTTGCGATAAGGTGAAGCAAAGTTGGAAATGGAAGGACCGCTCAATGGAAGCAGTCATGCAGAGATTTGTGGATCTGAATCAGAAGAATTTATCCTATCTTGATATTTCTGCATGTGTAGAGTCCGTCAATGGCAAGCCCGCGATCAAACTCACAACATCTAGGTTTGTGGGGGCAATCCCTATTATTTCTCCTATGAATGGTAAAGCGGTGGGAGATCTAACTGTTACCGGCCGATTTGGAGAGGATGTAGGAGAACTAATAAGTTTACTTGATAGTACCATAAAACCTGAATATTCCGATGAACTTCAGTTGGTTCAGGATTCTCAGATGACACCACCCATATTTTTGAGTGCTGCAAATACTTAGAACTTTATGAGCAAGCGGAAAAGTTCAAATGGAGAAAGTTTACCAATGAGGTCAGAACCAGCCGCCAACCAAGTGGATCTACGCTGTGGTCGGAATATGCCATAAGAACAGCGCGCAATCCTATGGAATTCTCTGTTTTCCATAACAAATGCAATATACTTACGTCGGATCATCCTGAGTGGCAGCAATTAAACTACGTCCTCCAACTTGCTATCGAAGAACTAGAATCTCAAAGAACGCCACTTAGAACGCGGGCTGTCTATTCTTCACAGATCGCCAGAATGAAGATAAAACTTCGTGATAAACGTTGCTCTCCAATAGACAAAATAAAACTCCGTACATCAGACCCTTATATCATTAAACAGCTTAAAGAACTAGCAAATAACATCTTACGCAATAGTACTAACGAAAAGTTGGCATGGCGTATGGATTATGCAGAGTTTTTTGAGAGGTATATTCAGTACTTATTGAGCGATGTATCTAAAAAGAAAGGGGCAAGAGAAGTGAACAATCCTCATTATAGTATCCGCATGAGAAATCGTCCCTCATGGGCACTTAACTATCTGGAACCAGATATGATTATTCAGAAAGGAGACAAACAGATAGTGGTTGACGCAAAGTACAAAAGTCATCTTTTTAATTGGAACAAAAATAGCGAAGATCTCAAGGAAACCTTCCGCCATGATCTTCATCAAATACTAGCCTATTGTTCCTTAAATGGTATGACTCAAAAACAAGCCATACTAGTCTACCCATTCAGTGATTTCATTTGTCATGAAGTGAAGATATACAGTTCAATCACAACAACAGAAGCCAAAGTTTTGATGGTTGGTATTCCAATTGTGAGGAATAAAATAGAGGAGGTTAAATCCAAACTAAATGAAGTTATAGACTTTGGATTTTAACTCCAATCGGTCATTAGATCCTGAACAGATTTCATTAGATTGTTGAGCAGATGGTTGATTGTGAGTTCGAAGGCGTAGCGGGCTACGTCTAGAACGAACGAGCAACAAGATGCCAACAAGAAAATAAAAGATAGCAGGAAGTTATGTTCTCTGTAAAAAAAAATGCCCAATAACGGTCTAATAACCGATTTGGGTTTAAGGTGCGTAACAAATCTGCAATGGCTAATAAAGAGATATTGCTGTCCAGTAATAGTTCTCTGATGGTAAAACATGGCTGAAAACCTCATACAGGATTTCCGTCTTTTTTGTTACTTTGCAACCAACAAATCGGTATTGTCCGAAAAAGTGTGTAAGTTTTTCGAACAATACCCAGTAATTTTGAACTTGCTGGTTGTCTTTACAGCCTACCCAAAGATGACTATATAAAAACGGCAACGCGGTACACACCACATTGCCGAGCATAAGAAAACAATAAGACTTGGAAAACTCCCCACTATGAAGGGAGTTTACAAGGAAATTATCCTAAGTATTTGAGCAAAATGCTCACATTGGCCTCTTCGCGAAGACGACGCAAAGCACGCTCCTTGATCTGACGCACACGCTCACGAGTGAGGTTGAGCGTAGTAGCCACCTCTTCCGCAGTCATTTCTGCGCGACCAATGCCGAAGAGCATTTTCACCACACTGCACTCACGCTCTGAAAGCACTTGGAGTGCGGTGTCAATGTCGGTAGACAAAGACTCACGCTCCATACTGTTGTCGGTGCCAGGTGCTCCTTCATCGGTCATGATGTCGATCATGGAGTTCGTTTCGTCGTCTTGGAAAGGAGCATCCACACTCACCTTCTTGCCGCCTGCATTGAGGCTATCTTTGATGCGGTCAAGGTCAGTGTCAAGCAAATCGGCCAATTCTTCTGCAGAAGGACGACGTTGGTGGAGCTGTTCAAACTCGGTAGTGGCACGACCAATCTTGGCCTGCAATCCCACTTGATTGAGCGGCATGCGCACAATGCGGCTTTGCTCGCTAATCGCCTGGAGAATGCTTTGACGAATCCACCATACAGCATACGAGATGAACTTAAATCCACGCGTTTCATCGAATTTCTGTGCAGCTTTCATTAAGCCGATGTTCCCTTCGTCGATGAGGTCGTTGAGCGACATCCCCTGATTTTGGTACTGCTTGGCAACCGACACCACGAAACGCAAATTGGCTTTGACCAAACGCTCCAAAGCGGCTTGATCATTATTGCGAATGCGCTGTGCGAGTTCCACCTCTTCATCCATAGAGAGGAGTTCAAGACGACCAATCTCGGTAAGATACTTGTCAATCGCGGCATCACCACGGTTGGTAATGCCCTGAGAAATTTAGTTGTCGCATAACGAACGAGGAAATATATGATAAGTTTAACAGCTAGGGCGCAAATGCTCTGCGCAAAGCAAGAACTTCCACAGCGCAAACACCCAAACTGTTACAAATATACCATACATTTCTTGGGAAAACAAGTTTTCAAGGCAGAAAATCACCTCTCTGCATCTTTTTTCAAATATTTTGCCCACTTTACTTGTCAGATTATTCATTTTATAATAACTTTGGAGTCTAAAAGCCTGTGCTGCCCAACAATATAAATTGTCACGACAACACAGACTCCCTGAAATGAAACTGCGATTTCTTCTCTTCAGTGAAACACACTCACCGAAGCAAGTCTGAAACGCCCTTCTCCTCTTTCGAATATGAACGACTATTTGCAACAATTAGACCATTCGGTCGACGAAATGTTCGATCGTTTATCACAGAGATACCAAGCCGACGACATCATTCGCCTACGACAAGCCTACGCATTGGCTAGAGAAGCCCACAATGGTCAAAAACGCGCTGCCGGCGAACCCTACATTATGCACCCTGTGGCTGTGGCGCGCATTGTAGCAGAAGAGTTTATGCTCGATGCCAACTCTGTGGTGGCGGCTTTTTTGCACGATGTCGTGGAAGACACGCCTTACACCATTGAAGACATCAGAGAAAGATTTGGCGACGATGTGGCTTTTTTAGTCAAAGTCGTCACCAAACCCAGTAAAGTAGTGGGAGCTGCACCCGATGTGCGCAAACAAGAAAACAACTTCCGCCAACTTCTCGACTCTTTGCGCCACGACATCCGCGCTGTCTTTGTCAAACTTGCCGACCGCCTACACAACATGCGCACACTCGGCGCCATGCTCCCCGAAAAGCAAATGAAGATTGGCGGAGAAACTGATTTCTTCTACGCTCCCTTTGCCAACCGTCTGGGGTTGCATAACCTAAGGCGGGAATTGGAGAACCTGTCCTTTCGTTTCAGATGTCCCGAACGCTATGAACGTTTGCAGCAACAACTCCAACACGACATTGTCGAACACCAAGAGGAACTCTCACTACTCACTTCGCGCATTGAGCTACTCCTTGCAGAAAAAGATCTCCCCGTGCGCACCGAAGTGCGCTATCGACTGCCTTATAGCATCGACACACGCATGCGCAAATCAGGACGCGATTTTCAGCATATCGACCATCGCTATGTCATTCGCGTCATTTACGACCGCACGCTCCTCAACGAAGTAGACAAAAAGCGCACCGACAAAGCCATATGTTTGCGCATCTACGGCATTTTGACCAATCATTTTCAAGAAAAAGTGGGGAGCTCCATCAACTATATCGATGTGCCCAAAGAAAATGGTTATCAGTCCTACCACGTCCAACTGCTCAGCGGTTGTGGTCGATGGGATGAAATCCACATTTCATCTGAAGAAATGGTGACGCGCACCAAGTTAGGACTCATCGTCAACCAGATTGAGACGCACCGCAACAGAGAGCACAGCGCAGGTGTCAACCAACTGTTGAGCAAATCGGACAAACAATGGATCGACAAATTTTGCGTCCAACTTCAACAAATCGCAGAGAGCGACGGTGATGGCGATTTTATGGAAGGCGTCACCGCCAGTCTCTACAGCGAAGACATCACCGTCTACGACATCGATGGCACTCCCGTGCGCTTGCCACAACAAGCCACCGCTTTAGACTTCGCCTTTGAGCGCAATCTCGGCAAACACGCACAATATGCGCGCATTGACGGCAAGTTGGCTTCCCTTCCCACAGTCCTCACACACGGTTGCTGTGTGGAAATCGGCACTCACCCGCAAGCGCACCCCTTGCCCGAATGGGAAAAAGTGGTCACCACCTATCGCGCCAAGAGCTATCTGTCGCGATTCTTCCAAGACGTTCACACAGAAGCCCCACACCGCTGCCCCATTTGTCAGCCCCTGCCCGGTCAAGAAGTCATCGGTTTCACCAACGAAGCCCAAGGAGATGGTCGTGTCGTGATTCACCGTCGAGATTGTCGTCGCGCCATCAGTCTGTCCGCCCAGCGCGGAGATGCCATTGTCAATGTAGACTTCCCCGTGAGCGACTACACCTATGAAGTGCGCACCCGTCTGCGCGCCATCGACCGCTTCGGATTGCTCAGCGACATCACAGAATGTCTGACCCAAGGTTTGCAACTCAACCTCTATCGCATTGAGATGGAAACACGCGACAACATCGTGGAATGCACACTCCACTATGCCGTTCATTCTGCTGAAGAACTGCGCACCGCTGTTCGCTTCCTCAGTGTCATCGAAGGGGGTAGACGAGGTGCTTAAAGCCTAAGTATAGTATCATTCCAAAATCTGTCATCTCGGGTTTACTCCTCACGTGCAAACACACGCAATCACGCACATAAGGAGTAAACCCGAAAGCATTCTTCGCATTTCTTGTACTTGAAATTCGGGATAATTCAAAATAAAACACTAATTTTGCAGCCGTAAAAAAGCGAATGCACGCAAAACAAGCCAGTCAAGCGTGCGGCTGAAGCCCAAGGCATAGAGAGAAAATCTCCACGAATCCACATTGATTCACAGCAAGTTCGCGCTAATCCTCACCCAAATGGACGACTATCATTCGGAAACTTATCAACGCTCGCTTGGATAGGACGAAGCAAGGCTTTCTTCCTACCCACACCTCCTTTTTGAAATAAGAAGAAAGCCCGTTATGCTCACATATTGGAACTACAAACAAGGTCTGCGCACGCAAGACGAATGGACTCCCAACTGCTGGATTCAGGCCACCTGCCCCACTCCAGAAGATGAAGAATATCTCACAAAAACTTTAAAGTACCCGATTATTTCCTTGACGACATTCGAGACAAGGACGAACGCGCACGCTACGACTACGACGAAGGCTGGATGCTCATCATCCTCCGCATTCCCTATCAGAAAGAAGAACAAAGTCGCACCCCTCACACCACCATCCCTATGGGTTTGATTCTCAACAAAGACATTTGTTTGACGGTGTGCCACTACGAAACAAACATGATGCTCGACTTTGTATCCTATCAACAAAAGCGCAATTTAGGTTTCACCGACTCTGTCGATTTCGTCTTTCGCCTTTTCCTCTCTAGCGCAGTCTGGTATCTCAAGCGTTTGAAACAAATCAGCACCATTATTGATGCTGCCAAAAGAGATTTGGATCGCCCCATCAACAATGCCGACCTCATCAATCTCTCGCGCCTGCAAGACTCGCTCACCTATTTTGCCACCTCCATCCGTGGCAACGAAATGTTGCTCTCCAAGTTGAAATTTAAGTTGCACGTCGACGAACTCGATGCCGACATGATTGAAGACGTAAACATTGAGATGAGTCAGGCACGCGAAACCACCAACATCTACACCAACATCTTGGAGTCTACCATCGACACCTACGCGGCTATCATCAACAACAACATGAGCCACACGATGAAGACTATGACCTCGCTGAGCATCATCCTCATGTTCCCCACGCTCATCGCCAGCATCTACGGGATGAACCTCATCAACGGCATGGAGCATTGGGTCTGGGGATTCCCACTCACCATTGGAGCCTCCATCTTCGTCACCCTACTCTTCTTCTGGTATTTCCGCAAAATCAATTGGATTTGATGCTCCATCCACCATTCAAAAGTGGGGAAACCACAAAGTAGACCACAAAAAAGACACGCTAGAACTCAAAATCTATCGTTTTCCTAGGTTTTCTGTTCCACAAAATGCAGATTTCGGCAAAAAGATTTGGATATTCCTATCTTTTTGCCGTTATTTGCAGTATAGGACTGCCCCTTTCGGAAAATTCTCTAAATCCATCGGGCAATCGAGTTCTTTGATTCACATCTCTCAACCACTAAACGACACTCCCTCAAATGAGTGAACAAGTAGATCCTCAGCTCCAAGTAGCTGCCCCTGAACACGTCGCAAACGACGTCACTGAAGCACCAACAACTGCTGTTGAAGTTGCTGCCAACACGCAAGAAGACAATACCTCTACGTCTGCTGCTCCCAAATTCGCTTCTCAAGAAGAAGTGATGGCTCACCTCAAAACCCTGCTCGAAAGTCCAGAAACGGCAGACCGCACGGTGCTCGAGGCCTGCAAAAGCAATTTCTACCGCTTCCACAACGAAATCATTGCCAAAGCTCGCCAACAATTTGTGGCAGAAGGCCATGAAGAAGCCGACTTTGTCGCTCCCAAACTCCCCTTGGAAGAAGAATTCAAACAGTTGTTAGCCGACATCAAAGTACGCCGTGCTGAAATCGCAGCACAGGCAGAAGCGGAACGACAGGCTAACTTGGCGCGCAAACTCGAAATCATCGAAAAGCTCAAAGAGTTGGCCGCAGATGCTGAACTCATCGACAAAAAAACTACGACACCTTCAAAGCACTCCAAACCGAGTGGAAAGAATTAGGGTGCCATCCCCTGCCGAACGCGTGACAGACACCTGGAAAAGTTTCCAACACGCCGTAGAACAAGGTTACGACCTCCTGCGCATGAACCACGAAATGCGCGAATATGACTTCAAGAAAAACCTTGAAATCAAAACACGTCTGTGCGAAGCTGCCGAACAACTCACCACTTCCGACAACGTGATCGATGCTTTCCACCAGTTGCAACAACTGCATGCTGAATATCGCGAAACAGGTCCCGTGGCCAAAGAATTGCGCGATGAGGTGTGGAGCCGTTTCAAAACTGCCTCTACCACCATCAACAAGCGTCACCAAGATTTCTTCATCGCACAGAAACAACAAGAAGAGGAAAATCTGCAACGCAAAACGGAAATTTGCGAGCGCGTGGAAGCCATCGACCTTGCACCACTTCGCACCATGAACGACTGGGAAACCGTCGCTCAACAAATCATTGCTATGCAAGCGGAGTGGAAAACCATTGGTTATGCGCCACGCAAAGCCAACCAACAGATTTTTCGAACGCTTCCGCACAGCTTTGCGATCGTTTCTTTATTGCAAAAATCGCAATTCAACAAAGAAATGCGAGAAACTTTTGCGGCCAACTTAGCCAAAAAGACGGCGCTCTGCGAAAAAGCAGAACAACTCTCCGAAAGCACCGATTGGGCTGCCACCACCAAACAACTCATTGCGCTGCAAGCGGAGTGGAAAACCATCGGTAGTGTGCCCAACAAAGCGAGCGACACTGTCTGGAAACGCTTCAGCAAGGCCTGCAACACTTTCTTCGATCGTAAAAAAGCGGCTAACAATACCGGTAGCGAAGAAGAAACTGCCAATCTGGCCAAAAAACAAGACATCATCGCCCGTTTGCAACAACTCATTACAGAAGGTAGCGACAACCTCCACGATGCAGTCAAAGCGCTGCAAGCCGAATGGAACGAAGTGGGTCATGTGCCTTTCAAAAAGAAAGAACAAATCTATCAGGCCTATCGCAAAGCCTGCGACACGCTCTACGAAACACTCCACGAAGAAGCTGGTCGTCGTCGCATAGACAATATGGTGCGCCGTGCGGCTTCGCAAGGTGGCAACGAGCGCCAACGCTTGCAACGCGCTCTTGACGAGAAAAAAGCTGAGATTGCCAACTACGAAACTAATCTTTCGTTCCTCACTGCAAAATCTAAGTCGGGTTCTTCACTCGTGGCCGATGTGGAACGCCGCATCGAACTCCTCAAAAAGGATCTCGCACTATTGACCGAGAAAATCACTCAACTTGGAGAATAACTTTTCTCTACAAGGTGCAATACAACCATGCTCCATACCGACAGCTCCTCTTTTGTCTGTTTGTATGGAGCATTCTTGTAAACCCCAATCGGTCATTAGATTCTGAACTGATTTCATTGAATTGTTGAACAGATGGTTGGTTGTGAGTTCGAAGGCGTAGCGGGCTACTTCGAGAACGAACGTTTTCGTTAAGCCAAATGAGCAGAACCGAGCTTGCTCGAGTTATGCCATGGCGAGAAAACGAAGGATGAAATCCAACAAGAAACAAGATGCCAACAAGAAAATGAAAGATGGCAGGAAGTTATATGCTCTATAACGAATTGCACTATAACGGTCTAATGACCGATTTGGGGTAAATGTACACGTTCGTTATTACAAGCATCACTACAACGATATAATGACCGATCGCGGATGATTCTTCCATCACGCGCTCTCACTAAGTACTCATCCCCTCCCCCCCCTTTCATTTCCTCACTTTCGCAAAGTCCTCAAACCCTATGCCCATCATTCCCCTCACCTCGCTCAACCATCCTGGCATTGAAATTTTCACCTCGCTCACAGAAGCACAATTGCGCAATCGACTGGACGCCTCGCAAGCCATGTTCATTGCCGAAAGTCCCAAAGTGATTCAAGTGGCACTCAATGCAGGCTACACCCCTCTGGCGCTGCTTTGCGAAGCGCGCCACATCACCGGAGATGCGGCAGACATCATCGCCAAATGTGGCGACATTCCCATCTACACTGGCGAGCGCGAACTCCTGGCTGCTCTCACTGGCTACACCCTCACACGCGGTGTGCTCTGCGCCATGCGCCGCCCCGCTCCACTTCCACTCGAAACGGTGTTGCACAACGCACAAAGAGTGGTGGTCATCGATGGTGTGGTCGACTCCACCAACATTGGTGCCATCTTCCGTTCTGCGGCGGCCTTAGGCATCGATGCCGTATTGCTCACTCCCAGCTCATGCGATCCGCTCAATCGCCGTTCCATTCGCGTCTCCATGGGAAGCACATTCTTAGTGCCTTGGACGTGGCTCACCGCGCCGCTCTCTTCCCTGCGCGACTATGGGTTCACCACAGCAGCTATGGCGCTCACCGACAATTCCATCCCTCTGGGCGATCCAAGTTTGCACCAACACGATCGGCTAGCCCTCATCATGGGCACCGAGGGTGACGGACTTGCGCCACAAACCATTGCCGAAGCTGACCTTGTGGTGCGCATCCCAATGTCGCATCAGGTGGATTCTCTCAATGTTGCAGCTGCCTCTGCTGTTGCCTTTTGGGAACTCTGCAAAAGACCCTAATTCATTTTCATCCTGCATAGGCCTACCCATAATTGAAGTTTTATGCTCATCAATCGACCTGTCGTTTTGCCACAAACAACGGGTCGATTATTATAAAAACAACGTATCGTTTTGGTGAAAACATCAGCTCGTTTTGAGAAAAACAACGTATCGTTTTGATGAAAACGACGTGTCGTTTTGAAGAAAACAACGTGTCGTTTTGGTGAAAACAACGTGTCGTTTTGGTGAAAACAACGTGTCGTTTTGAGAAAAACAACGTATCGTTTTGGTGAAAACAACGTGTCGTTTTTAAGAGAAGTGACGTGTTGTTTTCAAACAACATTCGGATGCAGAAAAAACTATCGATGAGCCACCCATCAAAAACAGAGTTTTTCGAACTGTAAAAAATCTACAATCACCCCCTCTCGCGCGCACGCGTACGCGCACATCACAGGACTTTTTGCATTTTTGCTGTCACAAGTGTCACAGCACCCATCATAATACACTATATTCCAAATCATTACGCAAACCATATACACATTTTAACGAACAAACAATTTAACCCACACAAACAAGGTCGATAATACGTCGAAAAAATTCCATTTCTAATCTACATTATCCACTATTTCGAGGTCTTATTTTCCCCATCTGTGACACTTGTGACAGCAAAAAATCAACATCGCTGTTGGAAGGCACGCGCGTACACGCGTACGAGAAGGAAAACACAAATACGCCCAAATTTGCCATATAAACAACACAAAATAGAGTGCAAGAAAAATATTTTTGTCGCTTTTTCCTTGATTTTTCCCTCTTTGAGGACTTTTCACCCCCTATATCAATAGGGACGCATTCACGATGCACTTTCACGATGCGTAATTCCAATTACCAACTCCACTTTCACGGCGAAAGCCTATCTACATGGAGCATCCTCTTACATACCATCTAGACAGCCACCTGTAACTGTCTACTATTCTTCCTCCATACTGCAAGTATCTCGCCAACATCGTAATTTCCGTCACCCACAATTCCACACGCGAACATAGCTTAGAAACTCCACATGAAGTACCCGCAATGGCAGCAAAGTTGGCAAACTTGCAAGCACAAAAGAAGTTCCAGCTCACTGCGATTGGTGTGGGTGATGATGCCGACATGAGCGTCTTGCAGCAATTATCGCCAATGACAGCCAAGTTGAAAGGTACAAACTTCACGGATTTCTTCCAGTGGCTCTCTGCCAGTGTGAGCATGGTGTCGCAAAGTATTCCTGGTGATGGTCCTGTTCCACTTCCTGATGGTACGGATATTTGGGGTCAAATGACATTCTAAAAACTACACATCTCCCATCTACCGCATTTAGTGTGCGGTAGATGGAATGTTATCTCCCCGAGTACTCTCAGACATTACCCAAAGAGGAAGAAGAAAGACAAAGAAAATACACATGAAAGACTACTTCCACATAAAGCGCATTATCCTCTCAACCACTAAAATATTCTGTTGCAAAAAGGGAGCACAAAAGAAAAGCATGTTCCGAGGCTTTCGCAATTTATTTCCAGCCAAGAAAGTAACAGAGAAACAGTTGCACGAGTTTGTTCGCATTGAATTGGAACAATTTCTCAAGCATCCAGAATTGTGTACCAAATCAGAGAGATTGTTGTTAAGGAATTAGAGAAAAGAAAGCCACAAACTAGTGCAGGTGTAGCAACAAACACCACTCAAGTTGCAGGAAATACGACACAACAGAGTACTACTGCTGCGACCTCATCTGCGCCTTCACCAGTTCAAAAAGAGAGTAATCCTCATAAGAACGACAAATCGCTCTCTCACACATCTGATGGCTGAACGCAAAGGACGAGTGGAACGCAAAGAGCAAGCACAACGAGCGGAATGCAAAGGACAAGTGCGACAAGAACAACTGCAACTAGGCAGAGAGCACAAGCTCCTCAACCGACACCACAGACGCAAGCATCCGCTCAACCATACGTGCAACCACAACCTGCGCAACACCAACAACCACAACAAAGGACATATAACACATATCAACCTGCGCAAACTTCCACAACCACGAACAGCATGGCTGCTTCTCCAGAGCCCGAATTAAATTTGCTAGAGTATTTTGGAACTTGCGTCTTTGACAAGTTTTTCATCACAGAGGGACGAGCCAGAAGAAAGGAAATATGGGGATTTATGCTTTTTGCGACACTCATCTACTTTGTACTACTCTTCCTCGTTGCAGTAGGCATCATTCCAGAAGGAGTCACCTACTTCTATGCGCTTATTGTTTTTCTTCCCAATCTAGCGGTAAACATCAGAAGACTGCATGATTTAGGGCTTTCAGGGTGGTGGCTACTTGCTGGTTTAATCCCTTTCGTTGGATTGCTAGGTGCCATCCCACTGCTTTTTGTTGAAGGAGAGAAAAGACGCAATAAATACGGTCCTGACCCAAAGCGTTGAACCCTCAAACTGATGAAACAACAAAGTGTAACTTTGACAAAGGATGAAGGATGTTACACATAATACAAACAATACCCTTAGCCCGAAGTACAATCCACGTGCTTCGGGCTTTTCTATACCCAGAAGGATACTGAATAAGAAAGGACATAGACATCTCCACATTAAGGTATTGCCCGCAAATAAGAACTTTGGAGCTTACACACATTTGTGGACCAAACCAAAATCAGAATATACAGACCATTGAGGGGTTGAACACGATGACAAGAGAGAAGAAAATATAGAATGTACAAACAAAAAATCCCCACTCCTTTGTGAGGAGTGAGGATGGCATAAGTATGTGGTGTAAAATTACTCTGCAGTTGCAGGGGCCTCTGTTTCAGCAACAGGAGCTTCGACCTGAGCTTCAGCAGCCACGGGAGCTTCTTCAGCAGCGGCCTTCTTTGAACGACGAGTACGCTTAGCCTTCTTTTCAGTCTTGGCCATGTTCTCGTTGTAGTCAACCAATTCGATAAAGCACATTGGCGCTGCGTCTCCTGCACGGAAACCAGTCTTGATGATGCGGGTGTAACCACCAGGACGATCACCAACCTTGACGCTGACTTCTTTGAAGAGTTCAGTTACGGCGAACTTATCTTTGAGGTAAGAGAAGACAACACGACGTGAGTTAGTGGTGTCTTGCTTAGACTTGGTGATAAGGGGCTCGACGTACTTTTTCAACGCTTTAGCCTTAGCGACAGTCGTAGTGATTCTTTTGTGCTTAATCAACGACACAGCCATGTTTGAAAGCATAGCAGCGCGGTGAGAGGCAGTACGACTGAGATGATTGAATTTTTTATTGTGTCTCATTTGGGTACTTATTGTTTAATGGGATAGTTGACTAATTTGCCGAATGTTCGGGATTAATCCTTGTCCAATTTGTATTTTGAAATGTCGGTTCCAAACGACAGATTCAGACTCTCGAGCAAATCATCAAGCTCGGTGAGCGATTTCCTACCAAAGTTGCGGAACTTCAAGAGATCGTTTTTGTTGTATTGAACGAGTTCGCCGAGTGTTTCAACGTCTGCGGCTTTCAAGCAATTGAGAGCGCGAACAGAAAGGTTGAGCTCAACGAGCTTCGTTTTGAGCAACTGACGCATGTGCAATACTTCTTCATCGAACTCTTCATTGTCAGCATCGGGTGCATCGTCCACGGTGATTTTCTCATCGGAGAAGAGCATGAAGTGATAGATGAGGATTTTTGCAGCTTCTTTCAGTGCATCCTTTGGGTGAATGGAACCGTCCGTTGACACTTCAAGCACGAGCTTATCGTAGTCAGTCTTCTGCTCAACGCGGAAGGGCTCGATAACGTACTTGACGTTACGGATGGGGGTGTAAATAGAATCGATGGGAATTACGTTGACATCGGTGCAGAACTCGCGATTTTCATCAGCGGGAACATATCCGCGACCCTTGTTGATCGTAACTTCGATCGTCATCGTGGCTTTGGAATCCAAATGGCAAATTACCAGTTCGGGGTTGAGCACCTCAAAACCTGACAATTGTTTGCCAATGTCACCTGCTTTGAACTCCGTAGAGTTCGAAATGGTGATACTTGCTTTCTCAGTCTCGAATTCTTCTACTAACTGTTTGAAGCGTACTTGCTTCAACTTGAGAATGATGTTGGTTACGTCTTCCTTCACACCGGGTACAGAAGCAAATTCGTGTTCCACTCCATCAATCTTGATAGCGCAGATGGCGAAACCTTCTAGGGAGGAGAGAAGGATGCGACGTAGAGCATTGCCGACGGTGGTACCGAAACCTGTTTCCAAAGGACGGAATTCGAATTTTCCGTACTTAGAATCGTTTTCGAGCATAACCACTTTGTCGGGTTTGGAATGCTAATATCGCCATGAAAAATCGTATTATGAATTAGTTCTTAGAGTAGAGCTCGACAATCAACTGTTCCTTGATGTTCTCAGGAATGTCAGCACGCTCGGGCTTGTGGAGGAGCTTACCAGACTTGGTTGCTTCGTCCCATTCCACCCAAGGATACTTAGAGTGATTGAAACCAGCGAGAGAGTCAGCGATCACTTCGAGTGACTTAGACTTTTCGCGAACAGCTACCACCTGACCGGGCTTCACGCTGTAAGAAGCGATGTTAACCACGCGACCATCAACGGTGATGTGCTTGTGGTTTACAAGCTGACGGGCAGCAGCACGAGTGCCAGCAATACCGAGACGATATACGACGTTGTCAAGACGACATTCGAGAGCTTGGAGCAAAGTTCACCGGTGATACCGCTGGCCTTTGCAGCCTTGTCGAAGAGATTACGGAATTGCTTTTCGAGAACGCCATAGGTGAACTTAGCCTTTTGCTTCTCGGCGAGCATGACGCCGTATTCAGAGGTCTTGCGACGACGCACGTTTTGGTTGCGACCCTGCATACGCTTGGTAGTGTTGCCGAAGATGTCTTCACCAAATTTGCGTGAAAGACGAACCTTAGGACCTGTATATCTTGCCATATTGGTTGATTTACTTTGAAGTTGTTATCGTTATCTTAGGGCGACTTCAGTCCACTGCATCTGGAAGGTTCCAGAGTGCGGTGGTTGAAATCGTTCTAGTTTGCTTTCTTCCTCTTTCGTTGAAATGGCTTACCTTGTAAAAGGATCGGCATCTTAACTAAGCTATATGATCAGCCTCATGTGAGAACAGTTTACAATATAGCGGAAGAGAGCTCAGGTTGTCTTATTACACACGACGGCGCTTGGGAGGACGGCAGCCATTGTGAGGAAGTGGAGTAACGTCAACGATTTCAGTTACTTCGATACCTGCACCGTGGCAAGCGCGGATGGCGCTTTCACGACCGTTACCAGGACCCTTAACATAGGCCTTAACCTTGCGGAGACCGAGATCAAAAGCTACTTTTGCGCAGTCTTGAGCAGCCATCTGAGCAGCGTAAGGAGTGTTCTTTTTAGAACCACGGAAGCCCATCTTACCAGCACTAGACCAAGAGATAACTTGACCTTCGCCGTTAGCGAGTGAAACGATGATATTGTTGAAGGAGCTGTGTACGTGGAGCTGACCTAGGGCGTCAACCTTCACGTTGCGCTTCTTTGCAGAGACAGTTTTCTTTGCCATAAGTTTACTTATTATTTAGTAGCCTTCTTCTTGTTAGCAACGGTCTTCTTGCGACCCTTGCGAGTACGAGCGTTGTTCTTCGTGCTCTGGCCACGGAGGGGAAGACCAATACGGTGGCGAATACCACGATAGCAACCGATGTCCATGAGACGCTTGATGTTGAGTTGTACTTCAGAGCGGAGGTCACCCTCTACTTTGAACTCAGCACCGATGATTTCACGAATCTTAGCGGCTTGGTCGTCCGTCCAATCTTTTACTTTGATGTCTCTGTCAATCCCGGCCTTGTCAAGGATTTTTGCCGAGCTACTACGACCAATACCAAAGATATAGGTCAAAGCGATTTCGCCTCGCTTGTTTTGAGGCAAATCAACACCAACAATTCTTATTGCCATATACTTATTTTATTATTGTCTGTTGGATTAACCCTGACGTGTCTTAAACTTAGGGTTTTTCTTGTTAATCACATAGAGGCGGCCCTTGCGACGTACAATCTTGCAGTCAGCAGTGCGCTTCTTCAAGGATGCTCTTGTCTTCATATCTTGATGATGTTTATTTGTATCGAAATACGATTCTGCCTTTTGACAAATCGTAAGGACTCATTTCCACCTTCACTCGGTCACCAGGAAGAATCTTGATGTAGTGCATTCGCATCTTTCCCGAGATGTGGGCGGTAATGGGATGACCGTTCTCTAACTCTACACGGAACATTGCGTTGCTGAGAGCTTCGATAATGGTTCCGTCCTGTTCAATTGCAGTTTGTTTAGCCATAGATGTTCTAATAGAGGTTACCTTCCACTCGTTCGATTTCTTCAAACGAAGAAAGAATATCAGCTTTGCCATTGTGAATGGCGATGGTGTGCTCGAAATGAGCGGCCACGCTTCGGTCTCGGGTTAGGATGCTCCACTTATCGGGGTGCAATCCTATTTCGGGACTGCCTAAGGTAATCATAGGCTCGATGGCAATGCAGAGACCATTCTTGAGTTGCTTTCCGGTTCCTTGCTTCCCGTAATTGGGAATGGAAGGTTCTTCGTGCATTTCACGACCAATGCCGTGACCTACAAACTCTCGAACTACCCCGAAACCTTCTGCCTCACAATGTGATTGAACTGCGGCTCCAATATCACCAATTCGACGATTAGGAAGAGCAGACTCAATCCCTTTGTAGAGACTTTCTTTTGTGACGCGGAGGAGATGTTTCACTTCTTCGCTGACTTCACCAACACAGAACGTGTAGGCTGAGTCACCACAAAAACCATTAAGCAGTGTTCCACAATCGATAGAGACGATGTCACCATCTTTAAGTGGTTCTGCCGTTGGCAGTCCGTGCACCACTACTTCATTAACTGAAGCACAAATGGATGCAGGAAAAGGATCAGTGTCGGGAAAACTTGCGGGAAAACCTTTGAAAGTAGGTATCGCGCCGTGATCTCTTATAAATTGTTCTGCCAAGGCGTCTAACTCCAAGGTTGTGACACCAGGCTTCACAACTTTTGCTATTTCAGCAAGCGTTGCACTTACCAATTGATTGGCAGCACGCAACAACTCAATTTCTTCTTCTGTTTTCAGATAAATCATCTGACGAGATTCTATGTGCCTTATACGTTTGAACGGTGCGAGTGTGTCCTGCATTGAGCATTCTGTCGTAGTTGCGCACTGACATATGACTGTCTATTTGTTGGATGGTGTCTAGAACAACACCCACAAGGATGAGCAACGACGTACCTCCGAAGAAGTGAGCAAATGCTTGGTGCACTCCGAATGGCTTCATCTGTGCGAAGACAGGGAGAACAGCAATTGCAGCAATGAGGAGCGACCCTGGCAATGTGAGATGCGACATCACACTGTCGATGTAGTCGGCGGTATCTTTACCGGGTTTTACACCAGGAATGAAACCGTTGTTTCTCTTCATATCTTCTGCCATCTGCACGGGATTCATTGTGATTGCCGTGTAGAAGTAGGTGAATGCAACAATGAGCAATACGAACACTACATTGTAGAGAATGCTATCGTTATGAAGGAATTGTTGCAAAATTGTGCTTTGCACGTTGAGCGACTGTACAAGCATCATTGGGATAAACATGATGGCCTGAGCAAAGATGATCGGCATCACATTAGCCGCAAAGAGCTTTAAAGGAATGTACTGACGCGCACCGCCAATTTGATTTTTGCGTCCTTCAATACGTTTAGCGTACTGTACGGGAACTTTACGTACCGCTTTTACCAAAAGGATAGCAAAAGCCATCACACCAACGAAGGCAAGTATCTCAGCAAGGAACTTGATGAGTCCACCACCTTCAGCACCGGAGAGTGCAGAGGTGAATTCCTCAATGAAGGCTGCTGGGAGTCGAGCAATGATACCAATCATGATGATGACAGATACACCATTGCCGATGCCTTTATCTGTGATGCGTTCTCCGAGCCACAATACAAACATCGATCCTGCTGCGAGGATGATGGTCGACATGACCATGAATCCTAATCCATCACCCATCAAGAACGCACCGCTACCATGCGTCTGCGTCTTGAGGTTGATGAGATAGGTTGGAGCTTGGAAGGTGAGAATGGCGAGAGTCAAAAAGCGAGTGTACTGATTGATCTTTCGCGTTCCACTTTCGCCTTCACGTTGCAACTTTGGAAATAGGGAACTGCAACTGCCAAGAGCTGAATAACAATCGAAGCTGTGATGTAGGGCATAATACCCAAAGCAAAGATTGACGCTTGAGAGAATGCACCACCAGAGAACATATCAAGAAGCGACATGAGGCCGCCCTCCGTCTGCTTGTGCAGATTAGCCAAGGCGTTTGAGTCAATACCGGGAAGAACCACGGTAGAACCAAAACGATAAATGGCTACGAACAGGATGGTGATGAGAATGCGCACGCGCAAATCTTCAATTCGCCAGATGTTCTTGAGTGTTTCGATTATTTTTTTCATTCGACTCTTAGAATTTCGTTATTTAGAGTTGAGCAGCCGTACCACCTGCTGCTTCAATAGCAGCAACAGCAGCCTTAGAGAAAGCGTGAGCTTCTACGGTGAGCTTAACCTTCAATTCACCATTAGCAAGGATCTTCACGAGTGCCTTACCGTTGATGAAACCTGCTTCGATGAGTTCTTGAACACCAATCTTTTGGAGGTTCTTAGCCTCTGCAAGAGTTTGGAGTGTGCTCAAGTTGATGGGCTTATACTCAACACGGTTGATGTTCTTGAAACCAAACTTTGGAAGACGGCGTTGGAGAGGCATTTGACCACCTTCGAAACCAATCTTCTTGCTGTAACCAGAACGAGACTTGGCACCCTTGTGACCACGAGTAGAAGTACCACCGAGTCCAGAACCAGGACCACGACCGATACGCTTGCGCGTTTGGGTAGAACCGTTGGCAGGTTTGAGAGTATGTAATTTCATAATGTCGTTACGTTTTGGATTATTCTACTACTGTTACCAAGTGGTGAACCTTGCGAATCATACCGCGAGTGCAAGCATTGTCTTCGAGTTCTACAACATGGTAGAGCTTAGTGAGACCTAGCGCATCGAGAGTACGCTTTTGATCTACAGGCGCGCCGATACGGCTGCGAGTTTGCTGAATCTTAATCTTTGCCATGTGATTATCCTCTGAAAACTTTATCCAATGAAACACCACGATGTTGAGCCACTGTGCGTGCGTCACGCATTTCACCAAGAGCTTGGATAGTAGCTTTTACCAAGTTGTGGGGGTTAGAAGAACCCTTAGACTTAGCCAAAACGTTGGTGATACCTACACTTTCGAACACGGGGCGCATAGCACCACCAGCAACTACTCCAGTACCTTCAGAAGCGGGGAGGATGAGCACCTCAGCACCACCGAAACGAGCAGCTTGTTCGTGAGGAACAGTACCCTGATGATGGGTACCTTCACGAGGTTCTTCTTTGCAGCTTCAACACCCTTAGCAATAGCAGCGGTAACTTCGCCAGCCTTACCAAGACCGTAACCGATAACACCCTTACCATCACCAACTACTACGATAGCAGCGAAAGTGAAGGTGCGACCACCTTTGGTAACCTTCGTTACACGATTGATAGCAACGAGTCTATCTTTCAATTCTTCATTGTTTGCATTTACTCTGTTTGCCATAATCTTTAGAATTTGAGTCCACCATTACGAGCGCCTTCAGCAACTTCCTTCACGCGACCGTGGTAGAGGTAGCCGTTACGATCAAAAACTACAGTAGTGATACCTGCTTCAAGAGCCTTCTTGGCTACTGCTTCACCCACCTTGAATGCTTGTTCCTTCTTGGGGCAAGCTTCAAGACCGAGAGAAGAAGCTGCAACGAGCGTGCTGCCTACTTCATCATTGATGACTTGAACGTAGATTTGCTTGTTGCTACGGAAAACGCTCATGCGAGGACGTTCAGCCGTGCCAGAAATCTTATTGCGAACGCGATACTTAATCTTTACGCGTCTTGCTTCTTTTACTTTTGTCATAATCTTGTGTCGTGATTAGAGATTACTTAGCACCTGCCGACTTACCAGACTTACGACGGATTTGTTCACCGACGTAGAGGATACCCTTACCCTTGTAAGGTTCAGGCTTGCGGAAAGAGCGAATCTTAGCGCAAACGAGGCCAAGAAGTTGCTTGTCGCAAGAGGTGAGGCAGATATAAGGGTTCTTGTTACGCTCCATCTTAGTTTCCACGGAAATTTCCTTAGGAAGTTCGATCAAGATGGGGTGAGTGTAACCAAGAGCGAAAGTAATGAGATTCCCCTTGTTCTCTACACGATAACCGACACCCACAAGTTCCATTTCAGCCTTGTACTGTTGAGTCACACCAACAACCATGTTGTTGACGAGGGCGCGGTAGAGACCATGGAACGCTTGCTTTTGCTTTTGTTCCACTTCGCTATTTTCATCAATAGCGAAGGTGATGTGGCCATCTGCGATAGTGACAATGATAGAGGGATCAACAGCCTGAGAGAGTTCACCCTTCGGACCTTTAACGGTCACTACATTATCCTTCAGGGTAGCTTCTACGCCTGCAGGAATGTTAATCGGCAATTTACCAATTCTAGACATTTGTTCCTTCTGTTTATTAGTATACATAGCAAAGAACTTCACCACCAATTTTGAGGGCAGCAGCTTCTTTGTCAGTCATAACACCTTTAGACGTGGAGATGATAGCCACACCAAGTCCGTTGATTACGCGAGGCATGTCACGATAACCAGTATACTTACGCATACCTGGAGTAGAAACACGCTTGAGGCTCTTAATTGCGCTCACCTTAGTGGCGGGGTTGTACTTAAGAGCGATTTTGATAGTGCCTTGAGGCCCTACTTCCTCAAACTTGTAGTTGAGGATATAGCCCTTGTCGAAGAGGATCTTAGTGATGTCCTTCTTCAAGTTTGACGCAGGAACTTCAACTACGCGATGCTTAGCTTGGATCGCGTTGCGAAGACGGGTCAAATAGTCTGCTATAGGATCAGTCATTTATTGAGAGTTTTAATTTATCGGGAAGTTCCCGACAGTGTTAAATGTTAGTTGTTCTCAATTGAGAAATGCATCTTACCAAGATGCTTTGCGAACGCCAGGGATAAGACCTGCAGAAGCCATCTCGCGGAATTGGATACGAGAGAGACCGAAGAGGCGGATGTAACCCTTAGGACGACCCGTAATCTTGCAACGGTTGTGCAAACGGATGGGGTTAGCGTTGCGAGGAATGCGTTGGAGCTTTTGAGCAGCTTCGAAAGCAGCTTGAGGATCATCGCTGTGATTTACGATTTCCTTAAGAGCAGCACGCTTAGCAGCATACTTAGCAACCATTTTGGCACGCTTCACTTCGCGTGCTTTCATTGATTCTTTTGCCATATCGCTGATTAGTTGTTATTAGCGTTCTTGAAAGGAAGACCAAATTCCTTGAGGAGAGCGTAGCCCTCTTCGTCTGTGGGAGCAGAAGTCACGAAAGTGATGTTCATACCCAAGATACGATCGATAGAATCGATGTTGATTTCAGGGGGAAAATGATTTGTTCTTGGATACCGAGAGTGTAGTTACCACGGCCGTCGAACTTGCTTTCAATACCCTTGAAGTCACGGATACGTGGGAGAGCCACACGAACGAGCTTTTCGAGGAATTCGTACATTTGCTCACGACGGAGAGTAACCATCACGCCGATAGGCATCTTCTTACGAAGCTTGAAGTTTGCAACGTCCTTCTTAGAAACTGTAGCAACGGCCTTTTGACCGGTGATAGCAGTAAGTTCGTTGATAGCCACTTCGATAATTTTCTTATCAGCAGTAGCGCTACCAAGACCTTGGTTGATAACAATCTTCTTGAGGACTGGAATCTGCATAGAAGAAGAGTAGTTGAACTGCTTCATCAACGCAGGAGCAATGCGCTCCTTATATTCTTTCTTGAGTTGTGCGGTATTCATTACTAAATCTCCTCTCCTGATTTTTTAGCGATGCGGACGAGCTTACCTTCAGCGTTACGCTGACGACCGATGCGAGTGGGCTTGCCGGTCTTAGGATCAACCACATTCAAATTGGAAATGTGAATGGGAGCTTCCGTTTTCACGAAGCCACCCTGAGGATTCTGTGCGCTGGGTTTTTGGCTCTTTTGAACCATATTGACACCTTCCACGATAGCGCGTTGTTTGTCAACGAGGACACGAACGACCTTACCAGTCTTGTTCTTATCCTTACCTGCAAGCACGCATACAGTGTCACCCTTCTTAATATGTAACTTACTCATGTGAGATGTTAGTCGTTATTAGTATGGGATTAGAGTACTTCGGGTGCCAAAGAAACCACCTTCATGTTTACTGCACGAAGTTCACGAGCCACAGGGCCGAAGATACGGCTACCTCTCAACTCACCTGCATTGTTCAAGAGAACGCATGCATTATCATCAAAACGGATGTAAGAACCATCGGGACGACGGATTTCTTTCTTCGTACGTACAATCAGTGCCTTTGAAACAGCACCCTTTGATATCGCTGGATGGGATGACGCTCTTCACAGAAACGACAATCACATCACCTACAGAAGCGTAGCGACGCTTCGTACCGCCGAGAACGCGAATGCAGAGTGCTTCACGAGCACCGCTGTTGTCGCAAACGGTCAATCTAGATTCTGTCTGGATCATGATTACTTAGCTCTTTCTACGATTTCAACAACTCTCCAACGCTTGGTTTTGCTCAAGGGACGAGTTTCCATGATGAGCACGGTATCACCAACGTTGCAATCGTTCTTCTCGTCGTGAGCGTGATACTTTTTCGTCTTGGAGATAAACTTACCATAAATAGGGTGCTTCTCTTTGAACTTTGCGGCAACTACGATGGTTTTATCCATCTTGTTGCTCACAACAACACCCTGACGAGTTTTTCTTAAATTTCTTTCCATTCTGGATTGTGTATAGTTTGTTGGTTTGAACCTCTGTGCTATGTTCATGTCTATTCTTTGGAGCGCCATCATCGCTTCATCTCACCATTTAGCCCAACCAGAGCATAGCATGAGCATAGACATTAGTTCGTCACCGATTTACTTTTCGTTCAACACAGTCTTCATCTTAGCGATGGTACGACGGAGCGTCTTGATCTGTGCAGGATTTTCCAGGGGAGAGATGCTGTGGTTGATCACCAAATTGTCATAGGCTGCAACCTCAGCTGCAAGGCGTTCTGCGAGTTCGCCTTTGCTTTTCAGTTCACGAATTTCTGCAATCTTCATAATCAAGCTTTTTTGTCGTAGTCGTGTCTAACAATGAACTTAGTGGTAACAGGGAGCTTTTGCGCTGCGAGGCGGAGAGCTTCTTTTGCCACTTCGAAGGGAACGCCTTCGATTTCAAAGATGATGCGACCAGGAGTGATGGGGAACACAAAACCTACGGGGTCACCCTTACCTTTTACCCATGCGGACGTCGGCAGGCTTCTTAGTGATAGGTTTGTCGGGGAAAATGCGAATCCAGCTCTGTCCTTCACGTTGCATGTAACGCGTCATAGCGATACGTGCAGCTTCGATTTGACGACCGGTAATCCAGTGCGTATCGAGGCTCTTGATGCCGAAGCTACCAAAAGCGAGTTGGTTACCGCGCTGGGCGTTGCCTTTGCTGCGGCCCTTATGAGGGCGGCGGTACTTAGTTCTTTTAGGCTGTAACATAATGCTCTAAACGGAATCGATTAACGGTTTGAATTTCTCTTGTTGCGGAAGTTACCACGACCTTCACGGCGACCGCCTTCACGACGACCATTTTCCTTTTCAGCTGTGAAGTTAGGAGCGAGGTCACGTTTGCCGTAAACTTCACCACGGCAGATCCACACCTTGATGCCAAGGATACCCACCTTAGTGAGAGCTTCAGTTTGGCAGTAGTCGATGTCTGCACGGAAAGTGTGGAGAGGAGTACGACCTTCCTTGTACATTTCGCTGCGAGCGATTTCAGCACCGTTCAAACGACCGCTGATTTGTACTTTGATACCTTCAGCACCACCACGCATTGAGTTTTCGATAGCCTTTTTGATTGCGCGACGGTAAGCAATTTTGCCTTCGATTTGACGAGCAATAGACTTAGCTACGATGTTAGCGTCGAGGTCAGGTTTCTTCACTTCGAAGATGTTGATTTGAACATCCTTGTTCGTAATCTTCTGAAGTTGAAGTTTGAGTTGTTCTACATCCTTACCGCCTTGTCCGATGATCATACCAGGACGGCTAGTACACACGGTGATTGTCACCAATTTGGGTGTGCGTTCGATAACGATGCGAGAAACATATTCATAAACGCTGGTAAATTCTTTCTTGCTAGCGTTGCGACCGGGCTTTTCGATGTAGTTCTTGAAACGAGCATCGAGGTATTCGCGGATCTTGCTATCTTCGAGAATGCTATCACCGAAGTTAGAACCACCGAACCAGTTGGAGTCCCAACCGCGGATGATGCCAAGTCGGTTGGCGATAGGATTAATCTTTTGTCCCATTTCTTATTCTAATTAGTCGTTGGTTTCTTCTTTAGTGCCCACGAACACAGTCACGTGGTTAGAACGCTTGCGGATGCGATAGCCGCGGCCCTGAGGTGCGGGGCGCATACGTTTGAGTGTTGCACCGCCGTCAACGAAAATCTTCGTGATGAAGAGTTCGCCTTCTTCAGCCTGGCGATTGTTCTTTTGTTCCCAGTTAGCGATAGCAGAGCGAAGAAGCTTTTCAACGTCGTTAGACGCAGCCTTCTTGCTGAAGCGGAGCGTGCCAAGAGCGCGATTCACTTCCATGCCGCGCACCAAGTCAACGACATAGCGCATTTTGCGGGGAGACGAAGGACAATCATTCAACTTTGCAAAATACTGGGTTTTGAGAGCCGCTTTGCGAGCTTCAGCGGCGAGTCTTTTTCTAGCTCCCATTATTTAGAGATTGAGATGTTGATTATTGGAATGGATTGATTTGTGTGGGTAATCAAGTGTGAAGTAGATTACTTCTTCTTGTTGCCACCGTGACCACCGAACTTACGGGTGGGGGCAAACTCACCGAACTTGTGACCTACCATATTTCAGTCACGTAAACGGGGATGAACTTGTTACCATTGTGCACTGCGACAGTGTGACCCACGAAATCGGGGGAAATCATCGAAGCGCGAGCCCAAGTTTTCACCACATTCTTCTTGCCACTTTCGTTCATGGCGAGAATTTTCTTCTCGAGAGAAACTGCGATGTATGGACCTTTCTTAAGAGAACGACTCATATTGCGATTCTTTTAGTGCTGTTATTTCTTACGTCTTTCGATAATGTACTTGTTGCTCTGCTTCTTAGGTGCACGAGTCTTAAGACCCTTAGCATAGAGACCAGTACGAGAGCGTGGGTGTCCACCGCTTTGGCGTCCTTCACCACCACCCATTGGGTGGTCTACAGGGTTCATCACAACACCACGGTTGTGAGGACGACGACCAAGCCAGCGGCTACGACCTGCCTTACCAGAAGATTCGAGAGCGTGGTCGGAGTTACCTACGCTACCGATTGTAGCTTTGCAAGCACTGAGAATTTGACGAGTTTCTCCAGAAGGCAACTTGATAACACAGTATTTACCTTCACGAGAAAGTGAGCTGAGCGAAGTTACCAGCAGAGCGAACGAGGAGTGCGCCTTGACCGGGACGAAGCTCAATGTTGTGGATCACAGTACCCACAGGGATATTTTGAAGAGGAAGTGCATTACCTACTTCAGGAGCAGCTTCAGCACCAGAGAGGAGCTGATCGCCAACCTTCAATCCATTGGGAGCGATGATATAACGCTTTTCACCGTCAGCATAATAAAGAAGAGCGATGCGAGCAGAACGGTTAGGATCATACTCGATTGTCTTTACCACTGCGGGAACTCCATCTTTCTCACGTTTGAAGTCGATGAAGCGGAACTTACGCTTGTGACCACCGCCGAGATAACGCATTGTCATCTTACCGACGTTATTGCGACCACCGCTAGCACGCTTACCGCTAACGAGAGATTTTTCCGGTACTGATGCAGTAATTTCTTCGAAAGTACCGATAGCTTTGTGTCTTTGGCCCGGAGTCGTGGGCTTAAATTTACGTACTGCCATTTCTTTGTTTAGATATTGCTATAGAAATCGATGGCTTCGCCTTCCTTCACAGTGACAATAGCCTTCTTGAAAGCGTTGGTGCGACCACGAAGGAGACCAGCGCGAGTATAGCGAGACTTGCTCTTACCAGCGTAAACCATTGTGTTTACGTCAGTAACCGTCACACCGTAGCGTGCTTCTACCTCAGCTTTGATTTGGAGCTTGTTGGCAGTTGGCTTCACTACGAAACCGAACTTATTTTGCTTTTCTGAAAGCTCGTTCAGTTTTTCCGTAACGATGGGTTTAATAATGAATGCCATTACTTCGTTGTTTAATGAGATGATTACTTAGCGAGTACTTCTTCAACCTTTGCTACTGCGCCCTCGGTGAGTACCAAAACAGAGGCATCAAGCACACCATAAGTATTGATATCAGAAGCAACAGCAACTTTTGCCTTTGGAAGGTTGCGAGCAGAGAGATAGAGATTCTTGTCGCTACCAGCTGCTACCACGAGCACCTTCTTACCTGCGAGATTAAGATCGTTGAGCAAAGCAATGAAGTTCTTAGTTTTGGGAGCTTCGAAAGTGAAGTCTTCCACTACTACGAGCGCATTTTCTTGTACCTTGTAACTCAAAGCAGAGCGGCGAGCCAATTGCTTCACCTTCTTGTTGAGTTTGAAACGATAATCACGAGGTTTAGGACCAAACACGCGAGCACCACCTACGAGCAATGGAGAGTTGATGTCACCACGACGTGCACCACCACCACCTTTTTGACGGCCGAGCTTGCGAGTAGAACCAGAGAGTTCGCTACGTTCTTTTGTTTTTGCAGTTCCTTGACGTTGTGCAGCAAGATATTGCTTCACATCAAGATAGATTGCGTGGTCATTAGGCTCAACACCGAAGACACTGTCGTTAAGAGTCACCTTCTTACCAGTGTCCTGACCCTTAATATTCAATACACTAACTTCCATGTCTTACTTTTCTACGATTACGATTGAACCATTGCAACCAGGAACACTACCCTTCACCAAGAGGAGGTTGTGTTCAGGGATTACCTTAATAACCTTCAAGTTTTGAGTAGTCACGCGCTTACCGCCCATTTGACCACCCATGCGCAAACCCTTGAACACCTTTGCAGGGTAAGAGCAAGCACCAATAGAACCGGGCTTACGGAGGCGGTCATCTTGACCGTGAGTAGACTGACCTACACCACCGAATCCGTGACGTTTCACAACACCTTGGAAGCCTTTACCTTTGGAAGTTCCGACAACATCAACGAAGTCATTTTCACCAAAGAGTTCTACAGTCACAGCTTCACCGAGATTGAGCTCTTGTTCATAAACAAACTCAGCCAAGTGACGCTTGGGAGTAACACCAGCCTTCTTGAAGTGACCGAGGAGAGGAGCAGAAACATTCTTTTCCTTTACATCCTGAAAGCCAACTTGCACAGCAGAATAACCGTCTTTTTCAACAGTCTTAATCTGAGTTACTACGCAAGGACCGCATTCAATTACAGTGCACGGCACATTTTTGCCGTCGGCACCGAAAACGGAAGTCATTCCGATTTTCTTACCTAATAATCCTGGCATTTGGAATTTTATTGATTTTTGATTTCGTAGCCCGCCTCAGTCACTACCTCAGCGGGGCGAATGGTTATTATTCAAGTTTTTAAGTCGTATAACCTACTGATTATCACGGCTTATAGCCGTAGAAGAGCACACAGCTCTTACTTTTTGCGGTACAAAGATACGAACTTTTTCTGAAACAGACAAGCAAATCGGCTAATTTTCAAGCATTTTCTACTATTTTCTTCTCAATGCTGCATCGAGCAACAACCCACCCCTTCCTCAAAAACGGCATTCCAACAAAAGTATTTTTAATTTTCGGCCAAGACAAATCGGAGATGACAAGCATTTTTATGACCTTATTCTCATATATGACCAGCTGCCTTGCGAATTGCCAGTAACAGTTTATCATAGGTAGGCACTGGGCTATCGGTAAAAACGTCGATCACAATCCCTTTCGGATCGACTACATAGACACGCGGAATCGTTTTCTGCGCAAATTGATGATACAACGTTCTATTCCCTGGTGCATAATAAGGTATATCAAAACCATTCGCTTTCCAGTAGTCCGCCACTTCCGCCGTTGTTTGCTCGCGCGCAATGGCACAACAACGCACTCCCACACCGTCAACACGATTCTCTTGCGAACGAACTCTCATCACAAGTTTCTGAAATTCGGGTAAAAACCGCTGACAATCGGAACATTCCGTATCGAAGAAAGCCACCACTTTCACGGTGTGCCCATCAGCACGCGAATGAAACAGACCTCCATCAGACAACTGAATATCAAACTTAGGCACACTATCGCCCACATTGATTGAAGCGGAACTCTCCACGCGCTCTTTTTCTCCAATACAACTTTGTAACGTACTTCCCACCATTGCAACAACCCCGAAAAACAAAACTGACAAAAACGTTTTCATAAGCATATAATAGAAATCATTCGCCGTAAAGACGACTAAGCAATGAGATGAATGAGCCACGACAGCCAATTAGATAATCTAGAAAGCGACGCGCTACATTTCGCAAATGTACGAAAAACAAGAGAAATAGAGATACAGATAGAAATAAATTCGTAAATTTGCAGTCACTATTTCTTTGGGGCACTCTGTCTACTCTCCTATAATGCTGCACGCATCGACAGTCAGCACAGCCCCTTCACCCCAATGAGCAACTCCGCTCTGAGTCAAAATATGAACGAGAAAGAACTACAATCCGTCAAACAACGCTACGGCATCGTTGGCAACAGCGATGCGCTCAATCGTGCCATAGAGACAGCCCTCAAAGTGGCAAGCGTGGATTTGTCTGTCCTCATTCAGGGTGAAAATGGTGTGGGTAAGGAAATCATTCCGCGCATCATCCACGATGCGAGCCCACGCAAGCGAAAAAGATACCTCGCCCTCAACTGCGGTGCCATTCCTGAAGGAACCATCGACTCCGAACTCTTCGGTCACGTAAAAGGGGCTTTCACAGGCAGTGTAGACAGTCGCGAAGGCTATTTCTCGGCAGCCGATGGAGGGACGCTCTTTTTAGACGAAGTGGGCGAACTTCCGCTGCAAACTCAAGTGCGCCTTTTGCGCGTGCTGGAAACTGGCGAATACATCCCCGTGGGGTCAAGCGAGGTGAAGAAAACCAATGTTCGCATTGTGGCGGCTACCAATGTCAATATGCAACAAGCCATTGCAGAACGACAATTCCGCCAAGACCTCTACTACAGATTGGCCGCAGTGCCCATCTCCATCCCTCCCTTGCGCGATCGCGGCAACGATATAGACATCCTGTTTCGCAAATTTGCGCTGGAGATGAGCGAACGCTATCAGATGCCCCCCATTCGTCTCAACGAAGCCGCGCGCGCGCTGCCCTCCTCTCTTATAGTTGGCCTGGCAATATCCGACAACTCAAGAATGTGGCAGAAACGATGTCCGTCACAGAAGACACTCGAGAAATCACTCCTGAGATTCTGTCACAATACATCAATTTCCAAACGGAACATACGCAAATCACGGTGAGCGGTGGACACAAGGCAATTGAACCCACTGAGCCTAACGTGCGACTCGAAACGGACACGAATACCATTTTGCAGATGATTTTGACACTGCGCCACGACATCGAACAACTCAAGTCTGAAGTGGCACAGTTAAAAAAAGGACAATGGTCGCCAATCAACAATGTGCCTAACAACGCCCCAAACCTGTTGGCCTATCATGTCGACTCTCCCGACATTGCTCACGAAATCATTGACAATGCCGAAGAGATTGTTGACGACATTCCCGTCCACCCTTCCAACAATGCGCCCTTGCGCACCAAGAACGATGTGGAACGTGATTTGATTGTTCAAGCGTTGCATAAATATAATGGCCACCGCAAACAAGCAGCCGATCAAATTGGTATTTCCCGAACGTACGTTGTACCGCAAGATAAAGGAATACGGACTAGAAGATTTATAATCCCACAATTCACCATGCGATTTACATTGTCCTCACTAAGGGATGCTCATTCCCGACTGCAAAACTGGTTGATACTTTGTCTCCTCACCTTCATTTTGGTGGGATGTAGCGTGTCCTACAAATTCACGGGAACAAATCTCAACTACGATTTGATCAAGACCTTGCAAATCGACAACATTGCCAACCGCGCCCCATATGGTGGGCACCGATGCAGGCCATGTTCAACAACCGCTTGCAAGACCAATATGTCAATCAAACGCGCTTACGGATGGTGAAACGCAACGGTGACTTGCACCTTTCGGGCGAAATCACAGGTTACGACCAATTCAACAAATCGGTTGCGGCCGATGGTTATTCTTCGCAGGTGCAACTCCGCGTCACGGTAAATATTCGTTTTGAAAACCGCAAAACCAACCAACGCTGGGAAAGACAATTCTCTGCCACAGCACCCTATGATGCCAACCTGCAACTCTCGCAAGTGCAAGAACGACTGGTCACGGAATTGATACGCGACATCTGCGATCAGATTTTCAATGCCACCGTTGCCGACTGGTAATCGTTCCCCCACAAACTCCTTCACACTACACACACTGTTGTGCTCAGCACGCATCACTACCCTACGCACTATTTCACGTAATAATGGATATAGCCTATCTTCTCGAACATCCCGAAGTTCTCGACGATTCGACCTTTCAGCGTCTCAGCAAGATGGTGGAGGAATATCCCTATTACCACGCAGCGCGTTTACTCCTGGTGCAAAATGCGCACAAAATCAAGCACGAGCGTTATGAAGAGGAATTGCGCAAAGCCGCAATCCTTCTGCCCGACCGCCAACCACTGTTCCAACTGGCCAAGGCTCACGAATATGACTTGCCCCAGAAAGCAGTTCGCAAATCAGCTCCACCGGCCAACGACAGAATGGCAACGCTCATCGACGGATTCCTCAATCGCAATAAAGGGGAAGAAGACGGTGGCAACAGAATGCCGACCGCTGACCCCACTTCCGACTATATGAGCTATCTCTTCCAACAAGAAGCCATTGCCGTTGCCGTGGCATCACAATATGGTGCAGAAGCTCCCCCAAAGTTGGAAATCCCAACGACCGCACGCAGTCGCTCATCGACCAATTTATGTCCGTTCCTCCCGAAGAGCGCATCAATTTGTCAGAGGCTCCACCGAGTTGTGCTGACGGTGTCAACAACTCCTACACAACATTGGCAGAAGATATCGTGGCAGAAGGCTGTTATTCCGAATCATTGGCCAAAATCTGCATCCAACAAGGACGATATGAGCGCGCAATTGCAATTCTGACCCAAATTCATTTGAATAATCCAAGAAAAAGTGCTTACTTTGCAGATCAAATACGCTTTTTGCGCAAATTAGCAATCAACAATAAATACAAATCATAAACCCATCATGTACACGCTTTTTGTTATTTTGGCCGTCATCACCGCCATCCTCCTTACCATTGTGGTCCTCATTCAGGAATCTAAAGGTGGTGGTCTCGCCTCTAACGTTTCAGGTGCCAACTCAGTGCTCGGTGTACGCAAGACTACCGACTTTGTGGAAAAAGCCACTTGGACGCTTGCTGCATTCCTCGTAGTTTTTAGTATTGCCACCAGCTTCTTCATGCACGAAGACACAAGCTTCGATGTGACCAACATCAAGGAAGCAGCTCCTGCACAACCCCAAATGCCAGCTCCAGCACCTGCTGCTCCTGCCGCTAAAACTCCTGCGGCTCCAGCTGCTCCTGCGGTACCTGCTGCTCCTGCAGCAACCAAATAAGGAAACGAACCGCACACATTGGTGCGCGAATTCGAACCCCTATTCAACAGCTGGGGGTGTTACAAAACTAAGTTTTGTAGCACCTCCTTTTGGTGTTTCATAAAGGGATAAAATGCAAGGCATAGAGATGTAAACCAAAGCTAGACATTGAAACTCAGGCAGCAATTTACCCCTTGTGAAATACCCTGAACTTTTTCTCTTGCTATGCCTACCTACTACCCTATCAAAATCTGTACTCTGACAACTAACCATACTCAATGTTTTTTTGCTGTTAAGAAAACTATATCACCCCTTCTCACGCGTGCGCGCGTGCGCACCCTACAGGGATTTTGCATTTTTTGCTGTCACAAGTGTCACACATTCTCACATAACCCTCTGTACGTAAATTAGTTAGCCCAATATCATAACATTCATTACACATTCTCGCCCAAGAAGTGGCTAAATGAGCTGAACCAAGCACCAAACAACGGCTCGTTTTCACTAAAACAACGTGATGTTTTCGCTAAAACAACGTGATGTTTTCACTAAAACAACGTGATGTTTTCACCAAAACGACGTGTGTTTTTCGCCAAAACAACGTGTGGTTTTCACTAAAACAACGTGTGGTTTTCACTAAAACAACAGCTCACTTGAAGGTCAAAAAAACACTAGTGAGAAAAAGGACTGTGTGACACTTGTGACAGCAAAAAATGCAAAATCCCTGTAGGATGCGCGCGCACGCGTAAGAGCTTGGCAGGCGATAACGGAGATTGGAAATAAACAATGGAGATTGATAATTGAAGAGTGAGGATTAAACTATCAATGCTCCTCTCTCAATCAATAACATTTCTCGAAGAATAATCACAACAAAAACCCAGCAGATTATCATCTCTACATAACAAACAAAGGTTATTTCAAAATTTATCTGCACTTTTCCTCGATTTTTTCCCTCTTTGCGCCCATATCTACCCATATACTTGTAGGAGGCATTGAAGATTTGCTCCTCGTTCAAGACAACTTCATCAGAAGATGCAACAACGGAAGTTGTGGAAATTGAAGTATACCTCAAACCTCGAAAACTATGGAAACAAAGAATAACCAACAGCGGAATGCGGAGAAAGGAAATAGGCGAAGAAACACAAGCCGGAAAATCAATGGAAGAGAAAGCAACAAGAAAGAAATAAATAAGAGAGAGAAAACACGAAAAAGAGACCACATCAAAACACTATGTTTCAACGTAGTCTCTGCTATACTCTTTTCGCGTGGTTGCTTCAGATGTTGAACCACGAGAGGAATGCTTTAGAACATCTTTTCGGGATAAACACCATCAGCACCGAGCTTAGCGAACTTCTCTACTACCTCGGGACGATCTTCGGGATAGGTGACACCAAACCACTTAGACGTAGTGTCGAGCACTTCGCAAGTGGCTTCTCCCTTGCGGATGAGGTGATCGACCATCAAAGGAATGAAGAATTCGCTCTTCAAATTTTCAATGTTCTTGGGATCAGCAAGGAACTGTTTGAAGTATTCTTGAGAATGTGCAAAATAGTCGGGAGTGAAGCCCCAGAAGTTCATGGAAACGGGAGTAGTGTCGGCAATAGACACCCATTCGCCTTTGTCATCGAGATATTGCACCACCCCATCATGACGCTCAATCTTGGTGCGTTCCACCACAGAAGTGAGGAGGTTCTTTTCGTCTACCTCGCAAACACCGCGGCTCACGGTACCACTTTCAGAAAGTGTGTTGCCTACACGGAAACCCACCATAGCATACTTGCCAGTGCTGCCTTCGGGAAGCGAAGAGAGGAATTTGCCCATAACCTGGAAAGCATCGCGATCGTAGAAGTCATCGCAGTTGAGCACCGCAAAGGGTTCTTTGATGACGTCTGCACCCATCATGACAGCGTGGTTCGTGCCCCAAGGCTTTTCACGTCCTTCAGGGCAAGTGAAACCTTCAGGAAGTTTGTCAAGGGCTTGGAAAACGAGTTCGCAAGGGATTTTATCTTGATACTTGGTGAGAACGATGTTGCGGAAATCTTCTTCAAAATCTTTGCGAATGACAAAAACGAGTTTGCCAAATCCTGCATTGATGGCATCATAGATGGAATAGTCCATGATGGTTTTGCTCTTGTGGGCCGAGTTTGTCAAGTTGCTTCAGACCACCGTAGCGGCTGCCCATACCGGCAGCGAGGAGGAATAGTGTGGGTTTCATTGTGATGAGTACTATTAAGTTGTGATGCAAAGTTAGCAAAAAGCACTAGAATAGACGAAGGAAAAACAAAGAATTATGCTTCATCACAAAGAAAAGTTCGGCTTTTGGAGTCTAGTGCTCCAACAGGCCTATATAAAAGGGTAAACCTCGAGGCTTAGTCCTTGGAAAATGTGAGTCGAAGCACGGTATGGCTTTGATTTGTTGTGGCTACTCTTTGCGCTATGGTTTCTCCCACAAGCCAAATGATGCCTTGTGCATCGCAAACCACGAGCGCGCGCTGTTTTTCGATGCGCGAACGATGGCGATCGGTGAGATAGTCGCTCACGAGTTTACTGCCGTGGTGCATGCCGAAGGGTGTGAATCGGTCGCCTACTTCAACGGTGCGACACGTCAATTCTCCTTCAACGCAAGTGGCATCGACAGTGGCACAAAAAGCGTCGCGACTGGGAGAAAACTCAGCACTGATGGTTTCCTCCTGCACTGACAGTTGGGGGAATTCGAAGTTTTTCTGCGCCAGAGTTAAAAAGGCACCGTGTCGGCAAATGTGATGAGTGGGAGAAGTCATCAGAAAACCTTCTTGGGCTTGCAGGGCTTGTTGCGCCTCATCGGTAGAAAAAAACCAAATTGCAAACAGCATTCTCTCCACCATAATTGACCGGCTTCTCCCAATTGTTGCAACGCATGGGTGAAAAATTTTTCGGACATATTGTCCCCACAAGGGATGCAGCGTACTGGGGGTGTTCTCCACTTGCTGACCGATGTGTTGCAATCCGAGTTCATAAACAGACAAGGCTTGGCGCATTCGAGTTGCAGTGTCAGTCAAGGTTCTAGACATGGAGGGATTGACTTCGCACAACATCGGCAGGAGTTTATGGCGCACCCAATTTCTGCGATAGTGGGTGTCGGTGTTGGTGGAATCTTCCACAAAGGCTTGATGCCGCAGGCGAAGATATGCTAGTAATTCACTACGCGGAATTTCTAGGAAGGGTCGCCAGATGCGGTCGCGCTCCACGGCCATGGCGGCTAAGCCGCGCAGACCGGTGCCGCGAATGAGTTGCAACAAGAGGGTTTCGGCTTGGTCGTCGGCATGGTGCGCCACACAGACATAACCGCCTTGTGCGGCAAACCAATCATAACGCAAAGTGCGTGCGGCCATTTCGATGCTTTCGCCTGTTTTTTGGCACTGCGCCTCGACATCGAAATGCTTAACCTTGAGGGGAATATCGTGTGCTGCACAAAATTCGCGCACAAAGTGCTCGTCGGCATCGCTTTCGTCACCACGCAAATGAAAATTGCAGTGCAAGGCGGTGAAGGGCAATTGCAATTCGTGCATCACCAAAGCCAAGCGATAGAATCGGCTCCCCCACTCAAGGCACAAAACAAGCCTTCGCTGCACCAGAGTGCAGCGCGAGTTTCAAAAAATGGGTGGACTTGAAGCGGGAGTTGCATCGAGAAAGAGGTAAGCTATTGCGGAGGAGACTAATAAGAAACGGAGCACTCGAGTCCGAGGGCTTTGACTCGCTCACCGATGGCGTCTAGCACTTCGGGACTGGCTTTGCGTAGTCCTTTGGCGGGTGTTTCGCGGTCGATGGTGTAGATGTAGACGGCTTCGGGACGTATGCGCGCTAAGGCCTTGAGCCAAGGCTGCACGTAAACATCGGCTGTGTTGTCTACTGACTGTCCTTGATATTCGCCACTCATGAATAGGGTTTGCACCTGCACTTTTCCCTCAAAGGCACAGAGTCGTTCCACCATTTCTTCGGCATCGTATTTCAACACAGGGCGATCGACGAGGGTAATGTATTCGTTGGAAAGGGTGTCAAGTTTCAAAATGTTGTTGTCTACTCTTCGCAGTGCTTCGTGCACAGCGGGTTGGTTACAATAGGTGGCATTGCTCAACACGCTAATTTGGCATTGGGAAAATAGTGATTGCGCAAGGCGATGGTGTCGTCGATGATGCCGGGGAAGTCGGGGTGCATGGTGGGTTCTCCGTTTCCAGCAAAAGTGATGACGTCGGGGCCGCGACCTTCTTGCTCCATCGCTTTCAATTTCTCCTCGAGCACTTCGGCAACTTTTTCGCGAGTGGGGATGCGCAGTTTGGGTTTGGTGTCACCATTGAAACCGCATTCGCAATAGATGCAATCGAAGGTGCAGAGTTTTCCATCAGAAGGCAGGAGATTGACGCCAAGCGAAACTCCCAATCTTCGACTATGCACAGGGCCGAAAATCGGGGATGGAAAGAGTATAGTGGACATATCTAATAGTTGGATTTCATCCTTCGTTTTCTCGCCATGGCATAACTCGAGCAAGCTCGGTTCTGCTCATTTGGCTTAACGAAAACGTTCTTGTGTGTGTGTGAGGTGGTGGGCAGGGAAATGTCCCTTAGTCAGGGAAATAGAGAAGAAGTTGCTGCAAAGAGGCAGCATCGTTCCAACTCCACCAACGGTCTTCCATGAGGTTTTTGAAGGCGAGTTTCATGTCTTCTTTCACTTCTTTCTTCACCCACCTTTCACGAGCGGCAACGATTCTACCTTTAAGACTGAAATAATAGGTGTTTTGCAACGGATAACCTTTGTTGGCTTGTTGTTCTGACCCACTCATGTCGAGAAACATATCGCGGTTGAGTCCTCCCATTTCCAAGAAACAAAGGGAAGGTCGGTGTTGCCACCTGTGATTTCCTTATATTTCGCCATGTCGATGGTGGTGACGCAGAGCAAACGATTGTTGCCACGTTCGGCTATGATGCGCCCCATAGCGAGTTTGTCTACTTTTTGATAGCGGATGCTGTCGAACTCAACTCCGACGATGCTGGCATTGCTGGCTTGATAGACTTTTCCGTCTTTCTCATCGATATAGCACAAGGCTGCGTTTTTATAGAGGATATTGGCACGAGCTTTGACAAAACGACCAAAGGTTTGTAGCACTTTGGCTTCCTTAAAATCGGAAAATACCAATTGTCGGTCAGCGCGTTGCTCAACTTGCTGCTGTTGGGCTTGGGCAGTACCCCACCCTATGAGGAGGAGCAAGAGAAGGATATAGTGTTTCATATATGACGCTATTATATATATAATGTGTAGAAGAGATATTTGCGCGAGTGAACTTGAGGATGATGTGCTGTAAGAAATGCGCTATTGTTTGGACAGTGCTCCAACCCCAATCGGTCATTAGACCGTTATAGCGCAAAACGTTATAGAGAAATAACTTCCTGTCATCTTTCATTTTCTTGTTGGCATCTTGTTTCTCGTTCGTTCTCGACATAGCCCGCTACGCCTTCAAACTAACGAAAAACCATCTGCTCAACAATCAAATAAAATGTGTTCAGGAGCTAATAACCGATTGGGGTTTAATCTGCTTGGCGGCAGTTGTCGTAGCATTGTCGGCAGAGCGGTTCGTAGGTTTGCATTTCTCCCAACATCACTTGGTTGTCGCCCTCCACCAAACGATGACTATATTGCGCCAATTCCCCACAGCGCACACAGACGGCGTGGACTTTGGTGACGTCTTCGGCAACGGCACAGAGATGGGGCATCGGTCCGAAGGGTTTTCCGCGGAAGTCCATATCTAAACCGGCAATGATGACGCGCTTGCCTTGACTGGCGAGGGTGTTGCAGACGTCAACGAGTGGTGCATCGAAAAATTGGGCTTCGTCAATGCCCACCACATCAGCATTTTGTGCCAATGACAAAAATGTCCTGAGCTGCAGCCACGGGGATGGACGAGAGAGATTGGGCATCGTGAGAAACGACTTCGACCTCACTGTAACGCGTATCGACAGAGGGCTTGAAAATTTTCACCTGCTGCTGCGCAATTCTTGCTCTCTTGATGCGACGAATGAGTTCTTCTGTTTTTCCAGAAAACATGCTTCCGCACACCACTTCGATGCGGCCTCTGCGAGGAAAGTGTTCGTGATAGGGCATAATGTTCGATTGATTTAAGGGCAAAAGTAACAATTATTCTTGGTTACACCAAGCAAAACATATATCTTCGCTGTATGAATACCGCCTTTTAACCATTGGCAAAAACCTAAATCACTAGAAATCAATACATAGCGGAAAACGACACTCAAATTTCGAGAAACGATTATCTCGAAAATCAAACAAAAATGCTATTTTTGCAGGGGAAAGTGTAACAATAGTGTTACACACTCAAACAAAAACAACCCTGAATAAAATGACAACCTTCAAAGCACTAGTGCTATCTCACCAGAAAAGGAGAGATGGCACGTACAACGTCAAAATCCGAGTAACCCACAACCGAAAGCACAAGTATATCAAGACCGCGCTATATGCAGGAAAGAACGATTTGACAAAGTCGCTCAAGATAAAGAACCATCTCATCTCAGACGCGACAGATGAAATCATAAAAGTATACAGAGCGAGATGCACACAAATTGGTGCAGCACTAGGAGAATACAGCGTGGAGAAACTTTGTGCTACTCTAGAGGAAGGAGCAAATAAAGAAGAGTGGAAAGTAAACTTTTTCGAGTACGCAGAGAAAATCATCCCCAAGGGTAAGGCCAAAGCGACACAGAATAATTATCGTGGTGCGTTGATGTGGCTTAAAAGATATGCAGGCGAAAATGTATTGTTGTCTGACATCAATAGGAAGTTTTTGCAAGGCCTTTTAGATTTCATAGAAGACAACAAGACAAACGCGCATCGAAGTGTAACAGGAGATACAATCGCGCCTTATGTGTTTAACAAGCTAGGAGCGATATATCGAGCAGCGCGCAATGAGTTCAACGATGAAGAGCTTGAAATCACGCGCTTACTCTTTGACCCATTTGCAAAAATCGAGATAAAACAACCACCACAGCCCGAGAAACGCGCCATCAGTGCAGAGAAGATGAGAACCGTTGCAATGATAGAGAAAGGAGAGAGGACAAAAAAGAATATAGCTTTAGCGCGCGATGCCTTTTTGTTGTCGTTTGGACTACTGGGAGCAAACTTAGTGGATATGTACAATTGGACAGCCGACCAATACAAAGACGGCCGTATCACCTACAAAAGAACCAAGACGCGCGGAAGACGCGCAGACGGTGCGCTTATCTCTATCAAGGTAGAGCCAGAGTTTGAACCCCTAATGAAAAAATATGCCGACCCCAAGGGAGAATTCGTCTTTTGCTTTACGCGTCTTTCATCCTCATTAGAAACTTTCCATATGAAAATCGGAACACCCATCAAAGAAATTGGTAGGCTAATTGGAGAACCCGACCTAACCTTTTACGCAGCGCGCCATTCGTGGGCAACAATCGCCCTCAATGATGCAGGAGTGGACAAATACACCGTCCACGAGGGACTGAACCACGCAGGCGGAGAAATGGCAATCACCGATGTCTATATCAAAAAGGATTGGACACGACTAGACAAAGCCAACCGCGCGGTGCTAGACTTCGTGCAGCTTCCACCGCTGAAGTAACCATCAGCAAGAACACAAAAGAATGCCCCCTTTGTTATCAATCGGAACAAAGGGGGCTTTATTAACCCTGAATAAAATAATTATGAAAACGCAGGCAAAGATACAAATAAAAGATGAGAGAGACAATAACAAGCAAACTAATCTTCAGCAGGGAATGCAGGGGGGTGAATACCACGTGCAGCCATATAGCGGTCACGAAGGGGGATGCTTAGTGTTTCGCAGACGCCAAACACCGAAACTTCTGTTTTTTTGCCTTCCATTTCAATGGGAGCGCGGTTGTAGATGTAGTCTTTGATGTAGTCAAAGGCTGGTTCAGAAGAAATACTCAGGCACGCTTGATAAGCCGTACCTTCAATATCAAGAGCGGTGCGCGGTTTGGCATCATCTATGTAGGCGAAAAGTGTATTTCGTTTTCATCGAGGAACGCAGCCCCTTTGATTTCTTCATACACGAGTTCACCGAGAGGAGAGAGTTTTCTTGGACTTGCTTTCATTGTGTAATTAAATTCTAGTTGTGGAGCAACTTTTTTAATCGCTTTAACGAGACTTACAAAGTTATCCACGAGATTGTTTGTTATTTTGGTACGTTCCTCACCTTTGATGGCAAGCACGCGTACCTCTGTCTTTAATTCTTCCACAGCCGAAGCCGTTTTGTTGAGTTCAGTCTTGAACTCATCTCTAATATCCTTTTCTTTTACGTCAAGGCGTGTAGCGACTTTATCGATGTCGCCTTCGAGTTTTTTGTGTACCTTATCAAGGTCGCCTTTGAGTTCTTGACGTACTTGGTCAATGTCGCCTTTGAGTTCTTGACGCACTTGGTCAATATCACCTTTGAGTTCAGAGCGGTCTTTGTCTGTTTTATTGATTATCCAAGCGACACCGCCCCAAACACTACCAAGTATCGCTATTAGAAGTGTCCAAAATTCGTAATTCATATTGTGTTAGGGGTTGAAGTTGTGTGAAATGATACCGGCAAAGGTAGGAATTATAAAGCAGAAAAGCAAGGGGCTATCAGTTATTCGAGTTCGACTAATAATAGCTGTGATGAGAGTTTGCGTAGATAACGAAGACAATAAAGCCTACAAAACCGCTAATGACAGACCAAAGGAGCAGCCCCAAGAGGACACCTTTCACAACGGTTGAGAGTTGTTTGTCTTTGAGTTCTTTGATTTGCGCCTTCAAATCATTTATTGACGCTTCAATCTCCACGGACGAAGCGGAGAGAGGACTTTTTTCGCAGTTTGCGTTGTCGGTTGAGGCCTTTTGCGATTCATCAACGCATAGATCGTTGGTTTCGTTTGCGCCTTCTTCTTTTGGTGGGTTGTTGTCGGTTGTCGTTTCAGTGGGTTTCTGAGTGTAGACAAGCACCACCACGCAAACAACACAGGCAATGACAACACCGAGAAAAACAAATGCGCCTAGACTATTCATAGTTGCAAGTATTTAGTGAGTAAAAACAGAAGCAAAACGCCTTATTTTTGTTCGTCCTCAGCCCAACGTGCGCAAATTCCGCAAGGACGATACCCATAAGCTCGTGCAGAGTCTATAGGTATTCTCTCCACTTCATAAGAGCATTTGTGCAAAACCCAACATTCGTCATCTCGGTGGTAAAATTGTGCTTTCGGACTTGTACAGATATACACCCTACCCAATATTCTTCTTGATATTTCTTTCGCATCTTTATCTGTGCGCTGAGCTTCTTTTTTTCTTAAGTAAGTAGAACCTAACACACTCAAACAAACTAGAATCACGAAACCTCCGAAGTAAGCAAGAACTGTTGGATTTATATAAGATACAACCCTCATACAAATATCTTTAAGCCTTCCTATCAACTTTGGCTTTCTTATGTCATTATTTTTCGGAGTTGTGCTATTCCATACATTTCTCACTAACAAAAGCAAGAACAAATCAATGGCTATATATAAACAGACCAACGAGAACCACGCCAGTATTAAAAAGCTTTGCCAGTCATACAGATAGTAATAGCGGTCCAAACTCTGCCACGGCACAAACACACCATAGCCTATCGACAAGGCAATCAATACAAAAGCGATTCGCAGCCCCCATTTTGTGTAATCAGAAGACCAGGCAATAGGATAAATAATGATGGTGTTAAGCCGTCGTATTGAGAGAAACAAAAGCATTCCCACGAATATCGTAAAGAATGTTTGCGGAATATCAAAACTGACAAGCCACATCGCAACACCACTAAAGAAGTACTCTAAACCCACACCCAACAAAAGAGTGTAGATTACGCACACGATGACTATTGCTATATTTCGGAGAAATCGGAGGATTTTCATAGCCTTACAATTCAGTCATTGCACCTAGAACGCGATAGATGCCATATATAGAGGCACGTGGGATGTCGAAAGGCGCATATTCGGGTGAGCTATTAAAGGATATACAGCAGATGAAATTTTCGCCCTTCTGCGATGGCGATAGTTGTTTGACAATTACTCCGTTATCAGTGTCTAAGACATACACCTTACCCCAATCTAGCCAGCCACCATTGTTTTTGACGATGAAAAGCATACAGCCACTCGGATATATAGGCGACATACTTTGTCCCTTAACTCTAATTGCCAGCGCTGCATTCTTAAAAGGACTAGTGATCGTTTCGCACTGACTAATCGTCACCCCATTAGGGGCAAGCCATCCAATCGCCCCCCGATAGCATCAAGAGGGAGAAGGGGGACTTCGAAGGACTTTATTTCCTCAATGTTTGAGGGAGGAGGAGAAAGGGGCATTTTCGAGCCATTCCCAATAAGCATTTCACCCTCACCAGTGAGAAGCCACTCACTACTAATTGTATTCCCAAACACAGACAAGAACCTATCTAAGAAATTTTCCGTGAAATACTTCTCGCTCCCATTGAGAGCAGCAGAGAAATTAGGACGCGACATAAGCATTTGATTTGCCGCGTCTTGCTGAGTTTTGAAAACCCCTAAGTACTTTAAGGCATCGACCGCTTTTTGTAGTCTTTCTAATTTGTCGTCCATAAAAATGTAGTTTGCAATACAAAAAGTATTCGTTTTGTTTGGTAGGTAATACAAAATGTATTATCTTTGCGCTGTGAAACAATTGATACAAATAATTTCACGCGACAAAGGTAACAAATACCGCGCAATCCTCAAAGGAATAACCCAAATAAAACAACAATGAAACAAGAAGAATCAAAGTATACCGCACTCGGTTTGCGCAGAGAAGTCGCAGAAACCCTCGAGCTACTTCGCGGACTATCTGCCAAAGCGTACACTTACACTTTCCTAGTTAATAAAGCGAAACCAGGTGACCAAGTAAACATCACGTACGCATCCGAAATCTATGAACGCACAGAACGAATCCAAGCAGCAGTGCGAACGGTGGAGCAGTTTCCGCATCTCATTGAGCTAGCACAAGACAAAGAAGAAGATTTGCGCAAACTATATAATCGACTAGCTAAGATACTTCTCGATGCATACGAAGAGTATCGCAAACTCAGAGAATAACAACCCAAGGGACAACGGAGGGAGGTGAAAACCCCTCCGCCCCTCAATCTTTAACCCATCAAACACCACACACAATGAAGTTCAATCCACACGCAACCAATAAGACGTTTCAAGAAATCACTGGCTTTAAGGTGACAAACCTCTCAGTACTCCAATTCCTACTCGGTACGATATTCTGTTTCGTCTTACTCGGAATCGGAGCAGCCACCCACAACACAAGCTATTTCAGCATCTCTCTAGTGGTGGCTTTATTCGCAACCCTACCAGCAACAATCGAGATGTTCGGACAAATCGAAGAAGAAGAAAGGAGGAACAATAAGATGGCATACCACTTTGTAACAACAAAAGAACTTCGCGACATTATGAGTGAATCAATCGCCCTCGGAATAAACATAGCTGAAAAGCAAAGACACCCAGCGCGCGACCTCATCTCACAGTCGGAAGCATACAGACGATTTGGACAAGTCAATGTGCAGCGGTGGAGAGACAACGGACTATTGCACCCACAGCGCACAGGACCCAATGCCAACAACAGCGTGAGATATTCGGTAACAGAGATTTCAGCAGCCATAGCAGCAGAAGGCGTTCAGAAGTCGGTAAACTCACCAGGGGCTTTTGAAGCCTACCAAGAACGAAAGAAGCAAAAAGAAAAGGTGGGATGACAACCCCACACAAGGCCGTGAATGTCTGCAGCGGTAGATATGGAGAATTTCGTTATGATGACGCATAGCAGAATGGATAAGTGTGAGCGGTGGTTCGATTCCACCCACGGCCACAAGGTTTTATTCTCATATTTGAATATTGAACAACGCGCGCAAGTTGAGAAACAACCGCAGTTGGTTTATAAGGCAATCACCTACGCCACGCAGTGATGCGCTACGTAGGAACACGGCAAAGCAGGTTTGCACACTCTCTTCCGAGGATAGTATCCATTGAGCATTACGTATTGAATTTAAATGGAGAGTGTAACGGTTCGATTCCGTTTTTGTCACTAGGTTTTATTCCCATATAAACCTCCTTCTCTCATACAGCAGTGATGCAGGATGAGAGACACGGCAAAGCAGGTTCGCACTCAAGAGTAAGATTATATTGTTGTTCTTGATATTTGAATTGTTTATGTTCGAGTGGCGGTTCGATTCCGCCTTTGCCACTAACTCAAAAAGACGACAAAATGAAGATTAAAGACACAAGACCAAGAGCAAGGATCATTCTCAAATACGGAGAATTGTTCGAACTCAATAGGCACTTTGACTTGGTGTATAACACCACGAAAGTACATAGAAGGAAGAGCAACCACTCTGTCAGCAAAGGCAAGGGCAAAAGTAGTAAGAGAATACGCACTTAATGAGTTGGGAGCATTCTACGAACCCAAGAAATGACCCCACAAGAGATTGCAACTCTCCTCCATCTCAAAAGCGAGTACAACGCCCTTCTTTGGCGAATCTCGATGAGGCTAAGGAAAAGCCCCGAGGAGATAGAGAAAGCACTACAACAAGCCATACAACAAGCATTCAGAAGATGAAGATAGAATATCCACTGTGCATCGATACTTTCGATTTTGCCCAGGCGACTCCAGACGAAGATGAAACAGAAGTCCTAATCGAACTTTTTATGATTTTCGCTGACGAACACGTGATAGAAGCCTACAAAAACGCCCAGAAGAGAAGACCCGACATTTTCCCTCCCTTACTTGAGGAGCAGTAAACAACCCACACACCAAACATTCAAACGTAATGAAAAGAATAACCCTAAACAGCATCACCCTCCAGCACTTCAAAGGAGCGGAGAACGAAACCCACCACTTCAACGGCCAAGACGTCATCATCAGTGGAAAGAACAGCAGCGGAAAGACCACCATCTTTGATGCCTTCACTTGGTTACTTTTTGGCAAAGACCACCTAGGAAGAAGCAAGTTTGACGTCAAACCCCTAGACAGCGACGGCAACGAGCGTCACCACCTAGACACACGAGTGGAAGCCACCATCGAAGTTGACGGTGAAACAATCACACTCACACGCACCCTCAAGGAAGATTGGAAGAAGAAGCGCGGAACGACTGAAGCCTACCTAGCAGGACACACCGAAGAATTCACCATCAACGAAGCACCACAGAAGGCCAAAGAATACAAAGCCTACGTAGACGCACTTTGCAGCGAGGAAGTATTTAGAGCCATCACCAACCCCCGATTCTTTCCCGAGCAAGACGCAAAAGACCAGCGCAAGCTCCTAGCAAAACTAGTCAGCATTTATCCCGACGACATTCGCCTTGAACTCGAAAAGGAACACTCCCCCGAGGACGTAGACGCCATTTGCGCAGCGTGCGGAACGAAATCACCCGATATGCACCGCGCAGAGCTAGCAGCCAAAAAGAAGAATTGCCAACAGCTCACAACCACCATTCCAGCGCGCATTGAGGAAATCCAAAAGACATTCGACCCACACGACAAGCCCGATTTCTCAGTAGCTTTTGCGATTAGCAATGCCAAAAAGAAGCTCACCGAACTACAAAAGGGCATCAGCACCAACGACAACGCAAAGCACCGCTTACAGCTCCAAATCGACATTGAAAACCGAATGGCAGCAATCGCACAAGAAGAACTCAAGGCGCACAACAACGAAACCATTGCTTTCGACCGAGAAATCAACCAGCGCGAGCAGCAGCTAAAGCAGTTGCAAGAAGTAGCCAGCCAGCGCACACTCATTGAGGACAAGCTAAAAAAACGATGGCAGCGCAGCGTGAGAACCTCATTGAGGAGTGGAAGACCATACAGGCGGAACCCTTTGAGATTGACCCCAACGCTCTTTATTGTCCGTGTTGCAAACGCGCCTTTGAACCCGACCAAGCCGAAGCCAAGATGGAGGAGATGCAAGCCAACTTCAACCAGCACAAGGCAGAGCGACTAGCAGAGAACCGGTGCAAGGGAAAGGCCGTCAAGGAACAAAGAGAGCGACTAGAAGAGGAACTCAAAAACATTGAGATGGCAGCCGAGGAAGCCACGCAAGTAGCACTCACGCTCAACTCAATGAAAGCGCAGCGCAAAGCACTCAAACCAATAGAAGAGAGATTGCAAGAACGAACAGCCCAAGACGGGCAACTCAAAGCACTACAACTCGAACTCGACAGCATTCCCGAAGACGCGCCAAGTCAAGAAGACGAGAGCCGACAACAAGAGATTGAGCAGCTCCAACAGAAGATTGCCGAACTCAACGTGGCAAAGGCGAAAGAAGCAGCCATCAACGAAGCCGAAGCACGCATCAAGGAATTACGCGCTCAACTCAAAGAAGCCAATCAGAAACTCGCAGACGTGGAACGCGAAGAAGACCTCAGAAACGAGTACAGCCGAGCTTTCGGACGCGCTATGGAAGCCCAAGTAAACAAGCACTTCGAGAAGGTGAGATTTTCACTCTTTGAGTACACGCTAGACGGCACACCGAAGGAAACGTGCAAGGCCACCATCAACGGAGTTGCTTACGGCTCAACCCTCAACACGGCAGCGCAAATGAACGCAGGGTTAGACATCATTCGCACCCTTTGCCAACACTACCAAGTGCAAGCTCCAGTCTTTGTGGACAATGCCGAGAGCGTGAACAAGCTTTTGCCCATTCCCTCACAGACCATAGAAATGAGAGTGACAAACGAAGATTTCGCAGTCACTTTGCAAGACAAACCCAAACAATAACCCAAATAAAATCACTAACAATGGCAACACAAGTAACAGCTTTGCGCACGATGCTAGAAGCAGAAAGCGTACAAAAGCAATTCCACAACGCACTCAAGGAAAACAAAGACGCATTCATCGCATCTGTGATTGACCTTTACAGCGGAGATGCAGCCCTCCAACGATGCGAACCCAAAGCCGTTCTCCAAGAAGCCCTCAAAGCAGCCGTGTTGAAGCTCCCAATCAACAAAGCACTCGGTTTTTCCTACATCGTAGTCTACAACAACAGCAAGCGCGACATCAACGGCCAATGGGTGAAAGTGGCAACCCCCACTTTCTTAGTAGGATACCGCGGACTCATCCAAATGGCAATGCGCACTGGTCAATATAAGACCATCAACGCAGACGTAGTCTACAAAGGCGAGTTGAGAGGAGCTGATAAGCTCACAGGACGTATCGATTTGAGCGGAGAGCGAGAGAGCGATGAAGTGGTAGGATATTTCGCACACGTCGAACTTCTCAATGGATTCACAAAGACACTCTATATAAGTGTAAGAGAGATGGCAGCATACGCAAAGAAGTTCTCACCCAGCGTGAAGCGCGAAACCACGATAGACCAACTACTCAACAAGGCCAATGCCCCCGAAGCAGGGAAGGCCGTAGGATGGGAAGGCGATTTACCGCGATGGCATTAAAGACTGTTATTCGCAGACTACTCTGGAAATACGGCTATCTCTCCGTGGAGATGCAAGGGGCAATGGCAAACGAAGCCAAAGTGGAAACAGCAGCCACAGACGCGCGAGAGGTGATGATTCAAACCACGGCCAACACCTCAATAGACCTAGACGCGCCAGCGGAATATGTGGAAATCAAAGAGCCAACCCCAATTGCAGCGCAAAGCACTACAACCTACTCAGCACCAAGCGCAGCACCGCAGGCAACACCACAACCTCAACCACAAGCAGTGCAGCAAGCAGCCAACGAAGCGATGATGTTTGCAGACGCTCCCGACTATTAAACCCCTAACCATAAAAGACAATGCTCCTACACGTTCTCAGTTCGTCATCAGCCGGCAATTGCTATTTGCTCAAAGCAGCAAGCGGTGAGATTTTGATTCTCGACTTAGGTATGAGTTTGCGAGACATCAAATGCGCCCTCAACTACGATTTGAGCAACGTTGTAGGAGCAGTAGTCACTCACCGCCACAAAGACCACGCAAAGTACCTAGCGGAAGCAGCAAGAGCAGGCATCACCATTCACACCAACCAAGACGTGATAGACCACCAACCCGAGAGCATCCGCGGATTGCTCGTAGAAACCAACCTCCACCAATGGACACTCCTAGGAGGAAGCTTTGAGGTGATGCCACTGCAAGCCATTCACGACGTACCTTGTCAAGCTTTCGTAGTGCGACACCCCGAAATGGGAACGTTGCTATTTGTGACAGACAGCGTGACATTGCAATACCAACTCAAAGGACTCAACCACATTCTCATCGAAGCGAATTATTCGGACGCGCTTTTGGCAGAAGCCATCGAAGAGGAACGGACACACCCATCAAGGCGACCCCGATTGTTAGCATCGCATATGGAAATCTCCACAACGATCAGAGTGTTGCAGGCTCAACCCCTAGAGGGGGGTGCAAGAGATAGCACTTCTTCACCTCTCATCAGAACACGCAGACCCCAAGGAATTTCAGACCATCGTGCAAAAAGCCACTGGCACTCCAACCTACATTGCAGGAAAGGGGTTGAAACTCGAACTACAAAAACCATCAACCCAACAAACCATATGAACATCGAAGCGAAAGTAAAACGAATCCTTCCAGCCAAGACGCTCACCTTCCAAGATAACCGCACCTACACGCAGCAGTTAATCATCTTAGATTGTGGAGAGTACAACCGAAGCACGGGGGAGTTTTACGAAAACGACATCCCAATCTATTTCGGAGAACGTCACCTAGACAAGTTAGCAGGCGTCACCGAGGGTGCAAAGGTAGAAGTGCAATTCGGACTGAAAGGACGCGCTTACACCTACACCGACAAGACAGACGGCAAGACGCAGCGCGAGGGATACAGCCTAAGAATCAACGCATACGACATCAAGGTGCTAGAGCAGTCACAGCTTGTGCAGGCAGTACAACAATCAATGCCACAAGCACCGATGCAAGCCCCCACGGCTCAGCAATACGCACCACAACCTCAACAATACACGCCTCAACCGCAACCAGAAAGCGAAGATGGGTTACCATTCTAGAAGATGAAACGTATTTATTACAACAAAAAAGACCCACCCTCAGCGAGCAGCCGTCAATTGCTGAATGAAGCCCTAGACAACCTTCCAATTGGTGACTATGTAATCACGATAACCCACGACCGCAAGACGCGCAGCACTCAGCAAAACGCGTATCTCTGGGGAATAGTTTACCCAGCGGTGCTTTTCGGACTGCAAGACGTAGGATGGGAAATAACAAACGAAGAACAAGTACACGAGTATTGCAAACAAGCCTTTGCAGCCCGAGAGGTCATCAACAAGGACACAGGCGAGGTGCTAAGCCTACCAAGCAGCACGGCACGAATGCAGACGGCAGAGTTCAACGTCTATGTAGACAAAATCAAGGCTTTTGCCTTTGAATATCTCAACATCACAATTCCCGAACCCAACGAAGAATGAAAGATTTAGAGCATCGACTTCAATGCGCGTGTGTGCGCTGGTTTGCTTATCAGCATCCCGAACTCAAAGGCACTCTCTTTGCCGTTCCTAATGGAGGGCAGCGCAACGCGATAGTGGCAGCCAAGCTCAAGGCGGAGGGGTAACAGCAGGGGTGGCAGACCTTCTTCTTCTTATTCCCAACGCCACGCACCACGGCCTTTGCATCGAAATGAAAACGGAGAAAGGCCGACAGAGCGAAAAGCAAAAGGAGTGGCAAGCACTCATCGAAGATAAGGGATACCGATATGAAGTGGTGAGAAACTTCGAGGAGTTCACCACGCTTATTGAAGAGTATTTAAAACAACAATAAAACAACAACGTAATGGAACAACAAACAGCAAACGAAGTCTTTTTGAAGGCTTTCAACGCACGCAACAGCGTAGCAATTCTCGACCTCAAAGCAGAACACGGCATCGAAGGTTACGGAGTTTATTTTCAACTACTCGAAGAGCTTGCAGCCAACGGAGGAAAGGCGGAATATAACGCAGCGCGTTTGGCTTACAAGTCTCACACCGAAGTGTGGCTAGTTCGCACCATCATTGAGGACTACAGCATCTTTAACTACACAGATGACGAGTTCGAGTTGAAAGACGAAATCAAATAAAAACAGAGAAAGTATGGCACGCCCTATTAAATTAGGGTTGGATTACTTTCCTCACGACACGCACTCAAACGACGATACCGCCCTTGCACTCATAGAAGCGGAGTTTGGTATCGCAGGGTACGCGGTCTATTTCAAGCTTCTAGAGTTCATCTATTCGCAAGGGTACGCAGCCCTCTGGGGTGCAGACGAGCGTTCATTGTTTTATCACAAACTGGGTGCCGTAGGTGTTTCAGAGAGAAAGGCTTCAGAAATCATCAAGGGGTTAGTTAGGCGTTCCTTATTCGACAAAGGGGTACTTAATTCGTTCCAGATACTGACATCGAAATCAATACAACTTCGATGGCTAGAAGCGAGACGCAAGAAAATAGATGACATCGACCCTAGAGTTTGCTTAGTTGAGCAGACGGCCAAAGGTATATCCAACCCACGACTAAGAATTTCAAAGAATAAACAAGGAGTTTTTGCCACGGAAACCACCCCAAACGAGGGGGTTTTTGCCACAGAAACTACCTCAAACGAGGGGGTTTTTGCCACGGAAACCCCACAAATAAAAGAAAAGAAAAGAAATAGTAGTAGTAATAATAGTAATAACGCGCGTAAGAACGAAAGCAAAAACGAAGCAGCACAAGGCGCGCTGAAGTTAGAGCCGTTGCAGCCAGCAGGCAGCACGCGGACGCAAGCCACGATTCGAGAAGTACTCACCAGCAACCCACTTTGGACGCAACAAGTTTGTATGCTCCACGACATCAGCCCCGAAGCTTTAGCGAGTATGTAACGAAGTTTGAGCAACATTGCTTTATCGAAAGCCACGCGCACAACACAGACGGAGACGTGCAACGACATTTTAATTCGTGGCTACGCATCCACCTAAGCACCCAAGCAAACAACAAACCACCCAAACAAAACAACAATGGCAAAAGTAGAAACCATCTCCCAAGTGGTGATGAAAATAGACGCAGGCAGGAGGAACGCACCGCCAACATCGAACGCCGTTTGCAAGAAGCCATCTACGACGTTAGCGACATTCCAGCAAGAGGTTATCACCCTTAGGGAAGTCGTAACACATCAATATACCCCGAAAATACAACCTTTGTGTGCGTGTGAGCCACTCAGATGCTATTTAGGTACTGCACCAGCACTCGGAAAGATTTCGCGCGCTGTAGGGGCAAAATTCGCGGTTACGTGGTTGATGTCGCAAATCGACTATTACAGTCGCACGCTCAAAACGGCCGACCAGCTCACCGAAGCAGACACGATGCACGTGGCAATGGCAATTCTCGCGAACTATCCACAACTGAACCTTGCAGAGATTATGTTGTTCTTTTCTCGTTTGTCTGGTGGCATTTACGGACAAGTGGCTTATGGACAAGTTCGAGCCGAAAATATCACCGCCAAAATTCCCGAGTTCCTCAAACACCGCGCACGAGAGCTTGACCTCTACGAAAGGGAGCAGCAGCAACGCGAACGAGAAGCGGAACTGCAAAGACGCGCGCAGTTTGCTATCACTTACGAGGAATGGCAGCACATCAAAACAACGGCCGTTGCACTCTGCAATGGAGACCAGCAGGCAGCGGAGAAATATATCAAAACTAAATACGCGAAGCAATGAGACAGATTTTATTTCGAGGACGCGACCACGCAGGCAAGTGGCACAAGGGCAGTTTGATTGTCGTAAGAGTAGAGAAACCCACTCACAAAGATGTTCTCCCTTACGATGTTTATTTCATCAAAGGGCAAGACGTCGACGGAGAAGAGAACGAGGTAGCCCCCGAAACGATTGGGCAACTAGTATTCCCCGCAACGAAGATGCACCCCGATATTTGGGAAGGGGACATCATCGAAGATGACGAAGAAAGTCGCTTACAGATAAAGTCCGAACCCTACCGAAGCGCATTTTGCGTGATTGTGCGCACCAAGACAGGTATAACTTATGAATGTCTAGACGAGGGCTATATTGATTGCGAGTTTAAGTACTATCAAGCAAAAGTAGTGGGAAACATCCACGACAACCCCGAACTTATCACCAAACCATTTTGCGACCACGCGCAAAAAGGTCAAACAAATTGATTTATGGAAAAAGACAGAGCCACCGAGTATTGGGACTACGAAATAAAGCGCGCAGCGGAGGACACCGCCAAAGCACTTGCGGAGTATGAGCAAGCCAAAGAAGAAGAGTTTGCCGCCTTCCACAGACACAAGGCAGAAGATAACAACGCAGACGCGGAAACAAAGGAAGAAGCGCGCAAAATCTACAGACAGAAGTCGTTCATCAGCGCGCAAAAGTGGCAATCCTGGCTGATAGCGGTAAAATGGGAGTGTATCACCCGAGAAGCAGCCTACAGTTACAAGAAACGGAAAGCAGCGAAGGAAGCCAACAAATAAACCCCGAAGCAATGAAACAAGACTACGAAGAAAAATTATACGAAGCCGTCAAGGAAGTCGCAAAAGACTTACCCCTTCGAGAAGCAGCGCGGATTTTCCTCTGTTGCCTATACCGAGACACCAAGCCCACGCCAGATACGACAAGCATCATTCTAGAGATGACACATTTCGACATCGAAGTGAAGTTTAAGTTCCGAACGGGGGCAAGTAAATAGAATCATAAACTCCGATTCTTTCCAACCTTTTCCAAATAGGAAAGAGTTCACAACAACAAGACAATGAAACAAAGAAACGACTTCCACACAATCGCAAAAAGCCTCGCATTTGCTTTCTTATGGGGAGTAATAATCGCAATCGTCGTAAATACTCCTTGCCTGGTCATTGCGGAGCTGTTGATTCATCAGCGCAACACGCCCACCAACACAACGCAGCACCAACCCGAACCCACGAAGCAATATGCAGACAGCCTAGTTTGCCCCGATTGAATGTTTCACCACAAAAAGCAATCATTATGATAGACCCAAAAGAATTCATCGTACAAGCCTTTGACGAGTGCGAAACAGTACGCACCGAGAAAGCGCAACTATACGGCCACTCGTGGAGATTGGCGACTATTTCACAATCCTCAATATCATTTACAGCAAGCTGAACGCAGTCACAAGAAGTAGCGAGGACTGGTACGAAAGCACGACAGAAACGCTAATCGCTACCTACAATTACGCGATTTTCGCTCTCATACAAAGCGAGATTGGAACGTGTAACCTATACGACCTTTATAACGAAGGCGACCGAGTAACGGAAGACGTCGAAAAAATGGACGAAGAGATAAAAAGCCACGCTCACATATAAAGACCAAGGCTACAAAAGTGCGTGGATAAATTGTGATTTCGACTATTTGTTTGAACTTATCCTCATCAAGATAGCACGTATCCAACACTTGAAAGAAACGATACAAGGCAGCGATGATATAAGCCGAGAAGAAGCAGCTCTCAAAGATGCATTTGTCGATATTGCAGGTTACGCGATTCTTTGCCTAGCAAGGATATATCGAGAAACAGCCACAGATGGAGAATAGCACCGAAGCAATGAGTATCATTATACCATCCGCAGCACCGCGCACACCACCCACGGAGGAAATACACGACATCGTGAGTGCCAATCTACGTTACGAGTGCAACTGTACCTTCTACTGGGTGTTTGTTGGCAATACGTGTTTAACGGCAGCACAAGACAAACTCTCGGTAGCGCGGAAGTACACCCGACAATTGCAGCAACTCATCGAAGCAGCCGAAGACGAACAGCGCAAGGCGATAGAGGACTACACAATGATCGTTGATGGACTAGTGCAAGACGTCTTGAAATTGGAGAAACCTATGTTTGCTTTGAGCGTCTTTTACGCTACATTCATAAGGACAACCGAACAGACGAGCAACAAACCATTTTCCAAAACCCTTGCAGCAGCACTAGTGGCATATCATCTAGGATTAGTCCTACTGAAAGACAAGCCACCAGTCACACGACCAGCGAAACCCGAAGCGCAGATGCAGGACACCCTCAAACAACTCATCACCACTCTCTCAGAAAGCCGATTAGTTACTGGGTAATGCCCGAAACCATCACAGCAGCAGAAGCTATTATCGAACTTTTTAGTAACACTCAAAATCTATGATTACAATTAAAACAAAACTCATCCACCCCGACGCGAAGCTCCCAACGAGAGCGCACAACACGGATGCAGGCTTTGACCTCTATTGTGCAGAAGCCAAATGGGATGCAAAGTACAAGCAGCACGTTTGCAATAGTGGCATAGCCGTAGAAATTCCCGAGGGCTTTGTTGGTTTGCTTTTTCCACGTAGCAGCATTTACCGCACCCACCTTCACCTTTCAAATGCCGTGGGTGTGATTGATAGCGGATACCGCGGAGAAGTTACCGCGCGTTTCAGAGTAGACCCCAACACGATAGGCAAAGACGGAGAGCGCAAGCCACATCGACTTTATCAGAGGGGCGAACGCTTTGTGCAGCTCATCATCTTACCCATTCCAGCCGTGGAATTTATTGAGGTAGAAGAACTCAACGATAACACCGACAGAGGGGCAAACGGATATGGCAGCAGTGGAAAATAACAAGAACAAGACAACAGTCCATAACATCAAATCAAACAATATGGCAACAACAAACAACATTTGGTACAACGTCAAGACACGTTACATCGGAACAACCGAAGACGGCGTTACAAGAGCCATCATCGAAGAGTACCTCACCGCAGCACTCTCCTTCACTGAAGCAGAGAAGAAGACCAGCGAAACCGCACTAGCATACGGCCACCGCGAAGAGTTCGACATCATCGCAATGTCACGCACCAAGTTCTCTGAAATCGTTTACGGAGATAAAGAAGCCGACAAGTGGTTCAAGTGCAAAATCAACACAACGATACTTGACGAGCGCAACGGACGAGAAAAGAAGACCCCCATTTTCTTTTGCGTCAATGCAGACAACGCACTCGAAGCTCACCACCGCTTAGACGAGCATCTCAAAAAGACGTTATTCGATTACACCGTTGAGCAAGTGGACGAAACGAAAATCATCGAAGTGATCAAATAGTGCCTTTTAGGGGGTTATTTCTAGCCTAATCTATTTGATTACAGATGATTAACCCATTGACCAAGTTAAACAAAAATCTTCGGAATAATTAAGTAACAACCACCACGCAAGGGGTACGAACTATATCACCAATCATTCATTCGCTATAGTTCAACTTATCAATAGTTCGCACCCCTACTTTTTCTCTCAACCATAAACACCCGAACGATGAACAATATCTTTACCAACATACGCGCATATTTCGCACGCCTTTCTCACCAATCACAACAAGACGCAGCGCAGCGCGTTCAGCAACTAGTCACCAAAGAAGCAGAACGCACGCTCCAAATTCGAGAGTTTCAAGGCGAACTATATTTGTCCTTCAACAACCGACCCATCCTCCCATTCAATGGCAGAGACAGCGAAGAACGAAAGGAAGCGCAAAGAATAGCCGTGGAAGTCCTCAACCTAGCACGCAGCACATATCGTGACTATCTCATCACCCTAGAAAAGGACAAGAGCCTATGAAATCATTTGGAACGGTAATGCCAAGCCAAGCCAAGCAAGACGAAGGCAAGGACATCTGGGTAGCGAGATTTTTCTTTGAGAAACAATATGTAGCGCGCAAATTCAACTCATACGAAGAAGCCGAAGCTTACCGACAGAAAGTAGAAGCAGCCCGAAGAGCGAAAGATTTTGATTTCTTATATGCGGAAATAGAAGCGAAGAAGCGAGAAATCAAAGCAAGGAAAGCCGAGAACGAGCGCAAGGACGAGGGTACAATACAGAAGCGAAACAAATACGACTGGGAAGCACAAAACGTGTCACCAGAACACATCAAGAAAACACGCAAGCGTCTAGAACACTTCACTCACAAGTTGCTCTTCCCTATGACTGTAAGACGTGAAAAGCTAGACGAGCTAATAAGGCGCATCCACGAAGCAGACCCCGAGCAAATCCTTTGTTGCAATCGTCCTATCACAATACCGCCCCAACGCATCATTTTCTTAGGATTTCGCACCCCTCGATTTGGCAGCACCTATGTTTACAGCATAGCGCGCAATTTGCTAGGAGACCACGTGCAGCTCAAAATAAAGACAATAGACGAGCGTACCCCACGGAATGTTCCAAAGCCACGAGAAACAGTAAAATCAGCGCAGGAAGAAGAATACAAAAGCATCCGAGCCTTGCACGAGCAGGGGTTCAGCCTTAAGGAAATCGTTCAACAATTGCACCCAGAATTTACAGAGTGGCAAATTGAAAGAAAACGAAAGACGCTCACCGAGCAGTACAAAGACCGCATTTTATTTTTTTCACTCACCCCAGCGAAGAAAGGCGCGCTATAATACGCTCAAAAGATTTGGTGAAAAAGTGGCTAGACGCAGGAAAAAAACAAGATTGGATAGGGAAACACTTCAATCTTACGGCAGGCCAAGTTTGTTTCCATCTAGGAAGAATCCGAAAGTCTATTCCAAATCTACTATAAACAACCTCAAAGAGCCGGTATTTTGCAAAATAAGTCGTACTTTTGTAGGAAGCAATACTCACACGCGTCCTTAGGTGTCACACAACACCCGAGGGCGCATTTTCTTTTTCCAAAACAGACAAACAAGAAATGGCAAAAAGTACGATTACCACAGCGTTTGATTTCGATATGGGAGGACTAGCAGAGTTCGACCTAGATTTGTCGGATTTGGGAAATTTCAGCCTAGAAGACACAGAGTTTGACGAGATAACCCACTACACGAAGCCAAAGGTATATCGTTTGAAGTCAGACTACATCCTCTACGAACACGCAGAAGACCTAGCACGCGATATTGATTTACCGAAAAATGGGAGAGTTGATGCGATGGTCAATGGTTCGTTTATCTTTGGAGATTTCATAGAAGCGTTTTTTGTGGATAAAAACATCTACACACCGCGTATGGTGGTATCCACGCTTTCAATGTCCCAAGAGAACATAGACAGCTTTAAGGGGCTAATGGCAGGCGGATTTATCGGTCACTTAGATTTGATAGTGTCCATCTACTTTTACAGCCACGAGCGAACAAAGCTCATTCCGTATTTTCTTGAAGCATTTGAGGGCTATAGTTTCACTTTGTCGGTGGCAGCCATCCACACAAAGACGGTGCATTTTATCACCGAAGGAGGGCGTCATATCGTCATCCACGGAAGCGCAAATTTGCGAAGCAGCGCGAATATCGAGCAGTTCACAATCGAAGACAACCCCTTTCTACTAGGATTCTACGAGAAGGTCTTCAACGCTATAATCGAGAAATACAAGCTAACATCCAAGGTGGAGCGAGGGAAGAAGCAATGGGAGACTTTATCAGAAGTATACACCCCTAATCAAACGCGCGCAAGTGAAAAGTATGATGCACCCCTATTTGAAGCCCCCGATATAGAACAACCCGAATTTACAAACCACATACCAGCGGAAGAAACAGCGGACAGTATTAACACTTAAACTTTTTACATTATGGCATCAGGTTCAGGAAGATTTGGATTCGCAGGCGGTGGTAGACGTGGTTCGTCTAGAAAGCCCGAAAGAATCCACGTACCTAAAAGCGAGCCAGGAGTTCCTTTCTAGGTAAAATCTCACGCGCGCACCGAAGCTCACAGCAAAAAGCACGGTGCGCGCCTATTTCAAAACATTAGTCTAACAATATGGCAAACCCACACCCGAAAACAGAACATCTCAAAGCAACGCAATTTAAGAAGGGAGAAAGAGCGAATCCCAACGGAAGACCGCAGAATCGAATTTTGCGCGCCATCGTGAAAAACAAAACGATGAAGGGATTAGAGGTACTCACAAAGGACGAAATCAAAACGTGTGATAAATGGGTACTTTCAATGACAACAACACAAGCAGCCGAACTAGTCAAACGAGATGATATACCAACCTATTTGAGAACTTTGCTAGCAGCCGTGCTTTCTGATATGAAGAACGGACGGACGGTAACAATAGATCGTTTGCGTGATAGGTACATTGGAGACGTCAAGACAACGCGCATTGAAGGTGGAGTGCAAGAAGCAACTGCACCCCCTATCACATTAAATTTCACAGCATCCACAGAAGAGCAAACGAAGATTGTATCTCAAATAGAAGCCCTCAAGTACATAGCAGTAGACAGCGAAAAATAACATCACAATGCCAACAACGACCGAAGACCGACTACTCGAAAAAGCGCAACTCGAACTAGCTTTGCCAAACGGAGCGAAGAGAGCTATTTTACCCCTAGAGGGGAGCTACGAACGCAAGGCAATTATGGAGATTGCTTTGCTCACCATCAAGTGGACAACCGAGAACTTCGTAGAATTTCCGATCGGAACGCGCACAACATACCGCGGAACAACCTACACTTTGCACACCGAGCCAAAGGTGAAGAAGGTACACTCTAGACTTTATGAGTACGACATCACCCTAGAAGCCCCCGAAGCCGATTTGGCAAGATTAAAGTTTAAGTTTCCAGCGGACGGTCGTTTGCAATTTTCACTCACCGCCAAGCCCCAAGAGTTCATTCGTTACATCGTGGACAATCTCAACGAGAGAGGAACGCAGGGGTGGCAAGGGATTACTTCGTTACCAGCAGACACCAGCGAGAAGACACTGACATTCAACCACAACACCCTCATTGAAGCCTTAAAATCGATTTGCGAAGCATTCAAGACTGAGTGGAGCGCAGAAGCAGGGGTGCTTTCTTTGGGAGCGGTAGAGTTTGAGAAGCAAAGCCCTATCACTCTAGCATACGGCAAGGGGAAGGGGCTTTTGCCTGGACTAGTGCGCACAGACAATGGGAAGGTAGCACCACTCGGACGTATGTACGTACAAACAACAACTAGAAACATTCCCGAAAGCTACCAACGCAAGACGCTAAAAATTAGCAAGTGGTACGTGGCATTTCAACGGAACAACGTTTACCAACGCGCCAACGACTGATTCAACGGCATACTACACAACCGAAAAATTACGTAGAACTGGCAAACAAAGCGGTCATTTCAGCTGAAGCAAGCACCGAAATTTCCGATATTTACCCCAAACGAGTAGGAGTAGTCAGTCAAGTTTTTTTAAGCTAGAACGAGCAACGCGCAAAACGGCAAACGGAAAGGACAGTGCAACAAGCATTCTTTTTGATTTCATCGATACCACAAACGAGGTGGACTACAAAGCGCATATCATCAAAGGGGAAACAGCAAAACTAATTTTCCAAAGTGGAGCGTGCGCAGGTCGTGAGTTCGAGTTTCAATATAAGCACGAAGAGAAGCGATTTTTGCTAGTACCTTTGTCTACAGACGATACAATTTTTCCATCTGAAACATTCCCTATTGCAGTTGGTGACAAGTACGCGGTATTTGGCATCGAACTACCAAATCAATACATCACAGCAGCCGAAACAGAAGCAGCCAAGGCAGCGGTGGCAACCCTACACAAGCAGGCGCAAGACCGCATTTCAATAACCGCAGAAGTGCAAAGTTTATGGCTAAAGAAGCAAACAGACCCCACAATCGCTAGGAAGTTACGCATCGGTGGGTTCGTTTCATTCCAAGACCCAGCACTCAGTCCGAAGCCGTACACAATTCGCATTAAGGCGATAAAAAGACCGCTAACAGACCCCGAAGCACCCACTCTGGAGCTTTCAAATGAACCAGTGCAAACAAATAGCATCTCAACCGTCATTAAAGATGTACAAGCACTCAAGTACGCTAACAGCGTAACAAATAGCATCATAGCGTCAAATGCGGAGGGGCAGTCGGTAGACGTAGCAGCACTAGATGAAAAATACCTCTCAGCAGCAGCACCAGACGTGGCAAAAGGAACGATAACCTTTGCCGAGGGGTTAAAAGCGTTAAAACAGGCATCTTTTGATAAAGGTATCGAAATTGGAAACGCAACAAGCGGATTCTTCAATGGGAGAGGGGCTACAGTAGACGAAAACGGCAGCGCGGAGTTTGAGACGCTAACAGTGCGCGGATTTATCAAAGCAGCGGAATATGTGATAAATCGCATCAAAATCACCGAGGGAGCGCAGTGGCTCACCGAGGGGGGAGTGATTGAGAAGGTAGTAGACACAACACCGCGCGGCCTTGTGCCTTTCAGAAGTTATGACATCACGATGCGCGAACGCTTTGCAGGCGACACGCAAGCCCCCCTTTATGGCTGGTGACATCATACGCGGACAATACAACAACCTACAAGGCGGAGGCGGTGTGCAAACGTCGTGGATGGCGGTGCGCAAAGTAGAGGGGCGCGTGGTGACTGTGGGGCTGTACCAAAGTAACCAAGTGCCAGGAGAAAGGAATGCGCCACCGATTGTGCAAATGCGCGTGGCACGATGGGGCAACGCGAGCGACGACACGCGAAAAAGTCACATTGTACTAGACCCCGAGCGCGGTCAAATCGTGAGAAGGGTGAACGTGGACGCGCCTATCATTGACCCCGCGCAAGTGGATGGTTTTTCTTTGGGTACGCTACCAGAGTGGGTGCAGAACGCGCTAGGCGGAGCGGTGAACGGAAATAGCAACTATCTCTATGCGCACGGCATCATTACGCAGGATATTATCCGGTTTTCTCCAGAAGGGCGACCCATAGCGGAGCGCGTAGACCGCGGAGTGTGGAGCGCGCAGCAGTCTTACTACTACGAGGGGAAGAACGCAACAACGGGCATTTATGAGATTTCGCGCGTGTGGTTGGATGGTACGCTCTACGAACTTGCACCGGGTGGAGATGGCAGCACGCGCCCAAGTGCGAACGACACGCACTGGATTGTGGTGCAGGAAAAGCCACGCAACGGAGATGATGGACGTACTTCGTATCTTCACATCAAGTATTCAAACGATGGAGGAAGCAATTTCACTTTACCCGATGGTGAAACGGTAGGGGACTATATCGGTCGATGCACGGACTTCAATAAGACAGCCCCAACCAGCCCAAGTGCTTACAAGTGGAGCAAGACCAAAGGAGAACAAGGCGACCCCGGCAAGAACGGTGCGGACGGATTGACCCCGATGCCAAACTTGCTAAGAAATGCGGACTTGAACCCCCGAAGCGTGTCGAACGATTCAGAACACAACGCGGGCTTTGCGTGGAGAGCGGAAGCAGCGAACGGCGGCATCATAAGACACGAACCCAATGTAACAGCCCCACACGCAGGCGCAAAGGTAGTATCGTGCGAATCTTTCCAAAAGAGTACGTGGTACAACGATGTGAATTGCATTGCGAGCCTTTATCAAGTGTTAGACCTTACCGCAGGAGTGACTTATACTTTTTCGGTTTATGTAAAAGGCGCAGGCGCAGGTTGGATGATTGCATGGCCTATCGACGGCACGCACTTCAAAATCAGCGGAGCGAACCCCATAGACGAGGGGAAAAACACAGCCGAGGGGTGGAAGCGGTATGCGGTGACGTTTACGGCACGCAGCACAGGTGTCACAAACATTTATTTGCGTAGCTGGTGCAATGGACGCAACGGTGGCAACGGCGGAAAAGTTTTCTTTGCTTGCCCGAAGTTGGAAGAATCCTACAAGCCCACACCGTGGACGCGAGCGCAGGAAGATTTCAGAGGGGCAGCGATGCGACCCCTAGGAGATTGGGACGCTTTGCCCGATGGTTTCAAATTTCAAAGCGGTGGAGTTGGTGAAGAGTTTTTCGATTTGGTAAGCGTGAAAAGTGAAGGTGCGCTTTTGTGGTGGAGTTGCAAGCGCAGCCACGCAAAGACGAAGGACACGCGCCCGAATGTAAACGCGCCTTTTTGGGAATTAGGCCAGAACTTGAAATTTGTAGCTACTGACTTGTTTTTGGCAAAGAAGGCTTTCATTGAGAACCTAGGAGTGCGCAACGTGGAAACGCGCAACGCACAAGGAGAGGTGACTTTTAGCTCAGAAGAGAACGGAGATGTATTCATCGGAGGTAAGGCGACCATTGGGGGATTTAGGAAGAGTAAGCCAGTGGTTATCACACCTGAGAACTACAGCCAATACTACGAAAGAACATAAGTAGTGGGAATAAATTGTACTTTTCACCTTTTAGAATTGGGACGTCATTCTTGTTTGCAGGGCAATTTCCACCAGGTACACTGATTTATATATCAAATAGAAGCCCAGAAATTACTGCAGGGTTAGGCACTTTTCGTGTAGGTACACCAGAAGAGCGACGATACTTTGCAGCCGTCATGCAGTATTTAGGTACACAAGTCTATATTGGTAATTATACGAGCGGTGATGGTCGTAACGAAACATGGATTAACATTGAGAGATGGAATAAATCGGAGAATACGATTAAACCAAGGCAAGTGTTCAAGCTAGAATACAGCTTCATTAAAACACAACCTTACGTAGACGAACACGGGAACCCGACCCAAGAAGGATTGTTCTCAATTTGGAGACCTGTCAAATTATCACTCGATACATAATTATGCAACCAACGCGTGTTTTTCTTGAAACGCTAGCAGCGATAACAGACCCCACGATTCGTGTAATAGCGAACCGCGGGGGGACACGTAGTGGAAAAACGTATAGCGCAGCGCAGCTTCTTGTTGTTTTAGCACAGCAGAGCCAAACACCCCTAGCAATAGATATTGTTTCAGAGAGTTTGCCACACCTCAAACGCGGAGCATTGAAGGACGTGACAGAGGTACTCGACAACGAGGGGTATATTGAAGGGCAGCACTACACCTACAACCGAACAGACCGCATCATCACCATAGGTAAGTCCAAAATCTCATTCTTTGGAGCGGATGACTGGGGGAAGGTCAAAGGGTCAAGACGCGATATACTATTTATCAACGAAGCGAACCGAATATCATTTGCCGTTTATCAACAACTCGCAGCGCGTACCACTCAAAAAATACTCATAGACTGGAACCCCGACACGCAATTTTGGTTTGAGCGCAGGGGCATCTCAGCCAGAGAAAGCACGCGCGAAATCGTGAGTACCTACAAAGACAACCCACACCTCACAGAACAGCAGGTAGCAGAAATCGAAAGCAACAAAGACGATGAACAATGGTGGAAGGTTTATGGACTAGGAGAAGTGGGTAATCCGATTGGAGTAGTTTACAATAATTGGAGAGAGTGTGAGAGAGTACCACCGCAGGCGCAGCTCATAGCGTATGGACTTGACTTTGGGTTTGTAGCAGACCCCACAGCACTAGTGGCAGTCTACAAAGCAGAAGGCGAACTCTACCTAGATGAACTACTCTATATGCCAGGATTGACAAACAACCTCATAGCGCAACGGCTACTCGAACTCAAAGACAAGCATACGCCCATCATAGCGGATAGCGCGGAGATGAAGTCAATAGTCGAAATACGCAACTTTGGAGTAAGGACTATCTCACCAGCGCAAAAAGGCGCGGACAGCATAAGAGCAGGTATCGACATTTTAAGGCGATACCGCCTCAACGTCACCAAGCGAAGTTTCAACCTAATAGATGAACTCTCAAACTATAAATACGAAACAGACAGAATCACGAACGAGAACACAGGACGACCGATTGACGCATTCAATCACGCATTAGACGCAGTGCGATATGTAGCACTCAACAAACTAGCAGAACGAAGGAAGGGAGTAAATACCCGAAGAATAGCAGACCATATCAGATAAAACAAAGGCAATGAACATTGAAGAAATTCTCCAGTTGCAAGCCCAAGAAGCCATTGCAGCACTCAAAAACAAAACGGATATACCCCCATCGTGGCAAACGCAGCTACAAAAGGAGTACGACCCAAAACTGCACCCCATCAACAACAAGAATCTTTACCCAGACGTGGTAACAGATGAAGGTATTGAACCAGTTACGCGCGTTGCACTCAATTTACAGAAGCTCGCAACCAAGCGTATGTGCGCACTCACAGTAGGCATACCAGCAAAACGAGTTTACAAGCCAGAGAACGAACAAGAACAGCAGGCAGCAGACCTCATAGAATCCATCTTTGAAGCGCAGCGCATCAACTCTCTCAACCGAACGCGCCTTATCCCATATTTCGCAGCGTGTGAAATGGCTACTTTGTGGTATGCAATCCCAGAGGAACACAACGAGTACACCGTACCATCAAAAATCAAAATTAGGACGCGCGTATTCTCTCCAATGAAGGGAGACGAGCTATACCCCCTATTTGATGAATACGGAGTGATGATGGCTTTCTCAGTGGGTTATCGTGTGAAGCAGGGCAACAGCGAAACACAAATCCTTGAAACGTTTACAAAGGACTTGCACATTCGATGGAAGCAAGGCGCAGGAGGATGGCAAGAAGAAGTGAGAGAAGCCGTCACTTATGGCAAATCCCTGTTATTTACGCAAAACGCGATGAACCGATTTGGGAGGATACGTCACCCATTGTCTATGAACTTGAATGGTCGTTGTCACGAAACGGAAACTATTTGCGCAAGAACTCAAAGCCGATTTTGTCTATTTACGCAGACGAAGAAATCGAAGTAGGCAAGGAAGGCTCGCAGGACAAAGAGTTTAAGGGAGTGTTTCAATTTCCTCAAGGCTCAAAACTTGAGTATGTCACGTGGTCGCAAAGCACGGAGACGCTCAAATTTCACGTTGATGCGTTGAGGTCGTGGTTTTTTACTCAGTTGCAGTTACCCGATTGGAGCTACGATAAGATGAGCCAGCAGGCACTCTCAGGGGAAAGTCGCAAGCAAATGTTTACAGACGCGATGACAAAAGTAGAAGACGAAGCAGGAGATATTCGCGCCTTTATGGAACGAGAAGTGAACGTGGTGAAAGCGTTTGCAGCCATTGTAGCACCAGGACTTGAACAAGCCATCAATTCTTTACGTTTCAAAGTCGTTATCACCCCCTACACCATCAACGATGAGAAGGAGACCATTAACAACTTGCAGGCAGCCAACGGGGGGAAAGCCCTCATTTCTCACCTAGAGAGCATAGAATTGTTCGGTCATTCGTCTAATCCTAAAGCCACGCTAGAAGAGATGCAAGAGGAGGACAAAGTTTCAGCATTTGAACCCACAATCTAAATATGCCTATATCACCTCAAGAGCGCAAGTATCACAACACCCACAACCGAAACATCACCCAAGCAGAAGCACGAATAGACGGTGCTTTTGCCGAGGTGGTGCAGGGGGTAACGCGTATCTATCAACTTTACGATTTACTCTACCAGAAGGCGGTGCTTTCCAATTTGAGCAAGCCACGCCAGCAGCGCGCAAGGCAGCCGACAAAGTCTTTGCCAATATGCGAAAGCGCATACTTGAAACGATACAAGCAGGCGCGGACGCAGCCGACAAACTCAGTCAGCAGAAGGCGGAGAAGCTCACAAGGCTATATGGTGCAGCCACGCAATTACGCAGAGAGCAGACAACCGCTAGAAGTTTGCAGGAAATCTCAGATGCCGTGTGGAAGCAGTCGGAGCAGTTACGCGCGGAAATGGAACTTGCACTCTCCGTAGCACTCAAGAGCGGAGCAAGCGCGGATGATTTAGTAGGTGAAATAAGGGGCTATCTCAACGAACCCAACAAACTATTTCGCAGAGTGCGCGATGAGTTCGGAAATTTGGTACTCTCGAAGGCAGCAGCAGCTTATCACCCAGGACGCGGAGTATATCGCAGTAGTTACAAGAACGCGCGAAGACTAGCAGCCACGGAAATTAACATGGCATATCGCAAAGCCGATTATGATAGGTGGCAAAAGCTAGATTTCGTGATAGGAGTGCGTATTGCTTTAAGCAGGGAACACCCCTACTACGATATGTGCGATGAACTCGCAGGCGATTATCCAAAGGATTTTGTATTCGTAGGGTGGCATCCTCATTGTCGGTGCATAGCAACCCCAATTCTTCAAAATATCGAAGACTTCAAAAACGGAGTACCCCCCCGAGAATGATTTGTTTAAGGTGGACAAGATACCCGACAGCTTCAACAAATGGGTACAAAACAATGAAATTCGTATCAACCGCGCTATGTCTGGACAGTCCACGATGCCTTTCTTTTTGAGGGACAACAAGGGAGCGATGGAGCGTGCATTAGGTATCGAAAGGGAAAATGCGAATCAGAAGACAGTCGCAATCAGCCAGCGTAATTTATCAAGGAAAGAGTATCTCAATATGTCCCATGAATGGGATAAACATTATTTTGATGAACAAAGCGGTGGTTATGTTGTTATACACCAACAAAGACTAGCTACAAGTCAGAAAAGCAAGAACGAGAGAGCGAAACTAGAAAAAGAGCGTAATATGTGCGTGAATTACGCGCGCAAAGGCTTTCGCATTAAGATGTTAGAAGAAATAGCAGGGATATCATCTCCCGATGTTATCTGCAACGAGGTATTTGCAGAACTTAAAAGCTTAGAAAGTAATAAGCAAATTATAATACGTGCTAAAGAAGCAAAGAAACAAGGAGCAGAAATTATATTATTCGAACTCCACAAAAAGGACGAAAAAGCCTACCTTGAATTAGATAAGTTACAACATCAATATGGAATATCTTTTGCTTATTATTTCAAAGAGAATCCTCAAGAGATTACGATACGTATAATGAGACAGCCCACTCAAAAAGAGTAGGCTGAATAGTGGTCCGAGCTCACCCGAAGTGCTAGCACCGACTAAACCAAATAATCTTTGGTCTGATGCAAAAGTACGCATTTCTGATTAAACCACCAAATAAAAATCGGGAAAAGTAACAACACTCATCAAAAAAGTATCCATCAAAGGTCAACAGAGATACATCTGACTAGAAAGAGTATCAAGTTTGAACGACCCAATCACACACTTTGAGTTCATTTTTAGCCACGCGACAGAGTTAAACTTTGTTGCGTGGCTTTCTTTTTGTCACGGCATACGCAAAGGCAAACAAAGGGCAAAAGAAGGCATACAACGCAATACGTTAAAGAACTTCTATATCAATTAGTTACATTAGAAAAACACGCGTTAATTTCGTATTTTTGTTTGGCACAAACAAACATCAAAACTAGATGAAAAAATTTATTCTTGATTTGCTCAAAACCAAATTTGAGGGGGTGAGTGAAGATGTCCTCGAAGGCATGGCTGCAAAGCTCGCAAAAACAGCCACCACGGAGGAGCAGGCGACAACCTCAGTAGAGGGGGTCACTATTCAAAAAGTCATTGAGAGTTACACAGACCGCAGGGTTACACAGTCGGTAGCAACCGCAGTGGAAAACTACAAGAAGAATAACCCTCAACCCGAACCACCGAAGCCCAACGACGCAGGCGACAACGGCAACGCACAGCAAGACGAAACACTCAAAGCCTTGCTCGAAAAGTTCGCAAAGCTCGAAGGACAGATGATGCAAATGAATGCTGAGAAGGTAGAGAACGGAAGACGCCAACAGCTCAACACACTCATTGAGAAGCTACCAAAAAGTATGCAGTCCGTGTATGGACACATCAACCTCAAAGAGATGGACGAAGAGAAGTTTGAAGCTTTCAAAGACAGCGTCAAGACAGACGTGGAAACCACACTCTCAGAACTCAAAGCCAACGGTGCTACCATCCAAAGCCCCTATCAAAACACAGGGCATGGAAACGAAGAACTCACCGAAGCGGAAATTGCACTCATCACGCGCAGAAGTGGAAGCACGGAAGACGGCAAACAGCCATTCTAAGCACAACAACACACTAAACCACTAACCAACACAAAAACTAAACCACAATGAACGTAAGACGCAGCAAAGACAGCAAACTCCCAAAGGTGTTTGAACACAAAGTGGCAGACGTGCGCGGTGGTGTGGGTGTAGCAGTAGACGAACTCGGAGATGACTATCTCCTCGAAGGCACACCCATTTCTCGACCCGAAAACGGACTTTGCCACGTGGTCAAGACCGCAGAACTCACCGAAGCACTCACGGCTGAAGCAACAGAAGTGAAGGTGAAAAAGTTTCACCACTTCAAAGAAGACGACTTTGTGATGCTCACCGTAGGTGCAAAGGCAGTCAAGGTGACAAAGGTGAACCGCAAGGCGCAGTCGCACGACATCATCACCCTAGAAAGCGCACTCGGACAAGCCGAAAAGGGCAAACACCTTTTGCTCGCCAAGGCAGCAGCCGAAAGCAACACCTCTGAGTTGAAATACACCCCCTTTGCCCTCGTAGGCACAGGCAAAAAGGTGTCGCAAGGCGACAACCTCGACACCGATGCGTGGTACATTGGTGAACTCGTGGTGCAAACATCCCTCCAGAGGTAGCGCAATATCTCACTGGCATCATCAACTACTAAACTAGACATCACACATCATGACAATCACTAACTCTCTCATTGCAGGGCTCACCGACAAGATGGTGCAGGCGCGCGTCAATTCCATTGACACCTCCTCCTTCTATTTCGGTAAATTCTTTCCCGTGAAGCGCAAAAACGGCTTTCGTGGAAGATGCTCCAAGACCAAATCGCGCAGCGCAACGTGGCAGCCGACATCCACACCGACAACTCCTCCATCGTGCGCAAGGCGCGTCCACGCTTTGAAATCGCCAGTGGTGACATCCCACACATCGCCATCTCTCGCGAACTCACGCGCTCCGAACTCAAGGAATATCAAACCGCGCGCGCCTTTGCCCCCGACTCCTCAGCTCTCGAACTCGTAGATCACTGGGGCGGAGACGTGGACTTCTGCTTTAACGGTGTGCAGGCAGAACTCGAATACATCGCTTGGGCACTCTTCTCCAATGCTTGTAAGCTCGACTTCACCGCCAGCAACAACGCCACCTTTGCCACGCAGTTTTCGCTCGACTATCAAGTGGACGAAGACAAGAAGCTCCAAACCTCGGGCAGTTGGGCAGACAAGAAGCACTCCATCATCGACGACCTCGTCAAGATTATGCAAAGTGCCAAGAAGCTAAAGGTCACCCCGAAGTTTGGTTTTTTGAGCGTGGAAGACTTCTATCAGTTGGCATCCAACGAAGAAATCATCAAGAAGTGTGGCAACCTTCAAGGCGCGCTTTTGGGTGTGAACTCCACCCCCGACCTCGCAGCGGTCAACGCTATGCTCGCCAAGGAAGCGTGGCTCAACGGCTTGCAGTTGCGCGTCATCGACCAAACCATCACTCGCGAACTCCACGACAGCGTGAAGTCTGAGAATCCCTTCTTGCAAAACCGCCTAGTGCTATCTCCAACGGAAATCCTCGGTGAAACGCAATACGACATTTTGCAGGAAAACAACCCTCAGGTCATCCGCACCGAACGCGCACACACCGTCATCAAAAAATACGGACAAGCAGAGCCTACATCCGAAGTTACCATCGGGGAAGCAGACGCAATGCCAGTCGTACACACTGCATACAGCAACTTGTACGTCAAGACGGACGGCAACAGTTGGTAAACATCAACCATCATCGAAATATGACAATAGCACAAGGTCTCCAAGCCCTCAACGCGTATCCTTTGCCCCCCTACATCGTAGAGCAAATCTGTATTGCACGCGGTTTAGAATTGACAGCAGACGTCAATAAATACGTAATCAAGACCCCCGAATACATTTGGCTGAAGCTGATATTTTCCGCTGGTTAGCACAAGCCCCCAATGTATCACAAGGAGGACAGAACTACAGTTTTACGGACGCTCAAAGGCTCGATTTCAAACGGCAAGCAATGCAACGATACAAGGAACAGGGCGCGGAGACCGAGTTGCAGTCAATGAAAAGAGCCAATTATGGCTATAAGGGCAGCAGACTATGATAATACCAAATTCAACTATCACACCAATTGCTTACAGCGATACACTCGATGAGAACGGACTATCCACGGAAGGGACTAGGACGGAGGGTAAAGCGATACAAGCACAATGTGTGACAATGGTACACAATGAACTTGCAGTAGCAGGGGGCGAACCTTACACAGCAGCTAGTTATCAAATTTTGATTGAGTGGCAAAATTTCCCTTATACTAGATTGATGTTACAGAGAGAAGGCGAAACCCCTAGAGAATTTGGAGTAATCAAAGTTGAGCCTTTACGCGCAGTATCTCAAGTTGCAGTATATGTATGATTGAAAGAATAACCTCAGAAACAGCGATAAGAGGGACTCTGAATGCTTTTGCGCAGTCCGTAAGGAGGAACGTAGCAAGGAAATTAGCATACGCAGGAGAAGCAGCTATAACAGCTCAGAAAAACGCTTATAGTTACACTCAACGCACAGGTAATTTGTTGTCGTCTACAGCTTATGCAGTCCTCGAAGGAGAGGAACAGCAAGTACAGACGGCAGGCACGCAATCTGAAGGAACGGCAGCAGCGAAGAAGCTTATAGGAGTACAACCTAAAGCCAACAACAAAGGATTTCACTTATCCTAGTTGCAGGTATGAATTACGCAGCATCCGTATCAGCAAGAGGTTACAACGTATTAGATACTGCAAGGCAAGTAGCAACAATAGCAACCAACGCACTTTTGAAGAAATGAAGACAGCAATAAATGTTTTACTTGATTTGAAAGCCCTACTAGAGGGGTCGTTGTTTGCTCAATCTCTAAATGGAGAACTATACTTCGAAGAAACAAGACCAAAGAACAGCAAAAAAGAAGATTTAGTACTCGTTTTTACTCAAGGATTTAGTCACCAAATAGAGAGGGGAACTGTTACCATTCTTGCTTATGTTGCAGACATCCCAACAGATGGAGGTAACACTATACCACACCTCAAAAGAATAAAGGAGGTGGAGGAGCAGGCGGTAATATGGGTGAATGGCTTAAGAGGGGGAAAGAGTGGCAGCTATCTATTTCAACTCGCACAAGCGATTTCTCATTATCCACAGCCAGAGATAAGGCAGCATTTTGTCTCTATCAAACTAGACTACAAGTATTTCGATGGAACTTATTAACACACAAACTAAACATTAGATATTATGCCAGAACCAGCAGGAACAACAGGAACGCCAAAGGCGCTTGCATGGGGGCAACCCACGATTAAGTTTTGCAAGTCCGTAGACGGAGAGCCAGACGGCAATTGGAAAGCAATCCCAACCCCCAAGGAAGGCTCAACAAAGCTAGAAAACAAGGTAGAGAAAGAGCTGAAAGTAGAAGGCGGTGAAACTATTGCAGCCCGAATGGGTGCTGAGTTTCATTTGAATTGTACTTGATGTCTACCAGCGAACAACCCTTTACAGATATTGATGGATTTGTAGAAGGCAAATATGCGTTTAAGCTTTTGCCCAACAGTCCACAAGCAGTTGCTATGCAGATTGACGCATCAAGCGTTCGTGTTGAAAAAACATGGAGTGCAGACGAAGGTTTCAACTACAAAGTAGTCGCATCTGTATCAAAGCCAAAAACTCTCCCTATGGTGAAGTTTGTTGCAGGCGTCGCAGGCAACACGGAAACTCGATAACCACTAATCAATGAGAAGAGGGGGCGGAAACACTCGAAGCAGAGAACCCCGCCCCCTTTTTATTTGAATATATGGAAAAGAACATACTAGAGGAAACGGCAAAGGCCATACTGCAACGTGAAACGACTATCAAAATAGGCAAAGACACTTATCAAGTAGCACCGCCAACTATAGCGACACTCATTGAGGTTTCAGCGAGAATCGCAAAGATGGATTTCGATGAACCGCAAGAAGAAGAAACCCAACTGAACTATGTATTACGCAACGCACGAAAGGCGAAGAGCATTCCCGAAGTTTTGGCGTTGCTCATTCTCGGAGAACAGAAGGCTTTCGCCCCCGAAACGTGGACGACCAAGATTGCGCGGTGGTTACGATTAGAACCCAAGAGCGCATTTGAGGAGCTTGCACACCAGCTAGCAACACAACATACCCCCGAAGAGTTGATGCAGGCTTTTGTGGAGGTGCTAAGTAAGATGGAGGTAGAGAGTTTTTTCGCCATTTCCACTTTCCTCAGAAGGGTGAACGTGATAGAGCCCAAGAAGAAAGTGGACTAAACGACAGCCCGTGGGCGATGGTCGCAGCCACGGCTAAGGCGTTCAACGTTTCGCCAATGGAGGTGATGCACCAATGGTCGTGGCAAAATATGGCTCTCTTTTGCGCCACGCTCCCCACCTACAACACCGACCAGCGAAAGCCAAAGACCGACACCATCGACGCAGACCAACCCATCACCCCACAGCAGGCACAGCAACTGCAAGCCATCTTTGGATGAAGCCCCCACTACGAACTATGATTACGATAGACCAACAAACCCACGGCAAAGCACACGCAGCACTGGCAGGGACAACGGACTTGTGGAGATTTCCACCCCTCAAATTTCCACCCCTCACCGAGTGGCAGGAGGAAGACGGAGCAGAAGCCGACCTCACCGCGCCAAGGCTCGATGCGAAAAGCGGTACACTCACACTGCACACCACCACCGAGGAGCAGGCGCAAGCCATCATCAGCCAACTGCAACAACCCCGAGCGTGGCAAACGCAAGACGAGCAAGAAAACCAGCACCGCTTTGTCGCCCCCGAGTTGCCCCAAGGCGCAGTGTTCACCCCCCTAGAGGTGAAACACGAAAGGCACAGCTCACAGTTGCACACCCTCTACGTGGACTTTGTGCAGCACCAACCCCCCCCCCCCAACCGCGACGCCACACCCGAGGGGGGCGCAGTGCAGCGCAGCGAGGATTTCAAAATGGACGGCAGACCTTTCACCGACTATGGAGCGCGCGTGCTAGAGGGCAGCACGGCAGCTTTGAGGGCGTGGAAGCACCGAGAGTGGCATACAGCCAAGCACCCACTACTCACAGGGCAACAAGCCGACCGATATGCGCCAACAAGACGCAAACCCCGAGAGGTCACGGTGCATTTGATTTGGCGCGCCAGCAGTTTGCAGCAACTCCACACCAACCGCGAAGCCTTTCTAGCACGGCTCACTCTCCCAGAAGCCCGACAAATAGACGTGGCAGCCACGGGCAAGCGATATGCAGCCATCTACAAGTCGGAAATCGTGAATGACTTTTACCCTCAAGACGCGTGGCTAGAGAGCAGCATCACATTTACCATCATCAACGAGCAAGAACTATAAGCAATGACAGAACAAGACGGCACACTCCTTTTTCGCATAGACGCAGACACAGCCCCAGTGGAGCGCGCAGCCGACCGAGCAGGCGGTGCGTTGCTAGGCATCGGAGAGAAGGCATCGCAAGGGGGCAATCTCATCACGCAAGCCCTCAAGGGGGCAGGCGCGCTAGTGGCTAGCACGTTTGCCGTGAGTGGAGCGCGAGATTTCATCTCGAATATGATTAGCGTGCGCACACACATCCAAAGAAGCGAAGCAGCCCTCACTTCGTTTTTGGGTTCGAAGGAGAAAGCCGACCAAATGATGGAGAGCTTCAAGAAGATGGCAGTCACAACCCCCATTGATCTAGAAACGCTGACTTCATCAACGCAGATGATGTTAGGTTTCGGTGTGAGTGCAGACACGGCAGGCAAGATGATGCACGTGTTAGGCGACATTAGCGGAGGAAACACACAACGCTTTCAGGGTTTGTCGCTGGCTTTTTCTCAGATGACAGCAGCAGGGCGTTTGATGGGACAAGACCTACTGCAAATGATTAACGCAGGATTCAACCCCCTAGCAGAGATTTCGAGAAAGACAGGCAAGAGTATGTCAGAACTCAGAGAGGAGATGTCGAAGGGTGCGATTTCGTCGCAGCAAGTCACGGAAGCGTTTATCAGTGCCACGGAAGAGGGGGGACGCTTTCACGGAATGCTCAAGGCGCAAAGCCAAGGTTTGGCTGGTAGCTTTGCCAAGCTCAAAGGGGCGATGACTGGGATGTACGACGAGCTAGGCAAGGAGAGCGAAGGCGCGATAAAGGGTGCAGTGGATTTGGCAGCAAGTTTGGCACGCAATTATCAAGACGTGGCATTAGCACTAGCAAGCGTGGCAGCAGGTTACGGAGTGGTGAAGGGTGCGCAAATGGCTTATGCAGCGTCAAGCGATGTGGCTTATGCTATGAAATACAAGAGCGAAGCCGAAGCTCTCAACCAACTAATGACAGTGGAGCAGCGCGCAAGGATAAGCAAACTCTCTATGAAGGACGGTGCAAAGGCTTATGGAGATGCGCTGAAGGCGGAAGTGGAAACCACGAGGGCAGCCGTGGCAACGAAGAAGGCAGCAGCACTAGAGGAAGCAGCAGCGAGCAAGGCAAAGTTTACGGCAGCACAAATGGAGGTAGCCAACGCGCGCAAATTGGTAGCAGCCAAGCAAGCAGAGTTGGTGGCAGCGCAAGGCACAGCCAACGCGCGCAAGATTGACGTAGCGCAAACGCAGTTGTCGAACGCGCAGGAGCGTCTTCACGTGGCATTGAGAGAGCGCAGCACGGCAGTTGGTGTGCGTCAAGCAGCGCAAGAACGTGTGGTGGCAGCAGTGAGAGCCGAGGGTGCAGTGGCAACGACAGCGGACACGGCAGCGTCAGGGGCAAATTTGACGGTGACAAACTTGCTCACGGCAGCGAAGAACGCAGCAGCGCAGGCAGCAGCAAGGCTAAACGCGGTGATTATGGCTAATGCGTGGATGCTGGCAGCAGCAGCCGTGGCAGCTTTGGTGTATGGTCTTTATAAACTGGCTACTCACCAGAGCGAAGCGGAGAAGCGACAGAAGGCACTCAATGAAGCGGTGAATGCAGGCACGAAGAGCGCAGCAGGCGAAATAGCGAAACTCGATGCTTTGTATGATGAACTGAGAAAGGCAAAGAAAGGCACGGATGAATATAAGAAGGCAAAAGACGCGATTGTCAAACAATATGGTGGCTATCTAGATAAACTCAACGCGGAGCGCGGAAAGGTGCTAGACGTGGCAGATGCTTACGAGTTGCTCAAAAAGAAGGTGGAACAAGCAGCCAAGGCGCGCGCGATGAAAACTTATATAGACAAACAGCTAGAAGACAGCGGAGACAAGCGCGGAGAGTTGATAGATGAGTTACGTAAGGAGCTAGGAAAAAAATATCACGGAGCTAACATAGATAAGATGGTAGACCGGTATGTCGGAATGGCTAATAAAAACGACCCGAGATTAGAATCAGAGCTAAATAAGTACCACCGAGAGTACAGAGGGCGAATACAAGGAGAAGACATATACTGGAATCAAGCTTTGTACATTGTTCAGAAAATACAATGGCAAAACAAGGCGGAAAAAGAGATGTTCAAAGAAGCAGAAAGACGCTTTAATATGTCGTGGTCAGATGCCCTAAGAGATGCAGACGGAGGGCAAAGCGCGCCAACGCCACAAACCCCACCCACGAAGCCAACCAAGCCCACAAAAGGAGGACACAGCGGAGGGGGCAGCAAAGAAAACCCCGAAATTGAGCGTCAAAAGCAACTATACGCACTGCAACGGCAGATGGAGCAGCAGGAAGCAGCACAAGCCAAACGACACAGAGATGAAGCACTCAAACGAGAGCAAGACGAAGTGGAAAGATGGCAAGACGGCACGGAAAAGCAGCTCAAACTCATAGAACTAGGAAAGCGTGCCAAGCTCAACGCGCTACAAGACGAACAAGACGCACTACTCGAGAAGTTGAGAGATACCGCAGAGAAGAAGTGGGAAATCAACAATCCAAAGGCGGTGAAGGCAGGACAACACTTTGACCGAAAGAGCGTCACTGAAAAGGATTTGGCAAAGAGCGACAAGTTTGCAATCCTCACCCAAGCAGCCCACATAGCACAAGAAGCGCAAAAGGACGAGCAAAAGATTTACGCGCAAATCATCAAAGACACGCGCTCACTCGAAGAGAAGAAACTAGAAGTCAAACGTGAGTATGCACAGAAGCGCAAAATCATTGAAGAACGTTTGCTCACTGGTGAAGCGCACGTGGCAAACCTAGAAGTTCTCAAGCAGCAAGAACAAGCAGCCCTCAAGCAGATAACCGACCAGCAACTGCAACACGCGCAAAACACGCTACCAATTTTTCACAAAGTTGTTTGCGGATGCAGCGCAGAAGAGCAGGCGCGAGATTAAGGGGTTAATCAAAAGCACGGAGGACTTTTTGAAGGCACTAGCAGACCCCAACGGAAAGAAGCGCGCTTTGGAATTTGGGATGTCTGAGAGTACGTTTGAGATGTTGCAGCTGTCACCAGAGAAGATACAAGCTATTCGTCAGCAACTCGACAAGCTGTATCAATACGACAACAGCAGCAAAGACCCATTCTCGAAGTTGCTAGAAACGATAGAGAAGGTGAAGAAGGAGGGTGACAAACTCGACCTCTCGGAGAAGATGCAGAAAATAGCAGTGGCAGCCGTGCCAGCCATCGGAGCAGTGAAAGGGCTTACTAGTCAGTTTGCAGAAGCAGCGCGCGCAGCAGGGGCAGATGGTTTGGCAGAAGCAGCAGACACACTAGGAGCTACTCTAGAAGGTTTGGGAAACATTGCTCAAGGCTTTGCACAAGGCGGAGTTGTGGGTGCAGCACTAGCAGCCGTAGGAGAGGGGGATGAAGGTAGTGACAAAGGCATTTCAAAGTGCAGCCGAACACAAGAAGGCTTTGCTAGACATTCAGCGCGAAATCAACGACCAGCAGGAGCTTTACAACGACCTTTTACGCAAAGAGCAGATGGAAGCGCGAAACATGGATAGCATCTTTGGGTCGTCAAAACGCGGAAAAGCTTTGGAGAACCTCAGAGCAGCCACGGAACTAGACAAGGACATCAAAGGACGCATCAAGGGAAAAGACGAGGATTTGAAATTCTTGATTGAAACGCGCCTAAACAGAGAACGTCGTTATGCAGATAGAGAAGCAGGCCTTTTTGTTACCCCTTTTTTCTCAAAACGGCCTTGGGATGTTTACAACGATGAGAAAGAAAGAGACCGCGTAGGATTAGGCTTTATCAGTGTCAAGACAGGTCACAAAAGCGGTAGTTTCTTGAATCCCTTTGGAGGACACGATGTTTACAAAGGCCTTACGCAGATTGACGAGTACAAAGACCTAGTGAAGGCCAACGGACACTTGAATCTCGAACTCGCAAAGAGTATTGTCCAGACCCGACAATTTGAAGGCGACGGCAAAAAAACGTTTGAAGCACTCATCAAGAAGGAGGAGCAATACCAAGAAGCCCTAAAGAAGATGGATGAGTATTTGGGTGGCATCTTTGGCAATTACGGAGATGAAGTCATAAACGCAGTTGTGGATGCTTTCGACAGAGGAGAAGACGCAGCAAAAGCCTTTGGAGACACCACTAAGAAGGTGATGCAACAAATGGTGAAAGATATGCTGCAAGCGTCCGTGTTGCAGCCCATCCTCAAAGAACAAGCCGAGAAGGTGAAACGCGCCTTTGAGAGCGGAGACAACAACACGATGCTCAAAGCAGCAGCGCAAGCAACAAAAGAGATTCAAAGCGCGCAAGGACGGCTCAAAGACACGTATGCACAACTCAGTGATGAACTCAAAAAAGAGGGGATAGACCTATCAACCGAAGGCGACAAGAGAGAAGGTATGAAACGCGGAATCGCAACCGCAAGCCAAGAGAGCGTAGACGAAAACAACGGACGTTTGACGGCTATTCAAGGGCATACTTTCTTGATACAACAACAAACAGAACAAATAACTAAACACAGCGCAGCTATACTTCAAACCGTGATGCGCATTTCCGAGGATACGAACCAAATAAGCGAGCGTTTGGGACATATCGAAACGGACACGCGAGCAGTGCGCAACACCTTTGAAGACATCGCTTTGCGAGGTATCAAACTAAACACTTAAACAATTATGGCAAAAGAAAAAGGACAAGAAGGCGCAGTGACAGATGCGTTGAACGTGCCAAAGGCACGAGTATTAGCGGAGGTTTTTGCGCCAAACGGAAAGATCCGTGTGGAGCTTTTACCCGAAGGCGCAGGCGGTAGCGCGGAGGGTGGAAGCGTTGATTTGCAACCCCTAGAAAAGCGCGTGGCAGCTTTGGAGAATGCACCGAAGGAAGAAGGCGGTGGGAACTCTTTAGGAGTGTACGATAAGAGCGTATATACTAAAGTGCTGAACGAGTCGGAGTTGTTGTCTCAATTGACGAGTGAACAACGAGGAAATTATGAAAGACTAAATCGCCTTTGTCGTGCAGCTTTCTGTTGGAAAAATTTGTCAGGCATTGAGACCGGACAAGATACCGCTGAAAAAATCGTATTGGAGGATGGTACCGTCTTCCAACGTCTGACTGATGGGAAGTTGAATCGTAACGTTGGAGGACTGTTCGATGTTTATCTATCTTCGTTTTTTAACCTCTCCACTCTACAAAAAGTTGATTTTCTCCGTGTCAGCTTACCTGGACTCAATAAAGTTCTCGTGACACAAGTAGAGTCAGACACAGAAGACCTTTCTGCTATAGTTTCAGGGCAATTTGTTGGGCGTTTTTTCAGACTAGAAGAGACGGACTATACGGCAGAAAAAGGACATACAGAAGATGTAGTGGCAATTGCAAGTGATGCCAAGAATTTAATTACAGATACCCGTACATTAGCTACAAATGCTAAGTCAACTGCGGATGAAGCTAAGGCAGCTGTAGATGGAGCTAAGGCAGCTGTAGATGGAGCTAAGTCAACTTTGCGGGATTTGAAGCATACCGTGGATGGACTTGTATCAGACAGAGAAGAACACTTACGCTATATTACTGAAAATGCGAGTGAAATAAGGAGAGTGGAACGCATTGCAAAGGGAGCAGTGTTGGAGAGCGGTCCTGTGTCTGATTCCTCTGGCCTAGGAGCACGACTTACTGCAGTAAATGAAATAGTAGCCGATACGGCGCATAAACTAGAAGAACTCAAAGAAAGGGCAAAGGATTACCTCACTAAAAGCTCTCTCCGAATCGGTGAGTTTACCAATGAATCGCTCCTATCTCTAACAGAGAAAATTTTTAACGCTGGTGTCTTACTGGGTGACTCGTGTGGCGATTTGATGCGCTTAGAAGATGGGCGTTTTTATATCAAATTGATTATGGCAAGGATAATCGCGATGAGGATGGTGAACCTTATCTGGAGTTTGCTTGTGTACAAGATGGGCTTGTTTATAGAATTTATAGCCGTTCTATGTATAAGGAATTTAGAGAGCAGTCCAGCTTGAAAGTTGGGGTATATGGTAGAATCCCGGGGGTTGGAATGTATCATTTGCGCAATGATTACTATGGAAGTTCAGATGATCGAGGGCTTGATTGGAAAATAGTAAAGACAATCCCGGCAGCCACTCCCGTAGCAGATCAAATCAAGAAGTTGTTAGGCTTGTCATAGTACGCAGAAGATGAAAGAAACATTTAACCACTTTGCAGAAGCTCACTTGTATCTGCACGGAATTATTATTCTAATTGCAGCGCTAGCGATTTTTGTCTTTGTCATCGCTGATTTAATTGTCGGCTGTTTCAAATCTAAGAAGCGCGGAGAACAAATCGAAAGTCTGAAAATGCGAATGGGAACAGGCAAAAAGTTACTTCTCTATTATTCGATTTACCTCTGCACGGTGATGCTTGACCTAGTGGTGTGCATTGTTACCCCTTTCCCTGTCATCTCGATGCTTTGCACAGGGGTGATGGCAGTCATAGAAGGGATTAGTATGGCAGAGGGCACCGCGAAGAAGGCTGAGATTGCGCGTGGAGCAAAGACAGTGCGCGCGGTAATTGAGAACCCGAGCGACATAAGCAGAGGAATAGCCGTGGCAGTGCTTAAAGAAATCGAGCGTGCAACTCAAAGCAACGACACCCCACCGCCAATGAATGAAGCGGACATTGTGAAACTAGTTACCGACCTTATGAGAAAGGCTAACGAAGACCAAGCAGCCCCCGAAGCGGACAACGCAACGGCGTAACCACAGAACGAAGCGCGCGCCCCGAGAGGGTGAAGACCTAACAAAGGGTGCGCGCGTTTTTCAAACATTCAACCACTACCAAAAGACAAAGAAATGAACATCTATATCAGACGAAACGCAAAACGCGAAACCTATACGATTGGCGCGCTTGAAATTGCAGGACGAAAAGTTTGCGACACGCTCGAAGACACCGACCGCAGTCTCACCGACAGACAGCCCGAACACGTTATCGCAAAGCTCAAAGTGGCAGGACAAACGGCAATCCCCACGGGTACGTACCGCGTGGACATGGACACAGTAAGCCCCCGATTTTCACGCTACACGTATTATCAGCAAGTTTGCGGTGGAAAATTACCGCGCCTTGTGGGTGTGAAGGGTTTCCAAGGGGTACTCATCCACGCAGGGAACACCGCGCAGGACACGCACGGCTGCATCCTAGTCGGAGAAAATAAGCAGATTGGAACCGTCTTAAATAGTCGCGCGACCTTTGAACGGCTCTACAAGATGATGCACGAAGCGCAAAAGAAGGGGGAGGAAATAACAGTGACGATTGTGTAAAAGAACTATATAGGTATGGCAAACAAGAAATTAAACAAAGCGAAGGCAGCGAAAAATGATGAGTTTTACACAATGTACAGCGACATTGAAGCAGAGATGAACGCATACATAACTCACAATCCAAAAGTATTTCGCGGAAAGACGATACTTTGCCCTTGTGACGACCCCGAGGAAAGTATGTTTGCGCGCTACTTTACGGATAACTTCAACGCACTAGGACTTAAGAAGTTGATTTGCACTTGTATCTCTCAGGAAGCGAGAAAAGGCACTGCAACCAACGGAGAGGGGAAGGGGAAGATGCTTTGTATCACGAAGCAGGAAAGCAAAAGTTCTTGGACATACCTAGAAGGCGCAGGTGACTTTCGTAGTCCCGAAGTTACGGCTTTGCGCGAGGAAGCCGACATCATCATCACCAATCCTCCTTTTTCGTTGTTTCGTGAGTTCCTCAAATGGGTAATAGAAGGCAGAAAGCAGTTTGCAGTCATAGGAACTATGAACATTGTCACCTACAAAGAGATATTTCCACTCATCAAAGAGGATGAAATGTGGCTAGGAGCAACAATACACAGCGGAGATGTCAAGTTCAAAATTCCATCATATTATCCAGTTATGGCTGCAAGAAGCGAAGTAGACCCAGCAGGGAATAATTTTGTCAGAGTTACAAATATACGATGGTTCACCAACATAAAGCACGGACAGCAACAAGAAGAGCTACCTTTGCGAACAATGGAGGAGAATATGCGGAGCAATAAAAGAATAAGAGGGAAGGAATGTTACACACCATACGACAACTACAACGCAGTCGAAATACCCTCAACTAGTGCTATACCATCAGACTACAAAGGACGTATGGGAGTGCCAATCACATTCTTAGACAAGTATAACCCACACCAGTTCGAGATTCTCACATGTACAGGCCAAACTGGTATCGAGAAACTCACCGTAAAAGGACGAGAAGTGTACAAACGCATCATCATTCAGCACCGACCTCAATAAACAACATTGTTATGATACGATATTTTCTCACCGCTTTGTTTGCTATCATCCTAGCAAGCTGCACGACCTCAATAAACAACATTGTTATGATACGATATTTTCTCACCGCTTTGTTTGCTATCATCCTAGCAAGCTGCACGACCTCAAAGGAGATAACGCGCACGATTACCAAGCACGACACGCTGAGAGTGACACAGCGCGACACTTTGCGCCAAACCATTTACCACCGCGACAGCATTTTTTTTCGTGATAGCATCTACACCGAGGGAGCAACCCTCATCAAAGAACGATGGCGCGAGCGTTGGCACATTAGACACGACACCATCCGTGCCATTTCCCGAGATACCATCTACCAAGCCAAACACAGCATAGACAAGGCGCGCAAGGTAGTAACGCGTCATCCGTGGTATTACGGACTGATTCCCCTTGCTTTGATAGCGTGCATCTTATTTGCTGGCATCTCACTATTTTCACGCTTCTACAAATAGCAGACCCTCACAGAACGAAAAGGGGCAACAACGCGCCCCACACTCACATTCATTCGTTTTCATTACGTTTGCCCCCATTCGTTGAGAAACGCGTGGGGGCTTTTTAGACAAAAAAAATACGAATGTCCTCCGAAAAAACAAGAAAAACGCTTGTTTCTTTCAAAAGAAATTCGTATCTTTGTATTGTAATCGAAAGGGGTGCCACCCTTAAGGATTACCGCAACTCAACCTAACGCGTAAGTGGTTGCAAGTTGAACCCTCAAAAGTAATAGAAATGTATTTAATCGATGTTTTCGGTTACGTAATTGAACTAAATCTCGTTTTCAAGTTCAGATTGCGAAAGCGCAGAAAGGGCGAAAAGCTCTAAGCGCAAAGGGGAAGGGGCGAAAGCCCCACCCCCATACTTTTGAGGGAACACTGCAAAAATACAAACAAAATGAATAACATCCAAGAAACACCTAGTAAAAAAACAAGAGGAGGTGCAAGAAAGGGGGCGGGGCGTCCAAGAACCATTGCAAAACAAATCACAATAGGGATACCACAAGATGCTCTAGAGATTTTCCAGCAGCAGCCAAACAAGAACGCATTCATTACCGCAGCTATCAGACATTATGCAGCATTTTTAGCAAAGGAAGAAGGGCAACCTTAATCCATTTTTCAGACGAAAATACACAATAGTGTAACATTTTTGGACTAAAACCACATAAGCACTTGATTATCAAATCTAATATATCTTCGCTGTATGAACAATCTAGCTACTCCTCACACACTCCGCGCTTGGTGGTTGGCGGCTCGACCGAAAACTCTTTCTGGCGCATTGGTTTCGGTGGTCACTGCCACTGCTTTGGCTTTCACCTGCGACACTCCACACGCGGCCGCTCCGTGGCTCGCTGCACTTTGCATTGTTTTTGCAGGTTTGATGCAAATTGCTTCCAACTTTATCAATGATCTCATTGACTTCCGCCGTGGACGCGATGGGGAAGACCGGTTGGGGCCTGAACGCGCTTGTGCGCAAGGTTGGATTACGGCGCGCGCTATGCAATGGGGCATTGGGGTGACGCTGCTCTTGGCGGCTCTAGTGGGTTTGGGCATTTTGGCAGTGTTTCTCACTGTGTCGCAACATTCGTTTTTGTCTTTGACGCTAGGACTCGGTCTCGTGGGACTTAGTTGTGGTGCAGGGGCTTTTCTCTACACAACACATCTGAGCAGACTTGCGCTGGGAGATGTGATGGTGCTAATTTTCTTTGGATTGGTTCCTGTGGGAGGAACTTATTTCTTGCTCACGGATCATCTGACAGTTGCTGCGGTTTTGTTGGGAGTTGCCATTGGTTTGGTGGTGGATTTGCTGTTGGTGGTGAATAATTTTCGCGATCGCGAGAATGATGCGCGTGTGCAGAAGCGCACACTTGTGGTGCTGTTGGGAGAATCGAAAACAATCGGACTCTATATGCTGTTGGGGGTGGCGGCCTTGCTCGCGCTTTTTGGAGTTTGCGCTACTCTTCCTGCAACGGAGGATATCTTGTTGATGCAATTTCTTCCTGCGCTGGAAGCTTTGATTTTCTTTCCGCTTCACTGGCGCACTTGGAAAGCGTTGCAACGCATTCGTCACGGTCGTGCGCTGAACGCGCTTCTGGGAGAAACATCGCGAAACATCCTTGTTTTTGCTTTTGCTTTCTGCCTGGGGTTGTTGCTTCAAAGCGTTTGGTAATTTGAAATGATTGCATTTTAAGTTGAGTAGATTTTTTTATAATTCTCTATCCTTTCAAAAATGAATTTCTAATATATTTTTGCAATTCAACTAAAATTACTTGTTAGATTGAACATTTCTCCCTATATTTGCACCCACTGGTGAGTAGTACTCGATAGACTTCGAAAAAAACTTCATTTTCACGTCCTACTCACTCTTTGGCTTTCTTCTGAAGAAGATGGCACATCAGTTTTTTAATTATTTCTCAAATACACATCACTATGACTAAGAAATGGTTTTTACCATTGACCTATTTGGCAATCATTACGGGAAGTGCCTTCGGTTTTGCACCGAAAGCTATGGCGCAAAGCTCACGCACGGGTTTCTTTATGGAAACTTATAAATACGCGCATCAGCACAACGCTGCAATGCTGGAAGATCGTCCCTACACGGCTATTCCTCTAGTGGGTAATGTGTATTATAACGCATCAACGAGTCATCCTTTGAACGCGTTTTTCTATAAAACAGCAAATAAGAATGGAAGCACGGACTATAACTTTTTCACTGAGAAAGCTGTTCCTGAGCAGTTGTTTTATCAACGTTTGGGAAATCAAAATATGATGGGCAACGCAGAATTCAATCTCAACATACTTTCGTTTGCTTCTGCATTTGGTTCTGGTACTTCGCTCTTTGAAGTAAACCTGCGTTCCAATGGTTCTTGTGAAGTTCCTAATCAACTCTTCCACTATTTCAAGAACCCTAAATTGCAGAATGATTATGGTTTTGATCAACTCTCACTCCAACATCGCACTTATGGCGAAGTTGCTTTGGGATATGCTCACACGGTAGGTAACCATTTCACGATGGGTGCAAAGGTGAAGGGACTTATGGCACTGGCCTACGCAGATGGTAAAGTACAGGATGTGCAAGTGAAACAGGCCGTGAACAGTGGGCTGCTTCGGGTCGTGCTTTTGCATCTGTAGCGGTGGGAAATACAGAGTTCCATTTCGACAAAAAAGGACATTTGCAAGAGCAAGAACCTAAAAACTTGAGCATCGCGCCTGCTGGTTGGGGACTTGCCACTGATCTCGGTGTCACCTACGAAGTGCATGGCGTCGAGGGACTCACGCTGAGTGCAGCTGTCACGGATTTGGGTTTTATCCACTATAACAAGGTGCAGAAATTGGGTAACGAGGTGAATCGTACGTGGACGATTGAAGATGCGAAAAAACGTGCAACCAACCTAGGAAACAATCCTCTTGTTCCCAATACAGATCCCTCTGCTGTTGTGAAAAAAGAGTTTGAAGGTGAACTTCAAGATGTTTTGGCACTCAACGATAATGGTACAGCTGCAATGACTTCTCAATTACGCACTACCCTCAACCTCGGTGCGACTTATGAACTTCCCTTTGTGAAACATCTGAACGTGGGTGCACTCTATTCTAGATATTTCGATGGTGATTTCCAACAATCTCAACTTACGATTGGTGCAGCTTGGCATCCCATTCAACCCATTGAACTGGGGGTTAGCAGTACTTTTGTAAACAATCGTGTGAACTTCGGCGCAATGCTGACATTGCAAGCTCCACGTTTCCCCAAGTGTTTGTAGGTACAGATGTTATTCCCACTTCATTCGGAACGGACGGGTTGTTGGAGCGTTATGCGGGCAATATCAATATGGGTATAACCATTCCGTTGGATTAAGGATCTACAAGAGGATACCAAGAAGAAATAGCTTTCTTCTCTACAATAGACCCTTTCAATCCATTTATCATGAAGTATTTTCTTTATTGTCTTAAGCACTATGCCGACTTCGGCGGCCGTGCACGCCGTTCGGAGTTTTGGTACTTTCAGCTCTTCAACTTTCTGATTGAAATTGGTATTTACCTTATCGTTTTAGCAATAAAAGAAGTAATAGGAATAGATTTGGGCTTCTTGAGATTTGTATATCCTATTGCCTTATTTATTCCTAATTTAGCTGTGTCAGCTCGACGCTTACACGACACGAATCGAAGCGGTTGGTGGCAACTATTGACCATCATTACTGGACTCATTATGTATGGTTTTGTAATGACCTTCGCGTATCTGCTATGCTTATATGCCATATGGGGCGAAGATATGCGTGGCTTCTCTATTTTTATGGAAGAAAAGCTGCTTTCAGTCCTCTTGTTCGTCTCCATCATTTGTCACATAGCTGCAGAAATTCTTCTTCTAGTTTGGTATTGCAGAGACAGCCAACAAGGGATAAATAGATTTGGTCCGAACCCCAAAGAAGAAAACAACGCAGATCCAGATCAAATAGGCTTCCCATAATGGTGGACATCCAAATCAACAAGGCATTCACCTCAAGGAAAAGCAATAATTGAAGTGCTAAAACATTCATCTCAACAATAAACCCTTTAAACAATCCTTTTATGAAGTATTTCCTCTATTGCCTTCAGCACTATGCTGACTTCAACGGCCGTGCACGCCGTTCTGAGTTTTGGTATTACACTCTCTTCCATTTTCTCTTCGTCTTTTTACCCATATTTATTGGTCTTATTCTATTACTTGCGGGTGGGGCTTTTCAAGACTATTCAAGCCCAGAAACACCCTCTGCACTTACTATACTTGGTGCTCTGCTATCGTTTGTTGGTATCATTACTTGTATCGGATTATTAGTCCCTACATGGGCGGTGACAGCACGCCGCCTACACGACACGGGAAAAAGTGGTTGGTTGATGCTCATTGGAATGATTCCCTATGTGAATGTTATCACAGGCATTGTGCTCCTTGTTTTCTATTGCACGGATAGCACTCCAGGCGACAATCAATATGGTCCTAACCCCAAAGATATAGGAAATAACGGCAACAATTGGGGAAATCCTTATGGTCAAGGTGCACCTTATGGATACCAACAACCTTATAACGGAGGATATCCAAATCAGCAACCTTATAACGGAGGATATCCAAATCAGCAACCCTATAACGGAGGATATCCAAATCAGCAACCCTATAACGGAGGATATCCAAATCAACAACCCTATAACGGAGGATACCCCCATCAACAATAAGATCCTTTAGGAGACATTTCCTCCCAACTCTCTCACACATTGAGCGATTCCGTCACAATTCGTGGCAGAATCGCTCGATTTTTGCTCAGAAAATTGTAACTTTGCACCAAATAGATTAGAATTCAGTATGATGACTGCAAACGAAATACGCGAATCTTACAAGCGTTTCTTTGAGGAGCACGGACACCTTATCGTTCCCTCCGCTCCAATGGTGATTAAAGACGACCCCACCCTCATGTTCACCAATGCGGGTATGAATCAGTTCAAGGACATTATCCTCGGACACGCAGAACCTAAATGCCGACGCATGACAGACTCACAGAAATGTCTGCGCGTGAGTGGTAAGCACAATGACCTCGAAGAGGTGGGACACGACACCTACCACCACACGATGTTTGAAATGCTCGGTAACTGGTCATTTGGCGACTACTTCAAGGAGGATGCCATCACTTTCGCCTACAAATTCTTGGTGGAAGTGCTCAAGATTGACCCCAAATCTCTACGTCACTGTCTTTGAAGGCGACAAAGAAGCCGGACTAGAGCGCGATGATGAAGCAGCTGCCATTTGGGAACGCTACTTCCCCAAAGACCACATCATCAACGGTAACAAGCACGACAATTTCTGGGAAATGGGTGACACTGGCCCCTGTGGTCCTTGCTCAGAAATCCACATCGATGGACGTTCCGAAGAAGAAAAAGCCAAAGTTTCTGGAGCTTCTCTCGTGAACCAAGACAACCCCGAAGTGATTGAGATTTGGAACCTCGTGTTTATGCAATACAATCGCAAAGCCGACGGTTCTCTCGAAGGACTTCCCCACAAAGTCATCGACACCGGTATGGGATTTGAGCGTTTGGTGCGTGTGCTTCAAGGCAAGAACTCCAACTACGACACCGACATCTTCCAACCCATCATCCGCAAAATCGCAGAGTTTTCTGGTTTTGCTTATGGAAAAGAAGAAGCTACCGACGTGGCAATGCGCGTCATCGCAGACCACCTGCGCGCCATCGCGTTCTCCATCGCAGACGGACAACTTCCCTCCCAATGCGAAAGCAGGTTATGTGATTCGTCGCATCTTGCGTCGTGCAGTTCGCTACGCTTACACCTTCCTCAATCAGCGCGAAGCCTTCATTTGCCGCCTCATTCCCACCCTCGTACAAGAGATGGGAGGCGCATATCCCGAACTTCCTGCGCAACAAGAACTCATCACCAAGGTGATTCGCGAAGAAGAAGAATCATTCCTCCGCACCCTTGCCACTGGTATCAACCGTTTGGAAAATATCATTGAAGCCACTAAGGCAGCAGGCAACAAAGTGGTGGAAGGAAAAGAAGCCTTCACCCTCTTCGACACCTATGGTTTCCCCTTCGACCTCACCGAACTCATTTGTTCAGAAGCCGGCCTCACCGTGGACGAAGCTGGTTTTGATGCAGAAATGCAACAACAAAAAGAGCGCGCGCGCAATGCCGCAGCCACAGAAACTGGCGACTGGGTGGTTTTGGCAGAAGGCGACACCACTTTCCACGGTTGGGATTACACCGAATATGGTTGCCGCATCTTGAAATATCGTCAAGTGCAACAAAAGAAGCAAACCTACTTCGAACTCGTACTCGACAACACACCATTCTATGCAGAAATGGGTGGACAAGTAGGTGACACTGGTGTGCTCATCAATGAGGAAGAAACAGTGGAAATCTTCGACACCAAGCGCGAAAACAACCTTCCCATCCACCTCACCAAGGCACTGCCCAAGCATCCCGAAGCAGAATTCATGGCATGTGTTGATGAAGATCGTCGTCACAAGATTGAAGCCAACCACACCGCTACCCACTTGCTCGACCAAGCACTCCGCGAAGTCCTCGGCACCCACGTAGAACAAAAAGGTTCGCTCAACAACGACCGCAGTCTTCGTTTCGACTTCTCTCACTTCCAAAAGGTAACTCCCGAGGAATTGCGCCAAATCGAACGCATCATCAACGGTCGCATCCGCGAAAACATCCCCTTCCCAAGATCACCGAGATGTGCCCATCGAAGAAGCTAAAAATATGGGAGCTATTGCCCTCTTCGGAGAAAAATATGGTGACCGCGTACGCGTTGTTCAGTTTGGCGACAGCGTAGAGTTCTGTGGTGGTACACACGTCAGCGCAACCGGTAAACTCGGTTTGTTCCGCATCGTGAGCGAAAGCAGCGTAGCCGCAGGTATCCGCCGCATCGAAGCCATCACCGGTGAAGCAGCAGAAGAAAGCATGTATCTCCAACAAGACATTCTCAGCAGTGTCAGCGCCTTCTTCAACAACGCCAAAGACGTGAAAGCCGCTGTGCAAAAAGCCATCGACGAAAACGCCGACTTGAAGAAGCAAGTGGAAGCTGCCGTTCGCGAACGCGTGGGACAACTCAAAGGTCGCCTCATCGAATCCGCCAAAGAAGTTGATGGTGTCAAAGTCATTGCACAAGTTCTCCCCATAGACGTGGAAGCAGGTGCAGTGAAAGACCTCGCCTTCCAAGTGTCAGGACAGTTGCCCGAAAAGACCTTCCTCGTTCTCGGTTCGAAACACGACGACAAACCACTCCTCACTGTTATGGTGAGCAAAGACCTCATTGCAAGTCGTCAGCTCCATGCTGGTAACCTCGTCAAAGAAGCCGCGCGCCTCATCCAAGGTGGTGGCGGTGGTGCTCCTCACTTCGCGACAGCAGGTGGTAAAAACACCGCAGGTCTTGACGAAGCCGTTGCCAAAGTGCTCGAACTCGCTGGTTTCTAATCCGAAACACTACACACAAAAATCCCCATTTGCGTCATGCAAATGGGGATTTTTCGTTATATCCCAGATTTTCGGAAGAAACGAAGAAAACATTGCGCTTCACATTCATCAAAACGAATAAAGCAACTACACAATACATTATTCGTTCATCAAAAGAAACAAAACAAACATTGCCTATTTCGCTTCACTATCTTCCAATCTACCCAAAAAACGCCAAACACGCTAGCCTTTCGCCTTCATAAACCGATGATAGAAAAACGCAAAGAGAAGTGCAGCCACCATCAGCGAGATAGCAAATGAATAAAAGATACCTTCCACACCGCCCTTCAGCGTAAAGCCCATCAAATATGCCGCAGGCATTCCCACCACAAGGTAAGCCACCGCAGAACTCCACGTCATCGGCAACACGTGTTGCGTAGCGCGCAGCGCATTAGCGTAACAAATCTGCAGCGCATCAGCAAATTGGTAGACCACCAAAGGCAAAAGTAACGCAAGCGACGCAGTAATCACAGCCTCATCCTGCGTAAAGAGATGAACTATCTCATTACCAGCAAAATAAAACAGCATCGAAGACAAAGTAGCATTGAGCAAAAGCAAATTTCTTCCCGCTTTTCCAGCCAACAAAGCCTCAGCCTTATCATTTTGTCCCAAGAAATAAGCAATGCGGATGCTCATACTCGCTCCCAAACTATAATACAGCGTGAAGCCCAACGTGCCCAAGGTCATCAAAATTTGATAAGAAGCCAAAGGAATCTTCCCCAACCATCCCGTCATCACAGCCGACCCCGCAAAACAGAAAGTTTCCAAACCAATTTGCAGACTCACCGGCCACGACTTACTGTGGATTTCGCGCAACGAGGGCAACTGCGAGAGGGTATCAGCCGAGAGTGGAAGGCGGAAGTCAGCAAAACGTTTTCCCCAGAAGATAATGCCAAGTAGCACCACAGCAATCAAGATACGACTCACCATCGTGGCAAATCCAGCACCAAAAAGTCCCCATTCCGGAAACGGACCGATGCCGAAAATCAGCAAATAGTTGAGCAAGATATTGACAACATTTCCTGCCAAAATGAGCCACATCGCCAACCTTGTGTAGGTGATGCCATCGGTGAATTGTCGCGCAGCCGTGAAAATCACCACAAACCACAACGACACCCACAGCGTGACATAATAAGACTGCATCAGCGGGAGCAAATCTGACGGTTGCCCCAGATAGGGCAAAAGAAAAAAGAGCACCCCAAAACACAAAAGCACCGCAGCCCCAAACACGAGGTTTGCCACCAGTCCACGACGCATAATTGCCCCCACTTCAGCCTTGCTTCCCTGACTAAACTTCGAGGAAATGAAAGGCGTCAAGCCGTAACTATAGCCCAAAATAATCATTGTGGCCAAGTTGAACAGACTATTCACAAAAGAAGCGGCAGAAAGTGCTGGAGTACTATAGTGCCCCACCATAATAGTGTCTGCAAAAGCCAAAACAATCGTGCCGAGTTGCGCAATAGCAATGGGAAGCCCCAAACGAAGCGTAGCCGAATAGTGCGAAGAATGATTCATCAACGTCTCAAAAGTTCTATACTAAAAGATTTCATTACCTGCAAACGTCCGTTGCTTGTAGGAAGTGCCACTTGGAACATCAATTCTCGCTGACGCGCATTAGAGCGCACCACCACTTCTGCTTGGTAACGCACCGCGCGTCCCACGGGCAATTCGCCAATGATGGCAGTGGGAGAAACATTCACGCGCTTATAGTCGCAAGACACCACTGGCGCAATGTTGTAGAGCGTACTTCCAGAATTATTGTAGAGGTCGAAAGTAATCTGCGCACGCTCTCCCAGGCTGCAAACAGCGGTCGCCATTGTAATCGGAGAAAGTGAGATTCGACAATTCAATCCCATTGAAAGTGGCATATCCGTCACTACCCTCATTGTAGCGACCATAGCCCACTTGTTCGTTACCATAGCGTCCGTCGCGCGTATTATACGTATCGTAATTTCGTGCCCGCTGTTCTTCATTTTTGGCTGCCGAAGCCGCACCAATAGCCGCACCTGTGGCACCACCAATCAGCGTACCCAAATCGGCACCGCGGTTACCACCAAGGATGCCGCCCACTGTGGAACCGAAGAAAGCGCCCAAACTCATCCCAGTAGTGGTACGATTCCAACTATCATAGCTCACACAACTGCTCAAAAGGAAAGGCAACAGCAACAACAGTGCCCCGAGTCTTCCTGCACGTGCAGGAACATTCAATATAGAAAAACGTTTCATAATCCAATAAAATTAAACCCAAATCGGTTCATCATCTAATGACCGATTTGGGTTAAAGTATAAAATATACAGAAACAATTACTTCACCGTAATCACTAGATACTTGCTCACACTCCAGAAGCGTGTGGGGTCAGTGATGCGGAGCGTATATTGTCCTTGTGCATCTTTATCGAGCGAATAACTACCTTCAGGGTGAGTGGTCATCAAGCGCGCACTCTTCGAATAAAGACGAATCACCTTGTCCACGCGGATGTCGATTTTGGTGAAATAGTCCTTGTTGAAATTATTACTGCGCAACACTTCTCCTCCCTTGAGGATATTTTGTTCCTTGAGTTCGCTCTTCGTGCCAAACACATAGTAAGCACTGTTGAGTTCGCGGTCTTGCGAAGCCACGGTGCGCGCTTTCGTTTCGTTTTGCGCACTGAGTTCGTTCACATTGCTCTGAAGATTCGCGTTTTGTTCGCCAAGTTCCGCAATTTTAATGTCTTTTTTTGCCAATTCAGCGCGGAGTTCTTCCGCTTGTTTCGTCAAATCAGCAATCTGTGCTGTAAATGCAGCCACAGATTCCTCCATCTTCTTGCGCAATTCTGTGTTGTTTGACTTAGAGGCCTTCACCTGTTGGCGAAGATTGTTGATCAAATCGTTGTTCAGACGAATGGTGTTTTCGATGAGCTTCACATCTTCCACAATGTGTGCACGATTGCTTTGCTCACCTTGTTTGCGTTCGATGGTGATACGACCTTGCGCTTCGTTGATTTTGCGAAAGCCCTCTTGGATGTCGTTCATCGTTGTCACCATGTCCGCCATTTCCTTGTCTTTTTGCGCTACAATCTGTTGCAAAGAGTCAGTTGCCGAAAAATTCAGCCACCTGTGCTGCGTCCTTCTTTTTGCTGCACGCAAAAGAAAAAAAGTGGTGCAAACTACAGAAAGTAGGAGAAATGCTATTTTTTTCATAAGCATAAGAATTTATTCTGTTGAATAATTGAAAAATGAAGCCTTATCGGTGTCGCTTGCTGCGTCGCAGTTCGGCTTTGTCCGCAGGCTCTATGGATGCAGGTTGAAGCGGTTGCCCCGTGATGGGGTCGCGCTCCACGGCTGCACGTTTTGATTTTGTGGAATTTACAGTTTCACATTCACCACCCTCACCCTGCGGAGTTCCCCCCACAACAAGCACAAACTCTCCACGTGGTTCAGTGGTTTGGAAGTGTGTCAGCACCTCTTGCAAAGTGCCACGCACGCTCTCTTCGTGGAGTTTGGAGATTTCTCGGCAAGCACTACATGGACGCGATGCGCCAAAAAACTCCACCATCTGTTCAAGTGTTTTGACCACGCGGTGCGGACTCTCATAGAAAATCATGGTTCGCTCCTCTTGTTGCAAAGCTTGGAGTTTGGATTGTCGGCCTTTTTTCTGGGGGAGAAAACCTTCAAAACAAAATCTATCGCAAGGCAGTCCGCTCGCCACAAGTGCTGGTACAAAAGCCGTTGCTCCTGGCAGGCATTGCACTTCGCCACCTTGTTTCACCACCTCACGCACGAGCATAAACCCTGGATCGGAAATGGCGGGGGTGCCAGCGTCACTGACGAGTGCCATTGTTTCTCCGGCCACGATGCGCGCTGCAAGCCGCTGCCGTTTGGTGTTCGTTGAACTTATGATGGCTCACCAAGGGTGTGGAAATGTCGTAGTGTTTGAGCAAAACTCCACTGGTGCGCGTGTCTTCGGCCAACACCACATCGACCTCTTTGAGGATGCGCAAAGCACGGAGCGTGATGTCTTCCAAATTGCCGACAGGAGTGGGTACAAGATACAACATAGGGGGTGAGAAATAGGTTGGATTTCATCCTTCGTTTTCTCGCCATGGCATAACTCGAGCAAGCTCGGTTCTGCTCATTTGGCTTAAGGAAAACGTTCGTTTTCAGACTACATTTGCCAGAGTAGTAGATTGCAAAAATAGTACTTTCGCCCCATAGCAACAAATAATTTGCCCAAAAGTTGAATAACAGACAAGAAAAGTACTATCTTTGCAGACATCTTTTTCTCACTCGAAGACAGATGACCAACGGCCTTCAGGCGCATTTGCATCACCTCTTCGGTCACTTGCCTTTCCAGCATTTTCTATTGTTTATGCAATTATTTCATCAAGAAATCACTTTCGACCGCTTCGTGCGCGGTGCCCTCTTTTTGGCACTCATTGCCTTACTAGTGCTCGGTCTCAATTGGTTGAGTGCTGTGCTCATTCCCTTTTTTGCAGCCTGGGCTATTGCCTGGATTCTAGCGCCCGTCGTGCGATTTCTCCACAATCGTTGCTACATCAGACCGCGTTTTCTAGCCGTCATCCTCACCCTCATCGGCGCCACAGCCATTGCGGTGGGGGCTTTGTGGCTCATTGTTCCGCCATTTCTCGACGGCATTCTCCACATCAAAGATGCTCTCTTGCGCTATTTACAAAACGATAGCGGACACGTGGTTTTGCCCAACTGGATGCAAAATTTGCTACAAGAATGGTTGGATTCGCTGCAACTAGAAAACAAGCTCAAACAGGGCAACGTGCTGCAAATGTTGCGCACCTCACTGCCCCATGTTTGGAATGTGGTGCAATCCACTGCCAACGTGGTCATAAGTTTGGCTAGTTCCGCTTTCGCCCTGCTCTATCTGGTGCTTTGCTCGCCGACTACGACCACTATGCCACAATTTGGTTGCAATATGTGCCACGCTCACAACGTGTCTTTTTGGAAAAACTCTCTAACGATGTAGCGCACAACATGCGCGGTTATTTCCGTGGACAGGTGCTGGTGGCACTCAGCAACGGAGTGATGTTTTGCATCGGCTTTTGGCTCATCGGCCTCCCAATGCCAGTGGGAATGGGCATCTTCGTGGGAGTGTTGAGCTTCATCCCTTACATCCAAGTGCTGGGCATCTTGCCCGCTGCCTTGTTGTCGCTGCTCAAAATGGCCGATACGGGAAGTTCTTTCTGGGGACTCATGGCCCTCGTGCTCTTGGTTTACGTGGTGGTGCAAGTGCTGCAAGACACCATTTTCACCCCTCGCATCATGGGGCAAATCATGGGACTCTCTCCGGCCGTCGTATTGCTTTCCCTCTCCATTTGGGGCTACATCGCCGGCATCATCGGCTTGATGGTGGCTCTCCCACTGACCACTGTCTTGCTTGCCTACTACAAGCACTATGTTCTCGAAGACGATTTGTCCGAACAAGCTTCCAACCCACAATCTCCGCTTCCCCCCTCAGCGGAATAAGGCACACTCCCTTGCCACAACCCTCTAAATATATAGGGGTAGAAATTGCCCCAAAGAGAGAAAAAAACGAGAAAAAGTGAAGTTTTTTCTTTGAATTACATTCAATTTGCAAAACACACCTTACAAACAGAGGACAAATCACTAAAAGCAGACTGACTCGAAGGACAAGTGCCCAGAGCCACGCCTTTCGCTGAACCACCATTTTGTTCCGACACATCTTGAGCGCAGGACAGCCGGTCACGCGCGTGCTCAGGCGCGTTGCGCGATACGTGTGCGCGCGTTACCCCAAGGATTATTGTTTTTTTGCTGTCACATCTGTCACACGAGTGCAGCGAAAGAGGAGAATAAACTTAAAAATAATGGCCCTAAAGCAGGGGCGTTCTCCAAAAGAAAAGAGAAAAAGGGAGGAAATAGGCGGCACATGAAAAGAAAAAAAGCTATTTGTCGAGGATGTGAAAGAGAAAAACAGGAAAAAAAGTACTTTCACATCACCAAACCCACTGATTGACAGCTATTTAAAGAACGATGTGACAGATGTGACAGCAAAAACACTATAACTCTTGTCCGTATACGTGCGTACGCGCGCGTGAGGAGCGTTTTTAACCCCAATCGATCATTAGATTTGGAACAAACCTCGTTTGATTGTTGAGCAGATGGTTTACGATTTGTTTTTGGTGCAGCGAACTACGTAGAAAACGAAAAACAGGATGTCAATAAGAAAATGAAAAAAAGTGGCTTGTTTTCCAACAAACAACGGAGAGTTCTAAGAAAACAACGGACATTTTCCAGAAAACAACGGACTTTTTCCCAAAAACAACGGACTTTTTCCAGAAAACAACGAAGATAATGGCCGAAAATAGCCTAGAAGATACTGATGGCGCGAGCACTTTGTAGTAAATAAAGCCCAAAGAAAATAGACGCTGACCACATTTTCAGAGGAAGAGGAGAGAAAATTGCGCAAACAGCAGCAATTTGCGCATAAATAAATCCTATAATAGGAAATAAAACACTAACTTTGCCACAACTACAGCGGACTCGAGAGGTGCTACTGCAACAGGATGACACTAAAATCAAAACAAAGTGGCAAACTGCGACGCACAGCCCTAGAGTCCCTCAACCCATCAGCAGGATGGCTATTGCCACCTTCATTCCTATCGCACCCTTTACCGAATTATGCAAATTCTTTGTCATCTCTCTCAACTTATTGAAAAATCTGCCGAACAATATGGCGAGAAAATCGCACTAAGCTATCGCGACTATGACCGCGAACAGTGGATAGGCATTTCGTGGAATCTCTTTGCCCGCCGTGTAGACCAATCTGCACGCTCACTGGTGGCTTTAGGAGTGGGAGTGCAAGAAAATGTGGCGGTGTTTTCACAAAATAAACCCGAAAGTTTGTTTGTAGAATTTGGTTGTTTTCGTGCACGCGCTGTGCAAGTGCCTTTTTATGCCACCACGGCTGGGGCGCAGGTGCAATACATGGTGAACGATGCGCAAATTCGCGTGATTTTTGTGGGCGAACAACAGCAATACGACACCACGTGGAGTGTGATGAGCCTTTGCCATTCTCTGGAACACATCGTTATTTTCGACCCCAAGGTGGAACGCCATCCCAACGACAATGTTTCCATGACGTTTGAAGAATTCTTGCGTTTGGGACTCAACGAACCTCGTTTCCAAGCGGAGGTGCAACGCCGCGTGAACGATGCACAAGGGGCAGACATGGCCAACATCCTCTACACCAGCGGAACCACGGGACAATCTAAAGGTGTAATTCTGCTGCACTCGCAATATAATCACGCACTTGAGGCACACACCAAAATACTCAAAATCACTCCCGACGATGTCGTAATCAATTTCTTGCCCTTCAGTCACGTGTTTGAAGGGGCTTGGGCTAAATTGTGCCTGAGTTGCGGTGCAAGACTTGCCATCAACCTCCGTCCGCTAGACATTCAACGCAGTATGCGCGAGGTGCAACCCACTTGTATGTGCGCTGTTCCCCGATTTTGGGAAAAGGTGTATCAAGGGGTGCTCGAAAAAATGGAATCGGGCAGTGCCATCCAGCGCAACCTCATCAAAGATGCCCTGAAAGTGGGGGCTGAAGTGTGGGAAAAATATACCTCGAAAGGGAAACAAGCTCCGCTCGGTTTGCGATTGAAATATGCAGCCTACGACAAAACACTGCTTCGCGTGCTGCGCAAGACATTGGGACTCACTCGTCCCAACATCTTCCCTGTGGCTGGGGCTACGATTTCCTCCGAAGTGGAACGTTTTGTGCACGCTGCAGGTTTCCCAATGGTGGCGGGCTATGGACTGACGGAAACCTGTGCCTCTGTGTCGTTTGACCACCCAGACAAACCTGTGTCGCTGGGCAGCATCGGACGACCTCTCCCTGGAGTGGAAGTAAAGATTGCTGGAGAAGACAATGAGATTTTGGTGCGCGGTGCTACGGTGACTCCTGGTTATTACAAAAAAGAAGAAGAGACACGCAAGGCTTTTACAGAAGATGGATGGTTCCGCACAGGCGATGCGGGCTACATCAAAGATGGCGAACTCTATATCACCGAGCGCATCAAGGATTTGTTCAAAACGAGCAACGGGAAATATGTGGCTCCGCAAGCGATTGAAGGTAAACTGACCATCGACCGATATTTTGAACAAGTGGTGGTTGTGGCCGATCAACGCAAATTTGTGTCTGCGCTGATTGTGCCTAACTATAAGGCGATTGAGGACTGGGCAGCTGCGCAAAATCTGTCATTCAAATCGCGCGAGGCATTGTGCAACGACGCACAAGTGAAAAAGTTCTTGGCGCAACACATCGACACTTTGCAACAAGATTTGGCTGCTTACGAAAAAATCAAACGCTTTGTCTTGCTTCCCGAGGCATTGTCTATGGAAAAGGGCGAAATCACCAATACACTCAAGATTAAGCGCAGAGTGGTCTACGAACGCTATGCGCAAGAAATTGAAAGTATGTATGCCGAATAAGATACAACGGCACAGTCATACAGCGCAACACGTACCTAAAATGGGAACTCGTGTGAACGCTCAAACAAGCAAATTCACCCACAAAGAGTAGATTCTGTAAACATCTGAAAGTTTTGTGAGATTTATTCTTTCAAAAGTTTTGCAACTCTCCCAAAAACAACTATCTTTGTGGCAGATTCTCTCACATTTCACACGCATTTATTCTATAATCTGATGTATAATATGAAAAAAATCAAGCTATTCCTCCTGACACTAGTGGCTTTAGTGGTCACTCCCGTAGTGGCGCAGGATGCTTATCCTCCTCTCCCAGTGGACAAAGAGGTGCGCATGGGAAAACTTCCCAACGGATTGACCTACTACATCCGCCACAATGAGGAACCCAAAGGACAGGTGAACTTCTACATTGCGCAGAAGGTGGGTTCGGTGCAGGAAGACGACAACCAACGCGGTTTGGCACACTTCCTCGAACACATGGCCTTCAATGGTTCGAAGCACTTTGCCAAAGACGGACAGCTCATCAAATATTGCGAAAGCATTGGTGTGAAGTTTGGAGAAAACCTCAACGCTTATACTTCTACTGACGAGACAGTTTACAACATCGACAATGTTCCTGTGAAGGGAAGCAACATCGATTCTTGTTTGCTCATCTTGGCAGACTGGTCGGGCGGTTTGTTGCTCGAAAAGGAAGAGATTCAAAAGGAACGTGGCGTGATTCACGAAGAATGGCGCATGCGCTCTAGTGCTGTGATGCGCATTCTCGAACGCCGTTTGCCCGAACTCTATCCCGGCAGCAAATATGGCTATCGCATGCCTATTGGTTTGATGGAAATCATCGACAACTTTGAACCCGATTTCCTCCGCGCCTACTACAAGAAGTGGTATCGTCCTGACCTGCAAGGCGTAGTGATTGTGGGCGACATCAATGTGGACGAGGTGGAAGCCAAGGTGAAGAGCATTCTCGGTGCCGTGGTGATGCCAGAGAACGCTGCGAAATATGAAACTTATCCTGTGCCCGAGAATGACAAAGCGATTTATGTCATCGACAAGGACAAGGAATTGACCATGACGGCTTTGTCGTTCATGTACAAACCGAACCTATGCCCGAAGCGATGCGCGGTACAGTGGCGGAAATCATGCAAAACTACCTTTGTCGCTCGCTACGCAAGGCATCAACGCTCGTTTGAGCGAAATGGCACAAAAGGCGGATTGTCCTTTCCTCAACGCTGGTGTGAGCTATGAGAACTATTTGCTCTCTAAGACGGCTGACTGCTTCTCTGTAAACCTCACTCCTAAACCCGGAAAAGACGCGGCTGCTGTGACTGCTGTGATGGCGGAAATTCAGCGCGCTGCTAAATTCGGTTTGAGCAAATCTGAGGTGAAACGTGCTTCTGAAAACGTGCTCAGCAGCATCGAGGCTATCTACAATAACCGTACGAAACAAAAGCACAACTACTATACGACGCAATATGTGCGCCACTTCTTGGAGAAAAAGGCTATTCCTAGCATTGAAGACGAATATGACGTCTACAAGATGCTTGCTTCTATGATTGACGCTGAAGCGGTGAACGGTATGATCAAGGAATTGACTGCCGACAACGAAAAGAACTTCGTATTCTTGGGTATGTATCCCGACAATGAGAACGTGAAAGTGGCTACCGTGGACGAAATGAAGGCGGCTGTGGCGGCTGGTGTCAATGCGAAGGTGGAAGCTTATGTGGACAACGTGAAAGCGGGTCCGCTCATCACCAAACTTCCCAAGAAGGGTAAGATTGTGAAAACTTCGACTACCGACTTTGGCTATACGCAATGGACGCTCAGCAACGGTGCTCGCGTGTTCTTCAAAAAGACGGACTTCAACGATGCACAAGTGCTCTTCCAAGCTAGTAGTTTTGGAGGAACCAGCAAATTTGCGGAAAAAGATCTCGCGAATGCGCGCTTGATTGAACCAGTGATGGAAAGCGTGGGTTGGGGCGGATTCACTTCTACCGAACTCGAAAAGAAACTCACCGGAAAACAAGTGGCTTTGTCTAGCGGTTTGGGCTACTATAGCGAATCCCTCTCTGGTAGTTCAACCCCCAAAGACTTGCGCACGCTCTTCGAATTGATTTATCTGCGTTTCCAACGTCCAATGAATGACGCAGATGCGTATCGCACGGTGATCAATGCTATGCGCACGGGCTTGGAAAATGCCGACAAGAATCCTCAAAAGGCATTTAGCGACTCTGTTCGCACAACAGTCTACGGCAACAATCCTCGCAAAGCGCAACTCACGCTTGCTGATTTGAAACAAGCCAACTACGAAAAGATTAAGCAACTCTATGCTGAGCGTTTCAGCAAAGGTGGCGACTTTGATTTCTATTTCACGGGTGCTGTAAACGTGGATTCTCTCCGCGCCTTCACTGAACAATACATCGCTACCCTCCCTGCTGTGCAAAAACGTGAGACTTACACGAAGCTCAACCTTGATGCGCGCAAGGGTGTTGTTGAAAATCGCTTCGAACGCCAGATGGAAACTCCTCAAGCGATGCTCCTCCAAATCTGGCAAGGTCAAGAACCTTATAGTTTGAAGGAAGCGCAAGTGGCTAGTGTGTTTGGGGCTATCTTGACCAAGCGTTATCTCAAGTCTATCCGCGAAGATGGCGGTATGGCTTACAACGTGGGTGCCAATGCTAGTCTTAGCTATGGTGTGAAAGACCTCTATTCTCTTCAAATCTTTGCGCCCTTCACTCCTGAAAAGGTGGACTCTGTGCTTCTGCTCATGGATCAAGGTCTCAACGAGATTGCCAAAGATGGTGTGACCGATGAGGAATTGAGCGAAGTGAAGAAGTTTGAGCACAAGGAATATGAAGAATCTCAACGCAGCAACGGTTACTGGCAAGGTTTGATGGTTGCTAAAAACAATTGGGGCAAAGATGGTCAAAAGACTTACCTCGAAACCCTGGATGCCGTTACTTCAGAAGACATCAAGGCTTTCGTGAATCATGTCCTCCTCCGCGACCGCAACCGTGCTACCATCATTATGCTCCCCAAGGGTGTGATGACTAAGAAATAACTTTCCGTTTTTCCACAAACTCATGTAGTTTGTGAGAAGATTTACCAAAAACCGCATCAAAACATTGATTTTGATGCGGTTTTTGTTGGTTGTTAGGGAGAGGAATTATGGCTTAAGGGTCAAATATGCTCCTGGAAAGAGTGCTTAACCCAAATCTATTCAGAGTTTAACCCCAATCGGTCATTAGACTATTATAGTGCAGCTCGTTATCTTTTCAATTGCGAGTCGTACCATAACGGTCTAATGACCGATTGGGGTTTAAGTTATAGCATCGCACTGAGGCTGCATTTACGTTTACCGGAAAGCAACGATGTTCATATTTTCCACATAATCGATTTGATATGCCCCCTTTGACTGAACAATATGCACGCGGATACGTGTTTCCTGGCTTTCAGTCCGTTGTCCGTTATGCTCTACCTCTGGCCATTTCAAACGCACTTCGAAAGAATCGTCGGGCAATGGAGAGATAAACAGAGAATTCATATATGCTTCGACACAATCTTGCACCTCCAAGAAGATGTCATAATTCTATAATCCTTCAACAAATGGCTTAAAATACTCGGGGGCACAGCTCTTTATCAAGGCAGCACGAATGTTGTTGGAAGGATCGTACATAGTTCCATTCATATATGCCATATAAAAGCCATAAAGAAAGAGTGCTTTATCCTTTTGCTCTGTTGATACACAAGGGGCGATGTGGGAATACGCTTGACTAAAGTCTGCATGTGTGTCGAGCATCGCGGCTTGATCATTGACAGTAAAAACGAACTCGCTATTAGCCCGTAGCCATAACTTGGACTTATCTTTCGCCGTCAAAGGGAAATCCTTTGCCACCTTCAAGCGCAACTCTTCACCAGTTGGAGTTGTCTTGTAGGAATGTGCCAAATTCTTAAGGAACACATCAGAACCTCCATCAATACAATTAGCAGTGTATGTCTTACCATTTAGCGTAAGACTAAGACGATCTGCCTGATTATAAGTCATATATTCAACTCGTAAATCAGAAAGTTCGGCAGCATATACCTTATAGGTGGCGTCATACACCGAATCTGGATCTACAAGAGTTACAAAACGTGCCTTTTGATCCTCACGTTGTATCGACTTATTATTGCCAATACGAAGATCAACAGTTGCCTTAGCAGGATAGGCAACAGCGGTAGAAAGTGAGTGATACTTTGACTGTACGAATGCAGGAGTGCCATAAGACTCTGTAAACGTGCTTTGTGCTGGTACTTCTGCTATACCTAATGCCAAAGCTAAACCGATAAGTAATGCGCGCATAATGATAAACGGTATAAAGATATAAGACGAAAAGATGTGAGAAAGGAATAAAATAGGACTAAAGTGGAACAAAGCTGCGCGAGAGAGAAACAAAATCGCCTCACGCACAAGTAGTTATGAACAACCTTCTAAACCCATCTACATCACAGCGCAAATGTAGATAAAAAAGAGAGACTAAACAAAATATCCAGAGTATTTTTGAAGAAATAACAAGAATTTAATGCTCTAACAAGAACAACGGCAAAATAACAGGCAATTACAGAAAAGACAAAGAGGAATGTGCGAAAGGCAATAAGGATTATTCTAAGATGATGCTTATCCTAACTTTAACCCAAATCAGTCATTAGGTTCTGAATAGATTTGGGACTAACATTACAGAAAAGAGGTCGGAAAAGACATTCGCTTCATTGAATGCACAATTGTAAATAACAAGAAGAAAAACACGCAAAAACCTCCCTGAGGACTACCTCCAACTCGAAAAAAATAAGTAACTTAGCCTGCCGAAATACGGCTTGTCCACAACAAAAGCCAATGAAATGCCACTTTTGCACCTCAACAAAGGCAGAAAATGGTGAGCAGACGTTCATTTTCCGCAAGAAAAAGACTCTCTGTCTATATTGCGCTCACCGTGGACGTCTCACCGCTTTCCCACAAACGCTCCTGCACTATGATATATAAGTGGAACTACCACCCTCCCTCGCTCGAAGAAGCCAACGAAGCTGCCCGACTTGCTGCACAAGTGGGCGTGCATCCGGTGTTCGGACAGATGTTGCGCGAACGCGGCATCTATTCTCCGTTTGAAGCGCGGCGTTTTTTCCGTCCACAGCTCACCGACCTGCACGACCCTTTCTTGATGAACGATATGCAAGTGGCAGTCGACCGCCTCAACGCGGCCATTGCACGCAAAGAGCGGATTATGGTCTATGGCGACTACGACGTGGACGGAGTGACTTCTGTGGCTTTGGTCTATAAGTTTATCCATCACCACTATCCCCACATCGACTACTACATCCCCGACCGCTATGACGAGGGTTATGGCGTGTCGCGCAAAGGAGTTGAGTTTGCGGCTGAAATGGGGGTGCGTCTCATCATTGTGCTCGACTGCGGCATCAAGGCCAATGAGGAAATAGCTTATGCCAAAGAACTCGGCATTGATTTCATCATCTGCGACCACCACGTGCCCGACGAAGTGTTGCCGCCTGCGGTGGCGATTCTTAACCCCAAACGCCGCGACAACCGCTATCCTACACGCATCTCTCGGGCTGCGGTGTGGGATTCAAGTTTATGCAGGCTTTTGCAGCGGTCAATGGCATTGAGTTCAACCGACTCCACGAATTGCTCGATCTCTGTGCCGTGTCCATTGCGTCCGACATCGTGCCCATAATGGGGGAAAATCGCATTTTGGCGCACCACGGTTTGCGCCGTCTCAACTCCAATCCGTCCATCGGTCTACAAGCCATCATTGAAGTTTGTGGGTTGCGCGATCGCGAACTCACGATGAACGACATCATTTTCAAAATTGGCCCTCGCATCAACGCTTCGGGACGTATGCAAAACGCGAAAGAAGCCGTGCAACTCTTGGTGGAACAAGACTATCAAGTGGCATTGGAGCAGGCTTCGCACATCAACCTCTACAACGAGGCGCGCAAAGACCTTGACCGACAAATGACGGAACAAGCCACTGAGCAAGTGAGTCAGATGCAGGGATTGGAGGAACGACGCGCCATTGTGGTCTACAACGAACTGTGGCACAAAGGCATCATTGGCATTGTGGCTTCGCGCGTGACCGAACAATACTATCGTCCAGCTGTGGTGCTGACGCGCACGGGGGATATGGCTACGGGGTCGGCACGCTCTGTCACTGGATTTGACGTCTACAAAGCCATTCAAAGTTGCGTGGACTTGTTGGAAAACTTCGGCGGACACCCTTATGCAGCTGGGCTCACGCTTCCTGCAGAGAACGTTCCGGAGTTTACACGGAGATTTGAAGCTTATGTGGCAGACCATATCTTGGACGAACAGACGCAGGCAACACTTGACATCACTGCGGTACTGGATTTCAAGACGTGAATTTCGAATTTTACCAACAATTGCGCAAATTTGCTCCCTTTGGCCCTTGCAATGAGCGTCCCCTCTTTTGCACACATCGTGTCTACGACTATGGCACGTCAAAGGTGGTGGGACGCGGACAAGAACACATCAAACTCGAATTGGTGGACAACAAGTCGAACAACATTATGAACGGCATAGCCTTCGGACAGAGTTCGCAAGCGCGCTACATCAAGACGCGCCGCGCTTTCGATATTTGCTATGCCATCGAAGAAAATAGTCACAAACGCGGCGAAGTGCAACTGCAGATTGAGGACATTCGTCCCTGCGAATAACCGAATCCTCCACACTGAGGAGGAACTCTCGTTTGGTCTTTTCTATTTGTCATTTGTCTTTAACCCCTTATGAGCGAAATCATTCCTTCCGACGAACTTTCTCTCTCTGCACTTGACCAACAGTTGCAAGAGGTGCTGGGGGTGCCGACAGACAATCCCACAGACTACGAACCGCCTTCTTCGGATTTGCCCTCGATAAGCACCATCGGTGCTGACGAAGAAGGAGAAATTCCTACTGATCCGCGCGTTATGTTGCAACGCGTGTGGGGCTATCCCGACTTTCGCGGCATTCAACGCGACATTGTGGACAGCATCCTGGAAGGGCGCGACACCCTGGGGCTTATGCCCACAGGCGGTGGCAAGAGCATCACCTTTCAGGTGCCGGCCTTGATGATGGAGGGCACTTGCATCGTCATCACTCCACTCATTGCCTTGATGAAAGACCAAGTGGAGCATTTGCGTAAAAAGGGCATCCGCGCCACAGCCATCCACTCTGGACTGTCGCGACAAGAAATCAATCAGGAGTTTGACAACGTGATATTGGGACGCTACAAGTTTCTCTATCTCTCTCCCGAGCGTTTGCACACGGAGATTTTCAAACTCAAATTGGCTTATATGAAGGTGAGTTTCATTGCGGTGGATGAGGCGCACTGCATCTCGCAATGGGGTTATGATTTCGCCCTTCCTATTTGCAGGTGAAAGTGATTCGTGAGTTGCTGCCCGATGTGCCGATTCTAGCGCTCACTGCTACGGCAACCAACCTCGTGGTGGATGACATTCAAGCGCAGCTTTGTTTTAGAGAAAAGCGCGTGTTTCGTATGAGTTTCGCACGAACAAATCTCACCTACATTGTGCAAAACAGCGAAGACAAACTGGCCGATTTGATGCATCTCCTCGAACAAAGCGAAGGTTCGGCCATCGTTTACACTCGTTCGCGAGGTGGCACGCGTGACACTGCGCTTGCGCTGCAAACGGCGGGATTTTCTGCGCTCTATTATCACGCAGGATTGGCGACAGCCGACAAGTCTTTCCGACAAGAATCGTGGAAGCGCGATGAGGCGCGAGTGATGGTGGCGACAAACGCATTTGGTATGGGCATCGACAAACCCAATGTGCGGTTGGTAGTGCATCTGGATCCTCCCGACTCCATCGAAGCATATTTCCAAGAAGCAGGACGCGCTGGAAGAGATGGACAACCTGCGCGAGCGATTCTACTTTTTAGTCATCACGACACGCGCAATTTGGCGCAGCGCGTGAGTCAGACTTTTCCTCCCAAAGAGAAGGTGCGTGAGATTTATGATGACGTGGCTTTCTATCTGCAAATTGGCGTGGGGGAAGGCGAAGGCAAGGTGCGCGAATTTAATCTGGAGAAATTTTGCGCGAAATTCAGGCATTTTCCGCTCACAGTGGTCAATGCTTTCACCATTTTGGAGCGCGCAGGCTATTTGTCGTATGCCGACAAACACGACACGAAGTCGCGCGTGCTGATGATTGTGCAGCGCGATGAATTGTATCGCATCAAACTGCGCATCGGCAATGGCGACAAGGTGCTCACAGCTTTATTGCGCAACTACACGGGCTTGTTTTCTGACTATATTTTCATCGAAGAGGCTCTGTTGGCGAAAAAGTGCGAACTTACTGAAAATGAAATCTATCACGCGCTCAAAGCTCTCAATGCAGAACGAATCATTCACTACATTCCTCGCAAGAACATTGACTCTGTGACCTATTTGTTTCAGCGCGTCAATGGGCAACAACTTGCGTTGACTCCGCAAGTGTATGAGGAGCGGATGGCACAATATGAGCACCGCATCAACAGTATGATTGATTATTGCATCAACACGTCAACGTGTCGCAGTCAGCTGTTGCTGGCTTATTTTGACGAACAGCACTCGACTCCTTGTGGGCAGTGCGACACTTGCCAAGAGCATCCTTTGTCTGCACACAGTGCGGAGGACATCAGCGAAATGATTTTGCACTGTTTGGCAGACGGACAAGGACACGCAGCCAGTGAATTTAGTTTCTCACAAATTGATGCACACCGTGTGGAGGAAGCTCTTGGTGCCTTGCTCAACTCGGAAGCAATCACTTTTGATGGCGCGCTCTTCTACAAGGCAACTTTAGCATAACGACATTTATAATTTCTATTCTCGTGGTACTCAACTACATTTGGTTAGCTTTTTTCCTCATCGCTTTTGTTATTGCAGTGGTGAAATTGCTCTTCTTTGGCGACACAGAAGTGTTTCCCAACATTATGGCGTCTACTTTTGACACTGCCAAGACGGCTTTTGAAATCTCTCTCGGACTCACGGGAGTGTTGTCGCTGTGGATGGGCATTATGCGCATCGGTGAAAAAGGCGGTGTCGTGGCGATATTGGCACGATGGCTTGGCCCCCTTTTCAAACGCCTTTTTCCCGAAATCCCAGAAGGGCACCCTGTGGTGGGCAACATCTTTATGAATCTCTCTGCAAATATGTTGGGACTGGACAACGCGGCTACTCCGCTGGGACTGAAGGCGATGGAGGGATTGCAAGAACTGAATCCGAACAAGGAGCGCGCTACGAATGCGATGATTATGTTTTTGGTGCTCAACACGAGCGGACTGACGCTAATTCCCATTTCTATTATGGTGTATCGAGCGCAACAAGGGGCAGCAAATCCTACGGATGTGTTTATCCCGATTTTGTTGGCAACTTTTTTCTCCACGCTGTCGGGCATCATCGTCACTGCGCTCTTTCAGCGCATCAACCTCTTGAACCGCACGCTGTTGCTCACTTTGGGTGGTGCGAGTGTGGTGGTGGCTGGCATCATCTATGGTATGGCTTCGCTCAACGAAAAGATGATGAATTTGGTGGGGACGACTGCGGCAAACGTGATTTTGTTTTCCATCATCATCGCTTTCCTTCTCGCTGGTATGCGCCGCCGCATCAATGTGTATGAAACGTTTGTGGAGGGTGCCAAGTCGGGCTTTGACACTGCGGTACGCATCATTCCTTATCTTGTGGCAATGCTCGTGGCGATTGGGGTTTTCCGCGCCAGTGGTGCGATGGATGCACTCATCGGCGGGGTGCAATGGTGCGTTGCGCAATGCGGACTCGATGCACAATGGGTGGGTGCGCTTCCCACTGCTTTGATGAAACCTCTCTCGGGTTCGGGGGCGCGCGGTATGATGGTGGATGCTATGCAAACGCAGGGTGCCGATTCGTTTGTGGGTCGTCTTTCGTGCATTTTCCAAGGCAGCACTGACACTACATTCTATATTTTAGCGGTTTACTTTGGCAGTGTGGGCGTTCGTCACACTCGACACGCAGTTACTGCTGGTTTGCTAGCCGATCTTGCAGGCATCATTGCAGCTATCGCTATTTGTTATTTGTTTTTTGGATAGAACTCTTTTTCAAAAAGAATAAATGACGCAAGACAGCATCTCAACTTCTGAATTTATGGAACAACAGGTGGTGGAAACCAGTAGCGTTTTCACCGACTTCAGCACCATTGCGGCACGAGGATACAATGTCATCTCCCGAGCGCGCCGCAATGGTCGCTGGTGGGTGCTCAAAAGTTTGGAGGAAAAGGTGCGCAACACCGAACCCTTTGTGTCGATGCTCCGCAAAGAGTTTGACATTATGGCCTCACTGCAAGATTCAAACATCGTCAATGTGGTGAGCATCGAGGAGGTGGACAAACTGGGACTGAGCATCGTGATGGAATGGATTGATGGAGTTACGCTCGGAGAATGGCTGAAACAACCGCACTCGAAGAAAGAAAAACTCAGAGTGCTCCATCAGTTGATCACAACATTAGCCTACGTGCATCAACACCAAACGGCTCACCGCGATTTGAAACCCTCGAATGTTATGGTGACTCACCGAGGCAACAACGTGAAACTCATTGACTTTGGACTCTCTGACACCGACAGTTTCGACTATATGAAAGTACCTGCTGGAACGGTGGGTTACAGAGCTCCGGAAGTGGAAGCTGTAGAAGCCGTGGAGGCTTCAGACACTATCAACTATCAGCGTGCCGATATCTATAGTTTGGGACGCATCATCGAGGATTTCCAACTCGGAAGGTGGTCGAATGCGGTGGTGCAACGTGCTTGTGCTTCGCTCGATTCGCGCTTTCAAAACGTGGAGGAAGTAGGTGAAAAACTGCTTCTTGCAGAGAAAATGTTTTTTTGGAGATGGATTGCCGTGGTTCTCTTCGGCATCTGCACCATCGTGCTCGGTGGAGGATGGGTGCGCCAACAAATTCCTGGATGGTCTGCAACTGAAAATACTGCTACAAAAACGCTTGAAAATGAAAGGAATATCCTGGGAACAGGAAAAAAGGAAGAAAACGAAGGAAAAGAAACAAACAATTCGCAGCAAAACGAGAATGTTTCGCAACACAGTCCTACTTCTACATCTCCATCTTCTGCTCCTTCCTTCTCGGCTTCGCAAAATTCTCCGAATTCTTCACCATCTGCTCGAACGGCTTCGCAAAGTTCCGCTTCCACTGCGAAATCTCCTTCAACACAAATCACAACTTCTAAAACAGCACCGAATGCAGGGTTGGGTTGGGGAAATGATGCTTCGCGAACTGCGTTGGAACGTGGAAAACGCATCATTGACGACAATGCAAAAGAAATGCAAACCTTGATGCAAGACCCTGATTGGAACACCGATGAAGGATATATGCGTCTAAATAAAAAGATGGACGGTGTAATGGACACGTATTATGCTAAAATCAAAAAGTTTGCCTATGAGCAACCTTTTGATGAAACGACTCAAAACGCAATTTATGCTGAATTGATGTTTTATTCGATGAACCATCACAGCAATCACTGGATGGCGCAACTGAAGAAATACTATGAAGCGTATTCTCTACGCAAAAAGGGAACAAAATAAGCAGCCAATCTCATACTCTAGATTTCACTCCACGTCACGCCACCTTGTTTTCCCATGGCATAGTTGCCCATCAATTTACCTTCGCGCATAAGTTGAGAAACAATGAGCAGTTCTTTTTGAAAAAACTGAGCACACACAAACGTGTCACCCACCATAAGTTTTGAGTTGAGTGAGCTCTCCACCACAAACTTATTCTCTCCCAAATAACTCACCTCGCATCTGCGATTGGGTGCCCAACAGAGCAAACCTTGTCACCTTCATGCAATTCATCCGCATAAAGCACAGCAGCATCCACAAAACCACTCTGCACAACCCCCTGTTGCTGACTGAAATGCTCAAAATCACGATACCCCAAAAAGCGCGACAATAAATTTAACGTATATTTCCGAGGGTTATTCTCCTCATTAAGATAGCCCCACAAACGTTTGAGCGTAGTTGCCGAAATGCGTTCTCTCATCCGCTCCGTAATCATACTGGAGAGGCAATCAAAATCTCTTGAAGTTTGAAGCGGTTTACCAACGGTCGCTTCAAGTTCACGGCACAACTCTTGGAGTGAAGACATACTATTTTATGCGTTTTATTGCTACGAGTTATCATTTTTGCTTCGAATCGAATAACACACCATAACGGTCTAATGACCGATTGGGGATAATACATTCGACCTTCTTGCATTCATCTACAAAGATACAAAATATACCTCAAATCTACAAGTCTATTCCCCCTTTCCTCCCTTTTCTCGCTAGGTTACAAACCGTTGCTCCCCCGACGGAATCACAGCTCAATATAATAAAATAGACAAAAACGCTGCACCACCGCAAAGATTTTGTCTTTTTCCTTTGTCGTTTCTAAAAAAAAACTAATTTCGCTCCGTAAATCAGTGTTTTGCACTAAAATATCTTCCTTTGGAAGAGTTCTCTATTGCTCGCAATTCTGCAACACCATTCTACATCTTCTCACTGCAAAGTGCATTTTCTGGCTACTTTCTCTCTCCCAAACACCAGAGTCCGCAAGTTTCTGCACCCTCTATCTAGTCCAAACCAGTCCAAATACCACAAATTCTCACTTTCTTTCAATATGGACTAAAATGGACAAGTGAGGTTCACAAAGAAAACTGCAACTTTGCAAAAACAAAAGAATCAATCAAAAGAACAAAGCCAATGATAAATTAAGAAACTCCCAGAACTAGACCGCACATTTTGTGGAAGACAGTTCAAAAACTCGTATACAACGACGATGTATACTATGAGTAATAAAACAATTAACAAGGAAATCTCAAAAAGATAATTAGATAGAAGAAGTATCATACAGCCATTGCAAGATTTTGAAGGATACTATTCTCAGTCAAATCTTAGAAGACTCCCCTCGTAAAAACAAAACATATTTTCAATACATTATCATGGGTATATTCGATTCCTTAAAAGAAAAAGCTTTAGAGCAAGCTCAACAATTAGCTTCAAAAGCGCAAGCCGAACTGCAAGGTTCCAAATTCAGAGCATCAAACGAAACAGTTTCAGAAGTAACTGAACAGCCCACACAGAATGCTCAACAAGAAGAAACATCCATTAGCCAATTATACGACCCACGTCTGGAACAATTGATTAACGCAGCACTGGCAGACGGCGTATTGACAGAAAAAGAAAAGCAAGTTCTTTACAAAAAGGCAGAAGCTCTTGGCATTGATTTAGACGAATTTGAAATGGTTCTAGATGCCAAATTATACGAAAAGCAGCATAAGCCAACCTCTACAACAGCTCACCAATCAGCGCCTAAATCAGAAAAATATGGTGATGTGAGAAAGTGTCCAAGATGCGGAGCTATTGTTGAATCATTTACCGCCATGTGTCCAGACTGTGACTATCAATTTACCAATGTGGGAACAGTTAGTAGTTTCACTAGTCTATCCAAAAAATTGGAGGAACTAAGCAAGAGCATATCAGGCGGTTTTTTCAGCACGTTCACAGATGCTGGAATAGTAGAAAAAAAGAAATCAGTTATAGCAAACTTCCCCATTCCAACTGCGAAAGAGGATATTCTAGAATTTTTAATTATGGCTAAACCTCTAGGTACCAAAACCAAGAAATGGTATCAAATAGAAAATCAAAATGACGAACACGTCAAATTACGTTCTTCCTGGAGAGCAAAGTGCGAACAAGTCATCATCAAAGCACGTTTTTCTTTGAAAAATGACCCTGAGACATTGGCACAAATCGAGCAGATTGCAAAAGAGTTGAATATAAAGTAGTTCGCCTCAAGGAAAACAAAACGTCATTGCCGTTTGATTGTTAATGGATTATCCCTCAAAGTAGGGAGCAAGTTTTTCACAAAATAGACTAGCCCATTTACAATAGTCATTACTACACCATAAATGATGAAACACTAACGCAATGATGCATTGATACTTAATCAAGAGGTTCGTGAAAGTGACGTCATATCATTTGACTAATCTTGAGTGGAAACCCAATAAGTATCATTCTGTTTTCGCAAATAGACAACTATAGCACTTACGCAACATCCATAATATCAAAAAGATATGAAAATCAAAAATCAAGACATTGAGAAGTTGTTCAACCACAAATACTACGTGTATCGATTGGTTGATCCCCGTACATTCCAGACATTTTATGTGGGAAAAGGATGTGGAGACAGGGTTTTCAACATGTCAACAATGTAAAAGCACTAATAAGCACCGATGAAGATGCAGAATCACTGAAAGAAGTTCAAATCGCAGAGATTATTAGTAGCGGAAGAAATGTCATCTCTATTATTCATAGAAGTGGCCTCACATCAAAGGAAGCTTTTGAAGTAGAAGCAGCTTTAATCGATGCCTATCCAGGTCTTACAAACATACAAAAAGGACGTGATTTCGAGCGTGGATCAATTAGTCTAGAGGATTTATGCAATTCTCTTAATGCAGAGGAATACGATGAACCAGAAGAAAAGTACATCATCGTTAAAACATCCCTTAATGCCGTTATAAGCAATGGCAATCTATACGAAGCAACGCGCAAGAGTTGGAAAGCCAGCCTAAAGAATGCGAAAAAATATGGATACGTATTTTCCGTAATCAACGGAATTGTTCAGGAAGTCTACAAGGTCGAGCATTGGTTCCAAACCGAGAACACTGATCGTATTGAATTTATAGGTGCGCCTACAAATGATAGTATGGCACAATACAAGGGTAAACTTATACCTGAAAAATATAGGAAAAAAGGAGCTTCAAACCCATTTCTATACAAAAAGTAACGACAGTCTCTGAACAAGCAATTTCCATTGTAAGAACCATTGCACTAGATAAAAGTGAGTTGCTTATATAACTTGTGCATAGTTCAGTGTTTCCCACCTATCTGTTAGTTATTGACGTTCATAAAACAAATAAGTGAGTTAATACACAGATAAAGTACTAAATGGTAATCGAGCAAAGGAATAACAAGAAAATAATGTAATACCATCAAATTCAAAGAAATAGACTATGGGATTTTTCGGATTTGGAAGCAAAAGCGGAGGATTGATGAATGTCATCCGCTGCGATGAGGAAAACTACCTCGTGTGGAAATGGCGTCCAGCAGGACAAGAAGCTAATTCGACCTCTCGTGAAAACTCAATTCGCTACGGTAGTAGCCTGCGTGTGAAAGACGGTGAAGTATGCGTGTTTGTCTATAAACAAAAAGACGGAACAAGTCAAGACTTTATCGTTGGTCCTTATGACGACACCATCAAGACTGCCAACTTCCCCATATTGAGCAGTATTGTCGGACTTGCCTTTGGTGGGGATTCTCCTTTTCAGGCTGAAGTCTACTACATCAACACGCAAGGCAGCAACCAAGTTAAATTCGCCGTTCCTTATTTGATGTGGTGGATCCTCGTTTGCCCGACTTTCCTGTTCCAGTCGCTGTGAGAGGTGTGATCACCTTTGCGCTTGAGGATTACAGAAACTTCATCAAGTTGAACCGTCTAGTGAATTTTGATTTAGAAGCTTTCAAGAAGCAAATCAAAGACACCATGGTTCGCAAAGTGAAAAGTATTGTTTCTAATGTTCCTTCAGACTTGGGTATGCCCGTTGTGCAAATGGAGCGAAAAATTGATGAAATCAGCGAACTTCTGGAAACAAAACTCGCTGATCGTCTCAATGAATTTGGGGTGCAAATGAAGCACATCGACATCAGCGCAATTGAAATTGATAAAGAGTCCGAAGCCTACCAAGAAGTCAAAGGTCTTACAGGGGGGCATCACCGCTAAGACCATGCAAGCACAAGCAGAGCTTAATATCCAGAACATGCAGGACATGCAAGCTCTCAACAAAGAGAACTTGGCTGAAAGTATGCGCATTCAACGTGAAGAAGCCCAACGCGCACAGAAACTGCAGACCGAATCCAACTTCATGGGTGCGCACGCTCTCAATCAACAGACTCAAGTGCTACAAACCGCTGCCGACAATCTTGGTCAGATGAGTCAAATGAATATGGGCAATGGCAGCGGAATGAATCCTGCTGGAATGATGACAGGAATGATGATGGGTGGTGCCATGGGGGGGACAAATGGCAGGTATGATGAACCAAATGGGACAACAAGCCCAACAGTCCATGAATACCCCACCGCCCGTTCCCACTGTCGAGTTTATGGTTTCCGTCAATGGGCAACAAATGGGACCTTTCAATATGTCTCAATTGCAACAAATGACACAAACTGGTCAATTCAACTCCAACACCTATGTTTGGCGTCAAGGTATGGCTCAATGGGAATTAGCTGGAAATGTACAAGAACTCAGCTCTTTGTTTGCTCCTTCCTGTCCTCCTCCCCCTCCTCCAGCACCTTAATGTTCCAAACTCTCATTCATAGAAATCATTACCCATAAATTTGAACATTATGTGCGATAATCATCTCAGCACCACCGATCGACTTATGGAGTTCGGCTTAAGCATGGCTTTGAGTCAACACATGATTCAAGTGATGAATCAAGCCATGCAGCAAATGCAAGTTCCCAACTCAGCAAAAGCACCATCACCGACTTCAAACTGCTACATAGTAGTAGAAGGGAAACCAATTGGACCCATCTCTATAGAAGTACTTATGAGAGATTATTCCCAACTCATCAACGGTAACACTCTAGCCTGGATGCCTTCCATGAGTAGTTGGAAACCAATTAAAGAAATTCCTGAACTCAATCAATTGCTACTTTGCTTCCCCCTTCTCTACCCAACAATCCATAGTAAAAATATGAAGTGGAATATCTTTTTGACGATTATCTGCATTTTGCTTTCTGCATTAGATGCCTATTGGATTTACAACCTTGCCGCAGAACATGAACATACCCTTGCCATCACCATTGAGAGTGGCATCTGTTTTGCAACCTCACTCGTCCCTCTCATTGCGCTAGACTATAAGGCTCCACGTGTAGGCCTCAACATTCGAGTTGCCGCAGGACTCTGTTTTCTAGCCTTTCAAATCATTCATATCGTTTTTACGATAGCAAAATTAGAACTCCCCTATTTCATCACTATCAATGGTGCGTTGCTTCTCTTGTTCGTTGCTTTCTTGCATAAGTTTTCGAGAATGGATGAAGTTTAAATACAACAATCCCAACATATAAATTTACCTTCGATTTAGAGCATTTAATTCATAAGATTTTAGGCACAAAGGACTACAATCTTTAAACAGCTCAGCCAAACAGTATGTCTAGAAATCATTACAATAAAAAGGATGGTGATACATCACTTGTTAAAGCGGTTGTCTCAATCGAATCGTATGCTCTAGAATCGTAATTCAAAATCAATCTCGTCATTAATTGTCATTGTCTATATATACTATAGCAAGACAAGACACAAAAATCAAAAGAAATAGCCGAATCGCTTGAAAGGACGTAGGTATAATTAAACTTTCATTTTATGGATTTAGACGATATCGTAGGCACAGCGATTAGTGCCACTGAAAATCGCGTTATGGGCAAAGACAAGGAAGAGAAAACTACGGTTGGTGGTCTTATTCTTCGCTTTGTAGTTTCACTAATTTGGTTTGTTGTTGCTTTGGGCATCTCTACGCTAGGATTTTTTGCGACAATCAGTAGCAAATTGTTACACGGTGACGGTCGCATTGGTCTTGTAGCTTTTGCCATTGGAACTTCATTGCTTCTTTTTATCATCACATTCCTCGTCCCCTATCTCCGTAAAAAAGGTACAATGACACGCTTTTTAGGAGCAGTGGCATTAGGTGACGCTTTATGGTGGGTATATCTCGGTTTCTTCTCTTAATTCTCAACTATTCTAATCATCAAACAATTTTGTTATGAGCAAAATCAAGTATTTTCTAATTGCCATCATGGCAATCTTCCTTGCTTCCTGCAAAAAAGAACCAGGAACAGTCAATCCCGAAAGCTCATCTGTAAAGGGAGATTTGTCCACTTACTTCGAAGTGGTTGACAAAGATTACACCATTGCTGATAATGGTTCTCTAACCTTTGATATAAAAAAAGTCAAAGATGATTTTCCTGCGCCTTGGCATACTGGTATGATGTATAAAAAATATCCTGACTATACCAATGAATTCAAACACTCTTTTTCAGTAACATTATACGATGAAAAAGGTAACTTCATAGCAGAAGGCTATTTAGGTTACGGGGAAGAACTTGCAGCATTAAAGAATGGTGAAAGCACCAAAGTAACGCTATCTATTCCTAAAGAATACCGACAAAGCTGCGACATTCATAGTCTCTAGTAAACTTAGATGTGGTGAAGATAGCCCAACCTCCTCTGCAACAGAACCTTCAACTGAAACCACGGATGCCAGCAGTGAAACTGCAACAGAGGAAACAAATGAAGACAATTCCTCTAGCAGCTCTGAAGATTACGATGCTGTTCTCGATGAGTATGAAGAATACACCAACAAGCTATTGTCTATGCTAAAAAAGGTTGAAGCAGGAGATATGTCTGCTTACGCTGATTACATGGGACTTGTTGAAAGTATGACTAGTTTAGACAAAAAACTTGCTAATGCGAAGAAAGAAATGACTACTGCACAAGTAGCGAGATTCTTGCGCATTCAAACTAAGTATCTTAAGGCTCTTAGCAAAGCTAAATAATCACGACACACAAGATATCCACCTGTCGATCTTCACATAAATATGTGCAAGAAAGAAGAGAGATTGTAGTGAAACGCAAAAAATCACTACAACTCTCTTTGTGGATATCTTGACCCTAAAATTATATTGTCTGCAAGGCATCTCGAATGACAAATTGCGACAAAAATAGATACACACAATAAAAACAAAAACAGCAATTCTGGCAGTTACAACAAACCTATTGTTTTGCACAAGAAAGGAACGTACAGCTGAATTACTTAATACAAAGTAAGTTATGTACATAAAGAAAATATTCTATGGGGTCCTAATGCTTCTTGCATTGACGACCACGAACACAGTTTTTTCCAGTTGCGATATGGAAGACACTCAACAAGAAACATTGCGCGCGCCTTACGCCGGTGTATGGAAATTCAATCAATTAGTCAATGGAACGAACTCACAAGGTAACATCACCCTGACATTGAATACCAATGGCTATATTGAATTAAAGGTAGAAGACAACGAACAAATTGCTATCCAAAAGGGCAAATATAAAGTTGGCAACAATGAACTCAACGTGACATGGGACAACGGAAAAACAGAAACCGTCCAAGTGACCTACAAAACAAGTAACACACTTTCCCTTAGACTCTTTAATCGTCTAGTCATATTCAACAAGGTCTAAACAAAAAACTACTATTGTCTAAAGTTGCGATAAAATTCCAGGATACAAATTATTCAGCGATTTACTTCTTTCTAGAAGTCCATCACTCGAAATACTGAACAATCTGAAACAACCAGAACAACTCCAACTGAATCGAAAGAAAATCCGTTATCCCTCAAAAACAAACAACATGAAGAAAATTTTATTTGTGCTGTTGGCGCTTGTGATGTTGCCCATCGCATCAAGTGTTAACGCACAGAAGAGAAAGGTAACACCGACATCAAAGACCACTACTACTGGCAAGTCCACATCAAGCACTGATGACCCATATCAACGTGCATTGCGTCTATGCAATGGAGAAAACTATGTTCAAGGAGCATTTACATGCACAGTGCCATTATACGGTGTGAGTCTTGCAGGAAGTATTACCGGTGTAGACCCTAAAACAGATAAGGCAACAATTGAGGTTATCCCTTTCGGGGAACTTGGTTATACCATCATTGTGAAGGCTGATGGACCTACATTTGACACCGTACAAAAGGCCACTGGTATGCATGTTTATTACTCCTTCTCTGGACGGAACATACGTCTTCAGACAGTGTCTGACGCACAAGCTCAAGGCTTCACCGTACAAAATGGATCTGCAACGTTAGCCATGCTCGGAAAGGCGAAAGAAGGTTGGATACTAGTGCTGACAGGCGACGGAAATGGACTGAATTACGAAGTCCACAAAGGAATGACCGTTGATGAAGTCAAGGTGCATGCTGAGGAATTAGGTGGTGCACAATTACAAAAACGTGGAGTACAGGGGAATTACACGATGTATTCCTTGCTGTGGCTTGACATGAAAAAACAATATGATGGTTTTGGAAGAAACAACTACCATTATAACGCGACTAACGACAAGGAATATATCCGTTTCTACTTTGATGCTAAAGGAAAACTAGCCAAGTGGATTATGCGATAAAATCATAAGCTTCTTTGCCAGACCAGAATTCAGTCTAAGCTTTCACCTTGAAAAAGGATAAATAGATAACTTCGCGCTACAAAAGCTTTTAATAAGACAAAATCAGACACCTCTATCATTTGCGATGGAGGTGTCTGTTTTTTTATGATAAGAATATAGTTCTGATTGCAAAATACGGAACCACTCACAGGCCATCTTAATAGTTTGGTGATACTATAGGGTATTAGTTCAGAGAAGCGTTACAACCATATGTACCCCGAAGAGTTTAAGGCATTGTTCAGCCAATAGCCCAATAAAGAATTGGACTTCAAAACAAAAAGTACAGCCTCAAAAAAAACTAAGCAAAACCACAATCAGTGATACTGAAAATGAATTGCTTAGACCTAACCCTTTTTACAAGAAATGCGCATTTTGGCATCATCAGGAGTGTGTTGCTTCGTTTTTACCTATGGTAAATCAAGCGAAAATAAACGATGCAAAGAAGGAAACCAACACGTTGTTTGAGGGAAAACGACACGTTGTTTATGAGAAAACGATACGTTGTTTAAGAGAAAACGACACGTTGTTTTGGGAAAAACGACACGTTGTTTTGGTGAAAACGACACGTCGGTTATAAAGGAAGGAGGAGAGGGAGATTTTGAGGAGGGGATTTCTAATGAGAAGGCAAGTAAAAGTGGCTATTTTGAGGATTCATCATTTTCACCGAAAGTGTGATAGTAATAAATGCTAAAATGGATTTTTTGCTCGCCCTCGCGCGCACGTGTACAAGAGTTTTACACTTTTTGCTGTCACAAGTGTCACAGAATTGGGATATTATACTGTATATAAACGTGTTAGCAATACTTATACATTTCTTTAACACTCTAAAAGGAAGAATTGTTCAAAATGTCGTTTGGAGGAATGATTTTGAAGGAAGGAAAAACTTGGATAAGTAGGCCAAAGAGGGAGGGAAAAAGGATGAAAAATGGGGGTGAAAATAGATTGGGTGTGACACTTGTGACAGCAAAAAATCAAAAATCCTGTTGGAAAGTGCGTGTGCGTACACGCGCGTGAGGAATTCTTCGACGTTGCTTGACGGTAGGTTGGTCACAAGAGGGAGAAGATCGGGCGATATGGAAAGGGAAGGATTATTGGGAAAAGGGAAGAATCGCTAGGGGAAGAATCGCTAGGCTAGCATTGTTATCCCAATATTTTGCAAGGTCTAGTTATCAGAAAATCAAATGCAGAGAAGAAAAAGTGCATTTTTTCGATGATTTTTCCCTCATTGGGGCGAAATCAACCCATATATGTATAGGGAGCAATCGCAAAGTGCGCGGTGCAAACGAAATGGTGTTTTGAATCGCGAGGGAGGTTTTCAGCAGAAAAACAACTTGCATCTCAGCCTTTTTCCGTATCTTTGCTTGTCTTATCTCAATGGACAAGAAAGACCAACACATTGACGACTAACAAAACGACTTTATCAACTACGTTCATGGACAAAATGACTATGACATATGAAATAATGGCCCCTGTGGGTTCACGAGAAGCCCTCGCTGCTGCCCTCAAAGCTGGTGCCGACTCCATCTATTTTGGCATCGAATCGCTCAATATGCGCTCGCACTCTGCCAGCAAGTTCACGATAGAAGACTTGCACGACATCGCCGCGCAATGTGCCGCGAAGGGGGTGAAGAGTTATCTCACGGTGAATACCATCATCTATGGCGAAGACCTGGAACTGATGCGCAAAATCTGTGATGCAGCCAAAGAAGCGAGCATTTCGGCGGTGATTGCAGCCGACGTGGCGGTGTTGAGCTATTGCCGCACCATCGACCAAGAGGTGCATCTCTCCACCCAACTCAACATTTCGAACGAGGAGGCGTTGCGCTTCTACTCGGCTTTTGCGGATGTGGTGGTGTTGGCGCGTGAATTGAACATGGAGCAGGTGCGCAAAATCGCTGATTTCATTGAAGCCAACCAAATCAAAGGGCCCAATGGCGAATTGATTCGCATCGAAATGTTTTTGCCATGGCGCGCTCTGCATGGCGGTGAGTGGCAAATGCTATCTCTCGCTCGACAACCAAGGACGCTCTGCCAACCGCGGACAGTGCATGCAGCAATGTCGCCGCAAATATACGGTGACCGACAAAGAGACGGGCGTGGAGCTCGACATCGACAACGAGTACATCATGAGTCCAAAGGACTTGAAAACCATTGGTTTCATCGACAAAATGATGGCAGCCGGTGTGTCAGTGTTCAAGATTGAAGGTCGTGCGCGCTCTGCAGAATATGTCTACACCGTGGTGCAGTGCTACAAAGAAGCCATTCAGGCAGTGCAAGACGGCACTTTCACTGAAGAAAAGGTGAAAGCGTGGGATGAGCGACTAGCCACGGTGTTCAATCGCGGTTTCTGGGATGGTTATTACCAAGGAAGGAAATTGGGCGAATGGACCGACAAGAATGGGTCGTCCGCAACAGAGAAAAAAGAATATGTGGCGAAAGGTACGAAGTATTTCTCCAAACTCGGTGTGGCAGAGTTTTTGGTGGAAGCCGGCGAAATCAATTTGGGCGACAAACTCGTGGTGATTGGTCCCACAACAGGCGTGGTGTATATAGACGTGACATCGATGCACGGCGACAATGGACCTGTGGAAAAGGCCACCAAGGGAATGTCTGTGGCTTTTCCCGTGAGCGAAAAGGTGCGTCCAAGCGACAAACTCTATAAACTAGTGAAGACAGGTAATTGAACAAGTGTATGAAACTCGTATTTGACTTCGGCGCAGTGTTGGTGGATTTGGAAAAATCGGATGCTATCGCCGCATTTGACCGTTTGGGAGTGGACATTCGTCCTTACATCGGCACGTTTCGTCAAGGCGGTGTGTTTGCTCTGTTGGAAAATGGCGACATCTCGCTGAGCGATTTCTACGATGAGATGCGCAAAATAGCCAACAATCCAGCATTGACCAACGACGAAATTCGCACAGCGTGGGAGGCTTATCTCAAAGGCATTCCGGCAGAGCGTTTGGAGATGTTGCTCAAGATTCGTCAGCACTATGAAGTCTATGCGCTTTCCAACACCAACGAGATACACTGGACGCAGAGTCTACGCGATTTCTTCACGTGGGACGGACACACGGTCAAGGATTTTTTTGACGGACTGTTTCTCTCTTACGAACTGCACGAACAAAAACCGGATGTCGCTATCTTTCAACGCGTCACGGAGTTGCTCCACTGCGAGAAAGACGAGATTTTGTTTTTCGATGACAGTGCCGCCAACTGCGAAGCTGCACAAAACTATGGTTGGCAGGCTTTGCTAGCTCCTGCTGGTGGCGAATGGCTCAAGTATTTTGATGAAAATGGACGTTTACGCGATTGATTCTCCCCATTTTTCAGTTCCCATAGCTGAGGTGTTTGTGCTAAATCGTGCCGCATTTCAGTCGGAAACAAAGCACAACGATGCTCCCGACAGTGGTTTTGCGCTGGGCGAAGTGGCTTGCACCGTGGGCTTCTTTGACGGAGTGCATCGCGGACACCAATATGTGTTGCAAACGCTGCGCACGGCTGCGCAACAACGGGCATTGCCAACGGTGGCGGTGACCTTTGCGCAGCATCCGCGCTCGCTGGTGAGCCAGACGACTCCCCCTCCGGCACTCACCACACTTGACGAAAAGATAGAGCGGATGGGGGCGTGCCACATAGACGCTGTGGCGGTGCTCAACTTCACTCCGGAGATGGCACGACTCTCCGCACAAGAGTTTATGGCGCAAGTGCTGCGCGAGGGATTGGGTGCGCGCTTTCTGCTGATGGGCTACGATCATCGTTTTGGACGTCCGAAAGCCGATGAAGGTTTTGCCGACTATGTGCGCTATGGCGCAGATTTAGGCATTGAAGTTGCCCTTTGCAACAAAGAAGAAGCGGAACTTCAGTTGTCTTCCTCGTCCATTCGCTTGCTGCTCGAACAGGGCAATGTGGCAGAAGCCAATCTCCTACTCGGACGTCCCTACAAGGTGTCGGGCGTGGTGGTTCACGGTTTTCAAAATGGCCGAAAGTTGGGATTTCCCACGGCAAATTTGCAACTAGATGCTTCCAAACTCGTGCCTCATCTGGGGAGCTATGCCACCAGGGTGACGTGGAAGGGACAACGCTATGCAGGTATGACGAACATCGGTAGGCGTCCCACGTTGGACAATGGGGAAGAGATTAGTTTGGAAACCCATTTACTCGACTTCAAAGGCAATCTGTATGACGAAACACTGACACTCGAGTTCGTGGCTCGTTTGCGCGACGAGAAACGATTTGAGGTTTTGGAACACCTCAAGGCGCAGTTGGAACAAGATGCTGCGAAAACGCGCGAAGTGCTGGGCTGTTCTTCCCAATAAAAACATTTACACTGAATTGATATGACATTAATCACCAAAGATTTCTTGAAAACGGCAGGTATTTTTCTGTTTGTTTCTCCTCCTACAATTGCTCATTCCCCTGGTGGCTTGGGGTTTGTCTTCACTCCCTACTTTTGCTGGAACTGTCTACAACATTCCGGGGGGGGAGAATGCTACATTTGGCATCACCATTCCTGCTATGGCTTTCTCCTTTTTTGTGGTACAACTGGCTTTTGTGATGTTGTTACATTTCACGGGATGGGTGAGAATCAAACTATTCAGCGGAAAATCAGCCAATTTCGGTTTTTCGGGAATGCCAATTTTCCACTTTGTAGGCGTGTTTGTGGTGCTTTCGATGGGTCTCCAACTGATATTGCTGCCTTTGCACCTAGATGATGGTAACACGAACGCGCTGTTCAAACAACAATCCTCAAACATTTGGGGCGTGCTGAGTTTGGTAGTCGTGGGCACTTTGGTCGAAGAATTGACTTATCGTGCAGGTGTTTTTCAACTCACGCGCAAACACCTAGGCAACATCGGAGCAATGTTACTTTCTTCTTTGCTCTTTGCTTTGGTACACGGCAATTTGTATCAAGCCATTCCGGCTTTCTTCCTAGGCTTGGCTTTGGCTTATCTCTATCTCCGCACGGAAGATTTGCGTCTGTGTTGGTCGGCGCACATCGCCAATAATGCGCTGGCAGTATTGGCCTTTCACTACGCTCCTCTCGCTCATTTGGGAGAACAATGGCCAGTTTGGCAACAAGTGGGTGTGGGTGCGCTGATGGTGGCGATGGGTGGTTTCGGACTTTTGATGAAAGGTTCGCTGCTCAAAAGACTATTTGGGCGCGCTAAGGGATAAGGGCTAACGTCTAATCTCTAACGTCTAACGTCTAATCTCTAACGTCTAATTACCAACGTCTAGAATGCAATTAAGAAATCTCAACCTTGGTCATCGTCCAGTGCTGCTGGCACCAATGGAAGACGTCACCGATATCGGTTTTCGTCTACTCTGTCGCAGACTCGGTGCTTCAATGGTATATTCAGAATTTGTGGCAGCTGATGCCCTAGTGAGAATGGTCAATAAATCGTTGCAGAAACTCACCATCTGTGATGACGAACGACCGGTAGCGATTCAAATTTATGGTCGCGATCGAGGAGCCTTGGCCGAAGCCGCAGAAATAGTGGTGGAAACAGCTCATCCCGACATCTTAGATCTCAATTTCGGTTGTCCGGTGAAGAAAGTAGCCGGAAAGGGTGCTGGTTCGGGTATGCTGCAAACTCCCGATTTGATGCAAGAAAGCATTCGTGCTGTGGTGGACAGAGTGGGCAACCGCGTACCGGTGACCGTGAAAACGCGCTTAGGTTGGGATCACGAACACCGCATCATTGTAGATTTGGCGGAACGCATCCAAGATTCCGGTGCTGAGGCTTGACCATCCACGGGCGCACCCGTTGTCAGATGTACACAGGAGAAGCCGATTGGACGCTCATTGGCGAAGTGAAACGCAATCCTCGTATGCACATCCCCATCATCGGCAACGGAGATATTGCTTCGGGCGAAGATGCACAGCGCGGATTTGAAGACTATGGTGTGGATGCAGTGATGGTGGGACGCGCCACCTTTGGTCGTCCGTGGATTTTCAAAGAGATTCGCGACACACTCGATGGCACACCGTTCGATGTTTCTTCGGCAGTGCAGAGTGATTTTGCTCCGATGTCGGCCGACTGGCAACTCGATGTGCTCAAAGAGGAAGTGCGACAGAGTGTGGAGCGCATTGACGAATATCGCGGTATTCTGCACGTGCGTCGTCATTTGGCGGCAACTCCTTTGTTCAAAGGGATTCCCAATTTCCGACAAACGCGCATCGAAATGTTGCGCACGGAAAAGATGGACGAACTTTTTGAGTTGCTCGAGAGCATCCGTCCTCTTCTCCACGCAGAAAAGGAGGAAGAATAAGTCCTAAAGAACATTCTAACGTTATAAGCCCCAATCGGATGGCTCAACGTCTTCAATAATCATAGGATGCTAATGTTGTAATTTGCTACTCATTCACTCCCTTGATTTCTCCTTTGTTCTCTCCTTTATCACCTCCGTCATTTTCTCACCTATCATCTCATCTATTATTTCAACCCTATGTCTACCCTTACTCCTGCTGCTCAGCGCATTGCTGCTCTCCGCGCTGCGATGAAAACGCATCGTCTTGACCTTTACATCGTGCCTACTGCCGATCCCCACAACAATGAATATGTGGCTGACCGATGGAAGGGACGCGAATGGTTGAGTGGATTTACAGGAAGTGCAGGAACGCTCATCGTTTCTCTCGAAAAGGCTGCGCTTTGGACGGATTCTCGCTATTTTCTTCAAGCGGAAAAGGAACTTGCGGGTAGTGGCATCGAACTGATGCGGATGGGTATTGAAGGAGTGCCGAGCGAGAGCGAATGGATGAAGTCTGTGGTGGGATACACTCTGGAGAATGGGGATGAATTGTCTTTCTCTCATCTTGATCACACTCCGAGAATTGGATTCGATTTTATGGGTGTTTCCTATGAACCTCAGATGGATATGGTCTACGATTTGGCAGATTTCTTGGTAGATATTGACTTACTCGAGGAGATATGGGAAAATCGTCCAGCACTTCCGAACCACGTTGTTTATCTTCAACCCGAAAAATGGACAGGAGAGAGCATCGTTACGAAAATGGAGCGATTGAGAGCGTTTGTGAAACAGCAACACGCACAATATTATATGACAAATGATGCGTCAGAAATAGCGTGGTTGCTCAATCTGCGCGGAGAAGACATTGCATATAATCCGGTGTTTTTGGCTTATCTCATCGTGGGAAGTGAAGATGTGCACTTGTTTATCACCGAGGAGCATCTTACTTCTGAGGTGAGGGAATATCTGAAACGAGTCAATACGACTTATCATTCTTATGATGGGGTGCTGGATTTTATCAACAAAGCGCCTCAACAAGAGAACACTTTTTCTCTTTGCTTTCAACATCAACTATGGTTTGTGGGAACGCATCACACAATCTCCCATCGGATTTTGGACTCCCCAACCACGGGGTTTCTCCGATTGCTCAATGGCGTGCGCACAAAAATGACGCAGAGATTGAGGGTTTTAGACAGGCAATGCTTCTCGATGGTGCAGCACTGGTGCGTTTTCGCAGAGAATTGGATGAAAAAAATTGCTGATGGCAGCATCAACAACGAAACGGAATGGAGCATTTCTGAGAGATTGGAAGCTATTCGTGCTGAAAATGCGGAATATCGCGGTCTTTCTTTTTGCTACGATTGCAGGATATGCAGGCAATGGTGCTATCGTGCACTATGAAGCAACGGCAGATGATCACGCACAACTTTCCAACAAAAAGGTTTTCTTCTCCTAGACAGCGGTGCGCACTATGTGAGTGGAACTACCGACATCACGCGCACCATTCCACTTGGTGCGCTGACAGAGGAGGAAAAGAAAGCCTACACGCTGGTGCTCAAAGGAATGATTCAGCTCTCTATGGCGCATTTTCCAGTGGGAACCACAGGACTTGCGCTCGATTTTGCAGCACGACAATCCATGTGGCGCGAGGGGTACGACTTCGGACACGGCACTGGACACGGAGTGGGAAGCCATTTGTGTGTGCACGAAGGTCCTCACCAGATTCGCAAAGATCGACGCGCAGCAACAGAGGTGCCTTTCCATGTGGGAATGACGGTGAGCAACGAGCCTGGTATTTACGTTGCGGGGAAATTTGGTGTGCGCTTGGAAAACGTGTTGGTGGCTCAACCTGCGCAGAAGACGGCATTTGGCGAATTCCTTCATTTCGAAACACTCACGCTTTGTCCCTTAGATGTGACGCCTATTGTGGTGGAAATGCTGGAACCTTCTGAGCGCAACTGGCTCAATGCTTATCACACTAAGGTGCGCACCGAGTTGTTACCTCTTCTTGCTGAAGAAGAAGATAAAGAATGGCTCATCAATGCAACGAAAGAACTATAAATCAACAATTATAGATGTTGCATTACCCTCCACTTCCCCAACTATCACTATAATTACTTACCCCCAAAAAAACATCTCTAATTAGAGAGATTCTCCGTACATTCCCACCTATCACTATAATTACTCTCCCCGAAGCCATCTCTAATTAGAGAGACTTTCCACACTCCCCAACTATCCTTATAAATAGCCTGTCTGATGAATGAAATGAAACAACCACTTTCCAACAACTCCACGACGTTTCACGACTCTCGAGATCGGAAATGGGATTTTCTTCGCGGTCTTGCGATATTCCTTGTATTATTAGGACATAGCATTCAATGGTTTGATCCCAATTGGAAGCAAAATCCGCTCTTTGAGGGAATCTACTCTTTCCACATGCCGCTTTTCATGTTCATTTCAGGCTATTTTCTGAGAAAAAACCTCGATCAAGTGCCGTTTTGGGAATGGCAAAAACAGAAAGCAAGACAGCTTTTTCTTCCCAGCGTCGTCAACAGCATTGTTTTCTCATTGCTCATATACTTTACGATTTGTCAAGGATGGAGCCATCTAAAACCTATTTGGTATCACGAAGCTCTGTGGTATCTCAACACGCTTTTTGCTTTTGTCGTTGTAGCACGCATCATCGCGATTTGTCGAAATTCCAGTGTTAGAGTATTCCTTTGGATACTCTTCTATGGTTGTACATTCTTTCTCAACTTCTATCCCATAGGGATGTATCTAAAGTTCATGCTTCCCTTTTTCCTTCTAGGAATATCCTACCGAAAACTCACGAACTTCAAAGCATCTTTGCAGTATTACATCCTAGTTCCAGGAGCATTGCTCGCTGTTTGGGTGTTTCCCATGTGGAATTTCTCGCACTCCATCTATATGTTGCCTTATGCTCCACTAGATCCAGAGAACATTCAGCATTTTCTCATCCTCTATGCCAATGGTTTCGCTGGGATTTGTGCAACAATGTTACTCATCAACACCATCTATCCACTACTAGTTAGCAAGAAAAGTCTTGTTCCTTTCGTCAAAACTGTAACTTGGGTTGGCACCGTCACTCTTCCTATTTATGTGGTGCAAACGCATTTCTTTGTGGTTCGAGAAGTTGTTGATGGTTTCTCTCAAAATTTCGTATTACAATGCGCCACTGCACTCGCGCTCATCCCCTTCTGTTGGGGAATTTATCGCACGATAAGTTTCAGTAGCATACTCAAACTCCTCTTCTTTGGAGAAAAAACAAGAAAACGAGAGTAACAAGGAGCTTAAAGATACAAGGAAACGAGAGTAACAAAGAAAGGAGAAAAAACAAAGAAAGGAGAAAAACAAAAATCACCTCCCGAAGTCAGGAGGTGATTTTTAGTTGATGCGCCTGATAGGACTCGAACCTACACGTATCGCTACACCAGATCCTAAGTCTGGCGCGTCTACCAATTTCGCCACAGGCGCGCTTTTGATGGTGCAAATTTACGGCAGATTCCGCAAAAACAAAGAAAATCGAGCACTTTTTTTGCTCTTCGGCTGCAAATTGGTATTTTTGCATAAACAAGACTACGCATATGACGCATTTTTTCACTGCATTTTCTCAAAGACTCACCCACACTTGGTGCTTTCTTTTCGTCTGCTTCGCTATGGTAGGCGTCACAATGCAGGCGCAAAACGCAAAACTCCCTAGCGTCAATCCCAAAATGTCGTTCACCAACTCGGAAGGACAAACTGTGCAAGAAGACAATTTCAATGGTGGTGCACCGCTCCACGTTGTTTTTGAAGCCAACCCACAAGACCTCGGAAATTATACCCCTTTATATGAGTGGCAATTCCTACGCGAAAACAGCACAACGCCGTTTCTCACACGCTACGAACGAACCACTCACTACGATTTCTCAGAAAGTGGCAACTTTCGCGTGCGCCTATTCGTTTCTTTCGTCTTAGGGCGCGACACTGTCAATTATGCGCAAGACGAACCCTTTGTATTGAACTTCGCAGAAAGCAAACTTGAATTCCCCAATGCCTTCACCCCCAATGGCGATGGCATCAACGACATTTTCAAAGCCAAAGATGGATTTCAAAGCATCGTCAATTTTCGTGCCGTTGTGGTAAACCGCTGGGGAAAACAAGTGGCGCATTGGACAAATCCTGCCGAGGGGTGGGACGGAAAAAGCGGAGGAAATGAAGCTCCCGAAGGAGCCTATTTCCTCAACGTCACCGCTCGAGGAGCTGATGGAAGAAATTACAACATCAAGAAAACCATCAATCTCTTGCGCCGTTACGATGCTGTCAGCAAATAACGCGAAATCCCGCAGCATTGCACACAAAGTTTAGCCCAAATACCTGCCATCATCCGCCAATCCAGGCACCAAGATGGCACCTCATCACATTCTTCTCTCTCATAGACATAGCACACAGACTTCAATATGAATCCCACGCACTCCTCTCCCCCCTCCCTCTTCTACCTCCCCATCTGCCGTTCCCACACTCGAGGACGGCAACATTGAGATATTGGGAGCGCGTGTGCACAATCTCAAAAACATCGACGTCACCATTCCTCGCAACGCGCTCACCGTCATCACGGGTTTGAGCGGAAGCGGAAAATCATCTTTGGCTTTCGACACGCTCTATGCCGAAGGACAACGCCGATATATTGAAACATTTTCTGCCTACGCGCGCAACTTTCTCGACAATCTCGAGCGTCCCGATGTTGACAAAATCACTGGACTCTCGCCCGTCATCAGCATTGAGCAAAAGACCACCAACAAGAACCCGCGTTCCACGGTGGGCACCGTCACAGAAATCTACGACTTTCTGCGTCTGCTCTTTGCTCGCGCTGGAGATGCCTACTCCTATTTGAGTGGAGAAAAGATGGTGAAATACACCGAAGAACAGATTCTCGAACTCATTCTTCAACAATATGTTGGGAGAAAAAAATCTATCTTTTGGCTCCCCTCGTCAAGCAGCGCAAAGGTCACTACAAAAGAACTCTTTGAGTCTATTCGCAAGAAAGGTTTTCTCAACGTTCGAGTTGATGGTGAACTCCGCACGGCGGAAGCTGGAATGCGCGTGGATCGTTACAAAAACCACGACATCGAAGTCGTCATCGACCGTCTCAAGGTGCAAACCAAAGACGCAGAACGATTGCAACAAAGTGTGCAACAAACTTTGCAACAAGGCGAAGGATTGATGCTTATTCTCGATGCAGAAGACAATAGCATCCGCTATTTTTCTAAGCGTTTGATGTGTCCCACCACAGGGTTAGCTTATCGCGAACCAGCACCTCACAACTTCTCGTTCAACTCTGCGCAAGGGGCTTGTCCCAAGTGCAAAGGACTAGGTCACGTGAATGTCATCGATTGGGAAAAAGTATGCCCCGATCCCTCACTCAGCATCAAACAAGGCGCACTCGTTCCACTCGGAAAAGCCAAGAACGCTATGATTTTCTGGGCTATCTCTGCCTTGCTCGAGCAAAATGATGCCACACTCAACACCCCCGTCAAAGACCTTTCGGAAGAAGTGTTAGACGAAATCTTGAATGGCACCACCGAACGCCTGCGCATCCCCAAACACATCGCAGGAACAAGCGACGACTTTTACACCGAGTTTGGAGGTTTGGTAAAATACATCCAACAGATGGCTGATGCAGAAATGTCTGCCGAGTCGCAACGATGGGCAGAACAATTCTCTCGCACCGCAGAATGTCCCGAATGTCACGGCGCGCGACTCAACCGCGAAGCACTCTCCTATAAGTTTGGCGACAAAACCATCGCAGAACTCGCTGCCATGGACATTGCCCAACTCAAAGAATGGACAGACGAAGTGGCTGTGAATCTGAGCGGAAAACAGCTTGCCATCGCCACGGAAATTCTCAAAGAAATTCGCACACGTCTCTCTTTTCTGCTCGATGTCGGTCTTGACTATCTCTCCCTCTCGCGCGCATCGATGACCCTCTCCGGTGGTGAAAGTCAGCGCATTCGCCTCGCCACACAAATTGGTTCGCAGTTGGTCAATGTGCTCTACATCCTCGATGAACCTTCTATCGGTCTTCACCAGCGCGACAACGTCCGTCTCATCCAATCGCTCCGACAACTGCGCGACACCGGCAACACCGTGGTCGTGGTGGAGCACGACAAAGACATGATGCTCGCTGCCGACTACGTGGTAGACATCGGTCCCAAAGCCGGACGACGCGGAGGAGAAGTGGTGTTTCAAGGCACACCGGCGCAGATGCTCCAGAGCGACACCCTCACCGCAGGCTATTTGAATGGCAATCATTTCATTGCCATCCCCCAACGTCGCAAAGGCAATGGCAAACAACTCCGCCTCATCGGAGCCAAAGGCAACAACTTGCGCAATGTCACTGCCACCTTCCCCCTCGGCACTCTCATTTGTGTGTCGGGTGTGTCGGGTTCTGGCAAATCTACACTCATCAACGACACCCTCCAACCCCTGCTCTCGCAACACATCTATCATTCTCTGCGCGAACCCCTCGCTTATGACAAGATAGAAGGATTGGAACACATCGACAAAGTAGTGGCTGTCGATCAAAGTCCACTCGGACGCACTCCGCGCTCCAACCCTGCCACTTACACGGGCGTGTTCAACGACATCCGCGCGCTCTTTGTCAATCTTCCCGAAGCCAAGATTCGTGCTTACAAGCCCGGTCGTTTCTCGTTCAACGTCAAAGGTGGTCGCTGCGAAACATGTCGCGGCAATGGCTACAAAACCATTGAAATGAATTTCCTCCCCGACGTTTATGTGCCTTGCGAAACCTGTCACGGCAAACGCTACAACCGCGAAACGCTCGAGGTGCGTTTCAAAGGGAAAAGCATCGCCGATGTGCTCGACATGACCATCAATCAGGCAGTAGAATTCTTTGAAAACGTGCCCAACATCCTGCACAAAATCAAAGTGTTGCAAGAAGTCGGACTCGGTTATCTGAAACTCGGACAATCGTGCACCACCCTCTCGGGAGGAGAAAGCCAGCGCGTGAAACTCGCCACCGAACTCTCAAGCGCGACACGGGCAACACCGTCTACATTCTCGATGAACCCACCACAGGACTTCACTTTGAAGACATCCGCGTGCTCATCGATGCCTTGAACAAGTTGGTAGACAAAGGCAACACCGTGATTGTCATTGAGCACAATCTCGATGTCATCAAAGTGGCCGACTACATCATCGATATGGGCCCCGAAGGCGGTCGCGGAGGCGGATACATCGTTGCAGAAGGCACTCCCGAAACTGTTGCCCTGCAAGGCAAAGGCCCCACCGCTCCGTTCCTCCAAGAGGAATTGGCAGTTGCACAACGCCACACTCCAGACCAACAAACTGCAAAGCAGAACAATAATACTCTTTTCATAGCATATCAATCAATTCAATAATCTCCTAATTCGCTAACAATGTTTGAAGGACAACCCAGAGGGCTTTTCGCTCTCGCTCTCGCCAACACTGGCGAACGCTTCGGCTACTACACCATGTTAGCCGTCTTCGTGCTGTTCCTCCAAGAAAACTTTGGATGGAGTGCAGGTCTTGCCGGCACCTACTACTCAACATTCTTGATGTTCGTTTACTTCTTGCCATTTATTGGCGGTATCCTTGCCGACAAATTTGGATATGGCAAAATGGTGAAAATCGGCATCAGCGTCATGTTCCTTGGTTACGTGCTTTTGGCTGTACCCCTCGGCAATGGTGGTGCTGCCGTTGGTGCCGTGATTGGTGCACTTGCACTCATCAGCATCGGCACAGGCCTTTTCAAAGGCAATCTCCAAGTGATGGTCGGTGATCTCTACGCTTCTCCCGAAATGGCAAGTAAGCGCGACTCGGCTTTCTCTCTCTTCTACATGGCCATCAACATCGGTGCACTCTTTGCTCCCACTGCCGCCGTAGAAATCATGAAGTATGCGCAAAAGTCTCTCGGTTTTGAAAAGGCAGATAGCTACCACTTTGCCTTTGGAGTCGCTTGCATCTCGCTCATCATCTCCATCTTGATTTACTTCGCCACACGCAGCACCTTCCGTCATGTTGAAGGCGGACACACCGCTGTTGCTGCATCAGACAAAGGTAAGTCTGTTGCCACAGAACCCGAACTGAGCAAGGAAGACACCAAAGCACGCATCGTAGCCCTCTGCCTAGTCTTCGCTGTGGTGATTTTCTTCTGGATGGCTTTCCACCAAAATGGTTTGACACTCACCTATTTCGCAGCGGAATTCACACAACAGTCTTCAACTGGCATTCCGTCAATGCTTTTTGATGTCAAAAACCTCGTGATGGTTATCATCGCCATCTATGCTTCTTTTGCAGTTGTACAGAGCAAGACACAGAAAGCTCGCATCATCGCCACCGCTGTCACCCTTCTCTGCGCAGTGGGCATCATCTATAATGGTTTGACGGTAGGCAACCACACTGTCGATGTCAGCGCCCCCATTTTCCAACAATTCAACCCCTGCTTCGTTGTTGGTCTTACCCCCGTGAGCGTAGCTCTCTTTGGATGGTTGGCTTCTCGCAAAAAGGAACCTACAGCTCCTCGCAAAATCGCCTATGGTATGATTGTGGCAGCCATTGGTTTCGGCATTATGATTTTCGGTTCTACTGGCATCAGTCCCTTAGAAAAGCAAGTAACCAAGAAGTTCAACATCGAAGAACAACTGAAGGCACAGAAAGAAGCAAATGATAAAGAGTTCAAAGCCTACACTGCCAAAGTAGAAGACAATTTCAAGCAACAGAAAGAGAAGATTGAAGCAGAAGTTCAAAAGGTTCAGAAGCAAGAAGAGGCAAATAAATTTGCAGCTTTGAGCACAGCTAAAGACCTAGAACAGGAGGCTGAAATCAAACTCAATTCGAACCTGACCAAAATCAAACAAGACGCTCTCAAGAATCTAGAAATTCAAAAGTTGCGCAACGAAGCAGACGCAAAAAAATCAAAACCTACGAAGCATCTATGCAAGAAAAAAAATCTTGTAGCTGACACAGAGGCTAAGGTGCAAAAAAAGCCAATGTAGAAGCCAAGATTGAAGCATCTGGTATGCGCGTTTCTCCCCAACTGGCTCATCCTTACTTATCTCATCCTCACCTTCGCCGAACTTCTTCTTTCGCCTATGGGCATTTCCTTTGTGTCGAAGGTGGCTCCTCCCAAATACAAGGGTATGATGATGGGTGGTTGGTTCGTGGCTACTGCCATCGGTAATTTCCTCACCGTTATTCCTGCGCTCTTGTGGTGCAAAGTTCCTCTCGTGGTTGTTTGGGGTGTACTCGCTGGTCTTTGCTTGCTCTCCTTCCTCTTCATTTTCTCTCAGATGAAGAAACTCGAAAAGGTGGCATAATCCCACACACTCGTTTCAAACACTAGGCATTCCGCCTGGTACTCAATTGGTCGCATCGAACTCCCCTTTTCGGTGCGACCTCTTTTTGCACCACTCCTAACTCATCACCCTCTAAACATATAAGCATTGAAATGAGGGCAAAGAGTGAAAAAAACGCAGAAATCTGCACTTTTTTCTTTGAAGCACGACAAAAATGGCAACCCTATATTGCAAATCAATCAATTTCTCACAAAAAGTGTCCAGAGCAAGAAGACAGTCACTCGCGCACGCGTATGCGCACGCCTTCCAACAGCGATGTTGTTTTTTTGCTGTCACAAGTGTCACACTTGGGAGGAAGATATGAGGGAAAATAGGGCGATATTGAACTCAAATCGGCAGCAAAATACACATTTTTCGATGGCCTTTCCGTTGTTTTTTTGAGGAACACACACCTCGATTTGTTAAAATTCATCCACAAACACAGGTAATCTCTTGTATTATAGCAGATTAAAAAGAAGTCTGTGACACTTGTGACAGCAAAAATGATAAACTTCCTGTGATGTGTGCGCGTACACGCACGCGCGAGAGAGAGTTGTTATAGGTATTTTCACAATTCAACTTTCCAGTATTCCCATACTCAATTCCCATACTCTTGCAAAGCGGAAAAATGACTAACCCATCACCTGAAAAAAACGACACGTCGTTTTCAATAAAACAACACGTCATTTTCAATAAAACAACACGTCATTTTCAATAAAACGACACGTCATTTTCAGTAAAACAACACGTCGTTTTCAACAAAACAACACGTCATTTTCAATAAAACGACACGTCATTTTCAATAAAACGACACGTCGTTTTTGGAAAGTAACACGTCAATTGAAGAGAAGTGACTGCCTAGTTCTTGCAGTATTTGTCTAGCACAAAAGGGAAGTAGCCAATGAACAAGGAAAAAGACAGAAATATCTGTTTCTTGGGCACTGCGCAAGAAACACAAAATAAAGCATTCAACGGCCAATGCACTTTTGCAGAAAATTTTGATGCACATCACCCGAAAAAAATCATTCAACCTTTGATTTCCTCCCAGAGAATCACTACATTTGCAGAAATAACTGCGGAAAAATGTGATTTTCTACACTTTTCTGCACTTAAAAGTGTGATTTCCCAAAATTATAAGCCTAATCAACGACACGCACACTGAAAAAATACACAAATTCACAAGAGCCTATTTATGGAAGACTACAACAAATATCAAGGGAATTATTCAGAAGGCGGTCTATGGAATACCGTTAAAAAGTGGACAAGCAAACTTGGAGAAGAAGCCATTTATAACATTTGCCTGCTTTATTACCTAGCGAAATCACCGGATTTACCAGCTACGGAAAAAATGAAAGTGTTAGGCGTGTTAGGCTATCTAATTCTTCCTACCGATGTCATACCAGACATCACTCCAATTGTCGGATTTAGCGATGATTTAGCAGCGATTGTCTTTCTTCTTAAAAACCTAGCTAAATATACTACATCGGAGATTAAAGAAAAGGCTCGAGAGAGAGCAAAAAAATTGCTTCACTAGACTATAAACGTAGAAGATGGCGAACGAGTGATAGTATGAACTAATGATGGTAGGAGAAGATGTGTATGATGGTAACTCATTCAAATCTTTGTGGAAATTCATTCTTAATCTGAGGGCATTTCCCACAAATTGATTAACTTTGCAAAAGTGGATGGGTTCATTACCCTAGGATTTATCACTTCAAAAAAAAGAATATTATGCTCACTACAACTACTCCTCAAGTTGACGGTCGTCCCATTCGTCAATATCTAGGCGTTGTCAGCGCTGAAACAATCATTGGCGCCAACTTTCTCAAAGACTTTTTAGCTAATCTCACCGACTTCTTCGGAGGCCGTTCCAATACTTACGAAAAGGTGCTGCGCCAAGGCAAAGACACTGTGATGCAAGAAATGCAGATGGAAGCTACCCAATTGGGCGCAAATGCCATCGTGGGCATTGACATAGACTACAATACGGTAGGTGGAAATGGTTCGATGCTAATGGTTGTTGGCACGGGCACGGCCGTGGTGCTATAATCTCCAATCGGTCATTAGATCGTTATAGGGCAGATTGTTATGAAGAAGACCGCTTCTTAGGATCTAATGACCGATTTGGGTTTAAGTTTTTTTCCCATCAACACCCCACGCTGCACCACGTGGAGCAGTTGTGCGCTCTACTGGCTTTCTGTACTGGAAGGAAGTGAGGATGCTCAACGCGTATTTGCCGTTTTATGCTACAATCTCTCTTTAATACAGAACAACTCCTCGAAGCGGGTTGCGATGAGGCTGGGCGCGGATGCCTAGCCGGGGCTGTGTTTGCCGCGGCTGTGATTCTTCCTCCTAACTATCAAAACGAATGGCTCAACGATTCCAAACAACTTTCGGCAAAGAAACGGCAAGAATTGCGGGCTATCATTGAGCGCGATGCGTTGGCGTGGTGTGTGGCGCAGGTGGATCCGGAAGAAATAGACCGTATCAACATTCTCAACGCGGCCATTCTGGCGATGCACCGCGCACTCGATGGACTGACGCTGCGACCTGAATATATCATTGTCGATGGCAATCGTTTCAAACCTTATCACGAACCACAAAAGTTGGAGGAGAAGACGGAGAATAAGGTGAAAAACGACACAAAAAAAACGGATTCAGTCATTCCCCACACTACAATAGTGAAAGGGGATGGTAAATTTTTGTCGATTGCTGCGGCTTCGATTTTGGCAAAAACCTATCGCGACGACTATATGGCGGAATTGCATGAGCGATATCCGCACTACGGTTGGAATAGGAATGCAGGTTATCCCACGAAGCAGCACCGCGCAGGCATTGCCGAGTATGGCACAACTCCTTTTCATCGCATGACTTTCAACCTCTTGGGCGATAAGGCTCAACTGGAATTGGATTTCCAATAATCCCAAATCGGTCTTTAGATTCTAGGAAGTTATCTTTTCAATTACGAATCATTCTATAACGGTCTAATGACCGATTTGGGATAACCTCTTCATTTCATTATGGCTCACTACGCAGACATCGTTCTTCCTTTGGCAGTGGCAGGTGCTTACACCTATCGCATTCCTCCCACTTTGGGCGGTAACTTGGTGGTGGGTTCTCGTGTGGTGGTGCCGTTGGGGAAATCTAAACGCTACACGGGCATTGTGATTCGTCTGCACGAGGGACAGTCTTCGGTGAGTGACGACAAAATCAAAGATATTGAGGAACTAGTGGACGAACATCCGCTGCTACTGCCACACCAAATAGAACTTTGGCGATGGATGGCGCAGTATTATTTGTGCTTTCCTGGCGAGGTGATGAAGGCAGCGCTTCCAGCAGGGTTGAAACTGGAGAGTGAAACGCTCCTTGTGGCTACCGAAGATGCAGACCCTGATGATGAGCAACTGACGAAGACGGAACAAGCCCTCCTCCGCGCGCTCTCCAAAGCGCAGAGCTTGCAACAAGTGCGCAAAACGCTTCCTCTCCCTGGACTGACACGCGCAGCAAAACGCCTCATCGAAAGCGGATGCGTGGAAGTGGAAGAGCGTGTGAGTCAGTCGTTTAAGAACAAAACGACGACTATGCTCCGACTGGCAGAGGATTATCAGTCGGAGGAAGCTCTCTTGACACTCGACAACCAGTTGAAACGTGCCGAACGTCAGCGCGAAGCTTTGTTGGCTTTTCTCGATATGGCGGGCATCGACAGTGTGACGGCTTTGAAAAACTTTGCTTTGCTCCAACCTGTGCAGCGACAATTGCTGCAAGAGCGATTGGGAGATTCTACTGCGGGCATTCCTGCGCTCGTGAAACGTGGGGTACTGGAAACTTACAATGTGGAGGTGGGGCGACTTAAACTACACAAGGCACTTCCCGAGGCTTTGCACCATCCGCTCAGCGAAGCACAACAAAAAGCGCACGATGAGATTGTGGCTTTGTGGGAAAAGCAACGCGTGGTGCTGCTCCATGGGGTGACTTCAAGTGGAAAGACGGAAGTTTACATCCAGTTGATTAAAGAAACGATTGCGCGCGGACAGCAGGTGTTGTTTCTTTTACCAGAAATTGCGCTTACCACACAAATCACCGACCGATTGGGACGCGTGTTTGGGGAACAATTGGGGGTATATCACTCTAAATTTCCCGACAATGAGCGCGTGGAATTGTGGCAAAAGCAATTGTCGGATGCGCCTTTCCCACTTATTCTTGGTGTGCGCTCATCGTTGTTTCTCCCTTTCCAAAATCTGGGTTTGGTGATTATCGATGAAGAGCACGAATCGAGTTATAAACAACAAGATCCGGCTCCGCGCTATCATGCGCGCGATACGGCCATTATGATGGCGTACCAGATGGGGGCTAAGGTGCTAGTGGGTACGGCAACACCTTCTGTGGAAACTTATGCGCACGCTCAAGAGGGGAAATATGGCTATGTGGCATTGACGCAACGCTTTGGTGAGGTGGCACTTCCCGAAATCGTGGTGGAAGATGTGGCAGAATTGCGCCGCAAACGCTTGATGCCGACGCCTTTTTCTCCGAGATTGCGCGATGAAATCGAAGCGGCGCTCCAACAAGGACAACAGGCGATTCTGTTTCTCAATCGCCGTGGTTTTAGTCCGGTGTTACAATGTCGCAGTTGTGGATGGTCGCCACACTGCACGCGCTGCGATGTGCCGCTCACGCTTCATTTGAAAATGAAGAAAATGGTGTGTCACTATTGTGGCACTTACTATGATATTCCTACCCATTGCCCGCAATGCGAACAAGCAGATTTGCGCGACATTGGGGCAGGAACGGAGAAGATTGAAGCGGCCATTGAAACTTGTTTTCCAAAAGCGAAAGTGGGACGTATGGATTTAGATACTACGCGCTCACGCTCGGCTTATGAACGGATTATCCGCGATTTTCAACACGGAGAAACGAACCTCTTAGTGGGTACGCAGATGGTGACGAAGGGTTTGGACTTTGGAGGTGTGAGTGTGGTGGGGATTATCAACGCGGATCAGTTGTTGAACCAATGTGATTTTCGCGCACACGAACGTGCTTTTCAAATGCTTTCGCAAGTGGCAGGTCGTGCCGGACGAAGAGGAAAACAAGGTCGTGTGGTTTTGCAGACACGACAAGCTACTCTCCCGGTGGTGAAACAGATTGTGGCGAATGACTACGAAGGGATGTTTGAACAGGAGATGCGCAACAGAAAGGCGTTTCGTTTTCCTCCCGAGGTACGTCTGATTGCAATCTATCTGAAACACCGCGATGAACGTGTGGTGGCGGCGGCTGCGCAACAACTGGCGGTGTGGCTGCAACCTCAATTTCAAAATGATTTCCTCGGCCCCAACCGTCCGCGCGTGGGATATGTGCAATTGCTTCACATTCGCAAGATATTGCTGAAGGTGGATGCTTCGCGCTCTGCAACAGAGGTGCGGCAAATGCTTCGTACTTATCAAAAGGGGATTACCGATCTTCCTCAATTTCGCAGTGTAACGATTTATTTCGATGTGGATCCTGTCTAAAAACTCACAAAAATTCTGCACTTTTCGCTCCATTTCTTGCCACATTCGGAAATTAGATTTATCTTTGTCGCAGATATGCTTCGTATGTTCAAACGCAAATACAAGGCAGTGATGATGGCATGGGTTATGCTATTATCGTTTTTGCCTCAAGTGTTGGTGAAGGGATTTCACCAGCATGGACGCAGTTTGGACAAAGTGGAATGCAACTTTGTGGCACAGTCTTCGCAACGCTCTACTTCACTAGAAAATGGTGAAAATGCGCGTGCGAAAGCGGTGAATGCACGTGCCAAAGACAAGCAGCACGAGAAGCACCGCAAAGACTTAGCACAACATCAGAAAAAATCTTCTGACGATGGTCAGGGAGATAAGGAAAATGGACACGATTGTGCCATCTGTCATTATCTCATCTCTCCTTTTACTCCTCCTTCTTTCACGGCTTTTTCTTTTTATGCGCCTTCGGTGCTTGTTGTTTATCAACAACAAGCTGACGGTGTGCGCACGGTTGCCGTGACCACTCCTCAACTTCGCGGACCTCCGCAGGCATAAAACTTTGGCGTAGATTCCATTCCGTGGTGTAGACTTTCCTTTAAGAAAGCCTATGCTCGTTCGTCTAAGCCTTGATTTGCTCAAAAAGGCAAATCTTCTTCCCTTATTTTTTCTTTTTTGTATTCTCATTACGGAAACATCCCTTTTGCTTACGAGGTGTTTCTGCAGCTTCGGCATTTGCATCTGGGATAACTGTCAATATTTCTCGTTGCTATCCGGAGCGTAAGACGATGACTAGTATTTCTCTATGAAGCGATTTTTCTCAACGAATTTCGCCTTGTGGTCGATGGTTGTGCTGTGCCTACTATCTGCCGCATTGCCTACATTTGCTCAAAATTCTAATTTCTTCCGCATCATTGTTTTTGATGCAGAAAATGGTGTCCCCGTGATGGGAGTTAGCGTGGCGCGACACAAAGACATCGCTCCCACTGCTAGCGACGGCACATTACACATCGCGTCTTCTCAACTCAAAGGCGACAGTTTGCTGCTTCGCGCAGTGGGATATTCACCTTTGGCAGTAGCAGTGGATGAAGTGCGCCACCACCAGCCGTTGCGCGTGCAAATGAGATTGATGAGCAATCAACTCAATGAAGCTGTGGTGAATGGACAACGTGTGATGCACACGCAGAATGCAGTGTTTCGCACCCTTGGTGCAGCAGAGATTTCCAAAAACTTGGGAGGAACTTTCGCAGAAATGCTCTCGCAAGTGTCGGGAGTGAGTATGATTCAGACGGGAGCAACGATAGCGAAGCCCGTGGTGAACGGCATGTACGGCAATCGTCTGCTGATTATCAACAATGGGGTGCGACAACAAGGACAACAATGGGGTGTGGATCATGCGCCCGAATTGGATGCTAACACAGCGGGACGCATCACCGTGGTGAAAGGTGCGGAAGGTGTGCGCTATGGTTCGGAAGCACTCGGCGGTGTCGTGCTGATGGAAGGACAGTTGTTGCCTTATGGTCAGCGGAAGTTGATGGGAAAATTGAGCGGACTTTATGGCACAAACGGACGAAAATTCGCCTTTACGCAGCAGTTGAGTCAAGGTTTTCCTCTCTTGGGAGGAAATGCGGCTTGGCGCGTTCAAGGAACTTATGTAAATGGTGGCGACCGCAGCACCGGAAGTTATTTGCTCAACAACACTGGCGTGCGAGAAATGAATGGTTCAATAACCTTCGGTTGGCGCAACCCTCAATGGGAAATACAAGGATATTACAGTCTGTTCTCCACGGAAATTGGAGTTCTTTATAGCGCACAAATGGGAGACGAAAGTTTGCTTCGCGAGCGCATCAAGATAGGTCAGCCGGTGAATTTCTATCCTTGGACGCGACAAATCGACTATCCTCACCAAAAGGTGCAACACCACGTGGCGAAAGTGGAAGCAAAATACACTTTTTCCAACGGAAGTCGCTTATCGCTGCAGTCGGCTTTTCAGCACGATGATCGCCGCGAATACAACCAACGCAGAAATTATCGCTCGATGGTGCCTACTTTGGACTTACGTCTCAATAACGCTCAAACCGATGTGCAATGGAAACACACTTATGCTGAACATTGGTCGAGCGAAGTGGGAACTTTCTACGGAACGATCAACAACTACAACGAACCTGGCACGGGAGTTGTGCCGATTATCCCCAATTATAGTCAACAAAACCTAGGTGTTTTTGGTATTCAAAAATACACAGGACGCGATTGGGGTGCAGAACTTGGGGCGCGCGCTGACCGACAAACACTTGATGCACGCGGAAAAAACATTTTTGGAGAAGACTACGGCGGTTTGTCGCACTACACCAACTTCACCTACTCTGCTGGTGCACACTATCATTTGTTACCGCAACTCGATATTCTCTCCAACTTCGGCACAGCATGGCGCGCTCCACACGTTCACGAACTCTACAGTTATGGTGTGGAACAATCGAGCGGACTCTTTGCACGTGGTGACTCCACGCTGCGTCCGGAAGTGAGTGCGAAATGGGTCACCTCTTTGCGTTTCACCACTCCGCGCTTCTCCGCTTCGGTAGATGCTTATCTCCAATGGATTGATCATTACATCTACGACGAACCCACAAAGGAGGTTATCACCATGGTGGCAGGAGCTTACCCCGTGTTTCAATATCGCAGTGCAAATGCCTTCTTCCGAGGATTCGATGCCGACTTCTCAGCAACCCTGTTTCCTAAATTGCGCTATGCTCTGAGTGGAAGTATGGTGTGGGCTAACGAAACAAAGACCAACCGGATGCTGCCATACATCCCTTCTTTCCGCACCACGCAGAGTTTGAGTTGGGAAATCGGAGATTGGGGACATCTGCACGACATTCACGCTAAGGTGCTTCATCGTTTTGTGGCAAAACAGCACCGCTTTGATGCAAAAGCCGACTTAATCGACCACACTCCGCCTGCTTATCAACTGTGGGGTGCAGAAGTTAGTGCCAATTTTGTGCTGCGAAATGGTCATCACCTCCACCTCCTTCTCACAGCAGACAACATCTTCAACCTCACTTATCGCGAATACACCAATCGTTTCCGCTACTACGCGCACGATCTCGGACGCGATGTGCGCCTTATGCTCACTTGGGATTTCTAATGTAAAACCATTATCACAAGAAACATTCTAACACAACCATTCGATATGAACAAATTTCTCTCTCTCGTTTCATTCCTATTTGTTTTACTATTCGGTTTCGCCAGTTGCGACACCACCGTGCACGAAGCCGTCGACGAACGAAAAAGCAAAGACCACGGTGACCCCATCAGTGTACGTTTGACCTTGACTCCAGGACGTCTTGTAAACCAAATGTTTACTCCGCTCATTGACCCCAAAGTGGAACAGAAAAACACACAAACCATCGAATATATGTTGCAAAAACAAATCGGATGGGCGCCAATCTCGAGCAGCAAATCAGGCTTTGATGTTTTCCAAAATTCAGAAGACACAACCCTCGTTTATCGTCTCGACATCAAATACTTTGACCTTCTGCACAAAGACATCACTTATCAGTTTGTAGAAAACGGTCAAGACAAGATTCACCAGCACTTTTTCACTGCCGATAGTCTTTACACGGAACAAGGAAAGGTGCGCAACAACGAAAAAATAAACCTCATCTTGTCTTACACCTACGGCGACACCGACCCTTGGTCGCAAGAAATGGGAACAAACGGTGTGAGCTGGATAGGGAAAGACAATCCTATCGGTTTCAAAGGCTACTTCCGTTTCCACAAAGCACAAAAATTCGACCTCAACATCCGCCTCATGCACGCACGTGTGTCCAAATACAGCCGTCGCAATCACACGCTTTCTCCCTTCTATGCACCCTCCCCTGGACAACTCAGCGAAGACGCTTGGGATTTGAGCATGAGTTTCCCCATCACCGTCAGTCGTCAATAGTTTTTCATCTATAACTTCAACAATTCCTCATTTTCTCACTTCATTCACACATTTCACTATGAACAAAAAGATTCTCTCCCTCCTCGTTGTGCTACTCAGCGGATTTGCTTTGCAGCTTGTGGCAAAGAAGAACTCGGAATCACCCCCGAAACTAAAATCGTCAAAACCGACACCGTTGCGGCTCACCACGACAAAGAAGTGGCAGCCGATGATGCACCCGCTAAAGTGCAACTCACCCTCGCCGGAGGACACTTCCACGGAGTGGCTTTTCACCAAGACGCTGACGCCAAAGGCATTCTCTACAAAAAAGCGGTGCAGCACATCACACTCGTGCGCGAAGGCAACAAATGGAAACTCGCAGAAGGCAGCGACTCTGTGTTTCGCGTGATGAGTGCCAACGAATACCAATATCCCTATGGCTTGTGGATCAAGTATTTCGACAAAAATGGTAAAGACATCACCACTGAAATTGCGGAAAACGGCGAGAGCAAGTCGCACCAACACTTCTTCCAGGCCAAAGACGTGGTGCCCACTTTCGATGGTAAACAACAGCAAGACGACAATGTCACCGACTCTTTGTTCAGCTACACCTACATGGACACCAACCCCACCAACGGCATCTTAAAGCAAACCACAGTCGATGGAAAAATAATCCCTGCTGCCACACTTCGCGGTTCTCGCGTCATAGGTGATAACAAATTGGGATTGATTTTCACCCCTGAAAATCCCATTGGTACAAAGGGTTTCTTCCTCTTCAAACGTGAGCGCAAGCGTTTCAATATGAACATCAGTTTATATCATTTTGAAAACAACGCCAAATTCCCCGGTGGCACACCCACTGGCTTTGTAGCTCCTCGCGCAGGACAGCGCAATTTGGCACATCTCGAAGCGCAATTCACCGTGCCTTTCATCGTTTACGCATCTCGTGAAGAGACTGGTTTGTGGGAAAAACTCGAACGCGTCACCTTTGCCGACCTCAACACCGACGAACAACGCTTAGTCACTTCCACTGCACGAGCCTACAACATCACCATTCCACAAGCCGTCAACGAATGGCTCGAACAAATCTTGGGTGAAGTAGACAAAGAAAGCGGTAGCCTCTGGTTCTAATCACTACACTACTCTATCTTATAAAACAATCCGTGGACGAAGATTACATCGTCCACGGATTGTTGTATTGTATCAAGTCGTGCTACGGAGACTAATGACTGATTTGGGTTAAATCACGCCTTGTGCCATCATAGCCTTCGCCACTTTCATAAAGCCCGCTATGTTCGCCCCTTTCACATAGTTCACATAACCGTCAGCTTCTGTGCCATATTGCACACAAGCCGCATGAATGCTCTCCATAATTTGGTGCAAACGCGCGTCCACCTCTTCGGCAGTCCACGACAAGCGCGCAGAGTTTTGACTCATCTCCAAGCCCGACACAGACACGCCACCAGCATTGGCAGCCTTACCAGGAGCGTAGAGGATTTTTGCTTCCTGGAACACATGGATAGCCTCAGGAGTAGAAGGCATATTTGCCCCTTCACTCACTGCAATGCAACCATTTGCCACCAGTGTCTTCGCGTGCTCGCCATCGAGTTCGTTTTGTGTGGCTGAAGGAAGCGCAATATCTGCCTTGATGCCCCAAGGCTTCTGACCTTCAAAGTATTGCGCCGTGGGATACTCCTCCGCATATTCACGAATGCGACCACGATACAGATTTTTCAACTCCATCACATAGTCTAGTTTTTCGCGGTCTATGCCGTCGGGATCGTACACAAAACCATCACTGTCAGAGAGTGTGAGCACCTTACCCCCAAGTTGCAACACCTTTTCGGCGGTGTATTGTGCCACGTTGCCAGAACCTGAAATGAGCACCGTCTTGCCTTCAATAGACTCTCCACGAGTAGCCAACATCTGTTGGAGGAAGTAAACATTACCATAGCCCGTAGCTTCTGGACGAATGAGGCTACCGCCAAATTCCTGTCCCTTGCCCGTGAGCACGCCTTCAAACTGTCGCGTATATTTTTTGTAAGCCCCAAACATATAGCCCACTTCGCGACCGCCCACACCGATGTCACCGGCAGGCACGTCGCAGTCTGCGCCAATGTTGCGGTGCAATTCCAGCATGAAGGCTTGACAGAAACGCATCACCTCTGCAGCACTCTTGCCACGTGGAGAGAAGTCGGAACCTCCTTTTGCTCCACCCATAGGGAGTGTGGTGAGCGCGTTTTTGAACACTTGCTCAAAAGCCAAAAACTTCAGAATGCCCAGATTCACCGAAGAGTGGAAACGCAGCCCGCCTTTGTAAGGACCGATAGCATTGTTGTGCTGCACACGATAACCCATGTTGGTGCGGATGTTGCCTTGATCGTCCATCCAAGTGACGCGGAAAGTGTAGACGCGCTCGGGGATGCACAGACGTTCGATGAGATTCACCTTGTCAAACTCAGGGTGTTTGTTATACTCTTCCTCAATCGTTGAGAGTACTTCTTCCACGGCCTGGTGATACTCAGGTTCGTTGGGAAAACGATGTTTAAGGTCTTCGAGAACTTTGAAGCGTTCATAAGTGACAAATTTGAAAGAAAGACAGAAATAAAGCAGTGTTACTTGCTTTTCGATGCAAAATTACCAATTTCCATAAACACAAGCAAGCAACAGCAGTTTTTTTTCTCATCGCATCTTCATTTTTTTGAGAAATCAAATGAAAAAAAATCGCTCTTTCCTCCACGATTCCAAAAGTTATCTGTAAATTTGCTGTATAGTTCATCAATCATCAACAGATTATATATCTATTCATCTATTATAATTCCAATAACAATGGCATTTTTAACTGACGAAAAACTGGTAATTGTTGGCGCAGCTGGTATGATTGGCTCCAACATGGTACAAAGTGCGCTTATGATGGGGCTCACTTCTAACATCTGCCTCTACGACGTATTCTCTCCCGAAGGTGTGGCTGAAGAAATGCGCCAATGCGGATTCAACGATGCTCGCATCACTGCTACTACTGACGTAGCTGAAGCTTTCAAGGATGCCAAATACATCATCTCTTCTGGTGGTGCTCCTCGTAAGGAAGGTATGACTCGTGAAGACCTCCTCGCTGGTAACTGCAAAATCGCTGAAGAACTCGGTAAGAACATCAAGACTTACTGCCCCGATGTGAAGCACGTGGTCATCATCTTCAACCCTGCCGACCTCACAGGTCTTGTCACTCTCCTCTACTCTGGTCTCAAGCCTGGTCAAGTGACTACGCTCGCTGCACTCGACTCTACTCGCCTTCAAAGCGCACTCGCTAAGAAGTTCGGCGTGATGCAAAACGAAGTGAAGGGTTGCGCCACTTATGGTGGTCACGGTGAACAAATGGCTGTATTCGGTTCAGCTGTTGAAATCGCTGGTCGCAAACTTTCTGACATCATCGGCACTGCTGAGTTCCCCGAAGAAGAATGGGCGCAAATGCGCAAGGACGTGACACAAGGTGGTGCTGCTATCATCAAGCTCCGCGGTCGCTCTTCATTCCAAAGCCCCTCTTACCTCTCTGTAGAAATGATTCGCAGCGTGATGGGCGGCGAAACCTTCCGCTACCCTGCTGGTACTTACGTGAAGAACGAAAAGTATCAAAACATCATGATGGCTATGGACACTGTGCTCGACGCTAACGGTTGCAGCTACAAGATGCCCGTGGGTACTGCTGACGAAGTGGCTGCCCTCGATGCTAGCTACGAACACCTCTGCAAGATGCGCGACGAACTCGTTACCCTCAACATTGTTCCTCCCGTATCTGAATGGAACAAGATTAATCCTAACCTCTAATTCGGAGGTTTACCTCACTGCACACCGATTTTCGATGATGTAGTATTATAAACACGGGAGATGTTGCAAAACTCGTTTTTGCAGCATCTCTTTTTATTGTTTCACAAAGAGAAAAAAAGCCAGGCATTGAGAGGAAAGGAGCCAACAAAATTTCGCCACCTAAGCTAAACTCAAAAACACACTGCAATTTTTCCTTTATGAAACATCGTCTATTTCTTTTCTCTATCTACTTTTTGTAGGCTATTTCTACTTCTTTCTTCTCGATCAACGGCTTGTTTTGTTGAAAACGACGGCTTATTTTATTGAAAACGACGTGTTGTTTTACTGGAAACGACGTGTTGTTTTACTGAAAACGACGGCTTATTTTTTTCAAGTAATGGGTGGATACTTTTCCAACTTTGAGGAATGATGAAAACAATGAGAAAATGAATTGCAAAAATACCTATAATCATCCTCTCTCGCGCGTGCGCGTACGCACGCACCTACAGGAGTTTTATCATTTTTGCTGTCACAAGTGTCACAGTATTCTCGTAAATCACTATATTTCAATACATTGCCCATATTCTCAGACAGATTTTAACAGATAACAAAATTTACAACTCCAGGAGCCAGGGCAAAAGCATTCCAAAAAGTACTTTGCAGCACAGTTGAGTCTCCATTTTAACTTCCCATTTTTCCCCCGAGTGTGACACTTGTGACAGCAAAAAAACAACATCGCTGTTGGAATGCGCGTACGTACGCGTGCGCGAGAGATGCAATCACTTTTCACCAGTTGCTCTCCTTCTCTTCACTCTATCATCCTCTCCCCTTCTTGTTCTCACACTAGTCTGTATACAGCGCGCAGTTCACAGACTTATTTTGCAACATCCACATAACGCTTCACACGGTCTACAAAGAAAAAAGTGCAGTTTTCTACGATTTTTTCACTCTTTGAGGCCATATCGACCCATATACATATAGGGACATCAAGAAAAACAGTCCTTACCTTTCAATTCTACTTTCACGGCAGAAGCCACTCCAATATACACAACCATAACCCCAATCACTGTAGATACTCGTTATCATCGTGGTTCTTAAACCCAAATCGGTCATTAGATCCTGAGCAGATTTCATTAGATGGTTGAGCAGATGGTTGATTGTGAGTTCGAAGGCGTAGCGGGCTACGGCGAGAGCGAACGAGCAACAAGATGCCAACAAGAAAATGCAAAATGACAGGAAGTAAGGTTTTTCGTTACCAATAGCATTTTTACGGTCTAATGACCGATTTGGGATTATAAGCGACCTAAGAAATAGCCTTCTCTCAGAACACCCAAAAGTTTCCGAAAAGCAAATTTGTCATCAAGGTTGGGGTTGTCACGACAAAATAACTCATATTCAGTCGATAAAGGCTACGATTCTAGAAAAATTCTTGCTCGCATCAATAACAATCATTATCTTTGCAATCAAAATTATCATCAACAAAAACAACGATATGAAAACAAGTAGATTCATATGGCGCATCTTCTTAGTGCCTCTTGTGACTATGTTATGCGCCTTCTTTGGCGCGCCACTGCAGGCACAAGGACAAAGCGTAGAGGCCTACGTGCAGATGAGTGCCGACAAGACCACGCTCACCTTCTTCTACGACACCAAGCGCGCTTCTCGCGAAGGCACCACTTGGGGGATTAAGGAGAAGAAAAAAGGTATTGTCCGAAAAAGTGTGTAAGTTTTCCTGTTCCCCCTCCCTTTTGTTAGGCTAGCCTAACAAAAAGGGAGGCATTTTTGCAATGGAAAATTAGGTTGTTTATTTGATATACCAGTCGTCAAACTGGTAAAGGCGATGTGAATAGGTTTCTGTTGTCATTTGCAGTGCCACAGACCCCAAAAGGAAAACTACCGATTCGGGCGAAGGCATCGAAGCTCGCATATTCAATGTGCGTTTATAACAGCGATTCAGTCGCTCAATCCAATTGGTAGTACTTAGCATCCGCTGTAGATGAGGGGGGAAACGAAGATAGGGTGAAGTAAGCTATACTTCTGGGATGGGATAATCTACTGAAAGAAGGGTATTTACGCGACCATTTCTCCGTGAACTTCTTCAGATTCTCATAAGCTTCTATGGGGGTAATATCCGTTGTCTCCATGGGAAACACCTCATTGAGGTCGGCTTGGAGCTGTTTCCGATCCTTCCTTGCTACTAACCCCAGTGCATTTCGCTTGAAATGCACTGTACAAAGTTGATGAAATGCCCTAGGAAAGGCCTTTTTTTAATGGCATTCTCGATTCCAGAAAGCCCGTCTGAGATAATGACATCCACCGACTCTACTCCTCGGTCTTTGAGCGCTTCTAGCTCCATTTCCCAGCATAATGCACCTTCTTCGGGGTGATGCACCACGCTAAGAACCTCGCGTTTACCACCAGGAAGCAAACCCAGAATGCTATAATAAGCTTCTTGAGAAACGTTTCCATCGCGACGTGTGGCTACGTAGGTTGCATCGATATAAAGCGCTAGGTAGCGTTGGGAAAGAGGACGCAATAGCCAAGCATTTACGTCTTCTCTGCAAGCATTCGTTAGCACGCTAACTTGCTGTTTACTATATGTTTTTACCGTATATCTTTTCGCAAATCTCACCGATATCGTGGCACGTTAAACCACGAACATAAAGTTCATGAAATAGGGCTGCGCGCTCGTCTGCTTCATTTTTTAGAATACCCAATATCATGGGACGGAAAGCACCAGAGCGAGTGCGAGGAATGCGCAACTCGAAGCAAAGACCTTGACTGCGCCATTTGCGGGGACGGAAGCCGTTGCATTGTTCTCCCTCATGGGAGTCGACAAACAGGCTTCGCTCATGACGACTCATGGCATCCAATAAGGATTCTACTAATGTGTTAAAATGACCTCCAGAGGAGAGAAATGTGGAAAATAATTCCGATATTTGTGGCATCGTAAGCTCCATTGTTCTTGATTGTTTTTTAGTTCACCACAAAAATAAGAACTTTGGAGCTTACACACAAATTTTGGACACTATCAGAAAAAAGACAATGGATGGCAATATCCAGCATGGGTAGGCACCTACAAAAATCCCAACGAGACTACCACGAAGGCGGTGGTAGATGCTTCGTTTGCCAATTTCAGACCCACTTCCACAGCATCTTGGTTCCAATTTTTCAAGGTGCTCACAGCCATAGAAGGACTCCAATACCTCAACACCACAGAGGTGACGGATATGAGCGGAATGTTTGCTGGTAGCTCTGCTTTGACCTCTCTCGACCTCAAAAACTTCAATACCGAGAAGGTGACGAATATGGGCTGGATGTTCGCACATTGCGCTACCTTGACGACACTCGACCTTAAGAGCTTCAACACCTCGAACGTGACGGAAATGGCGCAAATGTTCAACGGTTGCTCTACCTTGACTACACTCGTTCTCTCGAGCTTCAACACCTCGAACGTGATGAGTATGGACGGAATGTTCGCTGGTTGCTCTGCTTTGACCTCTCTCGACCTCAAGAACTTCAACACCTCGAACGTGAAGGATATGAGCTGGATGTTCAAGGGTTGCTCCAATTTGAACTCTCTCGACCTCAAGAACTTCAACACCTCGAACGTGATGAGTATGAGCAGCATGTTCGGTAATTGTTCTGCTTTGACGTCGCTCAACCTTAAGAATTTCAATACAGAGAAAGTGACGGATATGGGCTTTATGTTTGATGATTGCTCTGGCATGAAATCACTCGACCTCAATAACTTCAACACCTCGAACGTGACGGATATGATCGCAATGTTCCAGGGTTGCTCCGCTTTAACATCACTCGACCTCAAGAACTTCAATACAGAGAATGTGACGGAAATGACGCAAATGTTCAACGGTTGCTCTGCCTTGACGTCGCTCAACCTTAAGAACTTCAATACAGAGAAAGTGACGGATATGAGCGCAATGTTCGCTGATTGCTCCACTTTAACATCGCTCGATCTCAAAAACTTCAATACAGAGTATGTGACGAAAACGAAAGATATGTTCCGACATTGCTCTGCTTTGACAGCACTCGACCTCAAGAACTTCAATACAGAGAATGTGACGGATATGAGCGCAATGTTCGTAGATTGCTCTGCCTTGACGTCGCTCAACCTTAAGAATTTCAATACAGAGAAAGTGACGGATATGAGCTATATGTTCTCTAATTGCTCCGCTTAACATCTCTCGATCTCAAGAATTTCAACACCACAAACGTGACGAGAATGTTCGCAATGTTCCGTCATTGCTCTGCTTTGATATCTCTCGACCTCAAGAACTTTAACACCGAGAAGGTAAGTAATATGAGCGAAATGTTTGCTGTTTGCTCTGCTTTGACATCGCTCGACCTCAAGAACTTCAACACCGAGAAGGTGGAGGATATGAACAATATGTTCCAGAATTGTTCTAAACTCTCCAACATCATTAGCAACAGAACCTGGAACTGCGAAACGTCGCAAGATATGTTCAAAGGCTGCACTGCTCTCAAGGGTGCAGTGGCCTACGATAAGAACAAGACGGATGCAACAATGGCGAACCCCGATACGGGATATTTTACCAAGAACATACAAGACAAGCCTGGAGTTACGACTCCCGAAGCCTACGTGCAGATGAGTGCCGACAATACCACGCTCACCTTCTTCTACGACACTAAGCGCGCCACTCGCACGGGCACCACTTGGGGCATCGAGGAGAAGGAAGAATACCGTGGAAATCAAATTCCCGTATGGGCTGCCACCTACGAAGATCCCGACACCACAACCACGAAGGCGGAATTTGATGCTTCATTCAAGGATTTCAAACCCACATCCACAGCATTTTGGTTCGTAGGTTTCGAGGTACTCACAGCGATAGAAGGACTGCAAAATCTCAACACCTCAGAGGTGACGGATATGAGCGGAATGTTCGCTGATTGCTCTAGTTTGACATCTCTCGACCTCAAGAGCTTCAACACCGAGAAGGTAACGAATATGAGCGTAATGTTCGCTAGTACCTCTGCATTGATGTCGCTCAACCTCTCTAACTTCAACACCTCAGAGGTGACGGACATGTATAATATGTTCGCTGATTGCTCTGCCTTAACGACACTCGATCTCAAGAGCTTTAACACCTCAAAGGTGACGGATATGAGCGGAATGTTCTATGGTTGCGCTGCATTGACAGCACTTGAACTCAAGAACTTCAATACAGAGGAAGTGACGGATATGAGCGGAATGTTCGAGGATTGCTCTAAACTAACCAGCATCGTTAGCAACAAGACGTGGAACTGCGAAAGTCGCAAGATATGTTCAAAGGCTGCACAGCTCTCAAGGGTGCAGTGGCTTACGATGAAAGTAAGGTGGATGTGACAATGGCGAACCCCGAAACGGGATATTTCACCAAGAACATACAAGACAAGCCTGAAGTTACGACTCCCGAAGCCTACGTGCAGATGAGTGCCGACAAGACCACACTCACCTTCTTCTACGACACCAAGCGCACTTCTCGCGAAGGCACCACTTGGGGCATCGAGGAGAAGAAAAAAGTCAATGGATTTCAATACCCCGCATGGGTAGGCCCCGACGAAAATCCCGACACCACGACCACGAAAGCGGTGGTGGATGCTTCGTTTGCCAATTTCCGCCCCAACAGCACAGCATCTTGGTTCGAACATTTCAAGGGGCTCACAGCGATAGAAGGACTGCAGTATCTCAATACCTCAGAGGTTAAGGATATGAACAGAATGTTCTATGGTTGCTCTGCAATGACATCGCTTGACCTTAAGAATTTCAACACCGAGAAGGTCACGGATATGAACGGAATGTTCCACGATTGCTCTGCTTTGACTTCCCTCGACCTCAAGAACTTCAACACTTCAAACGTGACGTATATGAACGGAATGTTCGCTGGTTGCTCTGCAATGACATCGCTTGACCTTAAGAGCTTCAATACAGAGAAAGTGACGGATATGGGCTGGATGTTCTATGGTTGCTCTGCCTTGACCTCTCTCGACCTTAAGAACTTCAACACCTCAAACGTGACGAGTATGAGTAATATGTTCAAACGTTGCTCTGCTTGCCCTCACTCGACCTCAATAACTTCAACACCTCAAACGTGACGAGTATGGACGGCATGTTCGATAGTTGTTCTGCTTTGACCTCTCTCGATCTCAAGAACTTCAACACAGAGAAGGTGGAGCAAATGCTCGGCATGTTCATGTATTGTTCTGGTTTAACCACACTCCACCTCACTAACTTCAACACCTCAAACGTGACGGATATGCGCTTTATTTTCTATGATTGCTCACAGCTCGTCAACATCGTTTGCAACAATACGTGGAAGAGCAAAGAATCTCAATACATGTTCCTCCACTGCACTGCCCTTAAGGGTGCAGTGGCTTACGATGAAAGTAAGGTGGATGTGACGATGGCGAACCCCGAAACGGGATATTTCACCAAGAAGGTAGAAGACAAGCCTGAAGTTACGACTCCCGAGGCCTATGTGCAGATGAGTGCGGACAAGACCACGCTCACCTTCTTCTACGACACCAAGCGTGCTTCTCGCGCCGGCACCACTTGGGGGATCGAGGAGAAGAAAAAAAGACCATGGATGGCAAATCCCCGCATGGGTGGGCACCGACGAAAATCCCGACACCACAATCACGAAGGCGGTGGTGGATGCTTCGTTCAAAGATTTCCGACCCACTTCCACAGTATCTTGGTTCGAAGGTTTCAAGGCGCTCACAGCGATAGAAGGACTCCAGAATCTCAATACCTCGGAGGTGACGGATATGAGACGAATGTTCGAGGGTTGCTCTGCCTTGACCTCTCTAGACCTCAAGAGCTTCAACACCGAGAAGGTGGAGGATATGAGTAGTATGTTCGTTAATTGCTCTGCTTTGACCTCTCTAGACCTCAAGAGTTTCAACACATCGAACGTGACGAATATGGGCGGAATGTTCTATGGTTGCTCTACTTTGACATCACTCGACCTCAAGAATTTCTATACTGAGAACGTAGAGAATATGAAGCTAATGTTCTATGATTGCGCTGCTTTGACCTCTCTCGACCTCAAGAGCTTCAATACAGAGAAAGTGACGAACATGAGCAATATGTTCGGTGATTGCAGAGCCTTGACGGCACTAGAACTCAAGAACTTCAACACCTCAAACGTGACGGATATGAAATGGATGTTCACTAATTGCTCTGCCTTGACTTCTCTCGACCTCATGAACTTCAACACCTCAAACGTGAAGGATATGAGTACTATGTTCTCTGGTTGCTCTAGTTTGACATCGCTCGACCTTAAGAACTTCAACACCCAAAAGGTAACGGATATGAGTTCTATGTTCCTCGGTTGCTATGACTTAACGTCGCTCAACCTCTCTAACTTCAACACCTCAAACGTGACGAATATGAGTGAGATGTTCTATTATTGCAAATCGTTAACTTCCCTCGATCTCTCGGGCTTCAACACCTCAAACGTGGCGAAGATGAACAGTATGTTCAGTTATTGCTCACAGCTCGTCAACATCGTTAGTAACAAGACGTGGAAGAGCAAAGAATCGCAAGACATGTTCCTCCACTGCACAGCCCTCAAGGGCGCAGTAGCGTATGATGCCAGCAAGGTGGATGTAACGATGGCGAACCCCCAAACGGGATATTTCACCAAGAAGGTACAAGACAAGCCTGAAGTTACAACTCCCGAAGCCTATGTGCAGATGAGTGCCGACAAGTCCACGCTCACCTTCTTCTACGACACCAATCGCGCTTCTCGCGAAGGCACCACTTGGGGCATCGAGGAGAAGAAAGAATTCGAAGGTGATCAATCCCCCGCTTGGACTGGCACCTACAAAAATCTCAACACCACTACCACGAAGGCGGTGGTGGATGCTTCGTTCAAGGATTTCCGACCCACCAACACGGCATTTTGGTTCCGATATTTCAAGGCGCTCACAGCCATAGAAGGACTGCAATACCTCAATACCTCAGAGGTGAAGGATATGAGCGGAATGTTCGCTATTTGCGAGTCTTTGACAGCGCTTGACCTCTCTAGTTTCAATACCTCGAATGTTACGTATATGAGAGGAGTATTCTCTGGTTGCGAATCATTGACGGCGATCAATCTCAAGAGCTTCAACACCTCGAAGGTGACGGAAATGACTGGAATGTTCTTTGGTTGCTCTGCATTGACCTCTCTTGGCCTTAAGAACTTCAACACCGAAAAGGTGAAGGATATGGATAATATGTTCTATCGTTGCTCTGCTTTGACCTCTCTCGACCTCAAGAGCTTCAATACCTCAAACGTAACGAATATGGGTGGAATGTTCTCTGGTTGCTCTGCCTTGAAATCACTCGACCTCAAGAGCTTCAATACCTCAAACGTAACGAATATGGGTGGAATGTTCTCTGATTGCTATGCCTTGACGTCGCTCGACCTCTCTAGCTTCAACACCTCGAACGTGACGGATATGAGCGGAATGTTCGCTAGTTGCTTTAATTTGACGTCGCTCGACCTCAAGAGCTTCAACACTTCAAACGTGAAGAATATAGTATCTATGTTCGCTCGTTGCGTGTCTTTGACGACACTTGACCTCTCTAACTTCAACACCTCGAACGTGACGGATATGAGCGGAATGTTCGCTAGTTGCTCTAGTTTGACGTCGATCGACCTCAAGAGCTTCAATACCGAGAAGGTGGAGGAAATGCGCGAAATGTTCTATGGTTGCTCTGCCTTGAAATCACTCGACCTCAAGAGCTTCAATACCTCAAACGTAACGAATATGGGTGGAATGTTCCATAGTTGCTCTGCATTGACGTCGCTCGACCTCAAGAACTTCAACACCGAGAAGGTAGAGAATATGAGCGGAATGTTCGCTTATTGCTCTAAACTCGTCAACATCGTTAGCGACAAAACGTGGAAGAGCGAAAAATCGCGAGAGATGTTCAAAGGCTGCACAGCCCTCAATGGTGCAGTGGCTTACGATAAAAGTAAGACGGATGTGACGATGGCGAACCCCGAAACGGGATATTTCACCAAGAAGGCACAAGATAAGCCTGAAGTTACGACTCCCGAAGCCTATGTGCAGATGAGTGCCGACAAGACCACGCTCACCTTCTTCTACGACACCAAGCGCGCTTCTCGCGAAGGCACCACTTGGGGCATCGAGGAGAAGAAAAAATACTATAATAAATGGCAATCTCCCGCATGGGCTGGCATCTACAATAATCCCAACACCACAACCACGAAGGCGGTATTTGATGATTCGTTTACCAATTTTCGCCCCACCAGCACGGCTCAATGGTTGCAAAGTCTCAGATCCCTCATAAACATCGAAGGACTACAAAATCTCAATACCTCGGAGGTGACGGATATGGACAGTATGTTCGCTAATTGCGAGTCTTTGACCTCTCTCGACCTGTCGAAATTCAACACCGAGAAGGTGACGAATATGATTGGAATGTTCGCAGATTGCTATAGTTTGACATCGCTTGACCTCAAGAACTTCAACACCTCAAACGTGATGGATATGAGTGCTATGTTCTATCGTTGTTCTGGATTGACATCGCTCGACCTCTCGATTTTCAATACAGAGAAAGTGACAGATATGGGCTGGATGTTCGCTGATTGCTATAGATTGACATCGCTCGACCTCAAAAACTTCAACACCTCGAACGTGATGGATATGATAGCTATGTTCTATGGTTGTTCTGGATTGACATCGCTCGATCTCAAGAGCTTCAACACCTCAAACGTAGCGAATATGAGCTGGATGTTCTCTGATTGCCCTGCTGTGACATCGCTCGATCTCTCTAATTTCAACACCGAGAAGGCAAGAAATATGATCGAAATGTTTGCTGGTTGCTCTAAACTCGCCAATATCTTTAGCAACAAGACGTGGAACTGCGAACAATCGCGAGATATGTTCAAAGGCTGCACTGCCCTCAAAGGTGCAGTGGCTTACGATGAAAGCCAGACGGATGTGAAGATGGCGAACCCCAAAACGGGATATTTCACCAAGAAGGTGCAAGACAAGCCTGAAGTTACAACTCCCGAAGCCTACGTGCAGATGAGTGCCGACAAGACCACGCTCACCTTCTTCTACGACACCAAGCGCACTTCTCGCGAAGGCACCACTTGGGATATAACTTCTCCTATTGCCACACGCAGCGCAAGCTCGCTCAATGCACCGGCATGGGGAGCTAGTGAAGAGAAGCCTAATAGCACAACGACAAAAGTGGTGTTTGATGCTTCGTTTGCGAAATTCTACCCCAAAACTACTGCCGAATGGTTTGCTCACTATGCTGCACTCAAGCGCATTGAGGGTATCGAAAACCTCAACACCTCGGAGGTAACTAGTATGAAAGGCATGTTCACTGGTTGTGCTGCCCTAGATACGCTCGACCTCACGACCTTCAACACGGAGAAGGTGAAGGATATGAGCGAAATGTTTAAGAACTGTGCGAATCTCTCCACTGTGGTCTGCGACAAGGTGTGGAGTACTCCTCACTCTGAACAAATGTTCTATGGCTGTGTCAAACTTTTGGGTAAGGCTGCCTTCGACGCTAATAAGACTTCCGTTGAAATGGCGAATCCCAATAGTGGCTATTTCGTTGCAGTGAAGCCTACGGCACTTCTGCCTGTGTTCTCTCCTGCTGGCGCAAATGGCATTTACACGCTCCAAGGTAAGCGCGTCCGTGGTAACCTCCAACATCTCCCTGCCGGCGTCTATATCGTCAATGGTAAGAAAGTCATGGTACAATAATATCTCTAACGACTAAAACGAACAAAGTCCCCACTCACCTGCATAAGATGAGTGGGGATTTGTATTATCCCAAATCAGTCATTAGACAGTACGGTATTCTCCGAAAAAGTGCAGAGCGTTATGGAGAAAACAGCCAAGATGCAATGCTGAACGCCAATCGTGGCAAAGCTGTTGAAAAAACTCCCTATTAAGTACGAAACTTAATAGGGAGTTTATTGATTTTAGCCTGAAAAGGCTGAAGGAGTGTCAGATTAGTCTTCAGATTTCTCATCAGTGTTACGCTGATAGTCATCGATGTCGCCAACCACGATGCGGTTGAATTCGCGGAGACCGGTACCGGCAGGGATGAGGTGACCACAGATCACGTTTTCCTTCATACCTTCGAGATAGTCGGTCTTACCTGAGATAGCGGCTTCGTTGAGCACCTTGGTGGTTTCTTGGAAGGACGCAGCAGACATAAATGACTTGGTTTGAAGTGCAGCACGTGTGATACCTTGCAAAATCTGAGTAGAAGTGGCTGGCATAGCATCACGTACAACAACGGGTTTGAGGTCACGACGCTTGAGCTGTGAGTTTTCATCACGGAGCTTGCGAGCGGTCACAATCATACCCTTCTTCATAGTTTCAGAGTCACCTGCGTCAATCACGACTTTCTTACCCCAGATGCGATCGTTCTCTTCTGCAAAGTCGTTTTTGTCGACGATTTGAGATTCGAGGAAACGCGTGTCACCGGCTTCGTTGATTTGCACCTTGCGCATCATCTGACGAACGATAACTTCGAAGTGTTTGTCGTTGATTTTTACACCCTGCAAACGATATACGTCTTGTACTTCGTTGACAATGTATTCTTGAACGGCAGTGGGTCCTTGGATGGCGAGGATGTCACCTGGAGTGATGCTACCATCGGAGAGGGGTGTACCAGCGCGAACGTAGTCGTTCTCTTGTACCAAGATTTGCTTGGAGAGGGGCACGAGGTATTTCTTGATTTCACCGAGTTTGGAGGTGACGATGATTTCGCGATTACCACGTTTGACAGTACCCATAGTGATTTCACCGTCGATTTCTGAAACGACTGCAGGGTTGGATGGATTGCGCGCCTCGAAGAGTTCGGTTACACGAGGCAAACCACCCGTGATGTCGCCTGCAGAACCTACTACACGAGGAATCTTGACGATGACATCACCTGCTTTGAGCACTTGTTGGTCTTCAACTGCCAAGTGACCATTGATGGGGAAGTTGTAGGTGCGGAGGGTTTCACCACTTTCGTTGACGATGTGTGCGGTGGGCACTACGCCACGTTCCTTAGATTCAGTGATGATGCGTTCACGAAGACCAGTGGCTTCGTCTTCTTCCACACGATAGGTGACACCTTCTTTCACATCTTCGAAGATGATGCGACTGCCACTTCGGTAACGATAACGGCATTGAAGGGGTCCCACTTAGCCACAACTGTTCCTTTGGTGAGGCTTTGTCCATCGTTGACAAAGAGCTGTGAACCATAAGGCACGTTTTGAGTGGAGAGGATGATGCCAGTGTTCTCGTTGATAAAGCGGACTTCAGCAAGACGAGAAACGACTACCTTACCAGGTGTACCGTCGTCACCCATCACGTCTACCGTGCGGAGTTCGTCGAATTCAGCACGACAGTCGCTCTTGGCTACGATGGTGGCATTGGCAGCAGCACCACCGGCGATACCACCGGCGTGGAACGTACGGAGTGTGAGCTGTGTACCAGGTTCACCGATGGATTGTGCAGCGATGACACCGACAGCTTCACCCTTTTGTACCATCTTAGAAGTGGAGAGGTTGCGGCCGTAGCACTTCATACATACACCGTGACGGCTTTCGCAGGTGAGCACAGAACGGATTTCCACTTCGTCGATGCCTGCTGCTTCAATAGATGCAGCGATGGACTCGGTGATTTCTTCACCACTGTGCACGAGGATGTGTCCGTCTTCGGGATGTGCGATGTCGTGAACAGACACGCGACCGAGGATACGTTCTGCGAGAGAAGAAACGATTTCTTCACCATTCTTCAATGCAGTGCAAACAAGTCCGCGGAGTGTGCCGCAGTCTTCTTCGTTGATGATGACATCGTGAGAAACGTCTACAAGACGACGAGTGAGGTAACCTGCGTCGGCCGTCTTCAAAGCGGTATCCGCAAGACCCTACGCGCACCGTGAGTGGAGATAAAGTACTCCAACACGGACATACCTTCCTTAAAGTTAGAAAGGATGGGGTTTTCAATCGTAGAACGGGTGTCAGCACCAGCCTTTTGAGGTTTTGCCATCAAACCACGCATACCGGCAAGCTGTGCAATCTGATCGGCACTACCACGCGCACCAGAGTCGAGCATCATGAACACAGCGTTGAAACCTTGGTCGGCTTCTGTCATTTGCTTCATGAGGGTGCTCTTGATGTCGCTGTTTACCTTTGTCCAGGTGTCGATGACTTGGTTGTAACGTTCGTTGTCGGTGATGAAACCCATACCATAGTCACCCATGATTTGTTCGATGCGATCATTACCGGCTTGGACGATTTCGGCTTTTTCCTTAGGAATGATGATATCGTCGAGGTTGAACGACAAACCACCTTCGTATGCTTTGCGATAACCTAGGTTCTTGATGCCATCGAGGAATTCGCAAGCGCGAGTCATACCAACGCATTTGATGACCTTGGTGATGATGTCGCGGAGTGACTTCTTGGAGATGATGGTGTTTACGAAACCTACTTCTGCGGGGATGACTTCATTGACGATGACACGTCCCACAGATGTTTCTACCAAGTGACGAATGGGGAGACCGCTCTCGTTGATGTCGTCTACTAACACTTTGACAGGGGCGTGCATAGCCACCTTGCCTTCGTTGTAAGCCACGATGGCTTCTTCGGGGCCGTAGAAGGTCAAGCCTGTTCCCTTGGCACCGGGACGAAGTTTGGAGATGTAGTAGAGACCGAGCACCATGTCCTGCGAAGGCACAGTGATAGGTGCACCGTTGGCAGGGTTGAGGATATTGTGGCTCTGAAGCATGAGCATTTGCGACTCCAAGATGGCTTCATTGGAAAGGGGAAGGTGGACAGCCATTTGGTCACCGTCGAAGTCGGCGTTGAACGCAGTACATGCCAAGGGGTGGAGCTGAATAGCTTTACCTTCAATCATCTTGGGCTGGAAGGCCTGGATGGAGAGACGGTGAAGCGATGGTGCACGGTTGAGGAACACGGGGTGACCTTCATGACGAGTTCGAGGATGTCCCAAACGATGGGATCACGACGATCGACGATTTTCTTCGCACTCTTCACGGTCTTGACGATGCCGCGTTCGATGAGTTTGCGAATGACGAAAGGTTTGTAGAGTTCTGCTGCCATGAGTTTGGGCAGACCGCATTCTCCCATTTTGAGTTCGGGACCTACCACAATTACGGAACGACCAGAATAGTCGACACGCTTACCGAGGAGGTTTTGACGGAAACGTCCTTGCTTACCCTTCAATGAGTCTGAAAGTGACTTGAGGGGGCGGTTGCTCTCACTCTTTACTGCGCTGCTCTTGCGACTGTTGTCGAAGAGGCTATCCACTGCTTCTTGAAGCATACGCTTTTCGTTGCGGAGGATGACTTCGGGTGCCTTGATTTCGAGCAGACGCTTGAGACGGTTGTTGCGGATGAGCACACGGCGATAAAGATCGTTCAAGTCGGAAGTGGCGAAACGACCACCATCAAGTGGAACGAGTGGACGCAACTCGGGAGGAGTGACGGGGATGATTTTCATAATCATCCACTCGGGTTTGTTGCGATCTTTGGATGCGCGGAATGATTCTACAACTTGAAGACGCTTGAGGGCATCGTTCTTTTTGGCTACAGAACCATCATTGTTGGCGCGGTCGCGAAGTTCATATGAAAGACTGTCGAGGTCGATGCGTTGCAAGAGGTCGAGAATGGCTTCTGCACCCATCTTTGCAATGAACTTGTTGGGATCGGTATCTTCGAGATATTGATTGTCGCGGGGGAGCTTTGACAAAGCTTCGAGATATTCATCTTCAGTGAGGAGATCGTTTACTGCGAAATCGTCAGCAAGAGCACCAGGTTGAACCACAACATAGCGTTCGTAATAGATGATTTGATCGAGCTTCTTTGTGGGAATACCCAAGAGGTAACCCATCTTGTTGGGGAGTGAACGGAAATACCAGATGTGTGCAACGGGGACAACGAGCTGGATGTGTCCGGCGCGCTCACGACGCACCTTTTTCTCAGTCACTTCAACACCACAACGATCGCAGACGATGCCTTTATAGCGGATGCGCTTATATTTTCCGCAGTGGCATTCGTAGTCCTTGGTTGGACCGAAAATGCGTTCGCAGAAGAGGCCATCGCGCTCGGGCTTATATGTGCGATAGTTGATGGTTTCGGGTTTCAATACTTCACCATAGGAGTTCTCCTGAATTTCTTCAGGAGAAGCCAAGCCTATGGTAATCTTGGTGAAATTAGTTTTTATCTTTCTGTCTGTCTTGAAAGCCATAACTAAAATATATGTGGGTAAGAAAGATGCTGTTGATTAGTCGAGCGAGATGCTAAGACCCAGACCACGGAGTTCGTGGAGCAACACGTTGAGTGATTCGGGGATACCTGGTGTAGGCATAGGATCACCTTTGACGATTGCTTCGTAGGCCTTGGAACGTCCTGTAACATCATCGGATTTGATGGTGAGGATTTCTTGAAGCACATGGCTGGCACCGAAGGCTTCAATTGCCCAGACTTCCATTTCTCCGAAACGCTGACCACCAAATTGGGCTTTACCACCGAGAGGTTGCTGTGTGATGAGAGAGTAGGGTCCGATGGAACGCGCGTGCATCTTGTCTTCTACCATGTGACCGAGTTTCAGCATATAGGTCACACCTACGGTTGCCTTTTGGTCGAACTCTTCACCAGTTGCTCCATCGTAAAGCTGAGTTGCGCAATAGCGTGGGAGTCCGGCTTTGTCAGTCCATTCGCAGAGGTCTTCGAGATGAGCACCGTCGAAGATGGGGGTAGCGAACTTGAGACCGAGTTTCTTTACCTGCGTAACCCAATACTGCTTCAAACACCTGACCGATGTTCATACGAGAGGGCACACCGAGGGGGTTGAGCACGATGTCTACGGGAGTACCATCAGCAAGGAATGGCATGTCTTCTTGACGCACGATTTTGGATACAATACCCTTGTTACCGTGGCGACCTGCCATCTTATCACCGACACCAATCTTACGCTTCTTAGCGATGTAGACTTTTGCCATTTGGATGATGCCGCTGGGAAGTTCGTCACCAATGGTGATGGCGTACTTTTCGCGCATACGTTTGGCATCGAGTTCGTTGAACTTGCGGAGATAGTTGATGACCAGTGCACGGATCATTCCGTCAATACGAGCATCACCTGTCCAGTTTTCCAACTCGAGTGCTGTGAAGTCGAGGGTAGCAAGAAGGGTCTTAGAGAATTTCGCTCCCTTAGCCACTACTTCTGCACCGATGTTGTCTTTTACACCAAGTGAAGTGTAGTCTTTGGTGAGCGCAACGAGTTTGTCGAGCATGATGCTCTTCAATTCGTTGGTTTCATTGTCAAACTTGGTGTCGATTTTCTCAAGACGTTCTTTGTCTTTGAGTTTTTCGGCACGAGAAAGTTTGTGAACACGACTGAAGAGTCGCTTATTGATGACAACACCAGAGAGGGATGGATTAGCTTTCAAAGAAGCGTCTTTCACATCGCCAGCTTTTTCACCGAAGATGGCACGAAGCAGCTTTTCTTCTGGTGTGGGATCGCTTTCTCCCTTAGGAGTGATTTTACCAATGAGGATGTCGCCAGGAACGATGCGGGCTCCGACACGAACAATACCATTTTCGTCGAGATCCTTCGTTGCGTCTTCTGACACGTTGGGGATGTCGTTGGTAAGTTGCTCCATACCACGCTTGGTTTCACGCACTTCAAGTGAATATTCATCAACGTGAACAGAGGTGAGGATGTCTTCGCGAACCATACGTTCGTTGAGCACGATAGCATCTTCATAGTTGTAACCCTTCCAAGGCATATATGCAACGAGGAGGTTGCGACCGAGTGCTAGTTCACCATCTTCTGTGGCATAACCTTCTGTGAGGATGTCTCCAGCCTTGACGCGTTGACCTTTATCGCAGATTGGACGAAGGTCGATGGTCATATTTTGGTTGGTACGGCGGAACTTGGGGATGTTGTATTCTACAGTTGCGGGTTCGAAAGCAACAAATTCTTCATCTTCCGTACGATCGTAGGTGATAACGATTTAGTTGCATCTACATAGTCGATAACACCATCGCGTTCTGCAGTAACCATGGTACGGCTATTTTCGCAGACTTGCTTCTCAATACCTGTTCCCACAATTGGTGCTTCAGAACGGATGAGGGGCACAGCCTGACGCATCATGTTAGAGCCCATGAGTGCGCGGTGAGCGTCGTCGTGTTCCAAGAAGGGAATCAAAGCTGCAGCGATTGAAGCAATCTGCTGTGGTGCTACGTCCATCAATTGCACTTCTGAAGGAGCTACTACGGGGTAGTCAGCGTCTTGACGGCTCTTGACGGTCTTGCGGATGAAGCTACCATCTTCGTTCAAAGGTGCATTACCTTGACCGATGATTTTGCCTTCTTCTTCTTCCGCACTAAGATATACAGCTGTGGTGTTGTCGAGATTTACTTTGTAGATGTCGTTGCCTTCTGCATCCTTCTCACCGCTGTTTCAATAACGCGATAAGGGGTTTCGATGAAGCCGAGATCATTGATTTTTGCATAAACGCAAAGCGAAGAAATCAAACCGATGTTTGGACCTTCAGGGCTTTCAATCGGACAGAGACGACCATAGTGCGTATAGTGCACGTCGCGCACTTCGAAACCAGCACGTTCACGAGACAAACCTCCAGGACCGAGTGCAGAAAGACGACGCTTGTGGGTCACTTCTGCCAAGGGGTTAGTTTGGTCCATGAATTGTGACAAGGCATTCGTACCGAAGAACGAGTTGATCACACTAGAGATGGTCTTGGCGTTGATGAGCTCTACGGGAGTGAAGACTTCGTTGTCACGAACATTCATTCGCTCGCGGATGGTGCGGCTCATACGTGCCAAACCGATAGAGAATTGGTTGGAAAGTTGTTCTCCAACGGTGCGCACACGACGATTGGACAAGTGGTCGATGTCGTCTACTTGTGCTTTTGAGTTGATGAGCTCAACGAGATACTTGATGATTTCAACGATGTCTTCGCGAGTCAAAACGCGTACGTCGAAGTCTGTGTCAAGACCGAGTTTTTTGTTGATGCGGTAACGACCTACATCTCCCAAATCGTAACGCTTTTCTGAGAAGAAGAGGTTATTGATGACTTCGCGAGCACTAGCTTCATCAGCAGGATCAGAGTTACGGAGCTGACGGTAGATATACATCACTGCTTCGCGCTCTGAGTTCGTTGCATCCTTTTGGAGGGTGTTGAAGATGATGGAGTAGTCGCTATTTGAAACTTCCTCATGGTGTAACAGGATGGTGTCTACACCAGACTCGAGGATGTCGTTGATGTTGTCTTCATCCAACACGGTTTCACGTTCTACGATGATTTCGGAACGCTCGATGGATACAACTTCACCAGTGTCTTCGTCTACGAGGTCTTCTACCCAAGTGCGCACGACGCGACCAGCGACTTTTCGACCAACTACTTTCTTGAGAATCTTGCTATCGACTTTAACTTCTTCTGCGAGGTTGAAAAGAAGGAGAATGTCTTTATCGTTGGCATAACCAATGGCGCGCAGCAATGTGGTAACAGGTAATTTCTTCTTACGATCGATGTAAGCATACATCACGCTGTTGATGTCAGTGGCAAATTCAATCCAGCTTCCCTTGAAAGGAATGATACGTGCACTATAAAGTTGTGAACCATTTGCGTGAACGCTTGAGCCAAAAGAACACACCAGGAGAACGGTGCAACTGAGATACAACGACGCGTTCAGCACCATTGATGATGAACGTACCATTCTCGGTCATATAAGGAATGGGACCGAGGAAAACGCTTTTGCTCTACAGTTTCAAATTCTTCGTGATCTGGGTCGGTGCAGAACAACTTAAGTTTTGCACGAAGGGGCACACTATAGGTGAGTCCGCGTTCTAAGCACTCTTCGATACTATAACGAGGTGCATCGATGTAGTAGTCCAAAAAAACTCAAGTACGAAGTTGTTGCGGGTGTCTGCAATAGGGAAGTTCTCCGCAAACACCTTGTACAAGCCGTCGTTCTTACGTTGCTCAAAAGGAGTGTCTAATTGCAGAAACTCCTTGAATGATTTCAACTGGACGTCGAGGAAATCGGGGTACGGCATCGGATTATTTACCGATGCGAAGTTAACGCGATTATTGATTACTTGCGACATTCTGAAGTCTTTATCTTTAATTATTATTGGTGACCTCAAGTGGGTATCAGCCACTTGAGACCTAAGTCTTGCGAAGGGAAGTGTATCAAAAAATACCTCGGAAAGGAAAGTTCTTACACAGGAAACACCATCACTTCGCGATAAGACACAAAAAGGTTAAGAACCCTCTACCAGAGGATCCTTAACCGTATTCCCTTTAGGGGAGGTAGACTTGGATTAAGCAAGTTCTACTTCAGCACCAGCTTCTTCGAGAGCCTTCTTGAGTGCTTCAGCTTCTTCCTTGCCTACGCCTTCCTTAACCTTGCTAGGTACACCGTCAACGATGTCCTTAGCTTCCTTCAAACCGAGACCGCAAGCTTCCTTCACTGCCTTAACGACTTGGAGCTTAGCAGCACCTGCGCTCTTGAGGACAACGTCGAAAGAGCTCTTTTCTTCAGCGGCACCAGCACCAGCTGCACCAGGAGCAGCAACAGCAACAGCTGCAGCAGCGGGTTCAATACCGTACTCTTCCTTGAGGACAGTTGCGAGTTCGTTTACTTCTTTTACAGTAAGATTTACAAGTTCTTCTGCAAGGGCTTTGATATCTGCCATAATTGTATGTATTTATTGATTATGTTTTGAGTGAATCACATTTGCAACCTACAAATCAATGTAGCAACACAAATGAGGAGCTTGATTTGCAATAGCTTGTTTCGCTATGCACAAGCATTAAGCGTTCTTCTTGCCGATAGTTTCAAGCACACCGTGAATAGTTGAACCTGCGCTTGTAAGTGCAGAGATAACATTCTTGGCAGGGCTTTGGAGGAGAGATACCACTTCGGCGATAACTTCGTTCTTGCTCTTGATTGCGCAGAGAGCATCGAGTTGGTTAGCACCTACGTAGAAACCTTCTTCTGCGTATGCAGCCTTGAGTGCAGGAATACCAGTTGCCTTACCAGCTTCTTTAATGAGCTTAGCAGGAACGTTAGCAGTGTTGCAGAACATTACAGCGGTAGTTCCTTTGAGCACAGGAACGAGTGGGCTGAAGTCAACGTCTGCCTTGTCGAAAGTCTTTTCGAGCAAAGTATTCTTTACAACTACCATTTTGATGCCTTCAGCGAAGCACTTGCGACGCAAGTTGCTAGTAGCTTCAGCATTCAACCCGTTACGTCAACGAGGTAGAAGTGCGCATATTCTTTAAGTTGTTCACCGAGACGCTCGATGATAAGGGCTTTATCTTCTTTTCTCATGATGCGATAACAAATTAGGCTTCTTCAACTGACTTGGGGTCAATCTTGACACCCTTGCTCATGGTGGAAGAAAGATAAATACTCTTTACATATGTACCCTTGGCAGCAGCAGGCTTCAACTTCATGATAGCAGAGATGAATTCCTTGGCATTGCCAATCATCTTCTCAGTATCGAAAGAAACCTTACCAATGGAAGCGTGGATAATACCAGCCTTGTCCACCTTGAAGTCGATCTTACCAGACTTAACTTCGCGAACAGCCTTAGCAACGTCCATGGTTACGGTACCACTCTTGGGGTTAGGCATGAGGCCACGAGGACCGAGAACACGGCCGAGTGCACCAATCTTACCCATGATGGCAGGCATCGTGATGATTACATCGATGTCAGTCCAACCACCTTTGATCTTTTCAATATACTCGTCAAGACCTACATAGTCAGCACCAGCTTCCTTAGCAGCAGCCTCTTGATCAGGAGTGCAAAGGCAGAGCACGCGTACAGACTTACCAGTACCATGAGGAAGCGCAACAACGCCGCGCACCATTTGGTTGGCTTTACGAGGGTCAACGCCGAGACGTACGTCGATATCGAGGGATGCGTCAAACTTGGTAGTAGTGATTTCCTTTACCAAGCTGCAAGCTTCAGCAAGTGAATAAGCCTTGCCAGCTTCAACCTTCCCTGCTACCAACTTTTGATTTTTAGTAAGTTTACTCATTGTTCAGAAATTGGATTAATGAATTAAGCGGGAAAGTCACCCTTTACTGTGATACCCATGCTGCGTGCAGTACCTGCAACGAGGCGCATAGCAGACTCAACAGTGAAGCAGTTGAGGTCGGGCATTTTATCTTCTGCGATAGCCTTAACCTGATCCCAAGTGATTTCAGCGATCTTATTACGGTTAGGCTGAGCGGAACCACTCTTTTTCTTGGCAGCTTCCAACAATTGAATTGCCACAGGAGGAGTCTTTACGATGAAAGAGAAGCTCTTGTCAGAGTAGTAAGTGATTACTACGGGAAGAACCTTACCAGCTTTCTCCTGAGTACGGGCGTTGAACTGCTTGCAGAAGTCCATGATGTTGATACCCTTGGAACCGAGAGCGGGACCTACGGGAGGACTTGGATTCGCAGCACCACCTTTAATTTGGAGCTTGATTTGTCCAGCAATTTCTTTTGCCATTGTGATTATACTTATTGATGATTTTGAATGAGAGGATATAGATTTGCGTAACCGAATCTATTACTCCTTCTCGACTTGCATAAAACCTAGTGTCAGTGGTTGTGAACGACCGAACACCATAACGGACACAGTAACAGTTTTCTTCTCTTTGTTGACCTCTTGGACAACTCTGAGAAACCACTGAAAGGACCGTCTTTGACCTTCACGCTATCGTTAACTTCGTAAGGAACAACCATCTCTGCCGGTTCGGTGTCGAGATCGTCCGCTTTACCAAGAATACGATTCATTTCGCTGGTTCGCAGAGGTTCGGGGTTATCCGTACCTCCTAAAAATCCAAGGCAGTTGGGAGTGCTTCTGAGAATATGAGCAATTTCGCCCACCAGGTGTGCTTCTACAAGAACATAACCCGGCAGATAGTTTCTTTCCTTTACAACGCGTTTAGAGCCTTGCATTTGGTAAACCTTCTCTGTCGGGATCAATACTTGTGCTACGAAACCACCAAGCTGACCATTTTTAATTTCAGCATCGATGTACTCCTTTACCTTGGCTTCCTTTCCACTTACGGCACGCATCACGTACCATTTAAATTTTTCATCAGCCATAAGGTGAGTATTATTTTCGTTGGTAGACAAAGTTCATAATCGTTTCAAAAAGCTTATCTTCCGCGAAGACTACAATTGCAATGATTATGGAAGCAATGAGCACTACAATTGCGCTATGCGTCATCTCCTTGCGTGTAGGCCAAGTGGTATTATGCGCTAATTCTGAATACGAATCTTTGCAGTATTTGATAATCCGATTCATTTTTCTTCTTATTGGCACGGGAAGAGAGGCTCGAACTCCCGACACCTGGTTTTGGAGACCAGTGCTCTACCAACTGAGCTATTCCCGTAAAGTGGTCTCCAGCTCCGAAGAACCGGAGACCTATTCGAAATCTTTTTAGCTTAAGCAGCTAAGCAGAAATTAGTCGAGGATTTCGGTGATTTGACCAGAACCAACTGTGCGACCACCTTCGCGGATAGCGAAGCGGAGACCTACGTTGAGAGCTACAGCGTAGATGAGGTTTACAGTGATTTCCACGTTGTCACCAGGCATTACCATTTCAACGCCTTCGGGGAGAATAATCTCACCGGTGCAGTCCATGGTACGGAGGTAGAACTGAGGACGATACTTGTTACCGAATGGAGTGTGACGACCACCTTCTTCCTTCTTGAGGACATAGATAGAAGCCTTGAAAGACTTGTGAGGTTTGATAACACCGGGGTGGGTGATAACCATACCACGCTTGATTTCTTGCTTGTCGATACCACGGAGGAGGAGACCTACGTTGTCACCGGCTTCACCTTGGTCGAGGAGCTTGCGGAACATTTCCACACCAGTTACAACAGACTTCTTGTCTTCACCGAGACCGAGGATTTGAACTTCGTCACCAACCTTAACGATACCAGTTTCTACACGACCAGTAGCAACAGTACCACGACCAGTGATAGAGAACACGTCTTCAACAGGCATCAAGAAGGGCTTATCGCGATCGCGGGGAGGTTCTTGAATCCATTCGTCAACAGCGTTCATGAGGTTCATTACGCTTTCAACACCCTTAGCATCACCGTTGAGTGCACCGAGAGCAGTACCGCGGATGATAGGAGTATCTTCTTCGAATTCGTATTGACCGAGGAGGTCTTGCATATCCATTTCAACGAGTTCGAGCATTTCTTCATCTTCAACGAGGTCGCACTTGTTGAGGAATACAACGAGACGAGGAACGTTTACCTGACGAGCGAGAAGGATGTGTTCGCGAGTCTGAGGCATAGGACCGTCAGTTGCAGCAACTACAATGATAGCACCGTCCATTTGCGCAGCACCAGTTACCATGTTCTTCACATAGTCGGCGTGACCTGGGCAGTCTACGTGTGCGTAGTGACGCTTCGCAGTTTCGTATTCAACGTGAGCAGTGTTAATAGTGATACCACGTTCCTTTCTTCAGGAGCGTTGTCGATTTGGTCGAAAGACTTAGCTTCAGAAAGACCAGCATCAGCAAGCACCTTAGTGATAGCAGCAGTAAGAGTAGTCTTACCGTGGTCAACGTGACCGATAGTACCAATGTTCACGTGCGGCTTGGTACGCTCGAAATGTTCTTTTGCCATTGTAGTTATTGTTAGATTGTTAAATCAGATACTGAAAAAGACTGGAGAAAAAGAGTATCACCCTCCCCAATCTCTATGAGAGCTGTTAGTGAGACTTGAACTCACGACCTCTTCCTTACCAAGGAAGTGCTCTACCGCTGAGCTATAACAGCATTCCCAAATTTAGAGCGGAAAACGGGGCTCAAACCCGCAACCCCCAGCTTGGAAGGCTAGTGCTCTATCAATTGAGCTATTTCCGCAGTTCCCGACCTTAGCGGGTGTGGGTAGTGATGGATTCGAACCACCGAAGGCGTAAGCCAGCAGATTTACAGTCTGCCCCATTTGGCCACTCTGGTAACTACCCAGTCGAAATCAGATTAGCACAGCAAAACAGCGCGTATTTCCGATTTCGAGTGCAAAGGTAGGCATAAATTTCAAACCTACAAATTTTTCCACGCTTTTTTTTCGCTTCATCCGCGATTTTCTTTGTTTTCGCTCAATTCGCGGCGCGCTACATCCACGCAAAGATCCACGGCTTCCTCAAAAGTGTCGGCTATTTTCTCCACATGGATTGTGCGACCCACGACCACGACATTGAGTCGCGCTTCTTTGTTCTTGGCGGTTTCTGGTTTCACCACCTCAAGCGTCAATTCTGCTCGCTGCACGCCTTCGTGCTTTTTGAGCTTTTCAACCTTCTTTTCTACGTATGCCACGAGTTTTTCCGTAGCAGTAAACTTGTTGGTGTTTAATTTGAATTCCATGGTGTCCTCCTTTTCTTTAAATGAATGGACTGTAGATGCCAATCATATTATATGGCATCCTTTCTTCAATGGCGAATATAAGGACTTTCACAACAACGACCAAACTTTTTCGGCACTTTTTTTGGGGGGGGATTAAGATTGTTTTTTCTGTCGCGGATGCGCTTGAGCATATTGTTGTTGCAATTCTGCAAGTGTGGTGTGGGTGTAAATGGCTGTAGTAGCCACACTTTCATGCCCCAAAAGTTGTTGAATAGCTTCTAACCGCGCGCCATTTGCGAGCATCGCCGTAGCAAAACTATGTCGCAACACGTGCGGTGTCTTCTTTGTCTGCGTAGTCACTGCCGACAATGTGGTGTGCACCATCTTGCGCAGTGCATCATAAGCCATCGCACGCCCTTGGACATTCAAAAAGAGTTGCGCAGCATGGGGAACATCTGCAAAAAAACGCTGTCGATATTGCAGATAATCCACAAGTGTTTCTTGCAATTCGTCGCCAAATGGCACAATTCGCTGCTTATTACCTTTACCCGTGACACGAAGCTGCTTTTGCACCAAATCCACATCGGTGGGCACGAGCGACAAAACTTCTGCTGCACGCAACCCTGTGTGATAGAGCAGCATCATTAAGGTGCGATCGCGACGTCCTTCGTAATCATCGACAAAAGGATAGTACTCGAACAACCGATCCATCTCGCTCTCGCGGATAAAGGTGGGCAATCTTTTCCCCTTCTTCATATTGCTCACCAAGCGCGCAGGGTCTACTTCTACCCTCCCCTCACGAAGCAGATATTTGAAGAAGGAGCGCAAAGCGGAGAGCGATCTATTGATGGTGTTTGCAGCATATTTTCTCTCTGCCATATTCCCCACCCAGTGACGCACGGCCTCAGTGTTCACAGCCGGCCAAGACTTCACTGTCGTAAAGGCTTGGAGAAAATTATACGCATCGTTCAACGCTATTTCGTAGGTGTCAATCGTACGCGGTGAACATCCTTTCTGCGCCTGCATATAGTGGAGAAAGTCTTCCATCCACTCCTGCATTCCATTCGTTTCCATCATCAAAATTTCGTTTTTCGTACAATGCTAATATAAAGACAGCGTGATTTTCCTAAAAACACCGCAGCACGTGCAGCCAGTTACCCAATCGGTCATTAGACCTTTATAGAATTCGAAAAAGAAAACGCGTCATCTCACAACGGAGACAACGCGTAGAACAAAGGAGGAAAGAGAGAATTAGTCCTCGTTGCGGTGCAATTGTTGCACATAAACTGCATGTTCCATAGCCAAACGCTTACGTACGCTGGGCTTGTCGAACTGCTGACGACGACGGAGTTCCTTGATTACTCCAGTTTTTTCAAACTTTCTCTTGAACTTTTTGAGGGCGCGTTCGATGTTTTCGCCTTCCTTAACGGGTACTACAATCATTGTTGTGGTGTATTATTATTATTGATTTTATGATTTGCACAATTATCGAGGTGCAAATGTACAGATAAATTCTGAGTTACAAGATATTTTGGCCTAGTTTTCGCCACTTTTTCTCAGAATTTGTCGTTTTTGCACGTATCACACGGCAAAATAACAACTTTAACCCCAATCGGTCATTAGACCGTTATAGTGCAAATCATTATGGAGAAGACAACTTCCTGTCATCTTTCATTTTCTTGTTGGCATCTTGTTTCTCGTTCGTTCTCGACGTAGCCCGCTACGCCTTCAAACTAACGACAAACCATCTGCTCAACAATCAAATAAAATCTGTTCAGGAACTAATGATCGATTTGGGTTTAACAATGGAAATGATGATTGTATTTTCTATGAGGTTGAACAAGAAAAGGAACGCCTATTTGACTAGTCCATCACTCTCTTGTTGTCTATCACCTCAAATCAGGAACTACCCTCCTTTCTATAGACTAAAGTATGCACAAGCGCAATACTTAGTGAGAAATTTGTTTATTGAATGATGCGACGTGCTCCAACGTATCGTCGGCTGTAATACGCATCTGTAGAAGAATCGACTTTAATACCCGAGGAGATGCTTGCGTGGATAAACTTAAAACTTCCCGCCTCGCGATTTACCTCTGTGACAATGCCCACATGGCCTACTCCACCGCGTGCACCTCGACCTCCGAAGAACACGAGATCGCCTTTTCGCAAATCATTCACTATGGCTATGGGCTGCCCTTCAGTGAACTGACTACGCGAAGAGCGCGTAAGGCTCAGATTGTTTTGTTTATACACATAACTGGTGAAACCGCTACAATCGAATCCATCAGGACCGCTTTGTCCACTGCGGTAGCGCACACCAAGAAAACTATATGCTGTGTTGAGCAAACGATCAACCAGTGCAGTCGACGCATTGGAATTGACATTGTTGAGAGCTGTTTCAGCCACAGCGTTTTCTTTGCGGTAATTTTGAACAGCATTGGCCAGGTCTATCACACGCTGACGTGGACTAACCTTCTCCATTCTTGCTTGCAAGGGGAGTGTATCGCCAGCCACTACCGCTTCGTAGTCAGCAACGTCCTGTTCATATTTAGCTTGTACGCCATTGATTTGCGAAGATGCCAACCAACCTGTCAGCACTACGGCAACCATAGCGAAAAGATGTTTTGTTTTCACTGTGTTCCTTTCTTTTATTGGGGTTACACATTTGTCATTCGCCGTCCTTTGGATGAAATCTTACGGCATTTCTTCGCAAGACTTTCTCCGCCAGAAATCTGCACAAGACAACGAACAACCGCAAAGTTACTCATTTTTGCTGAGTCCACCAAACAATTCGCCCTTTTATATTGAAATCAAGGCATCATCTGCGGTTTTCAGTAGCTTTTCATCAATAACAACCCTCACTCGAAGAACACGTCGGTTATCACTTTTTCGTGATCCGCGCTAGATAAGCCGTAGAAGTGGTGTCTTGGCGCAAAATTTCTACTTCATAGTTATACTTTCGCGCTTCAAGCGTCAAAGTTTCGCTGTCAATATAGAGCCAATTGAAAGGTTCTCCCTCCACGGCTTCATAACTCATACGATAGTCCACTTCTCCATAATATCCTTCCACCCCCGTGAGATCGAGGAATCCGTCTTCGTCTTCATAGATATACGATAAATCGCAAGCGTCAGTAATGACACTTCCACCAGGTGCGAGCAGTGTATCGAGACGCGAGAAAAAAGCAGGAAGCTCATTGAGTCCTCCACAAATGCCTAGACCATTCATCAACATAAACACCGTGTCGAAATCCTGTCCAAATTCATCTGTAAAGAAATCGGCCAAATACACTTGTTGTACGCCCCTCAATCGCATCGCTTCCACACATCCAGGACTTACATCTATCGACACCACATCGGGCACTTGCTGTTGGAGTGCCAGCGCGTGACATCCGGCTCCGGCACCTACATCGAGCACTCGACCACGCGCATAACTGAGTGCAGCGCGTTCCAACAAAGGCATTTCGGCCACAGTGCGAAAAAGATGTTCTACGGGCATCTCGTCATCATCAAAAATAGTGGAGCGAACGGTGATGGCTGCTGCTTTGCCGTTTTTCAAATAGTCGAGCACGGCTTGTCCCATAGGGTCGTGCAAAGGGGAAATCGTCATAAATACAAAGGAATAAGAGAGAAAGAGGATTTTTCTTGATGCAAAAATAGTCAATATATTCTGCAATAACAGCCATTGAGGAGAAAAACCTACAAAGTTTTAAACGAAACAGGGTTCACTTCGCTTTGTCGAAAGAATAGTTTTAGCAAACTCTTTTCTCATCCTATTCGCTATTTCAACCTCATCGGTCATTAGTCCGTAATAGTGCCCTTGCAAAAACACACCTGTTATTCATTCAAGCAAAACAACACGTTGTTTTCCTCAAAACGACACGTCACTTTCATTAAAACAACACGTTGTTTTCCACAAAACGACACGTCACTTTCACCAAAACAACACGTCGGTTGAAGAAAAACAAGTGCAAGGCATTTTTTTTGATAGAAAAAAGAAATTGCGAACCCTTTGATAGCAAATCCTTCCTAATCGACCAATCAGCATACCTCAACACCCCTTGGTACGCGCGCACGCGTACGCACACATTACAGGGATTTTTTGTTTTTTACTGTCACAAGTGTCACACTACAAAGATATCTCATTATATTTCAATGAAATAGGGAACAGCCAGAAACAATAGTCGATAAAGGAATATAAAAACATCTGTTCAGCACGCAAAATTTCATCATTTCATCCCCACTAACTAAGCATTTTCTCGTTCGAACTCAGGAGCTCTGTCATAAAGAAGATGCTGTAAAACGAGTTTTGCAACCCTCCCCTGTGACACTTGTGACAGCAAAAAATGAAAAACTCTGGGAATGCGTGCGCGTATATACGCGCGCGAAGCAGCTCTCCAACCGCGTAGCCCAACGACATTCGCTCAAACTCCCACTTCGCAAAGGAAAAACAAAAGAAACAACATCATTTCACGCACAGACCCCGTGAAATTAACTTTCACCAACCCATATATTTATAGACACGCTCCACGAGAACAAAAAAATCACTCTTCAACTTGCGTCAAAGAGTGACTTTCGTACTTCGAGCCGGGGTCGAACCGGCACAGGTTTCCCTATCGGTGTTTGAGACCGACGCGTCTACCGATTCCGCCATCGAAGCATTTGGCAGCACTAGTAGTGCGAACGTGATGCAAAAGTACTACTTTTTTCTATTCCCACCAAATCTTTCCTCAAAAATCTTCGTCAGATGATGTATTTCTCTATTATTTTCTTCGTCATATCGTTGCTTATCGCTATATTCGCTGTAGTTAATTCATTTCATTCAATGATGAGAACTCACGATTATTGCATCATTTTGGCAGGTGGCCAAGGTCGCCGCCTTTGGCCAGTGAGTCGTGCGCAACATCCGAAGCAATTCATCGATTTCTTCGGCGTGGGTCGCACTCTTCTGCAACTCACTTTCGACCGCATCTCACGTTTCATACCTGTTGAAAATATCTATGTTTCCACGTTTGCGGACTATGTTCCACTCGTGAAAACACAACTACCAGAACTCAAGGCAGAACAGATTTTGGCAGAACCAGCGCAGTTGTCCACAGCTCCGGCTGCGGCTTGGGGTTCGTGGTATATTGGTCAGCGCGATGCTGAAGCCTGCATTGTGGCTTCGCCTGCCGACCAGTTTATCACCAACGAAATGGCCTTCAAACAGGAATTGGAACAGGGCTTGGACTATGTGCGCCTACATCCACAGTTTTTGGCGATGAGTGTCAAGGCTTCTACCCCCAACACTGCTTACGGATATTTGCAAAAGGGACAGACGATTGACGACTGCCGCTTCACACGCAAATCGTTTACAGAAAAACCACCCATCGATTTTGCTAAAACATTTGTGGAAAGTGGGGAATTTCTGTGGAACACGGGTCTTTTCCTCTGGCACGTGCAGACGATGGCGCCACACGTTTCGGAATTACTCCCAGGCATTGGCCTGAGTGCTGTGCAACTCACGGCAGAAGAGGCACAAACGGCATTGGCACGCTACTACCCTGCTGCGGAATATGCAAGCATAGACTCTGCACTCCTCGATCGCGACTGGCCTACGGTGGTGCAAGAATGCTCCTTTGGTTGGCGCGACGTGGGTTCGTGGCCGGTGATGAAAGAAGTGCACGACACTGACGGTGACGGCAATGCGGCTGTGGGCGGTGCTGGTGTGATATTCCAAGGCACGCGCCGCACGTTGGTACACCTTCCTCAAGGGGTGGGAGCTGTGGTGCGCGGACTTGATGGCTTCGTGGTGGCGCTCGAGGGAAATATGCTGATGATTACTCCCACTGACGAACCAGCTCACACACGACAGTTGGCGAATACGGCTCAGCTGAAGTTGGGACAAGAATTTGGTTAAAGTATAGGTGCTTGATAAAGGGAAAACTGCTGCGTTGTTTTCGATATGGAGCTTCGGTCACGTACTTCAGTACGCACCCATCATCCTCAATCTCAACGCCTTGCATTTTATCCCTTTATCAAACACCTGCATAACACAACAAAAGCACAGATTTCATAAAGTTGGTTTCGATGTTCGGCTTCGGTCACGTTTCAACTATTCCACAAGACTTTACATTTATCACTTAATAAAATACCCAACGGAGGTGTTGCAAAAATGAGTTTTGCAACACCTCCGTATATATATATATTGTATGTACAGAAAATCTGTGGGTTAGAAACCGAGTTTGAGTTGTCCTGTCAAATCGTCCATCAAGTCCGACTCGCTCTGCGATGGAGTGGGTGCATCTTGTTGCAAACCCTCATCGTCGGCTTCCGTGTCTTCTGCATTGTCGGTGGGTTCAGGGAAACGAGTAGGCTCGAGTTGTTCCACTGAAGCAACATTGAAGGTGGTGACGCGTTTTCCTTTCGCCTTAAATCCTTTGACAGCGATGAATTCTTCTGCATCCACAATGAGCGGTTCGCGGAAATCATCGGGCGCAGCATAGTTGACTTGGAAACGTGGGAAGGCCTGGTCGGTGAGCGCAACAAATTTGCAATGTGGATTGTCGCCCATAAAGTTCTGGTGACGAGTCTGAGTGGCACGTTCAAAATTGAAACGCTTAAGATAGAGATTATTGTCATTGTCAGCATCATAGAGCACAGCTGTCCAGACTTTGGTTTCGTCAAACTTCTCTACGCGCAACAGTCCCGTGCTTTCGTAGTGGTTGTTGGGGTCGAAATTGGTGGTATAGAAATCACCATTTTCCAGCACAACGAGTACCATATCTTCGCTATGGAATTCGCCAAGATAGTCACCGCGTTCATCAAAATTGAGCCGCTGCACATCGTGGTCGAACCACACTTTTCTTCCTCCCAACGTGGAACTTCCGTGCGACTTGAGGGTGATTTGTGCACGTCGAGTCGGGTGAGGAGATTACCACGAGAACCACGACCTTTCACTGCGAGTTCGCTGAACGATTTTTCAAACGAGATGCGACGCAGTTTGGGATTGGGCTTCAAAGTGACCTTGATGGTTTCGGCTTCCCCATTGGGGTTGGCGGTGAAATAGTGGATTCGAGAGCCAGGTTCGCCTTGCGTTGCATCGTATTCGCGATCGTGGATGATGCTCGTCACATTGAAACGCTTCACATAGTACGGACCGTCTATTCCATCGCGATAAGCCACATTGTAGACCGTGCGTTGGTCGTTCTTTTTGAAAACGGCAATATGCACAATTTCGGCTTTCTTGTTGTCGGCTTTGGAGCGTTCGGTTTCGCCAATGTAAACTTTTTCGGCTACTCGGGTCACCTTGTAGGTGCCATCGCGATAGAAGATGATGACATCGTCGATGCTGGAGCAGTTTTCCACAAATTCGTCCTTTTTCAAGGCGGTTCCCATAAATCCATCAACGCGATTAACATAGAGTTTCTCGTTGGCTTCCACCACTTTAGCGGCTTCGATGGTGTCGAAGGATCGAATTTCTGTGCGGCGCGGATGTTCGGCAGCATATCGGTCGTAGATGGTGGTGAACCAATCGATGGTGACATCGGTGAGATGGGCAAGGTCGTAGTCAATCTGCGCTAATTCGGCTTTGATGCGCGCGATGAGTTCATCGGCTTTGGCTTTGTTGAACTTGAGGATGCGCGCCATCTTGATTTCCAACAAACGCAGGAGATCTTCGCGCACCACTTCGCGCACAAAATCGGCTTTGAAGGGTTCGAGTCGACTGTCAATATGCGACAATGCAGCGTCTATGTTGGCAGCATTTTCGTAGGCTTTGTCTTTATAAATGCGTTCGTCGATGAAGATACGTTCCAAGGAAGCAAACATCATACTCTCCAACAATTCTCCACGGCGAATTTCCAACTCGCGCTTCAGCAGGGCTTTGGTGTTGTCGACATTGCTTTTGAGCACGTCTTTGACGGTGACGAAACGCGGAGTGTCTTTGTCGATGATGCAGCAGTTGGGGGAGATGCTCACTTCGCAATCGGTGAAGGCGTAGAGGGCATCGAGGGTTTTGTCGCTCGACACACCGGGAGAAAGATGGATGAGAATCTCCACATTCTCTGCGGTGAAGTCTTGGATTTGACGGATTTTGATGCGCCCTTTGTCGGCGGCTTTCTTGATGCTTTCGCAGAGAGAGTCTACCGTTTTTCCGTAGGGGAGTTCGGTGATGGCGATGGTTTTGCTATCGCGCTTTTCCACTCGTGCACGCACCTTGACGGCTCCTCCGCGAAGTCCGTCGTTATAGCGCGAAACATCGATGAGTCCGCCGGTTTGGAAATCGGGATAGAGGGTGAAATCTTCTTCCTTCAAATAAGAGATGGCAGCTTGGCAGAGTTCGCCAAAGTTGTGGGGAAGGATTTTAGCACTCAACCCCACGGCGATGCCTTCTGCGCCTTGTGCGAGCAGGAGGGGGGAATTTCACTGGTAGCGCAATGGGTTCTTTGTTACGACCATCGTAGGAGAGTTTCCACTCTGTGGTTTTGGGATTGAACAGCACATCGAGGGCAAACTTGGTGAGTCGTCCTTCGATGTAACGCGGAGCTGCGGCCTCATCGCCGGTGAGGATGTTTCCCCACGAACCTTGGCAGTCGATGAGCAAATTTTGGCGTCCCATTTGGGTGAGTGCGTCCACAATGGAGGCATCACCGTGGGGGTGAAACTTCATAGTTTCACCGGCAATGTTGGCTACTTTGTTGTAGCGTCCATCGTCCATTCGCTTCATCGTGTGCAAGATGCGGCGCTGCACGGGTTTGAGACCATCGTAGAGATGGGGCACTGCGCGCTCCAAATCACATAGGAGGCATAATCGAGAAACCAGTTTTGATACATTCCGGTGAGGGGATGCACATTCACTGTTTCATCTTGTTTCATCTCTGCTGGATCAAAATCCACAGCGGCTTCCGCAGCTTCCGAGTGGAGCGCGGTGTTGGTGTTTTCTGCTGCGGAGTTAGGTTCAGCATTAGGGTTTTGCATTGCGTCGTTAATGGGCTGTTCTTCCTGCATCGTTAGTGATTGTCATTTCGTCGTTGGAGATAAGGGCATTCTGCCTCTAGGCAAAGTTACTGATTTTTCGGGAGATGCTAGGAATTTTACCTCGGCTTTATCGTATTTTTGTGAGGATTCCACTGTTTAGCACCTTTTGGAGCGGGAAATTAGCGGTATAAACCTAAGGGAGTTCGGAGAAAATGCGTAACTTTGCACTCGTGCAAGTATTATTTTCTCTTTGCCGCGCGCTGTGGTGGTTGTGTTCCATTCTCCCCCTGCGCCTGCACTATTTTTTTGCAGACAATCTTGTCTTTCCGCTGGTGTTTCACGTGATGAAATATCGGCGCGAACTTGTGCAACGTCAGTTGGCAGAGGCTTTTCCTGAACGTTCGCAGGAGGAACGTGCAAAAATTGAGCGTGATTTCTACCATTGGTTTGCAGACTATATTGTGGAAACGCTAAAATTGATGTCTATTTCTCGCAAAGAACTCTATCGACGTATGGATTTTGTGAACCTGCACGAAGTGCTCCGTGAACTCCGCGAGGGAGAACATCAATTTGCATTCATCTATCTTGGTCATTTGGGCAACTGGGAATGGGTTTCTTCGTTGCCTTTGTGGAGCGAAGGTGGGGTGCAGTTTGGCCAGATTTATCATCCGCTCCATAGTCCGTTGATGGACAAACTTTTCTTGCACGTTCGCGGCAGAATGGGGGCTACAAGTATTGCGATGAAGGAAACGTTGCGCACCATTTTGACGTGGAAAAAGGGTGGAGAAAAGGGAATGATTGGCTTTATTTCGGATCAGGCTCCGAAATGGGAGGCGATGCACCACTGGTGTGATTTTCTGCACCACGAAACATCTTTCTTTACGGGTGCGGAGAAAATTGGTCAGAAAGTGGGTGCACGCTACTTTTATCTTGAGGTGACGCGTCCTCACCGCGGTGAATATCGTGCCGAGCTCATTGAATTGAAGGCTGAACACGATGCGAAAACGGTGAGAACTTGCGAAAGTTCTTCTCAACTCATTGAATCAGTTGCTCGAAAAACCGATAGTTCTTCTCAACCAATTGAATCATCCCCCTACCCTATTACAGACGCTTATGCACGTGCTTTGGAAGCGAGCATCGAAGCTCATCCCCATCTCTGGCTCTGGACACACAACCGATGGAAACGCACAAAACAGGAGTGGGATCAGAGAAACAGAAAGAATACTGCTCATTGATTGAGTTGCTCCATATAGCTATATAATTAAGAACGCGTTTATAAAACTCTTCACAACGCACAACGTCGTCGAGTATGGTAAAAACACCTGTCGCTTTTTTCTTTAATGCTGAATTTCCCGGCGGTGGTACCGGAAAAATTTGCCTTGACATTGTAGAGCAATTGGCTGCAAATGGTCATCAGATTACTTTGTTTTGCTACAAAGCTCCCTCCACTCGAGGTTCGTTGGATTATGAGGTGATTGAGATTCCTCATAAACAACCGCAAAAAATGAGAAAAACAGAAGCGGAGGCTTTGCCTTTTCTCATCAAATCGCTCAAAGAAAGAAACATCCAACTTTGTTTCATTCCAGGCTTTTATTATCGCTACACCAAAGAACTCCGCGAAGGTGCTGGATGCAAAATTATTTACAGTTTGCACAGTATTCCTTTCTGGGAAAGTATTGCAAAAATCAGCAAACTGAAAGCGTTGGCTTTGACAAGTCCTAGCCGTGTGTTGCGCTGGATGTTTCACGACTTCTGGAAAATATATGTTTTTCAGGTTTACAAGAAAAGACAATTGCGTCGCTATTTCACACGACTTCACGAAGTTGATGCTTACACTGTGCTCTGCGAGGGATATCGCCAATCGTTATTAGATACGTTTTCATTTGACAAGAGTTTAGCAAAGAAAATCAAGGTGTTACATAATGGGAGTAAAACTGTGACTTCTTCAGCAGTAGACAAAGAAAAGGTGATTTTGTTCGTGGGACGTATTGAATTTGCAGACAAACGTCCCGAAAGACTCTTACAAGTTTGGAAAAAAGCGCATCACGAACTTCCAGACTGGGAACTCAAATTTGTTGGAGATGGACCTTTCCGTCATAAATTAGAACATCTCGCACAGAAAGAAAAATTGCCACGCATCACATTTGAAGGGTACAAAGAAGACGCTACTCCATATATGGATAAAGCCTCTATTCTGTGTTTGACTTCCACCTTTGAAGGTTGGCCACTGGTGATTACAGAAGCGCAAATGTGCGGTGTAGTGACAATGGGATTTGACGTTTGCGACGGGATGCGCGAACAAATGTCTCCTCAATGGGAGAATGGTGTGCTCATTCCTCCTTTCGACATTGACGCATTCGCTACGGCTTTGGTAAAACTCGCAAAAGACGATGAACTGCGACAAAAGATGAGCGAAAATGTGCGTATTCAAGCGGCGCGCTTTCTCTTGAAGCGGCTGCAAAGGAATACGAACAACTGATTGAACAACTTACAATTGGTTGATGTAGTGCAAATCTCTCAAAGAAAACAACAACACTCTCGCAAAATCAAATGATTTTGGGAGAGTGTTGTTTTATCTGTGGAGAGAGTGTTGCTTTATATTGGAGAGTACTACTTTCTCGTTACTCCTTCTTTGCTAACCTATCATACCAAAGTTTGAGAAGTTTCGGATGAGTAGATGAAAATTTTCGAGCAAACATATAAGGATTTTGCACCAACAAATCATAGTCTTCTTCCTCGAATGTGTGGGGATGTCCATAATTTCCTCTACTCCAATCGATAAAACGTTGTGAGCAGTCATTGGGAATCGAATTGCAGCAGTACAAATGTTCTGCAAACGGAGAATCCATCAACAACGTTTGTTTGTAGAGTTCATCAGAACAGTACATATAGCGGAAAGTCTTCAGAATCTCAGCGGAATGTTTCACCAAATACGCACAAAAATCAAGTGTAAAACTCCCCCACTGTGCGCCATAATAGAAGTTTTTTTTGTGAGAAAAACGGCGATAGCCTATCCTCGCCTCCACTTTCTTCACTCCTTTGCTTAATAATTTCTTAAATCTGTCTAAGAGAGTTCTATCCTTCCGTTTACACAAAGATTTCAAGAAGAAGTAGTGACGATTGGAACGTTTAAAAGCAACGTATCTGGAAGCCTCATCAAAACCACAATGCAGAAATTCCTTTCCTTGATGTTTTGTAAAAAAAGCATGGATTTCATCTTGCGACTTCAAAGGAAGATCCATTCCCGAGAGCAGATGACAATAGGCATAAGACTCGTTTTGCTGCAAAGCTGCAGAGAAAAGCAACAACTCAGCGCGCACAATGCTCACTTGTCCCCAATCGGATTTCTCTCTTTGGGAAAGCAGGAAGAAACGCGCCGACCGTGGTTGCCAATCCTTGAATTCGTCATAAAGTTGCTGCGAACGAGCATCGATGTGCAAATAGATATCATTGCGCGCATCATCGATAAGCGTGAGCAACAGACGAAGAACCTCAGGTTCGTGATGAGCTAAGATGAGATAAGCGTGTTTCATACTTGTGTTGACAACTAAGCAGCAACAGATTTATGCCGATAATTGAGTACCCAAAATAGTGTTGATAACTAAGTACCGAAATAATTTTACTACGATTTTGACTGCGATTTTTTCAGTACTTGCTGATACTGTTCTTGCAATTGTTCCAAAGATGGATAGCGCGAAATGAGTTTATAGAAAATTTGTTTGAAGAAAAACTTGCGTCTTTTCCATCCTTTCAAACTTGCGCGAGGAGATTGTGGTGATTTCATTTGTGCATTTTGCTCCCACCACAGATGATGGTAAGGGTGTTTGCGCTTGTCGTCAAACCAAGGTGCGCAACCCGCAAAGTGAATAATGGCAGGACGATACAAACAATCGCCGATTTCCGTTTGGAAACGCGCATTTTCATAATAGTCTGTGCGCTCCATATCGTTGTACATCACGTTGTAGCGCAAAGGAAGCCACGACACATCATCCCGCAACACCACATTGAGTGCATCCTGGTCAGGAAATCTCAATCGTTTTTGATGTTCTTCGCACCAAGCAATGAGTGATTTTGCATAATCCTTCTCTCTCCAAATCGATAAATTGATCAGCAAAACTCCCGCATTGAAATAGAAAGTTTCTTCTGGGAAGTTGCCACTTTTTGCGATGTTTTTGATTCCAAAACTCGGGAACAGCGGCTATGGCAGTGTCGATTGGAGCAAGAAACAACTCCGAAATATCATCAGCAACCAAGAGATCGACGTCTAAATACAACACTTTATCGACCGCAGGAAGCACAGTAGGCAAAAGGAAGCGCAGATAAGTGTAGATGGAATACCCCAAATCAGGAAGTTCCAAAAAAGATTGAGTAGACACCACGTGCACTTCGAGTCGAAAATCGGCTCGTTTGCTCACGATTTCTTCCAGAGATAGAATGCTCCCTTCTGACATACCATCGGTGAGTATATGAACAATCCACTGCCGTCCTTCAACTTCGGGTTGATGAGACAGAAGACTCTGCAAAGTCACCGCAAGATATGGCACATAGGCATCGTTACTTGCGAAAGCGATATGAAAAGCATTGACTGACATAAAGAAAACTCTCGATTTCAAGAAAAATGAAGAGGAAGAATAAATGTGGAGATTCGCAATGAATAGTGCACCACAGAAAGTAAACGAAGAGACAGCCAAGTCAGAAATAGAAAATTACATACTACATAGTCCAACCATTCAAGACCAAGAGCCATTCTCACCCAACTATCGCCCGAGAAGGCGATTTCTCGCGGCAACAATATGTTGAAAACATTCTTTTGCGTCAAAACCACGCTCAGTAGCATAGGTTTCTGCCACCAACATTTGCTGTTTTTCAGACATTCCTATGCGCTGAAAGTTGGCACACCCCAATTCCTGAGAGACCTTCCCCAAGCGCATACGATTGAGATCGATGAGTTCTATTGCTATTTTATAATCTTGGTGCGCAGATGCAGTAGCATCTAAGGGATTTCCCTCTTCGTCCACTCTATCCCAGAGGATATTGTTTCCCGATAAATCCTTGTGCCAAAAACCACCTTCGTGCATTCGTGCCACAGTTTTCGCCAAAGTGCGCAAAAACTTGTCCTCATCGGGCTGCTTTCCATTCACCGCTTCGTGATAGTTATAGCGCAACTTTGAAGTGCACGATGCGTAATAACAATATCCCACTTGCCAGAGGGAGCCTGTGTCGCAGAAACCAAGAGGTTCGGGAGAACCGACACCAAGCGCACGAAGTTGCATAGCATATTCATAGGAACGCTGCGCCTTACTCTTGCGCAACCAACGATAAACAAACCGATTGAACGCAATGGGAAGCGTGAATTGTTTCACCACCACCGAATCGTCACCGAGTTCGTATTGACGAATGGCATTGCGATTTTTGAAAATCTCGCGACCCTCTTGCGAGAATCGCCAAGGGAGATAATCTACAAATCGTTTTACCGTTGGTGCAACCCCTTCTGCCGTAACCACTTTGCGATAGCGCAGCGGACGTGTGAGGAAATTGATCCAGCGCGACCAAGAGCGCATCTTGCGCAACGGCCCTCCGAGTTGTTCTTCGAAGAAAGCACGATGTCGTTGATTGAGCACCGCAGTGACGTGCGCCTTCAATTTGCGATCTCGAATGCGCTTCGACTGCTTTCTCACTCGATAATAATATCCCACTTCGGGCAAACGCACCACATCACCCCCATCTTTGAGCACAGCAATCCAGAAATCCCAATCTTCTCGTGCAATAATCGTTTCACAATAGCCCCCCACGCGGTCGAAATCTTCACGACGATAGAGCGCGCAAGTGTCGATGTGGTTGCGTCGCGCCAACAAAGCGAGCGAAAACTCCGGAAGTTGCCAAAGTCCTTGTTTGTCACCGATGAATTCCATCGTCGGACGCACCACTTTCACGCTAGGTTGAGTTTCTAAAATGCGAACGGCTTGCTCAATAAACTGAGGTGCCAACAAATTATCGGCATCTACGGGAAGGACGTAGCGACCTTGCGATGCAGCCACAGCCTTGTTGCGCGCACAACTAGGCCCTGCGTTCTCCTGCTGCAACAACGTCACACGCGCATCTTGCGCTGCCATTGCTGCTACAATGCGAGGAGAAGCATCCGTGGAACCATCGTCCACCACAATCACCTCAATATTGCGATAACATGAGGTGAGCACACTGCGCAACGTTTCCCCTACAAATTCCTCCATATTATAGAGCGGTATAATCACCGACACCAGGGGTAAACTTGCAGAGAGATTGTCCTCCGAAGCGGAGGAAGCTGACGCTGTTTGCGCACACTGTTTCGACAAACTGTCGGCAGTTTGTGTCGCACTTAAATTTTGTCGAATCCCTTCGTCCATTTTTATCCAATAGTATTTGAGTGGATTCTTATATTTCAGTTGCTTCCACGGACGACTGCCGTGGGGACGATGCAAGACCGTGAGATGACAAAAGAGATAATTGTGCAGTTTTGCTGCCAAACTCTCGTGAGAAATGGTCACATCAAACCAATTCTTGCTATCGTCTAATCGCTGAAAATCAAATGCAGCGAGCAATTTTGGAGTGAGTAGTGAGCAACAAAAAGAACAATGTTTGCGCGAATCGACAATCCCCTCCCAACCTTTCGCGTAGAGATAAGGATAATTCACTTGTTCTTCAGCATCGACCGTGACGGCTGCTGCAATGCCGCAATCCTCACGCGCCAAAGCTCCATCCACCAATCCTTGCAAGGTATTGCGCTTCACCGTCACATCACTCTCCACAATGAGCAAACCAGCATCAGCGGCCAAACATTCTTGCTGACAACGACGCAACACAAAGAGATAATTCGGCGAAGGATGATCCGTCAAATCTGACAAATCCACCACCTTCACTCCCATTTTTTCTGCCTCGCTGTGGAGTCGCGCAGTGTTTTCGGGAGTGGAATTATCATTGTAAATCGTATAGGCATACGGCATTGTCAAATCGCTATCCAGCACAGCGCGCATCGTTTCGAGCGTACTGTCGATGCTGTCTTTGACGGGAGTGATGATATGCAGAAATTTCATAGAGAAACAACTGGTTATTTAATTCCTTTTTTTGCTTTGTAATCATTGATGCGCGCTGCAAAGGCTGCATCTTTCTTATTTCCAGGTCTCGGTGAGAAATCCAATATCTCGGGAATATCCTTACCGTGGTCAATGATGGTGGAGTGATCGTGCATTCCTTTGACGATATCCACGCGATCATACAATTTTCCGGTCACCGCATTATAGACATTCATCGAGAGTGTATCTCCGTGAATCGCAACGTGTTGATAGGTCTGAAAACCCGTACCGAAACGGTCAAAACGGTCGTCAAAACTAAAGCGATAGTATTTTGGAGAACAATGACTCACGGTGTAGATGGGTGGCACACGGCGATTTCCCTCCCACTGCGTCATTCGCGCATAAGCGTGTTCGTGTCCTTGCAACACCAAGTCCACATTTTCATTGAGCAAACTGGCAAATTCCCATCTTTGCAACAAATCATTGGTTTTCGATTTGATGGAATAAATGGGATGATGCAACACCACCACTTTCCAGCGCGCGGTGCTCTCGGCTAGTTTCTGGCGCAACCAAGAAGCTTGTTGTGCCAAATAAGGCCACTCTCTGTTGGAATCAAGGAGAAACAATTGCACCTCTCCGTAGCGCAGCGTGTACACTTGGTTCTCTCCCACCATCGATTTGAGGAAATAGGAGAACACGAGTGAGAAACGGCGTTCCAATTTCCGCAAAGGATATTTCAGATATTCGTGATTGCCGGTCACGCAAAGCACAGGCAGTCGCTGACCAATGGAGTCTAATCCGCGGAAGGTTTCTGCCCAATAAGCATCAGTGGGACGCTCCGTCAAATCTCCGCCAAACACCACAAAGTCTGAAGCTGGGTGCTGCATCCAAGCCTGCTGAATGAAACGATGGCTCACTCCGTTAATGCTATCTTGCACATCGCCAAAGAAGAGAAACGACACATCTTTTTTCGTGTCTGGATTCGTCACTTGAAAATCATACCAAGGCGATTCCTTCCCGTTGGTCACAGCTCGATAGCGATAGCGCACTCCATCTTGCAATTGTTTGAGACGCGCCACATAATAGGCGGCTTTTCCACTGCGCGAAGCAAAAACTTCTCCTTCGGCTTTCACACAAAAAGGTTGCGTCGCACCTTCGGGTTGCACTTCGAGGTGAGCTTCACGCACCACCGTGTCGCACATCCAACTCACATTGCGCGACATTTCTCCATTATCCCCAAAGGTGAGCAACACGCGTGTGGGAGTGGCACTCGGCACATAAGGAGCTTCGGGAGGATTGCCAAACCAAACTTCCCAACGCACAATGGTGAGCACGATGAGCCCCACCAAGAGTGTGGCAAAACAGCCCAGTGTTATTTTCTTTTTCAACGTCATTGGTTTCCAGTATTTACTTTTGCACCACCATTCGGTCGTTTATCATATTCGACATATACGATTGGATGATGGCTTTCAATTTGCGTTCCATCTCGCTTTGACGCGGAGATTTCCCCACAAGATTGTGCTGCATCATCACATCGTGCTTTTTATCATTCCAAAGTTTTATAGTCTTGCACAAGAGCCGTTTTGTTTACCGTGCGGATCAAGGAAAAAGGGGTGTTGAGCACAAGAGCTGCTTCGGCGGGTTGATTCACATATTGATTGGCATTGCTCAACGTGATGGGACGAACGGCTGTCGTAAATCCACCACGCATTCCTCCGATGCAAAGCGGCACAAAGATACCCAAAGCCACCACTTGCACGAGATAATACTTCCAGCGCGGACGCAACTCGGGACGATAGGCGCGGGGTTCTACATACAATCGCCAAAGGAGAAAGATGAGCACTACACCGAATAAGAACACTCCAGGATGGTGCAGCACTTCTTTGCCCACAATCGAAAACAGATTTCCCTCATGACTAAATTCTTGAAACACACTCATCGTGGTGCGGCGACCAGTGTAGCGAAAATAAACAACGTCTGCCAAATTTACCACCACAGCAAGGGCATTCACCACCACAAACACCCATTTCGAGATACGTTTCCACCAAGGACGCTCTTTATAGTGCAAAGGCAGCAAGAGCAATAGCGCATACAGTGCGTTGGTGTAGAGAATAGCTGATGTATCGAAAAGGAAGGAGCCAGTGAGCAACTGCTGCAACTCTAATTTGTCGAAACCAGCTGCAAACAAATCCCAATTGCTCCAAAGGAAACAAACGGCAAACGGCATACAACACATACACCATCAGCATATTGCACAAAAAAGCAAGTGGTGAAGAGAATATTCCCTTCCGAAGTTTTATTTGTTTCATACGGATTGTCTATTTCTTCCAGCGCGTCACGCACTCAAACACCAATCGACCTTCATTTTCATCGTTTGCGAGTGGCTATGCAGCAACGCGAGTTACAAAGTGTCAACGAATCAAGTCTGCTTTTTCCATAGCGCAGATAAATTTCATAGATACACTTCTTTTCAATTTGCAAAGATAGTCAAAAACACTGACTGAAAGCCCAAACACTGCATAAAAATTGACACTACTATCCACTTCTTGCAAATTTGATATAGAAAATAAGAGAAATGAGATAAAATAGCGTATCTTTGCTTCCACAAGCGACCAACGATATAGGCCGCATTCTTTCAGACGAACATCTAATTATGCTAGTTCTCACCCCTCTTCCTGACAAACTTGTAGAAATCATTATTCAAGGGATTTACGCATTGGGTACTTGGTTTTTTGCACAAAACATCTCAATCAGTCCTGATCCACCACAGCAAAAGTTGGCGGCTGAAGCGGGTGTGCTCAGTGGCATCAGCTACGAACAACCCATTGGCGGTAAGTTTTCTCTCGTAGGCAAAGTGGGACTTTCATTGTCTGACGAAGGAAACCCTTGGACATACGCAGGATTTCAACCTAGTTCAGAATTAGGTGTCCGCTGGTATTTTGCTGGTATTTCTCCCGATGCCAACAATGAAGGGAGTTATTTTTCGCTCCGCGCACATTGGGCATATCAACGCTGGGCTTTTGCGCAAGCCTATCCCAAAGAACATAACCAACAATCTACGTTTAACTTGAGTTTGGTGTGGGGGAGAACTTGGAACCTCTCCAACCGCTGGGCTATAAAATCTCATTTGGGAATTGGCTTGCACAATGCTTTTGTCAGCGACCTGCAATCGTGGCAAAATGGACATAGCGATGATTACCACGTGGGAAATAATGACGGTATATTTTGCCCTATGGACATTGGGCTCGTCTACAGATTTTGACAAGATGCCAAATTGCGCAGCTTACTCTATCTACTAAACGCAATACTTGTTTGTTGGAAAACGACACGATGTTTACTATAAAACGACACGTCGTTTACCACAAAACAACACGTCATTTACCACAAAACAACACGTCGTTTTCTATAAAACAACACGTCGTTTTTCTAAACCACGTGTTGGATGAAAACCTCTTTGTGCAAGATGCTTTGTGAAGAAGCCACTTTTTGAGTAACCTGATAGAAGGTGCTGTAAAAAAGTGGCTTCTTTTTTTTGAGAACTTTCAATACATTGCACACACAGGATGCAGTGTATTCATTAATGTTAAATTCGTAAACACAATCTCCTCTCACGCGCACGCGTACGCGCGCAGTACAGGAGTTTTCGCTTTTTTGCTATCACAAGTGTCACAACATTTTCGCAATGTGCTAGTTATCAAGACACTACATTACAAAAGGGCATATTTTAACAAATCGCTCATTCAAGCCCCTCAAATTCGGTGGACAAAACTTGAAAAAGTGCGGTTTTGTTTTGTCATCTTCCCCCAAAAAATCGGCTGTTTTGGCGTCGATTTCTCCCTTGGTGTGACACTTGTGACAGCAAAAAAACAACATTGCGGTTGGAACGCGCGCGCGTAGGTGCATACATCCGTGCGCGATGCGCGCGTACGTAGACGTGCCCACAAGTAGGGACAGCACAAATGCACGGTGCTAGCACATATGGGGGCGCAACCTTGGCAGGAAACAATGTGGAAGGGAAAGAAAAACTAGCATAGACGTTATTGCCAAGTACAAATAGCAAAAAGTGACATCTTCAAATTGAAAATGTCACTTTTCTGCAATTTTTTCCCTCTTTGGGGCAATATCGACCCATAATATTTAGAGGGGCATCCTCAGCGTGAAGCTTCCTCTTTTACTTCCACTTTCACGGCGAAAGCCAATCAAATATATACCCACTTTCCAACATTGCGTCGGAAAAGTGTGGCAGTTGTTCTCATCCTCGTCCCTTGGATTGAGAAATCTCATCTAAAAAGGGAGGAAAGAATGAACAGAAGATTTGTCCTGCAAAGAAAAACTGCGTGAGAGGACGATGGACTACTTGAGATAGTCGTCGAAATAGCGAGTGATGCGCTCGTGGAGATGAATCATATCGCGCCCCATCATATTGTGCCCTTGTCCAGGATAGACAAAATAGTCGGGCTGGGTGCCGGCGTCTTCGGCAGCACGAAGGAACATCAGGGAATGCTGCAACACACAGGTGGGATCGTTGTAGCCTACGATGATTTGTAAACGACCTTTCAAATCCTTGGCGCGCGCCACGAGATTGGCAGCTGCATAGCCTTCGGGATTGGATTGAGGTGTTTCCATATAGCGTTCGCCATACATCACTTCGTAGTATTTCCAATCCAGCACAGGGCCGCCTGCAACTCCCACTTTGAAGACGTCGGGGTGAGTGAGCATGAGGTTGGTGGTCATAAATCCTCCGAAACTCCAGCCGTGCACGCCAATACGTTTGGCATCGACATAAGGCAGGGAGGTGAGTTTTTCTACACCCTTCATTTGGTCCTCCATCTCAATTTTACCGAGCTGACGATGGGTGCAGCTTTCGAAGTCGAAACCGCGATCGCCCGAACCGCGGTTGTCAAGGATGAAGAGCACATAGCCACGATTTGCCATGTAGTATTCCCAAGGACGAGCTTGATAGTTGAACGACTCCTTGACATTGGTAGCATGAGGTCCACCATAGACATAGACCACAGCAGGATATTTCTTTGTGGGGTCGAAATCTACAGGTTTCACCAAGCGGTAGTATAGCGGTGTTTTGCCATCGGCAGCGAGGAGAGAACCATTTTCCACTTGAGGCATGGTGAATCCGCTCCAAGGATTGTCTGCATTGAGAAGGGTTGAGAGAGTTTGTTGCTTTTCGGTGCTTTTGATATCGATGTGGCGGTAGTCGGTGGGGGTGCTCCAGGTGTCGCGGAGATAGCATCCATTTTCTGAAAGACTAGCGCGGTGCACGCCTTTGCCATTGTCGAGGAGGGTGCGGCGACCAGTATTGAAATCGACAGCGTAGAGATTCTCGCGAATGTGTCCGCTCTCGTTGGTGCGCAAGATGATGCTACGTTTTGCTGTGTTGAAACCGAGGAGTTCTAGCACTTCAAACTTGCCTTGGGTGAGTTGGCGGAGCATCTTTCCGTTGGTGTCGAAGAGATAGAGGTGGTTGAAGCCATCGCGCTCGCTTTGGTAGATGAACTTGTCGTCATCCCAAGGCAGGAACGTGAGGGGATTTTGAGGTTCTACAAATCGCTCGTTAGTTTCTGTGTAGAGTGTCTTGAGACGTTGGCCGGTGGTGACATCGTAAGCCACGAGGTCGCAACGCTTTTGACTGCGAGGCACCTCCATAATGTAGAGGGTTTTTCCGTCGGGACTCCACGAGAGATTGGTGAAATAGCGGTCGGTGACATCGCCGAGTTGCAACCATACGGTGCGGTCGGTGGCAGGAGAGAAGATGCCAACAGTAACTTTGTGCATCGCCATACCTGCCATGGGGTATTTGTCGGGATCTGGCTGTGCCACACGCACTTCGGGACTGACTAAGGTGTTTACCTGTGGATAGTCGGTGACCATGGTCTGATCCATGCGATAGAACGCGAGTTGGTCGCCTTTGGAGCTCCAAAAGGTGCCTTTGTGGATGCCAAACTCATCGCGGTGAACGGAAGTACCGTAAAGAAGTTCGCGATTGCCGTCGGTGGAAACTTGGTGCGTGCGGCCATCGGGAGTGGTGACGAAGAGGTTGTAGTCTTTGGTGAAAGCCAGAGAGCGAGAGGCTATGCAGAAGTCTTCGTGTGCAATGCCTTGTTCGAGGGGAAGCGACCAAACGACGGTCTTTTTCTTCCAGTCGTAGGCTATGATGCCTTTGGGGGTTGTGATTTTGGCAATGGTTTTGTTGCCTTCGGGGAAGGTGGTGCCAATGAGATTGTAGACTTTTCCAAAGCGCGTGGTGTCGATGGCGGTATTCACGGCTTGAAGGTCGAAGAGCGTTTGTTGGGATGGACGCACGCTTTTCCCTTTGTGGGTGAGGAGCAAGGAAACTTCTTTGACATTGGTTTGCACCAGGGCATCTCCCCACCACGCGGTATAGGGTTGTCGGGGTTGGAGATTCCAATAGTTAGTACCTCCCCACATCAAATCGTCTAGGGTTGGTTTTTGTTTGGTTTGTGCCATAGCGGAAAGGAAAAGGAATGGCAGGAGGAAGAGAAGAAAAACTTTTTGTTTCATTCCAAAGGTAAAGATTTATTGAGTGGTGAAGCAATGGGTTGAAAAGAAGTCTCACTATCTTGTGGCCACTCAGGGAAAACTAAGCATTCCCACAAGCTGTACGGGGCAACTTGTGGGAATGAATCACTGCATTACTTTAGTCTTCGCGACGTTTGCGGAAGTTGCCACCGCGTGGAGGACGAGAGAAGCCTCCTTCTTGGCGAGGACGACGTTCGAAACGACCTTGAGAACGATCGAATCTGCCGCGTGGTTCATCGCTACGTCTTTCGCGGCGGTCATCGCGATTGAAGTCTTTGCGGTCTCTATCGTTTCTTCGCTCAAACTTGTTGTCACGAGGTTTGAAATCGCGGCGTTCACTGCGGAAATCATCGCCTTCTCCGCGTGGAGCGCGAGAGAAAGAACGACGGTCGTCACGCTGACCTCGCGAGCGGTCGTTGTCGCGACGTTCAAAGTTGCCGCGCTCATAGTTGCCACGTTCTTTGCGCTCACCATTTGCGAAGCGTTCTTTGTAGGCACGAACACCTTCAAATGTGTTGTGACGAGCACGAAGGGTGCGATAGGTGGCGGCTAGTTCAGGATCGTCTGAGAAATCAAAACCGGAGCGGTAATCACTTTCTTCATAGCGTGGACGACGATCTTCGAATCGGTCTTTGCGGTCGAACGGCTTGCGATCTCTGTCGAAGGGTTTGCGGTCTTTGTTAAAGGGCTTTCCCTCTTTATCAAAGGACTTGCGCTCTCTGTCAAAGGGTTTGCGCTCTCTGTCGAAGGAGCGTTCACCACGGTCGGAGAAGTCTTGGTCGCGGTCGTCATCGACGAAGCGTTTGCGCGAGAACTCACGCTGCGACCATCGCGGAAACGGCCTTTTTCACCCATTCGTTGGAGTTCGGTGTCGGTTTTCACCTCGTTGCCTTCGGCGCGGAAATCTTCGAGTTTACCATCGAAGGTGATGAATTTGCGGAGTTCGCAGTCGAGAGAACCATTGTTGAGCGGAACGCGGAATGAGGCGCGCAGGCGCATATCGTCGAAGAGTTCTTCCTTGGAAGAAATGACCCACGTGGTGCAGCCTTGACACTCTTTCTTGAGTTTCATGCCGAGTGTGCGGTAGATTTGCGAGAGATCTTCGGGACGGAGACGCTCACCATAAGGAGGATTGGTGACGATGGTGGCTTTTTCGCAACCTTCGGGGAGCACGAAGTCGCGGATGTCTCGCTGCTCAAATGTGATGAGTTCCTCAACACGGGCTGCTTTTGCATTGGCTTGCGCAGCTTCGATGGCGCGTAGATTGAGGTCGAATCCGTAAATTTTGTGGTTGAATTCTCGCTCGTGGCTGTCGTCATCGAAGATGTTGCTGAGGAGTTCGGGATTGAAATCTTTCCAGTTTTCAAACGCAAACTTACGGCGGAAAATACCGGGATAGATGTTGCGCGCCATAAGTGCGGCTTCAACAAGAATGGTGCCGGAACCGCAGAATGGATCGATGAAATCGCTATTGAAGTCCCAACCGCTCATTTTGACAATGGCTGCTGCCAACACTTCGTTGATGGGTGCTTCCACAGTGGCTTCGCGATAACCACGAAGATGTAGACTCTCACCACTGGAGTCGAGGGAGAGGGTGCAAGTTTCTTCTGAAATGTGCATATTGAGACGAATGTCGGGATTCGCCACGCTGATGTTGGGACGTTTGCCAGTGAGTTCCATGAAATAATCGACAATAGCGTCCTTGACTTTATAAGCAACAAACTTAGAATTGCGGAATTCTGTGCTGTAGACTGTGGTGTCTACTGCAAAGGAAGTGTCAAGATCGAGGATTTCATTCCACTCAATGCTCTTGACGGCTTTGTAAACGGCTTCGGCATCTTTGGCACGGAAGTGGAGAATGGGCTTCAACACTCTGACTGCGGTGCGCAAACAGAAGTTAGCTCGGTACATCATTTCTTGATTACCTGAGAATGAGACCATGCGGCGGCCGATTTGCACATCGTCTGCACCGAGTTCGATAAGTTCTTGCGCCAATACTTCCTCTAATCCTTGGAAGGTTTTGGCAATGAGTTCAAAAGTTTGTTGCATTAAAGTGGAGCGGTTGTTGCTGAAAACTGGCAAAAATAATAGCAAAAATACGATTTTATGGCGACTAAACCAAGGATTCTGCCCATTATGCGCGCAAAGAGGGCGCAATCTCTAGCAATATAGAGACTGTACCCTCAATAATATGCAGTTGGGTGCGCAAAAAAGATGTGTTGCGCACTACTGTTTTTTAGACTACCGTTTAGGCTTGTTGGAATGCTTCAAAGATGGCAGCAGCAGTTTCAGCCATTTGTTCGGAAGATACTTCCAATTTGGGTTTGCGGAAATCCATATCTCCTTCTTCTTTCAGGGGGATGAGATGGATGTGTGCGTGAGGCACTTCCAAACCGATGACAGCCATTCCCACCTTCTTGCAAGGTAGCACTGTTTGGATGGCGCGCGCCACGCGTTTGGCAAAGAGATGATATTCCGCGAGGAGTTCGTCGTCAAGGTCAAACACGTAGTCCACTTCTTGACGGGGAATCACCAATGTGTGTCCCAATGCAACGGGATTGATGTCGAGAAAGCGTAGAATTTGTCGTTTTCTGCGCATTTATAAGAGGGAATTTCTCCCGCAGCGATTTTGGAAAATATGCTCATATTCAATGGAAATATAGAAGTTTCACTCGAAATGTCTCAAATGACGAGTTCGATTGGGGATTATTTGCGACTTCCCACTACTTGAAGTTGTGGAGCGTGCTGATTCTCTTTGTTGTCTTTGTTTTCGAGAGTTTGCACCGTTCCGCGGATGCCATTCCACGACCAAGCATCGAAGGGATCATCAAAATCACGGAGAGCATAATTACCCCAGAGTCCATAGTTCAACTTGCGGAGATTGAATTGGAAACGAGAACTTCCTGCATATCCCGTGAAATAGCGGTTATTGAGTTCGTAGTCGTAGATACGTACGTTGAGTGCAGGTTCTCCTGGATAGTTGATATGAAGCACTCTACCATTCACCTCCCACACAAAGTGGTGATAACGTTGACGAACCGGTCCATAGTTATAGAAGTCGATTTGCTTCCCGGTGCCACGTCGAGCATTCCAATAGTCACTTTGGAAGAGAATATAAGAATGGGTGGCATCAAATTGCGTTGCGCGCTGGGTAGAAGGATTTACAGCGGTATAGAACATACCGAAATCGCCTTGCCACTCTCCAGATATGACATTAGCACGAGAACGGTCACCATCGTACTCGTCGTCGATGTAAAACTCACAAGAGGAGAAACTCAGCATTGCTAGCATTAACATTGCGCAGAATGCGAGGAGAGAATTTATTTTCTTCATAATTTAGGATTGCTAAGTGGTAAAAGGAGCAACAATAATGGCAAATGTAAGGTATTCATCATTGACTACCAAACTTTTTGCTACGAAAAAACGCTTTCTCCCCTAAATTTTAATATTTAAGAAGAGAAAGCGTATCATTTAGTTGGTGAATCCTTCATTAAGTTCTCTGAAAAAGTGCGCACTCACTAAGACTTCTTCGGAAAGAACTTTCTTAGCGGAAAATTATTCAGAAAGGATACTTCAGAAAGAAATTCTTAGCTAAGAATTCTTCGCTAGGAACACCTAAGAAGGGATTCCTGAGAAAGGATACTTTAGTAGGAATTCCTCAATAGATTCGATTTATTCAACAGTGATTTTGAGAATCTCAAGCTGAATCACACCGCGAGGAGTTTGTGCATCCACCACATCTCCCACTTTATGTCCGAGGAGTGCTTGAGCAATGGGAGTAGTGCTAGAGATTTTCCCAGAGCGAAGGTCAGCTTCGCTCTCAGAGACGATGGTATATTTCATCACTGCACCGAGTTTCACATTTTTCATCTCCACAGTAGAGAGGATTTGCACCACATCTGTGCGAATCTTTGTAGTGTCGATGATTTTCGCAGTAGCAATGATTGCTTTCAGTTCGTTGATTTTGGTTTCGAGAATAGATTGCGCTTCTTTTGCAGCGTCATATTCTGCATTTTCCGAGAGGTCGCCTTTGTCGCGTGCTTCTGCAATAGCAGCAGAAGCAGCAGGGCGTTCGATTTGCTCCATATGTCGGAGCTGTGCCACGAGCTTATCGTAGCCTTCTTGAGTCATATAGGCCATTGTGATGGGATATATTTTTCTTGTCTTTTGCTTAATGGAGAAGTACTTCCCGAGGTGGTGAAGCACTTCTTTTTAATCGGTGCTCAATGGATGCTTAGTTGGCAGTTGCAGCAGCATCGTTGTGCTTGCCTTCACCTTGAGCAGTGTTGGAGCGATTACCTCCGCGGCGTCGATTGTTAGGACGTCTACCACTGCCCGAACGATTGTTTTTACGCTTTACATCGCGCTTCTCCTCTCCGTTGGTGTTAGGCTGTTCAGCCGATTCCGATGGAGAAATCTCAGACTTTGTGGTTTCTACCACCACGAAATCATCAATATCCACGTCTAGTTTGAAAGACTCTGCCAACTCTTGTTGCATCTTCTTCACCTGACGCTTGCGATTTTCCTCCTTGCGCTTCTCAGCTTGTTCCTCTTGTTTGCGAACCGCCTTTTGCGCACGGTGACTTTGTTCGGCTGGGGGAAGAGTTGTGTTGGCGAAGTTCGCAGCATTTTGTCGCTTATTTTGACGACGCGCGCGCTTCTTTTCCTGTTCGGAACGCACACGAGGAGCATTTTCCTCTGCATCTACTGCAACATCCGCTGAACTTTCTACTTCTTTCGAATCATCCACCACAACTTCCGCTGTTTCTGCACTTGTAGTCTCCAACTCAGGAGTAGTTGCTTCCGCCGCTGGTGTTGTCGTTTCTGGTGTTGCAGTTTCTTCTACTGCATTTCCGTCAGAAATAGGTTCGGATGCCACCGCCTCATTGACGCTTTGAGCATTTTGTTCGGTGGAAATCGCTGCAACAGCTTCTACGGTTTCAACAACTTCTGTTGGTGAAATAACCGCGTTTTCTTGTGCGACATCAGCAACTTCTTGAGAAGTAGTCTTTTCTGTTGGCGCAAATTCGCAAGCGTGTTCTGCCGCTTCCACCCAGTTATCTATTTCTTCTTGCAAATCCTCAAGCGAAGGTTGCGCATCTGTTTGCTTTTCTTGAGAAGCGACATTCGCAACAATGGGCTCTTCTTGCAAATCCTCAAACGAAGGTTCCGCAACGGTTAGTTCTTCTCGAGGAGCGAGTTCCGCAACATCATGAGTTTCTGCCGGTTCTGATGTTAAATCAACGAACTCAATGGGAATCAGCGTAGGTGCGTCCTCATTGCTGACCACTTCAGCGTTTGGAGTCGCAGCCGCTACACCAAAAGCTGCAGCAGATTCTACTTCAACATTGTCCGCTTTCGGCGCTTGAGCTACTGGTTGCGTGGGAACTACAACAAATGCTTCCTCAGTCTTTTCTGGTTCAGCAATAGCAGCTTTCTTTTCCGCTGCAACTTCCCCCTTAGTGGGTCTCGGTTCTCGAGGAGCGTTCGATTTTTTGCGCTTTAGCAGGTTTGCGGTTTTCGTTTTCTACAGATTGTGGTTGTTGCACAGACTGTTCTTCACGATTCTTTTGCGCAGGCTGAGCATTGTTATTGCGTTCTTCGCGATTATTTTTCGCATTTTCACGCTCATCTTTGCGCTCTTCGCGATTGTTTTTCGCGTTCTCACGCTCGTCTTTGCGCTCTTCACGATTGTTTTTCGCGTTTTGACGCTCTTCTCTGCGCTCATTCTTGCGCTCTTCTTTTTGCTCTTCCTTGCGTTCCTCCTTTTCAGACTTACGCTCGTTGCGCTTATCGTCGCGCACATTCTTCTCGTTCTTGCGCTCATTCTTGCGCTCAGCACGATTGTTGTTGCGTTCCGATTTCGCAGCACTGCGTTCTTTGGCTATCTCCTCGTCAATTTCAGAGATGTGAGGAAGCGCAAAGAATTCCTCAGCACCCATAGCCGTGCGCTTTTCTTTTGCACGGAACATCGCATCGAGAAAATCTGCATCGCGGCGCATCTGGGTAAGCGCATCTTTGGCAGCCGCCTGATGACTTTCCTTTTTGGAAAAACCCTTACCTTCACCAGCAGGAATACCTTCAATAACCACCGTTGTGTGGAACGAAGGACTCGTGCTGTTCGAATTGTTTCCGCTACTATCTACGAAATCGAGGTGAATGCGATTCTTCTGTTTCCATTCCAGCAATTTACTTTTGAAATTCACCTCCTTGTTAGCCACGGTGTCGAGGTCAAGCACAGCACCGATGATGCGTTTTTCTATGAATTGGAAAGCATATCGGAAACCACGGTCAAGATAAATGGCACCCATCAGCGCCTCAAAACTATTTCCTTCGAGGTATGAGTTGTGCGTGCGTCCGTGTGTTTGACTTTGTATCAAGCGGTCGATGCCGAGTTCTTTCGCCAATTTGCCGAGCGACTCACGTGACACTATTTTAGAGCGTGTGTTGGTGAGAAATCCTTCGCGTTTGTTGGGATATTGACGATAAACAATGTGACTCACCACAGTTTCCAGCACGGCATCGCCGAGAAATTCCAAACGTTCGTTGTTGAGCGGCTTGTTGCCTGTCTTTTTAGAGCGATATTCGTGCGATTTATGGGCAAAAGCTGTGCGATACAAGTCAATATTGTGCGGACAGAAGCCCATGATTTGGTAGAGAGCGGAGCGAAACTCCTTGTCTTTGCAAAAAAAGAGTCTAGCTCTGTCGAATATATTTTTCATACGTAATTGAAGTTGTCCAACACAAAAATACTTTTGTACGCTTAGCCGATACAAGGTATCTGCCAAGCGTACAAATAATCTTATAAATGTGTGGGCGATTTTTCGACCAGACTATGTTAGTCTTGATACTTCTTCACGATGCAGCAAGCGTTGTGTCCGCCAAATCCAAAGGTGTTGGAGAGAGCAGCGCGCACAGTGCGTTGTTGAGCCTTGTTGAAGGTGAAGTTCATCTTGTAGTCGATGTTCTCATCGCAGTCATCTTCGTCGTGGTTGATGGTAGGAGGAATGATATCGTTTTGCACAGAGAGGCAGCAAACGATAGCTTCCACTGCACCTGCTGCGCCGAGCAAGTGACCAGTCATAGACTTCGTAGATGAGATATTGAGTTTATAAGCTTGTTCACCGAACACCTTGCTGATAGCTTTCACCTCTGAGGGGTCGCCCACAGGGGTTGAAGTGCCGTGCACGTTGATGTAGTCGATGTCTTCGGGTTGGAGTTCTGCATCCTTGAGTGCGCGTTGCATCACCAAGCTAGCTCCAAGACCTTCGGGGTGCGAAGCTGTGAGGTGGTGAGCGTCTGCACTCATACCAGCACCAGCCAATTCGCAGTAAATCTTTGCACCGCGAGCCTTAGCGTGTTCAAGTTCTTCGAGAATCAAGATACCCGCACCTTCACCCATGACAAAACCATCGCGGCTTGCGCTGAATGGACGGCTTGCGCGAGTGGGGTCATCGTTGCGAGTGGAGAGCGCGTGCATAGCGTTGAAGCCACCAAGTCCACCAGGAGTGATAGCAGCTTCAGCACCACCAGTCACCATCACATTAGCCTTGCCCAAACGGATGAGGTTGAAGGCATCAGCAATAGCGTTAGTTGATGAAGCACAAGCAGAAGTTGTGGTATAGTTAGACCGTGGAAACCATATTGGATGGAGATACGACCCGAAGCAATATCCGCAATCATCTTGGGGATGAAGAAGGGGCTGAAACGAGGTCCCTTTTCTTCGTGGGTGCATGCGTATTCGCTGATTTGTTCTTCAAAGGTGTGGATACCACCGATGCCCACGCCGAGCACCACGCCGATATTGTCTTTATCGACAGTCTCAAGATCCATACCGCTGTCTTTCACAGCTTCCATTGCTGCCACGAGTGCATATTGCTCATAAAGGTCCATTTTGCGAATCTCTTTGCGGTCAATGAAATCTGCTGCCACAAAATCTTTGATTTCGCAGGCAAATTGCGTTTTGAATTGAGAGGCGTCAAATCCTTTGATTGGAGCGGCACCGCTAACACCCTTGAGAAGGTTCTCCCAAGTAGATTGAATATTGTTACCAACGGGGGTAATTGCACCAAGGCCGGTGACTACTACTCGTTTTAGTTCCATTGTGAGAATGAGTTGAAGTAGTGGAGAATATGCTTTCCTGCCCTCTTTGACACGAAAGCGACAGTCAGCACTAACTGTTTAATCTTAAATGTGCTAATATGTTGGCCACACAAGGTAGCCTGAACACATTAGCACATTCAATCTGCAAGGCGGTCGTGCGTGGCGACCGTACCTTTTTGGCGCAGGCTAAGATTACTTGGCGTTAGCTTCGATGTATTCGATAGCTTGACCTACAGTAGCGATCTTTCTGATTCTTCTTCAGGAATGGTGATACCGAATTCCTTTTCGAGATCCATCATAAGTTCTACTGTTTCGAGAGAGTCAGCACCGAGGTCGTTAGTGAAGCTTGCTTCTTCCTTAACTTCAGCTGCGTCAACGCTGAGCTTCTCAACGATGATAGCCTTTACTTTTTCTGCAATTTCAGACATGATTATTGTTATTTTGTGATGAATTAATTGTCGGTTTTGCTATTTTACGGCTGCAAAGGTAAGCGTTATTTTCAACACTCACAAATAAATGACCAGGAAAATGTATGTTTTTTGCGCAAAAATCTTCGTTTTGTGCATTTTCAAGCTGATTTTTGTGCTATTTTTCCTCCTTTGCAGCGTGATAACGTCTGCCGTTTTGAAGTGGAAATTAGCGCACCGCGATGCATTCTATCTCCACACGCGCGTTTTTGGGCAAAGTTTTCACTGCCACTGCGGAGCGTGCTGGGAAGGGTGCTGAGAAATAAGAGGCATACACTTCGTTCATAGCCGCAAAGTCAGAAAGGTCTGCGAGGAAAACGGTTGTTTTCACCACATTAGCCATCGTGAGACCTGCTGCTTCGAGCACATGCTTCATGTTGGTGAGCGACTGGTGGGTCAAAGCCTGGATGTCGCCTTCGGCAAATTCGCCTGTTTTGGGGTCGATGGGCAATTGTCCGCTCACGAACACCATGCCACCGGCTTCAATGGCTTGTGAGTAAGGCCCAATGGCCGCAGGAGCTTGGTCTGTTTGAATAGGAGTCTTCATTGTACTGTATTTTTTTGTGGAGGTTCTCCCTCCGTGTGTGATGACTGCAAAGGTAGGAAATGTTATTGAAAACACCGCATTACATAGGCGAAAAGAATTCTTATCCACCCCACTATTTCTTTTGCCTATACAATTTATGGGGAGAAAGATGCGCTCGGTTGAAGTAAAACAACACGTCATTTACTACAAAACGACACGTTGTTTTCAATAAAACAAGCCGTCGTTTACAACAAAACAACACGTTGTTTTTTATAAAACAAGCCGTCAATTGCGAGCACTGGGTCAAGATAGATATTTATTGTTAAATGCCTAAACACTCTACCCTCGCGCGCGCATACGCACACATTACAGGAGTTTTCGCATTTTTGCTGTCACAAGTGTCACACACTTCTTTGTAATTCATTATGCGTCAATCCAATAAAGCTAATTCCGGAGGTATTTTAACAAATCATTTATTCCAACTCCCGAAATTCACGGGAAAGAACTTGGAAAAAGTGAGTTATTGTTGGGTCATTTTCCAAAAATGTCCGTTGTGTTTAGTACGATTCTTTCCTTTGGTGTGACACTTGTGACAGCAAAAAAACAAAATTGCTGTTGGAATGTGTGCGCGTACGCGTGCACACGTGTACGCGGGTACGCACATACGCAATTCGTGTGTACGTGCACAAAGGAGTAGACGAATGTCTGTGCGCTACGAGCAAGCCGTGAACTAAAAAAACGCAACACGACGAGGTTTTGAAACACAGACATAGCAAATTTAGAGTGATTCGAAATTAAAATGTCACTTTTCTGCGATATTTTCCCTCTTTGGGGCAATATCGCCCCATATACTTATAGGGGCGCATCATCACAACGGAAGGCACGAAGTGCATATTCCAAGTGAGTTCCCACATTTCATTTCTACTTTCACGGCGTAATGCCAACACAACATATTTACACATAGTACTTTCATCTTCAACCCACAGTAAAACCGAGAGGAGATGCCGCAAAACAAATTTGCCAACATCTCCTCGCAATGAAAAAAGTGAGTAGTCGTAGAAAGGATTGTCACAAAGGTGGTGACGGAGAGTCATTTGCAGACAACACTCTCCTTATTTGCCATTCGTAATAGCCGATCCATCAGTGCGGAGTTGGTCATAACCTGCAAAGCGACTTGAAGAGGGATAACCACGACGGAGTTGGTCGGCTTGCACCAACTGCAAACGACGCAAAAATTGGTCGTAGTTGCGGCGCGATTGTGGAGTCCAAGCCACTTCGACTAGTGCCAGAGCACGTGGGAAAGCTTGATAGTACACGCGTTCGGGCTGGGGCATACATTCGCTCCACAGCGTGCCAGTGACACCAAAGAGAAAGTCGCGCTCAAAAGCCTCATCTTGTCCCCAACGTGGGTCAAGTTCATAGACACGTTTGAGACTCGTCACAGGCATTCCCCAGTTCACTTCAGGTAAGTCGCCTTTGTCCATGGGATAATCCAAATAGCAGTGCTCACCTGGACAGAGCATAATTTTAGCCTTGTTGGCACGCGCTGCGTCAATGGCGGTTTTGGTGAGACCGTGACGCCAAGCAAAAGTCACACATCCGGGTTGAATTTCCTTGAAGTCCGTTTCATACCAGAACATGGGCGTCTTGCCGAGCTTGTCGCGCAGATGCGCAATCACTCGGTCGAAGAGATATTTCTGCAACTTCCAGTTTTCGGAGCGGTCGCGCGTGGTGATGCCGAGTTTTTCTTTGAGGGCAATGCAAGCAGAGTCAGTGGTCCAATCATCGAGTGGCGGATTTCCGGCCTCATCTCCTCCGAGATGCACATAAGGTGCAGGGAAAATAGTGGCGAGTTCATCGAAAACATCGAAGAGGAACTGATAGGTGAACTCAGAAGCTGGATTAAGGAGGTTGTTGGACACACCGCTGGTGGTGCGTACATCCACTTTCTTCTTGCCTACGGTGAGTTGCGGATAGGCGTGGATGGCAGCCACTTCGTGTCCTGGCATTTCAATTTCGGGAATCACCATGATGTGGTGTTTCGCTGCGAAAGCCACAAGTTCGCGCATCTCATCTTGGGTGTAAAAACCAGGACTAGTGTATTGCATATCGTCCATCGCTGGGCGTTGGCTACTTTCGGCTACAAGGCGTGGATATTTCTTGATTTCAATGCGCCATGCTTGGTCATCAACGAGGTGAAGATGGATGGCATTATATTTGTAGCGCGCCATTTCAACAACCATTCGTTTGAGTTCTGCAAAGGGAATGAAGGTGCGCACGGGATCGACCATCAATTCGCGCACACGAGTGCGAGGAGCATCCACAATTTTCACCGCTTCCAGTGTCTTGGGCTGTGCGGTGAGTAGTTGTTCGAGTGTGGTGAGTCCATAGAAGACACCAGCAGGGGTGCTGCCTTTGATGACGATGCCTTTTTTGTTGACCACTAATTCGTAGCCTTCGGTGTTTTGCACCGTGGCATCAAGGAGGAGCTGCACTTTTGCGCCCCCTCTCAACACGTTCAATCCGGCGCGTTCGCGAAGGATGCGACGCGCATAACCGGCTTCATTGGCTAGCGCCGGTGCACCTTCGATTTTGCCGATGCGACTCACGTCGAGGGCTTTGCCTTGCTGCACTTCCAATTGCGCGGGGTAAGGGATGAGGGAGTATTTCTCTGTTGCAGCCTTTGTCCAAAGGTCGAAAGTCGCTTGTGGCAAATTAGCCGTGGGCACTCCTTCAAACGCGGCAAATCCTACGTTGCGCAATGTGGCACGGGAAAGGTCGAGTTTGCGAAGCGCGGAGCAACCATTGAATGCGCCATCTTCAATGCTTTCCACAGAAGAAGGCAGTGTGATTTCTTCGAGGTTTTTGCAATTGAAAAAGGCTTGACGGCCGATGCGTTTCACCCCATTGGGCAACACCACTTTGCGCAGTCCGCGATGTCCAAGGAATGCGTTGTCGGGAATTTCGGTGCAAGTGGCTGCACTGAGGTCGAGCACCTCAACATTGGGGCAGAGATCACGGATTTGACGAAAGTCTCCATTACGGTCGCTGCTCAATGTGCCAGTGAGCACAAGGGTGCGAAGCAAGGGTTTCTGCTGAGCAGGGAGCATGTGCACGTTGGCGACAGTTCCTACGTTTGAAATCTTTTCAGCTGAAACAGAGGAAGGTACAGCAGAAGTTGCTGTGGTTTGAGCCAGAGCTGAAAAGGCAGAAAGGCAGCATAGGAATACCGCGGTGCAACGAGAAAAGAGGTGCATAGATTAGGCTAAATGCGAGAAAACAAAATGAGGAGCGCGTTGCTGAGCAAGCATCTAGACGTCGATGGTTACTTTTCGGCGACCGTCGGACAATTCTTCGATTTCGACGCGCACGGCATTGTCGGGCAAGAGGGGCTCGATGAGTTCGGGCCACTCAATAAAACAAGGTGCTCCAGAATAGAAGTAGTCGTCAGTGCCAATGTCGAAGGCTTCTTCTACGTGTTTGATGCGATAGAAGTCGAAGTGGAACACTGGTCCTTCCAGCACTGCGCTGTGGTATTCGTTGACAATGGCGAATGTGGGTGAATTGACCACATCGTCTACTCCCAAAACATCGCAGAGTGCTTTGACAAAGGTGGTTTTGCCGGCTCCCATCTTGCCGTAGAAGGCGAAGACGTTGCGGCTTTTATTGCGGAGATCGACCGCAGCCACAAATTCTTGTGCTGTGGTGTTGATGCTATCGATGGTTTCTATGATAAATTCCATACCGCAAAGTTACAATAAACCTTGAAATAGAGCATATTATTCGAAGAAAAATGCAGTTCTTTTCCCTTTGTTTTAACATTTACAGAGAGCTTTTAGGGCTGACTCTCACAATGTTTCCAGCAAAAAAAGCGCGCATTCCCCTCGTTTTCTAGGAAATGCGCACTAAGTTTCAAGTTTTGAGATTTCGTTTACTTGCCTTGCGCAAGAAGTTCGCGAGTGATGCGTTGCAAACCTGCAATGAGTTTGTCGAGCGGCACTCCAGAACGGTCACTCATTTTCTGCACATCGGCTTTTTTTGCCATTATTTTGCCGAAAGGTGTGCGGAGCATTGCGAACAATGAGGAGATTTCTGTCAAACGATTGCGCAAGTCGGGGAATCGAGTCAATAAGTCCATCAAGTGAGTGGTGGGGGTGATGACTACTTGTCCTTCGCTGTCGTATTGCAGTCCTTCGTTGTTGGAAGCACTGTCGGCTGCATCTTCTGCGTCAGTGGTGGGCTGATGGGGTGAAGCGTTCGAGGGAGTTTCTGCCGGAGTTTCCGTCGGAGCTTCTGTGGGAGCTTCTGTGGGAATGCCTTCATCGGTCGCCCATTTGAGGAGAGTTTGTGAACCTTCGAGAGCGCGGATGTGGGTGCAGTCTTGCATCACTTCGATGACACCGCGAAAGTTGCCTTCTGCATCGCGCACTGCTACATAAATGATGTAGATGAAGAAGCCGGGTTTGTTGATCCAGAACTCAGCTTTGTCTTGTTCTCCACTGCGGAGTTTATCGATGACTTCGCGCACCACGTGAGCACTCTTGCGAGGATGGCAATTCATCACTTGACGACCAATAACGTTTTTGCTGCGTGGGAAGATGCGGTGGTCGGTGTCGGAGTAGAAGCAAACGAGTTCGTTTTCATCTACAAAACTGATGTCAAAGGGCAGATGCTGATAGACGAGATTGATTTGCTCCAAGGTGAGTTTACCGGTGGTGACATCGAGTTTTTCACTTCCTCCTGCAGAGTAGCCGTATTTGGAGAGAAGTTGTTGCAAATCGGTGGCAAAGCCAGCAGCTTCGGGTGTGGAAGATGCAGGAGTGTCGGTGGGTTTTCCAGCAACGGTTGTGCCTTTGACACGCTTCTCCGCAGGGGTGAAGAAGGCGTATCCAATTTCCAAATCACCCTCTTTCATATCTTCAAATTCCTCGGCCGTGATCATGGCATAAGAAGTGGGATAGAGGATGGTTTCTTCCTTCTCCATCAAATCGCGACCGTAGAAAATGAGTTTTTTGCACGACTTGATGAACTCTTCTTCGTTGCCTGCTTCGAGGAGATTATAGGCATCGCGGATGTTGTCGCGCACCATATCGTCAAAAGTCCACATCGTGGTTGTGGGACGGTCGAAGCCTTTTTGTTCCAAAAGGGGATAGAGCTGGTTTTGCTTTCGTGAATAGTGGATGGGGTATTTGCGAAGTTGGTCAAAAAGCTCCAACCACTGATTCTTGATGACGGGATATTGCACCAAGTCTTCCACGGCAAGGAGGAGGCGCTTCATCTCCTCGTTCTCTTGATAATAGCGAGAGAGAGGATGATCTTCGGGGACATTGGGACGAGAATAGTCCATATATCCCTCAAAGAGTTGGATTTTTTGCGCCATGTTTTCGCGGATGCACTCTTCGTCGGTGTGTTCGATGAGCGTTTGTTCGATGAAAGCGAGGTGGAAAGGGCGAATTTCCCACACGCTCTGCCACTTCTTTACGTCCTTCTTCGAGAGTTATTTTTCCTGTGACATAGCGTGTCTCAATATCTAAAACAGCTTGCATCTTGTCCAAATCGATTTGTGGAAGATGCGCTTGCATTTTATGATTCATAGTTAAGTATGCGTGTTGTTTGTTGTTGTATTGTTTGTTGTGTGGAGCAAATGTACAAATTTCTCAACACTCCACAAAGTAGCGTCTGCATAAAATATAAATTTACCATTAAACTACACATTTTCTGACGTAACACTTTGGTATTTCTATGGAATTCTACTAACTTTGTCAGTCAGAAACGGATTGTTTTTCCGACCTTTATGGTCTGTATTTTTAAGGAGATGAACCTCTGGAATCTAAGACCTTATTTGTTACCTCACCTATTTCGGATTCTCTTCGAGAAAAACTCACTGATTATGGACAAAAAGACTCTTATCGCTCTTGTACTTCCCTCATTATTGGGAGCTTCTCAAATGCAAGCTGAGCGCACTACAAATACACCTCCCCAGAAGGACGCGACTACGCAAACTTTCAGGGACTTGTGGAAAAATGTGGAACTACACCGCAAGCAGGATTTACCCCAAAGTGCGCTAAAAGTAGTCAATGCAATTCGTCAAAAAGCACAGAAAACCAACAATACTTCGCATCTGATTGCAGCGATGCTCTCCACTTATCAGCTGGAAAAAGAAATTTCTTCCGATAGCACTCAAAGGGTGATTGAAGAAATGGAGCAATTTTGCGCTGCTGACACCCACACAGTGTCTCGTGCCTTGTGGCATTTCGTGCTGGCTCAAGTACTGTATCAAGAATACTTCCCGGACAATGTCTTTGATGACGAATCAATGGATATAGAAGACGAAATACAGGATGAATCTGCCGAAAATACCGGAGAAGAAAGTGAGAAGACTCAAAGGCAGTTCGCGCGTTCGCTCAAATATTTTCGAGTTGCCTTTGAGCACCTTCCAGAGTTGGCAACGGCTAAAGTAGAGGATTATGACGCGCTCTTCGATGCTTCTCCCAAAGCAGCGGCAAGCATAGACCACAACCTTCTGGTGGTGCTACTCCAACATCTATTTACAATCGAAGCTTCTTATTCCAAACGTCCATTCAGCGTTGCAGAATTTATCGCACTACTCGAAAAGTCGCGCGATCTATTTCTCCAAAATCACCAAGAGCGCGCTGCGTTGCAGGCTGAGATTTTGCTCCTTCAAGCGAAAGGAGGCTCTTATCTGGAGAGTTTAACAGAAACACTCTCTTTGGAGAATGACGAAAATGAGAGCGAAGAATTGCAATTTACTTTCCCATCAGCACAAGTGACTTTGGAAGCGATGGAGAAAGTGCTGACACGCTATGGACATCTCCCAGAAGCTGGCGAGGTGGCAGCACTGCAATGTCATCTCTTGGTGAGTGATAAGGAACATCACGAGATGCAGTTGCCTAAAGCGATAGCATTGGCGCAAGAATACGCGAAGAAGTATGCGGACTACACCCACGAGTTCAAGAATTTCATCAAAGAACATACTTATCCCACCTTTGAAGTGAATTGGACTGACTACAAATTAGAGAACGTGGATCACGCACTCTACCCAGAAACAAAGATGGTGCTCTCTGTGAAATTCCGCAACGTGCAGAATGCAAGTCTGCGACTCTATCGTCTCAATAACATTTCTGCTACGGACTTAGAAAAGGCGCGTAAAGAGAACAAAGCACAAGAGAATCTTCAGAAAATCCTGAAAAAGCACGGAGAGAAAAAGCCTGTTTTCACAAAATTCTTCTCTCCCGCGGTTGCTCCTGCCTATGAAGAACGCAAAGACACGATTTCATTTCAAACTCCTCAATCAGGTGTTTATCTGATGCGCCTCTCCATAGATGGTTGGTATGACGAACTAGTTCCTTGTTTCGTGTCGCGCGGTCAACGTCTAGTTTTCCATAGTGCTAGTCGACACCAAGATGCTCCGGAATATCTCGTAGTAGATCAGCGTTCTGGCGAAGAAATCACCAACAAAGCCGACTTGGACGCTCTGCCCATTTTTGCAAAAATCCCCAACTGGCTGAAGCTCTCGCACACTCGTTTGGATTTGAGTGTGAAGCACAATTTCGAAGTCTACACCGATTGTGAAGTCTATCGTCCTAGCCAAAAGATGGAAGCCTCAGCTCTGCTCTATACGCAAGAAGGAGATCTCTATAAGGTACTCCCCAATGCACGAGTGAGAGCGCGACTTTACGACACCGATGGCAAAGAGGTGAAGACACAAATGCTGACTTCTGACAATATGGGAGTCGTACAGACGCAATTTACTCTCCCCAAATACTGCAAACCAGGAAATTTCTCTGTGGAATTTGCTATGGTGGATGACAATAACAACCCATATCCGGTAAAGGAAACCAAGTATTTCCGAGTAGAAGAATATAAACGTCCGAATTTCTCTGTGAAACTCGACGACTTCACTCGCAAACTTGCGCTAACAGACAGCGTGAACTTTGAAGGAGTAGCAGAGACTTTCGCAGGAATTCCTGTTGCGAATGCAGTGCTTAAGTGGAAATTAAATTTCGACAGCTGGTATTTCTACCACAGAAGAAACAAAGGAGGGGTGGATCGTTCGTTAAAAAATCGCAGTGGTAAGACAAAGACGGACGAAAATGGGCGTTTCTCTATCCCCGTAGATTGGACATTTAAAGATGAAGCATCCCTCAGTCTGAACCTTTCTGTGGAGGTTGTAGCTCCCGATGGCGAAGTGCAGAGCACAGGGTTCAGCCAGTGGATTTCTCCCCGAACTGAAGAAGAAGAGGAACAACCCCAGAAACCGCTCTTTGAGGTGACACATAATGAGGCTAAAGACGAAGCCAAACTCACCATCAATGGCAGTGGACGCCTTTTTCCTCCGCTTGGTGAGTACTAATCGCGGTGTGATTGAGCGCAAAACGATAGACGTAAAAAGACGGATACACCCACACTTTCCAATGGAGAGAAGAAGACAATCTCGGCGATGCGGTGACGGCTTATCTCTATCTGTTGAAAGATGGAGAGTTTCACACGAAAACCATCACTGTGACTCGTCCACATCCCGACAAACGTTTGCAACTTTCGTGGAGCACTTTTCGTTCTCAACTCACTCCTGGACAATGTGAAGAGTGGCAACTTCGCGTCACAAATCCTGACGGCACACCGGCTGATGCCAATGTCATCGCACGATTGTATGACGCTTCACTCGATGCTCTTCTCAACAAAGGGAAGACTACGGAGAAAGACCCGTGGAAATTCTCCTATCTTTTTCCGCGCGAAAAGCCTTCTGGAGATTGGTATGCCCCCAGTCTGTTGATGCCTACCTTTTTTCCGCACTTTTCTTACAATTCATCCCACGATGAAGATCACCCAAGCGTAAGTTGGCGCGATGGTTTGTTGAAATTATTTTCAAACGCTCCTATATATTATAATTGTATCTCAGTCGCGGCTGCTGACGATGCAATGACCGTTGAAGAGACCTCTATGGAAGAAGAAGTGCGAGCTATGCCACTAAAAGCAAATAGGACAGCTAAAGGTGGGGAGAATGGAGACAGTTCTGATGCTGCCAACTCTGTTCGCAAAAATTTCGCAGAAACAGCTTACTTCAATCCTACACTGCGTACAAATGCAGACGGTAGAGCAACCCTTCGTTTTGTGCTTCCCGAAAGTTTGACCGAATGGACGTTTAATGCCTTTGCTTTCGACCGTGCCCTCAATTCTGGAACACTGACTGACAAGGTGGTGGCTCGCAAACTACTCAACACGCAAGTGGCAACTCCGCGTTTCCTTCGCGAGGGAGACAAAATGCAATGGCCTGTTTCCCTCTATAATAGGAGTGAGCAATTGCTCAAGGGAAAACTGCTCTTGGAAATCCTCGATGCATCCTCTCACAAAGTGCTCAAAAGTTTCACTCGTTCTTTTGATTTAGAAGCCGGAAAATCCCTCAATCAGGTATGGGAATGGGAAGTTCCCGAAGCCAGTGCCCCAATTTTGGTGCGCGCTGTGGCAAAATCACCCGCGTTTTCCGATGGTGAGGAGCACGAAATTCCCATCCTCCCTCGCAACATCTCTCTGACTATGGCACAACCCTTCGTTGTGCGTAGCCACGAAGACAAGAACACTATCGTCGAGAAGGCTAAAGCTGATTTGCAAGAACGAATAAGCAAGCACAAAGAGGCCAAAATTGAAGTGCTAACGGAAAGAAATTCCTACCAAGAAGTGGCTGATTTGGTGCCACAATGGATGCAAGTCGTCAAGGGTTCTTCCTATGATCAAGCCGTCAACCTCTATGCCATTCAGTGCGCTATGACCCCTGCGTTGCGCCCCTTGCTTTCCCTCTCCGACAGTGAGATACAAGCCTACCAACAGTCTGCCTTCGACCGTCTAAGAGCAAAACAAACCGCTGAGGGTGGTTGGAGTTGGTTTCCGATATGGAGGCTTCGCCCTACATCACCTCGCAGATAGCCATTCTTTTGGCTCGAACCGAAGTGCTACATCAGCAAAAAGATTTCAACCGCGAGTTGCTCGAACCAGCATTGAAATTTCTTGACGAGAAGATGAAGGAGCAAATGATGGAGAATAAGAAGAAGGAATGGAAACCATACGTCGGAGAAACCGAATGCAACTATCTCTATCTTTGTCAATTGCTTCAGCGCAAAGAAACCTCAACATTGCGCTATTGGCTCGATGCGATGGGTAAGGACGACAAGCATCCCTATTCGATGTATGGCAAAGCCGTGCAATCACAAGTCTTCGCATCCACCAAATACGACGAACTCGCACAAATCGCTTTGCAAAGTCTCATCGAACACACAGTCGTTTCTCCCGAAATGGGACGCTATTTCGACACATATCGCGCCCTCCAAGGCTATGATTCCTATCGCATTCCCACACAAGTGATGACACTCGAGGCTTTAGCCAAGGCATCAGAGGCAGCCTGTCAGCGTTTGCCCTTAGGACGTCAACAAATCACGGAGGAAATGCAATTGTGGCTCCTGCAATCGAAACACACGCAGGTGTGGAACAATTCGCGTGCCACCACAGACGCCGCTTACTCCCTGTTGTCTTCACTCGACACCTCGCTACGCGGCCTTACTTGGGGCGCAGTTTCTGCCACCTACACCGCCACTCCCGAAGAAATCACAGCACAAGGCAGTGGTTTCCAAATAGAGCGCAGCCTGCAAGTGCTGCACGATGGCAAGTGGAAGACACTTTCTGTCAAAAACAACCAAACATCCCAAGTTCTTAAAGTGGGAGACCACGTGCGCTGGGTCTACACGCTCAAAGCTGATCGCGACTTCGACCACGTTTGTTTGAAATCCACGCGTCCTGCTGCTTTCGAGTCGAAACATCCATTTTCTGGAATGACGTGGATGAACGGTTTGACTGCTTATCGTATGGTGCGCGACACTGAAAACGAATACTTCTTCGAGCATCTCCCCAAAGGGGAATACCGTTTCGATGACGAGATGGTAGTCATCCGCTCTGGAGAATTTAGTGGCGGCATCTCAACGGTGCAATGCACTTTCGCACCGGAGTTCATAGCCCACTCTTCTGCCCTGGATGTTCTGGTAAAACGCTAATTTCCTTCGACAAGGAGCAATTCACTAAGAGAAATTTGCGCAAAAGCCTCAGAACTGTGCCCTCCTCTGACACTAGTTTTCCACCGAAGAAGGGGTTATTACCCTCTATTTGCAATATATAAGATAGCAAAAACGGGAGTTTTAACATTTACAAGGTCGCTTTTCTCAAAAAACTATGGGAAAGGCGACCTTATTTTGTACCTTTGTGCTGTTAATATGGCAAGGCCGAGCTAGAGAGGGTCACAAAACGCTAATTTTGTGCTTTCTCTTGGGAAGGCTAAGACAGGACAGAAAAGCAAATAGCTGAAAATGAAGACGAAGCAATATATTGTCAATCATCGTTTCAGATTCAAGACTCACCATTTGCCCCTTTTCTCCCGTTTTTAGTATTCCTTGGAGCCGTTCCCCCTGCCACGGAAGCTCCAGCTCCTCAAATTCCCATTTGAGTGACCGCATTGTTTCCACTTTGTTCCGCAAAGTCGAAGGATGTGCCTTGTCGCAAATCACAAACAATGCATATTAAATCATTTGCCGTAGCCCTCTTGGCTTCGCTAACATTAGCAAGCAGTGCTTTCGCCACTAAACAAACTGACGAGAAGCACACCAAAGTGGGAAACGCCACCTACTATGGCGACCGATGGCACGGTCGTCGAACAGCCGACGGTTCGGCCTACAACAAAGACTCCCTCACTTGTGCTCACCGCACACTGCCCTTCGGGACGCTCCTCCATGTGCGCAACCCCAAAAACGGCAAAGTCGTTGTAGTGAAAGTCACTGACCGTGGACCCTATCGTCGCAACACAATCATCGACCTCTCCAAAGCTGCCGCCAAACAAATCGATATGGTGCAAGCAGGAGTGGCATCAGTTGAAGTAACTCCCGTGGTGAAAGCCACCGCTCCAGCCAGCAAGGAGAAAACTTCTCCCATCCTACCCGAATTGCAATTGCTCGATCCCACCACGGGACGCTACTACACCATGACGCAATGGCAAGAACGCGCCGACAGACGCAAGGAAATGGCAAAAAAACTCTGCCGCCAAACAACCTCAACAGTTGATGGCCAAGAAAGTCACCCCACGCTATCGGGTAAAAAGTTCCGTCAAACTGGCCAACGCCAAGAAGCGATAATCCAGTACTTTGACCTCTCTTTACGAAACTCTTTAGGATGATGTCTTTCATCCACATTCTCCAAAGCGAGCCTAGCCGAACAACTCTCGACTAGGCTCGCTTTTTGCCATCATTGATTTGCCCTACGCGTAAAACAAACGGTCTAATGCCCGATTTGGGGTTATATGGGGAAAAGTATGTACTTCTTACCCTCCCAGCAGAAGTTTACAACTTATAATTGACTCCAACTGCAAATGCCATAAGGTCAGGATATCCTGGCACAAAAATCGTAGCAAAATCCAGTTTCGAACTAATCGCAAACTTGTACTCTAATTCTCCTCCATACCATAAAAACTTGTACTGCCATTTATCTGTCGGTGTTCCTTTGTAGTATTTCGTATCTACATAGTTAGGGATATGATACCAATTATGTCGATAAATCCACGTTGGACCAATTCCCCCTAAGAGGCTATGCCGACCAATTTGGAAAATACGGGCACGCAAACCAATACTCGTCACACCAGCCAACTGGGCAGCACAATCCGCATATAACCCCTGTATAAACTTAACAGAAAGCACATCGGGCACTATAAAGTATTCATACGAAAGGAGAGCCCCTAAGTCCAAAACAAAATAAGCCTGTTTATCTAAACGATTGGGCATCAACTCTGCATTAGGTTTTCCACTAAGCGGATGAAAGCTAAGCCCCATAAATTTCAAACCAATGCTATTGCGTTTCGATTTTTGTCTAGGAACGGAGCATTGCGACTGTGCCTCAACACCTTTATTCTCATCAATCGAGTCATTGAGTGATAGCCCCTCTTGTCTATCTCCGCAATTCTCCAAATTAAGTTGTTTGTGTACAACAACTGCAAGGTCTTGAGACTTTTGCACACCTAAAATCTGAGCACCAGCATTCATAGCCATCAAGAGCATTAAAAGGCTGACTACTCTTCTAATTCTAATCCTTATCATTACTGTTATATATTAACCAAACCAATTTTCTACAATTCTAAACAAACAAGTATCAACTCCAAACAACACCTTATCGTCGTAGAGGCAACCTGCAAGTGCAAAATTACAATATTCTTTTGTAAACTCCTTTTGAAAGGAACCCCAAATTAGTTTCTGTCTGTGTCAATTGTTGATCGTAGAGTCAAGTACCAAGTGCAATCCAGAGGTTGAGTTGGTGGAATAAAATTGCACTGTGGTGATGCGCCCTATAAGTATATGGGTCGATATTGCTCCAAAGAGGGAAAAAATCGCAGAAAAGTGACAATTCAATTTCAAACACCATCATTTTTGACACTTCCATATTGCATTTCCTGGGTGTTATTGTATTTTTGTGCAGTGCACTCCGCACGTGTTACGCTCGCCAGCATAGCATATACTAGCCCTGCACCACCCTACTCGCAACGGCGCAGATGCCACAACAGATAACACGCCCGCAACCGCACAGATGAAAAACAGACAAGCCTCGCGCGCGCATACGCGTGAGTGTACGTGCACGCGCGCGCCTTCCAACAGCGATGTTGTTTTTTTGCTGTCACAAGTGTCACACTTGGGTGAAAATCAAATGAAAAAATAGTGTTTTAGGAAATACATCTCGGTGGTTTTTCGATGATTTTTCGGTGATTGAGTTGCCTAATTGTTAAAATACATCCAAAATCAATCGTAACAAACTGAATAATAGCGAGTTGCTAAGAAGACTGTGACACTTGTGACAGCAAAAAGATAAAAACTCCTGTGATGTGCGCGTACGCGTGCGCGCGAGGAAGGGTGATTATAGGTATTTTCACAAATAAAATTCTCGGTATTCGTTTTCTCTTTCTTCTATGTTGCTTTTCCACTCCCAAACATCCATAGAAAACGACCTGTCGTTTTGAAAAAGTGACACGTCGTTTTTGAAGAAACAACACGTCGTTTTCGAAGAAACAACACGTCATTTTCGAAGAAACAACACGTCGTTTTTTTGAAGAAACAACACGTCATTTTCGAAGAAACAACACGTCATTTTCGAAGAAACAACACGTCATTTTTCGAAGAAACAACACGTCGTTTTTTTGAAGAAACAACACGTCATTTTTTTGAAGAAACAACACGTCGTTTTCGAAGAAACAACACGTCGTTTTTCGAAGAAACAACACGTCGTTTTCGAGGAAACAACACGTCGAAAAAAAATGGAGGTGTTGCAAAAATGAGTTTTGCAGCATCTCCATTGGGTGTGTCACGAAGGGACAAAGGCAAGGCATCAAGTGGAAACAGGAAGGACGTTAGTAAAACTGAGTTTCGAAATAACGCAGTAGTTTGCCCTTAATTTCCCTCTTGGCATTGTAAACTATTGATAAATTAAAGTGTAGCGCGCGTCGGGACGATAAATGTCGGCAGCTAATTGTTGAATTTGTTCGGCAGTTACGGCTCGAATGCGATCGTAAAGACGCGAGATATTGCGATGAGTGCCACCATGGGCAAATTGTTTTGCCATCGCCAACGCTGCACTTTCAGCATTTTCGGTGGATATACCGATTTGTCCGCAAAATTGCTCTTGCGCAGCACGGAGTTGACGAGGCGTCAAGGGTTGCTGCGACAGTTTTGCCAATTCGCGCTCCACGAGTTTACAGCAACGATCAATGTCTTCGAGGTCGCAACCAAAATAGAGGTTCCAAAATCCTGTGTCGGGATAGGTGTTGAGATAGGCATCGATGCTATAAACGAGTCCGCATTTCTCACGAACTGCCATATTGAGCCGCGAATTCATGGCAGGACCTCCCAAGATGTTGTTGAGCAATGCGAGGGCAGCACGGCGCGAGTCGCTAGCACCAAAGGTGATGCCGCCCATCATGACGTGCGCTTGGTGCGTGCCGCGCTTCACACGACGAAGACTCGGAGCCGCGGGAACGATGTGCGGTTGAGCATTTTGCGGTTGAGCGAGTTCCTCCTCATCATCAGTCTCTGGCGTGTTTCCTTCCTGAATATCCCCAACGAGTTTGCAGCCGTTCCACTTCTCTAAATGGCGAATGATGGTGCGCAATTCCACTTGACCAGAAACATAAAACACGGCATTTTGCGGCACGTAGTGCTGTTGCGTGAAGCGCAAAGCATCGGCTTGCGTGTAAGTGCGCAAGCGTTCGGGATTTCCCAAAATGTCGCGTCCAAGAGGGGCATCGCCATAGACCAATTGTTCGAATTCATCGAAAATCAATTCTGCGGGACTGTCGCGGTAACTGTCGATTTCATCGATGATGACTTCCACTTCCTTGTCGATTTCAGCTTGGGGATATGTGCTGTGGAAAACAATGTCGGTGAGCACATCGACAGCGCGCGAAAAGTCTTTGCGCAGCACAGTGGCTGAATAGACTGTTTCTTGTTTGCTGGTGAAGGCATTGAGTTCTCCTCCCACTCGCTCCAGATAGTCATTGACTTGTCTAGACCGACGACGCGCCGTTCCTTTGAAAGTCATGTGCTCTATGAAGTGCGCCATGCCACTATCTTCGGGAGATTCGTGACGGGTGCCTGTGCACAACACGTAGCCACAATGGAGCACTTCAGAGGAGTGATGGCGCACCACCACGCGGAGACCATTTTCTAAGCGGAAACTCTTGATTGACATGAGAGGATGAGAACGAATGTTTTTAATGAGGAGAAAGGAGTAGCACAGTACAGTCTAATGACCGATTGGGGATTATCCTTTGCGGAAGTATTTCCCCACTACGGGGAGGGAGGAAAGGGGGAAGTCGGTGCGCACAAGATAGACGAGGAATACCACAATCAACAGGGTGTTGAAGGCGATGCGCAAAACACCATTATCTACAAATTGTGCAAAGATGCCCATGCTGGCATAGAGCAGGACGCTCAAACCGACATAACTGAAGATGCTTTTGAGGGGATAGTTGATGGGATAGTACTTTTGTCCTACGAAATAGCTCAAAAGCATGGCTACACTATAGCCGGCAACTCCCGACCAGGCGCAGGCCATGTAGCCATAGCGCGGGATGAAGAAAAGGTTGCAAGCCACCAAAACGACACAACCAGCGGTGGAAAACCACGCTCCCCAGATGGTGCGGTCGGTGAGTTTATACCAAAAAGAGAGGTTGAAGTAGATGCCTTTGATGATTTCTCCCACCATCACCACAGCCACGGTGGGGAGTCCTTCCCAATAGTCACGACCCATCAGATATTTCAACACATCGATATAAGCCATAACGAGGAGAAAGGCTGCGAGGGTGAAGATGATGAAGTATTTCATCGTGGCAGCATAGGTGGCGCGATTGTCGCCCGAACTGTTGTTTTTGGCTGCTGCAAAGACGAAGGGTTCATAGGCGTAGCGGAAGGCTTGTGTGATGAGCGCCATGATCATGGCTATCTTGACAGCCGCTCCATAGATGCCAAGTTGCACGCTGCCTTCGTGGCCAGGTACTAACCAGGGGAATATGATTTTGTCGATGGTTTGATTGAGAATGCCTGCGATGCCTAACACCAACATTGGCCAGGAATAGGCTAACATGGGACGGATGAGAGAACGGTCGATGCGCCAACACACATTGAAGAGTTCTTTCCAGAAACCCAAGGTGACGAGTCCTGTGCAGAGGAGATTGACAAAGAAGACGTGTCCGACTTCGATGTGCCAACTCGGCACTACTCTGGGCAACACCACGAAATAAAGTAGGTTAAGCACGATGTTGAGTGCTATGAAACTGAGTTTTAGCGTGGCGAATTTCAGAGGTCGCTTGAGATAGCGCAAATAGCAGAATGGAACTGCCTGGAAAGCGTCGAGGGCTACGACGGCTGCCATCATAAGCACGTAGTTGTGATGATCGGGATAGCCCATTTGTGTGGCAATGGGGTCGATAAATGCCCACACTAAAGCCATGAATAGGATGCCGAGGCTTCCGACCATGGTCAAGACGGTGGTGTAAACGCGCTCGGGGTCGTCTTCTCCATTTTTGTTGAGAAAACGAAAGAGCGTGGTTTCCATGCCAAAGGTGAGGATGACAAAGAGGAGCGCGGTGTAGGAATAGACGTTGGTGATGACGCCGTTGGCGCCAGTGCTGGCAGCAAAGACGTGGGTGTAGAGCGGAAAGAGAAGGTAATTGAGAAAACGCCCTACAATGGAACTCATTCCATAGATGGCGGTGTCTTTGGCAAGTGATTGTAGAGATGCCATAATCCGTAGAAAAAAGATGAAGGTGAAGACTAGGGAAAAAGAGGAAGAGTATAAGCACAAAAAAGCGCTAATCGTCAGCGTCGATAACGCAGCCAATCAGCGCATTTTGTTGGGTCACCGGGATTCGAACCCAGAATGACAGAACCAAAACCTGTAGTGTTACCATTACACCATGACCCAATTGCGATGCAAAAGTACGAACTCTTTTTGAAACTTGCAAGAGTTTCCCCGAAAAAAATGCAGAAAAAGTGCATTTTCGGCTATTCCTGAGCATTTGCAAGCGAAAAAAGTGAGAGATTTCGACGCATTTTCGAGATTTTTCGAGTGATTGTCAAGAAGGAGTCTATCAACAATTGTGCAACGATTGTAGAAGAGTTCGACTGCATCTCGATGATGTTTCAAAGACATTTCTATAATCTTTCTATGTATCTCGAAGGCTTCTCGCTGGTGACACACAAGACGAAAGTGTGCGCCTGCACACACACTTATTATATATAGTGAGAAAGACTGGGGGAACATTGGCTATCTCATATTTTTTTTGTAACTTTGCTCCGTTATAACCACACATTTGTATGGAAGAAAAAGAACAAAAACCAGCGGGGTATTCCGCATCCAATATTCAGGTGCTCGAAGGGCTTGAAGCCGTTCGCAAGCGCCCTGCGATGTACATTGGCGACATCAGCGAAAAAGGTCTGCATCACTTGGTCTACGAAACGGTGGATAACTCCATCGACGAGGCTTTGGCAGGCTACTGCACTCACATTGAAGTGACCATCTGCGAAGATAATTCTATTGTGGTGCAAGACAATGGTCGCGGTATCCCCGTGGACATCCACGAAAAAGAAGGCGTCAGCGCGCTCCAAGTGGTGATGACTGTGCTCCACGCTGGAGGTAAGTTCGACAAAGGTTCGTACAAAGTCTCTGGTGGTCTGCACGGTGTCGGCGTTTCTTGTGTGAATGCGCTTTCTACACACATGAAATCGCAGGTTTTCCGTGATGGAAAAATCTATCAACAAGAATACGAAACGGGTAAACCGCTCTATGAAGTGGAAGTGGTCGGCGAAACCGACAAGCGCGGTACACGTCAGCAGTTCTGGCCTGATCCAGAAATCTTTACCACTACGACATATCGCTACGACATTCTAGCCAATCGTATGCGCGAATTGGCTTTCCTCAACGCGGGACTCACCATCATTCTTACCGATGAGAGAGAAATTGACGAAAACGGCAAGCCGCTTTCTGAAACTTTCTACTCCGAACAAGGTCTGCGCGAATTTGTACGTTACCAAGACGCAATGCGCACTCCTCTCATTCCTGATGTGATTTACATCAACACGGAAAAAGAGGGTATCCCCGTGGAAGTTGCGATTGTTTATAACACAAGCTATTCGGAAAATCTTCATTCTTACGTCAACAACATCAACACCATCGAAGGTGGTACTCACCTCGCGGGTTTCCGCTCTGCGGTGACGCGTGTGTTGAAAAAGTATGCGGAAGAAACGGCGCAAAAAGCAAATTGAAAAGGCGAAAAATCGAAATCACAGGTGAGGACTTCCGCGAAGGTCTCACGGCGGTGATTAGCGTGAAGGTAGCTGAACCTCAATTTGAAGGACAAACCAAAACAAAACTCGGCAATAGCGAGGTGATGGGTGCTGTGAACCAAGCTGTGGGTGAAGCACTCACCTACTATTTGGAGGAACACCCGAAGGAAGCGAAGTTGATCGTGGACAAAGTGATTCTTGCTGCTACTGCACGTGTGGCGGCTCGCAAGGCTCGCGAAACGGTGCAACGTAAAAATCCGATGAGCGGTGGCGGTCTTCCAGGAAAACTTGCGGACTGTTCTAGCAAGGTGCCTGAGGAATGCGAACTTTTCCTTGTCGAGGGTGACTCTGCTGGTGGTTCTGCAAAACAAGGTCGCAGTCGTGCGACACAAGCCATTCTTCCACTCCGCGGTAAAATCCTCAATGTGGAGAAGGCAATGTGGCACAAAGCTTTCGAGAGTGATGAGGTGAACAACATCATTCAAGCACTCGGCATCCGTTTTGGTATCCAGAAGGAGGGAGAAACCGGAGAAGTGGACTCTAAAGAAGCAAACATCGACAAACTTCGCTACCACAAAATCGTGATTATGGCGGATGCTGACGTCGATGGTCAGCACATTGCAACGCTGATTATGACGCTTTTCTATCGCTACTTCCCACAAGTTATTCGCGAAAACCACCTTTACATTGCGATGCCACCACTCTATCGCTGCCGCAAGGGTAAGACGGAAGAGTATTGCTACAACGACCGCGAAAAAGATGCTTTCATCGAGAAATATGGTGATCCCACGAAGGGTGAAAACTCTATCACCTTGCAACGCTATAAAGGTCTTGGTGAAATGAATCCTACACAACTTTGGGATACGACAATGAATCCTGAGACGCGTATGCTCAAACTCGTCACTATTGAAAATGCTGCTGAAGCTGACCACGTTTTCTCTATGCTGATGGGTGATGATGTGGAACCTCGTCGCGATTTCATCGAACGCAATGCGAAATATGCTACCATCGATGCTTAAACATTGTCGATTGAGACGCGAACTGTTGATGTGTTGATGCCATAACAAATGGAATATGGACGAAACACGGGCTTCGTTGTCAAACTAAACAAAAAATCCTCCTCAATCATCGAGATTGAGGAGGATTTTCATCTTTAAGAATGAAGTATTGCCATAGTTACTTTCCTTCTACGGCTATGCTTCGAAAACAAAGTTTCATCAACTACACTTCGATAACTAAGCCTCAACGATGCCTGTGACATTGTTGTGGTGCGGATGCGGACGACGACGATATTCGTCGCAGGCGGTCATAATCCACGACAAACACTGCGAAGCATCAGCCTTTCGCAATGCAGCATAGTGATGCGCCAAACGCTCGAAGAAGAAAGGAGTTCCCACCAAACGAGCGAAGTTTGCGCAACCTTGCTCCACACTCACAGCTTTTCCCCATTTCACTGAATTCGTGTCGAGAAGCGTAAAATGATAGCGGTCATCCACCAAATCGAAGAGGATATTTCCAGCGGAGAAATCGCGATGCACAAAACCATTGCTGTGCAAACGAGCTGCATAACGCGCAAAATCTTCGGTGACGCGTTCGAGAACTTCCGCCTCCAACGATGGGATTTCTTCCATCGAATGACGATAATCAGAACGCAAACTCACAAAATAGTACGTAGCATTGAGCCAATCTTGTCGATAGCTCACGAAAGCTACCGGTTCAGGAGTGTCAAAACTGCGTTCCTTCAACATCAACGAAGAAACATAGGCACGCTTCGCCTTATTACTTTTGTAGAAACGAGTTGCCAAACGCGTGGTAAACGGCATACGTCCGTAGCGTTTCACCACAAGCGTCAAACCATCCACCTGAAGAGTGCGAAGCATATTGCGCCCTCTGTGGAGTTCGCGGCCATCTCGCTCAAAATGTTCATTGATCTGCGAGAGATAATCTTTTAGGTATTGGTATTTAGGGTTGATGACAATACGCATAGCGATAAGTTATGTGATTAACTAAGTCCAGTGATTTCACCGTCTTTATAGTCGATTCGGAGTGCTTGTGGAGATTTGGGAAGTCCTGGCATACGGATGATGTCACCTGCAAGTGCCACAATCATTTCCGCACCAGCATTGATGACGATGTCGCGAATTTGGAAATCAAATCCTTCTGCAGCACCATATTTAGTGGCATCCGCCGAGAAAGAGAACTGTGTCTTTGCGATACACACGGGGAAGTGCGCCATTCCGTTCTCTGTAGCCTGCTTAAGTTTGCGCAACGCAACAGGAGCAAACGACACGCGTCCGGCACCATATATTTTAGTGGCCACAGCAACAATCTTCTCTTGCAAACCATCTTCGTCTGCATAGGGGAATTGAAGGGGTTGCGAAGGCGTTTTCTCAATGGCATCTACAACGATTTGTGCCATTTCCACTGCACCTTTTCCACCTTCCATATAAGCGTGATTGATGACGAAAGGAGCTTTCAAATCTTCCTCACAGTGCTGACGCAAAAGTGCCATTTCTTCGTCTGTGTCAGCAGCATATCGGTTGAACACCACAACCACTGTTTGTCCAAAATTGCGAAGATTGCGCACGTGTTTGTCTAAGTTGGGGAAGCCCTGTTTCAATCCCTCCAAATTGGGTTGAGCTATCTCATCGAGCGGCACACCACCGTGCATTTTCAACCCCTGCGCTGTCGCCACAAGCACCGTGAGCGAAGGTTGTAAACCCGACTTGCGGCACTTGATGTCGAAAAACTTTTCAGCTCCGAGGTCTGCACCAAAACCTGCTTCAGTGATAGTGTATTCGGCATTCGACAAAGCCATCTTTGTAGCAATAACTGTGTTACAACCGTGAGCAATGTTGGCAAAAGGACCTCCGTGAACAAAAGCTGGAGTATTCTCTGTGGTTTGCACCAAATTGGGTTGCAAAGCATCCTTCAAGAGCACCATAATACTTCCAGCTATGCCGAGATCGCTCACTCGGAAAGGACTTCCATCATAGCGATATCCCAAGATGATGTTTTCAATGCGACGACGCAAATCGTCTTCATCGGTTGCCAAACAGAGAATCGCCATCAATTCGCTAGCAGGTGTGATGTCAAATCCGGCTTGCGCCTCAATGCCATTGGCAGCAGGTCCCAAACCTGTAACAATCTGACGCAGTGAACGATCGTTCACGTCGAGCACACGACGCCACAACACTTCTTTGAGTCCAAAACCCTCAGCTCTATGCTGATAAATATAGTTATCGAGCAAAGCCGCAATCATATTGTGCGCAGAGGTGATGGCGTGAAAATCGCCCGTGAAATGGAGATTGATTTTCTCCATAGGCAACACCTGTGCGTATCCACCGCCAGCAGCTCCTCCTTTCATTCCGAAGCAAGGTCCCAGTGAAGGTTCGCGGAGCGCAACCGCTGCTCGTTTGCCGATGTGGTTCAGACCAAGTGCCAAACCAATGCTCACAGTTGTCTTACCAATGCCGGCTTTGGTGGCAGTGATGGAAGTGACAAGAATGAGATGATTGCGTTTTGCCTTCGCTTCGTCAATCAGCGAGAGCGGCAATTTTGCAATGTGTTTGCCATATTGTTCCAAATGATCGGCAGAGATACCTAATTGTTGTGCCACTTCTGCAATGGGTAACAGTGGTGTCGATCTTGCAATTTCAATATCGGTCATAGCGGTCGGGAATGTTTGAAAGGGTGAGGGGATAAAATCGCAGAATGCTCATAAAGTTCACCATTATCACAGGGGAAACTTCTCGTGAAGGGGAAAAGCCTAGACAAACAAGCCATCTCACCGCACTAATTGCTAATTCTGCAAAGCAAAGATACAAAAAACTTCTGATTAAACCCGTATTTCACCTTATATAGTCTATAAAAACTACTAACAGCGGCGTCCTATCACCTTATACACGAGAAATGTATCACCATCCCCATCTGGACAATGATACATTTCTGAGTTAGAAAATCAAAAAGTTGATGCGTTGCAACGATTTCCTCTGTTATTTCTCAAGAATCACGCAGACAGCCACACTATTCCATTCGGGCTCTGTATACAGTTTGCCGACACCCTGCCCCGTTGCCACGATGCGGTTCTTCGAAATTCCATATTGTGCAATGAGTAGGTTTTGCACAGCCTCTGCGCGCAATTGCGCAATGCGTATGTTCGCAGACAAATTACCACCAGGAGAAGCATAACCGCGAATTTCCACACGTGCATTAGGATATTTCTTCAGATATTTCGCCACGCGCTCCACATTAGGGAATTGAGGTGCATCCACTACTGCTCTTCCGTTGCTGAAACTTACCACCGTTTCAAGTGGACGATTACCAACTGCAGTTACACCAGCACCACCGCGCGCACCACCATTAGCTTCAAGTTGAGCAATACGCTTTTCTTGTTTAGCAATCACCGCATCGCGCTCAGCCAAATCTTTGTGCAAGAAGCGCATAGCTTCCAGCAAATCTTCGTGCTGATTTGCCGACACCGTCACAGGAGGTTCGAAAATAGAAGGACGAGCTTTCGCCCCTATACGATAGACCAGTGCCAACGAAAGATCAAATTCCGCACGTTCGGTGTTGAAACTTTCATAGTCTGGTTTACCATCGTTGCGCAAATCGAAACGAACATTCGGACGAAGGCTAACACCCCAGCGTCTGTTGGCACCAAAATTACAAGTCACATCAAGCCCACATTTCGTCACCAAATAATTGGCATCAGGACTGTTGCGATATGCTCTATTGAAAATATGTCCCCAGCCTGCCGAAGTTTTCGCTTCCACATCAAACAAATGGGGTTTACCCGGATAAGCACCAAACAAATTGCACAAATTGAAACTACCCACCACGTGAACTTGCGTTCTTTCATAGCGTGTCAGCAACAACCTGTTGTTCCAAGAAACATAATCCCAATCCACACCAAGGGCAAAGACTGGAGTTAGTTGCTTTTTCAACCCCACAGTCATCGAAGGCGTCAAAAGTTTCACCTCAGGTTTGTAGACCAAGGGGTGCGTCACCCCACCTCCCAAACTCACAGACCAGTTGTCTGAAAACTTGGGAAACATTGTATATTGCGCTCGAGCAGTGAACAAAGACATCACTGCAAGAAGAAAAAAGAGGATTCTTTTCATATCGAAATTATTCGGCAAAAACTTGATAAATCACTGACAGCATCGCTCTTTCAAAAGCAAATCTGTCACAGCAATCGGGGAAAAGGCTCAACCACCAAAAGGTTGACAACTTCAGTGACACACCACAAGAAGCAGCATCCGCCATTCTTATGCGTACACTCGTCCACGCAAGCATCAGCAAAGGACAAGCACACCAATCCCCCTAGTGCAAATTTACGGGCAAATTGAGAGAAAACCAAATAATTACTGAGATTTCTTGCACATCGTTTGTTTAATTCCCCCTTTTGTGCTATATTTGCTTACGATTGTCAGGTCACAACAGCAAGACAACCGTTTGGCACAGTTATTGCCTTACAGTCACACATAAGGGTTCAGTCAACGCAACAATGCATTTCTGGCAGCACTGACAACATCCCACGCAATTCACATTTCATCATTCCTATAACTTGACCTCATTATGGCACAAGAACAAGCACCTCAGCAGCTCCAAATCGAGCTTACTCCTGAAGTAGCCAACGGCAACTACAGCAATTTGGCTATCATCAACCACAGCAACCAAGAGTTCGTCCTTGACTTCGTAGCTGCACTTCCTGGTTTGCCCCAAGCTCGTGTAAACTCACGCCAAATTCTCACTCCCGAAAGTGCAAAGCGTTTGCTCTTCGCTCTTCAAGAAAACGTTGTGAATTTCGAACAACAATTTGGCACCATCCAACTCGGTGTTGCTCCCGAAGCAGCTGAAGTTCCAGAAGGTGTTGGTCGCACTGCCACTCCTTTCGGTCTTCCAGAAGGCAACGCATAATTGCCCGCTCTCTCAGAGCAAAATAAATAATATCCCACTCGTCGCAAGACGGTGGGATTTTTCTTTTTTGGGGCATCCCTCAAAAAAAATCAGTCCCTCTTCAAACTTGGTGTTGTATCTCATCGCAAAACGACGTATCGTTTTGGAAAAAACAACGGCTCGTTTTGAAGAAAACACCGTGTCGTTTTGGAGAAAACAACGTATCGTTTTAGAGAAAACAACGTGTCGTTTTAATGACAACGACTCGTTGTTTTTTATTGGATATGCGGAAGGAAAAAGAACTATCGGAGAAAGTGAAATTAATAACGCGAAAAGGATTTGTAAAAATACCTATAATCAACCGCTCTCGCGCGTACGCGTACGCGCACACATTACAGGGGTTTATGAGTTTTTGCTGTCACAAGTGTCACAGGGCATTTGTAAATAGCTATATTCCAGACGACTAGGCATTTCACAGACATATTTTAACAGGCAGAAAGAAGAAGTGCCCCAAATTGCGTTGGAGAGTTCAGCACAAATTGATTTGTGGTTCGCTTTACTCCAAAATTTTATTCGACTTTTTTCTTAGTTATTGGGGACGTTTTCTCTCCTAGTGTGACACTTGTGACAGCAAAAAATCAACATCGCTGTTGGAAGGCGCGCGCGCGTATATACGCGCGCGCAAGCACGAGGGCTCGATGTGGATAAACAAAGTGAGGATAGCAGAAGGCAGGGATATGAGAAGACTAGAAGAGAATAGGAATGGAGGGATGCTGGAAAGCATTGTTATACATAGATATTGCTATATGAGGAAAGCAAAATAGACGGTACATAAAATTAAAATGTCTCTTTTCTGCGATTTTTTCCCTCTTTGGGGCTATTTCCTCCCATATATCTATAGGGGGATGATGTACTTCCAGAATCGAGCTAAATGTCTTTTGTCTTCAGCGAAACATCGCGATTTTGTTTTGCGGCATTGTTTTGATATAGTATTCTAAATGGCAAAAAGCAGGATTGACACGATGTAATCTATAGGATGAAAATAAGACGAGAAGAGAAGGGATGTGTAAGGAAATTTTGAAAAGGAAGCAGCTACACAAAAATAATTGTCTTGATATTTGCGTAACCAATTTCAATTGTATAAATTTGCAACAGATTTCAGAAAGAGATAATCAAGCATTACCTCTCGTTGAGCGATTCTCTTCCTCCAATCCCCAAAGGAAAAAAATTCAATTAGCGATTCTTACTGCAGGAATCCAATATCTGGCTCTCCACAAGGATATTTCTCCATTCTGTGGTATTGATTTTAATGATCTACCGATAGAAGAACTGAGAGAAGCTTTGCAAGTAGTTATTGATGAACTTGACCAAAGATAAGTACAATCTCAAACTCCTTAAATTGAAAACATCGATCAATATAGAAGTGTAACTCCTCTTCCAACATTGATAATACAATCATAAACTATGGAACGTAGAAGACTTTTTGCAGCTCTCATCATTCTTTTGTTGATGTGGCTTACCGTTAGCAGCAGTTATGCACAGCAGAAAGCACTCGTCACTTTTGAACTCAGACAGGTGGTAACAGAGGAAATAATCGTGCAACCCAAGTTCGCGCTTTTTTTCCAAGACAGCATTGCTGTGCCATTTCAAGAATTTGCTATTCACGAAGCCAATAGCGGTGTGCACTCTTGGAGTTTGAATATAAACCAGGACGATATACACTGCGAATCAGCAAAGAGGGTTACCAAAATGCAGAGAAACAATTTCTGGTGCGCACACGCCGCAATTCGGCGTTTGGCATCGGTACAATCCAAATGAGCAAAGCCAAAGACTACAAGCTGGGCGAGGCGGTAGTGAAAGCTACGCACATTAAAATGGTGATGCGTGGCGACACCTTGGTCTACGATGCTGCGGCTTTTGAGTTGGCCAATGGTTCGATGCTCGATGCGCTGGTGGCACAGCTCCCTGGTGCAGAACTCAAAAACGGACAAATCAAAGTGAACGGTAAGCATATTGAGAGTCTAATGATCAATGGCGAGGACTTCTTTGCTGGGACACCAAAGGTAGCTTTGGAAAATCTACCTGCTTACACCGTGAAGAATATCAAGGTCTACGACCGCGCAGCCAATGATGCCTACCTTCGTCGTCGGGCAACAAATGGAAAGAAGCTACCGAACGAAGACGAACATATGGTGATGGACGTTCAGCTCAAGAAAGCCTACTCCACAGGCTGGATGGGCAATGCTGAGGCTCACTATGGCGTACCCTCCGATCGCTATTTGGGCAAGGCTTTCGGTTTAGGATACTCCGATCGCCTGCGGCTGGCGGCCTTTGTCAATATCAATAATATCAAAGACACGCAGGCGGGCAATGCCTCAGGACAATGGGGAGGAGGATGGCCTCAAGACGGTTTGCTCGACCTTAAGATGGGTGGTCTCGACTATCTCTATAAGGTGAGAAAGACTAAGGTGTTTGGTAACGTTATGCTCACCCACGAAGATGTGAACATCGAAAAACATACAAGCAGTGTGAACTACTATAACAGTGGCAACGTGTTTGGACGTACACTCTCACAGCAGACTGACAAGAAATTTCACTTGATTTCGTCGCACACGCTACAGCACTTTGGAGAACAGATGTATCTTCAGCTTGCTCCCTCCATTGACTATCTGCGCAATGACTACACTTCTCTCTTGCGCACAGCAAGCTTCAAGGCTAATATCCATGAAAACTACCGATTGGCATCCCTCGACTCTCTCTACTCTCCTCTCGGTCTACGCGCTTCCCTGGCGCAACATCTGCTCAATAGTACTAATCAAGAGAAAGAAGGACGCTCAGGATGGTTCATTGGAAGACTGAATGGTGGTGCTACTATTTCCTTCCCCGACTTGGGAGATAATCTCGAGATAGGAATGAATGGAGAGTACAGACACAACACAGACCGACCACTTATGGCAACGCATCGTTTTTCTAACTTTCAGACGCATGCCGATGGCACGGGCGATCGTCTCAGCCAACGCCAAGATGGGGCATCCACCTCCTACAATATCAATGGAGGGGCTGCATACTCTCTCTCTTTGATGCCTTATAATCCTCAAAACGGACACTATGGAATCGTACAATTTCGTGCTACTTATGGTCGCCAATACAATAAGCAAGACGACAACTATTGGAAGTTACGCGAACAACTTGCCAATGGAGCGATGGCCACACTCTTACCCCCTTCTGCCATTCGTCCTGAGGTACTACAACAAGACTTGAATAATAGTGTACATTCCGTTTATACACGAGACACCTATTCCCCAGGAGTGGAAATGGATTATGTGTATCAACCCAACATCAACGTAGAAAGACAATATAACGTCAATCTCAAATTGGCGAGCAATGTACGTTGTGAGTCATTGCACTATCTGAAGCACCAGTTAGATACTACTCTCATTCGATGGGCACACGAGTTCTCTCCTGCGCTCTCGCTCCAATATAGCTACAAGACTGGCATTAGCACGAAGGAAGCCAAAATAAGTTATGCTTTTTCCGAAGGCATCCCTAGCATCTACTATCAGTTGCCGACAGTGAACGATAGCGACCCAACCAACATCTACGCCAACAATCCCAACCTGCGCCACTCACTATCGCACAGCGTCAATGGGTATTATTCCTATCAACACCACAGCACACACAGCAATATATCTTTCAGCACGGGATACGGACGCACGGATCGCGCCATTGCCTACGCACGTCAATATCAGCGCCACACGGGCATCACCAAGTGGACACCGCAAAACATTGACGGCAACTGGAACGCAAATGCCTCACTGCAATACTCTACTCCCTTGGGCAAGAAAGAGGCTTTCCAACTGCAAGGCACTAGTGCAGCCTACTACCTCAATTCTGCAGACTTCACCACCGACACCGATGAGATGACGCGCTCTGTGGTGCGCAATCTCACCCTCTCGCAGCATTTAGGCTTGACTTATCAGTTTGGCAATAACCGTGTTGGACTGGAAGGTCGCGTTTCATGGTTACGCAGTCGCTCGGAACTGCGTAACTTCCCATCCACCGACGCTGTAGACTACACAGCCAAAGCTAGTGGTCTTTCCACCTGCCTCAAGATTGGGAAATCGGTAGTGATATGAACTTCTATGCCCGTCGCGGCTACAACGATGCGACGCTCAACACGACCCACTGGGTGTGGAACGCTTCACTCTCAAAACTTTTGATGCGTGGCAACTTAGTCGTCAAGCTCACGGCTGTAGACTTACTCTCACAAATAAGCAACTTACAATACACCATCAATGGCCAAGGTCGCACCGAAACGTGGATTAACGCCCTGCCCCACTACGTGATGCTCGGTGTGCAATATCGTTTTCACATTATGCCTAAGAAGAAACAATGATAGAAACTCAATTTTGAAACTTCGAAAAAAGAGTACTACAAAAGAATATCGTAATTTGCACTTGCTGGTTGTCTCTACATAGAAATGAGAGAAAAGAAAGAGCAAAAGAAAACGTCTATTTCAGTTTCGCTGAAATAGACGTTTATTCGTAAAAAAGTGGACCAGCTTGGGCTTGAACCAAGGACCTCCAGATTATGAGTCTGTTGCTCTAACCAACTGAGCTACAAGTCCGTAAAAAGGAACGTTTTCGTTAAGCCAAATGAGCAGAACCGAGCCTGCTCGAGTTATGCCATGGCGAGAAAACGAAGGATGAAATCCAACAATGCCTTTTGTGCGGGCAAAGTTACATATTTCTGTTGAGATAGCCAAATCTGCACACTAAAAAAGCCAGCTGTCAACAAGAGGACAGCTGGCGGAAGAAAGCGCAAAAAGTCGCGCTAAAACATTGCAACCTCAAAATAAGAGAGAGTAAGTAACAAAATCAAATGTTGCAATGTGTAGGTTCAAAAAGGATTAAGCCTTCTTGATACGCTTGTAGCCATAAACAGCGAGGTCACCAAGTTCTTCCTCGATGCGGAGGAGTTGGTTGTACTTCGCCATACGGTCAGAACGGCTCAAAGAACCAGTCTTGATTTGACCAGAGTTGGTGGCAACTGCGATGTCAGCGATAGTAGCATCTTCAGTTTCACCAGAACGGTGAGAAGTTACTGAAGTGTAACCAGCGCGGTGAGCCATTTCGATAGCGTCGAGAGTTTCAGAGAGAGAACCGATTTGGTTAACCTTGATGAGGATAGAGTTACCGCAACCGAGTTCGATACCCTTCTTGAGGAATTCAACGTTAGTTACGAAGAGGTCGTCACCCACGAGTTGGCAACGGTCGCCGATAGCCTTGGTGAGCATTTGCCAACCTTCCCAGTCGTTTTCAGCCATACCGTCTTCGATAGAGTCGATGGGGTATTTGGTAACGAGTTCGGTGAGGTAAGCCACTTGTTCTTCACGGCTGCGTTTTGCACCCTTAGCACCTTCCTTTTCAGTGTAGTCGTAAACGCCATCAGCGTAGAATTCAGAAGAAGCGCAGTCGAGACCGATCATAACGTCCTTACCTGGTTCGAGACCAGCAGCCTTGATGGCAGAGATGATAGTGTCGAGAGCGTCTTCAGTACCATTGAGAGAAGGAGCGAAACCACCTTCGTCACCTACAGCAGTAGAGAGACCGCGATCGTGGAGCACCTTCTTAAGAGCGTGGAACACTTCAGCACCCCAGCGGAGACCTTCGCGGAAAGAAGGAGCACCAACGGGACGAATCATGAACTCTTGGAATGCGATAGGAGCATCAGAGTGAGCACCGCCGTTGATGATGTTCATCATAGGAACGGGGAGCGTGAAGGTGTTAGTACCACCGATGTAGCGGTAGAGAGGGAGGTTGAGACCGTTGGCAGCAGCCTTAGCCACAGCGAGAGAAACACCGAGGATGGCGTTAGCACCGAGCTTAGACTTAGTCTTAGTGCCATCGAGTTGGAGCATGAGGTTGTCGATGCCGCGTTGGTCGAGCACGCAGTGGCCTACGAGAGCAGGTGCGATGACCTTGTTCACGTTTTCAACAGCCTTGAGGGTACCCTTACCACCATAGCGTGCCTTGTCGCCGTCGCGGAGTTCGAGGGCTTCGTTTTCGCCAGTAGATGCACCAGAAGGTACAGAAGCACGGCCGAGAACGCCGTTTTCGAGAGTTACATCAACCTCAACAGAGGGGAAACCGCGAGAGTCGAGGACTTCGCGTGCTACGATTTTTTGAATTTTCATCGTGTGTATGAAATTTGGATTGAGTATGTTTCGAAAAGTAATTACTTCACGAGTTCTACCCATGCAGCGATGCGGGCAGGATTGTTGTCGGCGTCAGCTTCATCGAGGCAGAGACCCACGAATTTGCCGTCTACGTTCACTTCGCTATCAGTGACTTGGTAGCCTTCGGGTTCGTAAGCACCAACGAAAGTGCAACCGCAATCTTGGAGTGCATCGTAGATTTGACGAAGTGCACCGCAGAAAGTGTCGCCGTAGCCGTCGGAGTCACCGCAACCGAAAAGACCTACTTTCTTGCCATTGAGGTCTTGTGCCTTCAAAGCATCGAGGAAGTCGTACCAGTCGTCTTGCAAATCGCCTGCACCCCAAGTGGATGAACCGAGAAGAAGTGTGTCGTAGTCAGCTACAGAAGCTGCGTCTACGGAACCTACATTGAACACAGCGTCAGTGCCGAGAGCAGCTGCGATGTCTTGTGCTGCAGCTTCTGTGTTACCAGTGGTGCTGCCAAAGAAAATTCCAATCATTGTCGTACGTTTTGAAAGGTTATTAATATGTAGCAGCAAAGGTAGCACATTTTCTTGGTAGCCGCAATTACTGCATGTAGTATTTTTGTGATGCAAATATAAGAAGTTTATTTGAAATAGCCGAATATTGCGTGATTTTCTCACTGGATATAGTGATATTTTCCTCCTTCGCTCCTTCTTTGCAGTGATTCTGCATGATTCGCACACACAAAAGAAAAATAGCCTCACGGGGTGCTCTTTATCGCTGTGGTTTCATCCCGATTCTTGCACGAGGTTTTGTGGTTTGACGATGCAAAGATGCAAGACTATTTTGAACAAAGTAAATTTCTTGGTCAATTCGGGGAAATACGTTATTTTTGCCAACAAAATACACAACAAATAGAACAAAATTCTCCTAAAACACAACTTATCGAAATGCAAAGACTGGACGATATTGACATCAAAATCTTGAGAGAGTTGCAACAGAATGCGAAACTCACGGTGAAAGAATTGGCCGACAAGGTGCATCTTTCCGCTTCTCCCACGTTTGAGCGACAAAAGCGACTGGAACGCGAGGGGTATATTGAAAACTACGTGGCGGTGGTGAATCCTAAACGCGTGGGAAACTCTATCATCGCGCTTTGCAACATCAAACTGAAGCAGCACAGCAGTAGTTTGAGCCGTGCATTTATGGAGGCAGTGCGAGGCATCGAAGAGGTGTCGGAGTGTTACAACACTTCAGGTGACTACGATTTTATGATGAAGATTTATGTGCGCGACATGGAACACTATCAGGAGTTTGTGCTCAACAAATTGGGTAAAATCGATAGTATTGGTAGTCTTCACAGTATATTTGTGATTGGTGAGGTGAAAAACACGCACAAAGTTCCGATTGTGACGGAAGAGGATTTGTAGAAGTGAGTAGGGTTTTCGCTTTTTTTGCGCGGAAAACGGATAAACGCAAAAAACAAACCGGCACAGTGCAAACAAAGGTTTGGTGAAAAAAAGAAATGCTCCCCAGAAACGGCTATTCGTCGTCTTTGGGGAGCATTCCTTCTGCTTTGAGGGCTTCAACAAGCGCCAGGAGTTCGTCATACCATTCTTGTCCGAATCGGCGGATAAGAGGATTTTTCAGGAATTTGTAGATGGGAAGTTTGAGTTCTCGCCCGAGTTGGACAGCGGGTTTGCAAACAGACCATCGATGATAGTTGAGGGCGACGTTTCCATTGGAGAGTGCTTGTTCGCGAATAGGATAGAGGTAGCAACTGATGGGTTTTGCCCAGTCTATTCTGCCTTCTCTGTGTGCGCGGTCGGTGGCGCAGAGACAGATGCCGTTTTTGTCGTAGCAGGTGAAACAGCAGTCTTTGCCATTGACGATGCTTGTGACTAGATCTCCGTCTTCGTCGCGATAGGCTACTCCTTGTTTGTTGAGCACTTTTCGAGCTTTTGGATCGAGTTCCATCCACACGACAGGTAAGACGCGCTCTAGCTCTTTGACTTCGGCTGGTGTGATGGGGGCTCCGGCTTCTCCTTCAATGCAACAGGCTCCGCCGCAGGCTTCGAGGTCGCAACAGAAATGTTCGGTGAGAATGTCGGGCGAGAGTAAAACATCGCCAACTTGGAGAATGGGGAGCATAAATTGTGGGTCTAGTCTATGTGTGAAATAAGCACGCGCAATAAGGATGTATATGTAACGTGCGAAGTATGCGCTTTTAAGGAAGAAAAGTGCTGCGCTTGGGGATGGAGTTGAATGTGAAGTTCGGTTTGCGCCTCAGCGTTTACCACTGGATGGGACTGTGTCCGTGCTGGGTGAGATAAGCATTGGTCTGTGAAAAATGATGCAATCCGAAGAAGGCTCCTCCGTGGTTTAATGCCATGGGGGAGGGATGCGCAGCAGTGAGTACAAGGTGGCGCTGCGTGTCGATGTTCTTGGCTTTTTCTTGCGCTTTGCGTCCCCACAAGAGGAAAACTACGTTATTGCGCTCGCGGTTTACGCGGTCGATGACTGCATCGGTGAATTGTTCCCAACCTTTTCCGAAGTGCGAACCGGGTTTTCCTTCTCTCACGGTGAGGGTGCTGTTGAGCAACAAGACGCCTTGCTTAGCCCAGTGGCGCAAACTTCCGTCGGTGGCGAGGGGTTGTTGCAAATCATCGGCAATCTCTTTGAAAATGTTGCGCAGCGATGGGGGGGATTCTCACTCCTGAAGCTACGGAGAAACAGAGTCCTTCGGCTTGTCCGGCTCCGTGGTAAGGATCTTGTCCGATGATGACTACTTTGACTTGTGAAAATGGACAGAGATCGAAGGCTGCAAATATCTGTTTTCCGGGAGGATAACAGACATTTTCAGCATATTCTTGGCGCACAAATTTGACCAATTGTTCAAAATAGGGTGCAGAGAATTCATCGGCTAAGATGTTGCGCCAAGAAGGTTCGATGTTGATCATTTCAAGACATTGTAGATTTGACATTGGTGAGGACGTTTCCCTTGATGGTGAGCGTATTAGTGTTTATTTTCCCGAAATAAGCATTCTAGCAAGGGAAATCATCGGAAAGAACGGACTCGTGTACGCTACTATTCGAGATAGGTGTAGCCGTATAAACCAGCACGATAGGTGGAAATGAATTCTTTTCCTTCTTCGACGGTGATTTTTCCTTCGTTTACGGCACGAGTCACCCAAGATTCGAGACGGCGCACCAAACGCTTGGGATCATATTGCACATATTCCAACACGTCTGCAACGGTTTCTCCATCAATGGTTTTGTCGATGGTGTAGCCGTCTGTGTCGACAGAGATGTGCACTGCGTTGGTGTCTCCGAAGAGGTTGTGCATATTTCCCAAAATCTCTTGATATGCGCCTACGAGGAACACTCCGATGTAGTATTTTTCTCCTTGTTTGAAACGATGGAGCGGAATGTAGTTGGTCTGCTGATTGTAGTTGACGTAAGTGGAGATTTTTCCATCGCTATCGCAAGAGATGTCTTGCAAAGACGCGCTCACTGTGGGACGCTCTTCGAGTCGATGAATGGGCATGATGGGGAAGAGCTGGTCGAGTGCCCAGTGGTCGGGAAGGGACTGAAAGAGTGAGAAATTGCAGAAGTATTTTTCGGACATCATTTTGTCCAACTTGCGCAATTCGTCGGGAGCGTGCTTTTGATGGTGCACCAATTCTGCGACTTCCGAACAGATGCTCCAATATAGGCTTTCGATTTGCGCACGTGTGCGGAGATCCAAGAGTCCGTGACGGAACAATCCGAGTGCTTCTTCGCGAATATCTTCGGCATCGTGCCAGTCTTCGAGCATGGAACGCGTGGAGAGTTTATCCCAAATCTCGGTGAGATCGTGCACCAACTTGTGATCATGCTCTGAAGGGTGGAAATCCTCTGCCATGTGGGGAACTTCAGTGGTTTCGAGCACTTCTAAAATCAACACAGAGTGATGAGCGGTCAGAGAACGTCCACCTTCGGTGATGATGTTGGGATGTGGCACTTCGTTTTCGTTGGCAGCTTCGCGGAGGATGTAGACAATGTCATTGACATATTCCTGCACGGAATAGTTCACCGAACTCTCTGAGTTGGAGGAACGGGTGCCATCATAGTCCACTCCGAGGCCTCCTCCGCAGTCTACAAATTCGATGTTGAATCCCATCTTGCGGAGTTGCACGTAGTATTGTGCCATTTCGCGGAGCGCAGTACTGATGAGACGGATTTTGGGAATCTGGCTCCCGATGTGGAAGTGAATGAGTTGCAAACAATCTTTCAAACCTTTCTCTTCCAGACGCGTCAAAAGCTGTGAGCAGTTCTGCGCTGTTCAATCCGAATTTTTGAGGCATCTCCTCCAGAACTTTCCCATTTTTCCGGTAGAACGACTGGCGAGTTTGATGCGAATACCTAAATTAGGACGCACTCCCATGCGCTCTGCCACTTGTGCAATGATTTCCAACTCGTGGAGTTTTTCAATCACCAAGAAGACACGCTTTCCCATCTTTTGCGCCAACAAAGCCAACTCAATGAAGTTTTTGGTCTTTGTGTCCGTTGCAAACAATCACCGAATCTGAGTCCATGTTGGTGGCAAGCACAGCATGAAGTTCTGGTTTAGAACCACATTCCAACCCGAGATTATATTTCTTTCCGTGGGAGATAATCTCTTCTACCACCGGACGCATTTGGTTCACTTTGATGGGATAAACGATGAAAATGCTCACCTTTATAGTCATATTCCTTCTCAGCTTGTTCAAAACAAGCCGCAGTTTTCTCAATGCGATTGTCCAAAATGTCGGGAAAACGCAAAGAGTACGGGAGCTGTGATGTCACGTTGTGTGAGATCACTCACGATGTCGCACAAATCAACCTCTACATTATCTTTGCGCGGACGCACAAAGGCGTGACCTTTTTCGTTAATGCCGAAATAGTTCACACCCCATCCTTTGATGTTGTAGAGTTCTTCTGAGTCTTCAATACGCCATTTTCTCATCGTCTGTCAGTTATGTTATCTGGGGAAAGTGGATTCTTATTTATATATTATATATGTATAGTTCAAAAACACATCGGTGGGAGTATCCATCAAGATGTATATACCCATGTGTCGTGAAGAACACCTGTTGCACTTACCTAATTGGTCGTTTCGAGTTTATCGAGAATCATATTCACCACATCAGTGATTTTTTCGAACGAGTCGAGAATATCAACATTCACAATGTGGTGCGCCTTCTCGTAGTAAGGTGCTCTCTCTTCGAGTTGTTGTCGCACAAACTGGTCTGTTTCTTCTGCCGACAAGCCTTGCAGAAGTGGTCGCGTACCTTTGCTCACCTTCAGATGTGCCACAATCGTTTCGGGAGAAGCCTGAAGGTAAATCGTTTCTGCCACTTCGTTCATGTAGTCCATGTTGTCGAAGCGCGTGGGAGTGCCGCCACCACAAGAAAGCACGGTATTTTCAAACTCCGCAGCTTCGTGAAGCATTCGACGTTCCAAATCACGGAAACGCTCTTCACCTTCTTCAGCAAAAATCTTTGGAATCTTCTTGTGAAATCGCTCCTCGATGTACCAATCTAAATCGTAGAATCCGCAATTCAATCGTTTAGCGAGTTGGCGACCTACGGTGGTTTTACCCACGCACATATACCCTACTAGCACGATACACTTCATACGCAGATACTTTTAGGGGCATTTCACCCAATTATTCTTTTGTTGTTGTTTTGGTGCGACTCGTTGTAGTCTTCTTCGCAGGCGATTTCGTAGTTTTCTTCGCTGTTTTCGTAGAAGTCTTTGCGGAAGATTTCGTAGAAGTTTTTGTAGATTTCTTAGATGCTTTCTTGCCATCCGCTTCCACAAACTTCATACACTCTTCGAGCGTAAGCGAAGCCGCATCAGCATGACGATCTTTGGGAATGCGATAGTTGCCACCTTTATATTTGATGTAAGGACCATAACGTCCGTTGAGCACTTCCAATTCAGGTTCTTCTTCAAAACTGCGCAAATGACTATTAGCTACAACAGCGCGCTTCGCCTCGATGATTTCTATCGCACGTTCCAGCGTCACAGCCATAGGATCCTCATCTTTGGGAATCGAAGTGTACGTCTTTGCGTGCAACACATAAGGTCCGAATCGTCCTACGCCAATGGTCACCGTTGTACCTTCATATTCTCCCACAGTGCGTGGAAGTTTGAACAATTCGAGCGCTTCTTCGAGCGTAATTGTCGTGATGCTTTGTCCCTTTTTCAGACTCGCAAATTTGGGTGTTTCATCATCACCTTCGCCACCACCGATTTGCACCATCGGACCATAGCGACCAATCTTCACACTCACCACACGACCACTTTCAGGTTCATTGCCGAGATGTCTTTCACCCACACGTGTTTCCGTGCGTTCTTCCATCACGCGATCCACCTGAGGATTGAACGTATCACAGAAAGAACGGATGATATTCGTCCATTCTTCCTCACCTTCTGCCACGCGGTCGAAATCGTGTTCCACCTTTGCGGTGAAATTATAGTCCATAAAACCGGAGAAGTGATCCAACAAGAAGTCGTTCACCACAATACCGATGTCAGTAGGCACAAGTTTACCACGATTGCTACCGAAGTTTTCGGTGCGTGTTTCAGAGGTAATACTGTCGTCCTCCAAAGTCGCCATCACAAACTCACGCGCCTGTCCTTCACTCTCGCCTTTTGCCACATATTCGCGCTTTTGGATGGTAGAAATCGTTGGCGCATACGTTGAAGGGCGTCCGATGCCGAGTTCTTCCAACTTGTGCACCAGCGAGGCTTCGCTGTATCGTGCAGGTGCCTGAGTGAAGCGTTCCTGCGCAGTAATCGTTTGTCGTTGCAACACCTGTCCTTCAGTCATGGGAGGAAGCAAACCGCTTTCTTCCGCATCACCGTCGTTTTCTTCCACACTTTCGCGATAAAGGCGCAAGAAACCATCAAATTTCACCACTTCGCCGGTTGCAACAAAGTGATGCTCCGAACCACTCACGCTGATCACCGCAGTTGTTTTCTCCAACTGCGCATCCGCCATCTGACTCGCAAGCGTACGCTTCCAAATCAAGTTATAGAGTTTACGTTCTTGCGGAGTTCCTTTGATGTCTTCTCTCGACATATCCGTAGGACGAATTGCTTCGTGCGCTTCTTGAGCCCCTTTCGACTTGGTGTGATAATTGCGACGCTTATGATAGTTCGCTCCCATGCGCTCTGCAATCACGGGTTCAGCCGTGTCAAGGCAGAGTGTAGAAAGATTCATCGAGTCGGTACGCATATAGGTAATCAATCCCGACTCGTAGAGCGTTTGCGCAAGACGCATAGTGGAAGCCACGGAAAATCCAAACTTTCGAGCCGCCTCTTGTTGCAACGTTGATGTAGTAAACGGAGGAGCTGGTGTGCGCTTGGTGGGTTTCGTGGTCAAACTATCAATGCGGAATTCTGCCGTTTTGCAGTTTCCAAGAAAGCATTCACCTCATCAAGCGTAGCAAAACGATGGTTCAATTCAGCTTTCAACGCCACCGTCTGTCCGTTGTCAGTGGGCACACCAAAGAAGGCCGTAACGCGGAAGGCACTTTCAGCCTGAAAAGCCTCAATTTCGCGTTCACGTTCCACAATGAGCCGCACCGTCACGCTCTGCACACGTCCAGCAGAAAGACCGCGGCGTACTTTTCTCCACAACACGGGAGAAAGACGAAATCCCAGTACGCGGTCGAGCACACGACGCGCTTGTTGTGCATCCACCAGATTCAAATCAATCGTGCGCGGATGAGCAATAGCGTCCAGGATAGCCGTTTTCGTGATTTCGTGAAAAACGATACGGCGCGCCGTAGCAGGGTTCAATTTCAAAACTTCCGCAAGGTGCCAAGAGATGGCTTCTCCCTCGCGGTCTTCATCGGATGCCAACCAAATGGTCTCCGCCTTCTTTGCAGCTGCACGAAGTTCACTCACCACTTTCTGTTTGTCGGCCGGAATTTCGTAGTGCGGCTGGAAGGTTTCAGGATCCACACCATCGTTTTTCTTATCTAAATCGCGGATATGTCCATAACTCGACATCACTTTGAAATCATCACCGAGGAATTTTTCAATCGTTTTTGCCTTCGCCGGACTCTCCACTATGACCAAATTCTTTTGCATAGCATTTTTATTTGCTGCAAAATTACGCCACATAGTGAGATATTACAAGAAAAAAGCCTTTTTTTTGGGGTGACACTCAACGTTTTATAAGAAGAAGAGCTATTTCCACCCCACATTTCTCCTTTTTCTGCCTTCATCCCCCTTCATCTCTCTCAAATCAACAGCACGTTTCTTATAGTTTTTTCTTTTCGGAAACTATAAGATACGTGCTGTTCATCAACCTGCGAAAGCGTCACCGCTTAGCGGAACACAATAGCATAGGGTTCAATACCCACTGTCTGACGGCTGAGTAAATGCCCCGTACCCGTATAGGTGTAAAGATAACCAGCCGATGTGTATTTGCTCTTAACATCGAGAACACTGTGCGAAGTCACCAACACACGACCGGTGCGAGGATGCACATTCATAGCAATGGGATCGAGCGGCCAATTATCTTTGGCAAAATTCTCCGCTACCACCTTACCGCTCTGCGTATCGTAGACATTCCACGTCAAACTGATTTTTCCGGTGTTCCAATCCACCATTTTATTGATGATATGGAGTTCATTTTTGTGTGTTGCAATGATGTTGCCGGCTGCAAAAACACTGGTTTTGTCGTCTTTGCTCACCTTCCACACGCGCGCAGGAATTTGGCCATAATCTCCCATGCACACCACAAAGATGTTACCATCTTCTGCCAACACCATTTGAGTAGGATTAACACCTTCCACTACGGTCTGGTTCTGTCCATTCTCACCATTACCACCCTCTGTTGGAGTGGTTTGGAGCATCACCTCACCCTCCTTGTGGAAGTTCGACAAATTCACTTTGCTCAAACGCTTACCATTGACATAGCCTTTTTGATAATTATATCCGTCGCTGATGGTCACATAGAGCATCCCATCGCGCACCACCACATCCACGGGATTGGGTCCCACTTCCACCTGTTGTTTCACTTGCAAATCGAGGGTGTCTATTTTTGACACCTGACCCGTGTTGTTCGCCACATAAATATGCCCTCCATAGGCTGCAATGCCTTGGGGCTGACTAGTAGTTATAGTGCTAATAAACTTGTGACTTTTAGCGTCTATCACTTGCACGGCATTAGAGCCCCACAAACTTACATAGAGTTTTGAGCCATACACCACTCCATCTTGCGGTGCTTCGCCCAACGAACGACCATTGACAGTGCTGAACACACTGTTGTGCAACACATTTTCTTTCCAATCATAGAAGGAATAACTGCCTTCTATTTTAGCACCCTGATTTCCTTGATTGAGCACAAACGCACCTTCTCCCAGCGATGTTGCAGGGGGAGGAGTGAGTCGAGGTGTTTCCTCATCGATACAAGACGCGAAACTGAGTGCAGCCACAAGAAGAGTGGCTAAAAACTTGAATTGCTTCATTTGAATATTGAAATTATGATAAGATATTACGAAGTATTTACAAGATGCAAGATGCAAGATGATATGTGTACTAGAAAGGCAAAACAACACACATCTCCGATAAACATCTAAAAACTAATGATGTTGCGCCACATCACACTGCGACCGGGCAGTGGATAACCACGCACCAATTCGTAGTGGGTGTTGGTCACATTGTTTATCACTCCCTGCGTGAGCCATTCCATGTTGCCCCATCGGAATGTGCGCCCCACGGCAGTGTGCAAAGTGGCATAAGGGGCTAGGCGCGCTTCAGGCCAGTGATTCGCCGTGGCGTGTCGCTCCGCGCAATAGTCGCCCGTGAGCGAAACATCACACCACGGATGGCTCCACACCAGCACGAGATGCGCCGTAAATTCGGGGATATAAGGCAACTGCAACCCATAAGTCGGTGAGGAGCGACTGCTCTCATCGGTCACTCGTTGCCACGAAGCCGTAAAACTCCCCTCCATCGCTTGCCGTGGCGCAATCGTGCAGCGCAATTGTGTGCTCAGATCTAAGCCTATGGCATTGACGCGGTCTAAATTTGTGGTGCGCCACACGTTTGGTTCACAGGAATGCCCAAAATGCGATCCAGCACTCGATTGTGATACACATCGACACTACCTTTCCACAGCAGCGAGGACGCCTGCGGCACGTGCTCCACCGATAGCCCCACCGACATTTGTTGGGTGCGCTCAGGACGCAAGTCGGCATTTCCATAGTGATGATAGTAGTTTTCGGTGAAACTCGGCATTCTGAAAAGGGTTTGCACCACACCGCGCAGAGTGCCTCGCGAGCTGCGCCACTGCCAAAGTTGCTGCGCTGCCGAGCAACTCCACGTCCATCTGTGTGCATCGGTAGCCACTGTGGTCGTTTCCCACGGCATCAGTGCATAAGCCTCAGCTCCACGCCCTTTCACCTGGTGCCAAAAGTCGTGTCGCAACAAGCGAAGAGTGAGCATTGAACGCTGGCGTACAAAACGCAGCGAAACGCTTTGCTGCAAAGCCATTCGCGCCACTTCATCAAACCGCCCCATGTTGCTACGCAAGGCCGTGTGCGTGGCATCTACGGCATAAGCCATTTGCCACGAAGGCGCAAGTTGCACTTCACCGCCAAGACTACTCCACCATTGTTGCTGGCGATAGTCTTCCTCGCGCAAACCTTTGGGATATTCTCTGCCAAAGTCCACATAATTCAGGCGTTGTGTGGCATATTGTCCTGCCCACTGCCAAGCGCAACTTTGGTTTCGTCCACGGTGCGACAGTTGAACAGCAGACTGCGCGGTCTGCAAATCTTCTCCATTGCGCGTAGTGTAGTGCACCACGGCTCCGGGCAATTTCTGCACCTGTTGTTGATGCACCAAACGCACTTGGGTGCGCTGCGCTGTTGTTTGCCAACGCCAAAAGGCCGCTCCCTGCCAGCGTTGCCACGGACTTTGTTGTCGGTGGCCATAGTCGTAACCATTGCCATTGACCACACGATAGGGAAAATCATTGTCCGCTCGCGCAAAACTCCCCTCGGCTCCTAGCGTATGCGCACCTTGTGTGCGATGGGCAGCGGCGTCTACGGCCACTTGCCCGAAACTTCCCCACTCCACTCCGATATGTGGCACGAGGTCTATCGTACTCAGTGCCAAGTGCGCAGCCCCCAGACTTCTCACACTCGTCAGCAAAGCAGGTGCATCAGCAATAGACCACTGCATTTGACTCACATCGCTCAGTCTGAACTTACTCAAATCGACCATACCGCTTGCCATTTCTCCAACGGGAAAACCATCAACCGTGACCACCGTGTGAGCTGCCCCCAGACCACGTGAAGATAGGCTCACGAGTGCGCCCGCTCCGCCATAGTCGCGCAATTGCACGCCGGGCAAAGTGCGCAAGGCGTCTACCAAATGCACAGTGCCTTGTCGTTGCCACTCGCGTTGTTCGATGCGCCACAATTGGTGGGTCGCCATTTGCTGTTCCACACGCTGGGCACTCACCTCAACGGGGGAAAGATGGCGCAACGTATCTTCCCCTCCACCGAAGAAAGACAAAAGAGTAAAGAGACAAGTGGAAAACAGACTAGACAACATAGGCACAAAATTACGAATTTATCGTTGGCTAAAACAATAGCCTCTATAAAATATATGGGAGGATATGCACCCAAAAAGTTGTAAATCGGCCAAAAACTGACAAGAAAACTTTATACGCACACTATTTTGCAATCTTGACCCATCAGAACAAATAGATTTTGCAGAAAACTGCACTAGGGGGACTTCCTTCGCGCACGCGCGCGCCTTCCAACTGCGATTTAGTTTTTTTGCTGTCACAAGTGTCACACACCTCCTCAAAAACACTGATTTATTTTGAAAAAACGATTACTCCCACACTCACCATCACCGTCTTTTTTCCACCCTCTTTTCTTTATTTCAGCCCCCAAAAGCAAACAAATCCTAACAAAACACCATATTCCACTATATTTCAATCTATTACGCGGACCACTGTGACACTTGTGACAGCAAAAACACAAAAACTCCTGTATACGTGTGTATGTACGCGCGCGCGAGAGGCTTTTCGCATCCATCATTTACATTTCTCAACACGATATGTTCACTCCCCTTCCTCTCCCATAAAAATTCCACCTCTCCCAACCTTCTTTTTCACCTCTTCCCGATTTCTGTCCATCCATTATCAACTTTCCACAAAACGACGGCTTGTTTTTCATAAAACAACGGCATGTTTTCCACAAAACAACGGCTTGTTTTTCACAAAATGACGGCTTGTTTTTTCTCAAAATAGGACATACACTGCTCTACCACAAAACATTCCGACATTTACTAGCTTGGGCAAATCATCTCATTGTGTCACACAAATTTTCAGAAAAATGCACTTTCACTTTGCGATAAAAATACAATGTGTAAATTTGCAATACAAATTCACAACTTAACACGCATTTCCTATGGACTCCAATAAAGTCAATACATTTCTTGCGATGTGTTCCAAGTATTTTTCTCCGCAGCAACTAATGGATTTACGCAATAGAATGCTATGTCTTCCACCTGACGCAGAGGATATAATTTATATGGTTGAACTAAAGGATCCAACTACAGCATTGCTCATAAGTATTTTCTTAGGTGGATTTGGGATTGACCGTTTTTATATTGGTGATGTAGGCCTCGGAATAGGTAAACTTTTAACTTGCAGTGCTTGTTGTGTTTGGGGGTTTATTGATTTATTCTTGATTATGGATGCTACTCGCGAGAAGAATTACCAATCAATGCTACTCGCCCTTAGTCAATTTAGCTAAGTCACATTGTGTAGGTGCTACACATTGAACTAGCCATCAAAGGTTTTATTTGATGGGAAAATAAAAATAGCCGTTTCAATGGGTTTCATTGAAACGGCTATTTTCAGTTCAAAAGAAAAGTTAGCACTGATATAAATTTCGGATGATAACCCAAAATATGGTTATCAACATATAGACTAGAATAGCAGGAGCGCTCGACAGTCGTGTACGTATAAATCGGCCTTTTTCAAAATATCTAAGACATTGAAAAATAAGCAAGAACACAACAACCCAAGGAAGAAAATAGTTGTAGCGAATGGCCTCTAAAAAATGTCCGTGCATCAGAGAATGAAAGACTCTTTGAGCACCACAACCCGGACAACTATACCCCGTTGCAGCGCGAAACAAACAAGGTAGTCCCCATACTTCGTCTTGCCTATTCTTGAAAATCCAAAACCCAACGACGAGGCAAAAGCAAAGAACGAGAAACCAACGAAATTTCTTCATAGGGAGAACTAAGAAATATAGGACAGAGTGAAAACACGCAATCGAAAGCACGGAATGTGGTCTACAAATATAGCAATAAACCCAACAACAAGCAACCGTTTTTTCAATTTTCTTCTGACAAAGTTTGTCGAGGAAACGGACGTATCAACCTTAAAACCAAACCTGTTCAGGTTCTAATGACCGATTTGGGTTAAACAAAAATAGTCGACACTGAGAGGAGGTTAGGCAGAAAAAGAGCAAATGGATTATCTACTCACAATCAAGCACTTAGTTTTTATCGACTGAAGTAAAATTTCACAGGGCATTTTTTTTTCAAAAAAATAGAGGAGAGAAGTGATGAGAAATTAGTAACTTTGCTTGCTACTATAACGTATATCCCTTTGCCAATGCATACAATCTGTCCTACATACCACGTTCCTGTGCTGCTACACCCCACTGTCGATGGCCTTAACATACGTCGCGATGGCGTGTATATTGATGCTACTTTGGAGGTGGCGGACATAGTAGAGAAATCTTAGCACGATTGGGAAATGATGGTCGATTGTTTAGTTTTGACCAAGATGCGGATGCCGTGGCAAATGTGCCGGAAGGCGAGAATAGATTGACCTTTGTGGCGAGCAATTTTCGTTTTCTCTCACGATGGATGAGATATTACGACTGCGCAGGCGAGGTGGACGGTGTGTTGGCTGACCTAGGGGTTTCGAGTCACCATTTCGATGCCGAAGAACGAGGTTTTTCTTTTCGTTTTGACGCTCCCCTCGATATGCGTATGAATGTGCGCGGAGGAAACACAGCAGCGCAAGTGCTGAACACGGCTTCGGAAGAAGAACTAGCGAAGGTGTTTCAGATTTATGGTGAGTTGAAAAATGGACGCAGACTTGCAGCAGCGGTGGTGAAACATCGAGGCGAACGTGCTTTTAGCACAATCAATGATTTGCTTCAAGTGGTGCAACCGTTGATGCCGCGCGACCGTGAGAAGAAGGATTTGGCGAAGGTGTTCCAAGCGCTTCGCATTAAAGTGAACCACGAGATGGATGCACTGGAAGAGATGTTGCAAGCAGCACTCCGCGTGTTGCGGCCTGGTGGACGTCTTTCGGTGCTAACTTATCACAGTTTGGAAGATCGTATGGTGAAAAACTTTATGCGGTCGGGCAACATTACGGGTAAGGTGGAACAAGACTTTTATGGCAATCGTCTTTCTCCTTTGCGCCCCATAAACAACAAGGTGATTATTCCCTCGGAAGAGGAACAATTGGCTAACCCTCGCAGTCGTAGTGCAAAATTGCGCATCGCAGAGAAATTATAGCTCGTGGGTGCATAGAAAGACATTAAGACTGAGTAAGTTTGTAGTATTTAGACTCTTCAATCAGAAACAATGAAAGAAGTAGATTTCGACATCATCATTCCCCAAAAAGAAGATATGGTGGCTCCGCAAGATGAGGACACACTAGCCCAATCGGACGATTCCAGCGTGGCGACATCAGATGAGGAGGAAACAGAAGACGTGAAAAAAAAGGAACTGACCAATGTGCCTCAAGATGAAGACGATAAGCCACAAAAAGAGGAAATCAACGGTGAATTGGCGCCAATGGTTGATGGAAGATGATGAAAGGCTGGATCGGGAAATGCTGAGAGAGTTTATAAAAAGCATCGAATTTACGACTTTCTTTCGCAACAACTGGAAAATAATTTTGGTGATTGTGGTTTATTCTATCATCTATGTTTCTATGGGATATTATCACCGCAATCTCTTGATTGAAAACGACAAATACACTCGTGAAGTGTTGGACAGACGCTACAAAGCCTTGACGCGATCAAGCGAACTGCATGAGCGCACACTTGGCTCAAAAATAGAAGACCAACTGCAAGACACTACGTTGCAATCGTCAACAGAAGCTCCTTACGAATTGCCCGTGAACGCAAAAGAAGATTAGGTAGTGGAGGTTTTCAAGAATAAAGAATACTGAGCGAGCAAAACGAGTTTCGCCAAAGATTAGCAAAACAAACGGATTAACATAAGCGTGTTCTGAATTGCAATGGATATACGATCAAAGTTATCGAAATGGTTGAATGAAAACATATACTCCGTAGTTTGGTATGGTTTCATCTTCGCCTTCCTCCTTGTTTTAGGGAAGACGGCATACATTATGTTTGTGGAACACGACTATTGGATGACGGTGAGTTTGAGATATGAGAAAAAACTCAAACCACTGCCGGCTACTCGTGGAAATATCCTTTCGGCAGACGGACAGGTGCTGGCTACTTCACTCCCCGAATATCGACTTTTTCTTGACCCGATGTCGTGGGAGCCTGACTCGGCTCGCCGCGTGAAAGACCAAGTGGTGCGCGACTCTATTCTAAACACCAAATTGGACAGTATGCTCACGGGAGTGAAACGCATTATTCCCGATTTGAAGTGGAAAGAACGCGCGAAGCCATACTCAAAGGACGCAAAAAATGCAGTCACTCTATTTCTTTGTATCCGAAACGTGTGACGTATATTCAATTGACTGAACTGAAAAAATTACCTTTGCTCAACCTCCCTTTGGGAAAGAGTGGGTTTTACACGGAAGAATATCGTCGCCGCAAGAATCCTTATGGACGCTTGGCAATCCGTACCATCGGAAGTTTGCGCAGCGAAAACGACGAACCGCTCAACGGGTTGGAACTTGCTTTTGACTCCCTACTCAGCGGTAAACCAGGCACTTATCACAAGTTGAAGGTAGCCAATAGATATATTACGCAGATTGACACTCCGTCTGTGGATGGTTGCGATTTGGTGACCACCATTGACGTGAGTATGCAGGATTTGACCGAAAAAGTGTTGGGAGATCAACTGCGCTCAATTGGTGCGAGAGCGGGTATGTGCATCTTGATGGAAGTACAAACGGGAAATATCAAAGCCATTTCATCGCTTTCTCGTTTGGAAAATGGTGGATATGCAGAGATAGATCCGCGCGCTGTGACCAATATGATGGAACCTGGTTCGGTGTTTAAACCTATGTCGTTTATGGTGGCGATGGAAGATGGAAAAATCAATATGAACACCACTTGCAACACAGGCAACGGCATTCGCGAGATGTATGGTCGCAAGATGCGCGACTCCGACTGGCGCAAGGGAGGAAATGGTGTGCTCACTGTGCCTGAAATCATCAAGAAATCTTCGAACGTTGGGGTGAGTACGCTCATCGACAACGCTTATGCAAGCAATCCCGACCAATTTGTAGCTGGTCTTCAGCGCATCGGCATCATGGAAGACTTGCACATCCCCATACCAGGTTACAAAAAAAACCGCGCATCCGCTATCGCAAAGACAATCCCGACCGATGGTACGGTACCACTCTGCCGTGGATGAGCATCGGATATGAAACGCAAGTTCCACCTATTTCTACCCTCACCTTCTACAATGGAGTAGCAAATGGCGGTAGACTCGTGGCTCCTCGATTTGTCACTGAAGCCCGAAGAGGAGATGAAGTGGTGCAGGAATTCCCTACAGTGGTGCTGCGCGAAAAGATGTGCAAACCCGAGGTGCTGCGCAACATCCAAATTTGTTTGGAAGGCGTCGTGGGTAAGAACACCGGTACAGGTAAATTAGCTTATTCCAAATACTTCTCCGTGGCTGGTAAAACGGGTACGGCGCAAATTTGGAGTAAGGGTGGATTTGCTTCCAACTATCTGGTGAGCTTCGCAGGTTATTTTCCAGCCGATCGACCTCGATATTCTATGATTGTCTGCATAGAAAAGGGAGCACCAGCCTATGGCGGTATTCACTGTTGCCCTGTGTTTAAGAAAATCGCGGAAGGGGTGATGGCTAAAAACCATAAGACGAACTATGAAGCGGCTATCGACACCACTGCTTTGCGCACGGCTCCTCCTATGATGCAGAGTGGTAACTTAGTGGCTCTCAGCGAAGTGCTCAAAGAACTTAAACTACCGCACCGCAATAACTACCACACGTCGGAAGGTCTTGCGTGGGGACAGCCTTTGAACCAAGGTTCGCTCTTGCTCAACAACGAATCCACCCAAAAAGGACTTCCTTCCGTCATCGGTTACGGATTGCGCGATGCCGTTTATCGCCTGGAACGAATGGGAGTGAAGGTAAAAGTCTCTGGATTTGGTAGAGTTGTTGCGCAAAGTTTGCCCCCTGGCACACCCATTAAAGCTGGAATGGTGGTGCAGATTCAGTTGTCTATGGAGAAAAAACCAAACATTGACATCGAAATGTCTGAAGAGTCGGCTGTGACTCCAGAAACAACTACTCCATCTTCGAATGCAAAAACTCCATCTGCGGGGGCAACTAATTCATCATCGGGTGCTACCACCGCTTCTTCGAATGCAGCAGCTGCAAAAAGCGAGAAAACATCGTCAAATGCAGCAGCGAAAACCGAGAAAAAGTCTGAGAAAAAGGTAGAAAAGAAAGACAATTCTTCTGGTAATAAGGAGGAGAAGACGAAGAAACAAAACGCTTCGGCTAAGGAAAAAGACAAATCTTCGGAGAAGAAGTCTGAGAATAAGCCAAAATCTTCTGACAATAAGTCGAAATCTTCCGACAAATCGGAAGCCACTAAGCAGAAAGAAAAAGGCGAAAAAAAGGAAGAAAGTTCCAAGAAAAAGAACGAACCTTCTAAAAAAAGCAGATTCTTCAGCAAAAGAAAAAAAAGACGACTCCTCCAAGAAAAAAAGACGATTCTTCAAAGAAAAAAAGACGCTCCCAAGAAATCCAAATAAGCAACAAGTATAACGTGTCTCGGCACGCATAACATACATAGATTCAATGCAATGATTCTAAAAGAAATCCTAAGCCACGTAGACATACTCGACTACAAAGGCAACTTAAATTGCAACATTAGCGACATCGACATCGACTCACGCAAAGTGAGTGAGAGTCATCTTTTCGTTGCCGTCAAAGGAACACAAACAGACGGACACACCTTCATTGACAAAGCCGTTTCGCAAGGCGCAAGTGCCGTGGTGTGCGAAGAGATTCCGGCAAATGTTCCCGAAAACGTCACCTTCGTTCGTGTTGCCAACACCGAACAAGTGGTGGGCATCCTTGCTACAACCTTCTACGGTGATCCCACGGGTCGATTCAGCACCCCCTCCACAGAGAAAGCCGAAACCCACACAACGTTGTCAGAACAATCAGACGCTGTTTCTCCTTCCGATGAGCAACAACCCACCGACGTCTGCACGAGGAAAAGTCCGCTCAAGTTGGTAGGAGTAACCGGCACCAATGGTAAAACAACCATCGCCACAGTGCTCTATCAACTCTTCCGTGGATTAGGCTATAAAGTAGGACTCGTCTCCACCGTTTGCAACTACATCGACGACCAAGCCGTGGAAGCCACCCACACCACGCCCGACCCCGTCTCCCTCAACCATATCCTCGCCGACATGGTAGAAGCCGGTTGCGAATACGCTTTATGGAATGCTCTTCTCACTCCATTCATCAACACCGCATTGGAGGTTTGAAATTCACAGGCGGCATTTTCACCAATCTCACCCGCGACCACTTAGATTATCACAAAACATTTGAGAACTATCGCGACGCGAAGAAAATGTTTTTCGACAGTCTCGACAAAGAAGCCTTTGCCATCACCAATCTCGACGACCGCAATGGCGCAGTGATGGTGCAAAACTGCAAAGCACAAGTGCGCACCTACAGCACACGTAGCATGGCAGACTACAAAGGACGCATTGTAGAAGAAAGCATCGAAGGCATGTTACTCGACATCAACGGCAGCGAAGTGAGCGTACCCTTTGTGGGTCGTTTCAACGTGAGCAACCTCCTCGGTGTCTACGGAGCCGCAGTGATGCTGGGAAAAGAAGCCTCAGAAGTGCTCCGCGTACTATCCACACTTCGTCCCGTCAATGGTCGTTTTGAAGCCATCCGTTCCCCAAAAGGTTGCAGTGCCGTCATCGACTACGCCCACACGCCCGATGCTTTAGAGAATGTGCTCTCGTCTATTCAAGAAATCCTCAACGGCAAAGGTCAAATCATCACCGTTTGTGGTGCAGGTGGCAACCGCGACAAGGGCAAACGTCCTCTCATGGCGCAAGAAGCAGCCAAACGCTCCGACCGCGTCATCATCACCTCCGACAATCCACGTTTTGAACGTCCCGAAGACATCATTGCCGATATGCTCGCAGGATTAGACGAAGCAGGACGCGCCAAAACACTCGCCATCACCGACCGCCGCGAAGCCATTCGCACCGCAGCCGCACTGGCACAAGCAGGCGATGTCATCCTCATTGCAGGAAAAGGACACGAACCCTATCAGGAAATCGAAGGAGTGAAACACCATTTCGACGACCACGAAGAAGTACGCGCCGCTTTCGGCATCGCTTAAACAAACCGCTGGAAGTGTAAGCAAACAGCAACCCCGCTGTGAGTGTAAGCAAAGCACACTCACCAACGGTTCACCCAGCATACATTTTTACTAAGTACAAGCATTCACGCTTCGCTGAGTACATATCATTTATAGTATAGAAAATGCTCTACTATTTCTTTCGATTTATCGAACAATTTGGCATCCCCGGCTCAGCCATATGGGGATACATCTCCTTTCGCTCCCTCCTAGCTCTAATTCTAGGACTCATCATCTCCATGTGGTTCGGTGAGCGCTTCATCCGTTTCATGCGTCGTCGCAACATTGGTGAAACAGCCCGCGACGCCAGCATCGACCCCTTTGGAGAAAGAAAGTCGGTGTGCCCTCCATGGGAGGCATCATCATCATTGTCGCCATCCTCGTCCCCACACTTCTCCTCGGTCGTCTGCGCAACATCTACACTATCCTCATGATTGTCACCACCTTGTGGTTCGGACTCATCGGGTTTCTAGACGACTACATCAAGATTTTCAAGAAAAACAAAGAAGGACTTGCTGGAAAATGGAAAATCCTCGGTCAAGTCATTATGGGACTCATCGTAGGACTCACCCTCTATCTCAGTCCCGACGCCGTGATTCGTGAAAATGTGGAACGCGCCCGCGTAGGCGATAAAGTAGAAATCGTGCACAAGAGCGAAGCGGTGAAGAGCACCAAGACCACCATTCCCTTCTTCAAAAACAACAACTTCGACTATGCCGATGTTGTCGGTTTTCTCGGCGAACACAAACAAGCTGTCGGTTGGGTAGTATTCGTTCTTATGGTCATCATCGTCACCACCGCCGTGTCCAACGGAGCCAACCTCAACGACGGAATGGACGGCATGGCCGCAGGAAACAGTGCCTTCATCTGCATTGCCCTAGGCATACTCGCCTATGTGTCGAGCCATATCGAGTATGCCTCCTACCTCAACATCATGTTCGTACCAGGTTCGCAAGAACTGGTCGTTTTCATCTGCGCCATGGTTGGTGCACTCATCGGCTTCTTGTGGTATAACGCCTATCCCGCACAAGTCTTCATGGGCGACACAGGTTCGCTCACCATCGGAGGCATCATTGCCGTCTTTGCCATCATCATTCACAAAGAACTCCTCATCCCCGTGCTCTGTGGCGTCTTCTTCTTCGAAAGCCTAAGCGTCATCATCCAAACACAAGTGTTCAAGTTCTTCAAACGCAAAGGCAAACGCATCCGCGTGTTCAAGAGCACCCCCATTCACGATGCCTTCCGCCGTCTCGACAGCCAACTCGACCCCACCTCCCAATACGTCTTCCGCAACTGGCCGCGTGGAGCCTGGCACGAGTCGAAAATCACCGTGCGTTTCTGGATCACCACCATCCTCCTTGCCGCACTCACCATCATCACTCTCAAGATTCGATAACCCCCTCTCTGCAAATCTTCTTCAACGATGAAACTTGCCGTTCTCGGTGCCGCCGAAAGTGGAGTCGGCGCCGCCATCCTCGCTCAACAAAAAGGTTATGATGTCTTTATCTCCGATATGGGCACCATTCGTCCACACTATAAAGAGATGCTCGATGCCCATCACCTTGCGTGGGAAGAAGGCAAACATAGCCCCGAACGCCTGCTCGATGCTGACGAAGTGGTGAAAAGTCCCGGCATCCCCGATGATGCCCCAATGGTTGCGGCACTGCGTGAGAAAAACATCCCCATTCTCTCCGAACTCGAATTCGCAGCGCGCTACACCAACGCCAAGATGCTCAGCATCACAGGCTCCAACGGCAAAACCACCACAACATCTCTCATCTTCCACATCCTCCAGTCTGCCGGATTCAACGTAGGATTAGCCGGAAACATCGGTCGTTCGCTCGCACTTCAAGTAGCAGAAATCGAAGAAAAAGGCGACCGCGATTGGTATGTATTGGAAATCTCCTCTTTCCAACTCGACAATATGTACGACTTCCGTGCCAACATTGCCGTGTTGCTCAACATCACCCCCGACCACCTCGACCGCTACAACTTTGAAATGATGCGCTATGTTCGTTCCAAAATGCGCATCACCCAAAACCAAACGGCCGACGACTGCTTCATCTACTGGGCTGACGATGAATACATCCCAAGCGAACTTGCCAGTCACAACCACGGACAGAAGATGCTGCCTTTTGCCGACCACCAGCGCGAAGGCATCATAGCCTATGGACAAGGCGAGAGCGGCAACGACTCCTACGGTTTTGCCCCCAATGCTTCACTCAAAGTAGACCAACCCCGTCCCTTCGAAGTTGCCCTTTCTCAACTTTCCCTCCCCGGCAAACACAATCTCCGCAATTGCCTTGCGGCCGCCCTTGCCGCCCTTGCCGCAGGAGTAGACGAAGCCACCCTCACCCGCTGCCTTAGCGACTTCCCCGGTGTGGCACATCGACTAGAGCGTGTGGGCACTTTCCACGGCGTCAACTACATCAACGACTCCAAAGCCACCAATGTCGATGCCTGCTACGTAGCCCTCGATGCACAAACCACCCCCGTGGTGCTCATAGTCGGAGGACTCGACAAAGGCAACGACTACAGCACCCTCTTTCCGCTCATCACGCGCAAGTGCCGTGCCCTCGTCTTCCTAGGTGCCAACAATGCTCCCCTCCACGAAGTCTTCGACACCCTTTGTGCCGAGCACAACATCGCCATTGCCGACACCAACTCTATGCAAGACTGCGTAGCCGCTTGCCATCAATTGGCACACGAAGGCGACACCGTGCTCCTTTCGCCCTGTTGCGCATCATTCGATCTCTTCAAAAATATGGGAGATCGCGGTGATCAATTCAAGACCCTCGTACAACAGCTATAACCCACCAGCAGATGAAGAATATTTTCAAAGGCGACAAAGCCATTTGGTACATCTTTATATTATTGCTCTCCATTTCTCTCATCGAAGTGTTGAGTGCAGGCTCCTACTTGGTGATGAAAGAAGGGAGCTTCACCGCTGTCATCATGCAGCAGGTCACTTTTGCCTTTATATCCTTAATGGCTGCTTGGAGCGTTCACTTCATCAAATGCTATAAATACAAATTCTTGCTGTTATTCGGCAACTTTTTTTCCATTTTGTTCCTGATAGTGGCACTCGTCTCAGGACAATCCATCAACAACGGTGCGAGATGGGTCCACATTGCTGGAATTAGTTTCCAACCCTCTGAAATAGCAAAGGGAGTACTCATTGTGGGAACTGCCACATTGATTGCCAATGAATACAAAATGGGGAAAACTTCAGCAAAATCTCTCTACATCACCACGGGGCTATCATTGATAACATTCCTCTTCATTGTCACTCAAAACCTGTCTACGGCACTCATCGTCTTTGCCTGCTCCTATGCCCCTTTCATCTTCTTCCCCCCTCCCTTCAAAGCCATCAAAAAGGTAACTACTATCTTGCTTGGCTTAGGCCTATTCGGCGTGTTTTGTTTCAGTCTTCTCCCCAAAGATCCCGACGCTGAAATCTATAAGAATCCACTGATGCAGCGTGTCAGCACGTGGCGCAATCGCGTGTCGGGCGATTCATTTAAGAAAACAGCCAACCCCAACGATTTTGAAATCACCGACCGCAACAGACAGGTTGTCAATGCACGCATTGCCATTGCCCGTTCACACGGACTTGGGGTGCGTCCCGGACGCTCCGTGCAGCGCGACTATCTTTCTGCAGCCTATTCCGACTTCATCTATGCCATCATTGCCGAAGAACTTGGATTAGCCGGTTGCGTCTTGGTCGTCTTCCTCTACCTGTTCTTCCTCTATCGGTGCATAAAACTTGCCCAACAGAGTCCAACCATCTTCCCCGCCGCGCTCATTATGGGACTGTCCATTATGATTGTGGGACAAGCATTTGTCAATATGGCGGTGGCTGTCGGACTCGGGCCCGTCACTGGACAAACCCTACCGCTCATCTCCAAAGGAGGAACATCAGCCATCATCACAGGTGCTTATTTGGTATGATTCTCTCTTGCAGTCGTGAAATTATGAAGAGAAACAGTGAGCGACAACAACTCATTGCCGAAGCCAATGCCCAATTGGCGACTGCTAAATAGAGCAGTGACTTCCCGACTCGAAAATGCTTTTTTCTATGAAGCAAATACTCCTTCTTTTGCTCAGTTGCTTTGTTCAACTTAGTTTTGCGCAAGCACCCCCTAATGTGCTCCCTTTGCAACAGGACATCCAAGTGGAGTTTCAAACCACGATGGGAAATTTCCGCGTTCGACTGTTTCGCGACACCCCCATCCACTCCAAGCATTTTGCGCAACTCGTGAAAGAGGGTTACTATGATGGACTACTCTTTCACCGCGTCATTCGCAACTTTATGATTCAAGCGGGTGATTCCACCTCGCGCCACGCTCTATCGGGTCAATCTCTCGGAGAAGCTGATCGCAACTACACCCTTGCTCCCGAATTTCGCACCCCAACTCACTACCATCATCGAGGTGCGCTGGCAGCTGCTCGCGAGAGCGACGATGTCAATCCGGAGCGGAGAAGCAGCGCAACGCAGTTTTATGTGGTGTGGGGCAAAAGGTGGACGCCCAATGACCTTGCCAATGTGCGCGAACACGTGGAAGAAGAAACAGGCATCAACGATCTCATCACCGACAATATGGCACTCGACTACTACACGCGCGGTGGTTCGCCCCATCTGGATGGTCAATACACCGTATTTGGAGAGGTTGTAGAAGGATTAGATGTCATCGGCAAGATACAAAGTGTAAGCACTGATCGCAACGATCGTCCGCGTATTGATGTCCGCATCCTCACCGCTCGCATCATACCCACTGCCCCACCTCAGTGATATGTGCATTTTGCCATTCCGGTCAAACCCTCCTCAACCAACGATTACTCCAAAGCCTTCCCCATTCTTGGATTCAACCCCAATTGATTCGGCAGGTTATCTTTTCAATGAAAGATTTGGAATTATAACGGTTAATGCCTGATTAGAATTTAAACGCCTTCTCCCCATTTTTACATCCCCCTATTATGATATGGGTCGAAACAGAGGGAAAGAGTGAAAAAAACGCAGAAAAGTGACATTTTCAATTTGAAGATGTCACTTTTTGCTATCTGCAGTTTACAACAAAGGAGGAAACACATCTACATCTGTTTACCGCTTGTTGGCAGCCTCATCAAGATGTCCCCTACTTTGCATTACCTTTTCTCCTTCACAGAAGCACACCCTCTCTCAGGCACTCGCACACACGCACGCATACACGCACAAGTGCGCGCATGCGCCTTCCAACAGCGATGTTGTTTTTTTGCTGTCACAAGTGTCACACCAAGGGTGAAACTTATCTCTCCAAAGGAGGTAATCAATAGAAAAAACAAGAGGCCAAAAACTCGTCTTTCAACTGATTTTTGGCGATAAAAGGCACCATTCTGTTAAAATACAAAAAGAAAGAAGCATAAACCCCTGAATTTATGACACTTACCAAAATCCTGTGACACCTGTGACAGCAAAAAAGCAAAAACTCTTGGCTGCGCACGCGTACGCGTGCGCGCGAGAGCAGATAAATATAGGTATTTTCACATTTCAAATATCACTCTTTGACTACCTCATTTCTCAAGGGATACTCTCCACATCAAATGGTAAGTTGGAAACAACACGTCGTTTACTACAAAACATCACGATGTTTACTACAAAAACAATACGTCGTTTGCTACAAAACAACACGATGTTTACTACAAAACAACACGTCGTTTTGAAAAAAATGACACGTCAAATAAGTAACTGCAAGCCTTGCAGAAACAACAACAGAGAACAATACCCAGAGAGAAAGAAGAAGATGCAAGGGCTCGCTCTTTCGCAAAAAAGAGGTGCTGCAAAAACAAGTTTTGCAACACCTCATTATTTCGTTTGAATAGAAATATCAGCGCAAATGAGGAGCTACGAATGAGCAGTAAATCACCGCAGCAGGGATGGCAAGAAGTGCAGAATCAAAGCGATCTAGAATGCCGCCATGGCCTGGCAAGACATTTCCACTGTCTTTGATGCCTAACTGACGCTTGAAAGACTCTCCACCAAGTCGCCCCAAGTGCCAAACACGCATACCACAAGACCTAAACCAAGCCATTGTGGAAGATTGAGCAATTCTGGACGAAAATACCACAACACGGCTGCGACAACGAGCGTGAGCACTCCTCCCCCGATGCTTCCTACCCAAGATTTTCCAGGGGAAATGCGAGGAAACAATTTAGCAGGGAAATAGCGACTAAGGGCTGAACCAAAGAGATAGGCTCCGCTATCGCTGCTCCACAAGAAGATGAACACGGAGAGGGGTAAAAACCAGTCGAACACCACTAGTCCATTCTCTACATCTAGATGATAAGCCAACAAAGATATCATCGAGAGCGGTAGGGCAACATAGAGCTGAGCGGCAAAAGCGTAAGCCCAGTTCTTCAAAGGGTTTTCGGCTTTGCGATAGAGTTCGCTAATGAGCAAATAAAGCAATGTACCGACAAAGGGGAGGAACAAAGCATAATTTGCTTGCATCGAACAGCAGCGTCCCACCGTGAGCACCAACACCACTGCAGCCATTGAAGCAATGAACGGATTGACAGCGGCACCAGCATGGCGGTTTACATTGGCAGAAAACTCCCATACTCCCAATCCTGCAATCAGTGCAAAGAAGAGGGCAAAGGACATTTCACTCCAGACCACGCAACCGACCAGCGCAGCAACGAAAAAGACACCCGTGATGGTGCGAGTCACTAATGTTTTCATTCTTGTTCTTGATGGGTTTCTTGAGATTCAACCGTTGCTGCGACATCTGCCTCACCTTGAGCTGAAGGCGCGGGCTCGTTGCTAGCATCTTCCGACACTTGAGCAGCAGGTGCAGCGTTGTTCTGTTCAGTGGCTTCCGCCTGCTCAGCGCCAGTAGCTGTGAGTTGAGCAAGTTGAGTAGCTTTTTCTGGACTCTCTTCGAGAATCACATCAGCACGACTCTTCCACGGACGCGGACCAAAGATATTCTCCACATCGGCGGCAAAAATCACTTCATGTTCGCAGAGCAAGTCGGCTAGTGCTTTATGCTGAGCGGCGTGTTCGCGGAGTATTTGTTTCGCGCGCTCATACTGCTCATTGATGAGTTGTTGCACTTCGTGGTCTATGCGACGCGCAGTTTCTTCAGAATAGGGTTTCGTGAACTGTTCTTGATTGGAATAGTAAGAGATTAGGTAATCCCTCACCCATACCCAAATAGGCAATCATACCATAAGCGCGCTGGGTGGTGCGTTCGAGGTCATTGAGTGCACCACTAGAGATGCGTCCCAAGAAAACTTCTTCGGCAGCGCGTCCAGCCAGTGTGGCACAGATTTCATCGAGCATTTGTTCTTTGGTAGTGATGCTGCGTTCTTCGGGCAAATACCAAGCAGCACCCAAGGATTGTCCTCGGGGCACAATCGTCACTTTGACAAGCGGATTGGCGTGCTCGATGAGCCACGACACAGAAGCGTGTCCAGCTTCGTGGATGGCAATGGCACGTTGTTCCTCGCGTGTCAAGACTTTTGTACGTTTTTCTAAACCTCCAATGATGCGATCCACGGCATCTAAGAAATCTTGCATCGTCACAGCCTCACGGTCGTGGCGTGCAGCGATGAGCGCAGCTTCGTTGCAGACATTGGCAATGTCGGCGCCCGAGAAACCTGGAGTTTGACGTGCCAACAATTCGACATCTAAGCCCGATTGGAGTTTCAAAGGAGCAAGATGCACTTGGAAAATGGCCACACGCTCTGTCAAATCGGGGAGGTCGACGTGGACTTGTCTGTCGAAACGTCCAGCACGCAAGAGAGCTTGGTCGAGGACATCGACACGGTTAGTAGCCGCCAAGACAATCACGGCTGAGTTGGTACCAAAACCGTCCATCTCGGTGAGCAATTGGTTGAGCGTATTCTCGCGCTCGTCACTTCCTCCATAATTTCCTTTGGAGCGTGCACGTCCTACGGCGTCAATTTCATCGATAAAGACAATAGAAGGTGCCTTTTCTTTGGCCTTTTTGAACAAATCGCGCACACGACTAGGTCCTACACCAACAAACATTTCGACGAAGTCGGAACCGCTCATGGCGAAGAAAGGCACATCGGCTTCACCCGCCACAGCTTTTGCCAAGAGGGTTTTACCGGTTCCCGGAGGGCCTACGAGGAGCGCGCCCTTGGGGATTTTACCTCCGAGTTCGGTGTATTTTTGGGGATTCTTCAAGAAGTCTACGATTTCCTGCACCTCTTGTTTCGCACCTTCCTGTCCGGCAACGTCTTTGAAGAGCACTCTGTCGTTGTCTTCTTTGTTGAACTCCTTCGCTTTGCTCTTTCCCACAGAGAACACGCCACCGCCGGAACCTTTAAAGAAAAAGGATGAAGCGAAGAACCAAAAGCCAAAGAGTAAGACGAAAGGCAGAATGCTTGTGAGCAACCTATACAGTAAGCCGTTATGTTCCTCTTCATAGGTCACTTTGCCTTTGAAGTTGATAGAGGTCAAAAAGTCATCGAGTTTGTCTAATGAGGGCACAGGACTTTGCACAGTGGGAGAAGCTCCAACTTGTTGCACACCTTGCGCAAACACTTCGCGCGTTTTTTCGGGAACAATTTTGATGATCACCTCTTCAGAGGTTTTGTTCACCTTAATATCTTTGGTGTACCCCTTAGAGATGTAGTTTTTCAGTTCTGAATAGCTCACTTCTTTCGTGGCATCGCTGGGGGAGTCGGAAGACATCCACAGCCCGATTCCTAAGCAAGCAATGATGATGAAATAAATCCAAGTGAGATTATACCGCGGCATCTTTGATTTTTGCGGTTTGTTGGAAGATAGTCTTGACATAAAAGGAGGATTAGCAGTAGGAGTGTTCTAAACGATGAATCAATGTGCAGTCGTCACCCACAGAAATTAGTCTAAGTCAGCAATTTCCGTGAGCGCTGCGTCACTCCACAAATGCTCGAGATCATAAAACTCACGCACTTCGGGAAGAAATACGTGTACCATAACATTACCAAAATCTAATGCCACCCATTGCGCACCAGCACGACCAGCCACACCTCCGGGACGCTCCCCGAGTTTTGTGCGCGCTAAGTTTTCGATATTATCGACAATGCTCTCCATTTGTGCAGGAGAATTGGCGGTGCAAATCACAAAAGCGTCGGTAGAGGCTGTGATAATGGGAGTTAAATCGGCCACTACGATGTTGCGGCCTTTTTTATCTTGAATAGCTTCGATGATAACGTCAATCAAATCTTTTGTCATAAGTATGTTTTGTTGTTGTTGAGGTGGCACATTTCTTTGCACGAGCAGCAAATACCACTCGTTGGGTTTCAACAAAGCAAAAAGTGTGCTAAACTCTTGCTTTATGCCACAACTTGTTCGTATTTTAAAATATATTTAGAGAGAAATGCGAACCATTCACGCATCAAGTTGCATTCTACTCACGCATCAGTTGTATTCAACTCACGCATCAGCTGCGACTGATTTGCAAACCTTGCGTGGAGAGGGTCATATCTACAAAGCGTGCAGAGGGTGCGGAGGGTTGCTCCGACAGTATTTGTTTGATGCGAATCGCAGCATCGGGATCTTTCGCCACCATATATAAGTAGCCTCCTCCTCCTGCACCAGGCAATTTGTAGCCACTGCACAAGTCTGCCACGCGATGACACAGTTCTGTCACCATCGTTGGAGAAGTGCCTGCATCTAAACGCTTGTTTTGGACCCATGTCTTGCCGACCAATGCACCATATTCTGCTAAATTGCCGCGCTGAATCACTTCATACATATCCATGGCGTGCTGTTTCATCTCGTTGAGTATGAGCAAATGCTCACTACTATTGAGAAACATGCCGCGCACAATCTCGGTTAGTATGTGCTTTGCGGTGCGTGTCAATCCGGTGTAATAGAGCAAATGGCAAGCTCGATGTTCGGGTGCAGTAAAGGGTGTCGGGCAACCATCGCACTACGGGGGTTTGGTCGAAGCCGGCTTGCGTTTGCAGAAGTTTTACCCCGTGAAGCACTCCTCCAAACTGATCTTGCCAACCTCCACCAGTGGTGAGGAGTTGTTCCAAGATTAAGGTGCGGTTGCACACTGTTGTCTTGTCCCAACCCAACTGACAGAAGTCGCTGAGCGCACCCAGGACTGTGGCGGCTAGGATGCTGCTCGTACCCAATCCCGAACCCGCGGGGATAGCTGCAAGTAAGGTGATTTCGATGCCACCGCCGAAAGCGGCCAAAGTGTCGCGCAAACTAGCGTGACGCTCTTGCGCAAATTGGGGAAGAAATCCACAGAGCGCCAGAGCGGCTTTAGGGATAGAGAATGGAGAACCCACTTTATTGAAAGCGGCCAATTCTTCATAGGTGGTGATTTCTTCCATCGCACCGAGGTCGATGCTGCGACACACCACTTTCAGTTCTGCACAAGGCTTCACATAGACTTGCAGAGGGGGTTGTCCGTTGAGTTCTATGGCCAAATTCACCACGTTTCCCCCTGTATTCAAACAATAGGGAGGGGTATCCGACCATCCTCCAGCCACATCAATGCGCACTGCACTGCGCGCCCACACGATTTGGTCGTGGTGCACCGCGAGTTGGGGATTTTGTCTATATTCCAAAGCTGCTGCCGTGAGTCCTTCGCTCAAGAGGTGGAAGGCACGACGCTCTTCTTCACTTCCGTCTTCGTCTCGCAAAGAGAGATAGCGCGAACGGTACATAGCGTCGCGAATCTGCGGCATCAAAGGAGCATCTTTCGGGAGCGCAGGAGGAAGCGCAAGATTGTTTGTCACAAACTTCTGAGCGACATCGCCTAAATCAATTTGATAGAAGACGCTTCTATCGTGATGCTCTGCCAAGAGTTGCAAATTTTCTTTGCGAAAGGCACGACGCTGTGTCTCTTGTCGTAACAAATTGGCGCGAGCGGCTAAATCATCAGCCGACAGACGCGGAAGTTCTCGATAGAGATTCCAACCTATTTCGAAACCATCGGAATATCTACCGAAACCTTCAGCACCGAGCATCCATTTTAGCAACACTTCCACGTCTTCCGGTCGTTGACAAATCGGAAAGAGTTTCGCAGCTTGAATGTCCACCGATGCACCGCCTAAATCCTGAGCCGTGAGTCGATGTGCCGCCAACCACTCAGACAGGGGTTTTCCCAGATAGTGAGTGGTCGTTGCACCTACTTCACCGCGAAAGGCATCGTCAAATCCATACGGACGCACCACCCAACCGCCTTCGTCCACGGGCACAATCTCCACACATTGTCCTTCGGTCAAATGCAGCGACCAGTTATTTTCTGGAACTCCCGTTATCACATGATTGCGATCCAACTGCCAACTTTTAGGCAAGTGCGCATTTTCCACCCAAATGTTTTCTTGAGCATTGTCAAACGAGTATTCCACACGCGCATTTTGGGTGAAAATCGAAGGATGACGTTTCACTTCACGTTGCAGGATGAGACGCTGATCTTTCACCACATTCTGCAAAGCTGTCGTTGAAGCAATCAACTCGGGAGTTGTGCCGAAATGATAGAACTCTCCTCCGGGAAGAGGGAGAATCGCTACCGAAAGTTGCGCTAATTCTGCATCTTCTTGCGAAGGATGTAATCCAAGAGCACAACCCATTTCACCATAAAGGTCGTAATTCACGCGCTTTCCCTCTGCATTCACCGAACGCTTGCGCAGTAATTCCACAGCACGATCAGACAGCAGCCAAATACCGATATCCATCAGCGCAAAGTGGGTGGAAGAAAGCACATTGAGCTGTTCCAAACTCGGTTTTTGGAGCATAAAATCCAATTGCGTTGGATTGTTTTGCGGCATCATAAACACTCCATGATGCGTAGCCTGTACAGGGTCACCCCAGAGTCCATAGCAAACCACGTCAGCTTCAGGCACTTTTTGCAGAGGTTGCGTGGCTCGTGTGTAGACATCTCCGCTCGCCACCAACGTATGCAGCGAAGCAGGAGCCGCCGCCATGATGCGTTCATAGAGGGGAATTTGCAAATCTAGCAGTGTTTGATCGATGCGCTGTCCTCGCGCCCAACGAAACACAGGAATGGGAAGCATCACCTTGCCGCACGCTGCATAAGCAGGCAAACGCCGACTCTGTCCACCAGCGTGCAACAAGATGCGTTTCTCTTGTCTCAACCACGCGGAAAAGTCGTCACCCTCTAGTCTTTCATTTTGAAATGCAGCTTCTAGCAACCACGTTGTTCCTCCGCCACTACCGAGTTTTTGATCAATAGGGTCGGAGGTACAAAAGAATTCTTCGTGAGAGCGTTCGCTCACTTTATGAAATTGCGCCACCACATTGGGAGGCAAAGACAGGAGTTTCTTCAAGATTTTTCTGTTTTAGACACTTGTTTCAGAATCCACTCCACAAAGATACATCTTTCTCTGCGGTGAGGCAAACATTCTGGCATAAATTCCATCGTTTCCTACTGCCTTTTGGAAAAATCTATGGAGAAAGCACCGCAGCGTCATCCACAAGTGACAAGAAATTTATTACAAAAACGAACAGCAAATAGTGCAGAAAACCTCCAAAACAGCCCCAATCCACGGACTTAAACAAGAAAAACACAAAATAATCACGTTTTTTTGATACATTCAGTTTGCAGTTTCAATCTTATATTGTAACTTTGCACGTGATGGGAAGGGGATAAAGTGACTTCATCTCTCAAAATCACATCATTAACTCTCGATTATTCACTCACAGCCGGAGCAATATGGAGACTTTCTTTCAATCACACGCTTTCCTCGTAGAACACACCAATTCGCCTATACGACGAGGTCTTATGGACACCATTGATTGGAGCTACCGCCTCATTGGCATTCGTGGCTCCAGAGGTGTAGGACGCACACAATTCTTGCTCTCCTACGCCAAGGAAAACTTTGAGCCCCGATTGCGACAGTGCCTCTATGCCAATATGAACTCCTTCTATTTCCAAGGACGAAATTGGTAGACTTTGCTGCCGAATTCATCAAACTCGGAGGACAAGTCTTGCTCATCGACCAAGCTTTCAAGCTCCCCAACTGGAGAGAACAAATCATTGAGTGCTACAATCGTTTCCCCTATCTCCGCATTGTCTATTCCACCACTTCGGTGCGCGGAGGAGAAAACGACCACACTGAACTCAACACTCTGGCGCAGCAATACTGGTTGCACGGATTCTCCTTCAGAGAATTCATCAACCTACGCACCGGAGAAAACTTCCGCGCCTACACGCTCAAGGAGTTGCTCGAAGACCACAAGTCCATCCTCAAGAGCATTCTTCCCAAAGTCAGACCTTGGGAATACTTCCAACAATATCTCCATCACGGCTACTACCCCTTCTTCTTAGAAAGTAGCAACTTCACCGAGCAACTATTGCGCGCCATGAACACGATGATTGAAATCGACATTTTGTTCATCAAGCAAATCGAACTCAAATATCTCGAGCGCATCAAGAAATTGCTCTACCTCCTCGCTGTCAGTGAATCCACCTCCCCCAATGTGAGCAAACTCGCAGAGGAAATCGGCACTTCTCGCGCCACTGTGATGAACTACCTCAAGTATCTTGAGGAAGCGCGTTTGGTCAATCTCATCTACAAAGAAGGGGAAGACTTCCCCAAGAAGCCCGCTTCAGTGTTGCTCCACAACCCCAATTTGCTCTACTCCATCTACTCTCCACAGATTTCAGAGCAAACCATCATGGAAACATTCTTTGTCAATTCCCCTCTGGCGTCACCACACCGTCAACAAAGGAAAGCGCGATGCTCTCTATCGCATCAACAACAACACCGACATCCAGGTGTGCGACCGCAGTAAGCGCGTGAAGAGCGATCCCAACATCTTCCTCGCACGCTACAACACCGAAGTGGGACGCGGCGACAACGAAATCCCACTCTGGCTCTTCGGCTTCCTCTACTAATCGAGATTCATAACTCTATTGAGTCATTCTTACAACACCCTGCATCAACATTGCTTACGCTGTGCTGATGCAGGGTTTTCCTTTTCATTAAGCACCCAAAGATACGCAAGAAAGAACAAATAGAAAAGCCCAAAAACTCACCAGAATAAGTAGAGAGAAAATCCCCAAACACGCAAGAAAGCGCCCAAAGAATCTAGCTAGAAGAGAAAAATAGACAAACGAATAGCGGTTTCGAGAGAATATAAGACGAATATATACGAGCAATAGCGAAAAACGAACGAGTTATAGCTCAAAATGAACGAGAAGCCGAAAGAGTAGACACACAGCAAAAGGAGAACGCTCCATTTTCATGGAAATGATTGAGAAAGAACGGCTTAAGGGTCAAATATGCTCCTGGAAAGGGTGCTTTAATCAATTGAATTTCAACTAAGGGTCAAAAAGGCTCCTAAAAGTGTTCAACTTCCCTTTCTAGACCGAGGTTTATAGGCCATTATAAGATTGGAAATTAGCTTTTCTCTTCGGTTGCGTGAAATGCCAGAATGCAACTGCAGTTTCTTCTTCAACCAACTATTAAACGACTCGAGCGCATTGTTTGTATTTGGCGTCGTTCCAGATGGAAAATCTTGATAGGTAAAAAGGACATCCAAGTGTTCCTTTAAGCTACGATAAGCAGCCCTTAATTTGCGATGAGTATAGCAGAAATTCACTCCATTTTCATCATAGGTCTTCTCGCTCAAGAAATCATGCCAGCGCTCCTTCCAATCCTCTAGGAGACGAGAGAAAACAACACGATTACTCTGCGTTAATTGCGCTACAATTTGTTGCAATTCTTGTGCTGCCTGCATTCGAGGATTCAGAGTGAGAAGCTGTCGAATGCGTTGCTTTTGGTGAAACTGACAATACTGATAAGGGACTTCTAAGATACTATTTCTTAATTCTTTAAGACCATCTGCGACCACTCCGACAATATCAAATCCTAAACTCTTGAGATGTTCTAATCCTTGGTTATAATCTTGATTTCTCTCTTTCCCATAAATGAAGAAATGATGGAGGACCTGATGACTCTCAGCATCCATAAAAAGGACGAGACCAAAGTTCCTTCCCCAATAGGTGGTATCCATTTGTACCACCACTTTTCGAGGGGAATGTTCTATCTTCTTCGGGGTGTAATCCTTGAGTTTGCGCTTAACGGAGGAGGGGGAGATACCGAACTCTTCAGATAGCTGTTTAATGGTAAATGTACCTTGGCTATATCGATTAAAAATAGCTTCTTGAGAGGGCTTTTTGCGACCGCTTGAATAGCGTTTACAGTCATTGCAATACCAGTATGTAGAACCATTGCGCTGCCCTTTGCGAATCATGTGAAAAGAGCCACATTTTGGGCACTTTTTTTACGTGTTGAGTGCATCATAAACTTATAATGTGCTACAAAGGTATGAAATTCAATTGATTAAAGCCCTTTCCTGGAGCATATTTGACCCTTAAGCCAGAAAAAGTGGCATAATTTGTAGATATGAATGAGTGGCTTTCGCCGTGAAAATGAAATCAATGGTGCAGTGCAGATTATCCCAAATCGGTCATTACTAATCGTACTATAACGGTCTAATGACCGATTTGGCATTATTGACAGCTCCTAATAGTATATGGGTAGAAACAAGCCCAAAGAGTGAAAAAATTGCGGAAAAACGACATTTCATTATCGTGCATCACTGATTTTGCTTTCTCTGCATAGCAAATATTTCTATATAACAATACTTTCCATCCTTCCTCCCCTTGCCTTCGCGTATCTCAGTCTTCTCATATACTCACTCTGTTTATCCACTTCGATCCCTCGCGCGCGTATATGCGCGCGCCTTCCAACAGCGATTTTGTTTTTCTGCTGTCACAAGTGTCACATACAAAGAAAAAGTTGATGGAAAAACATCCATTTTGGGGGACTATTAAAGTGAAAAAATCGCCCAATGTCATTGTCTTCTCCAGCATATATTCTGCACTTGAAACACCCATTTGTTAAAATACACAAGAGAGGCTCTCATAACAAACTGAAATACAAAACTTTATCAATCACAGCGTGACACTTGTGATAGCAAAAAGAGAAAAACTCCTGTAACGCGCATGTACGCGTGCGCGAGACAGAGAAAAAAGAGGGGGGATATAAGTATTTTTACATTTCAAAATCTTGGCTAATGGATTGCGTGTCGCTCTGGTGTTTCTTCACATCAGAACGTGCACAGAAAACAACACGTCATTTTATGAAAAACAAGCACTCGTCTTATCGAAAACAACACGTTGTTTTGATGAAAACATCACGTCGTTTTATGAAAACAAGCCATCGCTTTATACAAAAGTCCCCATTGATGGAAACAAAGAAAAAATCCAGCAGACACAACCTGCATAAATATAAGCATAAAGAGGATTATTGAAGGACAAAAGCCAAGGAGTTGTGCAAAAAGTGAGAGAAGAGAGGTCGAAAAACAAAGGAAAAGCAATGAGGATATTGCAAAGCAAAAAAGGCATTTACCCCCTATTTGCCTAAAAAAAGTCTATTGAAGTAACCAATTTGATATATTCTATCCACCAAAAGCCCAAAATATCAAAACAAATTGGTAACTTTGACACCATAAAAATTCATATTTATTCCATCGGTACGTTGGAAGTCACCTTTTTCTATCGTCAACAGCTCGTTGTGTCATTAGAAAGCATCGCTGCATAAGACCAACAACAAGGCGCACCTCAAATTTGCCCACCGCAAAGCGGAGTTGCACGGCTTGACCAGGAGAGAGGAAAGGACTTCTGCGCACCACATTGTTATTTATCCACATTTTCTATGAAGAAAGGCTCTCATTGATGCTCTTTGGCCTGTTTCTCTGCCTCGGGGCTGTGTTAGCACAAACACCAGTGTCAGGTGTTGTGACAGCGGCCTCCGACAATCAACCTCTCTTTGGCGCACGTGTTTCGGCAGATGGCGGACGCACCTTCACGGCCACAGACGAAGCAGGTAAGTTTTCCCTGACCATCAAGGGAAAGAACCACAACATTACCGTGAGTTATCTCGGCATGCAGTCGCAAACACTGAAAGGTGCCACCGATATGAAAATTGCGCTGAAAGATGCGCAATCGCTGGGCGAAGTGGTGGTGACAGGTTTGACGAAAACCGACCGTCGAATGTTTACCGGTGCTGCCGACAAAGTGGATGCTTCTGCAGCACGCTTGAGCGGTGTAGCCGACGTGAGTCGCTCGCTCGAAGGACGCGCAGCCGGTGTGTCGGTGCAAAACGTGAGTGGCACGTTTGGTGCCGCTCCTAAAATTCGTGTGCGCGGTGCCACATCCATCTTCGGTGCTTCCAAACCGCTTTGGGTGGTGGACGGCGTAATCATGGAAGATGTGGCGAACGTGGACGCTGACAACTTTTGGCTTCGGGTAATGCAGAAACGCTGATCAGTTCGGCCATTGCAGGATTGAACGCAGACGACATTGAGAGTTTCCAAATCTTGAAAGACGGTAGCGCAACCTCCATCTATGGTGCGCGCGCCATGTCTGGTGTGATTGTGGTGACCACCAAGAAGGGTAAGCAAGGACAGTCGCACGTGAACTACACGGGCGAATTTACCACGCGTTTAATTCCCTCTTACAGCAATTTCGACATCCTCAACTCTCAAGACCAAATGAGCATCTATCGCGAGTTGCACGACCGCGGTTGGCTCAATTTCTCCGAAGTGCTCAATGGTAGCGACTACGGAGTGTATGGTCATATGTATGAATTGATCAATACGTTCAATCCTCGCACAGGTCAGTTTGCCCTGGCCAACACAGAGGAGGCGCGCAACACCTATTTGCGTCAAGCAGAATTTCGCAACACCAACTGGTTTAAGCACTTATTCTCTAATGCTATTATGCAAATCACTCTGTGAGTTTGAGTGGCGGTACGGAGAAGTCAAATTACTATGCTTCGATGAGTGCGATGTTAGATCCAGGTTGGTACAAACAAAGTGAGGTGAACCGCTACACCGCGAACTTCAACGTGACGCAACATTTGCTCGAGAATTTGTCGTTCAATGTGATTGGTGGTGCTTCTTACCGCAAACAACGCGCTCCTGGTACGCTGGGACAAGACGTGGACGTGGTGGACGGCGAGGTGAAACGCGACTTCGACATCAACCCCTATTCTTATGCTTTGAACACTTCGCGTGTGCTCGATCCCCACACTTACTATGTGGCGAACTATGCACCGTTCAATATCTTCAATGAATTGGACAACAACTTCATCAACTTAAATGTGCTCGACGCGAAGTTCCAATTTGAATTGAAATATAAGCCCATCGCAGGTTTGGAATTAGCTGCTCTCGGTGCGTTTAAGTATGCTGCAACGTCGCAGGAACACAACGTGACGGAGAACTCAAACCAAGCGATGACCTATCGTGCGATGTCTAATGCAATCATTCGCAACAGCAACCGCTATCTCTATCGCGATCCTGAACATCCCTATGATTTGCCCATGTCGGTGTTGCCCATCGGTGGTATTTATCACAAGAATGAAAACCGCATGAGCAACTACGACTTCCGTGCTACGGCAACTTACACGCGCACTTTTGCCCAAAAACACACCATCAACCTCTTTGGTGGTGCGGAAATGACCGACCTCTTGCGCACACGCACTGGTTTTGAGGGTTGGGGTATGCAGTATAACTCTGGCGAAGTGCCTTTCTACATTTATCAATATCTGAAGAAGGGCATCGAGGACAGCAAAAACTATTATTCGCTGACCAACACCAACTGGCGCTCGGTGGCGTTCTACACCAACATGAGCTACTCTTATCGCGGTCGCTATGTGTTCAACGGTACTTACCGCTATGAGGGTTCTAACCAAATGGGACGCAACAGCAATGCGCGCTGGATGTCTACGTGGAACCTCTCGGGTGCGTGGAATTTGCACGAAGAAGATTTCTTCTATCGTCTGCGTCCGCTCTCTCGTTTCACCCTCCGCGGTTCTTATAGTTTGACAGGTACTCCTCCCGATCCTTCCTACAGCAGTTCGACCACGGTGTTCCGCGCGGGCAATCCTTTCCGCATCTATGGTGAGGACAGAGAGCCCGTGATTGGCATTTCGCAAGTGGGTAACGCCACTTTGACCTATGAGAAGAAGAACGAGTTTAACTTTGGTTTTGACGCTGGATTGTGGAAAAACCGCATCGGTGTGACATTTGACGTGTACACACGCAACAACTTCGACGAGATGGGCATCATGGTGACGCAAGGTCTTGGCGGAGAGGTGGAACGCGCAGCCAACGTGGCAGAGATGCGCTCTAATGGTATGGAATTGAGCATTTCATCGACGAACATCAAGACGAAGGACTTTTCTTGGAACACCAGTTTTGTCTATTCTTACTCCAACACGGAGATTACGAAACTTTTCAACAGCGGTAATGTGATTGCGCTGGTGAGCGGCACTGGTTTCCCCAAACGCGGCTACCCTGCACGCGCACTCTTCAGCATTCCTTTTGTGGGCATCAACGATGAAGGGGTGCCTATGGTGATCAACGAAAAGGGCAAGGTGACGACCGACGACATCAACTTCCAAGAACGCGTGCACACAGACTTCTTGAAGTATGAAGGACCCACGGATCCAAGATTCACAGGCTCGTTGGGCAATATTTTCTCTTACAAGAATCTCCACCTGAATGTGTTCCTCACTTATTCGTTTGGCAATGTGGTGCGCTTGGATCCTAAATTCCGCGCTCGCTACAACGATTTGGCGTCGATGACACACACTTATCTCAACCGCTGGGTGAAGGCAGGCGATGAGAAGACAACGAACGTGCCGGGCTTCTTGAGCTACCGCCAATATGCTACGCACACCAACTTGCGCTATGCTTACAATGCCTACAATTACAGCACGGCGCGCATCGCAAAGGGTGATTTCGTGCGCCTCAAAGAGGTGTCGCTCACTTATGACCTCCCTGCTCAATTATTGAAGGGGAAGGCAGTGCGCAATGTTTCAGTGAAATTGCAAGCAACGAACCTCTTCTTGCTCTATGCAGACAAGAAACTCAATGGACAAGATCCTGAATTCCTCAATGCCGGTGGGGTGTCTTCACCACTTCCTAAGCAATTCACCCTCACGCTCAAAGTGGGTATTTAATTTCTGCATAAACAATACTTCCATGAAGAAGATTAAACTCAGCATATTTCTCCTTGCAGCGGTTGGCTTGATGACAAGCTGCAATGACTTTCTCAATAAATATCCGGACAACCGTATGGAGTTGCACACGCCTTCTGACGTGAGCAAACTCGTGGCTTCGGCTTATCCCGATGCTTATCCGGCTTATTTGCTCGAGATGTATTCGGACAACACGGACGAACAGGTGCACAACACTTGGTCGTCGATGGATAGATTTCAAGAACAAGCCTACGGATGGGAGGACATCACTGAAACAGGGGTGCCCGATGTGCCTCAAAAACTCTGGAATGCGAGCTACACGGCAGTGGCAACGGCAAATGCTGCGCTGGAATTTATAGCGGCGCAACCCAACAAAGAGGCTTACGAAACGCAAAAGGGCGAGGCTAAATTGTGCCGCGCTTATGCGATGTTCCAACTGGCGAATGTGTTTTGCCGTGCTTATGATCCGAACACGGCAGATAAGGAACTGGGACTTCCCTACCCTTATGCGGTGGAGAATGATCCTCGTGCCACTTATCAACGTGGTTCGCTGGCACAACTCTACAAAAACATTGAACAGGATTTGACGGAAGGGTTGGAGTTGATGGACAATGCTCACTTTGCACAACCTAAATTCCACTTCACTCCGGCTGCTGCACACGCTTTTGCTGCGCGTTTCTACCTCTATGCGCGTCAATATGACAAGGCGGTGGCGCACGCTGACGCGGTGTTGGGAAGCGACGCTACAACGATGCTGCGCGATTGGGAACAATGGCGCAAACTGGGTGCGAACGATCAGGTGCAACCTAACGACTACATCAAGAGTGACAAAAACACGAACTTGCTGCTCCTCACGGGCATGAGTATGTGGGGGTATATTTCGCGTCCGATTGGTTTGGGCAACAAATATGCTCACGGCAAACTCTTGTCTTCTACCGAAACGCTGGAATCGAAAGGTCCTTGGGGTGAAGGTGGCACTGCGCTGAACTATATGGTGACGAGCGGTAGCAATGTGTCGAAGGTGGGTTTAGGAAAGATTCCCTTGAAGCTCGACCAATATGACACGCAAGCGAAGACGGGTGTGCCTTATGCGGAGTTCTCGGCTTTCAATGCTGATGAAACGTTGTTGGTGCGTGCAGAAGCAAGGCACTCTTGGGACGCTACGATGAAGCTGTGGCTGACATCAACACCTTGCTCAAAGTGTTTGTGCGCAGTGAGGCGAAAGCTACGGAAGCAACACGCACACTGACGCTCAATGGTATCAAGGAGTTCTACAACAAACTGCGCTACTACACGCCTCAACTTCCCACAGTGAAGAAACAATTTCACACGGATTTCACCATCGAAGCGACTACGCAAGAACCGCTCTTGCAGTGCATCTTGCATCTTCGCCGATTGGTGACGATGCACGAGGGACTTCGTATGCAGGACGTGAAACGCTATGGATTGACCATCTATCGTCGTCGCGTGAGCGTGGAAAATCGTATTATTGAAGTTACGGACAGTATGAAAGCGAACGACCCACGTCAGGCGATTCAGTTGCCACAAGATGTCATCACCGCTGGATTGCAGGCTAATCCACGCTGATTTGTTTCTCTTTTCAATGATTCATTCTTATGAAATTATCCTATATATATAGTAGTCTTTTGGCGGTAGCTCTCTTGGGCGGTGCTTACTCGCTCGCAGCTTGTTCCGATGACAGTCCGAAAGGGTCGTCTATCTTTGACACTTCGATGGTGAAGCGCAATAGTTTTGAGAAGTGGTTGTTGCAAAACTACACTAACCCTTACAACATCCGGTATTCGTACAGACTTCGCGACATTGACACGGAAACGAGCTACAACTTGAGTCCGGCTGATAGTGCGAAGGCTACGAAACTCGCCATCATTTTCAAATATCTTTGGTTGGATGCTTATGCTGAAGTGGCTGGCGCTGACTTTGTCAAAGCCAACGCACCACGCACCATCGTGGCTATCGGTTCGCCTGCTATCAACACGCAAGGACTGCAAACCGCGGCTACGGCAGAAGGTGGTTACACGGTGCGTATGTATCGCGTGAACGAATTGGATCAAACGACCTTGGATAACCAAGATCTCCTCACGGAATACTATTTCCACACGATTCACCACGAATTTACCCACATTCTCAACCAAAAGAAGCCTTACCCTGTGGCATACGACCAAATCAGCAAGGCAGACTATTTGGGTTCGGAGTGGATTCGCAAGAAAGATCCTGAGGCTTTGCGCGCGGGATTCATCAGTCCGTATTCTATGGAAAATGCAGGCGAAGACATTGCTGAATTGCAGTCTTACTACATCACCACGACTCCTCAAAAGTGGGAGGAGAAACTCACCAAAGCTGGCAAACCAGGTCGCGCCATCATTGAGCATAAACTGGAAATCCTGCGCAATTATCTCAAAACATCTTGGAACATTGACCTCGATCAGCTTCGTGATGCGGTGCTGCGTCGCTCTCACCAAGTGACTTCTCTCGACTTAAACCATCTCAACTAATTGCCACATGCGAAAATATCTCTCCTCTTTGCTTTTTGCTGTGTGCTACGCTCACGTGGCAATCGTGCTTACACGAAGACACGAATGTCTTCTCGACTTCTGCCATTGATCGCATTGAAAATGCGGTTCAAACAACTCAAAAAACGCTGGAATCTGCACCTAATGGGTGGCTGCTGCGCTACTATGCTGGTGAAAACTACACGGGACCCGCTTATAGCATCTTGATGAAGTTTGCCAACGGTCACGCCACGGTGGCTAGCGACTACGACCCTGACAAGGTGACGACTGCCGCTTATTCCATAGCGAAAGACCAAGGCGTGGTGCTCTCGTTTGATAGTTACAACGAAAGCATTCACCAATTCTCTCGCGTGTGGGAAGGTAGCGGTGCACGCGGCATCGAAGGCGACTACGAGTTTCTGGTGCTTTCTACGTCTGCTGACACGATTCGTTTGCGCGGAAAGAAGTGGAAAAACAATATGGAGTTGGTGCGCGTTCCCGAAAAGACGGAATGGAAGTCGTACCTTACCAGCATCTATAATCTCCAAGAACAACTCACCACACAATTCTTCGCGTTGCAATTGGGCAAAGACACGTTGGCTGAAGCTACGCTAAATCCGCAACTGCGTCGTCTGTCGTTCACGCTCAACAATCAGACCTATGACGCGCCTTTCACCTTTGCTCCTAATGGTATCAACCTCTTGCAACCCATCACCCTCGGTGGAAAGTCGTATGCTTCTTTCAACTGGGAGAAGAGCAAGAAGAGTTTTGTGAACGAGGAACTGAGTCTTGGACTGATTATTCCCAAAAGTTACCGCAAACGTGAGGAATGGATTGGTGACTGGCGTCTCAACTGCACTGCTTTCAGTTTGAGTCAAGCGGTGAACACGCGTCGCTTCCCTGTGATTCTCCACATTCTAAATTCAGCGAACGTCAGAAAGATTTGTTTGAAGCCACACTCACCTTTAATGGTCAGACGTATGGTCCCCTCAATATGGTGTATGATCCTGCTTTGGGTACAATCAAACTGCCTGGTGGACAAATCCTCGCAGACAGATCGGGGAAATATCCTGGTGGTATCCTCCTCACTCCTGGTATCGTGAAGACAGGAACGCTCGTGCAAGAACCAGAAATCGGGGTAACCTTCAAATGGAATCCTGAGCAAAACAAGGCTGATGCGCAATATGACGAAACCACACTGGGCAAACTTGATTCGTTTATGGGTATTGGTATCAACTATCAACACGAACCTATGCTCGACGCTCAGAACAAACCTGTCGTTCCGATTCTTATTGCCAACATCCGCGACGTTTCGCCCGTCAAACACTAAAAAGGTGTCGACGTGGCATTCATCACCATTCAATTCTATTTCGATATGAAACATATAATGCTTTTCTTCTCTTTCGTCGCACTGTTGGGATGTACTGTGAGTTGTGGTTCTGACGAGAATCTCGAAGTTCCTGTTCCTGCCGTGGAAGTGCTCAAAGCGGAGACTTTCTTCCCTGTGTTGGGTGGAGAAAAACAAGTTGTTGTGGCGCAAACACCTGCACAAGCCTACGCACTCAACGACTGGCTCAAAGTTACCAAAAGCGATAAGACGATAAAACTCAGCACGTCGTTCAACAACACGCCTCAATCGCGCAACACGCTCTTGGTGCTCAAAAACGATAAGGGCGACTCTACCAACATCAACGTGATGCAGGAGGGTGTGAACTTCGGTCTTCCCCAAGAAAAGGCTTACTATGGCGGCGACGAGAGTTACCAAACGACGATTCCCGTGACTGCGAATGTAGAGGTGAAATACTCTTCTACTGCCGACTGGCTCACTGTGGTGCACGAGGGCGATCAACTCAAAGTGCAAGCGGAGGTGAACAAAACCAGACGCGCGCGTGTGGCTTACGTGAAGGCGGAAGCACTGGGACTGCAAGACTCTATCGTCTTTGTGCAGGCTTCTATCAACGATGTAGCTGGAAAATATACGCAACACGCTCTACGTTTGAAAGACAGTGTGATGGTAGAAACTACCAACGAGGTGGAAATTGTGCCTATCACTTCGGCGAAAGCGCACTTTATCATCGACAAGATGTATAAGTGGGAGATTGATTTCACTCCTGGTAAGGGTTTCGTCTTGTCAAATGGTAAAATCTTACGCGAGGAGAAAGATCCCCAAAAGGGTACTCCTATCTACATAGAAACTGCGCTTGCAGTAGACAATTTCAACTACAAATCGCAAACTTACATTATGGGTACGCGCGACTTGCTCGACTTGCGCGTGGGTGCAAACGGTGAGTTGCACTTCCAACAACACGAAAAACTGGATGACACCCGCAACTGGGCTTCTTATCTCCTTGCGCGTTTCAGCACTAAAACTCCCGACCGCGGTTCCTTCCAAGGAATCTTGACGGAGTTCATCCAACCTCGATTAGTGCGCAAATAGCCTTTGCATCTCTTCGCCTTTTATGGCGATTTTCATAGATAGCTTTCGTAATAAAACATCTCAATTTCGTTTTCATTAGAATCGACCGCATCAAATGTATGTTTTGATGCGGTCGATGTTTTTGTCTGCAAAGTTGGATAAGTCTTTAACCCAAATCTGTTCAGGAACTGATGACCGTTTGAAATTAAATTGCAAACTAGAGATTACAGCACCTTTTAGGACTATAAACGAACAAGAAATCAAGTGTCAGCGCGTGACGAGCAATTGATGCGTATTCCTGCAAAGTTGGGCTATCAAAAGGCAACACAGCATTATTCTTTTTGTCGTTTTTTTGTCAGAAAATTTGTCATTGAGCGCATTCCTTCGTAATTTTGCAAACGTAATCAAGGATTACAGCGTACGCAGATAACAAAATAACAGAAAGGAAACGGCTAAAAGTTGCAGACACTTTGAGCCGATAATCAACTAAATTAGAACAATATGAAACAACAAAAAATGATCGATGAGCTGATGTATCGCATCGACCGATACCGCTCAATGGGAAACGGTGCTATGGCACAAGCCCTCAGTAAACAACTCCGCGAACTCAATGCGCAAGTGAAGTAAAACTCTCTTGAAGATACGAATTCTGATGCTCAGTAATCAGTTTTTCTTCTTCTCAACGTGCAGCGTTTGCACTTACTTTTTCCATCTCCGTCTTCCCAATTCGGGGAAGCCGTGAGTACTGGTTCAAACTTTATTCACCTGTTGTCGCAACAAACGGTTGCGCACAACACAGACGACGAGAAAGCCTTTTACGGCTTTCCTTTTTTTGTCCTTATTTCTTCTCAACTCTATTCTCAACTCTATTTTTGCTTTTGGGGAGAGGTGTATTCTCTACCTTTCTTTCTGCTCCTCTTCTGGTCTTTCTTTGTGCTCATTTATTATCGAGATTGGGGTAGGATTTTCCACCAAGAATGTCTTGATGTATGAAATTTGTGACAGCAAAAAACATAATTCGCTGTTATCACGCGCGTATTCACGTATGCGAACGTCAGGGGGTAAGGGTGTGATATTGGGTACAAAAAAACTGCATAGGCTTGTGAGGGACTATGCAGTATAAGGAGAAGTCAGCGAGATAAGACTGACTAAAGGATTTTGATGCCAGGAAGATGTTCTGCAAAGATGCGTTGAGCATTTTCTTTGCGCTCCTTCGAGAGCGGGTCTACGCCTTCGAGCGGATATTTGATTCCCAGCTCCTGATACTTGTACGACCCCATCACGTGATAAGGCAGCACTTCCACACGCTCAATCACGGTGTAGGGCTCTAGATATTTGGCCACGGCATGCAGACGGTCGTCTCTATCGGTGATGCCTGGCACCACCACGTGACGCAACCAAATGGGTTTGCCAATTTCTTGGAGATAGTCCAAAAAGCGGGCATTGTTTTGACGCGTCACACCGATGTATTCTTTATGGATGCTGTCGTCCACGGTTTTCACATCGAAGAGAATGAGGTCGGCTTCGGCTGCTGCACGGCGCGCGGCTTCGTTCCACACAGAACCCGCTGTGTCGAGCGCGGTGTGGAGTCCTTCTTCGTGACAAAGTTTGAAATAGGCTTCCACAAATTCGCTTGCACCAAGGGTTCTCCGCCTGTGCAAGTGACTCCTCCGGTGCGAATGAAGTTTTTGTATTTTCGCACCTCTCTCATGAGTTCTTCTGGGGTCATCTCGTATTTGGTTTTGGCAGCAATGTCCCAGGTGTCGGGATTGTGGCAAAATTGGCAACGCATAGGACACCCTTGGAGGAAGGTGACAAAACGGATGCCAGGGCCATCTACGGTGCCCATGGATTCGAGAGAGTGTATGCGTCCAATGATGGGAGAAGAAGTGCTCATAATGAGGAGTAGATAAGAAGAAAAGGGAAGTGCGAAAAAGGGCAAGACACCCAATGCCGGGGCAAGCCGCAGCGATGAGTGTCTTGCTGAGAGAATTCTCGTAGGGATTGCGCAACGAAGGCACAAGGTCGATTAGCAGCTAGCGCTAATGGTACGAGAGATAACGTCGAGTTGTTGTTCGCGAGTGAGCTTGATGAAGTTCACAGCATATCCAGACACACGGATGGTGAGCTGAGGATATTTCGGGATGTTCCATTGCATCATAGAGCAAGTCGCGATCGAATACGTTCACGTTGAGGTGTTGACCACCATCGGGAGTGAAGTAACCGTCCATGAGGTTCACGAGGTTGGTCTCACGGCTCACTTCGTCCTTACCGAGCGTGGCAGGAGAAATTGCCCAAGTGTAAGAGATACCGTCGTGTGAGTGTTGGAAAGGCAACTTCGCTACAGATGCGAGAGAAGCTACAGCACCCTTGGTGTCGCGACCGTTCATGGGGTTAGCACCAGGAGCGAAAGGTACACCAGCAGACGACCGCAAGGAGTTGCACCAGTGTGCTTACCATAAACCACATTAGAAGTGATGGTGAGCAATGACTGAGTAGCGATAGAATCGCGGTAAGTGTCGTGCTGACGCATGTAGTTCATGAACTTCTCAGTGATCATCACAGCAAGTTCGTCAGTAGCTTCGTCGTTGTTACCGAAGGGCACGTAAGAACCTTCTTGTTCGAAACCAACAGCGAGACCACGTTCGTCACGAATCACGCGCACCTTACCAAACTTGATGGCAGCGAGTGAGTCGGCAACGATGGAGATACCTGCGATACCGCTGGCACGAGTGCGAATGATGTCGCCATCGTGGAGAGACATTTCGAGAGCTTCGTAGCTATACTTGTCGTGCATGTAGTGGATGATGCGGAGGGCGTTGCAGTAAACGCGCGCCAACCAGCTCATCATTTGCTCGAACTTAGCCATTACCTCATCGTAATCGAGGTATTCGCTAGTGATAGCAGGGAAGAGGGGAGAGATTTGCTTGCCGTTGAGCTCATCGACACCACCGTTGATGGCATAGAGAAGACACTTAGCGAGGTTGGCGCGAGCACCGAAGAATTGCATTTGCTTACCGATGCGCATAGGAGATACGCAGCATGCAATACCGTAGTCGTCACCGTAGTCAGGACGCATGAGGTCGTCGTTTTCGTACTGGATAGCAGAAGTTGCGATAGACATCTTGGCGCAATACTTCTTCCAGTTTTCGGGAAGACGAGTAGACCAAAGCACAGTGAGGTTGGGTTCGGGTGCAGGTCCGAGGTTGGTGAGAGTATGGAGGATGCGGAAGCTGGTCTTAGTCACCATGGTGCGACCGTCCATGCCCATACCACCGATAGATTCAGTTACCCAAACAGGGTCACCAGAGAAGAGAGCGTTGTACTCAGGAGTGCGGAGGAAGCGCACGATGCGGAGCTTCATCACGAACTGGTCGATGAGTTCTTGAGCTTCTACTTCAGAGAGCTTACCAGCCTTGATGTCGCGTTCGATGAAGATGTCCAAGAAAGTAGACACACGACCGATAGACATAGCCGCACCGTCTTGGTCCTTGATGGCAGCGAGGTAAGCGAGATATACGTATTGTACAGCTTCGCGAGCGTTTCAGCAGGACGAGAGAGGTCGAAACCATAAGCTTCACCGAGCTTGATGAGTTCCTTCAAAGCGTTGATTTGCTCAGTAGTTTCTTCGCGGAGTTGGATGGTCTTATCGTTCATCTCTTGGATTTCGAGACGATTAAGATAAGCTTGTTTGTCTGCGATGAGGTTGTCTACACCATAGAGAGCAACACGGCGATAGTCACCGATGATGCGACCACGACCATAAGCATCGGGCAAACCGGTGATGACGTGGCTGTTGCGGCAACGACGGATGTCGGAAGTGTAAGCAGAGAACACACCTTCGTTGTGGGTCTTGCGATACTTGGTGAAGATTTCCTTCGTCCAAGGATCGAGTTCGTAGCCATAAGCGTTGAGTGCATTTTCTACCATGCGCACACCACCCTTGGGGAAGATACCGCGCTTGAGAGGAGCATCAGTTTGAAGACCTACTACGACCTCTTTATCCTTGTCGATGTAGCCAGCACCATAAGTGGTGACACTTTGGGGAAGACGAGTTTCAACGTCATAGAGACCTTTCTCGCGTTCCACTTTGAACATTTCGCTCAATTTGTCCCAAAGGGCGAGCGTGTTGTCAGTGGCGGGGGCGAGGAAGCTGTCATCGCCTTCATAGGGAGTGTAGTTGAACTGGATGAAGTCGCGAACATTGACTTCGCGTTTCCAGATGTTACCTTCGAAGCTACCAGCAATATCGGTCAGTTTCATATTGGTTGTTGTTTGTAGTGAATGATTGTCGAGAAGACCTCCGTCAGTTGTGGGGAAAGGAGAGGAGCGGTGGAAAGTGAGGGTTGTGTTTCGGAATGAAACCAACGACCAGACGGAATGAAAATGCAAATCGTCTGCATTTATGCACTGCTTGCGCTTCATTTTCTCACTGCTGATGGAGATCCGTCGCGGGTTATTTATCTCAGACGACACAAAAATACGATATCCCCCGATATATAGCAAGTATTTTGAGGAGAAAGTGCAATAAAATTGTGTTAATTGCTCTGTTTGCTCTCGTTGATGCACAAAAATGACCTTTTTGCGCAGGTTCTTTTTGCTTTTAGGTGGAATTGCTATCTCCTGAATTAGCAAAATAAAGGGGAAAAAGAGATGAATAATTTTCGGATTGAAATGATTACAATTTTGACGATGAGAAATTCTCGAAAGGTCTTGTTAGTTTTTGCAACATTGTGTTGTAGACAGAAGAGGAAAAAGAAAAGAGGTTGCGCCAAACCGGAATTTGGTGCAACCTCTCGGAAGAATGTGCTGAACAATGCTTCTCGAACGGAAGCCAAGCTCAGTAGAATTGCGCAATATACACATTATATATATGCGCTGCATTTCAGTTTACGCAGGTGTGTCGTTTTTGAACACCAGCGATTCGCCTTGTTTCTCCACGAGGATGGGTTGTGCGGAGGAAACTTGACCACCCAAAATGGCGCGTGACAAGTCGTTGAGCAAATGTTGCTGCAATGCGCGCTTCACTGGACGTGCACCAAAGTCGGGATCGAAGCCTTCTTCGGCGAGGAAACTGATGGCATCATTGTTCACACGAAGAGTGATGCCTTGTTCTTCCAGTCGACGAGCGATGGTGGCAACGTGGATGCGCACGATTTGTTCGATTTCGCTACGCGTGAGGGCATGGAACATGAGGATGTCGTCAATGCGATTGACAAACTCGGGGCGCAATCCAGGAATGGGCGTGCCGTTGGTGGAAAGACGCGGTTGCGTGAGTTGATTGACCAACTTCTGTCGTGTGGCTTCAGAAATTTGGGTGTTGTCGGCATCTTGATTTCCAAAAACTTCAGACTCTTTGCCGGTGAGCAAGTTGGAAGTCATGATGATGATGGTGTTTTTGAAATTCACCGTGCGACCTTTGTTGTCGGTGAGGCGACCATCATCGAGCACTTGCAGGAGAATGTTGAAGACATCGGGATGGGCTTTTTCAATCTCATCGAAAAGCACGACAGAGTAGGGTTTGCGACGTACGGCTTCGGTGAGTTGTCCGCCTTCGTCATAACCCACATATCCCGGAGGGGCACCAATCAAACGCGTTGCAGAAAACTTCTCTTGGTATTCGCTCATGTCGATGCGCGTCATCATGTTTTTCATCATCAAACAAGCATTCTGCGAGGGCTTTGGCCAATTCCGTCTTACCCACTCCCGTGGCACCGAGGAAGATGAACGAGCCGATGGGTCGTTTGGGGTCTTGCAAACCAGCACGACTGCGGCGCACAGCGTCGGCCACTGCGGTGATGGCTTCGTCTTGTCCGATGACGCGGGCGTGGAGTTCGTCTTCGAGGTGGAGCAACTTCTCGCGTTCGCTCTGGAGCATGCGAGTCACGGGGATGCCCGTCCAGCGGCTTACCACATCGGCAATGTCGTCGGCAGTGACTTCTTCCTTCACCATGGCTTCTGCACCCTGACGTTGTTGGAGATCTTGATGAATCTCTGCAATCTCCGTTTCGAGTTGCTGCAACTTGCCATATCGAATCTCGGCTACCTTACCGTAGTCCCCTTCGCGTTCAGCGCGCTCCGCTTCATATTTGAGTTGTTCTATTTGTTGCTTGTGGTCTTGAATCTTTGCCAACAATTCGCGTTCTCCTTCCCATTTTCCCTTCAGATTGTGCTCTTCTTCCTCAAGCGTTTGAATCTCTTGGTTGAGCGCGGTGAGTTTAGCTTGATGCGCTTGCTCTGCAGTAACGCCTGTTGCGTTGGGAGCAGGAGCATTTTGAGCAGCCACCTCGGCTTCACGACGAATGGCTTCGCGTTCAATCTCCAATTGACGCAATCGGCGCGAGATTTCATCGAGTTGTTCGGGTTGAGAGTCGCGTTCCATGCGGAGTTTTGCGGCAGCTTCGTCCATCAAGTCGATGGCTTTGTCGGGAAGAAAACGGTCGCTGATGTAGCGATGAGAGAGGGTGACGGCTGCTATCAAAGCATCATCTTGAATGCGCACGTGGTGGTGATTTTCGTAACGCTCTTTCAGTCCGCGAAGAATGGAGATAGCATCTTCTGGTGTGGGTTCGTCCACTAAAACAGTTTGGAAGCGGCGTTCGAGCGCTTTGTCTTTCTCGAAATATTTTTGGTATTCTTCGAGAGTAGTTGCACCAATGCTGCGCAGTTCTCCGCGAGCAAGGGCAGGTTTCAAGATGTTAGCAGCGTCCATGGCACCTTCTCCCTTACCAGCACCGACAAGAGTGTGGATTTCGTCGATGAAGAGAATAATATCTCCGTTGGCGGCAGTGACTTCGTTGACAACGCTCTTCAAACGCTCCTCAAATTCGCCTTTATATTTGGCACCAGCCACGAGCGCTCCCATGTCTAAGGAGAAAAGACGTTTGTTGTGCAGATTTTCGGGCACATCTCCGCGGACAATACGCTGCGCCAGACCTTCCACAATCGCAGTTTTACCTGTACCAGGCTCACCGATGAGGATAGGATTATTCTTCGTTCTGCGCGAAAGGATTTGCAGCACGCGGCGAATCTCATCGTCACGACCAATCACGGGATCTAACTTTCCATCGCGGGCTTCAGCCACTAAATCGCGCGCATACTTATTGAGTGCTTGGTAGGTATCTTCAGCACTGGCTGAGTCTACCTTCTTTCCACCGCGCAATTCCTTGATTGCAGCAGCGAGTGCAGTCGTAGTCATTCCAGCGTCTTTCAGCATCTGCGCAACCACGCTAGGTGTGTTGAGCAAAGCCAAAAGGAGAGGTTCTAATCCGGTGAACTGGTCGCCGTCTTTTCGTGCAATCTCTTGTGCAGCATTGAGCACTTTGTTGCTTTCGTTGTCGAGATAGGGTTCTCCTCCCTCAACGCGTGGCAAACTTTGCAAGTGCTTGTTGAGCGTTGCTGTGAGTACTTGCGCATTGACGCCAGTTTTTCCAAAAAGAAATTGAGTGACATTCTCTCCAACTTCCAGAACTCCATAGAGTAGGTGAGCAGGAGTGATGCTTTGTTGGTGCAATTCCGAAGCACGTTGCACTGCGTGTTGCAAAGCTTCTTGTGCTCTGATGGTGAAATTGTTGTAGTTCATATGTTTTGTTGTTTTAATCGTTAGAAAATAGTCGATGACGAATGAAGAACGCTTTTTATATGCAAGAATTTAAGTTCAAGAGGTTGAGAATTTCTGTTGAATCGTCAAGTGTATTCTCAAGAACCGTCAAGTGCATTCGTTCCTTTTCACAGGAACACCGACATCCGCAATCGTGCAACAGCTTGCCAATGGCTTTCTTATTCTTGCGAATCCCATAAGAATGCCGTTTTGTCGTGAAAATACTGCAATTTTGTCTGTAAAACGCTGAATATAAAAGGTTTGTGTGACAAAATTTCAGTCATTTCATTGAGTTAACGAGTAGAGAGTTAGAAAAACCTCAAGATTTTCTCGCGAAAATTCAAACTTTATTTGGCAAATTGACAAGTAGATATTACTTTTGCAGTGGAAAACGACCGACTCTCTGTTTCTCGCTCGTGGTACACTCCTTATTATAGGATTTTGTTGATGATTTGTGGTTAAAACGGCTCAGCAAAGTTTGTTTTTGGGAGTAAAAACACGAAGAGGTGAGAAGGAGGTCAATGTATCACTTTATAATACCTGTTATTACGATGGCTTTTATCGAAAAACTCCAAGAATATCTCAAGAAGGAAGGTTATCTTCCTGAACTCACCGAATTCGGTCTTCAATTCAAATCTGAAAACCTCGATTTCCTGAGCTTCAAGGACGATCAAGACGAACTCTTCCTCAACCTTTTCTTCCCACAAATCTTTGAGGTTACTCAAGAAAATCATCAAGATGTGCTCGTTGCTATCGACAGAGCAAACAGCGAAGTGAAAGTGGCTAAAGGTAGCGTACGTTTTGGAAATGCAGTTTGGGTAGGTGTTGAAATGCTCCTCTCAGAAAACTTTGATCTCAACGACATCGTTCCACGCTCCATCAATATGATGAAGTACTATCGCGATATTTTCTATCAAGCTTTCGCAGAAACTCCTTCTGGTAAGCTCGCCATCGAAGCTGCACAAAAACAACAAGCTGGCAAGTAGTCTACATTAGGTTGCAAAACCAATTGTAGTGAGAAGCTCCCTGCTAAATCCCCCTTTTGCACTGATCACTCGGTGCAAAAGGTGTATTCCAGATAGAAGTTCGCCTCCACGTTTCGAGCATTTTGTTCAATCATATGAGCATTTTGCTCCTTAAAAGCACAATTCATACTATGACTCTCATTAAATCCATCTCCGGATTCCGTGGCACCATTGGTGGTCGCACTGGAGATACCCTCAATCCCGTTGACATTGCCAAGTCCGTAGCTGCCTACGCTAGTTTGCGTGAAAAGGTGGTAAGCCGAAAATATCGTCGCAAAATTGTTGTAGGTCGCGATGCGCGCATTTCTGGTGAAATGGTCTCTCACGTTGTGTGTGGCACCTTGATGAGCATGGGCTTCGATGTGGTCAACATCGGATTGGCGTCTACTCCCACCACAGAATTGGCAGTCACCCTCGAAAGTGCTTGTGGTGGCATCATCATCACCGCATCTCACAACCCACGTCAGTGGAATGCACTCAAATTTCTCAATGAGCGCGGAGAATTCCTTCCCCCTGCTGAAGCGAGCGAAGTGGTGCGTTGCGCAAATGCTGACTGCTATGAGTTTGCAGACGTAGACAATCTGGGTTGCGACATCCAAAATTATAGCTACGACCAACGTCACATTGAGATTGTCAAACAACTCGAATTGGTGGACGTTGAAGCCATTCGCCGTGCACACTTCACTGTTGCTCTCGATGCTGTAAACTCAGTGGGTGGTATCATCATCCCCAAGCTTCTCGGTCAGTTGGGAGTCACACAAGTCACGCTACTTAACTGCGAACCCACGGGAGATTTCGCACACAATCCCGAACCTCTCAAGGAAAACCTCTCCGAAATCCGCAATTTGATGCGCAAAGGTCGTCACGACATCGGTTTCGTAGTAGACCCTGACGCCGACCGTCTTGCACTCATCTGTGAAGATGGTACTATGTTTGGAGAAGAAAATACACTTGTAGCTGTTGCTGACTATGTGTTGCAACACACTCCTGGCAACACCGTGAGCAACCTCTCTTCCACTCGTGGTCTTCGCGATGTCACCGAGAAGCACGGTTGCAACTACACGCCTGCTGCTGTGGGTGAAGTCAATGTAGTCACCAAAATGAAGGAAACCGGTGCTGTGATTGGTGGTGAAGGTAATGGAGGAGTCATCTATCCTGCTGCACACTCAGGTCGCGATGCTTTGGTAGGTATTGCACTCATCCTCACGCATCTCGCAAAACTTGGTTGCAAAGCGTCTGAATTGCGCGACAGTCTTCCACAATACTTCATTTCTAAGAACCGCATCGATCTCAATCCCACCACAGATATCTTTGCTTTGCTTCAAAAAGTCAAGGAAATCTACAAAGACGAACAAATCACCGACATCGATGGTGTCAAGATTGATTTCGCCGACAAGTGGGTGCATCTTCGCAAATCAAACACCGAACCCATCATTCGTGTTTATGCCGAAGCACACACTCGCGAAGAAGCCGATGCACTCGCCCAACAAATTGTGGATATGGTCTATGCCATGACTCAACAATAAAAAGGCAACATCACTAAAGCTACATCCCCCTCTGCCTCAAATTGAGGGAGAGGGGACTGCTTTTATATAGCCTGACACATTTCTCCTATTCAAAGGTGTAAATTGTTCAGACAGCCTGACACATACCTCCAACTCCCAAGGAACAAATTGACTCTATGAAGAAAAGCCTTCTTCCCCTAGCCGCCTTGTTGCCCCTCTGCGCTGCTGCTCAGCAACGCTACAACATCGTCTACATCATGACAGACGACCACACGGCACAAATGCTTTCTGCCTACGACAGTCGCAACATAAAAACTCCCAACCTCGACCGCATTGCGCAAGATGGTGTCAAATTCACACGCTCTTTCGTCGCCAATTCCTTGAGCGGCCCTTCTCGCGCCTGCATGCTCACGGGAAAACATTCTCACAAAAATGGATTTACCAACAACGAGCACGGCATCTTCAATGGAGCGCAACAAACCATGCCTAAACTCCTCCAAAAGGCTGGTTATCAAACATCAATTGTTGGTAAGTGGCACTTGGTGAGCGAACCTACTGGTTTTGATCATTGGGATATTCTCCCTGCACAAGGCAACTACTACGACCCTGATTTCTACAACGCAAAGGGTTCGTACAAGGTCAAAGGTTATCTCACCAACATCATAACCGACAAAGCCATTCAATGGTTAGACGAAGAGCGAGATCCCAACAAACCCTTTGCCCTCTTTGTGCACCACAAGGCTTGTCACCGCGACTGGTTGCCTGAACTGAAATACCTTCGCGAATATGAAGATGTCAATTTCCCACTTCCTGCTAATTTCTACGACGACTATGCAGGCCGTGAAGCTGCTGGCAAGACAGAAATGGAGATTGACGACCACATGACGCTCGACTACGACTGCAAAATCATGCCCAAAGATGGAAAAGGTTCTCACCTCTTTTCCTCTTATTTGAATTTCCTCGGTCGTCTCAACACTGAAGATCGCGCCAAATACGACTATTTCTACGACAGCATCAGCGTAGATTTCCACAAGCGTAACCTCTCTGGCAAAGCCCTCGCAGAATACAAATTCCAACGCTACATGCGCGACTATGCCAAAGTGGTGAAATCGCTCGACGACAACGTGGGACGCCTGCTCGATCATCTCAAAGAGAAAGGATTGCTCGACAACACCCTCGTGGTCTACACCTCCGACCAAGGATTCTATATGGGAGAACACGGATGGTTTGACAAGCGATTTATGTATGAAGAATCATTGAACACTCCGCTCCTCATGCACCTTCCCAAAGGACTCAAGGCGCGAGGCGACATCAACGAGATGGTACAAAACATCGACTATGCGCCCACCTTCTTAGAGTTGGCTGGTGCTCCCATCCCGTCCGACATCCAAGGTGTTTCGCTTGTGCCACTGCTCAAAGGGCAGCATCCCAAAAACTGGCGCAAGAGTGTCTACTATCACTACTACGAATATCCAGCGGAACACAGCGTGCGCCGTCACTATGGTGTACGTGGAGAGCGCTACAAATTGATGCATTTCTATAATGACATCGATGCGTGGGAACTCTATGATTTGAAGAACGACCCCACAGAGATGCACAATCTCTATGGTGATCCCAAGATGAAGCAAGTCACCAAGGAAATGAAAAAAGAATTGTTGCGCTTGCAAAAGCAATATGACGATAGCATTCGATTCCAGCAAAAACTCTAATCGTTTGCTCCCTTTTTAGTGACACGAGGCTCCCTAGCTTCGTGTCGCTCACTTCTATGGCTAGGAGCTCTAGAAGAACTAGAAGCCCTAGAATCTCTAGAAAATCTAGAATCTCTAGAAAAACTAAAACATCTAACGTCTAATCTCTAGCGTCTAACGTCTAATCTCTACCTCGTATGCTCGACAAACAACAGCTCACACAACTCTATCTCAAAGACACCTCGTTTGTCAATCTTATGACGCGGCGCATATTCAATGTGCTGCTCATTGCCAATCCCTACGACGCCTTTATGCTCGAAGACGATGGACGTATAGACGAGAAACTCTTCAACGAATATGCTGCACTCTCCTTGCGCTATCCACCACGTTTCACGCAAGTAAGCACAGAAACCGAAGCCTGGGGAGAACTCCACCGCAATTCCTTCGACCTCATCATCGTCATGCCCGGCACTGACAACAGCGACACCTTCGACATTGCACGCGGCATCAAACATCGCTTCCAGCATATCCCCCCTTGTCGTACTCACCCCCTTCAGCCACGGCATCACAGCGCGCATCGAGCACGAAGACCTTTCCGACTTCGAATACGTCTTCTGCTGGTTGGGAAACACCGATTTATTGCTCTCCATCATCAAATTGATTGAAGACAAAATGAATCTCGATCACGACATCGAAGAAGGTGGTGTGCAACAAATCATCCTTGTAGAAGACAACATACGCTTCTATTCCTCCGTCCTGCCCGAGTTATACAAATTCGTGCTCCAACAAAGCATGGAGTTCGCCACCGAAGCCCTCAACGAACACCAACGCACCCTCCGCATGCGCGGACGTCCCAAAATCGTGTTGGCGCGCACCTACGAAGAAGCCACAACCCTCTACAACCGCCATCCCAACAACGTATTAGGGGTCATCACCGATGCGCGCTATCCCCGTGGAGGAGTGGTAGATCCACAAGCCGGTGTGCAACTCTTAGCCGAATTGCGCAAGCGAGATCCCTTTTTGCCCCTCATCCTCGAATCGGCCGAGTCAGAAAATGCCCTTCAAGCCAAAGCCTACAATGCCGACTTCATCGACAAGAATTCCAAGAAAATGGCTGTCGACCTCCGCGAAGTGGTGAAACAACGATTCGGGTTTGGTGATTTCATCTTCCGCGATCCGCAAACTCACCAAGAGGTGATGCGCGCTAACAATTTGAAAGAGATGCAATCCGCCATTCTCACCGTACCGGCCGAGTCCTTACTCTATCACATCACACGCAACCACGTTTCGCGCTGGTTGCGCAGTCGAGCAATGTTCCCCGCGGCCGAGTTCGTCAAACAACTCTCTTGGGAAGAACTCCAAGACATCGATGCCCACCGTCGCGCCATCTTTGAAGCCATCGTCGATTATCGCCGCATGAAAAACCAAGGAGTCGTTGCCGTGTTCCGTCGCGATCGTTTCGACCGCTATTCTAATTTTGCACGCATCGGCGAAGGTTCTCTCGGAGGGAAAGGCCGCGGCCTTGCCTTCATCGACAACATCGTCAAACACCACCCCGAACTCAATCAGTTCGACAATGCCACCGTCATGATTCCCAAGACTGTAGTGCTCTGCACCGACCTCTTCGAGGAATTCATGGACCACAACAACCTCTATCAGCTCGCACTTTCCGATGCCGACGATGCCGTCATCCTCGATGCCTTCCGCCGCGCCACACTCCCTGCAAGTTTAGAAGGCGACATCCTCACCTTCATCGAAGCCACCAGTAGTCCCATTGCCGTCCGCTCCAGTTCGTTGCTCGAAGACAGCCACTATCAACCCTTCGCCGGCATTTACAACACCTACATGGTGCCCCTTCTCGACAATCGCCACCGCATGCTCCATATGCTCTGCGATGCCATCAAAGGCGTTTATGCCTCTGTCTTTTTCAAAGACTCCAAAGCCTATATGCAAGCCACACGCAACGTCATAGACCAAGAAAAATGGCCGTGATTTTGCAAGAAGTTGTGGGACGACAATATGGTGATCGCTACTATCCCAGCATATCGGGTGTGGGACGCTCCCTCAACTACTATCCCATCGGGGACGAGCTTGCCGAAGAGGGAATCGTGAGTCTAGCCCTCGGATTGGGAAAATATATTGTAGACGGTGGACAAACCTTGCGCATCTGTCCGCACCATCCGGGAAAGTGTTGCAGATGTCGGACACTGAAATGGCTTTGCGCGAAACGCAAACACGGTTCTATGCCCTCGATCTGAAGAATATGGGTGAGAATTTCTCTGTCGACGATGCGTTCAATCTCTTGAAACTCTCCGTGCGCGAGGCCGACAAAGACGGTGCGTTGCAATATCTGGCCTCTACTTACAACCCCACCGACCAAGTCATCTATCCCGGAGTCTATCCCGAGGGAAGAAAAATCATCAGTTTTGTCGGAGTGCTGGAACACGACGTAGTGCCGCTCCCTCATCTTCTCCGCGAGGTGTTGCACCTCGGCCAAGAAGCTATGCGCCGTCCGGTGGAAATCGAATTTGCCGTGGAAGTCGATGCCGCCACCCGCAGTTGCGTGTTCTATCTGCTGCAAATCCGCCCCATGGTCGATGTGAAAAGCGATGTCCACATCGATCTCTCCGAGATTCGCACCGAAAACATCTTGCTCCAAAGCGACAACGCCCTCGGACACGGACAAATGGACGACATCGCAAACGTGGTTTATGTGAAAACAGATGGCTACAACGCAGGCAACAACCCCTTAATTGCAGAAGAAATTTCGCGCATCAATGCCAAATTCCTCGACAAAGGCGAGCATTACGTCTTGGTAGGGCCTGGTCGATGGGGATCTAGCGATTCGTGGTTGGGAATTCCTGTGAAATGGCCTAACATCTCGGCTGCACGCATCATTGTCGAAGCCGGCCTGACCAACTATCGCGTTGATCCTTCGCAAGGCACTCACTTTTTCCAAAACCTCACCTCGTTTGGCGTGGGCTATTTCACCATCAATGATTTCAACGGCGATGGCATCTACAATCGCGCCCTCCTCGATGCCCTCCCTGCTGTCGAAGAAACCGCTTATGTGCGCCATGTCCGTTTCCCCAAACCGCTCACCATCAAACTCGATGGTAAGAAAAAACTCGGTTACGTGCTCACAGCTGAATAGACCACATCATTTTGTTGTTTCCGCTATCTCCTATAATGATATGGGTCGAAATAGGGGCAAAGCGTGAAGAAAACGCAGAAAAGTGACATTTTCAATTTGAAAATGTCACTTTTTGCTATTTCAACCTATCATTTCAAGTTGACAAAACACATTCCTTTGCCACATTGTTGTTACTCCTCCAATGGGCATTCTCCTCCCCTACTCTTTCCCTTTACCCCAAATCTGTTCAGAAACTAATGACCGATTTGGGATAATGTTTAGCTATCATTGCTAAAAACGATGGTCCACAGCCCATAGAATCTTGTTGAAATCGTATTCTCATCTTACATATTGAGTCGCTTCATCGATTCGGTTGCAGAATCCTTCTTTGGCGGATTTCCTTTTGATTAAATCGATAGCGGATTTGGATAGAAACACTGCGAGTGTCGCTATAATTCTTGTCATATAGTCTGACACCCTCCATTTGTGTTAATCCTGTATTCCAAGCTGTTTTCAAAAGGTCCGTCCCAAGAATAGACACATCCATTTTCCCTCCTAAAAGTTGTTTGCGAACTTCAATATCCAACTGGTGTTGCTGCCCAACTTCAAAGCTTCCAGTTGTTAGCGGACTTCGATAAGTATAGTTCAATTCGATATCACACCATTTTGGCACAGTTAGTGTTTGAGTTAGTCGGGTATAGAACAATGGTTTTTGCTTAATACTTAGATTGTATTTTCTACCATCAAGTTGTTCATACTGCACCATGCCTAATAAATTGGAAGAATACCATCCCCAACTCTTAGACACATTCCCAATTAGTTGGACTCTATGGTGGTGATCAAAATTGGTTTTGGATATGATGTAACCTGACGCTAAATCACCCTTTCTCTGAACATAGTTGTCAATGTGATCACGTGAGTACTGATAGTTTACAGCAAGATAAAGGATATTATAAATAAACTCATATCCTACTCGATAGTTCTTCTCAGGCAATAAATTGGGATTTGCATCTGAAGAAACAAATTGGTTAGAGTAATAACGATTGTTGCTTAAGTCTTCCAAACTGGGTCTGCGACTCCCTGAAGTAAAACTGAAATTGTGCATTGACGCTCCCAACGTTCCAGATATCTTTCCTACAAAGAAAACATCATTGTAGCTACGGCTAATGCTGTTCAGAGGTTCATTGGGCACTAATAGATAACTATTTGCATACTCAAAACGAAGTCCCAAAGATGCACTCCACCTGCTTAGAGGGAATGAATAATTGAAATACCCCGCATATACTCTTTCGTTGTTAGTACCAACACTTGGATAAGTCGCATCTGTGGTTTGCTTTCTATCTCCCTTTATTTGATACAAATCGGCACCTCCTTCAAGAAAGTGCTTGTCCGAAAAGCTATAAGATAGATATGGCGAAAGTTGAAAGAGCATAAGATGCGTTAGTGGAGAGGTGATGATTTTCTATTTTGTTCCTCTCCCTCTCTCTCGTGATTTGCTGACGTTCCAAATCTTTGACAATAGCATCAGCATTGATTTCAAGTTTTAATCTATTGGAGGCTTTCCACTCTGTATAAGCATTAAAATGATGGAAGACACTTGTGTTATCAACAGAAGTGTTGGACTCCAAATTTTGCCATCCTTGTTTACTTGTATTATAGCGCGTGTTATCTCCGCCATGACTATTGATTTTGCTGCTTGACAAATTATATCCTATCCCCCAAGTCAACGTTTTAAGAGGAGTAAAGTTTGCCTTTATGAGTATGTTTCTTGACAAATCACTTATTGTGTCCGCAAGTTGAGTTTGTAGGTCCAACTGAGGAATGACTTGAGCCTCAATGCTGTGTGTATTGTTCATACGGTTGTTCCCCTGATTAAGCTGAAGACTGACATTGTATTTATCATTGGCATAGCCCAACAAGAGATCTCCTAAAGATGAAACAGCGTGGTTGAATTGACCCTTACTTTTCACTTGACCTGTGAAAGTATCTTTTTGACGCTTAGTTTTGATGTGAAGTACAGCATTTACACTGCCACGATATCTTGGGCTCGGATTTCGTTCAAGCGTTATAGACTTGATTACTTTGGGGTCTATTGACTTTAATTCATCGTGAGAAAAGCTCTCTTTATTATCCAATAATATGAGAATCTTGCCTCCGCCAAGTAATGTTACACTTCCATCTCCATCCACTGCGACTCCAGGGAGTTGTGCCAACAGTCGAAATATACTCGATTGTTGCGCCAAAGGTGTACCTTCTACATTGACTTCTAGTTGATGATTACTCAATTTAATGTTTCTTTGTGTCCTCTTGCTATCACCTCGCCCAAAGTATAAGATAAAGGACGCATTTCCACTTTTGCAGGGAGTGCGTTTATGTTTATCTTTTGTGTCTCATACCCTATACGAGTGAAACAGAAGTAACTGATTGGCAAGGATTTCCCAAAACGAAATACACCAGTACTATCAGTAACTACTCCCTGCAACAATGTACTGTCTTTGCTATAAGCAACGACATTACAGAGTTCTAATGGCTGCTTGTTCTCATCTACCACCACGGACTTAATGACTTCTTGTCCCCATAGTGACGATACGTTGAGACATAAAGCCAAAAGAACAAACAAAATTCTATATGCTTTCATATTCGTGAGTTATTTATTGTGATAAACCATACAATTGGGGGTTCCATAAAGTTCTCTCTTGTATTTGAGAGCTCTAACCCGCATTTTTTCCTATTGCAGGGATCGAAGAGAATAGGTGCAATATTACAAACAAAAAAACGAAACAACAACAATTTATCGCACTTTTCTTTTTTTTCGTTCGTACTCAATGCCTTCTTGCAAACAAGAAACAGACTACACAACACTCAAACTAAATCTGTTCAGGATCTAATGACCGATTTGGGATTATACTAGACACACCTTGCTCAGGTAAATCTGATGCCATTGAGAACAACCTCACGCGCGCACATACGCGTGTACGCGCGCGCCTTCCAACAGCGATGTTGTTTTTTTGCTGTCACAAGTGTCACACGCGGGGTTGATTAAGGAATAGATGTACTATAAGCCAATGTTCCCGAGCAACTTTTTGAAGGAGACTACTGGATGATACAACTAGTTTGAAATCTACTGTTTGATTTTTGCAATGGTTGGATCTCCGTTGTCTTGAAACGACACAAGGTTTCTTGCCTTGCCAAAGTGTCACGGACGGTAGAAAGTTTTTCGTATTGTCCCCACAGACGTACCGTTGGACGTTTGCAGATAAAGTATTTGCCTGTTTACATTGACAGGTTGTTTGTTATCAAATCTTAGCAGTATGTTTATATCTGTGCTATCGCTTGTTGTGATAGGTGCTTCTTTTTATAATTGCTGTCCCAGAATAGACTTGTTTATAGGGTAAGAAGTAAGCCATAACAAAGAGACAAAGTAATACAATTCCGATGGCAGTAATACCATAATAAGTAAGTGAAGACGGAACTTGCCCAACAATACTACGAACCTTCTCACTGCGAAGCTCAAAGCTACGCTCTTGTTTCTCTTCTTCTTCCATATTAGTTTCCTAATTCCAATTGGTTTTTTTACTAAAGCAAAAATATACCCCACGATTAGCGGTCAAATCCTCGTGCGTACCGATTTCAACAATCTTTCCTTCCTCCAAAACCACAATCTGGTCTGCATTACGCACGGTAGAAAGTCGGTGAGCCACCACTACTACCGTTTTTCCTTGGTAGAACTCAGACAGATTTTCAGTAATAGCTCGTTCGTTGTTGGCATCGAGGGCATTGGTGGCTTCATCCAGGAAGACAAACATTGGATTCTTATAGACGACCCTTGCAATAAGGATGCGTTGTCGTTGCCCTTGACTGATACCTTGCCCATCTTGTCCTATCATTGTATTATAGGCTAATGGAAGAGCTTCAATATAATCTGCTATATTGGCCACACGTGCAGCATAGCGAATACGTTCGATGTCGGGTTCATCATCTGATATGGCAATATTCCTTGCGATAGTATCTGAAAACAGATACCCCTCCTGCATCACAGCTCCACATTGATTTCTCCACCATCCAAGATTGTATTCATTCAGATTGGCACCACCTATCTGAATACTTCCAATTAATGGTTCATAGAATCCCAAAAGAAGTTTTATGAGTGTGGTTTTTCCACTTCCACTTGCTCCAACAATAGCCGTAACCTTACCATTAGGAATGTAAAGATTGATATTCGAGAGAATCTCTTTCGGACTGTATATATCATATTTGAATGAAAGGTCTTTTATCGAGAGAGTGTATCCTTCCCGAGTTTCGCCCGTATAGTCGTTTCGCATCCGTCCCATATTCTCCTCGTTAGTTTCGGTATGGATTTCATTCATACGATCTAAACTGATGCTCACATCCTGCCAAGAATAGATGAATTGGATAAGTTGTTCCACAGGGGTGTTAAGTTGTCCGATGATGTATTGCACTGCCAACATCATACCAAGAGACATATTTCCTTGTATTACAGCTGTGGCAGCAAGCACAGTAATCAAGATATTCTTCACTTCGTTGATGGTTATGCTTCCTGCTTGCTGCACTTGTTGCAGATTGAGGGATTGTAGATTAACCTTGAATAAGTCGGCTTGCACGTCCTCCCATTCCCAACGTTTACGCTGTTCACACCCTTGCAGTTTAATCTCCTGCATTCCCTCTATCAGTTGATAGGTTACGTTTCTGTTTTTTCCAGCCTGCTCAAAGTATTTATAGTCCAATTGACGTCGTTTTTTGAGGAATATAATTATCCAACTAGCATAGAGAGCAGTCCCCAAAAGAAATACTCCGAAAATATACAGATTATAGCTTGCTAGAACAATGCCAAATATAAGAAATGTAAAGAAAGAGAATAGTAGACTTAAACTACTTGATGTGAGGAATTGCTCTACACGACGATGATCCTCAATGCGTTGCAAAAGATCCCCCATAAGTTTAGTGTCAAAGAACTTCATCGGTAACTTCATCAGTTTGATGAAGAAATCCGAAATAAGGGAGATATTGATGCGTGTAGAGATGTGCAAGAGTATTTTGGAGCGAATGAAGTCAATGGCTGTACGACTGAAAAGTAGCATCATTTGTGCCAATAGAACCAGCCATACGAACCCAAGATCCTTTCCTCCGATGCCAGTATCCACGATGGCTTGTGTGAGGAAAGGAAAGACCAACTGTAATAGTGAGCCAATCAACAAGCCCAGAATGATTTGCGTGAAAAAGCGTTTGTACTTTTTGAGGTAACTCCAGAGAAACTTTAAGCGTCTCTGTGAGGGGAGTCTCTCAGTCTCTTTTTGAGTACAAAACAGTTCTGTGGGCTCAAGTAGTAGAGCGATACCTTTTTCTTCATCATTGGTTTTGGTGCTAATCCAATGCTCACAGAATTCCTCCTTAGTATAGGTAACTAAGCCTTTTGCAGGATCAGCAACATAGACAATATACTTCCCCTTACTGTGTTTCTTTACCTTGTAAACAACAACAAAGTGGTTTTGGTTCCAATGAACAATACAAGGGTGTGGGACTTCCTTTGCCAAAGTATTAAAAGTCAATCGCCCTCCTATTGTTTTAAAGCCAATAGATTCAGCAGCTTTGCTGATACCAAGCAGAGAGACACCTTCCTTATTTAATGCACAAGACCGCCGTATCTTTTCGATATTAGGCTGTAGACCATAATGTTTAGCTATCATTGCTAAACACGATGGTCCACAGTCCATTACGTCATATTGTTTTTGAAAATATAGTTCCTTCTTATACATCACATATTAGGAAGTTTTCGTGGGATAGCCATTTTAGCATTCTTACGTAGCGTCCAAGAGATGAGAAGCCAAGGGCGCAAACTTGAACCTTCGTAAAATGAATGTTGATCGATTGAATAGGAAGGTTGATTGATTTGCGTAACATCCTTCCTTGTACCCCAAAAATAAGGTAAGCCCAAGGAGAAATATAGTTGTTCAGTTGCCTGCCAAGCAATCTGTATATGCGCTTCCATAGGATTTTTGTAGATTGTTTGACTGATGGAAGTGTAGCTACGGTTACGCCAAGATAGAGAAGAATAGATGAAAAAATCTCCGAAATCCCAACGAAAATATCCTTTAATTCCATAAGAACCTAGGGGATTTTGTCCATTAAATGCTTCAGAGGAATAGTCTGTAGTAGCTGATATTTGAAAAGACTCTCCACCATAACTCACATTTACCCCACCATTTGTATTCTTATAAGTACCCTTATTTTGGAACGATTTAATGAGATAAGTACCTTCTTGACGTATGTAGGGTTCTATCATTTGGCTGTAACGATGATGGCTACCAAACAATTCTATGCGGAAATCTCTAAAAGAGTAGTTGTAGTTCAAATCAAACTGATGAATCTGCATCGGAAGAAGGTAGGGGTTTCCTTCCTCTCTCATCCAAGGATTAGTTGACTGATTGAAAGACACAAGGTTGCGACTTTCGGGAAGTTTATTGGTCAAATAGTAGCTTCCTCTCACTGTTTGCTGACAAGGGAGTTGGAAAGTCATACTTACGGCAGCACGCGGTCTCCAGTAGGAATGATTTTTATCAGCCGCTTTCACTGCAAGGCTTTGTAACCCAACAGACGCCATATAATACAACCTCTTCCATTGATTGGAGTAAGTGGCGTGGGTATAGTTGCTCCAAAGTCCCACATAGGTAGTGAGCGAGGGAGCAAAGCTTTGGTTCTTAATTTGATCGTGCGTGTATTCTAGATTATTACCAATGGCAAGAGTTCCATATTGTTGTCTGTCAGAATCATAGTCGATGGATAGCGCATACTGATGGCGGAGAGTAGCAAGGTCTACGAGAGACTTCGTCGTGTCCTTCTCCAGCATTTCTGAATAGTTTTGTTTCAGATCATAAAAGCCATAATTGTATTTGAATAGCGTGGTAAGTGTACTTTGGTTATGAAATGTATGTTCGTGAAAGAGTGCAGCTAAAAAACCACCACTCAGAACATCCTCGTTGCTGGCAGTGTTGAGCGAAACGCTTTTGTTCGAAACATTGTATAGTCCCTTATGCGTTCTTTCTGTTTCATTCCTTGTTCGTTGAGTTTTGAGCAAAGCTGAAAAATAATCAGAGGATTTAGGTAGCCATTTCACTAACAAATCTCCATTAACCCCTCTTGATTGAGAGAGACCCATACCAGACAATTGCTTTATCTGTTGCTCCAATTGTTCCACCGTCTCGTAGCAAACACGGTCTTTTGTCAGATAATCTGTAAAAAGCCCTCCAGAAAGAGCAAAGGTCTTTTTCCCAAATTCAAAATTCGCACCTCCAAAACCTTCTCTCAAAGGAATATCGTGTCTACTACGGAAATCTATATATGAATAAAGGGGAATGCTCTCACGAAGATGGATATTTACAATTTTGGTAAATCCCATCTGTAGATAGCGAGCACTGACAACTTCTGATACCTCAACAGATTCGATGTTTTCTGGGAGAATAGGCTGAATGCCTGAATTGATAAGATGTCCATCTATCAATATGAGAGGAGATTCCCCACTTCGCATTTTCACACTCTGCGACGATATGTCAACTTGTAGCAATGGTATTTCGGAAAGTGCAACGAAAGGGTTTTTCGAAGATTTCGCTTTTCTCGAAAGCTTAAAAATTTCGCCAGTAGCTGTTACTTTGGGTCTTGCTTTCCCCTCTACAACTACTTCCTCTAATTTTATAGCACGCTGTTTGAAAAAGACATTTAGGGTGCTGTCTTTCGAGAAGAATCCTTCTATTCTATATGCTTCGTAACTTGGATGACTAAGTTCTATGCTGTACTTACCAGACTTCGGCAGTGTAAGCACATAGTCTTGTGGCTTGATCACCGAAAACTGTTGGATAGAATCTCCTTCTTGCACAAGCAATTCTACGCTTTCAATAAAGCTATTGTCATAAGTTGCAACGTTTAAACGGAGGTTTACTTGTCCCCAAAGAGGACAAAATCCCAATAGCATCAAAAGCAAGACATAAAAACCTTTGGCATTTTCATTCTTCATCATCATAGATTTGGTGTTTGATTAAATGAGTTTTGAATTGAGTTAGTACATATTCTGATAGATTAAAGTGTGTATTTTTGAGAAAACAAGACCAATTAGAATCTTCTGAAAATCTTTTTTGGCATGGACCTCCACAAGTTGGGTACATAACACATTCTTTGCATTCTTGGGGAGTGAAATCTTCTAGATATTGCATTTTCTCTGTTTTCCACAGAATATTCCCTGTTGTTTGTTCTAAAACACCAAGCGAGTTGTCTTCATCGAACCTATCAATTGTTGTGCATTTAAAGACGTACCCATCGTAATTAAAAACAGCTTGATTTTTTCTATCAGCAAAACAAATCCCACCTTGACTATAATAGTCTACAACGAATTTGTTCTCAAAAAGAAGCTGCATTACACCATCAAGTTGTTCACGAGATATATCCTTAGAATCAACCTGCCATATTTTTTTTAGGATAACCTTCGTTCTTTTCCGATCAAGAGGAAGTAACTCATTTAGTATAGAATTGAAACTTAGGAGTGTATCTTTGTCGTAGTTTATACGGATAGCAACGCGGGAGTCTTTTATGTACCTTTGGATATCTCGTATATTTTTAATCGTCAAAGAGAAGGTGTCAATAGATTTGCAATGAGTATGTTTAATCTTGTTATGCTGTTCCTTGTCCCCATCAAGAGTTATTTGAAATAGGCATTTATAACTAGATAAGAACTCTAGAGTACTCTTTGTACATAATGTTCCATTTGTTGTAAAGTCTAAAAGTAATTCGAAACCTTTTTCTTCACAATAATCACTTGCAAAAGAAACAATCTTTTTTATTGTATTAAAACCAAGAAACGGTTCTCCTCCAAAGAAAGATAGCTTTTAGAGTCTTGTATGGCACTCTTTCATAATGAAGAACTATATGTTTTTTTATTGCTTCCACAATCTCATTGGTCATTGTGCTATTGGGGACTCTATTTTCGTAGCAGTACCAACAAGATAAATTGCAATCCAATGTAGGATTTATAATTATATGATATAAAGAAGTGTCTGCTATTTCCTTTTTGCGTTTTTCTTGAATTAAATTGAGTTCGTCAATACTTTTGTTTATGACAAATTCTCCTTCCAAAAGCCGTTGAAACACCTTAGGGAACCGCTCTCTCAATAAAGAAAGTTTGCTTAAGTTATAAAGAGCATAAACCTCCTTAGACAAGAGGATATGATAGCCACTAATAAAACTCGTGCATAGATAGATCTTTGGATGAATTGCCTGAGAGAATTGATATACACTTTTTTTGTACTCCATAGAATGAAAATGAAAAACCACCTAAAATCTTCAGCAGAACTAATATGACAATAAAACTTACAGAAAATCTTAGGTAGTTTCTTGAGTTTGAAAATCTTACTTTATAGGAAAAAAGTAAGGATCAGGTCGATGTTCAGTGATTATAGGTTATTTATCACTGCAATTGCCCCAGTTGTTAATCTCGGAACAAACGGAATGATTATTAATCACAGAGCAATTGTTTCCATGATTAATTACATCACATTTGTTTCCATTGTTGATGTCTGAACAATGGTTTCCATTGTTCACATGCTTAAGCATGCTAAAACCGCCAAATAACTCAGACATGCCTTCTGTGGAAACTGTTTCCACGAGATACTTGGGAATCTCATTATGTTTCATTTTTAATGATGATAAGGTTTATATAATACGACAGTAGGATTTTCCTGCTGAAGTTTTTTTTGCACCATAGAAAAACATCCACTTTGCAAATACACAAAACACACACGTCAACAACACAAAATGCTTTTCATATCACAAAGTCTACAAATAAGTACAAAACCGAGGCTTAATGGTCAAATGTCCTCCTAAAAGGGAACAAAAATAGTTTGCACTTCTATATTGAAAGTACACTTTATATTGAAAGAACTCTTGCATAAGATTTTCAATAGACCGAGAAGACTGCATTACATTGTATTTATCCCGTTTCATTGATATGCTGTTATGTTATGTGCTGCGAATATAACCAAATCATTTTACGCACCCAAATAAAGCTACATTTTTCTCACAAAACACAGAATTTAGTGTCAATTGTACAGAAAAATCAGCAAGTGGAACATTATTTTTAGAGTTGATAGAATGCTTTGACAGGTGTACTGGTTTGCAGTTCCTTCCTAGATCTGAAATTGATTTCTTCTGGATACTTATGATTCTTTTATCCGTGTATTTCTCAAAAGAGACTCCTTTTGTTCGGGTAAATCTGTTGCCATTGAGAACAACCTCACACGCGCACATACGCGCGCACATACGCGCACACATACGCGTGTACGCGCGCGCCTTCCAACAGCGATGTTGTTTTTTTGCTGTCACAAGTGTCACACGCGGAGTAAACTTGGGTGGAAACGGTCTATTTTCTAGACAATGGGGAAGAGAAACAAAACCTCTTTCGGTGTCTTCTTCTGTATATTTTCTGCACTTGAATCACGCATTTGTTAAAACGCGTTCAAACAAACATTGTATCAAACTGAAACACAGTGGGTTACCACATTCCTTGTGACACTTGTGACAGCAAAAATGCAAAAACTCTTGACAGGAGCGTGCGCGTACGCGCGCGAGAAAGGGGGGGTATAGGTATTTTCACAATTCCAATGTTCCCTTTCCTATTTCTGTTTCAGAGCGAAGGATTTCTCGGCTTCTCCCCCTTTATTGAAAACGACACGTCAGTTTCAATAAAACGATACGTCGTTTTCAACAAAACAACACGTCCTTTTCAGCAAAACAACACGTTGTTTCCAACAAAACAACACGTCGTTTCCAACAAAACAACACGATGTTTTCAATAAAACAAACCGTTGGTTGAGAGGAAGCGGCACGCGCTTTCGGACAATACCCTCTTCGGACAATGCCCAACAAATGGAAGGGAACAGAAAAAACAGCAAAAAACAAAACACCCTTGATTTGACAAGTTGGAATTGTCAAAATCAAGGGTAAGAAAAATTTTTTGTTGCTTTTCGGCCATTTTTTCACGCTTTGCCCCTATTTCAACCCCTATATCAATGAGGGGGATGAAGTGAGGAGAAGAAAATGTGACTACGAAAAGCACCGAAAAGCCGTAGTGCATTTAGCGGGTGAGCAACTCCAGTGTGGAAAGTTTGTGGAGCACACTGGCTTGAATCATTTGTTGCGCTTGTTCAAGTTCGCCCATTTGGAGGGATTCGCCATAAGCTTGCTTGTAGTATTGCTCCGCTTCGTTGTACTTCTTGAGTTCACGATAAGAGTCGCCTACCATCACAAGATAGTTGATTTTGTTCATCAACACTTTCTCGGAAGGAATCGCCACCTTGAGCCATTCGATGGCTTGTTCGTGGTCGGCAGCACTGAGTTTATTGCCAGCAGCGTAATAGAGGGATTGCGCAGCCATGGCATAGTCGGCAGCATTAGCGTCAGCACCGAGGGTGGCAAGATATTGGCGCATGAGTTTGAGATACTGTGCCACATCCTTGTTCTTGTAGATGGCAAAGAGGGCATTGTAGTAGTCGCGCGACTTGTCGTAGGGGGTGGCACTGGTGAACTTGATGACGTCGTAGGCTTTTTTGTAGTCAGTGCGGATTTTTTCGAGATAGGTTTTGTAGCTCTCATCACCTTTCTTGACGAGTTTGAGCATACGTTCGTCGTTTTTCTCCACCACGTAGTAAGCAGCAGGCTCACCCACAGCAGCCATCCAGGCGTCCATGTTCTTGCTGATGTAGTCTACCAAACGATAGGTGGTTTCTTCGTCGTCGCCACCAAGATAACCAATGATGATGTAGTCTTTGCGATTGATAAGACTATTGTCGCTCATCTTCTTATCGATGTAGGCTTGATAGATTTTGCGCACGCGCACCACCCATTTCTCAGCGTCCATACCATCTTGTGTGGTGAGAAATTGGGGAGCAAGGGTGAGCAAATCTTGCTGAATGGTGAGGTCGTTGGGGTTTTGGCGATACTCCTTGTAGAGTTGCTCAAAACCTTTCACTTCTCCCACGGCAGTCTTGGCCATGGCCATGAGTTCTTGTGCGTTCATATAGCCCACATTGATGGACAGGGCTTTGCCTTCTCCATCGAAGATGCCTAGTGTGGGGAAAGCCTCAACTTTGTAGGTTTTGGCAACATCTACGTTTTCGGGCTTTTCAGCATCGAGTTGAATAGCAACAAAATGCTTGTTGAAATATTCTCCCACTTCGGGCTGGGTGAAGATTTGTTTCTCCATCTTTTTGCAAGGTCCGCACCACACCGCGTAGAAGTCCACAAAGAGGGGTTTTCCTTCGGACTTGGCTTTGGCGAGGGCTTGTGCAAAAGTGCCTTTGAAAAATTGGATGCCTTTGCCTTCTTGCGCCATAGCTGGAAGGGCTAAGACTGTACAGAGAAGAGCAAAGAGGAAAATGCGAATTTGTTTCATTGTGCCTCGTTTTAGTTGTTATCAACTGTTGTGTTAGTAGAGGTAGAAGCGTCTGAGGAAGCACCGGAAGCGTTGTCGGTGGGTGCATCGGCAGAAGCGTCTTCGGTGGTTTCAGCCTTGTCTTTGACGACGAAGGTGAAGAGTCCCTTGAGTTCGCGCGAATAGCCCTCGTTGGTGACACGGAGATTGACGGTGTAGCGTCCATTGGGGAGCGTAGCCACGGCTTTGGGAAGAGGTTGATGGTGCCTCCACTCACGGTGACGAGTCCTTCTTGCACGGCTTTGTTGAAAGCAGCAGCATCAGCGCCTTCGCTCACGGTGACGCTTTGGAAATAGAAATTGACGGGGTTAGTGCCCGACACCCCTTGTATGCGCTGTGACGACCAGGGAGCAGGATATTCGTGGGTGAGACTGTGCACATCATCATCGCTTACTTGACGATAGACCACTAATTCTTTGGTGGAAAAAGAAGCATATTCTGTGTCAAGATAGCCCACCGTGGTTTCGTGGCACGCGGTGAGGACTGAAGTGCTGAAAAGGCTTGCGAGCAGCAAGCAGGAAAGGAGGATTCTTTTCATATCACAAAGGGAGTGAAGATTAGAATTCGAAGAGAGTGAAATTGTTTTGTAGGGCGTGCACGGTTCCGGTTTTTGTGCGGATGTTGTGTGAAGCAATGACACGCTCTATTTGTGTGGTGGGCGACACCACGTGAAGGGTCAAAGGGCCTGCACCGGCTACTCCTCCGAAGGTGGAAGCAAAGGTGTACATCCACAACTTTATGCCAGAGGCCATGGTGTAGATTTTACCGCCTGTGCCGATAGCTTTTCCGTTGGTGGATTTGACACCACGTACAAAGTTTTCGAGGAGGAGATTTTCATTGGGGATGACGTGCGACAAAACGATTCGGCGACACTCCTCGACACTGATTTCGTCAATGAGCTGCATAATCTGACTGTCGGTGGCGGTGTTCTTGTCGAAAGCGGCACGCGTGGTCACTGCGGTTGCATTGTCAAGAGTATCAGAGCCTTCAGGAGTGCCGGGAGTGGCAATCGTGTCGGGGACAGTGGGGGTGACCGTAGAGTCGTTGCCATTGCCCGTGTCTGTGCTGTCCACTGGATTGTTGGTGCTGGTGGAATCGTTTTCTCCGTCGGCGACCACAGGAGTGTGGGTCTTGAGCAGATAGCGGCGGATGCTGTGGTTGGTGGGAGCTATGAAAGTGATTTGATTACCATATTCACTTTTCCCCTCAAAAACGTCATTGAGTCCTGCACGTTCGATGAGATGAACGAGATAGCTATAATTATAGGGATCTCCTTTGAAATAGGTGAGCATCGAGGTGTCGTGGTAGGCTTGGGCACGGCCTGTTTCTACGAAATCGTAGTCGGTGCAGGAGGCGAAGCACCCTATGAAGAGAAGGCAAAGAAAGAAGATGCCTTGTTTGATGCGATGTGTCATATCTTTGATGTATTTCCTTCGTGAGGTTCGTGGAAAACTAGTTGTTATAGCGGTGCCAATAGGGACGTTGCAAAATCAAACCATTGATGACTTTGCCGTCTTTGTCACGCTGTGCACCATAAGGCACGGGAAGATTGAGTGCACCGTCGGCAATGTCTTGCTTGGTGAGTGTGCTCCATTTGCCAGGGAGGTCAGTTTTGATGTAGCCATTGCGCAAGATGTCGTAGTAGCGTGTGTCGGTTTCCAACACAAATTCGCGTTCACGCTCGTGGAAATAGCGCGTTTGAGGTCGCTCTCTCCATTTGCAGGATAGGCAGCAGCACCGGCACGAGCGCGAATGACATTGAGATCGGCCATAGCTTCGGCAGTGCGTCCTAGTTTGTTGAGACATTCTGCGCGCAACAAGAAGATGTCGGCCAGACGCCAATAAACATAGTTGGCATCGATGCTCAAGAAGGATTTTCCGGCTTCCGTGCCTTGGTCGACGGTGTAGACAGCATTGCGGAATTTGTAGGGCACGGCATAGTCTGTGCCTCCTGCCATATGCGCCTCATCTTGCTTGTAGAAGAAAGCGGTGCGACGCAAATCTCCTGCATCGGGATAAAGTTTGTTGACCGTGGAGCGGTGCAAACGATATTCGGCTTGCGCGAGGTCACCTTCGAGTTTGGTGTCGTTGACTGGCCATGTGGCATAGAACGTGGCGACATCATTCTTGGTGGTGGCTTCGTTGTCACGGCTTTTGTCGTAGGCTATAGAGAAAATCTCTTCGGGATTGTTGGCCGTGGGGTTGGAGAGGAGTTGGCAAAGGGCTTCGGGACTCTCTACCAGGCTGTAATTGCCGGCATCGCCTTTGATGAGGTGAGTGGCATATTCCACACTCTTTTCATAGGCGGCTTTGGCATCTACGTTGGAGTAGCCATAGAGTTCGGCCATACTTCCTTTCCACGCATAGAGATGGGCGAGGAGGGCTGCTGCACTTCCTTTGGAAGCGTATTGCTTGCTCGCAACACTTGCTCCAGCTGCATTGCGGAGTTGAGAGAAGTCGGGAAGCATATTGTAGGCTTGCTCAGCGTGAGTGATGCCTGCTTCAAGCACTTCTTGTTGAGAGGAAAGGTTGTAGACACGAATTTCTTTGGCATCGGTGGGCACAACGGCTTGTCCGTAGGCGCGTGCGAGTTGGAGGTAACCAAAGCCGAGGGCAAAGTGCGCCTGACCCGCGTGATAGTTATAGCGGTCTTGGGTGAGTCCTTTGGTGGAACCGATGTTTCGAGCAAAAGGTTTGACTCAAAAATCATTCGATAGATGCCAACCCAATCGGCAGAACTTTCCAGGATGGTTCGTGGGTTTCCTTCACGAAGTTGTTGGTCGAACTGCGATTCGTCAGCAAGAAGCCCAATTCGCGTGATGGGTCGCACAGCGTCCATAGCATTATTGAGATAGAAATGTATGGTGCTTGTGGTGGTGTTCAATTCGCTTTCTGAGGAAAAAGCGTTGGAATAGGTGATGGCATTCTCTGGTGTGAAATCTAAGTTGCAAGATACCAATCCCAAACTAAGAAAAGCGGAACAGAGATAGGGGATGAATTGCTGCTTCATTAGAATTTGAAATTAAGCCCGAGGGTGAGTTGACGATTCAGAGGATACATTGCGCCGGTGTCTTTACCAGTGGCAGGATTGATGATTTCAGGATCGATGCCAGAATAGTTGGTGAGGAGGAAGAGGTTTTCTCCTGTGAAGTAGACGCGTCCCTCGGTAAGTCGAAGTGCCTTGGTGATTTTTGCAGGAAGGGTGTAGCTGAGGGTGAGTTGTTTGAGACGCAGGTAGCTCACATTTTCAATGTTGCTATCAATTTCACCGTCGAATTGTCCGACATAGCCGTCGTCAGCAAATTCCAACGAAGGATAGTCTGCACGGTCACCTTCTTTTGCCCAGAACTTGGCTTTGGTAAAGTCGTTCATCACTACACCAAATTTCTTGTTGAACAAGAAGGCTCCGCCTTTCACCATATTCATCATGCGCTGACCAATGGTGTAGGTGGTGAGGAAGGTGAGGGTGAAGTTTTTATAGGTGAAGGTGTTGGTGATACCTCCCTGAGCAATGGGCAGAGCCGAACCTGCATAGTAGAGGTCGTTGCTATTGATGATGCCATCGCCGTTTTGGTCTTTGATTTTGCGACCACCGGGGCGAAGGGGATGGGTCAGCGAACCAAAGGAGAGGGGCACGCGTTTGCCTTCCTGACTATAATAATAGGGGATTTGGCTCTCGTTTTGCACAATTCCTTCATCGTGATAGGTGTAGATGCCGTAGATGGGACGACCGAGGACTTTATCGTTGAGGTCTTTGCCATCATAAGAAGAGAGGAATTTGTTCCAGTTGCGAGAGATGTTGAATCCTAAATCCCAAGTGAATTCTTTGGTGCGATAGAGTGAGGCGGTGACGTCTAGTTCCAAACCCTCGTTGGAGATAGAAGATGCGTTTGTCCAAACGTTTGGAGATGAAGAAGTTACCAGGTGTGGGCACTTGCATCAACAAATCGTGGGAGTGCTTGTAGTAGTAGTCGGTGCGCACCTTGATGCGGCTGTTGAGGAATTCGAGGTCTAAACCCAAATCGTATTGGTCGCTCTTCTCCCAAGTGAGGTGACTGTTTGCCATTTCACTGGGTTGCAAACCGGATTCTCCCATAAAGATGTTGGACTCTTCCATCAGTCCGTGCGCCAAATAGGCTTCTTGGAACTTTTGTCCGCTTCGTCCCCAAGAGGCGCGGAATTTACCGTAAGAGAGATACCAGATGTCGCGCATAAAGTTTTCCTGACTAAATGCCCATCCTGCGGCTACTGAGGGAAAGGATGCCCAGCGCACATCGCGACCGAAAACGGAAGATCCGTCATAACGCACGGAGGCTTCGAGGAGATAGCGACGATCGTAGTTGTAGGCGATGCGACCGAGATAACTCATCATTTGTTGTTCTTCGCGATTGGTCTGTATGCGTTGAAGATACTCTCTGCGACCTTCTACATCACGTCCTTGTGGCCAGCCTTCACCAATTTCATAGATTTTATTGGTGGGGCCGCCAGAAGCATTGCCTTTGATGTTTTCGGAGAGGTCGTAGGTGGTGGTGAAACCTCCTAAGAGTTCAAAGTTGTTCTTTTCTTTGAGGGTGAATTTGTAGGTGAGGGTGTTTTCCCACTGTATCATAGCCGTCATAGAACGTGTACTCTCCACCGATGAGAGGTTGTTGTTGTTCAAATAGGTGGGACGGAACATATGATTGTTGGAGAAGTAGGCATCAACCGAAGCTGCGGTGAGGAACTTCAAACCGGGGAGGAAGGTGTAGTCTGCTCCCATAGTTAGACGTGGATTGAACATACCATTTCGGGCACGAACATCACGAACGCGCTGCAAGGTTTGCTCTTCTGCCACGGAACCTGCTCCTGGGTAGACGGTGGGCATTTGTTTGGGATCGACTTCTAGACCTTGGATGCTGGAACCGCTGATGGCGCTTTGTTTGGCATAGGAGAGGTTTACTCGGGTGAAGAAGTTGAGTTTCGGCGAAAGACGCAAATCTAAATTGGTCAAGAAGCTGAGACGTTGGAATCCGCTATTGATTTGGATGCCTGTCTCATCATAGAGACCAAGGCTCACGAGATAGCGGGCATTGTCGGTGCCGCCGCGAGCGTAGAAATTGCCCGAGGTGACTTTACCAATTTGGAAGAAGTATTTCCACCAGTTGGTGTCGTTATTGTAGAAACTATTGAGGGAGTCTTGCACGGCTGCAGGTGCTGTGCCGTCTTCTCCAAGCACATTACCATTTCCCCAGAAATAGTCGTAAGCACCGTCACCAAATTGTGACCTGCCATAGGATTGTCCGTAGCCGTTGGGAAGGACGTAATTACCTGTGATGTAGTCGTAATAGCCGTAGCGTTGATGGCGCGCAAGGAGATTGTGCACATAACGCTCGCCATTACCGCGCATTTGCAATGGGGTTTTGGGGAGGAAAGAAAGGCTCTGCGAGATGGTGGCTCCGAATTCGGGACGACCGAGGCGACCTTTCTTGGTAGTAATCAAAACGACGCCATTACCTGAACGTGAACCATAGAGGGAGGCGGAAGCTGCGTCTTTCAACACTTCTACGGACTCGATGGTTGTGGGGTCTAGTCCGGCAAGGGCATTAATGCCGCCTGTGGCTTCGGCTGAGACGTTGGAAATGGGCACTCCATCGATAACGAAGAGGGGGGTGCCGTCGTTTACGCCTTTGGTGTTGAGCGAACTGATGCCGCGAATGTTGATGCGTGCACCACCACCTCCTGGAGAACCGGAAACGTTGGTGACGGCTAGACCTGAGAGTTGACCTTGCAATAAATTTTGAATGCTAGGTGCAGGGGTATCTTTGAGTTTGTCGGCTTTAATGCTACTCACAGCGCCTACGAGTTCGCGAGAGTTGCGCTCACCATAGGCAACAACAGTGGCTTCTCCTAATTGGGTAGCCATTTCTTTGAGGGTGATGCGGGGCACAACGCCATTGGTAAACTTCACAGTGGTGGATTGATACCCGATGGAGGATACCAAGAGTTCGCCACTCTTAACGGTGGTGGGCAACACGAAGGTGCCGTCTTCGTTGGTCATCGTGACAAAGGTGGTGCCTTTGAGCTGCACATTGGCTGACATCACGGGGTGTCCAGCTCCATCGCGCACCAATCCGCGCAAACCTTGTGGTGCGGTTTGCTGAGCAGTGGTGGCATTGGTGGCACCAGTTTGTGCTGCGGTGGATGGAGTTGCAGCGGCGGCATTGCGCATCACGCGCAACTGTTTGCCTTGCAGGCTATAAGAGAAGGGGGTATTCTTGAAAAGGAGGGCAAGTGCTGCTTCGGGAGTGGTTTCATCGAAATCTACCGTAACAGCAACGGGGGATTGGCGCACGGCTTCTCCACCTTCGAGTTGATAACCGCCTTTTTGAACGACATAGTTGAGCACCGTCCACAGGTCTTTTTCCTTGAAGGAAACGGTGAGTGTGGTGGGTGTGGTCTGCGCTTGTGCTGTCATTGCAGGTGTTCCAGCAAGAAGGACACCTCCCATGAGGGCGACCAGACTTAGGCGCAGGGGTGAGTTATGTTGTGACATATCTTTATAACGAGGTTAGGAGAGATGAAACTTAATTGTGTTCCCACTTTTTATTTTCGGGAGCTTGACTCTTGACGATGATGAAACGCTGACGTGCATCGTTGAGGAGTCGTTGCAAGACTGCAGAGAGGTCGGCGGCTTTTTACATCTGACACGCGGACGCTTTGCTCTGCTGGTGCTGCTGTATTGCCTTTGTTGGAAGTGGCTTCTTTGGCATCGGCAGATTTCTTGACGCTTGTGCCTTTGCCATTGCCTGAAACGCTTGTGGTTTTGCTAGATGCATTCGCCACGGGCAGTTCTGGCACCTTTCCTGTTTCGACGTAGTTGTTGAGGAGGGCAAGCCATACTCCGAGTCCTAATTGCGAAGTTTGCTGTTTGTCGCGCTCTTCTTCGTCTAGGGATGAAGGGGATTTGTACCTTTTTGAAGGCGTCGTTGTCAATGTTTCCTGCTGCCATTGCGCGCAAAAATCTCTAAAGTGCGTGCCTTCAAATGGTCTGCTTTTTCACGAGAAGTGGAGAAGTGGATGGAGAGGGTGGCACGTTCTACGGGTGACACCACGTGATTTTTCGCTGACGGCAATGCTATAGGTGGCTTGTTCGCGCTCACGAAGTTCGTCGAAGAGCACATTTTGCAAAAAGTGGTTCGATGAGGGCGAGGGCAAGTACCTGGCGTTCGCTGAGATGCGGCTGATCAAGTATGAAGGAGAGTTCTACTTCTCCCATATCTCCTGGGGTGTCTACTTCGAATTGTCGATCGATGATGCGTTCTTTACTGGTGAAGTCGCGAGCGGCATAATCGGCTGGAGTAAATGCTTTGCGTGGTTGTTTTGCATCACCAGGAAGGGCTGCGAGATAGGTGGTGACGAGTCGCTTAGCTTCTGCTTCTGATAGGTCGCCAACTAGGCAAGCGTTGAAATGCGCTGCGTTGCCGAAGTGTTCTTTGTAGAGACGTTCCAGGTCATTGAAGCGCATCTTGGAGAAGAAGGCTTTGTCTTCGCGTGGATTGTCGGGGGTGATGGGAGAAAGTACTTCTTGCACTTGACGATCAACGGCTTCTTTTCCGACTTGTGGACGAGAAGCCCAGACGTATTCTTTGCGTTGCAACCACTTGTCGAACACGGGTTGTGAGAAGTTTTGACGAGCTAACACCAAATACAGGTAGGAGAAAAGGGCATCGGCTTCATCGGTTTTGCTGCGGGCTTGGAATCCATCGAGATAGTCGTTGATGGTGAGGTCTACTTCAATGGGGCGGTTGCCTAACCAACTGGCGAGTTGGTTGCGGGAATACTTATAGACTCCGGACTGCATAATCAGTCCTTGCATAGCAGCAAAGGAAGCTAAATCTTCGGTTTTGACTAACATCTGTCCGCCATTGGCTGCTGCGAGAAGCATCACTTCGCCTTTTAAGTCGTTGGGGAGGGATTTGTAAACGACTTTCATGCCATTGGAAAGTGTCCATTCCACTGCTTCAAGCGAAGGCAATCGTTGCTCGCGCACTATTTTGCCTTGGGGAAGTGCGAAGTCGATGAGATTTTTTGGGGCTGAAGCTTGTTGCGGTGCTACACCATCGTCGGCTTTTGCGGAAGCGAGGAGTTTTTCGGCCTCATCTTGAGTTATCGCTGGTTCTTTTTCTGACGCTGTGTAAGCTACAAAGGCGAGATTTCGGGTGTGTCCCATCTTTTCTTGCAACCAGGCTTGTAGGTCTTCTGCTTCGAGTTCTACAAGTGTTTCGAGGTTGTCTTGCAACTGTGCTCGGAGTTCTTTGAGCGGAGTTCCATAGAGGAAATTACGACGATATTGGTCGAAGAAATTATCGGGAGTTCCTAAATTTTTGTCGTCTTCCAGGGCTTGTTTCATGCCATCGTAGAGCGACTGTTTGGCATTGTCAAAGAGTTGCTCGGGAATGGGTTGCAACAAACGGCTACGTTCGTTCAGCACTTGTTGCATTGCTGTGACGTCTTTGCCACGATAGGGCACTACATCCCAGGCAAATTGTCCATAACCGCGCACCAAAGGGGAATAACTTACGGATGCTGCGATGAAATCTTCGCGGTTGTCATTGCGCAAATAAGCGAAATACTTGGGTGAGATGTCGTTAAACAACTGCTGAAACAGGAATTCCTTGGTGGCTGCCTGTCCTTGCAGACTAGTGGGCGTGGCTACTCGTTGGTAGAGTCCATAAGAGTGTGACTGATTTTCTGCATCTACAAAACGATAGTAGAGGGGCGTTGAATTGTCGGCAATAGCAAAATCTGCGCGCACCTCGGCTTTCTTTGCCTTCTTGATGCTACCGAACATTTCTTTTACCTTTGCTTCATAGACTTCTGGGTCAATATCTCCCACAATGACGACACACTGAAGGTCGGGACGATACCAAGTGCGGTAGAAACGTTGCACGTCTTTTGCAGTGAGTGTTTCTAGCGACTTCAAGGGGCCGATGACGTTGCGCGCAGCATATTGTGAGTTGTTGTAAACCACAGCAGCAATGCTATCGCTCAAACGCTTCGACACCGTGTTGCGCTGACGCCATTCTTCTATGACGATGCCGCGCTCTTTCTCTGTGTCTTTGTCGGTGATGTTCACTCCATCGCACCAATCGCGGAGCACCATCATCACAGAGTCTGTGAGTCCGGGTGCAGCAGTGGGCACTTCACTGATGGAAACGCGTTTCGTCTTGTCCTGTGCGCGCATCGTAATCGTAGAGTCCACGCTGGCGCAACCATGTCATCACTCCTTGAGGATAATGCTTGGTGCTATTGAACGCCATATGTTCTAGGAAGTGCGCAAGCCCTTGCTGTTTGTCGTTTTCCAACAATGCACCAACATTTTGCAACAAATAGAAATGCGCCGTGCCTTGTGAACCTCCTGCATCTTTGCTGATGTAGTAGGTCAAGCCGTTGGGAAGTTTTCCCGTGCGGAGCGTTGATATTTGTGCGTGCGCTGTGCCGACGCCAACGAAACTAGCGGCGGACAGACAGAGCGAAGGCAGGAGTGCACGGTGGGTAAGTCGAGAGAAAAAGTTCATCTGTGATAAAGGTGTTAAAGCGCGAGTAGAAACTTCAGCGTTATTTCAATGGAGACCTGAGGTTTCTACTCACGCTCATCAGTGAATTCATCGCACGTGCGTGGGAATATCTTGATTATTTCTTAGTTGGTTGAGAGCTTCTTGGACAATGTTATTTCGCTGATTGACAAAATGATAGAAGTCGCTCGATTCATACAATCCGTTGATAAACATAGACTTCAGACTAAAACGCAAATCTTCTATTGTATTGGCGAGTTCTTTGTCGTCTTTGGGGGTGATCTTCTTGGCCTTTGCTGCGGCTAAGATTTCATCTATCAGCGACTGAGGAACAACAAAGTCGCGCTCAAAGGCTGCAAAGGTCTTATATTGCTGACGGAGTTCCTTGCGATGATTGTCGATATAGCGTAAAGTTGTCTCTGTGATGAGATTGTTGCGACGAAGTGCAACGTGAAATTTGGTGATTTGTGCCGTATCCAGCGGTACAAACACATCTGGCATAACGCCGCCCCCACCATATACTACACGATTATCCACCAAAGTGTGGAAAACTTGCGAAGAATCCAAACGAATAGAGTCTTTGTGCAGGAGTTCTCCGTGTGTGTAGCGTTGTTCTAGATCTTGCGCATACTCATCTTTCTTTCCTTTTTCATAAGGTTTCTGGATGCAACGTCCTGAAGGGGTGTAATAGTGACTGGTGGTCAAACGAATCATCGAACCATCGGGTAAATCTATGGGACGCTGCACCAATCCTTTACCAAAGGTGCGACGACCTACCACCAATGCGCGGTCGTGATCTTGCAAAGCTCCAGTGACGATTTCGGCAGCTGACGCACTATACTCGTCTACTAACACTATGATTCTACCTTGACGGAACAAACCACCACCTTCTGAATTCAACACTTGCTTGGGTTGGTTGCGACCTTGTGTATAAACCACTAATGAACCTGGACGCAAGAACTGTCCTGCTACATCCACAGCCGCTCCCAAATAACCACCACCGTTACCTTGAAGGTCGAGAATCAAATCCTTCATTCCTTGCTTTTTCAAAGTCTGCAAGGCTTTGCGTATCTCTTCGCCTGTAGTAGCTCCAAAACGGTCGAAACGAATATAACCTACTTCGGGAGCGATCATATAAGTAGCTTCCACAGTGTTCATAGGGATTTTGTCGCGAACCACTACGAAGTAGAGTACTTCTTTCACTCCACGACGCACAATGCCTAATCTTACTCTGCTTCCTTTCGGACCACGCAGCAATTTGACAATGCTATCTTGACGCATCTTCACACCAGCGATGGCACGTCCATCTACAGACACTATGCGGTCGCCATTGACAATTCCAACCTTTTCAGAGGGTCCCTTCTTGATGGTTTGCACCACAACCAGTGTATCTGATAGGATATTAAATTGGATACCAATCCCCTCAAAGTTACCTTCAAGTGGTTCGCTCATCTTCTTAGTTTCCTCAGGATCACTATATGCGGAGTGTGGATCGAGTTTATCGAGCATTCCTCTGATTGCATCTTCCACCACTTTCTTTTGGTTTACAGAATCTACATAAAGTTGTGTAATTGCGAGTTGTGCCATCTGGAGTTTGCGCACTTGCGTCACATCTACATCGGAAATAGACGAACGAGATTGTGCAAAACCGCAAGACACACTGGTGAGCAAAAGCATCACACTAGCAAGAATGATTCTGAAATAGCGATATGACTGCATAAATGTTGGGATAATGTCTGAAGTTGAAAGAGTAGAAGGAGCTGAAGGAAATGAAAGAGCTGAGGGAGTAGCAGGAATTGAAGGGGTTGAAAGTTATTGCACAACAGAGAGATTGTGGGTATATCCTCCAACATCTCAGGAAGTGCATTGGACAAACCTAGTCGCTCTGCGCTACTGGGGGAAGAAAGAACTTACGTCCTTGCCAAAAGCCAAAAGTTCGCGCACGATGGTCGAGGAAATGTCTGCATATTGAGGTTCGGTGAAAAGCAACACCGTCTCCACTCCCGACAATCGATGATTGATACTGGCAATGTCGCGCTCATACTCAAAATCCTTGACCGAACGGATGCCACGAAGCACAAAACCGGCTCCTTCTCTACGTGCTAAATCGGCAGTTAAGTCGGAATAAGCCACCACGCTCACTCTTGATTCTGAAGCATATACTTTTTGGATAGCTTCCACACGAGCTTCTGGAGAGAAAAAGGAGCGTTTATTCGTGTTATCCCCCACCCCAATCACGATTTTATCAAACATATCTAGTCCTCTTCGCACAATAGATGCGTGACCGATGGTGAAGGGGTCAAAACTCCCAGGAAATATAGCAATGCGCATAGTTGGATAACGCGATAATGGTCTAGTTATTATGAGAATGTGGGAAACGAAATCAGAGGATTCCGAAATATGGATAGACTTACACGGAGTGAAGAGAAAACACGAAACCAGAAGATTCCGAAGTCTAGAGAAGTCTAGATGAAGAGATGAGCAAGTGAGAAGAAGTGGAGAACAGAAGACGAGGTCATCTGAAATCTACGAGAACTCTAATGCAGAAAGTCAAGGATGCAGTGCAACCTTTTCCGACATAGCTACACTTCCTCCACCAAATCTTCTTCTACAACGAGATTGTCGATGATGAAGTTCTGACGTTCCATTGTGTTCTTTCCCATATAGTACGCCAACAACTCTTTCACCTTGTCGCTCTTGTGCAACGTAACTGGTTCAAGACGCATATCGGCTCCGATGAAATTCTTAAACTCATCGGCACTAATCTCACCCAATCCTTTGAATCGCGTGATTTCTGGATTTGGAGACAAGCGCTCTATCGCAGCCACACGTTCTTCGTCACTGTAGCAATAGATAGTTTCAAACTCTGTGCGACCAGCTTTCCGTTTTGCAGCACTTGTCTTGCCAGCTTTCGAGGGTTCTTCTACTGATTTGTCGATGGAATCGGCATTTTTTGCCGTTTTTTTACCTTTCGCGGTCGTTTTTTTGTCTTCTTCCGCTACAGACTTCTCAGCTTTCTTCTTGTTGCGCACACGGAATAGAGGCGTTTGCAAGATGTAAACGTGTCCTTTTTTCACCAAATCGGGGAAGAATTGCAGGAAGAAGGTCATCATCAACAAGCGAATGTGCATACCGTCCACATCGGCATCGGTAGCAATAATCACTTTGTTGTAACGCAAACCATCCAATCCATCCTCAATGTTGAGCGCAGCTTGCAGGAGATTGAACTCTTCATTCTCATACACCACCTTCTTAGTTAGCCCATAAGAGTTGAGCGGTTTTCCGCGAAGCGAAAATACAGCTTGCGTATTGACATCGCGACACTGCGTGATGCTTCCCGAAGCGGAGTTACCCTCGGTGATGAAGATGCTAGAGTCGAAACGCAAATCCACCACTTCATCTTGTCCGCGTTTGGGTTTGGGAGGTGCATCGTTGAGGTGCACGTGACAGTCGCGGAGTTTCTTGTTGTGAAGATTCGCTTTTTTGGCGCGTTCACGAGCAAGTTTCGTCACACCAGCAATGGCTTTGCGTTCTTTCTCGCTTTCTTGTATTTTTTGTTGGATAACTTCTGCAACATCTAGGTTCTTGTGCAAATAGTTGTCCACTTGTTCTTTGATAAAATCCCCCACAAACTTATTGACACTCACACCACTAAGTGCAAAAGGATTACCATTTTTATCTTTATCGGGGGCCATTGTCAGCGATCCCAATTTGATTTTGGTTTGCGATTCAAACATCGGTTCCACCACACGCACAGCGATTGCTGCCACAAGACCATTACGCACATCTTGCACTTCGTAGTTTTTACCGAAATACTCTTTGATGGTGCGCGCTATGTGTTCCTTGAAAGCACTCTGGTGCGTACCACCTTGCGTGGTGTGCTGACCATTGACGAAGGAATAATACTCCTCGCCATATTGTCCCGTGTGGGTGAAAGCAATGTCGATGCTCTCTCCTTTCAAATGCACGATGGGATACAAGCCCTGCGCAGTCATATTGTCGGTGAGAAGATCTTCCAATCCATTGCGAGAGATGATGCGACGACCGTTATAATAGATAGCCAGTCCCGTGTTGAGATAGGTGTAGTTGCGCAACATCGTTTCGATAAACTCACTGTGAAAGCGATAGTTGAGGAAAAGCTGAGCATCGGGTTCAAAGTAGATAAATGTACCATTATCTTCCTCCGTTTCTCCCGTCACGTCAGAAACGAGTTTTCCACCTTCAAAGATGGCTTCGCGATATTGTCCATCACGATGCGTGCGCGCAATAAATTTCTTAGACAGTGCATTCACGGCTTTCAAACCCACACCGTTCAATCCCACAGAAGCTGTATATTGGTCGTTGTCATACTTACCGCCTGTGTTGAGTTTGGACACCGCAGGCACCAAACTTCCCAAGGGGATGCCACGACCATAGTCACGAATTGATGCTGTGAGATCGTCTTTGATGTCTATTTCAATCTTCTTACCAAAACCCTCGTTGAATTCGTCAATAGAGTTGTCTATACTCTCTTTGAGCAACACATAAATGCCGTCTTCTGCGTGTGCACCATCTCCCAAACGTCCGATATACATACCCGGACGCATACGAATATGGGTCATATCGTCAAGATGACGAATCGAATCTTCGCTATAATCGGCAGCATTACGCACGTTAGCATCGAGGAGTTCAGACATAGAGATAAACTATAAACAAACTGTTAGGAACTTAACATAAAGGGACGAAAACTAGGCTGGTAGAAGATGCCCTCATCGAGCATTCGATGTCTATCCACTTCCTATTTCTTAAACCAAGGATTTTTTGGAAACAGCGACGACGTTTGTGCACCTCGTTGTCGAGCGCCTTCCACTGGTCTTGCGTGGGTTGGTTAGTTTCCAACTGAGGATTGCTCTCAGCGTATTCAAAACCAAGTTCTTTTTGCGATGGGGATAATGTCGGCAAACATCAAGGCATTGACGCCTTTATTCTGATATTCAGGGAGCACGGCTATGAGCAGCAGCTCCACAACCTTTGACTTCTTGAATTTCAAAGCTTTCAGCAGATGCCACCAGCCGAAAGGGAAGAGTTTACCTTTCGCTTTTTGCAAAGCACGAGCTAAAGACGGCATACAAACCCCCATTCCAATGGGTTCTCCCTCTTCATTTTTCCACCACGGTGAGCAAACGCAAGTCGAGCAGTTTTAGATATTCATCGGCATATTTGTCTCACTTGTTTGCGAGTGAGTTCACTAAATCCGAAAAGAGGCGCATAAGCCCTATTTACTACGTCAAATATCTTATAAACGTAGCCATCAGTCTTCAGTTCTTTGACAGTCTTAAACTTACGCACTCTTAGTTTCAAACGCTCCCCCATACGACGCGCCACATTGAAATAGCGTTCCTGGTCGGCTTCATGCCCATTCACAGGCACAAAGATTTTACGTTCTACCCAGTCTATCTCGCGTTCATATCCCCAATGCTCTAGATGCTTGGGATAATAGGGGTAGTTGTAGATGGTAGCCATGGTGGAAAGTTTGTCGAAACCTTCAATGAGCATACCTTCAGGATCGAGATCAGTGAACCCCATAGGACCAATGATTTTGTCACAGCCCTTTTGTTTCCCCACTCTTCAGCCTGGTTCAACAAAGCGCGACTCACTTCCAAATCGTCCACAAAGTCAATCCATCCAAATCGAGCATTTTTCGTCTGCCAAGTAGCATTTGCCTTGTGATTGATGATACAAGCCACGCGACCCACGATTTCACCATTGCGTTCTGCCAAAAACAAATCCGCTTCGCAAAACTCATATGCCGCATTTTTTGCTGGATTAAACGTATCCAACATATCTTCGAGTAATTCAGGTACTGAAAACTCGTTATCTTTATAAAGCTCGTAGTTGAAACGAATGAATTGCTTAAGCTCTTTTGAGGTGGTTACTTTCTTTATACGAATAGACATAACAATGAGGAACAAGGGCGTACACCAACACAAATGTTTTTTCTCCTGTCGGCATCATAAAAATGCCTCACTTTGAAGCCACTTCTGCTAGCACACGATTATGTTATCTTGCAAAAATACGATTTTCTCAGCACTTTATCCCTTTTTCTGTTCTTTTTTCTGCAAAAACCGCCATTTCACCTATGATTTTTCAAAAAAAACACCCCATCTCTTTGCAGAGATGGGGTGAAATTTGTGTTGTTTCTCCGAGTGGAGAATGAGTGATTTAGTGCTTCACACTTATTTTACCACTTGCTTTTGACCATTCACGATGTAAACACCAGCAGGGAGGTTGTTAGTGTTGTTCACACGAACACCAGAGAGCGTGTAAACACCAGCCTTAGCAGCAGTGCCATTCATGATAAGAACATTGCGAAGTGCAGTGATCAGACCTTCAGCAGCGATTTCCTTATCACCCTTCTTGTTGGTTTGAGGCATCTTAGTGAAGTAACCAGTGTTAGCCCAAGCCTTGTCGTTTTCTTCAGAGAGAAGAACCATAGTGCGGTCATTGTTGAAGATACCATTGTCAATGTTAAGCTTGGTATGTTCAAACACAGGCACAAGACCATTAGCAGCAGCCTTAGGAGTGTGAGTGTAGACCATCTTAGTGTAGTCAGTCACGCCTTCAGCAGCATAGAGGTAAAGCTTATTCTCTTCATTCGAAGCAGCAGGTTCGTAAACATATGCCACGCCAGCTTCGAGGACAGTCTTATCAGCAACCTTCTGCAGCTGAATCATATTGTTAGCATCTTGACCGATAACGGTGTAGAAGCTACCTTCTTTCTCGTCGAAATCAGCATTGAAAGGAAGCGTTACAATTTGAAGCTTCTTAGCATCAACATAAGTTGTAATCTTACCTTGTTCCCCATCGAAGACTTTTTGTGCAAGTTGTTCAGCAGCAGGAACAAATGCGAAAGAAGAGTTATCTTGACCAGTTGCTGAGTTCCAAAGCACGAGGTTGTCTTGCTCAGCGTTCACATAAATCTTCTTGCTATCAACGTCAGATTCGCGAGCCACGAGGTTGAAGCTACCAGGATACTTAGCGAATTGTACTTTGAAGACATAAGCAGTGTCAGTCTGAGTCATCATAGAACCCTTAGGAGATGCATAAAGACCAGTGTAGAGGTTCTTCAAAGTGTAACCAGTGTCAACCTTTTGAACATCCCAGTAAGAACCGAGTACGCTTCCGAAGCCAACTTCATCTTCGTATTGACCCTTCTTATCCTTGCTTTCAACGCGACCACGCATCTTCAAGTTAGATTCGCGAGAAGAGTTCACAGCAGTAACCATACGTCCAGCACGTTCCTTTCAGCAGAAGTGCTTTGGATGCGGTAGATACCAGATTCTGGCATAATGAGTTGCTTAGCGAACTCAGTGAGCGCAGCATCAAGTTGAGCGATGTAGTTGTTGATTTGTTCTACATTAGGAGCTTTCTTAGCCTTTTGTGCGTTGAACTCATTTTCAACTTGATCGATCACAGTCTTAAGTGCAGTCTTGGCACCAGCCTTGTAGTAACCTACACTCTTGTTTTCTGTTTGTTCTTCTGCAGCCTTTTCGATAGCCTTAGCAGCAGTGAGTGCAGTAGTCACACGAGTAGGTTCGGGATAGTTTTTGAGGAACTTGTCGTAAGCAGTTTGAAGTGCAGCGATGCTTTCCTTAGTTGCCTTCCCAGCTTTCAATTCTTCATTCACCTTAGCGATAGCAGCATTAAGTGCATTCACATCTTCTTGAGGAACAGAAGCAATGAGAGAGTTCACTTTGTCAAAAGCTCCCTTATAAACACGGAATTCAGAAGCATAGAAGAAACGGTTACCATTGCCATCGGCACCAGCACCATTTGCGCGAGAAACAACTTCAAGGCGGAAGTTCTTGTAACCTTCAGGAATCTTGAAGTAAGCAGTACCCGCATAGTTGTTCTTTGTAGCATCGCCTACCTTGATAGCATAAGGATAAGTGAAGGTAGAAATAGCGAGAGAATCCCAACCTTGCTTCTTCCAAGCGTCGTAATCCATCACTTCTTCACCAGCGTCATTCGTCTTATTTTCCTTACCCTTATCAAGAGCTTCATCAGACTTCGCACCCCAAAGTGTCACCTTAGCAGGAGCACCACCATTAGCATTGTCGTGCACACGCTTCACCCACTTGACAAGGAGTTCAGTTTGTGGAGCTCCAAGTTGGAATTGGAGGAAGTGTCCACCCTTCCAAGCATCTTCACCACCGTGCCAAGTTGAGTGGAAGAAGGTATTAGGATCACCATCAAGAAGAGTATTCAAGTCTGTACCTTCTTGTTTGTCACCCATTAGAGACTTGAGTTGATCAACAGAAGTCACAAGACCTGGATCATTTTCTTTGGTGATATCACCAGAGTTAGCAAATTCAAGGCGAGTGCCAGCTTCATTAACAGCCATATATTGATAACCACGATCAATAGCAGTTTGTGCTTCGTTCACGAGTTTCTGTGCCTTGTCGTTGTTGATGCCTTGTTCAGCTACGCTCAAGAGAGCATCCACCTTTTCCTTGGTGAGTTCTGTAGCTTGGAATGCAGAAGGAGCTTCTTGCCAGTCCCATACTACGACATTGTTGTGGTCACCACCAGCGTGCAAACCACCGAATTCCCAACGGTCACCGCCGTTGTATCCCCAATAGTTACCAGCACCTTTCCAAAGTTGTGGAGAATAGAAGCTGTAGAATCCAGGCTGGTTGCGGTTAGCCACAATGTTGTATGACACAATAGGAGTGTCAGTCATCTGAGGAGTTTGGTTTTGCTTCTTTTCTGGAGTGTCACCAATATAACGGTTGGTGTACATATTCTTGAAGAAGAAGTAGCCAGGATGCTGTCCATCCTTTTCTACCTTCCAGATATACTTCAAAGAATTGTAGTCAAGCTCAGCTTTGGGGTTGTAAGTGATGTTATTCTCACCCTTATAGGTCCATTTCAAGTTCTTGCCTTTAGGGTTAACAGCACCTTCGTCATAGAGGGCACCACCATCATAGCCTGTTTCCTTCACGCCACGATAAGACTGCACGATGTAGTATCCTTCACCGAGAGGTTTACCAGACTGTTTGAATTCAGCAAAAGCCTTAGGAAGTTTGTCTGTGAGTTCGTCAATTTCAGTATCCGTAGCCTTAGAACCCTCTTCTTTCGCAGCCAGAGCTTGGTCGTAGAGCGCCTTAAAGGCGTCATACTTAGCCTTTGAGTATTGACCAATATTATCGCCTATTTCATAATTTCCTTTAGCAGTAAGTGCTTCGAGATCAAAGTTCTCACCGAAGGTTTCTGCCAACATATTCTCAAGACCCTCTTTTGCGCTGTTCTCTGTAGCCTCAACGAGAATCCAAGAGTTGCGGTCGTAGTTCGTACCCTTTGCCACTGAGAGGTCGCCAGCGTTGTTGGTGAGCAAGAAGTTGAACTCTGCATCTTTCTCTACCTTATTGGGCGCCTTAGACTGATAAGACACAATGACATTTGCATCAGAAAGATTCTGCCAAGTGAGCGAACTCAAATCGAAAGTATTTACTTTAGGATTTTCAGTGCTTGCATCAATAGACTCTTGAATCCAAGCACGCACACCCGTGAGCGTGACAGTTGTGTCAGTTCCAGCTGCAGTTTGCGTAGCCCACGAATACTCATGTGTTTTTTCCTCATGACGAGCAGCTTTCACCATCACCTTCCAAGCACGGTTTTTGGAAGAGGTGTAGAAGTTGTTGGAACCAGGGTTGGCTACATACTGATTGGTGGTTCTGCCGTGAACTTTCAAGAAGAAGACATTCTCAAGTCCTGTAACGGGTTCGAATTCGAAGACACCATCTTTAGAGACAAAGCTTTTCTCTACAAAAGCCTCACCTTGCAAAAAGCGATCCTTTCCGCTATTTGCAGCGGCGAGACCTTTTTCAATGCGTAGGTCTGTCCAGCCTTAACCTGATCAGCTGGAACAGCATTGCTACCAGGCGTCCAGTTGCGAGCAGCCAAATTTGTTGCACCCACCACAACAACGGTAGCAGCAGCAAACAATTGGTAAATCTGTTTCATTGAAGATTGGATTTATAATTAAACATTTTAATGGATTTTGTTTTCATTTGGAGACTGCAACGCAACATTTATCATGTCGTTTTCTTCGTTACTCTCCTGTGCGATTCTCATAGAACTTTTATCTAGATTTTATCCCAACAAGAATCGCATGACAAAGGTATAAAAAAAAAACTGGACATAGCAGTTTTAGAGAAAAAAACGCATACAACGTGTTTTTTTCAAGTCTACACAACAAAATCGCACCAAACAGGCGATTTTTTTGCTTACTGCATTGTCCAGTTTTTTAGGAGAGTTTTTTTACATTCCGGTCAACCGATTTGGGGTTAAGCCTTGACGCGTTTGATGATTTGCGCAGCGTGCTCTTTGGTGCGAATTTGCCCAGGAGTGAAGATGCTCTCCACTTTTCCTTCTTCGTCAATGAGGAAAGTGGTGCGCAAGAGTCCTATGGTGATTTTTCCATAACGATTTTTCTCACCCCATACGCCCATAGCGTTGATGAGCGTTTTTTCGGTATCTGCAATCAAACGGAAGGGTAATTGATGTGCTTCGATAAATTTCTGATGACTTTCCACACTGTCTGCACTGACGCCAATCACTTCATAGCCCATTTGGGTGAGTTCTGCGTAATTGTCACGCAAGGAGCAGGCTTCTGCCGTGCATCCAGGGGTTTGATCTTTGGGATAGAAATAGAGTACTACTTTGCGACCTGCATATTCGCTGGTGCGCACTTCTTTGCCATTTTGATCGAGGCCTAACACCTCGGGAAGTTTGTCTCCGATATTCATATTTAGACGTTAGAGATTAGACGTTAGAGGGTCGCAGACCCTTTTTTGCTCGCCACGGCAAGCGTGGCTCGGGATAAAATAATTTGTCGTTAGAGGGGCTAGTGATTCTAGTTTTTCTAGAAGTTCTAGTTATTCTAGTGCTTCTAGTTATTCTAGTGCTTCTAGTTCATCTAGAGCTTCTAGACCATCTAGTTCTTCTAGATCATCTAGTTTTGAAAAGGCATTCCCCAACTTGCGACAACAAATTGGGGAATGCAATGATAATTCCTCCAGCGGAGGTAATTTTTAATCTTCGTAGGGCACGAAGTCTTCCTTCGTTACTCCACAGATGGGGCAGCACCAATCATCTGGAATGTCTTCAAATGCTGTGCCGGGTGCAATACCAGAATCGGGATCTCCTTCTGCGGGATCGTAAATATAGCCACAAGGCTCGCAAAGATACTTTTGCATAGTTGTCGTTACGTTTAAATTGTTAAGTTTATGTCGAGATGGTGAAGAGTGCCCGCGACGGCAACTCGTAACCTTCACTGCAAAGTTGGAAATTTATTTCCATTCTCCCAAATCTTTTTCGCACAAAAAAATAGACAAATTTCTATCGTTTGCGATTATTTTGTCGTCTAGGCTTGAAATTTAGGCTGTTTTATTCGGCTGAAGGGAGATAAAAATCAACACAAAATCACCAAAACGATGGGTTGTTTACTATAAAACGACGTGTTGTTTCCTATAAAACGAGTGCTTGTTTTCTTTAAAACGACGTGTTGTTTTCACCAAAGCGACGTGTTGTTTTCATCAAAACGACGTGTTGTTTTCATCAAAACGACGTGTTGTTTTCACCAAAACGACGTGTTGTTTTCTATGAACATTCTGATGCAAGAAATCTCCATAACGAAACACAAACCAGAAGCCAAGATTCCAAAATGTAAAAATACCTATAATCTACGCAATACGCGCGCACGCGTATACGCGCTATACAGGAGTTTTTATGTTTTTGCTGTCACAAGTGTCACACGGATATTTGCATCATCCTGTTTTTCAGATTGTTACGGGATTATCCAGGGTATATTTTAACAAATAAGCGTTTCAATCGAGGGAAATATGCTGGAGAAGACAATGAAATAGGGCATTCTTTCCGCCTTTATAGTGCAGAATTTGGTCGTATTTCCACCAACTCTTTCTCCGTATGTGACACTTGTGACAGCAAAAAAACAACATCGCTGTTGGAAGGCGCGCGCACGAACGCGTATGCACGCGCGTGAGAGAAGCGCAATTGTATTGCCGACTATACCTTGGGGGACACCTACTACGACTGCACAAAGCCATTTTACACGCTTACAATGATAGGTAGAGATAGCAATATAAGCGACATTCAAAATTAGAATGTCACTTTTCCGCGTTTTTTTCACTCTTTGCCCCTTTTCCACCCATATACCTAGTAGGAGGACAACGGCACAAAGCCTGCGTTCTGACCTGCATACAGTTATGAAACACGCATTTGATTTGGTCAATTCCACATTTTTGGTTACTTTTGTCAGATATACTATTCTCACTTGGATGAAAGTTCTCATTGTAAACACCAGCGAATCCACAGGAGGTGCGGCCGTGGCGGCACACCGACTCATGGATGCTCTCTGCGCTAATGGCGTGGAGGCCGCAATGTTGGTGCGCAATCGTTCCACTAGCGACCCTCGCGTTTATGCCCCCAACAGTCGTTGGTGGCTCAAGTGGTGTTTCCTCTGGGAAAGACTCGTGATTTTCTTTCATCTGCGCTTTTCGCGCAAAGGACTTTTTGCGGTAGACATCGCCAACGCAGGCACAGACATCACCTCTCGCCCCGAATTTAAGGCGGCCGACGTGATTCATCTGCATTGGATTAATCAAGGTTGGCTCTCCCTCAAGGGCTTGCAACGCATTCTCCAAAGCGGAAAGCGCGTGGTGTGGACGATGCACGATCTTTGGCCTGTGTCGAGCATTTGTCACTATGCCGAGGATTGTGTGGGCTTTCACGATGAGTGTGGACACTGTCCGCTGCTTCCTCAACCTGCACGCAACGATTTGTCTCACCAGGTGTGGGAGCGCAAAGCAAAGGTTTACCGACAAGGCCACATCACATTTGTAACCTGCAGTCGTTGGTTGGGCGAACAAGCGAAAATGGCTCGTCTGTCGCAGGGGCATAAGGTGGTGAGCATCCCAAATGCCATTGACACGAAGGTGTTTCATCCCCGAAATCGCAGCGAAGCGCGCCAAAAGTTGGGACTCCCCACGAATCCAGAGTTGAAAATCGTGCTTTTCGTGGCGCAACAAATCACGAATGTGCGCAAGGGTGGTCCTTATCTGATTGAGGCTTTCAAGAATTTATTGGCAGCGCATCCGCACTATCGCAGCAACACAGCCTTGCTTATCTTGGGTGGTGCAGCCGAACAATACACTTCTGCTTTTGACGTACCGGTTTCCGGTGGGCTATACCGAAGATGTGGATCGGATAGTGCAGATTTACAATGCGGCCGACTTATTTGTCATTCCTTCGGTGTCCGACAATTTGCCTAACACCATCATGGAAGCATTGTCCTGCGGAGTCCCTTGCGTAGGTTTTGCAGCAGGCGGCATTCCCGAGATGATTGATCACCACATCAACGGCTATGTGGCGCGTGCGCAAGACACGCAAGATTTGGCCGAAGGTTTGCACTGGGTACTTCAAGCAGATGCAGCCGTGCTTCAACGAGCGGCACTGGAAAAGGTGCACCGCTGCTATTCCCAACAGAGTGTGGCGCAACAATATCTTGCCATCTACCAAGGAAAAGAACTAGAAGGACTAGAACCTCTAGAAGACCTAGAACCTCTAGAAAAACCAACCTCAAATATGACTTTCACCATAGCCACGGTTTGCTTTAACGCAGCCGACACCTTAGAGCGCACCTTGCAGTCCGTGCGCGAGCAAGACTATCCTCACGTGGAGCATCTCATTGTTGACGGAGCCTCGAAAGATGCCACGCTCAACCTCCTGCACCTGTGGGAAAAGCAGAGCGAAGAAAGCGAAACTCCCCACAAGTTGGTGGTCGTTTCAGAACCCGACAAAGGACTCTATGACGCGATGAACAAAGCGCTCCGACTAGCATCGGGCGATTATGTGTTGTTTCTCAACGCAGGCGACTGCTTTCACACCTCAACCACCCTCAGTGACATTGCGCGCAGCGTGGCCGAAGCGAATTATCCCCCACAACAGTTGCCGGCAGTGCTTTATGGCGACACCGATTTGGTTGACAACGAAGGGCAATTCCTACGTCACCGACGTCTTTCTCCTCCAGAAAAATTGTCGTGGCGCAACTTCCAACAAGGAATGCTCGTTTGCCACCAAGCCTTTTTCGTGCGCGCCGATTTTGGACGCGAAATCAACTATGATTTGTCCTATCGCTTTTCGGCCGACTACGATTGGTGCATCCGCATCATGCAGCGCGCAGAAGCCGAGTCCCTCCCCCTCCACAACACCCACCTCATCGTGGCCGACTATTTGGCAGAGGGAATGACGACACGCAATCACCGTGCATCGCTCAAAGAGCGTTTCCGCATCATGGCACACCATTTCGGACACACAAAAACCATTGCGCAACACGCCTGGTTTGTGGCACGCGCCCTCCTCAAACGATAAATTCTCATTTCCCCTAATCCTCCTCCCCCATCTCCCCCATTCAATATGAAGATAACGGACAAAGACACGGCGTGGTCGTGGGCAACCGACCGATGTGCGCGGCGCGAATGTTGTCGTTTCGACATCGAACAAAAGTTGCGTGAGACACCACTCTCTGCGGCAGACCGCGAACTGGTGCTCGATGCGCTGGAGGATGAGAAATACATTGACGCTGCACGCTATGCACGCGCTTTTGTGCACGATAAATTGGCCTATGACCGATGGGGACGACTCAAAATGCAACAAGCACTGCGGTTGAAACGCATCCCACAAGGTGACATAACAGAAGCTTTTGCAGAAATCATTGAGCCCGAAGCGTACAAAGAGGCGCTCCGTGGAGTGATTGCCACCAAATTGCGCTCACTGCGCTTCGATGCTTCTGACAAACAAGCGGTGTTTGCGGCTTCTCAAAAATTGGTGCGTCACGCTGCCTCTCGCGGATTTGAAGCGGATTTGATTTTTTCCGCCATCGATGAGGTTCTCAAAGGTACTTTGGAAGAAGACTGATATTTTCTTCCTCTGGGGCAAGATAGTCGTTAGCAACATTCATAAAATAACGCTCATATATATATGCGTAAAAACAATATGCGTAAGATTCGACATTTTCTCCTCGTGTTGTGCGTGGTTGCACTGGGCAGCGGTTGGGTTTCCACTGTGTTTGCGCAGACAGCCATCGATTTGCACACGGGGCGCGTGACAAAGGCTAGTCCCAACGAGAACCCGATGAGCAAACAGCGCATTATGGCGCGCGACCGTGCCTTGGCGACACAAGATTCGCTTGATTACAACGAAGCGGTGGCGAAAGCCTTCTTTTTATTGCGCAAAGACTCACTTTCGCAAGCGCAGCACGAACTAGAACGTGCGTTGCGCCTGCGTCCGAAAGCGGAAATGAATGCTGTGTTGCGTCTGAACCTTGCCAAAATCTACTACTGGCGCAAACAATGGCACGATGCTGACCGCACTTTGCGTGAGGTGAGAGAGGATTTTACACGGCAGTTGGCACAAAAGGGAAATGTGAAAACTTCGCTTGAAGCAGGTACCAATGGAAATTTGCAATCGCTTCTCAACGAAACTTGTATGTGGCACTGCAACACGCTCTATCAATTGGGGAAATATCAGTTGGCAGCGGACAGCATACAGGCTTTTTTGCAACAAAAACCAGAACTTTCTCCTCACGAAGAGATGGATGTTTGCACCCTCTTGGGGGATTGCTATTTCGCACTCAAAAATTATGATGCAGCCGTTGCAGCCTACAAACGTACGCTGAAGATAGAAGCCAATGCCTTCGAAGCTCTGCTACCTATGGTTCAGGCTTTACAGGCTCTTCACCGCGAGGAAGAAGCCCTGATGTGGCTCAACTCGGCGTTGCAATATGAAAATTATGAAGAACCGCTCGTGGCGCGCGCAAAATTGCACCGCGCAATGGCAAATGAAGAAGCGGCGCTGACAGATTGGGAGGTGTTGGTGAAAGAAAATCCTCAAAATCTGCAATATCAAGTGGCACGCGCTGAAATGCTGTTGGCGGTGGGTAAGAAGAAAAAAGCCAAAGATGCGGTAAAGAAATTGCTCCACGCTGGTTTTCCTCACAGAGAATTGCCTGCGCAGTTGCAAGAAATCAAATAATACGACTAGTTTTATCTATTTATATGCGAGTTATCTCTCGAATTTTCTCTCATTTTTTTCCAAAATACTTCCTCTCGATGCTGGTGGGGTTGAGCTGTTTTCTCCCGATGGCGGCGCAGTCTTACCTTGTTCCTTCACCTCAGCGCGAAGTGCGCGCGGTGTGGTTTTGCACGCTGGGCGGAATGGACTGGCCGGGACATCAATATGCGCAAACGGCTTACAAGGCAGAACTGCAGAAACAACTATTGTGCAAGACGTTTGATGAGTTGCAACGGGCAGGCATCAACACGATTCTCTTCCAAACGCGTCTTCGCTCCACAACGGCTTATGCTTCGCGCTATGAACCGTGGGATGGTGCTTTCTCTGGCACTCCAGGAGTGGCACCGCCTTATGATGTGCTGGCTTTTGCGGTGGAAGAAGCGCATCGTCGCGGCATGGAGTTGCACGCTTACTTGGTGGCTTATCCCATCTGTTCGGTGGCTTTGGCAAAACAATTGGGCAAAAAGTCGCTTCCTGCGCGCCGTCCCGACTTGTGCGTGCGCGCTGGTGACAAGTGGATGATGGATCCGGGCAGACCTGGTACGGCTGAACACATTGCTGCGATGGCGAAGGAGATTGTGGAAAACTATGAGGTGGATGGTATTCACTTGGACTATATTCGCTATCCCGAAAAGGAGATTCCTTTTAACGACAGCAAAACATATGCGCTCTATGGACACGGACAACCGAAAGCACAATGGCGTCGCGAGAATGTGACGCGAACGGTGCGCAAAGTGGCTGAAGCGGTGCGAAGTGTGCGCCCGTGGGTGAAGATGTCGTGCTCTCCAATTGGGAAATATGCTGATCTTCCGCTTCATCAATCTTTGGTTGGAATGCGCGCGATGCGGTGAACCAAGATGCGCAGGGGTGGTTACGCGAGGGATGGATGGATATGCTCTTCCCGATGATGTATTTTGATGGAAAACATTTCTATCCTTTTGCCGTGAATTGGCAAGAACATTGTAATGGTCGGCCGGTTGTGCCAGGCTTGGGCATCTATTTTCTTGATGAGCGAGAGAAAGATTGGGAGGTGCAACGCGTGGTGCGACAAATCAATTTCACGCGACAAATGGGAATGGGGGGACAGGCGTATTTTCGCAGTCGTTTCTTGCTCAACAATGTGAAAGGGCTGCTGGATTTTGTGACGGATGCTTATCAACAACCGGCTTTGTCTCCTGCAATGACGTGGCGAGATAGCATAGCTCCTGCGAGTCCGACATGGAAGTCAGAAATTGTGGGACAGTCTTTGCGCTTCTCTTGGCAATCTGTTGCGGACAATACTCCGGTGGTGTACAACATTTATCGTCTTTCTCCTCGTGGTGCGCAGTTGGTGGCTCATCATTTGCGCAACACTTCTTTTGACTATACTCCTGCGCTTCCAACGCGACTGCACGATGTTTATGCCGTTGTGGCAATGGATGCTTACGGCAACGAATCTTCTCTTCCTAAATATCAACCTTATGCGCCTTCTTCTCCTCGCATTGTGGGCTTGCCTTCCGCTGTCGCTCGCAGCAGAAAATAAGGATTTTTCCTCCCCCCAACAAATAAATAGGGCTTTCATCGAACACGAATCGGAAGCTACGGATGAGTCTTCCACTATTGCTATTCCTGAGAGTGAAATCCCCACTGGACAGTCTGTGGTTTCGGGGAATTTGAAACAAACGTATCTTCTGGGTGCTGGACTTAATCACGTCTATGACAGTTATTTATCTCCACTCGACTACAAGGGTAGTGCGTTTAGTTTCACTCGCATCGGCGAACGAACGCTGGAACGTGCGCAGGGACGATGGAGTCAGATGACTCTTTTCGATTTCTACGCATCGCATCTCACCAATTCTTCTCAAACTGCGACAACGTGGGATGGTGAATTGCAACTCAACTATGGACAACATTATCATTGTGTTGCGCTCCCCACGTGGAATCTTGCGGTGGGTGGTTTGCTTGGGGCGCACGTGGGGGGAACTTACAACACGCGCAATGGTAACAATCCTGGACAAATGCGCGCTGCTCTCGATTTGTCGGCTTCAGCGGTGGCTACGCGTCAGTTTTCGCTGTGGAAAAAACGCTGGATGTGGCGAACACAATGTGACATTCCTCTGATGGGAGTTTTCTTTTCTCCGCATTATGGTCAGTCGTATTATGAGATTTTCACGCTGGGACATACGGACGACAATGTGTTGCTGTCGCATCCCTTCAATGCTCCCTCGCTGCGGTTGATGACTACTTTGTCTATTCCTTTTGGTCGCAACAGTTTGACCTTCGGCTACAAGGCTGATATTCGACAAAGTACTGCGCACCATCTGGATCGTCACGCTTGGCAACACTCTCTCCTCATAGGTTTTACCACAACATTGCAAATTCCGAAATAATGATGCGTTTCTGGTTTTCTACGCAACGACTGCTCACTGCACTCTGTTGTTTTCTTTCGATTTTTCTTGCAAATTCCTGCATATCTTCTGAAGGCTTTGACACTCGTCCGAGAGATGACTTTGAATCGCTCTGGCGCACTATCGATCGTCACTATTGTTTCTTTGATTTCAAACACAAAGAGTATGGTTTGGACTGGAACGAGGTGCACGAACGCTATAGCAAACAGATTTCAGACTCGATGTCGCCGCAAGCACTCTTTCAGGTGTTGGGGAAAATGTGCGGCGAACTTCGAGATGGACACGTCAATCTTTGGTCGCCTCAAAACACAGCACGCTATACGCGCTGGTATGAGGCCTATCCTGTGAATTTTAGCGACAGTTTGCTGCGACGCGCTCTGGGTTCTTCCGATGAGTATCGTTTGGCTTCGGGGATGCAATATAAAATCTTTGATGATAATGTGGGCTATCTTCGTTGCGCTTCATTTGATATGGCACTCGGTGCGGGAAATCTCCATGAAATTATGCGTTATCTCTCCACTTGTGATGGACTGATTGTGGATGTGCGCAACAATGGCGGAGGTTATCTCACCTCAGCTGAAACGCTCGCGGCTGTGTTCACCAACGAAGAGAAAGTTGTAGGGTATATTTCTCACAAAACAGGTCCTGGTCACTCGGATTTTTCTACTCCTAAACCCATTGTGCTGCAGCCAGGGAAGGGACTTCGTTGGCAGAAACCAGTTGTGGTGTTGGCAAATCGTCGCACCTACAGTGCTGCGAACGCGTTTGTGATGTATATGAAGGCTTTGCCGAATGTGACTTTTATGGGCGACCAAACGGGGGGTGGCTCGGGATTGCCTTTTTCTTCAGAACTTCCTGGAGGTTGGAGTATCCGCTTTTCTGCAAGTCCTATTTATAATGCGAAAATGCAACACACGGAGTTTGGCATCAAACCCGACATTGCTGTGGGGATTACGCGAAAAGATTATCAACAGGGTGTAGACACAATGCTGGAGAGAGCAAAGGCTTTTTTGAAAAAGCAAAAGCGATGAATGGGTTGCGCGGTATTAGTTGTACACACTATGATTTGCACACTATTGTTTATGAACACGAACGTGTTTAATCAAACGTATCACGAAGTTGCGACTTTTAGTTGACCCCTTATGAATTTCAGGTTTTTCGGCAAACACAAAACTATATCGTCCTTCATCGCACAGATAGCGTATTTTTTTCCCTTGCACCTCAACATAAATTGGGGTGGCACGGATGCTTTCTAGCAATTTATTTACAGCTTCTAATGCCTCGCCGTTGAAATTTCTCGCTAGGATGGTTGCTTCTTCTTTCGTAGGAATACTCCAATTCGATTCACCATCTTCCTTGTATTCCGCGGCATAATTCACTGCATCATTTGCTCCTCCCTCAGTGGAATTGGCTGATTCCGAATCTTCTTGTTGCTCTTTTGCCAACAACATCACATCTGCTTCTGTGTCTGTGATGCGATGCACCGAAGCCACCAAGAACTTTCCTTTCCAAAGTGTGCCCACTTGAGGAAAACCTACCAAATTTTCCTCACTTGGAAGATTGGGATGAGAAGGATTGGGACGCGGTTTTGGCTCTACAGGGGAGGGAACGTTGGGTGGAACGGGCACATTCGGTTGCAATTCATTGGACTCGCCGTCACCAACACCCGATGAATTGCTACCAAAGGAGAAGTGTTGCTCCACAATAGGACGCCATTCTGTGGCTGTGAGATTTCCCGCCAAAGTAAAATGCTTGGCTTCGGCTTGAAATGCCCCCAAAAAGCGATAAGGCGTGCCAGCCGTGAGCGGTTGTTCAAGCGTGTAAGCATAGTTTTGTTCTTCATCGTGAGTGATGAGTGCAATCGTGGCAACAGTGCGTTCACTCGTCGTGGGAAACATAGCTTTGAGGAACAACCCAATCGCCATTTTCTGCACGTTGCGCATTTAAAGTCACTGCGTTGGGTTGCTCATAACGTCCTTCCCAATTGATAGCACCATAAAGTGAAGAAAGACGCACACGCACCTGTTCTACTTCTTGAGGAATCTGCGAAAGACGAAACTCCACTGCACTCATCGTGTGTCCTAAGATGATGTCTACAGCATTGCGTTTCTTCCCCACTTCCACTTCTGCTTCTCCGCGCATCAATGCAATTCCTGCGGGTAACTGTGTACCAGCGGATGACGCGGTGGCGACGACATTAGCGGCTAGAACGCTATGACTAATTGTACTTTTCAGCGTGACACCTCCGTTGGGGAAAATGTAGTTGCCAACTCCTGAAAATGCCACTAATCGATATTTACCTTCGCTGAGCGATAACGTCAGTTTATCCTCTGATTTTGTAAGACGCTGGTGCGTCACATAACTGCCATTCTCAGAGAAAGCAACAACATCTATGGGAAGCACTACTGCTTCTTTCGAACTAGAACGCGTATAAATCGTTACTTTGTGGGGTTTTGTCTGTTGTTGAGGTTCATCCGGGAGTTCGATGGTGCCACAACCAGCCATCAAAAAGCAAAAGAAAAGCAGCAATCCACAAAAATGGACTTTGCGCAACATCAAAAAAGGAAAATGGAAGTGTGCCATAGCCATAGAAAGGTTTACGGTGGTTAGAAATTAGATTTCAGTAAAGAGCAATAGCATCTTCGCTGCAGAATTACAGGTTTCACCAACGAGAAACACATGTGCATCTGAGAGAGAAATACCATCAGTCTTTATCTAGTACTAATGAGAAGTATTAGTGAGAAGTATTGTTTGAAAGCAAAAGTAATAAACCCACCCGAGATAACCAAATCAAATACAGAATTTTATTGCACTTCGATTTTGAAAGTTCAGCTTGAAAGTTGGTGAAATAGACTTTTATTTTGAAGCTACAATTGAAAGTACGCACTCCCATCTTGAAAGCAAACTTCAAAAGAACATTGAGAATCTCCTCTATATACACTAAAATGCTAAGCAGGCTTAGAAAAACAAGGCAGGGAAGTACCTCAAAATCAAATTAAAGTTGTAAATTTGCCACAGAGTGTATAATAGGGTTGGGTATCCCTCATTATGCAACACCTTATGGACGCAAATACGCGGACATTTTCGACGAAATAATCCATTATAAAAGTATAAGATGAACGTTATTACAAAGACTGTCTCCCTGCCTGATGGACGCACCATCAGCATTGAGACTGGTAAGCTCGCGAAGCAGGCCGATGGCGCAGTGATGCTGCGCATGAACAACACCATGCTTCTCGCTACCGTTTGCGGTGCCAAAGACGCTGCCCCTGGCACCGATTTCATGCCGCTCCAATGTGACTATAAAGAAAAATACTCCGCTGTAGGTCGATTCCCCGGTGGATTCACCAAACGCGAAGGTCGTGCTGGCGACTACGAGATTCTCACTTCTCGTCTTGTTGACCGCGCCCTCCGTCCCCTCTTCCCCTCTGACTATCACGCTGAAGTTTTCGTCAACATCACCCTCTTCAGTGCTGATGGCGTAGATATGCCCGACGCTCTCGCTGGTTTTGCTGCTTCTGCCGCTTTGGCTTGCACAGACATTCCTTTCGACGGTCCCATCTCTGAAGTTCGCGTAGCTCGCATCAACGGAGAATTTGTCATCAACCCCACTTTCGAACAACTCAAAGGCGCAGATATGGACCTTATGGTCGCTGCTACCGAAGAGAACATCATGATGGTGGAAGGTGAAATGGACGAAGTGCCCGAAAGCGCTCTCCTCGAAGCACTCAAAGTGGCGCACGCTGCTATCAAACCCATGTGCCAAATCCAGAAGGAACTCTCTAAGGAATTGGGTAAGGACGTGAAGCGCGAATACTGCCACGAGGTGAACGATGAAGACCTCCGCGCACAAGTGAAGAACGACTGCTACCAAAAGTGCTACGACATCACGAAGTCTGCACTCGAAAAGCACGAACGTTTCGACGCTTTCGAAGCTGTTCGCGAAGAATTTAAGGTGGCTTACGCTGCGGCTCACACCGAGCTCACCGAAGATGAACTCGCTGAAAAGAACGCACTCATCGATCGCTACTATCACGATGTAGAAAAAGACGCAATGCGTCGTTGCATCCTCGACGAAGGTGTGCGCCTCGATGGTCGTAAGACTACTGACATCCGTCCTATCTGGTGCGAAGTGAATCCTCTCCCCGGTCCTCACGGAAGTGCCATCTTCACTCGTGGTGAAACACAAAGTCTTTCTACCACTACCCTCGGTACAAAGCTCGATGAAAAGATGGTAGACGATGTGCTCGACAAGAGCTACATGCGCTTCCTCCTCCACTACAACTTCCCTCCCTTCTCTACCGGTGAAGCTCGCGCTCAACGCGGTGTAGGTCGTCGTGAAATCGGTCACGGTCACTTGGCATGGCGCGGTTTGAAGGGTCAAATCCCAGCAGACTTCCCTTACACTGTACGTGTGGTAAGTGATATTCTCGAGTCTAACGGTTCTTCTTCTATGGCTACCGTTTGCGCCGGCACTCTCTCTCTCATGGATGCTGGTGTACCCTTGAAGGCTCCCGTATCTGGTATCGCAATGGGATTGATCAAGAATCCAGGTGAAGACAAATATGCTGTCCTCTCCGACATCCTCGGAGACGAAGACCACCTCGGAGATATGGACTTCAAGACCACGGGTACGCTCAAAGGTTTGACCGCTACGCAAATGGACATCAAGTGCGACGGACTTTCTTACGAAATCCTCGAAAAGGCACTCGCACAAGCTAAGGCTGGTCGCGAACACATCCTTGGTGAGATGATGAAGACCATGGATCACCCACGTGAAGACTACAAGCCTCATGTACCTCGCATCGAAGCCTTCAACATTCCTAAGGAATTCATTGGTGCTGTCATTGGCCCTGGTGGTAAGATTATCCAAGGTATGCAAGAAGAAACGGGTGCTACGATCACCATCGAAGAAGCAGACGGCGTAGGTAAGATTCAAGTTTCTGCTCCTAACAAGGAGAGCATCGACGCTGCAGTGGCTAAGATCCGCGCTATCGTTGCTATCCCCGAAGTGGGTGAAGTATACGATGCCAAAGTTATCAGCATCATGCCTTATGGTTGCTTCGTAGAGTTCATGCCTTCCAAGGAAGGTTTGCTTCACATCTCAGAAATCTCTTGGAATCGCCTTGAAAGCGTAGAAGAAGCTGGTATCAAGGAAGGTGACAAACTCCAAGTGAAGCTCCTCGAAATCGACCAAAAGACAGGCAAATTCCGTCTTTCTCACAAGGTTTTGACCGAAAAACCCGAAGGTTGGGAAGAACGTCCAGCACGTCGTCCTCGCCGCGAAGATGGTGAGCGCCGTCCACGTCGTGAACAACGCGACTAATCCACTGTAATAAATCTTGAGTTGCGCTCTCTGCAACCTAAGTAATTACAATATATGTCCTCATACTCTCCACCGAGTGTGAGGACATTTTGTTTATTCAAGTCTTCGTTCCACAAACGTTGCACAAAACAAGCTGTTTCAGCGTGCTAAAGAGCTTTTATAGTAGGAGGCAGGCATAGACAGCTCTAACCCATTTGCAAAGCAGGAGCAGCCAAGAAAACGCAGAAAGACAATCAGCGAAAAGAAGAAGATCTATTCCAAAGCAAGTATCACGTTTGGACAAACAGACACATCTCTAACACAACAAACATATAAAAAAAAATCCGCAGTACCTAATAGGAACTGCGGATAAGCTTCATTGTTCAAGCTGAAAAGCGTGAAACTACACCTTGATTTCAACTTCTACACCACAAGGAAGTTCGAGCTTCATAAGAGCATCGATAGTCTTGGGGTTAGAGCTGTAGATGTCGATGAGACGCTTGTAAGTAGAAACCTCAAATTGCTCGCGGCTCTTCTTGTTTACGAAGGTAGAGCGGTTCACAGTGATGATACGCTTGCGAGTGGGGAGAGGAATTGGACCGCTAACGATAGCGCCAGTAGCCTTTACGTTGCTAACAATCTTCTCAGCAGACTTTTCTACGAGAGTGTGATCGTAGCTCTTGAGCTTGATACGAATTTTTTGACTCATTGTTGTATTGAATTTGCTCCGTATCGGCGGAGGTGGGATAAGAGTCGTTCGCTATCCCACCTGCCGAGCGCGGAAAGTTGTTTTTAGGATTAAAATCTCAATCAGGATTATTTGATGAGATCTACACGACCCTTCATTTCTTCGAGTACAGCCTTAGCGATACCGCTAGAAACAGGAGCGTGGTGGTCGTACTGCATAGAAGAAGTTGCACGACCAGAAGTGATGGTACGGAGCGCAGTCACATAACCGAACATTTCTGCGAGAGGTACAGTAGCCTTCACGATGCGAGCACCAGAACGGCTGTTTTCCATACCTTCCACTTGACCACGGCGCTTGTTCAAGTCACCGATTACGTCACCCATGTTTCTTCAGGAGTGATAACGTCAAGTTTCATCATTGGCTCCATGAGTACAGGACCAGCTTGTGCGCAAGCATTCTTGTAAGCTTGGAGAGCAGCGATTTCGAAGGAGAGTTGGTCAGAGTCAACGGGGTGGAATGAACCATCGAGGAGTTCAACCTTGAGACTATCGAGAGGGAAGCCACCGAGGACACCGCTCTTCATAGCGTTTTCAAAGCCCTTCTGTACAGAGGGGATGAATTCCTTAGGAATGTTACCACCAGTCACCTTGTTCACGAACTGGAGACCGCCTTCCTTGAAGTCTTCATCAACAGGACCTACGTTCACGATGATGTCTGCGAACTTACCGCGACCACCAGATTGCTTCTTGTAGACTTCGCGGAGGTTTACAGTCTTCGTGATAGCTTCCTTATAGTTCACCTGAGGCTTACCTTGGTTGATTTCCACCTTGAACTCACGACGGAGACGGTCGATGATGATGTCAAGGTGAAGCTCACCCATACCAGAAATCACAGTTTGACCGCTTTGTTCGTCAGTCTTCACAGTGAAGGTGGGGTCTTCTTCAGCGAGCTTAGAAAGACCGGTAGAGAGCTTATCGAGATCCTTTTGAGTCTTAGGTTCAACTGCGATACCGATAACGGGATCGGGGAAGTCCATAGATTCGAGTATGATAGGAGCACCTTCTTCAGCGAGGGTGTCACCAGTGCGGATGTCTTTGAAACCTACACCTGCGCCGATATCACCAGCACCAATCACTTCAACAGGATTTTGCTTGTTAGAGTGCATTTGGAAGAGGCGAGAAACGCGTTCCTTCTTACCAGAACGTACGTTGTAAACGTAAGAACCAGCTTCTACCTTACCAGAGTAAACACGGAAGAAGGTGAGACGACCTACGTAGGGGTCAGTAGCAATCTTAAACGCGAGAGCAGAAGTCTTTTCGTCTTCAGAAGGCTGGCGGGTTTCAGTTTCACCAGTGTCAGGGTTTACACCTTCGATAGCTGGAGTGTCAAGAGGAGAGGGGGAGGAACATCACCACATAGTCGAGGAGAGTTTGCACACCCTTGTTCTTGAACGAAGAACCACAGGTCATAGGAACGATGTCGAGTGCGAGCGTACCCTTACGGATAGCAGCAACCACTTCTTCTTCAGTGAGGCTGTTGGGATCTTCGAAGAACTTCTCCATGAGAGTTTCGTCTTGCTCTGCAGCAAGTTCGATCATCTTTTGGCGCCATTCGTTGCATTCGTCAACGAGTTCAGCGGGGATGTCTTCTACGTCATATTCAGCACCCATTGTCTCATCGTGCCAAAGGATAGCCTTCATGCGGATGAGGTCAACGATACCTCTGAACTTTTCTTCAGCACCGATAGGCACAGAGATAACGCAAGGAGTTGCACCGAGGACGTCCTTCATTTGGCGCACTACTTCGAAGAAGTTAGCACCAGAACGGTCCATCTTGTTCACATAACCGATACGAGGTACGTTGTACTTGTCAGCCTGACGCCATACAGTTTCAGACTGAGGTTCAACACCACCTACTGCGCAATAAGTAGCGACAGCACCATCGAGCACACGGAGTGAACGTTCTACTTCAGCGGTGAAGTCAACGTGTCCCGGAGTGTCAATGAGGTTAAACTTATATTGAGTGCCGCGGAAGTTCCAGAAAGCGGTGGTTGCAGCAGAAGTGATAGTGATACCACGTTCTTGCTCTTGTTCCATCCAGTCCATGGTTGCGCCGCCTTCGTGCACTTCACCAATCTTGTGCGTCTTACCAGTGTAGAAAAGGATACGCTCAGACGTGGTGGTCTTACCGGCATCGATGTGCGCCATGATACCGATATTGCGCGTCAAATGGAGATCTTGCTTTGCCATTTTGTTAGTATGCTATTGTGCGATGTGCTAAATTAGAAGCGGAAGTGTGCGAATGCGCGGTTAGCTTCTGCCATACGGTGCATTTCTTCCTTACGCTTGAAAGCACCACCTTGTTCGTTGTAAGCGTCCATGATTTCTGCAGCGAGCTTGTCGGCCATGGTCTTACCACCACGCTTACGAGCGAAAGCGATGAGGTTCTTCATAGACACAGACTCCTTACGATCAGGACGGATTTCTGTAGGAACTTGGAAAGTTGCACCACCGATACGGCGGCTCTTTACTTCCACTTGGGGAGTAACCTTATCGAGAGCAGTCTTCCAGATTTCGAGTGCGCTCTTTTCTTCGTTGCTCATCTTTTCGCCTACGAGCTTGAGAGCTGAGTAGAAAATTTCGTAGCTCACGTTCTTCTTACCATCATACATAAGGTGGTTTACGAACTTAGATACTTTTTGGTCGCCGAACACGGGATCTGGAAGGATCAGGCGCTTCTTTGGTTTTGCTTTACGCATAGGATTTGTTTTTGGTTTTGTAAGAGGCTGCAATGTGGCTTCAGCATCTTAGTCTGACTTCAAAAGTCATCAACTAGAGCTTACTCAACCTTTGCTAACCAATACTTTGTGGTAAAAAATACGTTGTTATGGTCACGAATTGATGGCTCCGTGCAATGGTCGTCAGTGCTTACAAGCAGCGCGCCTTGCAGTTATTGAGCAATCCTTCATCGTTGTCAGTGCATCATCTTTGAGAACATCCGCAACAAATTACTCTTCGTGCCATTGTTAGGCCGTTTTATTTCTTAGCAGCCTTAGGACGCTTAGCACCATACTTGGAGCGGCGTTGAGTGCGGTTAGCAACACCAGCAGTGTCGAGTGTACCGCGAACGATGTGATAGCGCACACCAGGAAGGTCTTTCACACGACCACCACGCACGAGCACGATGCTGTGTTCTTGGAGGTTGTGACCTTCACCTGGGATGTAAGAGTTCACTTCCTTACCGTTGGTCAAACGAACACGTGCTACCTTACGCATAGCAGAGTTAGGTTTCTTAGGCGTGGTTGTGTAAACGCGCACGCAAACACCACGGCGCTGAGGGCAGCTTTCCAAAGCAGGCGACTTTGATTTGTCGGCAGCTACTGAACGTCCCTTGCGCACAAGTTGTTGAATAGTAGGCATTTTGGTTGTCTTTTAATTGTTTATATTGTTGATTTTATTTCGAGTCAAAGAGCGACAAAAGCCGCATATAGGGGTTGAGAATAGTGCATACTATGCCCCTTTGGGGTGCAAAGTTAGCGTTTTTTTCTCGGGTAACCAACAATTTAAGGGCTTTTATTACTCTAAAAAAATGCATTTTTGTCGTCGTAGAGTCAACCATCAAGAGAATTCCCATTACCACCCTGCATTTTCCACACACAGAGAAGACCTAGTCACCCTTGCTCTAACCAAAAGTTATCACTACATTTGCAGCAAAATCGCTCTCAACTCTCGGACATGAACTCCACGATTCTCACGTCTACTTCTACACCTTCGCCCCAAAACACTTCTTCGCGCATTGATGCTTTGGACTTTCTCAAGTGCATCTTCGTACTACTGATGGTGGCGTTCCATCTGGCCTATTTTGCAGATGCTCATCCACTCCTCAAACAGTGGGTCTACACCTTCCATATGCCCGGATTCCTCCTTATTTCGGGCTATCTTATGCGTGTAGACCGCCCTCTGCGCCAATTTTCACGCACCCTACTGTGGTTGTTTGTTCCTTATCTTGTGTTGGAATCGAGCTACATCGTTGCTTCGGCTTTTCTGCCTGTGCGCGATGGGATAGCCCAGCTTTCTCTGAGCATTTTTGCTGAAAAATTTTTCCTCCACCCCTTAGGCCCTTACTGGTATCTCCACACGCTCATTTTGTGTGGTGTAGCCTACTATGCCGTGTGGCTATTCCGACAATGCAACCTACTGACGCGCTTCCTTTGGTTGGCTTTTGCCTTGGGAGCCTTAGCCGCTCTGCAACTCGTGGTTTGGGACGTGAGTTTATATTTCTTTTTGGGGGTCATCATCCGACAAAGCCGACCAACCTTCTCTGACGTGTTCCGCCCTTCCTTGTGGGCTTTCGTCGGACTTGCCATTTTGGGTTTCTTCCCCGACACCTTCCACAAGGGCACCATCGGAGGGGTGTTTACGGTCTATTTGGCCATCGCGGCTTCATTGGCTCTCCTCCCCCACCTGCCCACGTGGTTACGCCGTAGCACACTCTTTCTCGGGCGCAATTCGCTGGCACTTTTTCTCTTCTCACCCATTTTCACGATAGGATGCAAGGTCTTCATTCCCTACCTGGGCTTCGATTCCTCGCGATGCCTGTTCCTACTCATTTCGCTCCCACTCTGTGTGATAGGTGCACTTGTGGTTTGCCGATTATTGGATGCACTGCATCTCTCCCCTTTCCTTTTTGGTCGACAACGGGCATTACAATAAACCAATCTACACCATCGTGAATTTGGTTACTGACATCCCCCACTAAGGCTTCTCCCTCTAACGCGCATCTAACGCTCATCTCTCGTGCTTCTCACGCGCGCGTATGCGCGCACACCCTACAGTATTTGGATTTTTTGCTGTCACAAGTGTCACACGCGGAGAAAAAAGGAGCAAAATAGGCAATAAATCTAGTTGACGGCAGAGATAAAAATCCCCTTTTTTGAAGTGCTTTGGAACACGCCAACGAGTAGAATTTTTAACACACGTTAAAACACACTCCAAAGACAACGATAACGCACTAGATTCCAATAAATTACAGACAAGACTGTGACACTTGTGACAGCAAAAAAGCAAAAACTCTTGTAGTGTGCGTACGCGCGTGCGCGCGAGAAAGTCAGATTATAGGTATTTTCACAATTTATATTGTGGTTCTTCATTTGCTTTTTTATGAGGGATATTTCTACTCCAAATCGTTCAATAAAAACAAGCCGATGTTTTATGAAAAACGAGCCGTCGTTTTATGAAAAACAACACGTCGTTTTATGAAAAACAACACGTCGTTTTACGAAGAACAACACGTCGTTTTTAGAAGGCATTTTCTGATCGATTGGGAAGTCCCTCAAATTGGGCATTTCTATGAGAATTTGAAAATTAATTCGTACTTTTGACAGACACAACCGCAAGATAAAAAGGCTATGGCAAAAGAATTTGACGCTCAATTATTTTTAGACATTCAAGACGAAGCAGGCAATTATGCGCGCACTGCAAGAACTACACGAGAGTAAGAAGCGCAGTCACTAGATTTGGTATGTTTTCCCACAAATCTCAGGACTAGGTTTCAGTGAAATGGTACAACGCTTTGCACTTGATGACTTGGAAATGGCACGTGCCTATTGGGCTCACCTCAATAATCCGCACAAATATGAAGAACCGCTTAATGGAAGCATACGACAAAATAATGTTCTGTAAAAGAAGCATTATCGAGATCATCAACGATATACTCAAGAACGTGGCGCAGATTGTTCATACTCGACACAGAAGTGTCTAAAACTTTATTGTCAACTTTTTTGCAGGGATGGCGGCTTATGCTTTCTACGATACATAACCTTCTATCAATATGGAGTTTGAGATGGAGGGAGAAGCAGAGGTGAAGCAGCTCACACTTTTCTAAAACAGACTTGCGTGAAACAATGAAACTTCGATCTACAACTAGGTCGAAAAAATCGTTGTGTGCTATAACCTGAGTAAAAAAAGAGGTGACCTTAAACCGAATTGGGGTTATTTATAATTATAACTAAAACCTCAAACTTAGTTGGGGGTCAAGTTGTGCACTTCTGTTTACAACGTACAAAATTGGAACGATGTGCGAACAATACTATAGTAAAACTCAGCATTCTTTGCGGAACACCTCCTGTATACCTTCTCATTGAGAAATGCTTTGAGTGTATTACTTCACCCCTTTAAGTCCTTGATTCTAGGTTGATATGATCTCAATATACTCTTTGTACTCTAAGGGGATAGGTAGATTAAACACCAAATCCTTTAGAGGATCTACATTTCTCCCCATTTTGTAACACAAATATAGCCGTTCATTAAGCTCAGCATAGATTCGTACATTCCTCAATTCATAGCTATTAATCGTTTCTAAATCGTCTCTATTTATTGACGCAATGATATCTCGTTCATTGTATTTCCCCGAGGAAGTATCTACTTCAAAGAGTCTACCTCCACTATCTCCTATGATAAGAATTTCTTTTCGTTTGGTGTCCCTTCCCAGAGCGTAATCCATCTACTTCCCATACCTAAAGGGTCTATCTTACGCTTTGGAGAGACATAGTTCTCAATCCCTTTAATATTCTGCCTGAAGATATTGCTGCTTTTAATGAATTGACGAGCAACAGTGGCGCAGAAAAGAATAGGAACTTGGGTTAAGTCTACATCACCCCAATTGTTATCATCGTTAAATAGATTAAAAAACAAGAGTTCAGCCTTCCCTATCATCTGAGCGAGCACATACACCCTAGTTTCTCTTGATTCATCTTTTCGTTTAGTCTCAATGCTGATAACTTGATTATTCCTCCACCTTACTTTTGTCATATTTCTCATCTTAGTGGATTTCTTTACCCCAATTCGGGATAAGGAATTCTTATTTTTTGCCTTAAAATCGTTTCAGTAAAATCCCCAAAAGAGGATTGATTTTCGTATATTTATTGTTGAATACCAAACAGATAGCAACAAAACAATCCTCTATGAAACTTATCAGCAAAGTTACGAAAATTTATTGTATTGCAGATGATTTCTGCAAAGAATATGAGTTGGAATTGAACAAAAAGGCACTTTCGCTTTCAAATCCCTCTCCAAATGCCCCTAAAACTCGCAATAGAAAGGGAAGAATGAGCGATGCAGAAATGATTACCATTCTTGTCTTGTTCCACAGCAATACGTTTCGCAATTCCAAACATTTCTATCTCTTCTACTTCTGTCGAGAACTTAAAAAAGAATATGCCGATAAAGGTTATATATCCCAATCACTATTTGCTTCTCTCTTCGATAGGGGAGTTCACGTTGTCATGGGAATACGCACTAATATGAAGAACCGCTTAATGGATGTGTACGACAAAATAATGCTCCGTAAAAGAAGCATTATCGAGACCATCAACGATATGCTCAAGAACGTGGCGCAGAATGTTCATACTCGACACAGAAGTGTCTCAAACTTTATTGTCAACCTTTTAGCAGGAATAACGGCTTATGCTTTCTACGATACAAAACCTTCTATCAATATGGAGTTTGAGATGGAGGGAGAAGCAGAGGAGAAGTTGCTCACACTTTTCTAAAACAGACTTGCGTGAAACAATGGAACTTCGATCTAAAACTAGATCGAAAGAATCGTTGTGTGCTATAACCTAAGTAAAAAGGAGGTGATCTGGAAACGAATGGGGGGGGTAATAAGTTCATTAGCAAGACGCGCTGTTTGATTGAGCGTATCTTTGGGAGTATTCGAAGGTGGTTTATGGGAGGGCGATGTCGCTACCGAGGTTTAGAGCGAATGCATACACAGAATGTACTAGAAGACATAGCATACAATCTCAAACGTATGCCAGGGCTTCTCATGCTTCAAGGCATCAAATGAGCGAAAAACAGCCGGTTTCGGGAGTGTTAAGCTACCGAAATCGAGGAAAGAGGAGGTACATCAGCGGCTCACCTACTCTAATTCAAGACAAAATTTAATCCTAGAGGGAGATCATGCCGAGAGAAGAGAATTACACAATGGTCTCTAATATTGGAATGCGCTTCAACTCTCCAAATAGGAAATTAACACTTATTTCTGATTTCAGAATACTCTCCGCTTCTTCTACAGAAGAAATATGTATGCTCTTGATTAAATCCAGACTTAGATGATAATTGGATAACTCTTAACAGTATGGTTGACAGATTGTCGTTGCAAGTATGACGTAATTCGCAGCGTCATCACTTGGCATAATTATTGCATTTGCTTAAAAGGTGTCATAGGCACTTGCTTGCTGAAAACCTAATAGGATGCAGCGTTTCTACTAATCTTTCGATATAAGATAGTGGAGCTTCAACTCCATTATAAAAGGGGAGTTTACATGTTTAACAAGAATAAAACCATATGGCAAATTTCTCAGAAGACACTATACAAGAAGTATGGGAGAAAGCAGATACAGTTCCAGGGTATGATGCACAAGAATGGAGAAAAGACCAATGTAAGGCTTGGATTCAAAGAAATCAATACGGAAATAGACAAAGTAATTATGGGTGGGAAATAGACCATATTACTCCAGTGTCTAAAGGCGGTACTGATAATCTTTCAAATCTTCGTCCTTTACAATGGAAAAATAATGCATCACGTCAAAACGACCGATTGGTTTGCAGAATCACTTCTTCAGGTAATAAAAACACTGAAGGATAGCGATACATCTCATTTCACGTTATTGCACGATAAATGAGTCTTCTCAAAGCTGCTGTTATTTTGACACCATAACAGCGGCTTTTCTTTATTAACTTTGTTATAATAACAATCACATATTTGATTAATTATATCAAGTATAGGCTTAAGGGTCAAATATGCTCCTAGAAAGGGTGCTTTAATCAATTGAATTTCAACTAAGGGGCAAAAAGGCTCCTAAAAGTGTTCAACTTCCCTTTCTAGACCGAGATTTATAGGCAACTATAAGATTGGAAATTAGCTTTTCTCTTCGGTTGCGTGAAATGCCAGAATGCAACTGCAGTTTCTTCTTCAACAAACTATCAAACGACTATATCGCATTGTTTGTGTTTGGCATCGTTCCAGTGGGAAAATCTTGGTAACCCCAATTCAGGATAAGGAACTCTTGTTTTCGCCTTAAAACAGCTTCAATAAAAGCCCCAAAAGAGAATTATTTTTCGTATATTTATTATTGATAACCAGGCAGATAACGATAAAACAATCCTCTATGAAACTTATCAGCAAAGTTACGGAAATTTATTGTATTGCAGATGATTTCTGCAAAGAATATGAGTTGGAATTGAACAAAAAGGCACTTTCGCTTTCAAATCCCTCTCCAAACACCCTTAAAACTCGCAACAGAAAGGGAAGAATGAGTGATGCAGAAATGATTACCATTCTTGTCTTGTTCCACAGCAACACGTTTCGTAGTTTCAAACATTTCTATCTCTTTTACGTCTGTCGAGAGCTAAAAGAAGAATATGCCGATAAAGGTTATATTTCTCAATCACTATTTGCTTCTCTTTTCGATAGGGGAATTCACATTGTCACGGGAATATGCACTAATATGAAGAACCGCTTAATGGATGTGTACGACAAAATAATGCTCCGTAAAAGAAGCATTATTGAGACCATCAACGATATGCTCAAGAACGTGGCGCAGATCGTCCATACCCGCCACAGAAGTGTCTCAAACTTTATGGTCAACCTTTTGGCAGGAATGGCTGCTTATACTTTCTACGATACAAAACCTTCTATCAATATGGAGTTTGAGATGGAGCGAGAAGCAGAGGTAAAGCAGCTCACACTTTTCAAAAATATACTTGCGTGAAACAATGAAGCTTCGGTTTAAAACTAGGTCAAAAGAATCGTTGTGTGCTATAACCTGAGTTAAAAAGAGGTGACCTTAAACTGAGTTGGGGTTAATTCGTAGTTTTACCAGACACAACCGCAAGACAAAAAGAAATATAAGTTTTTTCATAGAAATCTTTGGCAGCTTAAAAAAAACTATATTTTTGCAATGTCCATATATCAGTTGAGCCTATATCCCCTTTCAAGAAGTTATTCTTGAAATAAATCACCATTACGAAAACATCTCTCATTGCAACAAGCTAAGCATACGGGGTATGCAGATAAGATGTATTTTGAGCATCCATATAAATAAACTAATAATGAATTAGACTATGAAGAAATACTTCTTGATTTTCGCTCTCTTAATAATATCTTTCTACGCTAATGCACAGAAAGTGACCATTGTGGGCACTACTTATGACGGCTTGACACAAAGAGCTTTGGCTGGCTGCGTGGTGAGTCTCAGAGATGCAATTGCCGACACCCTACTTGTGCAAACGCGAACTGCCCTGCAAGAGGAAAGAATTGAGGAAAACGGCAGTCTAATGGTCTATCAAAATGCTCAAATAGGTGCGCGCTTTATCCTTCAGCTAAATGCTCGGGTTGCTCTCAAAGGCTATGTATTAACAATAGAAAAGGATAAGTATGAGCGCATCGAAAAGAAAATCTCTGCTGAGAGTTTACAAAAGGGAAGACTTGACCTGGGCGATTTCTATCTCCTTCTCAAACGTAAAGAGCAGACAATCAAAGAAGTCGTTGTGAAAGCGACAAAGATACAGATGTATTATAAGGGAGACACGCTTATCTACAATGCAGATGCCTTCAATGTATCGCAGATGGATAAGCTCCGAAGTTTAGTGGCACAACTCCCAGCCGCAGAATTTGTAGATGGCGTGCTCAAAGTGAAGGGGCGTGTGATCGAAAACCTTACACTTAGCGGTAAAGATTTTTTCAATGGAAATATCCAAACGGCACTGGACAATCTCCCTGCATTTGTTGTCAGCAAAATAAAGGTCTACGAAAAGGCTGGCGAAATGAGCGAATTGACGGGACGAGATATGTTCGACAAGACCTACGTAATGGATATCAAACTGAAACGAGAGTATATAGGCACCTGGATAGCAAAGTTGCAAGCTGATGGTGGCACGAACCAACTTTGGGGCACTCAGGGAATGCTGATGCGAATGGACGAGCGGCAGATGTTTACTGCCAATTTTGACGCCAACAATTTTAATGAAAAGCGTGAAATGTCAGATATGGGAGATTCGGAAGACCTCTTTCCCACTGGTCGTATCAAGCGATGGAGTGGAAAGGTTAATTACTTCTATGAGCCTAATCAGCACTGGCGTTTGAGAACGGAGGCACAATTTGAGCGACAAAACACTTTGCTCACGGAGCAAACCTATCGACAAACTTTTCTCGCACAAAGAAACTTGATTTCTCGCTCAGTACAACAGAGTGAGGAGCACCAATATGCAGTAGATGCCTTTGCCGCTCTACGCTATCGTTTGAAGAAGCAACAGCACGAGCTACAATATACCTTCCACTTGGGTCATCGTCGCAAGCAGTCTGAGGGCATAGCCCTCTCGTGGTACGACAGCACCGCGACAAAGGGTTGGGCAAATCTACCGCTCGATACGCTTATAAACAGGAAAGTAACAACCCACAAACAGCTTTGCTCTCAGCCCTCCTTAATCCAGCTTTGAGTGAGGAACCCAACCAGACACATACGCTCTCTCTAGCCTCGGCCTACACTTTAGGAGAGAATTTGTTGAAAACAAATCTCCGCTACCATACGACTGTGAAAACGCTCTCTCAGTATGAAAATTTTCGTCTGACCCGTTATACGCCACTCTTCGCTGACTGGCGAAGAAACTATCTCTGGGAACGGGGAAAAACACAACAGGCAGAATATCGAGCAGAGTATATCTGGAAATATGGTGGCAACGAAAGACATAACGGCGGTTTCACACATTATATTGAATACAAGTATAGTCACGGAGATACAAGGCATTCGCTTTATCGCTTAGATTGGGATAATCGTTTCACAATGAGCGATTGGTCTTTCGCCTCGCTTGGTATCTTGCCCGAAGGCGACTTCCAGAGCATTTGCACCGACCATACCAACTCTTTTTACGCCATTCCGACAGAACATCGGGCGGTGGTTGGCACACAATTCAATCATCACTCTAAAACGAGCCAAGGGCACGTCATTGACCTAACAGCTAAAGCCGAAACATTCTACGCACACCGTCTTTTGACGTATGAACGTAACGCTCACACCTACAATATCCAACGCCAACCGATTCTCTTCGCTCCTAGCTTCACAGCTAAGTGGGAGGAAGCAAAAACGGATAGTCAGAACTGGCACGCGTTGACAGAATTAACCTATCAAGGGATACCGCGCCTTGCCAATCTGCTGCACCTTCTGCCTGTTCGTGATGATAGCGACCCTAACAACATCTCGTTAGGTAATCCGCAGTTGAAATGCTTGGGAACACCACTTACAATGGAGTTTCCAAAATCGACACCGCACCTTGCAACATCTTTGGCAGTTGGAGATGCAGTGGCGACACATCGCCAACGACTTTGCAATACTTTCTGCTTACAACAGTAGCACAGGACAGCGCACTTATACGCCGCAGAACACTGACCGCACGCACTGGCTCGAAGGCTCAACAAGCTACGCCTTTCCATTTAGCAAAACCTCAAAGGTTTGGCTCACGGCTAAGCTCTCGGGGGATTATTACCAAGGTGAGATTTTATCGCATATAGATGGTGCGCCTTTGTCTGCTACCAGCCTATTGCAATCATTCACGATTACGCCACAACTATATCTTACTGCATCGATTGGGAGTAAGTTTCGGGCATCGGCTTTGTGGTCTTCTGCTTTGCAATATGTGAGGCAACCCTATGCAAAAGACAATTACTGCAAAACGCAATTAAAGATGGATTTTACTTGGCAACTACCTTACGGTGTGGAGCTTCAGTCGAACATAAACTCCTTGCTCTATGCAGGCTATGCGGAGCGGTCGCTCAACCAAACTTCCATTCGTTGGGACTCCTCTCTCCGTAAGTATTTCGAGCTTTCGCGTGGTACATTGGCTGTCAGCTTTAAGGTGAGTGACATTCTGAACCAAGCGAATTTTCTGCACACTTCTCTTGACCAATTTTCTCGTACAGAGGTCTATACCAACATTATGCCTCGTTACGCCTTGTTGTCTCTCGTCTATATGATAGATTGGACTAGTAAAAAATAATCCCCAATCGGTCATCATATTCTGAGCAGATTTCATTCGGTTGTTGAACAGTTTAATTTGACTTTAAATGAATTGGTAGAGTAAAAACGACACACCAGAAAGTAGCGGCGCTACTTCCTGGTGTGATCGTTCGTCATTAACGAGCGGTATGATGATCGTTGTGGGAGACGAAGGGGAGAGAGAACTGAAACCAAAGGGTTCAGAGGGGTGTTTTAATAAGCAATTGGCGCATCAGTCTATCTCATATAGGGGTCAAGGTCTTTCAGACGCTTGTGGGAGTGTGTCATTGGTGACTGCCATTTTCAGGCCATTTTGCAATTGTTTGTAGACATTGTGCTTGTCCACGCTGTCTGCTTTGTGGATGGTGCCAACAGCTTGCAGATCAAGCGGCACATCAGTGGTTTGAACAACGAATTTTTCGGCGGTGCTTCCCACAGCAATAAGGAGCACCACGGCTGCAGCTGCTTTCCACAAGGGGCGCAGGCGAGCACCGAGGGTCATTCTCAAGGCTTTGACGTGAACCTCTGGCATATCGCCTTTGGCTCTCAAACGCGCTAGGAGTTTTTCATCGAATTCTTCACCAAGCACTGTGGGCACTTCGGCTTCTTCGGCTGTGAAACGGAAGAGCGGAATGTATTGTTGCAAATGACTGGGCACATTGCACTCAGCCTCCGTGAAGAAAGCACGGAGAATGCGTTCTTCGGCTACTGAGGTTTCAGCAGCGAAGTAGCGTTCAATCAATTGTTCAATGTATTGGTAGTTCATGATGAGTATTTTCTTGTGAAGACTAGAGGTGAAATTTGAGATGACTGAGCATATCTTTTAGCGTTTGTCGGGCGCGGTGTAGCGTCACTTTGACATCGCTTTCTGAGATATTCATCGCGGTGGCTACTTCTTGGTAGGTGTGTCCGTCGATGTCCCTCAACTGTAGAGCTGTTCGTTGTTTTTCGGGCAATTTCTCAAAAGAGCGTCTCACCCATTTCAATCGTTCATCGGCTTCTAACTGTGCATCGGGAAGGGCTGCGGCATCTGCCGTTGCATTCAAACTATCGTCGAGGGCTGTATGCTGCGCATCTTTTCGTTCTGCGCGGTCGAGTGCCAAATTGCGACAGATGGTCGTGCAATAGACTTCTAAATTTTCCACTTCGGAGAGCGTTCTACGTCGCTCCCAGACACGCACCAACGTGTCTTCCACCACATCTTCAGCCTCTAAACTGTCGAGGGTGATGCGCTGCGCTAGGCGATAGAGTTTATTCTTTAGCGGCAGCAGGTCGTTTTGGAAGTCTATTTCTTTCATGCCTCTGTATATAAGACGGACTAGGGGTGGGAAAAGTTACAAGAAAATGAGTTTTTTTTCTGCGGAAAATGAGTTTTTTGCCAAGTCACCAGATGCCTCCTTACATAAAACACTGACAATCAACCTATTTCAGAAACCATTTCTTGTAACAAAAAAATGCGTGATGGAGAAAAAAGGATAGAAACCTGTGCGATACTTAGGATTTTAGCAGCAAAATTGGCTCAGAAGGTGACAGACTATTGCGCTGCGACGGAAGGCGTTGTTGCTTTTTCGGTGATGATGATGACCTTGTCTTCGTTGGCCGTGGTGCAAGCAAAGAGATAGTGGTCACCGCCTTCTGCTAGTTTGAGTCGTTTGCGGAGTTCAGCAACGGTGGTTGGAAAATTGCGCACGGTCAAATTGGCTTTTTTCAAAGCGGTGATGCTGCGCAAGGCTTTCTTTTGAAATCCTACGACTTCGACAATGCGAAAGCACCGCGCAGGAATATCCACACGCGCCTCATCACCAATATAAAGATGGGTGTTGGGATGGAGTTTTTGCAAACCGTAGCGCACACCAAATGTTTTATAGGCTCCGGCTTTCATCACGGCTGCATCGGGTTCGTAGAGATAGCCTGATATTTGCGACACCAAGGGACAGACGGTGGTTTGTTCTTCGTCAAACGTGAAGCTAAACTCGCCTTTTTCGCTGCTGCAACACCAATGTATGGTTTGTTCTGCTGCTTTCTCCCCCTGCGCTGAAGATGTTTCTGCGTGAGAATTGGATATCTGCAAATGACACAGCAAGAGTACTTCTTTGCATTCTCCATCGACGGCTACGAGATGCACTTCCGACACGCAACCCAGCGACATTATAGCTTGATGGACATCGAGCATGGGTGAGAGTTTGACAAGCAACCATTCTGTTTTCTGTTGCAAGAGCGGCAGGAGCTCCAAAACATTGGGGGTGCAGTCTTCGATGCGCACTGTTTTTCGTCCATTCTCATCGCGACGCGCTGGGTCAAGATACACCAAATTCACCGGTTTCATCGAGGACAAGTGAGCAACTCCATCCCCACAACGGCATTCCACTTGCGACAAACCTAAAAGGGGAAAATTATGTTGCGCCAATTGGACGAGTTCTTCACGCTGTTCGACATAGGTGGCGCAATCGAAGTGGGGCGCCATGAAAGCAAAATCTACTCCTAATCCTCCTGTGAGATCTACCATCGACCATTCTCCTTGGACGGAAGAGGGGTTGGAAGATTTGATTTTTTCTATCAATTGGGCTTTATACTCCGCGGCGCGCTGACTACTGCACTGCTCCAAAGATAGTCGTGGGGGATAGACGAGTTGTGGTGTTGCGCTCCAACGAGGAACTTTTTGCGAGAGTTTTTGAGCACCTTCTATCTGTCGCACAATAAAAGCCGCTTCCTCTTTGTCAAATCCTAATTTCTCTCCTTGATTAGCCAAAGTGAGAGCTACAGACTCGGGACGCTCACTGCGATGAGCAGCGATGAAATCGGAGGTTTTTAGCAATAAGGAGGAAAAATTGAGGTGCATATCGTTGAAAGGTAGTGAGGAGTCAGGGAATAAGTGAGGAGTCTGGGAATATCAAAGTAACATCAGCACACTAAACAATAGAGTTCGGGGCATTATCTTCGGTTTCATCGCACTATTTTGTAGTGTGCTTTGGCTTGTGCCCTTGTTTTGAAGTTAAAGTGCCACCATTCAGTGGGCAAAACTTTGAAGCCAGCAGCTTCCATTGCGTTGCGCAACCATTTTCGCCGTTCTAGGTGCGACTTGCTGAGCCATCCGCGCTGAAAATGCGCGGTTTCATCGCGCACGTGTGCCATTTTCCCGAGGTAGTCAATGGGGGTTCCCATGGACAATCCTGTGGTGTCGCCAGCAGCGTGCAACAACTTGCCTTGCGCTGTGCGGAGATCATTGCGCCAGCAGAGGGTGATGTCTACGGCAAGACCATAGTTGTGCAACCCGCCACCGTTTTTCGGATTACTCACATAGATAGATTTGGAAGTTCCAGCCACCATGTTCCACATTTGTTGCTGCACCGAAATGGGGCGCGTGGCATCATAGACTTTCAAACTCAGCTCGGGATGCGCTTTTTGTAGAGCAGTCTGTGCTTTTTTCAAAGCTTCGGCTGTTTCGGGCAGGAGATAGGCGCGATGCAAATCGCGATACATCACACGTCCTACGAAATTGTCGGAACGCGCATACATCAAACTGACGTGGATGCCGGGAACAACGGTGGTAATGTCTACGAGTCCTTGTTCCTCCATCCGGAGTTCGGTGGGAGATTTCTCTGGCTGTTTTGCGTGGGAGATGGTTTGATTGGTTTTTTTACCCAAAACTGAAAGCAGAAGGAGGCAAGAGGTGACAAACATGAGAAAGAATGGGGATGTGACGTGGTGAAATTGCGCAGCGGAGAGATTTTACACGAGATTCATCCGGCGCTACGAGCTTAATCTCCACAAAATTACAATTTTCTGCGAAGATTGCGAAGGCAAACTCCAATGATTTGATTAACTTTGTCGTTCATTACCCTCAAATCGGTCATTAAACCGTAACTGAGTTCGTCGTAATTGAAAAGGTAGCTTCTTGTCATTTTCTTGTTGGCTGCTTGTTTCAGCTTGAAACAGACTGCTCCTTCGCAAAATATCCCATCTCATCTATGCCTTTTTTCAAACATCTTTCACTAGGCTTTCTCCTTCTACTACATTGCGCTACTTCATGGGCGCAAAACGCTGACTCTCTCCGTGTGAATTTCCAACAGACGAAGCAACCTTTTGCTTCGTGGTGGCGGGTGGATGCGGTGGAAATGGGCGGAGCTGTCGGGAAGATGCTGGTGACCGACCAATACCAACGGGCTTGGACGCAACAAACGGATTTGTCGGCTATTGTTTTGACTTTGCGACATCGCACTACGACAGATTCTATCGATGCTTTTGCACACGATTACAACCATCCTTCATGGGGACTGTCGCTGCAATGGACTAATTTATCTCGAGTGAAGATGCAAAAAATGGCCTCTCCTTGGTGGGGACAACTTCAACCGGTGGATTATGCTTCGCATCCAGGACATATATTTTCTGTTGCGGGGACGTTTTTCACGACCGTTTCAGCATTTCCATTGGGGAGAATGGGGATACAGTCTTGAAGAAGGGGTGGCTTTCAACACGCGTCCTTATCGTCGGGAGAATAATGCAGACAATGAACTCACGGGTTCGCCTTTGCTTTTTCATTTCGGCGCGAGTCTTTATGGTGAAGTGCGCTTGAACTCGCGTGTTTCTCTGCGAGCGGATTTGGCTTTTCGACACGTGAGCAATGGGGCGACTCATCGTCCTAACAAGGGAGCTAATATGTGGCAACCAACACTTTCATTGCAATATGATTTGAAGCCTCAACCGAGCTATTCCTCCACGATGAAATCGGGCGTTTTTACAAAAGAAAAGACAAATACCTCGATGGAATCGGACTTTTTTGAGGAATCATCTCCTTATCGTTTTTCTCCTTATTGGTGGTTTCACGTAGAGGGAAATGTCGGTGTGCGCACGCTCCTGGAGGAGTGGTTACAAACGCAATATCATACAGCTCCTTCGGATGCGAATTACCGCACCGACCATTTTCAACGTCACACCGTCTACAATCTGCAAGCAGACGTGATGCGTAGATATGCCAGACGTTGGGCGCTAGGTGCAGGATTGGACGTTTTCACCTTGCCTTATGTGAAACAATTGCAGAGATTTGCGCCTGAAGACGCAAAGTCTCGAACGTTTTCGCCTATTTCATTCGGTGTTGCTTTGAAACACGAAAGTTTTTATGGTAGACTCTCGAGCTATATCCACTTGGGTTATTATATTTATCGCGAAACGGGAAGACTAGCTTCGAGCGATGAACTGCCTTATTACGAACGCGTGGGACTTCGTTATCGTTTAGGAAAAAGAAAGGGGGAACTCAAAGAAATGGATAAACAGGGAGCGTGGGAAAAAGAGGTGAGGAGCAGAAATAGAGGAGTGAAATATGGTGGAATTACCTTCAACATAGGGGTAAAAGCACACAAATTAAAAGCCGACTTTGCAGAAATCGGCATTGGTTGGGATTTTTAGGCGATTATCTCGGGATTATTGCGTATCTTTGTCGCATAATCTCTCACCTTTTCTAAAAAATCCAATGAAGTTTTTCAGCAAACTCTGTTTGGGAGCCGCATTTATTGCTTTTTCGCTCCCGATGATGGCGCAAACTGCTAGTTGGCGCAAGGGGGCTCTCTATCGTCTCCAAGCCACAACTTCAGGACGCGTGCTCGATGTTTCGGGTACAACAGCCATCACCGCGTCAACAGATGCACAACGCACACAGCAATACTGGACGATTGCTCCGCTTTCTGGTTCGTGGCGCATCCTTAATCCTTTTACCCAACAGGCTTTGCGCCACAATGGTGACCGAGTGGAAACCGGAGAAATCAATGGTTCTGACGAGAATCAGTTGTGGAGCATCGAACAATCGCCTGCGGGTGTGGTGCTTGTGCCCGCAACACGTCGCGACAAAGCTGTCAGTTTGGACAAAAGTGGACACTTTCACCTCGTTGATTTGGCGAGTTTGAAGGGAAAACAACCTCAACTTCGCGCTGTTGCGGCAGGTGTTTCGGGGTTTGACGATCAACAAACTTATCGCTTGCGTCTTCTCAACAAACCAGGTTTTGTGTTGGGTAACGGAGAAGTGGCTGAAAATGGTCGTCCAATCTTAGCAGAACCTCAAGATTCTACGCATCGCGGTCAATACTGGTCGGTGAAAATGCTCGATCTCAACCGCCGCGTGGTGGAAAATGCTTATTTTGTGCAACATTTTGACGATGGGGGCAACAATGCTTCGATTGACTACTTGTTGCAGTGGCCTGCTTCGCTGAGAAATCCTGGAAATGCGCAACTCACCATCCTGCCTGTTCCTGGACAAGAAGGTGCTTACGTCATTGCTTCTTTCAACAAAAAAGAGAAGATGTTTGCGTTGCGCGGAGATGAAATGAAGATTGTGCCGCTCAATCTCAAAGATTCCACTGCTTGGGTGGCTTTTGACGAGGTGAATAAGCCTAAAATCAAATCTCCTTGGTGGGAGGATGAAACCATCTTTGCGCTCAATCGCTTGCCTGCGCACACCACTTATCAACCTTATGCGAGCGAAGCAGAGATGCTCAAAGACAAGACTTTCTACAACACTCCGTGGTCTGTACCTGTGAGTGAGCGTTATCTTTCGCTCAACGGCACGTGGAAGTTTAATCTAGTGAGCGAACCCAAACTTCGTCCCACAACTTTCTTCCAAGAAGGCTTCGATGTGTCGAAATGGGACAACATTCCTGTGCCTTCCAATTGGGAGATGCAAGGATATGACCATCCTATTTATTGCAATGTGGAATATCCTCACGCTAACACCCCTCCTTATATTATGGCGCGTCCAGGATACAACGATGGGGGGGCAAACTATGGCATCAACCCTGTGGGTTCGTATGTGCGCACATTCGATTTACCCAAAGGATGGTCGCAACAACGCACCATCATCCACTTTGCTGGGGTGTATAGTGCCGCAATGATTTGGATGAACGGTCACTTTGTGGGCTATCGTCAAGGAGCTAACAACGTGAGCGAATTTGATGTGACGCCTTATCTTCGCGAAGGTGAGAACCGTCTTGCGGTACAAGTATTCCGTTGGAGCGATGGTTCTTACTTGGAATGTCAAGATATGTTCCGCATGTCGGGTATTTCCGCGATGTTTATCTCTTCAACGTGCCCACAGCTTACGTGTTTGATCACCAAATCACCACTTCGCTGCGCAATAACTACAAAGATGCTACCTTGCAATTCAACTTCGATGTGAGAAATCCAAGTGCAGAAAAGCAAGATAAGCAACTGGATGTGAAGGTATTTGACCCCAAAGGCAAACTCGTGGCGAAAGATCTGCTGCAATTCACGGCAGATGCACACAGAGATTCCACTTTTAGTCAATACACCCTCAATCTCGACGTCAACAATGTTGCTTTGTGGACGGCTGAAACGCCTCAACTCTACACCGTGCGCTTCGTGCAACGCAATGGTAACGGTGCAGAAGAGATGGCTTGGAGCACAAAGTTGGCTTCCGCGAAGTGAAACTGCAAGGTTCTTTGCTCTATGTTAATGGAAAACGCGTCTTGTTGAAGGGAGTAAACCGTCAAGACACCGATCCTAAACTTGGTCGCGCAGTGACGAACGAAACGATGCTCCGCGACATCTTGTTGATGAAGCAAAACAACATCAACACCATTCGCACCTCTCACTATCCCAACAATGCGCGCATGTATGCGATGTACGATTACTATGGTTTGTACACCTGCGATGAAGCTGACCTCGAAGACCACGCTAACCAGAGCATCTCCGACCTCAAAAGTTGGGTACCGGCCTTCGTTGATCGCATAGACCGATTGGTGAAACGCGACTTCAACCACCCCTCCGTCATTATGTGGAGCTTGGGAAATGAAGGAGGAAATGGTGAAAACTTTGGAGATTGCTACAACCACGCCGTTAAACTCGACAACACGCGCCCTGTTCACTACGAAGGTACGCGCATCCACCGTCCTTTTGGTGGAGAACGCTTCTCGGATATGTATTCCAAGATGTATCCCGACATGAACTGGATGAGCAAATACACCAACAACATGGATAAGCCGATGTTCATCTGCGAATATGCGCACGCCATGGGTAATGCGATGGGAAATTTCGGAGCTTACTGGGATGCCATCGAAGCGAGCAACTCTTGCATCGGTGCTGCCGTGTGGGACTGGGTGGATCAAAGCATCTACGACCCCAAGGAGATGAAACAAGGCATCTATCGTCTGCACACCGGCTATGACTATCCAGGACCTCACCAAGGAAACTTCATGAGTAATGGTATTCTTCCAGGTACTCGTGAGGAGAGTGCAAAACTCAAGGAGGTGAAAGCTGCACACCAATTCGTGAAATTCCGTCTGGCGAACGTAGATGCGCAAAAGAACACCGCGCAAGTGGTGGTGCGCAACGGATATGCCTTCACCAACCTCCACGATTTCGACCTCCACTGGACGACCCTGCGCAATGGATATGTGCAAGGCACGCGCAAAATGACCCTTCCCCCCCATAGCTCCTGGAGATAGTGTGATGCTCACCATCGCACTTCCCAAAGTGAAACTCGCGAAGGCGAAGGAAAATGGCGAAGAATGGATGCTCAATCTCTATGCTTTCCGTCGTGCTGCCACTCATTGGAGCAACAAGCAGCACGAAGAAGCGATGAAACAATTCGTCCTCTCTCAACGCGCTCCCTTAGCTCAAGCACAATCTCTCGCTGCAGAAGTCAAAGAAGTGCGCAACGGTAATGATATTTCCTACACTACCGACCAAGTGCAACTTACTTTCGATGCTCAAACTGCCGAACTCAAGAGTCTTCGTTGGGGAAATCGCGAAATCCTCGGTCAAGGTCTCAACCTCGACTACACCAACTTCCGCTTCATTGAGAACGACCGCCAGTCTAACACCAACAACGGCATGACTGCAACAGGAAAAATCTCAGCATCTCGCACGGCTGATGGTTATCAAATCCTCACCAAGCGCACCGGTTCGTTGAGCGATATGACCATCGTCTACACCCTTCGCGGTGGAAACGTGGTAGATATGAACGTGCAGTTCGATCCGAAGCGCGGCGACCTCCGTCGCACTGGTTTCCAAGTAGGTCTTGACAGCACGCTCCAACACATCAACTACTGGGCTCTCGGTCCTTGGGAAAACTATAACGACCGTCGCGATGGAGTCACCGTGGGACGCTATTCCACCACTCCCCTCACCTCGATGGAACGCTACATGAAACCCCAAAGCACGGGCTACCGCTATGAACTCCGCGAAGCCACTTTCACCGACAACAAAGGTCGCGGTGTGCGCATCGAAACCGAAGGTGAAGTGGGATTCTCTGCCCTCCCCTTCAGCGAAGAAGATTTAGCTCAAGCCAAACACACTTGGGAATTGAAGAAACGTCCCTATCTTGTGTTGCAAATGGATGCTACTTATCGCGGTGTGGGTAATGCCTCCTGCGGTGGTGTAGACACCATCAAGCCCTTCTGGGTGCCACAACAATCACAATCCTTCCGTTTGCGTCTAACCCCCGTAAATTTGGTGAAATAAGTGATTCAGTAGCAATTACAAAACACAAACACTCTCGTAACTTCTTACGTTGACTCTCTTTCCGCGGAGTTGCCTTCTTTTCAGGAACGCAACTCCGCTTGTTTTGTATAGTTCTCCTCTCCTCCACCCTTCCCCACTGCCCAAGAGGGGGAAAGCGGAACTAGAGTGTCCAAGATGAAAGCGTGAGTGTTTGCTCAACACGCTGTTCCACGGCATCAGGGAGATTGTGGAAGAAGTTGATGCCTGTGAGTTTTTCAAGCGCGGAGATGCTCACAGCGTGTTTCCCCATCTCTCGGGGAACACCATTCTTACCGTAGTTTTTGTGTTCCACCCAAAAGCCAATGCTGCTGTAAACTCCATTTTTCACTTTGAGCAAAGCCATGAAATAGTGGTGAGGAACGGGCATCTTCCCATTGGCAGCGTAGCCAAAGGAGGAAAGCGGAGTGAGGGTGCCACCTTTCACCACATAGAGGGTGTCAGCAAAGGAGGGATTGCGTCCTAAATCTTGTACCAGGCTTTCAAGTCCTGTCCAATATTTTTGGTTGAAACTAGACAATTGCGGACTCATATTTCCCATATAAAAAGTTTGGTCGTTGGCTTCTCGCGAAAAAAGACGATCGGCGGATGCTACCAGATGACCGTGGTCATAACCGCGTCCGAAGGAGAGATCGCCGGGGATAGCCCAATCCGTGGGAAGTTTTGGGTCGCGAGGATACTGAGGTTTGATTTTATAGTTCTTGCGTCCTACCGTTTTGGAACGTGTTTGTGCATCAAATCGGAAGGCAACCCAACGAGAATGATAGGATTGAGGAAGATAGGCATAGGCATAGTTGACGATGGAATCGCGCCCTTGAGGGTTGGCTACGCGGTGAACGATGAAGAGTTCTCCATTTTCGCCCGTGAGTAGTGGCATCTCCATCCGTGCAGCATCCTCGCGTTGTTGTGCATTCAGTGGCAACGCAGGACTAGGCGAAGGATTGTTGGGAGAAGGCTGTGGATTAGGTTGGGGGAGGGTTCTGGGGAGGGCTTAGGCGAAGGTTCCGGAGAAGGTTGAGGTTGAGGAGCCGGAAGATCGGGTTTGGTGTTATCTTCCCAATGGATATTAGGGTTATCTTCTCTTTCGCAAGCGGAGAAAGTGACGCAAAGCGCGAAGCAAAGTGAAAATAGAAGGATAAAACGTGAAGTCATTGCGTGAAAGTTTATACTGTTCTGTGGGAATTTATGAGAGTGGAGAAGAGAGTGTGCTTTTCGCTAGATTTACTGTTTCTTTCTAAACCTCCATCGACTTTCGAAATTTCGGCCTTTTCATCTTCAGAGCAGCAAAATATCTACTGAAAAAGGCAAAAAGCTGCATCTCAATATGGATAAGCAAAGTTAGAAAAAAACGGAAAGATTCGCCATCACTCTCGGCATATTTCGCACACTAATGCCAGTTTTTTAATGTTTCCTCATATTTTCCGCAATTTCGAAGCCTGCAAACTGCGTGTGTTCCAACAATGTTGCGTAATTTTGCCGAGTAATTATCTACATATCCCTAGAAATAGCAGTCAACTCTTTTAGATGAAGCACTTTTTTCTTGCACTCCTTGTCCTTGTTTTAGGAGGACAACTCCACGCTGCGGCACAAAAGAAAATCCTTTATGGTGTAGCCTTCTATAATGTCGAAAATCTCTTCGACACCACACACGACCCTGGCAAGGATGACCACGAATTTCTTCCCACTGGTTCTTATCAGTGGAACGAACAGAAGTATCAAGCCAAACTCCACAATATGTCGCAAGTCATCAGTGAGTTGTGCACTGAGGTGGAAAACACCAAAAACCCTGCAGGTGCTGCTGTGGTGGGACTGAGCGAGGTAGAAAATCGCCACGTTCTCGACGACTTGCTCCAACAACCCTCTTTATCTAAACGAGGATACAAAGCTGTGCATTTTGAAGGTCCCGACCGTCGCGGCATCGACGTGGCTTTGCTCTACAATCCCAAAGCTTTCCACCTAGAATCGGCTATGCTCGTGCCTTTCGTTTATCGCGATTCGCTGCAACCCGATGTCGATTTGGGATTTTACTGGGACGCTGACGGAAAGATTCAACCCCATTCCAACAAAAATGGGGAACTCATCGGCGACACCACCTACATCACTCGCGGTTTTCTCACCGTTGGCGGACGCTTGGGAGATGAAAAATTCTTCTTCATCGTCAATCACTGGCCTTCTCGAGGTGCACAAAGTCCTGTGCGTGAACGCGCAGGCTACCAAGTGCGCAAGTTGAAAGAAGCACTTCTCCAACAACATCCTGGTGCGCGCATTGTGATTATGGGTGACCTCAATGACGACCCCAACAATGCCTCTGTGGATGCTCCCGAAGCACTCGGTGCTAAACATCAAGCAGCTGACGTCACTTCGCCCGACGATTTATATAACCCTTGGTGGGATATGCTCTACAACAAAGGCATCGGCACGCTCTACTACCGAGGTAAGTGGAATCTCTTCGACCAAATCATTTTCTCTGCTGGATTCCTCGACAAGTCGCAACCCACGCGTTTGCACTTGCTCACCAACGCAGTCTTCTCTCGCGACTATCTCCTCCAAGCTGAAGGCAAATACAAGGGCGCACCCAAGCGCACCACAGCCGGAGGCACCTGGCTCAATGGATACTCCGACCACCTTCCCACGCAGATTTTCTTGGTGAAAAATGCGAAGTAAAACTCTTTCCTGTGGAGCAAAGACGCTTTGAACTCCACACCTAGACACAGATAAACAGAAAAGGGGCATTCCCCCTCCAACTTCCAACGACTCATAAGCTCTATGGCACAGAAACCCTCTATACCCAAAGGTACGCGCGATTTCGGATTCGTCGAAATGGCACGACGCAACTACATCTTCGACACCATCCGCAGTGTTTACCGTCTTTATGGTTTTTCGCAAATCGAAACCCCTGCGATGGAAAACCTCTCCACCCTCATGGGGAAATATGGGGAAGAAGGCGACAAATTGCTCTTCAAAATTCTCAATAGCGGAGACTTCACACGCTCTGTTTCCACCGAACAATATGAAGCTGACTCCGCAGCTGCCCTTGCCGCTAAGTTTTGCGAGAAAGGATTGCGCTATGACCTCACTGTGCCTTTTGCACGCTATGTGGTGCAACACCGCGAAGAACTCCAACTTCCCTTCAAGCGTTTCCAAATCCAGCCCGTTTGGCGCGCCGACCGTCCTCAAAAAGGACGCTATCGCGAATTCTATCAATGCGATGCTGACGTGGTGGGTAGCGATTCTCTTCTCAACGAGGTGGAATTGATGCAAATCGTTGACGAAGTGTTCACACGCTTTGGCATCCGCGTTGCTATTAAAATCAACAACCGCAAACTCCTCACCGGTATTGCAGAAGTGCTCGGAGCTGCCGACAAAATCGTGGATATCACCGTGGCTATCGACAAACTCGACAAAATTGGTCTCGACAAGGTCAACGAAGAACTACTGGCTGCCGGTCTGTCTGCTCAACAAGTGGAAACGCTGCAACCCATCATCTCCCTCTCTGGCACGAATGCCGACAAAATTGCAACCATGCGACAAGTATTGGCTGCAAGTGAAGTGGGATTGAAAGGTTGCGATGAACTCGAATTCGTGCTCAATGCGCTTGGAGATTCGCTGAAAAACGTGCTAGAACTCGACCTCACGCTTGCACGCGGTTTGAACTACTACACGGGCTGCATCTTCGAAGTGAAAGCGCTCGATGTCGAAATTGGTTCCATCACAGGCGGTGGACGCTACGACAATCTCACCGGCATCTTCGGACTTCCGGGACTCTCTGGCGTGGGCATCTCCTTTGGTGCTGATCGCATCTACGACGTGCTCAACCAACTCGAACTCTACCCTGCCACTACGGCCGCAAGTGTGGACCTCCTCTTCATCAATTTTGGTGAAGCAGAAGCAGCGCACTGCTTGAAGTTGGCACGTGCCGCTCGTGAAGCGGGCATTGCCACTGAGGTGTTCCCCGATGCTGCGAAGATGAAGAAGCAAATGAACTATGCCAACGCGCGACAAATTCCATTTGTGGCGCTTGTGGGAGAAAGCGAAATGGAGCAAAATCTCATCGCACTCAAAAATATGACCACTGGCGAACAGCAACAAGTGTCGCTCGAACAACTCATTCAGCTCATTCAAGCTCAATAAATCCAAACCTAATCTTTGTCGCTGCAAGGGGACACATTTCTCTTGCAGCGACAATTGGCACAAGACATTATGATAACCGCCGAACAACTCAAAGCCCTCCAAGACCGTGTGGAACAACTCCACCGCTACCTCGACATTGAAGCAAAGATGATGCAACATTCTGAAGAGCAAATTCGCACCCAAGACCCTGCGTTTTGGGACGATCGCGCTCGTGCGGAAGAGCAAATGAAACTCGTGAAGGATTGGAGAAATGGATCAATGGCTACAAAGAAGCGAAGTCTATGACCGATGAAGTGCAACTGGCTTTCGAATTCTACAAAGACGAGATGGTGACTGAGGAAGAAGTGGATGAAGCACACGCACGCGCACTGGCGGCTATCGAAGATTTAGAACTCAAAAATATGCTTCGCCAAGAGGAAGATGCTATGTCTTGTGTGGTCAAAATCAATTCTGGTGCAGGCGGCACAGAAGCGCAAGACTGGGCTTCGATGCTCATGCGTATGTATCTGCGCTATGCCGAAGCGAGTGGATACAAAACCACCATTGCTAACTTGCAAGACGGTGATGAAGCCGGCATCAAAACCGTTACTTTCGAGGTGGAAGGCGATATGGCTTATGGTTTTCTCAAGAGTGAAAACGGCGTGCACCGCTTGGTACGTGTGAGTCCATATAATGCGCAAGGTAAGCGTATGACTTCCTTCGCTTCGGTCTTTGTCACCCCCTTGGTGGACGACACGATTGAAGTTTTTGTCGATCCTTCTAAAATCAGTTGGGACCTCTTCCGCTCTGGTGGTGCTGGTGGTCAGAACGTCAACAAGGTGGAGACGGGTGTGCGTCTGCGCTATCAGTATGTTGATCCCGACACCGGCGAAGAAGAAGAAATCCTCATTGAAAACACGGAGAGCCGTAAGCAGTTGGAAAACCGCGAAAATGCCATGCGCTTGCTCCGCTCTCAACTCTATGACCGCGAATTGCAAAAGCGAAAGGCGGCTCAGGCGAAAATCGAAGCCGGCAAGAAGAAAATCGAATGGGGTTCTCAAATTCGTTCCTACGTGTTTGACGATCGCCGCGTCAAAGACCACCGCACCAACTATCAAACTTCTGACGTGAACGGAGTGATGGATGGTAAAATCGATGGTTTCATCAAGGCCTACTTGATGGAATTTGCCGAAAATCCCGAATAAAGAGATTGCAATTCATTGGGGGGGGGCGTATCCATATTGGCTTACTCAAATTTTTTCATCGCGCGCGCACGCACACATACAGGGATTTTAGTGTTTTTGCTGTCACAAGTGTCACGTGTGACACTTGTGACAGCATTTATTTCCCTGAATTTCAGCGTTTAACGAGGATTGAACAACGCCAATTTGTACCCCATTTCGTGTAAACTCGTTTTTCTCTCCAAAACGACGGCTTGTTTTTCATAAAACGACGGCTTGTTTTCCATAAAACGACGTGTTGTTTCTCATAAAATGACGTGTTGTTTTTCACAAAACGACGTGTTGTTTCTACTCACCTATTGCAAGTGATGAATTGAAAAGTTTTATTCCCCAGAAAATCAAGAGATTAAATCAAGAAGTGTGACACTTGTGACAGCAAAAAACATAAACTCTTGTAGTGCGTGTGCGTGCGCGCGTACGCGCGCGAGGAAAACAGTCCTTTTTTGTTCGTGTGTTTTTCTTGTTCTCCTCCCAGAAAATAGTTCTAACTTATGGCTCTCGAAATTGAACGTAAATTTTTAGTTGTGGGCGACTATCAATCGGTCGCCACTGAACAGGTGCGCATCACGCAGGGGTATCTGTCAGTAGACACAGGACGCACTGTCCGCATCCGCCGTTGGGGCAACAAGGGGTTCATCACCATCAAAGGTGCTTCAAGCGACAATGGGCTCTCGCGTTTGGAGTGGGAAAAGGAAATATCTCTCGAAGAAGTGCAATTACTCCTCCCCTTATGTTTGCCTGGGGTCATCGACAAAACACGCTGGCTCGTGCCGTGTGGTAATTTCATCTTTGAAGTCGATGAGTTTCATGGTGACAATGCTAGTTTGGTGGTCGCCGAAATAGAACTACCCTCTCCGGACACCTCTTTCGATAAACCCGATTGGCTCGGACAAGAAGTGACTGGCGACAGACGCTATTATAACAGTCAACTCACTCAACATCCCTTCCGCACGTGGGATAATCATTAGACCATAATCCTAAATTGGTCATTAGACTGTTATTGCGCAACTCGTAATTATTTCCAAAAACGACTGGTGATGTCTTCGCTTTGCCCATTTGTTTCATAGCGATAGAGTCGCTGATTGGTGGAGCGACTGTTGAGTGGACCACACTCGGCGCGCCACGATCCCACTTTGACGTAGGTGGGTGGAATGTGTTCGGAAAAAAATGTGGGAAGTTGGTCGCGACCACTATACCAACCCGTGTGGAGATGAGGAAATTCTTCGCGAATTGTGGCCAAAAGCGTCAATACACTGCGCGGATCGTTGTCCCCTCCCATGAGCGAAAGGCACGTGATGGAGTTGCCATAGTGGGAAGCTAAGGCACGAAGACGCTCCAAGGTGAGTTCTTCGCCATTGTCGCCCCACAAATAGGTGCTGTGGCAGCCCGGACAGGCACAAGGACAGCGCGAGAGATTGATGGCAAGTGTGACTTCGTCGGGAAATTCTTGGAACACGATGTCGTGATTGACGTATTTGAGCATAGGGGAATACCTAAATAGTGAGAAAAATAAGCCACGCTTGAGAAGAGCGCGGCTTATTTTTATTATGAATGACCAATTGGGGATTACTTCTTAGACATCACCGCATAATATCTGCGTTCGGCTTCGCGCTGGCGGTCGATGGAGAAGTTGGAAACGCGTTTGAGATAACCAATGATGCGTGTGAGATAGTCCACGTCTTGACTCTCGCAGTGAGGGCATTTGGTGAGGTATCGCTTGTCGATGTGTCCGCAGTGGTTGCACAGCGTGTTGGGGATGTTGAAGGTGAAATAGTTGCAACCCTCTTGTGCTGCTACGCGAAGGAGATGACGATATTGTGCTTGCGACAGATGCTCCTCGAGGTTGCAGTGGAGCGCGCTTCCGCCTGTGAGATGGTCGATGTAGCGGCGACCGTGTAGGCGGAATTTCTCGATGGGGTCGATGTTTTTGTTTTCCACCACATAGAAATAGCTGTTGTAGCAATCGCGAGGCACATAGTAGCCATCGGCTTTGTCCCAACGTGCGTGTTTCACTCCCACGTTTTCAGCCGGAATCATTTCGCAGTTGAAGAGGAGGTCTTTAGAGCGATATTTCTTGTTGTAGTGCTCGATGAGCGAGAGGATGCGTTCCACAAAGTTAGCATACTCCTCGTTGTCGCTGATGGTGATGCCCAAACTTTCTGCAGCTTCCACAATGCCATTCACACCGATGGTGAGATATTGGCGCTTGATGTTGATGTAGCCAGCATCGAAGAGGGGGAGAAGTCCGCGCTCACGCATCCAGTCGAGGTTGGCATTGTAGGCCATTTGCGCCTTGTGCATGAGGTCGATGATGCTGTCGAGGTATTCCACGTAGTCGCGACCTTCGCGCGTGGCTTGTTGCACGCAGCGGTTGATGTTGACAGTGAGCACCGACTTAGAACCTGTGCTCACACCACCTGCACCGAGGGAATAGGAGAAGCCGTTGTCTTGGATCTCATTGCGCAAGCGGCAGCAACTAGCGAGAGAGTCGGCATTGTCACTCATGTAGGTGAAGAAGGAGTGGCCTTTTGCATACATTTCTGCGGTGAAATCGCCATATTCTTTGTCGATGACGTCACCATCTTTGCAGAGCAAAGCCATTGTTTCGACGGGGAAGGTCAAGACGGTCTTGGTGCGTTCGGCATTAAACCAATTCATGAAGCGTTTTTGCAACCAAGAGAGGGGTTCCCAGTGTGGACGAGAGCCGTCGGGGAAGATGAATTCTCCGAAGAGGGATTCGAAATAAGGACGGTCGTAGTAGGAGATATTCCAGAATACAGATTGGAAATTGCGCGCTCCTGTGGGTTGGTTGATGGAGTAGACGATTTGTTCAAAACAGTCGGTGATGACCTTGTCGAGGGTGCGCTGACGTTTGGAGAGGTCCACCACTTCGTCGGCATGGAGGTAATAGTCTTCACCATATTCCTTCTCCAAGAAGTGGCTCATATACATCAAGAATTCCACTGTGGCGCAAGCACCGCTAAGCATAGAACTGACGATGAACACCATGTTGATGAAACCGCCGCAGAAGGACTTCAGATTGGTGGGCGCTGAGGAGTTGCCCCCGATGGCTTTTGTGCCGTTGAGCAACCAGGGATACATAGTGATGGAAGCACAATAGTTTGCCAACGAAGTTTCATCGTTTTTGTAGATGAAGTGATTGTTGAGCAAATCGAGATAACGCTCCGCAGCTTCCTTGCCGTACATTTCTTTGAGGCGGTCACAGAGCAAACGGCGATTCAAACGAATGAAATCTCCTTTGGGAAGTTCACCTATGAGCGTAGCCAAGTTCTTATTCTCTACATTGGCATTAGAGTCGAACTTAGAGCCAGTGGCTGCATTCGCTGCGTTGCAGTAATCCACCAAAAAACGGAGCTTTTGCAAAGTTTGGCGGTCTTCGGTGTGCTGGTTGCGATAGACAATGAAGGCTTTGGCAGTGGCAAAGAGTCCTTCGGCCATCAATGCCATTTCCACTTGGTTTTGGATTTCCTCAACGCTCATGTCTTCTGTGAAGAGGAGTCTGTTGAGCAGAGCGTCCATTTGTGTGGCGCTGAGAGTAGTGGAAGTGGCTTTTGCTGCTTTGATGATGGCATTTTTGATTTTATCGAGCGAGAAAGTTTCAGACTTTCCGTTGCGCTTCTTAATGAGTTGGGGGAGAGATTGCATTGTGATTAGGAAATGAGTTAAATGTGTTGGTATATATCAGCTGTATATTGTTCGTTTGTTGTGACTCCAGGCCATTATGGGATTTTATAGAGGAGTTCCGTAGAGCTGTGTAGAGTCGTTTCCGTAGCTTCCAACTGTCTGCGTTGGAAAATGTCTGTTGTTAGAATCTTGTTGTGGTGTGGAGTTGCGCTGTTTTTCTGAGAAAATCAAGTTTTTTTGTGCGAGAAAAAGGCGCAATGATGAGCAGAGAAAGCCAGTTGATGAGAAAGAAAAAGGGGAAATCTGCTCGGGGTGTGAAATCACGTGGCAAAATTAGTGCGATTTTTCTGAATCACCAACTAATTTCTCAACTATTTTCTCACTATTTTTGGAAGTACTTAATAATCAACGGCTTTCAAAAATGGAAAACTTTTTCGATTTATATTTTCTATCGAGCACTGAAAATCAGCTAGTTATAAAATAATTAGGAAAACTTTTGATATTAGTAGTTGTTTGTTTTTGTCTGAAACGAGAGAACTTTGGCGTCTGCGATGTATTACAAGGTTTTCTTGCGAATGGATTGGGAAAATGCCCCAAAAAGGCGTGTAGAATGGAACGGAAAGTGCCCGAAAATGCGCCGAAATGTCGCAAGAAATTGCGTTTTCTCTCAAAGATAAGTATGTGATTTTTCTTGTTTGCGGAAAAATAGCAAAGCGTTGGAATTTAAAATAAGAAAACCGTCGAAAAAGCATCGATAAGTAGATGGCGAGCGAAGAATATTCTATGAGCGTATGACGCATTATTACAAAAAACTTCAACCCAACAACGATGAGGTTGCTGGGTTGAAGGCAAAAAGAAAAACGCGATGCGCTTTCCACTGATTGATGCGTGCGTCTTATTTCAAGACTTCGAGTTCTTTGCCCACTTTGATGAAGGCTTCGATGCAGCGATCGAGATGTTCACGAGTGTGACCTGCTGAGATTTGCACACGGATGCGCGCTTCGCCTTTGGGCACCACGGGATAGTAGAAACCGGTGACATAGATGCCTTCTTCTTGCAAACGAGCAGCGTAGTCTTGAGAGAGTTTTGCGTCGTAGAGCATTACTGCGCAGATGGCACTTTGCGTGGGTTTGATGTCGAAACCTGCAGCGAGCATTTTGGAGCGGAAGTATCCCACATTTTCCACAAGACGGTCGTGGATTTCATTGCTCTCATCGAGAATCTTAAACATTTCGATGCCCGCACCTACTACTGAGGGGGGGAATGGAGTTGGAGAAAAGATAAGGACGGCTGCGTTGGCGGAGCATATCAATGATTTCCTGACGAGCAGTGGTGAATCCACCCACTGCACCTCCGAAAGCTTTACCGAGAGTGCCGGTGTAGATGTCTACGCGACCATAGGTGTTGAAAAACTCTGATACACCGCGACCGGTGGCTCCAACTACGCCTGCAGAGTGACTTTCGTCTACCATGACAAGTGCGTCATACTTTTCAGCGAGGTCGCAAATCTTGTCTACTGGTGCCACATTACCATCCATAGAGAACACACCGTCAGTGACAATGACGCGGAAGCGTTGTTCTTGCGCAGCTTGGAGTTGGCGCTCGAGGTCTTCCATATCAGCATTAGCGTAGCGATAGCGCTTAGCCTTGCACAGGCGCACACCATCGATGATGGAAGCGTGGTTGAGCGCGTCGGAGATAATGGCATCTTCTGCAGTGAGCAGGGGTTCGAACACACCGCCGTTGGCATCGAAACAAGCGGCATAAAGGATGGCATCATCGGTTTTGAAGAAGCGAGAAACGGCAGCTTCTAGCTCTTTGTGCATATCTTGCGTGCCACAGATGAAGCGCACAGACGACATACCGTATCCACGAGCGTCCATAGCATCTTTTGCCGCTTGGATGAGGCGAGGATGATTGGAGAGTCCGAGATAGTTGTTGGCGCAGAAATTGAGCACTGTCTTGCCGCCTACATTGATTTCTGCCTGTTGTGGGCCTTCGATGAGGCGTTCGTTCTTGTAGAGACCAGCTTCGCGAATAGCAGCTAGCTCAGATTGAAGGTGTTGCTGAAATTTACCGTACATAGTTTGAGATTGGGCGGAACACTCCGTCGCATGGGTTATTGAATGATGCAACAAAGGTAATGAAAATCTCTAGATATTCCTCTCTCTTCTTGAGAAATATTGGATTAAGGGTAAACTTTCAAAATTGAAGTACGGCACTTTCAAAATCAAAGTATGCACTTTCAAAATCGAAGTGCAAAAAAATCCATCTGTTTTCTATAGGTTCTAATCTATGAAAAACACCTGGGGAGGCCTTCGCGGCCGGGGCGAGCAGCCCCAAGAGCGAGAGCGATACCAGCAATACGAAAAAAGGAGTTCCCCTTTGAGAACTCCTCGAGATTAATTATCTTTGTATTGCTTATGTATAAACAACTAACCTCAGAGCAAAGGTCGCAAATTTTCGCGTTACTACAAAGAAAAACGGCAAGAAAAGATATTGCACGTATCGTTGGCATCAGCCAATCCACACTTTCTCGTGAACTGAAACGCAACAGCACTCCTTCGGGCAAATACATTTGGTGCAAGGCGCATGCAAAGGCAATGGAACGTCGCAAGCGTTCCGTTCATAATGCTGCACTTGCGCCCGAATTGGTGTGGAGAATCAAGCAACTCATCATAGAAGAACAATGGTCTCCACGACAAATATCAGGAGTTTTGAAGAAAGAAGGAACCTATGTGTCGCACCAAAGTATCTACAACATCATACATGCTGATGCTACAGGAACATTAGCACAACACACGCGTCATAAGCTAAAATACAGACGTAGACCTAAGTACAAACGTTTCCCTATAGCCGATAGAATCAGCATACATCAACGTCCAGAACAAGCTGATGGAAAGAGATTTGGCGACTACGAGATGGACTTAATCGTAGACCAATTTGGTCATGCTATCCTCACCATCGTGGAACGTTCTACGAATATGCTGTTTATGACAAAGTTACCACATGGTAAGAAATCGGAGCCACTTGCAATGCAGGTGCGAAGACTACTCCTTCCCTACAAAGAACATATAAAAACCATAACCACCGACAATGGACCTGAATTTGCAGCACATAAACTCATCACAAAGCACTTAGGCGCAGTGGTCTATTTTGCAGATCCCTATTCTTCATGGCAAAAAGGAGCTATTGAGAATACCAACAAACTCATTAGACAATATATACCTAAGCAGGCAAACTTTGATGACTACACCGACAAAAAGATTGCAATGATACAGAAGAAAATCAATAATAGACCCAGACAGAAACTCAATTTTGAAACGCCAAAAAATGAGTTCTACAAAAGAATATTGTAATTTTGCACTTGCTGGTTGACTCTACGGTATAAAAAGACGAGCTACTTTTTGAGAAGAATGTATGCAAATATGTTGTGAAATACCAAAGAAAATGTTATATTTGCAGTCATAATATCATAAAAACAACCAATGAATACATTCAGAAAATTATTGTTGCTCTGTTGGGCTTTGCTAGTGCCCCTAGTGAGTATGGCTGCATCTTCGATGCCGAAGGTGAGCACAGACAAAGAGGTGCATTGGTATCTCTTGAAGTTTACGAATAGTGGAATGGTGGTTGAAGCTGCCAAAGCCAATGCCGGTGCGCGACAAGCTGCAATGACAGGTATTGATGCGCAGTTGTGGAAAGTGGAAGGTTCTGCTGCCGCAGGTTACACGATTACCAACAAACTGGGGTTGCAACTCTATGTCACCAACACCCAAGAAATGGGGATGGTTGAGGCTGCGAAGCAACCCACCAAGAACAATAAATTTGCGATTGCTCCTTGCAAAACAGCGAATTTCACTTCATCATTTGAAATTCATCCTAAAACCAACGACCAAGTAGGTTTCAACCAATGGCAAGGAGCTGGCGCTGGACACGCCATAGGACTTTGGGGATCTAGCAAAGACAAAGAAGGTAACAATGCTTTTAGCTTTGAAACTACTGCTGCCTTGGACGCTTATAAGACTCTCCCTCCTCTTGTGCCTTATCCTCAAAGCATCAAAATCGAACAAGGGAAGCATCTTGACTTGCGCACCTTGAAAGCCATCACCTCACCCGTGGATAGTTTGAAGGGCATGGTGCATGAGTTTTCAGAAGAAGTGAAAACTCGTTTGGGAATCTCTCTCTCCTTGCAATCTTCACCTGCCGCGGCAGCTGACGGCATGATTGCGTTAATTGCCGACAAGAGCATCATGGGCACAGAGGCCTATGCTTTGACGGTGACCGAGAAAAACATTGTAATCAAAGCTTCTCATCGTGCTGGTTTCTTCTATGCTTTGCAAACCTTGCGTCAGTTGATGACGAAGGCTTTCTATGCCAAGACGGCTGCGCAAAGAGAGTGGAACATCCCTGTGCTTGACATCAAAGATAAACCGCTGTTATCTTATCGTGGATATATGCTCGACATTGCTCGTCACTTCTTCGACAAGAACGAGGTGAAGCGCATTCTCGACATCATGTCGTTCTACAAGATGAACCGTTTGCACTGGCACTTGACCGACGACCAAGGTTGGCGCATCGAGATTCCCGAATATCCCAAACTTACCCAGGTGGGAAGCCGTCGTAAAGGCTCGTTTGTGAGCGATGGCGTTGATCGTGGGTTCTTTGACGACACGGAATATGGTCGTGGCATGTATTACACCCTCGATGACTTGCGCGAGATTGTGGCTTATGCTGCCGAAAGAAACATCGAAATCATCCCCGAAATCGATATGCCAGGTCACATGGTGGCTGCACTTGCAGCCTATCCAGAGTTGAGTTGCTTCCCCAATCGCACGTATAAAGTTCGTGTCACGGCTGGTATCTCCAGAGATGTGTTGAACATCGGCGACGATAAAGTCATGGATTTCCTCAAAACGGTGCTCGACAATGTGGCAAAAGTGTTCCCTGGACGCTACATCCACCTTGGTGGTGACGAATGTCCCACCGACCGCTGGCAGAAAGATGCCCTTTGCCAACAACGCATCAAGGACAATAATCTCAATGGTGTGAACGAATTGCAACCTTGGTTGGTGCACGAACTCGCGGTTTATCTCAAGAAGAAATACAACAAAGACATTGTGGCTTGGGATGAACTCATCGAGACCAAGACCGACAACTATTGGAATCGGCACAAGGGCGAAGTTTCTCCACTCATCATGGCTTGGAACCTCGGTAAAGATGGCTCAGGTCGTTGGACCAACTGGACCGACATTTTGGCGGCTTCCAAAGGTTTCCACACAGTGATTGTGCCTTACAACGTGCTCTATCTCGACTGGATGCAAGTCACTGCCGACCAAGCGGATGTCAATGAAGGCTACCGCGGAGGTTGGGGCGATGGCAGCGTGAACAGCGTTGAGAAAATCTACAACTTCGATCCGCTGGAACGTCTACGCTCTGCAGGTAAGACCGAATTTGGTCTCGGTGTGCAAGGCAATATGTGGACGGAAACGACCAACAACAATGCAGAATTGGAGTACCAACTCTTGCCCCGTTTGTTGGCAATCTCAGAAATCGGTTGGTTGCCCCATAATCAAAAGGATTGGTTGAGCTTCTTCTATCGTCTGCAAAATCACGGTAGAGTGTTTGAAGATCGCAATTTGACCTACGCAAAGCATTTCTTCTTGAAAGAAGAGAAGGCACCGCTCCAAGAAAGATAGACGAAGCTGAAAAGTTGTTAGCAGAGACACACGCTGACGAAGTGGGCTATGTGTCAAAAGCTACTTTCGATGCTTTGAAAACCGCTGTGACCACTGCCAAAGCGGCTGCGGCATCTGACGAAGCACAACAACTGGAAGCAATGACACAAGCGCTTGCCACATTCAAGGCTGCCCCCATCACACAGCCCGTTGCTGGCAAGGTGTATCGCTTGATGTCTGCGTCTACCTACTACAAAGCGAAGTTTGCTGGTGCAACACTCTATGCCGATGGCACAAATGCACTGAGAGTGCACTACACCGGTCAGCAAATGCCCGAAGAACTCTTCACTTTTGTAGCTGCCAAAGAGGGATGGACATTGAAATCGCTCCACAACAATCGACAAGTCCAAATGGGAGTTTATGATCAACCATTAAGATTTGTATCGCAGAATGGCACCCCCATCCGCATCGACCGCGCGGCTGTGCCTGCTCAGCAATATGACTATGTGCCTGGTGCTGTGGTGTTGTCTAAAGTGCAAGGATACAATGCAACAACTACTGGTAAGGTGCAAAGATTTTTCATCAAATCTTTTGGTGGAGATCGTAACAACGACGTGCCTTCAGAGAATAAGGTCGTAGCTTTCGACAATCCCACCTTGTGTCACGCAGGAACGTGGCGCATTGTTGAGGCTGACTTCCAGAAAATGCTCGCTGCCTTGTTGCAACGCTGTGATCATCTCATCGAAGATGTGGTGCCTAACGAAGAAGGACAATTCACGCAAACGGCTATTGCTCAACTACAAAAAGACCTTGCACCGGCTCAAACATTGGTGGCTCAACAGGCTGCGGTTACGCAAGAGGTGTATGCGTCTTACGTGAAAGTGTATGAGAAGTTTTTGGCAGCTCCTAAGACAACGGCATTGGATGCACTGTCTTCCGACCATTATTATGTGATTCGCAGCGCAAATCCTCGTACCCCAGGTTTTGTGGCAAGTATGAAAAACGGAGTAGTGGAGGCTGAAGAAGTGGCAAGTGCAGCGGTGACGCAAGATATGCCCTCCGTTTTGTGGAAGGTTGTGCGTCAAGATGATGGAAGTTTTGTACTGATCAACAAGACAGAACAACAATATGCAGTGGTGCACAAGTCGTCTTATGGCGAAAGTGTTGTAGCAAACAAAGCCCCCTTTATGTGGCAACTGAAATATCGCAAACAAGGCGACGTTACAGGCTTCTGGATTATGGCAGGAACATCCAATTATGGTTGGTATATGCCTGAGAAAGCCACCTCACACATCACCTTGCGTACTCCCAATCAGTGGAACAATTATTGGAAACTAGAACCAACTGCCGTTCCTACTGGTTTGGAACGATTGCCCGTTTTTGAAAGCGCTTCTGGTGTGACCTACGACCTTTCTGGTCGTGTGGTGAGCACTCCCCAACATGGCGTTGTGATTGACGCCGCTGGTCACAAGCAAGTGCAATAAACTTAAACCCCAATCGGTATAATAACCGATTTCCCTTGAATGATAACAAAGAAATCCCGCCATTCACAGACACAGTGAATGGCGGGATTTTTGTGCGTGAATACACCTCAAAGAGAGTGTACTTCGTGAGGATTAGAATCGATACGTAGCCGTGAGGTTGATGTTGCTAGGTGCACCAGGGAAAGAGCGGAAACGGTCCATACCACCGATGTAATAGCGTTTGTCGAGCACGTTGTTCCAGTTGAGTTGCAACTGCATATCTCTCACTTTGTAATAGAGTGCAAGGTTGAGCAAACTGTAGCCTGGATAGGTGACGGGTTGAGCACGACGTCCCACCTGACCTTCGCGAGCACTTACACCATTGATACCCAATCCCATGCCCAAGTTGCGGAGCGCACCAGAAGGGATGATGAATTTCGTCCAGAGGTTGGCAGCGTGACGAGGAGTACCAGGACGTTGGACGTTGAGGTCTTTGGTGCCAGGGGCAGCCTTAGTGATTTCAGCAACATTGTAAGTGTAGCTTGCCATGATGCTCCAGTAAGGAAGAATGCGACCTGAAACGTCGAATTCTACACCGCGAGACACTTCTTCGCCAATGGCCACCATCAATCTAGGTCTTGTAGGATCGCCTACATTGTAAAGACTATTGTTTTTGCGGATTCTGAAGAGTGAAGTAGTCACGCTCAAACGCTTGTTGAGATATTCGCCTTTGGCGCCCACTTCCCAAAGTTCACTCTTCATAGGATCAAATGGACCACCAGTCTCGGGCTCGCTTTGAATAGCGACAGATTGAGGTTCGAAACCGCGAATCCAAGAAGCATAAACATTGGTAGAAGGAGTGAGCGCGTATACCAAACCTAGACGAGGAGTAAAGGCTGTTTGCGTGGTCTTTTTCTCGATGCCCTTGGTGTCTTTGGTGACATCGGTGAACCATTCTACACGTGCACTAAGTAGTGCTTGCAAGCGTCCCCATTGGAGTTGCTCTTGCAATAGACACCATTGGAGTAGGTGCGTACAGCATCGCCTTGACCGTTAGGATTTCCAGCACCAGTCCTGTTGTAGATATACTTAGTGACATCTTTGATGCGATTACCCATTGTTGAGTTCAAATCGAAGCTAGGCACGTTGGGGATAGGATTGCCATTTTTGTCTAGTTTATAATCCAATTTTTTGTTTACATCGAATTTATCAACTACTGTGCCGTCCGTGAGAAGATAGCCACTAGCCGAAAGGGAACTAAGTCCAGGGGCAATAGCGGTGTTGAAATAATCATATCCCAAAAGGAGTTTGTGCTTCATATCACCTGTGACAACATCCCAAGTGAGGTAGTTGTTGAAGTTGTTGGCGGTGATGTGGCGATAGCGTTTCTCAAATCGCATTTCCACCTTCGTGTGATCTTCAGTTCCATCACCCAGACTCTGATACTTGTGTTGTTGGGCGTGTTCCTCACCTCTATCTACGTAACTAGAATAGAGATAGGTGCTGTTGAAGAGCAAACCTTTCGCCAACTGGTGAGAGAGTGCAAACGAGAGGTTGAGGGTGTTTTCGCTCAGGTAGTCGCTAGCCGCTGATTGAGAGGAGTTATAAGGCACAGAGAAGATGTCACCCTTACCAGGAAGCGCAAGTCCTCTGTCGAGCTTACCCATATTGTTGTTGTAGGTGAGGTCGGCATTGAGTTGCGTGCGGTCGGAGAAGATGTAGGTGAAAGAGGGAGCCACAATGAAGGTCGTGAGTCCTTGAAGGTCGCGGAAGCCATCGGTGTTTTCATAACCGAGGTTCAAACGATAGAGGAGCGATTTCTGCTCGTTGAGTGGTCCTGTGAAGTCAGCATATACGTTGGAGGTGTTGAAACTTCCAGCAGTGAGCGACACCGAACGACGCGCCACGTCAAGAGGTTTCTTCGTCACACGGTTCACTACACCACCAGGTGCAGCGTTTCCGAAGAGGGCAGAAGCTGGACCTTTGATGACTTCCACACGCTCAATGTTGGCGAGTGATGATTGACGCCACAATGGAGTGAGTCCGCGCATACCGTTGAGGAGGTTACCCGAGTTAAGGTTACCCAATGAGCGGAAACCACGGATGCTGAAGTCATTGTAGGCGGAGTATTGATTGACACCGCTGATATTTTTCACCACATCGTTTACGGTGATAGCACCTTGGTCGAGCACAAGTTCTTTGGTCACATAACCAATGGACTGAGGCACGTCTTTGAGGGCGGTTGCTGTCTTGGTGCCTACAAACGAAACGGAGTTTTTGTACGATTGTTCGCGACGTCCCATCACATCGACTGTGGGGAGAGCGTCAGAGCGTTCTTGCAACACGAAATCAACACCTTGGTAACTCTTATTAGTCAGTTTAAGAGTGCGTTGTTGAGCTGCATAACCGATGGCGTGAACGACGATAGTAGTTTCACCGCTAGGCAAGTCGCTGAGGGTGAAATAACCATTGGCTTTGGTGCGAACAGCACGCTTCATATCTTTCACCGAGATCGTAGCTTCGCTGATGGGGTTGCCGTTGTTGTCGGTGATTTGTCCACTGATTTCAGCAAAAGTCCCTTGTTTTTGTTCGTTGCCGTTGGTGGCACGTGTCACGAGAGTATCGTTTGCCACCGTGTTGGTCATATTGATAGACGCATTGCCACTCAGTTTGCTGTCGCTCTTTGCGTTGCTGGCAAACGAAGCGACAGGAATGGTCATAGCTGCGGCAATCATTGCAACAGGAATGATAGAGGGAGTCATAAAATTAGGAAGTTTAATATTTGGGTTGTTCGGGTAAAAAGCGGAGTTCTGCTTGTGTCATCCTCCATAGTTTGTTCTGGATTGCATCTTTGGGGCAAATCCCTACGCTTTTCAGCCCGATGAATAAGAGGGCTAGGAGGATAAGCGACTGCGAAATTACAGATTTCACTCGTCCGCGACGCAAAGAATTGCACATTATCTTACGAAACGTGTAGAAAAATACTTAGATTTAGTGATAAGAAAAAGCGGTTCTGCTATGCATATTTATCAAAATCTCTGATAAATTGGTATAAAACCGCTGAATTCGTTCTGAGAGATAATGAAAATCATTAGAAACAGCGCATCATAGTTTCGAGATTGACTTCTATTTCTTAGTTGACGCTAAACAAAACAGGATTGGTAAGTCTATTTTTTCGAACGATTACTCCTAGAGCTGAAGTTGGTTTGCTCTTCCGAAAAGCCCCACCATTCACACTATTATGCGAGCGGTGGGACTTATATACGAGGAATGTGCTGAAGCAAGCAATCAGAAGCGGTAGTTTATGGTGAGGTTGATGTTGCGGGGAGCTCCTGGGAACGAACGCAAGCGATCATAGCCTGATATATAGTATTGCTTATTGAGCGCATTGTTGAGATTCACTTGAATCTGCACTTCTTGCACTTTATAATACAGTGCGAGATTTAGCAGCGCATAACCAGGATAGGACACGACATTCTCACGACGTCCCACTTGTCCTTTGCGCTCGCTCACACCATTCAGACCAACGCCAATGCCAAGATTGCGCAGCATACCTGCGGGAACGATGAATTTTGTCCAGAGGTTAGCAGAGTGGCGCGGAGTGCCTGGACGTTGCAAGTTGAGATCCTTTGTTCCTTCTGGAGCTTTTGAAATCTCTGCAACATTGAAGGCATAGTTCGCCATAATGCTCCAATATGGGAGAATGCGCCCAGAAACATCAAATTCGACACCACGAGAAAGTTCTTCCCCAATAGGCACCATGAGGTCGGGTTGTCCTGATACCCCAGCATTGTAGAGTGTATTTTTCTGACGGAGACTGAAGAGAGCCGTAGTGACGCTGAGACGTTTGTTGAGATATTCGCCTTTCGCCCCAATCTCCCAAAGTTCGCTTTCTACAGGATCGAATGGTCCTCCTGAGCCAGGATTGCTTTGCACGGCAACACTCTGAGGTTCAAAACCGCGAATCCAAGTAGCGTAAACATTTGTCGAAGGAACCACTGAATACACCAATCCCACGCGAGGGGTGAAGGCGTGTTGGTGAGTTTTAGACTCAGAGCCGTTCTTGTTTTGCGTCACGTCAGTAAACCATTCCATGCGTGCCCCCAAGAGCAGTTGAAGTTTGTGCCAAGTGAGCTGTTCTTGAAGATAAACACCATTGGTATATTGGTCGCTAGGTTTCACATCTTTAGATTCATAGATATATTTGGAGATATCTTGGTAGCGATTTCCTGCAGAAGAATTGAGGTCAAAGGCTGGAACATTCGTACGAGGGTTTTTGTTTTCGTCTAACAGATAATCTAAACTTTTCTTCACGTTGAAAGTTTTAGCTGTTCCTCCATTTTTAAGCAAATATCCTCCAGCTTCGATGTAGCTAGAACCGGGTGCAAGTTGCGTATTGAAATGATCATATCCCACAAGGAGTTTGTGCTTCATTGCCCCTGTCGTCACATCCCATGTGAGATAATTGTTGAAATTGTTGTTGCGGAAGTGGCGTTGTCGTTGTGTCACACGCATCAGCACAAGCGAAGGATTGTCCTTCCCATCAGCCTTCTTCACAAAAGCATTGTCTTGAGAGTGCTCCAACAAGTCTTCATCATAAGAGGAGAAAAGGTAAGTGCTATTGAAAAGAAGACCTTGTGCTAGTCGATGAGAAAGTGCAAACGAAAGATTGACACTGTTTTCTCTCAAATAGTCATTTGCAGCAGACTGAGTGGCAGATATAGGACGCGAAAACAAACTACCATCACCAAACACAGCCACACCTCTATCCAACTTACCTTGATGATTCACATAAGTCATATCAATGTTCAGTTGTGTTTGCTTTGACGCACGATAAGTGAAAGACGGTGCAACGATATAACTCGTAAGTCCTTGAAGATCGCGGAACCCATCGGTGTTTTCATATCCGAGATTAAGGCGATAGAGCAGCGTCTTTTTGTCATTCAAGGGCCCCGTGAAGTCAGTATAAGCACGTGTCGTGCCGAAGCTACCAGTGGTCAGCGTCACAGATTGTCTAGCCACATCGAGGGGTTTCTTTGTCACACGGTTGATAACCCCACCGGGTGCAGCGTTTCCAAAGAGAGCAGAGGCGGGGCCTTTGATAACTTCCACACGCTCAATGTTTGCTAGTGACGATTGACGCCACAAACTCGTCTGAGTGCGCATACCATTAACAAGATTGCCCGAGTTGCGATTACCTGTTGCTCGGAAGCCACGGATAGAGAAATCATTATAGAAAGAATAAGGGTTCACCCCCGCTCATATTCCTCACCACATCGTTCACTGTAATTGCACCTTGGTCAAGTATCAACTCTTTGGTCACATAGTTGATAGACTGAGGAACGTCTTTCAGCGCGGTTGCCGTCTTGGTGCCGACAAAAGAAATGGAGTTTTTGTACGATTGTTCGCGACGCCCCATCACATCGACCGTGGGGAGAGCGTCAGAGCGTTCCTGCAACACGAAATCAACACCTTGGTAACTCTTATTAGTCAGTTTAAGAGTGCGCTGTTGAGCAGCATAACCGATGGCGTGAACGACGATAGTAGTTTCACCACTAGGCAATACGCTGAGGGTGAAATAACCATTGGCTTTGGTGCGTACGGCACGCTTCTGTCCTTTCACCGAGATGGTCGCTTCGCTGATGGGGTTGCCGTTGTTATCTGTGATTTGTCCACGGATTTCAGCGAAAGCACCTTGTTTTTGTTCGTTGCCGTTGGTGGCACTTGTCACGAGAGTGTCGTTTTCCACAGTGTTGATTTTATTGACAGACGCATTGCCACTCAATTTGCTGTCACTCTTTGCGTTGTTGGCAAACGAAGCGACAGGAATGGTCATAGCTGCAGCAATCATTGCAACAGGAATGATAGAGGAAGTCATAAAATTAGGAAGTTATAGAGTTGTTCAGCGCGAAAAGCGAAGTTCTGTGGGGTGCCTTCTCCCATAGTTAGTTCTGCGTTGCTTTATATTGGCACATCCCTACGCTTTAAATCTGATGAATAGGGGGAGAAACAAGCGACTGCGAAATTACTGATTTCACTCGTTCGCGAAGCGAAGAATTGCACATTATCTTATGAAACGTGTAGGAAAATACTTAGATTTAGTGACAAGGAAAAGCGGTTCTGCAAGCTATATTTATCAGAATGTCTGATAAATTGATGTTAAACCGCTGATTTCGGTCTGAGAGATAATGAAAATCATTAGAAATAACTTCCTGTCGTCATTCATTTTCTCGTTGGCATCAAATCACTGATTGGGGTTCAATCAGCAGTAACCGGTAGTTTCTCCCCCACCCTTCGAATGCAGCGTTTGTTGCCCTTCGATTTGGAATGCACAGCCTATGAAGGAACTTGTATGGAACATAGAAAATAGATATATTGGATTGGCCGTAGCCGTGAAAGTAGAATAGGAAATTGGGAATGCGCAACGTGAATGCGTCCCTATACATATAGGGGTCGAAAAGTCCTCAAAGAGTGAAAAATCAAGGAAAAAGTGACAAGACATTTTTCTTCACCCTCATTTTGCATAGTACAGATAACAAATCAAGGTTATATCTATTTTCTTCTTCTCGTACGCGTGTATGCGCGCGCCTTCCAACAGCGATGTTGTTTTTTTGCTGTCACAAGTGTCACAGAAGGGGGAAAATAAGACCTCGAAATAGAAGAAACAGTAGACAAGAAATATAGGTTTTTCGAGGTGTTTTCAATAGAGTTGAGGTGGATTAGCGAGCGCATTTGTTAAAACACACTTAAAATAACCAATAACAACCTGAAATACAACGAATTACAATAAATGCTGTGACACTTGTGACAGCAAAAAAGCAAAAACTCCTGTGATGCGCGCGTACGCGTGCGCGCGAGAGGGGGGGGGTATAGGTCTTTTCACACTTCGAAAAACTCTGTTTGGGATGAGTTGTTCATCGATAGTTTTTTCCGCATCCGAACATCCTTGGAAAACAACACGTCACTTTCCACAAAACGACACGTCGTTTTCATAAAAACAAGCCGTCGTTTTCTCCAAAACAAGCCGTTGTTTTTACTAGAACATCACGGTGTTTTTCATCGAAATAAGCCGTCGTTTTATGAGCAAAAAAACAGATTGTTAAACCCAAATCTGTCATTGTACCATAACGGTCTAATGACCGATTGGGGTTAAAAACGATATCGCAACCATAGGCCACAATGGAGAGAAAAAGCAGAAGGGGATGATGGCTCCGTGGAGAAAGAAAGCGGAGAGGTTTCGGGCGAAGAGTGCGCAGAAGTGGCAATGCGCCAATGATGAGTGAGGGCCAATCGGGTGGAGATTGACCAAGCGCGAGAGGGAGTCCACGACACTACGGCAACCCCCGAACAACCGGTGCCGTAAAAACTAGGGAAGGCTCCAGCACCCGGCAATTGAGGTTGGTAGGCATAAAGACGCGAGGAGAAACTGTCGCTAGAAAATAGGCTGACAAAACCTGAAGCGTGCCACGCTGTTTGCGGAGCATAGCGCAGACGCAAAGAAAGCATCACTCCATAGTGTTGCACGCTGTGCAATTGTTGGCGACTGGCGGTGGCATCGGCAGCAGTTTGCAGGGAAAAGTCACCAAAGTTGCGCTGATAGAGCAAGCGGAAGGACTGCCGCGTGACCCACTGCAACAACGGAGCGTATCGCGGAATAGTTTGTTGGCGAGAGGTCAAACGATAGCGCAACGACCACTGTTGCGCACGATGTGGAGCGTAGGTGAAGAGTGTTTGCCAGACAAAGTCTGAAGAGGGGGCGGCAGCACGCCAAGTGGGAAGAGGATGGTGGTCGAATTGCAGGAAACTTTGCCAATGGAATTTTCGTCCAAAAGCTGTTTCATAGCCGAGAAGTCCTCCCCATTCATTTTGCACGTGTGCGCCTTGTTGAAAGGTGCGCGCAGCAGGTGCCGCATTGTGGGCACTGAAATGGCGCAATTGCAGCAGCAAAACATCGGTAGAACTGAGTTGGCAGCGCAGGAATGTGGCAAAGGCTGTGCTTCCTCTCTGGTTGAGGGTAAATTCGCTCTGTATGCTCCAAGCACGGGCATAGTGTGCAAAGTCTAGACTCAGTCCTAAGGCGGTGTTCCCCACCATTGGGGAGGGGATGGAGCGAAAGGTGCGGATGGAAGGAAAAGGCTGTGAGAAATGTGACCCGACGAAGCCGATGCCCCATTGTGTGGCAGTGGGTTGCCACGAAAGATGAGCCCCATATTGGAGGTTGCCAAGAGTGGACATATGGCTGCGCTCAAAGGCATTGCGATGGAATCCGTTTCATAGAGCGTTTTGACCATTCCGTTTTCAGTACTAGCATCTTGTCTGCGATAACTCACGAAAGCAGTCCATTGGAATGCACCTTTTTGCTGTTGCCAGGCAATGCCGCGGAGGAAATGCACTTCATCGGTAGAGGTGTTGGGGCTGATGCGCGTGAGTCGTCGGGGAAGGTCGAAGAAATAGGGTTGAATGAAGGTGGCAAATCGATGGCCGACGAGCAAGCCTTGTGCGAACTGCGCGTGGTAGTCGCCAACAATGATTTGCCCTTGCTGATGGGCGAGATGTTTTTCCACAAAGATGGAGGTGTAATCGAAAGGCAGATTGCGATAGGCCGCAAAGGGTTCTCCCACATCTTGATCGGAAGTGAGACCAGCGCGCCAGAGTTGCTGCGACTGCACCCGATAGCGCAGGACGTTGCTCCACGGCAGACCGAGAAAGCGGTGTTTGAGGGATGAAGCGGTGGATGGTTGGCGAGAGAAATGGGGCGAAAGTGGTAGGGGGAGTTGTGCACGCCACTCCACACTATGGCGTGCTTGGCGCAGTTGTTCACGCCAACTGAACAGTGGCCGAAGGGTGTCACCGATTTCGACAAAGAGAGAGAGAGCCAGCGCAGTTGTTGCGCTTCGAGTCCGTGCACCATCATCAAGTCGGAAGGAGAAGAGAAGACGCGGAGGTGACTGCGATAGGCCAAAATGGAATCGACTTGTGGGGCAGACAGAAAGGAAAGGTCGAGAAGATCTTGGCGCGTGGCCAAATTGAGGTTCAAGGGGTTTCTGTGTTGCTCTTCAAGATAGTCGAGCGTGGTTCCGCCCCGATCGATGGGCGAAGGGCTGTCTTCGTCCACTCCCCTACTCTCCAGATATTCCACAACAAAGTCGTCCCACGAGAGAAGGGGTTTCCCTCGCACGATGGTTTGCGCGGAGAGCAATTGCAGGAAGCAAAGTCCCAAACAAAGAAGCAGGCTTTTCATAGTAGTTCAAAGTAGCCAGTGGAGAAGGTAGAATGTATTAGAAGGTGAAAGGGTGGTACCGCGACAGAGCAGGAGGAAGGAAGAAAAAGAGGCGCACCCTCCTTTCGCGCAATGATGAGCGAGAAAAGAGGGTGCGCGAAGCGGTATTTTCTTTTTCGGGATTTAACCCCAATCGGTCATTAGACCGTTATGATGAAATCTGTTCAGGATCTAATGATCGACTTAGGTTTAGAATTTAGCACCAAGACCCACAGAGATGTTGGCTTGTGAGAAATTGCCAGAAAGCACTTGTTGGCGGGCTTCAGCATTGACAAAGAGGTTGTTAGTGAGGAAATATTGCACACCTCCACCGAAGTTGGCACCCAAAGAGAGGTGGTTGTATGCGTATATCGTATTTCCAGACTTTGTTTCCTCACCATAACCAGCAATCACAAAGGAGAAACCAGCGAGTGGGTAGATAGCCCATTTGGGATTAAGACGGAACACATAGTGCGCGTTGAGGTTGAGATCCCAAGCGTTCATATGATTGTGAGGGAAATAATATCCCAAAGAACCTTCAAGACGCACGTGGCTGTCAACGAATTGTTGGTATTTCACACCAACACCCAAGTTGTTGTTGAGGCTACCAAAAAGGAGATTCACACCCAAAAGCCTTAGAAGGGACGGTGGTGGGCTGTGGTGCGAGGTAAGCTTGAGTGGTAGTAGTCGTTTGTGCCTGGCTTTGCACTGCGAAAGCGAGCACTGCAGCCAAAAAAATAGAGTTTTTTTCATCTGATGATTATGTGTTGAATGATGCTAAATGAATTGTTTCCACAATGGTGAAATACGTGTGGATGGTGCAAAAAAATAGTAAAACTTTCTGGATATTGTGAGCTTTTGCGCCGACAATGTGGGACAAAAAAAGCTTGAAATTAGCCTATTTCGATGATTTTTTTGCTCCTTCGGGCAACGGAAAATGTGCGTCGTGACTGACCACAACAATGGCGCGTTGCTGATGCTCTGCCAAGAGTGTGGCGTAGAGTTCTTGGCGCGTAATAGTGTCAAGATGGGTGTCGGGCTCGTCCAAGAGGAGGAGTTGAGGTGAACTCACCAAGGCGCGTGCTAAAAGTGTGCGCTGCCATTGTCCTCCACTGAGTGAGGAAATGGGACGTTGGGCGAGTTCCAACAAGTTGAGCGACTCAAGGATGTTCATCGTGGTGGCGCGCTCCGACTGTCCGAAAGCTTTCCACCAAGGGAGGGTGCACTGCAGACCGCTGCGCACGGTTTGGAAGACAGTGATGGGAAATTGGCGGTCGATGCTGCGATGTTGGGGCAAATAGCCTGTGGTGAGTGCTTTGGCACGCTCGATGGTGCCACTCGTGGGACTGAGTAGCCCAGCAATGATTTTGAGCAATGAGGTTTTTCCTCCTCCGTTTTTTCCACGTAGCACGATGAAATCTCGCTCTGCAATGGAAAGCGAGATGTCGGAGAGGATGGTGCGACGATGGTCATAGGAGAAACTGACGTCGCTCAGCGTGATGAGAGTGGACATTAGTGAGAGGTCTGTGCGAGGGTTTGTGCGATGTGGAGCATTTGTTTGTCCCATTCGGCAGAAAGCGGTGCGATGCTTATAATTTTTGTCTTTGCGCTTTCAGCTATGCGCTTTGCTGCGCGACCGGCTTGTTCTTCTTGAATAAACACCACTTTCACTTTCTCGCGTTGTGCCTGAAGAATGAGTTGCTGCATTCGTTCGGCCGAGGGTTCACGACCGTCTTGTTCCACGGAAACTTGTTGCAGACCATAGTCACGTGCATAATACCCTAACGCAGGGTGATAGATCATAAAGGTGCGATGGGTAAGAGGACGCAGGATTTTGCGAATCTTGCTATCGAGAGAGTCTATGTGGTGCACCAAACTGTCGTGGCGGTGATGATAGAGAGAGGCATTGGCACTATCCACTTGACACAAAGCACGCAGCACATTGTGGGCAATCTGTTTGCCCGATGTGGTAGACATCCAGGTGTGGAGATCGATGCCGTCGGTGGCGTGAGTCTTATGCTCGTGGTGATGGTCGTTTTGGAGCAGAATGATGCTGTCGGAGCAATTCACCACCATAAGATTTGGCGCGTTGTCGACGAGTTTCTGCAAACGGGTTTGCTCAAAACCAAGGGTTCCGATGCTGAAATAAGCTTTGCTATCGCTTGCTTGCACCACCTGTTGAGGCGTGAGTTCGTAAGTTTCGGGACTTGCTCCTGCTGGTACAAGGGTGTTGATTTGGAAATTGTCACCTCCAATGGCTTGCACAAAATAGCGCAAGGGTTCGATGCTCACGGTGAGGACGGGACGAGTGTCGACTACATCGTGACACCCCATCAAAACGAGGGGGAAAATGAGGAGAAACATATAGCGAAGTGTTGAACGCATAACGAAGATATAGAAATGTTTAGAAGAAAGATTGCACTCCCTCTGTGGCTGCTATGACCAAACAATAGCGAAGAAATTTTCCAATAATCAACATCAAGATGGTGAGTGGAAGATTTACTCTCAAATATCCGAGGGCAATGGTGATGAGCGAGCCTAGAATGGGAAGCCATGAAAGGAGTCCTCCCCAATAACCGAATTTGTGCACGTAGCGTTTGCCACGCTCCAAAGCTTGGGGTTTGACACGAAGATAGCGTTCTATCCAGTCTTCGCGTCCTAAACGGCCGATGCCATAGTTGGTGGCAGAGCCGAGGGTGTTGCCGAGGGTGCTGACTAACAATAATTCTATCGGAGCTACGCCAGCCGCAACAAGCGCAGACAACACCACTTCTGAGGCTAATGGGAGGATGCTACCGGCAAAGAAGGCGGCAATGAACATTCCCCACAGGCCGTGGTTGATTAGAAATTGGATAATAGCGTCCATAAGTTAAAGTAGTTGGCGGTGCCGTATAAGAAAAAGAGGATGATCCACAAGATGAACCAAAGATTCAATCCGCGTCCTTTGGCAAGGGCAAAATAGTGTCCGATGAGGGGGGCAAGGGTGACGATGCACAAAGGGAAGGTGGTGGTGAAATGCTGAGGAAGTAGTCCCAAAATGACAATTAGCGGAATTACTTGCAGTAGGAGCAGATAGTGATATTGTCGGGTGCGAATTTTGTCGTTGTAGGCGGTGCGCAGAAAGTGCACCACACTCACTAAACTAATGACCAGGAATAGTGCTGTTCCCACCCATTGAGATAACGGCAGTTGCTGATAGAGATGGGAGAGATGAGAGGGTTGTAACGATTGTAGCGGGCCTTGTTGGTGGTCTAGTTGCCACAAACCAAGATAAGGTGTCAAGGCTTCGCGCGCAAATAGATATACAGGAAGTAGTAACCAATAGGGAAGACTTACACCGAGAAATGCGGCAGTGGCAGATTTGATCGTGAGAGCCCGAAGGTGACGACTGGAGGAGAAGATGAGAAAGGGCAGCAAGAAGAGGAGTGGAGGGAAGACGATGCTTCCTAGCCCGATGAGGAAGAAGGCATGGAAGAAATAGCCTTGGGGGGAATACTCTCCATAGGTGCGAAAGAGCAGGAAGTATGCGCCGAGCAAACAAACTCCTGGAAAGAGATGCCAACCGAGGGGATGGAGTTGAGGAAAGACAAGAAAGAGATAGAGGAAGGTGACGCTATTCATGCGCGAACGCACACGAATGAGTTGATATTGCGCATTCCAAGCCACTACTAAATAGGACATCAGTCCCACCACGACCAACCCTCCCCACAATGCAACGCTCTGGATGTTGGGAATGATCCAGAGAACGGAGGCTATGACTGCCAAAATGGGTAGTGAAGCCATACTTTCGGAAACGCGATGGCGGAAGGTCGATGTGCGCATTAGGGGAAGGAGAGTTTTAAAAGAAGGTGAGGGGAATGGTCAATCTATCAGACAGAAATGTGTTGAATGATTGGCGCATTCCCCTGACGCTATGTACCTCGTTACAAGTCAAAACCGATGTCTCTGCGGAAATATTTTTTCTCAAATTCAATTTGTTGTGCACCGCGCATTGACTTTTCAAGTGCTTCTTCGCGGGTTGCTCCATAAGAACTCACAGCGATGACACGACCTCCTGCAGTGACGAGTTGGCCGTCTTGCAGTGCGGTGCCTGCGTGGAAGACAACACTGCCTTCTACGGCTGCATTGGCAATGGGGAATCCTTTGTCGTAGGCTTCAGGATAGCCTCCGCTTACACACATGACACAGACGGCTGCGCGTTCGTCGAAGACGATTTCACGCTGGTCGAGATTGCCTTCGGCAACTCCTTCGAGAAGATCCACCAAATCGCTCTTGATGCGGAGCATAACGCTCTCAGTTTCGGGATCTCCCATTCTGCAATTGTATTCAATGACTTTGGGTTGGCCGTCGCAATTGATGAGTCCGAAGAAGATGAAGCCTTTATAGACGATGCCTTCTGCACGCAATCCTTCGACTGTGGGACGAATGACTTCGCGCTCTACTTGTGCCATCCATTTGGGAGTGGCAAATGGTACGGGAGTGACTGAACCCATTCCTCCGGTGTTGAGACCGGTGTCGCCTTCTCCGATGCGCTTGTAGTCTTTGGCTTCGGGAAGGATTTTATAGTGTTCTCCATCGGTGAGGACAAACACTGAGCATTCGATGCCGGAGAGGAATTCTTCGATGACGACGCGACTAGAAGCGTTGCCGAACTGTCCTCCAAGCATTTCTTTGAGGGCTTTCTGGGCTTCTTCGAGGGTGGGAAGTATCAACACTCCCTTTCCGGCGCAGAGTCCATCGGCTTTCAACACGTAGGGTGCGGAGAGTGTGGCTAGAAATTGACATCCTTCTTCGACTTGTGTGCCATCAAAGGTTTGATAAGCTGCAGTGGGGATGTGGTGACGCTGCATAAAGGCTTTGGCGAAGTCCTTTGAACCTTCGAGCACTGCACCTGCTTTCGATGGACCGATGACGGGAATGTGCGCGGTGGCAGGGCGTGAGAGGAAATCATCGTAGATGCCTTTTACCAATGGATCTTCGGGTCCAACAACTACCATATCCACTTGTTGTTGCACGACGAAATCTGCCAGTGCATCGAAGTCTGTGGCGGCTATGTTCACGTTCGTGCCGACTGCTGCGGTTCCGGCATTACCAGGAGCAATGAATAGTTGCTCAACTTTAGAACTTTGGGCGATTTTCCAGGCTAGTGCGTGTTCACGACCGCCAGAACCAAGAAGTAGAATCTTCATGCGATGTGTGGTGAATGGGTTGAGGGTTTGTGTTATGTGGAAATAGTGGCTATTTGTGCAACAATTTATGATAGTGTTCTTTGTCTAACAAAATGTCGATGGACTCTTTTACAGCTTTGTCTTCATTGATTTTATAAGCATAGAGTCCTTCATCTCCATAGTGGTAAGAAACGAGAATGTACGCTATGAGTTTTCGCAATTCCACTTCGTTGCGTTTGAGGTCGTCCACCAAATTGGGTTTGAGTTTTGCTTCTAAAGCAGCCAATTCTGCTCGAATGTTATCGCTGTATCCTTCAGAATCGGAGATTTCTTTCAGACGTTCAAACACACGCTTGGTTTGCGTCTGATAGTTGTAGGAACTTTTTCCCATATGATTGAGAAATTCTTGGAAGTCTGCATCAGAAATACGGAACGATGCTGGTGCTTCCCACTCGTGATGCGTGTTAAGATATTTCACAATATAGTCAAAAAACTCTTCAGACAACGCTAAATCTCCCAACAAATCAGGAATGGAGTCGAAAGGAACGGTAACGTCTGGTGTAATTCCACCACCGTCTTTCACCACGCGGCCGTTGCTCGTCTTAAAGGTTTTACAGAGAGAATCGGGCAAATGGCGGGGTTGGCCGTCTTCGCCACGATTTTTGAAATCATAAGCTTGCACACAACGGCCAGAGGGGATATAATACTTTGCCGTGGTCAGTTTGAGCATCGCATCATAAGGAAGTGGACGCTGCGATTGCACCAAACCTTTGCCATAGGTGCGTTCTCCCACAATGACTGCACGGTCGTAATCTTGGAAAGTGCCCGAAGTGATTTCGGCAGCAGAGGCAGTTCCACCATTCACCAGCACCACCATCGGCATGTTGTCATCAAGAGGGGTTTGTGTGGTTTTCAAAACACTGTTTTGCATCGGGTCTTTCCCACGAACTTCTAGTACTTTTCTGCCTCGAGGAATGAATAGATTCACGACTTTCACGGCTTCTTCCATCAAACCTCCACCATTATCGCGCAAATCCAAGACTAGACGCTGCGCACCCTTTGCTTTGAGTTGCTCAACCGCTTTGCGTAATTCGAGAGAGGTATCTTCTTGATAGCCAGTTAGCACCACATAACCCACGTGGTTGGGGAGCAGCTGAGCATAAGGAACACTTTGCTTTTTGATTATTTGTCGCACCAATTGGAAACGCAACAGTTTCTCTCTCCCAGGGCGCTTGATGGTAATCGTCAATTTCGTACCCGCATCACCGCGCAATAGCGTTGTGATGTTGGTAGAATAGTCTGAAGTGCTTTGTTTTCCACGCACACCGACATCTTTGTCGTTGATTTTCATGATAACATCTCCCGTGCGCAAACCTGCTAAGCGCGCTGGCATTCCCCAAAAGGGACCATCAAAGACGCAGCGATCACTGCTTTTGTGAAAACGAATGGGAGAACCAATTCCAGCATACTTGCCTGTGGTGAGCGTTTTCAGTTCATTGGTGCGAGAAGCTTTATAGTACTCTGTATAAGGATCAAGTCGATGCAACATATATAGAATGGCATCTTCTGTAATCTGCTCTGCATCGAGCGTATCAACATAGCTGAGGTCTAATTCTTCACAGAGCGCATTGAAGATATCCAAAGCCTTGGTGGTTTTGAAATTATGCGACTCTTGTGCGTAGGAAATCTGCATTCCTACTCCACAAAATAGAACAATCAGGAGGAAATATCTTTTTATCATTTTGCTATTTTTCCACACGAACCTAACCATGCGCTCCACACGATTTGACGCAAGCACATAGGGTGTGTCTACAAAGGTACGGCCTTTTTGAGAAATTCTTGTACTACTGCGCGCTTATTTCATCAAAAAATGCACCTTACACGCTTACTTGCTATTCTTATACGCTTTTTTGACGCAATTCTGTCCAAGTTTCGGCAGACAGATGCGTGCCCATCACTTGAATCACCGCAGCGGCACAGCGTGCGCCGGTTTGCAAACATTGTTGCAAAGTCGCTCCTTTCGCGTGTTCATAGAGAAAACCGCCTGCAAAGAAATCGCCTGCGCCGGTGGTGTCTTCCACTTTCTCTACCTTCTCTGCAGTCACGCTCACTTTTTCGTCCTTCGACACTGCCACAGCTCCCTTTGCACCGCATTTCACCACCGCAATTGGACAAATTTCTGCCAACCATTCTGCGGCCGCTTCACCGGTTGTTCCGGTCATGGCTTGTGCTTCCTCTTCATTAGCAAACACTATGTCTATCTTTGGCAATAATTGTTTGAAAGTCGTGTTCTTCTTCCACTATGTTCCAAGATGCCAAGTCTAAACACACTTTCACCCCATTGCGCTGCGCCAACTCTACGGCACGAAGGATGAGCGCGTGATTTTGCACCAAATATCCTTCGATGAAGAGATAATCCACAGCCGCAAAATCCGTTTCAAACAAATCTTCTGCGCTCACCGTGGCGGCTGCCCCCAGATAAGTGGCAAACGTGCGGCGTCCATCAGGCAAAATAAAGGTGGTTGCTACTCCTGTGGGTATCTCTTCCGAGATAGTGGTCAAAGGCTTCACCCCAGCTTGCGCACACGATGCAGCATAGAATCGACCATTGTCGTCATTTCCTGTGCGTCCCACAAAACGAGCATCTCCTCCCAAAGCTGCAACGCAATGCACTGCGTTGCTCGCAGAACCACCGGTTCTACATTCAAAAGGCACATTTTGCAGACTGTCCACGATTTTTTTTCTCCGCTCTGCATCAATCAGTGTCATACCATCTAAAGAGACACCTAACTCTTTGATTATATTCTCATTATCCACTTTATACAAAGCATCTACAAGCGCATTTCCTACACCTAAAATCTTCTTCATTTCATTTTTTCTTGAAATTTTCTCTGCAAAGATAGTGCTTAATTCGAAATAAAGTACTACTTTTGCACTGCAAACGAGAAATCAAGGACATATTTCTCTGAGTTTTCAGCTCAAGACTATTCATTCTCTTCTCCAATGCAAACACTTGCTTCATCGTAAGCAAAACGTATGCTTCAGTAGCTCAGTTGGTTAGAGCACCTGACTGTTAATCAGGGGGTCGTTGGTTCAAGCCCATCCTGAAGCGCAACTACCAAGTCTGCGGTAGTAAAACAAAAAGACACCTGCTTCAGTAGCTCAGTTGGTTAGAGCACATGACTGTTAATCATGGGGTCGTTGGTTCAAGCCCATCCTGAAGCGCAACGCGCAACATTCGAAAGAGTGTTGCGCGTTTTTCGTTTTGTATTTTAATCACTTGTTTCCGCTTGTTTCTCTACTCTACTAACATCCTTATTAAAGTTACCAAGAGAGAGGTAAAGCAGTGAAGAATTAGACTCTAGATAGAGCGTTTCTTCTTTTACTAATTTCCCATTAAAGTATCCCTTAAAGTTATAGCCTTCTTTTTTTCCCTCAATCGAAGAACGGTCTACAGGAAGACTACTTAAAGCAGCATAAGCACCATGTGCTTTCGGAGTAGTTTCAAAAACTATTGTAGATTGAAACAAACTGGGATAATCTCCGTACAATAATTCTATATGCCACTTTTTATATCCAACGAATTCAGGGTGCCACTCTTTCATATGGTTAAAAACCGAATCTGCAATATGACCAAGGGCAGGAGTGCAAGATGAAGAATTATACTCTCCCATAAACTGAAGCAAAGGAATATAGCTGGTTCCTTTTTCCAATTTGGTTACTTCTATTCGGTACACACCTTCGGGCGCATTTTCTTCGAGCAATTCTTGAAGCGTTTTCTCATTCACAACATCGTTCTTATCGCATGAGGAAAAAGATGATGCGATTAAACCAATGCTCACTGTAAGGAAGAAGAGTGAAAATCTTGACATAGGAAATGTTTTTACAAGTGGAAAAGGAATGATAACAAGCGTCTTTTGTGACAGCCAATTTTCATGGGCGCTGGGCTGTTTGTAGTTGCCACAAAATTAGATATTTACCACAAGAGAAGCAAGGAATTAACCAAATATTTTCGGTTCATCCGACATTTGGAGTGGTGGGGGGGGGGTAAAAGCGAAAACTGCCGAACATTTTGTATTTGACTCTTAATCTGGATATATGGGTAGAATATTGTATATTTGCCACACAAAACAAATTCAATATGCTTTCTAGTTCACAAATAAAACCTATCTATAAGATATTACTCAGTCCAAACACAGCTTTTACTCCTGCATCAGCAGCTGCAATAGTCGGGGTGAGTGAATTTACCACTCCTATTGATAAGATATTAAGGTATTATGCAGAACAAAAGGTTTACGAAAACTGAGAAAAGGCATTTATGTCAAACCTGATTATAACCCACTTGAGGTGGCAGTTATGCTTTACCAATTGAGCTATATTTCTTTGCAATACGTTCTTCAACGAAGTGGGGTAATTTTTCAGTATGATGAATCTATAACCTGTGTGAGTTATCTTTCAAGAGAAGTAGAAATAGATGGTAATCGCTATATCTATAATCGCATCAAAGAAAATCTGTTTGTTCACTTTGAAGGAATAGAGCAGCACAGAGGATATTGCATTGCTACTCCAGAGCGTGCATTCTTGGATTTGTACTATCTGTTCCCACGCTTCTATTTCGATAATCCTCACGCTCTAGACAAAGATAAAGTGAAAGAAATTCTACCTATCTACAACAATCGAAGTCTTGAACGAAGAGTTTGTAAACTTCTAGGCATCACCGATTATAAACGAACAACTAATGAATAACGATAAGCACAAGCTGTACATGCTACGCATCTTAAAAGACGTGTTCAATGACCCTGAGCTGTCACAAATTCTTGCATTTAAGGGAGGGACTTCTTTGATGTTCTTCTATCAGCTACCACGCTTTTCTGTTGATTTGGACTTTAATATCCTAGATATCACTCAGAAAGATATGGCATATCAAAAGATGCGTGAGATTGCTCTCAAATATGGAAGAATCGCAGATGAACAGTTGAAACACAATGATCCGCTAGTTATTCTTGACTATGAAAAAGGTGAGCGAAATCTTAAACTAGAATTTTCTACTAGATTCTTTGATAATCACTACGAACTAAAGAACTTGGCTGGAACAAACATAACTGTTATGGTTGAACCCGATATGTTTGCTCATAAACTCTGTGCATTGTTGGACAGAGGGGGTATGGCAGGTCGTGACGTGTTTGATATACATTTCTTTCTTTCGAAACAAACACCCATCCATGCTGGTATAGTGGAACAACGAATGCAAAAGCCATTTGCAAACTACATCGACGATTGCATTACAGCATTGCAAACTGTTTCAACAAAAGAACTAATGCAGAATGTAGGGGAGTTTATAGAAGGGAAACTTAAGCAAGAAATGAAAAGTGGCAAACTCATAGACCGAACTATTGAGATGCTGGAAGAACGCAAAATAGTTCCATTCATTACAGAGTATCCACGAAACAGAATGCCTATTGAAAATGCCACAATTACACACTCTCCAGAAGGAAAGAATATCTTGCTAGCGCAAATTGCAGGGATATCTTTTATGAAAAAAGAAATTTCCACAAAGGAATTTTCCATCTTTCAGGCTCTTCCCAAAGATGAGGATCGCAAGAACTTCTTAGTACATCTTGCACGAGAGAATTACTTTGACAAATGGCAAAAACAATCTGTTAGAAATACACATTCATTGAAACGATAAAAGAAGAGCTACTCACTTTAATTGTGGGTAGCTCTGCTGCGTTTTAATGCGATGTTGATTGTTTATACTCAGAGATAGGATTAAACTTAACTCAACTTTAACGGGAATTTTTCGGGGCATTTTGAGAAAAGTCAATTTCCTAAGCCACTTATAATCAACTATCGTAGCAATCAAGAATCAATAACAGCTCACCTTTTCAACCAGATAGTTTGCCCAGATGGCGCAGAGCATTACTTTTTCCAGCCCCTTTAGGTTGACCAAGGATATCACTGCGGTTATCGTCACTATCAGTCTATTATAATTTAATTTCAGGCATATCGAAGTTTCCTAGTTCAAAAGTTGTATCAAGATTATTTTCTCTATCACTAGAAGGAGAAGAGTGCCATTCTACTTCCTTCACAAGAATACTATTATAGTATCCCTTAATCGCAATCTTAACAGTAGCCATCTCATTTAGGGGGAGCAGAGAGGAAACTATTAAAGTGCAACCATGAGAATTTGACGGTGTTTCAATAACAAATGGTGCATAAAAGAGAGAAGGATTATCAAGATAGGTAGCCGAAATCATAAATGAATCGGCAGGAGTTATATCTACATCTTTACGTCGGAGCAATGAATCAGCTAATGCAGTAAATTCTGACGAACTAGACTTGCGATTGAACTTCCCCATATAAAAAATAGTTGGAACATATTCTTCTAAATCGCCCGTGATAGCAATCTCTAGTTTGTATACTCCAGCTTCTCCTCGTTCTGCAGCGTCTTTCGCTATAGAAATAGTATCTCTCATTCTATGAAGAGAAGACCTTTTTTTATACGGAATATTCCTAGCAAATACAGAAGAAAATCCTCCTACTAAAAGGACAAAAAGAACAGCAAATATCTTTCCCATAATATAGAATTTCAAATGGTACGGCTTTTAATGCAATTAAGATAGATGAATTTAGGAATTAACAATCTAGCAACAAAGTAAAACTATTTACTTTGGACTCCTTTATAGGCTTTATATACGTCACCTGACACATTACCAACCATAAAGATAATAGGCAAATCTTTTGCTTCATCTACCTTAGAACTCACTGGAATAGAATTGCCTGTGTCACCACAAGATACAAGTGTAGTGAGTGATGCGAATAGACCAAATCCCACCGCAAAGAGGACGGAGGAGAATCTTGACATAGGAAATGTTTTTACAAGTGGAAAAGGAATGGTAACAAGCGTCTTTTGTGACAGCCAATTTTCATAGGCGCAGAGCTGTTTGTGGTTGCCACAAAATTAGATATTTGTCATGAGACAAACAAGGACATAACCAAATATTTTCTTCGAACATTCTATGTTCTATATTTTCTTCTTACTCTTCCTCTTATCTTCCTTTTTTCTTTCACTCTTCTTTTCTTCTTCTCAATCCCACTGATGTACTTATTAAAGACCCCAAGAGAGGTTGAGTCCAGATATGAAGACAATCTACTACTCTGCCTCCTATACCCTATGAATTGCAATGTACATATAACTACTTGAAATAACAAGACGATCACAAAGTTGCGAAATGCTATCTTTTGATGGCAAAATATAGAGTATTTATCGCTGTAATTGCTGAATATCTCCTCATTTGGTTAAAATGCAGCAGGAAAAATGCAGAAAAACGCATCTGAACTTGTTGTTTTGCTATCTTTACTGTAAATTTGTGGCAGATTATGAGTGCAGACCATAGAAAATAATGCAACATAGTCAACTATTTTACAGGAAGTGGAAACCGTACTCATTTGTGAGAACTCTCGATTCTTCCCTTTTGTCGAATATATCAAACCACAACTCCTATATGAAAAGCGTCTTCAAACTTGCTTTGCTCGCTGCAGTGGGACTTCCTGCTGTATCGCAAGCTCAGCCCGTTGTCGATCGTAGCAAATATCCTGACTACGATCCCACCGTTCGCCCCGACCGTTCGCTCCGCCGCTATGGACTTGCTCATAGAATCAAAGGCGGAGAAGCACCTGCGGTGAATCAACGTCCTGCCTATGTGAACAATGCTGCAAACATGTATTTCCCACCCATCTTTAGCCAAGAAGGTGGTTCTTGCGGTTCTGCATCACGCATTGGTTATATGTTCACTATGAACTCAATGCTTATCGTGGCACTGATGCTTCTAAGATTGAAAATCAATATCCCACTCACTTCGTTTGGTTGCTCACCAATGGTAACTCTGGTAAGGACCAATTTGTGCAATACGTGGGTGTACCTTCTGCCAAAACCTATGGAGGACGCATGAACTCTGCTCTATTTGGTTATAGAGAAGAAACCGACAAGGACTTCGGTTGGATGACTGGTTACGACAAATGGTTTGAAGCCATGCACAATCGTATGTATCAGCCTGCTCACATTCCTAATAACTTGGGAACGGAGGAAGGCCGCGAGCAAATGAAAAACTGGTTGTGGAACCACAATGGCGACACCGACTTCAAGGCTGGTGGCATTGCTGGTATTGGTGTTGCAGCTTCTGTGATACAAAATAGCATCCCCAACACACCTGCCAACCAAGCCGCTGGTGTAGTGGGTATGAACTATGTGAAATACTGGGGAGATGTGGTCAATCACGCACTCACGCTCGTGGGTTATGACGATCGCATCGAGTTCGACCTCGATGGCAACGGAAAAGCAGGTGAGAAAGACAAAGATGAAGTAGGTGCTTGGATTATTGCCAACTCATGGGGACTATGGTCAAATAATGGTCTCATTTATTGCCCCTACGCTTATGCTTTCCCAGCGCATGCTAAAGCAGACTCTAAGGGAGTGCGCCGTCAAAGCGGTGGTTTTTGGGAACCCGAAATCTACCACGTGCGCAAAGACTATCGTCCTTTCCGCACCATCAAGGTGAAGATGGATTATTCTCGTCGTTCTGAGCTTCTCTTGCAAGTCGGTATTTCTGCCAATCTCAATGCTACTCGTCCCGATGCCATTATCGACCTCCACCACTTCCGCTGGGCGGGTGATGGTCGCGGAGGTGACACCGGCACAGGAAAGGATGACCAAAAGGAATTGCCCGAAATACCCATGTTGGGACGTTGGGCAGACGGTAAGTTGCACACCGAACCTATGGAGTTTGGTTACGACCTCACCGATTTGAGCGCAGGTTTCGACCGTTCACGTCCTTTGAAGTACTTCTTCATCATCAACAGCAAAACAAAATCTGGCATTGCTAGCAGAGCCAAAGGATCGGGCCATCTCTATAATGCGAGCATCCTCGACTACGAATTTGACCAAGGCGGTATCGAAACACCTTTCAAATTGGAAAGTAAGGCTGAAGATGGAAGTGTAGACATCAAGAAAGGCACCATTGCCACTTATAGCACCATTGTCTATGGCGAACAATTCTTTGCTCCCACCAATGCAGCCATCAGCAATGGCAAATTCACTTGGTCTGCACCTCAATCCAGTGGTCACAAGATTAAAGAATACAAAGTCTTTGTAAACGGCACCCTTCGTGGCACCACACAAGAACTTTCTTATCCTGTCACCGATGCAGGTAGCTATGGCGTGACTGCAGTTTACGAAGGCGGCCATGAAACTTCTATGATTTCTGCCATCTCTTCTGTGGCTCGCCAAGAAAAGAATGTAGCAGTAGATTTCAAGAAGACAGGTTTCACAATTCCTGATATCTTCAAGGATACTTATCCCGAGTGTACTATCGAATTTTGGATGAAACCACACTCTCTCGTCAACTGGAATCAACAAGCTGGCCGATGGGGCACCTTTATGTGTCACGCCAATGCCGATGGCACCTTCAGTGCAGGTTGGAATGCAGAAGGCAGTGATCGTGTCAATGCTTCTGGCGCGCTCCACGTAGACAAATGGTCACACATTGCTATGGTGGTCAAAAACAATTCCTTCCGCGTCTATGTAGATAAAAAGAATAGCGTATATAATGCAGGAGGTAGCAACTATAAAGGTTTAGGTGGCTTTGGAAATCTGAATTTTTGGTCAGGTGACAATGGTCAAGATGCAGTTTATGATGAAATTCGCATTTGGAACAAAGTACGCACCGACGGAGAAATACGAGACGCTCAGCTCTATGATTTCAGCGGAGAACTCCTCCCCGCAGGTCTGATTGCTTACTACAAAGGCGACATCATCACCATCGATGGCAAACCCTATCTGCGCGACTGTGTGGGTGGACACCATGCACCGCTAACGGGGGCTAACTACAAACAAGTAGAATCTGACCAAAAACTCACTACTCCTGCTGGTAGCCTTTTCACAAGCTTAAATTCAGGCATCAAGGGAGGCAGAACGGTACAAGCTGGACAACCGATTACCTTTACTGCCATCTATCCCGACCACACAAAGGCTCTAGTATGGAATGCTCCTGATGCCAACGTCAGCAACTACTCTGGTAATGAACTAACTGCTGTGTTCGCTAAGCCTGGAAATTATGTTGTGACGCTTCTCGTCAAAGGTGACAACGACAAACACAAATTGGTGGAACACAAAGTCACTGTCACTGAAGGAACACCTTGCAATGCAGATTTCGTGGCATCTCTCAAGGAAGTGGCAGCTGGTCAGCGTGTTAGCTTCAATCCCGTGCAACCTGTCGCTGGTTATCAATATGCTTGGACAATGCCAGGAGGCGTCGTTGCTAACTCTAACGCCATCTGTGCTGCAACGGCTTACGATCAACCCGGACAGCACGAAGTCACCCTCACCGTCACCTCTCCCACTGGTGAGAAGAAGACAACCAAACAAATCGTGAAGGTGGTGAATGTGGCTCCCGAAGCATCCTTCAACATCCAAGACGCATTTGTGCAGAAGGGACAGAATGGAGTGATGACCAATGAGTCTAAATATCATCCCACTAATCTCGAATGGGTGTTCAATAGCGGAAAGAATGTTCTTTCAAAGCATGTGGCAGTCAAAGAACAAAAAGACAATACCCTTAATTTCAAGGTGCTACAACCTGGTGTCTATGATGTGACCCTCAAGGCACGCAACGAAATGGGTATGAACGAAGTTTCACTCAAACGTGGTCTGACTGTTGTTAATGCCGACTCAAAGAGCGGTTTAGCTTTCAATCATGCTGGTGCCAACGTTGTGTTGAGTCAGCAACCCATCACCAAAGATACGAAGAACTTCACCATCGACTGGTGGATGAATCCTTCTAAACTCTCCGACTTCTGCTGCGGTATTGGTGACATCGATGGCACTTTCCAAATCAAAACCGACTATCGTGGAAGTTTGCAAATCCACAAGAAGGGAAACAAAGTCTCTACGGGAGAAGACGTGGTAAAAGCCGGAGAATGGCACCACTATGCAGTCTCTGTGAGCAACGGTGGCAATATCAAAGTCTATGTTGATGGTGAATTAGTGCCAAGCACTGGCAACATCTCAGCAGGTTCGATGCCTAATCTCGCTCGCTTCACTCTGGGTAATGAATCTGCCGACATGAGCGGACAAATCGACGAATTCCGCATCTGGGATAAAGTCCTTACTCCTGCAGCTATTCAGAAATATGCCAACGTGCCTCTTGAAGGTGACTTACTCACCAAAGCCAAAGAAGAAGACAAGTTGAAAGTCTACTACGATTTCAACCAAAACTCTGGTGACGTTATTGACCGTACGGGCAATGGTTACACTGGTGTTCGTCACAACTTCGGCCCTGAAGGTGATGCTTGGGGACTTTCTCGTGGAGTCTTCAGTTTGAACTTCGAAAACACCACTGAGGATGTTTCCAATGTACTCAAAAACAATCATGCGTACTTTGCACATACCAGTACTCAAGTCAACAACACTAAGAGTGGCCGCTGGTATCAACTCAAAGACTGGTTGGTAGAAAACACCGTCAAGGAAGGCAACATCACAGCTGGGGCACACTACGACGGCAACAAGAGCGGTGAATTCACTGTGACTTCTGGATGGGATAACTTCCCCAACCTCAAAGATCACAAGGTTTACCAAGTGGTTCATCTCGAAGCTGGTGCTTATACCCTCACCACCACCTTTGGTCAGCATGGCGAGAGCGCAAACTGTTTCCTCGTTGCAGCATTAGCGACAAGTTGCCCGACTCCAACAAGCTCGCAGAGGCTTTGGCAAGCACACCACTTCAACCTGGTCACAATGGTTTCGAAAACAACCTTCAATTTGTGCTTACCCAAGACACTGATGTGGCACTAGGTATTGTAGCCAATATGGCTGGTACTAAGATTTTCTGCATCAAGAATTTCAAACTTGTTCGCAGTAGTCTTTCCACCATCACTGGCATCGGTAGCGTCAAGGCTAATGTGCAAGGCCATAATGCAGAAGGTACTTACGACCTTTCTGGTCGCCGTGTAGAAAATACCGAAAGTGGTCAAATCTACATCCAAAACGGTCAACGCATTGTTGTTGAATAACAACTAAAATCCTGTCTTTCTGCCGAAGAAAGCAGTCATCAATAAGGGCACATCCTGCAAGGGGTGTGCTCCTTTTTTTGTCCCCACCTCTTCTTCTGACAAGAAAATTCGGCTACCGTAACCAATGTTACGCTTTGCCTATGTGCTACTTCGTATCTTTGCACCGACAACTAAACTAAACTACTTGGGTGCGCCCTGCATTGCGTGTCAGTGTTGGGGATTGCACCAGATGAGCGTCAAACGCTGTTTTGACTTTCCTCCATTTCCATTAACCAACACGAGAGCGATCGCTCTCCTTGTTCTTTGTTTGAGCTGCGTCTGATTGTTCAGATGCAGCTTTTTTGCTCTCACTCACACACACGCTCTCTTCCTTTCTCTCACCTTCTCCCTAATTTTCGCTACACCTTCACTACCCCTTTTCATTGTTCGCTCATTGTTTTCTTTGTTTCTGCCGTATCACATATGAGCAACATATGTCCAACCAGCCCCTATAAGGATATGGGTCGATATAGCTCCAAAGAGTGAAAAATCAAGGAAAAAGTGACAAAATATTTTTCTGCGTCCTTGTTTTGTATAATGTAGATGACAAAATAAGCCTCATCGTGTTTCTTGATTCTCGAACACGTGTACGCGCGCGCCTTCCAACAGCGATGTTGATTTTTTGCTGTCACAAGTGTCACACAAAGGGGAAATTTTGATGGAAAAACTGACCAATTTCTGGAGGACGGAAAAGAGATAGAAAAGACTTTTGGTCGTGTTCTCGGTGAATTTTCAGTCTTTGAAATCCGAATATCTTAAAATATATACAAAATACGCCGCAATAAATTGAAACATAGCGCATTGCATATATCCCTGTGACACTTGTGACAGCAAAAAGACAAAAACTCCTGTACTGTGCGTACGCGCGAGAGAGGGAGAATATAGATATTTTCACAATCCAAATTTGGGGATGTTGATTTCCGCTTCACTGTTCTATCTATTTCCACTTTTGAACGTTCATTGAAAACAACACGTTGTTTTGTGAAAAGTGAGCCGTCGTTTTATGAAAAACAACACGTCGTTTTGTAGAAAACAACACGTCATTTTATGAAAAACAAGCCGTCGTTTTGCGAAAGTCTTATGCACTTTCGAACAGATAAAACCGATTATTTGGAGGTTTTGCGCTGAAAACAATTGAATTTCTTATGATTCCACCCGTGACCACTAGCTAGAAAAAGACCCATTCACCCTCGTCTTCGTGGCAAAAATGGCCTGTATCTTTGGCTAAGCACCTTATCAACACGTTGATTTGTACCGATGTTTCAACACGAACAGAAGTCGGGGTAACTCATGTTACGTTTTTCTGCCAATGCGCTTTGTAACTTTGCAGCGACATAAACTAACATAGACATAACTTATGGACCCTAAAATGTTTTGCTTTCAGTGCCAAGAAACGGCACACAACACAGGTTGCTTGATCAAGGGCGTTTGTGGTAAAGAAGCCTCAACCGCTCGCTTGCAAGACCTCCTGCTCTTTGTAGTTCGCGGTATTAGTGTGGCAGAAACGCTGCTTCGTCAACGTGGTGAAACTATTCCTGCCGAGGTGCATCACTTCAACACAGATGCTTTGTTCTGTACCATCACCAATGCTAACTTTGACGATGACAGCATTGCTGCACGTGTGGAGCGCGGTCTCTCTTTGCGTGATGAACTTGTGGCTCGTTTGCAACAACTCGAGGTGGAATTGCCCACCACTGACGCGCTCACTTGGAGCGATGTGCGTGATAACTTCGATGCAAAGGCTGCAGAAGTGGGTGTTTTGGCTGAGACTGATGCAGACAAACGCTCTCTCACCGAATTGATTATTTATGGTCTTAAGGGTATGGCTGCTTACGTGGAGCATGCCGAACGTCTTGGCTATGAAGACCCCACCATCAATCATTTCACTTGTGACGCTTTGGCTGCGCTCACTGTGGGCAATCTTGATGTGGCAGCCCTCATCGACCTCACTTTGCGCACTGGTGAATATGGCGTGAAGGCTATGGATATCCTCGACCGTGCTAACACTGGCACTTACGGACATCCCGAAGTGACAGAGGTGTCCATCGATGTGCAAAATCGTCCAGGCATCTTGATCAGTGGTCATGACCTCAAAGATTTGGAGCAATTGCTCGAACAGTCCGAAGGACAGGGCGTAGACATCTACACGCATGGCGAGATGCTTCCTGAGCACTACTATCCTGCTTTCAAGAAATATAAGCACTTTGTGGGCAACTACGGAAATGCGTGGTGGCAACAACGTGCAGAGTTCACGGCTTTCAATGGTCCGATTCTCTTCACCACCAACTGCATCGTACCTCCGCTTCCCAATGCCACCTACAAGGACAAGGTGTTCACCACTAATGCAACGGCTTTCCCAGGATGGAAACACATTGTGGCTGATGCTGAGGGACGTAAGGATTTCTCTGAAATTATAGCTTTGGCAAAGACTTGTCCTGCTCCGCAACGCCTCGAAACAGGTAAAATCGTTGGCGGATTTGGTCACAACCAAGTGTTTGCCCTTGCCGACAAAGTGGTGGAAGCAGTGAAAAGCGGCGCCATCAAGAAGTTTGTGGTGATGAGCGGTTGTGATGGTCGTCAAGCAGGTCGCGACTATTATGGTGATTTTGCGAAGGCTCTCCCACAAGACACGGTAATTTTGACTTCTGGTTGTGCAAAATATCGCTACAACAAATTGGCGTTGGGCGATATCAACGGCATTCCTCGTGTGCTCGATGCTGGTCAGTGCAATGATAGTTATTCGTTAGCTCTCATTGCGTTGAAGTTGAAGGATATCTTCGGACTTGAAAGCGTGAACGATTTACCCATTGCCTACAACATTGCCTGGTATGAACAAAAGGCAATTATTGTATTGCTCGCGTTGTTGTATCTTGGTGTGAAGAACATCCACGTTGGTCCATCGCTTCCTGCTTTCCTTTCTCCCAATGTGGCGAAAGTGTTGGTAGAGAACTTCGGCATTGCTGGCATCACTGATGTTGAAAATGATATGAAGATCTTTGGCATCGAACCCAACAGAGAAGCCTGCTGATAAGTTGCTATCTTTGCGTTTAGACTAAGTATTACAAACGAAGCCGCGTCATAACCATTTCGGTGATGACGCAGCTTTTATTTTGTCTTTGCACTACTGTTTGAAAGGGGGTATGTCTGCCCCCTAAAAAGGTTGTGAGTATAGGGAAATCAGCTTAAGCTTGTCCGGTGAGAATTTTGCGGATTTCGTGCAAGCGATTGAGGGCTTCCATAGGCGTGAGGTTGTTGATGTCGAGATGGAGAATCTCATCACGCACGGCCGTGAGCACAGGGTCGTCGAGTTGGAAAAACGACAATTGGGTGTTGGGCGGTGCCACGTGCAGTCCATCTGTCGGTATTTCGGCAGGGGCAGAGACGTTCTCGCGGTCGTTGGCGCGATTGGCTTCGAGTTGCTGAAGAATAGTTTCGGCTCTGCGCACGATATTGCCAGGCATACCAGCTAAGCGCGCCACGTGGATACCGAAAGAGTGTTCGCTACCACCGCGCGCAAGTTTGCGGAGGAAGACGATGCGATGGTCTACTTCGCGCACCGACACGTTATAGTTTTTGATGCGAGCAAAGCGGTTTTCCATCTCGTTCAGTTCGTGGTAGTGCGTGGCGAAGAGGGTGCGCGCATGAGCGGTGGGGTTTTCGTGGATGTGCTCCACGATGCTCCAGGCGATGGAGATGCCATCGTAGGTGGAAGTACCGCGACCAAGTTCGTCAAAAAGCACGAGAGAACGGTTGGTGAGATTGTTCATAATGTTGGCGGCTTCGCTCATTTCCACCATAAATGTACTTTCTCCCACGGAGATGTTGTCGGATGCTCCCACACGAGTGAAGATTTTGTCTACCAAACCCACGCGTGCACTGTCGGCAGGAACGAATGAGCCCATTTGCGCAAGGAGGGTAATCAGAGCTGTTTGGCGCAAAAGGGCACTCTTACCTGCCATGTTGGGACCCGTGACAATGACAATTTGCTGACTATCGGTGTCGAGTTGGATGTCGTTGGCAATGTATTCTTCTCCCACCGGCATCAAAGTCTCAATGACAGGGTGTCGGCCGGCTTTGATGTCAAGTGTTGTGGTGTCGTCCACAATGGGGCGCACATATTTTTGCGCTTTTGCCAGTTGCGCGAGAGGTGATAGCAGTCTAAGTCGGCAAGGGGCTTGAGCATTGCGTTGCAAGGCAACGATGCGAGGCCGCGGCGGCTTCGACCAACTGACCGTAAAGACGCGTTTCGAGAATGAGAATCTTGTCTTCCGCACCGAGGATTTTCTCCTCATATTCTTTGAGTTCCTGGGTGATGTAGCGTTCGGCATTGACAAGCGTCTGTTTGCGAATCCACTCTTCGGGAACAAACTCTTTGTAGGTGTTGCGCACCTCCATGTAGTAGCCGAAGACGTTGTTGAACCCTATCTTCAAACTTTGGATGCCGGTGCGTGCGATTTCGCGTTCCTGGATTTGGAGGAGATAGTCTTTGCCCGAGGTTTGGATGTTGCGCAGTTCATCGAGTTGTGCGTCCACTCCTTCGTTGATGACTCCGCCTTTGTTGAGCAAGAGCGGAGGGTCGAGTCGGAGTTCGCGCTCGATGCGCTGACGCAGTTCCGTGCAAGGCGCGAGTTTTTCACCGATGGCGCGAATGCTTTCTTGGGGCGAAGTGGAACAGATGTTTTTGAGGACAATCACCGTTTCGAGAGCAGCGCGTAGTTGTTGCATTTCGCGCGGATTGATGCGTCCTGTCGCTACTTTAGAAACGATGCGTTCGAGGTCGCCCACTTTACTGAGCTCCATTTCGCAAAGTTCGCGGAATTCGGGGTGGCGGAAGAATTGTTCCACACTATCTAGGCGCGTGTTGATGTCTTTGACCGAGCGCAACGGAAAGAGCACCCATCGGCGCAGTTGGCGCGCTCCCATAGGGGTGAGTGTGCGGTCGAGCACTTGCAGGAGGGAACGTCCATCGCCGTGATTGGTGCTCACCAATTCGAGATTGCGGATGGTAAATTTGTCTAGGCGGACGAAGCGTTCTTCTTCGATGCGTGTGATGCGCGTGATGTGGTCGGTGTGGTGGTGTTGCGTTTGGTCGAGATAGGTCAAGATGGCTCCGGCAGCAGTGATGGCCGCGTGGAGATGGTCGATGCCGAAGCCTTTGAGGTTTTTGACGTCAAAGTGTTTCAACACCTTGTTGCGCGCAGAAACATCGGCAAAAGCCCAGTCATCGAGTTCAAAAACAAAGTATTTTCCAGCGAAGAGATTGTCGAATTTCCCCTTCAATCCACGCTCCACAAGAATTTCTTTGGGTGAAAATCCCGCGAGAAGTTTGTCGATATATTCCACATCTCCTTCGGCTACAAGATATTCTCCGGTGGAAATATCCAACAAAGACAGTCCCACATCGGTTGTGCCGAAGTGGATGGCAGCAAGGAAGTTGTTTTCTTTGCTGGCCAGTACGTTGTCTCCCAATGCCACACCAGGGGTGACCAATTCGGTGATGCCGCGTTTGACGAGTTTCTTGGTGAGTTTCGGGTCTTCGAGCTGGTCACAAATGGCAACGCGGTGTCCAGCACGGATGAGGCGTGGAAGATAGTTGTCGAGCGCGTGGTGGGGAAAACCAGCCATGGCAATAGAACCCGACGAACCTTTTTGGTTGCGTTTGGTGAGGGTGATGCCGAGGATTTGCGAAGCCACCACCGCATCATCACTATACGTTTCGTAGAAGTCGCCACAACGGAAGAGGAGAATCGCATCGGGATTCGTCGCCTTCATGTCGTGAAATTGCTTCATCATGGGGGTGAGTGCTTCTTGCGCCATAAATATATCGTTGTTTACAAAGATTTTTTGCCTTGTTGTGATTGTTGGAGTGGAGCAAAGTTACAAAAAATCAGTGGTTTGAGCAAATGTATGATGAGAGGGAAGAGTGTTGCGTGCTGGCTGTGGGTATTGTCAGAATTTCAATTCCAGATAAAGGAATATGCTAATGTTTTACCCAATCTCGTAGACAATGATATGGGGAACCTCAGAAGCTATGGATATCATACGACAGATAGAGCAAACGTCGAGTATTTACCGTTTCACCTCATCCCGAATTCGCATCAGAACATATTGACCACACGTTGGAGAGATTGGATGAAAGCATCCACCTCCTCACGCGTGTTGTAAAGTCCAAAGGAGATGCGCGCCATACTTTCCACCCCACAACGCGCCATCAGCGGTGCGCGCAATGATGCCCCGTTCGAATGGCGACGCCTAAACGATCGAGAAGCGTGCCTAAATCCATCGGATGAATCGCGCCCACATTGAAGGAAACTACTGACGTTTTCGCAGCAGCCGTTCCGAAAAACGTCATACCCTCAATTTCCTGCATACGCTGCATAGCATATCGCGTCAAATCCTCCTCGTGCGCTGCAATTTTGTCCAAACCTATCGATTGAATATAGTCCAGCGCGGTAGCCAAAGCGTGCGTACCCACGTAGTCAGGAGTACCCGCTTCAAATTTATAGGGAAGCCGTTCGAAAGTGGTGTGTTCAAAATTCACGCGAGCAATCATTTCTCCACCACCTTGATAAGGGGGAAGCTGTTCCAAGAGAGATTCCTTGCCATAAAGCACCCCAATCCCTGTGGGACCATAGATTTTGTGGCCACTAAAAACCATAAAATCGCAGTCCAGTTGCTGCACATCAACCGCAAAGTGTGGAACACTCTGTGCGCCATCAAGCAACACTTTTGCCCCATGCTCGTGCGCAATGCGAATGATGTCGTGTGCTGGGTTGATAGTTCCCAACACATTGCTCACATGGCAGATGCTCACCAATTTCGTTTTTTCGGTGAAGAGAGCACGATAAGCCTCGATGTCCAATTCTCCAACATCGTTCATAGGCACCACCTTAATGACGATACCTTTGCGGTCGCGCAGCAGTTGCCAAGGCACAATGTTAGAATGGTGTTCCATAACAGAGAGGATTACCTCATCCCCCTCTTGCAAAAAAGCTTCTCCAAAAGAAAAAGCCACGAGGTTGATGCTTTCAGTAGTGCCACGCGTGAAAACAATTTCGCTAGTGCTTCTCGCATTGATGAACTTGCGCACGGTTTCGCGCGCCGACTCGTGCAATTCAGTCGCTTGTTGCGACAAATAGTGAATGCCACGATGCACATTAGCATTGACTTCCGCATATTCGCGCGCAATAGCATCGATGACGCACTGCGGTTTCTGCGTGGTAGCGGCATTGTCGAAATAAACAAGAGGATACTTGTAAATCTCTCGGGAAAGTATCGGAAAATCTTGACGATAGGAGTTCATAGAAGTGGGAAATGGCAAGTGGGAAATGAAAAACCAGAACAAAGCCTAGGTTGGATATCAACAACCGATTTGGCATAAAAAAACATCCGCACCGCAGCGGCTCTACCCGATAGCGGTGCGGAATACTTTGTTGACGATAGGAGGATGAAATTACACAGCAAATCTATGCTAAATCCACAACAAGCGTTGAGATTTGCGCGTCAATCTCCTCTTTCGCGTTATGAGTGGCAATCTTGACAATGGTGCAATTCACCGCGGAAACGGAGTTCCACCAGATGCGACAAACGCTCACGGAGCGCCTCAATAGGAATGCGTTGAAGCACATCGTTCACAAACGCGTGTTGCAACAACAATTTAGCTTCCGTCAGAGGAATACCGCGCTGACGCAAATAGAGCAAGCCGTCTCATCGAGTTTACCAATCGTAGCTCCGTGGTTACAGCGCACATCGTCAGCATAAATTTCAAGCATCGGAAGCGCGTGCGCGTGCGCCGTAGGAGAAAGGCAAATGTTAGCACTGTTTTGTTGAGAAAGCGTCTTTTGCGCATCAGGACGCACCATCACTTTACCAGCAAAAACAGCAGTACTCTCCCCATCTAGCACATATTTGTACATCATATCTGACGTACAATTTTCTGCCACGTGGTCCACAAGCAGCGTGTTGTCCACGTGTTGCTTGCCATCAGTGATAGCCATACCGCCTGTTTGACAATCCGCACCCTCTCCCAGCAATCGAGCGTTGGTCATTGTGCGAGAGAAACCAGTATGAAGGGCTAAATTATTGAGCGAGAATCGGCTCTCTTTTTGTTGTTCTACGTAGATGTTGGTAAATCGACTATGACCTTCGCGTGTTTCTTCGAGGTTGTAAATCGCCACCGCTGCACGTTCATCGAGGTAAACCTCAGTGACCTGAGTGGAAAGGCTATCTTTCAATCCCTTCGCGTGTTCACAAATCAGAATCTCGCCGAAGCTATCGGCTTCTCCCACCACCAGCAAACGGCGATTAGCCATAATAGGTTGCTTGGACTGGGTGTGAAACACTATTTGGAGTGCCTTGTCAAGCTTAGCCCCCGCAGCAAGATGCACCAAAATGCCATCTTGCACCAGCAAGGTGTTGAGCAACGTCACCGTGTCATATTCCGTGCGCTCCACATTTTTGTGTGCGTTGGCAGGTTCTTGTTGCGCAGCTTTGTGATAATACTTTTCGAGAAGTTCCGGACATTGTGCGGCCGCTTGAGCAAAACTCAATACCGTCACCCCTTCGGGCAAGTTTCTTCGTCAGAAAGCGGCACCACCACATCGTTCACCACATACATAGCGTAAGTGGGAAGATCCGACACACTGCATTTGCAGAGTTGATGAACTTGTGCGCCTCCGAGAAGACGTTTGAGATTGATGCCAAAGTCGGGTGCAAAAGCCGCATCAGCATTTGTATATTTGTAACGCTCCACCTTAGTGTTGGGGAGCTGACGACCTTGCAAGAGTTGCGCCACTTCTTCACGACGTGCATTGAGCGCAGCACAACTATGTTGATCGATGAGCGCATGCGCTTCGCGATAAAGGTCGAGATATTGTTGTAGACTGGACATAAGTTGAGAAGAATTAGTTGAGGTGTGAAGCAAAATACATATAGTAATTAGGCATCAGCACAAAACGTTGAGGGATACAACGACGAATATGTCGTTGAAAAGCGAGGGGGCACAAACTTATTGACCTCCCCCTTCCGTCAGCGTCATTTATTGTGCCAATTCTTCTTTAATCCAGTCAAAGCCACGTTTTTCAATTTCGTAGCCGAGTGACGCATCACCCTCTTTCACCACTTGACCATTCACCAGCACGTGCACAAAGTCAGGCTTCAAGTAATCAAGCATACGTTGATAGTGGGTAATCACCAGCGCAGATGTTTCTGCAGTGCGCAGTTGGTTGAAACCTTCTGCCACAATGCGGAGAGCATCCACGTCAAGACCAGAGTCTGTTTCGTCCAAGATGGAGAACTTTGGTTCAAGCACTGCCATTTGGAAAATCTCGTTGCGCTTGCGTTCCCCGCCAGAGAAACCTTCATTGACACCACGGCTCATGAAGTGAGCATCAAGGCCAACAAGTTTGCGCTTTTCGCGAAGCACTTTGAGGAAGTCAGAAGCCGAAAGCGGTTCTTGACCAAAGTATTCGCGCTTAGCATTGATAGCCGCACGCATAAAGTTGGTCATCGACACACCAGGGATTTCAATCGGTGCTTGGAACGACATAAAGATACCTTCGTGACTGCGTTCCTCGGGTTCGAGTTCGAGGAGGTTCTTACCATTGAAATGATTTCACCTTCCGTCACTTCAAACTTAGGATTTCCCACCAGCACATTGGAAAGTGTAGACTTACCAGAACCGTTAGGACCCATAAGCACGTGAACTTCGCCATCGCGGATGGTGAGATTGATGCCGCGAAGAATTTCTCGGCCTTCTACTTCTGCGTGAAGATTGCGTATTTCGAGCATAATGTTGTAAAGCTGTTTAGTCTTTTCAGAAAGAAAACGGCTGTTGATGTTCCACCAACCTCTGTTTTCTTCCTTGTCACTCCCAAGGGGTAACCCCTCGCAGAGCAACAGATGATATAGTTGTGTTGTGTTTAGTTACTTATACATATATTCCACCCAACAGCGGCTGCGCACTAATATGCGTGCCAAAAACTGCGGAGCTGCAAGTCGAAAGTCAGCATCGAACCTGCAGGAACGGATTGCGTTGTGGTGTTGCCGTATCCGCCTTTTGCTGGAATGAACACGCGCCAGCGGTCGCCAAGGTGCATTTGTTGCAAGGCAGTGGAAAATCCCACGACTGTGGTTGATACGGCCAATTTTGATGCGGTGTTGAACATCGTGTTGAACACATCATTTTCCGAGGAAGACGGTCCTGTATGGTCAAAGATTTTTCCCTTCGGCTCTTCCGCCGTAGGCATCAAGCGACCGATGTAGTCGACGCGCACCGTGTCGGTAAAGAGAGGACGTGCTGACTTGAGTGTCGAGTCTAGCGGTTTCGTTTCCTCCGAAAGAGTGCTCAGCACGCGCACCACCACACTGTCTTTTGCCGTGGGATTACCACCCTTGCCCAGCGTGTAGTTGCCATAGACGCGCCAAGGAGTGTGCTCCTCCCATTTTTCGCCATATTGCGCGCGAGCTTTGGCTATTTCTGTACGTGCCACACGGAGCGTGTCAGCGAAAGCCGCCGTGTTGCGCACCGTCCAATTGTCATAAACTGGGTTGGAATTGTCTTCACTCGTGCAAGCAGTAGCCAACAAACCACAGCTCACCAAGAGAAGCATACAACAAGCGCGTAGAGTTTGGGTAAAAAAATCCCACTAAACTTCGTTTCGAGAGATGAGAAGCCAACATATAGATGGAAGTAAATCTTTGACAAATAGAGTAGCACCCACCCTGTCGGCATCGGCAGGGTGGGAACGACGATAGATTACTTAAGTTTTTTGAGCAAAGAAGTGATAGACACTTTGTCTTCGATCAAAGCACGGAGGTCTTCAATCTTCACACGTTCTTGCTTCATAGTGTCGCGTTCACGAATCGTCACGCAACCATCATTGAGGGTTTCGTGGTCAACGGTGATGCAGAAAGGCGTACCGATGGCATCGTGACGGCGATAACGTTTGCCGATAGAGTCTTTCTCTTCGTATGCACACTTGAAGTGGAAACGCAAATCGTTCATAATCTCGTGCGCCTTTTCGGGAAGACCATCTTTCTTCACCAAGGGGAAGATAGCCAATTTCACGGGAGAAAGTGCAGCAGGCAAACGAAGCACCACGCGGCTGTCGCCACCCTCCAATTGTTCTTCCTCGTAGGCGTGGCTCAACACGCTCAAGAACATACGGTCCACACCGATAGAAGTTTCGATGACATAAGGAGTGTAGCTTTCGCCCAATTCAGGGTCGAAGTATTCAATCTTCTTACCGCTAAATTTAGCGTGCTGCGAGAGGTCGAAGTTGGTGCGAGAGTGAATACCTTCCACTTCTTTGAACCCGAAAGGCATCTTAAACTCAACGTCACTGGCTGCGTTAGCATAGTGAGCGAGTTTTTCGTGGTCGTGGAAACGATAGTTTTCTGCGCCAAAGCCGAGTGCTTGGTGCCAAGCCATACGTGTTTCCTTCCACTTGCTGAACCACTCTAATTCTGTGCCAGGCTTCACGAAGAACTGCATCTCCATTTGTTCAAATTCGCGCATACGGAAAATGAACTGACGCGCCACGATTTCGTTGCGGAAAGCCTTACCGATTTGTGCAATACCGAAAGGAATCTTCATACGACCCGTCTTTTGCACATTGAGGTAGTTCACGAAGATACCTTGTGCAGTTTCCGGACGGAGGTAGATGGTTGATGCCCCTTCAGAGGTAGAACCCATTTCCGTCTTAAACATCAAATTGAATTGGCGCACTTCCGTCCAGTTGCGAGTACCGCTGATGGGACAAGCAATCTCTTCGTCCAAGATGATTTGGCGCAATTCTTCGAGGTTTGCATCATTGAGTGCCACTGCAAAGCGTTCGTGCAAAGCATCGCGCTTAGCAGCGATTTCTAGCACACGACCGTTGGTAGTGCGGAATTCCTCTTCGTTGAAAGCTTCTTTGAAACGCTTGCGACCCTTTGTCACTTCCTTTTCGATTTTCTCGTCATATTTGGCAATTTGGTCTTCGATGAGCACGTCAGCGCGGTAGCGTTTCTTAGAATCCTTGTTGTCAATCAAAGGGTCATTAAACGCGTCTACGTGTCCAGAAGCCTTCCAGATGGTGGGGTGCATAAAGATGGCAGAATCGATGCCCACGATGTTCTCGTTGAGCAAAGTCATAGCCTGCCACCAGTATTGTTTGATATTATTTTTGAGTTCAACGCCGAGTTGACCGTAGTCATAGACTGCGCCCAATCCGTCATAGATTTCACTTGAAGGAAATACGAAACCATATTCCTTGCAGTGAGAAACTATCTTCTTAAAAACGTCTTCTTGTGCCATTGGTTGTGATTATCATTTGACTATTTGGTGCAAAGATAATGATTTTCTTTGAAATGCCCCATTTTCTGCACGTTTTTCAGTGCCTTATCGTTTCTAAACATACCACAGAGAGTGGATGTCGTGTGTGCTATGAAATTTAGAATCCCAATTCCCCACAAAACAAGTCTTTCTTTCTCTTCAAATGACGGCTTGTTTTAGCAAAAACGACGTGTGATTTTGATGAAAACGACGTGTTGTTTTAGTAAAAACGACGTGTTGTTTTAGTAAAAACGACGTGTTGTTTTAGTGAAAACGACGTGTTGTTTTGAGGAAAACGACGTGTTGTTTTTGGTGAAAATGACGTGTTGTTTTGGTGAAAACGACGTATGGTTTTCAATGAAAGGTAGGAAGCGCGAAAACACCCATCCGCGAAACAAAAATCGAGAACAACGAATCCGAATTGTAAAAATACCTATAACACCCATCCCCCGCGCGCACGCGTACACGCACATCACAGGAGTTTTTGCATTTTTGCTGTCACAAGTGTCACAGGACTATTTGCAATACGCTGTAAATCAAATTTCTATGGTGCTTTTTCGACAGATTTTAACAGAAACAGGATTCAAAGGCGGAAAACACACCGATAACGTGAGTCAAAAGTCGTTTTTCTCTTTCTTCCGCCCTCCAAAATTTGCTCGGTTTTTCCCTCCAAATTTCCCCCTTGTGTGACACTTGTGACAGCAAAAAATCAACATCGCTGTTGGAAGGCGCGCACGCACGCGCGTACGTGAGAAAGAAAAAACACGAAGAAGCATCATTTTGCCAACTGCACCACGCAAAATAAAGTTTCAGAAAAATATTTTGTCACTTTTTCCTTGATTTTTCCCTCTTTGGGGGCATATCGACCCATATACAGATAGGGAGGGAAACAAAAAGCAAAGGGAGAAAAAGGTTTATCCGACATTTGGAGTGATGGTGTTGAAAAAAGCGAAAACTGCCGAACATTTTGCATATTGGAATTACCACCAACAAATGTACAGTTATGAACAGCAGTTTTCTATATCAAGCCTGGGGATTGTATCAACACAATTGCCTGCGTGAGGATTGCCCCATCACTCCAAATATCGGATGAACCTAATCTAAAACCTTATAACAAAACAAAGGAGGGCCGTGTCCAAATGATTTAAACACAGACCCTCTCGTTTGTCGAAGTTCGTATCGTCCTAGAAACGATAAGTTCCTGAGAGCGTTACGATGCGCCCATTACCTCTTACATATTCAGCATCACGAGCAATAAACTGAGACTGAACAGTGTAATAGTTATTGTTGAATAGGTTCTCAACACCTATGCCGTAAGTCATCTTACCTAGGTTAAATCCTGCGTTGAGATTTACGAGTGTTACAGGCTCAACTTTTCCTTCGCCTTCGTCGTAAGTGCGTACCCCATTCTTGCCAGCTTTCATCTCAAAGCGGTCTCTACTACCTGTGTTGATGAGGTGCATACGTAAGAATGTATTCTTGGTTGGACGATAGGTTAGAGAGGCTGTGAGCTTAGCAGGAGGGATAGATAGTCCACTCATATAGTGGTCCCAAGAACCATTCTCTTGCTTTTGTCCCTCAAACCAAGTAAAGGCTGTTCCTAATTGGAGCTTTTTACTGAGCGTAGCATTAGCACTGAGTTCAAACCCGTATACCTTCTGAGGAGAGCGGTCTACAACCCAAAATCCATTGCGAGAAATAAGGTCGCTTCCGAGAGCAGCATAAGTGTAGAAGGCAGCTCCTTGCAGTTCGAGTTCTGTATTTTCGCCTATGAAGTTCTTAAAGTTTGAATAGAAACCCGCTTCATAGTTCTGTGTGCGCACAGGTTCAGTCTCAATGTTGTTGAGTGCATCAGAGGTCTTGGCATCACGTACGGCACCACGTCCCAAATCGTAGATGGCGAAGCCTTCTGAATAAGCAATGAAGGGTTGGAATGCCTTGTATCTATTGTAAGATAAGCCTACATTGAAGCTCAGATTGTTGTACAGAAGGTCTTTACCAGTAACGCGTATGGGAGCATCGGTAGACTTATTCACAAGAACGTTATAAGTAGGAACCTTTACAGTAATGTGGTCATATCTCAATCCGCCCTTGAAGTTTAAGTCATTGGCGAACGAAATTTTAGATTGAAGGAATACGGCAGGGTTATAAGCCGTCATCTCAGGAACCCAATAGCGACCGTCTACAAGAGGTTGGCTTGTGCGGTCAATAGTAAAGTCTACTCCATAAAGGAATTGAGATGCAATATTTTCGCTGAGAGGTATGCGAGAGAGGAACTGAGAGCGAAAACCCACTTGGTCAGAAACGATTGTAGCCTGTCCGCTCTTTCCTTCCCAACGAGAATTTTTCTGAGGGTTAACAGTGCGATAGTCATAGACCACCTTGAGACTACGAGCTTGAAGAGAGGCTTCAAAGTTCGTGTACTTGAAAATATCTCTACTTGTTAGCTTAAGGTATGTATTATGATTGTAGGCAACACCTTCAGGAATAGCTTCTTTAGGTTGCTCGCCACGTACACCGATGCGAGGACTTTCAAGGTACTTACCTCCCGAAGCGATGAGCAAGCTATTCTGTTGTGACTTGTATAGATTATACATTAGCTCAAGGCTAGTCTTTTCGCTGAAAGAGTAACCAAGCTTGACAAGGGCATTGTGCGCACGTGTATCTCCTAGGCCTTGTCTTGGCGATAGGTATTGTCCGTCGGCATCTACGCTACTACCGGTCTGCGTGAGAGATCCATTAACGAGGTAAGTGAACTTGCCTAAGTTGCCGTAAAGTTGCTGATTAACTCTGTAGCCGTGGGTATTGGGCGTGTTGTTGCTCAGGGTATGGTCAGAGACTGCTAGGTATGTCTCACCTCCGAAAGATTTGTGTGCAGCGTTCTTCTTCGTTACAATGTTGATGATACCGCCATTAGCACCATTACCATAAACGGCTGTTGCACCCTTGATGATTTCGACACGCTCTACAGCGGCTGGGTCTATTGATCTAAGGTCACGACTTGACAGTCTGAGCGGTGTAGACTGAGGAATACCATCGATAAGAACGAGTACACTTCTACCTCGTAGGGTATTTGTTCGTTCGTTTACAACGTTACTCGCAGGAGCAGCACCCGGAACGAGATACCCAATGATAGAGGGCATATCCGGGAGGAAACGACTAATGTCTCGCAGTTCCTTTGATGTAATAATGTTGATACTTGTAGCGGAGTTCTGCTTGACTTCAGGAATACGAGTCGCTACGACAACAATCTCGGACAAATTGTCTTTTTCTTTTTTGTCCACTTGACCACTAGCCAACATAGGGCAAAGTAGTGTTAGTCCGAGGACGAGCACTTGCTTTTTCATCATTTATTAATTAGGAAGTTTTGGGGGTTGAGAGTAATACCACTACAAAGGCTATCTTTAAGTCGGTAATCCGTCTTTAACCAGAGTAATGTGGCACAAAGATAGTAATCTTAATTCTGCAACACTATTATAAATCAAACTATTAAGTATCTGAGCTACAAAAAGTTCTTGAACAAATCAAGCGACAGAACCGAGCGGCTAAGACTTTTGCCACATCGGATTTTTCATTTATCTTAGTGTTGCAAAAAAATAAGAGAATCCGTCGATAGACACGGCAAAGATACAAATTAAATCTAAAAGACTCGCTCCTTTTGAGGGATTATTTTCAATTATGGAGCAATTTAATTCCACTATTTGGTCAAGAATGGTTTTAGGAACGAAAGATACTTTGAGCTGAGATTATATGCCCTGTACGATTGCAGCATCACTCCAAACGTCGGATGAACCCCAAAAAAGGCAACTACTGAACAACAGAAGCGCGCAACACCACTCTGCTCTCGGGGCCCATATTGAACAAGAGGTCAACGATGCTGAGGTTGGGCAAAAAGCCGTGTTTTGCAGCAAAAACTTGATAATAGGGTTGCGGAGAGAACGAGGTGTCGAAATGAAAATCAATCTTGGGGCGAATGGTTTCACGAAAATCTTGACATCTCAACGGAGCGGACAAAGCATCCGCGCTTCCTTCGCGCTGAATTCCGTGAGCAGAATCGGATTGGAGAGTGCGAGCGGACTCAGATTGGAGAGCATCAACGGCTACGGATTGAAGACTTTCACTGGGATTGAGCAAACAGCCTTGTTCATCTACCATAAGATAGTCGTCTTGATTGACTAGAATGGTGGGATGCAAATCGAGCAGTCGCAAGACCAAACGCTGCAAATCGGCATTGAAATCCACGAGTTTGTCGTAGGGCGTTTGATAGAGGACTGCGAAATCATCGGCATAGTACTCAAAGAAAGGCGTGCGGTCGTAGGCCGAAACAAGCGCATTCCAGTGGAGTTGTCGCCAACGATTGCTGTCGATGATGTGCATAGCCTTTGTGGGTGTCTTGTGGTCGCCACCTAAATCTTTGCGCCCCTGCACCGGAATGGTGAGTGCCTGCACCCCATCGGCAGTGGCAATGAGACAACGATTGCGAAAAGTTTGTTTCACATAGTGCTCTGCACGCTCTTCCACCACGCAAGCAGCAGCGATGAGTTTGGTGTAGTAGTGCACGGGGGCAAGATAGGCAGAAGTGAGGAGAGGGAACATAAAATATCCGATGAATGCAAACAACTTGGGAAGAGATAAAGGGCAAACTGCTGCGTTATTTTCGATATTCAGCTTTGGTCACGTACTTCAGTACGCTCCCTTCAGCCTCAATCTCAATGCCTTGCATTTTATCCCTTTATCAAAGAAGAAGAAGAAGGAGATGCTGCAAAAACAAGTTTTGCAACACCTCCAATGTTAGAAATGAGTGGAAAGTGGGCAGTTCGTGTCTTCGAACACGAGACGAAGACGGAAAGACGCCATAGCAATCTTCACCTTATTTGATGTTACCCACCCATTTGAAGGTGCGTCCCCAACGGATTTTACCCTCAAAGAGTCCATAGTCGGGATCCAAAGAGAGCCACACCATCAAGGGTTTACCCACAATGTGATCTTCGGGCACAAAACCCCAGAAGCGAGAGTCGGCAGAGAGATCGCGGTTGTCGCCCATCATCCAATAATAGTCCATTTTGAACGTATATTCGTGGGCTTCTTTGCCGTTGATGAAGATTTTGTCGCCCTTCACTTGGAGTTTGTTGCCTTCGTAAACGGCAATGCAACGCTCATACAAGGGGAGTTTGCTCAAATCGAGTGGCACAGTGGCACCTTTGCGAGGTATCCAAATGGGGCCATAGTCGGAAGTGGTCCACTTCTTGGCCATATTGAGAGGGAAGAGCCAGTGGTTCCAACTGGGTTCTTTGCCTTCGACAGTAGCCACTTCGGGGTGCTTTTGGAAATAGTTGTAGAGCTGATTGGTGAGCGGCATACTCACAATTTGTCCTTCGCCTGCGCGAGAAAGGTCTTCGCGCGTCACCCCATTTTCTTTGAGGAAATCGATGCTCGGAGCTTGTTTGAACCGCACGTTGTAGACCAACTGCATATGCTCGGGACGCGCTTGTTTTTTGCCATTGACGTAGATGTCGTTGTGCTTAATCTCGAGCGTCTGACCGGCAACGGCAACACAACGCTTGACATAGTTTTCGCGACGATCGACAGGGCGCGTAATGATTTCTCCAGTCTCAGCACTTTCTTTCAATATCTGCTTACCGATGCTGTAGATTTTGGCAAAGGCTGCACGCTGATCTTGCGGAGAAAGTGAATCGCTAGGCTCGTTGATGCCGAGGGCTTGCGCACCAGTGGAATAAACCAACCCGTAATAGTCTTGATTGGCAAAATTAGTGGCTACGGTGTCGCCCGAAGGATAGTTGAACACAACAATATCGCCGGGTTGCACACGTCCGAAACCTTTCACTCTGCGGTATTCCCATTGTGGCCACTCGATGTAGCTTTTTCCACCTCCCAACCAAGCAGGAAGATTGTGCTGCGTGAGGGGCATCGTGAGGGGAGTTTGCGGAATGCGCGGGCCATAGCTCAACTTAGAGACGAGGAGATAATCGCCCGTGAGGAGTGTTTTCTCCAAAGAAGAAGAGGGAATGACAAAGTTTTGGAAGAAATATTGGTTGATGAAATAGATGGCTACGAGTGCAAAAACAATGGCATCGACCCAACTCATCACTGTTCGCACAATGGGGTCGGGACTGTCGCGCCACCATCCCCAATTGATTTTTCGGGTGATGTAGAGGTCGAAGATGAAGGGCAGAACGAGAAGTCCCCACCAAGAACCGACCCAAAGGAGGAAAAGGAGATAGAGCGCGGTGATGACTCCGAAGAAGGTCCATTGTCGGCGCGTAGCAGTAGGCAGTTTGAACATAAATCGAGGATTTATCGGAAATCAGTCATTAGTGGCTAGAGAGATTTCGGGGATTGTTGAGCAGTTTGTTTACCGCTTATGAGCGCAGGAGTTGTGCACCTGTAAGCGTCAGAAATTGAAGAGGTCATCGGCCGTGAGCCAACCTTGGTGCTTGCTCACATATTCAGCCGCCAACACAGCTCCGAGGGCAAAACCTTGACGCGAATGTGCATCGTGGGTGATGGTGATGGAGTCAGCTGGGGAATCGTAGCAGATGCTGTGGATGCCAGGCACTTCGTCGCGACGGATGGCATCAATGCGGAGTTGCTCGGGGGCGTTGTGGGTGCTTCCCATCACACTGCCGTCAGCTTCGTGCACTTGGCCTTTTGTCCAAGAAGATTTACGGTCTAGACGTTCCACCATTTGTTCGGCAAGGGTGATGGCCGTACCAGAAGGTGCATCCAATTTGTGAACGTGGTGCGTTTCGGTCATCGTAACATCATAGTCCGAGAAGCGATTCATAATCGTGGCCAAATACTTATTGACAGCACTAAAGATGGCTACCCCAAGTGAGAAATTGGAAGCCCAGAGGAGCGTTTTTCCTTCTTGAGCACAAACCGTTTTGAGGGCTTCTTCGTGCTCTGTGATCCATCCCGTGCTACCGCTCACCACTTTCACACCTTGTTCCCACGCTTTTTGGAGATTGCCGTAGGCCGCAGTGGGATTGGTAAATTCGATGGCAACTTCTGCCGAACGAAAAGCATCGCTGTCGAAGTCTTCCACATTGTTTACATCAATAATCGATACAATTTCGTGGCCACGCTCTTGGGCGATGTCCTCAATCATATGGCCCATTTTGCCATATCCAATGAGTGCTATCTTCATATTATTGTTGAATTATCTGCTTATTTACAATAGATTTAGGGACAAAAATACGGCTTTCTGCCGACTGTCGCAAATGTTTCTACGTTTTTACAACGAATATCTAGGTAAAAATCTCTTGCAACACCTCCCAACTCTTCAATTCGGGCAAAGCGGGGATGTGCAAACGATAGTAGGTGAGGATGAGTTCTAAGATACGGTTGCGCTGCGTTCGGCTCAATTGGAACAGATGCATCGTGGAAAAATTCATTCGAAGGAGTTGAGCAAAGGCTCTGGATTCAGCATCACATATATAATACGCGTGCGCAGGCGCGCGAGAAACGAATTCCGCAGCCATAAGATCGAAATAAGGCTGTTCCACTTCGGTTGTGTTGGGAGAAATGCCTAAGAATTGTGCCAAACGCATGAGAAAAAGGAGATGGAAATTGGCGTAGCCGTCTTTTGACGTGTCTAACCACGTGAGGCTGTGCACCACATAGTCGAAGAAAAGCGCGCCAGACTGTTCTTGTCGGCAGACTTGCAACAAGAATTCTGCAAGAAAGAGGGTGATGGCCGCCTTGACGGGCGAGGTGTGGAGCGTTTGCCACGGTTGTGCCACGCGTGCAGCCAGCGGACGAATCAATTGTGCGCGTGGTTTTTCTTCCCACTGCACTTCGAGAAGTGCCATCGGTTGGAAAATGGTGTGTCGCACTTTGGCTCGCGAAGAGTGAGAAATGCGCACCACCAATGCAATTTTGCCATAATTTTTCGCCAAACCTTCAACAATTATCTGGTCGTCGCCATATTTTAGTGCATGAAAAATGAGAATTTCGTCGTGAATGGTCATATATTTCTTCATCAAGTGCTCAAAAAGGGCACAATTTGGGGTGAGAACAAAGTTACATTGAAAAGTTGAGTTGAACGAAAAACCAGCAAAAAAAAGGGCTGTTTTTGGTGGAAAATCAAGGAAAAAGCAGAAAAATCGAGGAAAATCGAAAAAAAATTACGGAAAGGCTTGGTGGTTTCAGAAAAAGTCTCTACCTTTGCATCGCAATCGGGAAACAACGGCACACCACAAGATGCGACGCTGACCCAAACGCACGGTCCCTTCGTCTATCGGTTAGGACGAGAGATTTTCATTCTCTAAAGAGGAGTTCGACTCTCCTAGGGACTACCAAGTAATCGAAGTGGGGAGTTCTGCAAAGAATTCCCCCTCTTCATTCTTATTCGCAATGGCTACGTCTGAAGCAGCACCGTCGTGAGACGTTCTAAATTCCTCCTGCTGAAGAGTGCCGGCAGTCAATTCTAAGTTTTAATCAATCAAACAACTCCATTTCACATGGCAAACCACAAATCATCGGTAAAGAGAATTCGTCAGACCGCCACTCGTCGCTTGCACAATCGTTACTACGCTAAGACTATGCGTAACGCTGTTCGCAAGCTCCGCGCTACTACCGACAAAGCTGTAGCAGTAGAACTTCTTCCTAAAGTACAGAAGATGCTCGATAAACTCGCTAAGACGAATATCATCCACAAGAACAAGGCTGCTAACATCAAATCTAGCCTTATGATTCACGTTGGCAAATTGGCTTAATACATCGCCTTTTTCAACAAACTAAGAAGCCACTCCAGCAATGGGGTGGCTTCTCGCTTTTATCTATTCCGTTCTCGAAGAATAATTCTGAAAACTTGAATCCTTCACTCCGAACGTGCAGATGCAGAAGAGGAGGAAGATAAAAACCAATCGGTTATTAGGCCGTTATAGTGCAATTCGTTATACCTAATGACCGATTTGGGTTAAAAATCTGCGAGAAGCCTGACTGATTTGCTCCGCGATATAGGCTTCCAACTCGGGAGCGTCTACTATTTCTACATCTTCGAGGAGACCCATCACAAAACGGCCGATGCCTTTCATGGAGCAATACTCATCTTCCCACAACCAGTGGGTTTCGTCTTCTTGCTCTAAATGCGTCTCGGCTTGAGGATACTCATCGAGCAACACACTTTTGGCGAGTACGCCCAGACGCAATTTGACGGTGGTGGTGGTTTCTCCCGAAAAATGGAATAAATCGACCACCAGAGGACGATGCTCGTGGCGAAAACTCCATTTCAAATCTACAATCTCCACGGATTCAGCACGCGAAAGATTGAAGGTTTGTTGGTTTTACTGTTGATTTCAAAACAACGTACATCGCGATTGCCTGGGAGGAAGGCGTAGGGTTCGACAAAGCGATTGGATTTTTGACTGCGCGAGGAGGTATAACCGCGCAACACGACAATGCGCTCTTGTTCTATGGCTTCGAACATGGTGCGGATATTGCGACCCGTCACTTCGTCAACACCCGGGGGAATGAAAACGCCTTCGCTGGTGGAACGCTCCAACTTCTCGCGCAATAGACGTGCTTGCACAGAATTATTGGGCACAGCGGTAAGGATTTGCCGCAGGGTGAGTACTTCGTCGGGCGTGAAATGAAGATAAGAGGTGATGCGTTTGACCAAAGGGGCATCGGCTGCGAGACGATAGGTGTGTCCTTTGCGCTCAAGCGTCAAACCCATGGTGGGATAAACCTTCAACAAGCGGTAGACGCCTCGCGGATGCAGCCGACTGCGCTCCACCATTTGAGCCACACTGAGATACTGACCTTCGGCGAGTATTTCGAGCAATTGGAGGGCGCGAGCGAGCGTTTCGTGTTCCATATAAAAAGAGTTGAGCGAAAAGGAGATGAACAATGCAACTCTGCAACTTGGACTGAAGTACAAGGAAATGCGCAAGCCGACATTGCAGATATTCCACAAAGCTACGAAAAAAAAGAATGAATATCAAGAGATTGTATTAGTAAAAAGCGTGATAGCTCGGCAGAAATGCGTATCTTTGTAGTGTGTAAACCCAAATCAGTCATTAGATTCTGAACAGATCTCATGGGATTGTTGAGCAGATGGTTGATTGTGAGTTCGAAGGCGTAGCGGGCTACGTCGAGAACGAACGAGCAACAAGATGCCAACAAGAAAATGAAAGATCGCAGGAAGTTATCTTCTCTATAACAAATTGCACTATAACGGTATAATGAACGATTTGGGGTAAAGCACGACAATGAGCTAAACGGACGAGACAACAATGGTGTTGCGCAGTTCAAGAGTGCAGTTTTTCTCATCGAGAGAAGGAATAGCTGCAAAAAATGCGCAGGATTGGTTGGTATCAAAATGGCTGACGCGCCCAAATGCTTATTGTTGTTCTCTAATTTAGGTGTTTTTTTTCCATTTCTGAGCCAGGTTGCAGTGCTCCCCTCCGCTGTTTGCGGAGAGTAGTTGGGTGGAAACAGAGTTTGAAGGCTCTTCAGTTTCTTTCTTTCCTAAAAACACCGTAGTTTCTCATTTATTTATCCCCTTTACTCCTTGAAAAGTTTCTCAGAACTCGGTTTGCGAGAAGAGCTCCTCACCGCAATTAGCGAGATGGGCTACGAAAACCCCACTCCCGTGCAAGAAGCAGTGATTCCTGTTCTTCTGCATCAACCCAATTTCCCTCAATCTCTTTCTACATCGGCTACGGACGAAGAAGCGACAGATGTTTCTCAAACGCTTTCTGCATCAGAAACTGACGAAGAAGCAGCAAAAAATGCTGAGACTCCTTCGGCGGAAGCTGACAGAAAGTATCGCGACGTCATTGCTTTGGCACAAACGGGCACAGGTAAAACCGCGGCTTATGGTTTGCCCGTGCTACAAAACATAGATCCCAAAGATCGCACCACGCAAGTGGTGATTTTGAGTCCAACGCGCGAACTCTGTTTGCAGATTGCTGATGATTTGAAAGATTATAGTCGCTACATTGATGGTCTTCACGTGGTGGCTGTCTATGGTGGTACCAGCATTGAAGGACAAATTCGTCAACTCAAGAAGGGTTGTCAAATCATTGTGGCTACTCCTGGACGTCTCATCGACTTGATGCACCGCAAGGTGGCACAACTGCACAGTGTGCGCAACATTGTGCTTGACGAAGCGGACGAGATGCTCAACATGGGCTTCACCGATAGCATTGACGAAATTCTTGCAGATTTGCCAGAAGAACGTCAAACGCTTCTTTTCTCTGCGACAATGGGACCAGAGATTGAGCGCATTGCGAAGAGTTATCTCAAAGATTACCAAGAAATTGTGGTGGGTAGCCGCAATGAAGGTGCTGAACACGTGAATCATACGTATTATCTCGTGAAAGCACAAGACAAATATGCCGCACTCAAACGAGTTGTGGACTACTACCCTCGCATCTATGGCATTATCTTCTGCCGCACGCGTCTCGAAACGCAAGAGGTGGCTGATCAACTCATCAAAGATGGGTATAGTGCAGAGGCTTTGCACGGAGATTTGGCACAAGCGCAACGCGATTTGACCATGCAGAAGTTCCGTCAGCATCGCACACAACTTCTTGTGGCTACGGATGTTGCTGCACGTGGACTTGATGTGAACGAACTGACGCACGTCATCAACTATGGTTTACCCGATGATGTGGAAAACTATACGCACCGCTCTGGTCGTACTGGACGCGCAGGAAAACGCGGTACTTCGATTTCTATCATCCACGTGCGCGAAAAAGGTAAAGTGCGCATCATCGAACGCGTCATCGGTAAGAAGTTTGAAGTGGGTGTTTTGCCTGAACCACAAGAGATTTGTAGCAAGCAACTCTATAAAGTCATCGACGAACTCGAACATACCGAGGTAGACGAAGAGCAAATTGCTCCTTTCCTTCCAGAAGTGATGCACAAATTGGAATGGCTGTCGAAAGAAGAACTCGTGAAGCGTCTTGTTCAAAACGAATTTGGTCGTTTCCCTCTCCTATTATGCCAATGCTCCAGAGATTGTGCAACCCACCGACCGTCCCGACAAAAAGGGTGAGGCTGCTGCCGAACGCCGTGTGCAGCGCAAAGAACGTGCAAAACAAGGTGGTGGTGCGAGTCAAGAAGCCGAAGAGGGTTACAAGCGTTTGTTCCTCAATTTTGGTAAGAAAGACAATTTCTTTGCGCGCGAAATCATTAACCTTGTCAATCGCTACGTGAAAGGTAAGGTGGAAATTGGTCGCATCGATTTGCTTCCCACTTGCTCCTTCTTTGAAGTTCCCGAGGAAGACGCTGAACTGGTGAAGGCAAAGATGGCGAAGGCTAAAGTAGGCGAACGCCGTGTGGTGGTAGACGATGCCGACCGCACAGATGCCGATATGAGTCAACGTCTGCGTGGTCGCGAAGGAAAGCGTGGAAAGTCTGAGCGCGGTTATGAGAAATCTGATCGTTATGCCGACCGTGGTGCAAAGACTTACGGAAAGGGTGCAAGAAAATCCGATCGTAATGGCTACGATGCCAAGCCTTCTCGCAAGAAAAATGCGAAAGATGGCTTTGACGGTCGCAACAATGCTCAAGACAATAAATATAAGAAAGACGACTGGATGCAATTCTTCAGTCGATAACTCCTACAAAGTGGTGCATTTGCTTCGGCATTTTCACCACTTTGGTGCTTTTTCCTCCACAATATAACCAGCGAAATCTTCTCTTTATAAGAAACAAAAATACTCTCTTTGTAAGAAGCGAAATTTTTCTCTTTCAAAGACAATCCTTCCTTGCTTCGAGAAGCGCATCACACAAAAGTAGGTATGCTCCACTCCCCAAATCACACAAAAGTAGGTATGCTGAAGGGAGAAAATCCTCACAAAATAGACAATTCATAGTTCTACACACTGATACGGCGACACACTCACAACAATAATTCATCATCAAAATGATGAAAAGTAGAGTAATCTGAAGCGCAAGAACATCATTTCTGCAATACCAGGTTGTCAATATCGCAGAATACGACATTTCACTCATCAAAACTAGTGATTTCACTATCATACGAGCCGATGATTACACAAAATCACTGCAAATGAGTATTGTGCAAGGTTGAAAAAGTGCCTACCTTTGCAGTGCAATCTGATAGCAAGGCCGCTTGAGATTTTCAAGCCTGTTGCCCATCAGAGTAAGAATTTAAATTGTTATGTCTATGTTCGAAAGATGGCCGTCTTCAGTGGAAGATGGCTACTTTCGTTTTTAGAGGTTAAGTGCTACACTTTCACACAAGCACACAACTACACACCCACAAACAGCACAACCCTTCTGATAATTGACTCGTGCGCGCCCTTTCAAATGTAGTAAGCAACAATTTCACACTTGAAATTACGCGAAAATATACAAAATTCTTGTTTCAATGCCGAGGAATCATTATTTTTGCAACTATCCAAGCACGTTTATACGTTGAAATGCTACATTAAGACAAAACAATGTAACGCTATCTCCCAAGGGAATAGAGAGATGGGGCAATAAAGAGTTTCATCAAAGCATAATTTCCAACGGAATATCGAAACATCACACAAACGTCTCATCAAAACATCACGTAGGTATTCATCAACGCGCGGAAGATTTTACAAAGAGGCTCCAGTGAGCGCTCCACAACACAAACAAATTGACTTATCACCCTTATCCCCAAGCACTGTTATGAAAAAAATGCTCTGCACTCTTGCACTCTTGACCGCATTCGGCGCAAGTTATGCACAAAAATACGCTATTGAAGGTAAAGCCTCATCTGGTGTGAAGACTATCTATTATAGAAACATTCAAGACAATAAGATTGATTCACTCTCCACAGACGGCAATGGCGCATTCAAACTCGCGGGTACTGCTGACAAAAAGCCTTTTCTCCTCTTAGGTGAGAAAAAAGACTTAAATAATGCACTTATCGCCGTGTTGGATGGTGATGTGCGTGTGGATTTCTCCTCAAAGACAGTGAGCGGAACCACTGAAAACCATCTGCTCAATGAAGTACAGAGCAAACTCAGTCCGCTCGTGCCACAGGTTTTGGGATATACCCACCAACTTATGGCTCTCAAACAAGCCGGAAAGACAGAAACTGAAGAATTCAGCAAAGTCTACCAACAATATGTTCAAGATCTCGGCAAAATCTCCGCTATCGTCAAACAAAGTGTCAAGGAGCATCCCGAAGCTCTCTACAATGCTCCCCTGGTGTTTCAATACCTAGGTGTGATGGAAGAGAGCGACATCAAAGAACTCATAGCAAGCAAAGCCGCTTGTTTCGAATCTGATTTGCTCAAACCCATTGTGGCGCAAATCAACGATGAGATGCAATTAGAAGAGAAACGCGCTCCTGGTAAGGACTTCACCGACTTCAAAATGGCTACTCCTACAGGCGCAGTGAAAACACTCTCCAGCTTCGTCAAAGCCAACAAACTCACGCTGGTCGACTTCTGGGCATCGTGGTGTGGCCCTTGCCGCAGAGAAATGCCTCACGTGAAGAAACTCTATCAAGATTTCCACAGCAAAGGTTTGGAAATCGTTGGTGTGAGCTTCGACGAGAGCAAAGAAGACTGGACAGGCGCCATCGCTAGCATGGGACTCAAATGGCCTCAACTCTCCGACCTCAAAGGATGGCGCAGCGAAGCCGGACAAATCTATGGTATTCGCAGCATTCCTGCCACACTCCTCATCGATAAAAACGGCAAAATCGTAGCCTTTGGTTTGCGCGGTGCAGAACTCGAAGCAAAAGTAGCCGAACTCCTCAAATAATCTTTTTATTGATGGGAAATGCTCCTCGAAGGACAACACGCTCAACGATAAAGACAAGCAGAAGAAGTCCCCACAGTGGACAATCCTTCACTGGAGAGCATCCCTGAAACGCTCATTCATCACACAATTATAACACGATGAAACATAAACTCTCCCTCCTCCTCCTCACCTTCATCGCCAGCTTACTCTCAGCCGCGGCTCAGGTGCACTTCAGCGTTTCTTATAAGCGCGTCAGTCCCACGGAGATAGACATCGTCTTCACCGGTAAAATGGAAAAAGGTTGGCACGTCTATGGCGCAAACATCGGTGCAGGTGGACCCACTGCTGCCACCTTCGGCACAGACAACCTCAAAGGCGTTCGCGTCGTAGGAAAACTCAAAGAAGGTCCTGGATTGAAACACAAACAAGACCCCATCTTTGAAATGCCTGTCACCTATTTTGAAGGCTCAGCGCAGTTCACACAACGCGTAGAAATCCTCGAAAAGGACTACAACCTCAAAGGTTATCTCAAATATGGTGCCTGCAATGACGAAAACTGCTTGCCTCCCACCAGCATCGACTGCGCAGTGAAAGGCACAGACGGCCCTGCCAAAGGCGCAGCTGCCACCACTGATAAAAAAAAAGCAGAGGAGGAAGTAGCAGCAACAAAAGCCGTTGATGTTGACCCCATCGATGGTTTGGTAGACACCGTTGCCAAAACACAAGAAAGTGCAGAACTTCTGCCTTCCAGCTCTCAAGAAGAAGCAAGCACGGCAACTCTCGACTCTGCCACACTCCGCAAAATCTACGAACCCTCCATCGAAGCCCTCAAAGCCTACGGCGATGGCAACCACACCGACCAAAGCCTTTGGGTCATCTTCGGACTCGGATTCGTAGGTGGTCTGCTCGCCCTCGTCACTCCCTGCGTGTGGCCCATCATCCCCATGACAGTGAGCTTCTTCCTCAAGCGCAGTGGAGATCGCAAAAAAGCACTTCGCGATGCCTTCACTTATGGAGCCTCCATTGTCGTCATCTACGTTGCACTTGGCGTCATCGTCACCTCCGCCTTCGGAGCATCCGCGCTCAACGACCTCTCCACAAATGCCATTTTCAATCTGCTCTTTTTCGCAATGCTCGTAGCCTTCGGCACATCATTCTTAGGCGGATTTGAAATCACCCTTCCCTCCAAGTGGAACAATGCCATCGACTCTAAAGCCTCCAACACCACCGGATTGTTGAGCATCTTCCTCATGGCATTCACCTTGGCTTTGGTGAGCTTCTCCTGCACAGGTCCCATCATCGGATTCCTCCTCGTAGGTGTTAGCACCTCAGGTGGCGGAGCCATTGCCCCCACTGTCGGCATGCTCGGATTTGCCATCGCCTTGGCACTCCCCTTCACTCTCTTCGCACTCTTCCCCACCCTCTTGAAGAAGACAAGTCGCGGAGGTTCATGGATGAACAAAATCAAAGTCACCCTCGGTTTCTTGGAATTAGCCTTCGCCCTCAAGTTCTTCTCCGTTGCCGACTTAGCTTACGGCTGGCGCTTGCTCGATCGCGAAACATTCCTCGCCATTTGGATTGCACTCTTCGCACTTCTGGCTTGCTATCTTTTCGGATTCATCAAATTCCCTCACGACGACGAAACAGAACGCAAAACCACCGTGCCCTCATTCCTCCTCGGCATAGCCTCACTCGCCTTCTCCATCTACATGATTCCTGGTCTCTGGGGTGCGCCCACCAAAGCAGTGAGTGCCTTTGCTCCCCCCCATGAGCACCCAAGACTTTAACCTCGACGCGGTCAAAGTTGAAGCCAAATTCACCGACTACGAGAAGGGAATGGCATACGCACGCCAAGTAGGCAAACCCGTCCTCCTCGACTTCACCGGTTTTGGTTGCGTGAACTGCCGCAAGATGGAAACAGCCGTTTGGCGCGATGCACGCGTGCGCGACCGCATCAACAAAGACTATGTGCTCATCTCGCTCTATGTAGACGATAAAACCGCACTCCCCTCTCCCATCGAAGTGCAAGAAAACGGCAAAACCACCACGCTCCGCACCGTTGGCGACCGTTGGAGCTACCTCCAGCGCAACAAGTTTGGTGCGAATGCACAACCCTTCTACATCCCCCTCGATGGCGAAGGACAACCCTTAGGCCCAAGCCGTAGCTACAATGAGAATGTCTCCGAATATGTTAAGTTCCTCGACAACGGACTTAAAGCTTACAACAAATAAGCGCATCCACTGCTACTGGCGTATGTGGTGATTTACCACCAACACCCAGCTTAACCTCATAGATGCCCACTTTCAGCGACTGTGTCAAAATCCTTTGGCACAGTCGCTTTGCGCATCTCCACCACTCCCCCCAACAAGTCCACGACTCCCCATTTCATCGAAGTTGAAAATCCCCACATTTTCGATTCGTTTCTGCCCTATCTTCTCAAAAATCATTACCTTTGCAGTATGACAGAAGACACCTTCGACATTCGTTCCGAACAACAAGCTCCGGCAGTGACCGAGCGCGACTTTGAAAATGCCCTGCGCCCCCTTTCCTTTGACGATTTCACCGGTCAAAGCAAAGTGGTTGAAAATTTGCGCATCTTTGTGGAAGCCGCACGCCGACGCGGAGAGCCCCTCGACCACACCCTCCTGCACGGCCCTCCCGGATTAGGTAAGACCACCCTTTCCAACATCATTGCCAACGAACTCCAGGTGGGTTTCAAACTCACCTCAGGTCCAGTGCTCGACAAACCCGGAGATTTGGCAGGATTGCTCACCTCGCTTGAGCCCAACGACGTGCTTTTCATCGACGAAATCCATCGTCTTTCGCCCGTAGTCGAAGAATATCTCTATTCGGCCATGGAGGACTATCGTATCGACATTATGATCGACAAAGGACCCGCCGCACGCTCCATACAGATAGACCTCAATCCCTTCACCCTCGTAGGCGCCACCACACGCAGCGGTTTACTCACCGCTCCCCTACGAGCGCGCTTCGGCATCAACCTCCACCTCGAATACTACGACGCTTCAACACTCAAAGACATCATCCAACGCTCCGCACATCTCATGGGGGTAATGATTGTTCCCAAAGCCGCTGCTGAGATTGCAGGACGTTCGCGAGGAACACCCCGTATTGCCAATGCCCTATTGCGCCGTGTGCGCGATTTTGCCCAAGTCAAAGGCAACGGCAGCATCGATGTACCCATAGCGCGCTATGCTCTCGAAGCCCTCAACATCGACAAATATGGTCTTGACGAAATCGACAACAAGATTTTGCTCACCATCATCGACAAATTCAAGGGAGGTCCTGTGGGAGTGAGCACCATCGCCACCGCCATTGGCGAAGACCCGGGCACAGTGGAAGAAGTCTACGAACCCTTCCTCATCAAAGAAGGTTTCATTCGCCGCACCCCTCGCGGACGCGAAGTCACCGAACAAGCCTACACTCACCTCGGACGCACTCCCGAATATGGCAGTCCCGCAGCCCCTGAACCCACCTTGTTTTAACAACGCGAACTCAGTGGGAGCAAGTTTTTTCTAGAGAATCTAAGGAGCTAGTTTTTCTAGAGCATCTAGGTCTGCTAGTCCGCCTAGCCTCTCCAATCCCCAAGCAATGATAACATTCAACAGTCTTAGTCTTCCCATCCCTGCGCTAGATGTTCGCACAGAAGAAGCCTGGTTGCGACGCGTAGCCGCCCAACACAAGCGAAGATTGGGAGAAATCAACTACATCTTTTGCAACGACGAAGAGATACTCGCCACCAATCGCCAGTATCTCCAACACGACTACTACACCGACATCATCACCTTCGACTACAGTGCCGGTGCAGTTCTTTCCGGCGACCTCTACATCTCGCTCGACACCGTGCGCACCAATGCAGAAATGCTAGGAAAAACTACGATGACGAACTCCACCGCGTGCTCGTTCACGGTGTGCTTCACCTCGTAGGCATCAACGACAAAGGCCCCGGCGAACGCGAAATCATGGAAGCCGCCGAAGATGCCGCTCTCGCTCTGCGCTAAAGCCATAGCATCATCCCAACTCAACAGCAATCGCCACAGCAAAACTTGTCTGCAAACGGCAAAGAAAATCTGTGCAACATCTTGGCTATGTCGGCCGTTGGCCGTATCTTTGCAATGTGGATGGGCGCGCAACAAATAGGCAAAGCCTACAGCGCAAGCACATAACCCACAAGAAATTCAATAAAACCTCATATAACTCTTATGAAAAGAATCGTACTTCTCCGCCATGGCGAAAGCCAATGGAATCTTGAAAACCGCTTCACTGGTTGGACAGACGTAGACCTCACCGAAAAAGGTATGGGTGAAGCTCGCAAAGCTGGTGAACTCCTCAAGAAGGAAGGTTTCAAGTTTGGCATGGCCTACACTTCCTACCTCAAGCGCGCCATCAAGACCCTCAACAACGTGCTCGACTCAATGAACGAGGACTGGATCCCCGTGCAAAAGAGCTGGCGTTTGAACGAAAAGCACTACGGTATGCTCCAAGGTCTCAACAAGAGCGAAACCGCTGCTAAGTATGGTGAAGAACAAGTACTCGTTTGGCGTCGTAGCTTCGACATCGCTCCTGATGCTATCGCTGAAGACGACAAGGAACGCAACCCCAAATATGAAGCTCGCTACGCTGAAGTGGCTGACGCAGAACTTCCCCGCACCGAGTCTTTGAAAGACTGCATTGGTCGCACACTCCCCTACTGGACTGCTGTCATCTTCCCCACACTCAAAAAGGTGGACGACCTCCTCGTTGTAGCTCACGGCAACAGCCTTCGCGGTGTCATCAAGCACCTCAAGGGCATCAGCGACCAAGACATCATCAGCCTCAACCTTCCCACAGCTCTTCCCTACGTGTTTGAGTTTGACGATGATCTCAACCTTGTGAAAGACTACTTCCTCGGTGATCCTGAAGAAATCAAGAAGCTCCAAGAAGCAGTTGCTAACCAAGGCAAGAAATAAAAAGTGAGTTCCCCAGCTCCTAACGAGGACTCACTATGAGGACACTCCCCTAGGAGCTAAACCACTTACTTTCTTCACAAAGAGGCTGTGTCAAACATCTTGTTTTGATGCAGCCTCTCCTTATAGGAAAATCACGCACTGCAACGACTCTCGCTTGCTTCCCCCAACAACATACCCTGCGTGACAATCCACACACTTCTACCCTCTCCGGCAACGCTATATGAAATTCTCCTCCCAGCTTCCTTCCCTTCCCGGCATACTCTTCATTGCTCTCCTAGCAGGAGCCGCCACCGCCTTGAGCACCCTTCCCTTTTTCCAACACCTATCCTTCTCTCCCCTCATTGTCGGCATCCTCATCGGCATCCTCTTTGCCAATACCCTCGGCCGATACCTCCCCGAACAATGGCGCAGCGGACTCAAGTTTTGCAGCAAACGCATCTTGCGCATCGGTATCATCTTCTTTGGATTCCGACTCACCCTCAACGACGTGGCACAAGTGGGACTCTCCGCAGTAGCCCTCGATGCCATCATCGTCTGCTCCACCCTCGGACTCGGCATCCTCGTGGGGAAGTGGCTCAAAATGGACAAAGAAACCACCCTGCTCACCTCCTCGGGCAGTGCCATTTGTGGTGCAGCGGCCGTGCTAGGCGCAGAAACCACTCTCAAATCTGAAGCCTACAAAACTGCAGTGGCCGTTTCCACAGTGGTTCTCTTCGGCACACTCTCTATGTTCCTCTATCCCCTCTTGTATCGCAACGGATTCTTCCCCCTCTCACCTCGCGAAATGGGACTCTACACCGGTTCCACTGTCCACGAAGTGGCACACGTTGTGGGTGCTTCCAATGCCATGGGCAAAGACGTGGCCGAAGTGGCTGTGATTGTCAAAATGATACGCGTCATCATGCTCGTTCCCGTGCTCCTCTGTTTCAGTTGGTTCGCACGTTCCAGCAGTAAAACCTCCACCTCAGGACAACGCAAACTCGTCATTCCCTGGTTTGCCATTCTCTTCCTCTGCGCCATCGCCCTCAACACACTCCTCGCGCTCACCCCAGCTGTGACTGCCCCCATCCAAACCATCGACAACTTCGCGCTCACCATGGCTATGACCGCTTTGGGTTGCGAAACAACGCTCGACAAATTCCGTCAAGCCGGTTGGCGTCCCTTTGTTTTGGCACTCGTGCTCTATGTTTGGCTCGTGTTGGGAGGATTCTTGGTGGTCAAAGGCCTTTCTTGGGCAGGTTTCATCGCCTAATCTAGAAAATATAGCAACAACAAACACCCTCATTATGAAGAAATCACTCTTTTCCATCCTTTTTTGGGGTATGAGTGCCATCATGGCCTCAGCCCAAAACGTGTTTCCCACACCATCTGTGTCGCTCACCAGCGAAACGCCCATTGCGTTGTCATCCCCCAAGGCTGATATTATGGGGCAATCTTACACCACCGATTTTACTACGCTAGAGTCACCACAAACTTTGTTCACCACAACAACGACCGAAGCTTCACACCAACAACATACTGATGGCCAGCGTCGCAAGTTCCATCCCCATCTAGCAGGCATTGCTGATATCGGCATCGGAACAGCCCTCGATTTCAACCTCACCATTGGTTCGCAACTCACTTCTTTCTTCTACTTAGGGGCAGGTCTCAACACGATATATTGGCACGATGGATTCATTAAGCAGAATAACAGAGCCGACATCCATGCCATCATCAATCCTCGTTTTGAAATCCCCTTCCGCTCAAACATCATCCCCTACGTAGACTTAAAGACTGGTATTGCCGCTACTCACAAACACGGAGCATTCGTCTCCCTCAGCACTGGATTGCAGCTAGACCAATTCATCATCGGCGTTGGATATACTATACAAACCACCAATGAAGAATACACCGACTTCACTGTTGGTAGTGGCTGTATAGGCACTTACTACACCAATTACGCTTACGAAGGTTTCTCCCTCCGTATGGGGCTGAAATTCTAGTCCTCCATCCAAACAGCCGGCAAGTCCAGTGAAAACAAAAGTGTGAAAATACCTATAATTCACTCTCTCACGTGCGCGCGTACGCGCGCGCCCTACAGGAGTTTTTGTGTTTTTGCTGTCACAAGTGTCACACATTGCAGCATAGTCACAGCATAGTCAACTCATTATCAAACTATTAAGTAGACCCTTTAACATCTATCTAGGTTTTATCGGCAGACAAAGGGGAAATGAGTACAAAAATAACACGTTGTTTTGGATAAAACGACACGTCACTTTTCATAAAACGACACGTCGTTTGAAGCAAAACAACACGTCACTTTTCACAAACCAGCCCAAGGGGGATGGTGACACTTGTGACAGCAAAAAATGCAAAATCCCTGTACTGGGGGCGCATGCTGCGCGCACGCTACACGCGCGAGAGGGAGACAGGTACACACGCATTCGGCAGTTATCGCTAATAGGAGAAATTGGCGACTGCATCGCAGTGAAAAACACATCCGTTTTGCAAAATAAAAATAGCATTCTCGTGTTACAGAAAAATTTTTCGTCACTTTTCTGCGTTTTTTTCACTCATCAGGGCAATATCTAACCATATACTTGTAGAGGGCGCATCGAAAAGGTGCAGCACTTCATCACATTTCTACTTACACGGCGAAGGCCACACCAACATATCACGCAAGAAAACCTTGCACACCTTCCTCCTCTCTCACGATTGAGAGAGAACCTCTCCGCAAATTGACGATTCAACTCGTTTGGTCGAGAGCAACAGAATAATAAACCCAAATCTAGGTGTATTCTCACAGGAAGTGGGAAACATTGGTCACCTCGAAATAAATCAGTAAATTTGCGGCGCAAAGATTGCACACTTTCCTCGATAGTGAGCTAAGAAGAAAACGAGTCGGGAGAAAGGTTGCTTGTGGTCAGGGCAACAATCGCGGCCCGTCCATCGTCAATGACAAACAAACGCACTAAAAATATGAGTGAACAACAAAAGAAAATCAAGCAGCTTGTAGAGCTTCGCGCAAAAGCCCGTCTCGGCGGTGGCGAAGTAGCAATCGACAAGCAGCACGCTAAGGGCAAAGCAACAGCACGTGAACGCATCGCCCTTCTCGTAGACGAAGGTAGTTTTGAAGAACTCGACATGTTCAAACTACATCGCTGCCACGACTTCGGCATGGAAAAGAAACACTTCTACGGTGACGGCGTGGTGTGTGGTAGTGCCACCATCAACGGCCGTTTGGTGTATCTCTATGCGCAAGATTTCACAGTCAATGGCGGTTCGCTCTCCAAGACCATGGCTGAGAAAATCTGCAAAGTGCAAGATCTCGCTGTGAAGATGGGCGCACCCTGCATCGGACTGAATGACTCTGGTGGTGCTCGTATCCAGGAAGGTATCAACGCTTTGGCTGGTTTTGCCGACATTTTCCAACGCAACATCGAAGCTTCGGGTGTGGTGCCTCAAATCTCTGGTATCTGTGGCCCTTGCGCTGGTGGTGCAGTTTACTCTCCTGCTTTGACCGACTTCATCGTGATGCTCGAGGGCGTGAGCTATATGTTCCTCACGGGCCCCAAAGTGGTGAAGACGGTGACGGGCGAAGAGGTGACACAAGAAGAACTTGGCGGTGCAAGTGTCCACACCAAGAAGAGCGGTGTAGCACATTTCAGTGCAAAGACTGAAGAAGAATTCGCAGGTCTCATCCGCCGTTTGCTTTCTTTCCTCCCCCAAAACAACCGAGAACGCGCTCCTCGCGTGGAATGCACTGACCCCATCGATCGCAAGAAGCACTCCTCAACGAAATCATCCCCGACAACCCCAACATGGCATACGACATGTATGAAGTGATTGGCGCAGTGGTGGACAATGGTGAGTTCCTCGAAGTGCAACGCGATTTTGCACAAACATCATCATCGGTTTCGCTCGCTTCAACGGTCAGAGCGTGGGTATCGTGGCCAACCAACCTAAGGTTTACGCTGGTGTGCTCGATGTGAATGCTAGCCGCAAGGGTGCACGCTTCGTGCGTTTCTGCGACGCCTTCAACATCCCCATCGTGAGCTTGGTAGACGTGCCTGGTTTCTTACCTGGTACGGGTCAGGAATACAACGCTGTCATCTCCAACGGTGCGAAGTTGCTCTACGCTTACGGCGAAGCTACTGTACCTAAGGTGACTGTAAACCTCCGCAAGAGCTATGGTGGTTCGCACATCGTGATGGGTAGTAAACAACTCAAGACCGACGTGAACTATGCTTGGCCTTCTGCAGAAATCGCTGTGATGGGTGCTAGTGGTGCTGTGGCTATCCTCAGTGCTAAGGCTGCCAAAGAACAAGCAGATCCCAAAGCCTTCTTGGCTCAGAAGGAAAAGGAGTACAACGAATTGTTCACCAATCCTTACAAGGCTGCTGCCGAGGGTTACATCGACGATGTAATCGAACCTCGCAACACTCGTTTCCGCATCTGCCGCGCACTCGAGCAAATTGCAAGCAAGAACGACAGCCGTCCTGCTAAGAAACACGGCAACGAACCGCTCTAATGAGCACGAATCAATGTCTGTTGGTGGTGACTGTGCCACATCATTGGTGGCATCGTCTCAAACAGACAACGAATCGCTCTAATTTTTAGACGACAATGAAAGTATTTGAATATAACTTTGGTGGACGTGCGGTGCGCATCTCGCTGAGCGAGCAACAAGGCACCATCGTTGCGGTGGAAGAAGATGGCCAAAAATATCAGCCTTCTGAAGCAGAAATGCCACTCTATGCAGGCCTCATCAGTCTTGCACTCGCACAATATGACTGCGAAGAAGTGCACGACGAAGAACCAAGCGTGCTGACCTTTAAGGCGCAACCAACGGTGTGGAACGATCCCGCATTGCAGTTCACTCAAGACTCATTTTCCAATAGATAATCCATAATGAGAACATATAGTTACACGATCAATGGTGCACGCTATGACGTGACCATCGAATCGCTCCGCGACCAAGTGGCGAAACTCAATGTCAATGGTGTCGCTTTTGATGTGGAAATCCTCGGTGCTCCCCTCTCTGAAGGCGATCTTCCCGAAGTGGCTGCAGCTGCGGCTCCTGCAGCTCCAGTGGCAGCAGCTCCTAAAGCAGAAGCCGCTCCTGCTCCTGCCGCTAAAGGCGCAGCTGGTGCAGGCGAACCTGTGAATGCTCCTCTCCCTGGTGTGGTGACCAAAGTGTTGGTTGCTGCGGGTCAGGCTGTGAAGAAGGGCGACACTGTGGTGGTGCTCGAAGCAATGAAGATGGAAAATAACATCACCGCAGAGTGCGACGGCACAGTGACGGGCATCTGCGTGGCTGCTGGCGACAGTGTGCTCGAAGGCACTACTCTGCTCACCATCGGATAATCCGCAATCGGTCATTAGCCCGTAATAGTGCTACATATACCGCATTTTGCGTGGCTCAATCTACAAAAAAGCCTCTTGCTTCACCGCAAGGGGCTTTTTTTTAACCCCAATAAGTCGTTAGATCCTGAACAGATTTTATTTGATTGTTGAGCAGATGGTTGGTTGTGAGTTCGAAAGCGTAGCGGGCTACGTCGAAAACAAACAAGATGCCAACAAGGAAATGAAAGATGGCAGGAAGTTGTTTTATCAATAACTAGGGTCACCATAACGCTCCAATGATCGATTAGGTATAATACAAAAGGCGCGACACACCCTCCGTATGTCTCGCCTTTCGTATTAATCATTAATGCGTGAAGAAGTATAGTATTCTCTACGTGTGCGCACCATTCTTGATTCAAGGCTATACAAGCCATATTTTCAACAATTGTTCAAGCAAAACACCGAGAAATCATACTCTTAAAGCATTATCACGAAAACAGCCCCTATTAGTGGCTACGTAGGCTACTACTAATGAGTAGAACGCACGCCAACAGCACAAGAAGCACTGGATAAACGAACACCCAAATGGGTGCTCCTATTTCAGGGTTGGATGAAGAGAGTTGTTGCATAAAAGAGTACCAGAAAAACACTAGCGGAAGCACTCCTAACACCCAAACCACCACTTCAGCAATAAGTAGTCGATTACGAAAACGACGTTCTTCTTCGCTCTCAGTTTTGACAAGGAAAGGTCCCCAGATAGCCCCAAAGGGCAGGATCAATCCCAACAACGTCCACAAAATCATTTTTACAGTAGGTTTCATAAGCTTGTTATTTGGAGAAAAATTAGAAATATAACATACAAAGCAATTTATCATTAAATATCAATTACCTCATAATTAAACCGAGAACCTCATTACCGGCTTAATGTAGTTGCATCGAACAATCCTTATTACACGTTGCAACATTGAGGAACTGAATAGTTGCAAATGTATAGAATTCAACCTTCCCTCCCAAACAAATATCCAGTATTCTACAAAAAAGCACTCAACTTTAACATTCCCCCAACCTAAACTAGACGAAACTTATCAAACGAGCAACTATCGTTTACACATAAAACGAAAAAACAAGCAAAACAAAAACACAAAGACAGATTCCCGACTAATTCCATTACACTTTCAATTTATCCTAAGGTAGTACACAGCCTTTTTTAACGTGCAAAAGACAACGGAATTCTGTCAAAGTCGTAATTTTGCAACCAACTTGCGGTGCTGTCCGCAAATTTTGAATCCCAATCGGTCATTAGGCTGTTATAGTTCTGCATCGAATGACCTATTTGGGTAAAAACTCTACACTATTATGACGGTTCTTGCATTCACGCTCATTCTCCTCTTCGGAGCTTTTGCTGCTGGTCTTTTGGGTTCGCTCACCGGACTGGGAGGAGGTGTCGTGGTTATTCCCCTGCTGACACTGTGTTTTGGCATCGATTTCCACTACGCAGTTGGGGCAGCTTTGGTGGCATCCATCGCCACTTCTAGCGGTTCGGGGTCGGCTTATGTGAAAGAAGGCATCACCAACATCCGCTTGGGAATGCTGCTCGAAATTGCTACAACGATTGGGGCGGTGATTGGCGCAGCAGTGGCTGTATATTTCAACAACAGCGTGCTGGCGGTCATCTTTGGTTTGGCTCTCACCACTACTGCACTGGCGCAACGACGCAAACACGCAGATCATTCCAACGTGCAAGGTAGCGAAATGGCGCGCAAACTCAAACTCTATGGCGATTATCCTTTGCCCGATGGCACAAACAAGCTTATCAACTCACCAACGTGGCCGGTGGGTTCTCGGTGATGGCGTTAGCAGGCTTTTTATCGGGCATCCTCGGCATTGGTTCGGGTGCGCTGAAGGTGATTGCGATGGATGGTTGTATGAAAGTACCGTTCAAGGTGAGCACCACAACCTCAAACTTTATGATTGGTGTGACGGCTTGTGCCTCAGCCGTGGTCTACATTCAGCGAGGCAACATTGTGCCTGGCATTGCTTTCCCAGTGATGATTGGTGTGTTGGCGGGTGCGCTCACTGGTGCGCGCTTGTTGAAGAAAATGAACGTGAGTTTGCTCCGCAAAATCTTCTTCTACGCTATTCTGGCTGTGGCTGTCAATATGATTTATATGGGTTTTTCAGGAGGATTGCGCTAAGGATTCTCTGAAAATCACATTATTATGGCCTACTCGTGCTTCGTTGCAACGGTAGACGCTACGAAAACAAGACTTCTCCACACCTTTTCAAAGAACAAACGATATGGATATCCAACAACTCATCGGCAACACCCTGCGTTGGGGCGTGATTCTGGCTTGTCTTTTGGCGAGTATTGGGGGCATCTATTACTTGCTTCAACACGGACTAGACACGGTGCCCGACTATCGTCATTTTGACATTGTTTCCGCAGCAGCGCAGTCTAACATCACAACTTTCACTGGATTGTGGCAAGGCATTCTCCATGGTGACGCAGCCAGTTGCATACAAGTGGGCGTTATTGTGCTCATCCTCACTCCCGTGGCGCGTGTGGTGCTGTCTTTGTTTGACTTCATCGTGGAACGAGATTGGCTCTATATGGCGATTACCGCGTTGGTGTTGGGCATCATCGTGAGCAACTCTCTCGGTGGGGTGCACCACTAATCGAGATGTATCTATCTGACTGTTTTTCAAGAAGCAAGATAGTTCTATCAGTTGGGTTCATCACCAAATTCGATATATCATCCATCTTGACTGTTCACTAAATTCGATTTATCACACTCTAATTACGCTATTTTCGTATGAAAAAATGTATTTTCTTGGCTCTCGCAGCTATGGTTGCGCTTTTGCCAGCTTCTGCAAAGGAGAAACCAACCTTTGATCCTAATCAAGCAGCTACTTTTGGTGCGCATATCTCGGCTGGATATGGCATTGCACTCGGTGTTCAAGCTCAATATAATCTCGACGAACCTATCCGTCTTGAAGGACATGTGTCCACTACACTTGCTGATTTCCCCTATATTATTTTTGGTGTGAATGGTCACTACCTCTTCCCCATGAATAAACAAATCACACTCTACCCAATCGTCGGAGTAGAAGCTGGTTTGGGAAATGCTCCTGGCTATATTGGTGCTAACTTTGGTGGTGGTGCACAATTGGAACTCACCAATAACATTTTCCTCACCACAGAATTGACTGGAATCATCAGCCGTGCTTCTACAGGTCGTCTGACGGTGGGTATGCACTATCGCTTCTAATCAATAGAATTGGAGGAGAAGAGGCTCAAACGTCAAGAGACGCTTCTTTAACCTTCCTCTTCTATTTCGTCTTCTCAAGACTGCGTCAAAATAGAATTTGGCGCAGTCTTGCTCGTTTTGAAAGAGATTTTCCCACAAAATGTAAGGAAAAGACGATGAAACAACGATATTTAGAACCATTGTGGGAGGAAAACAAAAAAAACTTTGTATTTTTGCACGATAGTAGATAGTTCTGCCTGTTGAACATAAAGAGCCAATGAGTGCTCGTGCAAAAAATGGGACACAAAGAACGCATTCCTACTTTTTATCACTGTAATCTCTATTCGCAACAGGTGTAACCAACACATCCGTGCCACAATGAAACAGTTCAAACTCATCAACAACATCGCAGGTTGGCTCGTGTTTCTCATCGCAGCCTTTACCTACATCTCGACAGTAGAACCCACGGCTTCGTTCTGGGACTGTCCTGAGTTTATCACTACTGCCTATCGCCTAGAAGTGGGTCACCCCCCTGGTGCACCTTTCTTTATGCTCACGGGCAAGTTCTTCTCTCTCTTTGCTTCAAGTCCGGAACAGGTGGCTTATTGGATCAACGTGATGAGTGCTACACTCTCCGCGTTCTGTATCCTGTTCCTATTCTGGAGCATTACGCACTTGGCGCGCAAACTCATCTGCACGGACGGTGTGGTGAACAGCGTGGCGCAGACCATCACCATCATAGCTTGTGGTGTGGCTGGTGCTTTGGCTTACACTTGGAGCGATACTTTTTGGTTCTCTGCCGTAGAAGGTGAGGTTTATGCCTACTCTTCTATGTTCACCGCGTTGGTGTTTTGGCTGATTCTCAAATGGGAAGACAATGCAGACGCTCCTCATTCTGACCGCTGGCTCGTCCTCATCTTCTATCTCACAGGTCTTTCCATCGGTGTCCACCTGCTCAACCTCCTTTGCTTACCTGCCATCGTGTTGGTATATTACTACAAGAAATATCCCAACGCAAATCTCAAAGGTTCGCTCCTTGCACTCGGTTTGAGCATTGTGCTTGTGGCGGCTGTGCTCTATGGTGTCGTACCAGGCATCGTGAAAGTGGGCGGCTGGTTTGAGTTGTTCTTTGTGAACACAGTCGGTTTACCTTTCAACACAGGTTTGGTGATTTACATCTAGCCTTGATTGGCGTGGTGGGTGCTGCGATTTGGAGCACCACACAACAACGCCGTGAACTTGCCATCGGACTTTACCTTGCGAGCGTGGCGATGCTGGGTATTCCTTTCTATGGTAAAGGTATCGTGGGACCTCTCCTCATTGGTGCTGTGGTTCTGGCACTACTTGGCGCACTGCTTTATTGGAAACGCAACGGAGAATACGTGGTGCGCAAACGCGTACTCAACACTTCGCTGTTGTGCATGCTGATGCTGATGATTGGCTACTCCACTTATGCGGTGATTGTCATCCGCTCCGTGGCGAACCCTCCCATGGATCAAAACTCTCCTGAAGACATCTTCTCTCTCGGAACTTATCTCAACCGTGAACAATACGGCACAAAACCTCTCCTCTACGGTGAAGCCTACACTTCGCAAGCTGTGGGATATACCAAAGAAGAGACTGTGCAACGTCACGAGAAAAAAGATGCCAACGAACCTGACCGCTACGACGTGGTAGAGGTGATGGGACAACCAGTGTTCCCCAGTGCACAAAAGATGCTCTTCCCCCCGCATGCACTCACGCAAACACGCTAGCCTCTACAACGAATGGCTCGGTGGTGTGGAAACAAAGTCGGTGGATGTTTCTGGTGAATATGAGGGACAACCTTATAGTTTCGCAGGAGAAATGCCTACACAGATGGACAACCTCCGCTTCTTCCTCTCCTATCAAATCAATTTTATGTACTGGCGCTACTTTATGTGGAACTTCGCCGGTCGTCAAAATGACGTTCAAAGTTATGGAGAACTGGAACACGGACAATGGATTACGGGTATTCCCTTCATCGACAATGCACTCTACGGTGATCAGTCACTCCTTCCCGATGATTTGAAAGCAAACAAAGGACACAATGTGTTCTATTGCTTACCCTTGTTGCTTGGTTTGGCTGGTCTTTTCTGGCAAGCATATCGCGGAAAGAAAGGTATCCAACAATTTTGGGTAGTCTTCTTCCTCTTCTTCATGACAGGTCTTGCCATCGTGCTCTATTTGAACCAAACACCTAGCGAACCTCGCGAACGCGACTATGCTTATGCTGGTTCGTTCTATGCGTTCGCCATTTGGATTGGTTTGGGTGTAGCCGCTATCGTCGAAGGTCTTCGCCGGGTGAAAGTGCCTCATCTCGCAGCTGCCGGCATTGCTTCTGTCATTGCAGTGGCTATTCCGCTGCAAATGGTGAGCCAAACATGGGACGACCACGACCGCTCAGGACGCACTGCCGCTCGCGACTTTGGTTTGAACTATCTCAACTCGCTCGACGAAAGGGAAATCCTGTAATCTTCACCAATGGCGACAACGACACCTTCCCTCTTTGGTATAACCAAGATGTAGAAGGCAACCGCACCGATGCGCGTGTCTGCAACTTGTCTTACCTCTCCACAGACTGGTATATCGACCAAATGCGTCGTCCAGCTTGGAACAGTCCTGCACTTCCCATCACTTGGAATCGTTGGGAATATGTGGACAATGTGGGTGGACACGATCTCATTCGCATTGTGCCGATGAACGACAAGTTGGAAGAACTCAAGCAACAATTCGCTGCAGAAGGCAAAAAAGTCGACCCATTTGAACTCTCTTATGTGATTGACAACTTCGTTCGCAACAAAGACTTTGGCTTCATTCCTACCGACTCACTCGTGATGACCGTAGACAAAGCCGCCATTTTGCGCAGCGGAATGAAATTGCCTAACGGAAAAGACAGCATCCCCGACAAGATGGTGATTTCCCTCAAAGGAAAGAGCAAACTCTTCAAGAACGATATGATGATGTATGAGATGCTCGCTCACCACAATTGGACACGTCCGCTCTACATGAGCACGACTCTCGGCAGCGATTCTCAAGCCGGTCTCGAGAAATTCTTGATGCTCGAAGGACTTGCAGCGCGCATCACTCCATTTGCTTCGCAAAATGAGAAAGTAGACACGCAGCGCATGTTCGACAACTTTATGAAGAAGTTCCGCTATGGCAACATTGCTGACCCCAATGTTTATGTTGACCAAACGATTATGCGCATGTGTCTCACCCATCGTATGCGCATGGTACAACTCGCAGCGCAACTCCTCAAAGAAGGTCGCAAAAATGACGCACTCCTCGTGCTCAACAAGTGCGAACAAGCCTTCCCAGAGCGACAAGTGCCTTACGATTTCTTCTCACTTGGATTTAGCCCCAATGGCAACAAGTTCTTGATGCCCGATGTTTATCGTCAATTAGGACGCACCGCTGACGCACGTCGCCTTCTCGTGGCAGTTGCCAAAAACACAACGCAATACATCAACTGGGCTAGCACACTATCCGAGAGTCGCCTTGCTTCTTACGGCAATACCTTGATGCAAAAGATGCAAGTACTGCAAATGCGCTAGACGGTCTCAGAGAAATCAACGCTCCAGAAGCAAAGGTTTACGACAACTTCTTGCGCAACCTCGAGCGCACACCAGCTGGACAAGTGATCATCCAGCGTATGATGGAACGCGAACGCCAAATGCAAATGCAGCAACAGCAAAGTGCTATGCCTGCAATGCCTGACGAAGCTGAATAAATAATTAAGAAATTAGCCCCAGACCTTATGTGTCTGGGGCAGATTTCTACCATCGTGACAGCAGTTGCTGCCCCTCTCTTTTGAGTGTACACTATGATCATCGAACAACCCGCTTTTTTCCTCCGTTGGCTCTATCCAAACGCACTTTGGCGCATGGATCCCAATGAGCATTCGGTCTATCTCACCTTCGATGACGGACCGATACCAGAGGTGACACCTTGGGTGCTCGATGTGTTGGAGAAATACAACATCAAAGCCACATTCTTCATGGTGGGCGACAACATTCGCAAATATCCCGACATATTTGAGGAAGTGCGCCGCCGCGGCCACCGACTGGGGAACCACACCTTCAACCACATCTCAGGACATCTCCACGGCATCAGCAGTTATGTGCGCAATGTGGAGCGTGCCAATGAATATCTCCACACAGATCTCTTTCGTCCACCGCATGGATGGATGAAATGGCGACAATACAATGCCATCTCCAGAAGATATCGCGTGGTAATGTGGGACTTGGTGACCCGTGACTATTCCACTCACCTCACAGGAAAGGATGTTTTAGCCAATGTGCGCCACTATGCACGCAATGGAAGCATCATCACCTTCCATGACAGCATCAAGAGTTACGAGAAGCTCCAATACGCGCTCCCTCGCGCCATTGAGTGGTTGCTGAAACAAGGTTACGAATTCAAGGTTTTTCCCTAACCCACACCACGATATTCCCTGCCTTCTCTCCCTACTTTCGTGGTTCACTCCACAGTTCTCTCAACACAGACACAACACATGATTCTTTCCTCCAAATACATCAAAGCCGAAGCACAACGCCTCGGCTTTTTTGCTTGTGGCATCTCCCCTGCGCTCCCCATGGACGCAGAACACGTGGCACGGCGTCAGCAGTGGCTCGATGAAGGTATGCACGGAGAAATGAGCTATCTCGAGCGCAATGAAGACAAACGTCGTGATCCTCGTCTTCTGGTCGAAGGAGTGCAGTGCATTGTTTCTGTTGCACTCAATTACTATACGTTCGTTCCCGAAGAAAGCGCACCAGAGTACTATCCAACAGAAGACAAGACAGCAGAAAACACAACAGAACACGCAACATCAACCACCTCCCCCAACACTTTTGATGCAGAAAACACAAACCGCTCGTCCTTTTCCCCTGCATCCACAACAAATCTGCGCAGAGGAAAACAAAAAGAACGCTATATTCCCCTAGCGCGCTACGCCCGCGGCAAAGACTATCACGACGAGATGAAAGCCCGATTGTTTCAACTTTTGGGAAACATCCGCCAACACCTCATCGACAACGGCCACACCGCAGCAGCCGAACAGTTAGAAGGTTCACGAGTGTTCACCGACACCGCGCCCGTCGACGAACGCTACTGGGCATGGAAATCGGGACTCGGTTGGATTGGGAAAAATTCTCAGTTGATTATCCCCGGAGCTGGGAGTTATTTCTTTCTTGGAGAACTCTTTCTCACGCTCCCTGCAGATGCCTTCGACAGTCCTGTGGAGAATAGTTGCGGCACCTGCACAAAGTGTTTGAGAGCCTGCCCAGCGCAGTGCCTCAGCGAACGAGGATTGGATGCACGCAAATGCCTTTCTTACCTCACCATCGAATACCGCGGAGAAGAACTGCCCGAAGGCACAGGAGAAAAGATGGGCGAAATGTTCTACGGTTGCGACCGCTGTGGCGATGTCTGTCCGTGGAATCGCCTAGCACGTCCCACCAATATCGAGGCTTTTCAACCCTCTCCTGCGCTCCTTGCTATGACTTGGGAAGACTGGCGCCATCTCACCCTCGAACAATATCGCACCCTCTTCAAAGGTTCTGCTGTGAAACGCGCCAAATACGAAGGATTGACGCGCAATATCAAAGCCATTTCTCCAACTCCTTCCCCCTCAGACGTCAGTACTACGTCCACAGCCCCTCAATCGCAGACAGAGGATTAGTCCCACTACAACACCGATACAGCGTATTTCCTCCCGCACAAGAAGCATCTATTAAACGCAGGAATATAGAAGGAGGTGGTGCAAATCTTGTTTTTGCACCACCTCCTTTGACAAATCAAATCCTATTGGGATCAACCCAATTTTGCGCGGAGATTCTTGAGCATATCAGTCGTCATCGTGTCCAAATCGAATTGTGGTTTCCAATCCCATTCTGCACGAGCGGCAGAGTCATCCAAACTGTTAGGCCAAGAATTAGCAATAGATTGCTTGAGCGCGTCCACTTGATACTCCATTTCGAAGCCTGGCACTTGCTTTTGAATAGCCGCTAGAATTTCGTTAGGTTCAAAACTCATCGCTGCAATGTTGAAACTATTGCGGTGGATGAGACGATCGGGATTAGCCTCCATCAGTTGCACACAAGCATTCAACGCGTCAGGCATATACATCATATCCATATAGGTACCTGCACCGATGGGACAAATAAACTTTTCACCCTTCACTGCGGAATAGTAAATGTCTACAGCATAGTCCGTGGTGCCACCTCCTGGAGGAGTGACGTAGGAAATGAGCCCAGGGAAACGAACCGAACGAGTGTCTACGCCATACTTGCGGAAATAATAGTCAGAAAGCAATTCAGTGGTCACTTTGGTGACACCGTAGATGCTGCGCGGACGCTGAATGGTGTCTTGTGGAGTAGCATCTGCAGGCGTTTCGGGGCCAAAGCAAGCAATAGAAGAGGGGGTAAAGACAGAGCAACTATTTTGACGAGCCACTTCGAGAACATTCCAAAGACCATCTACACCGATTTTCCAAGCCAACTGGGGCTTTCCTTCAGCCACGACAGAAAGGAGAGCTGCCAAATTGAACATCGCATCAATTTGGTATTTTTTGACAACAGCATCCAAACAAGCCGCGTCAGTGACGTCACAAATGGCAGCTGGGCCCGATTCGAGCAACTCGCCCCTGGGTTCTGCCCCTTTGATGTAGCCACACACCACAGCATCGTTACCGTAGATGCTGCGTAGTTTCATAGTAAGCTCTGAGCCGATTTGCCCAGTGGCACCAATGACCAAAATCTTTTTCATTGAGATGAGTAAGAAAATAAACGTGAGAAGGTGATGAATGTCTGTCGAACCTCGTGCAAGTTTTTGCAGGAGGAGCGGCTGAGCTGTATTTTTGCAAAGGCAAAATTACAGAATGCCCACAGAAATACAAAAGAAAAGAGAGGCTTTTTTTTGAAAAATGCACTATCGCTTGGGATATATACGGAATTTATGCAGAATTATACCTTATTTCCGTCATTCATTCGAAATCTAACCCAATTCAGGCATTTGATTCCGAATAGATTTCAATGGATTGTTGAGCAGATGGTTGTTCGTGAGTTCGAAGGCGTAGCGGGTTACGTCAAGAACGAACGTTTTCGTTAAGCCAAATGAGCAGCACCGAGCTTGCTCGAGTTATGCCATGGCGAGAAAACGAAGGATGAAATCCAACAAGAAACAGGTGCCAACAAGAAAATGAAAGATGGCAGGAAGTTATATTCTCTGCAAGAAATTGCACAATAACGGTCTAATGACCGATTTGGGTTTAATATATTGGATTGGCTTTCGCCGTGAAAGTGGAATTGAAGATTGGGAGCGCACAACTTGATTGCGTCCCTAAATATATAGGGGTCGATATAGCCCCCAAGAGGGAAAAATCAAGGAAAAAGTGACAAAACATTTTTCTGTACCATCGTTTTGCATAGTGTAGATGACAAAACACTGCGTCGTTGTGCTTTTCTTTCTCACGTACGCGTGTACGCGCGCGCATTCCAACAGCGATGTTGATTTTTTGCTGTCACAAGTGTCACACTAGGAGAAAAATTCGGAGAGAAAACAGCTCGAAATGCAGTCGAAACGCGGAAAAATACCGGAATAAAAGACACAAAACACGCATTTTGCGCTGCATTTTCAAGTTGATTTCAGCGGGATACCCATCCCTTTTGTTAAAACACATTCACAACCACACAGTAACTAACAGAATTTCAACGTCTTACCTCCAAACCTGTGACACTTGTGACAGCAAAAACACAAAAACTCCTGTAACACGCGCGTACGCGTACGCGCGAGAAGGTGTGATTATATGGATTTTCACTTTTCCACAAACTCAGTTTTTGATTTCCGTTTCTCCACTAGTCTTTTTTGTCCATCCCATCGTGCATTAAAAACGAGCCGTCACTTTCCATAAAACGACACGTTGTTTTCATCAAAACAACACGTCATTTTCCACAAAACAAGCCGTCGTTTTCATCAAAACATCACGTCACTTTTTAGGACACAACACTTTGATTGGAGAGAAAAGAAACTCCCCAATCCAAGATGTGTGGCACACACAGCACAAAAAAGCACAAAAAGCGAGTCTGCATTTGGAGCAATGAAAAGAAAGTTGTAAATTTGTGGCCGAAATACGAACGAGGACAGATTTGACTGCTTGCAACCTCAAGAAAAAATGCTAAAACGATAAGTCACGATCCCCACCCTATGTCATCGACTTGGATGGACATATCGGAGGAAGACTTCAAACATTTATTCTTGCTCTCGCACACACACTGATTTGTTCCGTTCTGCTTTCGCTATTGCGATGGGCAGACGTTTTTGTTTGTACCTACGCAAATCAGTATTTATTTAATCTACCCCTCTCTACAACATCAACCCTATTATGGCATATCTCTTTACCTCAGAATCGGTGTCGGAAGGACATCCCGACAAAGTGGCAGACCAAATCTCTGATGCACTGCTCGACCAATTTTTAGCCTTTGACCCTAGTTCGAAAGTGGCGTGCGAAACGCTTGTGACCACGGGACAAGTGGTGGTGGCTGGCGAAGTGAAATCAGAAGCTTATGTGGATCTACAAGACACGATTCGTCGCACCATTCAACGTATTGGCTACACCAAGGCTGAATATATGTTTGACGCCAATAGCTGTGGCATTTTCTCAGCAATCCACGACCAAAGCGATGACATCAATCGCGGTGTGGAGCGCGAAGCTCCCGAAGAACAAGGGGCTGGCGACCAAGGTATGATGTTTGGTTATGCCAACAACGAGACAGACCGCTATATGCCGTTGCCGCTCTCGTTGGCACACGACATCTTGATTGTTTTGGCCGACATTCGTCGCGAGGGTAAGGTGATGACTTATCTTCGTCCCGACTCAAAGAGCCAAGTGACGGTGGAATATGACGACAACGGCCGTGCGGTGCGCATTGACACCATTGTGGTGAGCACGCAGCACGACGACTTTGTTTCGGCAGAAGAAGCCGGTAGTCAGCAGGCAGCAGACGAGAAGATGTTGGCGCAGATTCGCAAAGATGTGATTGAGATTCTCATTCCTCGCGTGCTTGAACAACGCGTGACTACGCCTGAAGTGAAAGCGCTTTTTGAACAAAGCGAAATCACCTATCACGTGAATCCCACAGGCAAGTTTGTGATTGGTGGTCCTCACGGCGACACTGGACTCACGGGTCGTAAAATCATTGTAGACACCTACGGTGGTAAGGGTGCTCACGGCGGTGGTGCTTTCTCTGGAAAGATCCTTCAAAGGTGGACCGCTCTGCGGCTTATGCTGCGCGTCACATTGCCAAAAACATGGTGGCAGCAGGAGTGGCTGACGAGATGTTGGTGCAGTTGGCTTATGCCATCGGTGTGGCTGAACCCGTGAGTGTGTTTGTGGACACCTATGGTAAGAGTCATGTGGAATTGAGCGATGGAGAAATCGCAGAACGCGTGAAAAAGCTCTTTGCGCTTCGTCCTCACGACATTGAGAAGAACCTTCGTCTTCGTCAACCCATCTACGAAGAAACAGCTCGCTATGGTCACATGGGTCGCAGCAACCGCGTGATCACCAAAACTTTCCAACCTAAGGGTGAAGAGCCGCGCACGCTCGAAGTGGAACTCTTCACGTGGGAGAAACTGGATCGTGTGGAAGACATTAAGAAGGAATTTGGCCTCAACTAAAGATGAATATCACTGTTTATGCAGCATCTTCGGGACAAGTGCCTGAAGTTTACACCAAAGCCGCCGCTCGGTTGGGAGAAATCCTGTCCGAGCGTGGGCATATCCTCATCAACGGAGCCGGTCGCACGGGACTCATGGGCGCAACCATCGATGCTTGTTTGGCGAAAGGTGGCAAAGCTGTTGGGGTTATTCCACAATTTATGATTGACGAATCGTGGCAACACAAGGGGATGACTGACTTGATTGTGACTCCCAACATGCACGAGCGCAAAACCTTGATGGCAGAGCGTGCCGATGCGTGCATTGCGTGTCCAGGAGGTGTGGGTACCTTGGAGGAATTGCTCGAAGTCATCACGTGGAAACAGTTGGGACTGTTTCTCAAACCCATTGTCGTGCTCAACACTGAGAGATATTTTGACCCTCTTTTGGCACAGTTAGAGCGTTGCGTAGAGCAACAATTTATGCGTAGTGTGCACAGCGACATTTGGAAAGTGGCTGTCACGGCAGAAGAAGCTGTGCAACTCTGCGAGGAAACTCCACTTTGGGACAGTAGCATTCGCAGATTTGCTGCTTTGTAAAACCCCAATCGGTCATTAGACCGTTATAATGCAGTTCATTATGCCCATTGACAGTCTTTCCACAAATAGTTCCAGCGCAACTCGTGCAGTGAGTGGGCGCACCCTTGATGCGGCTCCTGGGCTGAAGATGGAGCCGGCAGATTCTGTGCTGAAAGCACAATTCAAAGGGAGATTTTCTTTGCTCCCCCCTCCTCCGCGTCAGCAGCCAAAATTAGACACGCAGTTGCCTATGCAGACGGACAGCGCAACTGATGCGCAGTATTGGAAATTGTTTACGAAGGATGTGAGAAAGCTGTTGGCAACGCACTATCATACCACCCAATTGCAACAAGGAATTTCAGGGATGCCGATAGGCTACGAACTGCGCAATGATGATGTGGTGACCTCTGTGTTACTCCTCAGTTTTGTGATTATGGCGTGGGTAATTGCGGCTTCGTGGAGATTTCTGCGCATTTCCATCAAAGACTTCTTCTACCACCGCACGCGTCACAACCTCTTCATTGACCGTGCAGACACGGTGTTGCGCGGGCGATTTTTCTTGGTGCTACAAACAAGCTTCTTGCAAGGACTCTTGTTTTTCGGCTTTGTGCAGTCAATGCTTCCAGAATTGTTTGAAGGCATTTCTCCCTATCTGTTGTTGTCGATTTCAACACTCATTATCTTGGGATATTATGGTGCGAAAATAGTGCTTTATCGATGGGTGAACAAGGTGTTTTTTGCGAGCGACAGCAATCAGGCGTGGAACAACTATTATCTGGTTTCGATCCTCACAACGGGAGCACTTTTGTTACCCCTCACGCTTTTGGTTGTCTTCTTTGATTTATCTTATCGAGAAGCGATAATTGCCTACATTTTGCTTTTGTCAATTATCAAAATGCTATTACTCTATAAGTGTTACCGCACATTTTTCAAAGGCGTAGTAGGCTATTTGCACATTATTTTGTATTTTTGCGCCCTAGAAATTGTACCCTACATACTTCTCGGAGGAACGCTCATAGGCGTGGCCTATCGCAATGCTACCCTCCTGTAGTTTGCAACGAGATGAAACAGTTCTTCTCTAAACACTCTAACCTTTCACGATGATCAAGAAAATTCTTGTTTCGCAACCCGCACCCGCCACAGACAAATCCCCCTATCACGATATTGCCAAAAACTTGGGCGTTGAATTTACGTTCCAGCCTTTCGTGAAGGTCGAAGGCCTAGAGGCTCGTGAGTTTCGCAGCCAAAAGGTGAACATTCTCGATCACACCGCCATTGTGTTCAATTCACGCAATGCAATTGAGCATTTCTTTCATCTTTGCAAAGAACTTCGCATCACGTTGCCTGAGGATATGAAGTATTTGGGATTTCGGAGAAGGTGATTCTCTACATCCAAAAGTTTGTGCAATATCGCAAACGCAAGGTGTTCTTCAGTCCGAGTGGACATTGGCCTGATTTGCTCACCGTGATGGCAAAGCACAAAACGGAGAAATATCTGGTGCCTCTGTCTGAAGGTACTTCGCTGGAAATTGCAGGACAACTCGACCAGAAGAAAATCAAACATACAGAGTGTGCAATGTTTCGCACGGTGGAAGCGGAACTTGACCCTGAAACTTTCCAAAACTATGATATGATTCTCATTTTCACGCCTGTGGGAGTGCAGAGTCTTCTTCACAATGTCCCCAACTTCAACCAAGGCAACATCCGTTTGGGCTGCTTTGGGGATGCCACGGCAAAAGCTATTGAAGAAGCTGGTTTGCGCGTAGACCTCAAAGTCAGTGGATCTATCGCAGAGAGCCTTGGCAATTTTATCCGCGAAGAAAACAAATAAGTTTTTGTTTCTCTATCATAACGGTGGCCACTTCCTCCACGCTAGTGGACGAGTGACCACCTTTCTTTTTTAGTATAAAGGCTGCATTGTCTTTCTCAAACTAGCTAAGGCGATGCACCTTCTCATTGAGTTGCTCCATCTCTTTTGGAAGATGAGAGGCCACTCTGGTTCCCCAAATACGGACAATTTTCAGTTCCTATGCGTCATAAATTTCCCAAAGCCGAACATATCTGTCTTAAACGCGACATCGATCAATTGTTCACGGCAGGCACACGCTCGGCTGTGAGTTTTCCTCTTCGTGCTATCGTGCGCACACGTCCTCACGATGGAAAGTTCCCACGCGTGCAAGTGCTGATTTCTGTGGCAAAACGTCGACTCAGACACGCTGTGGATCGCAATCGTGCGAAACGACAAATTCGCGAAGCTTATCGTCTGAATAAGGAAATTGTTTGGGAACAATTGCCTGAAGGTGTGGCGGTTCATTTGGGACTTGTGTGGGTGGCTGATCAACCGCAAGACAGTGCATTGGTGCAGAAGCGTCTGGTCAGTCTGCTGCACCGAGTGGTGGAAAAGATTGTGCCTTCTACTTCGGAGAAAGATGCGGCTATTCCAACAGAGTCTGCAACCGATTTGTCTACTTCTCTAACAGACGCTTCGGTATCTTCGGTTTCGACAACTGACGCATCGAAATCCTCAACTTCGGCAGACGTTTAAAGACTCTTCGACATCTTCCTCTACCAATGAAGACAACGCTCATTTATTATGATTTTAGTCGCATCTCTCAGTTTATTTCAACGCTACTCATTCTTCCCATTCGGTTTTATCAGCGTTTCATTTCGGTACACACCCCACCCTCTTGCCGTTTCACCCCAACTTGTTCGCAATATGCTGTTGAAGCCTTGCGCAAACACGGTCCTATCAAAGGGATGTATCTTGCTGTGAAGCGCATTTTGCGTTGCCACCCTTGGGGAGGTCACGGCTACGATCCCGTGCCTTAGCAGGGGAAATTTTCGTTTATTTCACTCTAGTTCTCGAATGAAATATGGTTTGAGTAGAATATCGTTTATTCCAATTTCGTTTGAACCGAATATGGTTTGAAACAAACGAAGTTTTTCCGAAAATCGTTTCATTCGAACATCGTTTTAGTTATGGATTTCGATTTCCACACCCACCGTCTTGACATCATTCCCGGCACAGGCATCGTGAGTTTGCCACAAGACATTGTGCGACAGCCCGAAGTGTGGAACAACTATCCTTCTCCTCAGCAATTCCACCCTGAAGGATGCTATGCAGCGGGTATTCATCCGTGGTGGACGCTTGATGATGATTTCAAACTTGACGACTATATGGAGAGTTTGCAGCAACTCTGGTGCCTGCCACAAGTGGTGCAGATGGGTGAATGTGGATTCGACCGCCTCCGAGGAGCTTCTCCAGAGGTACAATGGGAGGTGTTTTGCGCACAAGTGGAAGCCTCTGAACGTCTTGCGCTTCCGATGACTCTCCACGTGGTGCGCGCTTTCGATCTGGTGTTGCAAGCACGCAAAACGCTGCGTCCTCAACAGGTGTGGACCATCCACGGCTTTCGCGGCAAACCTGCACTGGCGCAACAATTGCTCAAGGCTGGTTTTGACTTGAGTTTCGGCACACATTTCAACGAAGCGGCTTACCAACTCACTCCTCCCGAGCGTAGGCACCGTGAAACAGACGCTTTGGCTTGACTTTTTGGAAAATCTGCTGAAGAAATTCTCTTTTTCTTTTGAATTGTCGAAAGACTGTCGTATATTTGCCTAAAATATATCCAACAATATCCACGAAAAAGAACGAAAACGATATGTTAGACGTAAAGCAACTACTTGCTGAATGCGAAGAACGCATGGAAATGAGCGTGATGCACCTCGACGAAACCCTTTCGCACATCCGTGCGGGTAAAGCTAATATCCACATCCTCGACCAAGTGATGGTAAATTCCTATGGTTCTATGGTACCTGTGAATAATGTAGCTGCAATCACTACGCCCGACTCTCGCACCATCGCCATCAAACCTTGGGATAAAAGCATGTTTGCGCCCATCGAAAAGGCTATCATTGACTCTAATGTAGGTATCATGCCCGAGAACAATGGTGAGGTGATTCGCCTGGGTATTCCTCCGCTCACAGAAGAACGTCGTCGTGATCTCACCAAACAATGTAACCAAGAAGGTGAAGACTCTAAAATCGCTATCCGCAACGTGCGTCGCGATGGTATCGACAAACTCAAGAAGAGCACAAAAGATGGTGTGCCTGAAGACGTGGCAAAGGATGCTGAAGCTGATTTGCAAAAGCTCCACGACAAAATGATTAAGCGCATCGAAGAACTCTTGACCAACAAGGCCAAAGAAATCATGACAGTGTAAGGCTTCTCGGCTCGATCGCTTTATTTTTCTAATTTATCAAACCCTTCGAGCCCTGGTGCATCGGAGGGTTTGCTTTTCAATCTCCCACAATTTGGCTCAATCATCTAAGTCTACTTCTAAGAAGTCCAAAACAACTTCTAAGAAGTCTCATTCGACAGTAACAACAAAGACTCCAGCAACAACGTCCTCTTCTGTTTCTACCCCAAAATTAGCGGCTGTAAGCGCGGAAACTCATCCTCCTTACAACAGTGCCACGGCATTGTCATTCGCAACACTGGAAGCAGCTATATGGTGCGTACCGATGAAGGAAACATCGTGGAATGCAGGGTGAAAGGTAACTTTCGCTTGAAAGGCATCCGCACCACCAATCCTGTTGCTGTGGGAGATGGTGTTTCCATTCGTCCGGCTGCAGAGGGAGAACTCGCCTATATCGTTGCCATCGATAATCGTCGCAACTACATCATTCGCAAAGCTTCTAATCTCTCCAAACAGAGCCACATTCTTGCTGCCAACATCGACCGCGTGTTGCTGCTCATCACCGTAGCTCGACCAGAAACGACTACAACATTCATCGACCGCTTCTTGGCTTCTGCCGAAGCTTATCGAGTGCCAGTGACATTGGTGTTCAACAAATCGACAATCTCAGCGAGGAAGAACGCGCTACATTGGAGTACCTCACGTGGATTTATCGCGACATCGGCTACGAAGTGTTGCAACTTTCTGCACTTCAAGGTCAGGGTGTGGAGCAACTTGCGCCTTTGCTCACGGAGAAAATCACCCTTTTAGCAGGGCATTCCGGAGTGGGAAAAAGCACACTCATCAACCGTTTGATTCCTAACGCTGGTGCTCGCACTGCTGAGGTGAGTGAAGCTCACGGCACGGGCATGCACACTACCACATTTAGCGAACTCTTCGATTTACCCTCGGGAGGTGGACTCATCGATATTCCTGGTATCAAAGGTTTCGGCACGTTCGACATGGAACCCGAAGAGATTGCGCACTATTTCCGTGAGATATTCCGCATCAGTAGCGACTGTAAGTTCAACAACTGCACACACACTCACGAACCAGGTTGCGCCGTTCTGGAAGCTATTGAGGCTCATCAAATTGCTCCTTCGCGCTACACCTCATATCTCTCTATGCTCGACGACAAAGAAGAAGGAAAGTATAGGGATTAGTGATTAGCGTGAAAACGATAATGACGAAACCTGCCAAAAACCTTGTACCACCACTAACGACGATTATGGAAGCACTCTTACACTATGTTTGGCAACATCGACTGTTTGCACCCATCGCGCTCAAAACAACGCGAGGAGAGAGTGTGGAAGTTCTCGATGTCGGACTCCATAATTCTGACGCTGGCCCCGATTTCTTCAATGCAAAACTACGCATCGCACAACAACTTTGGGTGGGAAATGTGGAAATTCACCTGCGCTCCTCCGATTGGTTTCGACACCAACACGAAACGGATGCGCACTACGACAATGTCATTCTCCACGTTGTGGGAGAAGCTGACGTGGAAGTTACCACGCTGTCAGGACGCACACTTCCGCAACTCGTCATCGAAGTTCCCGATTTTGTACGCGAGAACTACCAAACACTGATGGCTGAAGATGCTTATCCTCCCTGTCACAGACTCCTTCCCTCACTTCCTATCTTTGAGGTGCACTCTTGGTTGTCCTCACTGACCTTTGAACGATTGCAGCAGAAAACAGAACGCATTGACCGGTGGCTCGCACAAACTCAAGGAGATTGGGAACGCGTAGCCTTCATCGTACTGGCACGCGCCTTTGGTTTTGGCAAAAACACCGATGCTTTTGAACATTGGGCAGCTACACTCGACCCTCAACACACAGGAAAACATCGTGATGATGCGCAACTCATTGAGGCTTTCTTTTTCGGACAAGCGGGTTTGCTAGATGATTCCGCCACACCAACCAACGAACAAGATGCTCACTTTCTCTCTCTGGTGCGCGATTACAAATTTCTACAACAGAAATTTTCGCTCTCACCCATTTCTGTTCAAGAATGGAAATTCCTAAGGCTTCGTCCACAAAATTTTCCTCACGTCAGACTTGCTCAACTTGCTGCGCTCTATCTATCCCACCGTTTTTCACTCGCTCACATCCGTCAGGCTTCTTCCTTAGAAGATTTGCACAACATCCTGTCTTTCAACACTCTACCCTATTGGGAAAACCGCTATAAGTTTGGAGACAAACAAGAGAAATCCACGAAAAAGAAAGACATTATTAAACAAGTAAGAAAGACCGCCGAGCTACAAAACCTCGAGGAAAAGGCGACTTCTTGCGATATCCCTAGCAACAAGAAAAAGCTGACATCAAAAGTTGCGAGCTGCATCTCAACAGCAAGTCAAGATTTGCTCTTGATCAATGCAGTCATTCCGTTGCTCTTTGCCTTCGGCCAACACCATCAAGACAACGCTTTGATGGACAAAGCCGTGAATTGGTTGGAACAACTCAAAGCGGAACGCAATCACGTGGTGCAAATGTGGAAAGAGGTGGGTGTCACAGCAGAACACGCTGCAGACTCTCAAGCCTTGCTCCAACTGAAATGGCAATACTGCGACCGCCACGACTGCCTGCGCTGTCGTTTCGGCACGCGCTATTTGCAACAACGTAAACATCTGTCCTAAACATTCGACCCCAATCGGTCATTAGACCGTTATAATGCAATTCGACAATTCAAAACGCTAATCTATGCAACCTATCTTTACTCTTCCCATGGAAGTGCGCGACTACGAATGCGACCTCCAAGGCATTGTAAACAATGCTGTTTATCAAAACTACAATGAGCATTGCCGAAGCGCATTTATAGCATCGCTCGGCATCGAATTTGCAGACCTCCACGCACGCGGCATCGATGTTGTCGTAGCACAATTGAATATGCGCTTTAAAGTTCCGCTTCGTCCAGGTGACAAGTTTGAAGTGCGTCTTGCGCTCGAAAAACAAGGACTGCGCTATGTGTTCCATCAAGACATTGTACGATTGATCGATGAGAAACGAGCCACCAAAGATGCTACCTATCAGAAGGAAGTGCTCTCGCTTCGCGCTCAAACTGACATCGTTGCCATCATCAATGGACGCCTTTCCGACTGTCCAGAACTCAATGAGAAATTCGGATTGTAACCTCTAATATATCCAACTCCTCTTCACAGTGGAACTACCAACTCACGTAGTTCCACTTTTTTCGTCTTGTTTTCTGGGAAATCATCTATTTTTGATTTATTAAAATTCAGCATCTAAACAACAAAAACAAGCGATTTCATCGTAAACAAATGATGATGAAATCCGACAAATATGAAGAATAGACACAACCAAGAGCGATTTATGCCTGAGTAGCGCAGAAAAGACATTCGGTTATCTGCCCGAAAATCATTAACTTTGCAAAATATGGACACGATATTTCACTATGATGTCATTGTGGTGGGAGCAGGACACGCTGGATGCGAAGCCGCTTCAGCAGCAGCGCGCATGGGTGCGCGCACGGTCCTCATCACCATGGACATGAACAAAATAGCACAAATGAGTTGCAACCCTGCCGTGGGCGGGATTGCAAAAGGACAGATTGTGCGCGAAATTGACGCGCTAGGCGGACAAATGGGACTTGTCACCGACGCCACCGCCATCCAGTTCCGCATGCTCAACCGCTCCAAAGGTCCTGCCATGTGGAGTCCACGCGCACAGTGCGACCGCATTCGATTTATTGCAGACTGGAGACACCGCATCGAAAACACCAACAACTTGGATGTTTGGCAAGATGAAGTGAGCGAACTCATCGTTGACAACGGACGCATCGCAGGTCTAAGAACCATCTGGGGCGCAGAATTCCGTGCAGGTGCTGTGGTCATCACCGCGGGCACATTCCTCAATGGATTGATGCACATCGGCAAAAAAATGGTACCTGGTGGACGCTGCGCAGAACCCGCATCAACGTTTCTCACCGCGGCTCTTAACGAATTAGGTATCGAGAGCCTACGTATGAAGACTGGAACGCCAGTGCGCATCGACGCACGCTCGGTGCATTTCGATGAAATGGAATTACAGCCCGGTGAAAACGACTTCCATCGCTTTCCTTCATCTCCCCACAACGTCCGCTCCCACAACTCAACTGTTGGACGTGCAACACCAATGCAGAGGTGCACCGTGTGTTGCGTCAAGGTTTGGAGGATTCTCCCCTCTACAACGGACAAATCCAATCCATCGGTCCACGCTATTGTCCATCTATTGAAACAAAATTGGTCACCTTCGAAGGCCGCGATTCGCACCCCCCTCTTCTTAGAACCCGAAGGTTTAGACACCAATGAACTATATTTGAACGGTTTCTCCTCATCACTGCCTATGAATGTGCAGATTGAAGCCCTCAAACAAATGCCTTGTTTCAGAGATGTCAAAGTCTATCGCCCTGGCTATGCCATTGAATACGACTTCTTCCCTCCCACACAACTCCACCATTCGTTGGAATCGAAGAAAGTGAGCGGACTCTTCTTTGCAGGACAGGTGAACGGAACCACGGGGTACGAAGAAGCGGGTGGACAAGGCATCGTAGCCGGCATCAACGCAGCACTTTCTTGCAACAGCGACGAACGATTCACACTCGGTCGCGATGAAGCCTATATTGGCGTTCTCATCGACGATTTGGTCACCAAAGGTGTAGACGAACCCTATCGTATGTTCACCTCTCGCGCAGAATATCGGATTTGCTTCGACAAGACAATGCCGACATGCGCCTTACACCCTATGCAGAGCAATTTGGCATCGCCACGCCCGAACGTTTGGAGCGATTCCATCGCAAACAAGACATCATCAAACAGATGATAGAAACGGCAAAGACGGGAAACATGAAACCCAGTGAAGTCAATGCACTTTTAGAACAGCATGGTTCGCAACCGCTCAACCACGGAGCAAAATTGTTTGAACTCATCGCACGCCCTGAACTAAAAATCGCCGATTTCGCCCATCTCCAAGATAATCCTACGGTATCCACCTTCTTCGGTGCTTCATCTTCTGACAATCAAGATCAGGAAGAAACGATGGAAGCCACAGAAATCCTCATCAAATACGATGGCTACATTGCTCGCGAGCGCGCCCTTGCCGACAAAATGCAGCGACTCGAAGACATTCGCATCCGCGACCGTTTCGACTACACTGCGCTCACTCAGCTCTCCACCGAAGCACGTCAGAAGTTGGCAGCGGTGAATCCAGAGACTTTGGCACAAGCATCGCGCATTCCTGGCGTATCTCCTTCAGACATTTCCGTTCTCCTTGTGCTTCTTGGCAGATAGAACAAAACTTCTCTCTCTTAATATCAGCGAATTACACATCGCTGTTGTAGTTTCTCTCCAAAACTCAAACAACAAAACAGGAACATTCACCGATGGAATCGCTATTTTCCGCGCAAAACACCGGAAAACACCTATGTTCCACGTGAAACAAAACAGCTACATTCGACGAATTATCAAACACTTATGAATACAGAATTGTTACTTTCTCACCTGAGAAACATCCCCGATTTTCCTAAACCCGGCATTCAATTCAAAGACGTTTCTACCCTTTTCATCGAACCTTCGTGTTTGAATGAGATTCTTAACGAATTGGTGCGACTCTATCAAGACAAAGGCATCACTAAAGTGGTTGGCATCGAAAGCCGCGGTTTTGTGATGGGCGCCATTTTAGCGCAACGCTTAGGAGTCGGTTTCGTGATGTGCCGCAAAATTGGAAAGCTACCAGGTGAAACACGTAAACAAAGTTATCTCAAAGAATATGGAGAAGACGTCATCGAAATCCACACTGACGCGATTTCACCAGACGACGTGGTGCTCATTCACGATGACTTACTCGCGACGGGAGGTTCGATGAAAGCGGCAATCGATCTCGTTGACTCCTTCGGTGCCAAGAAAATCTTCGTCAACTTCCTCATCGAACTCAGAATGGAAGGACTGAAGGGTAAAGAATTCTTGGGAAACAAAGCTGACATCACAGCTTTGCTCACCCTCAATGAATAAACCCCAAACAGCCATTAGACCTTTATAGGACTAAAAACACGACAAGAACGCATTGTTTCCAGTAACACAGACCAAAGGCGACCTCTACTATGGATTTTTCTAAGCATCCAAGCACGAGGTCGCCTTCTTAGTTCAATAGCACCATGAACAAGGCAGAACAAGAAGAACTCCAACAAAAACTCAAAGGCATCGTATCGAACCTTCCCGAAAAACCAGGGAGCTATCAATACTATGACGAAGAAGGTACTATTATATATGTGGGAAAAGCGAAAAATTTGAAGCGACGCGTAGCGTCATATTTCAATAAAGACCAAAACCGCAAGACAAGTATTTTGGTATCGAAAATTAGGAACATCACCTATACCGTGGTGAATTCGGAAGAAGATGCCCTATTACTCGAGAATGCACTCATCAAACAATACAAACCGCGCTACAACGTCCTCCTTAAAGACGATAAAACCTATCCTTCCATCGCCATATCGCAGGAATATCTCCCACGCATCTTCAAAACGCGCCACAGAGAACGAAGAGGTGCCACCTATTTCGGCCCTTACAGTCATCTACCCACCATGTATGCGCTGTTAGATTTGTGCCAAAAACTCTACAAACCGCGTCCTTGCCACCAGCCCATGACTGAAATCGGGGTGAAATCGGGAAATACGAATTGTGTCTCAACTACCACATCCACAAATGCGATGGAGCATGTATCGGAAAACAGTCGCACGAGGAATATATGCGCAACATTGACGCTTGTCGCGAAATCCTCAAAGGAAACACACGCGCCGTGGCACAACATCTGCGCGATGAAATGGCGCGATTGTCCGAAGAAATGCGTTTTGAAGAAGCCGCTATCCTCAAACGGAAATACGATTTAATCGAAAACTTCCGCGCTAAATCAGAAGTCGTGTCACAAATTAGTTATGATATAGATGTTTTTTCGATAGAAAGTGACGAAAAACTCGCTTACATCAATTTTCTCCACGTGGTGAATGGTTCCATCACACAATCCTTCACCTTTGAGTTCAAGAAAAAGCTCGATGAAAGCGATGAAGACTTACTCTCTCTCGGCATTGTCGAGATGCGCGAACGCTTTGCCTCTACATCTAGAGAAATCGTTTTGCCTTTCGAAGTAGAACTTCCCGAGAATTACGCTAAAATAGTCATTCCACAACAAGGAGGAAAGAAAACCCTCCTCGACTTGTCGCGACAGAACGTCAAACAATATAAGTTCGACCGCTTGAAACAAGCCGAAAAACTCAATCCGGAGCAGAAACAAGTTCGGCTCATGAAGGAGATACAAACCCAATTGGGACTACCCACACTCCCGATGCGCATCGAAATCTTCGACAACTCCAACATCTCGGGCGCCGATGCCGTAGCAGCTTGCGTTGTTTTCGAAAAACTCAAACCAGCCAAGAAAGAATACCGCAAATTTCACATCAAAACCGTGGAAGGAGCAGACGACTACGCTTCCATGCGCGAAGTGGTGCACCGCAGATATTCGCGCCTACAAGAGGAAGAGGCTACGATGCCCAATCTCATCATCGCCGACGGAGGTCGCGGACAGATGGAAGCCATTCGCGGTGAAATCGAAGCCCTAGGACTCGACATCCCCATCGCAGGTCTCGTGAAAGACCACAAACACCGCACCCGCGAACTCCTTTTTGGCAATCCTCCAGTGTCAGTGAGCATAGCACTAGACAGTTATCTGTTTAAAGTACTCACCCAGATGCAGGACGAAGTGCACAGATTTGCCATCACCTTCCACCGACAACAACGTAGCAAACGACAAACGTCCTCCGCACTCGACAACATACCTGGCATTGGCGACAAACCCAACAAACGCTCATTCAACATTTTGGTAGCGTAAAACAGATTGTAGCGGCTTCTCCCGAACAACTACAAGATGTGCTAGGAGAAAAGCGCGGAGCAAAGCTCTATGCCGCACTTCATGCCAGTAACGAGAACGAAAGCAATGCGGAAAATGAAATATCCTAAGACAGCAAACAGGAAGAAAAAGAATACTCTTTAAATCAAAGGGAAAAAGCAGTCTGAAAGAGAGAAACTCACCAGAGAAATAGATAGAATCCAAAGAAAAACGTAACTTTGCAAGTATGAGAGTAGTCATTCAACGCGTGAAACACGCACAAGTTGCCATCAACGGCAAAACCCACAGCCAAATCAAGACCGGCCTGCTCGTCTTACTCGGCATCACCCACGACGACAACGAAGCAGACGCCGACTGGCTCGTACAGAAAATCAGCAAAATGCGTGTCTTTGATGACGAATCGGGAGTAATGAACCGCTCAGTAGTAGACATCGATGGAGAAGTGCTCGTGGTGAGCCAATTCACCCTTATGGCCGCCACACAAAAAGGCAACCGCCCGAGCTACATCCGCGCAGCGCGTCCCGAACACGCCAAACCTCTCTACGAGTATTTCATCGCCCAACTCAACCAAAGTCTCAACCACCCAGTAGGCACGGGAGAATTCGGTGCAGATATGCAAGTGACACTCCTCAACGATGGCCCCGTCACCATCCTTATGGACACGCACAACAAAGAATAGATACGCCTCAACAAACCACGAACATCAACTCCTAACATACTATCACTATGTCTGAACATCACTGCGAATGTGGTCACGAGCACCACGAAGAACACGAATGCTGCTGCCACCACGAAGGGCACGAGCATCACGAAGGACATCATCACGATTGCCAATGCGGTCATGACGACCATTGCGATGAAGACAATCAATATCAGCAAGCCTTCTCCAAATATGAAATGCGACTCAGCGATGAGAAAGTGAGCCAAACGGCGAAAGAAATCATCACCCAAAATCGCGAGAAATATAACACTCCAGAGGTGCTCCACACCCTCCTCTCCACCATCGAACTCACCACGCTCACCGTCACCGATTCACAAGAAAGTGTGTTCAATTTCACCGAAAGTGTGAACCGCTGGAGCGACCAATATCCCGACCTTCCACCACTCGCCACGATTTGCGTGTATCCCAATTTTGCAGGAACGGTGAGTCAAAACCTTCAAGCCGACAACGTCAAAGTGGCTTGCGTGAGCGGAGGATTTCCTGCCTCACAAACCTTCCTGGAAGTGAAAACCGTGGAAACGGCTTTAGCTCTTGCTGACGGTGCAGACGAAATAGACATGGTGCTTTCAGTAGGTGCATTTTTGAGTGGTGACTACGAAACCTGCGCGGATGAAATTGCAGAATTGAAATCCGTTTGCGGAGAACATCCCCTCAAGGTGATTCTCGAAACAGGCGAACTCCAATCAGCATCTCTCATCAAAAAAGCCGCTATCCTCGCTATGTATTCCGGTGCAGACTTCATCAAAACCTCCACTGGCAAAGTGGCAGTAGCAGCCACTCCCGAATCCGCGCTAGTGATGTGCTCCGCCATCTTGGAATACAAAGAGCAAACTGGTCGTCTTGTTGGGTTTAAGGCAGCAGGCGGCATCAAGACGGTAGATGAAGCCATCGACTTCTACACCATCGTGGCCGAAACGTTGGGAGAAGACTACATCAAACAAGGTCTCTTCCGCATCGGCACGAGTCGTTTGGCCAATCTCCTCGCTTCTACCATCGTGGGCGAAGACATCACACCCTTCACGAGCAAAGCTGTCAATTATTAATTTCGCATACAACACTCTACCCTACTCTCTCTAATCTTGTACAATCCCGCAAGTAGGGGGAAAAACAAAACTTGCGAAACAAGAAAAATAGAAATCCTACGAATCGCAAGTTTTCGACAGGACGGAGTGTTTTCATCATTGCGAATCGAAAATAAACAAAGCAACTGGCGAAGGTCAAAACAAAACACTATCCAAGGAGGTGTTGCAAAACTAGTTCTTTGCAACATCTCCTTTTGGTGTTACTGTCGAGAACAAACGAGAAACAAACTGCCCAACAACCTAATGAAATCCGTTCAGGATCTAATGACCTATTTGGGTTAAATCACATATTAGGAGAAAGAACATTTAGAATGCTTCTCTTTATTTATCTTTATATTTCGTGAATAGTGAAAAGAGAAAAAATCGAACAAAGAGAAAGAAGATCAGGCATAAAAAAAGTGTTATACACCTGAATATAAGGCGATTACAAAAGAAAAGAATACTCACGAAATAAGAAACGCTTCCCCAACAATACACAAAGATTATAATCTCCAAAAGTGCAATGATGATTGCATTGCTGCAAACACACTATGAATATGCAGGAAAATAAGACAAAGAGAAAAACGACAAATTGCACAATCCGAAGAAAAGTTCAAAATAATGGCCAGGCAGGAAATAGTTAAAGAATACTTCTCGCTATCTATGAGCCTACAAAACATAGCTGAAAACATCCCCCTACAGGGAGTTTTGTTTTTTTGCTGTCACAAGTGTCACATCCATTGGGATAAAGTATTGATGGATAGAAAGATAAAACATTATACAAACATTTATTTAGATTTACTCCCCCAAATATAGAGAGAACGAGAAAAACAAGCCGTTGCTTTGGGAAAAACGATACGTTGTTTTATGGAAAACGACACGTTGTTTTTAGTAAAACAAGCCGTCGTTTGAAGATGAACAAGCCGAAGAAACAGAAAAATGTGATAATGGGTGCAGAAATAATGTTCGAAGAAAGAACAACAAAAAAGCAATGACAAAACAAAAAAGGAGGTCAAGAGTAATAAAATAGAAAAAGTTACCCACAGAGTGTGACACTTGTGACAGCAAAAAATGCAACTTCCTGTATGTACGCGTACGCGCGCGAGGAATAAAGTGGAGGGGAAAGGCAAAAGGAGGAGAGGGAAAGAAACGAAGATAGCGAAGAAGGAAGAAAGGAAGAATAGTGAAGAAAGAAGAGAGGAAAATTAAGAAAAGGCAAACAAGCAAGAAGATGAAATCTATTCAGGAGCTAACGACCGATTTGGGTTCAACGCGGCAGAGAAAAGCAGTAAAACAAGGAGAAAAAAACGACAAAGGAGGAAAGAAAAAGGTGTTTTCAAGTCAATGAGGCTGAAAAGTGAAAAAAAAATGGTATATTTGCAGGCTGATAAGTGTACCTTGGAGAAGACTCTCATCGCGAAGGTAGAGAAAGTTGTTCCCCAATAGACATCCCTATCCATTCAGAGGAAATCAAACAACAATAAAATAAACAACAATTCAAATGCAAAACAAAGGATTTGTCAAAGTAATCGCCGTATTGCTTAGCCTTATCTGCGTCTACTATTTGAGTTTCAGTTTCGTGACTAACCACTACGAAAAGAAAGCTGAAGCCATGGGCGTGGAAGCAGGAAAAGCATACCTTGACTCTTTGCGTCAAAGCGACAAGGGCGTATGGTTGGGACAAAGCTTCAAGAAGTGTGAGGCACTTCAAATTGGCTTGGGTCTTGACCTCAAGGGTGGTATGAACGTGATTCTCGAAGTGTCGGTGCCCGATGTGGTGAAAAACCTCGCTGGCAGTGGCGCAGAAGATCCCAAAGTGAAGAAGATTATTGCCGAAGCGCAAGCTGAAGCAGCCAAAACTTCTGAAAACTTCCTCGATGTATTTGTGACAAAGTATCAAAAAGAGGTAGGTGCCAACCAACTCGGTGGACTCTTCTCACTTCGTCTCAAAGAAGAAGGCATCACCCCCAACAGCACAGACGCACAAGTGAAAGTTGCTCTCGAAAAAGAGATTAAAGCAGCGGTGAGCAACTCCTACCAAGTGGTGCAACAACGTATTGACCGCTTCGGTGTGGCTCAACCCAACATCCAAATCCTTGAGGGTCGCGGACAAATGGGTCAAATCATGGTGGAAATGCCTGGTATCAAAGAACCCGAACGTGTGCGCAAACTCCTCCAAGGTAGTGCAAACCTCGAGTTTGGGAAACTTACACCCTCGGCGAAGTGCAAGGTGCACTCCAAAACCTTGACAACCGTTTGGCTCAACTCAACTCTGGCAAATCGTCAAAAGACTCTACGAAAGTAGACAGCGCGCAAACAGTGCAGAAGGCTGAGGCTAAGGTGCAAAACACATTGGCATCGCTCAAGACGAACAAAGGACAAGACAACAAAGCTGGCGTTTCTGCAAAAGAAGATGCAGCACGCAAAGAAGCATTGAAGGCGCATCCCCTTCTCGCAGTTATGCAATTTGGTAATCCCAAATCAGCCGTAGTGGGCTATGTGCGCGCCACAGACACTGCTGCTGTGAACAAAGCTATCCACTCAGAAGTGGCGAAGGAAGTGCTTCCCGCCGACCTCAATTTGGCTTGGGGCGTGAATGCCGAACAAGGTGTTTACGAACTCTATGCTTTGCGCCGCAACAACGGTGGTGCCGTGTTGGCAGGTGAAGTGGTGTCTAACGCAAAGGACGACTACGACCAAACACACAACCCCGTGGTTTCAATGACCATGACTCCTGAAGGTGCTCGCGAATGGGCAACTGTGACTCGCAACAACCTCAAGAAGGCTGTAGCTATCGTGCTTGATGGCGTGGTGTATAGCGCACCCAGTATTGAAAACGAAATCAACGGTGGTCAGTCACAAATCAGCGGTCATTTCACTACTCAACAAACCCAAGACTTGGCCAACGTGCTCAAGAGTGGTAAAATGCCTGCTCCCACCAACATTGTACAGGAAGAAACAGTGGGACCAAGCCTCGGTGCAGCATCTATTCAAGCTGGTTTCACCGCTTGCGTAGTGGCATTTGTGCTCTTGATGGTCTTCATGTGCGCATTCTATGGCGTTATCCCTGGTATGGTGGCCAACATCGCGCTTATTCTCAACTTCTTCTTCACCTTTGGTATCCTCACTTCGTTCCAAGCTGCACTGACCTTGAGCGGTCTTGCAGGTATGGTGCTGTCGTTGGGTATGGCGGTGGACGCAAACGTATTGATTTACGAACGTACGAAAGAAGAACTCCGCGCTGGCAAGAACATCAAACAAGCACTTGCTGACGGTTATGGCAATGCCTTCTCTGCGATTTTCGACTCTAACCTCACGTCTATCATCACTGCGATTATCCTCTACAACTTCGGTACAGGTCCCATCCGTGGTTTTGCCTTGACGCTCGCCATCGGTATTGTGGCTTCATTCTTCACCGCAGTATGGCTCACTCGCATTGCTTACGAACACTTCCTTGACAAAGACAAGTGGCTCAATCTCACCTTCACAACTGGTCTTTCTAAGAAATTCCTCACCAACACCAATTTTGGTTTCATGAAGATGGCTTCGAAGACGAATATCCTCGTAGCAATTTTGGTAATTGGCGGTATTGCCTCATTGGCTACTCGCGGTTTGCAACGTGGCATTGACTTCACCGGTGGTCGCAACTACGTGGTGGAATTTGAACACAAAGCAAACCCCGAACAAGTGAAGAAGGCTGTTGAAGACGAGATTACGAAAACAGGTCAAACAGGTACGGTGAACGTGCTTTCTATTGTGACCACACAAAACCCTGCACTCCGTATCTCTACTTCTTACAAGATCGATCAAAACGACGAAAAGGTAGACCAAGAAGTAGAACAACTCATCTGGCGCGCGCTCCACAACAACAAGTTGGTGAATGCAGACTATGCAACCTTTAAGGATCGCGACAACCGTAAGGGTGGTTCCATCATCTCGGCTCAAAAAGTAGGTCCTAGTGTGGCAGCCGACCTCACTCGCGGTGCTATCATCAGTGTGATTCTCTCGCTCATGGCTATCTTTGTCTACATCCTCTTCCGCTTCCGCAGCGTGGCGTTCTCAGTGGGTGCAATCGTGGCTTTGGCAGTGGATACCTTCATCATCATCGGCATCTACTCAGTGTGCTGGGGCTTCTTGCCCTTCTCGTTGGAAGTAGACCAGACGTTCATCGGTGCTATCCTCACCGTGATTGGTTATTCAATCAACGACAAGGTGGTGGTGTTCGACCGTATTCGTGAAAATATCGGTCTGTTCCCCACTCGCGAACCCGAACGTCTCTTCAATGATTCTATCAACCACACGCTCACGCGTACGATTATGACCTCATTCACTACCCTCTTGGTGCTCCTCTGCATCTTCTTCCTCGGTGGTGACGCAATTCGCTCATTCTCGTTTGCTATGATTCTCGGTGTTGTGGTAGGTACTCTTTCTTCTATCTTCATGGCTGCACCTATCGCTTACAAGATCTATGGTCGCCGTCAAGCGAAGAAAGCACACGCTTAATAACAATTACCGCTCATCAGCCTATGGCTATCGCGGCGGTTTAATCCTTACTCTCCCATTCCTCACTTCGAGGAGTGGGAGTTTTTGTTTCCCCCCTAACATAGTGTCAGGGATGGATACTAGGGAAAAGAGAGGGGTTATAATGTTAAAAAGATAATTATAGAACATCAGTCGCTACTTAATTTGTAATTTTGCAGCAAATTACCCGCATTCCACCCTTTTCATTTGATGGAGAGGGCTAAAACCTGCATACCGTCTCACAATGAGCAAACGAAAACCACGTAGCAACGGACGTTTTAGTTACGTCACCACAGGCATCAGCACGACTTTGGTCTTGATACTTGTGGGTACAGTTCTATTTTTTGGCACTATGGCCGACAATTTGGGTCGTGCCTTGCGCGAAAACTTTACAGTCGAAGTGCTGCTTTCCGACAGCATCAACCACAATGAAGCGTATGATTTGCAAACTACGCTCAAACGGCAGCCCTATACGCGCAGCGTTTCTTATACTTCAAAGGAAAAGGCTACGCAACTGCAGAGCGAGGCTTTGAACATCGACCCGAAAGAGTTTTTGGGATACAGTCCCATTCCAGCTTCGTTTGAACTGCATCTGAAGGCGGAATATGCCGACGCAGACTCGCTGAAAGTGTTTATGCCGAAGTTGCAAGCGGACAATCGCGTGGTGGATGTGGTGTATCCAGAAGATTTGATGCAAAACATCAACAGCAACATCAACAAGGTGAGCATCGTGCTTTTGGTGGTAGCTGCGCTACTGGGCTTCGTGAGTCTTGCGCTAATAAACAACACGCTGCGCATGAGCATTGCGAAACGCAGACACTCCATCCAAATCATGAAACTCGTGGGAGCTAACTGGAGCTTTATTCGTCGTCCCTTCCTTTGGCAAGCCTTCTACATTGGTTGTTGCGCCGGACTCTTGGCAGATCTGGTGCTCTATGGCGGTATGTATGGTTTGATGAAATGGGATCAAGAGATTTCAGCGCTCATCACTCCCACGGTGATGGTAATAACGCTGGTGGGTGTGCCTTTGATTGGTGTGTTGCTCACGGTGATTAGTGCTTTCTTCTCGGTGAACAAACACCTCGGTATGAGTCGCCAAGAGGCTTATTTTTATTGATAAATCCATATCCCGCAGAGAACTTTTCTGTGGATATGCTAGAAACAAGGTGTATCGGTTACTTTTCCCAATAAGAGGAGAGCTGCTCGATATAACGACCAATATCTATTATTCTCAACAACTCTGCTAAATTCTGCGCTATGCAAAAGAAACAGCAATTCGCATTTTCAGCCATCAACTTCTATCTTTTGGCTGTGGCTATCGTCACCGTGCTCATCGGCTTTGTGCTTATGAGCGGAAAAGGAGCTACGGGTGACCAATTTGACGCTTCTATTTTCAACAACACGCGCACGGTTGTTGCCCCACTGGTGTGCTTCGTGGGTTATCTCTTTATGATTGTAGCGATTCTGTATCGTCCGAAGGAAAAGACGTCAGATGAGGCGCACAACAACGCGCAAGATGCGAACAATGATGAATCATCCAAAGTAGAAGTATTGACCACTCTGCACGCTGATGCTCCACTCGAAGCAAATTCTTGTGCAAGACCGACTCTTGAAGCATGAATCTGATAGACCTTATTATCATCTCCATTGTTGAAGGACTGACGGAATTTCTTCCGGTGAGTTCTACGGGACATATGATGATTGCAGAAGGACTGCTGGGCGTTGAAATGACGACCTTCGTGAAGTCGTTCACCGTCATCATTCAGTTGGGGGCAATCCTGGCGGTGGTGGTGCTCTATTGGCGCAAGTTTTTTTATCCCTCGGCAGATGCACTGGGCACGACAGTCTCAACAACTGGCGATAACGCTTCGTCAAAAGGAAACAAAGTGGGTTTATCGCAATGGTGGTCGCGCATTTGGCCTTTCTATCTGAAACTCATTGTGGGCGTGCTCCCTGCCGTGGTGGTGGGTTTGAGCCTAAAAAAGGTGATTGACCAGAATCTGGAGAGCGTGACTATGGTGGCGGTGATGCTCATCGTAGGCGGCGTGTTTATGCTCTTCTGCGACCAAATGTTTGCGCCAAAGGATAAGGCGGAAGTGGAAAAACTTTCGCACAATGCAGTGACTTATCGTCGCGCACTGATGGTGGGGCTGTATCAATGTATTGCAGCGGTGCTCCCCGGCACTTCGCGCTCAATGGCAACCATTGTGGGCGGTATGCAACAGAAACTCACGCGTAAGATGGCGGCAGAATTTTCCTTTTTCTTGGCTGTTCCCACGATGTTTGGCGCAGCGCTGAAGGAAGTTTACGATTTGATGAAGCACGGCACGGACATCACACTGGCGGACGGTACGGTGCAACACCTCACCGGCACTCAAGTGCTCACGGCAGATGGTCATTTGACTACCCTACTCTTGGGCAGTTTCATTGCTTTTGTAGTGGCATTGATGGCGGTGAAGTATTTCATCCACTACATCGCGCGCTATGGTTTTCGTGCTTTCGGATGGTATCGCATCATCGTGGGCGCAGTAATTTTGGTTTTACCACTGTTTGGGGTGAAACTCCAAACGGAAAACGAAGCGGATGCGGCTACAAAAAAACGGAGTCAACATCGACCACAAAAAGAAAAAGGCGACTTCGCTCCACGCAAACTATTCTCAACAACAACCTAAAACAGCAACGTATTTCCCTGTATGAACTTTTTGACAGGTCAAATCCTCACCTTTGACAAACCGCTTGGTTTGACTTCTTTTCAACTAGTGGCAAAAGTGCGCTGGTTGCTCACTCGCGCTATGGGAGGTGTGAAAATCAAAGTGGGACACGCTGGTACGCTCGACCCTTTGGCTACGGGCGTTATGGTGGTTTGCACAGGACGCGCTACGAAACAAATAGACACGTTGCAGGCTGGGGTGAAGGAATATATTGCTACGCTTCGATTGGGAGCAACCACGCCTAGTTTTGATTTGGAACATCCCATCGACCACACCTACGCTACTTGTCACATTGATCACGCTTTGGTAGAACAACAACTCAAGAAATTCATTGGCGACATTTGGCAAACTCCTCCGGCTTTCTCTGCTGTGAAGGTGGACGGAAAGCGCGCTTACGACTTGGCACGCAAAGGGCAGGAGGTGGAACTCAAGCCGAAGCTCTTGCGGATTGACGAACTCGAACTGCTGGATTGTGCACTGGCTGGAGCGGAGAAGACTTTGACGCTCCGTGTTGTTTGCTCCAAAGGTACTTATATCCGTGCTTTGGCACGCGACATTGGCGAAGCTCTGGGCAGTGGTGCGCATCTCACGGCATTGCGACGCACTCGCGTGGGAGAATATCGCGTGGAAAACTGTATGCAGCTCGACGAATTTGAAAGTTGGTTGGCACAACAGACCATAGAAACAGAAATACCTCAATAAAATTCATCAATAAAGACGGAACGCTTTCACAACTGCGGTGGATGGTTCGTCCTCATTCCAACAATTTACGCTTTCACCTATGAAACTTTCTCAATTTAAGTATGAACTTCCCGAAGAAAAGATAGCAGAATACCCTACGCCTCATCGCGATGATTGTAGGATGTTGGTGCTGCATCGCACAACGGGAGAAATAGAACACCGAGAGTTCAAAGATTTCTTGGAATACTTTGATGAAGAAGATGTCTTTGTGTTTAACGACACGAAGGTTTTTCCGGCTCGCCTTTATGGTAATAAGGAAAAGACGGGGGCGCGCATCGAGGTGTTTCTCTTGCGCGAATTGAATCGCGATCTTCGTCTTTGGGATGTGCTCGTGGATCCTGCGCGCAAAATCCGCATCGGCAACAAACTTTACTTTGGTGAGGACAACTCCATCGTGGCTGAGGTGATTGACAACACTACGAGCCGCGGACGCACTTTGCGCTTCCTCTACGATGGTGACCACGATGAGTTTCGTGAACAACTTTATGCGCTAGGAGAAGCTCCCATTCCTCACGAAATCATTAAGCGACCTTCTGAACCCGAGGATTTGGAACGTTTCCAATGTATTTTTGCGAAACACGAAGGCGCTGTGACGGCTCCTACGGCTGGACTGCACTTCAGCAAAAATATGATGAAGCGTATGGAAATCAAGGGCATCGAATCAGCTTTTATCACCTTGCACTGCGGTCTGGGCAATTTCACACAAACTGATGTTGAAGACTTGACGAAGCACAAGATGTATAGCGAGCAGATGTTTGTGCGCAAGGAGTGCTGCGAAATGGTGAATGCTGCCAAGGAAAAGGGGCGCAAGATTTGTGCTGTGGGAACGACGGTGCAACGTGCACTCGAAGCGAGTGTGAGCACTGAAGGTCGCATCAAAGAATATGATGGTTGGACGAGCAAATTTATCTTCCCTCCTTACGAGTTCTCTGTGGCGAACGCGATGTTCTCTAATTTCCATATGCCGGAATCCACACTTTTGATGCTCACAGCGGCATTTGGTGGCTATGAGAATGTGATGAAAGCTTACGAAGAGGCTTTGAAGGAGAATTATCGCTTCGGCACGTTTGGTGACGTTATGCTCATTGTTGATTAAACTATATCCTCGCTATGCAAATACATATCGCCTTTGGTGCGAACCTCGGCGACCGCGAAGAAAATATTCACCAGGCTGTGCAATTGATGTCACAGCAGGTGGGGCCGCTCATCCGCTGCTCTTCTCTCATTGAGACTGCACCAGTGGATATGCTCTCTGACAATGCGTTTCTCAACGCTGTGGCAATCTTCGACACTAAACTCGCTCCAGGACGCATTCTCCAAATTGCGAAACGCATCGAAAGACAACTTGGACGTGAACACAAAAGCGATGGAGGAGAACATTTCGATCGTCCTATCGACATTGATTTGCTGCAATATGGGAGTCACCACATCCACAATCGAGATTTGACTCTTCCCCACCCACGATTGGCGGAGCGCGACTTTGTGTTGCGTCCGTTGGTGGAAATTGATCCTGATGGGGTTTATGTGGGAGAAGGTGGTGGAACTTTCCGACAATTGCTCGATAAACTTACGCCGGACTATCATCTGTCGTTCTTAGAAGAACCCACACAAGCGGACTTGGAAGGGATTAATCATTTGCTGCCTCAACTCACACCGGGTCGGAAATTGGATTGGACTTCGCTGGAACGCATCGCTCAACAACCGAACATTCATCTCATTTTGATGCGAGCGAACCGTTCGGGCGAGATGTTGGTGGTCGGTATGGCGACGGTATGTATGATGTTCGCTCCCTCTGGTACCAAAGCCTATGTGGAAGACGTGGTGGTGGATGAACTTCACCGCGGAAAAGGTTTGGGACGTCGTCTGATTCGCGCTGCAAAAGATTTGGCAGCTGAACAGCGAGCTATTACTTTGCACCTCACTTCTCGACCTGAGCGCGTGGAAGCGAATGCGCTCTATATCTCTGAAGGATTTGAGCGCAGAGAAACTAATGTGTATTGCATTAGGTTGTAAGAAGGTGGGAGCTGAAATTGGAGGTTCGCACTGAGTTCTAAGGAATTCGAGTTTCGAGTTCGAAGATTTTGAGTTTCTAGTTCAAAGTCAGACGCTCATAAGTGATCACAATGTTCAACCTCATATATCGGTCTATTTATGTCTGGTGTCAATGAAAATTTAGACGATTACGTGGTAAACCACACCACAGCGGCGCATCCTTATCTGCATCAACTGTATCGGGCTACGCACACGCAACTCATTCGTCCTCGTATGGCGAGCGGTCCTCTCCAAGGACGCTTGCTCACAATGCTCTGCCAGATGCACCAACCACAGACGGTTGTGGAAATTGGTACGTATTCCGGCTATTCAGCCTTGTCAATGGCGGCTGGGATGCCACGAGGAAGTGTACTCCACACCTTCGAAATCAACGATGAACAAGAGGATTTCACGCGTCCGTGGTTAGAGAACTCTCCTTGGTCGAAAGAGGTGGACATCCAACTACACATTGGCGAAGTGGAACAACTCCTTCCTCCTCTGCAACTCACCATTGATTTGGCTTTCATCGATGCTAACAAGCGAGATTATTGTGCTTATTTCGACCTTCTCTTTCCTATGATGCGCGTGGGAGGTTTTATTCTAGCCGACAACACGCTCTGGGATGGACACGTGGTCGAAACGGAACGCAATGACGCGCAAACGGAAGGCATCCGTATTTTCAACGATAAAATGGCGACTGACGAACGGGTGGAGACGCTGATTCTCCCCTTGCGCGATGGACTTTCTCTCATACGAAAAGTAAGAGATTGAAGAAAATCGGACGTCACTCTCTCATCAATACTTATCATTCTTTTATGGAATCTACAAGACAACAAAAAATATCGCGACTTCTTCAAAAAGAATTGAGCGAAATCTTCCTTTTACAAACAAAATCAATGGCAGGAACCCTCGTTTCTGTGAGTAAATGCTACATTAGTCCCGATATGAGCATCTGTCGCGCATATCTCAGCGTGTTTCCCTCAGAAAGAAGCGCAGAGATTGTCGAAAATATCAACGGCAATGTTCCAGCTATCCGCTTCGAATTGGGAAAACGCGTACGTCACCAACTGCGCATCATCCCCGAACTGAAATTCTTCGTGGATGACAGTCTTGACTATCTCGAAAACATTGATCGTTTGCTGCAACAATAAGACAACATAACGCACAAAGTGAGCCATACAATGAGGGTCGTTACATCCACGGCAGCACGTTTGTAAGAGGAAACATTAGTTTCTCAAGCAGCATTCACTTTGCGACCGTTTTAAGCGAATAAATCCTATGTCACTCTCCAACATCATTGCGCTGCGCTATCTTTTTTCAAAGAAAAGTCACAACGCCATCAATTTCATTTCCGCAATTGCTGTGGGAGGTATTGTCGTGGCCACCGCGGCTATGGTGTGCACGCTTAGCGTCTTCAATGGTTTTCGCGATCTTATCGGAAGTCTTTACACCACATTCGATCCACAAATTGTGGTAGTTCCCACGCAGGGAAAATATGCTCCCGATGATGACGCTTTGCTCCAAAAAGTTCAGAAACATCCTTCCGTAGAAGCCAGTAGCGCAACCTTAGAACAAAATGCGCTGATTCTCTTTCGCGGACATCCGCTCGTCATTTACGTGAAAGGAGTAGACAAAAACTTTGACAAGGTGACTGGCATTCGCTCCATCCTCGTCAATCCCAAGCGGAAACCGTTCACGTTGTCAGCAGCAGGTGTGGAATACGGCGTCCCCGGACAAGGACTCGCACAACAAATCGGCACACTCGACTTCGAACAACTCCAAATTTGCGCACCTCGAGAGGGAGAACGCATCAACTTGGCTAACCCGATTGAGTCGTTTTCGGTGCAAGATCTCCACAGTAGTGGGATGGCATTCAACGTCAATCAGAGAAAATATGATGAGAACTACGTCATCACCTCCAAAACTTTCGCTGAAAACCTCTTTGAAAAGCCTGGTCAACTCTCGAGTTTGGAGTTAAAACTGAAGCCTTTCACGGATATAGAATCAGTAAAAACCGATCTGCGCAAGATTGTAGGAAATCGCTACAAAGTGCTCGACCGAATGGAGCAACAAGCAGACGTGTTCAACATTATGAATGTGGAAAAGCTCATTGCGTATGTCTTTCTCACCTTCATCGTACTCATCGCTTGTTTCAACATCATCTCATCTCTTTCGATGCTCATCATCGAAAAGCGTGCAGACGCTGAAACATTGCGACATCTAGGGCTCACCCACAGTCGCATCCGCGGCATTTTCGTGCGCGAAGGCATGTTCATCTCCACACTCGGAGCCGTCATTGGCTTAACCCTTGGTGGACTCCTTTGCTGGTTGCAGCAAGAATACGGATTTATTCGGTTTGGAAGCGGACAAAACTTCATTATTCCCGCATATCCCGTAAGCGTTCATCTCCTCGACATCTTCGTGATTTTTGGCACCGTCGTTGGAGTAGGCTTCATTTCTGTTTGGATTCCAGTGCAAGTCCTCACCAAGCGTCTCTTGCGATAATCTAAGCAACGAACGAATAAGGAGCATCTAACAAATAGAAGCTTCCAACAAATAGGAGCATCTAACAAATAGAAGCTTCCAACAAATAGGAGCATCTAACAATAAGAAGCATCCAACAATTAGGATAATCCCTCCAAAAGACTCAACACACATCAACATATACACATCACATCTACAATATGTCTGAAAGAAAAGTACGTGTGCGTTTCGCACCCAGCCCCACAGGTCCTCTACACATTGGCGGCGTTCGTACCGCGCTCTACAACTATCTCTTCGCTCGCCAACATGGTGGCGACCTTGTTTTCCGCATCGAAGACACCGACTCTGCGCGTTTTGTGCCAGGTGCTGAAGACTACATCATCGAATCTTTCAAATGGCTCGGTATCCATTTCGATGAAGGCGTAAGTTTCGGAGGAGACAAAGGCCCCTACCGTCAAAGCGAACGCAGAGAAATCTACAAGAAATACGTAGATCAACTCCTCGCTGAAGGAAAAGCATACATTGCCTTCGATTCTCCCGAAGAACTCAACGCAGCTCGCGAAGCCACAGCCAACTTCCAATACGACGCATCCACTCGCGGCAATATGTGCAACTCGCTCACCCTTTCTGCAGAAGAAGTGGAGCAACGCATTGCACGCGGCGACCAATATGTCGTACGTTTCAAAATCGAACCCGGTGAAGACGTCCATGTAGACGACTTGATTCGCGGAGATGTCGTCATCAATTCCACCATTCTCGACGACAAAGTGCTCTACAAAAGCGCAGACCAACTTCCCACCTATCACCTTGCCAACATCGTAGACGACCACTTGATGGACATCTCACACGTGATTCGTGGTGAAGAATGGCTCCCTTCTGCCCCACTCCACGTGCTGCTTTATCGCGCCTTCGGATGGGAAGAAACAATGCCACGTTTTGCACACCTTCCCCTCCTCTTGAAACCCACTGGCAACGGCAAACTCTCTAAGCGCGACGGCGACAAACTCGGTTTCCCCGTCTTTCCCCTCGAGTGGCACGCTGCCGATGGCACAGTGAGCAGTGGCTATCGCGAAAGCGGTTATCTCCCACAAGCCGTAGTCAATTTCCTCGCGCTCCTCGGTTGGAATCCCGGTGACGATCAAGAAATCCTCTCTATGGACGAATTGATTGAGAAATTCGACCTCAGCAAATGCTCTAAAGCTGGTGCAAAATTCGACTACGTCAAAGGTTGGTGGTTCAATCGCGAATATCTCCTCGCAGCTCCTGCCGAAACACTCGCTCCTCAGTTGGTAGACATCCTTGCTCAGCACAACATCACCGCTTCTACGGAGCAAGCTGCAGCCGTCATCGACATGCTCAAGACCAAAAACATTGAGTACATCGACGCACAAAGCGGACAAGCCAAGAAGCGCAACGTGAGTTTTGTAGCCGACCTCTGGCCACTCTGCGATTTCTGTTTCATCGCTCCCACAGCATTTGACAAAGAAGACAAGTTTGTGCGCAAAAACTGGAAAGAAGACAGTGCAGCCCTTATGACACAAGTGGTAGAACGTCTTGAAGCCCTCACCGACTTCTCTGCCGAAAGTCAAAAGGCTGCTATCGACCCTTGGTGCGAAGCCGAAGGCGCAAAACCATGAACGCATGGCGCGTAGCCCTCGTAGGCACCGGAAAAGGTCCCGATATGTACGAACTTTCTGCCTTCCTCGGTAAGGAAGAAACTCTGCGCCGTCTACGTTTTGCCATCGAACAATTGGGATAACACCGTATGTACAGCATAGGAATATATCTATACGCCCTCATTGTGCGCCTTGTGGCGGCCTTTGGTCACCGCAAGGCGCGCGCTATGGTGCGTGGACAACACGACACGTGGCGCATACTCCGTGAGAAAATCAATCCCAACGAACGATACATTTGGTTTCATGCCGCCTCTTTGGGAGAATTCGAACAAGGGTTACCTCTCATCGAACGTCTGCGCCGTGAACATCCCTCACGCAAAATTCTCCTCACCTTCTTCTCCCCTTCTGGCTACGAAGTGCGCAAAGACTACAAAGGTGCCGATGTGGTGTGCTATCTCCCCTTCGACAGTCCCACCGCTGCAAGACGCTTCATCAAACTGGCGCGTCCCGAAATGGCTTTCTTCATCAAATATGAGTTCTGGCGCAACTACATCGATGTACTCTTCAAGAAGTCCATCCCCATCTACAGTGTGAGTAGCATATTTCGACCTGGTCAAATCTTTTTCCGCTGGTATGGTCGCAAATATGCCCGCTGTTTACGCCGTATCACCCACTTCTTCGTACAGAACGAACGCTCTGTCGAACTCCTTCGCAGCATCGGTGTAACAGACAATGTAACCATCGTGGGGGACACGCGTTTTGATCGCGTCATCGACATTCGCAACATTGCAAAATCTCTCCCCATTGTGGAGCAATTTGCGCAAGCCCAAGACGGTGCGCCTCAACCTTTCGTCCTAGTGGCAGGAAGTTCGTGGCAACCCGATGAAGACATTCTCTTAGACTATGTCAATCGTCATCCCGAAATACGTCTGGTCATTGCCCCTCACGTGGTGAATGAAGCCCATATTCAGGAAATCGAACAAAAGCTCACCACTCCTGCGTTGCGCTATTCGAAAGCCACACCGCAAAACGTGCAAAACTACCGCGTGCTCATCATCGATGGCTACGGCCTACTCTCTTCCATCTATCGCTATGCCACAGTGGCTTATGTGGGAGGTGGATTCGGTGTCGGCATCCACAACGTGCCCGAAGCTGCCGTCTATGGTATTCCCGTCATCATCGGCCCCAACCACCAACGCTTTGCTGAAGCTGTGGCTCTGATGGAGAATGGAGGATGCAAAAGCATTGAGAATGCAGAAGACTTCTCCGCCATTATGGATGATTTCTTGGCAAATCCCTCTCACATCTCAGCAGCCGGAAGCGCAGCCGGTCACTACATCAACCAAAATGCAGGAGCCACACCTGTGATCTACCAGCACGTCTTTGCACAAACCTTGACCCAGCCTAGAAACTAGAATAACTAGAAGTTCTAGAATAACTAGAGGTCCTAGAGCTTCTAGAATAACTAGAACTTCTAGAATAACTCGTGCTTCTAACGTCTCCCCTCTAACGTCTAGCGTCTAATGTCTAAAACCCTACAAGTCGCCATTCTTCTCGCAGGAGGTTCCGGCCAGCGATTCGGAGCTGACCGTCCCAAACAGTTCGTTCGCATCGGAGGACGCACCGTTTTGGAGCATAGTCTTGCCGCTTTTGAACAATCGCCCCACATCGATGCAACACTCATCGTGTCGCATCCACAGCACCTCGACGAAGTGCGCCAACTCCTCCCCTCATCGCAACACCCCAAACTCCTTGCCGTAGTAGCCGGAGGTGCAGAGCGACAAGACTCCACCCTGAATGCACTGCGCGCTTTGGCACAAATCACAGACACTCCACTCGAACAAATCCGCATCCTCATCCACGATGCTGTGCGCCCCGCCGTGAGTCAAAGCATCATAGAGCGCGTGTGCACCGCACTCCACACCCACCAAGCCGCAAATCTCGTGGTTCCCGTCACCGACACCTTGTTGGAAGTCAACGACAACGGCACCACTGCCGCCATGCCATCGCGAGCGCGCTTCCGCCGCGTGCAAACACCCCAAGGGTTTCACGCAGCCACCCTCCAACACGCCTACGACGTTGCCCTCACCGACCCCAACTTTCAAGCCACTGATGACTGCGGAGTTGTCTTCCGCTATCTCCCAGAAGTCGAAATAGCTTTGGTCGAAGGAGAACAGCGCAACATCAAACTCACCTATCCCGAAGACCTCCACGTGCTGCACCATCTTCTCGTGAAATCCTAACGCGATTGCGAGCTACTCCACGGCATCTCCACAGTCACACATTGTAGTGTTTACGTCATCTTCTCCCACTTCTCCTAAACTCTTGCTTCAATGAACCTCACCCCCCTCGTTCGTCGCTTCTTCGCCCATCGCGTGCGCACCATACAGTCCTATCCCGAACAAGGAGAAATGCTGCAGCGTCAAGTATTGGCGCGCTTGATTCGTCAAGCCACACACACCGCCTATGGCGAACGTCACGATTTCAGTTCCATCACCTCCTATGAGAGTTTCGCACAACGCGTCCCCCTCAACGACTATGAGAGTTTGAAAACCGACATCGACACCATGCGCCACGGGGCTTCAAGCATCCTCTGGCCTGGAACGGTGCGCTGGTATGCCAAATCATCCGGAACCACGAACGACAAGAGCAAGTTTATCCCCGTCAGCCAACAAGGACTACAACAAGTCCATTATGCCGGTGGTCGAGATTCTGTGGCACTCTATCTGCACCACAATCCCGAAGCCGACTCTTCACGGGAAAATCCCTCATTCTTGGCGGTAGTCACCAACCCAACTACGACTCCACCACTTCGCGCGTGGGAGATTTGAGTGCTATTCTCAACGAAAACGCTTCTCCCTTTGTGCGTCTGTTTCGCGTACCCTCCAAACGCGTAGCGCTTTTGGAAGATTTTGAGCAAAAGCGCGACCTCATCGCACAAGAAACCCTCCGCGCCAACGTCACCTCCATTGCTGGTGTGCCCTCGTGGATGATGGCTGTGTTGATGCGCTTGATGGAGATTTCGGGTGCCAAAGACCTCACCGAGGTGTGGCCCAATCTCGAAGTGTTCTTCCACGGAGGCGTAGCTTTCACCCCCTACCGCGAACAATACCTGCGCCTCATCCCTTCCCACAAGATGCACTATATGGAGACCTACAACGCATCGGAAGGTTTCTTCGGACTGCAAACCGACCCCACGGACAAAGCGATGGAATTTATGCTCGACTACGATGTGTTCTACGAGTTTATCCCCCTCGAAGAAGTCGGTTCACCCCACCCCACTCTGCTCCCCATCTGGGAAGTTGAGGCAGAGCGCAACTATGCACTCGTCATCACCACTTCGTGTGGTCTTTGGCGTTACCAAATCGGCGACACCGTGCGCTTCACACAAGTGCGCCCTTGGAAGTTCATCATCTCCGGCCGCACCAAGAGCTTCATCAATGCCTTTGGAGAAGAGTTGATGGTAGACAATGCCGAACAAGGACTTAAAGCTGCCTGCGAAGCCACAGGTGCCGAGGTGAGCGAATACACCGCAGCTCCGGTATTTATGGATGCAGAAGGAAAATGCCGACACCAGTGGGTCATTGAGTTCCGTCGCGCTCCACAAGACCTCACGGCCTTTGCTCAACATCTCGACCAAGCCTTGCAGCGCATCAATTCTGACTACGAAGCGAAACGCTACAAAGACATCACGCTCCAACAATTAGAGATTGTGCCTGCCCGTCCCAACCTCTTCAACGATTGGCTCAAAAGTCGCGGCAAACTAGGTGGCCAACACAAAGTGCCACGCCTGAGCAACACGCGCGACATCATCGAACAGATACTGGCTTTCAACGTATAATATGAAAGATTTGCCCTTTTCCTCCTCGCCCTAGTGGGACTCTCCGCACTCATCTCTGCCTGCGCCAACCAAGGTTCGGGCCCTGACGGCGGCCCCTACGACGAAACTCCACCGCACATTGTAGGAATGACTGCGCCCGAACGACTCAAAACCGGTAAACGCACCAAATTCTCTCTCGTATTCAACGAGCTGATCAAAGTGGACAACCCCACGGAGAAAATCATTGTGTCGCCTCCTCAAATCGAAACTCCCGAAATCAAGGTGACCGGACGCCGCATCACTGTTGAATTGCTCGACTCTATGCGTCCCAACACCACCTACACCGTGGACTTCTCGGATGCCATCACCGACAACAATGAGGGAAATCCGCTCGGACAATACACCTACATCTTCTCCACAGGACAAACCACCGACACTATGCAAATGTCGGGATATGTGCTCAATGCCGAAGACTTAGAACCGATGAAAGGTGTCTTAGCCGGTCTCTACCAAAATCACAACGACAGCGACTTTGCCAAACGCGCCTTCGACCGCGTAGCACGCACGGACGCTTCGGGATTCTTTTCCATCAAAGGGGTTTCTGGCGAAAAGGACTATCGGCTCTATGCGCTGCAAGATGCCGATGGCGATTTCCACTACACACAACCGAGTGAGATGGTGGGATTTCTCCACAGCAACCTCCGCGCTGGTGCTTTCCGCGACACGCGCTACGACACCGTGTGGGTAGACACCGTGCGCTACGACTCCATTCGCATCATTCCCTACACCCACTTCACGCCCGACGATTTGGTGGTGCGCGCCTTCAAAATCAACACCAACACGCGCCACTATCTCAAAGCGCAGCGCGATGTACCCGAACTTTTCACCACTTTCTTTACTGGGGCTAGTCGCAACCGCCCCACCATCAAGGGACTAAATTTCGATGCCTCCAAAGCCTTTGTGGTCAATGCCTCAGCAGGCAACGACACCATCGCCTATTGGTTGGCAGACACCACCCTTTTGCGACAAGACACCCTGCGCTTTGCCTACACCTACGACAATTGGGACGACTCTCTCGCCCAAATGTTACCTAAAACCGATACTCTCGAACTAACGCCCAAAATCACCTTCGCCAAACGCGCTGCCAATGAAGCCAAAGAGTTGGCGAAATGGCAAAAGCAAAAGGAAAAGCGTGAAAAAAACGCGGAGATTTTTTTCGCAGTCCAAACCACCGATGGTGGCCTTGCAACTCCGCACAGACGTCAGCAGTTCGTTAGTCCCCAATCGCAACATCCTCATTCAGTTCGACCAACCCCTGCGCTCCTTCGACCGAAAGAAACTCCGTCTGCAACTCAAGAAAGACACCACTTTCCACGATGCGCCTTACGAGTTGGACACCATTCCCAACAACATTCTGGCTTATCGACTGCGCGCGGAGTGGCGACCGGGACAGGAATATAAATTAGTCGTCGACTCGGCTGCAATGATCAGTCTTTACGACCGTGTCAATCTGCCCACCGACAACAAATTTTCTATTGCCAAACTGGAAGAATTTGGCACCCTCTTCTTGTCACTTTCCAATGCAGACACAGCCACTGTCGTGCAATTGCTGGGGTCTGACGGAAATCCCGTAGACCAAGTGACGGTGCAAAAAAATCGCGCGGAATTCTACTATGTCAAACCAGGTAAATACTATCTGCGATGCTTCTTCGACCATAACCGCGACGGCAAGTGGACCACGGGAAGTATCTCTCCGCGCCGCGACCCTGAAGAAGTCTACTACTATCCCAAGGTGATTGAAACTCGCGCCAACTGGGACACCAACGAATCGTGGGATGTCACTGCCGTTCGTCTCGACAAACAAAAGCCGACTGCACTCATCAAACAGCGCAAAGACAAACAACGCAACGACAGTCACCAACGCAATTTGGAACGGCTCAGACGACGAGGAGAATAAGTCTTATCACTCCCTGCTGCTCTGCACACGTTGCCACGCATTCTCCATAACAAGAAATTCCCCTCGAAGAAATCAGAGCCACACCCAGCTCTGCACCCTTCGAGGGGGAATGCTATCCACCCAATCCTTATGAAACTCATCATCGACGATAAAATTCCCTTCATTCACGGCCTTGCCGAACAACTCGGCTCTTGTGTTTATCGATCAGGGGCTGAAATCTCTCCCGAAGATGTGCAAGATGCCGACGCGCTCATTGTCCGCACACGCACTCACGTCAATGAACAATTGCTCAAAGACAGCAATGTGCAACTAGTGGTCACGGCCACCATCGGGCACGACCATATCGACAAAGCCTATTTGGCGCAAAGAGGGATTGCGTGGCGCAACTGCCCTGGATGCAACGCTGAGAGTGTGGCACAATATGTGAGAAATAGTCTTTGGCGCGCCATGCTTGCTGGCCACCTCTCTCCCTCACTCCTCAAGACATTTGTGTGGGCATCGTGGGAGTGGGACACGTGGGCTCGGCCGTTTCTCGCACACTCCGTGCCGAAGGCTTCCGCACGCTCCACTGCGACCCACCCTAAGGGAGAACCCAACTCGCTGGCTGACCTTGCTGAACAATGTCAAGTCATCACGCTCCACACACCCCTCACCACCGAAGGCGCACACGCCACCTACCATTTGGCTGATGCCGCGTTCTTTGACGCACTCCGCCAATGCCGCGTATTCATCAATGCCGCACGCGGAGAATGCACCGACACAGCAGCCCTCAAAGCAGCCATTCAGTCGGGCAAAATTGCTTGTGCTATCATCGACACATGGGAAAACGAACCCAACATTGACCGCGAACTCCTCGACCTTGCTTTCATCGCCACTCCCCACATTGCAGGATATAGTGCAGACGGAAAAGCCAACGGCACGCGCATGAGTTTGCAACACGTCATCGACCATTTCCGCCCCACCCCTTGTCCGCAACTCTCTGTCCAAGCCCCTCAATTGCCCCCCAATTTTGACTATGCGCGAGAGGTTGTTTCACAACTTCCCTCTACCCTTTCGGCCATCTATCCTTTGCTCACCCCCGAAAACACAATTCTTTTGCCTCACAGGGCACTTTCACAACTCCAACAGTATGATAGTCTAGCCGACACTTTTAGACTGCGCTCTGCGCCAAATTCTTTCGAATTCCAACGAGGGCACTACCCTCTCCGCAGAGAATAGAAACTGTAGAGTCAACCATCAAGTGCAACACTATCTTATGAGTTGATGGAATGCTTTTATAGGTGTATTGTATTTTAGTGCCTTTCCATATCTATTCTATAAATCTCGAAAGTTCGTTCTAAAACTTCCCACGTTTTTTGTGAAAATCTCCCACATTTTTTGTGGAGCATCTTGAAGAAATCGCTACATTTGTCGTGAGTATTTCCATAGCACCGTTTATGTTCACCCTAAAACAATGTCTACTGATGATGTACCGCAGATTCTTCCGCTGGTGTTTATACAGCGTTCTTGTCGCACTCTGGACGATGCCCTTGTCGTCTAGGGCGATAGCTTTTCGTTATGTCAAAAATTTCATCGTGATGGAGAGTACTTTGTTTTATCAAGACAAAGTGGTGCCCCATGAAGTGGGCGTCTCTACTACCTCGACACATTGTCTGGTGGATTCTACCTATGCCGTGAATGTGCTCAAGGTGGATGTTGCTCATCTAAAGTCGGCAGTAATCAACAAGAAAGAAGGAGGATACTATTCTTTACAGTTAGACTCTTTGAATTTCTGCGGTGAAACCTATCGTAATGTCACGTTTGTGGTGATGGAAATGCAGCAAAAGTTCAAAGGAAAGGTGCCTGATGTCGTACTGGGCAACAGCATTCTGAGCCATCGCGCTTGGCATGTTGATTTGCAACGACACACTTTCACTCCATGCAGTCCAGATCGGTATTATGGGAAAATCCGTCTGAAATGCTCAATCGGTAAGAGGGTGGAATATGGTTTCATTTCTGAAAGCAAAGGTGGGAGGACGGAAGGTGCGCATGCATTTTTCGCTCAATAAAGGGCTACATCTCTTACCGCATGGGGTGTATGGTTTTCCTTGGCAATCTCTGACCAGAGAAGGAGGGAGCGTTGATCGTCCCCTCTCCTCCGAGACTGTGCCTCTCTATAAGGACGTTGCTACACAAATCGGAGATTTCCACTTCGTCGCAGACTATAGGCTAGGATATCCAGGCGAAGACGAGGTGGGTACATTATATCTCGATGCTTTAGAAGGCAAATCCTTCGTGTTGAACTACCCCAAAAAGGTGATAGAAATTTTGGAATAGGGGCATTAGCCGACACCTTTAGGCTGCGCTTTGCGCCAAATTCTTTCGAATTTCAACGAGGACACTACCCTCTCCGCAGAAAATAGTTCGCCTTACCCTCAACAAATAGTGCATTCCTCCCCAAAAACAACACGCTCTTCACGTTAAAGCCAAAGCCTTAGTGTGAAGAGCGTACTTTATCCCCAAGAGCATTCGAAAGTTAGAACAACTTCCTTATTTTCGCTTTTTACGACGCGGAACTAGTGGTTCATCCTCAACAAGATGCTCAAAGGCAGATGAAGTTTGCGGAGAAATGTACCCAAGATCGACCTGTTCGTAAGCCTTAAGCAATCTGTCTGCGGTGAGAATTTTTACTTCATAACCTGCATTTCGATAATAAGTTGCAATATCTAAGATGCTTACATCAGCCAACGAATGCTTTTCACCTTGTTCATTCAGTGTTTTCCAGGTATCAATGAGAGGTATTAAACGCTCTCGTTTCCACAACTCGTTTTGATTGTTGAAGAGAATCCAAGGAGAAGTACCTTCTAAAGCATCTGACATCATAGAACGAAAACGCTCAATGTACTCCACCCTATTGTCTTGCTTGATTTGCGCTATGTGGTTGCCCATTTCTATCATCACGGCAATAGGCAAAACTATTTCATACCCTTCGTGAGTGAGTGCTGTTATTTCGCGCTGCACACGCCCAGTGTCCCAGAGGTCGTTGGCAGCACCAACAACTTCTTTGCTGGGAACTTCTAGCCATACACAGGCTAAACAGGTATCGAGAATTACAACCTTGCGTTTCATCACTTAAAGCTCATTATGGGTCATCATCGCGCCTACGCTGCGAGTAGCCATCAAGCGAGTCAAATTGTCTTTCTCATCTAGAAAACAAACATCGGTGCAACCATTCTCTTCGCTACGCTTCACATAGGAAATAAAGGGAATCATTTGCGCTCCAAGTTCATCAACGAACGTGGCATTGTGTGTAGTGCAAACAATGTCGAGTTGCTTTTCGTGGCCAATCTCACGGAGCATCTTCACCATGGCTTTGGCGCGCGATGGGTGTACCCCCTTGTCTAGTTCTTCTAACAAAATTAGACTTTTGTCTTCGGCAGTGACCAACATGGCAATAATACCAGCAAAGCGCAATGTTCCATCACTCATGCCACGCGCACTTTGTTCTTGCCATTCTCCTGGAATCCATTCTTCTGCACACACCAACATTGCGTCATTGGTGAGTGGAATCTTCTCTGCACGGATGTCTTTAATGTCTTTATCGGGCAGAGGGGCAAGATATTTGAGTAATTCACTATAAACTTGCTGTTGAGACTCCTCATCCATATTAGCCAAATATCCGGCAAGATTGGAAGCATCCTCCCAAAGTACATCCGACAATGTGGAATAACCTCTCATGTGTTCTGGAATGGGGTTGGCTAAACGTATGCGTTTGAGATGAGCGGCCATCGAAGAAGCAGCTTTCTTGATGCGTTCGTGACAGCCTACATAGGCTAATTGTGACAAGACAGAAGCACCGGATTGAAAAACAATTTATCAGGATGTTCTGTGGCATAACACGTAACCATCACTTCTGATGATAAGGGTTCGTCGAGCGCATCACGTTCAAAAAGGACAACCGACTCGGCAGTATCTATGCCTTGTTCAGAAAGCTTTTCAGCAGAGATGTAAACATTTTGCTTTTTGTCATAAGACAAACCAACTTCATAGCACCACTCTGCTCCATCCTCACCTTCATCACTAACTACAATAGACAATTTGCAGGAAGTTTCACCGCGTCTAATGGCACCACTAACCCCACCACGCAACTCATTAAGCACTTCTGTCACATGACGTGGTGTAGAGAGTGCACGCAAAAATTTGAGCGCATCAAAGATATTAGACTTACCACTTGCATTGGTGCCAATGACAATGGTGAGTGGGTCTATAAAAACTTTTGCATCTGCAAAACTTTTCCAGTTTTGTAATCGAAGTTCGGTTATCATTTCGTGATGGTTTAGGCGTACTGTGCAAAGATAGCAACTTATAAGAAAAGAGAAGAGAGAATGACTAAGTTTTAACACTCAAAGAAAACGAAGAGGAATGAAGAAAAAGAGGACAGAAATAGGACTACAAACAAATCTTAAACGTGCGTTCTCGCGTGCGCGCGCGCATTCCAGGAGTTTTTATGTTTTTGCTGTCACAAGTGTCACAGAGATTATTGTAAAACACTATGGAACAATGATTTGCGGCAGCTTTATAACATTCTTTTAATGATGTGCGCGATTTGGGTTCCAATAAAAGGGAGAAAGACGTGAGGTTTGAGGAAAAACGACGTGATGTTTGATGAAAAACAACGTGTCGTTTTATAGAAAACAACGTGTCGTTTGTGGGTCTATGTCGGAACGGAAGAAATGATGGGAAGAAAGTGCGAAGGGAGGTAAGAAAAAGGGAGGAGAAATGGAGGAGAGTGTGACACTTGTGACAGCAAAAAATCAACATCGCTGTTGGAAGGCGCGCACGTGCGCGCGTAAGACGCGTATGTGTGTGGATTTGTACGTTTTGGGAGAAGGAGCAATTTCGGAGAAGGGACGAATGATAAACTCTCTTTGGGTTTATTCTCTTTGGAAGTCTATTTTTATGGTATTTTGCTCACCTTAGAAAGCAAAACAAGGTATATCAAAAGAAAATAGTGCAGATTTTGGCGGATTTTTCACTCTTTGCCCTTGTTTCGACCCATATAGTAATAGAGGGCAATGCAAAAGAGCAACAACAAATAGGGGAATTGACAAAGAGAAAAGCAGGAGAAAACCGGGAAACACTATGCAGAAAGACACAATGAAAAAGAAACAGCGCAAAAAGAAACGATGCAAAAAGAAACAGAGTGCGCCAAACGAATTTGACACACTCTGTAAAGATTTGAAAGACTAATCTAAGCGATTAGAGTTGGGGACCAGCAGCAACGAGAGCCTTACCAGCTTCGTTGGTGGTGTACTTAGCGAAGTTCTTCACGAAGCGAGCTGCGAGATCCTTAGCCTTTTCTTCCCATTGAGAAGCTTCAGCGTAAGTGTCGCGAGGATCGAGGATTTCAGTAGCAACGCCTTCGAGTTGAGTAGGAATTTCGAAGTTGAAGATGGGGAGCTTCTTGGTAGGAGCAGAGAGGATAGCACCAGAGAGGATGCCGTCGATGATACCGCGAGTGTCCTTGATAGAGATACGCTTGCCAGTACCGTTCCAACCAGTGTTCACGAGATAAGCCTTAGAACCGTTAGCTTGCATTTTCTTCACGAGCTCTTGAGCATACTTAGTGGGGTGGAGTTCGAGGAACGCTTGACCGAAGCATGCAGAGAAAGTGGGAGTAGGCTCAGTGATACCGCGCTCTGTACCTGCGAGTTTAGCAGTGAAGCCAGAGAGGAAGTAGTACTGAGTTTGGTTAGCGTCGAGGATAGAAACGGGAGGCAATACACCGAATGCGTCAGCAGAAAGGAAGATGACGTTCTTAGCAGCAGGAGCAGCAGAAACAGGGCGTACGATGTTCTTGATGTGATCGATAGGATAAGTTACGCGAGTGTTTTCAGTCGCAGTCTTATCAGCGAAGTCGATCTTGCCGTTAGCGTCAACGATAACGTTTTCGAGGAGAGCGTTGCGCTTGATAGCAGCGTAGATGTCGGGTTCGCTTTCCTTGTCGAGGTTGATAACCTTAGCGTAGCAACCACCTTCGAAGTTGAAGACACCGTTGTCATCCCAACCGTGTTCGTCGTCACCGATGAGGAGACGCTTAGGATCGGTAGAGAGGGTAGTCTTACCAGTACCAGAAAGACCGAAGAACACAGCAGTGTTTCGCCGTTGAGGTCGGTGTTAGCAGAGCAGTGCATAGCAGCGATGCCGCGGAGGGGGAGGTAGTAGTTCATCATAGAGAACATACCCTTCTTCATTTCACCACCGTACCAAGTGTTGAGGATAACTTGTTCCTTGCTAGTGATGTTGAAAGCTACAACAGTTTCAGAGTTGAGACCGAGTTCTTTGTAGTTTTCCACCTTAGCCTTAGAAGCGTTGTACACCACGAAGTCAGGAGTGAAGTTAGCGAGTTCTTCAGCGCTGGGCTTGATGAACATGTTGGTCACGAAGTGTGCTTGCCAAGCTACTTCAACGATGAAGCGAACAGCAAGACGAGTGTCCTTGTTAGCACCGCAGAAACCGTCAACAACGAAAAGACGCTTGTTAGAAAGTTCCTTCTTGGCAAGATCCTTCACCACGTTCCAAGCCTCTTCAGTCATGGGGTGGTTGTCGTTCTTGTACTCTTCAGAAGTCCACCATACAGTGTCCTTAGAGTTTTCGTCAACAACGATGAACTTGTCCTTAGGTGAGCGACCAGTGTAAACACCAGTCATCACGTTTACAGCGCCGAGTTCGGTTACTTGACCTTTTTCATAACCTTCAAGGGTAGCCTTAGTTTCTTCTTCGAAAAGTTGTTCGTAAGAAGGGTTGTGCACGATTTCGGTAGTACCGAAAATACCATGCTGGGTAAGATCTAATGCCATTGTGATAGATATTAAATAGAATAGATATGTTTGTTTCCTAGTGGGAAGTGCATAAGTGGCAGTCGTGGCGTCTTTCGTGTATTCGCGCGGTTGTGGTTTGCGCGGTTTTGTGGCTGTGATGTGGTGAGCCTTTCGTTAGAATCGACACACAACTTCGGTCTATGCGTGACAAAATTACGAAAAACTTTTGTGTGCTACCAACATTATCTGCTATTTTCTTTGTTTGAAATGTTGTTTTTCTGATTTTTGAGGAGCATCTCTCTTTTTTTATGAGTGGGATATACAAAAAAACTCCCGAATTTCGCCAACACGAAATTGACGAGATTCGGGAGTTGTGCGTTCGCTCTATGCTTTGTTGTGAGAAGCAAGAGGGAGATGGGGTTAGAATTTGTATCCCAAAGAGAGCATACCTCGATTAAAGTCTTTTGGCGCGAGGTAATAAGAGAATCTCACATCAAGGTGCTTTCCAAGCATCACACCAACGTGAGGAGCTACAAATCCGCTCCACTTGGCTGAAGTTGAGAAATTATCACCTCGGGCGAGAGCGTCATTTGAAACACCGACTGCAACACCTGCCAATGGTGAAATGAAGTTTTCGGGAGACCATCGATAAGTTCCATTGAAACCAAAGAGGAATGATGAAACAGCACTGCTATAGGAAACACCAGAAGAGTAGGGTGCAACGACAGAAGAATAGGGTACGCTTTGCTCAGGAACGGAACCCGAAGTATTCACCTTACGAAGGCTACCTTCTGAAGAAATGGATAGACCGAGTTCTACGTTGCGGATTTTCTCATAAGATGCTTTAACAGAGAAACCCACATATTTGAAGGCTGTTGGGGTGTTACTGACGATTGGCGTGGTGACACCAAGTGTCCATCGAACAGCGCGTTGTGCTTGCAATCCCATAGGAAGGGCTATTGCAGCGACAATGGAAAGTACAAACTTTTTCATTGAGAGAAAGTAGAGAGATAATAAAAGGTTTTTCCGCGAAAGGTTTTTCCGCGAAAGGTTTTTCCGCGTTTCCAATGCAAAGATACGAATAAAAGGCGAAATAAACAATACCTATTTATGGTGATTTGTAATATATTATCGTAAGTTCTTGCGACTTGATTATCTGTCTTCACAGAAAGAAAAAAACTCGAAACAGAACTCACTGAGCGTCTGTTTCGAGTGAAATGTTATTGCTGATTAGATGCCAAGTTTGGCGCGGATGGCAGCAGGGATGGCGTTCTTGTTGATGATGATGTTCATCGTCTTGTAGGCTGCATAGGGTTTAGAGATGTACCAGAAGCCTTATAAGGACCGTATTCACCCCAAGAGTTCTTCATCATAAAGTATTCTTTACCGTGTTGGTCTTTGGCAAGACCATAGATTTGCATGCCGTGGTCGTCGGTGGTTTCCCAAGTGTCGTAACCCTTTTGGCGCATTTCTTGTGTGATGGTCATTTCGCCTTGTCCGTCAGCAGCATTGATTTGCGCACCAGCTTTTTCACCAGTCCAACGAGATTGGTCGCTACCTACGCCTGCACTTGACTTGGTGTTGGGAACAGTGGCAACGCAACGGTTCTTGCCTGAGCGACGAGAGAAACCGTCTTCGCTGACGTCGGCACCCCATGCGAAGGTGTAGCCATTGCGCACTGCACTCTCCATCACTTCCATGAGTTCGTTGATGGGGAGGTTGTAGCTAGGAGCCCAACGCCAGTTGTCTTGCACTTCGATGATGAAGGGTTTGTAGAAAGGAACGTGGGTGAAAGAGGCTAAGCTGACGTAGTCGGAAGGATTGAGTTTGAGGTAATCCTTGACGTAGGATTGGGGAGTGTATTCCTTGCCGTCTACTTTGAAAGTCTTGGGATATTCTCCGAAATAGCCATCGAGCATTTGTTGCACGGTTTTCTTCCAAACAGGATTGATGGTCTTCTTTTCTTTGTCGGTGGAAACGCTCTTGACAAAGGCTTCGATACCAGGCCAGAATTGACGGAAGTTGAAGAGGCTATCGCCATAGGGGAGGTTGGGGTAGGGCATAGTGCCTTCGGGAGCGAGTCCGTAGTGCTCCATGGCGTAGATGGCATCGTAGAAAGAGCCGCCTTGTGAGAAACTTGCGTCACCGTGGGTGCGAACGTTGCGGTCGGCACGGTCTACATAGGTGTGGGACACCAAGAAGGATTCGCAGAGGTCGAGGTTTCGGCTTTGAGTTGAGGATTCTTTTTCAACGCTTCGCTCTCGAGGAATGCCAAAGAAGAATATGCCCAGCAGGTACCAGAGTTGTTTTGGTTTTTGATGCTTGTGACGGGGTTAGCCACAACGGTGGTGAACACGAGGGTGTCTTTGGGAAGACCTTTCTTTTTGGGAGCAGCTTGCACTGCACCAGCCAAAGCTAGACCTGCAAGAGCGAGGGTGAAGAATTGCTTCATAAATGTGTATTGTTGAGAGTTTATAAATGCTTGTGATAACTGCGAAGTGGAGGAATTTCTTACGTGAGAGAAATTTTCTTACGTCAGAGAGAGATTTCGATGTGGAGAGAATTCCTCCGTGGGGAGATTTAGGTGAGTCCTTCGAGGAAGGCTTCTACGTCTTTGGCGTGGTAAGGCACGAGTTTATCTCCAAAGGAATCGACAACCGTTGTCGGTGATGAGTACATCGTCTTCGATGCGGATACCTCCGAAGTCTTTGAACTTTTCGATTTCGTCAAAGTTGAGGAATTGTGCGTTGGTGCCTTCTTTGCGCCAGAGGTCGATGAGATCGGGGATGAAATAGATGCCGGGTTCGTCAGTGACTACGTGACCGGCTTGGAGTTCGCGACCGAAGCGCAGACTTGCGAGTCCGAATTGAGAAGAAGGACGAGTTACGGCGTCATAACCGACATTGATTTGTCCGAGGGCTTCCATGTCGTGAACGTCCATTCCCATGGCGTGTCCTAGTCCGTGGGGGAGGAAGAGGGCGTGAGCTCCAGCGGCTACGGCTTCGTCGACGTCGCCTTTCATCAATCCGAGGGCTTTGAGACGCTCTGTCATGAGACGACACACGGCGAGGTGCACATCGAGATAGCGCACTCCGGGTTTTGCGACTTGCAAAGCGAGATCGTGACAATCGACTACGATGTCGTAGATGTCGCGCTGACGCTGTGTGTATTTTCCTGTGACGGGAGTGGTGCGGGTGTTGTCAGAACAGTAGTGTTCGCGGGTTTCACATCCTGCATCTACCAAAAGTAGGCGTCCACCTCCTAAGACGGCTTGTGAGGGAAATCCGTGCAACACTTCTCCGTGCATGGAGACGATGCTGGGGAAGGAGACTTGGCTTCCGAAAGAGGCGGCGATGCCGTCGAGGACACCTGCAATTTGGGCTTCGGTGACTCCCTTTTGCACTGCCATTCGCATGGCTGTGGTGTGCATTTCGTAGCCAATGGCAGCAGCGCGGTCGAGTTCGGCTACTTCTTCTGCGCTCTTGATGTTGCGAAGGGTGACAACGGCATCAATGAGGGTTTGACTGGCAGCAGCGCGCTGTTGGGTGGGATGAATTCCACTCAAATCCATGAGTTGAATCATCACGTCGTGGCGATAAGGTGGGAGGAAATGGAGTTGTCTTCCCTGCGCTTTGGTTTGTGCAAAGATTTCTTGCAACGCGCTCATTGGAGCAGTGTGGGGAATGCCGGATTCGGCTGCCATGTCAGCAACAGAGGGCACGGCTCCCGTCCAGATGACGTCATCAATGTCGATGTCGTTGCCGACGAGTGTTTCTTTTCCGCTTTCGCAGTCGATGACAAGTGCAAGTCCATCGCGGTGTTGCCCGGTGAAATAGAGGAAAGAACTATCTTGACGAAACTTATAGGGGTTGTTGGGGAAGTTGCAAGGACTATCGTTATTCCCAAAAGAGCACGATGACTCCGCTGCCTACCAATTGGCGCAGACGGCTGCGGCGCTCCGTGTATGTGGCTGTTGAAAAGAGCATAAGCGCAGATTATTAAATGATTATTTCGGCAAATATACGCTTTTTTTCCGTGGGAAACGTGTGTTGATTTCGTGATAATCGTGTACCTTTTGCACAAATTTTTAATACACAAGAACGACAGATGTTGCGCGGCACTGAGTTGTACGCCTGATTTTTGTCGAAAAAAACGAGGTATAGAGTTATGGCACAAACAGGATTAGTGTTAGAAGGAGGTGGAATGCGCGGTGTATTTACCGCAGGCGTTTTTGGACTATATGCTCGACAACGGCATCACCTTTTCTTATGGCATCGGGGTTTCGGCTGGTGCGTGCCACGCGATGTCTTATTTGAGCAAACAGCGAGACAGAGCACGCAAGGTTTCGATTGATATGTTGGAGAAATATCAATATATCAGTTGGAAACATTTGTGGAAAATGCACACGATTTTCGACCAAGAGACTTTATATGATCGGATGGTGAATGAGATTTTGCCTTTCGACTACGACACTTGTTTTGCTAATCCGATGCGTTTTGAGATTGTAACGACCAATTGTTTGACTGGACGCGCAGAATATCACACTGAAACGTCGTGCAACAATCGTTTGCTCAATCTGTGTAAAGCTTCTAGTTCTCTGCCATTTGTGGCTCCCATTGCGATGGTGGACGGTGTACCAATGCTCGACGGAGGTATCACGGACCCGATTCCCATAGAACGCTCCATCGAACAGGGATATTGCAACAACATTGTGGTGCTGACGCGCAACCGTGGTTATCGTGATGCGGGAAGTGACTATCGTATGCCGAGATTTGTTTACAAGAAATATCCGCGACTTCGTGTTGCGCTCTCACACATTAAAAAGGTTTACAACGGAAAGATAGAACTCGTGGAACGTCTTGAAGAATCGGGACGTGTGCTTGCCATTCGTCCTGAACGTCCGTTGGAAGTAGACCGTTTTGGCACGCGCACTGACCGACTGCAAGCGCTCTACGAGGAAGGATATGCTTGCGCAGAACAGGTGTTGACTTCTGATTTTGGGAAATCTTTCCTCTAAGCTCATTTTCTATTCCGACCACCTTTCATGTCTCACACGCTTCATATTTTCAATCCGTGGCACGACGAAGCACTGGCTGCCAATGTGCAATACTATTCTCCGAGTTTAGCTGGGAGAAAGTTGGCTTGCGCTCTGTCGGAATTACCACGCATTTTGGGGAAAGATGAGGACGAATGTTTGAAGATTCCAGAATCGGGACGCGTGAAAGACTTAGTTCCTCCTGACTGGTCGAAGATTCAGCACATTGCACCGTGGGGATGGGACAATCATGTGGTGGAGATATTCCAACGTCTTGGTGCACCAGAATCGTTGTTGCCCACAGAGGAACAGCTTCGCGTGATGCGCCATTTGAGCAGTCGTGTCAATGTCTCCGAGTTGTTAGCAAAAGATAGCGAACATCTTCTCCAAACTCGCAAAGGAATTACCCCTTTTAGTAGCACCTTTTGTCGTTCTATGGAGGAAGTCACAGCCGCCCTCGAGCCGTTGAAAGGTCGCACCATGTTGAAAAGTCCGTGGAGCAGCAGCGGACGCGGTGTGTTTCCTATTAAAGGTACGCTAGATCCAGTAGCAGAAGCTCGTGTGCAAAAGATTTTACAGCAACAAGGTGGCATCGAAGTGCAATCCCTTCACGAGGTGTTGGGGAATTTTGCCTTTGAATATCACGCTCTTCCTGATGGAACGGTGGAATATGACGGACTTTCTCTCTTCCACGCAGCACCGGGTGGAGCATATTTGGGAAATCTTGTGGCACATCCTCAGAAGATGGAGCGCGAACTCTGTCGTTGGATGGCTTCTCACGCTGTGGACTGGGGGATTTCTGGGGAAAATCTTCCGCAACTCTTACATCAACTTCGCTCAGTCCTTGCAAAACTACTCGCAAAATGGTTGCAAGCGCGCTATGTGGGTCCGCTTGGAGTGGACTTGCTCATCACCCCAACCGGAATTCATCCTTGTGTAGAAATCAATCTGCGACGCACCATGGGACACGTGGCGGTGACTCTAGGGAAACAACAAACTCCTGACGCTCCTCTCCAACTTCTGCAAATTTCTCTCGAAGGTTGGCAACTTATTCCGCTCTCTTCTCCTGAGTCTTTGGGATAACCCCAATCGGTCATTAGGCCATTATAGTGCAGGATAATCCATTTCTCTTCCAAGACAATCCCCCACAAATACAAAACACTATGACAATCCCCCACAAATCCTTGTTGGTTTGTGGGGGATTGTTTCTTTTGTTAGACCAGACAAGCAAGGTGCTTATTTGCGCTTCTTAGACTTCTTTGCCTTCTTCGCAGCCTTCTTGCCTTTGCCAGATGCCGAAGCTGACTTACCAGAAGACTTTGCGCGCTTGTTCGCCTTCTTCTTACCAAAGCGTTCGGGAGTGAGTCCACGTTGCGATTGCAACACACTGCGCGCAGCACTCGACTGACTGTCGAAAGTCATCAAACTGTCTTCTTCGATAATCGAAAAATCTAGCTGACGACGTTCCATATTGGCGCGCTCCACACGGAAACGCACTTTGTCACCGAGATTGTAGACTCTTCGCGTGCGACGACCCACCAAACGATAGTTGTCTTCGTCAAATTCGTAGTAGTCGCTAGACAAATCGCGCATCGGCACCATACCTTCGCACTTCGAAAGCACGTCTTCCACATAGATACCAAACTCCGTGACACCAGAGATGACACCATCAAACTCCTGACCGATGCGATCAGCCATAAATTCTGTTTGCTTGTATTTGATGCTCGCGCGTTCCGCGGTTGAAGCTATCAATTCTCGCTCAGAACAATGCTCACAGAGTTCCTCATATTTCTTTGCACTCACAGAGCGACCACCTTCTGCATATTTTGCCAGCAGACGATGCACCATCAAGTCGGGATAACGGCGAATGGGAGAGGTGAAATGCGTGTAATAGCGGAACATCAGTCCATAGTGACCTATGTTGTGCACCGAATAGCGCGCTTTCATCATCGCACGAAGCGCCACCATCTCCACCACGTGTTCCTCTTTTCTTCCCTTTCACGTCAGCAAGCAGGTTGTTGAGGCTCTTAGAAACGTCTGTTTTTTGAACCTTCAGTGCGCACCTTGTAGCCAAACTTTGCCACAAATCCGCGAAGTTTTTTTCCATCTTCTCAGCATCTGGCACATCGTGGATACGATAAGGCAATACCTTGGGTTGCTTTCCCTTCGGCACAATCGCCACCTTTTTCAGCCACAGTGCGATTAGCCAAGAGCATAAATTCCTCCACCAGTTTGTTGGCGTCCTTCGCAATCTTGACATAAGTGGCTGTGGGATGTCCTTTTTCATCAATTTCAAAGCGCACCTCGGGACGATCAAAACCAATGGAACCACCTTTTGAAACGCTTAGCGCGCAACTGTTTTTGCAAAATAGTCGAGTTGCAATATCTCTGCCGCCCATTCTCCTTGTGGATTTTCCTTCGATCCGTCCACTTCGGGGTGTTCGCCAGGAAGTGCCAAATCATCGGGAGAAGCCTGTCCGTTGCGCTCAATGATGGTTTGCGCCTCTTCGTAGGTGAAACGGCGGTCGCTGCAAATCACGGTTTTAGCAATGTCTGCGCGCAACACATCCGCTTCGTTGTTCATCTCGAAAATCACCGAATAAGCCAGTTTCTCTTCGTTAGGACGCAGCGAACAAATGAAATTGCACAAACGTTCGGGAAGCATCGGTATGGTGCGATCCACCAAATAGACACTCGTAGCACGACTCAAAGCTTCCTGATCAATCACGCCATCTTCCAGCACATAGTGACTCACGTCGGCAATGTGCACTCCCACTTGCCACACATCGTCTGAAAGACGGCGAATGGAGAGTGCATCGTCAAAGTCTTTCGCATCGCGCGGGTCGATGGTGAAAGTAGGAATTTCACGAAAATCCTCGCGCTTAGCGATTTCTTCTTCCGTAATGCCTGGATGGAGTTTATCGGCAGCACGTTCCACATTTTCGGGATAGGTGTAGGGAAGTCCATATTCTGCCAAAATAGCGTGCATCTCCGTGTCGTTTTCACCCTCTTGTCCGAGCACGTCCACCACTTCACCACGAGGGCTTTTGGTGTCTTCGGGCCAGTCCACGATTTTCACAATCGCTTTGTCGCCTGTTTTTCCATCGTGGAGCAAATCGCCTGGAATGAAAATGTCAGCACCGATTTGTCGTTCAGTGAGCAAGAAACCATAGCGGTCGTGTTCCACGTGAAGACGTCCCACAAAGGTGTCTTTAGCGCGGCGAATGATTTCCACCACTTCTGCCTCTTGCGTGTGACTGCGACGACGCGCCACCATCGACACGCGCACTACATCACCATCAAGCGCATGATGCGCATTGAGTTCCGTCACGAGGAGTTCTTTTCCGCCATCGTTGGGCACAAACACATTGTGTCCGTTGCGCTTGCGACGAAAAACCCCTTCAATGAGTTGAGCTGCGCGTTCAGCATGACGATAATTCCCTTTCTGATCGGTGGAGAGAAAATCGTCTAACACGAGTTCTTTGAGCACATCGAGCACAAGCATCTTTGCAGGGTGAGTGAGTGCACCCACCATTCCGAAGATTGTTTTCACCTCGAGCTGCTGACCTTGACTATGCTCGAAGAGTACTAGTAGTTTGTTGCGCACCTCTTTCTTGGTGAGGCGCTTGGTCGTCTTTTTTGACATAATGTAAGACGTTAAATGTTATAGATCTGTGCTAGTGCCTGGAGAAAAAGCGCATTTACAGTGTGATTTGTTCCACCTTCACGTCTGTATCGGGCATAAAGATGGTGGCACTCTCGCGAAACTTTTTGGGCTCTTCTGTGGTGAGAAATTCCACCTTACCATTTCGCCAAACGCGTTTCCATTTCGGGATGACGCTGCAAATAGTTGCGCAGCGAGTGTGCCACATAGTCGCCTTGCGGCACAACGGTGATGCCACGCGGCACATGGCGCAGAATGGCAGGAAGCAGGAGAGGGTAGTGCGTGCAGCCCAGCACCAAAGTGTCGATGTCGGGGTCGATGCGCAATATCTCTTCGATGCGTTTCTTCACGAAATAGTCGGCTCCGGGACTGTCAAATTCGCCATATTCCACCAGCGGCACCCACATCGGACAAGCCAAACCAGTGACGGTGACGTCGGGGAAGAATTTTTCTATCTCCAAATCATAACTTCTAGAACGAATGGTTCCTTGCGTTGCCATGATTCCCACATGTCGAGAATGGGTGATGTCGCCCAAAGCCTCCACCGTGGGACGAATAACCCCCAACACGCGTTTGTCGGGAGCGAGCGTGGGGAGGTCGTTTTGCTGAATGGAACGCAATGCCTTTGCCGAAGCCGTGTTGCACGCCAGAATCACGAGTTCGCAACCGCGATTGAAGAGTTCGCGCACAGCTTCTAAAGTGTAGCGATAGACCACATCGAACGAGCGCGAGCCATAGGGGGCACGTGCATTGTCGCCCAAATAGAGATAATCATATTGGGGCAAAAGCTGGCGCACTTGTCGCAATATCGACAATCCACCATATCCTGAGTCGAAAACACCAATCAAGACTTTAGACGTTAGAGGTTAGACGTTAGAGGTTCTAGTTTCTAGATGTTCTAGAACTTCTAGTTCCTATTTCAATTTCTCCTTCACAAAGGCAGTGGCATCTTCGCAGAGCGCAGGATTAAGATAAGGCAGCGCCTTGACATCTTCATCGAAGATAAAATCATATTTGCGCTCAGCACCCACCACGCGAATGGCAGCATCCACCTTATCCTCGATGGGTTGCATCAATTCAAGTTCAGCCTTTCGAAGCAACTCCTCCGCTTGTTTGCGAAAAGCAAGACCACGCTCCATTGCCGTTTGCAAATCACCTTGACGCTTCAACAAGATTGCCTCAGGGAGATTGCGCTGAATCTGGAGATATTCCGAAAACTGGCGACGAAAAGACTCTTCGTTGTAGCGGGCTTCGCGTTCATATTTTGCGCGAAGACTATCGAGTTGTGTGCGCGCCATTTTGAGTTCTGGCAACTGCGCCAAAATAGCAGCACGACTGATGCGACCATAACGTGCAGCACTAGCCACATTTGCCTGCTCAACCACAGCATTTTGTGCCATCGTTGGGAGAGCCACCACAGCAAAAACAAAGAGAAGAAAAGAGAAAATACGATTCATGAGCTGTTTGTTTTGTTTACCTTATACTGCAAAGGTACTTTATTTTGCTAATGCGCGCACGAAAATCCAGGTAAAACTTGTGAGAAGCCACTCAATTTTGTACTTTTGTATCGTGTTCGCAATAATTTTGTTGTAACTCCTTCAGTTTATCCTTCATCACTACTCGAAAGGCTCTACTGAAAACCCTAATTTATTTACTTTACTAACTCCACTATTTTCTACTATGGCTACTATCAACGCATTGTTCGAATTTGCTTCTCGCATTCTCCTTTGTCTCGAACGTCATTTCTACACTTATCTTCGCATTGCCATCTTCGTTGTTATGGCTTGGATTGGAGGTCTCAAAGTGTGTCAATATGAAGCAGACGGCATCGTGCCCTTCGTTTCCAACAGTCCCTTTATGAGCTTCCTTTATAACAATTCTTCTAAGACTGCCATCAACCCTAAGAATGGCAAGGAAGTCAAAGAATACAACCTCCACAAGAACAAAGAAGGTGAAGTAATCGTGGAAAACATCAAATGGCACCAAGAAAATGGTACATATGCTTTCTCTATCGGTCTTGGGTTGATGATTTGCACCATCGGCACCCTCGTACTCCTCGGCATCTGGTTGCCACGCGTGGGTATGCTCGGCGGATTGCTCACCTTCGGTATGAGCATCGTCACCCTCTCGTTCCTCATCACCACCCCCGAATGCTGGGTGCCTAACCTTGCAGATGGCAACACCTATGCTCACGAAGGTCTTCCCTATTTCGTAGGTAGCCACGGTTTCCCAATGCTTTCTGGTGCTGGTCGTCTTGTTATCAAAGACATCATCATGAGCGCAGGCGGTCTTCTCGTTGCTGCTGAAGCTGCACGTAGATTCATGGCTACGCTCCGCAAATAAACACAATACAACAACTCAACAAAAACTGACTTATGAACTCTTTTGAAAAAGGCGTAGTGTTCGCTCCCTCCACCGTGGTGGACTATTCCGCAGGAAACGTGGTTTCTCGTGAAATCCTTCGCAACAACGCAGGCACACTCACTCTCTTTGCCTTCGACGCTGGTCAAGGTCTTTCTGAACACACAGCTCCTTTCGATGCCACTGTCACCATTCTCGATGGAGAAGCCGAAATCACCATCGGCGGAGTGGTGCACCATCCCAAAGCCGGCGAAATGCTCATCATGCCTGCTGGAGTGCCTCACGCACTGCAAGCGGTGCAGCGTTTCAAGATGCTCCTCACGATGATTCGTGGCTAAGACGTCAGATCATTCTCTCAAAAATTGCTTTTTCTTTATACGATGCCCCATCAGCGCAAGTCGTTGGTGGGGTATTTTTGTGCGCTATCACACGCTATCAACCGCCAAGACTTACCACGATTGCACAACCCTCTAATACTATATGGGTTGAAACAGGGGAAAAGAGTGAAAAATCCGCGAAAAACTGCACTATTCTTTTTGGATACCTTTATTTTGCTATCTCCGATGAGCAAAAAACAAATCATATAAGATTTCAAAGCTAGTAAGCAGTACGACAGTTGACTCTGACACCATTCCTCTACATCGTTATCCAACAAAACTTCCTTCGCTCTCACGCGTACGTGCGCGCGCCTTCCAACAGCGATGTTGATTTTTCCTGTCACAAGTGTCACACTCTCCCTTTCTTCGTCCTCTTGTATTGGACTTCTTCTCGCACTTTCTCCCCACCACTACTTCCGTTCCGACATTGACCAACAAACGACACGTTGTTTTCTATAAAACGACACGTCGTTTTGCATCAAATGACACGTCGTTTTGCATCAAATGACACGTCGTTTTTCATCAAACATCACGTCTTTCTCCCTTTTATTTGAACACATATAGCACACATCTCTAAATGAATGTTATAAAGACATCATAAACTGTTGTCCCATAGTGTTTTGCGATGAACCCTGTGACACTTGTGACAGCAAAAAAGTAAAAACTCCTGTGATGCGCGCGCGTGCGCGCACGCGAGAGAAGGTATTTAAGATTTGTTTAAGGTACAATTTTCTACAAAAAAGATTGCTGTCCGATAAACTGAGAATGGAAATCGCTTATCTAGTTTACCGGACAGCAAAGAGCGGGGGACTACAAATTATTTGATGCCCTTGAGTTCAATTTTGAAAATCAAAGTAGAGTAGGGAGGAATGCCGCGAGTGCCGCGTTCACCATAAGCGATTTCGTAAGGTAAGCATACTTCATATTCTGCACCGACTTTCATCAACTTCACAGCTTCAGACCAACCTTTGATCACTTGGTTCACAGCAAACGTAGCAGTTTCTCCACGCTTGTAGCTGCTGTCGAACACAGAGCCGTCGATAAGTCTACCTTCGTAGTGTACTTCCACTTCAGAAGTGTCGGCAGGCATAGCACCATCGCCTTCTTTGATCACTTTGTAGAGCAAACCAGATGCGGTGGATTTCACACCCTTTTGTTTGGCATAGTTCTTCAAGAAATCAGCATTGCGCGTCTTAAGTTGTTGCGTGTAGTAGTCGTATTGTTGTTGCTCAATCTTGGTGGCAGAATCTGCAGAAAGGCTGTTGGTCTTCAACAAACCTTCAGTGAGTCCTTTGAGGAAGATGGTAGCATCAACATATGTGGTGTCGCCCTTGCCGGTGGCTTGCTGGTTCATACTTTGCACGATTTGAGGCATCTGCTTCTTGATGTCGATAGAAGCCAACAACGCACGGAGTTTTGCTGCTTCATCGGCAGAGACTTCTTTGTTGAGTCCTTCTACAAAGTCCTTGATGTGGGCAGAGTCAACACCAGAACGTTGCGCAAGAAATTGGGCCAAACTAGCAGACTGCGCCACACCAGCAGCGTAAGAGAAGTCAGCGGGGCTTACGGGCTTCACCATCACGGGTTGCGCCACTTTCTTATTGTTTTTCTTTGTTTTCTTTGCAGCAAATGCAGAGAAAGAGAGGGTAGCGGCGAGTGCCACTACGAGCATAGAACGAAATTTCATTTGTATTGAGTTTCTATGTTTTACAATAGTCAAAAACGGACACAGAGGAAACAGAGTTTAGTCCGTTTCCTCTGTGTGTCATATTTGTAGCAGATTGACTTACATGCCCATTTGCATCTGAGGAGCTTCTGGTTGTGCAGGAGCATCAGACACACTCACGAGTTTGATTTTGAAAACCAACGCAGAGTAAGGAGGGATAGGACCTTGTTCTTGATCCCCATAAGCGAGATTCCAAGGAATGTAAACTTCCCATTCGCTACCTACCTTCATGTTGGTCAAAGCGATGGTCCAACCCTTGATGACTTGGTTGGCAGGGAATTTCACCGTTTTATCTTGTGAAGAGTCAAACACCTTGCCATCGATAAGGCGACCTTCGTAGCTCACTTCGCACACTTGAGTTGCTTTAGGAGTGGCACCATTACCAGCTTTGATTTCCTTGTAGTATACACCACCAGGAAGTGCCTTCACTCCAGCAGTTTTTGCAATTTTAGCGATGAAAGCTTCGTTCTTCTTCTTGGCAGCACCATAGAGCTTTTCGTTGGCCTTTCTAGACATCATTTGCAACTTCTGTTGCATATATACGCTTGCTTGTTGACGATGGAGCGTATCCTTGCCGATCACGAGTGCACTCACGTTATTTGCCGTCTACCATACCTGCGAGAACATTCTTCGCACTGAGGTGCTTGGTGCTGTCGCCTGCAAACACTTGACCTTCTACTTGAGGGAAGAGACGGGTCTTGAGCTGAATACCGCTTTGCATACCGAGTTGATAAGCGAGTGCTTTCTTATCGTCTGCAGTGTTCATGCCTTCTTTCATACCTTTGAAGAATGCATCTACAAAAGCAGAATCACTACCAGCCTGCATAAGGTAGTCCTTGATTTGTTCGGGAGTGGGAGATTGTGAAAGACCCACAGCGTAAGACAAGCTGTCTACTTCGTCTTTCAAATTTCCAGTAGGGGTGGATTCATGTTTACCACCACCGCAAGCACTGAAAAGTGCAGTTGCAGCCACGAGGGCGCAGAAGAGTACTTTTTTCATTATAATTGTATTGTTTTTATCGTTGGAGAATGTTGTTCGTCCGCTTCACATTTGCTGTTGTTCAACTAGACGAGGTGGAGAGCGGAATGCGAACTAGACTTATTCGTTGATGCCGAGCAATTCAACGTCGAACACCAAAGCTGCGTAGGGAGGAATGGCACCGCCTGCACCTTGTGCTCCATAAGCCAAAGTGTAAGGAATGAAGAAACGGAACTTTGATCCGAGGCTCATGAGTTGCAAACCTTCTGTCCATCCCTTGATGACGCCTTGGAGAGGGAAAGAGGTGGGTTCTCCGCGTTGATAACTGCTGTCGAACACGGTGCCGTCAATCAAACGTCCTTCATAGTGGCAGCGCACGCTGTCGGTGGCTACGGGCTTTTGACCAATAGCTTCAGTGAGGACTTCGTATTGCAAACCAGATGCTGTGGTGGTGACGCCATCGCGCTTGGCATTTTCTGCGAGGAATTTCTCACCAGCTTCACGCACTTCACGACCAGCAATTTCTTGCTGTTCTTTCATAAATTCTTGCACCATACCTTGTGCTTGCACTTCTGTCATTTCTGCTTTCGCCTTTGAGCACTTGTTCTACGGCGCGAGTAAATTCTGCGGTAACAAGACCGTCGATGTTCATACCCTTGAGATTATGACCGATGAGAAGGCCGAGGGCGTAAGAGAGTTTTTCCATAAAAGGGATTACTATTATTGCTGTTGTTGAATTTCTAAATTATGATTGATGTTGCCTGACTTGCCTTCTCTTGCGCTAAATGCGAAGATGGTGTACAAATAAGGCTACATTTTGAAACGCAAAAGTAATCATTTCGTTTCGTTTGAACGAACAACGCGCTTCTTTTTTGCTTTATCCACAAATAATCTGCGATTTATTGTGCTTTTTCGACCTTATTGTGGTGAACGAGCACTGGATTTGTCGTGCTTCAATTTTAAAAGTACACAAGACATTGCTCAATCACGATGCAGTTTTGTCGGACTCATCATCATAAGCCGCTGGTGCGTTCGGATGGTTGCAAGAGGTTGTTGCGGCATTGTAGAAATGCTGCACAATTAATCCGGCAAGCGTGAAACCAAACATCGCGGTGATGTGCGACATGGTGCCATTGATTTGCGCCTTGCGGTCGTTCCAGTTGTGAGAAAGCAGTTCTTCGCGTCCTTCTTGCACATCTGTGCTCTCTGCGATGGTGGGTTCGTAGCCGTCTATCTCGGCTTCTCCCAAATTAGGTAGCACTTCATCGCTATAGACGCAGAGGAATTTCTTGGCAGGTCGCTCTTTTTGGTGCTTCATCTTCTTACGCAAGGCTCTTCCCAACGGACATCCGCGCACTTTCATGAATTCTGCCACTTGAATGCGCGTGGGATCCATTTTCAAGGCTGCGCCCATAGAGGAGAAGAGTAGGGCGTTGGTGCGACTGGCGGTGAGGAGAAGATGCGCTTTTTCTGCAAGAGAATCGATGGCGTCGATGATGACATCATATTCGTGCAACTTGAAACTCTCTGCATTTTCAGCATTATAAATGTCTTGCACGGCGATGATTTCGGCAGAAGGATTGATGGAAAGTAGTCGCTGACGCAACACTTCCACCTTCACTTGTCCGACGGTGTCGATTGTAGCCATGAGCTGACGGTTTACATTGCTGATGTTTACGCGGTCAGAATCGACAATGGTGAGGTGTTTCACGCCGGAACGCACGAGACTTCAGCGCACCAACTGCCTACTCCTCCCACTCCGAAGAGAATGACGCGGATTTGATGCAGTTGCTGAAGGGGGGCATCTCCCATCAATAGACGGGAGCGGTGAAATATCTGTTGTTCTTGTGTGGGTGTAGACATAGATGCGAAAAGAAACGAAGACGATGCCGTCTTGATGATAAGGAGGATGAGAAAGAGATGAAACAGAAAGAAATAGAAAGAGGATGAAAAGAGGATGAAATGAAAAGATTCGAAACGAACTAAAACGGAAAAAGGGACTTTCTCCGAAGAGAAAGTCCACTATATAGAAGTTGCAAATCAGTTTACTGTGATTTCATCGACGAAGAGGAAGGCGGGTTTACCAGCTGCATCCTCGTGCCATGCAGGAATGCTAGGTTCGGGTTGTGCCACGATTTTGAGCAATCTTGCTGAGGTGGGTGCGAAATCATAGACGTGTCGGTGGATGCCATTCTTGTCGGCTTGGGTAAGTGGTGCGAAATCTTTGGCAACAACTACCTGCCACGTCTTACCTCCATCCATAGAAACTGAAATTTCTACGCGACGAGCATCATAAATCCAGTCACCTTTCTCCACACAGGTGTTAAAACCAACTTGACTGATGGTGGTGTTTTCTCCCAAATCAATGATGGCTTCCATAGGTTTGTTGAGAAATCCAATCCAACGACTTGAGTTGTAGCTCGTGTTACTTGCCACAAGCCCGTCTACCAACACCTTTGCTCCAGCAAATGTGTAGCTGGGATGAGGTTCATTGACCAAAGTGATTTTGCGCGCGGTTGATTTAGAGAAGTGGAAGTCTTCTTTTTCAACGTGACTAGCTTCGTAGCGTTTTGGAGCTCCTTCTTGTTGTTCAGGCACTTCGTGGAAAGCAATGGCACGGAAACGAACATCGCTCTTGAAATCTAAAGGCTGAGTGTAGCGCGTGCTTTGTTGTGTGGGAATCGAGCCGTCGAGTGTATAATAGATGGCGTCGTTAGGTTCATTCACTTGGAGAGTTGCCCTTATACCTCCTCCATCGATGGAAGAGTAATTAGGCATAATGTCGTAGTAGTGCTTGGCGAAATTGTAGTTTTTCTCACCATAGAGTGCGAAAAGTTGAGGCAAACGCTTCAAAAACTCTGAATACTTGCGCGTGCCTTGCTGACACCACTGAATTTCTGCCAAAGCGGCCAAACGAGGCAATGCCATATATTCTGTTTGACGATGCGTTGGGAAGTATTCTGACCACAAATTAGCTTGCACTCCCAAGATGTGCTTTGCTTCTTCGGGTTTCAGCACCGCAGGCATAGGTTCGTAGCTGTACACTCGTTCGAGCGGCAAATATCCACCAATCGCTAAAGGCTCTTGACTGGCATCTTTTGCTTGATAGTAGTCGAAATAGAGATAAGTATTGGGCGACATCACCACGTCGTGACCGCTTTGTGCTGCCTCGATTCCTCCCGTTTCTCCACGCCAAGACATCACTGTTGCAGTGGGAGCAAGACCTCCTTCAAGGATTTCATCCCAACCGATGATGCGTTTGCCATAGCGAGCCAACGTCTTTTCTGCATAACGAATGACGTAGCTTTGCAATCTTTCTTCGGCTGTGTGCTTACCTTCGGCTTGAAGTTGTTTTTCCTGAATGATACCTTGGCATTTGGGACAAGTTTTCCAGCGTGTTTTGGGACATTCGTCACCTCCGATGTGGAAATACTTTCCAGGGAAGAGTTGCGCAACTTCTCCCAAAACTTTGTCAATAAACGCGTAAGTTTTGGGATTACCAGCGCAAAGCACATCACTACTTACGCCCCAAATCTGTCCCACTTCGTAAGGACCACCTGTACAACCCATTTCGGGATATGCAGCAAGCGCTGCCAACATATGACCAGGGAGGTCGATTTCGGGGATAATTTCGATGTTGCGATCAGCAGCATAGGCAATGATATCTTTACACTGCGCTTGAGTGTAGAACCCTCCGTGAGGTTTCCATCATATTTCCCAGTGTTCTTGCCAATGACGGTGGCAGCACGATGACTACCCACTTTGGTGAGCTCGGGTAATTGCTTAATTTCGATGCGCCAACCTTGGTCATCTGTCAAATGCCAGTGAAAACGGTTGATGCCGTGCAAAGCAATCATATCAATGAAGCGTTTCACACTGTCGGGAGTGGCATAATGACGCGCCACATCGAGCATCGTGCCACGATAGGCAAAGCGCGGAGCATCGTTGATTTCCACACCAGGCAAAGCGATTCTACCATTTTTTGACATATATGCACGCTCCTTTTCACTGAGGTGGGGGAGTGATTTGCGCAAAGTTTGGATGCCATAGAACGCACCAGCCTTGGTACTAGCCGCAATGCTCACCGTTTTGCTGTCGATGCGCAAACGATAACCTTCGGATGCGAAATCTTTTTCTGCACTGCTCAACACAATGGCAGGAGTTTTTCCACGTTTTGTTGCAATGGACAAAGTTAGTCCTGTGCGATCTGCCACAAACTCTTGCAGCAACTTCGCGTTTTTCTGATCGTTAGCCGACTTTCCGCACACAATACGTGTTTGTGGAGTCAGTGTAAACGTGCCCCATTGTTGTTGCAGCGTCACCTTTTGAGGAAGCGGCACAACATTATACGAGGCTTTGGGTACACTTTGCGCTGCCAAGGTGAGAGAAAATCCACTCAACAGGCAAGCACTTGCTATGTTCTTAATGAAATTCATGATATAAAGAATTGATTAGTGCTACAAAGATACGACTTTTTTGCACATATCCCGCATTTTTCAGCCACCTATCAGCCCATGCTATAAGTATGCACGCTTGCTCCTTGAGCAGAAGGCAAATAGTTGATGCCCCACCAACACATCTGCAACAGCACGAAAGAAACAATCAATCCCCAAAGTGCCGCACGGCGATAACGATCTGCGCGCAAACGCACATGGATATACGCCAAATAAGCAAACCAAGTGGCAGCTGCCCAAGTTTCTTTCGGGTCCCAAGCCCAGTAATGTCCCCAAGCCTCTTTCGCCCAGAGTGCACCAAACAAGATGCCGACAGTCATAAATGCCCAACCAACATGCACTAAGTTGTCGCAAATGTCGAGTTCATGTTCAGTTATTTCGCTCTTTTTGAACCATAACAGGTAGGCTGCCATCAATGCCGCTGCACCGAGCATGGCATAAGCAAACATATAGACAATAACGTGCGGAGCAAACCATGGACTTTGCAGCGCAGGCATCAGCGTTTTGTTGTGTATCTCAGGGTTTACCAAGTTGATGGTGGTGAACACTCCAGCCAACAACGTACTGAAAGCGAGTATCCAAGGGTAGCGCCAACGAGAATAGATAATCAGGCCTGCTGTGGGAAGAAAGAAGGCATACCACAAACGCGTTTCGCCCATAGTGCGGAGGGGAGGACGCTCAAGCGAGAACCACATACCGAGAATGAAAGCGAAATAGACGAGAAGTCCCGCAACAGTAAATAAATAAGTGGGAATGGGACGCTTCTTCCAAGCTGTCCACGCACCACCCAACCACAACAACAAGGCGGGAAGTGCAAAATATATAAAGGAATTCCAAGTCATAACAAGAGAATTTTGAGAAAAGAGCTACCCAACGCTGGATACAAACGCGCTAGAAATACGTTTGATAGAAACATATTTACGACAAACGCTCTAGAAACACTTTTGACGCAAACAATCTAGATAAACATTTGCGACAAACACTCTAGCTAGCAGCATTGTTGGGGAGCTGAATACTGATATGCGCCGCACGCTATAGTCCAAAGGGTTTAGCGGCGCTTTTGTGCTACGATGAAAATGAGTATTGCACCAGCCAGGAGCAAATAAACACCTACATATACGGCTGGCAACCACGGATCTTTCACGAGTTCAAACGTGCTCGATTCGCTCCATCTACCCATCGACTCATCATAACTCAATTGGTAAATCATCCAACCGTCCACTTTCACAGGCTTATTCACCTCCACCGTAGCCACGATGTGTTCTTGCGACTTCGTGAAAACCTCGATTTGAGAAGCATAGCGTTCGGGTTCGCGGCGCGCCATCACCAAACTCAACTGATTGTTGAGTTTAAGTTCTTGGAAGGGGAACATATAACTACCGCAAGTCACCCAACCCACAATGGGTTTTCCCGCTTCTTTGTCGCCATTCATCGGTTGAGCTTCCACCAAAAGCGCAGTCACCGCTCCCGAAGATCCCCAACCCACATATTTAATCGTGTCTTTTGTCACCACAGGAGCAGAGAGTGGCAGATTTTGGCGCACTCTGATGCGCCAATGCATCAAGCGTCCCTCTTTGAAATGCTTATCAATCAACACGACTTCAGGATTCTTCTCTGGAATCGTCTTACCCGTTTTGTTGTTCACCAACAAGAGTTTAGGAGGATATTCATCGATGGTAAATTTCTTGAGCTGAATAGCCAGCGGAAGTTCCACAAACCCCTGTTCTTGTGTGGCGCGCCATTCGGGCATATCGGTAGTAGCCTTGAGTTTCACACGCTCCATGTCGGCACTTCCCAATGTTGCCGACACGATGGCCACAAACAACCCAACGTGGCAAAGCATAGATGGCAGTTCGCGCCAGCGAAAATGAGAAACTTGACGCAAAACTATCAATCCCACAATCGCCGCCAGCGTGAGATAGATGAGCACAAACGGCCAAAACGACAACATTTGTGTCAAACCAATGGGGTCAACAGCGCGCTCGTGCGCAGGTACTTGACGCGTCAATCCCATTGCCACCGTGAGGGCAGCAGCATAGAGCAAAATGGGTACAGCAGCTTCCACTCTGTGGAAAAATCCAAAGAAGCGCACTTTGTGGCGCAACACATAGACCAAACCAAGGCTGCAAAGAAACAGGAAGAGAAAAATGCCGTTGAGGGGGAAAGCAAAATCCGACCAATGAATCGGACCAACGCTAAATTGCAGGGCTAATCCCACCACAATAAGTCCGGCACCGAAGGCAAAGCCTTCTTTCATTTTCCAGAATTTATTGAACATAAGGAGTAAGAGAAAATAATCGTAGAAAATAGTTGTAGTTAATCTGTGCACAAAACCATCCTCTCCATTCACCATGGACACAGCCACGGCGGCACAGCAAAGCGGAGAAATGTTGAGAGTAAGCGCGGCGGCAGACGGAGAGGTCTGTCGCCGCGATATAAAGAGAGGTCTAAACGACTCAAACCGATAGCACGGAATTAGAGTTCAATGAGTTTGCCTTTTTGTTTTGCTGATTGCACCCATTTAGGCACAACAGTGTTGAGGAATTTGGCTTTGTCTGCTTGGAGTTTTTTGCCGTCCAGTCCGATATAAGCCCACGCCTTTTCCTTGCTTGAGATGTCGGGCATAGGCACATCGCCCGTAAATCCATGCTTCGCCAACACCTTAGCCACAGCAAGACGAGCTTCTTGTGCATAGCCAAGACTTTGTGCCAAAATGCGTGTCACTTCTTGAGGAGCGTGGAAAGACGCACCGTGACTCGCCACAGCAAAGTCCCAACGCCATTGACTCTTACGGATAGATTGGAGAGCCGCTTTCATTTCAGCATCGGTAGCCCCCTTGTCCCAAGCATATTTTGCTTCGATGTGTGCCTTCGCCAATTCCTTTTCCACACGGTTGCGCACATCGTTCACCATACGTTGACGGTCATAGACGTTCTGACGCAATGTTTCAGCATCTTCGCGGTGACAAGTTTGGCAAGTCTTGTCGATTTTTGCCAAAGGACTCACAATTTGGTGATCGGTATATTTCACACCGCCTTCGCTCACATAAGGCATGTGGCAGTCGGCACACGACACACCGCGTTGTCCGTGGATGCCCATGCGCCAAAGTTCATAGTCAGGGTGTTGCGCTTTGAGGATGGGAGCACGAGAGAGTTTGTGGGTGTAGTCGGAATAGTTCATTTCGTCATAATACTTCTCCATATCTTCCACTGTCCAACCCTTGTCTTGTGGGAAAGTGAGATATTTGCCATCACCCTTGAAGTAGTATTCTGTGTGACACTGAGCGCACACCAACGAACGCATATCTTGGTGTGGCTGCTCGCTCACGTTCTGACCGCGACGCGCCCACGCTTCGTAGAGTGCAGGACGTGCAGGCTTCAACTTCATGGTGCGTGCATCGTGACAGTCGGAGCAACCAATGGTGTTGACAATTTCGTCACCCCATTTGCTCCAAGGAGCTTTATAGAATTCTGCAATACCCTTTTCGCGCATGATGCGAGGCACGTCGGGACTCTTACAAGTCCAGCAAGTACCAGGTTGCACATCGCTATTGCCGTTCACACCAGGTGCACCCGTGCGAAGGATTTCGCGCATATCTTCTACGGCATGTTTGTGACCACGAGGAGTGTTATATTCCATAGCGAAAGAATAACCAGCCCAAAGCACCACCATTTCGGGGCGTTTTGCAAGCACATCCTCGCGCTGCGAACTATTGAATTCCCCTTTATAAGAAGTGTCGGCTGTCATTGCCCACGTTTGATATTCACGGGGGAAGTCTTCAGCAAACTTCTCGTTGGGAGAAACGATAGAATCTTCAAATATGTTTGCGATTGTTGTAAATGCTCACCACCTCAGCGCGACGCTCGAGGAGAGAGGAAACGATGAGCCCGAGAACGAAGACTGCAACCATAGAGCCTCCAAATAAGAGCCATCCTTGCCAGCGTTTCAATTGTTGTGCCATGATTTTGTATGTCTTTTTTATGTTTGTGTTATCCAGTTTGTTGTGCCATCTTGCAGCCCACGCTTATTTCAGCATCTTCTGCAACCAGTTGGGTACGGGAGATTGGGGAAGGGGCACCTCAGCTCCAGGAGTTGAAGAGATCGAATTCATTTTGCCGTGTGCCACATCGCGATGACAGTCCCAGCAGGCTTTCCCTTCACCACATTTCGCATCCATATAAGTTATGCGCCCTGTATTCACTAGTTCTGTGTTTAATGTGGTGTGACAACGCACACAGTTTTCCATAATCACCTCAGCACTCTCTTCTGAGGCTTGGATGGCTTGTCGCTCTTGGCGGGTCACGAATTTGTAAACGTGATTCATACCATCCTTCCCTTTGAAGAAATACTTTCGGAACACGTTGTCGTGCGGCACGTGGCAATCATTGCACGTAGTGTTTCGGGCGTGTGCCCCGTGCATCCACGTTGCGTAGTAGGGAGTCATAATGTGACAGTTCACACAAGCCGAAGGATCATTCCCCAAATAGGTGTGAAATCTGAGCAGATACAGGAAAAGTCCTCCTAACCCTACAAAAATTCCACCCACAAGCAGTAGAACTATCTTTTGACGATATCCCAAACGCGGCAGTCGTCGTAGCAATCTGTTCATGATGTTTTGATGTCTATGATTGTTTGTGTATGCTGCAAATATAAGCAACTTTTTCTGATAACACAAATTCTTATCCTCATTTTTGAGGACATAGCCCTAAAAAAAGGTTTTATAAGTGAATTTCGAGTGACATTTAGGCCTTTTTTGGTGTTTTTCATACTGATACTTACTAAGATATAGATTTAACAATACGCAAGACAAACGATACAATCACTTTTCTCTGTAAGGGATGTACACTTATTTCCTACACAGATGCGCCCTTATATATAGATATGGGTTTATAAGTCCTAAAAACGGAAGAATGCAGACCTAAAAATTGTTGGCATAGGCGCAAAACAACATCACACCCAACTAGACGATATTTTGTTCTTCATCCTCACGCGCGGCTACACGCACGCGCACACCATACAGGGATTTTACATTTTTTACTATCACAAGTATCACACAACATACTTTATTCCTCAAACAACCAATTGATTTCAAACTATTTATATTGTCATTCGGCAATCATTCATCAAAACGAGCCGTCGTTTTCACTAAAACAACACGTCATTTTCACTAAAACAACACGTCATTTTCAACAAAACAACACGTTGTTTTCACTAAAACATCACGTCGTTTTCACTAAAACGACAGGTCAATAAGAGGGAAAGATCAGCATCCCATTTTCTGCATAATCAGACCACTTTCTCTCGGCTTCATCCTTGATTTTTCGGACTTTCAGAGGAGGGTGTGTAAACGAATGTTAGAAAACAGAGGTAACAAACGGATTTACAAGAACTTAGTCAGAGGAGTGTGACACTTGTGACAGCAAAAAGTCGAAAACTCCTGTTAGGGCGCGCGTACACGCGCACGCGAGGGAGAACGATTTACATTGATTAACCCTCCTCAAAACAACCCAAGCCACAAAAAAAGTTTCCACTCTCACGCGGAGAATGGAAACTATACCATAACCTAAAAAAGTCAAGTTCGGGATTACTTGCGGAGACCCAAAGCCTTAACGATGGCACGGTAGCGTTCGATATCACGATCCTTAAGGTAGTTAAGGAGGGCGCGACGCTTACCTACGAGTTTCACAAGTGAACGCTCAGTGGCATGATCTTTACGGTTGGAGCGCATGTGTTCCGTCAAGTGACTGATACGGTAGGAGAACAAAGCAACTTGGCTCTCAGCAGAACCAGTGTCGGTGTTGGACTTTCCGTATTGTCCAAAGATCTCACTCTTCTTTGCAGAATCTAAGTACATGTTGAGTAGATTTGATAAATGAATAAAAGTGGCTAGCTTTCGGGCATAGCGTGGCAAAGGTACGATATTTTGACTAACTCACCAAATTTCCCCTTCATTTTATGGAAAAAAAGACCCGTAATATGTATTTTTTGCCACAAAAGGGCTACAAAAATTGGTAGCACAGCGCGATTGTTGTAACTTTGTGGCTGAAAATGGCCTATCAAGCTCCTCAACACGCGCTCCTCGCTCGACACACTTTTGTGCGGATGGCGATGATGATGCTCGTTCTTCTCGTAGGAATGGGAACTCAACGTGTGTTTGCTCAACAGGATGTGGCCTTTCTCCACTATTGGCGCATGGAAACACAATGGAATCCTGCCGCCGTGGGACAATCTCCCCAATTGAGCATTCAGGGTGCGGTGCAAACGCACGCCATGGGCTATGAGCAAGCCGGAAGCACAATGTGGGCAGGAGCTGACATGGCTTTTGCCATGGGCAACACCCAGCATGGAGTGGGGGCTATGTTCCTCAACGACAACATTGGTTTGTTTTCTCACAAACGATTTTCACTGCAATATGCCTACCATCAACCTTGGAAAGGGGCTACCTTGGCTTTTGGGGTGCAAGCGGATATGCTGCAAGAGAGCATAGATGGGTCAAAGGCTGATTTGGGTAACAAAAGCGATCCCGCTTTCCCTTCGGCACAGGTGAATGGCTCGGCTTTCGATTTGACCATCGGGTCATACTATCAGCGCAAAGCTCTTCGCCTTTCAGCATCCTATCATCACTTGGCTGCACCCACGGTGAGATTGGGCGAAACGCACGAACTTCCCATTCGTGGAGTGTTAAATGTGGGCACACAATACAATATACGCACCAGTTCTCCGTTATTCACCATAATCCCTTCGGCGATGTTGCGCAGCGATTTCACCGACTATCGCATCGATGTGACGCTCCGCGGACAATACTCCTTTGAAAATCGATTGATTTTTGGCGGCATCAACTATGCTCCGCAACGCAGTGTGGCGCTCTTTGTGGGAGGAACACTGCAAGGCATCGACATTAGTTATGGATACGAAGCCTACACTTCCGGGTTGGGCTTGGGTGCTGGACAACACGAGATTGTTTGGCTTATCGTCTTCCCTTGGATTTGGGACGAAAACAACGCAACTTACACAAAAGCGTGAGATGGCTCTGAGTGACAAACTCTGAACATTTTCCTTCGGATTTACCACTTTTCGCCTAATTCCTCTATTGAGTTTTCCTCCCTCTCCTTCACAATTCATATGAATATGACAACAACTCATCGACATATTTCTTCGCTCTTCGCTGGTTTGCTGATGCTCACCGCAATGCTTACCTCTTGTTTTAGCGGTAACTCGCTGGCTATGCGCAATGGTGGCGAGGTGACAGGCACGCGTTCGTCAGTGCCGCTCGAACCCACGCCTTATGGTATGGTGGAAGTGAAACGCGGCTATCTGAAAGTGGGACTCACTGAAAACGACAGTTTGTGGGGATTGCCTAATCAACAGAAGGACATCTCTGTGGATGGTTTTTGGATGGATCAAACGGAAGTGACGAACTCTATGTATCGCCAGTTTGTGGAATGGGTGCGCGACAGTATTTTGCGCGAACGCATGGCTAATCCGGCTTTTGGCGGTGATGAGACTTACAAAATCGAGGTGGACAAATATGGCGACCCCGTGAAACCTCATCTCAACTGGAACAAACCGCTTCCTTGGCGCAAACCCAACGAAGATCAGGAACACGCGCTCAACAGTGTGTATCGCACGCATCCCATCGATGGAACAAAGATGCTCGACACGCGACAGTTGAACTATCGCTATGAGGTGTTTGACTATGAGAAGGCGGCTTTGCGCAAATATCGCTTGGATCCGAAAGAACGCAATTTGAACACCGACTTCGACACGAGCGAAGCGCCGGTGATGATTTCAAAAGATACGGCTTACATCAACGACAATGGCGAGATTGTGCGCGAAACCATCAATCGTCCGCTTTCTTCGCTCTACGATTTCTTGAATACTTACATCGTTCCTGTTTATCCCGACACCACTGTGTGGGTGAACGATTTCCCGAATGCGAACAATGGGACGTATTTGAAGAATTATTTCTCATCTCCTGCCTATAATGATTATCCTGTGGTGGGGGTGACGTGGGAACAAGCACAGGCTTTTTGCGCTTGGCGCACTGAGTTTCTGCTTCGTGGCATGGGCCCGGAAGCGCGCTACATTCAACGCTACCGCTTGCCTTCGGAAGTGGAGTGGGAATATGCGGCTCGCGGCAAGGAAGGACACACCTATCCTTGGGAAGGGGCTGCCACTCAAGACAAAAATGGCTGTTTCTTTGCCAACTTCAAGCCTGACCGCGGTAATTACACGGAAGATGGCAATTTGATTACTTCGCGCGCTGGTCAATATGGCGCGAATGAAAATGGATTGTTCGATATGGCCGGTAATGTGGCTGAATGGACAAACACGGTGTTCACGGAGTCGGGGGTACAATCTATGGCTGACGTCAATCCTGAATTGCGATACGATGCGGCGAAAGAAGATCCTTATTTCTTGAAACGCAAGAGTGTGCGCGGTGGTTCGTGGAAAGATCCGCTCTCTTACATCCGCTCGGCTTGGCGCACGTGGGAATATCAAAATCAACCTCGCTCTTACATCGGTTTCCGCTGCGTTCGCTCGAAGGCAGCAACGGTGAGTGCTTCGGCCTCAACCAAAAAACAGAAATAACCGCAAAAAGTGGTCTACTCGCTGATAAAAGTCTAAACATTAACATCAAAACAAGATGTCCAAACTCAATATCGTCACTCGTTTGCAGCACTGGATGGACAGTGTGCCGGGTCAAACTTTCCTCAACTATGCTTATTCTTGGGGTGCTGCCATCGTGATTTTGGGCGCACTCTTCAAACTTACGCACTTGCCAGGGGGCAACATTATGCTGTTCTTGGGTATGGGCACGGAGGCTTTGGTGTTTTTCCTCGCTGCTTTCGATCGTCCTTTTGACAAAAAGGAAATTGGCAAGGAGTTGCCTAAGGATTTTGAAACGGACGAGGAGATTGAACGCGCAGAGGGAATGACTGTTGCGCAAGAAATGCCGATGAAAGAAGAGTTTGTAGGAGAAACTTTGGATTTACCTGAGTTGAACAACGATGATTCTCAACCTACAACGACAACTGAGGCTTGCTCAGTTCAACAAACAGATGCTGCTCCTGCTGTGATTTCCGAAGTGGCGACGACGGTGGCTCCAGCTATTGCTGCGCACTACGAAGCTCCCGAGGGACAAGAGAGTGTGGCGCAAAGTGCACAACAACTTTCTACAATCATTCGTTTGGCAAATGATGAGTTGCTGCGCCGCACGCAAGCTGTGCTTTCTCCCGAAATGGAAGCGGCTACAGAAGATTACATCGCTAAACTCCGCACGCTCAACGAAACGCTATCAAAAGTGGATGAACAGAGTGCAAGACTGACGCGCGATTCTCAAGAGATGGAAAATCTCAACCGCACACTCATTGGTATCAACAAGGTGTACGACCTGCATTTTGCATCGATTTCACGACAGGTGACAACTATCGAAGAAATCAACAACCAAACGCAACAACTTGCTGCAAAGATTGAAGAGGTGAACCGCATCTACACTCGTATGATGCAGACGCTCAACGTGATGGGAAATCCGATGGCTTCTGCTAACGAAGCGCAATAAGACTTCAACGTTCGTCTTTGTTTCATCACTACACCTCACGCTCTGTCTACGATTATCAATTTAGAATAAAGTTTTAGCCTACAATGTCTGTAAAGAAACGTCCAGTGTCGCCGCGACAAAAGATGATCAATCTGATGTATGTCGTGCTTATGGCTATGTTGGCACTCAATGTGTCTACCGACGTGCTCAAAGGATTTGACCTTGTGGGCGAGAGTTTGACGCGCACAACTTCGAACGCGGAACAAGAAAATGAGGCGATATTGGCTGATTTTGCGCAACAATATCGTGCTAACCCTACGAAGGTGAAGCCTTTTTGGGATAAGGCGCAAGCGGTGAAGTTGGCTTCCGACAATTTGTGCAAAGAGGTGGAGGAACTGAAATGGGCGATTGCGCGAGAAGTGGATGGCACGAAAGGAAATCCTGCTGCGCTTCGCAACAAAGAGGACTTGGAGGGGGCTGCTGCGGTGATGCTCAATCCAACAACGCTTCGCGGTAAAAAACTCTTTGAACGCATCAATCAATACCGCAGTTTTGTGACTGCTTTCATCACCGATCGTCGCAGACAAGCTATTGTGGCGGCTAATCTTTCTACTGATGTTCCTAAATCTACGGACAATATGGGGAAAAATTGGCAAGAATATATGTTTGAATCGATGCCTTCTGTGGCTGCTATCACGATGTTGAGTAAACTCCAAAGCGATGTGCGCAAAGCTGAAGGGGAGGTGCTACACACGCTTGCCGCAAACATTGGGGTGAAGGATATTCGTGTGAACGAACTCAATGCTTATGTGTTGCCCGAGGCAACTACGCTCTTCCCGGGTGACGAATTCCGCTCGCATATCTTTATGGCTGCGGTGGACACAACACAACGTCCTGAAATCTTCGTGAATGGTCGTCGCATCTCTTCTGACGGTAAATATAATTTCCGCGTGGGTGCACCGGGTACTTACGATTTCCGCGGATATATCACGTTTCCCAACGCGTCTGGCGAGGTGGTGCGCCGCGATTTCTCTCAACACTATACGGTGATTGCTCCTCCCACTGGGGCTACTGTGGCTGCCGACTTGATGAACGTTTTGTATGCTGGCTACGATAACCCCATTTCGGTGAGTGCTTCGGGCATTTCTTCCGACAAGATTCATCTTGCTATGACGGGTGGTTCGCTCACTTCGCGTGGTAATGGCAAATATGTGGCGCGTCCTACTCACGTGGGACAAGAGGTGCAGTTCACTGTTACGGGTGAAGTGGGTGGAAAAACGCAAACAATGGGGGCATTCTCCTTCAAAGTGCGCAAGCTCCCAGATCCTCAGGCGTTCATTTCATTGGGAAATGATCAATTCCGCGGTGGACGCATTGCGAAAGGTAGCATTGTGGGTGCCACTAAATTGGATGCAGCTATTGATGATGGTTTGCTGAACATTCCTTTCCACGTGCAATCCTTGAATGTGTGTTCTTCGATCGTCTCGGCAATGTACTGCCTCGACCTTCTGCCGGTGCGAATTTCACAGACGCGCAACGCGAACTTATCCGTGGTCTTTCACGTGGTAAACGTTTTTACATCAGCAATGTTCACGCAGTGGGTCCTGATGGTATCGAAAGAACCCTCAACGGATCGATAGAAGTCATTATAAATTAGAGGTTAGACGTTAGAGATTAGACATTAGATTTTCTAGTGATTCTAGTTTTTCTAGAACTTCTCGTCTTTCTGGCTCTTCTAGTCCTTCAAGAGCTTATAGTTCCTCTAGTTCGTCTAGTTCCTCTATCCCCATATAACTATGCATAGAATACTTTTCTCCCTTATTCTGCTCTTTTTCGCTGCACACAGTGTGGCGCAACCTCCTGCACGCTTGCGAGAAGCAACCAAGGGTGCGGCAAATGCAGGACAAAACGCGCAGAACACACAAGATGTACCGAATTCTGCCGAAGAAGACAACATCTCTTCCACAAATCCTCAGCGAAAAGCTGCTGCTCAACGTGGAAGTATCCGCGAATTTCCCACCGCAGCTCCAATGCCTGAAAATGCAGCCTGGAGACGCGATGTCTATCGTATGCTAAAACTCAGCGAAGATGCCAACGCTCCGCTCTACTATCCCATCACTCCGGCTTCCGGACGCGTGAATCTGTTTGTCTATCTCTTTCATCTGATTCTCAAAGGTAAAATTCACGCTTACGAATACACTCCCGACGCTATCGAGCATTTCGATGAGAAACATATCGTCAAGGGAAAGAAAATCATGGACGATAACCATATTTTCTACGAAGCCAATGAAGGACGTTTGCGTGTGAATGATGCAGATATTCCCTCTGAAGACGTGAAACGCTATTACCTCAAAGAAAGCGTCTATTTCGATCAGCAAACCGGTACGTTCCGCTCTAAAGTTTTAGCACTCTGTCCCATCGTGGTGAGCGATTTCGGAGATGGTCAGTTGCAATCAACTCCGCTTTTCTGGGTCAACTACGAAGAAGCGGCTCCACATCTTGCAAAAACTCTCACTCATGGCTAGCAATTTCAACAATGCGTCAGAGATTTCTGCAGACGATTACTTCAACACGACACGCTATCACGGAGATATTTATCAAACGAAGAATCTTCAAGACAAAACCATTGCACAAATGGCTGTCAGCGACTCGGCTCAAAACAAGATTCGCGAACGCATAGAACAAGAAATCAAAGATTTTCAAGAACGTATTTGGGGAAGTAAAGAGCAATCTTTGGTCAAAGATGCCGACAACGAGGTGACTCAACCCACCGACTCAGCAATGACAAACGAAAAAGAGGAAACTCCTTCGAAAAGTCGTCGCAATAGTCGTCGTTCCTCAGTCAAAACCACCACTCCCAAAGCTCCAAAGACTCCAAAACCAAAGACCACTAACAATCAGTCGGGAACGCTCTCCGTTCGCCGACAACGACATTAGTTTTATTCCGTAGCTCTGCTAAACATCCTCGCAGTGCACGATGGGTGTTTCCATTGAGGGGACACCTTTTTTGAAAACTTTTCAACGCAACTTCGGTGACAGGACGCTCAACTTCGATTCGTAGTGCTCAAACGAGTTGCACAACGCTTGTCAAGCTACAAAGTTCTCAATATCATCGCTACACAACGCTCAGTCGAGCTACAAAGTTTTCAACTTCTCTCCGTCGACATCAACTTCCATCGCTACAATAATTTCAATATATGAAAGTCATCAACTTCTCGGAACACAACACCGTCATCAACAACTATCTCGCTGAACTCCGCGACATCGATGTTCAAAAAAACCGCGCGTGGTTTCGTCAAAACCTTCGTCGCATTGGTCACGCCATGGCATTTGAAGTGTCGAAAACCCTCGACTACTCCAAAAAGATGGTACAAACTCCTCTCGCTGAGGCTGAAGTGAACACCACTGACGATCGCATTGTCATTGGCACCGTATTGCGCGCTGGACTTGCCCTCCACGAAGGCTTCTTAGACGTGTTTTCTGACGCCGACAGTGCCTTTGTGAGTGCTTATCGCAAGGAAGGACGCAAAGACGACATCGAGATTTGCGTGGAATACATCGCTTCTCCCAATCTCGACGGTAGCACCTTTATGCTCGTCGACCCCATGTTGGCTACTGGTGGTTCGTTCAATCTGGCTTATCAGGCTTATCTCACCAAAGGAACGCCTAAAAAGCTCCACATCTGCGCAGTGATTGGTTGCGAAGAAGGCGTGCAACGTCTAAAAGAACTCTTCCCCTCCGACGATGTTACGCTCTGGATTGCAGCGATTGACCCCATCCTCAACGAACAAGCCTACATTGTTCCAGGACTCGGTGATGCTGGCGACCTCTGCTACGGTGATAAACTCTCCGAATAAGAGAAAAACTAATATCAGAAATTCTATCTCAGAAAATCCTATCACAGAAAAGGATTTTTCAAAGGTATTTTCTTTTAAAATCGAACTTTACTTCGATGCAGAAATACAAAGTTAGAAAAGGAGGTGTTGCAAAACTTGTTTTTGCAACACCTCCTTTATCAAACACACAGCACGTCTTCTACCTCAAAGAGATTACTCATCTTTGGCAAGAAGACGCACTTATTTCAGATAAGTTTTTCCCGAAGCATTGAGCATTGGGTGGAGTTTTACAAGTGGAATCAACACAGAAGGACTGCCAGCTGCGTAAGGTGCAATCTCATATTGCTGATAAACCAGTTGCATTCCCTTCTTGGTGAGCCAAGGATCAGCCTCGGGCAGAGGAAGAAGAGCCAATCGCGTATCCACGTCGTCGTATCCATCTATCGCACTGCACTGCAACACACCGCTCAATTCTTCCTTATTGCTCACTTCTAAAGCCTTAATTAGCCCTCTGATGAGTTGATGACGCAACATTTCTCGTTACCAATCATAGATTTGTCAAACTTCCTACCATCACTCTTGCGGAAAGTGGCTCCCACCAAACTAGAACCGCCGTGAGCACCACCGCCAAACCAATAAGTTTCTGCCTCTAGTGTGATGAATTGCTCCGTTTCATAAACCTTGGAAATCGAAAAGTTATTCTCGCCATCCGTCACATCCTTTTCTTCTTCACGCACCCAACGCTTCTGATAGTAGCTGAGCATCGCATCTCCATCATTGAGATTGCCTTGATACTTCCCACCAAGTTGTTCATTCACCCATTCATTGATGGCGTTTGCCAGGTTAGGATTACTGTTGCTCTGCGCCAACACAAACTTTGTGTCATAAGCAAAGTGCTTCGTCTTGAGTTTTTTACTAAATGTCTCAAACGTGAAAGACTCTTCCTTCGGTTTTTCCACAACAGTGTCGTGAGCTACTGCCACAGAATCCTTTTGGGGTTGTGGTTCTGCCTGCGCCTTTTTACCACAAGCTGTCAGAGCAAACACAGCAAAGGCTGCAAAGAGAGTGAAAGAATAGGATTTCATAAATAAAGTAAGTTATTGGGTATTACACCACCCATCGTTCTACTTGTGCAGTCGTTTCATTTCCACACTGCCTCGACAAATCGGGGGGAGATTGAAGCAATCGTGGAGGACGCGGACGGACGTATAGCCCATACTCTCAAAGAGAGTGGCAACAGCCGCGGCAAAGTCCGTGTGCGTTTCCACCAACAGCGAACCCGAAGGACGAAGCGCGTGCCATCCCAAACGCGCCAAAGCGTGATAAAACAGCAGCGGATTATCGTTAGGAACGAAGAGAGCCGAGTGCGGTTCGTGGTTCACCACTTGTACTTCCATTGTTTGTGCTTCCGCTTCTGGAATATAAGGTGGATTACTCACAATGGCATCCAAAGACTGCGGAACAATCGTAGGAGTTTCGGCTTCTTTGAGCACATCTCGCAGTTGAAAATCCACAGACGCCCCCAAGGTTGTCGCATTCGCTTGTGCCACTTGCAAAGCTTCTTCTGAGATGTCCCAAGCAGCAACACGCGCCAGTGGGAGAGTTTTCGCCAAACTAATGGCGATGCAGCCACTTCCTGTGCCTACGTCTAAGATATTAGACAACGCGCCACAGCATCTCTCTGTTGCTAGTCGCACCAAATCTTCCGTTTCTGGTCGAGGAATCAACGTGTCTGCCGTCACCCGAAAACGATGACCACAAAACCATTCAAACCCTACCACTTGTTGCACCGGCACTTGCGCCAATAGCTGTTCCACATCGCGCTGCGTTTGTTCCTCTTCAGCCGCTGAAAGCAACACATCGTCGTTGAGCAATAATTGCGCAGTGGAGAGTCCGAAACGATCCGTCACATAGCGCGTAGCAATAGCCGCCGCTTCGTGAGCATCGTAGAGACGTGACAATTCCTTTTGTAGGTGGATTTGTAGTGTTCTAGGCTTCATCGTTCCTTCGTTTATATTATCGGTATAATGACCGACTAGAGTTTCCTATTATTTCAGCGCATCCATATGTCGATAAGCCTTTTGCATAAAAGCCTTCACCTTTTTCAGTCGGTCGCCCTTAGCGTCTGGTGTCACCTTCGACACACTTTGCGAATTGAGGTCAAAAATAGTCGTTCCTGTGCTGTCGATAAAGGTATATCCCTCTGGCCAAGTGTGGATGGCAAGCGGATATGTGTAAGTTTGCGAGAGCACATCTCTGGAGAACGTGAATTTACTGTGGTCAATGCCCATTTGTCCCAAGAGGGTAGCCGCCACATCCGTTTGGTTGCAGAGTTTAGCAATCACCCTACTATTGCGCACGGCTCCTCCCGTCCAAATGAGAGGAATATGATATTTGCGGATGTCGTATTCGTTGATGTCAGCAGGCCACGTCACACCGTGGTCGGGAAGAATCACAATCAGCGTATTTTTCCACGCTGGAGTTTGTCGGAAAGACGCGATGAATTGTCCCAGACTATGATCTAAATAGGCAAAAGCATTGAGCATCTTGTCATTAAGGCGCGCATAAGGCACCTCCCACGGCTCGTGACTAGAAAGCGTCAAGAGGGTTTTGAACCAAGGTTTCCCTTGTTTTTCAGAAGCATCAATGTTTTTGCGGAGTATCTTCATCATCTCTCCATCGCACACTCCCCAAGGACTCGTGTGGCGCAGTTCAACAGGAAAATCAGCATCTCCCAACACGCGATTGTATCCCGTGGCGAGGAAATAGGAATTCATATTGGTGAAATTCTTATCTCCACCATAGAGAAATTCTGTGTCGTAGCCCACACCTTTCAAAGCGCCTGCAATGGAAGGCAACACACGAGATTTAGCGGGCATCTTCATCACACTCGCATCGGGGAAAGAAGGATAGCCCGAGAAGGTGCAAATGGTGCCACGGTCGGTGCGGAAACTATTGGCATAACATTGAGAGAAAAACACACCACTTGCTGCCAAACTATCGAGATGTGGCGTTGTTTGGTGATTACCTTCGGTGCACCCCACCACGCGTCCGCCACAACTCTCCATGAGGATGAGCAAAACATTCGGGCGTTGTGTGGTGAGCAAAGAATCTTCGGGCAACAACACACTCTTTGTGTTGTATTGCAGAGAATTGAATATTTTATCGGCTTCTTCGGGAGCAAAGTATTGCGCTTGTTTCGAATAATCCTGTTCTTTCAACAACGAATAGAAGAAGGAGAACACAGGATTTACGGCGGAATGGTTGTGATATTGCACCGTGGAATAGTAGACCATCCCCACATTAGCGGTAGATCGTCCCACTCCTCCGCGGATGCTCAAAAAGAGCAAACCGCCTATCAATCCCCACAATAGGGAAAGACACAATCGTTGGAGCAAGAAATTCCCGCCACACCAGTGCGAATGACAGCAAGACGAAGTAGATTTTCCAGTAGGCAAAGATTGAGTTTTGGAAGAAAAGGGTAGTTTCCAAAACAGCCACGACACTCCGGCCACAATGCCAACGAAGAGCAAGAAAGCCAAAATGACAAAGCCCCATCCCAAACTCTCGGGAATGCTCGAGGGGTTGTCCAAATAAGACAGTGCCACCGCATCAAGTTTAAATCCCCAACTCTTGTAGATGATGGTGTCGATGATGATAATCATCAAGAAAATGGTGAGCAAAGTTGAGGTATAGATGCGATAAAGCCAGCGTCCTATCTTTTCACTTATGGGATTCTTCCAAAAATGTCCAATCCACGTAGCGAGCCAAATGGGTGCAGTGGCATAGGCAGCTACCGACAAATCAAGGGATAGTCCGTGCCAGATGATTTGTAAGAAATCTCCTCCGGCAGGAAATCCATTGTAAGCAAAGAATATGAGCTTGCCCACAAAGAAAAGTGCAAGCCACGCGCAAAAGATGCGCACCAGAAAAAGGAGTTGTTTCATAGAATATGTATTATAGAGGGGAGACGTTAGACGTTAGATTCTAGTTTTTCTAGAACTTCTAGTTCTTCTAGAGTTTCTAGTCCAACCGCGCTAGCCCTCTAACGTCTAACATCTAATCTCTAACGTCTACAATTGCTGCATATCATTGAGTCGTTTGTAGTAGCCATCAAGTTCGAGCAAAGCCTCGTGCGTACCGCGTTCCACGATGCGACCTTCGTGCAACACCAAAATCTCATCTGCATTGCGAATCGTCGAAAGACGGTGCGCAATCGCAATCGTAGTGCGCGTTGCCATCAAACGTTCGAGCGCCTCCTGCACCAAGCGTTCACTCTCCGTGTCCAGCGCACTTGTCGCTTCATCGAGAATCAAAATATCAGGATTCTTCAAAATGGCGCGTGCAATAGAGATGCGTTGTCGCTGTCCCCCCGAAAGTTTCCACCGCGGTCGCCCACATTCGTATTGTACCCCTCTGGTGTAGCCATAATGAAGTCGTGTGCGTTAGCCACTTTCGCCGCTTCTATCACTTGTTCCAGCGTAGCATTTTCCACCCCAAAAGCAATGTTGTTGAAGAAAGAATCGTTGAAGAGGATCGCCTCTTGGTTCACGTTGCCAATGAGCGCGCGCAAGTCCGACAAACGCAGCTGACGCACATCCGTGCCATCGATGGTGATGCTTCCGCCCACCACATCGTGATAGCGTGGCACCAAATCCACCAGCGTACTCTTACCGCTACCGCTTTGTCCCACGAGGGCTATCGTTTGACCACGTTTCACCGTGAAATCCACCCCGCGAATCACCATTTTCTCCTTCGGTATTTCCACCGAATGGTCTACTCCTCCTTGACCATAAGCAAAGGTCACATTCTTAAACGATATACTGTCGGTGAGATGACCTATCGTCACAGGATTTTCTGGTTCGCGAATGGGATTTTCTGCCAAGAGTATTTTATTGACGCGCTCCATCGAAGCCATACCTTTGGGAATAGAATAGGCAGCGCGCGACAAATCTTTCAGTGGTTGAATCACACTGTAAAGAATCACCATATAGAAGATAAAAGTCGGAGCATCAATAGGACTGTGATCGGCAAAGATGAGCGTACCGCCATACCAAAGCACTAAAACGATGAGGCAAGTGCCCAAAAATTCGCTCACTGGGTGCGCCGAACCTTGACGTATTGCCACACGCGAAGCAATGGAACGAAATTCGTTGGCAGTGTTGTCATAGCGTTCTTGCATTTTGCGCTCAGCCCCAAAGGCTTTGATGATGCGCATACCTCCCAAAGTTTCCTCCAACTGCGACATCGTTTCGCTCCATTTGATTTGAGCATCCATGCTCGATTGTTTGAGTTTGCGCCCAATGCGTCCCATGCCCCAACCCATCAGTGGCAACACCAAGATGGTGAAAAGCGTGAGTTGCCAGGAGATGTAAAACAAACTGCAAAAATAGACAATCAGGAGAATAGGATTTTTCATCAGCATCTCCAAACTGCCCATAATGGAGTTTTCGATTTCTCCCACGTCACCACTCATTCGCGCAATGATGTCACCTTTGCGCTCATCGCTGAAAAAGGAAAGTGGGAGCACCGTAATTTTCTTGTAGATGAAGGTGCGAATGTCGCGCACAATGCCAGTGCGCACAGGCACCATCGAGGCCACAGAAGCAAAATAAGAAGCTGTTTTCAAGCCCGTGGACACCACCAAAAACAGACCGATGAAGAGCAAAGCCGTGCCTGCCCCATATTGTGCCACCAACTGCGAAGTGTAGTAGTAGGCATTGTTGATGAGAATATCGGAAAAAGACATTCCCTCTTTGCTCCAATCGATGAAGGAATAAACCTTATGCTCGGTGTTGAAAAGCAATTTGAGCATAGGGATGAGTGAAGCAAAAGAAAAGACATTGAGCACTGCACTCAGCACGTTGAAGAGGAGTGAGAGAACAATGTTGAATTTATAGGGTGCAACGTAATGCACCATCATTTTGAAGAATTCTTTCATACTTACATCGGGAACGCTGTTCCACTTAACGGAAAATCAGGATGATTTGAAGGACAAATATACTCGAAAAAAACGAGATTAGAGGATATTTTAAGGAGGAAATCACATTTTGGTGATTTTCCATATGCATTTCGTTGCACCATTCTTGCACTTTCCCCTTCAAAAGGTCTATTTCCAAACAGGAAGACGAGGACAACCCTTTTATAGAAATGGATTTATAAAACTTAAAAACAGACTTCTCAATCATCAAAAAATCATTTTGCGGATTTGTTGCGAAAAGATGGACAAGTGCAACCGACAATGATGAAACGAACCATTTGCCATTCTGAAGACGGAATCATCCTATGGGAACAATTGTGATGAACGAACCCTTTCTCTCGATATACTCCAACACTTCATTCCCTACGAATCAACATTCCCTCGCGCGATACGCGCGCGTTTACCCCAGTGATTATGTTTTTTTGCTGTCACATCTGTCACTAAAATCAAAACTTTCATCCGTTTTCCATTAAATCCCTAAATTTTAAATTCGGTTTGCCACCACGATTTTGTGATGTTCCCATCTACCACCAATTATCTCCCATGCTTTTCCAAAAAATGTCCGATGTTTTTCAAGAAATGTCCGATATTTTTCAAGAAATGTCCCTTGTTTATCCAATCACTGCCACCAACAAGACAATGAAAGATGCCAAGAAGCCATTTTCTCAACAACGTGCAACACTATAACGATTTAATGACTGACTTAGGTTTAAGCTATACCTTCTTACACTTGTGACAGTTGTGACAGATGTGACAGAGGAAAACAAAATCTCTGTCCAACGCGCGCGTACGCGCGAGAAGATTCATTCTTTACTTCATCAACATTCTTCTCCTTTCTGTCTTTCTTTCCTGTAGCGTCAATCATCAAGTGCAACACTATCTTATGAGTTGGTAGAAAACTTACACTTCCGTCTTGGAAGTATTACCAACGGAGCCCTAATATGCGTCAAAAACTCACACCAATAAAAATATACACACTTTTTGCTAAGTACACTTTGCTATTTCAACACTAAACTTTATATTTGCAGCGAAGTCAAGAACTATTTGCTGTCCTAACGAACAAAAAGATACCAGAAAACAATAGACATAGCAAACTTGAACTATCAACCTAATACCTATTACCAAATCCATCGAACATGAACAAGAAGTTCCATTCCTCCGATTCGTTTGTACCTCTTTGGTACAAGCAAATGGCGCAACGCGCGTTGCCTCTCACCTTAGGATTGTTTGCAGCAGTGAGCTCTTTTGCTGCTGTGCCCAATGCTTCATCTGAAACATCCAGCATAACCGTGCAACAAGCAAAGAAACAAATCACAGTGAGCGGTACTGTGATGAGCGATGAGGGCGAAAAATTGTCTGGTGTTTCTGTGACTGTACCAGGCACACGACAAGCTGTGGTGACCGACGCACAAGGTCGTTACACCATCAAAGTGGCTCCCGGAAGCGCATTGCAGTTTTCTTTCATCGGATATGAACGTCAGCGCGTGGTGGCCACCGAAGGTAAACTCGATGTGACGCTCAAATTGATGGACAACAGTTTCAACGAGGCCGTTGTCATTGGTTATGGCACAGTGCGCAAAGCCGACTTGGCAGGGGCTGTGGCAGCAATGGACTCAAAGGCATTTAAGGCGCAACCTATTACGCGTGTGAGCGATGCGCTCCAAGGTCGTGTGAGCGGTGTGCAGGTGATTGGTAGTGGCATACCTGGCGGTAGCGTGAAAATCCGCGTTCGTGGCACAGGGTCAATCCACAACAGCAACGAACCACTCTATGTGGTGGATGGTGTGGTGCGCGAATCTGGACTTGATGGCATCAATCCCGAAGACATCCAGAGCATGCAAGTGTTGAAAGATGCTTCTTCAACAGCCATCTATGGTAGCCGTGGTGCCAATGGTGTAGTGTTGATTACCACAAAAGGCGGTAAAGCCGGACAAACACAAGTGGTGCTTGATGTGTCGCACGGATGGGCACAAGCCACTCACATGCCTAAGGTGATGGGTACAAAAGAATATGCTGAACTCCTCACAAAATATAAATTCAATGGCAATGCGCCTGAAGATTTGAAACCTTTCCTCAATGGCACAAAGCCCGGTGTGGACTGGCTCGATATGGTGTTGCGCACAGGACAAACCGACGACTACAAACTCTCGTTGAGCAAAGGCAACAACGACTCGCAACTCTATGTGTCTGCGGGCTATATGAAAAACAGTGGTGTGGTGGTTGGCACAGAATTTCAACGCTATAGCGCAAAACTCAATGTGCACACCCAGGTCTATCCTTGGCTTGAACTCACTGCCGATGTGCAGGCTGTGCGCAATGAAGGCAAAGGTAGTGGTATGTTTGGCATGAACCTAGACAATGCCATAGTGCACGCGCTCAACTATTCGCCTGCGATGGATATATATCAAGCCGATGGCATCAAGTTTAGACGCGACCCCTACAATAGCATTTCGGCTGAAAACCCCTATGCGGTGCTCACTGCAGTGAAAAACGATATGATGGGACACATGGTGAATGGTCGATTTGAAATGAAGTTTAACATAGCCAAGGGACTCACCTTCACCAGCACCAACAGCGGAGACTATCAAGACCAGAAGGGTTATGGATTTGCGCCTAGAGTGTTGAGTTTCGGCAAGACTTCGATGCACAACAACGACAATTTCCACCTTATGCTCCAGAGTACCAACAATTTGACCTACAATCAAAAGTGGGGAGAACACAGTTTGGTGGCTACGGCGGTGTATGAAGCCACGAAAAGCGAAACACGCACCATGGGCATCTCAGGACAGCAACTGAAAACGGACGCTGTGGAATATTGGGATGTGAAGAATGCTGCTGTGCGCGATCAAAACAATGGCTATTCAGCTTACGCGCTCTTGTCGGGAGTGGGTCGTGTGATGTATAACTATGCTGATCGCTATATGCTCACGGCTACATTCCGCGCCGACGGTTCTAGTCGTTTCACCAATCACAAGTGGGGCTATTTCCCCCTCTATCGCTGCTGCTTGGTCGATGACCAACGAAGAGTTTATGCAACCTTTACGCAAGGTGGTGAACAACCTGAAATTACGCACAAGTTATGGTGTGATTGGTAACCAAAACATAACGCCTTATTCTACATTGCCGTTGCTCTCCGTGTCTAGTTTCAACTTTGGCGGCGCAACCGACTTCACGGGCTATTCTGTTTCTACGGTGGCTACTCCCAATTTGACTTGGGAAAAGACTCATCAATTTGACTTCGGAGTTGACGTGAGCTTGTGGAACAACCGCATCGAACTCGGCGTGGACTTCTTTGCAAAACACACCTATGATGCGCTGCTCCAACGCTCACAAGCTAACTATGTGGGTGGTTTGAGATATTGGGTCAATGCTGGTGAAATCACCAACACGGGTGTGGACTTGTCTTTGACAGCTCGCATCGTGCAAACTAACGATTTCCAATGGACTTCTACCATCAATGGCTCTTACAACAAGAATAAGGTGGTGAAACTCACTGCTGAAGAACCCATACTTTACGGCAGTTCGCCTGCGGGTGGCACAGTGGATGCTGTGAGCATCGTGAAAGAAGGCGAGGCAGTGGGAACTTTCTACGGTTATGTGTGGGAAGGCATTGACAAAGAGGGCAGAGATAAATATACAGATTTCAACAACAACGGTAAACTGGATGCCAGCGATCGCCGTGTATTGGGCAAGGCTAATCCAGATTTCACTTTGGGTTGGAACAATACTTTGCATTTCAAACAATGGGAACTCAATGCTTTCTTCAATGCTGCATTTGGTGCACAACGTCTCAACGTGGCACGCTTCTTGATGAATGCGATGCCTGGTGCTTCGGCTTTCGTCACCGATGCTGACTATGTGAAGAATATGGGTGTGACGATGCCACGATTGGATGCCGAGGGCAATAAGAACTATGGCAACTCTAGCAAGTGGGTTGAAAATGCAGACTATCTCCGTTTGGAAAACATCAGTTTGGCTTACAACCTGACGAAAGAACAAACGAAGTTTGCAGATATTCGTCTGTCCTTTGGCGTACAAAATCTCTTCACTCTCACTGGCTACAAGGGCGCAGATCCTGCTGGATTCTCCTTTGGCCGTGCAGACTATGAAAATGGTGTAGACATGGGAGGATATCCCGCACCACGCACTTTCACTCTCGGTGCACGCTTCACTTTCTAATGGAGATTATCGACCATCGCTCGGAATGTAATAACCCATAATTGCTATTTCTTATGAAATCCAATATATTTTATGCTGCTGCGCTCGCAGCTTCCCTATTTAGCACTACTGCTTGCTCTGATTTTCTCACCGAAGACCCCAAGGGCAGAATTGTTTCTAGTGCTTATTTTTCTTCACAAGATGAACTCAATATGAGTTTGGTGTCGCTTTTCACCAAAGTCACCGATTCTCAGTCTTACACTAATATGATGTATCCCCAATGGCAGGGCGATGACATCACAGCCAACCCAAGTTCTAACAAACAGGCTTGTGCTCAACTCGATGCCTTCTCTGCCTCTGCCGACAACAAAGGGGTTGTGGCTGCTTGGAACAAGCACTATGACATCATCCACGAAGCCAACTTCATCATCGACAATGCGCAACGCACCCCCACTTCAAAGAAGAACTAAACATTGCGTTGGGACAAGCGTACTTCTGGCGCGCTTATGCCTACTTCTACCTCGTGCGCGTGTTTGGTGACCTCCCCATCAATTTACACAACGAAGATGACCACGGCACAATTCAGTTGTCGTCGGTAGAAAAGGTATATGAACAGATTTTAGCCGACTTGTTGAAAGCGGAGAGTTTCGAACTTCCTGCAACCTACAAAGGCGAACCGCGCCAAATGTTTGGAACGAATGTCTATGTGACGCAACAAGCGGTGAAATCTACACTCTCTGCCGTGTATATGGCTATGGCGGGCTATCCGCTCAATAAGGGTGCGGAGTATTATGCTAAGGCAGCTGAGGCAGCTGAGGCTGTGATTCAAGGTCAAAAGGCAGGCAAGTATCCAACAATGCTCGAGAGTGAGTGGAAAAACATTCACTCTATGGGAAACAATTATGGTCACGAAGCTATTTTGGCAATCAACAATTCTCCCAACCGTTCGTGGAGTCACGATTCTCAATTGGCGAGCACGATGCTTTTTGAAAGCCTTGGTGGCTGGGGAGATGCCTGGGGTGAAATTGATTTCTGGAAACGAATGCCCGATGGTCCTCGTAAATCGGCCACTTATGATCCTAAATTGCTGAAAGACGGCCAACTTTATGATTGGTGGGCTACCAAAGATGGCAAGTCTATCGCTGAGGGCAAGACAAATGCGATAATACCTGAATATCACCCTATGTTTTCTCTCTTCACCGTGAATGACGATGGCAAGGGCGGACAAACCCTAGCTCCTTATGACTATACGGCAAAGAAATGGAGAGGAATGCTCAACGGACGCCGACATCAGGTGATTCGTTATGCAGAGGTACTGTTGTGGTATGCTGAAAGTGCTGCACGCGCTGGAAAAACAGACCTCACCCTCGCAAAAGAATGCTTGAAGTTGGTGCGCCAACGCGCTGTTGAGGCTAATGAAGTGGACAAGGTGAATGGTGTGAGCATTGATGCTATGACAGCAGACCAACTGGCGCAAGCGGCTTACGAAGAACACGGCTGGGAAGTGGCTGGACATTGGGTGTCAATGGTGACACGTCGTGCAGACCAACTCAGAATGAACGATTTGAAAAATACCTTTGCACGCCGTGTGGCTAACCAGCCAATTGAGGTGGCTCCTGGCTATTTTGCCTCAGAAGCTGTGCCAGTAACTGGTGCGTGGAACGACAATATGAACTATGCACCGTATCCTCTGCAAGAAACAGAAAAAAATCCTAACTTGAAGCGATAGAAACTCTTTTTGCTACTACACTATTCTTTATTTGTGGACTTAATGTATGGCACACACATATAAAGAAGAAGACGAAAATAGCAAGAAAAGAATAATACATTGAGATGGAGATGTTGCAAAACTCGTTTTTGCAGCATCTCTTTTTGGTGTTTGATACGTATATCCCAAATCTCTCTAATTACCAATTTGGGAGAATCATTGCATCACTGCACACAAATCTCATCGGTGAATATCCAGCCGTTTGTTTGCCAGACTTTGCTTGATATCGAATGAAACGCGCCTTACTCTCTCCGCGCCATTCCAGCGTCTGCACCTTAAAATCAGTAGAAATGTCCACATTATATTGACGATGGTCGAGTTGATGGAATTCCACTCCGTTGTCCGACACCAGAATATCTATCTCGGATGGAGTGTAGATGTCTGCACTCACCGACTGAAAGAAAGCTGCTTTGATGAGCCGCAATGGTGTAACCACACCTAAATCGATGGTCACGTCCAGACGGTTGGCACTGATGAAACCTTGCCATGCGCCATCTTGGAAATCCCAACCACCACTCTTGCCATCAACCAAAGTAGCATCGCCAGAAGCAGGATAGTTTGACGCATAGGGTGCATGATACACCACTTTTTTGCCTACGGCTAGATGATGAAGCACAGTTTTCTTCTCCGCACGCTCACCTATCTCCTTTCGCAGGTCGAAGGGATGGTAACCACGATTTGCCAACACATCTTGCAGATGCAAGGCTCTGCGGTGAAAGTCGGCATAGTTGGTCTTGCGATGGCTCCATCCATTTTCTGCTATTGCCAATAGACGCGGATAGAGCATATATTCGCAATGCGTCATCGTAGGCACTTGTTCCGTCCACAAATTGCCCTGTAAACCTTGGATGTGATGGGATATACTGTCGGGCAATTGTCCTGCAGGGTCATAGGCATAGCACTGTTCCAAAGACATATAACTGCCGAAAGCCTTAGGCTGCGAAGGGGGATAGTCTTGATAGCGATCCAGATAGCAGTAACGTCCGGGCGTCATGATGACGTTATGCCCTGCTTTTGTGGCTGCTATGCCTCCCTTTTCTCCGCGCCACGACATCACTACGGCATTGGGGGGCAACTGCCCTTCCAAAATTTCATCCCACCCAATCAATATTCTGCCATGGCGGTGGAGAAAACGCTCTATGCGCTGCGTGAGATAAGCCTGCAGTTCTGCCACTGTCTTCAATCCCTCCTTCTTCATGCGCTGCTGACAACGTGGACAAGTGCTCCACGCTTGACGCGAGGCTTCATCACCACCAATATGGATGTAACGAGAGGGGAATACTTGCATCACCTCGCACAACACGTTTTCGAGAAAAACAAAAGTCTGCTCGTTGCCAACACAGAGATCGCTATTTCGCTCTTTCACTTGCTCACATTGCAGTTCGGGATAGGCATACAGCACCTCCGCACTATGACCGGGCATCTCGATTTCGGGAATCACCGTGATGTGACGTGCTGCAGCATAAGCCACTATTTCCTTCAAATCCTGTTGGGTGTAATATCCGCCCGACGCACCGACATCGTCTTTGCTTGCATAGCGTTGCCCTTGTTCGCGCCATTCATTCCAATTTGTCCCCACTCTCCAAGCCGTCTTTTCAGTCAAAGCGGGATATTGCTGGATTTCCATGCGCCATCCAGCATCATCAGTGAGATGCAAATGCAGTTGATTCATCTTGAGATAAGCCATAGCGTCCAACTGCTTCAAGATAAATTCCTTCGGCCAAAAATGGCGCGAGCAGTCGAGCATAAGTCCTCGGTAGGCATACTTGGGTTCGTCCTTGACAATGCAACAGGGCACACAACCTTGCTCTTCTAGTTGACGTAAGGTTTGCAGGGCATAAAATACGCCCGCTATCGTTGTGGCTTGGATGTGGATTTCACGCGGCGAAACGCGTAATTGATAACCCTGCAGTTGTTTATAATTCGCTACTTGTTCTTTATCGTTGGGATTATTTTCCGTATTCTTCGGACGATTTTCTTGTTCATTCTCCTGTTCATTCAGTGCCTTCAGATTGATGCGCAACACCCGTTTTGCCCCTTGGTTGAGAGTCAAGGCTGGGAATGCCTCCTTCCACTGCAGGCGCAGCCATTGACGGAGTGGTTGAGAAAGCTTCTCGTTGGCAACAAGGCGCAACTGTCCGGTCATCTTCATTTTTCCACTAGTCTTCACATACGAAGTCGGAACTGGAATCAGTTTCACGGCATCATTAGAAAATGACTTACCATTCGCCCCATATACAGCGACAAGACACAAAACAAAAAGGAGAATAGGAGGAACAAAAGACGTTTCATAGAAAGAGGGACAATTTATTAATGCAAAGATACATATTTTTAATACAAACCGGTCATTAGAGCCTAAACAATCAAATAATGATACCTTCATCCCCTCGTGAAACCTCTGGGTTTAACAATAAATTAAGAGAAAAACAGCACTAAACAGAATAAATGTTATCAGTTTTTATAGTAAATCACTAGATATAGGTATTGCACACAAAAGAATAAAGTGAGAACTTTGCACCCGAAAAACAAATACTGGCGGTAGAAAGTAGATTCTCTATGATTTCTATTTCCTCTATTTTCTCAACAATCAAGTTTATCCTAAATTAAACGCTTTGATTATGAAGAAAAACTACGCTCTCTTTTTGGCTTTGAGTGGTTCGCTTATCTCCACTTCTGCCTTTGCTGCGCAATTTTCTGATGCTTCAGCTTTGAGCTCTAATGCTCCTTCGCAAACAGCGATTGCTACAACGCAAACGCCTAATAACCTCCCTGCTCACATTGTGGGTCACGTGCGCAACACAGAGACGCAAGAGTTTCTCCCCAACGTGCTTGTGGAAGTGCTAGGTACTAAAATCTCTGTTACTACTGACGTGACTGGTCACTTCATGTTGAAGAATCTCCCTGTGGGAAAACTTCGCGTGCGTGTGGCTGTGCCTGGTTTGAACCTCAAATCCACGAAATCACAACTACCTCTGACGCAACCCTCGTTTCTGACTTCGAGATTGTGCCTAATGATGTGAACCTTGGTGACGTGGTGGTTTCTGCTACTCGTAACGTAACTAAGCGCCGTTTGGCTCCAACTCTGGTGAATGTGCTCGATGCTAAAATCTTTGACCGCACACAGAGTTCTTTCCTTTCACAAGCTTTGAAATATCAACCTGGCGTACGCGTGGAAGACAACTGCCAAAACTGCGGTTTCTCACAAGTGCGCATCAATGGTCTTGATGGTCCTTACTCTCAAATCCTCGTAGACTCTCGTCCTGTTTACAGTGCATTGGCTGGTGTCTATGGTTTGGAACAAATCCCTACCAACATGATTGAACGCATCGAAGTGATGCGCGGTGGTGGTAGTGCTTTGTTCGGTTCTTCGGCTATTGCGGGTGTCATCAATGTCATTACCAAAGATCCTACGTCTTCTTCAGCAAGTTTTTCTCACGAAATTCGCGGCATCGGTGGTTTGAACACGTTTGAAAATACCACAAACCTCAATGCCACTTATGTAACAGAAAACAATAAGTTGGGCATCACCATCTTTGGTCAGCTTCACCATCGTTCTCCTTACGACTACACTGGCGATGGCTATTCAGAATTGCCTATGCTCGATGGTAGCAACGTGGGTATGCGTGCTTTCTTCCGTGTGTCTGACTATTCTAAACTTACTGCTGAATTGCACAACACTCGTGAATTCCGCCGTGGTGGTGACAACTTTGATGAAGAACCTCACAATGCACACGTGGCAGAGCAACTTCGTCACAACAACATCACAGGTAGTTTGAACTACAACTTCATTTCTCCCGATGCTAAGCACCGTTTCAATGCTTATGCTTCCTTCATGAAGGTGCAACGTGAGAGCTACTATGGCGGTGGTGAGAAGACTGTGAACCAATATATGACTCAAATAAAGGAAGACCTAGCAAGCTTCACCCAAGATGATGCAAAAGAAATGCGCAAACGCATGATCAGCTACGGTCGCACAAATGGTATGACCAATGTATTTGGTGCGCAATACTCTTACGACTTCGATCAATGCTTGTTTATGCCTTCACAATTCACCGTTGGCTTGGAAAGATCTAGCGACAATTTGGAGGACAAGAGTGGTTATCGCAAGGCATTCATCAATCAGAAGGTGAACACCAACTCTCTCTACTTGCAAAATGAGTGGAAGAACGATATGTGGAGCTTCCTCCTCGGTGGTCGTCTCGACAAGCACAGCTTGGTGAAGAAAGCTATTTTCTCTCCACGTGCTAACTTGCGTTTCAACCCCACGAAAGACCTCGTGCTTCGTGCCAACTTTAGCTCTGGTTTCCGTGCTCCTCAAGTGTTTGATGAAGACTTGCACGTAGCCAACGCTGGTGGCGACTTGATTCTTATCGAAAACGATCCCAACCTCCACGAAGAACGCTCTAACAGCTTCAGCCTTTCTTCTGACTGGTACACTCACTTCGGAGCTTGGCAACTGAACCTTACTGCCGAAGGATTCTACACCGAACTTCACGATGCTTTCTCGCTCACTCAGAAATCAGAAACTGAAAGGGATCCTACAAAGAAATCGTGAATGTTCGCAGTAACTCTCAAGGTGCAAAGGTGATGGGTGTAAGTTTGGAAGGTCGCCTCACGCTTCCTAAGACATGGTCGCTCCAAATGGGTGTGACTTACCACAAGAACCAATGGAACAAGGCGCAAAAGTGGGATCTCGGTGATGCTTACGAAACTCGTCGCATGTATCGCACTCCTGACCTCTATGGTTATTTCATCTCAACCTTCAACGTCACCAAACAGCTTGACCTTACCTTCACGGGTAACTTCACAGGTAGCATGTTAGTGGGTCACAATATTCCCACAGAGGATGATGGTAAGACCTTGTCCAAGGATGCTTATCTTGATAAACTTTCTTCCAACATCAAGTATGACCGCGTACTCTCTGGTGAGGGTCAGACCAACAAACCCGGAGAAGTGGTTGGACCTCGCACTTTCAAGACACCTTCTTTCTTCGAACTTGGTTGTGAAAGCGCAATACTCTTTCCCCATCTACAAATACTATAAGGGACAAGTATTCGCTGGTGTGCAAAACCTCTTCAATGCTTACCAAGATGACTTCGATCTCGGTTACAACCGCGACTCTGCTTACATCTATGGTCCAATGGCTCCACGTAGCTTCTACGCTGGTTTCCGTGTGAACTTCTAATCTATCTTACATCATATCTCACCGACCGCGACAAACATCGATTTGTTGCGGTCGGTTTTGTTGTGCTGTACTGAACCCTGTATAATCCCAAATCGGTCATTAGACCGTTATTGTGCAATTTGTTGCAGAGAATATAACTTCCTGCCATCTTTCATTTTCTTGTTGGCATCTTGTTTCTCGTTCGTTCTCGACGTAGCCCACTACGCCTTCAAACTCACAACAAACCATCTGCTCAACAATCCAATGAAATCTGTTCAGGATCTAATGACCGATTTGGGATAAACGAATAAGTCCGACATTTCACAAGGAGATGTCGGACTTATCATATTACGCTCCAATGAGCTTTTTAGTCAGTTCTTAGTGAGCTTCGAGCCAGTTAGTGCCTTCGCCGCACTCTGCAACGAGAGGAACTTTCATTTGAAATGCGCGTTCCATTTCCTCTACCACCAATTGGCGCACTTGTTCCAATTCTGTGGGCGGAACGGAGAAATTTAATTCGTCGTGCACTTGAAGAATCATTCGCGCCTTGAGTTGCTCTTTGCGCAAACGTCTGTCGATGGCAATCATAGCAAGTTTGATGATGTCGGCAGCCGTGCCTTGTATGGGCGCATTCACAGCATTTCGCTCTGCATATCCGCGCACTGTGGCATTGCCTGCGTTGATGTCGGCAAGGTAGCGACGGCGACCAAACTGCGTGGTGATGTATCCTGTTTCCTTGGCGCGCTCTATGCTTTCGTTCATGTATTCGCGCACTTTGGGATAAGTGGAGAAATAGTTTTCAATCAACTCTTTGGCTTCAGCGCGCGACACGCTCATTCTTTCGCTCAGTCCAAAGGCAGAGATGCCATAGATGATGCCGAAATTGGCTGTTTTCGCCTTGCGACGTTCATCTCTGTCCACCTCTTCTACGGTTTTGTGGAAAATGCGCGCAGCAGTAGCCGCGTGAATGTCCAATCCGCTGTTGAAGTCGGCCACCATGTGTTCATCTTCGCTCAGATGTGCCATAATGCGCAACTCGATTTGTGAGTAGTCGGCACTGAAAAACACTTCACCAGATTCGGGCACAAAGGCACGGCGAATCTCACGACCATCTTCCCCTCTCACAGGAATGTTTTGGAGGTTGGGGTTGGACGAGGATAAACGTCCGGTGGCCGTGACAGCTTGGTTGAACGAGGTGTGAATGTGTCCCGTATCGGGGTTGATGAGTTTGGGTAATGCTTCAACATACGTGGAGAGCAATTTCTTCAAAGCGCGATGTTGTAAAATTTTCTCCACAATGGGGTGCTTATCTCTGAGCGTTTCCAACACTTCTTCCGAAGTGGAATATTGTCCCGTCTTGGTTTTCTTCACCTTCGCAGAAATTTGTAGTTCGTCAAAGAGTACAGCTCCCACTTGTTTGGGGGATGTGATGCTGAATTCGTGTCCTGCGAGGTCGTAGATTTCCGTTTCCAACTGTTGCATCCTTTCTGTGAAATTGCGTCCCGTTTCTTCGAGCGCAGCTGTGTCAAGGCACACGCCATTGCGCTCCATACGAGCCAGCACAGGGAGGAGTGGCATTTCAATGTCGGTGAACACGGAAGTGACTTCATATTTTTCCATTTCTTGTTTCAAAATGGGATAAAGTCGGAGCGTCACATCGGCATCTTCACACGCGTAGTCCACAATTTCTTTCGGTTCGAGATCTGCCATATTGCGCTGCGTGCGACCACTACCGATGAGAGCTTCGATGGGAATGGTGCGATAGTGCAGATAGTTTTCGGCCAGCAAATCCATGTTGTGGCGCTGTTCGGGTTGCACCACATAGTGTGCCAGCATCGTGTCAAACAGTTTTCCTTCGACCTCAATGCCATAGTGCGACAACACCAAAATGTCGTATTTGAGATTCTGTCCCACCTTCTCTATCGTAGTGCTTTCAAAGAAAGGACGGAAGATGTTCACCATACGTTGCGCCTTTTCCGTTTCACGTGAAACAGCTACATACCAAGCAGTTCCGTTTTCCACAGCAAAGCTCATTCCCACCAATTTGGCGTTCATAGCGTCGATGGAAGTTGTCTCTGTGTCGAAAGCCACAAGAGGATATGTCAATAGTTTTCGGCATAATTCTTGTGCTTCCTCTTCGGTTTCAACGAGATAATATTGGTGAGGATGGTCGGCAAGTGAGCTGAGATTTTCTTGAAAATCGAGGGTAAGTTCTCCGTTCTGTTCTGAAGCCGCCAACGCGGGTTGGGAAATGGGTTGAGAAAAGAGATCGGGTTCTGCCGTTGATACAGCAGATGCACCGGACGAATTATTTGCAGCAGACGCAGAGGTTTCTCCATTGAGGCGGCGAATGAGGGTGCGAAATTCCAATTCTTCGTAGAGCGCCACCAAAGCCTCTTTGTTGGGTGCCTTGCGCTGCAAATCATCCCAACTCACATCGATGGGGACGTCTGTAACGATGGTTGCCAAAACCTTTGACTCGCGAATTTGTTGCACGTTTTCCTCCACTTTCTTCTTGAGTGCACCTTTCAGTTGGTCAGTGTGAGAGAGGAGTTCTTCGATGCTTCCAAAATCAGCCAGAAGTTTCACGGCTGTTTTTACTCCCACTCCAGGACATCCTGGAATATTGTCGGCAGCATCTCCCATCAATCCTAGCAAATCGATGACTTGCAACGGATTTTCCACCTCAAACTTGGCCTTCACCTCTTCCACTCCCAGACGTTCATAGCCTTTTGCACCCGATTGTGGACGAAGCATACTCACATTAGGTTGCACCAATTGTGCATAATCCTTATCGGGAGTGACCATCACCACCTCGAGTCCATCTTTTGCGGCGCGATGAGCAAGGGTGCCAATCACATCGTCGGCTTCAAATCGTGGCACTTCCACCATAGCCACACCATAGGCAGTCAGAAAATTTTTAATCACGGGAACAGCCCATCGGATGTCTTCAGGAGTTTCATCGCGTGTGGCTTTGTATTGAGGAAATTGTTCGTGACGAAAAGTGCCGCCTGGAGGATCGAAGGCGACCGCCACGAAGTCAGGATTCTCCTTGCGGAGCAATTCTTCGAGGGTATTGATAAAACCGAAAGCGGCTGAGGTATTTTGACCTTTGCTGTTGATGCGTGGCGAACGAATGAGTCCGTAATAGGCTCTAAAAATCAGTGCATAAGCATCGAGAAGCACGAGTTTCTGCATATTTCAAATAGTTTGAACTTCAAAAGTACGCAAAAGAATTGAGTAACTGCACTTTTTTTCGTATTTTTGTCCGATAATAGTACTAACCCCCTTGCGTTTACTTTCCCAAGCCTTGGGGAAATATGGACATTTTCCTCACAAATTCTACTAGACGCCTGCCAATATGATAGAACTTGACCACATCAAACTTCCCATACTTGCCGAACTTGAACGCTACGTTGCACTGTTCGACGAGGTTCTCACGCACGATGAAGATTTTATGAATCAAGTGCTCTCTTATGTGCGCAGTAGAAAGGGTAAGATGATGCGTCCGATATTGGTGTTGCTCCTCGCAAAAGAGTTGGGAACCATCGAAGAACCTACTCTGCGCAGTGCCGTAACCCTTGAATTGCTCCACACTTCTTCGCTCATTCACGATGATGTGGTGGACGAAAGCGAAGAACGCCGAGGAAAAGCCAGTGTACGCCACGTCTACGACAATAAAATTGCAGTGCTTCTGGGCGACTATATGTTGGCACAAACCCTTGAGCAGTCGGCACTCACCAAGAGTGTGCGCGTGGTGGAAGCTGTGGCGCGTTTGGGAGCTACACTTGCTGAAGGAGAAATCTTGCAACTCACGGCAGTGCACAAAGAAACGATTTCGGAATCAGCTTATTATTCTATTATTACGCGCAAAACAGCATCGCTCTTTGAAGCCTGCGGAGCTTTAGCAGCCTTGTCTATGCAAGCCAGTGAGGAAGTATTGCAACAATATCGCCGTTTAGGCGAACTCATCGGTCTTTGTTTCCAAATTCGCGACGATATTTTCGACTATTACAATGATTCCACCATCGGTAAACCCAGTGGAAAGGATATGGCTGAAGGAAAACTCACCTTGCCTGTTATTGCTGCGCTGAAATTATCAAATTCTGACGAAGCCAAAGAGATTGCACTCCGTGTGAAGCAAGGCGAATCTACACAAGAAGAGCGCGATTGGCTCATCGACTTTGCCAAATCTCAAGGTGGCATTTCTTATGCTGAAGCCAAAATGGAAGAATTGAGCAACGAAGCGCGTCATATCGTGTCAAGTTTCTCCAATGAAATGGTGAAAACTTCACTCCTTTCTTACATTGATTTAGTGGTAGGACGAAATTATTAAGAGCTAATTCCATATTCCTAACCCCTATTTCCAAGCGAAAGTCATAGAAAATTACAGCGAAAATCATAAAAAGCGACCGCAGCAAATATTAGTTTTGCCACGGTCGCTTTCTTTTATCGTATTGATTTTGCGCGTTATCTCTAAACAGATTTGATATTACAGCACAATCAGTATATACAACTATTGATGCAAAGCATCGTCACTAAAATTTAAGCATCAGTGCGAGAAGCACGTTTGCGTGCATTGTGATCGAGGATAATCTTACGCATACGCATAGACTTAGGGGTCACCTCCACATATTCATCTTCGCGGATATATTCCAGCGCTTCTTCGAGAGAGAAGATGGTGGGAGGAATGATGCGCGCCTTGTCGTCAGCACCCGAAGCACGCATATTGGTGAGTTGCTTCGCCTTCGTCACGTTGATTACGAGGTCATTTTCGTGGATATGTTCACCCACAATCTGACCTGCATAGACCTCATCTTGGGGAGAAACGAAGAATTTACCACGATCTTGGAGCTTATCGATGGCATAAGCAAAGGCAGTGCCGCCTTCGAGTGCAATCATCGAACCATTGCTGCGACGATCGATTTCGCCTTTGAAGGGTTGATATTCCTTGAAACGGTGCGCCATAATCGCTTCACCTTGTGATGCAGTGAGCACGTTGGTGCGCAAACCAATGATCCCGCGTGAGGGAATCATAAATTCGATGTCCACGCGATCACCGAGGTTGTGCATTGCCACCATCTCACCCTTGCGGCGCGTCACCATATCGATCATCTTAGAAGCGAACTCTTCGGGCACGTTAATCATAAGTTCTTCGATAGGTTCGTGACGCGCGCCCTCCACTTCGTGGTAAATCACCTGAGGTTGTCCCACTTGCAATTCGTAACCTTCGCGACGCATTGTTTCTACAAGCACAGAAAGGTGCAACACACCGCGCCCAGAAACAATCCAGCGATCGGTGTCAGTGCCTTGTTCCACACGAAGTGCCAAGTCCTTTTGGAGTTCTTTTTCCAAACGTTCGTTGATGTGACGAGAAGTGCAGAACTTACCTTCCTTACCAAAGAAAGGCGAATCGTTGATGGCAAAAAGCATTGACATCGTAGGTTCATCAATGGCAATAGTGGGGAGCGGTTCTGGATTTTCAAAGTCCGTGATGGTATCGCCAATCTCAAACTTTTCCAGACCAATCACCGCGCAAATGTCACCACTCGACACAGCAGTAGCCTTTTGGCGTCCCATACCCTCAAAGGTTTGGAGTTCCTTGATTTTGGTCTTTTCTATCGTTCCATCGCGGTGCGCAATGGTGATATTCATACCCTCGGTGATGGTGCCACGATGCACACGACCGATAGCGATACGCCCTGTGTAGTTAGAATAGTCGAGCGAAGTGATGAGCAACTGAGGAGTACCTTCTAGTCGTTCAGGAGCAGGGATTTTTTCGAGAATTGTGTCGAGCAGATAGTCAATGTTGTCGGTTGGTTTTGACCAATCTTCCCCCATCCAGTTGTTTTTTGCAGAACCATAAACCACAGGGAAGTTGAGTTGTTCCTCTGTACCTCCAAGTTCAAACATCAAGTCGAACACCATTTCGTGCACCTCTTCAGGGCGGCAGTTAGGTTTGTCCACCTTGTTCACCACCACAATAGGTTTAAGTCCGATTTGAAGTGCCTTTTGCAACACAAAACGCGTTTGGGGCATCGGTCCTTCAAAGGCATCAACGAGAAGGATGCAACCATCGGCCATATTGAGCACACGCTCCACCTCACCACCAAAGTCGGAGTGACCTGGAGTGTCGATGATGTTGATTTTGGTGTCTTTGTAGTTGATAGACACGTTTTTAGAAAGGATGGTGATACCACGTTCACGTTCGAGGTCGTTATTGTCGAGCATAAGTTCGCCCGTCTGCTGGTTGGCGCGGAAAAGATTGCCAGCCAGGAGCATTTTGTCCACGAGGGTTGTCTTACCGTGGTCTACGTGAGCAATGATGGCGATGTTGCGAATGTCTTGCATAAGTGATGTTATATTGAAAAGAGCCAAAGGCCTAAATCTGTTTACCGAATGCCGGTAAAGTGAAAAGGCTTACAAAATTACGAAATTCGACTGCGTTGCGCAAATAATATGTGGTGTTTTAGACATAACGCAAAAGTTCAGTCGTAAAACACCACATAGACCCGACAAAATGAAGAGATTAGCGCACCTCTTTTTTCCTTTTATCCTCAAAGATGATTATTTAGAGAGTGAGAATGTTGCGCTGCAAATCTGCTGGTGCACCATAATTCTCCACGATAGTGCGATATTGTTGCATCTCCTCGGGAGAAAGTTGGAGTTCAACATCATTTCCCTCTCGATTAATCAGCGAAATCACCGATTCTGCCGTCACCTGATGCACATCTACATTGATTTTGAACACCGCTGTTGAGGGGAGCGGAGCTTGCAACACCTCCTGACTTTCGACAACGCGAAATATAAGACCAACTTTCGCTAGTCTTTGCAATTCTGTTCCAGCAAATTCCGTCGAGATAGACAGTGTTTTTGCCCATTCTTTCACCGTGAGCGGAGAAGCATTGTCCACAAATCTGCGCGCCATCATTGTCATTATGCGCAGCGCAACAAGATTATGTGACTGAGCGTTGTAAGTCTTTTCGTCAAACAAATCGTCATCGTGTTCTGTGGCTTGCGCTGCCCGACACAGCAACACGCCCGTTAGCACAATTGTCCACGTGGCATATACCCACGCCATTAAGAGCGGAAGCACCGCAAACGAGCCATACACAGCGTTGTAACTGCTCAAAAACATCTGTCCTTTGATGTAAAACTCCTGCACAAGGCTAAACAAGAAACCCGAAATGAGCGCAGGCCACACAATGTGGCGAAATTCCACTTTGAGCAAGGGAATAAAGCGAAACATAGCTCCCAACACTGCACTAAACACCAGTGATTTGAGGATGAATACCAACAAAGGCATTGTGGTGTCTACCAACACGTGATGGGGTAAATAGTTGAGCAACTGGAGGATAAACACCCACACACCGCTCAAAAAGAAGATGGAAAAAGCCAGAAAAACAATGAGTCCAAGATAGGAGAGAGAAAAACCAAACAGACTCCGCGAAGTGTTGATGCCCCACATCGCATTGAATCTCCGTTCAATGTTATTCACCAGCGAAACAATGGTAAAAGCCAACACAAAACCACTGACACCCACCATCACATCATCGTGTGTGCGTGCTATGTAGGAATTGGCAAACTCCATCAGTTGTCCGATCACATCGTCTGAAGTGTTGAGATTTTGACGCAATTGCAACTCTATGTAGTCTTGCATTCCAAAACCTCTACCCAATGCCAACACCAGAGCCAGAAGCGGCACCACTGACAACACTGTGCTATAGGTGAGCGCAGCCACGTGCGTGAAAATGTCTTGTGTCTTTGTGCCTTTTGCCACGTGCAACAACACTCTTGTCCAACGCCATTGGCGCACTTCGTGCCACATTGCTAGGCATTTTTCTTTGTCTATTTTCATTGCTCTTCCAAGTCTTTCTTCTATTGTTGTCTACTTTACTGTTAAGTGCCCCAAGAGGAGCGGTCTAGGTTGCGATAGCTCACTGCCTCGGCGATGTGTTGCCGTTGCACTTTGTCGCTACCCTCTAAATCGGCAATGGTGCGCGCCACTTTCAACACACGTTCGTAGGCGCGTGCAGAGAGTCCCAAGCGGTCGAGTGCGAGAGAAAGCGCATCTTGGGCTGCTTCGTCGAGCACCACAAGTTCTTGCAATTGTCGCGCACTCATTTGCGCATTGCAGTGCACCCCCGGACTGTTGACAAAGCGTTCGCGCTGGCGTTCGCGTGCAGCCATCACCCTTGCACGAATGTTGGCAGAAGGTTCCCCCTCAGGCGCATTGGTGAGTTCTTTCACGGGCACGGGCACCACCTCCACTTGCAAATCTATGCGATCTAACAGCGGCCCACTGATGCGACTGAGATAGCGTTGCACCTGCGCTGGTGTGCAAGTACACTCGTGCGAAGGGTCGTTGTAGTAGCCACAAGGACAAGGGTTCATTGCCGCCACCAACATAAAGGAACAAGGTAAAGTCACGTTGTAGCGAGCTCGCGAAATGGTGATGACGCGATCTTCCAGCGGTTGTCGCATCGTTTCAAGTGCATTCTTGGTGTAGTGGGGAAATTCGTCTAAAAACAAAATGCCGTTGTGCGCCAAACTGATTTCTCCGGGCTGCATACTGGCTCCACCGCCAATGAGTGCCACGTCTGAAATGGTGTGGTGGGGAGAACGAAACGGACGAGTGGAAATGAGTGTTGCTCCTCTGTCTAATTTTCCGGCAATGGAATGTATTTGTGTCGTCTCCAAACTCTCTGCCAGTGTGAGCGGAGGGAGAATCGAAGGCAAACGCTTCGCCATCATACTCTTACCACAGCCTGGACTGCCCACAAGCAACAGATTATGTCCGCCGGCAGCTGCCACTTCAAAAGCGCGCTTCACGGTAGGTTGGCCTTTCACTTCACTGAAATCGTAGGGAAAATCCGTTTGCGAAGCATAAAATTCCGCACGCGTGTCCACTTCTGTGGGTTGCAATTCTTGCGTGCCATCGAGGTGTTGCATCACATCGCGCAGTTTGCTTGCTCCATACACCTTCAGTTGATTCACCACCGCAGCCTCGCGTGCATTCTCTGCTGGCACAATCAGGGCTTCATATCCCAACTTGCGCGCTAAAATAGCAGCAGGCAATACGCCACGCACCGCACGCAAATCGCCATCTAATCCCAATTCTCCGAGAAACATATAGCGATTCAACACGTCGGGAGGAAATTTCGCTTGTCCGAATGCGTGCAATAAGCCCACAGCCAAAGGCAAATCGTAGCCACTACCTTCTTTTTTCACATCGGCAGGCGCGAAATTCACCGCCACATCTGCTGCTCCACGTGCGTTGTATCCGCTGTTTTCCATTGCCGAGCGCACACGCGTTTTGCTCTCCTTCACCGCACTGTCGGGCAAACCTACCATAACGTAGAGCGCATCTCGCGGTTGACTAAAAGGGGTCACATTGATTTCGATGAGCACCCGACTAGCATCGAGACCATTGATGGCTATGGTGTGAACTGTGGAGAGCATAGTTTGTGATTTTTGAGGTGAAACAAGGAGTAATAAGAGGATTAAAACAAGAAAGAAAGGGGATGAAATAAGGAGGGAAGGGGAGCGAAACAGGCTTACATTCTTTCTGTTCTTGGGAGATGTTGAGAATGGCTATTCCATCACGGGACTTTCATAGTCCGAGGGCGCGCCATTGTCGTACAAATTCCCACATCACCACACCGGCAGCCACACTCACATTCATCGAGTGTTTGGTGCCCATTTGTGGAATTTCGATGACGAGGTCGGAAGCATCCACCACGTCTTGCGCCACACCGTGCACTTCGTGCCCCATCACAAGCGCGTAATGTTGCGCACTGTCGAGTTCAAAGTCTGTGAGGAGAGTAGATCTGTGGCATTGTTCCACAGAAGCCACCACATATCCCTCCGCTTTGAGTGCAGCAATCGCTTCGGCTGTGGTCGAAAAATATCGCCAATCCACCGACTCTTCCGCACCGAGTGCCGTTTTGTGAATATCCACTGAAGGGGGTGTTGCGGTGATGCCACAAAGCCACACACCAGCGAGTCGAAAAGCATCGGCAGTGCGAAAAATGCTTCCTACATTATGAACGCTGCGCACATTGTCGAGCACAACAATAAGGGGGAGTTTCTCTGCTGCTTTGAAAGCCGCCACATCCAGGCGGTTCATTTCTTCGATTTGTAGTTTTTGTGGCATAGCGTGCTAAATATCAAGGGGAAAGATCTAATGATTCGATTTGGGTCAAAGCAAAGTTACGGAATGCGCCACAACTGACCAAGTGTGCGTGCAATAAATCCCGCAAAGCCTGCAAACTAGTTTTGTTGAGAATAAGTTTCAGATGAAGGGGTGGCTATTTTCTCCAAAGGAATGGGTTATTTCCGTCCAAAGTCGGCAGGGATTTCGCCCCATTCGCGCGTTTCCCACTTCAAAATACTGGTGGTGACGCGACGCGCTTTGAGCCATTGTTCGGCACGCGCTATCATGTCGAACAAAGGGGCAGTGCGCTCTGTTTTTTCAAGAGTGGTTTTGCACTGTTTGCGGCGCACCCAACTGATGGCGGTGCGGCTATCACTATAAATGGTGATGCCTTTGAGTCCTTGTTTCTCTATCAACGCGAGAGCGTGAACAATGGCGAGAAATTCGCCAATGTTGTTTGTGCCCAACACTGGACCATAGTGAAAAATTTCCTCTCCTGTGCCGAGATAGATGCCACGATATTCCATAGGGCCGGGATTTTTGGCACAAGCGGCATCGACCACCATCGAAGCAAAACCGACTTTCTCCAGCACATCGGGCGAGGGCATGAGAATGGGACGCTCTTTGGGGGAGTGTGGAGAGAGAGCAGCAAGCGAATGATGAGATTTGCTTGTTGCACCTTGCGCTTGATTTTCCTCCACCTTTTGACCGATGTGTTGCTCTGGAGCTTCTTGAAAGGCTTGTTCGGCTGCATCGCGTGAGGAGAAAGCTTTATAGCGTGCATTGGGAAAACCTTTCACTTGTTGGGCACAATCATTCCAATTGTCATAAACACCGGGTTGAAAACCTTGCCAAACAACATAGAACTTGGGCTTTTTCGACATAATAAATTCAGAAGATGATGCGAAAAGGAGATGCTGCAAAAACACGTTTTGCAACACCTCCATAGATGAAAGAAATAGTGGGGCTGCACTCAGCACTACATACGCTCGGGCATTTCGATGCCGAGGAGTTCCATGCCAAGACGCACCACCTTCGCCACGTTGCGCGAGAGGATGAGACGGAAGTTGCGCTTCGCTGTATCTTCTTCGCGGAGAATTTGGAATTCGTGGTAGAATTGGTTGTAGAGTTTCACCAATTCGTAGCAGTAGTTGGCAATGCCCGAAGGTGAATAGTCTTCACCAGCAGCTTCTACCACACCGCGGAAGTCGGCCAAACGCTGAATGATTTCTTCTTCCTTCGTAGAGATTTCCACACCAGTTGGCAATTCTTCGGTGAGGACAATGCCAGCATCTTGTGCTTTGCGGAGGATGGAGCGGATACGAGCGTAGGTATATTGGATGAAAGGACCTGTGTTACCGTTGAAGTCGATAGATTCTTCAGGATTGAACACCATGTTTTTGCGTGCATCCACCTTGAGGAGGAAGTATTTGAGTGCGCCAAGACCTACGATGCGCGCTACTTCTTGCTTTTCGGCTTCGCTCATGTCGGTGTTTTTGCCAGCTTCGTCCATAGTGCGACGAGCTTGTTCCACCATGCCTTCTACCAAATCGTCTGCGTCTACCACTGTACCTTCACGACTCTTCATCTTACCATTGGGGAGTTCGACCATACCATAAGAGAAGTGCACGAGGCTCTTGCCCCATTCGAATCCGAGACGGTCGAGGAGGAGAGAGAGGACTTGGAAGTGATAGTTTTGCTCATTTCCCACCACATAGACCATCTTGTTGATGGGATAGTCGCGGAAACGGAGCTTAGCAGTACCGATGTCTTGGGTCATGTAGACAGAAGTACCGTCGGCGCGGAGGAGGAGTTTTTCGTCCAAACCTTCTTTGGTGAAATCAGCCCACACCGAACCATCTTCGCGGCGATAGAACAGACCTTTGGCGAGACCTTCTTCTACCTTTTCCTTCCCTTCGAGGTAGGTGTCGGATTCGTAATAGATTTTGTCGAACGACACACCGAGGGCTTTGTAGGTTTCGTCAAAACCAGCATACACCCATTCGTTCATCTTGCGCCAAAGACCACGCACTTCTTCGTCGCCTTGTTCCCACTTGCGGAGCATCTCGCGAGCTTCTACCATCAAGGGAGCTTCAGCTTTGGCGCGTGTTTCAGCTTCTTCTTCGCCTACACCTTGAGCGATGAGTTGAGCCTTGAGCTCAGCCACTTCTGCGCGATAGTGTTGGTCGAAAGCCACATAGTAATCGCCTACTAAGTGGTCGCCTTTCTTACCCGAGGTTTCGGGAGTTTCTCCGTTGCCATATTTGAGCCAAGCGAGCATAGATTTGCAGATGTGGATGCCACGGTCGTTGACAATGTTGGTTTTCACCACGCGTTGGTTGTTGGCTTCTGCAATCTTCGAAACAGCCCATCCGAGGAGGTTGTTGCGCACGTGACCAAGGTGGAGGGGTTTGTTGGTGTTGGGGGGAAGAATATTCCACCATGGTGAGGGGACTTTCTGCAGTGGGGAGCTGAAGTCCGTAGTGTGCATCGGCATCGATTGTTGCGAGGAGCTGTAACCATTGAGCTGGTGCAATGACCAGATTAAGGAAGCCCTTAACGGTGTTGAAAGCAGCAACGAGGTCGGTGTTAGCCATGAGCCATTGTGCAATGTCTTCTCCTGTTTCTTCAGGCTTTTTCTTAGAAATGCACAAGAAGGGGAAGGTGACTACGGTGAGATGACCTTCAAAGTCAGGGCGCGTCTTTTGCACCTGCACTTGATCGGCAGTGATGTCAGTGTCGTAGAGGGCTTTGATGGCCTTGACTACGGCAGCAGTAAGCAATTTTTCGATGTTCATTGTATATGAATCTTTTGTTTGTCTATTGGTTATCCTTGTTATCTTTCCACACAAAAGTGGCGGAAATGGGTTGGTGGTCTGAATAAGGGGCTTCTTCGTCTACCTTAGCCTGAATGGGCTCGAAATCTTTGGAACAAAAGATGTGGTCGATGCGCACTCTAATGGCGTTGCGACGGAAGGTAAATCCAAAACCTTGACCGCCTTCGCGGAAAGCATCGGTGAGTCCTAAACCTGCCACACGATAGCGTGTGTAGGAAACAGGGGTGTCGTTGAAATCTCCGCAAAGAATGACGGGCTTGTCTTTATGTTTTGCCAAATAGTCTTCCACGGCATCCACCATTTCAGAGCGTTCCGTGGCACTGTGGGCTATTTTTGCAAACAATGTCTTGGTGTTGTTCCACTGACTGCGCTTGTCTTCTGTGGAGCGTCCGTGCATCATGTCGGTGTAGCCATCGAGTGTGGGTCCCGACAAGAGGTTGGAACGGAAATGGCAATTGACGACGATGAGTTCTCCGCGTGGATGCTGCAAGCGATAGCCGTAGATGGCATTGCCAGGATAGGCAACAATGAGTTTTTGTTCGAGAACGGGATAGGCGCTTATGATGCCTACCACTTCTTCTTGCGTTCCCTCATAACTCAAATAGTGTGTTGGGGTTTGGGCAAAACGGTTTTCTATCTTCTTGAGATTGCTGGGATCGGCTTCTCCTTCTTGAAAACAGATGATGTCGGCGTGCTGGTCGATGAGATAGCGCATCAATTCATCTTGTTGATTCAATCCTCTTCCAAAAAAATAACTGTTGTAGCTCACCACTTTGAGTTGATGGGGATAAACTGATGTGATTGTGTTGTCGAGAAAGGGATGGATGGGACAATAGGTGTAGATGCGCTGTGCACAAACGCCCAGTCCTACTAATCCCAATAACCACGTTTGCGCGGCACAAAAAGCAGTCCTATCACCCAAAAGAAGAGCGTGCCGAAGAGAAAGACGGGAAAGGCTAAACCCAACAGGGCTACCCACTTGAAAAGACGTGGATCGATGTAGACACTAACAGCAGAAATCCACAATCCCAAGATGGAGATGCCTAATGCACCAGAGATGAGCATGCCAAAGAAGCGCGCCACAGGAGATTGTGTGGGCGATTCTTTCCATAATTTCTGGAGTTTTGACTGTAACTGCATATAGTGAATAAGGGTGTCTAGTCTATTTTTCAACAAACAAGACAAAGTGTACAGAAATGAATGAGGATTTTATCGTCTACTGTTGTTGAACAATTCCTTTTTTTCTTCTTCAGTGAGCGAAGCATAACCCGAACGTCGCACTTTTTCTAGGATTTTGTCGAGTTTTTCTCGCTGAGCGCGTCGTTGTGAATTGTAGGCTTGGTCGGCATTTGAGGGTGCTTGTGCAGAAGCATTGTTGTTTTGCTGCCGTCTAAATCCGTTGGAGGAAGAGGAGTTCGCAGAAGAGAATAGATTTTTGAAGAATTTTTCGAGAGATGCGCCGAAGGCTTCAAAGGCCATTCTGATTTGTTGCAACAAACCTCTCTCGTTGTTGGCATTATTTCCGTTGTATCCTCTGTTAGTTTGCGCACTCTGATAGTTGTTCCACCCTTGAAAGGCAGATTGACTTCTGGTATTTTGCTTGCGCCAGTAGCGGAAGAGGAACCATCCAAAAAGCATCCCTCCGAGGTGAGCAAAGTGCGCCACATTTCCATTGGAAGTGAAAGCAGAATAGGCTTCGATGAGAGCATATCCGATGACAAAGTATTTGGCTTTCATCGGGATGGGAGGAATGAGGAGCATAATGCGCTGGTTGGGGAAGGTCATGCCGAAGGCCAGAAGCACTCCATAGCAAGCACCACTCGCTCCGATGGTGACCCATTGATCGAGGATACTACTCATGGGAATAATGTGGCCATTGACATTGGCAGCATCATATTGCGCCATTCCTGTGAAGTAGTATTCTCCAAATTGCCACAACTCTTGACAGAAAGCTGCACCAACACCACAAACAAGATAGTAGATGATGAAGCGTTTTTGTCCCATTGTTTCCTCTATGATGCGTCCAAACATCCACAAACTAAACATATTGAACAATACGTGACTCCACGAAGCGTGGAGAAACATATAGGTGAGTGGTTGGTAGATGCGAAAAGCTGGAGCTAACACAAAGTGCAGTCCGAAGAGTTCCGTAAGCACATCTCCATAGCGCACGGAAATCACCTGTTGCACCATAAAAAGAATGATGTTGATGAAGAGGAGATTGCGCGTGATGGGGGGAATATTTTTGAGCATAGAGAGAAAATAGAGGATATGATTTTGAAATCCTTCTAGAGTGATTCTGACTTGTTGGAGAAATCTATTTGAGTTTAGGAGAATTCAGTCTGATTTTCCGTTGGTTTTGTTCAAACTGTGGGAGGGTTCAAAAGGTTTTCTCACAAAAACGACATCGCTCGCGAGGCACTTCCACAAAAGTGGGAGCGCAACTCGCGAGAACGTCTATGGGGAGATAAATAATCCCCAATCGGTCATTAGACCGTTATAGTGCAATTCTTTATAACCTGAGCAAGGATTAGAATTCAAACTTTTCGATTTTGAGAAGTCCGAATGATTTGAGTTGTTCAACGTAAGTGTTGAACTCCTCGCTAGCTGCATGTGCTTCAAGATCTGCAGCAGTAGCCCATGTTTCGCAGAACATAAAGACATCACTGCGAGTGCCGCTTTCAAACACATCGTAAGAAACACAGCCGTTTTGCTTTTGACTAGCAGCAGTAAGCGCAAGCGCAGCTTGAAGTGCTGCATCATATTGGCCCTCATTGGCCTGGAAGAAGCAGTTGATACGAATCATAATGATAGAATTTTTATGTTGGATTTCATCCTTCCTTTTCTCGCCATGGCATAACGCGAGCAAGCTCGGTTCTGCTCATTTGGCTTAACGAAAACGTTGGTTTATTTTTAGTGACTAGAAATAAATGGTGGCTTGCACGTTGAAAGTATTCAAACGATAAGCCGGCAAAGCTGTTTGCCCCATTTCCACATGACCAGCTTTAAGCACCTTTTTGCTCATGTCGTTGAGCGCAACATTGTAGCCGATGCCGAGATCGAGATGACCGCCGAGAGCCACACCTGCACCAACATTCCAAGTTGTGGTAAGGTTGTTCGTTTGATAGATACCTTTGTCCATCAACGACGACACATCGATTTTACTCTTTCCCAATCCATAAGAGAACTGAGGACCCGTAGCGAGATAAATACCCACTTTTTGCACCGTGAGATTGAGTTTCAAATTAAGAGGAACATCCACCGATTGGAGTTTTTCGGTAAGTTCCGCTTTACCACTCAACATTTTATATTCACGTTGGTTGTAGTGAATAGCACCTTCAACGCCCAAGCCTGCAAATAGACTCATGTAAGCTTTAGGTCCGATGAACCAACCCGAACCGTTCTTTCCCTCGAGTGTATGTTTCACAGTGGAATTGTCGAAAGAAGCCGTGGTGAGGTTGTAACCTCCTGTGACACCAAGACGGAAATCGCCAAAAGCATTCGCTGAAAGAGCAGTAGTGAGGAGCACCACCAGCGTGAGCAAAATCTTTTTCATATATCAGTTTTGTTTATTGTGGGAAGGATGCACCCCTTCCCACATATTAAACTAACAGAGTTTCTTACATATGGATAATCACGCGTTCCACGTAATACACCAAGATACCAGCAAAATAACCAGCAGCAGCGACCCAAGTGATTTTCTTCATATACCATCCGAAGGAAATCTTTTCAAGACCCATTGCCACTACACCGGCAGCACTACCGATGATGAGCATAGAACCACCCACACCAGCACAGTAAGCCAGCAATTGCCAGAAGATGCCGTCTGATGCAAAGTCGCCAGCTGGAACGATGGGATACATATTCATGCAACCAGCCACGAGCGGCACATTGTCCACAATGGAAGAAGCTACACCTATGGCACCAGTGACGAGGAAGTGATTACCTCCCGACACTTCATTGAGCCATTGACCAAAGGCAGGGAGAACGCCCGTTTCCTTCAAAGTAGCCACAGCAAGAAGAATGCCAAGGAAGAAGAAATAGTGGTCATATCGATTTTGTGGAGAATCGTAGCCACACGTTGTTTCATTGTGCTATCGCGATGCGCTTTGCGACGGTAGAACACTTCGGTCACTGTCCAGAGCAAGCCCAACACGAGGAGGATACCCATATAAGGAGGAAGTTCAGTGAAACTATGGAAGAGAGGCACTGACAAAAGACCACCCACACCGAGAATAAAGATGATATTGCGCTCTATTTTTCCGAATTGGTGACCAGCATGCGCAGCCACTTCGCTGCCTTCTGCAGGAGCACTCAATTCGCCTTTGAGTTGGAACTGCAACAAAAGCGCTGGAATCACCATCGCCACAAGGCTAGGAATGAAGATTTCTTTGATAACGCCGCCTGCAGTCAAACTACCTTTGATCCACAACATGATGGTGGTAACGTCACCAATGGGAGAGAAAGCACCACCAGCATTAGCTGCAATCACAATGAGTGAGGCATAGATGAGACGGTCGTTGTGGTTGTGCACCAATTTGCGCAACACCATGATCATAACAATCGTAGTGGTGAGGTTGTCGAGCACAGCAGAAAGGAAGAAGGTGATGAAAGAAATCTTCCAAAGCAAAGCACGTTTTGAGCGCGTGTCGAGTGCATCGCGCACAAAGTTGAACCGCCGTTGGTGTCAATCACTTCCACAACAGTCATTGCACCCATCAAGAAGAAGAGTGTTTCGGTGATTTCTCCCAAATGTTCGCGCAAACTGTGTTCCGAAACGTATTGCGCCACACTGCCATCGCCAATGCTTTGCAGCACTTCGGCAGAAAGATATTGAGCTGCGCCTGTGGTGTACAACACCCAGCAGATAACACACATGAGCAAAGCCACAGCCGCTTTATTTACTTTGAGCACGTCTTCGAGCGTTATGCAGAGATAACCCAAAAAGAAGACGGCTACGATAATTGAAGTGAGCATAGAATGAATAAAAATATGAGTTATAGATAGAATGCTTGCGCAAATTTCGCGAAAAAAATGGGCATAGGCAAAGTTTTTGACCCTGATTTACGTTCTCTTCTGCGAAAATACTCAATAAAGATGATGAAGTCTCGATTTTTATCCTTATTTTTGCATAGATATCACACACTTATTCTCACACGAATGAGGGCTTCGTAGTTCAATGGATAGAACAACCCTCTCCTAAAGGGTAGATAGGGGTTCGATTCCCCTCGGAGCTACTTTATCAATAGGTCATTAGCCCCTTATCGTGCTACGCCTTTTTACAGAGATGTGCTATTTTCTTAGCCATCTCCGCCTTTCTAATCCATTTTCCTTTTTTCGCTATGTCTGCTCGCATCACATCTTTTGCACAGTTGCACCAACATTTGGCGCAACTTCCTTCGCGTTGCCGTGTGGCTGTGGCACAACCTGCCGACGAACATACCTTGCAGGCTGTGCTCAACGCGGTGCAACTCCAATTCGTCGAAGCGTTTCTGGTTGGAGAAGTCTATGCACCTCTTTTTGAGCAACTGCCTTCAGAAATTGCCCCTTGGGTGCACCACATTCCCACTCCCGATGCTGCCACTGCCATGCAAACGGCGGTGCAAATGGTGCACGATGGTGAAGCGGACGTGTTGATGAAGGGATTGGTGAATACCGACGACTTGCTGCGACACGTGCTCAATAAGAACTATGGTCTGCGCCCAGAGGGAAGCATCATCACTCACTTGGCTGCCTTTCATCTTCCACAGTTGGAACGCATCGTTTTAATGTCGGATGTGGCGGTGATTCCCACACCATCGCCCGTTCAACGCCGCGCACAACTCCTCTATGCTTCTGGATTGGCGCACCAATTAGGCATACAACAACCGCGTGTGGCTTTGTTGCATTTTTGCGAAAAGGTGAGCGAAAAATTCCCACTCACCCTTGACTATGTTGCACTCAAAGATGAAGTGACTACTGGAGAATGGGGAAATGTCCTCGTAGATGGTCCGCTCGATTTGCTTTGTGCGCTTTCTCCGCAAGGACTTGCCGACAAACAACTCAAGAGTTCGCTGGAAGGAAAAGCTGACGTGTTGCTCTTTCCCGACATCGAAACCGGCAATGCTGTCTACAAAACACTTTCTTTCCTCGTGCCTGGTGCTGACGCGGCCTCGATGCTCGTAGGCACCACACATCCGGTGGTGCTCACCTCGCGTGGCGACTCTATCACCACTAAATCAATAGCCTTGCATTGGCGGCTCTCCAAACATTTGCGCCAACAATCTATAAACAATAAGGACGAACTATGCGCATCTTAGTCATCAACCCCGGTTCTACCTCCACCAAAGTGGCAGTCTACGAAGACGAACGTCCTGTGCTACTCCGCAATATTCGCCACACGGCGGACGAATTGCAACAATATGCCACGAGTTTTGACCAACTCCCACTGCGTCAAAACAAAATAGTGCAGACGCTCGAAGAAGAAGAGATTCCTTTTGATTTCGATGCCATTGTGGGACGTGGCGGTCTCACGCACCCCATTCCGGCTGGCGTCTATCGCGTCAACGCGCAAATGCTCCACGACACGCGCACAGCCATCCGACAACACGTCTGCAATTTGGGTTGCCATATCGCGGCTGCACTCGCCAGCCAGATAGACCATTGCGAAGCCCTCATTGCCGATCCGGTGATTGTGGATGAAATGTGTGCAGAAGCGCGCATCTGTGGTAGTCCCAACATGGCACGCAACAGTGTGTGGCATGCACTCAATCAGCGCGCCACGGCTCGCCGTCATGCCCTCGCCATTGGTCGTCGCTACGAAGACTTAGACCTCATCGTGGCTCACCTTGGAGGTGGCATCACCATCGGAGTGCATCACCACGGACGCACCATCGATGTGAACAATGGTCTTGATGGCGAAGGTCCTTTCTCTCCTGAGCGTGCAGGAACGCTCCCGTCTTCCGATCTCATCCATATGTGTTTTAGTGGAGAATATACTGAAGAAGAGTTGTTGCGATTTGTTGGAGGAAAAGCTGGTTTGATGGCTTGGCTCGGCACCAGCGACACACGCGAAATTTTAGACCGCATCGAAAGTGGTGACGAAGAAGCGAAACTCATCATGGACGCTATGATTTATCACATAGCCAAGGGCATCGCTGCCCAAGCAGCAGTGCTTTGCGGTCGCTACGATGCCATTCTTATTACTGGAGGTTTGGCGCATGCCGAATACATCACTTCGCGTCTGCGTGAGCGTGTTTCCTTCATTGCTCCCGTACATATTTATCCCGGTGAAAACGAGATGGAGGCTCTCGCCGAAAATGCTCTGGCGGTGTTGCGCAATCAGCGCGAAGTTTTGGAATATCGCTAAGCCACGCACTTCCTACTGCATTCCTTGTTTCAATATGCTCCTTATAGGCTGTTTCAATCTTTCGTGTTGAGACAGCCTAATTCTTTGTTCCTCTATTTGGATAAAGTATAGCGATAAGTGCATCAAACAGAAAGCTCTAAAATATCCCCATTTCAGCAACGCGTTAAAACGAAAAGAAGCTCGTGGAAACCTGTGGACAAATAAGTGGAAAAACAGTGGATAATGGCTGTAAAACCCAGGGAAAACTACTTCCACTGTGGACTACTTTTCGATCCTTGTCAAAAGACTTATTATCAACATCTTTCCACAGTTTCATCAGAGTTTTACAACAGATATTCACCGCCTTCTTCTCACTTATCCACACGATGGGAAAAACTGCAAATCGTTCATTCTAAGGCATTGAGAGATAAAAGGACATTGTTATCCACATTTTCCACAAAGTCTATACATACACCAAGTAAGTTCTATCTTTTTTTTAAGTAGATTCTTTCTCTTCTTCTCTTCTAAAAAACAAAGAAATAGATTAGTTGAAGTGTAGCAGAAGAAAAAGCGTGTGGAAAAGTGGATAAATTCAAATCGATCATGAGACCGTTATAGGGCTATTCATAAAAAGGAAACTTCCTGTCCTCTTTCTTTTTCTTGTTGGCATCTTATTTCGTTCTCGCCGTAGACCGCTACGCCAAAGGCTAACGACAAAACATCTACTCAACAATCCAATGAAACATGTTCAGTATCTAATGTCCGATAGAGGATAAAGAGAGAACGGAAAACAAATTTGTTTTTAGTAAAATTTTGCGTTTCGTACCCCTCCATTTAACGCGGTGTTTGGAACTGAGAGAAAGTTGTTGAGCATTATGCTATTCTCAGCAGCTTTGAAAATTGCAATTTTCGGAGATTTTTATGGGGGTATGGGTCGTTTTTTCAAAACTAGCGCTTGTTTGTGAAGAAACGACGGGTCGTTTAGAAAAAGTGACGTGTTGTTTGTGCAATTTTGTCGGACTTTTTTTCGATTTCTTCCCTTGGAATTTTTATTCCTTCCCTTGGAATTTTGAAAACGTCCGATGAAATTGGAGGAAAATGCCCAAAGTTTGAAATGAACGAGCCGAAAAAGACAAAACGGAGAAGGGAGAAGTATGTTTTGATTTCCTAGAACGAAGAAAAAACTTGCGATTTTTGCCGTTTGGCATTAACTTTTATCCCTCGTGATTTTGCCTTGTTTAACCCCAATCGGTCTAATGACCGATTGGGGATAATGTAGGTAGGTGAGAGAAAAACAAAATGAGGAAGAAGCAGAGAAAACAGACAATAATGACGCCCTTTGAAGGCAGAAAAGGGGAGAAAAACAAGAAAAAAGAGAGAAAATCAGATTTTTGTTTCAGAATTGGCAAAAGTCTTTCTATTTTTGCATATTGATATATAGTGCCTAAGTAGGAACTTCTTTTGAAAAGGCATTTTCACGCATACACAAGTAGCCATAATGAGATCAACCAACTCCCTCTTTCCTGCTATGGTGTGCCTAGCATTGGGCACAACAGTCTTGACTGGTTGTTTCAACGACAACACCACTTTGCCAGAAGTGTCCACAGACTGTGTGGTCACCGCTTTCCAATTGGACAAATTGCAACGCACGGTGCAAACACGCACCAAAGACGGACAGAAAGATAGCACCTATGTGCAAAACATTCCTGCATCGGCTTATCCGTTTACCATCGACCAAGAGCGCAATAGCATCTACAATCTCGACTCCCTTCCCAAAGGAGTAGATTTGAGTAGGGTGAAATTGCAAACCTTTAAGGCAAATGGACTGGCGCGGTTGGTGAATAAATCCGACTCTATCATCAATGCCAACACGGAAGTGGATTTGACAAAGTCTCGCACCCTCAATGTTTATGGGTTTGATGGAGTGTCCAAGCGCAGTTATACGGTGGAAGTGCGTGTACACCGCGAAGAGCCTAACGAAGTGACGTGGTCACAACCCACAGAAGCACAGTGGACGGCTCAAAACTTTGAGTTCGAAGCTGCCGGAAGTTGGAGTGCCAATGGCCGTAAATTCCGCGTGAACGGCGCAAAGATGTTCACCTCCACCGATGGCACCACTTGGAACACCGACAGCATGGATGTGGCTGATGCCGCTTTTCTCCCCGATGCCAATGTGACGGGCGCATTGCTCGTATCGCGTGAGGTGAAGGGACTGCAAGAGTGGGTGATGTATGGCACAAAAGAGGGAAGGTCTTCTGTGTGGTCGCGCAAATGGGACACCAATGGCACTTATCATTTCCGTTGGGAACGAGTGATTTCTCCCACATTGCAAGGCTATGTGGCTCCCGTGTTGGAGCATCCTCAAATGATGGCCTTCGATGGTGGACTCTTATTGGTGGGACGCACCGCACAAAACGAAGTGGTGATGCGTTTTAGTCGCGATCATGGTCGCACTTGGGTGCAACATCCCGACTTGGTATTGCCCACTCATTTCTCCAAAACACAGAAAACACTGCAAGCCGCTATCGACAAGAATGGACTCTTGTGGTTGCACACCGACAACGGCGTGTGGTGCGCTCGCTTGCATCGCATTTCGTGGATAAAACCTCAGGTGACTTATTCTCTCCCTTCCACAAAATGATGGGAAGGCTACACAATAGAAAGCGCAACGCAGCCGTTATATCTAGCAAATGATATGCGCTGCAAAGCCTTGTTTCTCCCCTTTGTTGGTCAGAGCGGAAAAGAACACGAGGTGGCACTTTCGATTTCTTTGTCCTATGACACGAATTCTCCTCTTCCTTCTCACTTGTTGTTGTTGTTTTGTGGGTGCGCCTAGTCAAAGCCACGCGCAAAACGAAGAATATTTCACCAAAGAGTGGGGCGTGAGTGTGGGAATGTCGCAACCCCTCGACGACACCAACCCCTCGTTGTTGAGCCATCCAGGGATGAGTGTGGGTGGAGTGGTGCGTTGGATTTACAATCCGCGTTTGGCACTGCGCACTTCGCTCAATCTCCACACCATCGGTGGCAGCACAGCAGGGTTGAAAGACTTTTATCCGCCTTCCCCCTCGGCAGTGGGACAAGCGCGTTTGGACTATGCTTATAGCGGATTGTTGTTGGATGCCTCGGCACTCTACGAAGTGCATTTTCTGCCCTACGGCTATCATCGCGGCTATTTAGACCATCGTCGGCTCGTGCCTTATTTACAGTTGGGATTGGGCGCCGTTTATGCCAGTAAGTCAGGGAGCGTCACTCCGATTATTCCCTTTGGTGTGGGATTGAAATATAAGGTTCGTCCACGGCTCAACCTTTCGCTCGATTGGACAATGCGCTTTGGACTTTCCGACCGTTGGGACGGACTAGAAGCCCCTCACGCGCTCAAAAGCGACTTTTTCAGAAACAAAGACCATGTGGGGCTGTTGCAACTGACGCTCACTTATGATTTTTCACCAAGTTGCCCCACGTGCAACAAAGCAGATTGATATATGACCACTCTCGATAATAACAGAATTCCTCGTCACATCGCCATTATCATGGATGGCAATGGACGCTGGGCAAAAGCGCGCGGACTGGAACGCTCCATGGGGCACCAAGAGGGCGCGCAAACTGTGCGCGACATCACAGAGGTTGCCTCTAATTTGGGAGTGAAATATCTGACGCTCTACACCTTTTCCACCGAAAACTGGAATCGTCCTTCTCACGAAGTGGCTGCGCTCATGGCACTCATCATAGAGAGTCTGGAAGAAGAACTCTTTATGAAAAACAATGTGCGCCTCAAGGTGATTGGCAATCGCAATAGATTACCCGAGTTTGTGAGAGAAGCATTAGAGCGTTGCGAAAACAACACCGCTGCCAACTCAGGCATGACGATGGTGTTGGCACTTTCTTATTCTGCGCGATGGGAAATCACTGATGCTGCTCGACAAATAGCCGAGCAAGTGCAACGCGGAGAACTGCGCGCTGAGGACATCACCGAAGAAGTGCTGCAAAAGAAACTCACCACGCACTTTATGCCTGATCCTGAATTGCTCATTCGCACCGGAGGAGAACTCCGTCTCAGCAATTATTTGCTCTGGCAATGCGCATACAGCGAACTTTATTTCACCGAAACTTATTGGCCTGATTTCACGGCCGAACATCTCTATGCTGCCATCGCAGATTATCAAAGTAGAGAACGCCGATTTGGCAAAACTTCTGAGCAAGTGACTACCGACAAAGCGTAGTTGCCGACAGACAGCGCAAAGTCTTTGGGAAAAGATGCCCAAAAACTTGTGCGCAACAGAGCAACAAAACAATGATTGCTCGTTTCCATATAGCCCATTCACCGAACGCATCCCGTTTATGAAATATCTGCACCCTTCTCTTTTCAGTCTGTTGCTGTCGCTAGCCCCCGTGGCTGTTGCAGCGCAAAGCACGCAGACCATCACCAAGCCTGAAATCGTCTATTCTCTCCAACCGCGACAATATGTCTTGGGTGGTCTTGTGGTAGACGGTGTGAAAGGCTACGACAATGACCTGCTAGTGAACATCGCCGACTAGAAGTGGGTCGCACCTATGCCGTGCCTGGCGATGACATTTCGCGTGCCGTGCAGAACTATTGGAAGCAAGGACTTTTTTCTAACGTGCAAGTGGAGGCAGACAGCATTGTTGGCGATAAAATCTATCTTCATTTCAAACTCACCGCGCAACCGCGCATCTCCGCTTTGCGATGGAATGGTTTGAAAAAGTCGCAGCGCGAAGAACTGGAGCAACGTGTGCCCTTGCGTGTGGGCAATCAGGTGACGCCCAACTTGGTGGATCGCACGAAACTCCGCATCAAAAAGTATTTTGAGGAAAAAGGCTACAAAAATGTCGAAGTGGACGTGGTGCAACACGAAGATGTGACAGCCGACAATCACATGATTGTAGACATCAATGTGAACAAGAACGACAAGATTCTGATTCGTCAGATTCACATCACGGGCGTTGATGAAAAATTGGTGAACCCTTTGAAAAACGCGATGAAGAAAACGAGCGACCGCTCCACCTTCAAGAAGTGGATCACCTTTGCTTCTCGCAAATTCCGTCCCGAACAATATGAAGAGGACAAGGGATTTCTCATCGATAAAATGAACAGTTTGGGCTATCGCGATGCCTTAGTGGTGAGCGACTCTGTGGTACCTGTCGATGCCACTCACGTAGATGTCTATTTGCATCTCAATCAAGGCAAACAATACTACATTCGCAACATTGCGTGGGTAGGAAATACGGTTTATCCCTCTGACGCTTTGATGCAACAACTTCGCATCAAAAAGGGTGATCTCTACAATCAGACTTTGCTCAACAAGCGACTCAGCGAAGACGAAGATGCGATTGGTAAGCAGTATTACAACAACGGTTATGTGTTCTATCATCTAGAACCCGTAGAAACCAAAGTAGAAGGCGACAGCATCGACCTTGAAATGCGCATTAGCGAAGGCAAACAAGCCAAGTTCAACCGTGTGCGCATCTCCGGCAACGACCGTGTTTACGACCACGTCATTCGTCGCGAAATTCGCACCAAGCCGGGCGACCTCTTTTCCATCGAAGCTTTGCAACGCTCCGTGCGCGAATTGGCTGCAACAAAGCAATTTGACAACGAAGTGCTCCAAAGCGAAATCTTCAAAAACATACGCCCCGATGAAAGCTCGGGAACGGTAGACATCACCTATCCATTGGTGACAAAAGGAAGTGACCAAATCGAAGTTTCTGCAGGTTGGGGTGTCACAGGCATCATAGGCCGTGCAAGTTTGAAGTTCACCAACTTCTCTATGCAAAACCTCTTTGGTCGCAATGGCTACAAGCGCGCAGGTTTCATTCCTCAAGGCGACGGACAAACACTGCAAGTGTCTGTGCAGAGCAATGCGAAATACTATCAAAACTATTCGCTCTCGTTCATCGACCCTTGGTTTGGCGGAAAGCGTCCCAACCAACTTTCTGTCTCGGCTTTCTTCTCACGCTACACAGACGTCAATTCAAGCTATTATAGCAGTGCCAACTACTACAGTGGTCTCTACAATTATGGCACCAATTCTAGTGCTTACAACTATGCCAGCTACTACGACCCTGACAAATATATGCAAATGTTCGGAGCAAGTATCGGTTTCGGTAAGCGTTTGCGTTGGCCTGACGACTACTTCTCTTTCAGTGCATCGCTCAACTACACCCTTTATAGTCTGAAAAATTGGCGCCACTTCCTCATCTCCAATGGGGTGAGCAACAATGTGAACCTTGCGCTCACCTTGGCGCGCTCCAGTGTCACCGACCCCATCTTCCCACGTGGCGGTTCTGATTTCTCACTTTCTGTGGCCTTTACCCCACCTTATTCTATGTGGGATGGGAAAAACTACGAAGGATTGGCCACCAATCCTCTAAGCGGTTCCTATGTTCGCGAAGCACAAGAGAAATATCGCTGGATTGAATACCACAAATGGAGTATGAAATTCCGCACCTACACCGCGCTCAACTCCAGTTTGCGTCACGTGCCAGTCATTATGACCCGCACAGATGTCGGTATTCTTGGATCTTATAACAAATACCGCAAGTCGCCCTTTGAAACCTACTATGTGGGTGGTGACGGCATGAGCGGTGGAGGCTATGGATATGCTAGCGATGTCATTGCCCTCCGTGGTTATGAAAATGGTGCTATTGCCGGTAACGATGGTCTTGGTAAGAAAAACGCCTATGCCTATACGCGTTTGACACTCGAACTTCGCTATCCGTTGATGTTGGAAAGCACCTCCATCTATGCCTTAGCTTTTGCAGAAGCCGGTAATGCGTGGGTAGACATCAACAGAATGAATCCTTTCAAACTTAAAACTTCAGCCGGTGTGGGTGTGCGCATCCTCCTGCCTATGGTTGGTTTGATGGGTATCGACTGGGCCTATGGTTTCAAAGAATATGAACACGGCTACAAGATTGGTGGCAGTCAGTTCCACTTCGTCTTAGGACAAGAATTCTAATCCCTTCCGCCATTTTTTTCTCACAAATTAGTGAAATAGAGAAAGAAACGCTCGCAGCTTTCAGAGAGTTGTGAGCGTTTCTTTTTTAGATAGGTCACTTATTTGTTGCAAGGTATTGCAAGTCTATCACTGCCTTCTCATAAGTTTGTCGCTGCTTCCTCACAATTAGTGCTGAATAAAATTGGAAAACCGCACAAAAATCGCTAACTTTGCCAAGGTAAACGCGTATAACCCCAAACATTCTTGCTTAAATGATTTCTTTTTTCCGTACACCTGCGAAGAGCATCATTGCTACACAAGTAGATCATCAGCTCTCCGACGATGAAGTGAAAAAACTTTGTTGGCTTTTTGGCGAAGCCACGCTTGAAGCTGCCCCCCACACTTGAGGGTTGCTATGTTGGCCCTCGCCGTGAAATGATTACCCCTTGGAGCACGAATGCCGTTGAGATAACACAAAATATGAATCTCAGCGGCATTTTGCGTATCGAAGAATTCTTCCCCGTGGAAGATGCTTCTGCCGATCACGACCCTATGCTCCAAAGACTCTACGAAGGGCTCCATCAAGACATCTTCACCATCAGTCACACACCAGAGCCCATTCGCACTGTCGAAGACCTCGATGCTTACAATGAGCAAGAAGGTTTGGCACTCTCGCCTGCCGAAGTGGAATATCTCCACGGAGTAGAACAACAACTCGGCAGAAAACTCACCGATAGCGAAGTCTTTGGCTTTGCACAACTCAATTCTGAGCACTGCCGACACAAAATATTCGGTGGTACGTTCATCATCGATGGCAAAGAACAACCCTCTGCGCTCTTTGCTATGATCAAACGCACCACAAAAGAAAATCCCCATCGCATCCTCTCTGCCTATAAAGACAACGTGGCTTTCGCAGAAGGTCCCGTGGTGGAACAATTTGCCCCTGCACGTCACTACACTTCCGACTATTTCGTCATTCGCGACATCGAAAGTGTCATCTCCATCAAAGCCGAACCCACAATTTCCCCACCACGGTAGAACCTTTCAACGGAGCTTCCACAGGTACGGGCGGAGAAATTCGTGACCGTATGGGCGGTGGCGTTGGTTCGCTCCCCATTGCCGGCACAGCAGTTTATATGACTGCCTATCCTCGTCTTGATGGTGGTCGTCCTTGGGAGAGCAATATGGCAGAACGTCCTTGGCTCTATCAGACGCCACAACAAATCCTCACCAAAGCCTCTAACGGTGCTTCCGACTTCGGCAATAAATTTGGACAACCCCTCATCGCTGGTTCTGTGCTCACCTTCGAACACGCAGAACACGGTGTGAACTACGCCTTCGACAAAGTGATTATGCTCGCAGGAGGTGTGGGTTATGGCACAAAGCGCGACTGTCTCAAAGGCACTCCCGAAAAAGGCAACAAAGTCGTTGTTGTGGGTGGTGACAACTATCGCATCGGCTTGGGCGGTGGTTCCGTTTCTTCCGTAGACACCGGACGTTACAGTTCCGGCATCGAACTCAACGCCGTGCAACGTGCCAATCCCGAAATGCAAAAGCGTGCAGCCAACCTCGTGCGTGCGCTTTGCGAAGAAGAACACAACCCTGTGGTGTCTATCCACGACCACGGTTCTGCCGGACACGTCAACTGTCTTTCTGAACTCGTAGAAGAATGTGGCGGTACTATCGACATGAGCGCACTCCCCATCGGAGACACCACTCTCTCTGCCAAAGAAATCATTGCCAACGAGAGCCAAGAGCGTATGGGCTTCCTCATCGAAGAAGAATACATCGACCAAGTGCGCAAAATTGCTGAACGCGAGCGCGCACCTCTCTATGTGGTGGGTGAAACTACTGGTGATGCCCACTTCGCTTTCGAGCAAAAAGACGGTGTGCGTCCCTTCGACCTCGACGTAGCACAAATGTTTGGTCACTCTCCTAAGACCGTGATGACCGACACTACGGTGAAGCGCGACTACACCGCTGCACAATACGATGCAACTCTCTTGGATGAATATCTCGAGAATGTGCTCCAACTCGAAGCCGTGGCTTGTAAAGACTGGCTCACCAACAAAGTGGACCGCTCCGTAACCGGTAAGGTGGCACAACAACAATGCCAAGGCGAACTCCAACTCCCCCTTGCCGACTGTGGCGTTGTCGCTTTGGACTATCGCGGAAAAGCCGGTATCGCCACTGCCATTGGTCACGCTCCTCAAGTAGGTTTGGCCAATGCAGCTGCTGGTTCGGTGATGGCCGTTGCCGAATCGCTCACCAACATTGTGTGGGCTCCCCTCGCACAAGGACTCAACAGCGTGAGTCTTTCCGCCAACTGGATGTGGCCCTGTCGCTCACAAGAAGGTGAAGACGCGCGTCTCTATGAAGGTGTCAAAGCCCTCAGCGATTTCTGCTGCGAACTTCACATCAACGTCCCCACTGGTAAGGACTCCCTCTCCATGACTCAGCAATATCCTGATGGAGAGAAGGTGATTTCTCCAGGCACCGTCATTGTGAGTGCAGGTGGTGAGGTCAATGATGTGCGCAAAGTGGTGCGTCCTGTTGTGGTCAATGAGCCCAATAGCAAAATCTATCATCTCGATTTCTCTTCACTCGCTCCCAACTCGGTGGTTCTGCCTTCGCGCAAACCCTCGGCTATGTGGGAAGCGATGTGCCCACAGTGGCCAATGCCGCTTACTTCCGTTCTGCCTTTGCAGCTGTGCAAGCCATGGTGCAAGAAGGCATCCTCCTCGCTGGTCACGACATCAGTGCAGGTGGTCTCATCACCGCTTTGTTGGAAATGTGCTTCGCCAACACAGAAGGCGGTCTGACGGTGCAACTCGACAACCTCGGTACTGCCGCTCTCGTGCAACAACTCTTTGCCGAAAATCCCGCAGTCTTGGTGCAAGTGGCCGATAAAGACGAAGCGCGCTTCAACGCTATCTTGGCAGAACACGGTGTGAAAGCCACTGCCCTCGCTGTGCCCACCGAAGAGCGTCATATCCTTGTGGAGAAAGACGGTGCAGAATACCAATTCTTCATCGACCACCTCCGCGATGTGTGGTATTCCACTTCCTTCCTCCTCGATGAGCATCAGAGTTTCCACGGCAAAGCTGCTGAGCGTTTCCGCAACTACAAGGAGCAACCCATCGAACTCAACTTCCATCCTTCCTTCCAAGGCACGTTTGAAAGCCTCGGAGTTTCTCCCGATCGTCGCACACCCTCTGGTGTTCGTGCTGCCATCATCCGTGAGAAGGGAACGAATGGTGAACGCGAAATGGCGTATATGCTCCATCTTGCTGGCTTCGATGTGAAAGACGTCACGATGACCGACCTTGTCACTGGCCGTGAAACCCTCGACGACATCAACTTCATCGTCTTCTGCGGAGGTTTCTCCAACAGTGACGTCCTCGGCAGTGCCAAAGGTTGGGCAGGAGCCTTCCTCTTCAATCCTAAGGCGAAGGAAGCCCTCGACCGCTTCTATGCACGTCCCGACACACTCTCTCTCGGTGTCTGCAATGGTTGCCAACTTATGGTGGAACTCAATCTCGTCAATCCCGAACACAAAGAGCGTGCTCGTATGCTCCACAACGACAGCCACAAGTTTGAAAGCGGTTTCGTAGGCGTTACGGTGCAAACCAACCGCAGCGTACTTTCGAGAGTCTTTCTGGCGATCGTTTGGGCATCTGGATTGCACACGGCGAAGGAAAATTCCAACTTCCTCAACCCGAAAGCGACTACAATGTGGTGCTCAAATACTCCTACGAGGGCTATCCTGCCAACCCCAATGGTTCGGACTACAACGTAGCCGGTATTGCCAGCGCAGACGGTCGTCACGTAGCGATGATGCCCCACTTGGAACGCGCCTTCCTCCCTTGGCAAAATCCTTACTATCCTTCTGAACGTCGTGCTGAAGACTGCACGCCGTGGCTCGAAGCCTTCGTCAATGCCCGCAAGTGGGTAGAAAGCCATCAAGCATAATATATTCTCATCGGATTTATTTTGTTTCTATAATCAGCTCTCTGGTGAGTCCCACGCACTCATCAGAGAGTTCTTTTTATAAAACGACCTAGTTCTATAATTTAATCACATAACACAAAACTAACTTATGAAAAATCCTCTTCGCGGACTGCTCCTTCTGTTGGTAACAGTTTGTTGCATCGCTTGTCGCAGCAACACTTCCGCCACTTCTGACACAAATTCTACTCAAACTATGAACAAGACTGCAACTCTCTATTTCGCTGGTGGCTGTTTCTGGGGCACCGAGCACTATTTCAAACAAATCCGTGGCGTCCTCTCCACCAAAGTGGGCTATGCCAACGGCAACATTGCGCATCCCACCTACGAACAAGTATGCTCCAAAACCACTGGTTTTGCCGAAGCTGTGGAAGTGGTCTACAATCCCGAAGAAATATCACTCACCCTTCTAGTGCAACTCTTCTTCCGCAGCATCGACCCCACCAGCATCAATCGCCAAGGTGGCGATATCGGCACACAATACCGCACTGGCATCTACTACACCGACCCCGACACTCGTCCCTTCCTCATAGCCGAACGCACCAAGTTGGCACAAGCCATTGATAAAAATGTGGCAGTAGAAATCGAACCTCTCCGCAATTTCTATGCTGCCGAGGACTATCACCAAGACTATTTGGACAAAAATCCTGGAGGATATTGCCACGTTGCTCCCTCCCTCTTTGCCGAAGCTCGCAAAGCCAATGCCGACACCACGCAGCACAAATATGAGCGTCCCTCCACAGATACGCTCAAATCTAAACTCACCGAAATCCAATATCAAGTCACGCAAAACGCTGCCACCGAACGTCCTTTCACCAATGAATACGACCACGAGTTTCGTCCTGGCATCTATGTAGACATCACCACTGGCGAACCTCTCTTCCTCTCCACCGACAAATTCGACTCCGGTTGTGGATGGCCTGCCTTCTCCAAGCCCATAGACGGCCACCTATTGAAGAACATCAAAGACACTTCCCACGGTATGCAGCGTATCGAAGTGCGCAGCAACAAGGGCAATGCTCACCTAGGTCACGTCTTCAACGATGGTCCCAAGGAAAAGGGCGGTTTGCGCTATTGCATCAATAGTGCTTCCCTGCGTTTCGTCCCTCAAGCCGAGATGGAAAAGCAAGGTTATGGTGCCTACCTCCCCTTGTTGGAAACACCTAAGGCAGCACAACACTAGGCAGTTGACAAAACAGAGATAAAGACAAAATAACAAAGGCAAGCATCACGGCTTGCCTTCCACAAACTTGCTCATCTTGTCAATACAACGTTTCTTCGGTTTTCTCCAAATCTGTTATTTTTGGCTCTGCACTTCTTCAAAGCCTTTGCCACGATGGAAAAGGCTTTGAGGAGGTGAGAGCTATTTTTTTACTCCACAGGGAGCAAACTCTCTCTTCCACTCTCACTACGCCAGCGTCACGAAACCTTACTTCTTGAAAAGTTCGGAATGACTGCCAAGGCGGACAAGGTAGATAGTAATATCCCCAACTTCTGTTTTTTCTAACCAAATCAAGAGCAAATCTCCCTCAATGTGCAACTCTAGGTGTCCTGCATAGTTACCGATGAGCTTGTGGGGCTTCATAGATACTGGAATATCCTCTCCTTCTGCGAGCATTTTGATAACATTCGCAACCTTGTTGAGCTTGTCTTTATTGTTGCGAAGTCTATTGAGGTCTTTCTTGAATTTTTTGGTAAACTCAATCCTCCGTGCCATTATCGCCAAGTATTGATGAAATAATGGACTCTTTGCTACTCGTGTCTACGACACCTGCACTCTGACCATTTCTAGCTTCTTGACATGCTAGCAATGTTTCTTCATTATAAGGTCTATATCCTAAGCGATAGAGTAACGTTTCAATATAATTACTCAAACTTCTGTGTTCAGACTTTGCTTCTTCTCTAATCTGAGACAAGAGATTCGCATCAATTCTAATTGACGTAGAAGCTTTGATGTTATTCACTATCATAATAGTATCTATTTATTTGCACACAAATGTATTACAAATAAATACATCAGCCAAATAAAATCCTATTTTTATTTGGTGACACCTCTACTTTTGACGAGTTGCGAGAAAACTTTGTTGGCCATACCCAAGGCAGCGCAACACTAAGTAGAGATAAAGATGAAATTAAAAAGGCAAGCATCACGGCTTGCCTTCCACAAACTTGCTCATCTTGTCAATACAACGCTTCTTTTGTTGCAGATTAGGGTGCACATATAAGTTGAGCGTAGTAGCCACGTTGGAGTGTCCCAATATGCTACTCACCGTTTTATAGTCGCATTGACTTTCTATGCACCGCGTAGCAAAGTGTGTCGTAGACCGTGAAACACAATAGGAGTAATATTCAACCTTTTAAGTAGTCGGTTGAAATAATCTCTGTACGTGCGCGGATCAGTGGCATAAATAGTTGTTCCCACCACAAAAGGAGAAGACGACATTCTTTTGGTGACGCATAGAGCCTCAAAGAGCAATTTTGAAATAGGGATTTCGCGAAAAGAATGTTTTGTTTTTGGGGTTGAAAACACTCGTTCAGTAGCCCCAAGTTCGCAATTATAGATGCGTCCCACAGTTTTACACACTCTAATCATTCTGTGAGTCAAATCAACATTCTCCCATTTCAAAGCACAAACCTCGCCTATGCGCATTCCCGTGCATAGAGCGAGCATCACCCCAATGTTTCTCGCATTGGGTTGTTCCATCAAATGTTTCATCAATTTTCTTTGATGACGCAACGAGAGGACTGGCAACTTCCTTCCACTTTCAGTAGTGGGATAGTCTAGTTGCCAGTCCTCTCTTTCACATAGGTGCAAGCGTGCACCATATTTCACCACAGCGCGCAGCACAGCTACAATGTCACGCACCGTTTTTTTTGCCAGTCCATTCCTTATTTTTTCAATGATGAAGCGTTGCACTTCAGCTTCTTCAATCTCGGTCATTGCCCCAAAGTGAGGAATGAGGTGAGTGCGAAGTGTCAGCCGATAAGCACACAGCGTGGAATACTTCACAATAGACTGTTTGTTTTCGCTCCACATTAGAGCGAGTTCTTCAAAAGTTTTCTGCATTCTTGTACCAATTGGTGAGTTATAGTATCTGAGATAACCCACTCCCTAAGCACTGAATCAGAACACCTTCTATTTGTTTCCTTTTGCTCGATTGTGCGATTTACAGAGCATTTCACAATTGTCTAGTGTCGTAGACCCACCTTTGCTCCAAGCCGTCACGTGGTCAGCATCCATTTCGTTGATTTTGTAGATGCGTGTACGGTTGTTGTTGTCGCCAATAGCACATAGAGGACAATTAGACACCCCTTCCGCTTTCGCCTTTTCAGTTTGTCGTTTGAAGGCTGCCTTTTTATCTTTCTCATCAAAGAAGCGCACATCGAGCAAAGCGTGTTGTTGTTCCCCTCCCAACACATATTCGTAGACATTTCTTGGGCAGTGCACAGATTCGTCTTCGAGGAGAGCTCTCACGCGTTTGGTGATGTGTGCAATGCTGTAGGGTGTGGTGTGATAAGTTTCATAGAGTCTGCCCCATTCAATGCCGCACATATTGTTTTCCACCATAGTGAAAGTGGTGGCCACCCAATCAATCACCGAACGGAAATAGTTTTCCAATTCTGTGATTTGCGTGTCGTGTCTGTGTTGGCTCATATAGGCATCTACCGTCATTCCTCGACTAGCACATACCCATTCGAGCGCCACTTTCAACACCTCTTGTCGCTTCACGTCGCCTTTCACATAGTGTCCCCACTTGTGCATTTCCGCATTTTGCGAATTGCTAAACACCTTTTTTGCGGCGTTCACAAAGACGCCCGAATAGATGGCATTGCGGAGTTCCTGTTCGTTGAGGGGCACACCCACAATGTTGATGGTTTTAAACCATTCCTTCACCTCTTTCTCTTCTCCTTGACACACATAGACTAAGAGTTTCGACTCAAGGATGAGTTTTTGTTGTTCTTCGGGAAGTCCAGAGAAGTATTGAATATTTCCGTTGTTGTCTTCAATGGAGAATTTTCCAGTGACAAATCTTCCGATAGAGGTGATGCGTTGTTGTCCGTCGAGCACCTCATATTGTCCGCTGTTGGTAAGGTTGAAATAAATCAATCCCAAGGGATACCTATTGAGAATAGACTCAATGACGGCTACATCTTTTTTTCCGTCGTTATAGATGTAGTGTCTTTGATATTCAGGTTGAATAGTTAGTTTACCATCTAGCCCAAAGAGTCCCTTCCCTTCTAGTTCGTTATACACAAACCCTTTGCAGATGTCTGCAACTGTCCATTCGATATGTAATTCTGTTGTCATTGGATGCGTTGTTTGTTAGTTGGTTGAAATCTTAGGGATCACAAAAACTTGGTTTGGTAGTGCTTCTAAAATATATCCTGAGCAAATCCAAATAGATAAACAAGGAAAAGAATCGAAAGTGACAAAACTTAATGATGGCGCAGTTTTACTACACTCAGAGCCTCCACTTGATACTACCTACTATATCGTAGATGGGAAGTATTATACTCAAGTTTATGCACGGATACTTGTCAAATGGATTTAATCAATATACGTTGGTAAACTTTCTCTTGAATGCCTCCCCTTATAACAACCCCACTTGCATTGAGGTCATAGGTTCCAGCTTTACCAAATTTATTTAGATAGGCTTGTTTACATTCTTGAGTAGTATAAACTCGCGTCTTTAATTGGTATAAGTCTTCGTTCTCACACATCCCTAAGATTTCAAATGACGAATAAGAATACGTTTATAGATAAAGTGACCTTTTATCAACGGAGCTCCTCCTTTGTCTTTGAACCCTAAAATATGATAGATATTGCTTTCGCTTCCTATATTAGCATCTGCTCGGCCTAAGATTTCAATTTTCTCTGGATGAATAATCTCTTAAAATTTTCTTTTCCGCTTATATAACTACTTCTTCCATAGATACCATTTGGATCTTGCTCAACACCTCGATTACACCCTAAGATTTCAAATTGCTCCGGACAATACTTATCTAAAAAAGAGATAGGTACTCCCATAACTCCTTCATAGTCGGAGGGGATAGCATCGGTGTAAGGCACTTCTATGGCATCGTAATTGTCATAGTGATCGTATGCCTCCTTGTCCTTCATCTTTTTGTTGTAGCGCAAGTTGTCTTCCATTGTCATCAAGGTCAATGGCTGGTGACGACGACCGTGTTCTATATTGGTAAGCCAAATAGAAGCCGAACGTCCTAGAATCTTTCCGTCTATTATTTTGTATTTACTTCCTTGCTTGCCATTTTTCAAGAACTCATCTTTCATAAATTGAGGAATTACAAAAAGCAAATCGACACTCATTGGTGTTTTTCCTACCCACATCTTATTCTCTTTGATGAGTGGAAATACCTCCTTGTATGTAATGCTGTTTTTATTCCCAATAATGGCAAATTGTTTGTTACCTTCCACTATCCAAGCGAGGAATTCGCGAAAGAGAGAAAAAGGGGGATTGGTGATGATGATGTCGGCTTCATTGCGTAAAGGCGGTCACTTCGGGACTGCGAAAATCGCCTGTCCCTTCGAGATAGTCCCATTCTAGATCGTCTATGTCGATACGACCATTTTTGTTCGTGTCGCCCGTCAAGGTGAATATCTTGCCACAGATGGCTGTCTTTTCGGCACTAAAACGTGGGTCTTCGCTTTCAAAAAGTGTGGGTTGCCAATCGCTTTTATAGTTCTTGCTCTCTTGAGCAAAACTCGTGCTGATAAGTTTCTTGATGCCCAACTCTTCAAACTTTGCCACAAAAAAACGCGTGAAATTGCTCCACTCTGGGTCATCGCAAGGCAACAAAATGGTCTTACCTCGAAATACGTTGGGATTGTATTCGAGGTAAGCATTCATTTCCGCTTCAATGTCGTGATATTGCGTGTAAAACTCGTCGTTTTTGGCGGCTTTCGCTTCTTTCAGATTCTTGTTGGCCATAAAGAAAAATCTTTCAACTTGCAAAGATATAAAAAAAGATATGAGTTTGACCAAACTTTTTTTAAGTTCCTCGTGAAAAGCAAAGTGGATTAGCCTAAGATGTTGATATTATGGATTTTGCAAACTACACGAACTTTGAGAAAAAACGACGTGTTGTTTTATAGAAAACGATACGTCGTTTTGTTGAAAATGACACGTTGTTTTATAGAAAACGACACGTCGTTTTTTTGATGCCTTCAAGACGTCTTTTGGGAGAATACTTTTTGTTGCCTTTTAGTGCTCATTTGCAAATGGCCGAAAGATGTTTTGCTACAAAAACATTGGTTATGCGACAAGAAAATCGTAATTTCGCAAAACTCTATCTATTCCCCTCTCTCCTGCAGAGAACATCTCTTCATCAGCACAGAGAACATCGCTTCAATATCGCAGAGAATAGCCATTCATCAGCATAAAAAGCCGTTTATCAGCACAACATAGCAATGAAAATCATTCACACCGCCGACCTTCATTTGGGCAACGTCTTTCATCAACACAGTCGTGTGGAAGAACATCGACATTTCTTTCAATGGTTGTTGCAAACATTGAGAGAAGAAACTCCCGATGCACTCATCATCAGTGGCGACATCTTCGACACTCCCAACCCTAGTGTGGAGGTGCAACGCTTGTTTGTTGACTTCCTCACCGACTGCACAGACCAAAACGAGGGTATGCAGGTGGTGATCATTGCTGGTAATCACGATTCCGGAGCGCGCTTGGAAACGGCTGAGGCCTTGTTGCAACAACATAACATCTACGTGCGTGGCACGGTGCACCGCACAGGTGATAGCTATGACTTTGAGCGCAACATTTGCCACTTTCCACTCGCCATTCGTCAGAGGCCGCAGTGGTGTGTTATGCCCTGCCTTTTTTGCGCGCCATTGACTATCCCCACGGTATGAGCGTGGAAGAGGGACTGAAACACCATCTCGAACAGATGGACAAATGCCACAAAAAGAGCGATTTCAAATCGTTGCCCGTGGTGGTGGCTGCCCATTTCTATGCTGTGGGAGCTTATGTCAACGAAGTGGAACACAGTGAGCGTTTGGTGGTGGGCGGACAAGATGCTGTGTCGGTGGGCAATATGGCCAAACGTTATGCTTACACTGCGCTGGGACACATCCACAAGGCGCAGGCGGTGAACGACCTAGAGACGGTGCGCTATGCCGGAAGTCCCATTCCCCTTTCTTTTTCCGAACGCGACTATCAGCGCAGTGTCACTTTGCTCAACATCGACGAGGGTGGCAACACGGAGGTGAGCACCCTAGACTACACTCCGCTGTGTGTGCTACTCACCTTGCCCAAATATGGGTATGCTTCGCCCGAAAAACTGTTGTCGCTGTTGGCAGAGTTGCCCGAAGATGATGGCACGCAACCGCGAGAAACGTGGCCTTTCTTGGAACTTCGCGTGGAAATCTCTCAACCCGAACCCGAATTGCGGGCACAAATTGTGCAACAACTGAGCAACAAAGCGGTGCGTTTGCCGTGTTGCCACGAATTTAGCGCACAGTGGTGAGCGAAAAGCAGAAGATTTACCCTCATTGGCCAACAATTTAGAGCAAATTTCTCCCTTAGATTTGGCACAACGACACTATCAAGAACGATTTGACAATGAGATGCCCGATGCGCTACTGCAACGCTTCAAAATGGCTGAACAGTTGCTCCACGAAGCCTAACCGGCACTCGCACTTTTTCCACTTTTTTCTCTCCTTCCCAACTTTTTCTTCCTCGCATTCTTCATAGCTTAGCCGATATGACGATAGAAACCATCACGATTTGCAACATCACTTCTCTTGCAGGAGAATACACCATAGATTTCACCGCCGAACCTCTGCGCTCAGCTGGTCTTTTTGCCATCACGGGCGACACAGGAGCCGGCAAGAGTAGTTTGCTTGATGCCATATGTTTGGCACTCTACAACACCACTCCGCGTCTGGAAGACAAACAAGAGCGACTGTCTGAGGAACAAAAAGAGTCTATTGGGATGAACAGTGCCAAGGACTCTCGCGCTTATTTGCGCCGTGGGGCAAAAGAAGGCTTCGTCATTGTGCGCTTTTCTGTGCCTTCTGGTGGCACCTATGAAGTAGGTTGGAAAGTGGGTTTGACGCGCAACAACACTTACAAGTCTGTGGAACGCTATTTGGACGAGATTTCTCCCAAAGGCAAGGTGACGCGCGTGGCCGAAGGAGCAACGCAAACGCAAGATGAGGTGCAACGTGTGACGGGATTGGACTATGCACAATTCTCTCGCACGGTGCTGTTGGCGCAGGGTAGTTTTGCCAATTTCCTCAAAGCGCAGAGCGCGGAGAAGAGTGAGTTGTTGGAAAAACTCACGGGCACAAAGATTTATGCCGACATTTCGCAGAAAATCTACGAATTGAAGGTGGCTGCAGAAAATGAAGTGGCGAAGGAAGAGTCTAAATTGGAAGGCTTGTTGGAGGGTCGACTCGTGGAAGAAGAGGTGGAGATGCTGCAACATCAAAGCAACTTGCTGGAAAGCGAATTGGCCAACTATGAAGAGCGCAAGATGCGCACGCTTCGTTTTTTGGACTGGCACACGAAAAATGCAGCATTGCACAAAAAATATGCTGAGGCTATGGCCAACAGCGTGGCTGCAAATAACGAATATCTCTTGCTGCGCGATAAGGAAAAGGCTTTGTCGCGCTATGATGCTGTGTTGCCTTTCCGTGAGTCGTATGATGCCATCAAGCATTTGTTGTTTTCTATAAGCCAAAACAAGGAGACTGCCAAAAACATCAAGGAAAAACAAACCTCGCTGGAACAGCAGAAAGAAGAAGCTGGTAAGAAGTTGCTGCAAGCCAAAGAACAAAAAACGTCGGCCGAAACAATGTTGCGCTCACGCAGTGGCGACATCACGCGCGGTCACAAACTGCAAGGCGAAATCAGCACCTTAGACACACAATATGGTGAAGCCAACAAAAAGTTTGAGGTTGCTGAGAAACTCCAAAATAGTAGCCAAATGGACTTGCAGACGCGCCAACAAGAAGCAGCAAGTTTGAAGACAAAACTTGATGCCTTGAACTTGGAACGCCAGTCTTTGGAGGTGCACCGCTCGATGTTTGACAATTATCAGACCATTACGGAGAAACTCCGACAATATGATGAAGAGAAGCAAAACTTCAACAAGTGGGAAAAGAGTTTTCAGAAGGAGCAGAGTCAGAAAAAGCATTTGCAGGAGCAGTTGAATGAAGTGCAGGCCGGAATCATTGATCAAGAAGGCAAATTGTCCATTTTGCAGTCTAACCATTTGGGACATCAGCAATCGATAGCGCATCTTTCGGAAACGAAACTCAATGAATCGTATTTGTGCGGTTTGCAGCGCAAGAGTTTGCTGGAAGAAGCACGCACGGAGTGGCAGAAGATAACGGTTCGCTACGAGAAAATGTCGGAACTTCGTGCGGCACAACAGCGACGTTTGCGCCAGATTGAGCAAAAAGAAACCGACAAACAAAATGCTGAAAAGGAGGAACAAACGCTTTTCAATCGTTTTGACCAACTGAAGGATGCTTATCTGTTGTCGCAAGTGGAGAATGTGAAAAACCTCCGTAGCCTACTCCAAGAGGGGATGCCTTGTCCGGTGTGTGGCAGTGCCCATCACCCCTATCACACGGAGGTGGAACAGGTGTCGGGCGAACGCCAATTGCAATTGAAAAAGGACTATGAAGAAGCCGACCATAAGCTCAAACAACAAAGAGCTTTGCTCCAAACGATTGGCGATGAGTTGAATCGATATAAGTCGAAACAGGAGAGCGACGCGCAGTTGCTTTCTAGCATAGAGAACGAACAAAAAACGGCGGAAGTCAATTGGCAGAAGTTTGCTGACCTTGACAACGCATTTGCGGAATGTTCGCCCGAAGTGAACAGTGGTGCGCGCCAAACCACCATAGAGATGCTCTTCGATGCGGTGTCTCGTCAACTCAAGGACACGAAGAAGGATTTAGATGCTTTTCATTTCCACAATGATGCACTCAAAGATCTCAACGAGAAGTTGGGCATCCTGCAAACAGCTTGTGACAAGTTGAAGAAGAAGGAGCAAGAATTGAAGGCTTCCCTTGAAATTTGCAGTAATAGTAGCAAAACATACAAGGATTTGATGAAGAATAGTGAGGCGAATCTCGAAAGTTTTTATAAATCTCTCGACGATTTGATCACGATGGCCGGATGGCGTGATGAAGACAAAATTGATGAGTTTACGAAGCGATTGGGCGGACATTATAAGCATTGGCTAGACATCAACCAGAGTATCACGAATGGTGAACAACAACAAGCTGTGTTGAATACGAACATCTCGAATGTGCTGAATAATCTGAAGCTACAAGAGAGTGACACCAATGAGTGTCGCAGCAAATGTGCGCAACTGAAAGAACTTCTCACCCAAAGAAGGGATGAGATGCAGCGTCTGTTTGGTGACGACACGCCACAAGGATTGACCGATAAATTGCAAAGCAAAATCGATGAATGCACCCAGCTGCAGGAGCAGTGTCAAAGCATTGTGGACAATCTAGACAAAACTTTGCAACAAACTCAGGGCGAATATAGCAGTTTGCAGCATAATCTCTCGCAAATGGAAGAGAATTTGCGCGTACGTCGCACCGAACTCGATGTGGCCATCACGCAGTTTAACAGAGAGAACGAACCCTTGCAACAACAAGAACTGGAGCGCATCTTTGAGGATGCTCGCGACTGGCAAGCTCTCCGCACTGAAATATCAGCGTGCAAGGATCGCAAACTCTTGGCCAATCAGGCTATGAATGATGCTGAACAAGCCTACAACGCTTGGCAGGCACAAGCCGATAGACCTTCGGCAGCCGAAGGCGAACAACCCGATGCTTTGAATGAATTGTTGCCTGTGCTCGAACAGGAATTGGAACAAAGAAGAAGAGATAAATCAGAGGTTGAAAAGAAATTGCATCGCCACAATGAGTGCATAAAAGATGCTGAGAGTCAATGCAAAAAACTGGATTTGGCGAAAGAAAATGCTACGGAATGGAAGCGTCTGGACGATCTCTTTGGGTCCAAAACAGGAAAGAAATTTCGCGACATTGCACAAAGCTACACTTTCTCGCTCTTGGTGGAACACGCCAATTTCCATTTGCGTCGACTCACTCCGCGCTACGAACTGAGTATATTTTCCGGTTCGCTGATGCTTGAAGTGGTGGATCACGATATGCTCGACGAACGCAGATTGGTGAATTCTCTCTCCGGAGGGGAAACTTTTGTGGTTTCCTTGGCTCTCGCTTTGGGGTTGGCTTCGCTTTCCAATACCACCTTAAACATTGGCAGCTTGTTTATTGACGAAGGGTTTGGCCATCTCGACGAGAAATCGCTGGCTATGGTGCTGGATGCGCTTTCTGCCCTCGAAGACAACCTCGGACGAAAGGTGGGCGTGGTGAGCCACACGGAACAAATACGCGAACAGGTGTTTCCCCAAATCAAAATTGTGAAGAAAGGCACGGGCGGTAGTTCTACGATTGAAGTGGAATGAACCAAACGACTGATTTGGGATAAATGATATAGCCAAGCACAATGAAAAAGATATTATTTTTACACGGCTTTGCTTCAAGCGGCCACTCTGGCACGGTGATGACGCTACGCCAATTGCTTTATGCCGATGGGGTGTCGGTCATTGCACCCGATCTCCCCGTGATGCCACTAGAGGCTATGTCGCTCATTACAAAAATAGTGGAGGACGAACAGCCCGATGTGGTGGTGACGTCGTCGATGGGCGGACTTTTTGGTGAACAACTGCGCGGCATTCCGCGTGTGCTCATCAATCCTGCGTGGTCGATGTCGCGACTCTTGACCTTTGGTGGAATGGGACGCCGTGAGTTTTACAACAAACGCGCTGATGGGGCTAAGGATTTCAAGGTGGACAAAGCGATGGTGGCGGACTTCAAAACGATTGAGAAAGCCACGGGAAAGGGCATCACTGCCCAGGACAAAGCGATGGTGTGGGGACTTTTTGGCGATAAAGACAAACGAGTGAACCACCAAAAGGATTTTGTAAAACTCTATGGCAAGGAGCATTTTGTGGTGTTCGATGGTGAACACTCTCTCAACGACAAAGTGCTGAGCCGTGTGGTGCTCCCCATTGTGCGACAACTTTTGGGTTTAACAGATTAGGTTCTGACCGATTTGGGATTAACAGAAGCATAAAGACTTGCATCTTATGTTTATTACCAATCTATCCTGCACTTTGCGCTTGCTGATGGTGGCTGTTGTCTTTGTCTTTGTTTTGCCCTCGCAAGCAAAGATAGAACATCTCCTTCCTCGTCCGCAGCACATCACACAACATACTGGGACTTTCCTTTTGCAGCGTGCACTTCGTTTGGAAGATGTGACGCAAACTCCGTTGCTTCGCAAGTTTCTCTTAGATCACGGAGCAACAATTACTGAGCAAGCTGAGGTTAAAGTGGAAGTTGTGGTAGACAAATCCCTCAACACCTTTGACTATCCTCTGGCTGGATTTGGCAATGAAGGCTATTGTTTGAAGATTTCTCCTGACGCTATCACCATCACAGTGGCAGAACCCATCGGAGTGGTGCGCGCGGCACAAACACTGCACCAACTAGCATTGGGTACAGAGGGCAATGGACAAATTGAAGCCTTGACACTGACGGATTTTCCTGCCTTCAAAGTGCGTGGAGTGATGCACGATGTGGGACGATCTTTCATAGATATCGAGGAATTGAAGCGACAAATAGACTTGTTGGCTCAATTTAAGGTCAATGTCTTCCATTGGCATTTGACAGAAAAATCAGGCGTGGCGTTTTTGAAGTTAAAGCGTTTCCGCAACTCACCTCTGCCACTTCTATGACGCGGTTTCCTGGAAAGTTTTATACCCAGGCTGAATGTCGCGCATTGGAGGAATATGCTTTTTGAACGTGGTGTGACGATTATCCCCGAAATCGACATGCCGGGTCACAGTCAAGCCTTTGTGCGCGCTATGGGACACGATATGCAGACCCAACAAGGGGTGCAGGAATTGCAAACTATCTTGGAGGAGGTGGCGAAAGTTTTTGTGCGTGCGCCATACATTCATTTTGGGGCAGATGAACATACCATCACTTATCCGAACTTCCTCAATACGATCATCGACAAAATTCATAGTCTAGGCAAAAAAGCGGTTGTGTGGAATCCCATCAACGGAGTGGATATTCACCACTATAATGTGGATATGACGCAGATGTGGAGTACGCGCGGAAAATTAGTGCAAGGTATTCCCAATATCGACTGTCGCTACAACTATACCAACCACTTTGATGTCTTTGCCGACCTAGTGGGTATCTATAAAAGTAGTATCTATTATAGTGCGCGTGGGAATGCCGAAATAGCCGGTACGATTTCTTGTCCGTGGAATGACCGCAAACTCGCCACGCAAGACGACATTGTGGTGCAAAACAACTTCTATGCTAATGCTCTTGCCTCTGCGGAGCGCGGATGGATAGGAGGGGGCAAAGCATACATTGAAAAGGGTGGAGTGATGCTCCCTTCATCTGGTGAGGAATACGAAGAATTTGCTGATTGGGAACGAAGATTTCTTTATCACAAAGCCACAACTTTGGCGCAAGTGTCCATTCCCTATGTGCGTCAAACTAATGTGCAGTGGGCCATCACCGAGGCTTTCCCCAATGATGGCAATCCGTCGGTGAGTTTTCCCCCCGAAACGGAAGGTTTGAAGAAGACTTACAACTACCGAGGTCAGACGTTCACCACTGGATATGCCACTGGAGCGGGCATCTATCTAAGACACACGTGGGGAGAAGGCACAATCCCGGCCTATTATGCTCAGCCAAAGGAAAATACTACGGCTTATGCTTGGACTTATGTCTATTCACCCAAAGCACAAAACGTTGGTGCGTGCATTGAAATCTACAATTATGGCCGCTCGGAGAAAGATTTGGCTCCCAACAAGGGACAGTGGGACAGGATGGGGGCAAAAATTTGGCTCAATGATGTGGAAATTCCTGCCCCTTCTTGGCGGAATGCTGGGAAGACTTCAATGACTAACGAGGATTTGTTGGAGGATGAGAATCTTACAGCTCGTCCTGTTACGCAAATTTCTCTCAAAAAGGGATGGAACAAGGTGTTACTGAAATTGCCCTTCAATCCTAACGGCACGCGTCTCAAAAAATGGATGTTTACCTTCGTGCTCACCGACAAAAGCGGACGTAATGCACTAGACAATGTGGTTTATTCGCCCGACAAAATCAAAGACTGACTACCGCTTAGTGCACCCAATGCACCAGTACACAAAAAACGCTGGACAATTCCACAAGGAGTTGTCCAGCGTTGTCTTTCTAGGGGGCTAGTGATTCTAGAACTTCTAGTTTTACTAGTCTTTCTAGTTCTTCTAGTTTTTCTAGGTCTTCTAGTTAGGTGTTTCCACCACTTCGCCTTTGAGGGTAGCACTCGAAGCTGCCAAGATGCGCACACGCACAGTCTGACCAATGCGGTGATTGGCGCGAGGAATAATCACCACCTTGTTTGTTCCGTGCGACCAAAGAGTTCTTCGCGACTGCGCTTGCTCACCCCTTCAAGGAGAATGTCGGCTTCGCGTCCCACCCAAGCCTCGTTGGCTTTGAGTGAAAGTTCATTTTGAAGCTCAATCATCTCATTGAGACGGCGAATCTTGGTGTCTTCCGGGATGTCGTCTTCGAGATTGCGGAAGGCATAAGTGCCTGGGCGCTCAGAATATTTGAACATAAAGGAAGAATCATAACCCACTTCGCGCATAAGCGACAAACTGAGTTGATGGTCTTCCTCCGTTTCTCCGCAATATCCAGCAAAGATATCGGTGGAGATGGCGCAGTCTTCGATGATTTCGTGAATCGCTTTCACACGGTTCATATACCATTCGCGGTTGTATTTGCGGTTCATCTTCTTCAAAATGACATCGCTACCGCTCTGCACCGGCAAGTGAATGTGGCGACACACATTGGGTTCTTCGGCAATCACACGAAGCGTGGCGTCGCTCATATCTTTGGGGTGAGGAGTGGAGAATCGGATGCGCATATCGGGCACAGCACGCGCCACAGTGCGCAAGAGTTCGGGGAAAAACACGTAGTCCTTGTTGTAGTCGGCTTCGGCTTCCGTAGACTTAATGCCCTTGGTGGCAATAGCTTTGTCGCGGGTTTGGGCTTCAAATTCCTCCAATTCGCTGTTGGGACGCTCAGTGTCGCCCGAAGCATCTCGCTTCGCTTTGTAGGAATTGACATTTTGTCCCAAAAGGGTCACTTCTTTGAAACCACGTTTTTGCAAGTCCAAGCACTCGTTGATAATGCTTTGCACGTTGCGACTGCGCTCGCGACCACGAGTGTAAGGCACAATGCAGAAGTGGCAAAAGTTGTTGCAGCCACGAGTGATGCTCACAAAGCCAGAGATCTTCGATCCGCAGAAACGTTCGGGCATAATGTCTCCATAAGTTTCGGTGAGCGAGAGGTCAATGTTGATGGCTTTTTGTCCCACTTCGGCTGCGCAATGAGGTCGGGCAAAGAGAGATAGGCATCGGGCCCCGCCACAATGTCGGCGTGGTGCTTTTCGAGCAAATCGTCTTTCACACGCTCTGCCATACATCCGAGAACTCCAAGAATGAGACGGCGACCTTTCTTGCGCAAAGCGTGAAGTGCTTGCAAGCGGTGGATGATTTTTTGTTCTGCATTGTCGCGCACAGAACAAGTGTTGAGAAACACGGCATCGGCTTGATTCACGTCCTCACAAGGTTCGTAGCCGGCCATGCGCATCACGCTAGCCACTACTTCTGAATCGGCCACGTTCATTTGGCAACCGTAGGTTTCTATCAGGAGTTTCTTCATAAAATGTTATGTCTGAGTTGAGAGATTGTGTTCTAAAAAATAGGAAAACCCCGCTGTTTTAGGCCTTTTGGTCAAAAAGCTGCAACAGCGCTTCCACCGCCAGGTGATAGCTTCTTGCGCCAAAACCTGCAATGACGCCTAACACACACAGCACTGATGAGCGAGGTGTGGCGAAAGGATTCGCGAGCGTGCACATTGCTCAAATGCACTTCCACCACAGGCAGTGGGGCAATGCTACTGATGGCATCGCGCAACGCCACAGAAGTGTGGGTGTAAGCCCCAGCGTTGAGCACCACACCAGCCACTTCACCTTCGAGTGCCGCTTGTTGCAAAGCATCGATGAGCACCCCTTCGTGGTTGGATTGCACAGCGACAATCTCCACTTTTCCAGCAAACTGTTGTTGCAGCGTATGGATGATGTCGTCGAGCGTTTGCGCTCCATAGATGGTGGGTTCTCTGCGACCGAGAAAATTGAGATTCGGTCCGTTGAGTACAAGTATTTTCATACAACCAATCGTTTCTGGGTCACGTCGTGCGCACTTTCTCTGCAAGGTTTGTCGCCACAAAAGCACACCACAACGGAGCGATGTGGAGAATTTATCGTATATTTGTCTGCAAAATTACGAAATCGCAGGTGATTCTCAAAACGCGCGCGATAAAACTTTTTGATAATCAGCTTTATGAACGACTCTTCGACTGCACTTTCTGCCTTTCTCAGCAAGAGGCTGAGGCTTTGGTGGAGAAATATCGCCTCTATTTGTTGCTCGAACAAGGGCTTTCTGAAAATACACGGATGGCTTATCAGCGCGATGTAGATCGCTTTTTGGAATTTCTCGCTGAGGTCAATGTGCCTGTGCTTGTTGTGACTCTGCCCTTGCTCCATGAATACACCCAACATCTCTTTGCCTTGGGTGTCGCTGCGCGTTCCATGGCGCGAATGCTCAGTGGCGTGCGCTCTTTCTATCGTTTCCTCCAACTCGATGGCCACATTGCACAAGACCCCACAGAACTCTTGGAGAGTCCGCGCATCCCTAAGCATTTGCCTGCCGTGCTTTCGCTCGAAGAGGTGGAAGCCATTCTCGATGCCATCGACCAATCCAAGCCCGAAGGTCAGCGCGATCACGCCCTCATCGAGGTGCTTTATAGTTGTGGCTTGCGTGTGAGCGAGGTGTGCAATCTCAAACTCTCCGATTTGTTTCTCGACGAAGGCTTCATTCGTGTCACTGGCAAGGGCGACAAACAGCGCATTGTGCCCATTTCTCCGCGTGCCATCCACGAACTCCACAATTGGTTTGATGCCCGTGCCAACATCACTGTGAAACCTGAGGATGAGGATTTTGTGTTTGTTTCTCACGCTCGCGGACGTCATCTTTCGCGCATCACGGTGTTTCACAACATCAAACTGTATGTCGAAGCTGCCAACATCGATAAGGTGGTTTCGCCCCACACCTTCCGCCACACCTTTGCCACGCACCTCCTCGAAGGGGGGGCTTCTCTGCGTGCCATCCAAGTGATGTTGGGACACGAAAACATCGGCACTACCGAGATTTACACGCACCTCGACAGTCGTTTTCTTCGCCAACAAGTTTTGGATTTCTTTCCGCGCAATCGGAAATAAAGGGCAAACATTTTATCCCTTTATCAAATTCCCAAAAGAAGTATTGGAAGATTCGTTTATACAATACACCACAACGAGATGCTGCACTGGGCAACACCTCGTTGTTTTCGTTTTTTGAGAGAGAAATGTCAATCGCATCGCACGCTAGTCTTAGGCCTTTCTACCCAAACCAAAGCATGACGATGATTTGGGCAATGATGACGCGCAGGAACATAGCCAACGGATAGACGGCAGCGTAAGCCAAAGAAGCTTGGTCGCCTTCCACTGTGTCGTTCACATAGCCCAAAGCAATGGGATTGGCCATAGCTCCGCAAGCATACCCGCAGTGGTGGCAAACGATTTGCGACGATACACCACCGCCACCACCGCCACAATGGCCATGGGAAGGGCAGTGAGCAAGGCTGCAAATCCTATCCATTTCAAGGCCGCAGGTTGCATCACAGTGGCCAAAAAGTCACCTCCTGCATCCAAACCTAAGCAAGCCAGATACATTGACAGACCGAGAGAACGCAGCATCAGGTTGGCCGACTGCGTGGTATAAGCCACCATGTGAAGACGTGGGCCATAGGCACCAATGATGATGCCCATAATAATAGGACCACCTGCCAAACCCAAACTGATGGGATAGCTCAATCCGAAATGAATGGGCACACTACCGAGGAGAAGTCCTAGTACGATGCCAAGGAAGATAGTCACCATATTGGGTTCTTCCAGCGATTTCACCTCGTTGCCCAAAAGTGCCACCACCTTTTCGATGCCCTCTTCATTGCCCACCACTGTGACACGGTCGCCCACGCGGAGCATCAAGTCGGGAGTGGCCAAGAGTTTGAGGTCGGTGCGCTTCACACGACTCACCGTCACGCCATAGAGCAAACGGAGATTGAGGTCGCGCAAGCGTTTGCCGTTGATGCCAGGGCGCGTGATGAGCACATGGCGCGAAATCAACTGCGCATCAATCGCGTTCCAGTCTATGTTGTCTTTGTTCCAATCCTGTTCTTCGTGTTCGCCAAAGAGCGTGGTGAGCACATTCACTTGCGATTTGAGCGTGATGATGAGGAGTCGGTCGCCTTCTTCCAACACCGTTTGGGCATTGGGCAAAATCACTTTACCTTCTCTCCAAATGCGCGACACCACAAACTTTGCGTGCTCCGAATGATGCACCACATAGTAAATGTCTTTGCCAAAGAGGGCTGGGTTTTTCAAGCAATAGGCCGTGATAAAGGCTTCTTCGTCGTGGCTGTCGTCTTCGCCTTTGTCGTGGCGTTGCAACCATCCGCGCATAATCACCAGCACAATGATGACGCCCACCATACCGATGGGATAGGTCACGGCAAAACTCAATGCCGCCACTGCCGAGGGTTGTCCCAGTTGTTTGAGTGTTTGTTGTGCAGCACCGAGTGCCGGACTGTTGGTGGTGGCTCCGCAAAGCACTCCCATAAGGTCAGCAAAGGGCAACCATCCCATCATTGCTATGGCCACAGCGATGACGGTGCCAAGTGCTACAACACCCAATGAGAGGATGTTGAGCCAAGTGCCTCCGTGGCGGAACGTGGTCACAAATCCTGGCCCCACTTGCAACCTAGGGTGTAGACAAACAAGATGAGTCCGAAACTTTCGGCATAGGCCTGCATTTGAGGGTCTAGGCGCAAGCCCACAGCTCCGGCCAAGATGCCGGCGAAGAAGACAAAAGTGATGCCAAGACTGATGCCTTTGACGCGAAATTTGGCCAAAGACAATCCGAGAGCACAAACAGCAGAGAGAATGATTACTGCCTGAATGGGAGAGGGTTTAGTGAGAAGTTCTACGATCCACATAAACGAGCGACACACCCCCTGTTGAGGAGGGTGCAAAATTGAATGATAGGCAAAAAGGAGTATCCCCCCAGATTTGATTGTAGATTTACACCTTGCGAGGGAAGTAAGGGCAAAGTTAGGGAGAAAAACGAAAGGAACGAAAGAAAAATAAAACTTTTTTTGCGCTTCGATTTTGAAAGTACAAACAGATTATCTTCTCTACGTGACATTTGGCCATAAAATCCCCTATTATGAGGAAAATCACTATACAATGACGAAAAAAGTGCCTTTCTCCTTGGTCATTTGTCAAAAAGAATGAGTAATTTTGTCCTGCAAAACAAGTTTATTACGCATTGAGCCACCCTTCAGTGCGACAAATCATATCAAACTCTTCATCTTAATGAAAAAAGCAGATCTTCTCGACCGCAAAATTCTCAAGGTAATCTCTGTCGATGCTCGTCGCAGTTTCAAAGAAATTGCTGCACAATGTGGTGTTTCTCGTGCTGCCATTCATCAACGTGTGGTGCGTATGGTGCAACGTGGCATCATTGTGGGTAGTGGCTACCAAGTGAACCCTAAATTCTTGGGCTTCGGCACTTGCACTTACATTGGTATCAAGCTCGAGCGCGGCTCACTCTACAAGACCGCTGTGGCACGACTCACCGAAATTCCCGAAATCGTGGAGTGCCATTTCACCACTGGCCCTTACACCATGTTGGCGAAGCTCTATTCTCGCGACAATGAGCACCTCCGCGACTTGTTGAACAACAAGATTCAAGAGATTCCTGGTGTGACTTCCACCGAAACAATGATTTCTTTGGAACAAAGCATCCAACGCACCATCCCCATCAGCACTGAGTGCGACATCGAAGACAATGAGAAGGAAATCTATGCTTCTGTCACTGACTTCGTGGACGAAGTGGATGAATAGCCCCCAATCGGTCATGAAACCGTAATATCGCAACTATTAGCAAAGGACGTGGAGAGTGCATCTCGCTGCGTCCTTATCGCTTTTCTGACATACACACTAACTATAACAACTTATCTTTCTTTCTCTTATGGACTCAATCTCTATTTTCGGTCTCGACATCTATTGGCAGGGCGTTGTTCTCGGCCTTTGCACCTTCCTCATCATCGGCATCTTCCATCCCCTTGTCGTCAAGGCTGAATACTATTTCGGCACACGTTCGTGGTGGGTGTTCCTCATCTTTGGCATCATCTGCGGTATTGCTCCTTTCTTCATCAGCAGTTTGTTTTGGGGTGCCCTCTCGGCCATCGTTGGTTTTTCTAGTCTTTGGTCGATTGGCGAAATCTTCGATCAGCGCAAACGCGTCATCAAGGGATGGTTTCCCATGAATCCCAAACGTAAACACGAATACCCCGAAGACAGCCTGCCCTATGGCGGGAAACTCTAAAATGTCTTTGGGCTTCTAGTTTTTTCTTGTTCTTCTAGTTCATCTAGAGCTTCTAGCTCTTCTAGCCCCTCTAACTATGTTCAATCTCGAAAACCTCTACGCCCAAGCCACAACAAGTCTTGCGGAAGAGCGTCCACTCATCGCCATCACGGGAAATTTCGGAGAAAAAGGCTGTGAGTTAGCCGAAGGATACTATCAATCCCTACTCCGAGCTGGAGCAACACCTGTGGTCATTCCCCCCACCACTGACCTCACCACCATCAACCCCTTGTTGCAAAGAGTTGACGGCATATTGCTCTCGGGAGGAGCCGATCTCAATCCACTCTGGATGGGCGAAGAACCACACACCGCACTCGGAGCACTCAACCCCGTGCGCGATGCCTTCGAACTCCTCCTCATTCGTCGAGCCGTAGACCATCAAATTCCTCTCTTGGGCATCTGTCGAGGCATGCAAATGCTCGCTGCGGCTCTGGGTGGAAAGGTGGAACAAGACATGGCCACAGCACATCCCAATGCGGCCTTGCTCAAACACAGCCAAGCCGCACCACGCTCCGAAGCCACACACCGCATCACCCTCGACGAAAATTCCCAGTTAGCACAAATCCTAGGCCGTGAACTCTTTGTCAATAGTTTTCACCACCAAGCCGTGGCCGAAACAGGAACACAGTTGCGCCCCGTGGCCTTCGCTGCCGATGGCACACTAGAAGCCCTCGAAAGCACACTGTTCAAGAGCATCATTGGCGTGCAATGGCATCCCGAGTGCATGGACAACGAAGACTCCGCACGCCTTTTCCGTCATTTCGTGCAACAATGCGCCAGTTATCACCGCGCACGCCAGTGGCACCACCACCACCTCTCCCTCGACTCCCATTGCGACACCCCAATGTTTTTCGATCAAGACATCGACTTCAATCGTCGCGACCCCAAAATCCTTGTCGATAGTCACAAGATGGTAGAAGGCGGGCTTGATGCCTCCATCATGGTGGCCTATCTCGCCCAAAAAGAGCGTACCCCCGAAGCCCATTTGGCCGCCACTGCCAAAGCCGACGACATCCTCGACCGACTCTCAGCTATGGTGAAGCGTTGCCCCTCAGCACGTATGGCCTTCACCCCCGAAGAAGTCCGTGCCAACAAAGCCGCTGGGTTGAGAAGCATCCTCCCCGGCATTGAAAATGGCTACGCCTTTGGCACCGACCTCGCCAACGTGGCGCACTATCGCCAACGCGGCATCGTCTATACCACCCTTTGCCACAACGGCAACAATGAGATCTGCGATTCTGCACGTCCTAGTGCCCTCGACAAAGAGCGATTCCCCCAAACCAATGGTGCAGAACACGGAGGACTCTCTGCTTTCGGTCGTGAAGTCGTGGCCGAAATGAACAGACTCGGCATGATGGTAGACCTCTCCCACGCTGCCGAATCCACCTTCTACGATGCTTTGGCAGTGTCCAAAGTCCCCATCGTTTGCAGTCACTCTTCCTCCAAAGTGTTGTGCAATCATCCGCGCAATCTCACTGACGACCAACTCCGTGCACTCGCAGCCTCAGGCGGAGTGGCACAATGCACCTTCTATTGCGGTTTCCTCCGCACCGATGAGGAAAATGCCACCATCGACGACGCTGTGGCACATATGCTCCACATGATCAAGGTGGCAGGCATAGACCACATCGGCATCGGCACTGACTTTGATGGCGATGGCGGAGTGCCAGGTTTGGCATCGGCTTCAGAACTCATCAACCTCACGCGTCGTTTGCAGGCCGAAGGCTTCACCGATTACGACCTCGAAAAACTGTGGGGAGGAAATTTCCTCCGCGTCATGGCGCAAGTGCAAGCTGCTGCCACACATTGATTTCTCTCTCCCACTTCGTAAAATCGTTTCTCCCTATGAAATCTCTCCGCTTCCTTGCTTGGCTCCTTCCCCTCGCACTCGCGTGCACAGCCTGCAAAAGTAGTAAATCCTCCACTGACACTACTGCCACCATCGACTCCTCCTTGATTTGCAAAGTAGCGTTCAATGGCGATTCGGCCTATCATTTCGCACAAAAGCAATGTGACTTTGGCGCACGCACACCAGGGTCGAAAGCCAACAAAGCCTGTGGCGACTACATCCTCTCGCAGTTTGCACGCTTCGGACTCGCCACCACTGTGCAGTCCACTACTGTCAAGGGATGGGACGGTAAATCCCTGCCTTGTCGCAACCTCATTGCGCAATATCGTCCCGAAGCCAAAGAGCGCATCGTTCTCGCTGCGCACTACGATTCGCGCCCTTGGTCTGACCAAGACACCGATTCCACGAAGCACCGCCAACCCGTCATGGCTGCCGACGATGGAGCATCGGGAGTGGCCGTTATGCTCGAAGTGGCGCGCAATCTCCAAAAGCTCCGTCCTGCCATTGGCGTAGACTTCGTTTGCTTCGACGTGGAAGACTATGGCGCACCTTATTGGGCTCCTGAGTCTGCACGCAATGATGAAAACACCTTCTGTCTCGGTTCGCAGTATTGGAGTGCACAAGCCGCTTCCCAAGGCTATCGAGCTCGTTATGGCATCCTCCTCGACATGGTGGGCGGTCGTGACAATCAATTCTATTTTGAGGGCTTTTCCATGAAATATGCCCAGTCCGCTGCCGTTCGTTTGTGGGACGCAGCGCGCTATGCTGGGGCAGAAAAACTATTTCATCTCCGAAATGGGCGGAATGATCACTGACGACCACGTGCCCATGAACACCATTGCTGGCATTCCCACCATCGATGTCATAGGCTACAACCCCTCTTCCGCTGGTTTCCCTGCCCATTGGCACACCACCCACGACACCATGGACAAACTCTCTCCGACCACACTCCGTGCCGTGGGGCAGAGTTTGCTACAACTCCTTTCGCAAGAGAAATAATACTTCGCGAACTCTCCTTCTCTCTTCCTTACTTTCTCTTTACATTCTTACTCTCATACAACCTAGTCCCTATGTCTATCAACGAAATACAAGACGAAATCATCGAAGAATTCAACGAATTTGACGACTGGATGGATCGCTATCAACTCCTCATCGATTTGGGAGGAGAAGCCACTGATTTACCCGAATCAGAAAAAGTAGAAACCAATCTCATCGACGGATGTCAAAGTCGTGTGTGGATTGTTTGCGACAAAAATGCCGACGGCACTCTCACCTTCCGTGCTGAGAGTGATGCCCTCATTGTCAAAGGCATTGTCACCCTCCTTCTGCGTGTGGTCAATGGTCACACCGCAGCTGAGATACGCGACACCGACCTCTATTTTGTGCAGTCCATCGGTTTGAGCGAACACCTCTCTCCCACGCGTGCCAATGGTCTTCTCGCTATGATCAAGCGCATCAAAGCCTACGCTGCCGTCCTCGCGGCAAGAGCATAAAGGAATTGTTATAAAAGCATAAGGTAAAGTTCTTAGAGCATAAAAACTTAGTTGTCAAAACATAGTTTTTCTCTCGTCCATAAGGCTTTTGCCTCTCTTTTGCTTCTGGTTATCTCTCTTTTTTCGTTTTCGAAAAAATTCATTTTCATCGCCTTGCATCAAAGTTGTCAGATTTATTTCTGGTGCTCTTGACGCAAGGCGATGTTTGTATCTTGGAAGCGCAAACTACTCAAAAAACAACGTGTCGTTTTGTTGAAAACGACGGCTTGTTTTACTGAAAATGACGTATCGTTTTATTGCAAACAACGTGTCGTTTTGAGGAAGATAATTGCTACTTTTTGAAGAACAAATCGATGGATTTCGACTGCAAATTGGTACTCAAAAAAGTATCAGAAAAGCACTCCAAATTGCATCAAAATACACGCCAAATTGCATCAAAAATGCAGTCAAAATTGTATCAGAAATGTATGCAAAATGGTGCAGAAATTGTGTGCAAAAACAGTGTGCAAATTGTGTTGCAAAAACTGCACTTTTTGTGTATCAAAAAAGGTGTTGTAAAGTGATGCAAATGAACACTTTACGTATGCTTCCTCGCGCGCGCGTAAACAAACAAACAAACGAACAAACAAACAAAACACCTATCGGTGTTAGAGAAAAGGTAGATAGAAAAGACGAGGACGAAGAGGAGAATTTTGAGGTCACATTCGTTCCCGTTTTTGGCTGACGCAAAAACGAAGTCCCTCTCTCCTTTTTCATCGATGAGCAAAAAGTTTTTCAACGATAAGCAAAACGCTTTTCAACGATGAACAAAAACATTTTTTTCAACGATGAGCGAAACGATTTTCACCGATGAGCAAAAGACTCAACCTCGTAGGAGAAGAAGAAAAATAAAGAAATTCGCAACTTTCCGAGTGAAAAGCTTGTTTGTTTCGAATTTGGTTCGTAACTTTGCGATGTGAAAAACTATCCCGACTGTTTTTGCTCGTTGTCAGAGCATCAATGAGGGGTAGGAATTCGACCCTTAAGACAGAATCAAACCTTAACCACGAGTTAGAAACCAGCTATGAAAACGAAACAATCTCTTCGTCATCCATCATTTGTCCCACAGAATTGCTCTGGTGTTTAATGAAATTTGTTTAGGAACTGATGACCGATTTGGGTTTGTTTGTTTGATTTTAATAGATTTGTTTTTGGCTGAAAGAAAAGGATATGTTATATTTGTGCAGCCATCTGTAGTCTAAATCGTTTTTGAATATAAGCCATTGAAATACAGTCTTTATGTCTTCAAAAACACCGATGGAAAGAAAATAGCTTGCAACAATGAGTACAAAGTTTTTCAACAATACAGTGGGTAATACCCTTTTTGATAAACTCAAAGGGATTGCATCGGAGATGGTTTCCTTCGACCGCTTCTTGGCAGTTGTCGGTTTCTTTCGTTCCTCTGGTTATTTCAAGTTGCGCAAGGAATTGGGCGACGTGCAAGAGATTAAAATCTTGATAGGCATCAACATTGACAATATTTTTCGTAAGCACAACAAAGCACTTTTGATGCTTGCTGATCCAGAAAAAGCAAAAGAAATCTATAATGGAAGTTTCAAAGAAGACATCCAGAATGCAGAATACGCTCCAGAAGTAGAAGAAGGTATAGTGCAACTCTGTGAAGATTTGGCTTCAGGGCGATTGGGGATGCGCATTCATGCCACCAAAAATCTACATGCAAAGTTCTATTTGTGTCTTCCTCAGAAACACAACGAGCATAGTGACGGTTGGGTGATCATGGGGTCTTCCAACATTTCTGATTCTGGATTGGGCATCAAGCAGCCACCTCAGTATGAACTCAATGTGGCTATGAAAGACTATGACGATGTAAAGTATTGTACTGACGAGTTTGAAGCGTTGTGGTCTCAGGCTATTGCTTTGACTTTAGATGACATTGCGGAATATAAAAAAGAGACCTATTTGGACAATGCGCCTACTCCCTATGAACTGTATATCAAGGTGCTTATCGACACATTTGGCGATCAGGTGGAAGATGATTTCTCCATAAGTTTACCCGAAGGTGTGAAGGACTTGAAATACCAAAAAGACGCGGTTATTCAAGGCTATCAGATGCTGATGGAACACAATGGTTTGTTTCTCGCAGACGTTGTGGGTCTGGGCAAGACAATGATTGCCACGATGATTGCCAGAAGATTCGTAGAAGCTAATGGCAAACATACCAACATTCTAGTGGTTTTTCCTCCAGCCTTGGAAGAAAACTGGAAAAATACGTTCAAACTCTTTGGCATCTACAAAAAAGCACAATTTGTGACCAATGGGAGTCTCTCCAAAGTCTTAGAAGGAAAAAACAACTACAAGGACAAAGAGGAATTTGATCTTGTCATTGTCGATGAAGCACATGGATTTCGCAGTGACAATTCAGGGAAATACGATGAATTGCAGAAGATATGCAAATCTCCTTGTCTAAACATGGGGTTGTTGAAGCAGCAGAAAAAGAAAGTGATGCTGCTTTCTGCCACTCCTCTCAACAATCGTCCGGACGATTTGCTCAATCAGTTGCTCCTTTTTCAAAACAGCCAAAGTTGCACCATCGATGGTATTCCCAATCTGAAAAAATTCTTTACTCCGCTCATAGAGGAGTATAGAAAAGTGATGAGCGGCCGAGGTAAGCACGATGTGACGGCTGAGGTAGATTCGATTTATGAGAAGATACGCAACAAGGTAATAGACAAAGTGACTGTGCGCCGAACACGCAACAACATTCTCAACGACAAAGACTACAAAGCCGACATTGAGTCGCAAGGTATTGTGTTTCCCAATATATTAGCTCCGAAAGAATTAGTATATAAAATGGACACAGATACAAGTGCCCGATTCTATGAAACATTGAGAAAGCTCACCGATGGAAAGTCAGAAGAAAACCCAGAAGGAGAAGGCTTGACTTATGCTCGCTATCGTGCTGTTGAATTTTTGAAACCGGAATACCGCACAGAGTATAGGAATGCTGAGCATATCGGTCGTTCGTTGGCGAGCATTTATCGTGTGCACATGGTGAAGCGATTAGAGAGTAGCTTCTTTGCTTTCAAGCGATCGTTGGAAACGCTCTTGCGCATCACCACCGACATGATAAAGATGTTTGATGAAGGCAAGGTGATCATAGCTCGGGATTTGAAGGTGAAAGACCTGCAAGCCAAAGACATGGAGCTGGATGAAATCATCGAGTATGCCGTTGCTAAAGGTTATGCCAAAGAAGACATCGTGTTCTCTGCTGATGATTTGTGCCAGACTTCCTCCAAATGCTTCATCACGACCGTGAGATATTAGAGGGGCTCAATGCAGAATGGAAAAAAGAGCATGACGACCCGAAGTTCGATTTGTTTAGAGAAAAACTCATGGGAGAGTTTTTTGCCCCTTCGCAAAACCCTACAGGAAAGCTCGTTTTGTTTTCGGAGAGTGTCGATACTCTGAATTATCTGTATGAGCGATTAACACAAGAGATGGGTCGTTCAGATGTGCTTCTGGTGACAGCCTCCAACCGCAATCGTTTGGGCGATACCATCAAAAAGAACTTTGATGCAAATTTTCCGAGCGATGCTCAGAAATATAACATCATCATCACCTCCGATGTCTTGGCAGAAGGAGTGAACCTGCATCGTTCCAATGTCATTGTCAATTACGATTCACCTTGGAATGCCACACGTTTGATGCAGCGCATTGGTCGTGTGAACCGCATAGGTTCTGTTGCCCCCAACATCTACAACTACATGTTTTATCCCTCGCAGCAGGGTGATAAAGAAATCCAGCTCTACAAGAACGCGCTTATCAAGTTGCAGGGTTTCCACTCTGCCTTTGGTGAAGACGCACAGATTTTCTCCAAAGAAGAGATTGTCAAAGAGTTTCAGATGTTTGACAATAATGTGAAAGACAGCATCGACCAAAAGATTGCTTTGCTGCGTGAAGTGCGCGAACTCTATAACAACGATCGCAAGCTCTACCACAAAATCAAGGATTTGCCCATGAAGAGCAGAGTGATGCGCAACACTGGAAAGCATAGCGGAAAATCTATTGTTTTCGTCTCCTCCAGTGTGAAAACGGAATTCTATTGGGTCACCCAAACAGAAGTGAAGCCCCTAGACTTTCTCAAGGCAGTGACCTATCTCAAAGCGAGTCCCGAAGAGAAAGCAGTGCCATTCACTAGAGAGCAACAACATTATAACGATGTCAATAGAGCTTTGGGTCAATATCATAAAGAATATGTGGAAGCGGCAGACACAACCTCCATCAATCGTACCGACCTAGACAAGACTTCGCTTGTAGCTAATAAGTTCTTGCGCACCATCAAGCAAATCACCACAGATCGTCGTTTGCAATCGCAATGCGACACGCTCATGGGCTACATCAACGAAGGCATATATGCTAAACTTCCTCGGTTTCTGAAAAGTTTGTCGAAGGAGTATGGCAGCCACCGAGAAAAGATGCAGCAAGAGGAATATAAACTGCAAAATATCATCTCAGAGCTGTGCGACGAATATCAAACGAAGAATAAGGCGCAACTGCACGATGCTCGCGACATCTCCGAACCACGAATCATCATTTCAGAATCTTTCCAATAAACCACTTTAAGAGATTTCTCCTATGGCAATGACCTTTACCTCCGATAGTTTAAGGCAACTGTTTCAATCGGCATTCCATTTGACAGAATGGCGTGAATACTTGCAGCATTTTTTCGGTGCTACTGCTTTGAGAGAACAGGCAGAAGTCATCGAAGGCAGCGAGACAGAGAAAGGTTTTTATTTGGGTAAAATAGACACCTCCGACAGTTATAGCATTGGTTTGTTTCACTATCAAGTGAGTAAAGGTTCGGTGGTGAACAAGCGTGTGGGACTTCGCCATCTCGTCAAATCGTTCATCAATCCCACTTGGGGAGAGTTTGATGCAGCCTTGGTGGTATTCGATGATGGCAAGCATTGGAGATTGTCTTTCATTTGCGACATCAAGGGCGAAACACTGTGCCCAAACGCTACACTTTTGTGTTTGGAGAAAGCGACAATTACTACAACACTGCCGTAAACCGATTTGTTACACTGAAGCAAAAGGGCATCTCGTTTGAGACGCTCAAAGATGCTTTTTCAGTGGAAGCCTTGTCTAAGGATTTCTACAAAGATCTTTTTGAGTGGTATCAGTGGGCGGTAGATCCCTCTACTAATATCACATTTCCCAACAACACGAGCACAGAAGACGATGACCGCGATGACATAGAAACTAAAATCATTCGCATGATCACGCGCATTATGTTTGTGTGGTTCATCAAGCAAAAACACCTGGTGCCTGATTGCATCTTTGAGCTAAAACATTTGAAGAAAATACTCAAAGATTTCGATCCCCTCAGCACCACAGTGGGCAACTACTACAATGCCATTTTGCAAAATCTATTTTTTGGCACCCTCAACCGTGCCATCATAGAAGAAGATGGAAGTACTCGAAAATTTTCCACTTCGAGCAAGCGCGATGTCAAGACCTTGTATCGCTATGCCGAAATGTTTGCCATAAGCGAACAAGAGGTTATTGACACCTTTGCGGAAATTCCATTTTTGAATGGTGGATTGTTTGAGTGTCTCGACAAGACGCGCTATATTGACGGAGTGGAACAATGCTACAATTTTGATGGTTTTAGCCGTAACGATGCACGTTTTGCCGATGGCCGCTTCAAGCATCGTGCCGTAGTGCCGAACATCCTTTTCTTTGAACCAGAAAGAGGACTCCTTTCTATTCTCAGTCGCTATAACTTCACCATCGAAGAGAACTCTCCAGAAGAACAACAAGTGGCACTCGACCCCGAGTTGCTGGGTAAGGTGTTTGAAAATCTGTTGGGGGCTTACAATCCTGAAACCCAAGAAACGGCACGTAATCAAAGTGGTTCATTCTACACTCCTCGTGAGATTGTCAATTTCATGGTGGATGAAAGTCTGATTGCCTATTTGGGTAAGACAGAGTTGGTGCGCTCCCTCTTTGGGCATGACTTTCAGTTCGACGCTTCCAAGACGGAGCAATACAAAGAGATTGCCGATAAGTTGAAAGCCATCAAGATTCTAGACCCCGCTTGTGGTTCTGGTGCTTTTCCTATGGGTATATTGAACAGAATGGTGGAGATTTTTGAGCGAATACAGCCTGATGCCAACGTCTATGAACTCAAACTTTCTATCATTGAAAATTGTCTCTATGGAAGTGACATTCAGAGTATTGCCGCCCAAATCACAAAGTTGCGCTTCTTCATTTCTCTGATTTGTAATTGTGAGAAAGATGCTTCTGCCATCAATTTTGGCATTCCCACTCTGCCTAACCTCGAAACGAAGTTTGTTTCTGCCAACACATTGATAGCAAAGAAAAAGAAGGATGCTCAATTACAACTTTTTGAAAATCCAGATATAGAAACCACCAAGAGCGAATTGGCAGAAATTCGTCATAAGCACTTTGCTGCCAAATCAGCTTCCACAAAGCATCGTCTGAGAAAGCAAGACCAAGACCTCCGTGAGAAATTGGCAAAGCTGCTTTCTGAGGATAATTGTTTTGCTCCAGAAGATGCTAAGCAATTGTCTGAATGGAATCCTTACGACCAGAATGCAGTTAGTTCATTCTTCGATCCAGAATGGATGTTTGGTGTTTCCGATGGCTTCGATATTGTCATTGGTAATCCGCCATACATTCAACTTCAGAGCAATGGAGGAAAACTAGGCAAACTCTACGAAAAATCAGGTTATTGCAGTTTTGACTCTAAGGGTGACGTCTATTGTTTATTTTATGAGCGTGGTTGGCAGTTGCTCAAACGTGATGGTCATCTATGCTTCATCACTTCCAATAAATGGATGCGTGCTGGCTATGGAGCAAAGCTTCGCGAGTTTTTTGCCAAGAAAACGAACCCTTTGTTGTTGATAGACTTTGCAGGAGTGAAGGTTTTTGAGAATGCCACAGTAGACGCGAACATCTTGATGTATGCTAAGTCAGAAAACGAGCAAAAGACAATCTGTGCTGTAGCGAATAAGCAGAACAAAGATTGTATCAAGAATCTGAGCGATTTCATTCAGCAACAGAGCGTGGAGTGCAGTTTCGACACTTCCGATAGTTGGGTGGTGCTTTCTCCCATCGAACAAAGCATCAAACGCAAGATTGAAGCCGTGGGCACACCACTGAAAGAATGGGATATTCAAATTTATCGCGGAGTGCTAACTGGCTGCAATGATGCCTTTATCATTGACACTGCAAAGCGCAATGAAATACTTTCCAACTGCCAAACTGAAGAAGAGCGTCAAAGAACGGTTGAATTGATTCGACCCATTCTACGCGGCAAGGACATCAAGAGGTATGGGTATGAATGGGCTGATTTGTGGTTAATTGCTACTTTCCCATCTCGACACTATGACATAGACCTTTACCCAGCAGTCAAACAATATCTTCTTGCTTTTGGGATAGAAAGATTAGAACAAACGGGGAAAGTACACACTGTGAATGGCGAACAAATCAAATCACGAAAGAAAACCAACAATAAGTGGTTTGAGACCCAAGATAGTATCAGCTATTGGGAGGATTTTTCTAAACCAAAGATAATATGGAAAATAATTGGTTGCAATATCAACTTTTGTTTTGATGAAAATCAACTCATTTGTAATAATGCAATTAATATAATGGTTGGAAAAAGAGACTACTTAATCCAGTTTGTAGGTTTTATGAATAGTAAGCTGTTTGATTGGTATCTAAAACTTACTACTGAAGCCGAAGTTCAAGGAGGAGGTATTCAACTTTACGTTACAACTTTGGAAAAGACTCCACTAAAATTAGACTTTTCCAAGACTATCACTAATATAATATATGACAGGATACTTGGTAAGGTCTCAGATGGTGAAGTTGATAAAGCTATATTTGAAGCTTATGGACTTGATTTAGATGAGCAGTCATTTATATTAAAAGATAGAAGAGTCAACAGAATTTGAGATGCCTAGATCAATCAGTTTCCAATTCGTATTTCTGATGTAGTAAATAGGTATGACGAATGAGGTACATCATAAACTATATCAGTTTTCGGAAGAGATGAGTCTTTCCTACTGTAAATCACGAATAAAAGTGGAGGATTTTTCTAAACCAAAATTATTCTATGCTGACATAAGCCAGAATTTGATTTTTTGTTTTAGTAAAGATGTCGTATATTGCAACAATACAACATACTTTATAGCCACAGAAGATGTTTCTGTTCTAAGGCATCTAAAAAAATACCTCAACTCTCCTTTACTAGATTGGTATTACAAGACTTTATCAGTTCAACTAGGTGCTGGTGCTGTAAGAATGTTCTCAATCTATGTGTTAGAAATTCCTATTCCTAATAGGGAATATGATGATATTTATGAGGCATATCATTTAAGCCCTGCAGAAATTGAATATATAGAAGATAGGATGTCTTAAAACATCCTATCTTCTAGAAATCAACTTCTTTTGTTGTTAATCCATAGAAAGAATACAGAACTCTATCAATATCTTTTTCTTCCAAAAGTGATAAATCGCATTCTGAGACCAAGGGTACATGTATTAATTCCATAAAATCAATACCTTTCCCCCCAGTAAGATTGGCTTTGAGGAAAGTTGTTTTGTTGAATACCTTTGAATTGAAGAATCGAAGTAAATGCTCTAAATTATCACCAGATATCATGTAGAGTTTATTGTTTATTACTATGTTTGGAGGAACTATGCAGGCATCCATTACTTGCCCTATTTCTCTGTATACTATTTTTGGCTTAGAAAAATCCTCCAAATAAGCACAGTTACGAAGGTTATAAGGGGTGTCACCTTTATCACTACGAATAGAGATTACATCCCAAAATTGGTCTAAATGAGCCTTTACAGCAGGGTAATCGTTAATATCGATACGTGGGGAACTTTCCTTTTACTCCATTGTGGGTGTTGATTAGGAACATCCCATTATCTACATACCCATATCTCTTGATGTCCTTGCCGCGTAGAATGGGTCGAATCAATTCAGCCGTTCTTTGGCGTTCTTCTTCAGTTTGGCAATTCGCAAGAATTTCTTCTCTTTTGTCCGTTGAGATAATGAAAGCTTCATTACATCCGGTTTTAATGCCATAGTTGATTTGAATATCCCATTCTTTCAGTGGTGTGCCCACGGCTTCAATCTTGCGTTTGATGCTTTGTTCGATGGGAGAAAGCACCACCCAACTATCGGAAGTGTCGAAACTGCACTCCACGCTCTGTTGCTGAATGAAATCGCTCTTTAGCTTATAGCCAAGGTTCTTGCTTTTATGAAACGAGATAGCGTGTTGCGATCTACCTTGCAGAGTTTAGCTATCTTGCGTTGAGAAGTACCATTTTTCAGTAGTTCTGATATCAATACTTCCTTACCTGATAACTTGTATTTGTCTGGAGAACTTTTGCGCCCTTTGGGTCTGCCTAATATCACTCCCTCAGATCGTTTACGCGCCAACGCTTCTTTGGTGCGCTGACTGATGAGATTGCGTTCTATCTCTGCCGACAAACCGAAAGCAAAAGCTAAAACTTTGCTCTGAATGTCGTCGCCAAGACGATAATTGTCTTTGATGGTCCAAACACGGCAACCCTTCGTCATGCAGATGTTTAATATCTCCATGATCATAAAAAGATTGCGTCCCAAACGAGAGAGTTCGCTGCAGATGATGATGTCGTCTTGACCCACCTTTTTGAGTAAACCACCTAGTTGGCGTTTACTATAGGTTTTTGTGCCACTGATGGTTTCTTCTATCCAGTCGTCTATGACCAGACTCTGTTTCTGACAGAAATTGGTGATCTCGAAGCGTTGGTTTTCAACCGTTTGTTTGTCGCTACTTACTCGAATATATCCGTAAATCATATTTGTATATGTGATAAGTTATTGTGCTATGAATAGAAACGGACATAGCATGTGCCTATTTTCTGAAAACTAGAGTTTATCGGACATAATAAAAGGGTGTAAATCTACAGATAATGAGATTTACACCCTTGTTGTTAGAGGGATGAAAGCGAATCTTCTAGCTAAACTTGCGAGGATAGCGCAAGAGGATGCTGAGAATGGCGAGAGCAGCCAAGACGAAGTTGTAGTACATGTGAGGAAGAATCTCCACAGGACTAAGTTTGACTAGGCTGGCAGCGAGAAGGAGTTGCGCACCATAGGGCAAAAGACCCTGCATGACACACGAAAAGGTGTCGAGCAACGAAGCACTCTTGCTTTTGTTCACCCCATAGGTTTCAGCAATCTCGTTGGAGATTTTTCCCACAGCAAGGATAGCCACGGTGTTGTTGGCCGTGACGCAGTTGATGATGGCCACAAGGGCTGAAATCACGCCTTCTGCACCTCGTTTGCCGTGGATGCGTTGGGTGAGGGTGTTGATGAGAAATTGGATGCCTCGGTTGTGGCGAATCACTTCCATCAATCCTCCTGCCAAAAGGGCAATGAGGATGGTGTCGGACATACCGCCAATGCCTTGTGACATAGCTGCAAACCACCCCTGGAGGGTGAAACTACCTGTGGAGAGTCCCACAAGACCAGAGAGGAGATTGCCGATGAGGAGCACAAGAGTGACGTCGAGTCCTGCGACAGCTGCGACGATGACAAAGAGATAGGGTGTGATTTTCAAAAACTCCACAGGAGGGATGTCGGTGATGGTAGCACCGGTGTTGCCCAGCACGTAGTAGATGGCGAAACAGATGAGCGCAGCAGGAGCCGCGATGTAGATGTTGGTGCGAAATTTGGCATTCTGTTTGACCCCTGCGAGCGTGTGGCCACGATGGTGGTGTCGGAGATGAAAGAGAGATTGTCGCCAAAGAAAGCACCGCCCACCACAGCCGCCACGACAATGGGCAGGGCAATGCCCGAAGAGGTGGCAATGCCGGAAGCCACCGGCACTAGGGCAACGACAGTGCCCACACTGGTGCCAATGCTGAGCGAGACAAAGCAGGCGGCAAGAAACAACCCCGGGAGGAGGAAAGAGGAGGGGAGAAGTTGGAGCGTGAGACCGACCGTGGAGTCGATGGCTCCCATAGCTCTGGCAGTTTGTGCAAAACTTCCTGCAAGGATGAAGATCCAGAGCATCATCATCAGATTTTTATCTCCCGCACCGCGGCTAAATACCATCACACGGTCGGCAATGGAGAGTTTGCGCGGTTTGTTGTTTTTGCCCACAGCCATTTCTGCAGCGTGGTTCTTGTTGGTGATGAAGAGGGCATAGGCCGATGCAACGACAAAGACCACCACGAGCGGCACTTTGTCGAAATTGCCCCAAGCGATGCTGAGAGCAAGAAAGAGCGCAATGAGCACAAAGATGGGACTTAGGGCTATGAGTCCTTGTCGAGTGGAGATGTGGGACATAGCAACAGTGGTTTAGTTGTCGTCGAATGAGTTGTTGGGTCGGTGAATCCGTCTTGACTTCTTTCTGAGTTTTGATGCTCAAATCAGTCTTGTTGCATCAGCGGTGCAAGATAGTGAGCCGTGTAGCCTTTTCCAGCAGCCACGAGTTGTTCGGGCGTACCGGCAAAGACGAGTTCTCCCCCCAGCGTTTCCCCCTTCGGGGCCGAGGTCGATGATGTGGTCGGCCGTTTTGATGACATCGAGATTGTGCTCAATGACCACGAGAGAATGTCCACGTTCTAGCAAAGCATTGAAGGCCTTGAGCAAACGGTTGATGTCGTGGAAATGCAACCCCGTGGTGGGTTCGTCGAAGATGAAGAGCGTGGGTTGTGCGCGTTCTTGTCCAAGATAGTAGGCCAGTTTGACGCGTTGGTTTTCCCCTCCCGAGAGGGTGGACGACGACTGACCGAGTTTGATGTAGCCTAGTCCGACATCTTGCAAGGGACGAAGGCGATTGACAATCTTTTTCTTGCCATATTGTTCAAAAAACTCAATGGCCTGATTGACGGTCATCTCGAGTATGTCGTAGATGTTTTTGCCTTCAAATCTGACTTCCAACACTTCGTTTTTGAACCGCTGTCCGTGACAGGTTTCGCACTCCCAATTCCAAATCGGCCATAAACTGCATTTCCACTTTCACCTTGCCTGCGCCTTTGCACTCTTCGCAGCGTCCGCCTTCGGCATTGAAGGAGAAGAAAGCCGGTTTCATTTCCATCTGTTTGGCCAAGGCTTGTTCGGCCATGAGTTTGCGAATCTCATCGTAGGCCTTGACATAGGTGACGGGGTTGGAGCGTGAGGAACGACCGATGGGGTTTTGATCAACGAAATCAACGGCAGTGATGGCCTTGAGGTCGCCTTCCAGACATTGAAATTCTCCAGGACGCTCTCCCGATTCGTTGAGATGTTGCTGAATGGCAGGGTAGAAGATGTTGCGCACGAGAGTAGATTTTTCCCGAACCCGACACACCTGTGACCACGGTGAAGACATTGAGGGGAAGTCCACATCGATGCCTTTGAGATTGTTTTCGCGCGCTCCTTTGACGGTGATTTTGCGGTTCCACTTTCTGCGCGAAGCGGGGAGTTGGATGCTTTCGCGTCCGAGGAGATAGTTGAGGGTGTGGCTCGCCAGGGGTGATTCGTCTGAGATAGGCTTCTTGTTGTCGGTTTTGCTCTCGGCAAGGTGTCGATGGTCGCCTGTCCAAACCACTTGTCCCCCCAGTCGTCCGGCTTCAGGGCCAATGTCGATGATGTGGTCGGCAGCGCGCATGATATCTTCGTCGTGTTCCACCACAATGACCGTATTACCCACATCGCGAAGTTCTTGAAGCACGTGGACAAGGCGTTCGGTGTCGCGAGAGTGCAAACCGATGGAGGGTTCGTCGAGGATGTAGAGACTGCCCACCAAACTACTGCCGAGGGAGGTGGAGAGATTGATGCGCTGGCTTTCTCCTCCCGACAGACTGTTGGAGAGGCGGTCGAGAGTGAGATAGTTGAGTCCCACTTCTTCGAGGAAATGCAAGCGGTTGTTGATTTCCGACAACAAGCGTTGTGCCACTTGCTGTTCGTGGTCGGTGAGTTGGAGTTGGGCAAACCAGAGAGCGAGTTCTTTGACCGACATTTCACGAGGTCGGCAATGGTTTTTCCTCCCACTTTGACGTAGAGTGCTTCTGGGCGGAGCCTTTTTCCTCTGCAATCAGGACAAGTGGCTTTGCCGCGATAGCGAGCGAGCATCACGCGGTTTTGGATTTTATATTGTCCCATCTCGAGGGCTTTGAAAAATCCATCGATGCACACATCCACATCGCCTTCTTCCCACGCCATGCCTTCGCCACCATGCCAGAGCAAATCGCGTTGTTCTTCGGTGAGATTGTAATAGGGTTCGAAGATGGGGAAGTTGTGTTGTTGAGCACGGCGCAAGAATTCTTCGCGCCACATACCCAGTTTTTCGCCACGCCAGCACATCACAGCTCCATCATAGACAGAGAGGGAGGTGTCGGGGATGACGAGGTGCTCATCGATGCCCATGACTTTGCCAAAACCTTCACAGCGTGTGCAAGCTCCCACGGGGGAGTTGAAAGAGAAAAGATTGTCGGAGGGTTCTTCAAAGGTGATGCCGTCGGCTTCAAATCGGGTGGAGAAATGTTCCAAATTCTTCTCGGGATAGAAGCGCAGGAAGCATTCTCCGTCGCCTTCAAAGAGAGCGGTTTCCACAGAGTCTGTGAGTCGTGAAATGCCGTCTTTTGAACCATCGACAGCAAGGCGGTCGAGGAGGAGAAAGAGTCGGCCTTGGTGCAATGCTTCGGTGCAGGTTTCGATGGCAGAGGTGGAGAGGATGACTTCGTCCATACGGAGCATTTCACCATCGCAGTCCAGTCGCGAAAGGCCTTGTTGGAGCATCACTTCGACTTGTTGGAGGAAGGTGCGGTCGGTTCTCGTTTTGAGGGGAGCGAGAACGGTGAATCGGGTGCCAGGATTGTGTTGCAAAGCAGCGTTCACAATGTCGTCTGCACTGCAACGTCTTACTTCTTTTCCGCTGACGGGCGAAAAGGTGCGTCCGATGCGCGCAAAGAGCAAACGGAGGTATTCGTAGATTTCGGTGCTAGTGCCCACAGTGGAACGTGGGTTGCGGCTGGTCACCTTTTGTTCGATGGCAATGGCAGGTGGGAGCCCTTTGATATAGTCCACTTCGGGTTTGTTCATTCTGCCCAAAAACTGTCGGGCATAGGCCGAAAGGCTCTCGACATATCTGCGTTGTCCTTCGGCGTAGAGGGTGTCGAAAGCCAACGATGATTTGCCAGAACCGGAGAGTCCTGTGATGACAATGAATTGGTTGCGCGGAATTTTGAGGTCAATGTTTTTGAGATTATTGACGCGCGCTCCTTTCACCTCGATATATTGGTGCATAAATTAGTTGATGTCGATCAGTTCGAGTTGGAAAATGAGTGTGCTGTGTCCTGGAATGTCGCGTCCGGCTCCGCGTTCTCCGTAGCCAGCTTCGGCAGGGACATAGATTTCCCATTTTTCTCCGATGTGCATATTGACGAGTGCCACTTGCCAACCGGTGATGAGTTCATTGACACGAAACACGGCAGGTGCTCCGCTTCCTCTTCGAGAAGAGTCAAACTGTTTGCCGTCGATGAGTTTTCCGTCATAGTGAACGGTGACGATGCTTCGTGGCTGCGGTGTGGACTGTAGTTTGCGCAAGGTGCGTTCTGTGGCTCCTTCGGGAATGGGTGGTGCAGGATTGAGCACTTTATATTTCACTCCGCAGCGGAGGGTCTGTATGCAGGGTTTTCCTTCGAGATTGGCGAGGAAGTTGGTGTTTTCTTCGCGATAGGCTGCCAATGCAGCTGCGTTCATTTTCTTTTTATGAGACATAAGTTCTTGTTTTTTTCTAGCTTTTCTAGAGGGTCTAGTTTTTCTAGAGGGTCTAGAGATTCTAGTGTCTAGTTTGCTCCGAGCCACGCTTGTCGTGGCGAGCATAAAAGGGTCTGTGACCCCTAGCCTCTAACGTCTAACGTCTAACCCCTAGCGTCTAGTCACTGCGTAAGCAGCAATGACGATGAAGCAGATGAGGGGGATGATGAAGCCCAAAGCCGTGGAGTGACCATCGGCAACGATGCCCATCAGCAAAGGAGCCACAGCACCGCCCACAATGCTCATGATGAGTAGAGAAGAAGCAATTTTGGTGTGCGCACCAAGACCACGAAGGGCAAGAGCAAAGAGGGTGGGAAACATAATGCTTTCACACAAATAGACCACAAGAAGAGCTATAAATCCGAGGGTGTTGGGCACGAACACCACAACACTCGTGGCAAGCGTGGCAATGATGGCGAGGATGGCCAAAAGACGTTCGGCACGAATCAGTCCCATTGCCCAACTTCCGCCCAAACGACCCAACATGAAAAGTCCCATTCCGCCAAAACTCAAGAGCGTGGCAGCTGTGCTGTCTGTGATGGCGATGTGCTCGGTGGCGTAGTTGATGAAAAAACTGTTGATGCCGGTCTGTGCTGCGACATAGAGAAAGAGGGCTATCCACCCAAAGACAAATGCGCCTTTGTGCGACAGACAGCGAATTTCAGCCCAAGTGGAAGGCGATGAACCTGAGGGTGCGTCTTCGTCTGGCAGGGGAGAGTGGTCGTTGGCTGGCATTTCTTTGATTTCGGGCAATCGCACGAAACAAAATATTAGGCCAATGAGCAACACCACAATGCCAATGGTGGCATAGGGCAAGGAAATGTTAGGTGAGTTGCCTTGGGCAAACAAGCACCATCCGCCCACGAGTGGACCGAGAATCCAACCAAGTCCATTGAACGATTGCGAGAAATTGATGCGCTGTTCGCTAGAGTTGGCATCTCCCAACACCGTGACGTAGGGATTGGCAGAGGTTTCGAGAAAGTCAGTCCACAGCCAATGACGAAGAGGGAAAAGAGAAAGAAGGGGAACGACATAATCGTGGCTCCCGGTATGAAGAGCAGTGCTCCAAGGCCATAGAGGAAGAGTCCTGTGAGCACTCCGGCACGATAGCCCCAACGACGAATCACAGCCCCCGCAGGAAGAGCCATGAGGAAATAACCGCCATAGACCACCACTTGGATGAAGGCCGATTGTGTTTTGGTGAGGTGCAACTCGTTTTGAAAAAACTTATTGAGCACATCGAGGATGCTATGGGCAAATCCCCAAAGGAAGAAGAGGGAGGTGACTAAAAGAAAGGGCACAAGATAATTGCGCCCATCGTGGGTGGTGACAATTTTCATTGACGTGCTAAACTAGGATGGAGCAAGAGAGGAGTTATACGACGTTTTTTGAGAGGAGATGTCGTCAAGAGTTGGCGAGCAGCGCACAAAGTTGTGTGATGCCAGCAGCGGCTCCTTGCTGAATGAAGGTGATGCGTTTGGATGATGGCACTTTCACTTCGTTGGGATCGATGAGATAGATGGGACAATTTTGCGGAGCATAGTGCACCAATCCTGCGGCTGGATAGACCACTAAGGAAGTGCCTACGATAACAAACACATCGGCTTGCGCCACAAGTTCGGCCGCGTGTTCTATCATAGGCACGGCTTCGCCAAACCAAACGATGTAGGGACGCATCAAACTGTCATCGGCTGCACGTTGTCCCGGCAAGACGTCGAGATGCGGAGCCGAGAGCGTGGTGATGCAATCGGGATTGTCGGGGTCTTGGGAAGACGTCACCTTCATCAGTTCTCCGTGGAGGTGCACCACATGGGAACTTCCAGCACGCTCGTGGAGGTCGTCCACATTTTGGGTGATGATGGTCACGTCCCACTGTTCTTCTAAGTCGGCCAGGAGTTGGTGTCCACGATTAGGTTGTGCTGTGACCAATTGTTGTCTTAGCCCATTGTAGAAGTTATTGACATAGTCAGGGTCAGCAGCCCATCCTTCGGGAGTGGCCACGCGTTCCACAGGGTGATTTTCCCACAGTCCTCCACTATCGCGAAAGGTGGCAAAACCACTCTCAGCACTGATGCCCGCTCCCGATAAGACTACCAATTTTCGTTTCATACAGTCCTTTTGTTTGTTGTGCATCATTAAGTCCTTAGATAAGCATCAGGATTAGCGACGCACCAAACGATAGATTTCCCCCCAACCAAAGTACTAGAGACGTGCTGGCAATGATGATGAGCCAATCGGTCACGGAGATGGGGGTGACACTGAACATTTGTCCGCCAAGATTTACGATGAAGAGTTGGCCAACGAGAATGACTACCAAAATAGCAAGGAATCCTTGACAGCCTTTGAAGTGGAATGCAGAACGTCCGGTGAGGTGGGCGCGTGCGTTGAAGAGATTCCAGAATTGGAGCATCACAAAGATGGTGAAGATGTAGCTCTTTTCTGTGCGAGAAAGGTGCTCTGCTGCTCCGAGGGTTAGTGAAGAAAGGTCGGAGAGAGAGGTGACGTCGGCGTGTTCAAAGACGTAAACCAATCCAGTAAGTATGAAGAAGAACAACAATCCTGTGCCAATGATGCCGCGCTTCATACTTGCATCAATGATGAAGGCTTCGCGGTGGCGTGGACTGTCTTTCATCACCGCTTCAGAGGGAGGCAAAGAAGCCAAAGCCATAGCAGCGAAAGTGTCCATGATGAGGTTTACCCAAAGCATTTGTGTCACGGTGAGTGGAGAATCTGTTCCCATAAAGGCCCCTGCCAACACCGTGCAGCAGGCAGCAAGATTCACCGTCATTTGGAAGAGAATGAATCGCTGTATGTTTTGATAAAGCGAACGTCCCCACATCACAGCACGACCAATGGAAGAGAAGGAATTGTCGACAATGGTGATGTCGCTGGCTTCTTTGGCCACTGAGGTACCGTCGCCCATAGATAAACCCACTTGGGCTGTTTTGAGGGCAGGAGCATCGTTGGTTCCATCGCCTGTAACGGCTACAACGTGTCCACGTTTTGGAGGGTTTCGACCAATCGTTTCTTGTCGAGAGGACGTGCACGCGCAATAATTTTGAGTTCATCGACGCGGTTGTACACTTCTTCGTCGGTGAGGGCTTCAAATTCAGGGCCAGTGATGATGGCGCGCTCGGAGTGTTGATCGCCCCAAAGTCCAATTTGACGGCCAATCTCTCCTGCGGTAGCAGCAGTGTCGCCCGTCACAATTTTCACATCAATGCCTGCCGACAGACATTCTTGCACAGCTTGTGGCACATCGGCACGCACGGGGTCGGAAATGGCTACCATACCGAGGAAATTAAGTCGTTCGGCCACAACCTTATGATCGGCGATGGTGGTATCTCCCTCGTTGAGTACTTGATAAGCAAAACCAAGTGTGCGCATGGCTTTGCGTTGATAGCCGAGGAGTTGAGCGTCGAGTGTAGCTTTGTCTACATTGCCCGAGGTGGTGGCACAGAGTCCGTGAACAATTTCTGGTGCACCTTTCACATAGAGTACTTTTTTTCCCTGGGAAAAGTCCTGACTCCACGATGGTAGCCATATATTTGCGCTCAGTGGCAAAGGGAAGTTCTTCGAGGGTGACGGTGTTGCCACGCAACGCGCGATAGTCTTTATCTTGGCTATGCAACCAGAGGAGGATAGCTCCTTCGGTGGGGTTGCCTAGGACACTGGGTTTTTCGCCAGAGAGGTCGAGCGATGCAGTACTGTTTACGGCCATCCCTTCGAGGATGTAGTTGCATTCCTCAGAGTTGTCTAAGGATTGTGTGGCAAGTCCGTAGAATTGTGTTTCGCTGATCCTCATTTGGTTTTGGGTGAGCGTACCTGTTTTGTCTGTGCAGATGACAGTGGTTGCTCCCATCGTTTCGCAAGCGTGCATTTTGCGCACAAGGTTGTTGCTCTTGAGCATACGGCGCATAGAATAGGCCAAACTCAAGGTGACTGCCATGGGAAGACCTTCGGGAACTGCTACTACAATTACGGTGACGGCCACCATGAAAGTGCTGAGGAAACTAGTGGTGAAATCAAGCCAATCGATAGCCCCTGAGTGTTGGGTGAAATAGAGGATGGTGCGCCCCACAAGAATCAAGATAGCAATGGCATAACTGATTTTGCTGATGAGTTTGCCCAGTCGGTCTAATTGCTCATTGAGGGGAGTTTTTACACTGTCGTCAATCTGTGCAGCTTCGAGCACTTTTCCGTTTTCTGTGGCATCGCCCACAGCGGTGACACGACAAATGCCGTGGCCTTCCATCACTTTCGTACCGCGTAGCACGTGGTTAGAAGGGAAGGTGGCTTCTTCGTCGAATTCTTCAGCAACGGTGGTTTTGCGACAGAGAGGTTCACCCGTGAGCGTGCTTTCATCCACGCTTAGATGTGTGGACTCAAGGAGTTCTGCATCGGCAGGGATGTCTTCTCCTGTGCCCAACATCACAATGTCGCCCACCACGATGTCAGATTTGGGAACTTCTGTGGTGTTGCCTTCGCGAATCACGCGCACAGGTTCTTCGTCATTTACTTGATTGAGTATCTTAAACTCTTTATCGGCTTGTTGTTCAAAATAGAAAGCGAGACCTGTGGCCAAGAAAACAGCCACAAAGATGCCGATGGGTTCAAAGAAGGTGGAGGCTTCGTGGTGGAGCGCAAAGAACTCGTATGCGGCAATTCCCAGTGAGCAAGCACCAGCCAAGAGGAGAATGATGATGATGGGATCTTTGAATTTTTCAATAAAGAGTTTCCAAAGTGGAGTGCGTTTGGGAGGAGTTAAGACGTTGGCACCGTATTTGTTGCGGCTTTCTTCTACTTCTTGAGGAGAAAGTCCTGTGTAATGTTGCTGCTTTGACATTAGACGTTAGCGTTTAGATGTTAGAACCACACCGTTGGGTGAAAGGAGAGATGTGATGACCGATTGGAGTTCAATTAGTGCAAGGCATCGTTGACTTTGTTGGCGAGTTCTTCGATGGGGAAATCGCGACCAATGATGTGGCCATCGGCATTGATGAGAATGTTGCCCGAAGGATAGCGCAGACCCAAAGTTTGGACAAGAGGGTTGGAGAGCATATGCTTGAGATAAACCACAGATTGGAGGGAATCGTTCTTCGCACGTTCTTGCGCTTTCTCCAGAGATTCGTCTAGCGAAAAGTTGATGATGCGCAGACGTTCACCACGCGCGGCTTTGAGTTTGCGCAACTGCTGACGAAGATAGTAGTTGTTGCTGTCCCAGTTGGCAGAAAAGGTGAGTAGCGTGGGCTTTCCTTTGAAGTCTGCCGAGTTGATGACTTGTTTGTTGAGCGTGCTGGCCGTGAAATGTGGCAACTTTGCTCCAATGGCCGTGTGGAGTTGTGGGCGCAGTCTAGCGTCAATGGCCGTCAGTTGTTGGTTGGTGGGCTGTTGTTTGCGGAGGAGATTGAGGAGTTCAAGTGTAGGTTGTTCGTTGCGCTGGGCTACTCTGTCGAAATAGTGATAGAACAAGGCTACGGAAGTCAAAGATTGAGGGTGAGAACGAATGTAAGTGGCGGCGCGCATTTGTGCATCTTTCTCGTTGAGTTTGAGCACGGAAAAGCAAAATTCCGAGAATTGCTTGTTGTCGTCTGTGCCTGTGACTTGCATCTCCTTGAGACGATTGGCGTCGCCAGCAAGTTTCACCTCTTTGCCTGGTTCGGCAATGAGCGTGGTGAAAGAGTTGTTGGGATAGACTAAAGTGAGGAGGAGGGGTTGTGTGGTGGGTCGATCGTAAGAGAAACTTCCGCGGTTGACATAGATGCTGTCGAGACTACCTTGGTCGCCTTCCACAGCATCGGCCGCGTAGATGAGGAGTGCGGCTTGGTCAAGGCCTTCAATCTTGCCTGATATGCGTGCCGTTTTCTTGTCGGGTCCGCAACTAGTGAGGACAAGCAAAGCCAAACAGAGAGAGAGTAAGGAGAATTTCATCTTCAAATGGGTGTGAAAGGCTGGAGAGGGTGAGACAGTGGAGAGGGTTACAGAAAGCCACAGGAACGCAGAATGAGCTGCGTTCCTGTGTTTTTTGTAGTTGCGTTGAACTTAGCGATTGAGTGCAGCGAAGACAGTTTTGAGAGCGAGATCTTTGCTAGCGAGGTCGCGAAGATTAGCATTTTTGGCAATAGCAGCACGCAAAGCTTGTGCGCCTTCTTCCACTTGACCGGTGCGTGCAGCAAGCACAGCCTTGAGGTAGTCTGTGATGGCGTCTGCGTTGTTCACAGCAGCGAGAGTTTGTGCAGCAGCCACATAGTCCTTGTTGAGGATTTGAGCAAGTGCAGCACTGTTGGTGTTGATGCCCTTGAGGTTTTGTTCAGCTTGAGCGTAGTTGCCGCGTGCAATTTGAAGATTGCCGAGCACCTCGTTGTAGTTGCCAGCGGTGAGTGCTTTGCCGAGGAGAGCTTCTGCGCCATTGACGTTACCTTGTTTGAGCGCAATGAGTGCACTGTTAGCATAAGCTTCGGGCAAACCTTCAGCGTGGGTGAGTGCATTTTCAGCGTCAGAGAGGTTGCCAGCAGCATAGGCCAGTTGTGCAAGACCGTTGTAAGCGCGTTTGTCTTGAGGGTAGAGTTCGGTGGCCTTGTTGAAGATTGCCTTGCGTTCAGCAGCATCGTTGGTGAGTGTGGCAGCGTAGAGGAGTTCTTCAACGGTCAATTTAGAAGCATCAGCCGCATATTGTGCGCGGATTTCTTCATCGCTGCGACCTATCACGCGATAGTTCACGGTGAGGCGAGCGCGACGGAGTTCGGGAAGCACCTCGTTGGCCAATTCGCGGAAAGCCACAGAGAGGTTTGATTTGTTGTTCGCGTTCTTCTGGGTCTTTATACATAGAGAGCACTCGAAGAATCACCTCTTTGTCTTGAATGTTGCTAGCAGCAACGAGTTCTTGGGAAGCCATCCCAGTCTTCAGCCGTGTATTTGGCGTCAACATTGGTGTTGAGTTTCGTCTTTTTGAGTTGTCCGTTCACATATTGTTGTGCCGAACCTTTACGATTTTCAGCGAGTCCAGTGTTGAATTTGAGCGTACCATCGGGTGAAGCATAAGCCGACACTTCCACATTGTCGAGCGCAAGTCCCTTTTGGTCGGACTTGATGTCGCGAAGTACCTTGATGAAGTCTTTGACAGAGGTAGTCTTGAGTTCGCTAGTGCGCACTTTGGCTTGACTAATCAAGTATTTGATTTGTGCATTTTGTTGGCGTGAGATTTCGCGTTGGAAACCATCAGCCGCAGTAGCCGTGTTGGCAGAAGCGAGGGTGAGATAAACGAGTTGTGAGGTGGCAATCACACCGTCAGCCACTTTCACAGCAGGGATGGTAACCACCTTTTTGCCCACGCGAGCGTCAAAGGTGAGGTAGAGTTCGCTGGAAGCCATAGCAGGACTATAGGGAAAGATGCCTTCAACACATAGTTACCTCCCATTTTGTAGCTTACAGTTTGGTCGTTGCCCACAACTTTCTCGCCTTGGAAAGTAGCAGGTTGTCCCACGGCTTTCCCACCGGCGTAGCGCAATTCGGGAATGACGGTGACCACCGCCTTTTTCTTCATATATTTTTGTGGGAATCGGCCGTTGATGGTAGTAGGCACATCGTTGCCCACGGTTTCAAGGGGTGAAGGAGTCACGGTGAAGTTGTCGGCAGAGAGTGCGTCCAACTTGCTGTTGCAGGAGGTGAAAGCCACCAATGCAAGGCCTGCAGCAGAGAGGTAGAGTGATGTTTTCATATTGTGTAGAAAGTTGTTAGTACGATGTTATATATAATGTGTCAGAATGATTATCCTTTCCAAGCTTTAGGAAGTTTTCCCCCGAGTAGGCAATAGAGTCCAATGGCCATAAAGGGTAGGGAGAGCAATTGTCCTTGGTTGAGGTGAATGACGGCTTGCATCTGTTGTTCCCAAGGTTCTTGCACCTCTTTGAAGTATTCCACAAAGAGTCGGAAGGTGAAGATGCTGGTGAGGCAGAATCCGAAGAAGTAGCCCGTTCCCACTTTGTTAGGCCATTTGCGATAGAGCCAGAGTGTGACAAGAAAGAAGATGAAATAGGCAATGGCTTCGTAGAGTTGTCCCGGGTGTCGGGGGGAAGTCTTCTCCGAGTTTTTCAAAGATGAAGCCCCAAGTTCCGTCAGTCTTCTTACCCACGATTTCGGAGTTCATGAGATTGCCCAATCTTATGCAACACGCTGTGATGGGTGTGGCAATGGCGATGTTGTCGAGCACTCTGAGGAGTGGCACTTTGGTTTTGCGCACATAGAGCCATAGGGCTATCATGAGTCCTGCCGTTCCTCCGTGTGAGGCTAAGCCAGCAAATCCGGTGAAGTGCCAGTGTCCCAAGCCGTCTTGTCGCATGGGGAGGAATATCTCTAGGGGATGTTGCAAGAAATAGTGTGGCTCATAGAGCAAACAGTGTCCAAGTCTTGCTCCCAGGAGGATGCCGAGGAAGCAATAGAAAAAGAGGGGGTCGAACTTCTCTTGTTCAAGTTTTTGTTGGCGATAGAGTCGCAACACAATATAATAGGCTGCGGCAAGACCAATAGTCCAAAACAAGGAATACCATCGCAAAGCAATGGGGCCGAGTTGTAGGGCTATTTGATCGGGATTCCAGTGGACTAGCATATTAGACGTTAGAAATTAGACGTTAGGGGGTTAGACGTTAGAGGGCTAGCGCGATTGGGCTAGAAGAACTAGAGCTTCTAGAAAACCTAGATCATCTAGACATTAAAGAGGAAGTGCATAATGTCGCCATCTTGCACCACATATTCTTTACCTTCGACGTGGAGCAAACCAGCTTCGCGCACGGCAGCTTCACTGCCATATTTGATGAAGTCCTCATATTTAATCACTTGTGCACGAATGAAGCCCTTTCAAAGTCAGTGTGGATGACACCCGCGCATTGAGGAGCCTTCCAACCGCGTTTGTAAGTCCAAGCACGAACTTCAATTTCGCCAGCAGTGATGTAAGTTTCGAGGTCAAGCATCTTGTAAGCCGCCTTGATGAGACGATTCACACCACTTTCTTCCAGACCCACATCTTTGAGAAACTCCTGACGTTCCTCATACGTTTCGAGTTCGGCAATGTCAGCTTCCGTTTGAGCCGCCACTACGAGGATTTCTGCGCCCTCGTCTTTCACCACTTCGCGCACACGTTCCACATATTCGTTGCCCGTGGCCGCAGAGTTTTCGTCCACGTTGCACACATAAAGCACAGGTTTGGAGGTGAGCAAGAAGAGATTGCGCGCAGCCATTTGTTCGTCTTTCGTGTCAAACTCCACGCTACGTGCATTTTTGCCCTCGAGCAGAGCTTCTTTAATGGCAGAAAGCACTTGGTATTCCACCTTTGCGTTTTTGTCGCTTCCCACCTGAGCAATTTTCTCTACGCGCTTGATACGGTTCTCCACCGTTTCCAAATCCTTCAGTTGGAGTTCGGTGTCAATGATTTCCTTGTCGCGCACAGGGTCAACGCTGCCGTCCACGTGCACCACATTGCCATCGTCGAAGCAGCGCAACACGTGAATGATGGCATCAGTTTCGCGGATATTGCCCAAGAATTGGTTGCCCAGTCCTTCGCCTTTGGAAGCACCTTTCACCAAGCCAGCGATGTCCACAATCTCCACCGTGGTAGGAATGATTTTAGTAGTTTTCACCAGTTCAGCCAGTTTCGCCAAACGTTCGTCAGGCACAGTGATGACGCCCACGTTGGGTTCGATGGTGCAAAAAGGGAAGTTAGCACTTTGTGCTTTGGCATTGCTCAAGCAATTAAAAAGAGTAGACTTGCCCACGTTGGGAAGTCCTACGATGCCGCATTGTAAACTCATTAGTTGTAATTCTTTATTTGGGGACAAAGATACGATTTAATTCTGAATAATTGCTCGGTTGCTCGATTATTCCGTAGAATTGAACCCAAATCGGTCATTAGATCCTGAGCAGATTTCATTAGATTGTTGAGCAGATGGTTGATTGTGAGTTCGAAGGCGTAGCGGGCTACGTCGAGAACAAACGAGCAACAAGATGCCAACAAGAAATGAAAGATGACAGGAAGTTATCTTCTCCATAACGAACTGTACTATAACGGTCTAATGACCGATTTGGGTTGAAGGGGTGCAATGTGGAGAAAGTTCACAAAAAAAACGTGAGAGACAATTCTAGAAGTCTCTCACGTTTCTATTTGATTCCCCTCGTTTAGGGGGAAATCCCCTCATTTTTGGAGAAATGTCGTTTATCTCTCAAGAAAATGTCCCTTGTTTTTGAAGAAATGTCCGTTATTTTCGGAAAAAAGTCCTTTGTTTTTGGAGAAATGTCCCACGTTTTTGGAAATCCTTCTCCTCCTTTCCCTTTGTCCTTTCTCTAGGATGCAGCGGAGGGGGAGTCTTCGTTGTTGTTAGATTTGGTGACTTTCCACCATTCTCACCACGCGTTCCGTGAAGCGGTCATCGCCTTCGGGGTCATAGTGCTTGTTGAGGTTGAGGCCAAAGATAAAGGAAAAACCTTGCCATATATTCGCTCGCATAGAACCGATGAAAGCTTTGGCAATTTGGTATCCCGTTTGATTGCATTCTCGGTCGATAAGTTTCACAAGAAGACGTCCTTGCGAGCGCGTGAGTCGTTCGATGACAGGTTTATACTCCTTCTGCAAACCCGATTCCACGCGGTCGATGTGCGCCTGTCGTTCTTCTTTGGGGAGCGTTTGAATGAAATCGTAAGTTTCGGTGATGATGATTCTCACGGTTTTGGCATAGGGCAAAAGGAGTTTGATGTTGGCCACGAGTCTATTGTATCGCTCTTCTTCTTGTGGCGACTTAAACACCATAGGTGGATATTTGTAGATGGCCGGCATGATGATGTGTGGAATGCTGTCCCCTTTGTAGAAAGCTCTTTCCCACTTCCACGTCCATGGGGATGGCCGCGTTCATTTTGCTGGTATCTTTGGGCATTTCGGGTACATCTTTTGGCACATCTTGGGAATAGATAGTGGCGGTGGTGAAGAGTGTGCAACAAAAGAGGATGATGCGTAGCAGTCTATTCATAAATGACGATAACGATATTTTTTGGCGAAAGTACGAACTTCCTCGTGGATTTGGAAGGGAGTAATGATAAATAACGTAAAAAGTGCGGTGGTTTGCGATGAAAAAAAGTAAGCCCTTTGCTCAAGAGTGTTGCTTTTTGCTCTAAAACTGTTTATTGGATATAGCAAAAATAAAGAATTGCACGGTAAAGTGTGACAAAAAGCAAGAAAATGTCGCAGAAAGCAACAAAAATGCGTGTTTAGTTTTGTGGATTAGTGAGATTATCTTATATTTGCAATGCTACCCCCTCATCGCATCGGTGAGTTTGAGTGTAGTGTCGGAGTGAGATGACACCAAACTTAAGTTGGCGGTGACGTTTCAGCAAAGGCTGTTTTCAGGATGGCCACATTGCTTCTCAATGTTCCACGAAGTGAGTGACATTGAGGCAAGTATTTCCAGTGTGTCACCCGGCAATCACGATGTACGACATAACAAGCCATAGCCTCCTCCCCTCTTGTTTAGGAAAGACGGGACAGCGCGTTAGGCACCACTCAGCAAAATAACAAAAACATATTTTATATCATTCATCCAATTTAAGCATAATGAGGTTAGTATTGATTCCACTAAGCACCCTGCTGGCAGGCGCGAGCTTGACGGCAAGCGCGGCACAAGCCTTGCCCCCGATGCCCATAGCACAGACTGCGCAGCAAAAAGACCAAACGGGAAAAGTCATCAAAGGTCGCGTCATTGATGGCAACGGCGAGCCCCTCGTTGGTGCAACCATCAAACTTAAAGGTGGCAACGGTGTGTATTTCACCGACCACAATGGTGATTTTGAAATTATCACGAAGAAAAATCGCGAAGAAGTCACTGTGACATATATTGGTCACGTGACGCAAACGCTCTTTGTGTTCCCTGGTAACGAAACAACGATTCCTCTTGCTGCCGATAACACTTCGCTCAGTGAAGTGGTGGTGACGGGTTTTGTGAACAAATCAAAGGTGAGCTTCACCGGTTCTCAAACCACGGTGCAAAAAGATCAACTGCTCTCTATGGGTACGAAAAACGTGTTAGAGAGTTTGCAGAGCTTTGTGCCTGGCCTTGTGATTGCAGAAAACAACTTGGCTGGTTCTAACCCCAATAAGCGTCCAGACCTCAACATCCGTGGACGTGCCACTTTTGATGGTTCTGCCAATATGCCCCTCTTTGTCGTTGATGGCACAGAGGTGAGTGCAGACTATGTGTATGATATGGATATGAATGACATCGAGTCGGTGACGGTGCTCAAAGACGCTTCTGCCTCTGCGCTCTATGGTTCGAAGGCTTCAGCTGGTGTCATTGTCATCACCACCAAAACGATGAAACCTGGTCGTTTGCGTTTGAACTATAGTGGCACCTATCGTTTGTCTACTCCCGATTTGACCGACTACCGCATGCTCAACGCTGCTCAAATTGGAGTTTGAGCGTTTGGCTGGCCTTTACACCGACAAAACTGACCTCGAACGTCAATATCGTCTTGATACAGAATACAACCGCCTGGCGCAAATCGTGCGCAGCGGAGTCAACACCGACTGGTTGTCAAAGCCATTGCGCAACGGATTTTCTCAAAACCATAGTTTGAGCATTGACGGCGGTGACGACTATGCACGCTACAATCTTGGTTTACGCTACTCCACCGACGACGGTGTGATGATTGGGTCTAAGCGCGATCGTTTGTCGCTCTTCTTCAAGTTCTCTTACAACAAGCCTGGCGCATTCTCTGTCAACAACTCCACCACTTTGATGTCGGTTGATTCGGAAGAATCTCCCTATGGGTCTTTCTCCGACTACGTGAGGCAAAATCCCTACGAACAGCCTTATGCTGCCGATGGTTCGCTTCATAGAAAATTGTCGAATCTCGAAGAAAACCCCTTGTATGAGGCGCAGCAGGCAATTTCAATAAGTCTGAAAACCTCAATATCCTCAATACCACCACTCTGCAAGTGTGGTTCTCCGACGCCTTCCGTCTCAATGGTGATTTCTCTTTCACCAAAGATATGTCCACGAGCAACAACTTCAAGTCTCCGCTTGCTCTCAGCGAGTTGAATAAAACAGACGTCTCTCAGCGTGGGCAATTAACCGAAAGCCACACAAGTCTAGTGCGCTATGCTGGTAAGTTGATGTTGTCTTATAATAAGAACTTGTTTGGCAAACTCTTCACGAGTGCTACGGCAGGTTCAACCATCGAAGCCAACAATGGCGACAACACCTCCTATTCTTCAGTGGGCTACTATTCAGCCAATCTCTCACACCCTGCTTTTGCAGCAGGCTATGTTAATGGTAAGCCAGGCGGTTCCGACAACATCTACCGCACAGTGGGCTTCTTTGCCAACCTCAACTCCATCTGGGACAACAAGTACTTCCTCGATTTCATTTATCGCTACGAAGGATCTTCAAAGTTTGGTAAGAACACCCGCTTCGCACCATTCTGGAGTGTGGGTTCGGGTTGGAACATTCACAACGAATCTTTCCTCAAAGGCAAAGGCATAGAGTTGCTCAAGTTGCGTGCCAGTGTAGGTTATTTGGGTAACATCTCTTTTGAACCCTATCAAGCCATCACTTCCTACAACTATGCAGCGGGTAACAACTATGTGAAAGGCATTGGTGCAATTCCTAAGACCATCGGTAATCCTGACTTGCGTTGGGAACGTACGCTCACTTCCAACGTTGGTATTGACCTCACGATGTTCAAGGGCCGTTGGGACTTGACCTTCGATGCTTATATCAAGAACACCGACGATTTGCTCGTCAATGTGACAAAAGCTCCTTCTGTGGGTGTGGCTTCAGCGCGCGAAAACTTGGGAGCTATTGAAAACCGCGGTGTGGAACTCCGCACGCGTGTTGTGCCCATCAGCACCAAGCAATTGCAATGGTCTATCTCGGCTACTTATGCTTACAACAAGAGCAAGATTAAGCAAATCAGTAATGCACTGATGAGCAAGAATGAGGAAAACCGCAACGCAACGGGTAAGGCTCCCCTTCCCATCTATGAGGAAGGCGGTTCACTCACAGCCGTTAAGGTGGTGCCTTCTGCAGGTATCGACCCAGCAACAGGACGCGAAGTCTACATCAAGCGCGATGGTTCTTACACTTTCGACTATGATGCTCGCGACAAAGTGACCTTCGGCGACGAATCACCTCTCGGACAAGGTAGTTTGAGTTCTTATCTCACCTACAAACAGTGGTCGGCTTCAGCCTCCTTTGGTTATTCCTTTGGTGGTGTGGTCTACAACCAAACCCTTGTGACTCGTGTAGAAGGTGCCAATCCAAGCAGAATGCCGATGAACGAGTGTTCAACGACCGTTGGAAAAAGCCTGGCGACTATGCTAGATATCGCAACATCGCCGACTATTCAACGCCCCAACAAACCAGTCGTTTCGTTCAAGTGAACAATTATCTTACGCTCCAATCTCTGTCAGTGGCTTATGAATTTACCCCTTGGCAGATTCGCAAACTCGGTTTGTCGCGTATGCGTTTAGAATTGCTCACCAACGATCTCTTCTATCTCTCTTCTATCAAGCGTGAACGCGGACTTGACTATCCCTATGCACGCAGCGTAGAAATGTCAGTGAGATTCTCGTTCTAACCCTTTGCCCCATTACTGCAATGAAGAAATCAATCCTCAACTCAATATGTGTGGCAGCCTTTGCGCTGTCGGCTGCATCTTGCAACGACTTCTTGGATGTGCAGCCCAAAGGCACACTCACTGAAGATGTTCAGTTCAAGCCTACTCAAGGCTATTACGATGCGATGTATGGTGTGTATAGCAAAATGGCTAGCACCGACCTCTATGGCGGAAATCTGTCTTATGGTTTGTCGATAAGATTGGACAACTTTTTGGCAAACTGAATACGAATGAAACAGACACCGAAATTCTGAAATACGATTATCAGAATAGCAAGGTGCGCGCCATCATCGACAACATTTGGAAATCGCAATATGAAGGCATCTCTTATGTCAACAACGTCATCAAGAACGTAGAGTCTACGTCTTTGCACGATAAGAACCTACAATTGGTGCGTGGTGAAGCCTATGGTCTTCGTGCTTTCCTCCATTTCGACCTCGTGCGTTTGTTCTGCCCTGACTATCGCACCAACCCTAACGCTGAATATGGTGTACCTTATGCCGAATCTTTCAATTTGGCAAACAAGAATGTCTACACCCTCAAGGGCACTTATGAGCACATTCTTCAAGACCTCAACACCGCTGAAAGCCTTTTGGCGAATGACACAGTGGTTGCTCCCATTGTGGAAGTGGGCAGCGACTACGATAATGGTCGTGCCCGCCAATTCAATCTCTATGCCGTCTATGCCACTAAGGCACGCGTGTATTACACTATGGGCAACAATGAGAAGGCAGCAGAGTATGCTAAGAAGGTGATTGATGCCAAACAGAATTTCTCGCTCACAGAGTCGCGCGACTTTGACAAAGTGCGCAGATTCCCTGCCGATAGAGAAATGATCTTTGGACTCAACAACCGCACACTGTCGCAAAGCGTCTACAACATCTTCGTAGGACTCACCCAAAGAAGTGGTAACTTCACCGAGGGCCGTAGAGATATTGAGAAGCTCTATGAAACAAAGACCTTCACTTCGAGCAATGTCGATGTGCGCTATTCCGCATTCTATCGTATGGAAGTGGGTGCTTCCATCTTCTTGCGATTCGTGGCCAACGAAAGCGAATCGCGTAGCACCGCTTTTCAGGGTTTGACTTTGGTGCGTTTGCCCGAAATGTACTATATCCTTGCAGAGTCATTGTATGACACCGACCCCAAGGCTGCCAAGACTGCGCTTGATGAAGTGAGAAAGAGTCGTGGACTCCAACCTAGCGACGATGCTAAGTTCCTCACCAAAGATGCTTTCTTGCAAGAAATGCTCAACGAACGTATGCGTGAGATGCCCGGCGAAGGCCAAGTGTTCTATGCGCTCAAGCACTACAACAAACCCTTCAAAGCACTCGACGGAAGAACCACCATCGAACCCTCTCCCGCACGTTTTGTGTTGCCTCGTCCCGATCGTGAATTAGAATTCGGTAACAAGCAACAGTAATTGGTCTTTTTCCCCTTGCCATTTTCCTGACCTAGTGTCGTCCACTAGCCTATTTGTCTGAGTAGTGACGCACTAGTTCAAAGAAAAGGCCAACCATAGCCAAGCAGAGTAGGGCACACGCCCTCTCTCGCTGCTATAGTTGACAAACCAGTTGATAAAAACATATCAAGATGAAGCACTTTTTTCATATATTACTCTTGCCTTTGCTTGCAATGTGTGGGCTAGGTTCGTGCAACAGCATAGTTTACGATGAAGAGTATAGCAAAGATGGGTTCTATCACGCCCAAAATGCAGTATATTTTCACTATCCCGAAGCTCAAGACACGGTGAGATTCTATTCTTTTGGTGCACTTCCCGTAGATAGCCAAAAATATGTGATGAACATCCCCGTGCGCATAGCCGGTGTTCCTCAAAAACACGCGCAAAAGTTCAAGTTGGTGGTGGACACCGCTTCTACTATGAAAGCCGATGTACACTACAAAGCCCTGAACTTAGAACCAGTGATACCCGTGGACTCTGTGAATGCAGTGGTTCCTGTGACCTTGTTGCGCAATGCTTTGTCGCCCGACAAAGATACCCTCAAGTTGATTCTCCGTTTGGAAGCTACTTCCGATTTGGCATTGAAATATCCCAAATCCAACAAGGTGGAGATTCAAGTGACCAATGTGCTGACCCCTCCGCCTTATTGGCAATACTTTGAAGTATATTTTGGTCCGTTTGAGCGTCGCAAATATCTTATGATGTTGGCTAACTATCACTCCAACGAAACAGAGTTTTGGGAGTCAATGTCACGCGATGGCAACCAATTCTTTTTGAACTTTATGAAAGTGTATCGTGCTTTGAAAGCAGATTCCACTTACGACCAATCTCTCCTTCCTGCTAATCCTTACAACCCCTACAAATAAAACTTATGAAAAGATTTAATCAACTATGCCTCTTCTCGCTAGCGGCTACTAGTATGCTGGGGGTCGTTTCTTGTATCTCTGACGATTCAGTGGGTGTGGTCAATCAGTTGTCTTATCTCTCGGCAGAAAAACTGTTGCCGATGAATATAAAGCCGACCGCTGGGACACACTTCGCATAGCAGCGCCCAAGGTGCACCAAACTCATGTAAACAAGCCTCTCACCTATCGTTGGGAAGTCAATGGTAAAGTGGTGTCTACAGAGAAAGACTTGGCTTATGAGTGCAAGGAGTACACAAAAGACAAGAACAGTCCTTTCCTTTGCCGATTGACCATTAGCAATGAGGATGGTAGTTATTACAAGAATTTCAAACTCCATGTGCAATATCGTTACCGCACTGGCGTTTATGTTTTAGCTGAAGACAATGGTAAGACCATCGTGAGCTACATTCGTCCGGATAGCGCAAAGACACTCGTGGAACGCGACCTTTTGGCAAAGAACAATGCTGAGACCACTTTCAGCGGAAAGCCCACAGCAGCCACCATCATTGACTATTACGGCAAAAATGACCTCTTCTTTGCGGCAGGTTCTCCCAGCCAAATTTATCGTTTAGACGGCAACACGATGCAACTTGTTGCTACAACTGAAGCAGCAGGCACCGTTTCAATGCTTTATGCCAACAAAATCGGTGGCTTGAACAACGAGCAAGTGGGGGGTAAACTTTCAGTGATTGAAGATGGAGATGTGTCAGACATCAGAACAGCCGATCTTTCACTGGTAATCACCAGCAACACCTCTCGCGATGTTGTCAAAGTTCTGCCTAAATTCCAATTTGCTCCGGCTGTGTTGTCGTATGCAGACACTGGTATTGACAACTACACAGGGCTTGTTTTCTACGATAATGATCATGGCTTTGTACTTTATGCAGCTGATGCCAAAGTTTCCGAGAAAGAAAAGCTCCAAAAGACAAAGCTCATCTTCAACGAACAATTCAAGGGGCTCAAATATGTAGGCATGGTGCCTGTCAATAAAAACCACGATGTGGCGTTTTTCTTGCATGACGATGCTACCAACAAGTTCTATCACGTGTGGCTCTATCCTGGAAGTTTCAGCACTGTGAAACGTCAGAACTCTGATCCCGAGCTCAAGCAAGCTAAAATTGAAATTCCTGCATCGGCTGGTGTGATGGTCAAGAGTAAGTTTGTGGCAGCTCAAGCCACCAACCTCGTTTATTACTCTAATGACAACAAAATCTATGCGTATAGCGTTTTGTCAAAGGGTAATTTCCCCACCACTCCCGACTTCACTTGCCCCGAAGGCGAAGAGATTGTGGCTATGGTGTTGAATGCTGACGAAAGCGAACTCATTGTCGCCACCAACTCCACGGCTTCTCAACAAGGAAGTGTTTATGCCTTCAATTTGCACGACAAGAAATTAAGTTGGAGCTATAAGAACGTCACTGGAAAAGTCGTTTCTTTGATGTTCCGCAAATAAGCTGAGCTAGTGTATTTCACCGCGCTTCGCCTAGAAAGGGAATAAGTGTAGTCCTATTTTACACAACGTGGTGAAACCTCCAGCACAAGCTGACTATTCTCGCAATCTCACCTCATCAAGAAAGTTGCTCCGTGCAACCTTCTTGACGAGGGAGAGTTTTTGCGTTAATGGTTGTCTTCTCAACAACGAGAATTACCATAACGGTCTAATGACCGATTAGGGTTAAAGACAGATATAATTCTTACTCACTAAACAAGACCTATTCAAACGATGAAGAAAAACTTCATTCCCCTCTTCTTCGGTGCAGCGATGGCTGTGTTAGGTGCTTTCCAATCGCAGACGGCAATGGCCGACAAAAAGAAACCTGCAGCGGACAGCACGGCAGTGACCACAGCCACTTCCAAAACTCCCGAAGCCCACAAGCCTTCTAAAAAAGAGAAGAAGCAAAGCAAATATGCCAAGTTCTTTGAAAACAAAAAATACGATGCGGCAAAGGGCAAGTTTATTTCCTTGTACAAAACCGATGGTAAGGTATATTTCGAACTTCCTTTGAAGTATCTCGGTCGAGAAATGCTCTTAGGAGCTACCATTTCTTCCGTGTCCGACCCCACTTATCTCAGTGTGGGACTCAAAAACAGTACCCCCCTCTATCTCCGTTTTGAGCAACAAGACAGTAGTATTGTGGCAAAAGTGCCCAACACCAACTACTTCAAGTATGGACTCGACGAGCGCGAAAAGAATGTGCTTGCCCTCAACTATCGCGATCCTGCTTTCCAATCGTTCAAAATTGAATGCTACACTCCCGACAGTAGTGCGGTGCTCATCGACGCTACCTCTTTGGTGGGACGTGCCAACCCTTTGCTCAATGTGGTGCCTGCCAAGTCGGGCAACTTCACTCTCCGTGCTACCCCCACCTCTGAACTCACCTTCGTCAAGCAACTCAAAGCCTTCGACAACAACGTGAGCGTGAAGGTAGAACTCAATTATAAGTTGAGTGCATCAATCATGAATGTTTTCTATCTCATGAAAGATGCCCCCACTACGGTAGATGTCACTTATTCGCTCCTCCTCTTGCCCGAACACAAAATGACACCGCGCATTGCCGATGCACGTGTGGGCATATTCTCCTCGCCTAAGTTTGACATCAATGGCAATGACGACCACGTGAGAAGTATGTATCTGGCGCATCGTTGGCGCTTGGTGCCTAAGGACAGAACGGCTTATCTCAATGGCAAACTCACAGAACCTGTACAACCCATTGTTTATTATCTCGATTCTACCTTCCCCGAGGCTTGGAAACCTGCTTGCGCGAAGGTGTTCTCCGTTGGAACAAGGCTTTCGAAAAGGCTGGATTCAAAAATGCCGTGCAAGTGCGCGACTTCCCCACCAACGATCCCACCTTTGACCCCGACAACTTGGCTTACTCTTGCATCAGATATGTACCCAACACCGAAGAAAATGCCTATGGACCATCATGGGTAGACCCTTCTACGGGAGAAATCATCAACGCTTCTGTCATTGTTTATAACAATGTGGAAGATTTGCTCTACAAATGGCGCTTCGTGCAAACGGCTAACGTGGACAAAGCCGTGCGTGGTAATAAACTTCCTGCCGACTTGTTGCACCAATCTCTATCTTATGTAGTGGCTCACGAAGTGGGACACACTCTCGGTCTTGAACACAACATGGCTGCCTCTGCCGCCTTCCCCACCGACTCTTTGCGCTCACGCACTTTCACGCAAAAGTATGGCACTACTCCCTCCATCATGGACTATGCGCGCTACAACTATATTGCGCAACCTGGAGATCGCGGTGTGTCGCTTAGCCCTCCTGAACTTGGCGTCTATGATCAATATGCCATTGAATGGAACTATCGCTATTTCCCACAATATGATGGCGATCTTGAGAAAGAAACCCAAGCGATTGAGGCTTGGACAGACCAAAAGGCCAAACAGCCTTATCTTCGCTTCATGCGTCAACAGATGCGCCAAATCGATCCCACCGTTGTGTCGGAAGATTTGGGCAATGATCCCATCAAGGCAGCGCAATATGGTATGAAGAACCTCGAAGGCATCCAACGCAATTTGGCGAAATGGGTGACCAACGACGATGATAGCCGCAAAAAGGCTGAACTCAATCTCGCCATTGCCCAACAATATCACCGCTATCTCAAAAACGTGATGAACCTCGTGGGAGGTACTGTGGTGAATGTGAGCAAGGAAAACTCTGGTATTCCCCGCTATCAAGTGTTGCCTAAGGCACGCCAACGTCAAGCTCTCCTTTGGGCGCTCAACGAGGCAAAAACCTTTACTCGCCATGCTGATCGCGTTGCCGAACGCAAAGAATATATGAGCATCAGTTACTATGACCAACTGATGGAATTCATCATCAAAGACTTGTTTGACCTCCGTGCACGTGTCATTATGGCCGAACATCTCGACAGCAAAAGCTATACGCTCCGCGAATATTTCGATGATATCTATCAAAATGTCTTTGCTTCCACCCTCGCTGGCAGAGTGCCCACTCACGCAGAGCAATTGATGGAACACACTTTCCTCAACCAAGCCACCAATGTGGTTACAGGCGGTGTGGACAAAGCCATTCCTTCTTTCCCTGCTGCTATCCGCAGTTACGACAATGATGCTGCTAGCACTTATCTCTCTGTCATCGAACGCTTAGGTTATGCGCCTGCCGACCTCAAAGCGCAACTCCTCAATGCTCCAGTGGCAATAGACGGTGAGCAAGATGCACAATTTGGCAATCCTGCAGCCAATGTTTACCCCACCTTCAGCGTAAACTTGCTCGATAAGTCAGACATCTACTATCAAGTCGCCATCACCAAATTGCACCCCATCGTGCAACGCCGTGTTGCTACCGCCACTTCTCCCACTATCAAAGCTCACTATCAGCTCCTCCTTGTCAAAATTGAAAAGGCTCTTGGACTGAAGAAATAGAAGATCTTATGAAGAAAATCCTATATGGAACGCTTTTACTCTCCCTCGCGCTGGTGACTACTGCACCAGCCGAGGCGGGTATCTTCAGTTTTCTCCATAAAAAGAAAACGGAGAAGAAAGCTCCCCCCAAGAAAACAGCTTATGAGAAGCTGCTCACCGACAATCTCATTCAAACGGCTTCTGGTCCTTTGATGAAACTCCACAAGTCGGATGGTAAACTCTATTTGGAACTCCCCAAAAAGACGCTCGGCAGAGATTTCTTGCTCGGTGTCACCCTTTCCTCCATCTCTAACCCTGGACTAGGCAACGTGGGATTCCGCAACAGCAATCCTGTGCATTTCCGCTTTGTGCAGAAAGACAGTGTGGTGGTGATGGACATCGTCAATACAGAGTTGCTCACCACATCCGCTCCCACCAAGAAAATGGCAGCAAGCATCTCAAAAAACTACACGAACCTCAGTTTCCTTAGTTTCCCCATCAAGGCATGGAGCAAGGACAGTGCGAATGTGGTGGTAGATGCAAGTTCATTCTTCCTCAACGACAACCGATTTCCCCATCATTGATGGAGAGAATGCTGGAGTTGAAGTTCAGGAAGAGCAACGCTCAGAACTGACGCACATCAAAACGCTCAAGAGTTTCAAAAACAATGTGAGCATCTTGGTGGAACGTAGCTACAAAGCTACTCTCTCGGCAGGGCCCGGTTCGCGCACGCTCACCAACTATCCCATCACGGCTGGAGTGAACATCACGATGTTGGCACTTCCCGAAAAGCCTATGACGCCTCGTCTTTCCGACACACGCATTGGACTATTCCTTACCTCCAAAAATGTGTTGCATGATGGCCGCATTGAACCTGCTTCGTTTGTTCGTCGTTGGCGCGTTGAACCCAAAGACGAGGCTGCTTTTGCTGCCGGACAGTTGGTAGAGCCTAAGAAGCATATTGTTTACTACGTGGATCCTGCTTTCCCTCCCGTTTGGCGCAAAGCCATCGACGTAGGAGTGTTGCGCTGGAATGCTGCTTTTGAAAAGATTGGTTTCAAAGACGTGGTGCAAGTGCGTGATTATCCCACTGACAATCCTGAGTTCGACCCCGACAACCTCGAATATACTTGCATACGTTTCGTGCCTAGTGGTGTGGAAAACGCCATGGGACCTTCATGGAGCGACCCACGTTCGGGAGAAATCATCAACGGTTCTACCTTCATCTATCGCGGTGTCAATAGCATCCTTGCCAACTGGCGTTTCATCCAAACGGCACAAATCGACAAGACGGTGCGCACCAAAAAGATGCCCGAAGCCGCTTTGCAGAAATCTCTTGAGTATGTGCTTGCCCACGAAATCGGACACACGCTCGGATTTATGCACAACATGGGGGCATCCTTCTCCTATCCTGTTGACTCTTTGCGCTCCAAAACGTTCACTGATCAATACGGCACCACGCCTTCTATCATGGACTATGCGCGCCATAACTATGTGGCGCAAGTGGGCGACCCTGTCACCAACCTCGATCCTCCTCCCATTGGTCTTTACGACTACTATGCTGTGGAGTGGGCTTACAAGTATTTCCCTGAATTGAAGGGAGATTTCGTGGCAGAAACAAGGAGTTGCGCAAACTCATCGACCAACACGCGCACGATTTGCGCTATCGCTACGGACTCCAACAGTCGAACCCCATCCTCGACCCCTCGAGTCTTACGGAAGATTTGGGAGACGATCCTATCAAGGCTGGAGATTATGGTATGAAGAACCTGCAGTTCATCATTTCGCATCTCACCGACTGGATTCAAGACGACGAAAGCAGTGAGCGCAAAGGCACACTCTATCGTGAAGCCCTCAGCCAAGCCTATCGCTATGTCAACAATGTCCACGTCAATGTGGCAGGCGTCTATTTCCAACAAACCAGCGAAAATTCTGGCATCCCTCGCTATCGTGTCGTTCCTCACGACAAACAGCGCGCTTCTGCACTGTGGCTCTTGCGCCAAGCACGCGATTTCTCACAGCTCAGCAACCGTAAGTTGGAAGCTATCTTGCCTTATGCTGCCAATCGTCCTTTCGATTTGATGGTGTCCAACCTTCAAGCGATGGCAATTAATCAGACTTCGCGTCTTGCTCTTGGAGCTTATCTCGACAGCACGGCCTACACGCCAGCAGAATACTGCGAAGACGTGTTCAACAATGTCTTTGAGAAAACATTGGCTGGAAAGGAGAACCTCACCGACCAAGAACTTCGTTTCCAATCGCTCTACATTAAATATATGGGCGGAAATGTAGAGGGTGCTGCTCGTCCCACAGCCATGCAAGTAGGGCTCACCAACAATGCTCAGAAAGCCTTTGAAGCTAGTTTGAAAGGCGGTCTAGACGCAGCTCCTCTCTCTCCCGAAGCCTTGCGTCATCAACTCCTTACCACCACTAGTGAGACGCAAGATGCCAGCACCAAAGAAGCTGCAAACCTCTGTGGCACTTGCCATCACGAGAATGTGTCTGCCCAAGTAGGATTCCTCAACTTCGGTAAGGGTTATGGCGAACCAGCCGACCTCTGGGGTAACATGGTCAACCGTTCTTCCGTAGTGTTGTATGGCTATGCCCTCAAGACCCTCGAACTTTTGGAGAAATCGGTGAAGACTACGAAGAATCCAGAACTTCGTGCGCACTATCAAACCCTCCTCACACGTTTGAAGAAGAAGTTTGACGCTTAATCTATTCCGCTAATAACAACGGACACCTCTATCCTTTTCGATGGAGGTGTCCGTTTTGTTGTTGTGCCGTTATTCTTGTGTGATAAGTCTAGGGCAAATGCGGTGTCTAGGGCAAACAACATGCTGATTTGTGGGATTGTATCCCTATGGTGTTCTGTTGGCGACCAAAACGACGCATATTTTGCGACGTTTTCGAGAAGTTATCAGCGCATTGTCGTAGTATCTGAAAGCTCATTTGAAAGCCCATCTGGAAAAGGGCGTGACTGAATATCGCTGACGCCCTTGTTTTTATCTCAAATCGGTCATTAGATTCTGAACAGATTTGGGATTATGCCCCCTTTCAGGAGTATATTTGACCATTAAGCCAGATTAATGCTTGTTTTTCTTGGCACTAAGGCGAGATTTTTGTATTTTTGAACACGCTAATTGGTAATACTATGAACTGTTTTAATCATATCCAAGAACCGGCGGTTGCACAATGCACCGATTGCGGAAAAGGGCTATGTCCCGAATGTGCAAGAAGGTATCAACCGATACTCTGTACACCATGTTTTCAGAAGAGGAAACGCAGCGAGATTTGGCGAAGCATCTTCAGCCTATTGTTTCTCATCGCCTTGTTTGTTATAGGTTTCAAGTGGAACTTCTTGACGACCGAAGGCTTTGAGGATATGAGGTGGTTGTCTGGATATATCCTGACAGCGATATGGTCGGGCTATCTCTTCGTGGAGAAGTTTATTCCCTATAAAATGATTGCAGGAACAACTGGACAATGGTTGTTTACTATATTATTAAACTGATTCTTTTTGTCGTCATCGGAGTCTTCACGGCTCCTTTCACCTGCCTGTGGACTGTCTATAGAGTTATCAGGGCTTTTAGATAGAACTTGTGGAAACCAATATGAGTACAAACAACGTATCGCTCGCTTCGACTGAATACCAAAATTTCAGAGACGAGATAACCAAGCGCATTCGCTCCGCACAATACGAGGCGTTGAAAGCCGTCAATAAAGAGATGATAGCCCTTTATTGGGAAATCGGAAGGCGTATTGCAGAACAGCAGACAACACTCGGATGGGGAAAATCTGTTGTGGAAAACCTTTCCAAAGATATTCAAAAGGAATTTCCGGGAATTAAAGGATTCAGTGCGAGAAATATGTGGGATATGGCACGATTCTACTCTGAATATCAATCAAATGAAATTCTGCAACCATTGGTCGCAGAAATCAGTTGGTCAAAGCATATCGTCATTCTGACCAAATGTAAGGAGACTCAACAGAGGCAGTTCTACATTTTGGCAACCAAGAAATACGGATGGACAAAGGATGTGCTGATACACAAAATAGAATTGAAGACGTATGAGAACTTCCTACTCGGACAAAGCAATTTTGATACTACGCTAACTGAAAGTATCCGTAACCAAGCCGTCCTTGCCGTAAAAGACGAATACACTTTGGATTTTATCGGTTTGGGCGAGAGATATTCGGAATATGAGTTGGAACAGGCTGTTGTCAAGAATATCCGCTCTTTTCTGATGGAGTTTGGAACAGACTTTTCGTTTATCGGAAACCAATACCGATTGGAGGTGGATGGCAGAGAGTTTTTTATCGACCTGTTGCTCTACAACCGTCGCTTGCAGGCAATGATAGCCGTGGAACTGAAAATTGGAGAGTTCAAACCTGAGTACAAAGGGAAGATGGAGTTTTATCTCAATGTCCTGAATGAGACGGTTAAGTTACAGCATGAAAATCCAGCCATCGGTATCATCATTTGCAAGTCCAAGAGCCGAACGATTGTGGAATACGCCCTCAAAAATTCGACAATGCCCATCGGTGTAGCGACATACAACCTTTCATCCGAACTGCCCGAAGCCTATAAGGAACTGCTTCCTGCATCCGAGGATATAGCCAAGAAATTGGAACTGCTTATTAAAGAATAAAAGAAAGGGAGATACTCTGAACCTGAGTATCTCCCTTTTTAACCCCAATCGGTCATTAGATTGTTATAGCATAACGACAGGTTTGGATTTAATTTACCGCTTCTTGACTTTACCGCCTTTCAGTTCACTTTCTATCATAGGCTTATTGAACTTCTCTCGGAGCTTATCAAGAAAACAGGATAGTGTCGAAAAAACGACACGTCATTTTATGAAAAACGACACGTTATTTTATGGAAAACAACACGTCGTTTTGATGAAAACAAGCTGTTGTTTTTAGGGCTACTATGGGTTGCCTGAGAATGAAGAACTTAGGGAGTTTCTTCTAAGAGGGAAGGCGTGTTTTGTTCCTCTTCGCTAGAAGGAGCAACGTCGGGTTGCACGTCAGGACGAATGTGCGGGGTGTCGAAGCCTTGCGTTAGGCACGGCATACAGCGTCTTGGAAGTTTCGTCCTTCGGCAGTGGTGCGCACGCCTTGGTTGATGATGGCAAAACACAATCGGTGGCCGTTGGCAGCCATGGCATAGCCCGTGAGAGAACTCACCCCTTCGAGAGTGCCCGTCTTGGCACGCACATTGTCTTGGGCAGTAGTGCGACGACACCGCGATTGCAAAGTGCCATCGCGCCCCATGATGGGGAGGGCTGAAGAGAGATGCGTGAAAATCTCTTCGTTGTTGGCTGCGTGGCGCAACATTGCGACGAGGAGTTGAGGGGTGACATAGTTGTAGAGCGATAAACCGCTGCCGTCTGCTACGGTGTAGTGGGAAGGTTGCAAGCCACAACGGCTGATGAGACGATGCACCACTGCGGCAGCGTCTTTGTGTGTGGCATAGGGACGTTTAGAGAGTGCAGCAAGTTGATAGAACACGGCTTCTGCACACTGATTGTTGGAGTCTTTGAGCATAGGGCGCAACACTTGGTCTATGCTGTGTTTGCGTTCTGCTAGGAGAATTGCTCCTTTGGGCAAAGTGGAGCGTCGTATGGTGCCCTCGAGAGTGATGCCTGCGCGGAGCAATTGTTCTAAGAAATGATCTGCCCAACTGTCGTTGCCGCGATAGAGCAACGGAGTGAGGGGCTTGTTTTTGTCGTCCCAACACCAGCCCCATCCGAAACTTGTGGTGTCTTTTTGAGAAAGGTCGAGGAGCAAATCACCTTGTATGCGGCGAATGCCCCGTTGTTGGAGTGCATCCACAAAGGCGCGGAGGTCGTCTCGGCCAAAGAGAGGGTCGAATCCTCCACGCGCCACGAGCGAACCTTGTAGCACGCTGTCGGAGGGAGCGACAGTGCTATAAAGTTGTGTGGTAAACTGATAGTCTCCTCCTAGTTTTTCGAGTGCTGTGACGGCTGTTATCACCTTCATACTTGATGCTGGGCGCATACGTTGTTGTTGTCCGTGGGCATAGAGCAAAGAGTCTGTGGTGAGGTCGTAGACGCACAATCCCAACTGGCTACGTTCCATCAGTGGCAAGCGCACTAGCGAATCGAGTCGTTGACAGATGAGTTGATTAAAAGCTGCTGTGGAATAGTCGGCAGTGGACAACGCTTCGGTGGTTTGTGCCAATGCTGGTGGCGCAATGGGGAGCGAGAGGGCAGAGAGTGCGACAAAAACGAAAGAGAGTAGGCGAGACATAGATAGAAAAGAGAGAGAGGGCGGTAGTAGACGCGAGGACAAAGCCAGTGACGGCTATATCCATAAAAAACATCTGAACCTTTGGCGCGTCTAGAGAAAACGCCAGAGAGTTCAGATGTTAAGTGGGAAGCCAGAGCCGAGTGTCACCAAAGTTAGAGCGACTGTGAGGTGAGCATATAGGCGGCTAGTCCGACGTTCTCTTATTTGATGCCGAGCTGCGTTTTAACTTGCGCAGTGATGTCGGTAGAGAGGGCTTCGTTGATGTGAATCATACCTTGTGCTGCGCTCTTGTCGATGGCAAACACGTATTGGCCAGCCTTGATAACGGCAGTGATGGCAGCATTCACCTTGTCAAGGACAGGTTGCAAGCGCTTTTGTTGTTCTTGACGGAAGGCTTGTTCGTTGTCTTGAGCTGTTTGTTGGATGCGTTGTTGCAGATCTTGGAGTTCCTTTTCCTTGCGAGCGCGAATGTTGGCAGGAGTTTTGTCGGTCACTTCAGCTTGGTATTTTTTTCAAACTTGCTTTGAAGTTCCTTTTGCATCGCTTCAAGGTCAGCTTGATATTGCTTGCCCTACAGTTTCAAGTTCGGTTTGCACCTTCTTAAATTCTGCATAGTTAGACACGATGTCTTGTGAATTGTAGTGCGCCACTTTTTTTGCGCGAGGAGGCTCAAGGGAGCCACCATCAAGAGCATAAGGAGAATTTTCTTGAACATATTGATTTAGTTTTATATTTCAAAAAGATAGGGGAATGAACCCCAAGAAGGGAGGATGAACTCACTCCCAAGAGCGTTGAGAAATGGGAGAAAAGACACGCAAAGAGCGTTGTGATGAGCATCTTTGTGGCAGTCTTTCCAACTATTGGGCAAAATTACAACTTTTAGTTGGAATAGCCTAATTTCTAGTTGGAATAACCTAGTTTGGCCAGTACTTCGTTGCTAATGTCTATGGCTGGTGAAGCGTAGATGATGCCGGCGCCATCGCTTGCGCGGTCGATGATGAGTTGAAAGCCTTTGCTTTGTGCCACAGCTTTCACTGCGTTGTACACCTCGTCTTGGATGGGTTGGAGCAGGGCAAGGCGCTTTTTGTGCAATTCCCCTTCAGTGCCGAAATAGCGTTTTTTGAGGTCGGCAGCATCTTTCTCCTTTTTCACGATGGCATCTTCGCGTGTTTTCTTTTGGGCTTCAGAGAGGAACACCGCTTCGTTTTGATAGTTGCGATAGAGCGTTTTGGCTTCGTTGTCGAGGGCTTCGACTTCCGCTTGCCATTTCTTGGAAATCTGGTTCAACTGTTCGCCAGCACGTTCATAGGCAGGGATGTTGTGCATAATGTATTCCATATCGATGAGGGCAAACTTTTGCGCTGATGAGCCCACACTGGTGGCAAGCGCGATAAAGAGGAGCAGGAGAAATTTCTTCATACGTTGAGCTTTTGTGATAGAGGTGAGTGAGAAGAGCGAGTATGGTTTGCAGTTAAGGGAACTATACGGCTCATTTTGGCGACAAATATACTGATTCTCTGTTGGATTGACAAAGAAAGTAGTGCTTTTTGTGGCAATTCTTTTACTTTTGTAACGTAAACGCTTGTTTTAGTTGACGTGTTTCTGCACTTTGCTGAGGTGGTGCATCTCTTGTGGTACGGATTGTCGAATGGACTCCACCAAAATTTGTTGTATGGAATGGCGCACAAAGTCGGGACTTGTGAGGAACACCACTTCGCGTGTGGGCACAGGCACAGCAAAGGGGCGCACGAGGGTGCGTTGTTCGGCCGAGAGTTGGAAGGTGCAGAGTTCGGGAATGAACGTCACCCCCACACCATTTTCCACCATTCTCATAAAGGTTTCGATGCTGCCCAAGTGGTAGGAGCGTTGGCTGCGGCGTCCCGATTTGAGTTGGCAAAACTGCATGAGTTGATCTCTGAAACAATGGCCTTCATCGAGCAACCAAAGCGGCACTTCTCTCAAATCGTTGGTCTTCACTGAGGGCAATTGCGAGAGTGGAGTGTCGTGGGCAGCATACACAAAATACTGTTCGTAGAAGAGGGTTTGCGTCAAAAAGTCATCTAGTCCTTCCATGTTGGCCAAAATCCCAGCGTCAATGTCGCCATTGGTGAGAGCGGCTTTGATGGAACTCGTTTTCATCTCCGTGATGTGCAATTCCACATCGGGATATCGCCGAGAAAATTCGGGATAGAAGCGTGGGATGAGATAGGGCGCAATAGTGGGGAGGACGCCAATGGAAAAGGTGCCGCAGGGAGAATGTTGTGCTTCGTCTACGGAGGCTTTGAGCCGCTGTGCTTGCACCAAAGTTTGGCGCGCTTGTGCCACAATGGTTTCGCCCACAGGGGTGAGAGCGATGGGTTTGATGCGGCGATTGAAGATTTTCACCCCCAGTTCCTCTTCGAGTTTTTGCACCATCGAACTGAGTGTGGGTTGTGTGACGTCGCAGGCTTCTGCGGCTTTGAGAAAGTGGCGATGTTCAGCCACTGCCACCACATATTCTAGTTGTTGAAGCGTCATATTTTTAGGGTGTATTGGTGAAATCCGAGAGCCATCCGTGGGGATTGACGAGAAAGCGTGCCACGCGCCACGCGCCACGTCCGCCATTTTGCACATAGTGGCGCAACAACCCAGCAGTAAGTCTGTGCAGACTGTGCAAAGGTGGGAGGAGAGGTTGCAGGGTGTGGAGCAATTGTTGGGCTGCAGCGTTGTCGCCTTCCCGAGTGAGCTGTCCAGCCACAAGTTGTGCGCGATAGTGGAGGGCTAGCAAGGCTTTTTGTCGTTGCTCCAAAGCGAGGTGTCCAGCACCTTGTAGTTGTTGAGCCAGGGAGGTCAAAGCCGTGGTAATAGCTTTTGCGCGTGAGCGATAGTCGTTTCCCGTGAGGCTATTGGGATGTTGAACAATTTGGTGAAAGAGTTCTGCGCACCACGCAGGATGTGGGTCGGCTAGGAGCAAACGCAGGCCTATTTCATAGTCGTCCCAAATGGAAAGATGAGCATTCCACCCACCAATGCGTTGCACCAAGGCCGTTTGTGCCACAAAAGTTTGTGTGGAGATGCAAGCTCCGAGTATTTGGTCTGTGAGCGTAGGGTTGGGTTTGCCCCATCGTGGGAGAACTCGAGCATCGGTAGCCGAGTTGGAAGCGGAAAACACCATCATAGAGCGCGTCACCACCCATTGTTTGCCCTGTTGCGCAGCACAATGCAGCATTTGCTCTAGGAAGTTGGGCGACATCACATCGTCGGAGTCGAAAAAACTCACCCACGTTGTGGTGACCGCTTGCAAACCTCTGTTGCGCGCTGCAGCAGCCCCTGGTGTGGATTCGGAGAGGAGCAGGAGTTGGCAGGGCGTGTTTTGTTGCTTCATCCACTGTTCCACCACAGCTTTGCTATTGTCTGTGGACGCATTGTCCACCACAATGAGTTGAACAGGACACAATGTCTGTGTCAAAATGGAATGGAGCGCATTCACAATGCAAGCGGCGCGGTTGAACATGGGCACAACCACGGCTATTGAAGGCAAAGGTGAAGAGATGGACATGGAGCTGGGAGGTGCGCTATGGGAGATGAAGCACAGACTAGTGGAAGGTCTGTTGAACCCCAATCTGCCATTAGACCGTTATAGCGTAGCTCGTTATGGAGAAGGACCGATTGGGGGTGAAAAATCACGAAAGACAGAAGAAATCCACGGGCAGAAGAGAGTGTGCTTGCCCCAAAAAGACGATAGCGAAAAGCCATTGGCTTCCGCTATCGTGCGATTAATATTCGTCTTCGTTGAAGAGGAAGTCTTCTTTGGTGGGATAATCAGGCCAAACGTCTTCGATGGTCTCAAAAAAATCTCACCTTCGTCTTCAAGTTCATTGAGATTTTCTACTACTTCCATAGGCGCGCCCGAACGCATCGCATAGTCAATGAGTTCTTCCTTGGTGGCTGGCCAAGGTGCGTCTTCAAGTTTTGAAGCCAATTCCAAAGTCCAATACATATCTGTCGAAATTGATGAAATAATTTAGAGCGCAAAGTTAGCAAATCTTTCCGTATATCCAAATTTTTTTGTACCACTATTTTCATCAGCACTCCATTTTCTTGTGGACAACAGTCTATTTTTACTAGTCGTTGCGCAGTGAGAGAGGATTAGAAATAGTTGACGACATAGTGTTGTCGTTGCAATTTGGGATAGTGAAAAGCCACTCGAAGCGGTGCAAGTCGAAAGAAACGGTGCTAAATGCCGATTGTTGGAGATTCTGCCAAACCTGTTTGCGCGACTCATCGGCATGGGGACAGAGCAAAACAAAGACTGCGGTGGGGGCTAACACTGCCAGAGTGGACTTCTCTGTCTTTTTCATCAGAAACGTCCGACATTTTTTGGAAAAAAATCTCCGACGTTTTTGGGAAAATCTCCGATGTTTTTTTGGGAAAATCTCCGATGTTTCTTTGGGATGCTCCGACAGATGGGCTGGCTGCTCCGTCATCATTGCGCACAAGTGGGAGAGGACGTGCAACGAAGGGCTTTTCGGTTGCCATCCACAACACAAAGTCGAAATGGGATGGTGTGTTAGAGTGTTGCGCAAGATATTGCTGCACGGCTTGATTGTCCGACAACAGAACAATCTGTGCCGATGGACGCGCCGCTTGGAGGTAGTTCTTTTCTCGGTCCAGCCCTTGTCCCACCATCAAAATACATTTTGCGCGAAGATGATTGGCCATGCGAAAGAGCAAACGTGCGTCTTTGATGGAAAGCACTCCCGACCATTGTTTGTGCTGTTGAGACAGTGGTGCATAAGCATAGTATTGTGCTTGCTGATTGTAGACCACATCGGTGATCCACTCAAAGGCAAAGGGTGAGTGGACACCGTAGCCTCGGCGTTGTCGGAAACGACGAAACCAACGAAGTATGCGGGGAAATAGACGATAGGAGGGCAACATAGTGAGAGATATTGCTAAAGCCTGATGCTCATTGGGCAATTATTTGAGATGCGCACGTATTTAGATGTGCCCGCGAGAAATGTCTGTGGATTTTTCGCGCACGAGTTGCACCGCTTTGTCGCGTTCTGCAAATGCACCTTCAGCCACTTTGCAATCTTCAGGCAGATAGACGGTTTTTAGTTTGGGACAGCGCTCGAAAGCGTAAGCTTCGACGATCTTTGTGCCAGATGGAATGTACACCGTTTCCAATTCAGGGCAGCCAGTGACCGTGTTTTTCTCCAACTTCGCCATGGGCAAGAGTTTCAAAGTCTTTTTGGGCAAAGGTATGAAGACGATTTGCTCAATGATGCGCTTGTTGTTTACGTTGCGATAGCGATAAACCACTCCATCTTCGCTACAGAACACCTTGTTTTTGGGGGCAACGTGCACAGCTTCCACGTTGTTTCCATAGCGCGAAAGCCCTACAAGTCCAGTGCCGAGCGATATAATGTTTTCGCCCAGGTAGATGTGCTTCACCCCCTTGGGAATGTCCTTGTGGGGATTGAAACTATTGACGCGGAACGATTTGTGATTTTTGCTGTCGTATTCGTAGCTGTAAGGCACGGTGAGGATGGGGTCATTGGTTTTCACCTCAGCAACGTTCAGCATTTTCTCAAAATAGTCGAACACCAAGCCCTCTTTTTCGAAAGCGGCAGGAGAAATCCATTGTGCTCGGAGGTCGGCTGCATATTTTTCTGTGGGAGTTATGGGGTAGAAATTGCTGTTGGTGGGGTCTTCGATGATCCATTTACCATCGGCAAAAGCAGCTGCCCACGCATGACCGCCTACAATATGGCCATATTGCCACAAGTCGCCATTAAGACTCACAGAGGGGATGCCTTGTGAGATGGCCATTACACGGAGCAGGTTGGCATAACCTTGGCACACGCAGGTTTTGTTGCGGAATACTAGATAAGGAGAGTTGGAGTCTTGGGTTCCGGCAAGTTCTGCTCCCTTGCCGTGGTTGTCGTATTGAATGTTTTTCACCAAATAGTCGTGGATGCGTCGGAGGGCTTCCGTTTGATTTTTCGCACCTTGGGTGATTTCTGTGGTTTTTGCTTTGATTTCCTCAAATTGTTCCTTGGTGAGTTCGGGATAATCGCTGAGGGTCAGCGCTACTTTGGGATTCATCACTCTAAGCACTTTGTTTGCGCCAAAGGTGCCATTGCCATTAAGATCAGCGTTGAGATATTCACTTCTGTCGGGAGTAGCAAAATGGGCAGGATTGTAGTCCAGATTGACGGGCGAAGGCTCATTGTTCGCCTCTTGGAGATGATTTTTTGGCGCGTCGATGGGATTTTCTGGTGTGCAACTGGCTAAAGCCGTGAGAGCAATTGCGCTCAAGAGGATGTGTTTGAACATAAGAAAATGGTTTAGATGGAAAGGAAGCACTGAGAAGCGGGGAGAAACGTTGTGGGCAAAAGCGTAAACGAGAAGTGCACTTGCGGTCTAATCACCGATTTAGGCTAATTAGGCATCGTCCTTGGGTTTGTATGTCCTTCGGGCTGTGGCTTCAATCGGTTTCTCTGCTTGTGGGGAATAGTCCTCGATGCTTCACAGGCATGAGTTGTGGTTCCGTGTTGAGTTCGGGATAAGCGATGCGGTTATGATAGATGATCATCAAACTCTTGATGAGCGTGTCTTTGGCTTGCGAGATGTCGCGGAAGGTGATGGGACATTCGTTGAAGACTCCGTCAGCCATTTGCGCGTCAATGATGTTGTTGACCAAGTCGGAGATGGTCTTTTCGGTGTGTTCCTTCAAACTGCGCGAAGCTGCTTCCACGGAGTCGGCCATCATGATGATGGCTTGTTCGAGAGTGGTGGGGTTAGGTCCTGGATATCTGAAATCGTTTTCGTCCACCTGTTCTTTGCCAAGTTTGTTGACAGCTTGGATGTAGAAGTATTTCACCAACGAACGTCCGTGGTGTGTTTGAATGATGTCGCGAATAGATTTGGGTAGTCCCGCTTTCTCCGCCAATCGTAAGCCTTCGGTGACGTGTCCAATGATGATGGCCGCCGATTCTTGTTCCGACAGATTGTCGTGAGGATTAAATCGGTCTTGATTTTCGGTGAAATAGTCGGGTTTGAGCATTTTCCCAATGTCGTGATAGAGTGCGCTGGTGCGGACGAGCAACACATCTCCTCCGATTTTGTCGGCCACTTCAGCGGCCAAATTTCCCACTTGCATGGAGTGCACAAAGGTGCCTTGCGCCACTTTCGCCAAACGGCGCAAAATGGGGTTGTTGATGTTGCTGAGTTCCACGAGTGTCACGGCAGAGGTGAAGCCGAAGATGCGTTCGATGAGATAGAGCAAAGGATAGGTGAAGAGGAGCGCCACACCGCTGAGTGCGAGGTCGCGATAACGCTCCATGTCTAAACCCACAATGACTTGATCGAGCGCAGTGTTGCGATTTAATATGTTGAGTGTAGAGAGTTCGTAGAAGAAAATGAATATAGAGGCTCCAATGGTGACAATGGCCGCAGTGCGCAGGATTTGCGAACGCTCGGAGAGTTCACTCAAGGTGAAGACAGCGAGCAGTCCGGCTAAGACTTGTACGGGAAAGAAAATGATGTCGTTGTGACTCGAGAAAGAGACCAACATCACCGTTGTGACGTGCGCAATGAAAGCCGTTCTGGAGTCTGTGAAGATGCGCAATACAATGGGCACCATAACAAAGGGAATGGCATAGATGGGCACGAGATTGGTGCTCTGCGCAATGGAAGCAATGATGCAGAACAGCGTGATGAGAGAGAAAATAAGATAAATCTTGTGAGACGAAGCCAGATAGGAGTGTCTAAAAAGGCTGAGATAGAACACCACTGCGCTGATGATGGTGAAGATGAGTCCCAAACGTCCCACGTAGAACAACAAGATGTTCTTCTGATTGTCGTTGCGCATGTTGAGTTCATCGTTGAAAGACTCTACTTCCAACTGATGTTGTGGTGTCACAATCTCACCACGGTCAATGATTTTAGCCCCAGCGGGTTTGAGATAAGCAATAGGCGTAATCTCATTTAAGGCTTCTTGGAGTGATGCTTCGCTTTTCTCTTTGTTGAGACTCAGGTTGATGTTGATGTAATTGTCAATATGACTCACCAAGGCATTGTCGAGGGTTATAGTTTTATCGGCCAGCAAGTGCTCTCTCGCACTGTTTTTGGTAAGTAAAAGACGCGTTTCTCGCAGCGTAGATGTAGTTCCGACCACGATTTGCACCTGCGTGTATTCGTCTTGTTGCACCTTGTTCATATCCTCACTAGAGATGACACCAGCACGATATATTTCTTTGAGTTTATTGACTGCGTGCGCCATCTCGCCTGCATTGAAGTGACCGAGTTTTCCCGATTGATAGTCGTGTTCGAAGCGTGCAATTTGGGTTTGCGCCACGTCGGTCATCAGTTCAAAATAAGGCGCAAAATCCTTGCGCGTACTATCTTTCTCTTGTTGAATGCGCTCTGCACTCTTTTTCACCGGCAATTCAAACGGCGCAATGAGGAGAGGATACGGCCAAGGTTTTCCCGTGTCAACGTCATAGCGCGTAACGTCCGATTTGGGAAGGGCAATAAAGATGGCTATACCGCTGATGAGAGCGGTAATCGCGATGTTAACCGAAAATTTATTGAATTGAGCTATGAGTTGAGATAGAAATTAAGCAAGCGCATAATAGAAGTTATAGTCTAATGGCGATGTATGGGCAAAGTTACTACTATTTTTCGAGGAATTAGACCCTCTATCACAAAAAACTTAGTAAATTTGCAGTACATCCCACCATTGTCTCTCGACAGGTGTTTAGCCCCAATCGGTCATTAGACCGTTATTGTGCTATTCGTTATGATTGACTAGGGGTTTAATGTTTTTCTTTCAAGTAGATACTTCTCCATGCCACAACGCCAAGGACTGCAACATACTCAACAACAGCAACAGGTGCAAAACACGTCGAGTGCGCAAGTTTTGCTCTCTACCATTGTAGAGATGCCTTTGGCAGATTTTGAAACGCGCTTGCAAAACGAACTTCTCGACAATGAAGCCTTGGAGGTGAGCGAAACAGATGGTGCAGAAGGGAATGATTTTCTGAATGCTGAGGGAGATGATGGGATGAACGACAGTGAGCGCGAGACAGCGCGCATGGAAGATGAGTTGGGAGATTATCGCACGCTCGATGATGTGCCCGACACGTTGAGAGATGCTTACTCCAATCGAGGAGAAGACAACGGCCGCGAACGACAAATTGGCAACGAAGACTCGTCGTATGATGAACTTTATCGTCAGATTGGTGAATTGTCTATCTCTGAACACGAAAAGGCGATTATGGTCTATCTCGTTGGTTCGCTCGATGAAAGTGGATTTCTCTCGAAAGACGACGCCACCCTCTGCGACGAATTGGCTTTCAATGAATATATTGACACCACTCCCGAAGAGGTGAGTCGTTTGGCGAAACTCCTGCAACAGTTCGAACCCAAAGGTATTGGCGCAAGAAATTTGAGAGAATGCCTGTTGTTGCAACTCGCTCCCGATGCTCCTGCGCGCGTTGTCGTTGATCGTTATTTCGATGACTTGATGCACTCCCGATGGCCTCGAATAGCGGCCAAACTTTCTTTGTCGGAAGAAGACGTGGAGCGCATTCGCCACGACATTAGTCGCCTGAATCCGCGACCTGGAAGCGTGCTTTCGGAAGGCATCAACAGCACAGCCCCCACGGTGGTACCTGATTTCCGAGTCACTCTCGACTCCGATGGCACTCCCATTGTGCACCAACAGCGCGGACAATTGCCCGAACTGCGTGTGAGCCCTGCTTTTGCTGAAACTTTGGTGATGCATCGCATGGCCAAAGATCGTGCAGCGCAGGAAGGCAAGGCTTTGCAACTCTCGCGCAGTCAAGAAGAAGCCTTTGTCTATGCGCGACAAAAGGTCACGGCTGCCCAATCTTTCATTGAAAGTGTGCGCCGCCGTCACTACACTTTGCAGGCGGTGATGGAAGCCATTGTGGATTTTCAGCGCGCCTTCTTTGTGAACGACGATGATGAAAGTCAAATTAAACCGATGGTGCTCAAAGACATTGCCGAGCGCGCTCACATTGATGTGAGCACGGTGTCGCGCGCCATCAACTCCAAATATGTGGAAACAGACTATGGCACTTATCCTTTGCGCCATTTCTTCTCCACACAATTCACCTCCGCAGACGGAGAAACCGTGGCTGCACGCAAGGTGAAAGCCGCCATTCAAGACATCATTGCTGCCGAAGACAAGCGAAAACCTCTCTCCGATGAGGCGGTAGCCGCAGTACTTCTGGAGCGCGGCATGAAAGTGGCGCGTCGCACTGTTTCAAAAATACCGCGAACAACTCAACATCCCTAAAGCCGGATTGCGCAGATAGCTGACTGCGCTTCCGAGATGTCCACCCTGCTATAGAACTTCCCCACTATGCCCACCAAACAACAATCTTTGCGCAACAAATATGCGTTGCTCACTGCCAAAATAATCTCGTGGCTCTTCCATCCCTTCTACCTTCCAACGGTAGCAGTTGCGCTTTTGCTGCTGTTTAGTTATCTCAATCAGCTTCCCACCTCCTATCGTTTGGCATTTGCGATCATTGTCATCTTGTTTACTTGGGTATTCCCCATCATAGCCATTCGCATGTATCGCACAGTCAATGGGTGGACAAGTCATGAAATGAGCCAGAGAGAACGCAGATTTGTGCCCTACATCATCAACATTGTCTGTTATAGCATCCTCTTTGGGTTGATGCGCTTCTTTATGATGCCCTATTTCCTTTCCACCATCATCATTTCGGGACTCATCATTCAGATTGTTTGCGCGCTCATCAACCTCAAAATCAAAATTTCCACCCACGCCGCCGCCTCAGGAGGAGTGATTGGTATGTTGATGGCTTTTGCTTTGGTGTTCCATTTCGATGCCACATTCTGGATCTGTTGCGCCATCCTACTCTCCGGTGCCGTGTGCAGTAGTAGAATGATTCTCAAAATGCACAATTATAGCGAACTCCTCTTGGGAGTCGTTGTTGGACTCTTCAGCGGTTTAGGCATCGTGTTCTTCTTCTAAGTCGTTTGCTAAGGCTTTTTCCAATTGAAGTTCTGACACCTCTGTTTGAAGTACAGCTCACTTCTTTTAAATGAAAGTCAAACACCTCTATTCGAAGTTCCGCCCAAAGCTCTTCGGTCTGGGTTTGGACAATTCCCTTTGGTGTTCCAACATCTTTGACATTTTATTCCCCCCAACCTCATAAATTTCTAACATTCCTATGCAACCTCTCGTAAGCATCATCATGGGTAGCACCAGCGATCTCCCCGTGATGGACAAAGCCGCAAAACTTCTCGATGAACTTGAGATCCCTTTTGAAATCAATGCACTCTCAGCTCATCGCACACCGGCTGAAGTGGAAACTTTCGCTCGCGAAGCAAAAGACCGCGGTTTGCAAGTCATCATTGCCGCTGCTGGTATGGCAGCTGCTCTTCCTGGCGTCATTGCGGCCAACACCACCTTGCCCGTGATTGGCGTGCCCATCAAAGGAATGCTCGATGGTTTGGACGCCCTCCTCTCCATTGTGCAAATGCCTCCCGGAATCCCCGTGGCCACTGTTGGTGTGAATGGTGCGCTCAATGCTGCTCTCTTGGCAGTGCAGATGATTGCGCTCTCCAATGCTGAAGTGGCACAGAAACTCGCCAACTACAAGGAAGGACTGAAACAGAAAATCGTGAAAGCCAACGAAGAACTTGCGGCTACACAATATAAATTTAAGTGCTAACCACTTGACCTGAGCAGGAGATGCGCCACAAAAGCTGAGCGCATTTTCAGAATGCACATGCAGACTCTGGTGACTTACAAAAGAAGACACCAGAGTCTGACTACATAGACACAACAACCTACTACACTTCTTCTCAAACGAATGGATTTATTCAACTACTCCCCCCCGAAATAGCCACGCTGTGAAGGTGGGAAATACATATATCGGTGGTGGAAATCCGCTGCGCTTGCAGAGTATGACCACAACATTGACCACTGACACCGAAGCGAGCGTGGAGCAGTGCATCCGCATCATTGACGCTGGCGCTGATCTCGTGCGTTTGACCACACAAGGACTGAGAGAAGCTGAAAATCTGCGCAACATTCGTGCAGAACTCGACCGCAAAGGCTATCACACACCCCTTGTGGCCGATGTGCACTTCAATCCTCAAGTGGCCGATTTGGCAGCCACCATCATCGAAAAAGTGCGCATCAATCCTGGTAACTACGTTGATCCTGCACGCACCTTCAAAAGTGTGGAATACACCGACGAAGAATATGCAGCCGAACTCCAACGCCTAGAAACGCGCTTCAAGAAATTGCTCGCCATCTGTAGAGAAAACGGCACAGCCATTCGCATCGGCGTCAACCACGGTTCGCTCTCCGACCGTATTATGTGCCACTATGGTGACACACCAGCCGGCATCGTGGAGAGTTGCTTGGAATTTCTCCGTGTCTGTATGCGAGAAAAATTCTTCGACGTCGTCATCTCCATCAAAGCTTCCAACACCGTGGTTATGGTGCAAAGCATGCGCCTGCTTGTTGATGCCATGAAGCGCGAAGGAATGACCTTCCCCCTCCACCTCGGAGTCACCGAAGCCGGCGAAGGGGAAGACGGACGCATCAAAAGTGCCGTGGGCATCGGCGCACTCTTGGCAGACGGCATCGGCGACACCATCCGCGTGTCACTCTCTGAGGCACCCGAACAAGAAATTCCCGTAGCCTATAAACTCGCGTCTTATGTGTTGGAACCTCGTTCCGGACACCCACACATCCCTGCACTGCCTTGTGCCGAATTCAATTGGCTCGATCCACAGCGTCGCCCCACGTGTTCCGTGCTCAACATCGGCGGAAAGCACACCCCAGTGGTTCTTTCTTATCAAGCCGACCCCGCTTTGCCCCTTCCCTCCCACAGCAATGGAGCACCGCGCGCCGACTATGCCTATTTTGGTGGCACACTGCCCCAAGACTGGCGCACTCGCGTGCCTGCTGCCATCGTCGACGCCCCCAACTGGACGGGAGAAGAAGGTACTTATCCGGCCTATGTGCCACAATATCTGATGTTCGTGTCGGGAAATCCTGCGCCTGCCAAATTCCTCTTCTTGACTTATGCTCAATTGAATGATGAGGTGAAGGCTTGTTTGCGCGCACACAGCGAGATGGTGGTCATTGCACAGAGCAACCACCCCAACCGCGCTGGGGAACTTCGCGCTTTGGTGCACGAAATGTGGAGAGAACGCCTCACTAACCCCGTCATCTTCTGCCAGCAATATGGCGACAGCGAGAAGGAAGATTTCCAAATCAAGGCGGCAGCCGACATGGGACTACTTATGATAGACGGATTGACCGATGGTATTATGCTGGCTTCTAGATTGGCTGAGCGAGATGAAACGGCTTTTGGTGTGCTGCAAGCTGGACGTTTGCGACAAACCAAAACGGAATACATCTCTTGCCCTGGGTGCGGACGAACGCTCTACGATTTGCAAGAAACCATTGCGCGCATCAAGGCATCTACTTCTCACCTCAAAGGTTTGAAACTCGGTGTTATGGGTTGCATTGTCAATGGTCCTGGGGAAATGGCCGATGCCGACTATGGTTATGTTGGTGCAGGCCCTGGCAAAGTGAGTCTTTATCGCGGAAAGGTTTGTGTGGAACGCAACATCCCCACTGCCGAAGCCGTGGATCGACTGTTGGCACTCATCGAAAACGATAAAGCTGCGCAACATCCCAGTGCAACTGCCGTAGACTCAGACGCTACTACTTCTGTTGCCTCTTCGCACGAAGAAGAAGCGGTGCCCTCTCCCACAGCATAGGACACCACAACAACATCAAGGTGAGCAAGATTGGCACTGCCACGCTTGCTCGCCCTTATTGTTTTGGTCTTGCCACATCCTCTTCAAGAATATCCGCTTTTTCCTCTCCCCCGTTTATCTTTCTTCCCTATTCCCCATTTTCGATGAAACATTTCCGCCTTCCCCATTTCTCCACCTCCATTTATGGGCTATTGTTTTGGCGCATCACACTCGCTTGGGTGATGCTCACTCTTGCGCGAGTCATCTTTTGGGGATATAATGCCGACTTGCTCCATCTTGCCGACCTTTCCTCCACGCTCCGCGCCTTCCAAGGGGGTGTGCGCTTCGACTTGGCCGCTTTGGTTTATCTCAACGGCTTGATGCTCTTGCTGCACTTCTTGCCACAACGTTGGACTGCGCGTCTTTGGGGAAGGAGGTTGTTGCGCTGTGCTTACCTTATTCCCAACTTCATCGGCTTTATCGCCAATATGACTGACGTTGTTTACTTCCGTTTTACGCTCAATCGCACCACGATGGCCGTGTTTCGTGAGTTTTCCAATGAAAATCCCCTCCGCTTCTTCGGTTTCCTCTGGGATTTTCTGCCCATCACGCTCCTCACACTGGCCTTGCTGACACTATGGTATGCCCTCGATCTTATTCCCCAACTGCGTCCTCTTGGTTGGAAAATGCGCAAAGAAGCCGTTGTCTCCACCCTTTTGTTGGTGGTTTGTGGAGTGTTGAGTTTTGGAGGAGTGCGCGGTTCGTTTGGCACCCTGCGTCCGTTGGCGCCTCACAACGCATCTCTCTATTGTAATGAACCGCAACAGCAAGCACTGGTGCTCAACACCCCCTTCACATTGTTGAGAACGATGGGAAAAACCGCGATGCCCATTCACACTTATTTCTCCGACAACACCGCCAAAGGCTACTTTTCCGCAGAACGTCTGCCCACAACAGATGGCGCGTGGAGTGGACGCTTCAAAGGGCGCAATGTGGTGATGATTATCTGGGAAAGTATGGCCAAAGAATGGGTCGGCGGACTCAATACCCAAGTCCCAAACTATCCCACCTACACCCCTTTTGTCGATTCTTTGTTGACGCATTCGTTTGCGCTCACCGATGCTTATGCCTGCGGCACACAGTCTGTCGATGCTATGCCGGCACTCTTTGGTTCTATCACACGCCCTGGTCAGCCCTTTGTCACCTCACCTTACGCCGGAAATGGCTTGACCGCCTTGCCCGAATTCTTGAAACGCGCTGGCTATTACACTGCTTTTTTCCACAATGCGCAAAAATGGTTCTATGGGTTTTGATGCTTTCTCGCACAAAATGGGTTTTGATGCCTATTTTGGAATGGACGAATACAACAATCCCAAAGATTTCGATGGAGGATGGGGCATTTGGGACGAAGAGTTTCTACAATACTTTGCACAGAAGCTTTCCACCTTCCGACAACCATTCTTTGCTACTGAATTTACCATCAGTTCGCACCATCCTTTCCATCTTCCTGCGCGCTATGAGTCACAATTTCCGCGCGACAATGTGCCCTATCACGCACTCATCAGATATACCGATATGTCGTTGCGCAAGTTTTTTTCCAGACTGCACGCACCCAACCGTGGTTTCGCAACACCCTTTTTCATCATCACTGCCGACCACGCTGTGACCGGTATCCGCCCCTGAGTACAACAACACCGTGGGACATTTCAGCATCCCCTTCATCTTCTATGATGCGCGTGAAGAATGGGTAGGTACTTCGGCCACCACTTTCCAACAAGCCGACTTCCTCCCCACGCTACTCGATTTGCTCGACCTGCAACAACCCAAAATGATAAGTTTTGGCCACAACGTCTTCTCGCCCTCCTCACCTCACTTTGCCGTTAGTTCTGTGGGACAAATGTATCAAATGATAGAAGGGGAGTGGGTGCTTCATTTTGATGGAGAGAAAGTATTAGGCTTCTACAACAAATCCGCCGATCCCAATTTGAAACATAATCTTGCCAGTCAAAATCCGCCCGAGATGCAACGTATGCTTCTGCGCCTCAAAGCCTATTTGCAAGATTTCACGCACCGAATGAAAGAAAATCGTCTGCGTTTGCGTTGATTCTTTCTCCGCACCCCTTTGTCTATTACGGCATTTCTCCCTAAAAACGACACGTTGTTTTGCTGAAAACGACGTGTTGTTTTGTTGAAACCGACGTGTCGTTTTTTTCTACTGATGGCAAAGGGGAGAGGAGAAGTCTGAAAAATGGAATGTGAAAATACCTATAATCCTCCCTTATCGCGCGTACGCGTACGCGCATACGTACAGGAGTTTTTGTGTTTTTGCTGTCACAAGTGTCACAGGTTTATTTGTAAATAGCTTGAAAACAGGTTGTTATCCTATTTCTTTGAACGCTTTTTAACGGTCTGTCAATGTATAGCCTCAAAATCCCAGTGTCGCTCCCTTGAAAAACGCGATTTTCCTCCTTCCTTTTTGTTGCACTCCCCACCTTATTTTCCCCCTTTCCTTCCGAACTTCCCCTCCGTGTGACACTTGTGACAGCAAAAAAACACAATTGCGGTTGGAACGTGCGCGTCTACGCGTGCGCGCGAGAAATTCCACGGCTTTCTGTTCTACTTCCCCTCTCCCTTACTTCTTCGTCTTTCTCATAATCCCCAATCGGGCTTTATATGGTGTAAAGGTGTGTATTGCAAAGTAGATGTGTCATTTCTGTGTGATATCGAGTGAAAAATGCACTTTTTCTCGATTTTTCCCCTCTTTGGGGCAATATCTACCCATATATCAATGGGGGCGCAATGATGGCACAAGCGATAAAGCGGAAGCGCACCGGTTGGGGGCATTTCCGCTTTCACGCCAAAGCCAGTGCGAGATATGGCACGCGTTTCACCATAGGATGTACTTTCTAAATCGAAGTGCAAAAAAAAGGAAGAAGCCCTCGAACAATCCGCAATTATTTGGTAATTTTGCTGGGTAATGCGGGAAGACTTCGCTTGATGAAGGGCGCGTTTGAGTGCTCGCAACGATGTATCAAGTGGGAGAGTCAACCCATTTTGCAACAACACCTACTACGAACTAAACTTTATGTCATTATTTCACCGATTGTTTACTAAATCTGCTGCCGACACTCCGACACGGAAGGAGAAGAATGGACGCCGCAATCGCCGTTGGCGAGGGGTGCACAAATGGGGAGGACTGTTCTTGACGTTCTTTCTCATTGTTTTTGCACTCTCAGGCATAGTGCTCAATCATCGCAAGGATTTGAGCGAAGTTGATGTGCCGCGCGCAATGCTCCCTCCCAGTTATCGGATGCACCATTGGAATTTGGGAGCTGTGAAAGGTACGTTGCGCTTGTCGGCCGACTCCATTGTCTTGTATGGAGAAAATGGACTATGGCTCACGGATGCAAAGAAAACGCATTTTTCTCGTTTCGATCGAGGTATAAGCCCAGGCGCTGACAATCATTTGGTGGCTAACGTGGTGCGCACGCGCAGTGGACAAGTCTTTGCTGTGACCACTTTTGATGCTTATCAATGGGATTCGAGCACTCAAACTTGGCAACGGCTGACGGAGCGTTTTTGTCCTTCCGACCGTATGACCGATGCCGCCACCAAAGGCGACACGTTGGTGTTGCAAACACGCTCGGAACTGTTTCAAGCCACTGCGCCTTATCAACATTTTGAGCGCATACATCTCAAAGCACCCACCAACAGTGAGTTGGGGCGCTTCACCTTTCGCACCCTATGGATGTTGCACAGCGGAGAATTGTTTGGCGTTTGGGCGCAGTATTTTGTTGACTTTATGGGGCTTGTACTCATCTTGTTGTGCGTTACTGGGTTGATTTTAGCCTTCTTCCCAAAACTGCTCAGAAGACAACGCAGACGTGAAACACGTCAGAAAATGTTGGCTTCCACAACGGATAAAACCTTGCTGGCGAGTGGTAAGTGCGCAGCCCGTGCTGTGGAAAGAAAGGGAGGAGCGACAGAGTGTGAAGTACAACAATGCGAGGCGAAATCGCCAACTCTGTTGAGACGCTTGTTTAAATCATCTTTGAGTTGGCACAACAAGCTAGGCGTTTATTTACTCGGTTTCTTGTTGTTGCTCACCCTCACGGGTATGTGTTTGCGTCCGCCGCTCTTGGTGGCCCTTGCCACGCTGAAACATCGACCTTTGCCGCTCACACACGAGGACAATCCCAATCCGTGGTGGGACAATCTGCGTATGATACGCTATGACCAGTGGCACAATCGCTGGTTGCTGCAAACTCCATTCGGTTTTTTCACCACACCCGATCTCCACACCGCTCCCACAAAACTCTTTCACGAACCTCCCGTAGGATTTATGGGCACCAATGTGTTGCAACAAGAAGATGCAGACCATTGGATAGCCGGTTCTTTCAGTGGACTCTATCGTTGGGATGCACGCACTGGCGAGAGTTGGAATCTCTACACCGGACAGCGGTATGTGGCACCGAAGCATCAGGGAATTCCCGATTTCACTTATTCCGTTTCGGGTTATTCCAAAGATTTGTCGGCACGTCCTGTGGTTTTTGACTATAACCGCGGAGCTGAATATGCGCTCGGTGGTGCCCAAAAAGTGGCAGTGATTGACGATGAACAAGAGTCCGTGTGCTATGAACGAGCGGATTTCAGCGAAATGCCCGAACAAGTGCAAGATGGGCGTTTGTCGCTGTGGAGAGTAGCTCTGGAAACGCACACAGGTCGCATTTATACGTTTCTTCCCAACATTATCATCCAACTTTTCATCTTCCTCTCTGGCACCTTTTTGCTCACCGTGCTCATCTCTGGCTACATCGTTTGGCGGAAACTCCATCGTTTTGCAAAGTCAAGGTGAAAATATAGAGGGGAAAATAGCGCAAATTCGTTTTTTATTCCGTAACTTTGTGGCAAAGAACACGATTGGGCTTTGAGTGCCGTCTATGGAAATCTATTTTAGAACAGACACTCAAATGCTACCTCTCTACTCATCACACTTCAACATCCTCAAGTATGTCTTTATTCTTAGCTTGCAGTTTGCTTTTCAGCCTTGGCGCATCAGCGCAAACGGCACCTGCTTCCAGTGACCATATGCCAGGATTCGCCTACAACCTTAAGGTGAAAGCTCCGCTCGGCACTGAATGGCAAATCCAACTCAGGTGGCACTCAACAAAGAGCGCCCTCACGCTTGGTTTTTCTCTTTTGCTAATGAGCAAGAAGCCCTTAGGGTGCTGCCCGAAGCCTCTTCATTTTATCAGAGTTTGAACGGCGAATGGAGTTTCCACTGGGTGGGAAATCCCGAAGAGCGTCCGCTAGAATTTTATAAACCCAACTACAACATCAGCGGTTGGGACAAGGTGCAAGTGCCGATGAACTGGAACATCGTGGGCATTCAGAAAGACGGCACACAGAAGTATGGTATGCCTATTTATAGTAACCAGCGTGTGATTTTCCAACACGAGGTGGCTGTGGGCGACTGGAAAAAGGGTGTGATGCGTGAACCCAACAAAGATTGGCTCACCTATAAGAACCGCAACGAAGTGGGTTCGTATCGTCGCACCTTCACTCTTCCTCAAAATTGGGAGGGTCGTGAAGTATATCTCAACTTCGATGGGGTAGACTCTTTCTTCTATCTTTACATCAACGGAAAATATGTGGGTTTCTCTAAGAACTCTCGCAACTTGGCTTCGTTTGACATCTCTCCCTATTTGGTGAAAGGTGAAAACGTGCTTGCCGTAGAGGTATATCGCAACAATGATGGTTCTTTCTTGGAGAGCCAAGATATGTTCCGCCTGCCTGGTATCTTCCGCAACGTAGGTTTGGTGGCGAAACCCAAAGTGCAAGTGCGCGATGTGGTGGCTATCCCCGACTTTGATGCTTCGTTGGTGAATGCTTCGCTCGACATCAAAGCTTCTCTGAACAATCTCTCCACGAAAAACCTCAAAGGTTTGCGTGTGCGCTATCGCCTTTTCGAAAAAGAACTCTATGGCGAGGGCACTACTCCCGTGGCAGGTGTGAGTGCAGAAACAGCCCCCGTGGAAGTGCGCAAAGGAAACGAAGTTACTGCAAGTGTGAAATTGCAAGCTGGTGCGCTTGTGAAGAAATGGAGTGCAGAAGCCCCTTGGCGTTATGTGTTGGTGGGCGAACTGGTGGATGCCAAAGACAATGTGCTCGAGACCTTCTCTACCATCGTTGGTTTCCGCAAGATTGAAATCAAACAGACCGCTGCGCAAGACGACGAATTTGGCAAGGCTGGACGTTACTATTATCTCAATGGCAAACCCATCAAGATGAAGGGTGTGAACCGCCACGAAACAAACCCCGAACGCGGACACGCTATTACGCGTGAGCAAATGGAGAAAGAAGTGATGTTGATGAAGCGCGGTAACATCAACCACGTGCGCAACAGCCACTATAGCAACGACCCCTATTGGTATTATCTTGCCGACAAATATGGTATTTATCTCGAAGATGAATGTAACATCGAGAGTCACGAATACTACTATGGCAAGGAGTCTTTGAGTCACGTTCCCGAATTTCGCGATCACCACGTGTCGCGCAACCTCGAATGGTGCACGCCACAGTGAACCATCCTTCTGTGTGCATTTGGAGTTTGGGAAACGAAGCAGGTCCTGGAGACAACTTTGTGGAAGCCTACAAGGCTATCAAGGCTTTCGATACGAGTCGCCTGTGCAATATGAGCGCAACAACGATATCGTGGATGTGGGTTCTAACCAATATCCTTCTATCGGCTGGATGAACTATGCCGTGCAAGGCACAGACAAGGGCATCAAATATCCGTTCCACGTGTCGGAATATGCTCACTCTATGGGTAATGCTGTGGGCAACTTGGTGGACTACTGGAAAGCGATGGAGAGTACCAACTACTTTATGGGTGGTGCTATCTGGGACTGGGTAGACCAAGCAATGTATAACTACACTCCCGATGGCACTCGCTATTGGGCGTATGGTGGTGACTTTGGCGACAAACCCAACGACGGTATGTTCTGCATGAATGGCGTGATGCGTCCTGACCTCACCCCCAAAGGACAGTATTTTGAAGTCAAAAAGGTATATCAAAATGTGGACGTCCGTGGCGTGAATGCTGAAAAGGGACTCATTGAAATCTTCAATAAGAACTATTTCACAGACCTCTCTGGCTATGACATCCGTTGGACGCTCTATGCAGATGGACAACCGGTTGAGACGCTCTCCAACCAACCTCTCTCTTCTACACGACTCACACTCGGTGCTCGCGAACGTCAGACTTATCAACTCGACTTCAAGGGCTACGCATTCGATCCTGCTAAGGAATACTTCCTCAAAGTGCAATTCCTCCAAGCTGAAAAGAAACCTTGGGCTGAGAAGGGCTATGTGCAGATGGAAGAACAAATCGCTGTGAAGCCTGCTGCAGCACAACCTGCTATGGCTAGTGTGGCGAAGGGGCGTGTGGCTGCTCCTGTGGTGGAAGGCAATTTGATCCGCGTGAAAGGACAAGGCTACGAACTCACCTTCGATAAGAACACTGGTGGTTTATATGCTGCTACTTACAATGGAGCAACTGTGATCGAACCAGGACATGGTCCTCGTTTGGATGCCTTCCGTGCGCGCACGGACAACGACAACTGGATGGACGCTAAGTGGCCTAAGCTCGGTCTTCACAATTTGCACCACAAGACACTCGCCTTTGCACAAAATGTGACCAAGGAAGGCAATCTCCAACTCATCTTCACCGTGGAAAGTCAAGCACCTTATGGAGGGGTAGACAACTATTCTAACCGCGACCGTGAGAAAGACGAGGTGTATAAGATTGTAGATGACAAGTCTAAGCCTTTCGGACCTAATGACTTCAAGTTTACCACGCACCAAATCTATACCATCTATGCCGATGGTAGCGTGGAACTAGAGAGTGCCATCTCTTCAAACATGCCAAAGGTGAAATTGCCCCGTTTGGGTTATGCCTTTGAAATGCCTAAGGATTACTGCAACTTCACTTATTATGGTCGCGGACCAGTCAATAACTATGCCGACCGTAAGACCGGACAGTTCATTGAACGTCACCAAGGTGTTGTGGGCGAACAAGACATTATGCTCCCCAAACCTCAATCGATGGGTAACCGCGAGGATGTGCGCTGGTGTGCACTCACCAACGAAGCCGGACAAGGTGTAGCCTTCGTGGCGAATGGCACCATGAGTGCTTCGGCTCTGCCTTGGAGTCATCTCCAACTCATGGGAGCTGCTCACCCCTATCAGTTGCCAACTTCCGATGCTACCTACGTCCATCTCGACACTAAGGTAGCTGGACTCGGAGGAAATAGCTGCGGACAAGGTGGACCTCTCTCTCACGACTGCGTAGATGGTCGCGCTTATCGTTTCGGATTCGTGATGCGTCCAGTGACGAACGACAATCTCACTACATCTGTTAAGGTGACACCTGCGGGACAAGAGCCCATCAGTGTGACTCGTAGCACTGTTGGAGAAGTAAGCATCAATGCTCCAGAAACTAACCGCACTATGCTTTACACCATCAATGGTGGAAAGGCGCAAGTGTATAAAGCGCCCTTCAATCTGCGCGATGGCGGTACCATCAAGGCTTGGTTCAAGGATAATGCAAAACTCTCTGTGGAACAAACTTTCGCAAAGATAGAGGATGTTCCCCTCAGTGTGGTGTTTGTTTCTAGTCAAGAAACTGGAAGTCATGATGCCGATTTGATGGTCGACCAAGACACCGACACCTTCTGGCACACGATGTATTCCGTGACCGTGGCGAAATTTCCTCACTGGGTAGACTTCGATGCGTCTGCTGTGAAGACGATGAAGGGTTTTGTCTATGTGCCTCGTCAAAATGGTGACAATGGTCTCATCAAAGACTATGAAGTCTATGTCAGCGATGACGGCACCAACTGGGGAGAACCCGTGGTAAAGGGTAGTTTCCCCAATAGTAGAGCCGACCAACGTGTGATGTTTGCGCAACCCGTGAAAGCGCGCTACATTCGTTTCAAAGCACTCAATAGTTTGAACGGACAAGACTACGCTGCTGCGGCAGAATTCCGTCTCTTGGCTGAATAATCCCAGATTGGCTTATAAACTTAAAAGCATCAACTTCTTTCACGCTGTGTGAGGAGTTGATGCTTCTCTTTTTCAGACAATACGATGTTTTATTGGGTGTGTGTATTTTTGGGGTATTGTATTCCTCGTTTGCGAGTGAGTCCAAAAGTAAGGAGATGCTGTAAAATCAAGTTTTACAACATCTCCTTTTACCCTTTAAACCCACATCGGTCATTAGACCGTTATGGTACGGATCGATTTGGGGTGAAGGAAGTGTGCTAGTTGCGCACTACTTTCGCTCTGAACACTTGTCCATTGTGGACAATGCGCACAAGGAGAAGCGATGAGCGGTGTGAAAGACGGAAGGTGCAGGAAGATTGTTGCATAACTTCTCGTTGCACCACTTGTCCATTGAGGGTGATAATCTCAACAACAGAGGTTGCGGGAGCATCAATGTGGAGCAGATCTCCTTCCCAACGACAAGTAGGAGTTAGTTGCTCTGTTGTTGTTCTGGAAATACTTGTGGGAATCGGTGCATCCTGCACGATTTTCACAACTTCTCTCATCTTTTTCCCTGATTGAGGAAGGGTGAAATAAACTTCCAACTCAGCTGTTCGTGCTTTTTCTTCTTGGTTTGCATCGACAATGAGATGAATAGTCGTTTTTCCCTTGCCTTGCCATAAAGTGCTGCTGAACCAGTTGGATGGAGTTTGGAGAGAAAAATTATCGGGAACGTCAATCGTTAGCGACACCGTGTTACCTTTGGCATCAACATGAATTTCGCGTGGAGAAATTTCCCATTTGCTTTCCTCTTTGGGAGGTTGCACCGGTTCGGGCTTCTTTGGCTCTTCCGGTTTCTTTGGTTCTTCGGGTTTTGGAAGAATCGGTTTGGGCTCGGGCTTCTTTGGTTCTTCCGGTTTCTTTGGTTCTTCGGGCTTAGGAACAACCGGTTTGGGTTCGGGCTTCTTGGGTTCTACCGGTTTCTTTGGCTCTTCGGGTTTAGGAAGAATCGGTTTAGGCTCAGGCTTCTTCGGTTCTTCGGGTTTCTTCGGCTCTTCGGGTTTAGGAAGAATCGGTTTAGGCTCGGGCTTGGGTTGTGGTGCGGCTGGCTCCTGCACGATTTTTCACGACTTCTCTCATCTTTTTTTCCTGATTGAGGAAGGGTGAAATAAACTTCCAACTCGGCCGTGCGCTCTTTTTTTCTTCTTGGTTTGCATCGACAATGAGCTGAATGGTCGTTTTTCCCTTGCCTTGCCACAATGTACTGCTAAACCAGTTGGCTGGAGTTTGGAGAGAAAAATTATCGGGAACGTCAATCGTTAGCGACACCGTATTGCCTTTGGCATCAACATGAATTTCGCGCGGAGAAATTTCCCATTTGCTTTCCTCCTTGGGAGGTTGCACCGGTTCGGGCTTCTTTGGCTCTTCGGGTTTCTTTGGTTCTACCGGTTTCTTTGGCTCTTCGGGCTTAGGAACAACCGGTTTAGGTTCTGGCTTCTTTGGTTCTACCGGTTTCTTTGGTTCTTCGGGCTTTGGAACAACCGGTTTAGGTTCGGGCTTCTTGGGTTCTTCCGGTTTCTTTGGCTCTGGCTTCGGTTGAACAGGTTCTGGCTTGGGTTGCGGATTGGGAGCAGTGCCTTGTTGAGTCACGGTGTAGTTTATGATAGTTGGTTCTCCGTCCCCCACAAGTTCAAAGCGAAGATGCCCCACTCGCGACTCCTTTTGAGAATTCGCTCCAACCGTGATGCGGAAATCTCTACTTTTATATCCATTCGGTAAATCGGTGGTGAGCCACGCTGCGTCACTGGTCACCCAATAAGCAGCTGTGGTGGTCATCTTCACCTCTATGGTTTGAGCGCGTGAGTCGGGATTCCATACCGCAGGTGAAAAACTTATGCTTGTTTGAGACTCGCTAAACTGAGCCACGATGGGCATACGCTCACGCAGCATGCGCACATTATCTTCCGTGGCAGAACCCAATACGACTCCGTTCCACACACTTTGAGGACCTGAGAATATAGGCACTTGTCCTCCCACGTTGTCGGCTGGTCCCGACATCACCGTGCGATATTTTGGACGGCTTGCACCAACGGCATATTCGTGCTTGCCGTGATCGACTTGTTCACGCGAATGTTGACAACCAATGTTGTGTCCTGCTTCGTGAGCTGCTGTGTAACTCGTGGCTGCCATAGAAGCTCGCACAGAGGAGAAACCGGCATCAATGCTCTTTGCCTCCTGCGTTGCCAATCCCGAAGCTCCATCGTTGATGGGTTCGGAAAGCAAAACCACAAGGTCGCCTTTCACGGCATCTCTTCTTCGGCGCACTTCTGCGTGTGCTGAAATGAGTCCCAAACCTTGGTTGATGCTCTGCGCACGTTCTGCAATCTCCATATGACCTGCTAGGCGGAAACGGCCGTTGACGTGAGAGTTGCGCAACACTGAATTGATGGAATCCACCACTTCTTGCGCATATTTTGCCATTCCTCCGCGTCGTTCTGCCACCGCTTTGCCCGAAGGATCGAAGACCACGAAATAGTCAATGATGGGAGCACTGGAGTTTGGAGTGTCGGCCGCAGCAGTCTTGCGAACAGCAATGTGTTGCGTTCGAGAGAGCTTGGTCTGTGCTGAAGCATTGGTGAATGAGCCTGTGAAGAAGAGAGAAAAGAATAGGCTCAAACAGCAATAAGTGATAACTTTCTCTTTGATAAAGGCGGTGCGGAGAGAAGTATACGACTTTTCATTTGAATGTTAGCCAAGAAGTCGATGAATAAAATGATAGAAGGAAGATAGAAGAAGAGGAGGGGAGTGAGTTAAGCCAAAGTCCACCCCTGACTTGTCTTGCACACCAGACCTTCTGTTTGTAAGTCGCCCAAGATGCGCGAGAGCGATGGACGGAGCACCCCTAAACCTTGTGCAGCAGATTGCACACTCGACAGCGGTTGATGGTCGCGCAAATAGTCGAGAACGCGGGAACGCAGGTTTTGCAGAGCAAAAGCACGGAGTTTTTTGCTCAAAAACTGAGTGCGGTCGGAAATATCGCAGAGAAATCTGCGCATCACCTTGGGTTGCTGCATCATAAAGTCGAAAAACGCTTCCTTGTTCACCACACAAATTTTGCATTCCGTAGTGGCTTCCACCGAAACAGGAAATGTGTTTTCAGTGCCAAAGACAAAAGCTGAGGCCAGGAGCATCGGTGCTTCGAGAAGGTCGAGCGTGAAATCGCGCCCTTCTTGTGCCATTTGTGTGCGCACCACCCCTTGAATGAGGAAGAAAATGGAGCGCACAGCCGTGCCTTGCGCCACAATCCGATCACCAGGAGCGAAGGTTTCGAAGCGGTGTGGCACTTGTGCGAGCCAATCTTGAAGTGATGCCGGAGAGCAGTCCGAAAAAATGGGAACTTGCTGGAGTGCGCTATACATATATTTAAATTTTTCAGCTCAAAGAATAGCCCAAATGGGATGTTGTTCAGTGGAGTCAGGAAGAAGAGCAAAGCCTTCGTATTCAAAGGATTGCCAATCTTCGGTCTTCGCAACTCGCTGAGTGATGAGGTGTCGCGCCAAAGCACCGCGCATCATTTTGGCATACACCACCACCGTCTTGAGTTTTCCGTCTTTCATCACTTGAAATTCAGGCATAATAACCTGCACTTCTTTCGTGATGCGCTTCCAGTCGAAGAGCGATTTCATTTCTCCACTTGCCAGAAAGAAGAGAACACCGTCGTCTGCTTTCACCGCATCGAGGAGCACATCGGTGAGCCGTGTGCGCCAGAATTGGAACATCGTTTTTCCATCGTGGTCAGGCAACACCACATTCCCCTCCAGACGATAATTTTTGATGCCATCGAGCGGTCGCGTCAATCCGTAGAGGAAAGACGTCATCCACAAATGTTGTTGCGCATAAGCAAAGTCTTCGGGAGAAAAATCGCCTGCGCGGAGGTGACGATAAGCCATTCCCGTGTAGGAAAGCACCGCAGCTTGCGGAGTGAGTGCTGGGAAATCTGTGTAGCGTTGCTTATTGAGTGCAGCCAATTGCGGATTTATTTTGAGCAACTGTGCCAATTCCTCAGTCGAGAGTTCAGCCATTTGCGCAGCGTTGTGTTCCGCTTCAGCTAAAAATCGAGGAGAGGAGAGCGAGGGTGCGGCAACAACTGGCTCATCCGTCATATCTTTTGCCGGAGAAAGCAGGATTTGCATAGTGTTTGTTGATTATTCGGGATAAACCAAGCGTTCGGGAGAGATTTTGGTGAGTACTTCGTCGAGATATTTTCGTGCTTCCCATCGCGCCATGTTGAGATCCATGAGTTGATAGTTACCGCAGTCGCGAGGTGTGGCACCTGGAATCTCACCTTCAAAGTTGGCAATAAATTCGTAGGTTTCTACGAGCAAAGGCAACACATCTTCAGAAGTGAGGTCGCCGCGGAGGATGAGATAATTGCCAGTCATACAACCCATTGGTCCCCAATAAATCACGCGTTCCGCCCAAGTGGGGTGATTGCGGAGGAAAGTTGCGGCCAAATGTTCCATCGTGTGGATGGCATTGACGTGCAGTGCTGGTTCGCGGTTAGGAGCTTTCATGCGCACATCGAAGGTGGTCACGATTTCTCCGCCGACAGCGTCTTGGCGACTCACATAAACTCCGCGATGCAAGGTGAGGTGATTTACAGTAAAGGAAGGAATCTTTTTCATTGTCAAAATAGTTGGAGAATAGAAGTTAGATGTTAGAGATTAGACGTTAGAGGGCTAGAAGTTCTAGATATTCTAGAAGAACAAACGTCTAATCTCTAACTTCTAACGTCTAGCGTCTAATGTCTAGCCTCTAATCTCTAAAATAAAATGTTTGGTGATGTCGAAGGAGCGGTGCGCCATTTCCGACCAAAAGTTCTCGTATTGCGCCCAATGTTCGTCCACACCCGGCGTGTCGCTAATGATGCGGAAACTCACAAAAGGCACATTGTGGAGATGACACACTTGAGCAATAGCTGCACTCTCCATGTCCACAGCCAAACCATCGGGAAATTGCGCTTTGATGTCCGCCAAAATAGCGTGGTCAGTGATGAATTTATCGCCCGTGCAAATCAGACCGCAGTGAATCTTCGTGGTAATAGCATCATCTTTCGCCATTTTTTCTGCCACTGCCAAAAGATGTTCAGCACCAGCAAAGCGCGCAGGCAAACCCTGCACCTGACCATAAAGATTGCCTTCGCCGCACCACACGTCGTGATAAGTCGTTTCTGCACCCACCACCACGTCCATCACGCCCAATTGATCGTCAATGCCACCAGCACAACCCGAATTAACGATGGCTTCAGGCGAAAAACGCGCAATCAGTTGCGTAGCTCCAATCGCAGCATTCACCTTGCCAATGCCACATTGCATCAGCACAATATCGTGTTGCGCCAACTTTCCCGTTGTATAGGTGCGACCATCAACCAAAATGTCTTCACGCTGCTCCAGCAAAGCCGCTATTTGCGCGTGTTCTTCAGACATTGCCGTGATAATTCCTAGTTTCATAAAGTTCTTGTCGTTGATTTCTCTTGCAAAGATAGTGTGTTTTGTCCACTTTTCCGTAACTTTGCGCATATAAGTACAGAAAGGAAGGTCTTTCCTCCCATAATCAGCGAGTTGTAACAATCATTTGCACTGAAAATCGCGCCTACATCATTGCTAAAATCCATTTTCCAAAAAGATATGAAACAATTCTTCCAGCGTTATCGCTTAGATCTGCTCTTCGTCTTAGGCTTCATGCTCCTGAGTTGGGCTTATTTCTTCACTCCGCTCAAAGAACACCTCGTGCTTGGTGGTCACGACACCGTGGCTGGCATGTGGCAAAGCCGCGAACAAGCCCCGATGCTCGATGCCACTGGCGAAAAAAGTTGGTGGAGCAACGGCATCTTCTCGGGAATGCCCAACTATCAGATTTCGCCGACCTATGGTTCGTCCACCCTCTTGGGATGGATCGGCCGCATCGTCACCTTGCTCTCCACTGGTCCTTTGAGTTTTGTGTTCCTCTATCTCTTTGGATTCTACATCCTCATGCGCTCCTTGAAACAGCGTCCGCTCGTTTCCGCATTTGGCTCCATTGCTTGGGCATTTTCTAGCTATTTCTTCATCATCATCGCAGCCGGACACCTGTGGAAAGTAGCCACACTCGGTTTCATTCCTCCCACCATTGCCGGTTTGGTGCTAGCCTATCGTGGCAAATATCTCTGGGGTGCACTCGTCACCGCCTTGTTCACAGGTTTGCAACTCTATAGCAACCACCCGCAAATGACCTACTATTTCCTCTTTGTGATGCTCTTCTTGGTCATTGCCTATGGCGTGGACGCTGCGTGCAAACGCACGTGGACGCAATGGCTCAAGGCTTCCGGAGTTGTGGTTGTGGGAGGTTTGATGGGATTGTTGATGAATCTCCCCAACATGTACCACACTTGGCAATATGCCAAAGAGTCTATGCGTGGCAAGAGTGAACTCACCTTTGCTCCGTCTAAAATCTCTAAGGCTGCCGCAGCTGCTGCCACTCAAACTGGAGCAAGCGGAGCCGACAATGCCGAAGGCACTGCCCGCGCCACCAGCGGACTCGACCGCGACTACATCACACAGTGGAGTTATGGCATCGATGAAACACTCACTTTGATGATTGCCAACTTCAAAGGTGGTGGTTCGGCCAGCATCCAACAACTAGAAAATGGCGACAAATACAAAGGGTATGAAGAAACCTTCCAATATGCCGGACAACTTCAACAGTCTGTGGGGAATAGTGCCTCTTTACCCGGCATCAATCAGTATTGGGGAAATCAACCCTTCACCGTAGGACCCGTCTATGTGGGAGCCATCATCTGTTTCTTGTTCCTCTTGAGCCTTGGCTTTGTGCGCGGTCCCATGAAATGGGGGCTCCTCGCAGCGACTGTTCTCTCTTTGCTCTTTGCTTGGGGCAAAAACTTGATGCCTGTCACGGATTTCTTCATCGACCACTTGCCGATGTATGCCAAATTCCGCACCGTTTCCTCCGCTCTCGTAGTGGCAGAATTCACCATTCCTCTGCTTGCCATCTTGGCGTTGTCTGAGGTGGTTCGCCGTCCTGAAGACTTGTTGAAGACGCGTCGCGGACAATACTCCTTCCTTTTCGCTGGTGTGTTCTCCGCAGGGCTGTGTTTGCTCTTCGCCCTTGCGCCCGATATGAGCCAACTCTTGTCGGAAGGTGACAAAGAAGTGTTCAATCAACTCCAATCTATGGGTGCGCCTGCCGATTTCGTCAATGGTTATCGTGCTGCCGTCACCACGCTCCATGGATCTATGCTCTCGTCCGATGCGTGGCGTTCGTTCTTCCTCATTGCCATTGCCATCCTTGGCGTTTTCGCCTATGCCAAATATCCCAAACAGGTTCCAGCTTCAGCCCTCGTAGGCGTATTGTTGGTGCTCACTCTAGGCGATATGTGGTCGGTCAATAAGCGTTACCTCAACAACGATAGTTTTTCCGAAGCTCAGACCGTAGAGGAAGGATTGAAAAAGACCCCTGCCGACGAAACGATTCTTCGCGATAAATCATTAGACTATCGCGTGCTTAATCTCGCAGGAGGTAGCCCATTCAACGAAACGAGCAACCAAACGGCCTATTGGCACAAATCTGTCGGTGGCTATCACGCGGCTAAGCTCCATCGCTATCAAGATCTCATCGATGCCTATCTCAATGCAGAGTGTGTGGCACTCAATCAAGCCGTTCAACAAAGCTACTCTGCCCTCCAAGCCGATAGCTTGCACTGGGCTGCACGTGGCATCCATTCGCAAGACGACCTCTTGAAAGCCGTCAACCAAGGTTTGCGCACCGACTCTCTGGCGCCCGTGCTCAATATGCTCAACACGAAGTGGATGATTCTTGCGGGTGGTCAATTAGCTCTCGAAAACCCCGCAGCCAATGGTAATGCGTGGTTCGTAGACCGCCTAGACTTTGTGCCTAATGCCGATGCCGAACTCAAAGCGCTTGCCCACACCGATCTCAAACACGCTGCTGTGGCTGACGAACGCTTCAAAACTGCGTTGCAAACCTCAACATTAGGCAAGGGTACGGTCAAACTTACGCACTATCAGCCCAACGAACTCCGCTACACTGTGCAGAGTGACAAGGGTGGTGTAGTGGCACTCTCCGAAATCTACTATCCAGGTTGGACAGCCACCCTCGATGGTCAAGACATCCCTGTGGGTCGTGTGAACTATGTGTTGCGCGCGGTCAAAGTGCCTGCTGGTCAGCACACCCTCGTGCTCACTTTCCGTCCATCTTCTGTGAGCACCACAGAAATCATTGCCTACATCACGCTCGCTCTCTTGGCACTCGGCTTTACCTTCGCCCTTTGGCTGCAGGTCCGCAAGCCGCAGACGCTCTCTACTGATGCTCCTCAGGCAGCGTAGAAACAAGCTTAGTTCTTATTTGAGTTTTACTGCTCACCATTCAAACACCCATTTGTGTTGTATTACAGCGCAAATGGGTGTCCGTTTTTTGTGGTATGCTTACTAAGGTTTCAACCTAAAATAATGAAACATTCTTGGTAATATCACAAAATACCGTCTTTAATATGTTTGTTTTGTTTGGTTCAGGTTGCAAAAATGGGGGGGGGTAGCGCGGAAAACGAGAGAATTTGTAGGAAAAAATTATCTTTTTCCACTTTTTTGTTTGGTTAGTTCAGTGATAAAGTTTACATTTGCGATGTAAATGTTGTGACCAATGAGCAAGATGATTTCACATTAATGGTAAAAATGTAGATATGTCTATTGTTGGATTCTGTATCTTTATGAAAGAATTAAAATGATTTGGGACAAACGATAGAGTAATTTCTTGCTCAACAACACCTTATCATCAAGAAATTTCTAACCGCTTAAAGAAAGCATATGAACAAATTTCTCCTCACCCTTTTGGGACTTTTTATGGTAGCCTGCTATGGCTCTGCGCAAAGTTTCGACCAAGTGCACAAGAAAGGAAAATTCTACCTTGCAGTAGACGAGTACTATCTCTTGGACAATAATCCTCGTTTTGGTCAAGGAGCCACAACTGCGGCTGCACTCACGCTTGGCTATACCCTCACTCCACACTTTGGTTTGGAACTCTCGGGTGCATCTCTTGGCTACGAATGGAAAAACAATCCTCGCTACTTGTCGCTCGATTTTAAGCATTACTCTCTCACGAAGGACAGAGTGCGTGTTCTCACCTCTGTTGGTTTGTCTTTAGTGCAAGGTCAGACTAATCTCGGCAAAGATTATCTCGAACCTGCACTCAATTTAGATGCTAGCCTTCAATATCTTTGCACAAAGAATTCGTATGTTGGCTTGAATTTCCGTAAAATGTCTGGGGCTTCGGGTGTCAATATGACGATGATGGGTGTTTCCTTTGGTGGTTACTTTTAACCGAAATCGGTCATTAGATTCTGAACTGATTTCATTGGCTTGTTGAGTAGATGGTTGGTTGTGAGTTCGAAGGCGTAGCGGGCTACGTCGAGAACGAGCAACAAGATGCCAATAAGAAAATGAAAGATGCCAGGAAGTTATCTTCTCTATAACGAATTGCACTATAACGGTCTGATGACCGATTTGGGTTTAATCCCCAGTTTGTATCATCTTGAGGAGCATTCCCTTCAAGAACATACTTGCTGCATCTCTGCGTGATTGTTTCTAATCTCGCAGAGATGTTTTTTGTTGTGACACTTGCAAAACGACTTTATTCACTTCTCTTTCTTCCTTCTTTTCTCCTCCTTACTTTCTTCGCGCGCGCGTGCGCGCACTACAAGAGTTTTGTTTTTTTGCTGTCACAAGTGTCACAGTAGATGGAGTTGATAGCACTTCCTCATCCCTAAAAACAACGTATCGTTTTGCCGAAAACAACGTGTCATTTTACTGAAAACGACGTATCGTTTTGTTGAAAAGAACGTGTCATTTTGTGCTGGATAAAGACTGATTGTGTCTCACCGCTGTGACACTTGTGACAGCAAAAAGATGAAAACTCCTGTACTGCGCGTACGCGTTACGTGCGTGCGCGCGAGAAAGTCTTTCGGAAAAAATGGGGGTGGAACGCCAAACAATGTTGCACCAAAGTGTCAAAGTTGTTTTGGGGAGAATTACATCAAAAAAGGTGACGCTAATCGGGTTGGACAAGCATTATGCTTTTTATTGTTGCTCTCAAACTTGTCTGATAGCTAAAATATCTTCATATTAGATGGAATTGAAAGTCTATCTCTCAAAATAGTAGGTATTCAAAATGGATTCTGCAGTTTTTCGCTGATTTTTCACTCTTTCCCCTATTATCTACCCCTATATATTTGTAGGGCAGTGGAACATCGGATACAAACAACAGTGTTATTCGCGTATGGACACAAAAAATGGGATACCACTGTATCCCAACCTTGTTAACCTTAAATCTAATACTATGAAAAACACGATGCAAAGATAATGGTTCTCCTATTAAATTCCAAACTTTCTCCCAATTATTTTGAGAAAAAAGTGAGTGCTTGTTCGTTTTTCCTACTTTAATGCTCATTAAAAAGGAAAAATCGCACAATATATTGCGCGATTTTTGACGATTTAGAAATTAGTGTGAGTGATGTTTGCTCAATAGTTGAAGGTGCTGCTACCCATAAATTCTCGTAAGAGGGAGGTGGGAGGTACGGCATCGAGCGGCATCGGGGTGAAATAAGAAATGAATTTGCGTAAGCGGTAGGCTTCGGAGTATTCTTCTGCACTTTCGGGCACCATCTCTAGGAGGGGAAGAGCTTGTGCACGGAGGGCCGCAAGTTCGTAGATGAGTGCGGTGTTGAACATCGTGTCGGCTTGTTCCTGGAAGGGGAATATCCATTTTTCTTCGCCTGCGGTGACGGATGCGCAACGACGAATTACCTCTTGCGGATGGTAGCCACGATATTTGTAGTCGCGACAAATGCGGCGGAGCAAGCGACTGTCGCTCGTGGGGATGTAGTTGTGGTCGTCGAGCATAATGGTGGTGAGTGCCGAAGCATAGATTTTGTATTTTGCTGCGGCTGGTATTTTCTCACTCATACGTGGGTTGAGGGCGTGGTTGCCTTCGAGAATGAGGATGGTTTCGGGTTGTAGGCGCAAGAATTTTCCGCTAGGACGACTTTTGCCCGAGGGGAAATCGAAGACGGGGAGTTCTACTTCGTGCCCCGCTAGGAGTTGCGACATTTGGTTGTTGAAGAGCGGGAGATCTACAGCTTCGATGGTTTCAAAGTCGTAGTCGCCGTTTTCGTCAAGGGGTGTGGCTTCGCGATCCACAAAGTAGTTGTCGAGCGAGATGCTCACGGGACGTTTGCCGCAGGCGCGGAGTTGCACGGAAAGGCGTTTGCTGAAGGTGGTTTTTCCCGAAGAGGAGGGGCCAGCAATGAGAACCACTTTGATGTGGTCGTTTGTGGCGATGTGGTCGGCAATTTTTGCAATTTGTTTTTCTTGCAAAGCTTCTGCCACATTGACCAAATCGTTGGTGGCACCAGCACGAATGGCTTTTGTTGAGTTCGCCCACGGTGGTGCATCCAAGGATTTCTTGTCGGCGGTGTTGCTCTTTGGAAAACATCGAACATTTGTTGCTGTTCGGTCATGGGGCGCAGTTGCTGCGGCTGTTTGGGATCGGGCACGCGGATGAGGAGTCCTTCTCCATAGGTGACGAGGTCGAAGAGGGAGAGTTGGCCGGTGCGGAGGAGGAGTGCGCTATAAAAATAGTCGACAGTGTCGTCGAGGATGTAGTAGTGGGTGTAGAGATCGCCGATGCTCTCGAGAAGTTGTACCTTGCGTGTGAGTCCTTGTTGGCGGAACACTTCGATGGCTTCTGTGGTGTGTGCAGTGACTCGGCGGAAGGGAATGTTGGCGTCTACGATTTCTACCATCCGTTGGCGCAGTTGTGCAGCAATTTCGGGAGTGACTCCTCCTTCGACTTCGAGATGACAGTAGTATCCTCCGGCAACAGGGGTGCCGATGCGGAGGTTGGAGCCAGGGAAGAGGTCGCGTGTGGCTTTGTAGAGCACGAAAAAGAGGCTTCGTGTGTAGGTGCGCAGTCCAGAGAGGGAAGTGAGGTTGAGAAATTCTAGGTCGCGCGAGTCGTTGATGGTGTAGTGAAGACCTTCCACGCGGTTGTTGACTTTGCAACTAGTGATGCAGCAAGTTTCTTGCAGGCCGATGAGGGGATATATTTCTTCGAGCGTCGCTCCCTTGGGGACTTCGTGATATTGGCCTGTGTTTTTGCAGAAAATTTTGATGAGTTTCATAAAGAGAAAAGACGCTAGAGATTAGATGTTAGAGATTAGACGTTAGACGTTAGAGGGACGCTCCCTCTTTTTTATCCGTCAATAAAAGACATTAAAAAGTAGTTCCTGTCACGAGGGTGGAGGAGCTACTTTCTAATGAGAGAAGATTAGTGTTTATTCTTCTCCCTTGAAGAGAGGATCCCAAGCAGGGAGGAGTGTGGGTTTTTGTTCGAGGAGTTTGAGGGTAGCTGCGGGAACATATTTTTTCTGCACCACAAGGCGGAAGGTGTATTCGTCGAACCATTTGTCGGTCATCACCAAATGTCCTGCAACTCCTGTGGTGGGTCCCCACGAGTTTTCTACTTTCCACTTCAAGGGGTTGCCATTTTTGTCGAGGTCAACCGCACAGAGTGTCATAGCGTGGCTAGAGGCTGACGCAAAGGTTTGGATGCGCTCCGCCTTGTTCATTGGGAAAGTGGTGTTGAAGAGGTCTTCGTAGTCGAAATTTTCCATCGACAAAAGTCCCGTTTTGCGGTCATAGAATTTGCCTACATCGCAAGAATAATACATACGTGTACTGTCTTTGATGCTAGCGATGGCCATTTGTTTGATTTCTTCCATGGGAAGATTGAGGAAGGTCCAATTGTGGCCGTCGTAGGTGTGGCGGTCGAGATCGATGGCATATGTTTTGTGGTAAGGACGAGAAGGATCGTTCATGAGCATCACATAGTCGCTCACCAAATTAAGCCCACATAGCGACGATAGAAGTCTTGCGGAGTGTAGGTTTCGGTGCTGATGGGACGGCCTTGTGCATCGCGTAGGGTGTAGGTGAATTGAGTGGGTGGTTCCCCAAGACAAGCCACGAGAATGCGGTAGATAGTGGCGAGTTGTTCTGCCTTGCGCGCTTCGAGTTTTTTGCCGCGTTCACCAGCAGCATAGGCTTTGCGGAGGGCAAGACCGTATTCGCGAAGCTTCAAAGCAATGACTTTGGCCATAGCACTGGTGTTGTTGGCATTGTAGCTCTCGGGCATCACTTCGGCTGGAACGACACCATACTTGCTGATGACGTCTTGCACGCCGGTGAAGGTGCCGCCGTCGCTGATGGGATTGCGGAACAACCACTCCACGGTGAGGTCGCTCATAGGTTTGTCGGCTTTGTCGATTACCGATTGCAAGAAAAGGTTAGCTTTTTCGAGTTGGTCGTAGAAAGAGTTGTAGCTTTGTGAGAACTCAAAGCGTCCGAGTTTTTGTTCGCGGATCATATGTGAGCGCATCACGTTGAGCCCAGTGAAGAGCCAGCAACGTCCGCTAGATTGTTGGTCGGTGATACCCTTTGAAGGAGCTTCGTTGGAGAAGTAAGTATCGTTGGCTTGTGCCACATTAGGACGTGCGGCAAGTGCAGACACACCAGTGGTGATGAGTGCATTTTGCAAGGCTTTGCTTGCGGGGGTGTTGGGTACGCTCTTACGGAAGTTGCTGAGCATATCGGGGGTGATGGCACCGCGTTGTGCAAAATTGGGGAGCGCAGCTGCCGACAAACAGAGGGTAAGGGCTGCACGAGAGAGAAAACGATAGGACATATTGTGTGGTTTTTAGATTACTGGGGCTAGAAGCTCTAGAGGAGCTAGAGAAACTAGAGGAACTAGAAGAGCTAGAAGAATTAGAGAAGCTAGAAAAACCAGAGACTGATTGGTCTAACGTCTAATCTCTAACTTCTAATGTCTAATCTCTAATCTCTACCCTCTATATCCATCCTTCGGCTTTGTACCAAGCAACGGCTTCGGGGACACCGCGACGCAACGGCCATTGTGGAGAGAAATCAAGGTCTTGTTGAGCAGGAGAGATGTCGCAAATCCAATTGCGTTGTCGCAATAGTTGAAATTTGTCCATGTTGAGCGTAGACATTTTTCCTGTGCATTTCGAAATCCAGGTGTTCACCTGGCATACAGCGCGGAGAAACCACACTGGAGCTTTGATATGTGCCACCCATTTCACTCCCATCTCCTGTTGCAGGAGGTCGCTGAAGGCACGGCTGTCATAGACCTCTCCATCGCTGAGGAAATAACAACGACCGCGCTCTCCACGATGAAGCGCTAGGAAACAAGCATCCACCAAATCGCGAACATAGATGAAGGTGAGGGCTTGAGGGGTATATCCCACTGCAAAATCGATGTGCTTCTTGATGCTATCCGCCATAAGGAAATAGTCCTTCTCGCGAGGACCATACACCCCCGTAGGACGAAGAGTGATGAAGTCTAATCCCTCAATAGTGGAGAGAGCTCGTTCTGCATCAAGTTTGGAACGACCATAGGCCGTGTTGGGTTGAGGCGTGTCGGCATCGGTGATGGCACGATAGCGATTGAGTCCTTGTGCAATGCTTCCATCCGATTGTTGCACGGGCGTTTCTGCCACAGCTCCCACGACAGAGAGGGAGGAAACAAAGACAAAGCGTCCCTTAAGAAGTTGTAAATCGAGCAAGGTGCGCGCCAGACGAAGTGTCCCCTCCGTGTTGGTGCGACGGAAAGCAGCTTCGTTGGGAGCTTTGGTGGCGCCAGCAGCGTGGATGACATAATCGAAAGCACCGTATGTTTCAGCGTGTGTGCTGAGTTGCTGCGTGAGCACGGCATCATTCCCCAAATCAAGTTCGATGAAATGGATGCGCGGATCGGTGAGGTATTGTTTGCTGCTCGTTTTGCGGAGCACAGCCCAGGTGTCGAACCCTAATTCGAGAGCTTTTTCAACGAGGAAAGAACCTACAAAGCCCGAGGCACCGGTGATGAGAATTTTAGCCATTGATGAATTCTTGCTAATCAACTGCTTGCACTGTGGAAATAGTGCGAAGAGGAGTTATTGGCAAAGATAATGATTTTCGACGAAACAAACAAGGTGCTTTGCCGTTGTGCTTGTTGATGGAAGAAGAAGGTGGGATGTGGGAAAAGAAAAAGGCTCACTTTTCGATGTGAAAAGTAAGCCTTAAACTTCCTTAGTCGGGGTGACTGGACTCGAACCAGCGACCTCACGCCCCCCAGACGCGTACTCTAACCAACTGAGCTACACCCCGATTCTTTGGAGGAAACAAGAAGCATTTCTGCATTTCTTGCCGTTTGCGTTTGCAAAATTACGGCGAAAAATTGGAATCTCCAAATTTAGTGCCACTTTTTTGCGGGAATTTCTCGTAAAAACAACAAAAGGAGGACTGGTAACGGCGAAATCAAAGAAGAAAGTATGCGTTTTCGTCCGTTTATTTTAACCCTGAGTGTATCATTGCGAGTGGGAGTGCAAGCGTATTATCAAAGAAATAAACTAAGAAAGAAGGACACCGCAATGAATATCCGTGCGCAGTGATTGAAAAAACATACGGGTTTTCTTGTTTTTTCTTTGTTGTTCGCGTAACTTTGCAGGAAGATAGTTCTTAATTTGGAAGGAATGGCTCCGTTTATCCCTCCAACTCACACTAGAATGTTGTACAACAATTTGATAGTGTGTGAGATAGAACGATGCTTAAAGACAATATATACAATAATAGCATATACAAATCACCATAGCATATACAATTCACCACTGATATGGAATATAATTTCAGAGACATTGAAAAGAGATGGCGTGAAACATGGGCGAAAGAAGGCACCTATCACGCAGAGACAGGAAGCGATAAGCCCAAATACTACGTACTCAATATGTTTCCTTATCCCTCGGGAGCAGGACTTCACGTTGGTCACCCCCTGGGATACATAGCTTCCGACATCTATGCACGCTATAAGCGTCAGTGCGGTTTCAATGTGCTCAACCCCATGGGTTACGATGCCTATGGTTTGCCAGCTGAGCAATATGCCATTCAGACAGGACAGCATCCTGCGGTGACTACTCAACAAAACATCACGCGCTATCGCGAACAACTCGACAAGATTGGATTCTCCTTCGATTGGGAGTCGTGAAGTGCGCACTTGCGAACCCACTTATTATAAATGGACACAATGGGCATTTGGCAAGATGTTCCAGAGTTTCTACGATAATGCAGCGCAAAAGGCACGTCCCATCAGCGAACTTGTGGCGCATTTTGAGACGAAAGGCTCAGAAGGTTTGGATGTCGCTGAGACGGAGACTTTGCAATTCACAGCTGATGAGTGGAAAGCTATGAGCGAAGTGGAGCAACAGCAAACTCTGATGAACTATCGCATTGCCTATATCGGTGAAACGATGGTGAACTGGTGTCCTGCGCTCGGCACTGTTTTAGCAAATGATGAAGTGGTGGATGGAGTTTCTGCTCGTGGCGGACATCCTGTGGTGCAACAAAAGATGAAACAATGGTGTTTGCGCGTGAGTGCTTATGCTGGTCGTATGCTCGACGGTTTGGAACAACTCGATTGGAGCGATTCGCTCAAAGAAACGCAGCGCAACTGGATTGGTCGTTCGCAGGGAACTGAAATGGAATTCCGTGTGAAAGATAGCGATTTGACTTTCACCATCTTCACCACACGCGCTGACACGATTTTCGGAGTCACCTTCATGGTGTTAGCTCCTGAAAGCGAACTTGTGGCGCAACTCACCACCGATGCTCAACGCGCTGAAGTGGAAGCCTATGTGGCTGCCACAGCAAAACGCACGGAGCGTGAGCGCATCAGCGACCGCAAGGTGAGCGGTGTGTTCTCTGGTTCCTATGCGGTAAATCCTTTCACAGGAGCCGAAATCCCTGTTTGGATTTCAGACTATGTGCTCGCAGGATACGGCACCGGTGCGATTATGGCAGTGCCGGCTCACGACAGTCGTGACTATGCTTTTGCCCGTCATTTCGACCTCTCCATCGTTCCTCTCATCGAAGGCGCCGATGTGAGCGAAGAAAGTTTTGATGCAAAAGAAGGCATTGTTTGCAATTCCCCTGCCGAAGGTGCCACTGCGCTTGATGGTTTCTCCCTCAACGGATTGACCGTAAAAGAAGCCATTGCGAAAACGAAAGCTTTCGTGACCGAGCATAAACTGGGACGCGTGAAGACCAACTATCGTTTACGCGATGCCATCTTCTCTCGCCAACGCTATTGGGGTGAACCTTTCCCCGTATATTATAAGAACGAGATGCCCTATCTTGTGCCAGAAGATTGTCTCCCCATCGAACTACCCGAAGTGACGAAGTTCTTGCCCACAGAAACTGGTGAACCTCCGCTCGGAAATGCCACAAAATGGGCTTGGGATGAGGCAAATCGCTGCGTCACCGACAATAGTCGCATCGACCATAAGACGGTGTTCCCACTCGAACTCAGCACAATGCCTGGATTTGCGGGGTCTTCAGCTTATTATCTCCGCTATATGGACCCTCACAACAACGAGGCACTAGTGGGAGAAGACGCTGTGAACTATTGGCAACAAGTGGATCTCTATGTCGGTGGTTCAGAACACGCCACTGGGCACTTGATTTATTCACGCTTTTGGAACAAATTCCTCTTCGATCTCGGCACTTGTCCCAAAGACGAACCCTATCAGAAGTTGGTGAACCAAGGTATGATTCAAGGTCGCTCCAACTTTGTGTATCGCATCAAAGACACCAACACCTTTGTGAGCCTAGGATTGAAGATCAATACGAAGTAACTCCGCTCCACGTTGATGTAAACATCGTTTCTGCTGATGTGCTCGATGTAGAAGCCTTCAAAGCCTGGCGTCCTGAATACAAAGATGCAGAGTTCATCCTTGAAGATGGCAAATACATCTGCGGATGGGCTGTCGAGAAGATGTCGAAATCAATGTTTAATGTGGTGAATCCCGATCTCATTGTTGAGAAATATGGTGCCGACACCTTGCGACTTTATGAAATGTTCCTCGGCCCCATCAATCAAAGCAAGCCTTGGGACAGCAACGGCATCGATGGATGTTTCCGCTTCTTGCGCAAGCTATGGAATCTATTCTACAAAGAGGAGCAATTCCTGCCCACAGATATTGCGCCCACAAAGGACAATCTCAAGACACTTCACAAACTCATCAAAAAGGTGACCGAAGACATCGAAGTCTTCTCCTACAACACTTCTGTTCCTGCCTTTATGATTGCAGTGGGTGAATTCGCTCAACAAAAATGCAACTCCAAGGAGGTGCTGCAAACCCTCGTTGTGCTGCTTGCACCTTTCGCTCCACACGTAGCAGAAGAATTGTGGCACGCACTCGGCAACACCACCACTGTGTGCGATGCAGTATGGCCACAATTTGATGAGTCGCATCTCAAAGAAGACACCGTGACTTTAGGTATTTCCTTCAACGGAAAGACGCGTTTCACACTCGACTTCGCCGCCGATGCTTCTAAGGAAGACATTGAAAAAGCCGCTCTCGAGTCAGAGCAAAGTGCGAAACATCTCGAAGGCAAGACCGTGGTAAAAGTTATCGTTGTGCCCGGGCGCATTGTGAACATCGTAGTCAAGTAGCATTGGTCCGCAGACGTTAGGCATTAGAGAGAGGAGTGTAGCGGTTCCCATCTCCCAAACATTCCTGTTTCTCCACACTCATCGTGGTGAATCTTCTCTCTCTAATGTCTAACGTCTAACGCCCGAGCCACGCTTGTCGTGGCGAGCATAAAAGGGTCTGTGGCCCTCTAACGTCTAATGTCTAACTTCTACCCAAGATGACTAATCTTAAAATAAACTGGAAGCTCGAAATCCAAGACCTGATTATCATCTCTCTTGGATTGTTGTGCTATTCCATAGGGTACTATTGTTTCCTCGTACCTCACCAAGTCACACCAGGAGGAACAACCGGTCTAGGATCATTGATTTTCTATGCCACTGGATGGTTCAAACCCCAATGGACATTTTTCATCGCCAATGTTATTCTACTATCCATTGCGTTGAAGGTGCTCGATTGGAAATTCTGTTTGAAAACCTTCTTTGCCATTGCCATGCTCTTCGTCTTTTTGGCCGGAGTAGAAAATGGATTGCGCTATTTGTGGGAGATAAAACCCGAACTTTTCCCTGCTGGATTTAACAAAGCCGTTGGACTCCCCATCGTCACAGACAATGCCTTTATGAGTGCCGTCTTTGGTTCTGGCATCATGGGATTAGGCATGGGACTCGTGTTCCTGCGCAATGGATCCACAGGAGGAACAGATGTTATTGCCGCCATTATCAACAAATATCGCGACATGTCGCTCGGCACACTCATCTTGCTTTCCGATGTTGGCATCATCACAGCATCGTTGTTCCTTCCCGGTAGCAACCTCGAAAAACTGCTATACGGTTATACTACGTTGATTATCATCACATTGATGGTCGATTTAGTAGTCAATAGCGGCCGACAGTCCGTGCAATTCCTCATCTTCTCTAATAAATACGAGGAAATTGCTTCCGAAATCAACAGCCTAAATCGTGGAGTCACCGTGCTTAATGGTCAAGGATGGTACACAAAACAAGAGCGAAAAGTACTCGTTGTTTTAGCCAAAAAGCGAGAAGCTAGCACCATTTTCCGCATCATCACCGGTATCGACCCACAAGCCTTCGTCAGTCAAACTCTTGCTAGCGGAGTCTTTGGATATGGTTTTGACAAATTCAAGGTCAAAGCCAGTGCAGCAGAGAAAAAACGTGCAGAAATGGAAAAAGTCAAAGCCAAAGTGGCCAGCGACCAAGCCAATTCGCGCAGTGCAAAAGATTAAAACCAAATCGGTCGAATGACCAATTGGGATGAAACGTGATGCAATGTCAGTAGCATTGGCATTGCATCACACACTTTTTGGGAGAAATTTCCGTTCTTACTATGCAGTTTTCTCCCTATTTCTACTCAACCCTTATATTATATGCTCGTCATCGCCACCAACAATGCCCACAAACTCGAAGAAATTCGGTCCGTTGTGGGAGATAAATTCAAAATCGTTTCCCTCCAAGACATCGACTGCCACGAAGATATCCCCGAAACAGCCGATACCCTAGAGGGAAATGCCCTCCTCAAAGCGCGTTTTGTCCACGAACGATATGGGTTTGACGTCTTTGCAGACGACACAGGTTTAGAAGTTGAAGCCCTCGGAGGAAAACCCGGAGTGCACACCGCACGATACGCCTTCCCCGATCGGCACGACACAGAAGCCAATGTTGCCAAATTGTTGAGTGAGATGGAGGGAAAAAATAATCGTAAAGCCGCTTTCCGCACCGCCATAGCCCTCATTTTAGGAGGAAAAGAATACCTCTTTGAAGGAAAGGTCGAAGGGTTTATCACCACAGAACGCCGCGGCACAGAAGGATTTGGGTATGATCCCGTCTTTTCACCCGAAGACACCGGAAAAACTTTCGCAGAACTAGGAGTGGGAGTGAAAAATAAACTCTCCCATCGAGCACGAGCCGTTGCTCAACTCTGCCACTTCCTCGACAATCTACAATTTTAGTTGATTAAGAGTGAACCCACTTCATCCCAAGGTCTAATTCAAATGCCTAAAATCATATCCCGACTTCTCCTCTCTTTCCTCCTGTTTTGTGTAGGCATCACCACACAAGCTGTTGAGTCATCTCGCTGGACACCCTATCTTTCCTATTACGATGGGAAAGAACTCGTGCGCGATGGTCGATATCTCTATGCCCTCATGGGAAGCAATCTGTTGGTCTGTGATATCGTTGCCAAAACGTCAACCCCCATCACACGCATATCCCACGGACTTGCCCGAAAAAGTATCGCCCACATCGGATTCTCCCACAAGCGCAAAACCCTCGTGCTGCTTTACGATGATGGATTCGTCGACCTTTTGCGTCTTCAAACAGGAGAAGTTCTGCATTTTCCACACCTTGTTGACAGTCAGAAAGAAGATTTAGTGGCACGCCGACTTCGCGTGCAAGACGATTATGCTTTCGTCACCACCAGTAAGGGATTTCTGTGGATTGATCTTGCCCAATCCCTCGTGCGAGGACATTTGATGTCGGACAATGCGAAGATGTTGCACTGTGGGGAAACCATCTCTTTGCAGCCTATGGAGGAAAGTTCTATCACATCGATCGCAGAGGAAATCTCAACGACCTCTCACAGTGGACACTAGCCCTCAATGCTCATGTCAATGCCATTGCTCCCTCCGCACAAACCCTGTTTGTATCGCTCGATCCCGACCAAGGAGCAAATGCCGGACTTTGGAGCATCTCAGCACCCTCTCTGCAAGCTGTTGACAACACGGCAGCGCCAGTCGCACCCTCTGCTGGATGGCAACATTTCGACAAAGAATATCGTGGCTATCAACTGCGCATAGACACTGAAGGACAACTCCTAGCTTATCAACAAGGACGCATCACCCGAGTGGCTCCCGCCAACATCGCAGCTTTCTCGCGCACTTCGATTCCCGCTGAAGCTCAATGCGCCGACACTGACGGACAGGGTGGATGGTGGTTAGGATTCAGCGACAAAGGCATCGTGAGACGCCCCGCCGATGCCGCAGAATGGAGTGCCGACAAAGCCACACAGTATTTTGGACGAACTGGACCACGCTACGATTTAGCCTATTTTATGCGCTATCGAGGAGAAGACTTACTCATTGCCTGTGGACGCCTCGACCCTTACGATCGCGAATCGCATCCACAGATGTCAGAAATCTTGAGCCACAACGCATGGACTTTCCTCTCCTCACCATCAGCCGCTGAAGGCTATGTGGGCACAAACTTTGACAATGCCACCTGCATCGACAGAAATCCCCTCAACCCACAGCAATATGCAGTCACCACCTCGCGCACTGGAGTCTATCTCTACGATGGCAATCGCATCACCAAGCAATTCACCTATACCAATTCCCCCCTCGTATCGGCTGAAAAGCGCGTAGTACACGCTTTCAAAAACTATGTTCGCACCGACGGAGCCATTTACGATGCAAAAGGCTATCTCTTTTTCATCAACAACAGTGCCGACACCGCCTTACATTTCATCAGTCCTAAGGGGGAGTGGGGAAAAATCTACCTCAAGGATATCGACAACGCACCCACGTTAGAAAAGATAATGATTGATTCCAAAGGTCGAATGTGGATTGTTTCTCGGCGCGGCACCCACGAACACAAGAGTGGTTTCCTCTGTTTAGATTATAATGGCACACCTGCCTACACTCGCGATGATATCGTCACTTTCCGTTCCTCTTTCAACAATCAGGATGGGGAAACCATCCACCCAGGTTATGCTATGGCCATTGTGGAAGACCGCGACAGCGCCATTTGGCTCGGCACAAGTAAGGGGCTGTTTCGAGTGGACAATCCCGACAAATGGAGTCACCGTGATTTCAATGTCACACAAATCAAAATTCCGCGCAACGATGGCACAAACCTTGCCGACTACCTCCTCGCTGGAGTCAGCATCTCTGCACTGGCTGTCGATGGTGCCAACCGAAAATGGGTGGGTACACTCGACAATGGAGTATACGTCTTGTCGCCCGACGCCCTCACTGTCGAAAATCACTTCACCGTCGAGAATTCTCCACTCTTCTCCAACGAAATTTGGAGCATCGCTTGCCACCCCACGTCTGGCGAAGTTATGATTGGCACCAGCAAAGGACTGATGTCTTACCAAGCACACGTTTCTCTTCCCGCAACTGCGCTCCGCAACGACAACATTCGCGTTTATCCCAATCCTGTTCGTCCTGACTATTCGGGACAAATCACACTCGATGGACTCGTCACTGATGCTGAGGTGAGAGTCGTCACCGAAGACGGTCATTTGGTCACTCATGGCAAGAGTCTAGGAGGCACCTTCACTTGGGATGGTAGAACTCCCAACGGAGAGCGCGCTGCATCTGGTGTATATTATTTCTATATCACCGCACAAAATGGAGCGCAACACGCTGTGGCTAAGGTCGCTTTTGTGCGCTAATTCATAGGACGAATTGACTAGTTTCTGTGATAAAATCAGGCCAAAATCCTCTGAAAACCATTTTTTTGAGGAGTAGCTAGAAAAAAAAAGACATTTTTACTTGTACAACCCACTATATTACAATATATTTGCACAGGAAACATAGACCGAAGTTCACTAAGTGGGTCTATACAAATCGAATAATCATTTAAAATCATACACAATATGAACAAAACAGAACTCTCTAGCGCAGTGGCTAAACAAGCCAATTTGACGCAAGCTCAGGCTAAGGCCGCTGTTGAAGCAACTCTTGATGCTATCGCTACTGCTTTAAAAGAAGGTGATAAAGTAGCTCTCCTCGGCTTTGGTACTTTCTCTGTAAACGAACGTCCCGAACGTCAAGGTATCAACCCTGCTACTAAAGAAAAAATCACTATTCCTGCAAAGAAGGTGGTGAAGTTCAAGGCTGGTTCCGCCCTCGAAGTGAAGTAATTCATTTCCTACTTCAACATACAAGCGCGACATTCCCACAAAGGTCTGTCGTGCTTTTTTTGGCTTTCCACGGCTCTAATGACTAAAATCCCACTTTTCACGTTTACTTTCTCTCTCTGAGCCACGCTTGTCGTGGCGAACAAAAAGGGTCTGCGACCCTCTAACTTCTAATGTCTAACAATCGAACTCCACTTCTTGCACACCTCTCCTTAGCCGGAGCTGCCATCTGCTGGGGACTCATGTCCCCACTCGGCAAAGATGCCATGCAGCACGGCATCGACGGCATCACCTTAGTCTCTCTTAGAGTTTTGGGAGGAGCCATCCTCTTCTGGCTCACCTCATTGTTCACACCCCGTGAAACCATCTCGCGCAAACACATCGCACTCTTGTGTCTGGCTGCGGTTTTCGGACTTGTGGGCAATCAGTGCTGCTTCACCATCGGACTTAGTCTCACCTCTCCCGTCAATGCTGGCATCGTCACCACAACTATGCCCATTTCTGCACTCCTCCTCTCTGCGCTCATTCTCAAAGAACCCATCACGCTGCGCAAAGCGCTTGGAGTGGCACTCGGATGTTGCGGAGCCGTTTTGCTCGTCATGACCAGTGTCCGCACAGCTGCTGGAGCATCAGGCATGGGCGACCTTCGTGGAGACCTACTTTGTTTTGCAGCACAAATCTCCTACACCATCTATCTCACCGTCTTCGGATGGTTGGCCAAACGCTACAGCATCTTCACCGTCAACAAGTGGATGTTTCTCTCTGCCACCTGCATCATCTGGCCGTTCACCGCACAACACGTTTGGCAAACACCTTGGGAGCGCGCTCTCTACGGTCACCCTCGCAGAAATCGCATACGTCGTCGTAGGGGGAACATTCCTAGCCTATATCCTCATGATTCGCGGACAACAAGTGCTGCGACCCACTGTCGTGAGTATGTACAACTATGTTCAACCCATCGTTGCCGTCATTGTCAGCATCATTTTAGGACTCGCTGTCTTCACACTCACTCACGCATTGGCTGTGGCGCTCATCTTCTCTGGAGTAGCACTCGTCACCCTCTCCAAGTCGAGAAAAGATTTGCTGCAAAACCAAACGAAGAACGGCGAAAATACTACGTGTGACTCATATTCTCAAGCAGACACCCCTACTAAGATTTGATGTTTTTCTTTTCTCACCTGCCTCTCTCATGCACAGATTGATTCTCCTTTTGTTGAACACTCAACGAAACATCCGCCATCTTTCCTCGTCCTTCTTGACGGTTTTGGCACTCCTGCTCATCTTCTGTTCCGTTTCTCCCTCCCTCGCGCAAAGCACTAACGCGACTAAGCACACGTTGTCTGTTCATCTCAAAGGATTTAACGACAACAAAGGGAATATTGTCCTCTCGGTCTATGACAGTCCGGAGCACTTTCGCAAACATCCCCTGCAAGTGGTGCGCGTGTCCACACTCACTGCGCAACGACAACCCATTTCGCTGCTATTGCCCACAGGATCTTATGCCATTTCTGTCTACCAAGACGCCAATGCTAACGGCAAAATCGATCGCAATCTCATCGGCATCCCCACAGAACTAGGGGGATTTAGCAACAATCCGCGCATCATTATGGGACCCCCAAGTTTCAAAAGATGCGCCTTTCGCCTAGAAACTAATCAGCAAACCACCATCCTTTTGCACTGATTGCCTGTTTTCCTTTGTTCTTTCTTTTTGAAATCTCACCACCTTCTGATTTTTCACTCCGCAAACTTCCTAATGTGCCATTTATGAAAGACTCGCTTACACTCCTTGCGCAATACTTGCGTTGCTTTCTTCTCGGTCTGTTCCTTGTTCCTCGTCTTGTGTCGGGAGTTGCCCTTGCCCAAACTGCAGAGTCCGATTTGTTTCATCAACTCACTGCGCGTTGCGACACGGATTCCATCCCCACAAAAACGCTCTATCTCAATGTCGATGCCCTTGCCTTCTTCAAAGACAACGAGTTTGATGGAAACATTGCCAAAGGCTACACTCTTCCTGGAGTGAGGCTTACTCCACATCTCACTTATCGCCCTCTCTCCAATCTGAATTTACAATTGGGACTCACTGCACTCTGCTATGACGGTACGAACTACTATCCCAATTATGCTTTTCACGACATCGTCACGTGGAAGGGCAATGCTTATCAAGGGTTTGCTCATACTTTGCCCTTTTTTCGAGCCGAACTGCAGATGGGAGCTGCCACTTTTGTGTTGGGTGATTTGTATGGAGGAGCAAATCACAACTTAATCCTTCCGCTCTATAAACCCGAAAATCTGCTCACCACTGATCCCGAAAAAGGATTTCAAACCATCGTTCGCACGCGTCACTGGAAGATGGATGCGTGGATTGATTGGCAAAGTTTCATCTATGAGATGGACAAACATCAAGAGGCTTTTACGGTGGGAATGTCGCAGGTACTTCACCTTTTGCAACCTCATGCTCACGGATGGTCGCTCGATTTGCCCGTGCAAATGATGGTGCAACACCGTGGAGGAGAACAAGATGACACGGATTTAGGGGTGCAAACTCTTTGCAATGGCTGTGTGGGGGTGCAATTGCGGAAAGTTTTGCATCATCGCGTCTTCAATGAGGCGGCACTAGAGATGCACGCACTCGGTGCTTATCAGCAAGCCGGAAAACTGTGGCCGTTCAACAATGGTGCTGCAATGTGGGTCGGTGGTTCCCTCCAGATGTGGCAGGCGCTTCGTCTTCAACTCGGATGGTGGAAAACGTAAGATTTTGTCACACTCTATGGTAGTCCTTTCTTCAACACGATATCTCTCAAGAACGAAGGTGCGCGGTTTTCTCATATGAACACAGCCTTTTGGAGTGTTGAATATGCACACTCTTTTGGTCGCGACTATGTTTTTGGGGCTAAAGCCAATGGTTATATCACTGATGCTGGTTGTTTGCAACTGAAAAATGGTGCCATCGATCCTGCTGCCCTGCGCCATACTTTTTCTTTTGGGGTGTTCCTGCGCGCCCAACCGCGCTTTTTGCTCAAAAAAATCAAGTAATTTCTTTTCCTCCCCCCCTATTAGTATATGGGTAGAAATAACCCTCAGAGGGTGAAAAAACGGCATATTTGTGCCGTTTTTTCTTTGTCTATATTTCGTTTTGTCATCTTTGCTTTGCGAAATGAATTCGTAAGTAGTGCGAATGAGTATTGGTTTGGGGTTGAGTCTTGATTCGTTGTTGGTTGTTTCATTGCTGATGAATATTTCTTCGTTGGTGAATGTTTTTTTGAGGGGAGGGATTCGGAAGGGTGGGGAGGTGGATTGGTTGGTTTGATTGGATGAGGGGGGGATGTATTGGCCGAAGGTTTTCTCGCGCGCGTATGCGCGCTCTCGTACTAGGAGTTTTGTTTTTTTGCTGTCACAAGTGTCACAGCGGATGGGGTTGAAAATACTTCATCACCCCAAAAACGACGTGTCGTTTTATAGAAAGTGACGTGTGGTTTTGCTGAAAACAACGTGTCGTTTTACTGAAAACAACGTATCATTTTACTGAAAACATCGTGTCGTTTTACTGAAAACAACGTGTTGTTTTGTGGAAAGTGACGGGTTGTTTTAGATTGGAGGTCGAAAAGTTGTTTTGAGGATGGTGTTTTGGGAAGTTTTTGGGGTGGAGTAGCAGCGTGAAAGTGTGATATTTTTTGAATGTTGTTTCTGTTATCGGTGTAAATGGTTATTACATAATGGGTTATAGTGTTTGTGTGACACTTGTGACAGCAAAAAACACAAAACTCCTGTAATGTGCGCGTACGCGCGCGCGTATTGCGTGATGTTATTTCGCTTCCTCCCGAGCTTGGCCATTGCACGCTGTTGTGCTTCTAGTTTTTCTAGTCCTTCTAGAACTTCTAGTGCTTCTAGTTTTTCTAGTCCTTCTAGAACTTCTAGTGCTTCTAGTCTTTCTAGTCCCTCTAGTTCTTCTAGAGCTTCTAGTCCTTCTAGTCCATCTAGTTCTTCTAGAAACCCTCCCCCTCTAACGTCTAAACTCTAATGCCTAACGTCTATTCTGCCATTTCTATCTCTCAAAATCTACCATTTGAGATTTTTCTTGCAATTTTTTTCTCTAATCTCTTGGTTGTTTCAAAATCTTGCCGTACTTTTGCATCGCAATCGGGACGCAAGGGTCACTTGCTAAGACACAACGCGCTTAGTTAGATGAAGCTTGACCGCCTGAGCGCCTGACAGTGGCAAATGAGCTACACGAAGTCATTGAAACGATTACATAACAGATTGTAGAGAAGTACAAGGAACAATCAACAATGAAGCAGGAATGCTTCGGGTAAAATGAATTGTACCGTCAAATTTCTACTCCAAAAATCCAAAGTAACAAGACAGGATACTGAGCACATAAAACAGATCAAAACAAAATATCATATTACAATGAAGAGTTTGATCCTGGCTCAGGATGAACGCTAGCTACAGGCTTAACACATGCAAGTCGAGGGGCAGCATGGAAGAAGCTTGCTTCTTCTGATGGCGACCGGCGCACGGGTGCGTAACGCGTATCAAACCCTGCCTCATACTCGGGGATAGCCTTGCGAAAGTAAGATTAATACCCGATGTTGTTATGTTGCCGCATGGTGATATAACCAAAGATTTATCGGTATGAGATGGTGATGCGTCCGATTAGGTAGTAGGCGGGGTAACGGCCCACCTAGCCTTCGATCGGTAGGGGTTCTGAGAGGAAGGTCCCCCACACTGGAACTGAGACACGGTCCAGACTCCTACGGGAGGCAGCAGTGAGGAATATTGGTCAATGGACGAAAGTCTGAACCAGCCAAGTAGCGTGCAGGATGACGGCCCTCTGGGTTGTAAACTGCTTTAGTTGGGAATAAAAAAGAGGACGTGTCCTCTATTGTATGTACCTTCAGAAAAAGGACCGGCTAATTCCGTGCCAGCAGCCGCGGTAATACGGAAGGTCCAGGCGTTATCCGGATTTATTGGGTTTAAAGGGAGCGCAGGCGGATTATTAAGTCAGTGGTGAAAGACGGTGGCTCAACCATCGTTAGCCATTGAAACTGGTAGTCTTGAGTGCAGACAGGGATGCTGGAACTCGTGGTGTAGCGGTGAAATGCTTAGATATCACGATGAACTCCGATCGCGAAGGCAGGTGTCCGGGCTGTAACTGACGCTGAGGCTCGAAAGTGTGGGTATCAAACAGGATTAGATACCCTGGTAGTCCACACAGTAAACGATGTATACTCGCGGTTTGCGATATAATGTAAGCCGCCAAGCGAAAGCATTAAGTATACCACCTGGGGAGTACGCCGGCAACGGTGAAACTCAAAGGAATTGACGGGGGCCCGCACAAGCGGAGGAACATGTGGTTTAATTCGATGATACGCGAGGAACCTTACCCGGGCTTGAACTAAGAGTGACAGATTTAGAGATAGATCATTCTTCGGACACTCTTGGAGGTGCTGCATGGTTGTCGTCAGCTCGTGCCGTGAGGTGTCGGCTTAAGTGCCATAACGAGCGCAACCCTTTTCCTTGGTTGCCATCAGGTAATGCTGGGCACTCCAGGGATACTGCCATCGTAAGATGTGAGGAAGGTGGGGATGACGTCAAATCAGCACGGCCCTTACGTCCGGGGCTACACACGTGTTACAATGGGGGGTACAGAAGGTCGCTACCTGGTGACAGGATGCTAATCTCAAAAACCTCTCTCAGTTCGGATTGGAGTCTGCAACCCGACTCCATGAAGCTGGATTCGCTAGTAATCGCGCATCAGCCATGGCGCGGTGAATACGTTCCCGGGCCTTGTACACACCGCCCGTCAAGCCATGAAAGCCGGGGGTGCCTGAAAGCCGTGACCGCAAGGGTCGGCCTAGGGTAAAACTGGTGATTGGGGCTAAGTCGTAACAAGGTAGCCGTACCGGAAGGTGCGGCTGGAACACCTCCTTTCTGGAAAGTTTAGTATACCTAGTTACTCTGGTGGAGAACAAAAGAATGAAATGAAGGTACAATGATTTGGTTGTCACCTGACTTCTCGCAATAGGTTATGATAAGCATAAGAGAAAGATGAAGCCGAGCAGCTCCGAAATAGCTTGTCTTGAGTGGATTTTTTCTGCCAGTCCTATAGCTCAGTTGGTTAGAGCGCCACACTGATAATGTGGAGGTCGGCAGTTCAAATCTGCCTGGGACTACTTGCAAGTGGAGCACCGCGCTCCGAACGATTTGGGGGATTAGCTCAGCTGGCTAGAGCACCTGCCTTGCACGCAGGGGGTCAACGGTTCGAATCCGTTATTCTCCACACATTCTACTGCTCAGTCGCTACGATGGTGAAACATCACGGCATAATGACAGAGCAAGAGATCTTTGACATATTGAACACGCAACAAGTTGATTCTTGTTTCCATCCATCGCAAGATGAGATGCGAATACAGAGAATCATCCAAGTAACGAAACAAAGGTAAACGAAAGTACAGCTTTAAGTATATTCTCACCTTCTAGTTACGAAAGGATTAGCAAAGACTAAAGTCTAACGTCTAATCTCTAACGTCTAGAATAAGGAAAAAGAAGTAATTAAGGGCGTACGGTGGATGCCTAGGCTCTTACAGGCGATGAAGGACGTGATAAGCTGCGATAAGCTGTGGGTAGGTGCAATAACCATTGATCCGCAGATTTCCGAATGGGACAACCCAGCAGGTTGAAGACCTGTTATCCCGCGAATGCGGGAGGCTAACGGGGGGAACTGAAACATCTTAGTACCCCTAGGAAAAGAAAATAATAATGATTCCCCTAGTAGTGGCGAGCGAACGGGGAAGAGCCCAAACCATATAGATTTCGGTCTATATGGGGTTGTAGGACCACGACGTTGCACGAAGTACGTTTAGAGGAACGCTTTGGAAAGAGCGACCATAGAGAGTGACAGTCTCGTACTCGACAATCGTATGAAGCATAGTGGTATCCTGAGTAGGGCGGGACACGTGAAATCCTGTCTGAATCCGGCGGGCCCATCCGCCAAGGCTAAATACTCGTAAGAGACCGATAGCGAACCAGTACCGTGAGGGAAAGGTGAAAAGCACCTCTTTTAGAGGAGTGAAAAAGTTCCTGAAACCGTACGCCTACAAGCGGTCGGAGCTTCTTTTAGGAAGTGACGGCGTGCCTTTTGCATAATGAACCTACGAGTTACCGTCGTCGGCAAGGTTAAGTGCTATGAAGCACGTAAGCCGAAGCGAAAGCGAGTCTGAATAGGGCGCATAGTCGGCGGTGGTAGACGCGAAACCAAGTGATCTACCCTTGTCCAGGTTGAAGTCCCGGTAACACGGGATGGAGGACCGAACCAATAAGCGTTGAAAAGCTTCTGGATGAGGTGAGGGTAGGAGTGAAAGGCCAATCAAACTTGGAGATAGCTCGTACTCCCCGAAATGCATTTAGGTGCAGCCTCGGGCGTTCCCTGTGTGAGGTAGAGCGACTGATTGGATGCGAGGGCTTCACCGCCTATCAAGTCCAGACAAACTCCGAATGCACACAGGCTAAGCCCGGGAGTGAGGGCGTGGGTGCTAAGGTCCACGCCCGAGAGGAGAAGAATCCTGACCACCGGCTAAGGCCCCGAAATATAGGCTAAGTTAAACTAACGAAGTGTGGTCCCCGTGACAGCTAGGATGTTGGCTTGGAAGCAGCCATTCATTCAAAGAGTGCGTAACAGCTCACTAGTCGAGGGACTGTGCATGGATAATAATCGGGTATAAAGTCTATTGCCGAAGCCGTGGGATATCTTAAGATATCGGTAGGGGAGCATTCATGCGGCCTTGAAGATAGAGGATAACCTCTGTTGGAGCTTCATGAAAAGCAAATGTAGGTATAAGTAACGATAAAGAGTGTGAGATGCACTCTCGCCGAAAGACTAAGGTTTCCAGGGCAACGTTAATCGGCCCTGGGTCAGTCGGGACCTAAGGTTCAACCTAATGGTGATGCCGATGGCAGAAACGGTTAATATTCCGTTACTATCTTTGTTGGCGATGTGGAGACGGAGGAGTGACACTTCCGCGAGCTGACGGAATAGCTCGTTAAAGATTGTAGGTAATGAGGATGGCAGGCAAATCCACCATCCGAGCTGAAAGTCGATAGTATACAGCGTCTTCGGACAATGTAATAGTGAAGGTAATCCTACTCCCGAGAAAATCCGCTAAGCTTAACAACAAAGATACCCGTACCGTAAACGGACACACGTAGTCGGGTAGAATATACTAAGGCGCTTGGAAGATTCATGGTTAAGGAACTAGGCAAATTGACCCCGTAACTTCGGAATAAGGGGTCCTCACAGCAATGTGAGGCGCAGAGAATCGGCCCAGGCAACTGTTTAACAAAAACACAGGGCTGTGCAAAATCGAAAGATGCAGTATACAGTCTGACACCTGCCCGGTGCTGGAAGGTTAAGAGGAGAGCTTAGACTCCGGTCGAAGGTTTGAATTGAAGCCCCAGTAAACGGCGGCCGTAACTATAACGGTCCTAAGGTAGCGAAATTCCTTGTCGGGTAAGTTCCGACCTGCACGAATGGTGTAATGATCTGAGCACTGTCTCAACCATGATTCCAGTGAAATTGTAGTATCGGTGAAGATGCCGATTACCCGCGATGGGACGAAAAGACCCCGTGAACCTTTACTATAGCTTAACGTTGTAATTGGGCAGTCGATGTGTAGGATAGGTCGGAGGCTATGAAGCAGGCACGCCAGTGTTTGTGGAGCCGCTGTTGAAATACGACCCTTTGGCTGTCTGGTTCCCTAACTCTCGGATGAGAGGACCGCGTTTGGTGGGTAGTTTGACTGGGGTGGTCGCCTCCAAAAAGCGTAACGGAGGCTTCTAAAGGTGCCCTCAGGCCGATTGGTAACCGGCCGTAGAGTGTAATGGCAAAAAGGGCGCTTGACTGAGAGACCTACAAGTCGATCAGGTGCGAAAGCAGAGCATAGTGATCCGGTGGTTCCGTATGGAAGGGCCATCGCTCAAAGGATAAAAAGGTACTCCGGGGATAACAGGCTGATCCCTCCCAAGAGCTCATATCGACGGAGTGGTTTGGCACCTCGATGTCGGCTCGTCACATCCTGGGGCTGGAGAAGGTCCCAAGGGTTGGGCTGTTCGCCCATTAAAAGTGGCACGCGAGCTGGGTTCAGAACGTCGTGAGACAGTTCGGTCTCTATCTATCGTGGGCGCAGGAAATTTGCGTGGCTCTGACACTAGTACGAGAGGACCGTGTTGGACTGACCTCTGGTTTACCGGTTGTGGCGCCAGCTGCACCGCCGGGTATCTACGTCGGGATCGGATAAGCGCTGAAAGCATCTAAGTGCGAAGCCGGCCACAAGATTAGATTTCCTCATAAGGGTCGTTGTAGACTACGACGTTGATAGGGTGTAGGTGTAAAGACGGTGACGTCAAAGCCGAGCACTACTAATCGCCCGAAACTTCCAGTCCTTTAGTGGAATACACTTAAAGCTGCTACGTTTATCTCTAGAAGTTAGAAGCCTAGAAGCACTAGATGCTCTAGCACTTCTAGAACCTCTAGAAAACCTAGATTCTCTAGACCCTCTAGAAAATCAAGCTCAAATCACAATCGTTATTTGTCAAGATTGCATGTTCAAACAATATTTCCGGTGGTTATAGCGACGGGGTTCCACCTCTTCCCATTCCGAACAGAGAAGTTAAGCCCGACCGCGCCGATGGTACTGCACACCCGCGGGAGAGTAGGTCGCCGCCATTTTACGAAAGCCCTGAGTTCATAACGAACTCGGGGCTTTTTCTTTGTGTATGCCTTTTTTACCGAAAGTTCGTTCCGTACCTTTCTTCCTCTCCTCTTCTCTCCTCTTCTCTCCTCTCCTTCTCTCTTGCTTTCTACCTTCCTTCTGATTATTACATTGATATTCAGTGGAGTTTGTATATCTTGACCTTTGGAGGCTATCTGTTCTCTCATTTCAATCGTAAAAGATAATCCCTTATTTATTTGGTCTGTCCCCTGCATTTTTGTATTTTTGTAGTCAATATGGCGTATAAGACACAAGAAGGTTTGAGATAAATACTTTTATGTGTATTTCTATATGCGTCATTACCAACACAAACAACACACAACAGAGACAACACTCAATGGCTAACGAATATCTCAAAGAATTCACACAGCAGAAGTACGAAGCTGGCTTTGTCACCGACATTGAGACTGAAATCATCGAAGCAGGTCTCAACGAAGACATCATTCGTCAGATCAGTGCTAAGAAAGACGAGCCCGAATGGTTGCTTGATTTCAGACTCACAGCCTTCAGACATTGGCAATCACTTGAAACCCCCGAATGGGCGCACGTTAATCTCCCAGAAATAGACTATCAAGCTATTTCTTACTACGCAGATCCCACTAAAAAGAAAGACGGACCGAAGGAAATTGACCCAGAGTTAATGAAAACTTTCGATAAACTCGGCATTCCTCTTGAAGAACGAATGGCACTTGCAGGAGTAGCTGTGGATGCCGTGATGGACTCCGTGTCAGTCAAGACAACTTTCAAAGAACGTCTTCAAGAGAAAGGCATCATCTTCAGTTCATTTTCTGAAGCGGTTAAAGAAAATCCCGAATTGGTTCGTAAGTATTTAGGAACTGTCGTGACTTATCGCGATAATTACTTTGCAGCTCTCAACAGTGCAGTCTTCTCCGACGGTTCTTTCGTCTATATACCCAAGGGCGTGCGTTGTCCCATGGAACTCTCCACCTACTTCCGCATCAATGCGCGCAATACCGGTCAGTTTGAACGCACCCTCATCGTCTGCGACGATGCTGGATACGTTTCCTATCTCGAAGGATGTACCGCACCTATGCGTGATGAAAACCAACTTCACGCAGCGATAGTAGAAATCATTGTTGGAGAAGATGCAGAAGTCAAGTATTCTACTGTGCAAAACTGGTATCCAGGAGATGCCGAAGGCAAAGGCGGCGTACTGAATCTCGTCACAAAGCGAGGACATCTCCGTGGTAAAAATGCCCGTTTGTCGTGGACGCAGGTTGAAACCGGTTCTGCAATCACGTGGAAGTACCCCTCTTGCATCCTCGCAGGCGAAGGTTCGCAAGCTGAATTCTATTCAGTGGCAGTTACTAACAACTTCCAAGAGGCAGACACGGGAACGAAAATGATTCACCTTGCTCCCAACACTCGTTCTACCATCATTTCCAAGGGCATATCAGCCGGTAAGAGTCAAAACTCCTATCGTGGTTTAGTGCGTATGGCAAAGAAGGCGCATGGAGCGCGAAACTATTCATCTTGCGACTCCCTGCTGCTCAGTTCCACTTGCGGAGCTCACACCTTCCCCTATATCGACGTAGACAACGAAGATTCTATTGTAGAGCACGAAGCCACGACTTCGAAGATTTCCGAAGATCAGCTTCTCTACTGTCAGCAACGCGGTATTCCCGTGGAAGACGCTGTCAATCTCATCGTTGGTGGTTACGCCAAGGAAGTCATCAACAAACTCCCTATGGAGTTCGCGGTTGAAGCACAAAAGCTCCTCGCCGTTTCTCTCGAAGGAAGCGTAGGATAATTTCGAGAAATCAAATACAGAACTGATAGTTCGTCCTTTCTTCCCACAAGAAAGGCGGCTATCAGTTTGTTGTTTTCATTGTGTTCTTAGCATCCCCTCATTTCCAACCAAATTCCTTTTCTATGAAGAAAATCCTATTCACCTTCCTCGTCCTGCTCACCAGTTTTGTTGCATTTGCGCAACAACCCTCTGGGAAATCGCAACTTCCTGCCGTGATGTTGCGCAATTTGGAGGGAAAAAACGTCAAAACCGACACCCTCTCCAATGCAGGCCGACCCATCATCATCAGTTTTTTTGCCACTTGGTGCAAACCCTGCAACCGCGAACTCACAGCCATTTCAGAAGTTTATGCAGATTGGCAACGCGAAACAGGCGTTAGACTCATCGCTGTGAGCATCGATGAAGGCCAAAATGCAGAAAAAGTTCGTCCCTTTGTGGACAGCAAGGGATGGGAATTCGACATCCTTCTCGACCCCAACAGCAATTTTCGTCGCGCTATGGGAGTCAATCTCATCCCCCACGTCATTGTCCTCGATGGACAAGGCAAAGTAGTCCTCTCGCGCTCCGGATATACCGAAGGCGGTGAAGAACATCTCATTGAAAAAGTCAGAGAACTTGTGAAGCCATAGTCAACGATTCATATGAAGCAACCACTGATTCTCCTCCTTTTAGGCTGCGTGTTTCCTTTTCTGGCAAAAGGAAGCACAACCCCTCATACCTTTTCCACTTTGATAGGAGACTCTGTATCCACTTCGTCGTCACTCACACCGAAAGAACCAGTCGTTTTTCATGGATACGTCCGTTCCGATTGGCTCGTTCCTCAAAACGATGCCGTCATCGGCACAGAAACGACCAATCAGAAACTACTGTCTAACACAGCAGCCCAGTTCTCGCTCGCTTATAAGCAGTGGGAAGCCGGTTTGCGCTACGAATATCAGCAACACCCCCTCCCCGGATTTGAGAAAGACTTCGCTGGTCACGGCCTACCTTACGCCTATCTTCGTGGACGTCTTGGACGTTTCGACGTCACCCTTGGGAGTTATTACGAACAATTCGGTTCTGGCTTCATTCTCCGCACCTACGAAGCTCCCACACTAGGCATAGACAGTCATCTTCGCGGTTTGCGACTAGCCATAGATGCCGGAGCCGGAGTGCAAATCAAAGCCATCGCCGGCCGTCAGCGTCATTATTGGTCCACAAATCCCGCCAACATCTTCGGACTCGATGGAGAGTGGACCCTTCCGCAACTAGCTTTCGTCCCACAATCACGCATCATTTTGGGAGCATCTTGGGTGGGAAAGCATGAAAAGCAAGACAACATCACCCGCATTGTCAGTCGTTCAGAAGAAGCCTATCCCCTTCGTCAGCAACTCATTCAGCCCCTTTGGGTGCAAGCTTTCGATGCGCGTCTAGCCTTCCACCAACGCCATTTCAACACCCTCCTGGAATATGCCGTCAAAGGTCAAGATCCCTCTTTCGACAACGGCTACACCTATGGACTTGGAAGCGCGTGGTTGTTGAGCACCAGCTATTCCCGTCGAGGAGTCAGCGCTTTGTTGCAAGCCAAGAGAGCAGAGAACATGAGCTTCCGTTCCCAACGCAGTGGCAGTCTTCGCCCTCCATGCTCAACCATCTACCCCCTTTCACCCCTCAACCCACCTACGCGCTCACCACCCTCTATCCCTATGCCACGCAGAGTGTACCTGGAGAATGGGCTTTTCAAGGCGAATTTTCCTATGCACTTCCCAAGCGAAGCCGTCTAGGTGGTCGTTATGGTACCACGCTTAAGCTACATGCTTCGCAAATTTTCGCGCTCGGTTTGAAATCCACTGCCATCGCATCTCCCTTCGAGCGCACCAACGCAGCACTCATAGGCACTGATGGTGCACAAAGTCAAGGATTTTTCGCCTTCGGTCAAACCCTTTATCGTGAAATAGGCGTAGACCTCGACCGTCGTTTATCTCGTCCCCTTCATCTGCATCTGTCCTATTTGCACCAAGTCTACGACAAAACAGCCATTGAAGGAAAGGCGGAAACATCCTCACCCACATCGGCATTGGAGAATTGCGATGGAAAGCGTCACGCAATTTGGGCATTCGCACCGAACTTCAATATCTACACACCCTTCAAGACCAAGGCGACTGGACAAGTGCCCTCGTAGAAATCTCAGCGTTTCACGATTGGATGTTCACCCTAGCCGATCAATACAACGCTCACGTCTTTTCCACTGCACTTAATCGAGCATCTGCCGTTCACTATCTCCAAGGATTTCTCACATACACAGCAGGGATGCACCGCTTGCAAATCGGCTACGGCCGCACCCGTGCCGGATACAACTGCGCCGGCGGCGTGTGTCGCTACATTCCTGCACAGCGCGGTTGGACCCTCTCCTACAATCTCACCTTCTAGAGCAATCGTCTATGCGCCACCTCCTTTTTATACTTTCCCTCTCTCTCCCCTTCATCTTAATGGGGTGCGACAAACTGACTCCCGAAGAGAGATGGTCACAACCCACCGCCATTGTGCCACAGAAGAACGTTCTCCTTTGGGAATATACTGGTCAGCGTTGTGTCAATTGTCCCAGTGCAGCGCAGCAAATCTCCCAACTGCAATCCGGCGCTGTTGGGCACCACCTTATTGTCGTTTCCATTCATGGAGGACAACTAGCCGAAAACAGTAACCACAGTCCATTGGGATTGGTTACAGAAGACAGCGAATGGCTCACCAAGGAAGCTCGTGTACAAGGATGGCCTTGCGCAAGCATCGATGGAGCAGCTCTTTCCCTCCCTCCAGAGTGGAATGCAAGCATCGCGCAGCAATTGGCGCAAACACCGCAAGCCACCATCCACCTCACTGCGCATTATGACGTTACGTCTCGACAACTCACCGCTCAAGTCACCTCATTTTCATCACTTGCAGATAGCCAACTTTCCGTCTTTCTCGTAGAAGACAGCATACCCTCTTTGCAATATCTCGAAGGAGGAAAACACAAAATGGACTATCTGCACCGCCATGTTTTGCGACAGATACTCACTCCCCGAGCAGGCATCACAGTTTCGTCTACCTCCTCCAGTCCCACACAGTGGCAACACAGCCTAACTCTCCCCCTTGCTTACGGCATTTTGGCCACTTCTGCAAGTTACCAAGCCAAGTATCCTCAACTTATGGTACGTCCCGAGCGACTCCACCTCGTAGCCTTTGTGGCGCATCACCCCACTGGCCGCATCTTGGAAGTGCAAACCGTCAATCTGAATAATCCCCCAATCGGTCAATAGATTTACAACAAATTTCATATTCCTCTTATGTCTAAATCCTTTTCGCACTGTTCAGTCTTTTCACCCTCGTGGCTTGTGGCGACACAGCAGACAAACCTACACCTCAGCCCCAGCAGGCAGCCCCTCAACTTGCCCTTTCCTATCAAGGCAAAGTCTATGCAAGCGGTAGTACCATTGACATCGCTGCCATCGAGCACGATTTTGGTGGTGACATCGATTTTATGGAAGTAAAAGCAGGTGATGAAAGCAGTCCAACTATAGTGCTCAATCCTAAGGCCAAAGGACAATCCTCCACATTGTCTTCACCTCTGCGCTTCACAGCCACTGTCACTGCCACCGATTTCTCCCGTTTCCTCTGGTGTGGCATTGAGCCCCAATGTAAACCTCTGAGTCAAACCACAGAAGTCCGTCATGGCGAGTTGTCAGCCGGTATGAAGGATATTCCCCTTCAGTTAGACTGCTCTTTTGCTCCCCAACAATACGCCACTGTCACCGCCACATTGCATCTCCAAGCCACGGGCGAAAAACTTCCCGCTGTTTATACCCTCCGCTATGTTTACGCCAAACCATAACTTCTCGAAGAAATCTCTCTCTGTATAAATAATAGAGGGTGTGTCAAATAATGACGCACCCTCTATTGTTGTAGTAGTGATATGAATTACCAAATATACACTCTTTGATGTATGTGTACAGGACGTTTAGCGTAAGCCACCGCCACATCGCGAGCCGCCTTGATGGTTGCCATGCGTTCTTGGTGGTTGCGTGCTAGTTCGCGATTAAGAGCTGCCCATTTTCGTTGGTCAAGCGTCTTAAGACGCGCCTCAATTTGTTTTACCAACTTTTGAGCACCTGCAGATGAAGGAGTTCCAACAGGCATACGACTCAACAATTCAGCCACTTTCTCTGCACCATCCTCATCGGGGGAAGTAGCCCAAGCTGTTTGAGCTTGTTGCAAAAGCGAAGCAGCCAAATTTCTTGCATATGACTGATAAACACGCTCTACAACAGGCAAAACTTTAGTGGTAAAACTTGGAGTCTCTTCGGGAACTTCCATCAACACTTCAAGAGCGTCTTCATATTGCTTAGCATTGACGAAAGTTTGTGCTTTAGCCACCATTTGTTGAACATTACGTTCGTAGTAGCCCAACACCTTCGACTGAGCACCTAGAAGAAAGCGTGAAATTCTGGAGTGTTGAGGTTGATGCTGGCAAATGAACGAGCTACAGCGTTTTCTTTGTTCTGTCCACGTGTCATAACACCTGGCACAACAAACGAATCGAAGGCAACACCAGAGTTGATGTTTACCAAGGTGAACGTGTAGTTGAGTTCCATGGTAACTGTGCTTTGCACACCTCCTGCTGTTTTCTCGTCTATCACCGAGATAGAAGGCAAAAGAGCAACAGAAGCATCATTTCCTAAATTGCCCAAACCTGCAGCTGTGAGCGCAGCGAGCATTTTGTCGCGCAGTTGAGTTTCCGCTTTTTCGACCACTTTGTAGTCGCAAACCACGTGAGCAGGAAGAATGGTGATAGGCTTCTGTGCTGCAGTGTTTAGCATAAAACCCATGCAAGCAATGAGCAAGAAACCCAAACGACGGAAAAATGAATGATTTTTCATAAGAATATGCTTATTTGATGGTGAGGACCGCAGAACCAAGTGCGCCTGTCATACCAGAAGCTGTTGCACCTGAACGAGGACCATCAACATTCAGACCCAATGACTTGAGATATTTTGCTAAATCTCTGTAAAACACACGAGCATCCACAGCCTTACCTTGTTCATTGAAGAGAGGCATCATAGATTGAGAAACACTCATGCGTTGCTCGTCTTGATCATCAATGGAGAAAGCATGTTGCACACAGTGTGCTTGTAGCCAATCTTCAACGTGCTGAGCGATGCTCTTGCCCGCGATTTCTTTTTCCAACGATACATTTCGTCCAGCCTGTACTGTCAAACGGCTTTCGCGTCCAGACACGAGATAGCTCTCAAATGTGGCTTGCAACTGGCTGTTAAACTTGTCGAGATAGTTCAATACAGCCTCTTGAAGCAGGGTTGCCACGTCTGCACCAATAGCAGGTTCGCCGGTGCCACTAGCAGAAGCAATGCTCTTGTTGCTGTAAGCATCAAAGCCTCGAGAGTGAACATCACAGAGCTGCGAGGACCTTGTTTCTTCACCGAATAGCTAAGTTCTATTTTGATGTCGATGGGTATGGGGTGATTAGGATCATTTTTCACCAACTTCAGTTCTTGTTCCAAAGAGGTGACTTCAAATCCACGATCTTTCATCATCTCGTTAAACTTCGACAAAGCAGCTTGAAGGTCATTGTCAAGGAAAGCTTTCTCGTAGTTAGCCACCCATGCAGTTGCCCCCATGTCGTCTGTTGTTGAGAGCAGCCCCATAGTGTTGAGCAAGCGATCAGAGGGCACCACCACAACGCGAGGCTTTTTAGCCTTACCTTGTGCCCAAGTGTTGAGCGAAGCACCGAAAAGCAGCACAACAACGCTCAAAAGAAATGCAAATAGTTTTTTGTTCATTGTCTTATGTTTTTTAGAAGATTCCTACGCCAAGAGGTTTAATCACACCAGCTTGTTCGAGATACTTGCGGAGTGCATCTTTCTGAACAGACACAGTGACTCCTATTTTATACATGCTACCCACTTTCAAGCGGTCAGCACCACTGACGCTACCATCGTTTGAGATGTTCACAAAACGAAGATATTCTCCTTTTTTGAAGAATTCATCGAGAAAGGCTTGATTAGCCACTTGTTCTTGAGGCTTTACCATTGCAGGTTGGTTAGCGCAACCGTTGCTTCCCACGATGCCCTTAAACAAGATGCCGTGCACAGCATCGTGCTTTGCTTGTTCTACGGCCTTGTCGTAGGTTTTTCCGTAAGAGTAGACTTTGAGCAAGTTGGAACCTTCAGAACCAACACCGAGGCAAGTCATTTCATAACCAAATACTTGCTGTTGAGAAGCGCAAGAGGAGGTTGTCAAAGCGAGGGCAATTAAGCCCATGATAATAAAAGATTTACGCATAAGTATAGTTTATCTTAATAATAATGTTGATAAAAGCACCGTCCCCAGCGCGAAAGTGAGAGCTTTACGCGCTGAGGTGGTGAAGATATAAATATGAAAGGAATGATACAGAGTATCCAGTTTTAGAAGCTAATACGCGCTCCGAGAGATGCAGAGATTGAGCTGACTCCCCATAGATTATTAATGAGGGTAGCTTCTTCTCCGAGGGTTGCACCATATTCTGCACCAACAAAGAAGCCAAGTGCAGGTGCTACTTGCACACCAAATCGACCACCTATGTTGAGTGTGTAGGCTTTAATAGCTGATTCGCGAACATATTTACTTCTTTGCCGTAAACAATCACAGAGCTCACAACTGGGTTCTTCTCTTCGTCAGCAAGGAAACTATATCCACTAAATCCAACGTGTGCTGATGCATTAAACATACGAGCAAAGTTAAACTCTTTGCGAACACCCAAACCAAATTGGAGTAAAGTTGTGGGGGGTGTCGTTCAATGTCTTTGCTGTTACTAAACCGAAGTTGCCGTCCATACCCTTGCTACCCATGGGGAGACCCACACGAGCATAAACGAATGTTCCTGGGAGCTTAACCAATTTAGAAATTCGTTGTTCGATTTCTGCACCCACGAAGTTGTTGCTTACAAGGGGAAGAACAGAAGTACCTACGTCTTTCTTTGACACGAGCGTCATACCTTTGTCGTAGTTCCAACCACCCACTTGGTAGAATGTGGTGTATTCTTTGCCATGACCGTCCGCATTCTTACGGTTGTCTGCGATGTCCTTCGTTGCACGGAACACAGCACGACGCACGTCCTTAGTGGTCTTACCATCAGATTGTAGCACTTGTTCCATCACATAGAAGCGGTCGTCAATTTTAATACCTTCTTTCAGACCAATTTTAGCTTTCAAAGGACTAGCTTCTGCAATAGGGCTTTGCACTTGGAAGTCTGCGTGTGCTTGTGACAAGCGAGTCAGCATTTCGTCGTATGTTGAAGGAATGTCGTGGCAACGCATTCCGAAGAACATACCCATGATTTTTTCCATGAAGCCATTTCCGTTTTCTTCCTCTTTGACACTCTTTATCATGTCAACCTCTTTCGTTTGAGTAACGAATGTGACAGGGAATTCTACTTTGCTGATACCATTTGCAGAGTCGAAGCCCTTTTCGTAGAAGTTTGCGCTTACTTCAGCACCAAAATCAAGTTTATAGAGCACAGAGTTGAAAGAAGTTGTCACAACATCCTTTTCAATCTTAGAGCTAATGTAGACCACTTGAAAGTAAGAACGATCAATCATACGTTCTCCAAGGGTCATAAGACTGGTGTTCTTACCGCGTTTAGATGCTTCTGCGGTGAGAATGTCAGAGTCAGTGGCGCCATATGCTCCGCGCTCTGCAAGAACATCAAGAGAGTAAGACTTTCTTTCTCGTCAAACTTAGGGAACCAGCAGCGCATGATGCCTTGTCCTACATTATATTGCTTAATGAGGTTTTCAGCATACTCCTTAAGTTTTCCGGGGTATTCACCTTTTTGTTTGAAATCAATATCGAGTCTTCCGTCGGGAAGTGATACTTGGTTGTAGTAGAATTGTTCGGTGCTCTGTTGCTTGAGTTCCTCAAGTGCTTTGAGTGCAGCCTCACTACCATCAGTCACATATGCTACTGTGAGCGTGGGACGAATGTAGCCGCGTGCCAAATTACTTTGCACCGCTGTGGTGTTTTTTACTTCCTCTTGAGCAAAAAGAGGAGCAGTTGCACCTCCCATAGCGAGGAGGGCAGCTAAGGTGTAAACCTTTAACATAGGAATGAGATATAAATTAGAGATGAAACATTAAGGAGTGGCGAGAAGACGGAATAACCGAAGGCTATTTGTCTTCAAATCTATTAAGGCGGAGCTTTATAGTCCTTGATTCGTTTACGGTGCAAATGTAACTTTTTTTTTGAAACGGCAAAGTAAATTTGCTTTTTCGCGTTTCGAAGTGTCTTTTTTCTGAACTTTAGTGGGGTTGAACCCTAAATCGACTGCGGAATTGAAGATTTCTCAGCAAATAGAAGTTGTCTATTTTAGTTCATATTCAAAAGTCTATAATTCTTAGTTCTAAAAGATACTATGATTGGAATTAAACCAGACCTTTCAGGAACTTTGCTTCCCTCTCGTACGCGCGCACGCGCATACTACAGGAGTTTGTGTTTTTTGCTGTCACAAGTGTCACAAGTGGGGAGGACTTTACGTCAACATCATAACGACTTTGGAGCGTTTACTGAAGAATGATTCATCGGTTGAAAGAAAATGACACGTTGTTTTACACAAAACGACACGTTGTTTTAGATAAAACGATACGTCGTTTTTTTGTGAAAAAGGGAATGGAATGGCGTGGAAGTGACTGAAAAGTCTAAATGAATGTTATGTATGGGGGCAAATGGCTGTCTTTTAGTGGTTTATGAAGTGTGTGTGACACTTGTGACAGCAAAAAGTACAAAATCCCTGTTACGCGTACGCGCGCGTGAAAGAGATTGGTGGTTTTCACAGTTGATAGCACGTGAGGGTTAAGCACTGTAGAGGAGCAGAATAACCCATCGGAATTGTTCTTTGCATTCTTCGGTTATTCTGTATCTCTAATTAGAAAAGCCAATAAAAAGGGAGAAAATACCTAGATATAGTGATTGTGGAAAACTTGGAGAATTCGTATCTTTGCCACGCATAACGATGACGCTGTTTTGTGGAGATAACAACTATCAAAAACCAGCGTTTTCCCGTAAAAAATCGCAACAACGGTCTGTACGCATAGATTGCGGATGCACCGCTACGCCACTATGACACCTTTTTCTAGAAAAATCTATTTTATATTGTTGATGAGTAGCGCACTTCCACTGACGAGTGCTGCTCATGCAATGTTTGCACCTGTAGCAAAGAGTGCAAGTGACACCACGCGAACGGCAAAAACTTCTGCCGCCGACTCCACGTTGACGAGTGCGAGAGAGCAGAAAGTGTCGGAAGTTGTGGTGAGTGCTGGGCAAATGCTCGGCAGTAAATTTGAAGCCCGCAATCGCACGGGTTCGGCTTATTACATCTCTCCACAAGAAATTCAGCGCATGGGCTACACCGACATCAACCGCTTGCTCAAAAGTGTGCCTGGTGTCAATGTCTATGAAGAAGACGGCTATGGTTTGCGCCCTAACATCAGTTTGCGTGGCACGAAAGCTGAGCGAAGTGAGCGCATTTCGCTCATGGAAGACGGCATCCCCATTGCGCCTGCTCCCTATGCTTCGCCTGCCGCTTACTATTTCCCTAACGTGGCGCGCATGTATGCCATCGAAGTGTTGAAGGGAAGTAGCCAAGTGCAGTATGGTCCATTCACCACAGGTGGCGCCATCAACTTAGTGTCTACCCCCATCCCTAAGAAATTTACAGCCCGACTCAATGCCTCTTTCGGTAGCTTTGCCACCGGTAAGGCTTACGCTCTCGTGGGCAATGGCGGAAAATATGGCGGTTGGCTGGTGGAATATCTTCACTATCGCAGTAATGGTTTTCGCCACGCGCAAGGCCACGAAGAAATGGGCTTCCGTCGTCACGATCTTAATGCGAAATTCCTCTTGCAAACGGCAAACGAAGAGGGGGTGAACCATCGTTTCACCTTCAAATTTGGTTATGCGCAGGAGCATTCAGACGAAACTTATCTCGGACTCTCTGAGGCTGACTTTGCGCGCTCCCCTTATTTGCGCTATCCAGCGGCACAACGCGACGACCTCACCACGCGACACCAGCAGTGGTCGGCCACTTATGTGCTCGATGGGGGCTATCGTTGGAAGGTCACCACGCAACTTTATTATAATCGCTTCTTCAGAAATTGGTATAAACTCAACGATGTGCGCACGGGAGTGTGGTCGGGGCAGAAACATAGCATCGGAGATGTTTTGGCAGAGCCTGATATGTTGAGCGAAGCCTTTGCGCTGGTGCAAGGTGCAAAGTCTTATGATGGTGAAGCTATGATGCTGCGTGCCAACCATCGTTTGTATCATTCGCGTGGTGTTCAAACCAAGGGAGAGTGGAAAATGCCTTTGTGGGAAGGTGTCCTTTCAGGAGAAATTGGCATCCGCTACCACGAAGATGACGAAGCGCGCTTCCAGCAAGATGATGGCTATCGAATGGTCAATCAGCACATGTCGCTCTTCTTAGCCGGACTCCCCGGTAGCCAATCGAATTCACTCACCACAGCTCGCGCTTGGTCGGGCTATTCGTTGCTGAAATGGGTGAGAGGACCTTTGACGCTCACGGCAGGTGCACGCTACGAAGCCGTGTCTTTGTTGAAAAAGAACTATACGAAGGTCGATCCTCGTCGCAGCGGAAAGGTGCGCCAAGAAACACCCAACAGCGCGCACGCGTGGTTGCCTGGCGTTGGTCTTAATCTTAAACTCCTCCCTCGCTCTCTCTCATCGGAGGAGCGCACCGCGGTTTTGCCCCTCCCGGAGCAGTGTGGCTGCAAGAAGCCGAACGCAGCACCAACCTTGAGAGTGGACTGCGCTGGACTACGCAGCAATGCAAGGTAGAAGCCATCGGATTCTACAACCGCTACGACCACATGCTCGGTAGCGACCTCTTGGCAGCTGGTGGACAAGGCACATTGGAACAGTTCAACGTGGGAAAAGCCACCGTGGGCGGTTTGGAATTTATGGCGCAAGCCCAACCTCGTTGGGGAAAAGCGCAATTTCCGCTTCAACTCTCCTACACCTACACCCATACCCGCATGGACAATGAGTTTTCCAGCGGAGCTTGGGGTTTTGTTCACGCCGGCGATGAGATACCTTATATCTTCCGCCACGCTGCCAATGCCAATTTCGGGGTGCAACTTCCAAGTTGGGAACTCAATTTGGGCATACGCTACAACGGCGATATGCGCACCATCCCCGGACAAGGCAAAATAGCACAGCGCGAGCGCATCCCAGCTCACTATATTGTAGATGCTTCTGCAAAATACCGGATAAGCAAAAGCGTGATGCTCAGTCTTAATGGCATCAATCTCCTCAATGCACGCTATCTTTCTTCGCGTCATCCCTCAGGACTCCGCGCAGGACATCCCTTAGGCGTGTATTTCGGTGTTGATGTGAGACTTTAATCCTCAGTCGGTCTTCGAGCAAACATCTTGTGATACTTTGAGGTTGTGCCCCGTAAGACTTGTCCTCCGCATCTCAGTTCCGATTTCCCTCCTCTCAACTTTTCACTTCCAACTTCTCACTTCTCAACGACTAATGTCAAACGTCTTTTCTTCTCGCTTACTCTTCAGTACTATTGTGACCGTCGCAGCCCTTTCTGCGCAGGCTCAAGTGGAACATACCCTCTCGGGCATGGTACGCGATGCCGATGGTGTGGCCTTGCAAGGTGCGCATATTCAAGTGGTGGGCACGAAGTTGCGCGCCCTCACCGATGCAGAAGGACGCTACCACATCCGTTTGGGCAAAGCAGGTGGAAGGGTGACGTTGCTCGTGTCGCATTTGGGCATGCAAACTCAGCGCGTCACGCTCAATGGCGAACAAATTCGCGACATTGTGCTCAAAGCCGACAATAGAAGTTTGGATGAAGTGGTGGTGACAGGTTATCAGAAAGTGCGCAATCGCATCTACACTGGCGCAGCTTCTGCTGTGAAAATGCAAGACATCCGCCTAGAAGGTGTGGCCGATGTGAGCAAAATGCTCGAAGGTCGCGTGGCAGGTCTGAATCTTCAAACCATCAGTGGCACATTTGGCGCAGCCCCTCGCATCAACATCCGCGGTGGTGCCTCCATCTTGGGCAATGTTCAGCCTTTGTGGGTCATCGATGGCGCTGTCTATGAAGATTTGGTGCATCTCTCGCTCGATCAGTTGGCATCAGGCGATGCCGTCACCCTCATTGGTTCAGCGATAGCCGGGCTCAACCCAGCCGACATCCAAGACATTCAGGTGCTCAAAGACGCTTCTGCCACCTCTGTCTATGGAGCGCGCGCTTTGAATGGTGTTATTGTCGTGACCACAAAGCAAGGGCAGCGCGAAACTCCGCTCAAAGTGAACTATAGCACGGAGAACAGTGTGCGCTTGCGTCCGAATTACGGACAATACGACTTGCTCAATTCGCAAGAAACCATGGCGCTCTATCAAGAGATGGAAGAGAAAGGCTATTTTGACGCCAATTCTTCTCGCTATGGTCGCAGAAGCGGCATTTTTGGTCAATGGTATGATGCTGTGGGCACCTATGATTTGGCGAGAGGGAGCTTCTTGCAACCCAATACCCCCGAAGCGCGTGCCGCCTTTCTCCAACGTGGAGAAATGGCTAATACCGATTGGTTCCGCCAACTCTTCACTTTAGCTCCCACCACACAGCACAGCATCTCTCTCTCTGGCGGAGGAAAAAAACACTGCCACCTATGTTTCTGTGGGCTTCTACCACGATGGCGGATGGACACTCCCCGAAAATGTGAACCGTCTTACCGCTCATCTCAAAAACACCTTCTACGTTTCACCCAAATTCACTGCAACGCTCACCGCACAAGGGAGCTTGCGTGGACAGTCAGCGCCCGGTACTTTGCCCCAACGCAAGAACCATGCGCAAGGGGTGTTTGAACGCGACTTCGACATCAATCCTTTTTCTTACGCTCTCGGCACGAGTCGCACTCTTTCGCCCTATAATCCCGATGGAACGCTGTCGTTCTATCGCAACAACTGGGCACCCTTCAACATCCTCCACGAATATGCCAACAACAAGATGGACATAGACGTGGTGGACTTCAAATTGCAGGCCGAAGCGGACTACAAATTGCGCGAGGATTTGTCGGTGAAAGCTCTTGTGTCTGCGCGACAAGCGCACACTTCCACCTCACACCGCGTGGATGCTCAGAGCAATCTCATGGCAGCTATGCGTGCCAACGAAACGCCTGAGGTGGCGCGTGAGAACATCTATTTGGTGCGCGACAAAGACCACCCCGAATTGTTGCCACAAGTGGGCGTACCCCAAGGTGGTTTGCTCAATCAAAATGAAGCCGCCCTCCATAGTTGGTTGGCGCGCATCGCCGTGGACTATGAAAAATCTTTTGGGCAGCACGACGTGAAAGGCTTTGCTTTTGCCGAAGCGCGTCATGCACTACGTACTTCCACGCCTTTCAGTGGCTACGGCATCCAATATGATCGTGGCAATCAAGTGTATCACACACCCTTGATATTCCAAAAACTGGCAGACGAAGGCGAGAGCTATTTTGGTCGTCGCGAACAAATCGACCGCGGTGTCACCTTTTCGCTCAACGGCACCTATGGTTTTGCTGGAAAATATGTGGTGAATGGTGTGCTCAACTATGAAAGTGCCAACACTTCTGGACAGCGCAACGGTAGTCTTTGGTTGCCTACCTGGAATATCGGTGCGAAATGGAATGTGGATCGTGAAGAATTCCTCCGCGCTTATCCCATCATTTCGAAACTTGCTCTGCGCTTGAGCTACGGACTCACGGCCAAAATGAACGAAGCTGCCGTGAATGCTTCGGCTGTTTATCGCAATGCGATCACCCCACGTCAGCATTTAGCAGACAGAGAAAACCAACTCGACATCCTGCACTTGGAGAATCGTGACCTCACTTGGGAAAAGATGGTGGAGTGGAATGTCGGTTTGGAACTCGGTCTTTGGGATAACCGCGTCAGTGCTACGCTCGATGGCTATGCGCGCAACAGTTATGATCTCATCGACCTCGTGGCTACGTCTGGTGTGGGCGGACAATACTACAAATATGCCAACTTTGGCGATATGCGCACGCAGGGTGTGGAACTAGGATTGCACACTGTGAATGTGAAAACTTCCGACTTCAAATGGAGCACCAGTCTCACGTTTAGTGCCATGCACCAAGAAGTTACTCGTTTGCTCAATGCTCCTACTGCTTTCGACATGGTGGCTGGACGCGGACGCGGCAACATAGTGGGCTTCCCTCGCGGTTCGCTTTTCTCCTTCAACTATGATGGACTAGACATCAACGGACTGCCTACGTTCCATTTTGGACGTTATCCCACCAATTCGGGCGAATACTCCCACATTGCAGGAGCAGATTTCTCCGACACGCAATATAATAAGACTTATCTGCGCTATCATGGTCCCATCGAACCACAAATCACTGGCGGACTTTCCAATACTCTCTCGTGGAAACAGTGGGAACTCTCTGTGTTCTTCACCATGCAGGCTGGCAATAAGCTTCGTTTGAATCCTACTTTCGACCCTTCGTTTGCCGATCTCAACGTTTTCTCCACGCGCTATCGTGATCGTTGGTTGAATCCTGGTGATGAACTGCGCACTGACGTGCCTGTGCTTCCCTCGCAAGCCTTGATTGAACAAGTGGGGCGCGAAAACATAGAGCGCGCTTACAACACTTACAACTATTCGCAGGAGATGGTGGCCGATGGTTCCTTCGTTCGTCTGAAAAACGTGGCTTTGGCTTATCGACTTGCCGAGGGTGTGGCAAAGAAAATGCACTTCACTTCGGCCACTCTGCGCTTGAATGTCACCAATCCTTTGCTGATTTATGCCGACCCTCGTTTGCATGGTCAAGACCCTGAGTATTATCGCTCGGGAGGTGTGGCGTTGCCTACGCCGCGACAAGTGACACTCTCGCTTTCTCTAGGGTTCTAACGCTAAACCATTGCGTAAACGTTTGAAGAATCTCCTACATTTCTCAAAACAACTCCTACATTTTCTCAAAAATGTCGCATATAATTTTCAAAATGTCCCAATTTTTCCGACGAAGCTCTCTTTGGCTTTGTGCGCTGTGGCTCATAGCCGGTGTGAGTTGCGGGGACTTCTTGAGCGAACAGCCAGATAGTGAACTCAATGTTCGCATTGACAATGAAGAAAAGATTGCAGAATTGCTCACTGCTGCCTATCCACAAGCCAGTTATTTTGCATTCCTCGAAGCCCGTACGGACAATGTGGGGCTGCGTACCAATGGCGTGCACACACGTCTCAATGAAGCTATGTATTTTTGGGAAGATGATCAGCAAGACGACCTTGACACTCCGCTCAACTACTGGAAATCGTGCTACAAAGGTATTGCGCAAGCCAACAAAGCCCTGGAGTTGCTGGCGAACTATCCCAAAACTCCTCGCGTGAAAGCCTTATACGGCGAAGCGTTCTTGTTGCGCGCCTATCTCCACTTCATGTTGGTCAATATCTGGGCAGAACCCTATCGTGAAAATTCCGATGCTCCTGGCATTCCTTATGTGGAGCGTCCCGAGAAGCACGCCATCGTGGACTATAAACGCGGCACAGTGGCAGAGGTGTACCAAAAGATTGAGAAAGATCTTCAGCGCGGCATCACACTTGTCGACGATCATTACTACAAACATCCAAAATTTCATTTCACCAAACGAGCGGCTTATGCTTTTGCTTCGAGATTTTATCTCCACAAAGGTGACTGGGCGCAAGTTATTGCCTACGCAGATTACGTGTTAGGTGGTGATGCCAAGAGCCATCTTCGCAGTTGGCAACGCTATGCTGAGACTCTAGAGTTCAATCATCCAGGACTTTATCGCAGTTATTCAGCCACAGACGAGCCTGCTAACCTGTTGCTTACCACCACAGAGTCGAGATATGCACGCCAACAACCCACAGATCGCTACGGAGCCACTTACCAGACGATGAGCGAAGTCTTTGCGCGTGCCGGCATCGAAGGAGGAGGCGATTATGCACGCATGGACATGGTGAGCACTTATCTCTTTTCTTCTTCACCCTCTCCCGTGAAAGATGGGGTGTATCAAGCCAAATTCGACGAACTCTCCAGTGTAGAGAGCACGGGCAGCAAACCGCGCGGACTGTATGTCACCAATGTGTTGCTCACCACAGACGAGGTGTTGCTCAATCGCATGGAGGCTTTGGCGATGATGCAGCGTTATTCTGCTGCGATTGACGATATGATGGACTATTGGCAAGGGAAGTTTGGATTTATGCCCTCTGTAGAACGCGCAGTTTTCACCAACACAAGTAGGAAACATTACAATGAGATTCGTCCAAGTTATGGACTTACGCTCAAACAACTGGCTATGGTGCGCACAATTCTTGGACTGCGTCGCCAAGAGTTTTTCCAAGAAGGTTTGCGATGGTTGGATATTCGCCGCTTCCATCTCGCGCTCAAACGCAGCGACAAGAGTAGTTATTATCATCCTCTTGAGAAGGAAGATCCTCGCAAGATGTTGCAAATCCCCATTCAAGCACAAGAACGCGGACTCGCTCCCAATCCACGCGAACGCAATGAAGTATTCCAATGATGACGATGTCTATGTTTTTTTCAAATTGTTCTGTTTGCGCCATAAACTTTGCGCTCTTGCTCTTCTTGTGTTGAGCATCTCTCTGCTTAGTAGTTGTGGAGAAGATGAACTTTCTTCCACAAGTGTAGTGGCAACGCGTCAAAGTGCTGTGCAAGCAACGGAAATTGATCGCTGGATTCGCGACAGCATCACTGTGCCTTATGGCATAGAGGTGATTTATCGCCAAGAAAATCATGGCGGTGCAGCTACCGACTATCTTTATCCTCCTCGCACGGAGCAGGTGATACCCGTGTTGCGCGCCTTCCGCACCTTGTGTTTAGAGAGTTTTGCTTTTGATCATCAAGATCGTTCCAACTTTCTTCTCGGTCGCGCACCTTTGCGCTTGGTGCTTTATGGAGGAGCCTATGCTGATGCTCATGGTATGGTGCGGTTGTCTTTGCCACAAGCTCCCACAACAATGATTCTTACCCATTGCAATGCCTTTTCCCCAGACGACCCCAATAATGTTTATCTGCTGGCACGCATGGGATTTCATCAACTTTCTCGCCGTTTGATGACACTGTTGCCTTATGACAGAGTGGCTTTCTCCGCTATCTCTGGCGACCGCTACACCGGTAGCACAGCTTCGCTCGTGACTCCTTGGCAGGCGGGTAGCACCATCGATCAAAAATTTGGCATTGACGGCTGGGCAAACAAGCGCGGATTTCTCACCATTCACGGCATGGTGTCTGCTGAAGAAGATATGGCCGAAATGATCAGTGCCACGCTTTGTGCCACTCCTTTGCAGGTGCAGCAGGCTTTGACCGAAGCCGCTACTCCCGATACAGACATCGATCCAGAAGTTCAGGCACGTTACACGGAAGAAGCTAAAGTAGCAGCTCAGCAGTTGAGCCGCAAACAAGCCTTTGTGACGGACTATTTGCAGAAAGTGTGGCGCGTAGACTTCCGCCGTTGGCAAATCACCACCGCACGCAAGCTCAGAAGCTATCGTGGATAGTGGATTTTTTCTCAGCAACTCCTATATTATATAATGCGTAAGTATCTCTTCCTATTGTTGCTTTGCCTCGGCACACTTGCCGCTTGCAATAGTGATGATTCTGTTTTTAAGACTTCGCCCACAACACGTGCGCAAGAAGCCGTAGATGCTCTAAAACAACGGCTCGTCAGTGCGCCTTATGGGTGGAGAGTTCTCTATTTCTCACGCACCGACTCTTTGCTCTACACCCAGCCCGACCAAGATATTCCTCAGTCGCTCCTACGCGGAAGCTACGGATATGGCGGACACTGCTTCACCATGCGCTTTACGGCAGACAATAAGGTGGAGATGCGTGCAGACTACTCCGATAATACCGCCAAAACTCCCGAGGTGAGTGAGTTTTCTATCAACAGAAATAGCTTTACCCAGTTGAGTTTTGTGACTTATTCCTATTTGCACCAACTGGTCAATGAGCGTTTTGAAGGAAGTTCCGACTGGCTCTTCATGGGTGTCGATCATGATGGTGCCTTGATGTTTCGCACGGCACAGCATTTGCGCCCAGCGCGCGAATACATTCGCATGGTTCCGCTCAAATCTCCAGAGGGAATGGCAGAGGTGGTGCGGAAGTCGGTGGAGAATCGTCAGTGGTTTGAAGGGATGCTCAACCCTCAGCTGCGCATTCATCAAGGTGGACGCGTCTATTTTCAGAGTGATTACTTCGTGAAGCGTCTAGTGGAAACCAACGCATCTCTGTTGCGCGAAATTAAAGATAAGCGATTTTATCTCTTTGTCTTTGTCAAACAGCGCAATCCCATCCCCGACTATCCTCCAAAATCCATCACAGGTTTGGGCTCAGGCTACGTAGGCACGGAGAAAGGCCTGACTTTCCGTGCAGGTTTGCGCTATGACAAGAAGATACAATTCTATGATTTTGTGCGCAACGGCGATAAGTTTGAAGCCGAGCTCGTGGAAGTCTATGACACGCTACTTCGAACCACACGCTATGTGAGCCGACATTTGCACCCTGAAGGTCGAGTCACTGGATTGAAAGCAGAGATTTGGGATGCGAAATAACACAAGGTTGCGTTTCACTTCCCCTCGTCTTGCATCTAGAATCTATATTCTCTAAATCGAGCCACGTTTGTCGTGGCGAGTAAAAAAAAAGGGTCTGTGACCCTCTAATGTCTAATGTCTAACATCCTATATCCCCTGTTGCTCCTTAGCGCGCTATTCCTCGGAAGTTGTCAGAAATCTGAGGTTGATGCGCCTCTGGAAGACTACGATCGACTTTTTCCTTTCAAAGGAGCCGAGAAACCTCGGATTTCTTATGAAGATCAAAACATCCGTTTGGGAGATCCCGATGCCCCTGTCAGTGCTTTTGTTTATCCAGGAGTGAAAATAACGGAAGATGTGCGCACTTATCGCGTCACTTTAACTTGTAGCTTTAAGGAAGCAGATTTGAGTGGCAAACTTGTGGCAAAAGATGCAGTAGATAGTCGCTATGTGGTGCGCTATGTTGGAGCTGACCAGCAGTTGCACACCATTGCCACCTCTGTACGTGACACTACGGCTGAGAGTCATCTTACGAATGGTAATGAACATAGCGTCACCTTCGAGGCTAAATCAGGACATCCTATGTATCTCTTGGTCAATGGAGTTGGTCCGTTCGGTTCTTCCGTCAAAGCCAGCATCACCGCTGTTTCAGCTGATGGCTTCACGATTGTTCGACCTTTGGAGGTGCAGGAACACCAGAACGAGGAAGGTATTGGCAAAATCAAACATCCCTTCTGTGGCTACATCATTTTGCCTTGAACACTACTGTCTACTCTCTAACGTCTAGAACGCCCGAGCCAATCCGTGGCGAGCGATAACGGGGCCGCGACCCTCTAACGTCTATTCTCTAATGTCTAACGTCTATTCTCTTCTTCCCCTCTTATTGTTCGGTCTCTTTCATTGCAAAGTTGTGATACGACTTCCGACGAAGTGGTAGAGACGTCCTATATCTATCCACCAATACCCGATCCCACTTATAGTTTTAAGCGAAATGGGACGAGCAGCGTGGATATTCTCGAGTGCCAGTTGATCAAACAACCACTCGACTACGTTTATTCTAGTTTTTTGGTCGAAGCCAATCTCATGTATCCTGCCAACATGACGCGCATGAAGGGCTATTTTAACGAAGGAGAGTTCGGATGGTCGCCTAGAAACATCGTTTGTCGTTCGGCACTTCACGCAGCAGATAGCGTGCGAGTTTTAAATGATGTGGAGCACATCTTTACTACAACCGGAAAACTCAGTGGATTAGGTACAACAAGTCCGAGCACCACGCGCAATCAGCGTGCAGAACAGGGAAAAGCCGGTTTTGTAGGTTATCATATTGGTGATGTCAATTTGAGCTTTGCCGATGAGCACGGTGTTGTGGTGGCGGAAAAGTTTCAAGAACTCGTGCGCGGTGCAGCTTTTCTCGACCAAATCCTCAATGTGCACCTTGATGAGGCGGTGCTACTCAATGAACAACTTCGCAATGATCACGAAAATGGCAAACTCCTCCCTGGTCGCAACTACACAGCACTCGAGCATCATTGGGATTTAGCTTGGGGATACTATCAGTATTGGCAACCGCTGGTGGAAAACTCCGAAATTCCAGCCCTAAAAAAGAGTCGCATCACTCTGTATCGTGCCTTTTCTTTAGGTCGTCAAGCCTTGACAGAATATCGATATACCGATGCACTAGAACAGATGCGCATTGTCCGCACAGAACTCTCTAAAGTGGCTGCTGCCAACGCGCTCTATTTGCTCACGGGCAACCGCACTTTGAGCAATCTCAAAGAAGAACCCGCTCATGCTCTTCCCTTCTTGGGACAAGCCCTCGGCGCAATCTATGCCCTGCAGTTCACGCGCACGGCCGATGGTAAACCCTATTTCTCTTATGATGAGGTCAATGCACTCATCACCTCCCTCACTGCTGAAGGAGGATTGTGGGAACGCGAACGACTACTTGGCACAACGGCACAAGAAGGCGCGCTGTATCAGGTGGAGAAGCAGATAAAAGAACGATTTGGTTTGAAGTGATGAGCGTGTTTTTGTCTCAAAACATTGCTCAGTTACGGAAGTTTCCCTCGAAAAGTTGCAGCCCACATATTTTATTTCTAAAGTCTCACATCTTATCGATATGACGAAACGATTATATTCCCTCTTATTATTCTTCCTTTGTGGATTTTCCTTGTCCTCCTTTGCGCAATTAGGACAAAACATTCTGCCTAATGGTGGTTTTGAGGCCTATGGAACCACTCCCATCAATGTTGCTTCCACTCGTGCTGCAACCATAGCGGATGAAGTGACAAAAGACAACGAAGATTCCGATGACGACTCAGAAGAGGAGAATCCTCCTGCAGATTTTGATCCTTATCTCAAACCACAATTCTGGTACATCAATGCTTCACTTTTCCCCAAACGCACGAAAGATGCGCATAGCGGTGAGTATGCTATGACGTTTTATCCGAATGGTGGGTCTTTCTTTTCGCGTGATGCTGATTTCAATCCCTACCATCTTCATGTAAAAGGAGGAGCCACCTATCGTTTGACATACTGGTATAAGGGACAAAAGATGAAAAACAATGTGGTTACCACTATAGATTGGTTGCGTGGTGGTCAAAATTTGAAGAAAGATGAGCGTAAGGCAGTTGCTGACCTTGCGACAAATATCTCTGAAACGTGGCAGAAAAAAGAGATTATTTTTGAAGCTCCTCGCCAAGCAGACCATGCAGGCGTGGGATTCTACTTAGAGTATGACGGTGAAGCCCAAACAGCCGGTGGGTTTATCCAAATGGACGACATCAGTCTTGTGATGATAGCCGAGCCTACTGCCAATAACAACTTGTTGCCTCCCACCGATCTCAAAGCAAAAGCCCAACAGAGAGAAATTGCCTTGTCGTGGTTGCCCGTGACTCAGGCAGGAGCGAAATACGAAGTGCGTGTAAATGGTGAAGTAAAGACCACTACCAGTGAACACCAATACTTGTTGACGCATTTGCTGCCCAACACCAACTATGTCATCACCATTGCTACTCGAGTGGGAGAGGAACTTTCTGAGAAAACTGCGCAACTTGCGGTGAAAACCCTGCAACTCGACCGTGGAGTCAATGATGACACTCGCATTCCTCAGCTTTACGCCATTCGCGAGAATGGTACTTGTCCACGTCGTCTGCCCCTCTATTGGCGCGATTTGGCAGAAAATGCAGCAAAAATCACTTATGAGATTGACGACCAAGCCGTGCTACCCGATGGAGATATTCTCGTTTTCCCCTCAGCAGGAGAACACGTGCTGCGCATCGTCGTGGTAGAATCTCCGGAACGTGAGTGGACGCTGGAATATGTTTTACAAGTGGATTAAGTTACTTAGCTTTTTCTTATTCATCCAACTAGCTTTCTTTTTTGAAAATGCAATATATCCCTTCTTCTCTTCGTACTCTCTTCTTTCGCTTCCCAATGTTGTGTGGGGTAGTGCTCTGTTGTTTGTTGTCTGTTGTGGCATGTGACGAAAAGGATGTGCCACAAACTCCCATCCGTGTAGGAGCAACGGATTCCGATACTTTGACCATTTCTCCTGAAGCTACAAGAATCGTGTTGCTCAGTGGCGGCACAGGCAAATATGCAGCCTATGTGGCAGACGGTACTTTGGCAAAAGTCGCCATCAATGAAGACACCCTCCGCATCACAGGTCAACTCACAGGAAAGACAGTTGCCACCATCCATTCGGGCGATGAAACACGTCGCATCGCCCTCCACGTGGAGGATCGCGAAGTGAGTGTGAGCCATCAAGAAGTAAGGCTGTTTCCACGTGATGAAAGCCGATTTATCAGTGTGAACGGTGGTGGGAAATATGCAGACCTCGAAGTCTTAGACCCCGAAGGAGCGATTACTACGAAATGGAATGCCAAAACTAATATATTAGAGGTGGATGCTCGCTATGAAGGTGAGGCACAAGTGAAAATTGTTCCTCCCGAAGGAAAGCCCACATTGTTGAAAGTCGTGGTGCGCTGTGAGGGAGAGGTGAATCGTCCTGGCATCTACGGCACGACTTCTCGCAGTATCTTCCGCCAAATGAACACCTTGTCTGTGGTGCACCGCAAAGGTGTTGGTGTGTGGCTCAACAATAAAGCACAGCCTTATGGAGCTTTGCGCTCGCTTCAAGTGACTCCTGCTATCGTCAATCCCAAAGTGGGACAACATCTTTCCCTCAACTACATTATGCGCTATCCCGATGAGTTTCGTAATAGCGGACTCACCGAAGGACAGCACACACTCATTGTGGAAGAAGTGCGCCAACGCTATGTGGTGCTCCGTGGAAAAGGGCACAAACTCGTCCTTCCTTTTGAAACTCGTTAGAGTTTTCATCGCTGGTTGTTCCCTCATGGATGCTAATGAGCGCAACAACCACTTGAAAAATTCCTATATATCAACTTTTATTTATCACTAAACTATCAACTATATGCAAATTTCTACTCTTTTTCGTGGCTGTGCTTTAGCAGCTGTTGCTTTGGTGTCTGCTGCTACCTTCGCTCAGAAGTCAGTGACCACCACTAAGGTCGGTGAACTCGCTTCGCTCATTCCTGGTGCTGATCGCTATAATACCAAAGAACTCACCGTGGCAGGTCCAATCAATGGTGAAGACCTCAAGCTTGTGCGTGAGATGTGTGGCCGCGACTACTATGGTGCTGAATCAGAAGGCATGACTTCTACCCTCGATCTCTCAAAGGCACTCATCAAACAAGAAGCAGGTAAGAACTATTTCAATGAAAAAATTGGTTTCTACTCACGTTACTATGGTCCCAGTGCTGACAACGAAATCGGTGTGAAGCTCTTCTATCACTGCGAGCCCCTCAAGAAAGTGATTCTTCCTGAGAATACCACCATAATTTCTGGTAATGCTTTCCAGTATTCAGGACTCACCGAAGTGGTGATTCCCAATACGGTGAAGATCATTCGCCAGTATGCGTTTGCAAATACAAACCTTACAGAGGTGACGCTCCCATCTGCTTTGAGCGGACTCGAGAATAAGGTGTTTGACAACTGTGCAAAACTCACCACTGTGGTGTTCACTGGCACCACTGTTCCTGCGAATATCCCTGCTGAGTTGTTTAATAAATGCCCCAAGCTTACTAAAATTGTAGTTCCTGCTGAGGCTTTAGAGGCATACACAGCAGCTTTGCAAGGTAAGAAGCCCGAAGCAGCTACCATTACAAGCGTGAAAACGATTAAGGTTGCTAATGGTGTGAAGGAAGTGGCTCGCTACGATCTCCAAGGTCGTCGTTTATCTGCTCCTGTACAAGGCATCAATGTGGTGCGTTACTCTGATGGAAGCACAGCAAAAGTGCTCGTTCCCTAATATTTTTATAGAGATCTGTATACCATTTTCTCTATCAGCTTATAGCGCCATCTGGATTCATATGAGTCTAGATGGCGTTTTTTGGTAGTTGCGTTTTCTTGTATTGGCTGAACTACTTTTGTGTTCATATTTTGCATTATCTATTCAATGGGAGAATTGCATCCTAATGATTTTTGGATAGTTTCTCTCGCGTACGCTCGCGCATACTACAGGAGTTTGTGTTTTTTGCTGTCACAAGTGTCACAAGTGGGGAGGACTTTGCGTCAATACCATAACGACTTTGGAGCGTTTACTGAAGAATGATTCATCGGTTGAAAGAAAATGAGCCGTTGTTTTGCATAAAACGACACGTTGTTTTACACAAAACGAGCCGTTGTTTTACATAAAACGACACGTTGTTTTTTTAGAAAAAGAGAATGGAATGGCGTGGAAGTGACTGAAAAGTCTAAACGAATGTTGTGTTTGGGTGCAAGTGGTTGTATTTTAGTGGTTTATGGAGAATGTGTGACACTTGTGACAGCAAAAAGTGCAAAATCCCTGTTACGCGTACGCGCGCGCGTGAGTGAGAGTGGTGGTTTTCACAGTTGATAATATATGGGAATGGGCGATTGGGGTTTATCCAACACCAAAAGGAGATGCTGCAAAAACAAGTTTTGCAACACCTCCTTTTGTGTTAGAGTGATGTGACTTTATGCTTGTCACATCTTTGAGCTTGTCGGAATCAGCTTATCCAATCAAACCGCGCACGCGGTCGTCGAAGGCTGAGAGAGAAGCCTTGGCACCTTCGCCAATGGCCACAACGATTTGTTTGTAGGGAACATCGGTGCAGTCGCCAGCAGCATATACGCCAGAAACTGAAGTGCGGCAGGTGCGGTCCACTTGGATTTCACGACGGGGAGAAAGTTCGAGTTGATCGGCAAAGACTTGCGTGTTGGGAGCAAGACCAATTTGCACGAAGACCCCATCGAGAGAAATCTCGCGTTCTTGTTCCGTGTTGCGGTCTTTCACGCGGAGACCAGTAACTTTCTGACCATCACCAAGCACAGCAGTGGTTTGCGACATCGTGAAAATCTCAATGTTTTCAGTGGCGCGAGCCTTTTCTTGAAGCACATTGTCAGCAAGGAGCTTGTCTGCAAATTCCAAAACAGTGACGTGGCTGCAGATGCCTGCCAAATCGAGAGCCGCTTCGATACCAGAGTTACCACCACCAATGACAGCAACGCGCTTGCCCTTGTAGAAAGGACCATCGCAGTGAGGGCAGAAGTGCACACCGCGACCAAGATAGTCGGCTTCGCCTTCTACACCGAGTTTGCGCCAACTTGCGCCTGTGGCGATGATGACAGCACCAGCCACAAAGGTTTCTCCACCTTTCACGCTGATCTCTTTGGGACATCCGTGGAGCGCTGCACTTTCGATTTTGCGGTTTTTCGAACACGTCGATGGGATAAGCACCGATATGCTTGCCGAGATTGGCTGCAAGTTCTGCACCTGTGGTTTTGTGGCACAGAAATCAAGTTTTCGATGCCCACGGTGTCTTTCACTTGTCCGCCAATGCGTTCTGCCACAATGGCCACGTTGAGACCTTTACGTGCTGAATAGATGGCTGCAGCACTGCCGGCAGGGGCCGCCACCGACCACCACTACATCGTAGTTGCGGCGAATAGCTTCGAGACTAGCCGTGTTAGAACCGAATTTTTTTCTTCCAATTCTTCCAAAAGACCAGCCATTTCTCCGCGTCCACCGTGCACCAATTTTTCCTTCGTGCATCACAGCAGGAACACCTTGGAGGTGAAGCGCATCGGCTTCCGCTTGGAAGAGTGCGCCATCTACGATTTCGTGGGTGAAATCTTCGTGCAACAACGCCATAACATTGAGTGCTTGCACCACATCGGGGCAGTTTGTGCAGGGAGAGAAATATAGCTGGTGAGGTGGATGGGGCCTTTGAGAGCCTTGATGCGACGTGTCACAGCTTCGTCAGGGAGAGCTTTACCCTTGCCGTCAGCGTTGTAAACGGCAACGATGAGCGAAGTAAATTCGTGTCCGCCAGGGATGCAACGGAAGACGATACCTGTGTCTTTGCCGTCTTTCACCAACACCATGCGGAGTGTTCCGGGAGTTTCTACTACTTCGACAGCAATGTGGTCGGAGGTAGAAGCAAAGTCATTGAGAAATTCTTTGAATTCTGCAAAACTCTCGTGAGCGGGATCGGCTTCAAGACGCAAAACATATTGAGATTCCAAAGCAGTATAAATACCTTTTACTTGCTGGAGAAGGCTTGGTTCAATCATAATCTATTCAGAAAAAAGGGAATTGTGATAGAGGTATAAGAAAAGGTGCGGCATCTTTAAGTTCACGCCTTGAACAATGCCGCACCCATCAATGAAAACCTATTAACGTATTTATCTCTCTAATTTAGATTTTGCCTACGAGATCAATGCTGGGTTTGAGAGTTTCAGCATCTTTCTTCCATTTAGCAGGACAAACTTCACCATCGTGGCTAGCTACATAGAGAGCAGCTTCGACCTTACGAACGAGTTCTTCAGCGTTACGGCCGATGCTATTGTCTTGGATTTCAGCTACCTTGATGAAGCCTTGGGGGCAAACTAAGAAGGTGCCACGATATGCCAAACCATCTTCTTCGTTGAGCACACCAAAACCGCGAGAGATTACGCCAGTGTGGTCAGCAAGCATAGGATAGTTGATCTTCTTGATGCTGTCGGAAGCATCGTGCCAAGCCTTGTGAGTGAAGTGAGTGTCGGTGCTCACTGAGAATACTTCAACACCCATTTCTTGGAGTTTGCTGTATTGTTCTGCGAGGTCTACCAATTCAGTGGGGCAAACGAAAGTGAAGTCAGCGGGATAGAAGAAGAAGATGCTCCATTTCCAGCAATGTCTTCGCTGCTGATGGTTTTGAACTCGCCGTTGTGGTAGGCTTCTACCTTAAATTCGGGGGCTTTAGCGTTGATGATTGGTTGCATATTGAGATGTTTTTATTCGTTTGTTTGGGAATTTCCCAGGGGTGGAGCGCATCGCGTTGTGTGGTTGCGATGTTGCTCACCGCCTGTGAGTGTTTCCGAGGCTAAGTTGTTCGAAGACTTAGCATTTGAAATAGTTTGTTATGTCTGTGTTGGCTAATGGCCGTGGTGTGAAGACTGAACTCAAAGTTTCGTTCTTCTTTGACAATGCAAAGGTAGTTACTATCTTTGAGCCAACAAACAGATATGATGTATCGACAGATAGAGAAAAACTATATACCAGCGGTAAGTATTTGTTTTATAGTTGTTTCCGGCTGTCTTCTGTGCTGTATGTTTTATCCCACTTCAGAGCCAGGAAGCACGTTCTTCTCGGGACAAATCACCGCCAGAGTACCGTCAGCGTTGAGTGCTGAGAGAATCATTCCCTCGCTGGTGAGACCATTTTTGAAGGTGCGAGGTGCTAAGTTTGCAATGAAGCATACTTGTTTCCCCACCAATTGTTCAGGTTCGTAGTGTTGCGCGATACCAGAAACGATGACGCGATTTTCGAGTCCGTCAGCGATGTCGAAGCGGAGGAGCTTCTTCATCTTAGGCACACGTTCGCAAGCCGTCACCGTGCCCACGCGGATGTCCAATTTTTCGAAATCCTCAAAGGGAATGGTGGGTTTGATGTCGTTAGCGCGGTAATTATCTTGCTCGTTTTGCTTTTTGATGGCCGCCAGTTTGTCGAGTTGTGCTTGGATAGTTTCGTCCTCGATTTTCTCAAAGAGCAATTCTGGCTTGGGGAGCACAGTGCCCGCAGCGAGCAAGTCGGTTTGTCCGAGTTGTTCCCACGTGAGTTCGGGATTAGCAAGCATCTTGCGGAGTTTCGCAGAACTATTGGGGAGGAATGGTTCGAAAGCAATGGCGAGATTTGCCACAAGTTGCAACGACACATAGAGAATTGTCTTCACGCGTTCGGGGTCAGTTTTGATGACCTTCCCAAGGTTCTGCGTCAGCGAGATACTTGTTGCCAATGCGCGCTAAGTTCATAGCCTCCTTTTGTGCATCGCGGAAGCGGAAAGTGTCGAGCAAACGCTCCACTTCAGCCTTCACACCGCGGAATTCTTCGATGGTGGCACGGTCGCTCTCTGTGAGTTCTCCACAAGCAGGCACTTCGCCTTCGTAGTACTTCTGCGTGAGTTGGAGCGCACGATTCACGAAGTTGCCATAGACAGCCACGAGTTCGTTGTTGTTGCGCGCTTGGAAATCCGCCCACGTGAAATTGTTGTCCTTAGTTTCAGGAGCATTTGCTGTGAGCACATAGCGCAAAACGTCTTGTTTGCCGGGGAAATCTTGGAGATATTCGTGCAACCACACCGCCCAGTTGCGAGAGGTGGAGATTTTGTCGTCTTCCAAGTTGAGGAATTCGTTGGAAGGAACGTTGTCGGGAAGGATGTAGGAGCCTTCCGCCTTGAGCATAGCTGGAAAGACGATGCAGTGGAACACAATGTTGTCCTTGCCGATGAAGTGGAGGAGACGAGTGTCTTCCGATTTCCACCATTTTTCCCAAGTGTCGGGGAGGAGTTCTTTGGTGTTGGAAATGTAGCCGATGGGAGCATCAAACCACACATAGAGCACCTTTCCCTCTGCGCCTTCCACAGGAACGGGAATACCCCAATCGAGGTCGCGACTCACGGCACGAGGTTGCAAACCCATGTCGAGCCAACTTTTGCATTGTCCGCTCACGTTGGGACGCCATTCGGGGTGACTAGCAATCCAAGGTCCGAGCCACTCTTGGTGCTTGTCGAGAGGGAGATACCAGTGCTTTGTCTTGCGCAAAACCGGTTTAGAACCAGAAACCTTAGACTCGGGGTTGATGAGTTCGGTGGGAGAGAGGTCTTTCCCGCATTTTTCGCATTGGTCGCCATAGGCATTTGGGTTGTGGCAGTGCGGACACTCACCGGTAATGTAGCGGTCGGCGAGGAAGGTTTTGGCTTCTTCGTCGTAGTATTGTTCCGATTCGCGTTCCAGAAACTCCCCTTTGTCGTAGAGGGTACGGAAAAAGTCGGAAGCCACTTTCTTGTGGGTGTCGCTCGTGGTGCGCGAATAGATGTCGAAGGAGATACCAAAATCTTCAAACGACTGTTTGATGAGTTGGTGATAACGGTCTACCACTTCTTGCACCGTGCAACCTTCTTTGCGTGCGCGAATGGTCACAGGCACACCGTGCTCGTCAGAACCACAGACGAAGAGCACTTCTTGTTTGCGCAAACGGAGATAGCGCACGTAGATATCGGAGGGTACGTAAACACCGGCCAAGTGTCCGATGTGCACGCCACCGTTGGCATAGGGTAGTGCAGCGGTGACGAGCGTTCTATTGAATGTCTTGTTATTCATTGTATGGATATTTGCTACAAAGTTACGCATTTGTGGCAATGGATATAGGAATGTGCCGAGAATTTTAGAGAGTATGGTCGTCTTACGCAAAAATAAAGATGCGTCAAAACGATTGTTCTGACGCATCTTTGTGAAACGGGGGTAAGTTTAGGATTTAGTCCTTGAACTTAGCGACAATAAATTCGCGGTTGAGACGAGCGATGTTCGCGATGCTTTCGTTTTTGGGACAAACAGCTTCGCAGGCGCGAGTGTTGGTGCAGTTACCAAAACCGAGTTCGTCCATTTTCGCCACCATCATCTTGGCACGCTTCGCACCTTCTACGCGACCTTGGGGAAGGAGCGCGAGTTGAGAAACCTTAGAAGCCACGAAGAGCATTGCAGAACCGTTTTTGCAGGCTGCCACGCAAGCACCACAACCGATGCAAGAAGCGCAGTCCATAGATTCGTCAGCATCGGGCTTAGGAATGAGGATAGCGTTAGCATCTTGTGCTTGACCAGTGCGGATAGTGGTGTAACCACCAGCAGCTTGGATTTGGTCGAAAGCGGTGCGGTCTACCATGCAGTCCTTAATCACGGGGAAAGCAGCAGAGCGCCAAGGTTCAACGGTGATGACATCTCCGTCATTGAAGCGGCGCATATAGAGTTGGCAGGTAGTGGCTCCAGTGGAGGTCTTTCCGTGAGGAGTACCGTTGACGTAGAGAGAGCACATACCGCAGATACCTTCGCGGCAATCGTGGTCAAAAACGAAGGGCTCTTTACCATCGTTGATGAGTTCCTCGTTGAGGATGTCGAGCATTTCGAGGAAAGAAGTGTCGTCGGGGATGTTCTTCATTTCGCGCTGTTCAAAATGTCCAGCGTCCTTCGGACCATTCTGTTTCCAGTATTTTACGGTGAATGATATATTCTTAGCCATGACTATGTCTTGTTTGGAAGTTTGTGAAACCTTGGTGCGCGCTTACGCCTTGTAGTTACGTGTTTGCACCTTGATGATTTCGTATTCGAGAGGCTCTTTTGAGAGCACGGGAGCAACGTCGTCGCTGCCTTGGTATTCCCAGCAGCCCACGTAGAAGAAGTTTTCGTCGTCGCGTTTTGCTTCGCCTTCTTCTGTTTGGTGCTCTTCGCGGAAGTGACCACCGCAAGACTCTTCACGATGAAGAGCGTCGTTAGCCATAAGTTCACCCATGAGGATGAAGTCTTCGAGACGAAGTGCCTTCTCGAGTTCCACATTCACACCGTCTTTTGTGCCAGGGATGCGAATTTCTTGGTAGAAAGTCTTGCGGATTTCCTTGAGCAAGCCAAGACCCTTGATGAGACCCTCTTTCGTGCGTCCCATACCCACGTATTCCCACATGATGTGACCGAGTTCTTTGTGGATGCTGTCTACACTGCGCTTGCCGCCGATCGCGAAAAGACGATCGATGCGTTCGCGCACGTGCTTTTCTGCAGCCTCAAATTCGGGGAGGTCAGTAGAGAAGCGTGGAACGGTGATTTGGTCAGCGAGGTAATTCTGAATCGTGTAAGGAAGCACGAAGTAACCATCGGCCAAACCTTGCATGAGTGCAGAAGCACCGAGGCGGTTTGCACCGTGGTCAGAGAAGTTACATTCACCGATGGCAAAGAGACCATTGATGGTGGTCATCAATTCGTAGTCCACCCAGATACCACCCATAGTGTAGTGGATAGCAGGGAAGATTTGCATTGGCGTTTCATAAGGAGACTCGTCGGTGATTTCTTCGTACATGTCGAAGAGGTTACCATAGCGAGCTTCGATTTCCTTGCGACCGAAGTCTTTGATAGCTTGTGAGAAATCGAGATATACGGCAAGACCAGTGTTGTTCACACCGAAGCCCTTGTCGCAACGTTCCTTAGCGGCACGAGAAGCTACGTCACGAGGCACGAGGTTACCGAATGCAGGGTAACGGCGTTCGAGATAGTAGTCGCGATCTTCTTCGGGAATGTCCTTACCTTGGAGACGACCTTCTTGACAAGCCTTAGCATCTTCGAGTTTCTTGGGCACCCAGATACGTCCGTCGTTACGCAGCGACTCAGACATCAGCGTGAGCTTAGACTGCTTGTCGCCGTGCACGGGGATACAAGTGGGGTGAATCTGCACGTAAGCAGGGTTCGCAAAGACAGCACCCTTGCGGTAGCAAGCGATGGCAGCCGATGCGTTACAGCCCATTGCGTTGGTAGAGAGGAAGTAGGTGTTACCATATCCACCTGTGCCAATCACCACAGCGTGTGCAGCAAAGCGTTCGATAGCACCGGTCACAAGTTGCGAGCGATGATACCGCGAGCGCGACCATCGATGATGACGAGGTCGAGCATCTCATAGCGAGTATAGAGTTGCACAGTGCCAGCGTGCACTTGGCACATGAGCGAAGAATAAGCACCGAGGAGGAGCTGTTGACCCGTCTGACCCTTAGCGTAGAAAGTACGGCTCACCTGAGCACCACCGAAAGAACGGTTAGCCAACATACCGCCGTATTCGCGAGCGAAAGGCACACCTTGCGCCACGCATTGGTCGATAATCGCGTTGCTCACCTCAGCCAAACGATACACGTTAGCTTCACGAGCGCGATAGTCACCACCTTTCACAGTGTCATAGAAAAGACGATAGACAGAGTCGCCGTCATTCTGGTAGTTCTTCGCAGCGTTGATACCACCTTGTGCAGCGATGGAGTGAGCGCGACGAGGAGAGTCTTGGATGCAGAAGTTCTTCACTTTGAAGCCCATTTCACCGAGCGATGCAGCCGCACTTGCACCAGCAAGTCCAGTACCTACCACGATGACATCGAGCTTACGTTTATTCTTGGGGTTCACCAATTTTTGGTGAGCTTTATAGTTGGTCCACTTCTCGGCCACGGGGCCTTCGGGGATGCGAGAATTCAAAATAGCCATTTGAGAAATGCTTGAATTTTGAGATAAATGGAGAAAATGCTTACGGCAGATTAGCAACCGAAGTGCGTGGTGCCATTGAGAATTGCCGCAACGGCAAACTTCACAACGACCGCTGCAAACATAAGCATAATGATAGTAGAGTAAATGTAGCTGATGCACTTGATGCGAGGTAACCAAGTTTTACCGCTAGCACCCAAAGTGTGCATTGCACTCCACATACCGTGAGTGAGGTGGAACCAGATGGAAAACAACCATACAAGATAAAGCGCCGAATAAATAGGATTTGAGAAGGTGTATTCAATCCAGTGATAGCCGTCGGCGGCCAACATTTCGTTGCCAACGTGTGCCAACTCCACGAACATCATTTTAGCCCAGAAGTTGTAGAGGTGAAGCGCGATGCCAAGCAGCACGACTACACCGATAGCAAGCATGTTTTGAGAAGCCCATTCCACTTTTTCAGGACGGTCTACAACTGCATAACGGCTATTGCCACGAGCACGACGGTTTTGTGCTGTCAAAATAAATGCATAGACGAAGTGGATGAGCATAAGTGTACCCAATCCAGCGGTTGCAGCTACGGCATACCAGTTGGCGCCGAGCATTTCGCAAACCCAGTTGTAGCCCTCAGCAGAGAAGAGCGCCACCACATTCATGCATCCGTGGAAGGTGAGGAAGAGAATCAAGGCGAGTCCAGTGACCGACATGATAACCTTTCTTCCGATAGATGAAGTAGTTAACCACATAATAGTTTTGAAGAAATTAAATTGTTGATGAATTGTTATTGTTGCAAGCGGAACACGGCACAAACCACACTAATCATGAGCCAATTCTTTCTATCGAAATGGTCACTGAAAGCGTGCTTCGTTCCGTTTATTGTGTTGATTTTATGTGAGTTACAGCCATTTCTGGCCGCTTTTTAGTCATCCCCATAAATGAGGACAAGACATATCTACTGCAAAATTAGCAGAAATCTGCCAATACACAAAAGGAAATCACAAATTTATGCGCTTCTATCGTGCTAGATATAACCGAGAAGACGGCGCTTTACAATCCCAATTGTTTCAGCAAGCGTTCGCCACGGGCGGCTTCGGCTTCGCCTAAGTCCATAAATTTGTAGAGCATATTGAGCGCAGCGCGTTTCGTGCCAAGGTCGCCATCGGGCGCAGAGAGTTCCGTGCAGACGTGGTCGAGAAGTTCGTCTGCATCGCGCTGAGTGGGGCGAAAATTTGCCATAAATAAGCGTCCCAGGAGCAACCAGCCCACCAAACGCGGCATCACAGCGTCGGCAGCCACCAGGCGGAAGGCCATCGAGGAGGCATAAGGACGATGTTGCAGCAAGTGCAACACCAGCACTTGAGCTTCTTCGGCATAGCGCAATTGTTCCACCCAGAGCATGGCCAATTCTTCGTCAAGTCCTCTTGGGGCATAGTCATAGCTGCCAAAAGGCGCATTTCTCTGATGTTGTCTTTCCAGAGTGTTGCGGCCAATGTGTAAGTGTGTGGTATTTCGGCGGCTATCTCCGCCAAGCGCGGTTGGTCTACACCGAAATTCACGCGATAGTCTATGCCGTTTTGGCGCATCGAACCGCTCAGCACGCCATTCATGGCAGCGCGGAGTCGGCGTTTTATCTCGCGGATTTGGTCGTCTAGTTCTTTATTCTGTTCTGTCATCATTGTTTTCGTTGTAAATTGGAATAGTGCAAAAATACGAAATCTGCGCCAACTGTGAGGGTTCTCCATGCCTAAATCGTTTTTTTGTCTTGTTTTTTGCTGTTCATCAATGAAATCTGTGGCAGAATTTCAATTTTGTTTGAGGGTAAGTGATTATTCCTCCCTATAATATATGGGGAGATATGCCCACAATGAGGGAAAAATCGTGTTAAATAATCTTGTCGGTACTGTTTTTTTGATGAGGTGATTAGACTGGGTAGTGCTTCCCCTCATGCTCTTCATGCTCCTCGCGCGTACACATAGCGCGCCTTCTACACGAGTTTTACTTTTTTGCTGTCACAAGTGTCACACGATGGGGAGAAACGGAGGAAAAGCGCGAGTACAAAATTGGGCGAAAAGGAGGAGAAATGGAACGTAAAAACGCCCCGAAATAGTTGGATAGAAGGTTGTTTGTTAAAACTTGTTTTGATTGTGCTTTTATTCCTTGAAACAGAGAGGGTTGTGTGGTGTGTTGTGACACTTGTGACAGAGAAAAAGTAAAAACTCTTGTTATGTGTGCGTGCGCGCGAGAGAAAACCTTGATAAAACCAGTAGTTGTTTCCAATTGTTAATGATGGATGTGCTGGTGACCGTGGTGGATGGATGTTATCAAAACGACGGCTCGTTTTGTAGTAAACAACGTGTCGTTTTGTGGTAAACAACGTGTCGTTTTACGATAAACAACGTGTCGTTTTACGATAAACAACGTGTTGTTTGAGGAGAGGTATTTCGGTAGGGCAGAGAGTTTTGAGTAAATGGTACAAGAGATAATTGCTGGAAAACTGTAAGGGCATCGCAGGGGTAACGCACAGCATAATGGCTGAAAGTGGTTGAGTGATCGCGAGAAAAAGTTTGAAAACAAGGAATTTGAAAAATACATATAGCAAAAAGTGGGTGAAATGTTGGTGGACTAAAGGAAAATGTCTATTTTTGCGGTGAAAATAAATAATCCATATAATGCCAATGAGACTACTCAACTACTTTGCAGCTGCTTGCGTCTTGGCTTTCCCTACCACCGTGTTGGGACAGACGTTTAATCTTGTGCAGCAATCGTTGGACAATCCCGACAATGAACCTGCACCTGTGCATCCTGTGCCTCACCCACGTCAAGTGGCTTGGCAAGAAACTGAATTTTATGCCTTCTTCCACTATGGAATGAACACCTACACTGGCAGGGAGTGGGGTAATGGTGACGAAAATGTGACGATTTTCAAGCCTACTGCGAAGCCCAATCCCCAACAGTGGCTCGAAGCGGTGAAGAAGGCCGGTATGAAAGGCGGTATTGCTGTGGTGAAACATCATGATGGCTTCTGCTTGTGGCCTACTCAAACTACGGAGCATAATGCTACGAAAGCTGGCAACCCTTTTACTGCTGAGTTGAATATCCCCAAAGACTTCGCAGCCGCTGCTAAGGATTTGGGATTGAAATATGGTTTCTACATCTCACCTTGGGACAGAAACTCCATTCACTACGGCACAGACCGCTATGTGCCCGAAGTGTTCTTGCGTCAGTGTGCTGAATTGGCACAATATGGCAACGACCAATTTGAAATGTGGTTTGACGGTGCCAACGGCGGTGACGGTTATTATGGTGGTCGCCGAGGCACAGTGAACGTGGGCGATGCTAATATCTATTACGACGTGCCTAACCTTCGTGACACCGTGCACAAGGTGCAACCTAACTGCGTGCTTTGGGGCGTGGGTGGCGAAGCGCGTTGGATTGGTAACGAAGCCGGATGGGCTGGTGAAACCAACTGGTGTATGGGCGACGGCACTGACGGCGATATCAATGGATGGTATTGGCACCCTGGCGAAAGTGATGCTAAGGCGACCAACAGCGGATGGTTCTACCACGATGGAGAGTCACCTCTTTCGGCAGAACGCTTGTTCCAGATGTATCTCGAAACCGTGGGTCGCAATGCAACCCTCATTCTCAACGTGCCTCCCAACAAGGCCGGTGTGCTCCCTGCTGCCGACGTGAAAGTACTCGAAGATTTGGGTAAGATGATCGAGAAGCGTTTGGGTACAGACTTGGCAAAGATCGCTAAAATCGAAGCGAGCGAAACGCGCGCACCTGGTGCGAAGCGCACTTATGGGGTGAATAATCTCACAGATGGTAGCACCACCACTTATTGGGCTACAAACGATGGCACCAAACAAGCCACGCTCACCTTTACGTGGGACTCTGCACAGACTTTGCGCTATGTTTCATTGATGGAACTCGTGGCGAAGGGTCAGCGTGTGAAGAAATTTAAGTTGGAAGTGTCGCAAGATGGCACCAACTTCAGACCAGTGGCTGAAACATTAAGCAAACTACCATTGGCTATAAGCGCATCATTCCGCTCAATGGTTCGACACAAAATAGTTATTCAGGACAAGGCATTCAAGCAAAAGCCCTCCGCGTCACTATCGTAGACGCTAAGGCTTGCCCATTGCTCAAGAGTGTTGCCATCTACTAATCTGCAAAGCTTCACAATATGACTTTGAAACATATTCTCCCTTTGGCTGCTTTTGCCTTGCCTTTGGCGGTAGCCGCACAAAATAATACTACTCCTGCCACTCCTGCTGTGGGTGTATCGTTCGATTTTGAGGGTGCTCAAAACTGGAAAGCACTCGGTGTTTTCGACACTTGGGAGGCTTCTCCTTTCCGCACGGGTAAATTACTTGGAAATGTGGCTGTGGTGGACAATCCCACAACGGCTGAATTGAATCCTCTCACGGGAAAACCGGTCAATCCTTCTAAAAAGGTGTTGGCTTTCCAACGCTCGCGCTTCGGTTCTAACACCTTTGGCGCGCGCATCGTGCTGAACGAACCCATTGCACTTTCTCCCACTCCGCTCTACATCCACGCTTGGGTGCACAGTCCTAAGGCGAGCCGTGTGCTCATCGCAGGATTGGGCAAGCGCAAAGATCGCGCTGCGCAAGTGGACAATGTGGTGCAAGTGGCGCACATCACCTCGGTTACGCTAGAACCCAATCAATGGAAAGAAATTGTGGTGCCTGCTGCTGCCAACAAGGGAGTGGAATTGCACAGTCTGCTCATTGCACCCGACTGCGAGAGTCCGCACGATTTGACGAGCGACTTTGCCGTTTACATTGACAATGTTGAGGTGAATGCACAACGTACACCTACACTTTTTAGTGGATTCTATCCCATTGGAATTGAAAAAGAAACCGCAGCTACGCGTAAAGATCGTCATATCGATGGTGTAGAATTCACGGTGGGTAAGAAGACATTTGCTTATACCACTCCAACCCCTCGCAAGGTGTATAACTTGGCAGATGGTGATCACCGCGTCTTGGCAAAGGCAGGCGATGAAATCACACCAAAGTTGCTCTATACCGGTGCGTGGATGCACTCCTTCTACTATGTCGACTACAACCAAGATGGTAAGTTCACAGAAGATGAAGTGGTGAGCTATTCATTCAAGGGTGACGGAAATGGTGCAGAATCGGGCAAGAACAGTGCTGGACAGAGCTTTGCTAATGGTGGTCTCTCTTTGCAGTCTCCAAAGTTCACCTTGCGCAATGATATGAAACCAGGTGTCTATCGTATGCGTGTCAAAGTGGACTACAACAATCTCGACCCCATGGGTAGCCAAAGTTTGGTTCAAGATGGTGGTGGTTTTGTAGACCTTCTCCTCAACATCCACGAAGGTAAAGCCATCGTGAACGACCATAATCTCAATGGTGCGGTGAAGACCCTCGACGGCAAGGAATTGACTAGTTTGGAAGTGCCTTATGGTGAAGATTTCACCATCAAGATGCACCCAGCCGATGGTTTTGAACACAATGGTTTTGTGTTGAAACACGGTGTGAACCTCACTGGCGAAGCTGAAGTGAAGGACAATGTGCAATGGGAAACTATCACTATTCCTCGTTCTATGTTTAAGGCTGATGGCACTTTCACCATCCCTGGTAAGTGGATGAACGGAAGTGTGCGCATAGAAGGTCGCTTTGTGCAAGAAGGTCACTATACTCCCGAACCTGTGCCTGCATGGTTTTCGCGCTTCAATGTGACGAGCATTGATGGTAAGTTCTTTGCTGCTGGCACGCAATGGTATTCCCTCCAACTGGGTGCAGAAGGCTACGTGGTGGAAGGTACTAAGCTACACAAATCTTGCTTAATAACTCTATTGTTGATCGTCAAAATGAGAAACACCAATGGTGCTTCTTGGGCAACAACAATGAGGGTTTCAAACTCTACAATCGTCATTTCGGCACAGGATATGTGTTGGCAGCTCCCACAGCGATGAGTGCCAAGGCTGGTGAAACCTCTTTTGTGCGTCTTGTGCCTGCCGACAAAGTGCCTAGCGGCTACACGGCAGTATGGCGTTTTGAGGACTCCAAGGATCTCAATGCTGATGACGCGCAAGTTGTCTATATGTATGAAGACAAATATACCTCCAACAAAGTGAACAACCGCAATGGCAAGTTAGCTTTCTGGTCGGGTGGTGCAGACAAAGGTTCGACTTTTCAGATTCGTCCGCTCGAAATCACCACTTCTCCGGTGACAGCTATTGCGCTCCCTAGAGCCGAAAAGCAATCTGCTGAAACCTACGAGCTCTCTGGTCGTCGTGCAGATGAGGCTGCTCGCGGAGTCCTCGTGATGGCAGGGAAAAAGGTGGTAAAATAACCAACAGATGAGTTTCATCTTTTCTAGATAACAGGATAAGGCATAAGCCGTGTCTGCGCGTGTTGCGCTCGATGCGACTTATGCCTTATTGTTTATGTGGAAGAGGTTGTGTAAATAAGGATATATGAAAACTTACAAAGAAACATTGATGAGTTGTTTGTTGGGAGGGGCACTGCTGATGGTGCCAACCTCGCTCTGGGCACAAGTCTATGACATTTACCCCCAACCTCAACAAGAACAAGCCGGACAAGGGGTGGTGAATTTTACACCTTCGGTGACGGTGGTGTGCGATGCCGCGATTGATGCTGCTACAAAAGCGCGTGCGCAACAAATTCTCCAAGAAGCGAAATTGGAAGTGATCTTTGCTGATGCACCACGACCAGGATATTCCACTCTCTATTTGGGCGTGGCTGGAAGTGACGGCGTGGCAGACCGCTATGCACAGTCTTTGTCGCTCAAACGCGAGGTGCTGCAACGCAAAGGAAAATACGACCGACACATTGTTTATCTCCACAACCAAGGAGGACAGGCAGAAGTGGTGATTTTGGGTGAACACTCTGATGCTACGTTCTATGGGTTAGCGTCTTTGGAACAAATCCTCGAACGCGGCACACAACAATTGCCGGCTGTGACGCTCTTCGACTATGCCGACCAACAGAGTCGCGGATTGGTGGAAGGTTATTATGGTTATCCTTACAGTCTGTCGGTGAAAAAGTCGCTAATGCGCTTCATGATGCGCTTGAAGATGAACACCTATATGTATGGGGCGAAGTCGGACTTGTATCACTCTGCAAAGTGGGAAGAGCCTTACCCCAAGACTTTGACGAAGACGGACCTCGAATATGGCAGAATGTCGCAAGATATGGTGAAAGATTTGTCGAAGACTTCGCAAGCTACCAAGGTGAATTTCATCTGGGCTATCCATCCAGGCAATGATTTGTGGGACAACCCAATGTGGTGACACGCATCATGAAGAAGTTTTCGAGTATGTACGACTTAGGTGTGCGCCAGTTTGCCATCTTCGTGGACGATGTGGGTGTTCCTCATTCTGAAGCTGACTGCAAAACGAATGCAGACCATCTCACCGCAGTGCAGAATGCCATCGATGCGAAATGGAACAAGGCAGGTAGTGCACCCGAAGCTCGTGTGCGTCCGCTGCACTTTGTGCCACAAGTTTACACCTTGAGTTGGGTGGGAGAAGCTGACCGTAAGCGTTTCTTCAAGGCTTTGTCGGCTGTGCCTTCCGACATCACCATCTACACCACGGGATGGGGCGTGTGGACTGTGCCCAATAGTAATGATTTGGCAACGATGAACACCGAACTTGGTCGTCCTGTGGCTTGGTGGTGGAACTATCCTTGCAATGACAACGCCGATGAACAGATTTACACCTCCGACATGTACACCAACTTCATGGAGATGCGCACTGTTGATAATAACGCGCGTTTGCAAAAGGAACTGAAGAATGGTCTTGGGGTGGTGTCCAATCCCATGCAACAAGGCATGGTGTCGCGCATCGCGCTCTTCTCTGTGGCAGACTATGCGTGGAACAATGCTAAGTTCGACAATATGACGTCGTGGAAAAAGGCTTTTAAGTATGCTTTCCCCGAAAACACTGCGCTGCGTGAGGCGTATCAGGCGCTTTCTTCTTACCTCCGTTGGAATGATTCCGAAGATATGGCGAAGGCAGTGCAGCAATATAAAAACGGTAACCGCGCGCCTTTTGAGAAATTGCTCGCTCAATTGCAACAAAACATTGAGGTGGTGGCGCAATGCAAGACTTCGGCTAACGAAGACGAGCAGTTGCTCTACAAGGAGATTGAACCATGGGTGCTGAAATTGCAAACGATGGTGACTGCCGCGCAGCAGTTTGTGGAAGCGCAAAAGCAATCGTCCGTGAATGATGGTTGGGCGTCTTTTGTGCAAGGCGCGAAAAACTATGCTTCTCTCGAAACGGACAAGCGTTTTGATGCTGCTGCACTGGAAGGACTGGGACATGGCGTGAGTGTGTCGCACCGACAAGCGAATTGTTCGCACAAATCCTTCTTCCCCTTCTTAGGAGTGTTGCAAAATACGGTATTGGGTAATCATCCCTTCGGAGAGAAGTTGCCTTTTGAGGTGAAAACCAGTGCTTCCATAGTGACGGCAAAGGGACATCTCGATGCGCAACGCGCTTATCTCATTGTAAATCGTCAGGAATTGCAGCCAAAAGGATTTGTAACCATGAGTTTTTGCCACAGCTTTCCACCCAGCAGAGATGCACATTGATGCGAATTTGCTCCAACAGTGGAATGTGATGGTGAGTGGAGACGGTGTCAACTGGACGCGCTTGCAATCTTCAACTCTTCCTGAAGAAATGTTTGTGAAGCACGTGGCTTTCTACAACAATTCGGGAAACTCCTCAAATGCTTCAGCTCGGAGAACAGAATTTCTCACTGAAATTGCCACAACCCACGCTGTTGAAGGACGTCACCGCGCCTACGGATGTTAGAGGTGATGGTAGCAACAAGGGAAAAGCTGCACTGATAGACGGCGACATCCACACCTTCTTTGCTGGAAAGAAGAACCAAGCCAATAGTGACACCTACCAAGTGACGCTCACTAAGGCTGAAAAGGTGCATGATGTGCGCATCTGTTTCTATGCCACCAATGGTGATGAACTCAGAGGTGGTAAAGTGGAGGTGAGTGAAGATGGCAAGAAGTGGCAACCTCTCTTAGTAAAGGGCACTTCAAGCTCGACGCAGAGCAATACTTCTCACCGCAGGAAGTTGGAAGACAACCTCTATGCTGTGGACTTTGTGGCTAAGAATCCCATCGCAGCAAAGTATGTTCGCTTGGTGGTGACGCAACCCATTACCAACAAATGGCTCCGTCTTTCTGAAATCTTTGTGAACGCTCAGCATTTCGCACAACAATTTGCGCCTACCGTGGTGGACAAGAAAGAGAATGCTCACCCTGAATTGGTGGATGGTTTGGGTCGCACACCTTTGACGAAGGTGGAGGGAAAAGAATTGTCTTATAAAATCGATCAATTCTTGCGTCCTAAATCTGTTACGCTCTATTGGGATGCGGCAAGTTGGAAAGGTGCAGCTCCTCAACTCTCGATTGTGGAGAATGGGGCTACCACCGCTTTGTCTGCGCTGGAAGGAAGTGTTTCAACCGTGGATTTGTCTGCGCATCCCAAAGCCACTAAGTTGGTGGTCACGTGGGAAGGCTCGGTTGTTCCGCAACTTTATCAAGTGGTAGCTACGTTGGATGAACAAGGAGCGAAGAACACTCTGACGGCTTTGCGTCAAGTGGTGGTGCAATCTTCTCAACGTCAGGGAAGCAACGGTGTACACGATGGTGCAGTCTATGATTTGCAAGGACAGTTGTTGCGCACCGACGGCAGTACATTGGGATTGCCTGCTGGTGTCTACATCGTCAACGGTCAGCGCATCATGGTGCTGAAACAGCAATAGGCTTTCTTGTTGGCATCTTGTTTCTCGTTTGTTCTCGACGTAGCTCGCTATGCCAAAGGCAAACGAGGAACAAACTGCTCAACAATCAGATGTAGTCTGTTTAGAAACTAATGACCAATTGCGTTTTAGGGTATTGTTCGAAAAAGGGAAGTATCTCTGTCTCGAACAATACCTTTTTATTGCGCGATAAAAACAAGAACTATCTGAGGGTACACACTTTTTCGGACAATACCGGTATTGGGTAGGTGCCGACGTTGGGGGCTTTCTAAATAAGTACGGTACTTGATTCCATAGGGTGAGGACATAGAAAAAGCCGCATCAAAACTTATTCGTTTTGACGCGGCTTAGTGATTGTTTGTGCTAGGCGCTCAGTATTCATTCTTTAGAAAGAAGATGAGCACCAAGGCTTTGAGATTAACGGAGCATATAGTGGATACGAACCTTCACGCAACGGTTGAGTTTAGCGTTGAGTCCACGAGTACTAGTATCTTTCACTTCGCGTACAGCACCATCAAGGCTACTTACGAGGAAGATTTGAGAAGCCACTTGTTGCAAGCGTTCTTTGCTCTTCAACCAAGTGATAACGGTGTTAGCACGATTTTGAGAAAGAGCGTTGTTGCGTTGCAAACCAACTTGAGCTGCATCAGCACCAGAATAGTTGTCTTGGCTAGTAGCCAAACCTTCTGCTTGAATCATGGTGATGGTACCATTTTCAAGAATGTTCTTGATGCGTGCTACAGTGCTTGCGTCAGCATATTTAGCAATATAACCATTGTTGCTAGTCATTGCTGCATACACATCAGCGAAGCTTACGAATTCGTCACCATTGTCTACCTTGAGGTATTGACGTACGGTGCCAAGACCTGCGTGAGCATTGAGTTGGTAAGAATTAGTTTCCTTGTAGTTGTCCTCGCTAGCAAGACGTTGCTTCCAAGTTTCGTTGTCGATACGATATTGCCAAGCATTGTTACCATCAAAGATAGGAGCGTAGAAATAGCCAGCACGACGTTGGAAACTGATCATCTCGTCGGGTTGAAGACTGAGAGAGAGTGCTTGGTCAGACATTTCGTAACCACGTGGTACGTAGTTTACAGTAAAATCTTTGTTTGCAGGTTCTGTTGGAATATCTACAAATGCCAAGCCGTTGGTGTTTGCACCGCGGTTGAGACGTGCTGTCACAGCTGCATTGTCAGAGAACTTCTTTTGTGTGTAGAGACCACCAGCAAGATAGTCGATAGCATTAACAGGAGCGTTAGCCACGATTGGTGCATCGTTGCGACCAGAGTAGTTGTTGGGGTAGAACACGTAGAAGGTCATCGTGTTGTAGTTGACAGGGGCTACGCCTTCTTTCACCTTAACCACTTCAATTTTGCGTTCGCGATAGTCGCGTTCGTAAATGGTTGCGCCAGTTTGTGCCCATGTGTTGCGGTGCTTTTGACCGAAGTAGTAGGTGAAACCTAAGTCGATGCCTACGTTAGCATCGAACTTGTTGGCGGCTTTGTCTCTGTTACCGTATTCGAGGTCGAAGTTGGTTTGATAAACCAAAGCGCGTGCCTTGATGTCGAAAGAGAAGTTCTTTTTCTTGGTGAAGAAACGGCTGTATTGCAATTCTGCGTGTCCGCTCCATTCGTTGTCGGAACCAGTGCCTTGCAAGCCCATGTGGTGCACGCCACCAATACCAAAGTTCATAATAAATTGGTTCATGAGACGAGGGCTGTTGTAACCTTCGTAGCCATAAATCAAGCGAGAGAGGTTGAACATACCATTGATGCTCAAATCCCACCAGTTGGTCTTCATCTTGCGGTATTGTTGTCCTTTCGCGTTAGTCATGATGTCACCATAACGATAACCATAACCAGGGTTTGTGTAACCACGAGAGTTGGAGCGGATGAATTCAGCCTTGAAACCGAAACCAGGGGTTACCCATTTACCAAGACCGACACCGAAATCGGGAGAAAGAGTACCAGAGAACGCGCCATAGTTGGAGTAATCTCCGAAGAAAGTGTGTACACCACCAGTGGCAAAAACAAACCAGTTGTCGAGGAAACCATTGGTCATAATGTGTTGACCTGTAAACACTGTGTCGCGAACCACGCGTGTGTAGGTGGGAGACACTACATCTACTGTGTCGCGATATACTTCGCGGTAATCTTTGTACTTGTCCACTTGAGCCATAGCTGTTGTGCTGAACATGGCGGCAATTGACAAAGCTGCGAGTGAATGAATCTTTTTCATCGTGAAAAATATAGTGATTATTGTTTTTAAGATTGAGGTGGAGCGAGTATGTTGTTTCTTCATTACTGAAGTTGCCCCTGTATTCTTATGTTTAAATGTTGTTAGTGGCTTGTCGTGAGATCACGATAGAGTTCGTTGGCAGAGACGTATTCTGGAACTAAACCTTTCATTTTTTTTACCGTACGCATGGCATCATAACTCAGCGCCGTGTTTATGAGTTCTTGAATGGCGGTTTGTACTTCGTCAAACACATATTCTCTGACTCGAGCAATGCTTATGCGTTCATAAGGAGTAGGTTCTACGCGCTCAGCATCATTGAGCAATTCTTCGTACAACTTCTCTCCAGGGCGGAGTCCGCTATAGGCAATTTGAATATCAGACTTGCCACTTAATTCAATCATTCGTCTGGCTAAGTCAACGATTTTCACAGGTTGTCCCATATCGAAAACATAGATTTTTCCTCCTTCGCCAATCGTAGCCGCTTGAAGCACGAGTTTGCAGGCTTCGGGAATGAGCATGAAGTAGCGTTCTATATCTGGATGTGTGACGTAGACAGGACCTCCATTGCGAATTTGTTGACGGAAAGTCGGAACAACGGAACCATTGGAACCCAGTACGTTGCCAAAACGAGTGGTAATAAATTGACAGCCGTGTATATTACGTTTGTCGTTGTTGAGGCTTTGGCAGTATATTTCGCAAATGCGTTTGGAACACCCCATCACGTTAGTGGGATTGACAGCCTTGTCTGTGCTTACCATCACAAAAGTTTTTACCCCATATTCGATAGATAGGTTTGCTAGTTTCACTGTACCATCCACATTATTGAGAATACTCTCTGTGGGATTGTCTTCCATCATCGGCACGTGCTTGTAGGCTGCAGCGTGAAATACGATTTCGGGTTTGAAGCCCTCAAACAATTGTGAGAGTCTATTGGGATGACAGATGTTGCATACCACAGTTTGGCAATCCACTTCTGGATATTCTCTGCTGAGCATCAAACGCACATCGTGGAGTGGTGTTTCGGCGATGTCGAGCAAAGTAATTGTTGTGGAAGCAAAGCAGCAACTAATCTTACAAGTTCGCTGCCGATGCTTCCTCCAGCTCCAGTGATGAGAATGCGCTTGTTTTGCATCTTCTCTTGCACGGCTGCCATATTGATCTTAATCTCCTTTCGCGGTAAAAGAGCAGACAACTCAATGTCGATTAGATCATTATTAGAAAGACCATAGACGTTTGGTCGGTTGTGGCGCATATAGTCTTCGTATGCCAGTTTGACTAACATACGCATCCCTGTCATCAACACAAAAGCTAGTGCGCTTTGAAAAGCCAAATCCCTGAGACGTATGGTAGAGCCTATGAGATCGCTGTGGAAAAATACTCTTAGTATTACGACAGAGATGGCTCCAAAGGCAATTGCCCCTCCCACTCTGAGTAGTCCACGCATTTCTATGCGTCTTACGGCATCTCTATAAATGCGAAACACATAGATTCCAACAACATAGAAGGGTAAATACGCCGTTAGGGTGAGTAATAGCGTAGGAAGTTGGGAGAGATGTGGTCTGTGATTGATGATGAAGGCAAAAAATCCCGCTAAAATAATGGTGAGACAATCAGCGAAGAGCAGATACCAGTAGGGTAGTCTGTCTTGCGAAAGATACCATTTTGCTAATTTCGATTGCATGATGATTCAGTGTTACGCTAACTGAGGGTTAGCTTAAGTTCTTTACTACGCGTTGCGAGTGTTTATTCAGAGAAAACGGCTTTCGAAGTCTTTTAATTCTTGCAACTGCAAAGTTACGTGTTTTTCTCCTATATTCAGCACTTTCTCCCCCAAAAAGACTTTTCTTAAACGGATTTTCTAGGATTGTGCTTAGCAAAACTTCCTTTTTGTTGAGTTAAAATGGCAGAAATATCGCAACCGTCTTATTTTTTTACTTTCTGAATGATAAGGTCGGCTATCTGTTTGGCATCATTAGCTGTGACCCATGGACCACTGGGTAAACATAAACCGCGTTGGAATAGGGATTCGCTCACGCCATTGGTGTAGGCAGGTGTGTGTTGGAACACGGGTTGCAGATGCATGGGCTTCCACAAGGGACGTGTTTCTATTTGTTGTGCGGCAAGCATCTCTCTAATCTCGTCGGAGGTGCAAGCAGCTTCGGGAGAAATGAGGATGGTGTTAAGCCAATAGTTGCTTGAAAGCGTCATTGGGATTGGTGTGGAGCGTGATGTGAGGGCAAGAAGCAAAGGCTTGCGCGTAAATCTCTGCAAGATGTTGGTGGTGAGCGATGTGTTGTGGCAACACTTCCATTTGTCCGCGTCCTATGCCTGCGCTGATGTTACTCAATCGGTAGTTGTAGCCGATGTGTTCGTGCTGATAGTAGGGATAGTTTTCTCGTGCTTGCGTGGCAAAGAAGAGCGCACGTTGTTTGGCTTCGGCGGTGGGACAAATGATGGCGCCACCACCTCCCGTGGTAATCATCTTATTACCATTAAAGCTTAAGACTCCGAAGTGTCCGAAGGTGCCACATTGTTGTCCTTCATAGGTGGATCCCAGAGCTTCAGCTGCATCTTCGATGATGGGGATGTCGTAGTGAGTTGCAATCTCCATGATTTCTTTTATCTTGGCAGGCATACCATAAAGATGCACCACTACGATGGCTTTGGGTTTCTTCCCTGTTTTTGCCATTCTGTCTTCGATGGCTTCTTGCAGCAGTTGTGGCGACATGTTCCATGTGTCGGGTTCACTGTCTACAAAAACAGGCGTTGCCCCTTGATAGGTGATGGGGTTGGCAGAAGCTGCGAAGGTGAAACTTTGGCAAATCACCTCATCTCCAGCTTTGACATCGAGGAGCACCATTGCTAAATGTAGGGCGGCTGTGCCAGAGGACAGCGCACAAACGTGAGGGGTGTGCTTGGAGGTGCAGGAATCAAGAGAAGTGGAGGCTGTAGAAAGTGAACTGGTGGAGGATTGCTGCAGAAATTCTGCCAAATCTTCCTCAAATCCATTCACGTTTGGTCCAAGAGGCACCACCCAGTTGGTGTCGAAAGCCTCCTGAATGTAGCGTTGTTCTCCACCGCCCATGTGAGCTAAGCAGAGGTAGATGGGAGTTTTCATAAGATGGTTTGTATGATGATGCGTATATCTCCCCAAAAGGAGTGATGGTGTAGGTATTCAAGATTGATTTTTACCTTGTCTGGGAAAATCACTTCGTCATTGTATTGCTGTGGATTGGCTTGTTGAGCCAAAAGTTCTTCTTCGTTGCGATATTTGAGTGTTGCAGGTCCTGTGATACCTGGTTTAAGTTGTAGTATATCACGATCCTTTCCTATGAGTTTGTCTGTATAGCCAGGAACATCTGGTCGAGGTCCAACAAAGCTCATATCCCCTTTTAGAATATTCCAAAGTTCAGGGAGTTCGTCTAATTTATATTTACGCAAAAACGCTCCCAGTGGAGTTATGCGTGATTCTCCTGCCACACTAATGTAAGCCCCATGGTGTGTTGCGGTCATGGTGCGAAATTTGACCATCGTGAACACCTTTCCATATTGTCCTACGCGTTGTTGGCGAAATAATACTGCGCCATCTGGCATTTTCACACGAATGAGCAACGCGATGAGGAGCAAAAGAGGTGACAATACAAGAAGACCAATTAAAGCAAATATCTTGTCAAAAGAATTCTTTAGCATAAAGTTAGTCGTGTTGGGTTATGGACGCAAACCTGTGATTTGGTACAAACGATAATGTTGAGGAAGTTGCTTTTTTACTTCTAGAACAACCGACTTTTGTGCAGATCTCAAAGAGGGCAAATTGTTTTCCGAGATGGTGGCAAAAAGTGTTATGCCTTGTTGTTGTGCTATTTGGTAGGCTATTTTCCACATTTGTGCACCAATGCCTTGACCACTAAATAGAGGATCTACAATCAGACCATGAAAAGCACGACCTATGCAAAAACAACGCAGAAAATGATAACCAATGATGGGGGAACTAGACTCTTTTCTACTTACCTTAATGAGGAGAAAGGCGGGATTTTTCCATAATCGTTGTAAATCTTGTAGCTGAAAGCCGTGTGGGCGGAAGTATTGTTGAGCACTGGTCGATTGTTGTAGCAACCATGTGGAGAGTGCTGGTAAATCTTCCTCTGTAACTAGCGACCATTCTACTGCACACTTGTTGCTATCGAGAGATGCTCTCAGTGTTGCACCTGCCTTGTCTTTCCAACGTGGATAGCGCAAACGAAATAATGCACCGTTTAATGCTTCGATGATATTCCAAATCCATTGTAGATGATGTTTAATGAAAAGGAGTAAGGCTGTCATTGGAGCAAATGTTGATAATAGTCTTTGAGCTGTTGCCACACGCGAGCTTTGGAGAAATGCTGCTGCACGTTGTGATAAGCTGCTTCTCCCATTGACTTTAAATGCGGGGTGTGGAGCAGAGATTGCATAGCTTGGGTGAGTGCCTCGGTATTTTGAGGAGGAATGATAAGACCGTTGTCCCCGTTGGTGATGATTTCTCGCGAACCATTGATGTCGGTCACGATGCTAGGGAGGGCAAAGGCTCCTGCTTCCAATACAACATTGGGAAATCCTTCGCGATAGCTGGGAAATACGAGTGCTTGTGCAGTAGCATAGAAGGGACGAACGTCTGTTTGAAAAGGTAAACGATAGACGTTGGGGAGAGTGTTGATGAGTTGTTGGGTGGAAGTGGGAAGCGGGTCAAGATGCTCCTCTTCGTCGCCCACGAGCAAAAGGGATATAGAAGAGAATGTATGACTCTTTGGAGCATAATTTTCAGTGAGTTTCTTGAAAGCTTCTAAGAGTTCGACAATACCTTTGTCGCGCACTATTCTTCCTACGAAGAGAAAGACAAAAGCATCAGAAGGAATCCCCAAATCTGCTCTGTATTGGTCAGCAGCGCGCTCTATATCTGGTGTAGAGGTGTAGTAGTCAAAATCAATGCCACGTACATTGCCGTGTCCCAACACCGTCAATGGCTTGTGTGTGATGTGTGCTTGCAGATCATGGGCAACACCTTGTCCCTCGGGGTTGAGATGAGTGGCACAAGCGCAGAGCAATTTGTCTGTTGCTACAAGGATTTTGCGCTTTAAACCGCGTGCAGTGGGCCAGATGAGACCTGTGAAAGTGTGTAATCTGATGGGAACACCAGCCAACTTTGCAGCTAGCATCGAGAGTAGTCCTGCTTTTGGCGTGATGCTGTGCACCATGTCGGGTTTTTCCCTGCGGAAAAGCCAGAAGAGTTGCCAGAGTGAGATTAAATCGTGGAGAGGAGAAATGTGTCGTCGCATGGGCACTGCGAAGGTGCGCACTTTTTCACGCATTTCTACTTTCTCCAAGTCTGTACCTGGAGAGGACACTGCTACTATTTCATAGTCGTTTGAAAGTTCTTGAAGAAGTCCTTTGCAAAAAACATTGAGTGAAATGGGAACAGTCGAAATGCGAATGATTTTTGTTTTTCTACTGGTCAAACTACTGGATGATAAGACAGATTTACCACATTTGCTTGTATCACTACCGTTGATGGCTATAATGTTATTGAGTAATCTTTATATAGCAACAATAGTGAAAAAGCAAATGTGATAAATTTAAGAAGGGATATAGCTAAATTAGAATTGCATCACGAATGAAAGTCCAGAGCCTTCGTTGGAAATCATAGGTGAAAATGCCATTTTGGGAGCAAACTTCTTGCTAGAGTTCACTGTTACGTGAGATGCTCCAGGGAAGAATGCTGCATCAATAATGTTAGCAATATAGAGTCCACCTGCAAGACAGAGACTAAGGTTGCGCATCTTTCGCCAACCGTCTGTTTTACTTGCCCATGCATTACGGATTTCACCAGTTGTGGCTTTAGCATTGTCGATGAAACTATTTGCTTTGATGTCGAAGACAACAGCGCTAGCAAGCAACAGTGCTTCACCACCCATAATCATGCCACCTCTAATGGTTTGTCCCTTCTGTATTTGTCCAAGACCAGGAATAAGAGAGGTGAGTCCCATAGATTTGGGATAGTATTGGCTCACGGTCAAATCATCAAAATCAGGAAGCACGTTCTTTTCTGATACTGCATAGAGTTGATAGTAAGTGTGGTGAGCCTCATTGTCGTCTGCGAAGTTGAAATCGGTATATTGATCAATGGGTTTAGCCACAAAGATGGTGGGCTGTTCTCCTGCAAAAGTGAGACGGTATGCCATTGTTTCAGCAGTACCACCTTTGTAGCCGATGGTATCGACTTTCACGTCTTGAGCGGAGAGTTGATAGGTTTTAGCCAATTCCGCAATGACTGGTTCAATGCGTTGACGTTGCAGAAGGTTGATGTCTGCCCCTGTTTCGCTCACATTTACGAAACGATAAGTTTCGTTAGAGCGTTTCTTGTTGAGACTGGATACACCTTGCTTAGCCCAAGAGGGAGTTGTAGCAGCTACTGCAGTTGAACTGCCACTCAAAGCAGCTATCGCTGCAATGAATAGAGAGAAGATCTGTTTTTTGATAGTCATCATTAGTGTTTTGAAAAACGTTGTTTTATAAAATGTTGATTGTTTGTTTGGTTTCTGAGATTGTCTTTTTCTTGAAATGATCACCTAAAGACGATGGTATAGGTCATAATACTTTTGTACCATGGTGGAAATATCATATTGTATGGCGCGTTGAAGCCCCTTTGAAATGGTTTGTTGTTGTAGTTCTTGATTTTTATCTAGTCTTATTATCTGATGAGCCAGTGATTTTGCGTCACCTTGTGGAAAGAGGATTCCAGCACCTCCAATAATTTCTCGGAGTCCGGGAACATCGCTAGCCACAACAGGCCGACCAGAAGCCAAACCCTCTAAAGAAGAAAGTGATAGCCCCTCATAATGGCTTGACATCACCACAACGTCAGCCGTTTTGAGCACCGCTGCCACGTCTTGACGATTCCCTAAAAAATGCACGCGGTGTGAAAGATTTTGAGCTTCCACAAAGATTTCCACCACCCTGCGTCGTTCTCCATCACCTGCTAACAACAAATGATATTCGTGGGGAAGATGATGCAAAGCGCAAATGGTAGTTTCGTGATCTTTTTGTGCACGAAAAGCAGCAGCCATCACCAAACGTTTCTGCCCTTGATATTGTTGCAACAGGTCTTCTGCTGGGAGAGCTTGTTGAAATGAGTGTACGTTGATACCATTGTTTATGGTTCGACATTGTGACAGATGAGGTAAGTAGTTCAGCAATGCTTGCGTTGTACTCTCGCTTACTCCTATAATTTGTGCATAGCGACTATACATCCATCGGTCTATTGGTTTCAGTAAGGAGTATTTTCTGCGTCGATTGGTTGTATTGTGCTCCGTTGTCACCAGTTGCGGTGGATTTTTAAGACCAATAGCAGCTAGAGCTGTGAAAAGCTGACAAGGGGTGTTGTGGGTATGCACTACCTCAAATTGTTGCATCAGTCGGCGCAGTGCAGGAATGCACCATGGAGAGTGCATCGCTTTTAGTCCCATACCCAAAGTGTGGATGGGAATGCCTTGTTGCTTTAATGCGTGATAGAAGTCAGTTCTCGTTCCATCGAATACAGCCAATTCAATGTCTAGTCCTTTTTCTCGCAGTCGTGGCAACAAATCCACCATCAACCGCTCCGCTCCGCCAGTGCGAAGAGAAGTTATCACGTGAAGAATGCGAAGAGGTGTAGCCATAATGATATTAAGCTGATGAAACTAGCGATGAAAATCAGACTGAGCGTCAGAGTGATCTTAGGAAGGGAACTTGGTCGAAGAATTATCTCTGAATTGATAAGGACGAAGTGACTTAAATTGAGGGGTGTGCACAAACTGCCAACCTCCCTTGAGTCCGCGAAGGAACTGAAGAGGAAAATCCCACTTTTGGAGTAGTGGAGTTGCAAGGAGTGAGAGCACAAAAAGATGGAGCATCTTAAGACTGAAGCGCAACACCATTGTTGTTTTAGAAAAACGTGTTGTTTGCCAGAAACATCTCCACCAAATGATGAATTGTGCTTTCGTGCGCAGTTCTAAGCGATTGCGCTGACGTTTGAAGTTTCCACTAGAAGTCTTGCCGTCCATGTGCTCTATTTCCACTCCATAGTCGATGCCGAGACGGAAACCATTGACCGCTAGTTTATAGAACTCTACGAGGTCATCTCCATAGGAAAACCCTAATGCGTCAAGCCAAAGTTCATCTTCGAGATGCAATGCCAGAAAACTCTCTTTTCTCCAGAGTGCTGCTGGACCCGCACAGCTTTCCGAGAGATAAAAACGAGGTTGAGGTTTTTTGTTGTAGGAGAATGCTCCTGTGGGAAGCACGCAGAAAGCCCAATGTTCATTGCTATGCGAATAAACACCTCCAAGAAGAAAAGCCGCAACTTTTTGCTTCCAACTCATATCTTGATTGCGAAATGTGTCGGCTCCCACACAATCAGCCTGATGTTCAGTAAGCGTTTTCAGCAATCTTTCAGCAGCAGTCTCCCCCAATCTCACATCATCATCAAGCAACAGAATGCAGTCGCTGGAAATTTCGTCATAAGGCAAGATGCGTTGTCGCGCCATACCTTTGGGTACTACGACATACTCCTCTTTTCCTATTCTAACGTCAGGGATAGCGTATCCCTCTGCGATATAGACCAACACGCGTTCTGGAGGCAAACTTTGGTGCGTGATACTCTCCAGCAAAATGCGATATTTCTCTCCTCCTGTGCCAAGTGTGCGAATGGCAATGGAATAAGTTAATTTCGGTTTTTCCATAAAAATCAAGAGATAGAGTAGCAAGCCGAAAGGAGCCATCAGAAGGGTTAGTAGAGGTTTGGGAGAATCTTTCAGCCAACGTTTGTTGCGCGCTATGATGCAACTAGAAACATAGTGAGTGCTTATTCGCAGCAGGTTGCGCAATGTATTGCGTTTATTTTGTAGTTCCAGTTGTCTCATCCTCATGAAACTCCAAGGCGAACGATAATACTGTTTGTATATATTGGCAGCCATACCATTAGTTTGGTAGTCCACAAAGCACAGATTATCATTGATAATCAGTAGGGGGAGTTCTCTCGAGGCTTGAAACACCATGCTATATGGGTTGAAATCTTTTTCTCCATGTAAGTCCTCTTTGAAGATGGCTGTTCGTGTCAAATCAGTACGCATCACTTGTTTTGCGTCCCCCTTGTAAATGCCTTTTTCTGCAATGTCATAGAGTGACACCTCTCTCAACGCTTCTGGAAAATAGCCACCAATAGGTTGTTTAGTATCTGCATAGAAATCAAGACCTATAATGCCAGCATACTGTTCACTTCCCCGTTCCTTCCACGTGTTGATAATCTTCTCCACTGCTGCATCTGGCATAAAGTCATCACTGTCGATACAAACATTGAGAGGAGCAGAAATCACTTCATAAGCCGTGTTGTAGCCCGTGTAGAGTCCTCCATTTTCTTTCCAAATGTAGCGTATGGGGATGCGTTGTTCTTTGATAAAACCTTCCACCACTTCACGTGTATTGTCAGTAGAACCGTCATCAATGACCAACCAGTCAAAATCTTGACAAGTTTGTCGACACAAGCTTTCATATACGCGTCCAATGAGATGAGCGCGGTTGAAGGTGGGGGTGAAAACTGTGAGGGTTGGCATAGTTCGGTTGTATATCTTTTAAAGTATATGTAAGATAGGCGTAAGTATATTTTTAATCTGTCTATTGCGTTTATGTTTTTGTGCTATAGGTGTCAGCAGCATCACCATTTTTTCTGCGTCTTTAGTTTTTACTGCTTGGTTTATAGGAGACAAGTCATCTTTAGTCGCGTATACTTCAAAAAGGTGATTGTAAATAGGATCTTGGAGTTCTTTGTGGATAAACTTAATGATATCTTCCTTCTGTTCGCCTAAAACAAGCATCTCTTCTATATGGTGCAAGAAATTATTCTTTAGTTCATAAGCCGCAAAATCAAATGATGTAGGTTCAACATTGTATTTCTCGATGCATTCTAGTTCGAAATGATACAGTTTTTTCATATCTTCGAGCACGTCTAAGTTATATGCAGACGTTCTTCCCCCATGTCTATATGCATATCCATATATTGTACTCAGATATAGACTTTTCATTTGTGGCATCACTCGCATAGAGAAAACTTGATCCTCTAGAATCTTTTGTCCTAAAGGAAGAATGTCCGATTTCTCTAATAGATTTTTTCGAAAACAGAATGACCAAACAGGTACGTAAGTCCCGCTTCTACCAAAATAAGAGGGATAAATATCGGTCATGATATCTTCTTGGTACAACTTCTTTTCCGTTGTTCTGAAAGTTACCTTCTGTTTCCAAAGACCCAATTTATCATATATACGAAAGTGTTGAAAGTGTACTGCGTCTACGTCTTCTCGTTCTGCTATTTCCACGCACTTTTCCACTATATCCTTTATCATCCAGTCGTCGCTGTCACAGAACATCACGTATTTCCCTTGGGTTTCTTGTATCGCTCTGTATCTCGCCTCTTCCACGCCTTGATTAGTGGGCTGATGTATAGTGCGAATGCGACTGTCTTTGGTCGCCAATACATCACAAAGCTCACCGCTTCCGTCTGTAGAACTATCGTCTATGAGGATGAGTTCTACGTTGGAGTATGTTTGGTGACATACAGATTGTACTGCACGTTTGAGGGTGCTCACTGTGTTGAAAACGGGAATAATCACTGATACCAGAGGATTCGTCATAGCAAATAGAGAATATAAGATGGACTATTATCAAATGATTTATTTCTAGAGTTGTTGAGAATTTACCAATACAAGAATTGCATTACCGCTGTAAATCCTATATAGGCTAATATTATTTGTCCCGCCTTTTTGTCTTGATCATTCCAAAGATTAAAGAAGAAGAGTGGATAAGCCACGACAATAGGATACATGAACCACGAAAGATAAGCAAATCTGTTGGAGAATGCAGCGCGAATGAAAACCACCCAGAACGAGTTGGCTAAACAATAGGTGGAAAACAACACTGAATACCAGTTGTCGGTGATACGTTTTTTCAATATCGTATAGTATCCTAATACAATAGGCATAGCACTATAAGCCAAGAAGTCCCATCGGAAACCATACGACGAAAACTCATATCCGACTCCTCCCTGTTCAAGATTGGTATAACCTTGCAAACGTTCATCAGCACTAAATTGTTCGATAAAGCCCGTCAATCTGTTGCCTAATAGTAATGATGCCACAATGGAAAGTCCCCAAATAGCGATGCTCCAGTGTGGACGTTTGTAGATAAACAGGCTACAGATGAAGCCTGCCAAGGGAATACCCACACTATGGTGAATGCCATAAGCCAAGAATGCAACGACTGAGGCGAGAATTCTTTGTTCTTTGAAATATAAAATAAAAGCCAATAGTGTGACATGACAAGCCAGACCATTACGAAGACCGTTGACGCCAAACGTGTAAAACATCAGCGAACCACAGAGAAGAATCAGTGTGATGATAGGTTTTTGAGGCATCAGCGTGCGTATTGCTGCATAGGCTGTAGCCATATAGAGGAGGGAGACAACTGTGAACAAGAAATGGATATTAAAGCCTAAGGTCTTTGTGATGTAGTAAAGACTCTCCCACACCCATTCATTTTTGAGATCTATCACAAATCCGCGGGTTGAAATGCCCTAAACGCTCTTGCATAGTTTGTTGTGTCACCAAAATACCCACTAATGGGTCGCATGCCTAACCATAATGCTATTATCAAAGCTACCCCCCACCCCACAAGAGCAGACTCCTGTCGTTGAGTTTGCAACGTGCCTTTTGAGTTATAATACTGCAACCCGACAAATAGTCCCCACAAACAGAAGAAGCTAAAGAATAAAGGGCTGTAGAGTGAAGCATCAAACATGAGTAAATGCGATATTAGTGATGACGTTATTTGATGAGGCGATAGATCCAACTACGATGCCAAAGACGTGAGAGCCAAATATACAGAGGCTTTGTGCACTCCATGTTCTGTCGTAGCGGTGAATGGTGCGCGTGTTGGGAGTTTGTTTTATGCGTCCAGTGGCATTGTCCATTGGGTCAAAGTATTCTGAGGGGTAGAGGGATATACCAGCCACTTCTTGATAGCGATTTTCGCGCACAAATCCATGGCGAATAAATATCTCTGTCATCCCCGACACTACAATACCCGTGTTCAACATCGCAGTGGTGTCTTCTTTTACTTGCGCATCATAGAAATCCAACATTTCTTGTGTGATTGGGTGGTGTGCTTCTACAGCCATCACCAAACCCGAACTCACTGTGGGAGGTTGAGCATCTTCTAACCCCATAAATGCCCCCAACTGAAGCAAATCGGATATAGGAGCCACAGATTCTACGTCTGTGTCGAAATAGATGCCACCCCATTCTTCTAGTATTTTGTAGCGCGCAAAGTCGCTGACGAAAGCATATTTTCCAGCTGCATAAGCCGCACGAGTATAAGGGTGAGCATTTACATCAAAGTTTTGCTCATTCCATTCGCGAATCTCACAATCGGGTATAAATTTTCGCCACGATGCAATGCAACGTTGTGCAGATTTGGGTAAGGGATTTCCTCCAAACCAGCAATAGTGAATAATGCGAGGAATCATAACATTATAATCATAGAGGGGGATGTCAAATCCAATTGAATTGTTGCAACTTCCGTTCTATAAAGTCAGAAGTTATCTTTGGATAGGTCAGTCGCCCTTCTTGTATATGTCGAAAGAGCGCCTTCAATCGTTTGATGATGGAGGGAAAATAACTTTGCATTTCCACTGGACGCTCCATTCTTTGGTTAGTTTCGTACCAAAGCTTTTGAAATCTCGGAGCAATTTTGCTCAGTTCGTAATACCATGGTGCACAACCAGCATAGTGAATGATGCGAGGGTGGTGATACGCTTCGTATGCTTCTTCCGTTTGATAGAAAGCATCATACATAAAGTTCTTGGCTATGATACCCCATTTAGCAGGAAGGACCACCATTTTCCCTCTCAAAACCACGTTGATAGCATCTTGATCAGGGCACCCCAATCTGTGCGCGTTAGCGATAGCCCAATCTAGAATCTGTTGAGCGATGTGGTGTTCTCGCCAATAACTGAGATTCATCAACAACACACCAGCACAAATGTAAGTCTGCTGTTGCGGCAAACCAATTCTTTGTTTGGTGGCAGTGATGAAATTTTGCTGATCTTTGGCTGCGCCGATGGCGACATTTTCGAGTGGTATGTTGAACAACTCATCAATGGATGAGGCTATGAGCGTGTCAGCATCCAAATATAGCACTTTGTCTACCTCTTCAGGCAGCAATTGATCGAGAAAAATGCGATACCAAGTGTGAATGGTGAACGGTCCCGTTGGAATGTGTGCTAGAGATTTCTCCTCAATAGGGTGATACATCAACTGCCACGAAGAGCGTTGTGCTATCACTCTTCTCAGATAGTCCAAATTGTCTGATGACAATGCTTCAGACACGATGTGGAAGATAAAGGCACTTTCGTTGGTGTGATGATCTACAAAACTTTGTAGCGTAACGGCCACAATAGAGCTGTAGTTATCGCTGATGCAAAATGCAACGTGTTGAGCGTCTGTCATATTATCGGTGTTGTTGATGCTATATTAACCGCCAATGAGTTGTCGCGTCCACTTGTTTGTTGAAACAGCCACGCCACTACTAGACTTGCCAGAAAGACGAGAATCGTAGCTGTCAGGTGTTGAAGCGGGAAAGGGAGAAAACTACTGAATGAGAAGGGATCATTGCGTAAGCACAAAATGAAGCCCCAGTGCACAAGATAGACGCCAAAGCTCAGTCGAGCAATGTGTGTGAAGTTATTTTGATGTTTATTGAGCCATCTTTTAAGTGAATCTATTTGCGATATTTTCATCCAAAACGCGCATTGCGCTACTGCAAAGATAGAAAGATACCAGAACATTTCATAGAAATCCACCTGAATATTTGCAAGTTTTATTACTGCTGGCACCAGCCATGCTCCTAAAAAGGCTACAAAGAAGATGCGAAACTGTTTGCTAGAATGTTGATGAAGATAATAGCCTAAGAGGTAATAACCCACATAGCCCGAAAAGTAATAGAACATACTGCCTACTCCTTCTTCGATAGAAAGGACTGATTTCACCCAAGGTAGGCAAAGTGTGCAAAGCCAAAGGATAAGATAGCCCCGTTGTTGTCTTTGACTACTTGTTTGCAACCATGGTTGCAGGATTGGAGTAAGGAGATATAAACCCAAGAGGGGAAAGATAAACCACAATGTCGGGTTGTTGAGGCGCAAAAGAAACTGATAGGTCGTAACATCAGTCCACGACGCATTATTTTGCAATGCACCAATGAACCCAAACACGACATTCCAGCATAGCACTGGAACAACAATTCTTCTAAATATCCCTTTGAAGTACGCTCCATAATCGGTGATGGGACGGGTAAGTCGCAAAGCTCCCGAAATCATAAAGAACAAGCCGATGCAGGGAACTGTGGCGTAGCTCGAAAACGAAAGCCAAAGTGAACTTTCCTGAGAGGTTGAAGGTTGCGCGTGCATCACCACCACCATCAGGCAGGCGAGGACGCGGAGAAAGTCGAAACTAACATCGCGCTGCGTGGGGTGTGTTGTCTCAGTTGTCTGTTTCATTGGTTGGAGTATGTTGGATTTCATCCTTCGTTTTCTCGCCATTGCATAACTCGAGCAAGCTCGGTTCTGCTCATTTGGCTTAACGAAAACGTTCCATAAGTTGCATCACCTTTTGTGCCTCTTGCTCATTGCCGTAGTTGTGAGTGGAGAGATAGTCGGTGAGTTGTTGTTGGAGTGTCGTGTCTTGTAGCGCCTTAGCCATCCCTTCTGCTGTGTGTTCTGGAGAGTCGAGGGGAACAATCACTCCATCTTTGCCGTCTTGCACCTGTGATGCAGCTGTGGGATAGGCAGTAATCATCACCGGTTTGCACAATATCTGTGCTTCTGTCACAGCCACCGACTTACCCTCATAGCGAGAGGGCTGCACATACCAGTCGCAATGCGCGATGTAGGGATAAGGGTTAGCGCGTTTGCCTAGTAAATGCACATAGTCGCCCATAGCCTCCTGTTCAAGCGCTTGTTCTATGAGCGTGCTGTCGCCATAACCTATGATGAACCAATGCACGTTGATGCCCTTTTCGCGCAGTAATCGGCAGAAGCGTGGAATGCTCTCTATGTTTTTGGGGTAGGAAAGCGACCAATGGTGAGCAAGTGCACCGCGTCTTTGTACAAAGGCATATCGTCTGGACGTTCCCCAAGGGCACGTTGTCGCACAAATTTTGTGGTCAGCACATTGTCGATGCGCAACAACTTGGGACGAAGTGAAGGAAACACAGAACAAAAAGTTTCGCTCACGTGGTCGGAAATGCTCACTATGTGGTCAAATCCGCTCCAAACAGGTAATTCCAATGCCGCATTGATATCAATAGTGCTATAGTCTGTGTGAATCCACGCCACCTTTTTGCTGGCATCTACCTTTTTCAGCACAATGTTGTGGGGAGTGAGATAGGAAATGGCTAAATCATAATGACCAAGATGTTCCAATGAAGGCAAAATAGGAGTGACGTACTGACCAATATAGCCAAAAATCGCACTACCATCTTTGGGTTGACGCTGTTTGCTGTATTGTCGCATCGCCCATTTCGCACGTAGTCTTGCCCACGCCATTCGCCATTCTCCTGCCAGAAGAGTCTCTTTTAAGGGGCGCTCTATGTAGCGATACGTCTTAGGTGCTTCGATTTGTTTCACCCAACTAGGGATGAATTCCATCATTTCTCCGCGCGGATCGTAAACGAGCAAGTCCACCTCAACCTGTTGCGGGTCGAGTGACAAAAGGAGGTTGATGAGACTTGTCTCCACCCCTCCAATTTCTAAATAGTGGATGGCTATGAAAAGGCGCATACTTGTTGCGATCTATCGTGTCGGTGCATTAGAAACAGGCTATACACCTTCTTCTAGTACAATCTTATTGAACTTTTCCAGTTCTTCTGGATTGCCTTTGACTTCCGTTTTAAGATATTCTCGTATTGTTTCTATTTCTTCTGGGTGCAGCAGTAAATGAGCTATGGCATCAGCCACAGACTCAGCATTAATTTCTGCAACCATTCCATTTTTACCAGGTTTCATTTGCATTTCCCAGCCGCGATAAGCAGTCGTAACTACCGGAGTGTTCAACATGCGTGCTTCAGCAATAGAATTCCCGAACCCTTCGAAACGAGAAGTTTGCACATAAAGTGTAGCATGCTTCACATAAGGGTAGGGATTTGGCACAGGCCCTGGTAATATCAAATGGTCTTGCAAGTGGTGTTGAGCAACGTAGGCTGCCATTTGTTCACGATAGCTTCCTTCTCCAAACACAAACCATTTGAAGGTGAGCCCTCTTTCTTTGAGCATTCGTGCTGTATCTAGCAGTATATCCATGCCCTTTGCGTTTGTTCGAGACGTGCGGCTGTCACAAGGTGAGGCACGTTTTCCGTAGCCCATTCAGGTTGAAAAGCAGCCGCACATTTTTCCACATAAGTCACAGAGAAAGGGTCGTTAATGGTGATCGTTTTTTCTGCAAATTCGGGATAATAAGCCACAAACGAATTGTTTACGTCTTGAGAAATGGCGATGATCTTATCGAATCCATTGTAGACTTGTCTGTTCATTTCTATGAGTGACTTTGGAGGATTAAAAGGAGTGTTCAAATAAGTCACCTTTTGTTTTGCATCCACTTTTTCAAGCACGTAGAAACTGGGAAGATAATGCCCATAGCCTATTGCCACGTCATACACTGTGCTACTCTTTTCGTATTGATCTTTTGTTTGCTGCCAAACAAAGTAGTCCAGTTCTCTTCCATTAAACGTATTTTTTCTTATTCCAATGGCCAGTTTTAGTCGTGTCCAGAGTTTGCCTAAGTGACCAGTCATGAGCTGTCCACAAAGACTTTTTTGGGTGAAACTAGTCCAAGAGGTGGGAGGTAGCACATTGACTTCTTGCGGCAGCGACTGCATGAAGGCACCGTCAAAAGCAAATAGTTGTAAGTCTACGTCATACTTACTATAATCAAGCAAGGACAGAAGCGTGATGAGGCTTTTTTCAGCTCCACCAATTCGGAGAGAGTCTAAGACAAAGAGGATTTTCGGTTTGAGCATACTGTGTGAGTTATGAAAGGGCAAAGTGAAATGTAAGAAAGGAATTGAAAATTAAAAGTATGTCGTTTGCGGTGTAAGGACGGATTGAGGTTTAATTCTGCTTTTCTCTTAACTCTGGCGATAGGGTAAATTTTCGTAGGATAATTCTAAAAGCTTATGGCTGAAAATTCTGTTTTTGATTCTACAGAAGATTCCTCCTAGTAGACTTTGTTCCCATTTTAGTTTTGTCCAGAGATTTGGAGCATATTGCGCTATCAACGGAGCATATTGTAGTTTTGCTTGCTGGGCATATTGTTCATACACCATGCAAGTATTCTCGTCTTTTGTGCGCTTTGCGGCTGCGCAGTGCTGAAATATCTGTCGCAGATATTCGGGAATCACATTAGCTAGAGGTGCGTGCGCTCTGTTCGTTGACAAAAGTTGATGCGCGCCTCATAAGCTTCGAGCAAATCCTTGCGTCGGGTGGAGAAATGTCCTGAAAGTCCCGTGTTGCGCTGACGATAGAACCATAAGGGTTGCGGCATCACCACCACTTTCTGACATTGCGCCACTATCTCGTGCATCACAAATGCATCTTGTGCCACGCGCCCTGGAGGATTGGGACAAGCCAAAGCGATTGTTTTGCGCACGACTTTTGCCCAGAGAAAATTGTTGAGCACGGCATAAGGCTGACACAAAGCCGCCAGTGCCGTTTCGGTATCGAAGTGCTGCGCTGCGCCTTGCGGTTGTTGTCGCCGATTGTCGTAAAGCAAATGTTCAGGGTAGGCATAGAAAAATCCACATTGCACCATATCGGCTTTATCGCGTTCTGCAGTGCGAAGCAGCGTTTCTAGGGTATCAGGGCAGAGCCAGTCGTCGCCATCTAAATAAGCCACAAAGTCGCCCGAAGCTTGAAGCGTGCCGACATTGCGTGCCACGCTCACACCCTGTTGTTCTTGGGTGATGAGATGCCAATGTGGCTGTCTTTGACAAAAATCATCGGCTATCTCTCGAGAGCCATCGGTGCTCCCATCGTCCACCAAAATCACCTCAAAATGAGATAATGTCTGCCGGACGATGCTGTCAAGTGTGGTAGAGAGATATTCTGCCACGTTGTAGATGGGAACAATTAGAGAGAGAGAGAAGGCATAAATAGAGAGAAGTATGTCGGAATGTTTGGAATGAGTTGTAAGGTGTGATTAACTTTTTACTAATTCTAGTGTGCTGTTTTGCCTAATAGCGAAATAATCACAAATCGGTCATTAGACCGTTATAGTGCAATTTGTTATAGAGAAGTTAGCTTCCTATCGTCTTTCATTTTCTTGTTGACATCTTGTTGCTCGTTCGTTCCCGACGTAGCCCGCTACGCCTTCTAACCCACAACCTATCATCTGCTCAACAATCTAATGAATTCTGTTCCGGAACTAAGGACCGATTGGGGGTAATGGATAGTGTATGAGCAAATCTTCTCGAGCGCACGCGCACGTATTATAGGAGTTTTATGTTTTTTGCTGTCACAAGTGTCACAACAAGGAACGGAGCTTTCTGTTGCTTCTTGGGGGCATTGAAAGAAGGTTGTTGGTCTTGTTTTGATAGAAATGTCCCTTGTTTTGATGAAAATGTCCCTTGTTTTGTTGGAAACAAGCCGTTGTTTTGGATTTGTGAACGGATGAAATGTGACTATCTATTAAAATGTAGGCATAAGTGATTTATTCTCAGCGTGCTGTGAACGTAAGTGTGACACTTGTGACAGCAAAAAAACAAAACTACAGTGTATATGCGTGCGCGCACACGCGTGAGAGAGTAGGTTTTGAAGTATTAACAATATGCTTCGCTGCATTTATTTTGTCTTTGGGGAAGGGCTTCCGCTAATGTCCGTTTGCGCAAAAGAAAGACTAGGATTGTTGGTCTTCGATGAGTGCTGACTGTTGTTCGGAGGAGATTTTCAGAAACAGCGCTCTTAGTTCTGATAATGATATAGAAGTGGGGCGACTTTTTGGAGAGAGCCAGTATTGGATGCGGTGTTTGAGTCCTAGCCACCCTTTGTTACGATAGGTGATTTTGGCAGGATGCTTCAGTGTTTGGTTGGTGGCGTGCCAAAGTTCGTCGAATGGATTTTTATATTCATCTATATACCATGGTGCACAGGATGCAAAGTGAACAATGGCAGGTGAGAATATGCATTCTCTCAGTTCGGTGTTGAATGCTTTCTTGGAGAACCAATGCGTTTCCAGGAAATGGGGGATGACATTATAGCGCGCCGGGAGATGTATTACGTCATTTTGTAGTAATACATTGAGTGCATCTTGGTCGGGAAATTTTAAGATGCTCTGATGGGAGTGACACCATTCAATCAATTGGTGAGTATATTTTTGCTCTCTCCATCGAAGGGTGTTGATGAGTAGTGGCGCTGCTATGAAATAAGCATTCTCACTTTGCAAGCATACACGTTCTTTATTGCTCTTTCCGAATGGATTTGCCACTGCAGCAATGGTTTTCTCCAAGGACATAGAGAACACTGCACTAACATCATCTAAGACGAGACAATCTGTGTCGATGTAGAACACGCGTTCGGCATCTGGAATCAAATCTGCAATGTAGAAACGGAAATAGGTGATGTGAGTAAAGCGTTCTGTGGGCAAGCCTTGCAGTTCTTCCCCTCGGATGACGTGTACAACAAGCTGGAAATCTTGGCGAAGTGCACAAACATACTCTAATTGCTTTTGGGATTTGTTGGAAATTCCATCTGTGAGAATATGGATTTTCCAAATTACATCAGCACACAGTGGTTGGCTATCGCAGAGAGATTTCAAACTTACAGCGACATATTGTGCGTAAGGTTGGTTGCAGGCGTAAGCTATATGGTGTATCTGGGGCATAAGCGATGAAGCTGTTTGTTGTCAATCTATTGACGATGTTTGCGTAAGTTGAATTTCTGAAGGTATTTCTGCAGGAATTCAAGAACAGTATTGCGTTCTTGTTTTGAAAGGAGCAGTGTATAAGCTAAGCCTCCCAGAGTGACGATGTAGAGCAATGTGGTGAGCAATAATCGTAAGACTGAATGAGAAATATAGCCTTCTATTGCAAAAACAGGAAGAGTGGCAATCAATACGGTGATGGATACCTTAGCTATGGTGAGAAACAATGGTCGCTGAGGTAACTCTGGGAGAATTTTTTTAAGGATGGCAGCCCGTTGGAATATCTCACCAAAACATCCAATAGCAATCACCATAAAAGCATGGAGGTAGTTGTGATAGGTGCTATAAAGCCAATAAATGATGAAAAATTGCGCCAGTACGTAAAGTCCTCCGATAATGGAAATGAGCTGCATTTCCCAGTGGCGTGAATGCTTTTTGCAAAGGGTTCAGTCATTATGCCAAATAAGGTGGCAAGTAGTATGAAGCGCAAAACGTGCGCTGCATCTATCGGCACCGATCCTAACCATAGTTGGAAGAGTGTGTCGGCATTGAAGGCTATGGGTACGGCAAACAGGCAAAATACGATAGAGGTGAACAATAAATTGGTGTTCAGTGCTCTCTGCATCTCTGTGAGATTGCCTTGTGCATATTGTTTGGTTACAGAGGGGGCAAAAGCCGTTTGTACGGGACCGGTAAATCCTACCAGGGCTCCTGATACAGTGTTGGCAACACTGGTGGAGGTGTTGTAGCGTAGTCCAAAAAAGATATTGACGAGATAGTTTCGTGATTGATTGAAAATGGCAAAGCAAAAATTGCCAAAAAGTTCCCATGCCACAAAAGACAGAATAGGTTTGAGTCGTAAGAAGGGGACACGACGTAGGAGGTGAACTTCTTGAAATTTCTGTATGCAATAGTAGCGTACATATACTATGATAGCAAAATTGGAGATAGCACTGAGTATTGTAGAAATTAAGAGTTTGTCCATCGAGGTGTATTTCACATAAATGGCAGCGAACAGTGAGTATATAGTCGGTATTAATGAAATGTAGGCAAGGGTGGTGAATTTTTCTCTAGCTACAATAACTGCACCATAGGGAACTTGGGTGATGCTTAAAAAAATGCCTAGAATGGAGCATTGCAACACGATTATGGCTGTGTTCATCCTCTCTGCAGGAATGTTAAGTTTATGATGCAAAAGATAGATGCCCGCAATCTCGCATATAACAACGAGTATGACAGCCAACACCAAATGAGCAAAGAAAGTCGCAGTGAAGGTTTCGCGAATCGCTTGTTCGTCTCCTTTGCCTATTTCAAAAGTAAGAAATCGGGAAGTGGCTGAGGCTAAAATGGTTGCTATGAAAGTGAAAGCAGGGAGAAGTCCACCTATTACCGCGTTGATACCATAGTCTTCCACACCAAGCGCATTGAATGTGATGCGTGAGGTGAACAAGCTAATAATGATGATGATAACTGAGCGGAGCATCAACAATAAAGCATTGCGCGATGCACGGCGAGCACTGAACACTCTCTCTTCTTGTAACTGAGAGGAGGAGCTTTCCTTTGGTGTAGCATCGTTGTGTTGAGAAGATTGATTATTTTGTATCATTCGTTTATCTTTGATGCTGTGTGATGTGGATGTTTTAACCCAAATCGGTTATTAGATTCTGAACAGATTTCATTAGATTGTTGAGCAGATTGTTTACCATTAGTTCAAAGGCGTAGCGGGCTACGGCGAGAACGAACGAAAAAAATTAGATGCCAACAAGAAAATGAGAGAGGTCAGGAAGTTATCTATTCAATTACGAATTGTACTATAACGGTCTCATGACCGATTGGGGTTTAATGCTTTTATGGCTGATAATAATGATTGTTTTAGGGGAGAGTATTTTAAAACGGAGTTTTTGTTAAGGTGAGTAATGTCCTATAGTGTTTATGTTTCAACAACCATGTGAAGATGAATTTGCCGTATCCCAATGAACGACGGAAAAAACGTTTCGAAAGTAGGGGAGTGGGAAGTTGTTGCAACAAACAAATGCTTTGATGTGTGGATAGAGAGGAATCTACCACAGCTTGAAGAGTTATAAGCAAAAAGAAGAACTGACTATTATAAGCAAAATTAGATTCTTTCCAGTAAGCTTGGTTGATCGCATTGATAATCATTCGTGTTGTTTGGACGTATGCTTCTGCTGAATATCGAGCATACGTTATACTTTTGGGATGAATGGAGTAATGATAATCCGCATGTGGCACAAAGCATATATGTTTAAGGAAAGGATACAGGACGAAATTAGTAATCGTGTCATCTTCTTTATTTACATGATCTGGAATATATGCTATATGTTGTTTTAGAAAAGTCAGCTTCCATAGCTTTGCCCAAAGTGCGATGCGATGAAATGATGTTTCTACTGCCTCTATTGGAGGGGATAGAGTCTTTTTTGAAGCGAAAAGTTTTTCCAAATTTGAAAGATTGGATATCTTTCCGTCTTTATATAGAAAATATCCTCCATGGACGCATTCTACTTCTGGAAAATGATGAATGCCTTCTAATAAGTGCTCTAGATACAATTCTCCCACATAGTCGTCGGCATCGATGAAAGTGAGGTATTCTCCCGTTGCGCATCTAATACCCGATTTTCTAGCTGAAGAGATGCCTTGGTTTTCTTGAGAATATAGATGAATGCGCTCGTCTGTGGCTTCATATTTCTTGACGATTTCTGCGGTGTTGTCTGTGCTCCCATCGTCGACGACCCAGAGTTCCCAGTTGCTGTAGGTTTGCGTTCTTACACTGTCGATACATCTAGAAATTTTCTCTTCTTCGTTGTAGGCGCATATAATGATACTTATCTTCATATATGTCTAATAGAGATTAGTATGGATTCTACAAATTCTACTGTAGGGTAATAGGTTATACTCTGTTATAAGGCTATATCTATATATTTATGTAATTTATTATGGTATATAGTGTCTTACAGAGGAATGGGACGATTAGTGAATGCAATACGTCAAATTGTTTGTCACACCTATTTGAAACGAATCTTTATGAATGCGAGTAATGTCTTATAGCGTCTATGTTTTAACAACCAGGTGTAAAAGAAACTGCCGTATCCCAAAGAACGAGAAAAGAAATGTCTTGAAAGCAGAGGTTTGGGAAGTCGTTGTAATAAACTAATGCTTTGTTGTGTGGATAGAGAGGAATTTGCCAGTGCTTTAAGGAATTTTGCAATGAAATTGGTTTGCAGAGAAAAAGCAAACTTAGACCTTTTCCAATAATCCTGGTTGACAGCATTGGTGATGTCTGTTGCTACTTGTGCATATATTTTTTCTGAATGACAAGCATAAGACATATTTTTACCATGAATGAAATAGTGATAGTCGGCACTTGGAGAGAAGAAAACGCTCTTGAGATGTGGATACAATTGGAGTTTAGTGACTATATCTTCAGCCAAATTTAGATGCTCAGGTATGTGCTCTAAGTGTTGTTTAAAATGGATGTCTTCCAAAGCATAGCCCAGATGGGGCGAGGATGAAATGGCAGAGTAATCGCCACTGATGGAGGATACTGAACTATTGCTGAGGCTGAAACGTTGGTTATGTTTCCATTTTCATAACGAATATGCCCTCCTTGAATGCATTCTGCATCTGGATGGATGCGAAGAATTCCCAGAAAGTGCTCTAAATATGGTTCTCCCACATAGTCGTCTGCATCAATGAAGGTGAGGTATTCTCCTTGTGCACATCTTATGCCTGATTTTCTAGCCGAAGAGAGACCTTGGTTTTCTTGAGAGTGAAGATGAATACGGTGATCTTGCTCTGCATAATCTGTCACAATGTTTGCTGTGTTGTCAGTGCTACCATCGTTTATAATCCATAATTCCCAATTGCTATAGGTTTGCGACAAGATGCTGTCAATACATCTATTCAGCCATTTTTCTGCATTGTATGCGCATATAATGATACTTATCTTCATTTCTGTATAATCGATTTTAGTGATGATTACCCCAAATTCTGCCAAGGACGAAAAGGGAATACTCTTGTTACAAGGCTATATCCATATAATTTATATGGTACAAGGTGTCTTATAGGAATATGGAACGCTCATTGAGTGGAATAGGTCGTATTGTTTGTCGTACCTATTTGAAGCGCAGCTTTATGAATGCGAGTAGTGTCTTATAGTGCTTCTGTTTCAGCAACCAGGTGTAGAAGAAAGTGCCGTATCCCAAAGAACGAGAGAAGAAATGTCTTGAAAGTAGAGGTGTGGGAAGTTGTTGCAACAAACTAATGCTTTGTTCTGTGGATAGAGAAGAATTTGCCACAGCTTTAAAGGTTTGAGCCAAAAGCTCGCGTTGAAAACAAAAAGCAAACTTAGACCTTTTCCAGTAATCCTGGTTGATTGCATTGATAATTTCTGTAGTTATATATGCATACGTTTTTTCAGAATAGCGAGCAAGACTCATATTTTGACCATGAACGATATGGTGATAGTCGGCACTCGGAGAGAAGTACACGCTTTGGAGATGTGGATACAATTGGAATTTGGTAATTACGTCTTCGTAGGGGTTGATATGTTCTGGAATGAGGTTCAAGTGTTGTTTCAGAAAAGATGTCTTCCAAAGCATAGACCAGAGCGGGTGAGGATGATAAGGGAGAGTAATCGCCACTGATGGGAGATATTGAACTCTTGCTGGTGATGAAAAGGTAATTATATTTCCATTCTTATTCAAATAATCAAGATATCCTCCTTGGATACATTCCGCTTCTGGATAGAAGTGAAGGGTTTCTAGAAAGTGTTCTATATATTGTTCTCCCACATAGTCGTCTGCGTCAATAAAGATGAGGTATTCTCCTTGGGCACATCTTATGCCGGATTTTCTCGCTGAAGAGAGACCTTGATTTTCTTGCGAATGAAGATGAATTCGATGGTCTTGTTCTGCATATTGCTGCACCAGTTTTGCAGTGCTGTCTGTGCTCCCATCATTGATGACCCAAAGTTCCCAATTGCTGAAGGTTTGTGCAATGACACTGTCAATGCATCTTGGCAATTTTTCTTCTTCGTTATAGGCGCAAATAACGATGCTTACTTTCATCAGTTCTATTGTTGCTGGTTAGTATCGGTTTACCCAAATTCTGCTGAGGGCAAAGAGAAAGTATTGTTGTTTGTAGAGGAGATAATACCTCAAGGATTGAAACCTCGATTCTTTCTCTGGAGCGTATGAGGGAAGTTTGATGAAGCGATACATCTTGCAGCGTTGTGCAATAGAATTCGTTTGCTTCTCTATCACGCTCAGTAGTCTGTCTGTTATGTAATTGATGTGTAGAGCACTATGAAGTCTTTGAACCAGACGAGGATGTCTTTTTCTTATTTGCTCATAGAGAGAAATTAGTTTCTGATATAGTGCTAATTCCGTTTGAAAATCATAGGTTTTATGGTGCAATTGACCTCCATTTGATTCTCGATTATTGTATCTGTAGATGGCTGTTGCACTAGTAGCGAAACGTTGCGCTTGAAGATAGAATTTGAGGGTGAAAATCATATCTTCTGCGAATCGGAAGGTTGTGTCGAAACGAAGATTGTGTTCTCTGATAATGGATAAGCGGTATAATTTTATGACACCACTCATTCGTTCATAGAACAAGTTTCCTAACTGTTCTTCTTCAGCTGAATAAACGACTTCATCTAGGATAATTGGATGTGTTTTGCCGTGGTGCTTCAAACAAATTACACTTCCATTCACTAAATCTGCATTGTTGTCCTCTCCTATCTTGTGCAATATTTCCAAATAGTCTGGAGCTATCTCGTCATCACTGTCTACAAAGGTGACCCATTTGCCTTGCGCGTGGTCGAGTCCTAAATTGCGCGCTGCGGATACGCCTTGATTTTCTTGTGAAAATACAATGAAACGTTCGTCGTTTGCGGCATATTCTTGCGCTATCTTTAGACTGTTGTCTGTGCTTCCATCATTGACCAAGATGCACTCCCACTCTTTGAAGGTTTGAGATGAAATAGAGTCTAGACAGTTTCGCAGCCATTTTTCTCGGTTGTATATCGGAACAATGATGCTGACCCTTGGTATAGGTAGAGTTTTTTTCATCTTGTTATGGAAGTGAATCAGAAGTGTGGAGATTGTGAAGATGTCTCACGACTGCTAGGGGATTGTATCTGTTAATTACTTACTACAACCTGCTGGCTTTGCATTGTCCTATTCTTCTATAGAACAATGCAAGATTCGCAGGTGGCTGTCTTGTTGATAGACTGTGAATGGGTTTGTGGTCTGTGCCACAAAACGTTATCACTGGTTTTATTTTTTTGAACCATAGCCATACCCATACCCATAACCACCATAGCCGTAGCCATATTTGTGGTAGCCATAGCGACCAAGTGCATCGGTGGTACCGTTCAGGAGAAGGGTTAAGTTGTTGTATTTCTTCTCTGCATACCAACGCTCGATGTCTTTGAGATAGCTACGTTCCATCAATGATGCGCGAACGATGAAGAGGGTGAGGTCGGCATGTGGATTGATAATTTCGGCATCGGCAACTATTTCCACTGGAGGACAGTCGAGGAAGATGATGTCGTATTCTTCGCGAGCCGACTTAATCATTTCTGCAAATCGCTCGGTCGAGAGAAGTTCGGCTGGGTTGGGCGGGATAACACCACAAGGGAGAACGTCTACACGGTCGAGAGGAGTGATGATTTCGTGCCAATCGTCGATTTGTCCAGAAAGATAGTTGGAAATGCCGACTTTGGGTTGACCCACATAGTCGGAGAGTGATGCTTTGCGGAGGTCTAAGTCCATCACCAACACGCGCTTTCCTTTGAGAGAGAAGGCTGCACCGAGGTTGGCTGTGATGAATGTCTTACCCGAACCTGGATTCAAGGAACTGAGCATAACGACTTTATTGCGACCATCGAAACCGAGTGTGAATTCCAACTTGGTGCGCACGGTGCGGAAGGCTTCGTTGAGAATATCGCGCTTCTGATCTGCCACCACCATATTGGGAACTGCGACAATCTTCTCTTTGCGCCAACGTTTCCAAACGGGACGTTTTTGCCTTTGAGGGGAAGTTCACCCACGAGAGGCATACTATAGTCTTCCAAGTCTTTTCGACCGCGCACTGTACTGTTGAGTGCTTCACGACCGAAGACGAAGGCAGCGGGAATGGCTAGACCAATGAGGAATGCTGTAAGAAGTATGTTGCGCGAAACTGGTTGAGGAGGTATGCCTGTGACGTGCGGCGTTTCAATGATTTGCGTGTTGTAGGCAGTGAAGGCTTGAGAGAGTTCGTTTTCTTCACGCTTTTGCAACAAGAAGAGGTATAGCGACTCCTTGACCTTTTGTTGGCGCTCTACAGAAAGCAAATAAGAGGCTTGACGAGGGTTGGCAGAAATCTTACTAGTGGCTTCACTATGACTCGCTTCTGTGACACGTTGTTGCGTTTTGAGCATGTCGAGTTCATTGTCGAGCGACTGAATGATACCTCGACGAATGGAGCCCAACTGCGTCTCCAAGTCCATTACAGCGGGGTTTTGCGCTGAAGAGGTGGCTAAGAGACGATTGCGTTCCAATAAACGTGTGTTGTAGTCGTTGATTTGTGCTTGAATTGAGGAATTATTGATACCTGAATTGGAGGGAAGAACTTGGTTTTCGTGACGACCATCGGTGAGATATTCCTTCACGTGGCGAGTCATGTAGACTTGCGTGGAGAGTTCGCGCGCTTTTGCTTCGGCATCGTTGGCTTGAGACACCGCCATACTTCCTGATTGTTCCACGTCGGGAAGGAGATTGGCAGATTTATATCCAGCAATGTTTTGGTCTACGCTACCCAATTCGCGTTGAATCACAGCCAAACGCTCTTTGATAAACTCATTCGTACTCACTGAAATTTGGTTCCGGTCGCGCACCCAGTTTTCGTTGTACACAGAAATGAGCATATCAATGGCGTCTTTAGCACGAGCTGTGTTGACGTCACTATACTGAATGTCGATAATCGTTGAGGCTTTGTTGCTCAGCGCAATGCTGAAACTTCCGCGTACACCTGCAGCTACTGCGGAAATGGGAGAGCGAGTTACCTTGTATTCGTCAGTTGTTCCTGGGCGATAGCCTGTGTTGGCTACTAATTTCACCAATCCTACAGGCGTCACACAACGTTCTCCCACTTTTCCCATTATAGTTCCAGAAAGGTTAGCACCATCTTTTGAGAAATCGTCTAGAACAACTCTTCCGTCAGCTTGCAGTGAGAGGTGGAAAGCCGCCCTTTGTTCTTCTCCAATGTTGAGAAATTCTATTTTCACTGGGAGTTCGCTGCCATAAATCACTTTGTCGTGAAACATCCCTTTGTGCGTGTATTCCACATCGAGATTTAATCGTTCTGCTACGGTGCGTGTGATGGTAGCACTGCTCAAAGCGAGTATCTCATTCGTCATCTGCGCGTCAGAAGCTCCCTCTACAATCATACGCTGACGTGCAAGGAGTTGGTCAGGAGAATTGCCGCGGTTGTTGTCGGGTTTGATGAGAATTGAGGCAGAAGCAACGTAGGTTTTAGGGGTGCGTAGCAAATGATAATAGGCACCACCCAGACAAACGATTACGCATAGTACGAACCATTTCCAATAGGCTAAGCATAAAAACCATGCATTGCGAAACGTATCGAGGGTGTTCGTCCCCGCATGCTGTGATGCGAAGGACGAGTTCTGTGAAGAAGATGCTGCTGATCGTTGCATAGTGATGTGAGATTATTTCTTAAAGAGAAAGCATTGAGATGCTGAAGGTTATGATGGACATCCAGAAGGCTGGGGTGCGGAATGTGTTTGAGTTGTTGTCAGACTCATTGGCTCTTTTTCTCCGTGGGTTCTACATAAATGATGTCGTTTTGCTTCAAATTGTAGACTGGAGACGAATAAACGTTCTCAGGGTTTGTCAAATCAATGCGATAAGCCGTTTGTTTGCCGTGTTCGTTTCTCAACACAAGCACGTTTTTTGCGTTTGCCTTGAATGGTCAAGTCACCAGCTTGTGCCAAAGCATCCATGATGGTGATGTGGTCGCGGTCGATGGGTTTGCGACCTGGACTACTCACTTCTCCCAAAACAGAATAAGACATCGTGGCAAAAATCGACCACCACCACTGGGTCGCGCACCACGCCACTTGACACGAGTTTGTATTTAATCTGATTGGCCAGTTCTGCACGAGTGAGTCCTGCCACATGAATCAAACCAAACTGAACCATATCAATCTGACCATTCGCATTGACGGTGTAGGTCGCTTTGGTGGAACCACCAGCACTAGTGGATATTGAAGGCATATTATAGATTTCCACCACCTTAGGGTCACGGCCGTGGATGCTGATGCTCAACTGATCTCCCGGTTCCAATCGAATGTCTTGCGGTGCTTGCAGTGAGATTGGTGTTTCTTCGGGGATATGTTGTAAATAAGCTATATCTTTTATCGTGGTGCAACTTCCCAATGCTAGAGAAAGAGCAGTTATCCCAAGGGTATTTTGGATTATTCGTGAAAAAGTTCTCATATTCAAATTATGATGATTAGGATATAAAACTAATGAAGGCGTTCGAGAAATGTTGCATCGACATGAATTTGAACATCTCCTAATATAGACAACTGAACAATGAAGACGTTACCCTGTAAATGTCCAATGATTTCACCATACATTCCGGCAAATTCATATTTTGTGATGCGCACCTCTGTGCCGTTTTCGAAACATTGTGGAGTTAATGATGAAGGGAGGCTCGCTTCGCCCAATAGATATTTCAACAAATCAATCTCTTTTTGTGGCACAACGGCTATTCGCGTATTTCCCCAAAGAGAGGGAGTTGCTGCGCGATTCATCATGAAACGAAGCACATTGTAGTGCTTCACCACTGTTGTTTTTCTCGTTTCTTCTGTGCAATGCACGAGCACCATGCCAGGGAGCAATAAGCGTTTGGTATGAGATCTTCGTCCGTTTCGCCACACTTTGAGTTCGTCTTGTGTGGGAACGTAGCTGCAAATCCCTTGTTCCTCCAATTGTTTGGCAGTGGCAAGTTCGCTCTTAGTGCGCACCAACGCCACAAACCAATGTTTCTCGTTGGCTTTTGTGGTCGATGGTCGTTGCAGACCAACATGCTGTTCTGAAGAGAGATTATTCTTACTCACAGAAAAGAGTTTTTATGACTCGTTTCATTCATCTCACCCATCTTTGCAATGGATTTGCATTTCTGATAAAGGTTCTTCAACTTTGGTGTCGTCGAAAAGAACTACGTTTCTTCCCCAATTCTTCTCTGAAAAACACGCCTACGGCGTCGTCAACGACATTGCGTTGACGCTACGAGAGGTAGGAGAAGAAATACGTGATACCTCATAGAACTGATTCCTATATAAGGTGGTTATCCTTTTGTAAAATGCCTTTTAGCGAGTGGTGATAGCACCTCTATAGTTACTGGCACTTCTAAGGTTGTTTTCAGCTTCAGAAGCCTTTGTGGATTATCCCAAATCGGTCATTAAATCCTGAACAGATTTCATTAGATTGTTGAGCAGATGGTTTACCGTGAGTTCGAAGGCGTAGCGGGCTACGGCGAGAACGAACGAAAAACAAGATGCCAACAAGAGAATGAAAGATGACAGGAAGTTATCTTTTCAATTATGAGTTGTACTATAACGGTCTAATGACCGATTAGGGATTATGCAAAGGTAACAAAAAAAACTTATTCTAAGCCTTTTCTAGCTGATTATATCGCACAGGCTGAAAAAAGTTCGCTTTTCGTGGGGAAAATATGTGTAGAAAGTGCACAGGTAACTCGTGTTTGTGCACTTTCTACTACGAAATCACGCTCCTCCCACCGCGCGCCACACAGCCGCCACCAATACCGTGACTACAACTCCCAATACAATGGGGAGCACCACAGAGAGCGAAGTCCATCTCACGCTGCGCGTTTCTTTATATATCGTGTAGATGGTTGTACTACAAGGGTGGTGCAGCAAACAGAACAGCATAAGGTTCACCGCAGTCAGCAGCGTCCATCCGCCAGCGTGGAGAATGCGATAGGTTTCAGTATCTCCGCCTTCCATCAGCACGCCTGCGCTTGCCCCATCTTGTCCGAGCACCAGCACGGTGAGCATCAAGACGGTCGGCATCACAATCTCATTCGCAGGAATGGCGAGAATATATGCCAAGAGGATAATGCCATTGAGTCCCATCAACCAACCCGGCATTTCAAGCCAGGAAATGAGATGTTGAGCTATACTTTCGCCACCCAATGTGATGTTACAGCACAACCAAATCACACCGCCAGCCGGAGCTGCAAACACAAGGGCGCGCCATAGCACAATGAGCGTGCGATCGATGACCGATGTGTAGAGCGTTTGCCAAAATTGAGGCGGACGATAAGGGGGAAGTTCTAGGTGGAAGGTCGAAACCTCACCGCGCAACACGGTGCGCGACAACAACCACGAACTGCCGAACATAAACAACACGCCGAGCAGCACCACAAACATCACGGCTGCAATCGCCACAACGCTACTGTATTCTTTGGGAACGGCTGCGCCCACAAACAACGTCGCCAAAAGTATTTGCGTCGGCCAGCGTCCGTTGCAGAGCGAGAAATTGTTGGTAATAATGGCAATGAGCCGTTCGCGGTTACTGTCAATGATGCGTGTAGACACCACTCCAGCAGCGTTACACCCGAAGCCCATACTCATTGTCAGAGCTTGTTTGCCGTGCGCGCCAGAGCGGCGAAAAAGTTCATCGAGATTGAACGCTACGCGCGGTAGATAACCAAAGTCTTCTAGGAGGGTGAAGAGTGGGAAGAAAATAGCCATCGGCGGCAGCATCACCGACACCACCCAAGCCGTGGCAAGGTAGACACCGTCCACCACAAAACCTGTGAGCCATTCGGGAGAACCGGCCATTTCAAACAGATGTCGCAAGAAGGGATGCCCCCAACCCACAAAGAGTGCATCCAGCCACGAAGAAGGGTAGTTCGAACCCACAATAGTGAGCCAAAACACACCACTCAACAAGGCTATCATGATGGGGAAACCCCAAAAGCGATGGGTGAGAATGCGATCCAACTTCACGTCGAGTGGCAACTGTCCGCCTTCTCCGGGTTGAGACACCACCTCCGAACAAATGCGTTCTGCCTGGATGTAAATATCTTCCATCCACTGGTCGTGGAAGTTGTGACCAATTTGCAGGTGAATCTCCTCGGCAAGCTCAGTCAGTTGTGGAGTGGCAAACTGTTCTTGCACACTCGGATCGCGCTCAATGAGTCGAAACGCAATCCACTCCGCATTGTTCAGTTGGGGATGTTGCGCTTCAATAGCAGTGGTGAGTCGCGCCACCTTCTCCTTCGTTGCTTGGGGAAGTGAGAAATTGCGATAGGGACGGCACACAAATTTTCCGTCCACCACCTCTTTGATGGCAAGAAGTAGTTCTGCCAAACCTTGACCCGAGCGAGCCGAAGCTCCGACTACCGGAATACCCAGTCTGCGCGACAAAGCCTTGAGATTCAATTCTATTTTGTTGCGCCTTGCCTCGTCTATCAGATTCACGCAAAGCACAGCGCGGTCAGTGATTTGGAGCACTTGGAGAATCATATTCATGTTGCGCTCCAGTCGGGTAGCATCCGCCACCATCACCGTCAAATCGGGTTGTCCGAAGAGAATGAAATCGCGCGCAATCTCCTCGTCTTCCGAAGTGGAAGAGAGAGAATACGTACCCGGCAAATCGACAATGCGATAGGTTTCTCCTTCATAGTCGAAGAAACCTTCTGCCTTGCCCACTGTTTTACCTGGCCAGTTGCCCGTGTGTTGCTTCAATCCTGTGAGCGCGTTGAACACGGTGCTTTTGCCCGTGTTGGGATTTCCAGCAAGGGCTATCACATATTGTGCATTCTCGTTCTGCGTTTCGCCTTTTCTCACTAACGTGTGGAGCGTAGCTTGCGGACAAACGGCACAATGAGGGGGAAGTTCTTTATTTTTTTGCATCAGCGTTCTTGGTCGTTTTCTAGGTTTTCTAGAGGCTCTAGATGCCCTAGAACTTCTAGTTCTTCTAGTTAGGCACGGCGAGGATGTAGCGCGCTTGGTCTTGACGAAGCGCGATGGTTGTGCCGCGCACCACATAAGCGGTGGGATTTGCCATCGGACTGTGCATCGCCACCGACACCCTACTGCCGCGCACAAAGCCCAAGTCGAGCAAACGGCGGCGGAGTGCACCGCGACAAGCCGGAGAGAGTCCCACTATGCGCGCCTTTTCGTGCTGTTGAAGATGACACAGACGGAAGGTTTCAGCCGGCCATTCCGCATAAGCTTCCTCTTCGGTGAGTGGAAGCAAGTCTAGCGCGCCCAATGTCGAGGTAGGCAACTCAAACGTTTCGCCCTCATAGCAGAATGAAAATTTGCGTCCATTGATGCTCAACACGTGAATCACCGCATCTTTGGCCAGTCCCGTTTGGAGAATGCGCTGAAAGATGTCAGCATCATCGTCTTCCACGTGAGCAATGCGCCAAAAAGTGTTGGGAAGTGGCGATTGCGCAGTGTGCAAAGCCGGTGCCATTTCCAGAGAGTCCGTTGGAATTGGGTCACCGTGTGGGTCATAGAGCGGATTGCCCAAGAGCGAAACATAGCGTTCTTGTTCATCTTTACTGATGTGGTGCTCCATACGGTGTGCACGTTGGTGCCACTCTGTCGGATCATATCCCGAATGTTCCGCCAGATATTGTTCGTAAATGCGGTGCGCACGAATCAATTTCAGTCCGGCTTCTTTACCTTTCTCTGTGAGCACAAATTGTTCGCCCACAGTCAGCATACCTGCGAGTGCCAAACGTCCCACAGCCGCCGCCAGCGTCGCTTCGTTCATGTTCAGACGCCGCATCGCTTTGCCCATTTTCTCACGGGGCAAACTTCCACCAGCGTCGCAAATATACTTCAAAATGTCTTCGCCTGCCACGGTGTGCAGATCTTCGTGCATTTTCCTCGAAGAACGCCCCATGTTTTTGGCGCAAACAATGCCACAAACGCCGGCATTTCATCCATATTTTATGTAGTCGTGTTGCCATATTATTTCAGATATAGGCAAAGGTACAATAAATTTCTTATCTCACCGCCGTAACTCCTTATAAAAAGTTATCTATAACTCCATAGCCAAGCCCTCTTTTCACTGCTTCTTTGCTCCCTTACTCCCTTTTTATCGCTAAATCTTTGGGAACTTCTAAAAAATGACGTAAATTTACGTCCAAATTCATCGCTCCGCTTTTTCACTTGTCTAGCCTTGTGAGGCGCTCGCGCCAAGGCAGTGCAGTCTGCCAGCCACAACAGTCCCGATGAATCCCCCTTACCCTCAAACAAATAGCAATATGGCACTCGAAAAAACATTAGTTCTCCTCAAACCCTGCACCGTGCAGCGCGCCTTAATGGGCGAAATCCTCTCACGTTTTGAGAAAAAAGGCTTGCGCGTGTGTGGTCTCAAAATGATGCAACTCACCGACGAGGTGCTCTCCGAACACTATGCTCACCTCGCTGGCAAAGAATTTTTCCAGCGCGTCAAAGATAGTATGATGGTCACCCCTGTTGTAGCCATTGCCCTCGAAGGTGTTGGCGCAGTTGAAGCTGTGCGCACCATCACAGGCCCCACCACCGGACGCAAAGCCCCTGCCGGTACCATTCGTGGCGACTACAGTATGTCGTTCCAAGAAAACATTGTGCACGCCAGCGACAGTCTCGAAACAGCAGCCATCGAACTCAAACGTTTCTTCCGCGATGAAGAGATTTTTGAATATCGCCCTGCCACCTTCGACTTCCTCTACGCTAACGATGAGTTTTAGATTTCCATCTGCTCTATACTAAAAACAACGTCCGCACCAGAGTTTGATCTGATGCGGACGTTGTTTTGCTCTATGCGACTATTATGAGGTGTTTAATAAAGGGATAAAATGCAAGGCATTGAGATGGAGGCTGATGGGAGCGTACTTGAAGAACGTGACCAAAGCTGAATATCGAAAATAACGCAGCAGTTTGCCCTTTATTAGACAGAACTCTGTTATTTCAAATCTTCGGGTAAAGGATACCCTGCCAAACGAGCGATGGTCTTAGGAATTTCCGTGTTGTCGATGCGACCGTGGAAAGCCTCTGCACCAGCACCAATGGCAAACACCGGCACATAGCCGTCTGTGTGTCCCAAGGTTGTCCAACCGATGTGGGCATTTTTGCTCACAATCTGTTTGGCAGCCGAAGAAAGTCCACTCTCCGAAGCATACAAACTTTGGAAACCCTTGTCTTTGCCTGAAATCAGGTTGTCGAAAGCATCGTGCAGCGTCTTTTCTTCATCAGCTGTGAGTTTGATGCTTTTGCCAAAACCGAAATACTCTTGCAAGTCGCGGCGCACAAATTCCCACGTAAACTTCTTACCCATACGTTTGCTCAGTTCCTTCAAACGAGTGGTGTAAAGATAACTGCTCATCTTCTGACTCGTCAGCGCAGGCAAATTCAAGTTGTAGCCACCACTGCCCAAGGTGATACCACCCGTTTCGTGGTCAGCCGTGATGAGAATGAGCGTTTCATCGGGGTGTTGGCGATAAAACTCGTAAGCCACGCGAACGGCTTCGTCAGCATCAATCACTTCGCGCACCATAGGCGCAGCGTCGTTGTTGTGACAAGCCCAGTCTATCTTGCCGGCTTCAATCATACAGAAAAACTTCTCAGGATTTTTCTTTTGCAAGAAAGCAATCGTGGCGCGCGTGATGTCGGCCAAAAGTCAAATCGCCCTTTTTGCGGTCGAGTGCATAAGGGATAGAGGCGTTGTCGCGCGCATTGTTTTCCTTGTTTTGCAAGAGAATCATACGGTCGGCTTTGCGATATTGTTTGGCAAATTCCTTGTATCCATTGGCAATGGTAAATCCCTTAGCGCGTGCTTGGTCATACAAATTGGCTTCTCCTTCGTGGAGTGGGGCTGGTTTCAAGAAATCGCTACCAGCGAAGAAATCAAAGTTAGATGCCACCAATTCACGCCCAATTTCTGCATACATCTTGCGGTGTTTCTGGTGCGCATAAAAACAAGCCGGCGTGGCGTGGTCCACACTCACACTCGTGGCGATGCCCACGGCAGCTCCTGCTTCTTTTGCCCACACCGCCACCGAAGTCACGGGGGTGATGCTGTCGGTGAGCACGCCAATCGCGTTGTTGTAGGTTTTGCGTCCTGTGGCGAGTGCCGTACCGCCTGCTGCGGAGTCCGTGATGCCGTGGCTAGCACTTTGCGTGTTCACCAACGCCACGTGAGGGAATGAAGGAAATGTCAGGGGTTTGATGCCAATCGTTCCTTCGATGGCAGCCCCAAATGTTTCAGCCGCATTCACTTGGTTGACGCCCATACCGTCACCAATGAAATAAAACACATATTTGGGTGCATTTTGCGCCCAAGCACTCGCGCAAAACACCACGCCAAGTGCTAGGGAAAGGAGAGTTCTTTTCATATCAGAATCTATGTTTGTGAAGTCCGTAAGGGCAAAGTTACCATTTTTAGCCAAACCGACGAAACAAACAAGCCATTTTGTGTGTAGGAATTTGGTGGAAGCGTTTCGCTTTTGGCCATTGGTCTATGGCAACATTGTTTCTAAATTTTGATTTCGAGGTTAGAAAACGACGTGTCATTTCTCATAAAACGACGTGTTGTTTTGTTGAAAACGACGTATCATTTCTCATAAAACGACGGCTCATTTTTTATAAACGACGTGTCGTTTTCATTCAACCGACGGCTCGTTTTATTTTGTAGCTGCGAAAAGGGGAGAACTAATGAATTGTGAAAATATCTATAAACACACCTTCTCGCGCGCACGTGTACGCGCACACTGACAGGGAGTTTTGTCTTTTTGCTGTCACAAGTGTCACAGACTTTTAGCTAAGTCGTTGTTTTCTATGTTGTTATGGGTTATTGTTGAGGGGCATTTAACAAACGGATGAGATAATCGTCCCAAAAGGACTCTGAACCATAGAAAAAAGCACATTTTTCCTCGTTGTTTTTTCTTCGATTTCCCCTAATTTTCTCACTTTTCTATCGAATTTACTCCGATTTTCCTCCCTCTGTGTGACACTTGTGACAGCAAAAAAACAACATTGCGGTTGGAATGCGCGCACACATACACGTGTGCGAGAGAAACGTACAGAAATCTCTCCTTCTTTTTTCTCTCTTTCCTTTCCTTCTTGTTCTTCTGCTTTCACTTTTTCCTTTGCACTTTGTTTTCCTCACTCTTTTCTCAGATTGTGTTTAGTGTTGAAGTGTTTTTTGCAAGGTGAGGATGTCATTTTATGGGTTGTTCAAAGAAAAAAGTACAGTTTTCCTTGATTTTTTCACTCTTTGAGGCTATTTCCACCCATATACCAATAGAGGTAACGTAATGATGGAGATTTAGACCGTTACTTCTAGGGGAGGGAGAACAAGAGCAATCCCGCCATTCACAGCACGTGAGTAGCGGGATTGCTGATAGGAGGGAGCGGTAAGGCTAAAATCGAACATCCTTATGGACGCACCATCTTTTGGGCGATTTTAGCACCGGGAGTGGTGACTTGCAACAGATAGATGCCTGCGACAAATGAGTCGGTGGGGATGCTGACTTCGTCACCTTGCGCCACGGCGGAGAGCACTTTGCGATAGAGAGAGCGACCATCGAGCGAAACAACTTCAATGGTGGCAGTGCGCTCAGGATTGTTGAAGAGAATTTGCCATTGTGTGGCGGTGGTGTGGAAAGTGGCGGGAGAGGCACTACCCGATACGCGCTCAATGGCGGTGAGTGGGTTCTTATTTGCCTTTTTGAGCGCAAGTTTCAAACCTTCATAGACGTTGATGAGGCCATAGCCATAGGTGGGTGTCCAATCTTCACCTTCCATATCGGCGTGTTTGGTGGAAGACTCTTTGAGAATGTCCATCACATCGGCTGCAGAGAGTTTGGGGTTAGCCTCTAACCACAAGGCTATGCTACCTGCCACGAAGGGAGTCGCCATAGAAGTACCTTCCATATAACCATAGTGATAAACCTGGTTGTTGAATAGGTTGGAGTAAGCGGCATTGTTCTTGTCGAAGCCAGGAGCAAATTTGTTGAGTGCACTCATGATGCTTGCACCCGGTGCCAACACGGCAGGCTTAGGGTAGTTGGGATTGAGCCAGGGGCCATTGGAAGAGAATGTGCTGTGCGCGCCTTCCCTTTCTAACGTGTCTATGACAGTGGTGGTGAAACTGCCCACTGCAATGGCTGAGGGGATGGAGGCGCCACCTTCGCCCACGATGTAGAGATTATCGGGCTTGATGCTCTCAAACTTGGAGTCAGTCTTGGCTTGCACAAATCTTGCATAGTTAGGCTGTTCTGTGTAAATCCATCCGTGGAGCGTAGCGTCAGAAGTGTTAGTGGACTTAGCGGTGATTTCTACACCAAAAAAATGATTTTTCTTGTAACGACTTCCCAAATCTTCTAGGAGCTTATTCATTTTCACACCGACAAAATGATTCTCTCGGTTATTCTTTGGGGATATTTCGTTCCACACTTCGCCGTCGTCGAGATATTCTTTCCAGAAGTCTGCACCGAACTTTTTAACTTTGAGTTGTTCTGTATCAGAAGACTTGACAGCAAGGACGGGAGTGACGGTGAATTGTTCTGCTTTCACCTCGGAGATGCCCCAAAAATCGATGTGGGTGAGGTCATCTTCTGTTGCATTGCCGTCTTTGTCTTTCTCATAGCGCACAAAGACTTGTTTGGTTTCTCCTGGCTGGAATGAAGAGAAGGCATGAAAGCGTTGGTCGCCTTCGTTACCCATGGCTCCCACCACGATGCCGCCTTTGTCTTGTGCCATTCGGTCGATGGCTTGATCGTAGTCGGTGCTACCATCGTGAGGACCGATGACGCTGCCCAAGCTCAGATTGACCACCCAAGGTTTTTTCTCTCGACTGGCATAGGCTTTCACGGCGCGTATGTCTTCGATAATCTCTTTGTTTTTCAAACGAAGAGGGAATGAGAACAAGGTCTGCCTTGGGTGCAACACCATAGAAGGGATTGTCGGGATGTTTGCTTCCTGCGGCAATGTTGGTGACGTGGGTGCCGTGGCCACTACCTGGGTCGTAGGTTTCGTGGGTTTTGGTGAGGGCGTCGACGTTGTAGACGGGATCAGCCGTGCTTTGGATGTCTTTCTCAATGTCTTTGGAGCGATCCAAAATCATTTTGACGCGCGACTTGCCGTGGTCGTCTAAGAAGCCCATGTGTTTGAACTCAAAACTTTGGTCGATGACGCCAATGATAATGCCTTTGCCGGTGAAAGGCGTGTCGAGATTATCTCCTGCGTGCACGCGGTCGACTCCTGTGACCTGACGTGCCTTTTGAAGAAAAGGGCGCAAACGCTTTGAAGCGGTGAGGCGAACGATGCGTGTGTCGTTGGAGAGGGTGGTGAGCCATTCGGGGGCTACGCGCGCAGTGACCACCGTGTTGCTGATGGTTGTGGCGTGTTGTCCTGCTTGTGTGAGCAGGGTTGTCACCTGCTCCGAAGTGTTGGGCTGAGTGGTGATGATGAGGGAGAGGGGAGCAAGGACCGATTGTCGGGTGCCGTTGTAGTTGATTTTTGGGCGCGGCGAGTGAGTCGGCTGCGGTGAGTTGCCCTTCGGCCGTGCCGCGTGTGGTGCGCTGTTGGCGCGCATAGGCTACTTGCTGCTGTTGGACAATGCGGAGCGTGCGATCAAGTTTTGTGTTGTTGTCGTTTTGCGCCATGCTTGTTTGCGTTTGGGCAGTGAATGCCATTGTGCAAAGCAACACGGGGAGAATATATCGCTTCATAGGAGGATATTTATTAGGAGGAAATGAATAGTAGAGTCTGGAGGGCGAAGTACTATGTGTTTGAGAGAAAAGACTTCGCAGATTGCGAAAGTACAAAAAAAAACTGAGAATATCGGTGGCGATTTCTCAGTTTTTCGTGATAGAGCAGAGTGGTTTGCGCAAAAAGAAACTGCGCATTAGTTTTTTTTCTAGTGACTAACGATTACCCTGTGGGTGATTTGTGCACCTGGTGTGGCGACGCGCAAGAGGTAGACGCCTGAGGGAAGATGGGCGAGGGAGAATGTTTCTTCTTGACCTTGGGCAATTTGTTGCAAATTGCGCTGGAGCGCCACGCGTCCATCGAGGGTGAGGAATGAGAGAGTGGCGGTACGTTCGGGATTGTTGAACAAGACTTTCCACTCGTCTTTGTCGCCTTGGAGGGTGACGGGCTGTGCTGAAGCCGACACGCGCTCAATGGCGGTGGGGTTTCCAGATTGTGGATTAACATTTGCCATCTTCAAAGCCATCTTCAGACCCTCGTACGCATTGATGCGTCCATAGCCTTCTTGTTTAGTCCAGACGTTGCCCGCACCTTGCAGTTTATAGGAGGTTTTTTCGAGGATTTTCTCAATGTCAGTGTGGGTGAGATTGGGGTTGGCTTCGAGCCAGAGGGCAATGACTCCTGCCACGTAGGGTGCAGACATAGAGGTGCCTTGTTCATCGGCATAGTAGAAGTCGTCTCCGTTGATAGTGACTTTTTCGGACAACAACCAATCGTTTTCATCAAAGCCTGGGTAGAGCTTGTTGTAGGCACTACAAATCAATGCTCCAGGAGCGAGGACTGTGGGCTTTTTCACTGCGGGGTTGAGCCCAGGGCCCATACTCGAAAAATGGCTGCGACTTCCGACTTCCATCCTGAGGTCGTAGCCTTTTTTAGTCAATTTGTTGAGGTGTGTGCTGCGACTAGTGTATGCCCCTACTGTGATGGCAGCAGGGATGTTGCCTCCAGCATCGGCAATAGTATAGTCGTTGTCACCCCTGAGGATATGTTCATATGGGATTTTGGGGATAGATTTCTTTACGTAGGTTGCTTCTTGCGACAACCATCCATGTATTATTTCTTCTTTGTCTTTGGCGATGTTTGTTAATTTCAGACCGAAGAGAATGGTTGAATCGTTTTTTTCGTGACGGATGAGAGGGAGTCTCATCCAAATTTTGGTCTCAATTTTCTTTGTTTCTTGGCTTTGATTGTCCTCGAACCATCCATATTTTTTCCAAAATGGCTCATCCATAAAGTTAATTTTGTTGTTGATGAGCAAGAAAGGCTTCACCTCCAAACGGTCGATGCCATCGGTGCTTTGAGTCCAAAGATCGAAAATGAGCATTTTTTTCTTTCTGTCTTCTTCTTTGAGGGGCTTGTTGTTGCGGAAATCGAAAAAGAGATAGCGTGTCTGACTGACAGGGATGGTGCTCTTGACGTGGATGTTCATGTCGCCGTGGTTGCCGGCTGATGCTACGAGGATGCCGCCTTTTTCTCCTCCCAATTTGACATTTTCTGGTCGTAAGGTCGAGAACCATCGTGAGGACCTTCTTGACTGCCAAAGCTCATATTGACCACCCAGGGTTGTTGCTGGAGTTTGGCTTTTGTCTTGACGAACTGTATATCTTCTAACACTTCTGTGTCTAGAAAGGTCGATGGAATCATAATGATGTCGGCTTCGGGGGCTACTCCATATTGACCATTACCCACGTCGCTACTTGCGGCGATGCCTGTGGTGTGTGTGCCGTGGCCTTTGGCTCCGCGGTCTTGGGCATCTGTGCCAATAGGGATTTGACTAGTGGGTGTTTTTGACTTGTCGTCGTTTTTATAGGAAGAATATCCAGAGCGATCCCATAGCCATTTGACGCGTGAATTGCCATCTTTGTCGAGGAAAGCTGCGTGGCGAAACTCAAATCCTTGGTCGATGACGGCAATGATGACGTTTTTTCCTTTGAAGGGTGTGTAGAGCGATTTTCCAGCATGCACTTCATCAACGTGCGACATATGGCGCGCTTCTTTCATGGTGGGTTCTGCGTGCCGAGGAAGGGACATCTCTACCACTTCGGGAAGTTGAGCAAGGGCCTGAATCTTGTTAATCGGCATTTCCACCAAAAGAAAGTTGTCAGTGATGGTACGTGCTGTGCCTCCTAAACGCTCAATGGTGCGTAGCACAAGGGGAACTTTGTCGTCGAGGGTGACGAGGTTGAAAGCGACATTCCCGTTGAGAGGGAAAGTGCCGTTGGGAGTTGTCAACTGTTGAGTGACGGTATCTGTGGCAAGGCTGATGGCTCGAGTGGATTGTGCCACTTGCGCTTTGACCAAAAGGGTGAGCGTGGCGTCGAGTTTGGGTAAATTGCCGTAGGGAGCCACGAAGGTTGTGGCATTTGAGTCGGCTGCGCTTCGGGTGTTGGGGGCTGTAGCGGGTACGAAGATGCGAGAGAAGGAGGGAAGTGCTGTTAGAAACAAGCAGCCTAGAAGAAAGAGTGAACGCTTCATAAGTGAGCCTTTAAGAAAACGGCGCAAGAGTGGAGAATGATGCAGTGAATCATCATCTACTCTTGCGCCAATGCTGTAATCGGTAGGTCGTGGCCTTATAACAAAGAAGGCAAAAGAGCGTTTAACCCCAATCGGTCATTAGACCGTTATAGTACAGATTGTTATGGAGAAGATAACTTCCTGAACAGATTTGGGTTTAGGGACGTCCCTTTTGGGTAAAAGTGATGGTTGTTGTCACTCCACCAGAGGAGAGTGAAACATGGGCAACGCGTGGTTTGTTGGTGGGGTTTTCGGTTGCCTTGAGTTCCACTACTTGGTGACCTGTCTTGGGTTGTTTGGCTTCTGCTGGCACAGTGAGCCAGTCGGCATCGGAGGTGAGGGCGTGCGTGCTGAGTTGAGGATTGTAGAGCGTAAACGCAAAATAAAGTTTTTTTGCTTCGTACTCAATTTGTTCAGCGAGGTGTGGTTTGTTGAAGTCCTCTATATTGTTGACGCCGTTGATGTGGAGCCAATTAGTTTGAATGACATGGTGTGTGAGGCTATTAAGTTTACCCTGTGTAGGTTTGATTTGGAGTAAATAGTGTTGAGGGATGGAGTCTGTTGAGGGTTTAGCAGCAGCGATGACAATGGGAGTGATGGCGTAGTAACCTTGTTTCACTTTCACGCTCTGTGGCGTGATGGTGAGTGGAGCTGCATTGTTGTCTTTGTCGCTATTTGTGGTTTTCTTTTCCAAAGTAGCTGTCCAGTTTTCGGTACTTTTCACCCACACAGTGTCGGTGATTTGGTCGCCATACAAGATAGTGTTGACGGTGTTGTAGCGTGTTTGCAGGCTAATCTGATGTTCTTCGTATTCAGACTTTGTGTTGCAACTGGTGAGCATAGCGATGCCGCTGAAGAGGACAGTGGCGAGAGAGAGGAAGTGTTGTTTCATAAGGATATTTGTTTGTGAGATATTGGTGACTGAACGCTGGTGTTGTTGGTTGAGAGGGTGGTGTAAAGATGAGTCTAATACCACTCGATGTTGCTGGAATAACTGCTTCGTTTCTCATATTTCAGTGCATCGGCGAGTTCGGCAGCGCGTGCACGGAAGGAGAAGTTGAAGGAAGAGTAGGGCAAGAGAACGATGCTACAAGTCATTTCGAAGCAATGCAGGTCGCGCGAGAGAGATGCAGTGGTCATGGAAATGCGTTTGTAGTTGAAGTCGTAGCCCGAAGAGAAGTTGATGTTCCAGCCTTTGGCTAGAGTGATATTCCCCGACATATTGAGTGTTTGTGTGAAGGAATAGGGGTAGCGCATATTGCGAGTGTTGATGGGCTTGTTGCGGGCTTCAGACATGGTGAGACCATAGCTGAAACTGAGCGACCAGGGGAGAGAAAAAGCCATGTAGCCGTTCTTATCGACATCTGCAGCTACTTTCTTCTCGTCTTTCTTCGATTTGTTTTTGCGCAACATCGGGTCTACGTTGGCGTCTTCCTTGTCGTCGTCAAGGTCGTTGTCATCGTTGTTGGTGCGTTTCTCTTCTTCTTTCTTTTTGCCTACAAAGTTTTCCCACACTTTGTCCCATCCTCGGCCTGCGAGGAGTCCGAAGAAGGTGGCCATCTTCTTGTTGTCGAGGGTGTAAGAGAGGTTTTGACTCATGCCTTGGAAACGTCCGAAGCGTCCGTGGCTCCACTCGGTGGTGTTGCCCACAATGACCTTGCCGTCTTTGTCGAATTCGTAGGCGTAGGTTTCAAAGCGCGCAGCCATAGAGAAGGTGTAGCTTGGAGAGAAGCGCAAACGAATGTTGGTGGAAAGTGGACTCCAAGGCTGATAGTCTGTGGCCAGATTGTAAGACATTGAAGCCGAGAGTTCGTCGATGATGGAGATTTTGCGGAAGCCACTGGTGTCGGCGTCCGACTTGATCTTCATTTCGACGTTGTTGGAAACGCTCATGTTGATGCTTCCTTGGCGTTTGCCAGAGGGGTATCCAAAAGCACCTGAAGCATAGGGAGAGTATTCTTTTGTCGTTACCTTGCCAGTGCGGTCTGTGTAGACATAGTTGGTGACATAACCATAGTTGCGCGTGGTGAAGTCGGGAGCGTAAGAGAAACTTACGTTGGGCTTGAAGACGTGGCGAATGGTTTGTATGCGAGTGCCGAAGAGTTTGCTCCAAGGTTTGTAGAATCCGTAGAGCGTGGTGTTGAACGACATTGAGGCGTTCCAATCATAGAGATTGTAGAAACCATAGGTGGTGTCGCGTCGTTCGGCTTGTAAGTTGTTGTCCCAGCTGAGGCGTTCGCGTGAGAGATAGGTGCGACCGCTGAAACTGATGGAGGGCGAGAGGTTGATGTATTTGAACACTTGGAAGGTGGCATCGATGGGCACGCGGTGCTGCATACCGTTTCTCCACTTGAGCAATGGGGTGTGAAAGAGTTTATCTTCCTTGGTGTTGATGGAGTTGGTGAATTGTCCAGTGTAAGACAAACTGATTTTTCGTACCAGCGTTCTTTTCCTACTGCTTTTTTGCGGCGGAAGGGGTAGAAGCGATTGACGTTGATGGAGAGGTCGGGGAGGGTGATGGCCAGCGAAGAGTCGCGCATATTCTGCGTGATGTTACTTGAGCCTGAAAGAGAGATGCCGAGTGAGGGGATGTTGTGGGTGAAACTCACTGAGGATGCGCGTGTGGACTGTGTGTAAGCCAGTGGAGTGTAGAGCGAAGTGAGGTTGCTACGTTCGTAGTTTTGCGAAGCGTAATTGACACGTGCCGTGAAAGAAGTGTTGGGATTGGCTTTGGCATCTGATGAGTGTGACCATTGCACCTTGAGACTGGTTGTTTTGTTGTAGTCTGGCAGGTTTTTTTCTCCCGTGATGGTGGTGAGATAAGACACAAACATTACCTCGATAGCGATAGCGCTGCGCATAGTTGGATTCGGCAGAGAGTCCCCATGAACCTTTGGTGTAGAGTTCTCCCAAGAGTTTCAAATCCATTTTGTCGCTCAACGCAAAATAGTATCCTCCATCGCGAAGATAAAATCCGCGAGAGGTTTCGTCACCATAGGTGGGCATGATGATGCCCGAAGAATACTTTTTGTTGAAGGGAAAGAATCCGTAGGGGATGGCGAGAGGTAGTGGGACATCGGCTACAACAAGATATGCGGGGCCGAAGAAGGTTTCTTTACCAGGGGAAACTTTGGCGCGTGTGAGTTGGAGATAAAAGTGGGGATGATCAGCATCGCAAGTGGTGTATTGCGCATCTTCGAGATAGAAATAGCCGTCGTTGGAACGCTTAGAATTGACACTGCGCAGGAATCCATCGCCTTGGGTGGTTTTCACGTTTTCAATGAATCCTTTCTTAGACTTGAAGTTGAAAGACATACGCTGACTTTCATAGTTTTCGCTCCCTTGTTTGTAGACGGGCGTTCCCTTAAAACTGCGACCCGTGCTGTCGGGCACACCTGCGCATGGACGATGGTAGAGTCCATGTTGAGGGTGATGTAGTCGGCCGTCAAATCCATGTTTTGATAGTGCACCTTGGCATCGCCATAAAGATGGGCGAATCCGGTGGTGGCATCATAGACTAATGAGTCTTTTGCGGTGTAGTCGACGGGGCTTTCAATGCCTGTCTTGCGACGTAGGGTGTCTTTTCGGGTGCTGTCGGCAAGTGCGTGCGCATTGCTCACCGCGATGGTGGTGTCGCGGGTGATGGTGTGGCTCAGGCTGTCGAGGTTGAGTTTTACGTTGCGACGCGTGCTGTCGATGTTTTTTGTCTGTGGGGTGGGAGTGTCGGTGGAGGTGGCTAAGGTGCTGTCTGCTTTGTGGAGTAGACTTAGCACTTGTGTGGTGTCTTCTGCCATATCTCCCAGCGCGTGTTGGGACACACTCTTGGTGTCCGCTGCTAGGGAGGCAGTGGAAAGGGCAGTGGGAGAGGGTTTCGAGTGGTGGGATGAACGACTCGAAACGAGGGCTGCGAGATTACAACCAACGAGGGTGCTTCCAATGAGGAAAACCACTACCCACAGTAGGATTCGATGATGGATTGTGCGTGACAAGTGTGATGTCTGATAGAAAAGATATGATAAATAATCCTCTGCAATGAGGGAAATAGTGAGAGAATCTCGTTGTCCTCCCGATGAGCAGGGATAGATTTTGCTAAAGATTTGGGGCAAAGTTACGATTTTCTATTCGAAAAGCTCTGTCCAGTGGCGGAATTTCTCCACTCCTTCGTCTCCAAACTTCTCCAAACTCTGAAGCGTTTGGGGTATGGTACGCTCACGTTCCAAATGGCTTTTGCTGTAAAACTTATCTGCATAACAAATGATTTGTTCTTCGATGGTTTCGGGCAGAAGGTCTTGTTGGGGATCGGGAAGACCTCGCTCGATGATGGTTTGTCGTGTGAGGCCTGTGCCAGTGTGGCGTTCGCAGATGCGTGCTAGGGCTTCGTAGAAATGAAGTTCCTCTTGCAGTTGAATTGCTTGCGGTTCAACCTCTTGCAATTGAACCTCTTGCAATTGAACCTCTTGCAGTTTTTCCTCTTTCAACTGTTCCGCTTCGTTGCGAAGGAGTTGTGCTCCGAGACTTCCATGGAGGATGTAATGTGCGGTGCCGTGGCAGTGGATGCCTGGTGCATCGGTGAGAAAAATGCCGATGTCGTGGAGCATAGCTCCGGCTTCCACAAGGTTGCGATTGGCACCCAATTCGGGATGCCGCTCTACGATTTGCAGTGCGCGTGCACAAACTTGGCGACTATGGTGGAGGAGCATACGGCGAAGCGCATTGTCTTCGGGATAATAGCGATGGAGGAGAGCTAAATAGTCCATAGGCAACAACATTGGAATGTGTGGATTGGGAGATTGTTTGCCCCCAAATAGTATTATTTACTCCTAGGAGTTGTAGTTTTCACTGTTGTACTTGTTTTGGGGGTGTGTGGAGTCGTGGGTTTACTGACGCTGGGCTTTGCAGTGTTGGGCTTAGCGTTGCTGGAATTAGCCGAATTTGCTTTCGTCGCATTGTTTTTTGTTGCCTGAATATCTATTTTCGGAGCAGCAACGTCATTTTCGGCATTCTCTTTGAGGTTTTGTTCTGCGTCTCCTTGCGCTTGTCCATCCGCAAAGCCTTGTGCATAACCGCGCTTGTAGGCATCGGTGTAGTTGCTGCGTTGTTCAGCAGTAGGGAATTTGGAAGAGTCATCGTAGGAGGCGCGTTCCATGTCGTCGAGTCCGTCTTGCAAACCTGCAAAATAGCCATCTTCGTATCCTGCGTCAGAGGGAAGACGCTGATCTACTGACACCGTGTCGGTGGATTGTTCTGTTGTAGTGTCGAGGGTGGGTGCATTTTCAGCAGGTGCGGTGGTGGTGTCGGGACTAGCCATACGTTGCACACTGTCGCGAGCCGCCATTCCTTCTGGAGTTAATGGCACGTCAGTGGAGCGTTTCAAATAAACGATAATTCCTACGGCGAGTAATACCACTGCGATGAATAAAACGCTGCGGATGATAGTTTCGTTGCGGTCAGGAGTTGGGTTTGTCATATTGTGTTGTCCCCAATTGTTAGTTTGAGGTGAAACTGGAAATGGAAAATCAGCGAGAATGGATGGCTATCGAAAGTGGTTGTTGGAGATGTTATCTGCGTTTGCGGCCTGCATCAATGCGAAGGAAGATGAAGAGGAGCAGAGTGAACCCCCAAAGCGATGAACCTCCATAGGAGAAGAAGGGAAGCGGAATGCCGATGACGGGTGCAATGCCGAGCACCATTCCAATGTTGATAAACACGTGAAAGAGCAATATCGACAAAACGCAGTAGCCAAAGACGCGCCCGAAACGTGAGGTTTGCCGTTCGGCTAGATTAATGAGTCGCCAAATGAGTGCTAAAAAGAGTAGTAACACAGCGCTTGCTCCGAGAAAACCTTCTTCCTCTCCCACAGTGCAGAAAATGAAGTCGGTGTCTTGTTCGGGCACATAGTCGAGTTTCGTTTGCGTACCGTTCATAAATCCTTTGCCTTGAAGTCCGCCAGAACCAATGGCGATTTTGGATTGCGTCACGTTGTAGGAGGCATCTCTGTCTTCTTCAACACCGAGCAACACACGGATGCGCGTGCGCTGATAATCTTTCATCACATTGTTGAGCGCATAGTCTGAAGCATAGAGAAAACCGATGCTTCCTAGGGAGAATGCGGTAATGAGGAGGAAGGTGCGGACGCGCTGTCCCAACCATTGCACACCGAGGTAAGCAATCATAGCTACGGCTCCAACGATTTGCACCCAACTGATGTCGAAGATGAAAAACCACCTCGAGACGATGTAGGCTGTTGCTTGCAAGCCGATGCCCCATAATAATATGCGTTGCGCGTGTTCGGGTTGTTTGGGACAATAGATGCGGAGCATTCCCACTGTAAAAATCCAAATGAGGAACATCACAATGGTTTCTCCCAATGAGGCGAGTGTACCAGGCAATGCCACATCTCCTTGACCAATGCCGATGACGAAATAGGCTACAGCTGCGACCCCGCAGAAGAGTATGCTTCCCGGCATCCCTTCGCGATAGAACATCAAGAAGAAAGCGGTGTAGACGAGTGCAGAACCCGTTTCTTTCTGCAAGATAATCAGTACGAAAGGCAACAAAACCGTGCCAGCTGCGCGGAGGAATTTTCGTCTTTCGTTGAGCGTAAATCCGAATTGTCCGATGAGTTTCGACACCATTAAGGCTGTGGCGCATTTGGCAAACTCAGCTGGTTGGAGCGACACTGGCCCTAGTGAAATCCACGAGCGCGAACCTTTGATGTCGTGAGCTATGAATGGCGTGATGAGCAAGATAAACATCATCACCCAATAGAAGAGGTCGGCAAGCATATCAAAATAGCGGTCGTCAAACATCAGAATGACGGTGCCAAGTCCCAGAGAACAGCAAATCCAAACCAGTTGTTTGCCGGGACGTGTGTCGAATGATAGGAAATCAAAGTCGCCAAAACTATGACTTGCTCCGCAAACGCTGAACCATCCAAAGCCAGTAAGGCTAGGAAAATGAGCAGCACCCAACCATCTGCACGGAAGGCGGGATTGAGTTGAAGATTATCGCGCTTGTTTGCCATAACTGATGTGACGATGTTGGAAGGTGTTGGCTTTGGATTCTGAGGAAGCAGAGAGTTTACCATTCACGTATTGTTCCATAATCAACGAACCGATGGGAACGGCGAAGTCTGCGCCAAATCCACCATTTTCGATGTAAACGCAAACGGCTATTTTGGGACTGTTCATCGGAGCAAATCCCATAAATGCGGAGTGGTCTTGACCGCGGTTTTGCGCAGTACCCGTTTTTCCACACACTTGCACGCCGGGAAAGTCTGCACCGCGACAAGTGCCTTGTTCCACTGCGCGACGCATACCCGCGACAGCGTAATTATAATAGCGTCTATTTACTTTTGTGCGGCGTTTGTTGGTGTAAGTGGTGTCGATGCGCTCTCCTTGAACACTGTGCACCACGTGTGGAACGTAGAAATGTCCACGGTTGGCGATGGTTGCCGCAAGATTAGCAATTTGAAGTGGAGTAGCAGTCACTTCACCTTGACCGATAGAAATGGAAATAACCGTAAGTCCATTCCACGATTTCTTGTAAGCCTTGTCGTAGTAAGCGGCATTAGGAATCATTCCGCGTTTCTCTCCAGGGAGATCGATACCTAATTTATAACCAAACCCCATCGCTACAAGGTGGTCTTTCCAGTGTGTCATAGCATTTTGCACACTCCCGTATTTACCCTTATTTCCAAACATACGGAGCAAATTCCAACAGAAATAGGCGTTACAACTCGTGCCAATAGCAGGCACTAGGTTGATGGGCGAAGCGTGACCGTGACAACCGAGGTGCAACCCTTTGTAGTTGAAACCGTGGTGACAGGGGAAAGCAACGCTAGATTGATGCTTCCTTCTTGGAGTCCGAGCAGTGCTTGAGATATTTTGAAAGTTGAACCTGGTGGATAAAGTCCGCTGATAGCGCGGTTAAGCAATGGTCTCCGTTCATCGCGCATCAGCATACTCATATGCTTACTTCGATCGCGTCCTGCCATACTTCTTGGATCATAAGTCGGAGAAGAAGCCATAGCAATGATTTCTCCAGAGGAAGGTTCTATCGCAACAATCGCTCCGAGCTTACCTTCTAGTAGTCGTTCCGCTAATTGCTGTGTGGCAAAGTCTATCCCCAAAGTTAAGTTGCGACCAGGATGCGCTTGCGTGTCGAATTTCCCATCCATATATCTCCCTTGGGTGCGTCCGTGCACGTCGCGCAGCATAATACGCATCCCCTTCTCACCGCGAAGTGCCATTTCGTAACTGCGTTCCACACCCAGTTTGCCGATGTAGTCACCACTCTTGTAATAAGCGTCGCTGTCAATGTCAGTTTGATTCACTTCTGCCACATCGCCTAAAATGTGTGCACCAATGCCGCTGGCATAGTGTCGCACACTTCGTTTCTCCACGCTGAAACCTTTGAAACGGAAGAGTTTTTCGCGAAACTTTGAAAACTCCTGTGCAGGAATCTGACTCATAAACAATTGAGGAGTATTGCGAGAATATCCTGGATTCTTCTTCGAATCCTTGATTTCTTCCATACGCTGAATATATTCCTCTTTCGTAATACCCACTGTTTCGCAGAAATCCAAGGTGTCTACCCCGTGCTGATCGAGCATCGTCACGAGGATGTTGTAGGATGGTTCGTTGTAAACCAATAGTTTACCATTGCGATCCATAATCAGTCCGCGAGAAGGATAGATGATTTCTTTGCGAAAGGCATTGGGAGTCTGCACTTTTGCGATAGTCATCGCTCATCAGTTGCAGTGTGAACAAGCGAATGAGGTAGACCACGATGATGACTGCCGCCACCGAGCCTACCACGAATTTTCGCTTCTCATAACTGTAATCTTGAGGCATTATCTATGCGTTTATCGTTAGAAACTTAGGTGTTGAGCGATGCTCTATCACATACGCTATTATTATATAGCACAGTTTTGACCATCCGATAGGGTTGCATCACTCTCCCATCTCTTCTTCTTTTCTGTATGGTGTTTGTTATGTATTTCGAGAGGTATTTCTCAATTTCTCAAACGTCATCATAAAAATCACCGTTAGTGCCGTGCTACTTCCCACTTTAATCAAAATCTCTTGAGCATCGAAGAGAGAGAAGGTTTCGAGAAGAAAAAACACCAAGGTGTGGATGAGTGTCACCACTACCGCAAATTTCAAAAAACCTCCCCATTGCATCGTTTTAATCGAAGGTGTAAATTCCTCCTCCAGTTTATCGTCGGGAGCAAACGTACGCAACAAAAGCGGAGTGACAAGTCCCACCAAAGTCAAGGCAGCAGCAGCAGCTCCCACGGTGTTCGACAAGATGTCAATGACTATCCCAATGCAGAAACCCAGCACCACATAAATCCATCGTGCTGTGCCGTGGGGTAAAATGATGAGTGCATAGACATAGGGCATTGGAGTGGCATAACCCATCAAGTGAATATGATTGAACACCAATGTATGGGCAAGAATCAAACCTATTATCCAAAGGACACGTGGAAGAATGACGTTAAACATTTGTTTTCTACGTTTATAACTTTATTGTGGGTGGGATTTTCGTATGTGGAAATTCATCGCATCATCAAGACATCATTGCAAACTGTCTGCCTGCTGTTGGAGTTGTTGTATCTCCGCTCGATAAGGCGTCACCACCACATTCACATCTCTCAAGTTCGCAAAGTCAGTACCGAGCACAATGTCCAAACGATAACTCTGACCATCTGATGAATTGCTCACTTTGTGCACTCTTCCCACAAAGATACCGGGAGGGAACACGGAAGAATAGCCCGATGTCTCAATCACACTTCCCTTTCGTGCCTTTGCATAGCGCGGCACATCGTCCAATTGCGCCATTCGCGTACTACCGCCATCCCATTGCAAGTAACCAAAATAGTTCTTTCCGCGCACACGACAAGAAATACTTGATTTGGTGTGCGTCACAGGAATCACCAAAGCATAGTTTTCTCCCACCAAATAGACAATGCCGATGACACCACCGCCACCTACAACACCCATTTCGGGTTTGATACCGTCTTTTCGTCCGCGGTTGATCACCAAATATCCATCGTGTCCACGGCGCACCCCATTGCTCACCACGCGTGCAGGAAGCAATTGGAAACCCGACAACTCTTGCATCACCTTTCTTTCTGTAAATGTCGTGTCGTGTGTCGCAGAATCCAAAGCAGCGCGCAACGCGGCATTTTCTTGTTGCAATTTCGTGTTCTCCGTGGTGAGAAGCGTGTTGATATCCCCCAATTTGAAATAAGCTTCGAGGGCAGCATACGACTCATTCACTTTTGCCGCACTCTCATTGGCCGCAGTGTTCCACACACTCCCTTGGAAGTTGTTAAACCGAAAAAGGAATGTCAAACTAATACCCTCCAAGAGAATGAAGAGAAATAGATAATTATAGCGGCGAAGAAAGTCTAGAAGTATTTGCATCTGTTGAGAGAACTATCCTATTGCTAAGAGATGAGAACAGGGGTAAAGAGGTGAGAACGTATTAAAGTGAAAAAAACTTGCAGGTGCACAGAGTTCGTGAAATTCAACATTATTCTTCCACGCAGTTGTGTGTCGAAGATGTCCCAGCATCTTTGTTTGTGGCGCCACAATTCTACGTTTAATGAGTGCCATAGGGTTGCGTGCATCAGTGGTTGGAGGCACATGGTGGAGTCGATAGGCAAAAAGCGCAATGCGGCGCGTGTATTGGTCGAGAAAATCTCCCATATCGTTGAAATAATCAATAGAAGTTCTCAGTTGCTGAATGGCTTCTTCCCGTCCTCCCTCCAGATATTTGGGGTTATATTCTTTGAGTTCCAGAAAAACGATTGTGTTGGGGATTTCTTTGTGTGCCACGATGCAGTCACACTTCTTTATCTTATTTTCTCCAACCATCAATTTATCGATGAAATCCTCAAAGTGCACAATTTCAATCTGTCCCCATTGTCCCGTATTTTCAAACGCCGCCCCTCCCTCTCTGTCATTATCGCGAAAGGGATTGTTTTTATCATCCATCACCCAAAACTTTCTATGTGATGTTGTGGTGCAAACGATAGGCATTGTGTCGGGACTCCATTCTTTTCCCCTGTATTGGGGAAAATCATTTTGGAGAAATGAGCATAAAAGACTAGGCATCTGCAAGTTCCCCCCTGAGCTTAAAATAAGTATCAGCCATTTCGTCTAAGGGTGCTGAGAGAATGAAGGTGTCTAGCACTTGATGGTTGGTACCGTCGTCAATGCGTTTGAGCGAATGAGCGCGCCCCCCAGTCAGCAAATAAGCATCAACATCATCTGGATTCAGCAAAGGCAGGTTGTCCGTGTTGGTGTTTCGACCTTCTCTATGCGCATAATAAGCTTCAAAAAGAACGTTTAATTGGTTGATGATATAAGGACTATGAGTGGCAATAACACTCGAAACGCTCCAAGGGTGCAAACTATCTTCGGAGAATGTGGGAGCAAGCATATCAATCATTTGGTTCACCAATTTGCGTTGTGCTTCCGGATACAAACTCAATTCGGGTTCTTCTATGTGAAGGTGCACTCTTTGTTGAAAATCTTTGACTTCCACCGCTGGTTTATATTTCGTCAGATTATCTCCTGCAAAGAGATAACTTAAGACGGAGCGTTTGAAGGCATCGTTAAAAGAGAAATGTTGTACAAAATACTGCACCAAGGTCATGAGAGAAGCAGCTGTTTGCACTCCCGAGGAAGCTTGTTGAAGTTCTATGCGAGGGTGTGCTTGTCCTTGAGCTTCGATATACAATTTCTTTCCTTTAGCCCCCTGACCACTTACATTCAGTTTGAAACCAACAAACGACATATCCTGTTCTTTTTAGTTGGTTGGTTGCTTCTACAAACTCTTCAAAGGTCTGTTGAAAGTAGAAATCGAGAGCTTTTCCGCGTATGCTTCCTCCGCGTTCAAACCATTGAGGAATGAGGTTGCGCGTTTCAGCCACGAAGACTTCTTTGAAAAATGCGAGGTGCGTGTCGGCTATTTTCGTGTTGGCAACAAGTTTTTTCTGTTTGCCACTATAAGTGATAGAATAGCAAGTCGCGTCTATTTCTACTGTATATGAAATCTCAGTGCTAGCACTAAGACAACTCTTCAGTTCTGGAGTGAGAAGGCTCAAGAAGTTAAATCGAAAAGGTGTTTTAGAAATACCTGCATTCTTCAGGTATGCCCGGATGTTGTGCATCTTGTAGAGATAGCGCATTAGAATGAGCACTTTGAGGAGAGTGCTTTTCCCACTCGCTGACTCACCGATGAGCACAGTAAACGGACGAATGTCCTCTATTTGGACATCCTCTAATGGACCAAATTTCTTTATCTTGATACTTTCTTTTATCATAAAAAAAGAATATGACGTTACAACGGCTGTTATGCCTAAAAAGCCCCGACCGTGTTGCGGACAGGGCTATAGGGAGGCTGCCGAAACGGCGCAATTACGTTGCCTTTTTTATCGCATCAAGCAAGGGTATTCGTCGATGTTGGCGAGTGCCTTGCCGGTTCCTCTTGCCACACAGAGGAGGGGATCTTCTGCCACGTGGAAGGGGATGTTGATTTTGTTGCTCAAACGTTGTGCCAAACCGCGGAGAAGCGCGCCACCACCAGTGAGGTAGATGCCGTTTTTCACAATGTCGGCATACAATTCGGGAGGAGTGTTTGAAAGCGCGTTGAGCACAGCCGTTTCAATAAGACCCACTGAACGTTCCAAGCAGTGCGCAATTTCTTGATAGCACACAGGCACTTCCATAGGGAGAGCCGTGATGCGGTTCGGACCGTGCACCACATAGTCTTCGGGAGCTTCTGAAGGAGGCAGTTCTGCCAAAGCGCTACCCACGTTAATTTTGATGCGTTCCGCCATACGTTCTGACACAGAAACGTTGTGCTGACGGCTCATATATTCGCGAATGTCGGCAGTGAAATCGTCACCAGCCATCTTGATAGAGTTGTTCGACACGATACCACCCATAGAAATCACCGCGATTTCGGTAGTACCACCACCGATGTCCACTACCATATTGCCTTCTGGCGCGTTCACGTCCAGACCAATACCAATGGCAGCTGCCATAGGTTCAAAAATGAGGTAAACATCTCTACCGCCAGCGTGTTCTGCACTGTCGCGCACCGCACGGAGTTCCACTTCTGTGGAGCCCGAAGGTACACCAATCACCATGCGAATGCTGGGGGTGAAAAGATGACGTCCAGTGCGCACCATACTGATCAAACCGCGCATCATTTGTTCGCAAGCATTAAAGTCTGCGATGACGCCATCGTGCAGCGGACGCACTACGCGAATCTTTTCGCTGGTCTTTTCATACATCAGTTTAGCGCGCTCGCCCACTGCGATGGTCTTCTCAGTGGTAGGGTCGAGAGCCACAACGGAAGGCTCGTTCACGGCAATCTCACCATCGGAGATAATGATGGTGTTTGCGGTGCCAAGGTCCATTGCCAACTCGCGCTTCATTGAAAAGAAGGAAGAAAAAAGTCCCATTGTCAAATTGTTGCATTATTCATTGCTCCGCTGCGGTTCACACCCCAAGGGAGCAGTGTGTAAGGATGAATCGAGATAAAGAAATCTCCTCGGGTTATTGTTTGCTAAACCACTCGTGGATTGCCGTGTCGTAGTGACTAGAAGTGGCAAAAGCGTTGGTGGCAAACTGTTGGCGTTGTTCCAAAGTTGTTTCAGCACCTTGCGTCTTCACAATGTCGAGCAAGGGTTGATAGTCGGCTTTCGACGACACAATCACCACATCTTTATGGTTTTTCGCACCAGCGCGAATGAGCGAAATACCGCCGATGTCAATCTTTTCAATGATGTCCGCTTCAGAAGCACCCGATGCCACTGTCGCTTCAAAGGGATAAAGATCCACAATCACAAGATCTATTTCGGGAATTTCGTAGTGCGCCATTTGCTCACGATCGCTTTCCAAGTCGCGACGACCAAGTATGCCCCCAAACACTTTGGGGTGGAGCGTCTTCACACGGCCACCGAGAATGGACGGATAAGACGTCAAATCTTCCACTTGTTGGCAAGGAAGTCCAAGCGACACGATGAAGTCGTGCGTACCACCAGTGGAGAGAAACTGAACACCTTCTTGGTGAAGGGCTTGGAGGAGGGTGTCGAGTCCATCTTTGTGGAACACCGACACGAGAGCTGTTTTGATTTTGCGCGAAGTTGCCATAGCGTTATTCGAGGAATAATAATACGTGTGCGCAAAATTACGACAAAGTTTTGGAATAGCGTTATAATTCTCTGTCTTACTGCGTCAATTTAGTCCTTTTTATTTCCACTTTTGCTATTAAACTGCCCGATTTGTCGTCTTTGCAACTCAGTTGCACGCGAATTTCTCTACCTTTGCAACATCAAATCATCACAACTCTCTGAATTATGGATCAGCATTGTCACCCTCATCACTCCGAAAATAACGCTGCATCGTCCTCTCACCAAGAGGAATGTGGCTGCCACGACCATTGCTGTTGCGATCATCAAGACGAACACAATCCTCTTCACGGTGAACATCACCAAGAGGAATGTGGTTGCCACGACCATTGCTGTTGCAATCATTGCGATGAACATCCTCACGAAGAATCCGACAGTTGCGGTTGCGCCTGCGGATGTCACGCACACAACGGTCACGACCATGCCCACGGAGCAGCGCGACAATGGGTACTTTTTGCCATTGCTGCCACTGTGGCGCTCGTCACCTGGATACTCCAAAGCCTGACGGAGCATCATTCCCTCGTGTTTCCCCACAGTGAGTGGACGCGTTATGGTTATTTAGTGGCTTATCTCTTCGCTGCGCAAACCGTTTTCAAAGGTGCCTTCCGCGGACTCTGCAAAGGACAGATTTTCAATGAGTTCTTTTTGATGATTGTCGCCACATTCGGAGCCATTATCTTGGGAGATTATCCCGAAGCAGTGGGAGTTATGCTGTTCTATCTTTTGGGAGAAAACCTGCAAGGTCTAGCCGTAGGTCGCGCTCGCAAGAGCATTGCTTCGTTGGTGGCTTTGCGCCCCGACACCTGCACTGTGGTTGAGGAAACCTCTGGCGACACTCAACTACTTAATCCTCAGTTCGTAGCACTCGGCAGTTTGTTGCGCGTGGAGCGCGGTGCGCGCGTACCTCTAGATGGGGTGTTGTGCGAACCTCCTTCATCAATCACGGAAGGAAAACCCTACACCGCAGCACAATTTGACACTTCTGCCCTGACGGGAGAAAGCGTTGCTCGCCAAGTCCCCATAGGTCAGCGAATCATGTCGGGATATATTGTTCTCGATCGTCCCATCTATTTGCGCACCGATCGCACACTCGGTGAAGACGCTCTCTCGCGCATTCTCCAAATGGTGGAAGATGCCGCAGCCCGCAAAGCCCCTGCCGAACAGATGCTCACCAAAATTGCCCGAGTTTATACCCCCGTGGTGGTCGCACTGGCTGCTTTGCTCGTCATTCTGCCCCTTTTGGTGCAATGGTTGCTCCCCCTTTCCAACATTGTTTTGAGCGATTGGGTATATCGTGCCCTCGTCTTCCTCGTGGCTTCTTGCCCTTGCGCCCTAGTGTTGAGCATCCCCTTGAGTTATTTTTGCCGGTATCGGCAGAGCCTCTCAACGCGGCATTTTATTTAAGGGAGGATTGCACCTTGATGCCGTGACGCACGTAGACACTGTGGTGTTCGACAAAACCGGCACACTCACCACCGGTGTGGTCACTGTGCAAGACGGCATGGAGAGTGGAGTAGAAGGAGCGTTCTCCGTGAGCAACGATGAGGCACGCCCCACTTCTAAAACTGCCGTAGAAACCCTTCGACAAATGGGCATCCACACCGTCATGTTGTCGGGAGATTATCCCGATGCAGTCAATGCACTGGGCATCGAACTCGGTCTTGACGAATGGCATTCGCGTTTGCTGCCCCAAGACAAATTGCAGCACGTGGAGCGACTCATGAACGAGGGACGCCACGTGGCCTTTGTGGGCGATGGCATCAACGATGCCCCAGTGTTAGCGCGCGCTCATGTGGGTTTTGCCATGGGAGCTGGTGGCACTGACGCTGCTGTGGAAACTGCCGATGTCGTACTTTCCACCGATGACCCTCTCCGCGTTGCCGATGCCATCCGCATGGGTCGCAGCACTCGCCGTTTGGTGTGGGAAAATGTTGGCATGGCCGTTGGCATCAAAACCATCGTTCTTCTCCTCTCCGCATTAGGCCTAGCGGGTATGTGGGCAGCGGTCTTTGCCGACACCGGCGTTGTGCTACTCTGCGTGCTCAATGTGCTGCGTCCGCGTAGATAGTCATATATTTTACTGTAAAACAAGCACTCGTTTCTAGACAAACGAGTGCTTGTTTTATTCAAAACGACGTGTGGTTTTATCTAAAACGACGTGTCGTTTTTCATAAAGTGACGTGTTGTTTTTTTCAAATGACAGGTCACTTATTTTTGAAGTGAGTGCAAGGGGTGAGGAAGGACGAAAAACTGATTTGTGAAAATACCTATAATCTCCCTCTCTCACGCGCACGCGTACACACACGCATCACAGGAGTTTTTGTGTTTTTGCTGTCACAAGTGTCACACGATAATTTATAAAACCCTATATCATAGAGTTTTACCTATTGTTTTTGGTGTGTTTTAACATTTTCTTCCCTGAACCAGTGTGAAAACAGCGAAAAACACATTTTTTTCTCTCCGATTTTTCCTCATATTCCACCGAATTTCCACCAATTTTTCCTACATTTTCTCTCGATTATCCTCCATTTTTCATCTGTTGTGTGACACTTGTGACAGCAAAAAAGCAACATTACGGTTGGAATGCGCGCCTACACGTGCGCGCGTGCCCCTTCGTTCAAACTTCTTTTTTTTGCTGATGACTTATTTCTGCAAACTATGTATTGCATTTTGTCGGGTATCCAAAGAAAATAGTGCACTTTTCCGCGATTTTTTCACTCTTTGGAGCAATATCTCCCCCATATACAAATAGGAGATGCTGCAAAACGCGTTTTGCACCACCTCATCATTCATTTCTACTTTCACGGCGAAAGCCAATCTAATATACAAAACAGCTATGTTTCACCTTATTATCCAAACTTTTCGCAGGCTTTTTTTGAGAAAAGAGAGGGAGCGAGAGAGAATGGTCTACTCTTGTCTGTTTTCGCAAGGGAGAAAAAGAGAAAATTATTATCTTTGCAGTATGAATGATTCATTACTTGCCAGTAGCATTGAAGAAAAATTGGCTCACCGCGACATCCGTTCCACAGCGAGTCGTATCCTGGTGCTTCGCGCACTGATGACCACAGAGAGTGCGCTGTCGCTCTCAGACTTAGAAGCCGTGCTTCCCACCCTCGACAAGAGTACGATTTTTAGAACCCTCACCACTTTTGCGGCGCATCATTTGGTGCACGTTGTAGAAGATGGTAGCGGTTTGGCGAAATATGCGCTCTGTGCCGACGACTGTCATTGTGGAGAAGACAAACACGATGAATTGAGCGATTTGCACACCCATTTTTATTGCGAGCGTTGTCAGCGCACCTTTTGTCTTCGTGGTGTTCCCGTGCCTGTGCCTGTGTTGCCGGAGGGTTTTTCGGTGCGCACAGTGGGCTTTGTGGTCAAAGGTGTTTGCGATAAATGCAGCGGTTTGCAGGGTTAATGTGTTGGAAATTCGCACAAAATGCTACTTTTATGCGCAAGGGAGCAGAAAAATGCAAGTAAATTGAATAGAAAAACACATATTTACTTTTGTGACTCCGAATAAAAGTGTACTTTTGTGGGTGTGATAATGGAAAATAGTCATCAAACGGACTTGTTTCCTGGTAATTTGTAAAACATTCAATCCCTTCATCAGATAAATCTTATCCTATGAGTTATCTTCTTCCCCTTCAAAACTATCGTCCGCTCCTCGATATGAGCGAAACCGAGCAAGGCATCAAGGTCATCAAAGAGTTTTTTGCCGACAACTTGTCCACTGCACTGCGTTTGCGTCGTGTCACAGCACCGCTTTTTGTGTTGCGCGGTTTGGGTATCAACGATGATTTGAGTGGAACCGAGCGTGCAGTGAATTTTCCCATCAAAGATTTGGACGATGCGCGCGCAGAAGTGGTGCACTCCTTGGCGAAGTGGAAGCGTCTGACGCTGGCGGAATATCAAATTGCTGAAGGCTATGGCATATACACCGACATGAATGCCATCCGTGCTGACGAAGAATTGGGAAATTTGCACAGTCTTTATGTGGATCAGTGGGATTGGGAGCGCGTGATTGCGCCAGAAAATCGCAATGTGGAATTTTTGAAACAGATTGTTCGCTCGATTTATGCAGCAATGCAGCGCACAGAATATCTGGTGTGTGAGCGTTTTCCACAACTCACTCCTCAATTGCCTGCTGAGATTTCCTTTATTCACGCTGAAACTTTGCGACAACGCTATCCCGATTTGACGGCGAAGGAGAGAGAAGATGCCATCACGCGCGAACTTGGTGCGGTGTTTGTCATTGGTATTGGAGGAAAATTGGGGGACGGTGAGCCACACGATCTGCGCGCTCCTGACTATGACGACTATTCTACGCTATCAGACGAAGGACTCCCTGGACTCAATGGCGACCTCTTGGTGTGGAATGCCGTGTTGGGTCGTTCGTTGGAACTTTCGTCCATGGGCATCCGCGTGGATAAGGCGGCTTTGGAACGTCAACTCAAAGAGAGTGGTCACGAAGAGAGACGGACACTCTATTTCCACCAACGTCTTTTGGAAGGAACGCTTCCCCTGAGTGTGGGAGGTGGCATCGGGCAGAGCCGTTTGTGCATGTATTATTTGCAGAAAGCACACATCGGTGAGATTCAAGCTTCGATTTGGCCTGAAGATATGCGCAAGAGTTGTAAAGAAATGGGGATTCCGCTCATTTAATAGTGACTCCCTTGTGGGTTAGAGAAATAGCGTGTTGCTTTTTGGGAAAAATCTTAGAAACGCGTAGGCACGCTTGGAAGAGAGAAGGCACGCCGTGTTAGATGCCTTCGCCATTTTCGAAAGTGGTGCCGAGTGTTGTTTTGCTTTGCAGCATACGGCTATAAGGCGGCATGGCTTGCGTGCACCACACGTTGCCACCAATCACGCTGTCGTGACCAATGGTGATGCGTCCTAAGACAGTGGCGTTGCTGTATATCACCACGTTGTCTTCGATGATGGGATGGCGAGGCACGTTCATCAGCGAACCGTCTTCGGCTTTGCGAAAACTTCTCGCACCGAGCGTGACGCCTTGATAGAGTCGCACATTGCGACCAATGATGCAGGTTTCGCCAATGACAACTCCCGTGCCGTGGTCGATGGCAAAGGCTTCGCCAATCTGTGCTCCGGGGTGAATGTCGATGCCTGTCTGAGCGTGCGCTAGTTCGCTGATGATGCGCGGCAAAATGGGAACTTTGGCGCGGAGCAAGGCATTCGCCATACGATAGTGCAAAATGGCTTTCACCGAAGGGTAGCACAAAATGACTTCCGAAAAACGCGTAGAAGCGGGGTCGCCTTCAAAGATGGCTTCGACATCGAGCCCGATGAGACGGCGCAACTCGGGGATACATTCCATAAAAGCCGTGGTGATTTGGCGCGAACAACAGTCTTCTCCTGCTACTAAAAGAGCTTGGCGCACTTGTTCGAGGAGAATGCGCGAGAGTTTGGACAAACATTCCACCGTGGGACGCGAGGTGAAATAACCCGGAAAGACTAAATCGCGCAATAGCGACACGGCTTCTTCGAGTTGCGCAGGCACAATGCCGTCGGCTTCTCCCAAAGGGATGTGCGGATTGGGCTGCGCCAAGGCAACGGTGAGTTGAGCAATCTGTTCGGGATTGAGAAGAGGATGAAGAGTCATAGGCGAATGAAACAAAAACGAATCTAAATTTATGGCATACACAGGAGTTGTTTGCGCATAAACTTGTATATTTGCGGTGGGGGAACCGTATTGCTGCAAAGTTACGCATTATTTTGTAGAAGTATAGTTTTCTCACCATCAAAACCCTCAACCATTTACAACACAAATTACTATGTCAAAAATCGCATCTTCAGCACTTTCCCTCGTGGGAGGTACTCCTTTGGTCGAAACTCAGCGCGTGGCTGCCGATTTGCAGCTTAAGGCGCGTGTGCTTGTGAAACTCGAATCGTTCAACCCTGCTGGTTCGGTGAAAGACCGTGCGGCGCTTGCTATGGTGGAAGCTGCCGAGCGTGAGGGAAAACTCGCACCTGGTGCAACCCTCGTGGAAGCTACGAGTGGAAACACCGGAGTGGGGCTCGCTTTTGTTGCTGCCGTGAAAGGATATAAGGCTATTATTGTGATGCCCGAAACGATGAGCATCGAGCGTCGTCGATTGGTCACCGCTTATGGTGCAGAAGTAGTGCTCACTTCGGGTGCTGGTGGAATGAAAGAGGCTTTGGCAAAGGCTGAAGAAATCAGACAATCCCTCCCCAATGCCGTGACGCTGGGACAATTTGTGAATCCTGCCAATCCACAAAAGCATTTCGACACTACGGGTGTGGAGATTTGGGAAGACACCGCAGGTGAGGTGGATGTTTTAGTGGCTGGAGTGGGCACTGGTGGCACGGTGAGCGGTGCCGGTGCTTATCTGAAAACACAAAAAGCGAGTGTTCGCGTGGTTGCGGTAGAACCTTCCGACTCGCCTGTGCTGAGTGGTGGACAACCAGGTGCGCACAAGATACAAGGCATCGGTGCGGGTTTTGTGCCAGAAACGTATAACGCATCGGTGGTAGATGACATTGTGCAAGTGACAAATGACGAAGCTTATGAAGCCGCTCGCTTGCTTGGTCGTAAGGAAGGCCTACTTTGCGGTGTGTCTTCGGGGGCTGCCTTTGCTGCTGCCCTTCGTTTGGCTGCATTGTCAGAAAATGAGGGAAAAACGATTGTGGCTATTTTGCCTGATACGGGCGAGCGTTACCTTTCCACTCCCTTGTTTGGAGAATAAATCATTGAGAAACGATGCTTATAGGATAGGTGTTGGCAAAACGTCTGTCTGATAAATAAACGCATCGTATCTTTGATACCCCTTTATAAAACCCTCATTTCCTCACCAGGAAGTGGGGGTATTTGTGCGTGATGAGTGAGATTTGGGTCTAAAACACGGTTAGAATGTGCAAAATATCCGATAATCCAGAGAGTATTTTGGTCGAGATAGGGGCTATTCCCCCGAAAATGATTAACTTTGCGTGGCAACATCATTTCAAACGATGCGACAAACCATTATGATTTTCCGAAACTCTTGGGCTCGATTCGTGGGGATACTCATTCTATTTTTGATAATGGGATGGGGTAGTGGTCCGTGCGTGGCAAGTGCTGCGACAAAACGTCCCTTCGTATTGGTCATTGATGCAGGACACGGCGGAAAAGACGCCGGTGCTGTGGGACAACTTACGAAAGAAAAAGACATCAATCTCAACGTTGCACTCGCACTAGGACGATTGGTGGAGAAAAATTGTCCCGATGTTAAAGTGATTTACACGCGCAAAACCGATGTTTTCGTTACGCTGCAGGGCCGTGCCGAGATAGCCAACCGCAACAAGGCTAATCTTTTCATCTCTGTGCACACCAATTCTTCGCCCGTGGGGAAGGCGGCACCGATGGGAGCCGAAACTTACACCCTGGGTATGCACCGCGCTGCAGATAATCTCGAAGTAGCAAAGCGAGAGAATAGTGTGATTACCCAAGAAAATAATTACAAACAGACTTATCACAACTTCGATCCGCGTAAGTCGGAGAGCTACATCATCTTCGAATTTTTGCAAGATCGCAATATGCAGCAGAGTGTAGACCTTGCGCGCGCCATCCAACGCAATTATACTTCGTCGGGACGCAAAAACAAAGGCGTGCATCAAGCGGGTTTTCTGGTGCTGCGTGCCACCTCTATGCCGTCTGTGCTCACAGAATTAGGCTTCATTTCCAATACAGAAGAAGAAAAATTCCTGCATTCTCAAGAAGGTGTGGCAACTTTGGCGCGTGCCATTTTTGAAGGTTTCAAATCCTATCGTCAAAAGCATTATGCACAAGACATAGAATCTCTCGAGAAGAGCAATGATGAAGGAGAAAATCAAACATTAGTGGCAGAAAATGAGTCGAATTCCGATGCACCTTCGCCTTTAGACAAGGTGCGCGATGCTGTGAGTGTACCACAACCAGTGGATGTTTCCACGTTAAAAGCCGAAATGGTGCCCGTGACAACGCGCCCTTTTGGACAACCGGCAGAACTGGTGCAGAAAGCATCAGGAGAAATCAACAAAGTTATTTCTCAACCCGAGCTTCCTCCTGTGCCTGCCGTGGTTAAGAATGTTGCATCTTCAACAACTCCAGTGGTTGCTAAAGAAGTCGCAGCTGCTGCTCCAATAGTTAATAATGTAGCATCTACTCCTGCGGTTACGAAAGATATCGTTACTAATCGTCCAACCACTACTGTTGTCGCTCAGCCAGACTCTCTGGTTCCCGTGATTCCTGCGGTTGCAACTGTTCAACCTGTGACAACAACCTCACCAGCAGTAGCCGAGAATAAGGTGCGCCAACCCGAGAATAAATCTTCTCAACCCGAGATTACAACTCAAACTGCGCCTCAAGATAACAAGACTTCGCAAACGAAGGCGCAAACAAAAGCGCCCGCAAAGACGCAAGACAACACAAAGGCGCAGGATACTAAAAAGACACAAGACAATACAAAGAATATAGAGAAAAAAACTAACGAACGTCCGATATTTAAGTTGCAACTCTTCACCATCGACCACGCCTTGCGCAGCGATGATAGGCATTTCAAGGGACTCTCTCCGGTGGAATACTATGAAGAAGGCGGACGCTACAAATATACTTATGGTGCAACGGCAAATTATGAAGACGCAAAACGCTTGCAGAAAGACATCATCGACAAATTTCCTGAAGCATTTGTTGTAGCGTTTCTCAATCAGCAGCGCATCGAATTGGCTGAAGCCATAAAACTTGCTAAGGTTGCGACCAAAGGTAAAAACGAATAGCCACATCATGTTCAAAATCACTCGTGAAATTAAAATAGCCCTCACAGCAGTTGCCGCAGGCGTCTTGCTTTTTGTGGGCATCAACTTCCTGAAAGGCATCAATGTCTTTGAGTCGAGCAATTCCTACTACGTCAAGTTCAAAGACATCAAAGGACTCACTGTTTCAAATGCCGTCTATGCCAACGGTTATCCTGTGGGAATTGTGCGCGAAATCAACTATAATTATAGCGATAACAATGGAGTTGTGGTGCGCATCGAACTAGACAAATATGTCAGTTCCTCGAGGAACTACTGCCGAATTAGAAGTTGCAATGATGGGAGGAGTGACAATGAATCTCCTCCTTGGACAAAATCCTACTGCCGTGTTGACCCCATTCGACACCCTCACTGGCGGAGTGCACCAAGGAGCCATGGAACAAGCAAGTGCGATGATGCCGCAAGTGCAACAGATGTTGCCTAAAATAGATAGCATTCTCACCAACATCAACCGCTTGACGGCTTCTGCCGAACTTCAGCAAACGCTCAGCAATACAGCCGTTATCACCGCGCAACTCAAACAAACCACGGCTCGACTTGATGGACTTATGGCAAAGGATGTTCCTGTGATGATGGCTCATCTCAATCGCACTGCCGGGAATGCCGCCACTTTTAGTGATAATTTGGCGAAAACAGACCTCAATGGCACTGTGCACAATGTGAATGGAACGATAGCAGATATGCGTCAGATGACTGGACAACTCACTTCTTTGGTGAGCGATTTGCAGCATAAACTCAACTCCAAGGACAACAGTATGGGCGCGCTCCTCAACGATAAAAACTCTTTTCGAAAAACCTCAGAAACACTGCCGCTAATGCTGACTCTTTGGTGAAAGACGTGAAAAAGAATCCCAAACGCTACGTGCATTTCTCCATCTTCGGAAAGAAAGAGAAATAGGTAACGACTATCTTGCGCACGTGAACGCGCAAAATAGTTTTTGAACACACTAATAGAACGACCTCCACATCAAACTTTCGATTTGACGTGGAGGTCGTTCTATTTATAGGCTAAATTATTTCTCGAAATTCAACTGTTCGATGAAATGAGCAATGAAATCTACAGTCGCGTCAATGCCCAAAAGAGAAGAATTGACACAAAGATCGTAAGTATCAGCTGCTCCCCACGTGCCCGAAGAATAGAAGTTATAGTAAGTGGCGCGCTCCTCGTCAGCTTCCTCAATGATGCTCTGCGCAGCTTTGGGTAAAACGTTGCGACGTTGCGCTATGCGACGAATGCGGTCGTCGAGGTTCGCCGTGATGAAGATATTCACGTGACGTGGGTGTTCGCGAAGAATATAATCAGCCACGCGTCCGATGAAAACGCACGAACGTTCCGAAGCAATGCGCTGAATCACACGACTTTGGATGATAAACAAATTCTCCTCCGACAGTTGATTCTCGTAGAAATCACCACCGCTGCCAAAGAAAGGTTGCACCACGTGAAAGATGCTACGGAAAAAGCCTTTTTTCTCGTCACTGCGCTCAAACAAACCTTGTCGCAAACCACTTTCTTGTGCAGCTAGCGACAGAATTTCCTTATCGTAATAAGCAATACCAAAACGTTCAGCAAGACGTTTTCCAATTTCGCGGCCACCGCTACCCAGCTGGCGACCAATGTTGATGACAAAGGGAGAAGACATGATAGACACAGAACTATGAAGTTGTATAATATATTCAGAAATCGAGGAACTTTCCGCAGCAAATCGTTATTGTTGAATAAGACTGCAGTGCGCAAATCAGCTGCGACGCATACTTAACCTGAATCGGTCGTTAGAGTCTAAACGATCTAATGACCGAGTGTGGGGCTTAATCAGCAATCAACCTACCCCGTTACGAGAGAAAAGTCCTAATCCTCAAGCGCACTTTTTTGTCGCAATTTGCGTATTTGCGCCACTAGCATCACCGCAGAGATGAGCGCAGCCACACCATCCGCAGCCGGCAGTGAATACCACACCCCATCAATGGCCTGTGCACCAGGGAGTAATGAAGGCAACAAGTGGGGAAGAGTGAGAATCAAAGGAATGAGAAAAATCAGTTGTCGGGTGAGCGAGAGGAAAATGCTCTTACTGGGAGAACCAATGCTTTGGAAAAAGGCAGACGACACAATTTGCATACCAATCACCGGCCAAATATACTCACCACGCGCAATCCATGTTCGCCCGCCTCGGCTAGTGCTGGAGCATCTTTCACAAACAAGCCCACCAATGCACCCGGAAAGAGATGACTCGCCGCAAAACTCAGAGTCGTCACCACGGTTGCCGCAAGAAGGGTGTATTTCACCACACTCTCCAACCGATGAAACTTCTGCGCGCCATAGTTATATCCCGCAATCGGCAGCATACCTTGGTCAAGTCCCATCACCACAAAAGCCATAAACATCGCCAGTCGGTTTACTATGCCATAAGCTCCCACCGCCGTGTCGCCGCCAAACTCTGCCATGGAGCGCATGAGGATAATCGCCACCAAACTCGTTGAAGTGTTGATGAGAAACTGCGGAAGACCGATGGTGAGCACCTCTTTCATGACGCGCAACTGTGGACGAAGATAGCGGCGCATCAAGCGAACAGGACTATTCTTCCCACTAAACAACCAAAATTGCCAACACAGCGCGCACACTTGAGCTATGAGCGTACTCCACGCTGCTCCTGTAATTCCCCAACCCAGCCGCATCACCAAGAGATAAGCCAAAACAGTGTTGATGGCCACCGTGCCGATGTTCGCATACATAGCATACATCGGGCGACTCGTCGAACGCAGTTGCGCATTCAAACCATAATATAAGTGTGTGAAGGCATTGCCAAAGAGCAAAATCTGCATATAAGCTCTCGCGTGAGGGAGTGTGTGGTCAGAAGCACCAAACAAACGGAGAATCGTGTCGAGATTTAGTTCTAGCACTGCGCCCAGCGTAAGCCCAATCGCCACGTTGAGCACAATGACATTGCCCAAGATGACGTGCGCCGCTTGGTGATCTTTTTGTCCCAAACGGATGCTCATCAGCGTAGAACCGCCAATACCCACCATTGCACCGAAAGCCGCAGAAATCGCCATCAGCGGGTTGGTCAAAGCCAAACCCGAAATCGCATCAGCACCCACGGCTTGACCGATGAAGATGCCGTCAATGATGTTGTAGAGTGACGACACCACCATCGCAATGATAGCAGGGAGCGAGTATTGCACCAGGAGTTTAGGAATAGATTTTTCCCCCAATGCGTTGAATTTATGAGAAATGTCAGGATTGATCTGTGAAGACATATAAGCAATGACGTGTAAATGTGGAGCATCCCACGCAAGGTAGCGGAAACCTCATTGTCCCCTTCTCCGAGTCGTGGTGCACTACTACTGCAAAAATACAATATTTTTTTGAGGACTATCCGAGCTTTTATTCTAAAATACCGCTCTGTTCCCACAAAATAGAGCGAACAGCCCCTTTTCATCTGGAATATCCACGTCGAGGTTGCTTTTTCTCCCCTTTTTCTTCGAACTACCGCAAAAGATTGTGTAACTTTGCCCTTTAGACATACCCCCACTCGGTGCACTGCAAAAGGAGCGTCGGGGAAAAGTCTGAATTCGAAATCCTCAAAATCTTTCCAATATATGACAGAAGCTACAGGAAAACTTGGTGTGATGATTGTTGGGCTCGGCGCCGTTAGCACCACATTTATTGCAGGTGTACTCTCTGCACGCAAAGGACTCACCAAACCTGTGGGCGCACTCACTCAATACGACAAAATTCGTGTCGGCACGGGCGAGGCAGAACGCCGTCTTTCTTATCAGGAAATCCTCTCCCTCCCCACACTCCACGACCTTGAATTTGCTGCCTGGGACGTCTATCCCGAAAATGCTTTTGAAAGCGCAGTCAATGCCGATGTACTTCGCGCCAAAGATCTATTGCCGCTGCAAACCGAACTCGAAGCCATTCGTCCGCTCCCTGCTGCCTTCGACCGCCACTATGCGCAACGCATCGATGGCACCAACGTGTTGCCCGAGATGACGCGATGGGAAATGGTGGAACATCTGCGACAAGACATTCGTCAGTTCAAGACTGAGCGCGGTGTGGAGCGCGTGGTTGTGCTCTGGGCAGCATCCACCGAAATCTATGTGCCCGTACATCAGGTGCACCAGTCTGTGGCATCGCTCGAAGCCGCTATGCGTGCCAACGATTGCGAGCACGTAGCACCCTCCATGTGCTACGCCTTTGCCGCTTTGATGGAAGGCGCACCCTTCATCATGGGAGCCCCCAACACCACCGTAGACATTCCTGCCATGTGGCAACTTGCTGAACAACAGCGCGTTCCCATCGCAGGTAAGGATTTCAAAACCGGACAAACACTCGTCAAAAGTGGATTTCACCCATTCTCAGCACACGCTGCTTAGGACTCAACGGATGGTTCTCCACCAACATATTAGGCAACCGCGACGGACTTGTCCTCGACGAGCCAGCAAATTTCCGCACCAAGGAAGTGTCTAAGCTCTCCACCCTCGAAACCATCCTTCGCCCCGAGGAGCAGCCCGATCTCTATGGAGATTACTATCACAAGGTGCGCATCAACTACTATCCCCCTCGTGGTGACGACAAAGAAGGCTGGGACAACATCGACATCTTCGGCTGGATGGGCTATCCTATGCAGGTCAAAATCAATTTCCTCTGTCGCGACTCCATCCTTGCCGCACCCCTCTGTCTCGACCTCGTGTTGCTCATTGATGCCGCCGCTCGCGATGGACGCTATGGCACACAACGCTTCTTGAGTTTCTATCTCAAAAGTCCGCAACACGATTACACCGTGGGGGAAGAACCCGAGAACAATCTCTACCGCCAATATGTTCATCTCAAAAACGCCATTCGCGAAATGGGAGGTTATCCTGCCGATGAACTCGTGGATTAAGCATTGACTTAGCAATCTCCGTTGAATAGTTTGAAGTAGATAAGAAGGAAGTAGATATTCGACTGCCCTTAGAAGTAATTTCCGACTAGAAAAGACTTTCTACTTGCGTTAAGGATATAAATTTACTTCAGCAAAGTCTCCAGGAAGCCATAAAATATTATGTCAGAAGATATCAATTATCAAATAGTCCCAGAAGGGAAAATACGAGATTATATAGATGGAACCATTCGCAAGGATACTCCAGAAGAATATGTGCGTCAGACAGTAGAAAAGCGTCTGGTAATTGAGCATAAGTATCCCAAACAGCGTATTGCAGTAGAATACCCCATCAAAATGGGGGATGGTAAGAAGCGTGCAGATATCGTTATATTCTCAGAGAAAGCAACTGCAGAGGACCTTCAGGATCAGCAAAATATAGTTCTCATAATCGAGTGTAAAAAGGAGTCTGTCAAGCCTACCGACAAAGGAGAAGGAGTGTCGCAGCTTAAGACCTACATGGCTTCATGCAGTAATTGCGTGTGGGGTATGTGGACTAATGGCAAGCACAAAACTGTTTATCAGAAGGTGACAGACGACAAGGGGCGCATCCACTATGAGGAAGCTAATGATATCCCTTCAGCAGATGGTAGCAACAGTGCTAACGAACGCCTAAGCGAGGACAAATGTCTAAGGCTACTGATGATAATCTACTTTTCACTTTCCGCACCTGTCATGACATTATTTCTGTCAATGAAGGACACTCAAAACAAGCTGCCTTCTTTGAATTTCTCAAAGTTATCTTCTGCAAGATTACCGATGAGAGAAATGTAACTAAGCCGGTGGAGTTTTATACCACAGCATCAGAACGCAATAACTCAGACGGACAAGCAACGGTGTATAAACGTATTGCAGCTATCTTTGAGGAGGTAAAGAAAAAGCAGGGAAAAATCTTTGAAGCCAACGACCGAATCAAACTCGAGCCTCGCACACTCAGTCATTTGGTGGGTGAGCTACAAAAGTATTCGCTCTTAGACACGCGCATTGATTTTAAGGGAAAAGCTTACGAAGAAATCGTGGGTTCTAATCTCCGTGGTGATAGAGGAGAATTCTTCACTCCACGTAATGTGATGCAGATGGCAGTGGCTATGATTGCTCCACAAGAGGGAGAAAAGGTGCTAGACAGCAGTTGTGGCACTGGAGGCTTTGTGGTTATGGCTATGAATGCGGTCATTGCTACGATTAAGAGCAAAATGCAAAAAGAATATGGTGAGAAATTAGAAGACTGGCCAGCAGGGGTGCGTGATGCTTTCAATAATAAAATCACTGAAATCGCGGGAGAAAATTTCTTTGGCTTCGACATCAATCCTGACTTAGTGAAAGCCACAAAGATGAACATGGTGATGAACAATGATGGTAGTGGCAACATCATTCAGCTCAATAGTCTTCTCCCTCCCCACGAGTGGAGCGAAGAGAAAAAGCAACTTCTTGAGGAACGTATGGGGTGTCCTAAGAACTCTATCGTCAATCACAAGACCATCGACCTTTTTGATGTCATTGTAACTAATCCTCCCTTTGGCTCTAAAATCCCCATCAACGACCAACAAATTTTAGAGCAGTTTGACCTTGCCCACAGTTGGGTTAAGGATCAACACGGCAATTGGTTGATGAATTCCACAAAACTTAGAGGAAGTGTGCCTCCCGAACAAATCTTTATTGAGCGCATTGTGCAGTTGCTTCGCCCTGGAGGACGTGCGGCAATTGTTTTGCCCGATAGTATATTCTCTTCACCAGGCTTAGAGTTCATCCGAGTCTGGCTGACGCGACACACTCACATCATCGCAAGCATAGACCTGCACGCAGACACATTCCAACCTCACAACGGCACTCAGTGTTCCATTCTGTTCGTGGTAAAGAAGACCACAGAAGAGATGCAGGAGGAGCAAAATCTTGGTTTTATCCCTGATAATCAGATATTCATGGCTATGGTCGACCACATCGGGCATGACAAGCGAGGTAACACGATATATAAACGTGATGAGGAGGGCAACCTTATACTGCGTCATGAAGAGAATGATGTGCGTGAAATAGATGCGACTACAGGCGAGGTGACCTATCGCAAAGAAACTTTTGAAGAGAAGATAGTAAACGACCAGACTATTTTGGTGGCTGATGTATTTCTCAAGTGGAAACGCGAACAGGGCATAACATGGTAAACTCAGACAATACAATTCTTGCTCCATCGCCACTGCGTTGGTGCAGCATTTCGACAGAGGAAGTAAGAAACAACGCCTATCGCCTAGACGCATCGGCTTATGACCTAGAGGCTATGGAAGCACTCTCTAGAGTGTACCATAGTCCCTATGATTGGGTATATCTCTGGGGAGAAAATGGATTGGTTGAGGAGGCGTATTATCCTGGGCGGTATAAACGCATATATACGTCAGAAGATAAAGGCGAACCTTTCTATCTGCCTTCCCAATTAGAAGAAATCTATCCTAAGCCAAGCAAATGGATTTCTGCGAAGACTGCAAGCTTGTTGGAAAAAGATAGGATAAAAGAAAGTAATCTTCTTATTAGTCGTTCTGGAACAATAGGCAAGTGTGCTATTTCAAGCAGGAGCAGTATTGGAAAGATTTTCTCCGATGATGTAATTCGTATTACCTTCCGTAGTACTTATGATTTAGGCTATGTCTATGCCTATCTCAACACGGAAGATGGCTTAAAGTTATTGCAGAGCAATAACTACGGAGCTGTGATAGATCATATAGAACCCGAGCATCTAAAGAATTTGCCTATCCCTAATGCTCCGGAAGAAATCAAACGAAGCATTCACGAATCTGTTATAGCCTCTTACGATTTGCGAGACCAATCGAATGATTTAATTGATGAAGCGCAACGATTGCTCTATAAAGCTCTTGGCTTGCCAGAGAAGATGGATTTAAAACCAAAGTATTATGCTCCGCAAGCAGGATTTCGTTGCTTCACAATGTCAAGTAATGAACTGAATAATCGCTTCGATGTATCCTATCATTTGCCCGAAATCAAGGAGATTCTCTCTCTGATTTCTAAGCAAGCCGCAGAAGTCACCACACTTGGCGATCCCAGAATAAGTAAGGAGATTATACTGCCTGGACGTTTCAAACGTATTTATGTAGAAAAAGAGCAAGGGGTACCCTTCTTTGGTGGTAAACAACTGTTGCAACTAGACCCTTCGGGAGATAAGTATTTATCTCTCAATAATCATGGAGACCGCATCGATAAAGAACTCTCCATCGAAGAGAATATGTGTTTAGTAAGTTGCAGTGGTACTATTGGGAAAGTGCAGATTGCTCCTCGTCATTGGAATGGATGGGCTATCAATCAGCATGTGATGCGAGTGATTCCTGCGTCCGATGAAATTGCAGGCTATATTTATAGTTGGCTAACTTCCCCATATTGTTTCCCTCTCATTGTGCGCAACAATTATGGTGCTGTCATTGATGAGATTGATGACAAACAGTTATCAGAAGTTGCCATTCCTCTGCTCAAGGATAAGGCGGTTCAATCACGCATCAATAACATAGTCTTGCAGGCGAATACCCTACGTTACAAAGCTTATCTTAAGGAGCATGAGGCACTGCAACATATGGAAGCTGTACTTAAGTCTTAGTATCTTCAGAAAATAGAAAGAGGTAAGATAATAGCATGGCACATCATCCATAACTGAGTGTCTACATCGTGACGCTAAAGTCCAAGAAAAAGGAAAAACAAAAATTTCCGAGGTTAGACGTTAGATATTAGACGTTAGAGGTGCGAACTCTCTTCGAACGAGATGGAGATGTTGCAAAACTCGTTTTGCAGCATCTCCTATTTGTGTTTTTAGATAAAAGGCCAACACGAGGTTGGTTTTGGGAAAAGGCAAAGACAAGTTCGCTAGGAATCAGCCGCTATTTTGTGCGGTTGCTCCAAATAGTCATAGTCTTCCTCTGCGGCTGGTTGCGCAAGTTGTTCCGTGATTCGGAGTTCTAGTTCGTTGCGCAATTCTGCATTTTGCGACAATGCTTGGAAAAATGCCTCGCGACCCATAGCAATGTGTTGCTTGCCATAGCTGTACCACGCACCTGTTTTGGTGAGCACCTTGAGCGCAAGCCCAAGTTGCAACAGTTCGCCTGAGCGCGAAATGCCACGACCGAAAATAATTTCAAAATCGCAAGAACGAAAGGGAGGAGCCATCTTGTTTTTCACCACTTTTACGCGCGTCACCGCACCAATGTCGCGATTGTCTTTCTTGATGTTACCGAAACGGCGCACATCGATCCGAACAGAAGCATAAAATTTGAGTGCGTTGCCGCCCGTCGTCACTTCGGGATTGCCAAAGGGAATATTGATTTTTTCGCGCAATTGATTGATGAACAAGCAGGTGGTGCGTGTTTTAGCCAGAGAAGCCGTGATTTTGCGCAAAGCCTGACTCATCAGTCGCGCCTGCAAACCCAGTTTGTTGTCGCCCATTTCCCCTTCAAGTTCCGCTTTGGGGGTGAGCGCAGCCACAGAGTCCACCACTACAAGGTCGATGGCGGCCGAACGAATGAGGGTGTCGGCAATGTCGAGGGCATCCTCCCCACAGTCGGGTTGCGCCACGAGGAGTGCCTTGACGTTAATGCCCAATCGCGCAGCATAGTGAGGGTCGAAGGCGTGTTCCGCATCTACAAAAAGAGCGGTGCCCCCTGCGCGTTGCACTTCGGCAATGGCATGGAGTGCCAGTGTAGTCTTGCCGGAAGCCTCGCCCCCATAGATTTCCACGATGCGCCCTCGGGGATACCCCCCAATGCCCAGTGCAGCGTTGAGAGCCATAGAACCAGTGCCAATCACGTCAATGGGTTCTGTGGTGGATTGTCCGAGAAACATCACCGCACCGTGTCCGAAGTTTTTTTCGATTTGCCGCATCGCATCTTGCAGAGCTTTGTTGCGCTCTCCGTTTGTGGGGAGAGAAGCGGTAGGTTTTTGTTGTGTCATGGTAAAAAATATGTGTTAGGTTATAGATTGTGGGAGATAGCAAGGCCTCTCGGCCTAATGCTGGTGCAAAGGTAGCGCAAGTTCTTGACGGTAGATGACAAACCGAAAAATGCTGCGTTAAATGTTTCAGGTAAAATGACGGCTTGTTTTTCATAAAACAACGTATCGTTTCATCTAAAACAACGTATCGTTTCATCTAAAACAACGTATCGTTTCATCTAAAACAACGTGTCGTTTTTTTCCTAAAAACAACGTGTCGTTTTTCTACAAAACAACGTATCGTTTTTTTCCTAAAACAACGTGTCGTTTTTCCTAAAACAACGTGTCGTTTTCTAGTCGTTGCGAGGAGGAGGAGAGGAAGGGAAAAATTGAACTGTAAAAATACGTGTAATCACCGGCTCTCGCGCGTGCGCGTGTACACGCACAGTACAGGAGTTTTTGTGTTTTTGCTGTCACAAGTGTCACAGGCTATTATATAAGGATTTGTGTATCAGTGGTTTGCTTGTCTTTCTTGGTGTATTTTAACAAAACATCGATGCTATCTTCCATATACACGCACGATGACATCGAAAGACATCGTTTTTCGCGCGGATTTTTCCCGACATACTCCCTCATTTTTCCTGTATTTTCTCTTAGTTTTTTCTCCGTTTTACACCGAAGTGTGACACTTGTGACAGCAAAAAAACAACATTGCGGTTGGAATGCGCGCACCTATGCGCACCTATGCGCACCTATGCGTGCACGCGAGAAACGCTCCCCCCGAAAATTCTCCCTCCACTTTTTTCCTCATTTTCTCTTCTTCCTCCTTCTTCTCTTCCTCTTTCCTCATTCTCCCTCACTTCCCCCTTCTTCTCTTCTGGGGAATTTAGCACTTGTGGTTTTGTGCTTTGCTATGTGTGCATTACAGATTAAAAGCTGATCAAAGAAAAAAATGCACATTTCCTTGATTTTTTCACGCTTTGGGGCAATATCGACCCATATACAAACAGGGGGATGCGTTGTACCCCCCCCCTATCTGTTCAGAAACTAATGACCTGCATTGAATACTAAATTCCTGTGACTTTCTTGGCAGATTGACCAAAAAAAGTTACCTTTGCGGTAGCAGGAGAATGTCAATCTACATCAGCAGATGTTGAAGAAAAAAAGGCTAGTCTAGCAGACCTCTGCAGCCTTTCTCGCTCCTGCCACTCCTATTTTCCAAAGGCCGTTTGGCCATCCCAACATATAGACATGCACGATACCACCATCTCAGACCCTGCCCTTAGAGGTTTTGCGGCTTGCGGTTGTGGATGCTCCAAGCATCAGCTTAACACCTTCGACTATTTTAGCGATGTGCCAGGCAACAACCAAGTGTCGAACCTCGTGGAGGTGCAGTTCAAAAATACAAGAAAAGGATATTTTCTCAACGATAATCAACTCGACCTCGTCAAAGGCGACATTGTTGCCGTGGAAGCCTCACCTGGTCACGACATCGGCACAGTGACCCTCACCGGAAGTTTGGTGCCACTGCAAATGAAAAAGGCACAACTCAAGCCGGGCACAGAGTTGAAACGCATCTATCGCAAAGCGCGACCTGCCGACATTGACAAATGGGAAGAGGCACGCGGGCGCGAAAACGCCACCATGATTCAGAGCCGACAAATAGCCAAAGAGTTAGAGTTGGACATGAAAATCGGTGATGTGGAATATCAAGGCGATTGCAACAAGGCAATTTTCTATTACATTGCTGATCAGCGCATTGACTTTCGCAAATTGATTCGCGTTTTGGCAGACACCTTCCATATACGCATCGAAATGAAACAAATTGGTGCCCGACAAGAAGCAGCACGCATTGGGGGAATTGGCCCTTGCGGACGCGAATTGTGCTGTGCATCGTGGAGAAAAGATTTTCAAACGGTATCTACGGGTGCTGCGCGTCAGCAAGATCTTTCACCCAATCCACAAAAATTGGCTGGACAGTGCGGCAAACTCAAATGCTGCTTGAACTATGAGCTCGACACTTACCAAGAAGCACAACAAACGCTGCCCGATCGCAACATCCCTCTGGAAACGCTCGATGCCACTTATTTCCACTTCAAAACCGACATTCTCAGTGGTCGCATCATCTACTCGATGGACAAGCGTATGGCGGTCAATCTCGTGACCATATCTTCAGAACGCGCTTTTGAGATTATCGAGCAAAACAAGGCGGGGGAGAAACCCGAAGCCCTCGACAATGAGGTGCGACCTGCTCCCAAGAAACCTGTGGATTTGGCGGAACAAGACGATTTGACACGTTTCGACAAGTTGCGCAACAAGAAGAAAAAGCGCAAACCGCAGGGAAAAGATCGAGAGCGTGCTCCACGCAACCGCGATGAGCAAAACCGAAATGCAGACGGTGTACAAGAAACTGCGCGCGAGGGACAAAAGCCTGCACGCGAGGAACAAAATGGTGTACGCGATGAAGCACGAAAACCGCGCAACGACCGTCCACGCAATGGGAAACCGCGTGGAAATGCTCCGCAAAATACTAATAATTCTCCAAAGGACTGACGCGAGAAGGCTCCACAAATGCCATCTTTCTCCAAAGGAACAACGTATGATTTGGTCACGATTTCAAACAACAGTGATGAGCCGTTGCTCACTCCGAATGCTACTGACACGTGGTGTTTGTGCGCTTTCGGTGGTTGTGTGGCTCGTGCTGGGATTTCCCCTCGTGAGTTGCACCACAGAGAGTGGCTATTTGCGCTACCAACCCCTGAAAGTAGTAGGTTGGGAATATCGTGACTCAGTGACGTTTGAAATCGATTCGTTGTCCACTTCGGGAAAACGAGAATTGGGCATTGCGCTGCGCAAATCTTCTTCGCACGCTTATCCCTACACCTCGCTCACTATGGCGGTGCACCAAACTTGGCATTTGGGCGACAGCACTTTGGTCAATCGCACCGACACTTTGGAGTGTACTTTCGGTAGTCCCGACGTGACGCTCCGCGCAAAGGGTGTTTCGCTCTATCCCTATGAATTCCCTCTCTGTGTCTTGCCGCTGCCAGCGCACGCCACGGGGCGCATCGTCATTCGTCATCTGATGAACCAACAGGTGCTTCCGGGCTTCGATGCCATCGGGCTGCGGATGGAGTGAAAAGGAGAGGTGCAGCATAACAAAGGAATTTAAGGCTCAATTTCTATATAGCACGATAGGCTTATGCACAACGTACGCAGATATATTCTTTTGATGGCGACCTTCGCGCTGACTTTAGCGACGATGGCGCAGGAGCGCGTGGTGCAAAACAAGCCCTTCATCGACGAAAGACCGTGGCACTATGGCTTTCACATCGGCCTGCACGACCAAAGTCTCAAGCTCATCAACAATGGTTTTGTAGATCCTGCTACCGGCGCACAGTGGATGGCGGAAAACGACCGACAAAACTTCGGGTTCTCCGTGGGTATCCTCGGAGATTGGCGCATCACTCGCCAACTAGCCCTGCGTGTGAGTCCGGGATTGCACTTTGGTTCTAAACATATTGGCTTTCGCAACCAAGTGGATGGCACAAAACGGTCGCAAGATTTGAAAACAACCTACGTGGCGGTTCCCATAGATCTCAAAATTGCTGCTCCACGCTTCAACAACTATCGTCCCTATCTGGTGGGAGGGTTCTCCGCCATGTATGATATGACGAATGCCAAGGGAGAAATGCTCCGCACGAAAGCTCTGCAAACCTTTGTGCAAATCGGCATGGGCTGCGATTTCTACCTGCCTTTCTTCAAATTAAACCCTGAACTCAAATTCTATTTCGGACTCGGAGATGTTTTGCTCCATCAACGCGCCGAATTGACAAATCCCGTACAACAAGTATTCACGCAAAGCCTTTCCAAAGCGAACGCCGGAATGGTGGTGCTTACCTTCTATTTCGAATAGTATAGGAATAAGACAAAAGGTTCGTGGTAAAGGAGATATTCCCCCAAAAAGAAACAAAATACTCATCAAATCAATAATCACTAAGCATGAAAACCAAGATTTTTTCATCTTTGCTTTCCTTTGTGACACTAGGTGTGTTGTGGTGTTGTAGTGTGCTTTCTGCTTCTGCACAAGTGCAAACAGACCACTACTACATCATCTCCAATGTGTCGAACGGAAAAGTACTCTCCACTAGAGGAAGAAACGTGAAAAGTGCTCCACTAATGGGAGAAGCTTTGAAAAATAACAGTCCGAGTCAGTTGTGGCAACTCAAGAAGGTTGAACCAGACGCTGTTGCACTCTACAATCCTTTTGCAGAACTCGCTGTAGACCTCGCCATTGACTCAAAGAAAGGGCCGCTGTTGTGGTCGCTCGATGTGACAAATCCCAATCAGCAACTCATTCTCGAACCAGAAGGTAACAACTTCCGCCTGCGCGCTGCTTCGTATCAATATGGTGCGCTCTACCTCGCTGTGACGAGTGGGGGAAGGGTGATGCTCGAATATGTGAAAACGAAGAATTCTTTGTTCAAGTTCACGGAAACGGACATCAAAAACGTTAAGCTTCCTGTGCAAACTGAATGGCAAAATGAGAAGATCTTTGGTATCAACAAAGAACGTGGTCACGCTACTTACATTCCTTATGCTTCCACCGACAAACTCCAAGGCGATGCGCGTTATCAGAAAGCTTGGTTGACTCCCGAAAACGCACAATTCCTTTCGCTCAATGGAGAATGGAAGTTCAAGTATGCGCCTGATGCCGAAAAGCGCGACACCGCGTTTGTGAAGCCTACCTTCGATGTGTCCAAATGGGACAACATCGAAGTACCTTCTTGCTGGGAAATGAAAGGCTACGACAAGCCTGTCTACGTCAATGTGGACTACATCTTTGATGACACTCCTCCCTACATCAATCTCCGACCTGAATTTGAAGGAAAAGTGGATCCTAACCCCGTGGGAAGCTATCGCCGCACCTTCAATCTCCCCACTGATTGGGACAAAAAGAATGTATTCCTCCATTTCGATGGCATTTATAGCGGTGCCTACGTTTGGGTGAATGGTCAATACATTGGCTACACCGAAGGCGGTAACAATGACGCTGAGTTCGACATCTCTAAGGCTGTGAAAGCTGGTGAAAACCAAGTGGCTGTGCAAGTGATTCGTTGGACGGATGCTTCTTATCTCGAAGGTCAAGACGCGTTCCATATGAGTGGTCTCCACCGCGATGTTTATCTCGTGGCTACTCCTCAAACTTTTGTGCGTGATCATGTCATCACCGCGCAACTCGATGCTTCAAAAGCCTACACCAGTGGGAAGATGGAAGTGAATTTGGAACTCGACAACCGTCGCAAACTCAGTGGTACGAAGCAAATCAAGGTGACTTTGCTCGATGCTGACAACAAGGTGGTAAAAACCGCTACTACCGCTGTGAACTACACGTCTGCTGCCACAACGAACAAAGCAAAAGTGACGCTCGATGGTTTGGCAAATCTCAAACCTTGGACGGCAGAAACGCCTTATCTCTACAATGTTGTCGTAGCACAACAAGATGACAAAGGTAAGGAAGAAATGGTGTTCAACACCAAATATGGGTTCCGCAACATCGAAATCAAAAACGGTCTTGTGCTCATCAACGGCAAGCGCGTTTTCTTCAAAGGCGTCAACACCCAAGACACGCACCCCGAAAAGGGACGCACTATGGATGTTCCTACTATGCTTCGCGACATCTTTATGATGAAACAAGCCAATGTGAACACGGTGCGCACCTCACACTATCCTCGTCAACCCAAGATGTATGCCATGTTCGACTACTACGGTCTTTACATCATGGACGAAGCTGACCTCGAATGTCACAAAAACTGGAATGACCACGGCGCTAGACAAGGTTTCAACAACGAAATCATCTCTGGTCGTGAAAGTTGGAAACCTATGATGATCGACCGCACCGAACGCATGGTGTTGCGCGACCGCAACCACCCCAGCATCGTCTTCTGGTCGTTGGGTAACGAAAGTGGCGCAGGCGACAACTTCATTGCTACACACAATGCCGTGCGCGCGCTCGACCCACGTCCCATCCACTACGAAGGCGCCACCAACGCTGGTCGCCACACTGACGGCATCACCGATCTCAACAGTAAGATGTATCCTCACGTTTGGGAAGTGGCACAAGCTGCCAATAGACAAGGCACCAACAGAGCGGGTCAGCCTTATTTCATGTGCGAGTATGATCATGCTATGGGAAATAGTTTGGGGTATCTCCGCGAATACTGGAACGAACTCGAAAAGTCCTCTGTTGGTATCGGTGGATGCGTCTGGGACTGGGTAGACCAAGGCATTTATAACCCCCAACTCCTCAAGAACGGTGTGCGTCGTCTCACCACAGGTTATGACTATCCTGGTCCTCACCAAGGTAACTTCGTGAACAATGGGGTCATCACCTCCGAACGCGAGTGGACACCCAAACTCACCGAACTCAAGAAGGTATATCAATATGTGAAGTTTGCTTACAACAAGAGTACTAAGACAGTCACTGTGACCAATGAATATGCTTTCCGCAGTCTTGCCGGACTTTCTTTCCATTATAGCGTGTTGCGCGATGGAGAAGTAGTGGAAACAGGTACAGCTGAACTTCCTGCCCTCAAACCTCGCGAGCAAAGCACTTCCCACTCACGTTGAAAACTGCCATCGACAACAAAGCCGACTATCACCTCAATGTGGAACTCCGCACCACTGTCGATGAAGACTGGGCAAAAGCGGGATATGTGCAAGCTGCTGAACAATTCGTCCTTGCGCAACGCACTACACTCCCTGCACTCCCTGCTGCAAAGGGCACTGTGAACCCCCTCAAGGTGGAACGCAAAAACAACAAGGTGACGGTGAGCAACGATCGCGTGTCGATGACTTTCGATGCCAAAGACGGCCAACTCACTGCTTGGAACTACAAAGGACAACCTATCCTCTATCCTGGTAAGGGCGCGAAATACGACAACTTCCGTTGGATTGAAAACGAAGCTCCCTACACCAGTAAGCCTTACAACACGCTAGATGGTCCTCATCAAGTGCCTGATTTCGATAGTTTCGGCTCAGCACCTCAGGTTTCTACGCTGCAAAATGGTCAAAAGGTGGTGGTTACCGCCAAGAACGAAGGACGCGTTTCCAACACGCTCACCTATACCATCCATGCTGATGGCACTGTGTTGCTCGATGCTTCCTTCTCTTACAACTCTGGTAAGCTCCGCCGTCTTGGTGTTTCTATGGGCTTCGACCGCAAATACAACAACCTCGACTACACTGCCAAGGGTCCTCAGGAAAACTATGTAGACCGTCAAGAAGGTTCCTTCTTCGGACGCTACCAAACAGTGGTAGACAGCAACATCGTCAACTATGCGCGCACGCAAACTTGCGGCAACCGCATGAGTCTCCGCCGTCTTGACCTCACCGACAATGAAGGCAATGGTTTCCGTGTCGAAACACAAGGACAAGTTGACTTCTCCATCCTCCCCTACGACGATCATGACCTCGTTGACGTGGAACACTGGTGGGAACTCAAAGCTCCTGTCTACAACACGGCTCACTTCGATGCCTTCCAACAAGGACTCGGTAGCGGAAGTTGCGGACCTGCTGAAACCCTCGAGCAGTATAAAGCTGCAACGCAGAAGATGCCTATGAAATACACCCTCCGCTTCACCCCCCCTCGGAGGTCTCGTCACTGGTATCTCTTCTCCCACGGTGTTTTCCGAAACTAAACTTCAAATCTCTCAGCCCGACACCAACACCGTTGTGGTGAAAGGCAATCTCGAAGCTTATCACCAAGCAGAGATTTTGAACCTTCAAGGCATGGTGTTGCAGCAACTTTCCCTCACTGCTGCACAACAACTCCGTTTTTCCACTGCAGATTTGGACAAAGGTACCTACCTTCTCCAATTGCAGCGCACTGACGGCACACACACCACGCTTAAGTTCTGTCGTTAATCTGCTAATTTACTAATAAGACGAGGCTATATCACTCTGGTTGATATAGCCTCGTCTTTGTTTTATGAAAGTGTTTGTTCGTTGTTAGAAAAGTGCTTGTTTGTCGTTAGGAAGAAGGGCTTTTCTATGCGTTGGCGGCATCCCAACCTTGAGCTTTGAGTGCAAATTCGTTGCCATCACGCGTCACCAGTTGTTTACCGTCAGTCTCAGTGGTGATGTGACCAATGATTTTGACATCGGGAAGCGCTTCCACACGTTCGTGGTCGGTGAGGGGCACAGTGAAGAGGAGTTCATAGTCTTCGCCACCGTTGAGCGCGCAGGTCGAAACATTCAGATTGAATTGTTCGGCAGCCACCGCTGTTTGATAGTCAATGGGTAAACGCTCTTCAAAGATGCGGCAACCCACGTGGCTCTCGTGGCAAATGTGGAGGAGTTCACTACTGATGCCATCGCTCACATCGATCATAGCTGTGGGTACGATGCCCGCTTTGCGAAGGTTTTCCACTACATCACGGCGCGCTTCGGGTTTGAGCAAACGTTCGAGGAGATATTCTTGTCCAGAAAAATCGGGTTGGAAATTGATGGCATCGCGTGCTTCTTGTGTTTTGGCAGCTTTCACCTGCGAGAGATAGATTGCCTTTTCGCGCTCCATCAGTTGAAGCCCCATATAGGCTGCGCCAAAATTGCCCGAAACGCAAACGAGGTCGGTGGGTTTTGCTCCCGAACGCTTCGCAATGTATGCAGGGTTGGCAGTACCAATGGCGGTGATGCTGATAGCAATGCCGGTGAGCGAAGCAGAAGTGTCCCCGCCCACGAGGTCTACGCCATGTCGTTCGCAAGCGAGTCGAAGACCAGCATACAATTCTTCGAGATCTTCCACTTCGAAACGGTTGCTCACAGCGACAGAAACGAGAAGTTGTCGAGGAGTTCCGTTCATGGCGTAGATGTCGGAGAGATTGACCATCGCAGCTTTGTATCCTAGGTGTCGGAGTGGGGTGTAGACGAGGTCGAAATGGATGCCTTCCATCAGCATGTCAGTGGTAACGAGTGTTTGTTCGCCTTCTGTGTTGCTGATGATGGTGCAGTCATCGCCCACTCCCAGAAGCGTAGAGGGTTGAGTAGCTTTGATGCCTGCTGTGAGTTGTCGGATAAGGGCGAATTCGCCTAAAGAAGATATAGTAGACATTAGACGTTAGACATTAGACGTTAAGGGGCATAGACCCTTTTATGCTCGCCGCGACAAGCGCGGCTCGGGAAATAAAGAAAAAAGAAAACTAGAAGCTCTAGAAAAAATTAGAAGCACTAGAATCTCTAGAACTTCTAGCTCCTCTAGAAACTAGTCTCTAGAAATAGAATCCCAGTCCGAGACGCATACCGACTTCGCTGCCGTGTGAGAAATCGTTGACTGAGAGTTTATAGAAAAGTTGAGGTTCAATCGCGAGATAATGATTCAGATAGAACGTATATCCCAAGGTGAAAGGCAGTCGCAGGTCATTCTGGTTGACGTTTTTGTGCATATATTCCACTCCAGAGCCAAGAGAAACACCATTCGAATCGAAATAATAGCGCACACCAGCCCCAAGGGTGATGTCACTGTTTCTCACACCGCGACGGTTAGCACCGATTTCCGCGCGAACCATCCAATTGTCTTCAAAGAAATAACCGCCTTCGAGGTTAATACCTCCATGAAATTTATCTCTGTCGTTGTAACCGATGCCCACATTAGAAAGTGAAGCATTGATATATTTGGTGTCTTGTTCAAACTGCGCGTGTGCGCCAAGTGTGCATCCTGCAAGGAGGAGCAAAAGGGAAAGAATCTTTTTCATAAAAATATCTTAGACGTTAGAGATTAGATGTTAGAGCATCTAGAATCCCTAGAAATACTAGAATCCCTAGTTCCTCTAGATTTTCTAGAACATCTATCTTTAATTATATCTCCAGAAAGAGGGAGTGAAGGGCAGCAGCAAGCCGAAAATCTCAAGACGTCCAGCAATCATCAAGAAAGAACTCAGCCAAAGTCCAGTGTCTGGGAGTTTACTCCAAGAGTCAAGAGGACCTAGAGAGTAGCCAATGCCAGGCCCCACATTAGAATAAGAAGTAATGCTCAGACCAAGACTGTCGAATACGGGATATCCCAAAGTGACAAAGACAATGACGCCTATGACCATAAGCACAGTGAAGCAGCAGAGGAAAGCAAAGATGCTTTGCAGCACTTCTGGAGTGATGTAGTCGCTGTTGATGCGTAGCGGACGTATGGAGCGTGGATGAAGCACGTGGTGTATCTCGTTGCGCACCACCTTTATGCCTGCCAACACACGCACCACCTTGATACCACCAGCTGTACTTCCCGTGCAAGAACCAATGATGCTCACCAAAATCAGACTAATCCAAGTGAGGTGCGGCCAAAGCATAAAGTTTTCTGTCGTAAATCCAGTGGTACTCATCATCGACACCACATAGAAGAGCGACTCTCGGAAACCATGTTCTGTAAAATCCTGAGAATGCCACCACTGACTCAATGTGCAAATCGCCGTAAAGCCAAAGATGAGAAGAATAAACAGACGCAGTTCCTCATCGTGCCAAAAGAGTTTGAATCTTCTTTTAAACAGCACGAAATAGAGCAGTGTAAAGTTCGTAGCCCCCAGAAACATAAACACCACCGATACATATTCGATAGCCGGAGAGTGGAAATAAGCAATGTTTGCCGTGTGCGTAGAAAATCCCCCCGTAGCGATGGTCGCAAAACTGTGGTTGATGGCGTCAAAAGTGTTCATACCGCACAGCGCATAGGCAATAGCGCAGCAATAGTGACAAAGAGATAGGTGCTCCAGAGATAGTGCGCCGTGGTGTTGACGCGTGAGTGAAGTTTTCCAAGTTTCAATCCCGTGGCTTCCGCCGTGAAAAGTTCTTGTTCCCCAATTCCCAAAGCCGGCAAGAGCGCGAGCGTGAAGAAAATGATTCCCATTCCTCCCACCCAGTGCGTCACACTGCGCCAGAGCAAAATCGAGTGCGGCAAAGCGTCAATGTTGGTGAAAGCCGTCGACCCCGTAGTGGTAAATCCCGACATCGTCTCGAAAAAAGCTTCCGAAACCCGATGCAAATGTCCCCCGAAGAGGAAAGGCAGCATGCCCAGTGCACAATAAATGAGCCAGACCATGGCCACAATGAAAAAACCATCTCTGCGTTCAACGCGAGTAGGGCCTTTTCCGCCGAGCAATCCCAAAATCACGCTCAGCGCAGCACAAATGCCGATGGGGATATACCAAGTGCTGTGGTGTGTTTCTCCATAACCCAGGCCAACGAGCCAACACACCAAGAAAAGTAGACCTTCAAGTCCAATCAACCCAGCAAAGGCGCGTGCAATGATACGATAGTTTAGCATAAGAGAGGATTATAAGAGAAAGTCTTTTAATTTGTGAGTATCGCTGTGCAAGCAGAAGATGAGCAACACATCTCCTGGTTGAAAAATCGTGTTACCGTTCGCCAGATAACCTTTGTCACCGCGCACATAGCCACCAATGCTCGCTTGCGAGGGAAGGTGCAAGTCTTTCACCGCCTTTCTCGTAAACACAGAGTCGTGTTTTACGCGATATTCCAGCACGTCGGCATCTGCCACTGTAAAGCTCTTGATGGAATCAACATTGAATTCTAGGAGCATACGATAGATATGCGCTGCCGCAAAGGCCTTTTTGTTGATGATAGAGCCAACATCCACTTTCTCCGCTAGTTCGATGTAGCTAGATTTCTCTACCATTGTGATAGTTTTGGCAAAGTTCATCAGGCGTTTGGCAGAAAGTGAAGCAATGATGTTAGACTCCGTGTTGTTGGTGGCAGCCACGAACACGTCGGCATGTCGGATGCCTTCGTCGTAGAAAGCTCAAATCTCGAGCATCAGCTTTGTATAATGTGAGTCGAGGGTTGGTGATTGCATTATAGGCTGCAATAGCCTTGTCCTCTTGTTGTTCAACGACAAAAGCGGAGATGTGTTTGGGAAGAGTGTTGATGCTATGGATTGTTGTGTCGTTCGCCCCCATGTACACCACGCGTTTGGCTTCGCGAATATTTTCTTTGTCAAAGATGCGGCGCACAAAGTTCACATTTTCAGGTCCCGTCATCACAAACACCAAATCCTCCAATAAAATTTGCGTTTTGCCGTGAGGAATAATCGTTGTTCCATTGCGTTTGATTGCCGTGATGTGATAAGGATCTTCGGGACCCGAGATTTCTGAAATCGCTTTGCCAATCAGTTCGCAGTCTTCGCGCACCACAACGGCAAAAAGCAAGAGTTTCCCACATTGCATTTCCCACCAGTGGCGCGCCCACGGGCGAGTGATGAGGTGATTGATCTCGTTCGCCACCAGCAGTTCGGGATAAATCAACGAAGAGATACCCTTGTCGCGGAAAAACTGTTGGTTTTCTTCCTCCATGTATTCCATGGTGTCCACGCGTGCCACGGTGATTTCTGCGCCCAGTTTCTTTGCGAGCATACAACTCGTCATGTTGCGGCTCTCGTCGGGGGTCACCGCCACGAAGAGTTTGCATTGTCCCACGCCGATTTCTTTCAGAAAACTAATAGACGTGGGAGAACCAGACACTTTGAGTAGGTCTTCTTTAGAACAAGCTGAATTATGAGTTTGTTCATCTTCTGTGATCAGCACAATGTCGTGCTTGTCGCGAGTCAAGAGTGTGGCCAAATGGGTGCCAACTTCTCCTGCTCCAGCTATGACTATACGCATAACAAAAATAGGTTTGGACAATATGCCATCAATTAGGCACAACAGATAATTGAGCCTTTAAACATTGTTGTTTCACAATGGGAATGGCTCTCTTTGATGAAGAGATTAGTTGAATGTGAGATGAGATGAAATCGCCGCTTCTATCGCCGCTTCGTCAATACCACAAAGGTGGTGCAATTCTGCCACAGAACCATGTTCCACAAACTGGTCGGGCAGTCCCATGCGCACCACGCGAGGAGCCACAGCGTGTTCCGCCAGCAGCTCCAACACCGCCGAGCCAATGCCCCCTTGTCGCGCACCATCTTCCAGTGTGATGAGCGTGCGGTGCGTCCGCGCCACTTCAAGAATGAGCTTTCGTCAAGCGGTTTTGCAAAGCGCAAATCCACGTGCGTAATTTTCACCGCACTGTGCTGTTCCTCAACACAAGCAATAGCATCGGCAGCCGTCACCCCGATAGGACCGAAAGAAAGCACCGCCACTTCGCCAGTGCCTTGTCGCAACAAGCGACCGCGACCAATTTCCACCGCTTCCATGGCGCATCGCCAGTCGTGCAAGCGGCCGCCTCCACGTGGATAGCGAATCACAAAAGGATGTTTCGCCTCCTTTTGCGCGGTGAACATAAGGTGTCGCAATTCGTGTTCGTCATAAGGCGAAGCAATGATGAGATTGGGAATGGGGCGCAAAGCCGCAATGTCAAACACACCGTGGTGAGTCGGACCATCTTCCCCCACCAATCCTGCGCGATCTAGGCAAAACACCACCGGCAAATCCAATAGTGCCGTGTCGTGGATGATGTTGTCGTAGGCGCGCTGTGCAAACGAACTGTAGATGTTGCAGAAAGGAATCATCCCCTCCTTCGCCATACCAGCCGAGAAGGTCGTAGCGTGTCCTTCGGCAATACCCACGTCAAAAGTGCGCTCCGGCATCTGTTGCTGCATGATGTGCATAGAGCAACCCGTAAGCATAGCCGGAGTCACCCCAATGATGCGCGGATTTTGTTCTGCCAGTTCCACCAAGGTGTGTCCAAACACATCTTGAAACTTCGGAGCCGCGTCAGGACGTTCGGGAGTCGCGATTTTCACCTCCGCTTCGGGGTCAAATTTACCAGGAGCGTGCCAGCCCAGAGGGTCAGCTTCCGCGCATACATAACCCTTGCCCTTCACCGTCTTGATGTGGAGGAGTTTAGGCCCCGTCATGTCTTTGATGCTGCGCAGGAGTTCCACGAGTTCCACCACGTTGTGCCCATCATAAGGGCCAAAATAGCGGATGTTCATCCCCTCAAAGATATTCTGTTCTTCTGAGAGGAAAGACTTCACCGCGTTGTTCAGTCGAATCAAACTCTTGCGGCGCGAAGAATTGAGCAATCCCCAACGTTCAAATCGGCGGGCAATGCGATGGCGCCAGCGGTTGTAGCTTGCCGAAGCGTGGAGTTTCAAGAGATATTGCTTCATTCCCCCCACCGAGTTTGAGATACTCATATTGTTGTCGTTGAGGATGATGAGCAAATTGTTGGGCACCTCAGAAGCATTGTTCAGCCCCTCAAAAGCTAGTCCACCGCTCATGGCACCATCGCCAATCACAGCCACCACTTTGCGTTCTGGGTGACCTTGTTGCAGAGCGGCCACGTTCATGCCCAGCGCAGCCGAGATGGAGTTCGAAGCGTGTCCACAGGCAAAGGTGTCATATTCGCTCTCTGTGGGTGAAGGAAAAGGTTTGATGCCCCCAAACTGACGATTGGTGTGAAAGCGATCTCTTCGTCCCGTGAGGATTTTGTGTCCATAAGCCTGATGCCCCACGTCCCACACAATGCGATCGTCGGGAGTGGAAAACACGTAGTGCAAAGCCACGGTGAGTTCGATGGCACCCAAGCTCGAAGCCAAATGACCCGGATTTTGTGAGAGTTCTTCGAAAATGTCTTGTCGCAACTCCCTGCACAACTGTGGCAGGTCGTCCAGCGGCAACTGTCGCAGGTCGGCAGGCGAATCAATGCGCGATAAGAGTGGATATTTTTCGGGAGTTGTCATGTCTGAAAAACTGCTTTCTGTGAGGGAAATGCTGTCAAATTTCTATTATAGAGAGCGTAAATCGTTGTTATAGGGAGCGAAAATTGCTGTTTTGTGGGAAAAAGGCTGAGGTGGCTATTTTGAAAATGCGTCTTCCGCTTGTAAGCGTCTGAAGGCCGCGCCAATATATTGCTGCATCATGGCGATGGCGCGAGAGTTGTCGCCCCCATTGGGGATGATGATATCAGCATGTTCTTTCGAAGGTTCGATAAATTCGTCGTGCATCGGTTTCAGCACATTGCGATATTTGTCGATGAGCATCTCCAGAGGATGACCGCGCTCAGCAATGTCGCGTTCAATCACGCGGAGCAGTCGCTCATCGCTGCACGTGTCCACAAAAATCTTCAAATCCATCTGTTCGCGCAACTTCGCATCGTAGAGTGCCATAATACCCTCCACGATGATCACATCGCGAGGTTCCACGTGAATCGTCTCCTCGCAGCGTGTGCAAGTGAGATAAGAATAAGTGGGTTGTTCGATGGCCTCTCCGCGTTTCAATTGTTCGATTTGGTGAGCCAAGAGTGGCCAATCAAAAGCGTTGGGATGGTCAAAGTTAGTGAGTTTGCGCAGATGTTCAGGCACATCCCATTGGTGCTTGTAGTAAGAGTCTTGTGGGATGACAGCCACCGCATCGGGGGGCAAACTTTCCACGATTTTTCGCACCACAGTGGTCTTGCCCGACCCCGTGCCGCCGGCTATTCCGATGATGAGCATAGGAGAAGTGTGAAGGTTCAGTTGCGTAGAACTTACAATTTAGCCCTTCTCTTGAGGGGAATTTTCCACAGAGAAGGCTCTATTTGCGTAGTTTGTAGGGGCAAATGTACGACAAAAAAATGAAATCTAGCGAGTAGTAACTATAAATTAGACCCCTTCTCGCTCCTCTCCCTCCGTTCGTGGCATCTCTTGGGGACAAAAAACCATTAAAAATCCACTTTTGTTTGTCTGCTCGCCCAATAATCAATAACTTTGACCCAATATCTAGATTTTCTAGAAGTACTAGATACTCTAGAATCACTAGAGTCCCTAGAACCTCTAGCCTCTAATGTCTAAAGTCTAAATTCTAATGTCTAAAGTCTTCCTCCTTTCCCTTCTCCTTCTCCTCTCCACGGTGTCGGCCACCGCTCGCAAAGTAGTGCGCGTGGCCTGTGTGGGCAATAGCATCACCTACGGCACCGGCATCGCCAACCGTGAGCGTGACGCCCTATCCCTCGCAGTTGCAACGCCTGCTCGGTAAAGACTTTGTGGTGGGAAATTTCGGTAAACCCGGTGCCACCCTCCTACGTCACGGCCATCGCCCCTATTTCCTGCAAACCGAATTTCGAGATGCCCTGCAATTTAAGGCAGACATTGCCGTCATTCATCTAGGCATCAACGACACCGACCCTCGCAATTGGCCGAATTTCGTGATGAATTTGTGAGCGACTATGTGGCGCTGATGGATTCGTTCCGAAAGGTCAATCCTAAAGTTCGCATCATTTTGGCGCGCCTCACCCCCATCCGCTACGACCATCCGCGTTTCGACTCCGGCACCGAACTTTGGCGCAGAGAAATCTCCCAAACCATCGAACGCATAGCCCAAGCCCAAGGGCTCGAACTCATTGACTTCTATCAACCCCTCATTGCACACCCCGACTGGCTGAGCGATGGCATACACCCCGATCCACGCGGTGCGAAGGCTTTAGCCGAAACTGTCTACAAAGGCATCACAGGCAATTGTGGTGGTTTGCAGTTAGCACCGATTTTTTCCGATGGTATGGTGCTACAACGCGGTGGATGCTACATCCACGGCCTTGCCAATGCCGGTGCCAACGTGGTGGTGCGCTATAACGATGAACTGCTCGGCAAAACCGTGGCCAACAATCGCGGAGAATGGCGCATCTGGACGGTGCTTTCGCAGCCAGTGGAGCGTGGAATCCTCACCATTGCGGCTGGTCGCGAGGTGAAACGCTTCAACGATGTGGCCGTGGGGGAAGTGTGGTTGTGCAGTGGACAGTCGAATATGGCTTTCCCAGTGAAACAATCGGCCACCGCACAACAAACGCTTACGCACTGCAACGACAACGGACTCCGCATTTTCAATATGCGTCCTCGATGGGAAACCGACAATGTGGCTTGGGACAGTACTGCACTTGCTGAAGTCGACGACCTTCGTCTGTTTGCTCCCCAATCCTGGCGCGCAGCTGCTCCCGAAATTGTGGGAGATTGCTCTGCCGTGGCCTACTATATGGGAAAGATGCTTCGCGATAGTCTGAAAGTGCCTGTGGGCATCGTGTGCAACGCTGTGGGAGGAACGCCCACGGAAGCCTGGATTGATCGTCCCGTGTTGGAACAACATTTCTCGTCCATCTTCCGCCACTGGAACAACAATGATTTCGTGATGGACTGGGTGCGCTCGCGTGCTGCTCGAAATCTGGCACTGCGTCCCGATGCGCGCCATCCCTATCATCCTGCCTATTGCTACGAAGCCGGAATGCGTCCACTCGAAGGCTTCACGTTTAAGGGGGTTGTTTGGTATCAAGGAGAATCGAATGCCCACAACGCCACCACTTATGCGCGCTTACTGCGCTTGTTGGAGGAGAGTTGGACGCAACGCTTCACCCAAACCGCACAAGCCACTGCGCGTGTGTCCGAAGGCCTTGATTCGCTCACCCCATCCTTGCGCGTGCAGCAATTGGCCTTTGCTCGTCAGCGTCCCTTCTATCTCGTGCAACTATCCAGCATCGAACGCCCATCGTGGACTTGGTTTCGCGACACGCAGCGCAGGCTTGCCCGAGAACTTCATCTGCCCCTCATCGTCACCTCCGACAAAGGTTTGCGCCACGATGTGCATCCGCCCTACAAGTTTGAGGTAGGCACCCGAATAGGCCGTGCTGTGCTTTGCCACGACTACGGTTTTGCGCAAAGTCCCTTGAGTCCGGAGATTGTTTCCGCCCTCCGTGCCGGAAGTAGTGTGTGGCTCACCTTGTCCACTCCTATGCCTTTGACCACGAGCGACCAGCAACCTATGCGCACTTTCGAAGTGGCTGGTGCTGATGAGCAATTTCATCCTGCCGTTGCCGAAATCACCGCTACTGGCCAAATCGTTTTGTCTTCTCCTGCCGTGCATACTCCTTGCCACGTCCGCTATGGTTGGCAACCTTTCAGCGAAGGCAACGTAGTTTCGTTGCAGGGGCTTCCACTCTCCACCTTCCGTTTGGAGGTGAAATGAGCGGCAAGATTCTTTTATAGTTGAAATCAAGTGAAATATATATTAGATTGGCTTCTGCCGTGAAAGAAATTTGTAAAATGGGGTGCGCTTCTTTGGGGCGCCCCCTATTTGTATATGGGTCGATATTGCCCCAAAGCGTGAAAAAATCGCGGAAAAGTGCATTTTTTTCTTTGTGTAACACCGAGAGTGCAATGTCTAAGTATCAAAAAGGTACTTATGAATGCTGAATCACGACAGCCCAGACGGGAAGAAGGCGAAAGAGAGGGAGAAGCGAAGGAGGAAGAGAAAAAGAGGAAAACAGTGGAGGGCGAAAATCAGGCGAGCCTATCTCGTGCGTATGCGTACACGCGCGCTTTCCAACTGCAATGTTGTTTTTTTGCTGTCACAAGTGTCACACTTGCGATGGAAAAAGGGTGAAAATCGTGTGAAAGTGCAGGAAAAATGAGAAGAATTTCGGGCAAAAATCCACGCGATAAGTCACATTTTTCGATGTCGTTTTGCGTGTTTTTGGAAGATAGTATCGATGTTTAGTTAAGATATATTTGAAAATAAGGGTAAGACACTGATATATATCGATTTATATAGAGTGCTGTGACACTTGTGACAGCAAAAACACAAAAACTCCTGTATTGTGCGTGTGTACGCGCGCGCGTGAGAAGGGGGATTACAGGTATTTTTACAATTTAGTTTTTCCCTTCTTCTCCATCTCCTCGCACCCACTAGAAAACCACCCGTCAGTTTACAAAAAGCAAGCCGTTGTTTTATGAAAAACGAGCCGTTGTTTTATAGAAAACAACACGTCATTTTATGAAAAACGATACGTCGTTTTATGGAAAACAAGCCGTCGTTTGTATTGTATGTTGAAGAGAGGATGGTCTTTCTCTATCATTTAGGGAAGGCAATGAGGAAGGACAAAAAGGGAGGGACAGCGGTGTGCAAGATTATTTGCCACCATTTATTCTCTGCGGGTTGCTACACCTGCGAAGCAAAAACGGTGTTTCACCCACTGAGAAGGGGAGTGAAGGGGTGGAGTTGCTATTTACAATGAATGGTGAGCCGCTTCTCCTCTGTGGTGCCCTGCGCAATATAGACAATCTCTGTTTTCTTGCCTGAAAGCACGAAGGGAGGGGTGGAAACGGCCTTGGCAAAATCGATGCGCTCGCAGCGTTTGCCGTTGATTTCCACAATGCGGTCGCCTTGACGAATGGGAAGTTTCTCATTCCACACAATGCCAGCTACGATGGTGCCATCTGCAGTGATGGTAGGCACGACTTCCCATTCGGGTTGATAGACCTTGAGGGGTTCTTTCTGCGCAGGATGTGGGAGGAAATAGAAGGTGCGTCGAGGAAAATCTATGGCGACATCCCCATAATTGAAGAGTTGCGAGCCAAGTCGCGATGCCGTGCCGTCGGTGGTGATGGTGGCTACATCGGCAAATCGGAAGCGCGCTATCTCCATTTGGGGAATAAGGATGCGATGCTTGGTGCTGACTCCTTCGATGCCACTTGCCCCCATAGATAAAGTGCCGTCGGCAGTGGACAAAATGCGCGCGGTGGAACGATGTTGTGTGAGACGTTCGCGCTGGCGGTTCGACATTTCATAGAAACCCTCCGCTCCGCTGTCGAACATCACCGTATCGAGGTCTGTTTTTCCCAAACGCACTGCCACCATAGGCACATAGTCGTTGGGGAGCAATGGGAGCGCGCGCGAAAAATCGAGTCCCAAACCCTCGGAGAGGGTGGTGAAGATGAATTGTCGTTGCTGCGTATCCCACTTGACAATGCCCATTCGCAAGAGGTTGTAGCCCAAGATGCCGTCAATGAGTTGCGCTGTGGGGTTGCCCTTTTCCCATTGCATAGCTTGGATGTTGCGAAAGGTCACAGCCCCTAACTGCAAGCTGTCGAGATTGACCAGAGAGGCTTGCACCGCTCTGCCGTTGGAGTCTTCGCCTGTGCGCATTTCTCCTGCCTTGAGTCCGATGCGTGTGGCAAATTCGTAGCTCACGCAGCAGGGAGCACCTGTGTCGAGCAGAAAACGCCCTTGTTGTCCATTGACTTTGAGGGAAACAAGGAGTTTTCCTCCCTCATTGACATAGGGCACGATGGCGCGAAAGCGTTGTGCAACTGTGAAAAGTGAGGTAGAAATCAACAAGCAGCCGAGAACCAACGACCGAAGAAAGGGACTTGTCATAGGAGGGGATAGAAATCGTGCTCGGTGAATGATTACTTTTGAGTGGCAGTAGGAATCTTCTCCACTTCTTCGAGGAATGTCTCTATTTGGAGTCGTGCGCCTACCACTTTACCAGCTACAGTGCCATCGGGATTGATGACGAGGAGTGTGGGATAGGCGGTGATGCCGTAGCGTTTGGCCACTTCGAGTCCTTCGCCTTTCTCCATATCCATTTTGAGATTGACGAAGCGTGCGTTGAACACCTTCCCCACTTCAGGACGAGGGAAGACATCGCGCGCCAACATTTTGCAAGGTCCGCACCATTCGGTGAAGCAGTCTACAAAGACTTGTTTGCCGCTCTCTTTGGCTTTTGCTAGAGCTTCTTTGAGGGTGAGGTGTTCGAAGATGATACCATCGTTTTTCTCCAAACGGTCTGCTAGGAAACTCAATTGTTTGGCTGCGCTTCCTGTTTCGACTTTGGAACGCTGACGGAGATAAGCGCAAAGGCGTTGTGTTTGTTGGGCGTTGAGGTCGGGAAAATCGAAGGTGAGTTCGTAGCTAGCGCGCGAACTTTGGAATTTTGCGCCTTCCTTTTCCATAAAGTCAACGAGCGCGTCATATTGTTTGGTGCCACGGAGTTCAGCCAATTTGAGCGTAGGATAGATGGCCGAAGTGTCGGCAATGGCGGCTTTGCGTGCCCCCAAGGAGAGGTCTAAGAGTGCATCAGCATCGTAGGGAGCGGTGCCAGAAGCATAAGCGGCAGCTTCAGAATAAAACATACGTTCCAAGAAACCATTTACTTTGGCTTCCCCGACGTTTTTGACAAAAGCATCGCGATGTTCCACCAAATAGTGGTAGAGCGGAGCTTGGCGGTCGGTGATGAGGCGCGAAAGAATGAACCAGTTGTCCTCCTTTGCATATTCCTTCTCCGAGAGTTGCGACCAGTATTCTTGTGCCACTTGGTTGAAAGTGGAGTCGTCAGCAAGATTCAGCGCATAGAGATAGTTGCGGAGCGTTTTTTTGTCGCGTTTTCCTTTTTGATAAGCTGCAGAAAGTCCTGCGAGAGAAGTTTTGGGAGAGAGAGAAAGAGCCAAATCCTTTTGAAAATCGGGGAGTTGTTTGCCACCGATGATGCGTTGGACGACATTCCCCTCAGCATCGAGGACGAGAAAATGGGCAAATCGATGAATGTTGTAGCGCTTAGCAATGGCAGCATTCTGTCGTTTGCTCACATCCATATAGAAAGGAATGAAATTCTTGTGGAGATAGTCTGCAAATTCTTGGTTAGAAAAGACATAGATGTCCATACCATGGCAGGGAATTGCCCAGTCCGCATAGCAGTTGAAGAAGATGGGCTTCTTCTCTGCTTTGGCGCGCGTCAAAGCTTCGTCGAGGGAACGGACATAGTTGACTTTGATGTCGGCTTTCACTTTGTCGCCATACATACTGGGTTCTACTTGAGCGGCAACAGTCAAGGGTGCGAGTGCGCCCAGAGCAGTAGCACAAGCGAGGAATAGAGATTTGAGAGTCATAAGGGAAAATACTTAGACGTAGGATGTAATCTTGTGAGAAATTTCGTCAAAGGTACGGAGAGTTTTGGAAAAAGATGGAGCATTCGCGAAGAAATGTCCCATATAGTTCTGAAAAAGATGTAAACAAGAGAGATTTGTATTTATCAGTCTGCCTACTTTTTAATCCTCTATGGTGTTGAACGAACCACCAAGGAACAACATCGTGCATATAGGGGAAATAGGGTGAAGCTAAATCTTCTTCGGTGTATTTAAGAAAGATTTCTGGGTAAAAAGCTTCCCCCACAACTTGGGTGGCATCGGGCTTGCTAAATACTACTCGCATACCAATAAAGTAGCCATATTCTTTATTCGGTACGTCCACATAGAAATCGCCATTCATCCAACGGAAATCTTCGGGAGTCATCTGAGTCACCTTGCGTCGAACAAAGGCTAGGTTTTTTCCCTTTTCTCCGATACCTCCACGTGATATGGCTACGCGTGGGTCGAACATCACAATATAGGCTTCGTTGGTGACTTCGCGTGGTTTGATGTCTTTATTGTAAAGTAAGTAGACACGCATACTTGCAGGGGTTCCTTGCAACAATCGGCTGGCAAATCCAGGGAATGTACCAAAATCCACAGAGAGGTCTGCACCGATGGTTTTAAGTTGGCGCTGAAAATCTTCTTTTTTAGGAAAGGCATTTTCACCCTCAACTTTGAACATTCCCGTTATGGAGTCTTCAAATACGCCAAATTCATTGTGCGAAGTGGTGAAATACCAATCTTTCACAAAACTTTCTACAAGATTGGTGTGCTTTTTCATTTCTACCACTATATGTTTTTTTTAGTGTGGCTTCGTTGCTAACGATGGTTCTACATCCCAATATGTCTGGATGAACCATTGTTGTGGGCTGACCTAAATTGTAAAGGTCGTAAGTTCCATCGTAATACTCCATCACCTTGCGTGTGTCGGAAGAGTTAGAGGTCTTAGGAGAGATTCCCGAAGTCGTAGTTTTTTCGTCGTCTTTCTGACAAGCTGAAACACTAATTAGACAACACACAATCAGTGAGAATGCGTTTAACCATATCGTTTTGAAATTATTCATGTCCAATGTATTTTATGTTAGTAAAACATCCCATCCAGTAGTTGAAATTGAAGCTTTGTTTCCAATTTCCATCTTGTTGTTGAAACCATGGAGCTAAATGAGCGAGAGAGAAATAGCCATTTCCATTTTTACCGTTTACTCCTCTACCATCCCATCCCCAATTACAATGGAAGTAATACTCCCATTCAATATCTAGTATTAAATACTCTGCAGTATGTTCGACATAATATTCACGGCTATAACGACAATAACCATCTACTAGCCATGCATGATTGGCATTTCGTTCTCGTGATGACCCTGTTAAAATTATAGGGTTATTGTTGTCTAATTCTGTGACTAACTCTTCACCATTGATTGCATGATCTTGGAACATGAATATCCAAGTTTACGAAGGGTAGTTGGTATAGAGTCTACTTCTGTTATACCTCCTTTGCTTGTATATTTAGTACCGGATAGCAATGCTATTTTGGAATAAAGATGTTGGACATCGTTAATAGCATTGCGCCATTCACGATAATTCTTATTTAGGGGAGAATTTGATTCTGAAAGTTTGCCAGAAGGGTTGCAGGCTGCATGAATATCTTTCCAGCGCAATATATTATTGTCTATAACTTGAGGTTGGTTATTTATTGCGCAAAGTTGTGAAATGGCAGTGACAACACATCCTGCGGGAGGTCTGTTCCCGTTGATGGGATTAAATAATCCATTATATGGTGCTTTTTGCCCCCACTTTATGCTTTCTGAATTATTGATACTATGATAATAAGTATAGTATTTGGGATAGTCATGTGATAAAGTTGGGCTGCCAGGTAGTTTTAGCGAATCGGGATGAAGGGGAATAAGTTTAAATTGCCAACGGCTACCAAGGCTATCTCGCATATGCTTATCATAAGCTAATGTTTTTGCATCATGTACGAAAGATATGTATTTTTCGTATGTTATGATGTAGGTTTGAAGATTCGAATTTTCTTCGACATCTTCATGATGAAAACTCCCCTCTTTTGCAAAGCCAATTATTGGGTAGGGGATACGTTTGTCTCCGCTTACAATGACAAATCCTTCATTTCTCCCCCTATTGACATAAAACATAGTGGTATCCACAGAATTGTAACGTCTTTCACTACGAACATTTATGCTATGGGTTCTTCCTTCGACTGAATAAGATGTTTGTTGGGGAGAGCGTGTAGAAGGATTATCTTCATGAAAAAACTGTTTTGCTATTTGAATAGCTTCTTCTGAAGAACGTTGAATGTTGGATGTTGAAGTTGCTTGAGGCCTTACAGGAGAATCCTCAAATAGTCCTCTTGAGTCATTACAACCAATTATGCTTGGAAGTAAGACGAGGAACAACAGGAAGTTTTTGAAATTCATGATGACATGATTTTTGATAGAATAATTATTGAATGTACTGGTTTTGCTTTCAGAAACAATATAGTATCTTTTATGAAATAGAGTTTCTTAGATTGAGAATAATGTTCTTGTTGATTGTTTGTACTAACTAAATGTTTATATATACGGAGTGAATAATAGTTGCTTCTATCTTATGAGGATATTCTGAAAAACTATTTGTCAGCAGGGGGGAGGTCTTTGACGCAGCGCACGCTGTAGAGCACGGAGCGCGCCATATTGTCAATACGGGAAGTGCCGCGCCACACCTTGTCGTTGAAGTGCGACGATATACGCACGATGGCACCTTGGAGGGAGTCGTTGAGGGTGACGGGAGTAGAAGTCCAGTAGTACCACGATTTCCGCGGTTAAGATAAAGTTGTCCGCGAGCTTTCTGGTAAGCATTGGCACCACCTAAGGGGGCATTGAATCCGCTTGCTCCACCTTCGCTCAACACTGTGCCAAGACCTGCACCGCGCCACGCATTGTTGCGCTGCGCTTCTTGAGCAGAGAGTCCGAAGGCTTGCTCGAGTTGTTGCCAATCTTTGTCGGAGGGTAGACGCCACCCTTCAGGAACGGCTTTTTGAGCGGCTTCAAAAGAATAGAGAAAACCATATTTCTTGACATATCCTCCGTTGGCTTTCTCGGCTTTTTCGAAGTTGGCACGACCATATTTAGCGCGCGCAGCAGGTTGTTGAGCAAAACTGGCGAGGCGAGTGGTGAGGGTGTCGTCGAAAGCGGGGTTGAGATAAGCAATGTTTTCGCGAAGTTGTTCGGCGGTGAATCGACCACGCTTGAATTGTTTGAGATAGGGAAGCACGAAATTGTCGATGGGTGTTCCTTCTACTTTCCATCCATCAAACTTGGGGTCTTTGAAGAGGTCTTCAATGATTTGTCCCAAAATCTGATTGTCGGGCACCATTGTTTTTGGATTAACGGGCGTTTCTTCCCAAGTGAAAGCTCCATCTAGGCTGTATCCATTGGGAGCAAAGCGCAGATTTTCGGCCAGCCAGAGTTGATTGCCTACACGAATGGTGTGATAGACATTGCTGTCGCGAGGGTCGGTGAAGTCGGGGCCCGCAGTGACAGCCGATGCGCGATAGGAGAAATCGCGTGTTTCGTCGTCGCGGCAGCCCACGAGTGTGGCGGTGGCAAGCAAAAGGAGAGAATATAGTATGGACTTCATAAGGAGGACTTAGACTTTGTCGGTGAGTAATGTGCAAAGAACTGCTTGTGGGAGTCGTAATTGACAGCTACTGTTCGATGCGATTGTAGTTGAGATTCAACCCAAGGGTTTGGGTGATGAAGGTGTGGAGCAACTCGTATTTGCATCACGAGAGGGTAGTTGCCATAGCGTTGACGGAATCCACCATCACCCAAATAGAGAAGAGCTTGAAGATATTGTTCGCGGTCCTCGTTGTCATCGCTTGGTGCGTAAGCTCCTGACTGTTTCCAACCTGCGATGAAACCGAATTGTGCAATTTCACCCATCATAGCGTTGCGCATATTTTGTGCTTCTTCCTCGTCTTGCGCCAGAGGTTCTTTGCCTTCGGCTTGGCGCAGCAACAATGTGATGATGTCTTCGTGCTGATAGGGAGTGAAAGGCGGTTCGTCGAAGAGAGCATTGACGGAATAGATGAAGCTCTTTTTGCCTAAGTCTATAACCGTGGGGAGCGTATAGGTGTTGTTAAGTTTCTTCCACTCTTGACCGTACCATCCGTTGGTTTTGCTTACTTCGGCAAAACGTCCGCAGAGTGCCGTTTGTGCTTTGACGCGGTCGCTCACCATACTCTGCACGATAGTGTTGATTTGTGTGGCTACTTTGGCGGAATCTGTGAGCGCGCGTACTTGAGCAAGCACAAGGGTGCGAAATCCCACGTGGAAAGTGGGCTGTTGTGTGCGGTGTGTGTCGAAGTGGCTGTGAGAGTGTCAGCCACAAGGATGCTAAAAGGGCGCATAGGTTGGGAAATCTGTCCGAGATAGCTGCGAATGAAACGGAGTGCGCGCATTTGGTCTTCGGGAGCCGTGAGATAGACGTAAGAGTATTTCACACCGCGGTTGTAGCCAGAGAACGTCCAGTTGAGATCGACCGTCTCGTAGGTGGTGCGTAGTTTTCCATCTACTCCTATGCCTTCGGTATGTTTTGCGATGGTGTCGTTGAAATAGACGGGGACTCCAAAATCTTTGTAAATCAAATAGCGCGTATGTTGGATGGAATCGTTGGGTTGGTCGGTGATGACGAAGTCGTTGCCGTAAGTGAGCCTCGGTGTGATGGGCTCTTCGCTACTGCAGGCTGCGAGTGCAAGAACAGAACAGAGGAACAAAAAGATATGTTTCATAAGGGGGAATGTGCTTAAAAGTTGAAAGACGTTGTGCGACTTGAACTTGAACTAAGAAATTGGTTCTTTGCAAATTGAACTCTAGAGTTTGTTCTTTGCATTAAGCCCCTGTGGAAGGAGCGTCCGAGGAGTTGGGAGTGTCGGTGTTGTCGCCTTCTTCGTCTTCTTTGGGAAGTTCGGGCAATTCGCGAGGTTTCTTCACCTCCACGCGTTCGGGACGGAGGTTGTTGGGCATCGGCACCTTGTCGAACGATACAAAACTTTCGGGAAGAGAGAAGGTGTAAGCCGCATCGCCTGAAGGAAGAGTGAAGAGGTGCGTGGTGAGAAATGAGTTTTGCTCCGTGTAGGCATTGAAAGCGTGTACAACGGTCTTGTGTAAAGGATGCTTTTCCAATACACTATAACGACGGAGATCGAACCATCGGTGACCCTCGAAACAGAGTTCGCGGCGGCGTTCGTTGCGAATCTCATTCACGAGTTCTTCTCCCGTTCTGTCGTCCAACTTGTCGTCAATGCGTTGGCGTTGCAGCTGATGAAGCACCGAGTTGGCTTCGGCTTCTTTGCCTTGCATCACCAAGGCTTCGGCCAGATTGAGATAGGCTTCGGCAGTGCGGAGGGTGAAACCATCGGAGACGTGGTTGGCTTCGTTGGTTCGTTCGTATTTATTGGTCAATCCAAGGCTGTCGGAAAGAGAGTTTTTGCTGAAAAACGCATTGCGTCGCGCATCATATTCAGAGAACAATTCGTACAATTCTTGCGTAACACAATAGTCGGCTGGAGCTCCCGTGAGCGAAGTATTGCGGTCGGTGGCAGCCAAATAGTTGGATCCTTGTGTAAAAAGGATTTCTGGGTTGTTGCGCGTCAAAAAGGGCTTACCCGACTGAAGAGCAGCAATGGGAGTGAGTTTTGCGCGTGGACTTTGCACCACCTTGCGAGCGGCTTTTTCAGCATCATTCCAGCGTTGCATATAGAGATACACGCGACTCAGTAGGAGATTGGCGGCTTCGGCCGATGCACGGTGCAGACGGAAGCGGTCGGGTTGAGGAGCAGTGGTGAGTTCGCTAGCAGCAGTCTCTAAATCTTTTGCCATTTGTGCGTAGACTTCAGCGTTGGTGGCGCGTGAAAATTGCGTTTCCCTGTCTTTTTGGTGCTCCACATAGGAGGTGAGTTTCAAGGGAACACAAAGATCAACGTTGGCAGAGTCGAGACGATAAGGACGTCCATAGAGATTGGCAAGTGTGAAGTAGAATTGTGAGCGAACAAAGAGAGCTTCTCCCTTGACACGATGGTAGAGCGCATCGTCTTCTTGGGTGGAATGCGGCATATCTTCGATCAACTCCACGATGTTGTTGACGTTGTTGATGCGTGTGTAAAGCTTCTTAAGGGTGGCATCGTCGTTGTTTGCTGGTGCGACCATAGTTGTAGCGCACATCTTGTTGCCAAGTGAAGTAGCCATACATAGGAGCCACGGTTTGTGTCCAAGCCGTGTTGCCAATGTTGCCTTGCTGCGAGGTGCCGGTGGTGTTGATGTCGTCGTCGAGGATGTTGATAAATCCATAGGTGTTAGCAGAAACACCTTTATTGACAGCTTCGCTTTTGAGATAAACATCTCCCACTAGGAGTTCGTTGAGGTCTTGCACCGACTTAGCGACGACGCGGTCTTGAGAATACTGGTCGAGGAAGTCATTGCAACTTGCAGTGCCTAGGAGAGAAAGAGCAAGTGCGAGGGTCGAAAACTTGTGATTCATAAGAAATCTATGCTTTGTTGAGGCTTTGACTTTCTGCACTGTGTAGAAAGCGCGTGGAGTCTGCATCAAGATGGGAGATGATTAAAACGAAATTCTCAAACCAAAGGTGAAGGATGGTCGAAGAGAGAGGGAAGTTTGCAGTGAGAACCCCGATTGTGTGGGGTCTTGTCCTTCGAGAGCAGAGGATTTCAAGGTGAAAACATTGCTCACCGCTGCATCGAGTGCGAGGTTGGAGAAGGGAAGTCCTTTGAGTTGTTTGCGCGTGAACTGATAGCGCAAGACGAGGTTGCTCAAACGCAAATAACTTCCGGAAACTACGCGCGCATTAGAGTTGTCGTACATCATCCAATAGTTGTCGGCAAAGTTTCAAAACCTTGAGTTGCAGCAGGGGTAGCAGCACTCCAGTGGTAACGATTTTCTTGGAAAGCTGGATCGCTCGGACTGATGAGCGAAGGAAGTTGGGTGTGACGCTCATCACCAGGTTTGCGCCAACGCTGGGTAAACTCCTTGCGCACGTTGTTTTCCGATGAAACGCCGTCTAACACATCTTTATATAAGGCGAATTTGCGAATCTTATTGCCCAGAGCATAGTTGAAACTTGCGGAGAGCGACCACTGTTGATAGCGCAAAGTGCTGTAGAATGAGCCTGCGAAGTTGGGTTCGCGACTTCCACTAACCACTCCCACGCAATCCATTATGCGGTCGAGCGGCTGTCCTTCGAGCAAGTGCTGACGGTCGCGATAATCATCGAAGAGGGGGAAGACCATTTTGTGGGTCGAGTCCGATGAAGTTATAGCTGTAGAAAGTGCCAATCGACTTACCGTCCATAATGGCAGCGCCGTTGAGATATTGTTCAATCTTATATTTATTGGCGGTTTTGGTGTTGATTCTGTTGAAAACTACAGAATAGTTGGCAGAAACCAGCCACGACCAGTCGCGCGTTTTGATGGGATAAGCCGAAACATTGACGCTGAAACCGCTGTTGGTGATGTCGCTGCCGTTCATCACATAGCTTTCCACACCATTGAAGGGAGAAACCAACGTGTTGTCGAAGGCGTCTTTCGTGTGCTTGTAGTAGGCATCTACGCCTGCGGTGATGCGATAGTCGAAGAACGAACCATCAATTCCCACGTTCCATTGGTCGGTTTGTTCCCAACGCAGGTTAGGATTAGGCAAGGCGTCCACTTTCGACACATTTTCTCCATAATAAGTGTCGATGCTTTCTTGACGCAACAGCAAATTAGGCGTTTGGTTGTCCACCATATTTCCCGTTTTACCGAAAGAAGTGCGCAGGCGCAAATCGCTCACGGCATCATACGGACGCAAGAGCAGCGACTTCAAATTGAGCATACCTGATGCGGACCACACAGGAAGGAACTTTTCATTGCTGCGTGAACCAAACTTGTTGGAAGCATCGAAACGTGTGTTTGCGCTCAAAGAGAACAAACTTCCATAAGAATAGGAGAAAATGGCATAACCACTCAAGCGATGCGTCTTGTCGGCACGGAGTGTGGGATGATTGTGTGCCACCCACGAAGCATATTGTGGGAAACGATTCATCTCTTCCGCCGTCATATTGACGTATTTCAAACCGCGATTTTTGAAAAATCCGCGCGTGTTCTCACTATATCCGTCGGTGTTCGACACATTCATTTCATATCCTAATGAGGCGCTGAGCAGATGTTGTTTCTTTTCTCCCAACGCATGGCGGAAATTAGCTTGTGCACGAAGCGTAAAGTTCTCGTTCACGTTCGTCCCCATGTTGTAGACACCCCCGTAAGGCATATCGCTGAGTCCATAATTACCAGGAATAGGATCTTGTCCATATTCTGCATTGCGCAACTGAGCAGCATAGTTGGTTTTTTCGCCAAACCAAGTGGAGTTGTCGGAGTGGGTGCGCTGATAAGAAGTGGTGAGCGTGAAATCGAGCAGTGTTTTGAAACGATAGGTCAAATCGAGTGCTGCCATGATACCGTTCGAACTATACAGCTTCTCAGTATTCTCCATCTCATTGAGAATGTTGTAAGCATATTTATATTGCTCGTTCTTGCCATTTCCCACATTGTAGGCATGACGCTGGTAGAAGAAATAAGAACCATCGTTGTTGAAGGCAGGTAGCGCACGCGTAGTGCCATAAGCATAACCCAAAGGATCGAGTTCTCCTGGGAGTTGTGTCTTTTTCTGCACATTTGCATTCAAACGAATGTTGGCTTGAATCACCTTCGCTATGCGCGTTTGCATGTTGAGCGAAGCTGTGTAGCGGTCGTTGTTGTGGTGCAGTTGCACCCCCTCTTCGCGGTTATATCCCAGCGAAGCATAATATCTTGCTGTTTCGCTACCTCCGGAGAGAGCGACAGTGTGGTTGTGGTTGAAAGTATCGTGTGTCAGCAACTTAAACCAGTCGGTGTTCACCGTTTCAGCGCGCTGCACTTCTGCCAAGAAACCCTTGTAGTCTGTTTGTCCAGTGATAAAACGATGATAAGCTCCTTCATATCCTACCATCGTCATGTTGTTGGGGAAAGTGTAGTGGAGATTCATCAACTCCTGACCAAACTGCACACGCTCTTGAGAGTTCATCAAATTAATGTCGCGGTCTGAATAGCGCGGACGTGCCGTATATTTCAGCTGACTGTTGTAGGTGATGCGAGGAGGTCCTGGTTCCCCCTTTTTAGTGGTCACCACAATCACACCATTTGCCGCACGAGTGCCGTAGAGAGCCGTTGCAGCAGCATCTTTCAGCACATCAACGCGCTCAATGTCTTGAGGGTTGATACCCGAAATCGCATTACCAATGTAGTTGATGTAGTCGGGATCATTGAGTTGTTCGTTGGTCACGTCCACCGGATCGGAGAGGGGAATACCATCGAGCACCCAAAGCGGTTCGCGGTTGCCGATGAGGGTAGACGTACCACGGATGCGCATACGCGCCGTTGCACCCACTTCACCAGAGTTTTGCATAAACACCATGTCTGGCACACGACCTTCGAGTGCTTGTTCCAAACTTGTCATACCCGGCATCAAGATTTCTTCCATCTTCAACGACGTGATCGCACTTGTCTTCTCACGAGTGGAAATCGTGCCATAGCCCGTCACCACCGCTTCACCAAGACTTTGGCTGTGATCATCGAGCATAAAGTCGTAGTGCGCCACGTTGTTTTTGCCACTTTTGGTTTGTCGCTTCATACCAATGTAAGAAGCCGAGATGGTGAGATTGCCTTTGTTGGTGCCAGCAGGCAATTTCAACCGATAAGCACCCTTGTTGTCAGTTTGCGCTGTCCAAACTTTGCTCCCCAGAGTTACTCGCACATAAGCCCCAACGAGGGGTTCTCCTTGTTTGTTAAACACCATACCCGCCACCACGTTGTCTTCCGCGGCGGTTTGTGAGGTGGAAAGGGATTGAGCTGCTAGGGGAGTGGCGGCCGTCAAGGCGCCTGCCGCAATGATGGCGGCCATAAAACTACGAAGTGTGGGATTTGTCCTCATTGGCATGGTGTGATAAATGATGAAATGAGCGGTTGAATCTTTGCATAAACGAAGGTTGTTACTTATATTATGCAGTAATTCGTTTGCAAATATACTTTTTGTTGCTCGTTCTGACAAGAAAAAGTTTCTTTTTCTTCGTTATTTCCCTCTTGAAGTGTTGATTTTGATAGTTTATCGCTTTGTTTCTTGTGAAAATGTATGATATTTCTAGCCTTCGCTTATTCCATTTTCTTATATGTTTCGAATGGTGAGAAATCGCAAACTTTCGAATCTGTTTTAGGAATTCTAGTTATTGTGTCGTATGTCAATGCTTTTGTTTATAATTTGTGATTTTGTTTTTTTTGCTTGCTTGTTGATATTGGTGCATTGTTTGATGTGATATACGTAAAATATGAGAATATATTCTGTCAAATTACCAAGCAATTTACCCTTTGAAGCACGTTTTATGCGTGTTGAACTAATCCTTTTTAGACGTGTTTTGTAATCTAATGCAACCTTGGATTCGGCTTCAACGCTGTTACTTTTGCTCACTAGGGTGTAGCTGCAATTATAGGATTTCTTTCGCAAGTTTCCTCGTTTCTCCCATCCTTCAGGAGGAAATAGGGGCTTTTTCTCGAAAAATGACCACTCGATGAGAAAAAAAGCAGAAATAATTTGGAGAACTCGAAAAAAAATCTCAAATTCGCCATCGAAAACAAACTAAAACTGCAAGTTCAGTTTGCAAAATAGAGGTTGTGAGATTAATTTTCCGCACCATACTGATGAAGTTTCACAGTTTTGTTCAAAAGTTTCGACATAACCATTTCACCACATTGTGAAACCGACTCGTACCTCACTCCTAAGACCAAAACGAAAACAACAAAATTGACCGGTATCGCCTTGAGCGGTACATCTGCCAATCTTCTATAACCGAACAACAGACAATGAAAACGCATCTTGTTGAAGAAATCTTTCTTCCTCACCGATGCACTCACGATGCACTCACGATGCAGTCACGACGCAGTCACCATTTAGTTGTCTGTCACCAAGAATCCTCCAAAGATTCACCATTATCTTTTACCAAAAAACAAGAATTATGATGAGCAATGCCAATCGTCGTTCTTCCGCTAGCCGAGGTGCTTCGCGGATGTCCGCTTTTCTCGGCTTGATGTGTGCTTTAGGCGCACTGCCTCTTTCTCCAGCGCAAGCACTTGCTGCACAAGCCACCAACCATCGTACAGTGGTGATGGAGCAACAACGTGCAAATGCAAAACGTGTCACTGGTGTGGTGCGCGATGCAAAAGGCGAAGTCCTAGTGGGGGCTCTCGTACGAGATGCTCAAAATCCACGCATCAGCACAATTACCAACGAACGCGGTGCTTTCACCCTCAATGGTGTGCGCAGTGGACACGTCAATGTCAGCTATATTGGCTATGACAAACTCGATGTGGCTGTGGGAGATGGTGCTCCTCTCAACATCACTTTGAAAGAAAGCAATGCCAATCTTTCTGAAGTCGTTGTAGTGGGTTATGGTCGCCAAACAAAGCCAACCTCACCGGTTCTGTAGCGCAAATCAAAAGCGAAGAATTGCAAAGCCGTCCCGTGCAAAACGTATCATCAGCCCTCCAAGGTTTGATGCCTGGTGTCACCGTCACTGCAGGACAAGGTCGCCCTGGTGCCGATGGTTCTACCATTCGCGTTCGCGGTATTGGAACACTCAACAACGCCTCCCCCTATATCCTCATCGATGGAGTAGAAGCAGGTTCACTCAATTCCCTTGATCCTAATGACATTGAAAGCATCTCAGTCTTGAAAGACGCAGCCTCTGCTGCTATCTACGGTTCTAAGGCTTCCAATGGTGTTATTTTGGTCACCACCAAACGCGGTAAGACCGGTAAACCAGTGGTAAGTTATAATGGAAACATCGGTTTCCTCAATGCCACTCGCTTAGTAGAACGTTTGGGTTCATACGAATATGCCAAAATGTATAACGACGCGCTTGCTGCCAATGGCAAAAAAGCACGTTGGAACGATGAAGACTTGAAACTATTTGCCAATGGCACCGACCCCGACGGGCACCCCAACACCGATTGGTACGGACTCGCTTATAAGACAGGCGTGCAACAATCGCACAGTGTCAATGTTACAGGCGGTTCCGATTTGGTGAAATATATGGCCTCTGCAGGCTATCTCACCCAAGAAGGTATCTTGCAGTCGTCTAATCGTGAGCGTTTCACTATGCGCACCAACTTAGACTTCAATTTCTCTTCGAAACTCACCGGTCACGTTGGCTTAAACTTCATCCAAGACAACCACAACGACCCCAACAATAACTATGTCGGTGGTGGTTCTGACCAAATCATTCGTCAGCTCAACATCATTGCACCTTGGATTCCTGCCCACTTCAAAAATGGCACTTATGGCACCATCGGTGATGGTAGTCCTATTGCGTGGTTAGAAGCCAACGAACCCGTGAAGAACGAAAAACGCAAAATCACTGCTAACCTTGGTCTTGACTATCAGTTGCTCAACAATTTGATGTTGAGTGCTAAACTTGGACACGTAGCCGACAATGCTTATGAACAAGCCTTTTTGAAGTATTTCCGTTACAATCCCAATAAAGAAACGACTCCCAACAAACTGAACGAAAAGTTTGACGATGACTATCGCACAACCCTCGATCTCACGCTCAACTACGACAAGCAGTTTGGCATCCACGGATTCAAGTTCCTTGGAGGTTATCATGCCGAACGTTATCACTATCACGAACTCTCTGGAGAGCGCAAGAATTTCCCTAGCAATGAACTCACCGACATGAACGCTGGTGAAGCTGCCACTGGTACCAATGGTGGTTACTCTCGCGATCTGAATATGTTGAGCTATTTTGCCCGTGTCAATTACGACTTGATGGGACGTTATCTCTTTGAAGCCAACTTGCGTGCAGACGCTTCTTCACGTTTTGCAAAAGGACATCGTTGGGGCTATTTCCCCTCATTCTCTGCAGCGTGGCGCATCTCAGAAGAATCCTTCATGGAAAACACCAAAGGCTGGCTCAACTATCTTAAGTTGCGTGCTTCATGGGGTATTCTTGGTAACCAAGACGCACTTAATGACTACTATCCAGCAGTCAATACCTATAAGATTGGTGGAGTCAGCAACTTCAATGGCAAACCCAATACGGGTTACTATCAAGGCAGCTACAAGCAAACCACCATCTCTTGGGAAGAAGCTCGCACCTGGGGTGTTGGTGTTGATTTCCAATTGTGGAATGCCCTCACCGGTAGCTCGATGTCTACGACCGCAAGACCACTGGCATCATCATGCGCGTGCCTGTTCCTTACGAATTTATGCTCGGTGACTATATGGACAATGTGGGTGCTATGCGCAACAGTGGCGTAGAACTCACCCTCGGTTATCAAAAGAAATGGGGAGATTGGTCGTTTGGGGCACAAGGCAACGTGTCTTACAACAAGAACGAAATCCTCAATCTTGGTGGGGTAGACTATCTGCCCAATGGCAACCAAAGGAACGCCGTTGGTCGTGCTTATGGCACCTACTATATGTATGAAGCCGACGGATTCTTCCCCACTGAAGAGGCTGCAAAAGCTTGGATGGATAAATATAGCCAACAAGCAGGTTATCCTTTTGGTAGTAACAAATTCCACGCTGGTGACTTGATTTACAAAGACACCAATGGTGATGGCAAAATCACAGAAGACGACCGCACCTATCACGGCACTTCTCAGCCCAAGTGGAACTTCGGTTTGGTGCTCAACCTCGGTTGGCGCAATTTCGACTTCCAAGCCATCCTCTCTGGATATGCAGGAGCGCAACGCGTGCTTGGTTCTGAAATCTATGGTGATTTCCGAGGCGACACCTCTCATCCCTCAATCATTTGGCGCAATTCCTGGACTTACAACAAGACCAATCCTCAGATGCCTCGCATCGTTGAGGGACAACAATCTATGAGTCACTGGGCAAAAGTCATGAGTTCCTTCTGGTTGAATAACACCAGTCACGTCCGTCTCAAGAACATCCAATTAGGCTATACTCTTCCACAAAGTGTCACTCGAGTGCTGGGCATCTCCAAGATGCGTTGCTACTACTCTGTTGAAAACCTCCTCACCATCGACGGTATGAAGGTGCATACAGACCCTGAAACCTACGTGGAACGTGGTTCTAACTATCCACTCATGATGACCAACTCATTGGGTCTTTCAGTGACATTCTAACCTCCAAACAGACACTATCATGAAACGTATAAAATATGCCGTAGTTGCGCTCACCGCACTTTTGGCCACTTCATGCTCTGATTTTCTCGACACCACTCCACGCGATGCCATTAGTCCCTCCACTACATGGAAGTCTGCAGAAGATGTCAATAAATTTCTCACCACGGCTTATTCTGGTTGGGCAAACTCTTCTTCCATCTTCTATCTAGATGCAGCTTCCGACCTTGCCTATAATAATTTTGTTTGGGATGGTTGGCAACGTGCTGGCAATGGTTCATGGACTGCTGGTAATCCTGGGGCTGATTTCTATGACTTTAGCTTGATTTCTCGTTGCAACAACGTGGTGAACAACATCGACCGTGCTCAAATCGCTGACAAGGCGGTCTACAACAACCTTCTAGGACAAGCCCTCGCCATTCGTGCTTTCGATTATGGCTGCAAGAATTTCTGGTATGGTGGAGTGCCCATTATGGACGATTTCTTCCCCAATGCTGAGGCTGCCAAGGTGCCTCGCAACACCGAGGCCGAAGTTTGGGCACATTTCGACAAAGACATCGATCGCGCCATCTCTTTGCTCCCCAATGCTCCCGCAGAAAGTGGACGCATTGCCAAGGGTACTGCCTTAGCCATCAAGATGCGCTTTGCACTCTATCGTGGCAACTGGCAACAAGCGGCTGATGCTGCTAAGTCTATCATGGATTTGAATCTCTACGCGCTCGACCCAGACTATGCCGCTCCTTTCACTATGGCTGGCAACAAGTCGAAAGAAATCATTGCAGCCGAAGAGCATGACGAAGTGCAAAATCCAGCATACTACTTATTAATTTTGCTCTATAACAATGGTGATGGTGGTTGGTCGTCCATCGTGCCCACACAAAACCTCGTGGATTTGTACCTCATGAAAGATGGGCTGACCAAAGAAGAGTCTCCCCTCTACGATAAGAAACATCCCTTCGCCAACCGCGACCCACGCATGGCAAAGACCATTCTCTATCCGGGGTGCAACTATTGGAACGGTGTCTACAACACCCTCGACCAAAAAATCGGAGATAAAGACAATCCTAACTATCCCACTAAGGCGGATAACGCTTCTAAAACAGCACTCACCTGGGCGAAATATGTTTACCCCAAAGGACAATACAAAGATATTGAAAAAACAGCTACTTCTGTCGTAGTCTTCCGCTATGCTGAGGTGTTGTTGTCACGTGCTGAAGCCCTCAATGAACTCAATGGACCTTCTGAAGAAGTTTATACCCTCATCGACCAACTTCGCACCCGCGCAGGAATGCCCATGGTTGATCGTGCAAAAGCTGCCACAAAAGAAACACTCCGTGAAGTGATTCGCCGTGAACGCACCGTGGAACTAGCCGGAGAAGGTTTCCGCCGCGCCGACATTGTGCGCTGGAAGGATGCTTCTGGCAAGATGGTGGCAGAAACTGTGCTCAATGGCAATTTGACTCGCGTTGCTGGAACGGTGGATATGGCTGGCACAAATCCCGAAACTCGTGCCACAGTGTCTGACACTCGTGAGGTCATCGAAAACCGTTTGTTCAAACCTGAATTCCGTTACTGGCCTATCCCACAAAGTGCCATCGATCGTAATGCAAAGATTAAGCAAAACGCAGGATTCTAACCTGTAACTTGTTTCATTTTCCCAGAGAGGCTGTAGCATCACGTTGTGTTGTTGCAGTCTCTCTATTTGCGAATATACATCATCAATGAATTTTGTTTTGTTTACTTTTGGGCGAAACACCGAATTTCTTCCTCGCGCGCGTACGCACATACAAGAGTTTTGTGCTTTTTGCTGTCACAAGTGTCACACTTTTATTTCAAAGCCTTGTATTCTAGATAGTTGTGTTTTATTTTGGTGTTTGTTTAGAATTTATCTTCGAAAATCCTCCATAAACTCGAGAAAATACAATCAAATAGCATAATTATGCGGATGGAGAGCCGTGAAAGTTATTCGCTTTAAATCGAAATGGGTCAATATCGTCATAATCTCGACGGCTTGTTTTACGAAAAACGATACGTTGTTTTATAGAAAACGATACGTTGTTTTATAGAAAACGACACGTTGTTTTGTTGAAAATGACACGTCGTTTTGTTGAAAACGATACGTTGTTTTTCTTCGACCGACGTGTCGTTTTTGGGGTCAGTAAGTGTCGAGTTTTCGTCATCATAAAAGTGTTTGTGAACGTGCAGTGTGACACTTGTGACAGCAAAAAAATAAAACTCCTGTGATATGTGCGCCTGTACGCGTGAGCGTGTGTGCGCTTACGTGCGCGAGGGGGATTTTCGCCCTCCACTATTCAAGATTGTAATTCCTTGTCCTTACTTCTTCCACTTTGCACAAGACCGAGCTGCAAACTCTCCTTTATTTTTGCGAGAAAAACAATCACTATATTTATCTCTGTTTTTTGATATTTGAAGATGACGAAAATGAGGGTGAGAGGATTTTGTTGTGCAGTTTTTTTGTGATTTTTTTCCCTCTTTCCCCTTTATCTCCCCATATACTTATAGAGCCATTCTTCTCCGCTGTCGGTAGCTTCATCCCACGAATAAGTGCGCCACATCTACATCGCCACTAACCGATAAGCCTGTCTTCTCTTATTCACTTCCCACCTCCTAAACCCTAATCTTATGTGAAAATACTGATGTTTTTCCGTCTAATTATTGTGATTTCCACCAAAAAACAATACCTTTACACCGATAAAAACTAATACCCCTGCACCGGGTAAAAACCAATGGTGCTGCAAGGTTTGCATATATCAAGTTTTGCTAGAGATTCGTTTTCTATACGACACAACACAATACACTATACAACACAATGAAAAAGACAATTCTTTCGCTCATCTGTTTTGCTTTTGCAGCAATGATGATGGCGCAAACAACAACTAATTGGACTATCAGTGTGGCCAACCAAGGAACGGCAGGGGGGTACATTGTAGACAAACAGTTGAAAAGCACCGACAAAGTAGCATATTCCGAGCGTTATCCGGCACAAGGCTATATGCCTGCGTGGTACATCCGTTTTCCAAAGGGCAATTACACGGTGAAGTCGCAAAACAATGGCGTCATCGATGTGCATCAAGTAGACAAGAATCTAGATATCGTCACCAATCAGTCGGCTAAATCCTTCACTTTTCGTGCCCCAGCCGCAGGATGGTATCGCTTTGTGTTGCGCAATGGGCAATCCAATCAGTCCTTGCACAATTTCAACATCTCTTCTACCGATGTAAAAGGTGCTGATGCGGTGTATCTAGCTGCTTGGCGCAGTGTTCCATCGCTTCACCTCAATGGGTTTGAGAGTACGAATGCGAAATTGCCACAAGGCAATGTCTACAACTGGATTTACAACGAAGTGCAGATTCCCGAAGATGCAGATTTTCAAGGCACTTATGTTGAAGCCTTTGGTTTTCACAATGGCTATATCGGCATTCAGAATAATGGGAGAATGGCCGATGGAAAGACCAACCACACGGTGATTTTCTCCTCTTGGGATAATGGCGATACCGATAGTAATCCCACGCTGGCAGGATATAAACGCAGTGGTGTCATAGCGATAGACAGCACACTCAAAAACACTGTGGCAGAACGCTTTGGCGGAGAAGGAACGGGCGTACACGTGTTGCTCAACGGCGACTATTGGAAGCCAGGTCATTGGGTGAGATTTTTGGTGAATGTGCAGCCCGAACAGATACAACTCAAAGATGGTTCCAACTACGAGAACACCGTTATCTCGGCTTGGTATAATGTGCGCGGACTAGACGACAAGTGGCACTACATCTCTTCGCAACGTATGGCAGGACAAGTCAACTATTTTGGTTCTGGATTTAACGCCTTCCTCGAGGAGTTCACACGTGGCGCCACCAGTCAAGGACACATTCCGCACAAAGCTTACTATCGTCGCATCTTTACCCGTTCTATGCAAGGCGGAGAGTGGTTTAACCGCAACAAATTTTGGTTTGGACACACCGATGGTGGCACTGACAAAGGCGCGCGCAATGACATCTATCAAACCAAAGTGAACTACGATGGGGAAGATGCCGCTTATATGCAATCGGGGGGCTATATTGAACCCAAGGGCGGAAGTGAAATCACCCTCAAATATGTGGAACCTGGCGACTTTCTTCCTTCCGACTCCGTGTTGGCACAACTGCAAGCGCAATATGTGGCGAAGGCTTTGCACACGCAAGAAGTGCAGCGCATGAACACGCGTATGAATGACACTTATGAAGAAATCCCTCAAAAAGAATGGCAGTTAAAAGGAAAAAGTTCAGAGGAAACTGTGGGTGAGGGCAGTAATGGTCGTGCAGCGTTGGTGTTAGACGGAGATAACCAAACGTTCTGGCACACAGAATGGCAGAGTGGTAGTAACAAAAGATTTCCACACTACCTAGAATTTGCGCACACGGGAGCAACAAGTTTGAACCGCATCGTGTTGCAAAATGATGCTAAGCATGGTGGTAACCGATACCGCGCACGCAAAGTGGTAGTGCAGGTGGTGGACAGCAAAGGGAAAACAACGACGCAAGGCACTTATACCTTAGGTAATGGTGATCAGCAAGAAATAGTGCTTTCATCGACTCTTGAATTGTCTGCGCAGCAGCGTTTGCGTTTGAGATTTACCGAAGGCTATGATCCTAATGAGGGTATGATGGCTGTGGCTGAGATACGTTTTGAAAAGAAGAATTTGGAGCGTCTGCGTGAGTTGTTTTTGGCGGAATATAACAGTGTTGGTCAGTGGAATCACTATACCAAAACTGATGTGGAGAAATATCTCGGTGAGGTGAAGACTCATCTCGCTACGGCTACTGAATCAGAAATTCAGTCAGCACTCCTAATGTTGTCACAAAAGGGTAAGGTCATCAAGTATTTGCCCATTACCAACTTGGCTGCGCTCAATGCAGAACGTTGCTATGTGCTGACCAATGCAGAAGTGTCGGGAGTGCTCGTGCAACCCGAAGGTGCTGCGGCTCCCACGCTGAGAAATGTAGATGCGAAGCGTGCTACAAACACGCTTGATACTTATGCTCAAACAATGAGTGTGGCAGACTCTGCCGCAAACTGGCTCCTTGTGGCTGACGAACGCAGTGGCAGTGCCACACAATATGTGGTCTACAATCTCAAGTCGGGTATGTTTCTTCAACCTGCAAAGGGAGATGTGGCTGCAACGATGGGCGATAAACCTGCAAAATTCCGCCTTATCCAGCAAGGCAGCAATTTCAAACTGATGAGTGTAGTAGGAGGAACTTATCCCCTTGTGGCGCATCCCGAAGCTGCGGAAGGAAAAGAGTTGACCGGCAGAGGAACAAAGGGAGCGGTGTGGAGCATCTACGAGAATCTGTATTATCAACCCAATTTCCGTTTGGTCAATGCCATTCGTGCGTATTTCAAAACAGGAAAATTCGAAAAACCTGTCATCCCCACTGGCATTGCTGCACTCCGTTTGGCTGGAGCAAGTGGTGAGAATGGACAAAATGCAGATGAGGCGCGCTTCAATCTTTCGGGACGTCAAGTCACCACTCCTCACGATGGAGAAATCGTGGTGACAAGTCACGGCAAGGCGGTGTACACGCGTTAAACCCCCAATCATTCATCTATTTCTAGACAAGAGGGTAGTGCGGTGAGTACTTCTTTCCTTGTCTGTTGCATAAAAAAGAATAAGGCTGAATCCCTCTGTGGTTCAGCCTTATTTTGTTGGGAGCGGATACTCCTTGCGTTCTCGTATTTTCTAGATGCAATTTGCCCACTTCGCAAGAAAGACGTAAATTTGTAGCACACTTAGTGCGATTGTGTCCTTGTCGTCCACCTCAAGAAGAGGAAAGTCAATGGCGTAACCGCTTTTTCTCATCACTATCAATAGATTATGGCTGAGTCGAAAGAACCCAAATATAAACTCTACTATTCCATTGGAGAAGTGGCAGAAATGTTGGAGGTAAACGATACACTCCTTCGTTTCTGGGAACGCGAATTTCCCCAAATTTCTCCCAAGAAGGGGGGACGCGGTGTGCGACAATACACCAAAGAAGACATAGAAACCATTAAGGTGATTTATAACTTGGTGAAGGTGCGCGGTCTGCGCATTGAAGCTGCTCGTGAGGCATTGCGCAAGAATAAAGAAGGCGAAGTGCAATCGGCAGAAGTGATAGACCGTTTGCGCGGTATTCGTGCCGAACTCGTGGAACTCAAAACAGCTCTCGGTGATTTAGAATAAACACTGATTTCAAAACGACAGAATAATATGGCAAAAGCCAAGACCGCCTACGTTTGCGACAATTGTGGTTACGACTCTCCTAAATGGGTGGGGCGTTGTCCTTCGTGTGGACAGTGGAACAGTTTTAAGGAAATCAATGTTTCGCCTGTGGCTTCCCCCAGTAAGGGAGCTGCAGCTGTGGTTTCTGCAGGGTTGAATCGTCAACAAAGCAAACCGCAACGACTCTCTGAAATCAATGCTACCGAAGAAGAACGCTATGACACGCACGATGCAGAACTCAATCGGGTGTTGGGAGGAGGCATTGTGCCAGGAAGTCTGATTCTTCTCGGAGGAGAACCTGGTATTGGTAAGTCCACCTTGTTGCTTCAAACGGTGCTGCGAATGAGCGACCGCCGTATCCTCTATGTGAGCGGTGAAGAGAGTGAGCGACAAATCAAACTCCGCGCTGATCGCCTCAGCACGTCCCCACAAACGCAAGGCAATCCCAATGCAACTGGCGAAGAACCTCTACTGTTTTGCGAAACTCGTTTAGAAGTGATTCTCGATGAGGTGAAGGCGGTGCAACCCGATTTGCTCATCGTGGATTCTGTGCAGACGATGCAAACGGAAAGCGTGGAGTCCTCACCGGGAAGTGTGACGCAAATTCGCGAATGCGCGACAGCCTTGCTCAAATATGCCAAGGACAACAACGTCCCAGTGCTCCTCATTGGACATATCACCAAAGAAGGAAGCATTGCAGGACCGAAAGTTTTGGAACACATTGTGGACTGCGTGCTGCAATTTGAGGGCGACCGCCATTATTTCTACCGCATTTTGCGCAGCATCAAGAATCGTTTCGGTTCTACTGCTGAATTGGGCATCTATGAGATGAATCAATCTGGACTACGCCCTGTGGACAATCCTTCAGAACTCCTACTCACCCAAGGTGGAGAACCGCTTTCGGGCATAGCCATCTGCGCAGCTCTCGAAGGGGTGCGACCTTTCTCATCGAAACCCAAGCTCTCGTTTCAACAGCAGCTTATGGCACACCGCAACGTTCAGCCATGGGCTTCGATTTGCGTCGACTCAATATGCTTTTGGCTGTGTTGGAAAAGCGTGTAGGTTTCAAACTGGGTGCAAAAGATGTGTTTCTCAACATCGCAGGTGGCATCCGCGTCACCGACCCTGCCATAGACCTCAGTGTCATTGCCGCTGTGCTGTCGAGCAATGTAGATACCCCCATCGATCGCTCCGTGGCGATGGCAGGAGAATGCGGTTTGAGTGGAGAAATTCGCCCTGTGACGCGCATCGATCGCCGCATTGCAGAAGCACAAAAATTAGGTTTTACGCGCTTTTTGCTCCCCGAACAGAATATGAAATCCATCGATCGTAAACAATTTTCGGGCATAGAACTCGTGCCGGTGTTGCGCGTGGAAGCCGCTTTGCGCGAACTCTTTGGATAATCCCTTTATGCAGTGCTTTTTCGTGGTGATGTATATTTAAGTAGTGGTGTATATTTAATTTGTATTGCTACTCTTTTTAATGACAACGAGAGTTTTCAGAAAACGACAATTTGCGGACTGAAAACTCTCGTTGTTGTTGCAATTGGGTTTTGAAAGTGCGATTTCAAACAGGGTTATCACCTTAGAAATCATCAGATTTAGGTATTGTAATTGCGATGAAAAAGTCGTAATTTTGTACACTCATCACAGAACAATATGGTAGTTGAAAGTAAATATTTCTCTTTTCTTTCCGCGTTTTCATCCTCTTTGCGTCCAGTATGTTTCGGACTGTGTGCACTGGGTTTGACCATAGTGGCTGCGCTTCCTATGGCTGCGCAACAGCGTGTAGCAAATGTGCGCGTGAAACTCGTGAATCAACATCATTCCAATGAGGCACTCCCCCCTTGCTCCTGTGCAACTCAATCCGTTGGGACTGACCACAAGCACAGATGCACAAGGTGTGGCAACTTTCGACCGACTCCCTGTTGGGCGCTACAAGTTGAGTCTTAGTTATATCGGATATGTTCCGCGAGAAACCTCGCTCAACTTACAAGGCGACACAACAATTGTGGTGGCGCTCTCTCCCACTTCTTTGAGTTTGGGAGAGGCGGTGGTGACGGCTACGCGCAATCAAGCGGGAAATGCCACAGCAAGCACCATTGGTCGCCGCGCCATCGACCATTTGCAAGCCACGAGTTTGGCAGATGTGTTGCAGTTGGTGCCGGGACAACTTATGGGAAATGCCGATATGACGCAGCGGCAGTCGTTTCAACTACGCACACTCACCAATAATGCCAACGTGGCTTTGGCACCAACATCATTGTAGATGGGATTCCTCTCTCCAACAATGGGACACTCTCACAAGGCGGTTTTAGTGCAGCAGCTCCTGTTGGCACGGATTTACGACAAATCGGAGCAGACGACATCGAAAGTGTGGAAGTGGTGCGTGGCATAGCCTCAGCCGAATATGGCGATCTCACTTCGGGTATGGTGATTGTGCATTCGCGCTCGGGTGTCAGTCCGTGGCAATGGAAGAGCAAGGTGAACCCAGGACTGATGAACCACTCTTTGAGTAAGGGTTTTCGCTTAGGCAAAGGGAATGTGGTGAATACTCATTTAGATTATGCTCAAGCGTGGGGAGATCCGCGTATGAAAACACGCTCTTTCCACCGCTACACACTCTCGCTGGGATGGGCAAAAAACTGGACACACGCCTGGCACACCGACACAAAGTTCAGATGGATGCGCGGTCGCGACTGGACCGGAAACGATACTGACGCAGCCGCGGACGGCACTTCCAGCGAAAATGCAGCCGATCTGTTTTCACTTGCGCACAATGGTCGCATCCAAGTGGGAAAACCGTTGATGCGCACGTTGACTTATGCTATAGGTGTGCAATATGCTCCTACAAATGCTGAAAACACAACTTTTGTAGGGAGCGGTACTGGACTAATTCCTCTACTCACTGCGCAAGAAACGGGCTATCACACAGTGAAATGGCGCACGACTTCCTATCGGGCTACTGGTCGCACAGAGGGTCGTCCGCTAAATCTGTTTGCAAAGCTCAACAATTCAATGTTTTTCCGCACAGGACGCTTGATGCAAACCATCAAGATGGGAGTGGAGTATAAGTACGATCGCAATTTCGGAAAAGGATTCTACAATCTCGATGATGAGGCACCTCTGCGTCCAAACAGCAACGGACGCCCGCGCGCTTTCTACGAAGTGCCAGGTTTGCATCAGGCAGCAGCATTTGTAGACGATCAGTGGCAATGGCGTGTGGACGAAGTGCGCCGTGTGAAATTGCAAACAGGATTGCGCTTCACTGCATTACAACCTTGGAGCGAAATTCGAGCATTTTCGCTCTCCCCTCGTGTGAACTTCGCCTTTAACCCCACAAAATGGTTGGAACTTCGTTTCGCTTTTGGGCGCAACAGCAAGACGCCAAGTTTAGATTACCTTTATCCCGACAGAAATTACACGGATCGGGTGGCCGCTTCTTATATGCCGCAAGATGCTCCGCAGCAACAATTCTTGCTTTACCACACTGATGTTTATAAGGTGGCATATGCTCAACTTGAGAATGCCACTGCCACGAAATGGGAAGCCGGATTGGACATCACACTTCCCGAAGAGCGCAAAATCTCTTTGACGGCTTACGTTGATCGCACGCAAAATGGATTTTCCAACTACACTGAATACCGCACTTATGAGGCGAATTTCTTCACTGCCGAGCAAGGGTTGCGCATAGAATCGGGGAAACCCACAACATTTGATGCGCAAATCCAGCGCGACGCGATCTCATCTTTGCCACAACGGGACGTATGGGCAACTTTAATGTAATGGATAATCGAGGCATTGAAGTCGATTTCGATTTGGGGAAGATAAAACCGCTTCATACCACATTGTTTCTCTCTAGTGCTTATCAATGGACGAAGACTTATGACAGCGGACCGAATTATCGCACCCCAGCTGCGCTTCCCACTCACTACACCCAGTTTGGACTTACTCCCATCAAATTGCGATATCCAGCTGCATTAGATTTCAGTAGTTACGATCGGTTTGTACAAACTTTGCGCATCGTGACTCATCTTCCCGTGTTGCGTATGGTGGCTTCCCTCACAGGGCAAGTGATTTGGCACAATGCACAATTAAGTTATGTGGCTCCCAAACAGCCCATAGCTTGGTTAGATCAAAACTTGGTGGAACATGCCATCACTTCCAATATGCGCTCTGGGTATATAGGAACAGATGGCCGATTTTATGCCACAAAACCCACTACTCAAGCGGCAGTTGCACTGGCAGCTCAAGACGTTGCACCGCGCGATAATGTGACCACCTCTTCACCTACGACTTGGAATTTGTCGTTCCGCTTGACCAAAGAATTCGGCTCACTGGCGCAACTTTCCTTCTATGTAAACAATGCGCTCTATTATGAGCCTTTCCTTCCCACTTCTACCTCAACCACGCTATCGCAGCGCAACACAGGCAGTTTCTCTTTCGGAGCGGAACTCTCTTTTCAATTATAATCCCCTATCAGCAAGTCCTATTTCCGTGAATGACTGTCTTATTCCTGAAAAGGTTTGTTTTATCCTCAAAGGAAACTCTTATATTCAATGATGAAATGTTATTTGAACTCCGTATCTTCATTGCGAAGGAATCGTTTTTCCGCCCAACATAGAACGCAATCTGTGCTATTTTCCGCGTTCATGTGGTTGAGTGGCATCGTTTTGTTTGCAAGTTGTCTCAATTTCAACGATGCCACGCAAGCCGTTACTTTGGAAGTTCATGTGCAACAACCTGACATTTTCACCAAAACTCCTCAACATGCTGAGCGTGCTGTCGTTTTGGTCAGCAACGGCGACACACTCCGTGCGCTCACCGATGAACAAGGAAAAGCGCGATTTTCCAACCTCACTCCTGGCATCTACAACATTTCTACCGCTTGGTCGTTGAGTGCAGCCGACTATCACAAAGCCACGGGCGAAGATGTGGCAGGAAACGATTATCTGGTGGGAGGTAACCTGTCGGCACAAGTAGTGGATGCAACGCGCAATCACCTCGTTTTGACCACGCACGTGGCGCAAGTACCCACGTTGGTGGTGAGCAAGGTTTATGCTTCGGGGAGTAAAGATGCCAACAACCGCAACTATTCGGCAGGAAAGTTTGTGGAGTTTTTCAACAACTCCGACTCTCCCATCCGACTCTCCGACTTCGGTTTTGGATTGTTAGAAAGTAGCAGTACCCCCGCTTATCCACTCGGCACCACTCCGAATTATCTCTATCTGAAACAGGCCTTCCGCTTCCCCAACGATGGACGAATGCTCGCTCCTGGTGCGAGTGTGTTGGTGGTGAATAGTGCTATCAATCACCGTAACAACAAAGCTCCTCAAGAATACGACCTTTCTGCCGCTGACTACGAAGTCAAAGATACACAAGGACGCACGGTGAACAATCCAGCCACACCACCAGTGGAACTTATCTTCACGAGTTGGCCGCAAATCTCCGTTATGAATTTGGTGCAAGGCGGTCCCACCAGCATTGTGATTTTCCGCACCAACGATATCGCTACTTGGACAAAAAGTCTATGCCAATGGCAAAAAGCAGTGGACAAGAATTTCTAAGAATCCCCATGACAGAAGTACTTGATGGACTGGACATCATCAAATTCTCACCGACCAATGGTGTAGATTTGTCGAGCAAAAGGCTTTATCCCTCCATTGATGCCGGATACACCCACATTTCTTCCGCATCGGGATGGAATGGTGAGGTGACTTATCGTCGCGCTATTCCTGCCTCAGCAAACCAAATCCGCATAAAACTCCAAGATACCAACAACAGTGCAAGCGATTGTGCTACCGCTTCTTCACTTGCACCTGGCAGATTTATTCAATAATCCATTCAATAATCTCCAATGCTTCTTTTCCCTTCTCTTCAGTCTTTCTTTGGCAAATTCCAGCCAAGCGCAGCACGATAGTACCACTGTCCAGTCCTCTGCAACAGTGGTGGAGCAGCCTACGCAACTTTCGTCAGCGCAGCGTCAGCTGTGGCAAGGGCTCTCGTTGTGGCAGCATACCCGAAACGCAGCAGGACTCTCGCTCGACCCACTGCCCCAAGTGATACGCGGAGAGAGCGGATTTTCTTTTGGAAAAAACAACAGTGATTTGCGCACGAGTCAGCAGGGGAGTAGTCAACATCTTGGAGCTTTTTATGCAGAACAGCAACTCCCTGTCGCTTCTTGGCTCGTGGCACAAGGACGTTTCGTCTATGGAATGTCGCGCTATGCCGAAAGAAATTGGAGCGATCGCAGCAATGGCACAGAATTGTCGTTGCTTTCATCCGACTTTTCCAGCCGTTTTTCCCCACCACTCAATAGTGATTTCTCCACTTCTTCCACTACATTCGGCATCAACACCTCGTCCTCCTCACTTTCCCCTCTCAATGCTGGTAGCGAACAATTAGGACGTTACGATGCTCAGACCGTAGACGCGGAGTTTCGATTAGCCACTAGCACACCGCGCCTGTGGAATTTTGGATTGGGGGTGAAATATGCCGTCAATGATTTAGCCCGTCTCAAAGATCCTCGCTCACGTGCCCGGAGTTTGCACTATCGTTTTGCACCTGCGGTGATTTATACTCCGCGATGGGGACAAATCGGAGCCACACTTTGGTATGAACGTCAAAAAGAAAAAATAGACAATGTGACCAGTGTGCAGCAAGATGCGCAATGGAACTACTACACCCTTCACGGTTTGGAGCATCTCTCGGGAGGTGCAGCGGTTTATCAAGGATTTATGCGTCAATGGGTGACACACACAGGTGGAGGAGAAATCAATGTTGGTCGCGAGTTTCGAAAAGCCGCCATCCTGTTTTCTGTGCGATTCCAACGCTCCCACGAAGAAGCCGTTGGCAACAACCGCTACACCCCCTCGGAGTTTGAGGGACAAAATCTTCATATCTCCGAATTTTGGAAATTACGCTTGGGGAATTGGTGGCTTGTCGACCAAAATGAAGTGCTCTGGCAACGCGGATACACCAACGAACACACCCAGTCGCTCACCCTCACCACAGATCCGCAGACCAAAATAGTGTCGCGCCATTACGAAACTCTCCTCTCTTTGCATAAGCGATTTCAAAACAGTCGTTTTGCCGCATTTACTCATTTTCGTGCCCTTCACACCACTTCTCCCTGGGGGAACCCTTCCTTAAACCATCAACAACTCGATGGTTTCTACGGATGGTCGTTGGGGTATGAAAATGTCGAACAACGCTATCTCCTTTCCAGCTCCTCACGCGAGACGCAACGTCTTCTAGTTACATTAGAAGGTGGAAAACTCCTGACAAAAGGTTGGTGGACAAGTGCAGAAGTTGGCGCGTCGTTCGCATTGCGCCATCAACTTCATCTCTCCTCAACCACTTCGCCCCTCTCATCGCTGTGGGAGCAACAGCAAATGCTGGATGTCCGACACATAGGACGTGCTGCATTCCACCTGCGCTACGATTTCCCTATGTTAATTGCCCACACTCCCTTGCGTTTCTTGCGCGTGCTTCTGCAGAATATGCCACAGCATTCGGCACCGCACTACACGGAACTTCTATTTCCTTCACTTTGGGATTGCTTCATTAGTTTTTTGCAGACAACTTATCGATGATGACTTTAAAAGTAAAGCATTTGTCTACAAAACTCCTCTTTCTTCTCCTCTTCTTGTCAGAGTAGAGAACGAAAAACGCTGCATTTTGCAAACTCAGACTAGACAATTCACAGACAAACTTCAATTTTATTTATCAAAAAAGCGATTAGATGCAACATTTTATCCGAAAAATCCTTACTTTTGTCGGTGTAGCCCTCTCGGCTCTCACCACTTTTGCTGGCAACGGCACACTAAATTCACCATTTACTGTGCAAGAAGCCTTCGAACAACGCGACGCACTTGCCAAAAGTCAGCAGGAAGTTGTCCTCAAAGCAGACTTCCTCGGTTTTGGAAATAGCCGACAAACGATGACTACTGAGTATAAAGAAGGCGACTACTTCCTTGTTGGCACTGCCGAACATCAAATCATCGTTCGTGGCACCAACTACATCCAAGCACTTCAATGGGCTAATGCCACCAGCAACTGGGTGATGCACGGCTATTTTGCTCACGAAAACAATGACTATGTCTTCGTAGCTGAAGAACTCGATGGTGCTTGCCACGCTGTCATCGGCAAACAAGGCATTGGAGCTTTCGCCGCTAAGGCTAATTTTGCAGTGAGAAATCCCAGCATAAAACTCTATGTTCCTCGCATTGCCAACAAAGAGCGCAAATTCATTTCTGCTGAGTTTCCAGCACAAACCACAGTTGCCGGCACTCCCAATGGCTATACCGAATTCCTATTGAAAGGAGCCCCCGGCACATATAACGTCACACTCACCAGCCACCCGAGCAACATTAAGATAACTTCCACAATCTTGCAGGCTGGTGCCACTAAACCGACTCTCAAAAACCGCACGTTCTACAAATTTGTTGCTACCGACTACAAAGTGGGCTTTGAGATAGGAGAAAATCAAGGTCAGCAACTCACCCTTGCGCGTCCCACCGAGGTCTATTTAGCCCTCAATGCCTGCAAATCGGAATTTTGAAAGAGGTGTTGAAGCTCGAAGACACCAATTTCATCCCTCTCACCAGTCAGACGCTCACCGCACTGCGCACGATTTCTGCATCTGGTGCAAGTGTTTCTACCTACATCTACGACCTCAACGGACGAAAGGTAGGCACAGCCGCACAACTTCCCTCTTTGCTCAAAGGCGTCTATGTTGTCAACGGACGAAAAATAGTGCATCACTAAGCAACAAAAGACGGCAAGTCCGAAACCTTTCGAAGCAACAAAGTCAAAGAGCATCGTAGCAAGGGGGCAAGGTAGAGTAGGGAAGAAGTGAAAATATCATTTCCTCAAGAAATAAATCGCATATTCACCAATAAAACTTTTCAGCCTATGCAATTTTCTACACTGAAACTGTTCGTTCTTTCTCTCTTCGTCACGCTCACTTCTGCAGTGGCTTTCGCACAAAACGCACCTGCCAAGAACGATGGCACCAAGGATAAGCCCTATCTCCTCACCGAAATCACGGGAAATGAAAACTTGATGAGTGAGTTGTTGGAAAACGGCACGAAATTCTATGTCAAAACTCCTTTTGTGGGTTTTGGTACAGATGGCAAAACTGCTCCCAAAGATGCCACTGCCGACCAAGATCTTGTGCTTCTCGGCGACACTGTTCAGGTGAAATACGACACAGCTTCTACTGACAACAATAAGGATGTAGTGGCGCACGTGTTTCTAGCCAAAACGAGCAAAGTGGCACAAGCCATTCGCGCTGCCGAACAAGGCAAAAACTATGTTTGGTTCTGCACCCTTGTGATGGACGAAACAACGGGAGAAATCCTTTTCGATGTAGAAAATTTATCTCTTGCTCCAACAGCGCTTACTGCCCTTCGTTCATCTGCTAATGCCAATGCGGCTGTTTATGCCCTCGATGGACGTCTGGTGCAAAAGCACTATCAACCCTCGGCGTTATCGCCCGGACTCTATGTTGTGGGAGGAGAAAAAGTGCTAGTGCACTAATCCTTTCCTCTCATTTTAGACGCTGCTAAGCTACTCCTCGCTAGAGGTGATGCTCACATTTTAGCACATTTACACGAACTCGCACAGCTCGCTCTTTAGTGGGCTATGCGATTCGGTGTATATAAGCCTCGCTTCTCCTCATAGCGATAAGTCACTTCAAAACACATCTCTTTGTCACACTCTGCGCGGTGAAATAATGGTTATCCCACACCGCGCCATAACAATACTAAGCCCTTCATTGCTTATGTCAAAACTACTCTATGTGCTGCCACTTGCTTTGACGCTCTGCGCAGCTCCGGCTCAAGCCCGCAAGAAGAAAAACGAAACTCCTCCTGCCAAGGTGGAGAAAAAAGCCCCCATTGCGAAAGGATTTTTCGGGGTGCAACGCGAGAAAGAAGACCTCTTCTTTGTCATTCCCGACAGCCTGCTCCGCCGTCCGATGTTGGTCACCACACGCTTCATCAGCACTCCTGCCGGAGCTCAAGTCTATGGTGGAGAACTCGCCAACAGCAAGATGCTCACGTGGGAACGTCACAATAATCAGCTCCTCTTGCGTGCCGAAATGTTTGAGGCGCTAGCGGATAGCACTCAGCGCATTTGGAAGTCTGTGGAAGCCAGTGCAGAAATCCCATTGTCGCTGCCTTCAAAATCGAAGAAACACTCGCCGACTCCACCTCCAAACTCAAGCAATATCGCATCAAGGTGACTGATTTCTTGAAAGGTGACAATCCGGTGACGAGTCTTGAAACCTATCGCAAAGCAGGATTCGACATTGGCGCTCTTCGTGGAGATTTATCTTACATCGACACGGTGAAGACCTTCCCCATCAACACCGAAATTCAGACGGTGAAAACCTTCAGCGCAAAGCCCAACAAGATACCTTCTGCAGCTGTTACGGGATTGGTCACTCTGCGCTTGAACACCTCGTTTGTGCTGCTGCCCGAAAACTTGATGCGCAGTCGCACCTTTGATCCTCGTGTGGGATATTTCACCGACAATTTTGTGGAATTCAACGACCAGCAGCAACAGGTGAAACGCCGTTCTGTCGTTGCGCGTTGGCGTCTTGAGCCCAAAGATGAAGACATCGAAAAGATGAAACGTGGGGAATTGGTAGAACCTAAAAAGCCCATCGTCTACTACATCGACCCTGCAACGCCCAAACAATGGGTGAAATATCTCATCCTTGGTGTGGAAGATTGGCAAAAAGCCTTTGAGCAAGCAGGTTTCAAAAATGCGATTATCGCCAAGGAATGGCCTAAAGATCGTCCCGACATGAGCCTTGAAGATGCACGTTTCTCTGTTATTCGCTATCTTGCTTCGCCCATTCCCAATGCCTATGGTCCCAATGTGCACGACCCTCGCACCGGTGAAATCATTGAAAGTCACATCGGTTGGTATCACAACGTGATGAAGTTAGTACACGACTGGTATATGGTGCAAGCTGGAGCTGTCGATCCTCGCGCGCGCAAACAAGAATTTGACGAAGAACTGATGGGACAACTCGTCCGTTTTGTTTCTTCTCACGAAGTGGGACACACCCTCGGTTTGCGCCACAACATGGGAGCCAGTGCGGCTACTCCCGTGGAGAAACTCCGCGACAAGAAATGGGTGGAAGCCCACGGGCACACCTCGTCTATTATGGACTATGCTCGTTTCAACTATGTGGCACAACCCGAAGACAACATCAGTTCGGAGGGCATCTTCCCTCGCATCAACGACTACGACAAATGGGCTATCCAATGGGGCTATTCTTATTTCCCCAATGCCAAGTCTGAGAAGGAAGAGCGCAAAATCCTCAATGACCTCACTGTGAAGACCATCACCGGCAACCGCCGTTTGTGGTTTGGTGGCGAAGGTCACGACAACGATCCCCCTCGCGCTCACCGAAGATTTGAGCGATGATGTGATGAAGGCTTCCGACTATGGATTGAAAAACCTCCGTCGCGTGGTGAAAGGTCTTCCCGAATGGATTTACGAAGAAGGCAACTTAGGTGACAACCTCGCAGAAGGTTATAAGGCTGTGTTCGGACAATACCGCCGTTATGTGGGGCATGTGCTCGCACAAATTGGCGGTGTGCACCACGAATACAAGAGTGTGGAGCAGAGCGGGGCTGTTTTCAAAACGATGACTCGCGAACGCCAACAACGCGCTCTAGCGTGGCTCGACAAGAACGTGCTAGAATGCCCCACGTGGATGATCAGCGAACCCTATATCTCGCGCTTGAGTGCCAAACCTCAAGAACTCATCCGTCCCTTGGCAGAAATGGCTGTGAGCTATCTGGTGTCGCCTAATATGTTCAACAACATCGCCACCAATGCCACGGGAGCACCAGCTGCACAAGTTTATTCACCGACTGCTTATGCTGACGATTTGTTGCGCGTGTTCTTCCGCGAAGCCACCACGTCTCAGCGCGTAGGTTCTTGGCGCCGATTTGTGCAACAACAAGCGGTGACGCGTCTCATCAAGGGTTGGAAATCCACCACCGATGGTGATGGACGTCCCTATATGACCAGTTTGCTCTCGCGCATCCAGTCGCGTTTGTCTGCCGCTCATCCTCAAGATGCCGCCACGCGTGCACACTACGCTGATTTAGCACGTCAAATCCGATTAGCGATGCAAGGCAAATAGTGCCAACTTTGCTTTTCACGATATCATAGCTATGGAAATGCTGCAAAACTCGTTTTGCAGCATTTCCTTTTTGTATTTGATAAAGGGATAAAATGATATTGTTTGTACTTTCAAGATAGAAGTGCAAGTTATCTTCTTTGTAACGAATTCCACTATAACGATCTAATGACGGATTTGGAATTATAAGTAGCACGATTACGGTATAACGACCGATTGGGGTTTAATGAGCAAAAAAAGGGACTGCATCAAAATATCATTTTGACACAGTCCCATCTCACTTCCTAATTTGCTATGAAACAGCGTTTAGCTGTAGCTTGCTTTGTAAGCGCAGATTATTTGCTGCACTCCTTAGCGAGGGTTGCGGTGAGCATCCACACGAGCTTTTCTTGTTCGCGGAGGTAATCGCTCATCAACGCATTGCTAGATTCGTCACCAGCCTCATCAGCAACAGCTATAACGGCACGTTCTTGAGCGATGAGGGTCTTCACCATGTCAAGTACTTGAGTGAGGCATTCTTGACCACAGTGAACCATTTCGTTCTCCTTGATTTGAGCAACTTGGAGGTACTTGCTGGGACGGTGCTCAGGAGTTACATCGAGTTGGAGAAGACGTTCTGCGATTTCGTCAGCCTTTTCAGCTGCATCATCATAGAGACGCTCGAATTCAGCGTGGAGAGCGTAGAAGTTAGAACCTTGAACATTCCAGTGGAAGTTGCGGAGGTTTGCGTAATATACTTGGAAGTCTGCGAGGAGAACTGCAAGTGCGTCGGCTACGGGCTGCACCTTGGCAGCATCGAGTCCAGTGTAGTTGAGATTTTTCATTGATTGTTATGTTTGTTATGTTTATTGTTTACATAATGGGATGAATTCTAGAGGTTTTCGACCTTCATTTGTCGTCTTTTCCTCCGATTGCACTGCAAAGGTACGAGCTTTTTCTAGAGATTGCAACAGATTCTCTCTTCTTTAATATAGAAAAAACTTATACAACGCTCCTATCCCTCGTATTTTCAATCAATTACACCCCACAAAATTTGAAGAGAAAAAAAGTGTGCTAATTATCTTTCTCTAAACTTTCTGCGAATATCAGGCTTATTATGGGGCGAAATCAGCAGAAGGAGGTCGAGGAGGTTGCAGCAATGACTTATGACTTACTGTTTTACTTCCATTTTTTCAAACTTATATCCCAATCGGTGCAATTGAAGCGCGACCCCAATGCGGAACATAGCGTGAAGCGTGCGCACATAAGTGTGAAAAGCCATAGGACTTTGCGGTTCTATACCTTCGCGACGCAAAGCAGCGTGAGCAGATTCCGCACAAGTGCGCACCAAGGCATGAAGTTGCGCGCGCTCCTCGCTGTCGGCTACTTGAAGCACATGATCTAGCACGTAGTCATCGAGCGCATCGAAGCCTTGTGCCAAGAGCGCAGGATAGAGGTCATTAGGATTTTGAGCCGCTACAGTCCAATCGTTGTCCCATCGCTGCGCCATGGCAAGTCCCACAAAACCCATCCAACCAATCGCCACTGTAGGATATTTGGCTATTTCGGGCACCGCATCTCCCAAATAGGGGGTGCAGATTTCAGGCCAAACGGCTTCTAAATCGGGCGTTTCGAGGAGTTGTCCCGAGAGCGCATGAGCCGTGGTGCAAAGACGGAGCAGTTGTTCGGTGAGTTGTTGTTCAAAACGCTCGAGAAATTCAGCAGGAGCTTGGATATTGTCAGGAATCATAGGGGAAAATGCGGGATTAGGATTGAGCAGCGTGCAGTTTGTCACGGCTTGAGCCAGTTGTGAGAGCGCCTTCTCTAAGATGCTGCGTGGCACCCCCACATTGAGTCGCATGAAGCCTTCTCCGCCTTGTCCAAACATTTCTCCATCGTTGAGCGCAAGGTGAGCTTCATCGACAAAGAGATGATTGAGCGCATCGTGAGAGAGTTGTAGCGCACGGCAGTCAAGCCAGATAAGGAAAGAGGCTTCGGGACGACGAGCCACCACGCCGGGGATGTGTTCACGACAATAGTTGACCACAAAATCAATGTTTTCTTCCACATAGTGCAACATCTTCTTGCGCCATTCTCCCCCGTGACGATAGGCTGCAATAGCCACTGTGGGAGAGAACATAGGGGGACAATCAATTTCGTTGGCGACTAACCATTTGAAGAAAGGTTCGCGCAATTCTTTATTGGGAACCACCGTCCAACTGCTCACCACTCCAGCGCAATTGAAGGTTTTGGTGGGTGCACCAAAGGTGATGCTATTGTTGCGCGCAGTTTCAGAAACAGAGGCAAAAGGTATGTGTTGCGCAGAGAAGAGCGCGATGTCAGCGTGGATTTCATCGCTCACCACTAATATATTGTGTGCAGCACAGAAATCAGCCAGACGTTGGAGCGTTTCTTTCGGCCAGCAGCGTCCGCTAGGGTTGTGAGGATTGCAAAGCACGAGCATTTTGACGTCGTTTGCCACCGTAGCGAGATGGTCGAAGTCCATTTCATAGTGACCATCTTCCATTCTGATGAGTGGATTGTCCACTACCACACGGCCGTTACCTTCGATGACATGGCGAAACATATGATAAACAGGCGGTTGAGTGATGATGCGGTCGCCTGGTTTGGTGAATACTTGCAAGGCAAAGCCTAAACCGCGAATGACGCCAGGCATGAAGGAAATCCATTCTTTTTCGATGTCCCAGTTGTGGAGCGATTTCTGCCAGTCGATGATAGCAGGGAAGTAGTCATCGTCAATGCAGGTGTAGCCTAATATAGGGTGTTGGAGTCGCTCACGCAAAGCTTCAAGGATGAAAGGAGGTGTGGCGAAATCCATATCGGCCACCCAAAGGGGGATGAGGTCTGTGCGACCATAGAGCATTTGCAACGCGCGGATTTTGGAACAGTTTGTACCTTTGCGACAGATAACTTCGTCGAAACTGTAGTGCTTCATGATGAGAAGAAAATAGGAAAAATAGGAAATGAGAGTATATTGAGAGTCTTGAGTTTTTTGACAAGGCAGCTTCTAGCGCGTGAATGCTGGTAGAGGTCGTCTGCCAAAATGGAGAGGACTAACCTTATGAGTTTTACTAAAGCAAAAAGGGAGTAGCTGCGCGGTGGAAAGCTTGACAATAAACGTGTGCTTCGGGTATGTGCGCGAAATAGTCTTTGAGAGCAACGAGCACGGCAGGAACATTATAGGCAATGAAGTCGCAATAAGCAGTTTGCACGTGTTGCGGACAAACACTGGCGCCAAATCCTCCACCAACAAATTGCACCTCTGCGACATCGTTCAAATGCGCATTCACATAAGCAGCAAGATCAGCATTGAAGATGCGCATCTCATTGGACAAATCATCGGAAGATGGGAGTATCGCTGTGTTGAAGGCTAGGAATCCACAGAAACATCCACTCAAGCGGAATATGTTGAACACGAAATTCTCATCTTGGAGATATTCATAAACCTGCATTGGCTGGTTAGTCCAAGCCGAAGTGAGTTGCAAATGGAGTTCATGGGGAGCAGTATCGGGAGGTAAACTCGTGGTGTATGTGCTTTCTTGCGCAATGAGTTGTTGCAAAGAACTCTGCGGTGCTGCGTCTGGATAGTGAGTTCTCACAAATTTCCCCACTTGGGGATGGCGATTTTCCAGTCCTCGGGCAGATAGCGGCGAAGTTCGTGGAGCAACGTCTGGAGTAAGTGCACATTTTGGGCCACACCATCGAGGTAGATTTGCAACACCATCGTTTCATTCTTCCATTCCACGAAAAAACGCACCTGATAGAGCAAAGCACGCGACACGTCATAAAGCAAACTAGCGATTTCTTGCAGAGCAGCATTACGTTGTTCTAGGTATTTCTTATTGCTCGCTGCCGACCATTGTTCCACTTTCTGCGCCCATTGCGTGAGCGGTTGAGCTATATTTCGCAAGTTTTCTCCCATCTCTCGACAACGCTCTACGAAAGTTCCCAAACGATAGTGTGGCAAACTGATTTGTTCCAAACATTGACGTTCGAGTTCTTCGGAATGGGGATGTCGAAATTCGGGTACTACGTCCTCATAATAGGAAGAGAGAAACAGCAAGGCTTCCGACTCACGATCGAGATGTGCTAGCGCAAAGGCATAATAGTAGTAGAAATCTACAAATAATTCCACTTGCTCATCAAGCATATAGTGCATCAAGTTGAGCGCGCGCGAATAGCGTATATTCTTTTGCACATCGTTCTGACTATCATCTTGCGCAAATTGAAGGAGCGCGCGCACGAAGAGTTCCCACATACGCGGTGAATACTTCTCAGGAGGCAAACCTCCCAGAGTGCGTTCGACAGACAAATAGTCTTGATCGGCAAACCAATCTTCGAGTTGCTGGAGCAAAGTTTTAATCATAGAATGAGGTTCAGACGTGCGCTACATCAAATGAAATCTCTTCACGGTCTAACGACCGATATGGGGTGAAGCGTGGTCTTCTTATGCAAAATTACGACTATCTCCCCACAAAATCAAATATATGCAGATATAATTTTGCAAATCGGGGGGCAAATGCTACTTTTGCAGATGAAAACATCATATCAATAGCGACTATGAACAAGAACGATGCCGTTGTAATCATTCCCACCTACAACGAAAAAGAAAATATTGAATCCATTCTCCGTGCTGTAACGGGGTTGGAAGAACATGGGTTTGACGTTTTGGTCATCGACGACGGAAGTCCTGATGGAACTGCCGCAATCGTGAAGCACCTGATGGAGGGTGACTTGAAGGGTCGCGTTCATTTGGTGGAACGTCAAGGCAAACTCGGTCTTGGCACAGCCTACATCGCTGGATTTAAATGGGCACTCGAACACGGTTATGATTATGTGTTTGAGATGGATGCTGACTTTAGTCACGACCCCAAAGACTTGCCACGCCTTTACAATGCTTGTGCTGTGGAAGGCTATGATTTGGCCATCGGTAGCCGCTACATTTCTGGTGTGAATGTGGTGAACTGGCCTATGGGACGCGTGCTGATGAGCTATTTTGCCTCTAAATATGTGCGCTGCGTCACTGGCATCCCTGTAAACGACACCACAGCGGGCTTCAAATGCTACAAACGTCGCGTGCTTGAAGCCATCGACTTCGACAAAATTCGATTCAAAGGCTATGCTTTCAGATTGAACTGAAATTTACAGCCTACAAACTTGGTTTCCGCATCAAAGAAGTGCCCGTCATCTTTGTAAATCGCCAACTTGGTGTGAGCAAAATGAGTGGGGGCATCTTTGGAGAAGCCTTATTTGGCGTGATGCGATTAAGATGGGCTGCGCTCACTGGACAAATCAAAGCCAAAAATGCATAAGCGCATATTTCTGCGCGAGAAAACAAGGAGTGCGCAGAATCTTCAACCGAAGACGGCGCACTCCTTTTCTGTTTTCGCTTCTTCATCTCTCTTCTCTCTTCTTCCTCTCTTTTATTTTATCATCCTCTGCCTTATTGCAGACTCTCTTTTCTCAAAAATATGCACAGAAGAACATTCATAAAAAACGCAATTATAGTCAATGAAGGTCGCACTTTCGTGGGTAGTCTTGTCATTGACGACGACCGCATCGAAGAAATCATTGAAGGTAAAGATGTCAAACCGCAACTTCCTCCCGATTCTGTCATTGACGCTGAAGGTTGCTATCTCCTGCCTGGAGTTATCGACGAGCACGTGCATTTCCGCGATCCAGGTCTCACGGCTAAAGGCACTTTCTACACTGAAAGCCGTGCCGCTGCTGCTGGTGGTGTCACCACAGTCATCGATATGCCTAACACCGTGCCACCCACTGTGACGAAGGAGCGTTTGATGCAGAAGATTGAAATAGCACAACAACAGAGTCTTGTCAATTTTGGTTTCTTCTTGGGAGCAACTCCCGACAATGCTGCGCGCTTGAAAGACGTGAATCCTCGACTAGTGGCCGGCATCAAACTCTTTATGGGCAGCAGCACCGGCGAATTGCAAGTGGAAGACAAACCCACACTCCGCACCATCTTCGAGCAAAGCAAACTTCCCATTATGGTGCACTGCGAAGATACGCCTATGATTGTGGCGAAGATGAAGGAATACAAGAAGAAATACGGCCAAGATCCTCATGTGCGCTATCATCCCGAAATTCGTCCGGCTGAGGCTTGTGTGAAAAGCACGAAAGAAGCCATCGCATTGGCGCGCGAATTTGATGTGAAACTCCACGTAGCGCACATCACCACGGCTGCGGAACTTGATCTTTCGACCCTAACGACAAACAAATCACGGCTGAGGCGTGCCTTCCTCACTTGATGTTTGCGAGTGAAGACTACGAACGTCTCGGAGCGCGCATCAAATGCAACCCTGCGGTGAAATATGCCACTGACCGCGAAGCCATTCGCGCTGCACTCACCGACGGACGCATCCGCACCATCGGCACAGACCACGCTCCTCACCGCATTGCCGACAAAACGGGCGGAGCGGCAAAAGCCACAAGTGGTATGCCCTTTGTGCAATTCTCCCTCGTGTCTATGTTGGAATTGGTGGATGAAGGCGTTTTGCCCATTGAGCGCATGGTGGAATTGATGAGCCACAACCCAGCTCGCGTCTTTGGTATTGAAAATCGCGGTTTCCTCCGTCAAGGATACATGGCAGATTTGGTTATCGTGAAGCCACATGCTCCTTGGACTTTGACGCCTAACCGCATTGAGTCGAAGTGTAATTGGAGTCCAATGGAAGGACATACCTTCAATTGGCGCGTCATGCGCACCTTCGTCAATGGTCGTTTGGTTTACAACAAGGGCATTATCACCAACGAAAACCTTCGCGGACGTATGATTACTTATATGCCTCGATAGTCGTTCATTTTCCTCAACCATTCATAGTTCTATGAAGTTTCTCTATCGACTTTATCAACTACTCATTTTCTTTCCGCTCTTTGTGGTGGTCACCATCTTTGTGGCACTCCTCACCTCGTTGGGCTGCATGGTCGGATTGTCGCGTTGGTTTGCCTTTCTTCCCACTCGCTTTGGGGATGGTTCACCATTCGTTTCCTCTTCCTCCCGGTCAAAGTGGAAGGACGTGAGCATCTCCAACCTGGACAAAGCTATATCTTTGCGGCTAACCACCAAGGCGCGTTCGATATCTTCCTCCTTTCTGGCTTTCTCGGGCGCGAATTCAAATGGATGATGAAAGCCAGTTTGCGCAAAGTTCCCTTCGTAGGAATGGCTTGCGAGAAGGCGGGCTACATCTTCGTAGACAAATCGAGTCGAAAAGCTGTGGCCAAAACCATGGACGATGCGCGCCAACGTTTGGTGGGCGGCACTTCATTAGCCGTTTTTCCTGAGGGTGCGCGCACTTTCTCTGGTCATATGGGCATCTTCCGCCGCGGTGCTTTTCAGTTAGCAGACGAACTCCAACTACCGGTTGTGCCCATCACCATCGATGGATGTTTTGATGTAATGCCCCGAACCAAAGATTTCCACTTTGCGCAGTGGCATCCGCTTCGTTTGGTGATTCATCCTCCCATTGTCCCCACTAGTCAAGGTGCAGACAACATCAAACGGACGCTCGAAGAGAGTTATCGCATCATTATGGACGCTTTGCCAGAACGTCACCAAGGTTTTGTGCAAAATGACGATCAATAAATAGCAACGAAACGGCTATGTTGATGTAGTCCTTCTGAGGTGTACCTTCACACCAAGAAATCTCGAAGTTTCTATCTCGATTTTTCCTAACCACTATGAAATCTATTCCCCAACTCCGTCTATTAGTCCCCCCTCTGCGTGGGCATCGGAGTGGGGGATTATGCGTTTCCGTGGCTTTTTCCCCACACTCGTCTGCTCCTTCTTCTGCCGCTGGTGCTCATGGTGCTAGGCGGTTGTGCCTTGTTTCGGCGCATCGAGGGGAAATGGTTATCGCTCCTCACCACTACTCTCGCTTTTTCACTGGGCATCGTCCTTTTGGTGCACCAACAACAAGAAAGGATGACGCACTATGCTGCGCAAAATTTCACCTTTCGCGGCATCATCTCCGAAGTTCCTCACCGCACTCCTCACGGTTGGCGCGTCACGCTCCGTATGCGCAGCCCAAAGGTGGAAGAAAAGTGGCAAGTTTATCTCACAGACAGCACTCTCTTAAGCGAAAATGCTGCTCAGACTGCATCTGCCACCGCACCTTCTCAAGTGTCTGCACTGCCTGTGCTCCAAATTGGTCAAGAGATTTTGGCACACGGCCGTGTCACTCCTTTGTTGTCTAATGAGGGACGCACCAAAGACCATTATGCGGACTATCTTTTGCGGCAAAATATCGTGGCTACTGCGCACTGTTTTCCCAACGAATGGAAGACTATGGGGAGAAAACAACATTCCACGGAGAATAACTCCACGCTTCTTCCACTCACGCTGCGCGAAAAACTATTGCTTCACTGCGAACAGTGGGTGACCACTTTTCGCACTGCGCTTCCTCCCCACACGGCAGCCATTCTCAGTGCGATGACACTAGCGCACCGTGAACTCTTGGACAGCGACACCCAACTGCGGTATAGCCAAAGTGGAGCTAGTCACATCCTCGCACTTTCGGGCTTGCACCTCTCCATTCTCTTTGGGGCTTTTTCGCTCATCATAGGCAACCTTGCAATGCGCATCGGACGCAAAACGCATCTCTTCGCCACCTTCTTCGGCATTCTCCTCATTTGGTGTTTCGCAGCCTTTGTTGGATTCCCCATTTCGCTGGTACGCGCCACCCTGATGCTCACACTGGCTCATCTTTTTGCGCTGCGCAATCACCGACCGGGTGCACTCCACGGACTCTTTTGGCGATGTTGTTGATGTTGCTCTACGCTCCCGACTGGTTGTTTGACGTGGGTTTCCAACTCTCTTGCGCAGCTGTGGCTGGCATCTTGTGGTTTTCTCCACTTTTCCCTATGCCACAATGGTTGCAACCGGTGAGTCAGCGTGCTTCGGACTTTACGGGCAGACCTCCCACCGCGCCATTCTTCAAAATGTTGATGACCATTGGCCGATATTTCTACACACTTTTCACGGTTTCTCTCTCTGCACAACTGGCTACTGCTCCCCTCGTGGCCTACCATTTTCATCAATTGGCGTGGGGCGGCCTTATAGCGAGTCTTTTCGTCATTCCCGCAGCCTATGTTTTGCTCCTTGGTGGAATTGCCTTTTTGCTCATTGCTCCTCTCCGAACACTACTTGCGCCTTTTCTCACAAGCATCATCACACTGATGGAAAATGGACTTTGCTATTTCTCTAGTCAAGTGTTTGCTCCTCTTCCGCTCTTTCCCAGCTTCTTCACGACCCTCTTGAGTTCCCTTTTCATCTTTGGATGGGGCGCACTGCTCTTGAGCGAAAAAGGCAAATCCTTCTCCTTTTTGCGCAAAATGTCTATCACCATGGGTGGTGTTTTTCTCCTTGTTTTATCTTATCAATACGATCGTTTCCGCGCGCATCCTCAACCTTCGCTCCTCATCTATCCCACCTCGGGGGTGACTACGCTCCATCTCATTGCGCCCGATGGCAATTCGTGGCTCTTCGCTTCCGACACTCTCCGGGCAAAAGCCGCACTGCGCCAAGTGGCGCACGACGATTGGGCTCCCCAAGGCTTAAAAATTCACTGGCTACCATTTTCGGTGCTAGAAAATGCCCAACCCTCCAACAACAAACTCTCCTCCTCTTCCACTCTCTCTCTACTTCTTCCTCGTCATCTTCCATTTCTTCTACAAATTCTTCTTCCACAACGTCCGTTCCTTTATTGGCACCCCACTGCATCGTCTATGGAGGGCAACGCATAGCCATTGTAGACAGTAGATTGTCGTACGCATTTCCTCAGCATCCCCTTCCCGTGGACATACTTCTTGTGGGGCACGATGTTCACCGCCCACTCTCCCATCTTTTGTGCTATTATCGTCCCAAAGTCCTTGTACTTTCTGCAGCGATGAGCGATTTCTATCGTCGTCAATATCTGTCCGATGCGGCTCACCTTCACCTTGCTTGTTATGATGTGCAACAACAACCGCTTTTTCAACGAAGACTTGCCACGCAGTCTATGCCATAAAGAACAACCACTCACATACGTGGTACATTAAGTTCAAAAAAAAATCCGCAACGCCTATAATAAGGTATTGCGGAAGAAGAACTAGGTATTTTTCCCAAAAAAGTATGTAAGTTTCTCTGTTTCCCACAAGATAAGCTCCATTGTTCTTATTTGATTGGGTTTGGTACCCCCTAATAAGAACTTTGGAGCTTACACACGAATTTTTGACACCATATTTTCCTCCTAGGAGAATGAATAAGACAAACATTACAGCAAACCAAGACGTTTTATTTGCACTCGGGAAATCTTAATTATAGTCCAAAATACTTTGATATATCGGAAATTCTTGGTAATTTTGTCGCCAAATAACAAAAAATACAACGTGCCTATGTAGCAAAACGAATCAAAGACACATAAATAAAAAAGCGTTAGCTTGCATTCTTGTTCTTGAAAATCGCCAAATTTAAAGAGCAGCAGGAGTAAAAGTTAATGCTCACGCCTCACAACGGCGTGGGCTTTTACTCATATATGCTGCACGGTGTTTGGCGATACCTCAAGAACATAGATGAAGTTAATAGTCCACGTTTTTTTATTGTCTCTACTTTAACCTATGGACTGACACGAAATCAATTATACACAACTAAAAACAAATTACAATGAAGAAGTTATTAATGACTTTGTGCGTTGCAATGATTGGTGTTGGCGCATATGCACAGAAGAACTACAAGGCAGTGGGTGCTGACCTGACTTATGGCTCAGCGTTTTCAAATCTTGGTATTGGTGTTAAAGGTCAGTATGGCTTGACCGATAAGATCCGACTTGAAGGATCATTTGATTATTTCTTAGAGAAGGACGGCGTGAGTATGTGGAACGTCAATGCGAACGCACATTATCTGTTCCCTGTTGCAGAAAAAATCAAAGTCTATCCTCTTGCAGGTCTCACGTATGTCAATGCGGGTTTGGGCTCTGAGGGTAGTTTTGGTGTGAACCTTGGCGCAGGTGTTCAGTACGATATCAACAATCAGTGGGCTGCAAACTTTGAAACGAAATATCAGTTGATAAGTAACTTAAACCTAGCAGTCTTTAGTGTAGGTGTAGCATATAAATTCTAATGTAATATGAAGAAACTTCTATACATCTTCATTACAATCTTAGTTGCTACGACTTCACTATTTCTTGCCTCATGCAGTAAAGATGATAATGGCGGTTTTAACGTTAAGATTGATTATGATGTCATTCAAATAAACGGAGAAAAACACGCTTGCTATGGTCATCGCTGTCCAATGACATACACTTCAACCTGGTCTTTGTCAGATCATAGTGGAAAAATATTATTACCATGTGGCAAATTGTCTGATGCTCAAAAGGGCGAATATGATTACGATATATTGTTTGATATTTCGCTAAGTGGCAATCAAGACTTAAAGAAAGGAAGCAAGTTAGAGGATTTCACCCCTACATTCAACACTCCCCCTACATTCAACACTCTTGGAGAATGGTATGGTTTTGATTACGCAGGTGGCTCTGCAACAATAATAGACAAGAAGGATGATAAGTACATAACTATTAAGTTCGATTCCTTCAAGTTTAAGAAAGGTTCAAAATCTTACACTCTGAATGGTACTGCTCAATTAAGTTTTGACGAAGACTAATAGTAAATTCCATAACCGCTGAACCGTGCAGATATTCATATCTCGCAGTTCGGCGGTTTTTCTATATTTATTATCCTAGCAACGAACTTATATATCTCGGCCTAATGGTCAAATGTACTCCTGAAAGGAGGAGAAAAATGAAAGATGATAAGAAGTTATCTTACCAATAACGAGTAGCACTATTACAGTGACCCATTAGGGTATAATAAAAGTTCAGACTAATCGCATATCGCTTATTTGTTTTTCCGACAAAAATACAAGTATTACCCTTGGTTCATAGACGTATTATTACTATCTTTGTCCAGTCATTCAACATTTGCATCAAGAATTACCTCAAACTGTCTCTTTCCTTATAGGACAATTTCTGGGGATACAAGTTAAATCTATTTTGTAAGAAAAAATGAGATACCTATTGCTACTTTTGGGGACTTTTCTACTGTCATCCTGTATATATATTGCTAGTACAAAAACGAGCTATAATCATAACATTACGGATGAAGCGAAAAAGAGAATTGTGTTTGTGGGGCAAAACGACTCCTTTCGTTTAACCACAAACGAAAATAGCAATGGTTCATTTCACAAGCCTACAAAACAACTCTATCTTGTTAGTGGAAAGCAAATGAAAGCAACCTTAGCAAGAGGGACATGGCAAATAGTCTACGTCTGTCTGCCATATTGTAAAGCATCAGCTTGTGTTTCTTATAAGACATTCTGCGATTCTGCAAGAAACAGAGGTGTACAGCCTTGGGTTGTATTACGCGACATATGGTGTGATAGTATTGTGAATAGCGTAGAGAAATACCCTTTAGTAGGAATGGATTACAAGTACTACAAAAAGGCTTTATGCAGTAAGTTATTCTTTCGTGATATGGTTGATGAAACCCAGGATTGGAAGAAACTATACAATGGCCACCACCTTTTCTTTCTCTTTAACGGGAGTACGCTTATGGCATCTGGTGATGAATTTCATAGTTTGTTGGAATTTCAAAGTTTGTTAGAGAGAGTACAGCGTCAGGTGTTGCTGAATAACTTGAGTACCCCTCGAAATATCTGATGAAGCAAAGAATAGCAAATGTAGCAGTGCGATATCCAGCCACAGTATACTTTAGAGGAATAAGTGCAATAGCGGCAATACAACAATAATTAAGAGAAAACACTTCGGGAACTGTTAAATTCCAGAGCAGAAATGGGACAGTTTTTCGCTCAAACTAGGATTTAAGAAATGTTACTCACGCCATCCAAAAAAACAAATTCTCCAATTGAAATTCGAGCAAAATCCAGAAGTGTTTCCAGTTTTCTCAGAGATTTTCCCAATTTTGTCGGAGATTTTTCATTTTCCGAGGGACGTTTTCAAAATTCCAAGGGAAGAAAAATATTTTTCGTCCGACAAAACAGAAAAGATATCCCTCAAAACCACTAAAACGACGTGTTGTTTCTTCAAAAACAACACGTCGTTTCTTCGAAAACTAGTGCGTAGAGTCAACCAGCAAGTGCAAAATTACAATATTCTTTTGTAGAACTCATTTTTTGGCGTTTCAAAATTGAGTTTCTGTCTGGGTCTATTATTGATTTTCTTCTGTATCATTGCAATCTTTTTGTCGGTGTAGTCATCAAAGTTTGCCTGCTTAGGTATATATTGTCTAATGAGTTTGTTGGTATTCTCAATAGCTCCTTTTTGCCATGAAGAATAGGGATCTGCAAAATAGACCACTGCGCCTAAGTGCTTTGTGATGAGTTTATGTGCTGCAAATTCAGGTCCATTGTCGGTGGTTATGGTTTTTATATGTTCTTTGTAGGGAAGGAGTAGTCTTCGCACCTGCATTGCAAGTGGCTCCGATTTCTTACCATGTGGTAACTTTGTCATAAACAGCATATTCGTAGAACGTTCCACGATGGTGAGGATAGCATGACCAAATTGGTCTACGATTAAGTCCATCTCGTAGTCGCCAAATCTCTTTCCATCAGCTTGTTCTGGACGTTGATGTATGCTGATTCTATCGGCTATAGGGAAACGTTTGTACTTAGGTCTACGTCTGTATTTTAGCTTATGACGCGTGTGTTGTGCTAATGTTCCTGTAGCATCAGCATGTATGATGTTGTAGATACTTTGGTGCGACACATAGGTTCCTTCTTTCTTCAAAACTCCTGATATTTGTCGTGGAGACCATTGTTCTTCTATGATGAGTTGCTTGATTCTCCACACCAATTCGGGCGCAAGTGCAGCATTATGAACGGAACGCTTGCGACGTTCCATTGCCTTTGCATGCGCCTTGCACCAAAATGTATTTGCCCGAAGGAGTGCTGTTGCGTTTCAGTTCACGAGAAAGTGTGGATTGGCTGATGCCAACGATACGTGCAATATCTTTTTCTTGCCGTTTTTTTCTTTGTAGTAACGCGAAAAATTTGCGACCTTTGCTCTGAGGTTAGTTGTTTATACATAAGCAATACAAAGATAATTAATCTCGAGGAGTTCTCAAAGGGGAACTCCTTTTTTCGTATTGCTGGTATCGCTCTCGCTCTTGGGGCTGCTCGCCCCGGCCGCGAAGGCCTCCCCAGGTGTTTCATAGATTAGAACCTATAGAAAACAGATGGATTTTTTTGCACTTCGATTTTGAAAGTGCAGTGCAAGTTGCACGCAAACGACCTTTCGGTGGACGAAAACCTTCAAATTTCGCGTTTTTCAAAGGCGCTGAGAATCGATTCTTTTCGACCAACTCTCCTGCCGTTTCAAATATCGCGTTAAATGGAGCGATACGATAAGTAAAGATTTTCTAATAAGGATTAGTTAGCAGGAAGTTCGTAGTATAACTCGTCCATATTGCGCCATTCCCTATCGACAACAAAAAATCCGCGTTCCCACTTTGGGGCGAGAAGGCGGTGACCATTGAGGAAAACGCGCTCGGGATTTACACCAGTGGGTAGGCAAAGATAGAGGGCAAAACGTGTGCGCTGTGTACCATTTTCGTGAGCAGGAAGACCAGTGATGCGAAATTTCATACTTTCTTCCTGCGCTATTTGGTCGATGCTGACTTTGAGGTCAGGGGTGTTGATGGGAATAAGGCAACTCTCCTTGAAATTGATGTAGAGTTTTCGACCTTCAGTGGCTGCCATCCATCCTAGTGTGTTGAGCAAACGTTGCGCGGCATCGCGACTTAGGCTGTCGGTGGCCAATGCTGCACTATAAACAGAGCGCAGACTGTCGAGGGCACGCACAAAGCGCGCTTCGCCAGAAAGCAGAAACAACTGTTCGAGCGTGTGGGCATCGCTAGGAACGGTCTGTTGGGTTCGTCGCAACATTTTGCGATAGTATTTGACAGAATCGGCCACGAGTTTTGGAGTGTCGGGAGTGAGAAAGGGAGATACTCTCATGGCTCTCTGCACCACGTTGTTTTCCGTGGGATCGATGACCAAAATGCTCTGAGCAGGTACAAAAGACAACGGACGCTTCAAAGGCTTTTGCGCAAAACTTCCCAGTGAAAAACAGGAGAAACAGAGGGAGCAGAAAATGAAAAGACGTAAAAACATAAATGAAGGAAATAAGTAGGAAGTTATCTTCTCCATAACGGACTGCACTATAACAGTTTAACGACCAATCTGGGATTAAGTCGAGGAGACCGAAAGGAATTCACAAAGGAAAGAGAAGCAGAAGCGAAGGAAGCAGAGATTTCTCCTCCCTTTTGTGCAGTGCGTGCGAAGGGTTTGCACCCAATGCGCCCATTAGCGCATCATTTTAATGCAAGCCCAGTTGTCGCGCTGTTGGTAGTCGCAAAACGAAAGACCGAGTTTTGTGCCTTGTTGCACCAAACTCATCACATCTTCGGTGTAGAATCCGCTCATATAGATGACACCTCCCAAACGGAGCGTGGGAACATAGCGTTCGAGATCTTGGAGCAGGATGTTACGGTTGATATTGGCAATGATGATATCGAAGGTTCTTTCGAGCGGTACTAAGGCACTGGCGTCTCCGTGTATCACCGTGACGTCTGAAACATTGTTGATTGCGATGTTTTCGCGCGAGTTTTTGACGCACCATTCGTCATAGTCTATGGCTACGCATCGAGTGGCTCCACGCATTCTCGCCAAAATGGCCAGGATGCCAGTGCCGCACCCCATATCAAGCACAAACTTTCCTTTGAAATCATCGGTGAGAATGCGGTCAATCATTTGCGCCGTGGTTTGGTGGTGCCCCGTGCCAAAAGACATTTGGGGATTGATGCGAATATTGTATTCTCCTTGTGGCACATCTTTGTGGAAGGTGGCTGCAATGACACAACGAGGGTGCGCAGCGTCTTCTCCAATGACGAGCGGTTGGAAATAGTTTTTCTCCCACTCCTCATTCCAATTCTTGTGTTCAGCTTCGGCTTGTTGATAGGTGATTTTCACATCGGGGAGAGGGAAGTCAGCCAATACAGCCGTGAGAGCATCTGCATCGAAAAGGTTGGTTTGGATGTAGGCTTTGAAAGTGTCTTCGTCAGCTTTTTTTCAGCAAAAACTGCCGATTCGGGGAAGTTATTGTCGATGGCAACACGCGGCAAGTCGAGTTCGTCGGTGTGAACAAAACTTTCAAATCCGATTTCGGCCAAAACTGCGCTCAACACATCATAGGCGGCTTCGGAACTGGGAGAGAGGGTAAATATGAATTCGAGATAGTGCATACTGATTGTGGTTTAGCGGTGCGATGCGCCACGTTTTGTGTTTAGATTGTCCTTTGTTAGAGATTTCTCAATCTCCACTCATTGGGATAGAGATTGTTGGCGCGATTGCCGAGATTGTTGGCAAACCCCAAGGGGAGTCCGCGATAGGTGAGGAGTACATAACCGCGCGGTGCTTCGGTTGGGAGGGTGATGGCTTCGCGATGCAGATAAGTGAGTGCCAAATTGCGCGCTATCTCCACACGTGGAAAGGCGGAAGATGAGGCAGCAATGGACATGGCGAGTGCGTGTCGAGGAATGAGTTTTTACCCTTTTCTTCGGCAATCTCGATACCTCCCAAGAGTAGAGGGGCAACGTTCGCCAATACGTGGCGAGTGGTAGCAAAGCGTGTGGGAATCGAAGTCCACACTCCGTCTACTGAACATTGAAAGGTGAAATCTTCGGCATTTTCCAACCACGAAAGTAGGGTGGCATTGGGCTTAGCGGAGGACTTTGCCCCACGTTTTCTGCCATTGCCTTCGCGAGCATCTAGGAATATCTGCGATTTTCTCCGATCATTAAACATCTCGCCTTTTTTCTTACGAAGAAGAGCAAGAAAAAGCCCTTCACCCTCGGTGCGATGTGGGAAGAAATGATAGACCGGGAGGTTGCGCCCTGTGGTGTCGCCTGCGATGTTCCAAGCTGGATCAGTAGGAATTACCACTAATTCAGCTCCGAGGGTGTCACAAACCCACGCAACGAGGTCTTCATTTTCTTCGCGGTTGAAAGTGCAAGTGGAATAGACACAAAAACCGCCATCTTTCAGCGCAGGCCACACAGAAGTGAGAATGTCGCGTTGACGGTCTGCGCAAGAAATGACGGCTGCTGGCGACCACTCCTCACGGGCTTGTTCATCTTTGCGAAACATTCCTTCGCCCGAACACGGCACATCGGTAGCGATGATGTCGAAGGTGTCCTCTAAACTCGTGAAAGCATCAGGGAAGGCTTGTGTGACAAAGGTGTGAGGGTGCCCCCATTTGGTGAGATTTTCCGCCAAAATCTGCGCGCGCTGACGAATGGGTTCGTTGGCTACGAGCAAAGCCTCATCCGGAAGCAAACTGCGCCAAAGGGTGCTTTTGCCCCCAGGAGCTGCACAAAGATCGAGCATCTTCAACGGAGTGCCAATCATATTGTCTGTTGAGAACGTAGAGTCAATGACTTTATAGGCTTGCGCAATGAACATAGAGGCGGCTTCTTGCACGTAGTAGGCACCAGCGTGCCACAAAGGGTCGTGCGCAAAGGAGGGACGTTCCGACAAATAACTTCCAGAAGGACACCAAGGCACAGGGCGCAAGGTGGGAGAATCAGCAATGTCGGAGGGCGACACAGCATTGTCCGTTTGTCTAAAAAGGTTTTCCCCATCTTTGAGGGGTTTGAAAGGATTGGTGCGGATGCTGGTGGGTAGATTTCCGCTAGATAATGCTGTGCAGAGCGCGCCCGCCTCGTTGTCTCCGAGGAGGGCGCACATCTGTTGTTGGAAGGCTTGTGGAATCATTTTCTTATCTCCATTTCATCAATGAGATATTTGGAACCGCCATAGGTATCGATGACGAAGAGGATGTAGCGAATGTCGGCATTGATGCAGCGCTGGAGCGTGGGGTTGAAACGAAGGTCGGACGACAAACTCTCGATGTTGCCGTCGAAGGCTAGACCAATGAGTTCTCCACGCGCATTGAGTACGGCACTACCCGAATTTCCCCCCGTGATGTCGTTGTTGCTCAAGAAGCAAGTGGGCAATTCTCCCTCGGCGTTGGCATACTGACCATAGTTTTTGGTGAGATAGTGTTGACGGAGTTTCTCATCCACCACATAGTCAGGGTCAGCAGGATTTTCTTTTTCAAACATACCGCGGAGGGTAGTTTTCCAGTCGAAGCGAACGGCATCGCGAGGAGCATAGCCCTTGATGTGACCATAGGTCATACGGAGGGTGGAATTGGCATCGGGACTCTTCGTCCAGTCGTACATCTCGCAAAGACCACGCACATAGATGCGATTCAATTCTGCCACTTTCTTTTCATAACGCTCCACAGCAGGTTGATAGGCTGAGAGGGCTTTGCGGTAGGTAGCCCAGTGGGTGGCGAGAACATCGTTGCCAAGGGCTTCAGCAGAAGCCGTTTTCAGCTTTGCACTGTCGGCAAAGAGGCTATTTTGATAGAGGGCATCAAAATAAGCAGCCATATCTTTTTGCACAAACTCAGGTTGCAGCGCAAGTTTATGATACTTCGTCCAATATCCCGACAGGAGTTTCATCTTGCCCAAGTCGTAGGCTTTGTCCACCGTAGCCACGGCATTGCGGTCGTTTTTGAAATCTTGCGCACCAAAGGTGAAACGCAGCAAATTGTAGTCGTGGAGGGTGTCTTTCACCGCTGCCACGAGGGAGTCCATTCTGTCGATGATGTGCACATATTCTGGCTTGCCACTCTGTGCTGCAAAGGCGCGGAAACGCTTTTCTTCTTCGGCTTTGATGTTGAGCAAACCAGTGGAACGCACGCTAGCGTTCATTCCTCCAAAGTTTTTCACCATATTGCCCAAGCCCATATAGTCATTGGCATATTTGAGCGCCATATCTTTGTTGCTGTCCATCAAGGCTTTCATAAAACGAAGTTCGGCATCTCCTGCAAGATTGATGGGTTCGTTGATGCTTTCTGTGCGAAGGCGCACTTGCGATGCGGTGAGATAGCGGCTCGTTCTGCCAGGGAAACCCATAATCATCGTATAGTCGTTCTCACCAATGCCCTTCAAACTCACGGGCAACCATTTCTTGCACTCGAGAGGTTGGTTGTTTTTAGAGTATGCTGCTGGTTGTCCTTTGGCATCCGCGTAGATGCGGAACACCGCAAAGTCGGCATTATGACGAGGCCACACCCAGTTGTCTTGATTAAAACCAAATTGTGCCACTTGTTGTGGAGGATTCACCACAAGGCGTACATCGTCATAGCGTTGTTCGTAGAAAGCATAGTAACGATTTCCTCCGAAATAAGGCACGATGCGTAGCGTTACACCGCGCTTCTTGGCAAAGGCTTTGTTCTTCTTGAGCATCTTGTCGGCAAGCGGACGGAGGAAAAGATTGCTCTGACGGTAGTATTCATCAACTTTCGCCTTCTTTGCCTCAGTTTCGACTTGCGCAGTCACATCTACGATGCTCACCACGAAGGTGAACGTGAGATCGGGCACAGGGAGTTCTTCCGACATTTCTGCGCGAAGAAACCCTCTTGCAGATAGTTGTGTTTGATGCTCGACATAGCGTGCACATAGGAGAATCCGCAGTGATTGTTGGTGAACACAAGTCCTTTGGAGGACACTACCTCACCTGTGCAACCATTTCCGAAACGTCCGATGACATCTCGCAAGGAGGGTTGAGTTTCGTTGTAGAGTTCGCTAGGACTGATTTGCAATCCAGCCTTTTTGAGAGAATCTTCTAGGTGTTGCTCTTTCATGAGTTTGAGGAGCCACATCCCTTCATCGGCATACGCCGCGGAGAAGGTGAGAAGAGCAAGGAGAGAGAGTAGGAATTTTTTCATGAGGAAATATGAGAGTTTAAAAGTAACAGCTGTATATAAGTAGCTGCTAACCATTAGTTTTGAGGACTTAGAATAGACGTTAAGGAAGAAGACTACAAAACCATTCTAGCGTTCTTCCTTAACGTCTAATAAATATCCCTTATCTCACCGTCACCATAGTAGCACCGAAGCCGTATTCGCGGAAGGAGGCATCTTGGTGTGTGCAATGGCGATAGTGGTTCTTCAATTCTTTGAGGAGAGTAGCACGCAGCACACCCTCACCCTTGCCGTGGATGAAGACAATGCGACGGCCTTTATCCTTGGCATATTGACGCATCGTGTCGTGGAAAGCCTTGATTTGCATCATCAGGATGTCGGTTGGCGTCAAACCACGAGTGGAATCGAGCAGCACCTCAGCGTGCAAATCCACTTCCACGATCGCGTTGCGGTCGAGCGTCACCGACTTGTCTATAGCACGAGCGGGTTGTTGTTTCGGACGTTCTGCAGCCTGGCGCACCACTTCGGGAGTAATCAAAGCTTCCTCCACCGTTTCGGCAGCGATGCTCACCGACTGTGCAGGACGGTCTTCCGACACCAACGGACGAACCAAAGCAGGATTGTTGAAGAAATCAGAAGCTGCAAAACTGTGCAACTTATAGAACTTCGTGCCATCCACGCGCAACGTAATGTTCTGCGGAGATTTCAGCGCAAAGGGTTTATCTGTCTTGTAAGCTAACAGTTGGAAGGTAAGACGTTCCCATTGAGGCAAGTCGGTATGTCCGATGGTCTCAAGCAAAAGTTTTTGATTGGGCAATACCAATCCCTCGAGACGCAGCGAATATTGCTCTCCCTCTTGCGTGAGGAGGAGGAAACGCACATAAAGGTTGGAATCATTGATAAGATACACCTCAAATTCAGTCTGACTCAGCGCACGACTGTCCACAGGAAGGAAACCGATGTAGAAATTCACTTGATCGGCGCCACGACGTTCCAAAGGACGAGGTTGAAATGTGATTTCTTTGTCAGCAGGTTCCGACTCGTCTTCGAGCAGTTCCTCCTCAGGCGCACCGTTTCACCGCCGTTAGCAGCCGCAGCATGGGCAGTAAGTGCCGCTTTGATGCTCGTATGGCTCAGTCCATCGCTCTCACTGGTGCTGGCACGCTCTTTGGAAGGCACAGGCTTGCGCACCAAATTGTAGTTGTCGGTTTCCACCACCACTATTTCAGAGCGAAGCGTAGGAATCTCAAATCCATCATCGTCACACACCAGCACCAAGTCTTTGCCTTGAAAACCGGCTATCTTTCCGCCTCCTGTGGTGTTGAGGAAGCGCACTTTATCGCCTATATTCATAAATCTGTCCGTTTGGTTTGGAGCAAAGATACAAAAAAGCCTCTAGACCTCAGACTTTAGACCTCAGAAATTTACCCCAAAATAGAAATAATTTACGAGAAATATCCCTATGTTTCTCCTTAAATGCTTACCTTTGTAAAATCAAATTGCACACCCCTACCAAGTTGTGCACGATACACCTCCTTGCGATAAGGAACCCCATAGACGAACATAACATTATACATAACGACATAACAATTTAATTCATGGCACAAACCCCTGAATTTCGCTACGCACCGATGTTTCAACTCGGTGCTGACAGCACGGAGTATTATCTCCTCACCAAAGACCACGTTTCAGTGAGTGAATTTGAGGGACACCCCATTCTCAAAGTTGAAGCCGAAGGCATCACCAAGATGGTAAACCAAGCCTTCCGCGATGTCTCTTTCCTCCTCCGTCGCTCGCATAATGAGCAAGTGGCAAAAATCCTTCGCGACCCTGAGGCTTCCGACAACGACCGCTATGTGGCTCTCACTTTCCTCCGCAATGCTGAAGTGGCGGTGCGCGGACAACTCCCCATCTGCCAAGACACGGGCACAGCCATCATTCACGCCGAAAAAGGACAACAGGTCTGGACTGGTTTTTGCGACGAAGAAGCGATTGCCAAAGGTGTCTACAAAACTTACACTGAGGAAAACTTGCGCTATTCTCAAAATGCGCCCCTCACTATGTACGATGAGGTGAACACACGCTGCAACCTCCCTGCGCAAATCGACATCGAAGCTACTCACGGCGACGAATATCATTTTCTTTGCGTCACCAAAGGTGGTGGTTCTGCCAACAAGAGTTATCTCTATCAAGAAACCAAGGCTATCCTCAATCCCGACACCCTCGTGCCCTTCCTCGTCGGTAAGATGAAGACGCTCGGCACTGCGGCTTGTCCTCCTTATCACATCGCCATCGTCATCGGCGGTACGAGCGCGGAGAAGACCATGCTCACCGTGAAATTGGCTTCTACTCACTTCTACGATTCTCTCCCCACCACTGGAGATGAAACCGGTCGCGCTTTCCGTGACGTAGAACTCGAAGCTCGCTTGCTCGAAGAAACTCGCAAGATTGGTCTTGGTGCGCAGTTTGGTGGTAAATACTTTGCCCACGACATCCGTGTGGTTCGCCTTCCTCGCCACGGTGCTTCTTGCCCTGTGGGTCTTGGTGTGAGTTGCTCTGCCGACCGCAACATCAAGTGCAAAATCAACAAAGACGGTATCTGGATTGAAAAACTCGATGACAACCCCGGTAGCCTCATCCCCGAAGAATATCGCCAAGCTGGTGAGGGTGAAGCGGTGAAGATTGACCTCAATCGCCCCATGCCCGAAATTCTTGCCGAACTTGACAAGTACCCCGTGTCTACTCGTCTTTCGCTCAACGGCACCATCATCGTGGGTCGTGACATCGCGCACGCTAAGATTAAGGAACGCCTGGATGCTGGTCAGCCTATGCCCGAATATCTTAAAAATCACCCCATCTACTATGCAGGTCCAGCCAAGACTCCTGCCGGAATGGCTTGCGGTTCAATGGGGCCCACCACTGCCGGACGTATGGACTCTTATGTGGATCTCTTCCAAAGCCAAGGTGGCGGTATGATTATGCTCGCCAAAGGTAACCGTTCACAACAAGTCACCGATGCTTGTCAAAAATATGGCGGTTTCTACCTCGGTTCTATCGGTGGTCCTGCTGCAATCCTCGCGCAAAACAACATCAAGTCCATCGAGTGTGTGGAATATCCCGAACTCGGTATGGAAGCGATTTGGAAGATTGAAGTGGAAGACTTCCCTGCCTTCATTTTGGTAGACAACAAGGGTAACGACTTCTTCAAACAATTACCTAATGCCACTGGTTGCGCCCACTAACATCGCTGTGCGCCCCTCGTTTTTCTAGGCATCGCCTAGACACATTAAAGGCTACATCAAGCAAAGAAAAACTTGATGTAGCCTCTTTTTTTACGTCATGTTATTCTATGACGACATAACCCTTCTTATAACTGATTGGGGTTTAGCGACGCAACCAGCGTTCTGGATTCAACTTTTGCGTTTCGTGACGAAGTTGGAAATGGAGCGTGCAATTGCCCGAAGCATCGCGCGCCACACTGCCGAGAGCCTGTCGTGCCGACACGCGCTGACCTTGTCGCACCGACACACCCGAGAGGTTGCAATACACCGTGATGTAACTGCCGTGGCGCACAATCACATTGCTCATACCTCCCATAGAGAAGATAGCCGTCACTTCACCGTCAAACACACAGCGCGCTTGAGCACCAGCACCGCCAGTGAGGTTAATACCTTTGTTGTCGAGCGTCACACCGTTGAGCCCATTCACGTTGTAAGCACCAAAATGACTAGAAATTGTGTAGTTGCCCGTGATTGGCATTGGCAAACGACCTTGGTTGGAAGCAAAACTGCCCGAGAGTTGCGCATCGCTTCGTGAAACATCGTTCGCATTGGCAGTTGCTGTGGCGCGGTTCGCTTCGCTTGTAGCGCGATTTGCTTCTTCAGTAGCCACACGAGCACGTTGTGCTTCAGCCGCCGCCGCTTTCGCACGCTCAGCTGCGCGCGCTTCTTCGCGAGCCTGAGCCGCACGTGCTTCTCGAGCCGCACGTTCCTCACCACGTTTCCGCGCTTCTTCCGCCTTTCGCTCAGATTCAGCCGCCTTCCTGCGTGCTTCAGCTTCAGCACGGCGCGCTTCCGCTTCCGCTTTACGAGCAGCTTCTGCAGCACGGCGGCGTTCCTCAGCAGCGCGTTTGCGTTCTGCGGCAGCCTTACGCGCCTCTTCCGCAGCCTTTTTGCGCGCTTCAGCTTCAGCAGCACGACGCGCTTCTTCCGCTTTGCGACGACGTTCAGCAGCTTCTATTTCAGCACGAATCAATTGTTCAATTCTTGCATTCAGTGCATTATATTGTCGTTGTTGTTGCGCCAAAGTAGCCTGCAATTCCGCTTGTTTCTTGTTCAAGTCGGTCACCACCACTTGTTGGTTGTGCTGTTGTCCTTCGAGAATCGTTTGTTGCGCTTTCCCTGCGTCAGTAGTTTCCCCTGTACCACACGTTCTCCCGAGAGTATGTTGCGTTTTTCGCGCACCGCTTGTTCCTTCGCAGCAATAATTTGTCCCTGCACGCGCTGATACTTCACGTATTCTTGCGTATAGCGCAGACGGCGATACATTTGTCGGAAATTGTCTGCCGAGAAGATAAACATCAATTTGTTTTGCGTCAATCTGTTGCGATACATATAGAGTATTCCTCGCGTGTATCGTCTTTTGCACTCCGCCAAATCAGCTTCCAAGATGCGCAATTCGTTTTCGTGCGTACCGATGCGGCGGTTCAGCGTGTCAATTTGCACTTGCAACCCCGTCACCACCTTTTGTTGATCGGTGATTTGTCCGTTGATCACTTGCAATGTCGCCAATTGCGCCTTCACATCCTTGCGAGTGTTGGACAACTGATTTTGCGATTCCGCCATTTTCTGTTTGAGGTTCGCCTGTTCGTTTTGCAATTTCCGGATTCCCTCGTTGGTAGGCGTTGGCGTCGCCTTACCCTTCTTCCCGCCTTCTTAGTTTGTTTTGCGGTGTTCTTGGTCGTTTTCTTTGATTTCACTGTCTCGGTGGTCGTTTTGCGACGCGAAGTCTGCGCCACCATCAGTGAGGTGGAGCAAAAGACACTCAGCAACAAGGAGAAGAGAATTTTATACATTACTTAAAGGGGAGTGATAGGGGAAAACAAGTGGAGCAACGCCGCGCTGTGGTGCTGCGGGCGTGTGATGGGGGAGGGGATGTCTACTTGAGCAACTTCAAAAGCGCGTCTGGTTTCATCGGAGAATAGCCCGAAGGAATGCGCACCTGACTGTTCCAATCGTAGTTGATGCGCACTTTGTTGAGGTTGAGATTCAACTTAAATTCCTTTTCAAAGGCGTGAACGCTGAGGACCGTGTGTCGAGCGATGCGAAAACCGCGCACATTAGTCGTTTTGTTGCGACCAACGAAGAGTTCCATAGGCACAAAACCCATCACGTTGAAGTCAGCCGTCTCCGTACTCTTACGGTCATCGTTCCAAAAGAAGCGTTGCACCTTGTTGAAGTTGAGAGGTGGCATTTCCGAGAGCATACTGTTGAGCGTAGCGTAGGAATCTTTGAGATAACGTTTGTTGATGCGGTCGAGCACAATCACACTGTCGGGAGTGAAAATGATGCGCGCACCCTCGATACCATATTTACTGAGCGAAAGTTGCACTTGGCGGTCGCGTTGCAGGCGCAACATACCTCCAAAATTCTGGTTAAAGGTGTTGGCTTCCACCTCTGCCGAGATTTGCTGTCACCGCAAGCGGTTCATCGGCACGATAAGCCTGATCGCCACGCAGCATGGAGCAACCTGTAAACATAGAAGAGCAACCGAGCAATACCGCCACGAGTGCCAAGAGAGAAAATATCTTTTTCATTGAATCAATCTGATTTGCGTTTAAAATTTCACGCCGTCTACCGCACTTTGCGCAGTTTTCCTCGCAGTTTTCTTTGTTCTTTTCGATCTGCGGAAAGGGCAATAGCCTTTTTCCAAAAATGTTTAGCCTCGTGGGGAAGTCCCACTTTGAGGTAGATGTCCCCAGCGTGTTCATATAAGTCCGACGATGGTTGCTGTTCTTGCTCAGGTCGTTCAAGCAGCACAAACACAGAGTCTATCATCGTTTTAGCTTCGGCAAAGTGCCCGGTAGAGTAGAGTGCCCAAGCATAAGTGTCGAGCGCGTTGATATTGTTCGGGTCCACCTCCGTTGCACGTCGTGCCATATCCGTGGCGCGTTCGAGTTGCTCCCCACGAATGGTGAGGAAATAGGCATAGTTGTTGAGCGTGTTGGCATTGTCAGGATTTCTCACCAAAGACGAATCATAGGCAGCAAAGGCCGACTTAGTCTGTTTCAATTCCATATAATCGTCACCCAACATCCCATAAAGCGATGATGCCACCACGGAATCCGAATAAGGCGACATATTTTTTACCCCCTCTCGCAAATCTTTCTGCGAAAATCCTCATTCGTTCTGGCGCGTCTGCTGTAGAGTGCGCAAGAATAAAAGAAGACATTGTCGGGGTGAAACTCGCGGCCGCGTTCGCAAATCGAATCCGCCTGCTCCGCATCATCGTTTCGAACTGCATCTTTCAGCAAAGTTATCGCAGCATCTTCGTTGGTCGGATCTTCTCTAAACAACACCCTTGCAGGTTCAGTGAAACGTTCCTCCGGCAGTTTATGTTCCTCAATGAAAGCCAGCAACCATTTTGCCATTTCAACCCCATCCCCCGGTTGGTGCATTGCTGTAACCGCGTGTTCGTAGACCTTTTCCTTATTGTAGCTGTTTTCTCCCACCCAATAGGCAGCTTCGTTGAAAGCATCCAATTTGTTTTTGACCGCCAACACCGTGTCAGCCGCAACCGCTGCTAGAGTTTTGTCATAATTGTCCACATCGTTTTTGTTGCGATAATAGACCAATCGCAACAGCGGAACCCACTCATTGTGGGGTTCACTCGTGGCAATGTCGTCAATGACCTCTTTGGCGCGGTCAAGATAATGGTTGCGAAGGTAGAGGTTAGCGAGCAGCACACGCGGATAACTATTTTCAGCGTCCGCTTCACTAGCTTCTCGCAAGAGAGTAATCGCATCGGAGATACGACTTTGCAATTCCAAAACTTTTGTTTTTCTGCCTAGAATTCCGTTGGCCTCTCCCCCCCAGTTCCTGAAGTTTATCGAGAGTTTGGAGAGCCGCGTCAAAGTGTGCCGTACTTTCTTGGAGCAATTCGAGCAGCGTAAAGTTCTCCTCCGTGGGTTCATCCACCACCACCTGTTCGTAGAGTCGCAGAGCTCGTTCATAAAGCTTTCTGTCCACCCAGTAGTCCGCCAATTGTTTGCGATAATATGGGTTCGAAGGAGCCAATTGTTGCGCCAATTGAATTTGTTGTTCCCCGCGAAGTCGCAACAAACTATCGCTGAAGTAGACATTTCCAGCAAAATCGCCCCTTGTTGATAGAGTGCATCCGCGTCGTTAGGGTTGATCATCAGTGCTGCATCGAGCAAATCGAAAGCCGCATCCTCTTGTCCCAAATACTTTTGTCGCATCGCCGCCAAATAGGTTCTGTCGAATGCGCGTTGATCTTTGAGCGATAGGAGTTTGCGCGCGCGCACAGTACCGTCTTCCAGCACTGGCTCCACATAATTTCGCGCATAGTTAGAGCAGCCCAACAGCAAACTGCTGAGCAACGCCCATCCCATCACAGTCAGGAGGTGAAATGATGAAAGTCTTCTTTTGATCATCACGGATTTTTCTTGTTTTCTAGAAGGTCTAGATGCTCTAGGGCTTCTAGATTCTCTAGAGCTTCTAGTTTCTCTAGAGCTTCTAGAATTTCTAGAGCCTCTAACGTCTAACCTCTAACGTCTAATCTCTAACCTCTAACCTCTAACCTCTACTTCCCGTATGCCCGAATCCTCCGTCACCGCGTTCCGTTTCGTCGAGCACCTCCACCGGTTCCCACGTCACCTGTTCGTGGCGTGTCACCACCATCTGAGCAATGCGCTCACCATTGTTGATCACAAACGGTTCATTACTCAAATTCACCAAAATCACGCGCAACTCACCGCGGTAGTCTGCATCCACCGTCCCAGGAGAATTCAGCACAGTGATGCCGTGTTTCAAAGCCAAACCCGAACGAGGACGCACCTGCGCTTCATACCCCTCAGGCAGCGCAATGAAAAGACCCGTGGGCACCAATGTGCGCTCCAGTGGAGCCAATGTGAGGGGAGACTCGAGGTTAGCACGGAGATCCAAACCTGCACTTTGAGGAGTGGCATATTCTGGCAGCGGATGCTGCGAACGATTCACGATTTTTACTTGCATAAGCCGAAGAAACGACACTATTTGTCGCCATTTTTAGTCTAAACTTGCAGCACACGCTGCTTCAAATCCCAAAATTACGAAGAAAATCGCAGATTAACCCTATATTCTGCACACTATTTCGCCAAAACCCCTATATTTGCAATATGAAATGGAATCAACTCATCTCCTCTGCGCGTTGGGGAAAGCAAAACACCCAGCGTTCTGCCCACGAACAGCGCACTGAGTTTCAGCGCGACTACGACCGACTCATCTTTTCCTCGCCCTTCCGCAGGCTGCAAAACAAAACGCAGGTTTTCCCCCTCCCCGGCAGTGTCTTTGTGCACAATCGTCTCACCCATTCCCTCGAAGTTTCCAGCGTAGGACGCTCCTTGGGAGCTGACGTTGCGCGCCTGCTCATCCCACGCTACACTGGAGAAGACGTTACAGCCCTCGAAAGCATTAGCGCCATTGTCAGTGCCGCTTGTTTGGCACACGATTTGGGGAACCCCCCTTTCGGACACGAAGGAGAAGCCGCTATTCGTTCCTTTTTTGCCGAAGGCGAAGGACTCCATCTTCGCGACCAACTTCCGCTCGAGGTGTGGAACGACATCACCCATTTCGATGGCAATGCCAACACCTTCCGCCTGCTCACCCACCAATTCCACGGCCGTCGTCCCGGAGGATTCGTGATGACGTATAGCACCCTCGCTGCCATTGCCAAATATCCCTTCTCTTCCTCCCTCGCCACGCATCCCAAATTCGGATTCTTCGACGCCGAACGCGAAGCCTTTGCCCACATCTTCCGTGCACTCGGCATCCCAGAGGTGAAAAACAACGACACGACAGAGGGAGTAAACGAAGGAAATGCGCTCCAATTTGCCCGTCATCCCCTCGTCTTTCTCGTAGAAGCTGCCGACGACATCTGCTATGAAATCATGGACATCGAAGACGCTCACAAACTCCGCATCCTCACCACCGAAGAAACCCGACAACTCCTCCTCCAATTTTTCCCCGAAGACGAACAAACCACCATCCGCAACACCTATCCCGAAGACACCGACACCGGCGAACAAATTGCCTATCTCCGTTCCTGCGTCATCAATGCCCTTGAGCGCGCTTGTGTGGAAGTCTTCGTGCGCCACGAAACCGAAATCCTCGCTGGCACTTTCCACGGTTCGCTCATCAGTCATCTTCCTGCGCCCCTTTCTACAGCTTATCAACGTTGCACAGAAGTGGCGCGCACACGCATCTATCGTTCCAAAGAAGTTGCCGACATCGAACTCTCGGGTTATCACATCATCTACACCCTCCTTTCGTTGATGACCGCAGCCGTCACCGCGCCCGACAAAATCTACTCCAAACTCCTCCTGCGCCACGTTTCTTCCCAATACGAGGTGCACGCCCCCGACCTTTCCACGCGCATCATGGCCGTTCTCGACTATCTCTCCGGCATGACCGATGTCTATGCCTCGACCTCTTCCGCAAAGTCCGTGGCATGCAGTTGCCTGCCATTTGATGGTGGGAGCGTATCTTTTTTAGTCTAAATCCTTGTTTTTCACTCTAAGCACCGATCACTATGGCAACAAATAGACCAATCCCCTTTGAAGCCACCCATCCAGGTTCTATCCTTAAAGAGGAGTTGAAGGAACGTGGAATATCGCACGATAAGTTTGCTGAAACAATTGGAGTGGCAGAGTTCATTGTCAACGAGACAATAAACGAGAAAAGAAACATCACGCCTGAATTTGCTCTAAAACTTGAAACTGCCTTAGGCGTATCTGCTGAGTTTTGGATGAATGTACAGGCTGCTTATGAGTCCGATCTTCTAAGGATAACAGCACGTGATGAAAAGAAAGCAAAAGAACGTGAGCGCAGAATGACTTATCCTTCTTATTCTGTACGCAAGGATACCACTAGTCCTCAACTTGCTCTTTCCTAAAGTATTGTGCTCTTTTCTCAATCTAAATCCAATCACAAAAAAGGATTTCCCAACCGCTATGGCTGAGAAATCCTTCTTTTTTTTGTTGCAAAGGAGGGAAATTTACTCACCTCTGCTCCGTATCTTTTTGTGATTTAACGAATAATCGTAGCATCGCGTTCAGGACCCACAGAGAGGATAGCAATGCGCGTTGACAAGTTCTTTTCGAGGTAAGCAATGTAGTCCGCATAAGCCTTGGGGAAATCCGCTTCAGCGCGCACACCGGTCAAGTCGCAGTGCCAACCTGGCAAAGTTTCATACACTGGAGCCCAACCCTCGGTGTCGTAAGGCATATCTTCTGTGCGCTCACCGTCCTTTTCGTAGGCCACGCACACCTTGATTTCCTCAAACGAATCCAGCACATCCGCCTTCATCATCACCAAGTCCGTCACACCGTTCACCATGATAGCATATTTCAGTGCCACAAGATCCACCCAACCACAACGGCGGTTGCGACCGGTCACCGCACCAAACTCTTTGCCCACACGGCGAATCTCCTCGCCCGTTTCGTCAAACAGTTCCACGGGGAAAGGACCACTTCCCACACGAGTAGAATAAGCCTTGAAAATACCCCAACACACGACCAATGCTTTGGGGAGCAATGCCCAAGCCCGTGCAAACACCGCCAATGGTGGTCGAAGAAGAGGACACAAACGGATAAGTACCGTGGTCGATGTCCAACAGCGAACCTTGTGCGCCCTCTGCCAACACGTTCTTTCCTTCTGCCAAAGCGCGGTTAATCTCGTGTTCCGTGTCGGTGATGGGGAAACGGCGCATATAGTTGATACCTTCCAACCACGTCTTTTCCTCCTCCGTGATGTCGAAATCGGTGAATCCCAAATCCTTCAAAATTTGGAGGTGACGTGCTTTCAGTGCTTCATATTTGGGTAGAAAATCTCCTTGGATGTCGCCCACACGGAGTCCCACGCGCGCAGCCTTGTCGCTATAGGTCGGACCAATGCCCTTGCCCGTAGTGCCCACTTTGCTCTTGCCCTTTGCCGCTTCATAAGCGCGGTCGAGCACGCGGTGCGTGGGGAGAATCAAATGTGCGCGGCGACTGATGTGCAGACGTTCTACAATCTCATAACCCGCACTCTCCAGTTCGCGCGCCTCATTCATAAAGAGGTCGGGAGCAATCACGCAACCATTACCGATGATGTTCACCTTGCCCTCGTCAAGATGCCCGAGGGGATGGAACGAAGCACAAACTTCTTGCCATCAAAGATAATAGTGTGACCAGCGTTAGGACCGCCAGCAAAACGCGCCACGAGGTCATAGCGAGGAGTAAAATAGTCCACCACTTTACCCTTACCTTCGTCGCCAAAGACAATGCCGAGCAAGGCATCTACTTTTCCTTTTGTCATAGTTTTAGGAGAAATGAAAGAGCGCAACGTTCGTCTTTTTTACCATTGCGCGTGATATTTGCCACAAAGTTACACTCTTTCTGCTTAATATGCAAAAAATAAGTTGTAAATTTGCCTCTCATCTCTAGTCTGGCTAGTTTCTTCTAGTGTTTTCTAGCGTCTAGTTTTTCTAGCTTTTCTAGAGCTTCTAGTTTCTCTAGTTCTTCTAGGACTTCTAGTTCTTCTAGAGCATCTAGTTCTTCTAGAGCTTCTAGCCCTCTATACCCCCTAACGTCTAAAAAAATGCTTCAAATCCGTGTTCTCCCTCAGGTAGCCTATGATGCTGCCCTTCTTCGTGCCGATGTTGCCCAGCGCATGGGAGTTGCCCCCGAGCAAATCCGCGCCATCCGACCCCTCAAACGAAGCATCGACGCCCGTCAGCGACAAGTCATGGTCAATCTCACCTTAGAAGTCTTCATCGACCAAGACCCCACCACCTTGTCCTACGATCCCATCCACTATCCCGACGTCACCAACGCCCCTCAAGCCATCGTTGTGGGCGCAGGCCCCGGAGGACTCTTCGCAGCACTCCGTCTCGTAGAACTCGGCATACGCCCCATCGTCCTAGAGCGCGGACGCGATGTTGATGCACGAAAAAAAGACCTCGCAGCCATCTCGCGCGACCACATCGTAGACAGCGAGAGCAACTACTCCTTTGGCGAAGGCGGAGCCGGAGCTTTCTCTGACGGCAAACTCTATACGCGTTCCAAAAAACGTGGCAACGTGCAGCGCATCCTCAGCATCTTCTGCCAACACGGAGCCGCCACCGATATCCTCGCCGATGCCCATCCCCACATCGGCACCGACCGCTTGCCCGGCATCATCCAACGAATGCGCGAACAAATCAAAGCATCCGGAGGGGAAGTGCATTTCCCAAACCCGTGTCGACGAACTTCTCTTCTCTACCGATGGCAGTAGGGTAGTGGGAGTGCGCACCGCCCACGGCACAGAGTTTCAAGGCTCTGTCATCCTTGCCACTGGTCATTCCGCACGCGACATCTATCGCTATCTCCACCAAGCCGGAGTAGACATCGAACAAAAGTCCCTCGCCATGGGAGTTCGCCTAGAGCATCCTGCCCATCTCATCGACCAAATACAATATCACAACCGCGAAGGTCGAGGAAAATATCTTCCTGCGGCGGAATACGCCTTCGTGCAACAAGTTAAAGACCGCGGAGTCTATAGTTTCTGTATGTGCCCTGGTGGCTTTGTCGTCCCTGCCGCCACAGGTCCCGAACAACTTGTGGTCAACGGAATGTCCCCTGCCAATCGCGGTAGCAAATGGTCAAATTCAGGGATGGTGGTCGAAACGCGTCCCGAAGACATCGACGGCGAACTCATGCCTTTCCTCCTTGAAGCTATGAGTGATGAACAATTTGCGGCTCACCACACCGATTTTGACGACAAACACAACCCCCTGCGCATGATGTATGTGCAAGAAGCTCTCGAGCGTGCCACGTGGATTCAAGGCGGACGCACGCAGGTAGCACCAGCCCAGCGCATGGCCGATTTCGTCAATAGTCGTTTATCGGCCGACCTCCCCAAGTCCAGTTACAATGCCGGACTCATCGCTTCCCCCCTTCATTTTTGGATGCCCCGCTTCATCACCTCGCGTTTGCAAGAAGGTTTCAAGGCTTTCGGGCGTCGCAGTCGCGGATTTCTCACTGACGAAGCCATCCTCATCGCCACCGAATCGCGCACCTCAGCCCCAGTGCGCATCCTCCGTCAGCCCGACACCCTCCAACACGTTCGTCTGCGCGGTCTTTATCCTTGTGGTGAAGGTGCCGGCTATGCTGGTGGCATCGTCTCTGCTGCCATCGATGGCGAACGCTGCGCTGAAGCCCTCTCCCAAGAAACCATCAGGCCATAGAGCTAGTTTCTCTAGAAGGTTCTAGTCTTTCTAGAGCATCTAACGTCTAATGTTTGGTGTTCCGCTATTTTTTTTCTAAATTTGCCTCCATCAATCATCTAATTTAGTGTCTAACGTCTAATCTCTAACGTATAATGTCTAATTTAAGTCCTCAGGAGTGCCAAGTCCCTATTGATTTTGAACTCTTCAAAATATTACAAAAAGCAGCAGAAGCCAATAGCGTGAGTGTGCGGCATTATGTAGAACAGTTAATCCAGAAAGCCATGACTTCATCGTCAACCATTGAAAATGTAACCCCTTCTGTCCATCAGCTCGTCACCAATGCAGAGCAAGAGTCTGAAAAAGGCGAAACCCTCCGCTTTGATAATTCAGAAGAAATGCACCGTTGGATAGAATCACTATGAAACATTATACAATAGAATTTACCAAAGCAGCGCAGGAAACGATTAAAACTTGGAAGAAGTCCGCTCCGATGTTATTGAAGAAACTTTTGCCTTTACTCGATGAACTGATGATTCATCCCAGAGAAGGAAAGGGAAAGCCTAAACAATTGCAAGGGGATAAAACAGATGTGTTTTCTCGTCGCATTACTGGGCAGCACCGCTTACTCTATAAAATTCAAGAGGAAAAGATCTTGGTTCTCGTAGTTGCCATTGGTGGTCATTACGATGATAAATGAACTTTCACGCGTGTACGCGCGCACATTACAGGAGTTTTTGCTTTTTTGCTGTCACAAGTGTCACAGTGTTTGCATAATCCTCTGAAAAACAAACCCATAAAAGGATTGTTGGAAAGTCCTTCTTCAATCCACCCATAATTCCTCAAAACAACGTGTCGCTTTCCCAAAAACAACGTGTCGTTTTCCCCAAAACAACGTGTCGTTTTCCCCAAAACAACGTGTCGTTTTCCCCAAAACAACGTATCGTTTTCACTAAAACAACGTGTCGTTTTCACTAAAACAACATGTCGCTTTTGCTAGAAGTCTTAAATATAAAATAAACGATGTTTTTGAATCATTGATTTTACTCTGAAATACAACTTCTTGCATGGTTTTTGTGACAGCAAAAAACAAAACTCCTGTTGTACGTGTACGCGCGCGTGAGAAACGTCTACCCTCTAATGTCTAACGTCTAATCTCTAACCTCTAATTTCTTCCCGAGCCACGCTTGCGTGGCGAGCATAAAGGGGGTTGCGACCCTCTAACGTCTAACGTCTACCCTCTAACGTCTAACGTCTACCCTCTAACGTCTACCCTCTAACGTCTACCCTCTAACGTCTATTATGCTATTTGTAGTTAGCAAAAATGGGGGGGGTAGAAGAGGTGAGAAAGAAAAATGAAAAACAAGGCATTTTTTTATGCGTTAAATCTTGGTTGCTCCTGCAGAAAAACTTAACTTTGCAGCCGAAACTATCTAAAATCGGTATTTAACCTACGATAATAGAACAAAAAAGCGTCGTGGGGCTAAAAATGGCGATACGTACGTCTCAATAATAATGCACAAACAAACAGATATGAAGAAAGCTTTTACTTTGCTGTTCTTTGCTGCAGTTGCTGCTGCCACTGCTTCTGCTCAGAGCGTGGTTCTTAAGCACAATGTGTTGCTCGATGTCGTGCACTCACCCAACTTAAGTCTTGAACTTGGGCTCAATAAAAAGCAAACACTTGATTTTCAGGTGGGATTCAATCCCCTTACTTATAGCACTGCTGACAACTCAAAGTTTCGTCATCTCACCGTACAACCCGAGTGGCGTTACTGGTTCTGTGAACGTTTCAATGGGTGGTTTGTAGGCGCACACGCACACGCTGGACGTTTCAACGCAGGTAATGTGTCTATGCCCTTCAATCTATTTCACACTGTGAAAAATAGTCGTTATGAAGGTTGGTTTGCAGGCGCAGGCGTTGGAGTAGGTTATCAACTTCCCCTCAGTCGTCGTTTCAGTGTAGAAGCTGAACTCGGAGCTGGCTATGCCTATGTAGACTACGATAAGTTCGCTTGCGGAAAATGTGGAACCCTCCAAAAAGAAGGAAATTCTAACTACTGGGGCATCACTCGCGCAGGACTCTCTCTCGTTTACGTGCTCAAATAAACAGTTTGTTTTCTAGCATCTCTAGTTTCTCTAGTATTCCTAGTACCTCTAGAACTTCTAGTACCTCTAGCCTCTAACGTCTAATGTCTAGTGTCTAGCGTCTAACGTCTAAAAAGGGTCTGCGACCCTCTAACGTCTAATATGAAGATATTATTAGCTCTTGCTGCTGTGGCTTTCGCAATGCCAGCTGCAGCCGATAATTATAATGGTCATGTCGCCTTCACGCAAACCACTCCCAAGGTGGCAAAGGATAGCATCCGCTTCGGCGTCAATGTTGTGCTCGACCAAGTAGAGCTCGGTTCTCGCACCCTGCTCACACTAACTCCAAAACTCGTTTCTGAAGACGGCACACAAACTTATGCCTTTTCGGCAGTGAGTGTTGGCGGTCGCAACCGTCAAATCATGTGGAAGCGTCGCAACATCGCCGGTGCGCAACCTGTTTATCACAAACGGCACTGCGCAAACTGTTTCTCTCGCTCTCGCTGCACCCAATGTAGCCTGGGTGAAGAAAGCCCGCCTCGTTGTGGACGAACAAGTGCAAGGTTGCGCAGGTTGCGAACAAGGCGAAATGCGCTACAATCTCCTCGATCGTTTGGTGAAGGAAGAATATCGTCCTAAGTTCACTACGGTGTTCGTTACTCCAAAACCCGAACCAGTCAAGACACGTTCCGATCGTTTCATCGCACGTTTCAATTTCCGTGTCAATCGTTCAGAACTTCTTCCTGAACTCGGTAACAACCGCGTAGAATTTGCACGCGTCGACAGTGTGGCGAAAGCTATTCTGCTCAATACCGACGTCAAGGTGAAAAACGTATCCATCGATGGTTACGCATCTCCCGAAGGTACAGATGCTGCCAACCTCAAACTCTCTCAAAATCGCGCCCTTTCCTTTGCCGACTATCTCCGTCGCACCTACAATCTCTCTCGTGGAGTCCTCAATGGTGTAGGTCACGGTTCAGACTGGGAAGGACTTCGCAATAGCGTGATGGCCGATGCTAATGTACCTAATAAGCAAGGTGTCCTCGATGTACTCGCTGCTGCGGGCAACAATGAAGTGCGCAAGACCAATCTTCGAAAACTCGATTCCGGTCAGTCCTATGCTTACCTCTTGGCAAATCACTATCCTCCCCTTCGTCGCACAGAATATCAATTCACCTACACAGTGCGCGATTTCAACCTCGAGGAAGCCATCCAACGCATCTATTCCAATCCTGCGCTCCTTTCGCTCAATGAAATGTATCTCGTAGCTAATCACTACGCAGCAGGAAGTGCAGAACGTCGCAACGCGCTCGAAACTGCGCAACGCGTTTATCCCAACGCTCCCGAAAGTCGTTTCAACGCTTTGGCATATCGCATGGCGCAAGGTGAACAAGTCAACGAAGAGCAGTTCCTCGTGAACTACACCACCTCTCCCGAAAAGTGGAACAACCTCGGTGTTTACTATGGTCTTCGCAAAGACTATGCTCGTGCCAAGGAATGCTTCTCTCGTGCAGGCAATCTCCCTGCAGCGCAAGCCAACCTCGCCGAACTCGCCAAGGTAGAAGAATAAGACAAGCGACTAGCTTCTAGTGTCTAGCGTCTAATGTTTAGCGTCTAGTCCTTCTAGAATCTCTAGGAAATCTAGGATTTAGTCTCTCTCAAAAGCAAACAATTTATTAACTCAAATTTATTTACTAATTTATTCCGTATGAAAAAGCAATTTTTCGCAGCGGCAATGATTCTTGCCCTTGGTGCAGGTTTCACCGCTTGTTCAAGCGACGACTTGAACGTGAAGGATCAAAAGGAAGTGAAGAACGGTAAGGAGGCTACTGGCTACCTCACTTACACCTTCTCTGTTGCAACTCCTAGTGGCACTCGTGCTGCAAACGATGAACAAGGTGACGAAACTTCTAACCCTGGTCACAACTTCGTTGAAAAGTGGGCGGGTAATGATAAAATCGAGAAGGTGACAGCTTACATCTTCGACGGTGATCAACCTACTGCTGCTTTTGAAAAAAAGGCGGAAGCAACTATTGCTGATTTTGATAAGACCGCTGGAACTGATGGTAAAGTGACCTACAAGCCTAAGAAGGGTATTAAAGTAACGGTTGGTAAAAAGACTGTTTTCCTCGTAGTAAACTCAACTTCTGATGTTACAACGCTCTTGGATAGCTACACTAACCTCGGTGACTTCCAAACTGCCTACGAATCATCTAACCTTGCATTTGCTAGCCGTACCGCTAATGTTAGTGCAACAGATAACGCAACTGCTGCTGAACAACTTTATAAGTCTACTACAAGTGGTGTGACTGTTGTTATGACAGGTGCTAAAGCAACTAATACAGTTGTAGCAGGTGTTGTGGAAACTGCTACCACTGGAGAAAATGTTGGTTCTACCGACAAGAACCGTTTCAACTTCACTGTTAAGCGTGCCGTTGCTACTGTTTTCGTTACTGCCAAAAAGGCTTCTTTCAGTATCAAGGGTGATAATCCTACAACCCCCGAACTTGAGTCAAATGCGGAAATCGCAACCATTGATGGTTTGAACTTTAGCCAAGGTCAAGGTGAACTCAAGCTTTATTTCCAACAGAAGGCTGCGGCTACAGCCGACAATACTGCTTACCAAACTCCTGCTTACTCTTTCGTTCCCAAAAAGGCTAGTGCTGCTGGCGTTACTCCTGTAGTTGCTGCAGTTGATTATTCTGGTGCAAAGGAGAAGTACGATTACAATGGTCTCTGGAAGAAGAATAACGTAGCAACCCTTAATCAAGATGCTTTGGTAGTAGGTGATGGTGAAGCTCAAGTTAAGACTGCAAACGTGGTTCCTTTCCTTCCTGCTACTCACCAATGGAATTCAGAAGGTACTAACTATGTAGAAGGTAACACTGCCTATGTTCTCGTTCGCGGTACTCTCAAACCTAAATATGTATATGAGGTTGTGGGTGATAAGTTAGTTCTTATGGCAGATCCCTCTACTGCTACTAATTTCTTCTATGGTAGTGATGGAAAGTTCTACAAGGATAAGGATGCTGTTGAAAAGGTATATGCGGATAATAATAAATTCACAGCTAAATTGTACAAGAATGGTGTAGCGATTTATACTCTTTGGATCAACCCTGATAAGTCTGACAAGACTTGGAAATGCTCCAACTAACCGCAACAACATCTATCACATCAGCATTAAGGATATCAAGACAATTGGTGAAAATGGTAACCCACTTGTACCAGGTGATGTGAAGAATCCTGATCCAATTCCTACGGCTCCCGATAGCCCACATGAACCAACTCCAAAGCACGATCCATACAATCCACTTTCTCCTGTAGAAACTTGGATGTCTGTTGACGCTACGATCCTTCCTTGGTCTATCCACTCTTATGGTATTGAACTCTAATCGACCAAAGACTTACGCTCATCTCGCGTAGATGATTCGTAATACTCACTCTCGGCGAGGGGGAGGATTTCCCCTCCCCTCGCTTTTCTTTTTCGCACTTGATGCTGTTTGCATCGCTGAAATACTCCTATAACTCTATTTCGATATGAATTTCTTGGGAAAGTTCACCGCACTTGCTGCACTCGCACTCGCCACTACCACCCTCGCTAGCTGCGACTCTATGTTTCACGACGATCTTGCTGACTGTCCGCAGGGTGTGTATGTGCGCTTCTACCAACAAAAGGATAATGGTTGCTTTGACAACAAAGCGTTCCTCAATGGCTCTCCATCAAAAAGCAAACCTTCCTTCGCTCCTGTGGGCAAGGTGAACAATTTGTATGTGCTTGCCTTTGACAAAAAAACTGGTCTTCTCGCCAACTACGTGGCTGCAGACAAGAAATCAATCTTTCGCGCACGCACGAAACGCTTGTTCCTCTCTCTCAAGGGGATTACGAATTGGTGGCGTGGTCTGGTAATGCTGACAACTTCCGCTCAGCGAATCTTCAAAAGGGTGTCACCAAGAAAAGTGACGTCTTCTTCCAACTCCGACAACAACAAGACGGCTCGCTCGTCTTTCCCAATACTCCCGAACCTCTACGATATGGTTTTGCAGGTACGGGCAACCAACGACAACCTTCCGACTCTCTCGAGTACGTTGCTGCACAACACGCTGAGGTGATTGCCGACGACGTAATCAATATTCCCGATCCTGTTAAGTTCGGTTCTGTGTTCCGTCACGCTGCCATCAATCTCCGTGAACAAGTACTCAATGTGAAAGTACAAGTGGTGGTGGACGCTTCTGTGAAACGTAGCAAGTATCCCACCACAGCAGATAAGTTCTCTGTAAACCTCAAAACTGCTGGTACTGCGCTTTCTCACACTGCCGTTAAAAATGGTCTGCTCGCAGACTGGCAAACTCCCCAAGCTGCTCTTTCTGATACTGCAAAACTTGCACTAATGCAACCCGTTGGTCGCAATGTATCCAACGATACACTCACGCTCAGCTATCATTTGTTGGGCAATACTTGGCAATCTCTTGCCGACGGTCGTTTGGAACTTTCGCACGACGGCACTGCGGTGGAGAATGGTTCCGACATTCCTCGCAACCTCCAAACTTCCAATGCTTCGCTCTCCCTTCGTGGGTTGATTCGTGAAGCAATTGCTTCTCAAAATCTTTCGCTAACTTGCTCTTCTGATGTTACCATCGTGATTCGTGTGAAGAATCGTTGTGAAGATTGCAAGACGTATATGAGCTACGATGTGAAAATCAACCAGTGGGCGGTTCACTCCTATGGTACTGATTTGTAACCCCAATACGAGCTTTGGATTTAACTAAGAACTACTCGTTATGAGAAAAATATTTTCCAATGCATTGCTTTTGCTCGGCGGACTGCTCTTCTCTTGCGGACTCGCCAGTTGCGATGCTACTTTCCACGATTCTCTCGACAAATGTCGCAACGTATTGTTGGTGACGCTCGACAAAGGCGGATGTGACGCCGTCACTGGAGCTACTACACACAGACATTCAGCTTCTTCAGTAAATACAGACAAAACGATTTCCACTGAAAACGCTGCTACATCTGTTCGTGGTGCTGCACATCACCACGGTTATTTGGCACCTGCTGGTAAAACTTTGCTCCTCGCCTTCGACAATAAAGGTTTGTTGGCTGCTGACACTTTGCTTCATCTCTCTCAAAGTGCTGCTGTGAAACAAGTGCCACTCACCGTCGATGCTGGAAACTATACTGTTGTGGCGTGGACGGGCATCAACGATGCACAATGGGAGGTGGCGAAACTGCAAAGAGGAAAAACGCGCATTACTGACGCTCTCCTCACTAATCGCGCTGCTGCCGACACGTTGTTGGCAGCTGGTAGCAACACCACTTTCATCAATCTTCCCAACGCTACACAATCTGGTACGCATACGCAAGAAGTGAAGGTGGCGATGCTGCGCACGAATTTCAACATCACTGCTGACATCGAAGTTGGTGCTGAAACTTTTGACGCGCTTGATGATCTCACTGCCGATTCTTTTGACATTGAAGTCAAAACAAATTACTCTGCACTCAGTGTGGATGGTAAACCTCAAACCATGACCACCACTTACACCGTGCCCGTGACTAAAGAAGCCATCAACTCGATGAAGAATGAAAATGGTAAAGTGGTGAAGACGTTGCTCCGCACGCATTTCGTTGTTCCTGTACTCAATGCTAGAGATGCAAAGGTTTCTTTTTCTCTCATCAACAAACATGGTGCTTCAAGCCGTATTGTAGAAAACGGTACTTTTGATTTGCTCGCGCTTCTTCTTCTCCAAAGTGGTGAGAATGGTGCAGTCAATAATGTTGCAGGCGCAAGTCATTTCGATCCTCAATGCGATCGCAGTGCGAAGTTGCGTTTCCGTCTCAGTGATCGCTGTCTCTCCTGTGGCGAATTTGCTTGCTACCAAGTTTGGTCTGGCGACCTTCCCTTGCTTCGCTTCAAAGAGGCTAATCGCTAATTTGCATTCTCTCTTATAGATGCTCTAGAGTTTCTAGTTTTCTAGTTTCTCTAGAGCATCTAGTTTTTCTAGAGGGCTAGACGTTCTAGTGGTTCTAGTATTTCTAGAGATTCTAGTGGTTCTAGGTTTTCTAGAGGTTCTAGTTCTTCTAGTGCTTCTAGAACTTCTAGCCTCTAACGTCTAATTTCTAACGTCTAACGTCTATTTTTTTTCAGAATACCACCAAATTCTGAAAAAAAGTCGTATCTTTGCAGCCGATTATAGAGTCCGACGGGGCAGAAGAAGTGAGCAGAAGTGCTCCGCCTCCCGGAAAAATCCGTTTCACATACATCAAATCAAACAAATGTACGCAATCGTAGAGATTAACGGTCATCAGTTTAAGGTGGAAGCAGGCATGAAGCTCTTCGTAGACCACCTCGCTAGCGCAGAAGCTGGCAAAACTGTTGAGTTCGACAAGGTGCTCCTTCTCGACAAGGACGGTCAAGTCACTGTAGGTGCTCCCACAGTAAAGGGCGCAAAAGTAGTAGCTGAAGTAGTTTCTCCCCTCGTAAAGGGCGACAAGGTGCTCATCTTCCACAAGAAGCGTCGTAAGGGCTATCGCAAGCTCAACGGCTTCCGTCATCAATTCACTGAACTTTCTATCAAGGAAGTTAAAGCTTAACCCCCTAAATATATCAGACAATGGCACACAAAAAAGGTGTAGGTAGTTCTAAGAACGGCCGTGAATCGGCATCACAACGTCTTGGTGTTAAAATCTGGGGCGGACAATCTTGCATCGCTGGCAACATCATCGTTCGTCAACGTGGCACAGTTCACTATCCTGGTAAGAACGTAGGCATCGGCACTGACCACACGCTCTACGCTCTCGCTGATGGTGTGGTTACCTTCAAGCGCGGTCAACGCGACCGTAGTGTGGTTTCTGTAGAACCCAAGGCTGAAGCGTAATCGTAAGCACTTAGAACTATAAGAGGCTGCTTCAAAACGTCTGTTTTGATGCAGCCTCTTAGATTTCTAGCTTTTCTAGAAGGGCTAGTGATTCTAGTAGTTCTAGTTTTTCTAGTATTTCTAGTCTTTCTAGAACTTCTAGTCTTTCTAGCTTTTCTCAAATTCTTTCTGCTAGATGCACAACATCATACTTGTCGATACCGCTCACTTAGATCATGTGGCGTTCGACCTCATCGTTAATTTCGAGCGAATGCTCGGTCGTCAGATTCCCCAAGGAGATTTTCCAAAATGGCTCGATTGCATCGCGCTCGATGGCGGACTTCGACCCGGAGAAAATGAAACGCGCGTCTATCTCATTCATCCCAAGGCGCAAACTCAACTGCAATATCTTCTTCCCTGCAACTTTGCAGAAGAGCTCAACGGCAAAGCCTTTCGCGACGAACTCGGAGAATTTGCCCTCAATGCTTATGGAGTAGAAGAAATTGTGTCGCAAGAAGACTATTTCGTGCAGGTGTTTGAAGAAGTGTTGCGCGATGCAGACTGCGAACGCGTGATGGTGATAGCCGATCTCGATGGAATGACGGACGAAAGCGCACATTTCGCGCAGCGCATCAAGGCTCTTTGTGCAAATCCTCCCAAGGACGACAAAGGCAACGAATTTCCGCGCAAAGACATCACCCTCTTCACCATGCAACCCATCATGGGACGCGGTTTTCAACAAGAACTCCTCGGTTATAGTTTGATGGCTGCTCTCGGCATCAACGGCAACGAGGTGCAATAGAATCTGTTCACAATCCCATGACCGATGGGGTATTATTAGTGATTTCTCGGAAAAGAAGAAGTTCATCTCGCTAGAAATCACTATATTTGCAGATAAGCTGTAAGCACGTTCAAGTCAAGCGCGCAGCTACAAGCATATTCTCACTGATAACAAATCACAACTCACGCATAACTCACAACGAAATGGGTAAAGTTCTCATCATTGGCGCAGGTGGCGTGGCCACCGTTGCCGCAGTGAAAGTGGCCAAAAACTCTGATGTTTTTGACGAAATTATGATCGCTTCTCGCACCGTGTCTAAGTGCGAAGCCATCGCCAAACGCATTGCCGACATGGGCTTGCGCAACGACATCAAAACGGCGCAAGTGGATGCCGACAATGTGCCTGAATTGGTGGCACTTTTCAAATCCTTCCAACCCGATTTGGTCATGAATCTCGCGCTTCCCTATCAAGACCTCACCATCATGGAGGCTTGTCTTGAAGCCGGTTGTCACTATCTCGACACTGCCAACTACGAACCCAAAGATGAAGCACATTTCGAATACTCTTGGCAGTGGGCTTACCGCGAACGCTTTGAGAAAGCCGGACTTTGCGCCATCCTCGGTTGCGGTTTCGACCCTGGTGTCACCTCTATCTACACCGCTTACGCTGCAAAGCATCATTTCGACGAAATTCACTATCTCGACATCGTAGACTGCAACGCTGGTGACCACGGAAAGCCTTTGCCACCAACTTCAATCCCGAAATCAACATCCGCGAAATCACGCAAAAGGGACTTTATTGGGAAAATGGTAAATGGGTGGAAACAGAACCCCTCGAAATTCACCAACCTTTGACCTATCCCAACGTGGGACCTCGTGAGAGCTATCTCCTCCACCACGAAGAAATCGAGAGTCTTGTCATCAACTTCCCCACCATCAAGCGCGCTCGCTTCTGGATGACCTTTGGACAGGAATATCTCACCCACTTGCGTGTGATCCAAAACATCGGTATGGACTCCATCGTCCCCATCAACTACGAGGGACACATGATTCAACCCCTCCCAATTCCTCAAAGCTGTCCTCCCCAATCCCCAAGATTTGGGTGAAAACTATGAGGGAGAAACTTCTATCGGTTGCCGTATCCGTGGTATCAAGGATGGTAAGGAACACACCTACTACGTTTACAACAACTGCTCGCACCAAGCCGCTTACGACGAAACTGGTATGCAAGGCGTGAGCTACACCACTGGTGTTCCTGCCTGCATCGGCGCGCGTCTCTTCATGCAAGGTGTGTGGAACAAGCCCGGTGTGCACAATGTGGAAGAGTTTGATCCCGATCCCTTCATGGAAGAACTCAACAAACAAGGTCTTCCTTGGCACGAAATCCACGACGGCGATTTGGAACTCTAATTCCATCCCTCGCACAAAAATCATTTTTCGCTGAATAGATTGCGCTCAAATCTATTCAGCGAAAAAGTTTCAATACCATATATTATATCATGAAATATACCTCTTTATTTCTAGGTTTGACTTTGGCTTGTTCCGCACCAGCATTGGGTGCGCAAGCCAAAGTCGCGCCTAAGTTTGCTGCAAAAATGCAGACTTCCAAGGAGTCCTCTGCACAAACCACAGCAAGAGCCACAACTCAAGCTGCCGCCAGCGACATTGTCAAAATTCCCGTCTCCACCGATCCCAACATCGAGTTTATTCCCCTGAGTAGTTTCGATTTGTCGAAGATGGAAAAACGGTTGGAAGAGTCCCCAAGCCAACAAGAGTATTGAAGGAAATCCCATCCGTTTGGGAAAAAAACACCTATGAAAGTGGAGTAAGGGGTACACGCCCCTTCTCGCATCGTTATCAAACTCAATGGCGCAGTCACCACCTTCCGCGCTGTGGGAGGTATTGATGCTGAAGTGGAAAATCCCAATAATCCTCGCAGCAAGGCAGCAATTCTCGATTATCGCGTAGTGCTTCGTGGACAGGATGGAAAAAGACGAAGTGGTGAAAAGCGGTTCGATGAATCGCGACTCCGCACCCATCCAGCTCGATGTCGATGTGCGCAATGCCAAATATCTCATTCTCGAGGTGAACAACGGCGGCGGAGAAGGCAACTGGGGCGACCATTTCGACTGGGCAAATGCCTATTTCATCTATCACGAGCAAAACTCCACGCGTCCCGAGACTGTTTCTCCCGATGTGTTGAAGACACCTTTAGCTTGCGCCACCGACATATTCTCCCTGCCTGGAAAGCGCGTGCTGCACAAAATCGTCACTTCCGACCCATCCCTCAATGTAACTGTTACCCAACTTCCCGATGGACTCACGTGGAATGCCAAACGACGCATCGTAGAAGGCACTGCGCCCGAAGCCGAAGGAGTCTACCACTACAACATTGTGTCTACGGATGGCAAGGAACAGCATGTTTTGGCTAAAGCCACTCTCACTGTCAAGAAAAATCTCCCCTTGGCAAAACCCATGATGGGATGGATTTCTTGGAACGTGGTGCAAGACAAAATCTCTACTGACGTGGTGAAGAAAGTGTCGGACGCCATGGTGAACCAAGGTTTGAAAGATGTTGGATACAACTACCTCATCATCGACGACCTCTGGCATGCTAAAAATCGTCATAGCGATGGTCGTCCCCAAGAAGACCCAGCTAAATTCCCCATCGGCATGAAAGCCACGGTGGACTATGCTCACAGCAAGGGCTTGAAGTTTGGCATTTATTCCGATGCTGCCAACAACACTTGTGCAGGAGCCTTTGGTTCGTATGGCAAAGAAGTGATTGACGCTAAACAATATGCAGCGTGGGGTGTAGACTTACTCAAATACGACTATTGTCATGCACCCAGTGATGCCGCCTCTGCTCAAGTGCGCTACAAGGCAATGGGAGATGCGCTCAAACAATCAGGTCGCGACATCCTATTATATATGTGTGAATGGGGTGTTCGTGAACCTTGGAAATGGGGTTTCACCACAGGTGCGCCCGTATGGCGCGCCACTTACGACACGCGCGATGGATGGAGTGGAAAACAAGGAGGAATTGGCATCATTCAAAGCATTGCCAGTATGAAAGACCTCTGGGCTTATTCCGGAGTCAATCGTTTCAATGATGCCGACATGATGTGTGTAGGCATTCACGGCACGGGGAAATCTAGCAACGACCTCGTAGTCGGCACTCCTGGTATGACACAAGACGAATATCGCACGCAGTTTGCACTCTGGTGCATGTGGTCTTCCCCCCTTGTTGCTCTCTTTCGACCTCACCAAACCCATCACGACAGATGACAAGAAAATCATGACCAACCGCGCGCTCATTGCGATCGATCAAGATGAACTCGGACAACAAGCCGAATATATCGGTACTGTCGACAATATCGTTTATCTCATGAAAGACCTCGCCAATGGTGATGTAGCCGTTTCTGCCACCAATATGAGCGAATCCACCAAGGAAGCCGTTTTCGACTTCTCTAAGTTCTCTGCACTCGACTCCACGGTAGACTACTACACCTACGATTGCCAACTCCAAAAGGCGGGTGAAAACACCGTGAAGGCTATGCTCCGCACGCCAGTTCGCAAGCATGCCACCGTCGTTTATCGTCTCAGTCGCAACAAAATCACCGGTATCTCTTCTGTTTCTTCCAAAAAGAACAAGAAAGCAACCGTAAATTTTGATCTCAGTGGGCGCAAAGTGGCACACCCCACTACTGGACAGCTTGTCATCACTGACGGACATCCTGAGATTGTGCAATAGTAGATAGTCTTTCTTTTTGCTGTTGCTCTCAAGCCACCAACCAATTTCACCGCTTGCGTCAATCCTATTGATGCAAGCGGTGATTGCGTTATTATTTCCGTCATCATTTTGGGTGTTGTTTCCACTATCGGAGGGGGAAGGAGCAAAATTCCCTTTGTCAAAACTTTTGAAATCCTTGCACAACCGCATAAATTGCACTAACTTTGTAGAAACATAATGCACACCATCATGAGCGCACGACTTCTTTGGGTGGATGATGAAATAGACCTCCTTCGTCCCCATTGCATCTTCCTCGAAAAGCGAGGATACGACATAACCACCTGCAATAATGGTGCTGATGCCGTCGATTTGTGCAAAACACAAGCCTTCGACCTCGTGTTGCTCGATGAAAATATGCCCGGTCTCTCTGGTCTCGAAACCCTGTCCGCCATCAAAACCCTGCATCCTGAGATGCCCGTGGTGATGGTGACGAAGAATGAAGCCGAAGATTTGATGGATCAAGCCATCGGAGCGCAAATTACAGACTATCTGTTGAAACCCGTCAATCCGATGCAGATTCTTCTCGCGCTCAAAAAGCACATCCACGCACAAGAGATTCGACAAGAACACACAGAAATCGGTTATCGCCAAGACTTTTCGCGCATTGCGCTGAGCATGGACGATGCACAAGATGCCGAAGCGTGGAAAGAACTCTACAAAAAACTCGTGCACTGGGAGTTGCAACTTGAAGAAGCTCCCGACTCTGCGATGAACGAATTGCTGCGCACGCAGAAAGAAGAAGCCAATGCCGCCTTCACCAAGTTTGTTCGCCGCAACTATGAGTCGTGGGTGCAACATCCAGATGCAGAAGATACGCCCTTGCTCTCGCCCATGGTGATGCGCAAAACCGTGCTTCCCAAACTCAAAGCGGGAAAACGCGTGGTGTGGGTGGTGCTCGACAATTTCCGCTACGATCAGTGGCGCACACTGGCGAAAGCTCTCGCCAATGATTTCGACATTGACGAACAACTTTACTATGCGATTCTCCCCACTGTGACGCAATATGCGCGCAATGCGCTCTTTGCCGGACTCATGCCGCTCGAGCTCAAACAGCAATATCCCCATCTCTGGGTGGATGAAGAGGAAGACGAAGGGAAGAATCAGCATGAGGAGGAATTGCTCCGCAAACAGTTGGAACGACTGCGCCAACCCACGGCTTTTTCCTACCACAAACTCAATGATTCTTCTGCTGCCGAACAAGCGTTGGCGTCTTATGCCGAATGGTCGAAGCATCCGCTCAATGTGGTGGTCATCAATTTCATTGATATGCTGTCTCATGCGCGCACGGAGAGTAAGATGGTGCGCGAACTAGCGTCCAACGAAGCGGCTTATCGTGCCATCACGCTCTCGTGGTTCCGCCATTCTGCCATTCGCGAACTCTTTCGTCGCTTAGCGGAGGGTGACGCAGAAGTCATTTTGACCACAGACCACGGTTCTATTCGCGTGGATCGCCCCTGCAAAGTGGTGGGTGACCGCAATGTGAACACGAATCTGCGCTATAAGTTGGGAAAAAAATCTCAACTATCCGCCAAAAGAAGTCTATGAGGTGCGCAACCCTGCTGTGTTAAAACTCCCTTCGCCCAATCTCTCCACGGCTTACATCTTTGCCACGGGCACGCGCTTCTTTGCTTATCCCAATAACTACAACCACTATGTGCAGTTCTATCGCGACACTTTCCAACATGGCGGACTCTCTATGGAAGAAATGATGGTGCCCCTCGCGACCCTGCGACCGAAAAACGTCTAATAAATGTCTAAAATAATCATTGCTATCGACGGCCACAGTTCGTGCGGAAAGAGCACAATGGCCAAAGCACTAGCCCAACAAGTAGGTTACATCTATGTAGATAGCGGCGCCATGTATCGTGCCGTCACCCTCTTCGCTCTTCGTGAGCAACTCTTCAATGCCGATGGCAGTGTGCAAGCCGAAGCCTTGCAGGCGCGTATGCCGGAAGTCAAAGTACATTTCAAACTCGACCCTGGCACCCATCTTCCAGTGGCTTACCTCAACGAAGAGCGCGTGGAAGACGAAATCCGCACCCTTGAAGTCAGTCAGCACGTCAGTCCCATTGCAGCGCTACCCTTTGTGCGTGAAGCCATGACCGCAGCGCAACAAGCCATGGGCGAGGAAAAGGGCATCGTGATGGACGGTCGCGACATCGGTACAGCCGTGTTCCCTCATGCCGAACTCAAAATCTTTGTCACTGCTTCTGCCGAAGTGCGTGCGCAACGCCGTTTCGATGAACTCCAAGCCAAAGGACTACCAGCGTCTTATGAAGACATTTTGAAAAACGTCCAAGAGCGCGACTACATCGACTCCCACCGTGAAGTCAGTCCCCTGCGCCAAGCCGAAGACGCGCTCGTGTTAGACAACTCCCACCTCACTCGTGAGGAACAAAACCAGTGGTTGTTGCAACAATTTGACACTGCCGTGCGTAATGCCCAATAAATGTCCTCCTCTTTGGCGTTCTTGTGGCTTTAGTCATCCTAGGTGATATTTTCTTCAAATATTCCGGATATCAAACCATCAGATTCCCTCTGTTTGATAGTTAGATTCTTTCATTTACATTGCAGCAGGTACAATTGTACTTGCTGCTTTTGTTTTTGTACCCCCTATAAGTATATGGGGAGATATAGTCCCAAAGAGTGAAAAAATCGCGGAAAAGTGACGAAAAAACTTCGAAGTAGGTATAAAATGATAGCCTTAGTTATCAAAATGCTTTGATTGTTATTCATTTGGGATAATCCCTTGAGAAAGGCAAGAGAAAGAGCGGTGGAAATTTGGACATCTTCCTCACACGCGTATATGCGCGCGCCTTCCAACAGCGATGTTGATTTTTTGCTGTCACAAGTGTCACACGAGCGATGAAAATTAAACCCAAATCGGTCATTAGACCGTTATAGTGCAATTTGTTATAGAGAATATAACTTCCTGCCATCTTTCATTCTCTTGTTGGCATCTTGTTTCTTGTTGGATTTCATCCTTCGTTTTCTCGCCATGGCATAACTCGAGCAAGCTCGGTTCTGCTCATTTGGCTTAACGAAAACGTTCGTTCTCGACGTAGCCCGCTACGCCTTCGAACTCACAACCAACCATCTGCTCAACAATCTAATGAAATATGTTCAGAATCTAATGACCGATTTGGGTTAAACTAATTTTGGGAAAATGTCCGCCCAAATTTCCGATAAAAACAGCTTTTGGAGATAGCTTTTCGTGTCGATTTTCCAACCTCTACACGTTTTAATGGTTAAAAAATGTCTGTATTTTACGCAATGAGTTGATACATAGTAATTTATGGAGAATTTGTGACACTTGTGACAGCAAAAATGCAAAAACTCCTGTGAGGCGTGCGCGTACGCGCGCGTGAGAAGAAGGGTTTTTAGAAAAGTTTGCACTCTCAAAAAGCAAAATTGAGAGAGAGGGAAAAATGATTGAGTTGAGGTCAGCAACGAGTGGCAAAATTTTCTTGCTGCGATGCAGGATTCTGTAAAAAAAACGACGTGTCGTTTTACTGAAAACAACGTGTCGTTTTGTTGAAAACATCATGTCGTTTTGCTGAAAACAACGTGTTGTTTTTTCTGAAGTGACGTGTTGTTTGAACAAAGAGAGGAGAGAAAGAGTGATAAATATCCCCCGTCCTCTGAGAAAAAAGTGTAGGGGCATCGGCTCAACGGAGATGAAAGAGTGAAGTATTTGGCCACGTCAGCGGAAAAGCGTATTTTTGCACTGCATAAAGGCTCCGTAGCTTAGCTGAATAGAGCGTCAGATTCCGGTTCTGAAGGTCATGGGTTTGAATCCCATCGGGGTCACTTTTTCGGCGATTTCTCCACAAAACTTTGAAGAAAGGATGAAAAGTGAGGAGAAAAAGGCAAAGTAAACTAGAAAAGGCGGTAAAAATTTGGTGGTTTCAGAAAAACTTCCTATTTTTGCACTCGCAAATGAGACGTGCGCTCCATGAGGTGCCATAGCTCAGTTGGTAGAGCAAAGGACTGAAAAATCCTTGTGTCCCCGGTTCGATTCCTGGTGGCACCACTCTTTTCAACGCAAGTCTTATTTTGCACGCTTGGTGCCATAGCTCAGTTGGTAGAGCAAAGGACTGAAAATCCTTGTGTCCCCGGTTCGATTCCTGGTGGCACCACACAATGAAGACGACTACTTCGGTAGTTGTCTTTTATGTTTTTACATCCTTTTGTTGTGCAAGTGAAATGTATTTTCTATCTTTGCATCATAATAAATTTCAAACTCTGCAACTATGATGATCATCAGTCCTAGTGAATTTAGAGCCAATCAACGCAAGTATTTCGATTTGGCTTGTACGGAGCGAATAATCATTCGTAGAGGCAACAATCAGTCTTTTGCGCTCGTTCCCACCCATGATGAGGAGTTTTCTTTGAATCCTCGTTTGGCTGCGAAACTCGATAGTGTTCGTGCAGAAATCAAGGCAGGGAAGTGTACGGTGCATCAAAGCCATGACGAAATAGACGAATTCTTTGCGAATCTATGAAATTTCAGTAGATGAGGAAAAAACAATGCCCACTAGTTTGTGCTAGTGGGCATTGTTGTTATAAATAAGAATAAAGTAGTGGCGAGGACTTCACCACAACAAGGCGATGCGATAGGCGATGAAAGCCATGACGTAGGCAAAGCCCGTGGTGTAGAGCATAGAGATGACGGCATAGCGCCATTGTCCACTCTCACCCTTGATGGCAGCAATTGTGGCGATGCAAGGGAAATAGAGTAGGGCGAAGACCATATAGCTCAAAGCCGCGGCAGGAGTGGACGACTGTTGGAGTGCTTGAGAGATTGCACTGTCGGCAGTGTCGTCTTGTCCTGTGCCAGCAGCGGCAGCCGTGTCTTCGTCGAGCTGATAGAGCACACCCAGAGTGGAAACCATCAATTCTTGGCCGCAGAACCCGTGATGAGCCCTACCCCCATGCGCCAATCGAAACCGAGCGGAGCAATGGCAGGCTGAATAGCGTGTGCCGCTTGTCCGAGATACGACTGTTCTTGTTGTTGCGAAGGCGTGAGATCGGCATTCCCTCGAGGAAAATAGCCCAACAGCCAGATGATGACGGAAGCCACGAGTATCAATCCACCCATTTTGCGGAGATATTGACGTCCCTTTTCCCATGTGTGGTGCAACACACTGCTGGCTACGGGGCGGCGATAAGGAGGAATTTCCATGACGAAATGGCTTTCTTCGCGGCGACGAATGAAATGGCTCATCAACCACGCAGAACCAAAGGCGGAAAAAATGCCAAAGGTGTAAAGACCAAACATCACCCACGTGGCGTGGTGAGGGAAGAAGGCAAGGGTGAAGACCGTGTAGACTGTGAGACGAGCCGAGCACGACATGAAGGGCAACGTAATCATGGTAAGCAGGCGACTCTTGCGGTTTTCAATGGTGCGTGTGGCCATGACGGCAGGCACGTTGCAACCAAAACCGGTGAGCATGGGGAAGAAAGATTTGCCGTGGAGTCCCACACGTCGGAGAATGGGGTCGAAGAGCAGGGCAGCGCGTGCCAGATAACCCGAGTCTTCCAAGATGGAAATGAAGAAATAGAGAATGAGAATTTGTGGCAAAAAGACAATCACTGCACCCACACCGCCAATGATGCCCGAGGAGATGAGGTCAGTGTACCAAGTGTTGGCAGGGAGTTGTGTTGCGCTCCATTCCGTGAGCCATTTCACCCCCGCACCCATCCAGTCCATGGGGAATTGTCCGATGGTGAAAGTAGCCCAGAAGACAAGCCACATCACGGCAAAGAAGGCAAAATAAGAAAGTCCGTGGCGCACGAGCCATCGGTCTACACGCTGAGTGAGACGCACGGCACGACCCTCCTTGAGGTCGTAGCAGTCAGAGAGATAGTGGTGCACCAAAGCGTGAGGGTCGCTCTGCGCATGAGGGTCTTCAGCCAGTGATTGCGCAAAATTCTCTTGCGAGTCGTAGGCTTCGATGAGTTGCGCCAGAAGTTCGTCCATCCCCTTCCCCTTGTTGGCAACACAAGGCACGAGAGGGAGAGAGAGATGTGTTCGGACAGACGGTCGATGTCGAGCGAAGAACCGCTTTCGGTGAACTCATCGTAGAGGTTGAGTGCACCCACCATGGGGAGTCCCATGCGGCGCACTTGGAGGGTGAGGAGGAGATTGCGCTCCAGATTGTTCACATCAAGCACATTGAGCACCACGTCGATGTCCCCCTTGCGGAGTTCGCTCATCACGTAGGCTTCTTCGGGTGAATAGGCGCGGAGAGAATAAGTACCGGGGAGGTCGACGAAGCGGATGGTGCGGCCGTTGTGGGTGATTTCTCCCACCACGCTCGACACCGTGACGCCGGCATAGTTGCCTGTGCGCTCGTGTCCGCCCGAGAGTGCATTGAAGACAGTGGTTTCCGCAGTTGGGATTGCCAATTAAGGCCACTGTGATGGTGCCTTCAGCCTTAGGTGCAAGGGGTTTGGAAGGGCCGCATGCTGAGCAACCTCCGCAAGAAGAAGAGTCGCAGGCCGCAGGGTGGTCGGAAGGTGTTTGCGAGAGATAGGTGGCAGCGGTGTCGGTGGAGAAGAAGCGTTTGGAGAGCGTTTCTTCGGAAGCATAGTCAATGTCGGGTTGCTCCAGTGACACCTCAATGAGTTCGGCTTCGCTGCTGCGGAGTGCCACTCTCTGTCCGAGCATCGCAAAGACTATTGGAGACCCCAAGGGAGTGGCAAAGAGTCGCGTCACCTCTTGACCCGGCACAAAACCGAGTTCTTCAAGGCGCAAGCGCAAAGATGGACTCCCGGTGGTGCGCCGCACAAAAGCCGTTTGGTGATTATGTAGATTTGAAAGATTCATTGGGTCATCTAGTTGTTATGTCATTGACTTGCAAAGATACGTTTTTCTGATGATTGTGTAAATACTCAAATCTAGTGATATTGCAGGCTTGTAATCCCAAATAACGCTAACGGAGATGAAGCGTGTGCGAGAAAAAAGACGCGGAAAGATAGGGCGTACTCCACAAATTCTTCGTAAATTTGCAGCAAAGAATTGTAGAACAGCATATAATCCTCCTCCCTAATGAAAAAAACTAAAATCGTTTGCTCCATCAGTGACTTGCGTTGCGAAGAAAAATTCCTCCGTGAACTCTTCTTTGCAGGGATGAATGTAGTGCGTATGAACACTGCGCATGCCGATGCCGAAGGTATCAAGAAAATCATCCGCAACGTACGTGCCGTATCACCACATATAGGTATTTTGATTGATACCAAAGGTCCTGAAGTGCGTACCACGCGTGCTGAAGCTCCCATAGCCTACAAGGCTGGCGAGGTGGCAACGGTGTATGGTCGTCCTGGTGTAGACACCACACACGATGAAGTTTGTCTCTCTTATGCCGACATCGCTCAAGATTTGAAAGTGGGCGACCGTTTGCTCTTTGATGATGGTGCCATCTCTATGAAGGTAACTGCCATTGAGGGAGAAGCCGTGCGCGTGGAAGTGGAAAACGATGGCGTCCTCGGTTCGCACAAGAGTGTGAATGTGCCTGGTGAGCACATCGACCTCCCTGCGCTCACACAGCGCGACCACGAGAACATTCTTCTCGCGATTGAGCAAGACATTGATTTCATTGCTCACTCATTCGTGCGTTCTGCTGCCGACGTGAAAGTGGTGCAAGACATTCTCGATGCGCACAACAGCGACATCAAGATCATCTCTAAGATTGAAAACCAGGAAGGAGTTGACAACATCGATGAAATCATTGAAGCGTCTTACGGTATTATGATTGCGCGCGGTGATCTTGGTATTGAAGTGCCCATTGAGTGCATTCCCGGCATTCAGCGCCAAATCATTAGAAAGTGCATCCAGGCTAAGAAACCTGTGATTGTGGCCACGCAGATGTTGCACACTATGATCAACAACCCACGTCCCACACGCGCTGAGGTGACCGATATTGCCAATGCTATTTACTATCGCACCGATGCTTTGATGCTCAGCGGTGAAACAGCTTCTGGTAAATATCCCCTCGAAGCGGTGAAGACGATGGCTGCGATTGCCGAACAAGCCGAAAAGGACAAGTTGCGCGAAAACGACATCGATCCTAGTCCCGACTTCAGCAACCAACGCGAATTCTTGGCACACGCTGCTGTGGATGCTACTTACAAATTGGGTGTGAAGGGCATTCTCACCGACAGTGAGTCGGGAGCAACAGCTCGTATGTTGGCTTCGTTCCGCGGCACAACGCCCATCATTGCCATTTGCTACAAAGAAAAAGACGCAACGTCTGCTCAATTTGAGCTTTGGTGTGATTCCTATTTTCCAAAAGAAGCCCGAGAGTGCGCAATATATGTTTACGGCAGCTGTGCGTATGCTTCGTCAAAAAGGTTTTGTAGACCTCGATGACAAGATTGCCTATTTGAGTGGCGTGATCGGTAAGGGTGGTGGCACATCGTTCTTGGAAATCAACAAGGTGCGCTCTGCCTATGATGAGTATTTCCGCTTCCATCTTCCCACCGACCTCGTAGAGAAAGGACAAAACAAGTAGTCCATCCCTCTTTGAGCGGAAGAAGACGACTTTTGCTCAAAAGATAATGAAAGGTTTGCAAAGCGACCGCGTCAAAACAGATGTTTTGATGCGGTCGCTTTCGTTTTGCTATTTCGGCAAAAAAGAAAAGTTGTGCGTTATACAACTTTTTAGGGAAAAGAGAACAGGTAGAAATCGGTGGATTTCTCCTTATAATAAGGAGAATATGAACAACGTTTTGCGTTTTCTCGTTGTTTTTGTATGTTAAAATAGGGGGGGGGTATTGAGGAAATATCAAGAAAATATAGATTTGTTATAGGTTTGCTCTGCGAGGAGAGAGTATAAATCTGTATTTTTGCCCAAATAATTCATTGTGACGCGTATAGATGAACGAGAAAACTGTCATCTCATCTGTGGCAACCTTATCTCAAGAAAACTATGTTGCACCTACATTGAGATTGGGATTTTTAGATGAGAAGCAATCAACAACGCACGGCAGCGGAAAGCGGTGATGTATCGTTTTGCTCTGAAGATGGTTTGTTGGTGTTGCTCATGGGTTGCCGTTTTCGTCACAAGAGAAACACTTCTCCCTGTAGCACTCTGCGAGAGAGGAGATGTGAAATTATCTAGACCCTAAAATAAATGATGAACTTGAAGAACTTTCAATTGTTGTGCTCTGGAATGGCCGCACTTTGCTCATTCACAACCTTAGCATTCAGCAGTTGCAATAGAGTGTATGAGGAAGGGGAACAAGACGTTTCCACAGCGACTATAGTGCATCGGGCAGCACCTCTATATATGGCTACCTCTGTGCGAGTGAATCCCCCTCGAAGCTCGGTGTCGGCAGTGGAAGCTGCAGAAAACACCGTGAAGCAATTGCGCGTGCTGGCTTTTGATAGTCGTACGCATCGATTGGCAGTGAATAAGTTCTATGACAGTGATAGTCAAGGACTCTTTTCGAACCAAACAGCAGATAAAGATGCTGTTTGGCATGGGGCTTTTGCTATAATTCCTGGAGAATATGACTTTTTCTTTGTGGCTAATGAGAATTCTTGGCCTGAGGTGAAAGCCTATTTGTCGGGATTGCAAGAAAACGTGTCTACAACTAGCGCGATGTATAATAGTGCGGAGACGAAACAAGTGCTTTATGGCAGTTCTGATGCAACGAAGAATAAGCAGATGCGCACATTTTCAGATGGAACGGACGGTAATGCCGAACATTTGTTTTTGGCTACGCGTTCTTACAAGAATGTGGTGGTGAGTGCAGAGCGCAATGGTAAGGGACGACAAGAAAGTGACCCTCAGCATTTCTTTGCAGAAGGTGACGAAAAGGTGGATTTGGTGCGCACGCTCGCAAAGGTGAAGTTGCATTTTTCCAAAGCAGCAACTGTGGAAGCTGACGGAAATGGGGGCTATCGCCTCAAACAATTTCTGCCACCTCGTGTCAATAGATTGTTGGTGAAAAATCAAATGACGCATCAGTCGCTGTTTTTGAATCCCTTCTTTGAGAGTAATGTTTTTCCCAATGCAGGCGCATTTAGCACAGCCACTAAGTACACTGCCGATTGGTATACTCCTGTTGCGGATGAAAATGTGGTGATTTATGATCGTAGCCAAACGAACAATCTCACCCAAACAGGGCTTGCTGATGGTGTGCAATGCGAAGTGAAAGTGCCTGCGACAGGAGATGTAGACCCCAATCAACGCTACGATTGCGATATTTGGTTTTATGTGCCCGAATGTTTGAAACAAGCGGATGCCACAGACCCAGCACAACCGGGCTATGTGGAAGGAACCACGCATCTAACTTTTGAAAAGATGGATGGAAGTTTCAAGCAACTCGGCATCTGGCAACCTAATTTTGAAGATGGCGCACAAAAGGTGTATGACAAGGGAGGGGATAGCAAGTATTTTATGCTCCCCAATGCAGCCGACTATTCCAAATATTCTGTGGTGCGCAACAATGTTTACGACATCACGGTGAGATATTCAGCCACAGAATTGCGCTTGAACTATAAGGTGCTTCCTTGGGGAGAAGGCGCGAAAACGGGAAATTATGTGCAAGATGGTTTCAACATCTTTGTCGCCGACCGCACTTTTGCAGAACGCCTCACAGATGTTTGGCTCATCACCGCTTCTTCGCGATTGTTCAATGGTGAGAGCATCACGCTCAAAGCAAAAGCAGGCTACAAATTCATCGACACTGATGGAGCAGAAAAAGACGAAGTAACCTATGGCAACGGCACGGGTGAAAATAAATTCCGCCATCGTCGTAAGATTCAATTCAAATCCTCTGCAAACATTACCGCTGGTACAGCACTCTTTGAGGTGTTGAGCGGTGGAGAAGTGAAATATACAGTAACAGCTACAGAATAATGAAACTATTGAAATCCCTTTTTTCTAGCTTCTTTGTGCTCGTCATTGTGCTTTGTGTCAATGTCGCTTGTCAGCGTTACGAGAGTGAAGAAAATCCTAGAGCTTTGACCATTCACATTGCTCGCGAAAACTATACCTCGCGAGAAGTTCGAGCAGCCTATACCAGTGCTGAAGAAGACAACATTCAAACACTCACAGTGCTTTTTGTGGATGCAAATGGCAACCTCGTGAAGTATGGCGCAAACCGCGAACTCACGTATAAGTTTGACACCAATGGAGCGTTTGGTCTTTCTCCCACTTGGAAGGACAATGACGTCAACTCTCACACCCTCGTTCTCAATGAAGTGAAGGACTATGTGCTGAAAGATGTGAAGTTGTATGTGCTCACCAACATTAAGCAAGAACTCTACAACAAACTCCACAATGGCACCATCACCACTACGGCTGCGCTCGAAGCGGAAGTGCATCACACTCTAGAAACAGACAAGGCAAACGAATTGCTCAAACCTTTCTTGATGACAGGGGTCTCCAACGAGTTCAGTTGGGATGGAGATACTGATAAAGAAGTACAAGTCAGTCTCAAACGCGCCATTGCAAAAGTGACACTCGTGTTGCACTATGATTGGGATATGCTCAAATACGACAGCAACCTCTCCACCACGGAAGATCGTTTCTCGATGATGGATTTCGGTGCAGAAACTAAAGTTGGAGTGAGTGCAACTAGTGCATCAACGGTCAATAGCACAGAATTTAAGTTTGAAGGCTATGATGCTGCGAAGAAACGGCTACTTACACCTTTTATATCAACGAATACAATTTGACGAAGGCTGAGGCTGTCCATGCGCTACCTCCTTATCTCTTGCTCAAACTCAAATCTATTGACGATCCCAACTATAGTTTGAAGAGTGGAGTGGCTCCTGCTGCCAATGCAACTGCGCTCGACACTTACTATCGTTTGGTGTTTCCCATGACGATTGAGCGCAACAATTCCTACACCCTCCATGCTCACATCAGCGAAGCGGGTTCAGACGGAAAAGAAGGAGCGCGTACGCTTCATTTCAATCTCAAGGTTGAACCTTGGCACGTCGACAATATGAACTTCGCTCCCGGCTATCTTCGTGCAGATTTTGCAGAATGGCTAGAGGGTGACAACTTGTAGTTTGCTCATCTTGAGAATGTTCTCTTTGAGAATGCTCATCTTGAGAAAGCTCGTTGAGAATGCGCTTATATTGAATGCTCATTTGGAGGTTTTCATTTGAAATTTCTTCCCAACAGATACCATCCCAACGATGAAATATATCCTATCCACCTTAACCCTCTGCGCGCTCGCCGTGACGAGTTGTCAAAGTTATGACTCTCTCGACGAACCTGTGCAAGCGGTGAATGCTCGAGTGACGCGAAACGTATTTCGCTTAAAACCACTCAAACACGGAAATGCACGTCAAATCAACCAAGACACACAAGACGCAGAAGACAAAGTGGTGTCTGTGGTTATTGCTGGTAAGGCTGGCACGCACTATGATGCTGCTAAAGCTGAAGTCACAGTGCCTAGTGCCAACCGCACGCGCAACTACATCTTCGTGGCGAATTTGAACAGCACAGATGCTGCGGCTATGACTGCTGCAGCCAACAACTATACCACGGCTGAATATAAAACAGCTGACTATCTCCGTGGATACAATGGTAATGATGCAAAGAAAGTCATTCCTATGGTGGCTGCTTTGGAAAATGTGCATCCTAGTCAGTTTCAACATTCCACGGCTGCAGGAGCTTCTGAATACGACTACGTCTACAATGCCGATGTTCCGCTCAAACGCGTCTTTGCACGTGTAGAGTTTGAAACCTTCCCACTTCCCGACAATGTCACCGTCACTGCACTCAAGGTTGTCAATGTTCCGGGTAAATTCACCCTCGCAGCTCCTATTGAGAATTACGACCAAAAGCATGCTGCCGATGCTACGAATTATCCCTATTTGGAAATCCCACTCGATGTTACGATGGACAACACTCGTCGCATCAAGCAAGGCTTCTATATTCCAGAGCATGTGGTGTCTAGTCCTCAGTTTCAATATAAAGACGACAAGAGCATGACGTGCATCTCGATGACTTACACGCAAAATGGAGTGCAAAAAGAAGCGCGACTGAAGATTGCCAGCACCGATGCGGGTAAACACGGAGCACTCCACGAGTTGCACAATGGCCAAGTGGTGCGCAATGTGGTATATCGCTGTTGGCTCGACCTCGAACGCGTGCGCTCCTTCGAAAGCACCCAATATTGGTGGGCAAACTAACGCCCGCACAACGCATATGTTCCATTTGTTGTTGCAGAAAATGACATTTTCTTCGTCCTCATTTGCGAACTTTCGATGTGTTCCCTTCCCTCTTTCTCCTTTCAAATAACATCTATTTATCCTAAACCCATAAGAGTATGAAACGAATACTCTCCTCCTTGTTTGTTGCCCTCACCCTTCTTTTGGTGGGAGGTGCTTTCACCACCTCTTGTAGCAACGAAATACTCTCCACTCAGCAAGTGGACAACACCCCACGCGCCTTCACCATCAAGTTGAGCGCGGGGTTGGGTGCAGTTCAAGCTGAAGAATTGGGAGAAGTCGACAACCCTCGTGAAACACGTGCAGCGGCTATTGATGAAACGTTTAGTTTCAACTACAAAATCATTGATGGTAAACTCCGAATAACAAATGATGATGGTCGGCAAACCAATGTTGCTCAGAAAACAGGGCAGTTGAATCGTGAACTTTTCATCAAGTTGAATCCTAAAGTCAAGTTATTAACCGTTGTCCGCGCCAGGAATCGCCCAACTCAAGTGTATTATGACTATTCAGAGTGGCGCTACGACAAACTTTCCGACTTGTACATCAAAGACTATTTGAGTATTCCTTTGTCTGCTGGTTTCACACTCTCAGATGAGATTGAAGTGCGTTTAGCTCTTGGTGGTCACACACAAGTGTCTGAAGATGGCAGCACGTGTACTATTCGTATGCACGATAACTTGTATAAGCAAATAGATTTGAGTGACGCTGCTGCTGCTCAAAACATCGAGATGCCCATTCCCTATGTTTCTGGTTGGGAAGCTCTGGAGTATGACGCCTCTACTTCTCAAATGATGCTTGCCAATGCCAATAAAAAAGTAGTGCTCAACCCTCAAGGGGTTCTCTTCTTGGTGACCATGCGCAATAATATGGAGGAGGATTTAACTATTAAGGGGTTACGTATTGTAACTAATGCTTTCGACTACGAAGGTAGCTTTGATTTATCCAAAGATAATGTTGAATTTACGCCCACTTACACCAGCGCAGAACGCGTCGATATGCGTTTGATGAATGACAAATTCCGTTCGAAGCAATTTCTCTTTGGAGACAGATTGACGCTTAAAGAATACAACAAGAAATCCTTTTGACTTTAACCATGCCAAGGTACTCGTCATTTGGGTGATGCCTGATGGAACACCAGGAGGAGTGGCTTGGAATAATAGCGGACCTGCTTTGCAGACTGCACAAACCCATGTCTATGGTTTGGATGTTAGAGACCTATCTGGTCAGGAGATTACTAAGCCTAATTACCATATTGTACCTATCATGGGAACTGTGAATACCCTTACGCCTGGTAAATCATTTACTCTTAATTGCGAATTTTACACGCAACCACCTCAACTGCTTGGTTTTTTAGCCAAATATCCAGTTAATGAAAATGGTGATGGTTTTGTCAATACTCACGATGACGACAAAACACCATTGGTAAACTGGAAGGTTGCGAAAGATTTCATCAGTGGCAAAGACATTACATTGCCTGATGGTACGAAGCAGAGATTTAAGATGATGGATTGGGGATACTCTAATCTATTAGGTCTGGGGGCATACCAAATAGGTTTTAGGGGAACGGGCTATGGCGCACTTGGCACTGGTGCTGTTGGTAAGGCTGGTAAGCTTATGGTTTTTGATGGGACTTCACCAAGTTTCGGTCTTCCCAAAATACAATCCGATCTCAAGTCTGTTAATTCTTTTTATTCACTTAGGTCGATGACATACGTTCCTGAGAATCCTCAGCCTGATGGTAAGAGCATTGCATTTCGTTTGATCGGTAATCACAGTGGTAAAAATAAATCCGTTCTAATTCGAAACTCTTCACTTTCTGTTATAAGATTTGAAGTGGAAGAAGGTGAAACCAATGTCGTTGTTCATCAGCATCTCACTTCTATATATCTTGGTAAGTACTGGGTAGGTAATTTGCTCACTCCAGTCTATGATGATGTCACTATAGTGAGTCCTCGATTCTGGGCTAACCCTGACAATTTGCGCAACAAAGTTGAGCGTCGTTTACCTGCTAGCGGAACCTATGACCATAAAACATTAACGGCTGATGATAGCGATTCACCTATTCCAGCCAATCCTAAGCGTGAGCATGTAGGAGAAAGAGCTATATTTTGGTCGAGTGGTACAGGTTATAGCCCCAGAGCTTCATCCTTTATTATGGAGAAATATAATAAAGCAAATACTGCTTTAACTGGTGAGCAATGGATTGACAAACTACATAACGAATTTCGCTTCAGTTCTACATCACGTCCCTTTGTGATAGGTAGTTTTGATTACAATTTTAGAAATAGAGTTTGGTTGGAATCTAGTTGACCCAAGATCTGCAGATTATAAGAATAGGGATATTACTAGAAAATTTCTTTTCTTACCTCTTCTCGTTTACTCAGAAAGAAGTTACCAAGGCGACTCCGCCGACTAAGCTCTTCGCTTCTATATCTTACGCTAGTTTTAGTTTCGTGCTAAAACTAGCGTTTGGTTTTACAACCACATTCTCAATCCTTCCCTATTCTCACCAGCACTTCACACAAACATTGCGCCTACATTGCGCTTACATTCCACATACATTACAACAACACACTGACTTTTTTAAGCGTGAAACAGCGTGGAACAATTATTTTTTTGCTAACTTTGCGGTGATAATTCTATTGTTCCACTCATCATCAGTCAAACCTATGGGAAAAATCATAGCCATCGCCAATCAAAAAGGAGGAGTAGGCAAGACCACAACGGCAATGAACCTTGCTGCTTCGCTAGCCACACTCGATAAAAAAGTTCTCCTCGTTGACTGCGACCCACAAGCCAATGCGTCTAGTGGACTGGGAGTGGACGTTGGAAAAATCGAAACTTCTGTCTACGAATCCATGATCGGACAGCAGGACATTCGAGAAAATATCTATACCACAGATGTTGAAAGATTAGACATCGTGCCATCGCACGTCAGACTCTCCGGAGCCGATGTGGAACTCCTGCAAATGGAACGACGCGAGTTTGTGGTCAAAGAGATGTTGGCGATTATCAAAGATGACTACGACTACATCCTCATCGACTGTAGTCCCTCACTCGGACTCATCACCGTCAATGCACTCACAGCTGCGGACTCGGTAGTTATCCCTGTGCAATGCGAGTATTTCGCACTCGAAGGCATCACCCAACTCCTCAATACTGTGCGCATGATCAAAATGCGTCTCAACCCACAGTTGGAAATCGAAGGATTCCTCCTCACCATGTATGACAGACGTTTGCGACTCGCCAACCAAATCTACGACGAAGTCAAAAGACACTTCCCAAGAATTGGTGTTCAAAACCGTCATTCAGCGCAACGTCAAACTCTCCGAAGCACCATCGCACGGCATTCCCGCCCTCCTCTACGACATCGACTCCATCGGAGCCGTCAACTATCTCTCCCTTGCGCGAGAAATCATTGATCGCGAGAAAACCGCTGCACCCAGCAACAATGCCTAAGGCGCAGCTCCACCCTCGCGGTGCAGTTTTTCACCAAGCGCAAACCCTCTGAGCGCATCTTCGCAGAGCATCGCTCCGCAGCGTTCCATTCCCACTAACGCGACACAACTATAATGGCTGTAAAAAAGAAATATCCCAACCTCGGGCGCGGACTAGACGCCCTCATCTCCACAGGAGAAGTAAGCACCAGCGGTTCGTCAAGCATCAACGAAATCGACATCCACAGCATCAAGGCCAATCCCAACCAGCCACGCGTGGAGTTTGATGAAGAAGCTCTCGAAGAACTCGCAGAGAGCATCCGACAAATCGGTATCATTCAGCCCATCACCCTCCGACAAATGGAGGATGGCACCTATCAAATCATTGCCGGTGAACGCCGTTGGCGCGCATCGCAACGCGCAGGTCTCGACACCATCCCTGCCTATGTGCGCACCGTCAACGATGAAGGCATGATGCAAATGGCGTTGGTGGAAAACATTCAGCGCGAAGACCTCAACGCTGTCGAAATCGCCCTCGCCTATCAAAAACTCATCGAGCAATACGACCTCACACAAGACGCTCTCTCTGAAAAAGTGGGGAAAAAACGCGCCACCATTGCCAACTATTTGCGCCTGCTCAAACTACCAGCACAAGTGCAGATGGCACTCAAAAAGCGTGAAATCGACCAAGGACACGCTCGCGCACTCCTCGGACTCCAACAGCCCTCGCAACAGGTGAAACTCTTTAAAGACATCCAAGAAAAGGGCTACTCCGTGCGTCAAGTTGAAGAAATGGTGAAAGCCCTCAACGCTGGAGAAGACGTGCAGTCCGGACGCCGCACCATCAAGGGAAGTCAGCAACTTGCTGAACAATATGTCCCCGTGCGCGATCATCTTGCCAATGTGTTCCAAACTAAGGTCGCTATGACCTGTCGCGCTGGCAAAGGCAACATCACCATTCCCTTCGCCACCGAAGACGAACTCCAGCGCATCCTGGCTCTTATGGAGCGTTTGGGATAAAATCTCTTCACATCCTCTCTCTCAAACATTCGTTGCGCGATGAAGTATGCCTTTTCTCGCCTTCTTCTGATATTTCTGCTCTGCTTCGTGGCACAGACCTCGTTGCGCGCAGCCCTAGCGGTGCAACCTCTCCAGTTGTGCACCGCTACCGATGCTGTGTTGTCTGTCGGCGACAGTCTGCCACGCAAAGACACCCTCACCACTGCCGAAGCTGCCATGAAAGCACGTTTCGACAGTTTGGAAAATCGTCTTGCACCACGAGTAGACACCACCAGTTTGTTGCAAAACAATCGCAAAACCGCGGCTACAACCACGGCAGCGCAACAAGATTTGCAGCGACAACTCAAAAAGACTTTTGTTCCCAATCCGCAGCGCGCACTCTGGCTCTCCCTCGTGCTCCCCGGAGGTGGACAAATCTACAACAGAAAGTATTGGAAACTCCCCCTCTTCTACGGAGGTTTTCTAGGTTGCACCTATGCTTTCTTGTGGAATCAGCAAATGTATATGGACTATTCGCAAGCCTATCTCGACATCATGGACGACGATCCGCTCACCAATAGTTTTCGCAACCTCTTTCCCCCCACCTACGACATCGACAGCCGATTGGAACAGTTCAAAACCGTGTTCCGCAATCGTAAAGACCGATTCAGACGCTATCGCGATCTCTCCGTCATTTGCTTTGTTGGTGTCTATCTCCTCTCTGCTCTCGATGCCTATGTAGATGCGCAATTGTCGGTCTTCGACATCAGTCCCGACCTTTCGTTGCAGTTCAATCCTGCTTCCATCGAAACCTACAACGGACTCCAACGCAACCACAGCATGGGCTTCGGTGCTACACTCACGTTCTAGCCACCCACGCTCATTCGCTCGCATCAACACAGTCTGTTGCGGAGATTACCTCCTTTCTCAATTTTGATTATGAAGAATTTCTTGAAATATATGCTCGTGTGCGCCACTGCACTCCCCTTGCTGCCTTCGGCGCTTGAGGTGCAAGCACACACCAGCCACACCAATCCACCCACCATTCTTGTTGCACCCGACCAAGTGCCGAATCCTGAGGTGAATCCCACCGAGGGTATGCTTCAAAACGTCGATGCACAACTCAACACGTGGTATGTCAAAAAATATATGGTCATCGATTCCACTTGTCTCACACGAGTGGCCGATGTCAATGTGGGTCCCGAAATCTACAAAGATCGCCTGCGCAGACTTCCCACTAGAATTGAAATGCCCTACAACGATGTGGTGCAAGAATACATAGACGCCTACACCGGACGCCTACGCCGTTCTGTGAGTTTCATGCTCGGTGCGCAAAACTTCTACATTCCCATCTTTGAAGAAGCACTCGAAGCCGAAGGACTGCCTTTGGAGTTGAAATATCTTCCCGTCATCGAGAGCGCACTCGAACCCACCGCCACAAGTCGCGTGGGAGCCGCCGGACTGTGGCAGTTTATGATTCCCACAGCCCGTAAGTTTGGACTCACCATCAACAGCCTTGTCGATGAACGCCGCGACCCCATCAAATCTAGTTGGGCAGCTGCGCGCTATCTCAAAGAACTCTACAATCGCTACAACGATTGGACACTCGCCATCGCGGCTTACAACTGTGGCCCTACCAACATTGCTAAAGCCATGAAGCGTGCCAAAGGGGCGAAAGACTATTGGGAAATTTATCCTTACCTTCCACGCGAAACTCGCGGCTACGTTCCTGCCTTCATCGCTGCCAACTACGTGATGAACTACTATTGTGAGCACAACATTCCTTCGATGAAGACGCGTGTGCCCATCGAAACGGACACTGTCGTGGTGACGCGCGATGTCAATCTCTCACAGATTGCCGGTGCCTGCGGACAAGACCTTGAAGCACTCAAGGCGATGAATCCGCAATACCGCACAGGGGTTGTCCCAGGCTACTCTATGCCTTGTGCCATTCGTATGCCCCTTCCTCTCATCGACCGTTTCCTCCAATTGGGAGATTCTATTTACAATTATGGTGTGCCCGACATCGTGGAACCTCTCGAAGTGACGACTTCTTCGCCTGCAACTACTGTTGCTTCTGCCCCTTCCGTTTCCTCTGCATCTTCCGTTTCGGAATCCAACAACGTTGCTGTGGGAGAAACCCGTGCAGAGCGTCGTGCACGTTTGCGCAGAGAAGCTGCCGAACGTAAGGCGCAGGCTAAGGAGGAGCGCGAATCGAGCAAGAAACGCAAGCACGACAAGAAGTCGAAAACAGAAAAGTCGAGCAAGAAAAATAAGCACAAAAAGGAAAAAGACAAAGGAGGTGAACATCAAGGAGGGAGACACGCTGAGCGAAATAGCTGAGCGCAATGGTACCACGGTTTCAAAGCTCCGAAAGATGAACAAAATCTCTGGCAACAACATCCGCGCTGGTAAGAAAATCCGCGTCAAATGATGCCTTCCTGCTAGGCTTTTTCTAGTTCTTCTAGAGCTTCTAGTTTTTCTAGAGCTTCTAGAGTTTCTAGTTCTTCTAGAGCTTCTAGTCCAACCGCACAGCCCTCTAACGTCCAACCTCTAACGTCTCACGTCTTATGTCTGACGAAGTCCTCATCCAGTCCGCTTTTCAGAGGCTAATCGACACCTATCTAGCCTCACCCCACCGCAAAAAGACGGAAATCATCACAAAAGCCTTCAATTTCGCCAAGGCCGCCCACCGAGGAGTGCGACGTCGTAGTGGAGAACCCTATATTCTCCACCCCATTGCCGTGGCACAAGTATGCTGCGAAGAAATGGGAATGGGCTCTACCACCATTTGCGCTGCCCTCCTACACGATGTCGTGGAAGACACTGACTACACACGCGACGACATTGCCAATCTTTTCGGAGAAAAAATTGCCAACATCGTTGAGGGAGTCACCAAAGTGAGCGGAGGACTACTCGGCAATCGTGCTTCTATGCAAGCCGAAACCTTCAAGAAGATTCTGCTCACCATGAGCGACGACATACGCGTCATATTGGTCAAAATTGCCGACAGACTACACAATATGCGCACCCTCGATTCTATGCTGCCCTCAAGGCAGTATAAGATTGTGGGAGAAACACTCTACATCTTCGCACCGCTTGCCGACAGACTCGGACTCAACCGCATCAAAACGGAACTCGAAGACTTGTCTTTCAAATATGAACATCCCGACGACTACAATGCCGTGATGCAACATTTGAGAGATTCCAAAATGGAACGCGATGACGCTATCAATGATTTCACACCTGCCATTCGCCAAGCACTAGACGCTCAAGGTATTGACTATGAACTCAAAGCGCGCGTCAAAAGTCCTTACAGCATCTGGCAGAAGATGCAGCGCAAACAAGTGCCCTTCGAAGAGGTTTTCGACATACTGGCCATTCGCATCATTTTCCGCCCCAAAGATCGCGACAATGAAATCGCTGAGTGCTATGCCATCTATGCTGCCCTCACGCAAATCTATAAACCTCACCCCTCAAGGTTTCGCGACTGGCTCTCCACACCCAAAGCCAACGGCTATCAAGCCCTCCACAACACCTTTATGTCGCACCAAGGCAAATGGATTGAGGTGCAAATTCGTTCCGACAGAATGGACGACGTGGCGGAAGGAGGATTTGCAGCCCATTGGAAATATAAATCCTCTGATGCGCAAGTCGAAGAAAAAGAACTCGACACTTGGGTCAATTCCATTAAAGAGATTTTGGATGACCCACAACCCGACACGCTCGACCTTCTCGACACCATCAAACTCAATCTCTTTGCCTCCGAACTCAATGTTTTCACCCCAAAAGGCGACATCCTGACCCTCCCACAGGGAGCCACGGTCTTAGACTTTGCGTTCGCCATTCACTCAATGATTGGCAGCCACTGCATCGGAGGTAAGGTGAATCACCGACTCGTACCCTTAAGTCATCGCCTTGCCAACGGCGACCAAATTGAGATTCTCACCTCTCAGTCGCAAAACATTCAGTCCGACTGGATGAACTATGTCACCACCGGAAAAGCACGTGGACGCATCTCAGCTGCTTTGCGTCGCGCGGCCCGCGAATGTCAGCGCAAGGGAGAAGGGATGTTGCGCGAATTCATCAAATCGCACGATTTGGAAGACAGCAACGCCAACATCCAAAAACTCAAATCTTTCCATCAGTTCGACACTCCCTCGGCCTTATATCTTGCTCTAGGAGAAGGAAAATTGGTGCTCTCTGACCTCGACATTCAGCACCTTCTCGGCAAAAAGACCAAAAGAGGGTGGGGGTGGCGACGCTTTGTGCCTTTCCTCAAAGATAAGCGCAACCCGAAACGCTCGAGGTGCAAGATAACCTTGACACCAATTTTGTGGAACATCTCGATCGCAAAGCCACGCTCATGCTTTCCGATGAGGTGCTCAATCATTGTGAACTTTGTAGCCATTGTCACCCCATCAAGGGAGATGAAGTGATGGGATACATCAATCGCCACCACCATCTCGAACTCCATCGCCGTGATTGCACTGTCGCGCTCAAGCATAAAACGAGTTTCGGCAACAACATCATTGCCACGGAGTGGGACAATGCTCAACCCTCGGCGCATCTCTATGAAGCCACGCTTTCTGTAGAAGGCATCGACAGCACAAGTGTGTTGCAAGACATCGCTCAGGTTTTTGTGCAGCATTCGCAATATCAGTTGCAGAGCATCCAACTCAATGCGCACGATGGCATTTTCCAAGGTGCTCTCGGTGTGCGCCTTTCTTCCACTGCCGATGTCCATTCGCTGTGCCACCTCCTCCTCGCTTCTCCTCAAATCACCAAAGTTAATCGCAGCAATTAGCACGGTGTCTGTTTTTTGCCTCTGTTGTTTTAACAAGGTCTTGTTTTCCCCCTATTAGTATATGGGTAGAAATATCCCCAAAGGGTGAAAAAACGGCATATTTGTGCCGTTTTTTCTTTGTCTATATTTTGTTTTGTAATCTTCGCCTTGCGAAATAGGTGTGTAAGTGGTGTGGATGAGTATTGGTTTTGAGCTATGATTTGTCGATGGTTGTTTCATTGCTGATGAATATGTCTTCGTAGGTGAATGTTTTTATAAGGGGGGAATCGAAAGGGTGGAGGAGTGGATGGGTTGGTTTGATTGGATGAGGGGATGGTTGGGTATTGGCCGAAGGTTTTCGCGCGCGTGTATGCGCGCTCCCGTACTAGGAGTTTTGTTTTTTTGCTGTCACAAGTGTCACAGCGGATGGGGTTGAAAATACTTCATCATCCCAAAAACGACGTGTCGTTTTACTAAAAACATCGTATCGTTTTGCTGAAAACAACGTGTCATTTTATAGAAAACGACGTATCGTTTTACTGAAAACAACGTGTCGTTTTGTGGAAAGTGACGGGTTGTTTTGGATTGGAGGTCGAAAAGTTGTTTTGAGGATGGTGTTTTGGGGAGTTTTTGGAGTGGAGTAGCAGCGTGAAAGTGTGACAGTGTGAGATGTTGTTTCTAAAATCAATGTAAACGGTTATTACATAGTGGGTTATAGGGTTTGTGTGACACTTGTGACAGCAAAAAACACAAAACTCCTGTAGTGCGCACATACGCGCGCGCGTATCGTGTATTTCGTGATGTTATTTCGCTTCCTCCCGTGCTTGGCCATTGCACGCTGTTGTGCTTCTAGTTTTTCTAGTACTTCTAGAGCTTCTAGTGCTTCTAGTGCTTCTAGTCTTTCTAGTCCCTCTAGTTCTTCTAGAGCTTCTAGTCCATCTAGTTCTTCTAGAACCCCTCCCCCTCTAACGTCTAATCTCTAACGTCTAACGTCTATTCTGCCATCTCTACTCCTCAAAATCTACTATTTGAGATTTTTCTTGCAATTTTTTTTCTCCAATCCCTTGGTGGTTTCAAAATCTTGCCGTACTTTTGCATCGCAATCGGGACGCAAGGGTCACTTGCTAAGACACAACGCGCTTAGTTAGATGAAGCTTGACAGACTGAACGCCTGACAGTGGCAAATGAGCTACACGAAGTCATTGAAACGATTACATAACAGATTGTAGAGAAGTACAAGGAACAATCAACAATGAAGCAGGAATGCTTCGGGTAAATGAATTGTACCGTCAAATTTCTACTCCAAAAATCCAAAGTAACAAGACAGGATGCTGAGCAAATAAAACAGATTAAAACAAATTATTATATTACAATGAAGAGTTTGATCCTGGCTCAGGATGAACGCTAGCTACAGGCTTAACACATGCAAGTCGAGGGGCAGCATGGAAGAAGCTTGCTTCTTCTGATGGCGACCGGCGCACGGGTGCGTAACGCGTATCAAACCTGCCTCATACTCGGGGATAGCCTTGCGAAAGTAAGATTAATACCCGATGTTGTTATGTTACCGCATGGTGATATAACCAAAGATTAATCGGTATGAGATGGTGATGCGTCCGATTAGGTAGTAGGCGGGGTAACGGCCCACCTAGCCATCGATCGGTAGGGGTTCTGAGAGGAAGGTCCCCCACACTGGAACTGAGACACGGTCCAGACTCCTACGGGAGGCAGCAGTGAGGAATATTGGTCAATGGACGGAAGTCTGAACCAGCCAAGTAGCGTGCAGGATGACGGCCCTCTGGGTTGTAAACTGCTTTTAGTTGGGAATAAAAAAGAGGACGTGTCCTCTATTGTATGTACCTTCAGAAAAAGGACCGGCTAATTCCGTGCCAGCAGCCGCGGTAATACGGAAGGTCCAGGCGTTATCCGGATTTATTGGGTTTAAAGGGAGCGTAGGCGGATTATTAAGTCAGTGGTGAAAGACGGTGGCTCAACCATCGTTAGCCATTGAAACTGGTAGTCTTGAGTGCAGACAGGGATGCTGGAACTCGTGGTGTAGCGGTGAAATGCTTAGATATCACGATGAACTCCGATCGCGAAGGCAGGTGTCCGGGCTGCAACTGACGCTGAGGCTCGAAAGTGTGGGTATCAAACAGGATTAGATACCCTGGTAGTCCACACAGTAAACGATGTATACTCGCGGTTTGCGATAGACAGTAAGCCGCCAAGCGAAAGCATTAAGTATACCACCTGGGGAGTACGCCGGCAACGGTGAAACTCAAAGGAATTGACGGGGGCCCGCACAAGCGGAGGAACATGTGGTTTAATTCGATGATACGCGAGGAACCTTACCCGGGCTTGAACTAAGAGTGACAGATTTAGAGATAGATCTTTCTTCGGACACTCTTGGAGGTGCTGCATGGTTGTCGTCAGCTCGTGCCGTGAGGTGTCGGCTTAAGTGCCATAACGAGCGCAACCCTTTTCCTTGGTTGCCATCAGGTAATGCTGGGCACTCCAGGGATACTGCCATCGTAAGATGTGAGGAAGGTGGGGATGACGTCAAATCAGCACGGCCCTTACGTCCGGGGCTACACACGTGTTACAATGGGGGGTACAGAAGGTCGCTACCTGGTGACAGGATGCTAATCTCAAAAACCTCTCTCAGTTCGGATCGGAGTCTGCAACCCGACTCCGTGAAGCTGGATTCGCTAGTAATCGCGCATCAGCCATGGCGCGGTGAATACGTTCCCGGGCCTTGTACACACCGCCCGTCAAGCCATGAAAGCCGGGGGTGCCTGAAAGCCGTGACCGCAAGGGTCGGCCTAGGGTAAAACTGGTGATTGGGGCTAAGTCGTAACAAGGTAGCCGTACCGGAAGGTGCGGCTGGAACACCTCCTTTCTGGAAAGTTCAGTATACCAAGTTACTCTGGTGGAGAACAAATGAAACAAATGAAGGTACAATGATTTGGTTGTCACCTGACTTCTCGCAATAGGTTATGATAAGCATAAGAGAAAGATGAAGCCGAGCAGCTCCGAAATAGCTTGTCTTGAGTGGATTTTTTCTGCCAGTCCTATAGCTCAGTTGGTTAGAGCGCCACACTGATAATGTGGAGGTCGGCAGTTCAAATCTGCCTGGGACTACTTGCAAACGGAGCACTGCGCTCCGAACGATTTGGGGGATTAGCTCAGCTGGCTAGAGCACCTGCCTTGCACGCAGGGGGTCAACGGTTCGAATCCGTTATTCTCCACACATTCTACTGCTCAGTCGCAATGATGGTAACACATCAATGCAGGATGACAGAGCAAGAGATCTTTGACATATTGAACACGCAACAAGTTGATTCTTGTTTCCATCCATCGCAAGATGAGATGCGAATACAGAGAATCATCCAAGTAACGAAACAAAGGTAAACGAAAGTACAGCTTTAAGTATATTCTCACCTTCTGATTTAATCAGATAAAGGAAAAAGAAGTAATTAAGGGCGTACGGTGGATGCCTAGGCTCTTACAGGCGATGAAGGACGTGATAAGCTGCGATAAGCTGTGGGTAGGTGCAAATAACCATTGATCCGCAGATTTCCGAATGGGACAACCCAGCAGGTTGAAGACCTGTTATCCCGCGAATGCGGGAGGCTAACGGGGGGAACTGAAACATCTTAGTACCCCTAGGAAAAGAAAATAATAATGATTCCCCTAGTAGTGGCGAGCGAACGGGGAAGAGCCCAAACCATATAGATTTCGGTCTATATGGGGTTGTAGGACCACGACGTTGCAAGAAATACGATTAGAGGAACGCTTTGGAAAGAGCGACCATAGAGAGTGACAGTCTCGTACTCGACAATCGTATGAAGCATAGTGGTATCCTGAGTAGGGCGGGACACGTGAAATCCTGTCTGAATCCGGCGGGCCCATCCGCCAAGGCTAAATACTCGTAAGAGACCGATAGCGAACCAGTACCGTGAGGGAAAGGTGAAAAGCACCTCTTTTAGAGGAGTGAAAAAGTTCCTGAAACCGTACGCCTACAAGCGGTCGGAGCTTCTTAGGAAGTGACGGCGTGCCTTTTGCATAATGAACCTACGAGTTACCGTCGTCGGCAAGGTTAAGTGCTATGAAGCACGTAAGCCGAAGCGAAAGCGAGTCTGAACAGGGCGCATAGTCGGCGGTGGTAGACGCGAAACCAAGTGATCTACCCTTGTCCAGGTTGAAGTCCCGGTAACACGGGATGGAGGACCGAACCAATAAGCGTTGAAAAGCTTCTGGATGAGGTGAGGGTAGGAGTGAAAGGCCAATCAAACTTGGAGATAGCTCGTACTCCCCGAAATGCATTTAGGTGCAGCCTCGGGCGTTCCCTGTGTGAGGTAGAGCGACTGATTGGATGCGAGGGCTTCACCGCCTATCAAGTCCAGACAAACTCCGAATGCACACAGGCTAAGCCCGGGAGTGAGGGCGTGGGTGCTAAGGTCCACGCCCTGAGAGGAGAAGAATCCTGACCACCGGCTAAGGCCCCGAAATATAGGCTAAGTTAAACTAACGAAGTGTGGTCCCCGTGACAGCTAGGATGTTGGCTTGGAAGCAGCCATTCATTCAAAGAGTGCGTAACAGCTCACTAGTCGAGGGACTGTGCATGGATAATAATCGGGTATAAAGTCTATTGCCGAAGCCGTGGGATATCTTAAGATATCGGTAGGGGAGCATTCATGCGGCCTTGAAGATAGAGGATAACCTCTGTTGGAGCTTCATGAAAAGCAAATGTAGGTATAAGTAACGATAAAGAGTGTGAGATGCACTCTCGCCGAAAGACTAAGGTTTCCAGGGCAACGTTAATCGGCCCTGGGTCAGTCGGGACCTAAGGTTCAACCTAATGGTGATGCCGATGGCAGAAACGGTTAATATTCCGTTACTATCTTTGTTGGCGATGTGGAGACGGAGGAGTGACACTTCCGCGAGCTGACGGAATAGCTCGTTAAAGATTGTAGGTAATGAGGATGGCAGGCAAATCCACCATCCGAGCTGAAAGTCGATAGTATACAGCGTCTTCGGACAATGTAATAGTGAAGGTAATCCTACTCCCGAGAAAATCCGCTAAGCTTAACAACAAAGATACCCGTACCGTAAACGGACACACGTAGTCGGGTAGAATATACTAAGGCGCTTGGAAGATTCATGGTTAAGGAACTAGGCAAATTGACCCCGTAACTTCGGAATAAGGGGTCCTCACAGCAATGTGAGGCGCAGAGAATCGGCCCAGGCAACTGTTTAACAAAAAAACACAGGGCTGTGCAAAATCGAAAGATGCAGTATACAGTCTGACACCTGCCCGGTGCTGGAAGGTTAAGAGGAGAGCTTAGACTCCGGTCGAAGGTTTGAATTGAAGCCCCAGTAAACGGCGGCCGTAACTATAACGGTCCTAAGGTAGCGAAATTCCTTGTCGGGTAAGTTCCGACCCTGCACGAATGGTGTAATGATCTGGGCACTGTCTCAACCATGATTCCAGTGAAATTGTAGTATCGGTGAAGATGCCGATTACCCGCGATGGGACGAAAAGACCCCGTGAACCTTTACTATAGCTTAACGTTGTAATTGGGCAGTCGATGTGTAGGATAGGTCGGAGGCTATGAAGCAGGCACGCCAGTGTTTGTGGAGCCGCTGTTGAAATACGACCCTTTGGCTGTCTGGTTCCTAACTCTCGGATGAGAGGACCGCGTTTGGTGGGTAGTTTGACTGGGGTGGTCGCCTCCAAAAGCGTAACGGAGGCTTCTAAAGGTGCCCTCAGGCCGATTGGTAACCGGCCGTAGAGTGTAATGGCAAAAGGGCGCTTGACTGAGAGACCTACAAGTCGATCAGGTGCGAAAGCAGAGCATAGTGATCCGGTGGTTCCGTATGGAAGGGCCATCGCTCAAAGGATAAAAGGTACTCCGGGGATAACAGGCTGATCCCTCCCAAGAGCTCATATCGACGGGTGGTTTGGCACCTCGATGTCGGCTCGTCACATCCTGGGGCTGGAGAAGGTCCCAAGGGTTGGGCTGTTCGCCCATTAAAGTGGCACGCGAGCTGGGTTCAGAACGTCGTGAGACAGTTCGGTCTCTATCTATCGTGGGCGCAGGAAATTTGCGTGGCTCTGACACTAGTACGAGAGGACCGTGTTGGACTGACCTCTGGTTTACCGGTTGTGGCGCCAGCTGCACCGCCGGGTATCTACGTCGGGATCGGATAAGCGCTGAAAGCATCTAAGTGCGAAGCCGGCCACAAGATTAGATTTCCTCATAAGGGTCGTTGTAGACTACGACGTTGATAGGGTGTAGGTGTAAAGACGGTGACGTCAAAGCCGAGCACTACTAATCGCCCGAAACTTCCAGTCCTTTAGTGGAATACACTTAAAGCTGCTACGTTTATCTCTAGAAACTAGAATCCTAGAAGAACTAGATGCTCTAGCACTTCTAGAACCACTAGAAAAACTAGAACTTCTAGAAAAACTAGATTCTCTAGACCCTCTAGAAAATCAAGCTCAAATGACTAGCGTTATTTGTGAAGATTGCATGTTCAAACAATATTTCCGGTGGTTATAGCGACGGGGTTCCACCTCTTCCCATTCCGAACAGAGAAGTTAAGCCCGACCGCGCCGATGGTACTGCACACCCGCGGGAGAGTAGGTCGCCGCCATTTTACGAAAGCCCTGAGTTCAAATGAACTCGGGGCTTTTTCTTTGTGTATGCTTATCAGCAACTACGCTTTAATCTTTCTACTTTTAGAAGTGCTTCCTCTATCTCTCGACTTTTCTTCCTTCTGATGTATCTCCTCTATTGCGTCTTTCTGCAATTTCCTTGAACGGAAAATCCCCATTTGTGAGTACCTGTGGCATTTTCATCCTTCTATCCTTGGCATATTGCCGAAAATTGCTTATTTTTGCTAGGTCAATTTTGCAATAACTTATTTCTCCTTTATGGACTGGATTATATCTCTCCTCACGGATCCCAAAAGTGCAGCGCATTTGCTGATTCTCTACGCCCTTGTAATTAGTCTTGGTGTGCGTTTTGGACAGTGGAAGATTGGTGGAAAGAAAAACGGTGTAGCCTTCGGCGTCACTTGGGTTTTGTTTGTGGGCATTCTTGTAGGTCACATTTGCACCAACTACTTATATGAAAATGCCACTGAAGCCGTGGCCTATCAACGTCATATCATCGACATTGTTAAAGAACTAGGGCTCATTCTTTTCGTCTACTGCATCGGTTTGCAAGTAGGCCCTAGTTTCTTCCAAACCTTCAAAAAAGGTGGTTTAGGTATGAGTTTGTTGGCAACACTCCTTGTCCTACTCAATGTCGCTATGACCCTCGGGTTGTTCTATCTTGCAGACAACACAGGCATCTTTGCGCATCCCCATCAGAAAGACAACTTAGCTATGATGGTCGGAGTGATGTGTGGTGCAGTCACCAACACCCCCTCACTAGGTGCAGCCAATAGCATCTTACCCGAACTTTTTGGAGATGGGAATGTAACACCAGCCATAGCCAATGGTTATGCCTGCGCTTATCCCCTCGGTGTGGTGGGAATCATCCTTTCCACAATTGCCTTGCGCTTCATAGCGCGCATTTCTTTAGACAAAGAACAAGAAGAATTGCGCATGACTAATGAATCGCATCCCGAAACAACCCCTAAGCACCTTGTCATCAATGTCACCAACCTAGCTGTAGAAGGTAAGACACTTGAGGAACTTCGCAATTTCTTCAAACGTCAATTTGTTGTAACTCGTTGCATCTATCCCAATGGAGATTTGCAAGTGGCACACGCAGCAACCCAAGTCACGATGGGAATGCGTCTACACCTCGTATGTTCTGAACAAGATGCCGAAGCCTTGGTGCATCTCTTGGGACAAGTTGAGGAGGAGGGAAAAGCAGAAGAAGTCGAAAGTCAACAATATGTGAGTCGTCGAATGGTAGTGACTCGTGAAGAAGTTACTGGTCGCACCCTCGCGCAACTCCATCTCTCCTCTTTGTATGGTGTCAATATCACGCGCATCACCAGAAGTGGCATTGAGTTCTTCGCTGATCGCGATCTTCCCCTCCTTGTGGGCGACAGAGTACTTGTCACAGGTGCAGAATCCAGTGTCGAGCGCGTCAAGTCCGTTTTAGGATCACAAGTAGAACGTTTGGATCATCCTAATGTCGGAGTGCTCTTTATGGGAATTCTTGTGGGTCTTCTCGTTGGACAGATTCCATACCTTTCCCCGGAGTAGATGTCCCCGTGAAACTCGGTTTAGCAGGTGGTCCTCTGTTCGTAGCCATCCTTGTAGGAGCCTTTGGTCACCGCTATCGCATCAACACCTATGTTTCCACTTCCGCTAATTTGATGTTGCGCGAAGTTGGTCTTATCCTCTTCTTGAGTAGTGTAGGCATACAAGCCGGTGCGTCTTTCTGGCGAACATTGATGGCAGGTGATGGAGTGCACTATGTGTGGATGGGCTTCTTGATTACCGTTGTACCCATTTTGATTTGCGGATTGATTGGTCGTTGGAAACTCAAACTCAACTATTTCACCCTCATGGGACTCATCGCAGGAGCCAACACTGATCCACCAGCACTCGCTTTTGCCAACACCACCGCAGGTAACAATGCCCCAGCAGTGGGATACAGCACCGTTTATCTCCCCGCGATGTTCTTGCGCATCCTTGTGGCTCAACTCATCTTGTTGATTCTACTTGGGTAATCTGTTTACTCTCCCTGTTCGCATTTCATCCGCAAGCGTTTAATTGGGGAGAATCTCTCAAATCTTGGTGAATCTCTCCCAAAGATAAAACTCAAAAGACAATCCCCACTATCGTGTGAAACGATGGTGGGGATTTTTATGTTTGAAATGCAATGTCTATCATTTGACAGCACTAAGAGGACAAAAGACCTCCTTTCAAATGGTAGACGAAGATTTCAGCAGTAGACTATTTAGCGGGTGCGATTACTCCAGTGGGGCAAACGTCAGCGCAAACGCCGCAGTCGATGCAAGTTTCAGGAGAGATGACGTAGATGTCGCCTTCAGAGATAGAAGCTGTGGGGCATTCTTCGATGCAAGTGCCACATGCAATGCAATCTTCATTGATAATGTAAGCCATTGTGTAAGAATTTAATAAGTGAATAAATTGTTATGTTGTTATGTATGTCTGTTTTAGACCGCGCCTAGTCAAACTAGTCTTTGCAGTTTAGCGTCATCTCGACACGAAGCTACAAAGAGCGTACACGAATCTTTGGCAAAGATACCCATTTCTTGCGTTCTTCGCAAACATCTTTTTATCTTTTTCCAATTTCCATCCGTCGTTTACGTTTTTTTCTATCCCTTCCAGCTTCCGAAGTCACCCTATAAATGAATTCTTTCTAATGACCGATTGGGGTTAAAGCGAGAAATATAGCTACTTTATGGCTAAACATTGTCACTTTCAGGAAGTATAAGACGGAAAGGCACGTACTTTGCACAGAAAATTGTATCTTTGCTCAAATATCCGTGTAAGGATGCCGAAATAAAGAGCAGCTGCGCGCGCTCATCGTTGGTTTCGATGCTCCGCGTCCACCTGTTCAATGGCTGGATGTACATAGCATTCGCACGCCATCGGCAGCCGATTCACAGATTTACCTTTTAAAACAACACAATACATCATACCATTATGGCAAAAATCACCAAAGAAGCAGCTCTGGCTTATCACGAACAAGGGCGTCCTGGTAAGATTGAAGTCGTACCCACCAAACCTCACGCTACGCAAAGCAGACCTCTCACTTGCTTATTCTCCTGGTGTGGCAGAACCTTGCCTTGAAATTGAAAAGAACAAAGACGATGCTTATCGCTACACCAATAAAGGCAACCTCGTGGCTGTCATTTCCAACGGCACAGCCGTTTTGGGATTAGGCGACATTGGTGCTGTTGCAGGAAAACCCGTGATGGAAGGTAAGAGTCTTCTTTTCAAAATCTATGCCGGTGTTGATGCTTTCGATGTTGAAGTAGATGAAAAAGACCCCGAGCGTTTCATCCAAGTAGTGAAAGCCATTGCTCCCACGTTTGGCGGTATCAACCTAGAAGACATCAAGGCACCTGAATGCTTTGAAATTGAAACCCGCTTGAAGGAAGAACTCGACATCCCCGTGATGCACGACGACCAACACGGCACAGCCATCATCTCTTGCGCAGGTTTGCTCAATGCTTGCGAAGTAGCTGGCAAGCGCATAGAAGACGTAAAAGTTGTCATCAATGGTGCAGGTGCCGCTGCCATAAGTTGCGCGCGTCTTTATCTCGCCTTCGGTCTTCAACAGCGCAATCTCATTATGTTAGACTCTAAGGGCGTCATCTCCACCGATCGTACTGATTTGAACGCTCAGAAGCGCGAATTTGCCACCGAACGCACCGATGTACGCACCCTTGCTGAAGCCGTGCAGGGAGCCGATGTCTTTGTAGGTCTTTCCAAAGGCAACATCCTCTCTCAAGACATGGTGCGCATCATGGCAGAACGCCCCATCATCTTCGCTTTGGCGAATCCCATTCCCGAAATCTCTTACGAAGATGCTCGCGAAGCACGTGCAGACGTCATCATGTCTACCGGTCGCACCGACTATCCCAACCAAATCAACAACGTCCTCGGTTTCCCCTACATCTTCCGTGGGGCTCTCGACACAGCGTCTTCAGCCATCAACGAACCAATGAAGCAAGCCGCAGTGCGCGCTATCGCTGATTTGGCGCGTCAAGAAGTGCCTGCTGTCGTCAAAGAAGCTTATGGTGTTGATCACCTCGAATTCGGTGCCGACTATTTCATTCCCAAACCCGTTGATCCACGTCTTGTTGTAGAAGTGTCTTGCGCAGTAGCAAAGCCGCCATTGAGAGTGGAGTAGCGCGCAAACCCATCACCGACTGGGATGCTTATCGCACGCAACTCGAAGCGCGTATTGCAAAGAAATAAATCCGTTTTGTTGGATTTCATCCTTCCTTTTCTCGCCATGGCATAACTCGAGCAAGCTCGGTTCTGCTCATTTGGCTTTGCGAAAACGTTCGTTTGTCTTCAGATGGTATGCGTTTGCAATTCCTACTGTTATGTTCAAGATGAACGATATTCTGATAATGAAAATCCCCTCCCGCCTAGTTTTGTGCTAAGTGGGAGGGGATTTGTTAAATCCAAATCGGTTATTAGCTCCTGAATAGATTTTATTTGGTAGTAATCTTTTCCATAACGAGCAGCAATGTTACGGTCTAATGACTGATAGGGGAGGAGATTGGCGAAAGTTGTGATTACAATATCACACTCTTCACCGCAGGCAACACCAGAGCAAGGTCGTCAATCACTTGCTGACGTGAAGCCCCCTCGCGGATGATTACCAAAATCGTGTCGTCACCCGCCAATGTTCCGCAGATGCTTTGAAATTTTTGCGCATCAATTTCAGTGGTGATGCCGGCAGCATAACCAGGGCGCGTGTGCATCACCACGATATTTCCCGAAAACTCAAGTCCTAGGAAGCCCGTGTTTCTTAAAAAATCGGGAGCCTCTACTGAAATTTTGCGTCTATATAATGGATTGTCGGGAAGGATATAGCGACATCCTCCCACACTTGCCACTTTAGCAGCCTTGAGTTTCTGTAAATCTCGGGAAAGGGTAGCTTGCGTCACCTTATATCCTTCTGCTTCTAGTTCTTTGAGTAATGCTTCCTGGCTTCCTATTTCTGTGTTGGCTAGGATTAAGCGCAATACCTCTATTCTTTCGTGTCTTGGTTTCATGCTAATAATTCAGCTTGTTGCTACAAAGATAGTAAATAATCCGTTCATATGCCTAGTTTTCTATTAAAAAAACGTCACGGACGTCGTTCAATGTAGCTTTTTGAGTCTTTTATGTGAAAAAAAACATCCCATTTTGTTCGTTCGGGTGCTGTTCCGTCTTTCAAAGGTAGGAGTTAAATGTGCTCTTTTTCGTTTGCCTGTTGCCCTGAAGTGATAGGCACATCATAGACTTCAGAGTTTGGGGCAAAGAAATGGGAATGAACCGTCTCACGACGAAACATTCCCTCACAGAACTTATATAGAGATGAAAAAACTATCTCGAATTTGGAGAGAGGACTACTTGTAAGTTTGTCCCCTTTGTTTATGATGCAAATGTACGCACTCTTGATGAAACTACCAAATAAATCCGCAATTTTTTTATGCATAATCGCGATTTTTCTCTATTCTCCGTATTTATCCCTTTTTTATTTCTTCTAGAGTCGCTATTTTTTTGCATTGATATTCTGATTTTCGTCTTTCTCTTCTGAAATCGCAGTGTCGATGTTCACCTTTAAGAAAACCCTATACGAGGAATTAAAGATAAATACTTCAATCCCATGCGATATAATCAATGTTCGTAAAGAAACTCTCTCTGATAATGTGAGAAATGATATTTTCTAGCAGAAACTATGTGCTGTGTATATAGTTTTCTTGTTAGAATTGAGGAGAAGCTATATAGTTCTTAAGAAATAAGTAGTATTAAATGCCTTTGTCCCTTATAGGTCGTATTTATGTCGCATAAAATATGAATATCGGATGTGTGACCTTGTTGCTGCACTACTATTTCTAAATGTAGAAAAGAGCAACACTATAACGGGCTAATGACCGATTGCGGATAATACGGAGTAAATCGTAGAGTTTTTGCACCGTTCTTTTCTCCATAAACTTTGAGGTGAAAAAAAGACTGCGTCAAAAAAATGTTTTTTTGACACAGTCTTTTGAGCTATGCGTTTTGTTGAAGAGTTTTTTGCTCTGCAACTCAAGCAAGAAGTTCGTCAATGAAAATCTCTGTTGCAGTTTAGATACCTGCAGAGATGTTGAGAGCTTGCAACACGTAGCGCGCAACGAGCAGCGCAGAAATGATGTAGAGCGTGATAGACACTTGGTTGAAACGACCAGTGAGCACCTTAACGAGAGTGTAGCTGATGAGGCCCAATGCCATACCTTCTGCGATGTTGTAGGTCAACACCATGGTGAGCACCGTGATGAAGCTAGGAAGTGCTTCGGAGATGTCGAGCAAATCAACGTCTTGGATGGAGCTCAACATCAACACACCCACCAACACGAGTGCACCAGTGGTGGCTGCAGAGGGGATGAGCAAGAACAAAGGAGAGAGGAAGAGCGCGAGGAGGAAGAAGAAGGCCGTGGAGAAGGCTGTCATACCTGTGCGTCCGCCTTCTGCAATACCAGCGGAACTTTCCACGAAAGTGGTGACAGTGGACGTACCCAATGCCGCACCAACGCTGGTGGCAACGGCGTCGGCCATCATAGCACCCTTGATGTTTTTCACGTTGCCAGCTTCGTCCATCATTTCAGTCTTGGCTGCTGCACCAATCAATGTGCCGATAGTGTTGAAAATGTCGATGAAGACGAGCACCAAAATAGTGAGAATCATGTCGCCACTCAACACTTTGCTGAAATCCATTTGCAAGAATGTGGGAGCGATGTCGTGGGGCATACTGATGGGAGTGAAGTCAGCACCGATTTTGGTAACTCCCAAAGGAATGCCGATGAGGGTGCAGACGATGATGCTGTAGAAGAGAGCACCACGTACGCGGAGTTTCATCAACACAGCACTCAAAATGATGCCCAAGCAAGCCAAAGAGGAGGTGGCATTGAAGTGACCGAGAGAAACGAGTGTGGCGTCATTGGCTACGATGATGCCCGAGTTTTTCAAACCAACGAAGGCGATGAAGAAACCAATACCGGCGGAGATGGCGAAACGCAAACTCTTGGGGATGCAGTTCACAATCTGTTCGCGCACATTGAAAGCTGTGAGGACAATGAAGATGAGTCCTTCGATGAAGACAGCAGCGAGCGATTGCTGCCAAGTGTAGCCCATTGTGAGGCAGAGGGTGAAGGCAAAGAAGGCGTTGATACCCATGCCCGGAGCTTGTGCGAAGGGGAGCTTTGCCATGAAGGCAATGAGGGTGTGCCGATGGCAGAAGCCAAAGCGGTTGCCGTGAAGACAGCACCTTTCTCCATACCGGTGTTTGCCAAAATGTCGGGGTTCACCGCAAGGATGTAGCCCATGGTGAGGAAGGTGGTGAGACCAGCCAACAACTCTGTGCGAAGGTTGTATTTTGTAGGATCAAAACCTACGAGACGATAAAAGAATTGCATACGAAATGTATGGTTGATGAGTGAATGAATAATCAAAAGTGCCACCAGCTAGCAAGATAGTGCTTGAAAGGGAAGAAATCTATCCGCATTGATCTAGCCAATGAGAAGGAGAGAAAATCAGCAGCATTCCTGAAACTTCCTCTGGGAATAAGTCAGGAATGCTGAGTTGTTGTTCGTTTGCGCTCTGGCGTTTTAGTTTAGAACGTCCACTTAGCAGCAAGCGTGGGATTGACGATGAGTTCACCACCCACAGCAAAGTTGTGGCTGATCTCAACTTCTGTACCAATGCTCAAATTGAAGTTGGGATCTACGCCCTTCACCTTGTTCAGATTTACCCAAAGTTGAGGTTCGGTGAGGAAGATAACATTTTTCTTGCCAGTAACATAGTTGCGATCACCCCAAATATCAGCAAAACCATTGGTGGTCATCAAACCATTGGCGAAATGGTAGTACCAAGTACCGGTGAGCTGCCATGAAGCAGGGCTTTTTTGCTTAGCCAAATACTTGAACATGGGAGTCACAGTGAAACCAGCTTGGAAATCGGGACGATTCCACGCGTAGGTGACACCAGCGAGATAGTTGTGATTGAAAGAGAAACCATTGGTCAAACCACCATTGTATTCCACGTGAGCCAAGAAGGGAGAATTGCCCAACTTTATTTCACGAGAGATTTCCCAATAAGCCAAGTTGACACCTTCTTCTGCGTAGTTCATATCGACGAAGAAGAATGTGTTACCCCATTTGTCGGGACGGAACATTTCGACAGTGGTGGTGAGCTTGGGGCGCACACTTTCCGTCTTATACAAATGACTACCGAAATCGTAGTGGAACTGGATGTTTTGCGCTTGAACGGCCACGCCTGCGGTGAGGAGGAAAGCAGCGAGAAGGAGTAGTTTACGGAACATATTGAGTAAATAGGTTATTGATTGCAATGAAAGAGGGAATGAGGGATAATCCAAGGGAGGTTATTTGCCCTCGTTGTGTTCAGGTTCTGGCGTTTCCACACGGTCTTCTGCGCGTTCGGGGAGAACGAGGTTGAGCACCACTGCGATGATGGCGGAGAGTCCAATGCCGGCGAGAGAGAGAAGTTACCCCAAGAGAGGGCTGCTCCACCGATACCCGTAGTGAGGGTGACAGAGATAATCACCACGTTGCGCGAAGAAGCGAGATTGACCTTGCTGTGCAACATACTCGAAATACCAGCACCTGCGATTGTTCCAAAGAGCAACAGCATGATGCCACCGAGGATGGCTTGATCGATGCTACGAAGCAAAGCACTCACTTTGCCGATGAGAGAGAACACAATACCGGTTACGGCTGCGATGCGGAACACCACTGGAGCTGTGATTTTGGTCAAAGACATAGCACCAGTCACTTCAGAATAAGTGGTCACGGGAGGACCTCCCACGAGTGCTGCGAAGACGCAAGCCAAACCATCGCCGAGCATGGTGCGGTGCAAACCAGGGTCTTTCACAAAGTTCTTACCCACCACGTTGTTCACCACGTAGACGTCGCCGATGTGCTCAATCACGGGGGCAATGGCTACGGGGATCATAAAGAGGATGGGTTCCCAAGAGAAGGTGGAGGGGAGGTGAATTTGGGGAAGTGCAAACCAGGGTGCGTCTGCAATGAGTTTAAAGTCGATGCCGTCGCTGAGTCCTGCGCCGTGCAACAAGAGGTCAGCCACATATCCCACGATGATGCCGAGGAAGATGGGGATGAGTTTCACCAAGCCTTTGGCATAGAGCGTCACGCAAATGGCGGTAGCGAGCGAAATGAGCGCAAGCAACCAGTTTGATTGAGCCATCTTCACGGCTGCGGGTGCCAAAGACAGCCCGATGAGCATGATGATGGGACCAATGACGATGGGGGGGGAAATAGTCGGGAAATGAACTTCGTGCCGAAAGCGCGAATGAGTGCCGACATGGCAAAATAGACAAATCCCACTCCCAGAAGTCCGAAGAGTGCGCCTTGCAAACCATAGATTTTTGTGGCGCTCACGATGGGAGCAATAAAGGCAAAGCTACTACCGAGGAAGATAGGAACTTTGCCTTTCGTGACAAGATGAAAAATGAGTGTGCCAACACCTGCCGAGAACAAAGCTGTTGAAGGGTCAAGACCCACCAAAAGGGGGACAAGCACAGTGGCACCGAAAGCGACAAAAAGGAATTGCATACCTGCAATGACTTTTCGCGTTGGGGTGAGAAGAGGAGTTGTTTCTGACATAAATTTGTCTATATAGATACGATTAAACTCGTTTGGAATTCCGATTGAAATCGTTTGAAATTTAGATTAAACTCACTTGAATCTTATTGAATTTATTTGGAATTTCAAACCAACTCATTGGGATTTCGAGTGCAAAAGTACATCTTTTTGCTAATCTGCAAAAGATTGAAACCACTCTACTCCTCAAAAACCTGCACATTTCACCTTGTTTGTGTGTAATTTTTCACATTTCAAATGTAAGAGGTGTTTGTTTTGTTATCTCTACTTTGTGTTTTGCATGGTTCCTTCTCAATGAAGCGCAAACATAGTAGGGCGTTTTGTTAAGATGTGGGGAAAAGAGAGAACCACTTAGTTCTGAGCATTCTTCTGCTTGTTGCGCCATCCCTTGAGCAACAAAGTTATGGAAAGAGCGATGAAGGCAACGAGAATGAGCGACATCTCAAGAATGTGGTGGAGCGGATCCACCCAAATTTCGTTAAGGAGATTCATGCGTCCCAAAATCTCTACTGGAGTCCATATCACAATCACTGTGGCAATGGCAAAACGGATGGCGCGTCCCCAATGAGAGATGCGCACCAAACGGCGCAACATGAAGAAACCGCCCACAGCACACGCCAAACCGATGGACAGACTCACGGGATGGTGATCGCCGAGGAAGACAGGATCGTAGCAAAACATAAGCAACAAATAGCAACTCCACATGATGAGGTTGAATTCCATGAATGTCACGATGGAGACATGGCGCGTCATGGGGCGAAAAACCATCTTCGTTTTGTTGCGACTGAAGAGATGTTTTTGAATCCAGTTGAGAAAATCGCAGCCCGTTCGGATGCTAAACACATAGATGAGCATAAACATGGCCCAAAAACCAAAACTAGTGGGCATGATGAGGTATTCGGGACGCGTCAGCACCAATCGTTTGAGCTCTCCTTCGCGCAGATTGTGCACCAATTTTCCGTTGATGTGCATCACCGTAGTGGCTGTGCCGTCAAGATAAGTGGTTGTGGTGCTCACCACCCCGTGAGCCAATTCGGGGTGAGTGCCAAATCGCTGCGCATAATAAAGGAATAGAAATTCCACCCATCCTGTCCAGAAGAGCAAAGCGCCCACAAGTCCGAAGATTGTTTGGCGTGTGTCGCCTTGTGCAAAGACACCGCGCATGGCCAAAAGGAGTCCTGCGAAACCCATGGCAAAGGCTGCATAGTGAAGTGGGGTAGGGGGCAGAAAATGCTCCATCAAAATCATCATCCCATGACCAAGGGGCATAAGAAACAAAACGAGAAGAAAAGAAAGAATGCCTTTCATCTGAAAATATCAATTTGATTGTAAATGTGTAGAGCGATAAATGCGTTGAAGAATGGAAGCTCCCAACGACGCCTACGCTGAAATATGAAAGAGTGGACGAGTGAACGCATCTAATGCTGAATGCGTTCAACCCAAGTTGCACCTCAAAAATAAAGTTGCACTACAAAAATACGAAGTTTTCTTAATATGCTGAGGCGTTTCTCCATCAAAATGTTTTATTAATTCTGCTAACTCTATCGTTTAGCTGCGCAACGACCGCGTTGTGGAAGACTTTTTTCGTGGGAAATGTGAAATGATGGAGGGATATTTGCCTGCTTCATCAAAAAATAGTAATTTTGCTGTGAAAGAAACGCTTCTGTGAAAGACGGCATCTAGCACAAACTTTCATTGCGCTTAGTTTCCCTGCGAAACTTTCCTTGAATTTTCGCACCATTATAGCAATTTATCTCACAATTCATCCATATGAAGTCACTCTTTTTGTCCACCTTCTGTTTGTTCTCTGCACTGTGTGTTGGCGCGCAAACGCTGGCTCCCTTCGACAGAAGTCATCTTGCCACCTTCGGGTTGAACAGTCCTGCCGATACCACCCTACGTTATGCGCCAGAAGTGGCTAGCACTAACACCGCGATCGAACAACCGCTCTTCCCCACTTTGGCAAATATGGTGCCTTATCGCATTCCTGCCATTGCAGTGACCCCAAAAGGCAGGCTCATTGCTGTGAGTGACTATCGTCCCTGCGGCGCCGACATCGGTTTTGGAAGAGTAGATTTGCGCTATCGTCTGTCGAACGACAACGGCGGCACGTGGACACCTCAATATGTGTTGGCACAAGGCGATGGTGTGCAAGGCAGTCGCAAGTGCGGATATGGCGATGCTGCCATCGTGGCCGACCGCAAAAGCAACGAAGTAGTGGTGGTTTGCGTCACAGGAAACACGGTCTATGGTCATGCCACTACGACACGTCAGAACCCCAACCGCGTGGCGGTGATACATAGCACCGATGGTGGACGCACTTGGTCGCATCCAGCAGAAATAACAGAGTCTATTTATGGACTTTTCGACCAAAGCCAGCTAGGGCCTGTGCAGTCGCTTTTCTTCGGCAGTGGTCGCATTTGTCAGAGCAATCGCATCAAAGTGGGCAAATACTACCGACTTTATGCTGCGCTCTGTGCTCGTCCTGGGGGCAACCGCGTGGTTTATTCCGACGACTTCGGACGCACATGGCATTCTCTCGGCACCATCCACACTTCGCCTGCGCCAAAGGGTGACGAACCCAAGGTGGAGGAATTGCCTAATGGCGATGTGGTGCTGTCGAGTCGCGCTTATGGTGGACGATTCTTCAATGTGTTCCACTATATGTCGCACGTCAATGGCACAGGCGCGTGGGAAAACGATGCTGTTCATTCGGCAGAAATGCCCAATGGGGTGAAAGCTTTGCAAAACAGTACGAATGGTGAGATTCTCATTGTCCAAGCCGTGGAGCGTGCCACGGGCAAAAAGATGCCTCTTGTCTTGCAGTCTGTGCCTCTGGGGCCTGGGCGCGCCAATGTTGGTATCTATTTTAAACCCCTCACCTCGGCACAAACTTATGCCACTGCCAAAGATTTTGCCACAGACTGGAGCGGACCTTTCCAAGTGTCTGCACTGTTGAGTGCTTATAGCACGATGGTGCAACAAAAAGACGGACGCATCGCTTTCTTCTATGAAGAAGAAACCTACGGCAAGGGCTTGTGCTACACCAATATATATCGTCCGCTCACGCTCGAACAAATCACGGGTGGAAAGTTTGCGGCTATTTCCAACAAAGGATCAGTCAATAAACGAAAATAGTTTTATCCTTACAGTAACATCAGCAAAGCGCAGCGTTCCTGTGCCTTTGCTTCGACCAAATAAGACAAGCAACGACTTTATGGCTCTTCAAATTTACAACACCCTCTCTCGCACCAAAGAACTCTTCAAACCCATTCACGAAGGCCGCGTTGGCATGTATGTGTGTGGACCCACCGTTTATGGTGATGCACACCTCGGACACGCGCGTCCTGCCATTACCTTCGACCTCCTCTTCCGTTACCTCAAACACTTGGGATATGCCGTACGCTATGTGCGCAACATCACCGATGTGGGGCATTTGGAACACGATGCCGACGAGGGGGAGGACAAAATTGCGAAAAAAGCTCGATTGGATCAACTCGAACCCATGGAAGTGGCGCAGTATTATACCAACCGTTTCAATGCGGCAATGGCACAACTCAATGTGCTTCCTCCTTCGATTGAACCTCATGCTACGGGACACATCATCGAACAAATCGAACTGGTGAAACAAATTCTCGCAGCAGGTTATGCTTATGAAAGCAATGGTTCGGTGTATTTCGACGTGGTGAAGTACAATGAAGACCATAAATATGGTATTCTTTCGGGACGCAATCTCGAAGAAGTGCGCGATGCGAGTCGAGAACTCGATGGCGTGGGCGAAAAGCGTCATCAAGTGGACTTTGCCCTTTGGAAAAAAGCCAGTCCTGCGCACATTATGCGTTGGCCCTCTCCGTGGGGCGATGGTTTCCCAGGGTGGCACTGCGAGTGCACGGCCATGGGACGCAAATATCTCGGGGAAGAATTCGACATCCACGGCGGTGGTATGGATTTGATGTTCCCACACCACGAGTGCGAAATTGCACAATCGCAGGCTTCTCAAGGACACGCTATGGTGCACTACTGGATGCACAACAATATGATTACCATTGCCGGTAAGAAGATGGGCAAGAGCTACAACAACTTCATCACCCTCGATGAGTTCTTCTCAGGCAACCACGAATTGCTCTCTCAACCCTTCTCACCGATGACGATTCGTTTCTTCATCCTTCAAGCGCATTATCGTTCCACACTCGATTTCAGCAACGATGCGCTCTTAGCTTCGCAAAAGGGGCTCGAGCGTTTGATGGATGCCCTCCGCGCTCTCGATCGCATCACCCCCCTTGGCAGAAGGAGAAAGTGCCAAAGGCGAAGTGGTAAGTGCAGAGTGGGTGGCCGATTTGCGCCAGCGTTGTTATGATGCGATGGACGATGATTTGAACAGTCCTATCGTCATCTCCTATCTCTTCGAGGCTTGCCGCACCATCAACTCATTGGCAGACGGCAAAATGTCGATTGCTGCCGAAACACTGGCTGCACTCCGCGACGTGTTCCACACGTTCTGCTTCGACATCCTCGGTCTTACTGCAGAAGAAGGCGGGAATGCAGCCCGCGAAGCCGCATTCTCTTCTGCCATCGACCTCTTGTTGGAAGTGCGCGCTAAGGCAAAAGCCAACAAAGACTGGGCAACGAGCGACCAAATTCGCGACCAACTGGCGGCTCTCGGCTTTGCCGTGAAAGACACCAAAGACGGTGCCACTTGGAAACTCGATAAGTAAGAGGTAACTTTCGCACAATCTGCTCTGCATTAAGAGTGGACTTGCGAAGGAAGACCACGCGCAGACGCAACACCACTGTTGAGAACTGCGTTTTCCCTCAGTTTTCATTTTAGTTATCCCTTTATCCCATGTCTTCTCTTCCACTTTCCACAGCTCCTTCGGACACTACTCTTGCCACTCAGGCAGAAGATGAACGCTGGATGCGTCGTTGTTTGCAATTGGCGCGACAAGGCGAACTCACCACGGCTCCCAATCCGATGGTGGGCGCGGTGATTGTGTATGGCACTGGTGCAGATGCACGCATTCTTGGCGAAGGTTATCATCTTCGTCCTGGTGAAGGGCATGCAGAAGTATTGGCGTTTCGTGCAGTTCGTCCCGAAGATCGTCCGCTCCTTGCCGAAAGCACCATCTACGTCACCTTAGAACCTTGTTCTCACTACGGACGCACTCCGCCTTGTTCCTCCTTGATCATCAAAAACAAGGTGAAACGTTGCGTCATCGGCTCGGAAGATCCTTTCCGCAAAGTCCGTGGCCGTGGCATAGCCATGCTGCAAGAAGCCGGCATAGAAGTCACAGTGGGGGTGCTGCGCGAGGAGTGCATTTATCTCAATCGCAAATTCTTTTGCCAAAACGTGTTGCGCCGTCCCTTTATCACCTTGAAATGGGCAGCCACCTCCGATGGGTTTATCGACCGTTCGCGAAGTTTGGACGAAATGGCGAAGTGTCTGCAGCACCGCTCCGACTTTCTTCTCCCTCGTCCCTATTGCGCGTGCATCACTTTCGCGCCACCCACCAAGCCATCCTAGTGGGCCGCAAAACTTTCCAACTCGATGCACCGCAACTCAATGTGCGCTGCTGGCCGGGTGAGTCTCCCCTCCGTTGTGTCCTGGGCAGTGTGGATGAACGTGCACTTTCTGCTGGTTTTCAGGCCTATGCCGACATCGATGCCTTGCTCGAAGGATTGCGTCGCGACGGCATACAATCGCTCTTTGTGGAAGGGGGACAAGCCACCCTCCAGAGTTTCATAGAGCGCGACCTGTGGGATGAGGCTTGGGAAGAGATATCTCCGCAGCGCATTGGCGAGGGCGTGCCTGCTCCCACTATGCCCCACATCTTCACCGCGCAAGAAGAAGAGCATTTCGGTCGCACCTATCGCCACTGGCTCAGCCCTGTTTTGGCGAAAAATTATGTGGATTTCTAAGGAAACGACCTAAGATGATTTTTACCCCCAAAAAGCATTTAAATGGTATTATAATATAGGAATACGTGCCTTGTATGTCGCAGATTTCCTATTCATCTCTAAACTTTTTACCTTTATCATCATGTATTCCTCGCTTTTCAGTCGTTCGACTCGCTTCTTGTCGCTGTGCTTCGCCTTGTTGTGTTGCGTCTTCACCTTCTCCGCTTGTGGAAATATGGACGAACGCGAATTACAAGAACAGTATTCCACAGCAGTGGTGATGGTGAAAAATCGTGCTTACTACGAAATTCGCATTCCGAATTGCCCCTCTTTCTATTTTTCGCATCTTGATCCAGAAGAAGGTTTGTCTAATTTCACGACCAATGTCAATAAGATTGAACCCACAGAAGGATACGGCACCGGCTTCTTTGTGGGCGAAGATGGAAAAATCGTGACCAACCATCACGTGGTGAGTGGAGAAGAGAAGAAAGAAGAGGTGACCGATGTGCTGAAGAAACGCATTGCTGCCATACTCTTGCAATACATCAATCGCTACCAAGAATTGAAATCTTCCCTTGAAAATTGCGAAACCTATATGCAATTCACAGAGGAAGGCACCTATGAGTATGCAGAACTAGAAGACACCCATCGCAACATCACGGATAAAATCAAAGAACTAGAGGATGAAGCGCAGGGGCTCTTGAATATAGATGTCGATCATTTGCGTTTGATTTACCACAATGAAGTGGGCATCGTGAAAAATCATGCCAGTGGAGTAGGCAAAACAGCCTTCGCTCCCTGCGAAATTCTCCGTACAGACAAGGAACATGACCTTGCTTTGCTGCAATTAAACACGAAAAAGACGCCTGAAAACTGCGTCTTCTTCGATATTCCTCAGGAAAATCCGCTCGTCACCTACACCTTCGCAGAAAGCATAGCTCAAAAGTTTGGAAGCGACAAGAACAAAGAACTCTTCATGTTGAGCTACAATCTAGGTCCCAACATCTCAATGACGAAAGAAGGTGTGAAAGCGCAATTCAATAAAGGCTATGTGAGTCAAACTTCCTCCGAGAAAATACTCTATAGCATCCCCACATTGCCCGGTTCAAGTGGTTCTCCGGTGTTCAATGCCAAGGGAGAATTAGTGGCCATCAATTATGCCGGGTTCAGCGGTACGCAAGGATTCAACTATGGTGTGCCAGTTTGCTATCTTCGTCAATTGATGTGGTAGAAAATAAGGCCTAAATCCCCCGTTTTGCACAAAGAAACAGAGTGGAAATGCACTTTTTCTGCGAAATGTTTGGTCAAATCAGAATAAGTGCTTATCTTTGCACTCGCAAACAGCAAGGAAGTGTTGAGAAGCCTCGCAAGAAGCCGAAACAATGTAAAGATTTTCTCGCAAAGTTTGCCGGGATCCGCTAGCTCAGCTGGTAGAGCAATACACTTTTAATGTATGGGTCTTGGGTTCGAGTCCCAAGCGGATCACAAATTGGTTAATAGACTAAACATTATCACTGAAATACTAGTGGTAATGTTTTTTTGCTAACTGCTAAAATGTAAGTTATGCGTATTAAATTATTCTTCCTGCTCACTTTGATTGCAGGATTATTTTCGTTTAGTTCTTGCAGTGATGATGAGAATATGACAGTGAAATACGTGGTGCGTTCCAATACACCAGGTGCTCCGATTGCAGTATATTATTCTCACCCAAGGAATAAGGTAGTGATAAAAGATTATTGGGAACGTACTTTTGTCATCGAACGCCCTAGGAATGATTTTGTTACGTGTTTTGGGGAATCAGAAGATCCCAATGTGCTGATAACCTGTGAACTATACATCGATGGTAAATTGCGCGCCAAAGAAGAAGGTAACAAAAGTGTTTCTGTTGAATATTATTCTCCCATGCCTAATCACGATGATTAGTTCTTTGGGAACTTATAATAAGACTGTGGTCAAGTACCAAGAGTTTTTAGATACCTCAAATTGCAAATAAAGCATTGAAGAGGAGAAAATGAAGTTGGCAGTTCAGTGTGATATACAGACTGAACTGCCAGCTTTTTGTTTGAGGTGTAGCCTACGAAACGAGAGGTAGGCACTAGAAAAGGCTTTTTATCCCAAATCTGTTCTGGACTAATGCCTGATTGTTTTTTAGTATAAGTTTGTGTTTCGTACCCCTCCATTTAACGCGGTATTTGGAACTGAGAAAAAGTTGTTGAGAATTATGCGATTCTCAGCGGCTTTGAAAATCGTAGTTTTCGGAGGTTTTTGCTGGGTTATGGGTCGTTTTTTCAAAACTAGTGCTTGTTTTTGAAGAAACGACGTGTCGTTTAGAGGTATTGTCCGAAAAAGTGTGTAAGTTTTCCTGTTCCCCCTCCCTTTTGTTAGGCTAGCCTAACAAAAAGGGAGGCATTTTTGCAATGGAAAATTAGGTTGTTTATTTGATATACCAGTCGTCAAACTGGTAAAGGCGATGTGAATAGGTTTCTGTTGTCATTTGCAGTGCCACAGACCCCAAAAGGAAAACTACCGATTCGGGCGAAGGCATCGAAGCTCGCATATTCAATGTGCGTTTATAACAGCGATTCAGTCGCTCAATCCAATTGGTAGTACTTAGCATCCGCTGTAGATGAGGGGGGAAACGAAGATAGGTGAAGTAAGCTATACTTCTGGGATGGGATAATCTACTGAAAGAAGGGTATTTACGCGACCATTTCTCCGTGAACTTCTTCAGATTCTCATAAGCTTCTATGGGGGTAATATCCGTTGTCTCCATGGGAAACACCTCATTGAGGTCGGCTTGGAGCTGTTTCCGATCCTTCCTTGCTACTAACCCCAGTGCATTTCGCTTGAAATGCACTGTACAAAGTTGATGAAATGCCCTAGGAAAGGCCTTTTTAATGGCATTCTCGATTCCAGAAAGCCCGTCTGAGATAATGACATCCACCGACTCTACTCCTCGGTCTTTGAGCGCTTCTAGCTCCATTTCCCAGCATAATGCACCTTCTTCGGGGTGATGCACCACGCTAAGAACCTCGCGTTTACCACCAGGAAGCAAACCCAGAATGCTATAATAAGCTTCTTGAGAAACGTTTCCATCGCGACGTGTGGCTACGTAGGTTGCATCGATATAAAGCGCTAGGTAGCGTTGGGAAAGAGGACGCAATAGCCAAGCATTTACGTCTTCTCTGCAAGCATTCGTTAGCACGCTAACTTGCTGTTTACTATATGTTTTTACCGTATATCTTTTTCGCAAATCTCACCGATATCGTGGCACGTTAAACCACGAACATAAAGTTCATGAAATAGGGCTGCGCGCTCGTCTGCTTCATTTTTTAGAATACCCAATATCATGGGACGGAAAGCACCAGAGCGAGTGCGAGGAATGCGCAACTCGAAGCAAAGACCTTGACTGCGCCATTTGCGGGGACGGAAGCCGTTGCATTGTTCTCCCTCATGGGAGTCGACAAACAGGCTTCGCTCATGACGACTCATGGCATCCAATAAGGATTCTACTAATGTGTTAAAATGACCTCCAGAGGAGAGAAATGTGGAAAATAATTCCGATATTTGTGGCATCGTAAGCTCCATTGTTCTTGATTGTTTTTTAGTTCACCACAAAAATAAGAACTTTGGAGCTTACACACAAATTTTGGACACTATCCGTTTAGAAAAAGTGACGTGTTGTTTGTGCAATTTTGTCGGACATTTTTCTGATTCCTTCCCTTGAAATATTTATTCCTTCCCTTGGAATTTTGAAAACGTCCGATGAAATTTCGAAAACGTCCGATGAAATTGGAGGAAAATGCCCAAAGTTTGAAATGAACGAGCCGAAAAAGACAAAACAGAAAAGGGAGAAGTGTGTTTTGATTTCCTAGAACGAAGAAAAAACTTGCGATTTTTGCCGTTCGGCATTAACATTTCGTCCTCGTGATTTTGTCTTGTTTAACTTGATACTGTTTTTGGAGCGTTGTGGTACAGTTTGTTATGGAGAAGATAACACAGAAAAGCACTTTCCCAAAGCAGAACGTTGGATTTCATCCTTCCTTTTCTCGCCATGGCATAACTCGAGCAAGCTCGGTTCTGCTCATTTGGCTTAACGAAAACGTTGGATTTCATCCTTCGTTTTCTCGCCATGGCATAACTCGAGCAAGCTCGGTTCTGCTCATTTGGCTTAACGAAAACGTTGGATTTCATCCTTCGTTTTCTCGCCATGGCATAACTCGAGCAAGCTCGGTTCTGCTCATTTGGCTTAACGAAAACGTTCACAAAAGAGCAACCACCTGCCCCTTGTTTCGTGAAAAATATGTACCTTTGCAGTGAAATTCGGCCACTATGCTTCAACGTTTATGCCGCGCCCTTGGGGGAGAAGGCACGGAATGGTGCTTTTCCCACACAAACTCACACAATAACCCTGTTTATGCTTCTACTAGAAGGATTAAGAATCAACAATCATGAGGTGGCACCCTACATCTTCTTGGGCATCATCCTCTTCACTTTCTTGCTTTATTGCCTTCCTTTGATTTATCGCTTCTTGAAATCAAAGAAGAACCACACGAGCATGAAGCCCGGAAGTCCCAAAGAGACATGTATGGAAGAGCACGATCGTGCTTTCTTAGGAGAGAAAACTCCCAAAACGTAACCTCATCCTGACCGAAGCAACTTGCTCCCTCTCGCCATCACAGCATTGTCCCATCATAAGACAGCAATCACCACGACATCGTGAGATATCGCGGCGAGATTTTGTTTTGCTAATCCAATTTCATCATCAATGAATTCGAACCTTACTGTAGACCCTGCTGAGCAATCAGTGCATGAAGTCCACAATCAGCTCAAAAACATCGCTAAATTCTTTTGCGACTACGCTAGCACCCTACTTTCTAGCGGAGCCACCACTATGCGCATCCAGAGAAAAGTCAAACAAATGGCTGAAGCCTGGGACATTGAAGTGATTTTCACCATTATGCCTGCCAATGTGTTGTTCACATTGTGGGACAAAAATCGTGAACATTCCTACACTTGCATTTCTCCGTTGGCGCACGCGGGCATCAACTTCGACACCATCACACGCTTGAGCCGACTTTCCGACCAAGTTTTCACCGAAGATGTGTCGCTCGATGAGGCCAATGCTCAATTGCAAGAGATTAAAAAAATACCTCGTTTGAGCAATTGGATTGTGCTCCTCTTGGCTGCTGCTGCCAATGCCGCCTTCTGCCGTTTGTTTAAGGGTGACTGGCCTGCCATCGGCATTGTCTTTTTGGCGACTCTCTGCGGATTTTTCGTCAAACAGCGTTTGCAAGCGTGGAAGATTGACTATCGCGCCGTCACCGTAGTGTCGGGCGTAGTTGCCGCTGTGGTGTCTTGCATCGGACTCGTAGACTTCTCTCACTATGGTTTTGAGAATTTCACCCTCACCGAAACACTGTCATTGCGCTCAGTACTAGTGTGCTCTATCTTGTGCCTGGCGTGCCCTTCTGCAACTTCGTCAACGACCTCATCTATGGTCACTACCTCTCAGCGTGGAGCCGTTTTGTGCACGCCATGATGATTACCGTGAGCCTTTCTTTGGGATTGGTCATCGCGTTGCTCCTTTTCGACATCAGAATGATCTAACCTCTGCTCGTGGAGCGTGGCAAGCGGTTTTGCATCGACTCATCTGTAATTGAATCCTTCCGCTGTGCCCTCTCATCAAGGAGTTATCCCCTCCGCTTAGCACATTCATTCACGAAAATTTCTATCCTCTTATGGTCAATTTCTTAGAACTCACCTACGATATCGTCAACGACGGTGTTTTTGCCGCAATCGCTTGCATCGGTTTCGCAAGCATCAGCAATCCCACGCGTTCCACCTTTTGGGGCTGTGCGCTTTTGGCTGCACTGGGACACATCACTCGCTTTCTCCTCATGGACTTTGCCGACTGGCACATCGCCATGGCAGCCGGAGTGGCAGGACTCGTCATCGGTTGTGTGTCGATTCCTCTCTCCACCAAAATCAAATCTCCAGCCGAAACACTCTCGTTTCCTGCGTTGCTCCCTATGGTGCCCGGTAAATTTGCCTATGGCAGCATCCAGTCGCTCGTAGAGTTGCTCTCCCACAAGCACGACGATCCTTTGTTCGATAAGTATTTTGCGCTTTTCAACTTCAACTGGATCACCTGCACCCTCACCATTATGGCAATGGTTATTGGTGTGACCATTCCGCTCTTTGCCTTCCGCAATCACGGTAAAGTCTTGTTGCGTCAAATGCGCAACCAGTTGCTCCTCCATCGTTCGGAAAACCAATAAACCACCTCGCCTAACGGCAGAACATCCATAGCTACTTCTCTTCGGAGAGTGTCCAATATCATACAGCGCACTGCGGCCGACCCTCGGCCTTGGTGCGCTGTTGTTGTGGGGAAATACAGTTTCTGTTCTTGCTCATCTCCTGCAAAATTGCTAACTTTGCTTGTGAAGGTCAACTTCTCAAGACTATTTATATTTGCAATGAATCTACTCATCACGGGAGCTATGGGACAACTCGGTCACGAACTTCAAGTCCTGGCAGCACAATATCCGCAACATCATTTCGTTTACCGATATACAAGGCACTAACGAAGCATCCTCCACAATCTATGCGCTAGACATCACCGACAAAGCAGCCTTGGCGCAGATGGTGGCGCAGCACAATATCGAAGTAATCATCAACTGTGCTGCCTTCACCAACGTTGATGCCGCCGAAACACAAGAGGAATTGGCGGACCTGCTCAACCACAAGGCTGTGGACAATATGGCACAAATCGCTCTACAAACTGGGGCGTGGTTGCTGCATATTTCCACGGACTATGTGTTTGGTGCTGAACCCTACAACACTCCCTGCCGAGAAGACCAAACGGGCACGCCAACTGGCATCTATGGGCGCACAAAACTTCAGGGCGAACAAGCCATTGTGGCGTCGGGCTGTCAGCACATCATTGTGCGCACCGCTTGGTTGTATAGCATCCACGGCAAGAATTTCCCCAAAACCATTTTTAGTTTGCTCGACACGCGTCCAGAGATTAAAGTGGTGTTTGACCAAGTGGGCACTCCCACGGCAGCAAAAGATTTGGCGGCTACGCTGATGCACATCATCGACAAAGGCGGACTTCAACCTCAAAATGCAGGAATTTATCACTATTCCAACGAAGGCGCTTGTTCGTGGTACGACTTCGCTATGGCACTGCGTCGACTTCGTCCCGAGAGTGCTTGCAAGGTGTTGCCTTGTCATTCCAACGAATTTCCCTCGCCGGTGCAACGTCCGGCTTATAGCGTGCTGGATAAATCGAAAATCAAAGCCACTTTTGGGCTCGAAATCCCTCACTGGCTCGACAGTCTGCACCAAGTTTTTGCCTAACGCTCTCCTTTTCTACCCTCGCATAAAGCACATCAAATTATGCCCAATATCCTCATCACCGGTGGTGCTGGTTTCATCGGCAACCACGTAGTTCGTCTTTTTGTCAACAAATATCCTGAGGCAAAAATTGTTTGCCTTGACCTCCTCACCTATGCCGGTAATTTGGCAAACCTCAAAGATGTGGAGGAAGCTCCTAATTATGTTTTTGAAAAAGCCGACATCTGCGATTTCCCCACCGTGCGCGCGCTCTTGGAGCGTCACCACATCACCGGCATCATCCACTTGGCAGCTGAGAGTCACGTGGATCGTTCCATCAAAGATCCCCTTGGTTTTGCACGCACCAACGTGATGGGCACGCTCTCTTTGCTCCAAGCTGCGCGCGACTATTGGGAAAGTTTGCCCGAAGGCTACGAAGGGAAGCGTTTCTACCACATCTCCACAGACGAAGTGTATGGCGCGCTCGACATCACAAAGCCCGATGGCGCTGCACCTTATGGCGAAGATTTCTTTGTGGAAACAACTCCTTACAACCCACACTCCCCCTTATTCAGCATCAAAGGCATCGAGCGATCATTTCGTCCGCGCCTTCCACGACACCTATGGTATGCCGACTTTGGTGACGAATTGTTCCAACAACTACGGTCCCAATCAGTTTCCCGAGAAGTTGATTCCCTTGATGATCAACAACATCCGCCATCGTCGTCCCTTGCCCGTCTATGGAAAGGGCGAAAATGTGCGCGATTGGCTCTATGTCATTGACCACGCACGCGCCATAGATGTGATTTTCCACAAAGGAGAAATCAATGAAACGTACAACATCGGTGGTTTCAACGAGTGGAAAAACATCGACATCGTTCGCCTTGTGGTGCGCACGGTGGATCGTTTGTTGGGACGTGCAGAAGGCGAAGACCTCGATCTCATCACCTTTGTCACCGACCGTGCAGGACACGATTTGCGCTATGCCATTGACTCAACGAAGTTGAAGGAAGAACTCGGTTGGGAACCTTCGCTCCAGTTTGAAGAAGGCATTGAAAAGACCGTGCGTTGGTATCTCGACAACGAGGAGTGGATGGACAACATCACCTCGGGCGAATACGAAAAGTACTACGAACAAATGTATGCTCAGCGATAGTTTTTTGGGAACTTGCACTTTCGGAGGTAGCTACTCCTTTTATATCTGAAGTTGGACTTCCGAACTTGCACAATAGCAAAGGCAATCTGTAAACATCTAGGTCTACAGATTGCCTTTTATTTGATTTAATGAGATGTTGCTCATCAATTTAAGCTACATCTTCATCACAGCGCGTCACTTTTTGGGAGTAGTTGTCAGCGTATCTTTGGGAGATTGATTGATAGAAATACCAAAACCGTCCCTTGATCCAAATCCTTCAATGAAGTATGCAAGTTTTTTGGAACTTGTATTTGGAGACATCTCAACAACTATTGATTTTTGATTAGCTGCGCAAGTTAGTGTGATAGATTCTGCTTTCACGCGTATTCGTCCATCAGAAAGCGTGTCAAACACACATTTTGTATCAATCCCTTTAATCCCTTTCTCTGGATATTCATACCTAACAATGCGAACAATGTTCCACTTAGTCACTAATTCGCTTCCATCCACTGAACGTACCATCACTTTTTGTTCTCCACCTTGGGCTGGAAACGACAAATTGCCTGGATAAGCTTCCGGTTCTTTACTAAGATCATCACAAGCTGAGAACAAAGCTCCCGCAGATAATATCACTGCAAGTAAGCCAATAATCTTTTTTGTCTTCATCATAGCGTATCTTTTTTGTTTGACATTTTGATGAGTGATTAAAGGTCCATGTCGAAAGGTACGGCAAAGCTACACCTTTTATTTTAAAGGTGCAAGAGATTCGAGTAATTTATTTCTTGGGATATGACTTTTTTATAATAAGTTTAAAGTGATGAGGATTTGAGAATATATGACAAGACGATGAGAAGCGCGAGAAGACGTCAAGAAGGCGAGGGCAGAAGAGGGGGCGCGAAGGCTTAACCCCCAACGGTCATTATTGCGCTTAAAACCGATAGGTCGCTCCCAACTGCACATCGATGCCATCGGTTGTGGGGGGAATTGTAATAATAGATGCGTGGACGATAATTGAAGACGTTGTCGGCTGCAAGGGAAAATTGCCATACACGGTTGAGCGAAAATGTGGTGCCTAAGCGGAACAACGCGTAAGAAGGGTAGTGCACTTGGTGGACAGCAGCGGTGCTGGCGGTGTATTCTTCGGAAGAGATGCCCGACAACCAGCGTCCGCTCAACTGAATGCCCCATTCATGGTGCGTGTTGATGGGACAATCATAGGAGAAACGAACTGTAAGGGCGTGTGGACGAGCAGGAAGATAGGGCGTGAGCGCGTTGCCTTGTGGCACTTTTTCTTGTGTGTAAGCATAGTTGAGGCGCGCACCGAGCGTGCCTAGTCCGAGATGCCAACTGTTTTGGGCAGAGCATTGCAGCGAAAAAGCATACAATCGTGGGAGATTGACATAGTTGATATAAGGAAGTCCCGATTGTTTTTCGCGTTCAAGACTCGGTGGGGCAGTGGTGATGCGTTGGCGTACCAGATTGTAAGCCACGGCTGCAGAGAGGAGCAAGCGATGTTGTTGCCAATCCACCGAAGCGTGGAAGTTATCGCTGCGTTCCGCGCGTAGGTTTTCATTACCGCGCAACACAAAAAGTCCCGTCACGGGAAAGTGCATAAAGCGTTCTTTGAGCGTGGGGGCACGAAATCCTTGTCCGTAACCAGCGCGATAGGTGAAAGCTCCTTGGCGGAAACGTGCAGAAATTTTAGAGGTGACGTGTGCGTGTTCGCCTTCTGAGAAATGGTCGTAACGTAGCGCACCGAGGATTTCCCATTGCGGAGAGAGCGTCCAATCGGCTTGGGCAAAGGCATCGGCAGAATGTTGCACGTGAGATTGACCACCAAACTGATAGCTCATGAGATAATCGCGCAAATAGTCGCCACCGACAGTGAGGGTAAATCCTTGGTCGGTGGGGAGAAGATGGGCGATGTCGTGAGAAAGAAGGGCGCGCGTGGAGTGCTGCACGTTGCTATAATCGCGGAGGTCTTTTTGTGTGGACAAAATGAGGTCAGACTTGTCGTACTGGTCAAAGTTGTATGCCAGTTCAAGGCGCGTTTGGGTGAAACGGTCCATTCCGCCTTAGCTCCTCCCACGAAGTCGCGGTAGCGATTGGCCTGCGTGGCGTCTTGGTCTTGTTGGCGAAAGAAATAACCTGCGCGCGCCGACAAGCGGAAATGCTGTGAGGGCGACCAAATCCAGCGGTCTTTCCATTGCCAAACGCGCTGTCCTGGCACGCGGTTGACCGAATGGGTGGTGAAGAGTGCAACATTTTCAGGATTTTGCAGCGCATATTCCTCCTGGGTGTCGTGGTGCATCGTTACGATGTGGGTGAATTTCTTCAGGTTGTACCCCAAATTGACATCCACTCGGCGGTTGTTGTGGCGCGCCCATCGCGCACTCACTTCACTGTTGCGGTTTGATTTCAGTTGTTGGCGCGTGATGATGTTGATCACACCCCCTGTTGCTGAGCTGCCATAGAGTGCAGACGAAGCACCGCGCACGATTTCGATGCGCTCCACATCGGAGAGGTTGATGCGCGAAAAGTCCACATTGTCCATCGTCTCACCAGCCATGCGCTCTCCATTCACCAAAAAGAGAAGGCCTTGTCCGCTGAATCCTCCAAAGTTGAGGTTGATGTATCCCGAAGGGGTGTAAGAAAATTCCGCACTCGGCAGTTCGTGGGTGAGGAGTTCTCGCAAATTTGTCGCATCACTTCTGCGAATGTCGTTGCGACCTATCACATAAGTGGGCACAGGAGTGTCTGCCCACAGTTTTGGGGTGCGCGTGCCCGTGACCACAGCTTCGGAGAGTGTGGAGTCGGGAGAAAATTGCGGTGCAACCGCAGAGGTGAGTGCGAGGGCTAGGAGAGAAGCAACTGCCATAGGGGGAAAAGAGGGTGACTAATAGGGCCAAATATAATCGATGGTGACATATCCTTTTTGTCCTGCGGCATTGAGGTGCGAAGGGAGGTGCATCGCTGCCACCGTGCCGTCTTGCAGACGGAGCAGATAGACCAAACCGGAGAGGGTGTAGCGCGGAGGTGGATTTTTCACGTCCATATTCATCCAAGTGGAGAGCACAGGATTGAAAGCTGCGTGTTGATAGCCTATATAATGGAGGAAATTCCTGAAAGATCGTAATGGGCTTGGTGAGTGGTCCACTCATCGGGTGTGAAAGTTTGCGACAAAAGCGCGTCTTTCTCAGCTCCTTGTCGAGGAAGGGCATCGAGAGAACGATAGGGCGTGGCGAGAACTGTGCCGTTGTGGGTGGCTACATCGTAGTGGTGAAAGGCAAACGACCAGTCTTTAGGAGTGGGCATAGGGTCAGTGTGGATCACACTGTCGGTGCGATAGGTGGAGGGAAACGTGACGTGCTGATAACTGATGGCAGATTTCCCATCCCATTTTCCCGAAAGCGTTTTCGGAATTTCCTTGGTGACCGTGGTGCGGCTGGGAAGGTCGAAGAACGTCCAGTGCTGATAACTACTCACCTCGGCAAATATCTTACCTCGATGCGTGGTGGCATCATAGGAGAGAAATCCCCTTTGCGGTGTTTCGCTTTTCTTGGGGGGAGTGTCGTAAATGCCTTCAAACAATCCGTTGCAGGACGAAAAACTCAGTGCGCTTCCCACGAGGAGAAGCACACAGAGGAGGAGTTGTCCGTATTTATGCAAAGAATGTTGTCTGTTAAGACAGCATGTTTGTATCAATGTATGATGCATAGTTTATTTTTGTCCCACATAATTGTAGGTGACGGGGAAAGGCATTTTTCCTGGTTGGGCAGTGATTTTCACCGTCAACTCTTTGCCTTTGATTGTTCCCTCACAAGATATGGGAGTGTCGGGGAAGGTGCGATAGGGAATGTCATCCTTCTTCATCTTGGCAGGAGTCATTTGAAACACTGTTTCAATCTTTACCTTAGAAGCGAAGGACATTGTTCCGTCTGGTTGGAATTTCACGACCACTTTATCGAGTTGATATTCCTTTTGTGCAGCATTGCTATAAGGAAACTCTCCAACAAGAGGTACATCGTAGGCAGGGAAGTGAAGCGAGATAGTGCTGTCTGTGAGAGCTTTCACCTCAATCTTTTGGTTTTCTTGCTGTCCCAATTTGGCGGAAAGACCGAACATATCGATTGAAAGGCCTTGGGTGGTGGTGTAGACGCCTGAAGCAACGGCTGTGCGCAGCACTTTTGCTTGTGGAACTTTGTGGGTGTTTGAGGTTTCGTCGTCGTTGCAAGAAGCCATCAAACCGCTTGCACCAAGCAAAGTGGCTGCTAAGAGCAAACTTGCGTGAAATTTGTGATTCTTCATTGGAGCATTTTGAGATGTTATGGGGCATAAATTCACAAGAAGAGCTTGTTTCTTTGAATATATACCTTGCTTTTTTGTTGTGCGCTGCAAAATTACGCACTTCTTCGGCTTACTCCAATCCTTATTTTTGATGATATTCCCTTGTTTACAGTGTCTTATGTAGACTCAGTAGAGAGGTGATGTAACTATCGCCGAACATCACCAAGGGAGGGAGAAGAAAAACTCAGTGCACTTCCCACGAGGAGAAGCACACTGAGGATTTGTGTTCCAAACTCACGCGCACTGCATCGTCGTAATGACGACAGTGTTGGGGTAAGTGTGGATGTCATCAACTTATTTTTGACCAGTGTAGGTGTAGACAATGGGGAAAGGCATTCTACCAGGTGTAAAGCTGTTGGTGAGCTCGAGCTTGCCATTCTTGATTGTACCTTCGGTTTTCACTGTAGCCTTGTAGTCTTTGTATTCAACATTGGCTTTTTCTTCTGAAACTCTCACGAGGCGGAGCGGCATTGTCACTTCTTCTTGTCCTGTGAGTTTCACAGTACCGTCAGCAAGTTTCGTAGCTTTCACGTTTTTCAGCATGTATTGCTTTTGGGCAATGTACTTATAGTGAGCACCAGTGATATCGACTTCGTAACCAGAGATAGTCAATGTTGTATTATTACCATTGAGAGAAACGACTACGACTTTTTGGTCTTTCACAGAAGCAAGGGACATGATTTTGTCTCCGGCACTAACTCCCACATTGAGAGTTGTGTTATAGGTGCCATTGACTTCGACGCCTTGGGTGGTTTCTGGTTTTTTTCGTCATCTTCGCAAGACGCGAGAGTGAAGGTCGTGCCCACAAGGGCAGTTGCCATAAAAGCTACAGCAAAAATCGACTTGATGTTCATATTGTTTTATTGATAAATTGATTTTCTTGTTGTTGAGTTGCCTGATGGTTGGGACATTAGTCCAATGCTGGGCGCAAAGGTACGAACTTATTGTGAGGAGAGCAATACATAAGGAGAGAGATTAGAGGTTAGAGATTAGAGGTTAGACGTTAGAGATTAGACGTTAGATGTTCTAGTTCTTCTAGTTTTTCTAGATGTTCTAGTTTTTCTAGAGCTTCTAGCCTCTAACGTCTAAATTCTAATGCCCGAGCCACGCTTGTCGTGGCGAGCATAAAGGGTCTGTGACCCTCTAACGTCTACTTCATTCCTCTAGCCTTGTAAATCTTTTCTTTTGCTTCTCCAATCTCTTGGAATTTACGCTCAGCCGCCTTCCGAACGTCCTCGCCGAGTGCTGCCACGCGGTCAGGGTGGTGCTGGAGTGCCAAACGTTTGTAGGCGCGTTTCACTTCTTCGTCTGTGGCATCAGGAGAAATCTCCAACACCGCATAGGCTGATTCGAGAGAGTCTTCGCCCAGATGGAGCAAACTCTCAAATTGCGCGTTGGAGAGCCCCAAAAGTTCTGCCACATAGCGCACGGCTTGCACCTCAACCTCCTGCACTTCCCCGTCAGCGCGGACGATGTCGATGAGGAAATCCACGAGTTGCAAACAACCCTCTAGCGACATTTGATGGCGGATGAATCTACAACTTTGTTGAACGAGTTGGTCGTAGGCTTCCTGTCCACGTTCGTTGCGGAGTTGGCGTTGGTGTTGAAAGAGACGTTGCAGCAAAGATTCGCCTTCGCTCACCCCACGTTCACCAAAGTTGGCGCGAAGGAACAGACGTACGTGTTCCATTTCGCTGTGCATAATCTTGCCGTCAGCATCGACCACATAGGCCGTGAGCACCATGAGTGAGGAGAAGAAATCGTGCGGAGCGAAATAGTCGTGTTCGCGGAACATCTCGGAGTAAACATTGTCGGGAGCTATGAAGTCTGAAGGCGGTCTTTTCCCGAAGCGCGTCTGCAAGGAGCGACCGAAGGAATAGCCAATGCTAGCTCCTAGAATGGCGATATATATTCTCCCTCCTGAGAGGATGAAGCCTAAAATGCCGCCAATGATAAGTCCATAAATCATAATTGAGAATGCTAATGTGGGGTAAACTCAATGCGTTGCGCGGTAAACTCACGCTGCAGTGGTCAACTCACGCTGTTGTGGTACATTCACGCTGTTGTAGTCAAATAATAGCGGCAACAAGACGAATCTCATTGCCGCATATCACCTAATTTAAGTATGAAAGTTGGGGTACCCGGACTCGAACCAGGAAAGGCAGGACCAGAATCTGCAGTGTTGCCAATTACACCATACCCCAAACAAAGAAGGTGCAACCGAGATGCCCTCTCGATTACACCTGCAAATTTAATGACTTCTCTGTGATTGACCAAGGTTTATCCCACTTTTTTCAGAGGAGGAAGGGGAATTTTTATGGAAATAAACAGTTCTAGGAGCCAAAGGGGAGTAGCATCTTTTGTCCTTCGCCATTCACCACAATGCCGTGACCTTGGCTAGAACTTTTGACGCGACGTCCAGAAAGATCGTACCACAACGAGGCTTTGTGAGCATTTTCACCAGCATCTTCGTCATTTTTGTGAAGGAGAAAGAGGAGCAATCACATTGCGCGCTATGGCCGTCAGCGTGGGATTCTGCGCTTTGGTTTGATAAACACGCACCCAGTCGAAACGCGTTTCATAAACAAACTTGGCGTCGGGGGACGCTGCCCAACTTCCATCGCCAACACTCTGATTGAGAATGAGATAGAAAGGTTTAGTGTAGGGCCATTGTCCGTTGGCGAGGGCATTGCTGTCGGTGCTCTTGGGCGCGCTTCCCACAAATTCGCCATCCACATACCACGAAATGAGCGTGGGCGTCCATTCCACAGCAAAAAGTGTGATAGCGACTGTAGTCGATGTTGTGACCTTGCACGGCAGACGTGGGATTCTGCTTGTGCTTGAGCGTGTAGGTCCAGTGAGAATGCAGGGTGTGATAAGACACATTCTCCGTGTTGATTTGCTCCCCAAATGTCAATCTCTCCAGCTTTTTGGCCATCCTGCGCTACCATCTTGTGGCATCATCCAGAAGGCTGGGAAGTTGCCATTGTGAGGTTTTTGTGAAGATACGCGCTTCGGCTCTACCATATTGGAAGGAGAATTTCCCTTCGCTCTTGATACCCCCGAGATAAAGTCTTTTGGTTCTTGACCTTTGAGACGTTGAGGAGTGGCAATGGCGCGGCAAATGAGTTCTCCGTTGCGGAGATAAACCACAGCCGTGTCGTTTGAACAAAAAGCGGTTCCACGTAGCACCTCGGCGAGAAGTGCGCGACCATACCTTGGTGTTGGGTTCACTGTGGTCGTCACCTTCAAATTCGTCGGAGAAGGCTGGAAGATATTTAGACGTTGAGATGGGTTTATAATGAGCTATCACGCGCACTTTGCCGTTCATCATCTCGGCAGGAAGCGTCACTAATCCCTTGGCATTGGGTTGGAGTGCTTGTTCCTCCCATTGGGTTTCGCCATTCACGGTCTGTTCGGCATAGGGATTTTTGCCAAATCTCACCGCCAACTGCGTAGGTTCGTAGGACTTTTCCACAGGAACGATGCGCAGTGTGAGCGCTTGTCCGCGCTGTGGTTGAAGGGGGAGTGCACCACGTTCGGCATAAATGTTGGCATGTCGCGTGTCGAGATAGAGTGCCATGGGAGTGAAGGCTGAGGCGTGCACGTCGAGGGTGAAATCTGCAATGGCTCCTCCGTTTTTCACAATGCCATTTTCTCCTTTTACCGTACCGTCTTCCCCTTTTGCACCAGCAGGGTCAGTGTTGTCCCAGTCCACTTTCACGCGCAGGCGATATTGACCCACAGCGAGCGTTTGGGGCAAGTGGAAGGTGGGAGGTTGGAGCGAACTACCAGAACCTTTTGCCCCCTTCTCTATGTTTTCCCCCAGAGAGTTTTTGCCTTGGCTGTACGAATAACTGAGGAGTTCGGTGGAGTCAAACTTTCCATCGCTGTTGAGATCGACATAAACGTAGGAGTGCATCCAAGGTATTGCCCCACTTTGATAGTCCAGGCTGAGGTGCACGGCATCGCCAGGGAGAGCCGTGAAGGTTTTTGCCGACAAATCGTTGTAAACAAGGCGCGTGCCCACTGTTTGGGTTTGAAGCCCATCGGCAGATTGCACACTGACGCTGCGAAGTTGGCGATTGGGGTGGGTGATGGTCTGATTTTTCTCAACGTTCACCGCATAGTGGGCGGTGGATTGTGCCAAAGCTGTGAGCGAACTTGCGGCAAGGGTGAGCAGAAGTGTGGAGTAGTGGAGGGGCATAGGCTAAACTTTGATAGTGTCCAAAATTTGTGTGTAAGCTCCAAAGTTCTTATTTTTGTGGTGAACTAAAAAACAATCAAGAACAATGGAGCTTACGATGCCACAAATATCGGAATTATTTTCCACATTTCTCTCCTCTGGAGGTCATTTTAACACATTAGTAGAATCCTTATTGGATGCCATGAGTCGTCATGAGCGAAGCCTGTTTGTCGACTCCCATGAGGGAGAACAATGCAACGGCTTCCGTCCCCGCAAATGGCGCAGTCAAGGTCTTTGCTTCGAGTTGCGCATTCCTCGCACTCGCTCTGGTGCTTTCCGTCCCATGATATTGGGTATTCTAAAAAATGAAGCAGACGAGCGCGCAGCCCTATTTCATGAACTTTATGTTCGTGGTTTAACGTGCCACGATATCGGTGAGATTTGCGAAAAGATATACGGTAAAACATATAGTAAACAGCAAGTTAGCGTGCTAACGAATGCTTGCAGAGAAGACGTAAATGCTTGGCTATTGCGTCCTCTTTCCCAACGCTACCTAGCGCTTTATATCGATGCAACCTACGTAGCCACACGTCGCGATGGAAACGTTTCTCAAGAAGCTTATTATAGCATTCTGGGTTTGCTTCCTGGTGGTAAACGCGAGGTTCTTAGCGTGGTGCATCACCCCGAAGAAGGTGCATTATGCTGGGAAATGGAGCTAGAAGCGCTCAAAGACCGAGGAGTAGAGTCGGTGGATGTCATTATCTCAGACGGGCTTTCTGGAATCGAGAATGCCATTAAAAAGGCCTTTCCTAGGGCATTTCATCAACTTTGTACAGTGCATTTCAAGCGAAATGCACTGGGGTTAGTAGCAAGGAAGGATCGGAAACAGCTCCAAGCCGACCTCAATGAGGTGTTTCCCATGGAGACAACGGATATTACCCCCATAGAAGCTTATGAGAATCTGAAGAAGTTCACGGAGAAATGGTCGCGTAAATACCCTTCTTTCAGTAGATTATCCCATCCCAGAAGTATAGCTTACTTCACCTATCTTCGTTTCCCCCCTCATCTACAGCGGATGCTAAGTACTACCAATTGGATTGAGCGACTGAATCGCTGTTATAAACGCACATTGAATATGCGAGCTTCGATGCCTTCGCCCGAATCGGTAGTTTTCCTTTTGGGGTCTGTGGCACTGCAAATGACAACAGAAACCTATTCACATCGCCTTTACCAGTTTGACGACTGGTATATCAAATAAACAACCTAATTTTCCATTGCAAAAATGCCTCCCTTTTTGTTAGGCTAGCCTAACAAAAGGGAGGGGGAACAGGAAAACTTACACACTTTTTCGGACAATACCTAAACTTTAGACCGTTTTGCAGAAGAAAAGAATATGCTCCGAGGCTCGGAGATTGAAAAATCTTAGAACACTCGGAGCATAAGATTATAAGGATGTTGCACTGAGCACGCGACAGTGGGTTTACTGAAGACGCAACAGAAGACGCAACAGAGGATGCGACTATTGCATCACCTTTTGTCCGTCAATCACGAGAATGCCGTGACTGTTGGACGATGCTGCGCGACCGTCAAGGCCGAAGACTTGTTTTTTTTTTTATTGTCTTCCTTCTTCACCAAGCCGATACCGGTGGGCACGGCTGGCGCAGAGAAGTCGATGGTCACAGTGGATCCGGCTGGCACGTCTTTGAGTTCGCCGTTTACCAAGGCTTTTATCTCGAAGGTGGGATGCTTTTTGTCTTTGGTTTCTACGGGAATTACCTTCGCACCACGACCGTTGACGAGGACTTTCACCAAGGTGAGGTCGAACTTATAGGGATCAATCTCCTCACCTGGCTTTTGTGTGTTGCCTGCTACTTTAACGCGCAAAGGCAGTCCAAGGTGACTCACAATCTTCACTTCGGAGGGCAAGAGGTTTTTCCACGCCACATCAACAGTGAAATTGCCCACGGCTTTCAAGCCAGTGACACTTCCGTTCTTCCACGCACGAGGAAGGGCAGGGAGGATCTCGATAACTTCGTTCTGACTTGGAGCAACATCTCCGCCATACCAGCGCAGACACCGAAGTTTCCATCGATTTGGAAAGGCGCGTGCGAGTCGTAGAGGTTGTAGTAGATACCACCTTTATATTGGTCAGTGCCATAGGCGGTGGAGTGTTTGAGCGCATTGTTGAGGATGCGGCGCGCGTGGTCGCCATCCTTGGCGCGTGCCCAGAGATTTACCTTCCAGCCCATGGACCATCCCGTTGCTGCATCGCCGCGAAGGGTGAGGGCATTGACCGCTGGTTGGAAATAATCGTCACCACGTTCCACTTGGTTGAGAGGATAGAGGCACATCAGGTGACTCATGTGGCGGTGTCCCTTGTCGCCCGAAACGCTGTAGGGAGCATATTTCCACTCTTTGAGGAGTTTGGTGCCTTTGTTGATGCCGAGATTCTTTGCCCAGTCGCCCCAATCGCCTTTATACTCTTCAATGTGCAAACCTTTGTCGGTCTTTTCCACGTAGTTCTTGAGCTTTTCCACGTCAGCAGCAGAGAGCCCAAGGCTTTCTGCACCCAAAATGTTGATAGCGTCTTGGGCAATTTGTAGATTGGCCGTAATCAACTGCTGTGCGTGTGCCGTACCATCTTCTCTGGGGTGGTCATTTTGCTCAGGCGAATATTCGTTGGGAGCAACAAATGTACCGTCTTTTTTCACTTTGTCTTGGATCATGCGCTCCATCCAGAACTGCGCACTCTGCCAAATGGCGGGGAAGGCCTTGCGGAGGAAGGCTTCATCGCGTGTGAAGCGATAGTGATCCCAAAGGTGGGTGCAATACCAAGCGTTTACTTCCTTGTAGTTGCCACCCCAACTGCTCATACCTCCGAAGATGTTGCTCTCGGTGAAGACCGTCCAACCCACTTTTTGACCATCGCTTCCCCAGCGAGCGGCTTTCTGCCAACCTTCTCCTTTATAGTTGTCGAGAATATAATTGAGAAAGGGGAGGTGGCAGTCGGAGAGGTTGGTCGTTTCTGCGGGCCAATAGTTCATCTGCACGTTGATGTTTGTGTGGATGTCGGAGTTCCAAGGCGCATCTGCCTTGTCGTTCCAAATACCTTGCAGATTGGAGGGCACATTGATGTTACCGCGACTCGAAGAAATCATCAAGTAGCGACCATAATTGAAGTAGAGTTGTTCGAGGAAAAGGCCTTCTTTGGAATTCTTGTTGCTAGGACTCGCATTATAACTAGTAATGAGCGATTGCGTGTTTCGTTTGGTGGAAGCGTTGTCGAGATTGAGTTTGACGCGTCCCATATAACTTTCGAAGTCAGCCACGTGCGCACTTTCGAGTGCTGCCCAAGATTTTGCCGCTGCTTTCGTCACAATGTCTTGCACCTTCGCTGCAACCGTGCTGGCATCGCCAGTGGAGCGAGAGGGTACACTGCCATCAAAGGTAGAAGCAGCGGAGAAAATCACCTTCACTTCGGTGGCATCCTTCACTTCTACGCCTTCCTTTGTCACGGTCATCGTACCCCCAGTGGGCACCACCTTCATACGTGCGTTGTAATATACTGTGGGGAGTTTGCCGGCAAAGGACGCTTCTCCGTTGTTGTCGTATTTGGGGTCAGACGCATTGATATCTTCTCCAGCCACCAAGGCAAAACGGAGGTGGAGTTTATTTGCTCCTGTGGCCTTGTAGTGGGCAGCCACCACGTCATCGAGGGCAGAAGAGATATAGCGGCGTTCGTATTTCGTACCTGCTTTGTCGGAATAGTCTACTCCGCCAATACCGCGTTCGATGTCTAGGAAACGAGAGTAACCGATCGCCTTCTTCGTCTTATCATCGAAGTTCTCGCTGAGGTCGTGCACAAAGATACCACCGAGGTTGTGATAACCTCCGTGGTTGCCAATGACTGTTGGCGTACCTGTCCAAATGGTTTTCTCATTGAGTTGGATTTGATCCACCTGAATTCCTCCAAAAAGACTGGCTCCGAGGTGACCGTTACCCAAGGGAAGCGAGTATTCCATCCAAGGATTGTCTACCCCCATAGCAGGTTTAACGTACCAAAGCGTGAGGGGACGTTCGGGATTGAAGGAATTGTTGGCAGTAAAGGCATATTCCTTTTTGATAAATTCGTCGCGATAGGCCGAATAGGTAGGAGTAGGCACATCGTCAGGAAGGGGAAAATAGAGAGAGTTGTTGGCATCTGCGTTCTCCCAAAAGCCAATTTCTTTGCCTACGCCCGTACCTCCATTGGGATTGAACGAATTTCCGCTGTCGCTTTTGCGTGCAATCACATAATACCCTTTTCCAAAGTTGGGGCTATTAAGGATGGAGAGAGCTTCTGCTTTGGCTACCTCCTTCACACTTGTCATACGGTTGTTTAGGTAAGCAAGGTAGTTACCATTTTTGCTGCGAAGTACAAAGTTGTCTTTTGTACCGATAAAGGCAAAGAGTTGTGCGTCATTCTTGCGACCATATGCCGTAGACAATTTAGCATTTGCGCCTTTGTCCACGAGTTCCACACCGCCATTCTTGAAACGAATGTGGTAGTAGGTGGCAGCTTCTAGTTTGTCTTTGGCTGTAAAAGCAGGAAGTTCACTTTGCGCCATAGCCGTAAGACCAGTGGCAGCCAGTGCGAAGAGTGGGAGTATTTTGTTCATAGTCGTTATTTATCTTGGAATGTGCTTGTCGGGAGACTCTAACGTCTAATCTCTAACGTCTAATGTCTAACCTCTAATTTCTAATAACCTTCTTACCTTGCGCGATGAGGACACCTTGGGCAGAAGCGTGGGCAAGTCTGCCGGAGAGGTCATAGACCGGAAGAGAAGAAGCGTTGTTTGTGGTGTTGTCAGCATAAACAGTACCAATAGCCGTGGGTTTAGAATAGTCAATCACCACTTTGTCGCCAGCTTTCACACCAGGGATTTCATAAATATTGAGTTTCGCATCAAATCCAGTGGCAAGTTGAGGCTTAACTTGTTGGCCATTGAGTTGAATCATCACCTTGTTGAGGTTCGTCCCTTTCACACGAAGCGTAGAACCCTTGTGAGATGTGATGGACACCATAGTAGGTTTCCCCCTCCTTCCAAGCCAAATCTACGGTGAAGTTGCCCACGGCCTTCAGTCCCGTGATGGAACCTGCCGTCCAATCAGAGGGCAGCGCAGGGAGAATCTCGATGACCTCATTCTGACTTTGCAGCAACATCTCCGCAATGCCCGCAGTGACGCCGAAGTTACCATCGATTTGGAAACTAGGATGTGCGTCCCAAAGGTTGTAATATACGCCACCGCCCGACATCACCACGTGAGTGGCTTGTGCGTGTTTCAGGGCGTTGCTCAGAATACGACGAGCGTGGTTGCCATCTTTTGCGCGTGCCCAAAGGTTGGTTTTCCATCCCATTGACCAACCAGTGGCATCATCACCGCGGAGTGCGAGAGAGTTTTTCGCAGCATCATAGAAACCCTTGTCACCTTCTTGCACTTGGCTGAAGGGATAGAGGCACATGAGGTGAGAAAGGTGGCGGTGGTTCACGTCACCTCCAGCGCGATAGTCGCTATATTTCCATTCTTTCAAGAGAGGAGTGTTCATAGAAATACCACGTTCTTTGGCTGCATTTTGCGCCCAGTCGTTGCGATATTTCGATGCGCAGACCCTTGTCGAGATGAGTCAGACGATCGTTGAGGAGTTGGAGGTCAGTGTCAGAGAGACCAAGGCTTTTTGCACCAAACATTTCCACAACATCGTGAGCAATTTGCAAGTTGGCAGTCACCAATTGTTGAGCGTGAGCCACACCATCTTGCTTAGGACCATATTCGGGTGACCATTCGTTGGGCGCTTCGTACGTTCCATCGTTGGCTTTTTTCAGACGGTGAATCCAAAACTCTGCGCTTCCCCAAATAGCAGGCCAAGCACGGAGGAGGAACTCTCGGTCGAGGGTGTAGCGATAGTGCTGCCAGAGGTGATAAACCAACCAAGCGTTGGCCACGCAGTAGTTGCTGCTCCAAGTGGACATACCGCCAAAGATGTTAGACTCTGTGAAGACCGTCCAACCCTTGTTGGGCTTTCCGTTGATTTGTTGTACTCACGGGCTGCACGTTGCCAACCTTCGCTCTGCGCATTGTTGATGATGTAGTTGAGGAAAGGCAGATGGCAGTCGGAAAGGTTCGTAGGTTCCGCGGGCCAATAGTTCATTTGCACATTGATGTTATTGTGCACGTCAGAGTTCCAAGGCGCATCGTGGCGATTGTTCCAAATACCCTGCAAGTTGTTGGGCACAGGCATTGCACCGCGGCTAGAAGAGATGCTGAGGTATCTACCAAAATTGAAGTAGAGTTGTTCGAGGAACAAGCCATCGGGTGTGTTGCGGTTGTTGGGTGTTGCGCTATAATAGTCCACCAAGTCCTTAGTATTGCGCTGAGAAGCCGCCCCTTCGAGATGGAACGCCACGCGACCCATATAAGATTGGTGGTCGGCAATGTTGGCAGCTTCGATGGTTTCAAACGATTTCTTCGCAGCATTGTCCACGAGGGTGGCGATGCGTGTGTTCAGGTCTTCGGCAGAGCCTTTGGTGCGTGCGGGGAGGGTGGGGTCGAATGACGTACCCCCAGCGAGAATCACCAGTACTTTGTTCGCGCCTTTCACCATAATACCGTCAGCAGTAGCCGTCATTGTCCCACCCACGGGCACCACTTTGAAGCGCGCGTTGTGGAAGACGGTGGGCAATTTTCCTGCAAACCAGCCCGAACCATCGGCAGCATATTGTGTTTTCTTCGTTTTGAGCGTATCGCCAGAGATGAGGGTGAATTGCAAATCGAGTTTGTTGGCGCCCTCAGCTTCGTAGAGTGCCGCAATCACTCCGTCGGGTTGTGACGAAAGATAGCGACGCGTGTATTGCGTACCGGTTTGGTCGGTGAATTTCACCCCAGCCACGGCTGTTTCGATGTCGAGATAGCGCACATAGTCTTTCACTTGCGAAAGGTTCGCATTGAGATTTTGCACGAAAAGTCCACCAAAGTTGAGGTAGCATCCGAAGCCCGACACAGGACCATCACCACTTTGGCGTTGCATATCCCTAGGAGTGCCCCACCAAAGCGTCTTTTCGTTGAATTGGATTTCGTCAGTTTTCACGCCACCAAAGATGCACGCGCCCAATTGTCCGTTGCCGATGGGCAAACTGTATTCCATCCAGGGATTGGAACCCGCGTTGGCAGGTGAGGGATACCAAAGAGTGAGGGGATTCTTCGGGGCAAATGTCGATACACCATCCAAAGGATATTCCCCCATTGCGCGCACCACATTGTGATAACCCGTATAACGGTCGGGCATCGTCACCTTTATGTCACCGGATTTGAGGACAAAAGCATTGTTCTTATCGCCAAAACTCCATACACCTAGCACGCGGTCTGCGCCACCACCTCCAAAGAGGTTCATATAGTTATTGCTGGCTATGCCCAGATGTGCCAACTCGAAGGTGTTGGCTAGTGCCTTGAAGGCAAAATTCACGGCCTTTGTGGCGTCCGTCGTAGCCGCGAAAAATTGCCCATCACGACCATCGGGTGCTTTGCCTTTTTGCATCGTCACATAGTGTCCGAGCGCAGAGCGCAGCACGCATTTCTTCTTTGTGCCGATAAACTGGAATTTCTGAGCCTCTACGGGCAATGAAACTTGCGATTTCAGTAGGTTGCCATTGCCTTCATCGGAGAGAAACACATTACCTTGGGTAAATTGTATGCGAAAATAGACCGGTTTTTCGGGCGATGAAACTCAGGAGCGAGTTGTGCGAGTGCGTTTGCTGTCAGCATACAGCAAAGGAGAAACAGTGCGTAGAATCTTTTCATTGAGGTAAAAGGGAGGTTGAGATGAACAGTTGCGATGTCTAGCAGAAAATTGCATTTTCCTATAAAGAAAGATTGACATACTGCATAAATACATCTTTCAAGGGGAAATTTATGCTGAGGTGTTTCAAACTTTCGCGTCCCGTTTATTCCTCACATTTAGCGTCTTAATCTTCTAAATTGAGCACAAAAGGCAATTTCAATAGGCTATTCTGCAAACTTTGCGTGGCAAATTTATAGTATTTTTGGCGATTGACCAAATTTTGTGGTATGATTTCCTTGAAAAACAGAGGAAAATCTCCTTTTGAGGACTCGTTTTGTGAGGACTCGTTGTACCATCGAAAAATGATAGAGGTCAACTCCTTGATAAAGAGAGTGTTTCTTGGAGCGAAAAAAACGACGTGTTGTTTGCACAAAAACATCATGTTGTTTTCATCAAAATATCGTGTCGTTTTCATTAAAATGTCGTGTTGTTTTCATCAAAACATCGTGTTGTTTTTCAGAGACCAAGCGCAAAGGGAAAATAGGCTGTCGATGAACACCGCAAGCCATACGTTTTTCTCTGAATAAAAATAGAAATGGCGTTGTCAGAGTTTCGAGAAAGGGAGATAAGGTTGAGGCTCATTTTATGAAAATGTAGAAACACCGCTGCAAAAACATAGCAATATGGCCTTATGATTGTGCGATTTGTCTTATTTTTTTGCTGGGGAAATCGATAAACTGTAATTTTGCAGCGTGAAAAGATGCAGTGTACTTTTCTCGAAAAAGGGAAGATAGAGCACAGAAATATCTGTAAAACAATTGATATATAGTCTTCTAAACTCTTGAATCGCACTTTTCACAGCGTCGTATGGCTACTCTTTGCACAGACTTTTCAAGATTGTACGATATTTCGGTTGCTGGCAATGAGTGAGTCCTCTGAAAAGGGGGTGGAGTAGTGAAATGGCACACAACAAAACAATACGTAAGAAAATGAAGAAACAATCGTTATATTTTGCTGCGATGTTGGCTGTTGGGACTATGTCTTGGCAGGGACAGATGCAGGCACAGGCGCAGGTGGTGCAATCACCATCGCAAGAAAAGGCGCAACCTCGTGTGGCAGTGCCGCGCACATTGGAGGATTATCGCGCATTGGCTTTGCAGCACAACAAATCGCTCCAAGTGGCGCAAATGGCCGTGACCAAAGCCGAGGAAGAACATCGCGTGGCACGCACCAACTATTTGCCGAAGGTGTCGGCTGTGGGGGCTTATTTCCACACCGGCAACAGTCTTTCGCTCCTCTCCGCCGAGCAACAAGCCAGTTTGCCCACTTTGGGCACACAATTGATGCAGGGCATTACGCCACAATTTATGCAAGCGGCACAAGGACTCTTGGCCAAACATCCCGACCTCTTTCCCTTGCTCCAAAAAGGTATGGGGGCTGGAAAACAAGCTGAGATGGGACTCAACGCAGTGGGCAATAACTTGGCGGAGAAATTGAACACCGACACGCGTAATGTGGCTGTGGGTGCGGTGATGTTCACCCAACCTTTGTATATGGGTGGCAAAATCCGTGCTTACGACCGTTTGACGGGCTATTCTGCCCAACTAGCGGGCGAGAAAGTGCGCCAAGCGGAACAAGAATTGCTCTATGATGTGGACAAAGCCTATTGGCAAGTGGTGAGTTTGCACCACAAACGCGCGCTGGCTGTGGAATATCGCGATTTGTTGCGTAGACTCAATGACGATGTGGAGAAGATGGTGCGTGAAGGTGTGGCTACTAAATCGAATGCGCTGGCCGTGGCTGTGGAATTGAACAAGGCCGATGTCACTTTGCTCCGCGTGGAAGATGGAGAGTCTTTGTCGCGAATGCTTCTTGCGCAACTTTGCGGTTTACCACTGGACAGTGATTTGGCACTGCAAGAAACAACAGAAACCGCGCCTATTGGCGAGGTGAAAATGGCTTCAACATCGGCGGCTGAGTCCGTGGCGATGGCTTTGTCGCAGCGTTCCGAACTGAAACAATTGGCGTTGGGACAAAAGATTTATGAGGAAAAAGTGAAAATAGACCGTTCCGCCTTCTTGCCTACGCTGGCGTTGACGGGAGGATATGGGATGACTTATCCCAGTATGTTCAATGGTTTTGAGAAGAAGTTTAAGGGCACGTGGAGTGTGGGACTTTTGCTCAAAGTTCCTTTATGGGAATGGGGCGAAGGCAAGCACAAGGTGCGCGCGGCTAAGGCGGATGTGGCGATGACTGCACTCAAAGCGCAGGAAGCCCAAGAGAAAATCACCCTACAAGTGACGCAAAAATCATCTGTTGCTCAACGAGGCGCAAAAAGAAATTGTCGCTCTCTCGCCGCAATCTTTCCAAGGCGGAAGAAAATCTCCGTATGGCGCGTGTGGGTTTTGACGAAGGAGTCATCACCACTTCCGACCTCCTCGCTGCGCAAACAGCGTGGATGGCTGCCAAAACCGATGTGGTGGATGCACAAATTGATTTGCAACTCGCCAACGCAGCCCTCAAAAAAGCAATGGCCAACTAAAAAGGACTAGAAAGGCTAGAAGCCCTAGCCACTAACGTCTAATGTCTAATCTCTATTTTCTAAAAATGAAAAAGCAAGCTCCCAATTATATTCCAGCCATTGTGTTGATTGTGGCTGTTGTAACGATCACCGCCGTGTGCGGATATTTCGCCTTTCGTCCCGAAAAGGACGTCATTCAAGGCCAAGCCGATGTCACCGAATATCGCGTATCGAGTAAAGTTCCCGCCCGAGTGGCGCACATCTTTGTTGAAGAAGGACAATTTGTCCACGCTGGCGACACCCTCGCTCTCCTAGAAGCCCCCGAAGTAGATGCCAAGTTGGTGCAAGCCCAGTCGGCACAAGACGCAGCGGCAGCCCAAAGTCGGAAAGCCGTCAAAGGAGCGCGTGAAGAACAAATACGCGGTGCCTACGAACTTTGGCAGAAAGCCATTGCTGGTCGTGAGGTGATGGAAAAAAGTTATGCGCGTGTGAAACGACTCTTCGACGAAGGGGTGGCCACAGCGCAGAAACTTGACGAAATGACCGCGCAGAGAGATGCAGCGATTGCTACTGAGCGCGCTGCTAAATCGCAGTATGACATGGCGAAGAATGGCGCACAAATCGAAGATAAGCAAGCGGCAGCTGCCTTGGTGCATCGCGCTAGTGGTGCCATCAGTGAGGTGAAGAGCTACCAAAAAGAAATGGCGCTCGTGGCACAACTTGATGGTGAAGTCACCAGCATTTATCCCAGTATTGGTGAACTTGTGGGTTCGGGTGCCCCCATTATGTCGGTGGCTTTGATGGACAAAATGTGGGTAACATTTAATGTGCGCGAAGACCGTTTGCAGGATTTCAAAAAAGATGCCGTTATCACCGCCTTTGTGCCGGCTTTGAACAACCAAGAAGTGCGTTTGCGCGTGACAAATCTCAAAGATGTGGGCACTTATGCCGTGTGGCGCGCCACGAAGTCAATGGGAAGTTATGACCTCAAAACCTTTGCTGTGAAGGCCGTTCCCGTGAGTCAAATCAAAGACCTCCGACCTGGAATGACGGTTGTTCTGAAATAACGTCTAACGTCTACTATGTTCAAAGTTATGCTCCGCGAATGGCGACGGCTACTCACGCGTCCCATTTATCTCTTTGTATCTTCATTGTGCCTTTAGTCTGTGCGGTGATGCTCACCACGCTGATGGGAGAAGGACTGCCCACAGATATGCCAGTGGGATTGGTGGATATGGACAACACAACCACCACGCGCAACATAGCACGCAACCTTGACGCCTTTCAAAACACACGTATAGCCTATAAGTTTGCTGACGTGAGTGAAGCAAGAAAAGCGATGCAACGAGGAGAAATATATGCCTTTTATTATCTCCCCAAAGGAACGACAGAGAAATTGCTCCGACAAGAACAACCCAAAGTGTCGTTCTACACCAACAACACCTACCTTATGGCCGGTTCGTTGCTCTACAAAGATATGCGCACTATGAGTGAATTGGCTTCGGGAGGTGCCACACGTTCGGTGCTACTCGCCAAAGGAGCCACCAACGACCAGGCAATGGCTTTCCTCCAACCTGTGGCAGTGGATGCGCATCCCATAGGTAATCCTGCACTCAACTATAATATATACCTCTCCAACATCCTCATTCCAGGACTGCTCTCTCTGATGGTCTTCTTTGTTACGGTGTTTTCCATCGGACAAGAAATCAAAGAAGCCCACGGACGTGCGTTGTTGGTGCACACCAAAGGTGTGGCGTGGAAAGCCTTGTGGGGAAAACTCGCCGCACAAGCCCTTTTGTTGCTCCCTGTGGCCTGGGCTTTGGGCGCGTATCTCTATGGTTATTTGCATTTCCCCTGCCATTGTGGCCTGCCCACTATGCTAGGGTTGTTGAGTCTTTTCGTTGTAGCCTCGCAAGGTATGGGCGTGTTGATGATTTGCGCCTTGCCCAATCCGCGCTTAGGACTGAGTTTCGCTTCCCTTTGGGGCGTCATCTCTTTCAGCATCTGCGGAATGTCGTTTCCCGCAATGGCCATGCACCCAGTGCTGCACGGATTAAGTTATCTGTTTCCCCTGCGTCACTACTATTTGCTCTATGTCAATTGCGCGCTTGACGGTTGGCCACTCTCCAATGCTTGGCCATTTTGCGCAGCCCTTTGTGGTTTCGCCCTCCTGCCGTGGTTGTTTGCTGGGAGATTTAAGACCATTGTCACGAAGATTCAATACGTGCCTTAGGAGTGGCAGTCGCAGCGTCGATGCATTCACCCTGATGGTGTGGGAGAGTCAGTGAGATAATCCCTTTGCCACAGGCGATGCTGACCCACCGAACAGCGCAACTATATAGAACCGAACAAGAGAGGAATTCCTCTCTAACTACTATAATATGCACAAATCCTTTCGCAACACACTGCGCGACATTTTTACCGATGGAGGACTCGTCATTTTCCTCCTCATTGTCCCAGTGATTTATCCCATACTCTATGCCTTCATCTACAACAATGAGGTGGTGCGCGATGTTCCTGTGGTCGTTGTAGACAGCGATGGCAGTAGTTTGTCGCGCAACTTCGTGCAGCGCCTAGATGCTTCGCCCGATGTGGCTGTGGTGGCGCGTGCAAATTCTCTCGCCGAAGCCCAACAATTGGTGCGCCAACGCAAAGCCTATGGCATTGTTGCCCTCCCCACGCAGATGAATCGCAATTTGCAACGCGGAACGTCCGTGCGTGTGCAGGTTTATTGCGACATGAGCGGTATGCTCTACTACAAAGCCGTGCTGGCCACTACCACAGATGTGGCACTGCAAACCAATGCGCGCATCAAAGTGTTGCGCACACCGGGGGCCACTCAGCGACAAGAGCAAATCACCACTGCGCCTTTGACCTATGAACACGTGGCGTTGTACAATCCCCAAAGCGGATTTGCCACCTTCTTGCTCCCAGCAGTGTTGGTGTTGGTGCTGCAGCAAACCCTCATTCTTGGCGTGGGAATGGAAGCTGGAACGCGTCGTGAGCGCATGGAACGCACGCACAAATTTCCCTCCACCGATGATTTCACCCTTGATGCTGAATATCTTCTCGAAACTTCTGACGCTCAGCATCGCGAAAAGGTGAAAGCGCAAACACTCGCTGCGCAAAAGGCTTTTGAAAATGGAGAAACAACAGCGGTGAAAAGCCGATGGTTTCATCCCAATCATCCGCGTCGTCGCGATGCCCTTTGGCGCGCACTCTCGAGTCTTTTGGGACGAAGCACCGCCTATCTCGCCATATATATAGGAGTGAGTGCCTTCGTTTTGGGCATCGTGCCCCATCTTTTCCACTTCCCGCAGCTCACCACTTTTGGTGATATGGCTTTGTTCTTCTTGCCCTATCTGTGGGCGTCGGTGATGTTTGCCATTACGCTTAGTGCCTTTGCCCATCAGCGTGAGAGCATCATCCTCATTGCCGTGTTCACCTCCGTGCCGATGCTCTTTTTGAGTGGCGTGAGTTGGCCTGGAAGTGCCATCCCTTGGTATTGGAAAACGCTTGGTGCGCTCATTCCTTCCACACCGGCCATCAATGGATATGTGCGTCTCTCGTCGATGGGCGCAAGTTTGCCCGAAGTGGTGCGCGAGTGGCAGCATCTCTGGTGGCTTGCAGGCGGATACACCCTCACAGCGTGGTGGGTGACGTGGCGTAATGAAAGGCGGAAGATGAGTTTGAAGCACTATTCCAACAAGGAAATGAAAGACGGCCAGAAGTAGTCTTCTCAATAACACACTGCGATAACGTTCTACCCAAAGGAGATGCTGCAAAAACGAATTTTGCAACATCTCCTTTCTTTTTTCTTGGTGTAAAATATCCTCATAATTAAGGGTTTTATGGCTTGCGAGAATGACGTAACTTTGCAGTCGAAAATAAAAACCATAACAATTATGCTTACCTCTCTCCTTTGCTGCAGCGCATTGCTCGGCCTTCCCACGACTCAGGGGACAGACAAAACTACACTTCCCACAGACTCAATGGCCAGTGCCACTGTTGCTCCCGATGCTCTGCACGAAGTGGTGCTTCCCACAGCACAAATCCAAGAAATGAAGCGCAATCGCAAAGACCTTGCGCCACAAGTTGGGGTGAAAGTGGAATCTTCATTGATCAACAATCACCAGCTCCATAACCTCAAAGACCTCACTGCCGTAGTGCCCAATTTCTATATGCCCGATTACGGTAACAGACAGAGATCAACCCTCTACATTCGTGGTATTGGCGTGAAAGCCAAAGTCCCCGCAGCTGGTTTTTATGTAGACGGTATGCCTCACTTTGAAGGAGCTGCCTTCGACTTCATCCTCGATGATGTGCGTAGTGTAGAAGTGTTGCCCGGTGCACAAGGCGCACTCTATGGTCGCAATGCCATTGGGGGTATTGTAGACGTGCGCACCTTCTCGCCTTTCGACCGCACAGGCACGCGTCTGCGTCTGGGCTACGGAAATTACAATGATTTCTCAGCCAACGTGTCCACGCAAACCACGTTTAACAACCGTTGGGGTGTTTCTCTGTCGGCAGGTGGACACAAGCGCGATGGATATTTCAAAAACAAATTCACCAACCAAGATGCCGATGCGCTCAAAGAACACTTTGCGCGTGTAGGTGTAGAGTGGCGTGCCAATGACAACTGGACGATGCGCCTTAGTTCTATGGTGGACTACACTAACCAAGGAACTGATCCCTTCGCTTTGTGGGACAACAAGACCCAACGTGTGGGCGAGGTCAACTACGATAAAACTTCAGTGTACGAACGTTTGCTCAACACCAACGGTATGCGCTGGCAATATGTGGGCAAAGGCTTCGACTTCAATAGTCAAACGTCTTTTCAGTATCTGAAAGATAATCTAACGATGGACCAAGACTACACACCAAAACCCTTCCTTTGGGTGGATTTCACAACGCGTCAGAACTTGCTGAGCCAAGAGTTTTCGCTGAAATCTAACACGAACTCGCGCTATCAATGGGTATTGGGTTTCTTTGGTATGTCTCAATGGGTGAAGAGCGACCTAGATGTGGTTAATAATATGCCTTCGCCCAAAACAAAGAAAGCCACTGATTTGGAGTACGTGAAAGACATTCGCTTGGCCACTCAGACTTTTGCCTTCTATCATCAGTCTAGTTACAATTTGTGGCGTGGACTTTCGTTGACCGCAGCTTTGCGCTACGATTTTGAACAAGCCACCGACAACAATAAGAAGGATAATTTCTCTTACTCCACTCACAAGCCTTTGGGCAAGGGGGATGAAAATTGGACTAGCAAATTGCATTTCTCTCAACTCTCACCCAAATTTGCGATGCAATATCGTTGGAAGGCTGCCGATCTCTATGCGCAAGTAGCACGCGGATTTAAGGCTGGCGGCTTCAACGCAACGTCTACCCATGAGGGCGATCGCACTTTCTTGCCTGAAACCAACTGGAGCTATGAAGTGGGAACGCACTTCCATTTGCCAGTTTGGGCTACGGAAGGACAAATCTCCCTCTACTACACCGACTGGCGCGACCAACAGATCATTCTTTCTGTGCCCAACGTGGGCTACGTGTTGCGCAATGCTGGACGTTCTGACAGTAGGGGTTGGGAAGCCTCTGTGCGCACTTCTCCTTGCAGTGGCTTAGTGCTGCGTGCGGCCTATGGCTACAACTATTCGCGCTTCGTTGACTATAAGCCCAAGGGTAAAGACTATTCTCATAACGTTGTGCCCCTCACTCCTCGACACACCCTCTCGGTGATGGGAGATTACACCGTGAACACGCCTCTGAATTGGATGGATCGTATCACTTTCTCTGCTGGAACAACTGCCCTCGGCCCCATCTACTGGAGCGAAGAAAATGATTTCCAACAACCTCTCTATGCGCTGCTCGATGCCAAGGTGCGTATGGAATGGAAAAATGTTGGGCTAGAAGTTTGGGGCAAGAACTTGACTTCTACAAAATATGTGGTCTATGGCTTCAAAATGGGCAACAGTTTTGCACAAGCTGGACGTCCGCTCACGTTCGGCTGCACAGTTAATTATCAGTTTTAATGGATAGTCTGTGCACTATGTCACAATCTTCACAAAACGTTACTCCCGACACGCAACATCGTGTCGAAACCTCGCAAGGTATTGTCCTCTCTTCTCACTGCCACGAAGTTGTGGTGGTGGGAGGAGGGCTCACGGGGCTTGTCACGGCCTTTATGCTCCGACAAAAGGGCGTAGATGTGGCTGTGGTGGAAAGAGAAAATCGCGTTGGTGGACAGATTCACACCTACCACGAGGGAGATTTCACCTTTGAGAGTGGTCCTTCGACGAGCGCGTTGAGTCATCCTGAGGTGTCCGAACTCTTTGAACTCCTCGATAAATCCACTTTGCTCAAAGCACGCAAGAATCGCACGCACGATGGATTTGGTACAAACGGAAGTTTGTGGAGATGCCTCACGGATTGTGGAGCGGACTCACCACACCTTTGGTGACCCTCTACGACAAGTTCCGACTTTTGGCAGAACCCTTTCGCCAGCGCGGTGAGAATCCTGACGAAACGGTGGGCGAAATCAGTCGCCGCAGATTGGGAAATTCCTATTTCCGTAATTTTGTTGATCCGTTTGTTTCGGGAGTCTATGCCGGCGATCCCGACAATTTGGTCACTCGTTTTGCGTTGCCCAAATTGTACGCCTTAGAACAAACGTACGGCAGTTTCATTGGTGGCGCAATACAGAAGATGCGCACACCCAAAACCGAACGAGAACGTTTGGCGACCAAAGAAGTGTGGTCGTGCGAGGGCGGAATGGAACGCCTCATCGAGCAATTGGCTGACGGCATCGGACGCGAACGCATCTATCTTGGTGTCACCTCTGCCGTGTTGCGACCAGAAGGGGAAGACGGTTGGGAACTCCACGGCATCGTGACCACAACAGAAGACGCGATGTTGAATGTTTCCGAACTTTCTTCGGCTTGCGGTGAACAGTTGTCTGAAAAAAAAGAAATGCAAACGGCAAACAACAATTTCGTTTGTCGTGCGCAACGCGTCATCACCACTTGTCCGGCCTATGCGCTGCCAGAATTGTTGCCTTTTGTGGAATCTTCGTTGCTGAAAGATGTGTCTACCCTCACTTATGCACCAGTGGTGCAAGTGGCGGTCGGATTTAAGGATGTGCAAGGTCGTTCATTTCAAGCCTTCGGCGGGTTGGTACCCTCCACAGCTGGGCGAAAGGTGCTGGGCATTCTCTTTCCCTCTTCGTGCTTTTCGCATCGCGCTCCCGAGGGTGGGGCATTGTTCTCCGTCTTTATGGGCGGTGTGCGCCATCCCGAATGGGTGGAAGCCAGTGATGAGGCCATCACCAAAACCGTTTTGGACGAACTCCAAACGATGCTGGGATTGCCCCGCGATTTACAGCCCGACTTGGTGCGCATCTTCCGTCATCCACGTGCCATTCCTCAATATGAAGCCTCATCGGCACAGCGATTGGCAGCCATTGCTGCCCTTCAATCGCAATATCCAACGCTCACCCTCGCAGGTAATCTGCGCGACGGCATCGGCATGAGCGACCGCATCAAACAGGCTTGCGGACTTTAACGTGCCATCCTTTGGGAATATCCCATCTTTGAGGAATGCTTTCTTTTAGGAAAATTCAAATTTGAGGAATGCGGTGTCTCACGGCACAACGTGTTGCTCATCTCCCCCACTTGTGACTTGCATCCAAGTGCTTGTGTTTTTATATTCTGTGTTTCATTGGCGTAATCACCAGCAAAAGAGATTTTTCAGTGTGGTTACGCCAATTGCAATTGCGCCAATTTCAGTTAGGTTGATTGTACTTATACCAATAGTAGCTACGTCTATGTCGTTACACTAATTTTTCACCGCATTGTGAACAGAAGCGGTCGTTCTTTCGCACTTTCTGTCCGCAGCGAGGGCAATGTCCTTGGCGCGCACTGCGTTGTGTTTCGTTCACAAATGTAGCCGTAACAATGCCGGTAGGGATGGCGATGATGGTATAACCCAACAGCATCACCATCGACGAGAGGAATTTCCCCGTAGGGGTCACAGGCGTCACGTCGCCAAAGCCCACAGTGGTCATCGTCACGATGGCATAATAAACCGAAGTGCCCAAATCCGTGAACTGTGTGTGCGGTGCATTTCCCTCCACGATGTACATCAGTGTGCCGATGCAGGTGACCAAGATGAGGACAAAGAGGAAATAGACCAGAATCTTGTTGAAACTCCTGCGCAGCGATTCCAAAAGGAGATAACCTTCATTGAGAAACTGAACAAGCGGAACACGCGAAACACGCGAATGAACCGGATGGAACGAAGCAAAAGCATATAGCGCGCTCCTGGGAAGATGAACGCCAGATAAGGTGGAGCGGTAGAGATGAGATCGATGATGCCGAAGAAGCTGAGTGCATATTCTCTCCGCGAAGGTGAGCAATAGAGTCTTGCCACGTAGTCGAAGGTGAAGATTACGGCAAAGAAGTATTCCAACACTTCGAGCGCCACTTGAAAGGGATGTGCGAGTGAGGGCATACTCTCCACAAAAGCCGTGATGATGCTTGCCAATATACCAATGATGAGCAAGATATCATAAGTTTTTCCTGCCGGAGTGTCAGCCCAAAATATGATGTGATATAGTCTTTCTTTATCTAACCAAGTGGGTAGTTTCATGATGTGTCGGTAAAGTTTTGTTGTAATGGTTAAAGTATGATGCCCTGTCACCATATTGTATTTGTGCGCAAAGTTACAAATTCGTGCGTAGAAAATGGGGCTTGTTTCTTCAAAAACATGGGACATTTCTTCAAAAATGACGGACATTTTTTCTCCATATTCAGAGAGGAAGAAAGAAAAAAATGAAAGAATGGAGGGTTGAAAAGGAATGAAAAAAAGAAAAATCTCATTCGATATTTCGCTAATCACAAGGAAATCATTACCTTTGCAGCATACAATTTGTAATCATTACAGCCCTGCTTGTTGGAAAACGAGCATTCTGGCTTGACTAGCCAGCCTAGATGTGGCATAGACTAACGATATATCTCTCCGAAAATGGAGACTTTCCACCTATGAATATTTTTCTGTTCTGTGGAAAGTCGAGCCATTTTCCTAGCCATATACCAGCCTTTTACCCATCTCCCAAGGACATAAACAACATAACAATATAAAACCATAGGCTCTATGGCAAAGAAATTCATTACTTGTGATGGTAACCAAGCGGCTGCACACATCGCTTATATGTTTAGCGAAGTGGCGGCTATCTATCCCATCACCCCCTCGTCTACAATGGCTGAGTATGTCGACGATTGGTCGGCTCAAGGTCGCAAAAACATGTTTGGTGAAACTGTGCTCGTGCAAGAAATGCAGAGTGAAGGCGGTGCCGCTGGTGCCGTGCACGGATCTTTGCAAGCTGGTGCATTGACTTCTACGTTCACCGCATCGCAGGGTTTGCTGTTGATGATCCCCAATATGTATAAAATTGCGGGTGAATTCCTTCCCTGTGTGTTCCACGTGTCTGCACGTACCATTGCTTCTCACGCTCTTTCCATCTTCGGTGACCACCAAGACGTGATGTCTGCTCGTCAAACTGGTTTCGCCATGTTGGCCGAAGGTTCTGTGCAAGAAGTGATGGACTTGGCCGGTGTGGCTCACTTGGCTTCTATCAAAACTCGCGTGCCTTTCATGAACTTCTTCGATGGTTTCCGCACTTCGCATGAAATCCAGAAGATTGAAATGCTCGAAACTGAGGATTTGAAGCCCCTCGTTGACCAACAAGCTCTTTCTGATTTCCGCAACCGCGCCCTTACGCCTGAGCGTCCTGTGGCTCGCGGTATGGCTGAAAACCCCGAAACTTTCTTTGCTCACCGCGAAAGTTGCAACCCCTTCTACGAGGCTGTGCCTGAAGTTGTAGAAGAATACATGAACGAAATCTCTCGCATCACAGGTCGCAAGTATGGTCTCTTCAACTATTATGGTGACCCCGAAGCCGATCGCGTGATTATCCTCATGGGTTCTGCCACTGAAGCTGCGCGCGAAGCCATCGACTATCTCCGCGAAGAGAAGGGTGAAAGGTGGGTCTCGTGAGCGTACACCTCTATCGTCCATTCTCTGTGAAGCACCTCCTTGCTGCTGTGCCCAAGACGGCAAACCGCATCGCTGTGCTTGACCGCACGAAAGAACCTGGTGCAAATGGCGAACCTCTCTACCTCGATGTGAAGGAAGCCTATTATGGTTTAGAAAATGCTCCCCTCATCGTGGGCGGTCGCTACGGTTTGGGTTCAAACGACACCACGCCTGCACAAATCATGGCGGTGTATGAAAACCTCCCAATTGCCCGAACCTAAGAACCACTTCACCGTGGGCATCGTGGACGACGTGACCTTCACGTCACTTCCTCCCAAAGAAGAAATTAGCCTTGGCGGTGAAGGCATGTTCCAAGCTAAGTTCTATGGTCTCGGTGCTGACGGTACTGTTGGTGCTAACAAGAACTCTGTGAAAATCATCGGTGAAACAACCGATAAGTACTGCCAAGCCTACTTCTCTTACGACTCTAAGAAGTCTGGTGGTTTCACTTGCTCTCACCTCCGCTTCGGTGATCACCCCATCCGTTCTACCTATTTGGTGAACACCCCCAACTTTGTGGCTTGCCACGTGCAGAGCTACATGCACATGTATGACGTGTTGCGCGGTATTCAGCCCAACGGCACATTCCTCCTCAACACCCTTTGGGAAGGTGAAGACCTCGTGCGCAATATGCCTAACAAAATCAAGCGCATCCTTGCTCAACGCAACATCACGGTCTACACCATCAACGCAACAAAGATTGCGCGTGAAATTGGTCTTGGCAATCGCACCAACACCATCCTTCAAAGTGCCTTCTTCCGCATCACTAATGTGATTCCTGTGGACAAGGCTGTCAAGGAGATGAAATACTTCATCGAAAGACTTACGGCAAGAAGGGTCAAGACGTGGTAGAAAAGAACTACGCAGCCGTAGACCGCGGTGGCGAATATCAAGAATTCCCCGTAGATCCCGCTTGGGCTTCTCTCGCTGACGACGCTAAGGTGGACGATGGCGCACCTGCATTCATCACTGACATTGCTCGCGTCATCAATGCACAAATGGGTAACGACCTTCCCGTGAGTGCCTTCAAGGGCATGGAAGATGGTACTTGGCACCAAGGTACTGCCGCTTACGAAAAGCGCGGTGTCGCAGCCTATGTGCCCGTTTGGGATTTGGAAAACTGTATCCAATGTAACAAGTGTGCTTATGTTTGTCCTCACGCTTGTATCCGTCCCTTCGTGATGGACGAAGCTGAGAAGGCTGCATCTCCCAACTTGAGCGCTATCGAAATGAAAGCTCCTGCCCAAATGAAGGGTATGAACTTCCGCATCCAGATTTCTGTGCTCGACTGCACGGGTTGCTCAAACTGCGTAGACGTTTGTCCTGGTCGTCCTAAGACGGGTAAGGCACTCTCTATGTCTCCGCTCCAAGACCAACTTGGCGAAGCTGACAACTGGAAGTACCTTACTGAGAAAGTCACCAACAAGGCGCACCTCATTGACGCAGCTTCTAACCCCAAGAACTCACAGTTCGTACAACCTCTCTTCGAATTCTCTGGTGCTTGCGCTGGTTGCGGTGAAACTCCTTACGTGAAACTCGTTTCTCAGCTCTTCGGTGATCGCGAAATGGTGGCGAACGCTACGGGTTGCTCATCCATCTACTCTGCATCTATCCCTTCAACGCCTTACACCACTAACGCAGAAGGTCACGGTCCTGCTTGGGCTAACTCACTCTTCGAAGACTTCTGCGAATTTGGTCTTGGTATGACCCTTGCCAACAAGAAGATGCGTGCGCGCATTGAACTCATCTTCAAAGATGCCATCGCCAATGGTGAGCACGTGAGCGAAGAGTTCAAGGCTGCCGCTGCTGAATGGCTAGAAGTGAAAGACGATGCCGCAGGTTCTAAGGCTGCTGCTGCAAAACTCAAACCTATGATTGCCGCTGGTAAGGCTGCTGGTTGCCCTGTTTGCAAGCAACTCGACGAACTCGCTCACTATCTCACCAAGCGTTCACAATGGATCATCGGTGGTGACGGTGCTGCTTACGACATCGGTTATGGCGGTCTCGACCACGTCATTGCATCTGGCGAAGATGTAAACCTCTTGGTGCTCGACACAGAAGTTTACTCTAACACCGGTGGTCAGTCTTCTAAGTCTACCCCAACTGGTGCTGTGGCCAAGTTTGCTGCTTCTGGTAAGCGCATTCGCAAGAAAGACCTCGGTTTGATTGCCACCACTTATGGCTACGTTTATGTGGCACAAGTGGCAATGGGTGCCGACCATAACCAAACACTCAAGGCAATCCGCGAAGCTGAGGCTTATCCTGGTCCATCTCTCATCATTGCTTACTCACCCTGTATTGCACACGGTTTGAAGGCTGGTATGGGTAAGAGCCAACACGAAGAAGAACTCGCTGTGAAGTGTGGTTACTGGCATCTCTGGCGCTACAATCCTGCGCTCGAAGACCAAGGTAAGAACCCATTCTCACTCGACTCTAAGGCTCCCAACTGGGCAGACTTCCAAGACTTCCTCACCGGTGAGGTGCGTTTCCAAGCGCTCAAGAAGCAATTCCCCGAACAAGCTCAAGAACTCTTCCAGGCTTGCGAAGAAAATGCTCGTCGTCGCTACCAAAGCTACGTGCGCATGACGCAACAAGACTGGAGTCTCCCCGAGGCTGAAACGGCTGAAGCATAAGCTTCGTTGTACTAAACATTGCGCGACATCCCATGATGGGGTGTCGCGCTTTTTTCTTTTGTCGCCTTTTGCGCGTCATTGTTTGTGAAACTTACTCTCAAATCGAAGTGTACTTTCAAGATAGAAGTGCAAGAAAGGCGCAGTTTGTTTGCTAAGACAAATATCGGGCTTAAGGTTTTGAGGATAAACGGGAAAGTACTATATTTGCCGAACCAAGAGCTTGTGCCTATGAAAAAGGAATTTGGAAAATGGCTCATCGACGTCGCTAAGTATTTGACCACAGCTATACTCTTGTCATCACTATTTAGCGATATCAAGAATTGGCCTTGGTATTTCTATCTCATAATGGTTGTTATCATCGTTGCTGTGCTCTATGTAGGGCTCGTTTTAATGGAACAATCCAAAGAGAAAAATCGCAATAAACATCATTCAAAACGTAAAAAATAAGATTATGGTTGGAGCAATTATTATGGCCCTGATGGTGCTTTGCATCGCCATTGTAGGAAGAATTTACTTCTATTTCGACGATAAGCGCAAGGAGAAGGAAGAGCAAGACTAATACCCAAAAGGTTTTAGATTGTTATATTGCTGCTAGTTATTGCAAAGATGAAGCTAATAGAAACCTCATAAGAAACGTAAATGATATGGGAGCAATAGCTGTATACATTTTTGTCTTATTGGTAGCCAATGTGGCTGGTCTTTATTACTACTTCGATGATAAGCGCAATGCAAAGCGCAATCAGGAAACTGATGCGTGTAATGAAGAGTAACAGACTTTCCCCCTTTCATTTTACTCATAAAAACAACGCGACATCCCGATGTGGAATGTCGCGTTTTCGTTGGAAGAAACTTTGAAGTCTCGCGGTGTCTGCGTTGAATTGCGCAACAGAGGGCTTATGCAAGCCGTAGTTTTAGAGAAAAGGCTAAGACTTGTAGCCCTTCTTCGCAGAACTGATGAAGTCTTTCAAGAAAGTAGACTCCTTCAACACCTTGTTCACTGCCTGCTGCAAATCATTTGCACTAAAGTTTTTGCCCTTGTTTTGCAACATGTAGGAAAGTGCCATCAGATAGACCCAACCAGAAGCCAGCGTCACGGCATAGAGTGTACCACTCATCAAAGCCGCACCCGCCAAACTGCCAATGCCAGGAATGAATTTCAGTGCACTCGCCACGGTGCTCACCGCAGCAGCCGAAGCCAAGTTCGTTGCCACACCAGCACCAATGGTTTTCAAGATGTTGTCGCCCACTGAAATGCCCACTTTCTTGTTGATGAGCACATACATTGTCCAGATGTTGGCAGCACCAGCGGCCACGTCAGCCCCAGGAATGGGAATCCAGGCAGAAGCCACTGCGATTTTGCTGTGACGCTTCACGATGCCCACAATTTCTTGTGGGAAATTTGCGTCGACGAATTTGTCCATTCCTTGCATTGCGCTGTACACCTTTGATGCAGCTTCCAAGAGTTTTTTATTGCTGTCCATTTTGATAGGGAGTTATTGGTTTGATAATGTTTGTTCTTTTATCATTCATCAGCGAGTTGTTTCCACATCTGTGTTGCGCTGACAATGCAAAAGTAAGGGGCTTTCTTTACAAGCACTTCATTTTCTTTCTGCTTTCGCCCTTTTATTTTGGTTTTAGGTGCATTCCTCTGTTTCCACACACCCATTCTCTTAAAGATATTAGGTGCGCATCGCGCGGATACGCACCCAAGCCTTGTTGTGTTTGTCATCTTATAGACCTTAAAGTGAGTCGCACAATAACGGTCTAATGACCGATTGGGGTTAAAGCAAAAATGCGACACCCCGATGTGGAATGTCGCGTTTTATTTCTAAAATCTTAAGTAGCTAGTATCTTCTTGCTTCGTGTCAATACAACTCTTCGCCCCAGATGAAGTCGTGGGGAGCATCGGCCAAGAGGGGGTGGTGCTGGTCTTTGGCATTCAAAATGGCGTCGGCAATGGGTATGCGCCAGTCAATATCGAGACGCTCATCCAAAAGAGAGATGCCTGCGTCCGACTCGGGGGCATAATAGTTGTCGCATTTGTATTGGAACACCGCTTCTTCGGAGAGAACGGCAAAACCGTGCGCAAAACCGCGGGGGATGAAGAGCTGGAGATGGTTGTCTTCGCTCAATTCCACGGCGACGTGCTGACCAAAGGTAGGACTGCCTTGGCGAATGTCTACGGAAACATCGAGGACGCAACCGCGGGTGCAGCGCACGAGTTTACTCTGCGTGTGGGGCATTCGCTGATAGTGAAGACCGCGCATCACACCGCGCGTGGAGCACGATTCGTTGTCTTGCACAAAATCAATGGGACGCACGAGGCGGTTGAACTCTTGTTGAGAAAAGGATTCAAAGAAATAGCCGCGGTCGTCGCGAAACAATCGGGGTTCGAGAATGACAACGTCGGGAATGGCCGTGGGATGAACTATCATTGTAAGAAAGAACTATGCTTTTGATGAAGAGAAATCTATTGATGAGGAGACGTCTGGACAATTATTTGGAGAAGTCTATGCAATTGATGAGGGAAAAATCCGGACAATTATTTGGAGAAATCTATGCAATTGATGAGGTGTAAAGCCCAAGTTGTTGCTGGATTTTACTGCTGAGCAATCAGTTTGAGCAGATATTGGCCATATTGGTTCTTCGCCATGGGGTGAGCAATGCGCTCTATCTCCTTTGCCGAAAGCCAACCTTGGTCATAGGCGATGCCCTCAAGACAAGCCACTTTGAGACCTTGACGTTTTTCCAGTACCTCAATATAAGTGGAGGCTTCTGAGAGCGAATCGTGGGTGCCAGTGTCGAGCCACGCAAAAACCGCGTCCGAGGGTGAGCACCTGGAGTTCGTTGGCTTCGAGATAATGCTGATTGACCGTAGTGATTTCCAGTTCTCCGCGCGCCGAAGGTTTGATATTCGCTGCCACATCCACCACAGAGTTGGGATAGAAATACAAGCCCACCACGGCATAGTTGGACTTGGGATGCTCGGGTTTCTCCTCGATGGAGGTGCATTGTCCTGTTTCGTCGAAAGTGGCCACGCCATAACGCTCGGGGTCATTGACACGATAGCCAAAGATGGTGGCGCGTTGTTGCTCTTCGGCAGTGGCCACCGCCTTGTGTAGGAGTTCTGTGAAACCCGCACCGTGGAAGATGTTGTCGCCTAGCACCAAACAAACGCTGTCGTTGCCAATAAACTCTCTACCGATGATGAAGGCTTGTGCCAGACCATCGGGCGAAGGTTGTTCGGCATAGAGAACTGCACGCCAAAGTCGCTACCATCGCCCAAAAGGCGTTGAAAACCTGGTAGGTCGTGGGGAGTGGAGATGATGAGTATCTCGCGAATGCCTGCGAGCATAAGCACCGAAATGGGATAATACACCATCGGTTTGTCGAAAATGGGGAGCAACTGTTTGCTCACTCCTTTGGTGATGGGGTAGAGGCGCGTGCCGCTTCCTCCGGCCAATACGATTCCTTTCATATATGAGGTTAGCCTTTTTCTGTTTTCTAGAGGTTCTAGCTTTTCTAGTGGTTCTAGTTTTTCTAGATTTACTAGCGCTTCTAGATTTTCTAGAGGTTCAAAGTTACGATTTTTGCAGAAGTCGGCCAAAGAAATGGTAGAAAAAATCCCACACCTTGCGTGGAAAGTATGGGAAATGGCCGTGTTGCGTCAAGTACTAGGGTTGTGTGGTGAGATTGCGCGCCTGAGGATGTGTGCGCACAGAGATGTAGAGCGGCACGTGGCGAGGATGGCGCGAGAGACGCTGCATCAATCGTCGGAAGGTTGTCACCGAGTGGAAAATGAAATCGGCCGTCTTTGCCTCGCCCACAAGGATGCAACCCTTCGTGTCGTTGGGCGTGTTGCCTACATGGATGAGAATCGCTTGAAAATCGGGTACGTTGCAAAGATAGGGCATCTTTCCACCCCAAACTCGCGCCCAAGTATAGCGTTTGAAATGGGAAAATCGTGGTGATATGCGGTCAAGACGAAGTTGGTAAGTACCTGTGGGAATGGCCGTTTTACCAGGGACTTTGCGTGCGCCCAAAGGTCGAGCGCGTGGTTCTAGTGTGTGGCAAAAGAAGCTGCCATTGATGAAGAGCATCCCCAATGTGCCTTCGTTGGTGAAGTGGGTGCGCCACAACACAATTTCTAGCGTGTCGGGAGTTGCCACTTCGCTGCTACAATCGGTTGGGGTAGTGGCTGATGAGGCCGGTGTGGTGGTTGTGCAAACAATCATAGTAAAAAGATTTTTGTGGATAAAATGATAGAAAGATGAAAAGATAGAAAGATGAAATGATAGAATGAAGAGATGATAGAATGGTGAATTGGTGAAACAAAGCATCTGCTTCACGTAGACGAAGTGTACTTCTGTTCAGTCTTTTCGCCATTGCTCCCCTTGGAAAGATGCGAATTTTCATAGTGCTGCGTCTTTCATCTCCTTTATCGTTTGACGAAAACGATAGATTGTAGCGGATTTCGTAAGTTTTAGTGTTTTTGCGATTTCGGGCAAAGTGTAATTGTCGAGATGCATCAAAACGATGGAACGGTTCAATTCGGGTTGTTTTGCCAAACAATTCACAATTTTTGCGGTTCTCACGCAGGAAACATTGTTTGTTAATCGCTCCAACTCGGAAGAAAAGCTCATTTCTGGTGCATCATCAGGCATTGAACAGAGTTTACTGTCATCAAGTTCGCAACAAATGAAGGTATTTTTCTTTCGATACCTCTCCATACGATTGAGGAAGAATCTGTGTGCGATGTGTTGCATAGCCCAATTGATTTCCTCGCCCGGAGGGCAAAGGTGGAGTTGTTGCCATATCTCAATGAGGGCATCTTGCCAGTCTTCCTCCTCATAGGCGGGGGGAGTGTGGAAGGTTTTGCGCATACTTTTTAAGTTGTTGAAGGATAGGGGAGATAGTCTTTTCGAATCGTGCCGTATCTTCTGGCAATTGTGGGCACGACTGTTGATCGTGGATCTTCATAAAGGATGGTGTTTTAATGGTCGATAAAAAGGTTTTGACATCGTGAGAAGCGGTTGTAGTGGGGTGGTGTGTCTTTCTTTTCAACCTTCGATGTTTTATTCTGTTTCGATGCAAAGTTACGAATTAAATTGTTGCTCACAAAATTAAATCGCAACAAATATAGTGTCAACCTATGAAAATCTCGATTTCTTTCTGTTTTTCTGTCGCGAAGGTATGTTATTTTCAAGATTCTTTGCGATATGTGCGTAATAATGAACGATGTAAACGCAAAAAACGCAGATTTTAATAGATTTTTAAGTCGAAATTTTTGGAGGCGTCTCGCATTTTTCCGTATCTTTGTGGCAAATATAAATTATAACCCTCCCAGTATGCAGACACTAAAAGATCACACCCGACGCACCATTATGGATGTGGCACGCACTGCCTTCCTCGAAGACGGCTTTTTGAAGGCTTCGATGCGTGGCGTAGCGACTGCTACCGGCACGAGTTTGGGCAATCTCTACAATTATTTCCCTAGCAAGGATGCGCTCTTTATTGCAGTGGTAGAGCCTTTTACGGCTGAGATGGAGCACCTGTTGGAGTCGTATTACGGACTCTCGGGCTACGATATGCTTGCTTGGAATGCTCCTGAGAACATACAGCAGACCACAGCGACTTATTTGTCGTTGGTTAAAGAGCACCGCGACTTGATGTTTCTTGTCTTTTATCGCGCGCAGGGCTCTTCGCTTGAAACTTATAGACACGAATTCATTGATAAGTGCTCTCGAATAGTTTCGCAGTGGTTTTCGCATCTTACCGATGAACAAGGAGAATTGCGCGCGCGCAACTTTCCAATGCCTTTATCAGATGGCTCTCAGCAGGTATGTTTAGTATGATTGAAGAAATCATAGATCGCAATATGAGCGAAGCGAAGCCGAAAAATTCATTGAAGAGTATCTCACTTTTGAGATTGAAGGCATCAAAGCCCTCCTCAATCGTTCAAAAAATTAGTGCGCACTTCGGTTTCTCCTCTTCTTTGACATTTCTCTCCCACCAAATGATGATGCAGCAGTTGTCACTATGGGGGCATCATATCTCTCGGACATTTCACGGTGTCCGAGATTTTTTTGTTCTGATAATCAGTTACTTGTCTTATCAATACTTTGTTGGCGAAAAACAACACGTTATTTGCAGAAAAACGACACGTCGTTTTTAGAGAAATGAGCCGTCGTTTTTTTTGGGGACTTTTCTCGGTGCAGAAAAAGGGTGCTATTACTCCCATTCGCTCCTTAGGTCTTGCGCAGATAATCTTGGAGAAATCAAAATAAATACAGACTTTATGCAAGAGAATACGAAAGAATTAGTCTTTTGGGAAAAAGGATTATTATATATTGCTATTGTTGTTGTGAAATAGTGTTTTTCTTTTTGTTGATTTCGAAGTTTGAGTGCAAATAAATCTAATCGAAAAAAGGGAAATACCTAGAAGTGAGTATTGAGTAGGCGAGGAGAAGGCCGTAACTTTGCACTCACAAAACACAGTTTCCCCGATGGCTAGGAACAATTGTTGTGAAAGGCTACCGTTTGAGGAGCGGTCAATACGATAAATCCGTGCATATTTTTGACGATATGCAGCATTTATCTCAACTCCATCAAACCTTTTCGTCATTTGCTTATCCTCTTAGCCACAAAGCCCTGGAGCAGTTTCTGAAAAATCAGAATGTGTGGAGAAATTGCGCAGTAAACACTTTGTAGGAGTTTGTGCCAAAAGGCCAATTCCACATCAACCCAATGCAAATGTAAAAGAGTGGAAACCTCGTGAGAGGGAGTGCCAACTCACCTATGATATGCAAAAATCTCGTATGAAAAAAGCAACATTGTCCCCACCGCAACGCTTCGGCACTGCACCGCTTGCCCTTTGTGCGGCATTGGTGGCACAAGGGTTCTCAATCGCTGCGATGGCGAATGGAACAAATCTGGCGGCTGCGGACAACACCTTCCCATCTTCTTATGCAACGCCCATTGCTGCACCCTTTGCAGCAACTTCGGCCGTGCTTCCTACTGAGCAAACCAACACTACGCGCCAAGTGGTGCATTTCACCATCACGCGCCAAGGTTCCAATGAAGCCCTCATTGGCGCATCCGTGCGCATAGACGGCAAAGTGATGGGCGTGACCGACAACAATGGTCGATGCACCGTGCGCTTGTCACAAGGCGTGCAGCGCATCCATGTGGAAGTGACCTACATCGGTTGCAATCCGCTCAAACGCACCGTCACCATCCCCGCCAATGGCCAAATCTCCCTCGTTCTGCAAGATGCCAGTCACACCATTCAGGGCGTCACTGTGAGCGCGCGCCGCAAGCACACCTCCGTGTTGCAACAGTCGGCAGCGGTGAAAACCACCGATATTGAGAAGGGTGGTGCCACTTCCCTCGCAAAACTATTAGAGACCATCCCCGGTGTGAGCTCCATCAGCACGGGAGGAACGATTGCCAAACCCGTGATTCAGGGTATGCACTCCAGCAGAATTCTGTTGATGAACAATGGTGTGCGCCTCGAAAGCCAAAGTTGGGGAGCCGACCACGCCCCCGAAGTGGACTACACCGGTTCTAGCATGGTAGAAGTGGTGAAAGGTGCAGAGTGCATCCGCTACGGATTTGGCGCAATGGGTGGAGTGGTGTTGCTCAACGACGCACCCTTGCCCTATGACAGCACACGTTTCACGTCAAAGGTTCGGTAAATGCTGGCTACGACACCAATGCTCGTGGTGTTTCGGGCAGTGGAACCCTCGAAGCAGGCTACAAACGTTGGGGTATGCGCGTGCATGGTAACTACACCAAGGGAGGTGATTACCACACCGCCGACTACATCCTCAACAACACCGGCTACAACAACATCGCGCTCTCAGCTATGTTGGGCTACAAGGACAAAAACATCACGGCCACCTTGCTTTCCAGCATCTACTATCAGCGCAGTGGCATTTATTACGGTTCTAAGATTTCTGACCTCGACCAGCTCATCAAACGCTTCGAGGCAGGACGTCCCGATGTGTCTACTTTGCGTAATTTCTCCTACGACATCCAACCTCCTTTCCAACAGTCGCAACACTTCACCGTGAAGGGCGAAGTGAAATGGCGCATCAACGACGACCACCAACTCGACATCGTGGGCTCGTTCCAAGAGAATTTGCGTCAGGAATTTGAAAATCGTAAGAAGCAGCAGTGGAGTTGGATTCCGATGCAAGACTTGATTCTCAAAACCTATAAGTTTGATGTGACGTGGAACGCCAAATGGCATTTGTGGAACATGACCACAGAAACAGGTTTGGCCAACACCTATCAAGAAAACTTCAACTATCCCGGCACGAAACAACCTGCCTTTGTGCCCAACTTTGCCGCACTCTCCATGGGAGGATTCACCCTCCATAAAGCACAGTGGGGCAAACTCCAAGCCGCTCTCGGTTTGCGCTACGACTTCCGCGTGATGTCGGTCAATGGCTACACCAGTTTGAGCAATTACACCTATTACGACGACTTCAAACTCTACAGCAACTTCACCTCTTCGCTCGCTGCGCACTATCAAATCAGCGATCAGTGGGATGCGCGTGCCAATGTGGGTTGGTCGTGGAGACCACCAGACATCAATGAGCTTTATGCCATCGGTTTGCAGGAAGGTTCTTATTGGGTGGTGGGCAATCGCCACTTAGAAAGTGAACGAGGCTACAAAGCCGTGTTGGGCACAAAGTGGAGAAACACCAAATTCTCCGTAGAACCCAGTATGTTCTATCAACGCATCGACAGTTACATCTATGACCACATCGGCAATGGTAAAGATCGCTACCACAATCACCCCAGCGGTAAGTATCCTAAGTTCATCTACGACCAAGACGATGTGCGTTTGGTGGGCGGTGACATCGAAGCCACCTACAAACCCATCGAACCCTTGACCCTCGTGGCCAAAGCGGAATGGATTTTTGGTCGCAACTTGAGTCGTCAAGACTGGTTGCCCTTCATGCCCTCCGATCGCTACGGACTTTCAGCTAGCTACACCAAAGTTTTGGGCAATCGCCAACAATATGTGGCTTCGCTTTCCCTCTCCGGCATCTATGTGGCCAAGCAAACACGCTTCGATCCCGACAAAGACCTCGTGCCAGATTCGCCCGATGCTTATTTCTTGCTCAATGGAACGGCCGATTTCGCCATCAAACTTCCTCACAAACGTGAAATCAAGTTTATGCTTGTTGGTGACAACGTGCTCAACACCTTATATAAGGAGTACACCGACCGTTTCCGCTACTATGCCCACGAGCGAGGCGCCAACTTTCTCTCTGAGAACCCTCATCAGATTCTAAACATCTGTGGCAGCAACACACACGTGTTGCACCATGATTGGAGTGCTGCTCTTGTCGCCCAACGACCTTTTGCAGCCGCTTAGTTCTCTTCAACCCAAATCGGTCACTAGACCGTTATGGTACGAATCGTAATTCAATGATTCTTTACAATGAAATCTAGAATATTATCTTACATCGGCACAGGATGTTTGGCACTTGCCGCTTTGGTAAGCTGTTCAGACAACCAAGTTGACGACTTTTTCAAGAAAGTGGTCAAAGCTCCCCCCTCATCCATCGAACGTGATGTCAAGGGACACGACCAAATCTACGCCGTTCACGCCATTTTGCGTATGGGCTATCCCGGTGGCACCCTCAATGTTGGCCCTAATGGCGAAGACGAAATCAATGTTTATCGCACCATCCACGAGGCCGGCGACAGTCTTTCCCTCCCCGTGATGCAGGAAATCGACATCGCCAAAGACGATAATGGTGAAATGACGGTCACCACAGCCCGCAATCATTTCGATGTTGTGGCTTCCGACAAGGTGGTCTATGGCTTAGAATTGCGCTACTACGACCAAAACGGACTGCTCATCAACCACCAGTTCTCTAGCTATTTCTATAAAACTGACAAACAAGGCAATCAAGTGCCCGACGAAATCAGTAGTGCGCTCCAAATGCACCAACATTTCTTTGGCATCGGCCATAGCACGCTCGACCAAATGCCGTTGTTGCAGCCGGTAAAGCCCCCATCGTGGCGAAAGGTTTGCAAATGGCCTATCCTCGCACCCTCGATGCAACACCGCATTTCATCGATAAATACACCTTCCGCGTGAAGGCCGGACAACCTTTGCCTGCCACCAAATATAGCACGAGCAATATCTATGCGCCCACGTCTTTGACTTTGGGAAACAACTCCGTGCCCTACAATGAGGATTTGGCTTGGCGCGCCATCGAAAACGGTGGACGCCCCGAAGCTTTGCAAACCATCAGTACGCCCGAAGGCAATATGCGTCTGTTCCAAACTGTGGAAGGCACAAAGCTCAATGAGCTGACGCCCGAACTCTTCAGTTACGAATATCGCGACACCGACCCTGTGGAAGAAGAAATCGGTAAACTCTTTGTGGAGTCTTACAATGACGATTTCATCGACCCCGACACCAACTTGCCCCGTCAGCGTTATAGCCACACCGTGGGCTTGTTGCGCCAAGAACGCAGTCTTGATGCTGGTAAACCCTTCGACCGACTCGGCTTCAAAGGCATCTTGCGCTTCAAACAAAAAGACGTTCAGTTCTCGCTGCAAGCACGCATTTGCAACATCCTCAACCGTGGACACCAACAAGCTGGTGCTGGAGCAAGTGCGCAAGACAAGCCTGCCAAATACACCAACGTGAGCAACTCTGCTATCGGATACGTGTGGGATTTCAACCAAATACAACCCGGTTGGGACAATTTCGACATCGACTATCCGCTGCCCATTCGCGTCATTGCCGACACGGACGAAGGAGAAGAACAGTGTGTCAAAGACATTCAACGCTTCTATCCCAATGCCAATGCGGCTAATCTCTGGCGAATGCTCTCAGACCCACAAAGTTATTTCTCTTCTTATCGATTCAGACAAAGCACCGTATTATTCTAATGACTAAGTTATCCACCATTTCCGCCTGTTTGTTGGCAGTCGGATGTCTCACCACTTCGTGCGACGACTTTGTCTTTGGCAACGTCCACGTCAACTATGATGACAATCCTCTCGAAGCTAAGCCCATTGCTCGCTCTGGAGCCGACCACTACGTCGACAGTCTGATGAAAATCAAGACGAACGCTGCAATGGCGAACCCCGATCCCAATGGAGCCTTCAACAACTGGTCCACTTGTTTGGCAATGTTCAAGGAAGGACACTCCCACGGTGACGGTAAGATGCACGGCAACTTTGTCTATCGCAACGCACCTTGGAAACAAGAAGAGTTTGCCATCATTCGCAACAACACCACACAATGGCCCACCGTTGAGGTGCAACGCTCCTCCACGGTCACTTATCTGGAGTCGGTGGACGGCAAACAAGGACCCGACTACATCCGCATCATTGGCGGAAAACTCAAACGCTGGGGACTTTGCCTCTACTTCTTCAACAAAGAAGGTAAGCTCATGAATGATGACATCCTCAATCATTCCGACGAATACCAGATTTCTTCACCGTCAGCGATGTAGACGACAAGGGAAAGCCTTATGACGTGATGGACTGCCGTGGCAAATGGACTTACGACCCTAAGAGCAAAGACCCTTTGAAGAAAGGCACCGTGGACCCAACCCCCATCAAAGCACCTGCCTTTGCCAATGCCACTACGTGGACGGAACGCGCAAAACTCTCTTCTAAACTCTTTGAATACACCTATCGCGACACCTGGACACACGGGGTGATGGGCGATGGGGCGCGCGAGTTGTTCAACCAGCGTTTGCTCCCACCGCTCGACAAAACGGCCATGGACTATGCCGTGGCTCCCTATGACCAAGACCGCGTGGGCTTGAAAGGTCACTTCAATTTCGACATCGACCTCGGAGAAACTGACCAAGATCACGTGCAATGGCCCTATCTCATTGCCAATCGTCCTGATTTCGTCACGGGAGAACCAGCGCAATACACGCGTCCCACTTATCTCTTGCCGAAATTCTACCTCTCTGTCCGCGTGATGAAATGTCCCAAGGGCAAAAAGGCACTCATTCCTCGCGATGAGTATTTGGCACGCCACTCCACCTATCAGTTCGTCAGCAAACGCATTTGCGCGGATGCCACTAATCCCGATGAGGCCAAAGAATACGGACAAGATTCGGAATGGAAAGAAGTGTTGCGCTTCAACATCCCCATCAAAATCTATTGCAGTAGCTTCGACACTGACCCCACAGGCGTAGACCCCAACGACCCGCTCTATTATTTCATGGGACGCGAAATTGGTCTTACTCCCGAAGACGCACTTGAAGCTGCGCAAAACGTGCAAACGCACGGCATCGGCGGTGGTTCAGGCTTTGGTAACTGGTTCCTCTAACCGGTCGCGCACCTCATTCTCTCTGACGCCGTTTACACACACATATTATAAGTCATATCATTACCACAATGAAAAAGATTTCTATTCTCTCCTCGCGCTTCTCGCCCTCGGATTGGGCAGTTGCCAACGCGAAACTGGACTCACCAACGTCCAAACGTCTGAAACGACCACCGACCACCTCATCATCAAAGAGGTGTTCTACGCGGGTCACGCTATGGTTCGCACGCCATCCACCAGTTATGATGGAGGCTATACGCCTTTCCCCGGTGGCGGCGGTTATGGCGATGACACAGACTCTGACACAGACTCTGATTCTACTGCAACAGATTCTACTAGCTCTGCAACGACTACATCCACTCGTGCCGAAGCATCGACAAAGCGTTTCTACACTCGTGTAGATAACGACCAATACATCACCATCTACAACCCTTCTAAGCAAACGCTTTACCTCGATAGTTTGGCCCTTGTGACCAACCAAATCGACCCTCGCATCATCTTTGAATTTGCGCCTGGTGATAACTTTGTCAACTCTTATTATGGGGTAAACAGCATCATGTGCTTCCCTGGTAAGGGCAAGGACTTCCCTGTGAAACCTGGTCAAACCATCGTGATTGCCAATCATGCCATAGACCATGCCAAGGACTATGAGAAGTATCTCGAGGATAATGGCGAAAACCTCAAGGAATATGAAGGTATCGACCAATTCCTCGACCTCTCTAAGGCTGACTTCGAATGGAGTCCCAGCACCGACAAAAACAACAACCCCAATGTGCCCGATTTGACGCCCATCACGCCCAATCGCGCCATGGCAACTGTTTCTGAAGCTGTGGGCTTGGCACTCGTGCGTTTGCCTTGGTCGCCTGCCACCTTTGCCCAATTTGAAAAGCGCAATCCCGAAGCTGATAAAAAGGCTAAGGTGAAAAACCCAATTCACTACATCAACGTCACCAACACTGACTTTGCTGACTTTATGGCTATTGAAATTCCTTTCAACAAAGTCATCGACTGTATGACCATTTGCCCACGCAGACGTTTCCAAATGAAACCTTCTACGTTGGACAAAGGCTTCCTCGGTGTGGCCGAAGATAACTTCTCTTCTTACAGCAATGAGAATATCCTCAAGGTGATGGGTCTTTCTCTCCAACGTAAGTTTGATGGTAAAGGTTTGTCGACTTAGACAACACTACCCTCGACTTTGAAGTGAAACCTGCCACCCTTTCTCGCAAGCCTGTGCTGACGGATAAGCCTGCCGACAAGCCAGCCGACAAGCCTGCGAATAAACCAGCTCGTCGTCGCACGAAATAAGGCGAAAAAAGCTTCTTCCTTATAGGTCAAGGAAGGTGTAGATGCACTGCGTCCACAGCAAACACTAGCGTGTTGTTTTCATAGATTATATTCCCATCGATGTCATCCTCGATGTTTCCACTGCCTAGTGCTGTGTTTGTCTGTGACATTCGCTGCATCGCTTTTCAAATGTACCTATAAAAGCAAGAGACTGAACCTCACAATGGGATTCAGTCTCTTGTAGTTTTTTTGGGGGGCAGAGTGTTTTCTGCCGAAGTAGAATGTTTTCCGAATACTTTCCTTTGAAGTGAATGTATTTCTTTGCAGTGGAATGTTTTTCCTTGAAGTGGAAGGGGGTATTCGCCGTGGCAACTACGTGTCTTGTTTTGCCAAACATTCGGGACAGACGCCACGATAATACAAATCGGCCGACTCAATGGCAAAACCTTGCGGTGCCGTGGAGGGGGCAGAAAGTAGGTGAGCGGGCGATTCGATGTTGAAGATGCGTCCGCACTGATGGCACAAGAAATGGGCGTGCGGTTCAGTCACCCCATCGTAGTTGGCATTTTTGCCGTCGATGGTGAGCATACGCACCACACCGTGCTCCATAAGAAGGCGGAGCGTGTTGTAAACTGTTGTCTTGGAAAGGGTAGGAATATGATCCACCAAGGCTTGATAAATCTCGTCTACGGTGGGGTGTCCCATTTGTTGCAGAAGATATTGCATCACGGCCACACGCTGCACGGATACTTTCACGCCGTGTGCCGTGAGATAGTCGTAGACCTCTTTTTCTTGCATAAGGAGGAATTGTTATGTCGAGGGCAAAATTACAAATTCCTTTTGAAGAATGCAAGGTCGCGAACGATTTTCTTGAAAAATAAAGATTCGAGGTTAGAGATTAGACGTTAGAAATTAGAGGTTAGACGTTAGAGATTAGACGTTAGAGGGCTGCGCGGTTGGGCTAGAGCTTCTAGTTCTTCTAGAGGTTCTAGGACTTCTAGTTCTTCTAGAGCTTCTAGAGCATCTAGACCCTCTAACGACTAACATCTAATTTCGGCAGCACAATCATCCAGCTGCGCATAGAGAAATAGCGTTCCAATTGCATCGGCAGTTGGTCAAGATAGCGATGGTGCGAAGGCATTCCGCGGCGCGCAGAGATAAACACCGCAAGATGGTCAGAGCGCAGGCGAGAAGCCAAGGGAAGAAGGTCGTCCCACGAAGAAAATTCCTGATAGTCCACCTCAGGCTTCTGCGCACACTTTGCCAAATCGGACGCAGCGCATCCAAAGTCTCAGTAGCCCCATACACCGATATGCGACACGACAACTGCACAGAGAGCGTGGCCAAGCGTGTTGCCCAATGTCGGAAACCCGGGTCGAACTCTCCACGATGAGGCACCACAATGTGCATCCAGCGCAACGAATGAATCGGCACCAAAGGACGATAAACCATAATCTGTTGCGGAGCAGCCTCAAAAAGATCCGTTGCAAACTTACCAAAGAAGTTCGCCAAAATCGTTTTCTTCTGGTGCAAACCAATGAGAATGTCCGTGGCATCGTGTTCCCCAGCCGTGTGCACAATCCCCGTCACCGCATTTACCGACCTGCGGCAGTGCGTTTGCATCCGCACCCCCACCGTAGCCGCCATCTTTGCAGCGTAGTCCAAACCCTGTTGTGCCGTGGCGCGCTCCTCAGCATCGTCAGAAAGCACCACACTCACCGCAGTCAGTTGAGCCGTGGCCGAAGCACTCCGCAACATCAAAGCCATATTCGTCATCGGAATCACCATCCGCGGATTCGCCAATGCCACCAACAGCGAGTCCTTCTCCTCGCCCTCAGCATTCGCCTTCAAGGTTGCCCCCGAAAGCATCAATTTCCGTGCCGCTCGTTCCGTGAGCGTAGAAGCAATGATGCAAGAGCCCAAAATGAGCATCATCGCCGCACCCACCACATCTTCGTTGAGCAAATGCGAACCATCGGGCAAAATGATTTCATAGCCCACCATAGCAATGGCCAAAGCTGAAGCCGCGCGCGCCGTGCTCAGGCCACCCACCATATTTCGTTCCGTGGCATCCAACTTCAAAGCGCGACCCACCAACTGCGCAGCCAGCAATTTTCCTGCGGTGCCAATGGCTATCATCGCCAATGCCATAGCCGCAATGTGCCAGCCCGACAACAGCGTGCGGAGATTGATAATCATCCCCACACCAATCAGAAAATAAGGGATGAACAAGGCGTTTCCTACAAACTCAATGCGCTGCATCAGCGGACTCGCGGCCGGTACTTCGCGGTTGAGGGCTAAACCCACCAAAAACGCGCCCAATATGCCTTCCATTCCCACCCATTCCATCAGGCCTGCGCCCAGAAACACGAGAATTAGTATGAAGATATATTGCACCACACCTTCATCGACACGGCGAAACGTCCACCGCGCCACGCGTGGCACCAACAACAAGAGCACCACCGTTACCAGCAACACGCGTCCCAGCAAGAGCCACACGTTGAAATCTCCCCCTTCTGGTTTGAACATTCCGCCCACCACGGCCAGCACCACGAGCGTCAGCACGTTGGTCAGAATCGTTCCTCCCACCGCAATGCCCACTGCCCGATGGCGCGCCAAACCCCAGCGCATCACCAAGGGATAAGTGAGCAGCGTGTGCCCCGAATACATCGCAGCAATCAGCACATTGGCCGGCACAGAAAGCCCCAGTCCCCAGTCGTTGGCCAAAAATCCAAGTCCCATCGGCAACACAAACGACACCGCGCCAAAGGCCAAAGCCCCCCAGCGATAGCGGTGCACATCGGTCAGATTCATCCCCAGCGAAGCCAGAAACATAATATAATAGAGTCCCACCTTGCCAAAGATTTCAAACGAAGCATCTCTGTCTAGCACGTGCACTCCGTGAGGTCCCACCAGCATTCCTGCCAAGATGAGTCCCACAATGGCCGGCACCTTGACTCTTTCCATCAACATTGGGGTGAAAAGAATCAAGCTCAATACAATCAGCACAATCCACGTGGGATTCGTTATCAGCGGTTCGGCAAGAAGAAACATAGTGTGTGGGTTGATATTTGTCACATTCGCCACTAAAACGGCAACTCTAGAGATGGCAAACTATACATTTTCCAGCAAAGGAACAAAAAAAAACGGCAAATGAGGTAGGTATTTCAAAGATAAATTGATATTTTTGCAGGACAATCAATGAATATCCACAGAAGAAGGACATCAATGCGAGGACATCGCTTCATAAAATCGAAGACTTCGCTTTATAAAATCGAGAATATCGCATCGTGAGATTGCGCCACAAAGAATTCGAGCGTCGCTTCTTCTTCACTGTTTTGCCAATAATGAATGTAGCCATAGTGGGCGCCAGTGGTGCCGTAGGCCAAGAATTTTTGCGCACATTGGCCGAGCGCGATTTCCCTATCGATGAACTCCGACTCTTTGGGTCGAAACGCAGCGCGGGAAAGTCCTACGAATTTCGCGGACAGCAGATTGTGGTGCGCGAACTTCGCCACAACACCGACGATTTCAAAGACATCGACATCGCCTTCACTAGCGCAGGCGGTGGCACGTCCATAGAGTTTGCCGAAGACATCACCAAATATGGCGCGGTGATGATCGACAATTCCAGTGCCTTCCGTATGGAAAACGATGTCCCCCTCGTGGTGCCCGAATGCAACGCCACCGATGCGCTGCAACGTCCGCGTGGCATCATTGCCAACCCCAACTGCACCACCATCATGATGGTCGTTGCCCTCCAAGCCATCGAGCGTTTGAGCCACATCCGCCGTGTGCACGTGTCGAGCTATCAGTCGGCTTCTGGCGCAGGACAGGCCGCTATGGACGAACTCGTGGCGCAACACCAATCTTTGGCCAATGGCGAAACACCCGTAGTGGAAAAGTTCGCTTACCAACTAGCCTACAACGTGATTCCTCAAATCGATGTGTTCTGCGACAATGGATACACCAAGGAGGAAATGAAAATGTATAACGAAACGCGCAAGATTATGCACAGCGACGTCGAAGTGAGTGCCACTTGCGTGCGCGTTCCCACTATGCGCAACCACGCTGAGTCCATTTGGCTCGAAACCGAAAGCCCCATCACGGTGGAAGCTGCACGCGAAGCCATCAAAAACGGCGAAGGACTCCAGTTGCTCGACAACCCCTCATCGCGCGAATATCCTATGCCCCTCTTGCTCGAAAGTTGCGATGACGTGTTTGTGGGTCGCATCCGCAAAGACTTGTCCAACCCCAATGGCCTCACCCTCTGGTTGGTGAGCGACCAAATCAAAAAGGGAGCTGCCCTCAATGCGGTGCAAATCGCGGAATGGCTTCTCAAAAACGATCCCAAATTTCAAGGGTGATATCGAATAACAACGGATACATTTCTCGAAAAAAGAAATACATTTTACGAAAAAGGAAAGATGTTTTTCGGATAACAAGGAGAAAAATCACACTAGTCTTCGGACAGCGTGTGGTTTTTCTTTTTTTGTGCTTCGGCCAGCGGAATGAGTTTCCAAGAAAAAAAGTCTATCTCTCTTCGTAATCCCTCCTCTATTTCTCCGCAACAAATCTCCCCATTTCCACAACAAAAACCACAGTAGGGAACTAAAAAGCCCTCCTTTATCAAGAATTTGGCACGAAAATGCAAACACCTCCCGAGAAATGAGTAAATTCGCGGTAACATCAAAAATAGTATAACAGGTTTTGAAAGCTGACACGCAAATGATTTCTCTGAGAAATATCCGTAAATCCTTCGGCAATTTAGAAGTGCTCAAGGGCATAGATCTCGACATTCAACAAGGCGAGATGGTGAGTATCGTGGGCCCTTCGGGAGCCGGCAAAACCACCCTCCTACAAATTATGGGCACGCTCGACCGGCCCAACGAGGGTACCCTGCGCATTGCAGACACCGACGTGACGCGACTCTCCTCCTCTGCGCTCTCCCATTTCAGAAATGCCCACATCGGCTTCATCTTTCAATTTCATCAACTACTACCTGAGTTCACCGCACTCGAAAATGTGATGATGCCTGCCCTCATTGCCGGCACTTCCAAGCGTGCGGCCAAGGAGCGCGCCGAAGAACTCCTCGACTATATGGGACTCGCTGACCGCGCTGCGCACAAACCTGCTGCGCTCTCCGGCGGTGAAACAGCGTGTGGCTGCTGCGCGTGCTTTGATGAACAAACCCGATATCATTTTTGCCGATGAACCCACTGGTTCGCTCGACTCTAAAAACCGTGCAGAACTCCAAGAACTCTTTTTTCAACTCCGTCGCGATTTGGGACAAACTTTTGTCATTGTGACGCACGATGAGGCTTTTGCGCAACAATGCGACCGCTGCATCCATATGATGGATGGCAAAATCTCTGACGATGAACGCAAAGCGGAAGCCGATGCGCCAGTTGAGATGGACAACGAGGAAGCACCACTTACTGCATCTCCTACCGAAAATGGTGAAGTAGCAACCACCTCTCTCGATGATCCTGTGCAATAATATCTCCCTTTCGTTCTCCCTCTCGTCCTCCCTTGTTGCGTTGTTGGCAACAGACAAAAACAACCCACTTGTCGTTCGAAAAAAAACGACCCGTCGTTTTTAGAAAAGTGACCCGTTGTTTTTAGTAAAACGAGCCGTCGTTTTTGATAAAACGACCCGTCGTTTTTTTACCCCCCCCAAAAAAAATCTCCCTCCATTATGATATACATTGGCCAATATAACACCCTCACCATCACGCGTTTCACCGACCACGGAGCTTATGTCGATGGGGGAGAACTGGGCGAAATCCTCATCCCCAAAGCCTACGTCACCAAGTCTATGCGACCTGGAGACACCCTCGAGCTCTTTGTCTATCTCGACCAGTCGGAACGACTCGTGGCCACCACCGAACGCCCTCTGGCCACGGTGGGCGATTTCGCTTATCTCGAAGTGGCGTGGGTCAATGAGCATGGCGCGTTCCTCAATTGGGGCGTGATGAAAGACCTCTTTGTGCCTTTCCGCCAACAAAAGCGCACTATGGAGGTGGGCGAAAGCTACATCGTCTTTGTGGACATCGACGACGAAACCGGCCGCCTTATGGCCACGGCCAAAGTGGACAAACATCTGCGTCCAGCGCGCGAACATTTCTATCACCGCGGTGAAGAAGTGGACCTCTTGGTGTGGCAGCGCACCGAACTAGGTCTGAAAGTCATCGTAGACAATCGCCATGCCGGACTCATCTACAACGACCAACTCTTCTCTCCCGAGCCCCAAACGGGCGACCGCCTGCGCGGTGCCGTGGTGAATGTGCGTCCCGATGGTCGTCTCGACATCTCTTTGCAGCGACTCGGCAAAAGTCGTTTTCGTGACTTTGCCGAAGTGCTTTTAGAAGAATTGCAATCCTCTCCCGAAGGCTTCTTACCTTTCACCGACAAATCGTCCTCCGAAGCCATTTCCGCGCGCTTCTCCGTGTCGAAAAAGACTTTCAAACGTGCTGTCGGCACCCTCTATCGTGCCCACCAAATTATGCTCTCCGACACCGGTCTCCACCTTGCCGAAAAAGGGTGGGGAATAACCGTGCAAGACTTTTTTTCTATGGCACTCATTGGGCTATTCTTGAAAGAAAATCCTCTAGTTCTAACATTTTTATCAAGAAAATCCGATAAAAAGCGACGAATGTGGTGAAATTTTGCTATATTTGTCGCTGTAATTTTAATAAGCAATATTATGTCTGAATACGATCAACTTCCTGAAGAACCCCAAAATGGTTCTTCTAATGACGGCCAGCAGCCTTATGGTGGCCAACAGCCTTATAATGGCCAACAGCCCTATAATGGCCAACAACCCAATGACGGCCAGCAGCCTTATGGTGGTCAACAGCCCCCTGTGCAACAATATCCTCCTTATGGCTACCCCCCTTATCCTATGAAACCGCAAACTAACACTATCGGGCTTGTGGCTCTGATTTGTACCTGTGCTAGTTTCGTGCTATCATTAATTCCTATCATCGGTCTTATCAGTATAGTGCTCGGCCCAGTATCTTTCATATTGTCTATTGTAGGCGTTACCAAGAAGCCTCGCACATTGGCGGTTATAGCTTTGTGTCTTCATTTGTTTGGAATACTCCTGTTGTTTTTGGCATTCTTGGAGGAAGTTTATTGGGTGTTTTATCTGGCTTGTAATAGACTCAGTTATATCCCGTGATAGTCATCAACGGGTAAACTTATCGACGATTCATCAAATGGCAGAATGTAGTTGCCGGTATCGTACCTTTGTTCTGCTCTATAATAGAGAGTGTTGTGAGAAAAACTTGCAACACTCTTTTTGTTGTTGGGGCATACCCATAGAGTTGGGGCTGAAAACTAATAAAGGAAATGGATATCTTCCACAAAAATCTCCCCACTCACAACGAATGTTCCCCCCCAAAAAACAAAAGAGACCGCATCAAAACAACTTCGTTCTGATGCGGTCTTCAAACGCATTTAAATTAGAGTGGGGCAGACTAGAATTGGTAGCTAGCTCCTGCCATTAGCACAAAGCCGGGTTGCTCCACATTCGCCAAATCGAAGAAACGATGGTTGGTGAGATTTTGTAGGTCGCAGAAGAATGAATAATTCTTCGCGTCCCAGTGGAGTTTGAGGTCCAAACGACCGTGTAAACCATAAGGCTGCAATTGACCCGTCTCTTTGAGTTTCACAGGATTCGTGCGATCCACCACAACATAATTGCCGTTTCGCTCTTGCAAACGGAACACCCACGAAGCGTTCAAACGAGAGTAAACGCGGTGGTCGAGTGTGGCCACAAACTTGTGACGCAGATATTCCAAAGCATAGTTCGATTTGAAATAAGCCACTGCGTCTTTGCGCTGCTGCGTGAGGTAGGCATAGTCGAGACGCAGGCGGCGAATGGGCTGATTTTCACCCAACACCTGTGCACCGTCCACCATCATACTGGCCGAAACACCGTAGTTGTCGAGTTGGAAATTAGTGGCGTGGAATTTGTCTTGGGCATTATACATCACCCAGTCCATCACATTCAGACCGTGGTTGTAGAGCGCAAACACATTCATCGTCACCCCCCTCGGCAGGACTAAACGTGGTGCCAAGACGGAAAGCACTATTTTCTTCGGGGCGCAAATAGGTGTTGCCTTCCTGCGAGGGACTCTTGTAGAAGAAGTCGGTGAAAGTGGGCAGGCGCAACGATTTGTTCCACGAGGCATAGAGTTTCCAGTTGGCAGAGGGACGATAAGCCACATCCACCCCAGGATAGAAGCGGAATTTTTGGCCAAAAGCACTGTTGCGTTGTGCCAAGAAACCGAGCGAAACAGACCAGTTTTGGAGCAAAATGTCGTGTTCGGCAAAGAAACTCACGTTGGTGCGATCCACCGCTTTGGTATATTCCGCTAGACTTCCCTTGGCGGTGTGCCAAATGCCTTTTTCGTCCTTCTTGTCGGCCGATTGTCCAGCGATGGGAAAGCGTTGCTCGGGTTTGAGATCTAGTCCCAGATTTCCCGAATAGAGTTGTTCGTGGCGCACTTCAGCCCCAAAGGCCGTGCGACCGAGCGACCAAGGTAACCACGCATTCAAACCAGCGGTGAGCACATCTCCGCGGTTGAAGTTTTCGTAGATGGGCTTGTTGCGGAAAAATTGGAAATGGTCGTAGTTGCGCAACCACGAAATTTGTGGAGCAAGGTGCAAGAGCGTTTTCGTTTCCCCTTTGAGCGAAGCAAACACGCGCTTCGTGCTTTCCCATTGGTCAGTAGACTTTGTGGAATAAAAGGTGTTTGCGCCAAAGTCCGTTTGCGTAAATCCCGCTTGCGCGTCAATACGGTAGTGCGGCGCATCAAGGCGTCCTTGCCAGAAGGCCTTTCCTCCTTTGAAATCGCCGTTGCGAACTGCGCCATCCGAGCGTTGATAGCTCGCACTCAGACTCGAGGAGAGGTTGTTGCCATTGGCATATTGTTGTCGCAGCAATCCGCGCAATTCCGCCTGCGCAGTGCCGTACGACCCTCCAGCGGCACGAGCATAGAGCGTGGGGCCAGCTTGGCGTGTCACAATGTTGATGGCACCAGAGAAAGCCTGTGTGCCCAACACGCGAGAAGCTGCGCCTTCTAGCACTTCGATGCGCTCAATGTCGGCAAGGTTGAGGGGAAAATCGGCCGCGTTGTGGCCCGTCTGTGGGTTGTTGATGGCGATGCCGTTGACAAGAATTGTGATTTGGTCAAAGGTTCCGCCATTGATGCTGATGTCGGTTTGCACACCGAAGGCACCGCGCTGACGCACATCGACTCCAGCACAGAGTTTGAGCGCGTCGTTGATACTTGTGACACCCGCCGCCGCGAGTTCTGCGCGGCTAAGGGTCATCACCTTTCGTGCTGCTTGGTCGGCAGCAAGGGGAGTGCGAGAGGCCGTGGTGACCACTTCGCCCTAAACGCTGGTCGTCGTCGAGCGTAGCCACCTGCTCTTTGTCGCGCACTTGCGCCACACGCTGCGTGGGGTTAGCCGCTGCCAAAGAAGGAGCTGCTGTGCCCAACGTGGCCACCGCAAGAACGCCAATCTTCACTTCGCAACCGAGAGCCGCAAACAAGGAATAACCCTTGCGGCTAAAGCTGCGGAACGTGAAACGCGCTCCCTTGGGAGATGATTTTTGGTACATAAAGTTGAATAATAGTTGGTTTAACCTCTGCAAAGGTACAAAAAAACAGAGAACTATGCCTGATGAGCAAAGGAAATATGTATTTTTGCAATTCAAACCAAATCGGTATGCTGGACATACCCACACTGAATGGGCCTACTCCTTTTTTATTTACTCCTTTCTCTCTCCCTCTCCTCCCTCTGTTCGGTGCTAGAAGCCGTGCTTTTGGCATCCACCACCTCTTTTGCCACCATCAAAGAGCAAGAAGGCTACAAAATAGCGGCTGTGCTCAAACGCTATAAGGCCGACATCGATCGTCCCATTGCCGCTATCCTTTCGCTCAACACCATTGCCCACACTGTGGGTGCGGCTGGCGTGGGAGCGCAGGCGGCAGAACTGTGGCACGCTATGGAGGTGCGCCAGGCAGTGAAGGCGACGCGGTGGGTATAGCTTCGGCTGTGATGACACTCTTGATTTTGGTGGTGTCCGAAATCATTCCTAAGGTCATCGGTGCCACTTATTGGCGCAGTCTTGCACTGTGGGCCACGAGTGTCATCAGAGTGCTCATTGTCATCACCTATCCCCTAGTGTTGCTCTCCGAATTCATCACCCTGCTCATCAATCGCGGCAAGGTGCAAACCTCGGTGAGCCGTGAAGAGGTGCAGGCTATGATGGATGTGGGTGTGGAGGAAGGCGTGTTCAAAGCCAAAGAGAGCAAGGCGATGCGCAGTTTCTTGAAGTTGGGCGAAATCCACGCTGACGAAATTATGACCCCCGCTCCTGTGGTGGCCACGGTGAACGAGTCGATGACGCTGGGCGAGTTTTTCCGCAGCGATGACGAGCATCTCGACCTCCACAGCCGTCTTCCGGTTTATGATGCCGAAGAGGAATACATCAAAGGCTATGTGTTGCGCTCCGAACTCTTGGAGGGACTCTCGGAAGACCATTTCGCGCAAAAAATCAGTACGTTGGTGCGTCCCATCCTCACGTTTAAGGACGATGAATTGGTGTCGAACATTTGGGAAAAGATGCTCGAACAGAAGGAACACATAGCCGTGATCACAGACGAATATGGCACCTTGCGCGGCATTGTGACGATGGAAGACTTGATAGAAACGATGCTCGGTGTGGAGATTGTTGACGAATATGACGAAGCCGTGGATATGCAAGATATGGCGCGCGAGAAATGGCAACAACAACAACTCCAAAATCCCGAACCGGCATAAGCGTCCTTAATTTAAACAAGGATTTCTTTCATCTTCAACAAGGATTTCCTCGGAAAGGGACTTTATCTCGTCCCGAACTGTCGAGGGATTCACCGCATTTCGGTGCTGCCTTCTTTGCCCTTCGCTTCAAGCCAAGTGGTCAACACACACACATTCAGAGAACTTCACACGCAAGCCTAATGGTTAAGGTGTGAAGTTCTTTTTCTTTGGAGTCAAAAAGAACGTTATTCTCTGGCGCAAGGCAAGAAAACTATTTGTAGGTTTGTGGGTTTTGCCTTATATTTGCATCATCTCTCACTATCTTTTGAGGTGGGGGCGTAAAATTTATCCCACAACCTATGCGTCAGATTTCCTTTTTCCTACTTTTGTTGCTAGGGCTTAGTGCTTGCTCTTCGCAATACAACATCGACGGCAATTCCTCGTTGGCTTGCTTAGATGGGAAAAAACTCTATTTGCGTGTGCCCAAGACGAAAGGGCAGTCTGCCAACGGAGTGAACATCGACTCTTGTGTGGTGGTGCACGGCCGTTTCTCCTTTGGAGGCACCATCGATAGCATCGCTTTGGCAGAAATCTATGTGGGCGATCAGCACCTTATGCCTGTGGTGTTGGAGGGTGGACAACTCCTGTTGCAGGTCGACAATTATGCGCAAACCATCACGGGAGGGCCACTCAACGACCGCTTGTCGGACTTTATGACCCAGCGCGCGCGATTTGACAACGAATTGTGGGAACTCGACCGCACGGCCAATCGACTGCTTTATAATGGAAAAACGATGGAGCAGGTGATTGCTCTCTTGGAACCTCGTCGACACGATTTGTTGCAGAGAATTGAATTACTTGAAAACGCATTTATTCTCGACAACATCAACAATGTGTTGGGCGAAGGTTATTTCCTAATGCTCACGGAGCAACAGCCATTCCCAGTGATGACGAAGCAATTTTTGACCATCATCGAACAAGCTCCTGCTTCTTTCCGCCGTCATCCTTTGATTCACCGCTATCTTCTCGCCGCAGGCTACGTTCCTGCTGCTGCCGAAAAACCTCAGACGGCCAAAACCTCCGACTCTGTTTCGCAGAAAAAGTAAGCACTTCGCGAATCGTCCTTCCGCAAATCCTTCGAATCCTCCTTTGTAGTCCTATTATCTCTCATCGTTGAGCGCATTTCTCTGCGCATTTTCGATTACTAACAAACAGAGAGTGTTGTAAGTCTTCGCTTGCAACACTCTCTTCTCGTTTCAGTCTTCTGCCTTTGTCAAAAAGGAGATACTGCAAAAAAGGGATTAAGGCTTGTATTCCAATTCAGGCATAGGGAGAAAATGCACTTTTCTCTGTTCCCATTCCTTGATTTTTTGGTCATTGCCGATGGCACCACGTCTGAAATCCATCGTGCGTTCTCCTCTCAGAGAGAGATAGACACGTCTTAGATGTTCAATCGTGGCAAGCGTAGGCACCACTGTTTCCGCAGATTGAGCATCATAGCGAACAATGACATCATTGACAGCCGCCAAAGCATCGCCAGTCATTTTGCCGCGTACTATCAGTTCGGCTTTAATGAGCTGGAGTTCCACATCGTCAATGAGAACAATAGGACTGTATCGCTCAACAGCGGTGGTGTAAAGAAATTTGTCTTTGTTTTCCAACACAGGCAGTCTTTTCTTCTCCGCAGCATTGCGCAGGGCAGCTCTTAGGTTAGGGTCAATTTGCGCATCGCGCACATTGTTGGTGCCCACCACGTTGTAGATGCCGTTGGCGTCTCCGCGTTCGTTGTAGACAATGGCAAAAGCATTTTTCGCTTTGTAAGCCTTGTCCCAAAGGTTAGCCACCTCGTCATATTTCCCTTCATGAAATTTCAACTTCAAGATGAGACCATAAGCTTGTCGTTCAGCCTGTTCGGCAGTGATTACCCCTTTGGTAATCATCTTGAAGTCTGCACTTTGGGCAGCTTTGAGCGCTTCGGTGTAGTGTTTGAGTGCTTCAGAGCGCAACGCATCGTGGCTCATCATCGTGCCTGCCACGCGAATGCTCGCCTCCTTGTTGGCATCAGCAGAAAAAGTATTGGCCAACAATTGGTAGGAATATCCCCAATAGAGATGTCCAATAAACTTGCCGTAAGCCTTGATGGCCTTCAACTTTCTTCTTTGTTGGCCACCACAGACGATTCCACTTCAAGAATTTCTTGTGCTCTGGCTCTGAGATTGTGCACTTTGTCCCACATCCTACCCGTAGAGTTGCTATTCACTTGGAGAATATCCAATTTGATTTCTCTGTAAAGTTGCACATTGGGTTTTGCCGATGGCGACAATTCGTCGGTCATCGCTCCAAGTGCAAGATTCACCTCTGCCGTGGCTTCCCCAGCAACAGTTTGCAGGTAAGCAGCAAGAGGGCCATCTTTCAGTTCGAGCGTCGTGTTGCCATCTTTGCCTTTGTTGAGCATCACAGAGGCAATCATACTAGGCTCATTGATTTGGTCGCGTCGGAGCGTGTTTTGTGGCGTTTTGGCTTGGTCAATCCATTCGTCGCAACTAGTGCAGAGTGTGACCATCGAACAGGCCATCAGTGCCGAACCGATAACCATTCTTATATGTTGTGTCATAACATTCAAAACTTAGTCTGTTAGAAATCTAGAGAGAGAGAGTAGCGGTGAAGGTGCGAGGGGTGGGCGTGTTGTAGATGTCGCGTGACAAATTGCCAATACCTCTTGTTTGTCGTGCACCGCCGTCAGCTTCGATTTGGGGTTCTATGCCCGAGTAGTTTGTCCAGAGTGCCAAGTTTTGTGCACTCAACTGCAAGCGTCCGCCTTTGATGTATTGATGGCTCAGTTTGCGCAATTCGCTGCCCAAGTCGTAGCCAATGGCGAGCGAACTAAATCTGATGAAGTCAGTGGGCTCAATGTAGTTGGATCTTCCGGGAGCAGAAACAAACGCCAAGGCGTCTGCCGTCTTTTTGTAAGCTTCCGAACCCACAGTTTGCGTCTTCAGTTGCTCTTTGAGGGTTTCCACCTTTTTCAAGTTGTCTCCCATTTGTGCCACAAGGTAATGCCCCATATTGTAGACAGAAGCACCGAAGGAGTAATTGATTTTCACGCCCAAACTCAGTTTTTTGTTCAGCAGTTTGCACTCCACGCCCAGCGCACCATTAAAATCGGGGAAAGGTTTGCCGAGGTAGAAATTTTCTTTGCTTTCCTTGGTGCCTGTATATTTGCCCGAAGCGTCGTAGTTGGCGCCCACCACTTTGGGTTGCACAAAGGCATAAGCCGGATAGCCCTCTCGAACCACGTTGGGTAGGCTCTGCACAGTCTGTCCGCCCGTGCTCACCACCTTGTTGCCTTGATAGCTCACAGTGGCAAAAACATTCACTTCGTTTTGTTTCGTTTCATACGCTTTGAGGTTGTAACTCAATTCTGCACCCCATCCGCGCACAGCACCAATGTTGCGAGGCTCATTGCCCAGCCAACCCTCAGAAGAGAGTAGCGGAGCATAGACGATGGCGTCGGTGGTGTTTGCACATAAGCCGTCACACTCACTTGTTGGCGTTGACCATTCCAGTCCACACCCATTTCCCATTCGCGCATACGTTCAGGGCGAATCGAAGTGTTGCCACGCGTTCCAGGTTTCACCACAGGGCCATAAGCCGACAGTCCACTCAGCACATAGGCCGTGCGTGCATCAGTGGGGTAGGGCAAGCGTCCTGATTCACCATAGGCCGTGCGTGCCTTAAAGCCTTTCCAGTTGTAAGCCACACTCACCGAAGGATAATAAATGCTGGCCACATCTGCCCCGATGAGATTGGAAGCATCGCGTCGCAGACCAAAGTTCAAGAACAATCTGTTGTCATAGTTCACAAAGGCCTCGCCATAGAGCCCCCACGTGCGTTGCTCAAAGTCTGTTTCTCCTACCACTTGTTTAGAACCAGCTGCAAGGTTGTCCACATCGGCCGGATAGAGACTACCGTTGAGCGAACTCACCGTCTCGTAGCGTCTCACCAACTGTGAAAGCACTGTGGTGGTGAGCGTCCATTTCGGACTCACCTCAAACTTACGATAGAGTTTCCAATCCCAGTTGAGGTTGAAATTGCGTCTATGACTCACCTTTTTGTCCCCTTGGTCGTTAGTGCCCAACATATGGCCATAAGGCAAGAAATAGACACCCTTCACCGCATTCAGATCAAGGCCAAGGAGAGTTTCCGCCTTAATATCGAGGGGGGGAAAGTATAGCCCAATTTGCTGGAAGCCACGAAGCGGTCATTGTCGTAGGTCCAACTTTGTGCACGCCAAGTCGATTCGCTCACGTAGCCCCAAGGCTTTCTTGTGCGAATCAAATTCCAAATCGCATCCATACGGCCTTGTGCCGTCTGAGGAATGCTCATCGCACCATTGGTGTAAGCCGCGGTGAGATTGGCAAAAAACTTGTCTTGTCTGATGTCGTAGGCAGCACGAAAATTATAGCGTTGGTCGTGGTTGCCGGGCACTATGCCCCAATTGTTTTTCATATTGGCTGAGAAATAGATTCTATTTCCCGCATCGAAACTCTTTGAAACATTGGCATAAACGTCGCTTGTTTTGCCTTTCACAAAGAAATCATTGATGGCATCGTTGTTGACAAACTGATGATAGTGGCGTGCCAACTCGCTAAAACCACCGCTGTATCTCACATTCACCGCCAGTTTGCCCTTCACCGCTTCACGGTGACTTTGGCGTTTCGTGGTGATCACTATCACACCGTTGGCTGCCTCTGCACCATAGGAAGCTGCCGCAGCAGGACCTTTAATGACGTCTATGGTGGCAATGTCTTCCAGCAGCAAGTCACTCAAACTACTCATTGCATCTTGTGCATTGTTGATGTCCGAAGTGTGAGAATTGTTGTAGCGAACCCCATCAACATAAATCAGTGGATCGCGGTCTAGGCCGAGGGTTGCACCACTGCGCACGTTGAAGCGTAAGGGCATCCCCACCTTTCCGTTTGTCTGAAACATTTGCACACCGCTGATGCGTCCATCTAGCAATTCGTTCAAACTTGTGCCGTTGCCCTCTTGCAGCAACTTAGACACATCCACGTTGGCCACCGAGGCACCAATGGCTTTCTTGTTGCGCGCACTGGCTATACTTGCCGTCACTGTCACTTCATTGAGCTGTTTGTAGCCAGAAAGCATAATATTGTTGCGCTGGCGCAAATCGTTGCCTGTGACGTAAATGGGGTTGTAGCCCACATAAGAAATCTTAATACTGTCGTCGGGAGCAGCTTGCAACGAAAAGTTTCCTTTCGCGTCTGTGATGGAATGTTTGCGACTACTGATGTTTTGAAGCGTGGCTCCAGAAAGCAGTTCGCCCGTCTCTTGGTCTATCACCTTTCCTTTGAGCACATTTTGCTGAGCAGCAAGAGGCATTGCCCACACAAGGAAGCGCGCAGAGACAGAGAGTTCTGAGTAAGTTATGATTGATCATTGATTGAAAAATTATATGGCGCACAAATAAATACTTACCTCAACACCACTGTGTTGTTCTGTATTGCATACTGTCTGTGTCAGTATGAGGAGATTTGTGCGTCTGTTTATCCATCTGCAAAGATAACGTAAATCTTTCGAATCTACACTTTTTCACGTCCCCTTTTTTTTAGAAAAATAAGGAAAGATGTGGCTTCATCAATGGCCATTCAGAAAGGGATATAAAGACAACGAGAGGAAAGCCTCCAAATCCGTGGGCATAAAAAAAAGTCACCCCCAACCGGAGAGGTTGAGAGTGACAACATTTACAATCTAATGCTAGGCAAGAGAGATTATTCAGCGATGCAGATAACCACGCGGTTTTCTTCGTTCACGCTGAAAGGTTGAACAGTGTCGCCCTTAGCATCCTTGATGATGCGGTTAGCAGGAATGTTCTTCTTCACGAGTTCGTTGAACACAGCGTTAGCACGTTGCTTAGAAAGGCGAGTGTTGATGGTCTTGTTACCAGTGCCCTTGTCAGCATAACCCGTGATAGCCACCTTAGCGTTAGGATTAGCGTTGAGGAATGCCACCACTTCTTGTACCTTCACCATTTCAGAAGGACGAACCTTTGCAGAGTTGATGAGGAAGAATACGTTGCGAGTGAGAGGTTCAGCCTTCACAGGAGCAGGAGCGGGAGCGGGTTCTGGAGCAGGTGCAGGAGCGGGTTCTTCCACAGGTTCTGGAGCGGGAGCCACAGGAGCAGGCACCACAGGCACAGGAACTACAGTAGAGAGTTTGCCAAGACGGAAAGTGAAACCACCGAAGAGGTTAGTTTGCCAATCCACGTTCTTACCATCCTTAGAGTTGAACTTGTCGCTAGTCACAGACACAAGACCTTCCACGTTGAAGCTCACGCGCTTGCTGAGACGGAAGTCTACGTTAGCACCGAAGCGACCAGTGGGGAGGTTGAGCGTGTTGCTGTTCCAAAGGAGGAGGAGTTCATCGGGATTGAGTTGCTTAGCAGCAATAGCTTCTTTGTTGTCGAAGCCGTGGATGTAGCCAGCACCAACGAAAGCGTTGAGAGAAACGCAGCGGTTAGGGTTGTAACCAGCGAAGAGGTTAGAGAGGTTGAACACACCATCAAGACCAGCGTTCACGAAGTTCCACTTGTAGTATTGAGGGTTGTGGTCGTAGCCCCAACCGTTTTTGCCTTGCCATCCGCTCACGTGTCCACGGAGGTTGAACACAGGGCTGAATTGATAGCCGAGGTGCACACCAGCAGCAGGAGTGATAACGTCAGTAAACTTCTTGTGAGCACCGTGAGAGTAACCCACACCACCTTGAAGACCGAGTGTCCAGTGGGGGTGGAATTTTTCTTTGGGAGCATCTTGAGCTGCTGCGCTGAGAGAAACAGCGGCAAGAGCAGCTACGAGGATAGACTTGAATTGCATAATATGAAAATATGAATTTATAATTTCTTGTTGTGTCTTGGCGTTCTTTACTCGAGATATTGAACTCTTCGACATAATAATATCATTCGAGATATTGAACTCTTCGAGATAATAATTTATTCGTTCTGTTGAACAATTCGAGATATTGATACGCTGCAATGGCCATACATTCCTGACCCTTAGGAGCAGGAGGCATAGCATTTTGCGTGCAAAGTTACTCTATTTTGCGTGACCAACCAATGTTTTTTGCGAAAAAAGTACTTTTTCTGCCCCAAATCCAGCTTTTTTGTAGGTGATTTAGAGATTAGAGGGTCATAGACCCTTTTTCGCTCGCCCCGACAAGCGGGGCTCGGGGAGCTTTTAGACGTTAGATGTTAGACATTAGACGTTAGAGGGGCACGGACACTTTTTTGCTCGGGGTCACGGACCCTTTCTGCTCGCCACAAGTGGCTCGAGCTGTGCTTAGACGTTTGGGGGGTAGCGCAAGAAATCTCAAAAAACTTCGCCTTCTTTCCCTGAAATCATTAGATTTGCAATCATAACCGCAGAAAAATGTTTTATACAGCATTTTTCTGCACTTAAAATAGGCGCATGAAGATTTGAAGAGATATAATGGATATTATTACTGTCCGGTAAACTTCCAAACGGCAATAGTAAAATATGTACTTTTGCTTATGTCACTAGCGTTATTATTGGAACAAGCAAAGTAACAAAAGAGGCTGAAATCCTGCAAGAGGGTTTCAGTCTTATTTTTATCATCAGAAAAACTTTTACCAGACAGCAATAGTTAGTTTTATATTGCTGTGATAGATTTGATCCAATGTTATTCTATCTTTCTCTCAATTGCGCAACAGGCTGCTACACAATTGATAGAAGTCCTATGTAGGGAATAGGATGTAGGCATGTGCGGGAGAGGCTTTTTACTGGTTCATCCGACATTTGGAGTGATGGCGTTGAAAAATCGAAAACAGCCGAACATTTTGTATATCGATTGGGTAAAACAGGCGCAAGAGAACAAAGTCCCGCAGTTGATGAAAATAGCCGCCACGATCATGGCTTAGAGCAACGGAATTCTAGCACGGTATGACTGTCTCATATCGGCAGGAAAAGTAGAGTGCCTTATAGTTGAGGTGCTTATGCTTTCTTTTTTGGTTGATTAAGGAGAATATATCCTCCTATTCCACCTAAGATAGAGGCGAGGAAGATACCTACCTTTGCTTGTGTTAACAATAATTCATCGGTGAAAGCAAGGGTAGAAATGAACATCGACATGGTGAAACCAATAGAAGCAAGCATTCCTAAGCCTATCAGCGTGCGATGGTTGATAGCATTGGGAAGACTTGCCCAACGTAATTTTACCATCAATACGGTGGCCCCAATAACGCCAATTGGTTTTCCTAAGCATAGCCCCAGCGTTACACCGAGAGCAATATTGGTAGAGAAAATGTCAGATAGACTTAAATTCGTAAAGCTGATACCTGCATTGGCAATGGAAAAAATAGGCATAATCACAAACGTAACGATAGGAGCCAGTTTGTGTTCAAACTGTTGTAGCAGAGGAATGGCAATGGATGTGTCGTGCTGTATGTTAGTCAAGACGTCCACCTGTCCCTCTTCCAAGGTTATCACCTCGTTTGCATCCTCTTGTTCAAACGTCGTGTCAGTTTCTTCATGCGTTTGAGATAGATAGACTCATTTATTTTGGCATCGGCTGGAATCATAAAGGCTGCAAGTACAGCAGAGATGGTGGCGTGGATGCCAGACAGTAAAAAGGTTACCCATACGCCTCCGATACCGAGCACGGAATAGAAGAGTAAACTCTTAATACCTAATCTGTTGCCTATGAACATCACAGCAAGAAAAGCGAAGCCAAAGAGCAAACTCACAAAAGATAGTTCAGAGGTATAAAAGAATGCAATGACCAACACAGCACCAAGGTCGTCTACTATGGCAAGCGTTGTGAGGAATATCTTTGCTGAAGCTGGTACTTTATCGCCCAGAAGGTATACCACTCCTAAGGCAAAGGCTATATCTGTTGCCATCGGTACGCCCCATCCCGTTGTTTGTGGACTACCGAAGTTTAGACCTAAATAAATCAAAGCTGGCACCACCATACCACCTATTGCAGCCCCAATCGGTAGGAGGGTGTTTCTTATATCTGCCAATTCTCCGCCTATGAACTCCCTTTTCAGCTCTAAGCCTACAACGAAGAAGAATATAGCCATTAGACCATCGTTAATCCAATGGTGCAGACTATAATCTAAAAATGGCTGTCCGTTAATGATGAAACCTACTTTTTGTTCAAAAAAATGAAAGTAACTTGTTGCAATATTGGTGTTTGCTAAAACCATAGCCAAGGCAACACTGAGAAGCAAAACTATTCCTCCAGACTTCTCTCTGCCCATAAATAGTTTTATCGGTAACATCAAATGATGGTTTAGCGTTTTTTCAATTTGTTGTCTCATAATCTATCTTTTACCTGTGCATAACTGATATAGCATTATATCTGAATATGCAAATCTATTGGTCTGCTGTCTTTAATTTTTCTTCTTTATTTCATTATCTTATCACACAAAGTTTTGTAGTCCTTAGCTACACCGTACGCTCATGAATGTTCTGGCTGATGGCTTCAAAGTGGCGAGCAGCACACTCTATCTTGGCGAGTTCCACGCCATGGAGTTGCGCGATGCTTTCCGCCCCCTTGGTCTCTGCCACAAAGTAAATGTGCTTGATATCCCGCTCACGGAAGACAGTCGCCCAATCGGGGGTGTACTTGCCCTCTTCGTCAAGATTCCCCGTTGCCTCGTCCATCTCCTCACGGCTCATGGCGAAGTCGTCGTTGTAAACAAAGTCACTGCCCGTGTTATAAGGTGGGTCGATGTAAATCATCTTCACCTTCCCTAGATAAGCACGCTGCAAGAGTTTCAATACCTCGAGATTGTCCCCCTCGATGTAGAGATTTTCCGTAGTGTCCCAGTTCACACTGTCAGCCATCACAGGGCGCAGCGTGTTGTGCGTGGGGGCAGCAGCCGTGCGCTTCGCCTCCTGTTTGCCCACCCACTGAAAACCAAAGGTCTCTGTGTCGGCATCGGCGATGTCACCGCCCAAGAGTTCGCGCAGGGCATCGAAGTCCACTTTGCGAGTCAGTTGTCCATCATCCCCCTTCACCTCTGTGAAGCACGAAGGAGCAATGGCATAGAGCGCATCGAGATTGATTTGGCTGCTTTCGAGCGATTGAATTGCTATTTTTTTGAGATTCATGTTTGCGTTGCTCATGGTGCTCACAAACATAGTTCTCCCTTTAGCATCTTCCCTCCATTTGCAGAACCCCCGATTTCATTACTTCCGACTGAAAATGCTTTTTTTCAGTTTGATTTATTCCATTGATATGCAAAAGTAATTATAAAACTATGATTATGAGCCCTGCATTTCCTTAAATAACACGAATTTCGTGCTTCTCGTCGTGTTTTTACGTCACTGTTACTGTGTGACCCCATTTTGTAGGGACGAAAAAAAGATGCACTCGTTCGTGAAAAAACGAGTGCATTTTTCTGAAAAAACGACGTGTTGTTTTTATGAAAACGACGGCTTGTTTTTAGTAAAACGACGTGTTGTTTTTTTAGTGCTGTTTGAGTGTTGGGGTTTCTAAGATGGAAAGTGCTGTAAACGTGTTGTTTATCCTCCAAGAAAAAGAGTGGGGGAGAGAAGGACTTTACTTGCACTGCGAGAAGGGAGAAGCACCGATTTTCCTGCAAATAATTAGAAAACGTCTTGTAGGTTGGTGGTAGAATTACTACCTTTGCAGGGTGGTAAATCCTCCACGAAGTCGCATAACCCTAAAAAAGTATTGCAATGAGAAAGCGTCAGACGAAACGACACTACGACATTACGGCCATCATCGAACTCGCTAGCGATATGTCTTTCAGCATTTCCTACGAAAGACCCGAAGGACTGGACTTCGTGTTGGCAGCCGCCGGAGAAAGTGTGGCAGCCACCAAAGCGGAGTTCTTTGAAATGCTTGAAGACTATAAGCGGGAATATGAGGAAGAGGGGAAGGAATGGCCTAGTTTGCACTTTTCTTTTCGCTACGATGTGGCGTCTTTCCTCAACTTTACAGCAAGGTTTTTTCCCTCGCTGGTATCGCACGATTGACGGGCATCAACCAGCGACAACTCTCTAACTATCTCAACGGTCACCGCAATGCTTCTCCTGCAACGACGCAGAAAATAGCTGAGGCCATCCACAATCTTGGCCGAGAACTCCAACAAATGGAGTTTGTCTAGGGTCATAGACCCTTTTCCGCTCGGGGTCACAGACCCTTTTCCGCTCGCCCCGACAAGCGGGGCTCGGTTCCTCGGAGGGCTAGTCTTCTAGTTTTTCTAGAGGTTCTAGTTTCTCTAGTCTTTCTAGTGCTTCTCGTTTTTCTAGCCCAACCGCGCTAGCCCTCTAACGTCTAATCTCTAACGTCTAACGTCTAAAACGCCCGAGCCACTCCGTGGCGAGCATAAAAGGGTCTGCGACCCCGAGCGTAAAAGGGTCTGCGACCCTCTAATCAAAAATAAATGCTTATCTTTGCCCTACTATGCAGTTCAGTTTAGCATCATTGGTCTATGGACATCGGGGGAGAGCCTTGGCGCCGCCCCTGAATGCCACCTTCGAGAGCGGACAAATCGTGGCCATCTTGGGCAGAAACGGTAGTGGGAAATCCACCCTCCTCAACACTATGGCTGCACTCCTCAAACCCATCAGTGGAGAAGTGCGCATCAGCCGTGGGCACAACGATGGTTCACAAGAAGAGCGTCCGCTCGTGGTGCACCAAATGTCGGTGCAGGAGCGTGCACGGTGGGTGAGCATCCTGTTGCCCACAGCCGAAACACCACCCCTCACCGTGCAAGAACTCGTGTCCCTCGGCCGTTTGCCCCACGGAAATCGCCCCTTGGGAGCATCAAATCTTGGAGAAAGCATCTCTGGGTCATTGCATCTTGGAGAAAGCATCTCTGGTTCGTTGCATCTTGGAGAAAATAGATCTGGGTCATTGCATCTTGGAGAAAGCATCTCAAGTTCATTGCATCCAGTGGAGCAGGCATTAGAACTTTGTGGAATTTCTCATTGGGCTGAGTGCAAAGTGCAAACCCTTTCTTCGGGACAGCGTCAGCGCGTGATGTTGGCGCGTGCTGTGGCACAAGACACGCCGATTCTCCTCCTCGACGAACCCACGAATTTCTTGGATGTTGAGGCTACAGACGAGATGTTTCAGCTCCTCTCCCATCTGGCGCAGCAGGGCAAAATCATCATCGTGGCCACCCATCAGCGCGATTGGGCGCAACGCCATGCCCATCAAGTCTTGCAGCTCTAGAAAGGCTAGAAAAACTAGAATCACTAGAACCCCTAGAACTTCTAGCCCAACCGCGCAGCCTCTAACCTCTAATCTCTAACGTCTAAAGGGCCCGTGACCCCTAACGTCTAACCTCTAACCTCCCCGAGCCTCGCTTGTCGAGGCGAGCATAAACGGGTCTGTGACCCCTAACGTCTAAAAAGGGTCTGTGACCCCCTAACGTCTAATGAAGAAATATACCATCAGCGAATTACAGCAACAGCGAGAGTCAGAAGATCGTGTAGAGTTCAAAAAAGGCGAAAATGGCAATGTTTCCTATAATGGTGCAAAAGCCGACAAGCCCCAAAAGAGAAGACGCTGCATTTTAGGTTATGTCACTGCGCTTTGTAATGAAGGAGGAGGGCGTATCGTTATAGGCATGGAAGATAAGCACCCCCATAAGGTGGTGGGCACTTCGCAAGCCGAAAATGGCATCGGACAACTCGAGAGTGATATCTACAATGACACTGGCATACGCCCACAAATCTATGAACTCTTTGAAGACACCACTCATAAGCGAGTGTTAGTCATCGAAGTGCCTGGACGTCCTCGTGGCAAAGTCTATAAATATGAAGACGTGCCACTTATGAGGGTGGGGGAAGAGCTCAAACCAATGGACGACAAAACCCTTGTTAGCATCCTGCAAGAACAAGAACCTGACTTTTCGGAACTGTTTTGTGAGGAGGCTTCCCTAGCTGACCTCGATGCCGAGGCGATAGAAATTCTCAAAGAGAAATATGCCAAAAAACAAAACAACTCTTCTTTCACTTCTTTGAGCAATGAACAGGCATTAAGCGATTTAGGACTCGTCAAGGGCAACAAAGTGACCAATGCAGCAGTGTTGTTGGTGGGCAAGGAGACATTTCTTCAGCGAGTGTTCCCCCAAGCCAAAGTGATGCTGGAATATCGTGCCACTGAGGCACAAATCAATTTCGACAGTAGAGTGTCTTGGGGACAACCCTTTTTCATCTTAATCGATAAACTCTGGGAAGCCATCAATCTCAGAAATGGCGTTATCCCCATCAGAGAGGGAGCTTACATCTTTGATATCCCTTTCTTCAAAGAAGACGTGATTCGAGAGTTTGTGAATAATGCCTTTGCCCATCGCGACTATAGACGGAATAGTGAAATCGTCATCAAACAATATCCCAACAAACTCGTCATTCAAATGCTGGCGGATTTCCTCTCGGAGTGACCCTCGAGAATCTTCTCACAGTGCCCAGCACACCGCGCAATCGTCTTCTTGCCGATGTCTTGTCCAAAACTGGTGTGGTGGAACGCTCTGGACAAGGCATTGATAAAATCTTTCTCTACACCTTGTCCGAAGGAAAACCTGCTCCCGACTTCTCTTTGAGCGATGCTTTCACAGTCACGGGCGTGTTGTATGCCAATGTCAAAGACAAAGCCTTTGCCACATTCCTGCAGAATGCACAACAAGAACTTCCCGACGATAACAAACTCAATGTCTTCGACGTGATGGTGCTTTGTGAGGTGCGCGATGGGGAAAAACATCCATCAGACAAGGACGTAGCCAAAAAACTTGAGCAATTGGGACTGTTGGAAAAGCATGGCAAGACCAATGCACAATATTACATTCTCCCACGTGTCTATCACGAACTCGCGGGCAACACTGCGCATTATTCCTTGATGACGGATTGGGATGTGCAGCAGGTGTGGGCTGTGCTCTGTCCTTTCCTCCAAAAATATGGCAAAGCCAAAAAGGCTGACATCGTCAAATTGTGTAGCAATCATTTGTCGGATAAGCAACTACGCAGGTTTCTCGACCAACTCAAAACAAAAGGTTGGCTCAAAACCCAAGGTGAGCGAAGACAAACTGTTTATTGCCTTGGCGATGCTGCTCCTAGCCACCACTCTGACTTGCCCAGTGCCTGATATCATCAGTTGCCACAGCCTTGCAATGACCATTACGAAGCGAAAGGGCAGATAAAAGGGCAGATAAAATGCTTTTTTCGCACCTTTTATCTCCGTTCTGTTTTGTAAGTGATTGAAATATAGTGTTATGTGCCGCTACAGTAAGGGCGGATAAAACCTTCTAGAACCCCTAGAAAAACTAGAATCACTAGAACTTCTAGAAAAACTAGAATAACTAGTCCCTCTAGCCCAACCGCGCAGCCTCTAACGTCTAACGTCTAAAAAGGGTCCGTGACCCTCTAAAATATGATAGTTTGTATTGCCGAGAAACCCTCTGTTGCCGCTGACATTGCCAAAGTCATTGGAGCAACACACCACCACAGAGTGGGAAGAAATGCCGGATACTACGAAGGTAACGGCTACCAAGTGACGTGGACATTTGGACACCTCTGTGAACTCAAAAATCCCGAAGAATATTCTCCCTATTGGAAAGCCTGGGCACTCTCCGCACTCCCTATGGTACCAGAACGATTCGGCATCCGACTCAAAGAAGGCGTCGAAGAACAATTCCACGTCATCGAACAACTCTTTGCCAAAGCCGAGCGCATCATCAACTGCGGTGACGCCGGACAAGAGGGAGAACTCATACAGCGATGGGTCATGCAAAAAGCCGGTGCCACCTGTCCCGTACAAAGACTCTGGATTTCCTCAATGACCGAAGAAGCTATCCGCGAAGGATTTGCCAACCTCCGCCCCCATCAAGACTATCAAGGACTCTATGAAGCCGGACTCTGTCGCGCCATCGGCGACTGGCTCTTGGGGATGAACGCCACACGACTCTACACCCTCAAATATGGCGACAACAATCGACGTCGCGGAGCACAACCCCTCTCCATCGGCCGCGTGCAAACCCCCACGCTGGCTATGATCGTGGCACGACAACTCGACATCCAAAACTTCCAACCCGAACCCTATTGGGTGCTCTCCACCGTCTACCGCGATGTCACCTTCACCGCACGACTCGATGCCGACGAAGACGAGGAGAAAGCCCCACAAGACGCTGCCGAGGGCAAAAACAACGCCAAACCCCTCGCCAAACGTGGATTCACCAACCGCGAAGAAGCCGAAGCGGCCCTCAAAACCATTGAGGACACGCCCTTCACCGTGCAAAAGGTGACGCAGAAAAAAGGCACAGAAGCTCCGCCACGACTCTTCGACCTCACCGGACTGCAGGTGGAATGCAACAAAAAGTTTGGCTATGGGGCAGATCTCACCCTCCAACTCATTCAGCAACTCTACGAAAATAAATTTACCACCTATCCGCGCGTAGACACCACCTATCTTCCCACCGCTATGCACGAACGTTGCAACGGCATTCTCCGCGGCATCCGCGACTATCAGCTCGCTCCCAACCTCCGCGTCACCAACTGGCTCGAACCCCTCCGCTCAGCCCCTTTGCGCAAATCGAAAAAGGTGTTCGACGATGCCAAAATCACCGACCACCACGCCATCATCCCCACCGGCGTTTTGCCACAAGGGCTCACCGATGTGCAGCGCAATGTCTACAACCTCATCGTGCAACGCTTCATCGCCGTGTTCTATCCCGACTGCCGATTTGCCACCACCACTGTTGATGGTGAAGCCGCGGGCATTCCCTTCAGAGCTTCCGGCAAAGTCATTGTCGAAGAGGGTTGGCGCGTGCTTTTTCCAAAAAACAATGCCAAAGAGAGTGGGGCAGCGATTCCCACAACCGAGACTGCTGCACCCTCCGCAGAAACTACTGCTGGTGCTGTGATTTCTCCCGAAGGGCAAAGCGCCACTGCCGAGGGGCAAACCGCTCAAACTCCAGTTGCGCGCAGCGAAGAAGAAGGCACCCTTCCCCCTTTCACCAAAGGCGAAACAGGCCCTCACACCCCCACGCTCACGCAAAAGGAAACCACTCCTCCCAAGCCCTTCACCGAAGCCACGCTCCTGCGCGCCATGGAAACCGCTGGTCGCAATGTCGACGACGAAGAACTCCGTGAGGCGATGAAAGAAAACGGCATCGGTCGTCCGTCCACGCGAGCCGCCATCATCCAAACGCTCTACAAGCGTGGCTACATCCGTCAGCAGCGCAAGAGTTTGGAAGCCACTCCCACAGGCGTAGCCCTCATCGGTTTGATTCAGGAAGAACTCCTCAAGAGTGCCGAACTCACGGGGATTTGGGAAAACAAACTCCGTCAGATTGAGCGTCGCACCTACAGTGCCCAGCAGTTTGTTGCCGAACTCAAACAGATGGTTTCCGAGCTCGTCCACACCGTGCTGTGCGACAACACCAACCGCCGTCTGCAACAAGCTCCCCCTCCCTCGGAAAATACTTCTCCCAAAAAAGCTTCCTCTGAAAATGCTTCCTCTGCTGGAAAATCCCCTGCAAAACAAGGCACATCTTCTGAAAAAAGTGCCACATCTTCTTCCGAAAAAGCGTCATCTTCTTCCGAAGAAAGTAATGGCGAGGTGAAAGCAAAACGCAAGGTCATCCGTGCCGGCAGCAAATGTCCCGAGTGTGGTGAAGGCAAAGTCATCAAGGGCCACACCGCCTACGGCTGCTCCCGCTGGAAAGAAGGCTGCAATTGGCGCAAGCCTTTCTAATCTCTAGTTTTTCTAGTCCCTCTAGCTCTTCTAGCCCTCTAACGTCTAATTCATGTCTAAATTCTTCTCCCTCATCGCAGTTCTACTTTCTCTGCACCACAGCTTCAGCGCAAAGCACAGTCACCGTGCAAGCCACCGCAGTCCCACAACTCTATCCCCGCACACAAGTCATTGAGGAAGGCACCGGCACATGGTGCGGAGTTTGCCCCTTCGGCATGGAAGTCCTTGAAAATCTCTACAAAGAAGTCAAGGACGTGCCCTACATCGTCATCGCCGTACACCAAGCACAATATGCCTATTCCAGAGAACCTATGGAGGTCTTTGACTATCGATTCCTCACTTTTCAAGGATTTCCCGAAGTGTGGATTAACCGCAAAAAAAGAACTGGTTTTTTCAACTACGAACTACCACTTGCCCTAAAAGAACAAAGCCAACAGACACCGTTCAACATCAAAACCAAAATCACCAAAACCGACACTTTCGACTACGACATCACCCTCACCACCACGCTTGGTTTTGACAATCACAACACCACGCTCCGCATGCAATACGTCCTCGTCGAAGACCACGTGGGGCCTTACATGCAGGCCAACTATGGCCAGAGATATAGACAGTATTTCCCCCATTCTGCATGGTTAAACAAACCCAATCCAGCGCAGACTTTCTACAACGACGTGGCACGCGTCATCTATCCCGTGGGCGAAAGAGCGGAGCGCGAAGGGGTGCTCCCCACTGAGATGCGTCGCGGTGTGCCGGTGAGCCAAACGTTCCACATCTTCCTTCCGGGTAGTGTGCAAAATGCCAGTCGTCTCCGCATTGTCGGTCTCCTCATCGACACGCAGACCAACGAAATTCTCAATGCCGACCAGCAAAAGCTTCCCACCGTCATCGGCACGTCCACCGGCATCCATGCTCCCCTCGCTCCCAATGCCGCCAACGCCAGCGATGCCCACTTTGACAACGCTCCTCACTACGACCTTTCGGGACGCCCCATCTCTCCCTCTCAACCCGGACTCCACATCGTCAATGGGAAAAAGATCGCTTTCTAGGGGTCACAGACCCTTTTTCGCTCGCCCCGACAAGCGGGGCTCGGTTCTTCTAGTTCCTCTAGCCCCTCTAGTTAATCTCTAAAACAATGTCTACCACTCGTAAACGTAATGCCGCAGTAGCCACCATCACCAGCACGCGGCCAGAAGACCTCACTCCTCAGCAACTACAACTTCGCCAACTCATTGTCGAAACTGCCGAAGAAGCTTTCCGACAAGAAGGCATCGTCAAATGCACCATGGAAGCCATTGGCAAGCGACTCAATATGTCTAAAAGAACGCTCTATCAATTCTTCCACGACAAAGAGTCGCTCGTCCTGGCCTGCGTGCAACTCAACACGGAGCGCAAAAAGGCTTACACCCAACAACTCGAGGCCAACTCCGACAACGCGCTCCACTGCATCCTCCAGCTCATCACCTATCGACTCACCGCCTTTAAGTTGGCCAACACCTACTACTATCGCGAACTCTACCACTATCCCTCCGTAGCGGCCTATTTCACCCAGCGTCGCAAGGACTCTGTCAGTGGCATTCTCGCTCTCCTCCAGCGTGGAGTGGATGAGGGTGTTTTCGACCCTCGCATCGACTTCTCCACCGTGGTGCAGTGTATGTCGGCCCTCACCGACGTTGTCTTGCAAAGCACCCACGGCACCGACTCGCTCACCATTCCTCAGTTTGTCTTCAACTTCGTCCTCCCCCTCTTCCGCGGGTGCGCCACACCCAAAGGACAAAACATCATCGAGAATTATAAATTAGAGGTTAGAGATTAGACGTTAGACGTTAGAGGGCTGCGCAGTTGGGCTAATCCTTCTAGAGATTCTAGATGTTCTAGTTTTTCTAGAGCTTCTAGTCTTTCTAGAGCCTCTAGCCCAACCGCGCAGCCCTCTAACGTCTAACCTCTAATCTCTATTTTCTGAGAAAATGCCAATCAGTGTGTTGAGTTGTTCCAATTTTTGGTCAATCAGTGAGAGGCGGCAGTCCAGTTGTTCGCGCTCACTGTCGTTCACTTCAAGATAAGAAGCACGGTTGTTCGCATACAACTGTTGCGCAGCCGACACCGCACGCGTCAGCGCAGCATATTGTTCACGTTTGTGACCCTCCACCAAAGCCAAATGCTCCAATTTGGAGAGCGCAGCGTGCGTCTCCACGAAAGCCCCCAAAAGCGTCTTCTCATAGTTGTAAAGCGCGTTCAGTTGCTGCGCATCCGCCTGAGCAAACTGCGCACGAATCGCCCGCTTGTTGATCAGCGGAGCCGTCAGAGTGCCCAGCGCGTTCCACACCACCGACTCCGGCAAGCGCACCAAATACTTCGGGTTGAAAGCGTTCACCCCCAAAGCAGCCGACACATTCAGTTGTGGCAAAAACTCCTTACGCGCCGTTTCCACATCCCATTTCGCAGCCGCCAATTCGTGTTCCGCCTGCACCACGTCAGCCCTTCCCAGCAAACGCTCCACCGCCAAAGCCCCCTCAGCAGAAGGCAAAGGCAATGCCGCCAAATCTTTCGGCTTGCGCACAATAGCCTGCGGCAAACGCCCCAAGAGTAAGTTCAGCGTGTGCTCTCGAGCAGCAATCTCCTCGCGCAGCCCACACTCATCCGCTTCCCCCTTCGCAACCTCAGCAGCAAATTTCTCCACCGCCAATTGCGTACCAGCGTCCGCCTCCTTTTGAATCTTCGCCAGTTGCACCGCCTTCTTTTGCAGCGCAACATATTGCAGCATCACCTCCCGTTTTTCGTCCAGCGCCAAGAGTGCGTAGTAGTTTTCCACCACCTCAGCCACTAGTTTGTTTCTCACCGCCCGTTGTCCAGCTTCCGAAGCCAGATAGCGTTCCACCGCCGCCTTTTTGTCGCTTTGCAGTTTGTGCCAAAGGTCGATTGTCCAATCCAGTTGCACCCCCGGCGCCCAGTCCGGAATCACCGTCGGCACGTTGTGACCAGGCGTCATCTCCGTCGAAGCATTGCCCGCCCCTTCGGCCGTGTAGCGTCCCACCTTCGAGAGCCCCAGTCCCATTTTGCCCGAGAGCACAGGGCGCAAAGCCCCCTCCTTCGCCAAAATGGCACTTTTGGCAATCGCCAAATCCTGCACCGCCATTTTCACATCGCGATTGTTCGCCAAAGCCGTGTCAATGAGCGTTTGGAGCGTGGAGTCGTCAAAGCGTTTCCACCACAGCAGCGTGTCCTGCGTGGCGTGGTGCGCAGAGTTCCCCTTGAGTAATTTCTCTTTCAAATCAGACTTCACCACAGTGGCCTGCGGCGTCTGACAAGCCCCAAAGCCCAGCAAAACCACCGCAGCGCACACCGCCACATTTATCTTATTTCTTTTCATCGTCGTCATCTTCTTGAACGTTTTGAGCATCATCTTGCGTGAAATCATCTTGCGCAGAATCATCTTGCGCAGCATCATCAGACTCCTGTGCCAAATGCTGTCGATGCAAATCCTCCACCGAGAGTTCTTCTAGGAAAAACACCTCATCACCCCCAGCACTCGTGGCCCTCTTCTTCCGATAAGCCACATCCTTCTCCTCGCTCAGCGGTTTCTCCTTTTGGTAATGCACCAATTTGTCCGTCATCCCAGCAAAGATGTAATACAGTCCTGGAATCAACACCAGTCCGCCCAGCGTACCGAGGAGCATACCCCCCACAGCTGCCGTACCGATGGTGCGGTTGCCAATGGCACCAGCTCCCGTGGCAAACACCAGCGGAATCAGTCCGGCCACGAAGGCAATGCTCGTCATCAAGATGGGACGGAAACGCGCCACCGCTGCCGAGATGGCCGACTGCACAATGCTCTCTCCTGCATTCTTGCGCTGCACGGCATATTCCACCATCAGCACCGCATTCTTGCCCAGCAAACCAATGAGCATCACCAGCGCAATCTGCGCATAGATGTTGTTTTCCAGTCCACACATTTTCAAACAAGAACGCACCCAAGATGCCCACCGGCAAGAAGATAATCACCGGCACGGGCAACAAGAAATTCTCGTATTGTGCTGCCAAGATGAGATACACAAACACCAAGCACACCATAAAGATAATAATCGCCGTGTGGCCCTGTTCGGCTTCGTCTTTCGAGATACCCGCCCAGTCGTAGTCATAACCCTTGGGCAGTGTGCGCTGTGCCACCTCTTCGATGGCGCGCAAAGCCTGACCGCTCGAATAACCCGCAGCCTGCGCTCCCGTCACCTCAGAAGAGTTGTAGAGATTGTGGCGCGTGATTTCGCTCATACCATAAGTGCGCGACAGCGACATAAAGTCGGCATACGGCACCATCTCCCCCTCCTCATTTTTCGTGTAGAGCCCCATCAAGTGTTCGGGGAAATCGCGATATTGCGGAGCCGCCTGCACAATCACCTTGTAGGGTTTGCCAAATCTGATGAAGCCCGTTTGATAGTCCGACCCCACCAAAATCGACAGATTCTCCAAAGCCTTGCCCGGCTGCACACCTTTTTGCAAAGCCGCATTGTCGTCCACGTGGAGCATAAACTGCGGATAACTGGCGGAATAGAACGTGAAGGCATTGCCTATCTCAGGACGCTTGCGGAGTTCTTTCACAAAATCCTTGCTCACGCGCTCCATCTCGTGATAGTCATTCTTCCCCGTCTTGTCGAGCAAGCGGAGTTCAAAACCACTCGCCGCACCGTAGCCTGGGATGGAAGGCGGTTCGAAAAACTCGATGTTGGCTTGCGTGAGGGTCTTGCACTTCTCCTCCAAATCGCTGATAATCTCCTTGGCGGTGCGCTTGCGGTGCTTCCAGTCTTTGAGGTTAATCAAGCAACTGCCGGAGTTGGCACTCGTACCTTCCGAGAGGATTTCAAAGCCTGCCAACGACGACACACTCTCCACACCCTCTTCTTCCTTGGCAATCTTCAGAAAAGCCTGTGCAGCTGCGTTCGTGCGCTCTATCGTGGAACCCGGAGGCGTTTCCACCACGGCATAAATCATTCCCTGGTCTTCTTGCGGAATGAAGCCTGCCGGCAAACCCAAGTTCACCCAGTAGGCCAGTCCGCAGCAGGCCAATATCGCTCCGAGGGTCAAAGCTTTCATTCGCACCGTGCGACGCACCACGCGCTCATAGCGTTGGCTGCCACGGTCGAAACGCGCGTTGAAGCGTTGCAAAGCCTTGCCCACAAAGCCCAATTTCACATTGTGTTCTTGCTCTTTCGTCAAAATCAAGGCGCACAAAGCCGGTGTCAAGGTCAGTGCCACAAAGGCAGAGAACAAGATGCTCGATGCCATGGTGATGGAGAACTGGCGGTAGAACATTCCTTCGGGGCCTCCCATAAAGGCCACGGGGATAAACACCGACGCCATCACCAGCGAAATGGCAATGATGGCACCGCTGATTTCTTTCATCGCCTTCTCCGTGGCTTCCACCGGCGAGAGTTTGTGGCGCAGCATTTCCACATTCACCGCTTCAATCACCACAATGGCGTCGTCCACCACAATACCGATCGCCATGACCAAGGCGAAGAGCGAAATCATGTTGAGCGTGATGTTGAACACCATCATCGCAATGAAACTTCCCAACAGCGAGATGGGAATCGCCAAAATCGGAATCACCGAAGCGCGCCAATCGCCCAAGAACACAAACACCACGATGCCCACCAGCACAAAGGCTTCGAAGAGGGTGTGGATCACCTTTTCGATGCTGGCGTCTAAGAAGCGGCTCACGTCGTAGCTCACCTCATAGTGCATCCCTTTGGGCATATCTTTTTGCAAACGCGCCATGGCGGTTTTCACCTTGCCAATCACGTCGCGCGCGTTGCTGCCGTAGGCTTGTTTCAGCGTCACAGCGGCTGAGGGTCTACCGTTGAAGGTGGAATAGATGTCATACACCTCGTTGCCCAAATGCACATCGGCAATGTCTTTCAGGCGCACAGCGTTGCCGCCTTTCGTGCTTTTGATGATGATGTTCTTATATTCGTCTTCTGTGGTGTATCGTCCTGGATATTTCAACACATATTCCTTCACCTGTGGGCGCAGTCCGCCACTCTCGCCCAACTTACCCGGCGACACTTCCACATTTTGGTCTTCCAAGGCCTCGCGCACATCGTCGGTGGAAAGCCCATAGCTCATCATCTTGTCGGGATGCAACCACACGCGCATAGCATAGTTGCGTGTGCCCAAGATGTCGAGGTCGCCCACACCGTCCACGCGGAGGAGTTCGGGGGCGATGTTGATGTCGAAATAGTTGTAGAGAAAACCCTGATCGGCCGTGGGGTCATCGCTGTAGAGGTTGATATACATCAAGATGTTGGGTTCTTCGCGAGAGATTTTCACCCCTTCTCTGATCACCTCGGGCGGCAACTTGTTGGTGGCTGACGACACTCGGTTTTGCACATTCACGGCGTCCACATTGGGGTCTGTGCCCAACTTAAACACCACGTTGAGCGCGGCTTCACCGTCATTACCGGCATCGCTCTCTATGTATTTCATCCCTGGCACACCATTGAGGGCTTGTTCCAAGGGGATAATCACGGATTTCACCAACAGTTCGTTGTTCGCTCCGGGATAGTTGGCCACCACATTCACCTTTGGGGGCGAAATGGAGGGAAACTGCGTCACCGGCAGATTGAACAAGGCCAACACGCCAATGAAGGCGATGACCAGCGACACCACAATCGACAACACTGGTCGGCGAATAAAGATCTTAAACATAAGAGTTGGTTTTTTCTAGTTTTGTCTAGTGGGGATAGAGGTTCTAGTGATTCTAGTTTTTCTAGGGCTTCTAGTGGTTCTATAGCTTCTAGTTTCTCTAGTGCTTCTAGCCCTCCGAGGAACCGAGCCCCGCTTTGCGGGGCGAGCATAAAAGGGTCCGTGACCCTAGTCCGCGGTGAGTTGATTCATTTTCATTGCCGTGTGAGGGTCCACCGTTTTGAAGCGCACCACGTCGCCATCATTCAGTTTTTGGATACCATCCACCAAATAGCGTTCGCCAGCCGAGAGACCACTGTTCACCACGTAGCCCCCCGAAAACTCAGCCCCAATCGTCACAGCACGTTGGTGCACACGTTGGTGCTTGTCCACCACAAACACATATTTCCGGTCTTGCTCCTCAAACACCGCCACTTGCGGAATCATCACCGCGTTGCGCTTCTTCACCATCAACCGCACCGTCCCCATCTCGCCATTGCGCAGCAAATTGTTGGGATTGGCAAACTCCGCACGCATCGCAATCGTCCCCGTGCTCGCATCAAACTGTCCGCCCAGGTCCACTATGCGACCCTGCGCACCAAACACATCACCGTTCGCCAACACCAGTTGCAAGCCACTCTCTGTGTAGCGTTCCGGATGCAGGCGATAGTCCAAATAGTCCGTTTCCGAGATGTTGAAATACACCATCACCTTTCGGTTGTCCGACAAACTCGTGAGCAAATCTCCATCGTCCACCAGACTCCCCACTTTGAGCGGAATGCGTCCCAAAATGCCCGAAAACGGAGCCTTGATGAGCGACAAGCGTTTGCGCTTCACCGCCAGTCGATAGTCCGCCTCCGCGCTCCGCAGTTTCGCCACGGCCATGCGCTTCGCATTGACCGACACCACCTTGTTGTCCGCCAGTTTCGACACATTTCCAAGTCAATCCTCGTCTGTTCCGCCTCCGCCTTAGCTTTGGCAATCTCCTCGTCCACGCCCACGGCAGCAATGCGAAAGAGCGGTTGTCCCGCCTTCACATATTGTCCCTCGCTCACGTAGACCGCTTGCAACAGACCCTTCTGTTGCGAACGAACCTCCACGTTGCGTAGCGAGTTGATGTTGGCTGCATAGTTTTTGGGCAAATCAATGCTGTCCACCAGCGGAGTAGTGGCGGTGTAAGTAGTTTCCACCTGCTGTTCTGCCTTTTTTTGGCAGGCCGTCATCGTGAAGAGACCGGCGCAGAGAGCGGAGAGCAAAAATAGTTTCATCTTCATTGTTCGAAATGTCGTCTTAGTTGCACAAATGTCTTAGTAGGCTCTTTGTTACAAAGTCCTGTAAGGGAATGCGGGAGGCCTTGCCTACCGATTTGGGAGAGCGAAACTACATTTTTCCATTTACACCCCCTCTGTGCGATAGTGAAAAAAATGTTACTCCTCTGCATTTCGTTTCATTTTGTGGTCGTTATCCCTCCAAATAGCGATTGGAGTTTGCAAATTGGCATTAGGGGTCGCAGACCCTTTTATGCTCGCCCCGACAAGCGGGGCTCGGTTCCTCGGAGGGCTAGCCTTTCTAGTTTTTCTAGTCCTTCTAGAGCTTCTAGTCCTTCTAGAGCCTCTAGCCCAACCGCGCTAGCCCTCTAACCTCTAACGTCTAAATTTGGTGTTTTCAGAAATTAGTTGTATCTTTGCAGCACTAGAACCCGCCAAGCCTCTCAACGATGCTCAAATGTGCGGGTCAATTTTTTTTTAGGCCTATGAATACACAACACCCCCACCTGTCGCCTTTCCAGAAAAACTATACCCCTCCAGAAGTGTTGCTGCAATTGTTGCAGGAACGAGGATTAAAGGTGGAATTTCCCCTCAAAACAAAACATTATTTGCAATATGTCGGTTACTATCGGCTTTCGGGATATATGTATCCCTTTTTGGAGCAACCCAAAGAAAAGCATCAGTACAAGCCTGGTACTTCTTTTGAACAAGTGATGAGGCTTTATCGTTTTGACAAAAAACTCCGGTTGTTGCTCTTCAATGAGATAGCCAAAATAGAAGTAGCCGTGCGGAGTAGGGTGGTCAGTGTGGGGTGTGAGATGTTGGGCAATCCTTTTTGGATGTTGGAAGCCAGCAATTTTGTAAATCTCGACATTCACAAGAAGACACTAGATTTGATGGAGAAAGAATTTCACAACTCACGAGAGGAATTTATAGTGCATTTCCGCAACACCTATTCTTCGCCTTTCCCTCCAGCGTGGATGATGGCCGAGATTTTGCCTTTTGGCGTGCTGACGAAACTTTATGACAACATCAAATCAACGTCTGTGAAGAAAAAGGTGGCGCAAGCGTTTGGGCTGGATGTGAAACCCTTTAAATCTTGGTTGACTCTTGTGCAACTCACGCGCAACAGCTGTTGCCATCACGCTCGAGTGTGGAATCGTCAAAATGCCATTCGGCCTATGATTCCTAAACATTGTTGTGCCTTGGGATGCAGATAGCCATAACAAACTTCGTGTCTATGCTAATATCTGGATCATCAAATATTTTCTCAATAGCATTTCTCCTCAAAACGATATGTTGCAGCAACTTCTTGCCCTATTCTCCGCCTTTCCTGAAGTGGATGCTACTGCAATGGGTTTTCCTCCGAACTGGTACGCTGACGATGTGTGGAAATAGACGTTAGAGGGTCGCAGACCCTTTTATGCTCGCCCCGACAAGCGGGGCTCGGTTCCTCGGAGGGCTAGAGCATCTAGTTTTTCTAGAGCTTCTAGTCCTTCTAGAGCTTCTAGCCCTCTAACGTCTAACGTCTAATTTCTAACCTCTAACCTCTCTATCTCCCCAATAATGATTATATTTGCAGTGACTAATTTCTAACGTCTAATCTCTAACGTCTAATTTCTAATCTCTAACGTCTATTCATGCATCTCACCTCATTTTTTCTGTATCCCCTTCCCGATAATGGAGGAGAGGTAAAGGCACTCATAAAATCAGACACCCTTTGGCTCACCCAGAAAGCTATGGCACAACTCTTTGGGTGTTCCACAGACAATGTAGGACTGCACCTCAAAAACATCTATCAAGACAATGAGTTGAGTGAAGAGGCAACTACCGAGGATTTCTCGGTAGTTCAACAAGAAGGTCAACGCGAAGTGCAGCGCACCCTAAAATTCTATCATCTCGATGCCATCATCTCCGTGGGCTATCGCATCAATTCTCAGAAAGCCACACGTTTCAGACAGTGGGCCACGCAAGTGCTTAACGAATACATTAGAAAAGGCTTTGTGATGGACGACGAACGTCTGAAGCAAGGCGAAAATGTCTTTGGCAAAGACTATTTCCAAGAACTCTTAGAGCGCGTTCGTTCCATCCGAGCCAGTGAAAGGCGCATTTGGCAACAAATCACCGACATCTATGCCGAATGCAGCATTGACTACGATGCCCATTCGCCGACCACACACGAATTTTATGCCATGATCCAAAATCGCTTTCATTATGCCATCACAGGTTCCACGGCAGCCGAAATCATCTACCACAAGGCCGATCACCACAAAACCCACATGGGGCTCACCACTTGGAAGTACGCGCCCGATGGACGCATCTTAAAGTCTGATGTTGTGGTGGCCAAAAATTATCTTTCCGAACAAGAAATCCGCAAACTTGAGCGCATTGTCACTGGATTTTTCGACTATGTGGAAGATCTCGTGGAGAGAGAAACGTCTTTCACCATGGCCGACTTCTCTAAAAGCGTTGATGCCTTCCTATCCTTCAGAGGATACAAACTTTTAGAAGGTAAAGGTACCGTCTCTCACGAAAAGGCTAAGGCAAAAGCCCATGCAGAATATGAACACTTCAATCCTACGCAACGCATCGATTCTGATTTCGACAAAATGCTAAGAGGTAAGCGATAATCTCTAATCTCTAACATCTAATTTCTCGGAGGGCTAGTTTTTCTAGTTCTTCTAGTCTTTCTAGTCCCTCTAGAGCATCTAGTTCTTCTAGTCTTTCTAGTCCCTCTAGAGCATCTAGTTTTTCTAGTTCTTCTAGGGCTTCTAGAAAATCTAGAGCTTCTAGCCCAACTGCGCAGCCCGAGCCACTCCGTGGCGAGCATAAAAGGGTCTGCGACCCTCTAATATTTTTTTACGCTATTTCTTGTGAAACTTGCGACTTTTTTTCGTAACTTTGCGGTGTGAACCTGCATTTGCCTTCTCACATTGTGGGGGAGGAAGACACAGACTCCATATAAATGATTACCACGAAAACAAACCTTGCCTTCGTTCACCACAAAATGACACGTCGTTTTCCCTAAAACAATACGATGTTTTTCCTAAAACAACATGATGTTTTCCCTAAAACAACACGATGTTTTTCTTAAAACAAGCCGTTGTTTTTGATAAAGTGACCCGATGAAGAGCAAGGAAACACACGTTGACCAATGAATTGAGAAATTCGATGGCGACAAAAACATTTTCACTATGAAAAAGCTTGACAGCAACAACAACAACAACAACGCTGCAACGCAAACAGCCAACACGGTCAGACGCAGCAGCACAGCACGGCAAACAGCCAGCACCACGACAACGCAAACAGCCAGCACCACGACAAGGCAAACAGTCAGCAGCGCAAGGCGAAGAAGCACCACCGCAAGACGCAGTGGGACGAGCACGGCAAGACGGAGTGCGACCACAAGACGCGCATCGGCCAGCAAGAAGGGGAGCGGTTACAACAAATATGTGCCGGTATTCATCGACAACTACGCTGAACAGCGTTCTGCCAAACTCCGTGCCAAATTGGGATGGCAGGCCTATGGCATTTATCTCGCCATCTTGCAACGCCTACGCTCTGAGAAAGACTGCACCCTCGAACTCGACTATGAGTCGCTCGCCCTCTCCTTCTGGACGGACGAGGATAATCTCCGCGCCATCATCGAGGATTTCAATCTCTTTGCCATCAACCGACAAGAGGGGACGTTCTATTCGCCCCTCCTCGACAGTATGCTCTCCACGCTCGACCCTTCGTTGGCGCAATCGCGCGCTCCGCTTTCTCCCGAACCGGTGGAAGAAGAAGAGGAATGCGAAATGACAGAAGATGAGGACGATTTTTTTCTGATAATAATTCTTCTGTTTCTGATGAAATTTCTTCTGTTTCTGATGAAAAAAATTCGATGTTATAGAAAAAGAATTCAGAGTTAAGGAAAAAGAAATTGAGATTTTCGCTCCTTTCTTTTCCGAAGAAACAGAAAAGTGGAGAGTGGCAGACGAAGTGTCCATTTCTGAGTCAGAAGATGCTCAACAACGCATTCCGCAGGATGGAGAAAATGATGCAGAATTGGAGGCAAAAAACACACAAAACGATGCTGCGTTTGATGCCCAAAATGATGCAGAATTTGATGCCCAAAATGATGCAGAATTTGATGCAAAAAACAGTGCAAAAAGTGATGCAAAAAGTGTGTTGCAAATGTGCACAAATGTGGTGCAAAACGATGCGTTGCAAAGTGATGCAAATGAACACTTTAACACCGTTCCTCACGCGCGCGTAAACAAACAAACAAACAAACGAACAAACAAACAAACCACCTTTGGTGGTAAAGAAGAGAGTAGAAGAAAGCTTCTCCTCTCTCCTCCCTCCACCGCTCCAAAAACGATGGGCAGAGCGAAGGACAAAAAGCGTAGGCCGGTGTACCTCGATCCGCCCACGGTGGAAGAAGTGGCGCGCTATGCCGAAAGTCTGGGGTATGTAGCCTTCGAAGCCGAGCGTTTCGTGGCCTACTATGCCGCCAATGGTTGGAAAACTTCGCGCCACGACATGGTGAGTTGGCAAGCGGCTGTGTGCAATTGGCATAAAAACGAATGTCGTTTTGCCCAAGAGCGTGAGCAGCGCGAGCAGCAGCAACAGCAGTGGCAGGCACAGCGTGAAGCCCAAGCGCAACAGTGGCAGGCAGAGCGAGAGGCACGGTTTGCAGCGGAGCAAGAATGGCGGAAACAGCATTTTTTGGCCAAAAACGGTTCGCAGGAAGAGCAAGACGCGCTTTTCCAGCAGCAGCGCAGGAACTATCTCGAACAGAAAGTGGTGGAAGCAGTGACGAGCGATGAAGACAAATATGCCCTTCCGCCCACTGTGCCGTTTTGAGCCTATCCCCTTTTAATCTATCCCAGAAAACAAAGTCTTTTTGATGGAACCTTATGGAATTTCGTTTTAATTTTCGGCAGTTTATGCTGCGCTTGTTGCTCTGTGTGCTCTGCGCAGTGTTGCTCTTCTTGAACATTTGCAATGCGTGTTTTTCGGATGCTGTATAGCACGAGAGATGATGAAAAAAATGATTGGATTTCCCACCCTTAAAACCTTGAACAACTATGAAATTAACACCTTCGATATTGACGGCTAGAGAGTCTAGATTTTCTAGTGGTTCTAGAGAGTCTAGTGATGCTAGAGAAACTAGTCTTTTTAGTGCGGCAAGTTTGGCTAGTCCTCCGAGGAACCGAGCCCCGCTTGTCGGGGAGAGCATAAAAGGATCTGTGACCCCGCCAGCCGAGAAAGCAGAAATTCAGCGCGAACGCACCGCCTTTTTGGAACGCTACAATCCGCAAGTGTGTAGGCATATGGCCCTCGATGCCGACCGTTGTTTTTGCGGTTGTGCACCAGCGTTGGAAGTGGTGAGACGTCGCTACGGCACGCAGACCGCTGTGGCGTGGGTCACCATCCAGTTGAGCGAAACCGCGCGCTTGTGGGGAAGCAGCGACAAAATCCCAGGAGAGATGTTGGAAGCCGTGGCCGAGTCGTTTGTGGGGGAATATAGCAAACTGAATTTGGCGGCGTAGAGTCAACCAGCAAGTGCAAAATTACAATATTCTTTTGTAGAACTCATTTTTTGGCGTTTCAAAATTGAGTTTCTGTCTGGGTCTATTATTGATTTTCTTCTGTATCATTGCAATCTTTTTGTCGGTGTAGTCATCAAAGTTTGCCTGCTTAGGTATATATTGTCTAATGAGTTTGTTGGTATTCTCAATAGCTCCTTTTTGCCATGAAGAATAGGGATCTGCAAAATAGACCACTGCGCCTAAGTGCTTTGTGATGAGTTTATGTGCTGCAAATTCAGGTCCATTGTCGGTGGTTATGGTTTTTATATGTTCTTTGTAGGGAAGGAGTAGTCTTCGCACCTGCATTGCAAGTGGCTCCGATTTCTTACCATGTGGTAACTTTGTCATAAACAGCATATTCGTAGAACGTTCCACGATGGTGAGGATAGCATGACCAAATTGGTCTACGATTAAGTCCATCTCGTAGTCGCCAAATCTCTTTCCATCAGCTTGTTCTGGACGTTGATGTATGCTGATTCTATCGGCTATAGGGAAACGTTTGTACTTAGGTCTACGTCTGTATTTTAGCTTATGACGCGTGTGTTGTGCTAATGTTCCTGTAGCATCAGCATGTATGATGTTGTAGATACTTTGGTGCGACACATAGGTTCCTTCTTTCTTCAAAAACTCCTGATATTTGTCGTGGAGACCATTGTTCTTCTATGATGAGTTGCTTGATTCTCCACACCAATTCGGGCGCAAGTGCAGCATTATGAACGGAACGCTTGCGACGTTCCATTGCCTTTGCATGCGCCTTGCACCAAATGTATTTGCCCGAAGGAGTGCTGTTGCGTTTCAGTTCACGAGAAAGTGTGGATTGGCTGATGCCAACGATACGTGCAATATCTTTTCTTGCCGTTTTTCTTTGTAGTAACGCGAAAATTTGCGACCTTTGCTCTGAGGTTAGTTGTTTATACATAAGCAATACAAAGATAATTAATCTCGAGGAGTTCTCAAAGGGGAACTCCTTTTTTCGTATTGCTGGTATCGCTCTCGCTCTTGGGGCTGCTCGCCCCGGCCGCGAAGGCCTCCCCAGGTGTTTTTCATAGATTAGAACCTATAGAAAACAGATGGATTTTTTTGCACTTCGATTTTGAAAGTGCACGGAGATCGGACTCTACCTGTCGCGTCTTCGTGCAGGAGTTTACGGCAAGGTAGCGTATGGCAAACTCACGCCAGACCATTTGGTGAGCAACCTGCCCACGTTTTTGGCGCAGCGGAGCAAGGAGATTGAGGTGTATCGCCGCAACGCAGAGCGCGTGGAGCGTGACCGCGAACGCCAACGTTGGGCTGCCCGTGCGGTGAGCCACGAGGTGGCCACGCGGATGTATGAAGAGGCTCTCAAACGCTGCAACAACGACCCCCAACGGGCGATAGAATATCTTAAAAAATCTCGCTCCTGAGATTTTTTAGAAATTAGACGTTAGACGTTAGAGGGTTTTAGACATTAGACATTAGACGTTAGACATTAGACGTTAGACATTAGACGTTAGACATTAGACGTTAGAGGGTCATAGACCCTTTTATGCTCGCCACGGAGTGGCTCGGGCTGCGCAGTTGGGCTGGTTCTTCTAGAGCTTTTAGTTTTTCTAGTTTTTCTAGAGCTTTTAGTTTTTCTAGTTTTTCTAGAGCTTCTAGAATGTCTGATCCTATAAATTTTAATCTCTACTTAGCAAAATGGGGGGGGGTAATGGAGCGAAAATGCTGGTTTTTGGTCATAGAATTGCGAGTTTTAAGAAAAATGAGTATATTTGTGCCGAAAAATCTATGTATGAATTTTCTTGCGCCGTCATTGCAGGGGAATTCCGTCACGAGGGAATAAGCCGAAGACCCTTTCAGCGATTGAATCGTTCATCTATTCTTCGATAAGATGTCGAATCGTTGGATTTCATCCTTCCTTTTCTCGCCATGGCATAACTCGAGCAAGCTCGGTTCTGCTCATTTGGCTTAACGAAAACGTTGGATTTCATCCTTCCTTTTCTCGCCATGACATAACTCGAGCAAGCTCGGTTCTGCTCATTTGGCTTAACGAAAACGTTCGTCGATAGAATGTTGAATCGTTTATCGATAGAGTGCTGAATGTCAACAGAACATAGCCATCGGTTTCCTCCCAGCTTAGAGAAATTCCGCCACGTTGGTGTGTGGCACAACGTATATCATCAATGAAAAAGAAACTCACTTGTTTCAAAGCCTTTTGTGGGTTGCAGTCTTCGCTGCAGCCTTGGGAGCTTGTCGCTCTGACGAACTCGCGACGCGAGAGCCGTCCAAGTCCAAGGAGGTGGTAGAGAAGGCAGACAGTTTTAGTCTGCAATTAGATTTGCCCTCTATGGGTTTCAACAGCAAAATCACTGCCGTGAGTGACGTGACGATGGCGGATGAAGCGAAGGCAGAGGGTAAAAACACACGCGCTGCGTTGCATGTGAAAGACGATGGCACCACCACCATCAATCTCACTACCGAAGGAGGACCCTTAAAGGTGTTGCTCATCTTGCGCAACCAAGATGGGTCGAAGGTGTATGTGTCGCCCGACAACAACTGGACGGTTGTGAGTGACACCAAGGTAGAAGCCTCGGGCATATACACCTTCACCGCGGTGAAAGGCTCAAGTGGTGCCCCCACGATGACGAAAGACGATGTGTGGTATCTCGATGCCATGACCGGTGGAGAGTGGGATCCAAGCACGAAGGCTTATATCATCAATAGAAGTTGCAGTATTCCCAAGAAGATGTTCAAGCCAGGCGAAAAGGTCAGGTTGGGCACAAACATGGCTGACGCCAACACAGACATTGTAGTCCCTTTCCAACTCGGCACCGACGACGTGGCGAATGCAGGAGTGCGCAAATGGGGTGTGAAAATGGCAGTGGCGAACAACGACCGCAACAGTAGCAATTTGACTCCTCGTTTGGTGTGCATCGAACCCCATCCCAACTTTTCGCCCTACGGCAGTCTGTTGTGTATGAGGTTTAGAAACAACACCTCCATGATAGCAAAAAATCTTGCTGCCAATCAAGATCCTGCCTTCAATAATCGCACTTGGCAACCAGGTCACTATTCCTTCCTCATTCGAGGCATCAGCGTAGAGTCCACCTCTTCCACCCCTGGTGGTTGGATACCAGTGGACCGTTTGGCAGCTCCCGACAGAACACCGTTTCAATGGTACGGATTTGACGCGAACGGAAATGCCTATCGCTTTGATAAACAGACCGAAAAACCCTTCTTCAAATATGTCAAACTGGATGGGGTAGTGGACAATGATTACCACACGGGGATTCTCCTCAAAAGAGGTACTCCTGGTAAAGAAGATGCCCCTTGGACGCCCTACTACTATGTGTGGGTCAAATCGCTCGACGAGACAAAAAGTGAAGCCCTCTATGGTAGTGCGGGACTCGCGGTGCGACTCAATGTGTATAACGCCACGCTAGACCCAGCCACCACGATGCACGACCCCATCGTCGACCCCCGTGTGGTATTAACCTCCAGAAAGAATCACCTCTCGGGACGCGCCTATTTGCCGATGCCAGCATCTCCACAGAATTGGGCATCTCGCCACTGAGTCAGACGGCGGTAGGTCTCTTGTTCCAGAACAAGGTGAATGGCCATGTAATGAACTTCTGGCCGCCCGACATCAACCACGGCTATGTTACCTATCCTAACAGTGAATTCTCCAAACGACGCGTTGAACACGATGCCATCGTGAGCGACCTCAAGGGTTATTTCGGCGTTTCGCCCAGCAGTTATGACAGTCCGAATCCAGTACAAAATGACTTGAAGTGGATGATTCCCACAGGACCTATGATTAAGAGCGTGTTCCCTCCCCAGATGAATGACATCAATACGATGAAATACCACGGAGGGGGAGAGTGGAGAGAAATGCACGCGGACGTGTCAATAGCTGGTGTTAATTTGAGCAATACGCTGAACTATTATTACAACCCTTGGGAGTATGATTGGAAGTTTTCCAAACAAGACAACTACTATCACACCTATTTTGGTTTGCGCTTTGTAGGCACTCCTTACTGCACGGTCTATCGCTACACCCTCTTTGGCAAATGGGATAACAGTGACCAAGGACACGGTACGAATTTTCACGAACACACGCGCTTCGTCATCCAAGCGCGCCACTTGGGTAACATCCCCGAGCCTTCCCAAGGTTGGAAAAACTTTATGAAAGAGGTCGTTGCAGCGGGCAATGCTCCAAGCAATGGTAATCCTCACAAGAATGATTTTTGGGGACAAGACTTTTGGAATCCCAGTGTGGAGAGGGGCATCACCACGCGTGTTTTTGCGGTGCCGGGAGCTCCTAGCTCTAAAGGTGGTGGTCCCTTTGCTGGTACTGGGACGGCCGCTAGAAGCGTCGGTACTTGGCTCTCGCTGGCAGTCAACAAGAATGGTAATCTCAACAACCCTGAGCTCCAAACCTATGACATTAAGGAAACAGCAAATGATGGTTATTGGTATCAGAATTATACGTTCAACAATCCGTTCTCTGGTGCTGCAGCCGCCTGGAACAAAAGAAACTTTGTTCTGTCTGTCTTCCCCTTCCTCGCTCCTGTGACCATCCCAGAACCTCAGTGGGTCGGAGAAAGACATTAGACGTTAGAGGTTAGACGTTAGAGGTTAGACGTTAGAGGTTAGAGGGCTGCGCGGTTGGGCTAGAAGCTCTAGAAGTCCTAGAAGTCCTAGAAGCACTAGAACCCCTAGACGAAAAAAAAAGAAACAAACGATATGAAGAAAATTGGTTTTCTCACCCTGTTGTTAGGTGCCGCATTAGCGTGCGCGAGTTGCGCCAAGGACTACCTCTTGGAGGAAGCAGAGCGCGCCAAGAACAGCGTGCCCATTTGGATGTCCACCAATGTGACGGTGATGGGGACAAGAGGCACTAGCGCAGGGGATAACTTTGTGACCACCCCCAACTACGAAGATAAAGTAGTGAGCCTTAGACTCATCATCTCTGAGAGCGGAAGCGGAAAAATTGTGAAGAATATATTCTACAATAACTCCACCGACTTGCAAGAGGCGCTGATTCAAAATGGGCCACGATGGACAAAACCCTTCAAAATTCTCCCCGGACAATATGACTTCTGGTTTATTGCCAACGAAGGAAGCAATTGGTATTCGCCAACGAATGACAATACCGGCAATTATGCGGCGCTATCGGCTAAGGGAAATAACATTTTTGACCAGTTGACAGAGGGACAGCACATATCGCGCATCTTTGATGGGCAGGTGCTCCCAGGAGCGGATGCACAATTGACACCCCTCGCTCGTTTAGATATCGCTCCTTACAAGGCAGGAACGCAGCGTGACATTGTTTGGCAACCCTCTGCCGAACGTCCCATGCCTATGTCGGCGGTGTATCGGAACGTCACTGTGGCCCGCACAGACGCACAAGGCAGAGGTACAGACGAGAACAACCCACAGCATTTCATAGGAAATGGACACGATGTGGTGCAGTTGATACGCTGCATGGCGAAGGTGACGCTGGTGGTGAAAAATGCAGCGCACGTGGCCTCTGATGGCAGAATTGATAGATTGGAGTGGCCCTATTTGGGAAAGTTCACCATTGTGCTGGGCAATCGTCCGCGCTATTGGTCGTTTTTCAATACCCCACTGTTCGATATGAACCACACTCCAACGGGAGGCTTCTCGTTCTATAATAACATCTTTTCGCCCGATACTACCCGTTATTTGGCACTGCGATTGAAAACAGCAAATGGCTTTGCCTTGCAAAACAATGGGCAGAGAAACGAACCTTCCGGTGGCGAATACGACATGAGGGATTACACCTATAGCTTCTATCTGCCCGAACAGGTAATCGAAAAAAAGCTCTATGACGGTGAACTCACAGGGCCCATCGCGGATGGTGAACCTTGGCAAGATCGTGTATTCATCAGTTTCTCGCCCACCAATAAACGTTTCTATACCACCCAAGGCAACCATAATTTGTTTAACGAAACAGTGGGTTCGGAGACTGACTGGAAAGGTTTTGGCCTTTCAACAATCCAGAAGACTGGAAGAGTGCGTTGGAAGAAACCACCTATTTCAGACTGGGGCATAGAGAGTGGCCTGAACCTGCGGATGGAACGGGCAATCCGCTTTTGCCCAATCCCGATAGATACAGCAAATTTTCCCTCTTGCGCAATCGGCACTACACCTACACCGTCCGCGAGCGCGACCGTTTGCAGGTGGATGTGCGCATTGCTCCTTGGGACGAAGTGCCAGCCAGCGGAGAAACGGTGATGCTAGACGAGACGCAGCTTAAAATAGACGATCCCACCTTCTCTAATAGCAACAAAAGAACAACCATCCGCCTACAAAATAATTTTGCCAATCATAAGTGGAAGGTTGCCCAAATCTTTTTGCTGGACAATGATAAAATCCCGCAAAACGGTTATAGGGGGACTTCAGCGTATTTTGAGAATTTTGGAAGTCTGGTTAATGCTGCTCCTGTTGGAGGGGACAGTCAAAAGGCGACAACCCTTGTCTACGGAGAAAGATTGGGTACTCGAATTCCTGAGCATCATGCAGCACTGGGCTATGTTGATGTCACTCTCAACTGGAACACAGCTCAAGGTAAAAACGTTCCAGCGGCAGGTAAGCCATTGATTAAACTGGTGTTTTATGATAATGAAAACCATGTTAAGGAGTTTATCATCACTCCCAAAGGCAACGATTGGAAGAACACCTATCATGCCGTTGAAGGAAACACGGATTTCTAGAATATGCGTATCATTGCAAGCAAAAAGAAGCAATATGAGAAATATACATCTATGGTGTGTGACTGTCTTCGCACTGTTGGTGCTCGGGGCGTGTAGTCAGGTCTATGACGAACCCACGCCACAAGAGAAGCACGAGAAACTCTATGTGACCTTCAGCATTGCTGGGGCAGAGGCAAAAGAAACGCGTGCTGTGCCCAATGCGCCCAATGGCACAGAAGCGAATGGTGACTACGAAAGTAGTTACAATAGCGTGGACGTGATGTTTTTTGAGTCTGGAGGCAATTTGGCTCCGCTAAACAATAAACGCCTGTTTCACTTCGATGCCACTGGTTTCACTCCACCCACTGCAGAGAAGAGCAATTGGGTGGGCGGTGTGTATGAACGCGCGGGCAATCAGCGTGGGGTTTACCTCATAGACGTGTCGCGCACTCAGGTGAATAATAAAACGTGTGTTGTGGTGCTCAATCTGCCCGACGACGTTCGTCGCCGCGTGGAGAATGGCAACATCAGTTCGCTTAGTGGATTGAAAAATGCGGCAGTGCGTTACCTCAGTAGTGCCGACGAACAATTGGGTCCTATGCCCTATCCGAAGAACGCAGACGGTACTCCCGACTACAACAGTTCGAGTTTCCAACACATCGTTATGATTGGTGAAACAGCAATCAGGGAAATTCCCGCCACAGTCTTCAGGCCAGTGGTCAATGTGAGTGTGGAGCGCACCATTGCCAAAGTGAAAATCGTGGGTGTTTTTGACTACGGAACTGGTTTGGCTTCGTTAGCAACTCTGGGCCTTAGGAACATCACGATGAGATATAAGTACAATAAATTCCCGAGTAGAACGCACTTGGGTACTTTCTGGGCAGAAAAATCTACGGGTCGCGCTCTGCCACTGCGTCCCGTGGATGCAGCAGACTACGTGGAACGAAGAGGAGGGGTGTATGGAACAGGAAATCAAGTCTATTTTGTGCACACTTTCTATATGAATGAATATGGTGAACTTCCTGACAATGCCACAGAAAAGCCCTACATTAACTTTTCTGCCACTATTGCTAATGAAGCAGGAACGCTGTCCCGAACGGCGTATTGGGTGTTGGAGTTGCCTAGTGGCATGCAGCGCAACAAGAGCTATACGATTTATGTGAACTTCAAAGGAGACGGTTCTGCAACTCCCGAAGGGTATAGTGAAGAGACGCTGAAAGCCACGAAGATACTTGTGGAGCCCTGGGAAAATGGAGTGGAGAACTTCTCTCCAAGGGAACTCTACAACTTCAACGACTTCATTGGAAATCCGAAAGACAAAAATGACGCGATATGATGAACGTTTTCGTTAAGCCAAATGAGCAGAACCGAGCTTGCTCGAGTTATGCCATGGCAAGAAAAGGAAGGATGATATCCAACGTTTTCGTTAAGCCAAATGAGCAGAACCGAGCTTGCTCGCGTTATGCCATGGCGAGAAAAGGAAGGATGAAATCCAATGTACGCAATATATGGAGTTATGCAGCTTTGCTGATGTGCTTCGTGGCTTTACTGCCTGCTGTGGTGGGCTGCAATGCCAGCGAAGATGATGTGGTGATTGCACAAACGCCCAGTGCGCCACAGCCTTTGAATGTGCGTTTTCGAGTGCTGATGCACGAGAATGGCAAAAAGACCATCAACAAGGACGGCACAGACCACGAAGACTATGTGGAGAAGGTGGCATTGCTGGGCAGAGGTGCAGCAAGGTCTGTGAAGGCGACGGGCGATTATGGTACTGCCACTTGGATTGTATCCAAAGGTCAGGTCGCCACTACTGCCGATACGTGGTATTTTGTGGCGAACTGTCTCGATGGTGATGTGACCTCCTCCATTGCGGGTGCTAGCTCGCTCGCTGGGATAACGCTGAACACTAGTAACTATCTTCGCAAATATGGTTCCATTGAAGCGCATGCAGCTATGTTGATGACTGCCACTGTGGTGCAAGGTGCTTTTCCCGCGGCTGATGCCACGGGAACAAGAACGTTAGACAAGGATGTGACCTTCAAACGCGTGTTTGCGCGTTTCTCCTATCAAACTTATCCTTTGCCTGCGGGCTTCACCCTGAAGAAGGTGACGGTGGAACGCATTCCCGACAAGTTTATGCTCAATGGTGATAAGCCTAGTAATGTTGGCCAGCTTAATAATTTGGTGCTTTGGGACGGCAATTTGGGTAACGACCAGCCTTTTGCAAAATGGCAACGAAGCCCATGGCAGAGTCCATTCACGCCCAATCCTGACATGTATCTCTCGGGGCATTTCTATCTGCCACCTTGTAATTTGAACAATGCCACTGACGTCTTTGGCACGAATCAGCGTGGGGGGATGCCCGTGATGCGCTTTGTGTTTACAGACAATCAAAACCGCACTTTTGTGCGCCTTTATCGATTGGGAGATTCCACCACCAATGCTGGCAAGGGCAACATCGGTGTGAATAAGCATTACGACATTCGCATCAACCTCTTGGGCGCTTATCAAGAACGTGCTGACAATGACAATGACCTGAAATCTTTTGATGAAGGTACTAGTGCAAAGGCGGCATTTGTGAATTAGGGTCACGGACCCTTTTCTGCTCGCCACGCGCGCGTGGCTCGGATTTAAAATTAGAGCTTCTGGCTTAGGCTAGAGGCTCTAGTTTTTTTTTAGAAGCTCTAGAAGGACTAGAAGAAATAGATGTTAGAGGTTAGACGTTAGACGTTAGAGGCTGCGCGGTTGGGCTAGAGGCTCTAGATTTTTCTAGAAACCCTAGAAGCTCTAGAATCTCTAGAATCTCTAGAAGCCCTAGAAACTCTAGAAACCCTAGAAGCTCTAGAATCTCTAGAAGAACTAGCTCTCCGAAGAACCGAGCCCCGCTTGTCGGGGCGAGCGAAAAAGGGTCTGTGACCCCGAGCGAAAAAGGGACTGTGACCCCGAGCGAAAAAGGGGCTGTGACCCTCTAACGTCTAAGGTCTAATCTCTAACGTCTAATCTTTAATGTCTATTTTCTAATGTCTACTTTGCAAAATGGAGGGGGGGTAAAATGAGAAATCAGACCTTTTTGACTAGTTTGCTGTCTTTAATTCGAATAAAAGTCATATATTTGTACACTGAATATATCGGATAAATGGATAAATGATTGAATTCCAGAGGAATAAATCCTTTTCTGACAGAAAGTGAGGACTACACAGGTCGAAGTGCGACCCTCATTCCCAGAGATGAAGGAAGACAATCCCCATTTGATGAAGACTACGTTAGATATTAGACGTTAGAATTTAGACGTTAGAGGGTCGCAGACCCTTTTCTGCTCGCCACGCATGCGTGGCTCGGGCGTTAGACGTTAATGCCTTTTGCCTTGCGAGGAAATTCCCTTTTAACTTCAGCTGATTTGTCCGAAAAAAAAACGGAGAAAAGGCTGGTTGGGCAGGGTGAAAAAGCATATACAATCCAAAGAATAATGAAGAAACTGACTTTTTTCAAAAGCCTTTTGTTGGTTGCAGTCTTCGCTGCAGCCTTGGGAGCTTGTCGTTCCGACGAACTTGCGATGCGCGAACGCAGCACAACAGAAAAAGAGCAGGCGCAGCGTGCCGACACCTTCAGTTTGAAACTCGATTTTCCTTCCATAGGTTTTAAAAGTAAAATCACGGCAGTGAGCGATGAAGGCGGTGAAAATGCCGGAAACAGCGAGAAAGCCACGCGCACCGCTTTGCTGGTGAAAAACGATGGTACCACGCAGCTTGAATTGAATCCAGGAGAAGCCACCACGATGTCGGTGTTGCTCATTTTGCGCAACCAAGATGGATCGAAAATTTATGTTTCGGCCAATAACAATTGGAACATTGTCAAAGGTCAAGAACTGAGCTTAGATGCTTCGGGGATTTACAATTTCACTGCGGTGAAAGGCGCAAATGGTGCCCCCTCGTGGAAGAAAGATGATGTGTGGTATCTCGACGCTATGACCGGTGGAGATTGGGATGCCAACACAAAGGCGTATAACATCAATAAAAGTTGTCGCATCCCCAATAAATTGTATAAACCAGGCGAGAAGCTCGTGTTGGGCAAAGACATCATCGTGCCTTTCCAACTCGGCACAGATGCCGTGGGACGCGCGGGAGAACGCCGTTGGGGCGTGCGTATGGCTGTGGCCAACAACGACCGCAACAGTAGCAATTTGACTCCTCGTTTGGTGTGCATCGACGCTGCGCCTAACTTTTTGCCCTATGGCAGTTTGTTGTGCATGCGATTTAAGAATTCAATGCACAAGTTGTCTGAAGACCCAGGGATTAAAAAGCATGTGGACAATACCTACAACCAATTGACTTGGAAGAAGACGTCTTTCTCTTATTTCCTCCGTGGTATATCTGTCGAGTCCAGCACCTCAACTACTGGTGGTTGGATATCAGTGAACCAATTGTCAGCTCCCGATCGTTCCCCCTTGAGTTGGCATGGATATCGTCCCGATGGTCATGGTTATTCGTTTGTGAGTGTGCAAGACGACCCCTTCTTCCAACAAGTGAGATTAGACAAAGCCGATCCCAACAATTTGAAGAGCGGTTATCCGTTGTTCCGTTTGAAACAGGGACAAAAAGACACAGAGTGGACACCTTACTATTATGTGTGGATGAAGTCTATCGACGAATCTCGCGACAATGCACTCTATGGCAGTGAGGGACTTCATGTGCGTATGGAACTCTTTAATGCCACCCTCGAACAGAGTGGTTTGGGCTCTCGCACCGCCTTTGTGTCAGAGAAAAACCACAAGAGTGGTCGCGCCTATTTCAGAGATAAAGAACTGGTGGGTGGTTTGGTGTTGACCCCATTGGGTTATTTTGGTCCCGACTTTGTGCTTTCAGACTCCAGGTATGCTGGAGCTTATGTTTGGCCAGACTCCACGGCTGAGAATAGAGTTTTGGCCAATTCTCGATACTTTCTCCCTGAACTTAGAGGCTACTTTGCCAATAGTTTTGATGTGAATGGTCGTCCTTCAGTGACCGGTGCCCCCACGCTCACCGGATTGAAATGGCAGATTCCTGATGCCCACACGGTGAACTCAGTGTTTCCTCCTCATTTGGGCAACATCAACGCGTCTAGTCACGCTCGCGGTGACGACATGCAGGAGCGTACGGAAGATGTGAGCATTGGTGGTGTGCTCTATAAAGGGATGAAGTCTTACTATTATCGTGAGGCGAACTTTATCGACAATGAATCGAATAGTCCTAAAAAAACTACAATAGTTATTTTGCTTTTGCGCTTTGTAGGTACCCCCTTCTGTGAAGCCGTGCGCTACACAGAATATGGTCAATGGAATCACGGAAACACAGGTAATCCAGGTAATAAACCCAAGGACTATACCCTGATTCTCGCTTTGTGATCCACACGCGCCACTTAGGCAACGAGGGTGTACGATTTAAGGATGATGCCTCCGCCAAAGCCTTCCTCAAAAATGTAGTGGCTGCCAATCGCCCGAGGATGAACCAAGCACCGCACAATGAGTTTTGGGGTGACTTTTGGAAACCCGATGTGAGTAGAGGTATCACTATTCGCGTATTCCACGTTCCCGGTTCACCCACACCCGTTGGACCTGGTTCGCCACAAGAGTCTGCTCGTGTGGGAGCGTATGTAGGTTTGGTATTCCAAATGGCGGTGAAGAACGGTTATTGGAAAGGAAGGCCTAACTTCATGACTTATCAGTTTGACAATTCCGGACGCTTCCAACACTCCTTTGGCTTTATTGACCCCTTTAAGCAGACATTCAAGGAAAAATATCAGGCTACGAGTGTATTGCCGGTGCTAGCTCCCGCAGAATTAGAAGACCCTGCCTATGTGGATGCGTCGCGTCAGTAACGAAGGTGGCGGACGAATAGTTTTTCAAATCGAAAAATAGCAAGAACGACCAATGAAACTATCATTTCAGAAATATACCTTGAGCCTGCTCGCCAGCCTAGTGTTGGTGAGCTGCGCCAAGGATTATGCCTTGGTGGGCACTGAGCGCGAAAAGGGTGGAGCACCCATTTGGCTCTCTACCAGTGTGACGGTGCAAAACACTCGCGCTGCAGGAGCTGTTTCCAATGATCCGATTTCTACTACCACTACTGATTGGGAGTCCAGGGTGGTGAGTCTGCGCATGATCATTTCAGACAGCCAAACTGGCACCATCATCTACAATGAGAAAGAGGACAACCCCACCGAGTTGACCGAACGCTTCACGCAATATCCCGATGTAAATGCAAGATGGCGTCGTCCCATCAAAATCCTTCCTGGCACCTACGACTTTTGGTTTATTGCCAATGAAGGAAAATTTTGGTATTCGCCAACAGAAGAGAACGGAAACAAACGTGATGACTACAGTTGGAACGGCACAAAGGTGTTAGACAAACTGTCTGTCGGCTCCAACATAGCTCGCATTTTCGATGGACGAGTTTATGAAGATGATGCCGCTCGTAAGCATTGGGAACCCTTGTCACACCTCGACATCGCCCCTTATCGCAAGTGGAACGCCCGTGAAAAACGTTGGCATCCTGAAGTGGACCCAAAGCCGGGAAATATAGAATATAACTATCCTATGCCGATGTCGGCGGTGTATAAAGACGTTGAAATCAACATCACGCGCAATAACAAAGGTATGAGCGATCAAGACCCACAGCACTTCATTGCAGGGGGTGACGAAAGGGTGAAGTTGGTGCGCTGTATGGCGAAGGTGACCATCAATGTGGAAAAAGCTGCTCACGTGAACACAGCTAAAAATGTAGACTATTTGGAATGGCCAGCGATGGGAAAGTTTGCCATCACCTTGCTCAATCGCCCTCGTTATTGGTCGTATTTCAACACACCGCTGTTTCAAATGAACCATACGCCAAGACAGTTCAAATTTTACAGCGACATATTTGCCGACGATCAGTCACGCTATCGTTGCACCACTATCTGTGAAGGGGCAACCGCTCCTGAATCCTATGGGGGCGAAACCTATACTGCTGCGTCGCAACATGAAGCCGACCTCAAACGCTATCGCTACACGTTTTACGTGCCCGAGTTGTTGCTTCCGAAGCATCCGCTCGATGGTGAACCCAATGGCGGCCAAGCTTACGATCGCTTGAATGCCGTGATGCTCGCTTTCTCAGCCCCCAACCAAGGTTTTTGGAAAAAGAGCAGTGACGCGCTGTTTGACAAATACCCCGCAGCGACAGAAAGTCGGAACTTCTATCCCTATGCTGATCAAGCAGAGTTTGAAGCGAAACTAAATGAAACAAAGGCCTTCAACCTCGGAACGGCTGATTTGACGGAAAGAAACGACAACACCGACAACCCCCGATTGCCTAACCCCCAATGGTATAGCAAATTCTCTATTTGCGCAATCGTCACTACGAATATACCATCCGCGAAAAAGACCGTTTGCAGGTGGAAGCCGTGATAGCTCCTTGGAACGAAGAACCGAAAAGCGAAACGTTGGTGTTTGATGAAGTTCAAGTGAAGGTGCCAGACCCTTCTTTTTCTGCTACCGATAAGCAGATGAAGCTACGCATACAAAATGCTTTTGCTTCTCCCAATCATTTGTACGAGTCGATTCGCATCTCATTGCTCAATCAAGATGGGGGAGAGAACTCGCAAGCCTATTTCACCAATTATGGCACGATGACTTCCGCAAAGAGCATTGGACAGAAGGTTGTTCAACTCATTTATGGAAGAAATGTTGCTCATCACGCAGGTCAAGGTTTTGTAGATTTCGTGGTGAACTGGAGTGCAACCACGGGCAAAAATGCACCAGCGGCTGGCAAGGGGTTCATCAAATTGGAATATTTGAATGGACAAGGCCAACCACAAAATTCACCCAGTGGACGCTCCTATGACATAATTTCCGTGGGCTCTGCAGACTGGAGTAAGTTGTATCGTGATTTTGAAAGTGCACAATGAGCCTTGCAATGAGTGTATTCCCAAAGACTAAAATTGATATGAGAACAATAAATCTGTTGCTGTCTTCTCTTCTCGCCATGTTGGTGCTGAGTGCGTGCCAGCAGCGTTTTGAAGAAGCACCCACACATGAGAATCTCGAGAAACTCTATGTGACTTTTACCATTGACGGTGCAGAACATCGCGAAACGCGTGCTGTGCCCAATGCTCCGAATGGCACGGAAAGCGATGGTGACTATGAAAGTAGTTACAAAAGCGTGGACGTGATGTTTTTTGAGAGCAATGGCAACATAGCCACTGTGGGAGGTCAGAGAATCCACCATTTTGATAGTGAAGGCTTTTCTCCCAACGAAGCTGACAAAGAGAACTGGGTGGGAGGAAAATATGAACGTGAAGGAAACAAACGTGGTGTTTTCCTCATGGGGGTGAGCCGTAATCAGGTGCAGGGTAAAACTTGTGTGGTGGTGCTCAATCTCCCTCTCGAAACTCGTAGTCGTGTGGAAAGTGGCAATATTAGTTCACTCACTAGCCTAAAGAATGCAGCAGTGATTCGAATCACGAGTGCTGACGAACAATTAGGTCCTATCCCTTATCCTTTGGGGGCGAACAATCAGCCCGACTACAACAGTCCTGCTTTTCGCCACATTGTGATGATTGGTGAAACGTCGAATATTTCGTTCTCAGACAGAGACCTTGCTGCTGTGATCAATGTGAATATGGAACGCACCATAGCGAAGGTGAAACTCGTGGGCTATTTCTCAGGGAATACATTTAGTGTGTTTCCTAGTATTGGATACTCAAAGATCACGATGAGTTATCTCTATAAGAATTTCCCATCACGCACGCATTTGGGGTCTTTTTGGGTGGAACCTGGTATGCCTGGTGGTATGGTACGTAACCCTGTGAATGGGATATTTGTGGAAAGTCCTGCAAAATTGTATGGTGCAGCCAAACAGCCCTATTTTGTGCAGAATTTCTATATGAATGAATATGGTGAGTTGCCCGACAATGAAGCCGGTCAACCTATCATCGAGCTTTCAGCTTTGTTTCAAATTCCGTCTAACCCAAATATCAACCCTATTCAGCGTAATTGGGTGTTGAGTCTTCCGCGTGGTATGCAGCGCAACAAGAGCTACACGATTTATGTGAACATCGTGGGTAACGGTTCTCAAAGCACTTCGGGCAACTCTCGCGTGGTGCTCAAAGCCGATAAAATTGTGGTGGCTCCTTGGGCTGAAAGCATTGAAAATTTCTCTTTGCCAGAGTCTTATCCGTTGAAAAATTTCATTGGTAGTCCTAGTAACTCAAACGACCAGATATGATGAACGTATGCAATTTGTGGAAGAGCACAGTCCTCTTGTTGGGCTTGTCTTCGATGCTTCCCACTGTGGTGAGCTGCGATGCCTCAGAAGATGCTGTGGCAACTTCATCTGTTTCTACAGAGAAACAGCGTTTGCAGGTGAATTTTAAGATACAGATGCACGGCAACGGCAATAGTATCGACAAGGACAAAACGGACTTTGAGGATTTGGTGGAGAATCTCACCATCAATACTATTGGCGAAGCAAACTCGTTGAACAACAATGGTGCGCAAGGTGTGGCCAACTGGGAGTTTTCAGGGACTTTGGGCACAGCGAATGAAATATGGTCGTTTGTGGCCAACTTGCACAACGATGACAAGCAGAGAATCAAGACTGCAGGAACGACTTCGGGGGTGGAAATGGAAACCAGTAAGTATCTCCGTGGTTATGGCAGCCTTTCTCCTCAACTTCCGATATTGATGGTGGCCAATGTGCGAGATTCACATTTTGGGACTGCAAACCAAAACAGAGTGAGAACGTTTAGTGGTAGTGTGACGCTTTGGCGCGCGTTTTCTCGTTTCTCCTTCCAAACTTATCCTTTGCCCAATGGTTATATCATCAAAAGGGTGACTGTGGAGCGTATCCCCGGTAAGTTTATGCTTGTGGGGCATACGGATAGTCCCTACAAGCAAAAGAATGCTTCCAACGCTAATAATTATCCCTACATCGGTGGTTTGGTGCTTTGGCAGAGTAATTCGGCAGCAGCTGCTAACCAGACTTTTGCTAGTTGGCAAAAGAGTAAGTGGGAGGCTTCGGGCACACAAAATCCTGATATGTATCTTTCTGGCAAATTCTATATGCCGCCTTGTAAGGTGGATAATAGTGTGGATCCTTTCGGCAAGAGCACAGACGGTGGTATGCCGTTTATGCGTTTTGTGTTCACGGACAATCAGGGACATACGTTTGTGCGCCTTTATCGTCTGGGCAATTCTAATACCGGAAGTCCTGGCAACATCGATTCTGACAAGATATACAATATCCGCATTAACCTCCTTGGACCTTCTGTGGTTCGTGATGAGTCCCTCAGAACTTATGACGATGGCAGCAACAAGGCTGCGTTTGTGAATTAGGGTCTCAGACCCTTTTCTGCTCGCCACGCACGCGTGGCTCGGATTTAAAAATTAGAGCTTCTGGCTTAGGCTAGAGGCTCTAGTTTTTTCTAGATGCTCTAGAATCTCTAGAAGGACTAGAAGCCCTAGAAGGACTAGATGCTCTAGAAAGACTAGAATCTCTAGATGCTCTAGCACAACTAAAAGATTGTTTTGGGTGAGTTCTGCAAAGTGGAGAGGACAAATAGAATGATTTTGTAAAAAAAAGTGCAGTTTTTCCCGATTTTTTCACTCTTTGGGGCAATATCTCCCCATATATATATAGAAGGGCGTTCGAAATGAATCGGTCATCGGGGCTGATCGAACAGTGAGAACGAAACTTCGCCCCAAGCCATAATCAATCTATTTATCAAACCATCTAAATCGTTTATACCATGATTCAGTACAAAGTCGTAAAACGCAAGAAACCCATCACCAAAGAAGTGATCTATCACCCCGCCATTGCTGGCGTGTCTGTGGTGAGCAACCAAAAAATCATTGAACGCATCGAAAAGAAGTGCACCCTGGCTTCTAGCGACATCAAGGCGGTGCTCGATGCGCTCGAAGTGGAACTCATTGATGCGCTCCGCGATGGTGACGCTGTTCGCTTCGGTGACCTCGGTTCGTTCCGCCCAACCATCCACACGAAGTCTAAGGACGCCGAGAAGGATGTGAACGCGGGAGACATTATAAAGGTGAGAGTGGTGTTCACTCCTACGCTCCGCGTGAAGCAAGCACTCGATGTGAAGAAGGGCTATGTGCGCTTCTCTAAAGTGGAAGTGGTGCCTGTGGCCAAGAAGAAAAAGGCTGCGCACACTGAAAGTGCTCACACTGAAGGTGCTCACACTGAAGGTGCTCACGCTGAAGGTGCTCACACTGAAGGTGCTCACACTGAAGGGTGAGGTTAGACGTTAGACATTAGAAATTAGAGCTTCTGGCTTAGGCCAGAGGCTCTTTTTATTTTCTAGAAGGACTAGAAATACTAGAATCTCTAGAAGGACTATAATCTCTAGAAAGACTATAATCTCTAGAAGGACTATAATCTCTAGAAAGACTATAATCTCTAGAAGGACTATAATCTCTAGAAAGACTATAATCTCTAGAAAGACTAGAAGAACTAGAATCTCTAGAAAGACTATAATCTCTAGAAAGACTAGAAGAACTAGAAGCACTAGACCCTCTAACGTCTAATCTTTAATGTCTAAAATTCAATGTCTACTTTGCAAAATGGGGGGTAAAAGGCTGGATGAATGCCTTTTAACCCATAGAGTGGTCGGAAATGAAACAAAAGTCGTATATTCGCACACAAAGTCTTATTTGAATAACGGATAAATGATTGTAAGCCAACAGAAAAAGTGTTTTCTGATGAACAACAAGGATTTCTCAAACCGAATGCGGTAAAAAACGTCCAGAGATGAAGGAAGACAATCCCCGATTGATGAAGACTATGTTAGACGTTAGAATTTAGACGTTAGACGTTAGAGTGCTGCGCGGTTGGACTAGAAGCTCTAGAAGAACTAGAAGCTCTAGAAGAACTAGAAGCCCTCCGAGGAACCGAGCCCCGCTTGTCGGGGCGAGCATAAAAGGGTCTATGACCCCGAGCATAAAAGGGTCTGTGACCCCTTTACCTTGCGAGGAAATTCCTATTTAATTTCAGCTGATTTGTCCGAAAAAAAACGGAGAAAAGGCTGGTTATGTAGGGTGAAAAAGCATATACAACCCCAATAATAATGAGGAAACTAACTTATTTCAAGAGTCTATTGTTCGTTGCGCTGTTGGGTGCAACGTTAGGTGCTTGTCATTCTGACGAACTCGTCACGCGAGAAGTGCGTGAGCCAGAAGTAGTAGAGGTGAAAGCAGATTCTTTTAGTTTGAAACTTGATTTCCCCTCTGTCAAATTCGACAGTAAGATCACCGCTGTGAGCGAAGAAGAGGGAGAAAGAAATCCACGCGCGCATCGTTGGCAGTGCAAAACAACGGTACGACCCAAATCGACTTGAGTACTGACGGAACGACAGCGATGACGGTGTTTCTCGTCTTGCGCAACCAAGATGGTTCGAAAGTCTATGTGTCGGCCAATAATCAGTGGAATATTGTCAGCGGTCAGCGCACCAAGGTGGAAGCCTCGGGCGTCTATACCTTCACTGGGGTGAAGGGAACCACAGGTGCACCCACGTGGAAGAAAGACGATGTGTGGTATCTCGACGCTATGACCGGCGGAGAGTGGGATGCCACAGCCAAGGCTTATACCATCAACAAGGAATGCCACATCTCCAACCATATGTTTGCCGCAGGCGAAAAAATAGTGTTAGGCACAGACATCACCGTGCCTTTCCAACTTGGCACCGACGAAGTGTCGAATGCTGGAGAGCGCAAGTGGGGTGTGCGTATGGCTGTGGCGAACAACGACCGTGAGACGGTGGGAGCATTTGTGCCCCGATTGATTTGCATCGATCCCGAACCCAACTTCCTTCCCTATGGTAGTCTGCTGTGTATGCGTTTCAGAAATGCTATGGAGCAATCCAAGTCGGAAGTGGACTTTACCACCGACCAACTCTACACAGACCAAACTTTTCGCGGTTCCACATTTTCGTTTCTCCTTCGTGGACTCTCTTTTGAAAGCACCTCTTCCACCACAGGCGGATGGATTCAGGTGAACAGTTTGGGTGCACCCTCACGTGAGCCCCTGCCTTGGCATGGACTCCAGCCCAATGGCAACTCAACTGCTGCTTATACCTTTGTCACCTCATCAGACACTCCCTTCTTCCAGAGTGTGACCCTCGACAAAACGCAAGCCAACAATTCTCATACGGGTTATCCCCTGCTGCGCAAAGAGGGCAACAAAGACGCGAAGTGGACGCCTTATTATTATCTGTGGGTGAAATCTCTGGACGAATCGCGCGATAATGCACTCTATGGTAGTATCGGATTGACGGTGCGTATGAAGCTCTTTAATGCCACGCTCAACACTGGTGATGCTGGCTCGCGTGTGGCGTTTGTGTCGGTGAAAAACCACAAGAGCGGTCGTGCCTATTTCCGCAATGCAGAGCTGAAAGCCGGATTGTCTCTCTCACCCTTGGCGCAGTTGGCTCCCAACTATGTGCTTACCGACCGCAACAACTACGGCGTGCGCAGATGGCCTGCCCACGGAATGAACAACTCCGAACTCTCGAGATCGCGTTATTCTTATGCTACGCTTCAAAGTGATTTCACTCGTCCCTTCCAAGTGGCGAATCCGCCTAACGCGAGCGGCGACATCTTGAGCACCGACCTGCGCTGGGTGATTCCCGATGAGTTGACACTCAATGCTATCTTCCCTCCCAAGATGAGCACCATCAATTTCGGAGCGCGCATCAATGGTAACCGTGTGGAGGAACGCACAGAGCGTGTGCGCATTGGTGGAGTGGTCTACAACAACATGAAGTCGTACTACTACCGCGATGCCAACTACACATGGGAGCAGTCAACCGGTGAAAGGAACTATAACATATTCTATGCCTTGCGCTTTGTGGGAACGCCCTTCTGTGAGGCCGTGCGCTACACCACCTTCGGTAAGTGGCTTGGGGACGTGGCTCAACGCCACATAACACCACGGAAGATTCGCGCTTTGTGATCCACTCTCGCCACTTGGGCGATATAGGTTTGAATCCCAACGACCGCGCAGGAGCTGAAAAACTGTTGCGCGAGGTGATTGGATCAGGCCGTCCTTGGAATGGAGAACCCCATACTAATGCTTTCTGGGGCAACTTCTGGTATCCCGACACCGAACGTGGCATCACCATCCGTGAACTCAATGTGCCTGGTTCTGGTGCAACGCTCAACGTTACAGGTTTCGCAGGAGCCAAAGACAAGGAGAAGGGATATTACGTGGGCACACAGTTGCAAATGGCCGTGCGCGATGGCAACAACCGCGATGGAAGTTCACACTTCAAGAGTTTCCAAGTGGCAGAAGGTGGTGAAACACAATCTTATGAATACACTTCGCCATATAGTGGACCGAACTATCAGTTTAACTCGCGCAACTTCTTCATGAGTGTTTTGCCCATTTTGGCACCTCAGCAATACACCGACCCTGCTTGGGTGAACAGTGTGAGATAAATCATCGTCTTTCAAACAGAATAATAGCAACAAGACCAATGAAACTATCATTTCAGAAATATGCCTTTGCACTGCTCGCCAGCCTAGCGTTGGTGAGCTGCGCCAAGGACTACGCCCTTGTGGGCACAGAGCGCGAGAAGGGAAGAGAACCCATATGGCTCTCCACTCGTGTGACGGTGCAAGGCACGCGAGCCAGTGGTCGTCAAGCCAATCTTGCGCTGAGTTCATCTTCTAATACTGATATGGACAGTAGGGTGTATACGTTGCGCATGATTATTTCCGACAGCCATACGGGAGAAATTATCTACAACGAAAAGGTGGATCGCGCTCAAGAGTTGGAAGAGCGTTTCACACAATATCCCGGCGAAAATGCAAGATGGCGTCGTCCCATTCAAATCACTCCTGGCATCTACGACTTTTGGTTTGTGGCCAACGAAGGGAGCAACTGGTTTGCGCCTGTGCCTGGCAATCATGACCGCATGAACGTGTTGGGCAATCAAGTGTGGGATAAACTCACTCCTGGGACAAACATCGCTCGCATTTTCGATGGAAAGGTGTTTACGGGAAGTGAAGCCCATTTGGCACCTTTGGCTCACCTCGACATTGCTCCGTATAAATATGGTCAAGACCGAATTGTGGTGTATGAACCCAATGCTGAGCGTCCGATGCCAATGTCGGCGGTGTATCGCAATGTGGAAATCAACAACACGCGCAACAACAAAGGCACGAGCGAGCAAGATCCTCAGCACTTCATTGCAGGTGGTGACGAAGTGGTGAAATTGGTGCGCTGCATGGCCAAGGTGACGTATCAGATTGAAAAAGCTACACGTTTGGAACTTAGTGGAAACAAAGTTGTAGCCAAGCCTTTTAGAGTGGCCGGTGTTTGGTCCTTTTGCCACATTAGTGCTCAATCGTCCGCGCTATTGGTCGTTCTTCAACACCCCGTTGTTTGAGATGAACCATACGCCACGAGAATTCAAATTTTTATGACGACATCTTTGCCGACGACCAATCGCGCATTCCTATGGTGCGTATGTCGTCTGTGGGACGCGATGCTTACCTATCAAATGACATCACCTATCAACGCAATGAAGTGTCCACTTCGGCTACGGACTTGAAGACTTATCGTTGCTCATTTTATGTACCCGAATTGTTGTTGGAGAGGCATCCCCTCGATGGTGAACCCAATGGTGGTTTTTCTGGTGCACGCAACAAGTCTGTGTTGTTGGCACTCGCACCATCATCGGCAGTTTTCGCAAATGAAAGAGGTTATAATGGAGTAACATTATGGACTAAGAATCCTGCGGAGGGCAATTATTCGCCTTTTGCCAATGAGGATGATTTTAACGAAAAGGTGGACGAATGTAAGGTGCTGGGCATCGGCACAATGGATTTGACGGAAAGAAACGACAACACCGACAACCCCCGATTGCCCAACCCCCAATGGTATAGCAAATTCTCCATCTTGCGCAATCGACACTATGTCTACACCATCCGCGAGAGAGACCGTATGGTGGTGGATGTGCGCATTGCTCCTTGGGAAACCGACGTGGAACAAGGCGAAGTGCACAGTTTCGACGAATTTCAAGTGGAAGTGCTTGACCCGAGTTTCAGCAACGCCACGAAAAAGACGAAACTCCGCTTCCAAACCACTTTCGGTAAGAACTCCCAAGGCTACAATCGTCACCTTTTTGCAAAGGTGAAATTCACCTTGCTCAATCAAAATGGCGGGGTGAACCAACAAGCTTATTTCTCTAATCTGGGCAATGTGCAGCAGGTGCAAGCTGAGTCGGGCAATAAGCCCAAATGGGTGGCGTTTGGTAACTGGGAAGATGTGCACTTCGATGGTGGATTTGGCGAATGCGAAATCAACTGGACAGAGGCGAGTGGCATCAATATGCCCAATCCTGGAAATAACATCTTGAAGGTGGAATTTTTTGCCGATCCCGAGATGACCAGACTCGTAAAAGACTCACCCGCGCTTTATATCTCCGTGCGTGCTGCCAACTGGAAAGAGGAATTTAGAAAATTAAAGTAGTCTGCGTTTCATAAACCCCAATCGGTCATTAGATCGTTATAGTACGACTCGTAATTGACCAATTGGGGATAAAAGAAGATGCTGCGAAAACGAGTTTTGCAACACCTTCTTCAAACTATCAATGAATATGAGAACGATTTATATTGTTTTGCTCTCTCTGCTCTCGCTCACGGGTTTTGTGGCCTGTCAGCCCTTGACGGAGGAAGTGGAAGAAGGAAAGAAAGACAAGGGACTCTTGGTGAATTTCAACATCGATGCCCCAGAAGTGCGCGAAACGCGTGCCGTGCCCAATGCTCCCACGGGCACTGAAACAGGTGCTGACTATGAGAGTGCTTATAAGAACGTAGCCATTTTGTTTTATGACAGCAATGGCAATTTGGCCACCGTGCGCGGTAAGCATTTCTTCTTTTTCGAGACGGAAGGGTTGAAGCCCCATGGCGAAGAGAAGAAGAACTGGGTGGGCGGTGTGTATGAACGTGCCGAAAATGGTGGGTTTACACGTGGGGTCTACCTGCTCGATGTGACGCGCGATGATGTGCGCGGCAAAACTTGCGTGGTGATGCTCAACATCCCCGACGACTTGCGCGACCGCTTGGACAACCGACGCATTCAAACGCTGCGCGGATTGGAAAACCATATCCTCAACACCATCACGAGTGCCGACGAGCAGATTGGCCCCATCCCTTATCCGATGGATGCCAACAATCGCCCTGACGTCACGAGCGATGACTTCCACCACATTGTGATGTTTGGCAAAACGCCTAACGTGGATTTCAATAGCAATGAGTTGCAAGCAAAAATCTCGGTGGAGATGAAGCGCACCATTGCCAAAGTGAGATTGGTGCTTAAATTTAATCTCCTAAATCCAGTTTTGGGACAAACGATTCCTTCTAGTTATGTGGCAGAGTGCCAGTTCAGAAATTTCCCTAAACTGACGAAAGTGGGCGAAGTTTGGAAGCCCGAAAGCACTCCCGAGAATCAGCGTGTGGCGTTGATGCCAGCCGATGTGGTGCAGGGCTCGAAAAAGGAGAACCGCATCAAGGTGCTCGCAGGCGCCCCCAATGTGACTTATTTGGCTTTCGATTTCTACATGAACGAATATGGAGTATTGCCCGAGAAAACTAATAAAAACCAGCGTTTCTCTGTGCCGGGGATGAAGATGAAAATGGTTTTTGCCATTTTGGGGAGAAAGATATTGGGAATTGCTGTTCCCACGCTCCATGCAGCGCAACAAGAGCTACGAACTCTTCTACACCATAGAGGGCAAGGGTAATTCTAGTACCGACAACTTCAACGTGACGCTTGTGGCGGACAACATTGTGGTGCTGCCTTGGAGCAAGTTCCCCGAAAGTTTCCATCCTGGGGAGAACTACAATTTCAATAATTTTATAGGAAATCCTGATAACTCAACAGACCAGATATGATGAACGTACGCAATTTGTGGAAGGGTATTGCACTCTCTGTGTGCTTTGCCGCTTTGCTTCCCACCGCGGTGGGCTGTGATGCGTCGGAGGCTTTGGAGGAAGCGACAAATGCTCAGCCATCCACGCAGAACCATCGTTTGGTGGTTCGTTTTAGTCCGCTCAAACATGGGGCGCACGAGAGCATTGGTCAAGATGGTTCTGAACAAGAAGACTATGTGATGTCGCTCTATGCCATGGGTGGGGGAAGAATTTTGGGATTCCCTGACGTGCTCGCTGCTACGGGGGTGCCTGGACGCGCTGAATGGGAGAGTTCGAATCCTCCTTCTTCTAGCAACTCTGTGTGGGCGTTTATCGCCAACCTTAATCCCTCTGATGTGGAGAGGGTGAAAATAGCAGGGGGGTGTTTCGGGTGTGGATATGGAAACAGTGAAATATCTGCGTGGTTATGGCAATACATCGATTGCGAATCCGCCGTTGATGGTGGCGGTTATAGCCAATTCTAAGTTTAATGGAAACGGTCGCACGAGAACTTTCAGCACAAAGGTGCAACTGAAGCGTGTGTTGGCTCGTTTTTCCTTCCAAACCTATCCCTTGCCTAAGGGCTATACCATCAAGAAGGTGACGATTGAACGTGTGCCCAACCGTTTTAATCTCTATGGTCACTATCCCGGTAGTGAGGTGTATTTTAGTACTTTGGTGAGCCGCGAACCGAACAAATATGGTTATTTGCCCAAAGGGTCGTATGTGATTTGGGAACGCTCTTCGGCAGAGGCTTATGTGGGGCGTTATGCGCGTTGGGACAGAAGTCCTTGGGCTTTGAGTGGTGACCCACAAGCGGATATGTATATGCGCGGAAAATTCTATATGCCTTCTCTACGCTGCAATCGTTTTAACGAAGAGACTTTCGGTAATGGCGGTCACTGGGATATGGCGTTTATGCGCTTTGTCTTCACCGACAAACAGGGACGCACTTTTGTTCGCCTTTATCGCTTGGGCAACTCTACCGCTGACAAGGCGGGACGCGGTAATATTGATGCGAATAATGACTACGAGATTCGCATTAACCTCTTGGGGCCTTATTTCCCTCGCAAAGATAACGACACGGTCTTGGAACAATATGACGAGGGAACTGCGAAAGCGGCTTATGTCAATTAGGGTCATAGACCCTTTTCTACTCGGGGTCTCAGACCCTTTCCTGCTCGCCACGCACGTGTGGCTCGGGTTTAGAATTAGAGCTTCTAGTTTCGGCTAGAGGCTCTTTTTTTGTCTATGCTCCTGCGTTTTTCTGAAAGGAGGGGGAGGATGTCAAAATTTATTGCTACATTTGTATGAGAAAATAGACGTTAGAGATTAGACGTTAGAGATTAGACGTTAGAGGCTCGCGCGATTGGGCTAGTCTTTCTAGAAGTTCTAGCATCTCTAGTTTTTCTAGAATCTCTAGTCCCTCTAACGTCTAACGTCTAACGTCTAATGTCTAATGTCTAACGTCTAATTTATGTTTCAATCATCTCTATATCATCAGTTGTTAAGCCAGTGGAGGAGTGGGAGATTGCCCCACGCCATTCTCCTCGATGGACCTGAAGGCGCTGGACATCTCAATGTCGCTTTGCAGTTTGCTAGACTCTTGCTCTGCGAAACGGCACAACAACAACAACATTCTCATCAAGATGGACTTCAAGCTCAGCAGGAAGATATTGCGCCTTGCGGCACTTGCCCTGGATGCGCAATGACGCAGAAATGGGCGCACCCCGATTTGCATTTCGTCTTTCCCGTGATTCGTCCCAAGAATGCTTCGAGCACCACGAGGGTGGTGTGCGACCTCTGGATCAAGGAGTGGAGGGAGATGCTCAAAAAGACTACGTATTTCGACCTCGAACTCTGGGAGAAGGAGATGGGGATTGAGAACCAACAACCGCAAATCTTTGCCGATGAGAGTGATGAACTGGTGGGGAAATTGGCACTCTCGGCTTCGCAAGGGGGATGGCGCGTGGTAGTGGTGTGGTTGCCCGAACTGATGAACACGGCCTGTGCCAACAAACTCTTGAAATTGCTCGAAGAACCGCCTTCACGGACGGTGTTTCTCCTCGTGAGCCATCGCGCGGAGGAGATTTTGCCTACTATTCTCTCGCGCACACAGCGTTTGACGGTGAAGGCGATTCCTGAAGCGGAGATGGCGGAGCATTTGGTGCGCGAGCGTGGGGTGTCGGCCGAAGATGCGGCTTATGTGGCGCACACGGCGCAGGGCAACTATGTGCGGGCGCTGCGCTTGCTCTCGGTGGGGCACAACGAACAGGAGTTTCTCGACCTCTTTGTGTTGCTGATGCGCAAATGCTACCTGCGCGACATCAAGGAGATGCACGCGTGGAGCGAACTTGTGGCGAGTTGGGGTCGTGAGCGTCAGAAGGCGTTCTTGGACTATGCGCTGCGTATGGTGCGAGAGAATTTTATTATGAATTTCCACCGCCCTGAATTGAACTATATGACGCGCGCGGAGGAGGAGTTTCTCGCCGCTTTTCGCCTTTCATCAATGAGCGCAATGTGCTGGGCATCTCCGACGAACTAGCCCTTGCTCGACGCGACATTGCGCAAAATGTGAACGCTAAAATGGTGTTTTTCGATTTTGCCCTCAAAATGATTGTGCTGTTGATACAATAATTAGACGTTAGACGTTAGACGTTAGAGATTAGACGTTAGAGGTTAGACGTTTGACGTTAGAGGTTAGACGTTAGAGATTAGACGTTAGAGGGTCTCAGACCCTTTTGTGCTCGGCTTCGGCTTCGCTCGCCTCGGGCTGGCGCGGTTGGACGATTCTCCGCAGGACTCTAAAGTTTACTTTCTCACGTCTAACGTATAAGCAGTGCCCGAGCCACGCAGTGGCGAGCAGAAAGGGTCTGCGACCCTCTAAACCTAGACTTATGTTTTTAAGACTTATTATTTTTCTCCTGTGCTTAGGGGTGTTTTTTCCTCTGATGGCGCAACGTGGAGTGGTGAAAGGTCGTGTGGTCAATGTGCGCAACAACGAACCCCTCATGGGAGCTGTCGTGCGACTCGAAAACCAAGCGGTAGCCACGGTCACCGACTCCGTGGGCAACTATGTGATTAAGCAGGTGAAACCTGGATTTACCACATCACCGTGAGCCTCCTGGGCTACGAAAAGAAACGCACCGAAGAGTTGCAAGTGATGGGTAACCAAACCACCTTCGTCGATGTGGCGATGAACGAAAGCGAGGTGTCACTCACCGAAGCCATCGTCAGACCGCGCACCGAGGAAACCCGCGCCGAGAGTCCGCTCTCCGTGCAAACCCTCGAAGTGCGGCAGATCGAGAAGAGTGCTGGTGTGAACCGCGATGTGTCGAAACTCGTGCAAACCTTGCCCGGCGTAGCTGCCACCGCTGCCAACCGCAACGACCTCTTGATGCGAGGCGGAGGACCAGCCGAAAATGTGTTTTACCTCGATGGCATTGAATTGCCCGTCATCAACCACTTCACCACGCAAGGAGCAGCAGGCGGAGCGGTGGGCATCCTTAATCCCGATTTTATCAGTGCCGTGGACTTCTACACCGGAGCCTTTCCTGCCAATCGTCCCAACGCCTTGAGTTCGGTGATGGACATCCGCATGAAAGACGGCAGCCGGGATCGCCTTCATGCCAAACTCTCTCTGGGAGCATCGGATGCCTCGCTCACCCTCGATGGACCTGTCAATTCGCGTTCCACCTTCATCTTCTCTGCCCGACAGTCCTATTTGCAGATGCTCTTCAAGTGGCTAGAACTGGCATTCCTGCCCACCTATCATGATTTTCAACTCAAATATGACTATCGCATCAGCGAGCGGCGCAACCTCTCTATCATTGGACTGGGCTCTATCGACAAGACGCGCCTGAACACCGACTTGGGAGCCAACGCCAGCGAATACAGTCGATTTGTGCTCAACATGCTCCCCGTCTACGACCAATGGCACTACACCGTGGGAGCCGTCTACAAGGTGCTGGGCGAGAAGCACACCGACCGCTGGGTGCTGAGTCGCAATATGCTCGACAATGGCAGTTATAAGCACGTGGGCAATCAGGAACAAATGCCCAAAATCTTCGACTATCAGTCGCAAGAGTCGGAAAATAAACTCCGCTTCGAGCGCACCTTCTGGGGATTGCCCTTCAAACTTAATGTCGGAGTTGGCGTGCAGCATGCGCACTATTTCAATCGCACTGCTCGTCGCCGCATCATCGCAGGGGTGCCCACTCTCGACAACTATGAGAGCAGCCTTGACTTCTTGTCTTACACCGCTTTTGGGCAAGCCTCGAAAGAGTGGTGGAATCAGCAGTTGAAGCTCTCCTTCGGCTTGAGTGTGGCAGGCAACAACTACAATACTGCTATGCGCAACCCCTTGCCTCAGTTGTCGCCTCGCCTCTCCATCACCTATGCGCTGAGCGATCGCACCGATGTGAGTGCCAATGTGGGGCGATATGCCAAATTGCCCTCCTACACCACTTTGGGTTATCGTAATGCCGAGGGGGAGTTGGCGAACCGCGATGAGTTGAAATACATCATTTCTAATCATCTGGTGGTGGGTGTGAGACATCGTCCCATAGAGGGATTGTCGCTTGTTGCCGAGGCTTTCTACAAGACCTATGAGCACTATCCCATTTCTCTTGCAGAAGATGTGAGTCTGGCGAGCAAGGGTGCGGGATTTGGTGTTGTGGGAGATGAGGCAGTGACGGCTTCGGGCTTAGGTCGTGCCTATGGTGTGGAGACGGTGGCGCGCTGGCAACTGCCACAAGGGGCGATGCTCTCTGCCACCTACACGCTCTTCCGCAGTGAGTTTACCAACCACGCAGGGCAGTATCAGCCCTCTTCGTGGGACACGCGCCACATCCTCAACGTCATCGTCAGTTGTCCCCTCGGCAGGAATTGGAATTTTGCAGCCCGTTGGCGTTGGTTGGGCGGTGCGCCCTATAGTCCCATCGACTATGCGCTCTCTTCGCAAAAGGCTGCTTGGGACATCCGCAATATGGCGTATATGGACTATTCACGGTTCAACTCTCTCCGCCTGCCGTCAGCCCACCAACTGGATGTGCGGATAGACCGCGAATTCTATTTCCCGAAATGGGTGCTCAATCTTTATTTGGATGTGCAGAACGTTTACAAGGCTGAGTATCCTATGGAACCGATCTACACGAACCTCGACGCGCAAGGTCAACCTGCCACGGATCCTACCGATCCGTCTCGATATGTGTTGCGCGAAATCCCCAGTATGGCCGGCACGCTGGTGCCCACTATGGGGCTGATGGTGAAGTTCTAAAGTCTACCCTCTAGTAACTACGAATCCCCACTCACCTGCAAAGATGAGTGGGGATATTATTATAGAGAAATATGTTTTTTAGAGGGCTGTTGCAATAGGATGTCCATTGTTGAAAGGCTCTAATGTCTAAAAAGGGACTAGCCCTCAGAAGAACCGAGCCCCGCTTGTCGTGGCGAGCATAAAAGGGTCTGCGACCCCGAGCATAAAAGGGTCTGAGACCCTCTAATCTCTAACGTCTAATGTCTAACGTCTATTTTTGTAGTCTAAGCCCGAGTTTGAGGCCTTTGTAGTTGGTGAGCAAAGAACTCACGTAGGTCAAACGGGAGTCGGCCACAGCACCACCAATCTTGCTTGCAGTGGTGAGCAGAGAGAGGGAGTTTGTCGTTGTCAAACAAGATGCTCACGCCCGAAGTGGTGCGTGCCACTTGAGGTTCGAACTTGAAAAGCCCGCCGAGGAAGGAGAGGTGGAGCACCTTCTTGTTGGCATCGAGTGTATATGTTCCACTCAAAGGCATACCGTTGAGATTGGCTTCAAAGGTGTGGTCGGCTTTGAAAGTAAACGTGGTGGCGCCTTTTTTGAGTCCAAAACGCGTGAGGTTTTCATCGAGTTTGCCTTCGATGACGCCAGCCGCTGCTGCGCCACCTGCTTGTGCGAGGTAGTTGGGACTTTCAAAAACGGTTTTCACGCCGGTGTAGTTCCAACGACCCACGAGTTCACGCTCTGTGATGGGTTGGCTGTTGAGCAACGAACCGAGGAGGTTGTCGAAGATGTTGCCGCCTGTGGATTGTGCTGTGGCGGATTTGCTGGCATTGTTGAGCGAAGCGCAGGAGCTGACGCCCATAAGAAGCAGCGCAGCGGCTGCAATGGTGAGAAGATGTTTATGCATTTGTTTTTGTTTTTTCTCTAGGGGGCTAGAGGTTCTAGTTTTTCTAGAGTTTCTAGTTCTTCTAGATAAACTAGAGAGGCTAGATATGCTCTAGCCCCTCTGCGTTGTTATTGCGTTAGCCCGAGCCACGGAGTGGCGAGCAGAATGGGTCTGCGACCCTCTAACGTCTAATTTCTAACGTCTAACTTCTAACGTCTATTAGCTATTCAGTTTTTGTTTCACTTCAACTTCTTGGAAGGTTTCGATCATATCGCCTTCCTTGATGTCGTTGCAACCTTGGAGCGAGATACCGCATTCAAAGTTCGTGGTAACTTCCTTGACATCGTCCTTGAAGCGTTTGAGGGCAGCGATTTCGCCAGTGAAGACCACCACGCCATCGCGGATGAGACGCGCCTTGTTGGAGCGTGACACCTTGCCGTCCACCACGTAGGCACCGGCAATGTAGCCCACCTTCGAGATGTGGAACACTTGACGCACTTCCACCATAGCGGTGATTTCTTCTTTCACAATAGGCTTGAGCATACCTTCCATAGCCTCCTTCACCTCTTCGATAGCATCGTAGATGATAGAATAGAGACGGATGTCAACACCCTCCTTCTCAGCAAGGCGACGCGCACCAGCCGAAGGACGCACCTGGAAGCCCACAATCACAGCCTTAGAAGCTGCAGCGAGGGTGACGTCATTTTCAGAAATTTGTCCCACACCCTTGTGGATTACGTTGATGGCAATAGACTCTGTGGAGAGTTTGATGAACGAATCGCTCAAAGCCTGCACAGAACCGTCCACGTCACCCTTCACCACGATGTTGAGTTCTTGGTAGTCACCGAGTTTCAAGCGACGGCCAATCTCATCGAGGGTGAGCATCTTAGACGTGCGGAGGTTTTGTTCGCGTTGCAATTGCAGACGTTTGTTGGCAATTTCGCGCGCCTCTTGTTCCGTTTCCATCACGTTAAATTGGTCGCCAGCCTGAGGAGCACCGTTGAAACCGAGCACCGTGGCAGCGTGAGCAGGAAGCACCTCTTCCACGCGCACACCGCGTTCGTTGAACAGGGCCTTCACACGACCGTTGTGCGTACCAGCCACGAGGATGTCGCCCTGACGGAGCGTACCGTTGCTCACGAGGACAGTAGACACGTAGCCGCGACCCTTGTCGAGCGAACTTTCGATGACCGTACCCACAGCACGGCGGTTGGGGTTCGCTTTGAGTTCGAGAAGGTCAGCTTCGAGGAGCACCTTTTCGAGGAGTTCGTAGATGCCGATGCCCGACTTCGCAGAGATGTCTTGCGATTGGTACTTACCGCCCCATTCCTCCACGAGGAAGTTCATAGACGCCAACGTAGTCTTGATGGCATCGGGGTTAGCACCGGGTTTATCGATCTTGTTGATGGCAAAGACGATGGGCACACCAGCAGCCACAGCGTGGTTGATGGCTTCCTTGGTCTGTGGCATCACGTTGTCGTCGGCAGCAATGATGATGATGGCGATGTCGGTGACCTGCGCACCACGAGCACGCATAGCCGTGAAGGCTTCGTGACCAGGAGTGTCGAGGAAAGTAATCTCACGACCATTCTTCAGCTTCACGTTGTAAGCACCGATGTGCTGGGTGATACCACCCGCTTCACCGGCAATCACGTTGGCGTTGCGGATGTGGTCGAGGAGCGAAGTCTTACCGTGGTCAACGTGACCCATCACAGTGACAATGGGCGCGCGTTCGCGGAGGTCTTCTTCATTGTCCACCTCTTCGATGATGGCCTCTTGTACTTCGGCAGAAACGAATTCAGTGGTGAAACCAAATTCTTCGGACACCATTTCAATGGTTTCTTGGTCAAGACGCTGGTTGATAGACACCATAATGCCGATGCTCATACAAGTGCCGATGACTTGTGTCACGGGAACGTCCATCATTGTGGCCAATTCGTTGGCGGTCACAAATTCGGTAAGCTTCAGCACGCGACTTTCAGCGTCGCGACGCATCATATCTTCTTCTTGGCGTTCGCGAGCGGCATCGCGTTTCTCACGACGATATTTCGCACCCTTACCCTTGTTTGCCCCCTTGGCTTGGAGACGAGCGAGGGTTTCTTTCACCTGCTTAGCCACATCTTCATCGCTGGGAGGAGTGGCAGGTGCAGCGTTGTTTTTCTTGCCCTTCTTGGCATTCTTGCCGCCACCACCTTGTTGTTGGTTGCGGTTTTGTTGGTTTTGACCGGGATGACCGTTGTTTTGTCCTCCCTTACCGTTGTGTCCGCCTTGGCCGTTGTTGTTTTTCTTGGCTTCCGCATTCACGTCCACGCGTTCGTTGCCGATGCGGTTGCGTTTCTTGCCTTCGCGTTCCTTTTTGCGTTCCTCCTTCGTCTTCTTTTTGGGACGCGTGCTGCCGTTGATGGCAGAGAGGTCCACCGTGCCGAGCACCTTAGGCCCTGTGAGGCGTGGTTCGGTGTTGAGTTTGAACACCCCTGTCGCTGTCGGCCGTGCCCAAAGCTGCCGACTTTTCGTCGAGCACATTTTCAGCCGGAGCCGGAGTTTGCGGTGCTTCGTTGGCCACTGCATTAGCAGGAGTTTCAGCCTTCACTTCCGTCTTCGCTTCTGTCTTTTTTTCGACTTTTGAGTCAGCCTTTTTGTCGGCTTTCTTCTCCGCCTTAGGTTCTGCTTTCGCCTTTTTTCTCCGCCTTTTTCTTTCGTCTTTTTGGCAGGTTTTTTTGAAAGCATCGAGGTCGATGTGTCCCACCACCTTCAGTCCACCTTCTGCGTTATCGTCTTCAGCTGCTGCAGGTTGTTCCTCCTTCACCTCTTGTTGAGGTTCAGCTTTGAGGTCAGCGTCTTGTTCAGCAGCATTAGGCTGTTTCTCGCCCACTGCAGTGGCAGCGTCCGATTCTTTGGAAGCACGTTTCATCGCGTCGGTTGTGATAGCGTTTTTCCGCTTCTTCCTTGCGATTGATGTCTTCAGCAAAGGTTTTTTTCAAGAGTTCGTATTGTTCGTCAGAGATTTTGGTGTTGAGGGTGATTTCGCCTTCAATACCTTTATCTTTGAGCGCGTCCGCCACGCGTTGGATGGAGACGTTGAGTTCTTTGATTACTTTGTTTAATCTCATTTGTATATTTGGGGTGATGGGAGCAGGCTTGCTGATTTGACGACTGGGGGATAGTAGCTGTGAAGTGTTGCTTCTTTCCGACTCGCCTAGGGCTATGCGCCAGGAAGTGGAGGATTGTGTGGCCGAGGGTATGTTGCCGAGGGTGTTCCTCTCAGAGTGGCAACAATTTCGGGGTGAAATCTTCCTCACCACTAAACAGCTCTTTGCGGCTCGCCCTAAAGTTGTGGTTTAGGTCGAGCCGCAGAGGCATTAGGATGCAGCTTCGTCAAGTTCAGCGCGGAGCACTGCGAGCAAGTGGTCTACGGTGTCTTCTTCGAGATCGGCCTTATCAACAATCATATCGCGTGGTGCATTGAGCACTTCGCGAGCAGTGCGCAGTCCCATCTGTTTGATGGAATCGATAACCCACTGGTCGATTTCGTCAGAAAATTCGTCGAGGTAGACGTCATCTTGTTGTTGAGCGTTTTCTGTTTCGCGATACACATCGATGGTGTATCCGGTGAGCATTGAGGCGAGTTTGATGTTTTGTCCGCCCTTACCGATGGCAAGGCTCACTTGATCGGGATCGAGGAACACATCGGCGCGTTTTTCCTCTTCGTTGATCACGATGTTGTTCACACGTGCAGGGTTGAGCGCACGTTGGATGTAGAGCATCGTGTTGGTGGTGAAGGGGATGACGTCGATGTTTTCGTTTTTGAGTTCTCGCACGATACCGCTGATGCGGTTACCGCCCACGCCCACGCAAGAACCCACAGGGTCGATGTTGGGGTCGTAGCTTTCCACAGAGATTTTGGCGCGTTCGCCAGGGATGCGTGCGACGTCGTGGAGCACAATCACGCCTTCTGCGATTTCAGGGATTTCGCGACGAAGGAGTTGTCGCAAATACATCGGGCTAGTGCGAGAGAGGTAGATTTTGGGATTACCATTATTGTTGTCCACGCGGTCGATGACAGCCTGCACACGGTCGCCCTTGCGGAAGAAGTCGCGGGCTATTTGCTCGCGTTTGGGCAAGAGGAGGTCGTTTTGTGCGTCGTCAACGAGAAGCGTTTCGTTTTTCCAAGTCTGATAAACTTCAGCCGAAATGATTTCACCCACGCGGTCGATATACTTATTATATAAGGTGTCGTGTTCGAGTTCGAGCACTTTAGAGGCGAGGGTTTGACGAAGGGTCAAGATGGCGCGACGTCCGAAGCTGGCAAACTCAATGTGTTCGCTGAGTTCTTCTCCCACTTCGAAGTCGGGTTCAATCTTTTGTGCTTCTGAGAGCGCGATTTGCTTGTTTTCATCTTCCACTTCACCGTCAGCCACGATTTCGCGACTGCGTGTGATTTCCACGTCACCCTTGTCGGGATTCACCACCACGGTGAAATTCTCGTCTGTGCCATAGGTTTTGGCAATGACACTGCGAAAACTTTCTTCGAGCACTGCCAAGAGTGTGGTGCCGTCGATGTGTTTAGTCTCGTTGAATTCAGCAAAGCTGTCGAGGAGACTCATTTCGGGGGTTTGCTTTTTGGCCATATATTATATAGAGAAACGACAGACGCTCAGGCCAATAGTACCAGCCAGGGTCTGTGGTTTTTATTATTTGAAATCAATGTAGAGTTTCGTCCACTTCACTTCGTTCATAGGCAGAGTGGTTTCGACGTCTTCGAGGTGTGGGCGTTTATCGCCTTCGTTTTTCACCTTGATTTGTTGCACGATGCTCACCTCTTGTTCAGACGCTGCTGCGAGTCGTCCTTGGAGTTTTTTGCCCCCAGTGGTGAGAATTTCCACCTCGTCACCCAGGTGAATTTCATATTGTTGAAGCACCTTGAAGGGTTGTCCGATGCCGGCGGAACCGACTTCGAGGTCAAAATCTTCTTCATCGCGGTCAAGTCCTTGTTCGATGTGTCGTGAAAGTGCCACGCAGTCTTCAATCCACACCCCTTCGGCGTGATCGATTTCCACCAAGATTTTGTCTCCATTGATTGCCAAGTCAGCGAGGAAATAGTCTTTATCCTCGAGCCATTGGTCGATGAGCTGTTGTACTACGTTTTTACTGATCATTCAGTGTGCAATTATTGCGGTTTGTTGGAGGGGCAGGGGATAGAAACTCTAGAAGGACTAGAAGCCCTAGAAAGACTAGAAGAACTAGAAGCTCTAGAAGGACTAGAAGCTCTAGAAGTGCTAGATGCTCTAGAAGTGCTAGAAACCCTCTAACGTCTAATCTCTAACGTCTAACGTCTAATCTCTAACGTCTAACGTCTATTGTCTACTGTCCCTTTATAGACAGAAGTGAGGAGCTTCGTTCGAGCCCCTCACGTCTTTTATCGCTGCAAATATACGTCTTTTCTTTTGAATCTCCAAGAATAAGCCGCTTTTTTGCGCAAATGAGCCACGTTTTTTCTCATTTCTGGCTTGTTTTTCTAGGGATTCTAGTTTCTCTAGATGTTCTAGGGGTTCTAGTCTCACTAGTTCTTCTAGTTTCTCTAGTTCTTCTAGAGCTTCTAGGGTTTCTAGTTTTTCTAGCCCAACCGCGCTAGCCCGAGCCACTTTGTGGCGAGCGAAAAAGGGTCGCAGACCCTTTTATGCTCGGGGTCGCAGCCCCTTTTATGCTCGCCACAAAGTGGCTCGGGTGTCATAGAGATTAGACGTTAGAGATTAGACATTAGACATTAGATGTATGGATAACACCCCAATTTTGTAGGCGGAGTTTGCATTTCGGGGTAAATACTTGGTCAAATGGGTAATGTATTGTAAATTTGTGGCCAAGATTTCTCACGAAAAGAAAATACTCAGAGAAGTTTCTCACAAAATCTTCTCCCGAAACGAAATCAATTTCTCCCGAGAAGAAGACAATTTCTCCCGCAAAGAAACCAATCTCTCACGAAGATAAAACAACGCTATGCACTACATACAACATCTGGCTATTGCTACAATCTTTTGTGCCGCTGCACAACACGCTGGGGCACAAAAAGTGACGCAAGGACCACTGGAAAAAGAAAAGGTTTATCGCATTCAGTCGAAACCTAACGAACAACTCTTTATCACCGAAACCACCGATCACTTCCTCGAAGTGGGAGAGAAAGACAATGCTAGAAAGCAGTTCTGGACGTTCACACCCGTAGAAGGACAAAAAGATGTCTATATCGTGCAAAATGTGGCCTCTAAACGCTATTTGGGGTCTATCCTCAATGGTAAACCCGGAGAAACGCGGATGGCCACCTTCGAACGCCCTATGTCTTTCTTCGTGGCTCCCAATGCCAAAGCCGGTGGCGCGTGGTCGCTCTCTTCCACCGATGTGCCCAACTATAACGACCGCGACAAGAAGCCCTTTGGACTCAATCTCAAAGGTGGAACGCGGATGGTAGTGGCTTTCCTAGCTGGCTACAGCAATGTCAATTCCTATTGGTGGCCCGTGGCAACGACTGACACCTACGAAGTGCGCCCCTTCCTCGCCGGAAAAGACCATCTCTACAACCTCGTGGACGAAACCGGACGCTGGTTACAGGTGAACAGTGATGGCGCGTTCTCGTGGACCACACCCGATGCTGCCGAAGGCGAAACGGCCTTTTATGTGGAAGGCCAGAGCAACACGCAAGGCGGATACACCCTCCATCGCAGTGGAGGAGAAGTGCTGGCGCAGAGCAAAGGTTGGCGCGTGGTGGAAGACGAACAGAGCGGATTTTATGGTTGGGAAAATGCCACGCAACAGCGAGTGAATTTGGGCGGAGAAACGCGCTTTAAGTTTCAAGCCAATCGCAGTGCCTTGATGCGCCGTTTGCAAATCTATACTTATCCTTGCAGTGCCAGCAATCGTTACCGCATCACGCAACTCACCGTAGGCGAACAAGGTCAGGGCAAGAAAGCCGGCATACAATATCGTGATGTTATCAATGCGGATAATGCAGCGTCAGCCCACGTGGTGCATTCGCGCGAAACAGCTGCGTTGACGCAGAAGGCAAAGGGGGAATTGACGTTTCGTTTGAGCAACGTTCCTCCCAAAGACGCCAGAGCCTATCTCTATTTCGATTGGAACAATGACGGATTGTTTGAAACACAGCTGCCGTTTGAATTGCAGCGTCAAAACACGGTGACCTTTGAAGTGCCCGAAACCGCCGCTTTGGGACAAACACGTTTCCGTCTTCGCCTGACTTCTAACGATATGTCGGGAGCAGACGATGAAGTGTTGGGCGTCCTCTTCGAGGGCTTCTTGCAGGTGGTGAAACCCACTGCTTTGCAGCGCGTCAGTGCCACCTCTCACAGTGTCGGAAGCTATGATTTGAGTGGCCGAAAAACAGATGCCACGGCCAGTGGACTCTACATCGTGAACGGACAGAAAGTGCTGCAACCCTAAGTTCTCTTGCGGTGCAAAAAAACAACACGATGTTTTCCATAAAACGACACGTTGTTTTTAGTAAAACAAGCCGTCGTTTTTGGTAAAATGACACGTCGTTTTTTAGTCGCTTGGGCAAGTTCTGTCAATCAGTATGTTATGACGTGGCGAAACAACTGCGACAAGAATACAAGACAGGCCACCGTGACCTCCATTATTGAACCTCATTATTTAGATTATGAAGAAAGCATACACCCTCCTCGGCCTAGGCGTATTGGCCGCCCTCCAAGGTCAAGCCCAACAACGTCCCAATATCATTTATATTATGTGCGACGATATGGGCTATGGCGATTTGGCTTGCTACGGACAGAAATTCATTGCCACCCCCCACATAGACCGTATGGCCGCTGAAGGCATGCGTTTCACACAGGCTTATGCCGGAAGTCCGGTGTCGGCACCCTCGCGTGCAACGCTTATGACGGGTCAACACAGCGGACACACCCACGTGCGCGGCAACAAAGAGTATTGGCGCGGAAAGGATGTGCCTAATCTTTATGGCAAGAACACTGACTTCGCAGAGGGCTGGGCAGGACAAGAACCCTATGATGTGAACCACAAAATTTTGCCCGAAATCCTCAAAGCCAATGGCTACACCACGGGGATGTTTGGCAAATGGGCAGGCGGTTATGAGAGTTCCGCTTCCACCCCCGACAAGCGCGGCATCGACGAATATTATGGCTACATCTGCCAGTTTGAAGCCCACGCCTATTATCCCAATTTCTTGAACGAATTTAGTCGTTCGCGTGGCGACAAAAATACCCACCGCGTGACCCTCGAGGAGAACATCAAATATGGTATGCCCGGGAGTGACGACTATTTGAAACGTCCGCAGTATTCTGCCGACCTCATCCACCAAAGGCAATGGATTGGCTCGACAAACAGACGAAGGATCAACCCTTCTTGGGCATCTTCACCTACACTTTGCCCCACGCCGAATTGCAACAGCCTAACGACAGTTTGTTGCAGGCCTATGAAAATCATTTCTGCCAAGAGCACAGCTTCCGCGGTCAAGTGGGCAACCGCTATCACGGCACGGAAAAGGCACACGCACAGTTTGCCGCTATGATCACGCGCTTGGACTTTATGGTGGGTGAAATCATCGACAAACTCAAAGCCAAAGGATTGGACGAAAACACCATCGTGATTTTCACCTCCGACAATGGTCCTCACGAAGAGGGCGGAGCAGACCCCACATTCTTCAACCGCGACGGCCTGCTCAAGGGATTGAAACGCTCCACCCACGAAGGCGGCATCCGCATCCCCTTCATCGTGCGCTGGCCAGGCAAAGTGGCAGCCGGCGAAGTGAACGATCACCAGTTGGCCTTCTACGATGTGTTGCCCACTTTCTGCGATGTGGCCGGCATCAAGGATTTCCCCACAGCCTATCAGCGTAATGCGCAGGACGTTTATGACGGACTCTCGTTCTACAACACCCTCGTGGGCAAGAACGACCAGCAAAAGAAGCACGATCATCTCTATTGGGAATTTCACGAAACCGATATGATGGGCGTGCGTATGGGCGATTGGAAACTCGTGGTGAAGAAGGGCAATTGCAGTCTCTACGATTTGCGCAATGACCTCCACGAAGACCACGATGTGGCTGCGCAACACCCTGATGTGGTGAAGAAGATGGTGGACATCATCTATAAAGAGCACACCGCATCCAATGTACCTTTATTTAACGAGGTGACTTTGCCCAAAAGAAATTAGCCCGAAAAATCACTTAAACCCCCTATTTGCAAAATAAAGATAGAAAATAGGGGGCTTATCGGCTTTTTTTCGTAAATTTGCAGCGTATCGCACACGAAATGACTTCAAAGGCGAACGCATAAGTAGGCAGTCACTCGCCGTAGTCCCTCTATCCAAGGAGTGGACAGGCGGAAAAGCCCCCGAACAACGCTTCAAAATCTAAATCTTAATAATGGCACTTATCGAACAGCTCGTTGCTCGCGCAAAAGCCAACAAGCAACGCATCGTTCTCCCCGAAGGCACGGAAGAACGCACACTCAAAGCAGCCGACCGCATCCTCGCTGACGAGGTGGCCGACCTCATACTCATTGGCGACCCTGCCGAAATTAAGGCACTCGCTCAGAAGAATGGTCTTTCGCACATTGAGAAAGCCACCATCATCAATCCGCTCTCGCACGAGAAGAAGGAGGAATATGCACAACTCTTGGCACAACTCCGTGCGAAGAAGGGGGTGACCATCGACACGGCACGCTCCATCGTGGAAAATCCCCTCTACCTCGGTTGCTTGATCATCAAGGCTGGCGATGCTGACGGACAATTGGCGGGTGCGCGCAACACCACTGGCGATGTGCTTCGTCCTGCGCTCCAAATCATCAAAACAGCTCCTGGTATCTCCGTGGTGAGTGGTGCGATGTTGCTCTTGACGCAGGCGCACGAGTATGGCACGAACGGTGTCATCGTGATGGGTGACGTGGCGGTGACGCCAGTGCCCGATGCTGAGCAGTTGGCGCAGATTGCCATTTGCTCTGCCGACACTGCGCGCGCGGTGGCTTGCATCGAACCCAAGGTGGCTATGCTTTCTTTCTCCACCTATGGTTCTGCGAAGCACGAAGATGTGGACAAAGTGCGCACGGCTTTTGAACGCGCCAAAGAACTCCGTCCCGATCTCGACATCGATGGCGAACTCCAAGCGGACGCTGCCCTCGTGCCTTCAGTGGCTCACTTGAAGGCGGCTGGTAGTTCTGTGGCTGGTCAGGCAAATGTGTTGGTGGTTCCTCGTTTGGAAGTGGGCAACATTGGCTACAAACTCGTGGAACGTTTGGGACACGCTGAGGCTATTGGTCCCATCCTCCAAGGTATTGCGCGCCCCGTGAACGACCTCTCTCGCGGTTGCTCCGTGGAAGACATCTACAAGATGGTGGCCATCACCGCTAACCAAGCTATTGCAGCTAAGCAAAATTGATTTAGAAATTAGACATTAGACGTTAGAGGGTCGCGCTGTTGGTCTAGAAGCTCTAGAGGAGCTAGCTCTCAGAAGAACCGACCCCCGCTTTTCGGGGCGAGCATAGAAGGGTCTATTCCCCTCTAACGTCTAATCTCTAATCTCTAACGTCTAACGTCTATTATCGTCTAGAACAATGAAGATTCTCGTCATCAACTGCGGAAGCAGTTCCATCAAATATAAGCTCTATGAAATGGACACTCGCGAAGTGCTCGCTGCCGGCGGCATTGAGCGCGTGGGACAACAAGGAGCTTTCCTCAAAACCACCGACCACAACGGTGAGAAAATCCAACTCGACTTCGAATGCCCCTCACACACAGAAGGCATCAAAATGATGTTCGACACCTTGATGCACCCCCAATATGGCGCCATCAAGAGTTTGGACGAAATCGCAGCCGCTGGTCACCGCATCGTCGCAGGCGGACGCTTCGCAGAAAGCCGTCTCGTCACTGACGAAATGCTCGAAGAGTGGAAAACCTACATGGACCTTGCGCCCCTCCACAACCCTCCTGCCCTCAAAGGTTACAACGCGGTGAAAGCTGTGGTGGAACATATGCCCAACGTCTTTGTGTTCGACACCTCTTTCCACCAAACTATGCCAGCTCATGCCTATATGTATGCCGTGCCTTACCACTACTACGAGGAAATGAACATCCGTCGTTGGGGCGCACACGGCACGAGCCACCGCTTCGTCACCCAACGCGTGTGCGAAGTGTTGGGCACTCAACCTGAAAATCAGAAAATCATCACCTGCCACATCGGCAACGGAGCTTCCGTTTCGGCAGTAGACCACGGCAAGTGCATCGACACCTCAATGGGACTCACTCCCCTCGAAGGACTTATGATGGGTACACGCACGGGCGACCTCGATGCTTCTGTGGTGCTCGCCATCATGAAGAAAGAAGGCAAGACCCCCGATGAGATGCAAGATTTGCTCAACAAGAAGTCGGGTCTTCTTGGCATCTCTGGTTTGGGCAGCGATATGCGCGACGTGGAAAACGGCGTGAAAGAAGGCAACGAGCGCGCCAAGTTGGCCCTCGATATGTACAACTATCGCATCAAGAAATACATCGGTGCTTATGCTGCTGCTATGGGTGGGGTAGACACCATCGTCTTCACCGCTGGAGTGGGCGAACACCAATGGGATGTGCGCTACAATGCCCTCAAAGACCTCGAATTCCTCGGCATCGAAGTGGACTACGACAAAAATAAAGCCAACTTCGGAGAGGAAGAAATCATCTCAACGCCCAACAGCCGCGTGAAAGTGGTGGTGGTGCCCACAGATGAAGAATTGCTCATCGCCAGCGACACCCTCGCTTTGATTCAAGCCTAGTGGGTCGTTAGCACCTAATCAGGTGCGAATGGCTGTTTTGCTTTCGACCTTCAGTTTCGCTCGCTGAACAGACATCAATATCTTCCCCTATAAATCCCTGCATCTTGTGAACATCAAGATACACTGACATTCGTTTAACCTTGCAAACCATGGCACTTGTGGCTGTGGTCTGCAAGGTTTTTATGGATTATCTAAATTACACGACACAACATTCATGATTAAACAAACCCTCACCGCGTTGCTCTTTGCGGCAACCCTCTATGCGCCCCATGCTTTGGCGGCAGACACTTCCCCCTTTGTGCCTACCACCATCACCACAGGCAACGCTTTTGCCGAAAACACCGTGTGGTACACCTTCCAAATTGGAGAAAATGGTTTCTACATTTCGCAACCCTCTGATGGCGTCATCAACTTGCGCACCTCTTTTAGTGTGTTGGACGATGCCGATTTGTGGTGCTTCGTGGGCAACAACACCGATGGCTATCGCATCTACAACAAAGCTGCGGGTCCTTCAAAAGTGTTGGCGGCTGATTTGTCGAAAACAGGCAACACGGGTGGTGACGCTTTTGTGACACTCAAAGAAGCCAATAAACTCAATGGCTTTGCTTCGCTCTGGACATTGACCAAGAGCGATAAGCTCCCAGGGAAAACTTCCTATTTCTTGCAAGTGAAAGGTAAGAACGAATGGAAGGTGAACAACCGCAATAATAAATTGGCCTTCTGGACCACGGGATCCGACCACGGAAGTTCATTGCAAATCTATTCTTCTGGTGGTACTGTGGAGGTGACCCCAAAAACGGGTACGCTCACAGCAAGCGACCCCAAAAGTTCTTACAAAAATCTTTGGACAAACAATGGTGGTGTGCCCCTCACCCTGAGTGTTGGTGCCAACAACATGAATGTGGTGGGCGATATCCTTCAACTCCACTCTGGTGGCGTGGGACGCTCTACCTACACATTCTCTGTGCCTGTGGGCTATGTGGTGAAGAGTGTGAACCTAGATTTGCAACTCGCACAAGGGGGAAACGTGATGGTCAACAATAATGGCATCAATCTCAAACTCACAGCTGAGAAACAGCACCTAGGATTGGATGCGGCAAAGGGAACGAACGCTATTTCCTTTGAACTCATTGGCGACAATAAACCCGTGAAGGTGACCAATGTGCAAGTGGTGGTGGAACGCGTGAAAGTGAAACTTGAACCCCAAAAGAACCTCTACGTTTATCAGTCGAACACTCCTGTCACTTATCGCATTCCTGCCATTGCCGTAACGGGCAAATCGGGAGCTGTTGTGGCCTTTAGTGACTCTCGCCACACAGGCACAGGCGATGTGGGTGCAGGACGTGTGGACCTCTTCGTGACTCGTTCGGAAAACAACGGTGAAACCTGGAACACGCCCGACGTGCTAAAGGATGCCCAAGGGCGTGCAGTGGCACAAGGCACCGGCAGAATGGTGAACAACGACCCCAACCAAAGTCGCGATGCGGGTTATGGTGATGCTGCTGTGGTGGCTGACCGCGAAAGCGATGACGTGTTGGTGTTAAGTGTTTCGGGCTATACCAATTTCTTTGCTGCTCGTCGCAACACGCCCAATGCAGTGGCACGCTGGTATTCTCATGATGGCGGTAAAACCTTCACACCACACGAAGACATCACCGAACAAATCTATAAACAATTTGACGGCACCACACCTCGTGGCAAGATTGAATCTATGTTCTTCGGTAGTGGACGCATCATGCAGAGCCACCGCACCAAGGTGGGCACGCACTATCGTCTTTATGCCGTGATGAGTGGACGCAACATCGACCCCAACAACATTGCCAACTGGGTGATGTATTCCGATGACTTCGGTAAGAACTGGAAAATCCTCGGCAATCCCATGACGCCACCTATTCCTCACTCTGCCGACGAACCTAAGTGCGAAGAATTGCCTGATGGTTCTGTCGTAGTGTCTTCGCGTAAGGGTAGTGGCCGCTGGTTCAACGTGTTCCGCTTCACTGACTCAGCTAAGGGACAAGGCTATTGGGATGACATGGTGCACAGTCCTTTGGTGAAGGCTAGTGCTAATGCTTGCAATGGTGAACTTCTCATCGTGCCTGTGGTGAAGAAAGCTACCAACGAGAAGATGTATCTCGCACTTCAGTCAGTGCCTTTCGGTCCTACCGGACGAACCAACGTGGGCATCAACTACAAGGAATTGGCCAACGCCAACGACTTCAGTTCTTCGGCCAACTTTGCGAAGGAATGGGACGGCACACACATGGCTTCATACATCGGTTCGGCTTACTCCGTGATGGCTTGGCAAAAGAACAACACCTTGGCTTTCATGTATGAAGAAGAAACGTTTACTTCTTCCAGCAGAGGTGGTTACACACAGGTGTATAAGAACTACACCATCGAGCAAATCACTGACGGTGCTTACAGTTATGCGCCAGACGCTGATTTCTCAGTGGCCAACGAACTCACGAAGAAAGTGGTAGACGCTCGTTTGGCTGAAGCAAAACAACGCGTGGGCAAGGGTATCGGACAATATCCTGCAGAGGTGGCTGATAGGTTTGAACAAGTGGCAGCTGCTTACAAACAAAGCCTTCGGAACAGCTCTACGAAGCCTTCAACGCAGCCTTGAAATCCGCTCCCGTGAATGAGGTGACGATGAAACAATTCTACTATCTCCAAAACGATGGATACAAGGCTGGTGAGAATAAGAGCTACTACTTGCAGTTTGATGAGAACCAAAAGCCTAAGGGTGTGGATGCTTACGATGATACTGATGAAAAGCAGTATTTCGTGTTCTACAATGTGCCTAACAAACCTGGCCACTACTACATCTACAACAAGAGCTGGGATTCTTATCTCCTTCCTCTCCAAAACGATAATCAGGAAGTGCTCACAACCGACAAACAAGCAACTGCAGGTGTCTATGTGTTGGAGCACTTGGGCAATGGCGAATCGCTCATTCGTTGTGTGAATGCCAAGAACCCTGGTCACCCTTATCTCCATTTGGCTGGCGACAAGAAACTCGTTTGTTGGGAAGGTAAAAACTCTGCTCCTTCTCACTGGCGCATCCTCCCAGTAGGTTTGGAGTCTGGATTGACTGCTATCAAGTCTGCTGTTAAGTCTGCGTCTGCTTCTCAACTCTTCGACCTCTCTGGTCGCAAGGTGAGCCAAGACCACAAAGGCCTGAAGGTTTCTAAAGAAGGCAAGGCGTTTTAAGCGTTAGGTTTTAGTTTTTCTAGTTCTTCTAGAGGTTCTAGTTTTTTCTAGGGGGACTAGATGCTCTAGAAGTTCTAGGGGCTCTAGAGGAACTAGATGCTCTATAGAAAAATCCCCGACACTTCATTTCGAAGTGTCGGGGATTTTAGAATCACTAGAAAGGCTAGAATCTCTAACGTCTAATCTCTAGTTTACGCTTTCACGCGGTTTTGGTAAGAGCCATCGCGTGTGTCGACTTCCACGAGTTCGCCAGTTTCGATGAAGAGAGGCACGCGGATTTTAGCACCCGTTTCGAGGACAGCATCTTTAAGCGTGTTTGTTGCCGTGTCACCACGAAGACCAGGTTCAGTGTAGTCAATCTTAAGCACCACCTTGATAGGCATTTCAGCGTAGAGGATAGTTTCAGTAGAAGCATCGCTCACCACTGTCACCACATCGCCTTCCTTCATATACTCCACACCCGTGATGAGATCGCGAGCGATGGGCACTTGGTCGAAAGTCTCTTGATTCATAAAGAGGAAGTCCTCACCCTCTTGATAGAGATATTGGTAGGGACGGCGTTCCACGCGCACGTCTTCGAGAGATTCACCGATGTTGAAGCGTTTTCAATGACACGACCGCTCACCACATCTTTCAGCGTGGTGCGCATGATGGTGTTACCCTTACCAGGCTTCACGTGGAGGAAGTCAATGCAGAAGTAGAGTTTGCCGTCCATACGGATGCAAACGCCCTTCTTGATGTCCTGAGATTTGATCATACGAATGATTTTATTGTCTTGAGTAGTTTATAAATCGAGTGTAAGCGCCACCCTTTGGGGATGAGCTGTTTCGTTCCGAGAAATCCGCGCGTTAACCTTCAACGATAGCGCGCAATTGTCCTGCAAATTTACAACATTTTTCCGAGCTGACCGCACGCTTATTCCTTTTTTTAGATTGTGAACGCGACTGCATAGAGTCCGTAGAGTCAACCAGCAAGTGTAAAATTAGACTCTGGTATTGTCCGAAAAAGTATGTAAGTTTTTCGGACAATACCACTATCGTTTGCCTTTCAAAAGGAAGAGGGCAAGCGAGGTGTAGCTGAAAGAAGACTTGTTGTAAGCCTTGATAGGTGGATATTTGGGATAAGACTTATACGGCTTATACTTTTTGTAGCGTTTGTAGGGCTCATAGCGCGTGCTTTTGCTTATGGCGCCTTGTTGAAATCCTACGATATAGCCGTCGTGGTCTCTGACGACACCGCGTTCGTACCATCCGAGATGCTGACCGTTGAAGCCGTAGATGTGGTAGTAGTCATCATCGCTCGGGGCAAGATAGGCCACTGGCGTACCCTCCCACATATAGATAGGGAGGTCGGAGTCGCTGTCGTCGATGTAGGCCACGGCTTCTCCGTCGCTGTTGAAGAGGGTAATCTCTTTCGCCTGCCCCTGAAGCACAGAACAGAGAACTAGACAGAGGAATAGAAATATCTTTTTCATTGGCTGATAGTTCTTGAAAGGATGAATGATAAGTATAAAATAGAATTACTGGGGTGATAGTGCAAATGTAGTGCTTTGTGTGGGGAAAACCAAATGTGTGGGATTAGATTTTATATGCAAAACAAAGGAATTTACGTTCTAATACACGATTTTCTCTATATAATTTGGCAGTTCTGTTTTTTTTTTACATTTGCAGCGATAACGCTATGGTGTTTGTAGAGAACCTTTGTAGAAAGGCTTTTCTGAAATGTCGTAGTTCATGTGATACACTAAAATTCCTCTAAAATGGATTGGAACAAAATTTATAAGGGACTCCAGATAGCAAAGGAGCTAGCGGATGTTTACACGAAGCACAAGGGACAGAATACAAACGATGATTCGAGTAAATCTCAACCTTCTAACTCGTCAAAGAAATAAGTGATATTACAATTCAATGCGAATTGTTTCTATTCACTAGTATGATTGTTCATTTTTAATAGCAAATTATTATGATAGTAGCTCTTTTAGAATTAGGAATGGCCATTGTCGGTACTGCAATGGCTGGCAATAAGGTAAGAAGGAGTATGACAAAAAACGCAATTCTCCAAAGAAATAGTGCTGTATACTCATCAGACAATCCTCGAAGAAAATGTAAAAGGTCGCCCACTCGTAAGGAGTGAGCGACTTTTTTGTTGGTAGGAATCAATGTTAGGAGAAATAGACTATTTCGTCTCAGCAGAAGCGGTCTTCTTAGCCGTGCTAGAAGAAGCCTTCTTTGCCGTGGTAGAAGCGGTCTTCTTTGTTGTAGTCGCTTTCTTTGTGGTAGCTGCCGCTTTGCGCGTGGTGGAAGCCTTCGTAGCAGGAGCGTCAGAGGTGGCGTCTGTGTTCGGCAGTTTTCGCTTTTTTTCAACGCCATCACTCCAAATGTCGGATGAACCAACATTCTCAGCCATCACCTTTTTGTCGCGGATACGCTCCAACAGCTCTTTCCAATAACCGCCCCCGCCTAACTTCTTCAGTCGGTCATCATCGAGCGTAAAGCCTTTAGTAATGTATTCTTTCAGGCGCAAGGTTGCCCATTGACGAAAGCGAGTAGCTGTGATGCTCCGCACACGATAGCCCAAGGCGATGATCATGTCGAGGTTATAAAAGGTCGTCAAGTACGATTTACCATCAATAGCAGTTGTTCGGAATTTCCGAACAACTGATTCTTCCAGTAGTTCTCCCTCCTCAAAGATATGCTTAATGTGCTCACTTACATTCGATTTGCTCGTCTGGTACAGCTCGCACATCTGTGCTTGAGTAAGCCACAACGTGTCTTCCTCAAGTTTCACATCTATCTTGGTCAGCCCGTCTTGGCCGGTATAGATCAATATCTTATTGTTCTCGTCCATCTTTCTCGAGTTTTGATTGGATGTGCTAAATAGTCTCTATGTCTTTGTATATTTTATACTCAAACTCTAAGAGATGGTTGATGTCCTCATTCATTCTGACGACTTTAGTCACTTTAAGTGCAGCAAATTTATGGTGATTATTTTCCAGTAAGACAACTTCACCTACATTGATGGATTTGGCTCGTGAACTAAAATCAAAATTGATAAATTCATTTGGAGAAGGAAACTCTTTATATTTGGGGTTGTATCCCAGTCTATAAACACGATCTCTATAACAATGGATTGAATTATGCCCACACTCACTCCAATGAGTAATAAACTCATAGTTACCTTCGCCTATTATAAACGACCCACTGTTTCTTGTATAGTCAAAGGTCACCTTGCCTTCCATTGACGGATTTTGAAACTCAATCTTCTCAATATTCAGCTTAGTTGATATTTGGTCTGATATAACTGTTGAGACAAAAGGATTTTTCCCGAGAGGAGGCTTTTGCTTTGTATCTTCATCGTAAATACGTTCAAGAAGTTCTTGATAACGATCAACATATTCTCCATCATCAAAACTGACATACTTTAATCCCGACAAGAAACGAGGTACTTTTCGCTCCGAACTACAATTCTTTATGATAGGGATTATAAAACACTTATCTTCATCATTCAACATTTCTGATGCCAATATTCGCTTTTCATACCCAGCTCCTCCTGATCCACCATCGGCCTTTTCTATATATTTATCGCTGCACACGCATATAACCAGATGGGACTTTGTTAATCCATGATCCATAAAGAATGAAAGATCATCACCTAATCTCACATCCCATTGGTCTAATATAGTATCTACGCCATGCTCGCGGAGATTTGTTGCAAGTTTCGCCACCCATTGTTTGTGTTCATCGCTATCCCAAGCGTAAGATACAAAGACTTTCTTATTTTCTGCTTCCATACAAAACATTTTATTCGTTAGTCAACTCCTCCCCCATATGATATTTGATGTCGTAGTTGATGATGAAGTCAAGCTCCTCTTCAGTGAAACCGTAATGCTGAGCAAGCACTTTGTTGATCTCATCAATGACAGGATTGGAAAGTTTTGGATAATATTCGTCATATTCTACTTGCCCTGTAGATGCATATTTTGTTCTACCTCTATACTGTAGCCAATCTATAGCCATTTCAGATATTTTTGAGAGAACGCACAGAAGTCACATAGACTTCTTGTTTTCTGATTCAAAGTTACACAAAGATGATACATCTTCCAAATGTTTGAGTGAAAATGTTTTAGAAAGTACACCTGACATTGCTCCGTCGTTACCTATGGCAAAACAGGGTAACGGTTTAGTAACTGAACTTTTGACTGAATCTGCATATAGCTACCCTTTGCGAATGGGGTAATTTTATGCAAATCGTTCCGTTTCGTGTTCATTGTCAGTCAGTTTGCACCAACTTCGTTTTTTCTTCATTTTCATGGATTAGTGGCTACCGGCTTTATGGCAAATTGCTTGCTGCTTTACGACTAATTGCTCTATGGCTTGATGCACTAAGACTAGTGCGGGCTTCAGCAACAGCGTGTTGCGCATAAAGGGTTGGATTTCATCCTTCGTTTTCTCGCCATGGCATAACTCGAGCAAGCTCGGTTCTGCTCATTTGGCTTAACGAAAACGTTCAAATAGTAATAGCGTTTGTCGCTCTCCATCGATATTTTTTTGTTACATAGTTGTTTCCCCTGCATTTGTTGCGCTGTCTTTGACGGAGTTGCGATGCAGGGGTTTGTTTTTGTGGACAATCCCAGTAGTGCATTGTGTTGTTGTTAGGCTACTTTTTATGTGTATTTGGGCTAATCCCTTGAAATTTACGGAGCTTTATTTGCGAGGGTTGGGAGAATTGAGTACATTTGTATGCAGATTTGAGTAAACTCCGGAGGAGATTTGAATAAAATCCAAAGGAGAATATGAATTATATCCGCTATGGTTGCACTGCTGAACTCTTTGGCGTGTATTACCCGCAAATAACAAAGTAATGAAATGAAAAAAGGAAAAGCATTGATTGTATTCTTCTCCCACGCAGGCGATAACTATGCAGTAGGATACATCGAAGAGGGCAATACGAAAATTGTGGCCGATTATATACAGGAGCAAACAGGAGCAGATGTGTTTGAGGTTGTGGCCGAAAAGAGTTACGATATGCCCTACTCGGAACTGACAAAAGTGGCAATTGCGGAGAAAAGGAGCGGAGAACTACCTGCATTCAAAGGCTCGGTAAGCAACATGGATGAATACGATGTTGTTTTCATCGGCGGTCCGGTGTGGTGTTACACCTATCCGCAGGTAATGTTCAGTTTTCTCAATAAATACGACCTCAACGGCAAGACGCTCATACCGTTTATGACCCATGAGGGTAGCGGATTCGGGAATTCGATCGAAGACGTGAAAAAGCTGTATCCGAAAGCCACGGTTACCGGCGAATTCATCATGTACGGGACGGAAGTGAGGACGGGCAAGAGCAAAGTACTGGAATGGCTCAAAGGATTGGGATATTAAAAGGAGACACTGCAACACCTTTTTCTCACCAATCGTTCGCACCGCAGTAATAGCAACCACTTATGCCGAAATCTTGCAGGCCGTCATCAGCGCATAAATCTGCGTGCTTGATATGGAAACGTGACCCTTCATCTTGGCTATGTTTTCGATGGGTATTCCTGCACTAAGACTCATTTCAGCAACAGCGTGTTGCGCATAAAGGGTTGGATTTCATCCTTCGTTTTCTCGCCATGGCATAACTCGAGCAAGCTCGGTTCTGCTCATTTGGCTTAACGAAAACGTTCAAATGGTAATAGCGTTTGTCCCTTTCCATCGATATTTTTTTGTTACATAGTTGTTTCCCCTGCATTTGTATCTCTGTCTTTGACGGAGTTGCGATGCAGGGGGGTGTTTTTCTTGGTAATCTATTGACTTTTACGGACTTTTGTTTGCGAGAAAAGAGAGAATTGAGTAAATTTGTACGCAGATTTGAGTAAATCCGGCAGTAGAATTGAGTAAATTTGTACGTAGATTTGAGTAAATCCGGCACTAGATTTGAGTAAATCTGGCAATAGATTTGAGTAAATCCGGCAATAGATTTGAGTAAATCCGGAAGAGAATATGAATTATATCCGCAAACAATATGACACGCTGAAAGCACGCATAGAAGAGCCAAGGCGTTTCTTGCAAGTGTTGGCAGGACCACGACAAGTGGGGAAATCAACGCTTGTGGGGCAGGTGTTGCAAGACACGTCCCTACCGCATTCTATGGAAGTGGCCGATGCTGTTGACCCCAAAGACAGTGATTGGATACGCAGAGTGTGGGAGAGTGCGCGCACCACGATGCAGCTCCGTGGAGAGCGCGAGAGAATCCTTGTGATTGACGAGGTGCAAAGCTAGACAACTGGAGTGAGGTGGTGAAGCGAGAATGGGACGAAGACACGCGCAGGCAAATCAATCTGAAAGTGGTGTTGCTGGGGAGCAGTCGTTTGTTAATCAAGAAAGGGCTCACCGAATCGTTGGCAGGACGTTTTGAATTGATTCGTCTGGGGCATTGGAGTTATCAAGAGATGCACGATGCTTTCGGATTTTCGCTCGATGAGTATATTTATTTTGGCGGTTATCCAGGGGCAGCACCGATGATTGGTGACGAAAAGCGTTGGCGCAAGTATATCAAAGATGCGTTGGTGACTCCGGCCATTGGGAAAGATGTGCTGATGACGTCTAACATTTACAAACCAGTGTTGATGAAACAACTCTTTGAATTGGGTTGCAGTTATTCGGCAGAGATTTTGTCGCTCACAAAATTGCAGGGACAATTGCAGGATTCAGGGAATGTGACCACGTTGGCGTCTTATTTAGAGATACTCGATCAGAGTGCGCTGCTCACAGGATTGCAGAAATTTGCCAACGATGAGGCGAGAAAGCGTGGGTCGGTTCCCAAATATCAAGTGTACAACAATGCTTTGCTGACGGCCTATCAGGGTCGCTTGTTTGAGATGGACCGCACCGATGCTAGACTTTGGGGGCGTTGGGTGGAGAGTGCCGTTGGCGCGCATTTGTTGGCTATGGCAGAAGAAGCCGACTACCAAGTGTATTATTGGCGCGAGATGGACAGCAGCAAAAATGCAAGAGGTGGACTTCGTGTTGGTGAACAATAGCGAGGTGACGGCCATCGAGGTGAAGAGTGGTCGCCGAACGATGAATTCTGGTTTGCCTGTTTTCGTCGAAAAGTTTCACCCGAAGAAGTCTTTTGTGGTGGGGTCTGGTGGAATTTCACTGGAAGACTTCTTGAGTGCCGACATTAAGGTGCTGTTTGAGTGAGGGATTGCTCAAAAAAACTCCAGCCTATGAGATAGGTTGGAGTTTTTTGTAGGATGAGCCAATAGGAGAGTTTTTCCTATAGGAGTTTTTTCCAATGGCGCGGACTATCGTTTGCCTTTCAAGAGGAAGAGGGCAAGCGAGGTGTAGCTGAAAGAAGACTTGTTGTACGCCTTGCTAGGTGGATATTCGGGTGAAACGGACTATTTCGTTTCAGCAGAAGCGGTCTTCTTTGCCGTGGCAGAAGTAGCCTTCTTTGCCGTAGTCGCTTTCTTTGCCGTGGTAGAAGAAGTCTTCTTTGCCGTAGTCGCTTTCTTAGTGGTAGCTGCCGCTTTGCGCGTGGTGGAAGCCTTCGCAGCAGGAGCATCAGAGGTAGCGTCAGCAGACTCTTGTTTTTCGAGACGACCAATGAGGTTTTTGAGCTTCGCAATCTCCTTGTCGCGAATCATCAACTCGTCACCCTGATTCTTGATGGTGGTCAAGAGCGCATTGAGTTCATCGTTTTCGATGTCTTGCGGATAGAGATTGTTGACACGCGTGATGAAGTCGCCTAGAATGTTCATGTAATTGGTGAAAGCATCGTAAGGCGAAGCATAGATGCCGCGATAACCGCCGTAGCTACTGGCTTTGGTGGAGATGAAACGGAGGTTGTTGGAAGCCTGGAGATAGTCCCAGTCTTGGAGCAAACGCTTGTCGCCAGCAATGCGCACGCGATCGGCCACAGAGTAGAGTTTTTCGAGAGCTTCTTGTTGCATCACGTTGCCGAGCCATGGAGAGAGGTCGCGCTCTTCGTCCACCCAAGTGGTGGGATATTCCACCATCAAAGGACCAACGCTCTTGACGTTGTCGCAGATTTCGGAAGGCGTGGAGAAGGTGATGCCGCGCTGACGAAGTTGTTCGGGGAGCGCTTTGAAGAACTCGAGGATGTTGCTGGAGAGTGGTTGGAACATGCCCAAGGCGCAAAGCTCCATAAAGAGGTTCACCACAGGTTCATCGGCAGGTTGCTGAGCAATCCAGTCGGCATAAGTTTCGGCAAAGAGGGGGTATTCGCTCCAAGAGTGGTCGTTGAAGCGATAGCTGATGTCTTCGGAGAGCGATGGATCTCGGAGGAGGAGTTTGAGTTTGGGATTGCGGCAGCAGTGATAGACAAAGTGCGGACTCTTCCAGCCCAGTGTTTGTTTGGCACCTTCGGCAAGCATGCCTTTGAAGCCCATGTCGGCCACGAGTTCTCCGATTTCGTCGGAATACATCAAGCAAGAGTTGCGGAGCACCTTGGGCGTTTTGCCAAAAAGACTCTTGATTTTTTTGCTCACGCGCTCCACTTCTTGGCGGAAGCACTCAGGGCTCTTGATGGAAGAGAAGCCGTGGCTGTAAGGTTCGGCGAGGAACTCAACGCAGCCCGTTTGGTTGAGTTCGTTGAGGAGTTCAAGCACCTCGGGGCTGTATTGTTCGAGGAGTTCGATGGCCGTGCCCGAGAGAGAGAACGCGCATTTGAAATAGTCGCCATAGCGATGTGCCATTTCAATGAGTGCTTGTAGGGCAGGGATATAGGAGTGTTCGGCAGTTTCGGTGATGGAACGCTCGTTTTCGTAGTCATCGTAGTAGTAGTGGTCGGTGCCGATGTCGAAGAAACGATAGCGTTTGAGGTGAATGTTTTGGTGAATCTCGAAGTATAGGCAAACAGTCTTCATAAGGAGAAAGGTTTTATGCGTGAATGGGAGAGAAAGGTTGTGGAAAGAGGGAGAGGAGCCGTTATTTGTAGCGTGAGAGTACCTCATCGTAGCAGCGGCGGATGCGAAGTCCCACCTTTTCCCAGGTGATTTCGTCCACCTCCTTCTTCCCTTCGGTTTGGAGGTAGTCGTAGAGTCCGTCGTTGGTGCAAATGGAATACATGGCATCGGCCATGGCTTCGATGTCCCAATAGTCGGTTTTGATGCATTTGTCGAGGATTTCGGCACATCCACTCTGATAAGAGATGATGCTCGGTACGCCACATTGCATGGCTTCGAGGGGAGAGATGCCGAAGGTTCCGACACGGATGGCATAACGTAGACATCGGAGTCGCGAAAAATCTCATAGACCTCCTTGCCCTTCATAAATCCTGGGAAGTGGAAGCGGTCGGCGATGCCACGTTGTGCAGCCAGATTGATCATAGCTTCCATCATATCGCCCGAACCCGCGAAGCAGAAACGGATGTTTTGTGTGCGTTTGAGCACGAGGGCAGCGGCTTCCACAAAGTATTCGGGGCCTTTTTGCATAGTGATGCGTCCGAGGAAGGTGACCACCTTCTCTTTGCGCTCGCGGTGCGGTTTGCGTTGCGCCACGATGGCTTGAATGTCTTCGGGCAGAGGATAGACGGCATTGTGCATGGCGATGCACTTCGCAGGGTCTTGATGGTAGTGATTGATGACCGTTTGTCGCGTGAGTTCCGACACGCACATGATGCAGTCAGCGTGGTCCATACCGTCTTTCTCAATGGCATAGACCGTAGGGTTCACTTGTCCGCGTGAACGGTCGAAGTCAGTGGCGTGCACGTGAATCACCAAGGGACGTCCGCTCACCTGTTTGGCGTGGATGCCGGCAGGATAGGTGAGCCAGTCGTGGGCATGGATGATGTCGTATTGCTGTTGTCGGGCAATGACGCCAGCCACGATGGAGTAGTTGTTGATTTCTTCTTGCAGGTTGTTGGGATATTTTCCAGAAAACTCGATGCAACCCAAATCGTTGGTTTGGCGATAGGAGAAATCAGCATAGATGTTGTCGCGCAGGGCATAGTATTGTTCCGGTGTCATGCGCGTGCCGAGGCGTTCTTTGACGTAGTCGTAGTCCACATCTCGCCAAACGATGGGTGTTTCGCTCAAGCCGATGATGTTCATAAAACTCTTATCTTCGTCGCCCCAAGGTTTAGGAATGCAGAAGGTGATGTCCATATCGGGTTGTTGCGCCATACCAGCTGTGATGCCGTAGGACGCAGTGCCAAGTCCGCCGAGGATGTGGGGAGGAAATTCCCAACCAAACATTAGTACTTTCATGTCGATGCTTGTAGTTAGAGAGAGGAAAACAAGGTTTTATGCTTCAGCGCGATGCTTTTCGAGGAGTCGGATGGCGCGCAGGATGCCGCTGACGTTCATGGCAAAGGAGATGGCGCCACGACCCGAGAAGGGCGGATTGCCGTCGAAGAGTTCGGGAATCGTGCCCACGCAGTGGTAGAAGAGTTCTTCTTCAAAGCCAATGAGTTGTCGCTCAATGTAGTTCACCCCACTCATTTTGTAGACGCGCAAATAAGCTTCGAGATAGAAGCCCGTGAGCCACGGCCACGCGGTGCCTTGGTGGTAAGCATAGTCGCGTTGTTGTTGATGCCCCACATAGTAGGGCGTGTAGCCCCCACTCTTGGGCGAGAGCGAGCGGATGCCTTTAGGCGTTTTGAGTTCGCGGGTGCAAATGTCGAGCACGCCTTTGCGCTCTTTGAGGGTGAGGGGAGAGAAGTCGAGCGAAATGGCCAAGAGTTGATTGGGACGCACCGACCAGTCCGTGGCTTGTCCGTCGACATAGTCGAAGAGATAGCCGTGTTCGTTGAGGAAAGTGCTGCGGAAGTTGGTTTCAAAGAGTTTGCACTCCTCCTCAATGCTCTCTGCCACCACGTGGTGCATAGGGTTGTCGCTGTCTACCAGCATTTGTTGGTAGAACTTCTTGGCATTATAATATAAGGCGTTGAACTCCACAATGTAGCCTGAGCGAGGGATGATGGGGTGGCCGTAAGCCTGCGAGTTCATCCACGTCACCGCCTTGTCGCGTCCGTTGCTGTAAAGGAGACCATTGTTGTGGGCAAGAGGTTGGGGTGTTTGCCTTCGAAGATGAACGACATCATTTGGTGGATGAGGTCGCCATAGCGAGAGAAGCATTGCTGACGTCCCACGAACTTGGCATATTGCTGCAAGCACCAAATCGCCCAGAGCAGGGTGTCGGGCTGTTCCACCTCGTAGAGTTGCACGGAGATTTCCTTGCCGTCCATAAAGTCGTAGAGCGCTTTGGCGGCCGTGTCCATATATTTTTCAAATTGTTCCGTTTCTCCGATGGCCAATGTGAGACCTGGCATAGAGATGAAGGTGTCGCGTGCACGTGCTTTGAACCAAGGGTAGCCTGCCACGAGATATTCCTCTCCGCCGAGTTGTTGGCGGAATTGGTGAGCAGCATTCACCAAACAGTGGTAGAAAGAGTCGCGGGAGTCGTGATTGATAATCTCGCCTTCGATGAGCGGTTCCAAGGATTTGGGGTCGCGAGCCGCGAGAGAAGCGGTGAAAACGATGCTTTCCCCCTTTTCGATGGGCATTTCAAAATAGCCCGGCACGAGGAGGTCTTCCGTTTCTCCGTAACCACGTTCGCGCTCTTTGGGATAGTCGAAACCGCGATACCAATCGGGGCGGTGCACATAGTTGGCCTTTGGCGTGTCCACCTGCATAAAGAGGTCGGGATATCCCTCATAGAGTTTCACACTGATGCCCTGTTCCACTGGTTCTGCGTGCGTATTGGCGCGTCCGTTTTCGTGCGTCCATTGTCGCACAGAGCGGAAAGCCAAATAAGGGTGCAGTCGGAGCGTGGTGGGCGAGTGCGCTTCGAGGAGGGTGTAGCGGATGAAGAGACGGTCGCGCTCGGTGCGGAAGATGATTTCCTTTTTGAGGAGCACACCGCCGATGCGATAGATCCAGGTGGGAACTTTGTCCCATTCAAAACTGAGGATATATTTGTGTCCCTTAGGGCTATAGTTTTCGCCTGTAAATTTGTGTAGACCAAGGTTGAACTCCGCTCCGTGTTGCACAACGGTTTCGTCGAGCGAAGAGAGCAATACGTGATTTTCATCGTCGATATCCTTGACCGGCACGACAAAAAGGCCGTGATATTTGCGGATGTTGCAGCCCACGAGGGTGGAAGAGCAGTAGGCACCAGATTTGTTGGTGAGCAGAAACTCTTTCATCAGTGAGTCTTGCAGGTTGGTCATCTGCGTTTTGTCGAACTTCAGGAATGACATAGGCTGTATATTATGGTATTGTGTTGCGATAGACAAGGGTTGAAGGAAAAAACGCCAACAGCGCAGGCAGTGCGTGAGCTTTGTGTGTGACTGTGGTGTATTTTCACCCCAAAGTTAAGTAAAATCCTATGGTTTGCGAAATTATTCTATTGTTTTTTTTTTTCGATGTTGGGGCGAAAAATCAAAGAAAAAGGAAAAAAGCCCCTTTTTTGCTCCATTTTTGGGGTGAAATACACAGTTTTTTGTGGTTTGTGCCCGAACTTTGAAAGGTGTGTTTTGCAAAAAGGATAGAAAAGAACGGTGTTTTTGCGTCTTGTTGGGGCCTCTTTTCGTGTCTTTTCCCAGCGATGCGAGAGGGGAAGCAATAGGTGCAAAAAAACGACACGTCGTTTTGTGCAAAACAACACGTCATTTTGTGTAAAACAAGCCGTCGTTTTTAGTAAAACCACACGTCGTTTTTTTGAACTCCATATTGTCCTCATTTTCAGTAGATAAGATTTGTGCTCGAAAAGAGGAAAAATACTTTGTTGTTTCGGGCTTTCTGAGAGTTTTGATGACTTCTTAATCAGAATAGAACCGTGTTTAAAGTAGAGTTGTCTTGCTCAGGTTACTAATGTTTTTTACAATTTGCAAAGTGACAAAATAGGCTGAAATCCTGCAAGAGGGTTTCAGCCTTATTTTTATCACCAGAAGAACTTCTACCGAACAGCAATAGTAAGAAATGGTTGGTGTTATTCTTTTACGGAAGTCCACCAAGGTTCAAAGGTTTGTGGAGTGTTGTTGAGATGCACCACTTCGCCTATGCGTGGAGTGAGTAAAGGTAAATCTCTGTGCTGAGCTGCGGAAGAGAGTAGGCGCAGCGGTTCGTCCCAATCGTGGCGAGCTAGTGCAAACTTGCTGTTGTGCACAGCAAGCACGTGGCGTGGCTTCAAGTCGTCAATGGCTTGCACCACTTCTTCGGGCAGCATATGGATGAAAGCCCAATCTTCATTGTATTGTCCATTTTCGATGAGTGCCCAATCAATGTTGCCAAAACGTTGGCACACCTTTTTGAAACGGTCGTCGTAACCGCCGTCTCCCGAAAGATAGATTTTGTGAGAAGGGCTTTCGAGGAGGAAAGATGCCCAAAGCGTGTTGCCAGGATGAAGGAAACGTCCTGAGAAATGTTGGGTGGAAAGGCAGTGGAGCTGAATTTGGTGGTCGAGAAGGACAGATTCGTCCCAATCCAATTCCGTGATGGCGTCTGAAGGATAGCCCCATCGCTCGAGGTGTTCTCCTACACCAAGGGACACACCACGCGACTGACACGTTGGCGAAGACGTTTGATGGTGCGAAAGTCTAAGTGGTCGTAGTGGTCGTGAGTGATGATGAGCACATCGATGGGCGGCACTTCCTCAATGGTGAAGCCGTTGCTCCCTTTGAAGGGAGAGAACATCCACGGAAAAGGCGATGCTGTGGTGAAGACAGGGTCGACGAGGAAGGTAAGGCCGTCTGTTTTGAGAAAGACAGAGGAGTGTCCTAGCCAAACTAGCACGTCGTCATTGGCTTGTGCCAAAGTGGAGAGTGAGGTGTGGACAAAAGGCAGTGGTGCACTTGGTTTCAATCGACGAGGACGTTCGAAAATAAACTCTTTCATCCGTTGCACCAAGGATTTAGAACTGGTGAGCGTGGGTGCATTGCGCAGGTTGTGGAATCGTCCGTTGCGATAATGAGGAGATTGTTTGATTCGCTCTAAGCGTTTACCGCGAGGTGCTCGACCGAATGCTGGAAGTTGTAGGACAATGAGGAGGGTGATGCCCACTGCGAGAAGGAGTGCAAAGAAGATAGTCATAAAAATGTTCATTCTAGTAGTCGTTCGTGTGATAAACCCCAAATCGATTATGAGATCCCAATATAGTGCTAATCGTTATTGAGTCCGATTGGGAATAAAGGAAGAATCTATTTTCTCTGCAATTATTGTGCCACTATCTAGGCTTGGAACCCGATTCAATTTTTCTCTATGATACACAAAAGGAGGTGTTGCAGAAATGAGTATTGCAACACCTCCTTATTATCCCCAATCGGTCATTAGACCGTTATGGTGCAATTCGTTATAAAAAAGATAACTTCCTGCCATCTTTCATTTTCTTGTTGGCATCTTGTTTCTCGTTCGTTCTCGACGTAGCCCGCTACGCCTTTGAACTCACAACAAACCATCTGCTCAACAATCTAATGAAATCTGTTCAGAATCTAATGACCGATTGGGGATTATTGGGTAAAAGCACCACCGATTATAGTTCGATGGTGAAGCCTCCACGCCAAGTGCTGTTGGGTGCAGCGTGCTGCACGTGCGGACGGTCTTGCCAGTTGCCGTGGAAACCTTGTTTGTCGGGCAAGCCATACCAAGGTTCGCAGCAAATGAAGGGTGAAGGTTGGTTGGTGGGAGCCCAAACGAGCCAAGCCGGAGCTGAGGAACTGAAACGCGCAAGGCATTGTTCGTTGGCATCGAGCACTTGAATAGCCGTGACCTGCTGTTGGTCGAAAATCAAAGCCTCGTTGGCGAAGGCATCAATGGTGAGAGGGATGAGTGCGTTGAAGTGGTGATTGGTCGCGAGTGCTTGAGAAGTGGCCGCATCTTTGCTCCAAGGAATGGGGAAACGTTGCGGTTCGGTGCACCCTTTGTGTGGAGGCACGGAGCAAACTGTGTGGAGCGCCTTCAAGACGGAGATAGCCCGCGGGTTGCATTTCGGGCGATGTGGGACGCTTGGCCAGAGTGAAGGCGTTGTGTCCGGGAGAGTCCGGTTTGTGTTCGGCGCGCAAGGGAGAGGGAAGGATGATGGAAGGGTGTCCCCCGATTTGGAACCACATCGTGGACGAAGCGGAAAGGTTTTTCACGTGAAAATCTACTTGCACCTTGCGTTGTTGAAGCGAGTAGGTCACTTCAAGGCGGAACGGCCAAGGGAAGTTTTCGAGGTCTTCGGGCAAATTCTCGATGGCCAGTGTCACACAATCGGGACGTTGCTCCACGATGTCCCATTGGCGTTTGCGCACAAATCCGTGTTTGGGCAGTTTATATTCTTTGCCTTCGTGACGGAGCGTGCCATTCCAAGCACCTCCCACGAGGGGGAAGAGGATGGGAGAGTGTCCAGTCCAGAAGGTTTTGTCGCCGTGCCAAATGATTTCTTGTCCACTCTCGATGAGGGTGAGCGAGTGCATCTCAGCACCTAGTGTAGAGATGGTGGCTTTGAGAAAAGGATTTTGAAGAGTGATCATAGACAAAAGAGGTAAGAGATTTTTGAAAAACAAAGGCTTCGCAGTGTGTCATTGGGTGATGGGCAATGCGGAGCAAATGAAGGAAGAGCGTAAGGAGGCTAGTTGGAAAATCGTTTTCGATAGTCGAGTGGTGAGATGCCCGTGTTGTTTTTGAAATATCGTCCGAGAAAACTTTGTGTAGAAAAGTTGAGTCGCTGCGCAATTTGTTTGATACTCATGTCGGTATTGCGCAAGAGCGATTTGATTTCCATCACCACCATGAGCGAAATCCACTGTCCCACGGTGCGCCCCGTGACGTTTTTCACCACCTCCGACATGTATTTCGGAGTCAAGGACAGTTGACTAGCATACCACGCCACTTCTCGTTGTGTGGTGTAGTGGGCAGCAAGAATCTGCATGAAGTGATAGAAGAGATTATAGGTGCGAGCGTTATATTGGTCTTCGCGAGGCACGCGGAGTTCGAGCATCCGGCACACATCGAGATAAAACACTTGGAGGATGGCCTGAATGAGTTCTTGGCTCAGTACCTTTTGTGTTTGGTCGAGTCGCACACGGAGCATTTGATAGTCACCGCGCACAATGTTGCGTTCTTCAGGGGATAGCGACATCACGGGGTGTCGCATCAGATAGACCAGATACGGCCAAAGGTAGCGCATGGTCATAAGCGATTCTTGCACAAACTCTTGACTCTGGAAGAGCGCAGACCCTTGAAAGTCTTCGCTCCGTTCGAAGCGATCGATGGTTTGTCGGCCAAAAGTGATGAAGAGGTCGCCTGCCTGCACTTGGCACGGCACACCGTTGAGCATAAACTGTGCATTGCCCTGAGTGCAAACAGCGATGGTGAAAAAAGACGTTTGGATGGCCACTTGCGACAAGTCCACCTCACTGAGTTTTTCGACAATGAGGAGGTCTTCCCTCTGCGTCTTCGTGTTTTGCGCATAGGGACGAATATCATCTAATTGGATATCTTGTAACGCATTTGCCATTTCTTTCATAGTTACAATTCGTTTTGGTTTTGTAAAAAGTCAAGGCTTGTGAGGGCAAATATATGCGATTTGTTCGAATTTGCCAAATTTTTCGGCAAATTTTCCACGAAAAAGGGAGGAATTGCTGCGATTTTTGTTTTTCTTCGGTTGAAATCCTTGGCTTATCAGCACACATCTCTCATCGGTATTTAGGCCAAAAATGTTGTTTTTTAGCAATTTGAGTCCTCGTCAGTGTGCAAAAAGCAAGTCCAAGAAGAGAAGAAAAAACGAAAGTGTGCGCAAGAAAGAGAGTGAAATGCAAAATAGAGATAGCAGAGGTGTAATAAAGTTCTTAAAAAAATACGGATAATGCTCAGAAAGCGTGCATATCCTGCGCGCGAGTAAAGAGAACTTCGTAAATTTGCAGCTGTAAACAATACAAATCTCATTTACAACACCCTAAAATGAACAAGCAATTCTTACTCGCCTCCATTGTAGCCGTAGCTACCCCCGTGAGTGCCATAGCACAATCGGCAGTGATCAAGGGCACAGTGGTCGACAGTCAGAACAACGAGCCTCTTGCAGGCGTGACCGTTGTGGTGCAAGGCACGAAAGTGGCAACCATTACCGATGCCGAAGGAAAATTCACCCTCAAAACCCACAAGGGCGCGAAGCAGAATCTCCAATTCTCCTGCGTAGGTTATGAAACCCAATACCTCAACGGTAGTCAAATCACAGGCGATCGCGACCTCGGTTTTGTGCCTATGAACCAAGCCACTGTGAGCTTGAAGGACGCTGTGGTGACCACTCGTGCCGTTGCGCGCAAAACGCCAGTAGCTTTGACCACACTCGGTGCAGTGGTGATCGAAGAAAAAGTGGGTACCGCCGATTTCCCCAAGGTGCTCGAGTCTACCCCTGGTGTCTATGTGACACGTGAAGGAGGTGGTTATGGTGACTCCAAATCACGATGCGTGGTTTCAAGAGTGAGAATGTTGCTGTCCTCGTCAATGGCGTTTCTATGAACGACATGGAGTGGGGTGGTGTATATTGGTCAAACTGGGCTGGTCTTTCCGACGTGGCTTCTAATATTCAAACCCAACGCGGTTTGGGAGCAGCCAAGGTGTCTACCCCTTCTGTGGGTGGTTCAGTGAACGTAGTGACCAAGTCTACCGATGCCAAGAAAGGCGGTTACTTCTCTTACGGCATGGGTAACGATGGTTACAACAAACTCACCTTCAATCTCTCCACTGGTCGCACTAAGAGTGGTTGGGCACTCAATATGTTGGGCGCGCGCGTTTGGGGCGATGGTTACATCCAAGGTTCAGACTTCCAAGGTTGGAACTATTTCCTCTCTCTCTCTAAAGATTTCGGTGAGCACCACCGTCTTTCTATCACCGCCTTTGGTGCACCTCAATGGCACAACCGCCGCAGTTCTTATGACGGACTCACCGTGGAAGGTTGGCAACAAGTGCAGCAATTTATGCCTTATGGTGATAAATATCGCTTCAATGCTACCTTTGGTTATGACAATCAAGGTCGTATCCGCCATTCTTCACAGAATGTTTATCACAAACCTCAAATCCAACTCCAACACCTTTGGCAGATTTCTAACACTGCTTCGCTCAACACCGTGGCTTATCTCTCTCTCTCTCGGATATGGCGGTGGAGAATCAGGTGAAGGTGCAAGTGCTTATAAGGCAAACTGGTATGGCACGACAGATGGTAAACTCAATATGAACTTCCGCCGTGCCAATGGTACGTTTGACTACGGTAAGGTGCAAGACCTTAACGAAAAGAGCGAAAGCGGTTCACAAATGGTGATGACGATGAGCAACAACCAACACCGTTGGTATGGCTTAGTGTCTACTTTCACCAAGGAGTTGAACGACCGTCTTAATGTATATGCCGGTGTAGACCTCCGTTCTTATGTGGGTACGCACAACAACCGCATCACTGACCTCTTCAATGGTGCATACTACATCGACCCCTATCGCGCCAATGTGAAGGCAGCCAACAACAGCGCTGCTGCCGATCCTCTCTTCAAATATCAAAAACTCTCTGTGGGCGATATCGTGCGCCGCGACTATGATGGTCACGTGAACCAAGGCGGTGTGTTTGGTCAAGCAGAATATGACCACAACAACCTCACAGCCTTCGTTTCTGGTTCGCTCAGCTATACCAACCAATGGCGTTACGACCGTTTCTACTACGAAAGGCCAAGGCAGAAAGTGAAAGCCACGGTTCACTCGGATTCACCCTCAAGGGCGGTGTGAACTATAAGTTCCCACACATTGATGATTGGGGTGGACAGCACAACGTGTTTGTCAATGGTGGTGTGATTTCTCGCTCACCTTATCTCTTGAGCAGCCTCTTCCTCTCGGGTGACGTTTCCAATGAACTCAACCCCGATGCAATGAACGAGAAGATTTATTCTGTGGAAGCAGGTTGGACTTACCACACTGCATCGTTCAACTTCAATTTGAATGCCTACCACACCATCTGGAAGGACAAGACCTTGGCACGTTCACTCGACATCACCGACGCTGCTGGCAATCCCGACCGTGGTCTCATCAATATGCAAGGTGTGAACTCACTCCACCAAGGTGTTGAAGCCGAACTCGACTACAAACCCGTGAAGTGGTTCTCCGTGCGCGGTATGCTTTCTTTGGGCAACTGGATTTGGACCAACAACGCTGTGGGTTATTTCTACAACTCACAAGGTCAACCTCTCGCCGATGCAAAGGGGAAAGTGGCTTCAGGACTCTATGCTGCCGACCACGCTAAGATGACCCTCAACCAAAAGGATGTCAAAGAAGGCGGTTCTGCACAGTTCACCAGTAGTCTTGGCTTCACCATCTATCCTATGGAGAATCTCCGTTTGGGACTCGATTGGAAGTATTTCTCCAACTACTATGCTGACTACGCCCTCAACTCTCGCGACTTGAACCTCAACGGTGTGAAAAACTTTAAGACGCCTTGGAAGGTGCCTGCTTACAATTTGCTCGACTTCTCTGCAGGCTACACCTTTAATATGGGTGGCTACAAGACGACCATCTCTGGTAATGTGGAAAATCTCCTCGACCAAGAGTACATCAGCCAAGCTTACGACGGCGCAGGTCACGATTGGCAAACTGCTTATCGCGTGTTCTACGGCTTCGGTCGCCAAATGTCGCTCAAACTCAAGGTGAACTTCTAATCCCTGAGTCAAAGTGTCTTATTTCACAACATTATTTCATCGACAACAATGAAACATCTTTATATCGCCCTCCTCGCTTCGGCCGCACTCACCACGGCTTGCAGCGACTACAACGACCAATTTGAAGGCCTCAAAGAGGGACACCACGCCGTAGACATCAAGAAAAAGGACTACACCCTCACTGCTGATGACTACAAGGCCATCGCTGAAGATGCTGCCAACAAGGCTCTCGCTAAGCAAAATGGCGAAGCGGATGAATTGGCAGCCCTTGCGAAGACCCAGCAAATTCACTGAAAAAATCACGTCAAAGGAATATCTCCCTGCATTCCTCGCCAAGAAATGGTTTACTGCCGACAATGGTAGTGCCATCAAGGTGACTTTCAATTCCCACGAAACTTATGGTCTCGATTTGGGACAAGATTTTGAAGGTGCAGAGAATAAGGCTGTGCAACCCGCTGCGCTGAAAAAATGGCAAACTCTCACCACACTCGGGGATGAAAAGGCTGCGTGGTCTACTCAGTTCCGTAACGAAGCACACTATCTCCAGGCTTCAGCCTATAACCAAAAGGATTCTGTGCAAACTTATCTCGTATCTCCCGTCTTCACTATCTCCAAGGGCTCTAAACTCACTTTCGATGCCCTCTATGGTCACTATGTGGAAAAGGGTGGACGTCTCAGTGTGTTCCTCTATGATGGAGACAAACTTACGCAAGAAATTGTGCCTTCTCGCCAACCTCTTGCCGACCTCACCAACCAAGTGAACATTGAAATCCCAGCAGCGGGTCAGAAATTTGGCACTTTCAAACAAGCCATCAATGCCGACCTCTCTCAATATGCTGGTAAGCAAGTGCAACTTGCGCTTCGCTACGACGGTAATGGAAAAACCAAAGCCACTACTACTGTGCAAGTGGACAACCTCGTGGTGGGTGCTAACGTTACTGTGAAAGACGGTGCTGCCACTGAACAATATGTGCTCAGCAAGAACAAGTGGGTGTTTGACCCCTCCACAGTTGTGATACTCGGTGCGCGTGGCGACAAGCCCACTCAGGCTTTCTATCAAAGCATCGTCAACTGGGTAAAGGAGAAGAAGGGAGCTGAATACGTCGAAGCTCGTGGCAACGCTGAAAGCTATTCTGGTATTTCTGCATATTACAACAACATTGACTTTAGTGCTACTACCGTTCGTAAGAACACTCCTGCAGCATTTAAGGATGTGAAAGATGCAGATATTCCTGCTTTGCTTCAAAAGAATCTCTACGAAACTCTCGCCGCTGGTTTGTCTTTGAACTATGCTGATGCAGCGCCAGTGCAAGGTGTTGACGTCATCTACACCGTTAAGTTCGTTGTTTACGATGGTGCAGCTAAGAACTACGAAGTGAAGTTCAAAGTGACGGGCAAAGGTCAGTTTGAGCCCATCGCTAAGAGTTTGAAAGAAGTGAAATAACTTCTGCATTACCGCCTATTGGACGCACCAATTGCTTCAATAGTACCCATAAAAACTCCCCACCAGTCCTCGTGTCGGTGGGGAGTTTTCGTCAAAAATCCAATAAAATCTGTTCGGGAACAGGTGACCCATTGGAGATTACATCGCTCACAAACCTATATAATGCAATGAACAAAATAAGATATTACATTACGGCACTATTGCTTGTTTGTGCCACTGCGGTTAAGGCACAATCCTTTGTTACAGTAGAGAACGGAAAACTCTATCGTGACGGCAAACCCTATACTTACATCGGAACAAACTATTGGTATGGCGCCATCCTTGGTTCGAAAGGAAAGGGCGGAAACAGAAAAAGACTGAACCGTGAACTAGACGAAATGAAACGCTTGGGCATCACCAATCTACGTATATTGGTGGGGAGCGATGGGGAAGAAGGCGTCAAATGGAAGGCATCGCCAGTGCTTCAGCCTGCTCCGGGTGTGTATAACGACACGATATTAGACGGTCTCGACTATCTGATGTTACAGCTTCAACGTCGTGGAATGGTGGCAGTACTCTATCTTAATAACTCTTGGGAATGGAGTGGAGGTTATGGCTTTTACCTCGAAAACGCAGGTGCAGGCAAAGCATTACAGCCTAACGAGGTGGGGTATTCTGCCTACGTTAAGTATGCTGCGCAATTCGCGACCAATCAAAAGGCGCAACAGTTGTTTTTCAATCACCTTAATTTCATACTCAAACGCACCAACCGCTATACCGGAAAGCCCTACACAGAAGACCCGGCTATTATGTCTTGGCAAATATGTAACGAGCCACGTGCATTCGATAAGGCAGCCCTGCCTCAATTCGAAGCGTGGATTGCTAAGGCTGCAGCGATGATGAAGAGCATCGATAAGCGACATCTAGTGAGCGTAGGTTCTGAAGGCGCGTTTGGTTGTGAGGCTGATTATGATTCGTGGCAACGCATCTGTTCCGATGCTAATATCGACTATTGCAATGTACACATTTGGCCTTACAATTGGGGTTGGGCTAAGAAAGACTCGCTAATGCAAAATATGCAACGCGTTCAAGAATATACCAAGGATTATTTAGATCGACATTTAGAGATTTGTGCCAAAATCAATAAACCGCTGGTAATGGAAGAGTTTGGCTATCCACGAGATGGTGTTTCTTTCTCTAAACAATCGGCTACCACAGCTCGCGATGCCTATTATCACTACGTCTTCTCGCTCTTGGCAGACGATTTAGCCAAAGGTGGATACTTCGTGGGTTGCAACTTCTGGGGTTGGGGAGGTGATGCGCAACCTCAACACGAACAATGGATACCTGGAGACGACTACGTGTGCGACCCACCCCAAGAGCCACAAGGGCTTTACTCGGTGTTCTCTACGGACCACTCTACCATTCGTATCATAAAAACAGGCGTCGCTAAACTGCCGAAACGTAAATAAATCCCAAATCGGTCATTAGAAGGTAATAGTGCTGCTCATTATTGAGAAGATAACTTTCTGTCATCTTTTCCATTACCAGTAACACTTTTACAGTCTAATGACCGATTTGGGTTTAATGACCTTTGCTGGATTACACCGGTTTGGAGAATAGTTTCTCGTTGTTGCGCATCATAGGGTCGAAAGCCGCAGCAATGTTGCGCACAAAAGGCATACCCTCAGGGGTGCATCGCACCGAATGCGCGTCAAAGACCAGTAAACCGTCTTCCTGCATCGTAGAGAGTTGTTTTTCGTCATAGACAATCGCTTGCTGGATGTCGGCAACAGAACAGCGAAGCAGTTCGGCCATTTCTTCCCAATGAATGGTGTGATTGCACATCATACACTCTATGACTTCTCGCGCAATGCGTTGCCACGGAGCCAAAGCATAACCTTTGACAATGGGCATTTTCCCCTCGTCCACAGTGGCGATGTAAGCGGCAATGTCTTTCGTGTTTTGCGCATAAGCCCCATCCAACTGACTGATGCCCGACACGCCAAAAGCATAAACTTGCGCAGTGATGCGGCGTGGGCAGTAGCCTTGGAAATTGCGGTGCAGCGTGTGGTGTTGCAAGGCTTGAAACAGTTCATCGTCGGGCAACACAAAGTGGTCCATACCAATGGGACAATAGCCCGCTGCTTCCAATCGTTGTGCAGCACACTCAAATATTTTTAGTTTTTCGTCCTGCGGAGGAAGCCCCGCCTTTTTCCAACAGTGTTTGTCGTTTGAAGAGGCTCGGCAAGTGCGCATAACTAAAGGTCACCAAACGATCGGGACGCAAAGCGATGGCCGCCTCAATGGTAGCCACAAACTTCTCCACGGTTTGTCGTGGCAACCCATAGATGAAGTCGAAATTCACCCTTGCTCCTCCACTGCGCAGCACCTCGATGATGTCGGACACGGGCAAAAGCGAAGGATGTCGATTGACCGCGTGCAGCACTTCATCGTCAAAATCTTGGATACCCAGACTGAAACGATTGAAACGACTGTCGAGGAGATATTGCCAATCCTCCATTTTGAGATATCCTGGGTGACACTCAATGGCAATTTCCGGTTGGTCGATGGTGTCGAAAGCAGAAAGTAGATGCTCGTTGAGCGCGCGGATGTGGGTCAAAGGCATTGACGACGGACTTCCTCCGCCATAATGTATCTGACTAATTTGCGGTCTTTGCGCAAATGGGGAAGCAACAAGTCAATCTCTTTGTGCAGTGCCGCAAAGTAGGCTTCAATGCGTTCCGATTTCGCCATCGCCACAGAGTTACAACCGCAATAGTGGCACAGATGTTGGCAAAACGGCACGTGGATGTAGAAAGAGATGTTGTCGGCCGTGGCATCGTTGGAGGTTTCCACCGCCTTGAGATATTGTTCCGCGCTAAATTCCTCAAACTGGTTGGCGGTAGGATAGCTCGTGTAGCGCGGCACAGGCACGTTGTATTTCTTGAAAATTGCTTCGTTCATAGTCCTTTCTTTGTAGGGTTCAAACGGTCTAATGACTGATTTGAGTTCATATATAAAAGGAGTAGCCCAATGCGGCCAGCGACAAGGCTGTTTGAAGGGCAAACATACTGGTGTAGCCCAGTTTGTTGGCGATGAAACCTGCCACAACGGCAATGATGATGCCTATGAGTCGGGTGATGACCATTTGAACGGTGAAGTCCGTGGCTTCACGCCCTGCGCGCACATGTTGCATAGACGAGGTGTAAACCACCACAGTCGTCATGCCATAGCTTCCCAAGAGTCCCATGATGGCGATGGTCAAGAGAAGGGTGGAAGGGTGAGACATAGACAGCAAAACGAAGCTCAGGGTGGAAAGAACCATCACGACGGCAAAGACTGTGCGCATGCGTTGATAGCCATAGCGACGCACCAACATCCCAGCCGGATAAGACATGATGAAAGCGGCACCGACGCCTACGATGCCATATAAGAAACCGATTTCTTTCATGGAATAGTGCAAATCGACCATGAATGATTTGATCACCGACATCGTGCCGAGGATGCCATTAAAATAGAGTGTCAAGAAAATGATTTGTCGCGAAATGCCCTTTTGGGTGAAAAAGCTGCAGAAGTCTTTCCAAGTGGCGCGTTGTTGAACAGAAGAGGTGGTTTGGAAAGTCAGTTTTTTGTTGAGAAACAAGGGCACCAATGCGATGAGGACAAAAAGGCTCAGACAAATGTTCACCGATTTCCACCCAAAGTGGTGCAGCACCATGAGCAACACTCCGCTACCGAGCAAACTTCCTCCGAAACCGCCCATCGACTGAATGCTGTTGAGTATTCCGCGCTGTTGAGGTTGAGAGGTGCGAATGGCCAATCCGTCTGTGGCAATGTCTTGAGTGGCCGAGGCAACAAAAGCCAACAGAATGAGTGTGACAATGATGTGGAAAGAGGTGGGGAGAGATTTGTGCAAATCAAATAGACTTGTGATGAGGATGAGCGCAGCATACACCAATTCAGTTCCTAAGATGGCGCGTTTGTAGTTGCGAATGGTATGGCAATAGCGATCGATGGCAGGCGCCCAGAAGACTCTCAAGACCCAGGGCAGTTTTAAGATGTAAGATAACCCGATGATCGAGAGGGGCAGAGCATGCTCGCGCATGACGATTTGCAGTGTCGTGGTGAAGAAACTTGTCGGCACAGCCTGAACGAAGTATAAACTAAAAAAGGTAGTCAGATAGGCTATCTTCTGTGTACGATTTTCTGTGGTGGACATGTAAATAATAGTGTTATGCTATGTGGATGGTGAGATCTGTGTTGAGAGAATGTTTTGCCCTTAACCCACGATTGAGGTTTAGAGCGGCTGCAAAGTTACACTTTTCTGTTGGCGTGTGCAATCATCATTTTTAGGGACTTTCGTTCAACAAACAATTGAAATCGGTTCAGAATCTAATGACAGATGTGGGTTCTTGCTTCTTCCTTTTTCCAAGAAACAAGGTCTTCTTCCACGATTTCGAGGGCAAACCGCCACAATTACGGAAAAAAGTGCTAACTTTGCTCCATAAACTACGCAGATGAGGCCAGTAGGATGCTGGTGCTCTCGTGCGACAACTCAAACTATGCGCCAATTCTTTGCATTTTTCAGAATAAAACGGCTCGACACATTCATTCTCGGCAAGTTCCTGCAACTCTTTGTGGGGGCATTTTTCATTTGCCTTTTTGTGTTCGTGATGCAATTCTTGTGGCGTTATGTCGATGACCTTGTGGGCAAGGGATTGACAATGGACGTGCTTGGACAATTTTTCTGGCACGTTGCTGTGTTTTTGATACCCACTTCCTTGCCGCTTGCCGTGCTTTTGGCTTCGCTCATCACGTTTGGTAACATGGGAGAAAACCTTGAGTTGCTCTCTATGAAGGCTGCGGGCGTGCCGTTGGTGAGAGTGATGCGTCCCATCCTTTTGCTCATTCTTCCGCTTTCCGCCTTCGTCTTTTATTTCCAAAACGAAATCTCGACGAATGCTCAAAAGGAGTTGCGCGCCTTGTTGGTGTCCATCAAAATAGCGCAACCTGCTGTGGAAATCCCTGAAGGGGTGTTCTACAATATGCGCGATTTCAATATCTATGTGGTGAAGAAAAATGCGCAGACTGGGATGCTCTACAACACCATCATCTACAAGATGGATCAGGGTTTCGACCGTGCCCAAATTGTGCTCGCCGACTCGGCGAAAATCGAAATGACGGCCGACAAGATGCATATGAAATTGACCTTGTGGTCGGGAGAGCAATTCCAAAATCTCAAGTCGGACGAGATGAACGTGTTCAAGAGCGAAAGCGTGCCTTACGACCGCGAGACGTTTATGTATAAGCAGTTGCTCATTGACTTTGATTCTAATTTTAACCAACTAGAAGCCAACGAACTGGCTTTTATGCCGCAGGCTAAAAACTGGGCTACGCTGGAGCATTTCATTGATTCAATGAATCTGCAAATTGACTCTGCGGCTTTGGCTTCTTCGGCTGACTTGGCGGGACGTGCTTTGCCGCCTACTAAGGCTTTTACACGCAAAGACTCTTTGGCCACGCTGCGCGAATTGAAGCGGCATCCCGTGAGTTTTGATAGTTTGCTGGCGAAAATTCCCAAAGAAAAAAATGGAGCGTGCGCGCAACCGCACGGCAACGGTGTTGCAGAATTTCTCCACGGAGATGTCGTGGCGCAACGAAACGGTGCAAGACCAGGGAGTATTTTGTTCGCAAACACGAGGTGGAATGGCACCAGCGCATCACTTTGTCGCTGGCTTGCTTGCTCTTTTTCTTTGTGGGCGCACCGCTCGGTGCCATCATTCGGAAGGGCGGATTGGGTATGCCTACGATTATCTCGGTGGGTATCTTCATTCTCTACTACATCATCAACACCTCGGGAATGAAGATGGCACGCGATGGTAGCATCAACATGGTGGTGGGAATGTGGATGTCTACTTTCATTCTCACTCCTGCTGGAATTTATCTCACCTTTATGGCGAACCGCGACTCGGTGGTGTTCAACCTCGATGCTTACTTGGCTTTCCTTCGCAGGTTATTGGGCTTCCGCACGAAGCGACATTTGTTCCGCAAGGAGGTCATCATCACACCGCCTGATGTGGAGCGAGATTTGTTGATGGCAGCGGCGATTCGCCAAGAAGCAGACAATTATCGACTCTCCCAAAAACTGTGGATTGCTCCCAACTATTTCCGTTTGTTTTTCCGCACCAAACCCGATGAACGTGTGGCGCAATTGGTGGAACAGGTGGAAACGTTGGTGGAAGATGCCGCCAACTCCACGGATATGCACGTGCTTGATACGCTCAACCGAGTGCCGTTTATCTATGTTCACGCGCACACCACGCCTTTCTCGCGCCAATGGCTCAATTATATAGTCGGACTGTTCTTCCCACTGGGGCTCCTCATCTGGGTGAGAACTTGGCGCTTCCGCCTGCGTTTGGCACGCGATTTGCGGCAAACGGCACAATGCATGGTAACGCTAGAAGAATTATTAGAAAATAGAGGCTAGACATTAGACGTTAGACAATAGAGGGCTAGAAGTTATAGAAGCCCTAGAAAAACTAGAACCTCTAGAAAAGCTAGCCCCACTCAACAACATAAAGACATATCATATGGCAGACATTCAACTCTCCACCATAGAAGAAGCTTTGGAAGATTTCAAAGCAGGTAAATTTCTCATCGTTGTAGACGACGAAGACCGCGAAAATGAAGGTGACCTCATCACCGCTGCGGAACTTATTACCCCCGAAAAGATCAACTATATGCTCCAAAAGGGTAGGGGAGTGCTTTGTGCGCCCGTGACCAAGGAGCGTTGTCGCCAACTTCATCTGGAGCATCAAGTGCAAAGCAACACCTCTGTGCTAGGCACACCCTTCACGGTGACCGTTGATTTGCTCGAAGGCTGCACCACTGGCGTTTCCACCCACGACCGCGCTGCAACCGTGCGCGCTTTGGCCAATCCCGACGCGCGTCCCGAATGGTTCGGACGTCCTGGACACATCAATCCTCTCTATGCGCAAGATCGCGGAGTGTTGGCACGCGCTGGACACACAGAAGCTGCTGTAGACTTGGCGCGTTTGGCAGGATTTCAGCCCGTGGCTTGCTTGATTGAAATCCTCAACGAAGATGGCACTATGGCACGTATGCCACAGCTCAAAGAGTTTGCCGTGCAAGAAGGACTCAAAATCATCACCATCAAAGACCTCATTGCTTATCGTTTGAAGCAAGAATCGCTCATCGAGCGCGGAGAAGAAGTGAGTATGCCCACAGAATATGGCGACTTCCGCCTCATTCCTTATCGTCAAAAAAGCAATGGCTTAGAACATGTAGCCCTTTTCAAAGGCGACTGGAAACCCGGTGAACCCCTCTTGGTGCGCGTGCATTCTAGTTGCGTGACGGGCGACATCTTCGGCAGTTGCCGTTGCGATTGCGGAGCACAACTCCACAAGTCGATGGAACTTATCGAAAAAGAAGGCAAAGGTCTTGTACTCTATCTCAACCAAGAAGGCCGTGGCATCGGACTGATGGCAAAAATCGCAGCCTATAAGTTGCAAGAAGAAGGTCTCGACACAGTAGACGCCAACGTGCATTTGGGTTATGATCCCGACGAACGCGACTATGGTGTGGGAGCACAAATACTCCGCGACCTCGGTGTGACAAAGATGCGTCTCATCACCAATAATCCCGTGAAGCGCGTGGGCTTGGAAGCCTATGGCCTTGAGATTGTGGAGAATGTGCCGATGGAAATCGCTTCCAACGAACACAATCATCGCTATCTCCTCACCAAACAAGAGCGTATGCACCACGCGCTCCACGTGAAGAAATAAGTCCTTCTTCCCTCGTTCGCAAGATAGGGTAGAGGATGGTAAAATATCATTTCTCTCAATCATTTCTACAATTATGTATCAACCTCAAAACAATTACACCAACTCGTACAATCCTCGTGTGAGTGCTCTAAGCTTTCCAGCTGTGATGCAAAAAGTCTATGTTTGGATGACCTTGGCACTCGTGATGACCGGCCTTACCAGTTATGCCGTGGCTTCGTCTGGACTCACAATTTCTTTGTTGGGTACGGGTAATGGTACTATGCTGTGGGTGCTTATGGCCGTCGAAGTTGCTCTGGTGTGGTTTCTCTCTGCACGCATAGCCAAAATGGCTTTCATAACAGCCGGACTCCTGTTTGCCCTCTATGCCATCCTCAATGGGGTGACGCTTTCTTTTTATCTTCTATGCCTTTTCCACAGATGTAATTCTCAAGGCATTCCTCACCACTGCTGGCACTTTTGGCGCAATGTCCTTCATTGGCCTTTTCATCAAGAAAGACCTCTCTATGCTGGGACGCGTGCTCTCTATGGCTGTCATCGGATTGATTATCGCCCTTGTGGTGAATATGTTCTGGGGAAATTCTATGTTCGATCTCCTCATCAGCCTTGCTGGTGTGGTCATCTTCACAGGACTCACCGCCTATGACACGCAAAAGATAAAATATCTGGTGGAACAATACAGCCATATGGACGAAGAGTCTACGATGAAAGTCGCTTTGATGGGCAGTCTTACGCTCTATCTTGACTTTATCAATCTCTTCCTCTATCTCCTCCGCTTGTTTGGCCGTCGCAGATAATAGCACGGTCTTGCATGACTCAATTTTGGCTCGGAGGTCTCCTCGATTCTCCGGAGACTTTCGAGCCTACGTTTTTTTTGTTCTGTCTTTGCTGATGAGGCGCAACTGTTGCTTTCGCCTTTCATCTTTTCCTTTTCACCTTCTCAATTATCCCCTCACCTTATGCAACTTTCCGATCGTCTCAATCGACTTGCTCCCTCTGCCACTTTGGCTATGTCACAAAAGAGTGCCGAACTCAAAGCTCAGGGCATCGACATCATCAATCTCTCTGTGGGTGAACCCGATTTCAACACGCCCGAACATATCAAGGCTGCTGGGCAACAAGCCATTGCCGACAACTGGTCGCGCTATAGTCCTGTGCCGGGTTATCTTGACCTTCGTCAAGCTATTTGCGCCAAATTGGGAACGTGAAAATGGTTTGCACTACGAACCCACGCAGATTGTGGTGGGCAATGGTGCCAAACAAGCGGTGTGCAATGTGCTGCTCTCTGTGGTGAATCCTGGCGATGAAGTCATCATCCCTGCGCCTTACTGGGTGAGCTATCCCGACATGGTGCGTTTGTCAGACGGAGAACCCGTGTTTGTGGAAGCTACGATTGAGCAGAATTTCAAAATCACTCCTCAACAATTGGCGGCTGCCATCACGCCTCGCACGAAGGCCATCATCCTTTGCAGTCCTTCCAACCCCACAGGTTCGGTGTACAGTCTAGAAGAATTGGAAGGTCTTGCCGAAGTGCTTCGCCAACATCCTGAGGTGCTTGTCATTGCCGATGAGATTTACGAACATATCAACTATGTGGGCAAGCATGCTTCCATCGCCACTCTTCCCGATATGCAAGAGCGCACCGCTATCATCAATGGAGTGTCTAAGGCTTATGCCATGACCGGTTGGCGAATCGGTTTTGTGGCTGCTCCTCTCGCCCTCGCAAAGGCAGTGAATAAGCTCCAAGGTCAATACACCTCTGGTGCGGGTTCCATTTCGCAAAAGGCTTCTGTGGCAGCTTTCAACGGCGATCAAACTCCTGTTGAGGAGATGCGTCAAGCTTTCCTTCGTCGCAAGAACCTCATTGTGCGTTTGGCGAAAGAAATTCCTGGATTTGAGGTGAACGATCCTGAAGGTGCGTTCTATCTTTTCCCAAAGTGCTCTTCTTATTTCGGCAAGACGGATGGTACGACAACGATTCGCACTTCCGATGATTTCGCACTTTATCTTTGCAAGAAGCCCACGTGGCTTGTGTGGGTGGCGACAGTTTCGGAAGTCCTCAGTGCTTCCGTATGAGTTATGCCACCAGCGATGAAAACATCGTTGAAGCTATGCGCCGCATCAAAGAAGCTTGCGCCAAATTGAAGTAAACTAGACATTAGATGTTAGAGATTAGAAGTTAGACGATTCTAGAATTTCTAGTTCTTCTAGAGCTTCTAGGATTTCTAGAGCTTCTAGCCTCTAACGTCTAATCTCTAATTTCTAGTTTGCCCGAGCCACGCTTGTCGTGGCGAGCAGAAAGGGTCCGTGACCCTCTAATCTCTAACGTTTAACGTCTATTATCTTTGAAACCTCGTATTCTCATTGATCTCAAAAACTATAGCAAATCCCATTTCACGGCCGACCTTATGGCCGGATTGGTGGTGGGCATCGTAGCCCTCCCTCTCGCTATAGCATTCGCCATTGCCGCCTCACCAGGAGGAGATGCCGAACACACCATAGGCCCCGGCATAGGCATCCTCACCGCCATTGTAGCCGGTTTGATAATCTCCCTCTTAGGTGGAAGTCGTATCCAAATCGGTGGACCCACAGGAGCGTTCATCGTCATCATCTATGGCATTGTCGCCAAATTTGGTCTCTCTGGACTACTCATTGCCACTGTCCTAGCTGGCATTATGCTCGTCTTGATGGGACTTTTTCGACTGGGAAGCGTCATAAAATTCATTCCCTATCCCATTGTCGTAGGCTTCACCTCAGGAATAGCCCTCACCATTTTCACCACACAAGTGAAAGACCTCCTCGGACTCACCCTCGAAGGAGGAGCGCCAGCAGTGTTCATCGACAAATGGATGTGCTATTTTCGCAACATCACCACCTTGCAGTGGGATGCCATTGCGGTGAGTGGAGTCAGCATAGCCATCATCGTGGCTTGTACGCGATGGATGAAACGACTCCCCGGTTCGCTTATTGCCATCATAGCCACCACGGCCACTGTGTATTTTACCAATCAAAGCGGACTTACCCACATTGCCACAATTGGCGACCGATTTGGCAGCATCACAGCTTCCTTGCCTCAAATCAATGCCTTCCACCTCGATTGGAAATCTCTCTTCACTGACGCGCAAGGGCACTTCACTTTCGACACACTGAGTGCTTTGTTGCCTTCAGCCTTCGTCATTGCCATCTTGGGAGCCATTGAGAGTCTACTCTCTGCCACTGTCGCCGACGGAGTGACGGGCGATCACCACGATTCCAACCAAGAACTCATTGGACAAGGTATTGCCAACATTGTGGCTCCATTCTTTGGCGGTATCCCTGCTACGGGAGCGATAGCTCGTACGATGACCAACATCAACAACGGTGCTCGCACTTGCATCGCTGGGGTGGTGCACGCACTGGTCTTGCTCGTCATCTTCATTGTGGCTATGCCGCTGGCAGCCTACATCCCCATGCCCACACTTGCCGGTGTGTTGGTGGTGGTGAGCTATAATATGAGTCAGTGGCGCACTTTTGCGCAACTCACTCACCGTCCTAAGAGCGATGTGGTGGTACTCCTCGTCACCTTCATTCTCACTGTGGTGTTCGATCTCACCATCGCCATCGAACTCGGTTTGGTGTTGGCTTGTTTGCTCTTCATGCGCCGCATGACAGAGGTGACGCAACTCTCCATTTTCACCAAAGAATTAGACCTCAATGCTGATCCCATCGCTGACTTTCCTCGCGACGAAGAAGCTCTGACCATTCCCGATGGTGTGGAAGTCTATGAAATCAACGGACCTTTCTTCTTTGGTGTGGCGAATCGCTTTGAAGAAATGACGGCAGAGATGCAAGATCATCCTGCCATTCGCATCATTCGTATGCGTCGCGTGCCGTTCATCGACTCCACTGGTGTGCACAACTTGGAAAACCTCTGTTTGATGTCGCAGCGCGATGGCACGCAAATCATTCTTTCGGGTGTGCAACCCAAGGTGCGCCAAGTGCTGGAACGCGCTGGCATTCACACCCTCATTGGCGAGGAAAACATTTGTTCGCACATCACCTTTGCTTTGGCACGCGCTGCGCAACTTCGCCAAGAAGTGTGACCTTTTCCCGTAAAAGTCCGACGTTTTCTCGTGAAAGTCCGATATTTTCTTGTAAAAGCGTGATACTATTTCGTTGCTCTACATTCTTGACTCGAAATAAAGAGTGGTTTATCGAAACTTTCGGTGAACCACTCTTTGTTTATAGCTTTCGTAGATTTCGAAAAACACACAGTTCTGGCGTGCGTCAATCCCGAGAATCCACACGTTTGTGGAGATGCTGAGACAAAAAATCACTGTGAACATTGTTTTATCAAATGTGAAACAATGAAACAATGTTCAATATTTGGAAGAACACGCGTAACCTCGTATTTTTGTGACAATGTAGGCATACAGATTCGTAATTTTCTGACAAGTTTAATCACCGAAGAGCATAAACTTGATGCGAGGTGTGATGATAAAAACATCAAATCTCGTTGGAAATGATCATATTCTCGAAAGAATTTGATTGTACATCTTTTCCTCATTGTCCATATTCCTTGAAAGAAGTACTCAACTACGCATTTTTTACCGCTATGAATACGCAAGCCGTCTTTAATCTTTGGGAGTCAGTCGAAAAAACTTCTGATTTTTGGATGATTCTAAGCAACGAACAACGTGCTGTTTTGGACAGTGCAAAAGAGGTGTTGCATTTGTCTAAGGGAGAAAGCGTTTTTCGACAAGGGGAAGAAGCGCAGCAACTCTTTTACATCAAATCAGGCACAGTGACAGAGTCGCGAATGGGTGGGGCAGGGAAACCTCAGATTTTGCGCTTTGTGGGCAAAGGAGAAATCTTTGGCTATGGTGCTGCGTTGTCTGACGAAACCTATGTTTTTTTCGGCTGAAGCTTTCGAAGACTGTGAAATTTGGGCACTACCGCTCAATAGTTTGCGGCACATGTTTTTGCATTCTCCCGATATCTCCCGCTATGTGTTGCACAGTTTGGCCAGCGAACTCGGTACGGCTTATTGCCGGTTGGTGAGTTTGACGCAAGGACATTTGCGCGGACGAATGGCTGAAACGCTTTTGTTGCTCCATCGCATCAACTTCACGGACGATGAACATCTGGACATCTTGTCGCATCTCACGCGTCGCGAATTGGCTTCTCTGAGTAATATGAATACTTCCAATGCCATTCGAACGCTGTCGCAATTAGCGGAAGAGGGACTCATTTCTGTGGATGGTCGCAACATCCGTTTGCTCGACATCACCCGCCTTCAATTGGTGGCTCTCCAAGGCTAAGTCTTGGGTTAGCGTCATCTTTTCTCTCCAATTCTTCTTTGGAACATCTTCTTTTGAATAGCAAGTTCTCCTTTTCTGAAGAAAATAGCTTCGCTTTTGAGGGGGAATATAGTAAATGAGAGAAAAAACAGAGTGAATCTCAAAAAAGTTGCCGATAAATTTGGAAGGTAAGAAATAAAGTAGTACTTTTGCATCACGTTTGAGACGCGCACTTAGGTGCAAGAATCAAATCCTAGCCACCTTCTCAAAAACGTTTTTATCAAAAGACCGTTTTCAGAAAGTAGCATCAGGAGAGATGGTAGAGTGGTCGATTACAGCAGTCTTGAAAACTGCCGTACCGAGAGGTACCGGGGGTTCGAATCCCTCTCTCTCCGCAAAATGGTTTCAAGATGACTTCAAAATGGTCGTCAGAACAGCCTTCAAAATTAGCGTAAATCGTTGTAAGACTTATACTTACAACGATTTTTCTTTGTATATAAGCCTACACAGTGACGGCTAAACCCTAGGTTTTGATAGTCATCATTCGGTCAAATTCTGCTACATAAACTGCTACACAAAATAATGCTACAGAAAAAGTGTAGCAGTGAAGGCAAAAAGAAGGGCAAAATGAAGGCAGTAACGCAATCTCTTTCAATGTATTAGTAATTAACTTTGTAGCCAAGTGCTACACTAAAGAATGATGCATTATGAGACAATCGTTCAAGGTGTCCTTCTACCTACGCTCTAACTATGAGAACAAAGAAGGCAAATCGCCTGTCATGCTCCGTATCTTCCTTGGAGGAGCAATGAGTAACTTAGGGTCTACCAAGATTTTTGTAGACAAGTCGCAATGGAACAACAATACTAGCCGACAAAAGGGGCGTTCTTCCGAAGCTCTTGCTGTCAATGCCAGTCTTGATGCCATCTCCACTAATCTCCACAACATCTATCGCAAGTACGAAGATGATGAAAGTATCTCGCTTGACAAACTTCGTGCTGCCTACCTTGGGCAAGCCAAAGAGTACACTAGTTTTCTTCCAGTCTTTGATAAATTCATAGACGACATTCGTCAACGTGTGGGGCACACTATTAGCAAGGATAGCTTGCAGAAGTATAGCGTCTTGCGCAAACACTTTGCAAATTTCCTTCTCCATAAGTATAAGCGTAAAGATTTAGGGCTCACTGAATTCACGCCAGCCATTGTGCAAGATTTTGAGCTATACCTCACCACCATTGCTGCTTGTGCCTACAATACTGCTGTGAAAAAGATGAAGACCTTGAAAACAATTACGCTTTATGCCCTCAAGCGCGGTTATCTTCTTCAAGACCCATTCCTTGACCATCATTTTCACCTCAATCCAGTGGACAGAGGTTTCTTGACAGACGAAGAAATACTTTGCATTGCCAATAAAAAAATAGAGATTCCCCGTTTGGAGCTTGTACGTGATCTCTTCATCTTTTCCTGCTTCACTGGATTAGCCTACATAGATGTCGCCAATCTTCGCAGAGAGCATCTCGTGATGATGGACGGCAAAGCCTGGATTATGACACGCAGGCAAAAGACAAATATCGAGAGTAATGTGTTGTTGCTCGATATCCCCAAGACCATTATTGCCAAATACTGCGACAATCCCAATTATCCTTCACGTGAAGGCAAGCTTTTCCCCATTCTCTCTAACCAGAAGATGAATGCTTATCTCAAAGAAATTGCCGATATTTGCGGTATCAAGAAAAACCTCACTTTCCATTTAGCACGTCACACCTTTGCGACGATGTCACTCAGTAAGGGAGTGCCGATGGAGAGCGTTTCTAAGATGCTAGGACATACCAACATCCGCACCACGCAAATCTATGCACGTATCACCAACAAAAAGATTGAGCACGACATGGAAGAACTTGCCGATAAACTCGACAAGTTTAATGATGCCATGGGACTCTAAAACACGAATGTATCACTTTTAATCTCATATATTTATTATGAACACAAAAGCAACACCCGAGCTTTCTTACTTCCGTTTGAAACTCACAGCCTATCTCCGCGACCATCAACCCGACCTTGTGGACGATGCCACCCTTGTTTCCTCTCGCTCCGATGCAGCCCTCACCGCCTATTGCGATGCAGTGGCACAGGGCTTCTCACATCCCGAAGCCGAAAGCATTGCCAGTAATGTACTCTTTGAAGGTTTGCATTTCTCAAAGTACGACACCCTAGTGTCTGTTTGGAAAATGAATTTGAGGCAGAGCTTCCTAGTCCACTACCGGAGAAACTCGCTCCCATTCTTCTCCGCAATAAGGCGGTGCAACGCGTCTTTGCCAACTACAACCTCACGGACGACTTTGCAGCAAGTCCACAGTACGAAGACCTCTACACCGAACTCACAGGAACGATAGTCTTAATCATCGAGCAAAACAATTTGCCTACCGTTGAAGGAGTAAACGCTGTGGAATAGTCATCATTTGTCACATCGAGAGTGTGGTGGTATCAAGCGCCAAGATAGGTATTTCGCTCCACTCGTCAAGTATTTTTCAAACCCTTGTCTTAGGTGTCGCGAACTATCTTGTTTTTGCTCTTGAACCACCAAACACTCTCCGATATGAATCATCAAATTATGCCCACAGACCTTCACTCTCCATCCTTCAACCGAGTAGACAAAACAGCTTCTCAGCAAGACAACGCTCCCTCCAGCGTGCCTGCGCCCAAGCAAGTCCATCGTTTCTCTTGGACACGCTTCATTGGCTTAGTCACACTTCTAGCGTTGCTTATCGGCTTTGTATCTCTTCTTTCCAAGCTCGTTACGCCACAAGTCGTCACCGCGATTTCCATTCTCGGAAGTTTTCTCTTGTTGCGCTTTGTCGTCAAAGTAATTTTGCAAATCACGTTCACGCTCCTGCGTTACTTGTTTTGGTTCGCCGTTCTCTGTGCTATCCTGCTCTGCGTGCTTTGATAAGCACAGTCTTCTCTCAAACCCAAAAGTGGTTATCTCTTCTCGAGATAGCCACTTTTTCTTTTATGCTTTTCTTTTTTCTGTATAGTCGAAAGATTAAGGCTTTACACTTTCGCTTCTTCATCATAGCTCCACTTGATGCCCCTCCAAGACGGATGCTGTTTCCTCTTTTCTTTCGCAAAGGTAGTAGGTCGCTTTAGCACTGCGTCAAGGTCAAGTCTAACGATTAGTCGAGAAATCTCCAGCTCCGCTTTCGCTAGGCTCGTATTTCTCGTCTAAACCTTGTCGCAGAGCAGCTCCCCTCCCTTCTTTTTGCTACGAAAAAGGAATCAGCATACTCCGATCTTTGGACGCATAAAAAAAATGTCGCTATGGATAAGCAGAAAGTAAATACAACATCTTCGATGAGTAGAAAAGGAAATAGCTCCTCCTCTCATTACCGCATAAACCCTACGGCTGAAAAGAGTGAGCAAGTGTTGGCAATTAAGTTTGTACAATGGGACGTACTCCCTTTGGAGAGTCTTTGTAATAGCAAAGTATATCTCCTACGAGTGAAACTCAATCGTGGCGAAATGATGAGCCGTGAGGAAAAGGATTGGCTATGTGAAGCAGTGAACTCTAACACCTATTTCCGTACAGCCGTTCCCCTACAAGGCTATCGCTTTGACTTCTTTGATGTACTGAAGAAATACCTTGTCAATCAGTACGGACAATGGACAGAGTATTACGCACCCGACAGAACAAGCCTAAGAGCCTACCTATATGGGCGTATCAATCAAATAGTAGAATTTTCCAAGTATTAACAACATCAAAACATATACGACAATGAAAGGAACAGACCAATTCACACGCACCATTGCCGAGTATCTCAATCAGCGAGCAATGACCGACCCCTTGTTTGCGCCCAACTTGATGAAACCTAACAAGAATATAGAGGAGTGCATCACCTATATTCTGAGTGAAGTGCAGAAAAGCGGTTGCAATGGATTTGAAGATGATGAAATCTATTCAATGGCGGTACACTACTATGATGAAGACGATATAGAAGTGGGTAAGGCTGTTTCTTGCCAAGTAGCCGTTAATCACGTTGTGGAACTCACGGAGGAAGAAAAAGCCGAAGCAAGGCAGGAAGCCATTAAACAATATCAACGTGAGGAACTTGCCAAGTTACAGAGCCGTAACGCACGAGTGAAAAAGACTGAGAACGCGACAACCCAAGTACAACCATCACTATTCGATTTAAGCCTATGAAACCAAGAAACAAATTTGAGAAGGCGGTTTTGGAACAAAGCAAACATCTTTGCCCAATAACCAAGACACAAGACAAGTGGGCATTCCGTGAGTGCATAGACCACTTCGCCTACCGCTTGCCAAAAGGTCGCACTACTTGTATGGATTGTGGGCATAGTTGGATAATGGACAAACATAGAGAAACTTGCACTTGCCTTCATTGCAGGGCAAAGTTGCAGGTCAAGGAAACATACGAGCGCAAGTTGCAGCAGAAGCAGTATTTCACCATACTTACCACTTGTGGAGAGTTTCAAGTATTACGTATGTTCCTACTTATCGTGGGTATGGAGAAAGGTTACAAAGCACAGACTTCTATAATTGAGATTGGGCAATATTGGTGGAATATGCAGGGACGAAAAGCAGTGGTTGCCATACAGAGGGTATTGGGACACTATGTTGATACCTTTTCCTATTATAGTCCTATGGCGATACGCAACGATAATGAAGCCTACCAGCATATTGCCTACTCACCGATATATCCGAAGTTCAAGGTTACAGACATACTTCACAGAAATGGTTTTAAGGATAATTTCTATGGCATCGTACCTACCCAGCTTATTCCTGCATTGCTTACAGACAGCCGTGTAGAAACATTGCTAAAAGCAGGTCGCACAGACCATTTACGTTACTTTCTTGGCAATAGGAGGACTTTTGAGGAACTATGGCAATCCTACAAAATTGCAGTCCGTAATGGCTATGAGATAGCAGATATTTCCCTTTGGAGTGATTATGTAGATACACTTAGAAGATTAGGTAAGGATATTCATAATCCAAAATATTTATGCCCTGCAGACCTTAAAGGCGAACACGACCGCAAACACGAAGAACTTCTCAGAGTGCGTGAAAGGGAGGAGATTAGACAGAAGCAAAAGAAGGCAATGGAAGACGAAAAGCGTTTCAAAGAACTCAAATCAAAATTCTTCGGTATCTGTTTCACGGATGGTATAATCCAAGTCCACGTATTGGAGAGCGTGCAGGAGCATTTGGAAGAAGGTGTATCAATGCACCATTGCGTATTCTCTAATGCATATTACCTCAAGGAAGACTCCCTTATCCTTTCGGCTACCATTGAAGGCAAGCGAATAGAAACCATTGAAGTGTCGTTAAGAACATTGGAGGTGGTGCAAAGTCGTGGGGTATGCAACAAGAACACGGAATACCACGAGCAGATAGTAAACCTTGTGAATGCTAATCGAGGTCTTATAAGCCGAAGAATGAAAGCAACAGCATAAAGTATGAACCATTAAATTATCAGAGATATGAAGACAGAGATTGAGAACATCATCTATAACTATACGGATGAGATACTGCATATTCTCATTAGGGTTATCAACGCAATAACCCTATCCGACAGCAAAGAGGTGTTAAGGTCGGCTATCAACAAAATAGCCAAAGAAACAGAGCTTGACAAGTTCTTTGCATACGGCTATGGCACACATCACTTTTGGCACAAACACCGCAAATTATCCAATGGAGAGCCAAAGGAATACAGATTATTAAAAGTTGAATTTTAAGATTATGAAGAAGAAAGTTTACAGAATACGGACGCAATACGTTTTTGAAGGAGTGTTCGATGTGGTTGCCGAGAGCAGAGAAGAAGCACGACAAAAGGTCATTCAGGATTGCGGAATGATGATGGGAGGAACCATTCACAGCACCTTGCCCGATGATGAAGTAAATTGGTTTTTCTCCACGCACCCCGAAGTAAGGACGGGACGGATAACCGTTCAAGAAGAACTGACAACGTAAAGCGGTCGGCAGATTTGCCGACCGCTCCTTTCTTTCGTGAGCTTCGGGCGGACAAAGAAAGGAGCAAAGAAACCACAATGAAAAGTACTTCGTTACTTTTGACGGTGAGTTGAGACGGCTCAAAAGTAACAAAAAGTCAATGAGTAAACCGCTATAAAAACAAGGTATTTACTTGGCAGTGTCTGAAAGCCGTTCTTGATATTCAAGCAATTCATTTAAGTCAATGTCAGAAAGATGAATAACAGAGAATGGGGCTTTCTTCGAATCAACATACCCTTTTAGTTTCTTAGCTTCTTCGTAAAGAGTTTCAATCCAATTTGGATTAGCGATAGTAGAATAGTATTTACCTCCTAATACTCCGTTTTTCTCTAAAGTATATATTAGATTCAAGAGAATATCTACTACAAATAGAATATTCATCCAGAGATATTTGACTCACAAAGTTTTTAAAGTTGAGAAATTCTGCATCTACTGATTGTATCGTGGATATGAGTTTTTTTCTATCCTATGAGAGCATTTCTTGATTCGATTGTATGTTGTCTTTTCATCATCTTGACTTTCAAGAAATATAAGAGCCTTCAGCGAACATTCTATTGAGAAAAGAATATCAACTAATAGTTTGCTTCTATCTCCTATGTGTGTAAATCCATTTCCATTAAAAAGCATACTAAACCGTACCAAATAATCTCTACTATCTTGCAAGAAAAATCCTGCAATATCCTGTCTTAATTTTTCATTCATAATATTTCCTACTTTGTGCTAGCAAAGTTACTCATTCATAGCTAGAAAGACGAATAAAACGGCAAGAAAAATCCCCTTGCAAGCCAATAAAACTTGCAAGGGGTGTACTTGGTTAAATCAGAGAATATAAAAACAGGGCAAACTCCGTCCTCCTTCTTTTGACTAGTCCCCTCAGAATTTTGCCATTGTAGTGGCAAAAAGAGAGGTATTCCTGAATATAGTTCCTATCTCCCGACTCTATTTTGCGCAGAAGTTGGCTCTTTGGCTGCTTGCCATAGCCAAGAATGCGCCCAGCCCCGACATTATAAGCCAAGAGAGAAAGGAGCAAAGCATCTTTTCCATAGCATTTGAAGCGGTCAAATTGCGCCATAAGGTCAGCGCGGAGCAAAGAGTCCGCTTGCCATTCGGGCATATTCGAAGAAAAACGCTCCCCCTTTTGGAGTTGATGCCCATAACCCACATAGGGATAACAGTCCTTTCCGTGAAATCCCTCAAAGAATTTCACACACACCACAGCACGCTCAAAGGGAGGAAGCCGAGCAAAAGCAATCCTCTGCTGAGCCCGCAGCCATAGCCACGGGAAGCAGAGGAAAAACAAACAGAACAATAACTTACGCATCTCGTTCAGTTTTTGAGGTAGGAGGAGTAGGTTTAGGATGAACCACGTGCTGCTCAGCACTTTTGCCATTAAAACTAAAGTGCAACTCCTTCTTTTGCCCGAAATTATCTTCCACATACACATCAATCGTCTGTCGATCGGTAGAGTGCGAAGTGTAATACAAACGGAATTCCTTTTGCATCAACAAATAGCGGTCGTTGGGAGAAAGCAACGTGCCATCCTCCAAACGCAATTCCCCCTTCCCATCGGGTTGGAAATAGCGAATCGTATAGCGTGTGTCCTTAAAATCGCCTTCCGCTTTGAGCGAACAGCGAATTTCAGCCACTGCCCCCTTTATAACGTCCCTTTGAACGGGCAACGTTTGCAGAGAAAAGTCATAAGCCTGCTGCACATCCAATTCAGGAGTACAACTAGATAGACAAAACCCAGCGAAGGAGAGCACCCCCATCACCCATATTGCACCTAAAATGTTACGTTTCATAGAGATAAAAATTAAAGTTGATAGCGAAGTCCCAAACTCAGCGTCGGTCTAAGTCTGTGAACATCCGAGTTAAAAAGATAGCGCAGTTGAGCTTTTCCACCGACAATAATCCTATCCGTGAGAAAGAGCTCCACACTCGTGTGCAATCCTGCGCCATAGACCCAGCGTGAATCATCTAATAATTTCGCCCCATCGGGCAAAAGCGTCTCGCCCTTGTTGATGTCCTCATAGCCAGCTACTGCAGAAGCACCAAGATAGAAAAACACATTCTTTCCTTTGTCCGAGAGAAGCGGATGCGCATATCCCATCTGCACGAGATAGTCACGCAGGGGTACTTGGTAACTGCGATAACTCAAGGCTTGCTGTTCATAACCAGCCGACACGAACGTATATTTACCCCGTTTCAGATAGTGAGAAAGCGATAAAGTCATCCCAAAATCATCTGGCTTAAAGAGTGATTTCCCTTTTACAATGGGCACACTCGCCGACACTTCCAATCCCTTTTGACTAGCACCAAACGCTGTGCCTGCACCGCAGTGGGCAATCCCACCACTAGTGCAGCACAGAGCGAAGAAAACAAGAGCTTCAGTTTCATAGTTCTTACCATTTCAGTTTGAGTTTATCAATCTTTTGCGCCAACAAGAGGTCCTCTTGGTCAAGCGAAAAAGAAAGCGTTCGTCCCCCTCCACGTTCGTAGAGCGTCACTTGCAGTTCCTTGTCTTGAGAGAGCGAAAATTGCTCCAAAACAAAGACCCCACGTTCGTTATCGTTCGCCTTCACCTCCAATAATTGATGATAAGCACGAAGCGGTTGCAGCACTTGTTCCTGCATCGCAGTGCGCTTTGCCACCTTTTTGTCTACCACTTTGAACGTCACAAAGTCCACAGCAAAAGGCATATTCGTGTCATTGTCGATGCGCGTGTAAAAGTAGAACAATCCATTGTGCGCATAAAGACCGCGGAGCAAAAACTTCATCCCGAATTGTTGCGCACCGATGTGCTTAATCCTGCGCTTATCGCTTTGGTAGATACTCTGCATAATGAGTTTCACCAAGATAGGCGACTCACTGCCCAGTTCCTTGAAATAGATGTCCGAGCGATTAGACGGCAGATGTCCAGCCGTAGGTGCAAGGAAATCCTGCATCTCAATGTTGAGCTTCTCAGGTTCGGTGGCATATTTCACATTAAAGGCATAGAACGAGCCATCTTCGCAAATCACCGATAGATTAGTCTCCGTTTCAAAATCTTGCACGGCAGCTTTGATGCGCAAGACATTTTCCGCATCCTCCGCTTTGCCAGCAATGATGTTTTGCGAACCCAAGTCCACATAGCGAATAGGCGCAGGAAAGATGAGATGCGTAGTCTTGTCGAAAGTCACCTCCAAGCCATAAGGCAAGACAACTCGAGCGTTGGGAACACTTCGGCTCAATCCTTGGTAGAGCGTCCCCGACGACAAGAGCGAAGAAGAAAGATTTGTGGCTTATCCTTGCTTTGGGCAAAGACAGCTGTGCTACTTGCCACGAGGAGTAGCGCAGAGAAAAAGAAATGTTTCATTGTTTATAGCGATTGATTGAATGATTATTTGGTAGGCATCAAGAAGAGTTTGTAACCACCCTTAATGGTCACTTTAATGGTACGTAGTTTCTTTTGCAAGAGCTGACTCGCCCCTTGCATCACCCCACGTGCCGTTTCCGAGATGATTTGGTCTTTGGCAGAAGAAGCGAAGGTAAAACTCGTTCCCATCGTTCCCCCAATGTTAGCCCCCATTTCTTTGAGGGCAGAGAGGTTCTCCAATTCAGGAATGTAGACACCTTCCTGTCCGTCCATATCATAAGCCGATAGTTTGATAGGAAGAATGCGCCCAGCGTGTTCAATGCTTTTGACCAATAGTAGCATCCGATGTCCTTCTATTTTGGCACTTGCAATGATGCGACTCTGACGAGGAAGGTGTAAATCTCCAATGCGCGCATTTTCTAGCAAGCGCAACACCACATCATCCCCCTCTTTGAGAACCATGGTGTGGTCAATCTGCACCCGAATCGTATTGCGTTCCATCCCCTTTTTCTCATTGTTGATAGAGTGAAAGGCAAGATTGCGCCCCTTCGTGCCATACGTTTTGACAAAGTCCGCATCACTCATCGCACCCGAGAGAGAAGACACCACTTGTTTTCGTTCGGGAAGCACCTCCACCGCCTTTGCCCCTTCCGATTGCTTGTCAGAAGAAGGCGCAACAATGGTGCGTTCCTGCGCTTGAGCAAAAGCATTGTTCAGCGCAGTAGGATTATTCGGCGTAGACTTAGGAAGATACTTCGCAGCCATTTGATAACTCTTTTCCATCAGCGCCAATTGACGTTCCTCCTCATTCTCTTCTTTATCATTTTTCTTTGTCAATTCATTCTTCAATTCAGCCACTTGTGAGCGGAGTTCTTCGCGCTCCTTCTCACTAGGGTCAGTGGCATAGAAATCATTGAGCAAGCGGTTGTTCTCCGCATAGCGTTGCATCGACCGCTCAATCTTACTTCGAGAGTGAGAAGCTTCCACTCTTTCCGCTTCTTCAGCCGCATTTTGCGTTGCAAACTCATCGGAAACCTCCGCCATCTCCGCCTTTGCTTGCTGTTCTTCAGTCGATTTGTTGCCCTGTTCATAAGCCTTCAGTTTGTTGCTGGGCAATTCTTCCACACTCGCTTGCGGAATACTGTCATTGAGTCCCTGCTGCGCTGCCGTTTTCTCCTTGCCCGAAGGGGCAAAGATAAACCACATAGAGAGCGCAAAGAGCAATCCTAGTCCGCCAAAGACGAGCCCTTTCTTCAGTTGGTCTTGTTGTTTCTTATCCATAATTGAGGTATTGGTTTTATTTGCTGATATTCCGTGTCTTTGTTGGAGGGCAGGACTGTCCAGATGCTCATTCTTTGGAATGGGTAAGGCAGTAGCGTGAGGAGTCACAAAGAATTGCGCAATCATAAAGAGAGCGCAAAGGAGATACACCAAACTAATGCCATATACCAAAACTTTCCTCTGCTTCGTACTTAGTCGTTCACACTGTTGTTTTAGCCACACCTTTCCGCGAATGATCCAGCTGCGGAGCATTCGTTGGGGAGAATACGTTCGTGTCATCGTTTGTAAGTTTGAAGGTCTTGATTCTCACGCACAACAAAGTGTTCCATCAGAAATCCCTGCGGATTGTTGTCCGAACGCACCGCATTTTGCAGGGTGCAAGTCGTGATTAGACTACGTTCCGTCACGTTACTAGGGCGCACAATAAACATGCGTGCATAAGTCGTCACGGCATAAGGATACACCTTAAAGTCACATTGTATAGAGTCAATTTCCACACGCTGATTCACATTGCCCGAGATAGCACTATTGAAATAGCCCTTTTCAGCCAAGTCCTTGTAATAGTCGAAAGCCGATTTATCACAAAGTGCAAAGGCACGTGCCATATTTTGCTCAATAGCATCCTTGTCGGGAGCAATGCTAAAGAAGAGCTCGTGGAAACGTCTGACGTGTTCGCGTGCTTCCACAGGACGATTGCGAGAAGCATCTTGACTCAGCGCCAACATCAAAGATTTCCCTTGGTCAAGGACGTAGATTTTTTCTCGTTGCTCCCGAGCAAAATTGTAGGAAGCATAGAGCGCATAAGCCGTAATGCCCACACAGAGCAAGGCAAAGACGATGATGTATAGCCTAATCTGACTAAATGCCGTCTGAATGTTTTTTTAGAGATTTGAATTCCATAGGAGTGTATATTGAAATTATTTGCCTTTAATGAGCATCCCTTTGATACGTCCACCGATATTTCCCACGGCAGCTCCCAAACCAGCAGCAGAAGCCTTACCACCTAGGTAGGCACCTTGTGCGCCACTCTTTGCCACGCTATTGACATTGCGACCATAAGCCCCAATACCGCCACCTGCTTCGATGATCCAGCCAGCCACAGTGGGCACACAGAAATATCCCACAATGCCAATGAGGAAGAAGACAATGTAATACCACGTTCCCGAGTCGGGAACATAGTTCGCACTCGAAAGCGCTGCAATGTCCTTCTGCACCATCAAGACTTGAATTTTGGCAAGCAAAGCCGAAAGAATAGAACTCACGGGCAACCACAGATAGACCGATATGTAGCGCGAGAACCACGCACTGAGCGAACCCGAAAGTCCATCCCACACCGAGATACCAAAGACGACAGGTCCTAGAATGGATAGCACAATAAGGATAAAGGTGCGGAGGGTATCAATAATCAAACCAGCCGCATTGTAGAGCAATTCCATGAAATCTCGGAAGAGTTTCATAAACCATTGCTTCGTCTGATAGGCAGCCCTTTCGGCATACATTCCGGCAATAGTCACCGCATCTTCAGGACCGATGATACCCATTTCCTCAATCTTTTCGTCAAACTTCTCATTAGATACCAAATAAGCCGTTTCGGGATTTTTCAGATAAGCCGCCTCTTGGAGTTTATCCCTCCTTTTCACCAACTGCGCCAGCGTGTTCTCTTGTTGATGCACCATTGCTTCTGTGCCTTGCACCACAGGGGAAAGCACCGCATTCATCGTTCCCAACACCACCGTTGGAAAGAACATGATGCAAAATCCCAAGACAAAGGGACGGAGCAAGGGAAACACATCGATGGGTTCAGCCCGCGCAATGGATGCCCAAACGCGCAGAGCAATGTAAAAGAGCGCACCCAAACCAGCAATCCCCTTGGCAATGCCCGACATCTGCGCACAGAGCGGCATCATCTCATCGTAGGTAGAGCGCAGTAGGTCGTGTAAACTAGCGAAATCCATAGCACCCACTCCTACCAATATCGGTTTGCCGTGTTACCATATAGGGCTTGCACCGCCGAGAGGTCACCCTTTTCTCTGGCACGTACGTAGCTCACCGAAATGTTCTTTCTTGTGTAATAAGACACCAACGAGCGATACTCACGCAGCGTGGTATAAATGCGGTCAATCGTCTGCATCCGTTCGTGGTCGTTCATCGAGAAACACTACTCTTGGCTACCGATTTGAGTTCTTTCAAACTCTCCCCACTTTGTTCCAAGAGTTTGGTATATCCCGAAGCGATGGCAGCGAGTTCCGAAGGACGAAAATGAGGGTCGTGCAGCATCTGTTTGTAGGAGGTGACGTAGATGTCAGAAATGTCGCCCACCATCAAGATACACTCCTTGACTTTGTAGGCATCGCCAATGAGATTGTTCACCTTGCGGAGCGCGTCATAGTATTTCTTGGTGTCGTTGTAGAGCTTTTCCACCTCCTTAAATCCATTCAAGGTGTTCTTGACCGTCTTACCGGCTGTGGCAATTTCTTTGACCGTGTTGGCAATATTGCCGGCAAAGTTGGTAGGGTCAGTCACCACCCATTGGGCATGAGCCTTTCCACAAACGAGAGTGGAAAGCAATAAAACTGAGAGAATGTACTTTTTCATTTGTTGGTTGATTATTTTATTGGTTGATATAATCTTGTGATGGTCCATTTATTTGACTGAAAAGTAGAGTGTTATCCCACAATCTGTTGTAGAGGAAAATATATGCGCTCATCTTTATAAAAAAGTGACACGTCGTTTTATGAAAAGTGACACGTTGTTTAGAGAAAAACAAGCCGTCGTTCATCAACAAACGAGCCGTCGTTTTTTTGATGATAAATGAGCCCCCTTTATTCCTCGTGTCGTTTCTCCCGAGCCAGTTGTCGAATGGCAGCCTCGATGTCGCCACCGAGTTGTTCGGCAAGGCGCAGCACCTCCACCTTCTCTGTCTCTTCCGTGGTGTAAGTCAAGTATTCCTCCAAACTCACCTCAGTGGCATAGACCGCACTCTGCATACCGCCCAGTCCAATCCACACCTCTTTGTAAAGGCGATGAGGGTCGTTGTTCTGATTGATGGAAAGAATTTGGCTCTTCTCCTTTTCCGACAAGCCCAGCATCGCTTGGATGCCATCAAACTTGGTCATATACTTACGCTGATCAAGAAGAATCTTGCAGTCGCTATTGTTGATGATACTTTCCTTCACAATAGGCGATTGAATGATGTCGTCCACTTCTTGGGTCACCACAATGGCTTCGCCAAAATACTTGCGCACCGTCTTGTAGAGATACTTGATGTAGTCCGCCATATTAGCCGAAGCAATGGCTTTCCACGCTTCTTCGATGAGAATCATTTTGCGAATACCTTTCAATCTTCGCATCTTGTTGATGAAGGCTTCCATAATGATGATTGTCACCACAGGGAAGAGGTCCTTATTGTCCTTCACTTGGTCAATCTCAAAGACAATGAAGCGTTTAGAAAGTAGGTCGATGTTCTCCGTAGAATTGAGCAGAAAGTCATAACGTCCACCATGATAGTATTGTTTGAGCGTAGTGAGCAGGTTGTTGATGTTGAAATCTTGGAGCGTCACCTTGATTTCTCTTTCCTCCATCTCCTTGCGATAGACATCTCTGAGATACTCATAGAAGGTGTTGAAGCAAGGCGTGATGCTATGGTCGGCACGGATGCGCTCAATATAGGCATTCACAGCCGAACCCAACTCACCCGCTTCCGTCTTGGTCAGCGGTTCATCGGCACTCTTCCACAGCGTAAGTAGCAGCGTGCAGATACTTTCTCGCTTTTCCACATCAAAGACATAGTCATCGGTGTAGAAGGGATTGAAGGAAATGGGACTTTCATCGGTGTAAGTGAAGTAGACCCCATCCGCTCCCTTGGTCTTTCTGTGAATGAGTTCGCAAAGTCCTTGGTAACTATTACCCGTATCCACCAAGAGTACATGCGCCCCTTGTTCGTAATATTGACGCACCATGTGGTTGGTGAAGAAGGATTTCCACTGCCCGATGGTCCTAAGATGAACTTATTGCGGTTGGTGGTAATACCTTTCTTCATCGGCAGGTCAGAAATGTCCAAGTGAATCGGTTTACCCGACAGACGATCTGCCATGCGAATGCCGAAGGGAGAAAGAGAATCTTTGTAGTTCGTCTCTGCCGTAAAGAAACAAAGAGCAGGTTCAATGAAGGTGTAGAAACTCTCTTCGGCAGGAAAGTCTCCCGCGTTGCCAGGGATACCTGCCCAATAAAGCGTAGCCGTGTCAATCGTGTTGTGCCGTGGTTTACATTCCATCAACGCCAGCGCAGAACCTACGTCATTTTTCACCTGACGCAGTTCCTCTTTGTCGCTACTCCATGCCAAAACATTGAAGTGCGCCCGAATAGAAGTCAGCCCCTGAGAGTGCGCCAAATTGAGATACTCCTGTATCCACTCCTCGTTGATTTGATTGCTTCGGCTATAACGCGCCAAAGAGTGCATATTCCTCGCCTGCTTTTCAAAGCGTTCAAGGTTGGCATCGCTATCTTCGATGAAGAGATATTGATTGTAGATGTGGTTGCACGAAAGAAGCAAGCCCACGGGAGCCGCAAAACTCAGTCGGCAATCACTGCGGTCGGTAGAAAGTCGTTCATAGCGCGCATCGGTATGCACACTTGTGGGGAGGTCGTCCGTATCGCTCAGTGTGTGCAAGCAAAGCATTTGGTCGCCTACACGTACAAGGTCTGCCCCCAAACGAATATCCTCCAAAGAAGCGTGCTGACTTTCCGAAAGCGAAAAGTATCTATCGAGGAGTCCAGCCTTTTCTTTCGTACCGATGAGTTCATCCTCAGTCATTCTCGTCAAACGAAGATGGTCACTATCATTGATAATCCGCTCAAATTGGTCTACGGCTTCCAAGAATTTCGCGACCGCTTCCTTATCTTCGATGTCTTTGGGGATGAGATGTCCACGGCACAAGGCAGAGAAGTTGCTGTGCTGTGCCATGCGCTTCTTGGTCGTTTGGGTGAGAAAGAGATAAACTGCGTGATGCAAGTAGGGTCGCTCATTGAAATGTCGCTCCGAAGCACGAGCCAGGAAACTGAGTTCTCCCTTATTGAGTTCGGGAGCATAGTTTTCTTGGATAAACCAATCCTGCTTATGTACGATGCTGTAATTAGGGAGCACCTTAATCGCCTTATGCCAAGCCGAGTGCATCGCTTCATATTCGCTCTTTGTCACGGTGAAGAGTTCGGGAAGCTCCAACTTAAAGGCAATAGTCAAGTCAGCATCCTTGCTCACAAGGCAACCATGTTCCACTGCTAACAGAGGAAACTTGGCTTCGAGCGTACTTATTTTTGCTGGTGTTGCGCATATGTTCGTGTTTTTGTTAGAGGTTACGAGGAATGTTCGCAGAGTGCGGTAATAGCTAGGCACTGAGACAGAGGGCGAAGGAGCGTACTTGAAGTACGTGACTAGCCCGAATGTCGAAGTAACGACGCTAGTGCTGTGCTATGTGAGCATCCCTAATGAGGTGATAGACCGTACGGCGGTTTATAAGGTAGCGCGGATGAATACGTATTGCCCCTTGCTTCATCAGTCCATATTGACCATACTTACGGTTCATGGCAAACGTTTGCCACACAACAAGCGTGGCACCCACTAAGCCGATACCTAAGCACAGCCACTGACTCATACCGCAGAGATAGCATACGACCACGAGGACGAAAACCGCCAAGAGTCCTCCAGCAAAGAGGAAGAGGTATTGCGCTTTCAATCCCTTAAACTCCACCGTACGACCTATTCCCTTATTGATGTCCCACGATGCCATTAGAGGAAGAAGCTACGAAGGATGGTGGCTGCCACAATGAGGAAGATACAAGCTCCAAACCAAGAGGCAGCTGTCTTGCTGGTATCGGGATCACCGCTGGAAAACTTGTTGTAGACCTTGATACCACCAATCAGACCAACGACAGCACCGATGGCGTAAATGAGTTTTGTGCCGGGATCAAAGTAGGAAGTCACCATTTTAGTGGCTGCATTGATACCTGCCATGCCGTTACCTTGGGCATAAGCTCCTGCCGATACGAGAAAGAGGGCGAGAAGCACGAGAGAAAGTTTCTTTGTTGTCTTCATATTGATAGGAATTAAATGTGATTATTGCTAGGGTGAGAGAGTGGAAGTGAGAACAGAGGGAGGTATCGTAGGCTCTAGTAAAGGACGGATTGGTGTGTAACCTCACACCTCCGCAGTGTTCTCCTGTTCCGAATAGATGGTTTTACAGATAATAATCGAGAGGATGAGCAGTAGTTTCAGTCTTATCTCCCGAGAAAAACTGTGGTGTTGTATTTTCCCCTTCTTGTTCTTCTGTTTCAGCCTTATCAATGGCTTGCAAGAGTTTCTGATGTACCCTTTCTTCTTGGGAGAGTTGGGCTTTATATTGCGCCAATAAGTCCGTACCTTTCAGGCTTTGGAGCGTATGGACAACCTCCGTTTCGTCCTCCTCATCAAGACTATCATCTTGTTTGTGCCAATGATTCAATCGCACTAAGTCGCGCGTGAGAATGCTAGTGGGCGAAACATCGGTAGTAGCATTGTCTTGCCAAAGGATTTCTTCACGAAGTACCTCCTCCTCATCTACTTCTTCTAAGGTATAGTCCACCGCGATTTCACTCTCTTCGGTCTGTTCTTGGGAGTCTTCTGCAGTTTCTTGTTGTAAAGAATCAGCTATGGTCTCCGTTACTGTACTTTGGCTAGCCACATTAACCGACTCCTTACTAGCTGTTTCAGTGGCTTCCACATCGGATGTCGCAGCAATAATTTGTGTCGTCAATCCTTTGCTTTTGCCCACAAGGATATGCTCTTCAGCAGCTTGGGGTGTATCTTGCTGCGTATCAGCTTGAGGTACAACTTTCTGTTGAGTTGAACATCCACTTCTCCAACGATGAAAGGTATAAACCAGTCCCATCGCCACCCAAATGATGGAGAAAAGGAGCAAAATATTGAGTAGAAAGCAGTAATCATAGTTGTATGGTTTGTTCCTTCTTGCGTTTGACAATTTCCTTATTGAGCAATTGTTGGTGCGTGCGAAGATGTTCCACAATAATGCGTTCAATGTAACTCGAGAGTGTCGTGTCAGACCGTAAATCACTCAGCACGTGCCGCAGTGTTTGCAACACCTCTGTGCGAATGGTGAATCCCGATTTTGCACCTTTGGTACTATTGATGGTCAAATAGAGGTCTGCATATTGAGAAAATGAAATCGTTGATGTGGACTCACTCGTGATTTCCTCCTCCTTTTTTTCTTTTGGAGGAAGCTCAAGGGAAGTTACGGGCTTGTCATAGAAAGGCGCATCTTCTAGTGTTCGTTCCTTCGTACCCATATCTCCCAATTCTTGGAGTTTCTCTTGGAAAATTTTATCGCGTTGTTCCTTCAGACTACTCATCAGACATTAGATTTATAAGGTGTAACTTCTCCATCACCTCATCCACCCACGCATCAATGCCAAGGGTAGCGCGATACATCGGAGCAGGCGCAAGATAAGAACTGCGGAAACAAGTCTTGATTCCTCCTGCAGCTTGTAATTCTCGTGCAATCTTCACCGAATGATAGATGCACGTATTAAACATACTCAAGCCCTCTTGCTTGGCGTAGTCCGTAAAAACCTGTTGAATCGTGGGATTTGCACTGCGATTTACCTTATTCCAGAGAAAGAAGAAGTCTTCAATGCGTGCGTCTTCAAAGCCTAAGCCCAAATCACGGATGGTGCGAGCATAGGCAAAAGAAGACGCTAAGGACTGAGGGTCGGCTTCGATGGGAGAGATAATGAAATCCATCTCCACAGAAAAGCGCAACAAACTCTCTGTGCTGGCGTGTCCTGGGAAATCAAAGATTACCAGTCGTTCTCCTCTTCCTTGTGTGTCGAGATATTGTTGCACCAGCGTGAGAGCATCTTCGGGTTTGGCGCGTAATATCGTATAGGAAGGTTTCCCTAAGCGCGTGAAATAGGCTTTCATCTCAGCTTGAATCTTGGCATCCGACTCGATAAGGTCGCGTTCGCGCTCTCGTAACTTATAGAACGACTCTTGTGTTGCGTCACAATCCATAACAACAAGAGGAATCCCACGCTCATAATACAGCACCGCAGACAAGACTTCGGCTAAACTGCTTTTCCCACTCCACCTTTTTGAGAAGCGAAGCCTAAGAATAGAGGTCGTGATACTTTCTGTTGCATAATGAATCGTGTTTATAGGTCGTAATGCTTAAACTTTTCTCTGTATAGACTCATAGACTTTAGTCGATTGGTCAATTAGTCAGTTAGTCAATTGGTCAGTTAGTCAGTTAGTCAATTAGTCAATTGGTCAATGAGTCTGTCCATTTGGATGTCTTTAGCTCAGTCTATACAGACCTTTTGACTCTGCAAAAGAACTTAGTTTTTAGTCCACTCACAAGAAAAGGAGAAAAGAGGGAAAAATAGGGATGAATTGGGTAATCCTTTCGTATTGAATGATTTAAGTTTAGGCTGTAACTTTGCAGACGAACAAATACAACCCCTAACACGACCGAAGGAAACAGCCCACTAAGGGCTGGATGCTTCCTCAGCATCAACTCTTTTTACTGGCAAGGTGTGTCTTTGTAACACAAACCGCGGTTTGTCTCACAAAAACTCCTTGCCTCGGTGCGAGGAAATGCTGAACTCCAAAGTCGTCAGTAAAGAAGAAACACATGAAACAGCAAAGCAATCCCTCCACTGAGGGCTTAAACTCCGATAAACCTCGGTGGGACAATTGGCACGTACGCCTACCTAATCCCAAAGACCAACAGAAAATCATTGATTTGTTCCAACGTTCGGGAGCAAAAACAAAGTCAGACTTTGTGCGCGCTCGCTTATTTGGAGAAGAATTTAAGATTATCTCCGTAGATAAATCAGCCGTGGAATACAACCGCAAGCTATCGGAATTCACAGCACAACTACATAAGATTGGCATCCTCTATAACCAAGCCGTACGCGCACTCAACACCTATCATTCCGTTAAGACAGCACAGGTGATGCTAGAGAAATTGGCACACTATTCCACGCAAATCCTTGCGTTGCAATCCAAGTTATTGCCCTCACCATTGACTACCGCAAACGATGATTGCCAAAAATTTTTGCCACAGAAAACCTCGGTGGTGCGCTAGGCTACAACTTTAAGAAAGTGGAAAAAGGAGATGCCGAAGTCATTCTATCCAAAGGACTATATCAATCAGCTGAAGGGGAATTTAAGATGGAAGAAGTACTGCGAGATATGCAGGCACTTATACCTAAACATTGCCGAACAAAGAAGACAGTCTTCCATTGTTCTCTCAATCCTCACCCCGATGAACGCTTGTCGGATGAGAGGCTAGCTACCTTAGCCGAGGAATATATGCAGGCACTCGGCTACAGCTCACAACCCTACATCGTATTTAAGCATCACGACATTGAGCGAGAACACATTCACATCGTTTCCTTGCGCGTAAATGAGCAAGGAGAGAAAATCAATGATGGGTTTGAAAAGCGAAGAAGCAAGCGTATCACAGATGCTCTAGAGCAAAAATACGGACTGAAACCCAGTACACCGACTAAAGAGCAAGTACTTCAAAAAGCAAGTACAAAAGAAACGCTCAATGAGTCCGTGGAGAATAGAAAAATAAAGGTAGAAAGATTGCTTCGTGCCGTACTTGCACACTACAAATTCACTTCTTTGGGAGAACTCAATGCCATACTCTCACACTATCATCTCACAGCTGAAGAGGTAAAAACAGAAGTTCGGGGCAAACGCTATGATGGACTGGTCTACCTCCTCACTGATGATGAGGGCAAAAAAGAAAGTATGCCCATTGCTGCCTCTGAACTAGGTCGAGGATTGGGACATACCGCTATCACCAACCACATCAAACGCTCAAAGTTTTTGCTAAAAACAGATATACCCAAGGTAAGGCAACGCGTACTTATGGCAATGCGCACTTCCCCCTCGTCAGAAGCCGATTTGAAGAAAAGCCTTATCCAACAAGGTTTGCGAGTGGAACTTCGCCGAAATAAGGCAGGGCGCATCTATGGCATCACCTTTATAGATGACAAAGAAGGGATAGCCCTCAACGGTTCTCGGCTTGGCAAAGGATATTCTGCCAACGTCTTTGCTCAATATCTGCAAGACACCGGACAGAATCCGTTCTTGGATGAAACACGTTATCACAACAGCTTTGGGGAAAGTGCTAAGGAACAAGCAAAAACAAGAGAGTTTCCTTTCGAAAACGCAGAAAGCGACAATCTCATTGACGAACTCTTAGACAACACCTTAGATACTTGGATAGCACCAGCAGGGAATGATGATTGGAAAGAAGCGGCTTGGCAACGCAAACTGCGCAAACAGAGTAAGGTTCGCTTGCCAAGGAGAAAGCACTAGTTCTAAAGGCATTATCATAGTATTCAAACACCATTCACACACATACCACTATGGCACAGGAAGACGATTTACGAGCATTGGGAAAGATTATGGACTTTATGCGAGGCATATCTGTACTCTTTCTCCTCATCAACTGTTATTGGTTTTGTTATAGCGCATTTGAAACGTGGCACTTCACGCTGGCTATAATAGATAAAATCCTACTCAATTTTCAACGCACGACAGGTCTATTCTCCTCCATGCTGTGGACAAAGCTCTTTTGCGTGGTCTTCCTTGGGCTTTCTTGCTTAGGCACAAAGGGCGTCAAGGAAGAGAAGATAACGTGGGGAATGATTTACTCAGCTCTTGCCGTGGGTTTTGTGCTTTTCTTTCTCAATTGGTGGTTGCTCGTTTTGCCCATCTCGGCAGTAGGTGCAGCATCACTCTACATCTTCTCTTTGTCCCTAGGTTATATCTGTCTATTGATGGCTGGGGTCTGGATGAGTCGTTTGCTCAAGAACAACCTGATGGATGACGTTTTCAATATGGAAAACGAGAGTTTTATGCAAGAAACACGGTTGATGCAAAACGAATACTCAGTAAACTTGCCGACACGCTTTTACTACAAAAAGAAATGGAACAAAGGGTGGATCAACATCGTCAATCCCTTCCGTGCTTCAATGGTACTCGGCACTCCTGGTTCGGGGAAGTCCTATGCCATTGTGAACAACTACATCAAGCAACAGATTGAAAAAGGTTTTGCGATGTACATCTACGACTACAAATTTCCTGACCTCTCAGAGATAGCCTACAATCATTTACTCCATCATTTGGATGCTTATGAAGTAAAACCCCAATTCTTCGTCATCAACTTTGATGACCCTCGAAAATCGCACCGCTGCAATCCCATCAATCCTAGTTTTATGACGGACATCTCCGATGCCTACGAGAGTGCTTACACGATTATGCTCAATCTCAACCGCTCGTGGATTCAAAAGCAAGGAGACTTCTTTGTGGAGTCGCCTATCATCTTACTAGCAGCTATCATTTGGTTCCTCAAAATCTATGAAGACGGCAAGTATTGCACCTTTCCACACGCCATTGAGTTCCTCAATCGTCCCTATGCGCAGATATTCCCCATCCTCACTGCCTATGATGAATTAGCGAATTACCTTTCTCCCTTTATGGATGCGTGGGAAGGTGGAGCGCAAGACCAATTGCAAGGACAGATTGCTTCGGCAAAGATACCGCTCTCACGTATGATTTCGCCCGCCCTTTATTGGGTGATGACGGGAGATGACTTTTCTCTCGACATCAACAACCCACGTGAGCCAAAGGTCTTGGTGGTGGGCAATAATCCCGACCGACAGAACATCTACTCGGCAGCACTTGGACTCTACAATTCGCGCATCGTGAAACTCATCAACAAGAAGAAGCAACTCAAATCGTCCGTCATCATAGACGAGCTACCGACCATCTACTTCCGTGGCTTGGACAACCTCATTGCCACCGCACGCTCTAACAAGGTGGCAGTTTGTCTTGGTTTTCAAGACTTCTCTCAGCTCACGCGTGACTATGGCGACAAGGAAAGTAAGGTTATCCAAAACACCGTGGGAAACGTCTTTTCAGGACAAGTCGTAGGTGAAACAGCCAAGACCCTCTCCGAACGCTTCGGAAAGGTACTTCAGCAACGTCAGTCTATGACCATCAACCGAAACGACAAGTCTACCTCCATCTCCACACAACTCGATAGCCTTATCCCTGCTTCCAAAATCTCGAACCTCACACAAGGCATGTTTGTCGGAGCCGTCTCCGATAACTTTGACGAGCGTATCGAGCAGAAAATCTTCCACGCTGAGATAGTTGTAGACTCAGCTAAAGTCTATGCCGAAATGAAAGCCTATCAGCCCATTCCCATCATCGCAGAGTTCACAAACGAAGATGGCTCCGATAATCTTCGTGAGACTATCGAAGCCAACTATAAGCGCGTGAAACAAGAGATTCTTTCATTGATAGAATTAGAAATAGAGCGCATCAAAACAAATCCATCTTTAAGTTACCTCATAAAAGAATAGCATATATCTCAAGAATCAATTCTCTCGACTGAGATGTATATACCAACCATTTTTTATAGGACGATATAACTCTATACTTACAGAATATTTTTGAGAAACTTGATCCAAATCTTCCTCCGTAATTCTTTTCTACGATATACATTTCAGTAGTGGGATCTAAAGGCAACCTCTTTATTGTAATTCTCTATCTTATCTTCAAGATTGGGAGCATAGATATATTCCTTGTACCCTCCGCTGACAGAAATTCCCCATGTATGAAAGAGCAAGTAAACTTCCGATATCCCATCATACTGTATACTCATAATATCTAGTTTCTTGATTAAAGAATCCAATTCCTTTTTGTCTTTATATGAGATGATATAGGCTGTACTATCTGTTTCATCATAGGGAGGGTAATAAAATCTATCGTACTTAACAGAAATGTTTCTCAATCTCTCAAATTCAGACTCATTGAGATTGAAATTCTCTAACATTTGATGATCTGACGGCATATTATTTCTTGCACATCCCAAAAAACAAAAAACAAATACGATCAAAAATGGTGTCAATGATTTGGACATTTCTTGATATTTACAAGTTTGTTGTTCTGATAAGATTTATAGATTTCATCTAAGATAGCTTGAGCGGTTAAGAAAGAAGGAGTTCCTCCATATCTATCATATAATCTAAAACCTATTTTGATTGCTTCATTATCACTTGCATCATCAAAAGCTGCTAAAAAGTCTGCATCCCCAAGTTCCCTAATTCGATTTTTGCAAGTATTGAGAGGCCCATGTTCTCCCAACTTCGTTTATTATCTTTCAGTTGTGCTACTCCTGCCCCGGCTGTTAATTCCCATTCTGTAAACCCAACTGCTTTTCCGATAAAACCATAATGTATATTAGACCACAAATCATAGAAAAACAAGAAATGTTTATTCTTATCACAAGACCAATGTTGATACCCTTGAAGTCTTTGTATTGCCTTCTTGTGATCCCAAGGACATCCTGCCGCAACAAGTCCTTTCCATTTGGTATATGCTTTGATTCTACCTTCAATTTTGTCAGAAATTGCTGCTGAGAACAAAAGAGAATGAGAAGGAGTAGATTGCACAAAGGCTCGCCCAAAAGGAGTCATCGAACTCAATGCTTTTTGGGCAGCCATTCCCCCTTTATTGTAAGAAGTAAGTAAATTCCGAATTTCTTTTACATGACCAGACTTCGAATTTACTTGTATTTCTCGGCAAAGATATTGAGCTATTTCTATGACTGAAATGTATGGACATTGCTCTACCTTCATGGCTAGGATATTTTATTCAATAAGTGGTGAAAAAAGAGCAATAAGAGTCTTTCCCTTATTGCTCCTAATTATATTTATAATAAAACTATTCTTGTTTATACTCACTCTCCCATACAGTGTCCTCGGGATTGTCTCCCTTGTGTCCTGCGAGCTGTATCACAAAACTCTTCGCTGGGAAGTATGGCGTGAGGTGAATGTCGAGCAGGATCTTATCCTTCTGCTCCTTATCTTGCTCAATCTTGAGAACCTTGAACTTCTCTATGAGCTTGCTTGGTCCTTGCACACTATCCAAGAACTTCACAATCTGTGAGCGAAGATCAGCCTCGGTGCGAGATGACCAATTCTCAAAGGCGCGGCGGTTAAGGAAGTCGAATAGCACCTTCGTGATATGGTCAAAGACACGCACAACAGAGTAGGTTTGTAGACCGATGTTGTCGCCATTGAATAGCGTCTTGCCTGAGAAAGCCATCACACGGCTATACTCATTAACCATAGGTACAAGCCCCATACGCTCAAGCTCTGAGATTTCGCTCTTCTTGAGATCGAAGCGTACGCTCTCTACCTCATTAAGACCACCGAATTTCTTGCCCGCAACAACCTGAGACATCAGCGTATTGTAAATCTTACCTGCCAACGCCCCAGAAGGGGCTACATATAGATGCTCTTCTTCTCCGACAGCCTCCACCTTAGGACGACCAAGTAGCCAGTTGCAAGTCATAATCGTGTTAGACTTGTATACCTCCCCACCTGTATGATTGGCGTTGGCGAAGACATCCACTACATCATCAGGACTCTCCAGGTCTTGGAAGTCAGTGATGAACATTACTTTATTCTCGTGGGCAATCTTAGACCACTTGTCTAGCACTGCGTTTGAGCCAAGGTAGCCTGGCACGACTAGGAGCGAGTAGTTTCTACGGAGATCTAGACGGTCAAAGTTATGATTAAGTTCTTCACCTACCTTATCGATAAAGAGCGTGTTGTCTAGGTCTCGGAGTTGCTCAGGAGCAGCGTTCATTATTGAGACATTCTTAACTTTATCGCTCTCTGTATTACGATAGAACAGAGCCAAAGCACGATAGGCACTTTCCAGTTCGCGTGTACGCTCCAAGGCTGCAAGCAAATTCGCATTCATAGTCTCTTCTACTTGCAGAGCTTGCTCCTTTGCCTTATCTCGCATACCTACCGCATCTTCTCCTGACTTAAGTAGGTCAATCCAGACTTTCAAGCGGTTCGCAAGCAACTTGCGCTCTCCCGCCCATTGCTCATCGGTAAGAAATATGTTACGGCGAGCCTTACGACTGGGATTCAGGTTAGACATCCCATCAATAATGCTCTCCAAAAAAGTAAATCCGCCAAACGCTTCTAGTTTGTTGGCTATAGCCACACTTGCCGAGTTCGCCGCCTTAGATGACGACTGACTTCCAGTAGGGGCAAGCTGTGCTTTGGGGGCTTTTTCCTTATCCATATACTATTCGTTTTCAGGATTAGACTTCGTGATTTCTGCGAGAGCAGCCTCAAGAGCCTCAATCAAGGCTTCTTTGACATCCTTATCGCCTACAGCTTTGAGGAGAGCTCGATTTGACGACAGTTGACGAGTCATCTTCAGAAGCTGTTCTCTTGTTACATCAAGCTGAGAGAGGAACGCACTGTTGCTTTAAGGCTCTTCGCCCCGAAGTCTCCCAGGCTTTTGAATGCAAGTTCTTCGCGGATTTCGTTGCCTTCTTGATCTAAGTGCTCGATTGTTACTGTTGGATTGAAGCGTTCAAACACATCTTCAATCGTTTCTAATCCGTGTTCTATTTCAGGACTAATCGGTGCTTCGTCCGTCAGCTTTTGAACGAACAGAGTGCGATTCGATGGGATTTCGGCAATTGCTTCATTCGCATCGATCTTAACCTCATTACCGCCTACGCCATATTTATACATAGCCTATCGAGTTTTATTATTTAACATCAAAGTTCTAAATGTGGAGATTTACGTAATCTCACTCCGCAAATTTACACAATTTCCTCGGAGCCACAAACAAAAACGCAGAAAATCTGAGAAACATTGGGAAGACAATCTAAACGATAATGTATCACATTCGACTCTCATAACCCTGCTTGAAGTCCACCTCAAATCGTTATTTCCAGAAAATCTCCATGCTCTGTTTCACAAATCAACTTCTTCAAGTCCATAGAAACAACATAGTACTCAAAAAACGAGCATTCTCCAATAATGAATACCACATCTGCGACCCTTGCCTTGAATATGTGTGTGACATCCAATTCAGCAATAAAATAGCAGAAGTCTTCATTGTTCAAGAAGCAAGATATCCGTTTGTATTGATAATCATCATCATAATGATGCTCCTTCGGGGGAAAACGAAAAGATAGCCACCAAACTCTAGGATTGCCTAGTACAAATTGATTTTTGATTCTATCCAAGACATCACCTCCGAGCTCCTGAATTCTCTCTCTTGCATCAAGGCTCTCTATACATCTCAATAGCTCTTGATATTGTTCATCCATTTGCAATCACATACATAGTTAATGTCCATCTATCACACCCTCACCCTTCTTGGGAAATCTATGAGGGTGGGTGTTACCATCATAGGTAAGATTAAACCTCTTACTTCCACCATCAGAACGCTTCCCTTGAGTTTGAACTCCAATATGCGATTTATTATGCCCCTTAGTAAAATCCATATCAGGGCGAGCAGAATCGTAGGCAATCTTAGCCCCATTAGCTCTCTTAAACTCAACTTCTGTCCCAGTTATTGGGGCTACTTTTGTTGGAGTAAACTGAATATTGGGGTCTCCTCCTGAGGCTATATCAAAAGCAGCTCGTCGCGCAGAGTCAAAATCAGGGAAATATAAAACTTCAACTAGCCCCACGGGTCTACCCATGCATTTACATCGTGGACGTATGCGTATAGGTTAGTCAACCCCGCCTCGAGACGAATGGGGTCTTGACTGATGTAGGCTCCTGTCTCGGGCGAGTAGTAGCGGAAGCGGTTGTAGGTGAGTTCCGTCTCGTGGTCGTAGTATTGCCCTTGAAAGAGGAATGGTATTCGGATACGATCGCTGTAGGGGGCGTTCCTATTGTACACCTCCTCGAGTATCTTACCATTCATATCCAGCCTGCGACGCCAAACTGATACTAGTTACATATGACTCTATGAATAGACTCAGTCAGAGCTAGCCTTATTATTTGAGTTCTATACTTATAGTCTGAAAAGCGCTTGTCTGCTAGAGAGTACAGCTCATTTTCATCTCTACTCTTAGTGTGTCTCAGATAAATGATAAGTTTTGAAAGAAATGGGTATGTGAAAAATGAGTGATTCTTATCAATATACTCCAGCAAATCCACATTCATATCATAAATCATACATTGAGGACGTATAAAATACTCCTCAATAGCACAAATAACCTCTAAAACAGCAGATTCCAGTTCTTCCTTAGAGGAGTAAATAGAAATAGCCCCATCCCTAAACAAGCGTTTTCGGAGCAGAGAAGAAGAATACAGTCTAAATACATAGGGATCAGAGGGACTATTTAAATTAAACAGTCGAATGCAGTCTGCCAGAATCCCTTCTTTTATTTCTAGCTCGGGGAATATCGTTGCCACTGCACCTATTCTTTTCATTTTTCCTCTTAGGTACTTAAGCCTGATTGCTTCATCTTCTGAGAATCCTATTGGATAAAGTCCAGTAATACGAGTTTTTACCCCTCCTATATCTTTGCAAATAGTTGAAAAATGATAAATGCCTCTCAATGTTTCGCTTTCATTTATATATGTGTTGAAGAGTTTCTTTACCAAACTCTCGATATCTGTACTTCTCATTGCTTACTATTATACTTAATATTAGGAGTATCTTAGGATGTGAAACTCTGCTATTGTAGAATGGTTTTTGCCTACTTCTGTAAATCCTCGACCTTGACCTCTTACAGATGTTTTGATAGCACCTCCACCACTTTTACTTGTATTGGCATGAGCATTTCGCCCTCGTCGATATGCTTGGGTACTTTTCTGATTCTCAGTTAGTCGGCCACTACCAAATTTCACTTCAAACACATGCACTTTACCATGCCCGTCTTCTGCAGCAAAATCCGCGATGGTTCTTTTTCCATTTACCATCATTTCTACTTGTTTTCGAATGTTTTTGAATCCACTTCGCTCCAAATCATGCTTAGCTCTTGCTTCCCCTCTTTTCCCATTATAATGAGATTTTGCTAGTCCAAAGATATCTATCCAGCCAGTAGTATCCTCGACATAGCTATGCAACGCAGTCGTTCCGCTATCAAATCGTATCGGGTCTTCGGAGATGTATCTTCCGAGCTCAGGTGCATAGTATCGGAAGCGGTTGTATGCCAGTTCCGTCTCGTGGTCGTAGTATTGCCCTTGGAAGAGGAATGGTATTCGGATACGGTCGCTGTAGGGGACATTCCTATCGTACACCTCCTCGAGTATCCTACCATTCATATCCAGCCTGCGACGCCAAACCTCCTCTCCCTCGACGTTGTACGCCTCAGTAGGCGTACCCAGCTGGTCGGTTACGACACTGTACGCCTTGCCATTGAGCAAGAGGGCCATCGGCACAAAGCTCTCCTCCTCAAAGACCCACGTCCTCAGGTCAAGCTCGTAGTGCTGCCAGCCACCATCCTTCCACGTCTGCCCCGTGTTCCACTCGTGCAGTGGCACATTGCCATTCCATACCCAGTGAGTGTACTCGCTGGCGAACTTGCAGATGCGTCTCCCTAAAACATCGTAGGTGAACTGTACGGGGCGCTTCCTATGTGGCGACTTTACAGCCTTGAGTGTGCCGTTCTGATTCCACTCATACTGCCAGCGCTCACGTTTGCTGTCCCACCACTTGCCCGAGCCTTTGTACTTCTCGATGAGTTGTCCATCCTTGTCGTACTTGAAACGCCACTCGCCCGACTGCTCTATCTTCCCTCCTTGGAGGTATTTACGGAGCTTTCGGTCAGGGTCGTCGAAGAGGTTGCCTACCTTATCTGATAAGACCTCACTCCTCAAATTTACACAATTCCCTCGTAGCTACAAAGAAAAACACAGAAAATTTGAGAGACATTGAGAAACATCAAGAGCCTCGACTTTATTATTACTCTGAAGCTCCTACCTCGAGAGAACTATTCATTCTCAAGAGAATTTACAATTTCAAGTCTAGTATGAGTATATTTCTTTTTGTTTGGGAAGTAAACATTCGACAGGGTGGGATGGCTTAACAAAGGAGACAAATCTCCGTTTTCAATATTCTCAAAGTGCAATTGCTTTTAGCTTAGGCATCTTTGATATAAAAATACAGATTATCTACGGAATCCAAATGAAGGCATTCTATGCTACTCTCTTCTACGAGAGAAATCTCTTTAATACTCTTGCACTTTTTCTATTTTTTTAATACCCGCAAATTTCCCAGTTCGAAAACGGCAGATATATCTAAAAAGTTTAGGGCATGATACGATATGCAAGTACTCAAGTTCATTTAGCCGTTCTATACCCTTTAACGATTGTAGCTTCTTAGCTCGAAACAGATCCATATAGTTTAGCGATATGCAACCGTCTATTCCCATAAGGCTGTTGATGGTAGGATCCCACAATATCATTTTTTTTAGATCCTTCATTTGCCCAAAGCCTTCTAGTGATGACTTATTATAACCGACTATCCGAAGTTCTATAAGTGTACTTAAAGAATTGAAGTTTGAGAACTGGCTACACCAAGATAAATCTACCTTTTGGAGCTTTTTCATTCCCCCAAAATCAATAATGCAATCTCCGGGGACATCTATACGAATAGATTTGAGGTTAGGTAAGTAAGACAAAAAGAGGAGATTTATGGGGTATTGTGCATACCGAGCTATGTCTGAAATTCCGACATGCTCTAAGAAGCTGTATGCTGTTATTTTGCTTAGATCTATCTTTGTTTTCTCCCACATGTTAGATGGAGGAGAAATACTTACAACAAGCTCCGTATAGCCGAGATCGCGAGCGAGATTTAGCCCTTCAACGAGTTGTTCGTATGGTACAATTACTCTTTTTATATCCTCTACTATCTTCATATTAAAGCAACATTAAATTACACATGAAAAGGTCCCTTTTTCACTGGAACAGTCACATTTTGCTCCATTTCAGCAATTATATCATTAGCCACATCATCAAGAATTCGGTTTATAGCAGTTCCTGAATCTTGCAATTTACGAACTCCAGGGGAGCTAATCTTATTAAGTAATGTATAACCTTCATCTTCTAGCTTCTTCATAACTTTAGCTTCAAGCATTTCTCCTAGGCTATCATTACCAAGGAATTTACTAACCCATCCATTAGGCGCTTTAATCACTCCTTAGTACGCCTTCATTTTTTGTCGTAAAGATTTCCGGAATCGTCCCCACTTCCCTTTTCCAACATATGCTACCTTATTTGCTCTATCAACAATAAAGGCATAAGTCCCTTCTAATCCGAGGGTATCTACCCAATCATTGGTATCCGACACATAGCTGCGCAGTGCTAATGTGCCACTAGCAAAGCGTATTGGGTCTTCAGAGATGTATCGTCCTAGTTCGGGGTCGTAGTATCGGAATCTGTTGTACGCCAGCCCCGTCTCGTAGTCGTAGTACTGTCCTTGGAAGAGGAAAGGGATGCGGATACGATCGCTGTAGGGGGCGTTTCTGTCGTACACCTCCTCCAGTATCTTACCGTTCATATCGAGCCTGCGTCTCCACACCTCTTCGCCCTCAGCGTTGTAGGCTTCGGTGGGCGTGCCCAGCCGGTCGGTTACGATGCTGTACGCCTTGCCATTGAGCAAGAGGGCCATCGGCACAAAGCTCTCCTCCTCAAAGACCCACGTCCTCAGGTCAAGCTCGTAGTGCTGCCGGCCACCATCCTTCCACGTCTGCCCCGTGTTCCACTCGTGCAGTGGCACATTGCCATTCCATACCCAGTGAGTGTACTCGCTGGCGAACTTGCAGATGCGTCGCCCTAAGGCATCGTAGGTGAACTGTACGGGGCGCTTCCTATGTGGCGACTTTACAGCCTTGAGTGTGCCGTTCTGATTCCACTCATACTGCCAGCGCTCACGTTTGCTGTCCCACCATTTGCCCGAGCCTTTGTACTTCTCGATGAGTTGTCCATCCTTGTCGTACTTGAAACGCCACTCGCCCGACTCCTCTATCTTCCCTCCTTGGAGGTATTTACGGAGCTTTCGGTCAGGGTCGTCGAAGAGGTTGCCCACCTTATCCGATAGGCGGTACTCTTCTGTGCCGTCAGCATAGGTTGCCTTTTGCAGATGCCCCGTAGGACTATACTCATACGAAGTAGTGCCATAACGGCTATCCTCCGTTTTGAGTAGGCGGTCAGCCTTCCCCCAGTGGTATCTACGATCTCTGCGTACCTTGGTGGACTGACGTGTCTTGCTATCGACAAGCCTGCCGATGTTGTCATAGGCAAAGCTCTGCGAGATACCCCCAGGCAGCATACGCTCCAACTCAAAGCCTCAGACTGTCGTACTGTATAAGCAGTTTGAAAAAGACTCTCTAGATCATAAGCTACCACATTTAGAGCTTATTCCCAAACGAGATTTCCTAAACTGGAGTTCATTGTAGTTATCGAGTTCATCAATATCTTTTTTCTTTCGTTTGATTAGGGTGGGGGAATTCCTCATATAAATAGAGATGTGTTGATCCTTATCTTTTTCTCTAAACCCATTGGCAATGTAACAGAAAGCACAATTAGCCATATTAATATTTGCATCTTTAAGATGATATGGCAGCACATCATAAAAAATCGGCTCTGTTAGTACTTCTTGCACAAGACTTTCAGCATCTACCAACTTTAACTCCTGCGAAAAGGCGATGCGTAGAAGTTGAGGATAATAGAAATCCAATCCCACGTCCTTACAAAATTGACACCGAAGATTCGGGTTTGGACGTTTTTTTGTCTTACCTTGCCGATACTGCTCCAACGCATTTAGATAATCATCTTGGTTGAAATACTCCATAAACTCCTCTACACTTTGCGAAATTGTACCTACGAAGGTTGAGAACTCCATTCCAGATGTAGAGAAACGGCTTTCAATTGCTCTAGTTGAGTATGGGTGTATACCTAAATAGTTTAGGAGACCTGCATGTTCTGCTTGTCTATCAGAAATCCCTGCACGCAAATTGTAACACAATAGGCTATTCGCCTTTTTTAGCCCAAAACTCATACATTTTTCAAGAATGTTTTCAGTGGAAGTAGGAACAAACCGAGCAAATTCTACCACATCATCGGATTCATTGAGATATTTTGCAATACAAAAGTCAGGCTCAAATTCGTCTGCACCTACTTCCCTAGCGAAGGAGCTTAACTCAGCCGAGCTATCGTTAGATTGGTCATTGCCCAACCCCACATATTGCAAGAATTCTTGCTCTGTTGGAAACCATCCAACCCAAAAATGCATTTTCGCCATATCTATTTTTTACTTTTATATCCTACTACATGTTTCTCATGCATATCCTCTATTATTCTCAGAGCTTCTGTCCTTGTTTTTGCGACTTTAAGTTGTGCTATCAAATCTTGGTGGAATAAAGAACTGGCAGTTGATTTGTGATGTTTGCCTCTATAGGTGCGATAATGAAACACAACATCCTCTGTATTAAGCGTCATACTCCTTAATTCTGACGGGGTAAAACCCAAGCGTTTAGCATCCATGGCAATGCTAACAGGAAACATTTCATGTTTACCACCACCAGCTCTTAGATGTCGTTTGACAGAAGCAATATGTTTCTGAACCGTTTTTTGCTTTGCTTTTTTCCACCACAAATCAAAACTTTTTTCTCCTGCCCCCCCAGGGAGCAAGCCCAAAGAGATCTAGTAATATCGTGGGGTTCTCCACATAACTAAATAGATTGCACTCTCCACTATCCAACCCAATCGGGTCTTCACTTATATACCTGCCCAGTTCAGGCGAGTAGTATCTGAATCGGTTGTATGCCAGCCCCGTCTCGTAGTCGTAGTACTGCCCTTGGAAGAGGAAAGGGATGCGGATACGATCGCTGTAGGGGGCGTTTCTGTCGTACACCTCCTCCAGTATCTTTCCGTTCATATCGAGCCTGCGTCTCCACACCTCTTCGCCCTCGGCGTTGTACGCTTCGGTAGGCGTACCCAGCTGGTCGGTTACGACGCTGTACGCCTTGCCATTGAGCAAGAGGGCCATCGGCACAAAGCTCTCCTCCTCAAAGACCCAAGTCCTCAGGTCAAGCTCGTAGTGCTGCCAGCCACCATCCTTCCACGTCTGTCCCGTGTTCCACTCGTGCAGTGGCACATTGCCATTCCATACCCAGTGGGTGTACTCGCTGGCGAACTTGCAGATGCGTCGCCCTAAGGCATCGTAGGTGAACTGTACGGGGCGCTTCCTATGTGGCGACTTTACAGCCTTGAGTGTGCCGTTCTGATTCCACTCATACTGCCAGCGCTCACGTTTGCTGTCCCACCATTTGCCCGAGCCTTTGTACTTCTCGATGAGTTGTCCATCCTTGTCGTACTTGAAACGCCACTCGCCCGACTGCTCTATCTTCCCTCCTTGGAGGTACTTACGGAGCTTGCGGTCGGGGTCGTCGAAGAGGTTGCCCACCTTATCCGATAGGCGGTACTCTTCTGTGCCGTCAGCATAGGTTGCCTTTTGCAGATGCCCCGTAGGACTATACTCATACGAAGTAGTGCCATAACGGCTATCCTCCGTTTTGAGTAGGCGGTCAGCCTTCCCCCAATGGTATCTACGCTCTCTGCGTACCCTGGTGGACTGGCGTGTCTTGCTATCGACAAGCCTGCCGATGTTGTCATAGGCAAAGCTCTGCGAGATACCACCAGGCAGCATACGCTCAAGCTCAAAGCCCAAGCTGTCATACTGATGCTCCGAACCAAAGTGGCTCTCGGCTTGCTCAGCTCGGAAGCTAATAAGCTCTCCAAACTCATTGCGTTCGTAAACGAGGTTAGCCCCCAGCGAACTGGTCAATGAAGCTATCTGTCCCATCGGGTTGTAGCTACGACGAATGATATGCTCATTCATCCGCTCCTCAACGGGCAAGCCCATATTGTTGTAGCGGAAGCTCACCAGAGCATGCTCGTTCTTTGCCTCTTGCAAACGCCCCGAACTATAATAGCTGTAGGTCTGCTCTTCTTGGTCGTAGTCGTGTACGATGCGTGTTACACGACCACACTTGTCGTATTCGTATTCTTTGAACTTGCCACTGGGGAGTGTCTCCTTGATGACACGACCTGCACGGTCGCGCTGATAGCTACGATACTCTCTATCGAAGCCTTGCTCACGCACCACATGACCCGCAGCGTCTAACTCGAAGTGGTAATGTTCCCAGTTCTCATTGCTGACACGCAAGAGACGCTCCTCGCAGTCGTAGACAAACTGAAGCTGTCCTCGTGCATCACGGCGACGCACCAGCTTCCACATCCCCTCATAAAGATACTCTACAGTTTGTAGGTCGTCTTGGTAGAGGATAAGGTTGTCGATACCATCGTACTCCAGCTGGATGTTGTTCCCATCGAAGTCCTTAACGGCAATCACACGACCGAGGTTGTCGTAGGCTCGTGTCTGCTTTGCCCCCCTTGGGGTTGATGATTTTGACGCAACGCCCCAAGCCATCGTATTCATATTGGGTCGTATTGCCACGGCTATCGCTTGCCTCGATGAGGTTGTGCCATCTGTCATAGCGAAGTGTTGTCTTGACGCCATAAGGGTCTATGACCTCCTTGACTAAGCCTCCTTCATAGATGAGCTTGGTCTTGGCGCCCTTAGGGTTAGAACGCTCTACGACATTGCCCTTGTCGTCATAGGCAAAGCTCCAAGTACCACCATCCATCGTTTGCACCTCGAGGGGGCAATGGCGAAGCTCCCCCCACCTTGAAGTAGGTAGCTGATACGCTACCGCCCTCGGGGTCGGTGCTATCTATGGTGTTGCCAAAGGCATCGTAGCTATATAGGTAGCTTCCTCCTTCGGGGTCGACCTCTTGCAGGAGCTGGTTGTCGTCGTTATAGTGGTAGCGATACTCACTGCCGTTAGGCTCGACCTTGAGATAGACCAAGCCCCCTTTGTGGTGGTAAATGGTCTTCTTGTCGTAGCTATCTAAGACCTCTGTACGCCCCTCAAAGAATGTGAGTTTGTGGTTGAAGGTGTTCTTCGTTCCCCAAGTGTGGATACAGCGAGAGCCTATCTCTGTCCCCTCATAGCGGAAGAACCACTCCATACCATTACGCCACACCTCACGGGTCATCAAACGCCCCTCGTATTCAAAGAGCATAGGGTCGCCCAAGGCATTGCGTTGCTCAAGCAGGTTGCCCGAGGCATCGTAACGATAAGAGCTGATACAGATTTCCCGCTTAAGCCAATACTCGGGGTCGGGAGCATAGATAGCTGTGATACGCCCCGCATGGTCGCTCTCTAGGCGGAGCTGCGACCGGCACTATCGATGATCTCGATAAGATGCCCACGCTCGTTGTAAATGAAGTTTATCTCAAAGCCATTGCGGTCGCTGATACGAGCAAGGAGCTGTACCGAGTCATAGGCTCTATCGGTAAAGTGATAGTAGAGGTCTTCTTTGATATCCCATATGTAGTAACGACCCTCCTCGTCTCGGTTGGCTTCCAGGCGTTCCTTAAGTAGGAAGGCAGGAGTCGCTTCGGTAGATAAAGGGAAGGCTACCGGGCGACCGTCATTCATACGGAAGGTCAGGCTCGCCTCGTCCACCACGATGCCCATATCATAGGCGTGATGCCAGCCGTTGCCCAAGGGACCTGAGTAGTCGCTCTTGCTGTACCAAGTACGCTCCCAGGAGAGCGGAATAGGTCCAGAAAGGAAGAAGTCCTCCTCGTCCGTAAAAAAGGTACCGGAGGCGACATCCACAGGGTGACCTGTAACGGTACAGATAGCCTTATGAACCATATTCTGCAAACACTTACTCTTGATCTTCTGATTGACACCATCGTGGAGCTTATCTGCTAGCTTCTCTGTCTTTTTCTTGTAGAAGCGTGCGAAAGAACCCTTCAACAACTTTTTGAGAGCTGCCACGGGGTTGATAGGTATCGGGATAGGATTGGTAAGGACAGGCTTCATCCAAGGGATAGGGACGATAACACCTGTGGGTAGAAACAATGCCGCATACTCCGCACTCTTCTTCTTCAGGTGGGGAGTAGGGATGCCTATATCCCAGCAATCCATATGCAGATGCGCTCCACCGCCGGAAAGTGGATCATCGTCTGCAAGGACATTCAAGCTACCCATAAAGGCGTGACCCTTGTTCATCGGGGGAGCAACGAAAGTCCCTCCGATGGGGAAGTGGAAGACATTGCGGGTCGGCGTTCCTGCTACAGCACGAGGTAGGAAGTTGCCAAGTTTAACCGTGGCACCGAGCATACCGATAGCCATCGTAGCTCCCATATGAGCCATCTCTAAGAGCTTGGCTCCGTCGCCTTCCCCCTCACTAGCACCCTCATCAGGCATAGGGGGAGGGGGAGGGAGGATAAAAGCAAAGGCTACGGCTAGGAAGTCCTTAGGGTTAAGGAGCAGACCAATGTAAGGGATGGGAAGAGGACCACCCGGTATCATAATGTGGCAATCCACACCTACCACGGGGTCGAGCTGTTTGCTAACCGGCAAACAAGCCATCCCCGACAAACCCAAAGCCTCCAAAGCTGGCAAATAGGCGGACTCAATGCCCGAAGTCAAAGCTCCGGACAGAGCCATCGCTGCCTTAATGCCTGTATCTACAGCACTGATACTAGGAGACACACCTTGAGAGGCATTCTGAGCAGTATTGCCCATAATGCCCTTATACTGGCTCACAACATTCAGCTCTAACTGAACTTGAAGCCGGTCAAAGTAGCTACCGCTAGTATAATCAGGATCTGCAGACATAAGTACTTGGATCTAAAGTTTGATATATATATATAGTAAGCAGACGAGTAGCAAGACTGCTATCACACCTTTACCAAAGCGAACCGCCTTTTCTCCAAATATCTCTATCCACATTTGGGTACAGTCACTAGAACTGCCAGGCAAGAGCGTCCACTTCCAATTTAGGATAAGCCCCAGAAGATATAGTGCAGCGAGTGCCATCGCTACCAAGAGACCATACTTTGGATTATCTCTTAGATAGTCAAAAACACGTCCAAAGAAAGCATCGATCTGTTCCATTAGTCTATCTCTTGAGTTGTTTGCGGAGGACCTTTAAGTTTCTTCTTGTATTCGTACAGGAAGTCCCTCCAATTTGAACCTAAAATCTCTGTGAGCTTTGCTTCAAGCTCTTTCTCGCTGATGTATTTAGTACGATGAGGACTATTCGTTAGGGCGAGTAGCACCATCGGGAAAGTTGAGTTCTTGACCAATTCTGGGGAAAGAAGTCCAAGCAAGGAGAAAGCTTCAAAATAGACTTCGGTAGCTTTTTCTCTCTCTCCCAAATGTTCCCAACAATCTGCACACATTCTAAGAGATTCGGCATGCATAAAATGGTCTTGACACACCTCATAGGCTTCTGCTCCTTGGCGATACAGCTCCGAAGCTTCATTCCAACGCCTTTTAGGCATATAGATGCTCGCTTTACCTAAGTATGCATTCCCAAGCAAACGATAGGCTATTGAGGGGTCTAAAACCTTTATACCCAACTGAGCTGTTTCTATTGCTTTGTCCACGTAGTAATGTGCATCTTCGTAATTTTGAGAGCCTATACTATCTGTATACAATATGGTGTAGACTGTAACAACTTGTGCTATCCAGTTTGGATCTTTCTTCACTCGTTCTACAGCTATGCCAAGGCAATTCTGAGCCTCCTTGAGCGTTTGTTTTCTATCTCGCTTTGACGCTATTGACCAATCTCACAAGGGCTAGACGGTATACATCCTCCTGAGGGTCATCGCCACTACTTTCACGGATGACCTGCTGGGCAATTTCTTCCATAGCTCCATCCATATCAATATCGGGGTCAATGGAGATAACCTCGCCAGTAGGTCTGATACGCTCTAACTCCTTCAGTAGTTCTGCCCCCTTCACTTCACCCATCGTGAAGGTCATCTGCTTGTGCCACTCAAGTTTCAAGGCATTGCCTATCCATTGGTGCAACTCTTTCTGATTGCAGTAATTGCTAAGATGAAGGACAAAGCTACATTTTTGCCCTTCGGCTCCTAGGATAGAGTTCGTTAGGCGATTGAGATTTTCGATTGCAAGTTGAGCAGGATTATCATCGTTTTGGAGTGTATAGTCTGCCTTCCAATTCACTTCTTCAAATGGAGTTCCTTCAGGCTTAGAAGATGTATTCCACATCTCTACCTGCTCTTCAAGAAACGCCAAAATATCCTGAGAAAAAGTTTTTATGGAGCGAAATGGGAGTTGCAGGATAAAAATCATATCCTCTCCATCAATATCAACCCCCAACATGTAGTGGTAGAATGCATCCAACATCGTCTCGTCTCCTGGCTTAAACAGAAGACGTATCCAACGCACGCCCTCAGTGGCATTGACAGATTGCCACTGATAAAACATATTGGTCGCTATTTGCTGAATAGCATTACTCATAACTAGTTGAGTTTAACGATTGTCCCCGAAATAGAGGTTGTGCCCTTAGAGTCAATATCAGTTTTAACGAGTCCCGAGATAGAAGTACTAACTTTTGCCGAGATGGATACATCCGTCCCAGATAATGAATGTTCTTTTAATGCACTAGCCACTATTGTAGGAGCAGATGTTTCAATTACTCCTCCTTCAGAGGTTATCTTGATATTTACACCAGACAAGTTAATATCTCCAGCGTTATTCAGAGTCAGTGATGAAGAACCAACAGTAAGTGAAATCGTGCTTATCGCAGTAATCGCTACTGCACCACTACCATCAAGAAATACTGTATTCCCACCAGGGTCTTTAACGGTAATGCTTCCCTTACTGTCATCGAGTGAGATCATTGCACCACTACGCGTAGTTAGACTCTTAGTGTTATTGCCTTGACCTCCTCCTCCTGCATTTGTCCCATTGAAGAGACTCCCCTGGATATAGGGACGATTAGGATCATTGTAGCGGAAAGCCACCATCACTTGGTCGCCTTCTTCGGGGATAAATACGAAGCCACGGTTAGACGCCACCTTGTCGCTACCTCCAGCGTCTGGTGAGAGTACCCTAATCCATGGCGACTTCATACCGTTGACCTGCCAATTCATCTTTACCTGTACACGTCCCTGCTTCTTGGGGTCATCATTACTGATAACTGTCGCCATTTGGGGTTGTGCAATAGGCAAAGGTACATTAGGGGTAGGAAGTGTCTTAACCGAAGAGGAAACACCAACAAATGGCTATGGTAGGAGTTCTCATCGCCATTAGCATAATGTGTCATCTCTGTAATAAAGTAAGTACCTATGCCTTCTTCAATAAAAGTATTGCCAAGAATCTTTATGGCACTTTTTATCTCGACGACACTTCCAAGCATTAAGCCTACGTAACTACTCTCTGCCGTAACATAATGAGACATAGCGGCATCGGCTTGTTGCTTCTTCTTTAGATAGGTATCCAAGTCGCTCTTACTTGTTGTACGAGCAAGGGCGTAGTGGTTTGATGGCGTTCCGAAGAGCTCTATCGAAGCATCAAAGGCTTGGCTGCCTAAGTTATTCAGCCCAGTAGGTTCATCTGGAGAGCTTGCATTGAGTGTATTATTGCCCCCTGATTGATGTGAATACGCAGATAAAGCTCTTGCTCCTGTCTGCACGCAGATGTCTAGGGCTTGCAAATCTCTTTGCGTATCGAGTTCAACAGGAACTTCGAGTTCTGGCTTACCAAAAACGAGGTTTAATCCATCAAAGTACAGCCACTCGAAGTGCTGCTTAGCTAGTCGTTGGATGAAGCCGAAGTTGGATTCTTGATACTGACATTCATACTCCAACTTGCTAGTTTTCTCAGGTTTGATACGAGCTTGCACGCCCGCTTTTTCTGTAAGTTCGCCAACGATTGCCTCCAAGGTCTTCTCATTCCAAGAGGCAAAGTGCGCATCGCTTTCCAAAAGGTAGGTTGTAGAGTAGCCAGAAACTCTTAGGAAAGAGGCACCGTCTACTCGTTGTAGTCCTACTTGAGCGATAACCCCTACAAACTGCTTTTCGCCAAGATAGATAGAGAGCTTCTTGCCAAGCCAGCTAGCACTTTTATTGAGAGAGTGCGTTTGAGGCATCTCCCCAATCTCATTGTCCAAAAGGACTTCAAAAGCATGGTGATCGTTGATAGACTGATGAAGCCTAAGCGACTTAAAAGAGGGGAGCATAGTATCCTCTATACTCACTTGAACTTTTTTTTCTGGTGAGAGACTTGGCATATGTGGCTCTTCTATGTTTTATGATTAAGTAGCTACACCATCCGCAGAGAGCACTCCCCGCGGATGGTAGATACTTGCGTTGCTCGCTTGATAGCTTTAAGCCTTAGGCCAGCGATTATCGTGTTCTGCTGCTCCCACAATGATTTGCTCTGCAGCAAAGACATTGTGATAGTCATAGGTACTTCACTGTTTACATCTAGCGTTTCCTTGTAATGAACGATGTAGGCGTTCTTAAACTCTACTTCCTTCATCTTAGCATCTTCTTCTGTTTTCTTGAAGATGATCTTGCCTTCAACAGACTTGAACTGGCTGTTCAGCATCGCTTCGATAGTAGTAGTGTCCTCCGTAGACTCAATGGTTACGATTACGCGACCACCTGAGATGTTTGAAGAAGGCTTGCCCTTGCTGTCAGTCGAACGACTGAATTCGTAGTTAGAATAGAGTACGTCGTACTCTTTGCCACCTAACTCGAGAGTTGCTCTAAATGAACCCATTTCTGTTATATTTTATGGTTATACACTGCTCTCTAATGCCTATAAAATGACAAAAGAGAAATTCTCAAACTATAGCTTGAAAACTCCTCTACCTCTGACTTGTTTGTGTTGGAAGAAGAAGAGAAAACAAACACAAGTCTTTTATTGGGACAAAGTTAAAAACTCTGTCTGAGATAACCAAGCACTAAGAGGACTTTTTTTTGTGAAATTTCAAACTTTCAATGATTGCAAGCGTTCCGAGGCACAGCACGATGCCTAATGTTGCCAACCAAATGTATTGTAGCTTCTCTATCTTTTGCTCATACACTTGTTCTTGAGCCTTAGTGTTTCCCTTGAGTTCCACTATCTCTCTTTGGAGACTATCTATGCGTTTAGCCATTGTGTCATAAGCTTCCTGCTGGCTTTGCAAGTAAGCAGAAAGCCCTTTAAGGCTTCTCTTTAATTCGACCTCATCCTTAGCAGAGAGGTTAGGGAGGGCGTGCTTTGGGGGAGTGACGAGCGACAAGGCTATTTCCTGATGAGTAATCTGCGCCAAGGGCTCTTGGGGATCACTCTCAGCTAAGAATAGACCAAGGATGCACCCAAGTAGGAGTAAGAGTATGGCTAAAACACTTATTTTCAGTACAGATGTGCGAGATCCTTTCTTTCCCACTAAGTTCTCGGTATGGGACTGATTGCGCTCTGTCGGCGGTTGCTCATCGCCTTGAAGCTCTCCTAAGCCTTCCATTTGCTCTTTGATTGCGAGGAATTCCGCCTTGCTGATCTGATATTTCCCCACTTGCTTTACGATGCGACGATGATAGACAAGTTGCTCTAACACCTCTCTTACCTCTCGCTCAGTAACTCTTACGTCAGAAATATTCCAAAAGACTTCACTTTCGGAAACCCATAAAGGTCGATCAAGACACTTCTTATAAAAGTACCTCTAACACTGCTTGTTCTAGTTCAAGAGAGTGAGCCATAGATTATGGAAATGATGTTTTAGGAACGAAATAGTAGGTTTCTCCTCCGATGATTCTGTGAATGAGACGCTCATCGACAAAGTCTTGCTCCATACGCTCTACTTTCTTGATAAGCTCTCGATAGTGGCTTTCCCACCCCATAAAAACGGAGCGTTTATATCTTAAATCCGAAGGGCGGAACTCGTATAGGATTTCATCATTAGGCCACACACCTGTCTTTTGGTAAAAAAGCTGAGCTATATGGTCTTTCCTTGTGAGTAACTTCCGACTGTTGGCTACGTTGATATTCTTCCGTTCTTGCTTATAGAGCTTTCGAAGAGCTTTTAGCTCACGCTTACTGATACTATCTGCAAATAGAGGGAGTAGGTCTCGGTATGCTTGAATGAGTCTCGTCAGCTCGTTAGAAGAGAAGAGGTAGCCCTCCGTTGCGTGTTGCAAGAGACTATCAGGTAGCCAAAGAGCCTCATAATATACATCAGACACCGAATTGCGCTCGATGTCTCCTAACGGCCGTTCTTTCTGCGAAGAGAGGCTATGCAATGCCGTAATCTCTTCAGAGGGGCTACTCCGAAGAACTCCCAGCTTTTTCTCAGCTTGTACAAGGCTTTGAAGAAGTAAATTGTTCCGCTCTTCTATTTGCATAAAAAGCGTATCAATGACGGTCTCTATCGCCACACTTGACAGCTGCTTTCCTACCGAGGGGAAAGCTAGGCCACCAGCTACAATACTGCTGTGAGGTGCTCCCAGGAGATACAGACTTGCATCAGTACCATAGTCGAAAAAGAAAGAGGGTTTCTGTAGCTTGGAGTCTACAATATATCGGTCATAATAGCTACTAGCCTGCTTGATAAACTGATCTAACAAATCTTTCCCTTGTAACAGGAAGTCTTGAAAACCTTCTCCCGTATTATTCTCCAGTTGTAGAAACACAAGGCTTGCTCGACGTTCTGCCAAACTCTTCAGCATAGAGGAGGGTATGTTAAGCTCCTGATTAGAGCCTAATATGAAGACGAGATTATCCTCAAAGCTATTTGCAGGGAGTTGTTGGGCAAGCTCTTGCAATGCTTGCTGCATCCCCTTTTGATTACTCTTGTTAGTTGCGTTATCACTCTCCAAGAGGTAGTCTAGCCAAGAGGCAAAATTCTCTGTTTTGGGGAGGTATCTATTGCCTCTATCAGAAATAATCGTCGCAGAGTAGGTGTAGCTTTTTGAGGGGAGGGTTTTAAGTGCGATGTACTGAAAGGCACTAATGAGCTGCTTTACTGCGACCTGCTCCCTCTGAAAGAAGACCAAATGGATATTAAGCCTTTGCTGTTCATAGACCATCCGTCTAATATCCTTTATCGCAATCTCTCCTCCTTGCACATTGATGAGTTTATTTCTGCTCTGATCCCAAACCGAGAGTGGCAGGTTTATTGCCCACTGCCTGTGGATTAGGCTATCATTTGCAGGATTTGTAAACTCACGATAGTCATAGGGAAATAGTAAATCAGACAGGAGGCTCTCACGACCGAAAGCAAGGCTGTCAGGCGTTTCTCCACGCTGGGATACTAGTGCTTCTTTGGGAGAATTATAGGCAAAAGCCTTGTCTATCAAGAAGGTGCGGCTCTGCCCTGCAAGGGCAAGCATATCCGCTGGTATCCAGCCCAAGACTTTACGTTCTGGAACATCTAAGCTAGGCTTATCCGAAACAAGAACAGCTTGTCCCATCTCATCATATTTATAGGCATAAACCAAACCACCCATCACAATGCGTTGCGAAGAGGCTTGCTTGAAGTAAGGGTCTGTGTAAACCGTAAGGCTATCGGCTTTTAGGTGACGACGCAAATCATAGAGTCGAGAGATGCTACTAATACCTACATGATAGCGTAGAGGGCGATGATTTTCTACCGATATAAAAGCGTGATTATGGAGGAGGAGCTTGTTTTTGGGTATCCATCCAACATAGGTTACGTTCTTCGCATCCTTGAAATGTCTCTTGCTACTAAACAAAAAACTAAACAAGCCTTTGGGCTTTCCTACGCTTTTGGGGTCGGCTAATACGAGTTCGCAATAGCCATTCTTCTCGCCTACGATATAATAAGCGGTTCCAAGCCCCTGCTCTTGTGTTACTCGCTGTGCATAAGCAGTTGTAAATGCCTTATTGTATGCTCTGTCGGAATACACTACACGAAGCTCATCATTTGACTTTAAGCGATTTATCGGGCTTTGATAGGGGGCATAGTTATAGCTTTGTCGTTGTAGTGTGGCAATACTACGATAGGTTGAGACTTGTCCTCGCATCGTTGAGACAAAGGAGAACATCATGATATATATGCCAATGGTAAAGAGCAATCTTCTCATTTCTCAGTCGAGTTTTGGGTTACTTCGATAGTATGTACGCAGTGCAAGTCATCTATCTTAACATCGGTTATCTGTACACGCCTCTTGGGATTACTCTCAAGAAAGTGTAATCCTTGACAATAGCCGAGAAAGTCATTATACTTTTCCCCATTGATAACAACAGCAACTTGATTCGCAGGGATACAGAAATAGGTGTTGCGAATATAATTGACTTGCTCTTTGTATCCCCCTTTATCTCTAGCTGAAGTATTCGCAATAATCTGCAGTCTTCGTTTTATGTCATCTTGTGCAATGCTTAGAGAGTCTACAGCTACGACTTCTTCGACTTTCTCGAAGCGAGGAAGAATCCTAATCCTGTGTTCAATAGGGTACTTGGTCGTATTTGTCTGAAGCTTTACGGTATACAGTCCTGGCGTTTCGTAAACATAAACAACCTGTTGCTCATAAGCGTCTACTGTGCCACTCTCCCCGAATTCCCATAGCCAAGTATCTATCCCAGGTCCTGTTGCCGAAAATGTAAGCTCTTCGTCTTGGTAACCCTCAGAGAGACCAATAATTTTGGGCACAGAGTCTATCGCTGCTTCCTCTGTTCCTGAGACAATTTGTATATACTGGCTAGAGATCAGTTCCCCATCTGCATGAAGCGTAACAAGGTACTTCCCAGGCTTCTGATAGATATAGGTAGCCGAGGGATTGCCTCGCAGCGTGTCCCCATTGCCCATTTGCCACAACAAATGGCGGTCTTTTACTCGCTCAGGGCTCGTTACAACAAACTCGAGTTTTTCGCCAACCTCAAAGTGAAAATTGCGGTTGGTATCAAAGATACTGAAGTCCAAGATCCCCTCAGCTGTTCGTGAGGGAAGCCACAAGGCAAAAAAGATGCCTGCGATCACTACAAGGCCGAGAGCGATAGATATAACTTTTTGGCGTTCTGTCATAAGGCTTATAAGTTAGCTTTACACTCTTCGAGGTTCTTCTCGATAATCTGGTTATTTTTAATGGTACTCGTAAGAGCCTCCTTCATATCGAAGTATCCTTTGATAGCTCGAAAAGAGTGTAGGCTGAAGATGTACTTGGAGGCATTATTGTTCTTACGATAAATGTCTTGTAGTGAGGTCATCTCTGCCTTAACTTCATCGATGTGTTGTACCTGCTGGATACTAAAATCTAAGGAGTCGATGCGCTGCTGCAATGTAGACAGGTGCTGAGTTGTCTCTTTCTGTACATCAAAGACTCGTTCCGATTGGTCTATGTAGCTTATCAATGCTTTACTCTCTACGACAGGTACACGAAAAATATACTTGGCGAGGAGAGTCAGTATAACCACTGTAGCGAAGACCAGTAGCAACCAAAAGCGGATATTCGTCCACAGGCGTTCGTCATTTGCTTGTTCCATTTTCTCGTTTGCTTATCTCTTGATACTTTTGCCTACATTTCTCTAGCTGATCCATATTATACTCACGCTTCCGACTTTGGCTATCGTAAGCATCGAAGACCGCTTGCGTCTCTTTTATGAGTTCAAGCAGCTCTATATAGATCGTATAGTGTTCTTGGTCGCTCTCTTCCAGCGAGAGCAGTTCCTCCTCCATAAGCATACGCTTTTGAGTGATGATTTTCTGCATATACTTATACTCACTTGTCGTTCGCTTTTTACTCCTTAGATTGTGCAAATCTCGGAAAATCTCCTCAATAACAAAATTGAACTCGGCTTGCTTTTGAAACAATCGGTCGTAAGAAGACTTCTTTGCTTCTAGTAGAGTAACTCCTTGCTGTGCTGAGATCAGCGATACAGACCCTGCCAAGAAGATAACTCCCAGCAGGACAGCAAAGACAGCACTAAACTTAAGAGTCTGTCGACGTATGTCTGATACATTGTTCGCAATCATATTTATCCTATTATCCTCCAACTCTTTTTTGTCTGAGGCTCCGTTTCCGCAGTCTCTTCACTGATGATGATATTTTCTCGTATCAACCCCACATACTCTAATTCGCTCATCTTTGCGAAGATTTTTTCTATAGTTTGAGTACTCGCCAATATTTGACTTAACCCACTATGAATATCAATATGCGAGTAGCGAGTCGTAGCCAACAGCCCTATTTGGTGTTCCGTCTCTGCAGGAGTGGTGTCTGTCCAAGTATAGAAATATTGTAGCAGAGCTTCATACTCAGGTTCGTACATCCGCATAAATGTACTAAGCAACTCTTGCCCCATAATTTGCATCTTCTGGAATAACAGAATTGGAGCCGAGTGAGGTAACATCTCTGTTAGTTCAAAGATGTGTTGGTTATAGAACCTGATGAAGGCATCACACAACATGAATGTATTATCCACCAATGCCGTTCGTCGATTGTCTCGGATGTTCTTCCGATAGATAAGTTTAGCGTACCCATAAACTCTTTGCAATAGAGTAAGAAGCGTATGGTAGTATCCCATAGCTTTGGGACTATAAATCAGTCGCTGCATTGGAGGTATATATTCTTGGTTCTCTACAAGCAAACCATTCTTGTATTCCAGCAGTCCGATGATAAGAAGATTTGCCCCTCTTATCCCGAAGTTTAACTGTGACTTTGGAACAAGATGCAACTTTACCTCAGGCAGCACATAAGGATGATGTAGAGGTTCTACATTGGGATCAGGTATCCCCACTGGACACATTTTGTCGGGAGAAACTGACACCACAACGAAGAACTGAGTACCATCATCATAGCGGGTCTCCTCGAGTAAATCTGTGTATACAGTAAGCCCATCATAGAGCTCTTTCGTGTAGAGGACTGCAAGCCCTGTCTCTGTTATGCCTGAGCAGTGTTGCAACTCAAGGCGCATCGTTGATGGACTATCCCCCGATAGAATAAAGTTAACAGCCTCTCGATCTGCACCGAAGTTGTCCCCTAGCCCGTAGTTAAAAGGAGTTATCAATCGTTCGGTAAGGCATTGATGCTGTTCAACTGATGCGTGATGCGAGTGCATAAAGTGAGCACTGCTAAGTTTAACGCCATCAGTCCAATTTATGGGGCGATATTTAATATTCTTCATTTTAATTCTGTTATTTACGCTTACTCGCTTAGCATATATGACTTGTCCTTTGCGGACTTTATTATCTTCTCCTGTAAGTTTTGGGTCTAAGATTCGAATAAGTAGAGGATAGCTAATCCATCGAGAGGTGTAAAAAATCCATCCTCCTTCTCTTCCATCGGCTCCTCCTTCAGCTCCTTCTATAGGGGCGTGTGGTGTACGTTTAGACTGATCCTGGAGAAACCAATCGAACCAATCTCCAAGAGGAATTTCATCTGGTAGTCTAACCGACAAAGAAGCATACTCTTTATCCAAGGCACGTCTTTTAATTCTAACCTTCACTGTCTTTGCATTAAAGTGATCAAAATTATCCCAATAGTTTCGTTGATAACCACTGGCGCCAGGATTCCAAAGTTCATAAATAGGAGGTGGTATTTGATGGAAGTTCTGTAGACTAAGATAAGTCAGATAGGGGACTGTATACCACAACACATTGCTCATTGCCCAGTGTCCGTAAGGCATACCGCCTTGCCACTCAAAGATAAGGTAGTGTATCCAAGCCCCAAGGATAGCAGAAGCCAACATTACAAGGACTTGTCCAACAACCACCCCATTAACCCCAATCCATTCACTGACGCTTCCTGTCATCGTCCTTAGGAAGATGAGTCCAAGGACAAAGTACATACCTACGTTGATTAGTAGTCCTCCCCAGACATACTCATCCTTTAAAATTGCTAGGAAGCCTGGTGTACCTAAGAGTAAGCCTGCCAAGAGAATGTAGATAATCACATTCTTGACACTTAGCTTCTGCTTGACATTCTTGATGCCATTCATTAAGAACAGCAAGACGACCATCAGCAGAGGTGCTAACAAGTATTTGAGGAAGAATGCTATGAGTAACTGCATATGTTGCTGATTTGATATTTTACTTGATTATATATGGGTGTCATATCCTAAACGATTTTCCCCTAAGATAAAATTTACTCTGCCTAATAGAGTGTACTGCACTTCTATCTGCCTCCCTGAGAGTATGAAGAAGTGAAGTATTGCCTCTAAGGTGGTACGGTGTTCTGCTACTACATCGGGCGTAGGTATGCTCTCTTCATATAGCAAGGTAGCTCGAAGGTCTTCCAGCTCTGCTTCGATAGCCCCATATAACCCCATATTTATCCCAAGAGTAGCCTCGCCGAGTGCAGGATAAGGTAACTGTTCAATGATATGAGGGATAAACTCTAAACATACTCTAAGACCCATAACTTCCTTGACTAACTCTGCTATCTGTGGGAGTACTTCTTTATAGCATTCGGCTTGACAGAGGAATAGAAAGAGCTTGTAACGCTGATGCTCTGTGAGAACTAGCTCGTCTGAAAGCACCGCATCTATAACCGTCCTTAAGCTCTTGTGCATATCTGAATTTGCAAACAGATTCAGATGACGCTGATGTATCAACACTCGCTCTTTGAAGAAAGTCGTGTCAAAGGGGGCAAAAAACTTGATACTCTCGGCAGCACGCCTGCGGTTAGCTCTAATCGCTTCCACTAACTCGGCCACACTCATATTGGGCTTTGTCAGTGATAGAGGATGGAAGAGTATCTCGGGGAGTTGATGATAGATACTATTACGCGCAAGGCATAGTACTATCTTCTCTCCAGAGAGTGCTGTATGCTGAAAGGTTGCCTCTACTACATCTTTCGAGAGGATACGCTCATTCATCCCCAGATTGTTTACAACCACCTGGTTGAGAATATCTTCTCCCATGATGAATTGTAACTCATCAAGAAACACCTCCGCTTTAAGGTTGCTAGCCTCACTCTTACGGAATTGCTCTAAGCGTTCTGCTCTGTCTATGCTCATAAGGCTGTCCAAACCAAATCGTGATTTCGGTAATCTACTCGCACACAATCTCCTGAACGCAAACTCTCCTCTACAATGAGGCGTGATATACTCTTCTTGAGATAGGTGCGTATAACACCCGCAATAGGTCGGGCTCCATACTGCTCAGAGAAGCCTTTAGCGGAAAGGTAAATCAATGCTTCTTCTCCTAACTCAATATGAATATCTTTCTGCTCTTGCAGTTGTCTTTGTAGGCGTGTGAAGTGTAACTTGAAAATAGCTTGAGCCATCTCTTCGCTAATCGGAGCAAATGGAACAACCTCTGTCAAGCGCCCTAAGAACTCTGGTCTGAAAGTATCAGCCATAACTTCTATTAGTTCATTCGAGCGTGGCGGCTTCCCTGCATTGAATTGCTCACGAATCCACGCACTACCAATGTTCGATGTAAAGATGATAATGGCATTCGAGAAGTCCCCTTCTCTACCAAGCCTATCGTGTATCTTTCCCTCATCCATCATCTGCAAAAACACATCATACACGCTATGGTGCGCCTTTTCAATCTCATCAAAGAGCACCACAGAATAGGGCTTTTGTCTAATCTTGGTTACAAGAAGGCCGCCCTCTTCATAGCCAACATACCCAGGAGGAGCCCCATAAAGTAATGCAGCCGAGTGTTCTTCTTTGAACTCTGACATATCAAAGCGTATCATTGCCTGCTCATCGTCAAAGAGCAATTCAGCTAATGATTTAGCCAACTCGGTTTTACCTGTTCCTGTTGGACCAAGAAAAAAGAAAGAACCAATCGGTTTCTTGGGATCGCTGAGTCCACTGCGAGACTCAATAATGGCATCGGAGAGCGTTGATATTGCTTTTTCTTGTCCTTTCACTCGCTCACCAAGACGTTTGTCAATTCCTAGTAAGCGCTCCTTCTCTCCTGATTGTATCTTGCCTATAGGTATATTCGTGCGACTAGCTACGATAGCCTCGACATCTAATGCCCCGAGAGAACTTATTCCTGCGGTAGCAACCTGTTCTAGCTCCGCTAGCTGCCTCTGGAGTGAAGGGAATAACTCATCCTCATCTTTCTGAACTGCTGCTGTCATAGAAAGCCTAGCGAGGAGCAATACACTGATTTTAGATTGTATTGCCTTTTGGAGTAAGAGCAAATCTTGCTCACAAGGCTCATCCCGAGAAGCCTCTATCTGAGTTAGTTCCTCCTGAAAACGTTCAATCTCATTGAGGGCATTCTTATTGCTGAGCCGTGCTGATGCAGCCGTACTATCAAGCAAGTCTATCGCTGCTGCAGGTTGGCTTTTCTCCTTAAAATAGCGTGATGAGAGCGATAGCGACTCTGCAATAGCTTCATCCTCTATTGATAACGCATAATGCGAGGTCATCTGCTCGGCATGGCGATGGAGAATACTTCTTAGGGTCAATTTATCTAGCTCTTCTACCGCTATCTTCTCAATGCGATGCTCGATAGGATGGCGCTCGATATGCATACGATAGGCGTCAGGCGTTAACGTAAATAGCAATCGAGTAGCACCTTCGCTTATCTGAGCATTAAGGATATTGATGAGTGTGCTAGATTTGCTCATAGCACCAACATCTAAGAGGACTTGCAAATCGTCTACGACCAGCAGTACTGAGCCATCAAGCCCATCTAGCTTGTGGAGCAGGCTTGAAACTTTTTGGGTCAGCTCTTGCTCATTACTTGCTGAGGCGAGTAGCTTAGAGGCTTGTAAGGCCACAAGTGTAGTTTGACTAATGAACTCGTCTTCATTTGACATACCTCCTTAGCTAGGGCTCGTATGATAGCCGTTTTCCCAACACCAGCACCGCCTACAAGCATAATAGCTTTGTGAGAAGAACGCTCTAAGTTCTCAAGTATCTGCCGCACCTCCTTTTCTCGCCCAAGTACGATTGTTCCTTGTTCTACGATGCTCTCTGTTTTGAGTGTATATGCATAGGGGACAGAGGCTAGGACTTTATTTTCCTCTCCTTGGTAAGCATAGTCTAACTGTTGTGCTTCAAAGAAGTTTAGGATGTCATCTTCTGCTAACCCGAGGCTTTCTAATTGTGCATCAGAATAAACAACACCCTGACGGACAGCTGCCGCAAGGATGCAAACTGCATCGACTTGTTCAAACCCTAGCTTTATTTTGGCACGCTCTGCTTCATCAAGCACCAGCATAACAAATCTATCAGCCTGAGTTTCATCAGTACCTTCTACAGAGACATAGCGTTCTCGATGTGTTTCAAACCAGTCAACGATATAGTCGACATCCTGCCCCATGGCAGAGAGCACTCCATCTAACCCTGTTGCACAGGAGTCTGAAAATAGAGCCAAGACTAAATGGGGAACACCATAGCTAGAATGTTGCTCATTCAAAGCCATTGTCTTAGCCAAGCGTAGAGCCGCCTGAAGACTATTGCTGTAGTTTCTATCAATCATCGGAAATATACTTTATAAGTTGTGTTACCCACAGAGCGACGACCAAGTTCCTCTTCGATGAAGTGGGCTATTCGGCTAAAATTATCTTGGTTGTGAATGGAGAAATTAGTCTCAGGCTGTAAGCTGACGAGAATCTCTGTTGTTCGAATTATACCCTTACGGCTGTCTGTCGAGATTGCTACCCCATCTTTAACCTCAAGTTTATTGATGTAATTCCCTAGACAATGGCGCAGATAGCTCTTAACATCTTCTCGGCTTACAATACGCTCTCGGCTCAGTAATCCATAGCGCAGGCTCTGCACTAAATCTTGCTCTCCCTCATGGAGTCTCCCTTGTAAGGTTGTTGTCTGAAAACGTATCCCACTAGGGTGATACTTATCCATATTAAACTGTAATACCGTATTGCTAGGAGTAATGCCATTTGCTCGCTCTCCTTGACATTGCCAGTACTTGAGTTCTGCATGAGTTGCCCCTTCTCTAGGCACAGCAAGCAAGAACGCCTTAACCTGATCGATAGCTTCACGTAGTTTATAGGTGCTTTTCTCTGTTGTCTGTAGCTTTTCGAATAATTCCTTTAGTTGCGTGGACACGCCTTCGGGATTGATGGCAGCAAAGGCATTTCCCTCTTCTCGAATAAGTTGCAGCACCCTTGCAATTTGCGTTCGAGCATCGGCTATATCAAAGCGTTCAAGTTCTCCAAAGTAGAGGCTAAAGACTCCCTCTGCCTTTTTCTTGTACTGTTTTAAGCGGTTGATATAAATATCACCTGCATTGTCAAATAGGCTATGCACGTTGAGAAAATTAGTCCCTCTACGACATGACAAGGGGATAATCCGTCCACTCGATGAAAAACTATGATGCCGGGTCGCCATTATGCGGTTTACAACAGGGAAAGTGTTCATATGCACTCCCACCTGTCCCAAGCGTTCGCGATTAAATATGGGAGGGAATACGATACGAAGCCAATAGCAAGGGATTTCCCTATCAATGTCTTGTTCTAAATTTCCTTGGGGAAATAGCTCAGAAAGGCTATACACTTTACCTTCTGTCGGTCTCTCTATCTGGTAATAATAATCCTTATAGTAGGCATTGATTTCTTCCGCATAGTGGTCTTCTTCATTAGTAGCTTCTAGCCGATAAGGCGTTACAGTAAGTTGATGACCAGCCACATCAAAGACTTCTACCCCTCGCAAGAAAGGAGCTAAATATCCATCTTCTGGCAAAAGGCAAAGCGTGAGCGTATTAAGTTTTGAGAGCTGAGTTGGACTAATTTGTAGCCCAATCCAAAGTGTATGATCTGCAAGTCGGTGAGCATCTGTGAAGAAAGTAAGCTGTTCGCTACGTCTACGCCGTGCAACCTTTAGCTCAGTCCCCCATAAGGCATAGTGAATACGAGCATCCACTATAGGATAGCTTGAGAGAGGCGTAAAAAAGATCTGCTCACCCACAGCCCCTTGTCGTACTTTTTCGGTAAAGAAATGGTCCTCTGGATTGAGACAAGTTTCGTGTTCCCCCTCCAAAGGATTAACGGTCATCAAGCCATGAGCAGGAAAGGGAAGAAACCAACGTTGTCCAACAAGGATACGAGACAGGCGACCGAGCAACTGGCTATCAGATTTGTCAAGCTCTCCTCGAAGTTGGTAGGCTTCGTAAGCAAATACATCCAAGAGTAAAGCGACAACAGGGTCTAGTTTACTCTCATCATCAAGCCCCCATAAGTCTAGGGCATAATCCAGAACCTCCTCCTTTATCTTGCTGAGTTTTTATCTCCAATCATAGGCGCTTAATGTTTACTGAGAAAGGGGACTGACATACACGATGGTTTCGAAGTGGAAAGGCAAGTCTGTGGCATCAATCACTGCCGAAACATTAATAATTGCTTGGCGACGGAGATGAGGCTGCTGGCGTTGTATCTCCTCATCAGCCTCAGAGAGCCGAACTTGTACAACGATTTTCTTCAGTCGCTTCTCATGTTCGACAATAGCCTGTTGCAAAGACTCACGCACTATCTCTTCCCAATCTTTGAATTTGATGGTTTGATGAAACTCTAACTCCCAGATGATAGAACCATAACTCTCTTTGCCGATAAGCTCTCCTTGACGAGAGACAATCAGCAACATAATCTGTTGAGCTATCGACTCCTCTTGGGAGCAACGCTCAAGCTTACCACCAAGCCCTTGAGAGAGATTGAGGGGTAGTTTTAAGTATTCGCTTCCGAGCGTCATGCTTATCTTAGCCATAGCTTAAAATACTATAATTTAATAGCGGCCATATTGGCTACATTTATACATGCTTATACCTCCAAGCCTATTCTCCTCTTTAAGGTGAAGAATGAACAGCCTTACAGGCTAAGAGTTAGACTTCTATACAATGCCTTTTCTCTTACTGCAAAGTTAAACCTTTTTCATCTCTAGACCAAGGAATTGTAAGGAAATATTGAGCAAAAAATATAAGATTACCTTGCTATCGCCTTAGAAACACCTCTAGGGCATCTTCTCTCTCTCTGATTAATAAAATACACGATCGTTTATTTCCCCTTTCTTCCCTTATTATCCTGCCTACACCCTATACATTATAGCGTCTTATATAAGCCTATATATTTGCACCTTAGCAAGTGATAATCATCTAATTCATAGTATTATGGACGCAAATAACAACGACAACTATGTGCTGGTCTTGGAAGACCGCACTGAAGTCAAACGAGGCGGAAGTAGGTAAACTTTCCGTAGTTTCAAACATCGATGATAAGGGGAAACTCAAGACAGCCCCTGCCGAAGAAGCAAATCAAAGCGACTTCTTCAAATTCAATAGTAGAGATGGACTCTTGAAGAACTTCATGGAGAACTTCCTCAAACAGTTCAATGCCCCCAAACATTTTGGCTTGTACAAGGTGCTTGCTGACAATGTGGAACAAGGTGTGGCGAATCTCAAAACAATGCTGCAAAACAAGCAAAATCCCGACAATCAGCAGAAGATAAAAGACATTCAGCTCAATTTCGAAGATTACCTTCCTCAGCAGAAGAACGCCACAGCCATCAATCCCGAGCAAGTAGACTGGAAAATGCTTGAAACCTTGGGACTTTCCAAAGAAAAACTCGAGCAGAACGGAGAACTAGACAAAATGCTCAATTGGCAGAAAACCAATCTATTGCCGATTGCCATTCCCGTAGGAGAAACCACCATCCACACCGAAGCACGCCTTGCATTCCGAACAGACGAAGAAGGGAAAATCTCCCTAGCCGTCCATTCCCTAAGAAAAGAACCGCAACTCGACTTTCCCTATATGGGACACAAGTTTTCGAATGAAGAAAAGAAAACCCTTTTGGCAACGGGTAATTTGGGTAAAACCATCGAAGTAACGCCCAAGAGTGGCGAGCCTTTCTCTGCCTATGTTTCCATTGATCCACAGACCAATGAAGTTATCGCTTTGCGTGCCGACAGAGTGTCTATTCCCAAGGAGATAAAAGGTGTAAACCTCTCTGACCAGCAATACAAAGACCTCATAGAAGGTAAGGCTGTGAAAGTAGAGGGTATGACCTCGAAGAGTGGCAAGTCTTTTGATGCCACGCTTCAAGTCAATGCAGAAAAGAAAGGCATCGAATTTATCTTTGGTGATAAGAAGAGTTTACAGGAGCGCAAGGCACAACACCAAGAACAAGGACAAAAGCAAGGCGGAATTCCTCGTAAACTCTGTGGACTCACGCTCTCCGACAAACAGCGCGAATCCTTGAATGCAGGTAGCACGCTCTATCTCAAGAATATGGTAGACAAGGAAGGCAAGAGTTTCAATGCCTTTTGTCCGTATGGACAAGGAGGAAAACCGCCCAAGATTCTATAAATGGAATCCTGATAAGAAACAAGACAAGGGGAAGGTTGAAGCCGTAGCCGAGGAAAATAAAACTCAGGTTGCAGTCAATAACCACGGCAAAACCAACGAAGCCACGAAAGACCTCAAAGAACCGCTCAAATCCCAACAAACCCAACCCACAGAAGCGCAGCAAGCCAAGCAAGAACAAAAAGCAAAGCGCGGTCGCAAGATGTAATCTATAATCTAATCAATAGAATCCACTATGATAACTTGTATCATTGCCGAAAAGCCCTCTGTGGCGCGTGACATCGCGCGTATAGTTGGTGCGAATCATAAAGAAGATGGCTTCCTGGAAGGAGCAGGCTACCTTGTCACTTGGGCATTTGGTCACCTCATCACCTTGTCAATGCCCGAACAATATGGCTATGGCGCTTACAAAGCAGAGGAACTCCCCATCGTTCCACAGCCTTTCCAGCTCATGGTGCGCCAAATCCGCAAAGGCAAAGACTTTGAAGACGACCCAACCGCTCTCAAGCAGCTTAAAATCATCCGTTCTTGTTTTGAAAAAAGCGACCAAATCATCGTAGCCACCGATGCCGGACGAGAAGGAGAACTCATTTTCCGCTATATCTATGGCTATCTAGGTTGCCAAAAGCCCTTCCAGCGACTTTGGATTTCGTCCCTCACCGATAAAGCCATCCGAGAGGGACTCGCCCAGCTCAAAGCCGGAAGCGCGTATGATGCCCTTTATCTAGCAGGCAAAGCACGCAGTGAAGCCGATTGGTTAGTCGGCATCAATGCCAGTCGAGCCTTGTCCATCGCTCGACGCGGAGCCTATTCACTAGGTCGTGTGCAAACACCTACACTAGCCATGATCTGCCGTAGGTATTTAGAACATCAAGGATTCTCGTCCGTCCCTTTTTGGCGATTACAAGCCTTTGTACAGAAAGATGGTGTCCTTCTTCAATCCACTTGTACAGAGGATTTCGCTACCGAGGGAGAAGCACAGACCGCTTTTGCTACGCTAAGCCGTCAGTCCTCCTTGGTCGCCACCTCTGTCAGTCGCAAAGTTGCAGCAATGCCCCCACCTTTGCTCTATGATTTGACAACCCTTCAAAAAGAAGCCAATCGCCAACTAGGATTTTCAGCAGACAAGACCCTTTCTCTGGCACAGTCCCTCTATGAAAAAGAAAGTAACGACCTATCCCCGTACGGGCAGTCGTTACATTAGCCAAGATGTCTTTGAAGAAGTCGATAGTTTGCTGCAGAAACTCGGCACATCACTACCGCATCCACTCAATCCTCACTCCGTAGACGACAGCAAGGTGACCGACCACCACGCCCTCTTGCCCACAGGAGAGGGAAATACCCAGACATTGTCATCCGATGAAGTAGCCATCTATCAAATGATATGCGCACGCTTTGTGGCAGCCTCGCCCCCAATGCCCAAGAAGAGCGTATGCAAATAGAACTAACAGATGGCACTCATCGCTTTGTCTGGCGTGGCAAACAAATTTTGTCGCAAGGATGGAAAGCCTATACTTCCCAAGGAGAGAAAACACAATCCGATGAAAGCGAAGAAGCCAAGGGACAAATCCTCGCTCAGCTTCCCAATATTCAAGAAGGAGAGAACCTCCCACTTGACCACGGAGCGATTACGCAACATAAGACCAAGCCTAAGCCCCTATTTACAGAAGCCACATTGCTCTCTGCGATGGAAAACGCAGGTCGAGAAATAGCAGACACCGACAGTCGCAAAGCCATCAGTGATTGTGGCATCGGTACACCAGCCACACGCGCCAGTATCATCGAAACCCTCCTACTTCGTGACTTTATCCGCAGAGAAAAGAAAACACTCCTCCCCACGGAAAAAGGCTTATCCGTTTATGGCATCGTCAAAGACCAACGCATCGCCAATGCAGAAATGACGGGTAATTGGGAACTCGCCCTCTCCGCCATCGAAGCTGGCAAAGCATCAGCCGAGGACTTCTCTACACGCATCAAGGACTATACCGCAGAAATCTGTCGTGAACTCCTTGCTTTACAAATAGCGCAACCCCAATATTCCACTTATCGTTGTCCGATGTGCGGTAAGGACACTGTGGGCATCTTCCCCAAAGTGGCGAAGTGCAAGAGTGAAGGTTGCGATTTCCACGTCTTTCGCGAGATATGCGGCGTCACCCTCACCGAAGCGCAGACGAAAGACCTCCTGACGACCAAGCGCACAACTCTCATCAAAGGTTTTCAGAGCAAAGCAGGCAAGAAATTCAATGCCCATCTCGTACTTCGTGGCGATGGTTCCACCGCATTTGAATTTGACAACACCACCTCTAAACCCAAAGGTCGGAAGTAAGCCATAAAAACGTGGGAGATTTCATCAAAAAAGTCCGAGCTTTTTTAGAAAATCTCCCACGTTTTCTTGAAAACAAGCCACATTTTCTGCACCCCCTCCCATATCCTTTACCCTCTATTCAATTCTCTCATTTCTTTACAATGTCTTACAACAAAAAAGCTGTATTAGCAGCCAACACAGCAGCCATAGGTCTTCTCCTTCGTTTGGAGAAAGAACAACGCACCGCCACAGAGGAAGAACAAAAGGTACTGCGTGCCTATCAAGGTTTTGGCGGATTGAAGTGCATATTAAACCGAACCGACCAACCCGAAGACATCCGCTATTGGTCAAAGTCCGAACAAGATCTCTTTGCCCCCACTTGCGCACTCAAACAACTCATCTATCGAGAAGCCCCCAGTGCCGATATGGCTAAACGCTATTGGGAAAGCATCAAGGCAAGTGTCCTCACCTCCTTTTATACCGACACACGCATCGTCAATGCCATTGCCGATTCTTTAGAGAAAACAGACGTAACCTTTCGCACTTGCCTAGACCCTTCCTTAGGAATGGGGGCATTTGCCGAAACCCTCGCTCCACACGTAGGTCGGGTAGACGCCTTTGAAAAAGATTTGCTCACCGCCCGCATAGCCCAAAGTCTACATCCCCTAGGGCAAAGCACCATATTTGTGCAGCAAGCCCCCTTTGAAAGTATAGAAGAACGTGCAGAAGCCGACAAGTATGACCTTATCGCCAGCAATATTCCCTTTGGAGACTTTATGGTCTACGATAGAGCCTACAACAAAGGACAAGATGTCATCAAGAAAGAATCCACACGCGCCATTCACAATTACTTTCATTAAAGGACTCGACAGCATTCGAGAAGGAGGCGTACTAGCTTTCATCACCTCACAAGGTCTATTAGATGCCCCACGCAATGAAGCCTTTCGCCGTTATTTGATGGAAAATAGTAAACTCATCTCTGCGATTCGCCTGCCCAGAGGAATGTTCAGTGAAAATGCAGGAACAGAAGTTGGGAGCGACCTTATAGTACTGCAAAAGCAGTCAGGAAAGAAAATCGGCGAGGGTATCGAGCAGCAGTTCGTTCAAACCTCCGCCGTTCCCAAGGGTGATGGCTTTTCCATTGCCTTTAACCATAACTCGCTCTTTGAGGGAGCATGGAACGAGATTTCCCATAGAACCATTGCAACGGAACGCAATCTGGGGACAGACCCATACGGCAAACCCACGTGGGAGTATCAATTTGAGGGCGGAATCCAAGAAATGGCTGACAGTTTGCGTGAGCAACTCTCACACGATATAGAAGAACGATTTGACCGCAAACTCTATCACACAGGCGTTGCGATGAGTGAAGAAGAACGCCAAGTCGAAGCCGAAAAGAAACTGCGAAAACTGGGTGTGACCGCAGGATTATCAGGGCAGAAAGAAAAGAAGGAACAACCAACTCCACAAGAAGAAAAGGAAGCAAACGATGCCTACAACTTGATGCCCAAGGCCATTCAAAAGCAGCTCCCCAAACTCTATTCCACACAAAAAAAACTGGTTGGCGATAAAACAGCGTATGCACGCTATTTCTTTCCGATGGGCGCTTACACCGCCTACCTATTAGAATACGACCCCAAGACCCGAATAGGTTTTGGAGCCGTAACGATGGGGTATGGTTGGGAACTTGGAAACATGTCTCTCGATGAAATGCAAGAAGTGAAGGTACACGGCTTGGGTATAGAACGCGATTTGTATTTCACGCCCTGCAAACTCCACGAAATAGAAGAACTAGAAGACTTGGTGCAAGGACAATTCACCAAGGAAAAAGTACAGATAGAAGAAGCTATTGCGGAGGAGATAAAGGAAGAGATTAAGGAAGATACAAAGGAGCAGGAAGAAGCAGAGACGCAAGAAGAACAAATGACTCCGCAAACAGATATTGCAGAAATAATCTCTGAAGAACCCGCTCCCGAAGGTGTACCGACATTGACCCTATTCCATCAATATGAAGAGAAAGCAGAGAAGCGACCAGACGTGGAAGCCCCACGCGAGATGAATGGGCAAACTGTTTATTTCGATGACGACCACCATCCCATTGTAGAAAGCAACAATGATCAGGAGTATCTGCTCTTTGCTCCCGAGGAATACACGCTGTGGACACAAGAAGTAGAGCGCGTCAGTGCAGAACTAAAAGCCAATACACCCAAGAAGACAAGCGCTAAGACGCAAACAAAGTCAAAGACAAGATCACAGACAACCGCAAAGTCTAGGAAAGCCACGCAAAGCACAACTTCCGAGCCTTCGCTTTTTGACTTTGTCAATGAAGACACCACGCTAAAACCACAGTCCATAGCGGAGGTGAAACAAATCTTTGATGCCAATCCCCGACCATTTCTTTCTGCCCCCGATAGTCATCTGCGTGATGGCTCAATTGTGGTGCAGAAAGGACAAGTGGGCTATCTCTCCGACCTCAAGCGACAACCCACCTTTCATCCAATGGATTTGCCCCTCACGCAAATCACACGCCTAAAAGCTTATGTGGAAATTCGTGAGTGCTACCACCGTCTCTATGATTATGAAGCCACCAACCACGCAGAAGATAAAGAAGAGCGTGAGAAACTCAATCGCTTGTACGATAACTTCGTAGCACGCTGGGGAGCACTCAACAAAAAAGCCAATACCGACCTCATCAAGATGGATGCCACGGGAGTCGAAATGCTATTTCTGGAGCGTTCCGAACAGGGGAAGTACACCAAAGCCGACATCTTCGACCATCCCACAGCCTTTTTCAACCTCAGAACTCACCATTGCTTCCGACCCTTTGGAAGCACTTGGTGCTTCCCTCAACAAATATGGCAGTGTAGAACTCAGTTATATGTCTTCGCTTCTACCTGAAATGGAAGAAGGCGATATCATCTCCGCTCTCGAGGGACGCATCTACTATAACCCAGAAATCGAAGGCTACGAAGTGGCTGACAAATTTATTTCAGGGAATGTTATTGAAAAAGCTGACCGTATCTCCTCCTGGCTATTAGAGCACCCTGATCACGAAGAAGCTCCAACAGAGTTTAGCCGCTCTCATTGCTGCTAAACCAACACCAATTCCATTTGCTGAATTGGACTTTAACCTTGGTGAACGCTGGATACCCGCAGGCGTTTATGGACAATTTGCCACAGAGTTTTTCGATACAGACCTAAGGGTAGGCTATCATCCCAATATGGACGAGTATACCATCGGTTGCGACCACAAGAACGGTAATATCTTACACAAATATGCCGTACAGGGAGAGTTTCGCAAATACGATGGTTTGCATCTTCTCAAACACGCCTTGCACAACACCATTCCCGACATCAGCAAAAGCAAGGAAGTCATCGACCCCATCACCGGAGAAGAACGCACCATCAAAGTGCGTGATGGAGAAAAAATCCAACAAGCCAATAGCAAGATTGAGGAAATCAGACAAGGATTTGTGGATTGGTTAGGCAGACGTCCCGACAGTTTCAAAGAACAGTTGGCTCATCGCTACAATGAACTCTTTAACTGTTTCGTTCGTCCTAACTTTGACGGAGGACATCAGAGCTTCCCCAACTTAGACCTCAAACGATTAGGCATCCCTGACTTATACAAAAGTCAGAAAGACGCTGTGTGGATGCTCAAAACCAATGGTGGTGGCATCTGTGACCACGAAGTAGGAGCAGGAAAGACACTTATTATGTGTACAGCAGCCTATGAAATGAAGCGATTAGGGATAGCCAATAAACCCATGATTATTGGGCTAAAAGCTAATGTCTTTGACATTGCTGATACTTTTAGAAGGGCATACCCCAATGCGCGCATACTCTATCCGGGTAAAGACGATTTTACCAAACAAAATAGACAGCGCATCTTTGCCGACATCAAGAACAATGATTGGGACTGCATCATCTTGACCCACGAACAATTCGGAATGATACCGCAGGCTTTCGAGGTGCAAGAAGCCATATTCCAAAAGGAAAAGGACTCCATAGAGGAGAACTTAGAGGTTTTGCGCAGAGAAGGCAAGGACATTTCCAAAGCCATGCTCAAAGGTTTGGAGAAACGCAAACAAACACTAGTAGTGAAATTACACGAGATACAAGACAGTATCGCCGAACGCAAAGATGACGCAGTGGATTTTAAGATGATGGGCATCGACCACCTCTTTGTAGATGAAAGTCACCAGTTCAAAAACTTAATGTTCAACACTCGACACGACCGTGTTTCGGGACTTGGCAATCCCGATGGGTCGCAACGCGCACTCAATATGCTCTTTGCCATTCGTACCATTCAAGAACGCTCTGGTAAGGATTTGGGGGCAACATTTCTTAGTGGAACGACAATCAGTAACTCGCTAACGGAACTCTATCTTCTCTTCAAATACTTGCGTCCACAAGCTCTCGAGAAGCAAGGCATCAACAGCTTTGACGCGTGGTCAGCCGTCTTTGCCAAGAAGAGTACCGACTACGAGTTTTCCATCACCAACGAAATCATTCAGAAGGAACGCTTCCGTACCTTCATCAAAGTACCTGAGCTTGCGAGTTTCTATGCGGAGATATGTGATTTCCGTACTGCCAAAGACATTGGTATTGACAGACCCGAAAAGAATGAAATCTTACACAACATACCGCCCACACCAGAGCAAGAAGAATTCATCAAGAAGTTGATGGAATTTGCGCGCTCAGGTGATGCAACGCTTTTGGACAGAGAACCCTTGAGTCAAAAAGAAGAAAAGGCAAAGATGCTTATCGCAACGGACTACGCGCGCAAGATGAGCTTAGACTTGCGCATGATAAACGAAGGCAAGTATAGTGACCATATTGATAACAAGGCTTCACATTGCGCCAAGATGCTCAATGACTACTATCAAAAATACAAGGAGCAGAAAGGAACGCAGTTTGTCTTTTCTGATTTGGGAACATACAAGGCTGGAGAATGGAACGTGTATTCAGAAATCAAGCGCAAACTTGTAGAAGACTACAACATCCCAGCCCACGAAATTCGCTTTATCCAAGAGTGCAAGAATGAGAGAGCCAAGAAAGCGATGGTAGAGGCGATGAATCGTGGAGACATACGTATCATCTTTGGTTCAACTTCTATGCTTGGCACAGGAGTGAATGCGCAACAACGTGCCGTAGCCATCCACCATTTGGACACCCCTTGGCGACCTTCAGATCTTGAGCAGCGCAACGGACGAGCTGTGCGTAAGGGAAACCTCATTGCCAAGGAGTTTGCCGATAATAAGGTAGATGTAATCATCTATGCCGTGGAGCGGTCATTGGATGGCTACAAATTCAATCTTCTACACAACAAGCAACTTTTCATCAATCAATTGAAAAGCAACACCCTTGGTGCAAGAACCATTGACGAAGGCTCGATGGATGAAGACAGCGGTATGAATTTTTCCGAATACGTAGCTGTACTTTCTGGCAATACTGACCTTCTGGAAAAGGCAAAGCTCGACAAGAAGATTACAGCCCTAGAGTCAGAGCGCAAAAACTTTATGAAGGAACGCGATTCGGCTTCGGGAAAGCTCTGTGAACTTCAACATTCTGTGGATTTCCACTCCTCACGTGTGGCAGAAGCCCAAAATGATCTCGCACAATTTGAGAAACGGGTTGTGCGAGATGGCGAAGGTAATGCGGTCAATAAATTAGACATCAATGGTGTTTCGGACAGTAGCGATATGAAGGCAGTGGCTGCACGCTTGCAGGAAATAGCCGAAAAAGCGCGTACGGAAGGAGAACATCACAAGATTGGTACGATTTATGGTTTTGACATCTTGGTCAAAACAGAGAGTTCGATGAAAGACCTTTCCAAGGCTCTGTCAATCGATTCTTTGTCAAAGGAGAGGGTAGTATTCTCTATACGCACAACAACGGCAAACTAGCCAATGACCCTAAACTAGCTTGTCAAAACTTCCTCTCTGCACTCGAGCGCATACCGAAAGTCATGGCCACCCATGAAAAGGAACTTGCCAAGGCTACAAAAGACATTGACGTGTACAAAGCCATCTCCACCGGAGTTTGGAACAAGGAGGATGAGCTGCGCAGCATCAAAGCTCAAGCAGCAGAACTTGACCGAAAGATTGCACTAACCCTCAATCCTCCCTCGGAGGAGAATATCGCGAAAGAAGGGCAACAGACAAGGAATACGCAGGAGCAGAGCGGACAGCACCAAAGCATCGGAAGTGGGAACACCGCTGGTTCTCCATTGGATACTTCAAATACGTTTAAGTCTGCTTCCACCTACGCTCAAACTTCCACTCCACAAAAGGAAGAGAAACAAGATATCATGAGCAAAGTAGTGTTCAGTAGACCGAAGATGAGATAAAACAGCAACGCCTCACTGAGATTGTCATTACAACTTCAGTGAGGCGTTGTTTTGATTTGGCTTTTACTCATACTATAGAGTCCATTTTTGCTATTGAGCAATGCTTTCTAGTTGTTCGAGTAACTCATGGATCTGAGTATAGGAGTGTAAATCTTCTGGTGTCTGTTGTGCTAACGTATAGAGTTGCTTAGCATAGGAAACCGCACGCTCAAGATCGCCATACTCTGCAAGGTACTGGTAAGGTTGTATCTTCTTAAAATACTTTTTGCTTTTCTCATACCCTGGTAAGTATCGTCGTAGGTCTTTCACTACATCATCGTAAGATACATACTTCTTTGTAGAGAGATTCGGTAGAAAATGAAGCAAGAACCAAAACTCGGTACAAGGATTGGTTTCTATTACTTTGATCTTTGCTTTCTCCGCTTTTGCCTTAGCTTTCAGATAAGCAGTTTTCTCGGTAGGCTTATTGTACACGACATCCATATCCACCAAACAAATCACTAAGTCATATCTTTCAGATAAGCATTGGTGAGCTTGTTTGAAGATAGACCTCCAATCGGAATGCTTGGGATACGTTGGCTTCATCTTAAACGGATAATGCTTAGCAATGCGAAGAGAGTCAAGATAAAACCATTCTGTTTCACCTTCCCCGATAATGGCCACACTTTTCCTTATCATAGACTATTCTTCGTTGATATCAATATATTGAGAACCAAGGAATGGAAGCGGAGCTAGCTTTCCTTGACGATAAGCATTGTAAGGAGAGATATTCTTGTGCAAGCCATACCCAGACAAACGAGTCAACTCACTCGCTCCATCCTCACCTTTTTGAGTGAACCAAATGGTGTCTTTTCTTACAAAATCTTCATTCAGAAGATTCAGATCGTGAGTAGTAAAGAGCAACTGAGAGGGTTCTTCACTACTTGCAATGAAAGTACGAATGAAGTATGAGAGTAACTCATAGTGTAGGCTAGATTCCAGCTCGTCTATGACAGTAATACTACCATCTTGTAGCATATTATAGAGAAGAACTGATAATACAAGCATCTGAAACGTTCCAGAGGATTCCATTGTCTCGGGGAGCTTATAGTCGCCTTGTGAAGTATGGTGACTAAAGACAAAGTGTTCTTTATGGAGAATACCATCTTTCAACCAATCAAGGCGAAATCCTTCAGGAAGAGGTAGCCCCATAAAGAGTTTGCGTACCTCTTCATTTACTTGCACTTCTTCATCTTCAATCTCAATATCCGAGATATTAAAGTCCGATGCTTGTAAGAACTTCTTGACAAACGTCTTCAAGCGCCCTTCGTTGTCATTCCTGAGACTCTCTCGAGCATAAGAAGCTAACGTTTCCGATGTGGTTAAAGGCAGTATCATTTGCTCTGCGAAGAACTGATAAACACCATCCAGTCGAGAACGCTCTACATTGCTCTTTGTCCAAGCAACAAGAACAGATATATTGGAAATCGTATTCCCTTCTATCGCAGCACAACTCTTCTTACTGAGCTTGAGATAAGATCCCCAGTTTATTTCAACTAAGCCTTGCTCCTCATTGTACAATCTCTCGTATAGCAATGCCGACTTACTTGATGGATAGAATACAAGCTTCTCTCGATAGATATGATTGCGATCCAGTTCCAATTGAAGTAGATACTTTTCAGTTCCTATATAGAATGAAAGCTCGAATGTGGTATGTTGTTGACCAGAGAAGTTGTCTAGCAAGAAGGGCACAACATCTATTGCTTCTGTCTTATCCTTGGTTGGAGTACACATTATATTTCGTAATGCGTTTAATGCATAGATAAGATTGGACTTCCCAGAGGCATTCGCACCATAGATAATTCCTACCTTGAGTAGGCGAACTCCGTATTTTACCTCGATCGTATATTCATCAGCCATAAACGCATCACTCGTAGGCTCAAAGCTAAAAGTGGTGGGCTGTCGAAAGGACAGATAATTCTGTATGGTGAATGATGCTATCATACTTGTAACTTTTTTGTTCTCTGCAAAGTTACACAATAATCTCACTTTCTACGAATGAAATCCGATAAATCGTATGAAATCTTCGATATTTGCACTTACGGACTGTGTATCAGCGTTTGAAGTTGAGTAAAAAAGCAATATGTAAATATCATATTAGGCTTCTTTCGTACTTCGCATTGCATCATTTTGCTTCATAAAAGAGCAAGTAAGCGTTAGCTTTGTTGTGATTTTATTTGTAAGATGCGGTTCACATCTTTATAAATGCAGAACGGGACTGTACAGACGAAGTGTACAGCCCCATTTTCTACCTTTTATAGTGCTAATAAAGCGACTAAAGTCTTTGTCGGCACTTATGTTTTGCAAAGATAGCGCTTTATTTCGACATAAGTAGCATTTTATGAGTATTTTGACGTCAGTAGCTTCGGTCGTAGAGTTAATGTAGAGTCGACCAGCAAGTGCAAAACCCTATACTTCTATTGTCGTTGATAATCGTTTTGAGAACATGATTAGCCCAAATCATCATCTGCCGACGAAGATGAGATAAACTCTATAAAATGAAGAACGCCCCTCAAGTATGCTGTCTTTCGACTCGCCTGAGGGGCTTATTATCTTTGAGTTATATAACTATCAGCCTTAATTCGACTGCAAAAGTACTACTTTGATCTGAATTGACCAAATCGAATCCGAATTTTCTGCTCATTCCTCCCACATTTTTTCATTTTCCCATCCTTGAGGAAAGCCCATTGCATCGAGAGAAATGTATTCTCTGTATTCATCTAATAGGTCTATTAGTCGTTTCTTAAACGTAGAAGTTGGATTGACAGTCTGCAGGAGATAGTTTAACATACATAGAAAGTAGTAGACCCTACTTCGCTTTACAGTATTAGGGTTGCTAATCCAAAGCTTGTTGTTGGAGAACCTAAGTGCAGCAGGCACAATGTTTAGTCCTCTGTTCCAAAGTCTCGCATGGTGCGCACATACATTGCGCACATAGTTAATCGTATGAAGCCATGAACTGAATATATCGGGAGGTAAAGAAAAATAGTCTGCAATATCTTTTCTATCAGCACGTTCTCTTAGATCAGAACAAATTCGGGAAAGATGATTGAAGTACATAATCTCAACACTCATCCAAGAAGGAGGGTTTGGAGGGGGATTATACTTTTTGCAGTAGTGCTGAATGAACTCTTCTGCTTTGTTGTTATTTAATTGCTGTCTGATATGCTTTTGAATATCATCATACACATCCTTTGTTACAGTCCTGCCGTCACTTAAGTATATATCTTGAGGCGGATTGAATATACTTGCTTGATCCTGCCAATGAGAACCATATTTATGACTTAGCTTATAAATGATCTGTGTACGTATAGCAACTTCCAATCGCTCTATAGCATCAAAGACCAATAGACGCAGCTTCCTATCAAATACATATAGGTTATATATCATGTCCCAAGTTGTACCAGAAATAAAGCTGTCAAGAAACTTACCATCTTCTATTTGCTTATAAGGGCGCATATAAGCACTAAGACGATAGTAGCTAATGTTGGAAAGATGACGTTTTGTGCGTTGTTCATCAGGTATCGTTAGTCCCCTATGTTTAAGGAGGTCTACCTGTTGCTGGTACGTTAGGGGCGGCTTATTGTATTCTACCATTCTTTCTGAATTATACTTGATTGCAAAGATACAACTATTTAGATGTATATTCGCTTAAGTATTCCGACAAAATGTGTCTTATCCTTGTTTTTAATGTACAACGACACTTCAATTATGCATTCAAACTCGTACCTTTGTCACCACGCCTCTCGTTTCCTTAGCATTGCATCTATCTCATCTCGCAGGAATAGCAAGCGACCATTAGCTTTGAGATAGGGAATCTTTCCTTGCGACACCCAGTTATAGATTGTCTTCTGCTCAACTTTGAGGAGCTTGGAAACATCAATGATGTCGAGGTACTCTGGTCTGAGAGGTGGATGAACAGTGGTTGCGCGTTCTTGCGTCTGCAATGAAACTAACTCATCAAGTTTAAGTTCCATCTGCAAGAGTTTCTGAAACAAATTCCGAAATTGTTCTTCGGTATAATGCGGATCTAGATAAGACATGTTTTTCTTTGTTGATAGTTTCCTTGGCTATCCTGAATGAGGATACCTTGTTCCTTCATATAAGCAATATACTTTTTAGCTGTGCGGTCTTTGATGTCGAGTTCTCGCATCAAAATCTCACAGAGCTGTTGGTAAGAAAGACGTGCTGCAGAGCGAAAAGCATCACGTACGACAGCATGGAGTTCATTGCTCTTACGTTTATCCTTGTCTTCCTTAGACTTCTCTCCTCGATAAACGTGCATATCGAGAGCTTTGTCCCAGCCAAATAGCGTCATAGGTACATCTAATGGACTTCCATCACGTACTTTCAAGGCTTTCACTACCGAGTATTCAGGGTTTTCATCTTTCTCAATCGAGAGAATGCCAGCTGCCTTTCGTTGCAACTCAGAACCGATATGCCCTCTCAGTTTGATACCATTCGGCACAAAGTGAAGCACACAGATAATGCACGTGTTGTAAATACCTGCTAAACGGTAGAGTTCATCGACAATGGCGATGCTCTCTGTTTCATCATTAGCGGAGCGAATGAGATCGGCTATGCCGTCAATTACTACGAGATGTATTCCCCCGTGCTTGTGATGGAACAAGTCCATACTTTCACGGATGAGTTTCAGTCTGTCCTTTCGAGATAGAGAAGCTAGGTAGAGGGAATGATAAAAATCGGGAACACTCGTGAGAGATGCTCTCCGAAGCGTCTTACCTAGATTTTTGTGGAGTTGCGCTTCTGATTGTTCCGTATCATAATGCAACACGGCTAAGCCCTTTGGATTGGGTGTTACCTCAAGCCCTAGCGTTTGTTCTGCATCCAATCGCTCTGTTCCTAACGTGCCAGCAAGAATAGCTGCAATGTAGTTACTTTTGCCTGTTCCTTCTCCTCCAGTGATACAGAAGAGATTGTCTTGTGTACCGAGAGGAACACCATTAACGGCTACTACTGACTTCGAAGCATCAGGTGGATTATCATAGTCTATTTCACACGAACGTAGCATCATCATAGTTTGCGTGTACATTTGAGAGAAAAGCTTATCGAGCAACTTACGAAAGTCCTCTTCCTCATTACCTAGTGCAAAGTAGTCGGATATATCTTTTTCTGTCTTTGTCCCTTTTAGTGGTAATTGAAGCTGTTGTACCTTGTAAGCCTCTAGCAGATTTGCTTGTCTATCAGATTCTCTTACCCCTGTCTCATCCGTATCATAGAGTAAGATAATGTGTCGAAAGCGTAGCTGTAAACTCTCTATAATATTCTCAGGTATTTGTGCTGTTTCACTATTAAAGCATATCGCATGGAAGTGATGAGCAGAGAGAGACAGAACATCCTTTCTCCTCCAGTGATAAAGAGTATATCTCCTTTACTTGGTATCTGTTCCATTCCGAAACTGTAAGGATTGGGCATTTGCCCACCATAGAGAAAACGCATCTTTGAACTATTGGGGCGATAGATTTTGATGTATCCATTTCCTATATACGCAAAGATGGGTTCTGTTGGTGTAGCCCTGATCTCAAATTGTTTTCCCTCTCTAGTTTGACTAGAATAGCTTTTTAGAGCACGAACCCGAAATCGCCTCAATGTATCCTCATAAATTCCATAATGAGCCCAATAAGCAAGAAGTGCAGCATCGAAAGGTTGTATCTCAAAACTATAAGGTAGCTCGTCAGCCTTTTCAGTATGTTTTGTTTGGCATTGAAAAGAGGTAGGGACTGTCGGTTTCGTTTTTGCTGAAACAAACTTGTGCAGCTGCTTAACACCATCAAGAATACAAAGATCTAGGTCTTGGGCTATCGTTTGAAGTAGTTCTGGAAAACTAGTCTTAAGGTCTATGCCTCTCAACTCGGATACGAACCAGAAGCAATCCCCCGCATAGGAGGGATTGCCATGGTCATAGTACTTATAAGTCGAGGACCTTTTGTCATAATAGATATGGCAAGAAGCTCGCTTATCATCGTAGAATGGACTACGAAAGTTACGATGCAGATTGACCTCGAAACCTAGATAATGACAGAAGACTCTTAGTCCTCCGTCTGTTAATGCTAGTATTCGTTCTTTGTCTATCATGGTTCGTCTTTTTGTTCTAAACTAAGGCAGTTGCATAGTATCAGTTTATCCTTGTAGCGAAGTAGGCGCTCCAACAATTCGTCATTGCGCATACCCGATATGCGTAGACGATTGCATCGAGCGCAGATGAGTAGTGACTTATAGAAGTAACGAACATCTCCACTCTCCGTATAGCGGAAGCGAACAATATTCTTTTTACGCCAACGGTATAAGGTTGATTCTGAAACATCCAAGGTGTCAATGAGATCCTTGGTAGACATCTCGAGTTCATCGTCGATGTCTTGAAGCAAGTGCGTTGTGCGTTCAACGTACTGCTCAATTCGATTGAGACGGTCTATCAAGTCTTGGTAGACACTGCTCTCCATAGAAATTACTTCCATTACATTAGATGTGTTTTAGTAAAGTCAATATCATTTCCTCCTTCTTTGAGAAGAAGATTAACAAGACGATTGAAGGTTGCTTTGTTGTAGGCAGAAATTTCAATCCTACCCACAGGTTTTGGTTGCTCATTTGCAAGTAGTGCAAGTACGTCGTAGCATGAGAGGTCTAGAAAGCTCGCATACTCGAAAAGCTTGTCAGTACTTGGGAAATTTCCCTTAGACTCCCAGCGAGAGATTGTACTTGAGGAAACACCCAGTTTTCCAGCAAGATACTCTTGAGAAATGCCTTTTTCCAGGCGATTTTCTCTCAGAATCTGAAGTAACTTTATCATATAGTCAAAGTTATAAACGCATCCTAGCTTGACCAACCCATATAATGCAAGTTTGTGCGCCCAATGCAAGAGGTCTTGCATCAGATGCAAAGTAAGTATTGATAGGAATGCAATAGGGCTGGTATAAGATAAAGGGAGGACAAAATTTGGGCACAAAAACATTAGTTTTTTGCAACTACCAAGGGACACTGGTGAACGGTGCAAGACCCTTTATATATAAGGGCTTGCACCGTGCACCAGGCAGTGTAGCAGAAAAAACTGTAAATAATTATGAGAGAATGCTTTGGTAAATGGTTCTTTTTTATGTACCTTTGCACCAAAGAAAAGAGAGCTATTACGCTTTCAATAGCCCGTCAGAAAGGTAGTCATAAGGTAGTCAAAAAACTGCTACATAATTGCTACACTACCACTTGACTGAATTTACTAAAGGACTGTAATACAACGAAATAAGAGAGGTGCGTTCCTTTCCCTCTCTCTCCGCGAATAAGGATGTAAATCAGCAAGTTATGCGATTTACATCCTTTTCTACACCCCAAAAATAACGATCAAGAAAAGCATTCTCAAAGGCGACATTCTTGGAAGTCATTTTTATTCATAGTTGATCTTTAAACTCTGAGAAAATTTTTTTTGTAATGGTTCTCCACTCCTCTGGGATATCTTCCCATTTCATCCAATTCTTTGTGTATTCATAGGCTTTGAAAGGTTTATCTTGAGGTGGTACTTGATAGCCTAAGACATCTTCGATACAATCTTGCATCATATAACGATCATCTTCATCTCCTCCGAGAGCTTCTAGAATCTTGGGATTCATTACTTCAGCACCTTGAGTGTTTGAATCTTTATCATGAACGACAAATAAATCAATATTCATCGCCCTAAGATACTTAATGAATGAAATCATAGTGGCTTTCCCATTTGCCTTGATTATTTGAAATTCATCACTGATTCGTTTTCGGACCTCTTCAGGCATTGCTAAAATTGTGTTCTTAAAGACAATATCTTCTGTATTGCCCTCAACAAGTATAACTTTTTGTGCGAAGAAAACTCGTGCGACATAATCATCAATCTTTTGTAATAGCTTTATTCTTGTTTTATCATCCTCCATCATTTCTGAGAGAGTTTCGGAATGTTTAAAGCTAAATACAGAACTATAGCCTTGTTCTCCAATTGTATATCTATTTAGAGACTGACTGGTTTGCTGTGCCAAATCTATCATATATGGGGAATGAGTAGAGCATGCTATTTGTGTTTTTCCCCCTCCAAGACTGTATATCGTCTCTCGCATTGTAGTGGCAGCATTAGGATGTAAAAACAGCTCAGGCTCTTCAAAGCAAATAAACAAGTCTCTCGTTTCTCTACATGATTTCTGCTTATAGAATCTAAGAAGGCTAAAAACCACAGAACGAATCATCCCTGTACCTTGGTAAGCGATAGGAGTTTTGACATTACTCTTCATGTCTATTTGAAATGTTGGGGTTAACACCTCTGGACCAGACAACGATGGAGTTATTTCTATAAATGACCCCGGAAAGACCTCTTTTATTACACGATTAAGTTCTTTCATCATCTGTCCAAACTCCTGATTAGTATCATTAGGGTTTAATTCTTGCGCAAGATTATTGAGAGCCTCTTGAGCTTGTTTGTAATAATTGGACTGATCCCTTACCCCTGCAAATAATTCAGAAAGCAGTGTTTGCATACTCTTTCCTTTCGCCGTCAACTCCTCCGGTAATGCCCCTGCTTCAATACACAAAAACAAAGGGAGCCTTGACAGAACATTTGCAGCAATACCTCCAGGATTTTCAAACCACTCTTGCCCTTGCTTAACTTCTGATAGCTCTGGAATCTTGTCGTAAAGTTCGTTGATTTCTTTGGACTTAAATTTCTGATTGATATTTTTTTCTATAAAATATTCATCTGAAATTCCCTTTTCTATAAAGTCCTTAGGAGTAATACAATTAGAGAATTCTGGCTTCCTCTCAGTTGGATGCAGTTGCATTTCTCGAATCGTCTTATTAGCACTAGCGTCATATCGAACTCTGTAATTGAACCCATATCCGTCTGTTCCATCTGGAAGAGTATATCTAAATAGCCTTTCTTTATTAAATCCACGCTCGTTAAGAATATCTATAGAGACATCTATGAATTTTCCCTCAATACTAGTTTCTTCTGACTCTGTTTGCTCTTCCCCCTCTAAGTCAACAAAACGAGTCCGATCCTCACTTGTAAATTTCTTCTGAGTTAGCAGAAGTTCTATTGCTGCAAATGTTGTTGATTTTGCTGAGTTGTTCGCACCAACAAGAAACGTCACATCACTAAAATCAATAACAACATTTTGTAGTCGGCGAAAATTTTTGACTATTAACTTATCTAATTTCATATGTTGTGTAAATCTGTTTCGATGTTTATAAAGTAGTTTATTTCTTGAGACACACGGTTAAAGAATTAGCAATATGCCACATCATTACAGGGGGCACAGCGTTGCCAATAGCCTTGTATTGACGTATTTGCGAAACACAATCAAAGGCAAAAGAATCAGGAAAAGATTGTATGCGAGCCGCTTCTCTCGAAGAAAAACGTCTGTATCTATCTCCCACCATGTATACTGGATCGGTGCTGTTAAGGCTAACTTTTGCTAAGTGCGCACTTATGGTATTGCATGGCTCTGTCAAAGACATTGTGCGACCCTTGTTCATCTTTTCCCGAACTGCCATCATTCCTGCAACAGCTTTTTCACTGAAAAACAAGGCTTCGTCATAGTTTGACTCTTCTATAAGTACATCTCCAAGAACTTTTCGTTCAGAACTTCCTACCTTCATCGGATAATGAAACTTTACAAAATCCTTAAAGTCGCGAAAACCAATAATGATAACACGCTCTCTTTTTTGAGGTACGCCATACTCAGAAGCGTTCAGTAGTTTGTGCACAACAGTATAACCAGCATCACTGAATTCCTTCATTATCATTGGAAATGCTTTGCCTTTGTTTGCAGAGAGAATGCCTTTCACATTTTCAGCAATAAAGAATCGTGGCTGCCTTTCTTTTAATATTTTTACCATCTCAAAGAAAAGCATTCCTCTTTCATCTTTATAGCCTAGTCTTGGGGGATTTTGTGCAGAGATTGAGAAAGATTGACACGGAAAGCCTCCTATAAGCATATCGAATTCAGGAATCTCTTCAATCTTTATATCACGAACATCTTGTACTATACACTTGTGAACAAAGTTTTCATTGTATATTTTTGTGCAGTATTCATCGTTGTCAATGGCGTAGAGTCAACCAGCAAGTGCAAAATTACAATATTCTTTTGTAGAACTCATTTTTTGGCGTTTCAAAATTGAGTTTCTGTCTGGGTCTATTATTGATTTTCTTCTGTATCATTGCAATCTTTTTGTCGGTGTAGTCATCAAAGTTTGCCTGCTTAGGTATATATTGTCTAATGAGTTTGTTGGTATTCTCAATAGCTCCTTTTTGCCATGAAGAATAGGGATCTGCAAAATAGACCACTGCGCCTAAGTGCTTTGTGATGAGTTTATGTGCTGCAAATTCAGGTCCATTGTCGGTGGTTATGGTTTTTATATGTTCTTTGTAGGGAAGGAGTAGTCTTCGCACCTGCATTGTAAGTGGCTCCGATTTCTTACCATGTGGTAACTTTGTCATAAACAGCATATTCGTAGAACGTTCCACGATGGTGAGGATAGCATGACCCAATTGGTCTACGATTAAGTCCATCTCGTAGTCGCCAAATCTCTTTCCATCAGCTTGTTCTGGACGTTGATGTATGCTGATTCTATCGGCTATAGGGAAACGTTTGTACTTAGGTCTACGTCTGTATTTTAGCTTATGACGCGTGTGTTGTGCTAATGTTCCAGTAACATCAGCATGTATGATGTTGTAGACACTTTGGTGCGACACATAGGTTCCTTCTTTCTTCAAAACTCCTGATATTTGTCGTGGAGACCATTGTTGTTCGATGATGAGTTGCTTGATTCTCCACACCAATTCGGGCGCAAGTGCAGCATTATGAACGGAACGTTTGCGGCGTTCCATTGCCTTTTGCATGTGCCTTGCACCAAATGTATTTGCCCTGAAGGAGTGCTGTTGCGTTTCAGTTCACGAGAAAGTGTGGATTGGCTGATGCCAACGATACGTGCAATATCTTTTCTTGCCGTTTTTCTTTGTAGTAACGCGAAAATTTGCGACCTTTGCTCTGAGGTTAGTTGTTTATACATAAGCAATACAAAGATAATTAATCTCGAGGAGTTCTCAAAGGGGAACTCCTTTTTTCGTATTGCTGGTATCGCTCTCGCTCTTGGGGCTGCTCGCCCCGGCCGCGAAGGCCTCCCCAGGTGTTTTTCATAGATTAGAACCTATAGAAAACAGATGGATTTTTTTGCACTTCGATTTTGAAAGTGCATACCTTACTTCTCTTCTTCTTCAAGCGGTTCTTCTGGAGATTGACACGCATTCTCTGTAATCCCACTTTATTTTACCTGCAAAAATACGAACTTATAGTCAGGAATAAGAATAAATGTAAGAGCTTTTTGAGTCAGAGGATAGATTTTCAAGAGTAATACGTATCAATAACAGTCTATTTCACTGTTTTTTCTCTCAAGATGCTGGAGGACTTCACTATTTATCATTATTCATCATTCTTTATCACTAGGTATTGTAAGTCATCAGACTAGCCCATACTTTTGCAGTGTCAGAGCCTTTCAAAAGGGATCCCGAAGGTTCGAAAAACATCATAAAAAACAATGCGACATCAACGCACAAATAACAACTATATGCTATAATACTACATAAATTACTCGACAAACCTGTGTGGCAAATGACAGGAGAAGAACTTCTATTTTTGGCACAACACGGAAAAACGCACAATGAGGGAGAGGTCACAATAAAATCTTCCGCCAAAGAACAAAAACATTTTGTCTATGGGCTTGCTGGACTCGCTCGCCTCTTCGGTTGCAGTTTGCCCACGGCTAATCGCATCAAACAAAGCGGAAAAATCGATAGAGCCATCACGCAAATTGGGCGAAAAATCATCATTGATGCAGAACTTGCCCTCGAACTCGCAGGGCGCAAAGTCGGAGGACGCAAATGAACCATCCAGCAGCAACCATCCAACCACCGCTTGATCTAGAAGCGATGTGGCAAACTCCTTGATTCGTGTGAGCGACCAACTGACCATTCCTCCTGTGATGCTCCGTGTCGATGAAGCCATCATTGGTACGCTGGGCAACTTTAGTGTCTCCACAGGCAAGGCGAAAGCCAAGAAGACTTTCAATGTTTGTGCCCTTGTGGCAGCTGCGCTCATCAATGGACAAGTGCTAGAATATCGGGCTTCATTTCCAGAAAGCAAACGTGATATTCTCTATTTCGATACAGAACAAAGTCCTTATCACAGCCAATTGGTGATGCAGCGCATCTTGTCCTTAGCAGGGCTTCCCTTAAATTAAGAACCTGAGCACCTTAAGTTTAGTCATCTCAGAGCCATCGCAGACCCCAATCAGCGGAGAGCATTGATTCGCTATGCCATCTACAATAGTCCCAACCTAGGTCTAGTAATTATTGATGGAATAAGAGACTTGATGCACGACATCAACAATTCTGCCGAAACCACCAACCTTGTGGGCGAACTTATGGTCAAACCAAACTCAAAGAACTCCTCCGTTTCCTTCTCAACAAACGAATGATTGTCAAAGTGGGAAGAGGGCAGTATTGTTTTCAGCCCGATTTTCATTATTAGTTTAAAAGTTTGGTCGGTCAGTCGCAGGCTCTATATATGCCTGACCATCTGACCAAACTAAAGAAGAGATTGGTCGGACGGAATGCGTGCCTATAGAAAACGACCGACTGACCAACGATATAAGACAAACCTCCAAAGAAAAACGACATGAACCTACACAACATCAAACAGCAATCCATCATGGACTACCTCCAACAGCAAGGATATAGTCCGCAACACATCAGAGGTAACGCCTATTGGTATTGTTCTCCACTCAGAAATGAACAAACAGCCTCGTTCAAAGTCAATACCGAACGCAATCAGTGGTACGACTTTGCCACTGGCGAACATGGCGACATCATAGACCTTGTCTGCATCCTCCAGCATTGCTCCATAGCAGAAGCGATGAAACACCTTTCGTCTGCAAGCAATACCTCCGCAGTAAATTCTTCCACACCTGCTACGCCTTCTTTTTCTTTTGGCGGAACAAGTATTCCTGCAACATATTCAGCGCATCACATGGAACTCATAAGTGTAAAACCAATCACACACCCCAAACTCCTGCAATATCTTGCTGAGAGAGAGCTGAAAAAGTCCGATATTTTGCAAGAAAAGTCTGACGTTTTTTCTTTTTTGTGGGAGATTTCTTACAAAATATCGGACAAAACTTTCTTTGCCTTGGGATTTGCGAATGACGCAGGAGGTTGGGAACTTCGCAATCCTTATTTCAAGAGCTGCATGGCACCGAAGTCCATCAGTACAATCAAAGGAAAGGGCGGACAGCGACTACAAATCTTCGAGGGCTTTATGGACTTTCTCTCTTGGCGCAAACTCCATCCCGAAATAGAAGCAGACAGCATCGTGTTGAACTCACTGGCTTTGCTTCCCAAGGTTGTTCCTCTAGTAACGAGCTACACCTCTATCGAATGTTTCCTTGATAATGATGAGGCAGGAAGAAAAGCATTCGACCAAGTGAAGCGTTCGTGTCCACGTATCATTGATGGTTCTGTGTGTTATCAAGCTCACAAAGATTTGAATGAGTGGCTCGTTGCTCAATCCAAAATCAAAGAGAAACAGGTGTTATTACCGACTACAAAGCGTGGCATCAGAAGATAGTCTTTAGTTGGTAGCAAGTTTGTGTTTTGAGTATCTCAAAACCTCCTTGCTCCCCTCCCTAGGGAGAGAAAATCCCGTTGGTCTTATGAAAAACAAAAAGTTATGGAACAGAAGAATAAGGGTGGACGCCCCACCAAGACGTTGTCTGAAAAACGAAAATATCAAGTACTGCTTTGACTCAACACGATGGAGTATTACACCCTGCAGGGAAAAGCTCGTGAAGCCTCTATGTCGCGCACTGGGTTTTTGCGACAACTCATCAGCAAAGCAGTGATAAAGAGTCGTATCAAACCCGAAGATATGCAAGTCATTCGCTGCGTTTCTGGGATGACAAACAATCTACTTTAGGTCCATTTCTTCATATTTTAAACTGTCAATGTTCCAACATAATACCAATCAACAACGGAATATCCATACTCAACCTTTGTTATATTGTTTCTCCCTTGTTTGATTTTTAGACACTTTGGCTTATTGTCTATTTTATTCTTGGTGTAAATATGTACTTCATTATTTTCGTTTTCAAAGCGTATATCCCCTGCAGTGTTTTGGGTAATTGTTTGTCTAGAATCACCATAGTCAATATGCTCTGCAGGGGAATTCCCTATAATAATTAGTTTAGGATTCAAAGCTTCTAATAAATCGTTGGGTACTTTACCAGACTTACGCCCATGATGTGGTTGGAATAGAATATCAACTGTTGGAATATCTGCATAGTACTCGTCATAATAAGCTTGTTGCATATCTGTTTCTAAATCCCCCATCCACATATAAGTAGCTCCATTCTCTATGCTATAGGTAAAGATAGGGCAAATATTGTTCACGTCCTTGCCTTCAGAAACAAGCTTAAGAACTTGTTTAAACTTCTCGTTATTTAAGTCTGGCCATTGGAAATTTATTCCAGAACTTCCATTATCATTATTTGAATCGTTAAGCCATGCTCGTTTAATTCCACGATGTATAGCATAATTTTTATTGTTCAGTAGACAATTATAACGTGTTAGACTATCATCACTATCGTCTGCAGGACGATTATTTTCTACAGCATAAAAATTTGTAATCTCCCAATTATTATCTAGGTGTTCTATCCCTGCTATATGGTCGTTATCTGGGTGAGTTGAAATAAAACGACAAATTCTTCCTGCTGATTCTTTATTAATCTCACAGATGATTTCGTCTTTACGAGCATTCCTTCCATTGCCATCTTTTAAATAGCAATCAATAACGGTAAAATTATTGGTGTTATGTTTATGTAGTACATATCACCTCTAATATTTCCTTCAGGGAATGAATAGGATTTTACTATTGACATAATTGTAATTTACTTATAAATTCCATAACAGCAATTTGTTTGCCAAAATAAGTTTTGGGCTGTGTCATTTCTGATATTTACTTTGTGTCCCTATCTTAGACAATTCCTCCTCAACCTCTTCTATGCTAGGCAAAGCCGACCTCAAATTCTCGGGGATAGCCTTTGTTAGTTGATAATCGCTGACACCGATGGGCTGGTCGTAGCCAGAGAGAGCATATTGTGCCACCACCTTATCTCCTCCATTGCAGAGGAGCAAGCCAATCGTCTTGTTGTCGTGTTCGCCACGTAGTGTATCATCTACTACATTGATGTAGAAGTTCAGTTGTCCCATATATTCGGGCTTGAAAGGGCTGGCTTTGAGTTCGACTACTACATAGGCGTGCAGTTGGATATTATAGAGAATGAGGTCAGCATAGAAATCAGTATCGCCTACCTCAAAATGTTTCTGTTGCGCTACGAAAGCAAAGCCACTGCCCATTTCAAGCAGATACTTTGTGATGTGCTGCACGAGTTGTCGTTCAATATCTCGCTCATTCATCGCTTCCGTTTGCCCCATCATATCAAAAATATAGGGATCTTTCATCAGGTAGTTGGCAAGATTGCTTTGTGGATTTGGAAGACGCACGGCAAAGTTATTCACCTTTTTAGCCTCAATCTGACGTGCAAAAAGATTGGTCTCAATCTGCATTTGCAGAATATTACTACTCCAACCATTAGCAACCGCCTGCGTTATGTACCAATAACGTTCACCTAGGGGCAGTTTGGTATTAAGTAGAATTACATGGCTCGCCCAGTTGGTACGAACGATGGCTGACTGCTTGAAGATTTCTTCTATCTTACTGACGTCACTGTCGTAGATTGTCGATAACGTTTCAGCAATAGCCCCTAATTGTGCAAGAGGTTGTTGCACAATTATATCTCTTTGATTTCTGCGAATTGAATTAGTGCAAGAGGTTCTTGCACTAATTGATTGAGTTCTTTTATTTGGTTCAAAATATACTCCAACGTTGGGTTTTGAAGCAAGCTATTCACCTCAATCATTTTGTTCAGTATTTCCAGTGGATAAGCACTGGCAAACTGGCACATATAGAAGATGTTTCTGCGAGAGTATCCCTTCTTGTCAGGATATTGTGAGCGTATTGCCTTGGATAGATTGTCAATGACTTTGCTTCCCCAACCTTCTTTCTTTTGGAGGTAGAGAATGAAATGCCCCACTTTCCAATAATGGAAGAGCATATCAGCATTAGCCGAAGCAATCACGCGCACTTGAGTCTGCTCTAAATCAGAGCCAATAGCACGCACTATGGGCGAGAAATCCTGTTTGTCGGTGTTCCTTATATCGTTGCTCATTGTGAAATCAATTATAACTGATTAAACTTGCTCATCGCATTTGCTTTGATGTCGTCAGCAATATCGATGTAGGGCTTCATAGCCTTGTAGTCGCTGTGTCCCGTCCATTTCATCACCACCTGTGGAGGAATCCCCAATGCAAGGGCATTACAGATAAACGTTCTACGCCCAGCGTGCGTGCCAAGCAAGGCATATTTCGGAGTCACCTCATCAATGCGTTCATTACCTTTATAGTAGGTTTGTCGTACGGGTTCATTGATTTTAGCAAGCTCTGCCAATTCTTTGAGATAGTCGTTCATCTTTTGATTAGTAATCACTGGCAAAGCCTTGTCGTTTTCAAACTCCACATCCTTGTATTTCTCAAGAATAGCCCTACTGTGGTCGTTTAATTCGATAATCAAACTATCGGAAGTCTTGACTGTTGTCACTTCGATGTAATCTCCTTTGATGTCGCTTCTGCGAAGGTTGAAAACATCTGAATAGCGTAGTCCAGTGAAGCATTGAAAGAGAAAAACATCGCGCACACGTTCGAGGGCCTGCTTCGTTGGTGGGATTTGAATTCTCGGAGCTTGTTCAATTCTTCCCACGTTAGAAAGATGATGTTCTTTTGCGTATTCTTGAGTTTTGACTTAAACGTATCATAAGCATTGTTGCTGTGCATTCCTTGCTTAAAACTCCATCGCAAGAACCATTTCAGGAAACTCAATTGTTTGCCAATGGTGCTATTGCGCATTTCTCTCACTTCTCGAAGGTATTGCACATATTCAGTTAATCCCTCCTCATCGAAGAAGTCAAAACTTAGTTCTGAACGAAAATTCTTAAGATGATTCTTTACAGCTGCGAATTTTTCAAAAGTCGAATGCGTCCAATCATTCTGTCTTCCGCACACACGAACGAAATCATCAAACGCTTCGTAAAAGTTACTAGGCACATTAGACGTATCAGCACTTGCCAATTCCGTTTTCTCATTCTGCCAATGCCTATTGTTGAAAGCCTCCTTCACCTCTGCAGGACTTGGCACAATTTCTGCTACCTCAAATCGCTTGAAAATCTGTTGCAATTCAGTGTAATATCCTAAGAGAGCAGCATTGATTTCCGGTGCAGATTGTTTGAGTTTATTGGTGCACCGTTTTTCACTCGTTGTTTATCTCCATCCCATTTCGCCACATCAATGCGATAACCTAAACTCTGTTCGCTGGGAGGCAAAATTCACTCTCATACGAATCGGCACGTTCTCTACAATGGGCACTCCATCTTTCTTTTCTACTTTCGAGAGCAAAGATGATATTACGCTTGATGTTCATAGTTTTGGGAGTTATGATTTATGCACCCAAAGTTACACCCAAATTCTGATATACCCAAGAAAATCCTATGATTTCTCGTTTTACTTGAAATGAACTCAATGCGCTGAAAAACAATATGTTGACATCTTATGATGTTTTATGACATAACAAGAGAAAGAGCCTCTCTCTCCGCAAAGTGGCTTCAAGATGACTTCAAGATGGTCGTCAAAACAGCCTTCAAAATTAGCGTAAATCGTTGTAAGACTTATACTTACAACGATTTTTCTTTGTATATAAGCCTACACAGTGACGGCTAAACCCTAGGTTTTGATAGTCATCATTCGGTCAAATTCTACTACATAAACTGCTACACAAAATAATGCTACAGAAAAAGTGTAGCAGTGAAGGCAAAAAGAAGGGCAAAACGAAGGCAAGTAACGGTATTGTCCGAAAAAGTGTGTAAGTTTTTCGAATAATACCGAGTTCACAAACGAAGATGGCTCCGACAATCTCAAAGAGACTATCGAAGCCAACTATAAGTAGGTTAAACAAGAGGTGCTAAGCCTTGTAGATTCAGAGGTTGAACGGATTAAAGCAGACCCCAAGCTTTGTCATTTAATCAAAGAATAGCAGTAACACAATACTTTGTGCTAAGAAAAGCATTTCTTTGATTTCCACAATACTTCGGTACTTTTTTACCGAGGTATTGACATTAATGTAATTCAGACTTTCTTTTCATTACCTTCTTGGTTATGGTTATCTCACCTGATCCCTCACAACGGGGACAAACGATTTGGGTTTGGCCAGATCCATTGCAGCTGGTACAGTCTATAGTTTTTGTTTCAGAAAAAGATTCCTGACCTCGTTTTCCTGACCCCCAACAACTTTCGCAGATCATCCACCCATCTTTGCAGTCACAATCCATACGACCATTTGTACAAAGTAGACAATCTTGATAACCTTTCCCCTTACAACCAGGACAATTGATCATTTGATTTCCTATCAGTAACATACCACTGCCTTTACAAGAAAGACAACGATTAGTACCCATATCGCAATAAGGACAAGTCCTCGTACCATGTCCATTACACTTACTGCAACGTATATATCCGCTTCCGGAACACGTAGAACAGGCCTTTGGGGTTGTCCCAGTGGTGTAGCTAGTAGTGGAAGCATAGCCTCCACAAGCACTACAAGTTTGCTTCAAATATCGCGAACCGTCGCATTCGGGACATTCAACCTCTTTTTCTACCTCCACTTCAATCCATTCATCCTCTTCTTGGGCTTCTCTTGTCTTTGATTGACAAGCAAGCAAGAATAAAAGGCCTAAAAGGGCCATAAAATAAATAGTTCTTTTCATATTCAAATTAACAATACCTTAATTCCGCAACTATACTGAAAAAAATTGCTGTTTACATGATAAATAAGTTTCTGAGGAACAATAAGTTCCTCAGAGTTTTGCTGTTCGTAGACTTATCACTAAGTTTATGTCGTCAAACATTATTCTACGTAGCAGGGCAAAAGTAGCAATAAAATATGAGAATACCGTTCCTCCTGGCGAGATTTTTACGTGATGGCAGAAGTTAAGCGCACATGTAGAGTCAACCAGCAAGTGAAAACCGACAGAGTCATTTTAACGTGAAGTTTAAACCAAACGAAGAGCTCAGCTGACAACTAACTCCTAGCTAGCCCTCCACGAGGAATTTGTGAAGATACTCATCTAGCTCAAGATTGACTTCGAAGTTATTCATCTCGGTTCCTGTTTCTTGTTCAAAAAAGCGCTTAGCCTTTTCAAAATCAACAGAATCTATCAACTTGTCAAAACGATTGTACTCATTGATATTCCCTAGTGTAAGGTGCAGATTGACCATCTCACGAAGCAGACTTTCGTCAAGCCCAAAGTGTTGTGCCACCTCGTGAATGCTGTCATTCTGAGCTCTGCTTTGATAGTCTACGATGTAATCTTTGAAAGTCTTTCCTTGTTCCAAACTCGCTCTTCCTTCCTCCACCTCGTGCAAGAAGATTTCGGCATAGCGTTGCTCATCTTGTGACAGGGAGGCAAAAGAGCGGTGCAGTTCTTCAAACACAGACGCACGTTCCTCAGCAGTGGCAGTTCCGTTATGTAAAGTGCGGAGATACTTCTCAAAGCGACTGTTGAGATAGTCGGCATCAATCATTGCAGTGTCTATTTCGGTGATATAAGGGTCTATGTCATAGGGAATATTAGATGATGAAGGTCCCGTGCCACCTCCACCACCATTTAGCAATTCTTTGTAGCGCTGTACAAGCGTGATGTAGGTCTGTTCATCGAGTAGCACCACGATCTGCGTCGTCTTGGCGTCTTCGTCTTTGAGTTTATAACTGAGTTTGCTCCAGCGGAAGGACTGTATGCGCGCTGCTTCGAGATACTTATTCAGTTTACTAAAGAGTTGGGCAAAGCGAGCTCGCTCCGCTTCGTTGTTGGGCAACTTGGCAAAGTTCGTGATGTCCGCTTGCTTAAAAAGATATTGAATCTCGGTGAAGAGTTGGTTGATGCACTTGAGGTTATGCACGAGAGGGTCGGCAAAGAGTTTCACAGGCTTACCATCAGAGTACACCTCCACTGCGCGGTCTATGTTGCGTCGCATGGTGTGCGGACGACGATAGTAACGGATGACCCCAAAGGGTTTGTCGGGACCGAAGAGACGATTGGTGCGGCTGAAGGCTTGGATGATGTTCTCATACTCCATCATTTTATCCATATAGAGCGTGTTGATCCACTTCGAGTCGAACCCCGTGAGCATCTGATTGACCACAATAAGGAGGTCCAGCTGTGCCTCAGGCTTGAGATTGCGATAGGGCTCTTTGTGGGCAAGTCGGAGCGATACGTCTACCTTATATTGTGCATAAGTGGGCAACGTGTAGTTCACTCCGAAGAGTGCTTTATACCCTTCGAGTATCTCCACCAAGCCATCTTCTTTGATGGTCACTCCCTCCACATTGTCGATGCTAGGGTCGAAGAGCGCCGTAACTTTGAGTTCTGGACATTCTTCTCGGAACAAACGATAGTAGGCTATTGCCTCGGGAATGCTCCGTGTGGCAAGGATGGCGTGAAACTTACCGCACTGGCTCAGCATATTCCAATTCTCCTTGATGTCGTTCACCACGGCAAGATGATGCTTCTTGTTGCTATATTGGCTTTCGGGCAGAAAGTCCTCTATGCCTTTCACATACTTTCCATCTTCCCTCACATAGCCAGCCATAGGCACAGTGTTGCCCTGCATGTATTTGAGATAAATCTTTTTCTTATCATCGTCCGATAGCGCTTCTTGTTCGGTGCGCGCTTTAGCTTGTTCCAGTGCCACGGCGCGGCGCAGGTCTTTCGCCTTGTAGGTCTCTATCGCCTTCGGTTCGAAGCCCAGCACATTCCCATCTTGATGCCATCTGCCAATAGATATTGGTGCAACGATTCGCCAAAGACAGTCTGCGTGGTGTTCATGTTTTTTTGGTTCTCATCCTTGATAGGTGTCCCTGTAAAGCCAAAGAAGAGTGCACGAGGGAAGGTCGCTTTGATGGTGATGAGCATATCGCCAAAGGTGCTGCGGTGGCATTCGTCTACAATGAACACCATGTGCTTGCGCTGTATCTGCTCGAGTTCTTTGGCTCGCTCCGCTAGGTCTTCCGCATTCACACGGCTCATCTTCTGAATAGAGGTCACAATGAGCGTGCTACCTGCGCCCTCATCTTTGAGTTTCTTCACCAGGATACCAGTGTCGTCGGTGTCTTGCACCTCCTCACTGTCGCCAGCAAAGCTGCGATAGTTTTGCAAACTCTGACTACCGAGTTCAATGCGGTCCACCAGAAACACCACCTTGTCCGCATCGCCCGATGCCGCAATGAGTTGAGCAGCCTTGAAGCTCGTCATCGTCTTGCCCGACCCCGTAGTGTGCCAGATGTAGCCCCCTTTTTGTTCTCGTGCATTCCAGTCGTTTTGAGCCACACGCGTGCTGATGGCATTGGCAGCATAATACTGATAGCTACGCAGCACTTTCAGCACCCCATCACTTTTGTCGGCAATGGTGTAGAAGCCAATGAGCTGATGCGCCTTAGGGATAGAGAGGAAGGCGGAGCAAATCTCTTTCCAGTCATTCATGGGCTCGTTGTTGAAGTCTGCCCAGTGGAAATAGTAATCTCTATTGAAGCGTCCCGACATGCCAGGATTAGCAAAGTAGAGCATCTCTTCGGGATTCATAGCCACGAAGATTTGCACCAAGGAGAACATCCGCGTGAAGATGCCCTCATGGCTATATTTCTCTATTTGGTTGGCAGCCTGCATCGCTGGCACCTTGCTACTCTTCAGCTCTATGTGGATGAGAGGCATCCCGTTGATGAGGAGCAGCAAGTCGCCACGCCGGTCGGGAAGGATGCGTTTCCCTCGCTCAAACTTCGGCTGTTGTGCGATTTGGTAGTGGCTCTTCCCGCCTGCTATTTCTAGGCGGTTGTAAATAGATAGACTCACCTCTTTCCCTAGGTGTTCGGGGTCATTCGGATTGTCTCGTGTGATGCTAATGGTGCGTCCATTGATGAATCCATTGAGCGCTACGGGCGACTTCAAGTCTTCTATTTGCTCTATGATTTGTCGCATCTCTCCTGCGGTCAGTGGCTGATCGTTGAGTCTGTCCTTACCGCTATTGTTGTGAAAGAGAATGTTCGCCCAATTCTGCATCAAGTCCTCCTCTGTGGGATACTTGATCACTTGTTCCGACCATCCATTGCGCTGAAGTTCTCTGATAACGGCTTCTTCAAACTTGTCTTCGTTCTCAAATGTATTCATCTTGCGTACTTTCTTTTATTTACTATGCAAACATCTTCTGCAACAAGCTATGCTTTATATTGCGGAGCTTCGTGAGCTTGGTGGAGGTCTTGCTAAAGTGAGTATCTATTTGCGTAAAGCATTTTCCTATCTGCTCTTGCTCGGAGAGAGGAGCTATAGCCATCTTAAATGCCTGCATAGCTTGCTTATTTCCTCTGGGCATCTTACTACCTTGAATACTCTCCATCACATATTCTATAAATCGACCATTCGTTAATTCATAATAAAGGAACGCTGGGTCTGACTTTATTGTTATATGGAAGACAATAACATCTGAGCTTGCGCCACCATTTCTATCGGAAAGCCATATTTTCTTCAGATAAGGACGAATATTCGCCATCAAAATATCATTTTGAAAGAATCGAATCGCAGATAGGTTAGCAGGCATTGAAGTCGTGGGTTCTACCCCCTCAAAGTTTTGAAGTATATGTTCGGTAGATATATACCGATCTGCTTGCAATTCAGAACCTGAAATGCGATTAGTTGGCATTTCAAATACCTCTCTCAGCTCCTTGACTTGCCACTTATCGGTATAGCCTTTGAATCTTATTTCTGGTATCTCATACCCCCCCCCATTAACATTTGCAAACATCTTCTCGAGGAGTGCTTGTTTGAGCTTGCGGAGCTTATCGAGTTTTGCTTCGAGCTTCGCTATGAGCTTGTCTAAGGTCGTGAGGAATAAACCTATCTTCTCTTGCTCGGAGAGGGAGGGTACACAGATTTTCTTGTCATAGAGAAATTCCCATTCAATGTTCTTTCGACATAAACTAGCTCCTTCCGTGGTGGCACTCATAAAGAAGTTTTTTGCATGTTCTGACTTTACCCAAGCATTGATAAAGTAAGGGTCATCTCCATTTATCGTATAGACTTTATATGCCGGTGATATAATACCGCTTGCAAACCGAAGATTTACATTAGCATTTCCTAGGTGGAGATTTTGTGCAGAGAGAATCAAATCATACCTCTTGACTTTCAAGTAACCGATGGTTGTTGAACCACGAAAATGATTAAAAAGTTCTGAATTGAGATAGATTCCATCTATGGCACAAGATAACAGTTGGTCTTCGAACTCATCTTGTGTCGTATCCCTTTTCTCCGTAAATAAAAATCTAAATGGGTAGGACACCCACTCCCCTTCAAATCCATTGAATCTGATTTCTGGTTTCTTTTTTTCCATTGTCATTCGTAGGGTTAAGCGTTGAGCAAGAGTTTCTTGAATTCAGCGAGAGCTTCGAGGTCGTGAGCAGAACCGGTGAGTTCGTCGATCATCGTGGCAAGCGAAGCCGAGGCTTCTTGGATGTCGTGCTCCACGTCCATAAGGGTGGTATCATATTTTGTCACCAAGTCTTTGAGTTGTTGCACAAAGTCGCTGATCACACGCTGTGGGAGTTCCCCAAGTTTGTGGTAGAGCGAATCTATCCATTGCGCAGAGAGCAAGGCTAGGATATCTTCGTCTGAAAGTTCCTGCTCAATGACCTCCTTAGTGCGCTCTATGAGTTGTGCCTTATTGCTCTTGATGTCAGCTGCCAACTGTTTGATTTCTGCCGAAAGTAGCGTGATGCGGATGAGTTGTGCCTCGGTGGTCTCCTCCTCAAAGGGATAAGCCCTGCGCAAATCGTCAATGCGAGTCTTTACCGCCTTGACGGCATAAGTGCCGTCCTTAGCCGTGTCCATTGCCTGCCAGTCCACTTCAGGATGAGCAGCGATATACGCCACTTTCTCCTTTTTACCCGAGCAGAGCAAATAGTCTTCAAGTGCCAGCACTTCGTCTGTTTCCACTTCGGTGAGGAGTTCGCCCAAACGACGCTCTACTTCTTGATTTGCATTGCCCCCTCTTCGGAAGACACTTCGTTGCGCTCTTCTTCGTCCAGCGCATCGAAGGTGGTTTCTACTTCATGGGTGGCTTCTGCAAGCCTTTGCTCCTGCGCCTCGATGGTATGCACCTCAGCGGTAAGGTGGTTGGCTTGCACGAGGTCGAAAGAAAGCACGCGCCCCTCCCAGCCATTTTGCACTTCATATTCCTCTCCTGCGCTGTTCTTCTTCAGCTCCATCTTAGGGTCTACCACACGAGTTGCCTCAAAGCCTTCGCTCTGGATGACTTCGAGTCCTTGCGCAATGCTCGTCCACTGGTCGGCAAAGAGCTGATAAGCTTCGTAGCGGTCTACCAAAGGCACATGGGCAAGACTCTCGAAAATGTGCGCTGTGATGCTTTCTTCTTCTTTGGCGATGCTGATGGTCTCCATCTGCTCAATAAGTTCGTGCTTGAGGAAACTGTGAAATTCGGCAAAGGCTGCTTGGTAGCTTTGATGAAAGTTCAGCACGGCAGGATGTGTGCTGATGGTGGCTTCCAAGTCTTCCACCTGCAACTGCGTATGGGGAGTGTCGGTCTGCACAAAGAGGGTAGTTTCTAGTCCCGGCAGTGCTTCAAAGTAGGGAGCAAAGCGCAGGAGTTCTGTGCGAGGCACACCGCCAAACAAGATGGAGTGCATGTCCCACGATTCAGGAGCTTCCGCAGCATTGATGTAGCGTGGGATGTTGAGATTGTAGCCATTTTGTCTGATTTCCTCCTTAGCCACCACACGCGCGAAGCCATCGACGTCGCAACGCTGGATATGGGTGTCTACGATGCGGCGAATGTCTGAAGCACGCAGTTTGTTCTTCTTGCCCTCTTTGGTGAATCCGCGTGAGGCATCGATGAAAAGGACGTTATTCTCTTGGCGGTCTTTGCGCAAGATGATGACAATCGTAGGGATGCCAGTGCCGAAGAAGATGTCGGCAGGCAGTCCGATGATGGTGTCAATGTGATTGTTTTCAATGAGCTGTTCGCGGATGGAGCCTTCCGAACCGTCGCCCGATGCTCCACGGAAAAGCACACCATGGGGCAAGACAATGGCCATGACCCCATCGTTCTTGAGGTGATAGAGATCGTGAAGCAAGAAAGCATAGTCCGCCTTACTCTTGGGGGCGATGCCATATTCAAAGCGTGGGTCTATCTTGATTTGAATGCCCGTCTTGCCTTGACGAGGCGGTTCCCAGCTCTGAGAGTAGGGCGGATTGCTCACCACGGCGTCTACGAGGAGATGCTCGTAAGTGCCTTCGGGGTCGCCATCCTCAAAGTAGGGCCAGTCGCTCTTCAAGGTGTCGCCGTTGCGCACCACGATGTTGTCGGGGGTGATGCCACGCATCACAAGATTCATACGCGTGAGGTTGAAGGTGTTCTTTTTCAGTTCCTGCGCATAAAACTTGATGGTGCTTTCCCCTTCTAAGTGTTTAGCAATCGAACGCCCAATGTTGATCAAGAGCGAACCGGAACCACTCGTGGGGTCATAAATATCGATGTTGCTCTTCCCTCTGAGATGATAGGCTATGATTTCGGACATGAGCACCGACACTTCGTGTGGTGTATAGAATTCCCCTGCCTTTTTACCTGCATTTGCTGCAAACTGACTGATGAGATATTCGTAGATGAAGCCCAGCACGTCATAGTCTTGCTTAGCATCCATGGGAATGTCTTTGATCAGTGCGAGAAGATTGCGTATAGCGCTCGTTTGTTCTCCCTCTGATCCTCCTAAGTGTTTCAGACCTCCATGGAGGGTTTCGAAAATGTCTGCAAAGACTTTGCGCTTTTTCTCAATATCCGCTTTCGTTTGCAGGTCTGCCTGTTCAGGGATAGGGATAAGCAGTCGATTGAATGCAGAGAGAGCGTCGCGGACGTTGGCAACAGAAAAGTCATGCCCCGCTTCCAACCACGTGGAGTAGAGATATTCGTAAGGTATGAAGTAGCCAAGATTGCGCTGTGCGAGCTGTACGTATTTCGTTTGTTCCTCGGTCAGCACTTCTTGAAACATCTCTTTGGGAAGTCCCTTACTGAGAAAGAACTTAATCTCTTGTTCCGAAAGGAATTTGTAGAAAATAAAACCAAGAATATAGTCTTTATATTCATTGGCTTCTATCTTGGAGCGCATCTTATTGGCAGATGCCCATATTCTATTGGCTAGTTGTTGCTTATTCATTGCTGTTGGTACTAAGATAGATGTTTCTTGTAGCCATTCTCAAACCATATTCCAGTTTGCTATGTTGGTTACAATCTTCAATGACCTTTTATTCAGCTTACAAAGTTACTGATTAGAATTGAGGACAAAGAATAAATTTCCAACTATTCTTGATTTTCCTATTTATCCCTATTGTTTCCTATTTATTATCGTTCTTTGAAGTGTACTCTTCTAGTCCTTATTTTTGCTCTTTAGCAACTATATATCAACTAATAGCATCAATATGGACAACACATGGACGACTATGTGCTGGTCTTAGAAGACTGCAGGGAGGTCAAAAACGAGACGGAAGTAGGTAAGCTTTCCGTACTCTCTGCTATTGTATTGTAGATTTTTTTACAAATCCTATCCCTCCATTTAACGCCCAAATTCGAATTCAGAAAAAAAGTTGCTGGGAATTATGCGATTCTCAGAGAGTTTGAAAATAGAGATTTTGGGAATGTTTTTTAGGTATCTCGTGTGTTTTCTTGTAATCTGAGCTTATTTATAGAAATCGACGACTTGTTTGAGAAGAAACAACGTGTTGTTTTACCAAAAACAACACGTCATTTCTTCTATTTCAAGGGACATTTTTCAAATTAAGTCGGACGAAATTTCTTTTTCGTCCGAGAAAATTTTTATTTCGTCCGAGAAAATCGGGAAATGTTTGAGAATTTGTGCAAGATTTGTTGGGAGAATGATTTTGAACTCACGTAGAAAACATTCTTTTCTTTCTAGTTTACTCGAAATTATGACCAAAATCCGCCTTGCGATTTAACACTCAAACCTGCGTATTTGGTTAATAATTCATTTTTATAGTGCTAGCAAAGCGACTAAAGTCTTTACCGGCACTTCTAACTGACTGCAAAAGGGAATACATATGCTTGAATTACCCAAGCATTTCTCTGAAATTTTTTATCCCAGTTGCCTTTACAATCGTGGGGCAATGATGAAGAGGGAGAAATCTGAGAGAAAAGTGACTGAGTGTTAAGTGATACTGAGGGTAGGGGAAGAACCTCAGCTGTTGCTAGAAGGAAATATCTAACCAGCATCCACCACGTTGTAGTCCTTGCGGATGTTGACGATAGGTGCTGTGTCGTAGATGAGGCGATATGTGCCTCGAATGCCGAAGTGGCGAGTGATGTGATATTTCAAATCTACGGCTCCTCCAAATCGCGCTTCTTTGAAGAGAGTCTTTGGCGTGCCTTGGTGTATAGCCGATGTGGTAAGTTCCCAGTTATCACCGATTTTGCTTTTGAAACTTAGTGAGAAGTGACTCTTGATGAGGCGACTATCAACGTAGGGGGCTACATTAACACCCTGGAATGTGTTTTCCCACTTCTCGTATTCGTAGAACAGACCGAGTGTGGCGAAAAGAAGTGTAGAGGGGGTGTTCACCAAACGATAGCGAGATTGCAAGCCCGAAGAGTATTTCAGGGCCATTCCTCTACTACCTGCCCATTGTGATTCTACGTAAGGATAGACTTCAAATGAGCGGTCGAGTAGATAACGGAATTCTGCGTGAACATAACCGCCACTAAGGGTGACGTTTTTGCCATAGGTGGACAATTCAATCTTGTTGATGAGATTGATTACTCGGTTTTTGTTAATGAGAATGTTAAAATTAGCGGAGTTTCTGAAGGTGAATACGTCTTCTTTCTCTGTCTGGAAGTTAAGAGAGGGGGTGATGATGCCTTGCAGTGTTTTTGTGCTGTCGATGGTCATCGTCATATTTTCCGAGAAGAGCATTTGCGCATGCCCGTAGGCCGGAGCGAGTAGGGCAAGTAGGAGATAAAGTAAGCGTTTCATTTTGATTTATTCTGTGAGGTGTCTTTGTTAGTTCTGTGTTTGTTATCCGTTTTGTGCTATAGCACTGCAAAGATACGAAGACTTTGTAAATTAGTAACCTGCCTGGAGCCAACAATGGTTCTTTACGAATTTCTATAGTAGCAACGCAACAAGACAAAATCATAGGCTGCACCCAACAAGAATGGGAGGGTACAGCCTATGAATGTAAATAGAAAGAAGTGCTCGGATAGGCACTTACCAGAGGAATTACGCCAAAAGTTCTTTGACCTTGGTGCTAATGGCGCGACCATCGGCGCGACCGGCTAAGCGAGATGAGGCAACGCCCATCACTTTGCCCATTTCTTTGGGAGAGGTGGCGCCTACTTCTTGCAATGATGTCGCGGAGCGCGGCGGTGAGTTCTTCGTCTGTGAGTGGTTGGGGGAGATAGGTCTCGATGACGGCCACTTCTGCCAATTCAGCTTCTGCAAGGTCTGGACGATTTTGCTCGGTGTAGAGTTGCGCAGTGTCGCGTCCTTGTTTGGCGAGTTTTGCCAATATCTTCATCGCGGCTTCATCGGTGAGTTCTCCATTGTTGCCAGGAGCGGTTTTGGCTTCGATGAAATACTTTTTGATGTTGCGCAGGGCTTGGGTGCGCACTTTGTCTTTGGCCTTCATGGCGGCCATGATGTCTGTGCTGATTTGATCGAAAAGCATAGCTGAATAGGTGTTTGAGGATGATGAGCTGAGCGCAGGTGAGTAGACCGTTATAGTGCTACTTGCACTGATTTGGGGTTTATGCTTGAGCGTTTCCCCTTCTTCGGAGAGAATTTCAATGGGTTTGCGACTTCCTCCAAGTTCGTGTAGTCTACTCAAATCGGCATCCGTGCGTTGTAGCGGTGAATGTTTGTCGAGTTGCTGCGCGAGGTCTTCGTTGTCGAGTTCTTCATCAGAATAGATGTAGATGCGTGGACGTCGACGCGATTGTTCGTTGGAGGGATCGTAGTATTGCTGTCTGCGATCGGCATTCTTTTTTTCTTCTTCTCGTGCTTGTGGGGTGTCTTCTTCGACTTTTCCCTTTTGGTGGAAGCCAGAGGCGATGATGATGATTTTCACCTCATCTGTGAGGCGTGGATCTTCGACAAGTCCGCATTTGAAGTCGGGGTTGGTGCGGAAACCTTTCATGAAGTCGTCAATCTCGTTCATTTCTTCCATCATGATGGCATTGCCTGTACTTTCGGGTGGACTGAAGATGGCGAGACGAAGTGACTGACTGTGTTGGACCTCTTTGTCGTTGAGTAGGGGGGAGTTGAGTGCGCTCTGAATGGCATTACGCAAACGCAATTCTCCCGTGCCTTGCCCTGTGGACATGATGGCAGCTCCTCCACCGCGCAAACAGGTGTCGATGTCTTGGAAGTCGAGGTTCATGCCGAAGAGTCCTTGACGACCGCGCATTTTGATGACTTCGACGATGGAGTGGACGGCATTGGTGAGGGTTTGGTCGGCTTTGCGGAAGGCGTTGAGCACGGAGAAGTCGGGGTAGATGTCGAGTAGGCGCTGGTTGTTGATGACCAACAGGGTGTCGACTTCTTTGGAAATGCGCGCCACACCGTCGAGGGCTTTGTCAATCTGTTTGGGCATCTCGAACTTGAAGGGGATGGTGACAATGCCCACTGTGAGGATGCCTAATTTCATGGCTTCGCGCGCTATGATGGGGGCAGCTCCAGTGCCTGTGCCACCTCCCATGCCGGCGGTGATGAATAGCATGTTGGTGTCGGTGCCGAGGGCTCTGACGATTTCGTCGACGTGTTGTTCGGCGAGTTCCTCTCCCTTTTCAGGACGTCCGCCTGCTCCCAAACCAGGGCCGAGTTGCACTTGGTGTGCAATGGGGGAGTCTTCGAGTGCCTTGGAGTCGGTGTTGCACACTATGAAGTGTACTCCTTCTATGCCTTCCCGATACATATTGGCAACGGCGTTACCGCCACCACCACCCACACCAATGACTTTGATGTTGGCTGCTAGTGCTGCTGGGGCAGGAGGCATTTCTATTTCGAGTGATGAGGGGTTGATTTGTTCGGACATAGAGAAAGATGGCTTTCAGCCTGGTGATTGAGGTGGGAGTTTTGTGGATGAAGACACCATGCGTGGCTAGGTTGGGTGCCTAGAAAGTTTGTGTCCTTGGCGCAAAGATTTTGCTCAAGTGGCGAGCCACAAAGGGGGAGACTAGTAGTCGAGAATCTCCATGCCTTGTGCTTTGCTCTTGATTTCGTTGATTTGCTCCTTGGTGCGACGACACGTGGGGACGGCTTCGACGAGAGAAAGGAGTTCTTCGTTTTCCAAATCTTCGGGTTCGAAGTGATAAATCTTGTAGAAGCGAGGTTGGATGCCTTTGGGATTGTCGGACTGATAGTATTGTCCGCGACGCTCTGCGCGTTCGTTTTCCTCTTGGGCATTGCGTTGCTCTTCTTCTGCATTTTTGGCCGCCATGTGTTCTTCCATACCGGGAATGGCATTGACTTCAAAACCAGTGGCAAGGATGGTGACTTTGACTTTTTGCCTAGGCTGCGGTCGATGGAGATACCCCACTTTGTTTCGACATCTTTGCGGAATTCCGACATAAATTTGTCGACCTCGTTGATTTCTTCCATCATCAACTCTTGAGGTTGGTTGTTCTCGTCGGGTTGATCGTTGAAGGAGATGGAGAGGAGGATTTTTGTGGAACTCTTGATGTCGCGGTTGTTGAGGAGTGGTGAGTTGAGTGCGTCTTCGATGGCTTCTCTGACACGGTTTTCGCCTTCTCCATATCCGGTGCTCATCAAGGCGATACCACCTTGGCGCAACACGGTGCAAACATCTTGGAAGTCGAGGTTGATGATGCCGTGCATCGTGATAATCTCTGCGATGGAGCGTGCTGCTGTGGAGAGTGTGGTGTCGGCTTTCTCAAAGGCAGAACGGAAGGTGAGATCGGGATAAACGGTGCGAAGCAACTCGTTGTTGATGACGAGTAGTGCGTCGACTTCTTTGGCAATGGCGTCGACTCCATCGAGGGCTTGGTCGATTTTCTTGTTGCCTTCAAACTGGAAGGGGATGGTGACGATGCCGACAGTGAGGATGCCGCGTTGTTTGGCTTCGTGAGCAATGACAGGTGCAGCACCGGTGCCGGTGCCTCCTCCCATACCTGCGGTGATGAAGACCATTTTGGTGTTGGCATCGAGGAGATCGCGAATTTGCTCAATGCTTTCGTTGGCGGCTTGGCGTGCGCGTTCGGGGCGGTTGCCTGCGCCCAAACCGTCTTTGCCGAGTTGCACTTTGAAGGGAACGGGGGAGTCTTGCAGGGCTTTGGAGTCGGTGTTGCATACGGCGAAGTTGACTTCCTTGATGCCTGTGCGGTACATATAGTTGACCGCATTACCACCGCCACCACCTACACCAATGACTTTGATGATGCTGGGGGTTGTGGCGGGATTTCCCATATCAACGATGAGGTCGTTGTTGGGCTCTTGTTGTTGAGGTTCTTCCGAATACTCAGTGTGGGCTTCTGCCTGCGATTCGTTTTGCGACCCGTTTTGCGACTCCGTTTGTGAATCTTGCGCTGCTACGCTGTTGTCAGTCTTGTCGGACGCGTTGTCAGATTCGTTGTTGGTGTTATCTGATTCAATCACCATTGTTTCATCGTCGAGGAGCATGTCGATGATGGGTGTTTCTTGGAAATTTCGTTGTTCTCACTCATAGGTGTGGAGATATTGGGAGAGAATGACTATGACGACAATTAATCTTCTGAGACGAGAGAGGAGAGAGAATCTTTGAGAGATTTCCACCATCCTTTGCCTTTGGGTTTGGGAGCTTCTTTGGGTTCTTCCACGGTAGGTTCTTCTGCAGGAAGCTCGGGTTCTTTGGGTGCTTCTGAAACAGTTACCTCTTCTTCTTGCGGTGTGGGAGTGTCTTCGGGGAAGAGTGTCACTTCTTCTGGTTTGGGACGCTCGCCACCGTTGCAGTTGATTTCTCCCAATTCGATGAGGGCTAATCCGACATTGTATGTGCCACTTTGGTTGAAACGATTGTCGTCTGCTATGATGGTCAAACGGGGTGGTGTGTTGACGATGCGCATACTGAGGTCTTTGAAGTGTTGTTCAAAGGATTTGTTGATATTGCTCATTTGTGCGGCTCCTCCGGTGATGATGACACCATTGACGAGTTTGTCGAAACTGATGTTGGCTCGTTTGGCTTGCTCTTCCACGTTTTGCACAATTTCTTCCACGCGAGCTTCGATGATTTCTGCCAACACTCTCTGACTGCATTTGCGTCCTCCGTCCAATATGATGTGTGATTCTTCACTGTCATCGAGATTTTGGAAATCGGGATAGCCATAGGTGCGCTTCAATTCTTCAGCACGCGTTTCGTCGCAGTTGCATATCTTGACGATGTCTTGCGTAACGTTGTCGCTTCCAAGGGGGGATGACGGCTAAATGACGCAAGAGGCGGCTCTTATAGACGGCTACTGTGGTGGTTTGGCTTCCCATATCGACGAAGATGCACCCTGAATTGCGCTCTTGTTCGGTGGGCATCACGTTAGCCAAATTGGTCGTGGAGAGGGTGAGTTTGGCAATGCTGATGTTGGCGCGACGGAAGCAAGTTTCGATGTCTTCGATGACTCTGCTGTTGCAAGAGATGTTGAGGAAGTCGGCGCGGATGTTGTCGCTTTGCATACCCACGGGTTCGCTGGTAACCATCGACCCTACTCGATATTCCAAGGGGATGGCTTCGAGATAGAGGTGGTCGTTGCTGCGTGTGGCTTGGTTGTGCTCTAACACCATACTCACCACTTCGTTGGTAATGGTTTCACGTGAACTAAAAGGAATCGTTACGGTGTTGGTGACTGAGCGAGTGCCCATACAATTGACCGATACATAGAATTTTCCTATGTTGCATTTGGTTTGCTCCTCGAGATGTTCTTTGATGTTTCTCAAGCAGTTGGTCATTTTCTCCAAATTGAAGACACGACCTTTGTTGATGAATTCTGAGGAGAGTGTGGAATAGTAGGAAAGCACTTTGATGCTTCCGTCTGTGGTCTTCTGACCTACAATGCCTGTGGTTTGAAATGAACCTAGGACGATGGCTGCAATGAAACTGTCTTGTGACATAGGAAGATAGTTTTTCTTGTTATCGGATGGGGAAGAGTTTTATATGTGGTGAACTGGAATTTCTGAGGAGAAATCAAACCAGTTGGGGGAATTTCAATGGAAAGTGACAATCGGGATGAAGTTGCTGTCTGCTTATTCCGTTTGTTTCGTGCCGATGACTTGATTTTCATAAGCAACGGAGATGGACTGATAGCGATTCCAACCAACATTGGGCAACACTTTGTCATAAAATGCGCGGAGGTTGTTCAGCTTCTTCTCATAATTGTTGGCTTCTCCGAGATGAACAATGGCGGTGCCGACGCGGAGGGAGAGGTCTATCTCTTGATTTTCTTGTACTTGAATCTGCATCACCTGATTGTTCCAATATTCGTCTTGACTGAGCAATTTACCCAATGGAAGGAGGTGCTTTTTGACAAAATCTTTCGTCACTTTTCCTGTGACAACGGGGAGGTCGGCTTCATATCCTCTTGCTTCCATAGGGAAACCATTGTTATCCACGTAGTAGTCTTCGCCATTGTCAGCAATGATACGCAAGAGGGGTAAGCGTTGTTGAACCATTACGTTGATTCTCTCGCCTGGTGTCTTGACACAGATGGCTTCGCGGATAAAGGGATCTTTTTGAAGCGTCTGCTGAAGACGCGCCAAATCGATGTCTTTCATCGCTTTTCCAATGGGATAGAGATGAGATTTGCGAAGCATCAAATCAACATCTTTGGCTGTGATAAGTGTGGCTTGCGCACTGTCTGCAATCAAAATGTTGAGATTTTTGCACTGCATTGTGTCTTCGCGCGTGAGGAATGCAAAACACGCAAAGATAAGATAGGCGGTTACGCCTATGAGAAGCAGGAGTTTGAGTAGTGTTTGCATAAAACGTGAAATACAAAATCTAACTTTGAGTGCGAATCATTGACAATTACAGGAGAATCACGAGGAATAATAGAAATTCACGAGCGAATTACGATGGAATCACGAGGAGCCTCTGAAGAATTTCTGTGTTTGCGCCTTAGCACTACGCCTGTAACTTCTTTTGCAGAATGTCAGTGAGTTGCGGACAATAGGTGTCGGCATCACCTGCACCGAGAACTACCAACACATCGAAGTCGCCTTCTGACACGAGTTGAGGTAGTTCTGAAAGATGCGCCATTCTTTTGGTCATTTCCGGACGCAAACGATCGTAGATGAGTTGAGAAGTCACCCCCTCGATGGGAAGTTCGCGCGCGGGATAGATGTCGAGGAGAATCACCTCATCGAGTAACGAAAGTGCATCCGCAAAATCTGTGTAGAAATCGCGTGTGCGCGTGTAGAGGTGAGGTTGGAAAATCGCAGTAATTTTGCGACCATCAAACACTTCTCGCAGCGAAAGGATGCTTTGTTTGATTTCTGCAGGATGGTGTGCGTAGTCGCTGAGGAAGACGCAGCGGTCGTTTTTGATTTTGAAATCGAAACGACGGTCTACTCCTCCAAAGGTGAGCATTGCTGCGCGAATTTCTTCAGCAGAAACACCTGCCAGTTGAGCAAGTGCGCAAGCTGCAATACCATTGTCAATGTTGATGCTTACAGGAACTCCCAATTCGATGTCGGAGATGTTGCCTAATGGAGACACCAAATCGAAAACAATGCGACCTCCTCCGATGCGGATATGCTCAGCGTGGAAATCTCCTTCAGTGCGTCCGTAGTCGAAGCGGCGCACACCAGGTTGCAAACGTTCTTCAAATCGCAAACCGCGGTGAACGACTAGAGCACCACCAGGTTGTATGAGCGAAGTGTAGTGCGCAAAACTCTCGAGATAGGCTTCTTCTGTGCCATATATGTCGAGGTGGTCGGCATCAGCAGAGGTGATTACCGTGGCAAAGGGACGCAGATGATGGAACGAGCGGTCGAACTCGTCGGCTTCAATTACCACGTACTCGCTCGTGGGAGAAAGTAGGTAGTTGGTGCCGTAGTTTTTGGTGATTCCTCCCAGAAAGCATTACAACCCACCTGACTTTGGTGCAACAAGTGAGCGGTCATTGCCGAAGTGGAAGTTTTGCCGTGGGTACCTGCGACACAAAGTCCCTTCATCGACTGGGTGAGTGTGCCGAGCACTTGTGCGCGTTTGTGGAGTTCAAAACCATTTTCGCGAAACCACGCCATTTCTTGATGATCTGCAGGTATAGCCGGCGTGTAAACCACCAATGTTTGTTGAGGATTTCGGCACTCTGCGGGAATGAGTTCTGGATTATCTTCAAAATGAATGTCGATGCCTTCTTCTTGAAGTGCCTGAGTGAGGGTAGAAGGTGTGCGATCGTATCCGGCCACAAAAAGTCCTTGTTGTCGAAAATATCGTTCGAGTGCACTCATACCGATGCCACCGGCACCTAAGAAATAGACAGCATTGAAATTCATATCGTGATGAGGATATCTAATTTATAAATTTGAAGTTGTTGGAGCTGATTTCTTCCTTCTTGGAGTTTTCTTCCTTCCTTAGGAATCTTTCTTCTTGAAGAATCATCTCCTCGGAGCGGTTCTTTCTTCCTTAAAGAAGATTTCTCCTCGAATCATTTCTTTTTCTCGAATCATCTCGGTTGTTGAAACTATCTTCTCAAGATGATGTTTAAAGACGGACTCCGTGTTGTTTATGAACGTTGCTAAGATTTATGAACCTTGTTGAGCAAGCGCAATAGCAAATTCCGCAATGTCGCGAGCCGCATTGGGTTTTGCCAATTTCAGCGCATTTTCCGCAAGTTGTTGGAGCAAATCCCCATTGCGCACTGTGTTTACAGCATCTTCGAGCAACGTTGTGGGAGCATCAGCATCGGTGACATAGCGCGCTGCATTTTTGTTGACAAGCGCAAGTGCATTGTGTGTCTGATGATCTTCTGCCACATTGGGTGAGGGAACGAGAATGGAGGGTTTTTCCCAGCAAACAAATCTCGCTGATGCTGGAAGCTCCAGCACGGCTCACCACCAAATCGGCAGCGGCATAAGCTGCACTCATATCGCTCACAAACTCCGTGACGTGCAGGTGAGCAGGACAAGCGGTTTGCGCCAAGCGTTGTTGGATATTCTCGCTGTAAAAACTTGCCCGTTTGCCACAAAATTTGCACATCATCTTGTTGATTCAACCACGCTAAGTGGTTCAACACACTTTCGTTGAGTGTGCGCGCACCAAGACTTCCGCCAATGATGAGGATTGTTTTCAAATCAGGGCGCAATCCCAATTGAGTGCGCGCTTCAGCAGCACTAAGGTTGTGGTGCAAGAGGTTTTGACGAACTGGATTTCCTGTTAGCACAATGCGTTCTTGTGGGAAAAATCGTTCCATTCCTTCATAAGCTACGCAAATCTTTTTAGCGCGCTTTGCAAGTAGTTTGTTGGTGACTCCTGCATAGGAGTTTTGTTCTTGAAGTAGGGTGGGGATGCCCATCTTACCACACATATTGAGCGTGGGACCACTGGCATATCCTCCCACACCGACAGCAACCATCGGCTTAAACTCTTTGATCACTTGTTTCGCTTTGCGTTGCGAACGCCAGAGTTTGAGAAGAACGCCAAAATTGCGCCAAAGTCGTTTGCGGTCGAAACCCGCCACAGGAAGTCCAACAATGCGATAACCAGCCGCAGGAACGCGCTGCATTTCCATACGACCTTCTGCACCCACAAAGAGAATTTCGGCTTCGGGGTGCAATGTTTTTATTTCGTTGGCAATGGCGATGGCTGGAAAGATGTGTCCTCCAGTGCCCCCACCGCTGATGATGACTCTCAAATCGTTCATGTTCAGAGACTTTTCGACAAAACAAGCACAATACTGGCAAGTTAGTGTCAATATCTGAGCAAAAGTAACAAATAAATTCGGACTTTTGCCCTATTTTCCATAAAAAAGCATCAAAAAAAACGGAAGTCACAATCCGTAGAGTCAACCAGCAAGTGCAAAATTACAATATTCTTTTGTAGAACTCATTTTTTGGCGTTTCAAAATTGAGTTTCTGTCTGGGTCTATTATTGATTTTCTTCTGTATCATTGCAATCTTTTTGTCGGTGTAGTCATCAAAGTTTGCCTGCTTAGGTATATATTGTCTAATGAGTTTGTTGGTATTCTCAATAGCTCCTTTTTTTGCCATGAAGAATAGGGATCTGCAAAATAGACCACTGCGCCTAAGTGCTTTTGTGATGAGTTTATGTGCTGCAAATTCAGGTCCATTGTCGGTGGTTATGGTTTTTTTATATGTTCTTTGTAGGGAAGGAGTAGTCTTCGCACCTGCATTGCAAGTGGCTCCGATTTCTTACCATGTGGTAACTTTGTCATAAACAGCATATTCGTAGAACGTTCCACGATGGTGAGGATAGCATGACCAAATTGGTCTACGATTAAGTCCATCTCGTAGTCGCCAAATCTCTTTCCATCAGCTTGTTCTGGACGTTGATGTATGCTGATTCTATCGGCTATAGGGAAACGTTTGTACTTAGGTCTACGTCTGTATTTTTAGCTTATGACGCGTGTGTTGTGCTAATGTTCCTGTAGCATCAGCATGTATGATGTTGTAGATACTTTGGTGCGACACATAGGTTCCTTCTTTCTTCAAAAACTCCTGATATTTGTCGTGGAGACCATTGTTCTTCTATGATGAGTTGCTTGATTCTCCACACCAATTCGGGCGCAAGTGCAGCATTATGAACGGAACGCTTTGCGACGTTCCATTGCCTTTGCATGCGCCTTGCACCAAATGTATTTGCCCGAAGGAGTGCTGTTGCGTTTCAGTTCACGAGAAAGTGTGGATTGGCTGATGCCAACGATACGTGCAATATCTTTTCTTGCCGTTTTTCTTTGTAGTAACGCGAAAATTTGCGACCTTTGCTCTGAGGTTAGTTGTTTATACATAAGCAATACAAAGATAATTAATCTCGAGGAGTTCTCAAAGGGGAACTCCTTTTTTCGTATTGCTGGTATCGCTCTCGCTCTTGGGGCTGCTCGCCCCGGCCGCGAAGGCCTCCCCAGGTGTTTTTCATAGATTAGAACCTATAGAAAACAGATGGATTTTTTTGCACTTCGATTTTGAAAGTGCAATCTGTGACTCCCGTTTTTCTGTTTTTTTACCCAAATCGGTCGTACTATAACGGTCTAATGACCGATCGGGGGTTAAGCGTAAATCTGTCGTAAAGCACTGATGTACGCTCTTTATTTTGCGATGATAAGGTAATAGTTCTTCTTGCCTTTTTGCGCCAAGAGATATTTGCCATCGAGCAAATCGTCTTCTGTGAGTTCGCGATCGAAAGCTTCCAATTTTTCCTTGTTGATGCTCACACCCCCACCTTGCGTGAGTTTGCGCATTTCACCCTTTGAAGGGAAAGCTTTAGTCGTTTCTGCCAAAAGATCTACCGCTTTAGCCCCTACCACTTGGTCGCGACTCACTTCAAACTTTTGCACACCATCGAAGACCGCGAGTAAAGTAGCTTCGTCCAGTTTCAGCAAGTTTTCTTTGGTAGCCTTTCCAAACAGAATGTTGGTAGCTTCCACTGCCATTTCGTAATCTTGCTGACCATGCACCAAAATCGTCACCTCTTGTCCGAGACGTTTTTGCAACGTGCGCAAACCAGGGTTTTGACGATGTTCTTCAATGAGCGCGTCAATCACCTCTTTCGACAAATCGGTGAAAATCTTGATGTAGCGTTCAGCTTCTTCGTCACCCACATTGAGCCAGAATTGGTAGAAAGCATAAGGAGTCGTGCGGTTACGATCGAGCCAAATGTTGCCTTGTTCCGTCTTACCAAACTTTGCCGTCTGCCTTGGTGATGAGCGGACAAGTGAGCGCAAAGGCTTCGTTGTCAGCACCCAATTTGCGACGAATCAATTCCGTACCGGTGGTGATATTTCCCCATTGGTCGCTACCTCCCATTTGGAGTTTGCAATTCTTTTCTTGATAAAGATGCAAGAAATCGTAGCCTTGGAGCAGTTGGTAAGTAAATTCGGTGAACGACATACCTTCAGCAAATTCGCCATTGAGACGACGCTTCACGCTGTCTTTCGCCATCATATAGTTCACCGTGATGCACTTACCAATTTCGCGTGCAAAATCGAGGAAACTATAGTTTTTCATCCATTCGTAGTTGTTCACCAACTCGGCAGCATTGGGAGCATCGCTTTCAAAGTCGAGGAAGCGAGACAATTGTTCCTTGATGCAAGCCACGTTGTGGCGCAGAGTTTCTTCGTTCAGCAAATTGCGCTCAGCACTTTTGCCCGAAGGGTCGCCGATCATCCCCGTAGCACCTCCCACGAGTGCAAGCGGTTTGTGTCCAGCTTGCTGGAGATGGCGGAGCATCATCACGCCACAGAGGTGACCAATGTGAAGTGAGTCGGCAGTAGGGTCAATGCCCACATAAGCCGTCACCATTTCTTTGTCAAATAGTTCTTCGGTGCCTGGCATCATTTGGTGGAGCATGCCACGCCATTTCAGTTCGTCTACGAAATTCATTGATATATTTTTGCTGTTTTGAAGTGTCGTTTTCTTGTTTCAAATAACTCCCGAATGTTTAAAACCTGTTCAGGCTCTAATGACCCATAGAGGTTGAAACTAAATTGTAAATGCAAAAATACGACTTCTTGCGCGGTCTACCAAGAAAATAGGTCAAACTATTCGCGAGAAACCTCTTTTGCAAGTGAATAGAGCGGACGAATGATATCTGCGGAGCAAAACCCCAAAATAACGTAGGCAAGTGGAGGGAGGTGGTTAGGAATGAGGAGTAAAACCAGTATGATTTCCATGCTGAGCAAAGCCACTGCCTGACGAGGAGTAACTTTCACGAGGAAAAAATTGCTCATCCATTGAGACAACAGGAGGCACATTTTATGTTTTGCAAGCCAACTAGATGGAGAGAACTTGAGCACCTTGTCGAAGTCAAAGGTGAATTCGACATCCTTCTTCGTTTGAACAGAGGGAGTTGCCGCAATCGTTGTTGTGTTCATAATGCAATATCTTTTTGTTGGTTCGTTTCGTTTGATGCTGCAAAATTACACCATAGTTGTGACGCTGTGTGTCAAAGTGAAGTGGATTGGGTTAAAACTTAGCCTCTATTCTGCATTTTGATGCGAAGGTATAGTGTCGTCTACCAAAGTTTTTCAAAAAAAGGCCACTTATCTGCTATCCTTCGGTTTTCTTTGAATGTCCCCCTTCGTCGACTTTTTGCCATAGGCCTATGGTCTTGAGTTTTCCAATCTTCGTTACCGCTGGTTTGTCGGATGGCTTGTTTTTCCTCAATCGACGTGTGGTTTTCTATAAAACGACGTGTGGTTTTCTATAAAACAACGTGTCGTTTTCTATAAAACAACGTGTCGTTTTCTCATAAACATCGTGTTACTTTTCCACAAACATTCGATACCCGAAAAAATACTTTCGATGAATCGTAATTTGAGCACTGAGAGTTTGAAGTGTGAAAAGACCTATATTCCTCTTGCTCGCGCGCACGTGTACACACGCATTACAGGAGTTTTCGTCTTTTTGCTGTCACAAGTGTCACACAAGACTTTGTAATGTGTTGTGATTCAGGTTGTTGTGGTGTATATTTGAATGTGTTTTAACAAATAAGGTTTTTTAGCGAGCCTAACACAGAACAAAGCACGGTGAGAAGCGTCTGTTTTTTACCTGTATTTCTCGGGTTTTTGTTCCTCCTTTTCCCCTCGTCTCTTTTTGTGGTGTGACACTTGTGACAGCAAAAAAACAACATTGCTGTTGGAAGGCGCGCGCGTACACGCACGTACACGCGTGTGTGAGGCGTAGTGCCTCGTCTCTGTGTGTTGCGTATGAAAACGTCTGCTTGCTTGCGCGCAGTGAAGGGAGGAGGGGCATCTATTGTGCGAGAGCGTGTGAGTCTACGTTGCACAAAACTCTATTATTTCTTGATAATGATATGTAGAGTTTTCAAAAATTGGTGTGATTGTGAGTGAAATGTCATTTTTCTGCGTTTTTTTCCCTCTTTGGGACAATATCTACCCATATACATATAGGGGCGCATCGATAATCTCAAATCGATCGTTAAACACCAATCGGGCATTAGCCCCTGAACAGATTTTATTTGTAACTAAATCAGTCATTAGACCGTTATAGTGATGCTCGTTATGAAAAAAAAACTTCAAAATTTTATACCGATGTTTCCATTCGTTTTCAGCAATGTTTCCACCCTATTGGGTACTTGTCTCATACCTGCGTTGGTTGTTATCTGTTTGTGTCATATAACTGGTTTCAAAATCAGTGTTATACATTTCCTCGATGAATGTGCTGAGCAACAGCGTCTTTTTCTTTCATTGGCGATTTGTGTAATCCTCGGAGTGGTTGGGTTGAGCATAAGAGGCGAAATGTTGCGTTATTTTCGATATTCTGCTCAACACCTTGCATTTTATCTCTTTGTCAAACAGAAAAAGGAGATGCTGCAAAAACGAGTTTTGCAACACCTCCCAAACAAGGATAAATATGAAAAACAGTAATTATTTCACGATTACCTTTTGTCCATTGATGACGTAGATGCCAGCAGGGAGACTGTTCACATCGTCAACACGAACACCAGAGAGTGAGAAGACGCCTTTGGTCTTCTTGCCAGATTGGAGAGTCACCGACTTGATGAGCGTGACAATCTGGTTAGCAGGAATCTTGGCATCGCCTGGTTCCTTGGTCTCGGGCATCTTGCCGAAATAACCAGTGTTGGCCGCTGCTTTGTCATCCTTTTCAGAAAGCACCACCTTGTCATTCTCTGGACTGAAAAGACCGTTGTTCACATTGAGTTTGACAAACTCGAACGTGCCGTGCAGACCATTCACTGCATCAGCTGCCTTGTGGATGGGGTTGAGCTCATGCAGATTTTTGACTTGAGCATAGAGGAAGGCTTTGCCATCTGTGTTGTCATCGCTAGGCTTAACCACATAGGCTTGTCCTGCTGCAAGTTTGCCATCTGCCACTTTCTTGAGCACGATATCTTTGGTTTCTGGGTTTTGACCAAGAACTGTGTAGAAGTCTGCTTTGGAGTTTGCATCAAACTCCGCTGCAAAAGGGAAGAGTGGCAATGCTAAAGCCTTTTCTTCGCAGGGAGATTATAGAAGAATCCATTATCCAAGATACTATTAACCGTACTTTCTTCGACAGGTTGGAAAGAGAATGAAGAGTTGTCATTGCCATCTGCAGTGTTCCATGTCACAATGCGGTTTGTGCCTGGTTGAGCATTGATGTAGGGGTATTCTTCCTTATCTTTGCCGTCGCTCACCACGAAACGGAATGCACCCGGATAGTTGATGAATTCAACCTTGATGGTGAAAGGCGTTTCTGACTGAGTAATAACAAGACCTCCACTACCGTTGCCAGCCTTGCGTTTGAGGTAGAGACCAGTGAAGAGGTTGCGGAAGGTATATCCACCGTCCACTTTGGTCACTTGCCAGTAGTATTCGAGGTGCTGATTTCTGTCGTTAGATGCTGCATATGTGTTGTCATCATTCTTCTTTTGACCAGCAAAAATCACTTGGTCGAATGTGTCGGTAGAAGAACTCTTGATTGCCATTACATTTTTGTTGACAGAAGCATTACTTGATTCGCTTTGAATCATATAGATTCCGTCTTGTGGCATCTTGAGCTGGCTCTCGAATGTGGTGAGTGCAGCATTGAGTCTTGCTACGAAGTCGTTGATTTCGGCAACAGTGACAGGACGCTTGTCTGTGATGGCTTTGAGGTCTTCTTGAATCTTGTCGTTTGCTTCCTTTAAGACCTTCTTAGAACCTTCAGCGTAGTAACCAAGTTGAGGACCTTCTTGAGCCTTTTCCAAACGCTTTTTGATGACGTCTGAAACTTCGGTTACACGTGATGGGTCGGGGTAGTTCTCACGATATTTATCGAGCGCCTTTTTGAACGTCGCAATAGTTTCGTCTGTGGCTTTCTCAGCTTTGACTTCTTGTATCGCTTTAGCGAGAAGTGTATTCAAGTCTTTGCGCACATCAGCAGGTACGGCTTCGTTGAGCGATGCCACAACGTCGTATTTGCCTTGGTAAACACGGAATTCAGAACCATGGAACCATCCAGAACCACCATTGGCGCGAGTCACTACTTCCATGCGGAAGTACTTATAGGGCTTGTCGAAGTTGACTGCAGTCAAACCGACTTTTCTGCCAGTTTCTGCTCCTTCTGCGTTGAGCATTTTGGTGGAGTAGTCAAATTCGCCTACACCTATTGCTTCCCAACCACTGTCTTTCTTCCATGCGTCGTAGTTGAATTGCCCCTCAATGGGTTGACCATCTTCGCCGACCTTTTGCACTTTGTCTTTTGCTAAGGCTGCTTCGTCGGTAGCCCCCCACATTCGAACCAATTTGGGAGCACCATTAGCTGCATTGCCCACATTGCGTTCACCCCATTTCAAAATCAGCGCGTCGACGGGCTTGTCAATTTGGAATTGCAGGAAGTGATTGGCGTTCCATGCGTGTTCACCACCGTGCCATGTGCTGTGGAAGTAATTGGTAAGATTACCATCGATGAGGGTTCCGATGTCTTTACCTTCATCAGGGTCTGCCATTGGGCATTTGAGCTGATCGGCTTTGGTGACAAGACCATCGACGGTGTTCATTTTTCCTGTGAGCGCAGAGTCGAGTTTCTCACCATTTTCATTGACGGGGAAATACACCTTACCTGTTTCAATGAGGTCTCTAGCTTTGGCAACGAGCAACTTAAGTTCCATGTTGCGCTTGGGCTGAGCGACGAGTGCTCTGAGTTTGTCTACTTGTTCGCTGGTCAGTGTGCGAGCGTGCCATGAAGAAGCATTAGAGGTGCGATCCCACACCACGGTGCTGAATCCACTCACTTGAGCGTGGATACCATCGCTGTTGATCAATTTATCAGAAGTAAAGGTGAGGAATCCTGGAAGTGCAGGGTTGGCACCAATAGAGAAAGCTGCTTCTGGAGTGTCGGTCATCTGGATGGGAACGTAGTTCTTGGGTTGAGGACCGATGTAGCGTCCAGTTTCTAAGTTGCGGAAGTAGAACTTACCATCTTCTCCGGAACTTGTTACTTCCCACACGAACTTAGCTGTGTTGTAGCTCAACTCGTCTGTTGCTTCATAGTCCACGTCATCGCCTTTTTTACCAGACCACAACAAACCTTCAGCACCAGGGGTTACGGCACCACCATCATAGAGGGCAGCACCATCATAGCCGGCTTCCTTTTCACCGCGCCAGTTGGTGATGATGTAATATCCAGGCACGAGAGGGTTGATGTGTTGAGTGAAATCGTCGAAGGCTGGACGCAGACGTTGTTGCAACGTGTCGGTTTCCACAGGCGTAAGCGTGAGTTTACCATCAATCACATCTTGTGCTTGTTGCCACAAATCATTGAGGTTCTTGTATTTTTCTGCGTTGTATTCACCAGCACCAGAGCCAATGCGGAAGTCTTTCAGGTATTCGGAAAGTTTCTTACCTTCGGGCACAATTTCGTTCATCTCAGTTTGGGAGTGCTTCTTTCGCGTCCATGGCAATAGCAGGACGAATCACCCAACCATTTTGGTTATAGTCTACACCAATTTCGTAAGGGTTTTTACTGAGAAGTGCGTTGCGCTTAGCGTATTTATCCTTGTCAGTGGGGTATGCTTCGAGAATGATAACTTCTCCAGCTGCAGTGTTTGGGTCGATGTATGTTGCTCTGCGAAGATCTAGATTGTCGCTCACATCGCCATCTTTAGCCTTTTGAATCATACCATCAATACCCTTGAGTTCTTTAGGGTCTTTGCCCTCTTCGGTGTGAGTGTATTTTTCTTCAGGATTGCGGTATTCTGCTTCAACAACAATCACTTTCCATGCGCGTTCTACTTGCTTGGTGAAGAATTGCGCAGAACCTGGGAGAGCTATGTATTCTCCAGCGTGGTTCTTGAGATAGTAGACTTCATTTTCGTCTACTTTTTCTCCAGTCTTTTCAAAGTAGAGAAGTGCTTTGTTTGAAAGACCATAGCCTTTGTTCTTGTAACCTGTTCCAGCAAAGAATGCTTCGTTACCCGCTTTGATGGAAGCGCCAGTGCGGAAGATATAGGGTTTTCCTACTTCAATTTTGCTAGGAGTTACAACTTCGTCATTGATACTGACGGAATAAGAATCTGCCGAGGCTTGAGCAACGCCTGCCATCGCGAGGATGGAGGTTGCAATAACGGTGGAGTAGCCTTGTTTCATAATATGGTATTTATAGTTGAAATCATTGGTAATTAGAGCACTATGGAGAATAAATCATATTTGTGTGACAAATTGTGATTTCTCATCGGGCTATGTTTGAGCAAAGGTTGCTACTGATGATAGACTCTACGAGGGAGGTTTCTTCTGCCTTTGCGCAACAAATTTACAAACCTTTCTGTTACTATCCAAGAAAAAAAATGATATTTTCTTGCTTTTGCTATGTAAATATATCAAAAGTAGGGTCAACCAGCAAGTGCAAAATAACAATACTCTTTTGTCGAACTCATTTTGGGGTGTTTCAAAATTAAGTTTCTGTCTGGGGCTAGAATTGATTTTTTCTGTATTATTGATATTGTCCGAAAAACTGTGTAAGTTTTTCGGACAATACCTAAAAAGTCTATTCTCTAATAGCTTTGTATTTTTCAGAAGGATCTGGATTGTTATAATAGGTTACTGCTCTATTATATACACCTTCATATTTCGGGAATACAAGATTAGTCCAAGCAGGGCGGCCATTGGTGTTGTAACGTACAGGGCTTGGTACATTAGTTCCATCATAGGCTCTTACAACCGATAGATTAAGTCGTTTAATATCGAAAAAAGTGCGTCCTTCTCCCCAAAGTTCAATGCGCTTTTGAAGGATAATTTCCTCAACAAGAGCACGTGATTCGGTAGAAGTGCAGTTGTATTGTGGATCTCGGTAGTTCTTCATAAAAGAATTGAGAAGTTCTAGTCCTTTAGCTGGATTTGTATGAGCCATAGCTTCAGCTTCTATGAAATACATTTCTTCAATCCTCATCAAGGGATAGCTGCATACAGCTCCGATGGTGTGAGTTGCTGTATTACCCTGTGCTGCGCGGAATTTGACGCTTGTTAGAGGAGGGAGTGAGGCTCCAATCTCATTGTCAATATAGATTGTCTTACCTTCCAGAGGATGTCCTTCAGGTGCTTTGAAAGAAAGTTTTCGGAAATCCGTATTTGCAATTTTGTCATAAAGAGAACGGTCGATACTTGGGTAAATTTTACCGAGTCCTGCATAGCCAAATTGTGCTTCTGGGGACATCCAACCCGTCCAGTTAGAGAAATTAAAACTAGTACCGAGTGTTTCTTTGTTGACAGAAGCAGAAAGCATCCAACTCCCCACGGTAGGAGTGTTAAATCCAGAGACAGCATTGTGCCATTCCTCTTGGGTGAGGGGTGAACCTGTGTGTGCTTCTATTGCTTTTGCGTGCAAATATCGCAGCATTTTCGTATTGTCCATCCCATAGATAGAGACGAGCTTTTAAGACCATAAACTACGTCTAGATGAGGCACATCTTTTTGTTTCTATGTTGATGAATTGGATGTTTTTCTCTGCCTTATTGAGGTCTGACAGGATGAAATCAAACATCTGTTTGTGGGTGGCGCGAGGATTATTGTATGAATCCTTTTGTTTCAATTTTTCTGTCACAATAGGTACCGTGAGGTTGGTTATAAGGTTACCTTGAGCATTCCGACCATCAGGGAATTTCTCGTTAGGAAGAAATTCATACATACCAGCGAGTTCTAAATAAGAAAGAGCTCGGAAAGCATAAGAAGCCCCTAGAAGTCCCTTTTCAGCATCACTGAGGGAGGACTCATTTGATACAAACCCTTTAATACTGATATTTGCGGCTAAGATTACATTATAGTATGACATATACATAAAATCTGCAATGTCATCGTCTTTTGCTAGTCCAGTACATTGTGAGAAAGCTACAAAGGGGTCGTAATCTTGATAAGGACTCGTGTAATCCCCGGTCATTACATCACGAGCGTGCATCACACCTCCCCAACCAAATCGCCAATGATAGCCTATTGGTTGTACAATTGTAGAAGGAATAGCCCAAAAAGCTCCTTCTTTTGCTCTTGGACTTTTATTAAACTGTTCTTGAGTGTACATATTAGTGGGAAATGCTTGCTCTACACAAGATGTAAATAGTGAGAAAGTCGTAAAACCCATCAGTATCAACATGGACACTTGGTGAAGCACTGTGCGAGATATGGCGCACATAGAAGAAGTGCTTGGTTTCAATAGGTGAGGGTATGTTGAAGTCATTGCTAAACTTATTTTATGGAGTAAAATACTTTAACCCTAATCGGTCGTTAGACCATTATAGTGCGTTGGTTATAGAAATGATAACTTCCTGACATCTTCCATTTTCTTGTTGGCATCTTGTTTTTTTTGTTCTCGACGTAGCTCACTATGCCTTCGAACTCACAACGAATCATATGCTCAACAATCCAATGAAATCTGTTCAGGCTCTAATGACAGATTTGGGGTTAAAATGTAAGCGTAAGTCCTCCTGAAATAGTGCGAACTGGAGCGTAGTTTTCTTTAGTGGATTCTGTCAGAGATTGACGAGGATCAAGCCCCTTTCGTGCTGTCCAATAATATACATTGTCGACTGAAACGTAAAGACGCATATTGTTTACTTGTCCCTTCGTCATTTGCTTCAATATATTCTTAGGCATGGTGTAGCCTAGATTTATATTGTTCAAACTCAAGAAAGAGGCACTTGTATAGTAAGTGTCTACGTCTGGTGTAAGGTTGCGTTTAATGGCATTACCTGTTTGAATACGTGGGTATTGAGCGTTACGATTAGAAGGCGACCACGTCTTATTAAGCACATCTTTATGTATAGCCAAACCACCGCTAGCACCTTTTAGGCCTGTCATCAAGTAGTAATAGTCACGATCTAGGATATAACCTCCGATTTGAAAACTAAAGTCTAATCCCAAATCAAACCCTGCATACGTTAGATTCGTATTAAATCCTCCGTAAAGGTCAGGGTGTGAGCTTTTTCCCAGGAAATAACTAGCTTCTGACACATCTGTTGTTTTGGTGAGACGGTCTCTTGCAGCGGGCACTTTAACCACGTTGCCATTGTCGTCATAAGTTGGGTTTCCTTGTTCATCTAGAACCACCTTTTCCAGTGGTTCATAAACAAGTTCTCCCCATCTGTCACGTTTCTGCACTTTATGCCCATCAGCGTCTTCTACCGTCACGGGTTTGCTGGTGTCATAACGAGGAGCCCACGTGTAGTAAAGCATTTCTCCTGTTTTTGGGTCAATTCCTGCTGACTTATATAAGTAGCGAGTGCCCATGGGTAAACCTTCTCCATAGAAAAAGTCACCGCTTTCGTATCCATAGTGTCCTTCGTACTCTTTGGTCTTTCTCTGCTCTGGAATAGCTGTGATTCTATTCTTATAATGCGTAAAGTTTAACCCAAATGACCAAGAAAACTTGTTGGTGTGTATCAGCTCCGCATTGAGTTCTACTTCAACGCCGTGGTTTCTCATATTTCCCAAATTGGCATAATAACTATTGAAACCATAAGAACGCGCCAAACTAAAATTGGAAATCATGTCGTGTGTCTCTCTATTAAAGACTTCAATCTGTCCGTTAAAACGTCCATTGAAAAGAGAAAACTCAACACCGAGATTCAAATTTGCATTTTTCTCCCAACTAATATCTTCATTACCAAGAGAATTAGGTACAATAGCAATACTGCCATTACTATTCTTGAAGGTATAAGTAGTGGTGTAGAGATAATCACTGAACCCATCATTACCTTGTTCACCATAGGAGGCCTTTAGCTTTAAAACATTTATCCATTTGACCTTAAAGAATGGTTCTCTTGTAAGGTTCCAAGCTGCAGATATGCTCCAAAAATTTCCCCATTGATAGTTGGGATGAAAACGAGAAGAAGCGTCTCGGCGGAGAGAAGCCGAAACAAAATAGCGGTTGAGAAGGCTGTAATTTGCACGTGTAAACCAACCCTCAGTGTTGTATAGGCTAGCATCTGATGAAGGCTTACCATCTTCGATACCCCCACTAAGTTCGTGGATTACATTATCTACGAGGTTTGACTTAGAACCAGCAAGTTCATAGTCTGTTGAGCGGTAATATTCGTGTCCTATAAGTGCTTCAATGCTGTGTACACCTCCGAAATCCTTGCTATACGTCAACAGTTGTTGGATGTTTTGTTGTATGCTGATTAGGCTACCAATATATATTGTTCCTTTGCTTGATTCTGCGGACGGTCCATAGTACGGATTGTTTAGACGTTCGCCACGACTAACGATGAGGTTTAGCGTGTTGTTGCTTGCAAACTTAAATCCTCTACCTAGTTTTAGTTCTACTCCTCCATTGACATTTAGTGTATGGATTTGGTCTCCACCATAGTTCAATTTGTTGTCTGATATGGGATTGGACATACTCAGGAAGGGACGATTCATGGGAAGATATTTCTTCTGACCATAGTCATAACGAGTAAATCCCATATGATCCACCAAAATATTCCCCTTTTCATCGCGTAAATAGGCAGGATAGATGGGTGCGATATTGTTGACAACACCAAACACTGAACTCTCGTTTCCGAAATCACCTTCTCCCCCTACACTATGACTTCTAAGGTTAGTGTAGCTGATATTAGCATTAAACTTAAGCCATTTTTTAGCATCCCATTCCGCTTTCAAACGAGTATTCAACTTCTTGAAATCAGTGTTGTCTAAAACACCGACATTGTCAAGATAACCGACAGAAAAATAGATGTTGCTCTTATCATTACTCTTTGTCGCGGTTATATTGTATTCTTGACGAAGTGATGGACGATAAGCAAGCGCATACCAGTTATCAGGTTTAATCAAATAGTTGAATTCCTTGCCTGAATTATCCAACCCTTTGATGATGCGTCCCAATTGAGCATTAGGGTTGAGTAAGCCATTCTCAAGTATCAGATTTTCTCCTTGGGGCACCGTATAAGTAATATACCCAAGTCGTTCCTCTAGATTGTTGTTGGCAAATTCATAAGCCGTTTTATCATCGCCCATTTGAAAACCTCCTTCTTCGTTGAGATTTTCATACAAATTCTCATTGCGAAGTGCTCTGTGGTATGCTTGGTAGTATTCAGCTGCGTTGTCAATTGTTTCATACCTCTGTTGTGCCACTTGGTTGGCTCCCCATTTAGCATCAAATGTAACATTCACGCCCTGATGATTTTTCGCACGCTTGGTGGTGATAATAATAACTCCATTGGCACCACGAGCACCATATAGGGCTGCTGAGGCGGCGTCCTTTAATACAGAAAGCGTTTCTATATCTTGGGGATTAACAGAAGATAGGTCGCTAACGTATGGAGCTCCATCAACAATAATAAGAGGTGCATTACCCGAATTTATGGACGAAATGCCACGAATGCGAAGGGTTGGACTACCTCCGTCAGGGCTTCCTGATGTACTATAAATCTGCACACCTGGTGCGCGTCCTTTCAATGCGTTCACAGGATTAGAAGTCTGGAGTTTATTAATCTCCGATGAGCCAATTGTCGTTACAGAGCCTGTAAAACTTGAGCGTTTTGCTGTACCATATGCTACGACCATTACCTCATCTAACTTTGTGTTGTCCCACTGCATTGTCACATTCATTGAAGGAGACAATTTACTTTGGACACTTCGCATACCAATGTAACTTATTGTTACTGATTGTACATTAGAGGGTAGTTTACTAAGGCTAAAATTACCATTTTCATCTGTCATAGCCACTACTTGCTCACCTGCTTTTATTGTGGCATGAATCACGGGGTTACCATCTGTGTCTGATACGTGTCCCATGATTTTTTGGGGTTCTTGCGATTGACCCATTGCGTTTCCTATCGCAAGAAAACCAAGACAAAGTAGTAAATACTTTTTGCTTGTTTTAATTGGTTTCATATTTCATGTTTTATTTAGATAATCTAACAGTAGGACTTAATAGCATACTGATATTTTTGCGTTATCATATATGCAATATAAGCGTAACACCAAAGGCTGATGCGTTCGTTGATAAGAACATTGCAGAACCAATAGTGTTCTATCGAGATATACATTGGTGGGCTAACATTTTCAAGACCGATTTGGGTTAAATCAACAATGAATCTTATACAGTTGTAAGAGTAGAAACTATTCCCTTACAAATGCTAGATGATTATTTTGACTTAACCATCATGATTTTCATAACTTGTGGTGTGTTACTCAAGAATGTAATCATTACAAATTTATAATCTCCTATTTGATATGCTGTGTTTTTCAATAAGAAAAGTGGAAGAAAACCGTGCTGAAAAACATCTTTTACGTTAAATGATGGGTTTTGTGCTTCTTGACATAGCAAAAAACACATCTAACCTAACTTACTGCTCGGAACCGATGACCGATTGGAGATAATAAGTACCCCATCACTTCAACACGGAAATGATGGGGCACATAAGATTAGTTAAAGCGAATAAACACGTTTCCTAGGAATGCTAAAAGGTTCTCCTTCATCTATTACCAAACGGTTGGCTTCGATTTTCCCTTTGTATATATGGGTGGTCACATGAGGTTTGGCACCTTCTTGTATCCAACGGGGGATGCCCATGCGCTGCGCTGTAGCCTCCTCCTTGCAATATAATGGAATAGGGTTGTAAAATTCTATCCCTGCTTTGACTGTAAAAGACAAGGAATCTTGTTTTACAATGATGTTTTGCAAAGGACGAATCTCATAGCCAGGAAGGTATCCCTCTCTAGCTAGATAAAACTCATCTGTTGTAGCATTTAAACATCCATGCACGCCTAGTGAATCTTTCCAAAAGATAAGATAACAACGGTCCTCTCCTCCTGTGGGATAGTCGAGTTGCTCTTCATAGATGGAGGACACGTGTTCAATAGGAACGAGTTTTTCTGTTTGAGCATATACAGCGTGTAATGTCCAAGAGAGAAAAAGGAGAATAAGAAGAATAAGAAGAATAATAAGGAGAATAAGTAACCTTTTCATAAGTGTATTTGTTTTAACCCAAATCGGTCATTATACCGTTATAGTACGATTCGTAATTAAAAAGATAACTTCCTGTCATCTTTCATTTTCTTGTTGGCATCTTGTTTTTCGTTCGTTCTCGCCGTAGCCTGCTACGCCTTCGGGTAAACGAAATATGATAGGTAGGGGTAACATCTACCGCTAAATCGCTTTAATTTATAACCGAATTATAACCGAATTATAACCGAATTACAAAGATATACACCTGAAAATGAACTGATTTGCATTTTTCCCTATGGATTATAGCCGAATTATAACCGCAGTTTAGTCAATCCTATTTCGGTAATTTTCCACGTTCTTCCTTCTACTAGAAGTAAGCCTGATTCCTTCATCTTAGAGAGCAGACGACTTAAATATCTTCTCTTTGAAGTAGCATTCATTGAATCCGGAAGATTCTTGCGTAAGGCATCGTAAACATCTGCCAACTTAAACTCATCATTACCAGCAGCCCTGGCTAATTGCAGAATGGTTTGCTCAAGCAGTTTTTCTTCAAGTCCTTTTTCCTTGATGTAATGTCCTATTTGATGCGTCAGCTTAGCTACCGTGAGCGAAATAATGTAGTTTGGCGATCTTCCTTCAATGAGCCCTTTCTCCTTTAGGTGCTTGACTGCATCTTTCGTAACAGGACGACGCTTCTGAATCGCATCTAACCAGACACATTCTTTCAGCGTTAAACCTTTGTTTTCTTTCAGCAGCGAACTATACTTTTCATCAAGCATTTTGCCATATATGGTCACGCCAACGCTACGCTGGTTATTATCTATTTCGTAGTCAGGCATTGGGAAAAAACGATTGCGTTGCTCGTCAAAAATTTTTTTGATGCCACGGCCAACGGTATCAATCATATTGAAGTTTACCATACCCGTGCAAAGACATTCATTGCGATAGTGGCGTTGTGGACCTTTATGCTCCAGTGCATTTTCAATTGTACCGGGAATAAAGCTGCCACCATTGCCATAGTATAGTTTATCGTTACCTTCCACAAAAGAAATACGCTGTTGTAGGGTATAATCTTGATGGGCAATACAGTTATGGAGAGCTTCGCGTACGGTGTAGTCATCATACTGCTTCATAGTATCGGGGAAAAGTGTACCACCAGGCAATTCTCGCATTGTCTTGTTGCGTATCTTGGCCAAAACTTTATCCACGGTCAGAATAAAGGGAATAGTGAAATGCTCATAGTCAATCACGGTCTCATCTTTATCCTCCCACGTCCATGTAATCTGCGCCACTGCAGGATGTATTTTTTGAAGTGAGAGTGGTTTTCCTAACAGCAATATTGCAGCTCGCGTGAGTTGACCATCACGCATTACACGACTGTTGGCGAGAAACTCTTCGACAGTCCAACTATCAATCTCTTCTGCAGGAATTGAAGACTTGTGGACCTTCTTATACATAATACGAGCAGTTGCTATTGCCAATTCATCAAGGTCATCAATCGTAGCATTAGGCACCAATTGTGCTGTCCAATCAAGAATCGGTGGCTGTCGACGTATCTCGTCTTGTTTGGCTTGGTTGAGAGGTTTCAAACTCTCACCATCCCGTCCGTATGCAATGCCCTTCCACTTCATTACGATATTTCGAGGAGTGGCAGGAACTTTAAACAAGAGTACACGTTTTCCTTCCACTTCCAACGGAATTATCTCTCGAAAAATTAATCCGTCAGTGGTATGTTGCGACATATCTTGCTTTAATTTGTTGAGCGCCACTTCACTATTTTTGAATGAGGTACCAACAATCTCATGTTTCTTATCCCACACACCAAATACAATCCAACCAAATTCGCGTTCACGCAAGTTAGCTTCATTGCTGAGGGCTGAGAAGTACTTACCCAACTCATCTACATCAAAGTTGGTTTCAGCCTTCTTAAACTCTACCATTTCATTTTCGCCATGTTTCCACAAGCGAGTGAATATTTCTAAGTTTTCGTCCATACGCTAATTCTTTTGTGAGGTTGTCCAACTTTCGATTTGTTTTTCAACTATCATGATGGCGTTGCGTTCTTTGTCATTTGTCTATTCATTACAAGATACATCTAGCATGCACCATGCATCATACGGCTCATAGTCTTCTAATCCGTAGAATCAACCATTATCAGTAACACCTTTACGGTCTAATGACCGATTTGAGATTATTCTACGTAGTATGGCAAAAATAGCAATAAAATATGAGAATATTGTTCCTCATAGCGGTATTTTTACACTTCGATTTTGAAAGTACATTCTATATTGAAAGTTAAAGTCCGCCTATCCGTCTGTAACGTTTACAAACATCCCTCGCCAACTCACTAAGGAGATGACGGGAGACGGTAGAATAGCCTACTTAAGATTACTTGGCTCGATCAGTTTTCTGAAAAAGCATACGAATAGGAAGCAACCTTGGGACTTTGAGGTAACCTTCCTTCATTCTGGGGAAGTAGAAATGTTGGAGGTAACGATTGATTTTAGTCAAATACTGCTTAGATAGTGGCTGAGCACCATCAGGCAAGAGTATGGATGCTCTTAAGAGAACGCCGTCTCGGTTTAGACTTATCTGCACCATCATTTTTGACACATATTCTTGGGGAAGCAATGCAGTAAGGCCATCGAAGAATTTAGTAGGAAGGTTATAAATGTCTTGGAAATAACGATTAAAGTAGCCGTCCATGTTGTAGCAGCCAAATCCCAAGAAAGGATCATCAAGTTCTTTGGGTTGCTTGCGCGTGGTATCAGCCTTAATGGCTGCCGCATCTCTGAAAGCACGTGCAAAGCTAGTAGGCGAGTAGGTGAAGGTCTGAGAAAACCCTCCTCTATATCGTTCTAGGGTGTAATAAGTTTCATCGTCAAACTTCACAACGTGGAGTGTGTCATCAGCAAAAATCGAGTTGCACCAGCTAAGAGTGCAGATGCAGCAAAACAAAAGTCGAAGTATCATAGATGTATGTTATTAGAAGTTTACGGCCATAGAAGAAAGTCTGAGTTCCCAATTCCATTTGTAATAGGGATTGACTTTCCTGTTTTCTTGATAAATAAGTGTCTGAAACACATTAAGTTCCTCATAGTTTTGCCATTCGAGAATTAACACTAAACTTGTGGTGTCAAACATTATTCCACGTAGTATGGCAAAAATAACAATAAAATATGAGAATATCGTTCCTCATAGCGGTATTTTTTTGCCCTTCGATTTTGAAAGTACAGAAAATACACCGCTATGCGCTTTTGGCTGAATTGGTGAGGTAAAAGCTATTGAAAAAGTGGGATTCTGCAAACCAGATGTGCATTGACTGCTATGTGAAGAACTGAACGAAAAGGTTGTGGAATTGAGGTCTATTATAAACTATTGAGAGAGAGCAAACTCTGCAAAAGGAAGTCTATTTCTTTTGTGAAGAGAAACTGTATCTTAGCGTGAGCATCCCGTATCGACCAAGCATTCGGTGATGAGACTGTGTAAAGGCTGTTGCATTATATTGCTGAAAGAAGCCGTTATTTTGATTAAGGAAATCATGAATCGACAGCCCTACAAAAAGATTTTTCTTTTTGAGGAGGCTTTTCCCCAATTCAAAATCCAACATTACCCAGTGCTCTCGTTTATTGGTGAGATAACCACTATAATTGTGATACCGGCAGTTTGCTTCAACATTTATATCGAAGGGGAGTAGAGTGTTCAATTTTCCTCCTATGAGATGTTGCCACTGCTTTTTGTTATTTGCTGAGAAATAGGTACTATGATTATCCTCGAGTATAAGGTCATAGCTCATTGTGAAATCTGTTGTACCTAATTTTAAGCGAGGCTTGACAGAACCTTTATAGCTCAGAAACCGATTGTCGTTTATTTGGGGCACAATGTTTCCAAGAGATTCAGTTCCCGAAAATGTTTTTGTCCTAAGGATAGAGGCTTCGACTTCAGTCTCCAGCCAGAAATGCTGAGCAAGATCAAGTGGGCTTGTAAAACCGATGTTTACTTTTCCGTTCCAATTACCCGAAACATTGACAGGTTGTATCGTCACGACGCCAGTTTTGCGGTTGTAAGTGGTAAAGTTCGCAACATGATTTTGTTGTCGAGAATAGAGGAGGTGTGCAGATAAAGTACGAGTTAGCTTTCCTTTCTCTCCATCTTGCACGAAATTACGCCAATACCAAGCTAGTAGCGTGTTTTTACGACCCATAGTAAGGTTCTCGTTACCCATAACGATATATTGTGGGTCTGTCTTATCTGGATAACTAACGAAAGAGTGAATGCTAGGAATGTTGGGGGTGCTAAGAAATCTCGCCAACAATGACCCTAAGGAGGTAGAACGTACTCTAAATTGAGTCTCAATAGCCCAGTATCTATACTCTTGTTTCAAAGATAGATCAGGAAGATTCCGTTTGTGGTAGTCTAGTTGTTGTCGCTTAAAGTTTAGTGTGGGAGTGAATTCAAAGTTAAAAATACTCTTGGCTATACCAAGCTTAGGTTCAATGGTATGCTGATAATCCTTTTCATTCCAAGAACGTGTGCTTTCGTCATCTATTGCTCGAGAAAGAGGAGAGTCTTGGTTCTTTTTGAGATTCGCAAGAAATCCGTCTCTGCCATACTCAATGTTGCTTTGATTATATCGATAGTCCAAAGATAGAGCGAAACGTGAGAAGCCTTTCACCGTAAAGAAGTGAATAATACGGGCAAAGATGTCTTGCGTGTTCTTGTTAGTTTCCGTATCTAATTTGCGATCAAATCCATACGATTGGTGTGCTTCTTGATTGAAGTATTTGTAGTACGCATTTTGTTGTTCTTCTTGAGCGTCATTGTTCAAGTTGAGTCGGTGCTCAACTGTTAAGTAGGTGTTCGATTTGAGAAAATCATAGTTGAAGGAGAGTTGATGTTGATAGGCTGAGTTGTTCTGATTAAAGTTGTTTTTTCTTTGTTGAAAATCAATAGCAGTTGGCTCTTGCCCATTCGAATTTTGTAAAATCATAAGAGCATCAGCTATGTTCCCATCCTCAACTATTGGTGCATTATTCCAGTTCGCTTTGACGATATTGTGATTGTCCCTACTACGATTCAACTCTAATGAAGCAACATAACTCGCCGAGAGGGAGTTGGAAATGTTCCAATCCATCTTTAGGTTGTTCGAGAAGCGGTTTAGATTTGTGGTACTTATGGTTTTACCTGCAGAGAAAAGACTACCGTCAGAGAGGTATAGTTCCGTACGGTAAAGTTCTTCTTTGTCATAGATCTCTTTGTTGTAGTCCAAACCGCCAGTGATTTGAAAATATCCCTTTTTCTTTTAGAGGTTTTCTTGTTTTTCCACAAAAACGTTGCTCCAGGAGTGTAAAATTGATTATCTCCAGGTTGTGCAGCTCCTGCTCGTTCCTGTCCATCACCTGAATACCACATTTGTTCATTGACATTGTTGGCATTGCCAAAAAGCGACACACGAAACTGGTCTGTAAAGGTGTTTCCAAAGCCTTTTCCCGAGAAGCGTTTGTCTGTTCCCACACCAACAGTTAGCTGCCCCGTCCATACCCCCATATATTTACGACGCACACTGACATCTGCTACGAGTTCTTGCTGTCCGTCATCAATACCAGTCTTCTCACTGAAATCACTCTTCCGTTCATACACTTTGATATTCTTCATAATGTAGGAAGGAAGTGCTTGCAAGGCTAAAAGTGGATTCTTTACAGAAAAGTCAAGTCCATTGATAAGAACACGCTTTATTTGCTGTCCATTATGGTAGAGTACGCCATCTCGGAAACTCATTCCTGGTAGGTTTTTGAAAGCTTCTCTAAGCGTGGCTCCGTTTTTAAGCCTTAGCGCATCAAGATCGTAAAGCGTTGTATCACCTTTTGTCACAAAAAGTAGGCGTGTTGCTTTTACCGTAACTTCCTTGAGGTTCTGCTCTTTGAGAGTATCCACTTTTTGTGGGAGAGCATCTTTTTGGCTATGCTCATTAGAATTGACTGTTCTCGTCTGCCCGAAAATAGGGAGGGTAAAAAGTACACTTACCCATATAAGTGAAACAATTGTTATATTGGATAATTTCATAATGTGATTGTTATCTTTGTTGATAATCCTTCTCTGCCCGTCTCTGAAAGATATTGGCAAATACTCCCCCAATCGGTTATTAGATGATAGTGTTCAAAAATTAGTGTAGAAGTTCAATAGTCCTTTTTGTAGTGCAATAACAAATCAAATAAAACGATGGAACTTATGTGATTGCAAATGTAGGAATTCTTTTTCATTTTACCCCCCCCCCCCCATAGAAGAAATATTAACATATTGTTCGGCCTTATATAGGGGGACTTACCTGCTTATTTTCGTGTAATACTATTTTGAGGTTTGTAATCAACGGCTTGTTTTATGAAAAACGACGTGTCATTTTGAGAGAAACAACGTGTCGTTTTATGAGAAACAACGTGTCGTTTTATGAAAAACGACGTGTCGTTTTGAGAGAAACAACGTGTCGTTTTATGAGAAACAACGTGTCATTTTTATGAAAAAAACGACGTGTCGTTTTGTGAGAAATAACGGCTCGTTTTTTTAGAACGCAATGGAGGGGGAATGAACGACGTGGAAAAGTGCAAATGGAAAAATGGGAAATAGAATTGTGAAAAGACCAATAATCTTCCCTCTCGCGCGTACGCGCACGCACGCATCACAGGAGTTTTTACTTTTTTGCTGTCACAAGTGTCACAGACCTTGTTGTAAATCGTTGTTTGACAGTGTGTTATGAGTGATTGTAGATAGATTTTAACAATCAAGTGATTTGATGGGGCAAAAATCAATGGAAACGAGAGGGAAAAGCGTGTTTTTCAGGTCTGCATTCTTGGGGTATTTCGTTTGTTTTTTCTCTGATTTACCTTGTTTTTCTTCCCCAAAAATACTCCACCTGTGACACTTGTGACAGCAAAAAATCAACATCGCTGTTGGAAGGCGCGCGCGCTACACGTACGCACGAGAAGACTAAATGGTGTTGTTTTGTAAGGTTGATATATTAATTTCTGTGTATCGAAAAAATGAAATGTCACTTTTTCGCGATTTTTTCCCTCTTGGGGTACGAATCGACCCATATACATATAGGGGTGCATCCTTAAAGAGCGCCTCTCATTATGATCCTACTTTCACGGCGAAAGCCAAACTAATATACCAAACACTATGTTTACACATCTCTCTTTCATTCGTTGGACAGTGGCTAGGTGGCACAGCTACAAGGCGTTTTTGCAACTCGCTGAAAACTGCGAAACGTCTTTCGTCCTCTGCAAAGGACTATTGGCGCATTGTCACCTACTATGGAGTCACCTCTTCTGTCTGTTGTGCCAACCCGTGAGCTGCAATGTAGGCCGTTGTCCAGGCCGCAGAGAGGTTGTAACCGCCGGTCAAAGCATCGATGTCGAGCACTTCGCCAGCAAAGAAGAGTCCTGGGGTAGACTTGCTCTCCAACGTCTTGGCATTGACAGACGAAAGGGCGACACCACCGCAAGTGACAAATTCTTCTTTGTGCGTGCCGCGTCCCACAAGTGCATAAGCATCGGCCGTGAGCAACGTGGCAAGACGGTTGAAATTTTTCTTCCCCAATTCGCTCCAACGGCGATCGATGGGCAATTCTGCTCGCTGCAAAAGATGATGCCACAAACGCTGTGGAAGAGGGGAAGAGGCTGCATCAACTTTGTCGTCGGGGTGGCCGAAATCGAGGGGTGAAAGTCCCAGACAACGCTGCAAATGGCGATAAGGGGGGCGCGCTGCTCCGAGTGTTTTACCCGAAAAATCTTGTTGCATCTGTTTGAGCAACGACAGCATAGCTTCGAAATCAGCGGTGGATAACCACGAAATCAGAATTTCGCCGCGATAGTTGCGTTCTGCCAGAAGGCGCGCTCCGTGTGCCGACAAGCGCAAAGCCGCTGGTCCGCTAATGCCTTGGTGAGTGAGTAACAATCCACCGGAGGTGCGCACTTTCGTGCCAGCCAAAGAGAGTTGCACTTGCTCCAAGGTGATGCCCGAAAGCGTGCGCAATCCTTCGTCCGAAAATCGGAAGTTGAAGAGAGAAGGACAAGGTGTTTCTAGTTGGTGACCTGTGGATTTGAGGGCTTCAAATCCTTCTCCGTGTGGGGCTCCTCCCGTGGTGAGCGCCAGTTTGTCACAGTGCACCACGCGTGCTTCTCCACGTTGTCGCAATTGCAGAGAGAATCCTCCCTCAGCATGGGGAGTAAAAGACAGCAAACTGGTGTTGGTGAGCAACTTAATTCCCAATCGTTGCGCTTCTTGAAGTAGACACTGCGCAATGGTTTCGCTCGAATTGCTTTGTGGAAAGACACGTCCTTCATCTTCCACTTTGAGGGGTACTCCGCGTTGTTCCCACCAATCGTAGATGTCGCTCGGCGAAAAACTGCGGAATAGTCTTTGCATCAAACGTGCTCCTCGCGGATAGACGTCTTGCAGTTGGTCGACGTGCTCAAATGTGTTGGTGACGTTGCATCGTCCTCCCCCTGTGGCTCGCACTTTGGTCAATGGTTGGCTGGCACGCTCAACGAGGGTGATCTGACTATTGGGAGATATTTCGCGAAGCGTGATGGCGAGAAAATATCCCGCAGCTCCTGCACCGATGATGTAGACGTTAGACATTAGACGTTAGAGTTTTTTCTAGAAGTTCTAGGGGTTCTAGTGGTTCTAGAAATTCTAGTTTTTCTAGCAATTAGAGATTTTCTGTTCCTTTTAGGCTGGCTTCTAATGCACGAAGGTGGCATTCTTCACCCACCACCCAAAGAATGTCTGTGGGTTGAAGCACGCGAGAAGCCTCAGCTAGTTCCACACTTCCCGAAGCATCTTCCACTCCGACGAGCATACAGCGATGGACGTCGCGGATGCCACTCTCTGCCACTGTGCAAGGAAGGAGCGCAGAAGTGGGACGGGCTACGATGCGACGCAACAGAAGACTGTGGTCGCAGCCATCGTCTTCTAAGATATGTTCCACTTCGACAGACATTCTTTGTGCAAAGTTTTCTAGACTTGTGTCGTCACCAATGACTTCCAACACGTCGCCAGGGAACAGACAGATGTGGCCATTGGGAGCGTTGATGCGAATGTCTTGTCGCAAAATGGCAGCCACCAGCACACCATCATTGGAGGAAAAGTCTAAACTTGCCAATGATTGACCTGCCCAAAGGGAGAAAGGCGGTACAACTAAACGCGCAAAATGGACATCGCGAGCCGACAAACGACGCGCAAAGCCCAATTCTTGGGAACTTTTCTGTTGGGCTACCATCTCGCGCTGACGCAGGTTGTGACGGAAACGGCGCTCGGCTTTTATGGAACGATATTTCACCCAACGACTATTGACCACTAGAAGCATAATGACAAAGGCGAGGGGGAGGTGGATGTACCATGCGAGAGGCGACAGATATTGCAAAACATAGAACACCAAATAAATGGCCAGCGACCAGCGAAGACAGAAAAGAAGACCATACAAGGCTTCCCCCAGAAAAGATTTCCTGAGTTTCTGAGCACTCTGGCTGCGATTTTTACGCGCCACAATGGGACGAAGCAGGGGAGAAAGTACAAAGAGAGTGCCTATGCCGGTGATGGCATTGCCAATGAAGTGTGTAGGAGGGATTTGGCGCAGGAGAGGGAGAAAGGCCGAAAAGGAAAGTCCGATGATGGTGACCGACAAAATGGTGTAAACCACGGTTTGTGTTAAAACAATTCTGCCAAAGGCTAGCGCAGATTTTCCCAAAATCAAAACTGGACTGCGCTTTGTTTTGAGAGTGACATTGTGCGTTGAACTACTGTTTTGAGCGTCCTTGTCGGAAGACGTTGAAAGGGTGGTGGGGGCGTTGATGACTGTTGCACCTTTTTCGAGAGCAACTGTTCTGTCGGCCGTGCGCGCCTGCCACGTTTCGGGGAGAAAACGTTCGATGAAGCAATAGACCGGTTGTGCAGAACGAATGAAATAGGGAGCTATGAATGTGGTGACAATGCTCACCGCTACCATAATGGGATAGAGTCGTTCGCTTGTGACTCCTAAACTCTGACCAAGCGCCGCAATGATGAAGGAAAATTCTCCGATTTGCGTGAGCGAAAAACTGCACTGCATAGCACGCTGCAAGGGATGTCCGGCAATGACAAAGCTAACGTGCCAAAAAAGGCCATTCCCACAAAGAGGGCAAGAGAAATGAGGAGAATGGGGAGTCCATATTGGAGGAGCACTTGCGGATCGACAAGCATACCCACCGACACAAAGAACACTGCGCCAAAGAGATCGCGCACGGGATTTACTAGTTTTTCAATTCGCTCAGCTTCAATGGTTTCTGCCAATATGCTTCCCATCACGAAGGCACCAAAGGCAGCACTGAATCCAGCTTTTGCAGCGAGTACAACGAGTCCGAAGCACAAGCCGATGCTCACCACGAGGAGAATTTCGGAGTTGATGATTTTGTGGTTTTTTTTCAAGAAATAAGGCACAATGTAGATGCCGACAACAAACCACAACACGAGAAACACCGACAAACTCATCAAACTGGTGATGAGAGAGTGCCCTCCACCTGTTGTAGCGTTGGATGTGGCCGCCACAGTGCTCAATAAAATCATAAGCAAAATGCCTAAATATCTTCGAGAATCAGCACTGAAAACACCTCTTGCGCAAATCTTTTGCTCAACCATCCTAAGTCTTCTAACGCTTTATATATAATTGTGGTGGAAGAAATGCTCAGCATTCCTCCTAGAAAGAGGCTATCAAAATTGCTCCACCCCAAAAGTTGTCCCATTGTTGCACCCACTCCGACCATAGCCGCCATAGTGAGCGAACTTGCCACAACGGGACGCATTCCCATACTTGCCACTTTTTTGAGTGAAAATTCTAATCCCAACACGAACATCAAGAAGATGACGCCGATTTCGCTCCATACCTCAATGTTGCTGTGGTCTTGCACCGAAGGCATATAGGGCATATGTGGACTCGCCAAAAAACCAGCTACGATGTAGCCTAGCACAAGGGGTTGCTTCAATTTGCGCACTATGACGGTGACCACTCCGGCCACGAGGAGGATGAGGGCAAGGTCGGAGATGATGGGAGGGAGGTGATTCATAAACGGAGTGTCCTTAGTTGTGGAACAAGGGGGATATTTTGAGCATCGATAGGGTTGTATGGGGAATTAGATTGAGTTTCATTCGAACTTCAATGGAGAGTTATTCGAACTTTAATTGAGAGTTAATCGAACTTCAATTGAGAGTTAATCGAACCTCAATTGAGTCTTACTTCAACTCGGATTGGATTTCTATGACAAAACAGACCGCAGAGCAAATCCATTTTTGTGCAAGGAAACTTCCCCAATATCGACAAAGGTACGATAATTCTCGGGAAAATGCAATAGAATTTTTCAGCAAATCTGTCCGCACTGTGCAATCTTCGCTCAAATGCTAGGATTGCGCTCCTCAAGAAAGGGTTCTGCCTTCTGAAAACATCAAGAAATGGGGAAGGATTTGCTAATAAAACCTAGAGCATATCCTCATTTGTAGGTAGAAAAGTGGAGGAAACAGCGTAAAACGGCAGGAGCGCATTTAAATCGCAGGGTAAGAATCACTGAAAATAGCGATTGTATGCACAAAGAGAAACTCGTAACTTTGCAATATCAATCAAAGATGGCTAGAAAGGTGGCGTGCTGCGTTGAAAAACAACGGTAGTTATGGAGCCTTTGCTTTCTTCTTAAATACTTGTACAATATGTATCTAAAAACATTCCTCCTTGCTGCCCTTGCAGCTTTCACACTCGCTTCTTGCGACAAAGATGAAGTTAACAACGTGAAGCCCAAATCTGAAACTACCTTTAAGAATGTGGGTATGTCTCTCCAAGAAGGTGCTTATGGTAGTTGGACATATGTGAATCTTGCCACTGGCGAACACGAAGCTCATCCCGATTTGGCACGTGGACGTATGTGAACCCCCAAACGAAGGAGGTGAAGCGCGAACAGAAACCAGGCAGTTTGGCTGACGTGAAAATCAAATGGGACATTGCGTTCCGCTACAATCTCGTTCGCACCAACGAAGGTGCTACAAAAATGCTCACTGCCACGGAGTTTGCTCAGGTGAAACCTGAAGATTTAAATGACATCAGCGTGAAGGATACCATTGCAACTGGAAAAGACCGCGTGCTGGTGGACTTTGCCCAGATGATGCACGGAGTTGTGAGTTCCACTTCCAACGATGTGCGCAACCCAGTGCTCTCCTCAGTGTTCACACGCAAAGGACAGATGCCTAATATCACTTATGAAGCAAAGCCTAATGTGGTGGCATTGCGTACAAAAGATGGTCGCCATTTCTTGCTCAAATTTAAGTCATTTTCCAACAATGCTGACATAAAAGGTTTCTATACCTTCGATGTTTTGAAAGTGAAGTAATTTTAGCGGAAGCTAGACTTTCAAGGCGCAAGACAATGGAGAAAACGTGAGAGGACTAACATCTAATCTCTTCTCTCTAACCGAGCCACGCTAGTCGTGGCGAGCATAAAAGGGTCTATACCCCTCTAACGTGTAATGACTAATGTCTAATGACTAACGCCTAATGTTTAATATAAAATATGGTTTCATTGTCCTATGCCTTTTCTCAGGTATGGGACAATGCTGTATGTCGGTGCAGGCGCAAAAAAAGAACACCGCTGTGGTGTCCAATAAAGAGAAATCCACTGCGAATCCTGCGATGGACAAAGCCTTTGGTGAGGTGGTAGTCACAGGTTCTCGCTTAGAACGTCCACTCAAAGACGTGCCTGTGATAACGCGCATCGTGACTCGCGCTGAGATTGACCGCATCAATCCGCTCGATATGCAGCAATTGTTGCAATATGCTCTTCCAGGCATTCAGTTTCGACTCAACACAATGAGCCAACTACCCACGCTCACCTATCAAGGAATGAACAATAAGATGGTGGTTTTTCTCATTGATGGAGAGCGAATAAGCGGAGAAAGTAGCGATCACAACATAGATTACAACCGCATCAATCCCGATGAAATAGAGCGCATCGAAGTGGTGCGCGGTGCAGCTTCCACCCTCTACGACAGTAATGCACAAGGAGGCGTCATCAACATCATCACCCGTAAGGCGAAGCGCCCATTCTCGTTAAGTGTGATGGGCAGATATGCGGGGAAGAATGGCCAAATATGGTGCAAGTCTTGGACTTCGCAAAAATGGTTGGAGTTCTTTCACCAATGTCGGTTGGCGCAGTAGAGAAAGTTTTGTAGTACCCGATGTAAGCAAGTATGCTTACGAACAAATTTCGGTGGATGGCACTGTGAAAAAGGTGGAAGAAAATCAAGCTGACACCCTTCAACTCAAAGGCTACACTGTGAACAGTGTGTCGCAGCGATTGGGATATCAATTTAACGAACAACTCAGTGCCGAACTCAAAGGTTCTTTTTATAGTAATCGGCAACCTCTTGTGCGTGGTGGAAAACGCTACGATCGATACAATGATTGGATGTGGGGAGCAACGGTGAAATACGTTCCCACTGCGTTGCATCGTTTTGATATTTCTTATCTCAATGATATCTACACCAAGACTTACAACTATCCTCAAGCAGAGGGAACAGCCGCAGATCCGAAGCACATCACTCCCTATCGAAATCGACAACACACAGGTCGCTTGAATTACACCTATTTAGCGATAAACATATCGTGAGTTTGGGAGCAGAACTAAGCAACGACTATTTGAAGCACTATATGCTCAAAGACTCTGGATCCGTGTCAGGCACACAGTGGTCGGTGTATGCTCAAGATGAGTGGCATATTTTGTCAAAACTCAACCTTGTGGCTGGGGTAAGAATGGATAAATCTTGGAAATATGATGCACACATCACGCCAAAGATTTCCATACTCTACCGCCCCGTAGAACAACTAACGCTCCGCGCCAACTATTCTCACGGATATCGTCCACCAACGCTAAAAGAAGTCTATCAAGATTTCAATATGATGAACGTGATGCACGTGGTGGGAAATCCTCAACTTCGTCCCGAAACGAGCGAACAATGGTCTGTTTCAGCAGAATATGCAATCAATCGACTGAATCTCTCTGCTTCGTTGTTTCACAATCGGTATCACCACTACATCGGCTACGAAACGGTGAGCGCAGATACCATACGCTATGCAAATTTCGACGACAGACAAACAACTGGACTTGAAGTTTCTGCGCGATATACCACAAACTATGGACTGCATCTTCGCACCACCTACAACTACATCAACGATCATCAATTGAGCAACGGACACGGAAGTTTCTCTGAGTATTACAACACCTCTGATGTTCGTCCGCATAGCCTAACTTTGGAGCTGCTTATCACTACAACATCTCCAATTTGCTCACGGCAACCGCCGATTTCAACGGACATTGGGGTTGCGCTTTCTCGCAATATGACTATCGTATATTGCGCGACACCCCAAGTGGTAATGAACGTCCCGTGATGTATCGCTATCACTTTGATGCACGCACTTTCTGTTCGTTGAATTTAGGATTGCAACTCCCTCAAAAGGGACTCTCTGTGGGATTGCTCATCGATAACCTGTTCGACTATCGCGACCGTGCTTCCACCGCTTCTGTGCAACTTCCCGATGTGGGACGCACTTTTGTGGCAACTCTCAAAATTGATGTAGACAAACTTTTCTGATTTCATCGGATTTCTAACGTCTAATTTCTAACGTCTAACGTCTACCCTCTAACGTCTATTCTCCGAGCCGCGCTTGTCGTGGCGAGCATAAAAGGGTCTGTGCCCCTCTAATGTCTAACGTCTACCCTCTAACGTCTATATAGTATAGTAATGTCAAAATTCAATTTTCGTCTACATTCTCGCCGATTATGGTTCATCTTTGTAGGCTTATTACTACTCATTTTTGCAGCATCATTTGCTTGGCGCACCTGGTTAGGAACCACGCGCATCGCTTTGGTCAATTTCCAACCGCTTACTTCTGGTCATATAGCCAAAGCCAACGACAATGCACTCATTAGTCTTGAAGACGTTGATGCAGAAAACATCGAAAACATCGGCAAATACGATCTCGTGCTCATCAATGCAATGGGGTTGAAAATCACAGAAGCACAAAGAGCCGAGGTTAAGAAGTTAGCAGAAAAAGGACTCCCCGTGATGGCTATCGCTGTGACCAATCCTGCCAACGACATTTGTTCGCTCGACACCGCCACTGCTGCGCGCATCGTAGCCTATATGGACAATGGAGGACGCGAAAACTATCGAAATCTCTTGCGATATGTGCGCAAACACATCGATAAAAAGATACTTTTCGCTCCTGAAGCAGAAGCACCTCGTGAACATCCCTCAAGTCTTCTCTATCATCTCGATCCGAAAAATCCCGAAGCCGAAGAACTAGGTTTCAATTCCGTGCGCGAATATGAGGCATTTCTTCAGAAAAACGGTCTGATGAAAAAGAACGCTCCGCACATCATTGTCACCGGAATCATGGGACAACCCTTTGAATTGGTGGCAGAATTGGAGCGTCAAAACTTTGTGGTTTATCACGTAGATGATGTACAAGATTTCATTGCTAAATCTCATATAGATAGCGTCAGTCCTTCCGCCATCATCAATATGGCACACGGAAGATTGGGAGATGACGTTGTGGCTTATTTACAACGTCAAAACATCCCCTTCTTTGCGCCCATCAACGTGCAGAATGAGCGCAACAAGTGGGAAGAAAACAAGCAAGGACTTTCTGGCGGATACCTCTCACAAACAGTGGGTATGCCCGAACTCGACGGAGCACTCCTGCCTTATGCCGTGTTTGCGCACAAGCGCGACAAAGAAGGTCTGTTGCAAGTCTATGCTATGCCCGATCGTGTGAAAGATTTTTGTCACCACCATTGGCAACTACATCTCACTGAAGCACAAGAAAAAAATGCCAACAAGCGCATCGCTGTCGTCTATTATAAAGGTCCAGGTCAGAGCGCACTCGTGGCGCAAGGTATGGAAGTCGTCCCCTCTTTGTACAATTTCCTTGTGCGTCTGCGCAATGAAGGCTACAATGTCAGTGGACTTCCTGCATCTGCTGCCGAATTAGGAAAATTGATTCAGGCGCGTGGTGGATTATTAGGCACCTATGATGAAGGAAAAATGAAAGCATTCCTCCAAAAAGGTCAGCCTGAAATGGTGACTCGCGAGCAATTCAACACTTGGGTTAAAGCCAGTTTGTCTGCCGAAGACTACAAAGCCGTGGAGAAAACCTACGGCGCGTTCCCTGGAAAATACCTATCCACCGAAGATGGTCGTCTCGGCATTCCCCGCCTTCGTTTTGGTAATGTGGTGATCATGCCACAACCGGCAGCAGCTCTCGGAAATGACGAATTCAAAATAGAGCATGGAGTAGATGCAGTTCCCCCACATCTCTATCTCGCTTCCTATCTTTGGGCGCAACACGGTTTCAAAGCCGACGCCCTCGTTCACTTCGGCACACACGGAAGCCTTGAATTTACTCCTCGCAAGCAAATCGCTCTCAGCAATCACGACTGGGCAGACAGACTTGTCGGCACTATGCCCCATTTCTATCTCTATTCCATCGCTAATGTAGGAGAAGCTATGATTGCCAAACGCAGAAGTTATGGTAATGTGCAAAGCTATCTCACTGCACCCTTCATGGAGTCCAATCTGCGCTCCACCTATCGCGATTTAGACAAAGCCATTCAGCACTACAACGCTCTCTTGTGGGCAGCTGCGAGTATGCAACCCAACGGTGGAAAATCAAGTAAAGCACCCACACTCAACGCACGTCAGCAAGGTGAACTCACCAAGGCGTCTTTGGCAGTCAAAGCCTTGACCATTCAAATGGGCATCCACCGCTCCTTAGGTCTCGACAGTGTGCGCACTCGTCCTTATTCCGAAGCCGACATTGCGCGCATTGAGCACTTCTCGGAGGAACTTTCTAATGAAAAAATCAATGGTCGCCCTTACGTCTTGGGAGAAGTCTACACCCCTGCGCACATCGAAAGCAGTGTGTATGCTATGGCCACTGATCCCATTGCTTATAGTCAGTTGGCTATCGACAAATTGCAACATCGTGTTCCGGCTGATTTTGAACGTAGAGCCAGTTTGTTCACCCAACAATATCTCGTGCCAGCTCGTCAACTCGTGGGACGTTTGTTGCAACAAAGCCAAGTGAGCGACCAATTGATTTGTCAGGTGGCGCACATCAGTCCCAAACAACTGGCTGAATCTCGCGAAGTTTATGCTGCACTCACGCAACCTCGTGGAGGTATGATGGCTGCAATGATGGCTAAGCAAAAAGAAGCTGGTGCAAAACAAGCCCCTTCTGGTATGCCGCACGGAGGAACGGGACATCCTCACGGAAATTCTAATAACTCTCAGGGAAAACCTAACAACTCTCACGGAAATTCCCACAACCCTCACGGAAGTTCTAACAACCCTCACGAAAGTTCCCACAACTCTCACGAAAGTTCTGGTATGCCTCACGGACAAATGCCTCCTGCAATGGCGGCAGCAATGGCGAAAAATGCCCAAGGCGGACACCCTGAAGCCAAAGGCGGTGGCAGTCGCGCAGAGAAAATGGCGAAGATGCGTGCGGCAATGGCAGCAATGGCCAAGAAACCAGAGTTTTCTAAGGAACAAAAGACAATGGCGTATGCCGTGGCCGAAGTGGAACGTACCTTGCGTAACGTGCAAAACTATCGCAATGCGCTCATGCAAAGCCCTAGTTTGGAGTTGAAAACTCTCATCAATTCACTGAGTGGCGGTTACACTGCACCATCTCCCGGAGGTGATCCCATAGCCAATCCCAACTCGTTGCCCTCTGGTCGCAACCTTTATTCCATCAATGCCGAAGCCACTCCCACTGAATCTGCATGGGAAAAAGGAAAACAGTTAGCGCGCAACACAATTGAGGAATATCGTCGTCGCCACCACGACAGCATCCCACGCAAAGTGAGCTATACCTTCTGGAGTTCTGAGTTCATCGAAACAGAAGGTGCCACTTTGGCGCAGCCTTCTATATGCTCGGTGTAGAACCTCTCCGTGATGCCTTCGGACGCGTCAACGACATCCGCCTCATCCCTTCCAAAGAACTGGGCCGCCCTCGCATAGACGTGGTGGTGCAAACCAGCGGACAATTGCGTGATTTGGCAGCTTCTCGTCTTTTCCTCTTGCAGAAAGCCGTGGAAATGGCTGCTGCTGCCAAAGACGACAAGTTTGAAAACCAAGTGGCATCGGGTGTTGTGGAAAGCGAACGCTTGCTCATCGAGAAAGGGATCTCTCCCAAGGAAGCCCGCGCATGGGCGGCTCGCCGCATCTTTGGTGGTGTGAACGGCAACTACGGCACAGGCATCCAGGAGGTGGCGATGGCTTCCGACAAATGGACAGACCGCAAACAGATTGCTGAGGCTTATCTCAACAACATGGGGGCGTTCTATGGCGACCAAAAACAATGGGAAGACTATCAAAGCAAAGCGTTTGAAGCCGCGCTCACCCGTACGGATGTTGTCATACAACCGCGCCAAAACAATACTTGGGGTGCACTCAGTCTTGATCACGTGTTTGAGTTTATGGGAGGCATGAACCTCACCGTTCGTCAAGTCACGGGCAAGGAACCCGATGCTTATTTGGCTGACTATCGCAATCACAATAATATGCACATGCAAGAAGTGAAAGAAGCCATCGGGGTGGAAAGTCGCACTTCTATGTTCAACCCCACTTATCTCAAAGAACAGATGAAAGGCGGCGAGAGTGCCGCTGCTGGACTTGAAGAAATGGTGCAAAACACGTTCGGATGGGAAGTGATGAAACCCGATGCCATCGACAATGAGATGTGGGATGAAATCTTCGACACCTATGTCAAAGACAAGCACAAACTCGGCATACGCGAATACTTCGAACGCGTCAGTCCTGCGGCTCTGCAAGGCATTTCTGCCGTGATGTTGGAAAGTGCGCGCAAGGGGATGTGGAAGGCTTCTCCCGACAAAGTGAAGGCATTGGCAAAACTCCACACTGAACTTGTGGCGAAATATGATGCTGCTGGCACTGAGTTTGTCAACGACAACAAAGCTTTGCAACAATTCATTGCCAGCAAGGTGTCTTCTGCTGAGGCTCAAGCCTATCAAAATCGAATCGACGCTGCTCGCAACGACAATTCTGGCAAAGGCACTGTGTTGAAAGCTGAAGATGGTTCGCCCACTCATCAGATTTCTTCCAAAGGCATCACCAGCGGTGTCGTAGTGATAGTTGCCATTGTGATTCTCGCTGCCGGTGTTATCGTCCTTGTCCGTCGCCGCCGCAATAAACAATAAGCTTTTCTGGTTGTGCTAGAAGTTCTAGAAAATCTAGGTTTTCTAGTTCTTCTAGAACTTCTAGAAATACTAGTCCTTCTAACGTCTAAAATGCAAACTCTCGTTCTTTGTCTGATGGTGGCAGTGAGTTTGAGCACCCTGCTCAAACTTTCGCTAGCCACGCTGCGAGTGCGGTGGAGCACATTCGCTTTGTGCGCCCTTTTCCTTGGTCTGTCATGGCCGTGGGCGGTGGAGCAATCCAAAACACAAATCGGAGCCTGGCTTGCCAACACCGATTTAATGCGCGATACAGCCGTTGTGTTGAGTCTCGATGTAGCCCTCCTCCTCGCCTATTGTTGGAGAAGCACCAAAGTCAAAGCCCCTCACGGCACCTCCAATTCTATCGCGCCCAATCGCTACACCCTTTTGCTCCATCAACTCTGGCACCATTTCTTAGCCATCTATCCTGGGCTGCTCATCTTCCCCGTTTTGTTCTCCCTCGAAGTCACCACCATCTTCGCGCTCCCTGGCATCGACTTCAGTCTTGTAGCCTGGGGATTAGCCGTAGTGGTAGCCCTGTCCCTCATCGTTGTTGGATACGGATTAGAATACCTCCTCCCCGAACGAGAATTGCGCCTAGAACTCCTCTTCCTGCTCAACGTGTTGATTGCTATACTAGGCGTCATCGCCACAGTGAATGGACGAACAGCCGTGGCAAGCGTGGGAAATGTAGACTCAATTCCTTATTGGCGGTCATTGCCCTCTTCCTCTTTTTCGCACTTATCGGCTTTGTGTGGAGTCGTCGACGCTCAAAACGCTAAAGTCTAAACATCTTATCTAAAATGAACTATATCTCAGACATTCTCTTTTGGATCAGCACGGGATTGCTCGTGCCCACAGTCGTACTCTTGGTGCTCTTCTTCGTACGTGCCCTCTTGCTCGTAGGTGGATTTTTTTGGACAACTCCTCGCGCGTCGCAAAGCCGATGCACAAATGGACGAAGTGCTCAACCAGCTCACTGCGGACAACGTGGACACTCTGCTCGACAAACTCCCCTCTACCGGACTTGGCATCGCAGCTCCTTTCTATCATCGTCTTGTAGCAGCCAACAGCGACGCACCGCTTCGTGAGCGCATCCTTGCCGAATTCGACATCGCGGCAGATGCCGACCAAAACCTCCCTCGCACCCTCGCCAAGATGGGACCTGTGCTCGGTCTCATGGGCACTCTCATTCCCATGGGGCCCGCTTTGGTGGGACTTTCCTCGGGAGACATCGCCAGCATGGCCTACAATATGCAGGTAGCCTTCGCCACCACGGTGGTGGGTTTGGTCATTGGCGCCATTGGCACACTGACCATTCAGGTGAAAAAACGCTGGTTGGCAGCCGATGCATCGCGTTTGGACTTCATCGAAGCCCGTTTGGCACAAAAATATGCTCAAAACTAGTATTACTATTGCAGTACAGCTCATTTCAAAACAAGGCATTTTATGAGTAGAAAAGTTGGAAAAAAGCATCGTCGCCTGCTCGGCGGTGATGAAGACCACGACATCATGGGCAGTGTTGCCAATCTTTTTGACGTTGCAATGGTTTTTGCCGTGGCTTTGATGGTGGCATTGGTGAGTCGCTACAACATGACAGAAATGTTTAGCACACAAGATTTCACCATGGTCAAAAATCCCGGCAAAGACAATATGGAGATTGTGACCAAAAAAGGCGAAAAGATTCAACGCTACACTCCTTCCAACGATAAGAGCAATGCTCAGGGCTCACGCGGTAAGAAGGTCGGTGTCGCCTATCAGTTGGAAAACGGAGAAGTCATCTACGTGCCTGAATAGGATTTAGAACTTCGGATGATTTGGTCTTTAGAACCTCAGTTCTTTAGGCCATTTTTTGTTTTATATATCAGGTTGGCTTTCGCCGTGAAAGTAGAATCATAACGAGAGGTGCTCTTTAGGGATGCACCCCTATATATATATGGGTCGATATGTCCCCAAAGAGGGACAAAATCGCGAAAAAGTGACATTTTATTTTGTCGACACATAGGAATCGCAATCTCAATCTTGCAAAATAATCTCATTTAATCTTCTCGTGCGTACGTGTAGCGCGCGCGCCTTCCAACAGCGATGTTGATTTTTTGCTGTCACAAGTGTCACAGGTGGAGTATTTTTGGGGAAGTAAAACAAGGTAAATCAGAGAAAAAACAGAGGAAATCCCCCCAAAATGCAGGCATAACTAACGCGCTTTTTCCTCTCGGTTTCATTGATTTTCAGCCCCTCAAATCATTTAATTATTAAAATGTATTCAAAAACCATCGTAATACACACTAAGCCAATACTTTAGAAATAGTCGTGTGACACTTGTGACAGCAAAAAAGTAAAAACTCCTGTAGTTGAGCGCGCGTGCGTACGCGCGAGAGGGGAGATTATAGGTCTTTTCACATTTCAATTTCTCGTTTTTCAATTTGAACTTTTCCGTGTCGTCCTCTCCCATTGCATTTCCCAAAACAAGCCGTTGTTTTTCCTAAAACAAGCCGTCGTTTTCCATAAAACAAGCCGTCGTTTGCAGTGAATGACCACTTGATAGAATGAAAAAAATAGACCTCAGCGTTAAGGCGACACAGTGTAGTATTGCTGTGAGGCTTAAAACGTTGAGGTCTAGCGTGTTGGGACAAGAGTAAAGGACTATCGCGATGGATTTTTCCGCTAGCCTTTCACTCTTTTTTGTTTCAGCGGTGGAACTGTGTGTCGTTCATCATCTTGTACGGCAATGCGTGTGGGGTTGGTGAATTTATCGCTGAAGAAATTGTAGCGTTCGTCGTTGTATTTTGTATGGATGCCCAACAGACTGGTGAGGGAGTTAGTGAACCAAGCCGTGGAGATGGGATGAAACTGCGCTTTCTTGATGCGCGTCCAGAGTTCGGGATGCTCCTTTTGGAGTTGCGGTGAAGCATAGACGAAGAAGGGAACATCAATAGAGGGACGATTCACATTCATACCGTGACCGTAGAATCCGCGTTGTTGGGGTTCGTCCACCATTTCGCCGTGGTCAGAGAAATAAAACACAAGGGCACGCTGGGAAGAATAGTGCTTTATCATCTTGTCGAGCAAATGGTCTGTATAGCGCAAGGAGTTGAGATAAGCCGCTTTATGGCTTTTCGCATCATCCGTGTTACATTCCTTCATGTCCTTGGCTTTGAAGTAATCAAAGGTTTTAGGGTAGCGAGATTTGTAAAAAGTATGGCTACCCATTAAATGAATTATCGTCAGACTGTGCCCGTTCTTTTTGTCGTATTCTTTAAACCATCGTAGCGTTCAAGTTCTGGAAGCAATGTTTCATCGTATGGATTTTGATTTGAATTAAAAGCAACGTTTGTAGCATGAACATCATGAGCTGAGCTCGCTATAGATTTTTCTACAGCATACATATCTGAAACCTTTTGATTGGTTATCCATTGCGTATAGTAACCACAATGGGCAAGTGTGTTGGTTAAGTCTGGAAAGTCATACCATTGTTGTCCGGGTGCATTATTCCAATAGGTGAAAATACGCTGACAAGAGAGTATTGTGTTGGATGCAGAGCTGCAAACATCATTGAAGAGCACAACATCTTTAGAATTTTTACTCATCGAGTCCAGCCAAGGTGTTGTGGGACGTTCGTAACCATAGGCTGACATGAAGTCTGCGCGTGCAGATTCGCCAAGAATAATAACAACTTTCAAAGGTTCGTTGACCGTGGGATTGTGGGTCATCCCTAGAAAGTGGCTTTCTTCTTTTTGTTTTATCAAGTTGTCTTTGAGATCGTATTTATCTTTTAAGGCAATGGCGGAACTCCAAATGAAACGGTCATAGGTGGTGGCAATACGTCTTGTGGGAGAAGAAATGCCAGTATACTTACGATAACCATAATAGGTTGTAAATGTTCCCCAGAAAATGATACAAATGAATACTAAATAATGAGACGGCTGTGAAATCCAATGTAGTTTCTGGTGCAGCTTTGCATTACGCTGTATGCGGATCACCCCATAATAGCATCCGACTAACGATAGGAAAATGGACAACAGGAAGGCTGCTAGTGGTGCGATGCCTAGTGAAATGAGAAACTCTTGTGCTTCGTTGGTGTTGGTAGCTAAAATACTGACTGCAAGATAGCTGCCAAAGATGTCTTTCAATAAATAGCACAGGTATTTCTATAATGGCTGTGGTGGTAAGGAGAAGTGTCTCTATGAAAAGCACAATCCAGTTGACCTTTTTGCTGGGAATGGCACGATAAATCAGTGAGAAAATGAAATGTAATCCCCAAAACGTTGGAACCTGTAGGAACGTACCAAGAAGAACTGTAAGACTTCTCATTTTACTCTCTGCATTCAATGCCATCAATAAAATGGTGAGAAGAAGTAAGCCTGTTCCCCACCATAATAAGGTCAATTGAAAAGTGTTTTGTCGAAATTTGGATGAGATATTCATTTTCTGTTGAATTGATAAGTGAAGTAGTTTTTATACCCGAAGTTTGTTATCTTACTCTTTTTCGTTTCAAGGGCGGTACTTCGTGTCGTTCATCGCCTTGCACTGCAATGCGCGTGGGGTTGGCGAATTTGTCGCTGAAGAAATTGTAGCGTTCGTCGTTGTATTTCGTGTGAATACCTAGCAAACTTGTGAGAGAGTTGGTGAACCAAGCCGTGGAGATGGGACGGAACTGCGCTTTCTTGATGCGTTCCCAGATTTCGGGATGCTCCTTGCGGAGTTGTGGCGAAGCATAGACGAAGAAAGGTACATCAACAGAGGGATGATTCACATTACCCCCGTGACCAAAGAATCCGCGCTGCTGAGGTTCGTCCACCATTTCGCCGTGGTCAGAGAAATAAAACACAAGGGCGCGTTGAGAAGAGTAGTGCTTTATCATATTTTCGAGCAAATGGTCTGTATAGCGCAAAGAGTTGAGATAGGCCGCTTTCTGACTTTTCGCATTCTCTGTGCTGCATTCCTCCATATCCTTGGCTTCGAAAAAGTCGAACGCTGGAGGGTAGCGCTCCGAATAGTTCTGATGACTACCCATGAGATGTACCACTGTAAATACATTTTTTTTTTGATTACCTTGTCTAGGCTTTGGGAGTCGTGGCGATGAAGAGCGGGCAATAGTGCTTTATCATAAGCCATTGCTGAAAGGGAGGAATCCTTGATTTTGTAAAGGCTCGTATATACATGTGTCTTGTAGAGTTTATGAGCTGAATTAGCAAATAAGCGTTCTATAGCATACATGTTTTGGGGATTCTGCTGAGTAATCCATTGCGTGTAGTAACCAGAGTGTGCTAGAACATTCGTGAGGTCAGGATAGTCGTACCATGCTTTGTTTGGGGTGTTATTCCAAAAGGTGAAAATTCTCTGGCTAGACATGATGGTGTTTGAACCTGAACTGCAGACATCATTGAAAAGCACCACGTCTTCAGAGTTTTTACTGATAGAATCAAGCCAAGGTGTAGTGGGACGTTCGTATCCATAGGCTGACATCAAATCGGCTCGTGCCGATTCTCCTAAGATCACCACTACTTTCAAAGGAGCGCCAAGAGTGGGTTGGTGTGTCAATCCTTTGAAATGCTCGGGTGATTTCATCTCAAGCAAATGCTTGCTAAGATCTAGTCTGTCTCTGAGTACTGCGTAAGTTGTCCAGTAGAATCGGTCTATCGAGGTGGAATAAGGTTGATTCTCTTCAAAGTTTCTGGATAAACCTCGGTAGGTTTGCAGTAGTGCAATGCAACCCCAGCTGAACACACTTACGACAATCAACGACCTTGAAGGCTGCAAAAGCCAATGAAGGCTACGGTGGTTTTGGTATTTGCGTAATAACTTAAACGCGAATAGAAAAGTGGCGAATAAAGCAAGAAGAGCAGTTGGAATAATCAAGAGCAGACGAAGTCCTAAGGAAGTTGCAAATTCCCATGCTTCTTGGGGATTACTAGCAAAGATGCTCAGGCTAATGTCGTAGTTGTAAAAACTATGGAAGTAAAATAGCAGCGCACAATCCAGAAAATATGGAATAAAGATGGTGGCTGTCTCAATGATGAGTAGGATGGGAGCTATTTTTCTCCAAGGAATAGACCTATAGATGAAGGAAAAAACGAAATGAACCCCAAGAAAATAGAGAGTTTGCAGGAATGGAGCCAAAAAGAGGTTGTAGCCACTGAGCTCGTTGTTCTCGACGGCTATATAAGTTACCCATATACTAACGAATACAGAGGAAAGACTTCCTAATATGAGCAAGAGAAGTTGATAAGTATTCTGTTTCAGTTTTGTTTGTAATGTCATACCAATGTCTGTATGATAAAAACCAAGTGACGTTATTTTACTCTTTTTCGTTTCAAGGGCGGTACTTCGTGCCGTTCATTGCCTTGTACGGCAATGCGAGTGGGATTGGTGAATTTATCACTGAAGAAATTGTAGCGTTCGTCGTTGTATTTCGTGCGGATGCCCAAAAGGCTGGTGAGCGAGTTGGTAAACCAAGCCGTGGAGATGGGACGAAACTGCGCTTTCTTGATGCGTTCCCAGAGTTCGGGATGATCCTTTCGGAGTTGTGACGAAGCATAGACGAAGAAGGGGATGTCGAGGGAGGGAGAATTTAATCGAACCCCGTGACCGAAGAATCCGCGTTCCTCTGGTTCGTCCACCATTTCGCCGTGGTCAGAGAAATAAAAGACCAATGCACGCTGGGAAGAGTAGTGCTTTATCATCTTTTCGAGCAAATGGTCTGTATAGCGCAAGCTGTTGAGATAGGCCGCTTTCTGACTTTTCGCATCCTCTGTGCTGCATTCCTCCATGTCCTTGGCTTTGAAAAAGTCGAACGCTGGAGGGTAACGGAGATGGTAGGTGTGGTGGCTTCCCATGAGATGAATGACCGTAAGACTTGGAGCCGAGATGGTGTCAGAGAGAACATGAGGTATTAAGCGTTCGTCTATGGAACTTTCTGTCAAGTTGTTCATGAAAGCCGCGGTGGATATGAACGTGTCGGCAGACGTGGTGAATACGCGTTCAATGCTGGAGTAGTCGGAGAAATCTTGGTTAGAAATCCATTTCGTTTTGAAGTTCGCTCGTTTGAACGTTGTGGTGAGATCGGGAAAGTCGTACCATTCTTTTCCTGGTTTACTGTCCCAAAAAGTAAAGATGCGTTGTCCTGACAAATAGGTGGAAGGAGCACTGCTTACGGCATCGTTATAAGCGATAACTTCCTTCGTGTTGATTAAAGAGTCAAGAGCAGGAGTCGTGTTTCTAGGATAGCCATAAGCACTCATGAAGTCAGCTCGTGCAGATTCGCCAAGAATCACCACAACTTTCAAAGGTTCTTGTATTGAAGGTTGAACGATGAAAGGAGTAAAGTGCGCGGCATCGGTCATGGTGGCGATATGCTGATTGATGAGCGTTCTTTCTTTCATCGCGCGTAAAATGCTCCAGAACAGACGATCGGCAGAGTTGGAACTTCGTACAGAGTTATCAAAAACGTTTTGCTTGTAGTTGATGGCATTGCGCGAAAAACAAGCCAAACTAGTAAGGAAACATATGATAATGCCGATTTGTGCCAGTCGTAATGCGTTTTTTTTCTGCCAGAATTTGCGATGAGATGATAAAAAGCGTGTTCCCCAATAGCTCAGCGCAGCAGTGATTCCCAAAAGAAGGGCTAGAATCCCATAAATTGTTGTGGAGAGGGCTGACATATATTCTTGGGATTCTCTGAAGGGAGAGGCCAAAATTACCGCCAGAAAACTAGAGTTGGTGGGAATGTGATAGAGGTAAAGGAGGACGGTTTCAAGGACAATCGGAATTACCACCCAGAAGAGTTCTGCGAACAAGAGCATTTTCCCTACCTTCTTCCAAGGAAGGGTGCGATAAACCCATGAAAAAAGGAAATGTACTCCTAAGAAATTGAGGATTTGCAGGAAGGGAGCCACCGCATAGTGGAATGGAAATTCCCCTCCTGCGATGTAAAGGTAGGTATAAACGCCAGTGAGGAGGAAGTGCAAGATGCTCCCCCACAGCAGTAGGAAAATTTGAAAAGAGTTTTGCCGAAATCGAGACCAGAAATACATGCGAAGAGCAAGGGAAGGGAAAGTGTGAATGAGGAATGGCTGTGGATGAAAAGCGTTCTTTGTGTCGTCCGCTACATTCAGCGTGGTACGCACCCGAAAAGAAGGGAAAAAGATGTGGAACAAGTAACAAACCTCCCTCATTCGCAGTTGGTAGAGCCTGCGAATGAGGGAGAAGGTGAAGGCTTACACCATTTCTCCTTCTGCGTCATAGTCGTAGAAGAGGAAATCGTTGTAAGGATATTTCTGAACATGGATTTCACGGACACGTTTGTAGAAGAGGTCGCGCAATTCGTCGATGTTTTGTCGTTCGCGTGCCGAAATGAAAATCACATCAAGCGGAGCCGTGCCTTGTTGTTCCGTCATGTTCTCGCCAGTGCCTTGTGTGCGTCCCATCCAAGTTTGCATTAACTCGGGCAGGGTGATGTTTTCTTTGGTGGCAGGCGTCAAATCGTTAGGGTCTTTGGGCGTGCAGGTGTAAGCATCCATCTTGTTGAACACCAAAATCTGTGGTTTGTCAGCGCATCCCAAATCGCAGAGTGTGCGGTTCACCACTTGAAGCTGTTCCTCAAAATCTGGGTGGCTCACGTCTACCACATGCACGAGCAAGTCTGCTTCGCGCGTTTCGTCGAGCGTAGATTTGAAAGAATCCACCAAGTCGGTGGGGAGTTTGCGAATGAATCCCACAGTGTCTGCCAAGAGGAAAGGCAGATTGTGCACAATCACTTTGCGCACTGTGGTGTCGAGTGTGGCAAAGAGTTTGTTCTCCGCAAAAACTTCGCTCTTAGAAAGGAGGTTGAGGAGCGTGGATTTTCCCACGTTGGTGTAGCCCACAAGTGCCACACGCACCATCTTTCCGCGGTTTTGTCGTTGCGTAGTCTTTTGACGGTCGATTTCGGCCAGGCGTTCTTTGAGGAGCGACATACGGTTAAGGATGATGCGTCGGTCCATTTCGAGCTGCGTTTCACCAGGGCCGCGCAAACCCACGCTACCGCCTTTGCCACCGCCAGCACCGCCCGAACCACCACCTTGACGTTCGAGGTGCGTCCATAGGCGTTGCAGACGAGGAAGCATATAGCGATATTGTGCCAATTCCACTTGCGTTTTCGCGTTAGCCGTTTGTGCGCGCATGGCAAAGATGTCTAAGATGAGCGAAGTGCGGTCGAGAATCTTCACTTGCAGTACAGCTTCGATGTTACGTAGTTGTTTAGCCGACAATTCATCGTCGAAAATCACCATTCCCACAGGCTGAGGTTTCTCCACATCAGCCGGCCAGAGCGGGTCTTCTTCAGCTTCTTCAGCAGCTTTCTCGCATTCTTCAATGTAAGCTCGGATTTCTTCGAGTTTACCTTTTCCCACATAAGTCACGGAACTGGGGCCATCTACACGCTGTGTGAATCGATGCACCGTTTCTGCGCCTGCGGTTTCGGCCAAAAAAGCCAATTCGTCTAGATACTCTTGGGTTTTATGTTCGTTTTGAGTCTTCGTGATCAGTGCCACAAGGACAGCGGTTTCAGCTTTTACTTCGGTTTGTATAAATTCTTTCATATCGTCGTCAAATCATCGCAGTCTCACCAAGAGAGCGTCTTCGAGGTTCATTTTTTTTGACCCGCGCGAAAAACACTCTGCGAGAATGATGCAAATTTGCTACAAAGATACTACTAAATATCGGATTTCTCTGTTCATACGTCTGTTTTTTATACTCATCTTCAGCATTTTGCCAGAGAGTGGTGCGCTAGGGGCGTTGTGGTCTTCTCTTATGGGGAGAGCATAAGGGGATTTTTTGAAGCGAAAACACCCCAAATCTCATCAAAAAAAGGTATATTTGCAGAAACAAATAAGCAAATGAACGGAGCAAGGATACTCATCATCTATACAGGCGGTACGATTGGCATGCTTGAAAATCCCACCACTGGCGCACTCGAGGCCTTTGACTGGGAGCATATCAGCAATTTCGTGCCAGAATTAGCGCGTTTCCACTACGACATAGAAACCATAACTTTTGGTCCTCCCATCGACTCTTCAGATATGGAACCAAAGTATTGGACACGAATGGTGGAAGTTATCGCTGACAACTACGACAATTATGAGGGATTTGTCTTGTTGCACGGCACGGACACCATGGCTTTTACAGCCTCAGCATTGAGTTTTATGCTCGAAAAATCTGAGTAAACCAGTCATCATCACTGGAAGTCAGCTGCCTATTGGACAGTTGCGCACAGACGGAAAGGAAAATCTTCTCACTAGCATCGAGATTGCTGCAGCGCGCTATCCCGATGGTTCGCCTGTGGTGCCTGAAGTCTGCATCTTCTTTGAAAACAAACTACTCCGTGGCAACCGCACCACGAAAATTAATTCAGAGGGGTTCAACGCTTTTCGCTCTTATAACTTTCATAATTTGGCAGATGCCGGCATCCACATCAAATTTGAGGAAGCTTTCATCCATCGTCCCAATCCCGAGAAACCTTTCCGTCCGAACTATTTGCTCGACGACCACGTGGCGATTTTGACGCTTTTCCCAGGGATGCGCGAAGAGGTGATGAATGCTTATCTCACCATTCCCAACTTGCGCGGATTAGTGCTCAAAACCTATGGAGCCGGCAATGCACCCAAGTTGCCGTGGCTCTACGAACGGCTCAAGGAATTAAGCAATCGTGGGGTAGTGATTGTCAATACTACGCAATGTTCCACCGGAGCGGTGGATATGGGACGCTACGACACCTCGTTGCAGCTCATCGAAGCAGGGGTGTTGAATGGTCACGATATGACCTTGGAATGCGTGGTGACGAAGTTGATGTTTCTTCTTGGTCACAACTACGAGCGCAGTCGCATTTGCGAGTTGATGAATACCTCATTGGCAGGAGAAGTGACGCTTCCTTGTGGAGATACATCGACAGAATCCGGTTGTTTTCTGCGCAGTCATTTAGCTCCCGTGCATCGTTTATGTGCCGACTAAGTTCTATTTGCGCACTGTGGTTGCAGTGTTTGTTCCTCCTCATCGGCTGCTCATCTGTCGAAATTCCCACGGCTGTTCCTTTGCGTTATGCCAAATTGTTGCGAATGACGGAGCAACCAGACTATATATGGACGGAAGTGGTGAATCCGTGGGACACCACGCAGGTTTTGCACCAATATCTCTTGATAGATAAAGGCGTTTCTTCGGAGAAGGTGCGCACTTTGCAGACGCAGCACAAAAATGCTGTTGTCGTTCGCACACCTTTGCAGCGCAGTTTGATGCAAAGCACAGTGCACGCTTCCCTTGCACTCCAACTCGGTGCTCAACAACAGTTGGTGGGACTCTGTGACACCGCTTATATTGTTGCTCCCGAACTGAAAAAACTTCATTTGTCAGACTTCGGACGCGGCGACCAACCCAATGTGGAGCGCATCATTGCAGCTCAAACAGATGCTTGTTGGTTTGCACCTTTTGAAGAAATGCGCTATACTTCTTTGGAGCGTGCCAACATTCCCGTCATCGACTGTGAAGACTATCTGGAAACAACACCACTCGGTCGCGCAGAGTGGATGCGCTTCTACGGAAGATTGTGGGGAAAATCTCAATTAGCGGATAGTCTTTTTGAAGCAGAAGTGCGACAATACGAAGATTTAGCGCAGAAAATAAAGGAGTCTTCTAATCGTTCTCCGAGTTCTTCCGAAAAATCTCGGAGTTTTTCCAAAAAATCTCGGAGCTTTTCCGAAAAATCTCAGAGTTCTTTTGAAAGTTCTCAGAGTTCTTCGAGGAACACTCGAAATTTAAGTCACAAACCACGTGTTTGGCTCGATTTACCGTGGCAAAGCACGTGGTATGTTCCCGGAGGAAAGAGTTATTTGTCAGCACTCGTAGCCGATGCTGGAGGAGATTACGCTTTGCAACACAACGACAAATCCGGAAGTTTACCCCTCCCTTTGGAACGTGCGTGGAAGTATGCACAACAAGCCGAGGTGTGGATCATCAAAGGAGGTCAAGAAGTTCCCTCCGACTATGCCGAACTCTCGCAACTCTCGCGCGTCTATGCGCACTTTCCAGCCGTTCGTTCTCATCGCGTTTGGGTGTGCAACACGATGCAAGTTCCCTATTATGAGCAAACCCCATTTTCTCCCGCGTTGTTGCTGCGCGAATGGTGCCAAATGTTGGGAACATTGACGGTGGATTCCGCAACATCTTTGCGCTATTTCATCCGTTATCCCGATAGTTTGGATCGTTTGGGGACGTTCTACTTCATCTCGCAAAGAGAATATATGCTCCGCTGTTGGCATCGCACCACGTTGTGCAGTAGTTTTAGCTGTTTATCCCCAAGTTCATTTCACAACGCCTTCCGTTTGTAGTCTTTATCAGCGTTCTCCCTTCGCAAACTTGCCATATTGCAATGCAGTTTTCACCACTTTCTCACCGCAGTCAGCTCCTCTGTTTAGCACTTCTTGTGTTGCTATTCATCGTGCTGCACCTCTTTGTGGGAAGCGTGTGGATTAGTCCAGAAGAAGTGAGCGAGTCTTTGCGTAGCGCATTGAGTCACCTTTTCGGGTTTTCCTCAGAAACACCCACCATCGCACAAGAAATAGTGGTGCATCATCGGCTCACCATCGCCTTGACAGCAGCTATTTCAGGAATGGCACTCGGAGGAAGCGGATTATTCACGCAAACACTTTTCAGAAATCCGCTAGCCGATCCCTCCTTGTTGGGCATCAATGCCGGAGCCGCTCTTGGTGCCGCCCTCGCCACGATGGTCATCGGCAGCATACCATTGGTGGCAGGTTTCACCTTCACCGTGTTTTGTGCTTTGTTGGGAGCACTAATTGTCTTGTTTCTCTTGCTCAGCGTGAGTCGCCGACTCGCAAGTGCCACAGCAGTACTTCTAGTGGGAGTTATGCTTTCTTTCATCGTTTCCTCCGTTTTGTCCATTTTAGCGCATCGCGCATCGGCAGACGGTCTTCGCCACTATCAACTCTGGCTTTTGGGAGATTGCAGTTCCGTCAGTTGGGAAGTTTTACCCCTCTTTTCCCTTCTCATCCTCGTGTTAATCGCTATCGTCCTCCCACGTTTGCGAAAACTCGACGCTTGGTTGTTGGGAGATTTCTACGCACAGTCACTAGGCATCGCTGTAGAGCGCGAACGCATCGTAATGCTAGCCATCGTAGGATTGTTGTCCGCTCTCGTCACAGCCCTTTGCGGCCCCATCGCTTTTGTAGGATTGGCAGCACCCCACGCAGCACGTTTACTCTCTCTCCAAGGAAGTCATCAGCGATTACTCCCACTCACCCTTCTCTTAGGAAGTTTGTTGCTCCTACTGTGCCAATTAGTGGCGCGTTTATCGATTTGGGGAGAAGCACAATTACCCCTCAATGCGGTGACTCCGCTCATCGGTGCACCAATTATGGTGGTTTTACTCCTTCAACGTCGCACCTAGTTCGGAGAGAATCTCTTCATCGATTGATTTCAACATTCTCCGTTTTTCATTCTCGCTTTCTCATTTCCCGTTCCCTTCTCCTTCATTCAATACAAATCATATGTCTTCCAGTTCTTCTCGTCCTTTCATTCTCATTTCCAACGATGACGGTTATAAAGCACCCGGCATCAATTTTCTTATTGATGTGCTGCGTCCGATTGCCGACCTCGTTATTGTAGCCCCCAAAGGAGCACGCTCTGGGTTTGGTTGCGCCATCACCGTGACTCAGCCCATTCATTGCAAACTCGTGCGACAAGAAGAAGGACTCGACCTGTATGCTTGCACAGGAAGTCCTGTGGACTGCGTGAAACTCTTTTTCAATGTCCTCAAACGCAGCTATAATCGCTTGCCCGATTTAGTGGTTTCGGGGGTTAATCACGGCGATAATTCAAGTGTCAATACCTTCTATTCCGGTACTATGGGAGCAGCGAGCGAAGGAGTGATGCAGGGAGTTCCCGGTATCGGATTTTCTTACGACAATTTCAGTACGTCCGTTGATATGTCGCCTTGCGCGCCCCACATCATCAACATCGTTCAACAAGTGCTTCGTGACGGACTTCCCCCTTTTTCCACCCTCAACGTCAATTTCCCCAACACCTCCGACATCCAAGGCGTAAAACTCTGTCGAATGGCGCGTTCGCGTTGGATAAATGAGATGGAGGAGCGTGTCAGACCTCGCACCAACGCACCTTATTATTGGTTGACAGGCGAACCTTTGGAGTTAGAACCCGAAGCTGAAGACACCGACCGCTGGGCATTAGCACACGGATTTGTTGCCATCACTCCGCAAACACTTGATGCCACCAACTACGCCTTGTTGCAACAACTCCAATCTCAATGGCGCTAATTTACGCTTTTCATTAGTCAAAACCTAGCCAAATCCCCCTTTCTTTATGCGATATTTCATCATTGCTGGCGAAGCCTCGGGCGATCTTCACGCTTCACACCTTGTTTCTGAAATCAAGAAACAAGATGCCGCTGCGCAATTTCAAGGATTGGGAGGCGATTTGATGGCCGCCGCTGGCGTTGACCTCCTTTGGCATTATCAAACGATGGCTTATATGGGATTTGTTCAAGTCATCTTGCACCTGCCCCAAATCCTTCGAGCGATGCGAGCGTGTAAACAAGCTATTTTGTCTTATCGTCCCGATGCCGTTATCCTAGTCGACTATCCCGGATTCAATTTGAACATCGCAGCGTGGGTGAAAAAGCACCTCAACCTTCCCGTTTACTATTATATAGCTCCTAAAATCTGGGCTTGGAAAGAGGGACGCATCCGCAAAATCCGCAGCAATGTAGACAAAGTCTTGTCCATTCTTCCCTTTGAAGTAGACTATTTTGCGCGAAAACACCACTATACCGTAGACTATGTAGGCAATCCTTCGCGAGCCGAAGTCGATGATTTTTTGCAACACGACACAACGTCTTTTGCACAATTCTGTGCAACTCACCATCTCGACCCACAGCGCAAAATCATAGCCCTATTAGCCGGTTCGCGTCGTTCGGAGATTGCAGCCAATCTGCCACGAATGTTGCAGGCTTTCGCACAAGTGCAAACTGCAACTTCCGAAATCTCCCCAACTTCTGAGACCTCAGCGTCCTCCACTTCTGTCCCCACTTTTCAAGCCGTCATAGCCGCTGCACCTGGCATCCCACTTGAAGAATATGCCCCCTATTTGCAGCAGCATCCCCACGTGCATCTCGTGTCTGCGGCCACCTATCCGCTGTTGAAACACGCCTATGCAGCGTTGGTGACGAGTGGAACGGCCACCCTCGAAACAGCACTCTTCGGAGTGCCACAAGTGGTGTGCTACCATCTGAAAGGCGGAGCAATCATTCGCGCCATTCAGCCCCACTTCCTCAACTGTCGCTTCATCTCTTTGGTCAATCTCATTGCCGATGAGGCCGTTGTGCCCGAACTCATAGCAGACCACACACACCCGCAACACATTGCGCGCCATTTGCTCCCCTTGCTTGACGAGAACAGCGACGCTCGACAAGCACAATTGTCGGGATATGCTCGCGTTCGTGCGCAACTTGGCACAAATCTAGCTCCAACCGAGGGAGCGCGACGCATCGTGCAGCACTTGCGCCAAACACGATGTCACCACACATAAAACAGACATCAACCATACCTATAACATACACAACACGTAGTACTGTTTGAACTTCTGAATAATCTCTTAAAACAAACCTAATATGTCTTCCATTGCTTCCCAATTTGCGCAGCAACTCCTTGAAGTGCAGTGCATCAAACTCCAACCCACGCAACCTTTCACCTGGGCTAGTGGCTGGCTCTCTCCCTTCTATTGCGACAACCGCAAAACTTTGGCTTATCCCCACGTGCGCACTTTCGTCAAAGATCAACTTGCTGCAATGATTCGTCAGCAATATCCCGAAGCAACTGCCATTGCTGGTGTAGCTACTGGTGCCATTGCGCAAGGTGCGTTGGTGGCCGATGCCCTCAACCTCCCTATGTGCTACGTTCGCGCCAAAGCCAAAGATCACGGTATGGGAAATCTCATCGAAGGTACATTGCCCGAAGGTGCAAAAGTAGTAGTCGTAGAAGATTTGATTTCTACGGGTGGTAGCAGTCTCAAGGCCGTTGAAGCTCTCCGTGCTGCGGGATTTGAAATCCTCGGTATGGTGGCTAGTTTCACCTATGGTTTCCCCGTAGCAGAAGAGGCTTTCCGCGCTGCAAATGTCACCTTGACCACACTCACCAACTACGAAGCAGTGGTGGAAACAGCCCGCGCCATTGGTTACATCGATGAAAGTCACTTGCCCCTCTTAGCGCGCTGGCGTGCTAATCCTTCCACGTGGACACCCGAAGTGTAGCTCTGCGTTTCCTACATTTCCTTTCTTTATTTTGACTTCTTCCTTTCCTCCTTTGTGTGCGTGAAAATCTGATGATTTCAAATGCCTCGCCCAAGGAGGAAAGGGAGGAACTATTTCTCTCTAAACAACGATGACTAAATACACCTCCGACATCTTCACTGTCAATGCCACGCAAGCTCAAGCTTACGAGCGTTTGGCCGATTTGCGCCGTTTTGAAGCCCTTAAAGCCGCTTTCCGACCCTGAAAAGATGCAATATATCTTGCAAAATCTCCCTGCCGATCAAGTTTCGCCTGAGAAATTAGCTGAGATTCGCGAGCAAGTGGAGAAGATGCAATTCACCGAAGACACCATTTCTGCCGACACCAAAGTGGGGCCTGTTTCTTTGGCAATTGTAGAGCGAGAACCTTCTAAATTGGTCAAACTTGTGACGCAAAACTCTCCCGTCAATGCCACTGTTTGGGTGCAACTCGTGGAAAAAGGCACTTATCAAGCCGCTTTGAAAGTCACGATTGGTGTGGAACTCAATTTCTTCATCCGCAAGATGGTAGAGAAACACATCAAGAAAGCCCCCAATGGTTTGGCACAATTCTTAAGCCAAATCCTTGCAGTGGGATAAGCTCCAACGGTCATTTGACTGTAATGTCTTTTGTCGCTGACCAAACTTACTAATCAGAAAAAAGGATTTTGGATTTTCCAGTAGCACATTGCAGAATGATGAAGCAATTATATCGTAAATGCACTTCTTATCGCGCTTTGGTGAACATTGCCCTAGCCTTGTGTCTTGCAGCAATAACCAGTTTCTCGGCTTGCGACACCGACAACACCACGCGTTTTTCCCATCATCGTGCTTTTTTGCGCTTTGCTCCTGTGGCAGCCGTGCCCACATTGTCAGCGGCAGTGCGTGGAGTGGGAGAGTGGTGTGCCATCACCTACGATGCTTCGCACTATATCTTCACCAACGCCCACCAGCGACAACAGCAATATCCACTCACCTCGTTAGACACCTACGGTCGTCCGCTGTCGATAGCAGGTTTTGTGGTAGGCACCCCAGCCTTGCCCGATTTGAGTGGACGGCAAACTATTGTGGCTTTCGACCTCGTTTGTCCCTCTTGCTATCAGTCGGCCTATGTGGAACGCCGACTTTCGTGGGTCGCTTCTTCGCCTGGTGCGCTAGAATGTGGTCGTTGTCAGCGACACTATGACCTCAACAATGGAGGAGTGGTGAGTGTCACAAAATCTGATGATCAACCCAACGTGCCACTTTCGATATTCTGCCGCTTATTCAGGAAATTCTGATGCACTTGTGGTGCAAAACTAGCCAAAACATTTGGCCACTTTTCTCAAAATACTTACCTTTGCACCACCTTACGCCTGAATGGTGGAATGGTAGACACGAGGGACTTAAAATCCCTTGGCCATTACGGCTGTACGAGTTCGAGTCTCGTTTCAGGCACTTCCCTTCTGTTGAGTTGCTCAGCAGGAGGGAGTTTTTTTGCTGTTCCTATACCCCCCTATATGTATATGGGGTGATATTGCCCCAAAGAGGGAAAAAACAACGAAAAACTGACATATTATTTTGTAGATGCGTAGACATTGATACGCTGGTTTTGCAAAATGGTTGCATTTACTCTTCTCGTGCGTACGCGTATGTGTGCGCGCCTTCCAACAGCGATGTTGTTTTTTTGCTGTCACAAGTGTCACACGCCGAGAAAAAAGTGGACAAAAAACAGCCGGAAATTCAGTGAAACGCAAGAAGTAAAATGCGATTTCCGATACCTTTTACACCGAACTAACCCAACTCGAATCACCTCATTGTTGACATTTATTCAGAGGATGTCGGCAATGAGTTGAAAACCAGTGAAATACAACTTTCTTGTGACACTTGTGACAGCAAAAAAGTAAAAACTCCTGTGATGCGTGCGTGCGCGTACGCGCGAGGGGATGGTTTTATAGGTATTTTTACAATTCAATTTCCCCGTTTTTCAATTTGCACTTTTCCGTGTCGTTCATTCCCCCTCCATTGCGTTCTAAAAAACGACACGTTGTTTCTCCCAAAACGACACGTAGTTTCTCCCAAAACGACACGTAGTTTCTCCTAAAACGACACGTTATTTCTCTCAAAACGACACGTTGTTTTCCATAAAACGAGCCGTCGTTTTCTCTAAAACAAGCCGTTGTTTTATTTCTACTTACACCTCAATTTTCATAGAGCCGAACTTTCTCACTATGCTTCATTCATCGTCAATCTAGACAGCCTTACGTTTTATCCCTTTATTAAACACCAAAAGGAGATGCTGCAAAACGAGTTTTGCAACACCTCCTTTTTTGTGATCTCTATGAGAGATAAAGAGTGATTTCAGTTGGTGGACTGAAGAGAAGGGAGATTAGCCTTGCACGGGATGACTGAAGGGCTTACCCTCTGCAAGTTCGCGCACACTGTTGAGCGTGGTGGTGGCAATGTTGTTGAGAGCTTCTTCGGTGAAGAAGGCTTGGTGAGAGGTCAAAACTACGTTGGGCGCACTGAGCAAACGCGCAAGTACGTCGTCTTTGATCATATTGTCACTGCGGTCTTCATAGAAGTATTCCTTTTCTTCTTCATACACATCAAGACCTGCAGAACCGATTTGGTGGGTACGAAGTCCTTCAATCAAATCTTCTGTGTTGATGAGTTTACCACGACCGGTGTTGATGATCATCACGCCTTTCTTCATTTTGGCAATGCTTTCGGAGTTGATGATGTGTTTGGTGTCGGGCGTGAGTGGGCAGTGCAGAGAGATGATGTCGGATTTGGCGTAGAGGGTGTCGAGGTCTACCACTTCTACATCATATTGCTTTGCAAATTCGTGGTCGGGATAGAGGTCGTAGGCCATGATGCGCATGCCAAATCCGTGGAGGATTTTGATGAGTACCTTAGCGATTTTGCCCATACCGACAAGACCTACGGTGCGGCCGTTCATGTCAAACCCTAAGAGGCCTTTCAAACGGAAGTTTCCATCGCGTGTGCGGTTTACTGCGCGGTAAATCTTGCGGTTGAGGCTAAGCATGAGGGCTACGGCATATTCAGCCACAGCATAGGGAGAATAGGCAGGAACGTGCACCACATCGATGCGTCCTTTGGCGGCTTTGAGGTCGACATTGTTGAAACCAGCGCAGCGCAATGCGATGAGTTTCACCCCATATTCCACCAATTTATCGATAACTTGAGCGTTGCATTCTGCATTGACGAAGATGCACACTACATCTGCACCCTTAGCGAGGGGAACTGTTTTGAGAGAAAGGTGCTCTTTGTAGTACTGGATATCGAAACCGTAGTCAGCATTGGTTGCTGCGAAAGACGTTTCGTCGTAAGAATGACTGTCGAAAAATGCAATTTTAAGTGCCATAATAAATGAATTCTTTGGATGATGATAGTTGTGTCTATGTGTGGAAGGATGAGTGGTGGCTCTTTGTGGGAGTTTTTCAAGTATCCTTCCCTTGTTCTTGGTGCAAAGTTAGGGAGTTTCAGTGGGTGCAACAAAAAAAATGGCACAGCAAAGCTATGATTTGTGCAATGCTGTGCCATTTTGTTTGCAGTGGTTGGCATTTTCGGGTGAAATTCACCTCACTGCAAAATACTATTCTTTTGTTTTCCGCTTTCGAGGTTTGGTGTTGGCTTTGAGCGCGTCGGGGTCTTCGATGCTGGCGATGGCGCGCACCTGTTGATATTTCACAACGGAAAAACCTTCGAGGGCTACTTCAGACAGTAAACGGCGTTTCAGATGGAGTTGGTCTTTGATGTCTTTGATGGTGTTCATCACTCGCGTGCCGACAGTTTTGTTTTCAGTGGGCACCGACAATTGGCTCATAAACTGTTGCATCGCCTTGACCTCAGTGAGAAAATAGCGTGCTCCTTTTCCCACTCTTTCAGCGAGATGGTCGTTGGTGGCATAATCGTCGTGCACAGCGATGAGGGTTTCGAACTGTGGGCGAAATTTATGAGCCACCGCCACTGTCTTTTGTTGTAGGAGTAGGCGCTGATTTTGACAATCTTGGAGGGTGGCAGGAATGCGTTTGAAGAAATGTTCTTGCAAAAGGCGCAACAATGATTCGAAAAGGATGAATAGTTGGCTGAAATCGAAAAGTTCCACCATCAGTTCAAAATAATAATTGCGCTCCATAGCTTTCACATCGGTTTCAGAGGGAGTTTTCTCTGCCATTGAAGTGGAAAACTGCGTCACAGAGGCATCTTGAATGATGGCTTCTCGGGGAATTGGAGCAGAAAGCATCATACCTTCTAGAGTTTGCAGCGCGAAAGAGCCACATAAGCTTGACCGTGGGAGAAAGCACTCTGTACGTCGATGATGGCGTGTTCGAAAGTCAATCCTTGACTCTTGTGCACGGTGATGGCCCACGCCAATCGGAGGGGGATTTGCTGAAAAGTACCTTCCACCACCTCCTCGATTTCATTGGTCTTTTCGTCGAGAGTAAATCGGCTGTTTTGCCACGTTTCTACTCCCACGCTGATTTCTTCAGACGAGTCTTGCGGACGCACCACAACGTATTTTTCGGAGATTTCGGTGATTTCTCCCAAGAGTCCGTTGAAATAGCGATGCTCGGCAGAACTGTCGTTTTTGATGAACATCACTTGCGCTCCGCGTTTGAGGGTGAGCACTTCGGCAGCGGGGTAGGAACTTTCGGGAAAGGTGCCCTCAACCACGGCGCGAAATTGGTGTTCGCTGGTGGTGAGTTGCTTCATCTCGTGGGCATTGATGTGGTCGGCTTGATGATTGTGGGTGACGAGTCGCACATAGGTGGAGCCAGACGCTTTGAAGTCGGGACGATAGCGGGTGTTGAGGCGTTGCAGCGTGTTGTCGTCGGCACGATTGTCGCGCACGGCATTGAGGAGTTCTAAGAAGTCTTGATCGGTTTGTCGGTAGACTTTTTGCAACTCGATGGTGATAAATGGGGTTCGCTTCAGTGCCTGACTCGAGAAAAAGAATTCCGATTCGTAGTACTTATGCAATGTTTCGCGGTCTTCATCGCGCACCACAGGGGGCAATTGTTGTAGGTCGCCAATCATCAAGAGTTGCACGCCACCAAAAGGACGAGGGTCGATGCGGATGCGTCGTAGAGCAGCGTCCATACAGTCCAAAAGGTCAGCGCGCACCATAGAGATTTCGTCAATGACAATGAGATCGAGCGAACGAATCAATTTGCGTTTTCGATTAGAAAAACGGAATTGTTCCTTGGCGAATTGGCTGCCTGGGATGTACATACCAAAGGGCAACTGAAGGAAAGAGTGTATGGTGACTCCTCCGGCATTGATGGCAGCGATGCCAGTGGGTGCAAGTACCACCATTCGTTTGTGGCTTTGCTCACGAAGTTGGCGCAAAAAGGTGGTTTTTCCCGTACCTGCGCGCCCCGTGAGAAAGAGATTGGTGTGTGTGCTCTATTATTTTGTGCGCTAAATCGCGCTCTACATTTGCCATAATCTATGATTTAATGCCAAGAAAACGCTGTAAAAAGCGTTTGAGATGGAAGGTATGCAGTAATTTTCCTACAAAAGTACGGCTTTTTTGCTAGGTATTGATTATTTTTGCAGATAACCTCTAGACCAAGACAGTTTGTTGTCTTACAATTTTGCAAGAAATGACTCATCCCAACGAAGTTTCCCATCCTCATATTGCGCATTCCACTCCACATTCAGAGAGTGGACATCCCCACGCTGGTGGTCATCCCCACATTGGTGGACACCCACACGCTGGTGGACATCCCCATATGGGTGGTCACCCTCACGCTGGTGGTCATCCCCATATGGGTGGACATCCTCACGCTGGTGGACATCCTGACATATTAAATGGAGAGATGCCCAAGAAATCGCTGCGTATGGCAGTAATTGACAACAACGTGTTGGCTTGTCGAGGATTGCAAGGGCTTTTGCAACGACTCATTCCCATAGCCACGGTGGAGACTTTTGAGAGTCACGAATCGCTCTTAGACAATGAACCCGAACAATATGCGCATTTTTTTGTGTCAGCGCGCATTTATTTTGAACATTCTCTTTTCTATCGTCAGCAACCGTTTCAGACGATTGTCTTGACGAATGGCGAAAATATGCCGCCAATTCCTGGACTGTTGATGCTCAACGTGTGCCGCTCTGAAGAAGAAGTGGTGACGGATTTGTTGCAACTCCACAATCACGGACACGGCAAGGGACAACATCGTCCGCGTGCCTCAAAAGCTGAACTCGAAGCGTTGTGGAATGGTAACGAAGACGGAGAACGCCAGCCGCTGACTTTGAGAGAAATTGAAGTGGCAACGCTCTTGGCGAAAGGTTTTATCAACAAAGAAGTGGCCGATCAACTCAACATTAGTATGACAACGGTTATTACGCACCGCAAAAACATTATGACTAAACTGGGGGCTCACTCTTTGTCGGACATCATCATCTATGTGGTGATGAATGGATATCTTGATTTAGGCGAATAGGATGCTGCACAATCTTCATCTACTGAGTGATGAGGCTTAACTCAAAACCTTGTATTGTTCAAAGTCTTCGTTACTCAAAACCTTCGGCGAGCAAACAATCTCTCACTTCAAAAAGGTGGTGAACTTGCGCACCATAAGTGGGATTTTCGTGGTGCATTTGCACGATGTCGAGATAATTGCGCACCATCACTTTGACATCGGGAATGACTACGCCCGGTCGCAACTGAATACGTTGGGGTAAGTGATCGAAACGTGCGCGAAACCATTCTACAAGTTCTTGAATTACTGCGCGGTCGTATTTTTTTTGATAAGGAATCGACATAAGAAATGGGTGTGAGAAGGCACCTTTGAGGAGATGCGTGAAGGGATGCAGGGGGATTTGTTCTGCACTTTCGTGCTCTCCACTTGCTCCATAGGTGCGGGTGTGTTCTGCAAATTTACGCATTATTCTTTAGCGCAAAAAGTTCTTTCTCCTCAAAACACGAGATATTCTTGTCCTTTTTCTCTAGAATATCTAGTTTTTTCTAGATTGTCTAGTTTTTCTAGAATCACTAGTTTCTCTAGATTGTCTAGTTTAACCCGAGCCACGTTTGTCGTGGCGAACATAAAAGGGTCTGCGACCCAAACGTCTAAATGTCTACACTTTCTCCCAGATTATACTATCCTTATGTTGTAGAACCCTTCCAAGAAGATTTCACAGGTAAACTCGCTTGGAGCACATTGGGCAATCTTTTGCTTCGTGTTTCCTCGCTCCACGCTGAATCTCACGGATTTGGGTATAGTTATATGCAACAACACCACAGAGGTTGGGTGCTTTCGCGGTTGATCATAGAACTCCATCGCAGACCACGTACTGGCGAAAGCTATACACTCTCAACGTGGGTTAATAAGATTTTTCGACAATTCACTGACCGTCTGTATACATTGCAAGATGAGGACGGCGAAACCGTGGGCTATGGTCACAGCACGTGGGCTTTGATAGATTATGATTCGCGACAACCCATCAATTTGGAACACCTTCCTGATGGTGGATTCTCTGAAGCCCTTCATCCCGAAGATGTGCCTATTGCTGGTGCAGGTCGTGTGCGCGTGAAGAGTGCAACTCCTTGTTTGGTACACCACGCGGCTTTTAGTGACCTGGACATCAACGGACACGTCAATTCTATTAGATATTTGAGTTTGATTCTCGACACCTTCTCCAAAGAATGGCACGAACTGCACGAACTGAAGCGTGTGGAAATGTCTTATGGTTTGGAAGCTTATGCAGGTGATGAACTCCGAGTCTATGCCGAAGAACTGGGTGAGGAACAATGGGGCTTTGAAATTCGCCGAGTGCGTCCATCAGAAAGTGAACAAGAAACACTCGTGGTGAGAAGTATCATTACAGCTCCTCTCACTGTAAGAGTATAGGCTTGAACTCAACCTCGTGTCTTGATTATTGATTTTATTCAATGAGAACCTAATATCCTATTTCGAGCCACGTTTGTCGTGGCGAGCGAGAAGGGGTCTGTGACCCTCTAGCGTCTATATTCAATGACTATACAACATCTCATAGCGCAACGTCTTAATGTGCGCGACAAACAAGTAGAAGCCACCATCAAACTTTGGACGAGGGGGCAACTATACCATTTATTTCTCGCTATCGCAAGGAAGCCACTGGCGCACTCGATGAAGTGCAGGTGGCTGCTGTGGCAGACGAATATCGCAAGGTGCAGGAATTAGAACACCGCAAGACCTTTGTGCTCGAAACCATTGAAGCGCAAGGGAGACTCACGGACGAGTTGCGACAGCGCATCACACAATCGTGGGATGCCACTGAGGTGGAAGACCTCTATCTGCCTTTCAAACCGAAACGAAGAACCAAAGCTCAAGTGGCGCGCGAACGCGGACTCGAACCCCTTGCGCAGAAACTTTTACTCCGACCACAAGATGATCCAGAACTGACAGCCGAGCGTTTTCTCACCGATGATGTGCCCGATGTAGATGCAGCGTTGCAAGGTGCGCGCGATATCATTGCAGAACAAATCAGCGAAGACGAACGGAGCAGACAGACACTCCGCAATGTTTTTGGCAGAGAAGCTATGATTTCCTCCAAACTCGTGAAAGGAAAAGAGGAAGAAGCCGCTAAGTATCGTGATTATTTCGATTGGAGCGAACCTCTGCGTCGTTGTACTTCCCACCGTTTGTTGGCGATGCGTCGCGGAGAGTCTGAAGGCGTTTTGCGTGTGTCGATTGCACCAGCCGATGACACGCAAGCGGCCGACCGCATTGTGCGTCCTTTTGTGCGCCCCAATACTCCTGCGGCTGCGCAAATAGCCACGGCAGCAGCCGATGCTTATAAAAGATTGTTGCGTCCCAGCATCGAAACGGAATTTGCAGCGCAGAGCAAACAGCAGGCAGACGAAGAAGCCATCCGCGTGTTTGCGCAAAATCTTCAGCAACTTCTGTTGGCCGCTCCTTTGGGTTCACGCAGGATTATGGGGATTGACCCTGGTTTTCGCACAGGTTGCAAGGTGGTTTGTCTTGATGAACAAGGCAGTCTCTTGCACAACACCACGATTTATCCGCACGAACCCAAAAACGACCGTGCAGCTGCTGCAACCACTTTGCAGAAGTTGGCGAAGCAATATCGCGTAGAAGCCGTGGCGATTGGCAACGGAACGGCAGGGCGCGAGACAGAAGAATTGGTGCGTAGTTTGAAATCTCTATCAAACGCAGAGGTGAATTGGGACGAAATTCCCATTTTCTTGGTGAGTGAAGACGGAGCTTCCGTCTATTCCGCCTCGGCGGTGGCGCGCGCTGAATTTCCTGACCACGATGTCACGGTGCGTGGCGCCGTTTCCATCGCACGTCGTTTGGCTGACCCATTGGCGGAATTGGTGAAAATCGATCCAAAATCAATTGGTGTGGGACAATATCAACACGATGTGGATGCCACTGCGCTGAAACGTGCGTTAGACCACACGGTGGAGCACTGCGTGAATGCTGTTGGGGTGAATCTCAACACGGCTTCCGCGCATTTGCTCACCTATGTCAGTGGACTCGGTGCGGCTTTGGCGCAAAACATTGTCAATTATCGTGCCGAACACGGAGCTTTCACTTCGCGCAAAGAACTCCTGAAGGTGCCAAGACTGGGGGCAAAAGCCTATGAACAATGCGCTGGTTTCTTGCGCATTCCCCACGCGAAGCATCCTCTCGACAACACGGCGGTGCACCCCGAACGCTATGCGCTGGTGGAAAAGATGGCCAGTGATGTTGGAACCGATTTGAAGTCGCTCATTGCGCAACCTGAGATTCGACAGAAAATAGACCTCAATCGTTATTGCACGGCCGAAGTGGGGCTTCCCACACTCCACGACATTTGGGCTGAACTCGACAAACCAGGACGTGATCCTCGTGGCACAGCGCAGGTGTTTCAATTTGAAGAGCGTGTGCATAGCATCGATGATTTGGAAATTGGTATGGTGCTGCCTGGCGTAGTGACCAATGTGACCAACTTTGGCGCGTTTGTGGACTTAGGTATCAAGACGAAAGGGCTAGTGCACGTGTCGCAACTGGCGGATCGCTTTGTCAAAGACCCCGCAGAAGTGGTGCAAGTGCAGCAACAAGTGGAGGTGCGTGTGGTGGAAGTGGACAAGGCGCGTGGCAGAATCGCATTGAGTATGAAAAAAGGCTAGAAGATGAGAGGAATGAACGACTTTGTTTCTTGCTCTTCCTCCCTTTGTTTTTAGCTCTTTCTTCTTTTGCTTCTTGCTCTTCCCCCTTTTTTCTTACTCTTTATAATAATAGTGGGGCTTTCTTTCCCTATGATTTGAACCCAGAAGAATGACAACAGACGAACAATATATGCTTCGCGCTTTGGAACAAGCGCAAATGGCGGCCGACCGTGACGAGGTGCCCGTGGGAGTGGTGGTGGTATGCCAAGATCGCATCATTGCGCGCGGTCATAATCTCACTGAAACGCTGAATGACGTGACGGCTCACGCAGAGATGCAAGCTGTGACGGCTGCAGCCAATGCTCTCGGAGGGAAGTATTTGAGCGACTGCACACTCTATGTCACTGTTGAACCTTGTGTGATGTGCGCCGGGGCTTTGGCGTGGGCGCAGGTGGGACGCATTGTTTATGGTGCTGCCGACCCGAAGCGGGGTTATTCTGTTTACGCTCCTGAGGCTTTGCACCCTCGTACCCAAGTCACTGCGGGTGTCTTGGCTGAGGAGTGTGGCGAACTGATGCGGCAATTTTTCAAAAGCAAAAGATAAAGAGACTAGCTGAGCTAGAAGATCTAGAAGTTCTAGTGGCTCTAGAATAGCTAGAATAACTAGAAACACTAGAATCTCTAATCTCTAACCTCTAATCTCTACCCTCTAACGTCTAATTTTATGTCTTCTCACAACACACTTGGTCATATCGGTGAGGACTTCGCTTGTTCCTTTCTGGTTCGTCAGGATTATCACATCTTGGCGCGTAACTGGACGTGCCATCCCTATGAAATAGACATCATTGCAGACGATTGGGGAGAATTGGTTTTTGTGGAAGTCAAAACGCGCACTAGCGATGAGTGGAGCGACCCTGCAGCAGCTGTAGATCGACACAAGCGCGAACACCTTTCTCTTGCTGCCAGAGCTTATATGCGACAACAACAAGTGGGCGACGTTCCCTTTCGTTTCGACATCATAGCCTTGGTAGGCAATGCACCTCCTTTGAAATAGTGCATTACAAAAACGCCTTTCCTTTGGAACTCCCTCAACGCTTTCACCCGAAAAATCCTGCTGATGAACTCTTTTTCTAATAGCGAAACGCAACACTTTATGAGTAATACTGCGAATGTGCAAGGAAAAACAGCGAACTCTCGCGAAGAAGGTGTGGATTTTCGCAATGATTCCGTCGGTTCCTCGCACTTTTTCGTAGAATCTTGCGAAGAAGACACTTGCGAAGGTTGTAGTGCACCGAACAAAGCACAACTACCTCCGCATTGGTTGCGAAAACATTTTCCCACTGTGCCCACCACGATGGAGATGCTCAGCATAGATGCAGCACCTGCCGAGGAAGTGTGGCTCGTGACGACTGATTTTCAAACACGCGGACACGGACAAGTGGGGACATCGTGGGAAAGTGATTGCGGAGAAAATCTGATGTTCACCTTCGTGTTTCGACCTAAGGATGTGCGCGCCACCGAACAATTCTATCTGTCAGAAATCGCCTGTCTAGCCGTTGCTCAAACCCTTGATGAATATGTGGAGAATGTCAGTGTGAAATGGCCGAATGATGTGTATGTGGGGGAGAAAAAGATTTGCGGAATGCTCCTCAATCATCAACTCAAAGGCGCAATGGTGGAGAGTACGATGGTAGGGATTGGCATCAATGTCAATCAATCGCAATTTGTGAGCGATGCACCCAATCCCATTTCTTTGCAACAACTTTTGGGACATCGCATCGACACAGAAGAAGTGTTGGAGAGGTTTGTGCACCACTTTGAAACGCTCTATATGTGGTGGATTCGTGGAGAAAAAACACGGCTGAGAAACCTCTACCAACAGCGACTTTTCCGTCGTGAAGGACAACACCTTTATCTCGACTCAGCGACAGGAGAAGTGTTTTCTGCTACGATAGAACAAGTAGCTCCCACGGGATTATTAACCCTTCGCGACAGTGCTGGAGCATTGCGCACCTTTGATTTCAAAGCTGTACAATTTCAACTCGCCACTTCATAACCTGCTGGGATGAATCTCCCTAAAGCTAAGGAATTCCTGGAGCAAACAATCTCCATAATAGACTTAACACAGACGACTGAACAAACTATGCACCGAAAAATTCTACATATCGCTTTGCCCTCTATCTTCACCAACATCACAGTACCGTTGTTGGGCATCGTTGGCACCTACATTGCAGCTCATCTTGGCGCACAATTTCTAGCCGCTATCAGTGTGGGAAGCACTTTGTTTTCTACCACCTACTCCTTGTTCAATTTTCTGCGCATGGGCACTGGTGGAGTAGCTGCACAAACCTATGGAGCGGAGCAATTTGCGGAGAGTGGCGTGGTTCTGGGTCGGTCGTTGGTGATAGCACTTTCCTTGAGTCTTGGCATCCTCTTGTTGCAACAGCCCATCATCGAACTAGGACTTTGGTTGATGTCGGTAGAAGGAGCGCAACGTGTGCTGGTGATGAACTATTTTCACTGGCTCATTTGGGGTGCCCCTGCCATGCTCAGTCTGTTTGCGCTCAATGGTTGGTTGCTCGGTATGCAAAACGCTTTCTATCCGATGGTGGTTGCAGTGACGCAAATCTACTTAACATTGGTATCTCCGTCTTTCTCGTTTATGCGCTTCACATGAAAATTGAGGGTGTAGCCATTGGTGCACTCACGGCTCAGTGGGTGGGAGCAATTCTAGCCTTGGGTTTTGCCATTCGTGTGGCTCGGCAGCACGGCATTGGTTTGTTTTCGCAGGGACATCGTGTGTTTCGCGATTTCATCGCTTGGAAACGCTTCTTCACCGTCAATGTTTTCATCTTCCTCCGCACGCTGTGTTTGGTGGCAGTGATGTTTTCTTTCACCGCTTTCGGCAATCGAAGTGGAAACTATGTGGTGGCAGGGAATGCCATTCTTCTGCAACTCTTCCTCCTCACGAGCTATTTTCTCGATGGTTTCGCCTATACTGGTGAAGCTGTGGGAGGACGCATCACAGGACAAGGAGATGGACAAGCATTTCGTCGTTTAGTGCGTGCGCTTTTCTTGTGGGGAGGCATCATTGCTTTGTTGTTTTCCTTGTTTTTTGGAGTGGCAGGCGATGTTATTGTGCAGCAATTAGGACAAGATGTGCAAATCGTTGCTGTGGCACGCACCTATTTGCCTTATGTCATAGCCTTGCCGGTGGTGAGCGTCACCGCCTTTCTCTTTGATGGTCTATACATCGGCACCACTGCCACACGGAGTATGCTCATCGGAGTCGCTTTTGCATCCGCACTTTTCTTCCTACTCTATCAACTCTTAGCACCAACTTTGGGAAATCACGCGTTGTGGATAGCTTTCACAGCCTATCTCGCACTGCGTGGTGGAGTGATGGCATTGCAATTGCCTGGGGTATTGCGCAGAAAGTTCGGCTAAATCTTGCTAACCTCCGCTACATTGCGTAATTTGTGCTGAAATAGCTCTCGTAGTCCGCGGAGAAGAATTGGAAACTTTCATTCGTTGGAAATTGAATCAAACGCTCTTTTTCCAAATGCACTTACTCATTCCAGAATAGTACATTCCAGGGTAGTTACTTCTAGGATATTCTACTTTACGATAATCATTCTACAATCATCATCAATACGATAATATGAAATTCAATCGCATCCTGCTTAAACTCAGTGGCGAAAGCCTGATGGGGCAACAAGGTCACGGCATAGACACGCAGCGTCTCAACGAATATGCTGCTCAAATCCAAGAAATCCACCAGATGGGCGTGCAAATAGGCATCGTCATCGGAGGAGGAAACATTTTCCGCGGTTTGAGTGGTGCGGGCAAAGGCTTTGACCGTGTGAAAGGCGACCAAATGGGTATGTGCGCCACGGTGATTAACAGTCTTGCGCTTTCTTCTGCACTTGACGCTATTGGTGTGAAAAACCGTGTGCTCACCGCCATTCGTATGGAACCTATTGGTGAATTCTATTCTAAATGGAAAGCTATCGAAGCAATGGAACGCGGTGAAGTGGTGATTATGAGCGCGGGAACAGGCAATCCTTATTTCACCACCGACACGGGTTCGTCACTACGCGGCATTGAAATCGAAGCTGATGTGATGCTCAAAGGCACTCGTGTGGATGGTGTTTACACTGCCGACCCTGAGAAAGACCCAACGGCAACGAAGTTCTCTGAAATCTCTTATGACGAAGTGCTTCAGCGTGGTTTGAAAGTGATGGATGTTACTGCCACTGCCATGTGCAAAGAGAATGGTCTTCCCATCTATGTCTTTAATATGGACATCGTGGGCAATCTCCGCAGGGTGATGGAAGGCGAAGACATCGGCACTTATGTGCACGCTTAAACCGATTGCGGTTAAAGTTAGCAATCCCCGACTATTCTCCTAAAAGGTCTGAGATATTGCCAAAACTCTCCGACATTTCCCCAAAAAAACTCCGAGAAAATTTTAGTTTTCTCGGAGTTTTTTTTGTTGCTTCTCTCTCATAGTTTGGAAAAGCAGTCAAAGGGTTCAGCTTAATACGTTGTCAACTATCGCTTGCGCTGCGCAGCATTTCCGCGTTTTGATGGCGAAGCATTGCGCGCAGCGGCATTAGCAGAGCGAGATGCAGGGAGTGTGCTGTACTTTTGGAGCAGGGTAGTCGCATTTTGATCACCCATTTGTTGCGCTTTGGTGAGATATTCTAGCGCGCGAGCACGATTCTTTTGTTCACCATAAGCCACGCCAATAATTTTATAAGCGTCAGCAACGTGAGGATTCTCCGCAATCACCTGTTGCGCAGTGCTGATGGCATCTTCCCAAAGTTGAACACGCAAGCAGAGCAAAGCGCGGTTGATGCGAAAGTCTTCGCGCTCCTCTCGGGAGGAAGCCCGAGAAATAGCCGTGCTATAGTCATCGAGAGCCACTTGATAGATGCGCGCTTTCGGCAAGAGCCGCTCGAATGGCAAAGAACTGCGCAGAAAGACGCTGACTTCCTACGATTTGTTCATAGTCATTGTAGTCTAAAACTGCCGCACGAGCATTGCCGAGTTTGTCGTAATAGTAGGCCCGCAACTCCAACACCGCAGCAACGTCACCACCTTTATAAGGCTTTTGAGCACGAGCCAGCGCACTGTCGAGTTCTGCAACAATAACACTGTCCTGCGCCTGCATACGAATCAACACTTGTGCTGCAAAATAGTGAGATTGTGGAGAAGCCGAAGCAGTAGCGTTATAGGTTTTAAACTTCTCCAGGGCTTCAGCATCGCGCTTCATACTATAGAGAATGACCCCTTGTTGAAGCATTGCAGCAGGTTTTGGCTGAACTGCATAAGATTTTTCAGAGGCTTTGAGCGCAGCGTCAAAGTTCCACGAAGGATAGTTGACAGAGTCGGCCAGTGCCTTCTCGTAGATGAGTTGCGACTGCGTGTCATAAACCACATCAAGTCCTTCACCCCCCAAGGTCAATCTGCGTTGCAACCACGCATCAGCTTCCGCATATTTGCGCTGACGTGCATAGTAACTAGCGATGTCGAGCATCGCCGCTCCGTTTTTAGGATAAGTTGTGGTGAAATCCTTGATGAGCGGTTGCACTTGCAGACTATCGCGCTGTGTGCGCAGCATCATAAAGAAATAAGAATAAGCATCGTTCTCACTAGTGGGTAATTGCTTCGGCATTCTTATCGCATTGAAATCGCTGTTGAGTGCAGAGGCCGCATTCACTTTGAACGAATCGGCAACCGCTGCACTAATGGCGCAGATGCCTTGCGCTTTGTCCAAAATGTTGCGTTGAGCAATCGCCACCACTGTCCGTTATCCACGATGGGACAACCCACATATTGCACTTCATTGGGAGCATTGAGCGTGTAGTAAGGAAGCGTGTTGTTCGCATCTACCGCAAGAATCGTTGTGTTGAGGAGTTGAGCTTGCTTCTCGTTGGAGAAAAAAGTTTGTTGCCACATTGTACCCACAGTTCCAACGACATTGCTTCGCGTGAGAAAAGGCAATTTCTTGGTAGGCATAGCCGTTGTCACACGCACCATATCGTAGTTGTCACTCGCAGCAACAATGCGTTGCACCTCCGCTTGGCGACCTTTGACGTCAGTCACTACGGCACGTGTGGCTCCGCGAAACGCAGCGTAAGGAGCAACCACCTCTGCGGTGGGAGATGCGAAATATCCGTAAGTCGTGTGGAGAGTGTCGCCTTTTTCATTGAAAGTCACCACACGCACCACAGCTTGTTGTGCATCGTTGGGTTGTTGTGCGTGGCTCAAATGGGGAAGGAGAGCCAGTGCAAAAGGGAGAAAGTATTTCATTGGTGAAGAATCTTATTTAACGCAAAACGATTACGTTCACATCCCCTTTTTTGGGGGGATAATGTCTGTTTCAATTATTTGTTTGTTCCTCGTCCTCCTTCAATAAAGAGTTGGGGAAAAATCATTGCGCCCCTTCATCGAGGAGTTGTCGAGCATTCGTCAAAGCCGCTTCGGTGATGGCCGCTCCCGAGAGCATATTGGCAATTTCCTGCACACGTTCATCGGCAGAGAGTGCGCGAATGTTAGACGTCGTGCCAGTGTCGTTCTCTTGTTTGTGCACCCAAAAATGCACCTTTCCGAGTGCCGCTATTTGAGGTAAGTGCGTGATGCAGAGCACTTGCGCCGACTGTCCCATACGTTGCATCACACGTCCCATACGTTCCGCCATCGTACCGCTCACACCAGTGTCGATTTCGTCAAAAATGATCGTAGGGAGATTCCGTTTCTGCGCAATCAAAGCTTTAAGGGTGAGCATCACCCGAGCAATTTCACCGCCGGAAGCCGTTTGTGCCACATCTTGCAGCGGCATCTGTTTGTTGGCTGTGAAGAGGAAGCGCACCGCATCGCAACCAGAACTATCCGGACGCGTGCGCGCAGTAAATTCGAAATGTATTTGCACTGACGGCATACCCAGTTCCTGCAAACCTTTGGTGAGATTTTCAGCCATTTCGCCTGCAGCTTGTTGGCGCGCTGCAGTGAGTTGTGCGCCCAAATCAAGCACAACGGCAAAAGTGCGTTTCACCTCAGCTTCTGCCGCAGCAATACGCGCGTCAGCATTGTCGATAGCCGAGAGACGTTGGCGCAAATCTTCAGCAATAGCGAGGAGTTCACTAATTTCACTGACCTGGTGTTTCTTTTCAAGCGAATAAATCACGGAAAGTCTGTCGTTTACCCATTGCAAACGTTCTGGGTCGAAGTCCACTTCATCAGCTTTTGATTCAATCTCGCTGAGCACATCATCGAGTTCTATGCGCGCACTTGACAATCGTTCGGTGAGTTCGTCAAGACCACCCATATATCGCGCAGCACCTTCGAGCGCAGATTTCGCGCTTCGGAGTAATTGCACCACATCGTGTTCATCGTTGCGGAGAAATCCCACCGCTTGATAGCACGCACTCTTGATGTCTTCTGCATGCTCGAGGGTTTTGCTCTCCTCTTCGAGTTGGGCTTGTTCCTCCTCTTGCAGTTGTGCTTCGTCAATCTGCGACAATTGAAATTCCCAAAACTCTTTGTCGCTCTCCTGTTGATGAGCAGTTTGTTGGAGTTGTCGAAGTGTAGCCTCCGCTTGGTGCCAATTTGAAATGCTGCGTGATAAGTAGCGCAGAGCTTTTGGTTTCCTGCCACCGAGTCGAGCGTATCGAGAAGAAAATCCTCGTTGCTCAAGAGAAGATTTTGGTGTTGAGAGTGAATGTCAATGAGTTTTCCGCTCACTTCTCGTAGCACACCGAGGGTAGTGGGAGTATCGTTGATGAAAGTACGACTTTTTCCGGCCGCCGTCACTTCTCTGCGCACAATGATGGTGTTGTCTTCGAGGTCAATGTCAGCTGTTTGCAACACATCTTCCAGTGCAAGTCCGGTGATGTCGAACGTACCTTCAACCACACATTTTTTAGCTCCGGTTTTGATGGCTTTTGCATCAGCGCGGTTGCCCTGCAAGAGTCCGAGAGCACCGAGGATGATACTCTTACCAGCACCCGTTTCTCCCGTAATCACACTCATCCCTTGTTCTAACGTGAGATCAAGTTGATCGATAAGGGCATAGTTTGAAATATGTAATGAAAGAAGCATATTTAGACGTTAGAGGGTCTATGACCCCTAGTTTCTAATTCGGTTCCAAGTGGAGTTTTTGGAAGCATTGATGCGTCCGAGCAAATCTACCAAGAAATCTTTTTCCTTTTGTGTCGATTTTCCCTGATAGATATTACCAATTTCGTCCGCTTTGAATTCCGTGAAAAGCTGCGGCAACAAACTCATTGTCTTGTTCTCTCGTGCTTTCGCCAACAATTCAAACGATTCTGTAATCGCTGCGCGTCCCCGTTCAGCATTTTCCGCCATCTGGTCAAGTCCCTTACGATAATAGTCATATTGCATCAAGCGAAAAGGTTCCATCGCACCGTCCATATAGTCGTTAATAATGGCATAGCGGTTCTTACCATCATCAAACGCCTTCCACCCCTTAGCCGAGAGTTGGAGCGACTGCGCATTGTTGCAAATCGATTGCGCCATCTGCAATTGCTCGGTTCCTCCCTTCGGCGACATCGTGTCGAGATCCCAACCAATGATGAGATAAACATAGTAAGCCATAATAGCTGTGAGATCGTTGTCTATCGTTTCAGGGCGAAATTCCAGTTTATCAAATTCTTGAAAGCGGAAAATCACATTTGCATCCCGGGTGGAAAACGTTGTACTCGTGTAAGACGCATTATATATAGGTCGCGTTGCCGTCACCGTAAGCGCGCAGTTGAGACGATGTTCGCCCTCGTCATATTGTTGCACGGTGAAATTGAACGTACAACGAATGCGTTCTGCGCGACGAAATTGCAAGTGCGTCCACTGTCGCTCGTTGAGAAAATCGGTGAGAGCACGCTGCAAATTGTCGAAAATAGCCGTGTTCGTTCCCTCAATTTGGCGCGTGTTGAACGTCACACTCGCATCAAGTTCTTGCGCCCACACCGAGGAGGGTATGAGCGCAGTGCAACAAACGAAAAAAATTAGCAGAATTTTTCGCATAGTTCTTGAACAATGGCTTGTGCCACTGCAGTTTTGGGGAGAAGAGGAAGGGCTTTTTGAGTTCCATCGAGCGTGAAAATCGTCACTTTATTTGTGTCGTGTCCAAAGCCAGCCCCCTCATCGCGGAGTGAATTGAGCACAATCGCGTCCAATCCCTTTCGCGCCATCTTGTCGAGAGCGTGAGCCGTTTCGTTGTTTGTTTCGAGTGCAAACCCACGAGCCAACGATGCTCTTTGACTTCTCCCAAACAGCGCGCAATGTCTTGAGTCGGTTGAAGCGGAATGTTCCACTCGCCCGTAATTTCACGTTTAATTTTTTGGGGTGCCACAGCTTTAGGTGTGAAATCTGCCACAGCTGCACAGAGTATTGCTCCCACGCACGAAGGAAATTCGCGCATCGCAGCAGCGTGCATTTCCGCAGCACTTTCCACGTCAATGCGATGAATGCGTGGATGGAGCGTCGTGAGTGCCACGGGTCCAGCCACAAGCACCACTTCAAATCCCGCTTCCGCCAAAGATTCTGCCAGTGCAAAACCCATTTTTCCGGTGGAATAGTTGCCAATGAACCGCACAGGGTCAATCTTTTCATAGGTAGGTCCTGCGGTCACCAACACACGTCCGCGTGAGGGAGCATCGTTGGAGGTCGGAGAAGCCACATTGTCGGTTGCCGATCTGGCTTTTTGTGCAAAGAAGTCGGCCAACACCTCAACAATGCGTTCGGGTTCTTCCATACGACCTTTTCCCACGAGAGCCGAAGCCAATTCCCCAGCTTGCGGTTCGATGATATAGTTTCCAAACTCGCGCAGTCGCTCCATATTGTCTTGTGTGGTGCGATGGGCAAACATGTCCAAATCCATCGCAGGAGCCACAAACACTGGAGCTTTCATGGAGAGGTAGGTGGTGATGAGCAAGTTGTCTGCAATGCCGTGCGCCATCTTGCCAATCGTAGCCGCAGAAGCTGGTGCCACAATCATAGCGTCCGCCCAAAGTCCCATATCTACGTGACTATGCCACGAACCATCTCTGCGGTCGAAAAACTCGCTAGCCACAGCCTTGCGACTGAGTGTAGCAAGTGTGAGAGGAGTGATGAACTCTTTTGCCGCAGGAGTCATCACCACTTGCACTTCCGCCCCCGCCTTGATGAGCAGTCGCACCAAAGTGCAAGCCTTGTAGGCTGCGATGCTCCCCGTGATGCCGAGGACAATGTGCTTGTTGTGAAGAGAAGAAAGCATAGCGTGAATAGGGATTATTCCACGCAGCACCTGCGTCTGCATCCCACATCCTTGCCACAGAGAGCAAGACGAGCAGTCTCAAGTCAGAGATTGCCAAGCGATGACAGTCGGAGGTGCTGCAGAATGAAGCGAAATGAATAGAAATCAATCGAATCAGAAACAATCTAATCTGAATCAATCGTTAGTCGTTGAGCATCATAGGCATAAGGAGCATCAAGATGTCCTCATTTTCAGAAGGTTCAGCAGGAACAATCACACCTGCACGAGCTGGATCCGCCAATTGGAAAACGATTTCTTCGCTTTCGAGGTTGTTCAACAATTCCATAAGCAACGTGCCTTTGAAACCAATGTTCATAGGAACACCCTCATATTCGCAGATCATAGACTCTTCTCCTGCGCGACCATAGTCACTGTCGCGAGTAGAAAGCACCATACGGCTGGGTTCCACGTGGAGTTTGATGAGTGGGCTGCCTGCGTTAGAGACAATCAACAGACGACGGAGCGCAGAAACCATCGCAACGCGGTTTACCGTCACGCGGTGAGGATTCTCACGAGGAATTACACTGTTGTAGTTGGGGAAGTTACCTTCGATGAGACGAGAAGACAACACGTAGTTTCCGTGTTGATTGTCACATTGCGCTTGGTGAAATTGATGGTTGCATCGCCAGCTTCCTTTTGAAGGATTCCCTTCATGATGTTAGCTGGTTTCTTGTGGAGTATGAACGAAGTTGGTGTGTCGTTTTTGAGGTCAGTCAAACGGCTGCAAGCCAATTTACGACCATCGGAAGCCACCACAGCCAAACCATTGCTTTGATAGTCAAAGAACACACCATTCATCACCGGACGAAGGGGGTCTTCGGCCGCAGCAAACAGTGCACGGCTCACACTGCTGTGCATACGTTGTGCGTCCATCACCAAAGTAGAGATTTCGCCTTCCAACTCTTTCGTCACAGGATATTCGTCGGCATTTTGTCCCACGAGAGAGTAGTGACCATTCTGGAAGTCGAGTTTAATTTCGAGTCCTTCGGGGTTGATGGTAAATTCGAGGGGTTGTTCCGGAATTTCCTTCATGGCCTCTTGCAACATCTTAGCATTGATGGCAAAGCTCAAATTGCCATCGCTTTCCACCAAGTCGACGGTGGTGCGAAGAGTCACTTCGTTGTCTGAAGCCGTAATGGTGAGTTTGCCATCAGCCACTTGAAACAGGAAATTGTCCAAGATAGGCATACTATTCTTAGAGGGAATCACGCGTCCGAGCGTTTGTAAGCGTTGAGAAAGGAGGCTGCTGGATATAACGAACTTCATAGGAACTTATGTTTTATGTTTTTAGTCATGTCAAAGCTTAGGCAAAGCGATAGAAAGCACCTCTTGCCTTCGTGACCCATCGGGTTGCCACGCCATCGCCCACTGTCGTTGCACATACAGTCGCAACTAGTGTTTGGTGCCAATGCTTTTAACCCCAATCGGTCATTAGATCCTGAACAGATTTCATTAGATTGTTGTGCAGATTGTTTACCGTGAGTTCGAAGGCGTAGCGGGCTACGTCGAGAATGAACGAAAAACAAGATGTCAACAAGAAAATGAAAGATGACAGGAAGTTATCTTTCAATTGCGAGTTGCACTATAACGGTCTAATGACCGATTGGGGTTTGTTATACGCAAATTTACGCTATTCTTTCCATTCCACCGCATCTTCTCTCGTTTTTTTTACAGCTTATCCGCATTTTATTTTGCTTATCACAAAATTGCGCCCCCTTGTGTAGTCATATCAAAAGAAATCGCTATCTTTGCACACCAAACTATAATCCTTCTTTTTATGGAAATTACAGGTAAAATCATACATGCACTTGAACCTCGTTCTGGGGTTTCGGCCAGCACTGGCAACCCTTGGTCAATGCAAACTTTCGTCATCGAAACGACACAAGAACAATACCCTCGTCGTTGCGCGTTCGAAGTTTTTGGAGAAGAACGTCTCAAGCAATTCAACATCCAAGTGGGGCAAGAATATACCGTTAGTTTCGACATCGATGCTCGCGAATATCAAGGCCGTTGGTACAACTCTGTGCGTGCTTGGCGCGTAGCTGCTCCTCAACCCATTGGCGCACCTGTTCCTCCTCCAGGCTATGGCGCACCTGCACCTGCTCCTGCTCCTCAACCAGGCTTTACTCAACCCGCTGGAGGAAGTGGCGATTTCACACAAGCACCTACTGGTTCTAACCCGCCTGCCCCACAGCAAAATGCTGGTGACGATCTTCCCTTCTAAAACGAAATTCAAGACGACAGTACAATGCAAACATTTAGCTCCAATATCTCAAGGTGTTGGGGCTAAATTGCTTAACCCCAATCGGTCATTAGATCCTGAACAGATTTCATTAGATTGTTGAGCAAATGGTTGATTGTGAGTTCGAAGGCGTAGCGGGCTACGTCGAGAACGAACGAGCAACAAGTTGCCAACAAGAAAATGAAAGATGACAGGAAGTTATCTTTTCAAGTACGAATCGTACTATAACGGTCTAATGACCGATTGGGGTTCAACCCCATTCGCTCATTAGTTCCTGAACAGTTTTTGTTGTTGTCTTTACATTGACCACTCATGACTCTCAATCCTGTCAAAATGTTTTGGCGCATCTTGCGCTGGACCGTCATTTTGTTTTTTGCATCGTCTGTTGTGATGACGATAGTCTATCGTTGGATGCCTGTGCCTTTTACACCGTTGATGGTGATACGCTGTTTGCAGCACATAGGTTCGGGAGAAGCACCGCGTTTGAAACACAAATGGGTGCCTCTCTCTGAAATTTCCCCCTCTTTGCCTCGTGCGGTGATGAGTAGCGAAGACCAGCGTTTTCTCAATCACAATGGTTTCGACACCAAAGCCATTGGCTATGCCCTGCGCCAGCGATTGAATGGAGAGCAAGGTGGAGGGGGAAGTACCATTTCGCAGCAAACAGCCAAAAACGTTTTTTTGTGGCCCACTTCTTCCTGGGTGCGCAAGGGTTTTGAAGTCTATTTCACGGTACTCATCGAACTCCTTTGGTCGAAGGAGCGCATCATGGAAGTCTATCTCAACAGCATTGAGATGGGGGACGGCATCTATGGTGCAGAAGCTGTGGCGCAAGAAAATTTTCATTGTTCTGCCAGTGAACTCACGCGCAAAAACTGCGCCATGATTGCGGCATCGCTGCCAGCACCTCTGCGTTTCAACAGTGCAAATCCCACACCCTATATGCGCAGTCGCCAGCGTTGGATATTGCATCAGATGAAGCACATCAAACCCTGGAAGAAGGAAGAAGACTAAGTGCAAGTCTTTTTTTTTTGGGGGAAAACATTTGCGGGCTGACTTCTCAAGTGGAAGTCAGCCCGCGTCGATAGTTTTTGGGAGGGAAAAATATAATAACCTCCCACTCATCTCGTTCTTGAAAGGAAAAATAATATCATCTTTTTCTCTAGTGTTTGTTGGACACTTTGAGGGAGAACAGAGCTTCATTGGTAAACTCTGTTTGTTTATGGGCGCAATTTAGCACTTTCTTTTGTATTTGCCAATAAAAATGATGAATATCTGCACAAAAAGTTTCGTTGGCTGTGTTTTTGTCTTTTAGATAACTGCTTTTGTTAGAAATCATAAAAACGTTTATCTCAAATCACTCTTTAAATTTAGAACCGATTTTATGGTTACATTCTAATGACCGATTTGGGTTTATGGCTTTGGATGAACAGAACAGGAGAGGGGGGAGAACAGAACAAAAAAGTCCCTGTTGTCGCCTTAGATATTGGCAGCAACAGGGACTCTTAATTCTCAATAAAGTGGCTTAGAATGGGTCGTTGGGGTCGAGTTCGCGTACTCCACCCTTTTCAAGATTTTCTTTGAAGTCTATAGGTTTATTCTGAAATGGGAATACTATTTGAACTACTGAACCATCTTCGTTTCCGTCTTCTCGAATAGTCTGCACCCACATATGGTCGGGTATGGAAGGTTTGCTTCCATCATCATAACCCACATTATAGATGATTTCACCTCCATTTCCAGCTAAATTCATCGAGATATTGTTGAATACTTGGCTTCCTGGTTGTACTACGCGTTGCACCACTTGTCCATTCGGTCGCGTATACGTGATGAGCAAACGATATCGTATAGACTGTGTTTGTGGGAATGAAGCGAATCCACCCGTCAATAGATCTTGTTTCTTATCGTACACGGCCACTCCTTTAGCCTCTGTAACGTGAATTAATGGTTCTAAGGAATGGAGCGTTGCATCGCATCCTCCCGTAGTTGGAGTTGCCAATACTACCTTGCTAGCATCAAACTCTTCATTATCGGGGATGCCGAGCCACTTGCGAGGGTTGACCATACGCAAGAGATTATATTGTGCCACACGGCGCAAACGCATTGTCACGACTTGAGAGCCTCCATTGCTCTCCAAGTATCTCTGTGAAACGTAGGTGTCATAAGAGATGGGTGGGTGATAGTAAGCTTTAGGAGTTTCCCTTGTAGTTGTTTTGTTGATTAAAACATAGCTGTTAAAGTCATTATCATCGTTAGAGGTAAGCACCAACCCCGTGTTATCTCTATTGTATATGAAATCTTGGAACAGTATTTTTGTGTATTGTCTATCCTCTTTTTTGGTAATCGTATCGTATATTTCTGCTTTTAATTTGGCTTTCAATTCAGTGTTTGATTTAATCTGTTTAACCTGTAAGTCACTGATGCTCCTGAATAAGTTGAATTTTCCAGTGGTGCGATCTAGTAGGAAGGCCATGGAGCGATGATCGAAAGTGCCTTTTTCGGCTAGACTGAAAGTATTTGCGATAGAAAGGGGAGTTTGAGTGGGGATGATTTTTTTCTCATTGTAAAAATAGTTGAGATAAATGTTTGGGTGCATCACAATGGTGAGATAGTTGGAATGTGTCTCGTTTGACACGGGTTTCCGGCTACTAAAGTTGACACCTACTCGTTGTCTTAAATCCTCATTGCTAGAAATCGTGGGAGCGATGAGGGTGATGGTTTTTGCTTTTTGGTCGATGGTGTATCTATAGGGGGCATCAAAGAGAGCAGAAACATCTTTTAGACTAGGATCTTTGACAAACGGGAAAGTAATCCGTTGTCCGATTTCGATGGTGAGTTCTCTTGTTTGGGGGTTGTATTGTGATGACACGTCCTTTCCATTCTGGTCTACACTCTTTTCAGGCTGAATGTCGAAGAGCAAATCAGGGTGTAGTGGAATCGACACAGTGGGCATATTGGGGTAAGTGGTGTGGAAGATTAACGTGTCACCTGTGGCATTATAGTTGACTCTAGAAATCGGACTAATGACACCGGGTTTTCCATCTTTACCATTATTTCCCTTGTCACCCTTGTCACCTTTATCTCCTTTCACCATCTTTACCGTCTTGAGCTTTGGCGCGTACCTTTTCGCCATTTGCCAACAAAAACTCTGTTCGTCCATCGCACCAGGTCACAGTCCAATAAAAATTGGCGTCGTTGGTGTTGTCCTTATCTTGGGTTGCACTGAAGGTTGGGGTGCAGGCGTTTTTTCCGTCTACACCAGGAATTCCTTGTGCTGGCTTACCCGTGTTTTTTCCATTGATATACCAAAATCCATCAGCACCAATGGTCACATCAAACGCTGGTGAAACGCCATCCTTGCCGTCCTTGCCATCCTTGCCGTCTTTACCATCTTTACCGTCCTTACCATCATGTCCGAAAGGCACAAATATCGTGGTTTTTCCCAAAGTGAGATATGCTCCTGTGGTGTCTTTGTCGTTGATGAGGTAGATGAGTTTTGATATGGGTTCTCTATCTCGTAGGTTGTTGACCATCAACTGTAAATCAGTGATTTGTTGATTTATAGTTTTGGCTTGTTCTTGCAAATCAGCAAGCGCCACAGAAGTTGCATATTGGCGTTGATAGAGCTCCTGTGCATCTTCTTTGTAGCAACTTTGCAGGCAAGATAGCATCATAAAGCCCAAAAATGCTTTGATGATAACGCTTTTGAATTTCTTTTTAGACATACGTTTTGCTTACTGGAAGTGATTTATATTGTGCAAAATTACGAATTATTTGGGATAATCTCATCTTTTTCTCTAGTGTTTGTTTGACACTTCGAGGTAAAATAGAGCCTCTTGGATAAATTCTGTTTGTTTATGGGGAAATTTAGCACTTTCTTTTGTATTTGCCAATAAAAATGATGAATATCTGCACAAAAAAGAAGTTATACCATCAAATTGATTTTTTCCACCGCGTTTTTGGTCAAAAAATGTGTGGGAAGAGTTGGAGAATAACGTGGGTTGTGCCAAGAAGAAATTACTCGAATTTTCGTAGCAACGACGTGTTGTTTTTTTGGAAAAAGTGACGTGTTGTTTTCGGAAAAACGACGTGTTGTTTTTGGAAAAGTGACGTGTTGTTTTCGGAAAAACGACGTGTTGTTTTTGGAAAAGTGACGTGTTGTCTTCAGAAAAATGACGTGTTGTTTTTAGGAAAGTGACGTGTCGTTTTTGAGAGAGTGTGGGGAAGGTGGGGAAAGAGAAGAGAGGAAAGTGAATTGTGAAAATACCTGTAATAGTCTGCTCTCACGCGTACGTACGCGCGCACGCTTTACAAGAGTTTTCGCTTTTTTGCTGTCACAAGTGTCACGGACTTTTGGTAAGTTGTTAGAAATTAGTTAGTTAGATGTGTATTTGTGTGTATTTTAACACAACGATGATTTACCTCCCCAAATCATATTGTGTGACGCCGAATACAGCGCGTTGAAGTTGTCATATTTTTTTCTTTCCTTTTCGTGGTTTGTGTGACACTTGTGACAGCAAAAAATGCAAAACTCTGTAGGATGCGCGCGTGCGCTTTACGCGCGCGAGAGGAAAAGTCTATTGATTTCGTGAAGAAAGAATGTGCTTTGTGGATTTTTAAGTGCGAAAGAGTTGGATTTTGGAATTCATTAACCCATATATAAGAAAGAGCAGGAAGTTTTCTTCTCCATAACGGTCTAATGAGCGATTTGGGATTATCTACGCTTTGCCATCTAGACCCAACAAATGAGGAGTGTGGAGGTAGTTGGTTGCATTTTCTGACAAGCCAACTTGCATTCTTATCTTGCACGCGCCATTTTATTCGTATCTTTGCAGACAAATAGAAAGAACCCCATGATATATCCCAATAATTTTGAACAGAAAATCGGTTTTTCCGAGGTGAGAACATTGCTCAAAGGGCGGTGTATGTCTACTTTAGGCACGGAATGGGTGGACAATCAGGTGAAGTTTTCCAACAATTTCGAGTTGGTGAAGGAATCGCTCGAACAAGCACGCGAATTTGCCCTCTTCCGCATGACCGAAGAGGAGGTGTACGAGGAAAACTTTTATGATGTGCGCCAACCACTGTTGCGCATTCGTCCCGAACGCACTTATCTCGAAGAACTTGACCTTTTTGATCTCAAACGCTCATTGCAAACGGTGGTGAGCTTGGTGCAGTTTTTCCGACCTCGTGGAGAAACCACTGACGCGCCAGTTACCAACGAAGAGAGCCAGAGAGAAGATGATGCCATTTCGTCTGAAGTGGTGTATCCAGCTTTGGCACGTATGACGGAGGGAGTGAGCGCTTTTCCGCAAATCATCAAGCGCATTGACCTTGTGCTTAACAAATATGGCAAGGTGAAGGACACTGCCACTCCCGAATTGCTCAACATTCGTCACAGCATTGAGGTGACTTCGCGCAACATCAGCCATAGTTTGCGCTCCATCATCAATGAGGCGCAAGCCGAAGGCTACATAGACCGCGATGTTTCTCCCACGCTTCGCGATGGTCGTTTGGTGATTCCTGTGGCTCCTGCGCTGAAGCGTAAAATAAAAGGTATCATTCACGATGAGAGTGCGAGTGGAAAGACAGTGTTCATAGAACCCGCAGCGGTGGTGGATGCCAACAATCGCATTCGCGAACTCAAGGCTGCGGAAAAGCGTGAGGTGATTCGCATTTTGCAAATCCTTTCTTCCGAGATTCGTCCGCACATCAGCGACATTTTGCACTCGATGCAGTTTTTGGCGCATATTGATTACCTCCGTGCTTTGGCGATTTTCACCGAACAATTTGAGTCGGTGGTGCCTCGCTTGCAGGCTTCGCCTTGCATAGAATGGGTGCAGGCGCGCCATCCGCTTTTGCAACAGAGTCTGGAACGTCACGGCAAAAAGATGATTCCACTGGATGTGACACTGCGCAACCGTGCCAAACTCTTGCTTATATCAGGGCCGAATGCCGGTGGTAAGTCCGTTTGCTTGAAACCGTGGGACTGTTGCAATATATGTTGCAATGTGGTATGCCAGTGCCGGTGCGTGAGAACTCGGTGTGCGGCATATTTGACGACATTTTCATCGACATCGGTGACGAACAGAGTTTGGAGAACGACCTGTCCACTTATTCTTCGCATTTGCTCAACATGAAGATGATGATGAAGCATTGCAGTGGCAAGAGTTTGTTGCTTATCGACGAATTTGGAAGTGGCACAGAACCCCAAATCGGTGGTGCATTGGCAGAAGCCATTTTGAAGAAGTTTGTGGAGCATGAGGCTTGCGGCATCATCACCACGCACTATCAAAACTTGAAACACTTTGCCGAGCAGTCGGAACACGTAATCAATGGTGCGATGCTCTACGACCGCTCGAAGATGCAACCCCTCTTTATGCTGCAAATAGGCAATCCCGGTAGTTCGTTTGCGGTGGAGATTGCGCGCAAAATTGGTCTTCCCGAAGATGTGATTCGCTATGCGGCTGATTTGGTGGGCAAGGACTATGTGATGAGCGACAAGTATCTCCAAGACATTGTGCGCGACAAGATGTATTGGGAGAATAAGCGTAAGAACATCCACGACCGCGAGAAGAAACTCGAGCAAACCATTGCGCACTACGAAGAGGAACTCACCACGCTTTCTCAGCAGAAGAAGGAGGTGCTCTCCGATGCGCGTCAAGAAGCTGAGCGTATGTTGCAGGCTTCGAATGCTGCCATTGAAAATACCATCCGCACTATTCGCGAAAGTCAAGCGGAGAAGGAACGCACGAAGGAGGCGCGTCAAGAACTCGAGGCTTTCCGTGAGGAAGTGAAGGCGAGCGAGAAGCAGCAGAAGGATGATGCTATTGCGCGCAGATGGATCAGATTCGCCGCCGCCAAGAGCGCAAGAAGGAACACAAGAAGGCGCAAGGAGCCCTTGGTTCGCTGCTCGGCGCCATCGCACAGAAGAATGATCCACAGCCTGTGGTGGTGCCAAAAGCCAAAGTGGAAGTGGGTTGCTATGTGCGCATCAAAGGACAACACAGTGTGGGCCGTGTGCAAACCATCAATGGCAAGACCGTGCGTGTGCTGTTTGGCGTGATGACGACGACTGTGCCGCTGAACCGTTTGGAGGTGACGACGCGACCCGTGGAGAAACCTTCGGTGTCGCAGGTGTCTACCTTTGTGAGTAAGGAAACGCGCGATGCGATGTATGAGAAGAAGTTGCATTTCCGTCCGGAACTTGACGTGCGCGGCATGCGTGGCGAGGAGGCGGTGTTGGCGGTGAACTATTTCATTGACGATGCTTTGCTCTTGGAACAGAACCGTGTGCGCATTCTCCACGGCACGGGCACTGGGGCATTGCGCACGATGATTCGCCAATATCTCGACACTGTGGCCGGTGTGCGCGACTATCGCGATGAACACATCCAATTTGGCGGTGCAGGCATCACCGTTGTAGAGTTGGGATAGTTTTCTTCTTTCCCAAAACGAGCATCACCGCTCATCAACTTTCGGGTTGGTGAGCGGTGATGCTTTTGCATTGTGCTTGTGTTGAGGAATCGTTCTTACGACTGCGCCAACATAGCTTCGATGTCTTTTGCTATCTTGCTGGGTTTGGTGATGGGCGCGTAGCGGCGAATCTCTGTGCCATCGCGTGAGATGAGGAATTTAGTGAAATTCCATTTGATGGCATTGGTGAGGAATCCACTAGCTTGCGACTTTAGATACTTGAAAATGGGATCGGCTTCGTTGCCGTTCACCTTGATTTTTTGCATAATGGGGAAGGTGACGCCATAGTTGAGTTGGCAAGCGGCTTCTGCATCACTGCCAGAGCCAGGTTCTTGACCGGCAAATTGATTGCAGGGGAAACCTAAAATGACTAGGCCTTGATCTTTGTATTGCTGATAGAGTTGTTCGAGTTCTGCGAATTGGGGAGTGAAACCACATTTGCTGGCAGTGTTGACAATGAGGAGTACTTGTCCCTTGTGTTGAGAGAGTGGGTAGTCTGCGCCTTTGCTGGTGATGGTGGAAAAATCGTAAATCATAATGAGTTTAATCGTCTTGTTGAATACTAGTGAGTGTACAAAGATAGGAAAAAGAATTTATATAGTAAGCGACATATAGAGGACTTAACCTCGTTTTAGATTGTGAAGAGTCATTTGGGGAGTGATGTAGGAAGGAAGAGGAGGGTGGTGAGGAGAGGGAGAAAACGGTGAAGTATGGATGGAAAAAAAGCCGACCGCTCGTGGAAGAGGGTCGGCTTTTGAGTTGAGGAGTAGGGGTTATCGGATGATAACCTTTTGTCCTTGTGAAATGACCACACCGCTGGCGGAGGAGGCATTGATGCGTTGTCCGGCGAGGTTGAACACTGCATTGGGAGCAGTGGGTTGTTCTGTGATTCCTTTCACCTTTGAGAGAATTGGTTGTTCTCGGAATGAGAGAACGGTGGGAGCAGGAGTGCCAAGTGGGAGGGTGAAGAAGGCACGATTGCGAGGAATATAGATGTTGTTGTTCACACGACGGAACACAAAACTGTTGGTGTCGTTGTCGATGGTGAGGGCATAATACTGCGTTCCTGCATCTCTCTCCGAAGGTTTGAAGTTGAGGTTTCTGCCTTCGAGTTTTGTGGTGGTGAGAGGTGCGTACCAAGTGGTGGGACGTAACTCAAATTCTCCAGCTTGATTACTTGAAAGAATCACCGCGGTATTGGCCGGTAGGATGTTGCCTTCGATAGGTTCAATGGTGACTTCTTTCGGGAACAATCTCCTTGATGCTATATGCCTTCATACCTTGGGGAAGGATGGTGGCAAAGGGCAAATATAGGGTAGCGTAGTTACCATTTTGTGCAGCGCGTGTGGTGACTTTGAACGTTGCTTCTTTGACGGTGTCGAAGTAGAAACTTGTTCCTGCGATGCCGTTGTCACCGTGCCATACGGGGTCTTGTTCTGAACCTGGGTGGCCGCCGATGGCATCTTGGTTTTTCCAAGCGACGAGTGACAGATCGTTGTTTCGGATGTAGAGTGTACCTACTTTCTGTTTACGGAGCTTTCTAGCCGTACCGAAGGAAAGAACAGCAGGTTCGTTGCTAAGGCTTCCGTGGTTTTGGCCTTCCATTCTGCAGAGATAGCCTTCTCCACTTGCGGCTGCAAGATATTGTTTGCCCGTGTTGTCTTGTTGAAGAATCCAAAGGGTTGAATTATCTTGCTGTTTAGAAAGACTGACAGGAACATTTCCGGCAGGAAGACTGGTGATGTATCTATTATCGTAGTAACTGCGAAGTCGATAAAATTTACCATCTTCGGGCATATAGTAGCCGTCTTTGTCTTCTTTGACTGTGCCTTGGTTGGATGGACCTACCCACATTAGTGGAATAGACGCAAGTTGACGTTCCCATGCCTTAAAATTGGGTCTTTCTTCTTCTGCTGCAGGTTGCAACACATATCCTTCCACATAGGATTCCTCCTTAAACTTCGCCAAAGGATATCCAGGGTTTGTCAGACTCAGCAAACTATCTGCCGTGACAAGAAGACGGAAATAACGGCCGAATTCCTTGAGTTCGTTGATTTGCGTTTCTGCTGTGTAGTCTTTTTCTACCAGCACCGTGAAGGGATTGCGGAACTTCGTGTTATCAGGATTACCATAAGGTTTGATTTGCACCAAACTGTCGGCATCGCGCCAAACTGGCCATGCAGTGACGCGGTCATTGAGAGCTTTAAGTTCGTTAGTTCTGGCAGCGGTATTCATACCAGCAGCAACTACCTTAGCTTTGAACGCATCATAGAAGGCGCGACTGTGGTTGACTTTATTCGCATCGCGTTGGATTACCTCGTCGGCTTGCAACCATTTCGGCCAAGCAGTGAGCATTGCTTTCATATTGCTCAGAGAAGCGGCTTCGTAAGATGTAGCGAGAGAGGTTTCCGCAAGTTTTGCTTTGAACTCGTTGAGGAGTTTTTGTGCATTCACCACGCGATTTGCGTCAGCAGTGACAAGGCTATCTGCACTGCGCCAAGTTTTCCACGCTTCCATCTTTTGACGGAGCAAATCGAGGTTTGACTGAATCGTGGAAGAGGTGAGTGTCGTTGTAGCAATGTCCGCTTTGAACTCACTAAGTAGCTTTTGTGCATGATTTACGCGACTTGCGTCTGCAGTGAGTGTGCTGTCTACACTGCGCCAAGTTTCCCAAGCAACTAATTGATTTTTGAGCAAATTAAAGTCACCTTCAGTGGCAGTGGTGCGTTTCGCTTCTTCTGCAAGGTGTGCGCGGAATTCTTTGTGATATGCCTGAGTGTTGATGGCTTTCGCTGCATCGCGCACCATGATGCTGTCTGCGTGTTTCACCAGTGCGAGATATTTCGTGGTGATGTCGGCAGGAACGAAGTCCCAGCGTGAACCACCGTCGTTTGGGGTGTTGTAGAATCCTACGACAGTACCCGATTTGGGCCCACCATTCCAGTTCCACAATACTCTGGAATCGTGTTGGAGAGCAACTTTATAGTAATTATCCTCGTGAATAATCTTCCACGTTTGAGCCTGTGTCATTTCTTTACTCCAACGGAAGAGATTGGATTCTGCGTAGAAACTATAAGCTCCCCAATAGTTCTTATTTCTTTCATAAGAAATCCATTGTTGCATTCCTACAGAATAGATGTTATATTCACCAGAGAATCTACTTGCTGCAACGAGGAATTGGCCTGCATTATCTATTTGTTCAGTGGGGTGTCCGTCTTTCGTCAAATAATAGAACTTACCGTCTACTGCTTCGTGTCGACGAATGTAATATCTACCGAGGGGGAGAAGTTTTACCTTCTGACAAGGTGAGATTTGCAGGATTGTCGAATGTGAATCGCTTTTTATAGGCAGGGAGCACTTCGCCATTCTTGATAACCTCTACTTCATTTCTACTACCACCTATCACTTTGATAGAAATCTTTGAGAGATCTAGTTTCTCAGGAATAAGGAAGTCGTTGGCGTTAGCCACCATCACGAGTTTTCCTGTTTCATCATAGACCTTGTAACCCACAGCACCGGTGCCTTGAATGCGCACTGTGCGACCATCCAACAACACTGATTGGGGAGCAGCTGTGGTACCCGCTTGTTTGTCGTTTCCGAAGTCTTCGTAATGACCTACATCACCAAACACGCGGTTGTCACCTGGATCCATTCCACCAATCGTGCCCCAACGCATTTCACCTTCCTTGTGACCTTCGTAGGTGGCAAGAGTTTTGCGGATACGCTCGTCGATGAAGATGAGGTTGGTGTTCTTCTTCTCAAATTTTGCCATCGCAGCCTTGCAAGCATCGATGTCTTCTTTACTTATGCTGATGGTTGCACCACCATAAGCTTTGTCGTAGAAGTCATCGTTATACTTGTAAGGAAGGTTTTGCCCGACTGCGTTGAAGAATCCATAGAAGTCGAAGAACTCCGTGAGGTCTTCTTGTGCAATTTCGCTACAGTGTTGAGCGAACCGCAAATAGTCGGTCTTAGCGTTTGAGAAGTTGATGGGATTCTCGCGGAATTTGGCAAACAAATCTTTGAAGAAATCGGGTTTGTGCTTCAGTTCCACGTAGTACAACCACAATTGCCAGTACATACGTGTGCGATCTCCCAAATCCATGTCGAGCCATGAATAGTTCTTATTGTTGAAGCGGTTGAAGAGTTTTTGTGGCGCTTGCAAGCGGCTCACACTTGCACCGCGTTTCCAGAGTGCAATGTTCGACCAGAGGTTGTTGGAACTCTCCAAGCAGCGTGCCAAGTTGAAGAGTTTTTGATAGTGGTGACCAGTTTCGTGCACCACAGCCCAGAGATTACCACCATCGTCATATTGACCACCTTTAGCCCATTCCTTGTAACTGAAAGTTGTGCTGACAGTTCCGATGAATGTACCATAAGGGAAGGCATAAAGTCCAGCAGCGTCTGTGCTGAACATCAAGCAGTTGAAACGTCCTTCAAACTGTTCTGGACGGAAGTATTCTTGTTCCAGTTCGTGCACCCAGTCCCATTTTCCAAGAACTCCGGTAATACCTTTGTCTACTCCATTGTAAATCCAGTTTCCTTGCTTTTGTTGCTCTTCCACACCACTCAAACTAAGACTGTGAATGGTGTGTTTAGACTTCAGACGAATCACATCGTCATTGAAGAAACCATATTGTTTCAAATCACGGAGCTTGTTCCAATCCTCATTCTTCATTTTAGTCGCGTCAAAATATCCATTAGCGCGACCACCTTCCACGTGAATGCGAATTTTAGGAAGTTCAGTGTACTTCAGATTCACATCATCCATCATATAGTTGATGTAGAGGTGACTAAGTTCATTCGCATAAATTGTGTTCACTCCTTTGTGAAGGTCGAAGGTTGTACCCGTCTTGTTCTTGCCTTGCACGAGTTCGGCTTGCAAGAAGCACTTCTCTGGTGTATCATTGTTTACGAAAAGCAAAACCAATTCCTTTTCAGGGATAGTGATACCCGTTGGGTTGGTGAGTTGAGAGTATTGTCCGAAGTTAGTAGGCATCAACTTGTTGTTGTTTGCCCATTTCTGAGGATGACTATAAGCCTGATACTCTTGGATGCGGAAATATTTCTCATATTTGTTTGCGTCTGCGTTCTTGTCGTTCCACGTGTCAGATTTCACGCGCAGAGCCATTTCAATCAGCGATTGAGGAAGATCTTGAGCGTTCAAAGCTGCTTTGAATGCTTCCTCACTCATCGTTTTGTAGTTCGCTTTGAGTTGTGTGCAAGCATAATCCTCGAAGAACTGTTGCAACTTCTCATTAAGCTGTGCGTAATCTGCATTCAGACGCTTTCTGTCCTCCAGTTTTTGTTTGTATTCCGTTAGAGCTTTGTTGTCCAAATTCACTTCTTCAAGTTGCCACTGAGAAGCAATGGTGTTTTCGTTCCAGTTCACCACCTCAAATCCCTTGCTGTTTGCACTGTGCAATGACACACCTTCCGATACCACAAAGGCAAAGTTGGGAAGCAACTGATCCATTGATTGAAGTGTAAATGGCGCAGGAGTGCTCACCATCTTAAAGCTTTCAGATCGAGGAGTAGAATTTCCCACATATTCGTTGTTCACAACATTGCATATTGCCCACTTATCATTCACTTTTTTGAGCGTCCACACCTGTCCCATTTCACGTTCATTGCGTCCTTCCGTGCGCAACACCTTGTCTAAATGGGGGTAAGTGGTCAAAACACGGTTGGGGTAAGCCACATTTCTGATAATGTAGTACTTACCTTCGGCAGGTTCATACACGCCGTGTGAGTTTTTACGGAGCAATTCCTTAATGCTTTCAATAGAAACGTCATTTGCAGGTTGAAATTCCCATTCAGAAGCGGTGTTCAAAAAGAAAGTCGTGTCAGTGCTGTGTTGTGCCTCATTTTGCTTGTTGTAAATGACATAGCATTGCCACCAACAATGTTGTGATTGTCAGCTTCCACAAAGCACTCTCCGTTCTTGAACGAGTTGCTAGCACTGATGTGATAATAGTTGTCTGATGTCTTCTTAAAATCAAACCAAACTTGATTGTTCGTTTGAGCCAATGCCACATTTTGATTCGCTGTTGCGTTGGGGAGAAAACGCCCTGTGAGCGCATTTCTCAACGCAAAACCATCTCCATTGCGTTCCACAAACCAAACAGAAGCAAAGTCTGTGTTGCTTGTTTGGTCTGTTGTTTTTAATGCGTGCGAAGAAGCATCAGTTGTCCAATAGCGGTTACTCTTGCCTTTCACACGATAAAGACCACCATTGCGGAAGGTGTTGAGAGCGGTGAATCCCTTCTCGAGTTTAGCCCAAGACGATTCCATTTGTTGTGCAGTCGTTAAATCTTCTCCAGTGAGAGGTTCAAATTTCCAGAAATTGTTTTCATTGGTCTCATCTTTCCAGTTTTGCACCAAACCACTGCCACCATTGTGCCACAAAGTCTTACCCTCAAAGTTTTCATTTGTGGAAATCACCCAATAGTCTGCTGCATCTTTCCCCGTTGCAGGTTTGATGTAGTATTTTCCGGGGTTGGTTCCCACTGTGAAAGTTTTGTTGAGATCATCAAGCGACTGAATAGCAAGTTGATCGCTCACACTCACCATCCAATAAGTGCCGTTGATGCGCTTCACTTTCCAAAATTGTGAAGTCTTGGAGTCGCCACCCGAATGTTCTGAAACATACCCAAGTTGGTGGTTTTTTACCAAAATAGGCATTTTGTTTTTGTGGCTAACGATGCGGTAATAGCCATCTTGTAAAACATTGTTTGTGATAGGGTGGGCAACACAAACCCTATCAAGAGGAAGAGTGAGAAAAAGATTCTCTTGAAATTATAGCTCATAATAAATTCTTTTCTACAAATTGTCGACGAAAATCAGCACACAGCATCTGTTCTTCCCTAAGAATATTGTTGCTCTGTGAACCTCAATTCAGTGTAAATAGTCTAGTGTTAATAATGTAATCCGCAAAATCAAAAAAAGACCCAAGCAATGCTTGAGTCCTTTCGAGTAGCGAGGCCGGGGATTGAACCCGGGACCTCAGGATTATGAATCCTGCGCTCTAACCAGCTGAGCTACCTCGCCATTATTGCTGGTTTGCGAGTGCAAAAGTACACGTTTTTCTTGAATCAGCCAAATCTTTTCTCGAAAAAATGTGCGAATGCCTCTATTTTTCCTCTTCCTAGTAGAGCTTTACCCTCTTTACACTCCCTTTTTCCCTCTGTTTCTTCTTTTTTCTAAAGAAAAATCTCACAATGATGCGAAATCATTTTGTGGAAAATCCCACTATATATAAGTTGTATAGATCACAAAATGAAAACATCAATGTTCGAGAGAGTAGCGGGACAAGGTTTCTTGGATCTGTTCCAATTTCTGTTCTGTGGGAAGCAACGCATCAATCCAATAAATCGGACATCCACGGCGTTCCATACCTCTAAACCAAGTCATTTGACGCTTTGCAAATTGATGAATTGCCGTTTCGAGTTGCTGCACCATCTCGTCATAGGTGAGCTCCCCAGTGCAGTGCAGCGTCAAATATTTATACTCCAAACCATAATAAATCAAATCCTCAGCAGGAATTCCCTCATTTAGAAGTGCGCGCACCTCCTCTATCATTCCCTCTGCCAAACGTTGGTGTAATCGTTCGGTGATACGTTGTCTTCTCACTTCACGATCCAACGACAGACCAAAGGTGATGCTGCGCAGTTTGGGATATTCGCGCTCACTCGATGCGTGTTTAAGATTGTACGTTTCAATCTCAATGGCACGAATGGCACGTTTGCCGTGTCCACATCAGTCGTGTTGTGCATCGTTTGTCCCGAACGTGCCTTCAACTCGCTTAGCATTTCCGACAATTCTACCAGCGTTTTACCCTCCAACTCCGCACGCAACTCCGCATTTTGTGGAACATGACTGATGTTGTAGGAGCGAACCACACTTTCTATATACAATCCCGTGCCGCCACACACCACAGGGCGAAGACCGCGCGAACGCATCGCTCCCAAGGTTTCAAAAAAATCTTGTTGATAGCGATAGAGGTTGTATTTTGTGCCTGGTTCTTCAGTATCGATGAGGTGATAGGGCACTGTCGTTCCGTTGATTTTGTAATCGGCCAGATCTTTTCCTGTGCCCAAATCCATACGGCGGTACACCTGTCGAGAGTCTGCACTGATTATTTCGGTGCCCAGTTCATACGCCAAGGCCACCGCCAAGGACGTTTTGCCCGAGGCGGTGGGACCGACGATTGAAATAATGTCTAATTCTTTGGGATAATCCATATTGTCTTGTGAGATTCATTCCTCACACCTGTTCCAGAGCTTGCGCCAAATCGGCTATGAGGTCGTCGGCTGATTCTATGCCCACGCTCAAACGAATCAAGTCGACTGGGATGCCTGCAGCTTCGAGTTGTGACTCTGAGAGCTGACGGTGGGTGTGACTTGCGGGGTGGAGTACACAACTCTTGGCGTCAGCCACGTGAGTTGCTATGTTGATAAGCTGCAAACCATCCAAGCAACGCACCGCTGTTTCGCGCGATTTGTCTTTCAAACCGAAGCAGAGCACACCGCAACTGCCCTTGGGGAGATATTTTTGTGCCAATGCATAGTCCTGACTGTCCTTGTCGCCTGCATAGTTCACCCAACCCACTTTGGGATGATTTTTGAGAAAATCTACCACACGGCGCGCATTCTCCACGTGACGCTCAATGCGCAAATGCAGCGTTTCGATGCCGTTATTCAGCAGATAAGCATTTTGAGGGCTTTGGCAGCAACCGAAGTCGCGTTGCAGTTGCGCAATTGCTTTCACCAAATAAGCCACTTCACCAAACGCTTCAGTGTAGGTCAGTCCATGATAACTTTCATCGGGTTGTGTCAAACTAGGGAATTTGTCGGCATGAGCAGACCAGTCAAACTTGCCACTGTCGATGACGCAACCACCTACGCAACGACCCTGACCATCAAGGTATTTTGTTGTTGAGTGGGTCACAATGTCGGCTCCCCATTCGATAGGGCGGCAGTTCACGGGAGTGGGGAACGTGTTGTCCACAATGAGTGGCACACCGTTGTTGTGTGCCAAGCGTGCCCAACGTTCAATGTCGCAAACACGGCAACCTGGGTTTGTCACTGTTTCGCTGAATACCAGTTTGGTGTTGGGACGAAATGCGGCTTGCACTTCTTCGTCTGTAGCATCAAGACTCACAAACGTGCAGTCGATGCCCATCTTCTTCAGCGTCACTGCAAAGAGATTGTACGTACCTCCATAAATGCCGTTCGTTGCAATGAAATGATCGCCTGCATTGCAGATGTTGAACACCGCAAAGAAGTTGGCGGCTTGTCCGCTCGATGTCAGCAAACCCGCTGCACCTCCTTCTAGGGACGTGATTTTGGCAGCAACGGCATCGCACGTGGGATTAGCCAAACGAGAGTAGAAATACCCTGATTCTGCCAAATCAAAGAGACGTGCCATTTGTTCCCGTTGATTCATATTTGAATGTGGTGCTTTGCACAATGGGCAACTGGCGAGCTTCGCCGTTCTTTGGGGTCCAACCTGCGGTGAGACAAAGGGTGTCGATGTGTGGATGTTGTTCTGCCATAGGAGTTCTGAAAAGTTGAGAATGAAACTTCATCGCTGATGACTGCCGTGCTTGTCTATGCTTGACATTTGCAGTACCTGTTGCGATGCTGAATGTTCTGCAAAGATATACGGTTGGTTTCGTATCTACCGACTTTTTCCAGAATTTCTCCTCTTTTTTCGAGTGAAATCGCGTACTTTAGAATTTTATTCTGTTAGGGTGCGCTAAATCAACCTTTTGCCGAATGATATTCTAGTGCTTTTTTTACACCAATAGCTATCATTCGCTGTTGTTTTTGTCTATTTTTCTGCCGCTTTTGGTGACTTTTTCTTCGTTGAAAAGGAAGAAGAAGGCTACACCTACCAACAAAGCATAAGCCGCGAAGGTGTACCACACACTACTCCAATCACCAATCTGCGCACCATCCACGTTTTGAGTGTGTTGATTCACCACCCATTGTGCGCCAATCATGCCCACTGATGCACCAACACCGTTTGTCATGAGCATAAACAAACCTTGTGCGCTGGAGCGGATGGAGGAATCGCATTCTTTGTCCACGAAGAGAGAACCTGATACGTTGAAAAAGTCGAATGCCACACCATAAACGATCATCGATAGGATGAGGAAGATGACGGAGGGGAAGGCTGGAGTGCCGATGGCAAACAAACCAAAGCGCAACACCCAAGCCAGCATAGCAATGAGCATCACTGTCTTGATGCCATAGCGTTTCAGGAAAAAAGGTATTAACAGGATGCAGAATGTTTCTGAAATCTGTGAAAGTGAAATCAGTAAATTAGCATGATCCACAAAGAATACGCCCTCGAAGGCCTTATTCAGACTGAAACTACTGATGAAACTGTTCGCAAATCCATTGGTGATTTGCAAACTAACGCCGAGCAACATGGAGAAGATGAAGAAAAGAGCCATTCTGCGGTGCTTAAAGAGGGCAAAAGCTCGCAAACCCATCATATCAATAATGCCTTTTTGTTCGCCTGTATTGCGCTGAGCTGTGGGACATGCTGGGAGAGTCAGCGTATAAAGTGCCAGAACGATGCTCCAACCAGCAGAAACATAAAACTGTTCTGGTCCATGCTGCCATCCCAAAAAGTCGACAGCCAACATCGATACGATAAAACCTATCGTGCCGAAAATGCGAATGGGGGGGAAGGCTTTCACCGTGTCGAGATTGTATTTCTCCAGTGCGTTGTATGACACCGAGTTCGACAATGCCAAAGTTGGCATATAGGCTGCCACACTTAGCGTGTAGACGGAGAAAATTTCCCAAAAACTAAACTCTGCTTTACTGCCTATGATTCCCACGCCTATCATGCTCAGGGCGGCAATCACGTGGCAAATGGCAAGCATGCGCTGCGCTTGAACGAAACGGTCGGCCAAGATACCCACTATGGCTGGCATGAAAATGGAGACTACGCCTTGAATGGAGTAGAACCAACCGATGTTGGCTCCCATACCTTTGCTAGCCAAAAAACCACCCATTGAAATGAGATAAGCACCCCACACGGCAAACTCCAAGAAGTTCATACCGATAAGGCGAGTTTTGATTGATGTACTATTCATTGTTACTTTCTTTTTGTCTATAATTTTTGCGAAGCAAAGATAACAGAAAATGAGTGATTGACCAAGACTGCAGACCTCTTTTCTCTGCATTATTATTAAACTTATGGACTATGCGCCTTCTTTTCTCCTCTATTTTTATTATCTTTGCTCATCGATAGGCGACCTTGTGTTTGCCCTTCGTGCTTTGAACCCAAATCGGTCATTAAATCCTGAACAGATTTTATTTGATTGTTTGGAAACGCTCGTTCTTCTCTTAGCTTTTAGTTCTTATTCTAGTTTCTTTTTCAAACTCTTCGCATCATGTTAGGCGCAATTATTGGTGACATCGTAGGAAGTATCTACGAATTTGATAACATCCGCACTAAGGATTTTCCCTTTTTTCAAACCGCAATGGAATGCACCGACGACAGTATTTTGACTTTTGCTACTGCTCAATGGTTGCTCAAAGGGGGTGACGTGGCCAACTTCTATGGAGATTATGCCGTGCGCTATCCTTGTCCTATGGGTAGTTACGGTGGAATGTTCCAACAATGGGTGCATAACAGGAGTGTCTATGGCAAAGCTGCGCCTTATAATAGTTGTGGCAATGGAAGTGCCATGCGTGTTGCTCCTGTGGGGTGGGCTTTTCAAACAGAGCAAGAGGTGATGCAATGGGCTGAAACGTCGGCTGCGTGCACGCACAATCATCCTGAAGGGGTGAAAGGTGCGCAAGCCACGACTTTGGCCATTTTGTGGGCGCGACAAGGGGTTTCTGCTGCTGATATAGAAAAGCGCATCACGCAACTTTTTGCTTATGACCTCACGATGTCTGTTGAGGAACTCCAGCAGCGCTATTCTTGGCGAGGGATTGATGGGCAAGGCAATGGAGGTATTTGTCAAGATAGTGTGCCGCAAGCCATCATTTGTGCGCTCAAAGCTGACGATTTTGAAGATGCTATTCGCAATGCGGTGAGCATCGGTGGTGACAGTGACACGATTGGCTGCATCACAGGGGGTATTGCAGAAGCGCTTTATGGCATCCCTTCTGCCTTGCGTCAAAAGTCGATGAACTATATTCCTCAAGATTTTATGCCTACTCTTCTTGAGTTTGAAGAAAAGTTTGGCGCGAAATAAGTGCCTCGTTTCTTTCTTTCTCATCGTTTTTTTGTGTTTTTTTGTTCTAATAATGATTTCCTGATTGCTCGCCCCCTATTAGTATATGGGTAGAAATACCCCTCAAAGAGTGAGAAAACGGCATATTTGTGCCGTTTTTTTCTTTGTCTATATTTTTGTTTTGTGATCTTCGCTTTTGCGAAATAGATGTGTAAGTGGTGCAAATGAGTATTGGTTTGGGGGTTGAGTCTTGATTCGTTGTTGGTTGTTTCATTGCTGATTTGTCGATGGTTGTTTCATTGCTGATGAATATTTCTTCGTTGGTGAATGTTTTTTTATGAGGGAGGGGACACGGAAGGGTGGGGAAGTGGATTGGTTGGTTTGATTGGATGAGGGGATGGTTGGGTATTGGCCGAAGGTGTTCTTACGCGCGTGTATGCGCGCTCTCGTACTAGGAGTTTTGTTTTTATGCTGTCACAAGTGTCACAGTGGATGGAATTGAAAATACTTCATCATCCCAAAAACGACGTATCGTTTTATAGAAAGTGACGTGTCGTTTTACTGAAAAACATAGTATCGTTTTATCGAAAAACATCGTGTCATTTTTATAGAAAACATCGTGTCATTTTTATAGAAAACAACGTGTTGTTTTGGATTGGAGGTCGAAAAGTTGTTTTGAGGATGGTATTTTGGGGATTTTTGGGGGTGGAGTAGCAGCGTGAAAGTATGACAGTGTGGGAAGTTGTTTCTGAAATCAATGTAAGTGGTTATTATATAGTGAGTTATAAGTGTTATGTGACACTTGTGACAGCAAAAAACACAAAACTCCTGTAGTGTGCGTATACGCGCGCGAGCATCGCGCGATGTTATTTGATTTCCTCTCGTGCTTGGCCATTGCACGCCGTCTAGCATCTAGTCCTTCTAGTCTTTCTAAATCTTCTAGTGCTTCTATTCTTTCTAGAGTCTCTAGTTCTTCTAGTACCTCTAGTTCTTCTAGTTCTTCTAGTTCTTCTAGTGCATCTAGAAAACCTCCCCCTCTAACGTCTAAACTCTAACGTCTATTCTGTCATCTCTACCCCTCAAAATCTACTGTTTGAGATTTTTCTTGCAATTTTTTTCTCCAATCCCTTGGTGGTTTCAAAATCTTGCCGTACTTTTGCATCGCAATCGGGACGCAAGGGTCACTTGCTAAGACAAAACGCGCTTAGTTAGATGGAGCTTGACAGACTGAACGCCTGACAGTGGCAAACGAGCTACACGAAGTCATTGAAACGATTACATAACAGATTGTAGAGAAGTACAAGGAACAATCAACAATGAAGCAGAAATGCTTCGGGTAAAATGAATTGTACCGTCAAATTTCTACTCCAAAAATCCAAAGTAACAAGACAGGATGCTGAGCATATAAAACAGATCAAAACAAAATATCATATTACAATGAAGAGTTTGATCCTGGCTCAGGATGAACGCTAGCTACAGGCTTAACACATGCAAGTCGAGGGGCAGCATGGAAGAAGCTTGCTTCTTCTGATGGCGACCGGCGCACGGGTGCGTAACGCGTATCAAACCTGCCTCATACTCGGGGATAGCCTTGCGAAAGTAAGATTAATACCCGATGTTGTTATGTTGCCGCATGGTGATATAACCAAAGATTTATCGGTATGAGATGGTGATGCGTCCGATTAGGTAGTAGGCGGGGTAACGGCCCACCTAGCCATCGATCGGTAGGGGTTCTGAGAGGAAGGTCCCCCACACTGGAACTGAGACACGGTCCAGACTCCTACGGGAGGCAGCAGTGAGGAATATTGGTCAATGGACGGAAGTCTGAACCAGCCAAGTAGCGTGCAGGATGACGGCCCTCTGGGTTGTAAACTGCTTTTAGTTGGGAATAAAAAAGAGGACGTGTCCTCTATTGTATGTACCTTCAGAAAAAAAGGACCGGCTAATTCCGTGCCAGCAGCCGCGGTAATACGGAAGGTCCAGGCGTTATCCGGATTTATTGGGTTTAAAGGGAGCGTAGGCGGATTATTAAGTCAGTGGTGAAAGACGGTGGCTCAACCATCGTTAGCCATTGAAACTGGTAGTCTTGAGTGCAGACAGGGATGCTGGAACTCGTGGTGTAGCGGTGAAATGCTTAGATATCACGATGAACTCCGATCGCGAAGGCAGGTGTCCGGGCTGCAACTGACGCTGAGGCTCGAAAGTGTGGGTATCAAACAGGATTAGATACCCTGGTAGTCCACACAGTAAACGATGTATACTCGCGGTTTGCGATAGACAGTAAGCCGCCAAGCGAAAGCATTAAGTATACCACCTGGGGAGTACGCCGGCAACGGTGAAACTCAAAGGAATTGACGGGGGCCCGCACAAGCGGAGGAACATGTGGTTTAATTCGATGATACGCGAGGAACCTTACCCGGGCTTGAACTAGGAGTGACGAATCTAGAGATAGATTTTTCTTCGGACACTCTTGGAGGTGCTGCATGGTTGTCGTCAGCTCGTGCCGTGAGGTGTCGGCTTAAGTGCCATAACGAGCGCAACCCTTTTCCTTGGTTGCCATCAGGTAATGCTGGGCACTCCAGGGATACTGCCATCGTAAGATGTGAGGAAGGTGGGGATGACGTCAAATCAGCACGGCCCTTACGTCCGGGGCTACACACGTGTTACAATGGGGGGTACAGAAGGTCGCTACCTGGTGACAGGATGCCAATCTCAAAAACCTCTCTCAGTTCGGATTGGAGTCTGCAACCCGACTCCATGAAGCTGGATTCGCTAGTAATCGCGCATCAGCCATGGCGCGGTGAATACGTTCCCGGGCCTTGTACACACCGCCCGTCAAGCCATGAAAGCCGGGGGTGCCTGAAAGCCGTGACCGGAAGGGTCGGCCTAGGGTAAAACTGGTGATTGGGGCTAAGTCGTAACAAGGTAGCCGTACCGGAAGGTGCGGCTGGAACACCTCCTTTCTGGAAAGTTCAGTATACCAAGTTACTTGAATGGAAATATAGAAAAAGGTACAATTTAGAAGATTGTTACCTATACTTCTCGCAATAGGTTATGCTAAGCATAAGAGAAAGATGAAGCCGAGCAGCTCTGAAGTAGTTTGACTTGCGTGGATTTTTTCTGCCAGTCCTATAGCTCAGTTGGTTAGAGCGCCACACTGATAATGTGGAGGTCGGCAGTTCAAATCTGCCTGGGACTACTTGCAAATGGAGCACCGCGCTCCGAACGATTTGGGGGATTAGCTCAGCTGGCTAGAGCACCTGCCTTGCACGCAGGGGGTCAACGGTTCGAATCCGTTATTCTCCACACATTCTACTGCTCAGTCGCAATGATGGTAACACATCAAAGCAGGATGACAGAGCAAGAGATCTTTGACATATTGAACACGCAACAAGTTGATTCTTGTTTCCATCCATCGCAAGATGAGATGCGAATACAGAGAATCATCCAAGTAACGAAACAAAGGTAAACGAAAGTACAGCTTTAAGTATATTCTCACCTTCTAGTTACGAAAGGATTAGCTAGGACTAACGTCTAATGTCTAATTTCTAACGTCTAGAATAAGGTATAGGAAGTAATTAAGGGCGTACGGTGGATGCCTAGGCTCTTACAGGCGATGAAGGACGTGATAAGCTGCGATAAGCTGTGGGTAGGTGCAAATAACCATTGATCCGCAGATTTCCGAATGGGACAACCCAGCAGGTTGAAGACCTGTTATCCCGCAAATGCGGGAGGCTAACGGGGGGAACTGAAACATCTTAGTACCCCTAGGAAAAGAAAATAATAATGATTCCCCTAGTAGTGGCGAGCGAACGGGGAAGAGCCCAAACCATATAGATTTCGGTCTATATGGGGTTGTAGGACCACGACGTTGCAAGAAATACGATTAGAGGAACGCTTTGGAAAGAGCGACCATAGAGAGTGACAGTCTCGTACTCGACAATCGTATGAAGCATAGTGGTATCCTGAGTAGGGCGGGACACGTGAAATCCTGTCTGAATCCGGCGGGCCCATCCGCCAAGGCTAAATACTCGTAAGAGACCGATAGCGAACCAGTACCGTGAGGGAAAGGTGAAAAGCACCTCTTTTAGAGGAGTGAAAAAGTTCCTGAAACCGTACGCCTACAAGCGGTCGGAGCTTCTTAGGAAGTGACGGCGTGCCTTTTGCATAATGAACCTACGAGTTACCGTCGTCGGCAAGGTTAAGTGCTATGAAGCACGTAAGCCGAAGCGAAAGCGAGTCTGAACAGGGCGCATAGTCGGCGGTGGTAGACGCGAAACCAAGTGATCTACCCTTGTCCAGGTTGAAGTCCCGGTAACACGGGATGGAGGACCGAACCAATAAGCGTTGAAAAGCTTCTGGATGAGGTGAGGGTAGGAGTGAAAGGCCAATCAAACTTGGAGATAGCTCGTACTCCCCGAAAATGCATTTAGGTGCAGCCTCGGGCGTTCCCTGTGTGAGGTAGAGCGACTGATTGGATGCGAGGGCTTCACCGCCTATCAAGTCCAGACAAACTCCGAATGCACACAGGCTAAGCTCGGGAGTGAGGGCGTGGGTGCTAAGGTCCACGCCCGAGAGGAGAAGAATCCTGACCACCGGCTAAGGCCCCGAAATATAGGCTAAGTTAAACTAACGAAGTGTGGTCCCCGTGACAGCTAGGATGTTGGCTTGGAAGCAGCCATTCATTCAAAGAGTGCGTAACAGCTCACTAGTCGAGGGACTGTGCATGGATAATAATCGGGTATAAAGTCTATTGCCGAAGCCGTGGGATATCTTATGATATCGGTAGGGGAGCATTCATGCGGCCTTGAAGATAGAGGATAACCTCTGTTGGAGCTTCATGAAAAGCAAATGTAGGTATAAGTAACGATAAAGAGTGTGAGATGCACTCTCGCCGAAAGACTAAGGTTTCCAGGGCAACGTTAATCGGCCCTGGGTCAGTCGGGACCTAAGGTTCAACCTAATGGTGATGCCGATGGCAGAAACGGTTAATATTCCGTTACTATCTTTGTTGGCGATGTGGAGACGGAGGAGTGACACTTCCGCGAGCTGACGGAATAGCTCGTTAAAGATTGTAGGTAATGAGGATGGCAGGCAAATCCACCATCTGAGCTGAAAGTCGATAGTATACAGCGTCTTCGGACAATGTAATAGTGAAGGTAATCCTACTCCCGAGAAAATCCGCTAAGCTTAACAACAAAGATACCCGTACCGTAAACGGACACACGTAGTCGGGTAGAATATACTAAGGCGCTTGGAAGATTCATGGTTAAGGAACTAGGCAAATTGACCCCGTAACTTCGGAATAAGGGGTCCTCACAGCAATGTGAGGCGCAGAGAATCGGCCCAGGCAACTGTTTAACAAAAACACAGGGCTGTGCAAAATCGAAAGATGCAGTATACAGTCTGACACCCTGCCCGGTGCTGGAAGGTTAAGAGGAGAGCTTAGACTCCGGTCGAAGGTTTGAATTGAAGCCCCAGTAAACGGCGGCCGTAACTATAACGGTCCTAAGGTAGCGAAATTCCTTGTCGGGTAAGTTCCGACCTGCACGAATGGTGTAATGATCTGGGCACTGTCTCAACCATGATTCCAGTGAAATTGTAGTATCGGTGAAGATGCCGATTACCCGCGATGGGACGAAAAGACCCCGTGAACCTTTACTATAGCTTAACGTTGTAATTGGGCAGTCGATGTGTAGGATAGGTCGGAGGCTATGAAGCAGGCACGCCAGTGTTTGTGGAGCCGCTGTTGAAATACGACCCTTTGGCTGTCTGGTTCCTAACTCTCGGATGAGAGGACCGCGTTTGGTGGGTAGTTTGACTGGGGTGGTCGCCTCCAAAAAGCGTAACGGAGGCTTCTAGAAAGGTGCCCTCAGGCCGATTGGTAACCGGCCGTAGAGTGTAATGGCAAAAAGGGCGCTTGACTGAGAGACCTACAAGTCGATCAGGTGCGAAAGCAGAGCATAGTGATCCGGTGGTTCCGTATGGAAGGGCCATCGCTCAAAGGATAAAAAGGTACTCCGGGGATAACAGGCTGATCCCTCCCAAGAGCTCATATCGACGGAGTGGTTTGGCACCCTCGATGTCGGCTCGTCACATCCTGGGGCTGGAGAAGGTCCCAAGGGTTGGGCTGTTCGCCCATTAAAGTGGCACGCGAGCTGGGTTCAGAACGTCGTGAGACAGTTCGGTCTCTATCTATCGTGGGCGCAGGAAATTTGCGTGGCTCTGACACTAGTACGAGAGGACCGTGTTGGACTGACCTCTGGTTTACCGGTTGTGGCGCCAGCTGCACCGCCGGGTATCTACGTCGGGATCGGATAAGCGCTGAAAGCATCTAAGTGCGAAGCCGGCCACAAGATTAGATTTCCTCATAAGGGTCGTTGTAGACTACGACGTTGATAGGGTGTAGGTGTAAAGACGGTGACGTCAAAGCCGAGCACTACTAATCGCCCTGAAACTTCCATTCCTTTAGGTGGAATACACTTAAAAGCTGCTACGTTTATCTCTAGAAACTTGAATCCTAGAAGAACTAGAAGCTCTAGCACTTCTAGAACCACTAGAAAAACCTAGAACTTCTAGAAAAACTAGATTCTCTAGACCCTCTAGAAAATTTAGCTCAAATCCCAATCGTTATTTGTCAAGATTGCATGTTCAAACGATATTTCCGGTGGTTATAGCGACGGGGTTCCACCTCTTCCCATTCCGAACAGAGAAGTTAAGCCCGACCGCGCCGATGGTACTGCACACCCGCGGGAGAGTAGGTCGCCGCTATTTTTACGAAAGCCCTGAGTTCAAATGAACTCGGGGCTTTTTCTTTGAATCTACTTATCCTGTTGTGTCAACGTGCAAGTGCAAAACCGTAATTTCTTTTGTATCTCATTTTAAGATCAACGTGTACTTTCAGGATAGAAGTGCCCACTTGCATAAACTCAATGGAAAAAACATCATCATTTGTTGTCTATCTGAATAAAAAGCTGTATCTTTGCACTGCATTTCGGAAATCGTCCGTTAGCCCTTGGGTTTAGCCTTTTTGCTATGTCCCATTGATCAACCAGGATTGGAGAGGTGCTCGAGTGGTTGAAGAGGCACGCCTGGAAAGCGTGTAAACGTCAAAAGCGTTTCGGGGGTTCGAATCCCCCTCTCTCCGCAAAGTGGCTTCAAGATGACTTCAAAATGGTCGTCAAAACAGCCTTCAAAATTAGCGTAAATCGTTGTAAGACTTATACTTACAACGATTTTTCTTTGTATATAAGCCTATATGGTGACGGCTAAACCCTAGGTTTTGATAGTCATCATTCGGTCAAATTCTGCTACATAAACTGCTACACAAAATAATGCTACAGAAAAAGTGTAGCAGTGAAGGCAAAAAGAAGGGCAAAATGAAGGCAGTAACGCAATCTCTTTCAATGTATTAGTAATTAACTTTGTAGCCAAGTGCTACACTAAAGAATGATGCATTATGAGACAATCGTTCAAGGTGTCCTTCTACCTACGCTCTAACTATGAGAACAAAGAAGGCAAATCGCCTGTCATGCTCCGTATCTTCCTTGGAGGAGCAATGAGTAACACCAACAAAAAGATTGAGCACGACATGGAAGAACTTGCCGATAAACTCGATAAGTTTAATGACGCCATGGGACTCTAAAACACGAATGTATCACTTTTAATCTCTATATTTATCATGAACACAAAAGAAAGCCCCGAGCTTTCTTACTTCCGTTTGAAACTCACAGCCTATCTCCGCAATCATCAACCTGAGCTTGTGGACGATGTCACCCTCGTTTTCTCTCGTTCCGATGCAGCCCACACCGCCTATTGCGATGCAGTGGCACAGGGCTTCTCACATCCCGAAGCTGAAAGCATTGCCAGCAATGTACTCTTTGAAGGTTTGCATTTCTCAAAGTACGACACCCTAGTGTCTGTTTTGGAAAACGAATTTGAGTCAGAGCTTCTTAGTCCACTACCTGAGAAACTCGCTCCCATTCTCCTCCGCAATAAGGCGGAGCAACGTGTCTTTGCCAACTACCATCTCACGGACGACTTTGCAGTAAGTCCACAGTACGAAGACCTCTACACCGAACTCACAGGAATGATAGTCTTAATCATCGAGCAAAACAATTTGCCTACCGTTGAAGAAGTAAACGCTGTAGAATAGTCATCATTTATCATATGGAGAGTGCGGTGCTATCCTGCTCTGCGTGCCTTGATAAGCACAGCCTTCTCACAAACCGAAAAGTGGTTATCTCTTCGCGAGATAGCCACTTTTTCTTTTCCCAAATAGTCGAAAGATTGGGCTCTGCACTTTCGCTTCTTTATCATAGCTCCACTTGATGCCCCTCCAAGACGGATGCTGTTTCCTCTTTTCTTTCGCAAAGGTAGTAGGTCGCTTTAGCACTGCGTCAAGGTCAAGTCTAGCGATTAGTCGAGAAATCTCCAGCTCCGCTTTCGCTAGGCTCGTATTTCTCGTCTAAACCTTGTCTCAGAGCAGCTACCCTCCCTTCTTTTTTGCTACGAAAAAGGAATTAGCATACTCCGATCTTTGGACGCATAAAAAAAATGTCGCTATGGATATGCAGAAAGTAAATACAACATCTTCGATGAGTAGAAAAGGAAATAGATCCTCCTCTCATTACCGCATAAATGCTGTAAGCCAACCCACCGATAACACCCTTTAATCTCTATCAATATGAACGGAACAGACCAATTCACATGCACCATTGCCGAGTATCTCAATCAGCGAGCAATGACAGACCCCTTGTTTGCGCCCAACTTGATGAAACCAAACAAAAATATAGAGGAGTGCATCACGTACATTCTTAATGAAGTGCAGAAAAGCGGTTGCAACGGATTTGAGGATGATGAAATCTATTCAATAGCTGTACACTACTATGATGAAGACGATTTAGAAGTGGGCAACGCAATCCCTTGTAATGTAGTTGTCAATCACACCATAGTCTTGACAGACGAGGAAAAAGCCGAAGCTCGACAACAAGCCTTTGCACAATATCAAGCCGAAGAACTCCGCAAATTGCAAGACCGCAAGCGATGTAAGCCCAAGAACGAAGCAAGTACAGAAGAAGTACCTCAACTCACCTTATTTGATTAAGACGATGAAAGCAAGAAATAAGTTTGAAGCAGCCGTAATGAAGCAAAGTAAGCATCTTCGCCCGATAACCAAGCAACAAAGTAAGTGGGCATTCCGTGAGTGCATAGACCACTTCGCCTACCGACTACCCAAAGGTTGCACAACGTGTATGGATTGTGGGAATCGTTGGGTAATGAACAAACCTAGAGAAACTTGCATTTGTCCTCATTGTAGAGCCAAGTTGCAAGTGCAGACCACAAGAGCGAGGAAACACAAGGAACAGCACTATTTCACCATCCTCACCACATCGGGAAATTATCAAGTGCTTAGAATGTGCCTACTCATTGTGGGGATGGAGAAAGGTTATCCAGCCGAGTTTCTGTCATGGAGATAGGTCAGTATTGGTGGAACAGCCAAGGCAAACAAACCATTGTAGCGATACAGCGCACAATGGGCAGTTACCTAGACACCTTTGCCTTTCATTCTCCCAAAGCCATCCGCAGAGATAACGAAGTCTATCAGTACATCGCACAAAGTCCACTCTATCCCAAGGTCAAATCCCTAGACATTCTCCAAAGAAATGGCTTTGCAGAAGATTGTCACGACATCGCCCTTTGGTGCGATTATGTGGATATGCTCCGCAGATTGGGTAAAGACATTCACAGTCCGAAGTATGTTTGTCCCGAAAACTTACAAGAAGTCCACGACACGGCACAGCGGAAGTTGCAGGCTCAGCGAGATAAAGAAGCCGAAGCACGCAGAAGACAGCAAGCGATAGAAAACGAGGAGCGTTTTCAAGAACTCAAAGCCCCATTCTTTGGCATCGCCTTTACAGACGGAGTTATCCAAGTGAAAGTCTTAGAGAGCGTGCAGGAGTATTTAGAGGAGGGCAAAGCCCTGCACCATTGCGTTTTCCCTAATGAATACTACCTCAAAAAGCAAAGCCTAATCCTATCGGCAAGAATAGATGGCAAGCGAATAGAAACGATAGAGGTCAATTTGGACACGCTCAAAGTGGTGCAAAGTCGTGGCTTGCAGAACAAAAATACCGAGTATCACGAGCAGATAGTGAATCTCGTCAATGCCAACTGCAAACTGATAAAGCAGAGAATGAGAGCGATAGCATAATCACCCCACTATTACAGATATGAAGGCAGAAGTAGAAAGCATTGTATGCAATTGGGCAGACAAGATACTGCACATTCGGATAGGGTTATCGCATTGATAACCCTATCCGAAAACGAGGAAGACTTAAGGTCGGCTACCAACAAAACAGCTAAAGAAACTGAACTTGACAAGTTCCTTGCCTATGGTTACGGTTCACATTATTTTGGGGTTACCACCGCAGGCTGTCCAAAGGAGAACCATTGAAATACAGATTATTAAAGGTTGAATTTTGAGAATATAAAAAAGAGAGTTTGCAGAGTACAGATGCTGTATATTTTCGAGGGAGTGTTTGAAGTCGTTGCCGAAAGCGAGGAGGAAGCACGACACAAGGTCATTCAGGATTGTGAGTTTATGATGGGTAGAAGCATTATAAAGCGGTCAGCAAATCTGCTGACCGCACCTTTCTTTCGTGATCTTCAGGAGGTCAAAGAAAGCACCTAAGAAGCCCCAATGAAAAACATTTCTTTATTTTAGACAGGGAATTGAAACGGCTCAAAAGTAACAAAAACCATCGTGCTAAATTCTTTTTTGTTGATTGTATGTTATCGCATAATTTTCTTTGTAAGGTCTTCTAATTGCATTAACTTGTACAGTTCAAAAAGCAAGAAACCACAACATAAGACACATAATGAAGTTAATACCCATATCGGGATATAGCAACGCAACAGGAGAAGAAGCAACATCGTAAGTAAGGTTATGATAATAGTTACCATGGCTATTGTCTTAAATTCTTTTTCTTTCTTCGACCAAAATTCATAGTGAGGCAAAATATGGTCTATCGGTTGATAGAAATCGACATAAAAATCTCCTGATACTTTCCCAAGTAAATCTTTTGTTAATTCTATGCCTTTGTATTTAGGGGAGATTTCTCCTAAATAACCAATTGTATGTTCACTAAACATCTTAGCATGATGAGTATCAAATTCGACTTTCTGAAAGCCATGATAATCCTTATCTATACAATACCATACGTCGTTTATGGTCTCACAGATTGAGCCTAATTGTTTTGCCGTGAAATAATCTGATGGATACTCTTGTCCAGCGATTATAGATTTTCCGCCTATCTTTGAAATTTGTTCTAAGTCATCCTTTAATCTCTTCATACATCCTTCTGATTCTATCCCTTTGAAACTGAAACAGGTTTTGAATGAGGATATAAACCTTGCATAGTTAGTGAAACTATGAAAGAAAGGGCGCATTATAAAATGGAAACGTTCAGCCATATTATTCGCAACCTGCTGACTTTCTATAAACATCATCAGAAAGCCTCCTGTTAATAATGCAGCGAGGACAGTTACTATGATTGAAACCTGTTCTTCCATAGCTTAACTTTTTTTGTGTTGTTGATAATATGCTTCTGCCTGGTCATAAATTTGTTTGTAGTTATCGTAACTCCCTCCAAACATTCCTTGTTTATAGGCTCCCAATTATTTTTCAATTTATCGGCTTCCTCAAAAAACAAAATGTAAGGCTCTGTCTCTTTGTGCCTCATTTTATATTCATTTCTTTTGTGAAGGAAATTACCCATTATAATGTTCAAATTTGTCGAAGAATGTTGGTTGTAGCCATATACAAGAGATTTTAGATGTTCCCACATATAGAAGACATTTTCATATTCTGATTTTGTGATGAAATAATCTTTGAAAATAGGCTCCAATTGCTCGAGAAAGAATAAACTAAATGGATAGTAGTAATTAGTTCCCATCAAATTATTCCATGTTTCATAAGTCCAATGCGTACCACCAAGTAGGTACAGTAAAGGCTGTCGATAATACCCCATAAAATTACCCTCAGGGACAGAAAGTTTTAGAATATTATTCAACTCTTTGAAGCGTCCATATTTTACACAAGCAATACCAATAGTATTCAATAATAGCATCGGAGCTAAGGCATGCAGGTATTGGGTGCCTTCTGCTGTTATTTCCCCATTTTTCATAGGTCTGATACAGAGTTTTATCAATATCTCTCCAAAGAGTTTGATATGCCACCCCTTTCCCCATCTTGCCGTGAGTATTGCAGCGTCTAACAGTGGATCTATTGCACGGAGATGAATTTCTAAATAGTATTCAAAGACTTCTTTGCTAAGCTGGAAATAATAATGAGCAACTTTTGTTATTTGATTATAAGCTTCTGTCCCCCATTTTTCTATGATGTCCGCGAACTCTATGTCATATTGCTTTGATGAGAGATATTTTTTTACTCGCGCCATCATCATCTCATGGTTCATATTAGCATTCGCATCATATTTTTCCAAAGCCATAATTTGCTCATATAGTTCTGAGAATAAATTATCGGCACTCCCTATTGGCATAAGTTCTCCCAATCGGTTTTGGGATAGAGTCTTTAGACTATCGTTTGGTTCTCCTATATAAGCAAAAAAAGAATTATAGCGAGAATGCGCTGCATTATTGATTATGCTAATTAAACCTTTATCCCATTCTCCAGACCAACCGCAAGTAACTAAGCCGTAGTCTTCAAAAATTCGATGTAGATACAATTTCATTTGTTCCGGATACTCATCCAGTTCTTCTGTCGTATTTCTGAATTGACAATCTATATAGTCTCCATTTATCTTAATGATAGTTGGTTTCTTGCTGTGTACGACAGGTGTTGCTTGTGATATGTCTCCTTCATGACTAATAACTTGTGGGGTAATACCTTCCAATTCAAATGCCTTTTTCAAGAAGGCGGTCAAAGTTCGTGGTCAAGACAACCCGAACGTACCCCTCTTTTGCCAATCTTGCAATGGCAAGATGAGCTTTGGTAGGAGCTTTTCCAATCAAGCTCTTTTTTTCCTCATTTGTTGGTTCAAAAAAAGACCCTCATCAATTGTACACGTTCTGTAGGAGTCTTTACAATTTTTTTCCAAGAAGAGCGGAATAAGATGCAGATTGCTTATAGTAGTCTTTGTACCATTGATGCCAATCTTCAGATTCTGCAACACCTTGTGATACCCCAATTTTTCTGAATAAGCTTCTCTTCCACTTCCCATCCTGAAGGGATATGAGCAGAACGTGATATGCCAGAACCAAGTAACAGGGCATACGCTCCCTTATTTGTATACATCGAAAACGCCAATGTCGTAAGTTTCTCTATTCCCATATTCTGTTGATATTGTGATTTACAAAGTTACTCATTCATAGCGAGAAAGACGAATAAAACGGCAAGAAAAATCCCCTTGCAAGCCAATAAAACTTGCAAGGGGGGCTTTGTGAAATCAAGGAATAAAGAATAGCAGAAACTCCGCTCTCCTTCTTTTAACTAGTCCCCTCAGAATTTTGCCATTGTAGTGGCAAAAAGAGAGGTATTCCTGAATATAGTTCCTGTCTCCCGACTCTATTTTACGCAGAAGTTGGCTCTTTGGCTGCTTGCCATAGCCAAGAATGCGCCCAGCCCCGACATTATAAGCAAGAAGAGAAAGGAGCAAAGCATCTTTGCCATAGCATTTGAAGCGGTCGAATTGCGCCATAAGGTCAGCGCGGAGCAAAGAGTCCGCTTGCCACTCGGGCATATTCGAAGAAAAACGCTCCCCTTTTGGGAGTTGATGTCCATAGCCCACATAGGGATAACAGCCCTTTCCGTGAAATCCCTCAAAGAATTCCACACATACCACAGCACGCTCAAAAGGAGGAAGCCGAGCAAAAGCAATCCTCTGCTGAGCCCGCAGCCAAAGCCACGGGAAGCAGAGGAAAAACAAACAGAACAATAACTTACGCATCTCGTTCAGTTTTTGAGGTAGTATGAGAAGGTTTAGGATGATCCACGTGCTGCTCAGCACTTTTGCCATTAAAACTAAAGTGCAGCTCCTTCTTTTGCCCGAAATTATCTTCCACATACACATCAATCGTCTGGCGGTCAGAAGAGAGTGACGTATAGTATAAACGAAAAACCTTCCTAGTGAGAGGATAGCTGTCGTTAGGACTTAAAAGAGTCCCATTATCAAGTCGCAATTCCCCCTTCCCATCGGGTTGGAAATAGCGAATCGTATAGCGCGTGTCCCTAAACCCAAATCGGATATTAGACCGTTATAGTGATGTTTGTTATGGAGAGAAGATAACTTCCTGTCCTCTTTCATTCGCTTGTTGGCATCTTGTTTTTCGTTCGTTCTCGCCGTAGCCCGCTACGCCTTCGAACTAACGGTAAACAATCTGCTCAACAAACTAATGAAATCTGTTCAGGATCTAATGACCGATTTTGGTTAAAATCGCCTTCCGGTTTGAGCGAACAACGAATTTCAGCCACTGCCCCCTTTATGATGTCCTTTTGAACGGGCAATGTTTGCAGAGAAAAGTCATAATCCTGCTGCACATCCAACTCAGGAGTACAACTAGATAGACAAAACCCAGCGAAAGAGAGTACCCCCATCACCCATATTGCGCCTAAAATATTACGTTTCATAGTGGTAAGAATTAAAATTGATAGCGAAGTCCCAAACTCAGCGTCGGTCTAAGTCTGTGAACATCCGAATTAAAAAGATAACGCAGTTGAGCTTTTCCACCGACAATAATCCTATCCGTAAGAAAGAGTTCCACACTCGTGTGCAACCCTGCTCCATACACCCAGCGTGAGCCGTCCAATAATTTCGCCCCATCGGGCAAAAGCTTCTCGCCCTTGTTGATGTCCTCATAGCCAGCTACTGCAGAAGTACCAAGATAGAAAAACACATTCTTTCCTTTGTCCGAAAGCAAGGGATGTGCATATCCCATCTGCACGAGATAGTCACGCAGGGGAACTTGGTAACTGCGATAACACAAGGCTTGCTGTTCATAACCAGCCGACACGAAGGTATATTTACCCCGTTTGAGATAGTGAGAAAGCGACAAAGTCAACCCAAAATCGTCTTGCTTAAAGAGCGATTTGCCTTTGACTATGGGCATACTCGCCGACACTTCCAATCCCTTTTGACCAGGCACCAAACGCTGTGCCTGCACAGCAGTGGGCAATCCCACCACTAGTGCAGCACAAAGCGAAGAAAAGAAGAGCTTCAGTTTCATAGTTCTTACCATTTTAGTTTGAGTTTATCAATCTTTTGTGCCAACAAGAGGTCCTCTTGGTCAAGCGAAAAAGAAAGCGTGCGTCCCCCTCCACGTTCGTAGAGCGTCACTTGCAGTTCCTTGTCTTGATAAAGTGAAAATTGCTCCACAACAAAGACCCCACGTTCGTTATCGTTTGCCTTCACCTCCAATAATTGATGATAAGCACGAAGCGGTTGCAGCACTTGTTCCTGCATCGCAGTGCGCTTCGCCACCTTTTTGTCCACCACTTTGAACGTCACAAAGTCCACGGCAAAAGGCATATTCGTGTCATTGTCGATGCACGTGTAAAAATAGAGCAATCCATTGTGCGCATAAAGACCGCGGAGCAAAAATTTCATTCCAAATTGTTGCGCCCCGATGTGCTTAATCCTGCGCTTATCGCTTTGGTAAATGCTCTGCATAATGAGTTGCACCAAGATAGGCTACTCACTGCCCAGTTCCTTGAAATAGATGTCTAATCGATTAGATGGCAGTTGTGTCAAACGTAATGAGCTTGATGAACTCCTTGATTTAACATCAGAATAGGAATGGCGCTGTACCAGATTTTTTTTGTCTTGTTGGAGCCGACTTTACGCTCAATATCTGGTATGGGTTCTGGTAGATTAATTATTTATTAAATAGTGTATTATAAGGACGCGCTAAGTCGCTCAGATTTCCTTGCAGAGCTAAATTGCTATCTGTGCGCACAGCGTTTTTTGCCAATGCACGCATAATATTTCTGATAGTAACCTCGGAGGATGTTCTCTCCCTCTCAACTGATGCCTTTGCATACAAATCCGCTTTTCCTACTTAGACCTCCTTATATAGTCCGCTAAATATGAAAACTTGACTTAGCGTGAACTGATACAGCTCAACATCTGACAATATGTCATACGAGTGTATCTCTTGGATAATGGCAAGATATTTGCATTAAGGCGAGTAAATTAAAAATTATATTTAAGTATGGCTGAATTAACAAACAAAATCCCGGCCTCTGGATTCGAGATTGATTTCATTCCAGTAGGTGAGGGCGAGAAGAATGGTGATGCGATAGCTATGCGCATCACGGAAAACGGAGAAACAGAGATCTATGTGATTGATGGAGGGACCCAAACATCAGGGAATGCCCTAGTTCAACATGTCAGGGACTACTACGGAACTAATCAGGTTGATTATCTCATCAGTACACATCCCGATATTGATCATATTTCAGGGCTAAAAGTCATTTTGGAAGAGTTAGAGGTTGGAGAATTATGGATGCACAAGCCATGGGATCATGCCTCAGATATTTTCAAAGACATCCTAGATGGGCGAGTAACTCCGCATAGTCTCAACGTGAGGATTAAAGAATCCGTTAGGCTTGCAACAGACGTAGAAAAGATGGCTAAGGGGAAGAATGTTAAAGTCTGCGAGCCATTTCAAGGAGCTAAGATAGGTTCATACTTCCAGGTTTTATCTCCAAGTAAAGAGTGGTATATTGAGCTACTCAAAAATTTTGACAAAATGCCAGCAACGAGGAGCAATCCAATGTTAGAGAATAAAGCATTTGCAAGTAGTACAGACTCTGTTTCTGAAACCTGGAATATCGAGACCCTTAAGGAGGGCGGAGAAACCTCTGCTCGGAATGAGAGTAGTGTAGTCCTCCTCGGTATCCTCCCAGGTAACTATGGCGTTCTGCTTACCGGGGATGCAGGGAGGCAGGCGCTTACTAAGGCGTACGAGTATGCATGGGATTGTGACTATGATCTCCAGCAATGCCAGTTTATTCAAATGCCACATCATGGCAGTAGGAGGAATGTCTCTCCTGAGTTATTAAATTTACTATTAGGATCCATTCTTGATGAGGGCTTTTCAGCGGGAAAGATATCCTTTGTGAATACATCTAAGGGAGCTCCTGATCATCCCAAGAAGTCTGTTGTTAATGCCTTTATCCGACGAGGGGTAAAGGTTGTAGCAACCAAGGGAAGCACAATATGTCATAGATCAGGATATCCCCCAAGAGATGGTTGGGGACCTGCTCAGCCACTAAGCCTATCACAGGAAGTAGAGAAGTAAGCTATGAGTGAACTCTTACAAAAGTTGTCAACGTACAACATCTTTAACTACCTATTTCCCGGCGTCGTATTCGTGATTCTACTGAAAAGGTATACAGATATCAACCTGATTGCGGATGACGTAGTACTGGGCTTGTTCTTATACTACTTCTTGGGGTTAGTACTGTCTAGGATAGGTTCTATACTTATAGAACCGCTTCTAAGTATTGGGGAGTTATTCAGTTTTCTGATTACTCTAAATTTGTGCAGGCATCAAAGTTGGATGAGAAAATTGAATTGTTCTCTGAAGTCAACAATATGCACCGAACGATTATTGCAATGCTAGTAGTACTATTAGCGATCTTAACTTACACTTCAACTGCTACCTGCCATTTTCCTATAGGTTTTCTCTGCTTGATAATACTATTTATTCTGTCATATAGAAAACAAACCTCCTTCATAACAAAAAGAATTGATGAAGCACTCCAAAATGCCTCAAGTCCACTCTTGAAAACGAAAGAGGAATCCCCCGAAGAAGCTTAGTCTTAGAGCTTGCTCTTACGTAGCTGATTGGTTCAATAAATAGTAATGGAGATTTTATCAGATAGCGCGGATGCATACGAATAGCCCCTTGCTTCATCAGTCCATACTGACCATACTTGCGGTTCATGGCAAACGTTTGCCACACAACAAGCGTGGCACCCACTAAGCCGATATCTAAGCACAGCCATTGACTCATACCGCAGAGATAGCATACGACCACAAGCACAAAAACCGCCAAGAGTCCTCCGGCAAAGAGGAAGAGGTATTGCGCTTTCAAGCCCTTAAACTCCACCGTACGACCTATTCCCTTATTGATGTCCCACGATGCCATTAGAGGAAGAAGCTACGAAGGATGGTTGCTGCCACAATGAGGAAGATACAAGCCCCAAACCAAGAGGCAGCTTTCTTGCTGGTGTCGGGATCACCGCTGGAAAACTTGTTGTAGACCTTGATACCACCAATCAGACCAACGACAGCACCGATGGCGTAAATGAGTTTTGTGCCAGGATCAAAGTAGGAAGTCACCATTTTAGTGGCTGCATTGATACCTGCCATACCGTTACCTTGGGCATAAGCTCCTGCCGATACGAGAAAGAGGGCGAGAAGCACGAGAGAAAGTTTCTTTGTTGTCTTCATCTTGAAAGGAATGAAATGTGATTATTGCTAGGGTGAGAGAATGGAAGTGAGAACAGAGGGAGGTATTGTAGGCTCTAGTAAAGGTAGGATTGGTGTGTAACCTCGCACCTCCGCAGTGTTCTCCTGTTCCGAATAGATGGTTTTACAGATAATAATCGAGAGGATGAGTTGCTATTTCTGAAATGGAGTTAGAAGATTCTTTTTCTTCTTTCTCCATTTCTTGTTCTTCTGTTTCAGCCTTGTCAATGGCTTGCAAGAGTTTCTGATGCACTCTTTCTTCTTGGGAGAGTTGAGCTTTATATTGCGCCAAAAAGTCTGTACCTTTCAGACTTTGGAGCGTATGGACAACCTCCGTTTCGTCCTCCTCATCAAGACTATTATCTTGTTTCTTGTCCGTTCTCGATGTATCCACTACGCCAAAGGCTAATGACAAAGCATCTGCTCAACAATCAAATGAAATGGTCTAATTCCCGATTGGGATAAAGAGAGAAGCGGAAAATGAATTGGTTTTTAGTAAAAGTTTGCGTTTCGTACCCCTCCATTTAACGCGATATTTGGAACTGAGGGAAAGTTGTTGAGAATTATGCGATTCTCAGCGGCTTTGAAAATCGCAATTTTCGGAGGTTTTTACTGGTTTATGGGTCGTTTTTTCAAAACTAGTGCTTGTTTTTGAAGAAACGACGTGTCGTTTTGAAAAAGTGACGTGTTGTTTGTGTAATTTTTGTCGGACATTTTTTTCCGATTTCTTCCCTTGAAATTTTTATTCCTTCCCTTGGAATTTTTGAAGATGTCCGATGAAATTGGAGGAAAATGCTCAAAGTTTGAAATGAATGAGCCGAAAAGGACAAAACGGAAAAGGGAGAAGCGTGTTTTGATTTCCTAGAACGAAGAAAAAACTTGCAATTTTCGCCGTTTTGCATTAACATTTCGCCCTTGTGATTTTTCTTTGTTTAATACGAACCTATTGTTAGATTGTTATAGTGCAGTTCGTTATGGAGAAGATAACCTCTTGTCCTCTTTCATTTGCTTGTTGGCATCTTGTTTCTTGTTCGTTCTCATCGTAGCTCGCTACGCCTTTAAACAAATGAAAAACCATCTACTCAACCATCAAATAAATCTGTTCAGGATCTAATGAACGATTTGGGTTGAAACGTGGCACTTCACGCTGGCTATAATAGACAAAATCCTACTCAATTCTCAGCGCACGACAGGTCTATTCTCCTCCATTCTCTGGACAAAGCTCTTTTGCGTAGTCTTCCTTGGGCTTTCTTGCCTAGGCACCAAGGGCGTCAAAGAAGAGAAGATAACGTGGGGAATGATTTATTCAGCCCTTGCCGTGGGCTTTGTGCTATTCTTTCTCAATTGGTGGGTCTTGTTCTTACCCATATCGGCAGTAGGTGCAGCATCACTCTATATCTTCTCTTTGTCCTTAGGTTATATCTGCCTATTGATGGCTGGAGTGTGGATGAGCCGTTTGCTCAAGAACAACCTGATGGATGACGTTTTCAATATGGAAAACGAGAGTTTTATGCAAGAAACACGGCTGATGCAAAACACCGTGGGAAACGTCTTCTCAGGACAAGTCGTAGGTGAAACAGCCAAGACACTTTCAGAGCGTTTCGGCAAAGTCCTTCAGCAACGTCAGTCTATGACCATCAACCGCAACGACAAGTCCACTTCCATCTCTACGCAACTCGATAGCCTTATCCTTGCTTCTAAAATCTCTAACCTCACACAAGGTATGTTTGTCGGAGCTGTCTCCGATAACTTCGACGAGCGTATCGAGCAGAAAATCTTCCACGCTGAGATAGTTGTAGACTCCGCCAAAGTCTCTGCCGAAATTAAAGCATATCAGTCCATTCCCATCATCGCAGAGTTCACAAACGAAGATGGCTCCGACAATCTCAGCGAGACTATCGAAGCCAACTATAAGCGGGTGAAACAAGAGGTACTAACCCTTGTCGCTAGCGAGATTGAGCGAATCAAGAACGACCCGAATCTAAAGGGGCTGATTAAGGAGTAGAGAGATGCTTAAAACTCAGCGTGCTCGGAGTATATATATTTATCCAAGATGCGTAAGGTATCGGACTCTCTGATATACCAAACAGTGATAAGAGTATCATCTTTAACCCTCCAAGTAAACTCTAGTATCCACGTATCATGTGCCAGGCGTTGTTTCATTGGAAACTGTTGTTCAACAGGGTGTCTAAATTCGTCATGCTTCTCTTGCAAAATAAAACTATCTCGGTAAAGAGTCTTATAGAGACTATCTAGCTCATCTGGTAGGTAGCTTATTGGGGCTTTCGACCGAAGCTGTTGCATTGATGTCTTCTTATTTCCTTCGTGACTGTGGCATGAGATGAACCCCAGCAATAGCCATATAGTGATGAGAAATCTTATAAAACTATTCATATCTACACTCCTATTACTTCATCAATCTCGAAATAGCATCCGAAGAAAGACGAGTACATCGAATTAACTTGACTTTATTACATCTACTTACTTGAACTTCAGTTCTTACTGATTTTCTATCTTGCTGTCTTGTCGTTTTTTACCTCCACTTACTCTAGCCTTAACTACTTGACTACACTTGGCATACTCGTACCCTTTGAACTTGCCACTGGGGAGGAACTCCTTGAACATACGACCAGCACTGTCGCGCTTGTAGTTGCGTTACTGTATGTCGAAGCCTTACTAGCATATGGTCTAACTTAGTCTCCAAGAAGAAAAAGAGCAGTGTCCGAGGAAAAATTTGCGAACCTTTCCCACAAAGAAATGAGTGTCGCATAATCTCTGTCATAACAGTATGCTTTCTCTTTGTCTATTATCCTTTGAGTGAGAAAGTCCTGAATTGCTAGGATATGGCATGGATACAAAAACGTTTTACCATAATCGTCAATTCGGCATCCAAACAAGGGGTAAAGACACTCTTCTGAAAGCAAAAAGACTTCCTTGTCTGACAAGGAAAACAATACATGTTTCCCTTTTCTATCATCTATGAGGTGCACAGAAACAGGCATACTATGAGGTTATAAATTGTTCTTCGGGGAATGAAGTTATAATCTTATTTTGACTGAACCAACCACCACAAGTAAGTGAAGCGGGACATCCCAACCCTGGTCGCTAGCGAGATTGAGCGAATCAAGAATGCCCCGAATCTAAAGGGGCTGATTAAGGGAGTCTTTATATTAGAAAATGTCGAATTCTGAGTACCTGAAATATCTGAGACGTTTTAATGTATCAGCTTCTCTTATATACCATACTGTGATCAGACTATCAGCTTTCTCTCTCCAAGTGAATTCTAGAATCCATGTCTTATGTGCCTTTCGTTGCTCCATTGGGAATAGCCTCTCTGTTGGATTCCTAAATTCATCGTGCAATTCTTGTAATATGAAACTATCTCGAGAAAGAGGCTGATAGAGAGTATCGAGCTCACCTGGTAGGTAGCTTATTGGGACTTTTGACCGAAGCTTTTGCATTGATGCTTTTTATTTCCTTCGTGACTATGGCATGAGATGAATCCCAGCAATAGCCATACAGTGATGAGAAATCTTATGAAAGTATTCATATCTACACTACTATTACTTCATCAATCTCGAAATAGTATCCGAAGAAAGACGAGCACATCGAATTAACTTGACTTTATTATATCTACTAATCGCTTTATAATACCATTCTTCCCCGAAATTATGATATACCTGCCATCCCAATAAACCTCCTTAACTATATTGGAAAAGATGAGTTCATCTGGATCTCCTGTAAATATAGTTTGCGAAGCTACAAGAGTCTTACCCACATAGAGTAAATACTCAAGTATAAACTTGCTCTCAGTTAATTGTCCTTTCAATTGAACTTTAAGTTTACTCTCTTTATCCAGAATCTTACTCAGTAGAATCCATGTATTCTTACCCCCTTGCTGGAGGAAATTATGATATGATTCAAGAATCTCATTACCTGGGAAATTAAAGCGATCTCCAACGACCTCAAGAGTATCCACAAGTATTTTTTCTATAAATGTATAGTACTCATTCTGCGTTGATAATTGCCTATACTCCTCTAGATTGAAAGGTAGAATAATCCTCAGGACATTATGGTAAATAACGTCTGCTGTAGGCTGCATATAAAGGGGCTCAAATCCGTATCGTATTTCAATCGAAATTGTATCATAATCAGCTTCTCTTCTGAGTTTCTTAAGACATTCTCTTTCTATGAAGTTAAATATATGCCTACTTCTTAGATAAAATTGGTACAGAAAATTTTGAGATGGAATTTTACTGTACTCAACTTCCATTTTAATGTGAAGTCTCTTTACAATCATAATTATGGACTCTGCTAGTTTCCGTTGCCTATCCGAAGGAAGAGAGTCCTTTTAGAAGGAGTATCAACCTATATTGTGGCATATTTATTTAGGGAATCGGGAGAGTACTTCTACGGGTAGATTTAAGCATTCCATCTGCGCCATGTAGAGATATGAGTCTTTGAATCTCTTCTATGAGCATCTCAGAAAAGCTATTCCACTCTTTGAGTGGAGTTGCATCTCGCCGAGCACAATAATATACTTTTTCAGAATCATCCTTCATGTATAAGCGAGAACCATCTTTGCTGTAAGATGCAAAAAAGAAGCAACTCTTATCTGCGTTTTTAGGACGTTCGTACACATTAGGATCCGATAAATCAAATGGACCTTGAACGACCTGTTCCCTTTTAAAGCTTCCTAGGTGTCCGTAGAGAAAGAGCCCTCTGTGGAATATGTATAGCCCGTTACTAACATTGGTAAGAAATGTCCTATATTGGCAAGGGATTTCTCTTCCAATATTTTGTTCCACCAGTGCGAGTTTCTCTTCTGTAAGGGGTGCAAATGTATAGATATTATATGCCTCTGGTCCTAACTGAGGAATGTGTCCATACTTTGACACTACTTCCCCTTTGTCTACTCCTAAGACCGCTTGTTCTTCTATAAGAACTTGTATGTATCTTACATATTCCATGATTATGATATTATGAGATTGCTAAAATACGCATTCTGTATTGTTAGGACAAATTGCTGATTATTTCTCTGGCCTCACGAGAAACGAGAGAGTTTGAAAACACATTATTCCGATACAGCTCTTTGAGTCCAGAGATGTTAGTTAAGGGAGAGAGTAATGGGCATAAAAACTGCCTCAAAAGAATTCGGAGAGACTTCTCGAAGTCCTCATCAGTATCTGTATAATAAAGATTAGGAGGAGTCCTACCTGTTTGATGTACAAATAGATCCTCAAGTCTTGTCCGAATATGACATTCCCTTTCTTTGGGAGTTCTGGTAATCATTGATAAGCCATAGATATAGATGCCAACATTAAAATAAAGGAAGTCATCAAATGATGATTTTTGTAGAGCCAAAACGAAAACAACTTCATCAGAGCCTAAGAACCACTCTTTACCATTCTGAGAAAAACCAAATCCTGAAAGCTCTTCCTTTATAACCCTTACCGCTATTTTTTTTCGATTCATTATCTCGCTTTTTAAGGGATTGCATTACCTATTTAAGTGATGTATTATCTCATCTTCTTTTATCTTTATTTTTACCCCCTCGAAAGTAAATCCTCTTGCGAAAAGCTCACGCACACCCTTAATAATCAAGTCGTTTACATAATCGTACAGACTGTTGTAGGTATCTAGGTCAATATCGATTTTGTGAAAACGCTCATCATTGAAGGGGAGCTGAGGAGTAATTTGTTTCCACCCTATCCCCCAATCCTTATCTATCGAAGAAGGTAGGGGCAAGTGAATCGTAAACTCCTTCTCTTTATCGTTCTTGTAGGTTATACTTCTCTTAAAGATCCAGAGGAAAGAACCATGATTTTTTATACTTGTATAGTTTATACAAATCACCATAGTCCAACCGTCTAACTTCTCTATACCTTCGATATGCTGAATGTATTTGCTGATAAAACTTAATAGAAGTGGCATATCTTGCACCAGAGGAGTATTGATCAACATTGAACTAAAACATATTCTTATATTCATGCCCCTAACTATTTATGATAAGACTTTTTCCTATTTAGAGGAAGCTCTTCTCCTTTGTACCTGCGAGTTTTAGTTTTCTATCCGAAGCGAAGAGAGAGTCCTTTTAGAGGAAGTATCAACCTATATTGTGGTATATTTATTTAGGCAATCGGGAGAGTCTGCTCCTCTTGGACGTATTCCGCCCCCCTCCTTACATAATAAAGTAAGATTGATTGCCAAACGACGAGTGGATAGGAAATCCAATAAACCAGAGAGTCTATCTACGCCTTATTTATAATGCTGCTCCAAGAGATTATGAATCTTATTGGAGAGATTGCAAAAGACACTTTGAATATCATCGACATTAACATTAATATAGCAATATCTCTGTTTCTCAAAATCCTCTGCAATAATCCATGCGTTTTGTTGTTTATCTTGCAGTAAGAAGACATGACAACCATCAAAAGATTCAGCAGCCTCAACAGTAAGAGGGTATCCATAATATTCATAACTCCCTGATACACTCTTCTTATCAAAGAACTGAAGCGATATGTCATTAAAGTCCTCTGTATCTAACCCTTCTTGTTGGATATTCTTTTTGAGGAATAGTTTGGTATTCTGCTCTCCTATATTTAATCCACCAAGAAGCAAACCTAAAGTGCTAAGTAATTCAACATCACCATAAGCCTCTCCATCAACCCAGTAGCAAATTTGGCCAAAAGGAGGGATAGTATCTAGTAGGGCATAAAACTCCACCGCAAATGTTGTTTTTTCTCCGATAATCATTTCTTCTTGTATATTGCGTTTGAGGCTAGGATCTCTCCCTTGCTATCAAATTTTTAAATACTTCTAGGGGAACTTTTACTCCTCTGGGACTATTTGTTGCCCCATTCCATCGTAGCGGATGCTCACACGTACGTGTTCGTTGTACTGCCTCATATCTAGATAGATCTATGATAGAGCTTTCATCCGAGTGTAGAAGTCAGTATAATGTTCATCATCCTCTGATATTCCTCTAATATCGTTTAAGAGCTCCTTCCTTTTATCAGAGGGTAATTCAAGATAAGATTTGATTAATAACTGACAATAATCTGGCGCATTGATAATGGATTGCAACATCAATAGATACCATGAGGGAGCTTGTTTTCTCACTATCGAACTATGTTCTATCAACTCTGACACGTACATATCTGGGGGGAAACGTTCACAAGCTTCAATTAGTTCATATTGTATCTCCCCAGCTTCTAAATCATTCAGAGCTAAAAAGAAGAGCTCTAATTCCTTCTCTCCGATATCCCTTCTCAAGTAAGGGTATTGTTTCTACATATGTGTCATAGTCAGACTCTGACTCAAATCGAGATGAAGCTAAAAGTATATCAGAGAGATTTTTATAGTAATCCATATCACACGTCGTTTTAAGTTACGACTTCTTGACCTTCGAGATTAGCTGCTTATTCAAACGCTTAACTTTCTCTTGACAACTCGACAAAGCTTAATGTCGAGATCTTCTCTCGTTCTATAAATGCTTTGAATCGCTCAGATACAACAATGAAGAGCATGTTCTTCGGCTGAAAGATGTCAATACTAGGGGAAGATGCTAGGGCAAGGTTAGAGAAGTCAAAGTAATCACGTGTATCAGAAAGCTTTTTTATTTCCCCGTTTTTGCCTACTAATAGCTCCCAGGCTCGGGGAGCACTTCGGATTAAATCTTCTGAGTTTGCACCTTGTCGGATGTAGTTTATAGGGGAGTTGCCTTTCGGATAGAACAAGGGATCTTCGCTATCCAAATCCCAAGACTGCCAATCAATGTCCACCATTTTCTTTACAATGGCTCTTCTATACCCAGTTATCCCCGAGATATCAGACGATTCCAGTAGAGTCTTTACCCTATCTGTTACAATGATATTACAAGTATTAGCCATGTATATATCGGGGAAATATGGGCCAGCCCGTTCTATTTCAGGGATCTCCAAATCATCATAGTGCTCATCTAACACCTTTAAGAGGCCTGAGAATAGCATATTCCCATAATCTCCCCAAGGCATCAACCTATTGTTTAGCAGATAATACTTCATAGTGATTACTTCGATAGTGTCCAAAGTTTGTGTGTAAGTTCCAAAGTTCTTATTATTTGTGGTGGACAATGGAGCTTATGAAGTCACAAATATCGGACTAATTTTCCACATTTCTCTCCTCTAGAGGTCTTTTTAACATTCTTATCGAAGCTGCGCTAATACCTTGACTCGTCACGAACATAGTCTTTTTGACGAACGCAATGAAGGCGAACAAGGCAATAACCTTCATCTTTCTACTAGTTTTAATCATAATCTGAGAGCTAATACTTTCTTCGATAAGTGTCTTTAAATGGGCTAAAAGCCCATTCTTTAATTTCCTCTTGTTGATTACAGCTGTCATTTTATCTATATCGTAAAAGGTGAAACTTGGCAATTACCAAGGAATTTACTAGCCCATCCATTAGGCGCTACTCTATATACGCCCTCTCCCATGTCGTTCGGGAATACCAGAATTCCTGCATCAATAGGTCCATCAGGATGCTCCGTCTAGTAATTAGAGAGAGGCTTACATTTTTTGTTCCAAAATTAGTACAAATGAGTGCTTATCACTAAATCCACATCCTCCTTATTTGTTTTCATCCAGTCTTTCAGGTGAGTAAAACCTAGTGGTTCATCAGGATTTATCTCTTCTTCCTGCTCTCCGATCTCTAATGCAATTTCTTGATGTCTGGAGCGAACAATCTTAAGAAACTTGATTAGTCTATCTAGCTCCATTTTTGATAAATTGAGTGTAACCTCCCTTAGAGTTAGGAGTTTTCGTCCATTGTTGCTATATCCAAATGCTTCCATTATATCAGTTTATTAATTTATTAATAGGGGGTGGAACTCTATCCATGTTCTTGTATTTTCCAAATCTCAAGATAGCCAATCAATATCTAACATTACAATCATCTGGAAACACGAGATAAATCCTATTAGTATTCACTCCGCCCTGCTCTGTAATAGTCTTATAGATCTTTACCTGTTTATCTTTAAGTATTGGGGTATATGTTGTAGAAAATCTATAATCAAACCCTATGTCATCTAGAGGGTTATCCAGATACTCCACAGTCGATAGGGTACTAAAAAATAGATTTGGAACACAAAAACCAACATCATCCACTTCATCATCAAAGTCAACAAAGGTCAAACAACTGAATAACCTTTGCTCTTCCATCGATGAATAGAGCTTTCGAAAGTAAGTTCTGCTATCAAACAGCAGCATTTGAGCCATTGACGCAAGGTATAAAGAGATTTCTTCGTTACTGAAATAATCCTTCAAGAAATCCACACTTTTATACCTAGTAATTAATGGTATTTCCTCATACTGCCCATCAAGGACGTTCACCTTGGAAATCTTATCAAACAACTCTTGATTAATAATCTTTCTATGAACTTCTGCTGTTATAAATTCCATCCGTGCTGTTTTAGCCATTCTTTCGTCTTTCTACTAAAGTTTAGGGTCACTGTCGTGTATAGTGCCATCTAAATTAATTGTACCATCATTTTTCTCTTTTCCATGCGCATACCATTGAGAGCCAGGAACAGTACTTTCAGGAGCATCAATTCTGTCTATTTCTTGAGGGTAAGGCGCAGCTTGCGAATCTTTTTGGGGGCATCTTTAGGGTTTCCCCTCTTTGTTGCATTCTTACCATAGTACTTCTCAAGACCCAATAAATATAGTCATTTATTAGGATTCTCTACATATCCCTGCAGCTTAATGCCCCCCACCAAACCAATCGGGTCTTCGGAGCTGTATCTGCCCAGTTCAGGCGAATAGTAAGAGAACTACTATGCTATCTACAAAATATGAAAGCGTATAGCGATGCATAAGCGATCTCATAGTTCTTTGAATAAAGAAGGAGGATAGTCCTTCCAATGTTTGAAGACATTGTTTCAACTCTTTGTCTACGATACACTTTATCTCACCATTTTGATCTTGGTGAACTTTGCCCCAGAGAGAGAGTTCCCGTAAAATTCCCTAACGAAGTTTTCGCTAACAAACATCTCTACAGGGGCTTTTAATAATCGAAAGGCGTCAACTCCTAACGTTTTTGTTCGTGATATTGTTATATACTGAATCGTCTTGTAGGTTCCCACTAATAGAGGATTAAAATGTGCATTCTCCTTGGTCCAGAATGAAACTATTGACTGTTCTTCATCAAGGCAATCAAGAAAATTACGAAATCCCAAAAGGTAATAATGAAACTTCAAATTGCACTCTGAAGGTACAATAGGGAAATATCTAAAATCCCTTTCTCCATAAACATCTTTAAATCGATGCGAGACGATAACACTCCCCCCTCGGCTTAGATTCAAGTCTAATTCATCTTTTCCTGAATCAGGATCTACATCGAATACGATCGGAGAGTCAAACTCTATCATAGGTTCATATACGATCTTAAGTAATTCGTAATCATCGTAATTCGTCGAAAATGAAAAATAGAGACAGTCATATTGCTCTGACAGATTGAAAAACAAGTTATAGTAATCCATTGCTTTATGTTTTAGTTAATCATTTGTTTACCTTAGAACCGACTTCTTGGGCTTCAGAGGCGATCTACGATACTCATAATTCAAATGTACTTGCTTCCTGGGGAGTTCCTAGCATTATCAAAGACCCAGGCCTTGAGGTCTCAAGCTCGTAGTGTTGCCAGCTGTCGTCCTTCCATTCCCTGCTGGAATTCCACTCGTGCAGCGGAACATTGCCGTTCCATACCCAATGGGTGTATTCACTGGCGAGCTTGCAGAGACGACGCCCCAAGGCATAAAAACTATTAATCTACTTTAATGTGGGAGAAACTGATTCCGCTAACTCGTGCCTTTTTCAATGCCTTTTTGACACTGTCAGAGATCGCTATTCTCGTTGGGAAGAAAAACGCCTCAGAGGAACCAACAATTGGAACAATAGAGTATTTTTTTATCTTCTCCGTAGAGAGTACTGCTTTAATCAATATGCTTTTATTCACGCCATAAAGAGAACTGTCTTCATTAAGTATATCAAGAGTTCTAGTGAATTTTGGAGCAAAATAACGATACTGATTTCTTGACTGAACTAAGGACACTTCGTACCATTCAATTCCTTCCTCGCCTGTCATTAATTCATCTATGATATTTCGAACTTGTTCTGAGAATAATGGTACACCCAAGTCGTCGGCAATATAGTCGTCCAATGACATTTTGGGGGATAGTCTGTATTGGAATGGAAATCTTTTGTTAGATTCGATTGTCTCCATCCAGTCTATAAGGGTTTTTCCCCCATCTGGAGAGATAGCTAGGGGTGTTGAGGGAGTTTCCTCTTCGGGGAATTGTATTTGCCACCATTTCATATTTATATCCATCCTGTTTTTCGTAATAAGTTGGGGATGTTTCTTATGGAGTCCACTTGCCCGACTACTCGATCTTACCCCCTTGGATGACTGACGTGTCTTGCTGTCGACGAGCCTGCCGATGTTACATAGGTAAACTCTGCGAAATACCACCGGGGAGTATGCGTTCCAGATCGAAGCGGAGGGTATCATAGCTTTGGGATTTGTCCCCGTTACTTTATGCCTACTTATGTTTTTGTGGTCTTTTACTTAATGATTCTTTTATGTGCATCTTCCGAAAGTTCAGAATCCAATAATCTAGGGATTAGATCGTAATAGAAATATTGAATCTCAGGATATATTTCCATCGCAAAACTCATCACCTCCTCTTTCTTCTCAAAGTTTAATGGTTGATGAAAGAAGTCATTCATCCTTTCCATCAAATGTTTCAATCTCTCAGTATCTACTTTGTTCATAATGGGCTAAAAATAGGGTTTCGATTATCAAGCAAAACATCTCCAAAAAATATATGCTCTGTCGCACCAGTAATATTCTGATAATCACTTGTGAAGCGTGCATTCCTCTCTGTTTCGTTTGCTTTGAAACAAATAAGCTCACCATACTCATTGCGCTCATAACTCAGCTGTGCTCCTAGTCTACTCTGAAGTGAGCGAATGAGTCCGTGCTTGTCGTATCTACGCTTGATAAGATGTTCATCACAACGTTCCTCTACAGGCTAGCCGAGGTTGTTGTAGCGGAAGCTTACCCGAGCGTGCTCATTCATCTACTTCCGTGGAAGCTCCAATAGTTCGAGTGAACTAGTTGCCCATTCATGGGTCGCCGGAGATACCCATGAATGGGGTACCTGACCGACCATTCGTATAATGCCATAGGCTTTAGTTGTAAAGCAAGTTACATTTGCAGTTAGAGCAACAGCTATGCTAAGTCCTACACAAACTACTGAAAGCAAGTGGATTCCTATAACGAATCATCGTCATCTACGAAAGTACACACTTCTCCTGATATGACCAAATCTTCCCCGAGATTTCATCGATATTCTTCACGGGAAGACGTCATCGATAAAGTGTGAGCAGTTGCTCCTTGTGCTCTGTAAAATTGGCGTATAGACTAAAGAAGACGTTATACTCACTTGGGATAGGACGACCAAACATCAAATCCTTGATAGGATCAACATAATGTTGAGCCTTATAGTTCAGATATAATCTTTCATTCAGTAGAGGGAAAGAGTACATCATGGGGACTTCACATCGAGCATACCGATTATAATCCTCTATTGGGATATTGTACAGAAGCACATCATCACAAATACCATAATATCCTTTCCTGATAGGTTCCTGCATTGTTGGTTGCCACCAAGGGTCAATTTCTAAAAAGCATTCCTCCAGGTTCCCTCCCTGTTATTTGAAAAGTCAATTCTATATTTTTCGCCCTCAAAAAGCCTTACCACTCGAAATCCGTCAAGACTTCTAATCCACAGCTTGGAATCTATTTCTCTTCTATCAGGATCTATATCCTTGCGATAAATAAAATTTCCTTGCCTTAAGACCCTGGATAAGGCCTCAACAGTAAATAGAATATTTTTATTCCTAAGTTCACCGGATAACGGTGCTTGAGGATCATCTATGAACTCCTCATAGAACCGGATATAAGGAAAGTTCAACAACTGTCCCAAGATGAAAATACCCTTTCTCGTTTCCATATAGAAGACCGCATATTTCACCCATTTTTTCAACTGTTTCATTTATTCAGAATATGTATGTAAAGCAATATTTGAGCTATTAAGTCCTATCGGCTCCTCAGAGATGTATCTGTCCAGCCCAGGGTCGTAGTATCGGAATCTGTTGTAGGCCAGCTCTGTCTCGTGATCGTAGTACTGTCCTTGGAAGAGGAAGAGTTTCGATACATAGCCCTCAAGAGTCAGCCCTCGTACTAAAAGTTAGAGTTTAAGCTATGAAGCTACCAAGAATAGGCTCAGTTGCAGATTTCACCCCCCAATAACATTCTTCCCATATCTACTTTTTACCTTTATATCTAACTTTCCCAAGTACAATAAAACACTAAGATATTATCCTCGGAATGATAGAACAAGCTATCACGAGCATTAAGCCCGACCTGCAACAAGTAATCCAGCAGCATAGGCTCGTTTAATCGGTCTATTATTCGCCGTTTGGCGTACATATCACTTTGTTCAAATGCAAGTCTTTCGCCTTTTTCATAGAAAATCCATTTAGTATCCTTCATCAGATAGACAACACGTTCTTTGCCTTGTTGATAAGACTGAAAGCAATAAAAATCATCCCTACCACTTGATGTAGATATTCTGTAAGATTCTACTGCCAACTCCAAAGATAGTACATTGAAGAGTGTCTGCCAACCATCTTCAAGGGGTGTTCTCATACATACAAATCAGGAGCATTCAGTGGTCTATAGAAGAATGCTGTATAGCTATTGGGAGAGACATACTCTTTACGTGATAATAGTGACTGTAAATTAGAAAGAGATAGCTCCTCACATCGAGGATCAAGAGAGAGCATCCTTTGACATCCATTAGAATGGTCTGTCTTACTCATCACACCCAACAAGGCTTTCTGGATAGCATCTATAGTGCATCTAAAGGCTGTGATATACATTGTACTTATGGATTATACGTTCGTTTTGAATGCCTGTCATTCCAACTGTGGCGAACTCTATATGTATTAGCAGAAAGACCCAAGTCCTGAGGTCAAGCTCGTAGTGCTGCCCCTGAAAGAGGAAGGGGATGATGCAATCTCCTAAAATGACTAAGCTCCTCTCTCCGTTTCTTACAATGAAACCTACAAGAGATAATCCCCAAACCAAAAATTAAGAGCTTCAATATTAACTCCATCTCGACCTTTCCAAAAATCTGCAGGGTAGTTCCAGTCTGATGAATGGCTGGTGCGAGGAGCATTATTAAGGCGGACATAGTGACTATAGGGAGAAGTATGTTCAAGGGGGAACAATACGCCACAATACCCTAAGGTTTCTAAAAGTAGGCGTCGTTCTTCTACATTACTCTTGAAATTTGGAATATTTTTCAGTTCGCTTTGCACGGTACGGATACTACCTGAAGAGTGCTTGAGACAAGCTATGATTTTGTGGAAAATCCCTATATCAACCTCCTGCGGAGAGGAAGAGGGTAGGCTGTTTATTGCTTTCAATCCGTAATAGTAGTCTCCGATAGAATGAGCTAGCACTCCACCACCATCAAGAAACTCACAGATATCTTCTTCAGTCTCATAAAGACATTGAAAATCTCCACAAACTTGACAAGGTGAGATGTTAGAGGGGACTGAGTTGTTGGCAACACAAAATAGATGATTTGGGAATGTTCTCATAATGGCAATAATAGGTAATCCTATTCGCCATAACAGTTTCCGAGTAGATAAACTGGATAAGAATAATTCTACGACACGCTTTTTTGATACTTTATCGTACTCGACAAATAAGTTAGAAATTATTTCATCGTGAGTCATTATTGCTTTTTATACCCTTTATCATTAAACTTTATTTCATCCAAGGTTGGGAAATCACTAACCTTGCCTACTCGATTACTTGTTAATAGGGCATTTGCTGAATTTAATTCGATGCCCACCACATGTTACACCTTTGGTAAAAAGTAGAATTAGTGCTTTTGTCGCTGCGTCGACAACGTAGTCCTCTATTGTATTATAACTTGAGTAATCTACCTCTTCTACAAAATAAAAGTGCCTATTGTCTGATATCGGATTCCATAAAGACCATTCTACTTTTCGAAGTCCCCATCTAGTTTGTTTATGACTAGGAATGGGGATAGAGATAAATAATAGATACCGCTCTCCCCAGCGAAAAGAGCCATTTGTTGCGCTCAAGAGGAGCACCAATGTCTTGCTTTTGTTCTTTTACATCTTATACAGCTTCAGCCTTGGTTGCGCTTGAAGTTCTTGGTCTGACCTAGAAAGAGCCCGAATAGTTCCTGTATGTGTTCGAAGTAATCATCTATCTTATCTTTATGGATAGAGATAGGCAGATATAATAGGCTACGATTAAACTGACTTTGTACTTCTTGAATTATTCTCCACACTGCAAGAAAATTACCGCTCAACGAGATAGACCATTCCTCTTTTTTCTTAGAAGCTATAGTTCTCTTCTCCGTTCCATACTTTTGTAGTTCTTCTACTCGATCTAGAAACCACGTGCTAATAATCCCCCAGAAAGCTTTATAGTTTTTTCGAAAGGAACATATGTGGTATTTATTATACTGCATTACAGCAACTTCTCCTATAGCCCTCAAAACATTGAAAAGGGTTGCATTATAAGTCATTACATAATTAGAGTAGGCAATACTAATCTTATTGAATGATACATTAGCAATGTGTGTCATTACAATATTCTTATTATCTTCGTTCTTAGAGAAAAGTTCAAAGTAGGCCTTTTTCTGCATCGGAGAAATCTAGAAACTGCTTGATTTGGGGATTTCCAAAGCGATCGGTAATCATTATATAGTAGGTGCCAAATCTTCTAGAGTTTAATTGATTGCGTTGTTCCCTCAGCTCTATAGTATTCTTCTCGAATGTTTTTCCTATCTGTTCAAGATATTTTAGTTCTCCCGAAATATCTGCTATTCGTTTCTTGTCTTGGAAACTAAGATCTTCATATCGTTTCGAGAGAAGCTGATGAAACTCATACAGTGTAGGACTATTTCTATCATTGTACTCTTTTAGCTGGAAGCCGTAAACCACATCTGATATTTCAACCAAAGTTGCCCAATTGTGTTGTTCTATACTTCTAATTTGAATTTCTATGACTTTATCGGGATAACCATCAACCACAACATTTAAATGGATAGATCGATATCCATTCGCCTTAGGAGCTGCAATATAATTATTTTCCCCCTTAATTGAAAGCCTAGACGTATTTTTCGCAGCATATTTACAGAGACGTTCATATAATCGTATGGCATCTTCCTCTTTAGACATGATACAACGGCATCCTGCAATATCAGCCATACGATGAACTTGCATTTTATTTTGTCGTTGTACCTTGCTTACTATTGATTCAATACGCTTAATGCGATAGGTACAGACACTATCAGAATCTACCCGATGAGCTAATCTGTTTATGATAGTAAAAACCTTAGACAAAGGATCTTTGTATTGAACTCGTAATCCCTGTAACATCTCATAATCTTCAGTGCTTACAGATCTAGCAGACTCTGTATTTCGAAGCCTTTCGGTTAAACGTTTATATTCTCCCTTTGACAGAGGCACAGCAATTGGTATATTCATATTGGGCATCTAAGTTTGTTGCCTATGATGGCATCACTTCATTGGTTTGATTTTACGCTCGATGAAGGCTATTTCGTCTTCCGAGAGTTCATACTTCTTATATAGTTGCTGATCTATTTCAGATATAGACTTATTCCAGTCTATATCTGGCTGCACTGTAAAATCCTGTAAGGGGACAAAGCGATAAGTTTTACTCGTTGCACGCTGGCTCGCTTTAGACAAACTATGCATAAAACGGCAAAACGAGTTTCAAATACTGTACTAATGCTTGGGCTGAATTTTCATCAAGAGTCAAGTCTGCACCAACAACTAGAAAAGTTTCAGTGGCAACTGAGTTCGGTTGACCAACAAACGCATTTAGATTATCATCATACAATTCTATTCTGATGTTATTTGCATAAGGCATGAATACTTTCCATCTATTTATCCACTCAGAGTTGTTCTTTACCGTTGAAAGAGCTATATATCCTAGACTAGAAGAACGGCTATAACAAATCGGCAAGAAGTAAGTGGTTTGCGAGAAAGAGTGCCCACTGGTGAAGTTGTGGCTGTAATTGAAGTTGTAGTTTATCGTAGTGCTGTCAGAGAGCTTTGCCAAATTGTTGAGATTGATGCTATGGCGATAGCCAAACAAACTATTGCCTATTGGCGGTGAGGAATGTTCCACAAGTGAAACCATACGTGAGTTTCCCTCTGAGGAGAAACCATAATGGTCAGTGCCCACCTCTAGGGAACGTCCCAGATTGTCACCACCATAACGCAACATATGTTGCTTGCCCTTACCGAAGTACATAGTCTGGAGCATAGCCTCCCACAATGTTTCATCGAGATTGTGTCCAGCACCTAAACTGGCAGATTTGCTCCATATCCCCTTGGCTTTATCTTTGAGTTTTAGATTGATTGCTGCACGCTCAGAGGGAGTTTGATCCTGTCTCGAACGAATGTGTTCGTGATTTTCCAACACCTGTACTGTGGCGACATCTTCGGCTTTGATACCCTGTGTGGCGAGATTGTAACGTCCCTGCAACATATCAAGGTTTTCAATGTAGAAATGGTTGATAGGGTTGCCTTGATATTTAATGACTCCATTGTCCTCAATGGTGATGCCAGGCAGTTTCTGCAGCACATCACCTATGGAACGGTCTTTTCCACGCGTGTAGGCAGAAACAAGATAGTTGAGCGTATCGCGATTCCCCCACAGCTTTTGCGACTTCACCACGACCTCACGCAATATTCTGTTTTCTTCTTCGACATAGAAGTCAAATGTTTGCGAATGCGCTTTGATACGAGTCGTTTTCCGTTTGATATTAAATCCGGAGATACTAAGGAGTACTTCGCTGAGTTGAGTCGTAGCCTTCAGGGTATAGAAACCTTGTTTGTCAGTTGTCGTATAGGCCACAATGCTGGAATCAGTCGGTTGCAGCATAGTCACAAGAGCCCCTACGACCTTTTCTGTGCCGCAACGCGCCTGTCCACTCACGCTTATTGTCTGCGTCCGAGCATTCACAGCACGGAGGGGGGGCAACTAAGAGAAGTAATATGAACCAGAAACGCGTCATATGATAATCAGAAATCTAAGGGTTGAAATTTTGCAGGTTTCATATCGATAGGTGTCCCTCCTAATACCACCATTCCCCTTATCACTGCCATACCTTCTATTTCGGCAGGCTTGATGTAATACGATGGATTAGAAACGTAGTTCGGATTCCCAAAGATACGATTGCGTAGCTTTACAAATTTGGCACGTGCAGACTTTACACTACCTTCTGGCGCAGTGTAAGTAATGGCCTCTTTCACGTTTTCTATCTTACTACATTCAAAACGATGGATACTATCGGCTGACACCGCACGGACAATCAGACCAGGCAGGCCTCCCAATCGCCATGGACCAAAACGAGTGGGCAGTTTTTCGGTAAACCATGCCGTCCACGCTCTTCCACCATACGTTCCGGTTGCTTTTTGACAAGGTAGTCCGCAAATGGTATCGCGTTCGGTTAGCAACGTCCATTTTATCTCGTCCATCTTTTCTGTGGTCAAATAGCGATAAGGTGGGATGGTCTCGACTGAGGTTATCTTTCCCTCAGGATAGTTCTGCCAAGTCGTGGGAACATAGAGTAGTTGTTCCTCCTTGTCATTTTCTCCATTGTGGCGCTTCTGCCCCATAGTGCACGCCATATCTTGAGCTACTTGCAGGGTGAGCCCATAGTTCACGACTTGATTTTCTCCCTTATTGTCAGAAGTCCGGCAAGTATAATCATAATGAGCAACTAAAAAAGTAGAAGCGATGCTATCTTTGACTTGTCCATAGAGCATTACAGAAATACTCCAAGCCATCAAGCAGAATGTGATTTTACGTAACATTGTTAGGATTGTTGTTGAGGTTAAACTTATTGTTGCAGCATACGACAAACTATAACGTGGCATAAGTCTTTACCGAATCCTGTTGAAGCGAAATATCCCTTTTATGTAGGGAAGCACCTCAGTGTCGAAGTTGAGTGCAACAGAGTCAATCATCAGGAAATACAAGTAAAGTGTTGTTCTACCATCTGTGAGGATGAGTTTTCTTCCTCGTGTATATAGATTCTCAAATTTCGTAGATTGCAAACTGAAAGGATAGCTAGCCATTACCCAGGCATTGGCGATTTCTAATGCAGCTTGCCTGCCATAGGATTGAACAAAGTTGCTGAGTTCAACACGATCGTGGTCGGTGAATCCTTGATAAGGATGTCCATAAAGAGAAATCGCTTTTGATATGTCTGAAATCAAGATATTTGAAATCTGCCAACTTAGAAGTATCCTTGTTGCTTGTGTCAAAGGCGTATTTATCATCAAGAACAACGAGATAGTTTGTCAGGATGATAAAACCCTTGTCTTCTTTCGGACGGAGGACGCGATCAACCTTTCCCATAAAGCAATTGTAGAATCTTTCGCCAAGTGGATGTAGAAAACCATAATTAAAGGGGATAGAGGGCTCATTATCCTCCGTAAAGGGGGTGTAGAGGTAATTGCCTTTGTTTTCTACGTTAAATCTCTGATGGAGGAGAGTCGTGTCGGCATACTCTTCCAAAGCTGGTGGGATATAGATTGCATTTCTTTTGAGTTCTCTTTTGTTGGCTTCGGCATCGATGCTCTCTGTTTTTTTGAGCATAGCTATTTTTCTCCCCTCATAAAACAGAGTGCAAAGAAAAATGCGAATGTCGTTTTCACTGTGTTCATGGTGATTGTTTTTTAGTATCCAGGCCTTTTGTGACTTATGTTTATTGACACTACGTCTTGAGGAAACCGAAGCATATTGTCTATCTTTCGCATTTGATTGTTTGAACGCTCTAGCTTCTATTTCAGACTGTAAAGACGCATACCGAGAGAGGCTTATCGTCTTTTTTGCAAATATAGAAAAATATCTTCTATTCGAACAAGTATGTTGTTTTTTTTTTGATAAAATCACTTTGTTTATCTTTTGAATGCCTTTAACCCAAATCAGTCATTAGAGCCTGAACAGATTTGAGTTTAATAAACCTTCGAATCTTCCCATAATTAGAAATATATTGTTGAGAGCATAAACTAAGCATAGCGAACTATGCAAAAGTCATAACGGCTGCAACCTCCACGAGGGATGATGCAGCCGTTAATCTATGATTTACGAAAAAGGGGTGCTAATTTATTGACAGCACTTTTCACGTTATTGCCTTACACAAGATGTGCAATCAAGTCTTCGCGGTCACCCTCGAGATAGTCAATCACGGGGATTTCAATCATGGTGTAAGCACCAGGTTGTTGCTTCATAGAAGCACGAGCCACATTCACCAACACTTGAGCTGTGAGCGCAGGATTGTTGATGCGCATGTTAAACTCAAACAACTGATTGTGCGTGCAACCCGATACACCCTTGCGCACGAGGTTCACACCGTGACCCACATCGTTGAGCGCGTCTACACTCTCCACTTGGTTCACGTGCGTTTCATCGTTCACAAAATAAGGATCCGCCTTGATGGCCGCAGCCACCGTCTTGAAGTCAGCACCCTCTTCGAGTTCCACATACACCATACGGCGGTGAATGCCAGTGCCGAGAGGAATCGTCACCGACAAAGCATCGCGCACACCATCAATGGCACGCACAGCCACAGAGTGACCCATGGAGCGACCTGGGCCAAAGTTCGTGTAGCTCACACCCTTGGGAGCCAAACCTTCGATGAGGGTACGTACCACAGAGTCTGAACCAGGGTCCCAACCTGCCGCAATCACGCTCACTGCGCCATGTTCCTTGGCAGCTGCATCGAGCGAACGACGCAAATCAACAATTTGTGTGTGAATGTCGAAGGAGTCTACCGTGTTGATGCCCAATGCAAGGCACTCTTTGGCATAAACTTCCACTTGTCGAGTGGGAGTAGCGAGGATGGCCACGTCCACATCTTGAAGTTCTGCAATGTTTTTCACGACAGGATACTTCGCCAATTCAGCAGGTTGTTCACCTTCTACACTGCGGCGAACCACACCAGCGCACACCATATCGCCAGAAGCCTCGATAGCTTCGAGCGTATATTTACCAATGTTGCCATAACCCACGATGGCAGCGCGAATTTTCTTTTCCATATTCTATCTTTTGTTTGAATTCTACATCAAGGAAAGCGTGCATCACCACCTCAATTTTTCTTCGCAAAGAGCATATTTCAGCGCGAGACGAGTTGCTTTGAGAACGCTTTTTCCGTTTTGGTGCTGCAAATTTAGAGAGTGCCAGCGACGTATGCAAGATAATAAATCTATTTTTTGCAGGCTCTTAATGCAAAAAGTCCTAACGCCGTGAGCAGTCCGTTGAGCACAAGCAACTCATAACCAAAGGTGTATCCCCACCAAATGGGAGCAAAGTGGTCGAGTAGGGCAGTGACCACCGGAGCCAGCACCACCACAATAGGCACATAAGCATCGCGAATCTGCCATCGCGTGTAGAGTCCAAAGGCAAAAAGTCCGAGCAACGGACCATAAGTGTAAGACGCCATCACATAAATCGTGTTGATGACGTTCGGACTGTCCACCCCACGAAAAGCCAGCAAGCACACAAAGCACAGCACAACCACACCAGCGTGTACCCATCTGCGCAAACGCACGTCTTCTTCGCGTTCCAAGATGTCAATGCAAAAACTCGTGGTCAAAGCCGTTATGGCGCCATCGGCAGCTGAGAAAGCCGCGGCCACAATGCCAATGGTGAAGGGAAGCACCACCCAATTGCCCAACCTTCCACGGCTCACCAACATCGGCAGCAATTCGTCACTCTTCGCAGGGAGTGCAATGTGTTGCACCGCGCAAAAATGATAGAGCAACACCCCAAGACCGAGGAGCAAAGCATTGATGGGAAGGAAAGACAGCCCATAGACACACATATCCTTTTGCGCATCGCGCAGCGATTTGCACGTCAAGTTTTTTTGCATCATATCTTGATCCAATCCCGTCATCACAATCACAATGAACACGCCGCTCAGGAACTGTCGCCAAAAGGCTTGTTTTGACCAACCGTCCCACACCCACACTTGGCTCATCGGACTCTCATCGATCACTCTCCACGCACTGTGCCAGTCGAGTCCCATTTGGTGCATCACCGCCCAGAGTGTGCCAATGACTGCAATAATAAGCATCAAGGTTTGCAGCGCATCGGTGTAAAGCAAACTAGCTTGTCCAGCCTGAAAAGTGTAGAGCCAAATCAAAAGTAGCGTCACTGCAGCCGTCAGCGCAAACGGAATGCCCAGCGGAGCAGCAATGAAAGTGTGCAGCACCAAAGTAGCCACATAGAGTCGCGCAGTGGCACCTGCGAGTTTGCTCAACAAGAAAAAGCCAGCACCGGTTTTGCGAGTGTGTCGTCCAAATCTGTGGGAGAGATAGCCATAAATACTCGTCAGTTGCAGACGATAGTAGAGGGGTAAAAGCACCACGGCCACCACAATGTAGCCCACGATGAAGCCCATGCACATTTGCAAATAGCTCATGCCCGTTTTGCCCACCCATGCCGGCACACTCACAAACGACACTCCCGAGATGCTCCCAGCAATCATACCAAAGGCCACCATAGCCCAAGGCGCGCGCTGCGAAGCACGATAGAAAGCTGCATTACTCGTTTGGTGTTTGCGTCCGCTCACCCAGTGAGCTATGCCCAGAAGCACCAGGAAATAAATCGCCAAAGTGGCGATCATCAAAATAGAAATCGTCATAGTTTAGGAGTTGTTCATAGAAGTTTTTGCTTCCTTCTCGCTGTCGTTGGGAAGCGTTTGAGAGGGTGTTTGCAGTTGTGTTTGAGCGACAAAGAGCCTAGCATTTTTCCACGATTTTTTTCAAAAACCGCCGTGTGGTGATAAGCCGAATGTTTGCGAATCATCGTTTCAAAAGGCGCAATCGCGTGTTGGTAGGAAGCCAATTCGTTGCGTTTTTGCAGCGCATGACAAGCCAAACGAGAGATTTCTCTTTCGCGCTCTCTGCGCAAGGTGTCGCAGATGCTTGAGAGCAAAGGTGCCACAACGTCGTCGAGCAAATCGTGACCGCGGATGTAGAGATAAGTCGATTCGGGCGTCACTCCTAAATCCAAAATTTGTTGTCGCAGCGGAGCATAAGTCGATTTGCCATCGGGAAAAGCGTGTTGCAACCGATTGACGCATTGATTCACTCTCCTGCGCAAGGCCGCCAGCATCTCTTCGGGGTGGTAGATATTGATAAATCTGAGTTCCACCACGCGTGCAAAGTCTGAGAGTGAAAACTGATTGTAGCGCCCATAGCGATAAGCCCACACGTTCCACACAAACAACGGAAAAATGATTTTGGAAAACTCCGCAAAGAAGGTTTCAAAGTCAAAAATGTCGCGGTCGTTGAGCGTCGCCATCACACACACTTGTGCCAAACTCTCGGCGTGACATTGCAGATTTTCAATGGCATAGACCTGTGTGTGCAACACATAAGGAGAACTACAAAGCATTTCGCTCACAGCATTAGCCCCCTGCATCAAATAGTCGTAGTCGGCATCCACGCAAGCAATCATATCGTTGCCCAAACGATTGGAAAGCGCAATTTTCTTTCCTCTTCCCAAAGAGTTTTGCGAAGGGAGCATCACCTCAAATTCCACCTGTTCGTTTTCCACCTCGCGCAACACATCTTTCCAAAAAAAGATGTCGTCATAACTTTCCACATACGCCACCACTTTGCGGCGCGCAGCTTTCCCTCGCAGACGGTTGGCCGCTGCAACATAAGCCGAATTGATATGGTGTGACAAGTGCGACATAGTGAGATAATGGCTCAATAAAGTTGGAAAAACGGTTTAACCCAATCGGTCACGAAATCGTTACAGAAATACTCGTGAGAAAAAAATGCTTGTTCAGAGCGTGATTTCTGAAACCTCCGTCACGTAGTCTTCCCATCCATCCATGATTACGGCAGGAGAGTGCGTGGTGAGAATGATTTGTGCGTTGGGGTTCAGACTGCGCACCATCGAGATGAGGCGTTTTTGCCAATCAAAGTGCAGCGACACTTCTGGTTCGTCCATAAAGAGCACATAGGGTTGGCGGTCTTGCGTGAGGGTGGTGAGGAGAATGATAAGCATTTGTTTCTCACCCGAGGAAAGCACATAAGGCGAAAAGCACTTCTTCATATTGCAAAAAGCGGAGTTCGTTGCTTTCGCGGTCAATGCGCTTACCGGTTTCTGCAAAAAGTTCGTCCACCAAATCCAAAAACTGCGTCTTGGCTGCCGCTGCTGTTGCCGCCTCCTCGCGTGCAGCATCGCAGCCGCTGGTGAGGAGTGCAATCATGCGATTGCCCACATTCACTTGATAGTCCAAATATCTGCGTTGCAGTTGATAGAGTTGCCAGTCGAGTTCGGTCACCACTTGTCCATCATCGAGGGTAGTCACTCGCTCGTTGGTCACCATTTGTCGATCCACAGAGCGCACCACGTCATAGCGGATGCGTTGTGCATCGGCAGGCAAAGATCGAGTTTTACGCCCAATCGCGCCACGGCATGGAGCTCACCTGTTGTGGAAAGACTGCCCACTTGTTGCACCATGCGTGAGAGGATGGTGCTTTTGCCGGCACCATTCTTACCGCTCAGCACGTTCACATCAGGACGCAACTGCCAAACAATGTGTTTGTGTCCGCTCCAAAGACTCGAAATCTCGATGCGCGAAATGTAGTTTGCAAAGATAGTGTCCATAACCATAAGGATTTAGCCCCAATCGATCGTAAGATTCTAATCAGATTTTACTTGATTGTTGAGCAGTTTGTTTCTCGTTTGGTCGATGGCGTAGCGGGCTACGTCGAGAACAAATGAGAAACAAGATGCCAACAAGAAAATGAAAGATGGCAGAAAGTAATCTTTTCCATTTCCTGTAATACTTTTCGGTCTAATGACCGATTGTGGCTTTGTCGTACAAAGGTAGCGAAAATCTGCGAGATGCTACTGCGAAATATTATATTTTCTCGTTTGTAGTGAGGTTCCTCCTATTTTTTGAGGTGTCCCTCTGAATATATAGGGGTAGAAAACAGTCGAAAGTGTCACTATAAAAGTTAAATCTCATCTTGCAGTGCTGGTTTTTGAAGTTCTTTAACCCCAATCGCACATTAGTTTCAGAACAGATTTCATTTGCTTGTTGAGCAGATGTGCTGTCGATGTGCGATGAGGTGTCAAAATCTATCACTTATTGTCCTGCTGTTGTTTCCTTCACACTTCGTTTTTCTTCCTCTCCTTCCTCTCCTTTCTTTCTTCCCTTTCTCCCCTTTCTTTCTTCCTCCCCTTGATTTCCTTTGGGTTCATCTCCCTTGCCTTCTTTTTCCATCTCCTTCCATCTTTTTGCTTCGATTTTTCTTCTTCCCTCATTGCTCATCCCTCATAGCTCATCGTCTTTTCCTTTTTCTACAAGACTCTCTCGCGCACGCGTAGGTGCGCGCACCTTCCAACAGCAGTTTGTGTTTTTTGCTGTCACAAGTGTCACACGAAGTCTGTTTGCCCATTTATTTTCCCCTCGTTTTTTTCCATTCTTTTTCCTTGATTTTTTTGAGAAGAAAAAAAGGGCGAAAACATACGCTGTCGCTCTCTGTTTGTTAAGATCTATTTATAAACAAGGCGTAACCATTTGGTATATAGTTGATTATAAAGAGTTGTGTGACACTTGTGACAGCAAAAAACAAAAAACTCCTGTTATGTGCGCGTACATACGCGCGCGTGAGATGTCGATTATAGGATTTTTTACAAATCCTATTCTTGGTGTAGGATAGTCAATTCCCAATATGAGTTTTACGATGTGTCTTTGGACGTTTGGTAACATCAAAGCGTCTGTGAAAAACAACCCGTCGTTTTCTAAAAAGTGACCCGTCGTTTTCTGAAAAGTGACCCGTCGTTTTCGAAAAGTGACCCGTCGTTTTCGAAAAGTGACCCGTCGTTTTTCTAAAAGTGACCCGTCGTTTTACAAGAAACGACCTGTCGTTTTACGAGGATGAATGTCAAGAGAAAATTTAATCGTGCCCATCGGACAGTGAAGTTTAGAAAAGATGAAATCATATGATAGAGAGTTGAGGCCATAAGCGAAAAATCCCCTTAAGGTAGTCGTTGAAAGGCTTAATGAAGTCTTACGAAATCTTAGCAAAGGGCTATAATTTGAGGACAAGTGGAAAATAAAAGGAGAGATATTTGGCGCGACAAGGGCAAAAGTACTAATTTCGCTATAACAAAAAAACGGAATGCTATTGCAGATTGGCATTCTCAACTTAGGATTACCCTTTGATGTGATAGCGTTTCGTTGTTAAATACTTGCAAGTGATTCATTGTTTCACACAGAGTGGAGCTCTCTTTGTCTTTCTAGGCGACAATGCAGCGCAAAACTCTACAACCTCTATTCATTATGAAGAAGATATTCACCCTCCTTGCTTTTTTTCTTCTTTCCTACTCACCACCAGCAGTGTTGCTATGGCTTGCGCTCCTGTGGAAACGGTGAGCATCAGTGGTTCTGATGAAAATACGAATGTGCAGACCCCAGCTAAATATGGCACTGGCGATGCGGAACTCATGGCAGATGTAGCCAAACTAATCAAATACCCCAAAGATTGTGATGAAAACGAAATTCAAGGGGTTGTGGTTGTTAGGTTTACCATCAGTGCCAAAGGCAAAGCGGGCGGTTTCAGTATCCTCAAATCGCTCCATCCTTCGGCAGATGCAGAAGCCATTCGCGCTGTGAAGGAACTGCCCAACAAGTGGAAGCCTGCGCTCGATAGCAAGGGAAAAACTGTGAGCAGCAACTTCGTCTTGCCCATTGTTTTCCGACTAAACTAAGCCGCGGAGCGTTCGCTCTCGATAACTCCAATAATCATGACCTCACGTCTCTCGCTTCATCGACTCGTGCAACTCATTTCGCTCAGCATCATTGTGATGCTGAGCCTTTTGGGCGTTTGGCAGGTGCAACGATTGCGCCATGAAGTGGCACAAGCCAATGCGCGCGTGCCGAGTTGCCTGCAGAGTGCCGATGTGGTGGAGATGTTTGTCAGAACTAGTAGACATCGTGTCACGGACAATATGTATTTATCTGCCTGCGAGTCTTGAACTTTCTCACCTTATGAAGTTGCCCAACGCATCGGAGGATGTAGCCTCCGAGATGCAACGCACGCTGCATACCTCAATAGATTCGTGGTTAAAGCCCGATGCAGCGTTGCTCGACAGTCTTTTGCATACACAGTTGATGCGCGAGCAGCTTCCCATCAGTTATGAATTGCAGAAAGTCGATATGGTCAATGATAAAGTCACTTTTCGTGCCCTTCATACACAGCAATGGATGCCGTGGGACAGTGATGAGTTTAAGTCCTCGGCACAAGATCTGGCAGATACGCTCTTTGTGAGCGATGACTATTCGCAAGCCTATGTGCTACGCTATGAATCGTGCTGGAAAGTGGTGCTTCGCAACGAAATTCCAAGTCTTGTGGTTTTCCTGTTTTTCCTCCTCATCTCAGTTGTTGTATTGATTTTATTGCGTTTGCGACAGCAGGAAGCAGAAGCGACCACGCAGTTTGTGCGCAATCTCTCACACGAACTCAAGACTCCGATTGCAGTGGCGCAGGCTGCCCACGAAGCTTTGTTGGATTTTGGTGCCGATGCTGATGTGGGGCGAAGACAACAACTGCTGCGCACCTCACACAGACAAATCGGACAACTGCAACGATTGGTTACTTCACTGCTTGATGCGCTGCGTCCTCAACCGCAGTGGCGTGCTCCACGCTATGAAGAACTGGAAGTGGAAGAACTGCTGCTGCAACTGCAAGATGAACACGAATTGGGACACGAGAAGCCTGTGAGTATCTTTCTAGAGGTGCAACCGAATGACTTGACCTTTTCGACCGATCGAATGATGCTACGCGATTTGCTCAACAACTTGATAGACAATGCTATCAAATACTCCAAAGAAGAAGCCGTGGTGGATATTCTAGCTTGGAGAGATGAGGCTGCACGTGTGTGCATCATTGAGGTGGCAGATCAAGGAGTGGGCATTGCAGCGCGCGATTTGCGCAAAGTATTCCGAAGGTTTTATCGAGTGGAGCAGGGAGATTTGCACACAGTGCGTGGATATGGGCTTGGGCTTTATCATGTGAACTGTCTAGTGCGGCAACTCGGTGGTTGTATCAGTGTGCAGAGTGAGTTGGGGCAGGGAAGTTGCTTCCGTGTCGTTCTTCCTCTCGATGCAGCATCGCAGACTTCTTGACTTCTTCCAACGATGGTGTGGAAAACTGCACCGATCTTTTTAACAACGAATAGTACTATTGCAGTCTAATGAGCTTTTGGGCTTAAATCTCTCATGAATGTTATGAATAAATCTCGTATTCTTATCGCTGAAGACGAACGCGATTTGGCAGGTATCCTCCGTGATACGCTCGTCACCCTCGATTTTTCCGTAACCCTAGCGCACGATGGGGTTTCGGCACTAGAGGCGTATGCGGCAGAATGTCCGGACTTGTTGGTGACAGATGTGATGATGCCAGTGATGGATGGTTTCTCCCTGATCAAACAACTGCGACAAGAGGATGCGCGACTGCCCATCATCGTGCTCACTGCGCGCACCGACACGGATGATGTGGTGCAGGGGCTGCAACTGGGAGCGAATGATTATCTGCGCAAGCCCTTTTCGATGCGTGAACTCGTGGCACGCATTCAGGCATTGCTACGTCAGTTTTCTCCCCAAACAGAAAGGGAAAATGGAGAAGTGCCTAAGGCTGTGCACCAAGGAGTGGTGATGGAGAAAAGAGACAACGCAAGTTATGCCTCACCTGTGGAAAACTCCAGAAAAATGTTGTGCTGCGGAGCCACTAAGCTCTATCCTGCACGCGGTTTGTTGCTAGCTGCCGATGGCACTGAGCAACCCTTGACACAACGTGAAGCGGAAATTTTTGCATCGGCTTTTTGCACATCCCAACGAAATTGTAGGGCGACGTGATTTGTTGCTCGATTTGTGGGGCAGCGATACTCCTTATAATGCCCGCTCCCTCCATGTTTTTGTTTCTCGTTTGCGTACAAAACTGGCTTCTGATGTGCAACTATTTTTGCGCAATGTGCATGGGCAAGGATATCGCCTTGTGGTAGTAGAGAATTAAAGGGGGAGAGGATAGGCTAAGTGTGGCGTTTTTTTTGTAACTTTGCGCCATTGTCTGAGCAGGGAATGGTACTGCAAAAGACAAATGATGTTGAACGTCCACTGAATCTCTCACATTTCTCGCTTTATGTTACAAAGATGGTTCTCTATTTTGCAAATCTTGAAGACTACAGTTCCTGCAAACACCTACGCGATGTTTGTAGAACCGATGAACTATAGTGAAGAGGGGCAAAATATAGCCGTTTTTGAAGTGCCCACTTCGGCTTTTCGCGAAACGATGTTGAAGGCGATGGGCAAGCAACTGCAAGAAGCCATGGCGACAGTGTGGGGACAAATCCCTCATGTGAAGTGGGTGTATAGAGACATGGTGACGAACAATGCCAACTCAGGACAGGTGTCGGTGTTCTCTGGGAAGCCCTCGATTCCATCGATTTCGCAACCCATAGCGCAATTGACGCCTGTGGCAAAACCCACTAATTTTGAGTCGCATCTCATTGAAGCTTACACCTTCGACAGTTATTGTGAGGGCATCAGCAATCGTGCAGCCGTGAATATGGCGCGCGCCATGGCGGAAAATCCCGATGCACAAACTTTCAACCCCTTCTTTCTTTATGGACCATCGGGCGTGGGCAAAACCCACTTGGTGAATGCTGTGGGCAATGCTGTGCGCGCGCAATTTCCAGAGCGAAGGGTGCTCTTTGTGTCGGCACGCAATTTCCAAGTGCAGTATGCTGACGCGGCAATGGCTGACCGCAATAATAGAAATTCCACCGCCATCAACAGTTTATCCACTTCTACCAAAGCATTGATATGCTCATCATCGACGATTTCCAAGAAATCAGCGGTGAGAAGACGTTGAAGGCCTTTTTCCATATTTTCAATCACCTGCATGCCAATGGGCGCAAGATGTTGTTTACCTGCGACCGTTCGCCAGCAGAATTAAAAGGACTGGAAGACCGTATTCTTTCGCGTTTGCGTTGGGGTATCACCTTGCCATTAGAGCAACCCGACCGGACGTTGCGCAAAGACATCATATTGTGCAAACTGCGCCGCGACAAAGTGGAGGGTTTTCCTATGGAAGTGGTGGACTATTTGGCAGAAGTGGTGTCGGAAAATGCGCGTGAACTCTATGGAATGGTCAATTCCATCATGGCGGAGTCGATGAAGACGAGCGACACACAAATCACCATTGAGATGGCGCAGCGTGTGGTGCCCCGCATTGTGAACCAAGCGCGCAAAGAACTCAGTTTTTGTGAGATTTTGGAAATGGTGTGCGAGAACTACGGGGTGAAAGCCAAGGAGGTTTGTTCCAAATCGCGCAAAGGCAACATCGCGTCTGTGCGACACATTGTGTGCTATTTGGGACAAAAGTTTACCGAGGTGTCTTTGTCGCAAATCGGTCGTGAATTGGGGGGGAGAGATCATTCCACAATTTTGCACAGTTGCAAGAAGATAGAGCGACAGTTTGCCACAGATGCAACATTCCGCGAAGAAATAGAAAACATAGAATTGACCCTTCGCAAACAATGACTGATTTGGGCTAAATGGTTGGAGCAAATTTCTCAAGAAAATGGAGAAATATGCTCCAATTTGCATAATTTATCGTTGGCGATAGGTGCATTCTCTCTCGAATGTTGTAATTTTACGCACACAATCAACACAAAATATGAAACAAAGAATCTTTATCCGTTTGCTCCTTTTGTTGGTGCTGGGCGTGGTGAGTCAAGGCGCCTTTGCTCAACACACTAAGAAAATAGTGATGAGATGCTATGACGAATATGGCACTTATCTGCTCACCGATTCCATCGTTCAACCCCAGGAGTCGTGCTTTTTCTTGGTTCCTCCGAAGATACCTTTTTATGTGAGTAAAACTTATGATCAGAAGGGCTCTAATGCTTGTTTGACGGAGAGCGAACTCATCGTGGAATATCAAACAGATGCTTTCACGGGCTTTGATTCGCTCACGGAGCAACGTCTAGAAATTGCTGAGAAGATGAGTTTTGTGCTCACGGAACAACGCGATGGTGTGTCTTATCTTTGGTCGGTGAAGAGCGGTAGTAGGGCTTTGTCGTTGGTGCCACTGGCAAAGGCAACGCATAGTCCTGAGGAGACGTGGATTTTTGAAAAAGATTATCTGGGATGGAAAATCCAGAATCAAACAACTGAGATGTATCTCAAGTTGGCTGATGACGGCACCTTAACTGTGAGCGATGATGCTGTTTATTTTGCGATGGAAATGAGCAAAGTGACCGGTGAAGCGTGGAAAATCACAGATGTGGAAACGAAACGCAGCTATAGTTTTGTGCCTAGACGCTATGCCGTGCGACCTTATTACAAACTGTCGCAGTTGTTTGTGGATGACAAAGACAGCACCATTGCAGCAGACCAAGAGTTGTTGGTGAGAGCCGGAACTGATGTCACGCTGCCGAAAACAAACTTGGAGAAGTTCAGTTTCAAATCTTGGCAACTTGATGACGAACCTCGAGCTGCTGAAGAGACTGTGCTCAACATGACGAAGAGCCACACGCTGAAGTCGGTGTATGGTCGTGTTGCTGCTTTGTCGGCTGTGCGTGCTGCACAACAAGCGTCTGCTCCAGTGGATTTGAGTGGCCGCAGAGTGAGCAAGCAGTACAGAGGATGGGTCATTCAGAATGGACACATCAGTTGGCAATAAGCATAGGGGCTAACAAGAAAACGATAGTGGACAGGAAGTTAGCTTTAGTCTAATGACCGATTGAGGTTTAACCCATGGAAGATGGCAAAGGCCGTGATGCAGAAGAGTGCGTCACGGCCTTTGTGGTGGTAGAGAGTTAGCAAAAGAATGAAAGATGACAGGAAGTTGTCTTCTCCACAACAAACTTTACTATAACGGTCTGATGACCGATTGGGGATTATTCGTTAGATGAGCGCAAGATGAGTTGCAGGTGCTGCACTTTGGTGCGTGCTTGCAACCATTGGAGTAAACGTGTCTTTTCGCTTTCAGAGAAACGTCCGCTGTGACTGACGACTGCGAGCACCATGGGAGGGTTTGAAGTCTGAGGAGTGTCAGAAGAGTGGGTGACAGTGGTGGAGAGACTGTCAGCGCGCACTTCGAGTGTTTGCGACAAACTGATGGAGCGGATGTTGGGCCACAAGGTTTGGATTTCTCCAATGATGCTGCGACTCATTGTTTCATATTGCGTGTAGGACTGGAGTTGCGCTTCAAGGTTTTGGATGCGCGAGGCTTGTTCCACTATTCGCTTGTTGTTTTCTGGTGCAGCGGACAGTCGATTGTTGGCATTTGCCAAGAGGAGAAGACTGTCGGATTGTGCTCCTTGGAAAATGCGCAGTTTGTAGTCCTCTAAACCATAGTCTTTCAGTTGAGTTTGTGCTAGGTCGATGTCGTGGTTGGAGATGTTGTTACCCACAGCCACCACATAGAGTTGCTTCTTTTGGCTATCTCTTTGGTGAGAAACGATTTGCGTGCCAGGGAAGTGGAGTTCGTGTTTGATGAATTTAGCAATGTTGTTGTCCACGACGCTGTCGCGAATGATGCGCACCGTCATCACAGTGGCTGGAATCATGGTGACAAACTAGCGCAATGATGGTGCGGTTGACGACTTTCATGCGCTCCTTGCTCACCGTTGTTTTGGGACGAAAACGGAGCATGCGCACTCCAATGTAGGTGGAGAGGGCAATGAAGACGGTGTTGATGAAAAACAAATAGAAAGCTCCGAAGAAAAATGACCATTCTCCCATGGCAAGTCCGTAGCCTGCAGTGCAGAGTGGGGGCATCAAGGCAGTGGCAATGGCTACTCCGGGGATCACGTTGCCTTTGCCGCGTGTGGAAAGAGCAAGAATGCCAGCTGCGCCACCGAAGAGCGCAATGAGTACGTCGTAGAGCGTGGGAGAAGTGCGTGCTAGGAGTTCAGATTGAGCTTCGGTGAGGGGAGAAATGGAGAAATATAACATCGCGGTGAGCACGCTGATGACCGTGGCGATGAGATAGTTTTTGATAGAATTTTTGAGCAAGGGCAAATCTCCGATGCCAATGGCTAATCCCATGCCAATGATGGGTCCCATCAAGGGAGAAATGAGCATGGCACCGATGATGACGGCCGTGGAATTGACGTTGAGTCCTAAGGAAGCGATGAGAATGGCAAAAATCAATACCCACAAATTGGTGCCACGAAAGGTGACTCCGCTACTAATTTGGTCGATGGTTTCCGCTTCGTATGATTTGTCGGGAAGCGCATCAAAATAGTGCTTAAGGGTTTGCCACAATGTTTGAGGAAGGGGAGAAGACATGTTTCAGAAAAGTGTAGATGTGTTGATGCTACTTGAAATAACAAAATGAAAGTCGATGAAGGAAGAACTAGAAGTTAGTTGGATTCTTCCATTTTATAATAGCAGCAGGGGCTATCTATGTGGACATAATAGCTCCTGCTGAAAGTTGGGTGCAATATGCGAGACTTGTGTAGAAGGGGTTGGAACGACAAACCAAATCCGATGTGTGGCACGAGGGCTGGGTGGTCGCTCACCGTGTGTTTGATGCCTTCAATACCAGACAGATAGGCAAGACCTATGCGGAAGAACAAGCCTTCAGGAGCTTGATAGCGGTAGCTCATTCTAAAGCAGCAGAAATAGCCAAATTTTCCTTGGTATTGTTGCTGTTCTATGGGATATTCACCTGGAGCCTTGGAAGGAGTAGGGTAACCGTATAAGAAATCATATGAGTTAGTCTGATTTTGATAGTAACCTACATTGAGCCCGGCACCAATGTCAAAGAAGTGCTTTTTACCTCCCATAATGGCGTTGATTTCGAGAGGTACAGATACACCTTCGCTCAAATAAGTGCCGTTAGACCAAAAGGAGAAAGGAGAGCCTGTGCCACCATAGCCTAAACCAACGGAATAACCGAGTCCGCGATTGCCGTGAAAGCGAGAGTCGTAGCAAACAGAGAAGCTATTGGACGTTGCACCGTACTCCGCGAAGACTGCGCGTTGTTTTTTTTCTGCTGCCAAAGGGAGAGTGGCAAAGAGCATTATCAAGAAACCTAAGAAGGATTTCATAGTCGAAGAGTTTTTAGAGGAAAATGATTGACAACGGTGTCGCATACTGCAGAAATGCGTCTTTGAAACGAGTCAATGAAGTTTGTCGTTGAAACCTTTCATTGAAGCTTCTCAATGAAATAATTGATTGAAACTTTTTAATGCAAGGCGCAATGTGAAAAAGCAGCGTGCGAACTATGCTTGTTGTATTTGTTTAGAATGAGTAGCCCACTGCTACAAAGGGTTGGAAACCCCACATTTCGGTCTTACTGTCGCTGTGTTGAACTCCATTAGCTGTTAAACCAGCACGCACAATGAAACCATTGGAATTTTGATAGCGATAAGCAAGACTTAAAGTGACATAATTCACAAAGTCAGTGGACGAGCTTTTAATAAACTGGCTAATAGCTGGATTAGTTTGAGTATTAGTGGAGGAGTAAGTTGCGCGTGTGTGGAAAAAACAGGGCACAACACCGATGCCAGATTCAAAAAAGTGGTTTTTCTTTCCCACGAGATAATACATTCTCAAAGGCAAAGAGTAAAGATTTTGTTGTGTCAGGCGGGAATTGTCCAGCACGTTGTTTGCATATCCCAAACCAACATTGTATCCCCATTTGGATTTGGCAGAAAGGCGCGAATCAAAGTGGACTGAATAACCAAAGGATGCGCCGTTGAATTCGCCATAGACCGCACGCTGCTGAGCAGACAGTCCGAGTGCTGCCATAGAGAAAGCGAGAAGAAGAAATAATCTATTCATTGAATAATGATTTTAAGGAACATAATAAAGGGGTATAGCCTATTACTATATGAAGTTGAGGAGTAATATCTTCTGGAAAAGACTGCCATCGAGTACTTTTCTGAAAGCTCCCTCCAAATTTGGTACAAAAGTATAACATTTTTGGTGAAATCGTACAGATTACCGCTGTTTTTTTCTCAAAACAGACGATAATACAGGCTTTTTGCGGATATGAGTTGGAGAATAGCAGTCAAAGTTGTAAATTTGTAGGCATATATTTATATATGAATGAGGAACATTCTTCGAAGAAAGCCTGCAAAAGGACACCGCAACGGTGGGAAATGCCGTAAAGGATTCTCCTTCGCGCTTCCTTTTTCGTGGATGTCCCTTGCACAAGGTCGCAAAGCAGAAATATGCTGCAACCCTAAAGACAAACCTCAGTAGACATTTGAAATAATTCAATCCTCCTCAATGAAAAAATCGCTCCTTTTCCTCCTCCTCTTTGTGATGCACCTCGTGGCGGGTGCGCAAAATCCCTTCGAAGGTCCTAAACGCGAGATGCGCGGTGCCTGGATTCAGTGTGTCAATGGTCAGTTTCAAGGTATGAGCAGAGAGCAGATGCAAGCCAATCTCACTCATCAGCTCGATGTGCTGCAAGCTTGTGGCATCAATGCGGTGATGTTTCAAGTGCGTGCCGAAGCCGATGCACTTTATCAGAGTCCGTTTGAACCTTGGAGCAAATTCCTCACCGGACAACAAGGACGCAACCCAGGTTGGGATCCTTTGGCTTGGATGATTGATCAATGTCACTATCGTGGCATGGAGTTGCACGCATGGATTAATCCCTTTCGTGCGAAGACAAAAGGTACGAACGAATTGGCTACTACGCACCCTTATTTCAAAAATCCTGAACGCTTCCTTCGCTATGATGGATTGTTGATTTTTGATCCTGGTGTGATGGAAAATCAGCGCTACATTTGTGAAGTCGCAGCCGACATCGTGCGTCGCTATGATGTAGACGGTTTGCACATCGACGACTATTTCTACCCCTATCCAGCAGCGGGTCAAGTGATTCAAGATGATGCCACTTATCAAGCCAATCGCAATGGAATTCAAGACAAAGCAGAGTGGCGCAGATATAATGTAAACACCTTTGTGAAGATGCTCTACAACACGGTGCACAGCGTGAAACCGTGGGTGAAGTTTGGGGTTTCTCCCTTCGGCATCTATCATAATCTCACGTCTGGAAGCAACATTCCAGGAAGCGAAACGCGCGGTTTGCAAAACTATGACGACCTTTATGCCGATGTGCTCTATTGGGTGAACCAAGGTTGGGTGGACTATGTGGTGCCACAACTTTATTGGGAAATCGGACATAAGACAGCTGACTACGAGCGTTTGATTCGTTGGTGGTCGCGCCATACCAATGGTCGTCCCTTGATTATTGGTCAAGATGTGGAGCGTACGGTGAGAGCACGCGATCTCAACAACCCCACGGTCAATCAGATGGCGGCAAAGTTTGAGTTGCAACGTAATCTCCCCAACGTGGCAGGCAGTTGCTTGTGGTATTCCGCAGCTGTGGTGCGCAATGAAGGTAATTTTGCCTATGAACTCCAAAACAACTACCACCTCACTCCTGCGCTTCAGCCACTTATGCCCTTTATCGACGATAAAGCTCCGAAGAAACCACGCAAGGTGAAGAAACTTTGGATGCCCGATGGCTATTATCTCTTCTGGACAGCTCCCAAGGCAAAAACAGAAATGGACGATGCTAAACGCTATGTCATCTATTGTTTTGAAAAAGGTGAGAAAATCGATTTGAATTCTTCTACACACATCATCACCATCACCGACCAAATGATGTATAAACTCCCTTATCAGTTTGGTAAGGAAAAATACACCTACGTGGTGACGGCTCTCGACCGCCTGCAAAATGAGTCGAAACCCGTGAAGGTGAAAGTTAAACTTTAGAGATTGCTAGGAATCCGTGTGGTTTTCAGAAAGAGTCGTTTGGCTTCTTCGCAGAATTCGTTCAGCTTTTTCTGAAAAATCATTCACTTTCGACTAGGAATCCGTTCGGCTTCTTCGCGGAATCTGTTCGTCTTTTTCCTATCTTCACGCTTCCCTTCGTGCAAAGACGAAACAAAGGGAGTCAATACAGCCTTTCGTAGAACATATCCATAACATTGTCGCAGATGAAAGTACTCAAATTTGGTGGGTCGTCCGTGGCCACACCCGAAGCCATTGAGCAAGTTCGAAAAATCGTAGAACACACCGCTTCTCCTATGGTGATTGTGGTGTCTGCCTTGGGAGGAGTGACCGATCAACTCATCGCTCTCTCACACGAAGCCACCAAAGGTGACGACAAATACCTTGTGGCGTTGGAACAACTCCATCAGCGTCATTGCGATATGGTGCAGGCTGTGGTGGAAAAAGCCGAACAACCCGCTTTATTGGAACTCATCAATCGCCGTTTTCGCGAACTTTCTAGTTTGTTGCAAGGCATTAGTTTGATTCAAGAATTGCCGCCTCGCATAGCCGATACCATCGTGGCTTACGGCGAATTGTTGTCATCAGCGATTGTGGCACGCGCCATCGACAAGCCATCTACATTGATGCACAAAAAATCATCAAAACACGCCGAGAAAGCGCACGCCACACCGTAGATTTCACTGCCACTCACGCAGCGATTGCACAAAATATGCACGCGTTGCCGCAAATCACAGTTGTGGGAGGATTCATTGCTAGTGATGCACAAACAGGACACACCACTAATCTTGGAAGAGGAGGTTCTGACTACACGGCTGCCATCGTTGCGGCTGCACTCGGAGCAGAGGTTTTGGAGATTTGGACAGATGTTGATGGATTTATGACTGCCGATCCAAGAGTGATTCCTACGGCTTTCACCATCGACGAACTCACCTACGAAGAAGCCACAGAATTGTGTAATTTCGGAGCAAAAGTCATTTATCCACCCACCATTTTCCCCGTGTGCAAGGCCGGTATTCCCATCCTTGTGCGCAACACGTTCAACCCCACCGGACGCCACACGGTGATTCGCCAAGAAGCTGCACCTGGAGATCGTCTTATTCGCGGCATTTCCTCCATCAGTCAAACAGCACTCGTCACGGTGAGCGGTATGTCTATGGTAGGTGTTGTAGGGGTGAATCAACGCATCTTCTCTTGTCTTTCTCAAGGAGGAGTGAGCGTGTTTATGGTGGCACAATCCACTTCCGAAACATCCACTTCGCTTGCTGTCACCCCTTCCCAAGCTGCGCAGGCTTGTGCCATCCTTGACCGCGAATTTGCTAATGAGATAGAAGCTGGTGCTATGAATCACGCACAGTGCAACAATGATTTGGCAACAGTAGCGATTGTGGGACAAAACCTCCGCCACCACACAGGCACAGTAGGTAGACTTTTCTCCGTGTTGGGAAGAAATGGTATTGGGGTCAATGCCATCGCCTTGGGTGCACTCGAATTGAGTGTGTCGCTCGTCATTGCGCAGTCGCAGTTGCGCAAAGCAATAGGTGTGTTGCACGATAGTTTCTTCATGGGCAATTGCGAAGAACTCAATCTTTTCCTCTGCGGAGTCGGCACAGTGGGGAGTCAACTCATTGCGCAACTCGAATCGCAGGCTGAAACGCTGCGACAAGAACGCGGCATCAAAATCAACCTCGTGGGGGTTGGTGGACGCTCTTCCGCTGTCTTTGCGCGCGAAGGCTTAGACACCGCGCACTATCGCGAATTGTTGGAAAACGCTTCCAAGTCGGGTGGCATCGAAACGATGATAGCGCAAATCGAAGCGATGAATATGTTCAATTCCGTCTTCGTGGATTGCACCGCTTCATCCGAAGTGGCAAAGCATTATGCCCGTTTGTTAGAACATCACGTCAATGTCGTCACAGCCAACAAAATTGCTGCTTCTGGAGCGTATGATAATTATCAGCACCTCAAGACGCTTGCGCGACAACGTGGGGTGAAATTCCTCTATGAAACCAATGTTGGCGCAGGATTACCCATCATTCGCACGATCGATGATTTAATGGCTTCGGGCGATAAAATAAAAAGCATTGAAGCTGTGCTCTCAGGTACACTCAACTATGTGTTCAATACGATTTCGGCGGAAGTTTCTTTCTCGCAAGCCGTGAAAAAGGCGCAGGAGGAAGGGTATAGCGAACCCGATCCGCGCGTAGATTTGAGTGGCATCGACGTAGTGCGCAAACTCACCATCTTAGCGCGCGAAAGTGGCTATCGTGTGGAGAGTAGCGACATTGTCACCGAGCGTTTCTTGCCTGAAGCATTGTTTGATTCCACGCTCGAAGACTTTTGGACACAACTTCCCACGCTCGATGCGCATTTTGAAAAAGAACGTCAACGTCTAGCGCGCGAAAACAAATGTTGGCGCTTTGTTGCCGAGTGGCACGAAGGAAAGGGAAAGTAGGACTCAAGGAAGTGAGCCAAGAACATCCATTGTATCATCTCGAAGGTTCCAACAACATCCTTTGCCTTACCACCGAACGCTACGACACTCCCATGATCATTCGTGGTTATGGTGCAGGAGCAGCCGTCACCGCCGCTGGTGTCTTTGCCGATGTGATGCGCATAGCTCACCTTTAATTCCACGAGCAATGAAGTGTGGCTATCCTTCCACGATGATTTCCATTTCATTTTATATGTCCGCATGAGAACGTAAGTTTTGATGTGGACATATTGTTAGGAGAATGCCTCTTCTTTGTTTGAATTGTAAGTAGTATATGGAAGATAGAGCAGAAAAGTACGTATTGTCCGAAAGCATGAGGGAGTTTCTGACTCACAGAGCAAAGGGAATAACATCCCCACTGTCCCAATGAAATGTGTTTTTAGACTTAAGGGGCACATATCCCCCTTAAGCCGAATTTTCCTCTACGTATTTCAACAGAACTTCATTATATATATGCACTTCTTTTGATTCCTATTCGTACCCCTTTTGCAGTATTCTAAGAACTTCATCAGCATATTTTACAATGTCACAACTCATCATTCAAGGCATAGAATTTGACGAACACACTGCTCTTCCCTTTGCGGAGAGTGGGCCGCAAGCAGGGTTTCCTTCTCCGGTGGCTTCGCAATATCAAGAGAAAATAGATTTGAATCGAGAACTTGTTTCTCACCCCGAAAGCACTTTCTATGCTCGAGTGGTGGGAGATTCGATGATAGATGCCAACATCTATGCAGGCGACATCTTAGTGGTCGACCGCTCTCTTGATTTTCAAAATGGAGACATCGCCGTGTGCATCGTTGACGACGAATTCACGGTGAAGCACATCTTTGTGGAGAAAGATTACGTGCGACTGGTGCCGGCTAACGACCTCTATCCCGAATTGCGCATAGAGGGCGACCAACAATTTAGTGTGTGGGGTGTGGTGACACACGTCATTCACGCAGTGCGCAGAGAAGTGAGTCATAAACCAACCAGGACTAAAAATAGTCTCTAAATAGGGAGCTGCTTCGTTTCTTCAACTTCACGACTCTATACACTCGTCAATGCTTCTCTCTTGTTGTAAGAGAAGGACATTGTTGCAGTGTTGACTTCCAGAAAATCAGATAAATCACATTCTTCTTCCGCGATATAGTATGATAGGCGTCATCGATTGCAATAATTTTTTCGTTTCGTGTGAGCGCGTGTTTCGTCCGCGCCTACTAGGAAAACCCGTTGTGGTGCTATCCAACAACGATGGGTGCGTCATTGCGCGGAGCAACGAAGCCAAAGCCTTGGGTATCGCTATGGGAGCACCCTACTTCAAAGTGAAGCATCATTGTCAGCAGAATGGATTGCTGGTATGTTCTGCCAACCATACGCTCTATAGCGATATGTCGCAACGAGTGATGAAAATCATTGCTCAATATGCCACGCGCATGGAACAATATAGTGTGGATGAAGCATTTGTAGATTTTAGTGGACTCACCAATCTTGCAGAACTCACTCAGGCGATGGTGCAGCGCATCAAGCAGTGCACCGGCATCCCAGTGAGCATTGGCATAGCTCCCAACAAAACATTGGCGAAAATTGCCAGTCGATTTGCGAAAAAATATCCAGGTTATCGCAGTTGTTGTTTCATCGACACCGATGAGAAACGCGTGAAAGCCTTGCAACTCACGGCAATAGAAGATGTGTGGGGAGTGGGACGGAAAACTTTTGCCAAATTAACCGCTGGAGGAGTGAAGACGGCTCACGACTTTGCGCAATGGGGAGTGACTCGGGTGAGAAATTGTTTTCACAAACTCGGGGAACAAACTTGGCGCGAACTCAACGGCGAGCATATTTTAGACCTCGAAACACCTGCTGCACGACAAAGTTTGCAGCACACGCGCACTTTCAAACATCCCATCACCGATGCAGCAACATTGCACAGTCTTTTGGTAGACTTTGCCGTGCAAGTGGGCATAAAGTTGCGCAAAGAACGCTCTGCCGCCTTGCAGATTTGTGTATTTGTGGCGACCGACCGATTTTCCACCCAACAACCTTATGTGAGTCGCCTTGCCAATCATCGTTTTGAAGTGGCCACTGCCGATGCGCGTGAGTTGGCAGCAGCCGTAGGCGAATGTCTCAGTTCGTTGCAACTAAACGGATTGCCCGTGAAGCGCGCTGGAGTGGGTGCTTCGCTCATTGAGCACAACGCAGTGCAGGGGGATTTGTTTGACATCATCGACCGCGACAAACAGCAACGTCTTCAAGCTGCGGTAGACAATCTGCATGCTGTGATAGGAGAACACTCTTTGCGTTTGGCTTCGCAAGCGATCCCTCTTCCGTGGTGGCTTCAGCGCATCGTTCCCCTCACTACACCACGCGCTTGAGCGATGTGATAGAGGTGAAATGACGATGAACACCGATACAAGAAAATTGTGCGTAACCCTCTATATGTGCGCAAAATTTATTACCTTTGTCCCATAATTTTCAGAAAACCCCAATGAAAACAACCTTATTATCAACTTTATTGGCTTGTGCTTTGTTCAGCGCTTCTCAAGCACAAGCTCAACAGTTTGTCAATCTGACTCCCACTCCTAAGGAGATGCGTGTGGAAACGGGGACTTATCGCCTGCCTGCACAATTCACCATTGGAGGAACTCAATTGCCCGATAGCATCAAGGCTGAGGCTCAAAAGTTTGTTGGCGATTTCAACAAATCTGCCAGCGGTTGTACGGCTTCTTTTTCCAACAAAATTGAAGGTGCGGCGCTCGTGTTGGTGCACAATAAGGCACTTTATACTACACTTGGACAAGAGGGCTACAAACTTTCGGTGAGCACTAACGGCATTCGACTAGAAAGTGCTACTACCAGCGGTTTCTTCTATGGATTCACTAGTTTGAAAAAACTGCTGCCTGCTTGTGTGGCTGCTGGAGTGAAGGATGATAAAGTGACCACTTACGAATTGCCTTTGGTGCAAATCACCGACAGACCTCGATTCCCTTATCGCGGTTTTATGCTCGACGTGGCGCGCCACTTCTTCAGTGTGCAGGAGGTGAAGAAGATGCTTGATGTGATGGCGATTTACAAGCTCAATAAGTTCCATTTTCACTTGACCGAAGACCAAGGTTGGCGTTGGGAAGTGAAGAAATATCCCAAACTCACGAAGGTGGGTGCAGTAGCTTCCAACACCTATGTGACGTCAATGGAGCACGGTGCTTACTGGACAAACCAACAATATGGTCCCTATTTCTACACTCGTGAGGATTTGAAAGAAATCGTGGCGTATGCGGCATCTAAGCATATTGAGGTTATTCCCGAGATAGATATGCCTGGTCACTTCTCCGCAGCGATGGCGGCTTATCCCGAGTTTCGTGCAATCCCGATGGAGTGCACCGCGTGGAAACCTGGGGGGGTGTCTTCACCGATGTGTTGAACGTGGCAAATCCTAAGGCAGTGCGCTTCGTGAAAGACATTCTCGATGAGTTGATGGCGATTTTCCCCTCAAAAAATGTGCACATCGGGGGGGATGAATGCCCCACCACGGCTTGGGAACACAATGCAGAGTGTCAAGCGATGTACAAGAAATTAAATCTCACGAGTTATCGCCAGTTGCAAACGCATTTCATCGCAGAGATTACGGATTATCTGAAAAGCAAAGGACGCAAAATTTCGGTGTGGAACGAGACCGTGACAGAAAAGGGGGCGGATCTCCAACTGATGAAGAAGACCAGCGCAACGGTGTATTGCTGGGTGCCTGCTCGCAAGGGCGCGGAGATAGCCAATAGTTTGGGACTTCCTAGCATCTATACGGTTTATGGTCCTTATTATATCAACCGCGCGCCTCGTAAGGATGGTTGGATGAAGACACTCCCCGGCAATGGTAGCGATCATCTCAAAGCTACTTATGAGGAACAACCCACAGACTTCTCACACTCCATCGGTGTGCAAGGCACGTTCTGGACAGAACACGTGGCGACTCCCGATGTGATGGAGTTCCTCGCTTTGCCTCGTTTGATTGCCGTAGGTGAAGCCGGTTGGTCACCTCAATCGAAGAAGAATTTCAACTCGTTTGTGCAGCGCATGCGCGCAGACACCACGATGTTGAACTATGGTGGATACAGCTACGACCGTGCTTATCTTAATGAAAATAAGACTTCTACAATGGGTACTCCCACAGTGGACGCTCCTGCCGCGCTTCCCAAGAATGGACAAATCTATGTGGTGCGCAACACGGTGGAAGGATATGCTGGTGCTATGCTCGCTGATGATGGTCAACAACAAGGACTTGTCCACAGCAACACTGGACAAAGCTCCAATAACGGTTGGGAAGTGGTGAATGCATCTGCCTTCGACACCAAAGGAGGAACGATGACCTTGCAGCTCCGCAACGTGACGACTCAGCGTTTTGTGGGACAACCTGAAACGCAAAAGGTGGAACGCTTCGGATTCCCCGTCACGATGTCGAAGACTCCTGCGAAGATTACCCTCACTTATGCTCCCAAAACGAAGGATTTCACCCTCGCTTCGGGTGGAAAATTCCTCTTCCCCGTGTCGGCTTCTGCTCCTCAATTGCAAGGTCGCGTGTCTTCGGGTAGCGGTGTAGGCGGTGACAATGCCGTACGTCCGCAGGCACAGGATGGGAATTTGTTCCTGCTCGTGCGGTGACTTATCGTTGTGTCACGACTGATGGCAAGGAATTGCAAACCATCACGGAATATCTGCCCACCGATGCCACGCAAGTGACGGTGCCTCAGTTCAAAGGATACAAGGTGAAAGGGGAAGTTCCCCAACTCCAACAAGGCAACGAAGCGCAAACCTTCACGATTGTCTACAAAAAGTCGAAGCACCTGGTTTTTCTAGACGCCATCAATGACGACGGCACGTTGTTGGCACAAGATACTATTGCCGTACCCGTGGGGGAGAGCGTGGTGATTCGCGCCCCCAAAATCGACTTTTTCAGTCTGAAAGATTTTCCTGAAGAGGGAATCCAACTTACGCCCACAGACGATGTGCATCGTACTATTGTCTATACCACTTCAGCGTTGCTCGGTGTGAAAGCTGTGGCAACTCCGCTGAAGGAGTTGAAAGACGGACAGAAGGTACTCATCTATGACTTCTCCACCAAAGACCCTACTCGTGCTGGTTTCCGCAACGTGGCAAGCATCTCTGGCAGAGTGTTGCAAGGCGGTCTCAACAATGGGAAAGCCTCTCCGCAGTTTGTGTGGAAGGTGCAGAAGAAAGGCAGTCGCTGGCAGTTTTTTCACCCCGCAACAGGGTTGTTTATGCCCGTGCTCAAAGAGAGCAAAGAGGTAATTGTTGCCAAAGAAGCCGGACAATTCAGTGCCACTCGCAATGCTGACGGCACGTGGAAGGTGCAAGGCACGAACGGCCAATACTGGGATGGGGTAGAAGGAGGAATGACAGGTTGGCACACCTATGGTCATCCCTATCAATTCTATACTTTTGTGGCAGCTCCCTACTTCCGTGTCACGGTGCGCTATGTGGATACGGCAGGAAAAAACGTTCTACCCACTGAGCAAAGCATCGTACCTGCTGGAAGTGAGGTGACCGTTGTGGCTCCCGAACTCAAAAGTTTGAAGTGGAAAGAAACATCCAGTACGCTCCGTGATCTCAATCGCATTGATGCGCACGGAGAAATCACCGTGGTGTATGAGAAAGCCACTGGCATCAGCGCAATTTCGTCATCACCTTCTTCAACGCAAACATTGTCTACCTACGATCTTCAAGGTCGCCGTGTGGAAGAAGCTCACCACGGTCTGTTCATCGTCAATGGTCATAAATTGTTGAAGCCCTAAACAGAGAACTTCCTTAATTCCGCAACTGCACTAAAAAAATGCTGTTTACATAATGAATAAGTCCCTGAGGAACAATAATTTCCTCAGGGATTTGTTATTCGCGGAATTATTACTCAATTTATGTCATCAAACATCATTCCCTCGTTATAGCGAACCGTTATGCTTCTTTTTTTCATCAATACTTCAATGCCTTTTTAAGGGTGTCTTGGACACGAGGATTCTGTGCGACTTTTTTTAGGAAGTTTTCCCACAAAGAAAGGAGTGTCACATAATCTCTGCCATCAAAATTGCCCATTCAAGACCTTTAAGTTTAGAACGATTGTCTATGCTAATCGCTTCTTCGATTCCGAGATTATCATCAAAGGTACTTTGCCAGGTATAGAATAGATGAGACAGAATTTTAAACAATAAGTTCCATTCTGCAGTAAATACGATTGTCATTGATATGCGATTCTTTATCTTATAGTATGGTTCAACCCCTATCTTACCGACAGAAGTATTTCCCATTAAAGATAATAACTCTGACTGCACTGACTCTACATACCTTTTGTGAATAATTAGTGTCAGCGTATATTTCCTCTGTTCCATCTTTTAATCAAACTTTTAGTGCATAATTCAACTTTGGAGAGATTGTATTTTCCACTACGAAGTGCAACACTTTGGTTGCAAATTTAGGTAGAAAACCTCGTGTGGCGTGAGGTTGCCCTGCAGCCTTACCCCAATGGTATCTACGCTCTCTGTGTACCTTGGTGGACTGACGTGTCTTGCTATCGACAAGCCTGCCGATGTTATCGTAGGCAAAGCTCTGCGAGATACCGCTTGGGAGCATACGCTCACGCTCAAAGCCCAAGCTGGCATACTGATGTTCTGAGCTAAAGTGGGAGGGATACTCATAGCCGTTAGACCCGACATTGAGGGAGCCCAATTCCCCTGCACTATTGCATTGGGCGTAGAGCAGAGTAGAATGTACTAAAGCTATCAGCGACAATATGTACACCCTCTGGAATCCCATATTCAACTTCGATGAATACGACTTCTCCTGTTATCAGGTTTATCCAATACTCATTACCTGCTGCATCGTCTGCTATAGGGATGTGCGACATCGTAAATTTCTTAGGGATGTCTACATTATCTTTTGCAATATCCCAGTAGCGCTCTAGTCTTCCACAAAGATCGTAGAATGTCTCCACCTCCATTTCAATGTCGTGTGCTGATGCCTCAAGAAGCAATCCCTCGGGAAAAATAAGCCATTATATTGAGATAAGAAATCGATGTATGTATCTTTCCCTGAGAAGTTCCACTCAATGAAGAACTTTGCAATCATATCCTTAGATAAAGGAATCCCTATGATTTGCTTGTTTGTGATGTTATCAATAAGCAGATTATTTAGCATAGCTATTACGTTTGTATTTCTAGCCTGTCTGATCTTCGTTATCTTTAACTCCTCCTTTATGGGACACAGCTTTATGACTTTTCTTGTGGATAAGTTGCATCTCCATCGTGTTCGTCTCTTTATCGTAGCTTACGGCTATATAATCCGAGCTAAAATTTTACGAAGCATAGCAAAAGTAGCAATAAAATATGAGAATATCGTTCCTTATGGCGAGATTTTTGCGTGATTGTGGAATTTAAGCGCATAGGCCTGGGCAAGTGCAAACTGACAGAGACATTTCAACGTGAAGTTTAAGCAGAAGGAAGAACTCACACAAAGGGAATTTTACAAACAAAAAGTGCATTGACTGCTATGTGAAGAACTGAATGTAAAGGTTGCGGAATAGAGGAACTTCTTCAACAGGGGACGCTTTCGACAGAGATTTTTTCCGGCAGTTGAAAAATTCAGTTCTCTGTACTTGCACCTTGCATTGAGCGTAAAGTCTTATTCTGCCTCTTAAGTCATTTAGTTGTAGGGAGTTCCGTTTGTTGTCGTGTTGCAAAGGCCAATGTTCGCGCCAACGCGCTTTCACCCTTTGATTATCGTGACAGAGTATGCAGTCGCGGAGATGAACACCATCGTGGCGGATGCCCCATTGGCACAAGGTGGCGTGGTGGTTGAGGTGCAACATATCGTGAACCGTCACTTGATGGCCAATTTTGCAAGAAGTGGTGCAACTGCTTAAACAGGCAAAAATGAATAGTAGATAAAGGAGAAATCTCTTCATATAGAGTGATTTAAGAGTGGATTATCCTTTGCTTCCAGGCATCAATGAGCAGGAAAAATACGTAGATAGAATCGTTTTTTCGATGCCGTTCTATAAATATATGGGTTGATAGAAGTTAAAAATTTGCGGGTTGAGTGATAAAATCTGTTGTAACGTTCGTGAAGAGCGCAAACAGCCATCGTTTCGTGCATTTCTTTGGCCACAATGACTCGTAGTCGGTTTCCTCCTCGCGTGCACGAGCGCGCGTCTTCCAACAGCAATTTAGTTTTTTTGCTGTCACAAGTGTCACACTAGGGGACGAAAAAGGAGTGAGAGAAGAACGAACATCAGGGAAAATAGAAGGGATGAAAAGCTTGTTTTTCGCTTTTATTCTATCAAAAAATGAAGGGAGAAACTAATTGAATGTTAAAATGTATCTATATGGATTGCAATGGGTTGAAATATAGTAAGTTATAAAAATAGTGTGACACTTGTGACAGCAAAAACAATAAAACTCCTGTACTGCGCGCGTACGCGTACGCGCGAGAGAGATGGATTATAGGTCTTTTCACAATTCAGATTCACTATTTTCGATGGGGGATTCTTGGGAGTTCAATTTCACCTCCTGTGTGTTAGTAAAAACGACGTGTTGTTTTATGGAAAACGACGTGTTGTTTTATGGAAAGTGACGTGTTGTTTTATGGAAAGTGACGTGTTGTTTTATGGAAAGTGACGTGTTGTTTTATGCAAAACGACGTGTTGTTTTATGGGAAATGACGTGTCGTTTTAGGGCAATAGGTCAAATTGCAGGCTGAGATACCGCGTAAAGTGTTGAATATGTTACCTTTGCATAAGGTTCAAAATCTCAAAACAAGGTGTTATGAAAGAGTAAATGCCCTTGTTGTGACTCAACACAGACAAAGTACCATCAAAATTTCCTGCAATTTGATCTATACGCCGAAATTTATTGTTATATTTGCATTGTCTTTAACTATTAACCAACGTAAGCCCATGAAACGCTTTCTTTTTCTCCCTTTGTGGCTGATTTTATGCTGCTACTGTTGCATTTGCAATGCGCAAACTTCCTTACCTACCAATGCGATTAAGATAGGAAAATGTGTGGTACGAGGCAAAGTGCCTGCAATGCTCGCCTTGAAGTCAAGTTTAACCGTGGCGTGTAACAATTTCTGTGTCTCTAATGGTGACATTTATGATTTAAGTATTGACGCTGAAGGCAATGTAAGTGGAGAGATTCCTCTACATTCGCTTTATGCGCTTGCTGGTGTGTTGCTAAATGTAGATGATACCCAGAAAAATGAGATGGTTTTGCTTTCGCAAAATGATACTTTGAGAGTTTGGGTAGATGATCAAAAGAACTTGAAGGTAGAGGGGACAAGATGTTCTTCTGTTTTTAAAGGTTTCGATTGGTTGAACTTTGTGTCTAAAGGTTATGTATACCTTCCCAGAAAGGAGTCAAGAGTGATTGCCAAGTTCCCTGTTAAAAAGATAAGTGGTTATCCTTCTGGAACTACTGCTGAAGATAGGAAGATTCTCGTGAATAAGTTGAAGATTAACTATTATGCTCATCTGTTGGATGAAATGCAAGTTCGAAAGGTTATACCACCTATTAGTGCTTATGCTTTTCTCAACGATATTGTTTTTGACGACAAAATCCTCTATTTCTCACCTGGCACTGAACATCTACTCGGTTTTCTTTTAGATGATAAATCACTGAAAATTCCAAGTATAGGCGATACTCCGATTCCGGAATGGAAAGAAAAATTGCGTCGTCGATTGGCTAAAATTCCCTACAAGCCAAACGAACTGTTTTGTGACTTGATGGCATTTAGCAATTACTATTTTCAATTGGTGAATGGTGAACCATTAACTGCACAACAACTACAGAATATCCATACTGGATTTTCGAGTGGAGAATGGGATAAACTCTTGTTGTTGTATCACGAACAAGTGGTAAAAACGCAAGCACGAAGTGGACACTTCGTGAACTGTGCAGAAAAAGGGCAACCTCAAACCCTAGAAGAGATATTGGCACAGCACAAGGGAAAGCCTGTGATTGTTGATTTCTGGTATGGTGCTTGCGGACCTTGTGCCACAATGAGTAAACTTCTCTATAAAGTGCTTGCAGAAGAAGGTTTTGAGAATGTGGAACTCCTAGATATGACAAGTCCGAGTCTGACGAGGATGGAAGATTGGAAATATATGAAAGGAAAGCATGGAGGTTGGCACTATATGCTGAAAGATGCGGAATTAGAGCGCATCATGAAGCAACAACAAGCAGAGGGTTTCCCCACTTTGATGTTCTATGACAAATCTCATCAACTGGTGAAAACAAAAGTAGGACAGATGAGTGAAGAGGATTTGCGAAGTATTGTGCAACAAATAGTACGATGATGTGCCGAGACCTCTAAATCGTAAGAAAATGCCCCACTTGCCATAGCAGCAAGTGGGGCAAACTTATTCAAGAATGTAAGTGGATTACTTTTCAGTGGCAGGAGCCTTGTCAATCAAGTCGAGGAATTGATCGAGCTTAGGTGTGATGATGATCTGCGTGCGGCGGTTGCGTTGACGACCAAGTTCGGTGTCGTTGGTAGCCACGGGATTGTATTGACCACGACCGGCTGCCGAGAGACGGTTGGGCGCGATGCCATAGTCGTTTTGCAACACTTGAACCACACTAGATGCACGAAGGGCAGAGAGGTCCCAGTTGTTGCGAATGTTGGGTCGAGTGATGGGCACATCGTCGGTGTTGCCTTCTACCAATACTTCAAAGTCTTTGTAGTCGCTGAGGATTTTAGCAATCTTGGAGAGAGTGGTCTTTGCACGGTCGTTCACTTCGTAGGAACCTGAGCGATAGAGCATATTGTCGGCAAGCGACACATAGACTACACCCTTGAGCACTTTGACATCCACCTCTTGGAGTTCGTCGCGCGAGAGAGAGCGAGTGAGGTTGTTGGTGAGTACAAGATTGAGCGAATCGCTCTTGGTCTTGGCTTCAACCAATTGTTTGATGTATTTGTTGGAAGCGTTGATTTCGTCAACGAGCTTAGAGATGTTGATGCTACCTTGATTGTTTTGCACCAAACTTTGGTCGAGTGAACCTTGGAGGGCTGCAAGTTGTCGCTTGAGTCCTTCGTTTTCACGTTGAGCGTCTGCGAGGCGGTCTTCTAAGCTCTTGCCGTGCGTGCGCGCAGTGGCAAGATCAACTTGCGATTGGTTGTAAAGACCTTGGAGATTGGTGTAGTCGCCTTGGAGTTGTTGGAATTCCTTTTTGCTAACGCAGCTCCCCATAGAAATTACTGCACCGAGGAATGCTGCATAGAGAAAAATCTTTTTCATATGCGTTGGGATATTTATCGATGCTTGGAGAAAAGCACCGTGTTGTACGAGGGCAAAGGTAAGATATGTCAGTGAGATGACCAAAATAATCTGCTTTATTTGGCAATTTGACGAAGAAATCAAGGCTTTTTATTGGAAAATGTCATTCAAATTTAGGTCTTTTGTAGCAGTTTTTCTGTCTCAGAAATGAGCATACAAAGCCAGAAAAACAAAGAAACTTGCTTTTTTCAGCGGTTTACTAGCAAAGAATTTGGTGGAAAGAGGGGAATTTGCTAACTTTGGGTGTCGAAATAAAGATATAAATAAGGCATAACTGACGTTGTCAATGCGTTTGATGACGGAGAGTTCTCCTAAATAATACAGATACAATGGTAAGAAATTTGATAATGGCTGGTGCGCTGGCTTTTTCTTCACTGATGACTTTTGCACACAACACGGATTTTGAGCGTCTGCCCGTGCCTAGCACTCCTTGGGTGGAAATGATTTATGCTCCCACAATGACGACTTTTCAACTCTGGGCACCTACTGCCGAGAAAGTGCGTTTGCGCTTGTATAAGGATGGCAACGAAGGAAAGGCGTGGAAGACGCTAAGTTTGGCTAAAGGCTCGGACGGCACTTGGGCTAAGCAGATGAAAGGTGACTTGAAAGGGAAATTTTATACCTTTGAAGTGAAAGTAGATGGTAAGTGGCGCGGAGAAACTCCCGGTGTCAACGCAAGAGCGGTGGGCGTGAATGGTAAGCGTGCGGCTGTGATTGACTTGAAAGATACGAATCCTGTGGGGTGGGAGTTTGACAAACCGACCTACAAATTATTTGAAAGTGGCGCCATCTATGAGATGCATCACCGCGATTTTAGTATGAGCGATCAGGCTAATTTCAAACATCGCGGCAAATTTCTCGCTTTGACAGAGAAAGGAGTGAAGACTTTGCAAGGAAGTCCAGCTGGGTTGGATCATTTGAAGCAATTGGGCATTTCTTATGTGCATATTTTGCCTTCGTTCGATTATGCTTCTGTGGATGAAACGAAATTGGATGTTCCGCAATATAATTGGGGATACGATCCGCTAAACTATAATGTGCCGGAGGGGTCTTATTCCACCAATCCTTATCAACCTGAAGTGCGCATTCGTGAGTTCAAACAAATGGTGCAGTCTCTGCACGAAGCGGGTTTGAAGGTGGTGCTCGATGTGGTGTACAATCATACCTTTAACACAGAGGGCTCCAACTTTGAGCGCACGGTTCCGGGCTATTTCTTCCGTCATAAAGCTGATGGAAGTTTGTGCGATGCTTCTGGATGCGGCAACGAAACGGCTTCTGAACGTGCTATGATGCGCAAATTTATGGTGGAGAGTGTGGAGTATTGGATGAGAGAGTATCACATCGATGGCTTCCGCTTCGACCTTATGGGGATTCACGACATTGAAACGATGCGCAGTATCCGCAAGGCGGCTGAGAGAATAAATCCTAAGGTGCTGATCTACGGTGAAGGTTGGGCGGCTGGTACTCCTGCTTTGCCTGCTGGTGATGCAGCGATGAAGGCAGAGGTGCATCGTATGCCTGGAATTGCAGCTTTTAGTGACGAATTGCGTGATGCGCTGCGCGGTCCTTTCAGTAATGACAAACAGCCAGCTATGCTTGCTGGTTTGACTGGCAACAAAGAGAGTGTGAAAATGGGTATCGTTGGTGGTATTCCTCACCCACAAGTGGATTACAATAAGGTGAACTATTCTAAGAATGCGTGGGCTGAGCAACCGCATCAATTGATTACTTACGTGTCGTGTCACGATGATATGTGTTTGAACGACCGTATAAAGAATTCGATTCCCAATCTTTGTGAAGAAGAATTGGTGCGTTTGAACCTTTTGGCGCAGACCTTAGTGTTCACTTCGCAAGGTGTGCCTTTCATTCAGGCTGGTGAAGAGCTGTTCCGCGACAAGAAGATGGTGCATAATTCCTTTAAATCGCCTGATTCTATTAACACTATTGATTGGAGTCGTCGTGATTCGCACAAAGAGGTCTATGAGTATTATCGTGCATTGATGCAACTGCGCAGTGCAGATTTAGCTTTTAGTCTGGGTGATGCGCAAAAGGTGCGTGAGTATGTCAGTTTTTTGCCTTCTTCAGAAACGTCTGTTATTTTCCGCATCAAGGGCAAGAGTTTGTATGAACGTCACGAACTAGATTACGTTGTTGCCGTCAATTTGGGTGACCAACCAGAAACGGTGTTGCTCCCTAGCAATGACTATAAACTAGTGCTGGGTCTTGGCGTTGATGCTCGCTGCAATGTGGTGGATTCTAATGTTATTCAGCGTTCTGACAATGGCGAATCAGTGCCTCAACGCTTTGTGATTCCTGCGAAGTCTGCTGCTGTGTTGTGCCCCTACACGATTGAACGTATGGCAAGTAACTAATGGCTTTAGACCCAAATCGGTTATTAGATCCTGAACCAGATTTCATTAGATTGTTGAGTAGATTGTTTACCGTGAGTTCGAAGGTGTAGCGGGCTACGGCGAGAACGAACGAAAAACAAGATGCCAACAAGAAAATGAAAGATGACAGGAAGTTATCTTTTCAATTTCGAATCGTACTATAACGGTCTAATGACCGATTTGGGATAAATAAGGCTCCTCCTTGTTCGATGGAATAAGGAGGAGCCTTTGTTTGATAGTGTCCAAAATTTGTGTGTAAAGCTCCAAAGTTCTTATTTGGAGCTTTGTCCGAAATTGTTCGACAAGGGGAATGTCGTTTCTGCCATTGGAGAAATCTGTTTTATAACAGAGAACTTTCTCAACGGAGAAATTTAATTTCTTAACGGAGCAACAGTGTTAGTTGCTTTGTTCTTGACGAACGGGAACGTTGTCTCCCACAAATTCGTAGGTGAAATTGGCACCGCGGTGAGAAGGGAACTGGCTGCGGTTATCAACGTCTTGTCTGTTTCTAAGGTGCTCAATGATGCGATCGTAGCAGTCTTTTGCAGAAACCGCACGAACGTAGGCCGCAAAAAGAGTGTCGCGGTATTGGAATTTTTGTGTGCCAGGAATGAGAATAACGCGTTTGAAGTTAATTCTCCCTAGATACCAACCAATTCTTTCTTCTTCAAATTGAGCATTGCGACTGTCCTTCGGACGCGAGATCGGTGCGCTGTAGTTGCCCTGTGGTGAGTTCGCATTTTTGTTGTTAGCCTTAAATTCTTCGAGACTGTTGGCTGTTGTTTTGATGAGAATGAAATAAATGTTCGGACGCACCTTTTGTCGCTTGGGATAAGGGATGTCGCTGTTGATGTATGCAGTGATTTCTTCAATAAGTCGGTCGTCTACATTGATATCTTGCAGCGAAGCGAGAAAACTAAAAAGCTCATCAAGACTGTGAACTACGATTTCGTTGTCAAAATAGCGAGCGTAGATGTTCATAATTTCTGGTGATAATGTGTTATTATGGTTGGTTTTTCTCAATGACAAAGAATATCTGCGGGAGTAGAAGAGAAGTGTTGTGTCGAGTAGTGTTGCGAAATTGTGGATTATCTCGAGGTATTGTGTCGTGTAGTGCCGTATCGGCTTTGCGCAGATAATTGGAGAAAATGTTCTATATCATTAGAGCATATAAAGATAAAAGCGAACTGCTTTGGGCAATTCGCTTAGAGCGGAAAAACGAGACTCGAACTCGCGACCCCAACCTTGGCAAGGTTGTGCTCTACCAACTGAGCTATTTCCGCAGAATGTGAAGAGGAGGAGACTCGAACTCCCACGTCGCAATTGACACTACCCCCTCAAAGTAGCGCGTCTACCAATTCCGCCACCTCTCCATTCTTTCTTTTCTTGTGTTTCGTTGTTGAGTAGGGGGAACTCAACCACAAGTTGTCGTGTTGAATCAGTGAGATTCTTGTGCCCAGAACAGGACTCGAACCTGCACGTCGTGAAACACTCGCACCTGAAACGAGCGCGTCTACCATTCCGCCACCTGGGCTTTGGAAGTGATTCAACTTGTCCAAATGTGAGCGGAAAACGAGACTCGAACTCGCGACCCCAACCTTGGCAAGGTTGTGCTCTACCAACTGAGCTATTTCCGCATTTCACTACTTGTTGTTGCCTTTTTCAAGGTCTTGTAGTGGCGTTATCTCTCAAACGCAGTGCAAAGATAGGTGCTTTTTCTGAAACTAGCAAACAAATAAGCCACTTTTTTCTGTTTCTTCCTGGAATTTGAACTCATTCCTTCGTGAATGCAAGGCGAAGTTTGCAGAATTTGTGTTTTTGGATGTGGTATAGAGTAGAAAAACTGAGTGAAGTTATACCTTTTTGCTTCTCATTTCAGTTTGCACAAAGGCTTCTGCTGCACTGAGCGTGTCTAGTTTTCCCACATCGAGCAAATTAAGATCAGAGGAAATCGATGCTTTGAAGTTGAATTTCTGGCATTCGTTGAGATAGAAATCCATAATGGGGAACGCCTGTGGATAGGTGTCAAGTGCTTCTGCCAATCGGGGAGAAACGATGTGGATGCCTGAAAAAGCAAAATGTTGTTGCGTTGCAGGTTGCAGATTGAGATAGGGAGAGCGTACTTCGTGGGTGGCGATGTTTTCCCAACCCACGAGTTGATTCTCGTTGTTAAAAAGGAGGTATCGCTGCGTTTTGCGCTCGCTCACCAAGAGGAGTGCGTCTGCTGCAGTGTCGATGGCTTCTTGGTATAATGCTGCCAAGTTGGCATTGCTCAAAATGTCGACATTGTGGATGAGAATGGGAGCGTCTGATGGGGTGAAATGTTTTAGTGCTTGTCGCAGTCCTCCTCCAGTGTTGAGCAACAAATCTCGTTCGTCGGAGATGCGAACAGGGATGCCCCAATTATGTTGTGCCACATCGTCGATGATTTGTTCTGCGAAATGGTGCACATTCACCACAATCTCCGTGGCACCAGCTGCCACAAGTCGAGAGAGGGTGTGATGGAGAAGCGGTTTTCCCAAAACGGGAACCATCGCTTTAGGCATAGTGTCGGTGAGTGGGCGAAGGCGAGTGCCAAGACCAGCTGCAAAAACTAGTGCGCGCATATATGCTGTTAGTTGTTGAATCTGCTGTAAATGACAGACAAATCAATACCATTTTTTCCTCCTACCAAACGCACGCCATAAGCTCCAAATGCGTAGTTCAATCGAACCAGCGTAGTGATGGGACGTTGGGTTTGGGGGTCAATGGTATTTACCACAACAGGACTTGCAGGAACAAATGCGATGCGATTCCAGTTGGGATTTGTTTTTTCCCAGGCAGCCCATTTCGCTTTGCGTGTTTCTTCTGAATCTGTTGCCAAAACTCCGGCTCCTGCATCGCGTTCGTTGCGTAAAATGGTAAGGAGAGGAGCGATGTTATTGAATTTGTAACTATGCGTCGCTTTTTGAACATTCGAGCCATATTTATCTAAAGTCGCAAAAAACGAGGTGCGTCCGTCGGGTAATTGATGTTTTTGAAAGAAATGAGGTAAATCACCCACGCGCATAACCACCAAGTAGGGTGGTGCGTCCAGTTGTTGTTGGTGAATTGGTTCTGCCACCGTGCGAAGGAATACTTGCGCACTATTGATGGAGTCATTGTAGTGATTTCCTGCAACAATTTCGTCTAGAGGCAGAGTCGCTTCGGTGTGGAGTCCCTGTTGGCGATTTGATGTAGGTGAAATTCTGCGAATCATCGAGTAAATTCTCGGGAATTTCGTTCTCGATGCGTGACGTTTGAAGCACCTCGTCTGTGGAGTTAAAGACTTGCACATCTTTGATGATGCTGTCAGGATGATTTTTCAAATCAGGATGATAGCGATAATACAAATTGATGGCTAGATGGTCAGCTTGCACCATAGCTCCTAGACCGCCTGCGTGTTGCAGGTAGAAGCCGCCGAACACATTGTGTGCAAAAAGTGTAACTGTTTTTTTGAAGTATTCGGGATGTTGATAGTACGCATTCACGATGCGTTGTCCAAATTCTTTTGAAAGCTTGAGGCTAAAATAGCGATAATTTGCTTTGCTTTCCACCTGCGCCTTGGGTTGTGTTTGGTCGAAGATGGAATAAGAAGCTAGTTGCTGTTCACCTCCTTTTTTTCAACCATTCATTAGGGGTTGAAATTGGTGGAAAAGAGTGCTTTTTCTCGTTTGGTGTCTTTGCAGCATCGATCTCTTGCACTTTCACTTTCATCGTGGCCAAAGAGTCTCCGATATAGTTGACATGCCAAAAAGTCAATGAACAAGAGTCTACAATCACTTCCCCGTTTTCCCCTTTCACCATTCTGTCTAGTGCAGGGAAAGGCTTTACTTCGGGAATGAAGAATTGCGCCACGAATCCGTTTGTTGTGCGGATATTAGTGGCTGGGTCAATGATGCTTCCGAGGAAACTATTGTTGGTGCGCGCATCGATAGCCCCCGTTTTCACCGTCTTGTGGGCATTTTCACCGTCAATTGTTCGGTGATCACCTTGTCGGCTTCGGGCATAATATCCGCGCCGAAACTCGTTGTTTCGTCTTTGCAAGCTGTGGTGAGGACTGTTGCACCAAAAACTAAGGCACAAAGAGGGAGATAAGCCTTCATAAACTATTGGTTGGTGATGATCGTTTGAGAATTATGGCACTAAAATGAGTGGATAGACAGTGCAATCTACATCTAGTTGTTGCACTTGTTCCATAGCGTTTAGCAATCGCTTTATTGTTCGTTTTCGCCAAATACTTTTTGATAGAAAGCTTCATACTCTTCCAAAGTAGGAGTGCTGCCATTAGCTTTGAGCGTAGGCACCGCCTTTTCTTCGGCATATTGAGTGAGCGCTTCCACGTTGCCTTCTTGGATAAAACCATCGCAGTAGTGAATGGCCAACTGTTCGAGTGCGTGAGGTTGTGAGAAATCAATACCTGTTTTTGCCACGATTTCAGGAGTGGCATCGCGTAAATTCACGCACTCTGCAAAGGTTTCCGTAGGTGCGAGAGTAGGAGTATCTTCATAGGCCGAGAACACAACTTTAGTATTGGCAAATGAAGGAGAGTCGTTGAACGCCTGTTTGATATAGAGTGGCACAATGGAAGAAATCCACCCTTGACAGTGAATTACGTCGGGCACCCAACGGAGTTTTTTTACCGTTTCGAGCACGCCACGTGCATAAAAAATAGCACGTTCTGCATTATCTTCATATTCTTTGCCTTCTGCATCGGTGCGCATTTCGCGTTTGTGGAAGAAGTCGTCGTTGTCAATGAAGTACACCTGCATTCTTGCAGCTTGAATGGAAGCCACTTTGATGATGAGAGGGTGGTCTGTGTCATCAATGATAATGTTCATACCAGAGAGACGAATCACTTCGTGCAATTGGTTGCGACGTTCGTTGATGTTTCCCCATTTAGGCATAAAGGTGCGAATTTCGTACCCCTTTTCTTGTATGGTTTGTGGCAAGTCGCGACCGGCAGTAGCCATTTGCGATTCGGGGACATAGGGGAATATCTCTTGGGTGATGTACAGTATCTTCTTTGCGCTCATTACGGATGGTTTTGTTGGAGGTTGTCTGCAATAGTGTAGACTAATCCCATTATAATCAACCGCAAAGTTACGAAAAAAATGGGGAAGTTGTGTGATTTGTGTGTGTTTTCTTCCGCATTCTCGTGTTTTAAGCTTCGATTTGGAATACAGAAAACATTACTACGTCTATTTTGTTGATGTCTGAAGCCATTTTGTCATATTATCTAATAAGGTAGTAAATGCTTGTCCTAAATAGAGCTTCGGTTCTTTTCTATGGACGCTAACATAGAGTGGTAAGTAGCCTTCTTGATCTTCAAATGAGTGGTTAGCGTCGTCAATCGCAATGGAGAAGAAGTTGAAATGCTGATTTTCTAGGAGTGCACACTCTATTCCTTTTTGGTGTTCGAGATAATTGATTAAGTTGTCGTTTTTTGCATAAGCAATAAAGATGGGACAGCGAATACTTTGCAGATATTTTTTGGGGTTATAGCGAATGGCCGCAAGTAGACGTGCGTCGTTTTTGAATGGTTCTATTTGATTTTTTACAAACTCTTGCTGTGTTTGTGCTCCAGAGGATGAATTAAAAAAACTTGCATTCCGCTGATAAATCTTAGCTAGTTCCTTTTCCATTTTTTTTATTGCCTGCTTATCTCTTGGTTCAGAAGCTAATATGCGAGCCATTCGGTAAATCAAGTACCTAAGGATATTACTTTCTGAATATGAGTGCCACTTAAAAAAAGGAGTGAGACGCGACATAATTTGTTCGTAATATACTTGCTCTCCTTTTACCCCCATAGTAGCAAGGAGTAGAAGTTGTTTTACCTCCGTGTTTCTTGATGCCTCGATAATGGCAACTGAACCTCCTTCACTATGCCCGATAACGCCCACGGGGTGTGAAGCGAAACGTTCGTCGGACTTCAGAAAGGCTAAAGCATCATGCAGGTCGTCAGCTGCATCATGCATGGTATAACGACCTTCGTGAAGCTGATTTCCTTGAAGGGTGTCGGAGTAACTGCGGTTGTCATATCTGAACGTTGTGTATCCCTTATGGTTTAAAGAGTCAGACAACGCTTTAAAGAAGCCAACATAGTCCCGATTGAAAGCTTGTGGTGGCGTTACTAAGACCAATATAGGTGATTGCTGTGGTGCTTCTGCCACTTGTGAAATAACTCCCTGAAGTTTCATTTTCCCTTTGAGTATAGGGAAAGATACTTCAATTTGCCTAATTGTTTGTGCTTCAATGGGCAAAGACTGCCTAATAATAGGCAGAAAGCGGTAAAATAATACTTCATTTCTTGATATCGAATTAGAGATTTCATAATGGATCTTTGTAGATATCTTAATTCCGCAACTAAACTGACAATTTGTTGCTTATATTCTTTTTCGCGGTATGGCAAAGATAGCTATAAAATATGAGGATATCGTTCCTCATGGCGTGTTTTTTTGTGATGGAGAACTTTAAGCGTTCAGGACTGGTCAAACTAATTCCCTCTCGTTCACTTATCAAGTGTTTTATAGGCTGGTGCTAACGTTTACTCTGAGTGTTCTGCGGGTAGTGCAAGTGTGCTAAAATAAAGACCGCACTAAGCGGAACACTTAATGCGGTCGGGATGGAGTTTTTGTTTTGCAACAAAGAAGCGGGCATTTTTAGAGCACTCTCACGGCTTAGTGATGCTCACCTTCGAGATTGTTGCTCGTACTTTGAAAAGAAGGAGGAAAAGCGGCGGTTTAGCGCACGACTTTTCTTCGCAATCCATCGGTGGTTTCTACAAAGAGAATGTCGCCTTGTCTTTGAAGGTCGATGCGGAGATCGGTACCGTGGGCTATTTGTTCAAACAAGATTTTACCTTGCAAAGAGAACACTCTCACCAGAGCGCCAGATTTGACGCCTTTCAACACCAAGGTGGTGCCTTCCCAACGCACACTATGTTGCGTTGGATCTTGCTGAGGGCGCAGTGATGTTGGTCTTTCCACCTTGATGAGGCACTCAGCTTTCACTTCACTTCCATCTTGTGTGGCAATTGTGACAATGGCTTCACCTGCTTTGAGGGCTTTGAAACGTCCGTCTCCTAAGTGTTGGAGAATATCAGTGTTGTTCAGTGTCCATTTCAACTGTTGATTTGCCTTTTCGGGCATCACTTTAGCGGTAAGGGTGAATACATCATCCACAATTGCATTATGCTGAGTTTTGTTCGGCACCACTTGTGTAGCCATCGGATTCTTCACCCTCACGTGGCATGACGCTTTAACTCCGCTGCCATCTTGTGCAGTAGCGGTGATGGTTACTTCTCCAGCTTTCAAGGCTTTGAACTTACCTTTACCCATATTTTGGAGGATGTCGGTTTTATCCATCGTCCAAACCACCTTTTGCGCAGCTTTTTCGGGCATCACTTTAGCGGTAAGGGTGAAGATATGGTCTACAATCGCGTTGTGTTGCGTTTTATTCAGCACCACTTGTGTAGCCATCGGATTCTTCACCGTTACGTGGCATATAGCCTTCATTTCACTGCCATCTTGTGCAGTAGCGGAGAGGGTCACTTCTCCAGCTTTCAAGGCTTTGAACTTTCCATCGCCCATGTTTTGGAGAATGTTGGTTTTATCCATTGTCCAAATCACGTTTTGTGCTGCCTTTTCGGGCATTACTTTAGCGGTAAGGGTGAAGACATCGTCCACAGTCGCGTTGTGTTGTGTTTCATTCAACACCACTTGTGTAGCCATCGGATTCTTTACCGTTACATAGCATATAGCTTTCACTTCGCTGCCATCTTGTGCAGTAGCGGTGATGGCCACTTTTCCAGCTTTCAAGGCTTTGAACTTGCCATTGCCTAAATCTTGGAGGATATCAGTTTTGTCCATCGTCCAAATCACTTTTTGTGCAGCCTTTTCGGGCATTACTTTAGCGGTAAGGGTGAAGACATCGTCCACAGTCGCGCTGTGTTGTGTTTCATTCAACACCACTCGTGTGGCCTTGGGAGTCTCGGTTTTCTTTTCCTTCACCATCACGTGACAAGTTGCCTTCGCTACACTGCCATCAAGCGCCATAGCAGTAATCGTAACTTCACCAGCTTTCAAGGCTTTGAATTGACCATTTCCGACCATATCCAGAATACCGGGTTGGCTCAAGTGCCACGTCACCTTTTGGTCTGCTTCCTTAGGTAAGATATTAGCAACTAGATTGAAGACATCGTTCACAGTCACATTGCGTTGGGTTGCATCCAGCACTACCTTTGTAGCCTTCGGTGTTTCCGGTTTAGAAGGTTGTTCGGGAGTTGGAGGAACAACAGGCTTGGTGGGGTTGTCTGGTGTTAGATTGCTTTTTCTATTCACCACCATTATTTGCGCACGAGGAGAGTCGTTTGTCCAAATCTCACGGCGTTTACCATTTTCGTCAATCTCAACGTGAACCTCGTAGCGACGTCCAGGCGTTAAGCGCTTGAGATCAATTTTGGCAACTGTTGAGCGTGGTTCTGTGCGTTGGAAGGGACGTAATGTCACATTTCCAGATTGTCCAGCTTCAATCGACTCGTTGGCTTCTGGACAAACTAAACGATAGTAAATCTTGCCATAGTAGTACTTTTGATTATTACCACGGATTTCTGTATGAATCCGCATACCAATTTCTCTCTGTTTAGTTATATCAAATACTTGTTGATTGACTTCATTGCCATTCGCCAAGAAATCAACATTGTGTACCTTAATTTGACTTCGGGATAAGGCAAAACATCGATTTGGAAATTTTGATCTGCACCAAGAGGTATGAATTGTTTGGTCTTAGTATTGGTTGTTTCCAACACTAGTTTCACATTGTAACGTCCTGGAGCCATCGCATGAGGACCCGTGTTGTCGGAGTAATTTGTGGGAAAGTTCACAGCCACTTGTGTATCTGCCAAACGGCGGAATGACACAGTGCTATTGGCGGTGAAGGGAGCCACATAGTTTGCACCACCATTTACGGGCTCAAACGTCATTCTCAAATTGCCATGCACTTCGTCCACATTGGGATTACGTACGCCGAAGGTTATCATGGCAGGCTCTCCTACGCCTGCATAAGCGGGGAAGAGCATTTCAGGGGCTCGGCACACGGTCAAGGCACCCCCTTGAATCTCATCCGTCACTGAGACTCCGCTACTGGTCACTGCCAACTTCATGCGATTGGCATATTCAATCGGATACCACGCCTCGTATTTATCTGGATTCTTCGCCACTAGCTCACGTGAAACGGGCACCAAGAGATAGTCGCCTTGAGGAATGTCAGCAAAATGAATATCTCCAATAGGGATATTTGTGTCATGAAAATGGTTGTCCATTCAAAGTTCCTATTGTTTGAGTTAATTAGTTTTACCGTATTCCCTTTTTGATCTATCACGGCAATGCCCACTTGTCCAGTGAAACGATAGAACTCTCCATTCATAGAATGGTAAGAACCAGAGGAAATTGTTGCATTAAAACGAGTCTTTGCGTCACCTGTTCGGGGACTAAATTCAAAAGCTGCATTCTTGCGCGCACCCAATGTGCGTTGTGGGGTGGGGAAGTCCGGGTATTGTCCATTCTTAGGGTGCGCCATCAGTACCACTTGGTTTTCCCAAAACTGCCCATTGCCCATAAACGGACCAGGAAGGGGGAGTAGTGATGGTGTTAATATCATAATAGCCATCGCCTTGACCATCCCAACCAAAGTTGGCATGAATGAAGCCGCGTCGGTCATAGCCGTCATAGATGAATGCGTGTATGCCACCGCAAACCATCACAGGGTAGCCATCGGATAGCTCTTGCATGATTGCTTCACGAAATTCGTCTGCTTGCATACGATCGCGGTGTAACAAGCGAGTGGTATAACCAAAATCGTTTTGCAAAGCATCGAGGGTGTATTCGATGTTGGAGGGACTGGCTTGGGTGCCGAATGTGATGCGAATGGCTTTACCCACGTCTACCAACAGACGACCAACGGCATTTACAGAACGGAAGTCTTTCATTTGCTCGCGTGTGTCCTTCATTGCCTCCCAAAGATAGGTGGGCGATGTGTCGGCTTCGTCTCCGTCACCAGCTTTGCGGACATAGAGTTTGGGACGTTGTTTAGGCCATTTGTAGAAATACAAAAATTGTGCAGCAGCGGTGGCTACGCAGCCCGTGTAGGTGGGTTTTCCATTGATAACAGGGGTTTTGCTATTGTAAGGATAACTCTGTCCCACTGAGCTGTGACAAGAGGTGGAACGTTGCGTTTTAGCAATTTAGGTAGAGCAGCTGCAGGCTGTTGCCCACTGCGCACTTGTCGCACCGTTTCCGTGTATTGTTGCAACAAAGCGTGAACTTGTGGTGGCAAAGCCTTGACATCGCCTGCGGATAATTTTCCATAACCCACCACTTCATTCATTTGGCTTTCACCTGAAACAATGACAAATCGTTGCTCCTCTTTACTGACAAAAAGGTGGTAAGCTGGGGCTTCAGCTACAGATCTTGTGCTAATAGTAGAAGAACCAGGAGTAGGCACTGCCACTGGCTGTCTTAAGTATTGACGAGCTATGTCTGCTGCTTTCCTGATATCCACAGGATTTGCTTGAGCCGTGTACCCAACCATGCTGAGCACACTGGCCGCAAATGATAGAATAAGGTGTTTATTTATCATGAGTTGATTAGTTTGATGCGTAAAAATCGGATATTATTGGAAACTACTGTTTTAAGCGATAAATTCTGTTTCCAACAACAACAATCCATAGTGGAGAGTCTCCCACATGAAGACGGGTTGTTGAGGCATTCGTACGACCGCTAGCTAATTTTCGTCCCAATAAGTCGTAGACCACAACTGGAAGTCCTACCGGTGCTTCTTCTATCAGGAGTAGCGTGTTGTTGCGATAAACTACGAGAGGGATAGTATGAGACACTATTGCTGTAGGGGCAATAACAGTAACTACGCATTTTGAGGTCATACCATCTACATCTTGTGCACGTGCGGTAATAGTAGTTTCTCCTACTTTGAGTGCGCGGAATTTGCCACCACCGAGCGACTCTATAATCTTTGAATCTGCTACTTCCCACACGATGGCACTGATGGCTCCTTTTGGGAAGGTCTTAGCGGTCAAGGTAAATTCGCTATTAAGTGGTTGCATTAAATTCGCAGGCAATTCAATGCGTGCTATATTGGGCGCAGGCACGCGCACCACGCATTTTGCTGTTACACCATCTGCATCTAATGCACGTGCGGTAATAGTAGTTTCTCCTACTTTGAGTGCGCGGAATTTGCCACCACCGAGCGACTCTATAACCTTTGAATCTGCTACTTCCCACACGATGTCACTGGTGGCTCCTTTGGGGAAGGTCTTAGCGGTCAAGGTAAATTCGCTATTAAGTGGTTGCGTTAAATTCGCTGGCATTTCGATGCGTGCCACATTGAGAGCAGGCACACGCACCACGCATTTTGCGATTGCACCACCTGCGTCTTGAGCGCGTGCAGTAATAGTAGTTTCTCCTACTTTGAGTGCGCGAAATTTGCCACCACCGAGCGACTTAATAATATTTGCATCTGCTACTTCCCAAGCGATGACACTGGTTGCTTCTTGTGGGAAAGTCTTCGCTTGCAAGGCAAATTCGCTGTTGAGCGGTTGCGTCAATGTCGCAGGTATTTCGATGCGCGCCACATTGGGAGCAGGTACACGCACCACGCATTTTGCGGTTACACCATCTACATCTTGTGCACGTGCTGTAATAGTAGTTTCTCCTACTTTGAGTGCGCGGAATTTGCCGTCACCGAGTGACTTAATAATCTTTGCATCTGCCACTTCCCACACGATGTCACTGGTTGCTTCTTGTGGGAAAGTTTTCGCTTGCAAGGCAAATTCGCTATTAAGTGGTTGCGTCAATGTCGCAGGCATTTCGATGCGTGCTACATTAGGCGCAGGCACGCGCACCACGCATTTTGCGGTTACACCATCTGCATCTTGTGCACGTGCTGTAATAGTAGTTTCTCCTACTTTGAGTGCGCGGAATTTGCCACCACCGAGCGATGCTACGATTTTTGCATCTGCCACTTCCCACACGATCTCACTGGTGGCTTCTTGTGGGAAAGTTTTCGCTTGCAAGGTAAATTCGCTGTTGAGTGGTTGCGTTAAATTCGCAGGCATTTCGATGCGTGCCACATTGGGAGGTGCCACAGGGTCTTGTGGGAAAGGAGTAAAGGATTCTCCCACCTCGCATCGTTCTGCATTGATAATATCTCTAGTTTCAGGATCAATGACTAACACCACAGCGTGAACCTTCGTGTCTTTCTTGATGAAGTTGAATGCTCTAGAAGTTAAGTTGGAAAAATTCCCATAATGTTGGGTGTGAACGTGGGGGACATCAAGGGGCATTTCTTGAGGAAGACTTCCTTCGATGCCTTTGAGGATGCCGGTTGCTGCAAAAACAACGTCATTAAAGGGAAGTCCTTGCACTCTTCCGCCTGCATCATAGAAAAACTTCATTTCGGGTACACTATTTTTCCATGCAGGGTCAGCCGTTGCATTGTTGTTCTGATAAAAATTGGGATGTTTGAGGTTATCTGCCGTCAAAACATAAGCCAGTCGATACTTGTTTTCTGGTATCGGACAACGGAAAGTGGTGATGCTGCGCACTTCTATGCCTTTTTCGATGGTCTGTCCAAGCGGCTTGAACTTTGAGTTCGACTGCACTTTGTGCTCCCGATGCTTTCTCTACGTCGGTGAGCAAACCAAAGGGTTGTTCGGTGGTGCCACTATTGCCATAATATGGAGCAACAACATGGGCGCCATTGAGGATGACTTTAGGACGTCCTGGATATTTTCTGAACACGTCATAGTAATCGCCTGCGTTCAATACGTCACCATCGTGCGCTGCTAGTCCGATGACACGATTAGCTGCTACTTTGTTGAGGTGTTCTAAAGAAGCAATTCCAGGAGGGCAGTTCGGACACCACATTCCAGTGAGATCTTCCACCACAGCTTTTCTCCAAACGGGGCGTGTGAGCGTGTAGCACTGACTGCTACTCATCGGGTAGACGTTGCGGTTGAATTCTCCATTGACTTTTGTGATGTTGATGGTAAAATCACCTACTCCAGGTTTACTTCCTGCTGGTACGTCAATGGTGATGTCGTCTGTGTCTTGGTATTTTAAAGGTGTGGAGAGAGAGAGTTGCTGTTCTGAGCTGGTAGTCCCTTCAGAAGTGAGCGTGAAAGATATTGTTTTGACCTCTTGTCGATTCCAATTGGTGACTAACACGTGTGCTTTTCCCTTCTGTCCTGCTACGGAGTAGACTTTGTTGGCTACGGAGCAACTAACATTTTGTGCTTGAAGAGAAGGTGTAAAGAAACAAAAGCAAGTTGTCACCGCGACAAGAAGACGTGATGTATATAAACGCTGAAGAGTGTTTTGTCTAGAAAGATTCATTGTGATAACGAGACATTTATGTCTACTGCAAAGTTAGGCATTTGTCTCGGAAACGCTGTATGTTTATAGGCATCTTTCGTCTGTTTTATGCTCTTTTGATAGAACGTTATGGGGTGTTTGTGGGAAAAGTAAGACATATGAATGAGAGAAAAAAAAACTCCCCACTGTGTAAAACAGTGGAGAGTCAAAAGATGGTTTATCCGATGTGCGAGGAGATAAAACCTCGCATTAGGATTAGTTGAACCAACGAACGTAGCAGAGGTCTTGACGAGAAGACAAGTGCTTGTTCTTGGGGTACATGCGGAAGGCTGTGCGGAACGAACCAGCCACATCGATGGCGGTCTTGAGTTCGAAGGTGTAGAGGTTGCCTTCGTTCTTCACCACTTGCATGGGGTAAGTCTTGTAGATCACATCATTGCCTGTTTCAGGGTCTTGACGCATCACTACGAGATCAATGCCGATGGCATCTTCCAAACCTTGTTCGTCTACAACGTGACGTACGGTGAATTCGGTGTCACTCACCAAGTTGCCACCATAGAGGTTGTCGCAAAGTTGAGATTCTACCACGCGGATGTTATCCCAACGCTGAGTAACGGCTTCTTTCCAAGCTGCGATTTCGCGTGCAATGCGATTGTTATCGGCAGAAATCACGGTGTAGCGATCGCGGAGAGGGTTGTAGAAACGATCGTAGTAGTCATCGAGCTGACGCTTCATCGTGTAGTGAGGAGCGATTTGCGCGATAGAGTTCTTCACGGTCTTCACCCAACCTTCGCTGTAACCCTTAGAGGCGCTGCGGCTGTAGTAGAGAGGAATGATTTCGTTTCGAGCAAGCTGTAGATGGTAGCAGCATCGAGTTTGTCTTGCTGACCTTGGTCTTGGTAAGTGCGCACATCGGTGAGTGCCCAACCAGCACCTTCGCGATAGCCTTCATACCACCAACCATCGAGAACTGAAAGGTTGACAACACCATTCATCAAAGCCTTTTCACCAGAAGTACCAGAAGCTTCGAGAGGACGTGTTGGAGTGTTCATCCAAATGTCTACACCACTCACAAGGCGACGAGCCAACTCCATGTCGTAGTTGTCGAGGAAGATAATCTTACCAATGAACTCAGGACGTTGAGAGATGTCGTGAATGTGCTTGATGAGACCTTGACCAGCACCGTCAGCAGGGTGAGCCTTTCCTGCGAAGAGGAATTGCACGGGGTAGTCAGGATTGTTGACGATTTTTGACAAACGATCGAGGTCAGAGAAGAGGAGGTGAGCACGCTTGTAAGTAGCGAAGCGGCGTGCGAAACCAATGATGAGTGCATTGGGATTAATCTTGTCGAGGAGTGACATCACACGAGCGGGATCACCTTGGTTCTTGAGCCAGTTGTCGCGGAAACGTTCACGGATGTAGTCGATGAGCTTCTTCTTCAAAGCCACACGAGTTTCCCAAACTTCCTTGTCAGACACCTTGTAGATATTTTCCCAGAGAGATTGGTTGCTTTGATCCTTGATGTAGCCTTCACCGAAGTACTTCTTGTGGAGGTTTTTCCACTCGCTTGCACACCAAGAAGGGTAGTGCACACCGTTGGTAACATATCCCACATGGCTTTCTTCTGGATTCACGTTGTAAACCTCAGCGTATTCGTCGTGGGTGAGAATCTGGTGGTCGCGGTGAGATTCAGCAGGGAGGTAACCAGGCCAGATTTCTTGGAACATGAGCTGAGACACCTTACCGTGCAACCAGCTTACGCCGTTGACTTCTTGACAAGTCTTGCAAAGGAAGGTAGACATACAGAAGCGTTCGCCCTTATCGTTGGGGTTTTGACGACCAAGACCCATGAAATCGTCCCAGCTGATGCCAAGACGGCCAGGGAATTGACCGAGATATTTGCCGCAAAGAGCTTCATCGAAATAGTCGTGACCAGCAGGCACAGGAGTGTGTACGGTGTAGAGAGAGCTAGCACGAACGAGTTCGAGTGCTTCGTCGAAGTTCAAGCCACTTTCCACGAAGTCTGCGAGACGTTGGAGGTTGGCAAGGGCAGCGTGACCTTCGTTGCAGTGATAAACGTCTTTTTCGATGCCGAGCTTCTTGAGGGCGAGGATACCACCGATACCGAGGAGATATTCTTGCTTCATACGGTTTTCCCAATCACCACCATAGAGAGCGTGAGTGATTTGACGGTCGAACTCAGAGTTCATCTCGTTGTCAGTATCGAGCAGATAGAGAGGCACACGACCCACATTAACGCGCCAAATGAGTGCATGAACGGTGAAAGTAGAGAAAGGAACGTCTACCACCACTTGGTTACCGTTAGCGTCGAGCACGCGTTCGATAGGCATACGGTCGAAGTCTTGCGCTTCATAGTTAGCAATCTGCTGACCGTCCATAGAGAGCGTTTGTGAGAAATAGCCATAGCGATAGAGGAAACCTACAGCGCACATGTCCACATTAGAGTCAGAAGCCTCCTTCACATAGTCACCAGCGAGCACACCAAGACCACCTGAGTAAATCTTCACATTGTGGTTCATACCATACTCCATGCAGAGATAAGCCACAGAAGCGCGTTTGCGTTGGGCTTTTCGTCCATGTAGTCGCGGAAGAGTTTGTACACTTTTTTGATGCGTGCCAAAACTTCCTTGTCTTCGCTGAGCTCGATGAGACGTTTATAAGAGATGCGGTTGAGGAGTTCTACGGGATTTTGATCCACGTCTTCCCAAATTTTAGCATCCAAACTACGGAAAAGGTCGAGAGCTTCTTGATTCCAGCAGAACCAGAGGTTGTGCGCAATTTCATCAAGAGGTTGGAACGCGGCAGGGATGTGGCTCTTTACAGTCACATTCTTCCAACTAGGTTGGTTGGCATTTGTGATTTTTACGTTCATTGTGTGTATGTATTGTTATTTCTTACTTGTTGAGGGCAAATTCATACGCCTTATAATAATAGGCGACAAAATTTTCCCACTGAGCTTTGTTGGCAAATTTAGCAGCATTACGACGCATTTTGTCGCGATCAGCTTTTGGAGCATTCATAAATTGCTGAATCACCTGACATATTTCGGCTGCACACTCAAAATAGTTGTTGTCGTCGCGGTGCAACACGCTCACCCCATCGGTCAAAGTGCCAGTACGTCCGAGCACACTGTCCACCCATTGACCAAAACCACTCAAGTCTGTGGTGATGCAAGGAGTCTTGAAAGCCACACTTTCCAGAGGAGTATATCCCCATGGTTCGTAATATGAGGGATAAATCGTCAAGTCGTTAGCCGTGAGCAGGTCGTAATAGTGGAGATTGAAGATACCGTCGTTTCCGTCAAGATAGCAAGGCACAAGAATAACTTTCACGTTGTTGTTCGTGCAGTCTTCAAATCCCATACTCTTGATGAGATTAACGATGCGGTCTTCGTTGAGGTTATATAAGTCGTGACTAATAATAGGTGTGTGAAGCGGAGTGTTGATAGCCTCTGCTTTTTTACCTTTCAGTTGCAAACGCTCCTGCACATCAGTGCGAGGACCGAGCAACCAGCATGGCACTTCAATGAGCGAAAGCACTTGTTGGTTCGTACCGCGCAATTGTTCATTGAGTTGCTTCATCGCTTCCATGTAAACGTCAAAGCCTTTGCAGCGGAAGTCGTTGCGACCCGAAGTGGAAATGATGAGCGTGTCGTTGTCAAAAGTTTGTCCAGTGAGCGCTTTTGCCACTTGGAAAATGCGTTGACGCGCTTGTCGGCGTTTGCTGGTGAAAGCTGTTCCCTTAGGCACGAAGTCCAATTCGAAGCCATTGGGGAGTACCACATCAGCAGGTTTGTCGAGGAGTTGTGCGCACTCTTTGTCCGTGAAGTCAGACACCGTGGTGAAGCAATGAGTGCGATGTGCACTTTGTTTCTCGATGCTGTGTTTTGCTTCCATCGAGAGTTCGCGAGCCATTTGGTCGCCATTGTATCCATTGAAATAGGCATACAACAATTTGTTGTTGCCCGCGATGGAGCGGCCGATGCTCGTGGCGTGAGTGGTGAAGATCGTGCGCACTTCGGGACAGTTATGTTGCAAGAACAACATGCCGAGACCTGACATCCATTCGTGAGCTTGGTAAATCACCTTTTTACCCACAAATGATTGTTGAACAATCACCTCAGCCACCTTGCCCGCAGCATAAGAAAACATAGAAGCCTCATCGTAATCACCATAAGCGTGAAGCGAATCCACTTGAAAGAGTTCCCATGCGCGACCATAAATCTCATCTTTTTGAGCAAAGAGCGATTGGAAATTCACTAGCACCGTGAGCGGTTGTCCTGGAATGTCCCAGCGACCGATGCGAACGGGGATTCCGATATTTTGAAGACTCTTGCTCCAATCCTTATGAAGTTTTTTATCTTCAATAAAAAGAGGATTGTTTCCATCTTGGCACAAATCGGGGCCAATGAAGATGAGGTTGTCTTGAAATTTTTGTTGCAGCGTCTTTGCGCGAGTAGAAAGCACGGTGTAGATACCACCGACTTTATTACATACTTCCCAGCTCGTTTCAAATACTACGTCAGGAAGTTGAGTTGTTTGATTCATGATAGGTAGTTCATTGTCTGCTGCAAATATAATAAATCCACTTATACCAAACAACAAAAAAGCGTGTATTTTGTGCTAAATGTGCTATTTCTTAGCCATTTGCAGTTGCTTTCAATCCAGAGTGTAATGTGTGTTTTGCAGCTAGAGACTACGAAAAAACACCACCTGACAAATCGTTGTCATGTGGTGTTTGCAATTTTCGTTTTTCCTTCATTGAGCCTATTAGGTTCGTGCGTAAGCATAAGAGATAACTCGCTGGAAGTGATGGTTGGTTAGTAGCGGAGTATTTGTCCCGTGTGCAGCACGGGTTTGCTACCTAAATTGTTGAAATTCGTGATGTCTTCTACGGCAACTCCGATTTTTCGTGAGATACTGTAGAGTGTATCTCCGTTTTTCACTTGGTAGAAACCACCCACCACTTGCGATTGACTCTTCGAACGAATAGGTTCGTTGGAAATTTCTTTTTTTCCTGGGTTATCAACGTGCGCCAATTCTTCGTGATGCTTAGCACCACCCACTTGGGTGAGCAGCCCCCCTTCGCAATCAGAACGATTGAACACAAAATAGTCTGCCGTCACGTCTTGATTGGGGAAGTCGAAAAGCAACATCGGATTGATGGCAACACCAAGGAATCGTGTTTCAAAGTGAAGGTGCGAACCAAAAGAGCGTCCAGTGTTTCCTCCTAAACCAATGACTTGACCCGCCTTGACCACCTCACCCACTTGAGCAATGCTTTTCGACAAGTGTCCGTAGATCGTTTCAAGACCATTTTTGTGACGAATCACCACATAATTGCCATAGCCAGTGGCTTCATAGCCCACGATGCGCACTTTACCTTCAAAGGCAGACACGATGGTGTCACCGGTGTAGACCTTGATGTCAAGCCCTTTGTGCACACGGCGGAAAGTAGCGCGGTAACCAAAATGAGACGTAATGGTGCGACTTGGCGTAGGCATATGGAAACCGCGCAAATCTATACGATGAGTTTCGGGAAGTTCAGTGTTGGAGTAGCAATGCACTTTGGAAGTATTCCAAGTGTTGTAGAGTTCGTTGTTTTCATAGTTTGTAAAGCTGTTTTTGCGAATCACTCGGTTGATGGTGAGTGAGTCAGCAGCTTTCAAGCGTCTGTCGATAGGTGCTTGTCGCGCTATCAAGTCTTGCGCTGCAGCAGTGACAAAACTGCATATGATGAGCGTGATGAGGAGTATATATCGAGAAAAATGACGTTTCATTGGAACGGGATAATAAGTTTCACGTCTGCAAATATATTGATTTTCAATCATCCAACCAAATTGTAACGCGATATTTAGCCTTAAAAGATGTAGACACACTGCAATCTGCAATATCCCAACGTGCAGTATTTGGAAAAAAAGTGCATATGCCAAGATATTGTAGATACTGTCCTATGGTGCATATTCTTCCATAGTTCTTTCACCCAAAAACAGGACTCGAAGCCGTGTTGAAGCGGTCGAGTCCTGAAGCTGTAGACGAATATATCAATCTTCTAGACGAATACATCAATCGTGTAGATGAGTACAATTATAATAAGCGTCTTTGGGTTTAGAAACTATCCTATGCCAACTGCACCCTAGAGCGCAGTTTACGATTAGCGCATTTGTTTTTTACCCCCAATGATGATGAGCCCGTGATTGTCTTTGCCCAACACTTGACGTCCTGTCAAATCATAAGCTGGTGACGATGCGTCAGTAGGCGCAAGTTGAGGAGCAGAGATTGCCGTAGGTGAGGTTACGTTGAGCAACAAGTCGGTCACCGAACCATTGTTTTTCAGAATCTCGTTACCAGCTGCGGTACTACCAGCTGGATTGAGATCATCCCAGTCAATTTTCAAACGAAGACGATATGTTCCCTTCGTTTCTGGGAGTTTGAAAGCCGGAATCGACATTCCTGGGTTTTTGTTCTCTTGTGTGGAGAGACCATTTTCGCCCTTAGTTTTACCTTTGTAGTAGGTGAAGGCCACCACTTCTGGGGAGTCAGGAGAACTAGCGTCAAACTTTCCATCGTTGTTGAAATCGATGTAGACGTACGCGTGCATCCAATTTCTTTCCATTCGGGAGCAATGGTCACCACCGACCCCACGCCCACATTGACTGGAGTAGCGGTGAGATCTGTATAAGCTTTGGGATGCTCGCCAAGTGAGAGAACAGTGGGTTGTTTCTGAGAGGGAGTCGTGAGTGTCACCTTCTTCACAATGCGGTCGCCACTTTGATTGGTGTCGCCTTCGAAAGAAATAGCGTAAGGAGGAGTGCTCACCTTGACGCGCACAGTAGCAGTGTGACCACCTTCAGCCTTTACGGTCACAGTGGTTTCTCCGTCTTTAATGCCGTGCACCACTCCGTTGTCCACTTTAGCCACTGTTGGGTCAGCCACGCTCCATTCCACGCTGGTGTGAGTGGCATTTACAGGTGCAATGTCCCATACAAGCGCCTTTTCACGACCAGGAGCCACATTCACTTCGGTGCCAGAAAGCGTGATGCCCGTCACGGCTACTGCGGGAAGGGAACTTTCACGACCATTGAAAACATAGACACTCGATGCAGGGAATGAAAGCGTGAGTGGAGCGTCGATGTCGATAGGCGCATCTTCGTTTAGTCCTTTGAGCGCATCTTGTCGGCCGAATGCCTTCGAAAGAATGATACTACCTTTCACGTAGTTGGGAATTTCAAGAGCTTGGCGTAGCGTAGTGTGGAAGGTCGCCGCCGTTGCTGCTGGGTTGCGCAATGCGAGCGTTGCTTTCTGTCCGTTCCACGAAGCCCAACCATAAACTTCAGCGCGTGTCCCTGTCCAGGGATTGCCTCCCACCCAGTGTGTATCGGGAAGTACATCGGCATTGTTCTTCTGCCAGCGTATGGCTTCTGCCAAGTCACCCCATAGACGTCCACCGCGGATGGAATTGGTCAAAGCGTAGTCGTTATACAATTCTACCATCCCCGAACCGCAAGCAAAGGCGCATCTCAATTCACGCACAATGCCGTCATAGTCCATATTTTTCGACACTTTTCCGTATGTCGAAAGGATAAAACCGTGCGTCATCAACGTGTTGATGGGACAGAGTGGTGAGTTCTTGACAAAGTTTGTGTACCAAAGCGTCACGATAGGTAATCCAGCGTTCGCGGTCGCTGCCTTGGTTGCCTGCTTCACCATAGTCCCCTTCTTGACGCCACACAGCGTCAGTGTATTGGAACCAGAAAGGAGAAGCCCAAGTGCCAACAGTGGTGTTGAAGAAAATGTCGGGTTTGATGTTTTCGCGCACCATGCGTTCTGCGCGGATAATGCCCTCTGCGTTTTCTTCTCCCACCGTGCCAGCGTCAGGTCCCACGGCCGAGAATTGTGCGCTGATGCCGTCAAACTTGAAGAATCGGAAATCATAGCCACGCTTGTTGCACAAATCGGTGATGGAGCGCGTGAATGTTTCGTAATACTTGGGATTGGAAAGTTGCATACCTCCTTTGCTCTTCCAGAAGTCGCGACGGTAGTTGCCACTTTGTCCGTAGCCACCCACAGGACCCAGCCACGCACCAATGCCCGAACCCATTTCGCGCGCTAAGGCATCCGATTTGCGGAAACCATCGGGAAAATTTGGAGAGAAGGTCCAGTCTCCATAATGATCCCAACCATCGTCCCACACAAAGGAATTTACAGCCGTGTGATAGGGTTCAAAAAGATTCTTTTTCCACTGACGAACCACCTCTTCGCACTGCCAATCGTGCATATTGCCCGTGTAGTTGGGGTCGTTGTTGCGATCGATATTGAGTTCATACCAAGAAATATAGGCTGGCATAGCGCGCCAAGGCACTGCGCGTTCGCGTTCGCTGTAGGAGAGGAAAGAACGGCGTGGTTGTCCAGGCGCAACGAGCCCCACCACGGCACTCACTTTCCAGTCGTCGCCAGCATGGAGCGTGGTGTTTCGGCTCCAGGTGCCGCGGAGTGTGGTTGTGGCTTGAGAAGCCAAATGCAGCGTATCGCTCTGTGCTAAGGAAAGGCGAATTTTACCCTCTGAGGTTATCTCTTCGTCCTTGTTTTGAGCATAATAGATGAGGGTGAAGTCACCAGCATAAGGCACGTTGAAATGAAACACGTTTCCTTCAGAAGCATTTCCCGTGAATCCCTTGTGATAGTCGGACGCCACCACATTTCCCGTGCCGTCAACAAGTTCTAAACCACAGAGATTTAGTCGCGTGTTCCCTTTGCTGTAATTGAACTGCACCGAGAGTGTACCCGTGGAAGAGAGTTTGAGCGAGCGGTTGATGGCTTTGACATTCGGAGCGTAGTAGCCCACTTCGTTGATGCGCGAAGGCACGCGAGTGGGTTGTTTCCATTCGGCAGCCGTCCAAGCATCAGTGAGCACATCGTCAGCTGCCATTTGTTGTGAATTCAAAGCGCGCGTCGTGTGTGGGGTGGAGGGAGCAGAAGCTGTGTGAGTGTCGAGACGTGGTGCGCTGCCCGGTGCCAAATCGCGCACAATGATAGGACGACTTATACGACCAGAGAAGGCAATCTCTCCGCGCGAGTTGATGGTTTCGGGTGCAGTGTCCACAAAATAGCGCAGACGATAGACACCTGTCTTGGGGATGTTGAGCGTATAGATGTTGTTTTTGTGTGCATCGCCCATCGTGCCGTAGTGGTAGTCAGAAGCCACCACCTTACCTTCGAGATTTATCACGTCTACGCCCACGAGGTTCAGTTTGTGAGAGCCACCTTTGAAGGTGAAAGTGAGCGTTTGCGAACCCGCTTGTTTGAAGTTTACATATCCCTGCGCAACGGCTAGTTTGTCGGCAGGGTGTCCGCCTTTGGTAAGTGCATCGGGCACTGATGCAGCAGTTGGGGGAACAAAATCATCGGTTTTCCACGCATCGTGAGTGAAAGGCAATTCGTCCTCGTCGCCTGCGCCCACGGTGTTGAGGCCCATAGGGGTTTCAAGTCCGGCAAAAATCTTATCGCTTAGCAGCACGGCACCTCGAGTGTTGCCCACTTTGCGTGGTGCACTGCCCGCATTGTGTACGTCCATTTCGTAGAGCATAGGCACCACCGCAAAGAGTTTGGTGTCGTGTGCAGCCGTAAGTTTTAGTTCAGTGCGCAGATAGTGACTGCCATCGCGGAGCACGGCGCGCCAAAGCACTGTGAGATGATTGTGGGTGAATGTCGCTTCAATGGCTTGTCCAGGAAGTTTTTCAGCCCCCTTGGTGGCCGAAGGATTGGCTGCATAATGTATTTCGCGCACATTACTAAGTTTCATTTCCGAAGCACGTACCACTGTGGAGCCATTTCCCATACGAATTTCAAACAATTCGCTCCCAGCGTTGAGATTCAGTTGTGGACATCCTCCGAAACGAAGTGTGCCCTCTGACTTCGTGAAAGTGGCGGTGAGTAAATCGTTGCTCAGCGTATAGTGGTTGGCAGAGTGAGTCAAGCGCGCTGTGCCGGCTTGTCGTTCTTGTGGGAAAATGACTTGTTGTGCCAGAGTAGCAGCTGGAGTGCCCAAACCGAGGGTGAGAAAAAGCTGCACCAAGCAATCGTGTTGCGGAATGAAGTATCATAGGCTAGTGCGAATGGTTGTTTTTTTACTCAGGGTGGCAGTTGAATGATGGTATTAAGTAGGTTCGTTTTGCCAAGCTGAGTTGATAAAATAGGTTTGCATCGCAAAATTAGTGATTATCTTTGAACTGAATATATACAATCCGTGAAAACTTTAGTGGAGCACTTTGTTTTTCCTGCAAAAAGCTGAGTTATTGTCGGGTACAATCTTGTTGAAAGATTGAATTGTGACAAATGTTTGCAGCGGTTGATGAGAAATATGTAGGAGTGGCATTCGCCGTGAAAGTGGAATGAAAGAGAAACTGCGCTGGATATTTGTTTTGCGTCCCCCTATAAGTATATGGGTCGATATAGCCTCAAAGAGGGAAAATATCGCAGAAAAGTGACGAAAAAAGTTTTGTGTGCCTTGGAATTGCTAGTTCTACTTTACGAAATGGCGGTAACGAGGTGTGTGAAACGCTTCTAGATTCAAAGGCAAGAGGATTGAAGGCGCGCAAAGTACGGAAAGTGTGAGGACGCTATTATGCAACTCAAACGCAACTCAAGCGCAGCGGATATTGCGTGCAGATGTTCGAGTTTTCTCGTGCGTACGCGTATATGCGAGAGCGCGCACGCCTTCCAACAGCAATTTAGTTTTTTTGCTGTCACAAGTGTCACAGTCAATCGAAAACGAGGGAAGGGTAGCTCAACTCGTTTTGAAGGGGATAATGCGTCGCGTGAAGTAGTGGAAACGAGAAGAAGATGAAACGAATCTTGAAATCCAGGGTAGTCTATTGATAATTAGTGTTTTAATCGAAAAGTGTGACACTTGTGACAGCAAAAAGGATAAAACTCCTGTTATGTGTGCGTACGCGCGAGAGTGAAAGAGGAAATAATTGATATTTCGCATTTTATAACTAAATAGTTGAGGTGCGCCGTCTATGAGGTGTGCATTGAGCTGCAAAAAAGTATTTTGAGAAATCGACGTGTCGTTTTAAAAAAGTGACGGGTTGTTTTGTTGAAACCGACGTGTCGTTTTAAAAAAGTGACAGGTCGTTTTGTTGAAACCGACGGGTTATTTTTCTTCCATCGATGGGTTGTTTCTGAAGAAATTAGATGCTGCACAAATTGGGGATAATGTGAAAACAAAGCGGAGAATGATGGACTATTGGCAAGATAATTGTCTAGTCGTAAAGAAATTTGTAACTTTGCGGATAAAATGTGGCCGAGTGGCTTCAACGAACAACAGTGGAATGATTTCAGTAGAACACCTCAAAGTAGAATTTTCCGCCAAAGCTCTCTTCGAAGATGTGAGTTTTGTGGTGAACAAGCGCGACCGCATTGCATTGGTCGGCAAGAACGGTGCTGGCAAAAAGCACGATGCTCAAAATCATAGCCGGTTTGCAACAGCCCACAGACGGGCGCGTGGCTGTGCAGCGTGAGGTGAGCGTGGGTTATTTGCCGCAGGTGATGGTGCTCAGCGATGACACCACGGTGGTGGCAGAAGTGGAAAAAGCCTTTGCACATCTCCACGAACTTCGTGACCATGTGGCGCAACTCAACCGCGAATTGATGGAGCGCAGTGACTACGAAACACCAGAATATATGGAGTTGGTGGAAGCTTTCAGTCGTGAAAATGACCGCTTGCAGATGATGGGCGCGCAAAATTATCATGCTGAAATAGAGCGCACCCTCTCAGGACTCGGTTTTCTGCGCAGCGACTTTGAGCGTCCCACGCAAGAGTTTTCGGGAGGATGGCGCATGCGCATCGAATTGGCAAAGCTCCTGTTGGCGCGTCACGATGTGTTGCTCCTTGACGAGCCTACCAACCACCTCGACATTGAGAGCATCCGCTGGTTAGAACAGTTTTTGGCACACAGTGGCTGTGCGGTGATGTTGGTGAGCCACGACCGCGCTTTCATCAACAATGTAACCAACCGCACCCTCGAAATTTCTTGTGGCAAAGTGGTGGACTATCGTGTGGCATATGATGAGTATGTGCAACTGCGTGCCGAACGCAGAGAGAGTCAGCTCCGCGCCTATGAAAATCAGCAGAAAGAAATTGCCGATTTGAAAGATTTCATAGAGCGTTTTCGCTACAAACCCACCAAAGCAGTGCAGGTGCAAAGCCGCATCAAGCAGTTGGAGAAAATTGTGCCCATTGAGATTGACGAAATCGACACTTCGCGCCTTCATCTCAAATTTCCTCCTTGCAGTCGAAGCGGAGATTATCCCGTGATTTGCGAGGATGTGGAGAAACACTATGGCGACCACGTGGTGTTCGACCAAGTGAACCTCACCATCAAGCGTGGAGAAAAAGTAGCTTTCGTGGGCAAGAACGGCGAAGGCAAATCTACGCTGGTGAAGTGCATCATGGAGGAGATTTCTCACGGTGGAGTGTTGAAAATTGGTCACAATGTCCAGTTGGGCTATTATGCGCAAAACCAAGCACAGCTTTTGGACGATGAACTGACCGTGTTCGACACGATCGACCATGTGGCAAAGGGCGATATTCGCTTGAAAATACGCGACATCCTCGGAGCCTTTATGTTTGGCGGTGAAGCTTCGGAGAAGAAAGTGAAAGTGTTGTCGGGCGGAGAGCGCAGTCGTTTGGCGATGATCAAACTTCTTCTCGAACCTGTCAATCTGCTCATCTTGGACGAACCTACCAACCACTTGGATCTTCGCACAAAAGACGTGTTGAAAGAAGCTATTCTGGCGTTTGACGGCACGGTGATTGTGGTGAGCCACGACCGCGAGTTTCTTGATGGTTTGGTGACCAAGGTCTATGAATTTGCCGGTGGCCGCGTGCGAGAACATCTAGGCGGCATCTATGATTTTTTGCGACAAAAAGAAATCACCAGTTTGGACGAGATTGGCACGCAACTTTCTAACAACGGCACCTCTCCCTCTGCCGCCAGTGTTGTGACGGCTACTAATAATGCACCTTCTGAAGGAGCGTTGAGTTATGCCGAACAGAAGGAAGTGGCGAAGCAACGTCGAAAATTGGAACAAGCGGTCAAGGAGGCGGAGAAGAACATCGAACAGCTCGAAGCCAAAAATAGCTGAAGTGGAAGAGCAACTTTCCACTCCCGAAGGGGCAGCGAATGTGGACTTGTTTACCCAGCACGGTGAACTCCGCAAACAGCTCGCAGCAGCTGAAGAAGTGTGGAGCGAAGCGGTGGAGGCTTTTGGGAGAATAAGCCGAAAGGATTTTTGCAAGCAATGCACTTGTCGCTTGAAACTTTCGTGTGAGGATTCACCACGATTGCTCTATAATCACAAAAAGAATAAAACAATATAACATCTGATATATGCAACTCAAACACGTTTTGCTCTCAGCAGGATTGCTAGCCACTTCGGTTTGCGCACAAACCACACTGAAGGGTTACGACAAAGCAAACATGGATGCAGCAGTGTGTCCTGGTACAGACTTCTACGAATATGCGGCTGGCGGCTGGATGAAAGCACATCCTCTCACTAGCGAACACTCTGAGTACGGACAGTTTCACGCACTCGATGAAGTTAATCGTGAGCGCATCCGCACGCTCATTGAAGAACTCTCTCAAAAGAAGGCAGAAGATGGCACTTTGGCTCAAAAGATTGGCGGTCTGTATCGTTTGGCTATGGACAGTGTGCGCCTGAACCGCGAGGGCGCAACTCCTTTGAAATCGGTGTTGGCTACGGTGAATGGTGCAAAGGACAAACGCGAACTCTTTATGACCGTGGCGCGTTTGACTCGTTTGGGGGTGTCGCCTTTCTTTGAAGTGGGCGTATCTGCCGATCTCAAAAATGCTAAGCTGAATCTGGTGCAAATCAACCAAGGTGGCCTTACACTTGGCGATCGCGACTATTATCTCAATGATGATGCGGAGACGGTGAAAGTGCGCGAGGGTTACAAGAAATATATCCAACAACTTTTCCAACTTGTGGGCTATTCTGCGGCAGATGCTGCGAAGAAGATGGAAGATGTGCTTGCCATCGAAACACGCATTGCAAAGGTTTCGTTTTCTGCCACGGAACAACGCGACATTGAAGGCAACTATCACAAGATGAGTTATGACGATTTGTTGCGCGATTTCCCTGGCATTGATTGGAATGCTTATCTTTTGATGCAGAATTTTCCCGCTGTCACAGAAGTTTCAGTCAATCAACTCCAACCCATTCACGAAGTGGAAAAGTTGTGGAGTGAGAGTAGCATCGAAGCGTTGAAGAACTACGTTGAGTTTTTTGTCATTGATGATGCTTCTAATGCCTTGAGTGATGACTTCCGTCGTGCAAACTTTGATTTTTATGGCAAAGTGATGTCGGGTTCAGAACAAGATCGTCCTCGATGGAAACGTGCAGTGGGCACTGTGGAAGGTGTGTTGGGCATGGCAGTCGGCAAAATGTATGTGGAACGCTATTTCCCCGAACAGTCTAAACAGCGTATGCTTCAGTTGGTGAAGAACCTTCAAGTGGCACTTGGCGAACGCATCCAAGAACAAAAGTGGATGGGAACTGCCACAAAGGCTGAGGCGCAAAACAAACTCAATAGTTTCTATGTCAAAATCGGATATCCCGACAAATGGCGCAGTTATGATGGTTTGCACATTGATGAGTCGCTCTCTTTTTATGAGAATCTTCAGCGCGCTGCTGCCTTTGCCAACGACGACGAAGTGCAACGCAAGGTGAATAAACCCGTGGATCGCGATGAATGGGGAATGACACCTCAAACCATCAACGCTTATTATGATCCCACAACCAACGAGATTTGTTTCCCTGCTGGCATTCTCCAACCTCCGTTCTTCACTGCTGATGGCGATGATGCCATCAATTATGGGGCTATCGGTGTGGTGATTGGTCACGAAATGACGCACGGTTTGACGACCAAGGCGCACAGTTTGACAAAGAAGGTAATTTACGCAACTGGTGGACTGAACAAGACAAAAAGAATTTTGAGCAACGCACACAGCGTATGGTTCGCACCTTTAATGCTGTAGAAGTTTTGCCTGGCGTGCATGTGAATGGCGCCCTCACTTGTGGTGAAAACATTGCAGACCATGGCGGCATCAAAATCGCTTATCAAGCGTTCCAAAAAGCACAAGCGCAAAATCCTTCGACTGTGAACGATGGTTTCACTCCCGAACAGCGCTTCTTCCTTGCTTATTCTTTGGTGTGGGCAGGCAATGCGCGCCCCGAAGCCTTGCGCAATCGTGTGCGCACCGACCCTCACTCTCCTGGCCGTTGGCGCGTGAACGCGGCTTTACCCCAAATTGACGCGTGGTATAAGGCTTTCAACATCAAGAAGGGCGACAAACTCTTCACTCCCAAAGCTAAGCGCGTGGATGTGTGGTAAGGAAGTGGTCTTTTCCATTACCAGTAAAACTTTAACGGTCTAATGACCGATTGGGTTTTAATAAGGTGGTCAGCGCACTCCTTTGTGGCTGACTGCCTTTTTCTTTTTTTCTTCAGATTTTGTTGCGATGCTCTACGTGAATAGTCAAATTCCCGCCATTGAAAGTTTGGCACGTTTAGGTTTTTCCCTCTGTGTGGGGCAAGAGCCTACTTTGCCCACTGTGGGTTTGCTCAATCTTATGCCTCAAAAGCAGGAAACGGAGTTCGATTTCTGCAAGATGCTCTCTGCGGCTAACTTAGATGTTAATTTGGTGTTGCTGAAAATTCCTCATCAACACTACAAAACTACGCCGCAGGCTTATGTGGATGCGCACTATGTGGATTTTGCTCCCTCGATGGCTGAGGCTTCGGAGGGTGCGCTTGCGTGTGGTTGTGGTGAAAAGCAGTTGCCGAGTATTGATGGGCTCATTGTCACTGGGGCTCCTCTGGAGCAGATGCCGTTTGAAGAGGTGCGCTATTGGAAGGAGCTTCAAGATCTTTGGGATTGGACAGCGCATTGTGGCATTCCCACACTCAACATCTGTTGGGCTGCGCAAGCTGCGCTCCATCATTTCTATGGATGGGGAAAGCGTGCACTTTCCGAAAAATGTTTTGGCATTTTCGCGCAACGCAATCTTATTCCGCAACATTCTTTGCTCCGCGGACTTGGCGAAAGATTTCCTATGCCGCATAGTCGGCACACCGAAGTTTATTGGGGAGATACTGACGCTGAAGCCACTTTGCAGGGTGGTGATACGCAATTTCTGCCCGAAGGGTTGGAGGTGCTGGCCGACAGTGAAGTGGGGCAGAGCATTCTCTACGATGCCGCTCGGCAGCAAACTTTTGTGACGGGGCATTTGGAATATAGAGCCGACACCCTCGACGGAGAATACCGCCGTGATCAGGCAAAGGGGTTGCCCATTGCTCCCCCTCTCCACTATTATATAGAGGATAATCCCGAGAAGGGTATCGATTTTTCTTGGGAAGAAACAGCTTTGTTGTTCTACCGCAATTGGTTGGTGACTCATTTGGGAGACTCTATGTGCTAGGAGGATTTCCCTTGCTCTGGGGCAAATCAGGGCAACGTATTTGGCAAAGCGAGGAAGAATGAGTAACTTTGCACAAACATCACATTTAGACTATCGCAGCATAATATAGACACTTTATGATATCAGTAGACGGACTCACCGTAGAATTTGGGGGTACAACCCTTTTCAAAGATATTTCTTTTCAAATCAATGAGAAAGACCGCATCGCTTTGATGGGGAAAAACGGAGCGGGAAAAAGTACGCTCTTGAAAATTCTTGCTGGTGAACGACAACCCACGAAGGGTAGGGTGAGCGCGCCAAAAGATTCGCTCATTGCTTACCTACCCCAGCACTTGCTCACCGAAGATGGACGCACCGTTTTCGAAGAAGCTTGTTTACCTTTTGAACATCTCAAGGAGATGGAGGGGGAAATTGAGCAGCTTAACCAGGAATTGATGACGCGCACTGACTATGAGAGCGAAGAGTATATGGCACTCATTGAGAAAGTGGCTGCGATGAGCGAGAAGTTTTATGCCATTGACCTCACACACTTTGAAGAAGATGTGGAGAAAATGTTGCTGGGATTGGGCTTTGAACGCACAGATTTCCAACGTCCCACTAGTGACTTCTCTGGAGGATGGCGTATGCGCATCGAATTGGCGAAATTGCTTTTGCAAAATCCTGATGTACTCTTGCTTGATGAGCCGACCAACCACTTGGACATTGAGAGTATTGGTTGGTTGGAAAACTTCATTATGACTTCGGGTAAAGCGGTGGTGGTGATCAGTCACGACCGTAAGTTTGTGGACAACATCACGACCCGCACGATTGAGATAACGCTGGGACGCATCTACGACTATAAGGCGGGATATTCGCAATATCTCGAATTGCGTAAGGAACGCCGCGAGCAACAACAGAAACAATATGACGATCAGCAAAAGATGATTGCTGAAACGAAATTGTATATCGAGCGATTCAAGGGCACTTATTCCAAAACAAACCAGGTGCAGAGCCGTGTGCGTATGCTTGAAAAACTGGAATTGGTGGAAGTGGACGAAGAAGATACTTCGCGACTGCGTCTGAAATTCCCTCCCTCTCCACGTTCGGGCAGTTACCCTGTGACCATGGACGCTGTGGGTAAGTCTTATGACGGACATGTGGTGTTCCAAAATGCTTCGCTCATGGTGGAGCGTGGCGACAAAGTGGCTTTTGTGGGACGAAACGGAGAAGGAAAATCTACTCTCGTGAAATGTATCATGGGACAACTTGAACACGAAGGTACGCTGACGCTGGGACATAACGTGCAAATTGGCTATTTTGCGCAAAACCAAGCCACTCTGTTGGACGGAGAAATCACAGTTTACGACACCATCGACAGTGTGGCAAAGGGAGATATTCGTTTGAAAATTCGTGACTTACTCGGTGCTTTCATGTTTGGAGGTGAAGAAGGAACAAAGAAGGTGAAGGTGCTTTCGGGGGTGAGCGCACGCGTTTGGCAATTCTCAAACTCTTGCTCGAACCTTTCAATTTGTTGATTCTCGACGAACCGACTAACCACCTCGATTTGCGCACGAAAGATGTGCTCAAACAGGCTTTACAAGATTTTGATGGCACACTCATTGTGGTGAGTCACGATCGTGACTTCCTCGATGGCTTGGTGACAAAAGTCTATGAGTTTGGTGGAGGAAAAGTGAAGGAACACCTCGGAGGTATTTATGATTTCCTCGAAACAAAACGACTTGAAAATCTCCAAGAACTGGAGCGCAAGTCTTAATGTTCTTTGATATGTCTAAAGCTGATCTGACTTCCACTTACGATTTGCTCTTCTCTTTGTTGAGAAGTGCCTTGTTGGGGGAAACTTGCCCCATTGAAATCGACAATTTCGCTGCGCTGCTTCGTGAAGCACAGCGACAAGCTGTTGATGGGCTTCTCTATGCTTTGCCTCAACTGTCGGTTGGTGAAGCGGAACGTCCACTTCTGAAGCAATGGATTGGAGGACTTTTGCCGTTGGAAATGGCTAATCGTCAAATGAATCAAGTAGTGGTGGAGTTGGCACGCGCCTTTGATGCTGCTCACCTTCGATATGTTTTGTTGAAAGGTCAGTCGTGTGCTGCAGTTTATCCTCGACCTCTTTTGCGCCGTGCAGGAGATATTGACATATACCTTGCACCACAGCATTTTGAGGAAGCAAAATGTGTATTGCAAAATCTTGGGTTTGTGTTCGACCATCAAACACTTCTGCACGAGGTTTTTGAGAGAAAAGGCGTTACCGTGGAATTGCATCGCGCACTTCAGCCGATGCAATGGCCACCAGCAGTGCAACATTTGAAACAGATGATGCACAAGGAGGTAGACACCGTGGGGGAATGGCAACATTTTGTGGAAATTAATGGCTACAATGTTCCTATCCTTCCTCCGCATCTGAATGTTGTTTTACTCACAGCGCACATTATGGTGCATGCCACCCATCTCGGCATCGGTTTGCGCCAACTCGTAGATTGGGGGATGGTGCTGACTACTTATGGTCATCGTTTGGACAGAGCATTATTGAAAAATGCACTCTCTCAACTCCATCTCACACGTTTTTATCGCATATTGTCTGCTTTCTCTGTGGAATATCTAGGTTTCTCTGCGCATCATTTTGATCTGTCGCTTCTGGAGAAACTAATTCCACTAGTGTTATTGCTACACCAGCCACTGACTCTTCTCCCTCCTCTTCAGCTTCTTCTTTGGTTCCATCTTCAGATTCTTCTGCGTATTCGTCTTCTTCTATAGCTCCTTCTTCGAACTCTTCTACATATTCGCCTTCTTCATCAAACTTGAAGTATCCTTATAGCAGTTTTGACGCGCTTCGTGCAAAATCCCTTTTGAAGTGGAGCATCAAGGTGGGAAATCACGCAATGTTTGGTTCTTCCTTTTCTCGAAATGGAGGTTTTCTGGCTCATAGTTGTATTTATTTCTACAATATGTTGCTGCATTTTTGGTGGATTCCCACTGAATATCTCGGCATTCCTTGGTATATGCTGCGCAGAGCCTTGTACCGTCTGTCGTTTATGAAACACCCCTAGAGAAAAAGTACCATTAAATCAGCCTGCAATTTGAACTAGACGCTGTTTTTGTAGAAATATTTGGTTATTCAAAAAAAAACACTAATTTTGCACTGTTCATATATTAGTCAAATTGCTTATGAATAAGATACCGTTATGAAAACATCTCTCGTTGCGACAAGCTAAGCATACAGGATCACTCAAGTCATATGTAATAATACATAAGGCTTTAGCAGTATGTTTAGGTGAAAACCTTAGATTATAAACACTTATGGAAGTCTACAAAATATATATACCAGAAACATTCGTGTAGATTAATAGTCTTTTGTCGACTTCTTGTACATTATACTTTCAAATGAAATATTTTTTCTCCCTCGTATTGTTCCTATTATATAATACAGCTCTATTCGCACAGCAAAAAGAAAGTACAGACAGTATCTATATACATGGACGTGTGGTCGAAGCCCTGAGCTTGCAACCGCTTGAGAATGCTGAAATCGTCGCCGTAGATGCCAAGAGCGACACCGTCTCGCGCACCCGAAGCGTCGATTACTATAAGCTCTATAATGTGGATAGCAATGGCGATGTGCTCATTGAGTTTAGTCTTGGAGTTCCTACAGCAGGCAATTATACGCTTATCATAAGCAAGGCTAGATTTATGACGCTGCAACACCCGATTGTCGTTCCAGAGAAAAAGAACGGGAAGCGAGTGACGCTCTTTGAAGTGGGGGATTTGCCATTAGAACGCGGTATCAACCTCAAAGAAGCCACGGTGCGCGCTTCTAAGATTATGATGCTGGTCAAAGGCGACACAGTTGTCTACAACGCCGATGCCTTTCAGTTGGCAGAAGGATCGTTGTTAGACAAACTCATTGAGCAGCTCCCTGGCGTGAGTTTGCATAGTGGCGGACAAATTATGGTGAATGGCGAATTTGTCAGCAGTTTGCTTATCGACGGTAAGGACTTCTTCAATGGTGATGCCATTGTGGCATTGCGCAACCTCCCCGCCTATGCCGTGAATAAGGTGAAGGTGTATCGTAAGGAGGCTGAAGATAGCTACTTGATGGCGCCCGATTCAACGACGAAGGCGCAAAATCCTTTGGTGATGGATGTGCGCTTGAAAAAAGAGTTTCACGAGCGCTGGCTGAGCAACGTGGACGCTGGTGGTGGTACGCACCACCGCTACAATGTACGCGGTTTTGGCATGCGCACGAACGACATTTCACGACTTTCGGTCTATGGACGTTTGAATAATGTGGGAGACACGCAACGTCCCACGGAGAGTGATGCGTGGGGCATTGAAGACTTCTCCACACAACCTCTGACCGACCAAGAAGGTGGTGCTGATTTCCACTGGACGTCCCGCCGAACAAAAAAATATTTTACCGCTTCCGTGAAAGGCGGCCAGCAGTGGGAAACGATAGGGAATACGGCGATACAGCGCAATTTTCTCACAGATGGCACAACGACCAACAGCATGCACGCTACCACAGGAGAGTCGGAGCGACGACACTTTGAATACAATGGTCGCTTAGTTCTACCAATTTGCAATACATTCATTGAGGTGGCGTCCTTGCTCAATTATCACAAAGAGAATGACGATGCGCTGACGCATGGAGCGATAACCACCTCCGCGCTCGTTCCCTCGCTCTCCCTGTTCGACTCCTTGCGCCTTCCCAGCTATGCAACTTTGTTGATGAGCGACACGCGCAGCAAGAGTTATCACGCTTCTCACCAGTTGGAGGCGGCACTTGGTCTGAAGGTGAAGTTCGTGTCGCCTTGGACGGGCAACGGCATCACGCTGCGTGCCGATGGTAGTTTCGCTGATGGAAAAACGCGTAGTGGGGAAGACTTGGACCGCTTCACACCCGATGCACAATTTAATCTGCTAGAGAAGAAAACGGCAACGCTTCCGACGCAGACTTACAACCTCGGCACAGGCATCGACTACGAGATGCGTTGGAGAGCATGGCAGTGGACGTTGTCGTATGGCTTTTCGCACACCAACAATGAACGTAGCCGTGATGTCTTTGTAGCTGAAGCGTTGGGTGGAACAGCTTTGCCAGCGATGACGATGGATGCGATTAACTCCTATCGCTATGCCGACCATAACAACAAGCATGAGGTGCGCAGCGAATGGCGGACTTGGATCAACAAGCATGCCTTGACGCTTCGTCTTCCTCTCAGCTTTGAACACGTCACGGCTCGCGATAGTCGTACCACTTCCGTGCATCCGCATTACACATTCTTCCAGCCGTCCTTCACTTGGCTCTCACCTTGGGGTTTACATCTTCATTATCGCCTCAGCCGAAAGGCTCCAGAGCTTTCGCAACTCTTCAATTTGACCGATAGTTACGACACTCAAATGCGCTATCAAGGCAATCCTCATCTCAAAGCCTCGCTGACTCACAACGTAGAACTCAACTACTCGGGGCGTGCGCAACGACACGCACAGTCGTGGTACGCGAACGGACACTGGGAGCGCAGAGCGCAACAAAATTGTCTGGGCGAGTATTCTCGATATGGCAACAGGTAGTTATACATTTACCCCCGAAAATGTCAGTGACGACTACCTCTTGGGCTTCAATGGAGGTTATAGTTGCAATCTTGGCGCGGACAATCGCTGGGTGTTTAGCACAACAGCGGAGGGCACGTGGCAACAGCAACATTTCCTTGCGACGACACTTGGCACTCATCCTCTTCCTGCTGTGCTTAATTACGTCAATTCGTTCAACACGAAGATGAATGCTCGTCTCACACGGCGGATTCAAACGCTGCAAGCTGCGCTCAAAGCAGGCATCAATCACCTCAGCGCAAAAGCCCAAGGCGGAACGCCTCTCCAAGGCACGGACTGGACAACGGGCGTGGTGCTGACCTACAATCTCCCCTTCGGATTCCAAGTCAGTTCGGACTTCACCTTCTTTCTGCGCTCAGGTTATGAAAACACGCAGGTGCGCCGTTTCACCAATCTTGGAACTCATCGTTGAGCAAATCTTTCGGCAAGCACTGCTCTGTGCGCCTTGAGGCCTACGATCTGCTCCGTCAGTTGCACAACACGGAGCGTCTCCTCACCGCCACATATTGGCAGGAAACCACCCAGCTGACCATCCCACGCTATCTGATGTTGCACTTTGCGTGGCAATTTTAACCCCAATCGGTCATTAGACCGTTATAGTGAGGTCTGTTATGGAGAGAAGATAACTTCCTGTCATCTTTCATTCTCTTATTGGCATCTTGTTTTTCGTTCTGATAAAATAAGGCTGAAACCCTCTTGCAGGATTTCAGCCTATTTTGTTACTTTGCAAATTGAAAAAACACTAGTAACATAAGCAATAGTGCACATTTTACTAGACAGCAATATCTGAAAATCTAGAATCAGAATCGACGTTTGGGAACGTACGTGCGTGTTCCGTTGTTGTTATAGTAGAATTGCCCCCCTCTTGAGCCTTGATAGCTGGTACGTCCTGAACCATAGTTGTAGGCACCGGAAGAATAATCTCGTTCGATGTTCTTTTTTCTAGAATGTTGCCCTACACAATAAATGTTGGGAATTTCATTGATGACGTGTTGTTTTATTGAAAGTGACGTGTTGTTTTGTTGAAAGTGACGGGTCGTTTTATTGAAAACGACGTGTTGTTTCTCACATACGATGGGAGGAATAGAAAAGAACAAGAGGAGAGTTGAGAGTAAAGGTAGGAGAGAAGGAACACTGGAATCAAGAAATGAATTTGTGAAAATACCTATAATAACCCTCTCTCGCGCGTACGCGTACGCGCGCACCAACAGGAGATTTATCTTTTTTGCTGTCACAAGTGTCACAGGTTTATATGTAAGTTACTATGATACAGTGTTTTATTATGTTCTTATGGACGAGTTTTAACAATTCGTGTACTCGTGTCTTCGAAATTCGTGATTAGCAACAGAGAAAACGATGATTTTTCTTCCTTCCTTTTCCTGCATTTTCGCCAACTTGTCTTTCCACTTCTGTTCCTTGTGTGACACTTGTGACAGCAAAAAAACAACATCGTTGTTGGAATACGCGCGCTACGCATACGCGCGAGAAAACTTCATCCTCAACCTGCCTTCCTATTGACCGATTAAGGATATATGTGTATTTTGCTATGTCAATATTCCATATTTGATATATTGAAAGAAAATAATGCACTTTTCTCCGATTTTTTCCCTCTTTGGGGCAATATCTCCCCATATACTTATAGGGGGGTGCGAAACAAATATCCAGCGCAGTTCCTATTTCATTTCACTTTCACGGCGAAAGCCAATCTATCAAATATATTCCCCATTATGCTGATTCTGACATTTCTACTTTGTTTCCACCTTCTTGTGTTTGTTCTCTGCCAAAAAGCAAATAGAAGACGAGGGCAAGAAAGGGACAAAAGAAAAGGCCGCATCAAAACACGGAGCTTTGACACGGCCTTTCAGAGCGAAACGTCTTTAGAAAGACGCTGTGCCGAGGTTGCGGTCGATGAGCAGACCGTCTACGGCTTTGAGGTTGAATTTACCAGCTTTCTTTGCCACGAACTTGATGGTGAAGAGTTCGGGATTGCCTTCTTCGAGGAGGAAGTTGTTGCCGCGATTCACAAAAGTGGGGTAGAGTGCTTTCTGTCCCGAAGTGTGCAGACGGTCGTAGGTGAGATTCACCATATCCTTCATACCTTTGAGCGTGATACCCTTGTATTCCAACTCATCAGCCTTGTAGGGAAGACCGAAGGAGAGGGCATTCACATAGTGGAGGTCTTTACCCGAAACCTTGATTTCCACCACGTCACCTGTCTTGTAGGTCTTCACGTTGGGAGTAAGCACAAGTTGTCCGCGCACCTTGTCCGAAGAATTGCGCACACCACCATCGAGTTCCACACCCACACAAGAGATGTCGTAGGCATCGATCAAACCGTTGTTGTTGATGTCACCAATCGCCACATAGTCGAAGTCACCATCGCCACGGCGCAAACCGGTGTAGTTCATGTAGGAAGTCAAGTCGTTTTCGTCCACGCGCTTGTCGCGGTTGATGTCGCCTTGCATCACACCTTCCGTTCCAGGACGGCGATAGACGTAGATTTCACGACCAGAACCGAAGTTGCCAACGGCTTTGTCTACATTCAATTTGACGTAGCGCGCAGCAGTGGTTTCGTTGAATTTCACAGTCTTGGTAGTGGCATCCTTTTTCCCAATTGAAGGCAACGGGAGTTGACCAGTTTTGGCGGTCGGTGGAGAAGGCATACGAACCTGAGAGGATTGTACCGTTGCCTGCGTCTTCGCGAGGAATGTATTCCATGCGCTCAAGTTGGTTCACGCTTCTCAAATCGACAATCATTTCAAAAGGTGTAGCTTGCTGGTTGCTCCAGGAAGTGTGCCAAATGGTCTTCAAATCGCGGTCGAAGAGTTTGTCCGTGCCTTGTCCACCTTGGTTTTGCACCGAAGTAGTGGCTTTCACGCCTTTGACAGCCCATTCGAGCGGATCTTTCACCGTAGAGAGTTGGAAATCTGTCCAAGCACTTGCGCCATCGGCATTGACGGCACGCACGCGGAAGGAGTAGTTGGTGACAGGTGCCAAATCGTCGAAGAGATGATTCAGAGCGCGGATAGTGGAATAGAGCTGACCATCGTGTTCCACTTCGTAGTAGTCGGCATTTTCTACCGCATCCCACGCAGGTTGGAGCGTGTAAGCCTGAGCCTTGCTTTGTTGCTTGTTGAATTGAGGAGCAGCAAGTTTGCCGTGGTGCACGAGAAGGCGATTGGGGGTCTTAAACTCAAAACCTTTCACCGTAACACTCACCGCGTTTTCTGTGACATCGGTAGCTGCAAGTTTCACGAGTACTTGAGGATTCTTGATGACTTCGCCCACACTCTCTTCACCAGTGCGCACCCAGCGGTTGAGATTAGGCTTAGCATCGTAGAACCACACGTTGGTGCCTTGTTCAAACTCCTCACGTGTGCTCACTTGTGTGAGTTTCACCTTCGCATCACCCACCGTTGCAGTGAGTTTCTTAGGAGTCTTAGACACATTGATGCGCAATTCGGTTTGTTGTGATTTGACAAACTCGGGGAATTGAGCCATGGTGCGGTCGATGTCGAGTGTGAGCACCTGTTTCTTCACCGTCGTTTTGAGTTCGGTAAAGGCTCTTTTGCCTTCGAGATAGGCTTGTGTCTTGCCGTCATCGTCATAGAGTCCTGCCTTTGTGCCACGTTCCGCATAAATCTCAAAGATGCGGAGGTCTTTTTTGATTTCGGCAGGTGTGTTGTTGGGATTTGCCAAGGGGATGATGGCATCAGCTTTCACCAAGACGGGGAGTTTCCAGAGAGGAGCGTCAAAGTGGTTGATGATGCGTCCGCCAGCATAGATGTCGCCAGTGAAGTAGTCCACCCAATTTCCTTTGGGAAGATAGATGCCATCGCGGCGGTCGTTGCCTTGTTCGTCAGCAGCCGTGTTTTGATAGATGGGAGCCACGAGGAAGGCGTCACCATACATGAATTGATATTGCGTGCGCTTACCTAGTGTGTAGGCATTGCTTTCTTCCATGAACATAGGGCGAATCATGGGCTTACTATTCACGGCTTCAGCAGCAGCTGTGTAGGTATAAGGGAGGAGTTCGCTTTTGAGTTTGAGATACCAGCGATTGAGCGCGATGCTCTTGCCACCAAGTGCGTGAGGATATTTGGGATTGCTACCCCATCCGTCCATGTTCAACTCCATGGGGGTGAAGGTTTTCCATTGGAATTCGCGCACATTCACAGGAATGTTCTTTCCTCCGAAGATACCATCGAGGTCGGAGGTGATGTTGGGTTGTCCAGAAAGTCCAGATCCGATGAAGGTTGGGATGTGGAAACGGATATATTCCCAGTCACCACCGGTTTGGTCGCCGCTCCAAATGCCTGCATAGCGTTGAGTTCCTGCCCATCCATCGAGTGAGATGATGAAGGGGCGCGCATTGTTACCATATTTCGGCATAATGCGACCCACATCGGCTACACCATTGAGTCCGAAGCTATAACCCCAACCCACCCAGGCTACGTCGGTTTTGAGCACGCGCACACCAGCGGTGCCGACTTCTTTCACAATGTCGCGCTGCAGGAGAGCTTCGATGCTGTCTTTGGGGTGAAGGTCGCTTTGTGTCCACAGTCCGATTTCCACACCTTTGCTGCGGGCATAGTCGCCAAATTGGCGGAGGTTTTCAATGTTGCCATCGAGCGTTTTCGTCTGTCCGTAACCCGCACCATAACCATCGTTAGGGAGGAACCAGCCCAAGGGCATATCATTATTGAGATAGCGGTCGATGGCTGCGCGAGCTGAGAATTGGTAGTTGTTGCGTTCACCATTCAAGCTCTCCTTGATGCCGCCATTGTCCTTTTGACTCTCATTGTAAGTCTTGCCATCTTCCATCTTCATGAAGCCTCGGTCGTCCTTCGCTTCTGTCCAATAGTCGCGGTTGTAGGCATTGAGGTGACCTTGATAGAAACCGAACTTAGGTAATAACACTGGATTACCTGTCAGTTGGTAGAAGCTGCTCAATAAAGCTTCTGGACGTTCTGCCACCATGAAGAACACATCGAGATATTGCTCTGCATGGCGCAATTTTACGAGATTTCCTTGTGTATTGCCGAAATCGTAAAGACCAGGTTTGAAGGTGTGCCACATCATGCCGTAGCCTTTGGTGCTCCAATAGAAAGGAGTGGGAGAAGCTACGCCACCATCCACCCAGTTGTTGGTGTTTTCAATGGCAATGGTTTGTCCGCGGTGCGAGAAGCGGCCATTTTGCACACCACCTCCATAGAAATACTCTCCGTCATGATTTGCCAATGTAAGGTGAGTGCCGTCTTTGTCGAAGGTGGGAGCGGTGAGCGATTGGAAAACTTCTTCTCCGCTAGCTTTCTTCACCACAAAACCACCTGTGGCACGATCGAAAACGAGCGTCACTTGGGGAGTCGTCACCGTGAAATTGTTGGCATCTCCCTTCAAATCGAGTGATTTTACGCCGCGTCGCGGATTTTCCACGAGAATGTCAGCTGCAGGAGTCGCCTCAGGATTGTGAGGAGCGCGACCAGCAGGGTCAAGATATAGGCGGAAAATTCCGTTGCCGTAGAAGTCGAGCGTGATGCGTTGCTGTTGATTGTTGAGCAACTCGATGGTTGTTTCGTTTATTTTTCTAGCAGAAACAAGGTTTTGTCCCGAACGGTCGGGAGAAGTCGCCAGTTTTTGGTGGGTTTGCGCCAAAGCGGTCACATTAGATGCCTCCGCTGTGTCGGTTGTTTTCTGGTGCTGCGCAGTAGCAGGTGCTGCAGTGGCAACGCCTCCTACAAGGGTGAGCAGGCTAAGCGCGTTGGGGAGAATTGAAGGTGATTGCTTCATGAGAAGTAAGAGATATGCTGAGATGTTCCTTCCATCTGCTGCGTTTTATGCCTTTTGGGGAGAATGATATGCTCCTTGTTGTGTCCGAATTTCGCTACGATGTTGTAGCTTCTTTTCAATGCACTGCAGCCGATGTGGGTGTTTTCAGCGTGATTATGATGTTTTGAGTGCTAAATTACGAATTTATGCGGAATTATTCCCTTCTTTTTGTCATATATAGAGAGAATAATTCTCTTTCTCTTCACAAAATCTCTGTATTGCAGGAATACTTTACCGATGTCGCACTCAAAAGGTCGCTCTTGTTTGGATAAATGGCAAGATTAGGAAAGACGGCAAGATATTTTTCTACGCTTCTCATGTTTTCTGTTATAAATAAAAAAGTCCGCACCAAACTTGAGTTTGGATGCGGACTTTGTAGTTTTCTTCACTGCATCGTCACCTACAATGCCACAGCCCGAAGGCAAGGAAAGTAGAGTAGTGCAGAGTGAAAGTTGCTTAGGACGCGTAGTCTTAGGCCTTAGTAGCAGTACGCTTCTCCTTGATGCGAGCCTTCTTACCAGTGAGGGCGCGGAGATAGTAGAGCTTAGCGCGACGCACTTTACCCACTTTGTTCACTTCGATGCTCTCGATAGCAGGAGATTCGAGGGGGAAATACGTTCTACACCGATAGTGCCAGACATCTTGCGTACAGTGAAACGCTTCTTTTCGCCGTGACCAGCAATCTTGATGACAACACCGCGGTAGAGCTGTACGCGTTCCTTGTTACCTTCGACGATTTTGTAAGCTACGGTTACAGTGTCACCAGCCTTGAAAGTGGGGTGTTGCTTGCCAGTAGCAAATGCTTCTTCAGCAATTTTAATGAGATCAGCCATTGTGTAATGCTTGATTTTGAAATTGTTAATCGCCCCAGCTCAACGTGTCCGGATTCTACTGCACTGATGCCAGATGCCTATGAGCTAACACTTGCTTCTGTGAAGCCGAGCAACTCCTATGGTTTTCTGTGCTGTCGGTGCGCCTTGCAGCGGTTGAGCGGAAAAGCACCGCAAAGTTACGGCTTTTCTCTGGAGTGAGCAAGTTTTACGACCTTTTATTTTTGTTGTCTGTTCATCTTAGTGTTCTTGTAGAGTCAACCATCAAGTGCAACACTGTACTTTCAAGATAGAAGTGCAATCCTTGTCTAATTATCTTGAGCTTGTATAACAAAGCAATTCCTCATCATCCGGTCAAAGAATGATGAGGAATTGTCGTAAATGCATGAAAAATGCGCTTAGAAAGTGTGCAATTTTCCAATCACACGATAAAGTTGTTGGATGCGACTGATGGAATAACGTTCCACACCATAGTCTGGATTGCTCGCTATGAATTCCAACACTTCAGGATCTCCAGGCACACGACGCAATGTCTTAACTGTTCGCAAGTCATCGAGCACCACTGCATAGATATGTCCTGGTTCAAAGCTTTCCAACGAGCATTGTCGGAGTGCTATTTTGTCGCCAGGCTCAAGATCGGGCACCATACTCTTGCCCTGCACTGTGCACCATAAATCGGCAGATCGATTGAGTGGTGTGTCCATATAGAAGTTGGGTTCAACGGGCTGTTCATTATTCACGTCGTCAAATCCGCAAGTAAAATCATTCTCATACACGGGAAGGGCTTCATAACGATTCGCTTTGCGAGCTTCAATCTCTGCTTCTCGGTCGGCTTTCAACATTTCCCCTCGCCCGTAAGCAACCAGTCCACCGATACCCCCAAACGCTCACTGATGGATGCTAAAAAATCATACTTGGGTAAAACCGTACCCGTGAGATACGAGCGAATGCGAGCTTCATTCGTATCGAGTAAACTTGCAAATCGTGTGTTACGACCATCTGCAAATTTCTTGACCAAAAGTTGGAGTCGGTTTGTCATAACATATCGTTGTTTGAGATGTGTCAGCCACATCTTTCAGATTAGAGATAAGGCGCATTGTCTTCGTCAACAAGACGAATGTTGGGGAATACCTCGCTGCACCATCTGGCTGTATATGCGAGTATGGCTGAATTTTTCTTCTGCAAATATACGATTTACAATATAAACAACAAAGCATTATCCGAAGTTTAAATGTTGTTTTTTGCTTTTCCGTAAGTATTCTAGGCATTTCCCACATTTTCAACGCAATAAGTTTGCTATTCTTGCGAAAATTCGAGTAAAATATAGGAAAGGAGGTGCTGCAAAATGAGTTTCTGCAACACCTCCTTGAGAGATTTCATAAAGGGATAAATGCAACGATTTGAGACGAAGTTTGAAGAGAGCGTACTACAGTGGGTGACCAATGTTGAGTATCCGTTGGGAGTAATATTTTCCATTACCCGTAACACTTTTACGCTCTAATGACCAATTGGGGTTAAAACTTTGGACGACCACCGCCAGGAGGCATCGAGGGACGGAAATTTCCTGAACCACGATGATCGCGAGGTGACGGACCTTCGCCTGGAGCACCGCCTTCTGGAGGAGAAGGCAATTTCGCACCACCAAACACGTTGAGCTTGAGAATTGCGTGCAACATCACATAGCTATTCAAATTGTTACTCCATGTGTCGGTGCGCATCAACGCTGTGAACGTACGACTGATGTTATTTTCTTGCTTCAAAAGGTCGAATGCTTCAAGACGCATCGTCAGAGCATTGTCTTTCAAGAACGATTTTGAGAGTGAAGCATTCCAAATCAACTCGTTGGTGTTGAGCGCAGCTGCAGAAAAACCGCGGCGTGAACTCATGCGCAAGTCTGTGGAAAAACTTATGTTCCGCGGCAAAGTTACGTTGGAGGACAGACCATAGTCGTAGCTCCAGGTGTCGAGGTTTTGATTGGGGTTGAGAGAAGCGCGAGAATGTTGATAGGATACGCGTCCATCGAGTGTCACGTCCCACTTTGAACGACGAAGCGACAAATCGAGTTTTTCTGAAAAACCACTGATGCGGTTCGTACTCTTTTGTGCCACAACTTCTGCAAAAAGCTGATTCACTTGTTGCACATTTGGGGCGTCTGATAGAGCACTTGTCTGAGCGGATGTGCCCACATATCCTACCGAATGCGACAAATTCACATTGGTCGATGTGGAGAGCGTAAACATTTTACTTGCATCGAACGGTGTGTTGAAGGTGAAACCGCCGTTTGCACTCCAGTTGCCATTGATGTTTTCTGGACGCGTAAACTGTCTACCGCTTGCATCGTCGTAAATCATCATTTGCGTCACTGCATTGCGCTCGTTTGTGAAATTGAGATTAGCCATCACCCCACGTTGACTTTCTGAATCATATCCGTTGTAAAACAAACGAACATTGTCGCTCCACGAAGGTTTAAGTCCTGGATTACCCACTGATATATGTAGCGGATTGGCATTGTCCACCACGTTGAGTAGATTGGTCATGGAGGGCTGAGAAGTGTCGCCGTGATAGAAGATGTCTAATCGCTTCGTCTTGGAAAATTTGATGCGAAGACGGAAATTTGGAGCGATGTTTTGCACCATTCGCGTGGTGTCTATATGTCCAATTCCTCCTCGAGTGTAATCCAAGCGCGTGAGTTCGGGCATATAGCGCAAACCCACATTTAGGTTGATAAGACTCGTGTTGTAGCGCACACCAATTTCAGCGCGGTGACGATTATAGTGATAAGTCGCTGTTTGAGAATTCACTGCATCGCGCGTTGCTGCATAGAGGTCTTGACGGTTGAGACGATCGAGCAATTGCGCTGCGTCAAATTGAGTTTCCACAGCCTCACTACGCAAATTTATATAAGGCGTCGGGCATATTGCCATTGGCTATTGCATAGTCGTTAAGGCTGGAATATCCCTCGAGCGAAGTGAGATGATACAAATTTCTACTACCATCGGTGAAGCGTTGTTCGTAGGCATAGAGCATCTCACCGAAGAGTTTGCCCACTATCGGTTCTACGTACGATGCACCTACGCGGTAACTCCAATTGGTCGAAGGACGAGCCACAAATTGGTGGGTGCCATTGGGGGCAAGCACCGTGGATGGTGTAGTGGACTGACTGGAAGTGTTCACACGGCGGTGGATGTTGGAAAGACTATAATTTGTGTTTCCCGATTGCCCCCATTTTCCGCGCACTTCTGCCGTAATGCTGCGCCCTGTGCGTCCCGGGAGTTTGCGTGTTATGGTCAAATCTCCGTTGAAAGTGTGGCTCCACGAAGTGCCGAGGGCATTGTTTTCGTTGAGATTCACCAAATATGGGAGCGTACTTACCAAAGTGTCAGATTCGCTTCGTGTCGTACTGCCATAAGCCCGTTCTAACACTTCGTCCGTCGACCCCACATTCATAGCTTTGAATGGGTCGCTGTTGAAGGTCGCAGAGCGATTTTGGTTATTGGTGTTTCCTTTGTTCCATTCGAAATTAGGACGGAACGACACTGAGGTCAATGAGTCGGGACTCCACATTAATCGCAAAGAGGAATGTAGACTTTGACTCAGATTCTCGCTCCATCGATGAGCGTTTGAAAAACTTGGCTTTCTCCCCGCGGTCAAAAAGGTTTCACTTGCCGTGATACTCTCTGTCTTGTTGTCATTGCGGAAATAGAGAGCATTCCCACCGATTTCGAAAGCACCTGATTGAAAACGCTTGACACCATTATCCCAAGAAAAAGTCTAAACCTGCCATTGTCGATGTGGTGCGACCATCGTTGTTCGACATAAAACCGTGAGGCCCGCCAAAACCACGATCACCCACATTGTTGTGCGAACCGAAAAGGCCAAAGCGACTATTGTCGGTAAATCGCATCAGCATCAACTTACTTTCGTAGAGATTGCCGTGCTCATCATCATCGCGGCCACCTCCCAACTCTACATTGCTCAATAGTGTCTGGTTGAGTTCGCGCTTTGTCGAGATGTCAAGCACAAAACTCTCTTCGCCGTCGTCGATTCCTGTTTGTTCGGCTAAATCGCTCTTTTTATCATAACTTTTCACCTTCGACACCAAATTCACCGGCAAGTTTTTCATCGCCATTTTGGTGTCACCTTTGAAAAAGTCCTTTCCGTTGATGAGCAATTCCTTCACGGTCTTACCATTCACCTTTATACTACCATTAGCAGCTACTTCAGCACCTGGGAGTTGCTTGATAAGGGCTTCCAAACTCGCTCCTTCTGCGGTGCGAAAGGCTGCGGCGTTAAACACCGTGGTGTCTTCTCGTTGTTCCATACGCGCCAACACGGCTTTCACCTCTGCTGCACTGAGCATCACATCGCTGTTCTTAAGATAGAGATTGCCCATGCGCAAACTGTCTCCTGTATCCTTTTGCGACACGGCAAAGGTTTGCGCTTCATAGCCCAAAGCACTGGCCACTACATATAGACTGTCGCCTGTTGTGGCTGGGGTGCACAGGATAAATCGTCCCAAACTGTCGGTGGTGGTCACGGATGGGTGACTACCTTTGGTGCGCACATCGGCATTTTGAACGGGAAGTCGATCACTTTTTCCGATTAGTCTACCAATGATAACGCGTGGAGCATTGATCTGCGCGGCATATACTCCTAACGGGATGGTAACGGCAAAAAAAGGAAGTGATAATAAGACTTTTCGCATAAGCAATAGTGTGATTTTGTTCTGTGCATCTCTAAGACAACTATGAAGGGAAAATTGTCTTCTTGGTTCTGTATTGGTTGATTTGAAGCGAGTTTTTGTGGCAAAACTCTTGTTTTCTTCGCTCGTTTGGTTGGCAAAGATACGTTTTTTGTTCCGGTTGCTCTTCGATTTTCTATCATTATCCCGATTTTCAAACGAATTTTGACGTGTTTTTAATGATGAACTTGCCATTTGTCTATGTTGAATATTGTTGTTAAGTGTTTCTGTTTTTCTCTGAGTACTATTTTCTTTTACCCCCTATTATATATGGGTAGAAATAACCCCAAAGGGTGAAAAAACGGCACAAATATGCCGTTTTTTCTTTGTCTATATTTTGTTTTGTCATCTTTACTTTGCGAAATAGATGTGTAAGTGGCGCAAATGAGTATTGGTTTTGGGGTTGAGTATTGATTCGTTGTTGGTTGTTTCATTGCGGATTTGTCGATGGTTGTTTCATTGCTGATGAATATTTCTTCGCAAGTGAATGTTTTTTTGAGGGCGTAGAGTCAACCAGCAAGTGCAAAATTACAATATTCTTTTGTAGAACTCATTTTTGGGCGTTTCAAAATTGAGTTTCTGTCTGGGTCTATTATTGATTTTCTTCTGTATCATTGCAATCTTTTTGTCGGTGTAGTCATCAAAGTTTGCCTGCTTAGGTATATATTGTCTAATAAGTTTGTTGGTATTCTCAATAGCTCCTTTTTGCCATGAAGAATAGGGATCTGCAAAATAGACCACTGCGCCTAAGTGCTTTGTGATGAGTTTATGTGCTGCAAATTCAGGTCCATTGTCGGTGGTTATGGTTTTTATATGTTCTTTGTAGGGAAGGAGTAGTCTTCGCACCTGCATTGCAAGTGGCTCCGATTTCTTACCATGTGGTAACTTTGTCATAAACAGCATATTCGTAGAACGTTCCACGATGGTGAGGATAGCATGACCCAATTGGTCTACGATTAAGTCCATCTCGTAGTCGCCAAATCTCTTTCCATCAGCTTGTTCTGGACGTTGGTGTATGCTGATTCTATCGGCAATAGGGAAGCGTTTGTACTTAGGTCTACGTCTGTATTTTAGCTTATGACGCGTATGTTGTGCCAATATTCCAGTAGCATCAGCATGTATGATGTTGTAGATACTCTGGTGCGACACCCTGATTCCTTCTTTCTTCAAAACTCCTGATATTTGTCGTGGAGACCATTGTTCTTCTATGATGAGTTGTTTGATTCTCCACACCAATTCGGGTGAAAGTGCAGCATTGTGAACGGAACGCTTGCGACGTTCCATTGCCTTTGCATGCGCCTTGCACCAAATGTATTTGCCCGAAGGAGTGCTGTTGCGTTTCAATTCACGAGAAAGTGTGGATTGGCTGATGCCAACGATACGTGCAATATCTTTTCTTGCCGTTTTTCTTTGTAGTAACGCGAAAATTTGCGACCTTTGCTCTGAGGTTAGTTGTTTATACATAAGCAATACAAAGATAATTAATCTCGAGGAGTTCTCAAAGGGGAACTCCTTTTTTCGTATTGCTGGTATCGCTCTCGCTCTTGGGGCTGCTCGCCCCGGCCGCGAAGGCTCTCCCAGGTGTTTTTTTCATAGATTAGAACCCATGGAAAACAGATGGATTTTTTTGCACTTCGATTTTTGAAAGTGCAGGGAGGGATTCGGAAGGGTGGGGAAGTGGATTGGTTGGTTTTATTGGATGAGGGGGTGGTTATGTATTGGCCGAAGGTTTTCGCGCGCGTGTATGCGCGCTCCCGTACTAGGAGTTTTGTTTTTTGCTGTCACAAGTGTCACAGTGAATGGAATTGAAAATACTTCATCACCAAAAAACAACATATCATTTTACTGAAAACATCGTGTCGTTTTTGCTGAAAACAACGTGTCGTTTTACTGAAAACATCGTATCGTTTTGTGGAAAGTGACGGGTTGTTTTGGATGGGAGGTCGAAAAGTTGTTTTGAGGATCGTGTTTTGGGGAGTTTTTGGGGTGGAGTAGCAGCGTGAAAGTGTGACAGTGTGAGATGTTGTTTCTAAAATCAATGTAAACGGTTATTACATAGTAGGTTATAGGGTTTGTGTGACACTTGTGACAGCAAAAAACACAAAACTCCTGTAGTGTGCGCGCGTACGCGCACGTATAACGCGATATTATGATGGCTTTCTCCCGTGCTTGGCCATTGCACGCTGTTGTGCTTCTAGTTTTTCTTGAGTTTCTAGTGCTTCTAGTCTTTCTAGCCCTTCTAGTCTTTCTAGAGAATCTAGTCTTTCTAGTCCATCTAGTCCCTCTAGAAAACCTCCCCCTCTAACGTCTAATCTCTAATGTTTAACCTCTAAAATGCCATTTCTACCTCTCAAAATCTACTGTTTGAGATTTTTCTTGCAATTTTTTTCTCCAATCCCTTGGTAGTTTCAAAATCTTGCCGTACTTTTGCATCGCAATCGGGACGCAAGGGTCACTTGCTAAGACACAACGCGCTTAGTTAGATGGAGCTTGACAGACTGAACGCCTGACAGTGGCAAATGAGCTACACGAAGTCATTGAAACGATTACATAACAGATTGTAGAGAAGTACAAGGAACAATCAACAATGAAGCAGAAATGCTTCGGGTAAAATGAATTGTACCGTCAAATTTCTACTCCAAAAATCCAAAGTAACAAGACAGGATACTGAGCATATAAAAATAGATCAAAACAAAATATCATATTACAATGAAGAGTTTGATCCTGGCTCAGGATGAACGCTAGCTACAGGCTTAACACATGCAAGTCGAGGGCGCATGGAAGAAGCTTGCTTCTTCTGATGGCGACCGGCGCACGGGTGCGTAACGCGTATCAAACCCTGCCTCATACTCGGGGATAGCCTTTGCGAAAGTAAGATTAATACCCGATGTTGTTATGTTACCGCATGGTGATATAACCAAAGATTTATCGGTATGAGATGGTGATGCGTCCGATTAGGTAGTAGGCGGGGTAACGGCCCACCCTAGCCATCGATCGGTAGGGGGTTCTGAGAGGAAGGTCCCCACACTGGAACTGAGACACGGTCCAGACTCCTACGGGAGGCAGCAGTGAGGAATATTGGTCAATGGACGGAAGTCTGAACCAGCCAAGTAGCGTGCAGGATGACGGCCCTCTGGGTTGTAAACTGCTTTTAGTTGGGAATAAAAAAGAGGACGTGTCCTCTATTGTATGTACCTTCAGAAAAAAAGGACCGGCTAATTCCGTGCCAGCAGCCGCGGTAATACGGAAGGTCCAGGCGTTATCCGGATTTATTGGGTTTAAAGGGAGCGTAGGCGGATTATTAAGTCAGTGGTGAAAGACGGTGGCTCAACCATCGTTAGCCATTGAAACTGGTAGTCTTGAGTGCAGACAGGGATGCTGGAACTCGTGGTGTAGCGGTGAAATGCTTAGATATCACGATGAACTCCGATCGCGAAGGCAGGTGTCCGGGCTGCAACTGACGCTGAGGTTTCGAAAGTGTGGGTATCAAACAGGATTAGATACCCTGGTAGTCCACACAGTAAACGATGTATACTCGCGGTTTGCGATATATTGTAAGCCGCCAAGCGAAAGCATTAAGTATACCACCTGGGGAGTACGCCGGCAACGGTGAAACTCAAAGGAATTGACGGGGGCCCGCACAAGCGGAGGAACATGTGGTTTAATTCGATGATACGCGAGGAACCTTACCCGGGCTTGAACTAAGAGTGACAGATTTAGAGATAGATCTTTCTTCGGACACTCTTGGAGGTGCTGCATGGTTGTCGTCAGCTCGTGCCGTGAGGTGTCGGCTTAAGTGCCATAACGAGCGCAACCCTTTTCCTTGGTTGCCATCAGGTAATGCTGGGCACTCCAGGGATACTGCCATCGTAAGATGTGAGGAAGGTGGGGATGACGTCAAATCAGCACGGCCCTTACGTCCGGGGCTACACACGTGTTACAATGGGGGGTACAGAAGGTCGCTACCTGGTGACAGGATGCCAATCTCAAAAACCTCTCTCAGTTCGGATTGGAGTCTGCAACCCGACTCCATGAAGCTGGATTCGCTAGTAATCGCGCATCAGCCATGGCGCGGTGAATACGTTCCCTGGCTCTTTGTACACACCGCCCGTCAAGCCATGAAAGCCGGGGGTGCCTGAAAGCCGTGACCGGAAGGGTCGGCCTAGGGTAAAACTGGTGATTGGGGCTAAGTCGTAACAAGGTAGCCGTACCGGAAGGTGCGGCTGGAACACCTCCTTTCTGGAAAGTTCAGTATACCAAGTTACTCTGGTGGAGAACAAATGAAATAATGAAGGTACAACGATTTGGTTGTCACCTGACTTCTCGCAATAGGTTATGATAAGCATAAGAGAAAGATGAAGCCGAGCAGCTCCGAAATAGCTTGTCTTGAGTGGATTTTTTCTGCCAGTCCTATAGCTCAGTTGGTTAGAGCGCCACACTGATAATGTGGAGGTCGGCAGTTCAAATCTGCCTGGGACTACTTATGAAAGAGCACCGCGCTCCGAACGATTTGGGGGATTAGCTCAGCTGGCTAGAGCACCTGCCTTGCACGCAGGGGGTCAACGGTTCGAATCCGTTATTCTCCACACATTCTACTGCTCAGTCGCTACGATGGTGAAGCATCACGGCACAATGACAGAGCAAGAGATCTTTGACATATTGAACACGCAACAAGTTGATTCTTGTTTCCATCCATCGCAAGATGAGATGCGAATACAGAGAATCATCCAAGTAACGAAACAAAGGTAAACGAAAGTACAGCTTTAAGTATATTCTCACCTTCTAGTTACGAAAGGATTAGCAAAGACAAACGTCTAACGTCTAATTTCTAACGTCTAGAATAAGGTATAGGAAGTAATTAAGGGCGTACGGTGGATGCCTAGGCTCTTACAGGCGATGAAGGACGTGATAAGCTGCGATAAGCTGTGGGTAGGTGCAAATAACCATTGATCCGCAGATTTCCGAATGGGACAACCCAGCAGGTTGAAGATCTGTTATCCCGCAAATGCGGGAGGCTAACGGGGGAACTGAAACATCTTAGTACCCCTAGGAAAAGAAAATAATAATGATTCCCCTAGTAGTGGCGAGCGAACGGGGAAGAGCCCAAACCATATAGATTTCGGTCTATATGGGGTTGTAGGACCACGACGTTGCACGAAGTACGTTTAGAGGAACGCTTTGGAAAGAGCGACCATAGAGAGTGACAGTCTCGTACTCGACAATCGTATGAAGCATAGTGGTATCCTGAGTAGGGCGGGACACGTGAAATCCTGTCTGAATCTGGCGGGCCCATCCGCCAAGGCTAAATACTCGTAAGAGACCGATAGCGAACCAGTACCGTGAGGGAAAGGTGAAAAGCACCTCTTTTAGAGGAGTGAAAAAGTTCCTGAAACCGTACGCCTACAAGCGGTCGGAGCTTCTTAGGAAGTGACGGCGTGCCTTTTGCATAATGAACCTACGAGTTACCGTCGTCGGCAAGGTTAAGTGCTATGAAGCACGTAAGCCGAAGCGAAAGCGAGTCTGAATAGGGCGCATAGTCGGCGGTGGTAGACGCGAAACCAAGTGATCTACCCTTGTCCAGGTTGAAGTCCCGGTAACACGGGATGGAGGACCGAACCAATAAGCGTTGAAAAGCTTCTGGATGAGGTGAGGGTAGGAGTGAAAGGCCAATCAAACTTGGAGATAGCTCTGTACTCCCCGAAATGCATTTAGGTGCAGCCTCGGGCGTTCCCTGTGTGAGGTAGAGCGACTGATTGGATGCGAGGGCTTCACCGCCTATCAAGTCCAGACAAACTCCGAATGCACACAGGCAAAGCCCGGGAGTGAGGGCGTGGGTGCTAAGGTCCACGCCCGAGAGGAGAAGAATCCTGACCACCGGCTAAGGCCCCGAAATATAGGCTAAGTTAAACTAACGAAGTGTGGTCCCCGTGACAGCTAGGATGTTGGCTTGGAAGCAGCCATTCATTCAAAGAGTGCGTAACAGCTCACTAGTCGAGGGACTGTGCATGGATAATAATCGGGTATAAAGTCTATTGCCGAAGCCGTGGGATATCTAATGATATCGGTAGGGGAGCATTCATGCGGCCTTGAAGATAGAGGATAACCTCTGTTGGAGCTTCATGAAAAGCAAATGTAGGTATAAGTAACGATAAAGAGTGTGAGATGCACCTCGCCGAAAGACTAAGGTTTCCAGGGCAACGTTAATCGGCCCTGGGTCAGTCGGGACCCTAAGGTTCAACCTAATGGTGATGCCGATGGCAGAAACGGTTAATATTCCGTTACTATCTTTGTTGGCGATGTGGAGACGGAGGAGTGACACTTCCGCGAGCTGACGGAATAGCTCGTTAAAGATTGTAGGTAATGAGGATGGCAGGCAAATCCACCATCCGAGCTGAAAGTCGATAGTATACAGCGTCTTCGGACAATGTAATAGTGAAGGTAATCCTACTCCCGAGAAAATCCGCTAAGCTTAACAACAAAGATACCCGTACCGTAAACGGACACACGTAGTCGGGTAGAATATACTAAGGCGCTTGGAAGATTCATGGTTAAGGAACTAGGCAAATTGACCCCGTAACTTCGAATAAAGGGGTCCCTCACAGCAATGTGAGGCGCAGAGAATCGGCCCAGGCAACTGTTTAACAAAAACACAGGGCTGTGCAAAATCGAAAGATGCAGTATACAGTCTGACACCTGCCCGGTGCTGGAAGGTTAAGAGGAGAGCTTAGACTCCGGTCGAAGGTTTGAATTGAAGCCCCAGTAAACGGCGGCCGTAACTATAACGGTCCTAAGAAGCGAAATTCCTTGTCGGGTAAGTTCCGACCTGCACGAATGGTGTAATGATCTGGGCACTGTCTCAACCATGATTCCAGTGAAATTGTAGTATCGGTGAAGATGCCGATTACCCGCGATGGGACGAAAAGACCCCGTGAACCTTTACTATAGCTTAACGTTGTAATTGGGCAGTCGATGTGTAGGATAGGTCGGAGGCTATGAAGCAGGCACGCCAGTGTTTGTGGAGCCGCTGTTGAAATACGACCCTTTGGCTGTCTGGTTCCTAACTCTCGGATGAGAGGACCGCGTTTGGTGGGTAGTTTGACTGGGGTGGTCGCCTCCAAAAGCGTAACGGAGGCTTCTAAGAGTGCCCTCAGGCCGATTGGTAACCGGCCGTAGAGTGTAATGGCAAAAAGGGCGCTTGACTGAGAGACCCTACAAGTCGATCAGGTGCGAAAGCAGAGCATAGTGATCCGGTGGTTCCGTATGGAAGGGCCATCGCTCAAAGGATAAAAGGTACTCCGGGGATAACAGGCTGATCCCTCCCAAGAGCTCATATCGACGGAGTGGTTTGGCACCTCGATGTCGGCTCGTCACATCCTGGGGCTGGAGAAGGTCCCAAGGGTTGGGCTGTTCGCCCATTAAAGTGGCACGCGAGCTGGGTTCAGAACGTCGTGAGACAGTTCGGTCTCTATCTATCGTGGGCGCAGGAAATTTGCGTGGCTCTGACACTAGTACGAGAGGACCGTGTTGGACTGACCTCTGGTTTACCGGTTGTGGCGCCAGCTGCACCGCCGGGTATCTACGTCGGGATCGGATAAGCGCTGAAAGCATCTAAGTGCGAAGCCGGCCACAAGATTAGATTTCCTCATAAGGGTCGTTGTAGACTACGACGTTGATAGGGTGTAGGTGTAAAGACGGTGACGTCAAAGCCGAGCACTACTAATCGCCCGAAACTTCCATTCCTTTAGGTGGAATACACTTAAAGCTGCTACGTTTATCTCTAGAAACTAGAATCCTAGAAGAACTAGATGCTCTAGCACTTCTAGAACCCCTAGAAAACCTAGAACTTCTAGAAAAACTAGATTCTGTAGAATCTCTAGAAAATCAAGCTCAAATGACTAGCGTTATTTGTCAAGATTGCATGTTCAAACAATATTTCCGGTGGTTATAGCGACGGGGTTCCACCTCTTCCCATTCCGAACAGAGAAGTTAAGCCCGACCGCGCCGATGGTACTGCACACCCGCGGGAGAGTAGGTCGCCGCCATTTTACGAAAGAGACTGTGTCAAAACACTTGTTTTGATGCGGTCTCTTTCTTTTTCTATAACCACTTCTCGCTTATGCTCCGACTATCGACTGTGCTTCGCTCTTAGTCTTTCATGTGAGCATTTCGCTTCAAGTCCTTTCTTGTAGAGCTTTAGCTTTTCGATTCCTAGCTTCCTTATTCATATCACATAAACGCTAGCACCCATTCGATTATGTATTTGAAAAAGTTTCTTGTGCGCTTGGTCATCTCTCTGTTAGTATTGTTCCAGTGCTTTGTATTTGCTCTTTATTTTCGCTCCAAACACGATGGCGTCAATGCACTCGTTAGTGTAGAACTCCAAAGTTATTATGCGATGTCGATAGGTGGTAGAGATTCATTTTTCTTTGATGATTTGTCTGTCGATACCATTCAATCCTTAAGCGATAAGATGTCTTCAGTGGTTTCTCATCGTACCAAAATGGGACGCAGAGTTTCTAGAGAACAATTGGTTCAAGTCGTTTTTCCTGTTCGTAAGCCCGTTGTTCAGCAGCAAGCTTTACTACAAGCACTCAGTAACTACGAAAAGACTGTGACGAAGCGTTGCAGCATCAATGCACAACATCTTGCAGAATTAGCTTACTATGCCAAAACTCACAGTGTTGTTGATGAAGGATATAACGAAGTGATGCGCTATCGTGCAGTGCTTCTACAATCTAATAGTGATGATCAGCGAGTTCTACAAAAACTGCGTGCTTTTCTTACATCAAACCAGAGCAAAAATGATAAATTACTGTGTAAAGTTCGTGCGTATCGTCACACCGAGTACAATGTAAATGGTGTTAAGTTTGTCAGAACACCTGATTCAAACACCTCTTTCTTCTCTAAACCCAGCACTCTTCCTCGACAAGGTTTAGTCACACTTGAGCCTTCTGCGAAAATAGTTGCTAAGCGCATTGATGGCAGCGTGCTGATGGACTATCTTCACCCAGTTACCGATACAACGCATCAGCAATTTATAGATAGTTTGGGAGTAGCTTATAATCTCCGGCTCATCCAATCCTCCCCGATAAGATGGTATGGCACCTCTCTTTCTCCAAATGGCGCATATTATGAGGGACATTTTGATGCAAAATTTCAACGTCATGGTCAAGGTTTCTCTGTAGATCGTCACCTTGTGAAAAGCGGTGAGTGGAAGGCAAATCATTTTAGAGGTGAGAGAATGCTCTATACCCCCAGTAGAGTCTATGGCATTGATGTGTCTCGTCATCAACACGAACACGGTCGAAAGCGTTATTCAATACGCTGGAACGCGCTTCGCATCACTGACCTAGGAAGTATTTCCAAGAAAAAGGTGTCAGGAGCCGTGAATTATCCCGTGAGTTTCGTTTTCATCAAAGCAACAGAGGGTAAAAGCCTACTCAACAAATACTATCTCTCGGACTTAAAAGCAGCGCAAGCACACGGCATCCCAGTCGCTCCCTATCATTTCTTTACTCATCTGAGTAGTGGATTGCAACAAGCTAAGTTTTTTGTCAAAAGTGTGCATTTGTCAAAGGCAACATTACCTCCAATGCTTGATGTGGAACCTACGAATGCTCAAATTCAGAAAATGGGAGGTCGCGATGTTCTCTTTAGAGAGATGCTCGTGTGGTTGCGTTTCGTAGAAAAGTATGCGCACAGACGCCCGATTCTCTACGTCAGTCAGCAATTTGTCAATCAACATTTGGTGCATGCTCCCAAAGCCTTGCGTAACTATGATGTGTGGATAGCTCGTTATGGGGAATTCAAACCCTACGTAAAACTCACCTTTTGGCAACTTTCTCCCGATGGAAAAGTACGAGGCATTCATGGCGATGTAGATATCAATGTGTATAATGGTACGCAAGAAGATTTCAAAGCGTGGTGCTGGTAAAAACTCAATCGATTGCGGGGTAAGATAGGGTGGTGAACAGTAGAAAAACAGTTCAATAACTTATTTTTCTTGCTTTCCACCTCCTATCCCGAAATATATCGCTACCTTTGCCCCGTAATTATGAACTAATACTTCCTTATTATGGAAAAAATCAAAGGACTCATCGATGCACCTTTCACACCATTTCATGAAGATGGTAGTCTCAATCTAGCTCCCATTCCAGAGTACGCAGCACTTCTTGCGCGCAATGGTTTGAAAGGCGTATTCATCAATGGATCTTCTGGTGAGGGATATATGCTCACAGAAGAAGAACGAATGCAACTTGCTGAAGCATGGATGGCAACAGTACCAAAGGATTTCAAGGTGATAGTCCATGTGGGTAGCACCTCTGTGATGAGCAGCCGCCGTTTGGCAGAACACGCTCAAAAAATCGGTGCTTGGGGCATCGGTGCAATGGCAACTCCATTCCCTAAAATTGGAAACATCGAGCAACTTTGTCGTTACTGCGAAGAGATTGCCTCTGCCGCTCCTGAACTCCCCTTCTACTATTATCACATTCCTGCCTTCAATGGAGCTTTCCTTTCGATGTATGATTTCTTGAATGCCGTGGATGGTCGCATCCCCAACTTTGCAGGAATCAAGTACACCTTTGAGAGTCTTTATGAATACAATCGTTGTCGTCGTTATCAAAACGGCAAATTCGATATGCTACATGGACAAGACGAAACCATTCTCCCATGTCTGGCGATGGGTGGTGCACAAGGTGGCATTGGAGGAACAACGAACTACAACGGTCGTTGTCTCACTGGTATTCTCGAAGCTTGGGAAAAGGGTGACCTCGAGAAGGCGCGTCAGCTCCAGGATTTCGCGCAAGATGTCATTGACGTCATCTGCAATTTCCGTGGTAACATTGTGGGTGGTAAACGCATTATGAAACTCATTGGACTTGATTTAGGTCCTAATCGTGTGCCCTTTATGAGTGTCACCGATGAAGAAGAACAAGAACTTCGTCGTCAGTTGGAAGCTATCGACTTCTTCGCTCATTGCAATAAATAAATATCTTTGCGTATGTAGGGGGGCGAATAGGAACCCTTTTAACACCTTATTATCGGAGATAAAGTAAATCAAAAGTCCGCATCAACACCTCGTTCGTGTTGATGCGGACTTTTTTATTATCTTGTCTACTCTTTTTTCTTCTTATTCAGCAGTAATCTCGCCAGGGAGTGGTAAAGGACGCCATCCTTCACCATAAGCGGCGTGAGCATCGCTCACCACAACAAATGCATTAGGATCTACTTCTTGAATCTTCAGTTTCACAGCAGGAATTTCCTTGTTCGACACAACAAGGAAGAGCATTTCCTTGTCGTCATTGCTGTAAAGACCACTACTTTTGATGCGCGTTGCAGAACGGTCGAGTGTTTGCAATATGAATTGTCTGAACTCTTCGTTAGGCTTGTTGGACACCACAAACATCAGTTTGTCGTCTTGCGCACCATTGATCACATAAGCAATCGTTTTAGCCGAAACAAAAATAGCAATGAGCGAATAGAAGGACAAGTGCCAAGAAGGGTTGCTATTGGCAGGGTCAACGTGTCCAAGACCAAGACCGAAGACCAAAAGCCCTGAAAGCACAACGGCAGCATCGCAAATCAAAATGCCATTGGAGAATCTTATGTTGAGATATTTCTGCAAAAACATACCCACAATGTCTGTGCCCCCAGTTGTAGCCTGTTGTCTCACCACAAGTCCGCATCCCAAGCCTATGGTAGCAGCACCGATGATGGTGGTAAGCATCAAGTGGTCGCTCATATTGATCACCCCTCCCAACAGTTGTGTGGGGTCAAGTGCTTTTATCGCGGCTTCATTGGGATAGGCAAGCCAATCGAGTGCATTCATCATAAACGGTGCCAACATTGCAGCGAAGATGGTGCGCGAACCAATTTTAGAACCTAGGAAGATGGCAGAAAGAGTGAGGAGTGGGATGTCGAAAAACCATCCAAACGTGCCGACTTGAATAGAGGGAAATAGACTATGCAACACGATGCCTGCGCCATAGACGCCACCAGGCACAATGTGATAGGGGTTAATGAACAACACGAAACCAGAGCACATAATGGTTACGCCGATGATGATGTAAAACCACGTGAGCCACCATTGTAGTTGCGTGGCAGGTTGATACCATTTGGGCTTTTGAGCGAGTGTTGCGTCAGAGTTTGCTGTCATATATTCTATATTTTACCCGTTACAGGCGATGAAGTCTACCTGCAAAGTTACGAAACCTTGGTGAAATGATAGACTTTTGCTCGTTTTTTTCGCGATTATACACCAAAAAACCACCCAAATATATGGGTGGTTAAACAGAGAGCCGAAAACGAGACTCGAACTCGTGACCTACGCATTACGAATGCGTCGCTCTACCAACTGAGCTATTCCGGCTTTCACACCTCTCCTTGTGGAGATTGCGGTGCAAAGTTAGTGTGTTTTTGCGGAATCTCCAAATGTTTCTACTGAAAATCTCAAAAAATGCCCTTGGAATCATGTTCCATAAACTCAACACGGACGTGTTGTTTTGTTGAAAGTGACGTGTTGTTTTGATGAAAACGACGTGTTGTTTTGATGAAAGTGACGTGTTGTTTTGTTGAAAACGACGTGTTGTTTTGATGAAAGTGACGTGTTGTTTTGATGAAAATGACGTGTCGTTTTTGATGAACAATCAGAAGTGGTATTTGCCCCATCGGGAAACGAAAATCTGTACGTACGAATCAATCATCAGAGGTCGGGATTTTTATATGTGAAAATACCTATAATCGTCCCTCTCGCGCGCACGCGTACGCGCACATTACAGGAGTTTTATTGTTTTTGCTGTCACAAGTGTCACACGGTTGCTGGTAAGGTGTTGTATTACAGACGAATAAAGTTTTCTTTTGGCGTATTTTAATAATTAGATGGTTTCACCCTTCATTTTACGATGAAACAATAGCGAAAAACAGGCTTTTCATTCCTTCGTTTTATCCTGATTTTTCGTTCTTTTTCCTTCCCTTTTCCTTCCCAGTGTGACACTTGTGATAGCAAAAAAACAACATCGCTGTTGGAAGGCGTGCGCTACGCGTACGCGCGAGAAAAACATACTAAAAATTTCCTATTTCTCCGTTCATCGTTCCTTTAGTCTGACCTTTCTCTTGAATGTGTTGTTCTTTCATCTTTAAACACTTGTTATTTGCTAGGTGTGGATGTCAATTGTTTGTGCTATGGAAAAATAATATGTCACTTTTTCGCGTATTTTTTTCCCTCTTTGGGGCAAAAATCAACCCATATACATATAGGGACGTGTTGAGGTGAAGTGCACATCACTTCGGTATTGGTTTGGGGGTATCAAAAACAAAAGGAGATGCTACAAAAACGAGTTTTGCAACATCTCTCTTTTGAGATAAAAAGGGCAGAATGATGTTGAGTGAGCGCTTATCTAATGAAAAGCAATTCACGATATTTGGGAAGCGTCCACATTCCATCTTCCACAATGAGTTCTAGTTTGTCGATATGGCGACGAATGGCGTGAAGATAGGGTTCCACCTCATCATGATAAGCCACAGCAAGTTCGCGCACAGAGGAGAGTTTGTTCACAAACTTGCGCTTGTTTACCATCTCGTCTACCGCATTCACGATGAAGTCCGTGTGCGCATTGATTTTTTCGATGAGTGTCACGTTGTAAGCACTCAGTTGTTTCGCTTTTTCAGCAGGGAAAGCACTGAAAATCTTGCTCACATTGTCCACCAACACACTTTGGTATTTGGTAGCAACGGGAATGATATGGTTCATGCAAAGGTCGCCGAGAACGCGGCTTTCGATTTGCACCTTCTTATAATAGATTTCCCATTTAATCTCGTTGCGCGCTGCCAACTCATTGCGAGTCATCACGTGCATACGCTCAAACATAGCGATGCTTGACTCATCAAGATAGCGATCGAAAACGAGGGGACAACTAGTTTCGCAGTCTAATCCGCGACGTTGCGCTTCTTGTTGCCATTCTTCAGAATAACCATTGCCATCAAACAGAATTGGGCGACAAACTTTGATGTCTTCGCGGAGAATGGTGAGAATAGCTTTGGTGCGTTCGGTGCCTTGGGCAATGAGCGCATCCACGCGAGTTTTGAAATCTGTGAGCGCTTCGGCAACGGCAGTGTTGAGTACAATCATTGCCGTAGAACAGTTGGCACTAGAACCGAGAGCACGGAATTCAAAGCGGTTGCCTACGAATGCAAAGGCGAAGTGCGGTTGCGGTCGGTATTGTCTACGAGAATTTCAGGAATCTGTGGAATATCGAGTTTAACCTCTTGTTTTCCGCCCATAGCCGTGAGTTCATCCGAACTAGAATTAGCCACAGTTTCAATGAGTTCGCTCAATTCCTTACCCAAGAAGGAAGAGATGATGGCTGGAGGCGCCTCGTGTCCGCCGAGTCGGTGTGAGTTCGTAGCACTCATGATACTTGCTTTGAGCAAACCATTGTGGCGATACACTCCCATCAGCGTTTCAACGACGAAGGTGAGGAAGCGGAGAGTTTCTTCAGGCGTTTTGCCTGGTGAGTGCAAAATGACACCTGTGTCGGTGTTGAGCGACCAGTTGTTGTGTTTACCACTACCATTGATTCCTGCGAAAGGTTTCGTGGAGTAAGCAACGGAAGCCGTGTTTGCGCGCAATGTTGCGCATGAGCGACACGAGCAACATATTGTGATCGACGGCAAGGTTGCACTCTTCGTAGATGGGAGCGAGTTCAAATTGGTTGGGAGCCACTTCGTTGTGTCGCGTTTTACAAGGAATACCTAATTCTAGGGCTTGAATTTCCAAGTCGCGCATAAATTCTGCCACACGTTCGGGAATTGCTCCAAAATAGTGGTCTTCCATCTGTTGGTTTTTCGCACTATCGTGTCCGAGAAGCGTGCGTCCGGTGAGCAAAAGGTCGGGGCGCGCAGCATAAAGACCTTCGTCAACAAGGAAATACTCTTGTTCCCAACCGAGATTGGTAGAAACCTTTTGCACATCGTCATAGAAGTATCGGCAAACTTCGAGAGCTGCTTGGTTTACTGCCGCAAGCGATTTCTTCAGCGGTGCTTTATAATCCAGTGCTTCTCCTGTGTAACTGATAAAAACCGTGGGAATCATCAAGGTGTCACCGATGATAAACACAGGGCTTGCAGGGTCCCAAGCGGTATAACCACGCGCTTCGAATGTAGAACGGATTCCTCCATTAGGAAAAGATGAAGCGTCAGGCTCTTGTTGTACTAGAAGTTTACCAGAAAATTCTTCTACCATGCCGCCTTTGCCATCGTGTTCGACAAAAGCATCGTGTTTTTCGGCAGTACCTTCTGTGAGTGGTTGAAACCAGTGTGTGTAGTGTGTCACTCCCATTTCAATAGCCCATTGTTTCATGCCTTGAGCTATCACATTTGCCGTAGGAATGTCAAGCGGAGTGCCATTGTCCAACGCCTGCACATATTGTTGATAAGTGCGGAGAGGGAGATATTTGCGCATCTTCTCTTGCGTAAAGACATACTTGCCGTAGTATTCTGACGGACGTTCGGCTGGTGCAGCCACAGGCACTGGACGTTTCTTAAACGCCTCTTCGACCACTTTGAATCTCAGTGTACTCATTTGTTGAGGAGGGTGAGGGGGATAAAAGAGTAAGTGATATTATCCCAAATCGGTCATTAGACGGTTATAGTGCAGCTCAATATAGAGGAGATGTCTTCCTGTCGTCTTTCATTTTTTGTAGGCATCTTATTCTCCGTTTGTTCTCGATGTAGTCCACTACGCCTTCGAACTAACAACAAAACATCTGCTCAACAATCAAATGAAATCGATTCAGGCTCTAATGACCGATTTGGAATTATCCAAGGCGAAGTTACAAAAAATCGAGGTAAACACCGAAGACTTAGTGGATTTTCAGTGGAATTGCTCGTTTTTAGTAATATATTTTTATAGTTTATTCTTGTAATTGCTACTTTCTCTTTGCAGAAGTGGAGCGTGCAAATGGAGAATTTCGTTGTTTTCCAACCAAAGCGAAAGCGTCTGTTTCTTCATATTCCATACCTCCTCAATGAACATGTAGAGAATCATGCAATTTATATAGGTGTTTATTCCGAAGAACTCGCACGCGATAATTTTCCGTTTATCCTTGGTTTGTTGTGCAGAAAACCGTAATTTTGCTCTAGTATTCGACCAAATAGGAGGAAAGTAAAATGCGTTTCTAGTTCTGCTTTTGGAGGTTGTAACCAGTTATTGGTTCTAATGTCTAACTTCTAACTCTTCTAACGTCTAACTACTTGTTTCTTTCGAATTATGTTACGATTCATCTCTACACTTCTTCAACCACTTAAAAAGTTATTCAAATCCATGCTCCCTTTCCCTCTTTATCCGTCAGCGAATTTGAAACCTATCTGCAATCCACGCCACAAGTGCAATTGGTCGATGTGCGCACACCTTCGGAATATGCAGAAGGACATCTTTCGGAAAGCCTTAATATAGATGTGATGTCGCCAGGTTTTTCTGCCAAAGCACAAGAACTTCTCAATGTAAATCGTCCTGTCGCAGTGTATTGTCGCAGTGGAGCGCGCAGCAAACAAGCCGCAATGTTATTGACTAGACAAAACTTCCAAGTCGTAGATCTTGATGCTGGATACCTAGGATGGGTAGCCAGTGGAAGAAATGTTGCGCAAAATGGATAACATCTCTGCCGCATTAGCACCGTTCTGCCACGATTTGTCCACCGCTCAGCACCTCATCAATCAGTGGGGCGCTGAGCGGCGGCCTTTCTTTTTTGTCATCAACTACCATCTCACCCAATCTTTGGTGATTCCTTTGGATGGTTGGCCGCAAGAAACATTGTATTTTGAGTTTGCAGGACGCCGCGGAAGTAATTTTCCTGCGATTTCTGTGGGTCAGTTAGAGGAGATTTCTGCGATTCCCTCGCAGATAGAATGGAAAATCGTACCTCCATCGTTGAGCGACTACAAACGCGCTTTCGAGAAAGTGCAACATCATTTGCATCGTGGAGATAGTTTTCTTACGAATCTGACCTTTTCCGTGCCAGTTTCCACCAATCTCACGCTTCAACAACTCTATCGTTTTGCTCGTGCTCCATATAAATTGCTGTGGGACAACTATTTCGTGTGCTTTTCTCCCGAACCGTTTGTCGAAATTTCTGAAGGGATGATTCGCACTTTTCCAATGAAGGGAACCATCGATGGCACTGAGTTGCAAGCTGAACAACAGTTGATGGATAATGTCAAAGAAAAAGCTGAGCACGCTACTATTGTTGATTTGTTGCGCAACGATTTGAGTCAAGTAGCAACGCGTGTACAAGTGTTGCGCTATCGCTATGTCGAAGAAATTCAAACACATAGAGGCGCATTGCTCCAAACGAGCAGCGAGATTGTGGGACAACTTCCCGAAAACTATCTCTCTCATTTGGGAGATATACTTTTCCCTTTATTACCAGCTGGAAGCATCACAGGAGCACCCAAGCAAGCCACAATGCAAAGCATAGCACAGGCTGAAACTTACGAGCGTGGCTTTTATACTGGAGTGATGGGACATTTTGATGGAACTTCGCTTCAAAGTGCCGTGATGATTCGTTTCATAGAGCAACAACAAGATGGTTCCCTTTTGTTCAAGGCGGGTGGGGGCATTACCACTCGCAGTGATGTGGAGAGCGAGTATCAAGAATTGCTCGACAAAGTTTATGCACCTGTGGCATTCAAATTTTAGGCTATGTTGGACATAATCTTTCAAGAATCAACCGACTATCTGCATGATTTCTACGTGGATAGCGCATTTGTAGAGGGCATCAACGAATTGGTAGAAACCATTTGTGTCTTCAACGGAACAGCGTTGCGCTTGCCGTTTCATTTTAGCACGAGTGCGAGCCAGTTGTCAAACGCTGGAGTGGAAAGACGTGAGTAAGGAACTTCTACAAACTTGGCTAACATCTTTGCAAAACATTCCGCGTGAGTACCAGAAGGGACGTGTGATGATGCGCGCAGTTTATGATGAAACAGGCGTTAGTAGCGTCACTTTTCAGCAGTATCAGTTGCGTCCAGTGCGTTCGCTCCGATGCGTAGAAGCCGACCATCTCCATTATTCGCTGAAATCTACTGATCGCAGCGGAATAACGCATTGTGTAGAACAACGAGAAAATTGCGATGATGTGTTGATTTTGCGACATCATTTGCTCACTGACACTTCCATTGCCAACATCGCTTTCTTAAACGAAGAACAAGGGAATTGTTGGATGACTCCAGCAAATCCCTTGCTCCGTGGTACCCATCGAGCGGCTCTCCTGCGCTCTGGCATCATCATAGAAGATGCTGCACTAACCCTAGAACGGTTAGAAGAATTTTCGCGCATTCGTCTGTTCAATGCAATGATAAAGTGGGGAGAAATCGAACTCCCCATCAGTGCCATTGTCAGTGGAGTGTGAGATTAGTACATTGTATCACGATTTTTGGATGAAGTTGATAACCCTATCTCTCCCACAGCTTTTATGATGTCTTCGTCAGAAGCAGTGCCCATAACATGCGCTTCACCGTCTTCCAACGACACCGAAGCCTGCGTCACCCCTTCAACTCCGAGAATTGCTTTTTCAACGTGGTTGCGGCAGTGATTGCAGGTCATGCCTTCCACGGAAAACTTGCGAACAAAACTTGCTTCATCTTCTGATTGTTGAGATGCAAAATTATTTTGCGGATAAAGTTTTCTCCACAGCGGAAGCACGATGAAGGTATAAATCAAGAGAGCACCAAGGAGGAGCGTGCTTGCCCATTGAAACCACGGAGTTTCTATGTGGTGGCAAGCATCTGTGGGTGTTGAAAAATGAGTAAACCATTCTCGAGGAAAAGCATAGTCAATGAGTAGCGCGAACCCCAAAGCACCCAGCACCAGTGACATCAGATAGACGACAAGGTTGCGACGTCCCAAGGCGCGATTTATCACCAGCACAGAAGCCATATTGGCTGCAGGACCAGCCATCAAGAGGATGAGAGCTGCCCCAGGAGATAAGCCTTTGAGCATGAGTGCAGCAGCAATGGGAATGCTTCCTGTGGCACAAACATACATGGGGATAGCAATGAGCAGCACTACAATGTAGCTAAGAAAAGGAATTTCTGTGAATTGAATGAAGAAATTGTCGGGAATGTAAAGGGTAATCAATCCTGCGACCACCAATCCAATGAGTAGCCATTTGCCAATATCGCGCATCATATCCACAAAACCATAGCGCAGTGCAATCCCCATTTTGTCAAGTATTGATGTGTGTTTGCGCTCAATGGCACAAGAAGCTGCCTTAATTTCAGCTTCAACGGCTGCTTTTTGTGCGTCAGTTTCAGAGGTCGCAAATCGATTGACCATTGTACCTCCAAAAACAGACGTTACCAAGGCCGCTACTGGACGTAGTATGGCAAAAGGAAGTCCGAGAAGCGAGTAAGTTGCAAAGATACTGTCTACTCCCGTTTGGGGAGTAGCAATGAGAAACGCGGTAGTAGCCCCTCGCGAAGCCCCTTCCTTGCGCAGCGACATAGCCGTAGGAATCACCCCACACGAGCAGAGGGGTAGGGGAATGCCGAAGAGCGCAGCGTAGAGCACAGAGCGGAGGTTGTTACCACTAAGAAATCTACTATACAGTTGTCCCGGCACAAAAAGCGTGCATCAATCCTGCAATAAAGAATCCCAAGAGGAGATAGGGCGACATCTCGTGAATGAGTCGAAGTATTTCGTGCATAAGTTTTGGTTTTTGTCAAGACTACCATTGTTCTTGGCAGGTTTTTTAAGAAAAGGCAATCTCTACGCAGAGATTGCCTTTTTTCTTGTTGTATACGTGTCTGGATTTCAATCGGAAATCCGTCTTACACTAATCTTAGTACGTGTGAAGGAGATTACATCATGCCGCCCATGCCGCCCATGCCACCCATGCCAGGAGCACCCATAGGCATTTCAGGAGTATCCTCCTTCTTATCGCAAATCACGCATTCCGTGGTGAGGAACATGCCAGCCACTGATGCAGCATTTTCAAGTGCAACGCGAGTCACCTTGGCAGGATCCACAACACCCACTTCGCGAAGATCGCCATAAGTGTCGTTCTTAGCATTGTAACCGAAGTTTCCTTCGCCTTCGCGCACCTTGTTCACCACAACTGCGCCTTCAACACCAGCGTTTTTTTGCAGATTTGACGGAGAGGTTCTTCGATGGCACGGCGAATGATTTGGATACCCGTGTTTTCGTCAGCGTTATCGCCAGAGAAACCTTCGAGCGCAGCTTGAGCGCGGATGTAAGCCACACCACCACCGGTCACGATACCTTCTTCCACGGCAGCGCGAGTCGCACAAAGTGCATCGTCGCAACGGTCCTTCTTCTCCTTCTGTTCGGTTTCGCTAGCCGCACCCACTTGGAGCACGCACACGCCGCCAGAGAGTTTGCCCAAACGTTCTTGGAGTTTCTCCTTGTCGTATTCAGAAGTAGAATTCTTGATTTCGTTCTTGATTTGTTGGATACGTTGCGCAATAGCGTCTTTGTCGCCATGTCCGTCTACAACAGTGGTGAAGTCCTTAGAAACACTCACCTTGTCGGCTGTGCCCAACATCTCGATGGTAGCTTGTTCGAGTTTCAAACCCTTTTCTTCGCTGATCACCACACCGCCAGTGAGCACTGCAATGTCTTCGAGCATCGCTTTGCGACGGTCACCGAAGCCAGGAGCTTTCACTGCGCAAATCTTCAATTGAGTGCGCAAACGATTCACTACGAGAGTGGTCAATGCTTCGCTGTCCACATCTTCTGCAATCACAAGGAGAGGACGTCCACTTTGCACGGCAGGTTCGAGCACGGGCATGAACTCTTTGAGATTAGAAATCTTCTTGTCGTAAATCAAGATGTAAGGATTCTCCATTTCGCAAGTCATCTTCTCAGGATCAGTCACGAAATAAGCAGAAAGATAACCACGGTCGAATTGCATACCCTTCACGGTCTTGAGGACAGTGTCGCGACCCTTAGCATCTTCGATGGTAATCACGCCGTCTACAGACACTTCGCGCATACCATCGGCAATGAGCTTACCAATTTCAGCATCGTTGTTGGCAGAAATCGTGGCTACTTGTTCGATTTTGTCGTAGTTTGTGCCCACTTGTTCTGCTTGGGCTTTGATGCTTTCCACCACTTTGCCCACAGCCTTGTCGATACCGCGTTTGAGGTCGAGAGGATTAGCACCAGCAGCCACGTTTTTCATTCCTTCGGTGAGAATGGCTTGTGTGAGCACAGTAGCCGTCGTTGTGCCGTCGCCTGCATCATCACCCGTCTTTGAAGCCACGCTCTTCACGAATTGAGCACCAGCGTTTTGGAAAGGATCTTCAAGTTCAATTTCCTTTGCCACGCTCACTCCATCTTTGGTGATGCGAGGTGCACCAAATTTCTTTTCGATGACCACGTTGCGCCCCTTAGGACCGAGTGTCACCTTCACTGCGTTAGCCAAGGCGTCAGCACCTTGACGAAGAAGTTCACGAGCGTCTACGTCGTATTTTATATCTTTTGCCATTGTTGTATGCTATTTATTTTGAGAGTTTTATTGAAGAAAAAAGAGGGAGCGAATCGGGTAAAAACTTATTTCACCACAGCCAACACTTCGCTTTGACGAACGATGAGATATTTGTCGTTTTCCACTTCGATTTCCGTACCAGAATACTTGCCATAAAGCACGACATCACCCACTTTAAGCACCATTTCTTCGTCCTTGGTGCCTTGTCCCACGGCCATCACTTCACCTTTGAAAGGCTTTTCTTTGGCTGTGTCAGGGATGATGATGCCACCGATGGTCTTTTCTTCTGCGGGTGCGGGCTTGATGAGCACGCGATCAGCTAGAGGTTGGATATTCATTGTCTTATATCTTTATGAGTTTTGAAATGCTATAAAAACTTGTCGATGAGTTTCGACTATAGTTCGTACTTTCTAGTCCTTTTTTGAGTACCAGAATAGCAACACTTTGTATGTTGTTTGCTTCGTCAAATGCAAAGTTCCTGCCAAACTTGTTTTTTCTTCTCTAAAAACGACATTTTGTCAGTCATCGTCTGCAATCTGAAGGAATAAATTGTGACGAAGAGCGTTATCTTTTGTGCTTTTGAGTGGGGGATGTTTGAGTGCGAAATGGGTTGGATAGACGAGGATGGGAACGAGATTGAGGATGTTCCCTCACAGGATGATGATGATGAGGAGGATGATTTTTAGGGTTGAAATGGGTGGATGTTGAATTTAATTGATTTTGTTGTTGTTTAGCTGCTGAATGGCTTTGCCGTTTGGCAGCTTTTTTGTAGCTTTGCGGTGTAATCGATAACTAAATAAAAGAAAGGAGTTTGTGATGCTTACAATTTGGACAATCGTATTTGTGGTGGGTTTGCTGCTGGTGGGTTTGTGTTTGTGGATTGCGTTTTGGGTGGTGTGTACTATCGTGGTTTCTATTCATATGATAGTCCGTGATATAGCCTATCGTAAGGCTGAGAAGCGGTGTCCGGGGATCTATGCTAGGATGCAGCGATATGTTGATGCTCGCTATGCTCGTTTGGCTGCGGAGCGTAAGGCGAAGAAGGAAGCGGAACAACGCAGGGCTGCAATTGCAAGAAAGAAGCGTTTGCAGTGGCTAGACCGACACCCTGGTGTTGTGGGAGGTGCTGCTAGTGATTTGATGTTTCATTAAGAATCGTAGTTTGTTTCTTCATAATGCTCAAAAAAGTTGTCATTTTACTGTATTGAGAATTGTCGTATCTTTGGCGTAAAAACTAAAGATACGATTTTTTTATGACAGAGAAAGACATCAAAATAGTTGAGCTTCGGGTGAATGGTCGCCAGGCTGCGGAGCAATTGTGGGAGCTGAAGAAGCGTGTGAAGGAACTTGAGGAGGCGAAGGCAGAGGCGGAAAAGACGATGGGTGATGCTGGTGCTTCGAAGAAGAAGCGGAATGAGGCTGCAAAAGAGCTGCGCAGTGTGACGCGTGAGCTGAATGCGAAGAATAAGGAGCTTCGACTGAGTGTGACGCGTATGGAGACTATGGAGACGGTGTTGCGACGCTTGGATAAGGCGACTCCAAAGCAACTTCGTGCGACGATAAAGGAGCTGAATGCGGAATTGAACAGTGGACGTGTGGAACGTGGGAGTGAGGAGTGGAATGCTTACACGGAGGCGATAAAGACTGCTCGCGGTGAGTTGAAGAAGCTGAATGATGAGCAACGCGCGTTTGGTGATGAGAAAGGAGGTGGGAAAGGTGGGATGTTTGATGGCTTGAAAGCGTTTGGTAAAGACTGGGTGGGTATAGTGTCTGTAGCGAGGAATGCTATGGATGCTGTGGTGGGTGCTGTGAGTGGTGCGATGAATGCTATGCGTGGGTATGTGGAGGAGTATGCGGAACTTCAGGAGCATATGTCGGGTGTGGTGAAATATACGGGATTGAGTGCTGAGTCGGTGAATGAGCTGAATGAGCGTTTTAAGGAATTGGATTAACAAAAAACTGCACCAACCGGTGAGTTGATGCAGTGTGTATGCTGGAAGTGCAAATTGCACTAGAAAGGAGCAAGTTTACTTCTTGTCGCAGCTCTTTTTGTCGCCACAACCTTGTTCGCCGCAGCAACCCTTCTTTTCGTTGCATTCCTTTTGCAGTCGTTCATGCAACCCTTCTTGCAAGATTTCTTGTCTTCCTTCTTGCAGCACTTTTTGTCATCTTTCTTGCAGCACTTCTTGTTGTCTTTTTTGCAGCAAGATTCCTTTTTGTCAGCTTGCTTCACGTCTTGTGCAGCAGCGTTGAGGCCGAAAGTGAGCAAAGCAACGAATGCGAAGCACTTAGCCACTGAGTTTGCGTTAAATAGTTGCATATTGTTTGTGTTTTAGGGGTAAAACTTGAATGATGTGTCAGACGATAGACGTCTTTCGTTTGCAAAAAGTAATATTTACTCTTCGGCTTTCCAAACATATCGACCAAGAAAATGCGTATTTTAAGTTTTCGAAAACATTCTCACGATCCATAATTGCGCGATACATAACTATCGCAACAGATATGTGAGGAAATTATTCCTCCTCGCGCGCATAGTCAATGGCGCGGTTGATGTAGTGGAGGAACGGAGTTGCCGTGCTGAAATAGTGCGCCAAGCGTTCTGGAAAATCTGGTGCCACAACCTCTTCTGTGGTGGGAGCAAAAGCCAAACAATAGGCTTTCAGACGCAAATATTCGCTCCAAGGTGCATCGGCAGGGAAACCTTTGGGATTGCGCTTCAATGCCCCGTTGCGCAAGAGTTGAAAACGCTCATCGGCCACTTCGCGCACGAGTTTGTCAAAATCGCCCTCACCGTCCATAATGTCTTCGCGGAGGATGCGCAACGCCTTCGGTTCGATGCAGTAATGACCAGGAGCAATGATGTGTTGCGATTCCCAATGGAAACTACCAAAATCGGCGGCGTTGTCAGCAGCACCGAGTTGAAAGTAATAACCCGAGTAGCCCGATTTCTTTCCGCCACGAGCAATGAACAAACCCATGTGTCCCTTGTAGGGGCTTTTGTCGGCTGAAAAACGCGTATCGCGCTGTATGCGATAGGTCACCTCTTTGGCTGTGAGTCCTGCCACAGAAGGGTCGAATTGAGCTATCAAGCCAATCATTTTGTCTGCAAAAGCGTGAAACTGCGCCTGCACCGTCTTATATTCGTCTTTGTGGGCATGAAACCACTCCCGATTGTTGTTGGCTCGGAGTTGTTGTAAGAATTGAATGATGCTTTGCATTGTCTTTTTCAATAAGATGCCAACCAGAAAATGAAAGAGGACAGGAAGTCGTCTTTTCAATTACGAGTAGCATTATAATGGTCTAATGACCGATTGGGGATAATAATGTGAAAAATCGCGCCCTTCTCCGGTGGATTTCTACCATTGTTGAAGCAACTCTGTGCAGGCATCTTCGCAGAGTTCGATGACCAAATCGAAATCAGCCAAAGTGCCATAATAAGGGTCGGGAATGGAAGAGAAATCGGGATGTTGGGTCAAGAAGTCAGAGAGCAACACCACCTTGTTCATCAACTCAGGTTCGGGGCACTTTTCGCGCAAACGGCGTAGATTGTCGGCATCCATAGCCACAATGCGGTCGAAAGTGTGAAAATCCTCGGCTGTCATAGGGCGCGAATGGTGCGTGAGCGCATAACCTTGTGTCGCAGCTTGTTGGCGCATACGGTGGTCGGGGAGTTCGCCTTCGTGATAGTCTATCATACCAGCCGAATCAATGAGGGGAAAGTCGGCCGTGCGTCCCGTTGTTTTTACCTTTTGGCGAAAAACTTCTTCAGCCAGTGGAGAGCGACAGATGTTGCCCAAACAAATAAAGAGTATGTTCATAAGTGTCTAGTGATACAGTCTTAAACCCCTATCAATGAAATCTGTTCAGAATCTAATGACCGATTGGGATTAAATGATGCACAAAGGTACGAAAAAATAATGAGGTGCCCACTACATTTGAGGGAGTAAAAGGAATGAAAATGGATTAGGGAGAATAGCGTTCGGTACGGACTTTCAAGGACTAGTGTTTCAGGAGTTAATAAGTGTTGTTTCCATCCTCTCGCGCGTATATGCGCGCACACATAACAGAAGTTTTTGTGTTTTTGCTGTCACAAGTGTCACAGTGTTCAATACAACAAGTTGATATTCTGTTTGTTATAGGTGTTTGTAAACATTTGTTTGCTTTTGTGGCGTGTTAGATAGCCAAAGAGCCGCCGAAAAAAGATGTTGTAGTTCGTAAAGTGAGGAAAGAGAAAGGCGTTGAACTTTTACAAACAACACGTTGTTTTGTTGAAAACGACACGTTGTTTTATTGAAAACGATACGTTGTTTTATAGAAAACGACACGTTGTTTTGTTGAAAACGACACGTTGTTTTATAGAAAACGATACGTTGTTTTATTGAAAACGACACGTTGTTTTTGGAAAAACAATACCTTTAAGGGGACGAATTGAACTCTTATTTTTCGCCCTCTGTGACACTTGTGACAGCAAAAAAGTAAAATCGCTGTTGGATGCGCGTGCGTACGTACGCGAGAAGCATCCCTTGCCTTGGGAGACGCATCTCAAAACACGAAAATTTGGGGAACTTTCTTTGTGGGCAAAATTCGCATCTGAGAGCGAACAATGTGAAGTGCTTGCGAGGGATATTTATTCGAAATTACCCTGTTTTGCTTTCTTTGATTTGCAAAATTAGCGGTTGTTTCTCGGGAAGTGCATTTTATCGCGAATTTTTCACTCTTTGCACCTATATCTCCCCATATACAAATAGGGGAGCAAGAAATGAAAAACATCTCATACATCGAAAAAAAAACAAGTGCGATAGGGGGAGAGGAGAATGGGAAACCGATAGCAACAGATGACGTTTGATACAAATAAGTTGCACGCAACTAGGTGAGTTGTGCAAAGTTGGCAAGATTTTGGGATTGTAGGGAAATAATCGCGAGAAATGTCATTGTGATGCGTGGAAATTTTCAAAAGAAAGTCGTATCTTTGCCACAAAATTACATTAGCCGAAGAATGCGCCAATCGAAGTGGGGCAGGGGTGGAAAAAATCCCGAACCCCAGCAACTTATTCTAGTCCTTGTTGCCGAACGGAGACAGGAAACAGAGTAGCGCATCTTATCCTAGAATCATCACCCTTATGAACATTCTTGAACTCAGTGAGCAAGAAATTGCTCGTCGTAAGTCACTCGATGAGATTCGTGCCCTTGGCATTGACCCTTATCCCGCAGCAGAATATCCCACCAACGCATTTAGCGATGAAATTATAGCCAACTTCCGCGATGAAGATGAACCCCGCGAGGTGTGCATCGCTGGTAGAATGATGAGCCGCCGCGTGATGGGTAAAGCCACATTCTTAGAACTTCTTGACTCTCGTGGTCGCATCCAGGTGTATATCACTCGCGATGACATTTGCCCTGAAGAAGACAAGACGCTTTACAACTCTTTGGTGAAGAAACTCCTCGATTTGGGTGACTTCATTGGGGTGAAAGGCTATGTGTTCCGCACCAAAACAGGAGAAATCTCTGTGCACGTGCGTGAATTGACCCTTTTGGCTAAAAGTTTGAAACCGCTCCCCAGTCCCAAAGAGAAGGATGGTGAGGTGTTTGATGCCTTTGAAGATCCAGAATTGCGCTACCGCCGTCGCTATGTAGACTTGATTGTCAATCCCAACGTGAAGGAAACCTTCTACAAGCGCGCTAAGGTAATTACTACAATGCGTAGCATCTTGGACGAAGCGGGCTACACAGAAGTGGAAACACCAACACTCCAAAATATCCCTGGTGGTGCGTCTGCGCGACCCTTTATCACGCACTTCAACGCGCTGAGCCAAGAGATGTATTGCCGCATTGCAACAGAGCTTTATCTCAAACGTCTCATCGTGGGTGGTTTTGAAGGAGTCTATGAAATCGGTAAGAACTTCCGCAACGAGGGTATGGACCGCACGCACAATCCCGAGTTTACTTGTGTGGAACTCTATGTGCAATATAAGGACTACAACTGGATGATGGATTTCACCGAACGTATGTTGGGAGAAAATCTGCATCGCAGTGAATGGCAAACCCGAAACGGAAATTGATGGTAAGGTGATTAGCTTCAAGGCTCCTTATCGTCGTCTTCCCATTCTTGATGCTATCAAGGAAGAAACGGGCTACGACCTCAACGGCAAGTCCGAAGATGAAATCCGTGCCATCGCTGAAAAACTCGGCATCGAGGTAGACGAAACAATGGGTAAAGGTAAGCTCATTGATGAAATCTTCGGTGAAACTTGTGAAGGTAAGTTCATTCAACCCACTTTCATCACAGACTATCCTGTGGAAATGTCGCCTCTCACGAAGATGCACCGCGAAAAAGCTGGTTTGACCGAGCGTTTCGAATTGATGGTGAACGGTAAGGAATTGGCAAATGCTTACTCCGAGCTCAATGACCCCATCGACCAAGAAGAACGTTTCCTCGAACAAATGCGTTTGGCAGACAAGGGTGACGATGAAGCGATGCTCATTGACCAAGACTTCCTCCGTGCACTCCAATATGGTATGCCTCCCACATCGGGCATCGGCATCGGCATCGACCGTTTGGTGATGCTCCTCACGGGCAACACCACCATCCAAGAGGTGCTCTTCTTCCCCCAAATGAAACCCGAAAAGCTCCCTGCAAAAGACAAGGTAGAGGCTTATCTCCCCCTCGGCATTCCTGCCGAAATTGTGCCAGTGTTGCAAAAGGTGGGTTACTATTTGGTGCAAGATCTCAAAGAGGCCAATCCTCAAAAGATTCAGCAACAGATGGGTGAAGTGATCAAGAAGTATCAACTAGACATCACCAAGCCTTCGGTGGCCGACATCGCTGCCTGGATTGAAGCTCTCGGAGCGTAACCAGCCTATTCTGCCGCATTGGTGGGGACGATGGACTGATTCGCCCCACCAATGCAGTGTTTTCTCTAGACAGAATGCTGTTTCTTTCCCTTGATTTTGTGGAGAATGGGGAAAGAGGATAACCTTCTTGTCGAAATGTCATTACTTAATTCTCCCATCATCGACCACAACTAAAGTCTACTTCTTTTTATGCCTAGTTTCAGTTCTTTCTTCGGATTTGGCGAGAGCAGCGAAGACAGTCGCGGTTTGGCCGAGTTTCCTGGGAAAATCGCCATTATTGGTAGTGGGTCTTGGGCTACTGCAATAGCAAAGATTATACTTGAGAGTGTCTCTGAAATTGGATGGTTCATCCGTCGTGAAGACACGATCGAGGAATTTCGACGCTATGAGCACAACCCAACGTATCTCACTACGGTGAAATTTCCTATTGATCGCATACACTTTAGCAGCGACATCAACGAGATTGCACGCGAATATGATACCCTCATTTTCGTGACGCCTTCTCCTTATCTCAAAACGCAACTCAAAAAACTCAAAGTAAAACTCCACAACAAATATATCATGACGGCCATTAAAGGCATCGTTCCTGATGAAAATGTGGTGTGTACAGAGTATTTCCGCACGGCTTTTGGCGTGCCTGAAGACCAATTGATGGTGTTGGGTGGGCCGAGTCATGCTGAAGAGGTGGCACTAAATCGTTTGACCTATCTCACAGTGGGGTGCACCGATGAAAATCGTGCACACACAATGGCACAACTCGTGGCAAATGACTATGTGAAAACTTCTGTTTCGCAAGATGTCATTGGCATCGAATATGGTGCTGTGCTCAAAAATGTCTATGCCATTGCTGCCGGCATCTGTTCGGGCTTGCAATATGGCGACAACTTCCTTTCTGTGCTCTTGGCGAGTGCTGTGCAAGAAATGCATCGCTTTCTCACGGCAGTCTATCCCATTGAAAGAAATGTCTATGATAGTTCTTATTTGGGCGACTTGTTGGTGACAAGTTATTCCAACTTCTCTCGCAATCGCGTGTTTGGTCAAATGATTGGACGCGGATATAGCGTGAAGAATGCGCAAATGGAAATGGAAATGATAGCAGAGGGGTATTATGGTGTGCGCTGTATGCGCACTATCAATAAGCGTTATCGTGTGAACATGCCGATTCTCGATGCTGTCTACAACATTTTGTATGAGCGAATTTCTCCTCCACTCGAAATCAAACTCCTCACAGATTCTATAAGATAAGCAGGCTTTGACGAATGGGTAGTTGAAAGACGAACTCATCGCAATGCTTTGACTTTACAACATAAAAACTCTATGACAGGGGAACGTCGTTGTGGCAGGTTGCTGCAGCTTTCCCTTATTTCTCGCTTCGCAATATGGCTTTCAATATTCCCAAATCCGACAAAAAGCGTGTGGTCATCGTTGGTGGTGGCTTCGGCGGCTTGAAGTTGGCTAACAAACTCAAAAGCTCCGACTTTCAAGTGGTGCTGATTGACCGTAACAATTATCACCAATTTCCTCCGCTCATCTATCAAGTGGCTTCTGCGGGCATTGAACCCAGTAGCATCTCTTTCCCCTTCCGAAAGCTTTTCCACGGACGCAAAGATTTCTATTTCCGCATGGCGGAGGTGCGTAGCGTGTTTACTGAACAGAATATTCTCCAAACTTCTATCGGTAAAATCTCTTACGACTATTTGGTCTTTGCGGCAGGAACTACCACTAATTTCTTTGGCAACAAGAATGTGGAAGAGCACGCCATTCCGATGAAGAATGTGAGCGAAGCAATGGGACTGCGCAATGCGTTGCTCGAAAACTTTGAACGTGCGCTCACTTGCTCTAGTGAAACAGAGCGTCAAGAACTGCTCAATGTCGTGATTGTGGGTGGTGGTGCCACGGGAGTTGAAGTGGCCGGTGCGTTGTCAGAAATGAAAAATTTTGTCCTCCCGAAGGACTATCCCGATATGCCTTCTAGTTTGATGAACATCTATCTCATCGAAGCTGGACCGCGTCTTCTTCCTGCAATGAGTCCTCCCACTTCTGCGCACGTAGAGAGTTTTTGCGCACGATGGGTGTCAATGTGCTCTTGAACAAGATGGTGACGGACTATCAGAATCATCGCGTGATTTTGAAGGATGGTACACAAATCGCTACGCGCACGTTCATCTGGGTGAGTGGTGTGGCTGGAGAAGAAGTGGGAAATCTTGATCCCAAATTCGTGGGACGAGGTCGCCGCATCGTGGTCAATGCGCACAACCAAGTGGAAGGTTTGGACAATGTGTTTGCCATTGGTGACCAGTGCATTATGCCTGAGGGTGATCCTAATTGGAAAGGTGGACACCCACAATTGGCACAAGTGGCTATTCAACAAGGTAAACTCCTTGCGCGCAATCTCCAAGCACTGGAAAAAGGCAAGAAACTCAAACCTTTCCGCTATAAGAACCTTGGTGCTATGGCTACTGTGGGAAGAAATCGCGCAGTGGCAGAATTTAGCGAAGTGAAGATGGCGGGATTCTTTGCATGGGTGATGTGGTTGCTTGTTCACCTGCGTAGTATCTTGGGCATTCGCAACAAAAGTATTGTCTTCTTGAATTGGGTGTGGAACTATGTGTCGTATGCGCAATCGCTTCGCTTCATTGTTTATGCACGAAAAGCGAAAGAGGTGGTGGATCGTCAAGCTCGACTGGCTTCCCAACACTGGGGAAATGATTTGCTCAGCGAGGGAGTTGATGCTCAAGAAAAGGAGATTGATGCAAAGAATGCAGAACAGCAATCTTAATCGCTACTGTATTTATCGTCAAATCACCGCTTAGGTATTTAAGTACGCTCACTCATCGCGAACTGTTTGCGCTTGATGCACGGTGCGCGCGGTGAGGATATTCCACATAGAGGAGAGGTTTCGCACCTTCCGTTGGTTACTCTCCAAACATCTGTAAAATCCATTCAACAATGAACAATAAAGCACTTGTCGTTTTGAGTGGCGGACAAGACTCCACCACCTGTCTATTTGGGCACTTCGTGAATTTGATGAAGTGTTGGCTCTCAGTTTCACCTACGGACAGAAGCACGCTGCCGAAGTGGAATTGGCACGCAGCATTTGTGCTGAACAAAATGTGCCTTTTGAGGTGATGGATGTGCCGCTTTTGGGACAATTGGGGCGCAACTCACTCACTGACACTTCGCTCGCAATGGACGAAACGAAGCCTGCTGATGCTCCTCCCAACACGTTTGTGCCTGGAAGAAATCTTTTCTTCTTGAGCATCGCTGCAGTGTACGCTCGTGAACGTGGCATTTTTCATTTGGTCACTGGAGTGGGGCAGACTGACTTTTCGGGTTATCCCGATTGTCGTGACAGCTTTGTCAAGAGTCTCAATGTGACGCTCAATCTCGCTATGGACGAGCAGTTTTGCATCCACACACCGTTGATGTGGCGCGACAAGGCGGCTACTTGGGCACTTGCCGATGAACTTGGGGTGCTTGACTTGATTAGACAACGCACCTTGACTTGCTATAATGGTGTGGTGGGCGATGGTTGTGGACATTGTCCTGCGTGTGAGCTTCGACAAGCGGGGTTGCAACACTATTTGCTCACTAAAGAGACCTACCACAAGTAGTCTCTAACTTAGAATTTTCAACTTATATAAGTTATCATCCTTATGTCACAACGTGAAACCGAAGGCCTTCAACATCTCGGAAGCCAAGGCACTCAATATCCCACTGACTACGCACCCGAAATGCTCGAGTCGTTTGTCAATAAGCACCAAGAGAACGATTATTGGGTGCGATTCAATTGTCCCGAATTTACCTCACTTTGTCCCATCACGGGGCAACCTGATTTTGCTGAAATCCGCATTTCTTACATTCCAGATGTGAAAATGGTGGAGAGCAAAAGTTTGAAACTCTATCTTTTCTCTTTCCGTAATCACGGAGATTTCCACGAGGATTGCGTTAATGTCATTATGAAAGACTTGATTCGCTTGATGGAACCTAAATATATCGAGGTGACTGGTCTTTTCACTCCTCGTGGCGGCATTAGCATCTATCCTTATGCGAACTATGGCAAGCCCGGAACGCGTTATGAAGAGTTGGCGGCTTATCGTTTGCAACAGCACGATCTCTAGTTGCTGGAGAATGTGCTAGCACGTGCTAGCTGTTTCTCTTTCTCCTTCGAGTTTTTCTCCTCCTTCTGCATTTCTTCGTATGGTTACTCTTTCTCAAGTAGTTTCTCGTCTTTGGCGTTATCGCATCACCTGCGCCACGGTTTTGTTTCTCATCTCTGCGGGGATATTGGACCGACACAGTTTACTCAACATCCTATTGCTCCAAAACAAAAATAGCGAGCTTCAGGAAGAAATTGCGCATTATGAGAAGCAATATAACGATGACTCTCGTGCGCTTGAGTTGATGGACGTTTCTCCCGAAGCCGTGGAAAAGGTGGCTCGTGTAAAACTCTTTATGAAAAAGGCCAATGAAGATGTGTATGTTGTGGTGAACGAAGGCGACAACTAGAACTCTTCTTTTTATGGTATGAGGCAGCGCGATGCAACATCTGCGCTGCGTTTTTCTATTCTTTCCCTATGATGAAATCTCTTTCTCCACTGCAAAATGCCATCTCAGTGATGGGTGGTGTGCTACTCGTTGTTGGCGCAATTCTGCCACTTGTTGAGGCGTTGGCTGAATATGCTCCCTATATTTTCACGCTTGGAGCACTGTCTTTTGGTGGTACTCAACTTTTGCAACGATATGAAGGACAAAATGTGGTCATTCGTCGTTTGCGTCGTCAAGAAATCCTTGGTGCTTTCTTGTTGATGGTGAGTGCTGTGTTGATGCTTGTCAGTACTTTCCACTTGTTTCCTCTTAAAGGGGGAGAATGGAAAGTGTGTCTCACGATTGCCGTGGTGTTCGAATTATATACTGCTTTCAGACTTCCTCAAGAATTAGAGAAAGAAGCGCGTCAAAATCAGCATAAAAAGGCCTAAAACCTTGTTGAACTCCGCAATTTGTTGTATATTTGCCATCGTCACTTAGCATTTAACGCCTATGCAACAATATATACTCCGCATTTATATCGCTCTTTTCTTCGCAAGCAATTTTGTTTTGTCAGCAGCTGCCCAAGAAAGTGTGCAGAATAATCCCTCCAGCGATAGGTCTTCATTGATTGCAGGAGCAAATCCGATGAATGTTTCTCCCGTTGCAGAAATTCCTATGTCAATGGAAACTTCTAGTATGGAGGAAATCGTCATTACAGTCCGTGGCAATCAACTTCGTGTGCAGCGTGCTGATGGACTTTCGTTGTCGGTTTACAACATCACGGGTGTCAAAGTTGCTGCGTACCGTGTGGATGGTGATGATTTCACCCTCACGCTCAACGTGGAGCGCGGCATCTACATCGTGAAGGTGGGCAAGGTGGTGCGTCGCATCACTATTGGCTAAAGCAAATCTCTACTTTTTAGTCTATGTATTCCCCAAATATAGCCTATCAAATCTTTGTTTTTTATGCGAAAATTCAGCATAAACGGTCGTTCTTGTCCTAAGAATGGCCGTTTTTTGTGGATTTATGGGGTAACACGTGCATATATCCACAAGGCTTTCGCATCACTGTAACTCGTTTCTCCTTATGAATATTTATTTCATCCGCAAGCGTAACGGAAGTCGCAAAGAATTAGGGCGTCATCCTTTCATCTTTGATGAGACTCCCAGCACCTTGCGCCAGTTGCTCACTGAGTTTACCCTTTATGGTCTTCGTGAAGCCCAAACGGTAGTCAGTGATTTTCCCCTCACCGAGGAAGAAATTGCCGCACAATCCGAGGAAGGTCGCGTGAAATTTGCCAGCCGTTATGGTGAAAATCACGACACTCCGGAGCGTGCACTGCAGGTGATGCTTCAGGCTTTTGCCGATGGTTTGGTGCGCATCTTCGTCGATGGAGAAGAAGTGACCGACCTCGATGCCGCACTCTCCCTGAAAGAGGGTAGTGAAGTCGTATTTCTTCGGCTCACCTTCCTCGCTGGCCTGCTGTGGTAAGGTGAAAATGGAAGATTTCCTCCGTGTTTTTCTTGTCCATTCCTGTATTTCTAGGGACTAACGTCCAAGATTGTCGGTCTAATGTTCAATATCGTTGGTCTATCGTCTAGCGTCTAACATCTAACGTCTACTTTCTAACGTCTAACGTCTAATATCTAACATCTAATCTTATGCGTACTCCAGAACAAGCTGAACAATTTATGAAGGATTATTTGACACAAATTGATGTCAAGTCCTTGAATAAGATAGAAAGTACTGTATACATATGCAAAATCCAGAGCTCTTTCTAATATATCTCCGTGGGGCCTCGACATGGCCTTGGAAAAACATTCTATCGATTCCCTAGAACATTCCCAACTTCTCCAGGCAGGTTACCATCTTCCTCATTTGCTGCCCTCATGGCTCAGTGACAAGCTAGCGTATCTCCTAGGTTATCAGGAAACGAAGAGTGAGATGACCGGAATATATCGCATTCGTTTGTCCGATGCTGGCTCATTATCAGAGAGTAAAGTGAAAGCTTACCTTGTTATTGCTTGGATTATAGCTCTTCATGGTGCAAGTTTAGATGATCTTGTCCGCAGTCGTCACACGATGCGCCTACGCCAGTTTGAAGAAGTTAACGCTAGCTCATTTATTGGTGCTGCGTTACGAGAACGAGATGCCGAAGTGATAGCGGCTACTAAGGAAGTACTAACTTCTGAAAACAATGTAGGCATCTTATCTTACTCGTTGGTTTGTGCTATTGAGCGTAGTGACAACGAAGAGTTCCATGATTTACTCCTCAACCTGCTGAAAGCTGCCAAATTGCAAGAGGGATTGCGACAAGTCATAGTCGAGAGTGGCGACTCCTACAACATGGATTTCTACCTCAAACTCCTAAAAGTTATCGACGAAGAGGGACTTTTGCGCTATAGCTCCGTACGTCGTGCGGTGCAAACTTGGTGTGGTCTTGGATACGAAAAGATTGAAGATAAGGATATTGCGACCATCTTCCACTCTATTCGCCGATATCTCGAGCATCCCGAGGAACGCGCTACTGCCTATGCTGGGGAAAATCCATTGGAAGCTTATATAGCCCTCTATACTGCGGGAGGTGTCGATGCACAAGTAGCTTATGCAGAGGCTGAAGCTCTTATGGCTAATGGAAAACCATCTCAGCTTTCGGTTGCAGCTTTGTGGTACCTCGAACGCATCAATCAGCAAAAAAAGCGTTATGATGCATTGGAACATATCGATGTTTTCGTGGCGCATTCTGATGAATTCGCTTTCCGTGCTTATCTCACAGATGAATTGAGCAAACCAGAGCTATTAGATACCTTCGTACAACATAAAAAAAGCTCCCAAACTCAGTGAGAAGAAACGCAAGGCTTTGGAGCAAATACATCAAATGCTCCTGGATTGGCTACCAACACTCAAAGCGGATAACAAAGTAGTCCATCCAGGCTTCGAGTGGTTCAGCATTTCTTTCACGCGCGAAGCTGTTATCAATGCATTGTTTGCTACTACCATATACCTTCATACGCAAGAAGCAATCAACAGCTTCCTTGCCCAGAAGATTCCCTCGTGGGGTGTTCATATTTTTACTTTTTATCATAAATCTTCATTAGATAAATACAGAGATTTCTTCTTTTCCTACGTGCTTCCTATGGGAACTCCCGAAGTGCGTCGAGGATTTCTCTTGCGCAATGCCTTGACTTTTGAGGACGACGCCCTGTTTCTCGTCTTCCGCGAGGCGTTCTTGCGCGAACAATTCACAGATAAGGAGATTAAACTCCCTTGATGCCAAATTCAAATCTAAGGTTTCCACCACGCGCCAACGTGCAGTGCAGTTGCTGCTCACGCAGCCCGATGACATTTTGGTGGGAGCTTATGAGCGATTGCAGCGTACGAAAGGCGACTATATGGCCGATTGTCTGATGGAACTCCGAGAGGGCAGTGCCATTTTGCGCGAGAAGTTTGACGAAGTAATCAAGTCAGAGAAGAAAAAAACTCCGAGGGGAGTGCTTCTGACAGTAGAGCCGCAGTAGGCAAGGGCAAATCAAAGGCAGCGCAAGTGGGAGATGCAGGCGACTGTCAACTACGTTTCGGTTGGTTCACTCCCACAGAGTTGCCCCAACTTCCCTTTGAGAATCCATTTTCTGATGCAAAACGCTTTGCGGAAAGCCTAGTTTCGCAGTGGGTGTCCATGAATGAAGAGCAAAAGTCCAGGCTTTCGCAAGGGCTCTCATGGGAAACCAGCAAACCCAAGCTAGATCTGTCCAAACTCTTTCCTTTTACGGAAAAAGAGGTCAAAGCTATCTATGACGATTTTGCCCAAATCATTGAGGATAACAAGGAACTCACCTACCAAAACAAATGGGGAGAAACTCTACATCTCAATGAAGGTTCTTTTGCGTGGGCTGATGCCACAGAGTTAGATCAGCTCCCTTACCCGGAACTCTGGAAAGGATGGATCAAACGTCACAACATGACTGATGAAAAAGTCTTAGGTCTTGATTTGATGGTGAGTTATCTCAAACTCTATGACCGAATAGAGGTGTTGCCCTTGCCTTTAGAGGGCTATCCTTTAGCCAATAAAGGCAAAAAAGTGCAGTGGGAACACGTATGGAAGTTTAAGGATTTCATACGGAGTCTGCAGCAGATGGTGGAGAAACGCCAACCTCAATTAGTCTTCTCTCATGCTTACACCCTCTGCCAACTGTATTATTGGTATTCCCCGCAAGAGACTTATAAGGAGCCCTACAGGTATCGCGATGATGCAATCTATCCTATCTCTGAAGGATTCCCATTGACGTATGCGGTTCGTAAATGCGATTTCAGCACTCATTGCGAGTTTGAGCGCGTAGCTCCGATGTTGCTTGCGTTCTACCACAGATGGGGCGAACCTGCTCGCCAAGAGAACTGGGAAGATGTCTATCAGCTTTCGACAGCTTTTCTACTCCAGCTTCATGCTCACGGAATTATCAATGAAGACCAGCTGTTTACGCAGATGGAATTGTATGATTTCAACGGTTTGTATTGGATGATGAGTATCGCTTATGCCCATCGCAGGGGCGCGCTGAACTTGAAAAAGGTGGAAGAGATGGAGAAACAAGCCGGTAGTGACGTAGATTTCATCTGTTATGTCCAAAGTACTCGCGATTTGGTCGATCGATATGTCAATCATCTCTTTGAAGTGGAGATGCAACGTCGCAATGCTCCCACAGAAGCTACTGAGGCGTTTCGTCGGTGCCACTTCGTTCTCGTGCTCAAAGGGGCAGAGCGTGTGGCGCGCATCATGAAGGCATTGCGCAAAGACCACCTCAAAATCGACATTTATGGCACAGAGCGCCGCTCCATCCTCAGTAGTTTGGCGACGAGCTGTTACCCTCTTCCCACTGATACGCCCGATATGTTGGCAGACATCTCGGAAGAACTCCTCGTAGAACTCGCATTCTTCGCGCCACAATGGCTGGATCTTGTGGAGCAACGTCTGAATTGGCCTGGATTCCGTACCGCCTATTACTATTTCATCGCCCATGCTCGTGAGATGGGCAACGACGAAAGAAGGCACTTATCGCACGTTACACCGAACTTGACCCACAAGACCTTGCGGATGGTGCGTTTGACGAGGCACTCTTCCGCCAAGCTCTCGAAGAAATCGGGGAAGAGCGTTTTGAACTTTGCTACAAGGCTGCCAAATACATCGGCAGTGGTGCCATCCACACTCGGGCACGCCGTTACGCAGATGTCGTGCAAGGCAAGGTGACAGAGGAAGAACTCATGGCGCAAATCCAAGAGAAGCGCAACAAAGATGCTGTGTGCGCACTAGGATTGCTCACCGATCGTGACGATGCTGCGATCCAACGTCGCTATCTTCGCATTCAGCAGTTCCTCAAAGAGTCAAAACAGTTTGGTGCTCAGCGACAAGCCTCCGAAAAACGCGTATGTGAGATTGCGCTCCTCAATCTTTCTCGCGGTGCAGGCTTTGCCGATCCCGTGCAACTCACGTGGCGCATGGAAGCCCTTCAGGTGGAAAGCGCAGCCAACTACCTAGAAGGTATCGACATCGAAGGATATTCCTGCATCATCTCCCTCAAGGACGACGGCACAAATATGTTGCAGATCCTTAAAGATGAGAAGTTACTCAAAAGTGTTCCTGCAAAACTTAAGAAGCATCCGCAATATTTGGAGATAGCGGAGGTGAGCAAGGCGTGGAAAGCCCAACATCAGCGTGCGCGCTTCCTACTTGAAGACATGATGCAACGCCGCACTCCGCTAGCCGTGGACGATGTGCGCGCCATTCTCTCCAATCCCGTGGTGAGTCCGATGTTCAAAAAGCTTGTGTTGCTCCAAGACCAGCAGTTCGGACTTCCCACCGCCGAAGGACTCGCCACGTTAGATGGGGTGAAAAAGTATGGAAAATCGTCGCTTCTCCTCGCGCACCCCGTAGATTTCAACGCAGCTGGACTGTGGGCAAAATGGCAATCTCACCTCTTTGCAGAGAAATTGGTGCAGCCCTTTAAGCAAGTTTTCCGCGAACTCTACGTGCCCATGCCCGAAGAGTCCAAGCAGAGCGAGTCACGTCGCTATAGTGGCTACCAAATTCAGGTGAAACAAGCGGCTGCAGCCTTGCGTTCTCGTGGCTGGACAGCCAGTTATGAGGATGGATTGCAGAAAGTCTTCCTTGCGCAAGGCATTTGCGTTTCGCTCTATGCCCAAGCCGACTGGTTCTCTCCCTCAGATGTTGAAGCCCCAGCCATAGAATATGTGCAGTTCTCTCGCACTCGCTATGTGCCTGATGCATCACATCTCCACATTTCTGACCTAGACCCTGTGTTGTACAGTGAGGTGATGCGCGATATCGACATGGTGGTGAGCATCGCCTTTGTGGGAGGTGTAGACCCCGAAACCGGACAAAGCACCAAGGAACTCCGTGCTGCCATCGTGCGCTGCACAGCAGAGTTGATGAAATTTGCTAATGTCAGCATCAGCGGCAACCATGTTCACATCAAAGGCATGCTCGCCAACTACACCGTTCACTAGGTTCTGGTTTGGTGCGTCAAGAGGGCGGCACAGTGATTCCCATTATCCCTGTGCATAGTCAGCACCGCGGCCGTATTTATCTGCCTTTCATGGATGAAGATCCCAAGACGGTGGAGATTATCTCCAAGGTGGTGCTTCTTGCGGAGGATAATAAACTCAAAGATCCCACCATCTTGCAGTGGATTCAACCGCAAGTGCAGTCCTAATCTAGCCCCTTTCGCTCAAAATAATAAATCCGCATCCCTTGCGTGTAGGGATGCGGACTTTGTTTTGTTGCAATGTGCAGCTTTTCGTTGCTTAGATTGGCGATGGTTTCTTTTTCGGACAATACCTTTTCCACGCAATTAAAAGCAAGAGGACAAGGGCGATGATGTCCTTGTCCTCTGTGGTTTGTTGCAATAAAATGCGAAGAAAGTTGTAAACCCTCTCAGCAGTTGGTGGTCGTTTTAGTGCTTAGGTTTGCCGACTATCCAATGTTTGAGCGTGCGCAACACTTGACCGAGCCAGGTGTAGCGGATGCCCCAGTCGCGAATGGCTTCTGCGAAGAGTTTTTCTATTTCAGGATTTTTTTCTGGTGTGCGGTGCGAAAGTTGGAGAGGGCGCGTGAGGGGCTCACGATCGTAGCTAAAATGCTGCAACCAACTGCTAGTGGCACTGAAATGTGTGCCACCTTGCAAACCAATGTTGCGGATGAGCGTGCGCGCAGGTGTGAGGCACAGTCCGCCTGCTCGGTAGATAGCGATTTCCCAACAGACATCCCAAGGGATAGGGTCGCGGTCGATGGAGTGAAGGCAGGGAAAATTTCCCCCATATTGCATGGCGTCGATGTCGTCGTTGGTGAGACCATCGAGGGCTTCTTGGGCAGAAGTGTAGTGTACAAAGTGTTGTTGCCAGCGGTTGCGCCATGTTCCCCAACCCCAACCACCCATATGAGGAGTGAAATAGGCTTCGTTGTCCGATTCTATGAGTTCTGGATGTTCGTCTATCAGATTTAAATGACTAAATCCCGCCACGTGCATCACTTGTGTATCGTCACGATAGAGTTGAAATGCGCGATTCATGTAAGAAAGAAAACCTTGTGCAGTGACAATGTCGTCTTCTAAAACAATAATGGTGTCGTGTTGCTTGAATACGTGGGAAATCCCCTCAATGATGTTGCGTTCTAAATAGAAATTCTCAGGACGTTCGATGAGATGAAAGGCACGGAAAGATGTTCTTCTGCATTGCGTGCAGCAAATTCTTTGAGATATTCGCGTAAAGCATTAACCGTGCGCCACGAACTGTTGTCGTGTCCGCCATCGGAAAAGACGTACACTTCTGTTTCTTGTGCAAGATGATTAGCGGCAAGAGCTTCTAAGGTTCTCTTTGTGTGGTTGAGACGATTGTATACGAAGAGTGCCACAGGGGCAAAGGGGGAATCAGTCATTTATGGTGAGCTTTGCACTATGAGGGTGGATGTTGTCGAGTGGAGGAAGCTGCATATAATTACCAAATTTGCGACGCAGATAAGCATCTGAATCTGCTGGTACGGGAACTTCTACACCATCGAACATCGCAGTGGTGAGAGGGAACGTTTCTTGTGGGAGAATCGTGTTGGGATAGGGGATTCCGGGACTATAATTGAGGTATTTCGTCGGCCAGAGTTTCGCAACAGCGCGCAAGACTGGGAAAATGAAACGTTCATTGAATCGACGAATGCGTTGCACTTTGCGAAGCAGTTGTTCTGGAGTGTTGTTGGGGTTGTTCATCACCTTGTAAACACGTCCGAAAGTGCGATTAGAAATCCAAAGCAAGGGAAGTGGCATCTTTTCGTAGGGGAAAATGTCGATGAAAATCCCTTTGAATTGGAAGATGCGGTCGTAGTCGTTGGTTTCCTCCATATAGCTTCGCGTGTCGCGTACTTTTGCAAACTGGAAGAAATAACCAGAATCGGTGTATGGAGTTTGAAGTTTTAGATGCTCAGGCAATTCTTCGGGAAGAATTTTCAGAAGTTTCTCATAATCTTCCCGAAGCATTTCAATGTCGAGATCGTCATCCCAAGGAATGTATCCTCCGTGTCGCACACAACCGAGGAGGGTGCCGGAGCAGAGCCAGTATTTCAAATCGTGGCGACGGCAAATCTTGTCAATTTCAACAAGCATCTCCGTCATTCTATGCTGCATACGGCGCAGGAGAGAGCCTTCGGGATTGAATCGTTGGCGGAGAGCTTCGTGGTCAATGGGAGGTTGTGACATATATAATAAGGAGAAAGGATGAGACTTGTCGAAAAGGATGGAGAAAGAGAGAGAGAAGTAGAAAAGGGAAGAATAGGGTAGCGAACACAAAGCAGGTGTCAATTTTTCACGCGCCCCGATTGGAGTTTATAGTCGTAGGCTCGCTGTCCCTCTTTGCGGAAATCGGCTTGGTAGCGTTCTAGCACGGCGTGAAACACTTCGTCATATTGCGGAATGTAGAGATCATCGTGAGCAAGGGCGCGCGAAAGAATCTCTTGTGCCAGTGGGAAAAGCTGATCAAGCTGCGTGGAAGTGCCGCCTTCAAACTGCGAACCGCTGAAATGTCCTGGAGATACGTTGAGAATTCGATTGGGAGTATCGGCGCGTGAGAGTTCGACATTGACACTTTCGATGAAACTTCTCAGCGCTGCTTTCGTGGCACCATAGACGGCATAGAAGGGCGAACTCAAGAAGCCTGCGATGCTGACCATAATGGCGCAGGGAAAATCTGCCTTTTGCTGTAAACAATCGTAGAAATGATGTACAATGCGCAGTGGAGCGAGCGCATTCACTTGAAATGAACTCACGAGATGCGCTTCGTCAATGTCTTTGAAAAGAGCCAAACGCGCAAAACCTGCCGTGATGAAGAGCCCATCTACGGTAGGAAATTGAGTGAAGATGCTATAATCTTGGTGGGTGAGATCGAATTGTTGTACCCGAAATTTGGGATGGTCTTGTTCCGCTGTAGGGAGATTTCTATCGACGATCCAAACCGTTTCGGTGTCTCCTTGGGTAGCAAGCAAGTGTGCAAGTGCGAGTCCGATGCCACTTGCGCCACCTACGATGAGGGGATTGCGCATGGATGCGAAGTTTTCTCTAACAATAATTGTGTGTCTAACGGCTCACGCGTGATAAATTAAAGGATAACCCTCTAATTTCTAACGTCTACTCCGAGCCACGCTTGTCGTGGCGAGCAGAAAGGGTCTGCGACCCTCTAATATCTATTCCTTCACTTTAACGTCAGGATTCACACGTGTTTCCACTTTACTTTTAAGGTCTTGATAGTTCTTGAGAACTTCTTCCTTAATCTTCGTAGAACTTACGCCATCGCCATAAGGGAAATAGAAGACATCCACCCCAAGTTCTTTGAGGTAGTCGTATTTTCCTGTCCAGTCATCGCCCACCACGAAGACATCAATGTTGAGTTTTTTTGACAATCTCCGTGTGATCGAGCGTACGTTGAGGAATCACCACATCGGGATAACGAAGCGCTTCCAAAATAGCAAGACGTTCTTCGAAAGGAATCACGGGAGGACGCTTATAACTGCTAACTAACTCGTCAGTGCTTACGCCCACAATGAGCGTATCACCCAGTCCGCGAGCGTATTTTATCATTTTAAGGTGGTTCGAATGGAACATATCGAAAGTACCAGACGTGTAAACCACTATTTTCTTTTGAGCTATCATAGAATCTGAAAGGGATTGCTTAGTGCAAATGTACGAGTTTCTGCGCAGACAAACCGATATTCAAGCGAGAAATCGTGGAAAGTGGCAAGATTTGTTGCTACCATCGCACTAGAAACAGGAAAGTTGCGCTGCGGCAGTGGGGAGAGAATTGCTACTACTTCCCGAATAGTCGCGTTTTAAGTTTATGGAAAAAGCGCGAAATACTGTAGCGTCTCAGTCGCTGTCGAATGATGCGAGGAAGTTCTAAGACATAATAGCCTGTTGCACCACTCATCCATAGATATTTGAACCAAATGCGCTGTCGAGAAACCCCGAAAGCATTCCAAGGTTTAGCAGCACCGATGAAGTGCAGTTGGATGGGATGAGCAAGCGCGTCGGAGAAGATACGACGGCGCTCGGCATCATCTTTGGGGAGCGACTGACAAAATTCGTAGAAAGGAGTTGTTTGCGGATTTACTTTGTAATAAGAATTGCAAACACAATAGTGCATAGACAGATGTCTAACGGAATGCCCTGCACAAATCGCCATACAGTCTTGTTCAGGAAAAGGCAAACGCGCATAATTGTTTTGATAAAACTCTGTCCAAGTAGTTTGCATTTTGTCGCGTCGCAAAGTTTCAAGATTAAAAAGAAGGAAACCCGCAGCAATCTCTTTAGAGAGCAAATCCTGTTCTTGTTCAGAAAACGACCGATAGAGAGCAGCACGCGAAGTAGGAAGTATCGTGTCTACACCAGCATAATAGAAATCTTCATCAGCAAATGCCGTAAATGCTTTCGACACATCGCCTAGAAACACCACATCCACATCAGAACAAAGCACACGTTTGTGTTGAGGAAAAAGTTCAGGCGCGCACAGTTTGAAATAAATCTCTTTTGAAAAGTGTGATTTACTCGGACATTCCTGCGCAATAGCATCATTTGATGTATCGTAAAAATGCAAAGAAGCGTGTGGGAATTTCCCAACAACGCGTTGCAATTCACGTTGAGCCTTTGCTGAAATCCCAGGATGCAACACATAAAGTTCGTAGCAGTAGCTTTCTCCGCGTGGTGCAGGAGCGAGAAAAAGGTAACAATGGCAGGCACCACATAGTTCTCGTCAAAGGTAAAGAAAATAGGAATCACCTGCTTGTTATTTTGCGCTGAATGGCTCATACTTTACGTCTTTTTTTGAGGAGATAATCAATGCTTTCTTGCAAAATGTCGGAGTGCAACGTCCAGAGTATCAAAGGATAGAGTGGAGCAGCGCACACAATCTTCGCCAATAGACTAGCCAGAAGCGACCATTTCAGTTGTTCAATGCCGAGATAAACACCGCCCATCACGCCCACTGAAACCAAAAGGAAAGGAGCAATGTCGCACAACACCTGCCAATAACCAATGCAAAGTTCTTGTCGCACGAAGAAGTGCCAAACACCCACCCAGAGAAAATTGATAATAATGTAAGGAAGCAACATCACCATCACACCAAACGGCGCACTGAAGATGGCAGCGATGAGCTGACAAATCACCATCACAATTAAGCCCCACATATACGTGCCCGAACGTCCGCGGCTCAAAAGAAATTGCGTGTAGAGCGTAGACGCAGGCAAAAAAAGCCCCACTGATGCACAGTAGCATCAAGATGCGCGTAGCCATTTCCCACTTCTCTCCCAGCGCAATGAGTATCAATTCGCGACTGATGATAGAAAGACCAAACATAATGGGAAACGCCAAAAAGCAAGTAAATCGCAGCATCTTGCGAAACACGCGCGCTTGACGTTCGCGATTGTCTTGTGTTTCCACAAAGAGCGGTTGCGCCACGCCGTTCACAATGCCCGTCACCACAGAGTGTCCCATAAAATTCCACTTATTCGCTTGCGTGTAGTTCCCCACCATTTGCGCATTATAAACGCGTCCGAGAATGAGCGAAAAGAAATTGTTGTTGATATGACTCACCAAATTAGTGATGAGCAGTCTACTACTGAATCCGAACATCTGTCGCACGGGCGAAAAATCCCATTGAAAAGTAGGATGCCAGCGCGCGAACCACCAATAGAGCGCAGTGTTGAGTCCCACATAAACAAGCGTTTGTGTAGCAATGCCCCAGTATTCGAAATGATGATAAGCTAGCGTGATACCCACAATGCCCGACACAATCATAGCAATGAGGTTAGAGAGCGTCTTTTCGCGCACTTTCATTTGTTTCAGCAATAAAGCAGAAGGCGCAATGCTCATACTCGAGATGATGAACGAAAGAAAAAGGTAGCGCGAAAGCGGAATCAGTCGTGCATCGCGGTAGTAGTCGGCAATGAATGGAGCTGCGAAAAAGAGGAGCGTGTAGAGCAACAAACTTGCAGGAAGTGAAAACCAAAACACAGCGTTGTAGTCGCGGTGTTCAATGGTGGGACGGTTCACCAAAGCAGCGGTGAAACCACTTTCCTGAATGGTCGAAGCAATCAGAGAGAATATCGTGAGTTGTCCCACCATACCGTAGTCGGCAGTGGAAAGCATACGTGCCAACCAAATGCCGAATACGAGAGTGAGCACTTGTTGTGCGCCATTGCTGAGCGTACCCCACAACAGACCTTTTGCGGTTTTCGATTTAGTGTTGAAGCGTTTGACATAAGTTGTCGGACGTGTGAGAGGAGAGCTTCTTAAAGAGTAATAACAAAGGTGCGCAGGAAAACGTCCCACGCACCTTTTGGGGATTGTGTTGGGTGTTTTAGAAAATGAAACGCACGACGTCGTTGAAGATGCCCAATGCCATCAAACCCAGCACAAAATAGAATCCTACGGTGTTCACATAGCCAATCCATTTGTCAGACAAGCGGCGACGAGTGATGATTTCAATGAGTGTGATGAAGATGTAGCCACCGTCGAGCATAGGAATGGGGAGGAAGTTCATAAAAGCAAGCATCAACGAGATGAAAGCAGTAAGACTCCAGAAAGCAGTCCAATTCCAAACAGAAGGGAACATACTACCGATTGCGCCAAACGATCCAACGCTCTTCACACCATCAGCAGAGAAGAGATAGCGCAAATCGCTCACATAGCCTTTGAGCACAGTAAGTCCGTGAGAAATACCAGCAGGAATCGCTTCAAGGAAACTATAATTGATCGTTTCGGTGGGATAATCCAAAAGGACATTGTGTTTCGTCACACCCAACTTTCCTTCCGCATTCAGAGAGAAACGGAGCGTATCGGCAGCCCCATTCAGCATTTGTTTTTTGTCTTGCGCTGCGTGTTTCACCACGAGGGTTGTTTGCAAGAGTTTGGCATCAACACCCTTACCTTCTGCAGCAGCAATTTTATCTTGGATGGGATAAAGCAAATTGTCAATCTCGTTCCAAGTGCTCACCTCGTGTCCATTCAGGGAAATAATAGTGTCCCCTTTGTGCAATCCTGCACTCTTCGCAGGACTTTCTGCCAGCACGCTGTCCACCACAGAGGGCAAAGTCAGTGCAACGAAAGGAGGTTGTTGTTTCAAAGCTTTAAGCAAATCGAAACCACCCTCGATGTTGATGTCGAGTTGTTTTCCGTTGCGCAACACGTGCACCGTGTGTGCATCGCCCAAATCGCGGAGCAAAGCCACGTGGTCAAGGTATGTGTAGGTTTTGCTGTCCACTCCCGTGATGAGGTCACCGTCTTGGAAACCTAATTTCTTCGCTTCAGTGTTGAAAGACATACCGCGAGAGATTCCTTTGAGCGGAACGCGTTGTTCGCCATTCGACCACAAGAGCATAGCGTAGATGAAGAGTGCAAGGAGGAAATTCACCAAAACACCGCCCACCATCACAAGAAGACGCTGCCAAGCTGGCTTGTTCTTAAAAAGTTCGTGGGCAGGAATGTTGGCTTCTTCCTTTGCCACTGCATTGGCATCGGAGCTTTCGTCCACCATGCCGGCGATATCTACGTATCCACCGAAGGGCAGCCAACCAATGACAAAATCAGTGTTGCCCCAGCGGCCTAGTTTTAGCGCCTTCTTTTTGCCACCTTTCCAGAAGTCAAAGAAAAGGCTAAAGCGATGCACGCGGATGCCAAACAATTTGGCAAAGAAAAAGTGTCCTCCTTCGTGTAAGACCACGAGAATTGAGATGCTCAAAATGAGCTGAAGGGCTTTAATCAAAAATACTTCCATAAGAAGAATGAGTTGCTTGTTTTTTTATTGTAGTTCGTTGAGAGAAAGAACGTTTCGTAAAATGGTTGGTCACTACACTATGACCACTAATCAATCATTGCAGCCACCAACTTTCTCACTTCTGCGTCCGACTCGAAATAGTCGTCAAGTGTGGGATGCTCAATGAAAGTGGCTTCTTTCATCGCTCTTCTGATGAGGCGCGCAATGTCTAGATAACCGATGCGTCCTTCTCGAAAAGCCAAATTCACTACCTCGTTGGCAGCATTGACAATGCAAGGCATATTTCCTCCGACTGCCACCGCTTCATAGGCGATGCGCAAACAGTCGAAACGCTCGAAATCTGGACGTTCAAAGGTGAGTTTTCCCAATGCCGTCAAATCAAGACGACCACCGCTCAAACTGTCGTGACGTGGAAAGGAGAGCGCGTATTGGATGGGCAGACGCATATCGGGCAATCCCATTTGTGCTTTCACGCAGCCGTCTGCCAACTGCACCGCACTGTGCACGATGCTTTCGGGATGCACCACCACTTCCACTTGTTCTGGCGTAAGACCGAAGAGCCATTTGGCTTCAATCATTTCAAAACCTTTGTTCACCATCGTCGCACTGTCGATGGTGATTTTTGCTCCCATTTCCCAATTCGGATGCTGCAAAGCCTGAGCCGCAGTCACTGTTTGCAATTCTTCGAGCGAGAATTTGCGGAAAGGTCCTCCCGAAGCAGTGAGCAACACTTTGTCGATGGCATTGCCATCTTCGCCCACCAAGCATTGGAATATCGCACTGTGTTCGCTGTCCACGGGCAGAATCGCCACGCGGTTGCGCACCGCCAATTCAGTAATGAGTTCGCCAGCCACCACTAACGTTTCTTTGTTGGCCAAAGCAATCGTTTTGTGCGCTTCTATTGCGGCAATCGTGGGGCGCAAACCGGCAAAACCCACCATAGCGGTGACCACAATGTCCACATCGCCCAAACGTGCCACGTCGCAAAGCGCCTCTGCGCCCGTCCACACTTTAATGGGAAGATCAGCCAAAGCTGTATTGACCTTATCGTATAGAGTTTCATCGGCAATCACCACGACCTCCGGCTGAAATTCGCGTGCTTGCGCAATGAGTAAATCAGCGTTTCTTCCAGCAGTGAGTGCATAAGCCTCATATTTATCGCGATGTTCGCGAATCACGTCCAAAGTTTGTGTGCCAATGGAGCCAGTGGCACCTAAAATCGCAATTCTTTTCATATTATCTGTCGGCATCAAGCATTGAGATCAAGGATGCCTTCGGGCAAATTCAACAGCAAATAGCGGTCTTTCACACTGTAATCCACCACAAAGTCATCGTGAAGCGGAAGGAGAAGTTCATCACCTTCTTCTGTTTCCACAGTGAGCAATGTGTTAGCCGTCGAGGTGTTCACCTGACTTATCCTACCGAGTTCGTAAGTAGCCAATTGTTCTTCGGTGGTGTTTGTTTCATCCACAAGCAACAATTGAAAACCGGTGAAAGCATTGAGAGAAGTCAGTTCTTCGTGCTCTTCTTCGTCCACAAATTGATGAGGATAAAACACAGGAAGTCCCACTAGTCGGCGCGCAGCAACATCGTCTTCCACTTCTTCAAATTTGATGATAACCGCTTCATTGTTTTTGAAACGATATTCTTCAAAGAAAAAGGGAACGAAAAGCCCATCAATGCGCAAAACGAGATATTCGGCTTCGGCACGATCGAAAATGTCGTCGGTGAATTGCAGTTCCACTTCTCCGTGGATGCCGTGGGTGCGCGTGATGCGACCTATCTGAAAAACTTCTTCGGGGGTAATCATTGAGAAAAAGTGGAAAGATATAGACTGAAAAGGATAGTAGTTGGTGACTCCGTGTTCTTTCTATTATTATTAATGCGTGGAGCGTCTACGCAACTAATGTGTGAGTGCTAGAGCAACGGTCAATGCAGCACGTAGCAACTTTAGATGCGAGTGATTTTAGCACCGAGCGCGTTGAGTCTGTGCTCGATGTGTTCATAACCGCGGTCAATTTGTTCCACATTGTCGATGCGGCTCGTTCCGTCTGCGCTCAAGGCTGCAATCAACAAGGCAATTCCGGCGCGAATGTCGGGACTTGCCATACGGCGCGCACGGAGTTGATGCTCAAAATTGTGTCCCACCACCACAGCGCGGTGCGGATCGCACAAGATGATTTGCGCGCCCATATCAATGAGTTTGTCGGTAAAGAAAGACGGCTTTCAAACATCTTTTGATGGAAAAGCACACTTCCTTTTGCCTGTGTGGCCACTACAATCAAGATGGAGAGCAAATCAGGCGTGAGTCCCGGCCAAGGAGCATCGGCCAAAGTCATCAACGACCCATCGATGAAACTCTCTATCTCATAGTTTTGTCGGCCAGGAACGAACAAGTCGTCGCCCTGCACCTCAATTTTGACGCCCAAACGACGAAACGCATCGGGAATGATGCCCAAGTCGCGCAAAGACACCGACTTAATGGTCAGCCCATCGCCCACCATCGCTCCCATGCCAATGAACGAACCCACTTCAATCATATCGGGAAGAATGCGATGAGTTGCTCCGCGCAAGCGTTTAGTGCCCACGATAGTCAAGCGGTTAGACGCAATGCCCGAAATGTTGGCTCCCATGCGATTGAGCAAATGGCAAAGTTGTTGGATATAGGGTTCGCAAGCTGCGTTGTAAATGGTCGTTGTTCCCTCTGCCAGCACTGCAGCCATAAGGATGTTGGCTGTACCCGTCACACTGGCTTCGTCCAAAAGCATATAAGCCCCCTTTAAGTGGTCGGCTTTGATTTCAAACAACTGGTGATCGGCATCTGTGGTGAAAGACGCCCCTAAACATTGCAGGCCATAGAAATGGGAGTCAAGACGACGGCGACCAATTTTGTCGCCACCAGGTTTGCTCACCACGGCGTGTCCGAAACGAGCCACCAATGGTCCGATAGTCAAAATCGAACCGCGGAGCGAAGAGCAGCGTTCTAGGTATTCTTCGCTGCGAAGATAGTCGAGATTGATGCTATCTGCTTGAAAAGTGATGTCGCCAGGGGCGTTGCGTTTCACCTTCACTCCAATGTCTTGCAACAAGAGAATCAAGTTGTTGACGTCGAGAATGTCGGGAACATTTTGCAAGCGCACCTCTTCTTCGGTGAGAAGGGTGGCACAGATCACTTGGAGTGCTTCGTTTTTAGCTCCCTGAGGAGTGATTTCGCCTGGAGACGATGGTTGCCTTCGATGAGGAATGAAGCCATACGGAGGGAGGAGTTGAATGTTGAGATTAGGAAATAAGCGAAAGCGCTTCTTCTTGTGAAATGCGTCCGTTAGTGAGCAGTTCTATGTCGTGCGCAATGCGTTCGTTGGAGGGCATATCGCCACGCAGCGCATAGAGGTTTTCGCGCATACGACCAGCTGCAGTCTTTATGCCCAGGACACGATGATCGGGATTTTCTTTGTTGGCTGCCTTGACGAGAAGATTTTGCACCAAAACACCATAGTGTCGCAAGCGTGGATGTTGTTGCGAATAGGCCAAGTGTGGCGTGCAATCTTCTTCCTCATGAGGAGTGATGGTGCAGGGGTAGTCAATGTCGAGTTGATAGTCAGACAACTGTGCCAAATGATTCCACAACTTTTCATTTTCCTCTTGTGTGGGATGAAGCACTTGCGCCACAATCTTCATCGCTGTCATGATGCTGTGGGCATAAGCTTGACGTTCTGTGCGGTCTTCTATCGTTAGTGCGTAGTCCACCATTTTTTGTACCTCGCGTCCATAGACTTTCATGCGCAAAGGAGCTAGTTGAGTGTTATAGAGCATCGATGTTTACAAAAGTTTTTTGGGTTGTGAGGCTTGGAAATCCTTGAGATAGAAAGGTTCAAAATAGGCCAAATCTTCAAATTTGCCATCGAGGAAAGCCTTTTCTGCCAAAGGAGCCATATATTTGGCCAAAGGATGTGCGTCATCAACGAAGCGCGCGTTGGGATGGTCGATCACCGTTTTGCACTTCTCGGCACCATTGCCCATAAAATAGATGGGTGCGCGATCCAACCATTCCTTGTAGGTGTCGGCCGTGACGATATCAGGTTGCACCTCTCGCAGCGGACGGAGTGCGCGATCATACACGGCAGCATAAACTTCCATGCGTCGGGCATCAATCATAGGCACGAGCAAGGCATCTTCGGGCATATCGTCGTCGAAAAGCAAGGTGGGCACCGTGATGAGTTTCAAAGTGGGCACAGCAATCAAAGGCACGTTGCGACCATAAGCCACACCTTTTGCCACTGAGGTGCCAATGCGAAGCCCTGTGTAACTGCCGGGGCCTGAAGAAATGGCCACTGCATCGAGGGGAATGGCGTGACTTTCAATAAAACTCAAGGCTTCGTCCACGTAGGGAGCCAGCACTGTGGCGTGCGAAGGCCCTTCGAGGGTTTGTTGTTCGAAAATCACTTTGGAATCTTCTGAAACGGCCACCGAACAAACTGTGGTGGAGGAGTCAATATGTAGAATACAAGCCATAATGTTGTCTTTCTGTTTAATAAGACTTTATTGTCTTGGGTGAGTGTTGGGGAGTTGCAAAACTTCCGTGCCATCTGGAGCGAAAATGCGCAGTGTTGTTTCTGTGGAAACCGCCTGAAATGGTAGTTTTCACAGCGGTTCTTTTCGAAAGTCTACAACAAGCCAAACTATCAATGTGCGAAATTACCACTTTCTCGGCGAACTACAAAGATAATGCGCTGAAACTTAATCCCAAATTGGTTATTAGGTTCTGAACAGATTTTATTTGATTGTTGAGCAGATGGTTTTTCGTTAGTTTGAAGACGTAGCGGGCTACGTCTAAAACGAACGAGAAGCAAGATGCCAACAAGAAAATGAAAGATGCCAACAAGTTGTCTTCTTCATAACAATCTGCACTATAACGAATGGTCTAATGACCGATTGGGGTTGATCCCAAATCGTGATTGTAGGTTGGTGAAAGTGCAACTTTCGCGCTCGAAAGAGGCGGATTGTGCGCTCTGTCGTTGGTGAATGTTGTCAGAAGTGTCTGCGTATATGTGGGAGTGGCTTTCGCCGTGAAAGAAAAAGGAAAATGGTGTGCACCGCCATCGTGCGCCCCTATAGGTATATGGGGAGATATTGCCCCAAAGAGGGAAAAAATCGCAGAAAAGTGAATGATTTTCTTTTCTCGTGTTTGAAATGCTATCTCTACTTGCTAAAATTCTGGATTGCGATGACTTTTGTGTGTTGGCCGCGAAGAACAAGAGAGAAAAGAGTCTATGCGAGGGAAATGAGTCTCACGCGTGCGTATCTCGCGCATACCAACAGCGATTTAATTTTTTTGCTGTCACAAGTGTCACACAAGGAGGGAAAAGGTGAAGAAAAAGATGGAGAAACCCAGTAAGAGGAAAGGACGAAAAAAGTGTTTTTCGTTGTTGCGATACGCTGATGTTGAGTGATTGAACCGCTTATCCGTTAAAATCTGTTCCAAATGTGGTCGTAATGTGTTGGAACATAGGAGTATAGGGAATGTCCTGTGACACTTGTGACAGCAAAAAGACAAAAACTCCTGTAATGCGCGTATACACGCGCGAGTGAGAGTGGGTATTTCACTACTTTTTTACACTTCGTGACGTGCGGATGATGTGTGCTCAATTTCTGTTGCTCAGTTGAGTTTGTTTTTGCATCAGCGGGTGCATCAGAAACAACCCGTCGTTTTGTGGAAAATAACGTGTTGTTTTATAGAAAATAACGTGTTGTTTTGTGCAAAGTGAGCCGTAGTTTTTAGTCACGTCATCTCAATGCCTTGCATTTTATCTCTTTATCAAACGCCAAAAGGAGATGCCGCAAAAATGAGTTTTGCAGCATTTCCTTTATTGGACAAATGAGATGAGCTGTATTGGCGATAGGCATTATCCCCAATCGGTCATTAGACCCTTATAGTGCAGTTCCTTGTGGAAAAGACAACTTCCTAGACCGATTGGGGATTATAGCGTTTTTAGCGGTTTCTGGAGGGATTTAGTTGGCAGGGAAGTCTGTTTTGAGCGAGAATTGTAGATTTTTCTTCTTTTTTCTTGGACATCTGAGAAGAAAGGATTATCTTTGCACCGTGTTTTTCATAGTATTAGATTTAAGGTTAACAAGGTTGGGATACAGTGGTATCCCATTTTTTGTTTATACCCCAGACTCGCTTTCTGAAATTCCTCAGAAAATCCTTAGATTTCCTCCAAAAACACCCTAGCAATAGCCCTGAAATTTACGATAAAAATAGAAGCTTTCTCCCAATAAAAGCACGATTATACGATTTGATGGAAGAAAATCTCAAAAATTGCGCGGTAAATTTGGCAAATCGAACAAGAAAGTGTAAATTCGTGGCATTCAAACTTACGTAATCATCATATGACGAACGAACCTACCCTTTGGGAACAATTTCTGCTAGACCCGATGACTTATATTTATTGGGGAGTAGCTATTATATCCAGTCTTGTTTTTACGATTCAAACCCTGCTGTTGTTTGTGGGCTTTGATGCCGACGGCAATTTTGATGGGGGAGATGTTTCTTTCGACGTGGATGGCCTCGCACTTGTTTCTGTCAAAACCGTTGCTTGTTTTTGTTGGGCTTCGGTTGGTGTGGCGTCATCATCTCGCCTTTCTTTGTGGAAGCTTGGATCACGGCTCTAATCTCTCTGGGCGTGGGAACCCTCTTTATGTTTGGGGCTTGGGTCTTGCTCAAACAAGTGCTGACACTTTCGCAAGACAATACTTTTCACACCGAGAAAGTGGTGGGCTACACGGCAGATGTCTATCTTCGCATCCCTGCTGATACCCGAAAAAGTGGAAAAATTATGGTGAGCCACGAAGGTTCTATGCACGAATTACAAGCCTTCAACACCAGTGGAGAAGAAATTCCCACGGGAGCCAAAGTGCGCGTGGTGGCCACCATCGACGACGCTGCAGTGTTGGTGGAGAAAGTGATAGACACCCCTCAACAGATTGTCGACTAACTTGACCCTAAATCCTCAGCAGACAACAGGGCGTTTGTGTCTGTCTGATAGCAGTAGTAATACCTAAACATTTATCATCTATGCATCCTTTTCTTTTACCAGTCATTGGAGTTTTAGCTGCTTTCATCATTCTTACAGCACTCCTCAATCGTTATCGTCGTTGTCCCTCCGACAAGATTTTGGTCATTTATGGCACAACGTCTAATGGTGGTTCTGCAAAATGTGTGCACGGCGGTGGTGCTTTTGTTTGGCCAGTGGTGCAAGACTATGCTTACCTCAGTTTGACACCTATCTCCATTGAAGCAAATCTCACCAACGCTTTGTCGCGTCAAAACATCCGTGTGGACGTGCCTTGCCGTTTCACCGTGGGTATTTCCACCGAAGGCGAATCGATGAACAACGCAGCAGAGCGTTTGCTCGGACTCACGCCTAACGATATTCAAGAAATGGCGCGCGACATCCTCTTTGGTCAGTTGCGTTTGGTCATTGCCTCTATGTCGATTGAAGAACTCAACAGCGACCGCGATAAATTCCAAGAGAGCATTATGACCAACGTTGAAATTGAATTGAAGAAGATCGGTCTTAAACTCATCAACGTCAATGTGACCGACATCAAAGACGAAAGCGGATATATTGAAGCGTTGGGAAAAGAAGCTGCTGCAAAGGCCATCAACGAAGCCAAAGTAAGCGTGGCAGAACAAGAAAAGATTGGTGAAATTGGTCGCGCTGAGGCTCAAAAAGAAACGCGTATTCGCACCTCAGAAGCCAACGCAAAAGCCATTGCCGGTGAAAACGAAGCTAAGGTGGCTATTGCCAACTCTGAAGCGTTGCGCCGTGAAAAAGAAGCTGAGGCAGGACGCAGAGCCACTGCTGCAGAAAAGGTGGCGCAGGCAAAGGCCTTGGAAGAAGCTTATTCTGCTGAGCGCGAAGCTGAAATGGCGCGTGCTGAGCGCGAACGTGCTTCTCAACAAGCCAATGTGATTGTGGCACAAGAAGTGGAAAAACGCCGCGTGGTGATTGAGGCTGAAGCCGAAGCAGAACAAAAACGTGTGCAAGCGCGTGGTGAAGCTGATGCTATTTTTGCAAAAATGGAAGCTGAAGCGAAGGGACTTTATGAGATTCTCACTCGTCAAGCGCAAGGTTACGACAAGATGATTCAAGCCGCTGGAGGTGATGCCACAAAGGCTTACACATTGTTACTCCTGGAAAAACTCCCTGAACTTGTGCGTACTCAAGTAGATGCCATCAAGGGTATCAACATCGACAAGGTGACGGTGTGGGACAATGGCGGTCAGTCTGCTGATGGCAAAGGAAGTACGGCCAATTTCTTGAGCGGACTGCTCAAGTCTGTTCCTCCACTCTCTGACCTTTTCGAACAAGCGGGCATGAATCTTCCTGAATATCTGGGAAAACAGAAGCCTGCTGAAGAAGTTGAAGAAGCAGAAGAGGCATAATATGATTTTCAAGAAGGGATTCTCCTAGATAATTGCATACTTCTGCTGAAGGTTGCATTTTAGACATCGGTCTTTAGTTGGCGCACATTTATATAGGATGTCCTGTACTTTCAAAATCGAAGTGCAAAAAAATAGGGCGATGGACGTGTGTTCGTCGTCCTTACTTGTTGATTTATCCGTAGGAAAATTGTACCTTTGTAGCAAACTTAGCACGTTATGTCAGACTACATTGTTTCGGCTCGCAAATATCGTCCCACCAATTTCAATAGTGTGGTGGGGCAGAGTGCGCTTACCACAACACTTAAAAACGCGATTGCTACAGGAAAATTGGCGCACGCCTATCTTTTCTGCGGCCCTCGAGGTGTGGGTAAGACCACTTCGGCACGCATTTTTGCTAAAACCATCAACTGTCTCACCCCGAGTGAGGGTGGAGAGGCGTGCGATCATTGCGAAAGTTGTGTAGCCTTCAATGAAGGTCGCTCCTACAACATTCACGAACTGGATGCTGCTTCCAACAACTCCGTTGACGACATCCGCGAACTCATTGAGCAAGTGCAGATTCCTCCGCAGGTGGGACGCTACAAAGTGTTTATCATTGACGAGGTGCATATGCTGTCGCAGGCGGCTTTCAATGCTTTTCTCAAAACGTTGGAAGAACCTCCTGCACACGCCATTTTTATTCTTGCTACTACGGAGAAGCACAAGATTCTTCCCACGATTCTCTCGCGCTGTCAGATTTACGACTTTAACCGTATGGAGGTGGGCGACACGGTGCGTCACCTTCAGCACGTGGCGGAGCAAGAGGGCATCCAATATGAAGAAGCTGCACTCAATGTAATTGCTCGAAAGGCTGATGGCGGTATGCGCGATGCGTTGTCTATCTTTGACCAAGTGGCATCGTTCACAGAGGGAATATCACCTACCAAGCCACCATCGACAACCTCAATGTGCTCGACTATGACTATTATTTCGTGGTGACGGAGCATTTACTCAAAAGTGAAATCCCTGAAACGATGATGAAACTCAACGAAATCCTGGCGAAGGGTTTTGAAGGGGGACACTTTATGAGTGGACTTGCATCGCATTTCCGTGATTTGTTGGTGAGTCGTGATGCGCAAACGCTTCCGCTGTTGGAAGTGGCCGAGACGGTGCGACAACAGTATGCTGCGCAAGCGCAGCGTTGCACTCCGCGCTTTCTCTATCGTGCTTTGAAACTCTGCAACGATTGCGATATGGCTTATCGTGCTGCGCCCAACAAGCGGCTGCTCGTGGAGTTGACGCTCATTCAAGTGGCGCAGATTATGCAAGAAGATGACGCTGTGGGTTCCGGGCGTAGCCCTAAAAAGTGCCTCCTCCCCATCTTCCAGCTCGCACCCACCACTGGGGTGAGTGCGGCTCAGCAACGTCAAGGACAGCCTTCGGGTACTCCTCAAGTTGCTCCCACTACGACGAATAGCCAGGCTACTGCCCCTGCGGCCGTAGCACCTAGATCCACCACTGCGCCTTCTACCTTGGCTCCGACTCGCGGAGTTGCAGGCAACAACAGCGCAGGAACTTCTGTTCACTCGCAGAAACAGTTTATTCAATCGCGTTTGCAAACCGTTTCGCTCACCCATCGTAAGCCTACGGCACCTGTTGGAGGTGCTGCAGCTGAAGGCGAAACGACTGCAACTCCCGTTTCTCCTGCAGAAAAACAACACGAAGTTTTCACCCTTGAGCAATTAAGATACTATTGGTTGAGATTTGCCAATGAACTTCCCCCTCAACAAGGCGCAGAATCAGGGCGTCTTAAGATGATTCAACCTCAACTCAAAGAAAATTGTTTGGTTGAAGCGATGGTCGACAATGCTGCGGCTGCCGAATATCTTCGCAAGGTGGGAACTTCTCTTGCACAATACCTGCGTAGGGCTTTGCGCAATGACGACATAATAGTGAATTTCGTGGTGAATACGGCCGTGAATACGAAGCATCGCGCCTTTTCTCCACGAGAGATTTACCAAGAAATGCTCGGCAAAAACGATGCTTTCAAACAACTTGCTGAGACGTTGCATTTAGTGGTCTATTAGGGTAGATACACTTTTGTGCTTAGTTCTTATGTTTGTGCTTAGTGCTTAGTTCTTATGCTTAGTTCTTATGCTTGTGTTTTGCTCTTGTGCTTAGGATTTTGTTCTTATGCTTAGTGCATTGCTGAGCCTTTCGTTTTCGGGTTATTTCCCCATTCTTTAGCTACCATTATTCTATTAAAATATCCATTATGGCAACAACATCTGACTTTATCCCTCCTTTTGAAAACGGAGCTCCCCAAATTTCTAACCGCTACATCGCTGTTTCCTACAAACTCTTTACCGACAATGAAGCTGGTATCCGTGAGTTGGTAGAAGAAGCTCCAGTGCAGTATCCTTTCCAGTTTATTTCTGGTTTGGGTATGGCACTCGAAACGTTTGAGCGTGAAGTGGCGCATCTCAATGAAGGCGACACTTTTGAATTCACTTTGAAGGTGGAGGATGCTTATGGTCCTTACGAGGAAGAGCACGTGATTGAAGTTCCCAAACAAACTTTTGTGGTGAATGGCCGCTTCGACAACGACACCATCTATCCTGGCGCAGTGCTTCCTCTTGTCAATGAAGAAGGCTTCCGCTTCGATGGTCTTGTGCTCGAAGTCAAAGAAGAGGTTGTGGTGCTCGATTTGAATCATCCTCTTGCGGGCAAGGAATTGCATTATTCCGGTGTTGTGGTGACTGCACGCGAAGCTACAAACGAAGAAATTCAAGGTACGCTTAATATGATGGCTGGCGAAGGTTGCGGCTGTGGTTGCGATCACGATCACGATCATCACGAAGGCGAATGTGGTTGTGGTGGACATCATCACCACGAGGGTGAATGCGGTTGCGGTGGACATCATCACCATGAGGACGAATGCGGCTGCGGTGATCATCATCACCACGAAGGCGAATGTGCTTGCGGTGGACACTAAACGTGGATTAGGCTAAAAGTCGTTTGCAAAACTGCTCTTCCTTTGGGAAAGTGGGTTTTAGTAACTTGCAAAGGCTTTGTCGCGCTTTTGTATGCTCTTTTCAAGTCGGACTTCACGGATTACGCTCCGCAAAGTCCGACTTGTTGCTTTTGATCTAGTTTTTCTAGTGGTCCTAGTTTTTCTAGTGGTCCTAGTTTTTCTAGTAGTCCTAGTTTTTCTAGAAGTTCTAGTTTTTCTAGAAGTTCTAGTTCTTCTAGGGGGTCTAGCTCTCTAACGTCTAATCTCTAACGTCTAATCTCTAACGTCTACCATCTAATGCCCGAGCCACGCTTGTCGTGGCGAGCATAAAAGGGTCTGCGACCCTCTAACATCTAATCCCTAAAAATGAATACATTTGGTCAATATCTTCGTTTAACCTCCTTTGGAGAAAGCCACGGTGTCGCTGTTGGAGGCGTTATCGATGGTTTTCCAGCAGGCATCGACATTGACGAAGCCTTTATCCAAAGTGAGTTGCAGCGTAGAAAACCAGGACAAAATGCGCTTACCACTCCGCGCAAAGAAGACGATATCGTAGAAATCCTTTCCGGAGTCTTTGAAGGGAAAAGTACAGGTTGTCCTATTGGATTCATTGTGCGCAATCGCAATCAGCATTCCAAGGATTACGACAATATGCGTCACCTCTTCCGACCATCGCACGCAGACTATACCTACTTTGCTAAATATGGACTGCGCGACCATCGCGGTGGAGGAAGAAGTTCTGCGCGAGAAACCATAGCTAGAGTGGTGGGAGGAGCGTTTGCCAAACTCTTGTTGCGTGCGTTGTGCGTAAGTATCACCGCTTGGACGCGACAAGTTGGAAATCTCGTACTAGAAAAAGATTATCATTGTTTAGATTTCCGAAATAGAGCGCAACCCCGTACGTTGTGCCGACGCAGAGATGGCTGAAAAGATGGCGCAACTCATTATGGAGGTGAAGGAAGAAGGCGACACCATTGGCGGAGTCATAGAGTGCGTGGTGCAAGGAGTTCCAGCAGGGTGGGGGGAGCCCGTTTTCGGCAAACTCCAAGCGCGATTGGCGTCTGCTATGCTAAGCATCAACGCCGCTAAAGGTTTTGAATATGGTTTAGGATTTGCTGGAAGTTCGTGGCGAGGTTCAGCGCAAAATGACGCTTTTCTTCCTGGTTTCACTACGGCAACCAACCACAGTGGCGGCATACAAGGTGGCATTTCCAATGGTCAAGACATTGTATTTCGCGTTGCTTTCAAACCCGTAGCCACCATTCTCCAACCTCAAAGTACGATTGATGTGAATGGCGAAGCCACAATGCTCGACGCGCGAGGCAGACACGATGCTTGCGTCTTGCCGCGTGCCGTTCCCATTGTAGAGTCAATGGCTGCTCTTGTCTTGGCAGATGCCTATCTGGCTCAGCGCATTGCCTGCTTCGAATGACAAGCTCCGATTTTCTCTAGTTGGTTCTAGCTCTTCTAGCAGTTCTAGTTTTTTTAGTTCTTCTAGAGTTTCTAGCAGTTCTAGTTTTTCTAGTGGTAAGAAAACTCCAGTTTTACCTTGCGTTTTTTTCTACATCTTTCATCTCGGATGCAGTGTTTTCTGTTAAAATCGAAGATGTTCGTTCAGTTTTTTCAAGAATTCCTTGGTCAATTACTACAAATCCCCTACATTTGCATTAAGTAGTTGTCGAGATGATAACGAGAAAATAGTTTAGTTAAGTCTAGTTTAGTTTTTGTGTTGGTTAATGGGACACCGCTAATAAGTGGAGGTCCCATTAATTTTTTTGTTCCCCCTCTCAACTCTATACAACACCAGGACGATTGGGGTAAATGAACAACTGCCATCATACAGGGATAACCTAGTGATGGCAGTTGTTTGTTCGTTTTGTTCAAGAAGAACAGGGATTATGGTTCGGAAGCGGCAGAAGAAGACTTTCTTGATGACGATGAGTGTTTATCTGATGAAGTAGAATGTTTGCTTGATGAAGAAGACGTTTGCGTGTCAGATGTAGACGAAGTAGAAGAAGTTGCAGAAGAGGTTGTAGGAGAAGTCGGTGTTGACGCATTTGTAGATGAGATGGCTGCAGGAGTAGACTTCGTAGACGATGATTTGGCAGGAGAAACAGCACCGCTTTGAGAGAGGAAGCGCAGATAAGACTTGTAGATGTGCGGAGAGTAAGCCTTAAAGATGTTGTTGGCAAAAGAATGTCGGTAATTTTATTTTGCGTCACATAGTCCTTCATATTCTTGAGGAAATAGCGAGAGTCTACCACGTGAATTTCTCCAAAACTAAAGAAAAGGTAGCCAGGAAGCGCATTGCCGAAACTATCTTTCAAGATGAGTAAACGGCGCTTTGAGGGAGTTGACGTGCGCACCACAGTGAGGCGTTGGTCGCTTCCCATAAAGGTGCAATAGGCAGCTCCGCTTCCATCGCGGTAGTGCTGGAAAAACGCCCCATTGTGCGGCTTTCCTTCGGCAGTGACGCGATAGTTTTTGTCCACTTGATAGTCCGTGTAGGTCGTGGTGTAGGTCACATTCTTTGGCACATAATACACAAAGTCTTCGGGAGCGTTCTTGATGGCAATGTCTTTGGCATAGCCATACATACTTCCCACGTAGCGATGCAACACCTTACGTTCATAGTGCGAAAGGTCTTTGAAAGGAACACCAGCTGTTTTGGCGAAAGCCTCTGCTGCGTAGTATCCACCGAGAGGAGCCCAGTGGTGGTCGGTGCGGAGATAGATATCTTCTTTTGCGTGCTGGCCGAGGGGCGTATAAGCATCAACGGATTTCACCTCTTTGTCGAGGAGTGCGTAGGTGCTTTTGATGTTGGGAAATTGAGGACGAGAAATATATTTAGCCTGTTCTGGGCAGTAGTATTCTACAGCTGTGGGAATAATCAAACAGTAGACTTGAACGTTCTTGCCAAAAGTTTTTTGATAAAGATTGCAGGCTTGCGCATAACCCACACACCCTTTGCTGCTTCCGCCGAAAGCCATAAGTGCACGCACATTTTTCCCCGAGCCTGTGACGATGATACCTGCATTCGAAATCTTGGCATTTTCATCGGCAGTATGGTTCTCATATTGCTGCATCTCTGGGTCGGCAGGCGCATTGTCGTCACCAGCAGCGGCGGTAGCATCAGAGGAAGCGTGAAAGGTCACATTGTTTTCCCCTTGACTGAGCGCAAGTGAGTGTTTAGTCTCCATACTCATTTGCATAAAATGGTCGCGAAAGGGTTCGCTGTCGCTAAACCAAGTGGAGATTTCTTTTGGTGAATGCGCCCGAGAGAAGACGCTCGAACGAGAATTTTGGAAAAGTGGCCAAGTCGCGTTTTTCGAGAGGAGAAAAAGTGCTGCGTGGAAAAGTGTCGAATACCACGGTAAAAGCTGCGAAAATGAGGCCTATGACGAGGAGATAGAAACGAGAATATCGCATAATCAAGAGAAATTCTGAAAAGAGAAAAAGCGAGTGGCTTAGAATCGAGTGTAGATGAAGGCATTGTTGGTGGCACCAACGAGCAAGCCACAGACAGCGCAAGGAGAGCCACAGAGAGAAGAATTCGAGCGAAGGTGGAAATCACCGCATAAACGGCACTCGATTCACCTCCCAAGACGCGTGCAGAGAGTTGTTGCACGGCAGAACGGAAAGGCAAACAGAGAATGATGGCTGCAATCCACAACCAAAAATGATCAAATACTGCGCCAGTGGTGATGAAATTGTGCATCTCTTTTGCCCCTCCGAGAAGCGTTTGGAAGAAATGTCCCAAACGTGTGAAGTCGTCAAAGTAGAAAATACCCCAACCCACCACAATTAGGAGTAGACTGTAGAGATGAAGTAGCACGCGTGGCACGCGATGGATGAAGCGCAACAGCGTGTATTTTTCGAGCATCACGATGACGCCGAAATACATACCCCAAAGCACGAAATTCCAACTCGCACCGTGCCAAAGACCTGTCAAGAACCACACGGCAAGGATGTTGAATGACTGGTGACGGCGATTGCCCCCGAGGGGAATGTAGACGTAGTCGCGGAAGAAACTTCCCAAAGAAATGTGCCATCTGCGCCAGAACTCGGTGATGCTTCGGCTGATGTAGGGATGCGCAAAGTTTTCGTTGAAGTGGAAACCCAAGCAACGTCCCATACCGATGGCCATATCGCTATAACCTGAGAAGTCAAAATAGATTTGGAAGGTGAAAGCCAGGATGCCTAACCACGCACCCGAGGTGGTGAGATTTTGGAGATTTCCTCCTAAGAACTGCGATACAATTTCGGAGAACTGATTGGCAAGAATCACCTTCTTGCCTAGTCCGATGAGAAAACGATAAACACCTTCGGCAAAGTCTTGTGCAGTGACGCGGCGGTCTTGGATTTGCGCTGCTACGGTGCTGTAGCGCACGATGGGACCCGCCACAAGTTGTGGGAACATCGACACATAGAGCAAGAGATTGCCGAATGATTTCTGCATCGGACTCTCACGGCGATAGACATCGATGAGGTAAGACATAGATTGAAACGTGTAGAAACTCACGCCGATGGGCAATGCAATGTGAGGATTGTTCACGGGAATACCCCAACTTGTCAAAGTGTCTGCAATAAGACCGGCATATTTGAACGTACCAAGAATGGCTAAGTTGCCGACAACACCTAGGAAGAGCGCAAAACCGCGGTATTGTTCAAAACGAGTGAGCGCAAGACCGCCCAGATAGTTCCAAAGCACGCAACCCAGCATCAGAAATACGTAGACCGGTTCTCCCCACGCATAGAAAATGAGAGAGAACAACACGAGTACGGCATTCTTTAGCGTATTGACCGGTCGGCCGTTAGGTTGCAAAGATTTGCGATCAACCAAACCTGCTAAAAGGTAGAGTAGCGCGCAACTAGGGAGGAAGACGAAGAGAAAAAAGAGATCGGAAAAGACCATATAAGCGAGTTATCTTTGTGAAATGCGTTGAGTTTGCAAGATTTTTGTGATGTGCTGTGCCAAAATTTGGCCGTTGCGTTGTGCGCCCAGCACAGAGGTGTGCGTGCCGTCCGTGCTATAAACAAAATTTTTGCGCTCATCATCGGCACGAAGGCTGCAAATTTTGTCTTGTCTGATGAGTGGCAAACGAAGTTGTTGCGCAATTTGCACCATAAGTGCTGTGCCTTCTGCTAATCGCTCAGCTGAAAAAGCCGTGCTTTGCAACGGTGAGAGCAAAATGATGCGCGCTTGTGGAAAAGTTTGTTGCAACAACATGCAATCGTATCGCATAGCTTGAGCCAACGACAACAAATGATTGAGCGGTGTTTTCAGCACCTCTTGTTGAGGCAAAGCAAACACTCGCGACACATCTTGCAGTAGGGCAGAGGGACGAGCCTGCAGAAACCAAAAATCGTTGGTGCCAGCAGCAATGATGATGAGATGAGGCGTGGGTTGTGTGCCATTGCGATAGGCGGAAATCAGTCGAAACACTTGGTTACTTACCACGTTGTTGTCCGCCAGTTTGTTCGTGTTTTGTTGTTCATCGCGAGAGGTTTTGAGCGTGTGCGTCCAAGTGGCACCGCTTCGGGCATAACTGCGAATGGAGCGGTGGGGAAAGTGCTGCGCAAACCAGTAGTTCCAGCCTTGTTCTTGGTTACAATCATCTCCTCCAATCCAAGTGTTGGAATCGCCCAGCAACACAATGTCGGGCGCAGTGGGAAAAGGCTTTCGAGAGCTTCGACCGCTAGCGTAAGCCATCGCCACACAGCAACAGAAAGTAATACAAAACCACCATCGCAATGTGGAACGATAAATCAATAGTTGCATATTTGTTATGGGGAAAAGCGCGTAAACTGCATCCGCTTGGGATATGTTTCAAGCAAAAATGCGACATTCATTTTATTCAAAAAAGACTCTTTTCACGCGGTCGCTGACGGAAGTGAGAATTTCATAGGGAATCGTGTCGAGCCATTCAGCAAGTTGTGCAGCTGGCAGGTGTTCGCCAAAAATTTCTACGGAATCTCCTTCGCGACAAGGCACATCCGTTACGTCAATCATACAAACATCCATACAGATGTTGCCCGCATAGGGAGCAGGATGTCCATTCACCAGGCAATGTCCGCGCCCGTTGCCGAGATGGCGGTCTAATCCGTCGGCATAGCCAATGGGGATGGCTGCAATGCGCGAGGGACGTTGCACAATGGTCTTGCGACTGTAGCCCACACTCGTTCCAGCAGGCACTTCACGAATCTGAAGAATCGTGGTGCGCAAAGTTGCCACGTGTTCGAGGGTGCGATTGTCGATGGGGTCAATGCCGTAAAGTCCTAGTCCCAAACGGCACATATCGAGTTGGCGTTCGGGAAAACGCTCTATGCCAGCGGAGTTGCAGATGTGGCGCATCACGTGGAAAGGAAAAGCCGCTTGAAGTTCTAGAGAAGCCCGATCGAAGCGCGCAAATTGTTGTGCTGAGAATTCGTCGAAATCGGGACTGTCGCTCCCCACAAAGTGCGAGAAGACAGAACGAGGTCGCAGGGCTTGTTGGTGGCGGAAACGCTCAATCACTGCGGGAATGTCGTGCTCAGGATTGAACCCCAGGCGACACATACCCGTATCGAGTTTGATGTGCACAGGATATTGCGTGATGCCCTCGTGGCGCGCTGCAGCGATGAGTGCATCGAGTAGGCGGAAATTGTAGACTTCGGGTTCAAGACGATACTTAAACAAGGTATGGAGCGCACTCATTTCGGGATTCATCACCAAGATTCCGGCAGTGATACCCGCTTTTCGGAGTTCCGCGCCTTCGTCTGCCACCGCCACGGCAAGATAATCTACGCCAAGGTCTTGCAGTGTTCGAGCCACTTCCACGCTACCGCAACCGTAAGCACCGGCTTTAATCATACAAGTGAGTTTCACGCCAGGACGAAGGCGCGAGCGGTAGAAGCGCACATTGTCGGCAAGTGCGGAGAGATTGATTTCCAAAGTCGTTTCGTGCACCTTGAGTTGGAGTTCATCGGCAATGCGTTCAAAAGCAAATTCGCGTGCACCTTTGAGGAGCACCACGGCATCAGAGAGCGAAGCAAGGCAAGAACTTGCGAGAAAATCATCGGTCTGGTCGAAGCATTCCACCTGACATTGCAGAAGATTCTGCAAACGTTTCACTTCGTGACCGATGCCGATGACTTTGTCCACAGGACGCGATGCAATGAGTGTTGCCACGCGCTGATAGAGTTCGCCAGCGGGCATACCCGTTTGCTGAAAATCGCTCAACACAAGCACAGATTTATGGTGCGCTTCTTTGCGACGATGTAGGAAATCGAGGGCAATGTCGAGCGACGTGAGATCGGCATTGTAAGCATCATCGATGAGCGTCAGCCCACGCACCCCAGGTTTCACCTCAAGACGCATTGCCACCGATTGAAGTTGTGGCATCCGCGTTGCAAGTTGTTCAACAGACACCCCTAATTGCATAGCAACAACTGCCGCGTGAATGGCATTTTCGATGGAGGCTTCGTCTGTGAAAGGGATGAAAAACTGGTGTTTCTCTTGGTTCTGACTGAAAATATAAGAACCGTCTGCTGCAATCTTTGCGCGTTGAAACGAAATCTCCGTGCAGTCCGAAAGTATGTGGGTGGAGAAGCGATATTGCGCTGCTTGCCTTGCTTAGACCACGTGATGCGCTTACCAGCAAAGTCCATTTTGTCGAGTGTTGCTCCGATGAGTTCATTGTCGGCACAATAGACAAGCGTTTCGCAATGTGCAAATAGTTGCAATTTTTCCGCACATTTCTCCTCCATACTAGAGAAATTGGCTTCGTGCGCTGCGCCAATGTTGGTAATGAGTCCAAGCGTGGGTTGGATGATGTCGCGCAAACGTGCCATTTCTCCCTCACGACTGATGCCGGCTTCGAAGATGCCAATGCGACTTTGCGCATTGAGCAACCACACCGAGAGGGGAACACCAATTTGCGAATTAAAAGAGCGTGGAGATCGCGTCACTTGTTCTGAGGGACAAAGGAGCTGGTAGAGCCATTCTTTGACAATCGTCTTACCATTTGACCCCGTGATGCCGACAACGGGCAGCGAAAACTGCGCGCGGTGGCTCGCTGCCAGTCGTTGCAAGGACAGAAGCGGAGATTTCACGCGAAGAAAATTGGCTTCGCTCACGAGAGATGAGGCAGCGGTGTCGTTGAGGTCATCGAGATGAAAGTCAAGATTGACCACAAAATTGCGAACTCCGCGCTGGAGTAGCGCAGGGATGTAGCGGTGTCCGTCGCCAGTGGCTGTGCGAAGGGCAAAGAAAAGAGAGGTTTCTGGAAAAGCGAGTGAACGGCTGTCTGTGAGCAACCAATCAATCTGTGCATTGCACGCAGCGATGTCGTGAGCACCTGCGCCATCGATGGAAGCTCCAATGATTTTTGCAGTTTGTGCTATCGTGTAGGACATAGGTTTAAACAGAAAAGTGGCAGCGGTGCGTCAAGCCAATGTGATGCGCTGAAAGGTGAGCGACCTCAGGGCAAAAAAGGTGAGCGTTGGCGTTGACCGCGACGTATTATATAATAATGTGCGCGCAAAGTTACGGACAATGCACCACATAGGCAAACAAAACAAACTATAATGCTTATATAACCTAGGTCTTTCTCCTCAAAATGACTCTCTATTATTGGGACTAGATCGAGATTTCCCAATGAAACGTCTGTTGAAAGACAGAAAGAAGCGGAAAAACGATTTAGTTTTTAGTAAAACTTTGCGTTTCGTACCCCTCCATTTAACGCGGTATTTGGAACAGAGAGAAAGTTGTTGAGAATTATGCGATTCTCAGCGGCTTTGAAAATCGTGATTTTCGGAGGTTTTTACTGGGTTATAGGTCGTTTTTTCGAAACTAGTGCTTGTTTATTAGGAAACGACGTGTCGTTTTGAAAAAGTGACGTGTTGTTTGTGCAATTTTGTCGGACATTTTTCCGATTTCTTCCCTTGGGATTTTGAAAACGTCCGACGAAATTTTTGAAAATGTCCGACGAAATTGTCGGAAAAATGCCCAAAGTTTGAAATGGATGAGCCGAAAAAGATAAAACGGAGAAGGGAAAAAGTGTGTGTTGATTTCCTAGAACGAAGAAAAAAACTTTCGATTTTTGCCGTTTGGCATTAACGTTTCATCCTCGTGATTTCGCTTTGTTTGACACTAATTTTTCGAGAGCGCGAGAGCGCAGACGATGATTGGGTGGGGAAGAACGATAACCTTTCCTTATAGTATGGGATGAAATCGCCAGTGTAGCGATAGGAGTGAGACGGTTTTGTCAGATTTATGACAAGATGTCAGAGAGAAAATGAAGCAAAGGGTATTTTCTTTTTTGGCACGTGGCTTGCAATAAGAGGGGACGTAACGCCATCGCAGCGCAGACATCGGAGATTTTCTCATCGAAACCGAATGTTGCACTTCCTCTCTCGAAGATAACGCTGTGCGTGTGGCGAAGAATCCAATTTGAATAACAAAAAAAGAATATACAATTATGGGAAAGATTATTGGTATTGACCTCGGAACCACCAACTCTTGTGTTTCCGTTTTTGAAGGTAACGAACCTGTGGTTATCGCTAACAGCGAAGGTAAGCGCACCACTCCTTCTGTAGTGGCTTTCGTTGGCGATGGTGAACGCAAAGTGGGTGACCCTGCTAAGCGTCAAGCAATCACAAACCCTGAACGTACGGTTTACTCTATCAAGCGTTTTATGGGTGAGAATTTCAGCCAAGTGGAAAAAGAAATCGCTCGTATGCCTTATAAAGTAGTGAACGATGGCGGTCTTCCTCGTGTGGCGATCGATGGTCGCAACTACACTCCACAAGAAATCTCTGCAATGATACTCCAAAAGATGAAGAAAACTGCAGAAGATTACCTCGGACAAGAAGTGACTGAAGCGGTAATCACCGTGCCTGCTTACTTCTCTGACTCTCAACGTCAAGCTACTAAGGAAGCTGGTCAAATCGCTGGTCTCGAAGTGAAGCGTATCGTGAACGAACCCACGGCTGCTGCCCTCGCTTATGGTGTGGACAAAGCCAACAAGGATATGAAGATTGCGGTGTTCGACCTCGGTGGTGGTACCTTCGATATTTCAATCCTCGAATTCGGTGGCGGTGTGTTTGAAGTGCTCTCTACAAACGGTGATACTCACCTCGGTGGTGACGACTTCGACCAAGTGATCATCGACTGGTTGGTACAAGAATTTAAGAACGACGAAGGCGCTGACCTCACTGCCGACCCCATGGCAATGCAGCGTTTGAAGGAAGCTGCTGAAAAGGCGAAGATTGAACTCTCTAGCTCTGCTTCTACCGAAATCAACCTTCCTTACATCATGCCCGTAGGCGGTGTGCCTAAGCACTTGGTGAAGACCCTCACTCGTGCTAAGTTTGAACAATTGGCTCACGGTCTCATCCAAGCTTGCCTCGTGCCTTGCCAAAACGCACTCCGCGATGCTGGTCTTGAAAAGAACGAAATCGACGAAATTATCCTCGTGGGTGGTTCTAGCCGTATCCCTGCTGTGCAAGAACTTGTGCAAAACTTCTTCGGCAAGGCTCCTTCTAAGGGTGTGAATCCTGATGAAGTGGTGGCTGTGGGTGCTGCTATCCAAGGTGCTATCCTCAACAAGGAAAGCGGTGTGTCTGACATCGTTCTCCTCGACGTTACTCCTCTTTCTATGGGTATCGAAACGCTCGGTGGCGTGATGACTAAGCTCGTGGAAGCTAACACGACTATTCCTTGCAAACGTAGCCAGACTTTCTCTACTGCTGAGGACAACCAACCCGAAGTGACCATCCACGTGCTCCAAGGTGAACGCACTATGGCTGCTCAAAACAAGAGCATCGGTCGTTTCAACCTCGCTGGCATCGCTCCTGCTCGCCGTGGTGTGCCTCAAATCGAAGTTACTTTCGACATCGACGCTAACGGTATTCTCAATGTGAGCGCGAAGGATAAGGCTACTGGTAAGGAACAAAGCATCCGCATCGAGGCTTCTTCTAACCTTTCTCAAGAGGAAATCGACCGTATGAAGGCTGAAGCTGAAGCTAACGCTGCTGCGGACAAGGCTGAAGCTGAACGCATCCAGAAGATCAACCAAGCAGACAGTATGATTTTCCAAACCGAAAATATGCTCTCTGAAAATGGTGATAAGCTCCCTGCAGAAGTGAAGGGTAAGGTGGAAGCTGCGCTCAACCAGTTGAAGGAAGCGCACAAGGCACAAGATGTTGCTGCCATCGACGCTGCTACTGCTGCTTTGAATGCTGCAACTCAAGAGCTTTACGCTCAAGCCGGTGGCGGTGCTCAACCTGGTGCTGCTGACTTCGCTCAAGGTGGTGCACAACAAGGTGCTCAACAAAACGGCAAGGAAGACATTCAAGATGCTGACTTCGAAGAAGTGAAGTAATCACATCCTTGTCCTAATAATAGGAAACCCTAGCTACTCTCCTATGAGTGGCTGGGGCTTTTTGTGTTTGTTTGTTTGTGTTTGTTTCTGTTCTCTCCCTCCTTTTCTCCCCAATGATTCCCAAAAGATCGTTAGAGTGACGTGCTACTCGTTATTGAATCTCAAAAGGTACAAGAGTGTGATAGTGGTATTCGTTATTGAACTCCAAAAGCTAATTAGAGGGTAATTGTGGTTCTCGTTAATGAAAAGATTGCTTCCTATTATTTTCCTGTTGACATCTTGTTATCGTTCGTTCTTGACGTAGCCACTACGTCTTCGAGTCAACGGTAAACAAACTGCTCAACAATCAAATTTGTTCAGGTTCTAGGGACTATTTGGGGAGCGATAATCGGTGGAACAAGAAACAAAGAAAGACCGCATCAAAACCAATAAGTCTTGACGCGGTCTTTGATTATGCGTGATTAGTTATAAAGAATTAGTTCTTTACAAGTTTCACGGTGCGGACGAGTTTACCATCGCGTTCGATACGGAGGAGGTAAGTGCCTGGAGCACCGAGATACAGACTTGCGTTGTTGCCAGCTGCAATGTGTGCAGACTTTTGTGTAACAAGTTGTCCAGCGAGGTTGTAAAGAGAAATGTTGTATTGTCCAGATTGTTCAAATTCAATCAAAACATTTTCTCCTACAGTTGTGGCTTTGAACTCATCAGATTGAGCTTTTTCAATGCCAGTGACTCCTGTACCCACTTTGATGACAGAGAAAGTCTTGCTGTCACTACCCAGGGCATTGGTGAGCGTAAGTGTCACATTGTACATACCGTCCTTAGAGAAGGCAATGTTAGCAGAACCCGCTTGGTCATTACCCATTGCATCTGTGATGGTTGCATTCTTAGCAGTCCAAGTAGCTGTAGTCTTAACAGGGAAGGCTGTTCCTGTGATGAAAGGACATCCTGAAGTGTAGGTTGGTTCTACCCAGTTGATGTCGCCTTGACCTTCTCCGCCAGATGCTTGGTAGTTGTGTAAACCAGCGTTGGCAGTAGTTTTACCCACAGAGGTAAATTTCTTGTTGGTAGCTTTGTCTTCAAAAGTCCAAAGTGCTGCAAGACCTTCAGGAAGGGCGTCTTTGTTGAGGCTCTTCATAGAAGCTTGAACGTCTTCTGCGGTGATGGGCTTGTTCCAGATTTGGAAGTTGTCAATAACACCATCAATACCAGCGCGACCAGCTGCATTACCACCTGCGGCAATAACCATTTTATCGGTAATAGAGTAGACATTTGACTCAAAGCCTACGGGGCTAGTTTGTTCTGCACCGCCATGCTTCCATTTCGTCACTTCTTGCTTGATGCCATTGACATAGAAATCAGAGCGGAAGTCACCATTGGCATCATACTCAAAATTGAATGCAAGATGTACCCAGTTACCTACGGGAAGCTTAGTTTTGCCAAAGGTGTATTGCAACTCTCTGTTATTAGTCGCGTCGGTGCCGCGGAAGGTATAGCTTCCGATGCTACCATCTGCATTAAGAGAAGTCCAAATCCAACCCCAGTCGGTCTTGGGCCATCCATCTTTCTTACTAGCAATGCTAAGAAGTTGTGTTGAACCGGCTGCAAGTTTGTTGATCTTGAGCCAGTAAGCAACAGCGAAGCTCTTACCATTTGCCACTTGTACTTCAGAAACAGGAACCCCAAATCGTTCTTCCTTTAAGGTTTACACCTTGTGAACCATTACCATCAGCTTCTCGTCCTGTGTAAGCAAATTGGGCAGCTTCATTGACTTTGAGCTCAATGTTGGAGTTAGCATTGTTGGCAGTGAGTGTCTTAATTTCAGGAAGAGCACCAATTTCTTTGCTCGTAATTTGAACGAAAGAAACAAATTCGCGAGTGGTTTCTTTGCGACCTTCTGCTGTTTGTTCGTTTCCTTTTACTTTAAGCGTGTAGCTACCAACATTGGCAAGTCCATTGACTTGAACTTTGTTTCCAGTGCCTGAGAACACTTCTTCATCCTTGCTGTCAAGAATCGTCCAAGTAGCCGTTTCGTGAAGAGGATCAACGTAACCAATTTCAAAAGCTTCGTTAGGTTTGATGGTCTTCTTGTTAATTTGGACGTCATCGTTATAAGCGTAGTTAGAGGCTTCGATGAAGTCACTCCAAGTGATAGCAGACTCTGTCTTATGATCAAGAGAAAGAGCAGAAACACCCAAACGAACCTTGGCTTTTGGTTCGGTGAGTTCAAGAGGAATGTTGTAGTACATCGCAGCCCATGAAGTAGTTACACCCATAAGAATGGGTTGCTTTCCTTCTTGTTGGGCATAAATCTTGAACATAGATGTTTTGACATCACTGTTGTAGCAGGGTTCTCCTGCAGCCTTGTCGTTCTTCATATTGAAGATGAGCTTAGCATCAGCACCTTGGCGACTGAAAGACAGTAATTTTGCAGACTTAATTTCAGGAGCGGCAGGGGTGGCTACTGCTACAGAAGGACGAGAGATAGAGAATTCGCCCAAGTAGAAGTCAAGATTCTCTGCGTTTTCTAAGTGTAGAGCAACAAGTGCCAACTTTTTACCATTGAAGGCTTCTGAGAGGGTAAATTTCTTTTCTACCCAAACATCTTCATCGGCATCCTGAGTTGAAGTCAGTACATTGAAGTCACTTTCGTTGATGGCAGCTGCTTCTGCACCTTCTGCAGTGAGTGTCAAGTGCACATTGGCTTTACCTTTTTTTACCTTATAGCGGAGAGTGATAACGTCTCCTGTAGCAAGCGCATATTGAGTTTTGAAAAGATGGAGGAACTCATTAGCGGATGTGCCATTGATGCGCAAGCTAGAACCACCCATATAGGCTTCGTCCCAAGAGAATTCTGCATTCAAGCCATTGTTTACAACATCGTTGCTTGTGCGACCGAGCACCTTGTTAGCAAACCACCAGCGCCAAGTGGGAAGGTAGTCTTGCACACCAATGTTGTACCATTCACGATTGTTTTGCTGCTTACCCATCCAGTTGAAGTACTTACCATTACCCAGGTTGAAGTAGGTGATGAAGGGTTCTTCTGCCAAATCCCAAGATAGAGTAGAACGCGCAGACATCATGCTTGCCATGCCAGGGAAATCGAAGTTGTCGGCATTGTATTTGAGCGAATTTTTCATTTCTGGGAGGTTGGCTGGGTTGCGTGAACCACCAGTAAACCAGCGCTCAGTGCGGAGCATATAAGTTCTCTGCTGGATGTCAGGAGTAGAACCCTTTTCACCGCGGCTTTCCCAGAACATATTGCGTTGGTGTGCTCCCCAAAGACCAATGGAAATGGGATAGTCCTTGAGCAATGTCCAGTTGATGCCGTTATGAGGTTCACCACCTTGCATGTTTACACCAGCATAGAGGTAGAGTGGATTGCGGTTGATTGATTTAGCGTGTTCTACAGAACTTTCTAGAAGATCTGTTCCATAGCTCCAGTTGTAGTTGAAGAAGAGAGAGGCAGCAGGTTTTCCGTCTACACCAAAATTTTTCTCGTTGTGACTTGCAAGACCTTGGTCGAACATGATAGAACCACGATCATTCGTGCCATCATACCACATGTTTTCAAACAAGGGGTTCTTGTCCTTCATCTTTTCGTTGAGTGCAACGTGGAGTTCACGGATGGCTTTTGTTTCTGCAAAACCACTGCTGTATTCAGAGTTGTAGCCGAATCCGTCTACACCATAGTAGTTGAGGAATTGTGCTGTTTTATCTGCACCAGCGGCATTCATCTGCTTCAAGCATCTTCTCCAAGCATTAGGCAAAGTAGTGTTAGGAATACCTGCAACGGAAGTTACTGCCACACCATTTTTGTGGGCTACATCCAATAAGGCTGCAGGAACGCGACCAAGAGGAGCAGTCCAGTCGCCCCAGTGGTCTACATAGTTCCACATAGAAAAGACTTCGCTATCGAAGATTCCATTGGGAAGGGCATTGACTTCTGGGTCATTGATAGGAAGCCAAGCTACAAGACGCTTGTCAGCTTCAGGCTTGATGCCAAGGCGTACTTGCGTAGCATTGTTGTTGAAGTGTTTGCGAGGCTTCACGCGAGAGATGAAGAAGTTGTCGTCAGCAGAAACTGTGCTGCCTGGCTTCCAGTCGGTTAGTTGTTGACCAAATTGTTCGCTGCTATATCCCCAGCTGATATAGTCCTTTTTGAGCTGTTGAGCATAACCATTTGTTGCCATCACAGCCAAAAGGGTTGAGATGAGTAGAGTAGCTTTTCTCATGGCAAAAATAATAAATGATTGATAGAGTTGGTTCGTAATAGAAATAAGAGAGTCTTTTGCTACAAGGCTTATGGTCTTGCGCAGAAGACTCTCTTTATAGTTTACAAGATTAGAAGTTTGGAGTGTTCAAATCCCACCACAGACGGGTTGCTTGTACATCTTCTCCACCAAGAGCGTTGATACCGGTTGCTTCAATGTTACCCTTTGAGATGGGGTCGGAAGCGTTCCAAGGAATGCGACGGATGATGTCACCATATTGGAGTGAACCATCACCATCGTCAGCATTGAGGACATTGAAGAGTTTGGGATATCCTGTGCGACGGAGTTCTGTCCAAGCCTCAGTGGAAAGAGGGAAGAGGGCAATGTACTTTTGGGTGATGATCTTTTCGAGTTTCACTTCGCGTGTGTCAGATTCGTTCCATTTCACACCGATTTTGGTGACTGATGGCCAGTCTTCTCCACCCATTGGATCTTTTTGTACGTAGTTGGTGGGTTGTTCCTTCTTGAGGTAGTCCTCCACGAGCGTCTTGTAAGGGCTGCTGCTAATGAGTGAGGGGTCTTCTACATAGGCATTGCGAATACCTTCATTGTAGAATTGCTCTGCTGTACCGCCCATGTTCCAACCACGTAGTGCACCTTCAGCACGGAGGAAGCATACTTCTGCGTACTTCACATAATATGCAGGAGCATTTTTCATTATGTCATAGGCGAATGAAGAATAACGACCATATTGGTTACCTGCAGATTTTTTACCTTCACCTACAAATGTGCCTACACGAATACCTACGATACGGCTATCGTCTGGAGTCACTTCTTTTTTGCTGTTGGTGATTTCTCCGCTATTCTTTTTCCAGAGATAGTGAGTGGTGGGGTGGTCAAGGCTCATGAGCAGAGATTCCATAGAAGCACTCAATCGGGTGTCGTCCCAGTTGACCATGATTTCAGCAAGGGCATGCTTACCGCCCATCTTCTTGACGAAGACGCCATGCTGGTCATTGACGTTTTCTATTACACCGCTCTTTACTGCTTCTTCAGCCCATTTTCTTGCAGTTTCAGGTTCTACCTTCACGATGTGCATTGCCATACGCAACTTGAGTGAATTTGCTAAAGCTATGTAGCTACGCATACCTTGAAATCCGCGTTCACTGTCAAGGTTCGTTTCATTGTATGTCATGCACAATTCTTCGATACCATCTTTATACCATTGAGGACGTTGGTCAAAGGCTTTGAGCGTTGCCACAATTGTGTCAATATTTTGCACAATGCCGTGATAGATGGTCTTCAAATCGTTATAGACCTTAGGATTCTGCGAGTTTTTCTTGTCCTCGAGATAAGTGAAAGGACCAGCCATATCAGCGAGCTCTTGTGCGCCTACACAATAGTACAGTAGGTTGATGGCTTTCATTTCAGGAATGCTGTCGGACATGGGATGGTGCAAAACAGGCATAATAGCATTCTTTGCTCCTGTATATGCTCCCAAAGGACCACCATTGAATCCGTCAACGATGCGATAGCTAGAAGTAAGACGTCCACCAAAGTTGTGGGGAACAGTCAAGTAACCAGCGTAAGCATCAGGACCTAATGTATAGAAGAACTGATAGTTGTGAGGACTGGAGGGAAGGAGTCCCCAGCTTTCTGTCTTACCTCCTCTTAACAAGCATTGTCCTGTTTTGCTTTGAGGGTAAACATCTTTTTCTAGAACCTCGCGTGCTTTAGCAAAACCCTCTTTGCTCACTTGCTTGTGGTAGTCAATAACATCGACATTGCCCACATAGACTTTGTTGTCAACAGCGCGATCGTTGATTTGCAACGAATTGAGAGGATCGTCATAGTCTAAACAAGATTGCACACCAAAAGTGGCAAATGCCAAGAGGACAATGGCAGAGATATTTTTGTTCATGATGAAATAGCGATAATAAGATTAGAAATTGAGCTTGACATTTACACCAAATGAACGAGCAGAAGGAAGGTTGAAGATTTCAAAACCACCTAAGCCATTTGCTGTAGAAAGCGAAATATCTGGATCGACGGGAGCCTTCTTGTAGATGAAGAAGAGGTTGCGTGCAATGACAGACACGCTGAGGTTCTTACCTTCACCCAGCAAGTTACGCCAGTTGTAACCTAATGATAGCTCACGTAGACGGAAGTTTGTAGCATCATAGATGTAGTCGATAGCACTGCTACTACCAACAGCTTCATAATACTTGCGACCGTTTACAATGTCACGTCCTTCGTTGATGGCAAGTCCCCATGAACCATCAGCAGCTTTAAGTCCAGTAGCTTCTGCATGACGACGAGCTTCTCCTGTACGTTCTGAAACACCTAGGCGATCGAGATAACCTTCGGTGAGAGATACTACTTTTTCCACCAATACGACCATTGACGAGGAAGTAAAGTGAGAAATTCTTATAGAAGAAGGTATTGCTCCAAGAAAGTTGAACATTTGAGTTCATATTACCAACATTCAATCCGAAGCGTTCACCTCCCTTATCGACACGTACATTACCAGCAGAGTTTACATAACGCTTCTTACCATCGAATGAGGGTTGTCCTTGATCGTTGATGTAGATATCGCCTGCTTTATGGATGAGCTTACCTCTTCCTTCAGAGTTGAGGCCACCATTTTCGTCACGGTAAACATCATCGCGCCAGCGTGTGTAGTCATTGACATACATTTCACCATAAGGGCGACCAACTTTGTAGTTGACTTGTACCTTCCCCTCAGCCACTGTGAAAGCCATTTCTTTGTTTCTACCATCCTCAACATAGGTCTTTTCAACACGGTTGTGGTTGTAAGATACATTTACACTTGTCTTCCAACGTAAACCAGGAATAAGGTTGTTCCAGTCGTAGCCAACGGTAGCTTCAATACCTTGGTTGCGGATGATACCACTATTCACTGGTTGAGATTTACCATTGGATGCTGCAATCGTAAGATAAGAATTGTGCATTGCAGCATTATAATAAGTCAAGTCAACATTCAAACGATTGTTGAAAAATTGAGTTTCAACACCAGTTTCGAATGAACGAGTTTTTTCAGGAATAGGCCAGAAATTGTTGTAACCTAACACACTTGCAGCACCTGTACGTGGGTCTATGGTTACAGAATTGAAGAGTACGTTGGGGATAGAGTTACCTACTTCTGAATAGCTAACGCGATATTTGACATACTCGTCCTTCCAATTAAACAAACTAGAGAGGATGGCATTTGCACCAAAACCGAAGTAGCCGTAGTTGTCAGGTGTGCCCAGAGCTGAGAATTGGCGGAAAGTGCGGTACCAGTCACGGCGATAAGAACCGTCAACATAAACCATGTCCTTCCATCCCTACTTGGGCTGTGAAGAGAGCAGCTTTATCCCAGTTGCTTGAAGTGCTTTTTTTGGGTACCACCAGCGCCACCAGATGATGGGTCAAATCGATTGATAACTGTGGGAAGTTCTTTCAGGATATAGCTTTGAGATGTGTCAAAAGATGCATTTGTGTAGGTGTTGACATTCGTGCTTTCGATGACGTGACCCACCCACCCTGCGGTTGTAGAAACACTCCAATTTTGGATTTGTTTATTATAAGAAAGGAGGTAGTCTGTGTAGATTTCGTTGGTTCTATTGTTAGATAGATAGTACGTACCAAAATCGTTCATAAGCTGTGGTCCCCAAGTGGAAGCGTAGGTTTTACCTTCAGCACTATATCTTGAGTGGTCGATGCTTACGCGAGCTTGGAAAGCTAATCCATCGTAGATATCAAATCTACCTTGCAAGTTACCATAGAAACGGTCGTCTTGACTAACACTGTTGTTCTTATTAAGCAGCCAATAGGGGTTGTTCTTTTCTGCTGTTTGGAAAGCCCATTCTTGCAATGGTCCAGAAAGTTTTGAGCGACCACTCGTTTCTTTATAAGCGCCTGTGACTGGGTCGACTACAAAATAGGAACGTTCTGCTGATTGCCAGTTCTTAAGGGTAGAGAGATGATTACGATAATAATCAAGGTCTACGTTGCGTGGCATAGTGTAAAGGTCATACAATGGGTTGCCCACAGTACCACCACCAATACGGTTGTTGGTTTTGGTCTGTACATAGTTGGCATTTACGTCTATGTTTACACGGTTCCAGAAGTTGTAGCTTTGACGGAACGAGAGCGTATTACGATTGTAATTGTTGCTCTCTAGCATACCATTTGAGTGAGAGTTGGCTACAGAGAAATAGGTTTTGATTTTTTCTGTACCACCAGACAAAGATACGGAGTTGTTAGCTGTTAGACCTGTGCGGAAGAAATTAGCGATATCGTCGTTAGCCGAATTGCGTAAGTGTATGTCACGTGTACCACCAATAGTTGGGGCTGCGTTTACAGAGGCTGTATAGGCACCACCGCCAGGAAGTTTTGCCCCCCCAGCTGTCGAGTGTTAAACCACTAGAGGTTACTTCTGCACCATACGCATTTTGCAATTTAGGAGTCAGTAGTGGGTTTTCAAAGGTGACGTTAGAAGTGAAGTTTACGTCGAGCTTACCTTCCTTACCTTTTTTTGTTGTAATCATCACTACACCATTAGCAGCGGCAGAACCATAAAGGGCTGCGGCGTTAGCACCTTTCAAGATGTTCATCGATTCGATGTCATCAGGGTTAATCATTGAAAGGGGGTCAGAACCTTCTGCTACACTTGAATAGGTAAGGTTGTAAGCTTGGTTGGCTTGTCCACGCACGTTGTTGGTCATAGGCACACCATCCACAACGATAAGAGGGGCGTTGTTACCTTGGATTGACTTATTACCGCGAAGGGTGATTTTAGAAGCGCCACCAGCACCACCGGCAGAGGGAGTAATGGTAACACCAGAAATCTTACCCTCAATGCTGTTCACCAAGTTGGGGTCTTGCACCTTCATCAACTCGTCGGAACGAAGCAATTGAGTAGAATAAGTCAACGAACTTGCTTTACGGGTAATACCCATTGCGGTTACCACTACCTCATTGAGGTTGGAGGTTTCTTCCTCAAGCGTGAAATTTAGTTCGGAACTACCGTCCCATTTCACAGTTTGAGACTTGTAACCGATAAGAGAAACCTTGATGGTAGAACCAGGTTTTACGTTTTTGAGTGTGAATGCTCCGTTTTGTTCAGTAGTTGTTCCGGTGCCAGCACCTACAACGATGACATAAGCACCTACAGCAGGTTCACCTGTAGTGTCAATCACCCGTCCTTTGAGAACGGCTTTCTGTTGTACACTTGAAGTTGCTGCTTGCAGCGTTGCTGGTACGAAACTACCCGCTCCACCAGTCAGCATTGCAATCAAGAGCATTGCTCTCACAGATAGCATTGGCTTTATCATGGCATGTTGTGTTTGTTTTAATTTCCTGCTGAAAATTTATGCAGGAAAAATTTGTATTTTGATGTGTTGTAATCTGTTTTGCTAAGTAAAGTCGTCATTTTAGTATTACAAAGGTACAGATTAAGACTATTCCTTCCAAATTTTTCTGTGGCTTTTTTGTTGTGCAAGATATTTGTTTTTTTGCAAAAGTAGTATCTATCGTTTAATCTAATTTGTTGTAATAGAGTGTTGTATGTTATTCTATTTTTGGGAATATATTTTTTTCTTGTATATTTTTGCCTTAGATGCGCTAGTTGGTATAAATTATCCTCTTTATTCTGCTTTGTACAGGTGACAAAAGAAAAAGAAATGACTCATATTTCTGAGAAAGATGAGTCATTTCTTCTGTTTGAGGGAAGGTGAATATTGTATATATACTTGTTCTATCTCGGACTAAATCCATATTTTTATGCTGAAGTCCTTGATGCGTTGTAGAGTTTGAGCTTGAAACCTGCGGTATTCTTCGCTGTCGGGATGGAGCGGACGATGAGAGAGAGCCTGTTTGATAGACGCTGATTCTGCGGAACACTCGTGAAGTTCGCGAGAAAAGGTTGCTGCGGTGAATTTTTCCCATATATAGTCTACCGCTTGTTCTGAAGGGTGCAACATATCGGGAGCAAAGAAGCGGTAGTCGCGGAGTTCGTCCAGTAAAATCTCGTAAGCAGGAAAATAAAATTGCCATTGAGACCAAACTGAATCTTTGGAGATTTTCTCAGATATTGGAGATTGCTGCGCATATCGTTCTTCAAAACGAGGATTGGCTAAAGTTACCAGCGATTGAAGGAGCGTTTCACGTTGCGCTTTCTCCGTAATCTCCGGTGAAGTGTTTGCCACGCGAGAGTGGATGAGCTGATCCACCAAAAGGAGCAACCGCGCTTTAGAAAGTTGCGACTCGTGCATCCCATATTGTGCGTAGCGGTAAGGACTCACCGTCCAGAAGATGCGAAGTTGTGGGAAGGCTTCTTTGAGATAAGGCAGCAGAGATTCCCACATATTCACCATCTGGTCTAAGGCACAGACCTTTTTCTCAAACATCGTGCTCGGCATCTTGTGACAATTTGCCACCAAATCTCCCCACTGTAAGTCTTCTTTGAGGAAATATCCGTGGTCTGTGCTGAGCGTGAGAATGAGCATATCGGCTTTGCTCAACACCTCTCGCGCTTTGTTCAAAGAGGTTTCAACGAGTTGCACGCACTCTTCTCGCGTAGGAGCCGAAAAAGCTCCAGCATGCCACCAACTGTGCCAAAGTCCGTCATTGCCTTCAAAGAAAATATCTTCCGGCAGCGGACGAGGGAAAGCCAACAAATCCAGTGCCCGCGCCAAAACCATGGGATGATAAAGCACGCCAAAAGGATTCACGCACACTTGTTCTTCGGGAAGCGTATGCGCCAATCGTTGCCCGATATGTTCTGCAAAAGCAAGACCCCAACACAACGATGTGCGATTGCGGAGTCAGTTGGAAGGGGAATGGAGCAATGTCAATAGGAGTTGTAAATTTCATTGCAGTTTAGAGTTTCACTTGCACTGCAGCAGGGAACAATCTTTCGGGGTCATGGAATAGTTCAAGGCTTTCCTTGATATACTTCGCATCGCATTTCAGTTTGCCCTCAAACACCTTTTTGTCATTCACCCACACTTTCACTGGTTGCGACAAATCCACCAAAGTGCTGTCCAAGAAAAATGGTATAAGCACCAGATTTCGCAGGAGTGTAAGAGCGTTTAAACTTCATGGGAATGCTCGTTTCTGGCACATTGTCCGTCACCGTATACGTCACTTCTTGCACCGTAAGACGCACTTCGTTTTTATTGATGCTCAGGTGATGGAAATAGCGTGGAGATGTTCCGTCATATTCGTTGGTAGCTCCAGGGCTAGTAGCAGCCACTTCTGGCAATTTGGGGAATTCATCTACGCGAAGGTTATAGAATCCACTGCGGTAGCGACCACCCATAGGGAAGTTCTCCCAGAGAAAATCCTTAGGACGAGGATTTCTGTGGAAATCTTTCAGCCAACTAGTTGTAGGGTGGTAGTTGATGCCGTGTTCACGCCCTTGTTGCAACTCAATGCGGTGGTTGAAAGTATTGGGATATTGGAGTGCTAATTTGTCGAAAGTCTCTTTAGCTACCGTTGTGATGAGATTGCGTCCAAAACCATAGTCGCGACTACCCGTGAGTAGGGAGAAGGCAATGTGTTGGCAGTTTTCGGCAGGCGCATTTCGCAAAGGTTCTCCACCAGCCATAGGACCCGCGCCAGCCCAATAGTCAGCATAATAAGAAGCTAAGCGTTGCGAACCATAGCCTCCTTCGGAGATGCCAAACACATAGATGCGATTGGGGTTGATGTTTGGTGATGCCATCGCTTGTTTCAACATTTCCTCCCATGCCCATTGTTTCGACTGTTGATACCATCGATACCATTCGCCCACTGGGTTAGGCATTTTGGGAATGATGTATAGCGAAGGCGCATCGTCAAATTGGCGTGCCAGAGAGAGACCAGCTGCCCATTCCTGCTCGGCAGGACCACTACCATGTAAATAGAGGAAAAGGGGATAACCTTCCTTGGGTTGTTCACCCTTCGTGCCAACATAGTATTGAAGTTCAGCATGATCTTCTAATTGCTTGGGAAGAAGAACGCTTTCAGAAGCTGGTTGTTCGAGAGAAGGAAGCGATGTTTTTTGCAGAATCGAAAAAGCCGAGTTAGAGCATTGCATTTGTTGTTGCCAGTTCTGCCAAATATAGCGTTGTGCAGCTGGAACTTCTTGCAGAGAAAGTTCTTGTGCTGCAGCAAGGAGGGGAGTGCAGCAGAGTGCTACAAAGAGAGTTTTGAGAGGAATCATATTAAAAACAAAAGTTTGAGGTCATAGAACTAGGAGCCTGCCTTGCAAGAAGTCTAGGCTAACCAATGAAGAACAGCGTCACGCCCAATAGGCTGATGCACGCACCAACGATTTCTTGGAGCGTGATGCGGTGTCCAAAGAGCCAATGAGCTGGAGCAAGAATCAATATCGGACTCAATGACATCAGTGTCATGCCCACGCCCACCGAAGTGTAGCGAGTGGCCATCAACGAGAGAGAGACTCCCACGAAGGGGCCAAAGACAACAGCGCAAGACAAAATGCCCAAACCGCGCGTGTCTCGCCAACTCGTTTTGAACTGTTGCACTTTGCCGGCCATCATGAGTACAATGGAAAAACCCACCAAACCAGCAATGCCACGCACAAAAGTAGCAGCAAAAGGAAGGAGCATCTTATAGGTGTCGATTTGCGCAGCAGACAAAGACAAGGTTTTCAAATTCAAATCATATTGTTGAAGACCTTTACTCGAAAGCACCAAACCCAGTCCTTGTCCCAAACCTGCGCCCAGACCATATAATACGCCACGCAGGGGGGAGGCGTAATTCCACGCGATGCTTCTTTGTGTTGTGGACTGCCGTTTGTTCTGATTTCCCTAAAATCGATAGCGCAATGCCCAAACTCGTCACCGTCATGCCCAAAATGCTCATCCAAGAGAGGGTTTGCCCCATGAAAATCCAACCTGCCAGGCCGGCTGCCGCAGGGGAAATGGTCATGAACAGTTGAGCAAATCGCGAACCGATGAGGTGATAGGCGTTGAATAAGCAATAGTCGCCAAACACATATCCTACAATCCCCGAGAGCAAAAGCCAAATCCACGTAGAGAAAGAGGCCGGTGGTGGCAAAGGATTTCCAGTGAAAACGAAAAGCAACACCGCAATCATCGACATGCTCATAATCATTCGCCACACATTCACCACATTTGCCCCCAATCGTTTGGTGGCAACTTCGCTAAATAGCGCACTCGTTGTCCACATCGCGGCCACAATGAGCGAGAGCGATTCACCAAAATAGGGGATGGATGAGATTGAATACATAGGTTTACAGAGAATTAGACTACAAAAATAGGTCATTTTTGTCGGACAAGAGGTGAATTTCAGAAGAAAGTTGTATTTTTGCCCTATGATTGCGTTGCATTTCGCCCCCTTGCAGGGATATACCGATGATATTTATCGACGTTTGCACCATCAACTCGTTGGTGGAGTCGATTTCTACTACACCCCTTTTGTGCGACTCGAACATGGCGCACCTCGCTCCAAAGATTTGCGTGACATAGCGCCCGAGCACAACGAAAATGTTCCTGTGGTGCCTCAAATCATTGCTGCAAATATAGCCGAATTTCGCACCCTCACTCAGTTGATTGTAGAAAAAGGCTATCAGCGCATCGATTTGAATATGGGATGTCCCTTTCCCCTCCAAGCGAAGCACGGACGCGGTTGTGGACTTTTGGCAAAAACGGACGACATAACAACTATGTTTGCAGAGATGAAACAGCACTCTGAGGTGCAATTTTCCATCAAACTTCGACTCGGTTGGGACGATTCCACCGTGGCACAGCGTCTGTTGCCGCTCATCAACGAGGCACCCATCATGCAAGTCACGTTGCATCCACGCCTCGGAACGCAGGGATACAAGGGCTCAACCGACATGGATGCCTTCTCGGCTTTTGCTGCTGAATGCACCAAACCTTTGGTTTACAATGGCGACCTCACTTCTCCCGAAGAGGTGTTGCAGTTGCAGCAACGCTTTCCGCAACTTGCCGGCATCATGATAGGGCGCGGATTGTTGGCGCGTCCTTCGATGGGGGTAGAACTTCAAAGTGGAAGAGAATGGCCACGCCATGAGCGCATTCGTTTGCTTCATCAATTGCACGAAGCTCTCCATGCTCACTTTGCACGCATTATTCCAGGCGAAGCACAACTGCACCAAAAGTTGCGCACATTTTGGGATTATCTCGAACCCGAAATTGGACGAAAACCTTTCAAAGCTGTACAAAAAGCAGGCAATTTTCGCAATTATCTCCGCGCTGTTGCCGACATTGTCTAGCGATTTTGGGGAAGTTCTGACCACAGTGGCAACTATTTCATCCCTACCTTTGGACTGAATGGGAGCTCTCATTCTGTTGCTCATTATTTTCGACACAAGTATTTCTGTCATTCTATAAAACTCAAATTGATATGATTCCTTTTGTATCAAACACTATCAAGTACATTGGTACTGATGATCGCGATCTCGACCTTTTCGAGAGCCAATATCGCACGCCCGAAGGCATGTGCTACAACAGTTATGTGATTCTTGATGAAAAAGTTTGCATCATGGACACTGTTGATGCACGTTGTGCTGAGGAGTGGAAGGTGAATCTTCAAGTAGCGCTTGAAGGACGCACTCCCGACTATCTCGTGGTGCAACACGTAGAGCCCGACCACGCTGGTGCTATTGCCGACACAATCAACAAATATCCCAATTTGAAAGTTGTGGCGAGTGCCAAAGGTTTGGCTTTCATTGCTCAGTTCAACGAAGGTCTCGATCTCACCGATCGTTCTATCACCGTCACCGATGGTAGCACCCTCGACCTCGGTGGTCGCACCTTGCACTTCATCACCGCGCCTATGGTGCACTGGCCCGAAGTCATCATGACTTACGACGATGGTGATAAAGCCTTCTTCTCTGCCGATGCTTTCGGAAAATTTGGCACCTACGATGCGCATCCCAACGATTGGGCGCAAGAAGCTCGTCGCTACTATTTCAGCATCTGCGGTAAATATGGTATGCAAGTTTCTAAGGTATTAGAAAAGGCTGCTCAATTTGACATCGAGGTCATTTGCTCGCTCCATGGTACTCTCCTTCGCAATGGTGAAATGGCTGAGGCTCTTCGTCTCTATGGTCTTTGGTCTAAATATGTGCCCGAAAATCCTGAAGGCATTGTGATTGCTTACGCCAGCATCCACGGAGGTACTAAGGTCGCAGCTCGTCGTTTGGCTGAAGTTTCCGTGAAAAGGGTGCTTCTGAAGTGGTGCTCCACGATTTGTGCCGTGGTTCTATCGACCATGCACTCGCAGATGCTTTCCGTCTCGGTAAACTTGTGTTGGCTGCTTCTAGCTACGACTCAGAAGTGTTCCCTCCCATGCACCACTTCACCCACAAACTTCGTCTCAAAGGTTTCACCAAGCGTCGTGTTGCCATCATGGAAAACACCACTTGGGCTCCCACTGCTGCGAAGACCATCAAGGCTGAATTGGCGAACTTCAAGAACCTCGAAGTGCTCGAAGATGTGGTTTCCATCAAGAGTGCTTTGAAGCAAACAGACATTCCTGCGCTCGAAGCCCTCGCCGATGCTGTGATGGCATAATAGACATTAGACGTTAGAGATTAGACGTTAGAGGGTCACGGACCCTTTATGCTCGCCACAAAGTGGATCGGGCATAATAGACGTTAGACAAGGAGCGAATATCGCTTTCCTTGTTTGCCTAATTGTCTTTCGGATATAATAAAAGCTCCCTCCCATTTCTGTAAAAGAGATGGGAGGGAGTGTTTTTTGGGGGAGAAAAGAGAGATTCTTCAACCCAAATCGGTCATTAGATCCTGAACAGATTTTATTTGATTGTTGAGCAGATGGTTTTTCGTTAGTTTGAAGGCGTAGCGGGCTACGTCGAGAACGAACGAGAAACAAGGTGCCAACAAGAAAATGAAAGATGACAGGAAGTTATCTGCTCTATAACAATCTGCACTATAACGGTCTAATGACCGATTGGGGTTTAATACCAGAAGTCGGCAAATAGGGGGAGGTGGTCGCTGATGCCACCATGATAATAGGTGCCGAGATAAGTGCGACGCGGATGAAGCTCACCGGTTTTAGAGTATTCCAAGAGGAAGGAGGGAGCAAAGATGTGAATGTCGCGAGAGGGATGGGTGATGAATTGGATTTTCTTAGCGTGTTGTGGAGTGTGAAGTGGAGAAGAAGCGGATCGATCTTGCGAGATGAAGTTTGGCGAAACTAAAATTTGGTCGATGCGACTCCATTGATGACGAAAGAAATAGGTGCCTTTCACTTCGTTGTTGTTGAAAATGCTGGAAGATTGCTGACGTGCTTGTGTCGAACCTTCTGCAAAAATGCTTTCCGAGCTTTCGTGCCCAGTAGAAGGTGTTGGTAAATCGGCAGGTGGGTAAGCCGTGGCATGTGGGGTGAGTGGATAGAAATAAGGAGAGAGCACCCGCGCAATTGAGGGATCGGATGGTTCATCGTTGAAATCGCCAAGTGCTATGAGGTAAGGATGACTGCGGATGTGAGATACACTATCGGCTGTATGCGCAATCAGTTGAGCAGTTCGTTCACGATAAGGAGAAGAAAAGGCGGCTCCTCCTAGACGAGAAGGGAAGTGAGCGAGGAAAACGTCGAGCGTGTCACCGATGGTAGTGCGAAAAGTGGCATGGAGAATGTCGCGTGTGGGATGTTCGTTGGCTACATTGTAGGGAACACGGAGTGATTGGTGCGCAATGAGAGATAGTGAGGTGGTTTGATAAAGGAGTGCCACATCAACACCGCGTTGGTCGCGACTATGCGTGACGATGTATTCGTAGCCTAAACGCGCTAAACGAGTGCGGCGACAAAGATGGTGAATGACTGAGTCATTTTCAATTTCACAAAATCCAATAAGGTCAATGGGTTGCATTTCAGCTGCAGCTACTAAGGTGCGTGCAATGGCACCTTGTTTGTACCAGTAGCGTCGAGACGTCCAATTACGTGGTGACGACGGTAGAAATTCTTCATCGTGAAAACCTTCATCGTGGAGGGTGTCGAAGAGATTTCCACATTCCAAGTGAGTACCCGGAAGCGTTTCATCTGACGAGCGTAGTTGCGATGGGGATTCCATTGCTCAGTCGTTGACTTTGTGGAAGAAGGGAGAGATTGCGCAGAAAAGGGTAGTGCGATGCTCCACAACAAGGCGGACAAACAAACAACGATTGTCCGTAATGTGGTGATGGGAAAAAGTTGAGGTAAACAAGGAGATTTCATAGTAAAGAAGTGCAATTGCGCGAACTATTCGTGGTGGTAGGGTTCTCCACGAAGAATGGTCATAGCGCGGTATATTTGTTCGGTAAGAAATAGGCGCACCATCTGATGGGAGAAAGTGAGTTTTGACAACGAGAGTTTTTCTTTGGCAAGGGCATAGATTTCAGAGGAAAAACCATAAGGTCCGCCAATGATGAGCACCATACGCTTGGAAACTGACGATTGTCGGCGGTGAAGATAGTCGGCAAATTCGATGGAGCGATATTCTTTGCCGCCTTCGTCCAGGAGGACGACCCAATCTCCTTCTTTCAAACTCTTGAGAATGAGTTGTCCTTCGCGCTCTTTCTGCTGTGCGGTGCTGAGTGCTTTGGTGTTTTTGAGTTCGGGAATTACTTCTAGTTCAAAGGGAATGTAGTGTTTGATACGCGAGACGTAATCGGTTATCAAAGCGTTGAGATGAGTGTCGACAGTGCGACCTACAACAAGGAGATGAAGTTTCAAAGGAAATAGAGATTAGAAATTAGACGTTAGAGATTAGACGTTAGAAGGACGCAGACTCTTTTATGCTCGCCACTTTGTGGCTCGGGAATAGAGATTAGACGTTAGAAGGTCGCAGACCCTTTTGTACAGAAAAGAATAGGAGGACTGAAAAAACACATCGCCCTCTTACCCAAATGGAGAGGGCAAAAGGGCGAAAGTTATAGCAATGAAAGATGTAGTACACTTTATTTCTCAAATATCAGAGAGAATTTCTCGAATGGAGGAGAAGTGATTTCTCAAATATCAGAGAGAGAATATCTCTAATAGAGGAGAAGTAGCGCATACATCTACTAAGAGAGGAGATTATCCTTCTGTTTCTTCAGTCTTCTTGCGACGAGAAGTGCGACGTTTTGGCTTTTCTTCAGGACGTTCAATCTTTACGCCTGCAAGTTCGGGGTCAATCATAATGCGACCACAGTATTCGCATACGATAATCTTTTTGCGCATACGAATGTCAAGCTGACGCTGAGGGGGAATCTTGTTGAAGCAACCACCACAAGCATCGCGTTGCACATAGACAATGCCAAGACCATTACGAGTGCTTTGACGAATGCGTTTGAACGCAGTGAGAAGGCGTGGTTCAATGGTAGTTCCGATAGACTTAGCCTTTTCGCGGAGCTTTTCTTCGTCAGCCTTTGTAGAAGCCACGATTTCATCAAGTTCTGCTTTCTTTTGTTCTAAGTCTTGTTGGCGTGCAGCGAGAGCCGTACGTCCTTTTTCGAGATCGCCTGTTTTGAGGTTAATTAAACGCTCTGCGTCATTGATTTTTTTACGAAGCAACTCTATTTCAAGGCTTTGGAATTCGATTTCCTTAGAAAGGTTGTCGTATTCGCGGTTGTTGCTCACATTGTCAAGTTGACTTTGGTAGCGTGCCATCATAGCTTGCGCTTCCTTGATGCTTTCTTGTTTGCGAGTCACATCTTCTTTGATGTGTTCAATTTCGTCCTCATACTTTTGGAGACGAAGCAAGAGACCTGCGATTTCGTCTTCTAAGTCTTGCACTTCCAAGGGAAGTTCACCGCGAAGAGTCTTAATCTCATCGATTTCAGAGAGTTTCGTCTGAAGTGAGTAGAGGTTTCAACTTCTGTTCTACAGACATATCTGCAGAAGTGTTGTCTTTCTTTGTTGCCATTATGGTGAAATGTTTGTTTCGTTTTGAAAAGTGCCGCTTGAGCAAACCCTATAGATATTGTATAGGATTGGTGTCTATGGTGGTCATCGCTGTGGGGAGCGTGGGAAATTGCTCCTTGAGGATGCGCTGGAGAAGGTCGATGGTGTAGCGTTCGCTCTGATAGTGTCCTAGCGCAGCGAGCCAAATTTCGTTCTCGTGTCCGAAATAGTAGTGATATCCAATTTCGCCTGTGAAGAAAATGTCAGCTCCTACAGATTTGGCGCGGTCAATCAAGAAATCTCCAGCACCTCCACAAAAGGCGATGCGTTGAACTTGATCTTGTGGACCACGAGAGAAGTGTACATTTTCAACCTTAAACTCTTGTTTGAGCCATCGCAGGAAATCCATAGCTTCCATCGGTTGAGGAAGATTTCCCACCAAACCACTTCCGGCAGATTGCTCACCTCGAGCAATAGGTTCAAGGAATTCCACGTCTTGCAATCCAAGATGCTGTGCAATTTCGTAATTGACACCTCCTTTAGCATTGTCGAGATTGGTGTGAGCGGCATAGATTGCCACATCGTTTTGAATGGCTTTTCGGAGCGTACGCTCCACATAGGTGCTGTCGCTCACGCGTTTTAGTCCTCTAAAAAGGAGAGGGTGGTGTGCCACAATGAGATTGTACCCCCGATCCACGGCTTCTTGCACCACGGCTTCGGTGACGTCAAGGCACAATAATGCCCCTGAACACTCACTCGCTGTTAATCCACACTGTAAGCCGGCATTGTCGTAGCCTTCTTGCAGGGGCAGCGGAGCGAAATTTTCAAGGGCTGCTGCGATTTGTTTGATCTGCATAGCGCAATACTTCACACGGTCTACAAATGACGACCGCATATATTTCGGCAAAGTTACGATTTTCTCTGCAGGTGAACAACAGGTTCGCAAATAAATTTGTAACTTTGCCCCTAAACTATAATGGAATAATATGACGAAAGAAGATATTTGCGGCAACTGGCTGCAAAGATATACCAAAGTACAGCTTGAAGAATTCGGCGATTTGATTTTGCTCACCAACTTCAATAATTATGTTGATATGTTTTGTGAGCAGATGAATGTAACAGCCGTGGGCTTTGATGCCAATATGCGCGCTGCCACTGCCGAAGGAATCACGATGATCAACTTTGGTATGGGCTCGCCTAATGCGGCACTTATTATGGACTTGCTCTCGAGTGTGAAACCGCGTGCCGTGCTTTTCTTAGGAAAGACCGGAGGTTTATCTCACAAAACTCAGTTGGGGGATTATATTCTTCCCCTCGCTGGCATTCGCGGAGAGGGTACGAGCAACGACTATTTCCCACCTGAAGTTCCTGCGCTTCCTGCGTTTATGCTGCAACGCGCTATTTCTTCAGCTCTTCGTGATGCTTCTCTCGACTATTGGACGGGTACTGTTTATACCACTAACCGTCGTGTTTGGGAACACGATGAAGAATTCAAGGCTTATCTTCGCAAAACGCGAGCGATGGCTATTGATATGGAAACTGCAACCCTCTTCTCTTGTGGCTTCTATAATCACATCCCCACTGGTGCTCTGCTTTTGGTGAGTGATAACCCTATGGAGCCAGAAGGCATCAAGACTGAAAAATCGGACAATCACGTGACGAGAAACTTTGCACAAACACACGTGCAACTTGGCATTGCTTCGTTGCGTATGCTGCAAGGTGACCAGAAAACAGTGCGTCATTTGAAGTTTGATTGGTAGTTTTTGCTATTCTAAATGACAGGGTGTTTCGTAAAGGGCTAACTGCTTCGTTGTTCAGCTTTGGTCACGTACCTCAGTCTTAATCTCAAGTCCTTGCATTTTATCCCTTTATTAACTCCAATAGGAGATGCTGCAAAAACGAGGTTTGCAACATCTCCTTTCTTCTTTGATAGCCTATTTCCAAACCCCAATCGGTCATTTGACCGTTATAGTGCTACTGGTAATCAAGAAAGAATGTCTTCTCTATACCTATATTATATATGGCGAAAAAAACTCCAACTGGCCCGACGCCCGAAACCATCATCAACGATGTGCGCGCTGGAAACATAGCTCCTGTTTATTACCTCATGGGAGAGGAGAGTTATTATATAGATCATGTGGCCGATTTCCTCCTCAATCATCTCTTGCAACCTGAAGAACGGGATTTTAATCTCATCACACTTTTCGGGGCTGAAACAGACACCACAACAGTGGTTCAGTCTGCCATGGGCTTTCCGATGGGAGCTCAACGGATGGTCGTGTTGGTGAAAGAAGCGCAAAACCTCAAAGATTTGGCTCCTTTAGAGGATTATCTCAAACAACCACAACCTTCTTCTGTATTGATTTTATGTCATAAAAATGGGGTACTCGACCGCAGAAAGGGGATTGTAAAACTGCTTGAAAAGCATGGCGTTTTGATGGAGAGTGCCAAACTTCGAGACTATCAGTTGGCTACGTGGGTCAAACAGTATGTCGAACGTAAGAAGGCGAAGATAGAACCTCAGGCGGCTGAGATGCTCGCTGACTTTGTGGGAGCAGATTTGAATCGTCTTTCGGGCGAAATTGACAAACTCTTGCTTTCTGCAAAACTCTCCATCATCACTTTGGGATTGGTGCAAGAGCATATTGGCGTGAGCAAAGAGTTCAATGTTTTCGAACTTCTAGATGCATTAGGCAAAAAGGACGTCTTAAAAGTCAATAGAATCGCGAATTACTTCGACAAAAATCCAAAGAAAAATCCGATTCAGATGGTGCTGCCTGCTTTGTTTCGCTTCTTCTCTCAACTGATGCTTGCTTATTATACGCCTGGAACCAAGAGTCCGCGCGAAGTTGCTTCGTGGGTGGGAGTGAGCGATTGGCAAGCTGAGCGAAACATTCTTCCAGCTATGCGCTTATATTCCGGAAGAAAGGTGATGGACATCATTGGACAAATACGCCGCACAGATGCGCGCAGCAAAGGTGTAGACAATCCGGCTATTGAGTCGGGAGATTTGATGAAAGAGTTGCTTTTCTTTATTCTGCATTAATCCCCCCTTCTTCTTTCCTTTCCTTGGTAGTTTTCGCTTGTTTTTAGCGTCTATTCAGACAACAGCTATTTGCGCTTGTAAGAAAACTCTTCTTTGCAGAGAACCATCTTTCAGCTCTTCTTTCTCTAGTTGTAAAGGCTTCTTCTCACTGCATTGACAGTGGGGAGAAGCCTTTTTCTGTTGCGATGAAATAGAGGTGAAGTCGATCTTTTCAGTTGGAGGTCTGAAACAAATGACAACGAGTTGAGAAGAAGTAAAGAGGAGGGAAAAGTAGATGGGAAAGAGAATTGAGTTTTCTTATGGTTTTCTTGTTGAGGATGAGTACAAGTACAAGGAGAGTGGAGGAGTGAGTTGTGATGAGGTACTTTAGTGAGAAGTGCAGGAGCTGTCTTGAATGAATTGTGGAGGGCAAAAGAAGAACCTTTTGGCTGTTGCTTTGCAGTTTGAGCGTTTTGAGAGAGCAACTAGAAAAGTGCATAAAATACGATGCGCTGTTCAGAAGCGCAGGATTGATTTTTTGCGACACCATTTCTCGTTGCGCAACTTTACTTGTCTGTTCTCTCCTCAAAAGTGGGATAGACGAGGTTAAGGCAAAGCAGAAAAGTCAGTGCAAAAAGCAGAGAAATGTAGTTGAGAAGAGGAAATAGCGTAATCTAGCCTGAAAATGGAGTAAAATAGCACCAAATAGAAAGGAAAATTTCGTTTTTCATCGCCAAAACGGGTTGATTTCTTGCTGAAAACCTAGTTTTTTGCGCTAGAATGTAGTCGCTTTGTTTTTCGAAAAATGGGCGTAATTCGTTGTTTTGTAGTGGTTTATATGGATTTCTGTGCGCTGAGAATCGCGTGAAACCGACAAACTAGTACAATGAGTGGGAAAAGGCGCAAAACGCTTCAAAATCAAATTTCTCGCCAAAACGCGATTTAGTGTTTGTTTTTCTTTGCATTCTGCTTTGTAACAGCTTGTTCTGCCGGTACACAAATACAATTATAAAATGTAGCGCAAAGAGTAGGAGTGATGCAGAAATAGCATGTGTAAAGTGTTGTGTAGATTTGTGTTTGTGTTGTTGCTTTCCGAGGTGTAAAATGTAAATCTATGAATATGCAGTGTTGTCTTTGGTGGTTTATGTGATTGAAAGACAGTTGGTTATGATATTATGGTGTGCGCGTTTTGTAGAAAAACATAGTATTATTGTTGCATAGGTGATAAATAGCTGGGGGATACTATGGATTACATATGAATATGGCGCTAGAACCCAGAGAATAAGGTTTGTTTGTGTGTAGTGGATTCTAGTATATAAAGGAAGCGTATTGATTTCTCAACTGTAAATGCGTAGTGTTTTTATAGATTATGATTTAGAAGTCTGGATTTATGTTTGAAATGTGTTGTTGTTTTGGTTTTGAAATTTGTATTTAGAAAGTTGTTCGTATGCGGATTTATGATTACCTTTGTAGTGGCTAAGAAAATGCTAGGATAAGTACTGAATTCTACTAGGCTGCAACTTTTGAGGTCTTGAACCTAAAGTTCTGCTACCTTCTTAAGGGGTAAATTGCAATGTTTTGAAAGTTGCGATTTTGTCGTAAAAATGTGATTTGTATGCCGTGATTTCTTTTTTCGAATTCTGCATACAGTGTTGCATATTTCTGAAGAGGGAGATGTACTTACCATCATACTCTATGGTACCCCCTCATAGGTTGCGGATAAAATGCAGCTATGGTGTGCAATGATCTGAAGTTCGTTTTGCACATCCTCGCACATCCTTGAATGAGATGGAGAGTGTTGTAGAGTATTCTTTCCTTTGCAGGAGGATAGGATGATATACAGTTCTTTTTTCTTCCGAGTTTTCTTAGCGATGATGGAGGAGCTCTTAGAATGAGGTGTTGTTTGCACTTCCTTTTATCGTCTTTTCCGTTGTGATAAATTTCTAGTTTGACTTCTCAAATAGACTCGTAAAATGCAAAACAGAATACGACAAATCATGGAGCACTTTGGTTTTAGTCAACAAAACTTTGCTGCCAAATTGGATGTTGCGCCTGCCACCATTTCTAGTATTTTCACCGGACGCACCAACCCCACCAATAAACTTGTGCAAGCCATTCATAAAGCCTTCCCCACAGTCGATACCAATTGGCTGATGTTTGGAGAGGGAGAAATGATGCTTACACAAGAAGGTGCAGAGATGACTCAGGGAGAAATCGAAGGAGAATCTGGTGTTTCTGTGAATGCTTCAGATACAACCCTCTTTGGAGAGGATGCGCACGAGAGTGTTTGGAAATCCCAATTCAAATATGGGGTATTCCGCTGCATCCTCGGGTGGAAATACTCGTGGAGTGCGCAGAGATGGTGCAGGAATTGCTCAACAATATGGAGGTATGTTGGAAGTCGCGAATTTAATGGACAAAAAGATGAGGAAAATTAAAGAGATTCGTGTCTTCTATGACGATGGAACTTTCGAAGTTTTCTCCCCTTCGAGCAAATAAACAGCCGTGTATTTCTGTAAAAACAGCGTGAAGAACACTGCTGTTGCCATTTTTTGAATTGAAATGCGTACCTTTGTAGTGGTATTTAACCCAATTCGGTCATTAGACCGTTATAGTTCTACTCATTATGGAGAAGACAACTTCCTGTCATCTTTCATTATCTTGTTGGCATCTTGTTTTTTGTTCGTTCTCGACGTAGCCCGCTACGCCTTCGAACTCACAACAAACTATCTGCTCAACAATCTAGTGAAATCTGTTCAATATCTAACGACCGATTTGGTTTTAATTCCCCTATATATAATAATGTGTCGATGATTCCCTTTCCTCCGCTCAATCTTCCAACTCCCAATCTGCGTTTGCGAAAAACGGCAGATGGTAGACCGCAAGTGTACGATGAATTGCGAAAACGTTTCGTTGTGCTTACGGCTGAAGAGTGGGTGCGCCAGCATTTTGTGTCTTTCTTGGTGAATGAGCGCGGCTACCCACAAGGACTTCTTGCCAACGAAGTCGGAATAACCGTGGGAGGAGCGTCCCGGCGATGCGACACTGTGCTCTATGCTCGTGAGGGTGGAGCACCGCTACTCATTGTGGAGTATAAAGCACCGCAAATTGTAATCACAGAATCCGTGTTCACGCAGGTGCAAAGTTACAATAGTGTGCTTCGTGCCCATTATCTCATCGTTAGCAATGGATTGCAGCATTTCTGTTGTCAGTTAGACTACGAAAATCATCGTGTCAAATTCCCTACCTCAAGTGCCGCATTATACAGAACTCACCAGTTACTGAACCTTTTTCCTTGGGAAACCTATTCAATTGCAGCATCACGTCTACTTGGCACAGACCACGCATTTTTCTCCACCCCACCATTATATATAGGGGTAACCACCTCTATTTCGCCTATGTCAGACCAGTCTCTCACTTCTGCTCTAGAATTTACTTTTTCGTGCTGCTACCCCAGCTGATGCCCCATTCATTGCACGCTATGTGTTGGCAGCTTTTTCACATCATCGAACTCGACAAACCACTTTCAGAAGAGCAACAACAATCGATTACAGCTCTTGAGCCTGTGGTGCAACAAGAAGGAGTGTTGTATAGTTATAGGCACGCAGAAATTGTAGAAATCAAAGGCGAGCCCATTGCCATGTTGCTCAGTTATAAAGGTGAGAACTTCCGAGAATTTCGTGCGCGCACCTTCCAACAACTTCCTTTTTTCACCGAAGAAGAACTCGCATCGATGGACGACGAAACGCAAGCCGGCGAACTCTACATTGATTCTCTCGCGGTGCATCCCCAACATCGTGGCTGTGGCATCGCGCGGTGTCTGTTGGAGCGTGCCGTTCATCGCGCCAAAAGTTTGGACGTTGCAGCAACTTTGTTGGTCGATCCCGAAAATACCAAGGCGCGCGCCCTCTATGAACGCTGTGGATTTACTGCTGAAGGCCGTGTAAATGCGTTTGGCGTCAATTTTCATCGTTTGGTTCATCGCTAATATCTCTTTCAATTATGAGTCATTTTCTTTCCCTCTGTCAAAAACGCGCATCGGTGCGCGATTACCTTCCCACCTCTCCATCTGCAGAAGCCGTAGCGCGCATCAAAGAAGCTGTGCGTCTAGCACCTTCGGCTTGCAACAAACAACCCTGGCGTTTTTTCTATGTCACGCAGCCCGATGTTTTGGCGAAGTTGTGTGAAACCTATCCTCGTCCGTGGTTGGCCACTGCGCCTGCGCTCTTTGTGGCGGTGAAAAATGTGGAAGAAAACTGGGTGCGCCCTGCCGATCAACATGCGCATGGCGACATTGATTTAGCCATTGCAGTGGAGCATCTTTGTTTGGCAGCTGCTGAAGAAGGACTAGGCACCTGTTGGGTTTGCAATTTCGATACGCAAGCTTGTGCAGAGATTTTGAATTTAGGCGCAAATTGGCAACCAGTGGCAATGACACCGATAGGTTTTCCTGGTGAGAAGCATCAAGATGCTGGTCGCAAGCGCAAGCCAGTAGAAGAAGTATTTGTAGACTTAGTGTAACGAACCTCTGCAAAACAAATGTAGCTAGTACATCTCCTTGGTAAGTTTGCTTCGAATGGAACGAAGAGACTGCGCTAAACCTATACCGGTCGAATGATCGATTGGGGATAATAATCTGTGGAATCATATGTTGGGTGTATTAGATGGCTTTCGCCGTGAGAGAAAAGGAGGAGAGCCGCACGCTTATTGGTGTGCCTCTATACGTATATGGGGAGATAAAGCCCCAAAGAGAGAATAAATCTCAGAAAACTGCAGTTTTTTCTATCTGTAGTGCTTGTATTGCGATGTGGAGGTGTCAGAATTCGGTGTAAATGTGGTTTTGCTTCTTCTTGCTCCCAACGAGAAATGAAAAAAGCAAGAGCAATGCGATGAGTGTTTCTCGTGCGCACGTGTAACGCGCGCGCATTCTACAACGATTTTGATTTTTTGCTGTCACAAGTGTCACAGCGGAGGGCAGAAAATGAGGAATAAGGCAACAAAAGATGAAGGAAAAACAGCAAAATAGAGGGGTAAAAAGTCTGTTTTTCGCTATCGCGATGCGCGTATTTTGTGGGGGGGCATCGTTGGGATGTTAAAAGTTGTTCGGGGTAAGGCTGTAAAGTGTTGTTATTTAGTGATTTATGAAGAAGTCTGTGACACTTGTGACAGCAAAAACAATAAAACTCCTGTGAATGCGCGCGTGCGCGTACGCGCGAGAGAGGGTGATTATAGGTATTTTTACAATTCATTTACTGGAGTTCTCATCTTGCTTCTTCCGTCTTTCATTAGCTTACAAAAAAACGACTTGTCGTTTTATAGAAAACAAGCCGTCGTTTTATAGAAAACAAGCCGTCGTTTTTGTGAAAAAAACAAGCCGTCGTTTTTGTGAAAACAAGCCGTTGTTTTATGAAAAACAAGTCGTGGTTTTACGAAAATCGTTCTATGATGAGATGCACCAAACGGGGAAAAGCGTAGTTTTCGCGCTCTATCCAAGGAATGCGGATAAATTCGTCCCGCCATTCTGGGTGCAGGTCAAAGACTTTGGAGAAATTGCCCCAAAGGGCATAGCCGTCTGCGTGGAGTTTTCGGTGAGTCAGTTGGTGTGTGAATCCGGACACAAGGGGTTGCAACGTTGCCCCTTGTTGGAGAAGCGGTTGGAGGGTAGGGTGTTGCAGGAGTTCCTCTGAAGTTGGAGGAGCTGGGAATTCCAACAAAAGCGGTTCGTAAAGACCTTGCCAAATATCACCTTTGCCGCGTCGATGAATCCAAGTGTAGACTCCTTCTTGGGACATTGTTTGTTTGCTCAGGGCTTTGTCCGTTGTCGATGGCCTAGGGAGAACTTCCGTTGTGCTGGTGGCATTTTGGGCTAAATGCGGAGGTTCGAAGATCCAAATGTAGACAAAGTAGCGTTGAGAAACAGCCACTTTCTTTGCTTTTACGGGCAACGTTTCCACAGTCCCTTCTGCCAAAGCACAACAACCGTCAGACATCGGGCAAAGCAAACATTGTGGAGCGCGTGGTGTGCATTGCAACGCTCCAAAATCCATAATTGCCTGATTATAGTCGGCAGCGCGCGATGATACCATCAACTCTTGAGCCAGTGCAGCAAATTCTTTCTTGCCCGCTGTGCTGTCAATGGGAGTGGAGATGCCAAAATAGCGCGAAAGCACCCGATAGACGTTGCCATCTACGACAGCCGTGGGGAGGTCGTAAGCAAAAGAACAGATGGCAGCTGCTGTGTAGTCGCCAACGCCTTTCAATTTTCTCACCCCCTCATAGTCCGTGGGGAAACCACCTTGTGCCACAATCTGCTGAGCTGCTGCGTGCAGGTTTCGAGCTCGAGAATAATATCCCAAACCTTCCCAAAGGCGCATCACCTCATCTTCGGGTGCCGCGGCCAATGTCTCCACTCTGGGGAAGCGTTCGATGAAACGCAAATAGTAGTTGTAGCCTTGCGCAACACGGGTTTGTTGGAGGATGATTTCTGAAATCCAAATACGATAAGGGTCGCGCGTGCTGCGCCACGGCAGTTCGCGTCCAAATTCATCATACCAAGCAAGTAAGCGTTGTGAGAAAGGGTGGGGAGAATTCGTCTTTTCGTGTTCTGTCACCGTTGTTAGTTGTAGTGTTTGTGCGAGAAGAGGTTGTAGCACTTTCGGGATTCCTAGTAGAAATCTACACGAGCAAGCCTAGGGCGAATGCTCTGTCATCAAAGGGGATAAGAAGGGAGGTGCATTATGTGATAGGAGCAATCAGAGTGATTGGCAAAGTTCCTCGAGCGCTTCAGTAGTTTCTACCACATGAATTTTGTTGCGCACCGTCTGATGCACGAGATTTGTTGCCACCATTTCGTCCAAGAGTTCCACAAGTTTATTCCAGCATCCCTCCACATTGTACAATACAAGGTGTTTTCGCGTGCCATCGATGGTGATTTCTGCCATAAGGGTAAATATTTCATCGAGCGTACCCACACCACCGGGCAAAGCTATCATCAAGTCGCTGCGTTCGATGAGAATTGTCTTTCTGTCGGCAAGTCCGGCGGTGCGGATATCTACATCGATCGTGTCGCTCACCGCATTTCTGTCTACCACAAATTGCGGAACGATGCCAAAGATTCGCGCACCAGCTTGTTTGGCACTCTGTGCAAGGACTTCCATCATGCCGACACCAGAACCACCATAAACGAGTGAACGTCCAGATTGTCCAATCCATTTACCCACCTCTTCCGTAGCTTGTTGGAAGGCAGAGGGCACATTGTCGTGGGAAGAAAGAAAAACACCAATATATTGCATAGCCGTTTTGTGTGAAAAGTTTGTTGCTTCGCCAGTTTGAAGTCGAAGGAGTCGAATGCGTTCTGCAGGAAAACTGATTCTAATCGAACAAATAGGGCGAAAGCAAGGTTTTGTGCGTTGTAACAAAGAAGGCGGAACGCATAGTTCCACGATTTCTAGAGCAAAGGTACAAAGAAATCTGTGGAAATTGTCTAGTGGAAGTGTTTTTCTCCCCTGTTAAACCGCGATAAGATAGAAAAACACGTGAGCTTTTGTATTTTTAAGGATAAATATGTAGTTTGAGTGTGGGAAAGTGTCTACCTTTGCTCCAAAACCACAAAATAACACTCGTTTTCTCCCTGACACTTTAAGGCTGATGCACGCAGCGAAAGTTTTTTCAAGGCAAGCATCGTATTAAACAGGGATACAGTGGTAAAGCATCACATTCAATATTATTCAATATCATCACAATGAAAAAAAAGTTCTCTTTTTCGCTGTTGCTTGCCTTTCATTGATGGCTTGCGGCAACAAGGCTCAATCTGAGCAAAACGCAGACTCTCTCTCTGCACAAACTGCTGACTCTCTCGTATTCGAAGGTCAATTCCCCAACGCTGATGGTGGTCAAATGAACGTTAAGCTTGCTCTCGCACAAGATAGCACTAAGGGTTTCGTTCTCGCTGAAGACACTACTATGTCAAAGGGTACTTACGAAGAAGTAACTGCTGGCGACAAGAAGGGTTACAAGCTCACTGTTTCTCCCGAAGATGTACGTTACTTCGCACTTAGCGGCGACAGCGTTCTCTCTGCATCATCTGATTCTACTCTTGCTCCCGCTGCTTCTGGCATGAAGTACGACCTCAAGCGTAAGTAATCGTTTGTTGCCTCAACAGTAAACCAAGTGTTGTGTGTTGCAGAAGTCCAAGACATTCTCTTTGTGCTTCAACAAAAGCAGTATTTGACAATGGTTACTCATTCTCTCCCTCTCTTGAATCTCATTTCAAGGGAGGGAGACACTTTTTTTATAATTTGATATTCCGACCTCATTTGATATTTCGAGAGCCTTATGTTTCACAACGATCCGCTTTCTTCTCAGTCTACTCAAAAAAACACTATAACATCGTGCTTCTTCCGTTGGTGGAGATGGACTTTGGGCGTTTTCTTTGTGCTGTTCTTGGCTTTGTGGGGTGTGGGAGAGTTTATGTTGAGCACGGCATTGCATCCCACTCCCAGTGTTTACAGAGATTCTCTTGCCACCCTCAAACGGATGTATCATAATTATCCCCACATTCAGCCGTGGTGTGATAGTTTGCAGGCTCATCACGCACTGCATGACACTACTATTGTCGCTGCTGACGGCGCGAAACTCCATGGTTATTACATTCGTGCAGCGATACCCACAAAGCGAGTGGCTGTTTTGGTGCATGGCTATCAAGATGCAGCTTTGCGAATGCTCCATATTGCTTATCTCTATCATCATGATTTGGGCGCAAATGTGCTGATGCCTGATTTGCGTTATCACGGAAAAACGTCAGGCGAAAGCATTGGTATGGGATGGAACGACCGGTTAGACGTGCGACAATGGGTGTGGACGGCTTCGAACATTTTTGCAAACGTGCAGCAGAAAGACATATCTGCGCAAGTTGCTGCGAATGAATCGTCGCGAAACACAATGGCAAATGCTCTCCATCTTGTGGTGCATGGCATCTCCATGGGAGCTGCTACAACAATGATGCTCAGTGGTTCAGACAGTCTTCCTCCGATTCGTGCATATGTTGAGGATTGTGGTTACTCTTCTGTTTGGGATATTTTCAAAAGCGAACTTAGAAAGCGATATCATCTTCCTGCTTTCCCAGTGTTGTATGCTTCAAATGCCTTGTGTAAATGGCACTACGGATGGTCGTTTCGCGAAGCTGATGCCGTAACTTCAGTGAGTCGTTGTCGTCAACCGATGCTTTTTATCCACGGTGATCAAGATAAATTTGTGCCTACTGCAATGGTTTATCGTGTGTATGCTGCCAAACGGCAACCGAAGTCGCTTTGGATAGCTCCGCAGGCTGAACACGCAGCGAGTTATCTCAAACATCGCGAAACTTATACGCGTTGTGTGGCTGATTTTCTCGCTCCTTATTGGTAACTTCTCCTTTTTTTTGCAACAACGATGTCAGTACTTCCCATCGAAACTCATCCTCTCCAACCTTTTCTTCCCCCAAATGCGCAGTGGCTCTTCCTCGGCAGTTTTCCCCCACCTCAAGCGCGTTGGAGTATGTTTTTTTCTTTTATCCAAACTTCATCAATGATTTTTTTGGCGCATCATGGGGGCTTTTTGTTTTTTTGAGAATCGTGAACACTTCGTGGTTGAAGGGGAAAAACGATTTGATCAAGCTGCCATTGAACAGTTTGCGCGCGATAAAGGTTTTGCTTTCTTCGACACAGCCACTAAAGTAAGGCGACTGAAGGGTAATGCTTCTGATGCTTTTCTTGAAATCATAGAACCCACTGATATTGCTTCTCTTTTGTCTGCGATGTCTTCGTGTCGACATATCATCACGACTGGAGGACTGGCTGGAGAAACGCTTTGTCGCACGTTGGGTGTGGAAAAAGTTGCCGAAAAATCGGAGAGTCGGTGCTTTGTCCGCAAGAGCAACATGGCTTAGGTCGTGACATTGTTTTCTGGCGGATGCCCAGTAGTTCGCGCGCTTATCCATTGAAGTTGGAGAAGAAAGCCGAGTTTTATGCGCGACTTTTTGAAGTTTAGAACCAGTCAGAGGGGCATTGTAGAGCTTTTCTCTTCTTAAAAATGATAAATGTGGCGCAAAATATTTCTACTATCGCTAGCGATATATGAGAAAAGTTGTATCTTTGCCAATAGAAAACGAAGAATGGTTCTCGAACAAGCCATCTTTCGGACATAGACAACAAGACAATTTATAAGCAGAACAAAATGATTGCGATTCCTGCGCCTTGTGTTCCTGCGCAGAACACGATGGAACGGACGCATCTTTGGGATGCGCAGATTCAAAACAAGCAAAAAACTATGGCAACAGTATATGATTTCAAGCTGACCAACAAAAAAGGTCAAGAAGTGAGCCTTGCCGACTACAAAGGAAAGGTTTTGCTCATTGTGAACTCAGCCACAGAATGTGGTTTTACACCTCAATATGAAGAGCTTGAAGCTCTTTACAGTGCACATCGCGCTCAAGGTCTTGAAATCCTCGACGTGCCTTGCAACCAATTTGGTGGGCAAGCTCCAGGCACTGATGCCGAGATTTCTGAATTCTGCTCGCTCAAGTTTGGAGTGGATTTCCCTCAATTTAGCAAAGCTGAAGTGAATGGCGAGAACGAACTTCCTCTCTACACTTGGCTCAAAGCTGAACAACCTTTTCAAGGATTCGACAAAGACCACAAACTCACTCCGATTCTCGAAGATATCTTAGATAAAAATCTTCCTGGATGGCGCGAAACTAGCGATGTAAAGTGGAATTTTACGAAATTCCTCGTTGATCGCGAAGGTAAAGTAGTGGCTCGTTTTGAACCTACACACGATATTAAGGATATTGAGAAGCAAATTGAAAAACTTTTCTAAGTCGCCTATAATCAATTAGTTTTTGTAAGACCGGCACGGATGACGAATTTCTGTGTCGGCTTATTCCGTATCATAGGAATAGTTAGGTTTGATAATCATTAGGTTTGATATCAATCTATCTTTTGCCCAATTGTGTCACGGAACAATCTATTTTGTGCGAAGAATCTTTAGTGTGAAGAATCATTAGCGCGCAACATCTTTTTTGCGCGAAAATATCTTTTTAGTGCGAACATTACTCTAAATGAATTACGATAAACTCAAACTCGATAACCAGCTCTGCTTCCGACTTTATGCAGCAAGTCGCTTGATTACGCAGGCTTATCGTCCTCATCTCGATCGATTGGGCGTAACTTATCCGCAATATCTTGTGTTGATGGTGCTTTGGGAGCAAGATGCGCTGCCGGTGAATGATATTGCTAAAAAACTCTCGCTAGAAACCAACACGGTGACGCCGTTGATACAGCGAATGGAGCGAGAAGGTATCGTCACTCGCACCAAAGGTAAGGTGGACACACGTCAAACAATAGTTGCTTTGACGCAGCATGGTCACGATTTGCGCGAGCAGTCTGTAGAAATCCCCAATTGTATGCTCGATTTGCTTTGCAATAGCGGAGTACAGGAGCAGTCAATTTCCGATATCATTCCTTTGCTCGATGAACTCATTGTGAGTTTGAAAAAGAAAATGGATTAAGATCAGGCATTCCTTTTTGAAAAAGAAAGTCGATTAAGAACAGACCTTAATTGACTGATTTTCAATAAGCATTGAAAAGTTATTTGAAACGCAATTCGGTATTCAAATTGCAATCAAATTTTTAGGTAGAGTGTTCTTCTATTTTGAAGAAAACTCTACCTTTTTTTGTTTTTTTCATTTTGGAGAAAACTCTACCTATTTGTTGTTTCTCATTGCTCACTTCGACATTTACTCTCAAAAATCACTAATGTTGAGGAGCTTCGAGTTCCTTATTGAGCAGTTCTTGCAGATGCTTCACAGTTTTGGGGTGTCGCTCAGCCACATTATCGGTTTCCCCTTGTTGTCCACGCATATTATAGAGTTGCGCAGAAGGAGAAAAACCCGTTTCTATGCGAGGACCCCACGGCACCATAGGCGCGCCTTGCATCGGAACGATATATTTCCATTGTGGAGTGCGGATGGAAACAGAGCGATTATAGGCCATCGATAGTACGTAATCACGAGATTTAGAAGATTTTCCCAGCCAAGTGAGATGTTCGTCGCGGCTGTCCCTCCCGAGAGAGTCAGACAACTGTTCTCCTACCACGGCTGCAAGCGAACGCATAGCATCGATTTGACTCACCAAAGCACGACTTGTTTTGCCTTGTGGTACTTTTCCAGCCGGCCAGCTCACGATAAACGGAACGGCACTTCCGGCTTCAAAGGCACTATACTTCCCACCGCGCCAATGTCCTGAAGGACGGTGTTCGCCGGCTAAAGTTTCCGCATCGTCGGCATAGCCATCGTCGAGTACAGGACCGTTGTCACTGGTGAGAATGATGAGCGTATTGTCAGCAATGCCAAGACGTTGCAAGGCAGCAGTGATTTGACCCACAGTCCAATCCAACTGAAGAATCGCATCTCCTCTCAGTCCCATTGGACTTTTCCCTTTGAAGCGTGCATGCGGCCAGCGCGGAACGTGCACATCATTGGTGCAGAGATATATGAAAAATGGTCTATTCGCTTCGCTTCGTCTTGTGTGGTCACATTCACCTTTGCGACAATGCGATGCTTGTTGCGCCACGTTCACACGCTCTTCCATCCAGTTGATGGCATAAGCCGCGATGGAATCGGCGATGTTTTCGTCTTTCCACAACGCCTTTCCGCCTCCCTTCATGTAGCCAATGCGCGAGATGCCATTGACAATACTCATATCGTGGCCGTGCGAAGGCTTCAGCTGCAACAATTCAGGGTGTGTTTTTCCCGTGGGTTCACCTTCAAAATTCTTGCGATAGCTTACTTCAATGGGTGCAGTCGGATCATAGTTTTTCACTTGGTCGTTTTCAATGAACACACAAGGCACACGATCAGCGGTAGCAGCCATGATGCAACTGTAATCGAAGCCCAAATCAGCAGGAGTTTGGTCGATATGTCCGTTCCAATCCTGTTGCGCTGTTTTACTTCCCAATCCTAGATGCCATTTTCCTATGGCCGCCGTGGCATATCCCGCGCGTTTAAAGAGGTCGGCTAAGGTGAATTGCTCAGGTTTGATAATCATACCTGCATTCCCTGCCGCCACATCAGTTCCCGTTCTTCGAAAAGGATATTCGCCCGTTAGGAAAGCATAGCGCGATGGAGTGCTTGTTGAAGCCGAAGCGTGTGCATCGGTGAAGCGAGTGCCGCGTGCTGCGAGCTGATCTATGTGCGGTGTATGCACACGTTTAGCACCATAGCAGGAGAAATCGCCATAGCCCACATCGTCCGTCATGATGACAATAACGTTAGGTTTAGCCGTTTGTGCTTGAGCAGCCGCTGCACTCACAAGCGCAGCCATAGAACAGAGAAAACGAGAGGTATTCATATACTATTTAAAGGTTATTGGGAAAATAGAAAGAAGTGTGCAGGATAAAAACCAAAAGGAGATGCTGCCAAAACGAGTTTTGCAGCACCTCCTGATGAATGAGTCTTAGTTTCTGAAAAAGACCGATGCGTTGTTCTTCACTCATTTTGCAGATGAGCAATGCACCCTCTTTTTCCACAACAATATAGCCTTCCAATCCTTGGACGATGACTTTTCTGCCAGGAGCAACGTGAATCATACAGTCGCGACTCTCATAGAGTTTCACACCTTCACCCACCACCGCATTATTATAGGCATCGACCGGAAGTTCTTCATGGAGAGAACGCCACGTACCCAAGTCGCTCCAGCCGAAATCAGAAGGCCGCACATACACATCTTCTGCGTGCTCCATAATGGCATAGTCTACTGAGATGTTTTCACACAAAGGAAACTGCTCCGCAATCTTTGTTTTTTCCTCAGGAGTATCGTAGTAAGGGAGTAAATTCTCGAAGATATTCGATATTTGGGGAGCATATACGCGGAAAGCATTGACAATCGTGGTGGCGCTCCAAACGAAGATGCCCGCATTCCAAAAGAAATTGGGTTGCGCCACATATTGTTGTGCCACTGCCAAATCGGGTTTCTCCTTAAAACTATCGACAGCGTAAATATTCTTTTTGCGCGAAGAAGAATAAGCCAAGTCAGCCTTGATGTAGCCATAGCCCGTGGAAGGGAAGTGAGGTTTGATGCCAAGCGTGACAATGGCGTCTGTCTCGGCAGCAAATTCAAGACTCTCATTGATGCTCTGCACAAAGGCATCCACATCTTTGACGTTGTGGTCAGAAGGAGCAACCACGATGGTGGCACGTGGATCGCGCTTTTTGATTTTTCCACGAAGCATAGCAGATACACGGTGCAGTGCCGCGTATGCAAGGCTCAAGAAGCACGTTTTCCTCGGGCACGTCGGGCAATTGTTCTCGCACGATGTCAGCATATCGCTCGGAGGTTACCACCCAGATATTGGAGGTTGGCACAATACTCTCAAAGCGTGCCACAGTGAGTTGGAGCATAGTGCGTCCACCGCCCAGGATATCAAGAAACTGCTTGGGACGTTCTACACTGCTCATTGGCCAGAAGCGGCTACCGATGCCGCCTGCCATGATGACTAAATGTTGATGCGAGGTCATAAATGCGGAAGAGCCTAGAGGATGAAATTAGGAGGGAAAAGTGAGAGAAGTGATTTATTTGCCAGCCTTAGCCTCTTCCATATCGCCCATGATATAAAGGCGAACCAATTCGTTGGAGGCGTTGGAGCGAACAGTAATCACTTTTTTAAATTCACCCGGATTTTTGCCGCGACCGTTGTACACCACTTTGATTTCTCCGCTTTTGCCAGGTGCAATGGGAGCTTGGGTGTAAGAAGGAACAGTGCAACCGCAAGAAGTAGTGGCTTGTTCGATGACCAAAGGTTTGTTACCAGTGTTCTTAAATTTGAAAACGTACACCTGTTCTTTGTTTGAATAGAACTTACCAAAGTTATGTTCAGTCTCTTTGAAAGTGACTACGGCTTGTGCGGCAAGAGTGGAGATGCCCAAAACAAAGCCACAAACGAGGGTGGAAAAAAGACGTTTGATCATAATGTTGTGATTTTAATTCGGTAAAATAGACTGCAAATATACTACTTATATATCGGATATGGTAAGAATTTGCGTGGAATAGTAATCTTTAATAGTGATTTCTTGCTTGCTTTGTCGTTAAAGATGTATTTTTGCCCCATGAATCCATCACCACTAGCGCAACACGACCGCATCATTCTTGGCATCGACCCTGGTACTAACGTATTGGGGTATGGTCTTTTGGCTGTTTCGGGCAAGCAGACTCACATGTTGGCTATGGGTGTCATCGATTTGCGCAAGGTGTCTGACGTTTATCTCAAATTAGGTCGCATCTATGAACGGATAATGGGGGTGATTGATGCCTTTCATCCTGATGAATTAGCCATCGAAGCCCCTTTCTTTGGAAAAAATGTGCAATCGATGCTCAAACTCGGACGTGCACAAGGGGTAGTGATAGCAGCAGCTATTGCACGGCAAATCCCCATTCATGAGTATGCTCCCATGCAAATCAAACAAGCCATCGTTGGAAATGGAGCCGCATCAAAGGAGCAAGTTGCGAGTGTGATGCAACGCACTTTCAAAATATCCGATGAACGGATGTTGCCCTATCTTGATGCCACTGATGCGCTCGCTGCAGCTTATTGTCACTATATCAATACTTCCACCAATGGAGTAAAAGCTGCGATACCTTCGTTGCAAAAAACGAAAAAAACTTCGACAAAGGGAGCATCTGCATCGTGGAATGATTTTGTCAAACAAAATGCACATCGCATTCGTTCTTAGCGTTTTTTCGTTTGCTTTGTCTAGAAAAGGCTACATTATGGATTCACCCACGAGAAAGTGTCTCATCGAAACGTAAACATCATTTTTCTACACTATTCACTAGCTCATTTTGAAACATAGATTATGAAGAAATTCTTACTCCTTTTGCTGGTGTTGTTGTCACTCCCTACAATGTCGAGGGGAGACTCTGTGTTTGAATTGGAACTGGAATGCGCCCAACGGACTTTGCATTCTGGACGTTCTAACTACGTGCTGTTGCAGTTTGCGCAATTTCAAGAAGCCGCTTTGCTCTATCTTCAAGACAAGCAGCAGCACACTCGAGATGCAGCGCGCATCAATCGTGAGTGGCTAGATGTGCAGGCTTTGAATATGTCCGACTTTTTGAGCCTTTACTATATGGGCTTCGTCAACGACAATCTTTCGAGCGAAGAACACGAAGTGTTGCAAATGATTTTTAGAGATGTATCTCTCACAACTCCGTGTTTTTATGATGAGAATGAGAGAAATGTACTCCGTTTTGTACTTCCCGATGAGAGTCGCATCACGCCTTTTTCCTTAGACACCGATTGGGAAAAGGCTTATAAAAAAGTGCGCAAGGAACTCACTTCGAGTAAATACGAGTGGTTGCTCCAGCAGTATTTGGCACTGCGCAAACAATTGAGTGGGTGTGAAGATGATGATTGAGGTTCAAGGGCAACTTGAATTTTATATTTTAGGTTGGCTTTCGCCGTGAAAGAAAAAGGAAAATGGTGTGCACCGCCATCGTGTGCCCCTATATGGTATATGGGGAGATATTGCCACAAAGAGGGAAAAAATGGCGAAAAACTGACATTTTATTTTGTGTTTATATCTAATTTGATAATCAGACTTATCAAAATGAACGGAGTATGGCTTGTTATCCGCGCAGAATCTAAGAGAAGAAGACAAAGGAGCGGAACACGAAAAAGGGGAGCGTCGAATTGAGCGTTTTTCTCGCGCGTACGTGTAGCGCGCGCATTCCAACAGCGATGTTGTTTTTTTGCTGTCACAAGTGTCACACCCAAGGAGGAAATTGGAGAAGAAAGGGAGAGAAATTTTGCAAAATGCAGAAGAACAAAACGCGATTTTTGTTGGCACGTCAAGCGAATATAGAGGACTCGAATCGCTTTATTGTTAAAAAATATGCCATAACACAAGCAAGGGGTTGAAACAAAGATGTTTACATAGAGTGCTGTGACACTTGTGACAGCAAAAATGCAAAATCTCTTGTAGATCGCGTACGCGCGCACGCGTGAGAGAGGGTGATTATAGTTCTTTTCACAATTCATTTATTACTGTTCTCACCTTGCTTCTTCTGTCTTCCATTAGCATATAAAAAAACGACACGTCATTTTATGAAAAACGACACGTCGTTTTATGAAAAACAAGCCGTCGTTTTGTGTAAAACAAGCCGTCGTTTATGAAGAGGAAGATGCTTCTGTTTTTCATTGTTTCATCATTATAAGTCTAAAAGGCATAATCCACGGTTGTTCTATTTATCTTTATAGGAGGAAATTAGTTATGCTTTTTAATTGCAAGTTTGAGATGGCAAAATAGAGCCTTATTAAATATGGTTGTAATGATTTTGCACATATTCTTTGGTTTTGTGCAGGAAAGATATTTCCTTTGTCGGTGAAATCAAACAATTGAACGGAAGTATATGAAAAAAATCGTGATGTCTGTAGCCCTTTTGGGTGCAGCTTTGACCGCTACTGCGGGTGGTTATCTCACCAACACCAATCAAAATGTAGCTTTCTTGCGCAACCCAGCACAGGACGCAGCGATTAACCTCAATGGTGTTTACTCCAATCCTGCTGGTGTGTCCTTTTTGAAGGAAGGTTTTCACCTAGGTCTTAATTTGCAGTCTGCTTATCAAACTCGCGAAGTCACCTCAAAATTCGCGCCTTTTGCTTATGGTGCCAACAACAATGGCGACACCAAACTCTTCAAAGGCACTGCATCTGCCCCCATCATCCCCTCTGTGCAAGCAGCTTGGGTGAAAAATCGTTGGGCATTCCAATTCAACTTCGCCCTCGTTGGTGGAGGTGGTAAAGCTGAGTTCAATCAAGGCATGGGCTCTTTTGAGAGTCAAGTGGCTTTGCTCGGAATGGTAGGTCCAAAAATAGAAGCTGCTCGTCCTGGTTCTGGCTTCAACAAATATAAGGTTGATGCTTATATGCATGGCAAGCAGTATGTTTTCGGAACTACGCTTGGTGCAAGTTACCGTGTCAACGACCATTTCTCTGTCTATGGCGGTCTCCGCGGAGTATATGCTACAGCGCACTATTATGGATATTTGAAGAACATTCAAATTAATCGAGGAAATGGCGCAAACTTTATGTCTGCCAGTGGTTATTTTGGACTCGGTGCAACGGCTTTAAAGGGTGCACTAGCGGCTAATCCTGCTTTGGCTTCAGCTTTGGCTCCTCAAGTTCGTCAAATGACTGTGCTTTCTGCTGCAACACAAGATGTGACCCTCAATGCAGACCAGCACGATTTCGGTTTTTGCTCCAATCGTGGGTGCGCATTTCCGCAGCAAATACATCGATGTTGCTGCAAAATATGAGTTCCGCACTGCCATCGCTTTCAAGAACGAATCAGCAAATAGTGAAAGCGCAAACAATCTTTCTGCGCTCGCAGCCTATCGCGATGGCGCAGAAGTGCGCAGTGACATTCCTGCGTTGCTCACATTCGGTGTGCAAGTGCGTCCTGTGGAAGGTCTTCGTCTGAACTTGGGTTATCACCACTATTTCGACAAGCAAGCTAAGTCGGGCTTGAAAGGTGCGTACCGCAACGAATTGCTCAATGCAGGCACGAAGGAATATCTCTTCGGTGCAGAATATGATTTGAATAAGTCTTGGGAAGTAAGTGCTGGTGTGCAACGCACGGAATATCCTAACACTGATGCCTACATGAACGACCTCTCGTTTACCACCAACTCTACAAGCTTGGGTCTTGGAGTGGGCTACCGTGTGAACGATATGGTCAAGGTGAATGCAGGATATTTCCACACTTTCTACGATACTTATCACAAGCAATCAGCCAACTACAACAATGCTGCCAACATCATTGGTGCAGCACAAGGCGCAGAGGCTGCAAAAGCATTGGTGCAACATGGTGCTGTCAAAGGTTCTGATGATTTCACCCGTACCAACAAAGTGTTTGGTGTTGGCGTAGAACTCACCTTCTAAGGCTCTCTTATGCTACATATGAGATTGACGAAGCGTGAAAACGCAAGTCTTATTTCCTATGAAGCAAGCTTATAACTGTTACTAGACTCTCTTTTTAATAGGTTTTCTATATCTCGTTTCCCTCATGCGTCGTGAGACGCGTGAGGATTTTGTTGTCAAATAAAATCTGTTTAGCATCCAATGCTCAATTTTTGGGGAGTGGATTTCGTAACGAATAGATCATAATTGTCTGCAAATTTCCTCGTATTTAGCACTGCTTCCTCGTAGAGTAGAGCAAACAAACGGGCTTAACTCGTCACGTTGTCAAAAACTTTTCGTATATTTGCAGAGCATTATTTGTGCAACTACGTATTATATATTTATAGATACATCCTAAGACGCAATATATATGTTTGATAATCTCAGCGAAAGACTCGAACGTTCCTTCAAAATACTCAAAGGTGAGGGTAAAATCACCGAAATCAATGTAGCCGAAACACTTAAAGATGTGCGCCGCGCTCTGCTCGATGCCGACGTAAACTATAAGGTTGCTAAGACTTTCACCGACACCGTGAAGCAAAAAGCTCTAGGACAAACGTGCTGACGGCTGTGAAGCCTTCGCAACTGATGGTGAAGATTGTGCACGATGAGTTGGCCACACTGATGGGAGGTGAAAGCACCGATTTGAAGTTGGAGCATCGTCCCAGTGTGATACTTATGGCAGGTTTGAATGGTGCCGGTAAAACTACACTCTCGGGTAAACTTGCGCTCTTCTTGAAGACCAAGAAGAATCGTCGTCCTTTGTTGGCGGCCTGCGACACCTATCGTCCGGCTGCTATCGAACAATTGCGCGTGCTTGCGGAGCAGATTGACGTGCCCATCTATCTCAATTTAGAGGAGAAAGATCCGGTGAAAATCGCGCTCGCAGCTATTCAAGAAGCAAAAGCAAAGAGCTATGACACTGTGATTGTCGATACCGCTGGTCGTTTGGCTATTGATGAGGCGTTGATGAACGAGATTGCTGCGGTGAAAGAAGCCACCAATCCAGACGAAACGCTCTTCGTGGTCGATGCCATGACCGGACAAGATGCGGTGAACACCGCTAAGGAATTCAACAGTCGTTTGGACTTTGATGGTGTGGTGCTCACCAAACTTGATGGTGACACACGCGGTGGTGCAGCCCTTTCCATCCGTTCTGTGGTAGACAAACCCATTAAGTTTGTCGGTACTGGCGAGAAGATGGAAGCGCTCGATGTTTTCCATCCTTCGCGAATGGCAGACCGCATCCTCGGAATGGGTGACATCGTTTCCCTCGTGGAGCGTGCACAAGAACAATATGACGAAGAAGAAGCGCGCAAACTTCAGAGAAATCCAAAAGAATCAGTTTGATTTCAACGACTTCCTCGCGCAATTGCAGCAAATCAAGAAGATGGGTAACATCAAAGATTTGGCAGCAATGATTCCCGGTGTGGGAAAAGCCATTAAAGACGTTGAAGTGGACGACCGCGCTATCCTAGGAGTAGAAGCTATCATCCTGTCAATGACTCCCCACGAGCGTCAGCATCCCGAAGTGCTCAATGGTAGTCGCAAAGAGCGCATTGCCAAGGGATCGGGCAAAACAGTGCAAGATGTCAATCGCCTGATCAAACAATTTGACCAGACTCGCAAGATGATGAAGATGGTCAGTGGCGGAGGATTGCGCCAAATGATGGGCCGTATGCTAAAGGGCTACCCGGAATGCCAAAACTCTAAGGTAAACCTATAAGGGGCTAGGGAAGCAACCTCCACTTTGGCGGTAATTTCCTAGCCCATTTTCTTTCTTTTCATAGCATTATCCCATAAAAATGTCAGCCACAATCATAGATGGTAAAGCCATTGCCGCAGAAATCAAGACAGAAATAGCCGCGGAGGTGCAACAGATGCGCGATAAAGGGCATCGCGCACCGCATCTTGCTGCTATTCTTGTGGGACACGATGGCGGAAGCGAAACTTATGTGAAGAATAAAGTGCTCGCTTGCGAAGCTTGTGGATTTGATTCTACACTCATCCGCTACGAAGACTCTGTCACGGAACTCGAATTGTTGGAACGTATTCGTTTGATGAACGAAGATGAAGCGATAGACGGTTTTATTGTGCAGCTCCCCCTTCCGCGACACATCAACGAGCAACGGATTATTGAAGCCATCGATCCGCGCAAAGATGTAGATGGTTTCCATCCCATCAATGTGGGAAAAATGCTCATCGGTTTGCCAGCTTTTGTGAGTGCAACACCTTTGGGGATTCTCACCCTCCTCAGTCGTTACGGTATTCCTACAAGTGGCAAAAAATGTGTGGTTATGGGGCGCAGTAACATCGTGGGAAAACCAATGGTGCAACTGATGTTGCAGAAAGAAGGTGCTGATTGCACCGTCACTTGTGTGCATTCTCACACAGAGAATATAGCAGAAGAATGTCGCACAGCTGATATTCTCATTGCAGCTCTCGGACAACCCGAATTTGTCAAAGCCGATATGGTGAAACCAGGAGCAGTGGTTGTCGATGTGGGTACCACTCGAGTGCCAGATCCCTCGCGTGCTAGTGGCTATCGCCTGTCGGGTGATGTAGATTTCTCAGCCGTTTCTCAAGTAGCTTCTGCCATAACCCCCGTGCCAGGTGGGGTAGGGCCGATGACTATCTGTATGTTGATGAAGAACACTTTGGAAGCCGCGAAGCAAAGGCGCAATATCTCAATAGAATAAGCCGAAGACGGCGTGCAGATGCTAATGAAAATCCGCTCTTGTCCTAATTATAAGTAGGAGAGGAGCGGATATTTTATGGTCAACTTTGCATTTCTCTTGGCTTAATCCTTAGTTTTTTGTACATTTGCACAAATAAGCATCCCGAAAAATGAAGTATTCCGTCATTGTTCCCGTCTACAATCGTCCCAACGAGTGCGAAGAACTCTTGGAAAGTCTTACACACCAAACCGAAAAAGACTTTGAAGTCATCATCGTTGAGGATGGAAGCAGCGTGCCTTGTCGAGAAGTTGTTGAGCAATATGCCGACAAACTTGATGTGCATTACTACGCTAAGTCCAATAGTGGGCCGGGGCAGACACGTAACTATGGTGTGGAGCGTGCCAATGGCGAATATGTCCTCATTTTAGACAGTGATGTTGTGTTGCCCGCAGGCTATTTTGCAGCGATTGATGCAGAACTCGCTGCGCATCCTTGTGATGCTTTTGGAGGTCCTGACCGGGCACACGAATCATTTACAACGACTCAAAAAGCAATCAACTACGCTATGACCTCCTTCTTCACCACAGGAGGCATTAGAGGAGGTAAAGCCAAGTTGGATAAATTCTATCCACGCTCCTTTAATATGGGAGTTCGTCGCGAAGTTTATGGTGCGCTCCACGGCTTTCAGCGATGAGGTTTGGAGAAGATATTGATTTTTCCACGCGCATATTTAAGGGCGGTTATCGTTGTCGCTTATTTCCCGAAGCGTGGCTGTTTCACAAACGTCGCACCGACCTGAAGAAGTTTTTCAAACAAGTGCACAATAGCGGCATTGCGCGCATTCATCTGTCGCATCGTCATCCCGGAACGCACAAATTAGTGCATCTTCTTCCAGCTGTTTTCACCTTGGGAGTAGCCTTTCTCCTCATCCTTGCGCTGCTCTTTCTCTGTTTAGGATGCAAAGTTGCGGCAATGGCAAGCATCAGTCCTTTGGTGCTCTTCGTCTTTCTCATCAGTGCAGATGCCACTCGTCAATCTCGTTCTCTTGCTGTGGGAATCACAGCTGTAGCCGCAGCCTTTGTACAGCTTTTAGGCTACGGCACGGGCTATCTCTTGGCGTGGTGGCGTTGCAACGTGCGAGGTGAAGGCGAATTTGAAGCCTTTTCTCAAACATTCTATCAATAGAATCACCCAGCACTTGCACTGAAAATCTGATAATCGTCACAATGTCGCAGCAGGGAAATTTCAGTGCAACATATAGCGCACCGATATATCTCTCGCTCCCCTCCAATCTTTTTCACTATGAAACTCCTAGAACCGTCAGCACCAGTGCTGCATCCGCACAAAAAGTCCATCACCGAGTTGGACATCAACGACCGCCCTCGCGAGAAATTTATGGCAACCGGCGGAAGTTCCCTCAGTGCTGCAGAACTATTGGCGATTCTAGTGGGAAGCGGTAATGAAAAGGAGAACGCAGTGACGTTGATGCAACGCATCCTTAGCGACTGCAACGGACAACTCACCACACTCGGCAAACGAAGCATCGAAGAACTCTGTGCTTATCACGGCATCGGACCAGCTAAAGCGGTCACCATCTTAGCCGCTTGCGAGTTGGGAGCGCGCAGAAGTGCCGAAGGACTGCAGACTGAACAGTTTGATTGTTCTGGTAAACTCTATCGTTTCTTCTACGAGAAACTACACGATCTCCCCATTGAAGAAGCCCACGTGCTACTGCTCAATAAAAACCTCCGATTTATTCGCAGTGTGATGGTGGCGCGTGGAGGAATTGACGGCACTATGATAGACATTCGCGTGGTGTTGCGTGAAGCCTTGGTGAGCAATGCGGTACACATCGCCCTTTGTCACAATCATCCTTCGGGAAATCCAACACCATCAGGAGCAGATGATGGCATCACCCAGCAACTCAAACGCGCTTGTCGAGAAGTTGATCTCGTGTTGATAGACCACATCATCGTTGCCGACACGCAGTATTATAGTTATGCCGACCATAATCGGTTGTGAGAAATCCAATGATTTCCCAACTGAGCTTCATAACTCCGAAACAATATCACTGTGTTTCTGGATATTTCTCTTAAAATCAACGCAATAAACAAAATATGACACCAGAAGAAAAATTGAAAATCGAAGAACAAATCGTAGAAGTGCTCAAAACTGTCTACGACCCTGAGATTCCAGTAGACATCTACAATCTTGGATTGATCTACAACATTGACCTTGCTGACGATGGTCTCCTCGAAATTGAAATGACGCTCACAGCTCCCAACTGTCCTGCGGCGGATTTCATTATGGAAGACGTTCGCATCAAATCTGCCGGAGTACCCGGAGTGAAAGATGTTCGCGTAAATCTCGTTTTGAACCAGAGTGGGATCGAGAGATGATGAGCGAAGAGGCAAAACTCGATTTAGGATTCCTCTAATCCTTCTTTTCACAATGGCGCAGCAGAAAAACAACAACGTATGGCGGAGCCTATGCGAGATTTCCAAAATCGCTTGGGCACAGTTCACGGGTTCCTGCTGCGCCATTTGTGGTAAAACCCTCTACGGTAATGGACTTTGTCCGCAGTGTTGGGTAAAATTGCCTTACACACATCTCCAAGCGCGTCCAGGCAACCTCCTCGAACGCTTGTTTTGGGGAGAACTCAATGTGGATCGGGTACACGCAAGTGTATGGTACAAACCAGAATACGACATAGCCAAAGCCGTACATAGTTTTAAGTACCACGGAAGAAAATCACTCGCACAAAGTTTCGGTCGTGCAATGGCCACTGAACTCCGCAATACAGATTTTTTCGATGGAGTAGCCGGCATCATCCCAGTTCCTTTGTCGCGACAAAGAATGGCGAAGCGCGGATATAATCAAAGTGAATTCCTCGCACACGGCGTGTCAGAAATCACCGGACTACCCGTTGTCACCGACCTTTTGGTGCGATGCGTGGACAATCCTTCCCAAACCACTCTTGCACCCAGTGAGCGAAAGTCTAACGTAGAAGGCATATTCGCGGTGAAACATCCCGAGCGGTTGCAAGGGAAATGTTGGATTGTCCTCGATGATGTCCTCACGGTAGGAGCAACATTGAGCAGCATAGCTCGCACCATTCGCGAAGTGAGCGACGCACAATTGCGGTTTCTCACACTTTGCGCAGCAGGTCACTATCACATTGGGAAATTGTCTGCCGCAGAACTCGGGTTGCCCGATGTCACTGCCGTGTTCAATCCCAATACACTCAGAGCATATCGTCCCAACGCGCCAAAATCCCCTTCTGCAAGGGAAGAGGAAGAAGTATCTAACGTCTAGTTTCTAACGTCTAAATTCTTACGTCTAACGTCTACCCTCTAATCTCGAGCCGCGCTTGTCGTGGCGAGCGAGAAAGGGTCTGCGACCCTCTAATGTCTACTCTCTAACGTCTAACGACTAATCTCCAACGTCTATATGAAACCCATTTATTTCCTTTCTGACGCCCACCTCGGCAGTCTAGCCATTCAAAGCCGTCGTATGCAGGAACGTCGTCTAGTGCGTTTCCTGGATAGCATCAAACACAAAGCAGGAGCTGTGTATTTCCTTGGAGATATGTTCGACTTTTGGCACGAATATAAGATGGTAGTTCCCAAAGGTTTCACCCGATTCTTGGGAAAAGTGTCAGAACTCACCGATATGGGAGTAGAAGTGCACTATTTTACGGGAAATCACGACCTATGGATGAAAGACTATCTCGTAGAAGAGTGTGGAGTAGTGCTGCATAAAACCGCCTGCACAATAGAATTATATGGTAAAATTTTCTATTTAGCACACGGCGATGGCATTGGCGACAATAGCCGTGGCTTCCGTTTCTTGCGCGCCCTCTTCCACAATCCCATTGCACAGGCACTTTTTGCAGCTATTCACCCACGATGGGGCATAAGTTTTGGTCTAAATTGGGCAAAACATAGTCGTTTGAAGCGAGAAGACGGTAAAGAACCGCCATTTATGGGAGAAGACAAGGAGCATCTCATTCTGTTTGCGAAACAATATCTGAAAGATCATCCCGAAATCAACTATTTCCTCTTTGGTCATCGTCATATAGACTACGATTTGATGTTGTCAAAATCATCGCGTGTAGTGATTCTTGGCGATTGGATCAGCCTTTCACCTACGCTGTCTTCGATGGAGAAAATCTTTTCTTGGAAGATTACATCGAAGGCGAAACAGAGCCTTAATATAGAGGTTAGAGATTAGACGTTAGACATTAGACATTAGAAGTTAGATATACATCTATCTTCGTGTGTCTACTACATTCTAATTCCTACCTTCTAAGCTCTATGCTCTAACGTCTATTGTCTACCCTCTAACGTCTAACGTCTAATTTCTAACTTCTAACTTCTACCCTCTAATATGTCTAATCTCCTTTCTGTTCGTGGAGTGTCCAAGCAATTTGCTGCACACAAAGCCTTAGAAAATGTCAGCATCGAAGTACCTCGAGGCCGCATTTTTGGTTTGCTAGGCCCCAATGGCGCAGGCAAAACCACCCTCATTCGCATCATCAACCACATCACATTGCCCGACACAGGGGGAAGTCTGGTTCGATGGAAAGCCACTCTCACAAGAAGACGTCGCACAGATTGGTTATCTTCCCGAAGAGCGCGGCCTCTATCGCAAGATGAAAGTGGGAAAACAAGCTCTGTATCTGGCGCAACTCAAAGGACTCTCTCGCCGCGAAGCCCAAAAAGATTAGAAGTTTGGTTTGAGAAATTCCAAATAATGCCTTGGTGGAACAAAAAACTCGAAGAACTCTCCAAGGGGATGCAACAGAAGATTCAGTTCATTATCACCGTGTTGCACGAACCAAAGCTGTTGATCTTCGATGAACCCTTTTCGGGCTTCGACCCCCTCAATGCAGAGTTGTTGAAACAAGAGATGTTGCAGTTGCGCGATCGTGGAGCCACCATCATTTTCTCCACACACAATATGGCAAGTGTCGAAGAAGTTTGTGACGACATCGCCCTCATCCACCGTTCCCAAGTGCGTTTACAAGGAAATGTACAAGACATTCGCGAACAAAATCGCACGGGAGAGTTTTCCCTCACCACCACTTCCGGACAACTCACGGAACAACCCGACCAATTTGTCATTTTGGAACAAAAGACAACAAGGAGCACTCACCACTTATCGTTTGAAAAAACAAGAACACCTCACCAATTCTGCACTGGTGCAACGTCTTGCTAATGAAGTGGAAATCAGAAGCTTTTCAGAAATCTTGCCCACAATGAACGACATCTTCTTGCGCACAGTAGGTGATGACGTGGAAGCCCTCACCGGCAATCAAATGCAGCAATAAAGACATCCACTTTTTACTGTACCGCAAAAAGCGCATATCTGTTTGATTTCTCCCTTATTTTTCATTTGATTTCCTTATGAACAAGATATTTCTCATCATACAACGTGAGTTCTCCACCCGCATTCGCCGTAAATCCTTCCTTGTCCTCACGTTCCTTATGCCCATTTTGATGGTGGCACTCGTCTTTGTCCCCATCTGGCTAGGGCGCATTTCCAATGGCGAAAATCGCACCGTTATGGTCGTCGATGAGAGCCATCTCTACGACTCTTTGTTTCAATCGACTCCCAAATTCAACTTTGTGCACGAAAAGTCCGTTCCCAAGGTGACAGATCTCCCCGAGGACGTAGAAGCCGTTTTGCACATCAAGTCCGACCTCAGCCTTCATCCCAATGACATAGAATTGTTGAGTCACAAAGAAGTGCAGAGCGATTTGAACGATCACGTAAGCCATCTTTTAGATAGTGCGGTGCGTGAACAGAAAATAGCGCGCTATGACATTGATGGTTTGGAAAACATTGTCAGTGATATGGGAAGCAACGTGAACATCTCCACGGCAAAATGGAATGACAAAGGAGAAACCACAGCGTCTTCAACTGATGTCGCCAAATTTGCAGGCTCAATTTTTCACCTTCATCATCTACATTTTCATTCTCACCTATGGAGCAATGGTAATGCAGGGAGTGATGGAAGAGAAAACAAATCGCATTATGGAAATTATGGTGTCCAGTGTTCGTCCTTTCCAACTTATGATGGGCAAAAATCATCGGCATTGCCCTTGTTGGTATCACCCAACTGTTGATATGGGGCGTCCTTGGTGCTGTCATTCTCTTCGTTGCTAAAGGATTTGTTGGTGCTGAGGCTTCCGTTAATAGTGCAGATGCTTTGTCGCTTCTTTCGAACGAGTCGGCCGTTTTCTCGGCTATTTTCAGTCTTCCTCTTGGTGAAATGCTCCTTCTCTTTGTGTTCTATTTCATTGGAGGTTACCTCTTTTTTGCCTCCATCTTTGCAGCTATTGGAGCAGCAGTCAATAGTCAGGAAGATACCAGCCAATTTATGTCGCCCATCATCATTTTGCTGATATTCAGTATGTATGCCGCTATGGGAAGTTCTTCCAACACCGATGGCCCACTTGCCTTCTGGTGCTCAATTTTCCCCCTCACCTCTCCCATTGTTATGATGACGCGCATCCCCTTTGGCGTACCTTTGTGGCAAGAACTCCTAAGTTTAGTTTTGCTTTATAGCACTTCTATCAGTATGGTTTTCGTAGCAGCCAAAATTTATCGCGTCGGCATCTTGATGTATGGCAAGAAACCCACGATTAAGGAAATGCTCCGCTGGTTGCGCTATTAAAGCGTTGCACCTATTGATTACTATATTCTGTTCGGTAATCTCCTATTTCCTCATTGGAACTTTCTCACACGATGGTGGGGAAGTTCCTTTTTGTTTTGCACCTTCTCCCTCTTCCTTTACTCCTCCTTGCGTCTTTTGGGGCTTCTCCAAGCTGTCAGATATAAAACTCCGACACTTTTTTGTATTCTCCCCGAAGATTCCCTTTTCTTCTGGGAATATTGTGGACTTTTGTGTCTTTATTCTTGAAAATCTATCCTCAAGGTTCAAGAAAAGGCAAAATAGCGTAAATGAATTGTGAGTCAGTCTGTTCTAATTTTTAAGCCATTTGTCCGAAAACCGTCAAAAGACAGGCTTATGCCTACTTCGGACAGAGCAGCGTTACCAAAACATTACCACCTCCTTTGCAGGTGAGGATTGGGAAAAGCGGTAACGAACAGCACAAAATCCGACCTGAACTTCGGGGATTACCTCCTGCAAAGGTATGTCGATGAAAAGAAACAGGCAAATAAATTGCGGATTGTTTCTTTACCATTGAACGACAATATTTTGCATAGCAACAAATAACCTGACAATGAATAGTTTTGTAAACCGTAAAAAGTCAGAGTTATGCGTAGTACGTTTAAGGTTCTGTTCTACCTCGAAAAGAACGTTCCCAAGAAGAACGGTTCCGTTCCCGTGATGTGTCGTATCACCATTGACGGCACCATTGCCCAGTTCAGTTGCAAATGCGACATCCATCCCGACTTGTGGAACATCAAGAGCAACCGAGCTTCGGGAAAAAGTACCGTGGCCTTGGAAATCAACCGTTTCTTGGACAAGATACGTGTCGGCATCAATGCCAAATACAAGGAGATAGCCGAGCGGGATAACTATGTCACTGCCGAGAAAGTAAAGAACGCTTTTTTGGGCTTGGAAATGCGGCATGAAACCTTGCTGAAAGTCTTTGCCCAGCACAATGAGGACTTTTTCAAACAGGTCGATGCAGGCTTGCGATGCCCATCCACCTACCACAAGTATTGCACGGTCTATAAGCATCTGGAGGAGTTCATCAAGAACCGCTACCGTGTCAGCGACATTGCTTTGAAAGAACTCACTCCGGCTTTCATTACCGACTTTGACATCTTCCTGCGCACCGAAAAGCAATGCTGTAACAACACGGTATGGATTTACATGATGCCCCTGCGCCGTATGATTACCATTGCCCAGAATCACGGATGGATAGGCCGTGACCCGTTCGTAGATTATAGCATATCCGCCGAGAGCACCGACAGGGACTATCTGACCAAGGATGAAATCCGCAGGCTGTTGGATTTGAAATTCAGGCGTAAATCAATGGAGCTGGTTCGGGACTTGTACGTCTTCTGCTGTTTTACCGGATTGTCCTTTACCGATATGAAGAACCTGACCAAAGATAACCTTCAGACTTCCTTTGACGGTAAACTCTGGATTACGACCAAGTGACAAAAGGCAGGTGTGGAGTCCAATAACATGCTTTTGGATATTCCGAAGCAGATTATCGAGAGGTACAATGGCATGGCGAAGGAGGATTACCTCCTGCCCGTTCCGCAGTATATTACCGCCTGCAAGAACATCAAGAAAATCATCGGACTCTGCGGTATCGAAAAAGAGATTACGTGGCGTACCAGCCGCCACACTATGGCGACGGAAATCTGTCTGACCAACGGCGTTCCCATCGAAACCCTTTCCAAGATGCTCGGACATACGAACATCCGCACCACGCAGATTTACGCCAAAATCACCCACGAAAAGGAAAGTCGGGACATGGCGGCACTTTCCGACAAACTGAGTAAGATAGAGCAGTTCAATGGTATCACTATATAAAAGGAGGACGAACGATGAAAAGAGAAATCATAACCATTGGAGAGAACGGAAAAATACATATCCCGACAATTACCGTTTGGATGTCGGCTTGTGAAATAGCCTCCTTGTTCGGCGTATTCTCCGGCAAGGTAAACAGCCACATCAAGTATATCTTCAAATAGGGCTTGCTCAGGGAGGATGAGGTAATGCAAACGCTATTGTTTAGGGATGGTTCGGTGGATTTATACAACCTTGAAATGATCACGAGGCTGGCGTTTCGATTTGCCTCTCCAGAAGCCAAGAGCTTCCGTAAATGGATAATCGGAAGACTGACCGAAAAGAAGAGAACAAGTCCTCCATTACTTGTGTGTTATGGCAAAGGAGGATGGTACAACTGAATATGAGAACAGGCAGTAAGAAAAATGTTTCTTACTGCCTGTTTCTCCGTCAAGGCTTCTCAAACCGAGGACGGTAATTCTCCTGCAACAGCTTTTCCACATCTTCTTCCCGGTAGAGTACTTTTCCGCCTAACTTGACAAAGGAGATTCTTCCCACGTTGCGATAATCCTGTAACGTGCGCCGGTTGATATGCAACAGGCGGGACTGTTCATCGTCCCTCAGATAGCAATGCCCGTTAAGCAGAGGTCTGTTCTTTTTCTGCAGGACATCTATCCCCTTTATCATACGGTCGCTCGCGTTGAGAAAGTGCGCAATATCTTCGTTGTTCTTGGTCTTTTCATCGTTGTCCATATTTTACATAGGATTTAGTGGTGATACTATTCATTAATCATAAAGCGGAGGATTGTTCGAGCAGTTTCCCGACATCCTTCGGCTTGTAGAACATCTTATACCCTTTTTGCGTATAGGGCAGCATTCGGTTGCTGCGGTAAGTTTGCAGGGTACGCAAACTGATCTTCAGGATTTGGTAGACACCCTGATTGTCCAGCCACCTGCCCATACGTCTTTCATCACTTCCCGACACAGGGCTTCGACTTTTGTAGCCAAAATACGAAAACGTTCCATCATGGTTTCATACGTTTTCTTCTCGATTGTAATTACTTCCATATCCTTGTCTGTTTTAATTTTACACTTTGTACAAATGTACTTATGGCGTAAGTATTCAATACAAGCATTCCCTTTATTGCGTACTTGTGGCTTCGATATGGATGCTTTTGTCGCGTGGCTTTTGGAATCAGACAGAAAAATCTCTTTTCAGTACATATTTAGCATACAATCCGGACGGTTTTAACTCCCGAACTTTGCAGCATAATCAAATTCAAAGCCTCATGGATGTCATAACAATCGAAAGCAAAGCCTACCACGAACTGATGGGCAAAATAGAGAAAAGTCTCCGGTATGTGGAGAAAGAGGAAAAGGCAAAGATAGAGTATGAGAACCGCCTTGTTACCAATGATGAGTTAGCCGAGATTCACGACATCAGCAAGCGTACCCTTCAGCGTATGCGCAGTGCGGACAGAATCAGTTACAAGATAATCTACGGACGTTGCTACTATGACCTGCACGACATCGAGGAGGCGATACGAAACAAGAGCCTGTACTGCAATCCTCAGAACCTGAAAGAGCTACGGCAGAACTTCGAACTTAAAAGCAGGAAGATAAAGGATGGAACGATTGGATAGAGTGACCTTCCTTGAATGGATGGAACTCATCATGAAGAGTCTCGATGACTTGAAGCAGACAGCTTCTGACATACCCCAACGTCCGATGATAGATGGAGAGCCTCTGCTGGATAACCAAGAGGTCTGCCTGATGCTCCAAATCAGTAAGTGTACCCTGCAACGTTATCGGGCATCGGGTACGCTTCCTTTCCATATCGTTTACCACAAGACGTGGTATTTGGAATCGGAAAGCCTTATCTTTATGAAAGCCCATTTTACGGAGAATCTCAAACGAAAAAGGAAAAGACCTCCCAAAGACACGTAATTTCGGATTATACGCAACAGCAAAGCCCCGTTTTGTCGTAATGACAAGTCGTTTTTGTATTAAAGAAGATTTTACTTCCCCAAATTAGGCACATCAGAAATAATTCGCTATTTTTGTAGCAGAATATACGATACTTGTGCTTTTTACGAAGATGAAATTGGATAGAATAAAAGACGTTCTTGGAGAAAAGGGAATATCTCAAAAATGGCTGGCAGAGAAGCTCAATAAAAGTTTTAGCACAGTGAATGTATATGTCTGCAATCGACAGCAGCCTTCTCTTGAGATGCTATATCGGATTTCCGCAGTGTTGCAAGTAAAGGCAAGAGACCTTTTAGTTGATAACGACTATAAACAGATATAATGCAGAAGAATTCGGAACACATATACCGTTCTCTTTTTGAGGATGATTACCTTGTCAGAACGTTGAACAGTAGTATTACCAGTCAAGCTGACATTGCATTGACAGAACTTGTTGCAAATGCTTGGGATGCAGGAGCGACAAAAGTAAGTGTCTTTATTCCTGATGAATATGGAGACCTCCTCGTAATAGAAGATAATGGCAATGGTCTAACAGTAGAAGAATTTCAAGAACGTTGGATGACATTGGGATATAACAAATTATTACGTCAAGGAAAACAGGTTTTATTTCCGGATAATAAGAAAAGAAGCCCTCGTATAGCTTATGGTCGCAATGGTATCGGAAGACATAGCCTCTTATGCTTTAATGACGAATATCATGTTATTACTTCAAAAAATGGGAAAGAACTTTCTCTTACCGTATCGACTAAAGTACAAGGACAAGCTATCTCTGTCACTAACCAAAATATTTCTCCATCTTCAAAGCATGGCACAAGGCTAGAAGTTCAAGTTGATAGAAATCTTCCCAGTGTTGATAAAATCAGAGAAATAATCTCTTCTCGTTTTCTGCATGATCCCGAATTCATAATAGAGGTAAATAAAAAGCAACTCTCTTTAGACCAATTAGATGGTTTATTGGATACAACAGAATTGAAAACATCTGATGGATACAGCATTACCGCAAATTTTATAGATTCAAAGAAATCTTCTCGCAAAAGCATCTATCAAGGAATTGCTTTTTGGGAAAGTGGTCGTTTAATAGGTATTCCGTCATGGGGATTAGGAACGATTTTCTATTTAGACGGTCGAACAGCCCTTGCAAAAAGGTATACTATCGTTATACAGAGTAATGAATTAGCAGAATTAGTTAAAGAGGATTGGAGTGGCTTCAAAAATACAAAAGAAACAGAGAATTTATATCAAACAGTTTCGGAGTATGTGAATAGAATGTTTGAACAAACGGCAAAAGCTAATTTAGAAGAAACAAAGGCTATTGTAAAACAGGAATTGGCAGCCAAATTGAAAGATGTCTCTCCATTAGCCCTGTATGAGGTAGATGAGATTATAGAGAATATCTCGATAAATTCTCCGACAGCAACTAAAGAAACAATATCTATTGCCGTTGAAGCTGTATTAAATTTAGAATCATCGAAAAGTGGACAGGAGCTTTTAATGAAGCTCTCTCAACTTACGGAAGAAGATATTACCGGTCTTAATACGATACTCAATAAGTGGTCTGTAAAGGATGCCCTCACCGTATTGAGTGAAATTGATAGACGCCTATCCATTATTGAAGCAATAAGAAAACTTTCTAAAGAAAAGGACACGGATGAATTACATGTTTTGCATCCTCTTGTAACCGAATCCCGATGGCTCTTCGGTCCCGAATATGACACCCCAGAATATACCTCTAACAGGCAACTTCAGACTGTAATGAGAAGCCTGTTCAAAATGGATGTTCAGAATGAAGTTGGGATAAAAACAAATAGAAGACCAGACCTTGTCGTTTTAGCTGATAGTACTTCTCTTTCCATGACAGGTGTAGAAGAGTTTGGTGATAATGAGCTAGCTACAATAACCAAAGTTCTGATAGTTGAACTAAAACGAGGAGGCTTTGAAATTACAAGTAAAGAAAGAAATCAAGCTACTGACTATGTAGATGGTTTGATTGCATTGGGAATTAATACAGCAAAAATAACAGCTTTTGTCGTAGGAGATAAAGTGGCAAAAGGGTTACAACGTCAGTATCGTGCAGGTTCTAAAGATGAAGGAAGCATCTTCTTGACAGACTTTGATCAACTTGTTGACACTGCTGAGAAACGAATGTTTGGACTTAGGAATAAATTAGCTGCAATGTATGATGATATTCCCGGAATGACTTTATATCAACAATCCAAATTGAAGTGGTTTTGAAATGGTATAAATTCTAAAAGGACGAATTACAACAATATGTAGTTCGTCCTTTTGTTTATATCTTCGGTCTGACAACGAACATCTTTTCAGCCAAAGACGGTGGTAGTCTTTCCATCGAGGGCTGTGTAGCTGAGCTACTCTGCCCGGTCGGTTTGAGCCGCAGAGGTGCTGACAGAGGGGGGCAGCGACAGCCGGCTCAATCGGACATGACAGTTCCATTTCTTCCCTCGTTCCTTCGCCATCCTGCATCATTTTCACTTCCTCTTGCGGACTCTCCGATTGCTCAATAGGCTTTAGGGGGAGTTGTATCTTGCGGTCAAGGGCAGTAAGTTCCGTTTTGAGGCCTTTTAGCTGCTCTTCCTTTTTCCAAGAGCCATTCAGCACCTCCTGCAATACGGGAATATCCTTGGCTATCTTCTCCGTGTCCGTCCGAAACTTCTCAATCAAGCTGAGTATCTTTTCCAAGGCGTTCAGGAAATTCATACTGGCGAGTTGCGAGTCTGCCGCAATCCTGCCGTTGTTGTAGCTGTACTTCATTCCACTTTCTCCCATCACGAAGAACTTGTTCTGCGAAAGGTTGTAAAGGTCTTTAGAGGAGGATTCCGTCTTGACCACAAGATTAAATCCGTAGAGTGTTCCGATATTGAAATACTCTCCACGTGTGCAGGCTTTCTCGTTGATTTCCGCGAGTTTGGCAGCGATGCGTTTCGGGGCGCTTCCTTCCACCCCTTTGAGCGTTATCGGATTGAGGATGTTTCCCTCCTTGTCTTTCTGCACACGGCTTTGGTACAAGTCCCAGTCACTTTGGAAACGGGCAATAAACTCCTTGTTGCCGTCCACCGTCCGCACGACTTCGGGAGGATGACTTACTGCGAATGAAGGCCTGCCGTTCGCTGTCCAAACCAGCAATCTTCTTTTCCAACTTTGCCTTCTCCAATAAATCGGTATTCCCGGAGAGGATGGCGACGTATTCGGAAAAATTCATTCCCGATTTCTCGTCCATACTTCCCTCGTCGATGGTACGACTGCCCATCCGGTTGTTTTTAAGTTGTTCGATAAAGAGTTGCTTATTATGCAACAGGTTGAATTTATAACTGTCAAGAGACTTCTCCACAGCATAGATGATAACATCCACCTTGTTGTCTGCATAGAGTTTGGCTACCTCATTTCCCTTACGCACGGCTCGTCCATCCCTTTGCTCCAAGTCGGAAGGACGCCACGGTGTGTCCAAATGATGGATAGCGACAGCACGCTTTTGGGCGTTTACGCCCGTGCCGAGCATTGAAGTAGAGCCGAACAATACTCGGATTGAACCTTCATTCATGCCTGCGATGAGCGTCTTTCTTGCCTTGTCAGTCTTGGCTTCCTGAATAAAGCGTATCTCCTGAGCGGGTATGCCGTGGTCTTCCACCAACTTGCGCTTGATTTCGGAAAGACACTCTTCTCACGACTGCCGTGCGAGCGTGACGTTGTTTGCATCAAACACTTCGAGGGATTACATTCCTGGAAGGATTATCCCTATGTAGGTTACGGACATCGGCATCTGCCCGAAGAGCGGTTCACGACAGCGATGACGGAACGGCGGGCGGACTCCCTGCTTCGAGCAGACCTGAAGAAGCGTCTGATGATGTTCAAAGACTACGGAAAAAGATGCTTTGCTGCTTGCCGTATTGTCCTACAACATAGGAGCAGGCAGGTTGCTGGGATACGGCAAACATCCCAAGAGCAGACTACTGCGGAAGATAGAGTCGGGCGACAGGAATTTCTACCGTGAATTTGTCTCTTTCTGCCGGTATAAAGGCAAAGTCCTCAGTGGACTTGTCAAGCGACGGAAGGTGGAGTTTGCCCTGTTTTATATACCCTGATTATCCAATACGCCTCTTGCGGCATTTTTTTATGCTCCGCAAGAGGCGTTTTCTGCTGTTTTATTAGTCCTTCTCGCTCTGAATGAGTAACTTTGCTAAATAAATTATTATTTGAATGTATGTGTCGAAAATCAATACTTGAGATATTTATTGAAGAAATGGAATCTTTTAGTAGAGAACCTCCTTTTTGTACTGAAATAGAGAAGGATTTAAAACAAGAAAGAATATATGCTATAGTAAGAGAAATAAGTATTTCAAGTTCTACAAAGAGGGATTGTATTTCTATCCTTGCTGGGTAAAACAGAGTTTAATGAAGCTGTGTCAATTCAGCTGCAGAATATAAGGATAATAATAAAAAAATAAGATGGCTATATACAAAGAAGGGAAATTGGCAGGAATTGTAGGGTACAAACAGTTGTACCCAAATGGAGAAATATATCCTCTCGAAAAACTCCTTACTGGATTACCACGTATTTGGGCTATTAGGTTAGTTTCAAATATGCAGAATAAGTTGGTTGGTAAACTTTTCTATAATCCTGATTTTAGAAACGAGAAAACAACTCAGATTGATGTGCCGAGATTCTTCTTTGGTTCCGAGAATATAGACCAGTTACTTGATGTAATCCAAAGGTATAAAGACTACTTCGCACGTGAGACACAAAGAAAACAACAACCGATGGAATATGCAACAGGTAGCGAAACGCCGTTGCTTTTGCTGAAATACATTATGGCAATGCAGGAAAGTGATGGCTCTGATGATAGCATTGCGCAATTAGAGAAAAATCTATATACAGCTTTTTTGATAGCCAATGAAATTACGCTCAACAGAAATCAAGGAGAACCACCATACAAGCAGGAGGATGATTTGGAATTATATTTAGTTAGTCTTTTGATGTCGAGGTATGCGTATAATGACTTTATAAATCAGGAATCAGATATTAATGAATTGGTTAGGAATCAGAATATCCGAACTACCAAGTTCTTCAATTTTGTGTCCCAACACCCTCAACTCAAAGACTTATATGATGATTTTCTAGAAGTATACGGTCTCACATCATGGAAAGATTATTTGAGAACATATTTAAGCATTTTGGCTTTAATCAGATATAAAACCGGTGTTATCAACTTTGAACGACTTAGGGATGAGGACGGACTATTATCAGAGCAGATAGTGGATAGAGATTCCATTGATATTCATGAAATCATCCCCTTAAAAGATAATGTGGATTATCAGGCTTTAGAGAGAAACCATTTGTTAAGATTGCACCTCACGAATATGCCGTCATAGATGTTTCATTTATGATTTATAGGATGTTTGATGGGCTATATTTCATATTCAATGATTTGTGGAAATGTAAGCACTCAGGTAATATGCAGGGTTTTAATACAATCTTTACAACAGAGTTTTCGGAAAAGACTATATTGGCAAATTGCCTGAAAGAAATAGCTAACACACATGGATGGTTTTCGCTTACCGATAATGAATGTAAGAGTGTAGTTCCCGAGAAGAAATTAAGTTCACCTCCGGATTTTTATATTCGAGAAGGAAAGGATGTTATACTGTTTGAATGTAAGGATGTCAAGATACCCAAAGAGGTCAAGGCTGAAGGAACCACTCGACAACTCTTGGATGAAGTTGACAGAGACTTTGTGGGCTATCTGGATCCTAAGAAAAATAGATGGCGTTATAAGGGTGTAGGACAGCTAGTTAGGAATGCTAAGAGGATTCAGAAAGGAGAATTTGCTTGGGATAAGAACGTAAATAAAGATAGCAGAATATTCCTAGTACTGGTATTGGCTGATGCGAGACAGGTAGACGCAGGGTGGAAAAACTATTTGCATAGGAAGATGCTTGAAGAGTGCACTCGTCAGGAAACTGATTACAAGAGAATCTGTCCACTGATATTAACGGATCTGGGAACTCTTTCTCTTTATAAAGGCAACTTTAAGAAGTACGGATTCCTACAATACTTTATCAGCTACTATAAGAAAACAGCCTTTAATCCCTCGACAATTTGTATTGACGATATGATGACAAATGTTATGAATCAGACCATGTCATTTAGTAGGTATATGAATGGTGAGAGGCTTTTAAACGGTGAAGAGTTGAGAATAGATGTAATGAGCGCAATAACCAAACAGCCTAAACAGTTGGGGCACCACTCTTATGTTACCAAGACGGTGGAATACACTGACCTGTTTGACGATAATGCTAAAGAAGCTGTGTCGTACCTCAATGGCATTAATAAACGATGGTTGATTGAAGGTGCGGTTCATATGATAAGTGTAGATGGCTTTGATAGTTTCTCGATGAATGCAGAGCACGGACTGTTAGTTATGTTTCAAGATTATCGGGAAAAACCTGAAGTTAAAAGACTTTTTCGTCGGTTAAAAGCACAAGAAGAAAAATATAAAAATGCTTGGCTGACTCTGGTTAATCATCATGCACTTTTTAGTCTTCTGACAAAAATACTGATGTTACCCAATGAAAGAGAAGGTATAGATGAGAGTCTTGAGGCATACGAAGCATTGCTGAAAGCCATTTTGGCAGAGAACAGTATGGAGATGCAACGTGAAAAGGAAATCTTGGCAAGGATAGATGGTGATACAGGTATTCGGGATGCAAAGATTATTATGCAGCAGGATGTATTGAATATTGACCAATTTGGAGAGAATAAAAAGGAACTGGAAAAAGCTCAGATTTTTAAATTTTTGGCATTGACAGAATTTGGGAAAGAACATAAAGAAGTGGGTGATGCCATCAGAAGGGTGGTGAATAAGTATGGATTCCGAAACGAGATTAGCTATATATTGTTGGCGCAAATGCCTCTGGCTGTCTATCACGATAAAGAGAATTTTAAGGAAGGACTTTATTATATACGCCAGCAAGATTATGAGCAGACCGAATCACTGCAATTCTGGAATAAATTCGTAAAATACATTTCGGATAAATGTATTGATATTTGGGATACGGAGAAGATGAGTACAATCTTTACCGAGCAAGAATTGCTTGACAATACATGTTTTAGGAAGTACCCCATACTAAAAAAATGTCAGAAGAGGAATATCTAATAATATCACAGCCATACTATGCGCATTTATTCTTCGATAGCTTTTTGGTGGAGTGTGAAAGAAGAATTAAAGCAGGTTTATTCAGAGAAAGCCATTATGAACTTGCTGACAAAAGAGTTCTCTGAGGAAAAACTATTCTATGAGTCAGTTAAAAACATGATAGGCAACAAGCGTATTCAAATCTACAATAATCATTGTTTTGCGGCGCAACAATCAGCACCCGATATCGCTATCAAAACCCGACATCATTTGTTTATGTTTGAATATAAAGACATAAGGGTTCATAGAAAAGTCGCAGATGGGGGAGATATGAATCTAATGATGGATTTTATTGATGATCGCCTAAATAAAAAGAAAGGGGAAACTGGTGGAAACAAAGGCTTACCACAATTGGTAAGCAACATGGAGGATTTCTTCACAGGGAAAGCCCCTTGGAAAGAGCATTATGGGAAGGGGAATATAGTAGTACATCCAATAATTGTTGTTAATAGCCGTTTATTTGGTGTGCGTGGGATTAACTACATAATGCAGCATAAGTTACGTCAGCGAATACTTGAAAGTGAAATTCTACGAGAGCATATTGACAAAATTGGAGATTTGTTGGTAGTAGATTATGACATGATGATATTAGTTGCATCATATTCGTATAAAGCCTTTAGAAAATTCCATAATCTTCTGTATAGTTACCAGGCTTATGTGAGAAAAGGACAAGACATAGTAAAACAATGTACTTCTTATCGGTATTATGTAATGAATAAATGGGAATTGGAGATGGCAAAGAAAGATAAAAAGAAGTTTGGACATCATTATAAGAAAATGATTAAAGCCATGCTTGGTATAAAAAATACACAAAGTGAATGGGATGATTCTGAGCAGGTACACAGAGAACTATAAACTTTTCATTGAATTGAATTTTAGTTACTTTTGAATCATCAGTTTACTGTCAAAAGTAACTGGATGTCAAGGTTTCTTTGCTCCTTTCTTTATCCGCCCGAAGCTCACGAAAGAAAGGAGCGGTCGGCAAATCTGCCGACCGCTTTACTTCGCCAGTTCTTCTTGAACGGTTATCCGTCCCGTCCTTACATCGGGGGGCGTGGAGAAAGCCCAATTGATATCCTCATCAGGAAGAGTGCTGTGAATGCTTCCACCCATCACCATTCCGCAATCCTGAAGGACCTTTTGCCGTGCATCCTCTCTGCTCTCGGCAATCACTTCAAATACTCCTTCGAAGATGTACTGCGTCCGTACTCTGTAAACTCTCTTCTTGATATTCTCAAAAATTAGCAATTAGTAATCTGTGTTCCTTGGGTTCTCCATTTGATAACCTTCGGTGGGTAAGCCAAAAATGGTGTGCGCCATAGCCGTATGCAAAGAACTTGTCAAGTTCCGTTTCTTCGGCCATCCGCTTGACAGCAGCCCTTAGTTCCTCTTCATTGGCGGATAGGGTAATGGCATTGATTATCCTTATATGTATATGGGGTATCTCGTCCGCCCAATTGCATATGATACTTTCTATTTTGCTTTCATATCTGTGATGTTTTGGTGATTGTTGCTTATGCTGTCGCTCTCATTCTCTGCTTGTGATACTCCGTGTTCTTGTTGCACATGCCACGACTTTGCACGACTTTGAGTGTGTCCAAACTAACTTCAATCGTTTCTATCCGTCTGCCCTCAATGGTCGCCGAAAGTATCAGTGAGTCCTCTTTAAGATAATAGGCATTGTCGAACACACAATGTTGCATTGACACACCCTCATCCAGATGTTCCTGCACACTCTCCAAAACGTGGACTTGGATTGTGCCGTCCGTGAAACGGATACCGAAGAATTTGATATGAGTTCGTGAAAATGTTTCTCGTCCTCCATTGCCTTTTTGCGTCTCTTCGCCTTTTCTTCCCTTTCCCTTTGTCTGTGGTCGTGTTCCCTATGCAGGTCGGTGGGACAAACATACTTCGGACTGTGTATGTCCTTGTCCAATCTGCGGAGCATATCCACATAATCGCACCATATTGAAATGTCCTCTATGTCTTAGCCGTTGCGAGTGGCTACTTTATAGGATTGCTAACAAGCGTCAAATGCCCTCGAATTGTCAAGAAAGTATTTCAGATGCTCGGTTCTACCTGCTTTAATCAATGTTTCCGCACGGCTGTCGGACAATAGGGCTAGAATGAGAACAGTTGGTGCGATGTCGTGAGAATCATTCTTAAATCCATTCCTGCGGAGTGCTTCCGTTGCCTTGAACTTCGGATATATCGGAGAGTACGATATATAGTGGTAGGCTTCGTTGTCGTTTCTCACTGCCACAGGCGAGCAATAGGAAAAGGTGTCGATGTATTTGCCCAATACTCTCTGAACGGCAACAATCGTCTTTCGTCCTTGTGCGTTCCACCAATACAGACCGATTTCAATAGTGTATGATGATACCTTGCAACCTTTCTCCATTTCTATAGAAAGAAGAAACATTTTTAATACTTGGTACTCTCCACAAGTGGTAAGTATCGTAAAGTATTACTTCTGTCTTATCTTACATTCAAAGTCGTTCGGACTTGTAACTTTGCTCTACAATGAGGACGAGTGCAATGTTCGGTTGTCTTCTCTATTGTCCAACATAATGTTCCGTCAGAAAGAAATTCGTAGTTGTAGGCTTCGCAACTCTCGGCAAAGGCTTCTTCGCTGAATTGATATTCCATATCGTCCCTGCATTGAAAAAGCCGTTTAAGCACTTGTTCATAAGTTCGTAAAGGGTGGTGTTGTCGGGGGCTTTCAGAAAGTCGTATATAGGCTGTAATATCTCATAGTCCATATAATAGCCCGTCAAAACACAATCATTGGTGACGAATACACGGCTCTTGCGCTTTGTCTTGTAATTGTGTCTCCAAATGGTTTTGGGTTTATACAAGTCGTTCCAATAGTTTTTGACAAGGTATTTCAGAAGTCTAACCCCTTTCAAATTATCTTCTTCCTCGCTGTAATGAGAAGTGAAACGATACCAATAGGAATAATCATCGTATGACCATCGGTCCACCTTGAGATTGAATATCTGTTCAAAGACTTGCAATGTCTTTCGATTTTCTTCGTCCCAACCATAGTTGAAATGTTCCGCCCAATGGCTGTGTGCCTTTGCTTGTACCTCTTTGGTTAGTTCATGGAGGTTATATACCTCGTATGTTCTTGTTTCCGTTCTCATATTCGTTTGGTGTTATCGGGTTGCATTATTGATGATGTCTTCTCCATTATCCGCAAAGACCTCGATAGTAGGTTTCCCTCCGTTTTCCTCTACGGATAGGCTTTCGGAGCTGTCATATAATGTTTCTCCGTCCGTAATGATGACTTTCTCGTTGTCATCAAAACAGAGAACGTACTCACCTTGCCACGACTTGACAAGAGCAACGACTTCCTCCTAATTCTCGGCTGTTACTTCAAAGTGGGTGCGTTCCCAACAAGTAACCTTTCGGTCTTGGTAAAATCTGAATGCTTCCATTGTTCCTATTATTAGATGGTTGATAAAATGATTTCTTGAATATGGGTAGGGGCAACCTCTGAAAAGAGATAGGTGATAAACTACTTTCTGTCTTTCCGATTGAGTTCCTTGTATAGTTCCCCAAAGGCGGATATGTTTCCGTTGAGGTAAACCGATACCATATGCTCGAAGATGTTGTCCACTTCGTAGTATCTGCATTGCTGTGCGATTGTCTTGCTTCTTCTTTTCATATATCTGTCTGTTTAAGATATGAGTAACCAAAGTATAGCCCCAATGATGAGGGCATAAACCAAGATGTACACTGCGATTGCCAAAGTGATGGTAAGGAGTAGCCGAATGAGGAATTTCCCTGCACATATCCCTACCAGCCAAAGTCAAACGCTTCCGCTCTAAAGGAGAGAGCCTGCGAGTGCCACCCCAATTGATATTTGTATCTCAGTTTCATCTTGTCTGATTTTTTTGATTTTATGCGGATCCAGAGGTAGGGAGTTGAGTATCCTTTTTCTTTTTCCCTGCTTCTCGCATATCCGACATTTTTTTATGCGTCTTTCCGTCGGGTCGGTCGTTTTCGTTTCAGTGGCGTAAAAAGGCAGGGCTTAGGACAAATAAGGTTTTATGGCGAGAATACTACCTGCAATGAAATGGAAGTGTGGAGATTGTCGCCGTAACGGCTTGCCGCCCCGACCTTTTTTGTCCGTGGAAGCCCGGAACTATCTTTGCCGCTGACAACGAACAACCGATCCCGACATAATATACGGGCATAAGTGGAGGATGTGCAGGCGGAGAAGTGGGGCGAAAACAAAAAACGCAGTTTTCGAGGACTGCATCTTATCATAAAACAGAATACACTGAAAACAAAAAGCCGCCCCAACGGACGACTCTATGAAAATAATTTGGAGAAAATTCTTTTTTCTCACGATATACCTTTATCTTTGCAATAGGTTATTGCGAGTTATGCAAAGCGTTGTGTATCACTGTTGAAGATAGGTCGCTAAATCATTACCTATTGCATTTCATAACTCATAAGGCTGTTCATAGCCAACTACTTAGACCTAAATGATAGATTTTTGTTGAAAAAACACGCAATGTTTTTGGCAGTTGCTAGATAATTCCTACTTTTGTAACTATCATTTTCTTACATTCAGCCTTTGGCTATTGCAGGAATGGAAGAATTACATGATCTCTGACCTTCTTTCTTCTGAGGACTTAGTCTAATCAACTCTACTTTCAAGTGCATAACGACCATGAACCGTGCTAACTTTTCTTGTCTTTTCGTTTTTCTAGCTTTCCCTTTGGGAGTTATGGCGCAGCAACCTACTGACAGTGTCCAGACTCGCCAGTTAGATGAAGTGAAAGTCACCGCTAAAACACAAGTGGAAACCCCTGTTGCCTCTTTGTTCCTACCTACAAAGCTCCAGAAAAAACATAGTACCAATGGATTCCAACTCTTAGATTTGCTCCAAATTCCCCAACTTGAAGTATCCCTCTTGGACTATGCCATTTCCATTAAAGGAGGAGGCAAACTGGTTGTCTGTATCGATGGGCGAGAAGCCACGATGGAAGAGGTAAGAACATTGCGTGCCAATCGAATTAAACGGGTGGAGTACACCCGAACGCCCTCTGGTAAATATGTAGGAAAAGCAGGTTTACTGAATTTTGTCACAGATTTGGCAGAAGGTGGTGGAAATATCTACCTCTCGGCTGAACAAGGAATGGCATATAAAAAGGGAGATTATCTAGCTTTTGCGGATTATACGCGAGGTAAATCCTACTTCTCCACACTCATCTTCCAAAATTGGTCGCGCAATCATGACTATACAGAAGGAAAAGAGCACTATAAATTTACCAATGGTGATGAGTTGTCGCGCATCATGTCCAACAAAGGTAATCTCAACTCCGATAATAGTTTGGGGGGAAGGTTGAAGTACACCCACACTACACCAGAATCCACTTTTAACTCCTATCTCAATTTTGTGTATTCTGCAAGTCCCAGCCACGAAACAGTGAATGAAGCCACTTATGCTGGGAAATATATAGGAAAAACTCAAAAGTATGATCGTTATCATGGTAGAGCATGGACGCCTACTTTGTACATTGACTATCAGCGTTCTTTGCCGCACAATCAAAATTGGCGAATCATTTTAAATGCTGGCCTAGGTAGGGAGAAAACCTCTTTATTTAACCACGAGGATAATCAATCAGATTTGTGGACAGATGCGTCGGAACACACGCATAGTGTGTTGGTTGTTTCTCAATATTCCAAATATTGGGAAGGAGGGTGGTCTGGAGATGTCCAGCTTTCTCATGGGTGGAAACATTATGATGATGAATATCTCGGCACGTCTCCTAGCAGCCAGTCACTCACCACGCAAAATTCTTATGGAGCTTTGAGTATTTCGCGAGATACTGAGAAGTATTATGGCTATCTGTCTGCTGGTATTTCAAATATTGGGGTCAATCTCAATGGCGACCGCCAACACTATTTGCATCCTGTACTATATTATGGGGGCAATTATGTGTTGAACGAGAAGAGTAGTGTGAGTTTGAATGGAGAGTTCACCTATACAGAGTTCACACCCTCCAACAAAAACTCTGCAGTCGTGCCAGTTTCTTTTTTTGAATCTGTGGTCGGTAACCCGAATATTAAGCCCATTAAAGTGATGGACAACACGCTTTCTTACAATACGAGCGTGAAAGGGCTAAAACTCTCTGGAACTTATTTGAGTTTTTGCTATTTTGATAATGAAATTAACAGATTTTCATTAGATGAATCGCGCATTTATCGTATGAGGGTAAACCACTCTTTCTTCTGTGGTAACCATTTTATATTGGAGCTTTCGCATAATTTCTTCCAAAACCACTTATTGCTTACAACGACTGTCCAACAAGAGTTTAATTATCTCCGTGGCGATGATTATCACCTCTCGAAGTCTATATTGCGCTATGCGGGCAATGTCACTTATCTTGTGGGAGATTTTCGTATAAATGCTCGTTTCACTAGTGGATATCATTCTCTTGACATTCGTGAACCCTTCTTTGTGCGCTATGACCCTCGTTATAGTTTCAGTGTACAATGGACACATCAGGATTGGAGTCTGACTTTTGCTGCGCAAAATGTGTTTAAGCGTTATTTTGAAGAGCAAATTCACATGGATTATGGCAAGTATCAGCGCGAGGGTGTCCGAGTCTTTGAAGCACAAGGTAGATGTTTGAATCTGACTGTGGCTTACAATTTTGGATTTGGGCGTAAGCACCAGGCTGGAAGTCAAGAAGTTGATAAGAAAATCGAAAGTGCTATATTGAAACCATAGGCTAATAGCCACTATCACAGAAAAATGTCGGATGTTTCTTGCGAGGCATCCGACGTTTCTTTTCTGTTTAGGTGAGTATTACTACTACCAATGGCTTGTTTTTCGCAAAACGACGGCTTGTTTTTCGCAAAACGACGGCTTGTTTTTCGCAAAACGACGGCTTGTTTTTCGCAAAACGACGGCTTGTTTTTCGCAAAACGACGGCTTGTTTTTCGCAAAACGACGGCTTGTTTTTCACAAAACGACGGCTTGTTTTTCATAAAACGACGTGTCGTTTTTGGGTAACCTAATGAAAGGGGGAAGAAGCAAGATGAGAGCGGCAGCAAATGAATTGTGAAAAGAACTATAATCACACCCTCTCGCGCGTGCGCGCGTACGCGCATTCAGGAGTTTTTGCCTTTTTGCTGTCACAAGTGTCACAGCGGTATCAGTAAACGGCTCTTTTTCAGTTGCTTGTGTGTTTATTTGCGCAATTTTTAACAATAAAGCGATTCGTGTCTTCAAATTTCGCTTGACGTGCCAACAAAAATCTCGCTTTTTTCTTCTGCATCTTGCAAACTGTTTCTTCCTTTTACCTGTTTTTCCTCCTTGGGTGTGACACTTGTGACAGCAAAAAAACAACATTGCTGTTGGAACGTGTGCGCGCTACACGTACGCGCGAGGAAAACGCTTAATGCGATTCTTCCCTTTTTCTTGTTCGGCTCTTTTGTCTTCTTCTCTTTGATTCTGCGCGGATAACAAGTTATAATATGGTTATTTTGTCAAGTATAATTGTCAAATCTGTTGTGTTCGAAAACTGAAATGTCAGTTTTTCGCCATTTTTCCCTCTTTGGGGCAATATCTCCCCATATACATATAGGGGCACACGATGGTGGTGCACACCATTTTCCTTTTTCTTTCACGGCGAAAGCCAAACTAATATATAAATCCTGCCTGCAGTTCGTAGAGCTACGGCAGGAGCGTAAGAAGCTCCGAGAGGTCTTCGATAATGTGCGTAGGGATAGATTCATCCACAGATTTTGGCGACCATTCTTCCCCACGAAACCATATCGTTTTGCACCCTAAAGCGTGAGCAGGTGCGATGTCTTTGCTGAAAGCATCTCCAATGGCAATGCAATCTTCGGGCGCGCGCTGGGCAAGCTCGATGCCAAGTTGCCATATCGCAGGATCGGGTTTGCGCACTCCAGCGGTGGCACTCTCCACAATGCGAGGGAAGAGGTCGAGCAGTCCGTAGCCTTGCAACACAGTACGGATGTTGCCATAGAAATTGGTGACCAACACGAAGTCGTATCCGCGTGCCACTAACGTGTCAAGGATTTGGCGCGCTCGGAGCGTTGTTTGTCGAGCTTGAGTGTCGCAATAGGTCGCCACAATGTCTACGATACTCTCGCGCTCTTCGGCTGAGAACTGAAAACCACCCTCAGTGCAAAGGTGCTCCACTTCGAGCATCACTTTCTTATGTAGGAGGGTCGCGAAGTCATCTTCCGGGAGAATGATGGGATGTTGGGCTAGTGCTCGCTCACCGTGCACATAGGCGGCACGCCAAGTGTCGGTGTCGAGTTGTGCAAGAACTGGATGCGAGAGTGCGGCTTGCGCAAATCCATCGCGGAGCACGTAGTTCCAGTGGCGTGCATCGGAATCGAGCGTTCCGCCATAGTCGAAAAGGAGGGTAGGCATAGAAGAATGTCTGAAAAGGTAGAAAACTATTGGGGCGAAGTCGCAGAATTTTGGTGAGCAGGTTTGATTTTCACCAAAGCCACTCCAATCACAATCCAGAATATCTCGCGGATGCGTGTGAAGAAAGCCGCGTAGATGCCCATAGAAGCTCCGACAGTAGGGAAGAGTAGTGCGACAATAACTGCCAAACTTCCCTCGCGCGCTCCCAACTGCATAGGCAGAAAGAAGAGGAGATTTCCCATAAGGGAGGAGAAACCTAGGATGATGAGTCCATCGGCTAGCGTGGCATTGGTGAGTCCGAAGGCAAGGAGGATTCCGTAGAACTCAAAACTATTGAACAAACGTCCCACATATTCTGCCAAGAGGGCGCGAAGAAACACGCGTGGATGAGCATAGAGGGTGCGGATATGGCTGTCGATAGTGAGCAAATCGTTTTGATGCGCTTCGCGAAATCGCTTTGCCCAGCCTCCAATGAGGGGGAGAAATCCGAGAATTTGAAAGAAACGAAGGGCAACTCCGCGTTTATAGCATTGCTGAAAGAAGAGAATAGCAGCGATAAACAACAAGAGGTAGAGGGCGAACAAGCCAGCCAACCACGGTGTAATTGCAGAGAAGTGGCAGACCACAAAAACAATCAAGGCAGTGGTCCACAAGAAGAAATGGCTAAAAACGTGAAGCAGCGAATAGAGCGTCACAGAAGCCAGTGCGCGCTGTGTGCCTACGAGGTGCGAAAGTTCGAGAACGCGATAGGGAGCTCCACCAGAACCAAAGGGAGTGGTGTAGGAAAAAGCGAAGCCCGAGACGGTGAGTTGCCCAGCGCGTGCGAGAGAAATGTGACGATCAGCGTGCCCCGTATTGACCAAGAGCCGAAAGGCATAGGCGTTGAGGGCGTAGACAGGAATCCAACTTCCTACAACGAGAGGAAGATAACAAATCACGCGGTCGAGATGCAGTCTAATGGTTTGCCATCCATCGGGGAAACGCCAGATGAGGAGCCCGATAGCAACCAGTCCAAAGACGAAGAATAGATTACGATAGAGAGGTTTCATGCAAGGAGTTGCAGAAGAATGGGAGAAGGTGGGAGAGAGTAAGGATGAAAAGTGATAGTCCTGCTCTTATTCTTCCGTAGTTTCTGATTCGATTTGCAGGCGAAGTCGCTGACAAAGTGCTTCGTGCTGGCGGTGCATGTGGATGTAGATGACCAAAAAAACACGGTGAGGTCGGCAAGTGGAAACAAGATGAGTGCCCAAGGATGCCACACGGCGAGGAGCAAACTAGCATAAAGCACAAAGGCGCGCCAGTTGAAAGTGAGCGCGTTTGCCCATTTCATCAACGGAAGACTACCAGCGCGGAATGTTTTTACCAAAGATGCGGGAAGTTCCGCTGGATAGCGTTCATCGAGCGTGCGTTTCAATTGTTGGAACTGAGGCGTGGCTTGTTCTTGCGCTTGTGTATAGTTGATGTAGAACCACAAGAAGATTTTCCACGCAGGTTGCTGACGAGCGGAAACTTCTGCGAAATCTTGGCGCAATTGTCGAGAACTATCGAGTTCGCTTTGGGCTTTACCTCGAATGAAATAGAGATGAATGTTGCGATAATAGTCGGCTAGTCGGCTTTGCGATGCGTGGATTTGGGTGCCAATGAGTAAGAGGAGTACGAAGATGGTCAAATGCCAGTTGGGACTTTCTGACCACCCAGGAACCATGGGCTGATTGTAGAGGCGAAGTCCAATGGCGAAGTAGATGCAAATGAACCAAACATTGCCAGCAAAGCCATCGAGGATGCGTCCCCAAAGGGTTTTCTGTCCTGTCATTCGAGCAAGTTGCCCGTCCGCTGAGTCGTAAAGTTTGCCCAAGCCAAGAGGGCTATACCTATGAGGGTAAAAAGCAAGTTGCCTTCGCCTTGATACATAAAATAGGCAGCATCGATACCCAGTATGATGCTGAGAATAGTGACGACATTGGGGTGGATGTGGAGTGCACGAAAGAAGCGTGCCCATAGCAGTCCGATGGGACGAGTGAAATAAACGTCGATGTTTTCTTCGGTGTCGCTACTTTTTAGCGTAGCTTGCAGAGAAATAGGTTGTTCGCTCATGAGAAGATAAGGATTTTATTGGAGAGGGGTTTGAAAAAGAAGGCTAAGCCGGAAGGACAGTCTTAAAAAAAATAAGAGAGAAAAGCCGTTGAGAGGCAATTTCTAGCCTTTATTTAGCAAGGAGAGAAAGACAATGTTGCACAATAGCTTCTGAGGCTTCGGGCAAACAAGCGGAGAAAGAGGGGAAATCATTGAAGTCGATGAAGACGAATGTGCCATCTTCGCGAAGGATGGCGTCACCTCCATAGATGGAAAATCCAGATTGTCGCGCCACTTGTGTGGCGGAGGTGTGCATAGCGTGGAGAGTTTGCTTCCACATTGGCGAGGATATAGCCAAGTCCTTGTGGTAGTTGTGCTGTTCATGCCCAAATTTAGAGAATCCCTTCGGTGTGTGTGGCTCAGCATGAAAGAAATTCGTGCCCACCACTCCGTAGAATTTGATGAGTTGTCCTTCTACGTGCTCCATGAGTAGGGCATCTTCTTGTGGATGTTGCTGAAGAATAACGTCAAGTTGCGTCCTATTTTCAACAAACTGCACATCGGTGGCGGAGGTTGTCGAAGGGTTGTTGCGTTTCCACCAAAGAGGGAAAGGTAGAGTGGATTTGAGGTCTGGAGTAATTTCGGAGGTGTGCCAATGCTTGGCGGTATGTCCACTCTCTCTCGGCAAACCATTGTTGGAAGTCAGTGCGACGAACTTTTTGCAGTGCGCGTGGGCTATTGAGAACTGGCACTCCGCTTTCTTCGGCAGCTGAAAGGGCATGGAAAGCTGCTTCACTGCGAGCCATGGAGAGGATGAGTGTGGACTTTTCCAACTGCGGTGGGCGATGTTCAAACACTGCTTCGTCGAATGTGGCGATGCTTATGCCTTGAAGGGCGAAGTTCATGACAAGAGAACGGAAGAGTGCTTCATCGCGTGCTTCGGAATTGGGGGAGTATTTGGAGTGACGTGAGATGAGTGTGACCATATTAGACGTTAGAGAGTGCGGAATTATTGGTGTTTCCAGGATAAGCGTGGCCAGGAGAGAACGTTATACCCCTTCTTGCAAAAAAGCTTCTGCCTTGGTGATGTCACTGGCGTGGTCTATGTCTAGAATTTTCTCAAAGAGATGAGCTTTTAGTCGCAAACCATCGGCGAGAAGACCGCGCTGAAAATTGCGCAAACGATGCTGACCTTCTGCCATGCAGCGCGAGAGGGTGATGAGTGCCTTTGGAGAAAGGGTGTAAATACCTCCAGAGATGAAAAGGTCTTGACCTAATTGACAGGAAGAGTTGCTTTCATTTTCTGTATGATTAGGCATTTCATCGAGAAATGCAGTGATTTCACTCTGATTTGTTGTGGCGATATAGAGCGGACTTTCGTCGTCTACGAAATCGGTAACTGCCATGCAACCATCATATCCTTGTTGCAGATGTTGCGTTGTGGCTTGTAGATAATTACGGAAGGCTTCTTCTTGAAAAATTGTATCTACCGTGGTCAAACAGAACGGAGCTTTTTGCAAGTAGGGAGCGAGTGCCGCAAAGGTGTGCATAGACGATGGGGTGTCCGCTACCACGATGCGCAATGGCAAAGTGGGAATGGCTTCCGAAAACTCCAATAAATAATGGTGGGTTTCTGGGCGTGCACTGTTGACGGCAATGATGATTTCTTCTGCCCCACAGCGATGAAAGATAAGAATGAGTCTTTCAATCATAGGCACTCCGCAGAGCGGAATCAGAGGTTTCGGCTGAGTGACGCCTTCTGTGGCTAGACGACTACCTTCGCCTGCGGCAATGATGGCAAATTTCATGTAGAGGTATTGGATTAGCTTTTGTGGGTTGGACTGAATCTCGGAGTTATGTGATAAAGTTCTCGGAGCATTCCCCCAAAAAAACACGAGGGATACAAAGGAATAAAGCAACGCAGCACCGCTTTCTTGGCGAAAGGGTGCTGCGTTATCCTATTATAATAAGGAGAAAATTAGAAGATGACGCGCACCATAAAGCGGATACCCCAGCGCGTAATTGCAGGGTCGTCAATGTAGGTGAAGCGTCGCACATAGTCCACGTGAACAAGTTTGAAGATGTTGTGGATACCGAAAGAGGCTTCTACGTAGGGAATTCTAGGATTCATAGCATAGCCGGTGGGCTTGAATGTACCATTTTGGAATTCTCCTGGGAAGACGAATATATCGTCGCGTTTGCCGTTTTGTTCCAAATCAGGATTATTCTTGTCTGTGAGGCGTCCCCACAGCACATTCACCCCGATGTGTTCGCGAATCTTCAAACGATTGATGAGCGGAATGCGGTTGAAAATCTTGCCGTGCAAGTTCCAGTTGAACATCAACTGCGCATAGCGGTCGTTGAAAAACTCCATGTTGTTGACGAGGTTATACATATCGTCCTCATAAACGTAGGATAAGTTCGCCTTAGGCATAATGAGGAGTGGGAAAGGAACCTTGTTCCATTGTGCACCTGCTGCGAAATCAAAGTCCATACGTCCCCAAGAATGGAGCCAAACACGTTTGCGCACACCAATTTCTGAGAGGTTGTAGGTGTAGTCACTGGCAAGTCCTTTCAAACCCACGGTGTGGGAGATGCGATAAATCGGAGCTTCCTTGTTCACCAAGATACGTCTTTGCTTGGTGTTGATGTAAGCCACGCCAGGTTGGTACTTGAGCGTCATCGAAAGATCCGTAATGGTGAGGAAATTTCGATTGAGGTTCGCTATATTTTTCCCACTTCCAGGTCCCCAAGGAGTGATGGAGTAGGGTTGTCCAGGTTCAGATTGATAAGCGTGTGAGACGGGTTGATAAAACAAATGGTAGGTGGGCTCTGTCTGACTGTGGCGTAGTTGCGTCTTCCATTGTAGACCGTCTTCCCACTCTCGGTCGAAAATCAGTTTGAAACTGCGATCATACATCATGTGTTTCACAGACGACCAAGTCAAAGCACGGAATACGTTGTCTTTGTCTGTGTTGAGGTATTGGTCGGATGGCACACCCACATCATAGGAATAGCTAAACGTGAGGTTGGCTGTGGGGAACTCCATGGGGAGATATGCCTTCTTCTTGAAAGAATAGGTCATTTCTCCCATTCCCTTCCAGCGATGGTCGCGGATGCCGTAAGCTAAATAACCGCGCCAAAAGAAGTGAGGATTGAAATTAGCTGTGGTTTGTGCGGAGGCGCGAAAGCGAAGGCCGTCCACGGGATTCGTAGTAATCATCGTATTAACAGGACCGATGTCTATTTTTGAAGGATGCTCTTCGTCGATAGATGTGGGAACATAGTTTTCAATGAGCGATTTTCCTACCCAAATAAAGGGTTTAATCCCAGGAATGTTCATGATACGTTTCACAAAGAGGGAAGTTTTATCTTCCGACTTGGTGAGCTGCTCGGTGCGATGTTGTGCCCAGAACTTGTCTTCTTGCATCATCGCATCGGGTTCTATTTTTGTGTTACCGCGGAATCGGAACAAACGTTCGGAAAGTGGGGAGAAAGAATAGTTAGTGTATTCCGTGTAGCGTTTAACTTCCAATGTTTTTCAAGAACTTAGCGGCTTCCAACAATACAAACATATCATTTTTAGCCAGAACTTGTTCACCGCTGGGTAATTGGGTGAATTGTTGCGCGATGTTGATGCGTTTCACATAGTTGACCGTAGACTTGATGGGGATGCTAATGTCGGCTTTTGCAATGCGGAAAGTGGAATCCGCCATAATGTACAGAGAGCCTGTGAAACCGAAGTCGCGAGAGTTGTTGGGGCCAAACGACACTTGTATGCACTTGTTGCCATCAACATAGGTGGTGTCTTCTATGAAATAACGATAGAAAGAGATGGCACCGTTGGAGGCGATGGGGCTCAAGAACTGCGATTGAACAAAACGGATGTCGTCTTCGTAGATATTGACTTCGGTGAAGACGTCTTGGAGCATGGAAGCAAGGATGTCGCCGGTGTCAATGAGTTCATTCATTCCCGTTGTGCGTTGTCCTTTGACAATACTTTTTTTCTCGTTTTGCTTTTTGCGATAAATCTCTTGAGAAACAGTTTCATCCACCGAGAGCGGAAGGATAAGTTTACCTGTTTCGGGCGAGGTTTCCACGTGTTCCTTCAAGAAGGGCATAGCTTTGAAAGTGCCTTCTTCAAAGACTTTGGGGGTGATGTCGCTCAGGGCAAAGGAGAGTTTGTCGTATTTCTCCACGCTGTAGTAATCGTGTTGGCGGAGATTGCTGGCTTTCTTTGCTGCAATTACTTTTTCCATCAAGATAACAGCAGGGTTGTTTTTACGAGAGTATTTTTCGCGTTTGGCTTGTACCACTGCTGTTCCTAGGCTCATGTCGATGGTGCGCAGTTTGACAAATAACGAGTCGGAGGTTGATTTCGGATGCAAACTCTGCGTTTGATAGCCAATGCTTGAGATAATGAGTTTTCCCCCCTTGCGAAATGGGATGGAGAAACGTCCTTCGGCATCGGTCTGCACGGCATTTTTTGCACCATCGTAGAAGACGTTGACGAAAGGAGTTGCTTCGCCTGTCTTTGCATCAAGCACACGTCCAACAAGACGCTGCGAACTAGCTGACAAACAGCCTAGTATGAGGAGTGGGAGTAATAAGAGAAATCTCTTCATATAGGGAGAATTGTTGAGCAATAATCAAATGAATGTGTCGGTAGAGCGAGAAGTCTAGTTTTGTCTTTGACGACGCTCTTCGCGATAATGTCGAGGAGTGAAAGGAAGTGGATTTGCGTTGACTTCATCAAAGGTGAGGCGATGACGATAAATGTCGATGGCAGCATAAATAGCCTGCAAAAGGGAGAGTTCTGAGGCTTTTCCTTGTCCCGCGATGTCGTAGGCTGTGCCGTGGTCGGGAGAAGTGCGCACAACGTTGAGACCTGCTGTGAAATTCACACCGTCGTCCATAGACAAAGCTTTGAAAGGCGCAAGACCTTGATCGTGATACATGGCTAAAACAGCATCGAAATGACGATAAGAGCCTGCACCAAAGAAGCCATCGGGGCTGTAAGTGCCGAAGACGGGCAAGCCTTCGTTTTGTAATTGCGCAATGAGCGGTTGAAGAATCTCTTTTTCTTCGTTGCCTAACAGTCCTTCGTCACCATTGTGTGGGTTTAAACTCAACACGGCTATGCGTGGTGAAGAGCAATTGAAGTCGCGTTTGAGACTGGCTAGGATTTGACGAATGCAAAGTTCAATTCTTTCTAGAGTGATTTGCGAAGAAACCTCTTTGATTGGCACATGAACTGTGGCCAAAGCTACACGGAGGAGGTCGTTCATTAGAATCATCAGAGCCTGACCACCGCAGCGCGCTTCAAAAAACTCCGTGTGTCCTGGAAATTGAAAATCATTGCTTTGGATACTTGCTTTGTTGATGGGGCAGGTGACAACAACATCTATCTTTCCGCTGTTGATGTCTTCTGCAGCGCGTTCTAAAGCCTTGTGTGCCAAAAGCCCAGCTTCTGCAGAAGGTTGTCCGAATTCTACTTTCACTTCAGCACCTTCAGCGATGTCTACCAAATTAAGTTGTTCCTCTTCGGCACTTTCTGCTGAAGCCACCACTTTCCACGTTGTTTCCAATCCGAGTTGTTGACGGTGGATTTGTGCTGCTTGGTCAGAACCATAAACAATGGGGGTGCAGAGTTCTAAGAGAGTGGGCTGAGAAAAGGCTTTGAGTATTGTCTCATAACCAATGCCGTTGATGTCTCCGTGGGTAATTCCCACGCGTATTTTGTGTGTCATATTGTTGATGCTGAGAGAGAAATGTCTATTCTTCTGAAGTGATGGTGAAAAAGCGAAATGGGCTAGTTTTTACTGCGTAACCTTCCAATAGGACTATGCCAAACTCTGTGGAAATTTCTTACAAAGGCTCAGTTAGGCGCGTTCTTCTTCCATACGTTTGGTGGTGAGCATACCGCAGGCAGCATAGATGTCTTGACCGCGTGAAGCGCGAATGGTCGTAGTAATGCCGTGGTTGTTGAGATAATCGCGCATTCGTTCCATTGCTGTTTCGTCCGTTCCGTCAAATCTAGTGTCGGGAATGGTGTGAAAACGAATCATATTGATGCGGCAGTCCCAAAGGAGCCAAAAGATGAAGCAGAGCTTTTGCGTGTTCTATCGAGTCGTTGATGCCCTTGAACACGATATATTCAAAGGTTAGTCGGCGTTGCTTTGCGCCTTCTGCGTAATCTTCGTTGGTTTTTCTACAAAAATCATATTGACTCAACAGTTGCACCATATCTTCCACTCCAAAAGCGCGCTCCGCAGGCATCATTGCTTTGCGCTCATCTGGCATAGGATGGTGAAGCGAAACGGCTAAGGAGCAATTGCTTTCATTGAGAAAACGAATCAAACCTTTGGCCACACCAACCGTGGAAACGGTGATGCGTTTTGGACTCCAGGCATATCCCCAGTCGGCGGTCATAGCTTTTGTGGCGCGGAGCACATTCTCGATGTTGTCCATCGGTTCACCTTGTCCCATAAAGACGATGTTGGTGAGTTGTTCGCGCTGAGGCAGAGAATAAATCTGGTTGAGAATATCGGCTGCTGTGAGATTGGCCATAAAACCTTGTCGTCCGGTCATACAAAATTCACAAGCCATTTTGCAGCCCACTTGCGAAGAAACACAGAGCGTAGAGCGTTTCCCGTCAGGGATGTAGACCGTTTCGATGTAGTGGCCGCGCTCTGTTTTGTAGAGATATTTGATGGTACCATCTTTGGATTCCACGCTTTCCACAGGAGTTGAGATGCCGATTTGATAGCACTCTGTGAGCTTTTGTCGCGCAGCCTTGGAGAGATTAGTCATCTCCTCAAAAGAACGTGCGTGTTTGTCGTAGAGCCATCCACAAATTTGTTTTCCCACAAACTTGGGTAAGCCTAAGTCGATTGCTACCTCTGTGAGTTCTTCTAGAGAAAGTCCCAAAAGTGAGGGTTTTGCGCCCACTGTTGCGCGGGGCTTTGTCGAGGATGGGCTTGTATTTGTTGTCGTAGTTGTGGGAATTGTCATATTTGTTTCTATGTTTGTGAGGCTTTGTTGCTGTTGTCAACAAACTATTCCTTGCAAAAATACGGAATTCTAGAGGAATAGTCCCTACTTTTTGACGCAAAGTCCGAAAATAAGACTGTAATTTGACCGTAGAGTCAACCAGCAAGTGCAAAATTACAATATTCTTTTGTAGAACTCATTTTTTGGCGTTTCAAAATTGAGTTTCTGTCTGGGTCTATTATTGATTTTCTTCTGTATCATTGCAATCTTTTTGTCGGTGTAGTCATCAAAGTTTGCCTGCTTAGGTATATATTGTCTAATGAGTTTGTTGGTATTCTCAATAGCTCCTTTTTTGCCATGAAGAATAGGGATCTGCAAAATAGACCACTGCGCCTAAGTGCTTTGTGATGAGTTTATGTGCTGCAAATTCAGGTCCATTGTCGGTGGTTATGGTTTTTATATGTTCTTTGTAGGGAAGGAGTAGTCTTCGCACCTGCATTGCAAGTGGCTCCGATTTCTTACCATGTGGTAACTTTGTCATAAACAGCATATTCGTAGAACGTTCCACGATGGTGAGGATAGCATGACCAAATTGGTCTACGATTAAGTCCATCTCGTAGTCGCCAAATCTCTTTCCATCAGCTTGTTCTGGACGTTGATGTATGCTGATTCTATCGGCTATAGGGAAACGTTTGTACTTAGGTCTACGTCTGTATTTTAGCTTATGACGCGTGTGTTGTGCTAATGTTCCTGTAGCATCAGCATGTATGATGTTGTAGATACTTTGGTGCGACACATAGGTTCCTTCTTTCTTCAAAACTCCTGATATTTGTCGTGGAGACCATTGTTCTTCTATGATGAGTTGCTTGATTCTCCACACCAATTCGGGCGCAAGTGCAGCATTATGAACGGAACGCTTGCGACGTTCCATTGCCTTTGCATGCGCCTTGCACCAAATGTATTTGCCCGAAGGAGTGCTGTTGCGTTTCAGTTCACGAGAAAGTGTGGATTGGCTGATGCCAACGATACGTGCAATATCTTTTCTTGCCGTTTTTCTTTGTAGTAACGCGAAAATTTGCGACCTTTGCTCTGAGGTTAGTTGTTTATACATAAGCAATACAAAGATAATTAATCTCGAGGAGTTCTCAAAGGGGAACTCCTTTTTTCGTATTGCTGGTATCGCTCTCGCTCTTGGGGCTGCTCGCCCCGGCCGCGAAGGCCTCCCCAGGTGTTTTTCATAGATTAGAACCTATAGAAAACAGATGGATTTTTTTGCACTTCGATTTTGAAAGTGCAGACACTCTTTTTGCGAAGTGTCACATGGGATTTCCAAAATCGATAGTACGTAAGCCACAAAATAATCTTTTTTTCTAGTATTACAATGTAGTTGTTGATTAAATGTTACCTTTGTACCCTCTCTAATTTCTCGGCTATGGCCTGTGAATTCTTATTGACAAAACTTATACTCAACTAACTTTACGATTATGTATATCCTATTTTCTTTGCTGCCAGCTTTATTTTGGGGGCTTTTACCTCTAGCAGTTGCTAAAGTTGGCGGACGTCCTATTCAACAAATTATAGGAACAACCGTCGGCACTTTTCTTGTGGCTTCGTTGGTCTTCCTTGTACAACGTCCTGAAATTGGGCAGAGTATTTTTGGCTGGTGCGCCCTGTCGGGTGCTTTTTGGGCATTTGCTCAAATGCTACAGTATCGTTCTTTTGAGCAAATTGGAGTTTCCAATGGTATTCCTATTTCTGTGGGGATGCAATTAACAGCAAATGCTGTGGTGGGTACTCTGTTTCTTGGAGATTGGCCGACTTTGGGTGAACGCATCCTGGGATTCGGTGCCATTGCCATCATTGTTATTGGTATTTATCTCACCACGTTGGAAGAGAAAAAAGAGTCTGTGTCCAACGCTAGTGTGGAACTATTGCAAGAGGTGGGTGGTGTCTCTCATGATGAATCGAAAGCTCCTCAAAGAGATATGCGAGGTGGATTGATTACACTCACCATTGCTACCGTGGGCTATGTGGGCTTTTCGTTTATTCCTGCCAAATTTCATGTGTCTGGTCAAGTTGCATTTTTCCCACAAGCTCTTGGAATGGTGGTTATGTCTCTGTTGCTTTCTCTTTTCTTTCTGCGGCAGCATCCATTTTCTAAAAAGAGTGCCCAAAACTTGCTAGGTGGTTTTATCTTTGCCATCGCAGTTCTGCTTTATCTTATATCGATTGAGTTTAATGGAGTGTCCATTGCTGCTTCTATGGCTCAGATGAATGTAGTGCTAGCTACTCTTGGTAGTATATATATTTTGGGAGAACGTAAGACGAAGTGGGAACTTAAACGTGTTTTCCTCGGACTATTCTTAGTTGTAGTAGGAGGTTTCCTCATTGGTCTTACTTCTGTAGACTGGGTTAAAAACCTCTTTTGAAACTTCTTCTTGTACTCCTAACTGATAATTCTCAGGTTGCAGCCGTAAGAAATTAGAGCTGTTTTTTTTACTGCTCCGAGAAGATTACACAAAACATGGAATGAACTTGGAAAAAGTTGTGTTGTCAACGAGCACATCCAATAAATGACTATCTTGGCTCCACATATTTAGCTGAATGTCAAACTAAAATCAAGAAGTCATAAGAACTATCACATTGAACAATGGCATAGAAATGCCACAAATAGGTTATGGCGTATTTCAAGTGTTGCCAGATGAGGCGGAGCGTTTCGTAGCTGATGCTTTGAGTGTAGGCTATCGCATGATTGATACTGCGCAAGTCTATCAAAACGAAAAAGGGGTGGGGCGTGCTATTTAGAAAAGCGGTATCAAACGCGAAGATATTTTTGTTGTCGATAAAATATGGTTTTCGCAGTGCAGAAGTGGCCAAGATGTTTATGAAATGGTCAGATTTGATTAAGTAAAGGCTTAGACCTTACTTATGAAATGGTCGCTTATGGTGGCTCACAAACTCGTTATGACCGCGATAAATGCAAAAGAGTGGTTCAGAAAGATACTCTAAGCATTTATCGCAGTTTTATATAGATTTCTTCGTTGGGTCGGAGATGAATAAGAGGCTGTGGGAGAGTGGTGATGGCGGATGGCTTCAGTGCAAAAAAGCTCCATCTCATTGAGATGGAGCTTGGGGAGTACACTCTCAGGGATTCGAACCCTGGACCCACTGATTAAGAGTCAGTTGCTCTACCAACTGAGCTAAGAGTGCAACATTGGAACTTTGCTACTAAAACTCCTTTCGGAGAGTGGTACACTCTCAGGGATTCGAACCCTGGACCCACTGATTAAGAGTCAGTTGCTCTACCAACTGAGCTAAGAGTGCAGTGCTTAGTAGCATTGTTTCCTTGTTTCGGGTGCAAAATTACGCGCTTTTTCTGAGACCTCCAAATGTTTCTGCGTTTTTTTTCGCGTTTTACCTCGAAAAAAGTGTGTTTTCGGGGATTTAATGCCCCGATAGACCTAGCAACATGCAGAAAGCTGTAGGAAAAATCATTAGTCTCTGGAGAAAAGATCTCGCGTGTAGACTTTGTTTCTCACATCGTCTAGTTGTGAATCGTAGCGATTGGCAATGATGGCTTTGCGACATGGATTTGAATTTCTCCAAGTCATTGACCACTAAACTACCAAAGAAGGTGCTGCCATCTTGTAGGGTAGGCTCATAAACGACGACAGTGGCTCCCTTAGCTTTGATGCGCTTCATTACACCTTGGATAGAACTTTGGCGGAAATTGTCGGAATTGGCTTTCATCGTCAGTCGATAGACACCAATCACGCAGTCTTTTTCGTTGGCAGGATTGAAAGCTGGGTTTTCCCCATAGTATCCTGCTGTGCGCAACACGCGTTCGGCGATGAAGTCTTTGCGTGTCACGTTGGATTCCACGATGGCACGCACCAAATTTTGGGGCACATCTTGATAGTTCGCCAGAAGTTGTTTGGAGTCTTTAGGCAAACAATAGCCACCATATCCGAAGGAAGGATTGTTGTAGTCATTGCCGATGCGTGGATCAAGGCAAACGCCATGTATAATCTGCTCGGTGTTGAGTCCTTTGAGTTCGGCGTAAGTGTCGAGTTCGTTGAAATAGCTCACGCGCAGTGCGAGATAAGTGTTGGCAAAGAGCTTTACTGCCTCGGCTTCCGTGAGTCCCATAAAGAGCGTTTCAACGTCGGGCTTCAAAGCTCCTTGTTGAAGTAGTGCTGCAAAGGTATGAGCGGCTTCATCCAGTCGAGTATCGCCTTCGGGACGTCCCACGATGATGCGCGAAGGGTAGAGATTGTCGTAGAGCGCTTTGCTTTCTCGTAGAAATTCAGGCGAGAAGATGATGTTTTCGCTCCCCATTCGCTGGCGAATCTGTGCAGTATATCCCACGGGGATGGTGCTTTTGATGACCATAATCGCCTTGTCGTTGACTGACATGACGGCTTTAATCACAGCTTCTACAGCAGAAGTGTCGAAGAAATTGCGTTGCACATCATAGTTGGTAGGAGCTGCGATGACCACAAAGTCAGCATCTCGATAGGCACTTGCGGCATCGAGGGTCGCAGAGAGATTGAGTTCTTTTTCTGCTAAATACTTCTCAATGTATGTGTCTTGTATGGGGGAGCGTTTGGCGTTCACTGCCTCGACACGTTCGGGAACGATGTCTACTGCAGTGACTTTGTGGTGTTGAGCTAGGAGGGTAGCGATGCTCATACCCACATATCCTGTGCCAGCCACGGCTATGTGATAAGTTTTCATTGTTGAAATCTATGTTGCTGATCTCTTGTTTGAGCAAAACGAAGGTGTATTGCGCAGAGCTACAGCAATAGGTGATAGGCTATTAAGTAAAAAGCGAGTTTCGATGAAGAAACTCGCCTATTTCGTTGTGCCCTTGGGTAGTGCCTACGGGAATCGAACCCGTATGTCATGCGTGAGAGGCATGTATCCTAACCGTTAGATGAAGGCACCTTAAGGTGCGGAAGGTGGGGATTCGAACCCCCGGTACGGTTGCCCGTACGTCAGTTTAGCAAACTGGTGGTTTCAGCCACTCACCCAACCTTCCTTGGGTGCATTTGTTTGTCAAACGCAGTGCAAAAAGTAGCTACTTTTTTTCAAACTACCAAGAGTTTCGATGAAAAAAACTTTGTTTGAAATGCTGTTTTCTATGATTTTGCGATAAATCTAACTTTTCTGTGTGCTATTTTCTCCTTATTTAGGTACATTCGCATACTAACGATTCGAAACATTCACAGCTTTCCCCATTGTCTTTGTGTATTCTTGCTGCGTTTCATCTCATAGTTGAGTGGAATTTCGTATCTTTGCCAATGTAAATAAGTCCATTCTTGCAAGGAAACGCATTACTCTATGACTCATTCTCGTTCTTCTGTTCTCGCTCTTCGTTGTGCACCACTCCCGCTTGTCCGCATTGGCTTTGTGGGCTTGGGAAGAAGGGGACTTGCCACGCTGCGCCGTTACCAATATATAGCAGGAGTGCAAGTGACAGCTTTGGCAGATTTATCGGAAGACGCCATTTCAGCTGCGTTTAAGGTCTTGCAAGAGTGGCAAAATGATGACGGTTCGGTGCTGTATGCGGCACAAACAGAGGAGGTTGCTGAAACAATGGTGGAGAGTTATGCTGGCGAAGATGCTGCTTTGCAATTGATTCGCTCCGCAAAAGTCGACGTAGTGTATATTTGCACGGATTGGGCTTCGCACACACCTTTGGCCATCGAGGCTATGCGTGCTGGAAAGCACGTGGCTGTGGAAGTGCCAGCAGCCACTACGATAGAAGACTGTTGGAGATTGGTACAAACTGCAGAAGCGACTCAGCGGCATTGTTTTATGACCGAAAATTGTTGTTACGATTGGTTTGCGCTTGCTACACGCTCCTTATATAATAAAGGATATTTCGGCACACTCACCCACGCTGAAGGAGGTTATCTCCACGATTGGTGCAATTATTTGAATCGTCAACTGCAGACACTTATCGTCAAGGGGCTCTTCAAGGTGGAAATCCTTATCCCACGCACGGCATTGCCCCGATTGGGCAACTCTTGCGCGACAACAATGACAGAATGGTACGATTGGTGTCGATGACAGGGCAGGCTATGGGGCGCAATCACCCCATGGGACACGGCAACACAGCGATTATCACCACAGAAAAGGGAGTCACCATTCTGCTTCAATTCGATTGCACAACTCCGCGGCCTTATAGTCGTTTGCAAACACTCTGTGGTACTGTGGCTTTTGCACAAAAATATCCTGTTCCCACACTGCAAAAGGACGATAGAATATGGACTGCTTCCGCTGCCGAAACTGAACTCTTGGGTGCTCCCTCTACACCTGCCTTAGAATTGTGGCGCGAGGGAAAGGCACGAGGGGTTGAAAACCCGATGAACTATGCGATGGATGCACGGTTCATTGCGTGTTTGCAGGCAGGTTTGCCCCTCGATATCGATGTGTATGACGCGGTAGAGTGGTCGTGTTTGGCTGAACTGACTCAATTGTCGGCAAAACAAGGTGGAATGCCTGTCGAAATTCCTAACTTTAGAGCCTAGTTGTTGAGTGACAAGGAAGGAAACAAATCAATACCCCTTTGGTTCGGAGTTACCTTCGAGATGCACTCAAAATACTTTTACGTTTGACTTAACTCATAAATAAAGAAACAATGAATATCGTTTTTCTTGATAGTTTTGTGCTCAATCCTGGTGACCTCCAGTGGGGACGCTTGGCAGAATTTGGGCAGTTTACGGTGTATGACCGCACTCCTTCTGATCAAATTGTAGAGCGCGCCAAAGATGCTGAGGTGATTATACTCAACAAAAAAAGCGGATGACGGAAGAAATCTTTGCACAACTTCCCAAATTGCGCCTTATATTGGTTTGCGCCACGGGTTATGATGTCATAGACCTCGAAGCTGCGCGCCGACACGGAGTGACCGTGTGCAATGTTCCAGCGTATAGTACTCTGGCTGTGGCGCAACATACATTGGCGCTTTTGTTGGAGCATACCAATCGTGTGGGACATTATGCCGAACTCAACCGCGGTGGATACTGGGCGCGCAGTCGCGACTTCAGTCTTTGGGACGAAGCAGTGGAAGAACTCGCACAACAGCGCATTACTATAGTAGGGTGGGGAAACATCGGCAGAAAGGTAGCAGAATTGCTCCGAGTGCTGGATGCTGAAGTGTGCGTAGTGACAAGCCAAGCTGCGGAATCTCTGCCAGAAGGTATGAAGAAAATCACGATGGATGAGGCTTTTGCCACTTCTGCTGTGGTTTCTCTCCACTGTCCCTTGAAGCCTGAGAACAAAGCCTTTGTGAATGCAGAACTTTTGTCGAAGGCGCACAAAGGATTGGTGCTCATCAACACGGCGCGCGGCGGACTGATTGACGAAAAAGCCGTTGCCGAAGCATTGCACAGCGGACAACTTGCAGCGTATGCTTGTGACGTGCTGGCACAAGAGCCTCCTGCTGCCGACAATCCCATACTTTCCGCGCCCAATGCTTATGTCACTCCCCACATTGCTTGGGCAGGTGCTGCAGCCCGTGGCCGTATCATCAGCATTATGGCGGATAATCTCGAGGCTTTCCTCGCTGGAAATCCACAGAATGTGGTGAGTTAGTCAAAAGGCAAAAAGCCGTTTCTCTTATTTCATCATTTCGCTTTATAGGGCATCCCCCATTGTTCGACAGGAGCAATGGGGGATGTTTGTTGTCAGATCGTGCGAAAACAAAAGGCTTTTGATACGCAATCTTGTCTATCTGATTTATCCTAAATCGGTCATTAGCTTCTGAACCGATTTTATTTGATGGTTGAGCAGTTTGTTCCTCGTTTGCTCGATGGCGTAGCGGGATACGTCGAGAACAAACGAGGAACAAGATGCCAACAAGAAAATGAAAGATGGCAGGAAATTATATTCCTGTAATAAATTGCACAATAACGGTCTAAAGCCCGATTGGGTTTCATCGTTGGTGATGATTTTTTTTTCGAATGCTCTTTGAGAATCAATGTCTAAGAAAAATAGTTTTTTTTCCTTAGTCAATGATACGCTCAATCTTATTTTTTTGTTGTATCTTTGCGTAGAAAATAAACGAAAAAACAATGGGTATATTTGATAAACGTGTGAATTTCAAGCCGTTTGAGTATCCAGAGACGATGGACTTTGTCGATAAGATGAATAAAACGTTTTGGGTGCACAGCGAAGTGGAATTTACTTCCGATGTACAGAATTTTCATTCAAATCTCACTCCCACAGAGAAAGAAGTGGTGAAGCGTAGCCTGCTTAGTATTGCGCAGGTGGAAGTGTCGGTGAAAACCTTCTGGGGCGATCTTTATAAGCATCTCCCAAAACCAGAATTTAATGGTCTCGGTGCAACCTTTGCAGAATGTGAGCACCGTCATGCAATGGCTTATTCTCAATTGCTCGAAGTGCTGGGCTATAATGATGAGTTTGCCGCGCTGATAGAGATTCCTGTTTTTCAACATAAGTTGGATCTCATCGAAGATCACTTCAATTCTAAAAAGACGTTTGTAGAGAAGCTTCTCTTCTTTGTCATCGTGATTGAAAAATTCTTCACTTTTTCTCGCAGTTTGCCAATATCCTTTCTTTCACGAATTTCAAAGGCTGGATGAGAAATACTTCCAACATCATTGCGTGGACATCTATTGATGAACAAACTCACGCTGATGCTGGCGTCTATTTGCTCACCGAAATCTTTAAGGAACATCCTGAGCTTCGTCCTTCTCAAGAAGTCGTGGAACAGACTGTAAAGGCTTATCTTGAATACGAAGTGGAGCTTCTCAATTGGATTTATGAAGAAGGCGAACTGTCCTTCTTTACCAAACAGAATCTGCTCGACTTTATGAAGTATCGCGTGGACACCTCGTTGGCACAACTTGGCTATAACAAAATCTACAATATCAGTGATGAGGCCTACAAGCCTATGTTGTGGTTTGATGAAAATGTTTTTGCCAACGAACTCGACGATTTCTTTGCAAAACGTCCCACTGCCTATACTAAGCACGACAAGGCATTTTCAGCTAACAGCTTGTTCTAAAAAAGAAACGGATTTGCCAACCTAATAAAGAGGGCGTTTTAGCTCTCTCTTCTCTCTAAACTCCCCTCACTCTCCTATGACTAAAACTCTACCTTGGTGGTATAATGATGAATCAGAAGCCGTGTTGAACCGCGGATATTTGCTCCACGGCGAAACGATTCACGATGCCATCGATCGTATCACGGGTGCTGCAGCGCGCCGTTTATATCGCCCCGAATTGCAAGAACGATTTGCCGAACTCATCTACAATGGTTGGATGAGTTGCAGTTCTCCCGTATGGTCAAATCTTGGCACCTCTCGTGGACTTCCCATCTCTTGTTTTGGTTGCAACATCCCAGACAGCATCGAAGGTATTACTATCAAGTTGGGTGAGGTGATGATGCAAACCAAACATGGTGGCGGTACATCTGCCTATTTGGCAATTTGCGCGGACGTGGTGCTGCAATTACCAACAACGGAAAGTCTTCTGGCGCCGTTTCTTTTATGCGTTTGTTTGACACTGTGATGGACACGGTGTCGCAAGGTGCTACGCGTCGTGGGTCGTTTGCTGCTTACCTCGACATCGACCACCCAGACATCAAGGAGTTCTTGCAAATCAAAGACATCGGTAGCCCCATTCAAAACCTCTTCTACGCTGTTTGTGTGCCTGACTATTGGATGCAGGAAATGATTGACGGCGATATGGAGAAGCGTGCTATTTGGGCGAAGGTGTTGGAAAGTCGCCAACAAAAGGGATTGCCATATATCCAATTCTCTGACAATGTCAATGCAACTCGTCCTGAGATCTACAAGCATTTAGGATTGGAAATCACTCACTCTAACCTTTGCAATGAGATTCAACTACCTGATGCGGAAGACGAAAGCTTTGTGTGCTGTCTGTCTTCAATGAATCTTGAGTTGTGGGACGAGTGGAAAGACACAGATGCTGTGCAACTTGCTATTTGGTTCTTGGATGCAGTGATGTCAGAGTTTATTGAAAAGACAAAAGACTCCCCGTTCTTGCGCCAGGCAAATAAGTTTGCTGAGCGTCACCGCGCTCTCGGACTCGGTGTGCTAGGTTGGCACTCTTTGTTGCAAAAACATCGCATCTCTTTTGAGTCAATGGAAGCCAAAACGTTGACCACTCAGGTGTTCCGCCATATCAACGAAGAGGCAAAAGCAGCGTCGCTAACTTTGGCGCAAACTTATGGTTGTGCACCTATCTTTGACGAAGTTCCTGGTTTCGAAGGCACGAAGTATCGCAACACAACAGTAATGGCTATTGCACCAACGACCTCTAGTTCATCTATCTTGGGACAAGTGTCGCCAGGCATTGAGCCTTATTCTTCCAACTACTATAAAGCGGGTCTGTCGAAAGGTAATTTCATTCGTAAGAATCGTTATCTCGAAGAACTCCTTGAGGAGAAGGGAAAGAACAACGATGAAGTTTGGCGCAACATTATGCTCAACCAAGGTTCTGTGCAGCATCTAGACTTCTTGACGCAAGAAGAAAAAGATGTTTTCAAGACTTTCAAAGAGATTTCTCAGCGCGAACTGATCATTCAGGCTTCCATTCGTCAAAAATATATTGACCAAGGTCAATCGCTCAACATCAACATTCCTTCTGCACTTGAGGTGCGCGAAGTGAATGCGTTGATTATTGAAGCGTGGAAGTTGGGAATCAAAGGATTGTACTACCAACGTAGCCAAAGTATCAGCAAGGAGTTGCTGAGCAACATCGTAAGCTGCAAGAGTTGCGAGGCTTAAAGCCAAATCAAACCATAATAGTGCTACTCGTAGTTGGAAAGATAACAGGAATCTTTTCAATTACGAGTAGCACTATTATGGTCTAATGACTGATTGGGACTTATCAATACTCAGCTAGGGTTACGTACTTCTGTAGGGGGCTTTTCAGTCTAGATTTCCTTTGTGAAAAATGAAAAGGAGATGCTGCAAACACGAGTTTTGCAACATCTCCTTGATGTGTTGTGGAGCTGGAGGTAAATGAACTTACCTATATTAGTCCTTGATATTCAGAAATTTAGCCGAACCTCAATTTTTACTGTAGCCAATCTGTAGCCATTTCAGATATTCTTGAGAGAACGCACAGAAGTTGCATAGACTTCTTGTTTTCGGGTTCAAAGTTACACAATTATGATATATCTTCCAAATGTTTGAGTGAAAATGTTTTAGAAAGCTTGTGGCTACAATTTTTCAGTGCATGGTGCAAGACCTATCTATATATAGGCTTGCACCGTGCACTGAAGAGCCTTGGTACATGTAATATGCAGCTGATAATCAATATATAAATGGTATTATATTACCAGACAATGGTGTTTTGATATTCCGTTAAAAGCTCATTTCATTAGGAACTTTGCAGCCATAATCATTATAGTCCAATGTATTATGGCAAATAAAAACAGCAACTCAGAACTAAAGGGGCATCTGTACATCGGTTGTCCTACGCTTGAAACTTTAGCTCTTTCATGCGTCAATGCAAAAGATGCTGCTCATGCAAGTAGTATCGAGTATTCAAATTTCCTAAAGGCTTGCAAGATGGGAAAAGACATTAGGCTCAGCACATATCGGAAATGTGCGGCAGGTTTGGGAAAAGAAGTTCTAATTCTCCATCTGCCTTTGGGAACCATAGGATCTATGACCAAGCCAAAAGCTCATGTGGAGAATCTTTATGAAACTATTGAACAGGATGAACTTATCAAGGTTTTAATGAAGGTTATGCCAAGTGATGGAATGAAGATAGTGAACTTCATGGAAGAGTTCAAAGGGCATCTATCAAGACACGACAAAGAGAACCTAATAAAACCATTTCTGTCAGCTATCGTAGAACTTTGCCAAAACTTACTTAATGATGATGGAAAACCATAAAACACGCTCCCTAATGAATGAGCTTCAAACTCTTCGCGAAGAGTTCAGACAGATAGCCTGCTTCATCAGAGAGCTAAAGCGTGACTACTCTGTATTAGAAGAGAAGATAGAGTTAAGTACGGCAGATGTCTTGCATCTGCTTGGTATATCAAAGGCATCACTTGCCAGATGGCGGGAGGCAAACTCTATTCCTTACCGATATGTATCAAGTAATCATGTGGTCTATCCATTCAAGGGACTCTACCTTTCTGTAAAGACAGGCAGGGCTACATTCAAGGGCTTTCGCCGTTTGGAGGCATTACAACGTCTGAACGCCTACAAAGATGGTGTCCTTAAGGCTACATGGGTGATTCTCAAACCTTATTTGAAGAATTATGAACATCAAAGAAGACATACTAAGTCGGACTAACAAAGGACTGGAGGTGTTCTATTTCTATATGCCAACTGATTTTGTGCCTAAACGTAATTTCCGTAATCCTTTATACGATGATAAGCGTGCTTCCTGCAACATCTATCTTGATTCCAAATCAGATTGCTACCGCATGAAGGATTTTGGCAATGATGCCTACTCTGGTGATTGCTTTTGGTTTGCGGCTACAATGCTCGGATTGGATGTAAGGAAAGACTTTGTTAAGGTACTCGAAACCATTGTTCGAGACCTTCAACTGAATGTCCACATAGAAAGGAAAGGACGTTATGAGCAGCGTACAATGGTTATGAAACCGCCAAAACCAATTATTCAGCAACCACCTAAAGAGACCAAGTTAATGGAAGAGAAAAAATGGTACAAACAAATTGAACAATCTTTTGGGGCTGAGGAGCTAGACTATTGGAGTCAATATGGTATCGATATTAAGACCTTACAACGCTTCCATGTAAAGGCACTCACTCGCTATGAGTCTATCTCCAATCAGGGTAAGCCTTTCACGCTTGTATCTACACTCGAAGAACCTATATTTGCTTACTGTATGGGGAAATTTGTGAAAGTCTATCGCCCTAAAAGCAAGCTACGTTTCCTTTATGGAGGTGAGAAAGTGGACGACTATGTGTTTGGCTTCCAGCAGTTGCCCAGCAAAGGCGATATGATATTCATCACAGGTGGAGAAAAAGATGTTCTTTCTCTAACCGCTCATGGATTCAATGCCATCTGCTTCAATAGTGAGTCGGCACAGATTCCTGAGAATATCATTGAGGGACTACAGCTTCGCTTTCGACACATTATTATATTATACGATTCTGATGAGACTGGTATAAGGGAAGCCAAACGGCAAACAGAGGCGCTTACCCAATATAAGGTCTTGAGTCTGACCTTACCATTGCAGGGTAACAAGTCGGAGAAAGATGTATCCGATTACTTTGCCTTAGGCAATGGTTCTGAAGACTTGAAGGCACTACTTTCTGATATGTTTACCCAAATGTATGCACAGACGATGATGATATTGCAATCTTGTGAAATAGACTATGATAATCCACCTGATGCTTCAAAGTCTGTGGTCGCTGTTAATGGTGTTCCTCTCGGTACACAAGACAATCTCTTCTGTATCACTGGAGGAGAAGGAACAGGCAAAAGTAACTACATTGCAGCTATTCTTGCTGGCACGTTAGGAACAGAGCGATTGGATGCAGAACAAACGCTAGGACTTGAGGTTACGCCCAATCCTAAAGGGCTAGCAGTGCTGCACTATGATACGGAACAATCAGAAGCGCAACTCCACAAGAATCTAGGCAAGACGCTTCGGAGAGCATCTCTCACGAGTGTTCCCGATTTTTATCATTCGCTTTACCTCGCTTCTCTCTCTCGAAAGGACAGACTGAAACTCATCCGTGAAAGTATGGACTTGTTTCATCACAAACATGGGGGAATACATCTCGTAGTTATTGACGGCATAGCCGATCTCATTCGCTCCGCTAATGATGAAACAGAGAGCATCGCCATTGTTGATGAACTCTACCGCTTGGCAGGCATCTACAACACGTGCATCATCTGTGTGCTTCACTTTGTGCCGAATGGTATCAAACTGAGAGGGCATATCGGTTCTGAGCTACAGCGAAAGGCCGCTGGCATTCTCTCCATTGAGAAAGATGAAAACCCTGAATACTCGGTCGTAAAAGCCTTGAAAGTGCGTGATGGAAGTCCATTAGACGTACCTATGACGCTATTTGGCTGGGACAAAGCTCTCGAAATGCACGTTTATCGAGGAGAGAAATCTAAGGAAGACAAAGAAAAACGAAAGAGCAACGAACTCCACGCAGTTATTCGTGAAGCTTTTCGCTCTGCAACACGTCTTTCTTACCAACAGCTCTGTGAGATTTTGATGCGAGAACTCGACATCAAAGACCGAACAGCCAAAAAGTATATTGCTTATATGAAAGAACAAGGTATCCTCATTCAGGATAGCCAAGGAAACTATCAACAAAGAAAAACATGCCTTATCTAGATTCTCATTATACCGAAGAACAATTTCGGAATTTGTTTCAGAAGCTCTTGCAGATGGAACTTAAACTTGATGAGTTGGTTTCATTGCAGACGCAAGAACACGCAACTACTGTTCATCCACCTCTCAGACCAGAGTATCTTGACATCATTGATGTTTCCAAGCTCCTTAAAGTTGAGCAGAAGACCATCTATAACTGGGTTTCGCTAGGAAAGATTCCCTATCTCAAAGCTAATGGTCGCTTGCTATTCCTGCGAGATGAGGTGGATGAGATGTTCAAAAGAAGAGTTTAAAGAGAGGTGTCTCTAGGAAAGATTGAGATAACTGAAAGATTCTTCCGCAATTACTTGTGGGTTTCCAGAATGTTCAGTATATTTGCATTGTTCAATGTATTTGAACGTGAGATAGTCACTGAACATGAATATAAACTTATCATATATCTTAGAACAGAGTCTGAACAACTTCAAGTTGAATTCGGAAGGAACAGACTTGCGCATAGACCTCCAGAAAGTCAAGGACGAAATCTATGATGGAGTCATTTACATACAGGGTGTAGCATTTTCATGTCTCATTGAGCAAGATGTAACCTCTGCAAATTATGGTAGGATTAAACGTCGGTTAGAGCAAATTGAGGCTGGAGGTAATATGCCTATTCTCCTAATTGGGGGATATATTTCATCCTCTCTTTACCCTGAGCTGAAGCAAAGTCAAATCAACTTATGGACTCTGTGGGGAATTGCTTCATTAGCCATATCAATAAAGGTAGCATGATTCTGCATATTTCTCACTCAGGGATAAAGTCTTCTTATAAAGCTTCAGTAGCTTATCCTTTATTTAGAGAAGCTGGGTTGAAGGTCATCTTCTATCTTCTACAGTCTTTGGAGCGGTTCTCCGAACCTTTCCGAACCATTAGAGATGGATCTGGGGTATCGATTGGGACAGTGAAGAATGTAATGGATGAACTTGCTTCTAGAGGCTATATACTTATAACCCAAGAGAAACGTGTGCTTGTTAAGGGTAAGCAGTTACTTGACGACTGGGCAGAGAATTATGCACTAGTATTAAAACCCAAACTCCTGCTCCAACGTTTCTCTTTTCGGAGTGTAGAGAAAAGAGAAGAATGGCAAAGTATTATGCTCCCTTCTAATATGTGGTGGGGAGGAGAATGTGCTGCAGCTAAAAGACAGGGGTATCTTATTCCTGAGAATTTTATGATTTATGGAGCAACCTTGCCTGCTCAGCTGATGTCCACAGGAGCAGTTCTCATGGGAGACGGAGAAATTGCTCTCTATAAGAAGTTTTGGGTAGAGGAAGGAGTCCCAGCAGTACTGGTTTATGCGGATTTGATGACTAGTGGACGTAGTAGGAATATAGAGGCTGCCAATAAACTTTTAGATAATGAACTACCAGATTTCAAGTAGAAAGATTGCAAATCCTCTGCTTGTGGAACTGCTTCACAAAGTGAGCAGGTGTTTTGCTGAGATAGAACAAGACTTTTTTGTTATTGGGGCTACTGCTCGTGACCTTGTTTTAAAACAACTCGACATTACATCTCCACGAAGAACTCGTGATTTAGATCTAGCTATAGCCATTCCTGATTGGTCTGCCTTTGATAGAATATCAGAAGCATTGCTTGCAGGGGGGCTAACAAAAGACTCGAGAATCAAGCAAAGATTTTATGACGGAGATTATGAATTAGACTTAGTCCCCTATGGTGCTGTTGCTAAGCCAGACGACTACATCTACTGGCCACCAGAAGAAGATATTGCAATGTCTGTAAAAGGCTTTTCCGAAGTTCTTTCTGAAGCGATAACGGTAACGATTGATGAAACGCTAGAGATTAAGATAGCATCCCTTCATGGTCTTTTTATCTTGAAGTTTAGTGCTTGGATTGATAGACATGCAGCTACACACAAGGACGCAGATGATATGGAGTTTATCATCCGCCACTACTTTTATGCGAATCTCGCCAGGAATCCTTACCCTGAAGTATATGAATGGGAAAACTTTGACGACTGGATTGCTGGAGCTTATTGGTTAGCTCGCGATATTGCTATGCTATTGCCAACTAAGCATATTCAATTCTATTTGGATGAATTGAGTAGTGAAGTCAAGAAATCAGAGCAAAGTAACCTAGTACAGCAGATACTAGATGCGAACAGTCCTCTAAAGTATGAGCAAGTTTATGAGGGCTTATCTCTCATGTGTCAGTTTTGGACTAACCTATTAAATTAATATGATATGAAAATTGAGATAAAGACGTGGGCATATCATACTCCTTGCGGTGATAGAGCTTTATCAGTGCCTTTGGGGGAAAGAAGAACTCTTGTCCTTCTGGCAGATGGTATGGGTGGTTATGCCTATCCAGATAAAGCATCAGAGGTTGTTGTTGAGACTGTTGCCAAGTATCTGCAGCTTTACCCACATGAGTCCCCAGAAATAAGTATTCAGCAGGCATTCATAGAAGCCGACCGAGAGATTTATAGAGTTTCGTCCAAGCTACAAACCAAATAGGAACTTCTCTGATCCTACTTCTTATAGATGCGGGGAAAGTTTATTTTTCTAACATAGGAGATGTGAGATTGTATCACCTTTCTTCGTCGGGACAGTTGAGACTACTCAGTGATGATCACAGAAAGACAATCGATGGAAACTCTTATTTGACAGAGAGTATCAATGGGAGAGGGTTTAGAAAAGAACCTCTAGTTCAAGTACAACCTCTATCTTCGAAGGATCGCTTCTTGTTATGTACTGACGGGGCTTATATGAAGTTCTCACCCAGTATTTTCTTTAGTGATGAATGGAAGACACTTTCTATGGATACTATAGATGATGATTGTTCCATAGTTGTTGTATCGGGTATCGATTAGTTTAAGTTGCAATAGAAAAAAGGGGCTGTACACTTCGTCGGTACAGTCCCACTCTTTTTGTATATACTCCACATACATCATCTCATCTTTGGTCTACTGAACACTACTTTGCTCATGATATCTTGTTTCTCTTCCTTTTGTGGAGTGGAAGATTGAGGGTTGGTGGAAGCAGACTTAAACGTCTTTGAAGCATCCAATGGAGAACCAGCGGTGTTCCCTCTTCCGATGCTCTGGTGCTGTCCGCTCTGCTCCTGCGTATTCCTTGTCTGTTGCCCTTCTTTCGCTACATTCTCTTCCGAGGGAGGATTAAGCGTTAGTGCAATCTTACGGTCAAGTTCTGCTGCTTTGGCTTTGATGCTGCGCAGCTCATCCTCCTTGTTCCAAACTCCGGTGGAGATGGCTTTGTACACGTCAATGTCTTTTGTAGCCTTGGCAAGTTCCTTTTCGTGAGTGGCAATGACTTTCGGTATGCGCTCGAGTGCAGAGAGGAAGTTCTGACAAGCTAGTTTGGGGGTCACTGGCTGGTTTGCCGTTGTTATGCGTATAGAGAATACTACCCTCTCCTCTGACAAAGAATCGATTGACAGAGCCTTGGAAAAAGGTCCTTCATAGAACTTTCTGTTTTTCACCAAGATGTCAAAACCATAAATCGTACCAATCTTGTGATGCTCTCCTTCCGTACGCGCTTTTTCGGCTATTTCCTGCAAACGTGCAGCCACTGCTTTCATATCGCTACTATCCGAAACACCATTGATGTCTAATTTATTGACCGCATTACCTTCTCCATCTCGCACCACGCGTTTCTCAAATTGTGCGAGGTCATTTTGTGCTTCTGCCACACGTGAGGAATGGAAATCCACAGAATGTTGAAGTTCACAAAGTTTTTCCCGAAGCCGAATCACGCTCTTTCATGAAGTTTTTTTATGCTCTGACTCCAAAGCGGTAATCTTCTTGTCGAGCTTTGCCTTTTCTAGAAGGTCGGTATTGCCCGAAAGTACAGCTACGTATTCGGAAAAATTCATACCGCTGTCTTCATCCATCGAGCCTTCGTCAATGGTTCTTGCGCCAAGGGTGTTACTCTTGAGTTGATTGATGAAAAGTTGCTTATTGTGTAGGAGATTGAATTTGTAGCTATCCAACGATCGCTCTACGGCATAGATGATTACATCTACCTTATTATCGGCAAACTCCTTGGCAATGAGGTTTCCCTTGCGCACAGCTCGTCCGTTGCGCTGCTCAAGGTCTGAAGGTCGCCACGGAGTGTCCAAATGGTGGATGGCTACGGCACGTTGCTGCGCATTCACTCCTGTGCCGAGCATAGAAGTTGAACCAAAGATGATACGTATGTCTCCGCGATTCATCGCATCTACCATCGCTTTCTTGGCTCTCTCATTTTTGCACTCTTGGATAAAGCGGATTTCGTGGGCTGGAATGTTGTAGTCTTCTACAAGTTTGCGCTTGATTTCTGAATACACGTTCCATTCACCGGTTTTATATGTTCCCAAATCAGAGAAGACAAACTGTGTCCCTTTCTGCTCATTGTATTTTTGGTAGTAGTCATTAAGCATCTTGGCGCAGTGAGATGCCTTGTTATCAATGTGGTCACTATACTTGCTTTCGTTTATCATGCGCAAGTCTAAGCTCATCTTGCGCGCATAGTCCGTGGCGATAAGCATCTTTGCCTTTTCTTCTTTTTGACTGAGGGGTTCTCTATCCAAAAGTGTTGCATCTCCTGAGCGCGCAAACTCCATCAACTTCTTGATGAATTCCTCTTGCTCTGGTGTGGGCGGTATGTTGTGCAAGATTTCATTCTTTTCGGGTCTGTCTATACCGATGTCTTTGGCTGTACGGAAATCGCAAATCTCCGCATAGAAACTCGCAAGCTCAGGTACTTTAATGAAGGTGCGGAAGCGTTCTTTTTGAATGATTTCATTGGTGATGGAAAACTCGTAGTCTGTACTCTTCTTGGCAAAGACGGCTGCCCACGCATCAAAGCTATTGATGCCTTGCTTCTCAAGAGCTTGTGGACGCAAGTATTTGAAGAGGAGATAAAGTTCCGTTAGCGAGTTACTGATCGTCGTTCCACTAAGAAATGTTGCCCCCAAATCCTTACCTGAGCGTTCTTGAATGGTGCGAATGGCAAAGAGCATGTTGAGTGCGCGTTGAGAACCATCGGGATTTCCTAAGCCGGACACTCGGTCATGTCGAGTATTGAACATCAGGTTTTTGAACTGGTGACTTTCATCTATAAAGAGATGGTCGATGCCCATCATCTTAAAATCCACTGCATCATCTTTGCGTTCGGCGATACTGTCTTGTATCTCGTGTAATTTCACTTCAAGTGTTTGTTTGCGTTTCTCCAAGCCTTTGAGCATGGCTTTGGAAATGTCCTTGCCTTCTCTGCGCAATACCTCTAAATTCTCCTCTATGGAGTCCTTCTCCTTTTGGAAAATGGCTTCTTGCACCTCTAAAGCCTGCGGAATCATTCCGAATTGTTCGTGGGGCAAGATGATGCAGTCCCAATCATTGTTCTTGATGTCGGCAAAGATGCGCTGGCGGTTTTGCTTGGTAAAATCATCTTTACCGGGATAGAGAATGCGCGCATTGGGGTATGCCTTTCTGAAAGTATCGGCAATATCAAAGACATTGGCTTTTAGCCCTATAATCATGGGTTTGTTGGCTATCCCTAATCGTTTCATTTCATAGGCTGCTGCACACATGATAAGGGTCTTTCCTGCTCCTACTTCGTGGTCACAGATGCCTCCGCCATTGGTTTTGAGCATCCAAACAGCATCTTTTTGACTCTTGTATAAGTCAGGGATGCCTAATCGTTTGAGGTCTAAGTTTGGGAAGCTCTGATGCCCTCCGTCAAAGTTTGGACGAACAAAGCAATTAAAGAGTTCGTTGTAGCGATGAGCCAGCTGTTCTTTGAAACTGTCGGGACGTCTGCCTAACCAATCCACAAATCCTTGTCTGATTTCCTCAATCTTGCTATTGGCTTGTTGGATTTTCTCTCCATCACGCACTTTGATGGTGCGTTCTTCTCCGGTGATGGGGTCGACGACTTCTTTACTTTTTACTGATGTCGGGAATGGTGTTGTGCAAGGCGTGTTTGAGCAGATGCAAACCATCGTATTTGCGAAACTCTCCCTGCACGGCATATTTGTGCAAGATATTGCCGTTCTTGTGGTCGCAACCGATGGTATACTCGTCCATATTGGGATGATAGCCTACCCTTAGGTCTGTATCGAAAAACTCTGTGGCAAATTGTCCATAAACGCCTGCGGGTATCCAGCGTTCACCAAGGTTAAAGTCCAATTCAGCAAATGGAATTGGTGTTGGTTTAGCAACAATGAGAGCGGCTAAACTCTGTTGGGCTTCTTCGTGATCAGGGTGCTCTAATAGCCAGGAGGAGATACGGTCAGCTTTTTCTACGACATTGCCTGAAATGAATTTGTCTGCGACTTCGTAGCCTTCTATTTCAGGATTATAATAGATGCGTCCCTCGAGAGCAGATATGATATCGCTTTCTTCCATTTCAGGTAGAAGCGAAGACATATAACTGAGTTCTACACTGCCATACTTATTTAGGGAAGCACCAAGTGCTTCCAAAGGGTCGGAAGCAATGATGAGTTCTGTGGTCGAAAGGCTGTGGGATGGTCGAAGATGTCGGCTTTGGTATACTTTCCTTGTTCGGATCGCTCCAGAAATAGCATTTCGACTCCCGTGGCATCCATCTTGATGAGGTCGGTATTGGCTTTTTTGTTGAGTGCTCCCCAGCGTGCTACGAAGTTATCGTACAAGCGATTGAGTTTCTCACGCTCTTCTTTATCTTCTGCGTGGTTGGTGGCTTCATAGTCGTAGAGACGGTGGTAGCACTCACGAATTTCCACATAAGCTTTCAGGCGTGTGATTTGCGTGAGGGGCAAATCCATCGGATGAAAGGTGGGTTGTCGCTTGAGGTCGGAGAGATAGCCCACTTGTCCTTTCTGTACCACAATTGAGCCATCACGCAGATGACTGTCGGGGGCAGAAAGAAATGGTCGGGGATTAGCATCAAAGATTTGTTTCACCTCCGCTATGGGCTGTGGTTTTAGCGTGGTGTCTTCATTGACAAAGTCAAAAAGCGAAGGCTCGGAAGTTGTGCTTTGCGTGGCTTTCCTGGACTTAGCGGTTGTCTGTGGTCTTGTCTTTGGTTTTGTTTGCGTCTTAGCGGTTGTCTTCTTGGGGGTATTGGCTTTTAGTTCTGCACTGACGCGCTCTACCTCTTGTGTCCACAGCGTGTATTCCTCGGGAGCAAAGAGCAGATACTCCTGATCATTGTTGCTTTCTACAATGGGATGGTGGTCGTCATCGAAATAAACAGTTTGCCCATTCATCTCGCGTGGGGCTTCCACGTCTGGTCGTTTCTCTGCTTTCTCTTCATATTGATGAAATAGGGTTAATGTAGGCACACCTTCGGGAGCGGGTTCTTCAGAGATTATTTCTGCAATATCTGTTTGCGGAGTCATTTGTTCATCTTGAGTTTTTGCTTCTTCCTGCTCCTTTGTATCTTCCTTAATCTCTTCCTTAATTTCCTCCGCAATAGCTTCTTCTATCTGTACTTTCCTTGGTGAATTGTCCTTGCACCAAGTCTTCTAGTTCTTCTATTTCGTGGAGTTTGCAGGGCGTGAAATACAAATCGCGCTCTATACCCAAGCCGTGTACCCTCACTTCTTGCATTTCATCGAGCGACATATTTCCAAGTTCCCAACCATAACCCATCGTTACGGCTCCAAAGCCTATTCGGGTCTTGGGGTCGTATTCTAATAGGTAGGCGGTATAAGCGCCCATCGGAAAGAAGTAGCGCGCATAAGCGGTTTTATCGCCAACCAGTTCTTTTTGTGTGGAATAGAGTTTGGGCAATTGCTTTTGAATGGTCTTGGGCATCAGGTTGTAGGCATCGTTTGCTTCCTTTTCTTCTTGTGGAGTTGGTTGTTCCTTCTTTTCTTTCTGCCCTGATAATCCTGCGGTCACACCCAGTTTTCGCAGTTTCTTTTCGGCTTCGACTTGGCGTTCTTCTTCACTCATCGCAACGCCTGTGTGATAGAGTTTGCGGTCAAATCGTTCTTCTATATCGTGTGAGAGTTGCTCACGCAAACTGTCAGCCATTTCTTGGATTCCGCCCTCAAATTGATACTCCCACGTGGGTTTGCCGTACGGGTCTGTCCCCAGAGTGCGTTCCGTTGCAATGGTTCTATGGGAAATCTCGTTCCATGCTCCCTCAAAGAGCGAGTTATGGTTAAAGGCAATGGAAAAGCCATCACCCTTGGGAACGGCGGAGGTTTGAACGAACTGCTGCTCGATACCCTCGCCGATTTTCTTTCCTGACTGCTTTTGCAGTACTATAAGGTCGCTCCCAACTTCTGTTCCAGCGTTTTCACTAAACATTCCTCCAGGCAGGCGAATCGCTGAGATGAGTTTACTATTTTCCATCAAATAACGGCGGAAGGCTTCATTGCGTGGGGCATCTAATAAGCCTTGTGAAGTGATGAAAGCGAGTACGCCTCCTTCGCGAATGCTGTCGAGTCCTTTGATGAAAAAGTAATTGTGAATGGTGCGTGTGGATTCTTTCTTGATGACGTCTTGCCCTTTGTTGTAAGCTCTATCGTAGACCATAAAGTCACCAAAGGGGATATTGCTGGCAATAAGGTCATACTTATCTGCTTCTGCGCGTTCTTCTATACTTTCAAAGGGGGCTTGCTGCACAAAGATGGTGCTTTGCCCTAGGGGATGTAGACTTTGAGCTATGCGTGCGGTGAGCAAATCTTTTTCAAAGGCGTCTACCCGACCTACGTGTGGGGCGAGGGTTTCGGCAAATGCACCCATTCCTAAGGAAGGATCTAGGCAAGTGCGAAAGGTTACGTCTGTTTTCTCTAAAGAATCGGCAATGGCATTGACGATGCGTGTGTCGGTATAAAAGGAGGTGAGGACGCTTGCCTTGATGCTCTCCCAATAGCGTTTAGCCATATCGGCACTGGGGGCTTCTCGATAGATGAGTTGTTTGAGTGCGCAAGTGGGGGCAAAGAGGTCTTGTTCGGACTTTGACCAATAGCGGATGTCTTCGGGTTGATCGGTTCGGTTTAAGATGCACTTCAATCCGCCAAAACCTTGATAGGAGCGCAGTACTTTTTGTTCTTCCTCTGTGGCGGTGCGTTGTTCTTTCTCCAAACGAAGGAGAAGACCTATGGCTGCTGTGTTGGCTGCTAATACAGCTTTTTTGTTGTAAGACATAGTAAAGAAATGAGAGAATTGAATAGAGGGTAAAGGATATGGGAGGGGGCGCAGAAAATGTGGCTTGTTTTCAAGAAAACGTGGGAGATTTTCTAAAAAAGCTCGGACTTTTTTGATGAAATCTCCCACGTTTTTATGGCTTACTTCCGACCTTTGGGTTTAGAGGTGGTGTTGTCAAACTCAAATGCGGTGGAACCATCGCCACGAAGCACGAGATGGGCATTGAATTTCTTGCCTGCTTTGCTCTGAAAACCTTTGATGAGAGTTGTGCGCTTGGTCGTCAGGAGGTCTTCGTCTGCGCTTCGGTGAGGGTGATACCACATATCTCACGAAAGACGTGGAAATCGCAACCTTCACTCTTGCATTTCGCCACTTTGGGGAAGATGCCCACGGTGTCCTTACCGCACATCGGACAACGATAAGTGGGATATTGGGGTTGCACTATTTGTAAAGCAAGGAGTTCACGACAGATTTCAGCGGTATAGTCCTTGATGCGTGTAGAGAAGTCCTCGGCAGACGCTTTGCCTGCTTCGATGGCGGAGAGGGCGAGTTCCCAATTACCCGTCATTTCTGCATTGGCGATGCGTTGGTCTTTGACAATGCCATAAACGGATAAGCCTTTTTCCGTGGGGAGGAGTGTTTTCTTTTCTCTGCGGATAAAGTCACGAAGTAGGAGGGTTTCGATGATACTAGCGCGCGTGGCTGGTGTACCGATGCCGCAATCACTGATGGCTTTTCGACTGTCGGTATCTGCTATCTCTCGACCTGCGTTTTCCATCGCAGAGAGCAACGTGGCTTCTGTAAACAAGGGCTTGGGCTTGGTTTTATGTTGCGTAATCGCTCCGTGGTCAAGTGAGAGGTTCTCTCCTTCTTGAACATTGGGAAGCTCGGCGAGCAGTTCTTCCTTGGCTTCTTCGCTTTCATCGGATTGTGTTTTCTCTCCTTGGGAAGTATAGGCTTTCCATCCTTGCAACAAAATTTGTTTACCGCGCCAGACAAAGCGATGAGTGCCATCGGTTAGTTCTATTTGCATGCGCTCTTCTTGGGCATTGGGGGCGAAGGCTGCCACAAAGCGTGCGCATATCATTTGATAGATGGATGCTTCATCGGATGATAACGTCTGGGTATTTCCCTCACCTGTGGGCAAGAGGGCATGGTGGTCGGTCACCTTGCTGTCGTCTACGGAGTGAGGATTGAGAGGACTTTTCAACTCTTCTCCTAGTGCACTCAAGAGCCGTGGCACTTCTTCAAAGACATCTTGGCTAATGTAACGACTGCCTGTACGGGGATAGGTCGTTACTTTCTTTTCATAGAGAGATTGTGCCAGAGAAAGGGTCTTGTCTGCTGAAAATCCTAGTTGGCGATTGGCTTCTTTCTGAAGGGTTGTCAAATCATAGAGCAAAGGTGGGGGCATTGCTGCCACCTTGCGACTGACGAGAGGTGGCTACCAAGGAGGACTGACGGCTTAGCGTAGCAAAAGCGGTCTGTGCTTCTCCTTCGGTAGCGAAATCCTCTGTACAAGTGGATTGAAGAAGGACACCGTCTTTCTGTACAATGGCTTGTAATCGCCAAAAGGGAACGGATGAAAATCCTTGGTGCTCCAAGAAGCGACGGCAAACCATTGCGAGTGTGGGTGTTTGTACTCTACCTAAAGAATAGGCTCCTCTTTGGGCTATGGATAAGGCACGGCTAGCGTTGATACCAACTAACCAATCGGCTTCACAGCGTGCTTTGCCAGCAAGAAAAAGTGCATCATACTCTCTCCCTGCTTTTAATTTTTCAAATCCATCACGGATAGCCTTGTCTGTGAGAGAAGAAATCCAAAGCCGCTGGAATGGTTTTGAGCAATCTAGATAACTATAAATGTAGCGGAAGATGAGTTCTCCTTCTCGTCCAGCATCGGTGGCTACGATGATTTGGTCGCTTTTTTCAAAACAGGAACGGATGATTTTGAGTTGCTTAAGGGCGGTTGGGTCGTCTTCAAAGTCTTTGCCTTTGCGGATTTGGCGCACCATGAGCTGGAAAGGCTGTGGAACGATGGGGAGTTCCTCTGCTTTGTAAGCTACATAGCCATATTGTTCGGGCATTGACAAGGTGATGAGATGACCGAATGCCCAAGTGACAAGGTAGCCTGCTCCTTCCAGGAAGCCATCTTCTCTACGATTTGCTCCAACTATACGCGCAATGTCACGCGCCACGGAGGGCTTTTCGGCAATGATACAAGTTATCATAGTGGATTCTATTGATTAGGGTTATAGGTTACATCTTGCGACCACGCTTTGCTTTTTGTTCTTGCTTGGCTTGCTGCACTTCCGTAGGTTGGGTTTGTTGGGATTTAAGCGGTTCTTTGAGGTCTTTCGTAGCTTCGTTGGTCTTGCCATGGTTATTAACCGCAACCTGAGTTTTATTTTCCTCGGCTACGGCTACGACCTTTTCTTTGCCTGCTTCCTGCTTCTTGTCGGGATTCCACTTGTAAAAAGCGTGGACGGTTCTGCTCCTTATCCATCTTGACATAGGCATTGAAGGACTTTCCCTCCTTGTCTACCATATTCTTGAGGTAGAGCGTGCTGCCTGCATTCAAGGCTTCGCGCTGTTTGTCGGAGAGCGTGAGTCCACAGAGTTTACGAGGAATTCCGCCTTGTTTTTGTCCTAGTTCTTGGTGTTGTGCCTTGCGCTCCTGCAAACTCTTCTTATCACCAAAGATAAATTCGATGCCTTTCTTCTCGGCATTGACTTGAAGCGTGGCATCAAAGGATTTGCCGTTCTTAGAAGTCATCCCTTCTACCTTCACAGCCTTACCTTCTATGAGGTCTTTGTATTGCTGGTCAGAGAGGGTGACGCCTTTTATTTCCTTGGGGATAGACACTCTGTCGGCACGCAAAGCGATAACTTCATTGGTCTGTGGATCAATGGAAACGTAGGCAGAGAAAGGCTCGCCGTTTTTGGGCGTTACTTCGATGGTTTTACCCAAATTTCCCGTTGCCAAAAGGGTTTCCTTTTCCTCATTCGAAAACTTGTGTCCCATATAGGGAAAGTCGAGTTGCGGTTCTTTTTCTTAGGGAATGGACGGCTAGGGAGATTTTTCCCTTCTTCGTCTGTTCGGAATGCAAGGCGTGCTTCGGTGTGGATGGTGGTTTCTCCTACGGGAATGGCAATCGGCAATAGATTGGTTTTTCTGCCAATTGAGCATTTTGTCGAGTTCGCCGTTCTGCTCAAGTTTTTCTTTGGAAAGTCCCAAGGTTTCGAGCATCTTCCAGTCCACTCGCTCGGGATTGATGGCTGTGGCATTCTTCTGCTGAGGAAGGTAATCTTCGAAATCGAGCTGAATGTCTTTTTATCTTCTGCTGATTGTCGGGATTTTTGCTTGTTTTGCAGCATTGTTTTGAGGTTCGCCACGCCTTGTTCTACATTGTCAGCAAGCACTTTGTACAAGCCAAAGCGTTTGGGGTCGTTGAACTGTTTGAGAAAGTTCTCCATGAAGTTCTTCAAGAGTCCATCTCTACTATTGAATTTGAAGAAGTCGCCTTGGTTGGCTTCTTCGGCAGGGGTTGTCTTGAGTTTCCCCTTTTCATCGATGTTTGAAACCACGGAAAGTTTACCTACTTCCGCCTCGTTTTTGACTTCAGTGCGGTCTTCCAAGACCAGCACATAGTTGTCCATGTGATTGTTGTCCATATTGATGTTTATTAGTTTGATATATAGTTGCTAAAGGGCAAAAATAGGTACTATTTTGTCTGCATTATGGTTCTATGATAAATAAGGAACTATAGGGAAAAAGCAAGAAATTTGCTCCCCTCAGAAAAAAGTTGTAAAAAGGTTTGGTCATTTAGAACGATATCCATACCTTTGCCATATGCACATGACAAATAACCTATAATCGTATATCATAAACCTCATAAACAGATCGATACTTAATGGCTTAATTCTTCATTGAAGTGAAAGGTTATAAGGACGATTTCTTTGAGTATTTTCGACGTTAAATTAGATACTGACATGAACAGAGAGCCTAAAATTTCAGTTTGCATGGCCATGTATAATGCAGCGTTGTACTTGCGTGAGTGTATTGAAAGTATATTGTCTCAAAGCTTTACAGACTTTGAATTGCTCATTGTGGATGATGGCTCTACTGATGACAGTAAAGAAATAGTGAACTCATACGATGATGAGCGAATTCGTCTGATCTGCAATGACCACGACTATATTGCAGCACTTAATTTGCTCCTCCGTGAAGCAAGGGGAAAGTATATTGCTAGAATGGACGCCGACGATATAATGCTGCCGTATCGACTGTCTGCGCAATATGGATATATGGAAAAACATCCAGAAATAGGAGTTTTAGGAGGGGGGATGCAGCAATTTGGCCGTCTTCATGGAAAACTGATACCCCTTTCTCGTATTACGATGCAAGATATGATTAATTCTTGCTGTATTGCACATCCGACTGTTATGCTCAGAACTTCTTTGATAAGGAGTTTTGGCTTTCATTACGAAGAGGAGTTTAAATATGCAGAGGATTATCGCCTTTGGATGCAAATGTTTAAGGAGAACGTGCTTTTCGGGAATATCCCCACAGTCCTCATAAACTATAGAGTTTCTGAGACACAGATTTCTTCTGTGCACTCCCAAACACAAATGGAGAAAACAAATGAAATAAAAAAAGATGGAGCTAAATGGTTTGCTTCAGAAACAGTCTGCAATTTCATTTGAAAAAGTTCGACATTCCCTTTTTCTCAAAATCAGCTTACGGTTGTCATTCCTTTTTTTGAATGAAGGAAAAGAAGTCGTAAACACAGTCCGAAGTATTAGAAATACTGTGGGAAAAGAAGTTGATATCATCGTAGTGAATGATTGCTCGGACGATGGCTTTGATTACAAAGCGAATTTGGAGAACTTCAACGTTGCGTATGTGCATAATGCTTATCGTATTGGAGCAGCGGCATCAAAACAGAAGGGGGCTTTTTTATGTCAGACTCCCTATTTCTTACTTTTAGACGCTCATATGCGTTGCTACACCTCTAAATGGCACCATCTTATCGTAGAAGAATTGCAGAAAAATGATAGACGGATACTATGCTGTCAGACAAGGTCATTAACCAAAGATAGAGGACGAATTGTTGGGGAGGATAGTATATCTTTGACAGATGGAGCATACGTAACCTTTGATTATAAAGATTATATCCCAGGGATTCATTGGAATGAATGTAAAAGAGAGCATGATATGACCGAGAATCAAATAGCTTGCATTCTTGGAGCCTGCTATGCCGCAAGTAAAAGGTATTGGAATTCAATTCGCGGTCTAGAAGGCTTGATGCATTATGGCAGTGAAGAAACTTACCTTAGCTTAAAGGCTTGGATGGAAGGTGGAGGATGTTATTTACTCCCTCACATAACTTTTGGACATATATATAGGCCTGCCCCCCCATATCGCATTGATACAGCACAAATGCATTATAATACATTTGTAATCTCACATACATTATTCCCTACTTCTCTACGGTGTTGGGCAAATAGTGTTGCCTATAAGAAGTCTCCAGAGATTTATAGGGGGATTCAGTTTTGGCTATCAATAAATCGTTCTACTCTGATTGAACTGAAAGCCTTTTACAAAAAAGTTTGTTCTTCTGATTTCGAACATGTGTTGGAAATAAATGATATTCCCGATGTTGCAAAATCAGCAATGGCGAAAATGGAAGAAAAACGCATACAGTCTATCATAGACTTCTTAGCAACAAGTGATAAATCTTCTTCCCCATATTTGTGGGATGGCGATATGGGGTTACTTCTTGCTCTCTGTGAGTATGAACGATTTGACAAACGAGGGAAGTATGCACTCTTTGCTAGTGAAGTTTTAGAGCGCATTTCTTCTTGTTTATCAAGAAACCCTGAACTTCCAGTTTCATTTGCTCATGGCATCTGTGGTATAGGTTGGGGATTGATATACCTGATTCGCAATGAATTGACAACGATCCACTTTGAAGACGAATTATCATTCGTAGATAGAAAAGTACTCGAAGTAAATATGGAAAGAGTTTCCGATTACTCTTTTGAAACTGGTGTTGGAGGTATACTTTGTTATATTGTAAACCGTCTATACCTTAATCAAATGTTTGGACTTTCTAATCCTTTTGACCTAGAATATCTTGCAGAAGCAATGCAGACCTCTCAAAAGGCCATGATAGAGACTTCTGATTTTCGTACTCATAGTTATGCCCTCCAATTACAAGAATATGGTAAGGATGATTGGCATATTTTACGACCCAAATGGAAGGATATTGTAGACTTGCCGATGTTCCTGCCACATGATTCAAGCATCTGGAAAAAGGACATATCAAGTGCTACTGGGTATTTGTATAACTTGCTTCAAGTACTTTCTTCTTCATAGGAGAATGAGGTAATGCACCTACCTTGTAAATGGTGCTTTTTATTAACTCTTTTAATTGATATCCTTATGGTGTTAAAAAGAACTGGACTTTTGTCCAACTGTGAGCAAATGCTCACACCGATGTCTTCAGACAAAGAAGGACATCTGCTAGGAGGATTTGGTGGAATCACATCTGCCACATCTCTGCCTGCTTCCAATTCACTATGTAGCAATATGCCTTGTATAAACGGAGACTGCCAAAACCAAGGATGCGTAAACGGTGATTGTAGCAATCAGAAATGCTCAAATTCTGGTTGTATTATCGTTGATATTACAACTGCAGTACCAACAACCACGACCCACATGCCAGGAGTATACCCCTGTGGTCTTTTGTAGCAATCGTAATCTTTTCGGTAGATACTTCTATTTCTTAGAAGTATCTACTGTTTGTTGCTTTTTTATTTGGAAATTTTTACGTAATATCAATATGAAGTACTTATTCATTCTTCTTGGACTAGTTTTCTCGTTGCCCCTTTTTTTCGCAAAAAGGATTCTATTAATGTTTATGGCGGTGTTGCGGACGCTTTCACTGGTGCAATTATTGAAGATGGCACTGTTGATGTGCTTTCAGCCGACTCAACGCTGCTATGTCATGGAGAATGGGTGTACAACATCGATGACGACGTGCGGACAGCTTCACTCTATTATTGTAAGATACCCGAAGAAGGCAACTATATTATTCGGCTTCAACACCCCAATTATTTCCCGCTCTATTTTCCCATTACCGTAAAGTCGGGCAGGCGTAATGATGGTTTTGTGAGCATAGCTCAGAAAGCACTAATGCGCAAGCGTCCCCAAGGAGCAAAAGCTGGGAGAGGCCGTGGTAAGGGCAACGAAGATAAAAATGGTGATGAAAGGCGACACCGTCGTTTACAACGCCGACGCCTTCCAACTTTCGCAAGGCTCGATGCTCGATGCTCTGATCGAGCAACTGCCGGGGGCTCAACTCAATGAGAGCGGCGTGATCACGGTGAACGGCAAGCGGGTGAGCAGTCTGCTGGTCAATGGTAGGGACTTCTTCCGCGGCGACCCCAAAATAGCATTGGAAAACCTTCCTGCCTACATGGTCAACAAAGTCAAGGTCTACGAGCAACAAAGCGACTTTGAGGAGATGACGGGTCTGAAGGAAATGGAGCGGCCGCTGGTGATGGACGTCAATCTCAAGCGGCAATATTCCATCGGCTGGATTGCCAATGCGGAGGCTGCCCGAGGCACGAAAGACAAGTACTTGGCGCGATTGTTTGCGCTGATATTTTCGAACTTGACGCGCTTAGCAATTTTCGGCAATCTCAACAACACCAACGACACGAGACGCCCGGGAGCAAAGGGCGAGTGGTCGCCGTCCTATCTGCCTCAGGGCTTGCAAACAAGCCAAACGGTCGGAGCGGAATACTACTACGAAAATCGCCCTAAGACGTTTGAATGGACGAGCAATGTGGACGTGACACACACCGACAACTACACGCTCACCACCCTACAACCATGAGAGTTTTCTGCCCACTCAGCGCTCCTTCTCGCTCAGTCGTTCGGAAGCGAATAACCACACGACGTGGTTTAACACGAGCCATCGATTTTCTCTGAAAAAAAGCGGTGCGACAATCAGGGCAAATCAGTTTCAACTACGACAAAAACACCAACGATGCCACGCAACGTGCCGGCGAGGTGGGCGTCAATCCGTTTGAGCTGGGGTCCAATGGAGAGGTGCTCGATGAGCTGTTTCGCCCAGGCAGCACGCGCCTGCAGCAGTTGGCACGCAACCGTCGCTATTCGCTGATGCGCGGAAATGGCGAGAATTGGCGCTTGAGTGCCCCCTATCAATTACGTTGGAATCCTTTTCAGCAGTCGGGGGTGAATGACTTCTTCTCTTTTAATTTCTCAGGAGTTTACGACCGACATCGCGCTCAGACGTTCGACCACTATCGTTTGGAATATCTCGGTGCGGGAAGTGGAACAAACGACTTCCGCAACCGCTATCGCAACGCTCCCTCCCATCATTACAACTTCAATACGGAGGCATCTTATTTCATGCTCCTTGGCACGTTTTTGCCGACCTTGAGCTACAAATATTCGCAAGACTATCGTGATGCCAACACCAACTTCTACCGGCTCGACCGGCTTGTGGGATGGGGTGCCGACACCAACTTTGCCCTGGGCATGCTCCCCTCGGCAACGGCAGACATGATGCAGGCATTCGACGCGCCCAACAGTGGACACTCGCGTTTGTGGCAACGGCAGCATCAGGTAAGCCTGCGCATGGAATACCGCACGAAGCATCAAAACCGCACTACAATAGCCTTCCAACTTCCGTTGCGTTGGGAACTGGATCATCTGTTGTTCGACAAAGTCGGGCAGCACTTTGACCGAAATCGAATGCAGGCGTTGTTTTCTCCGCAGGTCTATCTTCACCAACAGTTTATAAAAAGGAGAGACCAGCTATGTGTTCATCCTCAACTACTCGCTGTCACGCGCAATGCCCGACTTTATCTATGCCCTCGAATTGGAGGACAGTTCCAATCCGCTCTACATCCAAAGGGGAAATGCCCAATTGGAGCCAAGCACCACACAAAACCTTTCGTTCACAATGAACACGCTGAATAAGCATAGGAAACTCTACGACTTGAATCTATCCTACCAACGTACTTCCAACGCGCAGGCCACAGAACGCACCTACAATCCTGCCATGGGAGGCTATATGACGCGCCCGGTCAATGTAAACGGCAACTGGCGCACCGACGGCACTTTCAGCATCAATGGACAGTTTGGTGCGAACAAAGCTTTCGATTGGAGCAACCAGTCCTCTTTCTCTTACGAACACAATGTCGATATGGCCAACGTGGTCGGCAGCACCACACATGAGTTGAGCACCATCGGCAGTCTTTATCTCCGTGAACGACTTTCGGTCAACTATTCGCAACGAGGTTGGCACTTGGGGGCGAAAGTGCAAGGCAGTTACAATCATATGACCGGCCGACGCAGCGACTTCAAGGATATCAGCGCGTGGGACTACAGTTACGGACTGACTGCACGCCTCCCCTTGCCGGGTAAGGTGGGGCTGAGCACGGACTTCACCGTATTTAGTCGGCGAGGCTACACCGACACGCAGCTCAACACCAACCACCTCATTGGAACCTTCGCCTCGAGCGCAGCATTCTGCACGGAAATCTGACCTTTGCTCTCGATGGTTTCGACCTGCTGCATGAGCTTTCCAACGTGACACGCACGGTCAATGCGCAAGGCCGCACCGAAATCTACCACAACGTCATCCCTTCCTACTTCATGTTGCACGCCATCTATAAGTTCAATCTGTCACCTAAAACACGATAAAATGAAGACAAGCAGATACAATCTCTACTTACAAGATTCAACAGGCATGGTTATATATAATGCTAAGTCTGATGAAATTGTAGCACTCACTCCTGAACTTGCAGACATTTTTGAAGAGAAAAAATGTGATTATCAAGGGTTGCAGACCTTGCACCCTGAGTTATGTTCTTATCTAGTTCAGAAAGGTATTTTCGTTGATGAAGGTATAAACGAAGTTACTGAGTATATCCGTGCAATAAAACAAGCGGATACAGAGGATGATAGTTATACGATAACTGTTAACCCTACTCTTGCATGTAATATGAAGTGCTGGTATTGTTATGAGAACCATAGGAATATGCCTATGATGCCAACAAAAGTAAAAGAGTCTATTTTGGCTTTATCTCAAAAACTTTGCACTTCAGGAAAGATCAGAAGGATTCAATTATCCTTTTTTGGTGGAGAGCCATTGCTTGGATTCGGAAATATTGTTATAGGTATTATGACAGCGCTTTCTCAGGTATGCTCAGATAACAATGTCTCTCTGTCTGTGCATTTCACAACGAATGCATATCTTCTAACAGAGGATATGCTGGAACAGATGCAAAGCTTTGATGTATCCTTTCAAATAACATTGGATGGAAATGAGAACCTCCATAACACCATCAGATACACTCAGAAAGGAGAACCTACTTATGCGACAATTGTCAAGAACATCAAGTTAGCTCTCTCCAAAGGGTTTTCTGTAGGAGTAAGATTTAATTATACACATCAAACTCTTCCTGTATTCATTGATACTCTTTCCGATTTTCGTTCTCTATCTCTAGAGCAAAAGAAGTTGTTAAATTTCAACTTCCAACGAGTCTGGCAAGATAAGAATGGGGATGCTGAAATGCTTGAAAAAAACTTAGGTGAGATGGAAAAAGCATTTGAAGCAGAGGGGCTATCTGTTGTTTCTGCTAACGATTTTTTTGTTCCGTATTGTTATGCAGATAAGGCAAATACAGCCGTCGTGAACTTCAATGGAGATCTGTATAAGTGCACAGCAAGAGACTTCACGGCAAAGAATCGAGAGGGAGTGCTGTCAGCTCAAGGAGAGCTGATTTGGAACGAGAAACATAAAGAACGGATGTCTATACGATTCGGTAATACCATTTGTCAACGCTGTCGAATATACCCAATCTGTCATGGTGGCTGTAGTCAGATGAAGCTTGAAACTAAATATACAGATTGTTGCCCCAAAGGGTACAATGACAAGCAAATTACCCAAATCATGAAGTCTCGCGCTCTCTTTATTCTTGACAAATACAAAAAAGCACTTAGCAAATAATGGTTTTTACCCAGCAATTTGATCAAATGGATTGTGGTCCTGCGTGTATACGCATGATTGCATCTGCTTATGGCAAGCTGTATCCACTTAGTCATTTACGTTCGTTCTCTCATCTTACTCGAGAAGGAGTAAGCGTAATGGGCATTCGCCGTGCATTAAAAGAGATAGGCATGAAAAGTGCTACTTTTGAAATGACTATCCAACAGTTACGTGAGAGTTGTCCATTACCTGCCATACTACATTGGGAGCAGAATCATTTTGTTGTACTCTATGATGTAAAACGCAATAGATGGAGGAAATCGTGGATATATTATGTCGCTAATCCAGCTTTTGGGAAGACCAAACTTAGTGAGGAGGACTTCTCCCATTCTTGGCTTAATGGTGATAAGGGGGTCGTAATAGCCATAGAGCCAACTGCAGAATTCTACGAAAAGCCCAACATTAAGGACAAGCATAGCTTCATTCGTTTTGCTTGGAAATACGTATGGCCATTTCGTCTAGAAATGTTGCAGTCAGCAATGGGGCTACTTTTTGGCCTACTGCTATCCCTCATTATGCCTTTCCTCACACAAGCAATGGTAGACGATGGAATAGGATTACGAGACATGGGGCTAATTGTGAGCATTCTATTAGCACAGCTTTTTATCTTCTTGGGAACCTTCTCAATGGGACTCGTTGGCAGCTGGGTGAGTCTCTATATGAGTACGCGCATCAATATCAACATTCTAAATGATTATCTCACAAAGTTGTTGCGCTTACCTATGATATTTTTTTGAGACCAAGAGTGTCGGAGACTATCAGCAACGTCTTGGAGACTCATGGACGCCTTCAGAGCTTTGTTACTTACAACACACTACAAACGTTCTTTTTCCATCATCTCCGCTCCATTCTATCTTGCTATTATTGGTTGGTATAGTCCAATCATTCTGTGTGTATATCTATTGCTAACGGCCATGAGCACTGGCTGGATGTTCTATTTTTTTCCGTCGTCGTAAAGCACTGGATTATGAACAGTTTAAGGTCAGTGCGGAAAACCAAAACAAACAGTTCGAGCTTCTAAATGGTATCACTGATATCAAATTGAATTCTTATGAAGACTATAAATTGAAAGAATGGGTTTCCTTGCAAGAACGACAATACCACATGAGCCAAAAGGTTCTTCGATTAGGACAAATCCAAAGTACAGGATTTGCCTTAATTGGACAACTTCGTAATATATTCATTACAAGTTGGATTGCAATAGAAGTCGTGAATGGTAATTTGACTCTTGGCATGATGATGAGCATTTCGGCCATCATTGGTCAAGTGAATGGTCCTCTCTCTCTACTTATCGGATTTTTGCAGCAATATCAAGATGCTAGAATTAGTCTCGAACGTTCTGAAGAGGTACATCTCTGTGCAAATGAAGATAACGAGCATCAGAAGTCTCTCTCAAGCGAAGCTCCCCAAGACATCGAAATCAAGAATTTATCTTTTTCGTATTCAGGCAATCAAGAACATCTAGCTTTATCCGATATTAATCTCAAGATTCCATCAGGAAAAATGACTGCAATTGTCGGGGAAAGTGGAAGTGGAAAAACCACTTTACTAAAGCTTCTTCTTAAATTCTACGAACCTTCCGAGGGAGATATCCTCATTGGAGGAGTATCTCTAAAAAACATCACTGCCAAATCTATAAGGCAGTCGAGTGGCATCGTAATGCAAGAGAACTTCATTTTCTCGGATACTTTGCGTCAAAACATAATTCTAGGCGAGCCTGAAGATGAGGAACGTCTATCTACAGCTGTCACACTTTCTTGTCTTGATGATTATGTAGAAAAGCAGCCACTAGGTTTATATACTAAAATAGGGTCTGAGGGAAATGGTGTCAGTGGAGGAGAAAAGCAACGTATCATGATAGCACGAGCTATATACAAGAATCCTTTATACTTGATGCTCGATGAGGCAACAAGTTCTCTAGATGCAGAGAACGAGCATCGTATAACAGAAGGAGTGGCTCAACATTTTCAAGGTAGAACAAGAATAGTTATTGCCCACCGTCTTTCAACAGTAAGAAATGCAGACAATATCATTGTATTACGTAAGGGAACTGTTGTGGAGAGTGGAGCCCACGAGCAGTTAGTCGCACTACAAGGCTATTATTATGAACTCATCCAAAATCAACTTGAACTAGCAGATGGAAAGTAATAACTACGATTCAAAGAATAAGTTCATCGTCAAATATGGAGTTTTCTCCATACTCTTTATTATGGTCATCGGAATGGTATGGATTGCTGAATACTATGAGATTCAAGTCAAGCAGCCCATGCATCTTGTTGTATCAGAAGATAGGTGTAAAGTCTATATCAATAGACAGAGTAATCTTATTCTACATAAGGATGATACTCTCTCCGTTAGCCAAACCTTATACGGCAATCTTCATTTCATTGTTGATTCCACATATAATGAAGCGACTTTCTCTGTCTTTCTAGTACATCCTCGAGAAGAGAATAACTTTCAAGAAAGAACCCAAGGCGATACTTATATTGAGGGATATATGATCCTGGGTAGAGAAAAAGTAAGGGAGGTGTTTCTTCGAAAAGTGAAATTATAGCGAATACTTATCCTCCGCATATAAAGTTTATTGCTGTCTAGTAAACTCCAAACGAAATAAAAAAGCTTCCCAAAGCCCTTTTTTCAAAAAGCAAGCCCTCCTAATCAAATAATGATATTTCTGGCGGTAGTGATTTATCTCTTTCTACTAGAATCACGCATTCATCTTTCTGAGGGTTTTCCATGAAGCTGATGAAATCAGTGTAATATATCAGTATCAATTTAAGTATTTTCACTATTTGTAAAAAGGAAACGTGTCTTTTAATCATTCTAGGCAGCACTGTACACAAGAGATTGGCAATGAGTACCACTCAGGTTTGTATCTGGATAGCATTCACGCTCTCATCATAGAAAAAGTTCGGCGTATAGGTCAAATTGCAGGCTGATTTGATGGTTGCCCCTACACATTCACTCGCGCCCCGAGCAGGCAAGCGGAAAACACTTTGGAGATATTGAGATGGTTCTGATTGTGGATAGATACAACCACACCATATTTACGATTGTGGAGCGTTTTACAAATATACATTTCATGACCAAACTTGCCCATCGGAAGAAGGCAGAACCGTTGGTTAAGAAAGTCAGATGGCTGCTTCAACCCTACAAGAAATACATCAAGACTATTACTATTGACAATAATCCTGAATTTGCCGCACACAAGCTGATTACGAAATACTGGGGGGCAGTCATCTATTTCGCAGATCCTTATGCCTCATGGCAAAAAGGAGCAATCGAAAATACGAACAAACTCATCAGACAATATATACCTAAGCAGGCAAACTTTGATGACTATACCGACAAAAAGATTGCAATGATACAGAAGAAAATCAATTCCAGACCCAGACAGAAACTTAATTTTGAAACACCCAAAAATGAGTTCTACAAAAGAATATTGTAATTTTGCACTTGCTGGTTGACTCTACGACTTGCTGGTTGACTCTACACATGTATTAAATATACATCATTGTAATGAGAATTTGAAAGATGGATTTTGTTATTAGATATATAATATCTATATTTGCAGTCAAATAATATCATCAACCTTACCAACATGTAAATACCCAAGTTAGATATCAAAAAAAAATCACTCAAAAAACATTGCAATGTATCGTACTTTCGTATTTAACCTTTGAGAAAAACGATATTTATCACGGAAAACACTTGTGGATATAATCGTGTGTATGTGATATTTGAGTTTTTTTCACGACTAAAAAGATTTCAAACTATGAATCAAGATATTAGAAATATTGTAGACTATCTACTCTTTCATAGCCCTTACCTAAATGACATAGGTTTTTTTCATGGTAAAATGGGAATTGTTGTTGCAATGTATGCTTATGCTAATAGATATAGCGACAAGTTTATTGAAGAATATGCTTGGGATTTACTTCAGGAGGTTTATGATGGAATTCATGCTGATATGCCTATTGGTATAGAATCAGGGCTAGCTGGAATAGGCTATGCAATAACATTACTCAGTGAAAAAGGGTGGGTGGAGTGCGATTTGAACGCTGTCTTATCTGATATTGATTCTAAAATCATGGAGCGCGACCCTCGTCGCATAACTGATTTCTCTATACGTACAGGTGTAAAAGGCCTGCAAGCCTATTTGACCCTAAGAACAAAAAATGGAACTCCACTGGCGACATTTGATGAAAGGTATATTGTTGAACTACATTCAGTATTAGCAAATCAGGGCTCCTTCAATACAGCTATCAATATACTTGAATTATTAAACAAGCCCATATTTCCCATTCATGAATACATGGAGAAACCTATCAAAATAGATGGAGGTTCTGCATACTACATTCTAAAAGAAACACTTGTATGACACACGTCTTCATATTCAATAACGCAAGCCGAGCAGCTAGCTATGGAATTGGTACATATGTCAAACAATTGGCTAATGGTCTGTCAACAACATCGGGGACTAGAATCTCTTGTGTTGAGATGTATGCAGATACAAAGAAGTTCTCCATTGAGAATCATAGTGATGGATATACTCGTTATCTAATCCCTCCTGCAAACACACAGGTCGAAAATGAGGTCTATCTCCGCACTGTGTTCTATTTTCTTGCTAGAAATATTCAAACAATAGAAGGAGAGCGACTAATATTTCAGTTTAATTATTTCCAGCATTATTTATTGGCTTTATTGCTAAAGGCTTCATATCCATCTTGTCAAATCATTTTGAGTGTACATTATATGGGATGGTGCTTTGAACTGCGTGGAAACCTTACGGATATGCGAAGAATTATATCCGAAAAGAATTCCCCCTCCAACGATAAAGAAAGAAATGTCTTGTCTAGTCTTGCTAATGAGAAGCGTTTCTTGTGTTTAGCTGATGCTGTAATTGTATTATCAAGAAGTACAATTAATATCCTTAGGGAGGAGTATAAAATCTCACAACACAAAATGCATCTTGTATACAATGGTATAGCTAATGATACGTGTAACAAAAAGAACTTAGTAAATTCTAAACGTAATATTCTCTTTGTGGGGCGTTTGGACGATATGAAAGGATTAAGACACTTGATTTCAGCTTTTATTCAAATTGCGGATAGGCATCCTAATGCAAATTTAACAATCGTTGGCGATGGTGACTTTCAGACTTATTTGAAGCAAACAAGAAAGCTTCATGAACGCGTATCATTCCTCGGACGAATGGAGAGCAATGAAGTAGAAGAAATGTACCAGCAAGCTTATATCGGGGTTATGCCTTCATTTTATGAACAATGTAGCTATTCGGCTATCGAAATGATGCGTCATGGCATACCTTTGATTGGAACCGATTCGGGAGGGTTAAGTGAAATGCTTGACACAACCCCTGAATTAAGAGTACATATTGACGAGAAAAATTTCAACGAGACAGACTTCGTATCTCAGATATCTCATCGTTTAGAATTATTATTGTCGAATAATACTATTTATCAGCGGGTGTCTGATGAAGTAAAAAAAATCTATAAAGAGAGATATACCGAAGCAAATATGGTGCGAGATATGCAGGATATTCTATCTATACCTCCGAAGGCACAAATTTCTTCGGACTATTTAATATATATAGATGGGCAGATGATTGACCTAATCAATCGACATCCCGATATTGATATAGATTTTTATGGGTTAGGTGGTATCGGAGCTTATTTATGGTGGCGTGTGCTTACTTTGGGATCCGACAGTAACCCTAACAAGCAGCAGCTCGCCCTAATAAAAGAGAACCTCATATACTATGTAGATTGGGTTGAAGAATACGCGCAAATAGCCCCCCTTTCACCATGCCTTTATCAAATACTTTCAAGCATGAACATACATTCTTTCTTTCCAACTAAAATTGAAAGGATTCTAAGTTGTAGGGGCATCACTGATGAAACCTATATTCCTCCAACAGTACAAGAAATCTTACAAAACGCATTAAAAATATGCATATGCAAAATCTAAGTCAAGACAAGACAATGAGCGAATATCTGACGATAGGTATTCCTGTACGCATTGATAATGCAGAGAGACTGATGAATCTTTCAGCGGTAATTAAACACCTCTCTCTGTTGCAATGTCGCATTCTGGTACTTGAGGCGGATACATTGCCACTTGCTCGTGACATTTGTAATAATCCCCCAGTGGATTATTACTTCATTGAAGATAAGAAATCTGTTTTTCATAGAACCCACTATATAAACAAACTTCTTCAAATGGCAGAAACAAAGCTAGTGGCAATTTGGGATACTGATATTCTTGTTGAATACAATCAAATTGTAGAAGCTTTACAGATACTAGTGCAGAAAGAAGCAACTATTGTCTATCCATATGATGGAAGATTCGTTATGCTGTCAGAGCACCTCTCTACACAAGTGCGCCATAATGTAGATTTTAATTACCTCCGAAGCATGAAATTAAACTCCATATTGGGACGAAAACTCTGTGGTGGGGCTTATATTGTACACCTAGATAGATATCTACAATGTGGTGGTGAAAATGAGCACTTTACTGGCTGGGGACCAGAAGATGCGGAACGTATGCATCGAGTCAAAATTTTGGGTCATAGTGTATACCATGTTTCCTCTGGTGAACTCTTCCACCTTTATCACCCACGTACAACTTCATACTATCAATCTCCAGAAGATGCAACATCCTTAAGAGAAGAATTTATAAAGGTTTGCTGTATGCTTCCCAGTGAATTAAAGTCATATATTTCAAATGAAAAATATCCTTGAACACTTCTTAGACGCTCTAAATATTAATTACACTAAGCGTTTTATACGGAAGCTATATCAAGAACATCCTCACAAATACAACATGTATGGGCTCAAGAGGATGTTGGATGTGTACGGAGTGAAGTCTATTGGTGTGCAGGTCGAGACACTAGATCCATCTAAATTAAGCTACCCATGTATCATACATACCCATGGCGAATTCGTGGTTGGTATAAATTGTGGTACTGATACAATAACATACTTACAGCAAGGCAAAAAAATAACCATAAACAACGAAGTATTTAACCGTTTGTGGACTGGAAATGCTCTTGTTGTAGAAGAAACTACAAATGCGATTGAGCCTAACTATCAAAAGAATTTGTGGGAGGCGCTAATATCAAAGATAAAAACATATAGTATTCCATTGATGTTAGTGTTGATTATTGCTATTGCATTGACTGATAGATTTGCAAATATATCCAATATTGATACTGCACGTATTGTTTTAAGTTCTATCGGCATTGGAATCTGCTCTATGCTTATAGAAAAACAATTGTTTGGAAAGAGCCATTATGGAGATAGAGTATGTAGTCTATTTCATCATGCTGACTGTAATAGTATACTTGATGGAGATATGGCAAAGATATTTGGTATTAGCTGGAGTGAGATAGGGTTAGGTTATTTTATTTCTAGCCTCTTACTCTTGTCAATATATCCCACCTCATCCTCTTGTGTTGCGGTTATCAATTGGGTAGCTATGCTCTATGGAGTGTGGAGTATATACTATCAGTATTCTATAGCTAAGAGTTGGTGTGTATTGTGTGTGATTACACAAATACTTATTTGGACGATTGGTATTATCACGATCGTACAACATGTTGCCACACCCTTTAACTTGGATTTGTTTGCTACTTTGGTTACTATCATTGTTTTCACAATTAGTATATTAGTGGTACATAAATATTCGACAGCCTATCTAATTGATGAAGAACGAGCACGTGCTATCCAGCAATATTGTGCGATAAAAACTAATAGATCCGTAGCTCGATTATTGATTAAAAAGGTGAGTACTACAAAACGACTCTTGAGGACTCTTCCATAATCTTCGGAAACATGGAAGCTAAGATATGTGTGACCATATTAAGCAATCCACATTGTAATCCTTGTGCACGTATGCACAAACAGGTTGAACAGCTTTTGAGCTTAAGTGGTAATGATATTTGTATACAATATATATTCTCTGCATTTAATGAAAGTTTAGAGGATAGCTGCAGATACCTCATCTCCTGCTACCTTTGCAATCCTACAAGTGTGGCACTAAACCACTTTTCTTCTTGGTATTCCAGAGACAAATTTAATTACAAAGAGGTAATCCATAAAGAGGTATCATCCTTACATTTGAAGATGATAGAGGAGGAGATGGATAAACATAAAATGTGGCGTAAACGTACTTCTCTAAGTGCGACTCCGACAGTTCTAGTGAACGGTTATAAGCTTCCAGATGAATATGAGCTTACAGACTTATCAATGATTGTTGACAATATGCTAAATGAAGAAAGTATCTTATAAGATATCAATGGCCGAAGCACTACGCCATTGGGAGCAGAATAGCTACCTGCAGAAGAGATAGTGTTATTAGTAAACCTTTAAGCTGAAAGAAAAATGAGAAAGTTAAAAAACTTCATCTTGTCTTCTTCTTGCAAGCCACTCAACAATGAGATGATGATTGAAATTGTAGGTGGTGCAAACGACAAGACCTGCTCATTCAACTCTTCATCTAAAACATGCTCTGGCTCATGTGATTATGAAGGGTATCAAGGCTCCTGTACTTATGGCTCTGTAGGACCACTCACAGGGTGTTATTGCTACGTTGCCTAATTTGGGTTTGTTGCACCATGCTCGTATGAGTATGGTGCAACAATAAGTTCAACTTTAACAATCCTAACAATGTTACGTAAAATCATATTCTGCTTGATGTCTTGGAGTTTTTCTGTAATGCTCTTTGGACAAGTCAAAGATAGTATCGCCTCTACTTTTTTAGTTGCCCATTATGATTATACTTGCCGGACTTCTGACAATAAGGGAGAAAATCATATCGTGAACTATGGGCTCACCCTGCAAGTAGCTCAAGACATGGCGTGCACTATGGGGCAGAAGCGCCACAATGGAGAAAATGACAAGGAGGAACAACTACTCTATGTTCCCACGACTTGGCAGAACTATCCTGAGGGAAAGATAACCTCAGTCGAGACCATCCCACCTTATCGCTATTTGACCACAGAAAAGATGGACGAGATAAAATGGACGTTACTAATCGAACGCGATACCATTTGCGGACTACCTTGCCAAAAAGCAACCGGAACGTATGGTGGAAGAACGTGGACGGCATGGTTTACCGAAAAACTGCCCACTCGTTTTGGTCCATGGCGATTGGGAGGTCTGCCTGGTCTGATTGTCCGTGCGGTGTCAGCCGATAGTATCCATCGTTTTGAATGTAGTAAGATAGAAAACGTGAAAGAGGCCATCACTTACACTGTGCCAGAAGGCAGTGTAAAGTCTGCACGTGCCAAATTTGTGAAGTTACGCAATCGTATCTTTGGGAATCCGAACTACGTTTCTAATCCATCGTATTACATCAAGCCTGCAGAAATAGAAAGTATGGCAGTGATAAAGGGAACGGTGGTATTAGGAGGGACACCTATTGATATGAAACCTGCAAAATTTCAACCCTTAGATTTCTGATTATCGTATGACGCGTTTTTGGTTCGTATTACTTCTCTTAGTTGCCCCCCTCCGTGCTGTGAATGCTCAGACGCAGACAATAAGCGTGAGTGGACAGGCACGTTGCGGCACAGAAAAGGTCGTAGGAGCTCTTGTGACTATGCTGCAACCGACTGATTCCAGCATTGTGGCCTATACGACAACTGACAAACAAGGTTTCTACACCCTGAAGGCTACGACTCAACTCAGTGAAGTACTCCTTAGCATCTCAGGCTTTAATATAAAACGGAAAACGACTCGTGTCAAAGCACATTCGCAAACATTTGACTTCTATGTCGAGGAAGAAAACAGAATATTGCGTGAAGTCGTGGTGAAGTCGCAAAAACTGTGGGGAAATCGCGATACACTCAACTATCTCGTTTCTGCCTACACGCGTGGAAAAAGACCGTTCCATAGGTGATGTGCTGCAAAAACTGCCGGGCATCACCATTGAGGACAATGGAGTGATTAAATATCAAGGCACCCCTATCAACCATTTCTACATTGAAAACCTTGATATGTTGCAGGGGCGTTACAATCTCGCTACACAGGGTATCAAGGCGGAAGATGTCGCCACAGTACAGGTATTAGAAAATCACGAACACATTCGTTCGCGACAGGATCAAACTCCCTCTGAGCGTGCAGCAATCAATCTAAAACTCAAAGACAAAGCTAAGGGGATATGGAGCAAATCTGCCAGTTTAGGTGCTGGACTCAATCTCGATGAAACATTGTGGGAGGCTATGCTCCAGACTATGTACTTCGGTAAGGGCAAGCAGCATATGTTGCGTTATGGTGGTGACAATCTGGGACGTTCCCTAGAGATGGGCACTGACCATTATGGTTTCTCCTCAGAGGGAAACTCACGTATGGTTTCACTTGTGGAACATTCCTCACCACCAATAGGCAATAGTTTGTTTGGCTATCGCCATAGCATCAATCTAAACAATTTGGCAAAGCTCTCCGACAGCACTACGATAAACTACAATCTCAATTACAGCCACAACTTCACCAGTGGGCACTCTTCTCGCAAACCACTTTCTTCTTGCCGAATGGTGAGAAGCAGTTGCTAATGGAAGATATAGCCGATCGCACGCACACTCATTCGGCGAATGTTCAACTCATCTACGAGATGAACCTTCAGCAGCGCTATCTCAAGAATGCGTTCTCGCTCTGGGGACGATGGAATGAGGGGCGAGGAGAGATACTTTCTGCCCATCAGAACCAACTCCCGGTGGTGAACGGAAGTAGCGGAGATTCCTCCATTTCACAAGCTTTGCACTATCGTTCGCTGGGAATAACCAATCGTACCCACTGGGTGTACCGCACAGCAAAGGGAGGAGGTTTTGAGTGGGTATCTACCAATCGAGTTTCAAAGACTCCACAAACTCTTATCATTGCTGGCGAGAGAGCAGCTCATCAAGACATAGAGATTACTTCTATTTCCACAATCAATAGTTTTAGATTGTTGCGCGACCTTCGTTCTTCCCAATGGACACTTTCCTCCTCAGGAAATTTGAATACCAGCTATACTATACTCACTTCGGCACTCACTCATCCCAATATGCCTGTGGCTCCTTATGGTAATATGAATCACTTGCAGACTAGTGTAGATTTGGGACCTGTGGCACAATACACCAGTGGTGCTTTCCAGTCCAAACTCAGTGTACCCATTGTTTTGACCTATACCGCCCTCAATAACGCTGTGGTTGAGGGCGAGGAAACGGACGCTCACCGCCTGCGCTTATACTTACAACCTTCGTTTTCTTTACAATGGAAAGCCACTGATTACCTTACGCTCAACGCCAATGCTCACTATTCAGCTAGCGAGACTCCTTGGAGAAAGCTTCTCACAGCCAACGTGATGCAAAACTATCGCAGCCTTTCGCGCTATCGTGCGACACTCGACAACAGTTACGATGCAGGCACTCATTTCAAAGTGGCGTTCAAAGACATCTTCACGAGTATGTTTGCCCATTTGGAGGGCAGTTGGCAGCGTTCGTGGAGTGACATCGCCTACGGCACCACCCTTGATGCGCAGGTGCATACGATTGTCGAGGCGACATATATGCCCAATCATAGTAATCGTTACGTATTGACGGCTTATGGGCGCAAAGACATTGATTGGCATACACTACAAATAGAACTTTCGGCTACCCGCTCATGGGGGAAGAGTGAAATGTTGCGCCAATCGGTACTCACCACTTATCGGACCACAGGCTATACCCTACGAGGCACACTGGCATTCGACATCGCTAGTGGATATCGCTTGGATTATAAAGCTACATGGCAGCGACAACGTTCTACGGCTCCTCAACATACATTCACCTTCGACGAACTCAGTCAGTGTGCAGAATTGAGCCTCCGTTTGTGGCCTTCGCGTCTATTCTTGATTCTCCACGCCAACCATACACATAACAGCAGCTTATCCTCAGAACGTAAAGACTATCTTTCATGGGTAGTAGTCTGCAATTTAAACTCTCAAAGAAGGTGGAATTCAACCTAAATGGTGATAATCTCACGAACATCCGCAGTTATAGATCTCGCTCCATTGGAGATATGGAGAACTATTATTCAGAGTATTATCTTCGCCCATTATCCATTACCTTTACAGCACATATATATTTATAATGTCTCCTCGTTTTCCTCATTTTAAACAACTTGATGCTTCGGATTGCGGTCCTGCTTCATTGCGTATGATTGCTCGATTTTATGGTATTGCTTATTCTGCAGAGATGTTGAGAAAGCATTGTCATATATCTCGATATGGGGTAACTATGCGAGGCATAGATGAGTGTGCCCAATATATTGGTTTTGAAACCATGGGGCTCTCTCTATCCTTTGAAAAATTAGCTGAGGAAGGCGTGTTTCCTTGTATTTTACATTGGAATCAGAATCACTTCGTTGTGTGTTACGGGATTATAAAAAACAATGGAAAATATCATATATACATAGCGGATCCAGCTTCGCAACGCTTAATCTACACGAGAGAGGAATTTGAACGGTGTTGGATTGGTTATAATGTTAATGCAGATAGTAAAGGTGTAGCTCTAATGGTTGAACCTGGTGATAACTTTGGTCAAATTGCAGACGAGTATATAAAAAATAGTCGCAGCCTACTATCTTTTACTCAATACTTTACCCCCTACAGAGCTATGATTGGGCAACTGGTACTTGCAATGCTCTTGGGAAGCCTAATACAATTGATACTCCCATTTCTTTCGCAAGCAATGGTTGACCAAGGTATTAATGGTCAAAATCTTGACATCATAACTCTGATTCTTTTTGCTCAACTTGGTTTCTTTGTAGCGACCTTGAGCATAGATTATATTCGTTCATGGATTATGCTCCATATGAATTCTAGAATTGATATCCAACTCATTGCTGATTTTCTAATAAAGCTAACCGCCATGCCGTTGCAATTCTTTGATTCACGTATGACTGGTGATATATTACAACGTGTTGGAGACCATGGACGTATAAAAAATTTTCTGCTCTCCAATAGCATGCGCATTGTGTTCTCATTCGTCAACTTCATGGTATTCTTAGTAGTTCTAGCATACTACGACTTACTAATCTTGACTATTTTTATAACGGGTAATATATTGTACATAATCTGGATATCCTTTTTTATGCGCTACCGAAGAGAATTGGATATCAAGCGTTTTCATCAGTCAGCTTTAGAGCAAAGCAAAATGATACAATTGATACAAGGTATGCAAGATATAAAGCTTAATAATTGCGAACAAAAAAAACGTTGGGAATGGGAGCGTATACAAGTTCGATTATTTCGCATTGGACTGAAAGGGTTGAAAATCGCCCAAGTACAACAATCAGGTTCTGTTTTTTTTACACAAACTACTCATATACTGATTTATTACATAGCAGCCAATTCAGTCATAAATGGTTCGATGACGCTTGGTATGTTAATGGCTTTAACCTATATTATTGGTCAACTCTCTGCACCCGTTAGTGAGTTCATTGGCTTTGCTCAATCTTTCCAAGATGCAAAGATTAGTCTAGAGCGCTTAAACGAGATGCACTCCTTGGAGGATGAAGAAACCAATATTGGCAATAAAGAATCCCTATTACCCACAGAACGTAGCATAAAGATTAAGGATTTATCTTTTTAGTTATAATGGTTCTGACCATGAACTCACTTTAAAGCGTATCTCTCTGTTTATTCCTGCTCACAAAGTTACTGCCATAGTAGGAGCAAGCGGATGTGGAAAAACTACACTCATAAAACTATTGCAGGGATTCTATGAACCTATGCAAGGTAGTATAGAGGTAGGTGGTATATCTCTCTCAAAGCTTAATCCACATACATGGCGAGCTGCAACAGGTTCTGTAATGCAGGATAGTTTTATTTTTTCTGATACAATTGCAGGTAATATAGCTGTGGCAACTGACAATATTGACTACAATCGAATGATAAATGCTGCTCGTATGGCATACATAAATGACTTTGTTCAATCTTTACCACAAGGTTACGACACGATAATTGGTATGGAAGGAAAAGGCATAAGTCAAGGACAAAAGCAGCGCATTCTCATCGCAAGAGCAATCTACAAGAACCCAGAATACATCTTCCTAGATGAAGCAACAAACTCCCTTGACGCTACTAACGAGGCAAACATAATGAAAAATTTACAACACTTCTACAAAGGGCGAACAGTTGTTGTTAGTGCCCATCGCTTAAGTACAATTCGTAATGCAGACCAAATCGTTGTGATGGAACGTGGCGAGATTGTGGAATTGGGAGACCATAATTCTCTATTGGCAAAGCGAGGTAAATATTATGAACTTGTAAAACATCAAATGAGTCAAGATTTATCACAATCCCCAACAAGAAACATCAAATAATACACAACAATTAAAAAAACATATCAAGATGGACAGAATTCATAAGCATTGTTTAGAAGTAGAAGAACTGATGAATAGTAAAACACCATTTGTGACACGATATGGCATAACACTTCTACTTGTTATTCTAATTGTTACAGCTATTTTCCTTTTTATCGCTCAAGGACACTCTCAACAATTAGTACGTGACATTGTTAAATACGCATTCGAACAAATACTCTCAAAAATTAAATAGGAGGACGAAAGGATTGTTCTATTAGGCGTACCATAGTTTAGCAATCGATTTTAAGTTATTCCCCCTTAACTAAATGTTTAAGGTTTGGATTACCCAGAATTCTTGCTATTTCCGTTTCCACAAGAGTGAGGATTTCACTCTTCACGCTTTTATAGTTGGCTTCGATAGTCTCACGGAGATTGTCGGAGCCATCTTCGTTTGTGAACTCTGCGATGATGGGAATGGGCTGATATGCCTTCATTTCAGCTGAGACTTTGGCAGAGTCTACAACTATCTCAGCATGGAAGATTTTCTGCTCGATACGCTCGTCAAAGTTATCGGACACTGCACCCACGAACATGCCTTGTGTGAGGTTGGAGATTTTGGAAGCAGGGATAAGACTATCGAGTTGCGTGGAGATGGAGGTAGACTTGTCGTTTCGGTTGATGGTCATAGACTGACGTTGTTGAAGGACTTTTCCGAAGCGTTCGGAGAGGGTCTTGGCTGTTTCACCTACGACTAGTCCCGAAAAGACGTTTCCCACGGTGTTTTGGATAACCTTGCTTTCCTTGTCGCCATAGTCGCGAGTGAGTTGCGAGAAGTCCTGAAAGCCCAAGCAGACTGCCACCTTGTTAGAGCGAGCTGTGGCAATGAGTTGTCCAATCCACGGAAGTAGATGGTCGGTAGCTCGTCTATAATGACCGAAGATTTGAGTTGCTTTTTCTTGTTGATGAGTTTTACGATGCGCGAATTATAGAGTCCAAGTGCTGCCGAGTAGATGTTCTGTCGGTCGGGATTATTGCCCACCACCAAAACCTTTGGCTCACGTGGGTTATTGATGTCGAGAGAAAAGTCATCTCCCGTCATCACCCAATAGAGAGCTGGAGAAATCATACGTGAGAGTGGTATCTTTGCCGAAGCAATCTGCCCTTGCAGTTGGTCTTGCGCTCCACCTTCCCAAGCATCCATAAAGGGAGAGAGGTAGTTCGCCAATTCATCATAGGCAGTGAGGATGGGAAATATCTGCGCGTAGGGACGATTAAGGAACTCAATAGCGTGTGGAAAGGTGCAATACTTGCCGTCTTCGTAGATTTTGAGGAACCAAATGATAGCAGCGAGTAAGATGATAGGTGACTCCACAAAGAAATCTCCTTGTTTTTGAATCCACGAGCGGTTGAGATTGAGCATTATGGTGTAGGCACTTTCGTAGGCATCCGAGATGTCCGTCATAAAACTAGGATTGATGGGATTGCAGCGGTGCGATTTTCGAGGGTCATCAAAGTTGATAACGAAGAATTGGGGTTTTACTTCATAAGCATTCAAATGATGGCGCAAATGATTGTAGGCAATCTCTGAGAGGTCGGGAAATTTGTAGTCGTAGATGTACATCGCAAAACCTTTTTCTATTTGTTGCTTGATGTAGTTGTTCACAATGGCATAAGACTTACCCGAACCCGGTGTGCCAAGTACCATTGAAGCACGAAAGGGATTGACGATATTGATCCATCCTTTGTTCCATTTCTTTTTGTAGTAAAAGCGTGTCGGCAAGTTTACCGAATACTCGTTTTGCATCAGCCGTGTTTCTTGCATAAAACTCTCGTTTTCCATATTGAAAACGTCATCCATCAGATTGTTTTTGAGCAAACGACTCATCCACACTCCAGCCATCAATAGGCAGATATAACCTAGGGACAACGAGAAGATGTAGAGTGATGCTGCACCTACTGCCGATATGGGCAAAACGAGCAACCACCAATTGAGAAAGAAAAGCACAAAGCCCACGGCAAGGGCTGAGTAAATCATTCCCCACGTTATCTTTTCTTCCTTGACGCCCTTGGTGCCTAAGCAAGAAAGCCCTAGGAAGACCACGCAAAAGAGCTTTGTCCAGAGAATGGAGGAAAACAGACCTGTCGTGCGTTGAAAATTGAGTAGGATTTTGTCGATTATAGCCAGCGTGAAGTGCCACGTTTCAAATGCGCTATAGCAAAACCAATAGCAGTTGATGAGGAGAAAGAGTACGGATATGCCTCGCATAAAGTCCATAATCTTTCCCAATGCTCGTAAATCGTCTTCTTGTGCCATAGATGTATGTGTTTGTTTGAATGGTGTTTGAATTCTATAATAATGCCTTTAGAACTAGTGCTGTCTTCTTCCCAGTCGCACTCTACTCTGTCTGCGCAGTTTGCGTTGCCAAGCCGCTTCTTTCCAATCATCATTCCCTGCCGATGCTGCCAAAGTATCTAAGGTGTCGTCTAAGAGTTCGTCAATGAGATTGTCGCTTTCTGAGTTGTCGTAGAAATGTGGGACTTTTTCCGAAAAAACGTCGGACTTTTTTGGAAAAACGTGGGAGTTTTTTTGAGAAATGTCCCTTGTTTTTTCTCTTCCTTCAGCACCTTCCCAAAGGCTGTTGGGATAACGTGTTTCATCCAAGAAAGGATTCTGTCTGGTGTCTTGCAGATATTGGGCAAAGACGTTGGCAGAATATCCCTTGCCCAAACGTGAACCATTGAGGGCTATCCCTTCTTTGTCGTCTATAAAGGTGATGCCATAGATGCGCCCTGCCTTGTTTCTACGAAGCACCACTCGCAAGCCTTGTTGGATAAGGTTTTTCTTCAAATCGGCTTCTGACGAGGGGGAAGTACGCATCGCCATAAGTACGCGTTGCCTTACCTTGGGTATATCTGTTTTTAGCGCAGACTTTGAGCGTTTGATGTGATTGGTGATAGCGGTATATCCTAATCCTCGACCTAGTTCAGAGGCTGCGATGGGCATACTCTCTTTTCTGCCCTCACCATTTGTGAGAAGATAGACTAGCCCATCATAGCGTTTGCCTCGAACTTCTGTTTTTGCCTCTTCGGCTGTGAGATGATAGTGTGCGAGTATGGCATTGAGTTCTCCCAAAGAAGCGAATTTGTAGTGTGCAAGTACGGCACGAAGCACTTTTTCTACCTTTGTTTTTCTATTCTCCACGGACTCATTGAGCGGTTTTTCCGTACTTGCTTTTTGAAGTACTTGCTCTTGGGTCGGTGTACTGGGTATCAGTCCGTATTTTTGTTCCAGAGCATCTGTGATACGCTTGCTTCTTCGCTTTTCAAACCCATCATTGATTTTTTCTCCTTGTTCGTTTACACGCAAAGAAACGATGTGAATGTGTTCTCGCTCGATGTCGTGGTGCTTAAACACGATGTAGGGTTGTGAGCCGTAGCCGAGTGCCTGCATATATTCCTCGGCTAAGGTGGCTAGCCTCTCATCCGACAAGCGTTCATCGGGATGTGGATTGAGGGAACAATGGAAGACGGTCTTCTTTGTTCGGCAATGTTGCGGAAGGAGTGCTTGCATATCTCGAAGTACTTCTTCCATCTTAAAATCTCCTTCAGCTGATTGATAGAGCCCTTTGGATAGAATGACTTCGGCATCTCCTTTTTCCACTTTCTTAAAGTTGTAGCCTAGCGCACCACCTAGGTTTTCTGTGGCAGAAATTTTGGCAATCATCGTTTGCGGTAGTCAATGGTGAGGGCAATAACTTGGGATTGCAACGCAAGGATTTGCGTGGAATAGTGTGCCAATTTCTCTAGCATCACCTGTGCTGTCTTAACGGAATGATAGGTATTGAGGGCGCGTACGGCTTGGTTATAGAGGATGCCAATCTTATGTAACTGTGCTGTGAATTCCGATAGCTTACGGTTATATTCCACAGCTGATTTATCTACGGAAATAACCTTAAATTCTTCACCCAACAAGCGAGCGCGCACAAAGTCGGATTTTGTTTTTGCTCCCGAACGCTGGAACAAATCAATGATTTTCTGTTGGTCTTTGGGATTAGGAAGGCGAGTATCCCATCTATCCCAATGTTCTATTGGATTTTGCATCGTAGTATGGGTATTATAAAGTAATTAAAACTGACTTTGGAGGGTTTCTCTCCCCTTCGGGGCAAGGTTCTTTGTCGGCAAAAACGAAGTTTGTCGGACAAAGACACACCTTGCCAGTAAAAAGAGTTGATGCAGAGGAAGCATCCAGCCCTTAGTGGGCTGTTTCCTTCGGTCGTGTTAGGGGTTATATTTGTTCGTCTGCAAAGTTACAGCCTAAACTTAAATCATTCAATACGAAAGGATTATCCAATTCATCCCTATTTTTCCCTCTTTTCTCCTTTTCTTGTGAGTGGACTAAAAACTAAGTTCTTTTGCAGAGTCAAAAGGTCTGTATAGACTGAGCTAAAGACATACAAATGGACTGACTCATTGACTAACTGACTAATTGACCAATTGACTAACTGACCAATTGACTTAAGTCTATGAGTCTATACAGAGAAAAGTCTAAGCATTACGACCTATAAACACGATTCATTATGCAACAGAAAGTATCACGACCTCTATTTTTAGGCTTCGCTTCTCAAAAAGGTGGAGTGGGAAAAAGCAGTTTAGCCGAAGTCTTGGCTGCGGTGCTGTATTATGAGCGTGGTATTCCTCTTGTTGTTATGGATTGTGACGCAACACAAGAGTCGTTCTATAAGTTACGAGAGCGCGAACGCGACCTTATCGAGTCGGATGCCAAGATACAAGCTGAGATGAAAGCCTATTTCACGCGCTTAGGGAAACCTTCCTATACGATATTACGCGCCAAACCCGAAGATGCCCTCTCGCTGGTGCAACAATATCTCGACACACAAGGAAGAGGAGAACGACTAGTGATTTTTGATTTCCCAGGACACGCCAGCACAGATAGCTTGTTGCGCTTTTCTGTGGAAATGGATTTCATCATCTCTCCCATCGAAGCCGACCCTCAGTCCTTAGCGTCTTCTTTTGCCTATGCTCGCACCATCCGTGATTTGGGCTTAGGCTTTGAAGACGCACGCATTGAAGACTTCTTCTTTCTCTGGAATAAGGTAAATCGCAGTGCAAATCCCACGATTCAACAGGTTTTTACGGACTATGCCAAGCAAGAGGGCTTGAGTATGTTTGATACTTGCATCTATCATTCGGTGAAGATTGCACGAGAATTACAAGCTGCAGGAGGAATCAAGACTTGTTTCCGCAGTTCTTATCTTGCGCCTGCTCCGATGTATCGCGCTGCCCTTGGCATTGATGCGTGGGTGGATGAGGTGATGGAGAAGTTACACCTTATAAATCTAAAGTCTGATGAGTAGTCTGAAGGAACAACGCGATAAAATTTTCCAAGAGAAGCTCCAAGAATTGGGGGATATGGGTACGAAGGAACGAACGCTAGAAGATGCACCTTTCTATGATAAGCCCGTAACTTCCCTTGCGCTTCCTCCAAAAGAGAAAAAGGAGGAGGAAATCACGAGTGATTCCACATCAACGATTTCATTTTCTCAATATGCAGACCTCTATTTGACCGCCAATAGTACCAAAGGTGCGAAATCGGGATTTACCATTCGCACAGAGGTGTTGCAAACACTTCGACACGTGCTGAGTGATTTGCGGTCTGACACGACACTCTCGAGTTACATTGAACGCATTATTGTGGAACATCTTCGCACTTATCAACAATTGCTCAATAAGGAAATTGTCAAACGCAAGAAGGAACAAACTATACAACTATGATTACTGCTTTTCTACTCAATATTTTGCTCCTATTCTCCATCCTTTGGGTGGCGATGGGACTGGTTTGTACCTTTCATCGTTGGAGAAGTGGATGTTCAACGCTACATAAAGTTGTACCCCAAGCTGATACGCAGCGAGATACACCTCAAGTTGCTGAAGAGCATATCCTTGTGGGCAAAAGTAAAGGATTGACGACACAAATTATTGCTGCGACATCCGATGCAGAATCCACTGAAACAGCTAGTAAGGAGTCGGTTAATGTGGCTGGTCAAAGTACAGTAACGGAGACAGTTGCTGATTCTTCACAACAAGAAACTACAGAAGACTCCCACGAACAGACCGAAGAGAGTGAAATCGCGGTGGACTATACCCTAGAAGAAGTAGATGAGGAGGAGGTGCTTCGCGAAGAAATCCTTTGGCAAGACAACGCTACTACCGATATTTCTCCCACTAGCATTCTCACTCGCGACTTAGTGCGATTGAATCATTGGCACAAACAAGATGATAGTCTTGATGAGGAGGACGAAACGGAGGTTGTTCATACGCTACAAAGTCTGAAAGGTACGGACTTATTGGCGCAATATAAAGCTCAACTCTCCCAAGAAGAAAGGGTGCATCAGAAACTCTTACAAGCCATTGACAAGGCTGAAACAGAAGAACAAGAAATGGAGAAAGAAGAAAAAGAATCTTCTAACTCCATTTCAGAAATAGCAACTCATCCTCTCGATTATTATCTGTAAAACCATCTATTTGGAACAGGAGAACACTGCGGAGGTGTGAGGTTACACACCAATCCTACCTTTACTAGAACCTACAATACCTCCCTCTGTTCTCACTTCCATTCTCTCACCCTAGCAATAATCACATTTAATTTCTATCAATATGAAGACAACAAAGAAACTTTCTCTCGTGCTTCTCGCCCTCTTTCTCGTATCGGCAGGAGCTTATGCCCAAGGTAACGGTATGGCAGGTATCAATGCAGCCACTAAAATGGTGACTTCCTACTTTGATCCTGGTACAAAACTCATTTACGCCATCGGTGCTGTCGTTGGTCTGATTGGTGGCATCAAGGTCTACAACAAGTTTTCCAGCGGTGATCCCGACACCAGCAAGACAGCTGCCTCTTGGTTTGGAGCTTGTATCTTCCTCATTGTGGCAGCAACCATCCTTCGTAGCTTCTTCCTCTAATGGCATCGTGGGACATCAATAAGGGAATAGGTCGTACGGTCGAATTTAAGGGCTTGAAAGCGCAATACCTCTTCCTCTTTGCAGGCGGACTCTTGGCGGTTTTGTGCTTGTGGTCGTATGCTATATCTGCGGCATGAGTCAGTGGCTGTGCTTAGGTATCGGCTTAGTGGGTGCCACGCTTGTTGTGTGGCAAACGTTTGCCATGAACCGCAAGTATGGTCAGTATGGACTGATGAAGCAAGGGGCGATTCGTATGCATCCGCGCTATCTTATTAACCGCCGTACGGTCTATCACCTCATTAGGGATGCTCACATAGCACGGCACTAGCGTCATTACTTCGACATTCGGGCTAGTCACGTACTTCAAGTACGCTCCTTCGCCCTCTGTCTCAGTGCCTAGCTATTACCGCACTCTGCGAACATTCCTCGTAACCTCAAACAAAAACACGAACATATGCGCAACACCAGCAAAATAAGTACGCTCGACGCCAAGTTTCCCCTTTTGGCAGTGGAACATGGTTGCCTTGTGAGCAAAGATGCTGACCTGACCATTGCCTTTAAGCTGGAGCTTCCCGAACTCTTCACCGTGACAGAGAGCGAATATGAAGCGATGCACTCGGCTTGGCATAAGGCGATTAAGGTGCTCCCTAATTACAGCATCGTGCATAAGCAGGATTGGTTTATCCAAGAAAACTATGCTCCTGAACTCAATAAGGGAGAACTCAGTTTCCTAGCTCGTGCTTCGGAGCGACATTTCAATGAGCGACCTTACCTCCATCACGCGGTTTATCTCTTTCTCACCAAAACGACCAAGAAGCGCATGGCACAGCAGAGTAATTTCTCTGCCTTGTGCCGTGGGCATCTCATCCCCAAAGACATTGAAGATAAGGAAGCGGTGGCAAAATTCTTGGAAGCCGTAGACCAATTTGAGCGGATTATCAATGATAGTGACCATCTTCGTTTGACGAGAATGACTGAGGATGAACTCATCGGCACGAAAGAAAAGGCTGGACTCCTCGATAGATACTTTTCGCTTTCGGAGCGTCAGCACGCTTCTTTGGAGGATATTCGTTTGGGAGCAGACCTTGTACGAGTGGGCGACCAAATGCTTTGCTTGCACACGCTGAGCGATACGGACGACCTCCCCACAAGTGTGCAAACTGATGCGCGCTATGAACGACTTTCTACCGACCGCAGTGATTGCCGACTGAGTTTTGCAGCTCCCGTGGGCTTGCTCCTTTCGTGCAACCACATCTACAATCAATATCTCTTCATTGAAGATAGCGATGCCAACCTTGAACGCTTTGAAAAGCAGGCGAGGAATATGCACTCTTTGGCGCGTTATAGCCGAAGCAATCAAATCAACGAGGAGTGGATACAGGAGTATCTCAACTTGGCACACTCTCAGGGTCTGACTTCTATTCGGGCGCACTTCAATGTTTTTGGCATGGAGTAGCGACAAAGAGGAACTTCGTCAGGTGAAAAAAATGACGTAGGTTCTGCGCTGGCACTGATGGAATGTAAACCACGGCACAACACGATTGACACGGCTACGCTTTATTGGGCTAGCATTCCAGGCAACGCCGGAGACTTTCCTGCCGAAGAGAGTTTCTACACCTTCATTGAACCTGCTCTTTGTTTCTTTACGGCAGAGACAAACTACAAGGATTCTCTCTCTCCCTTCGGCATCCGCATGGCAGATCGTCTGTCGGGTAAGCCCATTCACTTGGACATTTCTGACCTGCCAATGAAGAAAGGCATTACAACAAATCGCAATAAGTTCATCTTAGGTCCTTCGGGCAGTGGAAAATCCTTCTTCACCAACCACATGGTGCGTCAGTACTACGAACAAGGGGCGCATGTACTCTTGGTGGATACGGGCAATAGTTACCAAGGACTCTGCGAACTCATTCACAGAAAGACCAAGGGAGCGGATGGGGTCTACTTCACTTACACCGATGAAAGCCCCATTTCCTTCAATCCCTTCTACACCGATGATTATGTCTTTGATGTTGAAAAGCGAGAAAGTATCTGCACGCTGCTGCTTACGCTGTGGAAGAGTGCCGATGAACCGCTGACCAAGACGGAAGCGGGTGAGTTGGGTTCGGCGGTGAATGCTTACATTGAGCGCATTCGTACTGACCATAGCATCACGCCTTGCTTCAACACCTTCTATGAATACCTCAGAGATGTCTATCGCAAGGAGATGGAGGAAAGAGAAATCAAAGTGACGCTCCAAGATTTCAACATCAACAACCTGCTCACTACGCTCAAACAATACTACCGTGGTGGACGTTATGACTTTCTACTCAATTCTACGGAGAACATCGACTTACTTTCTAAACGCTTCATCGTCTTTGAGATTGACCAAGTGAAGGACAACAAAGACCTTTTCCCCGTGGTGACAATCATCATTATGGAAGCCTTTATCAACAAGATGCGCAGATTGAAAGGTATTCGCAAAATGATTCTCATCGAAGAAGCGTGGAAAGCCATTGCTTCGGCTAATATGGCGGATTACATCAAGTATCTCTACAAGACGGTGCGCAAGTATTTTGGCGAAGCCATTGTGGTGACCCAAGAAGTGGACGACATCATTCAATCGCCTATTGTGAAGGAGAGTATCATCAACAATAGCGACTGCAAAATCCTCCTCGACCAGCGTAAGTATATGACCAAGTTTGATGGCATCCAAGCGATGCTGGGTTTGTCGGAAAAGGAGAAGAGCCAAATTCTTTCCATCAATCAGAACAACGACCCTCATCGACTTTACAAAGAGGTGTGGATTGGACTGGGTGGTATGCAGAGTGCGGTCTATGCCACTGAGGTGAGTTTAGAGGAATACTTGACTTACACCACAGAAGAGACGGAGAAGGTGGAGGTGCTGCGCCTTGCAGAGCAACTCGGTGGCGACATTGAAGCTGCCATTCGACAACTGGCTCGGGAGAAACGACACGAGGAATAAACAGCATCACCCAAGAAGCGCACAGAAATCTTACATAGCGAACTCGAATACTCATCATTTCAAATCAACCAACAAATGAAAGTACATTCTCTCAGTTTTATTGCTATCCACTCTCGTTTGTGGAAAGGCTCATGCTCAATGGGTAGTGACTGATCCCACCAATTTTGCGGGCAACATTGCCAACACGGTCAAAGAAATTGCCACAGCTGGTAAGACGGTCAAGAATACCTTGAATGGATTTAAGGAGGTGGAGAAGCTCTACAACGACACCAAGAAATACTATGACGCGCTCCGCAAGGTGAACAATCTTATTGGCGATGCCTACAAAGTCAAGGAGTGTATCTTGATGGTGGGCGACATTTCTGACATCTACGTCACCTCCTACAAACAGATGCTGCACGACCCTCATTTTCGTCCTTCGGAACTCGCTGCCATCGCTTCGGGATATACCAAACTCTTGGAACAAAGTGGCGAGAGTTTGAAGGAGCTCAAATCAGTAGCTAAGAGTAGTGTTTTCTCCATGAACGACCACGAACGGATGCAGACGATTGACCGCATCTACACGACCTTGCGTGAGTATCGCTCGTTGGTGTCTTATTACACAAGAAAGAACATTTCGGTGAGCTACGTACGTGCCAGAGAAAAGGGTGACCTCTCAGCGGTGCAAGCCCTATATGGCAACACGGCAAACCGATATTGGTAGGAGTAGGTGCTATGGATTTCGCTAGTTTACACGACCTACTGCGCTCTACCTACGATGAGATGATGCCGCTCTGTGCGCAGATGTCGGGCATTGCCAAGGGAATTGCAGGTCTAGGTGCGCTCTTTTACATTGCTCTGCGCGTTTGGGCATCCATTGCACGGGCTGAACCCATCGATGTGTTTCCCTTACTCCGTCCCTTTGTCTTGGGATTTTGCATCATGTTCTTTCCAACGGTGGTGTTGGGAACGATGAATGCGGTGCTTTCTCCTGTGGTGCAAGGTACAGAAGCGATGGTGCATCAACAAGAAAACACGCTGGCGCAGTTGGTGAAAAGGAGGGATAAGCTCCAAGAGGCGGCTTATCTGAAAAATCCCGAAACGGCTTATTTGGTATCTAATGAGAAGTTTGACGAGAAAATTGAGGAGATGGGTATCATCGGTCCGGAAGATGCGGTAACCATTGCTGGGATGTATGCCGAAAGGGCTGCCTATCAGACGAAGCAATGGGTTATGAAACTCTTCCGAGATTTCATGGAATTGCTCTACAATGCAGCTGGTTTGATTATTGATACGCTACGTACCTTTATCCTTATTGTGCTTTCCATTCTAGGACCTGTCGTCTTTGGTATCTCGGTGTGGGATGGACTTTCGGGTTCGCTCAGTGCGTGGTTCTCGCGCTACATATCGGTCTATCTGTGGTTGCCCGTGAGTTCCATTCTTTCGGCTTTGCTTGCTAAGATTCAAGTTTTGATGGTGCAGAAGGACATTGCAGCGCTTTCGAGTGCAAACTATGTTCCCGACTCGGGAACGTGGTATTACATTGTCTTCTTCCTCATTGGCATTGTGGGATACTTCTGTGTGCCCACTGTGGCTGGCTGGATCATCGAAGCCGGTGGCGGTATTGGGGCTTATGGTCGCAATGTCAATAGCGTGGCAAAGAGTGGCGCACAAGGTGCCTACCTAGGTGGTAAGGCTTCTGCTGCTGGTTTGGGAGCTGCCGTGGGAAATATCGGTGGACGTATCAAAGGGATGCTCATTAAAGGCAAATAATATCAATATACACTCTTATGGAATTCAAATCTCTAAAAACATTCAGACGGCATTTAGTCAGATTAGGCTATACATCATCGTCTTTGCCTTGCTCTGTATGGGCATTACGGCTTATGCGCTCTATGCTTCCTACAATTTTGCTCGAGAGCAACGAGAAAAAATCTACGTGCTTGACCAAGGGAAATCTTTGATGCTGGCGCTGAGTCAAGATGCTTCTCGTAATCGTCCTGTAGAAGCGCGCGAACACGTCAGACGTTTCCACGAGCTCTTCTTTAGCATTGCTCCCGACAAGGATGCTATTGAGCAAAATATGGCACGTGCCTTTGCGCTTTGTGATAAATCGGCTTTTGATTATTACAAGGATTTGGCAGAAAAGGGGTATTTCAATAGTGCCATCTCGGGCAATGTGAATCAGCGTGTGGAAATTGACTCTATACAATGTGACTTTAAGGTGTATCCTTATGCCGTGACGACTTATGCACGCATGTTTATTGTTCGACCTAGTAACGTGACGGAACGTAGTCTGATCACGACTTGCACCCTGCAAAATGCGGTGCGCTCGGACAACAATCCGCAGGGCTTTCTGATGGAACACTTCGTTGTGCGTGAGAATAAAGACCTTCAAACTTACAAACGATGACACGAACGTATTCTCCCCAACGAATGCTCCGCAGGTGGATCATTCGCGGAAAGGTGTGGCTAAAACAACAATGCGAACGACTAAGTACGAAGCAGAGAAAAACACTGGTCTATGGCATTAGTTTGGTGTATCTCCTTTGCTCTCTCTTTATGATTGCGCAATTCTTTGTGACTCCTCACGCTACTGCCTTACCTATTCCGAAGAATGAGCATCTGGACAGACCTGCACTCCAACAACAAGACACGGAATATCAGCAATTAAAACCAATACCTCAATTATGGATAAGAAACAACAGGACCAACTGAAAAAATGGCTCGTCTTTGGCGGACTAGGATTGCTCTTTGCGCTCTCTATGTGGTTTATCTTTGCCCCTTCGGGCAAGGAGAAAACGGCAGCGCAGCAGGGACTCAATGACAGTATTCCGCAAGCGACCGTGGAAGAATTGCCCAGCAACAAACTGAAGGCTTATGAACAGGGCAACAAATCGGCTGAAGAACAGCAAGCGAAGGCGGAGATGGCAGAAGTTTCCGATGAGTTTGCAGCGCAAAATGCGGCTGAAGAAGCGGAAAGAGTGGAAGCTTCTCGCTCTCGAAGTAAGATTGAGCGGTCGATGCAACGCTATGCGGAGAACAACCGCTTGCTCAATGATTTCTATGCCACTGACCCTAGTGAGAAGGAGCGCGAAGAACTCCGCTCGCAAGTGGCTGAATTGAAAAATGAATTGGCAAAGAAGAATGATAAAGAAGAGAATGAGGAGGAACGTCAATTGGCTCTGATGGAAAAGAGTTATCAAATGGCTGCAAAGTATCTTCCTAAGTCTACGCCTAATAATCCTACCGCGCTGAACAATGCTTTTGCTCAAGCGCAGGAACGCACCATTGTTGCGCCTTCTTCTGACAAACAATCGGAAGGGGCAAAGGTGGTGGAGGTGCTTCCCGAACGAAAACAAGTGGTGTCTTCTCTCTCGGGTGCGATGAGTGATGCGGACTTTGTCAAGATGTATGGGACGAAGGGGCGCAATCTTGCCTTTCACTCTATGAACAATGAGAAAAAAGGGGGTGGAACGCAATACGATTCGGGTGCAGATTGACCATACCCTTGTTCTCAAAGAGGGGATGATGTGGTGTTGCGCTTGCTAGAAAATGCGCGCATTGGGGATTTGCACCTTCCTCGCCAGAGTCGCATCATTGCAAGTGCCAAAATCGAAGGACATCGGATGCTACTATTGGTCAAAAGCATTGAACACGCTGGGCGCATTCTTCCTATCAAACTATCGGCTTATGATATGGACGGACAGGAAGGTGTCTACATTCCTGAATTGGAGAACCTCTCTGCCCTCAAAGAAATGGGGGCTAACATCGGGGGAACGATGGGAACGAGTTTTACCTTCGCTTCTTCTGCCAAAGACCAAATCATCTCGGAAACGGCACGTGGGGTGATGCAAGGAGCTAGTCAGCTCTTGCAAAAGAAACTACGTACCATTAAAGTGACCATTAAGGGTGGTTACAAACTCTTCTTGATGCCTACCAAATAATCATTCAATCAATCGCTATAAACAATGAAACATTTCTTTTTCTCTGCGCTACTCCTCGTGGCAAGTAGCACAGCTGTCTTTGCCCAAATCAAAGATAAAACCACGAATCTTTCTTCTTCGCTCTTGTCGTCGGGGACGCTCTACCAAGGATTGAGCCGAAGTGTTCCCAACGCTCGAGTTGTCTTGCCTTATGGCTTGGAGGTGACTTTCGACAAGACTACGCATCTCATCTTTCCTGCGCCTATTCGCTATGTGGACTTGGGTTCGCAAAACATCATTGCTGGCAAAGCGGAGGATGCGGAAAATGTCTTGCGCATCAAAGCTGCCGTGCAAGATTTTGAAACGGAGACTAATCTATCGGTGATTTGCGAAGATGGCTCGTTCTATGCCTTTAATGTGAAGTATGCTGCCGAACCTGAGAAGCTCAACATTGAGATGCAGGATTTCCTTGCGCCTACGGCTGGAAAATTGCCTTCCAACCGCTCGGACATCTATTTCAAGGAACTGGGCAGTGAGTCGCCTATCTTGGTGAAACTCATTATGCAGAGCATTTACCAAAGCGATAAGCGCAGGATTAAGCACATCGGCGCGCAACAATTCGGAATGAAGTTTTTGCTCCGCGGTCTTTATGCGCACAATGGATTGTTCTACTTTTACACGCGCATCGACAATGACACGAATATGCCTTTTGCTGTGGACTTTGTGACGTTCAAAGTGGTGGACAAAAAGGTGGCGAAGCGCACTGCGATGCAGGAACAAGTGCTGCAACCGCTTCGTGCTTATCATCAATTATTGGAGGTGAAGGCGAACGGCAACGAACGTGGGGTCTTTGTTTTGGAGCAATTTTCGCTCTCTCCAGACAAGGAACTGCAAGTGACGCTCTACGAACGTGGAGGGGGGCGCACGCTTTCTTTTTCGCTTGACCAAGAGGACCTCTTGTTGGCGCAAAAGATTGATAAACTCAAACTGAAATGGTAAGAACTATGAAACTGAAGCTCTTGTTTTCTTCGCTCTGCGCTGCACTAGTGGTGGGATTTCCCACTGCGGTGCAGGCACAGCGTTTGGTGCCTGGTCAAAAGGGATTGGAAGTGTCGGCGAGTGTGCCCATTGTAAAAGGAAAATCGCTCTTTAAGCAAGATAATTTTTGGGGTGGCTTTGTCGCTTTCTCACTATCTCAAACGGGGTAAATATACGTTCGTGTCGGCTGGTTATGAACAGCAAGCCTTGAGTTATCGCAATTACCAAGTGCAACTTCGTGACTATCTCGTGCAGATGGGATATGCACATCCCTTGCTTTCGGACAAAGGAAAGAATGTGTTTTTCTATCTTGGTGCTTCTGCGCTGGTGGGCTATGAGCAACTCAATCGAGATAAGATGATTTTGCCCGATGGGGCGAAGTTGTTAGACGGTTCGCGCTGGGTCTATGGCGCAGGATTGCACACGAGTGTGGAACTCTTTCTCACGGATAGGATTGTTGTCGGTGGAAAAGTTCAACTGCGCTATCTTTTTAACTCGGATGTTCACAGACTTAGACCGACGTTGAGTTTGGGACTTCGCTATCAATTTTAATCTCTATGAAACGTAATATTTAGGCGCAATATGGGTGATGGGGGTGCTTTCCTTCGCTGGGTTTTGTCTATCTAGTTGTACTCCTGAGTTGGATGTGCAGCAGGCTTATGACTTTTCTCTGCAAACATTGCCCGTCCAAAAGGACATCATAAAGGGGACAGTGGCTGAAATTCGCTGTTCGCTCAAAGCGGAAGGGGATTTCAAAGACACGCGCTATACGATTCGCTATTTCCAACCCGATGGGAAGGGGGAATTGCGTTTGGAGGATGGCACGTTACTTGTGCCCAACGACCGCTATTTGTTGATGCAAAAGGAATTCCGTTTGTATTACACTTCGCACTCTACCGATCGACAGACGATTGATGTATATGTGGAAGATAATTTCGGGCAAAAGAAGGAGTTGCACTTTAGTTTTAATGGCAAAAGTGCAGAGCAACACCTGAATCATCCTAAACCTACTCATCTAACCTCAAAAACAGAACGAGATGCGTAAGTTATTGTTCTGTTTGTTTTTCCTCTGCTTTCCGTGGCTTTGGCTGCGGGCTCAGCAGAGGATTGCTTTTGCTCGCCTGCCTCCTTTTGAGCGTGCTGTGGTGTGCGTGAAATTCTTTGAGGGATTTCACGGAAAGGGCTGTTATCCGTATGTGGGTTATGGGCATCAACTCCAAAAGGGGAAGCGTTTTTCTTCGAATATGCCCGAGTGGCAAGCGGACTCTTTGCTCCGCGCTGACCTTATGGCGCAATTTGACCGCTTCAAATGCTATGGCAAAGATGCTTTGCTCCTTTCTCTCTTGGCTTATAATGTCGGGGCTGGGCGCATTCTTGGCTATGGCAAGCATCCGAAGAGCCAACTTCTGCGCAAAATAGAAGCTGGGGATAGGAACTATATTCAGGAATACCTCTCTTTTTGCCACTACAAGGGCAAAATTCTGAGGGGACTAGTCAAAAGAAGGAGAGCGGAGATCGCCCTGTTTTATATTCTCTAATTTAACCAAGTACACCTCTTGCAAGTTTTATTGGCTTGCAAGGGGATTTTTCTTGCCGTTTTATTCGTCTTTCTCGCTATGAATGAGTAACTTTGCGGAAACTTAATAATTGCTATGTACAGAGGATTCAATTTATTATTAGAGGATAATTGCTTCCGTGAATGGGATTTCGAAGATTTCAAAAAGTAGGCTCTGAGAGTATCTCGCATCAAAAAACAAAGGTCATAGAAAAAATAAGTTCTTTTGCCAATGAAGATGATTCTCTTGATGGGAGTAGTTTCCTTTTGTAGATACAAGGGCAAGGTCTCGCGTAGGCAGTTTTAGGTGAGGAGTCATACATGCTCTCTGTGACTAGACAAAATCTACCACATCCTTTGTTAAAAGGATATATTACATTATTTGAAGTCTCCTCTTTTTTGTATCTTTGTACACAAAACCAACAGATTATTATGGACGAGAAAATAGATAAGCATATAAAACATCCCTTTTCAGAGAAAATAAAAGAGATAGAACAAGCTCTTGAATCTGATGTTCTTGTATACTATGGACCTATAGACGATGGGATTGTTTACCACTTAAACAATCTCATTATAGACCTTAATCCTGAGAAAAAAGACGAAAAGAAACTATCCGTCCTTCTGACAACTGGAGGAGGGAGCGCTACAGCATGTGAGCGTTTTGTTAGTATTTTCAGACATTTCTACTCTGAAGTGAATTTTTTAATCCCAGACTATGCTTTTAGTGCTGGAACAATTTTGACAATGAGTGGAGATAATATCTTTATGGATTATTTGTCTGTTTTGGGACCAATCGATCCACAAGTGACAACTAAAGATGGTCACTATGTGGCTGCTTTGGGGTATCTAGATAAAATTAACGATTTGTTACAGCAGGCGAAAGATAACTCATTATCTAATGCAGAATTTTTAATTTTGAAAGACTTTGACCTTGCAGATCTCAGAAGTTATGAGCAAGCGAAAGAGCTTACTATAGATCTTCTGAATCGTTGGTTGGTTAAGTACAAGTTTAAGAACTGGGATAAGGACCGTACAACAAAAGAAGATAGAGCAAAGGAGATTGCAGACAAGTTAAGTGATAATAATATATGGAAGTCGCATGGACGTCCAATCCACAAAGAAAGATTAGAAGAGTTAGGTTTGAAAATCAGCGACTTGTCTAGTTTGGATTGTTATTCTAAAATAAAAGAGTTGTATCATTTGTTACGTGAATATATTAAGTTTGGCTCATTGAAGGTTTGTATACAGACACGACAAAAAATTTTATCATGAAACCCTCTGTTTTAAAGGAAGTTGAATCCTTAGTGAAGTCTATAGAAATTCAACATCAAAACATTCAATCGTATAACCAATTAATTAGAGGAGTTTATTTATTTGAGCGACTGATTAATCAAGGTTGGACAAGAAAGAGTATTCCTCAGATATCGGCATATGAAGAGAGAACTTTACTGAGAATAGAGGGAGAATTAATTTTCTTAGAAGAAAAGCGAATATATACAGAGCCTTCATCAGAAGAATAGGGACTTTCTTTTGCTTCTTTTCTGGTGGTCGCCTGCTCGATTCAAAGCCACAATACAGAAATCCCGAAGTGATTTTCCATCGCTTCGGGATTTCTATTTGTTGGACTTAGGCTACTCGGCTCTGAATTTGGCGGATGTTGCGGTTTACTAAGTCAATGATGCGGTCGTGGTACTCGGTGTTCTTGTTCTGTAAGCCACGGCACTGGATGACTTTCATTGTTTCAAGAGATACCTCTATCGTTTCTATTCGCTTGCCATCTATTCTTGCCGATAGGATTAGGCTTTGCTTTTGAGGTAGTATTCGTTGGTGAATACGCAATGGTGCAAGGCTTCACCCTCCTCTAAATACTCCTGCACGCTCTCTAAGACTTTCACTTGGATAACTCCGTCTGTAAAGGTGATACCAAAGAATGGGGATTTGAGTTCTTGAAAACGCTCCTCGTTTTCTATCGCTTTCTGTCGTCTTTGAGCTTCGGCTTCCTTATCTCGCTGAGCTTGCAGTTTCCGCTGTGCCGTGTCGTGGGATTCTTGTAAGTTTTCGGGACAAACATACTTCGGACTGTGGATGTCTTTACCCAATCTACGGAGCATATCCACATAATCGCACCAAAGGGCGATGTCTATAATGTCGTAGTGATTGCGAAGGGTAATTTTATAAGCTGCCCAATACTGGTCAATGCCGTGGGGATTGATCAAGAAGTGGCGCAGGTCTGCAGTTCTTCCTCCCTTGAAAGGGTTTCTGCACGGCTATCTGTGAGGAGAGCTGGGATTAACTTTGTAGGGGCGATGTCGTGACAATCTCCTGCAAAGCCATTTCTTTTGAGAATGTCTAGGAATTTGCCCTTGGGATAGAGTGGACTTTGCGCGATGTACTGATAGACTTCGTTATCTCTGCGGATGGCTTTGGGAGAATGAAAGGCAAAGATGTCTAGGTAACTGCCCATTGTGCGCTGTATCGCTACAATGGTTTGTTTGCCTTGGCTGTTCCACCAATACTGACCTATCTCCATGACAGAAAACTCGGCTGGATAACCTTTCTCCATCCCCACAATGAGTAGGCACATTCTAAGCACTTGATAATTTCCCGATGTGGTGAGGATGGTGAAATAGTGCTGTTCCTTGTGTTTCCTCGCTCTTGTGGTCTGCACTTGCAACTTGGCTCTACAATGAGGACAAATGCAAGTTTCTCTAGGTTTGTTCATTACCCAACGATTCCCACAATCCATACACGTTGTGCAACCTTTGGGTAGTCGGTAGGCGAAGTGGTCTATGCACTCACGGAATGCCCACTTACTTTGTTGCTTGGTTATCGGGCGAAGATGCTTACTTTGCTTCATTACGGCTGCTTCAAACTTATTTCTTGCTTTCATCGTCTTAATCAAATAAGGTGAGTTGAGGTACTTCTTCTGTACTTGCTTCGTTCTTGGGCTTACATCGCTGCGGTCTTGCAATTTGCGGAGTTCTTCGGCTTGATATTGTGCAAAGGCTTGTTGTCGAGCTTCGGCTTTTTCCTCGTCTGTCAAGACTATGGTGTGATTGACAACTACATTACAAGGGATTGCGTTGCCCACTTCTAAATCGTCTTCATCATAGTAGTGTACAGCTATTGAATAGATTTCATCATCCTCAAATCCGTTGCAACCGCTTTTCTGCACTTCATTAAGAATGTACGTGATGCACTCCTCTATATTTTTGTTTGGTTTCATCAAGTTGGGCGCAAACAAGGGGTCTGTCATTGCTCGCTGATTGAGATACTCGGCAATGGTGCATGTGAATTGGTCTGTTCCGTTCATATTGATAGAGATTAAAGGGTGTTATCGGTGGGTTGGCTTACAGCATTTATGCGGTAATGAGAGGAGGATCTATTTCCTTTTCTACTCATCGAAGATGTTGTATTTACTTTCTGCATATCCATAGCGACATTTTTTTTATGCGTCCAAAGATCGGAGTATGCTAATTCCTTTTTCGTAGCAAAAAGAAGGGAGGGTAGCTGCTCTGAGACAAGGTTTAGACGAGAAATACGAGCCTAGCGAAAGCGGAGCTGGAGATTTCTCGACTAATCGCTAGACTTGACCTTGACGCAGTGCTAAAGCGACCTACTACCTTTGCGAAAGAAAAGAGGAAACAGCATCCGTCTTGGAGGGGCATCAAGTGGAGCTATGATAAAGAAGCGAAAGTGCAGAGCCCAATCTTTCGACTATTTGGGAAAAGAAAAAGTGGCTATCTCGCGAAGAGATAACCACTTTTCGGTTTGTGAGAAGGCTGTGCTTATCAAGGCACGCAGAGCAGGATAGCACCGCACTCTCCATATGATAAATGATGACTATTCTACAGCGTTTACTTCTTCAACGGTAGGCAAATTGTTTTGCTCGATGATTAAGACTATCATTCCTGTGAGTTCGGTGTAGAGGTCTTCGTACTGTGGACTTACTGCAAAGTCGTCCGTGAGATGGTAGTTGGCAAAGACACGTTGCTCCGCCTTATTGCGGAGGAGAATGGGAGCGAGTTTCTCAGGTAGTGGACTAAGAAGCTCTGACTCAAATTCGTTTCCAAAACAGACACTAGGGTGTCGTACTTTGAGAAATGCAAACCTTCAAAGAGTACATTGCTGGCAATGCTTTCAGCTTCGGGATGTGAGAAGCCCTGTGCCACTGCATCGCAATAGGCGGTGTGGGCTGCATCGGAACGAGAGAAAACGAGGGTGACATCGTCCACAAGCTCAGGTTGATGATTGCGGAGATAGGCTGTGAGTTTCAAACGGAAGTAAGAAAGCTCTTTCTTTATTGTTGCCATAAGTCTTAATGATTTGTTTATAATAGGTGTATCACTCTTTTGGGTATAACGTCGCTTGGTCGGCTTTGCAGGCGGAGCACTTGCGAAGTCGAACTTATCTAATTTCTTGGATACGGCAAGCATATCATTCTCGATCTTCTTGTTTGTTATGCGGGCATAAAGCTGAGTTGTAGTTATGCTTGTGTGTCCTAACATCTTGGACACTGATTCTACTGGAACACCCTTGGTGAGCATCATCGTGGCAAAGGTGTGCCGAGCCATATGAAAGGTCAGGTTCTTGTTGATACCGCAAACATCGGCTATCTCTTTCAAATAAGAGTTCATACGCTGGTTGCTGAGAATGGGTATTAATCTACCATTCTTTGCTTTGCCTTCATACTTCTTGATAATCATCTTAGGAATATCGAGAAGAAGGATATGGCTTAACGTATCAGTTTTCTGACGTGCTGTTACGATCCACTGTTTGCCGTCCATCGTTATGATATTGTCAGGAGTAAGGTTGGCTACATCAACGTAAGCAAGTCCTGTAAAGCAAGAGAACAAGAAGATGTCGCGAACATTTACCAATCGCTGCGTTGCAAATTCCTTGTGCATGATGGTATCCACTTCTTCGTCTGTCAAAAAGCCACGATCAACTCTTTTGGTCTTGAAGTGGATATTGAGGAATGGGTCGTGATTAAACATTCCAGCCTTTCGACCAAATATGATAACTGTCTTGAAAGTCTTTAAGGTTTTGATGACCGTGTTAAAGCTCTGTCCAACCACCGTCTTGAGATAGACATCGAAATCGTGAATGACAATCGGGGTAAGTTCAATAATATTGAGGTCTGTGCGTGCATACTTCTCTTGAATGAACTTGGCGAAGTGACGCTTGCAGAGGTCGAACTTGCGATAATTGGCTTTGGTAACTCCACAGCCAATCTGTGCATACATATCATTATTATACTTGGTAAACAATGAAAGAACGGTCTCCATATCCTCACGTTTGCCAATATATTCCGATTTGATACGTTCAAGGCTGAGTTCTTCTGAGAACTCCAATCGTTGGAATATCATCTGAAGGTCTGTGCTGATGCTCGTCAGTTGTGCGTTGATAGCTAAAAGCCTCTTTAGTTCGCCCTCGTACTTTACCCAATGTGCTGTTCCACATTTCAGGATCGACACAAACGCCTGTTGTGCCAAGTGCAATTCTCTCTCCATTAAGATGGATACGCATCATAACCGATGCTTTTCCTTCTTTGTTCAAATAATTGCTTCGCAGATAGAAGCTTGTTCTGAAAATACTCTTCATACTTACAAGTTTTTAGTGCAGAAGTAAATCGTGTTTCCAACCCAGTTAAGGGTGAGTTATGCGCTATTTTTTACAGCTGCAAAGTTCTACATAATTCTTTGAATAACAATGAAGCATATAGTATCTATGCGTACTCTGTACGGTATCACTGGCTACAATTCTACAAAGTCGTTTTTTTCTGTAGCCATATTGTAGCCAGTTGGGAGTCTTTTGAGCGTTTCGGCGGTATCTGTATGTACTCCCAAACAGGGAGGCATATAAACGAACAATCGCCGTAACTCGTTGAAGTTACGGCGATTATCTGATTTAATCATTTTTCGTTTTCCTCTTGTTCAGAGTACATAAAGTGGAGCTGGAGGGGATTGAACCCTCGTCCAAACGGAGAACTAACTAGCTTTCTACACGCTTAGTTTCCCTTTGATTGTCGGGCAGCACTGCGATGGAAACAACCTAATATGCTGCCGTATCCTCTAAAATTTCAGCGAACCACCGAGGCTTGGCTTGCCAATCTCCTTCTTACTGCACCACCATGTCAAGACGCAAAGGAGCGGATGCTCTTGGGTGATGTCTCGTCCCAACTCCTAGAGAAGGGATGAAGCTAATCTACTATACTTCGATTAAGCAGCGAGAGCAAAGTTGTTTTCGCCAGATAAATTGTTGAAAGCCGAGATTATAGTGCCCACTTCCGTCCGCACTGCGTGCTTACTAACCACCTCGAACCGCTGTCAAATCCAGTCAGCCCCATAGCAGTTTCTGCAAAGGTAATACTTTCTTTTTGGATTGGACAAATAGAATTTTGTGATTCTAAGCTTTGATTCTTTTTTCTCCGAAGGAAATTCCATTGATGCTTACCTTTTATGTTGCAATGGACATAGCCAACAACTCTGTTGTTAGTTTTTCCTTCTTTTCTATGGCTGATTTTTATTTGTTCCTTGATTGAACTATTGAGTCCTTTTTGCTTGCTTCTTCTTTTTAAACGAATCATTTCTTGCTTCTTTATCTTGAAACGATCTACAAAGTCTGAAATCTCAAACATCGCATTTGCTTCTTCCTTTGTAGCTTTTTTGAAAGCAACGTTTCAAGAATTGCACTTTTGATTTCGCGCCCCGAAAACCCCTCAGCTTCTTTACTTATTAGTTGCAAGTCTTCAAAAGAGTACTTGGAACTAAAAAGGAAGTTGTTTAGGTAGCATTTTAGAAATAATTCTTGTGCGTGCTTCTTCATTTGGAAGTTCGAACTTAATATGCTTTAGAATGCGTGACTCAAAAGCTTTGTCAAAGTTCGTAACAAGATTCGTTGCAAAGAGAACGACGCCTGAAAACTCTTCTAGTAGAATCAACATTTGACTCCTTAGTGAATTGAGAGCTTGGTCTGCACCTTGCGTTACATTTTCAATGCGCTTTCCTAGGAATGAGTCAGCTTCATCAAAAAACATAACACAATTGTATTCTTTGGCTACATCAAAAGCTTGTTGGAGATTCTTAGGGGCTTCTCCGACATACTTAGATTCGATTTCTGAGTAGTTGAGAGATAGTAATGGTCGTTGAAGGAAATGTGAGATTGCGTGAGCACACATTGTTTTTCCTGTTCCAGGAGGACCATAGAAGTTCAACACGCTTTTAGGTACTGGATCAACTGTTTCAAACCCCCAATCTTTATAAATCAAATTTTGATGCTTGATGATATTTAGAGCTTCATCAATTTCTTGTTTCACTTCTTCGGGCAATATCATTTGCTCAAAAGAATACTTTGGTGAAATTGGCTCGAATAAAGACACGTTGTTAGGCTTGTTTTCTTCTTCCATCATCTTCGTTGGTCGATTTTTTCTCTCTGAAAGTGTTGCTTTAATATGAAGCTGAACATTATTGGGGAGTTCGGGAGTAATATGTTCTTGGTGGTTATCCAACCACTTTTTAAGCTCATAAATAAAGCCTTGACTTTTGTGAATTGAGAAACAAGCATTACTTGTAATCTTATATTTTTGTTCTACATCTTGCTTAGATTGTAATAGAAGAAGTTCAATGTTATAATTGAGATGAGAGAATTCTTCTTGTGCTTGTATGCAAGAGAGGTGCTTAAATAACTGCTGTTTGGTTTCTCGCAAGAATGATTCACTATTGAAACTTATCATAGGCTATGTATATAATAACATTCCAGTCTTAAGGCTTGAATCAACACCTTCTTCTGACATAAATGATTCTTTGCCAACGTATTCATTGGTTTGTTGGTCAAAAACACCCACATCAATAGCATTTTTTTCAGCCTCAAGTATCTCTGCTCTTAGTTTGCGTTTAGGGTACTTCTCTTTGAGTTTAGCTATAATATCTTTCTTTGTGATTATAGTATATAGCACAATACAAGCACTCGAAAGCCCAGCAAAGAGGAGAAAAGGCAATAGTGGAAGCATACTTATGATAATACAATAATATCCGATTGAGTTGTTTGTAACATCTCGTTCAGTTTCATGCCAAAACTCTTCGCATGGATTATTTGTGCGTCAGTAATGCAATCCTTTGTTTTGTTATATACAGCTACAATGATTGTTGAATATCCCTCCTTCTGAAGTTTGGAGGAAGGTGTAATATGAAGTTTTGACACCTTGGAGGATTGGGGATGGATAAGACAGGGTATGTCTACTTCTTTATTTAGACCTTTATTTTTGAAGAAATCAACAACATCTGATAACTTGAGTTCTCCATCAAGAGTTTCTTCATCAATGGAAGATACATCTAATGTTGTTTTTTTTCCTTTCTTGCTTACATAATACAATCCTCCTCCTATGAGTAGGACTAGAGCACTGGCAATAATAAATTCTTTCATAATGGTTCTAATTTAGAACGATAATATCATTGTTTGAATGTTGATTGAAGATAGATTGCGTTTCGCTATCTAATTCGTCAGCACCTAAAATCTGTAGATCAGTGATTTCATCTGTCTCTGTGTCATAAACAGCTTGAGCTACAGTATTGTTACTGTTCTTTGAAAAAATATCTTCGTCTAGTTTGTGAACAGGAGCTGTTTTTACCAAATCTCGTAGAGTTTCTCCTTTGATAAGAAATGGGGAGTGTTTACCCTTTTCCAACGATCGGCCCTTGAACCAAGATACGATGTGTTCTTTGAACTTAAGGACACCGTGGATGAGTTTGGTGGCTAGTCTCTTTACGAAAGAGATAAAACTACGTAAAGCAGTTTTGATGAAGTTGAGAATGTTTTCTAACATATTATTCAATGATTATAACGTCACTCGCATCAAAGAGTATTTCTACCTCTCTCTTTAGTGCTTCAGAAGTAATGCAGATTCCTAGATTCTGTTCCTTGGATAGGAGCACTCGATTGTTTGCATACACAACAAATAGATAGTTGTGTTGTTTATCTGATTGCTTGATGACACAAGCTTGATTAGAATTGGGCACAATATTCTCCTTAATTATAGAGACTAAAGTCGCCTTATCTAGCAGAGATACTGAGTAGTTCTTGCTTACTTCTGGTACATCAGTAAGGTCTTTCCAAGTTTGTGAAACTTGTTTCTTTGCCCAATGAAGAACTTCTTGAAAAGCTTTTACAGCAAATTCCTTGAGTTTCTCCATTGCTTGAGGTGGAATTTTCATGTTCATATTGTAAAGTTTTGAATGAATGTCTTAGTATTATCCCATCTTCACATCCAAGAAGCCGGCATTCAGTGCGCCTGCTGCGCGAAGATCCACTCCGTACATACGAAGAAAAGCATCGACAACAAGTTGGCCGTTGTTGAAATAAACAGGATTTCCTGCATTGCAAGGAACGGTGACTGACATTCCAGGCTCAATGAGTAACTGACCGCTGGGAGCGTGTTTGCGCATTTTGGTGGTGATGGTGTAGAGTGCCATGATATAAAGATTAGAATGTTTTCGCTTGTAGAAGAAAAGAAAGGCTTGAACACAAAAATGGCGCAAGTCAGTCTTAACTTCTAGGTACAGGTATCGGCAAACACCTCATCACAGAAGAAACAAACTGCTCACGCCTAAGTATAACAATAATGCGAAAGAATAGATTTCTTTTTCTTGTCTGCAAAAAACAGAAAACAAACTCAATGAAAGTACAGTCTGATAGAACAGAACTGTTCGTTTCAATGAAAAAAGAAATCGATTAACATTGTGCACCCCTTATGAGTGCACAATGTATCGACCGCATTTGTCATAGACAAAAGGGGAACGCCATGTTTGCTGTCTTTGTGATGCTTGAAATTTTGCCGATTTCGTACCTTAAGACAACGCAGAAAGCGCATATAGCAAACAACCAAGTAAGGTGGCGAATGGCCAATCCTTCATTGTTGCTGTTGCAAAGATATATCTTTCTTCCGACATGGCGTCCTTTTTATTTCAACTTTTCTGGAAGTATATGTCGATTTGCATTGCAAAAGTAGTTATTTATCTTGGTTATTTGCAGTTGCGCAGGGCTTGGAGTTTTTAGAAAATGATGATTAGGTGCGCGAGTGAGAGATGATGCACCTAGTTTTGTGAAAGGGGAGCGATATGCCATAGGGAATTTTGTTTATTTATAGAAAAGAGCCTACCTTTGCAGTCAAACAAAGCAACAATAATATGGCAAATAATAAGGTAGAACCCCAAAAGGAGAACGAAATAAACGTACTCTCAGACAGCGTTCCTTGCGAAGCTAGACAAGAAACAATTCTCGCTGTGCTTCGCCAGCGGTATTTTTCAACTTCCGATTCAGTCCTAGCCGTTCGACTAGGGGTGGATAAGGGAATTCTCAAGCGTTATGTAGACAAGAAAAAGAAGAGCTACGAAGAATCGACCAACTCCATTTGGGACAGTCTCAAAAGTTATTATGGCTTTAAACCACAAGAGCTGCTCAATGCGCGCGTTGTGTTGGACTTGTCTTTGAAAATGTCGGATGATGCCGATGCGCGCAACGTCAAAAAGGAAAAGATAGCCGAAAAATGGATTGCTTGTTTCTTAAAATCCCAATCACCATTTGATGATAAGGAACAAGCGCCGAAGTGGTCGCTGGAATTAAATCAGTTGTTTGCCAACAATCCTCAAGCGTTCTTTGAAACTCTTGCAGCTTTCTATTTACGCCAAAAGGGACTGTTCAGCATAAATCGCCATCAGAGCCATCGCAAAGCAGCTTACAGAAGTTTTTATGCTGCAAAAACGATGAGACACTCGAGGACGAAAACCTGGTATTCGCTCAACAAGTCTCAGCCTAATGTTGCGCTCTTGAAGTCTGCCTATGAAGATTTAGCCAATTATTTAAGAAGCGACTTCAAACTATTGGAGTATTTTGAAGCCTATGCCGATATGTATGACGTTTTGCTTCAGCGATTATCGTTCTCTGCTGCGGTGAGTGTGGCTTTTGGCTCCTTCTTGTTGCGAAGCGCAATTGATCCTTTTGCATTTCTCTCCTTGAATCAAGTGGGAAAAGTGATGGGACTGGGCAAATTGTCTTGGTGGTATGCAGAGACACACTACCTTCCGATGAAAAAGCGCACGTGTGGGCTATCTTGGAACCAACCATAACGACGTCTGGCGAGCGCATCCCATTGATGTATGTATGGTTAGAGTTTGAAGTCCTTCGCCAAGAAAGTAAGTTCAGTTTCAAAATGTGCAAGTTGCATCAACCCGTCTTTGATGATTGGCGAAAGCAAATGCGCTGCAATACGTTTACGGACAATGCTATGCCAGCTTATAGTAACTATTGCTATGAACTGAGCGATGACAAGCAAACCTTATGCTTAGATTTTGAGGAAAATGCCGCAACAAGTCGCAAGACTAAGTCTGTGTTGCCTTCTACGCTTTGTCGCATTGAGAAAAATGATGAATGGGTCAGACTAGTGAGACAAAACGAAAACTACCTCATCAAAGAAAGTCACGAATGGGTGCCTAAAGATCAAGAGCAAGATGTGCTTATCAGAAGATTGTTGGACTTCAAACTCCAACTGTTCTTTAGTGTCAACGGGTGGAAGCCCTATTCCCCCGAAGAACTTCTGGTTACGGATGTCATTGTGGGACGAAAAGCAATAGAAATCAAGGTTGCGGGCAAGGATTTAAGCGTATCAAAGGTTGAAGTGCCGCTCTCTACGGATGAAAGACTCCGACAAGTTCTCCCTTCTGATGAAATTATCCCTGTTTCTATACAACAGGCTAATGCGAAGAAAGGAGAGGAACGATATGTTACTGCTTTTTATTGGCCAAAATTGGATTTTGCCATAACGGTTAATTATTTACATACCAAGGAAGTGGGTAGCGTCGATAGTTCTGGTAGGGGAGTGTAGTGTTCTGCGGAGAAGAAACGAGGAAAAGGAGATGTTGCAAAACTTGTTTTTGCTGCATCTCCTTTTACCCTTTCATAAAAGGCTAAAATGCTAGGCATTGAGATGGAGGATGAAGGGGGATGAAGTTCGAAGGATAGAGGGAGAAAACAAAAAAAACATCTTTTCAAAAGAAAAGATGCCTTTGTGACTCCGACAGGATTCAAACCTGTAACCTTCTGATCCGTAGTCAGATGCTCTATTCAGTTGAGCTACGGAGCCAATAGTCTGTTTTTTTAGCTTTCCCAGACAAGAAAGAGTGATTCCGACAGGATTCAAACCTGTAACCTTCTGATCCGTAGTCAGATGCTCTATTCAGTTGAGCTACGGAACCCTAATTACATCAAATGATGTGCGGTGCGTACGGGACTCGAACCCGTGACCCCATGCGTGACAGGCATGTATTCTAACCAGCTGAACTAACGCACCATTGGGTTTGCTTAGAGAAATTGACTTGGCAACTTTGATGTTGTTGCTTGTTGTTCCTCGTTTGCGATTGCAAAGGAAATACATTTTTCCGAATCCACCAAATTATCTGCGAGTTTTTTTTGAGAAAAGTGAATTTTTCTCGGATATTGAGCCTTTTTGGCGCATATCTGTGGAAAAAATACAGATATACGTCCTGCATCCCGCAAAAAATAAGTACCTTTGTAGGTGAATTTCGTTTTGCATAGACAAGGGGTTGCCCTTTTTCTTAAAAAATAGTGTCTTGTGGGCGAAGTTCCTAAATACGCTCCTCAGTCTTGATGTAGTTGGAGGCTATCGCTTTGTATTTTGCAAAGTGTGGAGCAAAAGCCTACTCATGGCCAACAAGCACAAAAACAATAATGAAAAGTCTCAGAGAACTCTTCCGCATAGGCTATGGGCCGAGCAGTTCCCACACAATGGGGCCACGCTCGGCCGCAGAACAATATCTTCAACGTCACTCCAATGCACAACGCTTTCGCGTCACACTGTATGGCAGCTTGGCAGCAACTGGCAAAGGTCACTTGACCGATGAGGCTGTTCGGGAAGTTTTGGGAGCAGAGCGCACTGAAATTGTGTGGCATCCTGAGATTGTGCTGCCTTTCCATCCCAACGGTATGAAGTTTGAATGGCTCGATGCGCAAGAAAATGCCAACGATGCCTGGACAGTCTACTCAGTGGGGGGAGGTGCATTGGCCGAAGAAGGAGATTCTGCCCAAGATTCGCCCGACGTCTACGAATATAATCGCTTGAACGACATCATGAAATGGTGTGAAGAGCGAGGAATGGATTATTGGAGTTACGTAGAAGCCCGAGAAGGACGTGAAATCTGGGATTTTTTGCGTGAAATCTGGCAGGCGATGAAGGAGGCTGTCGAAAGAGGTTTAGAGCACGAAGGAGTTTTGCCTGGTGAACTCAACTTACAACGAAAGGCACCACGCTATTATATAAAGGCACTTGGCTATGGCAAAAACTTGCAATCTCGCGGTTTAGTCTTTGCTTATGCCCTCGCAGTTAGTGAAGAAAATGCTGGCGGTGGTCAAATTGTCACTGCGCCGACGTGCGGATCGTGCGGAGTTTTGCCAGCAGTCCTTTATCATATAGCCAAAAGCCGTCAGGTTAGTGAAACACGAATCTTGCACGCGCTAGCCACTGCCGGTTTGGTGGGCAACATTGCCAAAACCCTAGCCTCCATTTCAGGAGCAGAAGCCGGATGTCAAGCCGAAGTTGGTGTGGCTTGCGCTATGGCAGCAGCAGCTGCAAATTACATTTTTGGCGGTAGCTTGCAATCCATTGAGTATGCTGCAGAAATGGGTTTAGAGCATCATCTCGGTATGACGTGCGACCCCATTTGTGGCTTAGTGCAAATACCCTGCATCGAGAGAAATGCTCACGCAGCCGCACGCGCACTCGATGCCAATATTTATGCCACGTTCTCCGAAGGCATTCACCATATTTCTTATGACAAGGCAGTGATTGTGATGGGAAAAACGGGAAGAGATTTACCTTCTTTGTATCGCGAAACCTCGGAAGGCGGACTAGCCGAAGAGTATCACAAATAAAAACTAAGTCGCTACTGTTTGGAGGTAGTGCATTTCACAGATAGTTTAATGTGGTCGCCGCGTTTCGATAAACAGATGAAACGCAATGCTACCCTTATTTTATTGAGACATCAACCCATTATGGCAGGATATTTAGTAGACGATTTGCGCAAAGTAACGACACATCGTCTTTTAGAAATGAAACAACAAGGCAAGAAAATTGCCATGCTCACCTCTTACGACTACACGACAGCCACCATTGTGGACGGCGCAGGAGTGGATTGCATACTTGTTGGAGATAGTGCCAGTAATGTTATGGCCGGCAATGTCACAACCTTGCCCATCACCTTAGACCAAATGATTTATCATGCACGCTCGGTGGTGCGTGGTGTAAAGCGCGCCCTTGTGGTCTGCGATATGCCTTTTGGTACTTACCAAGTCAATGCCACTGATGGTGTGCGCAATGCCATTCGCATCATGCAAGAAACTGGAGCCGATGCGCTCAAACTAGAAGGTGGTGTGGAAATCATTGACACAGTGCGCAAGATTTTAGAAGCTGGTATCCCCGTAATGGGACATTTGGGACTCACGCCACAGAGCATCAACAAATTTGGCACCTATGCTGTCCGCGCTAAAGAAGAAGCAGAAGCAGCCAAGCTTTTGAGCGATGCGAAAGCTTTGCAAGAAGTGGGCTGTTTTGCTATCGTTGTCGAAAAAGTCCCCGCTTCTCTCAATGCCAAAGTGTGCAAGTTGCTTGAGATTCCTGTCATTGGTATAGGCGCAGGAGCTTCCGACGGACAAGTCTTGGTTGTCGACGATATGCTCGGAAAGAACAAATCATTTTCTCCAAAATTCTTGCGTCGTTATGCGGATCTCCACACAATTATGACTGATGCCATCGGACAGTTTGTGGAAGATGTGAAGAGTTCCGATTTTCCGAATTCAAACGAACAGTATTAAATGCCTGCCTATGTGGCTTAACTCTCGATATATTTTCAAAATCCTCTGTTTGGTGGGTGGTCTTTCCTTTATGGGAATCGCCACCTATGCTGACCGCAAAGCCTCGTAGTTTGGCAATGGCAGAGCCATCCGAGCGAATAGTGCCAGACGTCTTGCCCAACAAACCTAAGAAAAACTCTCAGGCAACGGTGCAGATGATGCAAGTGGCTCGTGGCAATAGTCGTGTGAATACAAAATTTCGCGAGGGTATCGACGTCAGTCGTTATCAGGGCGTAGTAGATTGGGCACGTGTGGGTAATGAGGCCAATGTTAGTTTTGTCTACATCAAAGCCACGGAAGGAAGTAGCCTAGTCGATCCCACTTATGCCTATAATATAGCCAATGCGCGTCAAGCGGGATTGAGCGTGGGAAGCTATCATTTCTATCGTCCAAAGGCGAGTGTCGATGAACAAGTGGCCAATATGACGTCTGTTGTGGTGAAGTCCGATCAAGATCTCGTGCCGCTCATTGACATTGAAACCACAGGCGGAGTGCCTAACGACAAGTTCGTGGCCGATCTTCAAGAGTTTGTAGAGCGCATCGCCGCCTATTATGGCAAAAAGCCCATACTCTACACCTATCAGAACTTTATAATCGTCATCTTGTCGGCACATTCAAAGGTTATCATTGGGTGATGGCTAAATATAAAGACGAAGTGCCTTTGCTCACGGACAACGTGGACTATATGATGTGGCAATACACACAAACCGGCCGCCTTCCCGGATTTCGTGGAAACGTCGATCGCATCCGTTTGATGGGCACTCACAGCCTTTCAGTCTTAGAAATGTAACAAGACTTTTATTTACTCAAATCGGTCATTAGATATTTGCTTTTTGCCATTTGTTCCTCTTCATCTGTTGTTGAGGATTTTGCGAAAAACAGACGCTCTAATGACCGATTTGGGTTCATTATAGGCAGCCGTAGGCGTACCGAGATAGTCACAAGCAATGGAGTAGCTATGTTTCCCGACAAACTTTGCTATTGGTACAAACGTACCCTCTTCAAAGAGCCAGGTCGTTAGCTCGGGTTGCGACTCTCTATTAGAGAAGGAGCCATATCGCTGTCAAAGTAGGATTTGACGCTCCTATTCTTACCAGCTGGTAATTGGGCAATGGATATTCTCCCAATAAACCGCTATCCTTTTATCAAATCCTATAATTTGTTCGACATCTCTATCTATAGATATTCCCAACTTGGGGAAGACATAAAAGAAACCTCGCTCGATGACCTGCTCTGAGTTTCGTAAAAATTGCACTATATCCCTTGCTTGTATCAAAGTACCTCTAATCTTAATCAATGAAAATATTTTCTTGTCAGACGTTTGACCTCCTTATTTGTAACTTGCTCAGCGGTGTGTAGCCAAAGAGCCTACTGCGTCATGTGCGAACACACACTCCTCTTGATATAACCCCAATCTTTCCCGAGATTTCATCGAACTTTTTTTACAAAGAAGCTACCTATAAGGGATTGGAACTCTCTCCTAACCAGCTCTGGAGCTTTCCACAAGGAAGATTCAGAAGGATATGCCCTCTTCGGTCAAGGCTTTAATTATTCGCTCTTCAAGATGATGGGCTCTCCAATAGAACCATTGTTCATATGGTTCAATGGCCTCATCGGGAATTTGCCCCAGACTATGCCCCCTCCATAGGAAATAGTGCCCTGTTGCTCCCGACACTAATGTTATATCAGAATACATAGAGTCTTGTTCCTTATTATAGTTCTCTTGCTTACCTATTCTTCTCCATCTCCCTTTGCTAATAGGTAAGGGTGTAATAATTATAGGAGGAAATAAACGCATAGACTCAACCACTTCTTCAATAGATATATCTAAAGTCCCTACTTTGTTGAATACTTCTACTAAAATCCCCCCCGAGCCTCGTTCTTCTATTATACGATAGTAAGCAAACTTTTTGTCGTCGCCTCTTAAATCCTTTAGAGATATTCGTGTCATAGGGAGGATGTCTTTCAGGAATAGAGGGATAGCATATACCTCACCAGGAATCACATTCTTCATTATTCTACATTCTTTGATAGCTCCACTTATGGAGCAAAACATTACCATCCAAGCATAGCGATAGCGTATAAATTCTATATACTTATTGCATATCGCTTAACCAATCTTTTAGAATTTCTGAGCTGGGATTTAATCTTATAGCTCTTGATATATCTGCTTCTTCTATGGGCATTGATTCGACATTTATATACACTTGCTTTCTAGTTTCTCCCTGACCCCAAAAGCCCTCTTCATCTAAATTCTTCATCGCCCGTTCATAAGCAAGCATTCTATCTTGCCATTCTTTATCCCACTCTTCATCACTTAATTCGTCAATTGATGGTCGCAGACTCAAATGGTGTTGCACAGGCAAAAAGAATTCTTTCCCAAAAGCGTAGTAGGGAGAATCTGCGTAAGACCACATAAGCTCGCCCTGAAGATGTTCAGCTCCTTGTTTTGCGCACTCCCTGTTCAACGCTTCCCAGGACCAAGCTGATATAGTAGGAGCATATCCCTCACCTGTAACGAGGAGAACACAATAGTAAAAATGCTCTTTGTTACCAAATAATTCACTAAAGGCTAATCTTGTGCAAGCTTGTACAATAGAAACCAATTCATCCATTCTATTATAGTGTTTATTTTATCTTCTTCAATACATCTTTCCCTATATTCCGCAATTCCTTTCATATGCTTACTCATATCCTAACACAGCTCTTCGCTATACTTAAATCTAAAATCAAAACCTAGCTCACCAGAAGGTATCGGTTGAATCTTGACTGGGTGAAAGTCCAAATAAAATCCACGATCAGATATTTCTCCTTCATTTCCTTTGTGTTGAAAACTGTGTATAGACAATTCATACCACCCTGGGGGGAGCTGAAAATCAACTTTTCTATGATTGTCTATTAGACTCAAATCGTTTAGATAGCCAATGCCAATAACTCTCAGAACCCCAGTTGTGATTTTGACACTCCAGCCTTTAGACTCGGATAAATAATATGCTCTTTCATCTGCGGTTAGTGTGAAATCATAATATCCCTCAGGAATATTTACTATAGGGATGGCTATGCCCTCTTGAATGACACTATCACCATGCTCTGTTTCTGTAAACACTCTAAGCACATCTGTGATAGGAATTTGATTTTCAAATAAATACCTATCTAGTAAGTCTGGATTATAGATCACAAACCCATATAATTCAGCGAAAAGTTTTCCCATGTGTTACAATCTATTTACAGCTTAATTTTGACATAAGTTCTACCTGTCACTCTATCAGAATCTCAATAGAGGTTTCCTAAAAAGTAAGAGGTACGGAAGAGCATATCAAAACCCGAACTCATCATAAGCATCGATTACAAAGTAGAACATATAATCTGCTATCAAGATAATACTGACTATATAGTTTTGATTCTGAGGGTATATTCTCCATCTGTTTTTTGTTCAGTATATTAAACGGATAAAGCTGAGGAACATACCCTAAGTGAATGCTGTGCAACTTCTTTCCCCTTTCAATGTAGGTCTTAGATACAGAAACACTAGTGGATAAAAGACATTTTCTTATCTTACTCTCAGTATGCACATCCAACCCCTTAGATACCATAAAGCCATAAGCATAGTCCCATGAAGCTACAGACACCAAATCCTTAGCTATTCTAATTGAGCCAGAAACTTCTATTAAATTCAATGAGGATGAAACAAGAATAACCTCAAGCAAGACTGAACCATAGTCCTCTCCTTTCTTGTAGAATGAAATTACTAGCTCTTCTCCTGATTGAGAGTTTAGACAACTTATATGACTGACTTTCCTACTGCTCAATCTTTTTTCGTCTAGAAGGAGTGACTTTATCGAGCAATACTCCTTTTCCCCATAGTTTATTTCTATGCAATCAAATGGTTCGCGGTCTTTAAAGAACAATGTCACTAGTCTTGCGACTAAATCGCCTACAGACACATCAGATAAGGTCCCTCTCCAAAGCTTCTTATAAAGCTTTATCGCCCAAAGATACTCCTTCTCTTTGCTTGAGAATATTTTGAACAGCTGTCGCATTATTTGCATCCCTTAAAAATGTACTTCATACCGGAGATCATCCTATCTCTCACGTTACTTACAAAAACTGCAGCCTGACTGACAGATACTGTCCCTTCTATACTATTCGCACTCATAAAATCCACATTCCTCTTTATCAACTGCTGAATCTCATCTGCTTTGAAATGAAACACTATTACTTGAAGATAGCGTACAAATACGTTCTGCAAGGCTCTTATGATATGTGCATGTAATGATGTCTCCTACTGCTTTAGCGATTTCACACCCCAAGAACCTCCTTGTAGAATAGGAGCTCTTTCTTTGCATTAGCCTTTGCATGTGGCCAGCGCAAAGCCATTAGAAAAGGTAAAACCTCATTGGGCTGGTTCTTGATTATATAGAATAACACCACCGGAAATATGGCAAAATCTCTATCGTATGGGAGAAGTACGCCATCATCGAGATATTCAGATGGGTCTTGCTCTTCTCCTTCTGGAAACTCATCATCAAGATCATCATCTTTTGAGACTCTATCTACGAATGCAAGAACATATCTATACAAAGATTCGTCCTCTGCACTCAGGAGGTTAAGTAATTCTTTTATACTAACCTTCGACTTGTTTATAACCTCTGCACTAGAGTTCAACATAGCCAACGATGGGAGATGCTCACTCACAGACAATTCCCCCGCTTTTTGTAGCCTTTCAATAAAGCACACATACACTGGATGCTGAATGAATTCCTTTACAGCTGCAATATCTACCATGTTTATAATTTTATCGAGTATTATCATTGTCTAGAACAACCACCTCAAAACCGCAAAGGGGATCACCGTCCTCGAGGTACTACGAGGTTGATTTTTCTAACTATTGATGTTGTCATAGGCAAAGCTCTGACTCACACCCCAAGAACCTCTTTGTAGAATAGGAGCTCTTTCTTTGCTTTAGCCTTTGCATGTGGCCGGCGCAAAGCCATTAGAAAAGGTAAGACCTCATTGGGCTGGTTCTTGATTATATAGAATAACACCGCCGGAAATATGGCTAAAGTTCTAAAGTATGGGAGGAGAAGTACGCCATCAGTGGGAGCTTCAGATGGGTCTTGTTCTTCTCCTTCTGGAAACTCATCATCAAGATCATCATTTTTTGAGACTCTATCTACGAATGCAAGAACATATCTATACAAAGATTCGTCCCCTGCACTCAGGAGGTTAAGTAATTCTTTTATACTAACCTTCGACTTGTTTATAACCTCTGCACTAGAGTTCAACATAGCCAACGATGGGAGATGCTCACTCACAGACAATTCCCCCGCTTTTTGTAGCCTTTCAATAAAGCACACATACACTGGATGCTGAATGAATTCCTTTACAGCTGCAATATCTACCATATTTTTATGCCTTTTATAATTCTATCGAGTATTATCATTGTCTAAATCTACATCGATTCGAACTGTTTGCACATTCGAGATGTCATATTGAATGTTCCTATTCATAGGATTTATTGTTTTATGGTGATTCTTATCCATCCAACATTAGAGTCTTTGTGAGCTATCGATTGCACATGCAATAATCCCACTTTGTGATATCGCCGGTCTTGCTCAGCTATGTGTAGCTAAAGAGCCTACTGCGCCATATGCGAAAATACACACTTCTCCTGATATGGACAAATCTTGCCCGAAATTTCATTAAACCTTTTCACACCGCTCTTTTGTTTAGTATATCCTCTCTCAATTGAGTTAAGATGAACCCAAGGAGATTTTCTCCCTTCCATTTAGATGGGATATACAATTCTGGGGTATCTAAGTCCATCCCAACTCCCCAAATCTTATCAGTAGGACTTGCTTCTACAAGTAGTGTACCTTGAGTAGCAAGTAGAATTTCAAGTAATTCAGCATTCTGGGTAAATATACTTCCATATCATATCTCAATGTAAATTACTAACCTGGTCTCCCCCTTTGTACTCCTTGTACTGAGAGTAAAACAGGCTTGTCTCTCATCCAATTGCTTAAAGACCTTTCCAGGAGCATATTTGCCCCTTAATCCCCGATCTGTTTTGTATGGGTTGGACTATTTCATAGCTTCCAACTGCAGCAACTCATCTCTTAATTGTGCAGCCGTCACAAAGTCTAATTCTGCGGCGGCTTTCTTCATAGCCGCACGCAATTGTTCTATGCGTTCACCACGTTCTTCTGGAGCAAGATTGTGTGCAGCAATAGTTGTATTCTCCTTTGATTTACCATAAGCCACAGAGGGTTCTGCCACCATACGAGGATTTTTCCTTTTTCTAATGCCGCATAATACTGTGCACCGCGCAAGGGAGCACCAGCCGCTTGAGCCGCTTCCGAACGTTCCATTCCCATTTTACCTAATTGGCTCACGGCATTGTTCTTCTTCACTTGCGTTGGCGTAATGCCGTGTTCCTCATTGTATGCCATTTGTTTCAGTCGGCGACGGTTGGTTTCATCAATGGTCTGCTGCATACTCTCTGTTATTTTCTTTGCATACATAATCACGCGCCCATTGACATTGCGCGCAGCACGTCCCGCTGTTTGCGTCATACTTCTACGATCGCGCAAGAAACCTTCTTTGTCTGCATCGAGGATGGCCACCAAAGCCACTTCTGGTAAATCTAATCCCTCGCGCAATAAATTCACTCCCACCAACACATCATAGACGCCAGCGCGCAATTCTTCCATAATTCTGACGCGCTCCAAGGTGTCTACGTCCGAATGAATATAAGCCGTTGAAATGCCTAGCCCAATTAAGTATTCGGTCAATTCTTCTGCCATACGTTTCGATAGGGTAGTCACGAGGGTACGCTCGTTGTTTTTGATGGCGATGCGTATCTCTTCCAACAAATCGTCCACAGGGAAATCGGTGTCGCGCACTTCGATGGGAGGATCCAACAATCCCGTGGGACGAATCACCTGATCTACATATGTTCCGCCTGCTTGCTCCATTTCATAGTCGGCCGGTGTTGCACTCACATAAATCACTTGGTGTGCTAGTTGTTGAAATTCTTCAAACTTGAGGGGGCGGTTGTCCATAGCCGCAGGCAGTCGGAAACCGTAGTTCACCAAACTCTCTTTGCGCGATCGGTCACCGCCATACATAGCCCGAATCTGTGGTACACTTACGTGGCTCTCGTCAATGACAATCAAGTAGTCTTCGGGGAAGAAATCGAGCAAACAATAGGGGCGTGTGCCAGCTTCTCTACCATCAAAATAGCGCGAATAGTTTCAATGCCCGAACAGTGACCAAGTTCGCGAATCATTTCAATGTCATAGCTCACACGTTCTTCCAGTCGTTGCGCTTCCAAGGCTTTTCCTTGTTCTTTGAACAAAGCCACTTGTTGCACCAAATCATCTTGTATTTGGCGAATCGCGATTTCTTGCGTTTCTTTGCTGGTCAAAAACAAGTTGGCCGGATATATTTTGTACTCATCGAAGTTGGCTTGTCGCATCCCCGTGATACCGTCGATTTCTTCTATCGAATCAATTTCATCATCCCAGAAGTTGATGCGCAGCACGTCATCAGAGTAGGCGAGAAAGACATCAACCGTATCTCCCTTGACGCGAAAATTACTACGAGTAGGTGCGACATCGTTGCGCGAATAGAGAGAGTCTACCAGGCGTTTGAGCAAAACGTTCATTGCAATGCGTTGTCCCATTCTCAAAAGAATCACATTTTCGTAGAACGCAGAGGGGTTTCCCATACCATAGATGCAACTCACAGACGAAACAACAATGACGTCCTTGCGCCCAGAGAGGAGAGCGGAAGTCGCAGCGAGTCGCATCTTGTCTAGGTCATCATTGATGGCCAAATCCTTTTCTATATAGGTGTCTGTTGAGGCGATGTAGGCTTCGGGCTGGTAATAATCGTAGTAAGATACATAATACTCCACGGCATTGTCGGGGAAGAAACCCTTCATCTCCGTGAAGAGTTGAGCCGCCAAAGTTTTATTGTGCGAAAGTACTAAGGTCGGTTTGCCGATGTTGGCAATGACATTGGCTATGGTGAATGTTTTTCCTGAGCCCGTGACGCCGAGCAACACTTGGGCGGTGTCGCCATTTTGCACACCCTGCGTGAGTTGACGGATGGCTTCGGGTTGGTCACCCATTGGAGAATATGGAGAAACAAGATGAAAATCTGCCATAGAGGAGAGAGTTTGTGAAGACCAGCTAGTTGTGAAATCGATATGTAGTTTAGCCCAAATCGATGCGTAGTTTAATCCCAGCAAAGATACGAAAAAGCGCAGAGATAAGCGTGTGCGCTCTGGTAAAACTACACTGGATATGGTAGAAATCAACCGTGTTGGAGGGAATTTAACCCCAATCGGTCATTAGACCGTTCTCCGAATATGGATAGAATGTAGTGGGAAGAAATGATACGGAGAAGCATAGCACACGCTTGCATTGAGTTGGTTGACGCTTTATCTCCGTTGAAATAACATTATTTGGCTGTTTTCTTGGTTTTCTCTGTTAAAATCGAGGGTCGAAAATGGTTCAGATTTTCTGCAAACCAGAGAAGGAGGCTACGACTTTTCGGAGCTATTTTTCAGAATTAAGGCTTGGTTTACTACAAACGACGGCTCGTTTGTGAAGAACTAACGGCTTGTTTGTGCAATTTTGTCGGACATTTTCAAAATCGCGTGGGAAGGAAAATAAATTGCGAGGGAAGGAATTGGGAGAATATCGGACAAAAATCGCGCAGAATCCCCATTTTTCGTCACAAAAATGCGTTTCTGAGAAAAACGTCCGATTTTTCCCGAAAAACACTCTATAATCTGCGATTTTTCAAACGCGCTGAGAATCGCATAATTCTCAACAACTTTTTTCTCAGTTCGAAAAAGTCGCGTTAAATGGAGGGTAGGAATTGTGTCTTTTTCTTAAACCTTCGTTAGACTGTTATATAAATGATTCTTGCTCGTTGCTTTGTGATATCTCTAAACACGAAACTACTCTAGCGAGCTCCGGGATTGGGACTAGAAAATCTCTGGCTGGTCTGGTAGAAACTGCGCTACGGCAATGGCGGCATCTTCCAACGAATGAAGGGTAATTACGGCTTCGCGTCGGAGAGTGGGCAAAGACACGAGAAGTTGTTCGTTTTCTCGGTGAAGTATCATTTGGTCGAGAAACAACAAGCCGGGGTGACAACACAATTTGTAGGTTGCTTCTTTGGCACACCACAAAGCTGTGGGAGTGAGAGTGGGAGAGAGAGTAGTTGTTGTTCTTCTGCTGACAAGAATTTGTGTAGCACTTTGTTGGCTCTATCGCTTTCTATTTCCACGTCAAAGCCGATGGGCAGTCCATTTGTGGAGAAGGCTATTGAAACCCATGGCTGGCTATGAGAAATACTCAAAAAAGGGAATTTCGTTGTGTGGTCGCTTGGGGTTGCGTTGGCGTTTTGCAATGATGTGCGATGGGTGAGATGAGGGGCTCCCTCTTGGTTGTAAGCAATACGCACGTTGTCTCCCAAAATGCTATGCAACAAAACGCGCGTGGCTAACCATTCAGATTGACGCTTCACTGAACGAAATTGTTGAACTTCGAGGGCGTAGTTGGGGAGATGAGACAACAATGCCAACAATTGCTTGGGCGACTCTGTGAGTTTCCACAACCAAATGTTGGCATTGTCAAGAGAGATAGAAGTGTGTTTAGGCATAAAACACGGTATGTCGGTCAGAAAAAGGGCGTAAAACGAAATTTACAACTTATAGCAATCAAAAGTCTTAGAAGGGGAACGTCTGTTTTGGTGGGTTCCTCTTTTGCGTTAGGCTGGGGCGCAGTGGAATGTGATTTGGGTGTGAGCATTTCCATATTGTTCACCCATATTTCTGTAATATAGCGAACAATACCTTGGTTGTCGGTATAGTTACGCGTTTTGAGTTCTCCTTCAACGTATAGTTTGTCGCCTTTGTGCACGTAGCGTTCCACTACTTCTGCAATTTTTCTCCAAAACAGAAGGTTATGCCATTCTGTGCGGTCAGGCACTTGTGTGCCATTGGGGAGAGTGTAGCCAGACGTTTTGGTGGCTAATGAAACACGGGCGGTGCAAACTCCATTTTCTACATAGCGCACTTCGGGATCTTTTCCCACATTTCCGATAAGCATTACTTTATTCATGGTGATGGTGTTAAGATGAAACGAATTAAGGATGGAGCTGAGCCTAGCTCAATAGTTCTTTGCCGAAGGGTTGTTGTTGATGGTATTACGTTTATCGTATACGATCGGCAGAACGTAGCAAAGTTTGGTCACGACGGATGGCGCGAAAAGCCAAGCATCCGAATACGAAAGCAATGACAGGAACTAACGCACCAACTTGAAGGATGTTACCAGAAAGGTTTTGCGCGCTTTGCAAATCATAAACAACCAAACCGAGAATGACTAGGAAGCCAACTGTGGCGAGAAGAGCAAATACTGTGAGAAGAGCAGCTCTACCTAATTTCTTGAATGAACAAAAAGCCCAACCATAGAGAGCTATTGTGAGTATCGCCGTGATGCAAAGAACAATAGGGTAGAGGAAAGGAGCTGTAAAACCAGGCTGCTGTGTGTCAATGCCGTAGTTGTAGAGTAAAGCAGTGTTGCCGTTGACCGTAAAGCCCCAAACAGGGAATACGAAGGTGAGCATCATTAAAGCAATAGCCAAACAGAGATAAAGAGATTGGATGCGCTGAATCATAAGGTTGTTTGAATTGAAATTGAGAATAAAGGAAAGAGCATACAACAAAGAGACATCGTAAGAGCGTATGTGGCTAGGTTAGTCTCTTCCGTCTAATTGGTTAGGCACAAACTGCAATGCAAGCAGTTCTCAGAGAAGGTGGAGAAAAAATGAAAGGTCTTTCAGGTCGAAGTCGACACCGAAAGACCTTTGTTTCGATAGAACAGTCGTTATTACTGCTTAGTCTTTGCTGAGCTGTTGGTTGCGATCTTTGTTGGGGTTTTTGAAGTAAACCTTACCGCGAAGGAACTCGTCTGCAGCAATGAGTGTGGGTTTGGGAAGACGTTCGTAATAACGTGAAATTTCAATCTGCTCACGGTTCTCGAAAGTCTCTTCGAGGTTGTCGTTGCTAGAAGCAAACTCTTTGAGTTTCTTGTTAAGATCCTCTTTCATTTGTGCCGAGATTTGGTTGGCACGTTTGCTTATAATTACCAAACTTTCATAGAGATTGCCGGTTTCTTCGGCCAAATCCATAAGGTTGTGAGTAACCGTGTTTGTGGGAGCTTTCGACTTCTTGTAGTCCATGATGTTTATAGAGATTTTTGAGATGCAAAAGTGGGATAGTACACGTTAGATGTGTGGCTGTTCAGAAGAGGGAACTTTTGCCATAAAGGCTTTAGCTCGATTGAAGAGTTGGGTGGCTTTGGGAATAAACTTTGATTTGGGATATTCATTGACAAAGCCGTAGTATTCGTCAATCGCATTTTGGAAGCGTTCCGGTCTTTTGTATTCTACACTCTGTTCGGCTAATTCAAATTTGGCACGAAGAATGAGAATTGCAAAGTCTTCTCTGCGTTCGCTGTAAGGATAGTCGGTGATAGCGTTTTGGGCAGTGACTACACAAGCTTCGTAGTTGTTGCCACTACTGCTACCGCTACTCGTGCCGAAATAAGTGCCTAAGTCAAAGTACAATTTTGCTGCGGCATATTCTTTCTCGATGAGCTTGTCTTGCATCACAAAGATGAGACGCGTTGCTTCCTTGCGGTAACGACTTTCGGGAAATGCTTCAGTGAATTTCTGGAATTCAGTGATGGCCTTATACGTATCGGTCTGATCGAGTTCTGGCTCAGGAGTGTTCTCGTATAATGACACTCCAGCAAAGAAATGAGCTTCTTGAACGTAGTGTCCACGAGGATAAGTCTCGTAATACTTTTTGAAATATCCAGCTGCAGCGTCATATTCTTTGTCGCGATAGGCAGACATACCGAGCAAGAACAGAGCTTCTTCAGCGCGGTCTGTTCCTTTTGCACCAGCTATGAGGTCAGTGAGCAAGGTACTAGCTTTGGTATAACTTCCAGCATAGTAGTATTGCTCGCTGCTTCGTATCGTTGGGTATAATCGCTAGATTGCAGCAACTTTTCGTAGTTGGAGCACGACGTGAGAGCCGCAACCATGAGAAGCAGCAAGGGGAGAGTCTTCTTCATGATACACTATTTGAGATGCAAAATTACGCATTTATAATGTGGCTGCAAAATATTTTGGAGCGTATTTTGGCCGTTTATATCATTTCGTCGTGCGTTTGCAAGAGTTTTCTTATTTGCGTAAGGGGCTGTGAGGTGGCATCTTACGCTGCTTTATAGTTAAAACTGTAAGGAGAAACGGAGGTTTAGTTGGCGTCCTGTGAGATAATTGGGTACTGCATGCTGGGTGCTGCTCACATCGGTAATCCAATAATAGGAACTGACATTTCTGATGCCGAAAAGATTGAAGCAATCTAGGCCAATCCACGCATTGCGCAACCAACGACCGTAGCCCACGATGGGACGTCGACCGTCTTTGAGTTGTACTTTGAAGAGGTGATAACTCAATCCGAGGTCTACACGTTTGTAAGAAGGAGCGCGGTAAATTTGTTGTTCGCGCGTGGAGTGAGGAGGGCCAAAAGGCAAACCGCCTGCCAATGCGCCACGGAGTGTGACAGTCCAGCGTGTGCTTCCCGGAAAAATAATCGGTGAAGAGGATAGAAAGGTTGTAGCCTTGGTCGGTGGGACGTGGTAACCAACGATTGTTTAGTTTTTCGCGCGTGCGAATTAAAGAAAAAGTGAACCAAGAATCTGTGCCTGGCACAAATTCTCCAAAAACTTTTAGGTCTACTCCGGCTGCATAACCTATGGCAGTCTTGTCTCCTTCGTAGGTGATTCGCACATTTTCAATGCTATAGGGTATAAGACGGGGAAATACTTGTAATAAGTTTCAGTCGTCAATTTGAATGGCCGATTTTTGAGTCGGAAAGTATAGTCGGCTCCAAGGACAAATTGGAAGGAACGTTGGCTGAGGGCTTGTGTGTTTAGTCGCACTTCTGCCTCTCTTCCGACAATCTGTGTTTGGCGCAATTCTTTGAAGAAAGGCGGTTGAACATAAAAACCAGTGGCTAGGCGTAAGGTCCAATTGTCATTTGCCGTTGGAATGAAGCCCATAGAAAAGCGTGGTGAGAAGAATGACTCATTGTTCCAATTGCGATGTGTAAATCGAAGTCCATAGGTGAAATTAAACAAGCCTAGGAGAGAGTTGTAGCGGTAGGTATCTTGTAAAAAAGCCTCAGTAGTGTGTGCAGTGAGGGTGTTGGAAGAACGAAGCGCGTAAATCAATTCTAAAGCGTCTGCGGAATGGGGGAGAGAATAGCCTGACGAATCACGCATTTCCCATTCATTCGCCTTTTCCATAGCAAATTCCTTGCGCCAATCAGCACCTGCTAGCAACTGATGTCCGAAGAGGCGAGTACCATATCGAAGGCCAAATTTGAAGATACGTGCATTGAGGAAATTGCGCGCGTGCTCCATATAAGTGCCCACCCCTAATTGCGTTGCAGAAGTTGCTTCATTCAGCCAATACTGCCCTTGAATATCATAAGTTTCTCGTTCCTTTGTAGAGAAGTTAGACACTTGCGCTGCAATGTATGTGGAGGGAGAGAAGTGTCGTGTGAGAGTGGCAGCCGTGAAGAGAGATTGAAAACGGTCGTCTTCGTTTCCATCAAAATATACACGGAAAGATCGCGCATCGTAGAGCGTTCCGAAGTGAGTTTCTCTGTCTTGAGGAACAAAAGAGTAGTGGTTGTCCGCAAAGTTAGCGAGTACATCTAACGACCATTGTGGGTTAGGATGCCAAGAAGTCAGTAGTTGATAGTCGAGAAAGTTGGGATGATATTCTCCTTTTGTGTCAAGAGAACCCAGCAAATAGCTCGTTGTTTTATAGCGCATACTGCTCATCAACGAGAATCTACCATCTTTTCGTCCCCAACTAGCGTAAAGTCCTCCCCCCCAAGAGGGAAGCGTTGGCACTAGCTTCAAAGCGGTCAGGCCGTTTGTAGGTGATGTCTAACACCGAAGACATTTTATCACCATATTTGGCTTCGAACCCACCAGCGGAAAAACGGATGCTTTCCACCATATCACTGTTGATGATGGAGAGTCCTTCTTGTTGTCCAGAGCGTACCAACTGAGGACGGTAGAGTTCTATGCCATTGAGATACACCACATTTTCGTCGAAAGAGCCACCGCGTACATTATATTGAGAAGAGAGTTCGCTATGAGTGGATACACCTGCTTGAGAAGTCACTAGTTCCTCCACAGCATTTCCTGTGGTGGAAGGTGCATTGCGCGTAGCATCTAGGGATATTTTTTGTGTAGAACTCGTTTGTTTACCTTGTCCTTTTACCACCGCTTCGCCTATCATCACGGCATAATCGGGAAGAACGAAGTCAATGCGCACCGAATCCTTAGGCGAACGAAGGGTGCGTTTGCGCGTTTCGTAGCCCACCATTGCGCACACCACCACAACAGAGTCAGAAGAAAGCGTGTGCAGCGTATATTCTCCTTTGAGATTGCTCACCGTGAGTGCAGCCGTTCCAGCCACGCGCACAGAAGCCAATTCAATGGGAGTGCCGTGGCTATCGCGAACGGAGCCAAAAATCTTAAGGCGTTGAGCAGAAGTGCTCAGCGCGCTCAAACAGATGCAAAGAAAGAAAAGGAGAAAACGAAGTCGCAACATATAAGAGTAACGAAGTGCGTGGCAATTTATTTTGCAGCAAAAGTTTGGTGTATGCCTTGTTCGCGATGTTCCAACACAACCTCAATACCAAATTTTTGGTGAATATGTTCCGCCAAATGCTGTGCAGAATAAACACTTCGATGTTGTCCGCCCGTGCAACCAAAAGAAAACATCAAATTAGTGAAACCACGTTCCATATATCGGGCAATATGGGCATCGGCTAAGGTATAAACCGCATCTAAGAAGGGGACAATTTCGCCATCTTTTTCGAGAAAATCAATAACGGGTTGGTCAATGCCTGTGAGTTGTTTGTAAGGTTCGTATCGTCCTGGATTGTGAATGCTTCGGCAGTCAAAGACGTAGCCACCACCGTTACCACTTTCGTCTGTTGGAATTCCTTTTTTATAGGAAAAACTAAAGACGCGTACGACTAATGGTTGCTTGATATTGGGTGTTTCTGTTTGTTGCATAAGGAGTAAGTTCTATTGAAATTGTGGGAGAGATGCGAGTTGAAGTAGAGTGTTTGATAAAGTGGGATAATTATCTGCAACACTTTGCTTTAATAAGAGCGATATTTGTCGTAATGCCAAGGGGATGGACTGAAGAAAATAGGGCTTTCGTTCATATAAACCACGAAGGCCGTAGGCACCCAGTACTTGAAGCATACGAAACAAAACAAAGAGTTGGAGTTCCGTTTTGAATTGCGAGCGGTCTACTTCAATTAGTGTGGACAACTCGTCAAGATAATCTTCTATCAATGTTTGACGAAGAGATGCTGGATATTGCGCAGATGCTTGCCAAAGAAAGGAGGCGACATCGTAGTGTAGCGGTCCACGACGCCCGCTTTGGAAATCAATTAACCAAGGTTGTCCATGGCGCACCATGATGTTGCGCGCCTGGAAATCACGATAAAGGAAAAGTAGACCCAAAGCAATCGCAGCGCAATAAATCGTTAGCCAATGTTTCAAAAATCATCTTCTAAAGCTATTTCATCAAAAAGGAAGTCCAGAGGGTTTGAGGAAACAGTATTTGAAATAATTCAAATCGAACATTATGGAGCGCAGATCGAAGGATTGGGGAGGAAGCAACCGATGTTGTTCCAACTCTGCGCCACCTTTTATTTGCACATTAGCCAAAAGACGAAGTGTGCTACGAAGAAGTGCGTATCCTTCTAGTGCAAGAGTATTGGAATCGCTTGATTCATAGCCTGTTTCTTTCCATTCAGCTAAAAACTGGTGCAAGGAAAGGTCGCCTAAATCAGCTTGAAGATAGCAGAGATGGTCTTCGCTCACGGCGTATATCTGCGGCACAGGTAATCCCTTTGAGAGAAAATGATGCGACAGATAGATAAAAGCATCATTTTCAGCCCTATTGCTGCCAAAAGCTCCAACAAAACTTTTACCATTAGCGTGGCGAAGACGAAGATAAACGCGATTAGAACCTGCGCTATGAAGCATCTCAACGGCAGAAGGCTCTTCGCCAAAGTGCTGAGAGAATAACTGTATAATAGCCTTTTGAGTTTGTTCGAGGAAATCAGACATATATAAGAAGTAACTTAGTGCGACTGTTTCAAGTTCATCAATTGTACCGCCACTAATGCTGCCGTTTCTGTGCGTAATCGACTTTCTCCAAGAGAAATGCTTTGAAAACCAAGGGATGCAGCCAAACGAACTTCTTCAACAGAGAAATCTCCTTCAGGGCCAATGAGTACTAAACTAGGCATTCCCTTTTCTACTACATCATAAAGGAAGGGCTTTTCTGTCGTTCCGTCTATGTCTGTTTGCGCATAGCAATGAGCAATGTATTTATTGCCTTCAAAAGGTTTGGCTATAAAGGTTTTGAACTTTTCTAAAGCCGAGATTTGTGGAAAGCGTCCTTTGTGGCTCTGTTTGGCTGCGCTAACTACAATCTTTTCAACGCGTTCGGTTTTCAGAACTCTGCGTTCGGAATTTACACAATCCAAAAAATGTAGCCCATTGAAGCCAATCTCTGTGGCCTTTTCTGCAAGCCATTCTATGCGGTCGCTGTTTTTTGTGGGAGCAACGGCCAGGTGAATGTCAGAAGCCCAATGTTGTTGCCACGCGTATTCGTTTTCTATGGTGACAAAGCACTGAGGGTGTCGCCCAGTACTAATGGCTGAAATGGTGCAATCATAGAAATGCCCTGCACCATCTGTTATCCACAAGTCATCTCTCTCTTTGCGTCTTAACACCCGCACGGCGTGTGCAGCTTCCTCCCGGAAGTTGAAGAGTTTGCGATAATTGAGGAGCATAAAACAAATGAGATTCCTTCATAAAGTAGCTTATTAGACTGCGAAGGTACGATTTTTCTACAGAAAAGGAGATGAAAACCGCGAACTTCGGCTTTTTTTTCCTACTTTTGCACGTAAATTTATATCGCTCTATGGATCTCGTTACCGTAAAAGACAAACAATTCGCTCTCTCACTCTCAGAGGAGCGCATTCGCCAACGTGTGGCTGAGACGGCTGCTCAAATCAGTGAAGAACTTTCGGGAAAGAATCCCATCTTTCTTGCTGTGTTGAATGGATCATTCGTTTTCGCTGCCGATCTTATGCGTGGAATTACCACACCCTGCGAAGTCAATTTCGTGCGCTTCTCCAGTTATGATGGCATGAATAGCACAGGCACAGTGAAAGAGCTTTTTGGGATTAAACCAAAGTCTCAAAGGTCGCACCGTTGTTGTGGTGGAAGACATCATCGACTCTGGTTTGACGATGCAAGAACTCCTCGTTTATCTCCAGAAGTTTGAACCAGCGGAATTGAAGGTGGCTTTCTCTTGGTGAAACCTGGTAATTTGCAGGTGAAGTTGAACGTGGACTACACGTGTTTCGAAATTCCTAACGATTTTATTGTGGGATACGGTCTCGACTATGATGGATATGGTCGCAACCTTCCAGCAATTTATACTGTTGTTGAAGGCTAAACTTCAACATTATAATAGATATACTCAACTATATAATAATGAAAAATCTCGTAATCTTTGGTGCACCTGGTTCTGGTAAGGGCACACAAAAGCGATATTCTCGTAGAAAAATATGGTTTTGACCATATTTCAACTGGTGATGTGCTTCGTGCTGAAATTAAAGCTGGTAGTGAACTTGGACGCACTGCGAAAGAATTTATTGATAATGGTCAATTGATTCCCGATTCCTTGATGATTGACATCTTGGCTGCAACTTATGACGCATTGCCTAAGGAACAAGGTGTGATTTTTTTGATGGATTTCCCGCACCATTCCTCAAGCTGAAGCCCTCAAGGCGATGTTGGCTGAGCGCGGAACTACCGTACACGCTATGCTTGAACTGAATGTTCCTGACGAGATGTTGATGGAGCGTTTGATCAATCGCGGTAAAACGAGCGGACGTGCTGACGATAACGAAGAAACGATTGCAAAGCGTCTTGGCGTTTATCACAGTCAAACGATGCCCCTTATTGAGTGGTATGAAAAAGAAGGTCTTCGCAATGCTGTGAAGGGTTATGGCTCACTCGAAGAAATCAATGCAAACTTGTGTGTTGTCATTGATGCGCTTTAAGCATCAATGACAACACCGTAAAGAATATCGATGGAATCAAATTTCATTGACTACGTAAAAATCTATTGTCGCTCAGGTAAAGGTGGCCGCGGTTCGATGCACATGCACCGTGGTAAGTATCAACCCTTGGGCGGCCCTGATGGTGGTGATGGTGGTCGTGGAGGTAATGTTTATCTTCGCGGCAATCATAACTATTGGACCTTGTTGCACCTCCGATTTGACCGACACGTTTTTGCAGGGCATGGAGGCAACGGTGGTAAATGCTGTAGTCACGGCAGTGATGGTGAAGATAAGTACATTGATGTACCACCAGGCACAGTGGCTTATGATGCCGAAACTGGTAAGTACCTCTGCGATGTCGTAGAAGACGGACAAGTAGTGATGCTCCTCAAAGGTGGACGTGGGGGATTAGGAAATTTCCAATTCCGCACTGCAACCAATCAAGCACCTCGCTATGCACAACCAGGAGAACCTATGCAGGAAATGATGGTTGTGTTGGAATTGAAACTACTTGCAGACGTAGGTTTGGTAGGTTTTCCCAATGCGGGAAAGTCAACCCTCGTAAGTGCTTTGTCAAACGCTCGTCCTAAAATTGCCAACTATCCCTTCACCACGCTTGAACCTTCTTTAGGGATTGTGCCTTATCGCGATGGACGTTCCTTTGTGATGGCAGATATTCCAGGGATTATTGAAGGAGCAGCCGAAGGACGTGGACTTGGTCTGCGTTTCCTTCGTCATATTGAGCGCAACTCTTTATTACTCTTTATGGTGCCAGGAGACACTGACAACATAAAGCGAGAATACGAAATTCTTCTCAAAGAAGTTAGCGAGTTTAATGAAGGGCTGCTTAATAAGCATCGCGTATTGGCAGTGACCAAAAAGCGACTTGTTGGATGAAGAACTGATGGAAATGCTCAAAGAAGAGCTTCCAGAAGATTTACCAGTGGTCTTTATTAGTGCAGTGACGGGACACCACATTCAAGAACTCAAAGATTTGTTGTGGCAAGAACTGAATAGTGAAAGCAACAAACTGCAGAGTGTGGCGGAAGGTGGTAGCATTGTGCACCGCGATCGCGAAGTAGAGCATTTTGATCGAGACTTCTCTGATTGGGCTGACGATGTAGTTGAAATTGATGACGATGACATCGAAGAACTTGAAGACTACGAGATTGAAGACGTGGAAGATTAAGTGGATTGCTTCAAACTTCTACACGATAAATTCCAAAGAATAAGCAAATGGAATTGCTAGAATATCAATTAAGTAAAGGCGTACGCGCTTTTTCTACTCTTCGCACCAGTGAGGAACTAGGAAAAGGCGCGTACGCTTCGTTTATGGCCTCTCCCTACTTAGGTTTTAATATCACACCTTATTGTGGAGATGCGCCAGAACATGTGGAGAAATGTCGCCTCTTACTGGCGGAAGAATTGGGTATTCCCGAAGATAGAATCGTATTACCCACCCAAACACATACCAACAACATCGCCATTGTAGACGAGAGCTATTGGACACTGGATATACGCGAACGAGCAGAGCGTTTACAAAATATAGACGCCTTGATTACTCAACAACGTGGTGTTTGTATTGGTGTTTCGACCGCTGACTGTGTTCCCGTTTTGTTTTACGACGAAAAACACCAGTGCATTGCTGCCGTGCATGCTGGATGGCGAGGAGTTGTTGGACATATCGCTCGAAGAACCGTCTTGAAAATGCAGGAATTAGGCTGCGAACCCAGCGCGATACAGGTGGTTGTTGCACCGAGCATCGCGCCAAACTCTTTTGAAGTTGGTGATGAGGTGGTGTCAGCGTTTGAGGAGGCAGGCTTTCCTTCTAGTGTGATATTGAAACAATTTGCGAAACCTCACATCGATTTGTGGGCTGCAGTGGCTTTCGACTTAGAAAGCGCAGGTATATCCTTGCAGAATATTCATATAGCAGGCGTTGATACCTATGAACACGCAGATAGTTTTTTCTCAGCACGCCGATTAGGAATCGAGTCAGGACGTATCTTTAATGGCATTTTGCTGCAATAACTTAGGCGTATATCAGCAATTATTCGTAAATTTGCGGAGAAATCTGTAACTTATTTGGCGAATTTGACCAAATATCACAGCGTTCCTGTCGAACAGAAGTCACAGTCGGACATCGTTTGACAAAACATTATCAAGTAACAAGACACATTTTCTATTATAATGGCCAAAGAACTCAAAGATCTTACCAAACGCAGCGTTGACTATTCGCGTTGGTACAACGAATTGGTGGTAAAAGCAGACCTCGCAGAGCAGTCGCCCGTGCGTGGGTGTATGGTAATTAAGCCTTATGGTTATGCCATCTGGGAAAGCATTCAGCAAAATCTTGATGCTCGTTTCAAAGCAACCGGGGTGCAAAATGCTTATTTCCCTCTCCTTATCCCCAAGAGCTATCTCTCAAAAGAAGCTGAACACGTTGAAGGATTTGCCAAGGAATGTGCTGTCGTAACTCACTATCGTCTCAAAACAAACGAAGAAGGTAACGGAGTTGTTGTTGACCCAGCGGCTAAGTTGGAAGAAGAACTCATCATTCGTCCTACCTCTGAAACCACCATTTGGAACACTTTCCGTGGTTGGATTCAGTCTTGGCGCGATCTTCCTTTGCTGTGCAACCAATGGTGCAACGTGATGCGATGGGAAATGCGTACGCGTTTATTCTTGCGTACCTCTGAATTCCTCTGGCAAGAAGGGCATACCGCTCACGCTACTCGCGAAGAAGCTGAAGCACGTGCCAAGCAAATGCTCGATGTTTATGCTGATTTCGCCAAAGATGTTTTGGCAATTCCTATGGTCAAAGGCGTGAAGAGTGCAAATGAACGCTTTGCAGGAGCACTTGAAACATACACCATTGAGGGAATGATGCAAGATGGTAAGGCATTGCAAAGTGGTACTTCTCACTTCCTAGGACAAAACTTCGGTAAGGCCTTTGACGTGAAATTTGTCAACAAGGATAACCATGAAGAATATGCTTGGGCTACATCTTGGGGAGTCTCAACTCGTTTGATGGGTGCCTTGATTATGAGCCACTCTGATGATAACGGTTTAGTACTTCCTCCACACGTAGCACCCATTCAAGTAGTCATTGTTCCTATTTTCAAGAATGGCGAACAAGAAAAGTTTGATGCAGTGCTTGGAGAATTGGCTAAAAAACTTCAGGCTAAGGGCATCCGCGTGAAGTATGACAATGCAGAAAACAAGCGTCCAGGCTTTAAGTTTGCTGATTACGAATTGAAGGGTGTTCCCGTTCGTCTCGTAATGGGAGGACGTGATTTAGAAAACGGCACCATTGAGGTGATGCGCCGCGACACCTTGGAAAAAGAAACTCTCTCTTTTGAAGGTCTTGAAGAAAAGGTCGTTGCTTTGTTGGAAGAAATCCAAGAAAACATTTATCAAAAGGCTTTGAAACTTCGCGAAGAAAAGACCTATACTTGCACCACTTACGATGATTTCAAAGAACGCATCAAAGACGGTGGCTTCTTCATCTACGATTGGGATGGAACTTCCGAAACGGAAGAACAACTAAAAGCAGACACACAAGCTACTATTCGTTGTATTCCTGATGCTTTGTCGCAAGACAATTTGGGAACCGATATGATCAGCGGCAAACCCGCGGTAGCTCGTGTCTACATCGCTAGAAGTTACTAACCACCAGCATCTCATCACAAATTTCCTACAACTATTATAGCGAATACATCACGCTATTCCCGTTGATAGCACGTTATGAATAGTGTCGATACGCAATATAATATGACCACGCAACAGCAGTTTGAGCAAGCCATAGCTTTGTGCCGTGACATTTTTGTCAAGAAAATGTACGACTACGGCACTGCGTGGCGCGTGCTTCGCATACCATCGCTCACCGATCAGATTTATATCAAGGCCAACCGCATCCGCTCTTTGCAAACGAAGGGTGTTTCCAAGGTAGGGGAGGGGATTGTTCCAGAATTCATAGCTATTGTCAACTATGCCATAATGGGACTCATCCAACTCGAATTGGGCGTGGCTGATGGTACCAATAAAGATGATTTGCACGATGAACGAATGGCAGAGGCCTACGACAAACAGGTTGAAGCTGCGTTACAACTTATGTTGCGTAAAAATCACGATTATGACGAAGCGTGGAGGTTGATGCGAGTGTCTTCTTACGTAGATTTCATTCTTACAAAGGTGTTTCGCACCAAACAGATTGAAGAACATGAAGGCAATACGCTCGTGAGTGAAGGCATTGATGCCAATTATTTGGATATGCTCAACTATGCCATCTTCGCTATCATCAAACTTGAGGTAGAAAAGTCTGAACAAAATGCCGAAAAGTAAAGTTACTTATGCCATACTTCGCACAATAACCCTACTATCTCAGTGGTTGTTGGCAGGTACGTTCCTGTTTTCGGGCTTCGTCAAAGCCTTAGATCCAATGGGAATGGAGCATAAGTTGGCCGCTTACTTTACGCATTGGGGAATAAACCTTCCCGCTGGTTCTTTGTACCTTGACGTTGCAGTCCTTTTGCTTGCCCTTGCAGAGTTTACCCTTGGGGTATATCTCTTGTTGGGAATGCGCAAACGCGTAGCTGCCATTGGAAGTTTTGCATTTATGTTGGTGATGACATTACTCACCATATATATATATGCGTTTAATCCCGTTGCAGATTGTGGCTGTTTTGGTACAGCAATTACGCTAACAAATGGTGAAACGCTAGCGAAGAATATTGTACTACTCGCTTGCGCATTTATTGTCCTCACGCAGCGACGCCATTCCTTAAGAATCATTACCGTTCATACTCAGTGGTTGCTGTCGTTATATGCAATGGTATATCTGCTAGGTGTCACACTCTTTTCGCTCCATTATTTGCCTTTGATGGAATTTACTCCCTATGAAACGGGCATTTCCATCCCCGAAGCAATGAAAGGGAAGCAAAATATGAGTTTCATTTACGAAAAGAACGGACACAAGCAAAGTTTTGATATAGACCACTTGCCCGAGGACAGCACTTGGACGTACGTTGAAACCCAAACAGAAGTCCTTCAAGCACCAAGCATCAAGGATTTCTCTTTGACTGACAAAGATGGAGAAGAAATTGCTGACGAGTTGCTAGCCGACAGTTCTTTGGTTTACATCGTTACGATGCCCAATCCTCCACAGCGGATGCAGGTTGTAGCGACCGAATCAATGATATCTACGATTTCGCCAACGATCACCACCAACGCTTAGTTTGCGCCACGGCTGGAAAACAATCAGAGATAACACAATGGATAGACCTTACAGGGGCTGCTTATCCATTTGTAGAAAGCTCCACCGAAGCACTCAACGCAATGGTTCGCTCCAACCCTGGCGTCCTGCTGCTCAAACAAGGACGAATCATTGCTAAATGGAGCAGCAACGACCTTCCTAATGAGGAAGAACTAAAAAGCTATAACGGCTAATCCTGAACTGCAAATCCAACGTTTTGCCACGAGTCACGCATTGTTGAAGTTGTTCCTGTGGTTTATCCTTCCGTTTGGACTCCTTCTGCTTGCTGATCGCCTTTGGATTGGTCGCCGATATTATCGCATCTACAAACATTACAAATCCCATAATAAAAACAAAATGAGAAAGCACATCGTAGCCGGCAACTGGAAGATGAACAAGAATCTTCAAGAAGGTCTTGCTCTTGCCGCTGAAGTCAACGAACTTCTCAAGAATGAGAAGCCAAACTGTGAAGTAATCCTCGGTACTCCTTTCATCCACTTGGCAAAGGTGAGCGAGTTGGTAGATCATAGCCTCGTGAAGGTGTCTGCTGAAAACTGCGCTAACCACGCTGCTGGTGCTTACACTGGCGAAGTTTCTGCAGAAATGGTAAAATCAACTGGTGCAGAGTACGTGATTCTTGGTCACAGCGAACGTCGCGAATACTACAACGAAACTCCTGAAGTCCTCAAGGGAAAAAGGTTGACCTCGCTCTTGCTAACGGTCTTCAAGTGGTATTCTGCATCGGCGAAAAGCCTCGCACAACGCGAAGCTGGTGAACAAGAAGCTGTTTGCAAGGCTGAACTCGAAGGTAGCGTATTCCATCTTTCTGCTGAAGAATGGAAAAAAACGTTGTAATTGCTTACGAACCCATCTGGGCTATCGGTACTGGTAAGACTGCAACTTCTGATCAAGCACAAGAAATTCACGCTTTCATCCGTAAGTGCGTAGCTGAAAAGTATGGTCAAGAAGTAGCTGACAACACTTCTATCCTCTATGGTGGTTCTTGCAATGGTAAGAATGCTCCTGAACTTTTTGCTAAGGAAGACATCGATGGCGGTTTGATTGGTGGTGCATCACTCAAGGCTGCTGACTTCAAACTCATCATCGACGCTTGGAAGTAATTCATAGCACGTCTTTGCGACTTTAAAAGGAAGGTGAGATTCCTTGTGAATCTCACCATCCTTATTTTATCCTTCATATAAGTTTTTACCTATCTCTGTTTCCATCTTATGGGAAACAATTAGAGAATTCATCAGCTGTAGATGCCTTTGGCGTTCGTCTACAGTAGTTCATTTTCTTCGTAGATGAAACTTTTATTCTTGACTTCGTTATTGAGCATTCTGCCAACTGCAAGCCAATCGTTGAGTGCCCATTGTGCCACGCCACAAATTAAAGCCGACAGCGTCACCACTTCTAAGCGACACGCTAATGTAGAATCGACACGAGAAGGTAGTCGTTCGCGCTATCGTGCGCAAGGCTATCGCATTCAGGTCTTCACGGGTGGAAACGATCGTGCCGCAAAACTCGCAGCGCAAGATATGAAGATTAAAGTGCAGCGTTACTTTCCTGAACTATCTGTTTACATCCATTTCCAATCCCCCCGATGGGTCTGCCGAGTTGGCGATTTCTTATCTAGAGAAGAAGCTCAACACTATGTAAAGCTCATCAAAAAGAAAAGACTCTCTCCTGAAGCAGCGATTGTGAAAAGCCCTATTCTTCGCGCTTATTAGGCGGAATAGAGCCTTTCGCAGTTATCATTCTTCTTTTATTGTAGAATTACATAGACCTTAGAATATGACGGAACAAGAACGCATTGACCAATTAAAGTTTCATTATAAGAAACACTCCAACTCTTTGGAGAAGACCCAGAAAGAGAAGGACTTCTCAAAACTCCCGAACGTGTTGCTAAAGCTATGCTCACGCTCACTAGAGGATACGCAATGGATCCTGTGGCTGTGCTGAATAGTGCCAAGTTCAAAGAAGAATACAATCAAATGGTAATCGTCAAAGACATAGAATTCTTCAGTCTTTGCGAACATCATATGTTGCCATTCTTCGGAAAAGCGCACGTTGCTTACATTCCCAACGGATGTATTTGCGGACTTTCAAAAATTCCGCGTGTAGTAGACATCTTCTCTCATCGCCTTCAAGTGCAAGAGCGATTAACGCTGCAAGTGATGGAAGCCATCAAGGAAGCACTCGATCCTAAGGGTGTAATGGTGGTAATGGAAGCCGAACATATGTGTATGCAAATGCGCGGCGTAGAAAAACAACATTCTTGCACCACAACAAGTTCCTTCTGTGGAGCATTTGAGCAAGCCAAGACACGCGAAGAGTTTTTGCAACTCATCAAACGAGCTTAGCTCATACGATTATCAGTTTTGAGAACAGCTGTTCCAAAATGTGGGAGGTAGTATCAATGCCTCCCACATTTTTTGTACAGAGTATTGCGGTATAATGAATGATTGGAGTTAATGTGGTGCGTGATTGTAGGAAAAAACAGACAATAACGTGGAATCTGTCGTCTAAATCATCCAAATGACCCAGAAAATACTCAAATCTAGTGATTGTGTATTCCTTCTGTCTTGTGTAACTTTGCACGGTTAATCCCCAATCGGTTGTTAGCTCCTGAACAGATTTCATTAGATTGTTGAGCAGATTGTTTGTCGTTAGTTCGAAGGCGTAGCGGGCTACGGCGAGAACGAACGAAAGACAAGATGCCAACAAGAAATGAAAGATGACAGGAAGTTATCTATTCAATTACGAGTTGCACAATAACGGTCTAACGACCGATTGGGGATTATTTGCCATTCACGGACTTGATGGTTGTAGCCTCAATCATCTTATTATAGAAATGATACAACAAGAACTTTATGAAGAAAACTTTTAAGCGAATTCATTTGTGGCTTTCTGTTCCTTTCGGAATCATCCTCAGTTTGATTTGTTTTACTGGAGCCTTACTCGTCTTTGAGCGCGAAGTAACCGAGCTAGTACACTACGATCTTTACCATCTAAAGAGGTCAAGGCAAATGCGCTTCCCATTTCGTCTTTGATTGACAAAGTCGTTCCCGAGTTGGAAGATAGTGTTTCCGTCACCGGAATCACAATATCCAATGATGCCAACAGACCTTATCGCGTAAACCTTTCAGCACCTCGAAAAGCGGGTATGATGGTCAACCAATACACTGGAGAAGTGCTGGGGATGGACCAGCGGTTGCCGTTCTTTAAGACCGTGCTCAAACTTCATCGTTGGCTTCTTTGTGAACGTCCAGACAACGATGAGGATATTTGGTGGGGTAAGCTCATTGTCGGCACCAGCACTTTGATGTTTGTGTTTGTGTTGATCAGTGGTATTATTGCTTGGTGGCCAAAAACAACGCGAGGACTGAGCAAACAGATGAAAATCCACACGAGAAGAGGTTTGAAACGTCTGTTCTTGGATTTACACACTATTGGCGGTGTTTATGTTTGTCTGTTGCTTCTTGTTATGGCTTTGACAGGGCTAACTTGGTCTTTTGATTGGTATCGCAATGGTTTCTATAGCATCTTTGGGGTTAAGCCTGAAAAAAAGGAGGCGAATGCACCGAAAGGTGACAAACCTCAACCAACAGCTGCGAAGGGTGCTTCCGCACCAATGGCACCCGAAGAAAGTGAAGAGGAATTTGTGGTTATGCCCCCAAATTACATCGTATGGCAAAGCATTTTTGAAGAAGTGCGCAATCGTCAAAAGGACGCTGCAACAATTACCATTGATGATGAAGAAGCAGAAGCTACTCTCGGAACATTAGGCAATAGCCGTGCTGCTAATGTTTATGCCTATGACGAAACAAGCGGAAAGGTGACAGATGTAGAGCATTACGCTGATGCCAAACCCAAGCAAAAGGTTCGTGGATGGGTTTATTCTGTGCACACCGGCAGTTGGGGCGGTCTATTGACTCGAATTCTACAATTTCTCGCAGCTCTTTTCGGGGCTACGCTTCCCTCACTGGTTATTACTTGTGGATTAAAAAGAAGTCTGAAGAACAGAAAGAAGAAATAGTGTTTGCTTTCAAAATAAGAAAAAGGCTTTACCAATACGTATTGTAACGTAGGTAAAGCCTTTTGTTGTGCCGTTACTTTGGCTTTAGAAACTCACCAATCGATGGACACAAGTGCGCCAATCCACATTTGTGACAAAGCGGTTTTCTTGCAAGGCAAGTGTAGCGACCGTGGAGAAGCAACCAATAGTGACCAGCAGCCACTTTGGATTCGGGAATGTGCTTCATTAATTCCATCTCCACACTGTAGGGAGTTGTACAGCGTTTCGGTACTAACCTCAGACGATGAGAAACGCGGAAAACGTGCGTGTCTACAGCAAGGGCTGCCTTGTGAAAAAGCCACAGCCTGCACCACGTTGGCTGTTTTTTTCGTCCCTACCCCGGAAGCGAAGTGAGTTCCTCTAGAGTGGAAGGCACTTCTCCATTGAAATCGGCTACGAGTTTTTGTGCCAATCCCACCAAATGCTTAGCTTTATTATTGGGATAACTCACCGATTTGATGTAATCAAATATCACTTCCGGTGTGGTCTGCGCCATAGCCTCAGGAGTGGGAAAGTCTTGAAATAAACGCGGAGTAACTTGGTTGATGCGTTTGTCGGTGCATTGGGCAGAGAGCACAACAGCCACAACGAGTTCAAAGTTGTTGCGGAAATCCAACTCTGTCTCCGTTGCGTCCATTGTTCGTTCAAAAAAATCAAGCACCTGCGCAAAGAGTTCCTTCTTTCGCATAGTTGTTATGTCTAGTTGTGTCTCGTGGGTTGAGAGAGTAGTTAAGCAAGTTGTTGCATTCGAGCAATATATTTGCCAATGATGTCAAATTCCAAATTGACTTTTGTGCCCACTTCAATGTTGTGGAAGTTCGTATTGTCGTAGGTGTAAGGAATGATGCACACTTGGAAAGTGTTGTTGGTGGGATTGCAAACAGTGAGGCTAACTCCATTTACCGTGACACTGCCTTTGTCTACGCAAAAATAGCCACGTTGAGCCATCTCTTTGCTTGTTTCATATTCAAAGGTAAAACGATAGCTACCATCTTCGTTCTCTTTCTTCACACAAGTAGCCACTTGATCCACGTGTCCTTGCACGATATGTCCATCAAGTCTGCCATTCATCATCATTGAACGTTCCACGTTCACTCAGTGCCAACAGTCCAGTCACCAAGATTGCTACGCTCGAGGGTTTCGTTCATTGCTGTTACCACATATTGTGTTTCTGTCAAGTGAACCACCGTAAGACAAACGCCATTGTGTGCAACACTTTGGTCGATTTTCAGTTCTTGAACAAAATTGCATTCGAGCGTGAAGTGGATATTTTCTTGCTCCTTCTGTATGTTTACGACTTTTGCCGTGGACTCTACAATTCCTGAAAACATAGTTGTATAGATTATCTGAGTTGGATTCTATTGATTAGCTGAGTTCGATTCAATTTTTCTCAGTTTGATTCATTAGTACAAAGATACAACTAAATCTCGAGATATAAGAGACTTGTAGGAGAATCATAGTAATGTGCAGTCGCATTTGTTTTTCTTGTAGCGTCTACCAGAGCGTGTGAATAAGCAGTTTGTTTCGTCTTAATTTTACGGACAACACTTAGGTGATTATGAATCGTTAAGGGAAAACGCTTCGAAGACTGTTAAAATGACGGGCTAAATTTGGTCAGAATTTCAAGCAAACTAGGAGGAAACTAATGTGTTTTATGTGGGTTCAAAATCAATCCTCCGACAAAAAATGGAGAGATTCGAGAGTTTTTCTCGCTATCTTCCCACAGAAACAAAATTTCGTGGGAAGTTTTCAGAATTATATCGGACGAAAAAGAAATTTCGTCCGACTTAATTTGAAAAATGTCCCTTGAAATAGAACGAGCGACGTGTTGTTTTACCCAAAACGACCCGTCGTTTCTGCTCAAACAAGCCGTCGATTTCTATAAACAAGCTCAGATTACAATAAAACGCGCGAAATAACTGAAAAGTGCTCCCAAAATCTCTATTTTCAAACTCTCTGAGAATCGCATAATTCCCAGCAACTTTTTCTGAATTCGAATTTAGGCGTTAAATGGAGGGATAGGATTTGTGAAAAATATCCATATTGCAATGGATAAAAGTACGGAGAATGTGCGGTTACTTTTAGTCCCAATCTGTCATTAGTTCTTAAACGGATTTCATTGGATTGTTGAGCTGTTTGTTTTTCGTTTTGATTTGGTGTGGCGTGCTACGTCGAGAACAACGAGCAACAAGATGTCTACAAGAATATGAACGATGACCCGAAATAAACTTCCCCATTACGAGCAGCTTATAACGATTAAATGACTGATTGGGGGCGAAGGCTACCACAAAGTGTGCGCATATCATTGGATTGAAGCGTTGTCAAATTATAGAGCAAAGGTGGGGGCATTGCTGCCACCTTGCGACTGACAGAGGTGGCTACCAAGGAGGACTGACAGCTTAGCGTAGCAAATGCGGTCTGTGCTTCTCCCTCGGTAGCGAAATCCTCTGAACAAATGGTCTGAAGAAGGACACCATCTTTCTGTACAAAGGCTTGTAATCGCCAAAAGGGAACGGATGAAAATCCTTGGTGCTCCAAGAAGCGACGGCAAACCATTGCGAGTGTGGGTGTTTGTACTCTACCTAAAGAATAGGCCCCTCTTTGGGCAATGGATAAGGTACGGCTAGCGTTGATACCAACTAACCAATCAGCTTCACTGCGTGCTTTGCCAGCAAGAAAAAGTGCATCATACTCTCTCCCTGCTTTTAATTTTTCAAATCCATCACGGATAGCCTTGTCTGTGAGAGAAGAAATCCAAAGCCTCTGGAATGGTTTTGAGCAATCTAGATAACTATAAATATAGCGGAAGATGAGTTCTCCTTCTCGTCCGGCATCGGTGGCTACGATGATTTGGTCGCTTTTTTCAAAACAGGAACGGATGATTTTGAGTTGCTTGAGGGCGGTTGGGTCATCTTCAAAGTCTTTGCCTTTGCGGATTTGGCGCACCATGAGCTGGAAAGGCTGTGGAACGATGGGAAGTTCCTCTGCTTTATAAGCTCCATAGCCATATTGTTCGGGCATTGACAAGGTGATGAGGTGACCGAATGCCCAGGTGACAAGGTAGCCTGCTCCTTCCAGGAAGCCATCTTCTCTACGATTTGCACCAACAATACGCGCAATGTCACGCGCCACGGAGGGCTTTTCGGCAATGATACAAGTTATCATAGTGGATTCTATTTATTAGGTTATAGGTTACATCTTGCGACCACGCTTTGCTTTTTGTTCTTGCTTGGCTTGCTGCGCTTCTGTGGGTTGAGTTTGTTGGGATTTGAGCGGTTCTTTGAGGTCTTTCGTGGCTTCGTTGGTTTTGCCGTGGTTATTGACCGCAACCTGAGTTTTATTTTCCTCAGCTACGGCTTCAACCTTACCCTTGTCTTGTTTCTTGTCGGGATTCGCCTTTCGGCAGACTTTTTCTCGCCACGGCAGAGTCTAAACTGCGCTGTGCTTGTTTGCTCTGCTCGTTTGGCTTATCGAAAAAGTTCCATTTGTAAAAAGCGTGGGCGGTTTTCCTCCTTGTCCATACGGACATAGGCATTGAAGCTTTTACCTCCCTTGTCTACCATATTCTTGAGATAGAGCGTGCTACCCTGCATTCAAGGATTCGCGCTGTTTGTCGGAGAGCGTGAGTCCACAGAGTTTACGAGGAATTCCGCCTTGCTTTTTGTCCTTGTTCTTGGTGTTGTGCCTTGCGCTCCTGCAAACTCTTCTTATCACCAAAGATAAACTCGATGCCTTTCTTTTTCTGCATTGACTTGAAGCGTGGCATCAAAGGATTTGTCGTTCTTGGAAGTCATCCCTTCTACCTTCACAGCCTTACCTTCTATGAGGTCTTTGTATTGCTGGTCAGAGAGGGTTACCCCTTTAATTTCCTTGGGAATAGACACTCTGTCGGCACGCAAAGCGATAACTTCATTCGTCTGTGGGTCAATGGAAACATAGGCAGAGAAAGACTCGCCGTTTTTGGGCGTTACCTCGATGGTTTTTACCCAAATTTCCCGTTGCCAAAAGGGTTGCTTTTTCTTCATTCGAAAACTTGTGTCCCATATAGGGAAAGTCGAGTTGCGGTTCTTTTCTTGGGGAATGGACGGCAAGTGAGATTTTCCCCTCTTCGTCTGTTCGGAATGCAAGGCGTGCTTCGGTGTGGATGGTGGTTTCTCCCACGGGAATAGCAATCGGCAAAAGATTGGTTTTCTGACAATTGAGCATTTTGTCGAGTTCGCCGTTCTGTTCGAGTTTTTCTTTGGAAAGTCCCAAGGTTTCAAGCATCTTCCAGTCCACGCGTTCGGGATTAATGGCTGTGGCGTTCTTCTGCTGAGGAAGGTAATCTTCGAAATCGAGCTGAATGTCTTTAATCTTCTGCTGATTGTCGGGATTTTGCTTGTTTTGCAACATAGTTTTGAGATTAGCCACGCCTTGTTCCACATTGTCAGCAAGCACCTTGTACAAGCCAAAACGCTTGGGTTCGTTGAACTGTTTGAGAAAATTCTTCATGAAGTTCTTCAAGAGTCCATCTCTGCTATTGAATTTGAGAAAGTCGCTTTGATTGGCTTCTTCGGCTGGGGCAGTCTTGAGTTTCCCCTTTTCATCGATGTTTGAAACTACGGAAAGTTTACCTACTTCCGCCTCGTTTTTGACCTCCGTGCGGTCTTCCAATACCAGCACATAGTCGTCGTTGTTATTTGCGTTCATAATACTATGAATTAGATGATTATAACTTGCTAAAACGCAAATATATAGGCTTATATAAGACGCTCTAATGTATAGGGTGTAGGCAGGATAATAAGGGAAGAAAGGGGAAATAAACAATCGTGCGTTTTATTAATCAGAGAGAGAGAAGATGCCCTAAAGGTGTTTCTAAGACGATAGCAAGGTAATCTTATATTTTTTGCTCAATATTTCCTTACAATTCCTTGGTCTAGCGATGAAAAAGGTTTAACTTTGCAGTAAGAGAAAAGGCATTGTATAGAAGTCTAGCTCTTAGCCTGTAAGGCTGCTCATTCCTCACCTTAAAGAGGAGAATAGGCTTGGACAGCTCATAGGTGTTAAGAACAACGACAAGGTTAATCTACGCTTTGAGTATGATGCACTGGGGCGTAGAACGGCAAAGATTAACGCCTATGGCAAGGCGGAGCAACATACCATTACACGCTTCTTGTGGGATGGCAATGTGCCTCTGCACGAGTGGTCGTATCCGCTCAGTGATCGTCCCGAGACTATAGATGATAGTGATGGCAGACGAAGCTACGCCAGTCCAGAGCCACGGACAGAACTCACCACTTGGATATTCGACGAGGGGACATTTGTGCCCTCAGCAAAACTCGTGGGCGAGAGACGCTACTCCATCATCTCGGATTATCTCGGCACGCCCGTAGAGGCGTATGACGAGGCGGGTAAGCGCGTCTGGAAGCGTGAGCTGGACATCTATGGGCGTGTGCGTATAGAGCAAGGCGAAGTGGGGCTGGTGCCTTTCTTGTACCAAGGGCAGTACCTCGACACAGAGACGGGGCTCGCCTACAACCGCTTCCGCTACTACTCTCCCGAAACAGGAGCATACATCAGCCAAGACCCCATTCGCCTCGAAGCGGGGCTGACAAACCTGTATGCATACGTCCACGACGTAAACGCTTGGATTGATCCGTGGGGGCTGATAAAGGTTAGTACAACAGTCGCACTACAGGATGTTATGAATCGTGGTCTTCATGTTAATGTGATAGAAGGTAAAAAAAGTTTCCATGTTGCACTCGAAGCAATTATGGATGGAGAGATTCCCAAGGGTATTAAATTGGTACCTGCAGATCCCCAAGCTAGGAAGATAGGTATTTCTAAAAAGTAGAAGAAGCCATACGGGACTATATGGAAAAAAATAAATCTAAACTCTCTAATATTGCACGAATGGCAGCAGAGGCATTTACAGGGTCTGATTTGTCACGTAAACAAGGATTGCAAGATGTCGCAAAAGCATTGGACGTTCACTAATATTATCCGTTATATTGAGGATTATAAAAAAAATCCTCAACTCATAGAAAGGATGAAGTGGGAATTTATTTCCGAAGGAGAGTGTATAGTTGAGTTCGTGAAGCTATATAAGCATCTCGTCCTAGAACGAACGATTGATCCCAAGATCCATCAAACTACAGCTATTTACTTGAGGTATTCTCAGCAATTGCTACTAAAAAAGAAGAGAGCTATAAGACGTCTTGGCATAGGGAAAAAGAATGTGTCTGCAATCTTAAGACTATGTGGTATACATTACAGAGAGTATGGGGACGATGAGCATCGAGTCTTTTTCCTGGATACGGATGTGAATATATACTTCTGCAAACACTATCAATTACCTATTTATATTCTGCAAAGAATAGAATTCTCCAATAAAGAATATAGATCTTTTATCCTCAAGGTTCTTCCGGTGAAAAAAGGTGAATGGTAACTACCCCCGAGAATACCTCGTATCTTCTCTAATAGAGTAAATCATAGCAAAGTTGCATTTATGAGCGACAGCATAGGTCATATAATAAAGGACTCTTTAGGCGACCAACTGACACATAGCCCGAGTAAGAGCTTTGTCAATCGCTGTGAAACAAGACTAAGGTTATTGCTCCTATTTCTTGTGTGCTCCTTGTCCAACTTTGTATCTTTGAAAGCTCATCCTCTCTTCGTATCATCAGGAATGAATATAGATGGTGCTAGTAATATGAAGTACTTGCCTATTGCAGAAGGAATAGATCCTAATCCTAATAAAGCTATTCATTTAGGATGGAATGATGTGCATAGAAAATATAATCAAATGATGAAACAGCGAATGAATAAGCTTTTATGATATTTCCAAAAATTGAAGGATGGGATCAACGAAGAATTCAAAAGGAAGTCGTAGGTTTACAAACCGAAGTTAGACAAGGATTGGATTCTGGAAAATATAAAACGCACTGATAAAAAAATGTATAGACTTCAGCAACAAAGTGACATGGATTTTGTGCCATGTCACATCAGGAATCTCCAAAGACAAGAAGAGTTATATGATTTTTTGGTAGATGGTAAGGAAGGACTTCTTCAGTATTCTCCAGTTCTGATCGCTGATAATAGATTGACACTGGAGTCCATCCAAAAGTTGGACTATCTTGAAAGTTTTTTGCCTGCTCCAATTTTTTCAGAACGAGCAAAAATGAGAATCGAAAAAATTGTAGGTGAAGATGTTGTCTTCTATCCCTGTAAAATAAATCTTAAAGGAGAGTTATTGCAATTTTACCTGGCTAAGATCTTTCGAAATCTTCCAATATTAGATGTGGAGAATAGTCCATCTTATACCTTATCCGATGGAAAAAAAATTCCCACATACCCTTATAAATTTACCTCGCAAGATTTAGAGTACACACTCGCAAGAGATTGCTACTACCCTTCATTATTTGTTGTATCTTCTAGGTTACAAAAAAAGAAATGTATGGTTTGTCTTTAGATCTAGTTCCATTAATCTGAGAATAAAATAATTTTGATAGCATATAAGGTCTGATTTGTCACTTAAACAAGGATGACAAGATGTCGCAAAAGCATTGGACGTTCACTAATATTATCCGTTACATTGAGGAATATGAAAGATTTGAATTATACTTTTATGGATGAGTTACTGATCTTCATAGACAATCAGACTGGAGATAGCGTTGGGATGTATTACAATACATGGTTGCTTATAATCAAATGTATTTTGATAGAATATGCGGATAAAACGGCTGAGGAGGCAAATGAAGTTCTAAAGAAACACTATTACAAAAAGCCTGAAAGCTATTATGAAGTACTCTACCTGAGTCATGAAACAGAGTACCATTGGGCTATGCTGGGAGCTTATGGAGAACTTTATTGGTTAAAAGGAGTGAGTTCCCAAGTCCCTATTGACTATGATGCTTGGTATAGCAATTATATACGAAACAATAATTTGCCCACCCCATTTCAATGGTTTTAGTACCTCGACACAGAGACAGGGCTCGCCTACAACCGCTTCCGCCACTACTCGCCCGAAACAGGAGATTAGTAATCAAACTGATAGCATGTTTAGTTTTCTCAAGAAGAAACCAAAGTTGGATATTTCCAATGTTATTAAAGAGTTGGCAAAAACTCTACCAAGCAAGTATGATTCTATCATAAAACAAATAGAGGAAGGCATCGTTATAGGTTTCTTCATAGAGGAAGATGCGTATGTTAAATTTAAGCTAGATTCTTCCGTTATTAGTCGCTTTGAAGACCCTATGGGTCGCTACTATTCAATTTCTGGATTTCAGCTTGAATGGGATGATGGTAGCAGGACTTATTTTGCTATTCGTATTGGGTATGGGTTAGTTCTCGGCATAGAACTATCAGATCGTAGTGTCATCTTTAAGCATCAAAATCAACCAAGAGTAATTCTCATGTCTCTGAGGATTACCTATTTTGATTCGTTGGAAAACTCCTTTATCTCCCCATCAGAAGCAAAGATATTTAGTCCTAACGACTTATATGAAATCGAAATCCAAGGGGTCCATCTCCTTCATCTGAGAGATCTTGATGATGGAGACTTTGTCGCTATAGATAGAAAACAATCTATCTACAAAGTGACACATTCTCCTGTCGAACTAGTCCCCCTTGATATACTATTAGAGGATGTCCCTCATCTATAGGGTCTGATTTGTCACGTAAATATTGTAGCTAATCATAAAACAAATAGCCCCAAATAATTTTCATTGATGAAGTTTTTTCAGAAACGAGTAGGGAGTATATTCATTGTGCCACTATTCTTGCCTAGTGAATATACTGATAACATCAAAAGCTATGCTTCTGTTGACTTTCCCCCAACAGAACGCTATGCTTTCGGTCGGTTGATAGAAGTTGACAAATCTGGTGGAGATTTGGTGGAAATTTTCAACTATATAGGAGCAATACCGAGTTCTCCGATGGGAATAGTAAATTCTGGGCTTATGTTTAAGCCTTTACATATAAGTTTGGGGTTCAAAAAGAAAAGGTGGAGATTTATATTTGAAGACCCAAACTATGACAAGATAAGGGATTCTAATTATCAAGAAATTACATTCCTTATGGGAACCCCAGAGATGCCAGCCCTTTGGGTTGGAGGAGAGTACAAAAGAACAACTGTCTATGATTGTGAGAGCTACAGAAAATGGATAGTATTTACTCCAACCGAAGTGGAAGGATTAATTAAGGAGTTAATTTAAGGAATGAACCTATTGACGGAATCATTTGCTCCCAATTTAGATATAGCTCAATAGTATATGAGTAAGTGCCTAGGTGGTATTATACATGACGTCTTGGTTCTGTCGGGACCTTGCTATCGCATAGTCCTGGCAAGAGCTTTGGTGAGCTGTTTGAGGAGAAGAAGTCTAAGCTAGACGCTCTTCAAGCGACGCTTGCCGAGGCCGTTATGCCTAAGTTTCCGCCTATGCCTGCTGTGAAGTACAGTGATATAGGCTTCGGTATAGACCTTCACAAGGGGGTTATGCCTGCTGTCCCTTTGGTTCCTGTGCCTTTGGTTCCTGTGCCTAATGTGAGCATGACAAAGCAATTGGAGGATATTCTTGCAAATCTTGGACCCCCAATTCGGTTTAAGGTCACCTCCTTTTTACTCAGGTTATAGCACACAACGATTCTTTCGACCTAGTTTTAGACCGAAGATTCATTGTTTCACGCAAGTCAGTTTTAGAAAAGTGTGAGCTGCTTCATCTCTGCTTCTCCCTCTCCCTCCACCTAAAACACCATATTGATAGAAGGTTTTGTATCGTAGAAAGCATAAGCAGCCATTCCTACCAAAAGGTTGACAATAAAGTTTGAGACACTTCTGTGGCGGGTATGAATAATCTGCGCCACGTTCTTGAGCATATCGTTGATGGTTTCGATAATGCTTCTTTTACGGAGCATTATTTTGTCGTACACATCCATTAAGCGGTTCTTCATATTAGTGCGTATGCCCGTGACAATATGAACTCCCCTATCGAAGAGAGAAGCAAATAGTGATTGAGGCATATAACCTTTATCGGCATATTCTTCTTTTAGTTCTCGACAGACGTAGAAGAGATAGAAATGTTTGGAATTGCGAAACGTATTGCTGTGGAACAAGACAAGAATGGTAATCATTTCTGCATCGCTCATTCTTCCCTTTCTATTGCGAGTTTTAGTGGTGTTTGGAGAGGGATTTGAAAGCGAAAGTGCTTTTTGTTCAATTCCAACTCATATTCTTTGCAGAAAGCATCTGCAATACAATAAATTTCCGTAACTTTGCTGATAAGTTTCATAGAAGATTATTTGATCGTTATCTGTTTGGTCTTCAATAACAAATATGCGGAAAAATCCTCCTCTTTTGGGGCTTTTGTTGAAACTATCTTAAGGCAAAAAACAAGAATTCCTTATCCCGAATTGGGGTTAAAAGGAAAAGAGGGCATCACCGAAATAATATAGGACCTTTGACTCCTGTTTATGAAACGGATAGCTATAAAGCCGTAAGAGGTGGAGAGCAATATTACATTGAAGAAGCGCGAAAATCAGGTAATGCGGTAGATCAAATTAATGGTATTTCTCCGAGGAAGGCTAATAAGAACGGATACGAAGCAGCCTTTGCTAATCCCGAAAATAACAAAGCGAGAATACTCGATGATAATTTATCGAAAAAATACTTTAAAAACAATCAATATGGGTAAGGGTGTAAAAAAATATGGCCAAATCTATGAAATCTCACTCCCGAGTGGGAAATTTACTTATGTATGTAGGGTAAGGCAATACGAGTTTGGTATTTTTGATTATCTCTCGGAAAATGCAGCTAATATGGATGAGCTTCTTTCTGTTGGGTTTAAGACTTATAAATCCTGCATAGAAACAGCTATAAGAAAGAAGATTTGGAAACTGATAGGGCAAGTTGATTTGGAGAAAGAAAATATAATATATCCAGATTTAGCGATTTTTCTTATCATACAATAAAGAACTTTTTATTAGACAATCAAGAGTTATGAGAAACGGAAATCCTTTGGTAGTTCCTCAAAAAGACTATATAGACTTACTAAAAGCGAGGGTATATAGATGGTTTCTTTGATGATTACAAAATCTTTGAACTCTGGCTGTCTAGCAATATAGAAAATTATCCAGATAATCAAGATATATTTCCTTTACCATCTCGGTATTTATAGAGGGAATGACCTATCTCACTGATAAATGAAACGATTGATGGTGGCTTCTATCATTCATATGACCCCAACAATGTCAAAGATGGAAGAACTTTTATATCTAAAGATGACATTGAGTTAAAAATGAGTCAGAGAAAAACAGCAGAAGTTGATTCCAAAGGACATATGATAAATAATACTCACTAGAAATATGAACAGCAAAATTAAGCTTCGAGTTGGTAAAATAATCGAACTGAAGCATCATATTGAGAATTGGGAAATTCAAACAAGCGAAGAGATCGAAAAGCTTCTTGTTGATTTTGAGAAACAGCCTAGGCAAGAAATGTCTTCTTATTATACGGAGCTTTTTAGAGATGTTCAATTTGCGGGTGTTTTGGTGCAAATAGCAAATAAGTATGCGGAAAACAGTAAAATCAATCGCTGTATAGTATCTGCTCTTGGAATGATGATGTGGAGGTATAAGCTTCCTGAGAGTGAGGAAATATATCGCCTTATGTTAGCGAATATTCAAAGAAAAGGGAGTAGCTCTTTTTTTGTAGCATTTCATCTCCCTAAGATGAAAATGTTTGAGGAATTCCCGAATAAATGGGCCTATTTTATGAGTATACCTAAACTCTCTCCTAAAAAGACTTCTGCGGAATACTTTACTAACTTGGTCGAAGAATACATTTACTTTGTACCTATGATGTATAAGTCAGAATTGATTCAATACTTCAGTTTGAAATATAATGAAACAAAAAGTGAATATCTAAAAGATAGATATGAAAAAATACTAATAACCCTGCAGGATTAGTACTTAATTGAGTAATTTTTGAGGAAAAACATCAACCCAATTGGAGGATATTCTTGCAAATCTTAAGGTAATGCACGTAACGATACAACGAGGTGCAAAAGGACGGCTGTATGCAGCCTCCCATACAGAATATAAATGGCATTAGCATATGAAAAAGCGAACTAGAGCAGAGTACACAAAACGCATTGACAAAGTCTTCTCATACGTGAAGGGCTACACTCATAAGGCGGAGTATTTGGAGCGTTTAGCAAATCCATCTTTGGAGAAATGGAATTTTATCCAGTTAAATACTGTTGCCCGCATGGAGTCTTACGTGTGTCAACTGCAATTTTGGCACAATCCTAGTCCTGAACTTTTCCAAAGAATGGTAGATGCTCTCCATATCCAGTACATTGCATATTGGTCTATGTGGAAAAAGGATGAAGAGCTGAGAGCAGAAAAGAAACTCACGTTATCATCGGAACTTACTACTTTGCCGGGCTTTCTGCTTGCTATGGCGATGTTTGCAGATGACATGCTTAAAGAACGGATCGTAGACGTTACCACAGAGGCTTTGAACTATAAAACGCGCAACCAGTTTAAGCTACACGTTACCACCCTTCCCCTTGCGAAGTTTCTTTATCAAGATATTCTCACAAGGAAAGGCATCATCTGGGGGAAGAAGGAAGACGTACCCATAGCACCCTACGACAAGGTGCTAGCAAATGCTGCTACCTGCTCTGCAGAAGAGGTGGAGGATTTGCTAGACGATCTGATGACATATCACCTCAAGACTTATCATAATGATTCTTTCATAGCCAACCCTTTCACAGATCCCATATGGAGCTTATTCCCTGTGGAGGCATTTGCTCTCTACAGATATTGGCTCATCAAACGGAAACTTGACATTGCTAATCTACAATTCTCAGACGCCATGCTAGCACATTATGCTCCATACCTGCAGCAGGCAGAGTATAAGGTTTCTCCACATATTCAAAAGATTATCGATGGTCTGGAGTAGGACTATAACTCGATGGAAACCATCACTGAAGACCTATGAGAAAAGATAAAAGAAGTAGCAAAGTCATATCATCAACTAATGTGGCAATGGTAAATATCTTTAAGGAAAATGGGGTTCACTTTCTTCCCAATGAGCAAAAGAAAGCATCTAAAGAGGTGGAAAATCTCTTATCAATAGAATTTGAAGGAAAGAATGCAGTTCTCTTATTCTATAAATCTTTTGATGGAGGAGTATTCCCGGATGGAGCATTTTTATATAGAGACTCCTTTTTTAATGTTGAAAAAAACGACTACAACATGCTGGATATTGGCTGTTTTTTCAGAGTTTCTGAGTTGGAGATTTTCTCTCGCCTTATCGCGTTAACAAAAAGTAGTAGAGATAAAGAAGCATGTTTACTTTCATTTGCGAACGATTCTAGTGGAAATATCTACTGTATAGAAGAAGGTAGTGGGAAAGTTTTTTATATCCACCACGAAGAGGAAGAGTGTGTGACGGAAGTTGCCCCATCATTTCTTCTTTTTTGTGAAAACATCAAAGGCGAAATGAGGTAGCTATTTTAATATATAGCTGTAGTACCTTGACTGAGAGACGGGGCTCGCCTATAACCGCTTCCGCTACTACTCCTCCGAGATAGGTGCCTACATCAGTCAAGCTCCCATTCGTCTCGAAGCGGGACTGACAAACCTATACGCATACGGCCACGATGTAAATGCATGGGTAGACCCCTGGGAGCTAAGAGGTGCTCTATCCTTCATAGGGGATGCCTTACATCCTGAAACAATTACACCTCAAGAACCAAGAGGATATATAACAATTCAAGCAACTGAAAGTTATTTTGGAGACAAGAAAGCTATGTATGAAAAATTTCCCAACTCTGATATTTGGTCTAGCGAATATCGAGCGCCCCACGTCTGCTACAATCCTCAGACAAATGGAATAACTATGCAGTTGGTTAAAGCAGACCCTCATGCGGTTGGACACATTGGCGGTGTGAAGGATTTCAAGGATAGTACAGGCTTTGCGTATGACACACCTGAAGCCCAAGATGAAGCAGCAAAGCGAATTAAAGCAACTAACACTCATTAAATTGTATCGAATGATGTTTGATGAAAATTTAAGTTTCAGATCAACTAAAGTAAGCCGCCCCATTGAGGAAGTAAAAAGATACTCAAGGATATTGATTATAGTAATATAGGAGATTTGATAGAGTACTATACGAGTAACAATGGAACTACTTTTTTTATGATGCAGAAATGCACAGATCAGTATTCTATAGTCTCGGGGCTGGCAATGAAAGTATTGATCGAATCTCAGTCGCATTCTTTCTAAGTTTAGAAGAGATAGTTAAAATCAGAGATCTAAAAATTGAAGCAGAACCTACTCTTAGAGAATTCTTTGATGAACATATCCCCTTTGCAGATGATGGTTTTGGAAATGATTTTTGGATAGAACTTTCCTCTGGTGTCATTAAGAAAGTATATTACGATGATGACCCTCCCTTTCAGCTAATGGTAGCACCTTCATTTATTTCTTTCTGCAAGTCTCTTAGGAGTTCTGGGTGATTTTGCCCTTTAAGGGATTCCCCCCCCAAAAAAAGACAAATAAGCCATTATTGAGATCTTTTCCTTGAGAGCAGATTGGAGAAGACTGGGAAGAGCGTATTGCCCCCAGCAAACTTGGCAACCAGCTTTTGTTGGAGCATTATCCATCTGACCTAGAGATAGAGGGTGTTATCCCCACTGAGTCTTAACGTGTTTATCTATGAGTAAGTGTACGTTGTCAAACAAAAGTAGATCCAATAACTAGGACAGAAGTTGAGTTTAAGGGAGCTAATGGGGTTAAGATTGCCTAGGATTCTGCTCACCCTGATATGGATTTTACTAAGGGTCATGATAAACCGCATATTGGAGTTCAAACTCAAGGGAAGCGTTCTGATGGTGGAAGTAAGAGGTTTAATCTTACCTATGATGGTAACACCCACCCTCATAGATCTCCCAAGAAGGGTGAGGGTGTGATAGATGGACATTAACTATGTATGTAATTGCAAATGGATGAACAATATCAAGAGCTATTGAGATGTATAGAGAGCCTTGATGCAAGAGAGAGAATTCAGGAGCTCGGAGGTGATGTTTGGGATAGAATCAAAAATCGATTTGTACTAGGCAATCCTAGAGTTTGGTGGCTATCTTTTCGTTTTCCCCCGAAGGAGCATCATTATTATGATGATTATCAATACAAACAGATATCTTGCTTCTTGAACAATGAAGACTTCTGCTATTTTATTGCTGAATTGGATGTCACACACATATTCAAGGCAAGGGTCGCAGATGTGGTATTCATAATTGGCGAATGCTTGTTTTTTGAGTACTATGTTGTTTCTATGGATTTGAAGAAGTTGATTTGTGAAACAGAGCATAGAGATTTTCTGGAAATAACGATTTGAGGTGATAAAAAGATGGCGAGTATTCAGAAGAAAATCAACAGTAGACCCAGACCAAAACTAAAGTTTGAAACACCAAAAGCAGAATTCTTCAAAAGAATTGCCTAATTTTGCACTTGCCGGTTGACTCTACGAGAATCCAAATCGCGATAAGTACTTAGCTGCAGCTGATGAACATCTGAAAACCAAAGGAATTCACTAAGATGAAAAATATGACAGAAGTAAGGTGGAGGAATAATCAAGTTATCAGCATTGAGACTAAACGAAAGGATGAATCAAGAGAAACTAGGGTGTATGTGCTCGCTCAGATGATAGGGAAGGCTGAACTCCTGTTTTTCAACCTATTTAATACTGATAATAATTGGGGTGATGTAGACTTAACCCAAGTTCCTATTCTTTTCTGCGCCACTGTTGCTCGTCAATTCATTAAAAGCAGCAATATCTTCAGGCAGAATATTAAAGGGATTGAGAACTATATCTCTCCAAAGCGTAAGATAGACCCCTTAGGTATGGGAAGTAGATGGATTACGCTCTGGGAAGGAACCCCAAACGAAAAGAAAATTCTTATCATAGGAGATGGTGGGGGCAGACTCTTTGAAGTAGATACTTCCTCGGGGAAATACAATGAACGAGATATCATTGCGTCAATAAATAGAGACGATTTAGAAACGATTAATAGCTATGAATTGAGGAATGTACGAATCTATGCTGAGCTTAATGAACGGCTATATTTGTGTTACAAAATGGGGAGAAATGTAGACCCTCTAAAGGATTTGGTGTTTAATCTACCTATCCCCTTAGAGTACAAAGAGTATATTGAGATCATATCAACCTAGAATCAACGACTTAAAGGGCTGAAGTAATCAATTGGAGGATATTCTTGCAAATCTTGGAGATTTCAAGGTAATACACGTAACGATACAACGAGGAGCAAAAGGACGGCTGTATGCAGCCTCCCATACAGAATATAAATGGCATTAGCATATGAAAAAAAGCGAACGAGAGCAGAGTACACAAAACGCATTGACAAAGTCTTCTCAAACAGGAAGGGCTACACTCACGGGGCGGAGTATTTGGAGCGTTTAGCAAATCCATCTTTTGGAGAAATGGAATTTTATCCAGTTAAATACTGTTGCCCGCATGGAGTCTTACGTGTGTCAACTGCAATTTTGGCACAATCCTAGTCCTGAACTTTTTCCAAAGAATGGTAGATGCTCTCCATATCCAGTACATTGCATATTGGTCTATGTGGAAAAAAAGGATGAAGAGCTGAGAGCAGAAAAAGAAACTCACGTTATCATCGGAACTTACTACTTTGCCGGGCTTTCTGCTTGCTATGGCGATGTTTGCAGATGACATGCTTAAAGAACGGATCGTAGACGTTACCACAGAGGCTTTGAACTATAAAACGCGCAACCAGTTTAAGCTACACGTTACCACCCTTCCCCTTGCGAAGTTTCTTTATCAAGATATTCTCACAAGGAAAGGCATCATCTGGGGGAAGAAGGAAGACGTACCCATAGCACCCTACGACAAGGTGCTAGCAAATGCTGCTACCTGCTCTGCAGAAGAGGTGGAGGATTTGCTAGACGATCTGATGACATATCACCTCAAGACTTATCATAATGATTCTTTCATAGCCAACCCTTTCACAGATCCCATATGGAGCTTATTCCCTGTGGAGGCATTTGCTCTCTACAGATATTGGCTCATCAAACGGAAACTTGACATTGCTAATCTACAATTCTCAGACGCCATGCTAGCACATTATGCTCCATACCTGCAGCAGGCAGAGTATAAGGTTTCTCCACATATTCAAAAGATTATCGATGGTCTGGAGTAGGACTATAACTCGATGGAAAACATCACTGTAACCTCATGGGGGTGCCAGCTCCTATTCGTCCTAAGAAGATGAGTAAGCCCAAGCTCTCGCTTAAGGCACCGACCTCATCGCTGACGACGGTTATCCCAGCGGGCAAGCCTGTCTTCGTGGGTGGTCCACCGACTATAGACCTCTTCGCCTTGGCTATGTAGCTAGGACTTAAGGGGCTTGGCAAGCTGTGGAAGAGTTGGGGCAAGAAGCTCTTCGACAAGCTCTTTGGTGCTGTAGATGATGGTAATAAGTGGAAGAAGTTCGCCAAGTGCTGTCTCCTCGTTTTTTGAGTACTATGTTGTTTCTATGGACTTGAAGAAGTTGATTTGTGAAACAGAGCATGGAGATTTTCTGGAAATAACGATTTGAGGTGGACTTCAAGCAGGGTTATGAGAGTCGAATGTGATACATTATCGTTTAGATTGTCTTCCCAATGTTTCTCAGATTTTCTGCGTTTTTGTTTGTGGATCCGAGGAAATTGTGTAAATTTGCGGAGTGAGACTACGCAAATCTTCACATTTGAAACTTAAAAGTTAAATGATAAAACTCGATAGGCTATGTATAAATATGGCGTAGGCGGTAATGAGGTTAAGATCGATGCGAATGAAGCAATTGCCGAAATCCCATCGAATCGCACTCTGTTCGTTCAAAAGCTGACGGACGAAGCACCGATTAGTCCTGAGGCACCCTATGTTGGATGATATTATCTATTGGGCAGAATACTATCTAGCCAAAAGACAAGACCATTCTTTTCGAGGAGGGTGGCTCTCAGATACTCTATTTGTTGTTACCCTCTGCTTGTTGTTTAACCTCCTGACCTTCTTTTATTGCGTTGAATTTTATCTAGGCTGGGATATTATACAGCATATCCCTATAACTTCTAGGCGAGAATTTAGCTCATGGCTGTATACGTCTCTTTCTTTATCCCAATCTTGTCTCTCTTATATTATAAGTACTTCCGAAAATGTCGTTGGAGGCCGTTTATTAAGAGCTATAGCCATAAATCATCTCGAGAGAAGATTGTTGGGAAAATCATATTTTGGAGTTATATGGCAGGAACCTGGGGGGGCTTCATTCTCTGCTTGTACTTCTTCAATCATTAGAAAGATCTTGAAGGAGCCATCGAGAATACAAGCGATTTTCGGGAGCTAAAAACATACGATGTCCACAGAAATCCATACTTTTGCACCTAGTTAATAGCTTCCTCCTCTTCACAAGGTAATCTCGACTCGTTCGCTACCTTACTTCTTTGGAAAGTCCATTGAAGATAATGTTTTACCATAACAACGACTTGTTATGCAGTCATGTAAGGTTGTACTCGAGATACTCGGGGAAGTAATGGAATTAATTGAGCATAGTACTGAGTTTTCTCGCACTACAGACAGAAAAGGATGCCTTATGGTTCCATTCATGGAGGACGCTTTTCATTCTCTCTTTATGGAACAAGTAACACTATACTAGCCGAGCTAATGCTCAACCTGAGTAGCAAGCCCTTCTCTGGTCTGATTCTCATCTATAAAGAAGAGGGGCGACTCAGAGAAATGCTGTTTACAGAGGGCTATATCGTCCGCTACGAAGAACATTACACACAGAAGCGAGAAGGACTTCTCTTCATGAATTGTACGGTTTCAGCACGTGTCATAGAGATAGGTAATGCCTATTACAATAGTATGTGATAAGATACCATTATTCCTTAATGAGGCGGGCGAGGTTTGGGGCGACTTAGTAGCACAGTTGAAAGATAATAATCGAACTTTGATATCATGGGCTTCTCAATACGTTCAAAATCGGATTAGAGAATTTGGAGATGCCGATTTTTTTAGCAGCTTTTGATGATGCTAGTGATAATGAAGCCATCAAAATAGGCTTTAGGCTATATAATAGATATGGTGGAGCTCCTTCTTTCTTAACGGCTCAATCTATCTTAGATGAAATCTATAAATCTTATCAGAACAACAAACTTGTAAATATCAAGAAATGTCCAAATCATTAATACTCCTCTTTGCCTTATGTATTTTTGGATGTGCAAGAAATAATATGCCGCCAGATCATCAGATGTTAGAGAATTTCAATCTCCATGAGACTGAATTTGAGAAATTGCGAAAGATTTCTGTTAAATACGACAGGTTTCATTATCCATCTCGTGATGAAACAGATAGCATAGCTTGTATTATCTCATCTAAAGACAAAAAGGAACTAAACTCTTTAATCCAGAAACTAGGTATCATTGGTATACAGTATGATGGAACATCTGAGATTTGTTTACTCGTTCATACATGGGGAATTTCTATCAGTGGAGGATACAAGGAGTATGTCTATATGCCAAAGCTTGAGGATAATATAAAGGACTACGAAAAAGAGGTTGCTCTAGATCCTAGTACAGAAAAGTATATCGTAGAAAAAATCACACAAGAAGATTTGGATCAAGTTGCTCAAAGATATTCTGTAAATGTAGAGTTATATCGTCCGATAAAGATGCGTGGTATATACATCTTTCTCGAGAGAACTAATTCTTGAGATGTCTACTATTCTTTTATGAGGTTGCATAAAGTTGGATTTGCTTTAATGCGCTCTATTTCTAATTCTATCAATGAAAGAATCTCTTGTTTCACGCGCTTATAGTTGGCTTCGATAGTCTCACGAAGATTATCGGAGCCATCTTTGTTTGTGAACTCAGCGATGATGGGAATGGGCTGATAGGCTTTCATTTCGGCAGAGACTTTGGCGGAATCCACCACAATCTCTGCATGGAAAATCTTTTGCTCAATAAGCTCGTCGAAGTTGTCGGAGACGGCTCCGACAAATATGCCTTGTGTGAGGTTAGAGATTTTGGAAGCAGGGATAAGGCTATCGAGTTGTGTGGAGATGGAAGTGGACTTGTCGTTGCGGTTGATGGTCATCGACTGTCGCTGTTGGAGGACTTTTCCGAAGCGTTCGGAGAGGGTCTTGGCTGTTTCATCTACGACTTGACCTGAAAAGACATTTCCTACGGTGTTTTGGATAACCTTACTTTCCTTGTCACCATAGTCGCGAGTGAGTTGCGAGAAGTCTTGAAAGCCCAGACAGACTGCCACCTTGTTGGAGCGAGCTGTGGCAATGAGGTTGTCCAATCCACGGAAGTAGATGGTCGGTAGCTCGTCTATGATGACGGACGATTTGAGTTGCTTCTTCTTGTTGATGAGTTTTACGATGCGCGAATTGTAGAGAGGAGTAGGAAATGTGAGTAATACTTAAACCCGAATCGGTTGTCAGCTCGTAATTGCGCATTTATCGGACAATAAAAAAGAGGAACGCGCCAACCAAGGGGATGGTGCGTTCCTCGTGAGAATAGAATTGTTTGAAGGTCAGTCGGCGTTCTACTACTGTTGTGCAAAGTTAGAAACTGCGAGTTTCAAGATTTGTCCTTTGAAGTTGCCTGTGCGTTCCAAGGGGAAGACCAGCGTGCGCTGGTAGTACATCTTAGACGCTGCATAGGGATCGGAAGTAGCACCTGCGGCCCCTGCATTGACTTGCGCGCTACCCACGGTGAGAGGGTAGAGCGATTGGCGGAATTTGCCGTCTACGAGTAGCGTTGTTTCCTTGTTTGTGCCAATGAAGGTGAGGCGGACTGCGCGGTCTTTGGGCAAAACGTAGTCGAACTCATTGAGATACCCTTCGCGTTCAAAGGCTAATTTGCCATTTGTGGGGAAGCCAAATAGACTGTTGCATCGGGAGATTGGAACAGTACGGCACCTTTCGTCACTTCGTCGGCTTTGACCGTCACGTCCACGGTGTAGTTGTAACCAATTTCTCGACCGAACCAATCGAGGTTTGTGTTAGGGAGCAAAGGCAAGTGCGCATATTCCACAGAGGTACGTCCTGTTTTGCCGAGGGTACGTCCGAGAAGATTGACACCAGGAGCTTCGCTCAACGTGGGACTTAGGCGCGCAAAGTCGGCATATGGCAAGGAAGTCTTGGCTGCCGTCCAGGTTTTGGTGGCAATGGTTTGGAGTGCAGGCATCACGCGGTGGTGAATGTCGCGCACAGTGATGCCATTGCCAGCGTGGTCATTCCAAACGGCAAACATACCTCCTTGGATGGATGGGTCGCCCTCTTCAAACTTCTGGTTGCCGATTTGGGCAGGTGTCCAATGCTCGTAGAGGAAGGGGCAGTTGAGATAGTCGTAATAATACCCCGCAGCAGGGACGATGTAAACATAACCATCAGGGATAGACACCATTTGGAAGCCTTGCTCCTTCATCTTTTTAGGATCGGCATAACCATTGTACCACATTTCGAGCAAAACGTCCTTAGATTTCACGGGAGTTTTGCCGTCAGCGTGGGTGAGTGCGCCCCAAGCCACGGCTTGTTTGCCATAGCGTTCCACGTGTTTGATGAGGTGGTCGGTGAGAGAACGGAAGAGTTCTACGACTTCTTTGTCCTTGTTGCTGTATTCGTCGGTGCCGATATGCACGCGTTTGCCCACAAAGACGGGATTTTTACCTCCGCAATATTCGGTAAAAAGACTGTCTAGGAAGGGCACCACAGCAGGATTGCGCAAATCGAGGTGGTCAGCTCCAAATTCTTCGCTACCAAGTGAGGGACGATAGTGAGTGAATGCCAGAGAGTGCGCAGGGACGTCAATTTCGGGAACGATGTCCACGCCTTGTGCTGCGGCTTCGCGCTGGAAGTCAATGAACTCCTTTTTGGTGTAGTGTCCATCTTTGGCGGTGAGCTCTGGGAAATAGTCACTCTCCAAACGGAAGGCAGCTGGTGTTTTTGCCCAGTCGTTGCCAAAGTATTGCTTAAATCCGTTGTCGTTGAGGTGCACTTGGAGCGTATTCATCTTATAGTAAGCCATCACCTTGACGAGTTGGCGCAAATAGTTCATAGGAATGTATTTGCGACCTGCGTCAATCATAAAACCACGTAGGGAATATTGAGGGCGATCTGCAGCCACACCTTGCGGAATGCTGTGTGATTGTGTCTGTTCGCTGAGTTGGAGTAGGGTGCGCGTACCCCAAAATGCGCCAGTGGGATGGGTTGCCGTGAGCGTGATGTGGTCGGCAATGTTGAGGTGATAGCCTTCTGTGCCGAGCGTGTCGGTTTTAGATGCGGGAGCAAAACCTGCTTTGGCAAAGACAAAGTCACCTTTCTGTGGTTTTCCACTGACGATGGTGAGATTTTTTCCTAAGAGTGTGGAGTAGTCTTGGAGGAAACTTCGGGCAGCGGCTGTGAATGCACGATCTTGCACGATGATGCGTCCCGAAGGAACAAAGTTGCCTTTTCCGCCTTGCCACGAAGTGAGTTCGGGGACAACGAAGGGACGCGCATTTTGTGCCAAAGCTGGTGACACTACGCTGAGTGCGCCAGCAAAGATAGTGGTTAGTAGGATTTTATTCATGGCTTATGTTCGTTTGTTTCTGTTGAAAACCTCGGCTACAACAAGGTCTGAGATTTGGTGTAGCGGTATATTCTTATAATCCGTATAGAAGAGTTGTTGTAACAAACTGGGTTGGTGCTGCAAAGCTGCTGCAAAACTGTCGATGAAAACTTGTTTGTTCTGAAGTTTTACGGCGGCATAAGCCCTGTAAGCTTGAACTTCGCTTTCTGCTGGGAAGTTTGCTTGGAAGAGTTCTTCCCAATTGGTTTTGAAATCGCTGTGCAGTTGGCTCTCGTGGAGGAGCTGCGCCAGTTGGACGTTGCGCTCATCGGCAATGGGCACTTCTAGATTTCTCATTCGCAGTAGTTCAGCTGCAAAGGGGAGGAACCCATAAGTGATGGCGACTCGTACGGCTTGGAGCAACATTTCGTCATGGGGAACGCCTAAAGAAGACAAAGTGGCCACGCAAACGTAGGCTTTTCGGATGTCGCCCTCCATTGCGTAGGACATAGCGAGGTCGAGAGATATGCGCTGTTTGTCGGGGTTGTCGCTGGCGCAATTTTTCATAGCGTGTTGCAAAGCTGCGCGAGCTTGTGGAATTTTATTGTGATTGAGATAGATTTCTCCAACAGACAGCGACATTGTGTAGTCGTTAGGCTCGATGTCGTGGTAGGTTTTGTAGACCTTCAACACTGTGTTCCATTTTTCCAAACCTAATGCAGCGATAGCTTTCATTCGCAGTGCTTTGGGATGTTTGGGAGAAATGGCGAGTGCATATTCTGCAGCCTCAAGACATTTGGGATAGTCCTTGAGATCGTTGGCTAATTCGGCACGAAGCACCCAAGCATCAACGTTGTAAGGATCTTCGTCGATGACTTGCTCCACCTGCTCAATACCATAGAAGGGAGTACCGTAGCGCATCAGAATTTCGCTTTCCAAGAGTTGGACGCGAGGATAAAGGGGAGAGGTCTTGTCGAGAAGTTGAAGAAATTTTTTTGCAAAAACTTCGCTGCCATAATCCAAAAAAAAGTTCGGCAATCTCCAGATAGAGGTCGTCGAGAGAGGTTTGTTCTTCTAGTTGTTCCCCAAATTCTTGTGCTACATTCTCTTTTTCGCGAGCGATGAGGTTTTCGTAGATTGTGTTTGCATCGAAGAAACGTAGTTCGCTAAGGGCTTTTTCTGCTAGAAAGAACTGTACATCAAGATTGTCTTGATCTTCTATTTGATTTACCAATGCTTCTGCGTCGTGCCATCTTCCGTCATTCTTCAAGCGATAGACCTTCCGCATCAGAATTTCTGCATTGTCGGGATGCATTCGCAAGGCAACACGCAGACAGATTTCAGCCTCAACAGTTTGTTGAGTCTGTTCAAAATGGTCGAGAATATCTAAAAAGTCGGGAACTTCCATCCAGAAGGGAATGGAAACTCCCGACAAATTGTTGTGATATTCACGCACTAGGGATTGCAATTCTTCTGGAGAACGCCTCATAATGGTGAAAGTGATAAATGATGAACGATGAAAGACGGTGCGTCGTGTTGTAGAACAACGATACACGGTCTCTGCACCAGGTTGGTCTTAGGGGGAGAATAAGCCAGAAGCTTATGGTAAATACACTCGCCTTTGCGACTTATTTATGTTTGTCTTCTTTGAGCGAAACTGTGCTGTTGAAAATAAGGTGCTCAGGCGTAGAATAGGGATCGATGTTGTAGTATCCCGTGCGAGTGAACTGCAAGTAGGAGAGTGCAGGGAGTGTTTGGGCAAACTTCTCAATGAAGGCTTGCTTATTCACGCGGATGCTGTCGGGATTGAGGAAGGGGCGCATAGCTTCGATGCCGCGAACGCCGTGTTCGTCTTCGTATTGTTTGATGGCATCGCGAGGATTTTCACACGTCCAAAGGCAAGCATAGTTGCGCACTTCGGCAGGCAAGCAGTGGTCGCAGCTCAACCAGTGGATAGTACCCTTTACTTTGCGGTTTGCACCTTCTGTTCCAGCCTTAGAGGTGGGGTCGTAGGTACAATAGATTTCTTCGATTTCGCCAGTTTCTTCGTTTTTCTTGCAGCCGGTGCAATCTACGATATAGGCACTCTTGAGGCGAGTTTCCTTGCCCACAGCCATACGGAAGAACTTCTTGTCGGCTACTTCTTTGAAGTCGGCGCGTTCAATCCAAAGTTCGCGACTAAACTCAATGGTGTGCGTGCCTTCTTCTGGGCGTTCGGGATTGTTTTGCACTTCGAGCAATTCGCTTTGTCCTTCGGGATAGTTGGTGATGATGAGCTTCACAGGATCGAGGACAGCCGACACGCGAGTGGCGCGTTCGTTGAGGTCTGTACGCGCAGCACTTTCCAACAGTTTGATGTCGTTGAGCGCATCGAAGGTGGTATAGCCGATTTTGTCGATGAACATTCGGATGCTTTCGGGGCTATAACCGCGACGACGGATACCACAAAGCGTAGGCATACGGGGGTCGTCCCAACCATTCACCACACCTTCTTTGGTGAGAAGGAGAAGGTTGCGCTTAGACATCAGTGTGTAATTGAGATTCAACTTGTTGAACTCAAACTGACGTGGGCGATTGTCTGCAAGGTCTTCTCCACGCACCTCTTTATACCAATCGACAAACAAATCGTAGAGAGGACGGTGAGGTACAAATTCGAGCGTGCAGATGGAGTGTGTAACCCCTTCTAAGAAGTCACTTTGTCCGTGTGTGAAATCATACATAGGATAAGCATTCCAATGATTTCCTGTACGGATGTGGGGCATATTCAGCACGCGATACATAATAGGATCGCGGAAGTGCATATTGTCGCTCGCCATATCAATCTTGGCACGAAGCACCATCTTACCGGGTTCTACGTTACCGCTGTTCATTTCTTCAAAAAGACGAAGCGATTCTTCCACTGGACGATCGCGATAGGGGCTTTCTGTACCAGGACGAGTGGGAGTTCCCTTTTGAGCTGCAATCTGTTCGCTGCTTTGTTCGTCGACATAAGCACGTCCTTGTTTGATGAGCGCAACGGCAAAGTCCCAAAGAGCTTGGAAATAGTCGGAAGCGTAGTAGATGTTGTCCCACTTGTAGCCTAACCATTCAATGTCGTGCTTGATGGCTTCGACATATTCGTGGTCTTCCTTTTGTGGGTTGGTGTCGTCCATACGAAGATTGCACACTCCTCCAAAACGTTCAGCGATGCCGAAGTCCAAGGCAATGGCTTTGGCGTGACCAATGTGGAGGTAGCCGTTAGGTTCTGGTGGGAAACGCGTTTGCAAGCGTCCGCCGTTTTTGCCAGCGGCGAGGTCATCTTTCACAATTTGCTCGATGAAGTTGAGCGATTCTTTTTTCTCATTCACGAGTTCTTGCTCGTTGGAGAGTTCAGGAGTGGTAGACATTTTGGATGTGTGATTAAAAAAACTCTGCGTGGACGCACGAGTGTAGGGAAGAAGAGGAGGATTAGTTCGCCATTTCAGAGATAAACTTGATGCGTACAAGTCTAATTTCCTCTTCGGAATAATCATTACTGAGTTCGTTGTAGGCTTCTTCGAGGTCGTCTGTTTCCGATTCGTGGAAGTAATCGTAGATGTCTTCTACGGAATCTTCATCCATTTCCTCTTCGATGAAATAATCGAGGTTAATTTTCGTGCCACTATAAACAATGGCGTCTAGTTCATCGAGAAGTTCATCAAAGCCAATACCTTTAGCTTTTTGCAATTTCATCGAGTGGCACCTTACGGTCAATGTTTTTGAATGATGTCCACTTTGAGTTGCGATTTCTTTGCAATTGTGCGGATGCGGTATTCTTCGGGATGCGGAATATTGTTTTCTTCGCAGTGTTGACGAATCAACGCGCAGAATTTTTCCCCATAACGTTTGGCTTTTACCAGCCCCCACGCCAGGAATGTTTTGCAATTCCGTGATGGTATGAGGATAAACGGTAGACATTGCTTCGAGTGAGCCATCTTGGAATATCACGTAGGGAGGCACTTCCAACTCTTTCGACATACGTTTGCGCAAATCTCTGAGCATCTGATAGAGTTGTGGGTCGAGTGCACTTGCTGCTCCACTTTGTGCGGGTGGATCTGTGGGTTCTTCCTCAAAGTCGTTGTCTTCCACGATTTTGAAACTCGTGGGTTTCTTGAGGAATTTCTTTCCTGCAGCGGTAACTTTGAGAATACCATAATTGTCGATGTCCTTTTTAAGGAAATCGGCCAATAGAGCTTGACGAATAACAGCGTTCCAAAGCTGTTCGTCCTCATCATTGTCAGAGCAACCGAAGTTCTCTAAATCATCGTGATGGTGCGCCACAATCTCATCTGTGGCATTGCCCATCAATATGTTTAATGTAGTCATCGGCGAAGTTTTCCTTGCATTCAAGAATAGTCTCGATAACTCTACATAAATAATCTTTTCCTTCCACTTGTTTATGAGGGTGTTTACAATTGTCACAATTGCCGCAGCCTTCAGGGCTTTCATATTGTTCTCCAAAGTAATGAAGGAGCAACTTACGTCGGCACACAGCAGACTCGGCATAAGCGGCCGTCTCTTTGAGAAGTTGACGACCAATGTCTTGTTCGCTAATGGGTTTACCTTCCATAAATTTCTCCAGTTTTTGGAGATCTTTATAAGAATAGAAGGCAATGCAGAGGCCCTCGCCGCCATCACGGCCAGCGCGTCCGGTTTCTTGGTAATATCCTTCAAGGCTTTTGGGAATGTCGTAGTGGATGATGAAGCGCACATCGGGTTTGTCGATGCCCATACCAAAGGCGATAGTGGCCACAATCACGTCGATGTCTTCTTTGAGAAAGGCGTCTTGCGTGTCGCTTCTCAATTGTGCATCCAGTCCTGCGTGGTAAGCAGCGGCTTTGATGTCGTTAGTGCGCAACACCTCTGTGAGTTCTTCCACGCGTTTACGCGATAGGCAATAAATGATGCCACTCACGTGGGGGTGACTTTTGATGAATTTGATGACATCGTAGTCTACTTTAGCTGTCTTCTGTCGCACTTCATAATAGAGATTTGGGCGATTGAAGGAGCTTTTAAACTCAAGTGCATCGGGAATTCCCAAATTCTTTTTGATGTCCATGCGCACTTTATCAGTGGCAGTTGCAGTGAGTGCGATGATGGGCACAGATCCTATTTCATTGATGATGGGACGTAACTTGCGATATTCTGGGCGGAAATCGTGTCCCCACTCCGAGATGCAGTGTGCTTCGTCCACCGCAATAAACGACACCTGCACTGTTTTGAGGAATTCGACAAAACTCTCTTTGTTAAACAATTCGGGCGAAACATAGAGAAGTTTGGTTTTGCCCGACGTCACATCGTTCATTATGCCGAGAATCTCGTTTTTGGTGAGTGCCGCATAGATGTAGTGCGCCACACTATTATCTGCTCTTGTTTGCCTGACAGCATCCACTTGATTTTTCATCAGCGCGATGAGCGGCGACACAACGATAGCGACACCTTCCATAAGAAGAGCTGGAAGTTGGTAGCAAATGGATTTTCCTCCGCCAGTGGGCATCAGCACAAAGACGTCTTGTCCCGCCATCAGGTTGCGAATGATTGTTTCCTGATTGTTGCGAAACGTGTCGAAGCCAAAGTACTGCTTGAGCGGTTCGTGTAGGTTGGTGTCGTTCGTCATGGATACAAGAGTAAGATAGAGATGACTTGCTCTCGCAAAGTTAGAAAGAACTTTTGAAATCTCCATCAATTGCGCGCGTTTTTTTCTTGTTTTTATACGAAAAACTTTGTTTTCAACCTCACTTTTTGCCCTTGTTTTTTGTTTTCCTCTTTGTTTTTGTTCTCCGTTTGTTTGCTATTTGTTCTCCGTTTGTTTTTCGGCTGAGCTTCTCCTTTTTTTCTTTCTCCATCATAGACCTTGCGCGATATTTCTGCTTATTATCACTAGTTATAGGTATATGTTTGTAGAATATGCGCTTTATATTCTATGCTTTTACCTATTTGTGGGTATTGCAAACTTGGTATATTCTTCTCAACTTTGCAGTCTTAAAACACTCAGTTATGCAAAATGCACATTTAGTAGTACTGTTTTTGGCTACCTTTCCTGCTGTACTCTCTGCTCATAGTCTTAGTTCGGCAGCTTCGTTGTCTGTATCTGCGGACACTGTTTCTGGTCAAAGTGTGACTACTGACACATTGACAACCCATAGAAAAGAAAAATCAAAGACGCATAAAGATGCCTCTTCCACTATGTCTAGTAAGGCTCATAATCAGTTAGGTACGGCCAACGTGGTGGGACACTCAGTGGTGCACCAACTTAAGTATGCGCCACAGATTGTGAGTTTAGTGGGAGAGCGTCAGTTGCAAGGCACAGCTTCTTCCCTCAACGAAGTGCTTAATCGTGTGGCTGGTGTCACTATAAGAAGCACAGGCGGTGTGGGAAGCCCATCACGCATCTCGGTTCGTGGTCTTGAAGGTAAGCGTATGGGACTTTTTGTGGACGAGGCTGCCATCGGACAGTTCAGTAATTTCGTAAATCTCGACGACATTCCTACTGATATGATAGAGCGTGTGAAATCTACAAAGGCATTGTGCCCTATCGTTTGGGAGGAGATGCTTTAGGAGGAGCTGTCAACGTGGTCGTGAAAGATTATCCTCCACGCTATTTGGATGCGTCTTATGAATATGGTTCGTTCAACACTCATCGATTTAACTCTGTTTTTAAACGTCACGATGCTAAGACTGGTTTAGAATGGGGGGCAGGCGGTCTATATGTACATTCTGACAATGATTATGAAATGACGCTTCATCACCAAGGGGACATTCGTGTGCGACGTAACCACGATGCCTTTTACCAAAGCCGTCGCTGGAGGTTCGTTGAAAGCTACAAAATGGTGGTTTGATGAACTCAAACTCGAAGCGATAGCCACACTTACTCGACAAGAATTGCAAGGCATCGAATTGGATTATCAGTATGCTTTCAACCATGCACGCTCGATTCTTGGCGCAGTTACAGCCAAACGACAGGATTTCTTTGTTAAAGGATTGGATTTGACCTATCTGCAGCCGTCAATGTAGGGAGTTATGGTCAGGTTGATACTGCTCACGTGGTGCGTGGATGGGATGGAACTACGCGCCGTTCGCAGTCGCCTTATGGTGGAGAAACTATGAATTTCCCTTCCGACTCCCACAACAGCACTTTAAATTGGATGTCAAAACTCAATATGAACTATGAACTTAGCGAAAACCATCTCGTCAACCTCAATGTGTATGGCAGTGGTACGGCTTTGCACCCTGAAAACGTAGTGATGGATCGGGCGTTAGGATACAGAGTGGGCTATGACTCTCGCCTCAATAGCATCACTACTGGTCTTTCCTACGACGCTTTTTTCCTTGATCGTCGTTGGCAAACTGCTTTGACGCTCAAAAACTTCTACATCAATTCTAGAGGACAGCATCTCGAGAATTATTATATCAATCAGTTGAAACCCATCTATATCGATCGTGTGGAATGGGGTGCGAATTTTGCTGTTGCTTATAGACCTATACAAGAATGGCTTTTCAAAGCAGCTGTAAGTTCTGAGGTACGCATTCCTTCTAGTGAAGAGCTCATTGGCAATGGATATACCATTGTGCCCTCCCCAGAACTGAAACCTGAGCGCAATAATAGTCTGAATTTGGGAATGCTTTATCATAAAAACTTAGAGCGTGGAGGAATGTTTGAAGCAGAACTCAATGTTTTTGCTAGTCAACTCACTGATATGATCCGCTTTACTCCAGGAATGATTCCTTCTACTGCACGATATGCTAATTTTGGTGCTGTAAATTCCAAAGGCGTTGAGGGAGAAGTGAAAGGTGATTTTACTCCTTGGCTTTATGCCTATGTTAATGCTACTTGGCAAGATTTGCGCGACGTGCGTCAATTTATCCCAGAAACGAAAGTTCCCAACCCTTCTTACGAAAAGCGAATTCCCAATGTGCCTTATATGATGGCTAATTGTGGTTTGGAACTTCACGGAAGAAATTGGTTTGGAGGACAAGGACAAAACACGCGCATCTTGCTTGACGCATCATACATCCATCAGTATTTCTATGATTTCGAATTGAGTCGTTTTCAAGATCGAAAGATTCCTACATCACTCACTTGCGACGCCGCAATCGAACATAGTTTCGACAATAATCGATGGACGCTGACTTTCAAATTGAGAAATCTAACCAACAGAGAAGTTGTTTCAGAATTCAATAGACCTCTGCCTGGACGTAATTTCTCCATCAAATTGCGCTATCTATTCCGATAAGAACATCTATGTTTTGCATTTTCTAATTCATCAAATATATTTCCTATGTTCAAACACCTTTTTTCTGGGCTAGCCTTTGCGCTTGCTCTCGTTGCAATGCCTAGTTGCGACAAAGACACTCCAAGCACACCGGAAACCGCTGGAGGCCGTTTTCTCATCACTACTAATGTTGGCAATGCTGATGGGGCAAGTGGAGTGAGCTACTTCCAAACAGTTGAAAAAATGGAAGGCTACATCGATAATTCACAAGCTCGCCCAGCTGGTTTTGGCGTACCTCCCATTGTCATTGGTCAGCACATTTTTGTTCTCCCCGACTATATGGGAAGCACAAAATCTGTTCTCACCCACTACGTTACCGACAAAAAAGGCAACCTTTCAGAGCGTGGAACGCTTGCTCTTCCTGCTAACTCTGGGGCTAGCAATATTGTGTTGGCGTCTGAAGAAAAAGCTTATCTGAGTATGCAAAACATTGGCATCGTTATGGAATTTAATCCCACCACGATGCAAAAAGTGCGCGATATAGACCTCAATGCTCTCGCACAACCAGAGGTGCGTGTTGCTCCTGGTGCTATGGTGGTACGTGATGGACTGTTGTTTGTCGGACTCAATCAATTTGATAGTCAGTGGATGCCCCGTTTGAAGCAAGCAGAAGTGGCTATCATTGACACTAAATCAGGAAAACTATTGAAGAAAATAGTAGATACCAAGCATCAGCTCTCCTTTGCCACACGACCCATCGATGCACATTCCATTTTTGTCAATCCCAAAGACGGTGCTATCTATTTGAATTGCGTGGGCTCTTTCGGATTCAAACCAGGTTTTGATGGTGGAATTTTGCGTATCAAAAAAAGGAGAAACAGAATTTGATGCAGACTACGCTTTGAATATTGCACAAGCCAAAGTGGAAAACTTCAACCACACGCTCAATTATTTGGCAACTGTTCGTTTGGGCTCAGATGGTAAACTCTATGCTATGGTTGCTTCTTACGAGTTGGATGCGTCGGCTAATCCTTATCTTGCGAAAGTGATGGTGCCTGTGTGCATCGACCTTGAAAAGCGCACTGTAACTTATATCCCAGGTGTCAAGCCTTCCAACGGTCTCGCTGCTGTGGCAGAAGCCAATGGGAAAATCTATTTTGGTGTTAGCAATGCCGATGACAATGGTTTCTATGCATACGATTTAGCCACTCAAAAAATCACAGGACTTGCTCTCCGCGTTCAAGGTTTCCCCATACAAATGGAAGTTTTGCCTTAATGTAATTGACTAATTACGACATATTGAACTGCATCAATGCTTATGCGTTGGTGCAGTTTTTCGTGTCTCTCATTTAGAAATGCTTTTTACGGACAATGCCTACCCGTAATTGAAGGATACAAAGAATTTATAAACAGCGCACAAAAAAGCAAAGTTGGTGAAGATAGAGCATCTTCGCCAACTTTGCTGGAGAACTAATGATCGAAAACTTTCGCGAATGATTATACAGCAGAGAGATTTGTTTTCTCAAACTGCTGGCGAGCATAGTCCAAAGTGATGGTGAGCGTTTTGTCTTGGCTAGAAGGAGCTTCGTACATAGCGTCCATCATTATGGTTTCCACAATGGAACGAAGTCCACGTGCACCAAGTTTGTATTCCACCGCTTGGTCAACGATATAGTCGAGCACGTCATCATTGAAGGTGAGTGCAATGTCATCAAGGGAGAAGAGCTTGATGTATTGCTTGATGATCGAGTTCTTCGGTTCGGTGAGAATGTTGCGCAAAGCCGTACGATCGAGCGGTTTCAAATAGGTGAGCACAGGCAGACGACCAATGATTTCGGGAATGAGACCAAACGACTTCAAATCTTGTGGTTCCACATATTGCATCAAATCGGAAGCATCAATCTTTTTGAGATTTTGCACAGAGTCATAACCCACAGTGTGCGTGTTGAGGCGTTGAGCAATTTTCTTCTCAATGCCATCGAATGCACCACCGCAGATGAAGAGGATGTTGTGCGTGTCTACGTGAATGTAGTCTTGGTCAGGGTGTTTGCGGCCACCTTTGGGGGGAACATTGACAATGCTTCCTTCGAGGAGTTTAAGCATACCTTGTTGCACACCTTCTCCGCTCACATCACGCGTAATGGATGGGTTGTCGCTCTTACGCGCAATTTTGTCGATTTCGTCAATGAAAACGATACCGCGCTCAGCTTTTTCTACATCGAAATCGGCCACTTGGAGCAAACGAGAGAGAATGCTTTCCACGTCTTCGCCCACATATCCTGCTTCGGTGAAGACCGTAGCGTCAACGATGGTGAAAGGCACTTTGAGGAGCTTTGCAATAGTGCGAGCCAAGAGCGTCTTACCCGTACCCGTAGAGCCGACCATCACAATGTTGCTTTTCTCAATTTCTACAGGATCGTTTTCGTCTTTGTTTTTGTTGAGAATGCGTTTGTAGTGATTGTAGACAGCAACAGAGAGATATTTCTTAGCAGCGTCTTGTCCAATGATATACTCATCAAGATATTTTTTAATCTCTTTGGGAGTGGGCAAAGCACCCAGTTCTTCCTCTACATCATCAGAAGGCTTTGCGAAGCCAAGGCCAAATCTACCATCTCTTTTGCTCGTTCTGCACATTCGTTGCAGATATGTCCATCAAGACCAGTGAGAAGGAGTTCTAGTTCCTCCTCGCTGCGTCCACAAAACGAGCAGTGTCTGTGGTTATTGTCGTTATTTGCCATTTTATAAAGCGTTAGGTTTAACCTTTGCGCGAAAGCACGCGGTCAATCATTCCATATTCAAGAGCTTCGTTGGCTGTCATCCAATAGTCGCGATCGCTATCAGCCCATACTTTGTCGAAGTCTGTATGGCTATGTTCGGCAATGATGGTGTAGAGTTCCTTTTTAAGTTTCATAATCTCGCGCGCAGTGATTTCAATGTCAGAAGCCTGACCTTGTGCACCGCCGAGAGGTTGATGAATCATAACACGACTATGAGGGAGCGCAGCGCGTTTGCCTTCCTGTCCAGCCACGAGGAGAACGGCAGCCATAGAAGCCGCCATACCAGTGCAAGTGGTGGCTACGTTGCTTTGCACAAATTGCATAGTGTCATAGATACCAAGGCCTGCGTACACACTACCTCCAGGAGAGTTGATGTAGATGGAAATGTCTTTACCGGGATCGACAGAGTCTAGATAGAGTAGTTGTGCTTGGAGTGTATTGGCGGTGTAGTCGTCAATGGCAGTGCCAAGGAAGATGATGCGGTCCATCATCAAACGACTGAAACATCCATTTGCGTCACGTTGAGTTGACGCTCTTCGAGGATGTAAGGATTGAGATATTGGTTTTGGGCTGCCACCACGTCGTCAAGAACGAGGGAATTGATGCCCATATGTTGGGTGGCAAATTTGCGAAAGTCTTGGTGCATAATCTCTAGAATTGGTGAGAAAATCCGTTCTATTGGTCGAACACTTCTTACTTGCCTTACAGATAGTTCCTACGAAAAGAGGAAAGCGTAAGAGTAGGGGAGTGGGTGCAGCCTTACGCCGTACACCCGAAGTTCCGAAAACGCAAGTATATGCGATGGTCTGATAGATTTTCTCTAATAAATATGGAGATGAAAAAGACAACGAGGAATTACGTTGTGCGTGAACACATCGTCATTCCCCGTTGTCGAGATAGAATCATAAGACACTGCTACCAACCTACGCTGACACCGCAGTGTTTGAGGTTTCGGGGAAGCAGCGGAGCTGATTATTCAGCAGTTTCTTCTTGGAAAAGCTTTTGGAAATCTTCCACGCTCACAGACTTGTGTTCGAGAGTCACAACTTCCTTGAGTGCCTTAGCCAACTTTTCGTTGATGCTACGCTCTACGAAACCATTCACTTGGTTACGGTCTTTGAGCAATTCAGCAGCATAGTTTTCGAGGTATTCCTCAGGCACATTGTTCATACCATATTGTGCGAATTGGAAGCGAGCAGTCTTCACAGCAGCAGCGCGTACGTCAGCATCGTCAATCTTCACTTCAGCCTTAGCCACGAGCTTTTCCTTGATGAGGTGCCACTTGAGTTCTTCGAGACTTTGAGCGAAGTTGTTTTCTACAAATTCTTCACCCTTATCTGCGTTTTGCTCCTTCATAAAGCGCTTGAGAAGTTCTTCGGGGAATTCGAGCTTGCCCACTTTCTCGTCTGCATATTTGCGAACATCAAGGAGGAACTTGTAGTCAGCGTCTTCGTTGTATTGGTTTTGGATGAGCTCCTTAATTTTAGCGCGCATCTCTTCTTCAGACTTCACAGTGCCGGGTTCAAATACGCGGTCGAAAAGTTCTTGATCGAGAGTAGCAGGAACGAAGCGGCTGATAGACTCAACTTGGAAAGTGAAGTTGCCGTTGTATTGAGCAGCTTCTTCCTTGCTCACCTTGAGGAGAGCAGCGAGTTCGTTTTCACTGTGCGCCACAGAAGGATTGAAAGTGATAACATCACCCACCTTAGCACCTTCGAAGAGTTTCTTTTGGTCGTCATTTACGAAATAAGCAGGCATCAAGCTAGCGCGGTCAATGGTAAGACCACCTTCAAGAAGATTGCCCTTTTCGTCTTGTTGAGCGAGAGCACCACGGAGGATGTCGCGGTCAGCATACTCTTCCACATCTTCAGAGTGACCAGCTTGTTGTGCAAAGTTCTTCACTTGTGCATCGATTTGCTCTTCGCTCACTTCGATGTCATAGTAAGGAAGTTTGTCAGCGTTAGAAAGTTCGTAGTTGAACTCAGGAGCGAGAGCGATGTCGAACACGAATTCAAATTCGCTTTGGTTTTCGATGTCTTGAGGTTGTTGCTTTTCAGACATCATAGGTTCGCCAAGGATATTCACCTTGTTCTCGTTGATGTAGTTCATCAAACCTTCACCCAACACGCGGTTGATGGTGTCAGCTTTCACTTGTGCACCAAAGCGTTTTTGAATAACACTAGCAGGCACCTTGCCAGGACGGAAACCAGGCATCTCAGCTTTTGCAGAGATATTCTTGAGCTCTTTCTTTACTGCATCCTGGTAGTCGCCCTGTTCCAACTTTACAGTTACAAGAGCACTTACACCATTCTGTTCGAGAGTAATCTTCATAGTGGGAGTATCTTTATTTTATTATTGATTATTCTGTTTTTGGTGCGGAAAAAAACCGCAGGAGAAAAATGCGGACAAATCCATCAAATTTCATTGCAAAAAGAGGTTTTTTTACAATGAATTTAGCGGTAAAAGCCATACATTTAGCGGAGCAAAGTTAGTGCTTTTTTCCCGAAAAAGCCGTAACTTCGCAGAAAAATATAGCGTTTCCTATGCAGAAATCTGATTTTAGAATCGTCTTTATGGGTACACCCGACTTTGCTGTTGCTTCTTTGCGAGCACTTGTTGAAGGCGGGTACAACGTCGTGGCTGTGGTTACTATGCCCGATAAACCTATGGGACGCCATCAAACAGAGCTTTCCCAAAGTGCGGTCAAACAATATGCCGTGAGTCAAGGACTCCCCGTGCTCCAACCCGAGAAGTTGAAAGACGAGACTTTCTTGCAGCAACTGAGCAATTTCCGTGCCGATTTGCAAGTTGTCGTTGCTTTCCGTATGCTGCCTGAGGTGGTATGGAATATGCCTCCTCATGGTACCTTTAATCTTCATGCCTCTCTGTTGCCACAATATCGTGGTGCAGCACCCATCAACTGGGCAATTATCAATGGAGAGAAGAAGACTGGAGTGACTACTTTCTTGCTAGATCACGAAATAGACACCGGATTGGTGTTGCATCGCGAAGAAGTGGAAATTCTCGACACTGATAATGCTGAAGATATTCACGACAAACTGATGAATGTGGGAGCACCGCTCGTTTGTCGCACTGTTGACGACATTATGCAAGGGAACATTCGTCTATACCTCAGCTTGAACTTGCGCCCGACGCAGAGATACACCATGCGCCAAAGATATTCAAAGACACCTGCCGTTTACCTCTCGACAAAGGGGTGAAAGCTGCTTATGACTTTGTGCGTGGTATGTCGCCTTATCCTGCAGCGTGGACGGAATTTGTTGATGCAACAGGCAAGCATACGGTGGTGAAACTCTTTGCCACCGAAAAAGAACTCTGCGCCCCAGCACATATGTTAGGCAGTGTGATTAGTGATGGCAAAACTTATTTGAAAGTTGCCCTCTCTGATGGTTATCTTCATCTTACAACGCTCCAGCTCGCTGGCAAAAAACGTATGGCGATAGCCGACTTCTTGCGCGGTTATCGTCCCGATGCAGCCTTGAAAGTAGAGTAGAATTGCGCTAATGCTTCTCTATGATCGTGTAACCTCCCGACTGTATTCCATTCTCTTCACAATCCTATGCCTCTCGAAGCACTTCCCCCTCGTCCTGGTCACGGAATGACCGCTGAGTTCAACTTAGAAAACTTCCACCAAACCATTGATGTCGAACCACAAGAACCTCGTCCTTTGCGCACACTTCCAGCGGAGTGGGCACCGCAAAGCGCGATTCTTATCTCGTGGCCACATGCAGAAACGGATTGGGCTGACATTCTTGATGAAGTCACGGAGTGTTATGTACGAATGGCCTATGCCATTGCAGCTCACCAACCGCTCATTGTTTTAGTAGTTGAAGGATTAGACGTGTCCTCACTATTGGAAAAACGTCTGCCACAAGCTGTTTTCAGCAACATCACTTTCGTTGTTGTGCCTAAAACTAACGACACCTGGGTGCGCGACTATGGTTTTCTCACTGTTCAAAGCACAGGCGGAGCGGAGCTGATGGATTTTCGCTTTAATGGATGGGGTGGAAAGTTCCAAGCCGACCACGACAATGCTGCCAATCGTTTATTGTTTGAAACTCAACTGCTGCGCGGACACTATGTTGATGCACTCGACTTTGAACTTGAAGGCGGAGGCATTGAAAGTGATGGCTGCGGCACGCTGCTGACAACGGCAGAATGTTTGCTCAATTCCAACCGACGTCGTCAAGGCGATGCAGTGCCAACTCCCGATAAAGCACAAGTGGAAGCTCTGCTCAAAGAACGCCTTGGAGTGGAACGCATCCTTTGGTTGCACCATGGCTAGTTGGCAGGGGATGACACAGATTCTCACATCGACACCCTCGCACGTCTTTGTCCCAATGACACTATTATATATGTGCAATGCACGGACACCGCAGACGAACACTACGAAGCGCTGGCAGCTATGGAGCAAGAACTTCAAGCCTTTCGCACCCTCGAGGGTAAGCCTTACCGCTTGATTCCTGTGCCACTTCCCGATGCGTGCTACGATGAAGAGGAGCGATTGCCTGCCACCTATGCCAATTTCTTGATCATGAACAAAGTGGTGCTGGTGCCCACTTATGCTCAACCCGATAAAGATGCACTAGCCCTTAAGAATATCCAAAAGGCATTTCCGGAACGTGAAATCATTGGCGTAGACTGTCGTGCTCTCATTCGTCAACATGGTTCGCTGCACTGCGCCACTATGCAGTTTACACGCGAAGTGTTCCGCACTCCAGCGCAATAACCTCAAACTTATTTTTCAAACGTAGTGCTTTGCTAATCATCTCCCAAGCATTTCGTTTCCTATCAATCCTCGTTTCTTATGAAAGTAGCCCTCATACAAATGTCTTGCACTCCCAATGTCGAGTTCAATCTTCAGAAACTCGCCAAGGGAATTGCACAAGCTGCCCAACGTGGGGCAGAACTCGTGGTGTTGCAAGAACTCCACAACACGCCTTATTTCTGTCAAACAGAAAACCCCGACCTTTTCGACTTGGCAGAACCCATCCCCGGTCCTTCCACCGACTTCTTCGGTACGTTGGCACGCCAGTTTGGCATCGTGATTGTCACCAGTCTTTTTGAACGTCGCGCAGCAGGTCTCTATCATAACACCGCTGTAGTCATCGAAAAAGATGGCACCATCGCAGGAAAATATCGCAAGATGCACATTCCCGATGATCCAGCTTATTACGAAAAGTTCTATTTCACCCCTGGCGATCTTGGTTTTGAACCTATCGACACAAGTGTGGGTCGCTTAGGAGTCCAAGTTTGCTGGGATCAATGGTATCCCGAAGGTGCACGCTTGATGGCACTTCGTGGGGCTGACCTCCTCATTTATCCCACTGCTATTGGCTATGAAAGCAGTGATGCTCCCGAAGAACAAGCTCGCCAGCGTGAAGCTTGGACCACTGTGCAGCGTGGTCATGCGGTAGCCAACGGACTACCTGTGATTGCGGTTAATCGCACAGGTCATGAACCCGATCCAAGTGGACAAACGCACGGCATCCAATTCTGGGGAAGCTCATTTGTGGCAGGTCCTCAAGGCGAATTCCTCTATCGTGCAGAGATTGACGAAGAAGTCGTTGCCATCGTCGACATTGATTTACAGCGCAGTGAGAATGTGCGTCGCTGGTGGCCCTTCCTTCGCGATCGTCGTATCGAAGAATTTGCTCCTCTCGCAAAACGCTATTTGGATTAAACCCAAATCGGTCATTAGATCCTGAACAGATTTCATTAGATTGTTGAGCAGATTGTTTACCGTTTGTTCGAAGGCGTAGCGGGCTACGGTGAGAACTAACAAAAAACAAGATGCCAACAAGAGAATGAAAGATGACAGGAAGTTATCTTCTCCATAACAAACTTCACTATAACGGTCTAATGACCGATTGGGGTTAAATTCCTCAGATTATTTAGCCCCTCCTCAATCTACAATGAAACATTTCTTCCTTTCTGCTGCCTTCGTCGCCACTTCCTTCGTCGCAGCACCCAGCATCGCAAAGGCAGCGGTGTCGGCATCCACTTCCACTTCTCACCAGAACACAGTCACCATCGCTGTGTTTCCATCAACGACTTTCATGCAGGCTTGCTTCCTGACCGTAGTCAAGGCACACCAGGCGCAGCCTATGTGGTGCAAACCTTAGACTCTCTCAAAAAAGTCTATCCTTACAATGTCACTGTCTCTGCGGGCGATAATTTCGGTGGCAGTTTCTTCTACAATGCCACACGCACCCACAGCCTCATGCCCCAGATGTTCAAAGATATGGGAGTAAACATCAGTGTGTTGGGCAATCACGAATATGACGAAGGACAAGAGTCGCTTGCCCGCAAATGGAATGACGTAGATTGCAAACCCAAGTCGTGGGACATCACTTATATTGGCGCCAATGTGCGCAATGCTGCTGGGCAGCTTCCCGAGTATGTGCAACCCTGGGCGGTAGTCCCCGTAAAAATCTCTCCCACCAAAACGCTCAATGTTTCTTTCATCGGTTTGCTCACCAGCAACACCCCGTGGCAGGCTGCGGCAAAACGTTTGAAAGGTTTGTCGTTTGATGGCAACTATCCAGCGGTGCTCGATAGCATCTCCCACCTCCCTGGTTACGAAGCCGTGCACAATGCTAATGTTCGCCTGCTCCTTTGTCACATTGGAGCCGAAATGCACGGACAACAAGTGTTGTGGTCGGATCGCGATGAAGAAAATCTCAAGAAAATTGATTCCCCCGACGTGCAAGCCGTCCTTTCTGGACATTCCCACACACGCGTCATCGGCATGTCCGACAGCCAAAAGTCAGTCCCCATCGTGCAAGGTTTGTGGCACGGACGTTGTGTGTCTATGCTCAAATGCGAAGTTGACACCCTCTCTGGACAACTCGTCAGCATCACTCCCGAACTCGTTCGTGTCAATCCCGATGCAAAACTTGAGCCCAAGGCTGCACGACTTCAAGCCCAAGTCGAAGAGCAATACCACACCACGCTTTTCCGCGGTATCCCTTTGAGTCAAAAACTCACCTATGCCAGCGCAGCTGTTGAGCATGACCGCACACGCAGCAAGCGACAAACAAAAGTTGGTTCTCTCGTTTGTCAAAGTTTTGCTGCTGCCTATCGCAAAGCAGCGCATCTTGATGACAACGCTCTCGTTGTTGGGGTAAGCCATTTCGGAAGCATCCGCGCAGGTTTTCCGCAAGGCGATATCACCATCCTCTCTGTGGGAGAAGCGCTTCCCTTTGCCAATCCGCTCCGCGTTTATCGCTATACAGGCAAGCAACTGCTCGACCTCGTGGAGCACGGCTACAATGTTTGCAAACTCGGTCATCTCCAAACATCAGGAGTAAATCCCATCCTTGATGCGAAAGGCCACGTCAAAGCTCTTTCGCTCACACTGCCCAACGGAAAGACTGTCCCCATTCGTGCCAATACCCAACTTGTTATTGTGGCTGACGAATTTATGACCACCGGAGGTGATGGTTATCTTCCGAGTCAATTCCCAGCGTCTGCAGAAATTAAAGTAAACATCCCCACCTCCACCGACGCTTTCATCGCCTATCTTCGCACACTTCCTAACATAGACTAGTTGTATGCAGCAGCATCTTCGCTCATCGCTGTTTTTTATATTCCTCTTTTTCGCCTGTCTCGTTGCTCACGGCCACGAGACGGGCGACACTTTGTCTGTACCTCTCAAAAGTCGAACTGCGCAACTCGACTCCTTGCGCTTTTCTGTGCTGCCTAGTTCTCTTCGTGCTTTAGATTCCTTAGTCTACAAATCCAAAGCTCCAAAGACTAATTTTCATTTGCCATGGGAATGGAGGGAACTCGATGATTTGAGTAAGAAATATCTTCCACCATTAGCTTCCGACCTCCTTCATTTCAATTTTCAAGGGCTTTCGCATCAGTCTTACGGATTTATCCCTCGTTTTCTTCCGAAAAAAACTAGTAAAGAAGAACGATGGCGCAACATTCCAGCCGATTGTCGCATCGACTGGAAGCGACGTCGCGAACATTTCCTTTGGGATTTGGGCAACGATATTGCCACCTATTTCAACACTTTCGACACCACTTATATAGAGCGCACACGCTACGACTTCCAAGTCAAACTCTACAACACCCACTTTCTTCAACTCATTCGTCTTTCAGGCACCGATGCCAAAGGACGTAGTCAAAGTCTCACTTTTGCCCCCGCACACCAAGTCAAGTTTGGTCCTTTCTTGGGGTGGAAGGCCCTCAGTTTCGGCTATTCTTTCGGTATCGTTCCCGACCGCTTCGGCAGCCAGGCGTCTGAGTTTAACATTGCCTCCTATAACTCCAAGCTGGGATTCGACTTCAACTATATTTACAGTCGTGGCAACTTCAATCTTATCGCTGTTTCTGGTTTCGATTCCATTCAACCGCGAGATTTCTCCGAACAGCGATTTCCCGCCATGCGCACCAACACCTTTGCCCTCAATCTCTACTATGTGCTCAATAATCGCCACTTCTCATATCCTGCAGCCTTTGCCATGAGCACTGTGCAACTTCGCAGTGCTGGTTCGTGGCTCGTTGGATTGCGCTTTTGATCAGCAAAACATCACCTTCGATGCTGATCGCACTGAAGCCTTCCTCCGTATCTTTGCTCCGCGTGCCAGCATCAACGAAGCACTTCGCGTCACCAGCATTTCCTATCGTCAGTGGGGACTTTCCTTTGGTTATGCATACAACTGGGTGCCCGCGCGTCATTGGTTGCTTTCTGCCAGTCTTGCCCCTTCCGTAGGCTACAAATATCAGCATGGAGAATCTCTCTCTGCGCGCAATTTGTGGAAGAATGTCGAAAAACTTCCATATGGATTTCATCTTTCGTGGTGCTCTTGTCTACACCAACGGTCGCCGTTATTTGGGTATTTCCACGGTCAACTATCTCTACGATTACCGCCATCCAGGTTTTGCACTCAACAATTCCATTCACTACATCCAACTCTTCTTCGGATGGTATTTTTGGGAGAAAGCCGATGTTTAGAGGAGAAAAAGCATTCCTAACGACAATTGTTTGTATCTTTCTTGATATGATAATCGCGAAACGGAAAGACAAAGCAAGAAGTCGTAAATAGGTTTTTTCCATCTTGTTTTCGGTAGATTTGTAGGCTTTCTAGGAGATTTTTTGAGAACTAACGTATGGGATGACAGAAAATCTCCCACAAAATTTCAAAAAAGTCCGACGTTTTTTGATTTTCCTCCTACGTTTTGTATTGTTTTCTCCCACAAAACAGCTGCAAATCTCCTTGTTTTTGCGCATCACTGTCGTTCATTTTTTACGATCGTTTTTTTGTAAGTGGTTGAAATAGAGGCGTAAATGCTAATCTTGAATGCAGACGGTATTTGCCATCTCTCCTTTTTCTATTCAATTCTATTCGATTCTTGAGCGTTTCACGCCCAAACTTTTCTACGTCTTTTTCCCATTATTCCCAATCGGTCATTAGAGCCTGAACAGATTTGCTTGACGGTAGAGTAGAAGTTCTATTACGGTCTAATGATCGATTGGGGTTAAATTTCTGGAGACCCCAATAAGGGAGTCATGTAAAGTGGAAGATAGGTAATGCCATCCGATACTTTATAGTCGGCTGTAGGTAAAACGATATACTTCTCAAATCAAATATTTCCTACGGACTTATCTGTTGTATCGCTTTAGAAAGAGTTTTAGTCTTACTTGAAGAGTAGATTTAAATCCATCGATAGGAACTCTTCAAATGACAGCCCACCGGAACCAACTACAAAAGATCGATGTGAATGATAGGCCTTTTCAAACTTGGGCAAGCCATTGTTGGTGGTGCGTCTTCCACTTTTAACCTCTATGGCGATGGTCTTTCCTCTTCTATGAAGCACAAAATCAACTTCGTCGTGGCTATCACGCCAGTAATAGGCTTTATAATCACAAATCTGTGCTTGGCTTACGATGTAGGAACCTACTGCGGATTCTACATAACGCCCCCATGCTTTCGGATCTTCTGCCATTTCTATAAAGTCCTTATCGGCATACACATTGCGCAGCGCATTGTTGTGTACTTGGAACTTAGGAATGGAGTTGTATTTGCGGGCATCATCTGCTGCATATTTTTGCAGACCACACAACAGGCCGCATTCGTCCAGCAAATGTAGGTAGCCAGCTAATGTGGTAACATTGCCCGAATCTTGCAGTTGGGCAGCCACCTTGGTCAGCGACAGTAGTTCGCTACTGTAGCTACTTCCTAGTTCAAACAGTTGGCGTAGCAGTTGGGGCTTCATAATTTTGGTATCCATCAATACGTCTTTTGAGATGGATGGCTCAATCAAAGCGTCTTTTACGTAGTTTCTCCAGCGGCGTTCATCATTGATATAGGGTGCAGCACCAGGATAGCCACCGAAATAGACATATTGATAGAGGTTCCAGCCGAAGCACTCTTTCATTTCGGAGAAAGTCCAGTGCGTGAGTCGAATCAGTTCATATCGGCCAGCCAATGATTCGGTAAGACCCTTTTCTATCAACATTCGTGACGACCCTAATAGCACGACTATGAGTTCTCGTTTTTCTCGCGTATCTCGATCCCATTCTGCCTTAACGGTTTCACTCCAATTGGTTATCTTTTGTATTTCATCTACTATCAATAGGCGTTTGCTTTCTCCTCGCATATCCATGCGCATACGAGCAGTCTGCCAGATACTTGCCAGCCAGTCGGCTGATGCACCTACGACATCATCAGCCGAATAACTATCATAAGGCAATTCGCAAGCTTCAAGCACTTGACTTATCAAGGTGGATTTGCCTACTTGACGCGGCCCCACAATGACCTGCATCTTGCTGCGAGGCTCATTGATGCGCGTCATAACTTCTGAATACTGTGCTCTTTTATATTCCATCCTTTATAGAATGTTTTTGCATTTGAGTGAAAAAGTTCAATCCAACGAACAAAAATGTTCAACCAATTGCGAAGATAATGTTTTTCTCTGATAATGAGCGATTTTATGCGAGAAAAATATCTGCTTTTCTATGATTTTTATGGTTTGTAGAGTCAATGTACTTCTATATTGAAGGTAGGAGCATTCTATCAACTCGTAAGATAGTGTTGCACTTGATGGTTGCCTCTACAACTCTACACTACATTGACTCTACGGTGTAAATCTCTATTTTTGCAAAAATGTTTGGTGATTAGATTTTTCTTATTACCTTTGCATCGAATAATAGGCCGAATAATGACGTTTTATCCTAGTTTGGCCGATGTTCATCAATTCTCTCAATAAGCGTCATACCGGCTGAAGTCGGTCAAACGGACAAAGATATCATTAATATAAACCAATTCATTACGTAATGAAAAAGAATCTTATGAATGCCGCATTGCTCGGGTTGTTGATCGCAACTCCTGCGTGCTCTTTCGTTTCTTGTAAGGATTACGATGAGGATTTCAAAAAGGTGAATAATCGCCTTGATGATTTGGCTGCTGCAAAGGCTAAAATCAATGAAGAAATCGTTGCTCTTCGTGGTTCTCTGGAAGCTGCTAACAAAAAAGCTGCTGATGCAGAAGGTAAGCTTGCTACTTTTGCTACAAAGCAAGAGCTTGAAGCTGCTAAAGAAAATCTTAATAAGGCTATTGCTGATGCTTCTGCAATGTCTGTGAAGCTTGCGCAACTTGATGAAGCAAAGAAACTTATTGACGCTAATACTAGCGATATTAAGGCTTTGAAGACTAAGCTCGACGCTATTGGTTCAAAGGCTACCGCTTTCTTGGCTTCTGCTGAACTTGATAAGATCTCTACTCTTCCTGCGAAAGTAGATAATCAAGAGAAGGCTCTTGAGGATTACAAGAAGCGTATTACTGCTCTCGAAGCTAAGGGTGCTGCTGGCAATGCTGCTGGTGTAGACGCGCTTCAGGAAGAAGTAAAGAAACTTAAGGAAGCTAACTATCAGACAGATAAGCAAGTTGAAGCTGCTATCAATGCTGCAATTGAAAAATTCCAAAAGGAAAAGCTTCCTCAAGGTTTGAATATGCTCCAAACTGCTGAGGTTACTTCACTTCAATTGCGTCCCGCTACTTACCTCGATGGTATTGAAGCTATTGAAAACGATGTTTTCGGTTTCTTGTCTTATGAAGTTGAGAAAGCAGATTCTAATGGTGTTGTAAACTTTACGAAAGAAGCTGATGCAACTGGTGAAGGTGCTCTTTCTTATGCAGAAGCTGAATATAATGTGAATCCTTCTGATGCAAAGGTTGTTTGGATAAGAAGAATTTCACTTTCAACGCTTTGCGTCCTGCTAATAAGACGACTCGTGGCGCTGAAGAAGCTCCTGTAGAAGTTCTTGGAACACCTGAATATAAGAATGGTATTTTGAAGGTTGCCTTCAATTCTAGTCTTGAAGACAATAGCGAGGATTCAATCAATATTGTTTCTCTTTCTTATATCGCATCAGCTGCAAGTGAAGGTAAGTCTGCACGTGTGGTTTCTTCTGACTACGCTCGTGTTGTTGATAATAATTATCAGGCTTTGCAGATTGGTAAGACCGTAGATACTGATAAAGCACATCAAGAAAACAATCTTGCATTTCCTTTCTTGACTACTCCTGGTGCCAAGGCAGATCGTGACACTCGTTTGACTTTCAAGGTTGCACACACTGGTGAAGAGTTTAAACTTGCTGAGAATATCGGTACGTATGGCGATAATGGTGCAGACGAGAATACTCATGAGTGGCAACTTCTTGACAAAAATGCTGCTTCTGACAGTAAGTTGAAGAAAGCTGGCTTCCACTATGAGTACGCTCTTGTTAAGAATGGCAAGGACGATAAGTCTACTGAAGCTTTCACTATCGACAAGAACACTGGTGTCGTTAAGGCTAAGGTTGTAGAAGGTGCTCCTTATACCAACGTTGGTAAGGTTGGTGTTGTTCGCGTGACTTTGCTCGACAAGGATAACAATGTTGCTTCTGTCGGTTACTTCCAAGTAAAGGTTGACCTCAAGGCTATCGTTTTGGCTGAACTCAATGCTGATAATGCAGTTGCTTACAACTGTAATCCTAATGATGCAATTGGTGATTTGAAGTTCTCTCTCAAGGCACTTAATGAGAAGTTGGCAACTGACTATAAGGAAGAATGGAACGTTTGGAATACTAACCAACACTATGCTTTCGCTGTTCAAACCAACAAACGTTATACTATTGAGAACGGTACAGCTAAGGAAGTTCCAGCTGCTAACGTTAAGGGTACTGTAGAGGTTAATTACTCTGAAGATAAATTCGGAACAATTACCTTGAAGGGTCTCAAACGTGAAGACGTGAATATCAACAAGAAGGGGGATAAGTACGAAGTAATCCTCAAGGTTACCAAGGAAAATAATCCTGATCACTTCTTCTTCGTGAAGCTCATCTGGACTCCTAAGGAAGTACAAGCTGCTCCTACTGTTGCATTCTCTGCAATTAAGCAAGAGAGCCTCTTCATCAATGGCGCTATCCGCATCACTTCTAACTTCGACAATAAGGTAACTTATGATCACGTATTCAAACAAGATTTGAATGCTGCGTTTAAGGATCTCAAGCTTACTCTTAAGGATGCTGATAAGTACGCTAGCATTAAGCAAACTGATGTTGATGCTAAGAAGAAGTGGATTTTCATCAATCCTACTAAGACTACCTTCGTTGGTGTAGACGGTAAGACTTATTCTCTCCGTGCTAGTGAAGATGGTACTAAGTTTGAGGCTAAGGCATCTGATGCTTCTGCTTGGACTACTGTAGCTACATTGACTGATGGTACCGTAGAACTCGTCAAGAACGATCCAGTTGTACGTAACCTTATCAGCAAGTTCAGCCACAGTGAGTTTGCTAATTCACTTACTGCACGTGTTGCTTATGTTACACTCGATAAGTGCGACAAGCCTCTCACTGTTGAAGGTGAAAACCAATATGATGTGAAGTTCCTCCGTCCTCTTGACATTCCTGAATCAATCAATTTGGTAACCTTCAATAACGTAGGTAAGGTTCTTAGTGATGGCGCTAATGTAAACCTCCATGCTCTTAAGTTCGCTATTGACTGGCGTAATGTTAACATTGGTGGTGCTCCTGGTAATGAAGATCACATGGCTAACTTTGGAGCAACAGTGAAGATTGCTTCTCCTGAGAACTATCTCACGAACTACCAAAATGTTGAAACTGCACCTGAAACCTTCAAGAAGGTGAGTGAAACCAATATGGCAGCTCACTTCGTTGTTAAGATTGTTGCCGCAACAGGTGGTGGTGCTATCACGCCAAGTGCAGTCACAGACGGTTGGTCTACTATTTCAGTTGACAAGGATCACTGGGTGCTCCGTGCTCAATATGAGAATAAGGGTCAAGCTGTTTCTCGTGCATTTGAAGTTCGCATCCCTTACGAAGTTACTTACTACTGGGGTGTTGCTAAGGGTTACTTCGTAGTGAAGATTGATCCTACTGTAAACGGCAACGCTAATGCTAACGCTCGTCGTAAGTAATCCCTACTTACTCACAGCATAATTTAACTGCGAAGAGCAGGCAGATTCCTGCCTGCTCTTCCTTTTTTTTTCTGTATAGCAGTATGAAATCATTTAAAGTTTTATCTCTGTTCCTGCTTGTCGGAATTGCAGCTGCGTTCACAAGTTGCAATGGCTGTTCCAAACAGAGTGAAGGACCTACTCCAACTGCGTTCGAACAACAATTAGAGGCTAAAGATACCGTTGAAGTAGAGCAAGCATTAGCCACTTTCTTTGGTCACATTCAGAATAAAAAATTCTATGACGCAGCAGCCATGTTGTACACGCGTCAGGACACTTCTGAAACTCCAACACAGTACACCAATGAAGAGATGGATAAGTTTGTAACTATATACAAACAATTGCCTTTCGAAGGTTATAAGATTGACTATATGAAATTCCTTTCTTCGAAAGAGAATGAAGTGGCTTGCTCTATCATCTTACAGAAGGGACAGAATGGTCAACCAGATGCAGTGTCAAAGATTTTCTTCACTCCTGTAATGGTGGCTGGAAAATGGTGTCTTATTCTTTCTGAAAGTCGCAAGTTTGAAGAACCCATTACTAACTTTGACCAGCGTGATTCTTTGAAAGAACGCTATGATAATTACAAGAAGACGCACAAGTAGTGCTATTCTTTCTCTTTTTTGTGCGCACTACGCTTCCTCCTTTGGTGCGTAGTGCGCTATTTTTCTTTTAGATAGATCCTTCAAATGAGATTGAACTCTAGAAACAAAATGACAAAATGAACTAGATGCTCTAGAAGAACTAGCAGCTCTAGAATCTCTAGAATCTTTAGAAGCTCTAGAATCACTTGATGCCCTAGATGCTCTAGAAACCCTAGAACCTCTAGATTCTCTAGAAGCACTAGCCTCTAACGTCTTATGTATAACGTCTAATCTCTAATGTCTAACGTCTATTCTCATGGATGCATTAACGATTCAACAAAATAAACGCAAGTTGCACCGCAAACTCACCATCTTGTTGCGCACAGGAATGGTGCTTATGGAGAGTGCAGCAGACACCAACCGCATCGTTCGCAACATGCAGCGAGTGGCTGCTTTCTTGGGACTTGACGAACGCTACTTGCACATTGACGTGCTATACGGCACAATCAAGGTAAATTACAGCGACGACTCCCACTCCTTTAGTAGATTCATGCATTCCGACAAATATACCATCAACATGAATGTTTGTCGGCTGTGAGTCAACTCTCTTGGAAAGCCATTCGCGAAGATTACAGCGTGCAGCAGTTTGAGCGTGAACTCAACCGCATTCGCAAGATGAAACCTCAATATCCAGCGTGGGCTGTGACGTTAGGCACTTCATTAGGGTGTGGAGGATTCTCTGTGCTTTTCGGAGGTGACTGGGCATCCTTTGTGCCGGCGACCATCGCGGGAGCTGTGGCTTATGTGGTGAGATACTTTATGCTAAAGCGTGGTTTCAACTTCTATATGGTCACCACCATGACCTCTTTTGTTGCAACACTCACAGCGTGGTTGCTCTTCCTTGTTCTCCCCACAGGATTTACCAACTATCCCTATCACTCGTTCCTTTGTTGCTGCCTTTATCTAGTGCCAGGAGTAGCCCTTATCAACTTCTTGGATGATATGCTTGACAATTATCTCCACGTAGGATTAGCGCGTTTCGCCAACGGAGTATTGCAAATCGCTTCGATGGCCTTCGGTATTGTGCTGGCAGTGAGCATCAGTAATGTAGACAATTTCCTTGGCGACCTAGCCATGGCACCCAATATCTCTTATGGAGAAGCCGCCATTGTGACAGCCATTTCCGCTATGGGCTTCGGCATGAACTTCAATGTTCCTCGTCGTTCGCTTCCAGCAGTAGCCATCTTGGGCATTTTAGGAATGTTGTTGCGCAACCTCTTAGCCTTTGATTTCAAAATAGGTTTGATCTTAGGTTCTCTTGCAGGAGCATCTCTCATTTCGCTTGTAGCCGTTCGTTTGGTGCACCACACCAGAACCCCGAATCACGTCATTTCCATTCCAGGCGTCATTCCAATGGTGCCGGGCATCTTGATGTATCGTGGCATCTTTGGATTTGTGCATTTAGGCAACAATGTTGAAGCCTTTATGGGAGCGTTCAGTAATCTGCTCAATGCTGCACTTATTGTGTTGTGTTTGTCAATTGGAGTCGCAATTCCCAACATCTTTGCACGTCGTTGGATTGCCTTTTCTCGAAAACAAGAGTTACATAGATTGATAGAAGATCGTCGACGCAGAGGAAAATTTGTGGACTTCACGCTTTTCGACTGATTAGAGACTCAACTCGTCATTTATGCAACAATCCGCAACGTCAATCAATGACGTTGCGGATTGTTGTCGTTAGCAGGAAGAGGGTATGGCTCTTACTGCTATTTCTTTATCTTTCCATTGCGTTGCACCCAAACGGTGTCGGATGCGTTGTTGTCCTTAGCGTTTGAAGATATTGTGCGCTGTGTGGAATGGGCTGCACCTTTGTTGTTAGAGAAAACAGCATCAACAGCCCACGAGAGTACACCACTCACAGGTGGATAGCATACGGACTTCTGCACACGTTCTTCATTGAGAATGCCTAGACTGTGCATCGCGGTGAGGATACAAGAGAGTAGGCAGAGATATTTTATGAAGGAGAGGGCAGCTCCTGCAGCAGAATTGAGGCTTCCCAAATGGAGTTTGCCGAGCATCTTAGTGAGTAGGGTAGCAGCAAATCCGAGTACCAACGGTATGATGATCCACAAAAGAAAGAAGGCGATGATGTTGGTAACCATATTTATTGGGTTGCCCGTGGCAATGACCAACGTATCTCCAAGAGCGGAATAGACGAAGGAGGCACCTAAAAGACCTGTGAGAAGTCCAGTGGTGGAGAGGGCTTCGCGGATGAAGCCTGCGTGCCAACCATTGTATAGGCTCCAAAGGATGACGACAATAATGAATAGATCAAGCATAATAGACGTTAGACGTTAGAGGTTAGACGTTAGAGGGGCTAGAACCTCTAGAATCCCTAGAACCTCTAGAGAAACTAGAAACTCTAGAATCCCTAGAACTTCTAGAAAAACAAGAGCATCTAGTCCTAGATTCTAAATTTCGATGCCGATTTTGACTAAGAGTTTGCGCTCTTGTTCGTAGTGAATTTCGAGAGAGTGACCGAGCGTAGAGTCCTTGAGGTTGCGGAGTTTTTCCAATCCAGCGAGTTTGTCTGCAGGAATCACCTCACAGAAAACAAACTTCTCAAAGTCAGGTCGCACCAACTTATTACCAGCGGAGAGCATCTTACCTTCAACGATATTTTCCACATTGTCAAGGCGGAAGAAGCGGTGGCCGTGGTCATCTTCATACGCTGTGAGCAAAGCATCTTCCGCAGCAACAGGACAGAAGAAGAGTGGTGTGCGGTCGTGGTAACGTTTGAAATGTTTGTTGCGAACCTTCTCCAAACACAGTTCCATTGGAACGCGGTTGATCGTGCCATCTTCGTAAATCATCAGCAACGCCCCCTTCTCTTCGCGATCGTGCACCGCCAAAGTGAGCCAACTGTCCTCCCAATTCTCCTCGTCCATCACGCACCATTCGCCATTATCATAGAAACGAAGATAGGCCACAGTGTCCACCCCGTAGTTGTCTTCCCAACTATTCACTACATTAGAGCGAATGAGAGAAGTATGCGCAGCTTTGATTCGGGAAAGTGTGTCGAGTGGAGTGGTGGAAGCGTTGGAAAGCTTTGTTGAAGTTGCCTCCGCTGCAGATACAACATCCTCCGTAGTGGTTGATGCAACTGATGTGACAACCTCTGCCGTTGTAGCTTCAGACTGTTGCGTATCCTCAATAGATGAGCGCATTGTTGGGGTAGTATCCAACGACTGTTTGTTGGCCTGTTGCCCATCTTCAATACTTTCAGAGTTGTTGAGGTCGTTTGCATTGCGCGCAGCCATAATATTGCGCACCATTTCAGCAGAAGAAATGTAGCGTGTGCTAGAACCTTGTCGCACAAAGTAGGCATTGTCGAGAGCTACAGGTTCGTGACAAGCAGGAATGTGGAAAGCCAAAACGAGATGTTTGCCAGCAGGAACTTGTTCATCGCGTACGCGGTCGTTGATGGCCACACCAAAACTGCGGAAGATACTATCGCGCACGTGACGTTTCAAGCGGTCGACATCGCCCTTGAAATAGTTCAAGTCCTCTTTCAAACCGCAGGCCACGCCCACGTCGTTTACGCCCAACATCAGTGTACCCCCCTTGCGCGTTGAGCATACCGCACACCACTTTCATCAAGTTGTAAGTTTGCACCTCAATGTTCGGGCGCATATCATTGTCAGGTGGGAAGACAGTACTTGTCTTAAACTCAAGTTGTTGCCCTTCAATGCCAAAGGAATAGCTTTGGGGAAGTTCCACCTCAATGTGAAGCAACTCTTTGATTTGTCTGCGAATGTCCTCTTGTTGTCCTTCGAGCGGGAAACCCGCGGTGAGATTGAAGGAGAGAATCAGACTTGCCAACTGCGTGAGTTTGGGAGAAATCGTCTTTTTATTGAGCGTTTTCCACAGGAAATCGTTTTTCGTCTTATCTCCCATACTTCCCACGAGCAAAATTTCAGTGGTTTGTTCGCGAAGTGAAGGGTATCGGTCGATAAATCCTTGAGCATCTTGCATAATGCGCTCCACCTCTTCGAGGTTGATTTGACGGTTGAGACGATAGTGTTCAATCTGTCGGAGCAATTGACGACGCATATCAAAGTATTGCACCAAATCTTTGTGTTCCAACATTCGCGCCACAATATGTGCCACAGAAAGAAGGGCATAAGCCTTGCCGTGGTCAGGTTCTAGCATAGCTTTGTGGTCGAGGATTTGCAGCAAGAGGTGCATATCATTGTTTTCCCACATCATCACTTCTTCATCGGCCAAATTGTCGTTGTCGCAATCGCTAGACGCAGAAGAGTCGGACGAGTCGGAAGCATCGGCTTCGTACACCTCACCATTAGCATAGTCAACGAGGAAGTTTCAGTCACCGTCTTCATATCTACTGGTGCGCTGGCAAAATCGATGGCTTCTGCACGTAGGGAACGCACATTTTCAGCATTGGTGATGCGCACTTGAACGTCGTCGCCTGGCACGCATTCCATATCGTCGGGCACTTCCACTAGCACCACGTAGCCTTCTTCCGTGACTCCGCGGAAAAGTTGACCCGCATAGCCATAGAGGTGACAATTGGTGGGTTTGTCTTCTTCTACGAAATCGAGCACCCACTCGTGCATTTGCGCCACAATGAGCGGTTGCGCATTGAAAACAAGAAGTTCGTCTTCCGACTCGGGATCTGCCCATCCAGCAACAATCACTTCAAAAAGCAAGGGGCGTCCTTCAAAAGTAAAGGAATCGAGCGTGAAAAATGGGTTGTAGAAGAACATTCCCGTCTCTTGCGCCTTGACATAAGTGTCAATCCATCCCTCACCGCAATAGCGTTCATCTTCAATGATGCAATAAAATCGGGTCTGTTCGTTGGGGTGGCGACGCACCACGCGCACTTTCACTTTGTTTCCCACTTCAGGAATGATTTTGCGCATCACGGGGATAGGAGCTGTAACTTCTTCCTGATGAGGAGAGAAGAGAGAGCGTTCCACGTCGCTCCACCAAGTGGTCCATTCAGAGAGCGATGCACCTGAAGCAATGCGATAGCGAGAGGGATCTTCCACCACAAGTTGTAAGCCCTGCCACTCAATCAGACCTTCGGGCAAGATATTGCGCGCTGTTGACGTGGTCTGCGTGGGAATGAGTGTCAATCCCTCGCGATTCAGTGACAAGCGCACGAGTTCCGACTCATAAGAGTGAGGAACGAGGGTAGCAATGGCAGGTTGTTCGTCAAGCATACGATGCGCCAAAATTTCAAATTGGCGAAAATCTTGACGCCACACCAAAGACGGTTGAAAAGGTTCTGGGTCAATGAGATTCCAAAGGCACGATCCATCAGAAGAAGTGCCATTTGGCGCGACGAATCTTCGTTAGTGATGCTGCGTTGAGGTGCCACCAACGAGAGATAATAATAGAGCATCGCTTGCAGTTGTCCTTTCTGTTGAGTCTCACCTCCCGTGAGTGCCAACAGATAGCAAATAGCCTGAATCATTCGCACCACAAGATGGCGTGATTCGTTGGAACTGCAACCTATAAAGCGGTTGGCGCGTCCAGCATTCGAGCGGATGTAGCTTTCGAGGAAGTGAGCAAAAGCCGTAGGGAGATTGCGATTTTTCCAAGCGTGTCCTTGGAGCGCAATAAAATCGAGGAGTGAGTCGATGTGTTTCTCCAACAAATCCTTGCGGAGTGTGAAGATGGTCATCATCAAACTCAGTTTGTGCTGCAGATTGTAGACATAGCCCGTTTGGTCGAGTTTATACATCACCCCCTTGATGGTTTCTTCCGCTTGCTGGTTGGCCAGCAGTTCCAAGGCTTCTGACTGTAACTCCGCTATTTCCACTCGGGTGGCAATGGCATCGCGCAGACGTTCGCTTTCCGTTGTGCTGAAAGCCTTGAGCCACTCAGCGTCTTCAATGACGTGAAGAGCAATGCGTCGATAAATGTTTAAGAGCGAAATCCCACTTTTTATCTTCAGTCTGCCTTTGGGTCTGTCTGGACTGACCACCCAATAGTTGGCATAAGGCGTGGCAAGAATCGCTTTAACAGGCCATTGGTGAGATTTTATTTTCAGCTGTTTGCGCATAGACTGCCAAACAGGGTGACTACTAAGGACACGCGTCAAAAAGCGATGTTCAGCCGGAGAAGGATTGCCTAATTTCAAAAGGGAGGACAAGGTGGCAGAACTTTGCGTAGAGGGGCGATTGTCGAGCAGGAAGAGTAGTCTATTTTCATTGATGGTCTTCACCCTCACTTCAATCTGTTGTCTAGGTCGCAACGGTTCGGCATTGGCAGGGCAAGTCACCACGATGGGAACTTGCAAATGGTCTTGCGCTGCATATCGCATATAAGCCGTGCTATCGCATTGCAAGGAGCGCAAAACAATGAACGGATACGTTTGCTCTGCGTCATAATATGGACTCAATATCTTGGCCGTGTTCTGCACCAAAAAGAGAGAACCATCTTTTCCTTCGCGCACATGACAAGGGAGCGTTCTTCGTTGTCGCTGTTCCAAATCATTGCGCTGAAAGTTATACATTTTGACCTTGTATTCCTGTCCTTCAGATTGAACTATAAAAAAAGTGGCTTCCGGTTCGTCGCTAATTCCAATGACGGGGAGTTCATAAAATTCGCCTTGTTGCAGCATGGGGGGATATTTTGAGCAGAAGTAGTGTATAAATTGTGTCCCTCCTTTTGGAGACGGAGCACGGGCTAATTGGCAACGCGTAGCATAGTATATTTTCACCTAGAAGTTTACCATTTACGCACTGCTTTACTTGCAAATATACACATAATTTTTCGAGGTAAACTCTGTTGGCTGCCCACTTTTTGGTGTGTAAATTGCGAAAAACTTTCGGTCTGTGGCGTCAAAAATATGTTCAGGTTCTAATGGCTGAATTGGAATAAAGCCTTAGAATTTGCAATTTATTTACATTTCCTACCCCTCCATTTAACGCGGAAATACGAACTAAGAAAAAGTTGTTGGGAAATACGCGATTCTCAGTGGCTTTTGAAAAATCGCAAATTTCGGTGGTTTTTGCTCTGTTATGGGACGTTTTTTTCGAAACTTGCGCTTGTTTGTGAAGAAACGACGTGTCGTTTTTGAAAAAAAGTGACGTGTTGTTTATGCAATTTTGTCGGACATTTTTTTCCGATTTCTTCCCTTGGAATTTTTGTTTTCTTCCCTTGGAATTTTGCAAACGTCGGACGAAATAGAAATTTTGTCGGAGAAAATCGGTGCGTTTTTCCCATTTCCCCATTTTTTGTTCAAGAAAGAGGAGAAGGAGAGAGGGAAAAACACGCGTTCATTTTTCTAGAATGAAGAAAAATGTCGTCATTTTTGGCCTTGTGATTTAACATTCTCCGAAGGGGGAATGCTGAAAAAAAATGTTGCGTCCTCAAATGGCGCTCATATCAAACAAAAGTAGGTTCTTGAGGAAGTGGAGTAGAGGAGGGGCAACGTCCGACAAGGGTGGTGTTGCGTGGGTTAGCCACTGCCATTGCCCACGTTGTGGTGAATGAATGTTGGGAAAACGTTTGCACAAATCGCGCATAGAAAGCGAGAGAGGACGCTCGAGATACACTTGTTCGTAGCGTGCGAAAATTTCATTGCGCGTCAATGGGCGATGAGCTTCGAGAAGGATGCGCCCCACACGCGAGAAATCGTAAACCAACTGTGCTGCCATCAAGCGATGGCCTTGTGTGGAGTGTTCAATCCAAGGATGGTGGGTGAGTAAGGCAGAAAGAGAATTTTCCTCTGCTGAAGAAAGTTTTTGTGGAAAGAAAGAAGGTACAGATTGATAGTCGGGATGCAGTTGCAACTGTCTGAAAACTTGGTGGAGCAAAGCGCGCGATTGAAGCACTTTGCCTTGCGGCACAATGAAGTCGCACGCCCACGACATTTCAGCTTGGGTGCGCATCATTGGAGTGAGATGGAGCAGCCAGAGGAAACGTGGCATAGACATAAATTGCAGCGTATCCAGTGAGGCGGTAGGTTGAAAAAGCAACTCCTGCTGCAAATAAGTCAATGTGTGTCGGAAATCTTCACTTAGTTGTATGCCTGCAACTGTTTCTCCTTCCAGCAGCGGACGCAAAAACAGGTGTTCCATCGAGCGCATCACGGTGACGGAGGAGGGAAAATCTAAGACGCGTGCAATAACATCAACCGAAAGACCTTGGAGCAGATAGCGGTGCAACACCGCCGCTTGCGTGGGTTGACGATGTTTGAGCAATAGGACGATGTGCGTAAAGGTTTGCTCCACCTGTTGAATCAAAGAGTCCCATTCGTTCGTAGGATTTTCGGCAGTCGTAGATGCGATGTAGGGGGCAGGAGAAACATAGTGTTGCAAAGACCACGGGTTGTCGGGCTCGGGAGTGATGGGGAAAGTCCAAGTGGCACGTTGCAGCAACCACTGTTCGATGAGTTGTTCAGGATTGTTTCTAACCTCTTGTCGAATCTCATCAAAGATGTGCAGGAAAAAGCGTCCCACTCCGTCCCATTCCGCTACGTCAAATCTTGGTAGAATCAAGAGTTCAGCGAGGGTATTCACCCCCGCTTCCGACAATCTTTTGAGCACCGTGTTGCGCTCCTGTTGGTTGTCTAAGAAGATGAGGGGAATTTCGGCCAATTTCTCCATCACGATTTCAGCCCGATGAAGACAACAAGTTTCATCGAGGGCAAAGTAATCGGGAAAGAGTGTAGTTTGCATATCGCAAATATAGTAAGTATTTCGCTCTAGGCAAAAAACTTAGATTACTTGGTGTTTCACGGCTAAAATCGTATCTTTGCGACAGTCATTTCATCGAAACGATTCTCACAAAATGAAAGAATTAGCCTTGAAGTATGGGTGCAATCCCAATCAAAAACCTTCTCGAATTTACATGGACAACGGTGCGGAACTTCCCATTGAAGTGCTGGCTGGTCGTCCTGGGTATATTAACTTTTTAGATGCGCTCAATGGTTGGCAACTGGTGAGCGAACTGAAGGCAGCAACGGGACTTCCTGCAGCCACGTCTTTCAAACACGTTTCACCAGCTGGGGCAGCAGTGGGTTTGCCTTTGGATGAAACTTTGCGCAAAAATCTATTTTTGTGATGATATCGCTTTTGCCTTTATCGCCCATCGCTTCGGCTTATGCCCGTGCTCGTGGCGCCGACCGTATGTCGAGTTATGGTGATTTTTATCGCACTTTCCGACGTTTGCGATGAAGCCACTGCGCTTTTTGATTAAACGCGAAGTGAGTGATGGTGTGATTGCACCAGGTTTTTACCCCCGAGGCTTTGACCATTTTGCAAGAAAAGCGTAAAGGTACTTATTGCGTGCTCAAGGTAGATGAGAACTATCTTCCAGAGCCCATTGAGCGTAAGCAAGTGTATGGCGTTACGTTTGAACAAGGACGCAATGAAATCAACCTTGCAGATGATGCGCTGTTTGAAAATCGTCCCACGGTGAATAAAGATATTCCCGAAGCAGCGCGCAGAGATTTGATGGTGGCGCTGATTATTCTCAAATATACGCAATCGAACTCTGTGTGCTATGTCAAGGACGGACAAGCCATTGGTATCGGTGCAGGGCAGCAAAGCCGTATCCACTGCACACGTCTTGCTGGGCAGAAAGCCGACATTTGGTGGTTGCGTCAGCATCCCAAGGTGATGAATTTGCCATTTGTGGAAAGATTCGCCGTGCCGATCGTGACAACACGATTGATATTTACATTTCAGAGGATTACGATGATGTGTTGGCAGACGGCGCTTGGCAACAGTTCTTCACCGAACGTCCGGAGCCTTTGACTCGTGAAGAAAAGAAGGCTTGGATAGCACAAAATACTGGTGTGGCTTTGGGGTCAGATGCTTTCTTCCCCTTTGGCGACAACATCGAAAGAGCGCATCGCAGCGGTGTGGCTTATGTGGCACAAGCCGGTGGTTCGGTGCGTGATGACCATGTGATTGAAACTTGTGACAAATATGGCATTGCCATGGTGTTCACTGGTGTTCGCCTTTTCCATCACTAATACAATTATCCCCAATCTGTTCAGGAAATAATCTTTTCCATTACCAGTAGCACTTTTATGGTCTAATGACCGATGGGGAATTACAGTCTTATCAAATCCAAAACTTATAGCCAATGGCGCGCAACGTAAGCGACGAAGAAATTACAACAGCAATGACCACGGGTATCACCTTCAAAGGGGCAAAACTTCGTAAGCCTCAAGAAGAAAAGGTGAAGACCAAGGCCAAGAAAAAGACATATATCACAGGACTTCACGGTTCGGGAGCAGCCAAGAAAAAAGCTGATATCCGTAAACGCCGTGCCAATCGACGCAAAGGAAAATCCTAAGGTGCGACGGTGCGTTGAGATGTCATTGACGAAAGGCTTTTCAGCCTAGAAGTTGTGATGCTGCACTCAGCAAAATTGACAAATGAAAAACTGTTTCAGGCTCAGCGGCTTGAAACAGTTTCTTTTGTTGGGGGACAAACTCCTTTTGCTGGTAATGACCTTTGAGATTATGAGTCGCATTTCTACGGTCTAATGACCGATTGGGGTTTAATTACCAATTGGGGTTTAGGGAAATGTCGAAAGAAAACCATCTAGATTAGGCTGAAAATAATAGCTGATGGGTGTTTTTAGGGTCAAGGTAGCGCATATCTCCAATTTATTGTACTTTTGCGCAAGTATCTATATTTGAAACGAAATAGAATCATTATATATGAGTAAGAAATTCACCGAACGTAGTGGTATGAACCTCTACGCCGTCAACGAAGAGGTGCTGAAAGAATGGGACGAGGCTGACCTCTTCCACCGCAGCATCAGCGAGCGTGAAGGTTGCCCCTCGTATGTTTTCTTTGAAGGACCTCCATCGGCAAATGGACACCCTGGTATTCACCACGTGATGGCGCGTACCATTAAGGATGTGTTTTGCCGTTACAAAACGATGCAAGGTTTCCAAGTCAACCGCAAAGCTGGTTGGGACACCCATGGTTTGCCCGTCGAATTGGGTGTTGAAAAGGAATTGGGGATTACCAAAGAAGACATTGGTCAGAAGATTTCTATCGAAGAATATAATGCGCATTGTCGTCGTAATGTGATGATGTACACGCAGGAGTGGGGCGATTTGTCTCACCTTATGGGGTATTGGGTGGATATGGAACACCCTTACATCACTTACGAAAACTCTTATGTCGAAACTCTCTGGTGGTTGCTCAAACAACTCTATCAGAAGGGTTTGCTCTACAAAGGTTATACCATTCAGCCTTATAGCCCTGCTGCTGGAACTGGACTTTCTAGTCACGAACTCAATCAACCTGGTGCATATCGTGATGTGAAAGATACCACTGTCACTGCGCAATTTGAAATGGTGGATGCTCCCGAAGCATTGCAAGGGTGGGGTAAGCCTGTGTTCTTGGCGTGGACAACCACACCGTGGACTTTGCCTTCCAACACTGCACTGTGCGTAGGCCCTAACATAGACTATGTGGCTTTGCAAACCTTCAATCCTTACACGGCAGAACCCATCACCGCTGTTGTGGCAGAAAACCGTGTGTCGGCTTATTTCAAAGCTGAAGGCGAAAATGCTGAAATGAACTACGCTGTCGGTGACAAAGTGGTACCTTATCGTGTTGTTGCCCGTTATAAAGGTGCGGAACTCGTGGGCTTGCGCTATGTTCAATTGATGCCTTGGGTGCGTCCTACTGAAAAGGTGGCGGACACTGCTGCGGACTTTGTGCGCGAATATGCGGAAAAGCACGCCGATCGTGTCTTCTCTGTGGGACAAGATCGCTTTGTGGAAATGGCTGATGAGGCTTTCCGCGTAATCCCTGGTGACTATGTGACCACTGAAGATGGTACGGGTATCGTACACATCGCGCCTACGTTTGGTGCGGACGATGCCAAGGTGGCTAAGGCTGCTGGCATTCCTTCGCTCTTCATTATCAATAAGGCAGTGAAACGCGTCCAATGGTAGATCTCACAGGTAAGTATTACACCCTTGATGATTGCGCCCCTGCTTTCGCTGAAAAGTGCGTAGATACAACAGCTTATGGTCGTCACGCTGGAGATTTTGTCAAGAATGCCTACGATCCTCGTTTCAACGAAGGAGGAAAGTTTGACGAAAAGACTGCCGAGAAATCCGAAAACTTGGACATTATCCTCTGTATGGAGATGAAACAAGTGGGACAAGCGTTCCGCATCGAGAAGCATGTCCACAATTATCCTCACTGCTGGCGTACGGATAAGCCTGTGCTTTACTATCCTCTTGATAGTTGGTTTATTCGCTCTACGGCTGTGAAGGAACGCATGATAGAACTCAACAAAACGATTCTCTGGAAACCCGAATCAACGGGTACTGGACGTTTTGGTAAATGGTTGGAAAACCTGAATGACTGGAACTTAAGCCGTTCACGTTATTGGGGTACTCCATTGCCCATTTGGCGCAATGCTCAGAAGGAAGAACTCTGCATCGGTTCGGTCGAAGAACTCTACAACGAAATTGAGAAGGCGGTTGCTGCAGGTGTGATGATCAAGAATCCACTCAAGGAACAAGGTTTTGTGCCTGGTGATTATAGCAAAGAAAACTACGACCGTATCGACTTGCACCGTCCACACGTAGATGACATCGTTCTGGTGTCAGAAACGGGCAATCCTCTTTATCGTGAAACAGACCTTATTGACGTTTGGTTTGACTCTGGTGCGATGCCTTATGCACAAATCCATTACCCCTTTGAAAATAAGGAACTCCTAGATAGTCGTACGGTGTATCCTGCCGACTTCATTGCGGAGGGGGTAGACCAAACTCGTGGTTGGTTCTTCACGCTGCACGCTATTGCAACGATGGTGTTTGACTCTGTGGCGTTCAAAGCCGTTATTTCTAATGGTCTTGTGTTAGACAAGAATGGACAGAAAATGTCTAAGCGATTGGGCAATGCTGTCGATCCCTTTGGCGCTATCAAAGAATATGGAAGTGACCCCGTGCGTTGGTATATGATTACCAACTCTTCGCCTTGGGATAACTTGAAGTTCGACCCAGAAGGAGTGGTGGAAACCAACCGTACGTTCTTCGGTAAGTTGATTCAGACTTATTCGTTCTTCTCCATGTATGCCAATGTGGACAACTTCGATCCTGAAGCTGCTGAAGTTCCCGTGGCAGAGCGTCCAGAGATTGACAGATGGATTCTCAGTGAACTCAACACACTTGTGCGCGAAGTGACGGCTTGTTATGAAGAATACGAGCCCACGCGTGCCGGACGTTTGATTCAAGCATTTACGGTAGACAATCTCTCAAACTGGTATGTGCGTCTTAACCGCAAACGCTACTGGGCAGGGGCTATGACCGCAGACAAACTGGCGGCTTATCAGACGTTGTACACTTGTCTGCTCACCTTGAGTCGTTTGATGGCACCCATAGCGCCTTTCTATGCTGATCGTCTTTACAAAGACCTTACGGCAGGCACGGCACGTGCTACGGCTGATAGTGTACACCTCGACCGTTTCCCCGTGGCTGATGAGCGACTGATTGACAAGGAGCTTGAAGCACGTATGGAGTTGGCGCAACAAACCACCTCGCTTGTGCTCTCACTCCGCAAGAAGGAACGCATCATTGTGCGTCAGCCTTTGCAACGCATTGCCATCCCTGTGACCGATCCTTTGGTGCGCACGCGACTAGAAGCTGTACAACAGCTTGTGCTTGATGAAGTCAATGTCAAAACCATTGATTTCGTGGAAGGTCAGATGCTGGAAAAGAAGGTGAAGTGCAATTTCCGTGTAATGGGTAAGAAGTTCGGCAAATTGATGAAGGCGGTGAACGAAGTGGTTACGGCTATTTCTCAAGACCAGATCGCGGAACTCGAAAAGAACGGTACGCTCACTGTTGTGGTGGAAGGCGAATCTTGTCTCATCGAACGTAATGATGTGGAAATCATTAGCGAAGATATGCCAGGATGGAGTGTGGCAAACGAAGGTGCGCTCACTGTGGCATTGGATATCACCATCACCGATGAACTTCGCAACGAAGGTGTGGCGCGTGAGATTGTGAAGCGCGTGCAAGCCTTCCGCAAAGAAAGTGGTTTTGAAATCACCGACCGCATTCGCATTGTTGTGGAGCAACTTCCTGTTGCAGAGAAGGCTATTGCCGACTTCAGCGAATTTATTGCTGGACAAGTGTTGGCAGAAAGCATCACACTCGCTGCTAATGTGGAAAGCGAAACTGAGTTTGATTTGGACGGAACCAACGTGAAGTTCTTAATCAATAAGATATAATCTAAATCTATTCGTCGTGGAGTAGGGGAGAGACTCGGTTCCCTGCCCCTACTCGCACGATTCTATTTAACCCATACCATCTTATGTCAGAGAAAACAAGATATACTGATGAAGAGCTGGCAGAATTCCGAGCTCTCATTAACGAAAAACTTGACGTGGCAAAAAAACAATTTGAAGAAATCATTGCCACGCTCAATAAACGCAATAGTAATGACATCGACGACACGATGCCCACCTATCATACTCTCGAGGAAGGCTCAAGCGTTCAATCAATGGAGGAACAAATGGTGGCTGCAGAACGTCTGAAGAAGTTTATCACTGGTTTGCAACAAGCTTTGGTGCGCATTGAGAACAAAACTTATGGCATTTGCCGTGTTACCAAGAAGTTGATTCCCAAAGAAAGACTTCGTGCGGTGCCACACGCCACTTTAAGTATTGAAGCAAAACTAGCACAAGGCAAATAATCCCCAATCGGTCATTAGACCGTAATAGTGTAGATTGTTATAGATAAGATAACTTTCAGTCATCTTTCTTTTTTTCTTGTTGGCACCTTGTTTCTCGTTCGTTCTTGACGTAGCCCGCTACTCCTTCAAACTAACGAAAAACCATCTGCTCAACAATCAAAATGAAATCCGTTTAGGATCTAAGGACCGATTTGGGATAATAGATAGCAACTTTACTTGTGATTTGGGGTTTAGCACCTCTGTTTTAGACTTTAACTCCTGGTATAAGGGGCATATTTGAAATGTTTTAAGACAAAAGTGGACAGATTGTGGCCAAAGATAGTCAAACTAGTTTCACTTATACGATATTTACACTTATGAAATTGCGTGCACTTCTCGCGTTCTTTATTCCCATAGGCATCATTATTGTTGATCAACTCATCAAAATAGCCATTAAGACGCGTTTCTTGCTTGGAGAAAGCTATGAAATAGCCTCTTGGTTTCAATTGCGATTTACTGAAAACAGAGGAATGGCTTTTGGTATGGACTTTATTGGTACAGGAATACTGACGATTTTTAGATTGTGTGCCGTGGCTTTCTTTATCTATGTCTTGAAAAAGGAAGTGAAGAAGGCTGCTCCCGTTGGTTTGTAGTGTGTTTGTCAATGATTATTGCAGGCGCATTTGGAAATATCGTAGATAATGCCATTTATGGACTTATCTTCACAGAGAGTGTACCTTATTATGCTGCTGCGATGGGAGCAACTCCTGCGCATCTCGTGGCGATGGGACAAGGATATGGCACGTTTCTCCACGGACACGTGGTAGATATGTTCTATTTCCCTTTGTTTCAATGGCCTGATTGGGTTCCCGTTCTCAAAGGAAGTACTTTCTTTGGCGCGATATTCAATTTTGCTGATGCAGCGATCTCTGTGGGTGCTGCTGCAATGATATTGTTTTACAGAAAACATCTTTCTGCCCTGATGAATGCTCCGACTGCAAAAACTGAACAGACTAGTGAAGCGGAGAATTGTCCGGAGGAAAAGTAAAATCTCAAGAATAGGCACAAAGGCTAACGTATTATCATATTCATTCTTATGACAGTTCCATTTTCAATCATTTCAAAGAAATTCTACTGCGGTTGGTTGCTCGTCGCAGCGGGATTATTGGTTGCCTGTTCTTCGGGAACAGGGGAACGCAAGGTGCTGCCAGTTGATGAAATGGCCAAAAAGTGCTTTATGATTTTCAACTCGCCACTTCGTTGTTGCAAATCGATGATCAAGAGGGGAGCGATGGAGGTGCGCTGTCTTCTCCTACTGATTCGGCTCTTGTGGCAAATCATAAGGAGTATCTCAAATATCGCTCTGCAGTTTTTGAGAAATATAAGATTACCGAAGGCGACTACAAACATTCGTTGGCTTTCTATTTGCGAAATCCTGAGGAGATGAAGAAGTTGAATGCAGAATTATCACGTCATTTGTTGGCAGTAAGTCAAGCCAGCGTGGAAGGCAGTAAGAGTGCAGGCAATGTAGATAGTGTGCTTGTTTGGCAGAAGAATGCTGTTCTGCTAGATGCAGCCTCCAACAACCGATTTATCTATGAAGGAACTGCAAAAGGGAAGCGTTTGCACAATGAAGCCCTTATCTTAAACTTTGATGCGCAATGGTTGTATGGGGGAGGAAGCAAGCAAGCTTTAGCATTCCTTACGGCGATTTATGACAACGATTCTACTGCTACCACGAATTATACTGTCTACTATTTTCAAACTCATCACGAAGTTCGTTTGGCTTTAGGGGAACGCAAACTAAAGAAAGTTTCTGTGCAATTCGTGACGTCTAACTTCTGGGAAGCGTATCCGCAAATCGTCAACCTGAGCAATATTCGATTGCATCGCGTGAAAGATGCCATTCCCGAAACGCCCACTCAATAGTGTAACCCGACTTCTATACTCAGTGCCTTCAGTGGGTTGTCGTCAAAAACGCTGAGAATTGCGTTTTTGTTGTGGTTCTTTCCTTCTTCATAGCCTTAAGATTTTTGACAATGTCACCTTTGTTGCTTCGTTATTTTAGTACTTCTATAGCTGATACGAGTGCTTCTTGTCGTCAGTTCAGCATAGCTACTCTGCGTTTTCAGCGGAATAATGGCGACTTGTTGCATAAGGTCATTCTTTTGCTTGACGAAAATGCCCATCTGGTATCGGTGCTGCCATTAACCAACGAAGTGGCTGCAACGGTTTGGCACCGAGGCACGCTTGTAGAATTACCTAATGGTGAGATAGTGCAAGGCGAATCGTAATGCCCAATCAGTTATTTGACCATAATCGCGCTACTCGTATCATCAGTTATTTCCCTTTTTTCTAGATACAAACCTTATTCTTTCCAATATGTTACTTTCCGTCATCATCGTGTCTTACAATGTTCGCTATTTCTTGCGACAATGTCTAGACAGTTTGTTTCGCTCTTGCGACGCTGCTGCGGTGAATGTGGAAGTTTTCGTGGTAGATAATGATTCAAAGGATGATTCTGTTGCTTATCTTCGAGAGTCATTTCCTCACCAGGTAAAAGGGAGTGAAGATGCTCGTTTGCATCTTATAGCCAATCGTCACAATGTAGGCTTTGGACGCGCCAACAATCAAGCCTTACGCCAGTGTTCAGGAGATTATGTGCTGTTTGTGAACCCCGATACAATACTCACTGAACACACGATATTAGATTGTGTAAATGCTGCACAAAAACAACCAAACCTAGGGGCTATTGGCGTTGCAATGCTGCAAGCTAATGGAGATTTTGCCCCCGAAAGTCGCAGAGGACTCCCCACACCTTGGGTGGCTTTCTGTAAGATGGTGGGATTAACAAAGTTATTTCCCAAAAGTAGAAAGTTTGCTCATTATTATATGAGTTATCTTCCTCAAGAGGAGAAAGCGCCTATAGATATTGTAAGTGGAGCTTTTATGTTTTGTAGTCGTAAAGCTCTTGACACAGTAGGAGGTTTTGACGAAGCTTTCTTTATGTATGGCGAAGATATAGACCTTTCCTACCGATTCTTGAAAGCTGGATTTCAAAATTTGTTTGTGCCTACCGCCATCCTGCACTATAAAGGAGAGAGTACGCACAAGAATTCTTATCGATACGTGCACGTTTTTTACGAAGCGATGCTTATCTTCTTCCAAAAACATTTTTCCTGCGTCTTCTTGGGCTTTGCGCATTCCCGTGCGATGCGCCATCTATGGTCGTGCCCTCCTTGCGCTATTGCACCAAACGTTGAGTAAATGGTCGCAATTTCTCACCCCAAAAAAGCCAACTTCTCCGTTGCAACTTCGGGTGGTGGGCACAGAAAGTATAAAATTACAATGGCAAGAACACGCTGATGTTTGGGAATTGCGGCTTCTCAGGGAAGATGAAACACCCACAGGAGTTTGTTATAATGGTTATTCTCCAGAGGAAAAAGCTATGCTGAAATTGTGGAAGATTTAAGAGCCGCTAGTGGAAAAGCGTATTTAGCCACTTTCTTCCCTTCGTGGGAAGTGATGATAACCGGAAAGGAGGTTTTTGAATGAACGGAAAGTTTCAAGTTCGCTTGCGTGCGCTAGAAATGTCAGACTTAGATTTTTTATACGAATTTGAGAACGACAACGGGTTGTCTGATTGTACCACCCATTTGATGCCACTTTCTCGCGGTGCAATGAAGCATTTCATATTGAAAAGTCTGGAAAACGATGTTTTTAGTTTACGACAATGGCGATTGGTCATAGAGGTTTGTTCTTCGGAACATGCTTTCGATAAATCTATGTCAGTTGGTTTCATTGATCTTATAGACTTTGAGCCTGCACATCGTAGAGCAGAAGTGGGAATTGCCATCCTAGCTCCATTCCGACAGAAGGGGATAGCGACTCAAGCCCTCCAGCAATTTTGTCATTGGGCATCTCAACAACTTTCATTGTTGCAGCTGTATGCTTATGTTCAAACAACCAATATAGCTTCGATGCATCTCTTCGAATCTGTCGGCTTTCGCCTTTCCGCTACCTTAGAATCGTGGTTTATAAAAGGTGGAAAAGCTCAAAATGCTCACCTTTATCAGTGTGTTTTCCCTTAGAATTGCAAGAAAAACGGTCTTTTTGATGAAAAACTTGCCGAAATGTTTGGTGGAATGCAAGAAATGCTATACCTTTGCACTCGCAAACAGCAAGGTGCGTTAGTTCAGTTGGTTAGAATACATGCCTGTCACGCATGGGGTCACGGGTTCGAGTCCCGTACGCACCGCAAGAGTTTCTCTAAAAGAGGGCGCTTAGCTCAGCTGGTTCAGAGCGTCTGCCTTACAAGCAGAGGGTCGGCGGTTCGAATCCGTCAGCGCCCACCACTCTTTACTCTAGAGAAATTTCAATGAAAGGTCTTCGATAATAGGACGCTTAGCTCAGCTGGTTCAGAGCGTCTGCCTTACAAGCAGAGGGTCGGCGGTTCGAATCCGTCAGCGTCCACCCATTCAATTCGATGTGCCTACTTTACAATCCTATTAATTAGGACGCTTAGCTCAGCTGGTTCAGAGCGTCTGCCTTACAAGCAGAGGGTCGGCGGTTCGAATCCGTCAGCGTCCACAATTCTTTTCTTGTTCTCTAATGAGACAAGGGCGCTTAGCTCAGCTGGTTCAGAGCGTCTGCCTTACAAGCAGAGGGTCGGCGGTTCGAATCCGTCAGCGCCCACCAATAGACAAGTACTTCTGGTACTTGTCTATTTTTTTGTTCCCAATGATAGTTTGTGTTGACTTCGATTTAGAAATGAGTTTTCCGGCATAGTTTCTTCCTTTTTCTATAGAAATAGGGTGTTATAGTGCTTTTCTCTGAGAAAAGTTTGGCAGAATCAGGAGAAATGAGTAATTTTGCGTGCCGATTATTATCAAGTTGCCTCTTTTTGAGGTCGCACTTGCGTGTTAATAGCCTAGCTCTTTGGCCGAACTTGGTGGTTAGAGAATCGCAAGAAAAAGATAATTTATTGATTTATGGGCGAAAGCCCACTTAGTAACTACAAATTAATCATTAGAATGGATACTTTAAGCTACAAGACCATTTCTGCAAACAAGGAGACCGCTCAGAAAGAATGGGTAGTTATCGATGCTACCGATCAAGTTTTGGGTCGCCTTGCTTCAAAAGTTGCCAAGCTCCTCCGTGGTAAGTACAAGCCTAACTTTACTCCTCACGTGGACTGCGGTGACAACGTAATCATCATCAACGCCGACAAGTTTATCTTGACTGGTAAGAAGATGACTGACCGTGTGTACTACACTTACACTGGTTATCCTGGTGGACAACGTGAGCATACTCCTGCTTCTATCTTGGCTAAGCCCAATGGTGCAGATAAGCTCCTTCGTCGTGTTGTAAAGGGTATGCTTCCCAAGAATCGTCTTGGCGCGCAATTGCTCCGTAACCTCCACGTTTATGTGGGTACTGAGCATAAGCACGAGGCACAAAGCCCCAAAGCTCTTGATATTAACACCCTCAAGTAATCAAACAAGTAGACACAATGGAACAAATTAATGCTCTGGGTCGTCGCAAAAGCGCCGTTGCCCGTATCTTTGTCACTGAGGGTTCTGGTAAGATTACTATCAACAAGCGTGACCTCACCGAATATTTCCCCTCTTCAATCCTTCAGTTCGTGGTGAAGCAACCTCTTGCTCTCCTCGAAGCTACTGAAAGTATGACATCAAAGTAAACCTCCAAGGTGGTGGTTTTACTGGTCAGAGCCAAGCACTTCGCCTTGCTATTGCTCGCGCTTTGGTGAAAATCAATGCTGACGATAAGAAGGCTCTTCGTGCAGAAGGCTTTATGACTCGCGATCCTCGCGAAGTTGAACGTAAGAAGCCAGGTCGTCCAAAGGCACGTCGTCGCTTCCAGTTCAGCAAGCGTTAATCTCTATCGGCAAGTTTGCTGAAAACAGAAAAACGTTTAGCATCCAAACTCGTAAGACCATCTCAATTTTCAATGTTTTATTGCATCGGACATCTAGATGCTACTTATGGGTTGGTTGAAATGTCCCGCACTCTTGTTAGTGCATAGGATAATCAATAATTATAGGAGTACGCGTTGCCATTCCTGGGTAACTGAAACAATCCTCAACTCAAACTCGCTGCGTGGCGACGAATTTTCTTTCTCGCATTGCAGAAAAGGGTAGAGTGATAATATAGATTGATAGAATGCTCCTCAACTTACAAGGAAAGTAAACTACAATTCAAAAATGTCTAGAACTAATTTTGAAACCCTTCTCGAGGCTGGCTGCCACTTCGGTCACCTCAAGCGCAAGTGGAATCCCGCTATGGCTCCTTACATCTTTATGGAGCGCAATGGCATCCACATCATCGACCTCCACAAGACTGTTGCTAAAGTTGACGAAGCTGCAGAAGCTCTCAAGGAAATCGCAAAGTCTGGTCGTCGTATCCTCTTTGTAGCTACTAAGAAACAGGCCAAATTGGCAGTTGCTGAAAAGGCAGCTGCTGTGAACATGCCTTACGTGACCGAACGCTGGCCAGGTGGTATGCTCACTAACTTCCCAACCATCCGCAAGGCAGTGAAGAAGATGACTAACATCGATAAACTTACTGCTGATGGTACTTTCTCTAACCTTTCAAAGCGCGAAATTCTTCAAATTAGCCGTCAACGTGCTAAACTTGAAAAGAACCTCGGTTCTATCGCTGACCTCACTCGTCTTCCTGCTGCTCTCTTCGTTGTTGACGTATGCAAGGAGCACATCGCAGTGAAAGAAGCTATCCGTTTGGGTATCCCTGTATTTGGTATCGTTGATACTAATGCTGATCCCAACATCGTGGACTTCGCTATCCCCGCTAACGACGATGCAACAAAGAGCATCGAGGTTATCCTCGACGCTTGCTGCGCTGCTATCGCTGAAGGTGTGGCTGAACGTAAGGTAGAGAAGGCTGCCAACGATGAAAAGAATGAAGACAACAAGCGCGCACGTCAAGCTCGCGCTGAGAAGTCTGAAGCTGAAAAGGCTTAATTCTTGCTGAAGTAATATAGGACGGGGTGGTGAAAGTCAAACATTAACGACCAATCACCTCACCCCGTTCTCCTTTTTTCAAATCCCGACAAACAATATACAAGCAAAATGGCTGTAAATATTGAAGATATCAAGAAGCTCCGCGCCTTGACTGGTGCTGGTTTGAGCGATTGTAAGAATGCCCTCGCTGAAGCTGAAGGCGATCTCGATGCTGCTGTTGAACTCGTGCGCAAGCGCGGTCAAGCTATCGCAGCTAAGCGTTCTGATCGTGAAGCTGCTGAAGGTTGCGTTCTCGTAAAGGTTGATGGCAACTATGGTGCTATCCTTGCACTTAAGTGCGAAACTGACTTCGTAGCTAAGAATGCTGACTTCGTAGCTTTGGCTAAGGACATCCTCGACGCTGCTGTTGTAGCACGTTGCAAGAACGTAGAAGAAGTTAAGGCTTTGACACTTGATGGTCGTACAGTTGCTGAACGCATCACTGACCAATCTGGTGTAACTGGCGAAAAGATGGAACTCGATGCTTACCTCGTTGTTGAAGGAGAAGGCCTTGCTGCTTACAACCACGCCAACAACAACAGCCTCTGCACACTCGTTGCTTTGAGCAACAAGGTTGCTGATGAAACTGTTGGTAAGAACGTAGCAATGCAAGTAGCTTCTGCTGCTCCCCTCGCTATCGACGAAAGTGGTGTGGCTCAAGAAGTAAAAGACAACGAATTCAACGTAGCTGTTGAAAAGACTCGTCTCGAACAAGTGCAAAAGGCTGTCGAAGCTGCGCTCAAGAAGGCTGGTTTCAACCTCTACATCGCTGAAAGCGAAGAGCACCTCAATGAAGGCATCATGAAGGGTAGCATCACCGAAGCTCAAGCACAAGAAATCCGCGAACTCAAGGAAAAAGACTGCTGCTGAGAAGGAAGCTAACCTCAACGAGCAAATGATTCAAAACATCGCTAAGGGTCGTCTCGCTAAGTTCTTCAAGGAAGTTTGCCTCCTCGAACAAGAATATATTTGGGACAAGACTAAGACTATTGCTCAATTCCTCAATGAAGTTGAGAAGGGTCTTACTGTAACTGGTTTCCAACGCTACACCCTCAGCGCTGAGTAATTATTTTTTTGCTTGCCCTAAGGCTATATTTATTCGAGCCGACCACAATGGGGTCGGCTCGAATTTTTAATATTTCATCTATTCTCTTCTGAACATTATGTTGCAGATTCCTACGCAAGCTCAATTTGCCGCCCATCTTTCCTCACCTCATTTTCAAAAACTCACTCAAACTGTTGACGCATTAGGTCTTGAAGCCTATATTGTCGGCGGTTATGTGCGCGATTTCATTCTCAAACGTCCTTCCAAAGACGTGGATGTTGTAGTTGTAGGCTCTGGTATCGAAGTAGCACAGGCTTTCAGTAAGGCACTTGGGAAAGGCACAACCTGTTCCGTATTTCGTAACTTTGGAACAGCGCAAGTGAAGTGGCGGCATTGGGAAACGGTTGATGGTAAGCGTGTGCAGCAAGAAGAGGAAATAGAATTTGTGGGAGCACGCAAAGAGAGTTATTCTCATGATTCGCGTAAACCTATTGTTGAGGACGGCACACTCGATGATGACCAACGCAGACGCGATTTCACCATCAATGCGTTAGCCATTTGTCTTAACCAATCTCGTTTGGGAGAACTGGTTGATCCTTTCGATGGGCTTGTCGATTTGGAAGAAGGCATCATTGCTACACCGCTCGACCCAGATATCACGTTTAGCGACGATCCCCTCAGAATGATGCGCTGTGTTCGTTTTGCTACGCAGTTGAATTTTCAAATCGAGGAAGAAACTTTCGAAGCCTTATCTCGCAACAAAGAGCGTATTAAAATTATTTCTGCAGAGCGCATCATTGATGAACTCAACAAAATAATGCTCGCTCCACATCCGTCTAAAGGGTTCATCGACTTACATCGTTGTGGTTTGTTAGAAATCATTCTACCCGAGTTGGTTGCTCTCGATATAGTAGAAGAGAGAAATGGGCGTAAGCATAAGAATAATTTTTATCATACGCTTGAAGTCTTAGAGAATCTTGTAGAGCGACAAAGATTGGCTGAAGAGAATAGATTGTCTCGACTTTCGCAACAAGTGACAGGAAACTCCTCGCAACAAAATGCGGAGACTTCCTCGGAGCGAGAAGTAGAGGAGGAAGAAATTCCCGCAGCACGCACAAAAGATGAGATTCTGTTTCATCGCTGGGCTGCATTACTGCACGACATTGGTAAACCCAAATCAAAACGATGGGACAACAAAATCGGTTGGACGTTCCACAATCACAACTATCTCGGAATGAGAATGGTGAAACCGATGTTTCGTCGTCTTAAGTTACCACTGGACGAACGCATGAAATATGTTGAGAAATTGGTAGATCTCCACATGCGTCCCATCAATATAGCTGACGAAGAAGTTACCGATTCAGCAGTTCGACGTTTGCTTTTTGATGCTGGCAATGACATTGACGATCTTATGATGCTTTTGCGAAGCTGACATCACGTCAAAGAACGAACGCAGAAAGCAAAATTTTTTTATGCCAATTACCAACTGGTTCGCCAGAAACTCATAGATTTAGAAGAGAAAGATCGTATTCGCAACTTTCAACCTCCAGTTGATGGTAAAGAAATTATGCGAATCTTCGATTTGCAACCCTGTCAAGAGATTGGCGCGCTGAAATCTGCGTTGAAAGATGCGATTTTTGGATGGAGTAGTGCCCAATGAACACGAAGCAGCCTTGGAATTTATCCTCAAACGCGCTGCCAAGATGGGACTTTCCCCGTTAATCCAATTCCTACAGGCACTGTTGATTAGTACTTTCGACTATAGTGTATAAAGAATCCCTCAGAAATAGAATGATTATCTACTTCTGAGGGATTTTCTTTGTATTAGACATCTATCGCATAGGCGATGTTGGCGAGGGTTTAGTCAACTCATGGGAAATCATTGGAGGTTGCTCAAGAAATCAGCAACCACAAACGAACTGCCACCTATAAATAGCGTGCCATCTTGGGGAACACGCAGCAACGCAGCAGCATAGGCATCTGAAACAGAGGAGAAGGCGTCGCCCTGCAAACCAGATTGTTCTGCTATTGTTTTGAGTTTTTCAGCTGGTAAAGCTCTTGCTACACTAGCTTGTGTCCAATAGTATGTGGCTTCTTGGGGAAGAAGTGGGAGAATGTGCACCACATCTTTGTCGGTACACACGCCAAATATGATATGGAGAGCTGATGTAGGTTCTGAAGAGTTTGCTGCAAGTGATTCGAGTTGCGGAGTCAAGTATCGCCAAGCGTCTTCGTTGTGTCCAGTGTCTGCAATTACGCGCGGAGCCTCATTAACAATTTGCCATCGACCTTGCAATCCCGTAATTTCTGCCACGTGGAGAAAACCATTTCTAACGTTTTCAGGCGTAATACGTTCTTGCATTTCTTGAGGAAGTTGAGTCAAAGCGCAAAAAATGGTGCGTGCGTTTTGAGATTGACAAGCACCGTTCAAACTAGCGTGAACCTCTCCCCATAAGCGTGTGTGGTAAACAAATGTTCCGTTTTGCGTGCTTTCAATTTTCTCCAAAGGACTTTCTTCTTCCGCAAAAACAAGTCTAGCTCCCTTTTCCTTTGCTACTTTTTCAAAAACAGTACGAACTTCTGGTTGCGCGGCGCCAATCACAGCAGGAACTCCCTTTTTGAATATACCCGCTTTTTCAAAAGAAATAGCTTCTAAGGTGTTTCCCAATAAATTGATGTGGTCGAAGGAGATGTTTGTAACCACACTCACCAAAGGATTTACGATGTTTGTACAATCTAATCGCCCACCCAGTCCCACTTCTACCACTGCCACGTCCACTGCTTGTTCTTGAAAGTAGCGAAAAGCCAAGGCAGTGGTCAGTTCAAAGAAAGAAGGGTAGAGCGGTTCAAAGAAGGCGCGCTCTTGCTCCACAAAGTCAATGACGCGTTGCTCAGGAATACATTCCCCATTCACTCGGATGCGCTCACGAAAGTCAACCAAATGCGGAGAGGTGTAGAGTCCCACGCGGTAACCAGCGAGTTGCAAAATAGCGGCTAGGGTGTGAGAGGTCGAACCTTTGCCATTAGTACCACCCACATGAATTATTTTGTAGGAACGATGGGGGTGTCCTAAGTGCGCGTCTAAAGCGTGCGTTGTGGAGAGTCCCTCTTTATATGCTCCTGCCCCGACGCTTTGAAACATCGGGGCAGCAGTAAAGAGATAATCTAAGGTTTGTTGATAGTCCATTGCGTTTCTACTTACAACCTTTCGTACACTTAACTAAAGTAAGCACGGAAAGAATTGAAAATTTTATTCAGAATGCTTGGAGAAGGCTTCAAGTTGTCGCTTTCTTTCATTGCTTCAAATGCCTCCTTTTCTTCCTTAGACAGCGTTTCGGGGATGTAGACGGAGATATTGATGACAATGTCGCCACGTCCATAGCCATAACCTTGCACAGCTGGGAGACCCTTACTGCGCAGACGCATACGTGTGCCAGGTTGTGTGCCAGGTTTGATGGTCACGCGAGCTTTCCTTCGAGCGTAGGCACTTCCACTTGGTCACCCAAGGTTGCTTGGCTCACGGTGAGTAGGAGGTTATAGATCAAATCGTTGTCATCACGGATGAAATGTTCGTGTGGCAACTCTTCGATAAGGACTTGAATGTCTCCAGGAACACCGTTGTGCTTGCCGGCATGTCCCTTTCCCGGAGCGGTCACGACCATTCCTTCAGCTACACCAGCAGGGATGCGTACTTCGATCACTTCTTCACCAGCCACAACACCATCACCATGACACTTTTTGCACTTATGTGTCACCACTTTTCCCTCACCATGACAAGTGGGGCAAGGGCTCTGTTGTTGCATCGTGCCGAAGATGGTACGTGCATTGCGAAGCACATAGCCGCTACCTTGGCAAGTGGAGCAAGTTTCTGCATTGTGTCCTGGTTCACTTCCTGAGCCGTGACATTCGTTACACTCAACTTGCTTTTTTATCTTGAACTTTTTGGTTACGCCAGTAGCGATTTCTTCGAGAGTGAGTTTGGTTTTCAAACGCAAATCTCCACCGCGGTATTGCTGTGGTCCAGCAGAGGCACTGCCACCACCGAAACCGCCAAAACCTCCGAAGCCGCCACCGCCAAAGATGTCGCTGAAGTGTGAGAAGATGTCGTTGATGTCGGTAAATCCGCCACCAAATCCTCCAGCTCCTGCACCACCCTCGAAAGCAGCTTTACCAAATTGGTCATAGCGTTGTCGCTTTTCAGGATCGCGCAATACCTCGTAGGCTTCTGCCGCTTCCTTAAACTTTTCTTCAGCTTCCTTGTCACCAGGGTTTTTATCTGGGTGATATTTCATAGCTACCTTGCGGTAAGCCTTCTTGATCTCAGCGTCACTGGCACTTTTGTCGACACCGAGTATTTGATAGTAGTCTAAATCTGCCATTGTCTTGTTGCTTGTTAGGATGAAAAAAATCCGTGGCTGTGGAAGACTTTAATTATTGTCCTACCACAACTTTGGCATGACGCAACACCTTGTCATTGAGCATATAGCCTGTTTGCACGCAGTCGATGATGTGATTCTTCTGTTGTTCGTCTTCAGTGGGGAAGAGAGCTACGGCTTCGTGATAATCAGTGTCGAACTGCGCCTCTTTAGTTTCCATCTTTTTCAAGCCTTGCTGCTCAAGCGTACGTTGCAACTTTTGGAAAATCAGCGACAAGCCTTCGCGCAAAGTTTCTACTTCTTCGCTTTTTGCCAAATTTGCTTCTGCGCGCTCCATATCATCAAGAATTGGAAGCAAACTTTCGAGCACTTTCTTACCACCATTAAGTATCAATTCGGTGTGGGTAGCCATACTGTGCTTGCGGAAATTTGCAAAATCAGCAGCTTGTCTCAAAATCTTATCTTTGAGTTCTGCAATTTCAGCCTCAGCTTGTGCCAACTTTTCGGCATCAGTCAGTTCTGCTGCAGGAGCTTCTGTAGCTTCTGTGGCAGTTTCTACTTGATTTTGAACTTCTTGCTCGTTTGTTTCGGGCTGAGTTGTTTCGTCGTTGGTTGTATTGTTAGTCAATGGTTCCTTTTCTTCCATGAAATTATGCTTATTAGTTTGACCCTCTTTCTGCAAATATTATGCCGAAAGAGGGTCAATGTGTAGAATTGTCAGCTAGTTTGCACCATGTTCTAGTCGCTAGCTGTTGAGATTATCGAATTTTATGCCTTGCCTTCTCCGTAGAGTTGTTCACGCAATTCGCGGATGCGAGCATCGTGCACGTAGTCTTCGTAGCTCATCAACTTGTCAATCGTGCCGTTGGGGGTGAGTTCAATCACGCGATTAGCAACGGTGTTGATAAATTCGTGGTCGTGTGAGGAGAAGAGGATGTTACCCTTGAAGCCTTTAAGGTTATTGTTGAAGGCTTGGATAGACTCCATGTCCAGGTGGTTGGTAGGCGTGTCGAGAATCAAGCAGTTGGCATTGCGCAGTTGCATACGGGCAATCATACAGCGCATCTTTTCACCACCCGAAAGCACGTTGACCTTCTTGAGGATTTCCTCATCTTTGAAGAGCATACGTCCGAGGAACGCTTTGAAATACACTTCGTTACCTTCGCCATATTGAGAGAGCCAGTCGAGCATATTGAGGTCTGTGTCGAAGAACTCTGTGTTGTCGAGTGGCAAATAAGCCGTAGTGATGGTGACGCCCCATGAGTAAGTACCAGCAGCAGCTTCTTGGTTGCCATTGATAATCTCAAAGAGAGCCGTCATCGCACGAGGATCGTGGCTGATGAATACCACCTTTTCTTCTTTCTCCACTTGGAAATTCACCTTGTCGAAGAGCACTGTGCCATCGTCGGCTACAGCTTTAAGGTCTTGCACTTCCAAGATTTGGTTACCAGGTTCGCGTTCCATTTGGAAGATGATGCCTGGATAGCGACGAGTAGAAGGTTTAATTTCTTCCACATTGAGCTTCTCGAGCATTTTCTTACGAGAAGTCGTTTGTTTACTCTTCGCCACGTTAGCAGAGAAGCGGCGAATAAACTCTTCCAACTCCTTACGTTTTTTTCCTCTGCTTTCTGACGTTGGTTTTTGTGCTTGGCGGAGTGCCAACTGAGAAGATTCGTACCAGAACGAATAGTTACCAGAGAAGAGTGTAACTTTACCGAAGTCAATGTCCACCGTGTGGGTACAAACTTGGTCAAGGAAGTGGCGGTCGTGGCTCACCACAAGGACAGTGTGTTCCACATTGCCGAGGTATTCTTCGAGCCATTCCACCGTCTCGAGGTCAAGGTCGTTGGTAGGCTCGTCGAGGAGCAAGTTGTCGGGCTCACCAAAGAGGGCTTGTGCCAACATCACGCGCACTTTCTGTTTGTTAGAAAGCTCACCCATGAGTTTGCCATGGAGATTCTCTTTGATGCCAAGACCAGAAAGAAGCGTTGCAGCGTCATTCTCTGCGGTGTATCCACCGATTGTGGCAAACTTGTCTTCAAGTTCAGCCACTTTGATGCCATCTTCGTCCGTAAACTCTTCTTTAGAATAGAGTTCATTGCGCTCTTGCATCACCTGCCACATCACAGTGTGTCCTTGCAGCACGGTGTCAAGCACTGTCTGGTCGTCAAACTTGAAGTGATCCTGTGAGAGCACAGACAGACGTTCGCCTGGACCAAGTTCAACTTTACCTTTGGTTGGTTCAAGTTCGCCACTAATAGCTTTGAGCAGTGTAGACTTACCGGCACCGTTTGCGCCAATAACACCATAGATGTTGCCGTTGGTAAACTTCATGTTTACGTCCTGATAGAGGATGCGCTTACCAAATTGTACGGCGATGTTGGAGAGAGTGATCATTTATGTGTGGATGTTTTTTTGCTTTGTAGGAAAAACAGCTTTATTTCATATCAAAATGTGCGCAAGGCTCATTTTCGTGGACTATCTAGACCGAATACGTCACATTATTGAAAGACAAAGTTACGTATTTTTCTGCAGATGAGCGAACAACTAACTATATTTGCAACAAAAAGGTTATTGTTTACGCTATAAATGTGCAATTGCCTTGGCAATATCCATCCCTTCTGTTTCCAATACTTTTGAATCTTTCTAATGTGAACCCAAATCGCTCATTAGAATCTGAACAGATTTCATTAGTAGATTGTTGAGTTGTTTGATTTAATGTTTATTTGAATACATAGTGAACTACGTCGAGAACGAAAAAAACAAGCTGCGACAAGAAAATGAAAGGTGATACGAAGTTATCTTTTCAATTACGAGTTGTACATAACGGTCTAATGATCGTTCGGGGGCGAACTTTGGTCATACGGAGAAAAAGCAGTATCTTTGCAGATAAAACAAAACTCATTTATGGCTCGAAAAAAGAAACCGCTCCCACTTCTCGAAAAAATTCAAATCACTGATGTTGCTGCCGAAGGCAAAGCTTTGGCTAAAGTTGATGGACTCGCCATCTTCGTTCCCTATGTTGTGCCTGGTGATGTGGTTGATCTTCAACTTCGTCGCAAGAAACACAGTTATGCAGAAGCTGAAGCGGTGAAAATTCACGAATATAGTGAGCAACGCACAGAAGCCTTTTGTCCTCATTATGGAGTTTGCGGCGGTTGCAAGTGGCAAATTTTGCCCTACGAAGAGCAATTGCGCTATAAGCAAAAGCAAGTGATGGACAATCTCACGCGCATTGGCAAAGTGGAACTCCCAGAGTGCACGCCTATTTTAGGGTCAAAACGAACACAAGAATATAGAAATAAACTAGAATTTGGCTTCTCCAATAAGAAATGGCTCACACTTGAGCAGGTGAAGAGCGGAGAAAAGTTTGATCAAATGAATGCCGTTGGCTTTCATATCCCTGGTGCCTTCGACAAAATCCTTGATATTGACGAATGTCATTTGATGACGGGTATCAATAATGAGATTCGCAATCAACTCCGCGCCTTTGCTATTGAGAAGAATCTAGAATTTTATGATCTCCGCAACAATCATGGTTTGCTTCGCAACATTATGTTGCGCACTGCCTCAACTGGAGAAATCATGTTGCTCGTACAGTTTTGCATCACCACCGACAAAGAGCGCGAAGATGCACTGATGGTGATGGAATTCTTGCACAAGTCTTTCCCCGAAATCTCCTCCTTGCTTTATGTCAATAACACAAAGTGTAACGATACAATCGGAGATTTGGATGTCATCACCTATAGTGGTACTGATTTTATCTACGAAGAGATGGAAGGTTTGCGCTTCAAGGTGGGTCCTAAGAGCTTTTATCAAACCAATTCTGAGCAAGCCTACGAACTTTATAAGGTGACGCGTGAATTTGCTGAGCTCACCGGTAATGAACTTGTCTACGACCTTTACACAGGCACGGGCACAATCGCCAATTTTGTTGCGAAGAAAGCACGCTTTGTAGTCGGCATTGAATATGTGCCTGAGGCTATTGAAGATGCAAAAGTCAATGCTGCGCTCAATGGACAAGATGATAAGACACTGTTTTATGCTGGAGATATGAAAGACATCCTCACCGATGATTTCATCGCTGAGCATGGTCGTCCCGATGTCATCATCACGGACCCCCCTCGTGCTGGTATGCACGCCGATGTGGTCAATGTGATTTTGAATGCTGCTCCCCAGCGCATTGTTTATGTTTCCTGCAATCCTGCCACGCAAGCGCGAGATCTCCAATTGCTTGATGCTAAATATCGTGTGGTCAAGGTACAACCTGTCGATATGTTCCCTCAAACACACCACGTAGAGAATGTGGTGCAGCTCGAACTTCGCTAAACCATATCGTTATCTCCGCAAAGTTGAGAGCCGCTTTTGAGGCTGGATGCCTTTCCACCGTGGCAGAATTCTAGCCATATTTTGCAGTTGGCTACTTTGTTATTCTTCCTCCGAACATTTTCCTTATGTCCGCACTTTCTCACACTGTTCAGTTGCGCCAACGCCTTTCATTGCTCATAGAATCGCGTAATGCGGAAGGCTTGTGTGCCACGTTGACGAGTCTTCGCAATGCTGATTTTCGCACTGCAAGTCAATATATAGGGCAAGGTGATGTTTGGCGCGCACTTACAGAAGAAGAGTTTTGGCATTTCTTCCGAGTGTTGGCCGTAGATAACGCAAAAGCCTATGTAGGCACCCTGATAAAAGTGGTATTGACTTTGTCTAAACGACAGAATTTTGCGTTTGATAGTCGTGACTTTCAACGATTTTCTCGAGAAGAAGCTTCCACCATTGATAGACGAAAGATGTTAGAAGCCTTTCTTCCTTTAATGGCGACGCCCCTGCAGGCAGAACGTTTGATGGACACTCTCCTTCGTTCGGAAGATTCTGTCCATAGTAGGGTAATGGTTTTATTCAAAGCTAGCACAACTGCGAGTTATTTCTTACTTTTCAAGCAACTCAAAGAGATGGATGCAGAGCCCGCATATTTGCGTCGCATTGCAGTGGAACTCATACGAAAGGGAGACAAGTGTTCTTTCAATTTTGCAGCCATTCTGCAACGATACTTTGATTTGGGCAACCTTCCTGGCACGTTTTCGCTTCAGATGCCACCTTACGAATTCTCGCGTTTAGACCAAAGTTTTGACCACTTTCTCAAGATTCTTTTGCGATAGTGAGGCTGTTTTTATTTCTCGTATGACCCATTCTTCCCAATATCAAGAAGAGTTTGTGCAAGCGCTCCTCGACTATGTTGCAGCTGCTCTTCGTGTTTCGGCCGTTGACCCGGATTATTGTCAAGAGGCTGTGCAGATTGTCGATGCACGCAATCATCTTTTTAGAAAGATTGGCGAGCATCGCACAGATGAGGAGCAAGGCATCTATGCTTTGCGAGATTTTTGTGTCCTCGATGACGAACATATGCTCCTAAAGCCAGATGCCGGACGTTGTCGTTCTGTGGCGCGAGATTGCGGTTTGTATCGCTGAAAACACTAAATCTAATGTAGGATTGACGGCGTTTTTTCGGTGTATAGTTCAAATTGCAAGGTGATTTGAAGGTTTTCTCTACGCGAATAAGTTGGTGACTTATTTGCTTCTTGATTTCTTGCCGACGAAGTTGGAGACTTTGCAGAGAAATTGTATCTTTGAAGTCTTATTATATCATTGGTATCTATGCGTTTTTGATAACTCCTCAATTTTTCATCGAAACAGACCTCTTACAATTGCACATCCAACAGCAGGAACAAACCAAAGTTGCCCAAGTAAAAGCGACGAAAGGGGAGGTGCTATTGACTTTTCCTGACAATTTGAATCTGATTGAGCAAGAGAAACAAGAATGGATGAATAAGGTGGTCATTGAAGTGTTGAGAAAACAGTGTAAACTATTGATCACACCGATCTTGAATGCTCGTTCGGCTGCTGCTGGTGTCAAATTCAATCGCGTAACATACAAAGATGTAAGTTCAAGATGGGGCTCGTGTTCGGGTTTACGTAACCTCAATTTTAATGTGTGGTTGTTGCTCGCTCCTAAAGAACTCGTAGATTATGTGGTTTGTCACGAGTTGGCGCATCTAAAAGAAATGAATCATAGCGCGAAATTTTTGGGCTGAAGTTGATAGAATACTGGGAGGAGAATCTGGTCTGGCTAAAGCATTGGATAAGAAGATGAACAATTTTGCGCGTTCTTTGATGACCCAAGGGAGGTATCGCTGACAGAGGACGAAACTTTGCGAAAGAAGCTTATTAGGAAACTTGTTATAGCAGAAAGTATTGGATGAAATGAAAGATAATGACTGGAAAAAACGTTTAGGTGTGGTGTTTAGCACCGCCTCAGACTATGAATATCAAACGAATGACGCAGAAGAAGTCGAAACTTTAAAAAGAAAGTGCGCAGAAACTTCGCGTTAGAATCGAGAAAAACGGACGCGGAGGGAAAAACTGTAACCATTGTAGGTGGTTTTGTGGGCGATGAAATGGCTCTAAAAAAATTTGGGAAAGACATTAAAGTCCAAATGTGGGGTTGGAGGAAGCGTAAAAGATGGAGAGATTTTTGGTGCAGGGCGATTTTAAACAGCGTATTGTCGAATTACTTCGTACAATGGGATACACACAAACAAAATAGCATTCTGTTCAAAATAGGAATTAGTGCCAAAGGCTTAGGTTGTTTTGTGCTTCAACGCGTCGTTCTAGTGCATCATTGAGTTGTGGAAAAAAATCCATTCCGGTCATTTTCTCTATTTCATCGACAGTTTTTGTTGCATCCCCCATATTCTGCTTTCCGTCACGGTTTGTGAAATAAAATCCAATGGCTTTCTCTTCTCCCTTTTTGAGGGATAGTACAACTTTAAAGAAAGCATTTGGAACGCGAACCTTTACAGACTTCCCAATATAGAGTTGTTTGCGCGAATCGTTAAAGATTGGACCGCAAACAATGTAGACTTTCCCTTCGCGCTTTGCCCAGCGACGGCAGGCGCGTTCAACTTTTTCCCATCCTCCTGCGTTAAGCGCGTGAGTTTGGGGGCAGATGTTGCTCATAAAGAAGCATTCTGATTGCGCCGTTGAACTCCATTTCATATCAGCCGAAGGGCACATATGTCCACGATCATAGCCGCTATGTTTATAGTCATCCGTAGTTACTTGATAACGATAGGGCAATATTTCATCGGGGCGGAAATCATTGGAGCGCTGCACGCTTCCTTCTGTTTCATTGGCGGTAAGTTCCCAAGCCACCCAGTTGGGGCAAAGAGTCTCTCTGTTAAAGGAAAGTCTATAGCCCGTATGCACTACGATTTGTTCTGGATGGTTGTGTAGAGTGGCGGGTTGCTCTAGCGGCAGAGATGCGGAGGTATTGGAAAAAGAAGCAACGCTTGGCGTCGATATCGGCAACGCGATGGCTGATGCAATACTAGTAGCTACTAGAAAAGTGGAAAGAAGTAAATTTTTCATTGTCATTTTGAAACAGATTTGGTTGTGCAAAGATATGCGTTCCCTCGATTTATACAAATATCTGTGGCGTAAATTTTGTGTATTGCCACAAATCTTGTACATTTGCGACCGATTAGCGAGTGGAAGTGCATTCTCCATTGTAGACTGTAGGCTTTCCTCGTCATTGGTCACTAAAATTTTATCGTTAATATGTCGTTTTCTCTTCGTGGACTTTGGAAAGAAGCCGTTCAGCCCGAGACGCTTCGCGCCGTCCCCTTTATCTTAATGGGGTGTTTGGTCACTGCAGTAGGATTAGTCTATTTCATCAACCCTTATGGCATTGTGCCAGGTGGAGTGTTTGGTCTAAGCATTGTGCTACACGCCATTTTTCCATCTGCACCCATCGGAACTATTGCTCTGTGCATACAGATTCCGCTTTTAATACTTTCGCTTTTAGTGTTAGGCGGAAAGTTGGGGTTGCGAACCCTTGTCGCTGCAGTTGCTTTGCCCTTGATGGTAAATGCTTTGACTCAACTGAGTTATCCTGTTGAAGCTTTGAAAAATCTTGATCCCACGAAACTACTAGGCGGCCATTTAGATTTGACGAACGACCTTATCATCAGTAGTTTGATAGGTGGTGTTTTGGTGGGAATAGGCACAGGAATTGTCATTAAACAAAGTGCATCTAGTGGGGGTAGCGACATTATTGCAATGATTATTCACAAATTTACTCGCGTAAGGTTCTCCTATGCTTTGATGACTGTAGACGGTTCTATTGTGCTTTCTGGTCTTTTAGTGATAGGTATGGGGTTCGGACTAAGCATTGGCAACGCCGAACCCAAATCATGGATGCTTTCCTTCTACTCCCTCATCGCGATGTTTGCCATCACACGCTCCATTGCGACAGTTGTAAGTGGTACGCAAGACACCAAACTCGTTCAGATTATTTGTGATAGCAAAGATCGTGAAGAACTTCGAGAATGGATATTACACACACTTGATCGCACAGCTACTTGTACACCTTCTAAAGGACTATATAGCGGAAGTGACAAAGATATTTTGCTTCTGGTGGTTCGTCAAAAAGAATTGCCCGCAATCACTGAAGGCATAAAACTCCGTGCTCCTAGTTGTTTTGTCATTGTGACGGATGCGTACGATACGTATGGCTTTAGATGGAAAGAACTTCCCGATGCCGGAACAATGCGCCTTGAATAAGGTATCTCTTTATTTAGGAGAGTAATAGAAAACGAGAGTGCGTCAAACTTGTAGGGTTTGACGCACTCTCATTTTTGTTTGGGTGTATGATGAATTTGCTCGGCTACATGGACTAGTGCCACCAATTCGAAAAATCAATGCTGTTCGTCTTGTTTAGGAAACAGGCGTGGGAGATTGCATCCCACAAAGTTCCCAACTACGATTGCAGGGTAGTAGAAACAAATGTCTTGCCAATGACTTTGCCAAAAATCGAGTGAACAACTGCTCAGATAGAAAGCGTCAGCCATACAGTGGGGAAAACCGCACTTTATGAAAACGGGTACTCCAAAGAGAAGGGGTAAAAACTTGCCACGATACGCAAAGGTAACGGATACGGTCATAATAATGCCGCATCCAATGGCCAAAAGTCCGCTATTTAGCGCACCGTTTGCAAGACGTTCTCCGATGACAATTTCTGCCGTTGCCGAAAGGGGATGAGCTGCTGCGCGTGAGAGCAAGCCTACTAAAGCACAACCAATGACATTGCATACCAATATCAAAGCAAGTTGTGGAAATTCGTTGCGATGGATGAAGCCAGAAACGCTGGTGAACAACTTGAGACGATAGCTCACAATGGTAAGAAGGCCAAAAGGCAAAGAGTATTGCACCCACCAAGTCGTGGAGTGTGAGATAGACGTAACCTGCTAAGCCGATGGCAACACCGGCTGCAATAGAAAGACGAATAAGATCAAATGTTTTAGGCATCACTTTGAATAATATGTTTGAAGTTATCACTTTGTATGCCTGTGTTCGAAACGACTGCAAAAATACGAAAAAACTTTCATTCGCTGGTAGGTTTCCACATCTTATTTCTTGGCTTCTGTTTATTCGTGGAGTCGTAGAGTCAAAATCTGTTCAGAACCTAATGGCTGATTGGTATTATGGATTCGTTTATGGGATTCAGTTGTCTATAACACAAAAGAGGCTGTATCCAACAAATGTTCGATACAGCCTCACAGGAACTTTGGAGTTTTCTGTTCAACTATAGGCGAGAAGCAACTATAGTTATGTGGTTTTAAACTACGCCTTGTGCCATCATTGCCTTGGCTACTTTCATAAAGCCTGCCACGTTGGCACCTTTGACGTAATTGACATATCCATTGGGTTCTGTGCCATATTTGACACATTGCTGGTGGATGCCATGCATAATCTGATGCAAACGAGCATCAACATCAGCTTCGCTCCATGAGAGGTGCATTGCATTTTGGCTCATTTCAAGACCCGATGTAGCAACACCGCCTGCATTTACGGCCTTACCAGGTGCATAGAGCAACTTGTTTTTCCAAGAAAAGGTCGATGGCTTCGGGTGTGCAACCCATATTTGAAATTTCACCAACACAGAGCACGCCATTGTCTATGAGATGCTGCGCATCTTCACCATTGAGTTCATTTTGTGTTGCGCAAGGCAAAGCAATATCCACTTTAACTTCCCAAGGACGTTTTCCAGGAATAAACTTCGCGGTGGGGAATTCGTCTGCGTAAGGCTCAACAATGTCGTTGCCAGAAGCACGGAGTTCGAGCATATAGTCGATTTTTTCGCCAGAGATACCCTCGGGATCATAGATATAACCATCAGGACCGCTGATTGTTACGACTTTTGCACCTAGTTGAGTTGCTTTTGTTGCTGCTCCCCAAGCCACATTACCAAAGCCCGAGAGTGCAACGGTTTTGCCTTTGAGTTCGTGGCCTGCGCTTTGCAGCATTTCTTGCACGAAGTAGAGTCCTCCAAAGCCTGTTGCTTCTGGACGAATAAGACTACCACCAAATTCGAGGTTCTTACCTGTGAGCACTCCTGAGAAATCGCGCGTAAGTTTTTTTGTATTGGCCAAAGAGATAACCAATTTCGCGACCACCCACGCCGATATCGCCAGCAGGAACGTCTACTTCTGGGCCAATGTAGCGATAGAGTTCGTTCATAAACGATTGGCAGAAGCGCATAATTTCAGCGTCACTCTTGCCTCTTGGTGAGAAGTCAGAACCTCCCTTGCCGCCACCCATAGGAAGGGTAGTGAGCGCATTTTTGAACGTTTGTTCAAAACCGAGGAACTTGAGAATGCTCAGATTCACGGAAGCGTGGAAGCGCAAACCGCCTTTGTAGGGGCCAATGGCAGAATTGAACTGCACGCGATAGCCGATGTTGACTTGCACTTTGCCGCGGTCGTCCACCCAGGGTACGCGGAAAGTGATGATGCGTTCGGGTTCAACTAAACGCTCAAGCAGTGATGCACGTTCCCACTCTGGGTGTTGGTCGTAGATGTCACCAATGCTAAGTAGTACTTCACGAACAGCTTGCAAAAATTCGGACTCGCCTGGGTGGCGGGCTTCAAGCTGCTGCATAAATAAGTCAATGTTCATGGCTCAAAGTTTTTAGTAATATGCCCGATGAGTGAACTGAGTGCCACTCATCGGGTGGTCAATAAGGATTATAATCTTAGCGAATCATATCGCAACCCATATAAGGTTGCAAAGCTTTGGGGATGCGAATGCCGTCTTCTGTTTGGAAGTTTTCGAGTAGTGCTGCCACTATGCGAGGCAATGCCAATGCAGAACCATTGAGAGTGTGGCACAACTCAATCTTCTTATCATCATTGCGACGATAGCGACACTTCAAACGATTTGCTTGGTAACTGTCGAAATTAGAAACCGAAGAAACTTCCAACCAGCGGCCTTGAGCTTCTGAATAAACCTCAAAGTCGTAGCAAAGAGCAGCTGTAAAACTCATGTCTCCGCCGCAAAGACGCAAAATACGATAGGGAAGTTCAAGTTTTTGGAGCAAACCTTCAACGTGTGCCAACATTTCGTCGTGGCTCTGTTGAGAATGTTCGGGGCGATCGATACGCACGATTTCTATCTTAGAAAATTCGTGTAAACGATTGAGTCCGCGCACATCTTTACCATAGCTACCAGCTTCGCGGCGGAAGCATTGTGTGTAAGCGCAGTTTTTAATGGGAAGATCGCGCTCTTCAATAATCACATCACGATAGATGTTAGTGACGGGCACTTCAGCGGTGGGAATAAGATAAAGGTCGTCAAGTGTGCAATGATACATTTGCCCTTCTTTATCAGGCAATTGACCAGTACCGTAACCAGATGCGGCATTAACAACTGTTGGAGGCATTATTTCTGTGTAACCGGCTTCGCGCGCTTCGTCTAAGAAGAAGTTGATGAGAGCGCGTTGAAGACGAGCACCCAAGCCTTTGTACACGGGGAAACCAGCACCAGTGATTTTTACGCCTAGGTCAAAATCGATGAGGTCATATTTTTTTGCAAGTTCCCAGTGGGGAAGGGGATTAGCAGGGAGTTCAGTATTGTTACCTCCTGTTTTCACGACTTCGTTGTCTTCAGCAGAATGACCTTCGGGTACAATGTCGTAAGGAAGGTTCGGAATCGTATAAAGCACATTTGTGCGTTCTTCCTCGGCTTCTCTTTTGGCATCCTCAAGTTGTGTGCTTCGTTGTTTCAGTTCAGCCACGCGTGCTTTTGCAGCTTCGGCTTCTTCGGAATTTCCGGCTTTCATCAAAGCACCGATGCTCTTTGCAAGTGTTTTTTGTTCAGCAAGCACTGCATCTAATTCACTTTGGGCAGCCTTGCGCTTATTGTCAGCAGCGAGCACAGCGTCAATTGCTTTGCGCGCATCACTGAAATTTTTCTTTTCCAAGCCGCGAATCACGGCTTCTTTATCATCGGTAATTTGTTTTATCGTCAGCATATTTGCTATAGAGAAGTTTGTTTATAGGGCAAAAGTAGTAATTATTTTTGGAACAACCCACAGCGACAGCAGAAACTTTTGGACTATTTTCAAATAAATTCCTCATTGCTAGTCGTGTTGTTCGAGTAGGTTTTGGAGCGATTATATCGCTTCTCACAAATATTATGTATCCCTTGCTCAGATTGTCCATCAAATACTATCTTTTTTTGAATGATTTCAGAGGATAAATGTGATTAGCCGTAGAACAGATATCCGTCAATAGCAAAAATAGTTATTTGTCACAAACTGTATCAACACAAAGACATAAATACTCAACTCCGAATCTCAAAACCATACGTAGTGATGGGTTATACTTTATTAGGAGAAAACGCTTCGAATACTGTTAAAATGACATCCTAAATTTGCTCGGTATTTGGAACAAACTAGGAAAAAAACTAATGTTTTTTTACGTGAGTTCAAAACCATTCCTCTGACAAATTTGGGACGTATTCTCAAACTTTTCTCGACTTTCTCCGACTTTTTCTTGATTTTTTTCCCGAACTTTCTCCGAATTTCTCGGAGATTTCCCCGATTTTTGTCCGACGAAAATAAAATTCCTTCGGACGTTTTCAAAATCGCGTGGGAAGAAAAATAAATTCCGTCGGACATAATCCGAAAAAAGTCCCTTAAAATTGCGCGAACAACGTGTTGTTTTGTCACAAACGACGTGTTGTTTCGCGAAAACAAGGGAATTCCTTACAAAATCGTCTGAAAAATTGCGATTTTTCAAACGCGCTGAGAATCGCATATTTCCCAACAACTTTTTCTGAGTTCGAATTTGGACGTTAAATGGAAGACTATGATTTGCAAAATCTTCTTAATACTATTGGCTTTGTAGATATAGAAGTGTGACTCATCTGTGTCTGTGGGAGAGAGGGGTATGATGGCAGAGATTGCACTTGCTGATAGCTCTACTTGTATTACTCCAAATCCCGTTATTTGACCGAAAAGTGCTACTTGTAATTGAACCCAAATCGGTCATAAGACCGTAAAAGTACTACTGGTAATGGAATAGATTGCTTCCTGTCATCTTCCATTTTCTTGTTGGCATCTTGGTTTTCGTTTGTTCTTGACGTAGCGCGCTACGCCTTAGAGCCAATGACAAAGCCTCTAACAATCAAATCTGTTCCAATTCTTATGACCGATTGGGGGGAACAAATCTGTAATGTGATGAGGAAAGATGACCAACTTAGCACTGCAAGACTGCTTGATCGAAGGCTGTTTTCTCCAGCAAACTTTTGTTTCTTAAGCGAGAGCGATAAGAATAAATGGTTGGTACTGAGTAATTGAGAAAATGTGCTATGCGATTACTGTCGGTGACTCCCAAACGAATGAGTGCAAAGATACGCAATTCTGTACTCAAAATTTCATCTCGTTTGGGATGTACTTGCGCCTCCACAGGGAGCAGGGCATTGAAGTTGTCGATGAACTTAGGAAAAAGGGTTACAAAGGCTTCGTCGAAATCTGCGTAGAAGGCTTCTTCTTCTTTTGTCAAGTGGTCTACGCTATGGAGTTTTTCTAACAGTTGAGCGTAATTTTTGGATTTGGCCAACTTTAGTAATTCTCTGCGATACTCATCCAACGTGTCAATGTATCCACGGCAACGCTGGAGATAGCGCGCAATATAGGTTTCCTTCACCTTATCAGCAGTAGAGAGTTTTTCGTTGGCCACTAATAAGGCTGCATTGACATCGCGCACAGCCGACAATGCCTCTGTAAGCTCTAAACGAGCATGATAAATCTGCTTCATTTTCTTACGTAAAACAAAAATGAAGACCAGCAAAATCAAAGCTATGAGGACGGAAAAGGAAACAAAAATGGTAGTGATTCTTTCTCGCGTGTGTAGTTGTTCTTTGTAAGCCCCATTGATGATGGGGAAAACATTCGTAGCTTCAAAACTTCTCAAACGAGCTTTGCAGAAATTAGCATCATCCATTGCACAAAGCAAATAAGTATAGGCACGAGATATATCTCCTCTATCTGAAAGTTCGGCAGCCAAATCTAACAAAGCGCGATATTCCGTTACGCCACGTTGTAAATCACTCAATGCAGCTAGTGAAAGATAGCGCAGACAATCGTCATGCTCATTGCTCGCCTCGGCTATATCTGCCAACAGCGTATATAAATAAGCGTGTTGCAATGAATCTGCATGAGATAATGTACGCAAACAGAGCACTCTACCTTCTTGTAAATGTCCATCGTTGATAAGTTTGTCGGCTAAAACTATTGCACGATTGGTTGGATCGGTTTCCACCAACAAAATACTGTCACGATAGTTCGCAGTGAGTTGTTGCAATTTCTTACTACTTTCGCCAATCTCTCCGTAGTCGGCCATCCACCCATACACAGAACGTGACACTTGATAGTAGTAAAGTCGCATCGCATCAGATTCCCCCTTAAGCGAAATTTTTTCGAGTAACGTTGCAGCAGATTTATAGAGTCCCATAATCCCGAAAACCTCTGCACGTCCAATGCTTATCCACGTTTGTATTTGGGGCTGCTGCGGTAACTCCTTCGCTAAATCTTCAATGCGCTCCAGATAGGTCAAGGCAGAATCACTTTGGTAGTGCGCGTATGCACGGAAGAGTTGCTTATAACATTCAACTCGTGACATTCCTTTTTCTTTGGCTGCTTTTTCGTTTAAGGGTGTTGTAGCTTCATCTCATACTCAGTATGCAGTGAAGCTTTCTTTTTCGATGGTACGATCGATTTGTTTTAAGAGTTGAGGAAGATCTTCCGTTGCCAAATTGCTGGCTAGAGTGGGGATAGTCGTTCCCAACCAAGAGAAACAAAAAACGAGCAACCACAGAAAATGCCTGCTGGGTATAAACCAACGGCGCAATTTATTGCATTTGATTGAATTCGGGGTCATCGGGAGAAAGAATACGTTTGCCTGAAGAGAACTTGTTTTTTTGTGTTGGAACAGAAGAATTGTTTGTGGGCGCGCCATTCGTTGCGCCGTTTTCGGGTAAAGCAGGTGCGCGTGTAAGCATCACGTTTCCACCATAACTGCGCCAACGTGTCAGAATACTTTGCACATATCCAGCAGTTTCACTACCAATCATATAGCCGTGTTTTACGATAGGATCGCGATAATACTCTGGCTTTTGCAATCCCAAAATGTAAGGAGCAACTTCGTCCCAGTTTTGAGCATTCTTTCCATACTTTCTTGCCAATGCCATTGCATCACGAACGTGCCCTAAACCTCCGTTGTAAGAAGCCAAAACAAATTTGATGCGTTCGTTGCCATCACGTATATCTGCCAATTGGCTGGTTAGTTTGCGAATCAGGTTGGCAGCACCTTCCACGTTGCGTTGCGGATTATTGACTTCTTCTGGTCTGATGCCAAGACTAGCAGCTGTTTTTGGCATCAATTGCATCAATCCTTTTGCGCCAGCCCACGAACGAGCATTGGGGTCAAATCCGCTTTCTTGAAAACTTTGAGCGGCAATGAGTTTCCAGTCCCAACCCGTGGTTGCTGAGGCGGCTTTAAAAAGATGGTCGTAAACGGAGATGATACCACGCTCCTTTGAAAGAAACACAGCTTGTACTCGTTTCTGTACCTGATGTACTTCCTTCATTCTCTGCTTCTCAGCTGTCATCACTTCGGTTTCCTTGCCCTCAGTGTACCATTCATTCAGCGAAGCTATCAACTCTTTTGCATTGGCTTTTACTGCCCAACTCTTTTGATTTATCTCATCGTGCACACCGGCTACTGCTAATCCTTTTTGTTTCAACAGGTGCTCAGGCACAGGACACGCCATTAAATCAGCATCTCCTTCAGCTACCAATTGCAGCATCTCAGCAGTGTCTTTGGCTGTTTCGATTCGCACTTTCAACCCTTCTGAAGCAGCAAAGTTCTCAGCAAGAGCGTATTGCAAGCCCATAGGTAGCCCGTGATAATCATAATATGTTTCGGGACCAGAAAGCGTAACAACGATGATTTCTCCAGACCTGCGCAAATCTGCCAAATCATACTGTCCGTTGCTATTTGAGGAGCTTTGGCAAAGGCAGCCGACATCGCAGAGTTTCCCTCACGTTTGGCTTTGCAGCTACCGAGAAGTATGGAACAACAGAGTAGAAAAAGAATTGTTCTCATTCAGACAATGATTAAATCGTGAAGTTGTATATCGTGTTTTTCTACGGGAATTTCGGGAACAATTTGTTCTTGAAAAGCAATTCCGACACGACGAACATCCCGCATTTGTGCTTGTTGGAAAAGACAATCATAGTAGGCTTTTCCGTGTCCAAGCCGATTGCGATGGGAATCAAACCCAACACCCGGTACTAAAACATAATCTAGAGAAGACAAATCAACGATTGGTGTGCTCGTAGGTTCGAGAATCCCAAACTGTCCAGCCTTCATTTGTGACTTACCTTCAAATGGACACACTTTTATTTCTCCGTCCATCAGTTTCGGAAGAAAGAATTCTTTTTCTGCGCCCCATTTTTCTAATACTCCCTCTGTTGCAACTTCCGTTTTCATAGAAGCATATAGCATCACTCTAGCCGAAGACAAGAAATACTCATCTTCGGCTAGGTGTTGTAAGAGGGCGTCAGCAGCTTGTCTATGCCTTTCTAGGCTGATATGCTTGAGAACGTCGTATAGATAAAATCGCAAATCTTTTTTGGAAGTCATAAGTTGGATGTTTCCAAAGTAGACAATGGGGAAGTGTTATGCTTGCAGTTTTGCTCTTGTTCGCAGCACTCGGAAATGCCAGTCCTTTGTGCAAGATGTTCAAAGCTTTCGCAACGAAAGGATCATTGTTGTTCAAATAGATGACAGCAGACCCAATGCCCAAACGATCACTAATGATATTGCTAATGATTGAATTTTCTAATAGAGCGTGCGAAGTTTTAATCATAAGATTGCGTCGCTTCATTCCGTGCTTATCTGCATAATTAGCGAATGCTTCAACTATTTTCTGACCGCGCAGATATTTTGCTAGCTGTAAAGCTTCTGAATATCGGCTCAACTCTTGACGATGATTGTCTACATACCAGAATGCAAATTGATTGATGGTTCCGGACATATAAACTTCCTTATAATAAGAAGTAAAGCCGATGGTATCTCTAGGAATAAAATAGTCGGGGATGATACCTCCGCCACCATAAACTTTGCGACCTAATCTTGTTTTGTAGACTTCGCCTGAAGTTTTGATGCTGTCTGAACTAAAGTATTCTCCAGTGGCTGCACGTTGCAAGAGATCGTTTTCGTAATCTTCTTCATCACCTGGTTTGAAGGGCTTTTGAACGCAACGACCGGAAGGAGTGTAGTAGCGCGCAACAGTGAGGCGCAACATACTGCCATCGCGGAATTCAAGTGGCACTTGTACTAGTCCCTTACCAAAGCTACGACGTCCCACAAGGGTAGCACGGTCATTGTCTTGCATAGCTCCAGCAAAGATTTCACTTGCAGAAGCACTTGTTTCATCAATCAACACCACAAGTGGCATTTGCTGATACGAACCCTTGCCATCACTTTTGTATTCTTCTTTCTTAAAATTACGTCCTTCATCATAGACTATCATACTGTTTTTAGGCAAGAACTCGTTGGCCACCTCAACAGCAGCCTGCAGGTATCCACCCAAATTACCGCGTAAATCTATCACAAGGTTTTCCATTCCTTTGGGCGATAGGGTAGCCATAGCACGAAGGAATTCCGCATATGTGTTGTTTCCCCAAGACGTGATGCGAATGTAGCCCGTCTTTTTCGTCTAGCATATAACTGGTGTCGATGCTTTTCACTTCTACATCACCGCGAGTTATGGAGATATTCACTAAATTTCTGATGCCATTGCGTTTGACACCTAAACGTATGCTACTACCGCGTTCGCCTTTCAAGTTTTTCATCACTGCGTCATTATTCACAGACTTCCCTACGAAAGGTTTATTGTCAATCGTAACAATGCGATCGCCTGCGCGCAAACCAGCTTCCTCAGCGGGGCCTCCGTCAATGATGCGCACCACACGCACAGTGTCTTCATAAATCATATATTGTACCCCAATTCCCGAGAAACTTCCTTTTAATTCTTGCATTGAAGCCTCAACATCTTTAGCCGATACGTAAGTAGAGTGTGGATCAAGCTCTTTCAAAATTTGTGGAATAGACTTCTCCACGATTTCATTCATATCTACTTTGTCCACATACCGTTCGTTGATGGCATCGAGCAAATTACTGATTTTGTCTTGGGAAGTATTGATAAAACTAATTCGATTACCAGAGTATTGATTTGCATAGAAACGACCAATCAACACACCAACAACAACAGCAATAGATATATAGAGGGTAAAAGTCGAGAAGCGTAGTATTTCATTAGAAAGCTCATCATTTGTCGCGCATAACTTTAGGGGCGCAACTGTTTTTACTTTATTAGGATTGAATGTAGTGTATAGAAAAAAGCCCACACGAGGGGCGAAATGCTCAATTTTGAGCTTTCCATAACTTGTAGACAATAACGCTCTCTGACAACTTGACAATGGTTCAACAAGAACAGAGGCGGTTTTTGGATGTAAAACTAATGATTTTGCTGAAAATAGCAAAGGATTTCAGCTAAAAACAATAAGATTTTCAGACTTTTTCTGTGCTTTGTAGTATGTAAGTTTCATCTCCTAACTTCAATTCCACATTAACTCCCCCTCGAAGCCTTTATAAGAAGTTGAGATAGCACAGAATGAGTCACTTGTACAACGCATCCTTTCTACCGTCCTATCCGATAAGCCATTCTTCTGGATTTCTATTCTGCGTTGTTTCATCGTGCTTTCGAAGCAATGCCACCTATTCCTTGTAGTATTTCCCCTGCCACGAATCTCTTCTTCGTAATTCCTTTTCCACCAAAGCCACAAACTCATAGTTTTTCAGGCCCCATTCAGGAGCTAGCAACAAGGCTTGAGGAGAAGACGAAGTGAAGCGTTCAACAACAAGGTTGGGGCGCAATTTTTCGAGAAAATCGACTATTATTGCTGCGTACTCTTCGGCTGTGTAGAGATAATAATCGGACTGAAAAGTAGGTTCCTGCGCAGCTCTCTCCCGTTGTAGCAAAAACTCGCGAGCCATCGCTGTTCCACGAATGATTTGAAGTTGATGGAGTTTTAGAGTGTCTATGGGAAGTTGATTGATAATTTCGGCTTGCCCCACAGTAAAATCGCGTGTTTCCCCCGGCAGCCCTAGAATGAAATGGGCTCCGACAGGAAGACCACGGTCTGCAGTGCGTTGTATGGTGTCTACCGCACACTGATAAGTGTGACCACGGTTGATGCGTTGCAGAGTAAAGTCGTTGGTTGATTCGACTCCATACTCAACAAGCACAAATTTTTCGCGATGCAACTCTGCTAAATAATCCAATAATTCATCGGGCATACAGTCGGGTCGAGTGCCAATGACCAACCCCACGACATCGGGCACGGCAAGGGCTTCTTCGTATAGTCGTACCAAATGCTCCTGCTCGCCATAAGTGTTGGTGTAGGCTTGAAAATAAGCCAAATACTTCATACTTTTGTCTGCATCCGACAAGTCTTTACCACGCTGTTGAGCTCTTTTTTCTTGCGCTCTTCGAAAGAACGTTTTACCACGTTCCAATTGTGCGCGAACACTTTCCTCTGTAGAACAATAATCAGGATTGAAAGATTGATTATTGCAATATGTACAACCTCCACTCCCCACTAATCCATCACGGTTGGGACAAGTGAAGCCTGCATTTATCGAAATTTTCTGTACCTTAAAAGGAAAAAAGCGTTCGATGAAAGTAGAAAACGAGGTATAGCGTGGCGAATGATTCATTAGAATGACATAGAATATAGACGAAGATGCGAACGAGCGATGATAATTTGCGTATAAAGCAAAAGTTAGTTGCGAAATCAGAGGATTGTTGATTGATTATAAAACTTCGCACCGCGCATCGAGATAGCGAGAAATAGTAAATTGTCGTACAAAGATACAGCTTTCGGTCGATTAAATCCTTCTTTTTTTGTAAATTCGCACCATAGAATACACCTCTCCTAAAGTTTTCGCTTATGATTCTAGCGCATATAGAGGATTCTGAGCGTTATTTCTCGCTTCATCCTCTTTTTAAACAACTGTTTGATTACGTCAAAACTCACGATTTGTCTCAGGTTCCAGCAGAACGCATCACCCTTGATGGCGAACGTCTTTTTATAAATGTAGCTGATGCCTCGCTCAAATCTCCCGAAGAACAAGTGCTTGAAGTGCATCGTCACTACATAGATGTGCATTTTCCCCTTTCGAATAATGAAGTAATGGGTTGGTCGCCTTTGCAGGGATTGCAAACTGAAAGTGTGAATCCTTTTAATGAAGAAGATGACTATGCTGTTTATGCAGAACCTGCGCAAACATACCTCACGATTCGCCCTGGAGAATTTGCCATAGTCTGGCCTGAAGATGCGCACGCCCCTATTATTGGTGAAGGAAAACTGCGCAAACTCATTGCCAAGGTGCTTATTGACTAATCTCTTGATTAAACCTTAATTCTTTGTTGTGCAGTAATTTCTTTTGCTGTACCCAAACAAACCCTCGCTCCTTTCCTAGATTTATTTCTCAATATCATTTGCAAATGCTCAACGAAAAAGATAAAGAAGTCCTTGCTGCAAAAGGCATCACGGAACAACAACTCAATCAACAATTAGCAGACCTCCGCATTGGTTTTCCTTTTCTCGAACTTTCTGCCGCTGCTTCATTAGAAAATGGGGGTATCTATGCTCCTTCTCCCGAAGTGCGCAAAGCCTATCTGCGTGCTTGGCAAGATTATGTAGCAGATGCAGAACACGAAGTGGTAAAAATTTGTACCTGCTTCGGGAGCTGCTAGTCGAATGTTCAAAAGACCTTTTTGCTTTTTCTCGACGGAGAAAATGAAACACCCGACACTGACTTTTTGAAATGCTTCTTCGAACATCTTCCACAAGCGGCTTTCTTGCAAGATTTAGACGAAAAACTTCAAGAATTGCACGGCAAGTGTAGCGCAGACCTCGTTGCAGAAGGCGATTTCAAATCTGTTGTTGCTGCATTGCTAGGCACACGAGGCCTCAACTATGGTCATCTTCCAAAAAGCTCTTTTGAAATTTCATCGCTATGAGGATGGCAGCAGTAGAACTCCTTTCGAGGAACATCTCGTTGAAGGCGCATTGTATGCTAAAAATGCAGAAGGAAAAGTGCAACTTCACTTCACCGTTTCCCCCGAACATCGCAGTTTGTTTGAAGCTCTGGCTACAAAGGAAAGCCAACAACTTGGCACACAATATCAAGCCCAATATAGTATTAGTTTTTTTCAGAGCAGAAACCATCAACCGACACCATTGCGGCAAATGCCGATGGTAGTCCGTTCAGAGATGCTGAAGGTGCGCTCGTTTTTCGTCCCGGTGGGCACGGTGCGTTGATTGAAAACCTCAACGACATTGACGCAGACATCGTTTTTTTGTAAAGACCGTTGACAATGTTTCTCCCGACAGTTTGAAAGCCGAAACGGTAGAAAACAAACAACTTTTGGCAGGTTTGCTGGTTAGTCTTCAGGCCAAGAGCTTTGAATATCTCGAAGAGTTGGAAGAAGGAAACGTCAGCGAGGAACGCCTTCAAGAGATGTTGCATTTCCTTGAACACGATTTGCACTACCAAAGCGACACGGCCAGTGGTTTAGATGGTTTGGAATTGCTCGACTATCTCTATACTCGCCTTAATCGTCCTATTCGCGTGTGTGGTATGGTGCGCAACGTCGGCGAACCTGGTGGAGGTCCTTTCTTGGTCTACAACACAGATGGTAGCATATCGCTGCAAATTCTCGAAAGTAGTCAGATTGACATGAACGATGCCGCCAAGAAACGTCTATTTGCTGAGGGTACACATTTCAACCCCGTAGATTTGGTGTGCGGTTTGCGCGATTTCAATGGTGAGAAATTCCATTTGCCTGATTTTGTAGACCCCAACACTGGATTTATTTCTCACAAATCGAAAGACGGTAAGGAACTTCTTGCCCTTGAACTCCCAGGTTTGTGGAATGGTGCAATGAGTGATTGGAATACTGTCTTCGTTGAAGTGCCGCTTGCCACCTTCAACCCAGTCAAAACTGTAAACGATCTTTTCCGCCCACAGCATCAACTCTAGGATGCTGTGGCGAGTCTTCTCCTCACTTTCTGATTACGCCAATTGGCCAACGTAGATTTCCGTTCTTCATTGAATATGTCGAAGTATAGTTCACGCAAGAAAGCTCCCAACGATATTCTTTTTCTTTTTGCCACCGCCCATTTACTTGTGGCAAATTGGTACTTAAATGACGATGCCCCAGTTCTGTCGTCTATGTTACTCGGCACAGTTCCCGTGCTAGGTTGCGTGGTTTTGCGACAACTCCCGTGGGTATTCGTCAATGGTCGTTGGAATTGGAGAAGTTTCTGTCTTTTCCTTTGCGCTATTGCCTTCTCCGCCTTTGTGATATGGACGCAGGGGTATCAAACTTGGTGGTTGGGAATTGTACTGTTCGTCTTTTTCCTACTCTCACTCATTGGTATGCAAATGCACCGCTGGACAAGTATTCTGATGGGCGTTTGCTGCGCTTTAATGGGGTGGTTGTTACTCTAACACACGGCATTGATTGCTTTCCCATTTTAGAAAATTCTAGAGAAACACAAACAGGATGAAACAACGATTTGTGCGTTTCATCCTGTTTTCTTTTTACTCCAATCGGTCATTAGTTTCTGAACCAATAGAGGTTTTATCAATGGAGAAAACTCCGATGGTATGGTTTATAACAAGAAAAAAATCTCCCCTAATCGCGTAGACTAGGGGAGATGAAAAAAATGCTATTTCACTGGAGTGTACTTACCAGATGGATCGGGGTTGTTGTAATCCGTTACGGCAGTGTTGAACACACCTTCAAACTTGGGAAGTACTAGGTTCATCCAAGCAGGACGACCCTTCGTGTTGTATTTAAATTCATCTGGGAAATTGGAGTCCGGATATGAACGAGTCACCGACATGTTCAAACGCTTGATGTCGAAGAAGGTGCGACCTTCGCCCCAAAGTTCGATGCGCTTTTTGGAGCACCACTTCTTTCACCACATCGTCGCTGTTGCTGAGTGTGCAGTTGTAGTTGGCGTCACGATAAGTCTTCATGAAGGTGTTGAGCAATTCAACACCCTTGGCAGCGTTGGTGTGTGCCACAGCTTCTGCTTCAATGAGGTACATCTCTTCCACACGCATCAAAGGATAGCTACAAGCTGCACCTACACTATGGAGTTGGATATTACCTTGACCACAGCGGAACTTCACGCTGGTGTAAGCAGAAAGACTCTCTCCCACTTTTGCGTTTACATAAGGGGTTTTACCTTCGAGAGTATGCCCTTTAGGAGCTTTGAAAGAAAGCTTACGGAAGTCTGTGTCTTCAATCTTGTCGTAGAGTGAACGATCGATAGTGGGGTATATCTTAAGAACACCAGCATAACTGAATCGTGACTCAGGTGACAACCAGCCCGTCCAGTTCGAAAGATTATAACGATCTCCTAGTATTTCTTTATTGACGGAAGCAGAAAGCATCCAGCTACCTACATTGGGAGAGTTAAAACCTGCGATTGGATCCACCCACTCCTCCTTAGTAAGAGGGTTGCCAGAGTGTGCATTGATGGCCTTTCGTGCATATTCGGCTGCTTTATCATACTGACCATCCCAGAGGTAGAGGCGCGCTTTAAGACCATAAACCACATCGAGATGAGGCACGTCTTTGGTTTTTACATCGAGTTTGTCAATGTTGGCTTCCGCCTTATCGAGGTCAGAAAGGATGAAGTCAAACATTTGTTTGTGCGTGGCGCGAGGGTTGTTGTATGATTCTTTCTGACTTACAGCTTCAGTGACGATAGGTACGGTGAGGTTTGTGACTACTTTACCTTGTGCATTGCGTCCATCAGGGAAAACCTCGTTAGGGAGAAACTCAAACATGCCAGCAAGTTCGAGGTAGGCGAGTCCGCGGAAAGCATAGGACGCACCAAGAAATCCTTTTCAGCATTACTGAGGTTGGCTTCGTTCGCAGCATACCCTTTGATGCTAATGTTAGCAGCAAGAATCACATCGTAACAAGGTTTGTATAGAGCGTTGCAAGGATTGTAATCTTGTCCCATGTAAAGTACTTGTGCGTATGGCCAAAATTTACTTCCACCTTTGAGAGGTTGAAACATGTCGCCTGTCATCAGGTCACGAGCACACATCAAGGTACCCCAACCGAAATTCCAGTGATCGCCTGTGGGTTGCACGATGGTAGAAGGAATGGCCCAAAAGGCTCCTTCTTTTGCCTTAGGGCTTTGATTGAGTTGTTCTTGGGTGTACATGTCAGAAGGCAAGGTGTCTTCCAGGCAGGCAGTGAAGAGGGAGAGTGAAGCCACACCAGCGAGCGCGAGAAGCGGGCACTTGGTGATGCACATTGCGAAGCGTGGCACGCACGGCAGCCGTGCTTTGCTTCAAAAAGTAGAGATATGGAGATTTCATTGTGGAAATGCTTTATTATAAGTTAGACGTTAGAATTTAGACGTTAGACGTTAGAGCCTTGCGGCAATGGTCTATTGTCTTTATTGACGATTATCAATATCTAACACTAGGTCTCAGACATCTTATATTAAACATCAAACTAGAATTGTAGAACATCTAATGTCTAACATCTAATGTCTAACATCTAATGTCTAACATCTAATGTCTAATGTCTAACGTCTAATGTCTTACGTCTAATGTCTAATTTGATTCTAGAACGTAAGTGTAAGACCGCCAGAGATGGTGCGTACGGGAGCGTATTGCACTTGCTTAGAACTAGACAACGACTGACGTGGATCGAGTCCCTTGCGTGCTGACCAGTAGTGAACATTGTCGGCTGAAACGTAGAGACGGAGGTTTTGAACCTGGCCTCTAGTGTAGCGATAGAGGAATTCTTTTGGCACGGTGTATCCGAAGTTGATATTGTTCAAACTTAGGAACGAAGCACTCACATAGTATAAATCTACATCAGAAGCCTCATTCGTAGCCATATCTGTTCCAGCTTGCAAGCGAGGATATTTCGCATAGCGATTGGTGGGTGACCAGGTCTGTGTCAGTGCATCTTTGTGTACTGGCGATCCACCAAATTTACCTGAAAGCCCCATCATCAAACTAGCGTAATCCGTGTCTAGGATATAACCACCGAGTTGGAAACTAAAGTCCACGCCGAGGTCAAATCCTGCATAACTGAGACGTGTGTTGAAGCCACCATAGAGATCCGGATGTGAACTCTTGCCTAGGAAGTAGGCTGCATCTGTCTTTTTAGTTGTTTTGGTCAAACGATCAACTGCCACTGGAACTTCTACTTCTTTGCCGTTGGCATCTTTTTCCGTCTTTTTGAGCTCCTCAAATACTGGTTCTCCCCAGCGGTCGAGCTTCTGTACTTTATTTCCGTTGGCATCTACAATCTCTTTTCCATTGGCGTCTTTCACATTGACGGGCTTAGAGAGGTCGTAGCGTGGAGCATAGGTGTAGTAGGTCATTTCACCCGTGTTGGGGTCTACGCCACCAGAACGATATAAATATCTTGTCCACATGGGCAATCCTTCCCCATAGAAGTAGTCTCCACTTTCATATCCATTGTGACCCTCGTAGGCTTTGAGTTTCTTTTGGTCGGGGATATTCGTGATTTGGTTTTTGTAGTGAGTAGCATTAAGCCCCACAGACCAAGAGAAGTTTCTTGTGCGCACGAGTTCAGCATTGAGTTCCACCTCCACACCGCGGTTGCTCATGCTTCCCAAGTTGGCATAATAGCTGGTGAAACCAAAAGAACGTGGCAAGCTGTAGGGTAGACAGCATATCATGGGTGCTACGATTGAAGACTTCCACTTGACCGCTCAAACGTCCCTTGAAGAGAGAGAACTCAACACCCACGTTGAAGTTTCCGCTTTTTTCCCATGAAACAACCTCATTACCCAAATAGCGAGGTACGAGTGCCAAACTTCCGTTGCTATTTTTGAAGTCATAAGTAGTGGTGTAGCTATAGTCACCGATATTATCGTTACCTTGTTCACCATATGACGCCTTCAACTTTAGCTCGTCTACCCAAGATACATTGAAGAAATGTTCCTTAGAGATGAGCCAGGCACCAGAGAGACTCCAGAAGTTACCCCAACGGTGGTCGGGATGGAAGCGAGAAGAAGCGTCACGACGGAAAGAAGCTGAAGCAAAATAGCGTTCAAAGAGGCTATAGTTGGCGCGTGCAAACCAGCCTTCGGTGTTGTAAATACCTGCGCTTGAAGAAGGTGTACCATTTTCAAGACCACCACCGAGTTCATGGTTCTTGTTGTCCACAAGATTGGTGCGAGAACCTGATAATGAATAGAGCTTAGAACTATAGTATTCGTGTCCAACGAGAGCTTCCACATTGTGGATGCCTGCGAAGGTGCGAGTATAGTTGAGAGTCTGCTGGAAGTTGTGACGGACACGGAGGTCGCTAGACACATATGCTTCCCCTTTGCTCGACACTGCGCTCTGACCATAGTATGGGTTGTCAATTGCTTCGCCTCGGCTAGAAATGAGATAGAGTGTATTGTTTGTTACAAACTTGAAGCCTCTGCCTAAGATAACGTCTGCGCCCACGTTGGCATTGAGTGTGTGGGTGTTGTCGCCATTATAGTCGAGAATGTTAGTTGAGAGGGGGATTGCCGTTATTCAAGATTGGACGCTCCAAAGGAAGCACACCTATACCGAAGTCATAGCGAGGCAAACCCAAGTTGTCGAATAAGATGTTGCCCTTGCCATCACGGATATAAGCAGGGTAAATGGGAGCAATTCTGTTCGCAAAAGCGAAGATAGAACCTATTTCACCCGACTTCCCTTCACCCCTCACATTGTGTCCTTTTGTGTTGGAATAAGTGATGTTAGTGTTGAAATTGAGCCAATCCTTCGCTGCCCAATCGGCCTTCAAACGAGAAGTGATGCGCTTGAAGTCTGTGTTGTCTAGCACACCAACATTGTCCAAATAGCCTATAGAGAAATAGATGTTGCTATTGTCGTTGCCTTTAGCTACATTGAGATTGTATTCTTGGCGCAATGAGGGATGATAAGCCAAAGCATAGTAATCATCGGGTTTTATCATATAATCAAAGGGTTTGCCTGAAGCATCTTCCCCTTTCACCACACGACCGAGGGTCGCAGCGGGATTGAGTTTACCATTCTCAAGAACGAGATTTTGCCCATCGGGTACTGTGTAGGTGATATAGCCCAAGCGACTTTCCATATTTTTATTGGCAAATTCATATGCCTTAGCTTCATCACCCATTTGGAAATGCCCTTTCTCATTGAGGTTTTTATATAAACTCTCATTGCGAAGTGCTCTATGGTAAGCTTCATAGTAGGTCGCTGCATCACGCACGGTTTCGTAGCGTTGTTGCGCCACTTGGTTTACCCCCCACTTAGCATCGAAGGTGACACGTGCACCGTGATTGCTGCGTGTGCGTTTGGTCGTGATGAGGATGACACCATTGGCACCGCGTGCGCCATAAGAGAGCTGCTGAAGCAGCATCTTTGAGCACAGAGAAACTCTCGATGTCTTGTTGGTTGATAGAGGCCAAATCGCCTGCATAGGGTGCACCATCCACAATGATGAGTGGTGAATTGCCTGCATTGATGGAAGAAATACCACGGATGCGGATGGTGGGACTACCACCATCGGGACGACCAGAGTTGTTGTAGATTTGTACACCAGCCACGCGACCTTTCAAACCTTCCACAGGGTTTGACACTTGGAGCTTGTTGATGTCTTCGGCTTTGATGGTGGCTGCCGAACCAGTGAAGCTCGATTTCTTGGCAGTACCATAAGCCACAACCATCACTTCATCGAGGTTAGCATTGTCCCATTCCATGGTCACGTTCATTGTGCTAGACACATTGGTCTTGACATTCTTCATACCAATGTAGCTAATAGTGACAGCACGAGTGCCAGCAGGCAACTTAGTGAGGGTAAAATTACCGTTTTTGTCGGTCACGGCAACGACACGTTCGCCCACTTTCACAGCGGCGCGTGCCACAGGCTGCCCATCGGGGTCGGACACGTGGCCAATGATTTGTCCTGTTGTCTTGGTTTGAGCAACAGCACCACCGGCCATGAGCAGACTTAGACTGAGGAGTGCTAACTTCTTGTTCATCTTTGTTCGGTTTACTTATTATTACATACTTTGAATTCGTGAATAATTTGCTACTTTAGTTGTGAGTCATATCAATTTTGGCTACTGCAACGCTTCGCAAATTGAGGATGCTAATGATAATGAGATTGTGATTTGCCTAGTAGAGTGCATCTGATGTATCTTCATCACAGATTAGCATCCTGAGATTGTGGCTTGAGTGTCTAACAAGTGTTCTAGATGCTTCACGCAAGTTTGTTCTATTTATATGTATATAGCAAGTGAATAGTCTGTATGTTTATTAGGCTTGTGGTAATAGGTTGTAACATATTGAGACTGTTTTCGTTGCTAAAATGATAACTTTAAGCCGTTCTCAATTGCAAATGTAGAAAATGAAGTGTATAAATCCAATATTTCATTGAGAAAAAACGACGATAAATGACGAAGTAAACATATTTTAATGGTAAAAATTGCATTTTGCGAATTTAGAAATAGCAAAATGAAGGGGATGAAATATGGGATACTTGTCTCTTGTCGTGTTTTTCTAGGGTAAAGATGTTAGTTTAGATTTTATTCTGTTCATTTTTCTGGCTATTTGATATTTGTCTCCTTTGTTCTGTGGATTGGCATCAAAAGTGAATGAACAAGTCTCATCTTATATCTTCTTAGGATAAACATTTGCTTTCCAAATGCCATAGTTTCTCATTAAAGTGACGTATTGTTTTCATTAGAACGACGGCTTGTTTGCAACTAATTATGTTATTGTGAGTTTCTGTATAGACATACAGTAGTCAAACGGTGTTTGTGGAAAGACGGTGTGAGAAACGCAGAGTAGTTTATGCGAAAAAGCAATGAATGAGTAAAAATCGAACTTTCACGCGTGCGCGCATACGCGCATTACAGGAAGTTTTTACTTTTTGCTGTCACAAGTGTCACACTGTTACTGGAAGTGGTTATAAGTGAGTGTTTTTATGTATATATTAAGAACGATGTTCGCCTTATGATTGATTTTTGTTTGTGTAATGCGTCGTTTGAAGGCTATTTTTACCCTCGAATTTAGAGCTATGCAAGGTCTGGGTGTGACACTTGTGACAGCAAAAAAACATAAATCCTGTAGTACGCGTATGTACGTGCGCGCTCGCGAGAGTGATGTGGGTGAGGAAATGGTTTTGTGTATAGAGTAATTATCCCAAATCGGTTTGGGATAATAACTGAATTGGCGTAAAGACGATAAAGTGCATCTCTATGTTTTTGCTATCTTGAAATAATAAAATGATATATGTGAAAGATTTTTATGTTAGTTTTTCGGAGGATTTTCACTCATTGTGCATTTTGAACCCATTAAATAGATAGAGGGCTAGACAAGTATAAGAAGAAAGGATTATCCCAAATCGGTAGTTAGACCGTTATAGTGCAAATCATTATAAAGAAGATAACTTCCTGTCATCTTTCATTTTCTTGTTGGCATCTTGTTTCTCGTTTGTTCTCGACGTAGCCCGTTACGCCTTCGAACTCACAAACAATCATCTGCTCAACAATCTAATGAAATCTGTTCAGGATCTAATGACCGATTTGGGATTATGACTGTTTCCAACGATAGAAGTTGCCAGAAGAAAGAGAAATGCAGTTGAGCATCTCTAGTTCAAATGAGGGTATTGATTTTGGAGAGGTCAAAGCCTGTGTGTTGCATAAGTTGCGATAGCGTGCAACCGTCTGTTTCTTTTAGCACTTGCGCCACAATTTGCTGTTCGTGGGAGAGTTGTGGTGCAAATAATTCTAATTGCACAGCTTGATTAGATTGGGATTTATCCACCCAATTAAGGAGTTCCAAAACATCGGTTGCCGAGGTGACAAGTTCTGCTTGTCGCTGACGTATGAGTGCTAAGCATCCTTCGCTATACTGGTCGGTAGTGCGCCCAGGAAATGCGCATACCGTGCGGTTGTAGTCGTTGGCTAATCGGGCGGTGATGAGGGCTCCTCCGCGGTCAGCACTTTCTATAACAATCGTGGCATCGGCCATGCCAGCTACAATACGGTTGCGGCGCACGAAATTTCCTGCAAAGGGGCGTACTCCGCGGGAGTATTCAGTGATAAGACCTCCATTATTGAGCATTTCGCAGGCTGTGTTACGGTGCGATGAAGGGTAGATTTGGTCTAACCCATGAGCCAACACTCCGATGGTGGGAAGCTGATGTTCCAAGCAGGCTCTGTGGGTGTGTATATCAACCCCATAGGCTAGTCCACTGACCACGAGTGTGTGTGGCAGGAGAGAAGCTAGTTCGCTGCAAAACATTCGACAGAGATCTTTGCCATATGGAGTGATGCGTCTGGTGCCTACAACCGATAAGACGTGTTTGACGTTCCAATCTGCCGAACCGCGATAGTAAATCAAGGGAGGAGCATCGAGACATTCTTTGAGCCGTTGAGGATAGTCGCTTGCCGTGATGGCTGTTGGACGAATACCATGAGTTTGGCAGAAGTCCCATTCTTCCTGTGCTTTTTCAGTGCCTTTGCGCCATTTTTGCGCAAGGCTTGTTGCACCTCTAGTTGGAAACTTGGAGTGAAGTCAGCGAGTGCCACTTCTGGTTGTTCGAAAATGAGCTGCGCACTGTGGGTGTGTTGCAGCAAGGTGAGCACCTTGTTTTGTGTGAGTCCTTCCAAGAAAGTAAGCGCAATGGTATGTATCATAGTGGGATAAAGGTAGATGACGAGAGAAAAACTCTAGAGATATTCCTTTCGGCTAAAGGTAAACTAAACTTACTTGGTCAAGGCAAAAAAGTTGCGGAGTTGTGGCCATGCCTCAGCAAAAGCTTGCATAGAAGGGAAAAGGAGATTGGCACCTTCATCTAGAAGAGCGCTTTCGGGCAATGGACCAGTGTTCACCGCAATAGTGAAAATACCAGCTGCTACTCCAGCTCTCACACCTAGAGGGGCGTTCTCCACCACAATTGCTTCCCAAGGTTGTACGCCGGCTTTCTCAAGCCCCATAAGGTAAGGTTCGGGATCGGGCTTTCCGTGTTTCACATCGAGCGAAGAAACAATGCGTTTGGTATCAAAGATGTTAGGGTAGTGTCGTGTGATGCGTTCCAATAAACTTGCTTGACCGCTACCTGTGACTACAACTCGTGTGAGGTGGTCGGCAGCAATTTGGTCGAGAAGTTCCTGTGCTCCTTGCATCTTGGGAGCGGAGGGAAAGGTGTTGAATACCTCGCACTTTCGTTGATAAACCTTTTCCACTTCTTCGGGAGTTGTGTCACGACCGTATTGTCGTTGTGTAAACACGTTGAGGGTGGTGAAGGCCGTGCGTCCTTCGTTCATATAAATCTCTGTTTCATCGACGTCGAAGCCAAATTCGCGACAAACTTGTGCCCATGATTTAGCATGAGCGGGCATAGAGTCGAATAGCACTCCGTCCATGTCGAAGAGTGTGGCGCGGAGGGGGAGGAGAGTGGGGAAGTCTTCACTCGATGTGGTGTTGTCAATAGGGAGAGTTTTGGCAAGGATGGGCGAAGATTGAAGAGCTTGTGAGTACCACTCGGGGTGGGTAGCCCAATAGTGAGAAATAGCAGAAGCGAAGGATTGAATCATGAATAAGTACTGGATGCGAGATGCAGAGATAAAAGAAATCCCCACCTCACTCTTGATGGAGGTAGGTGGGGATATGGAGGAAAAATAGGAGAGTATTATCCCAAATCGGTCAATAGACCGTAAAAGTGTTACAAGTAACGGAAAAGATTACTTCCTATCATCTTTCATTTTTTGTTGGCATCTTGTTTCTTGTTTGTTCTCGGCGTATCCCGCTACGCCATCGAACCAACGAAAAGCAAACTGCTCAACAATCAAATAAAATATTGTCAGGATCTAATGACCGATTGGGGATTATTTCAAACGAGCTTGGATAGCTTCTGTTTCAGCTTCATAACCGGGTTTTCCGAGGAGAGCGAACATATTTTTCTTGTAGGCTTCTACTCCAGGTTGGTTGAAAGGATTGACATCGAGCAACAGACCGCTTACACCGCAAGCGCGCTCGAAGAAATAGATGAGCTGACCGAGATAGTATTCGTTGAGTTCGGGAAGCACAACGCGCATATTGGGCACACCGCCATCAACGTGAGCGAGGAGAGTGCCGAGTTCAGCCATCTTGTTCACTTCGTCTACACGCTTACCCGTGAGGAAGTTGAGACCATCGAGGTTTTCTTCATCGTGAGGGAAAAGCACTTTGTGGCGAGGAGTTTCCACAGAAATCACCGTTTCAAAGATGCTACGCTCGCCTTCTTGAATCCATTGACCCATGGAGTGGAGGTCTGTGGTGAAGTCTACAGCAGCAGGGAAGATGCCTACGCCATCTTTACCCTCACTTTCGCCATAGAGTTGCTTCCACCATTCGTTCATGAAGTGGAGTTTGGGCTGATAGTTTACGAGGATTTCGATCTTCTTACCTGCACGATAAAGTGCATTGCGAACAGCAGCGTATTGCGTAGCGATGTTGTCGTCGGTGCTGCATTCTTTCCATGTCAGTGGCACCTTGCACGAGCGCGTCGATGTCGAAACCAGCGCAAGCGATGGGGAGCAAACCTACGGGAGTGAGCACAGAGAAACGTCCACCCACGTTGTCGGGGATGATGAATGAAGTGTAGCCTTCTTGGTTGGCAGTGATGCGTGCTGCACCCTTCTTAGCATCGGTAACGGCAACGATGACTTTGCGCGCTACTTCCTTGCCGCGTTGGTCTTCGCATTGCTTCTTGAGGAGGCGGAAAGCGAGGGCTGTTTCAGTGGTCGTACCACTCTTAGAGATGTTGATGACACCGAATTTGCGGCCTTTAAGATATTCGCAGAGTTCGTAGAGATAGTCTTCGCCGATGTTGTTACCAGCAAAAAGAATCACGGGATTTGAACCGTCGTTGGTGAGCCACTCAAATTGATTGCCGAGTGCTTCGATCACGGCGCGTGCACCAAGATAAGAACCACCGATACCAGCTACGACGATGGTGTCGCAATTTTCGCGTAAGGTTTGTGCGCAGGCCTTGATTTCTCCCAAGAATTCGGGAGTGATGCTTGAGGGAAGGTGCATCCAACCGAGGAAGTCATTGCCGAGGCAAGTTTGTTGTTCGAGTGCCTTTTGTGCGGCAGGTACGTTTGCGCTCACTTCGTCGAGTGCACCAGCAGCGAGGAAAGAAGTGGCATTGTTGATTTCTAAGCGAATAGATTTCATCTGAATGAATTTTATAAGATGGGAGAGCGTGATACCGTGTTGTTTTAGTTCTCGTGGAGTCTTTACAGGACGATGACACGTTCGTTTGGTTGCTACAAAATTACAAACTCCCATTGAAACAACCAAGAGTTTTATAAAAAATGCCCTATTTAGTCGGGCAGACTAAATAGGGCATAAGACTAAATAAGAGATGCTGCAAAGAGCAGGTGCTTATTTTTTAGGAACGCGTTTGAGTGTTTCGAGTACAAGACGCCAATATTTTTCCACTGATGGAATGTTGCAACGCTCGTTGGGAGTGTGGGGTGATTGGAGCGTGGGGCCGAAAGAAACGACGTCCATGCCAGGGCAGTGGGTGAGGATGATGGAACATTCCAATCCAGCGTGTACAACAGTGACTTTGGGGTCTTCTTGGAAGAGGTCTTTGTAGACTTCGGTCATTAGTTCTACAATTTCGCTCTTGGGGGAAGGTTGCCATGCAGGATATGCACCATCAGTGGTGACTTTCATGCCAGCCATAGAAACCTGCTTCGAGTGTGTCTACACAGTATTGGCGCATAGAGTCGGCACTTGAACGTACGAGTACTTTGAAGAAAGCTTTGCCTTCGGCAATCTCGATGATGGCCAAATTGCTAGAAGTTTCAACAATGTGGGGAAGATGGGGAATGAAGCGCATAACACCGTTGTGACAACCGAGGATGGCGTTGACCAAATTGTCTTGCACGGCTTCGGGCACAATGGCTTCGGGTAAAGCTACTTCGTTCACTTGGAGTGTGAGGTTAGGTTCGATAAGACCGTATTCGTCAGTCAAATCTTTGAGCCATTCTCCGAGCACTACCTCGCGCAATTCTGCTACATTTTCTTTTGGGAGAGTAAGCACTGCGTGAGCATCGCGAGGAATGGCATTGCGCATGTTGCCACCTTTCCAAGAGGCTAGACGAGCTTCAAAATTGGCAATAGCATCAGTGACGATACGAGCTAAGAGTTTGTTGGCGTTTCCACGTCCTTCGTTGATTTCCAAACCTGAATGTCCACCACGGAGTCCGCCGATAACAATTTCCACAGCAACATCTTCTGCATCGGGTGCAACTTCTTGATATTCCAATTCAGCGGTCAGGTTGATGCCTCCTGCTGAACCAGTCATCAATTCGCCGTGCACCTCGTTGTCAAGGTTCATTAAGATGTCGCCTTTGAGCAAACCGTCTTTCATGTAGGTGACGCCGTGCATAGTGGTTTCTTCGTCGGAAGTCATAAAGGCTTCGAGAGGTCCGTGGGGAATGGTGTCATCTTCAAAAATGGCCATAATGGTGGCGATAGCCATACCGTCGTCAGCTCCCAAAGTAGTGTTGCGTGCGCGCACCCAATCTCCATCAATCCATGTTTCGATGGGGTCAGTTTCAAAATTGTGTGGAGAGTCGGGTGTTTTTTGTGGCACCATGTCGGTGTGGCCTTGGAGAGTCACCATTTTTCTGTCTTCCATACCCGGAGTGGCAGGCTTGTACATCAACACGTTTCCTGCATCATCGAGTGAGGCTTCAATGTTGCGTTCTGCTGCCCATTGAAGGAGAAACTGTTGGATTTTGTCTAAGTGTCCAGAAGGGCGAGGCACTTGTGTGAGGAGGTGGAAGTTGCGCCAGATTGCTTCGGGCTGCAATTTGAGAATTTCGCTCATAGTGGTAGTGGTTTATAGAGAGCATTCTTCATATAAAAGTAGGAACGCACTCTGATGTTAGAGTTTTCCTCGAAGTGAGAGAGTAATCTTCGAAGTTAGAGAGTTTTCTTAATGGTGAAAAGATCAGCCCATCCCACTGCTCCCATCAAAATGACGAGTGCAGTTTGAATGGTGTGAACGACGAGTGCAAACAAGATGGCTGGGGCCTGAGCTACGCCATAGAGAACGAGCATCGTTTTGACAGCAAAGTGCCAAGGTCCTGCACCGTTTGGGGTGGGCACTAGAACTGCAAATGTGCCGGCACTAAAAATAAGCAATCCTGCCAATAAATCAAGGTGGCTGGTGCAGTCGTAGGCGAAGAAAGCAAGGTAGAAGTGGAGAAAGTATCCCACCCATATTCCGATGCTATAGAGAAGATAAAGAGGGAGTTGCTGGAGGTGTCGTAGGGAAGATAGACCGTCAAAGAAACTCTTCATTTTATCTTTTCCTTTTTGGAAAAAGGGAATTTTCGTGAGCAAAAAAATGCCGAATCCAGTGCCGACAATAGCGCAAATCAAGGTGACCATGTAGCCCGTTGAGGTGAAGCGCATAAATATGTCGCTAGTGCTAGTGCCAGTGGAACGCAGGAAATTGAGAAATTGAGGCAATTGCAAACAGAGTGCAATGATAGCAATAAGCAGCATGAGGAAGGCATCTACCACGCGTTCGGCGACAACTGTGCCAAGGGCTTTAGAGAAGGAGGTGCCAGCGTAGTTCTTTAAGGTGCCACAACGTGTGATTTCTCCCACTCGCGGAATAACAAGACTAGCTGCATATGAAATGAATATAGCATCGATGCAGATTCTTGCAGAGGGACGTTCCTCGAGAGGTTTGAGTGCAATTTGCCAGCGGAGGGCGCGCAACACAAGGGGAACAATCCCAAAAAGGAGGGAAAGGAGCATCCATTGCCAGTGGGTGTTGTGCAGCATGGAGAATGCGCTTTTCCAGTCGAGATTGCGGTACATCCACCATAATATGCCAATACCGAGGAGAAAAGGCGAGATAATCTTTAATATGTTGAGGAGTTGCTTCACTCGAATCAGAGTTTTTTTGTAAATTTGCCGTTGCAGTGCATCATTTGAACAGAAAGGCTGATGAAGATTGGCTCATCGTCACCACAAATAGGCTGAAGTATTCTAGCAGACAACGTGGAATAGGAACGCAATTTGCGTGTTTAAATGGCCTGCTTCCGCAAAAATACAAATTATTTCGTAGAATGAAATCCGTACGCCCGAAAAAATTCCTTGGACAGCACTTTTTGAAAGATTTGAATGTGGCTCGTGCCATCGCCGACACGGTAGATGCGTGTCCAGAACTTCCCATTTTGGAGGTAGACCTGGTATGGGTGTGCTCACTCAATACCTCTTGCCGAAAGAACGTGAAGTGAAGGTGGCAGAGATAGACTTTGAAAGTGTCGCTTATCTCCGTGATGCCTATCCTGAACTAGAAGAAGGGATAATAGAAGACGATTTTTTGAAGATGCGTTTAGAACACGTCTTTGAAGGGCGCTCATTTGTGCTCACGGGAAATTATCCTTACAACATCTCGAGCCAGATATTCTTCAAAATGCTCGATTATCGCCATCTCATCCCCTGCTGTACGGGGATGATTCAGAAAGAAGTGGCTGAACGTCTTGCTGCTAAGCCGGGTAATAAGACGTATGGTATACTCAGTGTGTTGGTGCAGTTGTGGTATGATGTGGAATATCTGTTCACAGTTGAGCCAGGAGTGTTTAATCCTCCTCCAAAGGTGAAAAGTGCTGTGGTGAGAATGACGCGCAACAATGTGGAAGATTGTGGTTGTGATGAGCGTTTGCTTCGCCGAGTTGTAAAAACCGCTTTCAATCAGCGTCGCAAGATGATGCGTGGAAGTCTTAAACCTCTCTTCGCACAACTCAATGCAGAGCAAAATTGTGGTAGAGATCATGCTGAGTTCTTAGCACAACCGTTGCTGACGAAACGTCCGGAGCAACTCTCTGTTGCTGAATTTGTGCAATTGACGAATGACATAGCGCAGGAGATGGAAAAGTAGTTTTCTCCGATTACAATTGAATACAAAGACAATGATATATCCCGTTATATTGCAATCGCGTTTGCTCACAACCAATGAGGTGGGAGAGCGTGATGAAATCTGTTTTGAAGGTCGTGCTATGGCTGCGCTACGTGAAGATGGAACGTGGTCAGTGCGCTACACTGATGCTGAAAATCATGGACAAACTGCTTTGCAAGGGTCTAATTCCTGGGTGTCAGTGTCGAGAGATGGCGATACAAAATCTCGCTTACTCTTCCGAGTTGGTGAGCGATTGGAGAGTGTCTATGTCACACCGCAAGGAGAATTTGATCTGGCTACACAGACAACGCACATTGATCAACAAATTCAAGCAGACTTTTCAGAAGTAACGGTGGAATATGAACTGTTTCTTTCTGGAAAACGTGTTACCACTAACACACTAACCCTCACTTGGACACCCCTTCTCACGAAATAGTCCATCATAACCTAAATAATCTCTCTTATGACTACCATACAAGAATATGTTGCCGCCCATGAAGCGCGGTTTCTTGAAGAATTGTTTTCTCTCATTCGCATTCCAAGTATTAGTGCTCACCCAGAACGTAAAGGAGACATTGAGCGCTGTGCCGTTCGTTGGAAAGAATTGCTCACAGAAGCAGGTGCAGAGAATGTTGAAGTCATTCCTTCTGAAGGAAATCCATTTGTTTATGGAGAAAAAATTGTAGATCCTTCTGCACCTACGGTGTTGGTGTATGGACACTATGACGTGATGCCTGCTGAACCGCTTGAACTTTGGCATTCGAATCCATTTGAACCCGAAATTCGTGATGGTCACATTTGGGCGCGTGGAGCTGATGATGACAAAGGACAATCTTTTACGCAGGTGAAAGCCTTTGAATATTTAGTGAAGCACGACTTGTTGCGCCATAATGTAAAAATTCATTCTTGAGGGAGAAGAAGAAATCGGTAGTCCATCGCTTGTCGGATTTTTGGAAGCCCATCGTGAACTGTTGCGCTGCGACATCATTTTGGTTAGTGATACTTCTATGCTTGCGGCCAACTTACCCTCTCTCACCACTGGACTTCGTGGCTTAGCTTACTGGCAAATAGAGGTGACAGGCCCTAATCGCGATTTGCACTCTGGACATTTTGGTGGGGCAGTGGCTAATCCTGCACTAGCACTTTGTGAACTGCTTGCGAAAATGGTGGATGAACATGGACGCATCACCATTCCTGGCTTCTACGACGATGTTGAAGAACTCTCTGCCGAAGAACGTGCCATGATAGCGTCAATTCCTTTTGATGAAGAGGCTTACAAAAAGTCTATTGACGTTGAAGAGGTGCGTGGAGAACAAGGGTATTCTACCATCGAGCGCAATGCTTGTCGTCCAAGTTTGATATTTGTGGTATGTGGAGCGGCTATCAAGGCGAGGGTTCCAAGACAGTGCTTCCTTCTAAAGCCTATGCTAAGGTAAGTTGCCGTCTTGTTCCTCATCAAAAGCACGAAAAAATTCAACAACTCTTCATTGATTATGTTGAAAGTCTTGCACCAAAATCTGTAAAAATCAAGGTAACCCCTATGCACGGTGGAGAAGGGTACGTTTGTCCGATCACACTCCCTGCTTATAAAGCTGCAGAAGAAGGTTTTACCGATGCCTTTGGGAAGCGACCCCTTGCAGTGCGTCGTGGTGGAAGCATCCCAATCATTAGTGAGTTTGAGCGAGTGCTCGGAGTGAAAACAATCTTGATGGGCTTCGGTCTTGAAAGTAATGCGATTCATTCTCCCAACGAAAACTTTAGTCTTGACATTTTTCGAAAAGCCATTGCCGCAGTTGCTGGTTTTCATCTCCATTATAAAGGTTAAGACCTATGTGTGCTACAAGGAGGACGTTGCTTAGCAAAGCAACTTCCTCCTTTGCTGCGCTTTTATTTCTCTGTTTATATATGATATCTCCTCGAAGAGTTCTCAAAATCTTTAGCATTTGTATTTGTGTGGTGCTTATATTATTGGCACTACCCATCATCGCCGTTTATCTTCCTCCTGTACAGCGGTGGGCTGTGGAACGTGTTTCTGCTTCTTTGGAAGAATCCATGGGATTGACCATAAAAATGGATGATGTGAGGCTTACACCATTTCTCAACCTAAATGTGCAAGGAATGGTGGCGCAAGATGCGCAACGCGACACAGTGCTTTCTGCTGAGCAATTGCATCTTGATGTTGCCTTTTGGCCACTTCTGGATGGTAGAGCAGATGTTGAAGGTTTTAGTTTGCAGGGCGCACGCATCAATTCAAAAACGATAGTTCCCAATCTTGCAGTAAAAGGTAGCATCAAATCCTTTGTTGCTGAGGCAAAAGGAGCTGACTGGGAGCACAGTCTCTTTACACTTAACCGTGCGCATCTTGACGGAGCAGAACTTTCTGTTGCGCTTGCTGATACAGCCCAAAAAGACACCACTTCTCAACCTGTGGTTTGGGTCGTAGATGCGCAGGATATTCAGATTCAGCGTAGTAAATTACTTTTGACTATGCCTGGAGATAGTCTGCATCTTGCGGCTTCGTTGCAAGATGCCCGAATGACTAAGGGGCATTTTGATTTGGGAAGGAAAGATTTCCGCGTAAAATCTCTCGTTCTATCGCAAAGGAGCAGCCAGCATGAATATGACTCGCCACTTACTTCCCAAAGATGCTCTTTTTGAACTCTCTGGCATAGATTGTAAAGCTTCCAACATTAACTATGATGCGGCAGGACGTTTCATGGCTAATCTGGAACATCTCTCTCTTCGCGAAGGACAACACGATTTCCATTTGACGCATCTAGGAGGAAAAATAGAAGGAGACACAACTTGGGTCAGTTTGCCCAATTTGCGTGTGGTGACGCCAAATTCTCAACTAAAAAGCATCACTTACTGCCGATTTTTTTCAGCTTTTTCAGCCAACTGGAAAGGGACGCTTCTCTTTGAAGGGACAAACAAGTATTGGAATGGTTGATGTGCTTGCTGTTCTCAAACCACACGTATCTGCAACTCAGTATCGTCAAATGGCAGAGATGAGTTGGAAGTTGATGGGAGGAAATCCTATTGAGGTGCAAGTTACTGCTGAAGGAAATATGCGCCATCTCGCTGTACAGCGTGCTACACTGGGAGTGTCGGGTTTAGCACAAGTTGCATTGGATGGATTTGTTCGGAATGCTATGGATAAAGGTCGCAGTGGAACTTTCAATTTTTTCATTCCGTTCGCAATCTTCTCAGCGCATCCGTCCTCTTCTTCCCCACGATTTAGCACAGACTTTCCAGCTTCCAGACGGACTCGCAGCTCTTGGTCACTTACAGTTTGATGGAACTGACTATCGCACAAATGTAACATTGCAACATGCACAAGGACAGATATTTACGCGTGCAAGACTGAACACAGAAACGGAACGCTATGATGTTGAGGTTAATGTGAACAAGTTTCCCCTTCATCATTTCCTCAAAGAGCAGCCCGTAACCCCCTTCACAGGTAGTTTTGGGATTCACGGACAAGGTTTTTCACCGCTAGCAGTGCGTACTAACTTGCAAGCGTCAGCCAATATCCGCAGTTTGCGTTATGACCGCTATCCACTTGATGGCATTCAATTCAAAGCCGCTCTGAGAGGAACCCATGCTTTAGTGAGTTTTTCTGCAAAAAATCCACTAATAGAGGGAAGAGGAAGCATAGACGCGCATCTCAATCATCGTTATATGGCTGCAGTTGACGTGCAACTCGATAAACTCGATTTACGTCGTCTGACGGGTATGCCCGACACGCTCACCTTTGGAGGTAGTTTCAAAGGAAATTTTGAGGCATCTACCGATATGAAGCGAATGAAAGTAAAAGGTGCTATGCGTCAACTTCGTTTAATTGCTCCAGAGCGGGCTATTTGGCGCGTGACATTGATTTTGCATTTCATACAAAACCTGATAGCACCACACTCCAAGCCTTTTCAGGAGACATGCTTCTAGACTTTGCAGCACGCGGAGGCTTAGAACAAATAGGCAAAAAGGGTGGGGAACTCGCTCAAATTGTGCAGAAACAATTGAAACATCGTAGCATTGACCAAATCTATTTGCGCAAACGTTTGCCCAATATGGCATTACACATCGTGGGAGGAAATAATAATATCGTGAGCAACCTTTTGCGTTATCTTCACTATGAGGTTTCTACCTTCAAGTTGCACCTCGATGCTAATGCTCATGAAGGAATAAACGGTCATATGGCTGTAGGAGCTCTCAAACATGGAGCTCTAGTCATAGACACCATATACGGACGTTTGCAGCACGTTGATGATCGTCTGCATTTCGCTGCCACAGTTCACAATGATAAGCGTAAAAACCCCAATCCATTTACCGCAACGTTTGAAAGTAGTCTACTATCTCATGGTGTTAAAGCAGAACTTGCTTTCACTGACGCCAACAATAAAAAAGGACTTCAAGTGGGTGCCGAAGTAGAAATGGAAGATGGTGGAACACGCATTCATCTCACCCCCGAAAAAGCAATTGTAGCCTATCGCGAATTTACAATCAATCCCGAAAACTTCGTCTTTTGGGGAGATGATCGTCGTTTGCGCGCTAATGTAAATTTGTTGGCTGACGATGGCACTTCCTTGTCGTTGCACGGTGAAGAAGCAGATAGCACTTACAAGAACAATATCTCTGTAGTTGTCAATCATTTGAATCTTGGAGAATTGGCGAGTGTTGTGCCATATTTGCCACCCATCAGCGGTGAACTGAATGCCGATTTTCATATTGTAGAGCAAAACAACCAGTTTGCAGCTGTCGGAACGGCTGAAGCAAAGAAATTTGGTTATCAAGGTGTTGTAATGGGAGATTTGGGAGGAGAATTATCTTATCAGCCCACTGAAGATGGAAATCATCACGCTGAAACATTTGTCACATTTAATGGTAAAGAAATCGCTGAGGCTGTTGGTACTTATTTTGCCAAAGACGAAGGTTCGTTTGCAGGAAAGGTTAAACTAAAGTCTTTGCCCATGAATATGATGGATGCTTTCCTCGAGGGGACACAAACCAAGATGAAAGGTGCCCTCAATGGAGAGTTAGCCGTCCAAGGCACTGCCGATAAACCTGTCGTCAATGGTTCTCTCTCTTTTGACAAAGCACATATATATAGTAATGTATATGGGGTAGATCTCACAATGGATACAACAACGGTGTCTATCCACAATTCTGTGTTAGAACTCAAAGACTTTGCGCTTACAGCTGTTGATGGAAGTCCGCTCAAAATGTCTGGAATCATCAATATGGAACGCCCTGATGCAATGTTCCTCAATCTGGATATGATAGCCAAGAAATTCCCTATCATTGACACGAAACGCAATCGTGAATCTTTGGTTACGGCAAGGTGCTCACTAACTTTGCAGCTAACATCAATGGAACTCCTGATAAATTGAATGTCAGAGGTTTGCTCACTGTTTTAGATAAAACAGATGTAACCTATCTACTCTCTAATTCACCCATCAGCAGTAGTGGAGAACTCTCCGACCTCGTCACTTTTACCGACTTCTCCGACACGTTGGTTGTCGAAAAAGCTGTAGCTCAGCAAAATAGCTCTAGTTTGAATGTCGCATTGACTATTCGTCTTCGACAAGGTGCCAGATATAAATGCTTCCTTACTCCTAATGGTGATAGTTATGTTGATGTTTCTGGAGAAGGAAACCTCGAACTTCGTATGCCCCCTCAAGGAGATATGCGCCTCACCGGACGCCTTACGCTCCATGAAGGTAAAATGAACTATGAGCTTCCTGTTATTCCCCTTCGCACCTTTACGCTAGCCCCAGGCTCTTATGTTGATTTCACTGGAGAAATGATGAATCCAACGCTCAACATCACCGCCACAGAACGCGTGAAGAGCATCGTCACAGAGAATGACCATCAGCGCGCTGTCACCTTTGATGCTGGAGTAAAAATTTCTCGCACTTTGGAAGATATGGGATTAGAATTTATCATTGATGCTCCCGAAGATTTGACGATTAAAAATCAACTAGCGTCCATGAGCACCGAAGAGCGAGGAAAAGCAGCGGTAGCTTTGTTGGCCACAGGTATGTATATCTCTGACGACAATCTTTCTACTGGCGGTTTCAAAGCCTCAAATGCGTTGAATGCTTTCTTGCAAAGTGAAATTCAAAACATTGCGGGTAAGGCGCTTTCCACCATTGATTTTTCGTTTGGCATGGAAAACGGAGTTAATGCAACGGGAGGAGCGACAACAGACTATTCCTTCCAATTCTCAAAACGTTTCTTGAATAATCGAATGCGTGTGATAATTGGAGGTAAAGTTTCCTCTGGTGCTGATCAAGCTACGACAGCAGAATCTGTCATCGACAACATCTCGCTGGAATATCGTCTTGATGCCAATAGCACGCGTTACATACGCTTGTTCTACGACCGTGGTAGTCGAGATCCGCTAGAAGGGCAACTCACTAAAACGGGTTTGGGTGTTGTGATGCGTCGCAGTCTAATAATCTGTTAGATCTTTTCCGTTTCAATTCTCGTAAAACCCCTACAAACTCAAAGCCACAAACTAGTAGTGCACAATAGCCTTGCACACTAGCTCAACCTCTTATATCCTATTAAGACTATTATCGCTTATGATGCGAATTTTTGCTATACCTTCTGCTTATCTTCATAGGCATTCTAGCATAATTAAAGCAACGACGGGAACTGCATCGCTATGCCTTGCTTTGTTGATGTTTAATGCTTGCTCCCTTACCGATAAATTGCCAGAAGGAGAACAACTCTACACAGGAGTGAAGCGGGTGACCTATCATTTACCCACTACAAGTAACAATGGTAATGGAAAGTCGCAAGCTGCATCTGACAGTGCAGGCGTCATCACTTCGATTGCTAATGCAGTAGAAGCCATTGACCGTGCCGTAAATGGAGGAGTAAAAGGGCAGCCTTCCGTCTCAGAATTGGAGAAGCGTGATAGAAAAACACTCACTCCGGCTGAAAGAAAGTTGTTAGATTTCAAGGCAGAACAAGCTGATGAGAATCTTTCTGCCGTTCGCTCCGAACTTGATGCAGTATTTGCTTTTCCTCCCAATGGAGCTCTCTTTGGATCGTCCAAGTATTCAACCCCTTGGAAACCTGCTTTATGGACGTACAACACATTTGTTGATTCTAAGAATGTGATAGGGAAGTGGCTTTTCAAAGCATTTGCAGAACCTCCCGTGCTCATTTCGAGTGTAGCGCCACAAATGCGCACCAAGGTCGCAACATCCACACTCCACAACTATGGCTATTTGCGTGGAAAGGTAGACTACGACATTGTGACAAGCAGTAATCCTCTTAAAGCAAAACTTGCTTACGACGTAACTCCTGGACTCCTTTTCTATTTAGATTCCATTGAATATCGACAGTTTGATCCCATTGCAGACTCTCTTTTGGCGCGCACTCGCCATAAATCTCTCTTGCACCGTGGAAGTCCTTTTAGCAGAACACAGTTGGCTGGAGAACAAATGCGCATCGAAAGTTTGATGCGAAACAATGGATATTATTTCTACACAGCACCCACAACAACTTTCCAAGCCGACACAACACGACACACGGGCTATGTTGATTTGCGTGTGCAACCTAATCCAAACCGTGCAGCAAACACACGACGTCCATGGTATATGGGACACACTTACGTTGTCATTCAGGATAATCAAGAACATCCAATTACAGGACAGCTTGAGCGAGAAGGGTACACCTATTTCTTTCCAGGTAAGAACATCCCTCTGAAATCGGGATTGTGGAGAAGGTCTGTGGCACATATCCAAGGAGAACGCTATGCTCTTTCTGATCAGAAGACTACGCAAGAGCAACTTTATGCCTTGGGCATTTTCTCATCGCTCGATATGGAGTATTATCCTCGAGATACATCTGCATCTTGCGACACTCTCGATCTCCGCATCAATGCAACGTTAGGGTATCCTTATGAATCTGGACTGGAAATGAATGCAACACTCAAGAGCAATGATCAAGTAGGCCCCGGAATCAGTTACGAACTGTCGCGTCATAATGCGTTTCGTGGTGCGGAAACTGTTGCTTTGAAACTATTCGGTAGTTACGAGTGGCAAATGGGAAAAAACAGTGCAGCAAATAGCGCACTACTCAATAGTTATGAACTCGGCACGCAATTGAGTTTCAAATTACCTCGACTCATGATGCCTTGGTTCAATCCTGCTGCAATGGGACGCCGTGCTAGGCGTCGACTTCAGTTGGCACGAGCAGATGCCATCGTTAGAGGATTAGCGATGCCTTATCGACTCACTGATGAGCGCCCTCTCAATGGAACCACCACTTTTGCTCTCAATGCCGATTGGCGCAATCGTTCTGGATTCTTCCAGTTTGTCACCTTTGGAGGAAACATGACTTATAAATGGTCGAGGGAACAACATGTGCGTCATGAACTTTCGCCCATCACCATCGAATACAACAGTATTCTCAACACCACTGCTGTTTTCGACTCTATCACGAGAGTAAATCCTGCACTCTATGTTTCGATGCGCAATCAATTTGTGCCTTCAATGAGTTATCTCTTCACCTACAATTCACCCACCAACAAGCGCAACCCTTTTTGGTTTCAGTTCTATGTGAAAGAATCGGGTAATGTGACCTCTGCACTATATGCACTTGCCGGAGAACAGTTGAGTAAGCCCGACAAATCATTGCTCGGTTCTCCTTTTGCGCAGTTCCTCAAATCAACGATAGAGATGCACTATTCTTATCAACTTTCAGAGCGTTTCACCCTTGCCACACGTGCCTTTGTTGGAGCTGTCTATGCTTATGGCAACAGCACGCGCGCTCCCTTTGGTGAACAATTTTATGTTGGTGGGGCAAATAGTGTGCGAGCCTTTGCTGTTCGCTCCATCGGTCCTGGAGGTTACAATGCTCCTCATAGCAATTATTCCTACATAGATCAAACGGGTGACTTCAAACTAGAAGCCAATGCTGAATTGCGCGCGCATCTGTTTGGTTCGCTTTACGGAGCCGTTTTCCTCGATGCTGGTAATGTTTGGCTACTGCGTCCTGATGATCAGCGTCCGAACTCTCTGTTGTCACTGTCCAATCTCCACCGCCTAGCTTTAGGCACTGGAGTAGGACTACGATATGATATGCAGTTCCTCGTCCTCCGCTTCGATCTCGGTATCGGACTTCATGCGCCTTACAAGACCACCCGCAGCGGGTTCTACAACATGAACTCGTTTGCCGAAAGTCTTGCCTTCCACTTTGCCATTGGCTATCCTTTCTAGGTGAAAGAGTTAGATTGGCAATGCGAACTCCATCCTACAATAAATACCAAAGAGGTCACCAAAGAGGATTACACCGAAAAAAGATGGTAATGAATCAGTAGAAACCAACAACCTCAAATTGGTCATTAGATCCTGAACAAATTTTATTTGTTTCAATAGCCCTTTAGGGCAATACACTTTCATAGCTCAGGGCACAAGTCCTGGGCTTTTTGTTATTATTCCCCTAATGGGGGGAGATAATGACAAGGGCATCTGCCTGCAATTGGGGTTTAAGCAGCCAACAGTCAAATAAAGTCTGTTCTGGCACAAATTGCCGATATGATTTTAGGAAAACTTTGCGTATCGTACTCTTTAATTTAACGCCCAAATTCGAACTGAGAAAAAGTTGTTGGGAATTATGCGATTCTCAGTGCATTTGAAAATAGCAGCATTCCAAGGTTTTTTGCAGGGAAATCGGCCTTGAATTCGCAAATTCAGCTTGTTTACGAAGAATCGACGGGTCGTTTTGAAAAAATGACGGCTTGTTTCATTACAAACAAGCCTTCGTTCGAGTAATTTTAAGGGACATTTTTCAAATTCCTTCCCTTGTAATTTTGAAAACATCCGACGAAATTTTATTTCCGTCGGAGAAAATCGTGTAAAAGTCAGAGAAAGTCAGAAAAAAGTCAGAGAGTCATGCAAGATTTGTTGGACGAATGATTTTTGAACTCAGGCTGGAAACATTATTTTCATCCTAGTTTACTCCAAATTCTGACCAAAATTCGACCTTGATTTTAACAGACTTCGGACCGTTTTCTCTTAACTATGCTTAATTCTTTGTGGTTAGCCATTTAGTGGATGAGGATTGCGAATGAACGCAAGGTGAAAAAGAAAAAGCCGCATCAAAACGAATTTGTTTTGACGCGGCTTTTTCAGTGATTCCGTTGGGGTTCGAACCCAAGACCCACAGCTTAGAAGGCTGTTGCTCTAATCCAACTGAGCTACGGAACCTTGGTTCGAGTTATTAAAAGTGGGTGCATAACTCGAATTCGATTGCAAAGTTAGCAATTTTCTATGGTTTGAACAAATGTTGTTCCGATTTTATTCTACATAGAGCACTAAACCTTTGAGATATTCGCCTTCTGGATGATAGATGTTGATGGGATGGTCGTCAGGCTGGTGGAGCTGATGCAAGATTCTCACGTGTCGTTTGCTCTGTGCTGCTGCGGTAAATACAGCAAGTCGGAATTGGTCTTTGTTGACTGCTTGCGAACAAGAGAAGGTAAAGACGATACCTCCAGGACGTATCTTTGCAAAGGCTGCTGCATTGAGACGAGTGTATCCTTTAGAGCGTTGCGGAGTGCATCCTTGTGCTTTGCAAAGGCAGGAGGGTCTAATACAATGAGATCATAGTCGCTTCCTGCGCGTTGTAAATATTTGAAAGCGTCTTCTGCGAAGGCGTCATGGCGATTGTCGTTAGGGAAGTTGAGCGCAATGTTCTGTTTGGTGAGTTCTATGGCCTTTGCACTTATGTCTACGCTATGAACCAAGTTGGCAGCACCGCGCATAGCGTACACCGAGAAGCCCCCAGTATAGCAAAACATATTCAGTACGTTCTTATCGCGGCTATAATGTTCAAGTAGTGCACGATTGTCGCGTTGGTCAATGAAGAAGCCTGTTTTTTGACCATAAAGCCAGTCGATATGAAACTTTAGTCCGTTCTCCAAAGCTATATTCTCGGAAGTGTTGCCACGCAAGAAACCGTTCTCCTGACCGAGTTCTGCTTTATAAGGCAGAGTCGTCTCACTTTTATAATAGACATTGACTATTTGTCCCTCTGTGGCTTCGAGTATAGCGTCTGCAATGGCTTCACGACAGACGTGCATCCCCACTGAGTGAGCTTGCATCACTGCTGTTTTGCCAAATACGTCAATGATTAAGCCAGGGAGTTGGTCGCCTTCTCCATGTATTAAACGATAGATATTATGTTCGCTTTCTCGATTAGTATAGCCTAATATGGTTCTCAATTGAAAGGCTTGACGCAGTCGAGAAGTCCAAAAATGATTGTCTATAACAATATCCTCAAAACTGAGAATTCTCACGGCAATGGAGCCAATTTGATAATGACCAAGTGCGATAAATGCACCTTCGTGATCAACAACACGGACAATTTCGCCTTCTTCTATGTGTTGATTGCGCGGTTGTGTGCCTTGAATTGCCCCTGAAAAAATCCAGGGATGGAAACGTTTTATGCTTTCTGCTTTGCCTCGGCGAAGTTGAAGAGTAATCATAGGGTTGTTAGGATATTAAATGCCTGATGTGAGTTTGTATTGCTTGTTGCCTGTGAGTTCTTTCATTTTGGAAAAAAGTAACAAGCAAGCGCTGGCGTCTGTGGCTGCATAGATGCGCTGTTTTTCATCAAGGGCATCAGCTTCCCAATTGGAGAGTTGAGCATTCTTTGATATGCGTAGGCGAAAGAAGTTGGCAAATAGCTTTGCTAAACTCATATCTTCTATCCCCATTTGGGCTGCTATTTGTTGTAAATCAATGAAGTTCTTGGGGTTGAAACGAGGGTATCTTTGTGCCAATTGGTGTGTGTCGTCTTTGAGTGACAAACCAACTTTTCCGATTTTCTCGTCTTCTAAAAAAACTAATCAACGAATCAGGAAACCCCATATAATTGAGGCGAAAGAGAAAACAAATCTCTGAAGTCGCTATTTGGATGAGAGCGACTTTATATTGAACTCCTCGCCGAAACGAAGGGCGTGTTTCGGTGTCTATTCCCACTATACTGTGTTTTCGCAGATAGTCAATGGCGCGATTGGCTTCGCTTTCACTTTGTACTACGACAATGCGACCATTGAATGTGTAGCGGGGGAGGGTAGGAATTAGTTTCTTATCTGTACGAACAAAAAGTTCTTGCATAATGTCTGAAATAATGAAGAGACTGTCGTGCTTAATCCCAATCGGTCATTAGAACCTTAATTGCTTTACAGCTCATCGGCTTGTCCAGAGGCTATAAGTTCGTGGATGGCGCGAACAGCACCTAATAGAATTTGTCCCCAGCGTAGTCGGAAGTCTTCAAGACATTCGAAAAGAGCAACCTCCATTGCTTCATCGATTTCACTGCGAAAAGTTTCAACCATATTGCGTAAAGCTTGGTAGATGTCTGCCAGACTCTCACTAACAGTGCAGACTACTGGTGCGTCAGAATAGCGGAAACTTTCGACAAAAACGTCAAGATAGTCGTCGGCATCTCGCATAATAGCTGCAATTTGCGTGCGAACATATTCGTAGTCTTCTTCTGTGACGACAGCCTCAACGTATCCCACCCCTTCTTCTACTTCTTCAACCATCGTGGCTTTGAGATATATCATAGGAAGCAGGCGTTGCATAATGCTTACAAACTCACTGCGTTCGCTGCCTGCGCATTGTTCTACTTGTTTGCAGTATTCTGTGGCGATGGTGACAAAGTCTAGTACATCGCGGCGATAAATATGATCCATTTGAGAGGAGATATTAAGAAGACGTTGGGGATAAAACTTACTTATTTCTGAGGAATCTCATAGAAATAATAGTACCAGTAAGTGTTGCCGTAGAAGAAATTCATTTTGTTCTTCTCGGAGATACTGTAATTGTGTCTTGAATCAGGGGGATATTGTAGACGTAATTTGCGCTGCTGGTCTAAGAAATCTCTGTAGTTTGTTTCTGTAGCATCATCGGCAAAATAGAGTATAGGGCGTGTGTTTTGTCGCATATACAATAATAAAGCCTGCCGATAGTAGAGAGGAACTTGAGATGAATTCTTTAAGAGAAAGATACTTTCGAGGAAGTGTTGTTGCAAATAATGATAGATTTCCGTCTAGAAGAGCTGAAATATAGGGCTGCTCTGATTGAAATTTGGTGGTGTCCAAATAGCGTAATCCTCCGAGGGTGACAGGGATTGACAGTTGCTTCAGTGCTTGGTGGCGTATAGCAGGGGGAAAATAGTACAACGTTCCTTCAAAAAGGTGCTGTCCAAGTTGATTGTTGGCAGAAAGTGCTTGCTGTCGAAGAACTTGCAATCTTGGGGTTGTGAAGGGGTAATTGTGTCCTACTTCAAAGGCTTTTTCGTGTAAACCAATTGCATAGAGTCTTGCTGTTTGTCGCTCTAGGTTAGTTTGTTCGTCTGATGGAATGATGATTCCAATGATAAAGAAGCCTAGGAATATCGCCACAAACTGCCGCAATGTGCTACCTAATCGAGATAGCCAATGCCATTTCGTTAGTCCCAATGATGATGGGTAACAAAAAAAGGGTGGAGCAGGTGCCTATGGCTTGTGGATGAGCGAGTAGATGCTTTGTGGTGATTTCAGGAAAGCAACGTAACGCTATTAATAGTAAATCCTCTGCATGCAGAACAGCTGTGAAGTAGAAGATAAACACTCCGAAGAGTGCGTATTGGCAGATACGCACTCTTCGGTTGGAAGTAAATAAAGACTTCATAAGTTATTTCTTACGGAGAACTACCGCAGAACGTGCAGGGATATACAATTGCAACCAGCCTTTTCCGTCTGCTTCCAAAATGGGATCTTCATTAGTGAAGTGGGTAATGGTGTCATCTGTTAGACCATATCCCCCAAAATCAGGGTTGTCTGTATTGAGCACCACAGAATAAGCTCCTTTCTTCACCATAAAACCGTAGTCAGTATAGGAAGTTGTTGGAGAGAAATTGAAGACAAAGAGAAGGTCGCCACGTTGGAAGGCTAAAATTTGGTCGCCATCGTTGTGCCATATTTCAATAACGGGGAGGTCTTGCAAATCTTTTTCAAGTTTCAACGTTTGAAGCATTGCCTTGTCAAAGTCGCCTAAGAAATGATAGCACAGCTCTTTGTCATCTACCAGATGCCACTGGCGGCGTGCGTATTTATGACTCCATCCGTTTCCTTGGCGAGGGAAATCTATCCATTCGGGATGACCAAATTCATTACCCATAAAGTTAAGGTATCCACCATTGACGGTTGAAGCGGTCACCAAACGAATCATTTTGTGCAAAGCAATACCTCTCGTTGCACGTTCGTTTTCATCCCCTTTGCGGAAGTGCCAATACATATCGGCATCAATAAGGCGGAAAATGATGGTTTTATCGCCTACAAGTGCTTGGTCGTGGCTCTCGGTGTATGAGATATTGTGTTCATCAGTGCGGCGATTGGTCAATTCCCAGAAGATAGAAGAGGGTTTCCAATCTTCATCTTTGAACTCTTTGATCGTTTTGATCCAATAGTCGGGAATGTTCATCGCCATACGATAGTCGAAGCCGTATCCTCCATCTTTGAAAGGAAGTGCCAATCCTGGCATACCGCTCACTTCTTCGGCGATGGTGATAGCATTGGGATTCACTTGGTGGATAACTTCATTAGCTAACGTCAAGTAGCAGATGGCGTTGTCATCTTGGTGACCGTTAAAGTAATCGCCATATCCTCCGAAGGTTTCTCCCAAACCATGGCTATAGTAGAGCATTGAGGTTACTCCGTCAAATCTGAATCCATCAAATTTAAATTCTTCTAGCCAATATCGACAATTGGAGAGGAGGAAGTGCAGTACTTCATTTTTGCCGTAGTCAAAGCAAAGCGAATCCCATGCTGGATGTTCTCTACGGTCACCTGTGTAGAAGTATTGGTGGGGGTCTCCAGCGAAGTTGCCTAAGCCTTCTACTTCATTTTTTACTGCGTGGCTGTGCACCAAGTCCATAATGACTGCAACACCATGTTGATGGGCTTCATCAATGAGTTGCTTGAGTTCATCGGGAGTGCCACAACGAGAAGACGCAGCAAAAAAGTTGGAGATGTGATAGCCAAACGAGCCGTAATAGGGATGCTCTTGGATGGCCATTATTTGAATACAATTATAACCGTCTGCAATGATGCGCGGAAGGATGTTTTCGCGGAATTCATTGTAGGTGCCTACTTTCTCTGCATCTTGCGCCATACCAATATGGCATTCATAGATGAGGAGTGGGCTTTTGCTTGGTTTGAAATTCTCTTGTTTGAAGGTATAAGGCTTTTGGGGTGCCCAAACTTGTGCAGAGAAAATTTTTGTTTGTTCGTCTTGCACCACACGAGTGGCATAAGAAGGGATGCGCTCACCTTGTCCACCTTCCCAATAAACGTGGAGTTTATATAGGTCGCCATGATGTATGGCTTTAGAGGGAAGTTTTACCTCCCACGTTCCGTGTTCGTCGATGCGAGAAAGTTCATATTCTTTGGACTCTTCCCAATTATTGAAATCGCCAATCAAAACGATGCGAGTAGCATTGGGAGCCCATTCACGAAATATCCATTGTTTGCCGTTGTGGTGTAGTCCAAAGAAATGGTGTCCCATAGCAAACTCAGCTATGCTCTGCTTGCCTTGTGTGAGTTCCTCTATTTTTGAAAGGGCATATTGATGTCTTCCAACGATTGCTTCTTGAAAGGGAGCAAGCCATTCGTCGTTCTTTACAATCTTAAGGAGGGGAGTGTTTTTTCCTTCTTCCTTTTCATTTGCCGCAGTCGTAGTGGAGACTGGCTTTACTGAGGTCGCTTTCATAATTAGGTACGCGTTAATTAGGATATTGTCGTTTAGAGACGAACATTGGGTAAGTGCATTGTAGCGTTTGTCCGTTTGAACAAAGCTTCAAAGAACTCAGAAAACAAAAAAACGTATGAAACGAGAATTGGTGTTCTTATTTGCGATAAGTTTCCGTTCTTCTTCCGTGGTCATATGTTCCTGCTGCTATTTTGTTGCCATTCTTATCATATTCGGTGAAATCGCCGTGGCGTTCTCCTTGATAATAACTGCCTTCAAATCGAGTGCCATCAGCGGTAATCTCGATACATGAGCCATGTTTTTGATTTTCTTTGAAAAGCCCTTTATAGCGTTCGCCTTGTGCAGTGTGCAGAACTCCTTCGCCATCCATCATACCATTTTTCCACATACCATCATAGTCGTCGCCTGCCTTTGTTTTATAGACTCCACGGCCGTCTGGTTTATCAGCTTTCCATTGTCCGGTGTAAGTGGCCTTACCTTTCCATATATAAGTGCCTTGACCACTTTGCTCACCATTGAGGAAGTGTCCAGTGTATTTATCACCATTGGCAAAATTGGTGACTCCTTCTCCTGTGCGTTCCCCGTTTAGATATTGGCCTTCGTAGATGTCACCATTTTTGAATTTGTAGATTCCTTTTCCGTGCTGGTTATCATCTTTCCATTCTCCGACATACATATCGCCGTCGGCATAATAGTAGGTTCCATAACCATTTCTCTGATTATTAGACCAATAACCATCATATTTTGTACCATCGAACCAATCAAAAGAACCTTTACCTTGTTTCTTATCATTGACCCAATGACCTTTGTAAGATGCTCCACTAACGTAGGTATAAGTACCTTCACCGTTGCGTTTGTCGTCTTTCCAATCGCCAGAGTAAACGTCGCCATTATAATAATACATCGTGCCTTTTCCTTCTTTGAAGTCACGATACCAAAGGCCGTCATAGCGATTGTTGTTGATATAGTAATATACGCCTCGTCCGTGTTGTTCGTTGTTGAACCATTGGCCTTCATATTTTTCCCCGGATTTTAGGGTAAAAATACCATAGCCTTGGCGTTTTCCTTTTACAAAATCTCCTTCATAGACATCGCCATTCTTCATCAAAAGTCGCCCTTTACCATTGGGAACATTCTTGGTGGCATCACCGTAATAGTCTCCGTCTTTCCAACGAAATGACTTTACGGAGAGTCCATCGTCTGCATTAGCAGATAAAGCAAAGATTGCAGCGAAAGGGTTGTATAAAGGATTTTGCGCATAAATATAGAGAGAATCTTTGAACAATGGAGAATATACTCTGTTGTTATATGCGCAAAGTTAGCTTTTCTTCCTGAGATTACAAAGCTTTCAACTGTTTTTTTGCGCTTGTTGTCGTAAGAAGTCCGCTGCGCGTTGCAGGTCTTCGGGAGTGTCTATGCCGATTGTTTCTACGTCTGTCATTCCAACGCGGATGCAATAGCCATTCTCGAGCCAGCGAAGTTGCTCTAAACTTTCTGCTTGCTCCAAAACACCTTGTGGCAAACTAGTTATCTGCTTTAAAACGTCACGTCGAAAGGCATAAAGACCGATGTGTTTGTAGAAGGTGTGCTGAACGAGCCAATCTTTTTCCTCGATACCTCTGAGATAGGGGATGACTGAACGCGAGAAATAAAGTGCGCGTTGGTGGCTATCTAGTACGACCTTTGGAGAATTTGGATTCTTCAACGCTTCGAGTCCCATGTCTGGAGTGAAAGGTTTCACTAGTGTGGCTATATCAGTATTCGTTTGTTCGAAGCATTGGCACAACGTCATAATTTGCGATGGAGCAACAAAGGGTTCGTCCCCTTGCACATTGATGACAATATCTGCAGCAATACCCGTTTTTTCGACGGCTTCTTTACATCGGTCTGTTCCGCTGCGATGATGAGTAGATGTCATGATATACTTGCCTCCAAAAAGCCGCCACGGCATCAGCAATGCGATCGTCATCTGTTGCAACGAAAGTGTCTGGGATAACTGCCGAAACTCGTTCAAATACATGTTGAATGATGGGTTTTCCTGCCAACATTGCGAGGGGCTTGGCTGGAAATCGTGTGGAGGCGTAGCGCGCTGGGATAATGGCTAGAAACTTCATAAAGTTATGGTGAATCGCGGTGAAACAGATTCCTAAGATTGAATTTTATTCGGACAAATAATAGAGCCGAGATGTTATTTATCGGAAAACATTGTTGCTGGCTTTGTTCTTATTGTCTTCTTTTGCCGAGGCTTTGTTTTTGGGTGGACTTCCAGGCTTTGTTGAAAGGCTATCCTTTGAAGAACTTTTGAACTTAGAAGATGAAGTTGATGCATCTTCTGGATAAAATTCCTCGTTAGGGTTGTATCCTAAGGCTTTGTTCTTGAAGACTTTGTTCATATAGTATGCCCAAATGGGAAGTGCTGTAGAAGCTCCCTGCCCAGATGCTGTGGAATTGAAGTGAATGTCGCGATCCTCTCCTCCTACCCAGCAGGCAGTGACGAGCTGTGGCACGCAACCAACAAACCATCCGTCTGAATTGTTGTTGGTAGTTCCTGTTTTACCTGCTATGGGACCGGTTAGGTTGTATTTGAAGCGCAGGCGTTTTGCGGTACCTTGATCCACTACCGCACGCATCATGTCTATGATATAACGGCTTGATTGTTCGGTAACAACCTCGCTCATCCTTGGAGTAAAGTCTGCAATGACATTACCTTCGCTATCCTCTATTTTGCTGACCAAAAGCGGAGCGCACCTGAGCCCATTATTGACGAATGCTGTGTAAGCAGATGCCAATTCGCTCACCGTTACATCGCAAGGTCCTAAACAAAGAGCCATTGAGGGGTGAATATCAGGATTTGCAATGCCAAAACTATGAAGTAGTCGCACCAGTCTATTGCCACTTTGGTCAACTTGATTCATCAAATTGGCGGTAGCCCAGTTGCTGGACTGTGAAAGTCCCCATTTAAGGGTAACCATTTGTCCGGCACGCGCGTGATTCGCATTGCGCGGTGTCCACGCTTCTCCTGCCACTCGGTAGGTGCGCTGACCATTTGAGATGAGACTTTCTGGTGTATAGCCGTCTTCCATTGCCAAAGCAAAAACGAAAGGTTTCATCGTCGAACCTATTTGACGACGACCTACCATTGCCATATCATACTGAAATTGAGAATATCTCAAGCCTCCAACATAGGCTTTCACATGACCGTTGTGCGGATCGATGGAAACAAGTCCCGAGCGTAAAAAGGCTTTGTAGTAACGTATAGAGTCCATCGGGGACATTACGGTGTCGACATCTCCGTGATAACTATATACAGTCATCGGTATTTTAGTGCGGAAAGCCGATTTTATTTCTTCTTCGCTCGCTCCTGCTTGTTTCATCGCACGATATCGATCGCTTTGTTTCATTGCACGATTGAATATCTGTTTGATTTGTTTTGAAGAGAGATTGTTGGAGTAGGGGAAGTTTGGGGAAGAAGTTCGTTTTTGATTGAATTCTGGCTGCAATGCCAATGCCACGTGTTTGTAGATAGCGTTTTCTGCATAGCTTTGCATTCGAGAATCTATGGTGGTATATACTTTTAAACCGTCTGTGTAGATGTCATAATTGCTGCCATCACGTTTCTTGTTCTTTTTGCACCAGCCATACAATGGATCTGTTTCCCATGAAATGGAATCGGCATAGAACTGCTGCAGTTGCCATTCTCGATAATTCTCACGCTTGGGCTTGTCAGCCATGAGAATTTGGCGTAGATATTCACGCAGATAAGCAGCTTTCCCTTCTTTATGGTCAATGCGATGGAAGTTGAGGGTGAGTGGTTCTGCACTGAGTTGGGCACAACTGTCTGCGCTTAAATAACCTGCCTTTACCATTTGTCCAAGCACCACATTGCGGCGTTGTCGGCATCGTTCTAAGTCTCGGATTGGATTGAAATAAGACGGATTTTTGCACATTCCAATCAGTGTGGCAGACTCTAGAATAGACAAATTATATGCTGATTTCCCAAAATAGACATTGGCTGCTGTCTTAATTCCAACCGCATTATGTAAGAAGTCAAAGTAGTTGAGATACAGCGTGATTATCTCTTCTTTTGTGTAGTAACGCTCTATCTCTACGGCGATAACCCATTCGATAGGTTTTTGGAGTAGACGTTGCAAAGTGCTTTGGGCTGTCGAGGAGTACAATTGTTTGGCTAGCTGCTGTGTAATTGTTGAACCACCGCCCGCATTGTGTTGTCCCAGTAAGCCGCGTTTCACAAAAGCTCGACCTAGAGCTTTGGCATCAACACCTGAGTGTTCGTAGAATCTCTCATCCTCCGTGGCTATTAAGGCTTTGACGAGGTGAGGAGAAATGCTATCTTGAGAAACAAATACACGATTTTCGTTGCGCGACCAAGTGCCGAGTAGCACCCCATCGGCAGTAAAGGCCTGCGAAGCAAATTTATTGATAGGACTTTGGATTTGCTGTAGGTCGGGCATATAGCCTATCCAGCCTCGTTCGATAGCAACGAAAGCCAGACCAGTGAAAATCAATCCACTTATGAGCAACGTCCAAAGTGTTAGGATGAATTTACGACGCATAGCCGAAATGATGGTGAGTTAAAGTGTATAACTTATTTTTGAGAGCCAAGATTAAGGAAGGGCTTTTATATAATTTCGGTGGAACTTTTACTGAACCTAGTGAGAATAGAGCAAAAGTAAAGCAGTGCTTCGGGAAAAACACGCTGAAAGGTTCTATTTCAATTGGATACAGTACGAAGTTCCACCGAAATTCTCGGAGATTGAAAAGGATTAGATGAGGTATTGGCTGCTAATACTTTCGTTCTTTAGGACACGGCGAATAGTTTCTGCAAATAGAGGTCCTACAGAGAGTTGTTTCACTTTGGAAGAAGTGCCATTGTAAGGGATTGAATCTGTAAATACAATTTCTTCTAATGCACTAGCGTCCACGCGTTCATCCGCTGGGCCTGACATGATGCAGTGAGAAGCCATAGCGCGTACAGAATTTGCGCCTTTCGACTTGAGCAAGTCTGCGGCTTTAGTGATAGTACCTGCTGTATCTACCATATCGTCAACGAGAACAACGTCCATGCCAGACACATCGCCAATAACTTCCATTGAGTCAACTTCGTTAGCGCGTTTGCGTGTCTTGTTGCAGATGACCATGGGGCAATCCAAATACTTGGCATAAGTACTTGCACGCTTTGAACCGCCAACATCTGGTGTTGCAATGCAGATGTTTTTAAGGTTAAGACTCTTCACGTAAGGAAGCAAATTGTTGATGCAAACAAGTGGTCTACAGGAACTTCAAAGAATCCTTGCTCTTGGTCTGCGTGCAAATCCATTGTCATAATGCGATCGATGCCCGCAACGCTGAGCATATTGGCCACAAGTTTTGCAGCAATAGAAACGCGAGGTTTACTCTTACGGTCTTGTCTAGCCCAACCATAATAAGGAACTACAGCTTGGATAGAACGTGCTGAAGCGCGTTTTGCTGCATCCACCATTAGGAGGAGCTCCATAAGGTTGTCTGTTGAGGGGAAGGTGCTTTGAACGAGGAAGACATCGCAACCGCGAATAGATTCTTCGTAGCAAACCTCAAATTCACCATCGGCAAAATAGGTGATGCTTACATTGCCGAGAGAGCAACCAAGATTTTCGCAAATTTTCTCGGCCAAGTAGCGCGATTTTGTGCCCGAGAAGACTTTCATTTTACTGTTCATTACGTGTGAGTGTGTATTGAGTTTGGAATGTATTGGGTCAATGGTGCGTTAAGGAGTGCATAGCCTCCTACATCTCACTTTCTCTGTTCTAATAAAGCTCGGTTGTTGAGAAAAAAGAGTGGAGTAGTTTAAGTTGGGATAGTAATAGTATAGCTATTAGTCTACAGCTTTGCGAAGTTTTCGGAAATGGTGTACCACGTCTCTGTAGTCGCAGCTCGTGTGGATATTGAAACGATTCCATATATCGCCCAAAATCACGAAGCCACCGAACCCAAAATCTCTGAGTTCGGAAATATCGTCTAAACCAATGCCACCAAAAGCCATCACTTTCTTGTTGATAATTCTTTTCTGAGCCATTTGGCGCAGTGTAGATTGAGAAAGTGAAGAGTTTAATTCGTCTTGCTCCAAAGAATCATAGAGTGGTCCAAGGAACATGTAGTCACTAAAACTAGAAGCATTACTTAGTTCTTGAGCATTATGACAAGAACAAGAAATATGGCCTTTGAAGTTTTGCGTCACCTCTGCGTTTCTATTGCTCAAATGAATGCCTTTGAGACCGTATTCCTGCTTAAGGTAAAAGTGATCATGCACAACAATCTTCTTTCGATACCCGTCTGGGATGAGCGAAAGAAGACGTTCGGAATATACCGGTTCTGAATTAGGTTTGCGCAGGTGAAGCGTATCAAGTCCTTCGTCAAAGAGAGCTGTAAGAATTTGATGCTCTTCTACAAAGAACTCAGGACGCGTCATCAAGATAAGTTTCATTATCGCTAAAGAAGATTAGAGGATTCAGAAAACTTGGGTCGAAACTTACACTTCTATTGAGTTGTTTGGACCGCAACTGTTGAAGCGTGATGTTTTACCGCTGCAAAGATAGGAAAAATATATTGACTATATGGAAATGAGAGGAGAAAAAAAGTGAGTAACAACGTTTCTCTAGTCGTAGTAGAGTCTACCATCGACTAGTTTATAATGCTTGTATAGCCATTTCTTTGGCAATAGCTCTAGCAGGTTTGCCTGTCTCTGTGAGTGGAAGGTTCTCAATGCAAAGAAAATATCGTGGTTGTTCATGCTTGGTGAGATTTTTTTTGCACCATTCCTGTAAAAATGATTGATCAAATTTCTTTGTATGCAAGCAAACCAAGGCTTCTCCAAGTGCGTCATCGGGAACGGAGGTCAGTTGTAAACCATAATCTTCAGCCTGCAATTTTCTTTCTAACTCCTCAATATGTAACTTTAATCCTCCAGAACAAACAACATTGTCGCGTCGTCCTAGGATGCGGAATTGTCCTAAATCATTGATTTCCCCCATATCGTTGGTGTGGAGAGGATGTTCGTTTGTCAGTCTATCTGTTATGACCAAACATCCCTCTGCACTAAGAGCTATGCTAACGCCCTCTAGCGGAGTATACCAATCTGAACGCTGAGAGCCATTTATGCGGCGAAGAGCAATGTGCGAGAGCGTTTCAGTCATTCCATAAGTGCTATATACTTTTCCGCGGCAGCATTGAAGGGATTCTTCAAGGGATTCGCTAACACTTCCACCTCCTAAAATGACACATTCTGTTGATGCTAAGAGTTCTTTTTCCTTGGGTATTTCAAGAGTAGCAGCTGCTTGAAGTGGTGTTAGCGCAACAAATTGCGGTGCTATTTTGAGCTGCGCAAAAGGATGAAGGCTTGGTGTGCTGGTCAGTAATTGAAGTTTGCCTACAAACGCTCGTACAGCCATCATTTTTCCTGCCACATAATGGAGAGGTAGGCAAAGCAAGGCTTTACTTTCTGGTTTGATGTCTAAAGTACTTAAGGTGCGTAGAGCACTTGCTCGCATCGCTTTTTTCGACAGTGTCATTGTCTTAGGCTTTCCGGTGCTTCCACTTGTTTGAAACTCTAGCAACTCTAGTCTTTCGTCATTCCACTTCTTTGAGAAATCCGACAACTGTTGCCAAAAAACTCTATCTGCTTCCTTTCCATTCCAGAGTTCATCGGACTTAATTTCAAGAGAAATTGCGTCATAATTATTGGCAAACAGTTGCCCTGTCCCTAGGCCTTGGGGCATCAGGGGCTTTCCCGTCTTGGCTTTTTCTTGTTGTCTTCGTGCTGTCCAGTGAGCAATAGCGTTTAAACCAACATTACTTTCAAGAGCTGAAGTAGCCCAATGGGTTATGCCTCTGGCGTCTGCGAGTTCTTCCCATTCTTCAGCACCAGAAAAACCACCGTGCAATGAGGGTTTTAGGATTATGTATTGTGGCTTAATTGTATCGAGCAGTCTTTCCTTCTCTTCTTTAGAATGAATACCAATGAGTTCTTCGTCTAGAGCAATTGGGATTGGAGTTTGTCGACAAAAGTTCTGCCATTTCTATCCATTGTCCAGCGCGAATAGGTTGTTCTATGCTATGAATGTTGAAGGCAGATAGTAGACGTAGTTTTTCTATTGCTTCTTGAGGAGAAAAAGCTCCGTTGGCATCAAGTCGAAGCTCAACTTGTTGTGGGGAATAGTGCTGTCGTAAGATGCTAAGGAGATTTAGTTCTGCTTCAAAATCGATGGCACCTATTTTAATTTTCACGCACCGAAAACCAGCAGCAAGTTTTGCCTTCATTCGTTCCAGCATTTCTTCTGCATTTCCCATCCAAACAAGGCCATTGATTGGAATTCCTTCTTTTCCGAGAGCAAAAAGGCGTTGACGATAGAAGAAATGGATTTCCTGTTTCAGCGCATCTGGATAGAGAAAGTTGCACTGTTTCAAATCCCATTAAAATAGAAGGATAAGTTTTTAGAAATTCTCTAGGAAAGACCTGGGTTGTTTGCCATAAACGACAAGCCTCAGCGAGAATCTCTACATAGTTGGGGACATCGTCACAACTCAATTGTGGAAGAGGAGCGCATTCGCCAATACCATAAACAGGCAGTCCATTATAGCTGGCATAAGCTTCTACATACCAAACTTTGCGTTCCAAATAAACTCCACGAGAAGTCCCTGCAGGTTGAAGAAATTGCAAGGACTTCTCGGTGAAAGAGATTGTAAGTTGTTCGAAATCGTGCGACATAAGATGACGATTTACAAAGAGATTCTGTGTAATAATGTTGTAGGCTAGGGGAGTTTGGGGAACTTGCTCCAATCTGGCTTACGCTTTTCTAAGAAAGCTTGTCCCCCTTCGTGCGCTTCGTCAAGAAGATAATAAAGCATCGTCGCATCTCCTGCTAGTTCTTGAATACCCGCTTGACCGTCAAGCTCAGCATTGAGACCTGCTTTGATCATACGCAGAGCCAAAGGCGAGTGCTCCATCATACGCTTAGCCCAAGCCACAACTTCATCTTCCAATTGGTCAAATGGAACAACCTTATTTACCATTCCCATACGTTCTGCTTCTTCGGCAGTATAGAGGTTGCACAAGAACCAAATCTCGCGTGCTTTCTTTTGTCCAACGATACGTGCCATATAACTAGCACCAAAACCAGCGTCAAAAGAACCGACTTTGGGACCTGTTTGTCCGAATTTAGCATTCTCTGACGCAATTGTTAGGGTCACACATCAAATGCAAAACGTGTCCTCCACCTACGGCAAAGCCATTTACCATTGCAATGACGGGTTTAGGAAGCGAGCGAATCTGTTTTTGCACCTCGAGTACATTTAAGCGAGGCACTCCGTCTCCTCTACATAGCCACCTCTGCCTTTGACATGCATATCTCCACCTGCACAAAAAGCCTCTGTGCGTAGACGTTCTTCTTCTGTCTGTCCTTCTTGCAGTGGTGAATGTGCTCCAGTCAAAACCACAACACTAATATCTTGATTTTCGCGACAAATGCGAAGGGCATCTGATATTTCCATTATTGTTGTAGGAGTAAAAGCATTGCGATAGCGTGCACGATTGATAGTAATGCGTGCTATTCCTTCAAAGAAATCAAAGAGTATTTCTTGATAGGTGTGGAGAGGAGTCCAAGTTCTCATAAAGTAAAATGTTTAGAAAGTAAATGCAATTAAATTGGGCAGAACACTTCAAGTATTACAGGGCGCAAACTATCTTCTTTCAATAAACGTTTGATGAGTGCGTCTGCATCTTGGTCTAGATTAGAAGTTTTTGCCTCGATATAGGTGCAATGATAGGAGGTAGCTATACCTTTAGCCGTGTTGTGATGTGCTGCTGCGACTATATTAGGAAGTGCCGCAACATTTCTCAAACCAGGTAAGTGGTGAAAGATAGCCCCACACTGATTATTAAGGAGTAAAATGCGAAGACGTCCATCAAGATGCTGATTCCAGAGAGCATTAGCATCATAGAAAAAAGATAAATCACCAATAATGCAAAGCACTTTGTTTTCAGCAACGAGGGAGTAACCTGCTGCGGTTGATAAAGAACCTTCAATGCCATTTGTTCCTCTATTGCAGTATACTGGCGTTTGGATAATCGGCCATTGTTGGTTCGTCCATCTCACAGCCGTACTATTGGCTACAAACAAAGCTTCAATGGGGTAGGCAAAAGGTGCTATTTCATCGGACAATTGTTCGTAGGCATTTGCAACTTCGCTTTTACTAGAAAGAATATCAGCTAATTGTTGCAATATTTTTGCGGGGGAGGCCTTTAATTTTTCCGCATGTTGTAGAAACGTGTCTGGACAATCATCTGTCTCATCAATGCGCAATACAGGGAGGTTTGTTATAGTGCGAAGATGTTGCTTGAAAAACTTATTGACTAGACAGCCTCCAATATGTATCACCACATCGGGACAAAGCTTTTGTTGGTCAAGCCATAAAGCCATTCGCGCATCTTGTTGGTTGCTGATGTGCTCAGCATAAACGAGTAGCTGATTATATTGGCGAAAATGTTTTACAGCGGGTATCAAGTTTCCCTCGTACTGTCCTATAATGAGTAGGGGAAGTTTAGATTTTTGGAGTAATTCTAACCAACGAGCAGATATCGTTTCCGTTTCATGCCAATCTTGGGGGAGAATCTCCGCGGTAGGAAGTTCAGTAGTAGTAAACTCAAATAGTGGTTCACTGATAGGGATGTTGAGATGAATGGGCTGTCCTCCCCGTTTATACAGAGTGGAAAAAGCTTCTGCCAAACAGAGGTTTTGCTGTTTGAGTGCTTCTTCTGTTGTTATCTCTTCTATCTGCCAACATTGGGCATAAGGACTGCACGCATCTTGTTGTGGAAGGGTCTGACCATCCAACTTTCCTAATAAAACTTCTGGACGATCGGCAGAAATCATTATGATGGGAATCTGTCGAAAAGCCGCTTCAGCTATCCCCGGTATGCAATTTAATATAGCACTCCCCGAGGTTACGCAAATGGCAATGGGTTTCTTCTTTTTCGTCCACAGACCAATAGCAACAAAAGCCGCACTACGCTCATCGGTAATAGGGTGTAAGCGGAACTTACTTCCAACCTCATACAAATTGTGTATGATGGGGGCATTGCGCGAACCAGGACAAACCACGATGTCTTCAATGTTATGAGCAAGAAGATGCGCTGTCAGTAAATTTATATTGGTCTTGTTTGAGTACATGTTAAGCGTTTATGCTTTCACGAATGAGTTTCACGACGAGCAAACAGACGAAGCATAGTCTTCAATTTGCGTTCCGTTTCCTGCCATTCGCTACTTTCATTACTTTCTGCTAATAAACCTCCTCCTGCGTAGAGTGTTGCGGAATCATCTAACAGATGCAAACAACGCAAGGTGACAAATAGTTGTGCTGAGTCAGGAGAAATAGGTCCTGAGTAACCTGAATAGTATTCACGATCATGCGGTTCTATTTGCGTGATAATGGTTTTGGCTTGGAGAGTAGGCCAACCACAAACAGCCGGTGTGGGGTGCAAAGCTTCTAGTATGCGGTATATTGAATGATGCTGAGGCGGAGTTATTTCGAAATCTGTGCAAAGATGTAGCAAATGCGCGGCGGGTCGCACATAAGTATCGCTTTTTCGATATTGATAGCCGATAGAGTCAAGTTGTTGGCTTATATAATCGACCACCCATTGTTGCTCTTTACAATTCTTTTTCGACCAAGTTGCAGGAGTCAAAAAACAATCGTCTGTTTTCTCCATTGTTCCAGCCAACGCCATAGTACGCCATGTCGACTCCTCTGTAGATAGCAGAATTTCTGGAGTAGCCATCAACCACGTTCCCCATGGTGCAGGAAGCAATATAAGACTTACAAAGCTCTGAGGATACGTGATGCAAGCTCGTTCAAACAAATGCTGTTGCTCTTCTAACGAAAGAGAATTAGAAAAATGAACTTTAAGGGTGCGAGATAGTACAACTTTCTGCAATACACCTTGAAGTAGCGAGTTTTGGCAAGCTGCAAAGGCTTGTGCATACTCTTCACGATTGCCTTCTTCTATCGTAAAATCAGATGAAAAAGAAACAACTTCAGAAGGTTGCTCCCAACATTTATATTCATCGGCTGGAATGAACCAAAGAGGATTGTCTTCGTTCTTCTGAAATGGAGCAAAGACATATCCCTTTTGTTGAGGAATCTCTGAAATCGAAGCACATTGCAAAGGGGATTTGTGTGTGGTAATCTCGTTAATCAGAGTCTCTCCTGGAAGACGATAGCGTACGTATGCAAGCATTATTGCGTTATTCTTGTTCCAGACGCTTAGCTTCTTCCCAGTATTTGTCCATTTCTTCCATAGACATATCAGTGAGCTTGCGTCCTTTCTTAAGTGTTTGAGATTCTAAATAGTTGAAGCGACGAATAAACTTTGGTTCGTGCGTTCGAGCGCATTGTCTGGATTTATTTTGTAGAGTCTTGCTGCGTTTATGAGAGAGAACATCAAGTCGCCAAACTCTGCTTCAGCCTTTTCTTTGTCCATCTTCTCCACTTCAGCTTCAAATTCCGCCAATTCTTCTTTTACTTTATCCCAGACTTGTGAACGTTCTTCCCAATCAAACCCCACGTTGCGTGCCTTGTCTTGCACCCGATAGGCTTTTATTAAAGACGGAAGAGAGTTGGGAACACCACTAAGCACAGTGTCGTTGCCATCCTTTTCAAGTTGTTTAAGTTGCTCCCATTGCATACTAACATCAGAAGCAGTTTCTATTTTAATGCCCTGTCGCAAACCTGCTGCTGCAATATCCGATGGGGGATAAACATGAGGATGGCGGAATATCAATTTATCGCAGAGTTTATTGCAAACGTCAGCAATGTCAAACTGTTCTTTCTCGTCTGCGAGTTTCGCATAAAAACAAACATGAAGTAGAACGTCCCCCAATTCTTTGCAAATCTCCTTTTCGTCAGACTTCATCAGAGCATCGCACAGTTCATAAACTTCTTCGATGGTGTTAGGACGCAAACTTTCGTTCGTTTGTTTTCTATCCCAGGGGCATTTTTCGCGGAGTTCATTGAGAACATCGAGCATGCGACTGAAGGCTTCTAGTTGTTCTTGTCGAGTATGCATAGTTATATTGTTCGTTTATCGCAATGTACTGTATTTTTAAAGGAGAATCGTGCTGCTCGGTCGGGATGTCAACTCTGTTGTAGCAAAAGTTCAAGTGACGGAATTAGAATATGCCGTCTACGTAGTTCAATGAGTCCTTTATCGTTGAGTTGATTGAGCATTTGTGAAACACGCAGTCGAGTTGCTGTTAACTCTCCTGCGAGAGCCACCATGTCTATTATCAATTCCTTGCGCCCTGCTGGACGTGAAGAGCGCGAATAGAGGAAATGTAAGAAGCGTGCTTCCAAAGAGTCGGGGAGTGCACGCCAAACTCTACTATCTTGCAACTGCTGAGTGGTGCAGATTAAATTGAGATAGTTGAGATGGAATGGTGTCAGCGTGAACAATACATCACGTACTTCTCGCTTTGGCACAGAGAAATACTGCACTTCGGTCTCAGCTAGAAAAGTAGCACTATAACGTGGACGCAATCCAAAAAGACGTTCGGGCTGAATTACTGTATTGGTCGTTGTAAACTCTCGGAAAGTATAGTGGTGCAAATCGCTCACTTCTTCTTTGCAGATAGTACCAGACAGTGTACAAATCAGACCTTCGCACGGATCGTCTGCGCGAACTATGGCGTGCCCGGGAGCTACGGTATGGAAATCAATGGTACACGTTCGGCAATATGTTCAAAATCGTCGACGCTTAGACCTTGAAATAGAGGATTTCCTACGAATCTGTGAAAGATATGGCTGCTCATTGTTGAGAATCAATCATAGGTTTTATGCCGTTCGACATCCACACTTTGTAGTTGCCTTTTTCATCAGCATATATAAAATAAACGTGCACGTCTTTGTGCTTCTGCACGAAGGCTTTAGCCTTTTCCAACCCCATTACCATAAATGAAGTGGCAAGAGCATCACTTTTTGCACAAGAATTAGTGATAACTGTGGCTGAAAGCAAAGAATGCTGTACGGGATAACCGGTTTTGGGGTCTATGGAATGCGCATATTTCTTACCATCCTTGATGTAGAAATTGCGATAATTGCCTGAGGTGGCGATTCCGCAATTGCTAAGGCTTAGCAGCGTTTGCAGTTCTTCGTTAGATGCACTGGCGTTCTCTATAGGTTTGTTGATACCGATTCTCCATTTTTTGCCTTTATCGTTCTTTCCTTTCACGACTACTTCACCTCCAATCTCCACCATATAGTTCTGGCATCCTTTGTCGCTGAGGAGTTTTGCTATACGATCCACTGCATATCCTTTGGCTACTGCACCACAATCTATTTGCAGGTTAGGAATGTCTTTCTTAAGTTCTTTTCCATCGAATGAAAGATGTTGGTAACCAACGAATTTGCGCAGCGAATCCACTTGTGCAGCAGAAAGCGGCTGTTTGTTCTTAAAACCAAAGCCCCAGGCATTTACTAAGGGAGCCACCGTGATGTCAAATGCTCCGTCAGTTTCTCGAGACACCTCCAGAGATAGTTTGATGACTTCAGCAAAAAGTTGGTTTCCTTTTCCTGTGTCTTCACCACGATTAAAGCGCGAAAGCAAACTATTCTCCTTAAACAATGAGAAGATAGTATCAATGCGGTGCAACTCCTCGGCTATTTCTTTGTCAAAGTTTTGTGTTGCGTTGTAACGTACGTGGTATGTGGTACCAAATATATCTCCTTCACTTGTGTAGTATTTACTTCTTGACAATATAAAAATAGTGCCAGCAACAAGGAAGATGAGGAATGATATGGATAAGATGCGTTTTCATTTTTTTGTGTAGGTACAGTTGGAACTTTGATTTTTCTTGAAAAAGTGTGAGGTCAAAGATGAGCTGAAAAGTCCCTGAGAAATGGCTGTTATCGGCATTTTGTCCAAAGCCAGGAACAAACCACGCGCGTCCAATCTCGGTGTTGTGTTCATATGCACGTAGTTGGTAGCGAACTGACCAACCAAGATGTATGAACTTCCAAAGAGAAGTTTCTAGACCAAACACCAATTCTCCCCAATGGGCATTGTCGTTGATGCTGTGGAAATGGAAAGGTGCTTCCGTCTTCCAGTGTAAATCTTGCACATTGGTGCCACTTAAATCGTAGTTGAAAGATGAAAAACCATAGCGCAAAACCAAAAGAAGACCCGGTTGGTACTGCGTTTATCACCTTTGATGTTGTAGTCTAATCCCAAGCGAGCAAATGGTGCACGAGTAGAGTAGTGTAGTAGTGTAGTTTCGCTACTCTGATTCGATTCGCCAATGCCTAACTCTATGATGGGAAAGTATTTGTTACGCAAATTCAGGCGCAATGCAGCTTCGTAACTACCAGAAGAAGTGAACGTATTGAGCAAAGCACCAGCTAAATTCACAGAGACACTGGCACCAGCCCATAAGGGAACACTACGATTAGCCAATAAGCGGTTGATTGCTTCTTGCTTGCTATCATTAAAAACAACTCCTTGTTGTTTCTTCGCGCCTGAAACAGAATCCGATTTGGACGACAACCCCAAAAACTCTGCTTCGTTGTCGAAAGTTTGAGGAGCTATACTTGTTGGTGCTTCTTCGTACTCAGTAGCCAAACCTATTGCTGAATGTGTTGAATCACAGCGTTGAGGCTTATTTGATGCATTTGCACAAAGCGTAGCACCAAAACAGGCTATACTATTGAGTAGCAGGATGAATGAATACTTTGAGATGCTCCACATTTTCGTAAGCGACGTTGGGATTTGTGATAACGACTTCGTGAATGGTTGGTAATTTCGTCTTATCTTTATGGTTGTGCCATTCTATTTTTGTGAGTGTATGAAACACCGACGCTGGACAATCTAATGATTCGAAGTGTGATTTGCGTTGATGTTGAACAAACAGTGTGTCTGTTGCATTTTCTGCAAATGAAGAGAATCGGAACAAAAGCGTGTCTTTATCAGAGGACACGTTTAAGGGAAGGCGAATGGTCTTGTGTCCAATGGCTCTGTTAAACAACAATTGCGTGGTATCGTTTTTCAGTCCAAACACACTCAGCGTATCTGTGAGAGCGTAAGCTTTGTTTGTGGTTGGATGATAGAAATTGAGCACCATTTCCACTTGATTGTCCAGTGGACAGTCGATGCTCGTGCAACTCGCCACACCGATTAACAGACTAGTGATTGCTAGAACCCCAAAACTATGTTGAAGCGTTTGCCATAAAGATATGAAGCCGTGCAAAGGTTAGTAATAAAGCATATGCCAAGTCGAGTTAGATTTCAGCTTCGATGTGATAATCATTGCGACCTTGAGAATTGCGACTTATGAGTTCTCCCAAAAATCCTGCTACAAAGAGTTGAGTTCCCAACACCATCATAGTCAGTGAAATATAGAAGTATGGAGAATTTGTAACGAGTGGTGCAGGAATGCCACGGAACAAGTGGTATAGTTTTATACCTCCTACGGCAATTGTAGCCAGAAATCCGAAAACAAACATTAAAGTGCCGAGGAAACCAAATACGTGCATCGGTTTGAGACCGAAACTATTCAAGAACCAAAGTGAGAGAAGGTCGAGATAACCATTTACAAATCGGTTCAGACCCATAAATTTAGAGTTTCCAAATTTGCGTGCTTGGTGTTGTACCACCTTTTCTCCAATTTTTGAGAAGCCCGCATTCTTGGCTAGGTAAGGAATGTAGCGATGCATTTCTCCATACACCTCAATGTTCTTAACCACTTCCAGACGATAAGCCTTAAGCCCACAATTAAAGTCGTGAAGATTGGGGATTCCACTCACTTTTCGTGCCGTTGCGTTGAATAGTTTTGTCGGAATGGTCTTCGAAATGGGGTCGTAGCGTTTCTGTTTATATCCGCTTACGAGATCGTAGCCATCCTCAGTAATCATGCGATACAACTCTGGAATTTCCTCTGGACTGTCTTGCAAATCTGCGTCCATGGTGATGACTACTCGACCTTTTGCACTGCGAAAACCGCAGAATAAGGCTGGACTTTTTCCGTAGTTGCGACGAAATTTGATACCGTGCACACCATCTTCCTCTTGCGATAGTTCCTGAATAATGTTCCAAGACTGATCAGTTGAACCATCGTCCACAAAAATCACTTCATAACTAAACTTGTGCTCACTCATTACGCGTTTAATCCACGCGTAAAGTTCGGGAAGACTTTCATCTTCGTTGAAAAGAGGGACAACAACTGTGATGTCGCAGGGATAAGTGGTGTGTGTATTCATTTGAAAATACCTATTGTCTTTGTCAGGCAAGCGATGATGGCACTATAGAGTAGCATCGGAACATCGTTAAAAGCCTTGATTCTCGATTGAAGTGCAGTATATACTTTGCAAAGGTACAAAATCATCTTTGGTTTTGCAAGAGATTACAGAAGTAGATGAGGAAAGAACTTATATCATCTACCTTAAATCCAAATCCGTCTTTAGTACCTGAACATATTTTATCCCCAATCGGTCATTAGATTTTGAACAGACTTCATTAGAGTGTTGAGCAGATGGTTTACCATTAGTGCGAAGGCGTAGCGGACTATGGTGAGAACGAATGAGAAACAAGATGCCAACAATAAAATGAAAGACGACAGGAAGTTATTTTCTCCATAACAAACTGAATTACAACGCTCTAACAACAGGTTTGGGTTAAACAAGGCTAAATCACGAAGGCGAAATGTTAATGCCGAACAGCAAAAATCGCAAGTTTTTTCTTCGTTCTAGAAAATCAAAACACACTTCTTCCTTTTCCGTTTTGTCTTTTCGGCTCGTTCATTTCAAACTTTGGGCATTTTCTTCCAATTTCGTCGGACATTTTCAAAAATTTCATCGGACGTTTTCAAAATTCCAAGGGAAGAAATCGGAAAAAAATGTCCGACAAAATTACATAAACAACACGTCACTTTTTCTAAACGACACGTCATTTCTTCAAAAAAACAAGCACTAGTTTCGAAAAACGACCCGTAACCCAGTAAAGACCTCCGAAAATTGCGATTTCCAAAGCTGCTGAGAATCGCATATTTCCCAACAACTTTTTCTGAGTTCGAAAAGTCGCGTTAAATGGAGAGGTACGAAACGCAAACTTTTGCTAAAAAAACTAATTCGTTTTTTCTCTGCATCCCCAATCGATGATTAGATCCTGAACAGATTTCATTAGATTGTTGAGCAGATTGTTTGCCGTTAGTCTTTTGGCATAGCGGGCTGCGGAGAGAACGAACGAGATACAAGATGCCAATAAGAAAAAGAAAGATGACAGGAAGTTATCCATTCAATTACGAGTAGCACGATAACGGTCTAACGACCGATTGATGGTTAATATAGAGCAAATTGTAGGGGTAACTATCAAGTTTAGAGTTCTTCTTTCTAAATGTCCGTGTTTAGTCCTGTCGCCGACTCATTTTTTTATTGCGCCCTAGGAAGAAACGCAATTTTGAAACCTCAAACTTAGTGCTCTAGAAAATATTTTTTTGTAATTTTGCACTTGCAGGTTGACTCTAACCCCTCTACAGTATCTTATTATGAAAGAGATTTTTCATCATCGCACTCCAATTCAGATTCGTTTCAATGACTTAGATGCCTATCAACACGTAAACAACAACGTGTATTTCTCATTTTACGATTTAGGCAAAGAAAACTATTTCGCGGAAGTGCTTTGTCCTGATTTCCGCACACAACAAATTGTTCCGCTCATCGCAAGTATTCACGCGGATTTCATAGAACCGATTTTCTATGAAGACGATATCGTAGTAGAAACGCGTGTTAGTCATCTTGGCACAAAGAGTTTCACGTTACGCCAACGAGCCATCAATCAAAAGAATGGGCGTGTGGTTTGTCAGTCTGAAACGGTGATGGTGTGTTTTGATCTTGCTGCGCAACAATCCGCGGAGATTCCCTCGCATTATCGTGCGGCTATCGAAGCTTATGAGGAAAAAGGAAGCCTGGAATAAGGCTGTGCGACATAGCAAAGGCCAGTGAGTTCCGTCTGAAGAGGGACAAGAAAATAGGTAGTTTCCCTTACCAGTAATTCCTTCTCGTGCATACTTGCACACAACCTCATCTATCTATGCAGAAAGTAGTATATGCTCAATCATTAGTTGATGATTTGCGCAAAACATTAGGTGATTTAGCCAAGCCCGACACGATAGTCTGGCTTTTTGATAGCAACACTCATCAACTCTGTGCCCCACAATTACGCGAAATTAGTAAAGGTCAATTGGAACTTATTGTAGAGGCAGGAGAAGCACACAAAGATTTGCAATCACTCTCCGATGTGTGGAGGGGAATGCAAGCAGCTTCTGCGACTCGGCATAGCCTTCTAGTGAATGTTGGTGGGGGGATGCTTACGGATTTAGGCGGTTTTGCTGCGGCAACTTACAAACGCGGTATGCGATTCGTCAATGTCCCCACAACCCTTCTTGCGATGGTGGATGCAGCTGTTGGCGGAAAAACAGGGATAAACTTCGGAGGACTTAAGAATGAAATCGGATCATTTCACGAGGCAGATGTAGTTTTTATTTGTACTGATTTGTTGCGCACTTTGGATGTGCCAAATCTCGTGTCGGGTTACGCCGAGATGCTAAAACACAGCTTGTTAAGTAACCGTGCTATGTGGGCACGTCATTTACAATTCCCTTTAGATAATCCTGATTTTGTAGCATTACAAGGGATGGTCCGTGAGAGCATTTCGTTCAAACAGTCTGTGGTAGCGCAAGATCCGCACGAGAAAGGTTTGAGAAAGTCCCTCAATTTAGGACATACAATAGGACATTCTCTAGAAAGTGTGCTATTACACAAAGAAACTCCCGTGCTGCACGGCTATGCTGTGGCTTGGGGCTTGCTTGGCGAACTCTATTTAAGTGTTGTGCAAAAGGGATTTCCTGTTGAGGCTTTGCGCTTGACCACGCAGTTTGTTGTAGAACATTACGGACGTCCCAATATTTCATGCAAGGATTACGAGGCGTTGTTAGACCGAATGCGGCATGACAAAAAAAATGTCGGTAAGCAGGTAAACTTTACCCTACTATCCGACATTGGTCAACTCTGTTTAGATGAAACTGCTAGTGATGAACTCATCAAAGAAGCACTCGATTTTATCCGTGAGGGCTAGTAAAGTGAGGTTTACTCGGACATCTCTATTCCAGCGTTTCTAGACTTTATCCTTATCATGATGACTTCCTCCAGGAAACTTACTAGCCAAGGTTTACTCCTTGGGTTATCCGCAGCAGTTTGTTACGGCTTTATTCCGCTTTTTACCAAAGAACTGCAACATCCAGCAGAAGGGTTACCTCTTTCCTCCGCTACGATTTTGTTTTATCGCTTTGGGTTAGCCTCGCTTATCATAGCAGGCATCATGTTGTTTCAACGTATTTCCTTTCGCATCACATTTCCCGAGTTTTTGCGATTGGCGCTTTTGGCATTCCTAAGCGATGGTGCTGCGCTTTTCTTAATAGCTGGTTATAGTTATATGCCAAGTGGAGTAGCTACGACACTACATTTTATGTATCCAGTCTTTACAGCACTCATTATGATGCTCTTTTTCAACGAGCCGCGGCGTACTTCCACTATTATTGCTATAATGATGGCTGTGTCGGGATTGTTCGTTTTGTCGTCCACAGGCCAAGGAGAAGTGGGGCTCATGGGAGTGTTGTTGGAAATCATCTCAGCCTTTTGCTTTTGCGCTCTATTTGATTCGAGTGAATCGTTCGAAAATCTCCAAAATGCCCCCTACAAAGCTCACTTTTTATGTGATGTTGCTGGGAGCACTTATCTTTGCAGCTACCATCATCTATGAGCATAGTGAGCTAGAAATGGCTACAAACTACGCGATGCTCCCAACGACTACTGGATGGCTCAATCTTATAGCATTATCTCTCGTATGTACCGTCATCACCAATTTGACTTTGGTGCATGCTATTCAGGTGATAGGACCCACCATAGCTGCTGTTTTGGGTGTTTTAGAGCCTGTGACCGCTATTCTTCTTGGCATTGTGTTTATGGGTGAAGAGCTTACTCCTCCCATCGTGCTGGGCATTATGCTTATCATTCCCGCAGTACTCATCATTGTATTGCAAAAATATAAGTAGTTTCTTCGAGGCATCGTTGCCTCTACTTTGTAGAGAAAGCTGAAATGTCAGAAAATCTATATCGCTACTCATTATATCTAGTGATATTCTCAACTTTTTTCTGTTAGATCCCCCTTTTTTTGTCGTAAAATATCCTATGATTTTTGGCAGAAATGGCTAGTGTTAGCTATTTCTGCCCTTTCTTTTTAACGATTTCTCTTACAAATTAGGTGCAGAATCGCTAGATATAGCGATTTTCAAACCGATGATAAGTCCGTAACTTTGCACCATCTAAACCATGTCCCTTGTGATTGCTCATAATTTTCGCGAGAGGCTATGTTGTGAAATCATTTCATCACAAACACTTCCTTATGCGTCATCTCGCTATTCCTTGTTTCTTTAGCATCATATTACCACTTCACGCTCAAACTTCTGAGCATTCAGAACGAAAGCTCGGTGAAGCGGTGATAACTGCGCGACCCAACATCAATGCACTTGACATTCGTGCGAAGTCTGGTGTGGTGCAAACTGTCAATATGAAGTTGTTGGTGAACAAACCAATGATAGATATGTCGATGGCTTTGCAGGGAAGTGTGCCTGGATTGGTGGTTATCAATCGGGGAGAGTTGGGAGAAAAGCCTCAAATCCGTATTCGTGGTAATTCTTCGTTGCGTCGTGGTGATGCAGCCAACGAACCTTTGTATGTGTTGGATGGTAAAGTCATCTCCTCCGATGCTTTCCTCACGCTAAACCCCAATGACATCAGCGAAATCAAAGTTTTGAAAGACGCTGTGGGGAACTGCGCTGTATGGCATCAAAGCAGCCAATGGGGTAGTGGAAATTACGTCGAAACGTGGCAACACCACTGGACGTTTAACGGCGTCTTATAGTATGAATCTTGGGATTACCTTGCAAGGGCGTCGCGGTGTAGAGATGATGCACACTCAAGAGAAACTGGACTTTGAGCGAAGATTGCAAAATCCGCTTGCACCAGGCTATCTCTATAGTGCAGACTATCTGCGTCGCATCTACCCCACAGCTCCCGATTTATCAGAGCGCATTGCAGCTGGTCAACAAGTATTAGATAGCTTGTCGCATATCGATACGGACTGGTTCAATGAATTGATTCGTCCCAATCTTTATCAATCCCATAATCTCAGTTTGAGAGGAGGTAATGAAGCGACGTCTTACTACATTTCTACCAACTTTAGTAGTCAGGGTGGGCGTCTCCCTGGCAATAGCACGAATCGCATTACTGCTCGAATGTCGATTGATCAGCAAATTGGTCACATTGGCTATGCTTCGATTGGCGCAGATATGGGATATAGTCAAATAGAAACTCCCAATGGCACTGATGCTTCGCCTTCTGATTTGGTCTATTTACTCAATCCTTATGAGAGTAGAACAGGAAAACTATGGTCGTATGGCAATAAGGGCAGTAACTTTACGCTTAATGACCTTTTGCACCAATACAGTAAGACGGGCGGTGACAAGCGTGGAGGGTTAAATGCTTCTCTCAATTTGAAGCCTTGGAAATATCTAAGTCTTGACGCCGTGGTGGGTTTGGATTTCGTGTTGAACGAAGAAACCAATTTTACTCCCTCTACAGCTTGGAGTGAGCGTGAGAGTGGTGCGCGTCCCAATGAGCGCGGACGCATCAGTCGTTCTAAGGATACGCAGCAAAACATTAGTGCCAATTTCCGTTTGACTTACAACCGTAGTTGGAACGAGGTGCACGATCTCACACTGGGGGCGAATGTCGATGCCTATCAGTCCGACTTAGACAATACAAGTCTGACGGGCTATGGTGTCGGCACCAAGATGTCTGCTGCATTGATCAACCAATCTTTAAGCGGAAACCGCAAGCCAGCTGTGGGTAGCACGACCGAACGTAACCGTCAATTCGGAGTTGGCTTCGTGGGGGGCTATTCTTATCAAAATACCTACGATTTGTTTGCTAGTTACAAACGCGATGCCTCTTCTTTGTTACCTGCACAGCATCGTTGGAATACGGCTTGGGCGGTAGGCTTAGGTTGGACGCCTACGCAATATGAATGGTTAAAATCGCAAGACATTTTGAGTAATCTCAATATGCGAGTCTCTTTTGGGCAAACTGCAAACCTATCTGGTGTTTCTGCTGCAGCAACCATCGGCACGTTCTCTTACCACAACACTGAGTTCTACTCCGACACGCGGTTGTTGCAACTCCAAGCCCTTTACAATTCTCAACTGAAGGCAGAACATACCGATACTTATGATGCTTCTCTTTCATTTGAACTATGGCGAAAACTGTCGCTCAATTTCAACCTTTATCGTCGGCAAACTAGTAATGCTCTCCTAGAAGTCCCTATTCCTTTAAGTAATGGTTTCACCACAATGACGCGAAATATTGGGGTGTTGCGCAATGAGGGATATGAGATTTCGGCAAACTATCGCATTCTCTCGCAAGGAGATGTAAGATTGTCAGCACGCGCTTCTTTGTCTTACAATAGAAATCGCGTAGTAAGTCTTTACTTCACTGATAGATTATACTTAAACGACAGTGACCCTCTTCCTGTTTGAGGTAGGAAAGCCTTACGATGTGCTTTACGGACTCACTGCCACTGGCATTGACGCTACTACGGGGTTGCCCACCTTTGTTTCTCCGCAAGGAAATCCGATGAAACTGCACGATAATCCCAAACGCTCTGATTTTGTAGCTTTAGGGTTTACGACACCTCCTTATACTGGCACGTTTGGACTTACTTTCGAATGGAAGTCCTTCACGCTCGATGCTGATTTCTACTATGTGTCGGGGGGAGTTCGCCGATATAATTATAAATACGCGCGGATGAGTGATGAGGCCTATCGCAATGCCGTGGCAGGAATGACCGAAAAAACGTGGTGGAACAAGGGAGATAACAACAAAGTTTATCACACGCGCTTTGTTTCATCAGCTTCACAGACACTGCTTCAGTACGCCAATTCCACCAATGTTGGTCGAAGTGACTATTTGCGCTTGTCGATGCTTTCTTTGCGTTATCGCATTCCACGCAATTTATTACAGCATATAGGCTACGTGGTGCAGTATGCGTATTGTGGCATTCAGGCTTCCAATCTCTTTACGCTGACTAGTTATGCCGAATCCGACCCTGAAAGCGGTCGTCTTTCTGGGACATTGCAGCCCGTTGTTGCGTTCAATCTCAATCTCACGTTCTAATCTATAATACTTATCTCGATGAAGTTATCTTTCTGCACTCATCAGTCTTTTGTACGTTGCGCCATGTGGCAGCGTCCTTCTCTCATTGTGGGCGCAATTTTGTGGGGATGGGTATCTCTTTTTCAAGGTTGTTCGCTCGATGTACCTTACGAAAACCGATATGCCGACCCGAATGCCATCGTAGATGCTCAGAGCGCGAGAGAATTATTGGCAACGGCTTATACGAATCTTCCCTTAGAGCATTTCACGTTCTCCGTGTTGAGCGATGATTTTCGCCCCACTTATAAGCTCCGCAGCAATCCTTCCTTACAGAAATTAGCTAGTTTTGATGCTGACGAACTAACAACTTTGGGCAATGATTTGTGGGCACGTTGTTATTCAACGATTGCAGTCGCCAATACTGTGCAAGAAAGAGTAGATTCTTTGCCTAAATCGCAAGAGTTACAAGACATTGCTTGGAGAGTCAACGAATAAAAGCTTATGCTTATTTCCAGTTACTTCGTGCTTTTGCGCCCATTCCTACGTCGGCTTCCGATAGTGCAGGTATTATCTTCAAAGAGCGTTTGCAGATGACAGCTTCTCCTCGTCTATCGGTAGGCGAGAGCATCGACAGCATTCGTCACATCTTGGAACGTAGCACCCCTTTGGCTAGTTTTTCCGCCCCCAATTCAGCAAATACTTCTGCAACTTCCCGTCAGCAACATTGGTTTACTCCACTTGCTGCTGCCTATTTGCGGGCAGAATTAGAGTTATATGCAGGCGATTATGCCGCAGCAGAACGCTGGGCTCGCTTGGTGATTACGCAAAAAGGAGGGACAGCATCGTTGCAGCGTGAGGTTTACCAACAATTATGGCAAGGAAATCAATGTGAAGCGCGCATATTTGCTCCCTATATCAACCGATACTTTTACACAGAAATCGTGTATGATCGCCAAACGGGCGATTGTTTTACGGTAAATCCTACGGTGCTGTCTAGATTCGGACAGACAGATTTGCGGCGCAATGCCAGTGTATTCGATAAGAAGTTGCCTGATTCTCTCTCGGACAGATGAAGAATTGTTTTGGCAAGTACAACGCCGTGAATTGGTCTCGAACAAATGGTGGCAATTCAGGGGAAACGCATTATGTAAGTTTGTTTCGCACAGCCGGTGCTTACTTTATCCTGGCTGAGGCTTTAGCACATCAAGGGAAATCTACGGAAGCCATTGCCACAATGAATGACTATTTGACTCTGCGTCAAGCCACATTATTAGCCAGCAATTTAGAAGGAGATGCTCTGTTGTCGGCTATTTTGCAAGAGAAACAGTTAGAGTTTCTTGGAGAAGGCGAACGCTTTTTCGATTTGAAACGCTATCGACAAACCCTTCTTCGCAATTGGACGAAAGGTTTGTCGCATAAAGCCCCTAATTTCTCCCAATGATTATCGTTGGAATCTCCCAATTCCTAAAGGCGAATACTTATATAATGATCGCGCGAGCCAAAATTTCGGTTGGCCTCGCTTAAGGTTAGAGAATAATTACTTTAACCCCAATCGGTCATTAGAATCTGAACAGATTAGACTTTAATGTCAAAATAAGAATATCAGTTGTTTGGAAGAATAGTTCTGTAAATCTATTCATTGTTTGCGGAACCTTGTAGTCCATTCATCACAAATCACATCAATAATTACGATATGAAAAAATTCTACACAGCATTGTTCTTGTTGTTAGCCACTGTGCCAGCTTTGGCACAAACGGTTAGTGACGAACACAAATCCGAAGAAGGTGCTATCAAACTATTTGATGGCAGCAAAGAAATCAAATCCTTCTCTGCAAAGCATCTAAAGATTACTTTCTCAGATGGGAAAGTGAATTTCACCCAAAACGGCACAACCGAGAGTTTTGCATTGGCAAATTTTGGTTCGCTACAATTTACGGTTTTGCCCACAGGCATTGCTCCCATTCAACAACGCGCATTGTGGGAGGTACAAGGCCAAGAAGTCTTGGTGAATGCTCCTGTTGGCACCGTTTCTGCACTCTATTCGCTCACTGGACAACTAGTGGCTACTCACGTGCAGCGTAATGCGCAGTTTGAAACATTGGGCAGTGTGCCAGCAAGTGGCTTGTATGTGCTCCGCGTGAAGGATAAGTCTACCAAAATCTTTGTACGATGAAGCGTAGAGTTCTTGCAGTTATGATGCTGCTATGCGGAGTAGGTGCAGTTTCTGCGCAAACACTTGGCGTTTATACACCAACTTCCAGCAAGATGTGGGATTTTTCTGTATTGAAATCCCAGCCAATGACCATAAACAATGGAGAACTTACAGTTGGTACTGAGAAATATCCTTTGACCAATTTAGATAGTGTTGTTGTACGTACCCTTGATGCGCCACAACTAACAGAGGTGCAGCAGCAACTTATCAAAGGTTACAAAGACAATTTAGGTGTTGATCTCACCAAAGTATTGGGAGTAAAGAAACTCCATGCGCGTTTATATTTCCCTGGTTATGAGAATATGCAACCATTCGCCCAACCTTTTGAACGTGATTTGGAAGACTACACCATCATTACGTTGAGTGAGCAGTCTACCCCAGAGAAACCTGTGTTGAAAATGACGTACAATCCCCTGGGACTTACTAATTATCAGCGTTATCTCTTGTATATGCTCACTGTTGGCAATGACGAGTTCTGGTATGGTGAAAACGCTGGAGAAAACTATAAGAAGGTAATGGAAATCCTACATTGGAGCAAGGATTCTTTCGGTGAATTCGATGTGACGCTCGATGGATTGACTTTCGATAACGTTAAATCAGGAGAGAGTGCTTCAATAAACTTCATTGCCGATACTAAAGATGTTTATGGCGACCCCACACGTCGCATTCCTTTTCAGTACCATTTCTCTACTTGGGATAAAGCTCTGCAAATCGTAAAAGAACAAACGCTTGAGCGTTGGGAAGAATTGGCAGAAATTACGAATACTAAACAAGATGGAACGCCTGATCCTTTGCTTTATCTCAATATGTATTCAGCAGAAAAGGATGATCTTGATGAACCAAAAAACTTCGTAGCTCCTAAGGCTAGCGTAGATTTCAAAACAGGAAAACTACATTTTGAATTCTCCTTCGGTGCTGGTTCAATGCCTTACACTCGTTGCTATGTAGACTACGAATAGTTTTTCTCTTTGTCTTAATTTGTGGCTGTGTGTATGGGTAACTTTACGGCACAGCCACAATTAGGGCTTTGAACTCGCCTTTGTATTCTACAGAGTGTCTAACACTCGTGTCGTGCTGAAAAATGTCTGTGCTCTATTATTGATGGTTTGTTATGTTGATTCCTCGCTACTCAATTTTTCATTGCTTATCCTCTTCTCGTTTTCTCTGTTTGACCTTCAGTTTTGCGCTCTGGGCAATAGGGAGTCAGATGGGGTGGTGCAGTGTTCCTTTCAATTCGCGTACCTTGGTGTCTTTACCTAAAGCACTTGTGACGGGAACGCTACCCAATGGTTTGCGATATATGTTGTTGCCGAATGCCCAACCTTCAGGACGGGCAGAAATTCGTTTGGTTCTCAATGTCGGTTCTGCTGCTGAAGCATTGGGACAAGAAGGGCACGCACATTTCCTAGAGCATTTGGCCTTTGGAGGAACGCACTCCTATCCCAACCGCACAATGGTGGACTTTTGGGAGCAAAATGGAATGAAATTTGGGCAAGACATCAACGCAATGACGGGGTATGATCGTACTGTTTTTCAAACCGCTGTGCCTTCCCAGCCTCAAGATATGGCTTTGCTAGAACAGTCTTTACCGATGGTGGCAGAGTGGTTAGACAAAATCAGCATTCTCCCCCAAAAGAGTAGAGCAAGAAAAAGGTATTATTCAAGAAGAAATCAGAGCATACACTACAAATGACGACTTCTTTTCTTTGAAACACGGTGGAGGAGTATATAGCCGGCTTCCCATTGGAACACCCGATGAGATTGTTGCAACAACACCCGAGAGTTTGCGACAATTTTATGCGCAATGGTACAGTCCAAATAGAGCTACACTCATCGTTGTTGGGGCTATCGATGCCAACAAACTACAAGCAAAGGTCAAAGAAACATTTGGAGGAATTCCCCGTAAGTCAAGTTATAAATCTATTCCTCCTTTTCAATATGAAAAAGGTGGACAAGTGATGGTGGTGCACGACGAATTGCTTTCAAATACCTCAGCCGATATCATCGTGCCTCATCGTGTAAATCCTCAGCGAACAATGGGGGACGCCTTGGAAATTCAGCGTGGAAAATTATTGCTGCTGTTGGCAGAACGAAGACTGCGTGCTTTGGGAATGCGCAATTCTTTGAGTGATGCATGGTATTTAGGGCATATCAATCATTTCACCACCAATGTTGTAGCCAAAGACGGAGGGAGTTTGCGCGATAGTGTTCGACAAATCGTGACAGCATTCCAACAAATGGCGACCGACGGTTGGTGCAATCCTGAATTGCGGAGTGCAAAACGGCATTTTATAGCTGATTTGCAGCAGAGAAATCCCACGCGTTTGCGGAGTTCTGCAGTATGGTGCGATGATTTCATTGACTATGCTGTTGTTGGTGATCGTTATTTTTCAGATTCCCTGCAGTGGCAACAGTTGATAGAAGGCATAAGTGAAACGACAAGTGCCGATTTGCAACGTATGCTCAAACGCTGGATGCACTCTGCAGAACAAACTTTGCTTGTGGCCGTTCGGACAAATCATAAGCCCAATACGTCAGAGTCAGAAGCAGAGCGCAGTAAACTTTGGGAATGGGTGTGGAGAAAAGGAACTCGCGTCCGTAGTCCTCGCTATATCTATAAAGAGGTAGAGGAGGGAACAACAGCAGAAGTGTCAATTCCGAAGAAATTTCCACCTTTCCTGACTATGATGAGCGAATGATTGTCGAGCAGAAGTCTTATTCAAACCTCAATATTCTTGATGCGCGTTTGAAAAATGGCTTACGCGTTGTGCTTAAGCCAACGGCTTCTGCCGATAGCTTGATGCACATCAGTGTCGTTGCTCCTCAAGGTACAGCCAATATCCCCATTGACAAATACAACCTTTTGGAAGGAGCAGCGGGATATATGGATATGGGTGGTACAAGAACTCTCCCAGTCGAAGCCTTGCCCGATTTCCAAATGTCGCACGGCATCACGTTGATTACTTCAATGGAGCACCATTGGCACGGATTTTTGGGACAGACAGCTACAAAGCATAGTCGATTGTTCTACAATTTCTTGCGCGAAAAATGGCTTTATCCTGAATTACGCTACAAAGATTTTGAAGATGTTCGCAAAGAACTGCTCCAGCAACAAGGGAAAGAAACCACATTGTCGCGTATGTTGCATCGCTCGCCAGAGCATTTGCTCAATCAGAAAATAGACGAATGGGCTGGTCATATCTTACCTTTTGCCACAAAAGAGCCAGACTCTTTGGAGTTAAAGCAAATGAAGTTGGATGACATTGCTGAGTTTTATCATCGTTTATATGGAGCAACGAAGCAAACAACCATTATTGTGACAGGTACCTTTGATGCAAAAGAAGAATTGAAGCACATTGCTGCAGCTTTCAGCCAAATCCCAGAAGCGAAGCCTTCGTTTGAGACAACAACGTCTTGGACATCTCCTAGTCAGGCAGCAGAGTCTTGGCTGAAATTGCCAGATAATACAAATGAAAAGACAGACTTGCTACACATCGAACGACTTTGGAGTGGTCAATATGAACCTGGTTTGCGTCAATCGCTCATTTTGAAATTGATGCGAGATGCGCTTCGACAACGAGTCATTCAGATTGTTCGAGAGAAAGAAGGCCTTGTTTATTCGCCTTATGTTTCTCTGTTCTATGACGCTTCGCCTTGGTCTCACTTCTTGATGGACGTTAGTTTGACAGCTGCTCCTCATCAACGAAAGAAAATCCAGGAGATTTTGACTCGCATCGAGAAGGATTTGCAGCAAGTGCCTTTAAGTGATGCAGAATTAGCTCAACTGAAACGGCCTTTCCTCATTGCCAAAAACGATGAACTTGCTCCCGATGATGCTTCTGCATGGCGCACGGCTATAGAACGCTTGATTAAAAATCGAGAAAGCTTAGAGGACTTCAACCGCTATGAAGAAATCCTAGAGAGCATACGTCCCGAAGACGTGCAACGTGGTTTTCAAACGCTCATCCAACAGCGGCATTGGCTCTTTCTTGCCGAGTGATGTCTTCTATTCTCAAATTAAACTGATCTCTTTACCTATATTATATGCGTAAACTATTATTTCTGCTCACCTTTCTCTTGGTTTGTGGCGCGTATGCCCAACAACCTAAAGCCTACGCACTATTTGACCACAGTGGAAAACCTACATCTTACGCTGCGATGATGGACAGCCTATCACGCGCTGATGTTGTTTTCTTTGGAGAAATGCACAATTGCCCTATCACGCACTGGATGGAGCAAAATGTGCTTCAAACTTTGGTTGACCGCTTCGGGAAAGAAGTTATGGTGGGGGCTGAGATGTTTGAGTCCGACAACCAACTCATTCTTGATGAATACTTGCAACGTCGCATTTCTGGCGAACGTTTTGAAGCTGAATGTCGTTTGTGGCCTAATCATTCTACGGATTATGCGCCTTTACTCTCTATTGCCTACGACAATCATTTGCCCTTTATTGCGACAAACGTGCCTCGTCGTTATGCCAACGCGGTGAAGGAGCATGGACTTACATGGTTAGATAGCCTATCGCGTGCCTCACGTGCTTATCTTCCTCCCTTACCCATCTACGTGGAACGAGATTCCACTGCTGAAAAGGCATTTGAAGTGATGGGAGCAATGGTGCAGCATTCAGGAAAAGGACATTATGTGGAAGCGCAAGCGCTGAAAGATGCTGCCATGGCTTGGAGTATTGCGCAAAATTGGCAACCCAATACTCACTTTATTCATTTCAATGGAAGTTACCACACGGATTTTCGCAAAGGAATCATTGAACAACTATTGCGCTATTGTCCACAACTTCGCATCGTTCTCGTCACTGCTGTGCGACAAGAGTCGGTAGAGGCATTAGACGAAGTACAATTAGGACGTTCGGATTTCTATATTTGTGTGCCAGAAACAATGAATACCTCATATTAAAGGCGAATAAGGACTGAACTTTGGTTTTTTCTTACTCCTTTTGTCTGAGGGCAACTTACCTTTATACAACAAAATCTCTTTGCAGAGCATTACTCAGTAACAATCTAACAATAACATTAGAACTATGAAGAAATTTCTACTCTCTCATTGTTGCTTGTATGGCTATTAGCATGCAAGCGCAAACCTACACCGTGAAAGTGGTGAAAACAGACGGAACGGTGGTTGCTTTTCCTATGGAAAGCATCAAAGAAATCACCGTTGACGAAAACGGAACCCCCACTCCACAGCCCTCTGCTCCCCAATTTGTGGAAGTTGCTGGTGTGAAATGGGCAACGGGCAATTTGCAATACGACAAAGGTGTCTGGAAAATTGCCGCCAATCAATGGGATTATTTTAATCCTGTGTCAGGTGTTCGTCGAGAAGGCAGTCGCAGTGAAACCCCACAAGCAGCTGATCAGGTAGATCACTTTAATATGGGAGTGGTTGGTGCAAATGCTTTGGCCATTGACGAAACTCATGGTGGAACAGCAAATACAAGTTTTGAAGGCAAGCTGTTCACGGATGCAAAGATGCAGAACGCAACTACAGATTTTGAGAAAGCTGCTTTTGGTGATTTGGCTTTTTGGGCAACCAAAGGGAAATATCGCTTGCCTTCTCGCAAGGAATCGATTGCACTCCTCAATGACGCATCATGGCAGTATGGATATGTGGAAACTAATGGTATGAAAATCTACGGTTTTCTCGCAACTAATCCTGCTAATGGAGTGCCCGAACGTAATCTACGCTCTGCCAAACCATTGACAGAAGAAGACATCGCAAAAGGAGTCTTTTTCCCTAGTGCTGGCTCACGCTACGAAAAAGGTGAGTTGAGAAATGTGGGATATGGTGCCTACTATTGGGTGGGTAAAGTTTGGGAAGACCAAGACAGTTGGGGATGTTTCATCTCTGCTGATCGTGATGGGGTGTATGGCATAGACCAGGGAGATGATGGAACAGAAGGAGATTGCATCCGTCCTGTCTATATTGGTGCAGAATAAACGCGATAGCCATTGGCATACAGTTATAAAAGTGGCCGCATCACAAACATTTTGTTTGAGGTGCGGCCACTTTTCGGGAAAAACACTGCCTTGCAACAACATCCATGCAAGTAAATTCGTTAAACTACTGCTCGGAGTTGCTGATATATCGGACTAGTCGTTTGGAGTTGCAGTGACTACTTCTACATAGCCTGCTAACCGTTTGGCTTTGTTGCGAATGTCATCGAGGTTTTCTGTCATCTCACCACTCACTACCACCACTCCCATGCGTCGATTGGGGCGCGTGGTCGGCTTTCCAAAGATGCGCAAATCGGCATCTTCTTCGCAAGTGAGTTCAAGTCCTTTATAAAGAGGAGGAGTGTTGGATGCGTCTTTGGCTAAGATGACTGCGCTTGCTCCCTGACGTAGAGTTTTCACTAAGGGAATGGGTAAACCTAGGGCAGCGCGACAATGTAGCTCAAACTCATTGAAGTTTTGCGTACCTGCCAGGGTCACCATTCCTGTGTCGTGGGGACGAGGAGAGAGCTCGCTGAAGTAAACTCCATTCTTTTCGCTGATGAAGAACTCCACGCCCCAAAGTCCAGCACCGGTAAGGGCTTCTGTGATAGCTTTGGCCATGCGTTGTGCTTCTTCCAAATGTGCAGACGACATAACAACTGGCTGAAAACTTTCTTGATAATCTCCGCCTTTTTGTACATGTCCGATGGGAGGGCAAAAGAGCGTGTTGCCGTTGTCTTGTGTAACGGTGAGAAGCGTTATTTCGTAGTCAAATTGAATGAATTCTTCAACAATCAATTCTTTTACATCGCCACGGCTTCCTGCCATTCCGTAGTCAAAAGCACCAGCTACGTCCTCTCGACCTTTTACAAGCGTTTGTCCTTTACCACTTGATGACATCAGCGGCTTTACGATACAAGGATAGCCAATGCTATCGGCTGCCTTTTGTAATTTCTCCAGCGTAGTGGCATAAAAGTATTTAGCCGTTTTTAGTCCTAAGTCTTTTGCAGCTAAGTCGCGAATAGCTTTGCGATTCATCGTAAAGTTTACGGCTCGTGCTGAAGGCGCAACTCTAACTCCTTGCTTCTCATAATCGTATAAGCGTTCGGTGCGGATGGCTTCAATCTCACTAATGATAACATCGGGCTTGTGCTTAGCTACTACTGCATCGAGCGCATCACCGTCTAGCATTGAGAAAACTTCAAATTCGTCCGCCACTTGCATAGCAGGTGCACCAGGATAGTTGTCACAAGCAATGATGTGTTGCCCTAGGCGTTGCGCTGCGATGGTGAACTCTTTGCCAAGTTCTCCAGAACCAAGGAGTAGAATTTTTTTCATATAAAAATAGAGTAGGGATTTGTGGCGTTGTTTTAGCAAGTGTTGCGTTGAAAGTTTGCTAGTTGCGCAAAAATGTCGGGAGCATTTGGCGTGTTTTGAGTCAAGTATGTACATTCTCTCGCAAATTGTTTGAGATGTTCGAGCGTTGTTGAACGAGGTTGAGAAGAATGTTGCGATGTAGAATCAATCATAGGCACGTAATAAGAGTAGATATAGCGTACCCTTATAACGTGCCTATGGCCTTTTTAGTATCTCATATCGGAATGAAATTTAGAGAAAACTAATCCTCATTCTAGGACTAAGTAAATTTTTTAGCATTGTTGCCAAGCCCAATACTGGTCATCAAGGTTCATTCCCAGATGATTTGTTGGGATTGAGCTATTTTGCGCAGGTTCATCAACGCATAACGCATTCTCCCGAGAGCTGTGTTGATGCTTACGCCTGTTTTACTGGCTATTTCTTTGAAAGAATAGTCTTGAAAATAGCGCAACTTACAACTTCCTGTTGTTCGAGAGGCAACAAATCAACTAAATCGCCTAGACTATTGAGTAGAACTTCATATTCCTCGGCATCTTCCGTTTCTGCAACAGCAAGATGTTCCCAATGCTCTGTATCATTGTCGTATGAAGATATTCTTTGTTCTGTTCCTCGTCTAAAATAGTCTATGATGAGATTGTGCGCAATGCGTGTGACCCAACAATAGAATTTGCCAGAGTCTGAGTATTTGCCTTGTTGTAAGTTGAGAATAACCTTGACGAATGTTTCTTGAAAGAGATCATTGGCCAAATCTTCTTGATGAACTTGAGCGAGAATGTAGTGAAATATTCTATCTTTGTATCGCTCGAGCAAGCAATCGAAAGCTTCGTTGCATCCCATCATATATAAACCCACCAGTGTTTGGTCGGTCATCATTTTGTAAGTTTCCATAACTAATGATGTTTATGTTGTGGTAGATGCGTAAAGATGTTTCGATAGGCAATTACTATATTTTGTTGGTTTATTCGCGAAGATAAGCATTTTCTGTGGAATTGTCAAGACTTTCCTCCGTTTTTCCTTGTTGTGCATCAAAACGCCAAGCCAGTAAGGGCAACATTCGGAGCAAATAAAATGCAATTTCTCTACCTTCCACTCGCCCCAAAACAATAATCTACGGTTCTAGTAATGATGCCGCCTAACATAATCAGTATTGAACCTTGCCGGATAAATTGTCGATGCGTGTAATCATATCCACATCGCCTTTATCCAACTCCAATACTCCTCTATATAATGATTTATTAAGAGAAAACGCTTCGAATAGTGTTAAAATGCAGGGCGAATTTTTGGTCAGCATTTGGAATAAACTAGGAAGAAAAAGAGTGTTTTTCTTCGAGAGTTCAAAATCATTCCTCCGACAAATTTGGGACGTATTCTCAAACTTTTCTCGTAATTCTCCGACTTTTTCTTGATATTCTCAGAGCTTTTTCCCGAATTTCTCGGAAATTTTTCCCGATTTTTGTCCGTCGGAAATAAAAATTCCGTCGGACGTTTTCAAAAATCGCGTGGGAAGAAAAAAATAAATTCCGTGGGACATAATCCGAAAAAAAGTCCCTTAAAAATCGCACTGAACAACGTGTCGTTTTTATCATAAATGACGTGTTGTTTCGCGAAAACGAGGGAATTTCTTACAAAACCGTCTGAAACTTGCGATTTTTTAAACGCTCTGAGAATCGCATAATTCCCAACAACTTTTTCTGAGTTCAAAAAGTCGCGTTAAATGGAAGGACGGAAATTGTGAATATGTGTTGTGCTTGTGCGGGCTTTTTGGGGGTATAAATATGAAGTTTGTCAGAGATTTAGGAGGTCGCTTGCAATAAATTAACGTGAAGAACGGAAAAAAGGTAGTCTGAAAATGGCGTTTAATTGATAAAGTTGTATCTTTGCATTGTTATGACTGACGCCAAAAAAATAAAAGCACTGATAGAACAACACGATTGGGCATCCGCACGTGTTGCGCTTGATTCCACTTCCAAAGATGACTTATCTTTGAGTGATCGTTTGTTTCTAGAGGGGTTATTGGCAGCAAAACAGTCAAACTGGCATCGGGCAAAAGGCTTTTTTCTTCAAGCAAATGAATTAGCACCTAACGGTGAAGCCGCCGAGATGCTGGATATGATAACGGACATATACGATTTCTACTACAAAGACAATTTAAATCCTTAAAAAGCTCCTTGATATGGCGAAAATGAGAGGTGCTGTTGTTATTGACACCGAGCGATGCAAAGGTTGTGATCTCTGTGTTGTGGCTTGTCCCACACAAACGCTCGCGCTCAGTACAACGGCCGTTAACCACCGCGGATATGCTTTTTGCCAAGATGTCAACGCAGAAGCGTGCATCGGTTGCACAGCATGTGCCACGGTTTGCCCAGACGGATGTATTGTGGTCTACAGATTGCGTGAAACGTAGTCTTTTGTCTCTCAATACAACTGTAAGTTCTCAGTGAGTCGCATCTCCATTTGAGTAAACTTGTGTTTGCTTGAAATGCCAAAGGCTAAAATGCTAGGTGAACGCCTAGATTACCTATATTTTAGTTGAGAATTGCGATCTGTCCCATAACTACTTTTAGATTCTTCTCCTTATGGAAAAAGAGATATTACTTCTCAAAGGAAATGAAGCATTGGCTTATGCATCGGTTCGCTGTGGTTGTGATGCCTACTTTGGTTATCCCATCACGCCACAAAGCGAAGTGCTTGAAACCTTTGCTGAACTTCAGCCCTGGAAGACGACCGGTATGGTTGTGCTTCAAGCAGAAAGTGAAGTGGCTAGCATCAATATGCTCTATGGTGCTGGTGGCTGCGGAAAGAAAGTGATGACTTCATCTGCAAGTGTCGGTATTGCTTTGATGCAAGAGGGCATTAGTTATATGGCTGGTGCAGAAGTGCCTTGCCTCATCGTTAATGTTCAGCGTGGTGGCCCTGGTTTGGGAACCATTCAACCTTCGCAGAGTGACTACAATCAAGCTACTCGCGGTGGAGGTAATGGTGACTACGAACTCATTGTCCTTGCGCCCAACAGTGTGCAGGAGATGGCAGATTTCGTAGACCTTGGTTTTGAACTCGCGTTCCGCTATCGCACTCCAGTAATCATGTTGGCCGATGGTGTCATCGGACAAATGATGGAAAAAGTGGAATTGCAACCACAAAAGGAGCGCATCAGCGATGAAGAAATTGCAGAGCGTTATCCTTGGGCTACCATAGGTTGCAAAAACCGCAAGCCCAATGTTATCACTTCTGTGGAACTTGTTCCAGAAATCATGGAGCAACACAATCTGCATTTGCAAGCAAAATATCGCGAAATTGAAGAAAAGGAAGTGCGCTACGAACTCACCGGTAGCGACAATCCAGTATTAGGCATTGTAGCCTTTGGCTCTGCTGCGCGCATCTCTCAAAAAGTGGTAGATTTGGCAAAGGCTGAAGGCATTGAGGTGCAATTGTTGCGTCCCATCACGTTGTGGCCATTCCCTAAAAAGCAAATACTTGAGATGGCTTCCAAAGTGAAAGGCATTTTGACCGTGGAAATCAATGCAGGACAAATGGTTTTTGATGTGCGCTACACCGTAGAAGGACGCGTTCCCGTAGAACATTACGGTCGTCTCGGCGGCATTGTGCCAAGTCCTAGTGAGATTTTGGACAAACTCAAAACGATGTTATGAATCAACGTTCCCGAAAGAAACAACGTGACGAACTGCAAGAATTGCGTCGCCAACACAGGATCTTAGTCATCCGTAATTGGTTGAATAGCATCTTTATTGTTCTTGCGCTCTCGCAATTGCAGGCGTTTTATATTTTAAGGCAGGCGAACGCGGGCTTATGATTAGTTATGGCATCGGAGTGCTTGCTGTTCTCATCAAAATGGTGGAAGCGATGTTTCGAATGCCTGGAATCTTCAACAAGTTGTAACTATGACGAAAGAAGAAATTATCAAGCAGGGTAGTCAAGTTTATAAAACTTCTTCACTGCTCAACGACAATACAATGCACTATTGCCCTGGTTGCTCTCATGGTGTAGTCAATAAACTCATTGCAGAAGTGATTGAGGAAATGGGCATGGGTGACAAGTCAGTGGGAGTGAGTCCCGTAGGTTGCGGAGTTTTTATCTACAAGTATATTGATATAGACTTTCAAGAAGCTGCTCACGGTCGCGCTTCTGCTGTGGCAACGGCTATTAAGCGCGTGCTTCCCAACCATCTAGTGTTTACCTATCAAGGAGATGGAGATGCCGCTGGTATTGGTACGAATGAAACCATTCACTCTTTGAACCGAGGAGAAGGCATTGTGATTGTCTTTATCAATAATGCCATCTATGGTATGACTGGAGGACAAATGGCGCCTACCACTTTGATGGGGCAAATGACTTCAACAAGTCCTTATGGTCGCGAGGCTGCGCTTCATGGCTATCCCCTCAAATTGGCAGAAATAGCCGCAATGTTAGAAGGCACTGCTTATGTGACCCGTCAAAGTGTAGAGTCAATGGCTGCAATTGGTAAAGCCAAACGCGCACTTCGCAAAGCCTTTGAACTTTCCATGCAACAGAAGGGTTCTTGCCTAGTAGAGTTTGTATCCACTTGCAACATGGGTTGGAAAATGTCTCCCACCAAAGCCAACGAGTGGATGAAAGAAAATATGTTTACTTATTACCCCAAAGGCGACCTCAAGGACGTCACAAAGAATTCCTAATCTGATAGTTTATGACACAAGAGATAATTATTGCAGGATTCGGCGGACAGGGCGTTCTCTCTATGGGAAAAATCTTGGCTTATGCCGCTTTGATGGAAGGCAAAGAAGTGAGTTGGATGCCTGCCTATGGTCCAGAACAACGTGGAGGAACAGCTAATGTTACTGTGATTATCAGTGATGAGAAAATTTCTTCGCCAATTCTTTCCAACTACGACACAGCTATTCTCCTCAATCAGCCCTCTGTTGATAAATTCCAACCGAAAGTAAAGGTGGGTGGTGCTTTGATTTTTGATGGTTTTGGTGTGATGCAACCACCCACACGCGAAGACATTAGTGTGTATTCCGTTGCCGCAATGACCACAGCCACAGAAATGAAGCTGGCAAAGTGTTTTAATATGTTCATTTTGGGTAGTTACTTAAAGGTGCATCCCATCGTGAAAGTGGAAAGCGTGATGAAGGCTTTGCACAAAACCCTTCCTGAACGTCACCATCATCTTTTGCCTGCCAACGAACAGGCCATTCTGAAAGGAATGGAGTTGGTGATTCTCTAATTTGTGGCACTGCTCTTGAGAACAAGAGGTAAATCTAACTAGCAAGTATTTCTTGCATGCACAGATTTACAGCAAGCAATTCAAGAATAGAGCAACAATCAAACAATTGTTTTGTTAGTTTGCGTGGAGCATTCCTACGCAAGATGCGAAACTCTTTAATACCTATATAATATGGCAAATAGAAGAAGACTCAAAAAGGCGATTAATAACATTTGCAGCGACCTGATGTTGGTCAATGTCGTTGTTTTGCAAGATAAACCTCAATCAACTGAAAAGTTGGAAACCATTGGACAAGAGATTCTTGCGCTCAATGTAGAGTTTGTGAAGCGCATTAGCCACACCGAACCTGGCAGTGTGCGTTTGTTCTATGCAAAGTTGCGCCAAGAATTTTCTGAGAAGGTGCAAATATTTATGGCTTGCTTAGTCAAGCCTAAGATTTGCTTTTGTAACTCTGGCCGTGTGTCATCAGCTTTTTACCGCAAATGAAGACACACGGCCAAAGTCGTGCTTAAACATTTCATTGATATGATACAATCAATAGCCCAATTTATCTTGTTTCGTTGCATGGGTTGGAAGGTAGAAGTTACCGTTCCATCACGCGATAAGTGCATTCTGTGTGTTGCTCCCCACACTAGTAACTGGGATTTCCTTTTGGGTGAGACTTTTAGTCAGGCAATTGGGCGAAAGGCTGGATTCTTGATGAAAAAAGAATGGTTTTTCTGGCCGTTGGGCTGTTTGTTTCGTGCATTAGGTGGTATTCCTGTGGTGAGAAGTCGTCATCAGTCGCTCACAGATCAGTTGGCTGACATTGCTATTCGCGAAACGTATTTCAATCTCGCAGTCACGCCAGAGGGTACACGCTCTCGAGTAACCACATGGAAACGAGGTTTTTATTATATTGCCTTGAAGGCGAATATCCCCATTCAATTGTTTGCTATCGATGCAAAGCATAAGCGCATCGTTTGTACAGAGGAAATTATGCCATCGGGTGATGTTGATGCAGACATGAAGCGAATAATGGACTATTATCGCCCCTTTGCAGATTGCGCCTTCTATCCCGAAAAGTTTGCTTTAGAAGAAATCTAAAGTGCAACATTTGATTGTTTTGAAATTTTGAGGTGGAAATTGCAGGTAAACGCAGCGTTTCGTGCCATATTATCGTAGTTTTATAAGCATCCTAAGTATTCGGCTTATGAGAATATCCCTTATCCATGGGTTGCGCTCTTATTTAAGTTACCCAAATTCACAAATGATTTCCTTGTTCTTGAAAGAAAAGGGAAAAAACGTCTTGGCTAAATCTCTCTTACTGATGAGCATGACAAGTGCTGTGGCGTTTCATGCCACCGCGCAAGTATCTGTGTCGCAAACATTGGGAGATAGTGGGGTAGTCGTGCCAAAGCGTCCAGCTCCGTTGATTTGGGAAGAGAAAGAATACTTGGGTGCTCCATGGGTATCTCCCATTTCGCGTCCTTATACACCGACTGCAGGTTTGCAAGGAAGGCATATCTTCCTTTGGCCAAGTCACGGACGCTATTTAATGCGGAGAGATGGGCGTGGCAAAGACCAATCCTCTTTTGCACAACCGAGGATTTGCTCACTCCCACTTTTGTTTTTCCTTATCTCATTCCTATGTTGGAGCGAGCTGGAGCGATAGTGTATAGCGCTCGTGAGCGTGATGCGCAGACAAACATGGCTGTGGTTGATAACGATCAACCGAGTAGAGATGGAGATTATGTAGAAGATAATGCAGCGGGAAGGTCTTGGCAAACAGCCAATGTACGAGGTTTCTCTATGCCCTTGACCACACTCAATGATAATATTCAGCCATTCTCTTTAGGCACAGTGCGTTCGGTTGCCACAACACAAGGCAAGGATTTGAACAGCGTGACGTGGATGCCTCAACTTCCAAGCTCTGGAACGTATGCCGTTTACGTGAGCTATGCCACACTTCCGCACGCTGTAAGCGATGCGCACTATACTGTTTATCATTCAGGTGGGAAGACAGAGTTTCGTGTCAACCAACAAATGGGAGGCGGAACGTGGCTATATTTGGGTACGTTCCATTTTGAAGCAGGAAAAAACAGAAGGAATTGCGTGATGCTGACCAATCAAAGCCAGCAACACGGCGTAGTATCTGCAGACGCTGTGCAGTTTGGTGGAGGAATGGCTATGACAGAACGTGCTCTTCCTCAGATATCCTTAGCGGAAGATAGCACACGAGTTTATACTTATCCCAATGGCCCCACTAGTCGTTTGCCGCGTCAGCTTGAGGGTGCCAGATATACGGCGCAATGGTCAGGAATTCCCGACACACTTTACCGCAATAATCCAGAAGGTAGCGACTATAATGACGATATTCGCGTGCGTCCACTTTGGTTGAACCATTTGAGTGGAGGTTCTGTCTATCATCCCAATAGTTCTGGAGCAGGTGTCCCCTTTGAACTGTCCTTTGCGCTTCACACAGATGCGGGTTATTTGAAGAATGGAAACGTTTTCGGGTCTTTGGGAATTGCAACCAGCAAAGGAGACAAAGGAGAATTAGAGTTTCGTTCTGGCGTTTCACGCAAAACTTCTCTAGTATTTGCCGAACAAGTACTGACCACAGTTACATCAGATTTGTCACAATCCTTTGATGTAGACTGGCGCCAACGTGACTTAACAGACAAAAACTACGGAGAAACAAGGCTACCGCAGGTTCCGTCAATGATTTTTGGAGTTGCTTGCTCATCAGAATTTCACGGATATGAAATATGCGCACGATCCCAACTTTAAGTTTGTGGCATCGCGAGCCATCTACAAAGCAATGTTACGCTATGTGGCGCAAATGCACCGTCAAGAAGACAACGTGGTGATTCAACCGCTTCCTGTGAATAGTCTTTCTGCAGTGTTGTTAAAGGGAAAGAATCAAGTGCAACTGACGTGGCAACCCACTTTAGACAGTTTGGAAGTCACAGCAATACCCACAGACTATATCGTTTATACCAAAGAAGCTGGAAAGGATTTCGATAATGGGCAGTTGACAAAAGGGAAAACGTCTTTGACCCTTCCCTTGGAAGCAGGAAAGCATTATAATTTCAAAGTAGCAGCACTCAATGCCGGTGGCGAAAGTCTCCCTTCTGAAACTATGGCTGTGTTTTGTGCAAAAGGTCATCGCGAAGGGAATGCCCCCGAAATACTTGTGGTCAATGGCTTTTATCGCTTAAGTGGTCCAGCTCGTGTGGAAACAGCGGACAGTCTAGGCTTTGATTTAGCAGAAGATTTAGGTGTGCCTTATGATTACTCCACAGCTTTTACTGGTAAGCAAACCAATTTCGCAAGAAGTGATATGGGACGTTCTGGCATACACAGTTTGGGATATGGCTCTTCAGAGCTTGTGGGAAAAGTTATAGCCGGTAACCGCTTTGATGGTGTGGAGATTCATACTTCATCCATTACCAACGCTATGCCCAATGTTGCCGTATCCTCAATGGGGAGAGAAGCTTTTGCTGCTTTGACTCCAGAGCAATTAAAACGCTTTGCGGTGATTGATTATATTGCTGGTCAAGAGAAGAATGCGGCTTACAATCTATTGCCTTATAAAGCCCTTCCTCCTGCTTCAATGGCACAATTAAAGACATATGGAAAGCAAGGCGGTGCACTATTGCTCAGTGGAAGTTATTTGGGGACTGACACAAAGTCTGAAGAAGAACGTCTTTTTATGGATGAAATGTTAGGTGTGCGCGCACCAGGTAGGGTAGCCAACGACACGCTGGAAGGAGTCTGGGGAATGAATACTCCCATAGAACTTTACAATCTGCCCAACGCAACGCACTATTTTGTGCAACATACGGACGTACTTGAGCCCACAAAGTCCTCAGCTTTCTCCGTCTTCTCTTATGGCAAGGGAGGTTTTAGTGCAGGTGTGGCGAATGCTGAGGATATGCAACGCAGTATCACTCTAGGTTTCCCCTTCGAATGTATCAAGGACGAAACGCTTCGCAAGTATGTGATGCAAGGAGTACTCAAATATCTTCTCAAGAAATAATGAATCAGACAATGTAGAATTGTTGTTTGGACAACCTACTAATTCAATTAGAAATTATACCTTTGTAAATGAGAATTGAGCAATTTCCCTCGCAGTTGTTAGAAAAGGCCGTAGGCGAAATGTCTAAGCTCCCAGCAGTGGGGAGAAAGACTGCGCTACGACTTGTCTTGCACCTTCTGCGCAAAGATGCTTCGCAAACGCATAGTTTGGCACAAGCGTTATTGGATTTGCGCGATGATGTGAAGTATTGTCGTCATTGTCACAATATCAGCGACACCGAAGAGTGTGAGATTTGTACACATCCCCACCGCGATAAAAGTACAATCTGTGTAGTTGAAAATGTGCAGAATGTTATGGCTATAGAAGCTACGGGACAATATCGCGGTGTCTATCACGTTTTAGGTGGAGTCATAAGTCCGATGGATGGAGTTGGACCAGGTGATTTACATATTCAATCACTGTTAGAACGTGTGGCTACGGGGGAAGTAAAAGAAGTGATATTTGCGCTGAACCCCACCATGGAAGGGGACACAACGAACTTTTATATCTCAAGAAAATTGCAACATCTTCCTTCAGACGAGCATCCAGTTCAAATGAGTGTGTTAGCGCGTGGCATTGGTGTGGGAGATGATTTGGAATATGCAGACGAAGTTACACTGGGACGTTCTTTAATCGACCGCGTGGCGCTCAAACAATAACTATTATAATAGAATAATATGACGTTTAAGAAAAAAGTATATCTGCTCTATGCTGTTGCCGTTTTGGTGGCATCTGCTGTGTTCTTCCTTCTCGATGGCAAAGCTGATTTAGTGGGAGATGATTGTGTAAAACTTTATGCGATAGATCTTCTCGTTGTTGTTGTGCCAACGGTGAGTTTGTTCTTTGCTTACAGTTGGGAAAAATATGCCTTTCAACAGGAAACGCCTAGCTAATGTTAGAGGTGACGAGCGTACGCGTTTGCTTCATAAAATTGCGTTTGTCAAGATTGGTATTTTCGTTTTTTTCCCTTTGGGCTTGCACGCTGTGCTATGTTTTAGCGAGCTATTCTCACAATACGAAGTATGGCGTCATCGTAGCTTTGCTGCACGGCCTACTCGTTATTCCGAAACTTTCTTCGGTAGAAGATTAAACCCAAATCGGTCATTAGACCGTTATAACTTTCTTTCCCTGCATACATTTTCCTATGATTATAAAAACAGCTGACTTTTTTGTCTCCTCTGCTCGTGCTGACCAATGTCCTCAAGACAGTACGCTACCAGAATATGCCTTTATTGGCCGTAGTAATGTGGGTAAAAGTTCACTCATCAATATGCTAACCGGGCGAAAGGCTTTGGCAAAAACATCTTCTACTCCTGGTAAAACGATGTTGGTCAACCACTTCATCATTAACAATGAGTGGTTTCTCGTCGACTTGCCAGGCTACGGCTTTGCCAGACGTGGGAAAAAGGAGATGGAGAAATTCCGTAACCTCATTGAGTACTACATACTAGAGCGTAAACAACTCACTTGCTTGTTTGTGCTTATCGATTCTCGCCTACCACCGCAAAAGATTGATTTGGAATTTATTCAGTGGTTAGGCGAAGAAGGTATTCCTTTTTGCATCGTATTCACCAAAGCTGACAAGAATAAAACAGGCGAGTTGAAGAAGAACGTGCAAGGCTTTCTCAAAAAACTTCAAGAAGAATGGGAAGAACTGCCTATGCACTTTGTGACCAGCAGTGAAAAAGGAACGGGCCGCACCGAGTTGTTGGACTATATAGATGAAATAAACAATGGTTTGGACTGATAAAGTTCGAAATCTGAAGTTCATATTTATTGGAGTTGCGATAATTATTGTCGCAACTTCTCTGTTTGTCTCCCATCGCTTGGTTGAGGATTTGAAGAATGAAGAGCGCACGCGCATGGAGGTTTGGGCTGCCGCTATGCGCTCTTTGACAGAAGCCGAAGAAAACACGGATTTGAATCTTGTGCTAACGGTTATCAATGGCAACAATTCTATTCCTGTGATTGTTACTGATGAGGAAAACAAGATACTGTCGCATCGCAACTTAGGCATCCAATCAAGAAGTAGTCAGGATTCTTTGAAACAATTGCAAGGTCGTTTGATAGAAATGCGACAAACGGGGAAACATATGAAAATGCCTTTGGAGATAACTTCACAAAAAGACAATACAACGACACAGAGTTCGCCAGAGCAGTTGCACCACATCAACATCTATTATGAGGAGTCGTTGATTCTTCATCGACTAGCCTTGTTCCCCTATGTCCAGTTGGCTGTAGTCAGTTTGTTTCTGCTGGTTGCACTTGTTGCGCTGTTGTCCACGAAGAAAGCTGAACAGAATCGTGTGTGGGTGGGTTTGACAAAAGAAACAGCACATCAGCTAGGAACTCCAATTTCTTCTTTAATGGCTTGGATTGAAGTGTTGAAAGAAACCTATCCCAATGATCATTTACTAGAAGATATGCAGACGGATGTGCAGCGTTTAGAGCGCATCACAGAAAGATTTTTCCAAAATTGGTAGTCAGCCTGCGCTTGTAAACACGTCCATCTGTCCAATAATTGCGCAAACAGTGAGTTATCTGCAAAGAAGAATCTCGAGTAGAATTACGATTACCTCGCACATCCATCAAGAGGTTGAACTCCCGCTTTCGGCTCCTCTCTTTGAATGGGTGCTAGAAGTGTTGTGCAAAAACTCCGCTGATGCTATGTCGGGCGCTGGGAGTATTGAGATTTCTGGTCAAATAAAAGATGATAGATATGTCATCGACGTCACTGACACCGGAAAAGGCATTGCGCGCAAGAATTTCTCTTCAGTGTTTAAAGCAGGCTATACGACAAAACAACGTGGCTGGGGTTTAGGATTGTCACTCTCTAAACGGATTATTGAAAAATATCACCACGGTCGAATCTATGTTTTCCAATCAATTGTTGGGAAAGGCACAACTTTTCGTATTGAATTGCCTTTAGTGAGCTAAGCGTGTGGCGCACTCACGGATGCTAGCGTAGTATCCGAGTTTGTAAAGGTTGAAAACGAATAGCGAGGGGTGATGTGAAAGAAGATTCTTTCGCATTGCTCCTTTGCCTATACGATAGAAGAATAAGAATAACGGTTTGAGTTTCCATGTCACTAGTTTGTTATAACTCTGTGAAACGCGTGCCTTGTTGGTCATCGGTTCACCCAGCATACTAAGCGTGCGCAATGCAGTCTCACTATTGCATAGGAAAGACTTATTATCATTGATGCCTGTGTGTAGAAGCGGATTGTCTATGTGAATCATTGGGATATTAAGTTCTGACAATCGTACGCCCATTAAAGCATCTTCGTACCCATATTCTGTGATGCGCTCATCGAATTGCACTTGGTTGAAGACAGGACGATGAAACATCACACAGAAAGTACTGAAAAAAACTCGTAAGGACGTTTTTGGCGAAAGGGGAGAGTACGCAGTTTCTCCGCTGCAAGTTCATATTTAAGGCGTAGTTCACAACCTTTGGTGGCTGACAGAGGGGTAGAAAGACCGCCTACAATGACAGCATTCTCTTGTCGTGCAGTCCAGTATTTCCATAAGAAATTATCACTTATGACCTCGGCATCTGCATCTAACAGCAAGACGTAGTCAAAATGTGAATAGTCTATTAGCCAATTTCTCAGACGAGCTCGCCCTACGTTGGTTTCCATTCTGAAGAATTCGCAATTGGGCAAAAACTCAATCACTTCATTTCTTGTCACTGTCGCTTCATTTGTGCTAGCATCGTCGCCAACAATGATTTCATAATCGAATGTGTTTTCATATTGTGCCTGCAATTCTTCGCACTGCTTTTGTAAATCAGTGACAAGACACAGACAATCTGTGTTGAAGGTGGGAATGAGGATGGAGAGCATGGCAAGGTAGATAATAGAGTCTGAGGAGGAAGATGACTTTGATTGGAAGTTTGAAATAAAATGTCTAACATTCTTCAGAAAATCTCCGATATTCTTTGGAAAATCTCCGAGTTTTTCGGACATTTCTCCGAATTTTTTCAGAAAAATCTCCGAGGAAAAATTTGAAAATGTCAGAGTTTTTGTGCAATTCTACGAGTGTTTGTGGAGAGCTTTCAAATTCTATTTCAAAGTTTTATTTTCTTACAGTATCGAGCTACAGAAAAGAGACAAAAAAGGTGCGTATCCAGGTGAGAAATCTGGACACGCACCTTGACGTTTACATTACGAACTTAGAGATACTGAATACATATCCTTAAGCAAGAATGCTTAGAGTTTAGCCTCCAACGCTGCAATTTTGGTGAGCGTATCAGCTTCTTTCTTGCGTTCAAGGGCAACAACAGCTTCAGGAGCGTTGTTTACAAAGCGTTCGTTAGAGAGCTTGCCTTGAATGCTCTTGAGGAACTTGCGCAAATGTTCAAGTTCTGCACGTGCAGCTTCCTTTTCAGCTTCAAGGTCTACCACATCGCCCATATAAAGAGCGTATTCAGTGGTGCCCACAAGGAAGGTGCTGTAACCCGCTCCTTCAACTTGCTCTGCTGTTTCAATCTTATCGAGCCCCGCAAGTTTCATGATAAGACCATCGAAAGCCGAGAGTTCGTTGGCATTTGCCACAATGGTGAGTGAAAGCAGCTCACGTGGTGAAACGTTCTTTTGAGCACGAGCTGCACGAACGCCAGCAATGATGCCCTTTACACGCTCGATGGCAAGAATTAACGCTTCATCTGTTGAAACAGGTGCACTGATAGATTGAGGAGACACCATAATACTTTCGCCATCCTTGCGCTCTGTGAGATGTTGCCACAATTCTTCTGTGATGAAAGGCATAAATGGATGCAACAAATGCAACAGATCGTCGAAGTTCTTCAGAGTAGCTTCATAAGTGACGGCGTCAATGGGCTGTTGGTAGCCAGGCTTGATCATTTCGAGATACCAAGAAGAGAATTCATCCCAGAAGAGACGATATACCTCCATCAGAGCTTCAGAGATGCGATACTTAGAGAACAGGTCTGCAATCTCTGCAGCACTCTTGCGCAATTGAGCAGCGAACCATTCGGTGGCTTGTTTAGAGGTTTCTGGTTGCGTTAGTGTAGCGTCTACTTCCCAACCTTGCACCAAACGGAAGGCATTCCAAATCTTGTTGCAGAAGTTGCGACCTTGTTCGCACAATGATTCGTCGAAAAGAATGTCATTGCCTGCAGGTGCTGAGAGCATCATACCCATACGCACACCGTCAGCACCGAATTTCTCTATGAGATCAAGTGGATCGGGAGAGTTGCCAAGCGATTTAGACATCTTACGGCCAAGTTTGTCGCGAACGATACCAGTAAAGTACACGTTCTTAAACGGCATCTTGCCCGTATATTCGTAACCTGCCATAATCATACGTGCCACCCAGAAGAAAATAATATCGGGACCTGTGACGAGGGTCGCTAGTGGGGTAGTAGTAGTTTATTTCTTCGTTGTTGGGGTTGTTGATACCATCGAAAAGTGAGATGGGCCACAACCACGAGGAGAACCAAGTGTCGAGTGCGTCGTCATCTTGTCGCAATTCTTCAGCTTTTACCTCACGTCCGTATTTATCAGAAGCCACTTTCACAGCTTCTTCAAGGCTGTTGGCCACCACAAATTCTTCTACTTCTGCATTGGGTGCACTTAGATAATATGCAGGAATGCGATGTCCCCCACCACAATTGGCGACTGATACACCAATCTTGAATGTTGGAGAGCCAATTATTATAGGTGTTCTTATATTTCGCAGGGTAGAACTTGATATCGTCGTCCATTACAGGAGGCAATGCAAGGTCTGCAAAGTGCTGCATATTCAGATACCACTGCATGCAAAGGCGAGGTTCTACAGCTGTATTTGCGTTGCGTTCGCTGTATCCAACCTTGTTGTCATAATCCTCCACCTTTCAAGAAGACCAGCTGCGGCCAAATCTTCAGCAATTTGCTTGCGCACTGCCATACGATCTTGACCAATATACATTCCAGCTGCTTCAGAGATAGTGCCGTCTGCATTGAAAATGTCGATGGTTTCGAGGTTGTGCTTCTTACCCAGGGCATAGTCATTGACATCGTGGGCAGGAGTCACTTTCAAACAGCCCGTACCGAATTCAATATCAACATATCTGTCTTCAATAACAGGGATAACTCTATCTACGAGTGGCACGCGAACTTGCTGACCTTTGAGCCAACCGTTCTTGGGGTCTTTAGGGTTGATGCACATAGCCGTGTCACCCATAATTGTTTCAGGACGAGTGGTTGCGACAACAGCATATCGACCCTTTTCGTCAGAATGAAGCACTTCACCTTCTACACCAGTTGTGGTGCCATTATCATTGACCACATAATACTTGAGGTAGTACAGCTTGCTTTTCTCCTCACGATAGATAACTTCTTCGTTAGAAAGCGCTGTTTGTGCTTTAGGATCCCAGTTCACCATGCGAAGGCCACGATAAATAAGGCCTTTATTATATAGGTCTACAAAGACTTTAATGACACTCTCTGAGCGAGTTTCATCCATTGTGAAGCCTGTGCGGTCCCAATCGCAGGAAGCACCAATCTTGCGCAATTGCTTAAGAATGATACCGCCATGTTCTTCCGTCCAATCCCAAGCGTGCTTCAAGAACTCTTCACGGGTGAGATCCAATTTGCGGATACCTTGTTGAGCGAGTTTATTTACAACCTTTGCTTCGGTTGCAATGGAAGCGTGGTCTGTTCCTGGCACCCAGCACGCATTCTTTCCTTCCATTCTTGCGCGGCGCACCAAGATGTCTTGAATCGTGTTATTGAGGATGTGCCCCATATGCAGCACTCCCGTCACGTTGGGAGGGGGAATTACAACGGTGTAAGGCTCACGACCATCGGGTTTTGAGCTAAAGAGTTTATGGTTTGTCCAGTATTCGTACCATTTTCCCTCCACTGCTTCGGGAGAGTATTTTGTGGCAAGTTCCATATATATAGGTGTAAATTGGATTTACAAAAGTTGTTTGTCTGACAAATGCAGCAATAATACACCATGAGGATGCATTATTTCTGTGCAAAGATAGCACTTTTTCGGTGATTTTGGAGCAAATAGGGAAGGGAAACTATCGATTTACAAAGAGAAGTAGCCCATTTGAGCTTAGAATTTACCTAATATCCTATCAATTGCCCAGTTTGTTGGGGTAGCACTGACGGAGTCGCAAGTGCAAATGCCAGTTCCGCTGAGATGCTCCATGATGTTTTGGAGCAAAGGTACTTGAACGTGCTCAGGATTTTCAACCTCAATATATTGGTCTACTTCTTCATTCTGCAAATGAATGGCTTGATAGGTGAAAACAGAAAAAGAGAGCTGGCCTTTGTCGCCAATGAGTAGGATTCTATCTTCCTTGGCACTCTCGTGTGCTACGAAGCACCAAGTGCCCGAAGCCGGCAGACCATTGCCAAAACGAAAAGCAGCGCTAACGGAGTCTTCTGTGCTATACAACTGACGTACATTGGCCTTAAATCCTTGAACTTCTACAATAGGGCCAAAAAGTTGTTGAAGGAAATCTAGTTGGTGTGGAGCTAAATCATAGAAATATCCCCCACCAGCAATGTCGGGTTGTAACCGCCAAGGGAGATTTTTTGAATTGTAATCTAAATCTCTAGGAGGAACTGAGAAGCGAATTTGTGCAGAAAGAACTTTTCCAATAGCTCCAGTTTCAACCAGCGATTTCACACGTTGAAAATAAGGGAGATATCTGCGATAGTAGGCCACAAAACAAGGGGTATGTTGATTAGCTGCTACTCGATTGATGCGTAAACAATCGGAATAGTGTGTAGCTAACGGCTTTTCCACATATACAGCCTTCTGAGCATTCAAGGCCATGATAGCATAAGTGGCGTGCGTGGAAGGCGGAGTGGCAATATAGATGGCGTCGACGTTTGGATCCGTAACAAGATTTTGCGCATCCGTATACCAGTGAGGAATGTTATGACGCTCGGCAAAGGCTGAAGCACGCTCGGCACGTCTACTCATAACTGCTATCACTTGGACGTTAGGTAATTCAGAAAACGCAGGGAGCATTTTCTTTTCTGTCGCTTCACCACAACCGATAAAGCCCCATCTAATTGTTTTTTGGCATTCCATAGGGGCAAAGTTACGCAAAAATGTTGTACCTTCGCCTTGAAATACTAGCTTTTTCATCATGATGACCTATAAACAAGCTCTTCTTTTACTTCTGCAACATCCAAAGCGATGCTCACGCTCCATGGTTTTCTCTTATGTGCTGGCTGCTTTCGGAGCAATGGCTGTGGTCTTTGGGGTGTGTCATAGCGCATATATTATGGGAGTGCCCTGGTGGATTCTCAAGCAACAAGGCATTCCTAGAGAACACTTGTGGGAGTTGATTCCTATTGATGCAATTGGCCTAATTTCTCTTTGCATTGGACTCGTTGCTGCCTTTGTTGGACTTGTGAAGGCGCACTATAAATCTCTAGAAGTGGTGCGTGTTTTGCAACTCAAAACTAGACATGCTGCTGCGGTGTCTTCTGAACAACGGCTTTCTAGATGGACGATTGCTGCTGCAATTACCTTCGTATTGGGAACTTTATTGTTACTCCCTCAAGTGATTGTTGTGCTGGGGCTCTACCAAACTGCAAATTCCTCCTTGATGTTAGACGATGCCGTAGTGCCTCTATGGGTTTATCTTCTTCAAGCTGCGTTCTCCTTTGTGGGCATGCTCGTCCTACTTTTTCTCGGGCTATATTTTTCGTTTGGTGTTCTCTAATAAGCGTAATTGAATATGCGACATCTAACGCTTTTTCTTGCTGTGTTGCATTTCTCTGGCGGCTTTTTGTGTTCGACCTGTACGTCATATTTTGATAAAGGATGAGACTGGAAAAACGATTGTCCTTGCTTATGACAAAGCAACGCATGCCACTGAAAACATTCCGACGTGTTTCCCCTCTTCGCGTCAATCTATCTCTACGCGTGCTTTTAATGCAATCGAAGAAAATGGTTTAGGGCGGTATGGACAAAGTGCGGCAGGAATTCTGCCTAGTATTGGCGCACCAAAGATACCCATTATTATGGTGGAGTTTCAAGATGTGGCCTTTCAAACGACCACAACTCCAGAACTCTTGTCTCGTTATTTCAATGAGAAAGGCTTTTATATTGATAAAGGGTGGGGAGGTAGTGTAAAGGACTATTTCGAAGATCAGAGTTATGGACTGTTTCTCCTTCGTTTGAAGTGGTTGGCAAGGTGAAATTGCCCAAGAACAGAGAATACTACGGCGAAAATGTTGACAATAGTGTGCATATCAATGTAGAAGAGTTTTACCATAGTGCCGTTGAACTAATGCTCCAGCAAGAAAATAACTTTCGTGCTTTCGAGCATCAACAGAAGATTCCTTTGGTGATATTATTTTTCGCTGGAGCAAGTGAGAACTCTGCTAAAGAGTCAGGCAGGGAGAACTATTTGTGGTCTGCTTTTAAAGAGTCACCATTCACGGTTGCCAATAAGACCTTTGAAAGTTACCTCGTTACCGGAGAATTGATAAACTATTATAAGTCTGAATCAGGGAAACCTCTGATGGATGCTCAGGATAATCCCATTATTGATTATTCTGCTCTGGAGGGCCCTGGAGTGAAGTGCCACGAAATATGTCATGCTCTTGGACTTCCTGATGCTTATGATACCCAAAACCTTTATTGGGAAACTCCTGACTATTTGGACTTGATGGATTATGGACAATATGCAATGGACATTGGTGAGCGTCCTATTGGTCTTTCTGCTTACGAACGTAATTGTTTGGGATGGCTGAATCTTCGACAATTAGAAGATTCAACAGCTGTCTATAGGCTTTCTCCACTCAATGCTTTGCACCAAGCCACAGCATCGAAGACAGCTGCCCAAGCTTTTCTACTTCGAAATCACTCGAGCGAAAAAGAATACTTTGTCTTCGAAAATCGCCAGCCTAGTACTTGGTTTCCTTCCGAATTGGGTTCTGGAATGTTGGTCTATCACATAGATTATGCAGAGGATAACTGGAGAAGTAATCGGGTTAATGTCGATGGACATCAACAACGCTATGAGATAATCCCTGCGGATGGAATAAAAGCGACCCACGACAAGTTTGCAATAAAAGATTTTCAAGCAAGTTTTTTCCCAGGTTCAAAACGTATTTCTCTTTTTCCACCTAGAGGAACTCACAAAGTTTTGTGGAATTCGGGTGAGGAAAGTCCAGCGATATACAGTATTTCCATAAAAGAAGGGACAAATGATGTTATCTTTTCTCTCAGTGAGCATATAGCAACAGGATTGCAGTCTCATAACAATCGTCTTCTTCCCACATTGAAGGGTGAGTGCTTCTATGATTTACAAGGGAAGATGCTGAGACATCCACAGAGAGGAAATATTTATCTGCGTCAAGGGCAGAAGATATTGTACTTCCATCATTAGTTGTACGTTGTATACAAATTATTACAATAGATTATGTTGAAAAAAATCATGCTTTTAGCTTGTGTCCTCGGAGGTTTTCAAGTTGTACACGCGCAGTCATTAGGTTCACTCGTTAATGCAGCAAAGAGTGCTGCATCGAATGTTGTGAGCAATGCAAAAGAGAAGGTAGAAGCGTCACTGATTGGCACCCAAACGGTTACGGCTCACCAACTTGTGGGCACTTGGTCGTATCAAGAACCTTCTCTTGTTTTTGAGAGCAATAGTTTTGTAAATCAAGTGGGTGCAGCCGCTTTGAGCAAACAAGCTGAGAAGTCTGCTGTGGCTTATTTATCTAAAATAGGTGTGACAGCTGGTACACTTCAAGTGGCTTTCAAGTCTAACGGACATTACACCGCATCTCTAAAAGGGAGAAGCATCAGTGGAACATACCAAGTAAATGGTGCTACCCTCACATTAGTAGCTCCTCAAGGCGTTGTTTCTGTTCCCGTAAATGCAAAAATTCAGGGAAATCAACTTCAATTGTCTGTACATGCCGACAAACTCCTTCCTTTGCTTCAAACGCTCGTAGGCACTGTTTCTCAATCTGCTCAACAGTCTGCCATGATTTCTAATGTGTTGAAGCAATATAAAGGTGTATTGATTGGTTTGAAACTCAAGAAGTAGTTTATCTTCTGAATCGTTTTTGTTTGTTCATAGTGAAAGAGTCCGTTGTCTAGATGATTCATCAGACACGGACTCTTTTGGTACATACTACTAATGAGAATGTAGCCCATTCTTCAAAAAGTACTTTTCTCAAGGGGGGCAATACCACAATAATGGGGCAGCACTCACTACGGCAAAATCTTCGTTATAAGGGAAGATGAACCACTTCTACATTCGCTCGTTTCAACAAAGCAAGGCCTTCGTGCAATCGATACTCACGGGCATAGACCACTCTGCGAATACCAGCTTGAATAATGAGTTTAGAACACTCAATGCAGGGCTCATCCGTTACGTAAAGCGTAGCACCATCAGAGTTATTGCCCGAGCGTGCTATTTTTGTAATGGCGTTGGCTTCTGCATGGAGTACATAAGGAATTGTATTTCCATCTTCATCCTCGCAAATGTTCTCAAAGCCCGAAGGAGTACCGTTGAAACCATCAGAGATAATCATTTTATCTTTCACAATCAGCGCACCAACCTGTCTTCGCGCGCAATAGGAGTTTTCAGCCCAAATGAGTGCCATTCGGAGATAACGGTGATCTAGTGTATCTTTTTTGTCCATTGTTGATTGTTTTAGTTGGAGTAAGAGGGCAAAAGCGAGGGAAAATGAAGGCTTTCCAGTCTGTGAAGTTTTAGAACGGATTAAGAATGGAGGCCGTCGCGTCGAAGCATTGCATCTATCGTTGCAGCTTGCCCTCTGAAATCGTTGTAAAGCGTTTGAGGATGTACCGTACCTCCGCGCGAAAGTATCTTATGACGGAAATCATTTGCCACCTCACGACTGAACAGTCCGCGTTCCACAAAAGCAGCAAAGGCATCGGCATCCAAAACTTCTGCCCATTTATAACTATAGTAACCAGCAGCATAGCCACCGCTCATGATATGGCCAAACTGCACGGTCATACAAGCCTCATCAATGGAGGGTAACAGTTGAACTGAAGCCCACGCTTTGCGCTCAAACTGACGAATATCTTCTTCTAGAGGAGTTGTCAGTGTGTAGTACGCCATATCAAGCAGACCAAAACTTACTTGACGCATACAAGCGTAGGCTGCATTGAAATTGTGCGCCTTGCGAATTCTGTCTATCAAATCTTGTGGCATATCCTCACCTGTTTGATAGTGCTTCGCAAAAGTTTGAAGGAATTCGGGACGCAGAGCATAGTTCTCCATGAATTGCGAAGGAAGTTCCACGAAGTCCCAATATACATTTGTACCGCTTAAACTCTTGTAGTGGGTTTTGGCAAAGATTCCGTGCAAAGCGTGTCCAAATTCGTGCAAGAAGGTTTCAAGTTCGTCAAATGTGAGGAGAGATGGCGCGTTCTTTGTTGGCTTCGTAAAGTTCATAGTCACACTAACATGAGGGCGATGTTCACCTTGTTTGTCTATGAATTCTTCTTTATACGAGGTCATCCATGCGCCATTCTGCTTCGATGTGCGTGGGAAAAATCGGTATATAATACAGCCAAGAAGCTTCCATCTGCATCGTGCACCTCATAGGCTTTCACGTCTGGGTGATAAACAGGAATTTCGTTGTTATCTACAAATGTAATGCCATAAAGTGTTGTGGCAAGGCCAAAAACGCCATCTGTGACTTTAGACAACTCCAAATAGGGGCGCACCATTTCTGCGTCTAGGTTGTAGTCTCTCAACTGAAGGAGGTGAGCATAGTGTGCAAAATCCCAAGGTTGCAGCACAAAGTCATTACCTTCTTGCGCTTTGGCGAAATTTTCTATGGCAGCAACATCTTGCTTCCCTGCTTCGAGATAATGAGTTTTGAGATTCTCCAAAAGCTCATACACCTTTTGAGGAGTTTGCGCCATTCTGTTCTTAAGAACGTAGGTTGCGTAGTTTTCATAACCCAGTAGTTGAGCAAGTTCCATTCTTAAATTCACCAACTTGCGACATACTTCAAAGTTGTTGAATTCGTTCTCCTTTGTGCATTTTGTCATATAAGCACGATACAATTGTTCGCGCAATTCTCTGACTTCAGAATACTGCATAAAGGGAACAAAAGAGGGAGCGTGCAATGTAATCACCCAACCTTCTTTTTCCTTCTCTTGTGCGGCTGCTTCCGCTTGGTCTATTTGACTCTGGGGAAGGCCTTTAAGTTGAGATCTATTTGTGATGTGTAGGAAAAAGGCATTTGTCTCTTTTATGTTGTTCTGAGAAAACTTCAGCGAAGTCTGCGATAATTCTGCTTTAATAGCACGAAATCGTTCTTTTTTTCTGGGCATCGAGCGTTGCACCGGAGCGTTCAAATCCGTCGTATGTCTTTTTCCAACAACATCTTGTCCTCGCCGTCCAAAGTTGGGTTTTGATGTTCGGCTTCATAAACAGCTTTCACGCGAGCGAATAGAGCTTCGTTCAGCATAATGTTCGAGGAGTGCTCACTCAATAAAGGAGACATTCGTTCTGCTAACTGTTCTAATTCGTCACTAGTACAGGCTGAAAGTTGATTATACATAAGTGTTGTTGCCTTGTCTAATACGTTTCCGGTAGTGGACAGCGCAACAATTGTGTTTTCAAAGGAGGGAGCATCGGTTTGATTGGCGATTTGCTCCACTTCTTCAGCTTCAAGACGGATGCCTTCGCGGATGGCTTCTTCAATGTCTGCAATAGAGATATTAGAAAATGGGAAAGTATCGTGAGGAGTCGCCCAAGAGGGTTGTAAGAGTAAATTCATAACTTATGATTTGTGAGGAATACTAGATTGAGATATGGTTTCAAACTCTTTGCCGAGGTTAAGTTTGAGATAAACTTCATAGAGCAATGGTTGCCATTCTTGACTCTCTAGAGGATAATTAGCTCGAAATGTTTCAAGATGTGGTCGTGCTTTCATACCATCCTTTTTGTTGTTCAAGCGCTTGCTTATATCCTGCCGAACGTATGCTTGTGGGTAACTGGATAGCGCGTGCTTTGCGATAGTATGCCCTGCCAATGTAGAGATGGGCGCGCAATAATGTAGAATCGCAAGTCAATGCAGCTTGTGCTGTTTGAATGCTCTGGTCGTTTTGTTTCAATAAATCATATGCTTGAGCAGCCGTAATCCGGAATTGTCCGTTGGTCTTATCTTTTAGTGCAAGTTTGTTGGCTAAATCAACAACAGCTGTGTAGTCTTTGTCCGCAAAATAATCTTCCGCCAGAGCTTTGAAAAAAAAGGGATGCAAAGGAAAGGCTTCTACTCCTTGCAATAAATAATGTCGGTAGCCTTTCTCATTTTTGTTAGCGGCATTGATCAGAGCTAGTGTTTCGTACAATGAAGCCAATTTGTCAGAATCCTTTAAAGCAATGTCTACATAGCGTTCAGCTTCTTTATAGTGCCCTGAAGCGAAACACGCATAGATATAATGTTCTGCATTTGTCACAACTTGTTGGTGGGTGAGTGTCGTTGGAGCGGATTGAGAAAATATAGCGCTCTTTCTCACGTCCAAAGTTAGTTGCGCCATCAACCGTGCATTGTCCCAATCATTCTTACTTGAGAAATACTGCGCTGCAGCAGAAAGGTTGGGATAATAACGATTGAGCAGAGTATTGAGGGTTGCTCGATGGGAAGGTTGCTTGTGGGCATCTTTTAATCCTTGTATTTCTGCGCTATCTGTGAGAACTGCATAGGTAAAGAGTGAACGTAGACTTTTGAAGTAAGCACTGGTGTCTGGCTTTTGCTGCAAATAGATGCGTTCATTTTCTTGTTCATTTTGCAATTTCGCCGCCTCAACACCCAAATAATACACTCTGGCATCGCAGACGGTAGCCGTGTCCTTGCGCTTTTTCTCTATGAGTTGCAAAGCTTCTGCAGTTTTTTTTTGCTTTAATTGCAGCACGAATGTCTTTTATCTCTTTTTGCGCCATAGAAGGGATACACGGAAGGGTAGCCAATGCCACTAGTGCAAGTGCGAACTGATATCGCATAGCGCAAAACTTCCTTACGTTATCATATTGCTTATATAACGTAGAGCTTATAAGAGAAAGACGCTTTGAATGAGAATTCATAGATATAGAACTTATGTGCTTAATCTCGAGCGAAAGAAAACAAATGGTGTGTTCTTTCCCGAATATATTTGATTTTTACTTGCAAATTACGGCTCGTTGCCATTCTTTTTAACCCCAGTCGTTCATTAGATTCTGAACAGAATTCGATTGATTGTTGAGATGTCTGTTTACCGTTACGAAAAGCGTAGTGAGCTACGGTGAGGACGAACAAAATCAACGACTTCAACAAGAAAATGAAAGAAGAAGAGAAGTTATCTTCTCTATAACGAACTGCACTGTAACGATTTAATGAGCCTTTGAAGGCATTTACGAGTTGTTCTATTACGGTCTAATGACCTAGCGGGCAGCCCTTGCGGAAATACTAGCACAGATACCCTAAGAGGGTGTGCCAATAATTGTTGGTCACACCCTCGTTTAGGTAATCTATTAAAAGAGGAATTTTTAGTGCAATCCTTGACGCATCAAATCTTCCATCTCTTTAGCCTTAGCCTTTTGGTTCAAGTTGGAATAGATTTGTTCCAAAGCTGAAGCCCAAAGGCGGCTACGTTCTGGAGCAAGTTCACGAACCTTCTCCATCAAAGGAAGAGCCTTTTCAAAGTAGCCACGAATTTCCTTAAGCTCCTTGTTGTATTGGTCTACAGCCTTTTGACCCTTCACACGATCCAAGTTGCTACCGGCATACTTATAACCGCCATTCTGACGCTTGGTTACTACTTCATTGATGTAGCAATAAGCCTTGTTGGCCATAGCTTCCAAATAGTTGGGATCGAGTTCTAATGCTTTGTCGAAGGCATCACGCGCTTCAGCATAATTGTGCTTCAAGTTCATAGAAACGTAGCCCTTGATAAACCAAGCTGACTTGCTGTTGGGATTTTGCGCAACCATATCATTGGCTGTGGCTTCTGCAGACTTTACATCGTTCTTTTCATTGTAAACTGCCACCAAACTTTCCATAAAGGCTTGGTTATCTTCAATGTTGGCAATGGCGTGCTTCAAGTCGTTCACATAAGCCAAGGTGTCTTGCTTACCAGTGAGATCTGCTTCGAAACGCATCAAATAGAGGTCGCGAACGGGGATTTTAGCCTCTGCAAGCAATTCCTTTTTGTCCAAAAGGTCCTTGGTCTTGTTGAGTACATCATCCCATTGCTTCATTTCGTAAGCCAACATACTGCAATAGTAGCTAGCTTGAGCATAGTTTTGTGCCTTAGCTTGGAGAAGTGAGTCACGCTTTTCTGCAAGTGCAGGATTATTTACGAATTGGAGGTGCTTGTTGAAATACTTGTATGCACCTGCCTTGTCGTGGTTTTGATTGAGGAAAATGCCTGCATAGAAGAAGTAGTCTTGGCAACCGAGAAGAAGACGCGTGTCCTCTTCTGAAAACTTTAGTTTTGGCATCTTACCCTTTGCGTCTGGTGTATGCTCTGCTACGTAGCTCTTGGTGAAATAGTCCACCATCTCATCCAAAGAAGAGACAAATTTAGCAGTGTCAAGTGGCTCATTTTTGGCTGCTTTCATCAATTCTGGATTGAATTGCGTACTCACAAGCTTACCTGCTTGGTTGTAGATTTCCGCAAACTTAGTTGTCTTAGGGTTGTCGAATGAGGATTTAAGCACCTCAAGAGCTTCGGCTGTCTTGTTTTGTTCTTGCAAAAAAGCAGCCTTACTGATGACACTGTTTTGTGCAATGCCCATCATTGAGCACGCAGCAACAGCTGCCAGGGTGAAGATTTTCTTCATAGCAATGGAATTTTTAGCGAGTAATTATTGTATTATTCAGCAGCTTCGTTTCCTTCTTCTGCATTAACGTCTGAAGAAAGGGAATCGCTGTTGAGTTGGTTTGTAGTTTCTTGGCTGTTGTCAGAAGAGGTTACTTCGGCATCATTGAGTTCTACTTCTGCATTCTCTTCATCCTCATCAGTTGAAGTTGGCACTTGACAAACACTACTAATGATGTCGTTGCGTTTCTTCAAATCAATGAGACGCACACCTTGAGTGGCACGTCCTGCTTGGCGAATATCTGCAACATGTAGGCGAAGGGCGATACCGCTCTTATTGATAATCATCAAATCTTCTTCCTCGGTCACACTCTTTATGGCTACCACCTTACCGGTTTTGTCTGTGATATTCAGCGTGCGCACACCCTTACCACCGCGGTTGGTGACGCGATAGTCGTCGATTGCACTACGTTTGCCGTAGCCCTGCTCGCTGACTACAAGGATGCTTTCACGCTCTGCGTCGTTCACACAAACCATTCCTACGATTTCATCAGATTCGTTGTCCAACACCATACCACGAACACCGGTGGCATTTCTACCCATCGTACGAACCACACTTTCATTGAAACGAATAGCACGGCCGTTCTTATTCGCCATTACGATTTCGTCTGTGCCATTGGTGAGTACAACGCTTACAACGCGGTCGTCCTCGTTGATGTTGATAGCATTAACGCCATTTGTGCGTGGACGAGAGTATTCTGTGAGGCGCGTTTTCTTCACGACACCCTTTTGCGTTGCGAATACCACGTAGTGATTCTCGCAGAAGGCTTCGTCTTTGAGCTTCTTGACGTGCAGACAAGCGTTGATGCGATCGTCGGGCTCGATGTTGAGCATATTTTGAATGGCGCGACCCTTGGATTGTCGAGTTCCCTCTTCAATTTCATAAACGCGCAACCAATAGCAACGGCCTTTCGCTGTGAAGAACAGCATAGTGTTGTGCATCGTTGCTTGGTAAATATATTCAATGAAGTCTTGATCGCGTGTAGAACCGCCCTTAGCACCTACGCCACCGCGACCCTGCGCACGAAATTCTGCGAGAGGAGTACGCTTAATATAACCGAGGTGGCTAATTGTGATGACCACTTCGTCGTCGGCGTAAAAATCTTCTGCGTTAAAGTTGGATAGGTCAGGAAGAATCTCAGTCTTGCGCTCATCTCCGTAGGCTTCTTTTACTTCAATCAGTTCGTCCTTGATGACCTTTTTGCAAAGTTCGGGATCTGAAAGAATTTGGTTGAAATAAGCAATTTTCTTTTCCAATTCGTCAAACTCTGCGTGAAGTTTTTCTTGTTGAAGACCAGTGAGTTGAGACAATCTCATCTCTACAATCGCTTTAGCTTGAATGTCGTCAAGAGAAAAACGTGACATCAAGCGTTCTTGCGCCTCTTGCGTGTTGCGGCTTGAGCGAATGATAGCCACAACTTCGTCGATATTATCAGAGGCAATGATGAGCGCGCGGAGGATGTGCTGACGCTCTTGCGCTTTTCTTAAATCAAAACGTGTGCGACGAATGACAACATCGTGACGATGTTCCACAAATTGTTGAATACATTCCTTTAGCGTAAGCAATTTGGGACGCATTTTTGCGGGAGACGTACCGGGAATGGGTACAAGGGCAATGCAGTTTACAGCGAAACTTGTTTGCAAACCTGTCATTTTGTAGAGCTTGTTGAGCACTACATTGGCGTTTTGTCCGCGTTTCACGTCCACCACGATGCGCATACCCTCACGGTCTGACTCATCGTTCACATTGGTGATGCCTTCTACACGGTTTTCTTTTGAAAGCTGTGCTATAGATTTCACCAACTCAGCTGTATTGGTGCCGTAGGGCACAGCACGAATCACAATTTTGTCGTGCTGCATTCCGGCTTCAATTTCAGCCTTTGCGCGGATGATGACGCGACCACGACCTGTGTCGTAGGCACTGCGGATGCCTGCATTACCTAAAATGTAAGCTCCTGTGGGGAAGTCAGGACCTTTGATGTGTTCCATCAAGCCATCGACATCTATATCTGGATTGTCGATATAGGCCACACAGCCATCGATAACTTCGCTCAAATTGTGCGTAGGCACGTTTGTGGCCATACCTACTGCGATACCCGTGGCGCCATTAACCAAGAAAGAAGGGATGCGAGTAGGCAAGACAGAAGGTTCATCGCGTGAGTTATCGTAGTTACGGTTCATATCAACCGTTTCCTTCTCGATGTCTTGCATCATTGCTTCGCCCACGAGACTCATTTTCGCCTCTGTATAACGCATTGCTGCAGCACCGTCTCCATCCATAGAACCGAAGTTACCTTGGCCAATAACGAGAGGGTAGCGCATCGCCCAAGGTTGAGCCATACGCACGAGTGCACCATATACAGAACTATCACCGTGTGGGTGGTATTTACCCAACACTTCACCTACGATAGCAGCAGATTTCTTTGTCGCTTTATCATGAGTGATACCCATATCCATCATACCGTACAAAATGCGACGATGAACGGGTTTGAAACCATCGCGAACATCAGGGAGCGCACGGCTTACAATGACTGACATTGAGTAGTCGATGTAGGAGGACTTCATTTCCTCCTCGATATTCACTTGTTTAATTCTGTCTGTTTCTTGAGTCATATCAATTGTATTTGCTGCAAATTTACGCATTTCAGGCGATATATCCCAATTTCGTACGATTCTTTTCTTCTGCCGATTTGCGAATAAAGGCCATTTTTAGCCCTTCTGAGCTCGTTTCTCTGATTTTTGCAGAATTTCAGACAAAAAAATCACCTCTTCATTCTACTTCCATTCTGACTATTTGTTTGGCGAATGATTTTGAACTCACGTAGGAAACATTCTTTTCTTCCTAGTTTACTCAAAATTCCTAGTTTACTCAAAATTCTGACCAAAATTCGACCTGTGTTTAACACTCAAATCTAGGAATTTTGTTAACAATTCATTGTTCTATGATGATGAGTACGTGAGCTTCCTGTCGAATAAGCGAGTGTCGATAGAAACGCACTATACAGGAGCTAAGGGCAAACCTTTTGCTAACAATCAAATGAAATTTGTTCAGATCTATGACCTTTTGGGGTTAAGTTGTGGGCTCGTTTTCTTTAGAATATGGCGTAACCACAAGGTCTCCACTTAAGAAGTCCACGAGAAAAAGTTTGGAAATATCGTTATACCCTTTCTCATTGAGGCGTGTGCGCAACCAATCTTCGTCTTTGTCTATGGCAGCCAAGACATCTTTTTGTATTGTGCCGTCTGTGATGAGTGGGTATTTCAAATTTTCCTCGCCAGAAAGCACAGTAAGGAGTTGTCCATTTTGTTCCAAAACAGCGCGTTTCACTTTGCGAATGTCGAAAATGCTGTGCATACGAAGTTTGAATGTGAGTTCGTGAGCCGTAATCTTCGCTGAGCGACAAGCTTCTACGTCTATTTCACCATTGACAATCAGCACTGTGGGTTTTCCATCAAGGACGCACTGCAAGAAATGATTGCGTGACTTAAGTTTGCGTAGGCCAAACACCAAGAGAAACCAAATGCTAAGGACAACGGCAAATTGAATGAGATGGAGATCTTTGCTATAAATGACACCGCCAATGATGCCACCAAGAACATAGTTCTGAATTTGTTCCATCGCTGTGGTAGGAGCCAGATTACCTTTGCCAGTGAGGTTAATGACCATCACGAGAGCTAGCAAACCCATCGCGAGTTTGAGGGCAACTTCAAAATAGTAATGCATAGTGTATACAATAAGTGATTGTGAGGGTGAGAAAAAATAATTAGGATAGGTCAATGACTTGACAAATCTTTGTGAGAATCCGATGGTTAAGCCTTTTATGTGGAATTAGTCTACTGATTTCAATGCTATTTTGAAGATGAGTGTAGAATAAGGAGGGATGTTTCCTGTGCCATTTGCTCCATAGCCGAGATATTGGGGAATGTAGACTTCCCACTCATCGCCTTCGTGCATTGCTTTCAAGGTGATTTGCCAGCCAGGCACTACACCGCTGACGGGAAAACTAGCTGATTCTCCGCGTTGATAACTGCTATCAAAGATAGTACCATCAATGAGTTTGCCTTCGTAGTCCACAGTTACTGTACTTGTTGAGGTGGGTTGGGCTCCATTGCCAGCGTGTAACACTTTATAAAGTAGTCCACCACCTAACGATTTGACGCCAGGTTCTTTGGCTTTATTAGCGAGAAACGTTTCTTCTTGTGCTAATTGTCGTGCTTCTGTACTGTCAGTTTCAGCAGAACTACCAGTCGTTTCTTTGTTTTGCCCTTGCTGCGAACAGCTATTTGTGGTGCCAACAGTCAACAAAGTGCTTGTGAGCAGAAGTATGCGGCAAAAAGTAAAGTGAAGTGCGAGAAAGAAGTGTAGGAAATGTGCGCATAATAACAGTTATAAAGCGGTGATTGCGGCAATGAATCCGAAGATGATGCCAGGAGCATTTGCAAGGGCAACAGGCCAGTCGCGGCGCTCTTTGAAAAAGACCATAACTAACCCAAATGATGCAGTTGATGCAGGCCATCAAAGGTTGAATCCAGTCACCTTTTTTTGACCATTAAGATTGTTGATAATTGTGTTGATGTAGAACACGTACATAAGAACTGCCGTAACGGTGCCAATGACGCCCATTACTTTTTTCAAATCTAGCTTTATCCATATCTATATGAGTTTTGAGGTGATGCGATAGCAAGGGGAATTGCTCTTTCTGAACTAGGAAGAAAAGAGCGTGACCTTGGCTGAGGTACAAATCTCGTGCAAAAGTACTGAAAAGCCACCAAAGCGCAAAAGCATTCTGGAATTTTCTAAGCTATGGAGCATAGCTTGTTTTTCATTGAAGATTCCATGTTCTCTTACAAAAGAATGGTCGCATCAAAACTGTTGTTTGAATGCGACCAATCAATGAAAGCACGTGTGAAGCAGACGTTTAGTTTTCGCTGTTTCGAATTTCTACACGGCGAATTTTTTTCCGCTAATCGTTTTTGGGAAGGGTCTCAACAAATTCGATGATGCGAGGATATTTATAAGGAGCTGTCACTCGTTTGACGTGTTGTTGTATTTCTTTGGCGAGTGCATCGCCTGCGCTCTCCTTATATTCTGGAGCCAATACAATGGTGGCCTTTACCACCATACCGCGAATGTCATCAGGAACTCCCGTGATAGCGCATTCCACCACAGCAGGGTGAGTCATCACGGCACTTTCCACTTCAAATGGTCCGATGCGATAGCCCGAACTCTTGATGATGTCATCGGTGCGACCCACAAACCAGCAATAACCTTCTTCATCGCGATAAGCAACGTCGCACGTATGGTAAAGCCCATCGTGCAAAAACTTGACGGGTCATCGCCTCATCGCGATAGTAACCACGGAAAAGTCCCAGTGGGTGATGCCCATCTTGAGGCATTCTTATAACGATTTCTCCCTTTTCACCAACTTCTGCAGACGTACCGTCAGGGCGAATGATGTCGAGGTTATAAATTGGATTGGCAACGCCCATAGAACCAGGACGCGGTTCTACCCAGGGGAAGGTGACAATGAGAGGAGTTGTCTCGGTTTGCCCAAAAGCTTCTGTCATTTTCAATCCAGTTCCTTTTTGGAAGGCTTCAAACACTGACGGGTTTAAGGCTTCGCCAGCTGTTGTCGCGTGTTCGAGTGCAGAGAGATCGTAATCATTTAAGTTTTCGCGCACCATAAAGCGATAGACTGTGGGGGGCGCGCAGAAGGAAGTGATGCGATAGTCTTGAATGAGTTGCAACATTGTGGCTGCATCAAATCGTTCGTGATCGTAGACAAAGATAGCTGCTCCGATAATCCATTGTCCATAGAGTTTTCCCCATGCCACTTTTGCCCAACCTGTGTCTGCTACGGTGAGGTGCAAACTATCTTCGTGCAATTGCTGCCAATACTTTGCGGTGACAATGTGTCCGAGAGGGTATGCAAAGTTGTGGGTCACCATCTTGGGATTTCCTGTTGTGCCTGAGGTGAAATAGAGAAGCATAATGTCGTCATTGCTATTTACAGGAACAGAAGAACGGACAAAGGGGGCGGCTTCTTGGAGACCACGGTGGAAATCGTGCCAACCTTCTTCAGGTGCATCGATGGCAATACGGTGTTTCACCGTTGGGCAATGGGGCAAAGCAATATTGATTTTGTCTTGCATCTCGTGCTCTTCCGTGCAGATGATAGCACAAATGTCGGCTGCATTGCAACGATATTCGATATCTTTTGGCGTGAGCAAGTGGGTGGCAGGGATCGCTACCGCACCAATCTTGTGAAGTCCTAAAATGGCTACCCAAAATTCGTAGCGTCTCTTGAGCATCAGCATCACCATATCACCACGTCCAATGCCGATGGATTGGAAGAAGGACGCTGCTGCGTCAGAGAGGCGTTTCATCTCACCAAAAGTGAAGTCGTGGTGAAGTCCGTGCTCATTGACCCAGCAAAGTGCGCGTTTTTCGGGGTGTTGAGCAGCCCAACCATCGACAATGTCGAAAAGCAAAGTTGAAGTTGTCAGGGACGTCTATATGAAATCCTTTGGCAAATTCCTCGGTGGACGAGAAATCGGAAGTTTTGAGATATCTTTCTATCATAGTTGTAGTTATAAAAAAAGGCAGTATCCGAGCTGTTGACTAGGATATTGCCATGAATGTGTTCGTGAAAAAAGATAAACCGGCGCTTTGTGCGCAATGTTTAGTTTTAACTCCAATCGGTTATTAGACCGTTATAGTGCAGAATGTTATGGAGAAGGTAACTTCCTGTCTTCTAAATAAAATCTGTTCAGGAGCTAATGACTGATTTGGGTTTAAGTATGGTATTGCGGCAGATTGTTTGGTTTTTCCAATGTGCGCCTAGGGATAATCGCGTTGAGATGTCGCTATCTATGGCCTAAGTGAAGGACAAGAAGAGAGGTGTGTGCGATATTCCTAGGCAAATATACAAACAAAACGAGGTTCTAGCAAGTATTCTTTGAGAAAAGACAAGCGAAAAGTCTTATTGTAACAGAAATTTAGGACTTACTCTGTACTTACTATTCAAATGCGCGCCAGACATTTAGTTGTTGTGGGTAAGGGGCTGTGACACTAATGAGTTGTTTCGAAACGGGATGAACGAACTCAATGTGCCGTGCGTGAAGGCAGATGCTACCATCGGGATTGGAACGTGGAGCTCCGTATTTTAAGTCACCGCGGATGGGGTAGCCAATGGTAGCCAACTGACAACGTATTTGGTGATGGCGGCCGGTGTGGAGATTTACTTCGAGGAGTTGTGTGTTGTCGCCTACTTTGAGAATAGTGGCATCAAGACTAGCACGTTTAGAGCCAGGCATTTCGTGAAGATGCGCGTAGGCTTTGTTTTGTCGTTCGTTACGAGTCAGAAAATGCACCAAGTTAGTGGGACTTCCTATAGAGAGTTGTGGTTGTCCACTTCGCGCTAAAGGAACGTTTGGGGTAATGGCGTGATAGGTTTTGTGCACTTTTCCAAGTCGAAACATTTCGTTGAGTCGCGAAAGTGCTTTTGAAGTGCGTGCATAGACAACAACCCCACTTACCGGACGGTCTAAACGGTGAACAATGCCCAAGAATACTTCGCCTGGTTTGGCATATTTTTCCTTGATATAGGCTTTTACTGCGTCTGCTAAAGTGGAGTCGCCTGTTTTGTCGCCTTGCACGATTTCTCCAGCGGCTTTATTTACAATGATGATATGATTGTCTTCGTAGAGAACTTCCATAGGATTGGAAAAACAAACTTGAATATGAGTGCGTATGGGGAGTACAATGTGAGAAAGAGGAAAGATAAAGACTATATCTTAGACTAAAATCCAAATTGGAAAAGTGAAGGTCTTTCTAATAGTTGTACCGGTGCGTTGATGGAGAGAGAAAAAGGAAAGTGCCGAGTTGCTCCGAAGAAGCCACTCGGCACTATTGACTTTAGACAAGGAGATTAGGTGTTCATACCTCCGTCTACCTGAATCACTTGACCAGTGACATAGGAAGAAAGATCGGAAGCAAGGAATACCGCCACGTTAGCAACGTCTTCAGCTTGGCCACCACGACGGAGAGGGATGGATTTCATCCACTCCTTGCGCACTTCTTCAGAAAGTTGGTGAGTCATTGCTGTTTCGATGAAACCAGGAGCGATGGCATTAGCACGTACACCGCGGCTACCCATTTCTTGTGCAACACTCTTGGCAAGGGCAATCATACCCGCTTTGGAAGCTGCGTAGTTGGCTTGTCCGGCATTGCCGTGTACACCTACGACACTTGACATATTGATGATGGAACCACCACGTTGGCGCATCATGATGGGAAGACAAGCGTGTACGAAGTTGAAAGCAGACTTCAAGTTAACATTGATAACTGCATCCCATTGCGCTTCTGTCATACGGAGCATCAAACCATCTTTAGTGATACCTGCATTGTTCACCAATACGTCAATTTGTCCGAAGTCTTCGTGAATCTTCTTCACAACTTCAGCAGTTTCTTCAAAGTTAGCAGCGTTGCTGGCATAAGCCAAGCACTTCACGCCTTTTGCTTCGATTTCTTTGCGAGTTTCTTCGCCGCTTTCGTCAATAACGAGGTCGGTGAATGCGATGTTTGCACCTTCTTCCGCAAACTTGAGAGCGAGAGCCTTACCGATGCCACGAGCAGCACCAGTGATTAAGGCTGTTTTTTTCCTGTTAAGAGTCCCATATTTGATTATATATTTATGGAGATAATGATATTACAATTGTGGTGGAGTGGGGGCACCAAGGGCGCGGCTGATGAGACGTTCAACAACTTGCACGCTTTCTTCCATTGAAAGTCCTTGGCCTAAACGGTCGAACATAAAGGGAACCTCAATTCCTTTAATGGCATAATGGATGACATCAGCCGTAAGATTGATGTGATCTAATTTGAAAATCCCTTTGTCTACTCCTTCTCTCAAGATGCTACGCAGAGCGTGTAGTTCTTCAAGGTCAAACTTACGGCGTACGCGTTCGACTTTGTGGATGTCGCTAAAGAATTCTGCGCGAAGAGAGCCATTGCGCTTCACAACGTCTTCAATGAGAAATAGGTGGGTGTAGATGATTTTTACGATTTTCTCTTGAGGGTTTATGGGCAAATTGACCACTTTGTCCATTTCCTCAGAAAGATGTTCCAACTCATCTTCGATAACAGCATAATAGATGTCTTCCTTACTATTGAAGTAAGTGTACATCGTACGTCTTCCTTTCTGGGAAGCTTGCGCAATATCGTTCATCGTGATGCCATCAAATCCTTTTTTGGCAAAGAGTTCACGAGCAACGGCAATGAGTTTTTGACGAGTTTTACTGATGGACATAGGGCGGACAATGAGTTTCTGATGCAAAGTTACGCATTTTTTCTCTAAGTGTGCAGTTTTTGCGGTGTTTTTCCTTAATAGCGGCCAATGGATGCAATGATATTGGTCAAAGAACTCTTGAAGTGAGGGGAAAAATGTCGGAGGAGAAGAAAGAAAAGCATTGCAACTTTTGCGTGACTAGGGAAAAGTTTGAGCAAAAGATGCAATGCTATAATGAATAATGCGTTGATGATCGCTGATTAGCAGCTGCGCTTTATCATTTCGCGCATCAAATCAGCCATAATGGGTTGAACAGAATTTGCTGCCTTTTGAACTTCTTCGTGGCTCACCTTTACAATCTTTCCTTCAACTCCAAGATCGGTGATGATGGAAATGCCAAACACACGGATTCCTGTGTGGTGTGCCACTATGACTTCGGGCACTGTGGACATTCCCACGGCATCTCCTCCCAAACGATGGTACATCTTGTATTCTGCAGGAGTTTCGAACGTCGGACCTTGTGTGCCAACGTAGACTCCTTCAACGTAGTGAATGCCTTTCTCTTGAGCTATGGTACGTGCCAACTCAAGAAGTTCGGGACTATAGGCGGTGCTCATATCAGGAAAGCGAGGTCCCATGGGGAAATTCTTACCGCGAAGAGGATGCTCGGGGAAGAAATTGATGTGATCGGTGATAAACATTAGGTCGCCAATGGCGAAATCAGGATTTACACCTCCAGAGGCATTGGAAACGAAGAGTGTTTATGCCGAGTTCGTGCATTACACGGATGGGGAAGGTGACTTGTTTCATATCGTATCCTTCATAGTAATGGAAACGTCCTTGCATTGCCAATACTTCTTTGTCGCCCAAGCGGCCAAAGATGAGACATCCAGAATGTCCCTCCACGGTGGAGATGGGGAAATTGGGGATTTCTGCGTAGGGAAATCTTTCTATCACTTCTATTTCTTCGGCCAATCGTCCAAGTCCAGTGCCTAAAACGATGGCAGTGGTGGGACGAAGTGAGGTGTGGTTCTTAATCCACTGTGCTGTTTCTTGTATTTGAGCTAACATAACACTGTATAATCTGTCGCAGGGGCTCCGTTTGGTCGAAGAGCACTTGCACGGTTATGGGAATAGGTTGTATCTTTTGCTGAACGCTTGCAGGAAGATTGAGATGTTCCAAGCGTACTGCGTCTTTTTCGGTGGTGAAAAGAGTGGAGTAGTGAGTGGCTTCTTCGAGGATGCGCGCCTTATCAGCAGCTGAAAAGTGGTGATGGTCTGCAAATGCAAGGTGCTTTATTCGGATACCTTGCGCTTGCAAATGGCTTACTAATGGCTCTGGTCTAGCGATTCCTGTGATGAGAAGTGCGTTATCTACCTTTGGGAGAGCAGAATAACCGACAGAAGTGAAAAATATCGGCAACTCTTCTCTTGAAGGATGCAGAGGATGTGCTTGCCGGAGCGCAGTGTCTTTTTCTTTTTGTTGTGAAGAAGAAAGCTGTGCAGGGCATTTGGTGACTACTACAACATCTGCGCGCATTGCACCGCTGGAACTTTCTCGCAAGCGTCCCGCAGGAAGCAGAGTATCTTTGTCGTAAGTGCGTGAGAAATCAGTGAGTAAGATATTCAATCCTGGCGATACATAGCGATGTTGAAAGGCATCGTCTAAAACAATCACATCTGGTGGAGCGGGAAGTGTCAACAGTTTTTCAATGCCAACGACGCGTTTCTCGCAGACTACTCCTATATAATTGTGTTGCGCAAAGTGCCGAAATAGTTGTAGAGGCTCATCTCCCACTTCGTCTGCAGAACTCGAAGCTGTAATGTGGCGGAAACCATTTGTTTTTCGGCCATAACCTCTAGACAAAACAGCCACTCGGTAGTTCATTTGTAGCAACTGTTCTACAATCCACTGTGTGTGAGGAGTCTTTCCTGTGCCGCCTACTGCGAGATTGCCCACACCAATAATAGGAATGTCGAATCGCCGCGTAGGAAGAAGGCCGTTGTCAAAAGCCCAGTTGCGCAAACGCGTCACTCCATCGTAGCACCGCGAAAAAGGAAGTAAAATCCCTCGTAGGAGATGGTGGAGAAAATGGGAAGACATACTGTGGGATACTATTTATAACAGCAGAAAAAGGTGACGCTTGGGAATGATGCTCAAAGAAATGAGAAGGTACAAGCGGTTTTAGGGCTGTTTATTTGAAATGAATCGCAAAAGGTATGCGTGCTTGCATATAATTGTGTTGCTCAACTTGGCGAAGCATTTGCAAAGGTTCGTAGTATTCTCCTAGCGTTGTACGAAGTTGGCGTTCCATATAGTTGTCACTATTTACGTCTGATTTGAAGCGATCAAACCAACTAGCCGCTGCAGGATATGACGCTACACCATAATCTTGAACTTTTGCAAGTTTGGCGGCATAGGAAACGGCTTCGTTGAGATTACCCAACTGGTCTACCAAACCGATTTCAAGGGCTTTTCTCCCTGTCCAAACGCGACCTTGACCAATTTTGTCCACATCGGCTGCGGTCATCTTGTGACCAGCAGCGGTTCTACCATCAGCCACGCGTTTTAAGAAGAGCGTATAACCGTGATTTACGTGCTTTTGCAACGCAGCTCCTCCCATTTCGTCAATTTTCAATCCGCGTGCTCCGAAGTCGGAAGCGCGATTTGTCTTAACAACATCGAAGTTCAAACCGAGTTTTTGGGTGAGCAACCCACTCGCTTCGGGAATCATAGCAAAGATGCCAATAGAACCTGTGATGGTGGTGGGGTCTGCAAAGATGCGATTGGCTCCGCAAGCCATATAATAGCCACCGGAAGCTGCAACTCCTCCCATAGAAATGACAACTGGTTTCTTTTGTTTGAGCAATTGTATGGCACGCCACATTTGTTCACTAGCATATGCTGAGCCGCCGCCCGAATTGATGCGAAGCACCACGGCTTTGATATCGTCGTTTTTGGCAAGAGCATCCAAATCGCTCACAACTTTGTCGCCAACAATTTCGTCATCTCCTCCCATAAGTGCGCCAGTTCCTGCAACGTCAACTATGTTTCCGCTTGCATAATACACTGCAATATTCTCAGCGCCTTGTGGTTGTTCCAAAGCTGCGAGAGTGCCGGGGTCTACCATACTGAAGTCTTCGCCAGCGCGTTGGTGTAGTTGTTCGCGCACTTGGTCAATGTATGTGAGTTCATCGACCAGTTTTAGGTTCTTATAATCTTGGGCATCGGCCAGTGCCAAATATCGGTCTGCATAAGCGTTGAGACTATCAGACGAAATGTTGCGAGAAGCTCCAACAGAGGCACAAATGTCTTTCCACAAACCACCAATAAGCACTGACATCTGTAGGCGGTTGGCTTCACTCATTTGTTTCAAGGTGAAAGGTTCAACAGCACTTTTAAATGTACCAACTTTGAAGACTTGAGCTTTGACACCTAGTTTCTCCATAAGGCCAGTGTAGAAAGTGCTTTGGTGAGCAATGCCGTGCCAATCGAGTAAGCCGCTAGGATTGAGGAACACTTTGTCTGCAACAGAAGCTATGTAATAAGCTCCTTGCGTGTAACTATCTGCATAAGCAATGATCCATTTCTTGCTTTTCTTGAAGTCCAGCAGAGCGCGACGCAATTCTTCGTTGGTTGCGTAGTCAGATTGCAAAGCACCTCCCTCAATATAAATACCTTTAATGTTATTATTGTCTTTGGCTACTTGGATGGCGCTGATAAGCACATCAAGGCCTTGTGCCTCTGTCGCACCATTGCTTCCGAAGATACTTGCAATTGGGTTGTCAGCAGGGGCTTGGTCTGTAATGCTACCACTTAGCGAAATTTTCAATACAGAGTTATCACTCACTGTTGGGGTGTCTTCGCCAGAGGCTAAGACAGCTATCAACATCACAAAGAACATTATGCAAGAAAATGCGCCCACAGCCATAATACCAACGAAGGTGGCAAGCACATTAAGCCAAAACTGTTTCATATTATAGGAGAGAGTTTTAGATTTTTGATGATAGATATTGCTTACAATCAGACGTTTTAAGCGATGTTATTCGATGACTAGTTCAACGGGACAATGGTCGCTGCCGAAAATGTCTTGATGAATATCAGCCGACACTAACTTATCGTTGAGGCGCTGCGATGTAACAAAGTAGTCGATGCGCCATCCTGCGTTCTTCTCCCGCGCTTTGAAACGATAACTCCACCACGAATAACTGTCGGTGAGGTCAGGGTTAAAGAAGCGATAGGTATCGGTGAAGCCTGCCGCCAAAAGATTCGTGAATTGGTTGCGCTCTTCGTCCGTAAATCCTGCATTCTTGCGATTTGACTTAGGATTTTTGAGGTCGATTTCTTGGTGCGCCACGTTCAGGTCACCGCAAACTAACCACTGGTTTATGCTCATCAAGTTGTTGAACATACGCGCGGAAATCGTCATCCCACGTCATTCTGTAGTCTAAACGACGCAAACCATCTTGCGAATTTGGGGTGTAGACAGTGACAAGATAGAGATGTTCAAATTCTAAAGTAATAACGCGGCCTTCGTGATCGTGTTCTTCGATGCCCAATCCATAGCGAACGCTAAGAGGTTTGATGCGTGTGAAAATGCAAGTGCCAGAATAGCCTTTCTTTTCGGCATAATTCCAATAACTTTCGTAGCCGTCAAAAGAAATGTCTATTTGTCCTTCTTGAAGTTTGGTTTCTTGTAGGCAGAAGCAGTCTGCGTCTAGTTTTTGCAAAAACTTTCTTCAAAACCTTTTTTTCGCGACAAGCGCGGAGACCATTGACATTCCAAGAGATAAATTTCATCATAGTTTTTTTGTGTATCTGTGTTTACGACAATTGTTTGAGCATTTGCCTAAGGCAGCGTCGGACTTAGAGGAACAAAACCTCGGGATGCAACATAATTCCGAACTTTTGCTGCACGTCTTGTTGGATGCGTTGTGACAAATCTGCCACTTCTTTGCCTGTGGCACCGCCTTTGTTGATTAAAACAAGGGCTTGTTGAGGGTGAACACCTACGTTACCCAGCGTTTTCCCTTTCCAACCAGCTTGTTCGATGAGCCACCCTGCGGGTATTTTCACGCCATTGGTCATTGCATAATGGGGCATTGCAGGATAAAGTTCCAATAAACGTGCAGCAACTTCAGAAGAAACAATAGGATTCATAAAGAACGAACCCGCGCTACCAATGACTTTGGGGTCGGGAAGTTTTGCACTTCTAATGTCGATAATGGCTTGGCGCAAATCTTTTGCTTGAGCAGCCTTAACTGTTATCCCCATTTCTTCCAAACGCTGTGGCACTGATTTGTGAGAAAGTATTGGAGTAAAGTTCTTCTTAAGGCGGAAAGTGACGTGTGTAATGATATATTTCCCTCGCCATTCGCTTTTGAATTCGCTGAAACGATAGGCATAATGACAATCATCGTGGAGCAACGTGACCATTTGTTGCGTGGCCACTTCCAATGCTTCCACTGCAACAATCAAATCTCCAGCTTCTACGCCATATGCCCCCACATTTTGCACTGCAGAAGCCCCCACTTCTCCAGGAATATGGGAGAGATTTTCCAAACCATAATAGTTGTGTGCAATCATCAGAGCGATGAAATCGTCCATTTCTTCGCCTGCCCCCACTCTTATGTCCACGGTGGTATCCGTTTCTTCTATCTTCTCCCAACCTTTAATACCACTATGTAAGATAACACCTTCAAAGTGTGGCTGAACAAACAGAAGATTGCTACCTGCGCCAATGTGCAACCAATGTTGCTCGCCTATTTGGGAAAGGGCGGTGCATAGTTCTTCTACAGAAGTATATTCTAGAAAAGCATCACAAGTAGCAGCAATGCCAAAAGTGTTGTGAGCGGTGAGCAAATAAGCCATATCTCAAAGAGAAAGTGGTAGGAGATGAAAGAATGAAAGGACGTTGGTAAATTTCACTAGAAGTCTACGCATTAATTATCTAATTGCGTAAGAATCCATTCGCCATTTTTTTCTTTTTAAAAAGTCAATGTGCTTGTCATACCCCCGAGAGAGAAGAAATGGAAAGTATGCGAAGTTTCGAATTCTTGTAGGTTTGTCCGTAGAGAATGTTGGTGAGTTGCGTCTGTGGTAGTTCAGGAGCAAAATCTTTCCATTGTGCCGCTGAAATAGTTCCTTTGATTCTTTGGAAATTATCCTCGTCGTAGGTGGAGAATTTCAATGATTCAGCTACGTGTGTACTTTGAAAATTATCGTCAGTGGCGAAACGGTGATAGAATTGATAGAAATCGCTATTGACACTTTCCTCCATTGATTGGTCGTTGAGCGCAACAAGTCGCCATTCTCCGGATTTGCGTTCAAAGTGGTAGCTCTTCACACGCTGATGTTCCAGGTTAAGCTCTTCGACAACCACCTTTTTCACAGTCGTGTCTTTCGCCATCTTTGCTCCTTTGTGGCTATCAAAAATAAGTGTGTAGACTTCGTGTGCAGCATACATTCTATCAAACTTCCAAGCATTGCGGGCAATGTGTTTTGTTTGTCCATCAATGGTGTAGGGCAGTGGGAAACTAATGCGCGAACGTTGGAATCTCCGGTTTTTCATAAAGGCAAAAGCAAAATCATCAAAGAATTCGTCGGCCTTTTTAGGAGGAGCAATGGTGTCTTGTGCTTCCAATATAGAATCGGAAGCAGTCGCTGTTGTGTCTGCTTGGCTTGAATCAACAGTAGGAATGGCCTCTGTTGGGACATCATTACGATGTTTACAACCTCCCATAAGGAGGACTGTGCCTGTTGCTATGAAGAAGAGCGTGTGAAGCTTCATATTTTTGTGATATATCGTGACAAAGGTACATAAATTCTAGGAATGTACAAAACGAAAAGCGAGGCTTTTTAGCCTCGCTTCTCATTTTCAATATCGTCAATCATACCTATTAGACACGGATAAAGTAACGGCAGACGCTGAATTTAAGTGTCTAATGGGATATACAACACAAGAAAAGACAAGGAAGGAGGGGGAAGATAATTAACGATCCGAGAAGTATTCTACCCAAAACGGATTCTCTGCGTCAAAGACTGCTTTTTCTTCTTTGCTTAGCGCGTGTGGGTAGTCTTTATAGAGGTTATACATTTTCTTCTTGTCGAAAGAGAACAAGAATAAGCCAATCTCGGGAGTTCTCACCCACCAGACCTTATCGGTATCATTTTCTTTGTAAAATTCATACTGCATACTACGACTACTGTTGTGCGTTTTTGTTGTTGTGATGCAGACCGCTAGTGCATTTTATGGAAGAAAAGTCTGCTACAATGGGTTATTCAAATCCTAGATGCTTCCACCAAGCATCGTTGCCTTGGAGATATTTTTCAAACCAAGCCATAATTGCATCTTGCCATTCGTTGCGTTTCTTGTAGTCCGTGACAACGTGGTTGGCATCTTTGATTTGGATGTAGCTCACAGGGCGACCCAATATGCGAAGTGCCGTGAAAAGTTGCTGACTTTCATTAGTCGGCACATTGGTATCGGCTGTTCCGTGGAGCAGCAATAGGGGAGTGTGGATTTTGTCTGCATTAAACAAAGCCGACTGTTTGGTGTAAAGATCAGGATTGTTCCAAGGATAAGAACCATATTGCGCTGTTTCACCATAGGTGTGTCCCCAGTATCCACCGCCCCAATAGGACGCGATGTTGGAGATACCTGCGTGACTGATGGCCGCAGCAAAGATGTTGGTGCGGGTTTGCAGATGTTCTGTCATAAAACCACCATAACTCGCTCCCCATACAACCCACTTTTTGTGGCATCAACATAGGGATGTTCTTTCAAGAAAGCCTTGGTACCTTCTATAATATCGTCTGCCGACATTTTTCCCCACGTGTTAATATGGCGGGCTGCGAACTCTTCTCCATAGCCCGTGCAACCAGAAGGTTCGACCACAAGGACAACGTAGCCCATATTAGCGAATACGGAAAGTGGATAGTGCGATTCTAAAGCGCGAGTGATAGGCACGCAACCACCATAATAGTAAACAATCATGGGGTATTTACGAGTGGCATCAAAGTTGTTGGGAAGGTGATAGAATCCTTCTACAACATCTCCGCGAGAAGTTGTGAATTTCCAAGGAGTGCAACTCGCAACAGCTCGTTTGCCAAAGGCTTTTGGGAAAGATACTTCACCAAAAGGTTTACAGGTGGGAGCTGTATTGGTGAGTTCTGCCCAATAACCATTTCGCGAGGTTGTTCCTGTTTGTCCGAAAAACGCAATGCGTGGTTTGCGCGTTTGCGACATTGTAAAACCTTCTACAATGGTAACAGGCAACTTCAAGCGTGTGCGTTGTCCATTCTTGGGATTGATGCGCCAAATTGTTTCGTCATATCCGTCGGCACATTTTGCATAAATGAAGCCATCTCCTGGATTCCAATCAGCTCGGCTCACAGAAGGTTTGAAGTCTTTGAGCAAGGCCGTTGCTTTGCGCGTGGCGCGATCAAACAAAAACAAGCGTTGGTCGAACGATTGCGCCACTTGACCTTTGGGAAGGCTACTGCCAATGCCATCAAAGGCCGAAGGAGAGCCTTCAAACAGAATTTGTTTGTCATCGGGGCTATATTGTCCGTTACCCAACCAAGGTTGATCTACGAGCAAGGTATCGATTGTGCCCTTTTCGAGCCAAATCTCATAAACATTCTTGTGGTCGAAAGGCTTTCGAGTCAAATCGTGGATATTTTGACTCACGAGAATGCGCTGTCCATCGTGAGAAATGTCGTTGAGGTTTACATCTTCTTTGGTAAAGGTCAAACGTCGTGTCGCGCCTGTGCTCAAGTCCACATAGTAGAGTGCGCTTCGACTGCGCCAACCAGCCTGACGGTCATCGGGGGCTTTGAGTTGTTTGAGCACCCCTCGGGACTCTTCGGTATCCTCGTCGATGTCGTAAATGGCAAATTTACCATTGGGGGACAATGCCATCATTCCTTCTGGCAAATTTGTCGCTAAAATTTTGGTTTCCAGGGTGGCTGGATCAAGCAACATCAATTGATTGTCGCCGTCCTTCTGTGTTTCGTAATAAAGTTTGTCTTGCCCATCAAGCCAGGTCCAACTTTCAAACTTATCGCTGCGATAGATGGTGCGTTGGGTGTGGAGGTCGGTAAGCACAGTGCGATAATCGTGCTTTCCTTCGTGATTGGTGGTATAGTAATATGTGAGAAGATACCGACCCGAAGGCGACATTTTCATCGTGTGAAACTTTTCGCCGTGTATCATATCCTCATAGGAGAAAGTGCTCGGTTTGGAATTGTTGAGCAAAGCCTTTGCCAAGTCCTTTCCTACAAGTTTTACGTCAAACGTGTCGCGTGCACTTGCTGGAGAATAGGCGAGTAAAGCGATTTCTGTTCGTCCTGGACGCAAATATATCGTCTTGCCTTGAGAAACGCCATTAACGTAAGTGTCGAAATCTTGCAATTTGCGCGAAACCACTTGGGCTTTGCGTCCAACGAGCCACATCAACCGTAAAGCGAATTCCATTGACACTATTTGAATCGAGGGCTTCTCCTTGTTGCACAGTGCGCGTGGGACGAAGATTTTTGTTTTTTACGAGATGAGTATTCAAATCCTTTACCTCATCTTCTTCATAGCTTTTACCGTCAGAGTTCACTGAATCTTCCCACACTGGGCTTTGCAGGTGAATAGGTCCATAAAGTTGGGCAGAAGTCACCTGTAATGTGTCATTGATTGCAGTAGAATCTATAGACGTCTTTGCCTTCTTTTGTGTAGAGTCTGAAGTGCTCGTCACGGTGTGAGCAGCTGTAGAAGGGGCATCAGATGAAGATGCCGATTTTGTGCCGACTGCGCAGAGAGGGACTGTGCAGAGAGCCATGAGGAAAAGAGGTAAGGTTGGTTTCATATCGTATGATTTGCTTTATTTCGCTTCACGTTGTTCAGCGATAAGTTGGAAATCTTTTTTGCGCAGTTTGAAAGAATGCGTGAGATAGCGATCGCGCACAATTTCGTTGGCTGCCAATTCTTCTGGACTGCCGTGAAATAAAATTTTTCCTTCGAAGAGTAGGTATGCGCGGTCGGTGATACTCAACGTTTCTTCTACATTGTGGTCAGTAATGAGGATGCCAATGTTGCGGTCTTTGAGTTTCCAGACAATATATTGAATGTCTTCTACCGCAATGGGGTCGACTCCTGCAAAAGGTTCGTCAAGCATAATGAATTTGGGGTCGATGGCCAAGCAACGAGCGATTTCTGTGCGACGACGTTCACCACCAGAAAGTTGGTCACCCAGGTTTTTGCGCACTTTTTGCAAGCGAAACTCTGAAATGAGCGATTCTAGCATCTCGCGTTGTTCCTCGCGTGACTTGTTAGTCATCTCAAGTACTGAGGAGATGTTGTCTTCCACGCTCATCTTGCGAAACACGGAGGCTTCCTGTGCCAAATAACCAATGCCGGCTTTGGCACGCTTGTAAACGGGAGCTTTGGTGATTTCCTTTCTCCCAAATAAATCTTTCCTCCGTTGGGAACGACCAATCCGGTTGTCATATAGAATGAAGTTGTTTTGCCTGCTCCGTTGGGTCCAAGCAATCCTACAATTTCTCCTTGGTGCACTTCGAATGAAACGTCATTAACAACGGTGCGCTTACCATAGCGTTTCACCAAACCTTCTGTGCGCAACACGAGCTTTTCGGTTGCGATTTCGGGAATTAAATCATCAGAATATTCCACCTCATTCAAATCTGTGATGAGGTCTATGCTGTTGTTTGACTCTAGATTTTCGTTATCCTCGAGGAGCATATCCTCTTGCACGGGGTCAAAGGACAAATCTTGTGGTGCGTTGATGGACTTTTCTTCCATGGTGTGCGTGATTGATGAGAGAAAAATGGGCAGCAACTCTTGGGATTCTCGGTTGAGAGAAGTAGAGTGTTGTGCTATGATGGAAACAACCAAAGAAAAAAGGAGCAACTCATTGCGAGGTGCTCCTTGGATTGAGGTACCAAGCAGATTCGAACTGCTGTAGCAGGTTTTGCAGACCTGTGCCTAGCCACTCGGCCATGGTACCCTGTTTTCGTTTTCGAGTGCAAAGGTACAGCTTTTTCTGAAACTGGCAAATGTTTTGCCCTCTTTTTTTCGAAAATCATCGAGATTTTGGTTCTAGAGTTCGGTTCTTTGGGGTGAACTAAGGCTGAAAACGATTGCTGTATAGGTGCCTCAAAAATGATTTATTCAGAAAGTGGAGATTATATTTGGAGGATTCAAAATAAACTTCTAACTTTGCTCTACAAACAAGAAGCGATTGTGACAGCGCAGGCTGTCCTTCACATATATAGTAGCATAGGCTGTACTGGTCAGATTGGGATACTCATCAATTTTTCTGAATCACCGAGACAAGTTGTCTATCTAATGGCGTGCCGATACTGCGCTTTCAATGCAGCGTGGGGGTCGGATTACAGAGGGTAGGGAACACTCAAATCTTTTTTCACTCGGAGTTTCATCATCTTCACCGGTACAGCCTTCTTTCTATCCTTTTTCTTTATGATTGGAAGCTTCTTGCCCCCAACTACTGACGCATTTTATTCATCATTATTCCTTTTATTGTTATGAAGCTCAATCCTATGCAACTTGAAGCTGGTAAGACTATTCAGCAACATCATAACGTTTTGCTCTTGTCGCCTACGGGAAGCGGTAAGACGTTGGCTTATCTCTTGCCGCTCATAGCTCGGATTGATGCTTCTCTCGATGCTTTGCAGGCTGTTGTCGTTGTTCCTAGCCGCGAACTTGCGGCACAGGTGGAACAGGTGTTTAAATCTCAAACAAATACTTCCTTGCGCGGTCTTGCACTTTATGGTGGGCGTCCAACAATGGAGGAACATCGTCGCATTCGAGAGATTCGTCCACAGGTGGTTTTTGCCACTCCCGGACGTTTGCTTGACCATATCGGCAAGGAAAACTTGAACATCTTGGGAGTAAAACTCCTTGTATTGGATGAGTATGACAAATGTTTGGAATTGGGTTTTCGAGAAGAAATGCACCGCATTGGCGAAGCAATGAATTATGTGCCGCAAGTGGTGGTGGCTTCTGCTACAGCTTTTGAAGAAGACAAACGTGATGTGTGGGGAGAACGTGCTGCTACTTCAGAAAATGGGAAGCCGAAAAAGGTGCTCCCTGTGCCCGCTTTGATTGCAAAACCGAAAATTTACGGCCATCAATTACCTTGATACGGCTGAAGAGTTGTCTACGCGGTTGACTGTTTGCGAGATTGATTCTCCACAAAAGGATAAACTTGAAACATTGGCCAAGTTGCTCACACACATTGGCGGAGTCAGTAGCATAGTCTTCGTTGCTCATCGGGAGAGTGTTGAGAGAGTGGGACAATATCTTCGTGACAACGGTTTTGCTGTTAGCCTATACCACGGTGGGCAAGATCAAGAAATCCGAGAGCACTCGCTCTATCGTTTTTCGTTCGGGCGCGGCTTCTGTGATGGTCAGCACTGATTTAGCCGCGCGTGGATTAGACATTCCAGAGGTTCGCGCCATTGTGCACTATCACCTACCGCTTGACGCTGCCACTTTTTGCGCATCGTTCTGGTCGCACGGCGCGATGGGATGCCGAAGGTACGGCTTATTTATTGGTAGGTCCCGAAGAGAAATTGCCCGAGTTCATAAAAGTGGACGAAACAGCTAACGTTGATGGGGTTGTCATTAAGGCTCCACTCTCGCAATGGGCGGTACTTTATATCGGTCGTGGCAAGAAGGACAAACTTTCCAAAGCTGATATTCTCGGATTTTTGTGTAAAAAAGGAGGATTGACAGCTCCACAGATTGGGCGCATCGATGTAAATCCCCACACTTCTTATGTTGCCATTCAGCGCAATGCTTTGAAAAGATTGTTGCAACAAGTGAGCGGTGAGAAAATTAAAGGAATGAAGACGCTCATTGAAGAGATGCGCGCAAAATAAGTAAGTGACTTCCCCCTTCTTCTTCCCAATTTGAACCATCAAACGCTAATAGGAGATGCTGCAAAAACGACTTTTGCAACATCTCCTTTTTCAGCGATACCGAAGGACCAAATGAAATTGTACTAACTTGTTAATGACTTTGACTTCTATCGCTTGTCTCTTGGAGTGTGTCTTAAATATTTGAAAATGAAATGTTAAAGCGAAAGCCCCAAAATGGCCAAGTTTTTTTCTCCTTCTAGGAAAAAAATCAACGGTTATAAGCGCAGAAACTTTTTCTTCTTTCCTGTCCGCGAATTTTGAAACAAGGGAGTATTCTTCTGTTTTCTCCGATTTTTTCTTGATTTTCTCCAATCTTTCCCGGAATTTCTCAGAGATTTCCCCAATTTTGTCCGTCGGAAATAAAATTCCGTCGGACGTTTTCAAAATCGCGTGGGAAGAAAAATAAATTCCGTGGGACATAATCCGAAAAAAGTCCCTTAAAACCTCACGAACAACGTGTTGTTTTATCAAAAACGACGTGTTGTTTCGCTAAAACGAGGGAATTCCTTACAAAAACGTCTGAAAATCTCGATTTTCAAACGCTCTGAGAATCGCATATTTCCCAACAACTTTTTCCGAGTTCGAAAAGTCGCGTTAAATGGAAGGGTGTGATTTGAAAAGTTCTCTTAAAAGATTTTCAGCTTGGAGATAGGGATATGGCATTCTTCTTTTGTTTGAGAAAGAGGGTAAGAATGAGTGATTAGAGGAGGGGGATTGATTAAACCCCAATCGGTCATTTGATCTTGAATAGATTTCATTAGATTGTTGAGCAGATGGTTGGTGGTAAGTTCGAAGGCGTAGCGGACTACGTCGAGAATAAACGAGAAACAAGATGCCTACAAGAAAATGAAAGATGGCAGGAAGTTATCTTCTCTATAACGAATTCCACTATAACGGTCTAATGATCGATTTTGGATTAATGTAGGAAGGGAAGAGGAGTTTCCGCGTTGACAGGAATAGAAGAAAAGGGCAAAGAAAAGTCTGCATCTGTGGAGAATATTTAGATGCAGACTTAGTATCGGGGAGAGGGGAAAGGTGAAACATTCCGTCTAACAACAAAATAGAAGGGTATGTTGCTATATAATGAGGAACATATTTGTTATTACCTTTTCGAGACGTTGTATTTGATTACTTAATCTCAACCTCTTTGATTTGCACTTGGTTGCGCGTTAACAGCTGAGAACTACTGTTGATGACGCGCTGTCCGTCGTTGTCTTTTAGGAAAAAGTAGAAAGAACGAATTGTGCTTCTAGTGCGAGGATCAGTAAGAATTTCCCACACTGTGCGCACAAGGGGGATATTCACCTGTGGCAATGTAGTATTGATAGGGACGTTGCCAGTCGGCTTTGGCTTTGCCCACTTTGCCCACAAGCATTACTTTTACATCGAGTCCATAGAAATTTTGTAAGACAGTAGTGTCTCCCTGATGAACTCGTAACCAGTCTGTCGAAACAACTCCAATAGCGTTGGGATTTTCTTGTATCATTTCGATGACTTTGGCGTTGCTTCCTTGTGCATATACATTCCCACGCAAATCTTTGCCGTTGTTGAGACTGTCTTTCATATAGCGTACAGTGCTAGAGCCTGAAGCGTCAAAGACCAAACTGAGTTTGCCTTTTTTGTTGCCCATTTCAAGTTGTTCCCATCGAGTAATCTTTCCTTGAACTATTTGTCGTAGTTCATTGACGTTGATGACCGTGTCTGTGTTTTGCTTATTTACAATAAGTGCAAAGGCATCGTAGGCGAGTTTCGATTGAAGCAAAGGGAGATTATGTTGCTGCACGATGGCTTTCTCGTTTTCGTTTAACGGACGCGTAGCAATGGCCATCCGCACTGAATCTGCAAGCAACAGACGAATGGCAGAGTCTTCACTGCAGTATTGTGGCTGCATCACAGATTCTGGTTTTCGCAGTTCATATAGTTGAGAAAGTTCTTGAAGAATGGGCTGAAAACTAATGTCTGCTGTGAACTTAACATCATCATCGTGGAGATAAGCATTTATCTTTTTGGGATTGCTGCTGCAACTAGCCAGAAGGAAAAGGGCTAGAATGGGGAAGAGTAGTGTACGCATAGGGAGTATTGTTTAGAACTAAATGAAAACAGATGAACTGAACGAAGAAGGAGGATATTTGGGTAAGACAATAGATGTCTGAGCTTTCGAAATATAAATGGACTGCTTGTGCTGATAGCACAACCTTAACCCCAATCGATTATAGACCGTTAAGGTGCAAATCGTTATGGAGAAGATAACTTCCTGACATCTTTCATTTTCTTGTTGGCATCTTGTTTCTCGTTCGTTCTCGACGTAGCCCGCTACGCCTTCGAACAAGTGCAAGCCATCTATTCAGCAATCAAATGAAATCGGTTTAGTAGCTAATGTTTAATTGGGGCTTAATAATTTGTTCCTCAAGGGAGCTTAATAAGACGATAATGTCGTTATATTGATGAATAAAGAATAAACCTGCGCCTCACGGCCGAGGCCTAAGACGCAGGTTGAGAAATGGATAGTTGTGATAGCTGATTGAGCGTCACAACCAATGGTTAGTTTTGGATTGAGTAACGTACGGGAAGGGTGAACCATACACGTACGGGACGTCCTTGTTGCTTACCAGGGATGAAACGTGGTAAAGATTTTACCACACGGATTGCTTCCTTATCGCAGTGTGACTCGAGAGATTTCACTACTTGAACATCACCAATAGAACCATTGGCTTCAACCACGAAACGGAGATTTACCGTACCTTGGATTTCTTGTTCAACTGCAATAGCGGGATACTTGATGTTTTTGGCTACGTAAGCAAGCAAAGCTGCTTCACCACCGGGGAATTGGGCTTGTTGTTCTACAACAGTGTAGATAGGAGCCTCTTCTTCCTTCTGAGGTGCTTGAGCCACAGAACCACCAGCTTCTTGACCTTTGAGCAGGTCGTCAATTGTACCCTTACCATTAGCATCACCTGCGTAGTCAACTGCTGCAATGGCGATGTTGCTTCGGTTCAATTCTTCTTGGTTCTTCATTTTTCTTGCTATCGTCAACTTTGTCAACGATGTCAGGAACGGTGAAACCTACAGATGCACGAACTGCAACCTTCTGAAGAACTTCTTCTTTGGGTTTATCTTCCTCTTGCTTTTGTACTTTAGGTTCTTCTTTCTTAAGCTCTTCCTTCTTCAATTCTGACAATTCAGTCACTGCTTCAGTGTCTGCAGCCAGAGAAGCTTGAATCGCTTCCTTTGCTTTGGCATAGGTGAAAATCAAACCTGCAATAACGGCGATACCGATAAGGATATCAACGATAGCATAGAGGTGACGACGACCAGCTTTTGAACGCAAATCATAAGCACCGTAGTTCTTGTTACGTCCTTCAAAGACGAGGTCGCACCATTCGCGCGAGATAATATCGACTTTTGACATAGGGATTACTGTTACTTATGAATTACTTTTTACCAAACTCTTCTACCATCTTCTTGTCTTGATCGTTTACTTTGTCGATCACATACTTTCCGATGTAGCAGTTTTGCATTTCGTCGAGCACGTCAATCAAATTGAGGTAGGTGGCATCGTCCATAGGCTTGATAATCGCTGTTGGTGTGCCATCTGCATTTTTGATTTTGCGGAGCTCTTCTTTGAATTTCTCAGTGTTCTTCTTGGCTTGTTCAACGTTACCTGTATATTGTGCTTGCAGTTTACGTCTCAAAGCTTCAACTTGCTCTTTGGCTTTTTGGTTTTTGCGAAGAAGAACTGCGCGAATACCATCTTTGCCATAAGCAGTTTCTTGAAGTTGAGCTTCAGAAGGCTTGCCCTCAAAATAATAGAGTTTATTGTCTTTGCCAATGATAATCGTGATAGCTTCATCGGTCTGTACTTGGCTCTTTTGCTCCTTTTTGATGTCATCCTTGTCGGAAGGCATCGTGATTTCCATCGTTTGGGGCTTGAGCAGGGTAGTACAGAGCATGAAGAAAGTCACGAGCAACATTATCATGTCGACCATAGGTGTAAAGTCGACACGGGCGTTCATTTTCTTTTGCTTGGAATTGCTATTTCCGCCTGTATCTAATTGTGCCATAACTTTTCTATCAGATTATTTGTCCTCGCCACCTTTCAGTGTCGTGATAAGATTATATCTTGACTCATGAATGTCGCGTAAGGAGTTCATAACATTCTTGATCGTGCTGTAAGGCGTGCTCTTGTCAGCCTTAATAGCGATACGCATATTCTCGCCATTAGCTTCGCGGGCAGCCGTTACCCAGTCTTTGAGTTCATTGTTCAAACTATCACAAGGAATACCAGCTTCAGCACTTTCAGTGAGAAGTTTGTTACGCTTGGAGGCTTCAGTGTCAACCCATCCTGCGATGGTGTTGAATGGAGTACCAAATGTAGGAACTTCTGAGAAAGTTTTTGAGTTGGCTGTCGGACAAACTCATTTTCTTCTGTTCAATCAACTTCTCTGCCATAGCCTTTTTGACCATTGGGGTTGTCCATGTTCATGAACACTTTTTCCTTCTGGGCTAATGAAGATGGTGAGGAGGTTGCTTTCTGGAATTTTTGATTTCCGACACCGAACCAGGAACATTTACCTTAACGGGTTCTTCCTTGGTGAAAGTTGCAGTAAGCATAAAGAAGGTAAGCAGCAGGACCATGACGTCACTCATCGGCGTCATGTCGATGAATGTGTCTTGTTTTTTTACATGAAAACGTCCCATGTTGTCTTGTTACCTTTTTATGATTACTTTTGAGTGGTCTTGAAAGTTTCTACGATCGTGAAGCCGAGTTCGTCGATAGCAAAAGTAAGACGGTCAATCTTGTTAGTGAAGAAGTTGTAAGCGATAACTGCAGCAGCACCAGTTGCGATACCAGAAGCGGTATTCACAAGTGCTTCAGAGATACCTACAGAAAGTGCAGAAGAGTCAGCACCACCTTCACCACCGGCCATTGCGGAGAATGATTTGATCATACCCATTACCGTACCGAGAAGACCCATAAGAGTACCGAGCGTTACGATAGTACCGATGATAGGAAGGTTTTCTTGCATCATAGGCATTTCGAGAGCTGTAGCTTCTTCCACAGTCTTTTTGAATAGCGAGCACCTTCTTCTCGAGTTCTACTTCTGTATTTTGTTGCTTCTTGTATTCAGTGAGAGCTGCAAGTACAACGTTAGCTACAGAACCTTTTTGCTTGTTGCAAAGTTCTTCAGCCTTTTGCAAATCACCTTGTTTGAGAGCTGATTTCACAGCAGCAGCAAACTTACCGAGGTTGCCTTTACCGTTAGCAGTGCCGATAGCGAAAGCGCGTTCGATGGCGAGAGCGATAACGGTGATGAAGAGTGTCCAGATGATAGGCACGATGAAACCACCCTTGTAGACAGTACCTACGATACCAGCAGGTTCGTAAGATTGCTCTTGGAAGAAGTGGAAGGGAAGACCTGTTGCACCTTCAGCGTGGAAGTTGCTCAAGTGACCAGCACCGAAGACGTAAAGACACTCAGCGATGAGGAAGCAGACGATAATTACTGCGAATCCGGACTTAATGCCGGTGAAACCCTGAGATTTCTTGGGGGCACTCTTTGGTGCCGTAGCATTTGTAGTTGCCATTGATAATAAAGATTAGTAATTTGAATAGAATGAATTGTTTATTATTGCTTAGTTGGTGCATTTGTTCAGTGTTTTCTTCAATAGAAGTACGCCTTTCCCGAGAGTTTTCGTTGAGTTTACGCTCGATTTTGGCAACTGAACTTTATGAACTACACGACAAAAATAAGGACTTTTGTGCAAGTAGCCAAACTTTTTTGCTCTTTTCTTATAGGCTTCATTGTATTTCTAATGACTATCGACGCGAGCTTATCGTATTTTTCTACATAAAAACAGAGTAGAAAAGCACCTATTTATCCTCCTGATTTGGCAGGAATTACATTTATCCTATTTAGAAGGGAACTTCTGTAGAAGAAGCGGGGAAGGGAGTAGGTTCACTTAAAGGAGCATTTGTGTCGGGGATACCGAAATCATTACTAGATCCTGTGAAATCTGATGATGGGACATTAAATTCTTCCCCAGGAAGTGGAACGGATGCACTATCATTGGGATTTTCAAAGCGAGCATATTGGCCTTTGAAGGTGAGAAGTACGTCTCCTACTGCACCATTACGGTGCTTAGCGATGATGATTACGGCTTTTCCTCGTAAATCATTGCCATTCTCATCCTTGTATAGATGATAGTACTCAGGGCGGTGAATAAAAATCACCATATCTGCGTCTTGTTCGATGGCACCAGATTCGCGAAGGTCAGAAAGTTGTGGTCGTTTAGAATCCAATGTATTTTTCTCCTCCCTGGGCGATTTTCTACTCCACGATTCAACTGGGATAAGGCCAGAATAGGGATGTTTAATTCTTTTGCAAGCCCTTTTAATGAGCGACTTATGGTTGAAACTTCTTCTTGACGACTTCCAAAATTCATTCCAGAAGCATTCATCAATTGCAAGTAGTCTATCATAATGAGTTTAACTCCGTGTTCTTTGACTAATCGACGCGCTTTCGTACGTAGTTCGAAGACAGATAAAGAGGGCGTATCGTCCACGTACATAGGTTTGCCAATCAAATCTTTAATCTTATTGTCGAGTTGTGCCCATTCGTAGGCTTCTAATTGGCCGCTTTTAATTTTCTCACCTGTAATCTCACAAGTATTCACGATTACACGATTGATTAACTGCACATTAGACATTTCTAATGAAAACATTGCTACAGGTATATTTTTGGTCTACTGCGATGTTTTTTTAGCCATTGAAAGCGCAAAGGCGGTCTTACCCATTGCAGGACGTGCTGCTAGAATAACCAAGTCAGAATTTTGCCAACCTGAGGTCATACGATCTAGTTCGTGAAATCCTGAAGCAATACCTGACATACCATCTGTTCTTTCTGCTGCCTTGTGCAACATTTCAAATGCTTCGTTGATGACAGGGTCGATTTGCTGGTAGTCTTTCTTGAGTTTCTTTTGCGAGAGTGTAAAAAGAGTTCCTTCTGCTTCCTGCATTAGTTCGTCAATGTCTTGAGTCGGGTCGAAGGCTTTGTCTTGTACGTTGGCTGAATAATCTATTAATTCCCGGGCTGTGGCTTTTTGTGCAATGACTCTAGCGTGGTATTCTATATGAGAAGCTGAAACTATATTTTGTGTCAGATAGGATAGATAAGCTGGTCCTCCGATTTCTTCGAAAACTCCGTCTACACGTAATTGTTCACTAACCGTAAGAATGTCTGCTGGGTTTTGTGCTAAATTCAGTGTGCGAATAGCGCGATAAACTTTTTGATTTTTAGGGTCGTAAAAAGCTTCTGGTGTTAGGATGTCGCTGACGAGTGAGTAAGCATCTTTTTCAATAAGCAAAGCTCCTAAGACAGATTTTTCAAAATCTAATTCCTGGGGTTGAATTCTCCCTAGAGAATCCTCTACTTTGGGTGTAGATGCTTTGCGTTTGCTGTTGCTTTTGGGGGATTGCATAATGTTTGAATATTATGTGGTTGATAATATAAGTCGTAGAGTAAATGAGGGCTTTATTCCCCCTTTTTATTTGTTGCAACTATTGTATAACAACCGGGAGCAGCTGTGTCGTTTATAATTCGACTATGTCCTTGACGATCCAGAGGGAAGGTTCGCTTGGTCAGTTCTACGTCGGCTTTGTTGTTTATGGTGGAGTGGGGACGGAGCGTGAAGTTGTATTGGAGTCGTTGAAAGTCGAAGGCCGGTGAAAAATGCTTTTCACGTCGTTCCATACTGGGGAGCTCACTTTCAAAGGTGCAATTGATAACTCTCTCCTTATCAGTTGTAAATGGTGTATTTAAGACACAATGATTAAACTGAAAGTTTATGTTCTCTTGTGCATATCTTGCTGAAGTTACTATCTTGATATCATCTTCATTGTAGCCTGTAATCAAGCAGTTTTTAAAGAAGGCTTGAGAAATAGGAGTGAATTGCTGGTGGTAAACATTGGAAATGCTAAGGGCGATTCCTTTTGAACCAATAAAAGAATAGAATTGACCAATGGTGCAATGAGTAAAGGTATGGTGTCCTCCAATAATAGTGACGCAGTTTCCTCCAGCGTTCGTGATTTGAGTGTTGCCGATTTCTGTATTGCACTGATTGAGGTGAAGCGCATCGTTGCTGAAATTGTGAAGAATGGAGTTGGTCAATTTTAATTTGAGCGTGTTCACATCGGATGAGTCGCAACGTATGCCAAAATCTGCGCTGTGAATGTCGCAAAAATCAATGGTATTGTTATAGCTTTGAGGTTTAACAACAACACCTCCCCATTGATTGGGAATGCGGTCATATGGCTGTTGAGAGAACATATACCCCATTCGATCTCCCCTCAACAGTACATTCCGTTCAGCCGTTCCTTGTATGACTAAGCGGCCGTAAACAATTAGTTGTGCCGAGGGATGAAAATAGAGTCGCGTTCCTGCGGTGAGTGTCAGAGTTTTTCCCTCTGGAACCACAAGGCTATCCTTAATGATATAGGGGATGTTGGCATTGAGGATTGTATCATTACTCAAAGTAGTAGTAGCAAATCGAGTTACTCTTTGCCCTGCAGCTTTAAGTACCACGCGATGCACGTTTCCATTCTCAAGTTGGAAAGATAGTTTATCCTCAATGCTTTGCGGAGAACTTTGTTGGCTTTCTGGAGCTGTCAGTTCTACAAAAACTCGTAGACTATCATTGCCATATAGTTCCCAAGTATTGTTGGAGGAATTCAGGGCGCAAAAAGGTTCCATTTACATTTACTCTAAAAAGGAGAGTGTTCTCCTTTGTTAAGAAAAAAACGCGAGCAATGCGCACATTTTCAGTAGAGCGATTGTAAATCTGGAAAGTGTATGTGTTAGTAGGCTCTCCAGCAATAACTGTGTCCAAAGACAAAGTGTCAATGCTAGAGTGCAACTTGATGTTGGGCGCAGCAGAAAATCCCTCCTCGCTTAAGCAAGAAGCGAGAAGGGATGCTGCACTAATAATGTATATAATACAAGCTAAAGTTCTCACTAATCATTTATTAGGTATATTCTTTAGAATGTCGAGCAAGTGGTCCCAAACCAACTGAACGGTAGGAATAAGCAAACGCTCATCGGGAGAGTGAACTCCTCTGAGTGTTGGGCCAAAGCTTACCATATCGAGATTGGGATACTTTTCAGAGAAAAGACCACACTCAAGTCCTGCGTGGATGGCGCGCACTTTGGGTTCTTTGTTGAAAAGGCGCTTGTAGCTATCTACAGAGACTTTCACAATCTCGCTTTTGGGGTTTACTTTCCAGCCAGGGTATCCTTCATTGGTGACACACTTCGCACCGCCAAGCTCAAAACCAGTACGTATAACTTCTGCCATATAGGTCAAATTGCTGGCTACGCTGGAACGCTGTGAGGTGTTTACCACAATTTGATTGCCTTCACGCTTGATGTTTGCCAAGTTACTTGAAGTTTCTACAAGATCGTCAATATCTTGACTCATTGCAAAAATTCCATTGTGTACCACCAACAAGCTCTTGACAATGCGCTCTGTTTGTGTTTGCGTCAAAGCATCAGCAGGCACCGCCACTTCTTCTGCTACAAACGTAGCGTCAGGCTCCGTTACAGAGAACTCGTCTTTAACACGTTGACCATATTCTTGTAAATCGCTAGCGAGAGCTTCTAAACGATTGGCAGGAACAGCAACAACTGCGTGTGCTTCGCGTGGGATTGCGTTGTGAAGTCCACCAGCTTGAATATCGCAAAGACGAAGGTCAGCCTTTACTAATTGTTCAAGGAGGAAACGAATCAAAAGTTTGTTGGCGTTGCCGCGTTTCTTATTGATATCATCGCCTGAATGGCCACCAGTGAGTCCTTTTACAGTCACTTCAACTGCTTTGTATCCAGCAGGAACGGGAGCTAGTTCAAGATCGTATTTGCTTCAGTGCGTACACCGCCCGCGCAACTTACGAAGATTTCACCTTCGTCTTCAGAGTCGAGGTTGATGAGAATGTCGCCAGACATGAAATCGGACTTCATTTCAAAAGCACCAGTAAGCCCCGTCTCTTCGTCTCGTGTAAACACGCATTCAATAGGTCCGTGCTCAATGTCGCTGGCTTGGAGCAAAGCCATTTCCATGGCGATGCCGATGCCGTCGTCTGCGCCTAAGGTTGTTCCTTTAGCTTTCAGCCATTCGCCGTCAATGTAGGTTTGAATGGCATCGTTGTCAAAGTCGAATTCTACGTCTTTGTTCTTCTCGCACACCATGTCTTGGTGACTTTGCAAAATCACCGTTTTGCGATTTTCGTAACCAGGAGTAGCTGGTTTCTTGATTAAAACGTTACCTGCGTGGTCTACTATGGTTTCTAGGCCAAGGTCTTCACCAAATTTGCGAAGAAAAGCCGTAATCTTCTCCTCACGCTTTGATGGGCGAGGCACTTGGTTGATTTGCGCAAAGCAATCAAACACTGATTTGGGTGTAAGCTCTACCATAACTTATTTATCTTAGTGAGTTAAATTCTGGACAACTCTTGTTGTATTAGCAAGCTTGTCGTATTTTTGCACTTGCAAATATAGTAATTTAATATGATTCAAATCCTTCTACCGACAATAATTATTGTAGCAATTTCTATTTTCCTTCTTTCTATTGGTATCCTAATCAAGGGAAGTTTGTGAATATGCACATCAGTGGCAACAAAGCAATGCAACGTCACAAGGTATCATGCGCAACTACCCAAGATGCTGAAGCAAGAATGGAAAATAAACATGCTGTGGCTGAGCGGTTAGATTTATAATACCCAATTGTTCACTATTCCTTCGTATCACTCCTATATTATATATGTATTCTATGAAATTTCTTTCGATTATTGCCCTTGTTGGAGTATGCTCTCCCTCTTTGTTTTTGTAAGCTGTAGCAAGAAGGAAGCTCCTAAAGGAGAAGCCGTCGTTAAGGCAAACCAAGAAGCTGCAACTAAACCTTCTGGAAGCACCATTGCTTATGTAGAGATTGACTCGCTTCTCACTCAATATGAGTTCTGCGTGAAAGAAAAAGCTGCTTTGGAAGCAAAAACTAAGCAGTATGAAGCACAAATAAACGCCAAAATGGCTCAGTTTCAAAAGGCAAGTGCAGATTTCCAACAAAAAGTACAATCTGGTGCTTTCACAAGTCAAGCGCAAGGCGAAGCTGCCCAGAAGCAATTGATGCGTTTGCAGCAAGAAGGGGCAAAACTGCAGCAAGATGTTCAGCAGAAAATGCTCAAGGCACAAGAGAAGTTTAATAAATCTCTTCGTGATAGCGTACAGTCTTTTCTTAAGGACTACAATAAAGACAAGCGATATGATATGATTCTCTCCAAACAAGGTGATAATGTGCTATATGCTAATTCAGAATTGGACATTACGCAAGAAGTTGTGGAGGGAATGAACAAACGCTATCAAGAGAAGAAGTAGAACTGAAAAACAAGCAAAGTTAGACACACCTTGTATGGTCTGTGCCTTCTCAGCTTGTGTTTGAATCATTGAAATGACAAGGCATTTTATTGTGTAACTTAGCTTTTTAAGCCAAGTTCTTTCTTTAATGCCTAGAATTTTGTAACTTTGCTGAGCTGTTCTTTGAGATAGGAACAGCTCTTTTAGTCTTTACGGCTAAAAGCACTCGTTATATCTACTCATCAATTAAATCCTTTACAAAATGGCAGAATGGTTTGAATGCAAAATCAAGTACGAACGCACGATGGACAATGGAGTTGTCAAGAAGGTCAACGAGCCTTATCTTGTTGATGCGCTCAACTTTACAGAAGCAGAACGAAGAATAACAGAAGAAATAGCACCTTTTATGACAGGTGAGTTTCAAGTAAGCGACATTAAGCGTGCGCGTTATGCCGAGATTTTTGAAACTACTGATGAGTCTGCTGATAGATGGTTTAAGGCGAAACTAACGTTTGTTACCCTCGATGAAAAGAGTGGAAAAGAAAAGAAGTCCTCTCACAATGTTCTCATTCAAAGTGCTGATTTGAGAGATGCTGTTAAACGCCTAGATGAAGGAATGAAAGGATCAATGATGGATTATGTGATTTCATCTATGGCCGAGACAATGTTGATGGACGTGTATCATTATAAAGCTGCAGTTCCAGAAAAAGCAGAGTAGCATTTGAGATTGCTCAACGTATCAACATAGGACGTCTGAAGCAAACTTCTTTGTCTTCAGCCGTCTTATGTTTTTTATATCCCTCTAACGAATATCGTATGACAGCTTTGCAAGAACGCCTGAAAGCAATAAAAGAACAACTACCTCCTGCTGTAAACCTTGTAGCTGTTTCAAAGTTTCACCCTCAGTCTGCATTACTCGAAGCATATAATGTGGGACAACGTATTTTTGGAGAGAGTAGAGTACAGGAGTTAGTTGAGAAATACCAAACTTTACCTCAAGATATTTCTTGGCATTTCATTGGTCACCTTCAAGTAAACAAGGTGAAATATATTGCTCCTTTCGTAGAACTCATTCACGCTGTGGATAGTTTGAAGCTTTTGAAAGAGATAGACAAACAAGGTTGTCGAAACAATCGTCGCATACCATGTTTATTGCAGGTGCATGTAGCACAAGAAGAAGGGAAATTTGGATTCTATCCCAATGAGTTGCGAACATTTCTGGAGGAAGGTAGTTGGAAAGAATTGCCTAATGCTCATATTGTTGGTATGATGTGTATGGCGTCTTATACTGATGATGATGAGCAAATACGTTCTGAGTTTCAAATAGCTCAGCAACTTTTTCTGTGGGCTAAATCCACGCACTTTGCAGACGACCCAGAGTTTGTAAACTGTTCTTGGGGTATGAGCGATGACTATCCCCTGGCCATTGAGACAGGAAGTACAATGATTCGTGTTGGTAGCTCCATCTTTGGGGCGCGCCAATAGTCTTGCAACGTATCAAGAGTGCTTTCTTCAGAAGTTCCTAATTGTACAATCTTTGGGATAAAATTGAAGAGTCCCAATCAACAATCGTTGATTGGGACTCTTTTTATGCGGTTATACGCAAATCTTATTTGCGGCTCTTACCGTAGCGGCTCATAAACTTGTCTACGCGACCAGCGGTGTCAACGAGCTTAGACTTACCAGTGTAGAAGGGGTGAGAAGTTGAAGAGATTTCAAGCTTCACGAGTGGGTAAGTTTCACCTTCGAATTCGATAGTGTCAGAAGTCTTGCAAGTAGAGCGAGACAAGAACATATCGCCGTTAGACATATCTTTGAAGACTACGGGACGATAGTTTTCGGGATGCAAATCCTTTTTCATTGTGGTTAGGAGTTTGTTGTTCGTTTATTAGTGAATAAGCATAGGAATGTCCTGAATGCCACCGAGCGAACACGGCCACGATTCATTGGATATTGGACAAAACTATGTGGCATTTTCATGCGAATCTGCCGAATATGGTCTAAATCGATGCAAAGATACGACATTTCAAAGATTTATCCAAATGTATAAACCAGAAATTCTTTGCAAATATCAAAGTATAGAGTCCGTAGAGTCAACCAGCAAGTGCAAAATCACATAATTCCTTTCTAAAACTTGGGTTTATCTGATTCAAAATCGGACGGACAAGCATTATGACTCGTTCAATACCGTACTAGAATGCACGAGTGAAAGCTATTCTTTTAGTGGCTGAAGACGCATTGTACAAAGTCCAATAATGAAAGCCGTGATGGGCGAAAAGAGAAGGTTTAGCGACAGAAGATTTTCTGCGTAAATAAAAGGAGGAAGTTTGTGTAGTTGTTGAGTGACGCTTTCGATAGAATCACCATAAACAGAAATCAAACCGCTAGCTTGAAGTTGCGCTTGCATTTTGGGAGATAGTAAAACAGTCTTGAGGGTATCTGCAAAATATCCATGGTCAAAGAATTGAAAATAAAGATATAAAGCAAGAGCAGCCCAAATACTAGCATAAAGCATAGTGAAAAACGCATATGCAAAGCCACGAGAAATGGTGAAACGCTCTGTCGGTGCAACTATTTTACGAAAGTTGAAGGTCAGTCGTGCTGTAATAATAGGATAGAATATCATTAGTCCCCATGCCATGAGTGAGGCTGTGGGATTCGTTAGTCCATAAAAGAGACTAACCAACAAGATGATGAGGACAATGCCCAATAGAATGCCATGATGCATCGCAAAAGCATTGGCTTGTTTCCAATTATCGTATATTGGCGAAGGAGAGTTTTTAGTACTCATATAATAGAAGTGTCGTTATTGGCTAGCTAGTTTCTTTTGTCCAAATTCATTGGGCACTTTAATCAGAGAGGTGACCCAAAATGTTATGGGTACCAGTCCCATTACAACGAGGAAGCTATTGTAGTAGCCCAGATTGTCCGTTATCCAGCCCGCTGTGATTCCTGGTACTGCCAGACTTAATGCCATGCAACCCGTGCATATCGCATAGTGTGCCGCCTTAGATTCTCCCTGCGCAAAGTAGAGCAAAAATAGCATATAGAGGGTAAAACCAAATCCATAACCGAATTGTTCTATGGCAATAGCCACGTTCACCCACACAAAATTGCTCGGCTGATAGTAGGCAAGGAAACAATAGAGGATGTTGGGGAGAGAAATGGCTATAACCATAGGCCATTTCCAACGCTGGAATCCATCTTTTGCAACGGCCATTCCTCCTAAAATTCCGCCCAGAGTCAGACCTATAACTCCAACGGTGCCATAAGCGAAACCAACTTGCTGCGTAGTAAGAGCTAGACCACCATTTTCTACTTTTTGCACTAAGGAAGAGGAAAAAAATCTTTGTAAGAAAAAGCCTCAGGTAAGCGGTAGAGCAACATAAAAAAACAAGTGCCGTAAAAATCATAGGCTTCTGAAAAAGCTCAGAAATGTAGTTCCAAATTCTTTGGCTGCTTCTTTTATGCTAAGATGATGTTGGTCATCGTGGGCATTATGTTCCGTCTTTGGAAGTGTACACAAATGATAGACTGTCATTAACATGAGAAGTCCTGCAATCGTTCCAAGACCGATACTCCATGCGTCCGTGACATTTTTGGTTATGACCTCCCAACTTCCAATATACATAAGAAGTAGCCCTTCTGCAAAGATGGTTGCTAATTTGTAGAATGTACTACGAATGCCCACATATTGCGCTTGATCATGTTCGTTTAGAGCTGACATATAGAAACCGTCGGCAGCAATGTCATGTGTTGCACTAGAGAAGGCAATGAGGAAAAAGAGCGCAAGACTTGCTTGAACATAGTAATGCGTGGGAATAGTGAAGGCTATGAGTGCAAGAGCTATCCCCATCAGTGCTTGCATCGTAAGAATCCACCAACGTTTGGTCTTGAAAATCTCTACAATAGGACTCCACAGCGGTTTAATCACCCACGGAAGGCTAACCAACCACTGTAAGCAGCACACTGAGTGTCACTGAGTCCTAAACGTTTGTACATGATGAGAGAAACTATTGTTACAATGGTGAACGGCACACCTTCAACAAAATAAAGAGAGGGAACCCAAAAGGAGAGAATGGCGCTTTGAACTATTCATATTTTGTCTCGATTGAAGCATTTTTGTAATAGTGGAGAAGTATTTCCTCGTAGTTGTATCCTTCAGCCCCCATCATTGCGGCACCAATTTGACAAAGTCCTACACCATGTCCCCAACCAGCACCATATAAACGGAAGGTTGCAGGAAGCTTGTCTGACGTTTCTCCAGAGGTTTCGACAACAAAGGCACTTGAATAGAGGTGTGTTGAGGAGAGAGCACGACGAATTTCTAGCTCCTTGCCAATAGTCATCGTTTTCTCTGTTCCGACAATCTTAAGACGAATGATTCGTCCGCTTTCTCCTCGTTCAACGGGTTCTAAAGCTCGGATTTTTCCTAAGTTAAGTCCTAACTTTTCCTGGAGCAACTGCGAAATTTCATCCTGAGAATACTCAACAGTCCAGCGATAAAAGTCTGCTGTCTCTTGGTCATAGTCGTTGAGAATTTGTGCCAGAATGGTTTTTATCTTGCGTTTGGCAGAAAGAAGCTGGCGCAGACTTAATCCACGCAGTGGCTTGTTGTTCATTCGTAAGATTCACCTTAGAAGCTATCTGCTCGTTGAATGATTTGGGTAACAAATCTCGTGTAGCCACAAGGTAGGGTTCGTCATTATCCTCCCAACAAGCAGAGAAGCGTTCTGTCATTCCTCCGCAGCACTTTTGAAAAAAACGTGCATCGCAAATGTCGCCTTCAGACATTAGCACCAAACCGCGCGTTTCATTGATGGCTTGTTGCACTTCAGGACGGGAAATTTGAGGTATGCCTTGATAGCGTTGACAATGATCGTCTGCACAAACATCGAATAAGGTGTGTTCTTCTCGTCCATACCAACGAATGAATTCATCTTCTTTTCGTTGGAAAGTAAAGAAGTTACCTTCTCCTTGTGCATTGTTTCTGCGTTGCATCATCATTCTGAACAGCCAACTACGGCTTACCACAGCGTGGGCTTTGAGAAGTTCGAGAGATGCGTTTGCACTCATCTCCGAAGAAATCACACTTTCCAGATATACCTCGGCAGGAATGTGGTTTATGGCAAGGATAGAATCTTCGTGCACCTTCAAATAAAGCGCGCCATGGAATGTTTGGTTGAGTTTTCGTTCCCAGTGGAAATTAATACCTATGGGGACATTGAGTAGTGTGAAGGAAGCTTCGTTGAGTGGTGTATCTGGAAGAAACGTCAATTCGCTGTAAGCATTGCCATTCCAAAGGATAGTTCCATCTTTGTATTCCACTACTTGAGTGCCAGAAATAACCTGACCTTTAGCAGAGAAGGGAGTATTGAGAATAAACTCAACGCGTGAATGGCTCATGATAGCCACTTCTACATTGGGCTCTCGTCTTCCATTAAAGAGATTTATTCTTCTTCGTGCAGCATTGTTGGACGTCGACTTATGAAGTTTGCGTGTGATAGATGCAATTTCACTTTCAGATAGAGTCACTTCGGCTAAAATGTTTGCTGCGCGTTCTGATGTTAGTGCTTCAAAGTCTTGATGGCGTGGAGTGATAATCAACCCAGCCATATCAATAGCGCCAGGAGAAATCAAGAGTTGTTCACCTTCTTCTGCAGCATAGCAAGCAGGACGATGCTTTTTGCGTGGGAAAATGATGGTAACTGTGGTGTCTGGATAAGCAGCGTGCCCTGAAGAACGCCAAGCCAAGAGATTTACATCTGGTTCGTTGGCACCTGAACTTGTCGGAAGTACAGATAATAGTTTAGAAAGCAACAATTGATTACCTTCAGATTTCTCACCGATGACTACAAAGGCCGGACAAGCATAGTTGCGCAACAGGTAGATACCTTCGTGCTTGTGTGTGTAACCCGCTTCTTCAACTTCCACAATTTCCTCAGTCGATACAGGATAAATTCTCTCTAGGCTTCCTTCATATTGTGCCCAGTCACGTTCGAGAGGAACCACACCTCGCGCACCAGCTTGAAAATGCATATGGTCGGGAGCCGATGCACCGCAGCGAGCACCATTATAGAACAACAAGAAGTCGGGAAGCTCCATTGTCATCTTGCAAAAGTCAGCTAATCTACCTTTGAGGGATTGAGAGGTGTGCCGACGACTAACAATCGTAAGATGCTGTGGTAAGATGGGGTAGGGGTTGATGAGAACTTGATACTTTCCTTCAACAGGCAGACACGTTTGCACCTTAGGACGATGGTTATCACACAAGAAACAAGGACGTTTCTTCAAGAAATCTTGCGTGATATTAGCTTTCGTAGAGTGAATGCGCGTGGGATTATGTTGAGCGGCTAGTGTGCAAGAAGCCGTTGGAAGGCTTTTTAATTCGGTAGATTTCTGAAGCGCATCAAATCTTTGACGCACTTCTTCCCAAGAGAAGAGTTGTTGACGGATGAAATCTATAACTTCAGATTGTTGAAGTCTATGATTCCAGCGGCTGTTCATCTGTTGTCTTGCTTGAATCTCAATGGTGCGCAATTGATCTTTGTAGGCATTGTGGCGATTTACAGCGTCAATGGCAAGCGCAGCATCTGAATTGCCCTCCCATCTGCGACATAAATAAAGCTCATCATAGATGCGACCAATGCGGTAATGGCGCGAAATGGCCAAACCTAATGCGTAGTCTTCACCATAACTCGTGTTAGGTACTCCAATGTTTCGGAGTATGGTGACATCAAATGCGCGAGGGGCTCCCAAACCATTGATACGTAGCGCGTTGTTTCTTCCATTGTCTGGAGTCCACTCTGCATGAGCAATCAGTCCAGGAGGTAACGTGTTGAGCGAAAAATCTACCATACGATAGGCGCCAATCACCATAGCCGCCTTTTGTTCACGGAAAGCAGCTACAATGCGAGTCAGTACGTCTGTTCCGCTGTAAAGATCGTCTGAGTCTAATTGGATGGCAAAAGCGTCCGCAATGCTCACTTCTAATCGCCAAATCCCAGCATCCGCCAATTCCCAAATCTGTTTGTTGAGGAGAAATAACTTTAACTCTCTTGTCTTGGGCAAGTTGCGCCAAAATATCTCCTGTACCGTCTGTCGAATGGTTGTCAACGACAATAACATTGTATGCGAAATCTGCAATTTGTGACAAAGCAGAATTCACGGCATCAGCTATGGTGCGTACGCGGTTGCGCACAGGAATAATGACCGATGCCGTAACAGGAAATTGTTCTGAGTTTCCTTCTAGTGGAACTGTGGGAAGTTGAGCTATTTCTGCTAAGGGACGTTCGCTTTCTTTGGATTGCTCCGTTGCCGGACATAAATGTGCTGGGAAAGGAGTAGGTACGTCATCATACTCATCTGGAGATATCCAAGCCCCAATTTCTTTCAAATGTTGGGTACAAGCCTTTTCCATTTCTAGTTGTACCTCACGAGCGGAAGGACTAACATAGTCGAACTGCTTTTCTCCACTCTTTCTTAAATCCGTTTCGAGTAAAGAATAAAGTGGTTCGCGTAGGTGTACAAGTTCTCCGTTACGACTAAGATAAAGTCGCAAAGCATATGGCGCAGCATATTTATAGCGTTGTTTATGCCCCAAAGCAAATTCGCGAAGCAAGTTGCCACGAACAAGCCATAACCCTCCAAAATCGAAATCATCACGAACAGAGCCTAGCTGATAGTCATTGACAGGATGAAGAGTCGGCGTTGAAAAACTGCCGTTTTCTTCTTCGTGTTGATCCCAACGATCGGCATACACCATTGACGCGTTTGTGTCTTTGGCCACTTGTAACATACGTTCGATGCAACGGTAGTTGGGCAAGAATCCTTTAGGTTGTAAGAACAAGAACACGTATTCTGCAGAACTTTCACGTGCAATGGTGCGCAATGCTTTGGAAGAAGAAGGTAAATCAACAGCAATCGCTGAAAGTTCTTCAGAAAGCGAGGCGGTATCGTCCTGCAAAACATAGACGTTACTTACTGCTGGATGTTTGGCCAGGGAAAGAGCTGTGTCAATGTTCTGAGAAGGACGGCAATAAATAAAGAAATCAATAGACGCTGTCATAGCTTGTAAATCTGAATTCGCCTTAGGGCGCAGAGTGAGATTGACGTTTATTCCTCATCGGTGTTGAGAGATGAGGAGGAATGCACGAATTAAAGAATATCTGAAGAGGTTAAAACCAATTTCTTTCCTTGATCATCGAGTTCCATATGGAGCACGGGCTTTTGCAATCCGTCAAGGAACAAATCGCAAATTGGGTCTTCCACATATTCTTGAAGAGTACGACGTAGTGAACGCGCACCATACACTGGGTCGAAGGCTTTTTTGGCAATGAACTCTTTTGCAGATGGCGACAACACTAGTTGATGACCATTATCTGACAAACGTTTCGCAAGAGAATGAATCTCGAGTTCTGCTATTTGTGCAATGCCTTCTGCATTCAGAGGATCAAACATAATCACTTCATCAAGACGATTGAGGAATTCTGGAGCGAATTGACGTTGAAGTGCTTTTGCGCACAATGCTCTCTGCTGCATCAGCTGAAATACCTTCCCCCGAATTTGAGAAACCAACACCGGCACCAAACTCTTTGACTTGGCGACTACCACTGTTAGAGGTCATAATGATGACAGTGTTGCGGAAGTCTACGGTCGTACCATTTCCGTCAGTCATTCGTCCTTCATCCATTACTTGTAGAAGCGTGTTGAATACATCAGGATGTGCTTTCTCTATTTCGTCTAGTAGGATAATAGAGTAGGGATGTCTTCTTACTTGTTCGGTGAGTTGGCCACCTTCTTCATAACCTACATATCCTGGAGGTGCTCCAATCAAACGCGATGTTGAGAACTTCTCGCCGTATTCACTCATATCAATACGAATGAGTGAATCCTTTGTGCCAAACATAAATTCGGCCAAAGTTTTCACCAAATGCGTTTTGCCGACCCCCGTTGGGCCTACAAACATAAACGTGCCAATAGGGCGGTTGGGATCTTTCAATCCAAGACGGTTGCGTGTGATGGCACGAGTTAAACGATGGATAGCGCGGTTTTGGGCAATTACCTTACTAGAAAGTGCTTGCTGCATCCCTTTCAAACGGATAGTTTCTTCTTCTTGCATCCTTTCCACAGGGACACCACTCATAAGAGAAACGACGCTTGCTATGTCTGCTTCATCAACAGTGATGCGATGTTCCTTTATGTTTGACTGCCATTCCGCTTTGAGGCGTTCCAGTTCTCCTTCTGCTTGGCGAAGTTGATCGCGCAATTCTGCTGCTTCTTCATATCTTTTGTTCTGCAGCAGCCGCTTCTTTGGATTGCTGCAACGATTCAATCAACTTTTCTTGGGCTACAATGGGTTCTGGTAGTTGTATGTTTAGTAAGTGTACACGACTACCTGCTTCATCAAGCGCATCGATGGCTTTGTCTGGGAGAGAACGATCGCAGATATAACGCTCTGTCAAGGCCACACAAGCAGCAAGTGCATCGTCTGTGTAGGTCACATTGTGATGTTCCTCGTAGCGCTCCTTTATATTATTGAGTATAACAAGTGTGTCTTGGGAAGTTGTAGGTTCTAGTTGCACCTTTTGAAAACGACGCTCCAATGCTCCATCTTTTTCTATCGATTTTCGATACTCACTAATCGTTGTTGCCCCAATACATTGCACTTCTCCACGCGCTAAGGCTGGTTTAAGTATATTAGCTGCATCAAGAGAACCTGGTGCACTACCGGCGCCAATCATTGTGTGAATCTCATCGACGAAAAGTATTATTTCTCTATGCGCTTTTAGTTCTTCGATAAGCCTGCGAAGACGTTCCTCAAATTGTCCGCGATATTGTGTACCTGCTACAAGAGAGGCCATATCGAGAGTTACAATGCGTTTATTCATCAAGAGATGAGGCACTTGATTCTTACAATAAGTTGTGCCAAACCCTCGACGAGCGCGCTTTTGCCGACACCTGGTTCTCCTATTAAAATAGGATTGTTCTTTTTGCGACGTGTAAGTATTTGTGCCACTCTTTGTATTTCATCTTGGCGACCCACAATGGAGTCTAGCCATCCTTGTGCGGCAGCTTGTGTGAGATCTTGTCCAAACTTGTCCAACAATGGCGTCTCACTATTATTCGTTTCGCCTTTTTGAGAACTTTGCCCCACCTTGGCGCGTTCGTCACTGTTGATGTTTTGAATATCTCCAGCCATTTCCAAAGCATTATTGGATTTATCTTGGAAATTAGTTGAAGACGAGTTTGTTACAGTTGCAACACTCTTATATTCTACCCCATATTGGTTTATCAAGACGCACGCATCATTAAATCTGTCACGCAGCAAAGCTAGAAACAAATGCTTATCAGTTGTTTCTGTTGTTTTTTGTAGTCTAGCTTCTAGATGTGACAATCGGAGTATTCGTTCTGCGTCTGAATCAAGCTGTGGTTCATCTGCAGGTGTTGCTTGTTCAGCTACATCTGCCATTCTTTGTTCGAGAGAATCTCGGAGATGTTCCACGGGCACTCCCAAATTTTCTATCAATGGACGCACTTGCCCCTCCGTATTTCGGAGCATAGCAAGAAGCAAAGCTAAAGAAGTGACCTTCGCATGATGAAAGCGGCGAGACTCTTCTTTGCTCATGGATAGAATTTGAGATATTATAGGCGATAAGTTATCTGTCATAGTTTTTGTTGCGTATATCAACGGTGGAGTAATCTTTGCAAAGTTACAACTTTCTGGTTGTAATCTTCGCTCTCTTCCTACAATAATAATGCCAAAACGTGGTTTTTAGTCCAAAAACTTGGTGGTTTTGCAAGAATATCGTATTTTTGCATCGTCTTTTGGGCTTATGTCATAACCCATCCTTGGTTTAGCGGCATAAAATCCATCAGATATTTCATTTATTCACTCAATACATTCACAACATGATGAATCAGTATGAGACCGTTTTCATTCTCACTCCCGTTTTGTCTGAAGCTCAGATGAAGGAAGCGGTCGAAAAGTTCAAGGGTATCCTCGCTGCTAATGGCGCTGAGGTTATCAATGAAGAAAACTGGGGCCTCAAAAAGTTGGCTTATGCCATCGATAAGAAGAGCACTGGTTTCTATCAATTGGTGGAGTTCAAGGCTGAACCCTCTGTAGTAGACAAATTGGAAATTGGTTTCCGTCGCGATGAGCGCGTGCTCCGTTTCCTTACTGTTAAACTCGACAAGTTTGCTGCTGAATATGCTGCAAAGCGTCGCTCAAATAAAAAGGAGGACTAAAACATGGCACAATCTGAAATCCGTTATTTGACTCCCCCAACAGTAGACGTCAAAAAGAAAAAAAGTACTGCCGCTTCAAGAAGAGTGGTATCAAGTACATCGACTACAAAGATCCTGAATTCCTCAAGAAGTTCCTCAACGAGCAAGGTAAGATTCTTCCCCGTCGCATCACTGGTACTTCTTTGAAGTTCCAACGCCGTGTGGCTCAAGCTGTGAAGCGTGCTCGTCATCTTGCACTTCTTCCCTTCGTAACTGACTTGATGAAATAATAAAGAGGAGGTACACAAATGGAAATTATTCTCAAAGAAAAACGTGCAAGGTCTCGGTTTCAAGAACGAAATCGTTACTGTGAAGGACGGCTACGGTCGTAACTTCCTCATCCCTACTGGCAAAGCGGTTGTTGCAACTCCTTCTGCTAAGAAGGAACTCGCTGAAGTGCTTAAGCAACAAGCTCATAAACTTGAGAAAATCAAGAATGACGCTCTCGCGCTTGCTGCTAAAATCAATGCTGTTGATGGTATCAAGATTGCCACTCAAAGTTAGCGCAACTGGTGCTATCTATGGCTCTGTTACTAGTCTCCACATCGCTGAAGAACTCGTTAAACTCGGTCTTGACGTTGATCGTAAGAGCATCGTTCTCAAGGATGTTAAGGAAATCGGTACTTACAAGGCTGCTGTTAAGCTCCACAAGGACGTAACTGCTGAAGTTACTTTCGAAGTTGTTGCTGAAGAAGCCTAATCTTGCCCCTTACAGTTGTAAGTTACTAGAATTATACGCTGTACTCCTTTCTTGGGGTACAGCGTTTTCTTTATTCTGTACTTATACATATCTTTGACTATTGAGCAATGCCTTTCGATTTTGGGAAATATCAGACTTATGAACGATAAAAGGCATTACTTTTGTGTTTATGAAGCGTCTGCTAAAGCACCAAACTTTTCATATATGCGTTATTTTATCACTTTCTCTTACGACGGAACGAATTATCACGGCTGGCAAGTGCAGCCCAATGCAGATAGTGTCCAAGCTCGTCTCAATGATGCACTCACCAAGCTACTACCTGAACCCACAGAATGTGTAGGCGCGGGACGAACAGACACTGGAGTACACGCATCTATGATGGTGGCTCATTTTGATACAACGCAAAATTTAGACGTTGAGGCCTTTGCTTTTAGACTCAATCGCATAGTTCCAGCAGACATTGCCATAGAAAAAGTGGAAAGAGTGGAGGATAAGATGCACGCTCGTTTTGATGCTAAGCGCAGAACCTATCATTATTTCGTTTATTCTAAAAAGAATCCTTATCGACGTCATTATGCAAATCGACTTCCTTACGTTCCTGATTATGATTTGATGAATGAAGCTGCAAAATTGTTGCTAGAAGTCGAGGATTTCACGAGTTTCTAAGGTAAACAACGATCAAAAGACAAATTTATGCGATGTTACGCACGCAAAATGGGTACAAATTGAAGACGATTATTGGAGGTTTGAAATAACTGCCAACCGTTTTCTTCGGAATATGGTGCGAGCCGTTGTTGGCACACTTCTAGAAGTGGGGCGTGGTAGAATGACGATTGAGGAATTTCGTCAAGTCATCACAGCGCAGAATCGTTGCTCTGCAGGGGAAAGCGTAGCAGGTAATGCACTCTTCCTCGTTGATATCCAGTATTAATCCGTTCTTGTTTCTTTTGTCGTATGTGGTTCTTTCTCGCAGTCATTTCTGCTGTTTGCCTTGGCTTCTATGATGTCTTTAAAAAGATATCATTGCGTGACAACGCCGTTCTTCCTGTGTTATTGCTCAACACCTTGATTGGATGCCTCTTATTTCTTCCCCTTATCCTCTCTTCTTATGCAGGTGTTTTGCCTACAAATAGCCATTGGTTTGTACCAACTTCCACGATTTCAGCACATTTGTGGGTTTTCCTTAAAGCTATTATTGTATTATCCTCTTGGATTTGTGGCTATTTTGCCATGAAGCATCTTCCTATAACCCTCGTTGGTCCCATCAATGCCACACGTCCCGTGATGACGCTGCTAGGCGCAATGATTGTTTTCAACGAGCATTTCAACTTATGGCAGTGGGGAGGAGTTGTCCTGGCCATTTACTCCTTTTTCTTGTTGAACAAAAGTGGAAGAAAGGAAGGGATTGACTTTTTGCGCAACCGTTGGATACTCCTTCTTGTATTAGCTGCTCTGTTAGGAGCATGTAGTGGGTTATACGACAAATTTCTATTGCGTAGTCCAAGTCTGGGCGGAGTTGGGCTCAATCCTATTTTTGTTCAGTCCTGGTTCAATCTGTATCAGTTTGGGCTGATGTCTCTTATTTTGGGCTTATTGTGGTGGCCAATTCGCAAAACAACGACCCCTTTTCAATGGCGTTGGTCAATTGTCGGTATCAGCCTTTTCTTAGCCCTTGCTGATCTTGTTTATTTCTATGCACTTACAGATCCAGATGTACTTATTGCAATCGTTTCGATGACTCGCCGCAGCAGCGTACTCGTGAGTTTTCTGTTTGGTGTGTTTCTTTGGCGTGAAAACAATGCTCGTGCCAAAGCGTTTGACCTACTTTTGGTCTTCATCAGTTTGATATTACTGTGCATCGGTGCTTTTGGTTTAGGGGTGAGAAGTCTTATTCTGCACCTTCTATCCAAGCGTAACGTTCTTTACTACTGACACTTCCTTTTCGTTTGTAGAAATCGCTAATCTTCCTTCCTTTTCTGGTTGTGAATTCTTAAGATAAAACGCTTCGGATTGTGTTAAAATGGAGGGCGAAATTTGGGCGGCATTTGGAACAAACTAGGAAAAAACTAATGTGTTTTACGTGAGTTCAAAAATCATTCCTCCGACAAATTTAGGGACGAATTCTAGAGTTTATCTCGATTTACTCCGACATTTCCCCGATTTTGTCCGTCGGAAATAAAATTCCGTCGGACGTTTTCAAAATTCCGTGGGAAGAAAAATAAATTCCGTGGGAAGTTTTTTGAAAAATGTCCCTTAAAATCGCACGAACAACGTGTTGTTTTATCATAACCGACGGCTTGTTTCGCTAAAACGATGGAATTTCTTACAAAACCGTCTGAAAATTGCGATTTTCAAACGCGCTGAGAATCGCATATTTCCCAAGAACTTTTTCGGAGTTCAAAAAGTCGCGTTAAATGGAAGGGTGCGATTTGCAAACATCTCCTAATCGTCGCTGTCTTGTAATGATATTCAACTGTAGAAAAGGGACAGAAGATGTATTACTAGATTTGTGCTTATTTTGTTGCTTGGCATATGTCAAAACGCTAATAGAAAATTGTGCAAAAGTACGGATTTAGGTATTATACGAACTGAAGAAAGAGATGTTACGTAGGAGTAGTAGTACTTTATACATAGGGAGGTTTTTCTTTACACAGAATGGATTTGTAGTTTGTTGGGTAGTGGCTGTTAGTTGTAGAGATAGATTGATAAAACTAGACTTTTAACTGCATGAACATACCCACTAAACGCTTGGCGCAATTCGTCATTGTGTGTGAGCTGTTGGAAATCATTGGTTTCTATTTGTCACGTGACTAGGATTGTTTACCTTTGCATTACCATCCTATCCCCTAAATTAGGAACTAATACCTTCGTCATTGCCCCAAAGGGTACGTTTACAAGATATGCGTTCCTAGAATAAAAATATATTGAGGATGGACTCAGATTTAACTTTCTGATTAACCATGCAGAATATAAACATCTATCAGATTTTTACTCGTCTATATGGAGCTTGCAGCCCCGCAAAGAACAAAGTCAATGGTAGCATTGCCGATAATGGTGTGGCAAAGTTCAATGATTTCACGGCGGAGAAGTTGCAGCGCATAAAAGATTATGGCTTTTCACACGTCTGGTTCACAGGTGTATTGGAACACGCAACACAAACAGACTATTCTAAATTTGGTATCCGCCAAGACCATCCTTGGATTGTCAAAGGAAAAGCTGGTTCTCCCTATGCTGTCAAAGACTATTTTGATGTAGATCCGGATTTAGCTGAAGATGTTTCACAGCGTATGGCTGAATTTGAAGCCTTAGTAGCACGTACTCACAAGGCTGGGCTAAAGTTTGTATTGGACTTCGTGCCCAATCACGTAGCGCGCGGTTATCGTTCGGATGCTATTCCCAAAGGGTTTGAAGATTTAGGGGCAGAAGATGATGATGAAATGTCTTTTTCCACCCACAACAATTACTATTATTGTTGGGGAGAGCCCTTGCATACAGAGAACTTTGTGGCAGAAGGGCAGAGTGGTGTACCTTATTTAGAACACCCCGCCAAAGCAACAGGTAACGACGTGTTTCATGCCTGGCCTAATCGAAACGACTGGTTTGAAACGATTAAGTTGAATTACGGCGTTGACTACAACGGAGGAGGAGCGAAGCACTTTGATCCGATTCCTTCAACGTGGCATAAAATGACAAAGATACTGCTCTTTTGGGCTGCAAAGGGAGTAGATGCTTTTCGTTGCGATATGGCGGAGATGGTGCCTGTGGAATTTTGGCACTATGCCATTAAGCAAGTAAAAGAAAAGTATGATGTTGAATTTATAGCTGAAGTTTACAATCCTAACGAATATCGCAATTATATTCACAACGGAGGATTCGACTATCTCTATGATAAAGTGGGTTTATACGACACACTTCGAGCGGTGATTTGTCAGCATGCTCCAGCCTCGAACATCACTCAAGCGTGGCAAACACCGACGATATCAAAGACAATATGCTCTATTTCTTGGAAAACCATGATGAGCAACGTATTGCTTCTGATTTCTTCTGTGGAGATGCGCACAAAGCGATTCCGGCGGTTGTAGTGGCTGCTTGTATGCACACTAATCCGTTCATGATTTATGCAGGCCAAGAAATAGGAGAACGCGGTATGGACGCTGAAGGTTTTTCAGGACTAGATGGCCGTACCACGATTTTTGACTATTGGTGTGTCGATAGTTTAAAGAAACTAGCTTCAATTTCGACTTCCACCCGAAGTAAGAATACGGCAGAAAAACAACTGAGTACTAACGAACTATCGTTGTATAAAGATTACGAGCGCATACTTCAATTAAGAAGAGACAACAAAGCCTTAACCGAAGGTCTTTTCTATGACTTGATGTATGTCAACTATGATGGAGCAGAAGGGTTTGATGCTCAGCGTCAATATGCTTTCCTCAGGCGTGCAGAGGGCGAAATCCTCCTTTGCGTAGCCAATTTCTCAGACAATCCATCAACCTGTGGGGTGCGCATACCAGCTCATGCCTTCGAGTTTATGTCTTTACCTTGCGGTCAGCACACAGCCGTCGACTTATTGTCTGGAGCATCGACAACCATTACACTTGCTCCTGATGGATACACCCATATTAAGGTTGATGCCCATCGCGCTATACTCCTTTCTGTGAAATCTTAATTCCGTGAAACTTCAAAAACAGATTGCTCTATGGTGGTCTTTCCTTGTGCAAAAATAAATTTAGGTCTAAACATTGTAGCTCGTCGTTCAGATGGGTATCACGACCTTGAAACAGTTTTTCTATCCCATTCCGCTTCACGACAATTTGGAAGTTGTATCTGCTCCCAATGCAACTCAGCCATGTCTTCTGCACGAAACGGGAATTCAATTAGACGGAATGCCTGAAAAATAATCTTGTTGTCAAGGTTTATCATCAATTACGCGAAGACTATGCTCACATTCCTCCAATAGAAGTTTGGTTGCACAAGCGAATACCTTCGGGTGCAGGTCTAGGTGGGGGCAGTAGCGACGCTGCTTTTTATGATGCGTTTGCTCAATGAACAATATGCACTTGATATGACCGATGAGGATATTGAGTTCCGTTTGAGTAAAATAGGAGCGGATTGCCCGTTCTTTTACCACGCTCGTCCAGCTTATGCCACAGGTATTGGCGACCAGCTAACATCTATAGATTTTGACCTTGCAGGGTGGAATCTTGTTCTTGTGAAACCTCGAATACACGTCTCAACTCGAGAGGCTTATGCTCTGGTTACTCCGCGTGCATCCACTGAGAACTTGTTGTTGTCTTTGGCTCGCCCAATAGAAACCTGGAAGGACACCGTCAAAAACGACTTTGAAGTGAGTGTTTTCCAGAGATATCCTGAAATTGCGGCCATCAAACAAACGCTTTATGATATGGGAGCCGTCTATGCTTCGATGTCTGGTAGCGGTGCTTCTGTTTATGGGTTGTTTCGCAATCGTGAACCCGAGGTGGATGAAGTGTTTAGAGATTGCTTTGTTTCCTCTATGCGCTTGCGCACTTTCCTATAACGCTTACCTTATACCTTATTCTAATGATTTCCGAAGAAGATATTCTGAAAAACAAAAAGTCATTCCTAGATGTGTGTAGGAATTACATATCGCGAGAAGGTCTTAAGGAACTTCTTGAGTACTTAGAATACAAAACAGACTTTTTACAGCACCAGCCTCTGCGGTTCATCATTTAGATGAACCCGGAGGCTTGTGTCTCCATTCACTCAATGTCTTTGAGACTTTGCTTCGTATTTACAAATCAACGCTACAACCTCACGTTTTTTTAGTGATGATGATGCTTGTTTTGCCCCAATACCCGAAGAAAGTTTAGCCATTGTGGCGCTTTTTCATGATGTTTGGAAATGCAATCGATTCAAGCCTTGCGAGAAAAAACGAAAGTTGCTCAATGGTCAATGGGAAACGTATTCTGGGTATATTGAAGAAGACGACTTTCCATATGGACATGGTGAGAAGTCAAACCTCATTGTTTCCTATTATATGAAGATTCACAAAGATGAGCAACTTGCAATTCGTTGGCATCGTGGAGCGTTTGAAGCCGGGGAAGCTGGTTCGCAGATGCGCAAAGCTTTTTATGATGCTTGTCGCAAATATGCTATAGTTCCGTTGCTACAAAGCGCAGATATGCTTACCACACTCTGCATTGACCCCAAAGATTACTATTAGACTTACTCAACGATTTTCTTTTTAGACAAATATCATTCTATCGTTTCCTGCCGTTTTTCTCGAGAAAAGTTGTTTTCGTTCCTTGTTTTGCTATGTCTAATCTTACAAAAAGAGAAGAATAAAAGTCTTGTTCCAGCAATTTATGGCCATATTCGTTGGTTATCTTGCACAAAATCACTATATTTGCGCAGAATAATACATAACATAGTCTCTGTTGAAGAGACATTATCCTCGAAATTATATATGAGTCACAATCTCCTCAAAGGAAAGCGCGGTATCATCTTCGGCGCACTCAACGAACACTCTATTGCCTGGAAGGTTGCCGTGAAAGCAGTAGAAGAAGGCGCAAGCATTACGCTCACTAATACTCCAGTTGCTCTGCGTATGGGCGAACTTAATGGTCTCTCAGAACAACTTAATGCACCTATTATCCCAGCTGACGCTACTAGCGTAGAAGATTTGGAAAAGGTTTTCTCTGAAAGCCAACTCTTGCTCGGAGGAAAAATAGACTTTGTTCTCCATTCTATTGGTATGAGTCTTAATGTACGTAAGCAACGCACGTACGATGATCTGGACTACAACTATCTCAGCAAAACTCTCGATATTTCTGCACTTTCTTTCCACAAGATGTTGCAAGTGGCTAAGAAGCATGATGCACTCAACGAGTATGCTTCTGTTGTGGCTTTGTCTTATGTAGCTGCACAACGCACTTTCTTTGGCTATAACGATATGGCAGATGCTAAGAGTTTGCTCGAAAGCATTGCTCGTTCATTTGGTTATATTTATGGCCGCGAAAAACACGTTCGTGTAAATACGATTTCTCAGAGTCCAACTCCTACCACTGCTGGTAGTGGCGTGAAGGGTATGAACGACTTGATGGACTTTGCAGATAAGATGTCTCCTCTAGGCAACGCAACTGCTGACGAATGTGCAGATTACACTGTTGTGATGTTCTCTGATTTGACCCGTAAAGTGACGATGCAAAACCTCTTCCACGATGGTGGTTTTTCAAGTATGGGTATGAGTATGCGTGCTATGAATCAGTACGCAAAGGATACAAAGGCCTTTGAAGACGAGAACGGTAAAATTATCTACGGATAAGAAGTTTTCCTCTATTTATATTCACAGTGAAGTGCGGTACTTTTGTGCTGCACTTCTTTGTTTTGTCCAAAGAATTGTGTAAATTTGCCGTATATGACAAATTGTTCGTTTAAAGCAAAACAGATAGTCCTGATTGGAGCTGGTAACTTAGCCACTCACTTGGCTCTCGCTCTAAAGGAGGTGGGGCATAAAGTTGTGGCTGTTTGTAGTGCCTCGGGTAAAACAGCCCAGTGCCTTGCGAACCAAATAGGGCAGGGGTGTGTTGCTGCCAGTGGTATTGAAACGCTCCCACTTGCTGATTATTATATCATTGCAGCAAAAGACGATTCAATTTCTCAAATTGCAGAAGTTTGGCCTACGCATTTAAAGTCCGGAATCGTCCTGCACACTTCTGGTAGTGTAGCTTTGTCATCGCTTTTTTTGCTTGTGGACTACCTTGTGGAGTTTTATACCCTTTGCAGACTTTTTCGAAAGAACACTCCGTCAACTTCAAAGAAATACCTTGTTTCATAGAAGGAAACAACGATTCGACCACTTTGAACATTAAACAACTAGCTGATAGTATTTCTCAAAAAGTTCACTCACTGACGTCTTCTCAACGCAGGGTATTGCATTTATCTGCTGTGTTTGCTTGCAATTTTGTCAACCATATTTATGACATTGCCGGACAACAGTTGGAAGCTGAGGGACTTCCTTTTGACTACCTTCGTCCACTGATTGCTGAAACAGCGGCAAAAGTTTCCAAGCTGTCCCCTCGTTCTGCTCAAACTGGCCCTGCGATTCGAGGTGATGAACGTGTGATGAACGCTCATCGGGAATTGTTGTCAGACTCTCCCGAGCAACTTGCCCTCTATAATCTTTTAAGCGAAAGCATATATCATACCTTTCATTCATGATTAACTACGATCTTTCCAAAATACGTGCTCTCATTTTTGATGTTGATGGAGTGTTGAGCGAAAGTAATGTCCTACTCTTAGGGGGACAGCCAGTGCGAACAGCCAATACTAAGGATGGTTATGCCCTTCAACACGCAGTGAAAATGGGACTCCAACTAGCAATTATAACCGGGGGCAAGAATGAAACCATCAAGGAACGCTACATGGGACTTGGAATTTCTGATATATTTATGGGAGTTTCGGTCAAAATAGACGTTTTCGATGATTATCTATTGGCGAATGACTTAAAAGCTGATGAGGTGTTGTATATGGGAGATGATATTCCCGATTATGAAGTGATGCAACGCTGTGGGTGTCCGTGCTGCCCTTGTGATGCTGCCCCAGAAATTAAGGCTATTTCGGTGTATATCTCTGAATACTCTGGAGGAAACGGTTGCGTTAGAGACGTTGTTGAACAAGTGTTGCGTACTCAAGGTCGCTGGATGCATAACTCAGAAGCTTTTGGTTGGTAATCGCTTATTATTATTTTCACGAACAAGACTTCTTCGTTTGTCTGCCTTCAAAATAGGGTAGTGATGTAGACGTTTTGGTATAAAAACAGAAACAATGCTAGAACATCTTCGTGAGTATGACATTATTCTCGCTAGCAATTCTCCGAGACGCAAGGAACTTCTTGAATCGCTGGGACTCTCATTTAGAATCTACGTAAAAGCTAACGTAGACGAAAGTTATCCTACAGATTTAGAGGACGGAATGGTTGCAGAATATATCTGCAAAAAGAAAGCTGCAGCCTATGTTCCGGAACTTGCTCCACAGCAGTTACTCATTGTAGCTGACACAGTCGTAAGGATTGATGGGAAAGTTTTAGGAAAGCCGAAGAGTAGGGAAGAGGCTGTCGATATGCTTTAAGCAATTAAGTGGTCGTACGCACATCGTAACAACAGCTTTCGGTGTACTTAGTGTGGAGAAGTCTATAATAAAGTCGGTTGACGCTGAGGTTTCTTTCGCAGAACTGACTGACGAAATGATTGATTTTTACATTGACTCCTATAAACCCTATGATAAAGCAGGCAGTTATGGCATTCAGGAATGGATAGGAATTGTCGGAATTCGCTCAATTAGAGGTTCTTATGTGAATATTATGGGGCTTCCGGTGCAGAGTTTGTTTGAAACTCTGCGTGATTTCTAATTAAAAGTCAAACAATTGTTCAAGTTTGCCCAACAAAGTTATGTTTAATACGAAAGTGAAATATATTTGCTCATTAGCAGCCGTAGCAGTATTGGCTGCTTGCGGAGAAGATAATGAAAGATTTGAAGCAACTTTTCCCGTTTTCAAAGGATTCGAAGCAAAGACTTTGGTTAATAATGCCAATGACAATCGATTAAAAGTGGGTGTTCCTTTCGTTATTTCAGCAGTAGAGAATCAGCAAGGGCGGCATCTTTATCAAGCAAATTATCGTTGGACGGTTTCTCCTGCAGATGAAGTTGTGCAGAGTTACAAGTTCTACTGTTGTGTACGATGATAAAGCCAGAAATGCAACGGACACCATCACGATTAAATCAGCAGGGAGATACAAAGTGACTTTAGTTGCCACCTATGATGTCGCAGGAATTGGAAAAGCATCAGTACCACAAGGAGGCAGACTTCCCAATAATGGCGGAGATATTTCTTACAAAAGTTCCGCTCTGAAATACGTTGTAACTCTCACTAAGGTTTTCCACGTAGTTGATTAGTGACTATATTCAAAGGGAGTTCGATTTTCTCTTAGAGACGCCTGTTCATTTAGCCTGTAATTCTCTGCGGACGTCAAGAAGTTATCAAGGAATCTCTGAATTCTCCATTAAACTACTTGAATGGTCATTATGTTTAATTGATTCTGTGTCAAACCTCTTAAAGCACTTCTCTCAACACTCAGCCTAAGTCAGACATAAGTAGAGAAACCTCCGAGAGATATTCGTAGCTAAAAGTCAATTGTGTTTGTAGATTCTGAGAAGATACGAACAGAATGCTAACGAACCAAGCGAACAACGAGAATTTCGAAGGAATGGTGCTTGGCGAAGAAAGAAAGTCTGTTCAAATAAATTGTTCGATTAAGAACCATCAACAACTCTCTAATGTTGTTCGTGCCATTTCAACCGTCAATACATTCTAATTATGACCCTAGACATACTCATCTGTTCCCTAAACAAAGGTATTGTTCGCATAGACGATCTGTTACTCCCTCAGCGCAAAGGAGTTCGCTACATTGTCTCATATCAATACACCGACGAACGCTATTTAGAATTGGTACCAGCTGCCCTATCCTCTCGTGTAGACGTGTTAGTCAGCGCCTACAAAGGTCAAGGTCTTTCGTCAAATCGTAACCACGCTTTGGAGTTAGCCAAAGCAGATTTGGTGATGTTTGCAGACGACGATGCACGTTTGACGACTGAAGCTGTGGATAGCATATTGAATACTTTTGAGCAGCATCCTCAACTAGACGTTGCTTTTTATCGTGCAAGCACATACACAGGAAAGCTATTGAAGAAATATCCAGAAGTTGAGCGAGAAATCACAAGTATTCCCGATGATTATACCATATCAACCATAGAAATGGTATGTAGAAGAGAAAGTATTCAAGGGAAAGTCCATTTTGATGAACGTTTTGGCCTTGGTACACGTTTTCTAACCTGTGGGGAAGAAGAAGTTTGGTTGTTTGACGCTTTGCGCGCAGGCTTATCCATCCGCTATTTTCCCTTGAAAATAGTTGAAACCAGCACAATGTTAAAACGTTCAATGATTTATGTTGATGCAGGAGTCCAGCGCTCAAAAGGTGCGTTGACTTACTATAAATATGGCGCCTCTGCTTGGGTGAGATGTTTTTGCTTTGCCTTCGATAGCACTCGCAAAGGATTATGTCATTTCATACCCATGTTGCGCCATCTCTACCAAGGTATTCTTTATCTTCGTCACAACAAGTGATCTACTGCACACATTTATGAAAGCCAAAACGCGTCAAGCCATAAACTTGACGCGTTTTTTTGCAGTACTTCTACTCTGCTCTTCTGAAAAAACTCAAATACATTGACGCACTTATCAAATGAAATTGGCAGAGTAAGCAGAAAGAATATGTTGGGCGTAAAACAACTACCAGGCAAAAAGCGGATAGCCCTTCATTAAATCATTCACATAAGAGCGAACCTCAGCGATAATACTTTCGTTATTGTAGTTGTCGAGCACACGCTCAATGAGTTCTGCAATTTTCACCACAAGGTCTTCTTTTGCTCCACGAGATGTTATGGCAGCCGTACCTAACCGGATACCAGAAGTTTGAAATGCACTGCGATTATCAAATGGCACCATATTTTTGTTTACCGTGATATCAGCAGCCACCAACGCATTCTCTGCTTGTTTTCCTGAAATTTCTGGATATTTGTGTCTCAAATCAATCAGCATAGAGTGATTCTCTGTGCCGCCAGACACGATGTCAAATCCGCGTTTGGTGAGTTCTTCTGCCAAAGTCGCAGCATTCTTCTGCACTTGTGCAGCCCAAACCTTAAATTCGGGGCGCAGAGCTTCGCCAAAAGCCACAGCTTTTGCAGCAATTACGTGTTCCAAAGGTCCACCTTGAATACCAGGGAAAACAGCACTGTTGATGAGTTGAGACATTTTCTTTGCTTCTCCCTTTGGATTGGTAATTCCCCAGGGATTGTCGAAATCTTTTCCCATCAGAATCACACCTCCACGGGGGCCTCTCAATGTTTTATGCGTAGTTGAAGTCACGATATGCGCATAGTGTATAGGATTTTTCAATAATCCTGCTGCGATAAGTCCGGCAGGATGTGCCATATCAATCATCAACAAGGCACCCACTTCATCTGCAATAGCTCGCATACGTTCATAATCCCATTCACGACTATAGGCAGAACCTCCTCCCACAATGAGTTTCGGTTTATGTTCGCGCGCGAGTGCCTCCATTTCATCATAATCTACAAGCCCAGTGTCCTTCACAAGGTGATAAGGAACAGGTTCATATAGGATGCCGGAAGTATTTACAGATGAACCATGCGAAAGATGGCCGCCATGTTCAAGGCTCAATCCTAAGAAAGTGTCGCCAGGTTGCATTACGGCCAAGAAAACAGCCTGGTTGGCTTGCGCACCAGAGTGAGGTTGTACGTTTGCAAACTCAGCATCAAACAATTTACACAGACGGTCTATGGCAATTTGTTCTATCTGATCCACAACTTGACAGCCGCCATAGTAGCGATGTCCTGGATAACCCTCAGCATATTTGTTGGTTAAGACACTCCCCATAGCACGCATCACCTCATTGCTCACGTAATTTTCGCTAGCAATTAGTTCTATGCCGTGCACTTGTCGTTGCTCCTCGGCAGCAATAAGGTCGAAAATTTGTTGATCCATATTGTTTCAATAAGATGTTGAGGATAATGAGTGAAACTACACCAATTTCACTTGGTTCAATGACTGTTCCATATCGCAATAATGGCACGTCAAACTATCTTCGTTCACAACAAAGCGTGTGTGCATGGGTTCATTGTTGCAGATACATTTAGGATTATTGCAGCGCACAATGTTGTTCAACTCTTTAGGAAGTTTCACCGAACGCTTTCAACGACAGTATAGTCTCTGATAATGCTCAAAGTCACATTAGGCGCGACAACAGACAACTGGTTCAGTTCGATTTCAGAGAAGAATCTATTCGCAATCTTCACAATACTCTTTCTCTTCATCGCACTACTCTGCAGATTATACCCAATGAATACTGTGTCGTGGTCTAATTCTTCGATGCCCAATAAACGAATCACCTCGAACAACTTATTAGATGGGATATGGTCGATTACCGTGCCATTCTCAATGGCGGCAACCATTAGTTTTTCTCTTTTCATTGTGAGATAATCTCTAGTTTATCATTGAATAATCGTTTGATCTGCTTTGACTTGTTCCAAGGAAATTCCTAAAACATCGCAAAGAATAGCTTCTCTAGCATACAATCCATTAAGAGCTTGTTGGAAATAGTAGGCGTGTGGCGTATCATCAACGTCTTGCGTAATTTCATTTACACGTGGCAGTGGGTGAAGAATGCGCATATTCTCTTTGGCCTTTCCCAACATATCACCTCTTAATATATAGACGTCTTTCACACGTTCATATTCCATCAAATCTGAAAAACGCTCGCGTTGCACACGTGTCATATATATAATGTCTGCTTCTGCAATAGTATCCTCATTAAACTCCTCGTGCTCAACAAATTTAATGCCATGCTTGTTGCAGTACTGCTTGTACTCTTCAGGCATAGCAAGTTCTTTAGGAGCAATAAAATGGAATGTCGGATTAAAGTGACGCATTGCCATAATCAACGAGTGGACAGTACGACCGTATTTCAAGTCACCCACTAGATGAATGTTCAGATTATCGAGCCTTCCCTGTGTTTGAAGCATAGTGTAAAGGTCGAGCAAGGTTTGCGAAGGATGCTGATGCGCGCCATCTCCAGCATTTACAACAGGCGTTTGCGTCAATTCACTAGCATAAAGAGCCGCTCCTTCGAGAAAGTGGCGCATAACAATCACGTCACTATAGTTGGCCACCATCATAATGGTGTCTTTGAGGGTTTCCCCTTTCGTGGACGAAGTCACTTTAGGGTCGGTAAAACCGATAACGCTAGCCCCTAGTCTGTGAGCTGCTGTCTCAAAAGAAAGACGCGTACGCGTTGATGGTTCGAAAAACAATGTAGCAACTATGCGACCGTCCAAAAGTTTTCTGTTGGGTCGCTGCTCAAATTCTTGAGCCAACTCCATAAGATAGAGGATTTTTCGCGAGAAAGCTCCGCGATACTCACCAAGCTACTGTTGTGTGACATAGATGTATGAATTTTGAGTTGAGATTTTCACCTTCAAAGCTACTAATAAATTGCAGAATCACCAAGGATTCTCGAATTAAACTAGCTTTAATGGGCAATATGATTGCTAGAAACTAAGAAAGCTACGGTGAACTATTCGTTGATAGCCCCACATTTATGGCATTTTCCTTTTGTTTCTAACCCTGCACCGCATTGTCCACAGCGATATGGCGAACGGTTATGCTGAAAGTGTCTGCGTAGTGCAAAATACCAATAGGCGGCCAGCACGGGATAACCTATATATATATGTACACTCTGCGTAAAGAAGAGATAAAGCACCATGCACACCCCAAAAAGTGAGGCTAGATAGGCCACAGCATCAACCACAGCTGGCTGTTTGAATACGTCGTCTATCACGGCTATCAACACGATTAGCATTGTCCAAATGCTTATAACGAACAACGGATGGGAAGCGGATTATTGGCTAATGGGTTCAGCGTTGGATCGTAGTAGAACCCTTCCCAAACATTAGGGACAAATTGCTGTATTGCACCATATAAAACGGCTGAGCTACTCACAACAAGACAAAGGAACGTGGGGTAGAAACTCTTTATGTCATTGACATGCACCATTTGAAAACGCGCATGACGCAAATTTTGAATCCCAAAGAAGATGACACCTAAGGCCAACACAGAGAGGACTAGGAGCATACTCCAACTTGAAAACAAGTAGATAAAGCGAGAAATAATGTTGTCTGGCACTACTCTATCGTGTAGCTCATTGGCGCGAACCCAACCAATCGTTTGAGGATCGCGTGCAAGCATCACCCACATACTATCTATCGTATCCGTTGGCACTGACGCCACATTCGTCACCACCACAGCATCCCATTGTTGCAAACTTGTAGACACTGTGTCTTCAGAAAAACCAATGGTATTTGTTGGAGAGGCGGCAAGGCGAATCGTATCTGTTGCAATGAAATTGAAATTGTTCCAGTAATGATATTTTGATCTAAATGAAGCGGAATCGACATTCTCCCCCACCCACGGATTCAACACCTGCGGACGATCGTGCTTGCACGCTACAAAAAGCGATATACTGACACAAAACAACAGTATAAACTTTGTCAGGTAAAGAGATTTCAAAACTTTCATTGCCGTTTCTGTTTAGAAGATGTCCACTGTCGAAAAGTTGCCAGAACGCTTCAGCCACTGCTACCCTTCTCGTTTTGTTTCAAGCCTTTGCAACGCTGCGATTAGAATGACGAGCTGTGCAGCGATTCCTTTATCGATTGGTATGAACACTCATTTCGCATTTCGCACAATCAAAGGTCAGCGGAAAGGTCCGTCCATCCGACATACGCAAGGCTAAAGGTTCTTTCCACGTAGGAGGACGTTTCGTTTCTCGTGGACATTGTCCATTGGCATAGCGGATGCAATGTTTGCAAGTCATCAGTGTTGCGTCTGGAAGTGGCTTAACTTCAAAGGCTGGTTCCACAGATTGTGCCCCGTGTTCCTTTAAGAACTGTTCTGCAAGGTGGTTAGACACATTACTCGTGTAGTCTAGTGGCACACCTTTAAGAGAAATGTTTTCAGAAATGGGACGCCTTAAATCGCGCGTATGTTTTGCTCGACATGCTCTAATGAGATGTTCTACCAAAGTACGCCGCCATTCATTGAGCAAACTAGCAGGGATGAAATACTCTCCCTCGACGTCTACTTGCACTTTCTCAGCCACAAATGGGGTTCCTCCTAGTTTAGAGAGTTGCCGTATGATGTTGTTACGCTGAGGTGACCGCGCTTCTTGAAGTTCCGTTGCAAAATTCAAACTTACGCTGGCACCACTTTCTGTAATAGCCGAAAGAGTAAAACCCTCTGCATCATTGTCTTGCTTTGCGCAAAGCAGAGTCGCACTGTTAGCACACGCTCAGAAGAGGATTTCTCCATCGTTTTTTCAAAGGCTCTATCCTCATTCCGAAACAATTCCATGCCAGGCAACAAACCTTCGGGCATCTTTAGTGGGAATAATTCACGGCCTTCTGCCCTATTGACGCGGAATCCTTGTAATTTCCCTTCATTATCGAAAAAAACAAAGTCCGTCACCGTTGGCAAACTCTACTGAACTTTCAACAATGAAGGAGCGGCATCCCATTTTTTTCACATTCCCCACAGGAGCGCCTATTGCTTTTGGGGTGCGTTTTGACCAAATATCGGGAAGTCGGCCTTGTAGAAAAAACTCGGTGAAACCACGATTGAACGACTTCTCAACTTGTGGTTTGAAAGTATATCTGGATTTTCCGAATGATGCTCGCTGAAATTCTGGTCGGCGGGATATCACGCGGTCTATTTGTTCGCGATAATGTGCCGAGATATTCCGCACATATCCCACATCTTTCAAACGTCCTTCAACTTTGAAACTACTTACTCCTGCATCCAACATTTGCTCGATGCTATTTGTTCGATTCATATCGCGCAATGAAAGATGATGTTGCGTTGAAATCACATTTCCGTCAGCGTCAACCAAATCAAACTTTAAGCGACAAAATTGCGAACAAGCACCGCGATTGGCAGAGCGTCCACAAATATGTTGAGAAACATAGCAACGCCCACTGTAACTCACACAAAGAGCCCCATGCACGAAGGCTTCAATGGGAACAGTCACTGTTTCCGAAATGTTCCTTAGTTGATCTATAGAGAGTTCGCGACCAACAACTATTTGAGAATAGCCACATTGTTCTAAGAACTTTGCTTTGTCTGGGCTTACGGTGTCCATTTGCGTTGAGGCGTGCAAGGCTATTGGCGGTAAATCCATCTTTAGCAAAGCCAAATCCTGCGTAATTAAAGCATCAACTCCGGCAGTATACAACGAATGTACCATCTTTTCCACCTCTGCAAGTTCGTTGTCATACAGAATGACATTAAGCGTGACATAGACACGTGCTCCAAAAATATGAGCATAGTCGCAGAGTCTTTGAATATCTTCAATAGAGTTTCCCGCTGCTGCTCGTGCACCAAAGGATGGTCCGCCTATGTAGACCGCATCGGCTCCGTGACGAATTGCCTCTATGCCGATATCCGCGTTTTTAGCTGGACACAATAGTTCGATAGTTCTCATTTAGTGTTGCTGTTTCTGTGCTTGCTTGATGAGATTATAAGCACGATATAAGCCTAATTCTCCTGCTTTGCTGAGATCGGCTATAGCTTTTATGTTGTTGTTGTGAAGGAGTGCTGCCACAGCTCTATTAAAATAGGCTTCAGCCATACGATCGTCTAGTTGAATTGCCTGAGAGAAAGCCGTTTCTGCTTCTGACAATTTACCCTGAGATGCTAAGACACACCCTATATTGTAATGTATCATTGCAGATTGGGGTTGGAGTCTTTCTGCACGTTTCAGAAGCGCTAAGGCCTTGTCTCCATCCACTTCGATTAAACTAGAAGCTTCTTTGCGATAGCAATAAAACAGAACTGTTCAACCGTTTGCTGATGAAGCCATTTACGCAGTTCAGACAAGGAGACAATAGAACTAGATTCTTCTGCACAAACTTCAGCATTGTGCGACTTCAATACAGAAGATGTTGATAAAAACAAGACGCTTTTGTAACCATTTGTGGTTGCAGTTGACGCAGTGACGCGATACATTGGCAAGAAAACGCGTTCAACCTTTTTGTTCTGAATGCGTCCTGACGTTGCTGTCAATCGCACTCGCAAAGAATCTTCTGGCTCTTCTTTCAGCTGTTGATATTGCTCCAATTCAAATTCTGAATGCGTTTTCACTTTCTTAATCGAAGCACGCTTTTGTGGCGCAAAAAAGAAGTCTAGTTCTGCCCGCTGCACTTTAGTTTCATCCATTAGTGCAGCTTTAGTCTTGCCTAGTCGTCTATAATTACGAGCACGCGCTGCATATCCCGCCCAGAAGCGAGGATAGATTTTAATTAGCGTGGTGTAGTCTTTTATCGCTTGACCATAATTCCCCACTCTCTCACTTAAAATGGCACGATTATAGGCCGCAAAGCGTGTTATGAGGTTCTTTGTGCAACACAAAATCAAAATCTTTGATGGCGCGATTATCATCGCCAACAAACGATCCCAAAAGCCCTCTATTATAGTGCGCCACAAAATGCTGAGGAATAAGCCGTATCACTTCATCATAATCCTTGAGTGCATCATCATATTTTCTAAGACTGTGACGAACGGCTGCTCGCATTAGAAAAGATTCGGCTTCCATCGGATCGATGATCGTGGCCTTCGTCAAAAAACTATCAGCTTCAACATAGCGTTTGTGGCGGAGAGCATATTGTCCCTTGAAATTCCACATATTTGCATCGCGTGGAGTGAGTTGAAGCAATGTGTCCGCCCAAGCTAAAGCCTTAAGCGTATCTTTTTGAGCAAGTGAAATTTCTACTTTTGCAAGATAGGCTTTTGAGTAATTTGGCCAACGTGCTATAAAAGAGTCGGTTTCAGCTGTTGCTTTAGCATAATCCTTCAATTGTAATAGGCTTACAATCTTATTGAATCGTACGTTTTGTTGCCATGGGTTTTGCTGCAAAACATGATCGTAGTCGGCAATCGCCTGTGGGAACATCCGATGTTGTCCAAGACACATCCCACGCAGTTCATAAAACTCAAGTCGAAAAGGATTAAGACCAATGGCTTTATCTAAATCGGCAATGGCACTATCATAGTCTTCTAGGCGAGCTTTGGCATCAGCTCTGTGAAAATAGGCTTCTGCCATAGAAGGACGCGCTTCAATGACACGATTAAAATAGTGAATTGCAGTGATATAGTCGTCATAAGTGAGGGCTACTCTACCCATGGTAAGCACGTTTTCTACATCAGTTTGTGCTCTGCTTGCGAGCGCAAACAGAGCACAGACCATAACTAGGCTTGCGTATCTTAGCAACCCAGTACCAGAGAAAACCAAACTTCGCCAATACCTCATTATGATAGAGAGCAGAGGTTAGAAAATAGCCGACTGATCACTCGACTTTATGATAGACAATTGCTATTTAGCCTTAGTCTTGTAGTGACAACGCACCCTGCCTTCGAGCAAGTTGTTGAGCTTCTTTTAATCAGCTGTTTGCGCATTGGTGAGATGTAGTCAATAAAGAGTTTACCATCTAAATGGTCTATCTCATGTTGCAACACTCTCGCCAAGAATCCGTCCACCCATTCATCGTGTTCGTTAAACTCTGCGTCCATCCACTTCACACGAACACGTTTAGGACGTTTCACTGACTCGTGGATGCCAGGAATGGAAAGACATCCTTCCTCGTAGCTGCCAATATTTTCCTCGTCTGCTTCTACAATATGCGCATTGATGAACGCACGATTGAAATCCTTATATTCTGGATAGTCATCGGATAGACCGTCTAGGCCAACAACGAGTAAGCGGATAGGAAGACCGATTTGAGGAGCAGCCAAACCCACGCCGTCACTCTCTTCCATTGTCTCAAACATATTGTCAATGAGTTCTGAAAGATTAGGATAGTCGGCAGTGATGTCTTGTGCAACCTCACGCAATACAGGTTGTCCGTAAAGATAGATAGGTAATGTCATAATTCTTGAGTGTAAAGTCGGGGGATTCTCAGTAAGAAGACCTAAAATCCATTGCGACGTTGTTCCATATAGTTTTGTAAGATGATGGTTGCTGAGATTTCGTCCACCAATGCTTTGTCGCGACGCTTCATTTTTCCTATTCCGCTCTCCAAAATTGCCCGATGAGCCAACACGGAAGTAAATCGTTCATCGTAAAACTCAATCGGTATGTGCGGCAAAGCCTTAGCCAGCGTACCAGTAAAGCTTCTCACACGTGCTTGGTTCTCAGATGGCTGACCATTAGGTTGCACGGGGAGTCCGATGACTATGCGCTCCACTTCTTCTTTAGCGGTGTAATCCAACAAAAACTTCAGAAGTTCTTTCGTGTCGATAGTGGTAAGGCCGTTAGCAATCAACTGTAATGTGTCAGTCACAGCGATGCCCGTCCGCTTCTTCCCGTAATCAATAGAGAGTATGCGCATAGAAAAATGAGTAGTTCAAAATATGCCACGATATAGCAAAGCAAAATTACAGAGAAAAGCTGAGAATAGCAAGTTTTTTGTCCGTTTTCCCTCAACTAATACTTTGCATCTTCATATTTGTGGAGTCAACCATCAAGTGCAGCCCTATCCCTACTTTCAAAATAGATGTGCAATGTCTTATGTCCCTTTTCTGCAGTTGAATATCATTACAACAGAGCGATGATTAAGAGAACTTTGCAAATCGCATACTTTCATTTAACGCGACTTTTTGAACTCAGAAAAAGTTGTTGGGAAATACGCGATTCTCAGCGCGTTTGAAAATCGCAAGTTTCAGACATTCTTGTAAGAAATCCCCCTCGTTTTAGCGAAACAATCCGTTGGTTGTGATAAAACAACACGTTGTTCGCGCAATTTTTAAGGGACATTTTTCGGATTATGTCCCACGGATTTTTATTTTTTTCTTCCCTTGGAATTTTTGAAAAACGTCCGACGAAATTTTTATTTCCGACGGACAAAATTGGAGATTTGTCGGAAATAAATTGGAGAAAGTAGGATATAATTAGGGGAAAACTCGGAAAAACAGAGCTTGATAGACTGAATAGGAAGAAATAGGACTCCGATAAATTCGTGTTTTCTTTTCTAGAACGAAGAAAAGTTAGGCGTTTTTAGCCTTTCGATTTAACAATTCAAGAGCGCGTTTCCTTAATATACATCACAAAGACTTGTCATATTCAAAGCCAATAAGTACTCGTAGAATCTACAGTCGTGGGATTCTGCAAGATGATCCCAATAAACGTCTGGCACTTAGACAAGAGAAGATGGAAATTGCATTCTAAGTGCGGAGAGTTTGTAATTATACCAGATTAGTTTAAGCCAAATCGATTATTAGACCGTCATAGTGCAATTCGTTATAGAGAATATAACTTGCTGCCATCTTTCATTTTCTTGTTGGCATCTTGTTTCTTGTTCTTTCTCGACGTAGCCCGCTACGCCTTCGAACTCACAAACAACCATCTGCTCAACAATTCAACGAAATCTGTTCAGGATCTAATGACCGATTTGGGTTTAAACAAAAAACATCCGCAGGAATCTTAGAATACCTGCGGATAAAATGTAAAATCTGAAAAGGCTTTTGTCTACGATGATTTACTTTGAAACGTAGCGTGCTTCAATGACATTCCAATCCAAAATCTTCCAAATTGCAGCTAAGTGGTCAGCACGTCTGTTTTGATAGTCAAGATAGTAGGCGTGTTCCCAAACATCGATGCCCATAAGTGGTTTCAAACCTTGACGAACAGGATTACTGCCATTTTACTTCTTGTGAAATCACCAACTTTCCTTCTTTGTCAGTTGACAACCAAACCCAACCAGAACCAAAGAGTGTAGCACCCTTTTGTTCAAACTCTTGTTTGAAGGCTTCAAAAGAACCATATTGAGAATCAATGGCTACGCCAAGTGTGCCAACAGGCTTACGATTTTCTTGGGGAGCTGCGAATTGAGTGAAATAAAGATTGTGATTGAGGAGCTGTCCAGCATTGTTGAAAATTCCTCCTTCAGACTTTTCAACGATTTCCTCCAAAGACTTACCCTCAAAGCCACTTCCAGGAAGAAGTTTGTTGAGATTGGTCACATATGTGTTGAGGTGTTTGCCATGGTGAATTTCGATGGTCTTAGCACCAATAACGGGTTCAAGCGCAGAAGTTTCGTATGGTAGTTTTACAAGTTCAAACTTGCCGTCAGTGGGCATGGTGTTCGCCAATGCTCCAGCAGCATATAGGCTTAGTGCAATATGAGATAGTGGCATAATTGTATATGTCTAAGGGTTATTTATTTGACGCTCCAATTGATAAGCGCCTTTTATCATTGGCAAAGGTAGCACTTCTTTTTAATCGTACAAGATATACATCAAAAAAAAGGGATTTCAACTGCAAACCAAGGGTTTGGTCGGGAATCTAATGGGAGATAGTGCCGTAAAACCACAGACTAGAGAGATAGAAATGTTCTTTCTCCTTCGAAAATAACGCACTGCTAAAATTCAACTATTGGGAAGTTCGGATGAATAGGCAATAAAAGAAAAGAGCACAGAGAAAGGAGATAATCCCCAATCACCCATTAGACAGTTATAGTGCCGCTCGTTATGGAGAAGATAACTTTCTGTCACCTTCCATTTTCTTGTTGCATCTTGTTTTTCGTTCGTTCTCACAGTAGCCCGCTACGTCAAACTAACGGTAAACAATCTGCTCAACAATCAAATAAAATCTGTTCAGAATCTAATGACCGATTTGGGATAACATGGGGTAGGTATAAAATAAAAATTGATTGTCTCCCGACAACCAATCTTCTTTTAACCTTAAATCTAATACCATGAAAACGTTGCAAAGGTACGGTGTTCCTACATATCCTCCAAACAAAATGCAGAAAAATAAGTAGATTTTCTTTCAATTCAGCCTAAGATGTCAGGTATACTTACCAAATAAGCTGCATTTCTTGGTCATTAAGTCGTATTTGTGCATCGTTTTATCTGAATAATTTGAGTGCAATGTTCCAAGATTGCAGGGCGATGTGTGATAAATATCAATGTTTTACCTTGGCAATGGGAAAGCAAACGCTGAATAATCAATTTTTCGGTTGCAACATCTAGAGCAGACGTACTTTCATCTAATATCAAGATAGGTGCTTCGTGGAGTACTGCTCGAGCAATACAAATGCGTTGTGCTTGACCTTCCGAGAGTCCACCTCCTAATTCCTTACAAGGCGTATCAAGACCTTGTGGTAAACCATACACAAAGTCTGCCGCTGCAAGATGCAGTGCAAAATCAATGGCTTCGTCAGTAGCTTGACTATTAGCCAAAAGAAGATTATCACGAATTGTCCCAGAGAAAAGCGTATTTCCTTGTGGAACAAAAGCAAAAACATCTCTTCCGAAATAGTGATAAGGTTGTTGCACATGATTATCTAGCAACCATTCCATCTTTCCTTGTTGAGGAGATAGTAATCCAAGTAGTAAACGGATGAGAGTCGTTTTTCCGGCCCCAGTTTCTCCAGCAATAGCTGTGATACTACCTTGCAGGAAATGACAGGAAAAGTTATTCAGCACAATACGGGCTTCAGGACTATATTGATAACTGATGTTTGATAAAGAAAGCACGAAACGACACTCACCAGCTCTCATTTTTTGAAGAATCTGTGGACTAGCAAGACACTTCTCTGCTCTACTCTCTTGTAGTTTATCCTCTAGTGGTAACCGTTCAAGGTCCACAATTCGTTCAAACGCAATGTGTCCTTGAATCAGCGAGTTGACGTATTGCGATAGATTCCTTAATGGGGACTGCACTCGGGCCACAAGTTGCACGTAAGCCATTACAGTTCCATAGGTAATCCAATAATTTTTCAAACAAACCACTCCCCATACAAATACAATCAGATAAGTCAAATCAAAGCCCAAGCGCATCAGCAAAAAGGGACGAATAGAGAAAATAAGTTTCTGTCGAACCTTCGATTCTAAGGAACTTTGTTGCTTATGCAATCTCTCAAAAAGAAAGTCGTATGCTTGATGCGTTTTAATGACTAAGAAGTGTTGAGTAGCTTCTTGGTAGTGTGATAGCACCTGCGCTTCTTCATCACGAACTTCTTTGGACAGTTCTCGTTGCTTGTCGATGTATAATCTCCTCAACAAATAGATAATAGGAGTAATAACGAGTAAAACCAGCACAAGACGATAATCCAGGAAACAAAGAAACAAAGCCGCTCCAATGAGTTGGCACAGCATTGTCACAATCGCAGGGAAAGTGTTTGTCGTCATTGCTACCAAAGATTCCACATCTTTGGAAATCCGCCCTTGGATGTCGCCACTATGATAATTTTGCAACTGAAGCCAGTCTGCAAACATCAATTTGCTGAAGACCGATATTCGCATATCGTTCTCTGTTTTGGTAAACAAAATGGTGTTCGTCCATGTCCCGACAAAAGTTATGACGCGTTGTACTATGGTTCCTCCCACATAACATCCCAAAATCAAAGCCAGGTTTCCAGGATTTGTACCTGTTGCGATGTCAATAGCAGCCTTAAACAGATAAACAAAACAAAGACTCAAGGCCACACCCAGCACCCCTAACAGCAGATTCAACAGATTGAGCCAAGGATAAAGAGCCCAATAGTGTTTCATCCACGCGAAAAATTGGATATAGGAACGGATATTTAACTTCATATCTTCAAGGAAACGACACAACGATTGAGAAAATCAGAGAAAACGCAGGAGGATTAGTATTCATTCGCAGAAAGACTATCCGCGTATGTCTTCGCCCCACATCATTTTTTCGCGTAATGCACGAAAGAAAGCATTACTATGCAAATGAACAACGGCGATTTTGTAATCGGCTTTTTGCAAGACTACCTCAGAATTCGTCGAAAAACTTTGGCTTCTTCCATCAATAGATAAAAGGAAACGCTCTGTGCGACTATCTATCTTCAGTCGAATCACAACGTCATCGCGAAGAACGATGGGACGCATCGTCAAACTATGTGGAGCAACAGGAGACAAACAAATGGTAGCGGATTGTGGGTCAAGAACAGGCCCCCCCACAGAAAGCGAATAGGCCGTAGATCCTGTGGGAGTGCTAAGCACTAGACCATCTGCCATATATTTAGTGAGTAATTCCCCATCCACTCGGGTGTCTATTTCAATGAGAGAAGCATTATCGTGCTTCAACACAGCAACATCATTGAGAGCAAAAGGATAAGTTTCGAGTGCATCTCCTAGGGTCTGCACTTGAATCAAACTGCGTTCACTGATATAGAATTTCCCAGCCGCCACACGCTCTAAGGCATTGTCTACCATTTCAGGAGTGACGTCAGCCAAAAAGCCAAGCCGCCCCATATTGATGCCCAATATAGGGATTTTTCTGCGCCCCAATTGTTCTGCGGCATGAAGAAATGTCCCATCTCCCCCAATGGAAATGGCTAAATCTGCTTGGCATTCTTTAATGCAGAAACTACCCATTCCCTCTAAAACGGACGCATCTGGTGTGTGCTCACGCAAAACGGGGATGAAATCTTCAGCAACAAGTACTTCTAGTCCCTAATTGCTGGAGTTTGAGTATGATTTGTATGGCGCATTTGAATTTATCTACCTGATAGCTATTGCCAAACAAGGCGATTCTTTTGGGAGAAAAGTGCATAATAAACTGTAAATTGCCGCATTTCGGAAAGTGAGATACTCATAATTTGAATATATTTCGTAATTTCGCGGTATAGATGAGGGAAGAAGTTCAAAGCTTCTTCAAGCAAAATTACAGTATTCTCCTCATTATACCAAGCATTTATGACTAAACTGAGCGTAAACATCAATAAATTTGCCACTTTGCGCAATGCTCGTGGTGGAAACAATCCGAACTTATTGCAAGTGGCTCGTGATTGTGAACAATTTGGTGGACAAGGTATAACTGTGCATCCGCGCCCCGACGAACGACATATCCGACGCGCGGATGTGACTGACCTAAAAGAGTGTATAGCAACAGAGTTTAATATCGAAGGCTATCCCAGCGAAGACTTCATTGAATTGGTTTGCTCTGTAAAACCTGCGCAGGTGACACTCGTGCCTGATGCTCCCGATCAGCTAACGTCTAACGCGGGCTGGAATACGAAGGAAAAGATGGATTTTCTTTCTCCTATAATTGCTCGTTTTCACCAAGAAAACATTCGCGTTTCTGTTTTTATTGATCCAGATAAAGAAATGGCCGATTATGCTCTCCGTTGTGGAGCTGACCGTGTGGAACTTTATACAGAGCCCTATGCCGCAATGTATGTTTCAAATCGCGATAAAGCTGTCGCTCCCTACGTAGACTGTGCCCTTCACTGTCGCAAACTTGGATTAGGCATTAACGCTGGGCACGACCTGAGTTTGGAGAACCTGGCCTTTTTCTCCGAACAAATTTCTTTTCTTGATGAGGTGAGCATCGGACACGCATTAGTTTGTGACGCACTCTACTTGGGATTGGAAAATACAATCAAGGCCTATTTGGCTTGCTTGGCTTCCTCCGAACAATAATCCTATATATAATAAGGAGTATCCTTGAAGTCTAAAGATTTACTCCATCGCTTAATTAGAATAACAAGAATACCATTATATGTTACACGTTTTTTTGGCAGACGGTTTTGAAGAAATCGAAGCTCTCACAACAATCGATATATTGCGTCGCTGTGGTTTAGAAGTGCAAATCGTATCTGCAACGGGAACAAGACTGATTCACGGTGCGCACAACATGTCCATAATGGCAGAAGCCGTGTTTCGCAAAAACGAAATATCCCAAAGTGAAGGTTTAATCTTCCCTGGCGGTATGCCTGGAGCTCGTAATCTTTTGCAGCACGAAGGCTTTGCGTAAGACACTCATTCAACATAACGAAAATAAAAAAACTCATTGCAGCTATCTGTGCTGCGCCTATGGTGCTAGGCAAAAACGGCATTCTTCGTGAACGCCGTGCAACTTGCTATCCTGGTTTTGAAGAAGAACTTATCGGTGCAACCTATGTCAACGAGATGGTGGTGGAAGATGAACATATCATCACGGCAAAAGGCCCAGGAGCAACCGTAGAATTTGCCTTCGCCATCGCTTCGCGTTTTGTAGATGCTACGATGGTTGAACGCGTGAAATCGGATATGCTCTACCTATAACCTCAAGCACTAAGGCTTACCGCTCAATTCTGCTGTATATGCAGCCTAATTCTCGCAATTATGAAATACCTAGTTTGTTCAGACATCCATGGTTCTCTCCCTGCACTCGAAAAACTGCTTGAGCACTACGAAACGATGCAGTGCGACCAGCTTCTTTTCATCGGAGATTTACTGAATTACGGCCCTCGCAATCGTATTCCAGAAGGAATAGATCCGCAAGGTATTGTGCAAAAAAATGAATGCTATGGCTGATCGCATCATTGCGATAAGAGGAAATTGCGACAGCGAAGTCGATCAAATGCTTTGCGAGTTTGATTTGATGGGAGATTATGCTTGGGTAATGGACAATGGCAAGCGCATTTTTTTCTGACGCATGGACATATTTATGGGGAAAACCATTTGCCGCGTGCGCAATTCGACATCCTTTTCAATGGACATACGCATTTACCTCACATCACGCGTCTTGAAAATGGGGCAGTAGTCGTCAACACTGGTAGCCCAACGTTCTCTAAAGGTGGGAATCCTCCAACCTTTGCAACATACGAAAACGGACTAATTTCCCTTTACCAATTAGACGGAACGTTATTACAAAGTCTTGTCCTTTGAGTTTTTGACAATCTGACGCAACTTCTTGCGCTCTCGTCACTTTGTCTTCTTTTTCCATAATGATATATGAATAAATCGACAGCACTTCCCTACTCTATCATTGCGTTAGATTTGGATGGCACGCTCACAAACAGTGAGAAAAACATCACTCCACGTACTTTTGATGCCTTGATGAAGGCACAACGCGAAGGAGTTCGATTGGTGCTAGCCTCTGGACGCCCAACATTTGGTATAGCAGCCTTGGCTAATCAACTACAACTTGCCGATTATGGCGGATATGTGCTGTCTTACAATGGAGGAAGAATTATCGATTGGTGCGAGAAGACTGTGATATTTAGCCAAGTAGTCGATCAGAAACTCGTACCGATTCTTTACGACTTTGCGGAAAAAGCCCAACTCCCTATCGTCACCTATCTTCCAGAAGCCATCTTGGCCAGCAAAAACGAGGGAGAGTATTTGGCGGAAGAGGCGCGCATCAATGGAATGCCCGTAGTCGTTGCCCAAAACTTTGTGGAAGAAGCTATGCAAATTGCGGGCGGTTCTACCAAATTCTTGATTCCAGGCGAGCCAGAACTGCTCATTCAACTTGAATCAGAAATGAAAGCCGCGCTTTCCGAACAGATGGAAGTCTTTCGTTCTGCGCCGTTCTTTCTCGAACTTCCTCCCAAAGGCATTGACAAAGCCCAATCGTTGCAACGTCTTTTGACGCATCTAGGCTTGGAACGTGAAAGTTTAATGGCCTTTGGCGATGGCTTCAATGACCTCTCGATGATACAATTTGCTGGTCAAGGTGTAGCGATGGCCAATGCGGTGGAGGAAGTCAAATCGATTGCTGATTTTGTAACAACTTCCAATGAAGAAGATGGCATTGCTCACGCACTAGAGCAATTGTTGTTCCTCTAGCCAATGGTTATTGACTTCTTCTCTAGGTATTCCCACATAGTTCTGATTTGCTCGAAACACAACATTAGAATGTTGCCACTAAACGAAACAATATCGTAGAGATGTGGAAAGTAATAGGCAGAAAAATGTGGATATCCTAGATAAAGGCATAAAAATGGCGTGAATTGTTTGGCAGTTCGGCGCATAAAAAGTAACTTTGCCAAAATAAAGACATAGAAGACAAGAGTCTGCTCTAGTTTTCAGATAAGCATTATTTATCCAAAGCAACAAAATAACATCAGGTTACGATGATAAAGATTACTTTTCCCGATGGCAGTGTTCGCGAATACGAAAGCGGCGTAACGGGACTTCAGATTGCAGAAAGCATCTCAAGCCGATTGGCACAAGATGTAGTGTCGTGCGGTGTAAATGGTAAGACTGTAGAACTCAATCGTCCTATCACTGAAGATGCAACTATCGCACTCTACAAATGGGAAGACGAAGAAGGTAAGCGCACCTTCTGGCACACTTCTGCTCACCTTATGGCAGAAGCTTTGCAAGAATTGTTTCCTGGCACACAGTTCGGCATAGGACCAGCCATTGAAAACGGCTTTTATTATGATGTTATGCCACCCGAAGGAGTTTCTATTCGTGAAGAAGACTTTGAGAAGATTGAGAAAAAGATGCTCGAGCTCTCAGCGAAGAAAGAAGCTCTGTGCGTCGCCCCATCTCAAAGGCTGAGGCGCTTCAATTCTTTGGAGACCGTGGCCAATTCTATAAGAATGAACTCATTGCCGACTTAGAAGACGGTAACATCACTACTTACACACAAGGCAACTTCACCGACCTTTGTCGCGGACCTCACCTTATGACAACGGCTTCTATTAAAGCTGTCAAAATCATGTCTGTAAGTTCTGCATATTGGCGCGGTGATGAAAAACGCCCTATGCTGACGCGTGTATATGGTATTACCTTCCCCAAGCAAAAGATGCTCAAGGAGTACTTGGAACTTCTTGAAGAAGCTAAACGCCGTGACCACCGCAAGATTGGTAAAGAGATGGAACTCTTTATGTTCTCTGAGCTCGTCGGTAAAGGTCTCCCTATGTGGTTGCCTAAAGGTACTGCACTTCGTCTACGTCTCGAGGATATTCTCAAAAGCATCCAGAAACGCTTCGGTTATCAACAAGTAATGACCCCACATATTGGTTCTAAGAATCTATATGTCACCTCGGGCCACTACGCTAAATACGGAAAAGACTCTTTCCAACCCATCACTACACCTGAAGAAGGCGAGGAATACTTCCTCAAACCCATGAACTGTCCTCACCACTGCGCTATTTTCGCGTGGAAACCTCGTTCATACAAAGACCTTCCTCTCCGTCTAGCTGAGTTCGGAACTGTTTATCGCTACGAACAAAGTGGTGAATTGCATGGGCTTACCCGTGTTCGCGGATTTACCCAAGACGATGCCCACATTTTCTGCCGTCCCGATCAGGTGAAGCAGGAATTCCTCAACGTGATGGACATCATTCTCATCATTTTCAAAGCTCTCAAATTCGAGAACTTTGAAGCGCAAATCTCTCTTCGCCACCAAACAGACCGCGCCAAGTACATTGGTTCGGAAGATAACTGGGAAAAAGCAGAACAAGCTATCATTGAAGCTTGCGAAGAAAAAGGGACTTAACGCAAAGATTGAGTATGGTGAGGCCGCATTCTACGGTCCAAAACTCGACTTCATGGTGAAGGACGCGCTTGGACGTCGTTGGCAACTCGGTACAATTCAAGTGGACTACAACCTCCCAGAGCGTTTCCAACTCGAATATACGGGCGAAGACAACAAGAAGCACCGTCCTGTGATGATTCACCGTGCTCCTTTCGGTTCTATGGAACGTTTCGTTGCTGTGCTCATCGAACACACTGCCGGACACTTCCCACTTTGGTTGATGCCCGATCAAGCAGTGGTATTGCCCATCTCCGATAAGTTCAATGACTATGCGCGTGAAGTTCGCAATCGTTTGGAAGCTGCCGATGTGCGCACGCTCATTGACGATCGTAGTGAAAAGATTGGCCGTAAGATTCGCGACAACGAAATGAAGCACATCCCCTTCCTCCTCGTAGTAGGTGAGAAAGAGGCCGCAGAAGGCACTGTTGCTGTGCGTGTGCAAGGCCAAGGTGGCGGACAAGAAGTGATGTCTATCGAAGACTTCGCAGCACGCGTTCGCGCTGAAGTGGCAGAACAAATGGGCGAATACTAAGCCATAGCACACACTTCACTGAAGTTTCTTCATTTTCATACGTTTTGCGCCCTATCCATTCTCGTGGATGGGGCGCAAATGTTTCTTATTTCCACGCACTACAAAGATATGAACCCATCTTTGTAGTACATCATCAAGACTCTAACGGACTCTTCCCTAGAACACTCCCTTCTCTATGTCACAATACCCAGGTATCCCTTCTCCCGCTTACATATTGGAAGAAAAACTTCTTCGCCGAAATTTGACACTTATACAAAGTGTTGCTCAACGCGCAGGCGTAGAATTCATTCTTGCTTTCAAAGCCTTTGCACTTTGGCGCACTTTCCCGATATTTCGCGAGTACATCAGCCACACCACAGCCTCTTCCCCCTACGAAGCACGCCTAGCCTTTGAAGAATTTGGTAGTCGCGCACACACCTATACTCCCGCTTACGAGGAAGAAACATTCAACGAAATGCTTCGCTGCTCGTCAGTAATTACTTTCAACTCCCTGAGTCAATATGAACGTTTCCAGCCGTTAGTCAACGAATGGAACCAAACACACGGTGCCGACCAACAAGTGGGTTGCGGACTCCGTGTCAATCCAGAATACTCAGAGATTGAAACAGCACTTTACGACCCCTGCGCACCTGGTTCTCGCTTTGGCGTGCTGAACAGTGCTTTACCCACACAACTTCCGAACGATATTCGTGGCTTTCACATCCATTGCCATTGCGAAAGTAGTAGTTACGCGTTTGAAAATACACTGAAACACATTGAAGAGAAATTCTCTGGATGGTTTGACCAGTTGGAATGGATTAACTTTGGCGGAGGACATCTTTTGACACGTGCCGATTATGACGTAGAACATCTTGTGTCTACGCTCAAAGGATTCAAATCTCGCTATCCTCACCTTCGAGTGATTATGGAACCAGGTAGTGCATTTGCTTGGCAAACAGGTCCTTTGGTGGCCAAAATTGTGGACATCGTCAGCAACGCAGGCGTTAAGACCGCGCTATTCAACGCATCTTTCACTTGCCATATGCCAGATTGCCTGGAAATGCCTTATTATCCACGTATCCGCGGTGCTGAAACTCTCGAAGACGGCGCAGAGATTGGACAAGAAACTGCCGACTGCGTCTATAGACTAGGCGGAAACAGTTGCCTGAGTGGCGATTATATGGGTTATTGGCGCTTCAAGCAACCCTTATCAGTCGGAGATGAAATCATTTTTGAGGATATGATTCACTACACCACTGTAAAGACAAATATGTTCAATGGCATTCACCACCCTGCCATTTGCCTACAACGCGAAAATGGTACAATAGAAGTTTTACGTCAATACCGTTACGAGGATTATCGCGACCGAATGGACTAACCCCCTTATGCTTCATCTCACTAGCATCGAGCAGGATATTGCCGTCTTGTTGCATCTATCCAGCACAATCTAGGTTGGGTGTTTTCTTCTCTTCCATTGTTTATTCTTTTTAGCAGCTTATCATTCCGATGATTTCCTATTTAGACCAAGACATCACCTATGTTAAAGGAGTCGGTCCCCATCGTGCACAATTGCTTCAGTCACAACTCAGCATCAACACGGTGGGAGATTTGCTGCACACCTATCCTTATAGACACGAAGACCGCACAAAAATTCATCGCATTGCAGACATCGTAGAGGGAATGCAAAACATTCAACTTCGCGGGCGCATTGTGATGATTCAAAAAGTCGGAGAAGGTCCGAAACGCAGGCTTGTTGCTAACTTTTCTGATGGCACTGGCTTTATTCAATTAGTGTGGTTTCGAGTGTCGAAGTCCCTTGAAAGTGCGTTTAAGGTTGGAGTAGACTATCAACTCTTTGGGGAACCCAAAACTTTTGGTGCCTATTTTTCCATCGCTCATCCCGAAATGGAAGAACTCGAAAAGGTGAAGAATCGCCCACTTTTTGCGTATGCAACCAGTCTATCATCTGACTGAGCGACTAACGCGTGCGCATATTTCTTCCAAAACACTCAACGAATTGATTGCTACAGCTTTGGAGCGATTGCCAACTGCACTGCCCGAAGTGTTTAGTCCTGAGTTTCTACAAGAACATCAATTAGTTACCCACGACAAAGCCGTTCGTGATATCCATTTCTCACAAAATGCGCAAGATGTTTCTGCGGCAAAGCATAGACTTAAATTTGAGGAATTGTTTTTTCTTCAATTATCTATCTTGCAATATCACCAATCACAAAAAGTTGCGCAAGCAGGATGGCAATTTACTCGTGTGGGACAATACTTCAACACCTTTTACAAGGAGCATATCCCGTTTGCACTAACAGAAGCTCAAAAGCGTGTCATCAAAGAAGTTCATAGTGACCTGCGTAGTGGCCAGCAAATGAATAGACTTCTACAAGGCGATGTTGGTTCGGGCAAAACGATGGTGGCAACACTCGTGTGTTTGCTTGCGCTAGACAACGGCTTCCAAGCTGCACTGATGGCTCCCACGGAGATTTTAGCAGAGCAACATTATAAAGGCATTGTCTCACAACTTGCTCCTTTGGGCATCCGCGTTGAACTCCTCACGGGAAATGTAAAAGGAAAGCGAAGAAAAGAAATTCTTTCGGGAGTTGCCACTGGGGAAGTGCAACTTCTCATCGGTACGCACGCACTTATTGAGCCAACGGTGGCTTTTGCCAATCTCGGTCTTTGTGTTATTGATGAACAACACCGCTTTGGGGTGAAACAACGTGCCGCACTTTGGGCTAAAAACTCGCGTCCACCTCACATTTAGTAATGACAGCCACACCAATTCCTCGCACACTTGCTATGACGGTCTACGGAGATTTGGACGTGAGCATCATCGATCAACTACCGCCTGGACGTAAGCCCATCCAAACGCGTCACTATCGCTCTGCACAGCGTAAGCAACTTTATTCTGGGATAGTGCAAGAACTTCAGAAAGGACGACAAGTTTATTTTGTTTATCCCTTGATTGACGAAAACGAAAAACTGGATCTAATAGCTTTAGAACAGGGTTTTGAAGCTGTTTCTTCCTCCTTCCACCCTTGGAAGGTCGGACGTGTTCACGGACGAATGAAGCCTACTGAAAAAGATGAGGTGATGAAAGCTTTTGCTGCCAACGAAATTCAAATACTCGTGGCTACCACCGTCATTGAAGTTGGCGTGAACGTACCGAATGCCTCTGTGATGGTCATTGAAAATGCCGAACGTTTTGGACTTGCTCAACTGCACCAACTGAGAGGGCGTGTAGGTAGAGGTGCAGAACAAAGCTATTGCATCCTCGTCACCAAGGATAACCTATCTGAAGCAACGCGCCAACGTATGGATATAATGGTAGATACCAACGATGGCTTTGTTATTTCTGAAGCAGATATGAAATTCCGCGGGCCCGGAGATTTGGAGGGGACAGCACAAAGTGGCCTACCCTTCGATCTTAGAATTGCGAACTTAGTTGGCGATGCCGTATTGATGTCGGAAGCAAGGGAGGCTGCGCGAAAAAAATACTCCAACAAGATGCCAATCACGAGTTGTCTATCTATACACCAATTTGGGAAGAACTAAAACGACTAAAGCACCAACGGCAAGATTTCTCAGGCATTTCATAGACTTATGTCGTCTTGTTCCGTAATAAGAAAGACATTTGCAAACACTCTTTCGTAGGTAATTGCCAATTTATCAAGTTCCACCAGTTAGTTTTTGCAACAAAGAAAAATCTACGCACAAATAATCTTACATTTGTTTGCTATATAAGAGATTTTCTCTACATTTGCTCCATCAGTTTACTATTCTCTAAAAAAATATGCGATATGAAACGAATCTTTTTCTCCCTTATCCTCGCAAGTGCAGCCCTTTCTGCAAGCGCGATGAACGTACGTGATGCTCGTGATTACGCCTATTTCTTGACCGATAAAATGGCGTATGAGCTAAATCTTACGCCCCTTCAATACGAACGAGTTTACGAAGTCAACTTAGACTACTTCCTCGCCATCAACTCACCCTATGATGTAGAGCGATATCAAGATTATAGAGATGACGATTTGCGTTGCATTCTTTCTAATCGCCAGTATTGGGACTACAGCAATGCCAACTATTTCTATCGCCCTCTTACTTGGGGACGTGGCTCTTGGGTCTTCAATATCTATAGTCGTTATAACTATGCCAACAACTACTATTTTGGTAGACCTTCTTGCTATGATAGCTATCAAGGTTCTAATTGGGCTTTGCGCATCTCTAGCAGAAATTCTCCCTACTCGGGCATTTCTTTTGACTTTCACCTAGGAGGTATGCGAGATTCTTATTCTCGCTATTACAATGCTCCCATCAATGCGCAACCCTACCAGCACGAACCCTTGATTATCTTGGATGGCCGTCGTGGTGGCAATGCTTCCTATGAAATCATCGATGGACGCTATGGAGGATATAATGGAGGATATTACGTATCTCCCTCCTCTGAGTATTACGGAAATGGTGCTATGCGATATTCCTCTCCACAAAGCAACATCGAGATCTACGATGGTAGACGCGATAGTTCAAGTTTTAATGGAGTTTCGTCAAACTATTATCGTGGTTATCAAGGAAATGGTGGAGCATATTATGGCTATGGTCGTCAAAGTAATAGTAATTACTACTCAGTTCCTCAAAACAGACAAAGCGAACGAGTGAACTACGGCAGCAGCTATGATTCTGGAAGACGCGGCAACAGCGTATTTCAACAGCCACAGCGCGAAATTCAACAATCTCAGCGGGAAGTAAGAAGCAATTCTTCCGTGAAACAAGACAACAACAATAATAGCGGAAGCACACGTGAGGTGAATGGCACCATCATTGTGGGCGGTCGCCGATAAGTAGATGCTGCAAAACTCGTTTTTGCAGCATCTTTTTATGGTGTTTGATGAATGGAATAATGCAAGGCATTGAGATTGAGGATGAAGCGAGCTTATTAAAGTACATTCCAAGGCTGAATGTCGACAATAACTCAGCAGTTTGCTCTTTATAAAACACCCTGTGTTTTCTTATCATTGAAAGGGCTTTAGTACTGTACAAAGAGTCTTGCTTTCGTACCCTAATGTCAATAGATACTTAAGAAAACTTTGCATATCGTACCCTTCCATTTAACGCCCAAATCCGAACTCAGAAAAAGTTCTTGGGAAATATTCGATTCTCAGCGCCTTATTTTTTTGGACATTTTGGAACAAAAATGCCGTTTTCATCGAAGATAAAGTCTGTTTTGTCCGATTTCATCAAGATTGCGTGGGAAGAAAACAAAATTGCGAGGGAAGAAAAAGAAATTTCAAGGGAAGGAATTTGAGAAATGTCCGACAAAATTGTTCGAACAACGTGTTGTTTAATCAAAAACAAGCCGTCGGTTACACTCAACCAAGCTTTTTAGACAAAGAATCACTCTGAAAAGTCGTAGCTTCGCTCTCTAGTTTGCAGAAAAAAACTGAGCCAGTTTTGCCTCTCGATTTTAACACGAAAAACCAAGAAATCAGCCAAATAATGTTATAACAACAGAGATAAAGACGAAATCCGCCAACAGTTTGTAATGGCATCCGAATAGTATCGTAAAACTGCCCCAACTTATAGTACAGAAAAACAATAGAGTACTCGTTTTTACGCTCAGCATCGTTTGATGCAAGGAGTTTCCAAAACAAGATTGCATAGAGAACAAAAAGGATAGGGTTATTCTGAGAGAGCAAAAGTGGCACATCTAACCGTTTGTGCGAGTGAATGATTCTATTTTGAGAGCTTTGATTTGCAACTCCTTGGTAAATTGGATGCAAATGATTACTTTTGCAGTAAAGAATCAGACACATCCAGTATGGCAACAATAAATATAACAACTCCTCTCGGGAATATCAAAGTGCGTTTATATGATGAGACGCCAATCCACCGCGACAATTTCTTGAAATTAGTGCAAGAAGGATTTTATAATGACACTCTCTTCCATCGCGTCATCGAGAATTTTATGATTCAAGGCGGAGACCCTAACAGTAGAAACGCTACTCCCGAACAAATGTTGGGAACTGGTGATCCTAGCTATACGCTACCCGCTGAGTTTGTAAGCGGTTGCTACCACAAAAGAGGGGCTTTAGCTGCAGCACGAATGGGAGACGAAGTCAATCCTAATCGAGATTCTAGCGGTAGCCAGTTCTATATTGTTTGGGGACAAACCTACTCTTCTGCCAAATTAAAGCAGTTAAAGCAACAAATGCTACAACAAATAGAACAGCAGGAGGTGAACCGCTTATCGTTAGAACGCAGAGAGGAAATAATGAATCTGCGACGTTCTCGAAATCGCGAAGGATTGATGGAGTTGCAAGAACAACTGATTCAACAAGCAAAACAAGCTGTTAAAGCTAAAAAAAGCCCTTGTTTACAGAAGAAATGTGCAAAGTCTACGAGGAAGTTGGTGGTGTTCCCTTCCTTGATGGTCAATACACTGTATTCGGTGAGGTAGAAAGCGGTTTGGAGGTTGTAGAACTTCTGCAGCAAGTGCCCACTGGTATGGCAGATCGTCCCTTAGAGGACATTAAAATTCAAATAACAATAGAACAATAGGCCCTAAGTATCGGCTCAAGCATAAGTAATATGAAAATTCTCATCACTGGTGCCAATGGATTTGTGGGATGCCGGGTAGCTCGCTTTCTTGGAATGTCACATCAAGTTGTTGCGCTGAGCAGCAAGGATTTGGACATCACCGACACTGAAGCGGTGTACTCCACGGTTATGGAGCATCTACCTAAAGCGATTATACATCTCGCAGCCCTTTCATCGCCTGCCTATTGTCAACAAAATCCTGAAGATAGTAAAATCGTCAATGTAGAAGGCACCATCAACGTTGCGCGAGCAGCAGCAGCAGTTGGTGCCAAAATGATTTTTGCAAGTTCTGACCAAGTTTATGGCGGATTAGAAGGAGAAGAAGGCTTTGCTGAAGACGAAGTTCAATGTCCTACAACTATTTATGGACTACATAAACTAGCGGCAGAAAACGAAATGCTCTCTTTGTTGCCCAATGCTGTGGCACTTCGTTTGACCTGGATGTATGACATTCCCGTTTCTCCGCTTCGACAAAACGAGGGCATCTTAATAAAACTGATGGAGGCCGCAAAAAACAACCAACCATTGGAAGTTTCAACTCAAGAATATCGCGGCATCACTCACGTTTGGGAAGTGGTTCGTCGCATAGAAGGTACTATTGGGTTGCCTGGTGGCGTCTATAATTTCGGTTCAACCAATGATGTTTCTTCTTTCGATACTTATCGCGCTGCTGCACAATTTTTGATGACAACTGGATTTATTGAAATGGATCCACACGAATTGGTGCAACCTTCTGAAGCGTTCAAACGCAACATCAGCCTTAGCATCCATAAACTTGAACGTTTCGGTTTGACTTTCCCAGACTCTATCGCAGGACTGCGAAACGCTCTCCTTCATAGTGTCTAAATTTATAGACTGAAGTGACTCCTTCATAAATGACCCAAGACACGAATAATGAAAGAGTTACTTCATTCTTTTTATACGCAAGAACAACCTGAATTTTGTAATGCAATTATCTTTTGCTTTATGATAAGAACAATTCTCTTTGACTTAGATGGAACGCTACTCAATACGCTTACAGATTTAGCTAACTGCGTCAATTATGCTTTAAATGCAAACCAACTTCCTCAACGCACGACGGCTGAAATACGTGCTTTTTTAGGAAATGGCATCCGAAATCTTATAGAGAAATCTGTGCCCCAAGATACGTCAACGGCTTTAACGGATAAAGTTTTTCAAGCGTTTAAGGCCTATTATTTGGAACATAGTTTAGATTTTACCGCCCCCTATGAAGGAATCCGCGAACTACTCGCAATACTCAAAGAAAGAGGGATTAAAATGGGCATCATCAGTAACAAGGTAGACGCAGCAGTTCAACAACTCAACCGACAATTCTTTGAGACGTATATGGACATTGCTATTGGAGAAAGAGAGGGGGTAAGAAGAAAACCAGCTCCCGACAGTTTACTCTTTGCAATGGAAGCCTTAAACGCCACAGCCGAAACGACACTTTATGTGGGAGATAGTGAAGTGGACTATGAAACAGCAAAAGCCGCTCATCTCCGTTGCGCTTTGGTGACGTGGGGCTTCCGTGATGAAAGCGAACTCCGCACACTTAATGCAGATTTCTATATCAACAAGGCAGAAGAGCTCCTCGAATTAGTGTAGAAGCCGAAATGAACAGGGCTATTTTTTCACAGTTGAGGCTCTTTTTCCTCCTTGAACTTCACAATATATCCATTCCGACAGAAAAGATGCGTTTTTTTCGTAGGAAGACACAAAAAAAATGCAGATAGATTTTTTCATTCTCAGAGAAAAGAGTAATTTCGCAATGTAGTTGTTGCAACTGCGGTAGTAGCTCAGTTGGTAGAGCATGGGCTTCCCAAGCCCAGGGTCGCGAGTTCGAGCCTCGTCTACCGCTCTTCCAAATTAAGAAAACATTATCCCTCTACATATGGCTAAAATAAGATGTATCGGTGTACTTACCTCTGGTGGCGATGCCCCAGGTATGAACGCAGCTATCCGCGCAGTCACAAGAAGTGCTATTTGCAATGGATTTAAAGTAAAAGGTATTTATCGTGGCTACGAAGGTTTGATGAAAGGTGAGGTTAAACCTTTACAACGGAAGATGTTTCCGGAATCATTCAAACGGGTGGCACAATTCTTCGCACAGCTCGTGCAGCAGAATTCCGCACTCCCGAAGGCCGTAAGCGTGCTTATGATACACTTATCAAAGAAGGCATTGATGCCCTCGTGGTGATTGGCGGTAATGGTTCTCTCACTGGCGCAATGCTTCTGGCAGAGGAATATGATTTCCCCTGCATTGGATTGCCTGGTACAATTGATAATGACCTCTATGGTACTGACAACACCATTGGTTATGACACAACTCTCAACACAATTATGGACTGTGTTGATAAAATTCGCGACACTGCAAACTCACACGAACGCATCTTCTTCATCGAAGTAATGGGACGCGATGCTGGCTTCTTGGCACAAAATTCGGCTATTGCCGCTGGTGCTGAAGCAGCTATCATTCCAGAAGATACTACTGGTGCAGACCAGTTGATTGAATTCATGGAGCGCGGTATCCGTAAGTCAAAGAAGAGTTGTATGGTGATTGTGAGTGAAAGTCCCAAATGTGGTGCACTTTATTACGCTGATCGCGTACGTAAAGAATATCCCGAATTTGATGTTCGCGTTTCCATCTAGGACACCTCCAGCGTGGTGGTCGCCCCTCCGCTCGCGACCGTGTTTTGGCATCTCGCGTCGGCGTTGGTGCTGTAAATGCTTTGGTGCAAGGACAGCGCAATGTGATGGTGGGCATTCGCAATCACGAGATTGTGTATGTTCCCTTCTTGGAAGCCGTGCAGAAACGCAAAGATATGGACCCTCAACTGATTAAGGTTCTCAATGAACTGAGTATTTAATAAAAGAAAGGCATGAATATGAGCACTCATATTGGATTTATTTCCCAAATCATCGGCCCTGTTGTCGACGTTTGTTTTCCTACTGACGAAAAGAATGCAGCTGAAGTGTTGCCCAAAATACACGATGCCTTGGAGGTAACCCACCCCGACGGCCGTACTATCGTTATCGAAGTGCAACAACACATCGGTGAAGATACTGTGCGCACTGTGGCAATGGACAATACCGATGGACTAGCTCGAGGTTTGGAAGTTCGACAAACAGGAATGCCTATTTCAATGCCAATCGGCGACCAAGTGAAAGGTCGTATGCTGAATGTTATTGGCGAAACGATTGACGGTTTACATCTTGTAAACAAGACTCCTGAAACGGCCTACCCTATTCACCGCGAAGCTCCCAAGTTTGAAGACTTGAAAACTAGTCGCGAAGTGCTCTACACAGGTATTAAAGTGATTGACTTGCTCGAACCTTATATGAAAGGTGGTAAGATTGGTCTCTTTGGTGGTGCTGGTGTGGGTAAAACGGTGCTCATTATGGAGCTAATCAACAACATCGCCAAAGGACACGACGGTTTCTCTGTCTTTGCTGGTGTTGGTGAACGTACTCGCGAAGGTAACGACTTGCTGCGCGAAATGATTGAGTCGGGTGTTGTCAAATATGGTGATGCCTTTACCGAATCAATGGAACGCGGAGAATGGGATCTTTCCAAAGTAGACTACAACGAAGTTGCTAAAAGTCAGGCTACCTTGGTTTATGGACAAATGAATGAGCCTCCTGGTGCACGCGCTTCTGTGGCACTCTCTGGTTTGTCTATCGCTGAGTCCTTCCGCGATAGTGGAGCGCAAAGCGGTAAAGCGACTGATATATTGTTCTTTATCGATAATATCTTCCGTTTTACTCAAGCCGGTTCTGAAGTTTCTGCTCTCTTAGGCCGCATGCCTTCCGCAGTAGGTTATCAACCAACTCTCGCTTCAGAGATGGGAGCTATGCAAGAGCGCATTACATCAACGAAAAAAACGGTTCTATCACTTCTATCCAAGCAGTGTATGTACCAGCGGACGACTTGACAGACCCTGCGCCTGCTACGACCTTTACTCACTTGGATGCTACGACAGTACTTTCTCGTAAGATTACTGAGTTGGGCATTTATCCTGCGGTAGACCCATTGGACTCTACTTCACGCATTTTGGATCCAAATGTTATTGGTCAAGCGCATTACGATTGCGCACAACGTGTGAAGCAGATTCTTCAAAAAAATATAAGGAGCTGCAAGACATTATTGCCATCTTGGGTATGGACGAACTCTCTGATGAGGATCGACAAACCGTAAACCGCGCGCGTCGCGTGCAACGCTTCTTGTCTCAACCTTTCACAGTTGCAGAAAAATTCACCGGTGTCAAAGGTGTGATGGTGCCCATTGAAGAAGTAATCCGCGGATTCAATATGATTCTCGATGGTGAAGTTGACCATCTGCCAGAACAAGCATTCCTCAATGTAGGAACCATTGACGATGCTATTGCAAAAGGCGAACACTTGCTTTCTCAAGCTAATTCCTAAACACTATGGTACAGTCTAACGAAATGTATGCTGTCATCATTTCTCCAGAGCGAACGCTCTATAGTGCGAACGTTGAAGCACTGATTGTGCCTGGAGAGAAAGGACAGTTTGAAATTCTACGCAATCACGCACCGCTTATTTCTTCGCTTACAGCCGGCACAGTTGTTTGTCGCGGAAATGAACCTTTCGAACTCAATATAGCCTCTGGCTTTGTTGAAATCAAAGAAAATACGGTAACTTTGTGCGTAGAAGCAGAAAAATAGTCTATGATTAGAGTACTTCGTTTGGGAAGTCTGTTGGCTTTCTTGCAAGTTGTTGGAGGAATCCTGTTATTCTTTGCGGAGCGTTCTCTTGTCGATGCTACTGTCTATGACATTGCACGCTCTATACTCTTCGCTTCTGTGCCCTTTTTCGCATTTACCCTACTTGAATTAGTGGTATGCAATGCGCTAAAAGCGAAAGATTCATCCTATTATATAGGTGCGAATTTAGGGTTCTCGCTCTTGCGGATGCTACTCACCATCATTGCTCTATTGATTTGCAAAAAAAAAGTGAGCTGATGAATTTCACATTGGCATTCGTCAATATCGCAGCCTACTACTTGCTTACGCTAGCGTTTTCTACATGGCATCGCTCAAAACTGAGTACGCAAAAAGATTCTACTCATGACACAACGCATTAAATATAGTATTATTCTCTTTGTTGCTCTAGCCCTTGGCTGGTTAGTTCCACAAACTTCAATGGCTTCTCAAACAGAAGCAAAGGGCGAAATCAATGTCTCGGAGTTTGTTTTGGAACACCTTGCTGATTCCTATGAGTGGCATATCACAACTTGGGGAGATAATCACATATCTATCCCTCTTCCTGTGATTGTAAAGGGCGAAACGTCTGGTTGGCACGTTTTTAGTAGCGAGCGAATCAAGGAAGCAGCCCATGAAGGTAAGGATTATCAAGGATTTTTCTTCTCTCCAGAACACCACAATAAGATATACGAGCGTCTTCCTAATGGTGAAAAAGTTCGTCCATGGGACTTATCTATAACGAAAAATGTTGTAGAAATTTGGCTTGTTGTGCTCATTCTCTTGGCTACATTCTTGACTTGCGCAAGATGGTACAAGCGTCACGACAGTGTGAAGGAAGAAGCTCCCAAAGGTTTTGTTGGAGCGATTGAGATGTTGGTGATGACCATACACGATGACGTCATCAAAAGTTCAATTGGGGAGAAACACTATCGTCGATACGCCCCCTACCTACTAACCGTCTTCTTCTTCATCTTTACCAACAATCTATTAGGCCTTATTCCTATATTCCCCGGAGGTGCTAACGTAACGGGTAACATCAACATTACCTTGTTCTTAGCGGTGGGAACAATGCTGATGGTCAATCTATTTGGCAACAAGGAGTATTGGAAAGAAATTCTTTGGCCAAATGTTCCAATCTGGTTAAAGATTCCACCAGTGATGCCTGTTATCGAAATCTTTGGTATATTCACCAAGCCTTTCGCTTTGATGATTCGTCTTTTTGCCAATATGATGGCAGGACACGCAATCATTCTTTCCTTTACATTCGTGATCTTTATGACGTGGCAGATTAGTACTACTATGGGTTCTATCTTCACGGTATTCAGTTCTCTACTGATGATATTTCTCAACTGTTTGGAATTGCTCGTAGCATTTTTGCAAGCCTACGTCTTCACCCTACTCTCTTCAGTGTTTATAGGCTTATCACTTCCACAGCATCACGAAGAATAAGAAGATTCACTAAATATAAATTGAGGAAGTTGAAGTTTGCGCCTAAAGCGCAAGGCTCTCTCCCTCTTTAAAGACAAAATAAACTCAAATAGTATAACTCACAAACAATTACAACTATGATGTTATCACTTCTCGAAGCAACCACAGGTTTTGCTCAACTCGGTATGGCACTTGGTGCAGGTCTTGCTACAATCGGCGCAGGTCTTGGTATTGGTAAAATTGGTAGCTCTGCCATGGAAGCTATCGCACGCCAACCAGAAGCAGCAAGCAAAATTATGACCAATATGATCATCGTTGCTGCCCTCGTGGAAGGTGTGGCTCTCTTTGCTGTTGCCGCTTGTGCATTCCTCATCAAATAAACCAGAATTCTCATTCATCCAAAGAATATAAGTATGGAGTCATTGAATTTGCCCTCCATCCTCACCCCTGATTTTGGTCTTCTCTTTTGGATGTTGGTAGCTTTCGTGGCTCTGTTTCTCCTTCTCGCTAAGTTTGGTTTTCCTGCTATTACCAATGCAGTGGAAGAACGTAAAAACTTTATCGACGAAAGTTTGAGAAATGCTCGCACAGCAAACGAAAAGCTAGCTGGCATTCAAGCCGAAAGTGAGAAAGTAATGCGTGAAGCACGCGAGAAGCAAGCCGAAATTCTTAAAGAAGCTGCTGAAACTCGCAATGCTATTATTGCAGAAGCTAAATCTCAAGCAGCAGAAGAAGGAGCTAAACTCCTTGCAGACGCCAAGAAACAAATTCAGGTTGAGAAAGCCAACGCTCTTCTTGATATTCGCGCTCAAGTAGCTGACTTGTCTATTCAAGTGGCTGAAAAACTTGTAGCTCGCGAATTGGAAAAGAGCGAGGCGCAAACCTCCTACATCTCCGAACTGCTGGATGATGTAGAGCATAAGTAACGGAGCGGACGTTTTGTGTTATCTATTTGTTGCAACGAAGAAATGTTTGCTATCCGGTTTATTTCCAGTACAATTGGACTATCGTGATTGAGAACATAATTCAAGAATGCAAACAAACAAAACGATAACGCAAATGCCACTCACAACCTAGTAAACAAACGATGAATACAGGAATCGTTGCCTCACGGTATGCCAAAGCTCTTTTTCTTTTCTCTGAAGAAAACGGAGATGCAGAGCGTGTGTACAAAGAAATGCTTCAGTTGCAGCATAGTTTTCTGCAAGTGAAAACGTTGAACTCCACACTCCTCAATCCCATTTTCAACGATGAAAAGAAGGTGGAATTGCTTATTGCAGCTTCACAATCAAAGCAAGGCGATGAGGTTTCAATCTCTACACGTCGATTCTTACAACTCGTTGTAGATAAAAAACGCATCGAAGAAATGCTTTTTATCGCATCGTCATTTGTGCGCAAATATGAGACTGCTAAGCAAATTACACGTGCTGAAGTTATTGTGGCTCAACCAATCACTGAAACTATTGAAGCACGATTGCGCAATCTAGTGGCTCAACGCACAAACGGAGTCGTAAATCTTGACGTTCGCATTGATTCAAGTCTCCGAGCAGGCTTTATTCTCCAATATGATGACTATCGTATGGATGCAAGTCTGCGCGGAAAAATAGAACAGCTGCGCCAACAACTTCGTTTGCCCAGTCGTCCTTAAAATGAGGACGTGATTTCTATTCCAAAAACATAACGAATATGCCCAACAATATCCAACCTGGCGAAGTGTCTGAAGTGCTTTTGCAGCAACTTAAAGACCTTTCCGTAGACCAAAAGTTTGAAGAAGTGGGCGTTGTCCTCACCATTGGTGATGGTGTGGCGCGTATCTTTGGCTTGACAAAGGCCACAGAAAACGAACTTCTCGAATTTGAGAATGGGGTTATGGCTGTAGCCATGAACTTGGAAGAAGACAATGTCGGTGCTGTACTCTTAGGCTCTTCCGAAGGCATCAAAGAAGGTCAAAGTGTGAAGCGAACTGGCCGCGTAGCTTCTATTTTGGTCAATGAAAATATGCTAGGGCGCGTCATCAATCCTCTGGGACAACCTTTGGATGGAGGCGGCGACATCGAAGGCGAGAAGTATTTGATGCCTCTCGATCGTAAAGCACCTGGTGTAATTTACAGACAACCCGTTACTGAATCCTTAGCTACTGGATTGAAGAGTGTTGACTCGATGATTCCTATCGGTAGAGGACAACGCGAATTGATTATTGGCGACCGTCAAACAGGTAAAACCGCTATTGCCATTGACACAATTATCAATCAACGCGCTAACTTCGAAGCTGGTAATCCTGTTTATTGCATCTACGTAGCCATCGGACAAAAAGCCTCTACAGTAGCCAACATCGTTAACATCCTCAAGGAAAAAGGTGCACTAGAATACACTACCATCGTATCTGCTACTGCTGCTGAAAGTGCAGCATTGCAATACTATGCTCCTATGGCAGGGGCTGCTATCGGTGAGTTCTTCCGTGACAGAGGTAAGCACGCACTTGTGGTTTATGACGATTTATCCAAACAAGCTGTTGCTTACCGTGAAGTATCTTTGATTCTTCGCCGTCCTTCTGGTCGTGAAGCCTACCCTGGTGACGTCTTCTATTTGCACTCACGTCTGCTTGAACGTGCAGCAAAAATCAATAATCAGCAGGAAGTCGCTGAACAAATGAATGATCTCCCCGAATCCCTCAAAGGTTTGGTCAAAGGAGGTGGTTCACTCACGGCACTTCCAATCATCGAAACTCAGGCTGGTGACGTTTCTGCATACATTCCAACGAATGTAATTTCCATCACAGACGGACAGATTTACCTTGATACAAATTTGTTCAACCAAGGTTTCCGTCCTGCCATCGATGTAGGTATCTCGGTTTCTCGTGTGGGTGGTTCTGCTCAGATTAAGTCAATGAAGAAAGTTGCTGGAACGCTGAAAATCGACCAAGCTCAATACAGAGAACTTGAAGCTTTCGCCAAATTCTCTAGCGATATGGACGCTGTGACTGCAATGACAATTGACCGTGGCCGCAAAAACAATCAGCTACTCATCCAAGCACAATACAGCCCAATGCCCGTGGCAGAACAAGTAGCCATTTTGTATTGTGGAACTAAGGGCTTGTTGTCACAAGTTCCTCTCGATCACGTTCGCGATTTCCAAGAACAATTCCTCAACGTGCTTCGCGCGTCTCACAAAGAAAGTGTTCTTGCTACACTTGCAGCTGGACAGCTTACAGACGAAGTCGAAGCAACTCTCCGTAGCGTTGCCGCAGATGTATCAGCTCAATACGCTTAAGCCAAACGCTAATTAGCGACAAAGCAAATAGACTATGGTAGAAGTTTCACCCCAACTGGGTGAACTTCTCCATAAGCTTTGCAATGTCCCAACACTACTCTATTTTTATGGCCTCACTCAAAGAAGTAAAAACCAGAATCTCATCAGTAAATAGCACGCGCAAAATCACGAGTGCGATGAAGATGGTTGCCAGTTCAAAGTTGCACCACGCGCAACAGGCCATCGAACAGATGCGTCCTTACGAAGAAAAACTTAGTGGCATTATGTCCACTTTTTGTAGCTTCGCTAGAAGACAACATTAGTTCGCCTTATGCCGAGGTTAGAGAACTTCAACGCGCTGCCGTAGTGGTCTTTTCCTCTAACTCTAGTTTGTGTGGTGGCTTCAATGGCAATACGCTGAAAAAGCTAAAGCACAGCCTCGACTCTTATAAAGAACAAGGAGTGGAAATAGCCAAAATTTACCCTATTGGCAAGAAGATATCTGAAGCCGTTCGAAAACTAGGCTATACCCCCGCCTGCGAATTAGCAACTTTGCTTGATCACCCCAATTACTCTCAAACAGCTGAGCTTGCTGCTCAAATTATGGATGAGTTCACTCAAGGTGATTTCGACAAAGTTATCCTAATTTTTTCATCATTTTAAGAGCGCGGGCACACAAATTCTCACTGAAGAACAATTCCTTCCCATACAATTCCCAGAAAATGCGGTTGGAAATCAGAATAATAATTTTCTAGTTGAACCTAGTCCTCTGGATCTCATAGAGAAACTAATCCCAAAGTCTTTGCATCTAAAATTATATTCTGCTCTACTTGATAGCCTAGCCTCTGAACATGCATCTCGTGTCATTGCAATGCAAGTCGCCACTGACAACGCAGATGAGCTATTGCGCGATTTAACTCTACAATATAATAAGACGCGACAACAAGCCATTACAGCAGAATTGCTCGATATTGTTGGCGGCTCAATGCAATAGCAGAATATTGACTTCATTTCATATATGGATCAAGCCATCACCCTTTTCTTTAATGGTAGCCATTCTCTTTATCTTGACGCTTTCGCTTGGAACGCAACACAACTTTGGGTATGGCTACCCTTTTTGTTGGTGATTGTCTATGTACTCTTTCGAGAACACGACTTTTCTCATTTTCTCTTTATCTTTCTCGCAACAGCAATTTGTGTCATTGTCGCAGATCAAATTGCTTCGGCAGTATTCAAACCTTGGATAGCCCGGTGGCGTCCAACTCACACGCCAGAAATTATGCATACTGTCGATGTGGTGAGAGGCTATCGAGGGGGATTCTATGGTTTTTTCTCTTCACACGCTGCAAACACATCTGCCATCGCCACCTTTTTGTCGTTGGTCATAAGGCATAGAAACACGAGCGTAGCCCTCATTCTTTGGGTGTTACTCAATTGCTGGACACGTCTTTACCTTGGTGCACATTATTTTGGCGACCTATTCGTCGGCTGTTGCTTCGGAGCGAGTTTAGGCTTTACAGCCTATCGTTGTTATCGACACTATTTCTCTGATGCAGCCTCATTTCACTACAACAACTCGCTACTTAGATACATTCCACTGGCGTTTGTCATCACTCTATGTGCGCTAGCGATTCCTTGGCATCTGTCCTACTAACGTAGTATTGACTGTCCGCACACGATTTTTCCTATCTATCAACAACGAATAAACGACAAAGACAATCAAAACACTTTCACCACGTTTGATGAAGTCTTCAGTCTATTATACAACACATATCAATAATAACTAAACAACTCACGTTATGGAATATCATGCACACGAAGTGCTCGGTATGATGATCGGGCAAACCTTCACAGACGAAACCCTCCTCGCTGCAATGAGCGAAACCTTTGGTGACGATGCAACGTATTACAGCTGCAGCCAAAGCGATATGAGCGCAGAACAACTCCTAGACTTCCTCAAAAGCAAAGGAAAGTTTGTGGAAGTTCCTGGCGGTTATACGGTAAACACTACTGGTGGCGGTGGCTTCTGCGGACACTAATCCTCGCAAAAAACGGCTACAGTAGCTACATTGCCACACGCGCAATAAACTAAATAGGAGGAGTCAAAACTAGTTTGACTCCTCCTATTTTTTACGACTTGACTTGCTAGGCTAGTATCAACGTCCGAGAATCCAAGCACCGGGATATATGCCAATTAATGAATTGCGGCTTTGTACCGCTTCCCCTTTGGTGTCATAAGAAGAAGCAACAACACGATACCAACCAGTATGGCCACTAATGGTTTCGTTAGTTTTCACCACACGAGCGGCTAAACCACGACTACGAAGTGAAGTCATCTGGCCTTCAGCATTTTGTTGGTTCACAAAACTACCTACAACTACACTAAACGCCTTGAGAGGTTCACCATTTACAACAGTAACACCGCCTTGAATAGTGCGTACAGGCGTTGCATCGTCGTTAGACACAGGCTGAGTTACAACAGGAGCAACTTGTTCTTGTGGCTGTGGAGCAATAGTCACCGTCTGAGTTGTTTTGTTCATTTCTTGTGCTCGTGCCTTCTCATAGCTTGACGGTAAGCACTTTCTTGAGATTTGCAGGCAGTGAACATAGCCACTGTGCACAAACCTAATGCGAGAATTGCGTGATTCTTCATTTCTAATACCTTTTATCTTTTACGTAGATTGTTTTCGATGTGTAATAAACGCTTGACTAAGACCTTTTCTATGGGCTAGAAATCACATCCTTTGCCACATTCAGCAAGAAGAAATCTTTTCAACTTACCTTAAAAGCATTCATTTAACCGCAAATATACAAGGAAAATGGGTAATAGGCTAAGAAAACGACTACAAAAAACATTAAAGAAACGATTTTCTGCCCAAATAGTATGGCAAATCCAAGAAAAAGCGGTATTTTTGAAGCTGTAAACTTACAGATAACTCACATAAACTCCAAATTATCATGAAAGGATTAAGCATTCTCGCAGCTTTTTTGGGTGGCGCAGCAGTAGGCGCAGCCTGTGGTATTCTCTTTGCTCCTGAAAAGGGTGAAGATACTCGTTCACGCATTGCTGAAGCAATTCGCAAGCGCGGCATCAAACTCAATGGCAAAGAGCTTGAAAGTCTCGTAGATGACATTGCAGAAGAACTTAGTGCCGCATCTGAATAAAGTTTTAGCGCGTGTTTTCTAACGACCACAATGTAGACATCATAGCAAGACTCATCTCCAATCTCAAAAAGTACGGAGAACTTCGTCTGAAAAGCTTCCAGCTTGACCTCGTCAGTAAGCTGACACTAGTCTTGACGTTTCTTGTTGTTGCTGTGCTGTTGGTAGGAATGGCTAGCATCGTTGTGTTACTCCTCTCCTTCGCGTTAGTGTATGCCCTTGCCCCTATAGTAGGTGGTATAGTTGTGTCCTGCGGCATTGTTGCAGGTGGATTCATTCTTTTGGGAATACTCCTGGTGGCATTCCGTAAAAGATTGCTCATCAATCCCATCGCACGTTTTCTATCATCTATTTTTCTTAGTGACAGTTGGGAAGAAGGGAATTTAGACGATTCGTCTAATTCTAATACAAACCCCCAATTCTATTGATATGGTAGCAAGCAACACTATAGAAAGAATACAATGGGAGCAGAAGCGCGTGCAAAAAGAACTCAAGCGATTGGAACAAACCATCGCTGAGGACTTCAACGAACTCACAGCTCCTCCTCCACCCTCAAACAACAAACTTGAGACAATGATTAGTGTTGCCTCTCGAGCGTGGAGTATATTTGATGGCGCAATGGTGGGCTATAAACTTTTTCAACGATTTGGCAAAGCCACTAGAGGTTTCTCTAGAGGTAGACGCAAAAAATAACTCGACTGAGCCGTGTCAAAGCATAAGCTTTGGCACGGCTTTGTTGTTTCTTTCTGCCCCATAAAAGCAACCGAACGTACCCTTCAATTGTAACTATTGCAATACAAATAATTTTACAACCCCAACTCATCCGGTTTGTTGAGTTGAGTGTTTCTCTTTTTCTTGAAGCCGTGTCGTCCTACATTGAGAAAGCAGACAAAAGAAGCGGCCAACAATAATCAGCTAGTATAATGGAGGATTTCCACAAAAATAACCTTTTCAGGCAAAAAAATCGCCAGAACGTTTGGAACATTCAACAAATTGCACTACATTTGCAGCATCAAAAATCAATTCAATAGCATAAAACAATGATGAATATCAATAACAATAAGGGTTGGTGGCGCACTCAAGATAGAAATATCGTGAGTTAGACATCATATACCCCTATCGTTCGTTCATCATCGTCGAAATACAGAGGCTTGTCGTTACTCACGGCAAGCCTTTTTGTCGTGAATTGCGCGCAACAATCCTGACGTAAATCGTTGCAACCTCGTATGCTCCACAACATTCATTCTTAACGCTACAAGCTTATGTCATCATTTCAAATCGATTCCAATGGTTTTTACGGGAAGTTTGGCGGTGCTTTCGTGCCAGATGTCTTGCTTCCAAACATTCAAGCGCTACAAGAAGCCTATCTCCCTATCATTGAAAGTGAAGACTTTCAACGCGAGTTTCACCAACTCTTGAGGGACTACGTGGGTCGCCCCTAGTCCACTCTATCATGCTCGTCGCCTTAGTGAGAAATATGGGGCAAAAATTTATCTCAAGCGCGAAGATCTCAACCACACAGGCGCACACAAAATCAATAATGCTTTGGGGCAAATCTTGCTCGCCAAACGTATGGGCAAAAAGCGCATCATTGCTGAAACAGGTGCTGGACAACATGGAGTTGCCACAGCCACTGCCTGTGCATTGATGGGTATGGAATGCAGCATCTACATGGGTGCGCTTGACGTGGAACGTCAGCACGTCAATGTGGAACGTATGCGTATGCTTGGAGCCACAGTAGTGCCTGCTGAGAGTGGCAACAAAACCTTGAAAGACGCCGTGAACGAAGCCTTAATGGCATGGTGCGAACGCCCCGATGATACGTTCTATCTCATAGGTTCTGCTGTAGGTCCTCATCCTTATCCCGACATGGTAGCACGCCTTCAAAGTGTCATTAGCAAAGAAATCAAAGGGCAACTGATGGAAAAGGAAGGTCGCGACTACCCTGACTATTTGATGGCGTGCATCGGCGGAGGTTCCAATGCAGCAGGAGCCATGTATCACTATCTCGACGACGAGCGCGTCAAAATTGTATTGGGTGAAGCCGGAGGACTTGGCAAAGACAGCGGATCTACTGCCGCAACCATCAACATTGGTTCAGAAGGTGTATTGCATGGCAGCAGAACACTTGTTATACAAACTCCTGAAGGCGAAGTGCAAGAGCCTTATTCCATTTCAGCAGGTTTGGACTATCCTGGCATCGGTCCGCTCATTTCTCACCTTGCCGACCAAAACCGTGCAGAAGTATTGTCTATCAACGATGACGAAGCGCTTCGTGCAGCTTTGAACTCACACGTCTTGAAGGCATCATCCCCGCCCTTGAAAGTAGCCACGCACTGGCACTTCTGCCGCATCTCAACCTTCAACCCGAAGATGTAGTGGTGATCAATGTGAGTGGGCGAGGTGATAAAGACATCTCGACTTATCTAGCGCACAAAACTGAGATTTTAGGAGAATAAGTAACATTTCTGCTTTGTCTCTTTATCTACAAACCATCTCATCTCTAGACCTATTGATATGCAGCACGTTTTGCTCATCGACAATTACGACTCTTTTGTCCACAACCTTGCACATCTTGTGCAAGCGTTGGGGGCAGAAGTCACTATCTTACGCAATGATGAAGTGGCGCACATAGATCTTGCCAACTATACTCATCTGCTCTTGTCTCCTGGTCCAGGATTACCCGAAGAAGCAGGCGATTTGCTTTCCTTCATTCGTCGTGCCGCAGGACAAATACCTATACTCGGTGTCTGTCTTGGTCATCAAGCCATTGCTCAATGCTATGGTGCTTCGCTTTTTCAGCACCCACAACCCTTGCACGGTATAGAAAGTCGTTGCCTTCTCCTCACAGAAGATAATTTGTGGGTGAACCTTCCCTATGACATCACCGTGGGACGCTATCATTCTTGGTCAGTTTGCGAACCGCTTCCCCATACTTTAGAAGTCACAGCGCGCGCTGACGATGGCACGGTTATGGCTTTTCGCCATCGCAGCCTTAATCTTCGCGGAGTACAATTTCATCCCGAAAGTATCCTCACACCTTTTGGCGCAGAAATCATAGATAACTGGCTAACTATTCCTTAGCAACGGTCTAATGGCTGATTTGGGATAAATATCAGTTCGAGAGACGAAAGAAGTGCATTCCCACTTTCCGCATATTCATCAAGACCTCGTAAGTTTTCTATACGAAACTCGATGATTGTTTTCTAACGCTTTCACATAGACTCTTTCTTCTTTTTGGGGGCTTTACTCAACTTATAGGAAATCTGCAGTATGGCATAAGAAGGCAGTGAGTTGTGCCACGTCTCTACGATACCTTGTGCGTTAATCACCTTCGTCACATTGCTAAGCCCGCCGAAGATGTCGTAACCATCCAAAGCAACACCTAAACGACCGCGAAGGAAGGTCTTTTCTAAACGAGCATTCGCCACAAAACGTAGGTCGTTCATACTTGCATCGCTATACCCCTCACGTTGATAAAACTTGCAGTCTGCATTAAACGCGAAGCCTGCAGGAAGAGCAATCTGAGCATTTAGTCCGTAGGTTACATCAAAACTGTTGATGGTTTGGAAGTTCTTGCGCTCCGATGTAGCATGCCAATAGCGGGCTCCGATGCTTCCGTCTAGAATCACGCGCTTTATCTTAGCATTAAACCGCAGCGATTCTTCCAACGTAAAGTTTTGTACCGTGCTTCGTTCCGTCACAAAGTCCACACTGTTGCGGAAATCTGCCTTCGTCTCACTGGTAAAGAGCGTCTTTTTCTCCTTGTCGAAAGGTCGTTCTAAGAAATGATGGGCAGCTACGTGCCAGTTTCCGTCTACATTCCTCGGAGAGAATGTGCGCACACCTGTGGCAGCATCGTAAGTTTGCCCGTGCGCAATGGCATTGCGTGTGACATCCCAGAAAAGACTTAAGGTTTGTCTTCTACCTTTTTTCCAATCGCCCCAAAAACGATACAGCTCCAACTTGTGACTCGTACTGCGTTGTAGATGAGGATTACCGCGATAAACATTCAGGGGATCGGCTTTGTCTACATAGTCCAAGAGACTTTGTAAATCAGGATGAGCAACATTTAATCTATACATAAGGTGAAAATCATCAAATCCCCAAGAGATTGAAGGCGTAAGAAACAGAACACTACGGTGAGGAGTGACCTGAAGTGCTGCTCTATTATAGGTCAGATGCTCAAGACTCCACTTTGCTTCTGGGGTAAAGCTAAGGTGGTGACTTGGTAATTTCCCACCTAACCAAAAAGTACACCGCGCACCGAGTGTAGTATTCAGCGCATTATTGATCTCGCTATAAGAATTTGGGGCATCGAGCGTCTGTAGTAATGCCGCTGTTGTGGAAGGCAGTACACCAAACGTGGGAGCATCTTTACCTAATTTGTCGAGACGATAGAACATTCTATCGCCTTTGAGGTAAGACTCTCTGACCTCTAAATAGGGAGTTATTCCTCCCCAGTCAGGACGATAGTCATATTCAGCTCTCAAACTCGCATTAGCTCTTGTTGAAGGTGCGTCTATGTAGCGACGTTGATGCTCGTTCGTCTGTGGCACTTGCGCCGATTGACCATAGTGCAATTGGTAGGCGGAAAAAGCAGTACCAGTTTTGTGTTCAAAGTCAGCGTTGAAGTCTAGCGAATAATAATCTGGAGTGCGAGGCACCTTGGCAAAACCAGATGCATTTAACCTTCCTGACCACGAATGTTCGCGACTCCTCTCTTGATTCTGCTGTCGATTCACCAGCATCTTCGCCAATCGTTCACTAGATGTCTGAAACAAACTGTCTAGTGACGCAGCGCGATAGGCATCTTTCGGGTCGGCTGAAAATTCCGCTCCTTGGTGCAAGGCGTCACTGCGGTGATGTTGATAATACAATGCTCCAAAGACTTTGAAATATCCTTCATCTCTCTTTCTTTCATAGGCTTGCTCTGTCTGCACCTTGAAGTGACTGCCCTCTGCTTCGCGACGTGCGCGATTGAATGTGCTATTAGGCAGCGTGGGTTGAAAGGTTTCGGAAGAACTAATGCTTTGGTTGAAAGTGTTTTGATGGTATATCTTAGCATGCCCCATATATTTCCATTTGTCCTTATCGCCTTTGACGAGAAATTCGAAGCCAGCAGTTTGCATCTCGGTGCGACCAGAGGCTGCACCATTGGCGTTCCAATTGCCGGAAGTGCCTGGTTCTCGCGTGTCGTTCGTGTTGTTGGCATTGCCATATAGGGCTAGGCGCGAGTGGTCGGTGAAACGAAGTCCAAAGGCGCGTCCAAGATAGCGGTTGGCTGTGCCATATCCGGCTCCAACATTGCCCACCCATCCGATGGAATACTCGCGTTTCAGATTGACATCCACCACAAGAGGGAGATCTTCTTTTCGCTCTTCCTTGCCTTTAGTGATGAAACTCCATGGGTGTTCCTTGCGATAGATCTTCACCTTGTTCACCATGTAGGCGGGTAAATTTTCCAATGCCACGCGAGGGTCTCCGCGAAAGAAATCTTCGCCATTGACCAATAGACTGCTCACGTACTGACCATTAACGGTGATTTGTCCATCGCGCAATTGAAATCCAGGGAGCAACTTGATGAGACCATCTAGCATCGAGCCCTCTGCTAACTGAAAGGCGTCGGCATTGTAAATGAGGGTATCTCCTTTCACAACCATGCGAATTTTGGAAGCCCGCACTTCTGCTGCACCCAGTTCGACGTCGTGATGCTTACCCATCTTCTTCAGTAGGATTTCTCCTACCGATCTGCGCTGTTCTCTGCGTCCTAAGTCGCGTTTGTAGAGATTGGCATACTGTGTGACGTAGCCTTCCTTGGAAAAACGAAAGATATAATCGGCGCGCAACAGAAATAGTCCTCGAAACTCGTCCCCGAAATTGTAAGAGGAACGGCCGTATGAATAGTTCTTATCAGTGTTGTGTTGCGAAACAAGGGAACTATCGGGACGTAGCACTTCTACTTTTACGCCTTTGAGCATTTCGTGCGTGAAGCTATCCATGACTTTAGCATAGACAGCAATGCTGTCACGCTGCGATTGCGCATGGATCACGATGAAAGGCGAAAAAGCCAACACAAGAAATAGATAACGAATTTTCATGAGAAAACAGATTGATAAGGTAAGTTCAAATAGAGTCTCCAATAGAGTAAAAACAATGACAGCACTACTAGTATCGGATTGCAGCACAGTAGATGCACTGTGGGCACCGCAAATATACGTATAATACTCCAAAGGAACAATCTAATATGGTATTTTTCCAACTCACGTATATCAGGCACAATAAGAACATCTCACCACTTTACAACTCAAATATGTTTCGAGAAAAATTATCACTCTACTCATCGTAAGTTCTGACTATTGAAATGAATAAACTAGAAAGTGATAAGGACTGCACAACTCAGTAACAAAACCATCACCTTAAACAAGAAAATGTTAGATTGCACACAAAAACCAGTACAAAGATTTGGAGGTGTGAGAAGAATGTTGTAACTTTGCACTCGATTGGGAATAACTACAACTAAAGCAACAGAAAATTACAGATAGCAATGTCTAAGATTTGTCAAATTACCGGTAAGAAAGCCATGGTGGGCAACAACGTTTCTCACTCGAAGCGTCGCACCAAGCGTACATTCGACGCAAACTTGTTCACCAAGAAGTTCTACTATGTAGAGCAAGATTGCTGGATCCAGCTCAAGATTTCTGCAGCTGGTCTCCGCTTCATCAATAAGGTTGGTCTCGACCAAGCACTCGAGAGCGCAGCTCAAAAGGGCTACCTCAACTGGAAAGATATTAAAGTAATCGGCTAATCCATATATAACTCATGGCAAAGAAAGCTAAAGGTAATCGCGTTCAGGTAATCCTCGAATGCACCGAACATAAGGAAAGCGGTCTGCCCGGAACAAGCCGCTACATCACTACCAAGAATCGTAAGAATACCCCCGACCGTTTGGAATTGAAAAAATACAATCCCATCCTCAAGCGTATGACGGTTCACAAGGAAATCAAATAATCCAAGTAATCACCCTTTCTCGCACATAATTAACTATGGCAAAAAAGACCGTCGCTTCGTTCCAAGCTGGTAAAACAGATGGACGTTCGTACACTAAAGTCATCAAGATGGAAAAGAGCCCTAAGACTGGTGCTTACATCTTTAATGAACAAATGGTTCGCAATGAGGATGTTGATGCATTCTTCAAGAACTAAACTAACGGATAATTCTCCTGCTCGTTTCTAACAAGCAGTACCTAGCATAGCTCTCGCATTTTTGCGAGAGCTTCTTTTATTTCATACGTACCTCTTTCATTCTACGGCAAATGAGTGTGAAACTCTCATTTCCTCACCACAAGAAATAAGAAGAGCCCTTCAACTTTCAAGTAGATAAGGTCTTTTATTCCAAGAATTTGTCGTATTTTTGCACAAACTCTATACTTATGGGATTTTTCAGTTTCTTCTCGAAAAAAGAAAAAAAGGAGACATTAGACAATGGTCTTCAGCAAACAAAGACAAGCGTATTTTCAAAGATAGCCCACGCAGTAGCTGGCAAATCAAAGGTTGATGATGACGTTCTCGACAATCTAGAAGACATTCTCATCACCAGCGACGTTGGTGTGGACACTACGCTTGATATTATTCACCGCATCGAAGAGCGCGTGGCACGCGACAAATATGTTAGTACCAATGAGCTTAATGCAATCCTCAAGGAGGAAATAACGCAACTACTTGTCACCGACGGCAACCAAATCAACGAAGAAAATCTAGGATTTGAAGTGCCCAACTCTGACAATCCCTTCGTTATCCTAGTGGTTGGTGTGAATGGCGTGGGAAAAACAACCACTATCGCCAAACTTGCTTACCAATTTAAGGAAGAAGGTAAGAAAGTAGTGCTCGGTGCTGCCGATACCTTCCGTGCCGCCGCTGTGGAACAATTATGCATTTGGGGCGAACGAACTGGAGTGCCCGTTGTGAAACAAAAAATGGGTGCAGATCCCGCATCCGTAGCCTACGACACCTTAGCGCATGCCAAATCCATCGGTGCAAATGTTGTTATCATTGACACCGCAGGCCGTCTTCACAACAAGGTTGGTTTGATGAACGAGCTTACCAAGATAAAAAAAGGTGATGCAAAAACTCGATGTCAATGCTCCTCAGGAGGTGCTTTTGGTACTCGACGGAAGCACTGGCCAAAATGCCTTTGAACAAGCTAAGCAGTTTGTAAAAGCAACGGAGGTCACCTCATTGGCTATCACCAAACTCGATGGCACTGCAAAAAGGTGGTGTAGTGATTGGCATCTCCCACCAAATGAAAGTTCCAGTGAAATATATTGGACTTGGTGAGAAGATGACAGATTTGCAACCCTTCAACGCGCGCGAATTTGTAAATTCGCTTTTCTCCACAGAGCAATAGCCCGCGATGAGGGATAAAAACTCCCTTATCCTTCCACAACACAACGACATAGATAGACATAATGAAACATACCATTGACGTAATAACGATGGGATGTTCAAAGAATCTTGTAGACTCCGAGAACCTCCTTCGCCAATTTGCAGCTATTGGCTGCGACTTTCACCATAATCCAGAACAACTACACGGCGACATAGCTGTAATCAACACTTGTGGTTTCATTGGTGACGCCAAAGAAGAAAGCATCAATCAAATTTTGGATTTGGTGGAACACAAAACGGCTGGACAACTGAAAGAAGTGTACGTGATGGGATGTTTGTCGGAACGTTATCGTGAAGAACTTAAAGCAGAAATTCCAGAAGTAGACAAATTCTATGGCAAGTTTGACTGGAAGGACATGATTAAGGATCTTACGACGACCGATAGTCTTGCGGCAGTGGCTTGCAACGCTCTCACTGCTCGTGTGCTCACCACACCTCGACATTATGCCTATCTCAAAATTTCAGAGGGTTGCAATCGTACTTGTGCTTATTGCGCTATCCCCTTGATTACGGGCAAACACCAAAGCCGTTCGATGGAGGATATTCTCACTGAAGTCGAAGAACTGGTGAAAATTGGCGTACACGAATTTCAAATCATTGCGCAAGAACTCACCTTCTACGGCATTGACCGCTACGGACGTCAATGCCTTCCCGAACTGATTGAGCGCATGGCACAAATTCCTGGGGTGGAATGGATACGTCTACACTACGCTTATCCCACAAAGTTCCCTATAGATTTGCTTCGAGTGATTCGTGAAAACAAAAACGTGTGCAGCTATCTCGACATTGCCCTACAGCACATTTCTGACAATATGCTGACTCGCATGCGTCGCCACATTTCAAAGCAAGAAACGCTAGATCTTATTGCAAAATTTCGCGAAGAAGTTCCTGGCATAACCCTCCGCACCACCTTGATGGTCGGTTTTCCAGGAGAAACTGAGGAAGATTTTTGAAGAACTCATGGACTTTGTGCGTACAGCACGCATTGACCGCATGGGAGCTTTTGCCTACAGTGAAGAAGAAAACACTTACGCTGGCGAGCATTACGAAGATGATGTACCAGCGGAAGTGAAACAAGAACGCTTAGACCGCTTGATGCAACTACAAGAACAAATAGCAGCAGAACTTTCTGCCGAAAAAGTGGGCAGGGTCTTCCGTATCATCATAGACCGCGAAGAAGACGGCTACTATGTTGGTCGCACAGAATTCGACTCGCCCGAAGTAGACTGTGAAGTACTCATTTCAAGCGCTGACTATCAACTCAATTTGGGAGAGTTTTACGTAGCGCGCATCACTTCTGCTGAAGAGTTCGATTTATACGCAGAAGTAGTGTAACTATATTTCTTTCACAACAATAAGTTATCCAACAATGAACAACAAAGAGTTTGTCAACGCATTGGCAACCCGTCTACAAAAGAATCCGCAAGCGGTGAAACAGCGAATTGAAGCCTTAGTAAACACTATGGCCGGTATGCTAGACGAAGGTGCAACGCTGAATGTGCAAGGTTTTGGAACTTATGAGGTGAAAAAGAAGAAAGAGCGTATCATCATACATCCCATAACGAAGCAACGCCAGCTTGTTCCTCCCAAATTAGTAGTTGCCTTCAAGCCAAGTCCGACGCTCAAGGACAAATCAACGCTTAGCTTATGACGGAAAAGAAATTTCAACTCCAAGATCTAGCAGAACAATTGGCTAGAGAACAAGGTATTTCGTCTCAAGAAGCCTTAGAGTTTGTGCGCACCTTTTTTGAACTTACTGAAGAAGGTATCCTCAAAGACAGCCTTGTCAAAGTGAGTGGCTTTGGCACCACTAAACTTGTGATTGTCAACGAAAGAGAAAGTGTAAATATCCACACTGGCGAGCGTTTTCAAATCGGAAAACACAGCAAGATAACTTTCACCCCCGACAATACATTGAGGGATTTAGTGAATAGTCCGTTTGCACTCCTCAGCACAACAACACTCTTTGATGACACCCCCGAGGAGGAATTAGATTCGGTGCCCGTGATAGAAGATGATTTCTCTGATGATTCGGAAGATGCACTCACGCCAGAAAAGGTTACCAACGAAAGTGAACAAGTACTCGTTGCTGAAGTTCCCAGTAGCCAAGTGCATAACGGCAGTATCCACACAGACGATTCTACAGAAGTTGTAAAAGGACTTCAAAGCGAAGAAACCTCAACCGCCGATGTTGTTCCTCAAGAAAGTCTAAGCGAGAAACGTTTAAGCCAGGAGGCTTCAAGCGAAGATAACGACAATACATCTGAGGAAGAAAAAGTCTCTACCACAGAGTTTTCTACTGCAACAGCCCCAGACACCATTCTTGTAGATAGTAGTACGCAAGTAAACGCCAATTCAATAGAGTTTACCTCTCCAACAACACCAGATGATAATCTGTCGTCTTCCACTTCTTCTGAAAAAACTCTACTTCAGTCAAGCACTGAATCAACAGAGTCTAGACAAGACGAAGAGGAAGAAATCCTCATCGGCGCAAATACTAAAGAAGAGGCGTTAGGCCAAGAAACGACTTCGGACTTTTCTGGTAACTCAGCCAGCGTAGATGTCACCTTGACAACTATTCCTGCCGAAACGGAGAAGAAACCTTCGCATATCACCAATATCCAAGGGGAAATTCACGTAACTACCGATAACTTGAATCATAAAGAGCAACACCATCGCACTCGCTTTAATGTGCTTCTTGTTGCCTGTGTACTGCTACTTGTTGTTTTATCTTATTTTGCAGGTTACTACCATTGGCTTTGCCCCAACTGTCCGCAATCTCACGTTGTGCTACCGACACAACCAGCCAACAATGCGCAACACAATCCCAAAGTTGATAACAGCGTAACTACTTATCCTGGAAAGAACTCAGACACCACAGCTAAAACTCCACGACCAACGGACACCACGAGCTCAACGGCTGATGCTCAGCCTAATGATGCGAGCGCAACTTCTTCCCCAGAAAAGACTAAAAAGGAAGAAAAAGCTGCCCCCCAAGCCGCAACGACTCAGACCATTATTGTAAAATTGCAGCATTTATCCTCCCAACAAAAGGAACAATTGCTAGCAAAATCACGACAATGGCAACAACTTCCACATGGAAAGTCTATCATTGTGGGTACATATGCATCGCACGTGGTAAAAACGGGAGAAAGCATTCCTCGTTTAGCGAAACGATACTACGGAAACTCCAATTACGCCAATTATATCGTATTATTCAACCACATTAAAGACCCTGACGTCATTAAGGTGGGACAACAAATCAAGATGCCACAACTCCTCCAGCAATAAAAGCACATATCTATAAGTATTAGGCACTTGATTCCCTTATACGAAGTCGTTCTATAAAAAATCCAACCCAAACATCATCATTGTTTTGATGTTTGGGTTGGATTTTTTATCCCTATAAAGCAGATGCATCAAATTGAAAAGGCAACAGACTACTCACCTTCTCTAGTTCGTAAATCACATCTTCACCATATAGCAACACGCGAATCGGCTGCCGATATCGCATTTCAGCTTCAATCAAAGCTTGACGACAAATACCGCAAGGACTAATTGGCACTGTCAAGAAACCTTCTTCGCTTGCTCGGCGCGCAGCAATTGCAATGGTCACAGGAGCAGTATTGGGATACTGAGAATTAGCATAAAACATAGCTGTTCGCTCAGCGCAACAACCAGCTGGATAGGCGGCATTTTCTTGATTGCTTCCACAAACTACTACCCCATTCTCTAAACGCAAGGCCGCTCCCACACAAAAATTAGAGTAAGGAGCATAACTTGTGTGCGTGGCTGCTTTAGCTTGTTCAATCAAATCAAAATCTTCAGGTGAAAGTCCTTCACCTTTAGGATAAAAGGTGTAAGGAAGGACGAATTGTGCTTTAGCCATATGCGATGCAAATGAAACGTGTAACAATGACTTATAATCGGTAGTGCAAAATATAAGGATAAAAATCGAGATACCGTGCATTCTTATAAGCCTATTTTATTCCTCAAATCATAATTTATGTCCCAAATTCCAGCCTCTACCAAGCAGAATAAACACGTCTTATGGGATAATCCCAAAGGCAAACAAAAAGTGATTGCAGCCCACAAAATAACTAAAGTTATTTTCACAATGCGTATCCCTCTATTTAACGCGACTTTTCGAACTCAGAAAAAGTTGTTGAGAAATATGCGATTCTCAGAGCGTTTGAAAATCGCAATTTTCAGACGGTTTTTGCAAGAAATTCCCTCGTTTTTAGCGAAACAACCCGTCGTTTGTGATGAAACAACACGTTGTTCGTGCGATTTTAAGGGACATTTTTCAAAAAACTTCCCACAGAATTTATTTTTCTTCCCACGGAATTTTGAAAACGTCCGACAAAATTGGGAAAATATCCGACAAAATCGTGGAAAAGTCGGAGAAAGCTGTAGAATGCTCCCTTTTTTTCAAAAATTCGAGAACGGGAAAGAAGAAAATTTTTCTCCGCTTAGTACCGTCATTTTTTTCCTAGAAGGAGAAAAAACTTGGCCATTTTTGGGCCTGGTCTTTAACATTTTAATTTCGAAGATTTAAGACATAACGCAAGAAACAAGCGTTAGAAGTAAAACTCGTTAAGAAGTTGAAACAATTTGATTTTTCGCTTCGTTGACAGCATCCCAAAGTGATGGCTTTACAAACTACTGCTCATTTTGAAGATTGTATGCATCCTCAGTTTTTAAAGTCCCAAAAGTCATTAGATCTGAATAGATTTCATTTGATGATTGAGCAGTTGGTTGTTCGTAAGACCGAAAACGTAGCGGACTGCCCGAGAACGAACGAAGACCAAGATGCCAACATAAAGATGAAGAAGGATTTGAACTCATCTTTCAATTACAAGTAGCATTATGGCGGTCTAATGACCAGTTTGGGTTCAATTTCAAGTAGCGCTTTTACGGTCTAATGACCGATTTGGTGGTAATCTCAAGTAGCCACAAGAATGATTTCAAAGAACCATCTTTCTCACAACTGTTTTCTCTCAAGATTAGTCAATATATGCTACAAAACAATAGAAGCTGCTCCAAAGAAATTATTTTGGAGCAGCTTCTATTTATCCAGATATTAATGTGAATTGCGCAAGAATTAAGCTTCAGGCTTCATGTTGGTGTAAACATTTTGCACATCATCAAAGTCTTCAAGTCGCTCAACCATCTTATCGATGGTTTCACGCTGTTCAGCTTCAACGTCTTTGAGATCGTTGGGGATATAAGTGAATTCCGCACTGACAATCTCAAAACCTTCTGCTTCAAGATGCTTTTTGAATTTCGCTGAACGACTTAGGATCACCATAAATCGTTACGCTACCTTCTTCTTCATCTTCGTCAAATTCGTCTTCAACACCATAGTCAATGAGGTCGAGAATGAGTTCTTCCATATCAAGTCCTTCTTTCATCTTGAATGCAAATACGCATTTATGATCGAAGAGGAAAGCCAACGACCCCATTGTACCAAGGTTTCCGCTAAACTTATTGAAGACAGAACGGACGTCACCTACTGTGCGCGTTGGGTTGTCAGTAAGAGTGTCTACGAAGATAGCGACACCGTGAGGACCATATCCCTCGTATGTCATCGTTTTGTAGTCACTTTGATCTTTACCCATCGCGTTCTTGATGGCGCGGTCAATGTTATCCTTCGGCATATTCTCGCGCTTAGCCGTAGCAATGATAGCACGGAGCGTGGGGTTTGTGTCGGGATCTGGGCCACCACCTTTGACGGCAACGGCGATTTGTTTACCAATCTTTGTGAACGTGCGAGCCATATGCCCCCAACGCTTCATCTTAGCGGCTTTGCGATATTCAAAGCTCTTCCCATAGGAATATAATTATAGGATTGTAATTGTTGTATCTATCAATAGGCCCTTCTCTCTGCTAAAGCAGAATTACATAGCGCACTTCTACTTTGCAGAGAAAGGAACAGAAATGTTGCTTAAAACTTAGCCTCTAAGCACAGCACCAAGCTGCTGTTCGAGTTGTTTCAAGATTTTAGCCATAATGGTCTCAGTCTGTTTATCATTCATCGTTTTGCTTTCATCTTGCAACACGAATGAAACGGCATAACTCTTTTTACCGGCTTCAAGATTTTTGCCTTCGTAAACGTCAAAGAGTTCCACGCGCTTAAGGAGTTTTTTCTCGCACGCAAAGGCGATACGCTCAATTTCTCCAAAAGTGACATTAGTGTCCAACAACAAAGCGAGGTCACGACGAACCGCTGGGAACTTGGAGAGTTCGGTGTAAGAAACTTCCTTCTTGGGTAATTTCTTCATCAAAAGCGTCCAATTGAAATCTGCATAATAAACTTCTGTTTCAATGTCGCAAGCCACGAGGAGCGCTTTCTTCACAAGCCCCAATTCGAGATATACCTTGCCATTTCGGTCAACGACGGCGATACTCTTGGAGAAAATGTCGTTTTTGCCCTCTTCAACCAAGAATTGACCTAATGCAATGCCAAGGCGGCGCAATACATTGAGTGCGTAACCTTTGAGTTCGTAGACACTTGCATCTTCATTAGCGTGCGCCCACGAGTTTTCGACACGTCGTCCAGTAAGCCAAAGCCCAAGATGCAAGGCTTCACTATAAGGAGCAAGCACTTTCTCTGCGTTGCGCTTGTCAGCATCATAATGATAGCAGTTGCCCAATTCAAAGAAACGGAGATTAGCTTCCTTACGGTTCACATTGTGAGCAATACTTTCTAGTCCTCCAAAGAGAAGGGTTTGGCGCATCACATTGAGATCGCTAGAAAGTGGATTGATGAGATGCACAAGATGCTCAGGTGCATAAGTCTTCAAGTCCTTATAATAAGCTTCGCGCGTGAGAGAGTTATTGAGAATTTCGTGGAATCCTTCTCCCACAAGCTGCTCACTAATCAGGTTTTGTAGTTTCTGACTAATGTCGTTAGCTCCTTTGACAGTGAGCGAAGACTTCAGACTCGTAGGAATCTCGACGTTGTTGTAACCATAAATGCGGAGAATATCCTCAACAACATCGCAAGGACGTTGAACATCAACGCGATAAGCTGGAATTTGCAAAGAAAGTACCTCTGAGGTTTCAGAGATGATTTTCATATCGAGAGAAGTGACAATCGATTTCACCAATTCTGGTTCAATGTGCTTACCAATCACTCCATCGACATAAGCGTATTCAAGGTTGACCTCAAAAGTTTCCACCAAGGAGGGTTGCTCAACATCAACTATTTCCATAGCGATTTCTCCACCAGCCAATTCTTTTGCCAACAAAGCCGCAGCTTTGAGCGCATAGATTTGTCCGTCGGGATCAATACCGCGTTCAAAACGGAAAGAAGCATCAGTGTTAAGACCATGGCGACGTGCACTCTTTCTCACCCAAGTGGGATGGAAGTAAGCACTTTCAAACACGACATTGGTCGTTGTTTCATACGTTCCACTACCCTTGCCCCCGAAGACACCAGCAATGCACATTGCTTCTTTAGCGTTGCAGATAGCTAAATCGCGGTCAGAAAGTTCGTGTTCTTCTCCATCAAGAGTGACAAACTTAGTGCCGTTCTCCAATGTTTTCACAACAATCTCTCCCCCTTCAACCATATCGGCATCAAAGCAATGCAGAGGTTGTCCGTATGCCATCATAACATAATTGGTGATGTCCACGATATTGTTGATGGGGCGGAGACCAATCGTGGTGAGTTTATCTTGCAACCACTTTGGACTTTCTTGAATCTTACAGCCTTTGAGCGAAACTGCTGTGTAGCGAGGGCAAGCCTCAGTTTGTAAGACAGAAACTCTGATGGGCAAATCGTTGTTGTCTACTTTGAAATCCTCTACACTTGGACGATGTAGCGCAGTCTTTTTGCCGTTGCGCTGGAGATAAGCATATAAATCGCGTGCAACTCCCCAATGCGAGCAAGCGTCAGCGCGGTTGGGGGTAATATCTACTTCTATGAGATAATCGCTTTCCAAGCCGAAATACTCAGCAGCAGGCGTACCTACGACAGTATCTTCGGGGAGTACCATAATACCATCGTGACCTTTGCCGACACCTATTTCATCTTCGGCACAAATCATACCAAGACTTTCAACGCCACGGAGTTTTGATTTTTTGATGACAAACTCGCTGTCGCCATCATATAATTTGGTGCCAAGTGTGGCAACAATAACCTTTTGTCCCGCAGCGACATTGTGTGCACCACAAACAATCTGCGTGGGTGCTTCGCCATTACCCAAATCTACTGTAGTGACGTGCATGTGGTCAGAGTTGGGATGTGCCTCGCACGTGAGGACGTGTCCAACAACAAGTCCCTTTAGTCCACCACGGATGGTCTGAACTTCTTCCACAGCTCCCACTTCTAGTCCAATGGAAGTGAGGGCTACGGCTATTTCTTCGGCTGTCATTTCGCAATCAACGTACTCTTTCAGCCATTTGTAGGAAATATTCATATAGCAATATCGTTTGCAGTGTAGAAGCAGCCTATACTATGAGAATTGAGTAAGCCAACGTTGCATCTTTGCTTAAAACAAAGCCAAGAAATCAACAGATTCGCTTATCCCCCCTATCGTAACTCCTAGATTTGACAAAGAGTTTGACGAATTAAATAGGAGAAGGCTGCAAAAAAATCTCCGCAAATTTACTCATTTCTTTTTGAGAAAAGGAAAGATGAAAGACACGAAAACGCGATTTTCATATAAAGAAAAGGGAGTAAATGGGGATTTTTCTGTAACTTCGCAGGTAATTAAAAGACTAATAGGGCATAATCCTATGCTGAAAAAGATAATTTTCCTCTGTTGTGGCCTTGTTTGTGCTGCAACCTCTGCATATTCTCAAGTTGGTGAACAACGCAATCAATGGGCACTAGGCTTCAATGGCGGTGTGAGTATGAATAAAATCTTGTTTACTCCCAATATCCGCCAATTTTATCAGACAGCTCCCGTGCTCGGGTTTACAGCGCGTTACACCAGCGAAAAGTATTATGGACTGATTTGCGCTATTCAACTAGAAGCCAATTACTGGCGCGCTGGATGGCGTGAAGAAATTCTGTCGTCTACCTCGCATCCATTACCTGACACCTACCAACGCAACATCGATTATATCCAACTTCCGATGATGGCCAATCTTGGTTTAGGTGAAGAAAATCGAGGATTTAAAGGCTTTCTCTTGGCTGGACCACAAGTTAGTTACACATTCGGTGACCACGAAGTGCGCTCAACGCAATGGACGACTATACTTCTAAGGGAGTCACCCTACCCAACCGTGCCAACGGGGTGATAGCACAATATGGGAAATCCATAGAAAATCGTTTAGACTATGGTATTGTCGGTGGACTTGGGGCTGAAGTTTCCTCTAAAATAGGTCACTTCATTGTCGACGCGCGCTATTACTACGGACTGTCAGACATTTTCCACAATGCCAAAAAAGATCCTTTTGCTAGATCGGCCAACAATGCGCTAATGTTTAAGTTCACCTATTTGATGGACTTCCCACGCGACAAGCGTCGCTAAACCAGCGTGGCGCTATTTACGCTTTTTTGTAGACATAACAGTCTCATACATTGACACTTTCTGCTTTCGAATAACAGCAAAGATATATGCGAAAAATAAACATTCGCCTCTTTATTCAATGGTCGTTGGGCATCTTATTGGTGTCTTACGGCCTTTTGGTCTTTGCATTAAACAATTCGGGAGTTCAGACTTATCTGGCCAATGCTATCGAACAACAATTAGAAGAGAAACTCCAATCAGAAGTAGAAATAGGCTCTGTGGAGATTGGATTGCTCAATAGTGTACAGTTGCATAATGTATTGCTCAAGGATAAATCTGGCAAAAAGCTATTAGAGAGTAAGTTATTACTTGGAAAAATAGAACTTTTACCGCTTCTACATAAACAAATATCACTGCGCAACATCGCTTTGCTTGATGCGCAAATAGCACTATACAAGAACAGAAAGGACGGTAACACCAACTTTCAATACATTATTGATGCTTTTAGTAGTAAAAGCAAGGATAGTTCTACGGCGCTTAATCTGAGTATAAACTCTCTAATTATGAGAAGATGCGCCCTGTCTTACGATGAATGGTATCAACCACAAGCGCAAGTTGGAAAATTTAGCCCGCATCACGTTAATCTAAGGAATTTAGACGCTATTCTATCGCTGAAATGTTTGACCAAGGATAGTATCAATTTGAGAGTGCGACAATTCTCAGCAGAAGAAGCTTGTGGATGGAAACTTTCTCATTTACAACTTCGTCTTAGTGCCAACCGACACAAGGCAGAAGTTCGCGACTTTTCTCTGCAAACTCCTCAATCTCGCATTAGTCAAGAACGTCTTGTGGCTTATTATGATGCTTCATCAATAGAAAAGATTTTCAATTCACTAATTGTCGAAGGAGCTATCGAAGATGCGCGCATTGCGACCAATGACATTGCCCCATTGCTACCACAATTGCATCCCCTCAATGAGATTTTGTTTATGAGCACGCAGTTTGCGGTGCGTAAAGGTGAGGTAAGACTCAAAAATCTGCAGTTGAGCAATGCAACCGACCGTTTCTATCTTTCTACTGATGCTACTCTATCATTACCACAAGGCAAGTTTAGTGCAATAAGTGCGCAACTTCAGAAACTGTCTCTACAGCAACACTTCGTGCGCTCTGCAATGAATGCGCTTCACCTCAAAGAGTTGCCAGAATGGTTGCGTCCTTTAGAAACGATTGAATTGAAAGGAAAATTGCGCTATGCGACAACGCACAGCAGCTATTTCGATGGACAAATCATTTCGCCAATAGGGAAGATTGAACTCAACGCGAATTATTGGAAAGGAAATCTGACTGGGCAGCTTTCTTCACGCAACTTGCGCCCTGCTCTGTTGAAACAAATTCCTAATTTACCCACAATGATTAGCCTTGAAGCGAAAGGCCATTTGCAACTCAACGGAACAACACGGCCCAATGGTAGAATTGAACTAAAAATTCCAGAGGTCGAATGGAGGCAACATCACTATAAAAACTTGGCAACCACCGCTTCTCTTTTTAATGGAAAAGCTGACGTATCCTTACAAGCCAATGATCCTTCTTTGGATTTAAGCCTTGAAGCAAAAGCATCATTAGACCAACAATGGAAACCGTCATTGCTTTTTGCTAAGGGACAAGTTCATCGTTTCTCTCCTTCCGACTTAGGTTTAGGAAAGCAATGGGGCAATGGACTGTTTGCCTTTGAGTTTGACTTGCAAGCTCCTCAATTAGATTTCAAACATCCACAAGGAGAACTCGAAATACGCCAGTTTTCATTGAAGAACACTGACGCTCCTTACGCTTTTGAGTATCTTCTACTCACTGCTAGACAACAAAATGAAGGAACTCACTTGACTTTGCAAAGTGATTTTGCAGACGCAACTGTTTTTGGAACGACAGATATCCCTTCTCTACGCAAAGCTGCAGACCTATGGTGGAAGAATGTGATGAGTAAGGGAATGGAATCTGCGGAAACACAGACCGCTGCGACTCTTTCTCCGTCTTCAACAGACCATAAGGAGCGACCATCTGTGGCTCAGTCCCACAAGAGCATACTATCCTTGGACTGCACCTCAAACGCACGGACTTCTTGCAACGCTTGTTCAAAATAGATGTAGCAGCCAATCAAGCGGTAGAAGCCGAAGGACGTTTGGCAGCAGATGGCAGTCAATTATACCTCCAAGCCAAAGCTCCACATTTACGGTTTGGCAACACGGAACTAAATAATATCGCGATGACTGCGCGCAGTGAAAAGTCTGATTTCAGACTTATTGCCAAAGTCTTACGTCCAATGCGCAAAGCTGATTTTCTATTAGAACTTCAAGCGCACACAGAGAACGGAAAACTACGCTCGGACATCTTGTGGTCAGAACAACAACATCATAAATTTTATGGCAGTTTGTCGAGTGAAACGCTTATTGAAACTCTCAACTTGCAGCGCATCAAAGAGAGTCGTCTGAAAGTAAACCTGCTTCCTACGTCATTGACCATCAATGACACGATATGGAACATAGAACCAGGGAATATAATGTTTAATGATGGACAATTGAACATTCAGAACCTCTCTCTATCACACGCACAGCAAAGATTGTCTGTTTCGGGGGAGTATGCGCAACATCGTGATGGTCTTTTGGTAAACCTCCGCCAGTTTGATGTAGGTTATGCCTTGTCTATGATTGGTTTAGAAGACCTCATCTTCGGTGGACGTGCCACAGGACAAGCCACCATTCGTCCTTCTGCACAAAACGAGTTGCAAGTCTTTGCGAATCTCGACATTCCTCATTTCACCTTCAACCACTCGCCTCTCGGACACGCGAAGATTGAAGGCGGATTTCGTGGAGGAGACCAAACGATTCTTCTCAAAGCCAACATAGAAGAACCCAACATCAGTAGTACCCAAGTGGCAGGTTATGTGAGCATTGGAAACAAAGACCTCGATCTTCACATCAAAGCGAACCACACTCCGATTGGTTTCTTGAATTATTACGTTGGAGATATCTTTCATAACATCCAAGGTCGCACCACTGGGACAACGCGCATCTTTGGTTCTTTCAAAGCTATTGACTTTGAGGGTCAACAGCACGCTTCGGCTGCGCTGACTATTCCAGTAACGGGAGTTAGATACCAAGTAAAGATGCAGACGTAAACATCGCTCCAGGAGTTTTTTCTGTTGAAAATGCGATGATAAGTGATAGTCTTCAAGGCACAGGCTCTATCTCTGGTGCATTAAGCCATCGCCATCTTAAGGATATGCACTTCGATTTTACAGCACAAGGCAAAAAGCTTTTGATGTATGACCAAGCGCAATCCATTGATTTGCCTTTCTATGCCACAGCCTTTGGTACGGGGGATGTGCACGTCTGGGGAGCTCCGCATCAGTTGAACGCCAACATTCGCGTTAGAACGGACAACAACACGACTTTGACGTATATGCTCGACCACCCGAACGATGCAGACCACCAACTCCTCACCTTTCGCCAAAAGACGGAAGAAGAAACCATTCAGAAAAAAAGACAGTGTCGAGCAAATCCCCCAAGCATCTCCCATTACCAATGCAAGTAAGACTGATATTCGTCTGAATTTTCAAGTCGACGTTAGCCCCGAGGCAACGCTTCGAATGGTGACCGATGCCAAAAGCGGCGATGTTATCACCGTGCAAGGGAGTGGTCCTATTCAAGCCTCCTTCTATAATAAAGGAGAGTTCCAAATGTTTGGTACCTACAAAATAGCGAGTGGTGCGTACGACTTGAGTATTCAAAACTTTATCAAGAAGCCTTTTACGCTTAGTCCAGGAGGTACAGTTAATTTCTCTGGAAATCCACTCAATGCAGACGTAAATATATTGGCTTCGTATGTTGTCAACTCCGCTTCATTGGCGGACCTCAACATTGGTAATGCCTTTGCCAACAACACAACTCCAGTCAACTGTTTGATAAAGTTCACTGGAAAAGTATGCAATATGAACTTGGCACTTGATTTTGACCTTCCCAATGTAAGCGAAGACGAAAAGATGATGGTGCGCAATCTCATTGCTTCTGATGAAGAACGCACTACGCAAGTGCTTTATCTCCTAGGAGTGGGGAGATTCTTCACATATAACTATGCAAACATTGCGGGAGCCGCCAACAGTAGCCAATCTGAGATTATGATGAAGTCATTGCTTTCAAGCACACTTTCGTCACAACTCAACAACATCATTGCTAACGCTGTTGGAAACACAAACTGGACTTTTGGTGCCAACGTTAGTACCGGTCAATTAGGCTGGAGCGATATGGAAGTAGACGGACTCTTATCGGGAAAGCTCTTAGACAATCGCTTACACTTCACAGGGAAGGTAGGCTATCACGAACGAGAAGCTGCAACTACGAATTTTGTTGGTGACTTTAACGCTCACTACCTCCTCACTCCTACTGGAACGTTCAACCTCAAAGCCTATAGCGAAACTAACAACCGCTATTTTTCAAAATCAACACTCACAACGCAAGGCTTAGGACTACAAATCAAGCGTGACTTTAATTCGCTATTTGATTTGTTCTCTCGCAAACGCAAAACTAAAACTTCCAATTCGAACGAAAAGAAATAAAGAACAATATGAATCCTGAAATTCAACGCAGAAGAACCTTCGCCATCATTTCTCACCCTGACGCAGGTAAGACTACTCTCACAGAAAAGCTCTTGCTTTTTGGTGGACAAATTCAAGTGGCCGGTGCAGTAAAGAACAATAAGATTAAGAAAACAGCCACCTCTGACTGGATGGAGATTGAAAAACAACGTGGTATCTCTGTGACAACCTCTGTTATGGAGTTTGACTACGAAGGTTATAAGGTGAATATCCTCGACACTCCTGGTCACCAAGACTTTGCAGAAGATACATTCCGCACACTTACCGCTGTAGACTCTGCCATTATTGTTGTGGATGGTGCAAAAGGTGTAGAAGCGCAAACCCGAAAGTTGATGACTGTGTGCCGAATGCGCAAAACTCCCGTTATTGTTTTTGTAAACAAGATGGACCGCGAAGGTCGTGACGCTTTTGACCTTCTTGACGAACTTGAAGAAGAATTGCAGATTGGCGTACGTCCACTTTCTTGGCCTATCAACCAAGGTCAGCGATTCAAAGGTGTTTACAACATATTTGAACAACAACTCGATCTCTTCAAAGCCGACAAACAAAAGGTGACAGAAAAGATTGCTGTTGACATCAACGCTCCTGGCGAGCTTGAAGCCAATGTGGGAGAAGCTGACGCAGCAAATTACGAGAAGACTTAGAATTGATTGACGGTGTATATCCTGAGTTTGATGTAGAGCAATATCTATCTGCTGATATCGCTCCCGTCTTCTTTGGCTCGGCACTCAATAATTTTGGTGTCAAAGAATTGCTCGATTGTTTCGTCAAAATAGCTCCTGCCCCACGTCCTACTCAAGCAGAAGAGCGTGTTGTAGACCCTGAAGAAAAGAAATTTACAGGATTTATCTTCAAGATTACAGCCAACATCGACCCGAACCACCGCTCTTGTATTGCATTTTGTAAGGTATGCTCTGGCAAGTTCGTCAGAAACGCTCCCTATACTCACGTGCGCAATGGTAAAACTGTGAGATTTTCTAGTCCAACACAGTTTATGGCGCAACGTAAAGAAACTATTGACGAGGCTTATCCTGGCGACATCGTTGGTCTTCCCGACAACGGTATCTTCAAAATTGGAGACACTTTAACCGAAGGCGAACTCATTCACTTCAAAGGACTGCCATCGTTCTCTCCTGAAATGTTCAAATACATTGAGAACGCTGATCCAATGAAGACCAAGCAACTGCAAAAAGGTATCGACCAACTTATGGACGAAGGCGTTGCGCAGTTATTTGTCAACGAATTCAATGGCAGAAAAATCATCGGTACTGTGGGACAATTGCAGTTTGAAGTCATCCAGTATCGCTTAGAAAACGAATACGGTGCAAAATGTCGTTGGGAACCCGTGCATCTCTTCAAGGCTTGTTGGATTGAAAGCGATGATCCTGCTGAGTTAGAGCAATTCAAAAAACGAAAATATCAATATATGGCTAAAGACCGCGATGGCCGTGATGTCTTTCTTGCTGATTCGGGCTATGTGTTGCAAATGGCGCAACAAGACTTCAAAAACATACGCTTCCACTTTACCAGCGAATTCTAACTTCTCAGCCTAAATAGATTTCGGAGGACGTGTCAATTGCTTTTTGACACGTCCTCCGAACGTTTTCCTTCACGTAAAGTGAGATATTCTTTGCGAAAAGTGGGTTAAAATCGCTTTACAAAGCGATCTAATTCGCGTTTGTCGTCACGCTCACGGATAGAAGCACGCTTATCAAACTCTTTCTTTCCTCGACATAGAGCAACATCTAGTTTTGCTAATCCTTTATCATTGATGAACAAGACTAAAGGAACAATAGTATAACCCGGCGACAACGTATCATTGCGAAGATTACTTATTTCCTTTTTGTTGAGGAGCAACTTACGATCTCTACGAGTAGAGTGGTTGTTGTAACTGCCGTAACTATATTCAGCCACATACATATTCTTCACCCACAATTCCCCATTGTGGATAAAGCAAAACGTATCTACCAGCGAAGCCTTGCCTTCACGAATACTCTTAATCTCAGTTCCCGTGAGCACAATGCCCGCTGTGTACTTATCTATTATCTCATAGTCAAAGGTGGCTCGCTTGTTCTTGATGCGCACACGTTGAACTTTGGATTTTCCTCCTTTTTGTTTACTCATATACTATACAATTTCAATGAAGTCAAGAAGATGTTCGTCCATATATTGCGCCACACGCGTCGTATATTCCTCTTCGTGTTCCATAAATTCATCGTCTAAATCATCAAATTCAGGGAATCTCTCGTAAAGCGCCATAAAGGCTTCGTCTGAACAAGGCTTCTTGATTTCTGCGCCATGCAATTCGAAAAGTTCTCTTCCTTTATAAATCAGTTTCGACAAATCTTTCAATCCCCACAAACGCATAGCCTTTGCAAAAGGATTGAGAAAGAAGAAATCACCATAACCATTATGGATGAGTTGAATGAAACCACCATCGCACAACTCGTCTCGGAGCAAAATATAAGCCCAAAGCGTTATTTGTTCACCCGACAGTTTCTCCATAGCTTCCGCTGTGAGTTCTTCGCCGACTTCTTTACGAAAGCATTCACCACAACAAGGAGAAATTCATCCATTCCAGCTTCGGCAGCCGCACGGAGGGCAGCATCTTCTACGCGTATCTTCATGATTGACCAATTGACTTAATATCATATTTCAGCCCTCAAACAAAGTACAATTTCCATCGTCCTTTAGTTCTGCAAGGGCAATTCTACTACAAAGATACTGAAAAGCCACCATACGCGGTGCTTATTACCTAAAAAAATCGTATCTTTGTCAGCAAGCAAACAATTTTCCTACTTTCGAATGAAGAAATTTGTCAAAGACCTACGCATAGATAGCATTGACTTCTTACGAGAAGACTACATTTTGCTCCGATTAAAGGATACAAACCAAAGTCTTCCGCCTATGCTTCCTGGACAATTTGTCCAAGTTGCAGTTGAAAACTCCCCTACAACCTTCCTACGTCGACCAATATCAATCAATGATGTTGATGTCAAGAACAATAGTTTTGAACTCTTGATTCATTTAGTTGGAGACGGCACACGTGCACTAAGCAAACTCACCAAGGGGCAAAACCTCAATTGCATCTACCCCCTGGGCAATGGTTTTGGCGTTCCTCCCATTGCCGAAGGAAAAAAGAAATTTCTTCTTGTTGGGGGTGGCGTGGGCACAGCCCCAATGCTCCTTTATGGTCGACAACTTTTTGAATCAGGTCACGAACCAGTATTTCTGCTTGGTGGTCGTTCTCAGAGAGACATTCTCGAACTTGAACGATTTGCTGATTTTGGACGAGTGTTCACCACCACAGAAGATGCGTCTTTGGGAGAGAAAGGCTTCGTGACGCACCATTCTATTTGGAAAAACGAACAATTTGACAGCGTTGCTGCCTGTGGTCCCAAACCCATGATGCAAGCTGTTGCCAAGATGGCACGCCAATATAATACGCCTTGTTTTGTATCTCTTGAAAACTTGATGGCGTGTGGTGTGGGGGCTTGTCTTTGCTGCGTTGAAAAGACTGTAAAAGGAAACATCTGCGTTTGCACAGAAGGCCCAGTCTTTAATATAGACCAACTCACTTGGGACTAACAGCACAACCTTAGAGATTGCGTTTAGTGTTTGTCGACAAACGACCAGTAAATTCACGCAATTCTCTCTCCTAACAGCCTTATCCCTCTTTTCTTTTCCTTCATTTCCTTGTTGGAATTAGCCTATTTAGATAGCTTCCTAACGTCCTTCCTCTTTATTCTTTCTACCTGTTATGGCTCAACTCAACGTAAACATTGGCAACCTTGCCCTAAAAAATCCAGTCCTCACAGCTTCTGGCACATTCGGCTACGGAATCGAGTTTGCCGACTTCATTGACCTCAATCGTCTTGGTGGCTATATCGTAAAGGGCACTACCCTACTTCCACGTCAAGGCAACGACTATCCTAGGATGGCAGAAACCGCACAAGGGATGCTTAATTGCGTTGGACTTCAGAATAAAGGCGTAGATTATTTTGCCGAAAACATCTATCCACAAATCAAAGACTATGATTCAGCGGCAATAGTCAATGTCAGCGGCTCTTCTCCGGAAGATTATGCAGAATGTGCTGCTCGCGTGGCTGCGCTCGACAACATTCCCGCCATTGAACTCAATATCTCTTGTCCCAATGTACACGACGGAGGTATGGCTTTTGGCGTCACCTGCTCCGGTGCTGCCTCTGTGGTGAAGGCCGTACGAGCTGCCTATCCCAAAACTTTGATTGTAAAACTCTCACCCAACGTCACAGACATCGCAGAAATTGCGCGAGCTGTCGAGGCGGAAGGGGCAGATTCAGTATCGCTCATCAACACCTTGATGGGAATGAGCGTAGATATAGAACGACGTCGCAGCAATTTGAGCATCGGCACGGGTGGCTTATCAGGACCTTGTGTCAAACCAGTAGCACTGCGTATGGTGCACCAAGTCGCCAGAGCCGTAAAAATTCCAGTCATTGGCCTAGGGGGGATTATGAATGCCAAAGACGCCATTGAGTTTATAATGTGTGGGGCAACTGCCATACAGATAGGAACCGCTAATTTCATTGATCCTGCTGTGACCGTTAAGGTAATTGATGGCATCAACGAATGGTGCGACAACCACGGAGTAAAAGACATCCACGAAATCATCGGAGTTATCTAAACAAACACACGACATAGGGACAAACCATTAGCCCAATACAATGATTGACAGAAGTACCATAGATAGAATAATGGCTGCCGCCGACATCGTAGATGTTGTGGGCGAGTTTGTCACGCTCCGCCGTTCTGGTGCTAACTACAAAGGTCTTTGTCCATTCCATGATGAGAAGACTCCATCATTTATGGTGTCGCCTTCTAAACAACTCTGCAAATGTTTCAGCTGTGGCAATGGTGGAAACGTAGTGAAGTTCGTGATGCAACACGAACAGATGACATACCCCGAAGCACTCAAATGGCTGGGACGTCGTTATGGCATCGAGGTAAAAGAGCGGGAACAGAGTGAAGAAGAAAAAGCCGCAGCCACGGCTCGAGAAGCTATGTTTGTTGTCAATGAGTGGGCGCGTGACTATTTCGTAGAAACTCTCCATAACAATGTTGATGGGCTAGCCATTGGTATGAGCTATTTTCGACGTCGTGGCTTGCGCGACGACATCATTCGCAAATTCCAACTTGGTTATTCCTTAGAGCAACGCGATGCTTTGGCACAAAAAGCGCATAGCAAAGGGTTTGAAGACAAATACATCGAGAGCACTGGCCTTTGTTATCGCACTGACGATGGTCGCCTTCTCGACCGCTATCATGGACGCGTCATTTTCCCAGTGCATTCCGTGTCAGGACGCATCGTGGCGTTTGGCGGACGCATCCTAAGCACAGAACAAAAGAACGTCGGGAAGTATGTCAACTCTCCCGAATCCGAGATTTATTCAAAGAAAAAAGAACTCTATGGTTTGTATTTAGCCAAACAAGCCATAGTCAAACAAGATCGTTGCTACCTTGTTGAGGGATATCTCGACGTCATCTCTATGCACCAAAGTGGCGTGGAAAACGTTGTCGCTTCTAGCGGTACGGCACTCACTCCTGAACAAGTGCGACTTATCCACCGTTTTACAGACAATGTTACGGTGCTGTATGACGGAGATGCTGCCGGCATCCATGCCTCTCTACGTGGTATTGACATCCTGCTCTCCGAGGGGCTTAGTATCAAAGTCATGCTTCTTCCCGAGGGAGAAGACCCCGACAGTTTTGCGCAAGCCAGAACGCCAGAACAATTCCGCGAATATCTGGAACAACACGAAGAAGACTTCATTCAGTTTAAGGCCAATTTGCTTTCTAAAAAGATGCAGGCAACGACCCAATGAAGCGTGCAGCCGTCATCACCGAGCTCACGCGCAGCATCTCTGTCATCCCCAGCGATATTGTACGCCAAGTCTATATTCACGATTTGGCCGTGCGCCTCAACATTGATGAAGCCGCCATCATCAATGAAGTTGCCAAAGAAATTCGCAAACGCAAGGAAGAATCTCGCTCACGCGTACACAACACAACAACAAAACCAGCCTCTTCTCCCACTGATTCGGCAGTTCCCATAGTTCCACCAACTATTCCGCCCTCAGAGTACGACCTCCCTCCAGAAGCCTATGGAGGAAGCACGCCCTTCCCTCCTTCAGCCACCCCAGACACAACGGCGCCTCCTACAGAAGGTTCTGCACGTTTAGGAAATGGTTCAACGCTCTACGGAATTCCTAGTGGTGCTCTCTCCAATTTAGCCCTTGGGGGCAGCAAAGCCCAGCAACATCTAGCGGTTTGATGAACGTCAACTCGTTCAACTCGTCATAAGATATGCACAATATCCCATCATAGTAAAAGAAAAAGAAGAGGAAGGATGTTGGGAGATAAAGAAGAATCCACAAAACAACGAGCCAGAAGAAGAAAGCCCCTTAGTTGCCCCTTACATCTCGAACGAACTAAAGACTGAAAACATTCAGTTACAATTCGCGAAACACCAACAGATTTTTGGACGAAGCAACACAAGAAACTCTTGAGCATCCCGACACCTTCAATTCTCGAAACTACTTTATCATTCATCCCGACCCAGACATCAATCGCTTAGCGGCAGACTTGGCTGATGATCGCTATCCACTTTCCACGGAACAGCAGAAGGCTTACATTCCCGAAGAAAAAAAGGCTTATCGATTTGGTACCTCGCATCATCAACGACTACAAGCACGCTATTCTTGGGGTGCAAAAAGAAGAAGTACTCCAAGCACTTCGTCAACCAGAACTGATGCAGCAACCAGAACGAATGAAGGAATTGTTTGAACAATTGATGGAAATCAACGAAATCGAGAAAGAATTTGCCAAGGTTCTCGGCGATCGTGTCCTCGTTCGCTAATGGTACAGCCTTTTTCCCGATTAAGCGATAGACTCATTCTATTGTAGACTGACAAGTGTCCAATCGACTTCGAGGTACATCCACAGCTTCACAAAATCCTTTTGGTTCACTTTGACGTTCTATAATAGTGCTATCCTATAAATGCAAGTAGGTGTTGCAAACGTGAGTTTTGCAACACCTACTTTTTGTGTTTAAGAAAGGGATAATGCGTTGAGATTGAATCAGTAGCAAGCCAACTGATGTACGTGACTAAAACTGACTACCGAGAATAACGCTGCTGTTTTTAACCTGAATGTGAACTTGCTGCAAAAAGAAAACAGCCTCTTACCCTCCCCACGCGAGTAGTTCACATTTACAATTTGTCAGCATAAGCCGCAATCGCACGCTCTGCCGTAGCAATCGCTTCCTCCAAAGGAAAAGGCAATTCACCACCAGCAGCATTAAAGTGGCCACCACCATTAAAGAACTCTGCAGCTAGTTCATTGGCAGGGAAATCATCCACACTACGCACAGAAATACGAATGACGTCCTTTTCCGTGTCTTCACGCAAACTGATACTTAAGCGCATTCCCTTTACTTTCAATGGTTCGTTCACCAAACCTTCAGCATCGCCGCGAATGTAATGGAAGCGTTTCATTTCTTCGCGAGTTATTGTGAAAAGACTCGCACGACTACTCTCGTAGAACTTCAATTTCTCCGTGAGTATGTAAGAGAAGAACCGCAAGCGATTCTCTGACCAAGTGTTATTGACGTTACGATTGATTTTATCTTTATCTATACCTTTGGTCAGAAGATGAGCAATGATGATGAAAATCTCTGGATCGTTGGACGCATAAGAGAAACCTCCGGTGTCTGTCATCATTCCACAATAGATGCAGGCCGCCGTATTTCGGCTCATCTTGTCAAATCCGCCCAACTGATAAATAAGTTTGAACACTAACTCGCAGGTGCTACTCGCTTTTGGACGAGAAAGGATGAATTGGGCACAAGAAGTGTCTGGATTTTCGTGATGGTCTATCATAAGACGCTTTGCTTTGCTTCGTTCTATGACAGGCGCAAACTCTTGTAGACGATGAAGCGCATTGAAATCTAATAGACAAATCAAGTCTGCATTTTGCACCGCTTGCGTAGCTGCTCCGCGCATATCATCTTTGGAATAATAGAGCACGCGTTTTGCACCAGGCAACCAACGCAAAAAGTCTGGACAAGGATTGGGCAATACAACAGTGACGTACTTGCCCAATTGCATCAAATAGTCTGCCCACGCTAAGGTTGAGCCCATAGCATCACCATCAGGTCCACGATGCGCTGTGACAACCACGTTGCGCGCGTCTTTGATGATACTCATCAATTGCAATAATTCGGCAGGCGAAAGAAGAGGAGAGATTTCCATAAAGGAGTAATAGTTATCTTGCCTTACAACAGACAAGTTGGAAGAGAGTTACGTTCGTTCCGTTGGCCATTGCATTTTGAGAATGCGCACAAAGGGAACAACTCGAAAGGCGGCTACCACATCAGGATTTCTATTTAGTGCCGCAACAGAGAAAACTTATTAGAGGGCTTTGAGGGCAGCCACTTCAGCCACAGGATCGGGTGCCCCAAACACAGCACTTCCTGCCACAAGTACATCAGCCCCTGCCTCAACTAGCAACTTTCCAGTCTCGCGATTCACTCCGCCATCAATTTCTATCAAAGCTTTTGAACCTGTACGATTGAGCAACTCACGAAGTTTGCGCGTTTTCTCCACCATTGAGGGGATAAACTTTTGACCACCAAAACCAGGATTGACACTCATCAACATCACCAAATCAAGTTCGGGAGCAATTTCTTCGAGCACACTCACCGGTGTGTGGGGATTAAGTGTCACTCCCGCCATCATTCCTTCCGCTTTAATGGCCTGAATGACGCGGTGCAAATGTATGCAAGCCTCATAATGCACATTCATCACGCGAGCACCGAGGGCTTTTACCTCTTTGATAAACTTTTCGGGCTGCACAATCATCAGATGCACATCGAGTGGCTTTGTGGCGTGTTTGGCCATTGCTTGCATCACTGGAAAACCAAAACTGATGTTAGGCACAAAAACACCGTCCATCACATCAAGATGATACCAATCGCATTCGCTTGCATTGAGCATTTCAATATCGCGTTGCATATTGCCAAAATCAACGCTCAGCAACGAGGGAGAAACCATAGTCATAGTGGAGAGTTTTATTTAGGAGTCTTTTGTATTGTTTTCTTTTGCACGTAGATGTTCTATGTACATTAGTTCGTCGATGGCTTGTTTCTCGCAATCGGGGAAGTCTAATAGAGATTGGAACACAGCCTCAGCTTCATCCAACCGACGATGATCGATGAGCACATAGCCCTTGCGACGGAGCAAAAAGCGCTTAAACGTCTGCAAGCCGTCGTTGTCTGTCTCTTCTCCTTCTGAGTTGGACAATTCCTGTTCGATGCTTTTCAGCAATCGTTCAATGATGCTCAACGCGCGAAAGTCTTTCGTGTTCACCAATACATTCACATATTCCGTGGTGTAACGCACAGAATTTTGCGGATAAACGATGTCTAGATAGAAATAAGCACGATCGTAAAGTTTGAGTTCTGCATAACAGAAGCCAATAAAGTAGCATATTTCGAAGAAATGCTCACGAGCCGTCTTTTTCAACTTTTCGAAGTTTGGACTAAGACTGCGATAGGCATTTTCTAAATGTTGCAACGCCTCATAGTAACGCTTATCTGAAAAATAACGACGTCCCCAATATAGGTTATAGCCCACATTAGGCACAGCGCTCATACCCATAAAACGTTGCTCATCACTGAGCACCGCGCCGCGCCGCATCGCATCTTGCGTTTCTTCCCACTGATAGCGAAACTCGGCCTCTTTCTGTTCATTGCTCGCACCATCTCTCACCATCAAGAAGCGATGTGTAAGATTACTGCGCATCTCTGTCATACTCGTTTCCGAATTAACAGGTGACAAAGGCGAAGTAGGTTCTATGAAAAGGACACTCACATAGTCATTAGTGGCTGTGCGATGTTCCACATCTAGCTGAATCACAAAAGTTTTCTTTTTGAAGTTCACCAACGGTGGCCAATACTTGAATGGTGGTTGGAGTACTAGGGCAATTATCGGTTTTCTCTTCTTGATTTCCTAGTGCATCAAGCACCACAAAACGCGATATTTCTGCGGAATCATTGAGAGCGTATGTACACACAGGCGCAGCGGCAGGCAAGGTTGCTTCTGAGTCATCAGTGGCAACACCCTCTTCTGACAAAGACTTATCCCAATTCGAAGACAAAACCTTTAAGCCGTAAAAAGTAATTGGCGTGGCATCTTCATAAAACGTACGGAAAAGTTGACCAATCGTGTGCTTATGCGTTTCATTGTCGCGCCAGGTCAATTGAGGATGCTGATGCCAAATCTCCAATTCACTCGAAATTTGACGTTCTTGCGCTCTGAGCGCATTGTGTTCCTCTAAATCGGTATGCCCCGAATCACTTATCGCCTGATAGATATGAGCAAACCATCTAGCCATCTCAAAAAGTGTACTGAAGCATTGTTCCCAATTCGTGTGCTTGACGCTTGTCATTTGCTGCTAACCTAAAGTTAAACTCTAAATGTGAGCTAACGGCAAACTCTTCGTCTTTGAGCGTGTAATAAACTTTGAAATCGCTTTGTCTCAAATTGAAATCATTGCACGCAAATCGCAAATTGTCTAACTGCGACAGGCCTACCTCATAAAAAAATTGGGGAAAATGACACGCACAAAAGTGTGACGGGAATTGGCTACTAGTCGAAAGTTTCCTTTCTGAAAAGAAAACACGTAACTAGCAGCGCCTTCTTCTTCACCACTCTCCGTAACATCCCACTCTACCTGCAAACGTTTCAGCAACTGCTTTACCAAGTTATGCACTCTTAGCGGTTCGATACCCGAAAGAGATGCTTTAGGTTTTGCAAGAAAAAGCGATTTTATCCAATGCCAATTCATAAGGAATGCAATAAATGAGTGTCGTTTTGAGAAGTAGATGGCACTTACGCGCCATGTTGAACTAGAAATATGGCTTTCTTTGCCGTCTTGAATGAGCAAAAATACAAATTTATCCCGACTTGCTCCCGAGAAACAAGAAAAATCACGTATTTTTGCGCTGGATTTATGGCGAAACAGAATCTTACTTCTCTTTTCCTACGTTTCGTTCCTCTCCCAACGTTAGCTGTAGTTGCGATTTGACACTTCAAACTATCCGCATCTGCGCATCATCTTCCCATTCTTTTTTCTTATCAACGCAATGATTCCAATAGAAGACTTTTTCCGCAACTCCGACACCAATGGTTATCAGATTTCTCCTGATGGGCTACACATTTCCTTTATGGCTCCCTATCAAGATCGTATGAACATCTTCGTACGCCCCATTGATGCCGCTGGAAATCTGGGAAAAATGCAACAGCTCACTTACGAAACGGAACGCAGTGTCGGGGGATATCTCTGGGCAGACAACCAGCGCATCTTGTTTGTCAAAGACACTGGAGGAGACGAAAACTACCAACTCTTTGGTGTTTGTGTGGATGGCACTGATGAACGCGCCTACACCAATTTCCCCCATGTGCGAACTTCCATCATTGATGAACTAGAAGATATTCCCAACGAGGTTATCATTGGGCTCAATCAACGCAATCCTGAGGTTTTTGACCCCTATCGTCTGAATCTCTCTACTGGAGAACTTACTCTTTTGGCTGAAAATCCAGGAAATTATATGGGATGGATGACTGACCACGAGGGAAAACTCCGTATGGCAACCGCCATTGTTGATGGGGTAAACACGCAACTACTCTACCGCGACCATGAGAATGAGCAATTCCGCCCTATCCTCACCACAAATTTCAAAGAAGAAGTTAGTCTTTGTCTCTTCACTCCTGACAATCGCCATGTATGGGCTATAAGTAACCTGCACCGCGACAAAGCTGCTTTGGTATTGCTAGACCCACGCACAGGAGAAGAAATAGAAGTGCTCTATGAGAACAATCGCTACGATGTAACTACTTGAGTTATTCGCGCAAGAGAAAATTATTGCTTGGTGCTTTCTGCTCTGGACACCGAGAGCCTATCCGCCATTATTTTGACGAAGAAGCACGCACCGAACGCGAACGCATACAAGCCCATTTTCCACAGCAGCACGTAGGCACAATGGGAAGCGACAAGTCTGAACGCAAAAAACTACTCTATGTGGGGGGAGATCGCACTCGCGGTTCCTACTATTTCTATAATCTCGACACCGACACAGTGACGCATCTGGCTGATGCTGCACCGTGGCTTTCTGCGGAAGATATGGTAGAAATGTATCCTGTGACTTACACCACGAGCGATGGACTTACGATTGAGGGCTATTTGAGCCTTCCTAAAGGTGCTTCTTTGGTAAACACAGCCTTCAAAACTCTTCTGCGGTGGAAACAGAGGGAAGCACAGAAGCTAAATTGAGTACTTCTTTGACTCAACTAGGCTTGGCTGGAAACCACTGTCCCCTACCCCTTGTGGTCAATCCTCATGGAGGTCCTTGGGCGCGCGATAGTTGGGGATTTTCATCAGAAGTACAATTTCTCTGTTCCCGTGGTTATGCCGTGTTCCAAATGAATTTCCGCGGAAGCACTGGCTTTGGACGCAAATTTCTGGAATCAAGTTATAAGCAATGGGGGCTAAAAATGCAAGACGACATCACAGAAGGTGTGCAACTCTTGGTGCAACAAGGCATCGCCGACCCCAATAGAATTGCTATCTACGGAGGCTCATACGGAGGTTATGCGGCACTAGCTGGCGCATGTTTCACTCCACAACTCTACCGTTGCGCCATCGACTATGTAGGCGTGTCGAATCTCTTCACCTTTATGCAAACTATTCCTCCTTATTGGCGTCCGATGTTGGAAATGATGTATGAACAAGTGGGACACCCCGAAACCGATGAAACTCAACTAGCGGCCACTTCACCAGCACTCCATGCAGACAAGATTGTATGTCCCTTATTTGTAGCACAAGGAGCGAACGACCCTCGAGTCAACAAAGCCGAAAGCGACCAAATGGTAGATGCTCTCCGTAAACGTGGTGTGGAAGTGGAATATATGGTCAAAGACAATGAGGGTCACGGCTTTGCCAATCAAGAAAATCGCTTTGATTTCTACCGTGCTATGGAGCGTTTCTTGGAAAAATATCTACACAATCCACAATAATTCCCTTTTGAGTCCCCCCAGTAGTCCATACGTGTATGGACTACTGTTTTTTACCAACAAACAGCTACAAAAGACTGCAGCTCTCGAAAGACAATTTCACAATTTCGACCCCACCATTTAACGCGACTTTTTGAACTCAGAAAAAGTTGTTGGGAAATACGCGATTCTCAGAGTGTTTGAAAATCGCAATTTTCAGACGGTTTTCTAAGAAATTCTCTCGTTTTATCGAAATAACCCGTCATTTGTGATAAAACAACACGTTGTTCGTGCAATTTTAAGGGACTTTTTTCGGATTATGTCCCACGGAATTTATTTTTCTCCCCTCGGAATTTATTTTTCTTCCCACGCAATTGGGAAAACTTCCCACAAAATTGCACAAACAAGCCGTTAGTTCTTCACAAATAAGCCGTCGGTTGCGTAAAACGAAGCCTTTAGTCTGAAGAAATCTCCAAAAAGTCGTAGCTTCGTTCTCTAGTTTACAAGAAAAAGTGAGCCATTTTTCGGCCCTCTAATTTAACAGAGAAAACCAATAAATCAGCTAAAGAAGGTTATATCAACAGAGGTAGAGAGGATAAGTATCCAGCATTAGTTTTTCGGGCAAAGATAGTAAAGTTGGAAAAACACGAAAAGACAGCTAGTATTGAGTGCTTACAAAGTAACAGCATTGGTTGAAATCCTGCAAGAGGGTTTCAACCTTATTTTTATCACCAGAAAAAAACTTTTACCGGATAGCAGTACTTCGAAAGAAAAAGCCCCCAAAACAAGAGACCGTGACAAAATCTACGTTTTGTCACGGTCTCTAAATTCTATCAACTTCAGAAACATCCGGTAATTCCCTTTCTCGGTTCACGGCAAAAATGCTTTAGAAATATCTTTCAGTACCTTTTGAGAACAGAACTAAGGGGCAACCCTTGTGTATTGAAAGTTGGGTAAACAGCCAGGAGGATTATTTCTTGGCTGAGGCTTGTTTGATTGCCTTTTGTACTTCCTTGAGTGCCTTTGCTTTGGCTGCAACAAGAGAACTTTGCGCTTTTGCTTTGTCAGATGCGCTGTTAGCCTTAGTCACTTTTTCATAAAGATCCCAGAGCTTGAGTTTTTTAGTTTGCTCATTCATTGCCTTTGTAGCAGCTTTAGCGATAGCCTCTACATTTGCTTCGTCAGTAGTGTTATAAGCATGCTTGTAGCCTTTCAATTCCTTCCATTGACCACGCGTGAAATCGGGGAATGCGACAGCTGCGCAGTTGTGGTCCATTGACAATGTGCCGAGTTCTGCTAAACAGCTCCATTCAGCAAGGTCATAGACGTCCATATCCAAAGGTAATCCATTTTGCAAGCAATACACCAGACGCGCATCCATCATATAGTCCATACCACCGTGACCCATTTCGCGACCAGCTTCGCCGTATTTCTTGATGATGGGATGTTCGTATTTAGCTTGTAACTTTTGGGCTTCTGCATCTGGAAGAAAACCATGTGAGTTGATGTTATCCATATCAGGCTTCACTCCGCTTTCTGCAAGCTGTTTGCTATCGAGCGCAAACTTTGGTTGTGGATATTTAGTGGCATATCCTTTTGTACCAGTAAGTTTGAACAAACGGTTGTAAGGCTGAGGATTCATCACATTGTGTTGAATCTCCACCACTTTACCATTGGCGGTGCGCATCAATGTTGTGGTGTGGTCGCCATTACGGAAATCTGCGCAAGCTTCACCTGTATGCTTCTCCATATATTCTTTGCCGTGAACAGACTTTGTGTCCATAGCTGTCAAAACAGTGAAGCGATCACCACGGTGAATGTCAAGACATTGAGCAACGGGACCTAGGCCGTGAGTAGCGTAAATATCCCCACGATTTTTGCTGTTGTATGCCATACGCCAACCCACTTTCTTAGAAAGCGAATCTGCAGGATTGTGCCAATACTCGCCCCAGAATTGATCGAGATTATGGATATAAGCTCCTTCTGCACGCAATACTTCACCAAAAACTCCATTTTGTGCCATATTCAAGGCATTGAGTTCGTAATAGTCATAGCAGCAGTTTTCCAATATCATACAATGCTTTTGGGTCTTTTCAGAGAGGTCTACCAATTGCCAGCACTCATCGAGATTCATAGCAGAAGGTACTTCCACAGCTGCGTGTTTACCATTTTCCATAGCACATTTGGCAACAGGGAAGTGGTGGTCCCAATCGGTTGCAATATAGACTAAGTCAATATCGGGACGCTTGCAAAGTTCTTCATATCCCTTCTCTCCTGAATAAACATCAGCGGGGGGGAGATTGCGTTCGCGAAGAAATTTTTGCGCATTCTCTGCACGTTCTGCTTCGTAGTCGCAGAGTGCCACAATTTGTACACCAGGAATGTAAGTGAATCGTTTTACAGCCCAAGGTCCACGCATACCAAGTCCAACAAAAGCCACTCTCACGGTTTGCATACGTGGTGTTGCAAGATTGAGAACAGACTTCTGACCAGCAGCACGCTCTGGAGTTTGCGTAACGATGGTACCTTGTTCCCATTTCCAGTTTTGGGGATTGGAATACTTAGAGGTGGATTGAGCAACCGCACTGCAAGTGAAAAGTGCCAGCGCGAAAGTTGTTACCAAAATAGTTTTGATTCTCATTTCTTATTGTATATGAGTTATGGGAAAGAATTATTTTTCTAACGTAATAGCGGTTGTGCCAATCATTTGTCCATCGCAAAAGATATGTGCACTGTATTTTCCGGCAGAGAGGTATTCGTTGGTGGTAGGCACAACGAGAGAAACGTGTTGTTCTTCTCCAGTGTATTCAATTGACTTGGTAGCAGAACTTTCTAATGTACGATTTTCGTAAGTGAAACTACTGCCACCGCTGATGACCCCTCCACTTGGATTCATCAAACGCACATAGACGGTTCTATTGCCCGTAGAAGCAGTGACATTGCGGTTGATTGTAAAGGAAATCATAAAGCGTTCGATATCTTTTGACTTCTTCGCCTGCTTACCACTACGCTTCTGCGGAGTAATACTGATGCCAGACGCATTTAGTTGAGCTGCGATGGCCACTTTGTCATTGAGTTTTGCACGTTCCTGATCAAGCGAAGAAATCATAGAATTAGCGTCATTCAATTGACTGCGCGCCACATCTCGTTCATTAGTGAGTCTACCATTCTCTCTCTGCAAAGAATCTACTTGCATCACAAAGGAGCGGAGCACTGAACGCACAGTTTCCAATTCCTTTTTGAGACGTTTAATCTCAGCAGCATCTGTAGATTTAACGCGTCTCAGCTCTTCAAGAAGGTTCTTTGTGCGTTCTTGCTCGCGACCTAATTGACTCAATAACGAATCGTCCTTAATACCCTTTTTCAATTCATCATATTGCAAGGCGAATTGTTGGTATTGATTTTCCATCTCGCGACGATCCATGTCCGCAAGTTGGCGTAATTCTTCTAGCTCTTTGTCTTTTTGCTTGTCTTTCTCACTACGGCAACTGCCCAGCGTCAGAGAAGATGCGACAACGAGTCCAGCGATAAAGAGAAGTTGTTTCATTGATTGTTTAGAATGAAGGAGAAAACTAGTCTATAGTCGTAACCCAGCCGTGTACATCTTCTTCAATGCCATATTGAATGTTACGGAGCTTGGTGTACAGTTGGGTGGAGATAGGACCAGGTTGTCCATTATCAGAGAACACGTAACTCTTTCCCGTCTCGGGGTCATCAATACGCGCAATTGGACTAATCACAGCTGCTGTGCCACATGCACCAGCTTCCTCAAATGTAGCAAGTTCTTCTTCAGCAATAGGACGAACTTCCACTTTCAATCCCAAATCAAGAGCTAATTGTTGGAGACTCTTGTTGGTGATTGATGGTAAAATCGAACTAGACTTAGGAGTAATATAGGTATTATCCTTTATACCAAAGAAATTGGCAGCGCCACATTCGTCAATATACTTTTTCTCTTTGGCGTCAAGATAGAACTCTGCGGAATAGCCCGCATCGTGTGCCCATTTGCTAGCACGCAAACTTGCGGCATAGTTACCCCCCACTTTGAATGTGCCAGTGCCATGGGGAGCTGCTCGGTCAAATTCGCGCGTAATCACAAAGTTAGTAGTAGCAAAGCCTCCTTTGAAATAAGGACCTACAGGAGTGACAAAAATGATAAACAGATATTCATCTGCAGGTTTCACTCCCACTTGCGCTCCAGTGCCAATGAGCAGAGGACGGATGTAGAGAGCAGCGCCACTTTCATAAGGAGGAACAAAGCGTTCATTGAGTTTGACAACCTTTTTCACCATCTCTACGAATTTGTCCGTTGGCATTTCTGGCATCAAAATACCGCGAGAGGTGCTTTGCATACGCGCTGCATTATCTTCAATACGAAAGATTCTGATTTTTCCATCAGGACAACGAAAGGCTTTTTGCCCTTCAAAAGATTCTTGCCCGTAGTGCAAACAAGTTGCTGCCATATGGATATTGATGGTTTCTGAAGATGAGACTTCTATCTCGCCCCATTTTCCATTTTTGTAGTAGCAACGCACATTGTAGTCCGTTGGCATATATCCAAATGGCAAATTTGCCCAATCGATGTCTGTCATAATTGGTATTTCTATTTGAGTGATTATCTGTTATTCGATGATTTATGGAATGCAACGTAAGAGATTTGCGATGAAATCAAGGATTTCTTTATAAATACCTCGCAAAGGTACGCATAATCTATCAATTTTGTACACTAGATATGCGTTTTTTACGGCTTTACTGCGCTAAATAGAGATTTTCAAGCCGTCTTTGGCTAATAATGTGTTCACGAACACCTCTTGCGCTTCTGTCAAGAATACTTGCTCATCTTCGTAGCGTGCGGAGAAATGTCCTATAACGAGGCGCCTAACATTTGCATCCTTTGCAATAGAAGCGGCTTGTTTCGCAGTGCTGTGGTAGGTTTCTTTTGCTCTTTTAGCACATTCTTCTGTGAAGGTAGCTTCATGATAGAGTAAATCTACGGATTTTAGTTGCTCGACTAATTGCGGACGATAAATGGTGTCGGAGCAATAGGCATAACTTCTGGGCGGTTGCGCAGGAAACACCAACTTTTCATGCTCCCATTCTCGACCATTTTCATCAATCCACCCTGCCCCTTCTTTTATGCTATTGATGGCAAACGAAGGGATTTTGCAAGTAGTCTATCATATCTTTGCGAATATGAGGTAAAGCCGCCTTTTCTCGAAAGAGATAACCACAACAAGGAATACGGTGTTTCAATGGAATTGTTTCAACCGTCAGCGTGCGATCTTCATAGATGACAGACGCTTCTTTGTGGGGAACCGCATGAAATACGACTTCATAGCCCATTCCGCGACAAAAATATTCGATTTGAGGACGAAGAAGACGCTCCAAGTCTTCACCAGGACTATAAAGATGTAGTTTAGAAGTGCGTCCTAATAAGTCGAATGTACTGAGTAATCCTATCAATCCAAAGCAATGATCTCCGTGCAGATGGGAGATAAAGATGTGATTAAGCCGTGAAAACTTTAGTTTTTGCTTTCTCAATAACAATTGCGTCCCTTCGGCGCAATCAATCATAAAGAGTTTATCTCTAATATCGAGCACTTGAGCGGTGGGAAAATGCTTAAGCGTTGGAATCGCGCTACCACAGCCTAATATATGAACATCGAACTTTTCCATTATTTCTACATATAATTAGTCGTAATTCCCTATCTATCTGATGAAAGCATTCGACAAAACACATTGTCAATATCGAGCGGTGCTTTCACTATTCGTCCAATTTTAAGCCCTAATTTGGACGCAGCAAAGCGTAGTTGCTTTTCAAAAACAAAAGCTACGCTACCCACAAAATGAACCTCTAGCTCTGGACGTTGATAAGCAATGATATTTCTTTTCGAAGAATTGCGTGAATTCATTCACAACCAAGGCTTCAACACTGGGTTCAGACAAATGTTTCGACAAGAAATAGGTAAACTGCGACAAAAACCGATTGGGATTGGGTTCACGATATACGCGTTGAATTATTTCAGGAAGTGAGATAGGATATTCTTTTCTAAATAAAGCACATACATTGTGAGGTAATTGTTCCTTAAGAACATCCGACAAGAGGTGCTTTCTAAAGATGTTCCGCTACCTTCATCCCCCTAGAATATATCCCAAACTAGGTGTGGATTGTTCGAAAGATTCGCCATTGTAGTGCGCACTTGCAGACCCTGTGCCGAGGATACAAACGATGCCCGATTGATTACCGCACAACGCACGAGCTGCTCCCAACAAATCAGAAGCAACAACAACATCTTGTGCCATCAATGTGGTAGACAACAAATGCTGCATACGTTCACATTGTTCAGGACGACAGCCTGAACCATAAAAACGAAGGCTGTGCACCAAAGAAGACGTCGATGAAACCGATGTTTTTTTAGTGAATCGTCTCTAGAGTTTTCCGATTTCATCGAAGCATCATCTAGCGAGAACTGCAAGAAGTTTAAAATTTTCGGACGTACTTCGCTGACCAAAATTTCGATGATTTGTGTATCGTTCATCAAACTAGGATTGATGCCACGCGTTTGCCAACGCAATAGCTTTTGCGTCTTCTCATTCTGAATCATCCAATCGGTCTTTGTGGAACCGCTATCTACTAAAACTCTAATCATAGTTGTTGTTTCAATCTGAATACCTTGGCAAAAGTACAAAATATCCAAGAAAAGCACCTTACATTTCCACGGAAATCAGTAAATTCGCAGGAGTTTATCCCAAAAAGCTATTGTAGATATGCGTAAATTACTTTCTTCTCTTTTATTCCTTCCCATTTTAGGGGTAAATGCCCAGGTTTCTTCTGACGTAAAATCAGATTTTAATGCGATGTTCAGGGATTCCACTCTTCGCATTGACTATAATTTTACAGGAACGAGCCAAACACAAGAGATAGCTCTGGATGAACTACACGTTTCTAAGGGGTGGTATGGCCGCCGAGTCAATATGCAAAAATTGCCCCTTGCAGGAAACGGTCAAATAGTAATGAAAGACAGTCAGTCTGGTCGGGAAATTTACAAGGCATCATTCAGCACTTTATTTCAAGAATGGCAAACAAGCGAGGAAGCTACCCAAGTGCGCAAATCTTTTGAAAACACTTTCCAACTACCTTTTCCGCGTCGGGATGCGAAAGTAGAAGTTACGCTCTTCAATACTCACAGAGAACCCATTTATAAGTTCGAACATCAAGTTAAAGTAGACGACATTCTCATTCGTCCCCTCCCGACTCTACCGCAACATCCCTATAAGTATATTCACCACGGGGGGGAATCTAATAAATGTATTGACGTTGCCATCGTAGCAGAAGGTTATACCGCAGCAGAATCGAACGTGTTTTACGCTGATGCAGAACGTGCTACCCAAGAGATTCTAAAGTACAAACCTTTTAGCGACTTCAAAGACCGTTTCAACTTTGTAGCAGTGGCAGTGCCAAGTCTTGAGAGCGGAGTAAGCATTCCTCACAATAACGATTGGAAGCAAACAGCATTGCATTCAAATTTTGATACATTCTATAGCAAACGCTATCTTACAACCTTGAAGTTGAAAGCGCTTAATGATGCATTAGCAGGTGTTCCATATGAGCATATTTTGATATTGGCCAATACTTCTAACTATGGTGGAGGTGGCATCTACAATAGTTATACGCTCTCGGCTGCACACAACGAACATTTTCTTCCCGTAACGGTACACGAATTTGGGCATTCTTTTGGAGGATTAGCGGACGAATATTTTTATGATGACCAATACGCCAATTACTATCACCCCAATATTGAGCCTTGGGAACAAAATATCACAACACTAGCGCGCTTTTCAGAGAAATGGAAAGATATGCTTCCCCCAAAGCGTAAAATTCCCACTGGAACGGACGACACAACAGACAGCGACACTCAAAAGATTGGTGTCTATGAAGGTGGTGGCTATATGTCGAAAGGCGTATATCGTGCATTCCGCAATTGTAGGATGCGCACCAATGAAGTGCCCGTGTTTTGTGCCGTGTGCGAACGAGCTTTGCGCCGGCTCATAGAGTTTTACACGACACCTCAGCCTTGATTTTCAGCACAGCTTTGATGCTGCCTCCCCCCTTGGTCTGAGCTGTAGTAGTTCGCCACTGGTGCGCGCAATACTTCTAGCACTCACTTATCTCACACAAATTTATTCCCTAAAAAGGTACACACATACATTTTAACCCCAATCGGTCATTAGATTCTGAACAGATTTTATTTGATTATTGAGCAGATGGTTGTTCGTTAGTTTGAAGACGTAGCGGGCTACGTTGAGAACGAACGAGAAACAAGATGCCAACAAGAAAATGAAAGATGACAGGAAGTTATCTTCTCCATAACGATTTGCACTATAACGGTCTAATGACCAATTTGGGTTTAAGGTGTGCCCGAAATTATTTCACTTCAAATGGCAGTAAAGTCCACTAAGAATAAACAAAAAGCCAAATCTAAAAGCTCATCCGCGAAGAATAAGCAGCAAGTGCTCAAAACGGAACTGAAAGAAATGTCTGGCATTGATTCCCGCAGCGATTATATCCGCTTTATCGTGGGAATGTTATTGATTATTGTCAGCCTTTTTCTTTTGCTCGCTATAATCTCCAACATCTTCACAGGAGGAATGGATCAAGCTGGTGTGATGGCTGGCGATTTACCTCACCCCAAGAACTATGCCGGACGACTTGGAGCTTACGCCGCACACTACATTATGGAGCAACTCTTTGGAGTGTTCAGTATATTGCTTCCAATTTTGACTCTAGCACTTGCACTCAAAATCTTTATGCGCAAGGCTTGCCCCATTCGTATGTGGCTTTTCTATTTGCATTCTGTTATCATTATGATAGTGGGAAGCCTAGATGCCAATTTCATTCAAGACAACTTTTTGCCGTCTTCGATTAAAGACGCTATGTCTTTCGAACTTGGAGGAATGCACGGCAAGGTGGTACTTGGGTTCTTGACTGATAATATCGGAACAATTGCTTCGGGAGCCATTTTAGTTCTTCTCACCATTTCCTATATAGGCTATTGGTTCACTCAGGTCTTCATTGCTATTTTCAAAGGAATCCACAAAATAGGCAATTGGATACTACCTCAGCCTAGAGAAGACGAAGAAGACGATGCAACAGACTTTGAAACTGATTGTGAAGAAGGTACAGAAGAATTTGTAAATGAAGGAGAAGATTCTGTTCTTTCAGACGATTCTTTTGTAGACAGTGAAGATAAAGAAGTTAGCATTGACTTACCTCCCTTAGAAAGCGAAGGTGTTGATGGTGTTGCCACTGGTGACGAAGGTTTAAGCACGGTTATAGACCTTGGCACAGATGTTGCCACGACTACAGATGACGAAATCTCTTCTGAGACGATTGCAGCTCCCTCAACGACAGCTGAGGTGTCAGAATCAGCAAACGACGTCACAACACCCAATGATGGTGAGGGACCAGAAATAGAATTGTCTGTCAATGAAACGCTTGAAGAAGAAACAAGCCATGCACTAACTGCTGCAGAAGTGCAAAATTTACCTCCCATTGACCCACGTGCTGAGTTGAGCCGATACAAATTCCCTCCACTTTCCATCTTAGAGAAGCACGATGCAGGGAATGTGGACATAGATATGGATGAGCAACACGCCAACAAGAACCGTATTATTCAGGTGCTTGGCACGTTTGGCGTAAAAATCAATCAGATATCTGCCACTGTAGGTCCGACGGTAACTCTATATGAAATTACACCAGCACCAGGAGTTCGTATTTCCAAGATTAAGAATCTAGAAGAAGATATCGCGCTTTCGCTTGCGGCCATTGGTATTCGCATCATTGCTCCAATGCCTGGAAAGGGAACGATTGGTATTGAAGTACCTAATAAAAAAGCGCAAATCGTTTCGATGGAGAGTATTCTCAAAAGTAAGAAATTCCAAGAGAGCGACTACGCACTTCCCATTGCCCTAGGCAAGACCATCACCAACGAAATTTTCATGGTTGATTTGGCAAAGATGCCTCACCTCTTGGTGGCAGGTGCAACAGGTCAAGGTAAATCCGTTGGTTTGAATGCCATCATTTCTTCTTTGCTCTACAAGAAGCATCCAGCGGAACTGAAGTTGGTGATGATTGACCCCAAAAAGGTGGAGTTCTCTATGTACAACCCCATCGTAAAACACTTCTAGCACAAGTTCCTGATAGCGAAGAACCGGTTATCACCGATGTAAAGAAAGTGGTGCAGACGCTGATGAGTCTGACAAAGGAAATGGACGACCGCTACGAATTGCTTAAGGCAGCACGTTGCAAAAACCTCAAGGAATACAATGAAAAATTCCTTTCTCGCCGTCTAAATCCTAACAATGGTCACCACTTCTTGCCCTATATTGTAGTTATCATTGACGAGTTTGGTGATCTGATTATGACAGCGGGTAAAGACATAGAACTTCCCATTGCTCGTATTGCTCAGTTGGCGCGTGCCGTAGGCATTCATATGGTGATTGCCACCCAAAGTCCTCGTGCCACCATCATCACGGGTAAGATTAAAGCAAACTTCCCAGCTCGTATGGCCTTCCGCGTCTCTGGACGCATTGAAAGCCAAACCATTTTGGATCGTACGGGTGCAAACAACTTGATAGGACGCGGAGATATGCTGTTCCTTGCAGGAAGCGACATCACCCGTTTGCAATGTGCCTTTATTGACACCCCCGAAATTGAAGCGCTAACCGACTTTATTTCGCAGCAACAAGGTTATCCTTATCCCTATGAACTTCCACTTGTGGAAGAAACAGCAGATGGTGGCGGTGACACTTATGGCGGTGGGGGTGAAGGTAGCACCTTTGAACAAGTTGCACGCTTTGTAGTCAGCACTCAGCAGGGCTCAACCTCGAAAATTCAGCGAACTTTCAGCATCGGCTTCAACCGTGCAGGACGTCTCATGGACCAACTCGAAGAAGCAGGAATAGTTGGTCCAGTGAATGGCTCAAAGCCTAGAGAAGTCTATGTTCAATCTGAAATAGAACTACAACAAATCCTTGACCAACTCAAAGCTGCTGGGAAACGTTCCGATTAACCCCCAATCGATCATTAGACCGTAAAAGGGTTACTGGCAATGAAAAAGATTTCTTCCTGTCATCTCTCATTGTCTTGTCAGGATCTAATGACCGATTTGGGTTTAAACCGAATGTTCCTTGCAGTCATCATAAACATTTAAGATTTTCTTCAAACAATGAAGCTACGTTCTTTTTCTTCTTCTTTGCGCTTTCACAGCAATGGGTGCTGTGGCGCAAACAGCAAAGTCTGTTTTAGACCAAACAGCCAGTGTTCTAAGTCGCGGATGTGTGGTTGCAAACTTTACGGCACGCGGTGCGATGGGCAATAGCAATGGTAACATCACAGTGCAAGGCAAGAAATTTGTGCTAACTTCCCCCAAGCACGCATTTGGTTTGATGGTAAGACAGAATGGTCGCTTGCACAAGGTTCGGGAGAAGTAAACGTCACTAACCCTAGTGCTTCGGAGATTGCAGGCATCAACCCGATCAACTTTATCAACCTTTACAAACAAGGTTACAATAGCACACTCTCTGACAAAGGGGCTACTTATGAAGTACACCTCACAAGCAGCAACAAACACAATGCCATCAAAGAAGCTTATATCATCATCAACAAAAGCAATCATCACCCACAAAGCGTTCGTTTACGCACAAATACCTCAAATTGGAGTACAATCAATATCGCTTCACTCCAAAACGTAGGCAAAAAGAACGATGCCTTTTTTAGATTCAATGCTAAAGACTTCCCCAAAGTGGAAGTGGTAGATATGAGATAAACAAAGTAAACAACTCAATATCCTATAAACTAGACTTCTGCTCCCCCACTTTTAGAAATAAGATGGTAGGTATTTGGTATCAGCGCCAGAGCGAAGTCGCATTATTTTCTATTTTCTCAAAACTCAAACATTATGGAACAACTCCAAACTCTTATTCTTGGTAGTGGCCCTGCTGGTTACACTGCTGCCATTTATGCCGGACGTTCAGGACTTAGCCCTGTTATTTATGAAGGTCTGCAACCTGGTGGACAACTCACCCAAACCACTGAAGTAGACAACTTTCCTGGTTATCCTGAAGGCGTAGATGGTAATCAATTGATGGCTGACTTGCGTAACCAAGCTTTGCGCTTTGGTACTGAAATCCGTAATAAGCACTGTGTTAAAGCTGATTTGTCTCAGCGTCCTTTCACACTCACTTTCGATGATAATAGCCAAGTTCAAACACAAACTCTGATTATCGCCACTGGTGCAAGCGCAAAATATTTGGGGCTTCCCGATGAAGAAAAATACAGAGGAATTGGTGTTTCTGCTTGTGCCACTTGCGATGGTTTCTTCTACCGTAAGAAAGTGGTTGCCGTCGTTGGTGGTGGTGACACAGCTTGCGAAGAAGCAACCTACCTCGCTGGTCTAGCTTCCAAGGTTTATCTCATTGTTCGCAAACCTTTCCTTCGCGCTTCTAAAGCAATGCAAGACCGCGTCTTTGCCAATGAGAAGATTGAAGTTCTTTTCGAAACAAACACACTTGGCCTTTACGGAGAAGATGGTGTGGAAGGTGCCCATCTTGTACATCGCAAGGGCGAAGCTGACGAACGCACTTACGATCTCCCCATCGATGGTTTCTTCTTGGCCATCGGTCACAACCCCAACACGGAACTTTTCAAGGGTCAATTGGAAACTGACGAAGTTGGTTACCTCAAGACGGAAGGTCAAACTCCACGCACTAACATTGAGGGCGTCTTTGCCGCTGGTGACGTAGCCGACCCTCTCTACCGCCAAGCCATTACAGCAGCTGCAATGGGCTGCAAAGCAGCTATTGAAGTGAAACAATTCCTAGATGAACATCCAGTCTAATTGTTCACAAAGTTTGTAGTAAGGCAAACTAATAAAAGCTCAAATAGACAATGGAGGTGTTGCAAAACTTGTTTTTACAGCACCTCCATTTAGTGTTTGATAAAGAGTCAAAATGCGAGGCATTGAGGTTGGGATTGAAGGGAACGTACTGAAGTACGTGACCAGAGAATACAGAAAATAACGCAACAGCTTGCCCTTGATGAAACGCCCTGTTTTTGTTTGGTGAAAGTTTATAGCAAAACAGCACCTTCGTGGGCTAATAGAGCTATTTTGCGTTCGATACCTCCTGCGTACCCACACAAGTTACCTGATGAACCTATGACACGATGACAGGGGAGTAGCACGGATAGTGGATTGTGTGCTACTGCAGCGGCTACAGATCGGATGAAAAGTTGTGGAAAGTCGCTCTTATGATGGGGCGTTGATGGTTGATGCGATGTTTGATCTGGCTGAAGGGACAATTTAGCATGTACGATTTTTGCCAATTCGGTGTAAGTCCAAGTCTTCCCCAAAGGAATATCTAGTAAAGATGTCCAAACTGTAAACCTAAAGGGGGAGCCATATATATGCAGTGGAGGTAAATCTGCAGAATCTTTGTCCATATATTGGTCTAGCCATTGTAATGTGCGAATGACGAAGGGCGCATCACGCACTTCTTCCCAAACTTGCGTATTTATAGTCTCTTTCTTTATTAATCTATCTTTGGGAATTTCTACTTCCCATCCCAACTGCAGTGCTGGGGCATGAAGATGATTCTCAAACCACCATCCAGAGAGTCTATCTCCCTGTCCTGCTATCCAAACAACTCCCCATGGAGTTGTTATTTCTGCTTTTTGCAGGTTGCTGGGCAGTTGTGCTGTAGTTGAGAGTATATCGTGAGGCGTGGTGAGTTGCATCGTGAAAAATAGCTCAAGTGTGTAGAAGGAGGTTGTTGTTTTTTAGGCTTAATGGGATAGTGTCCCCAATTTATGTGTAAGCTCCAAAGTTCTTATTTTTGTGATGAACTAAAAAAATCAAGAACAATGGAGCTTACGATGTCACAAATATCGGAATTATTTTCCACATTTCTCTCCTCTGGGGGCATTTTAACACATTCGTAGAATCCTTATTGGATGTGTAGAGTCAACCAGCAAGTGTAAAATTACAATATTCTTTTGTAGAACTCATTCTTTCAATTTTTCTCCTGATTGTTTGGCTGTCTATTTTTATTGTCTTACTTTTGTCGTCGAAAGGATTTACTTTTTTGTTATGTCCTTTTTCATCTAGTATTCGTTCCAAACATTCAACGTTTGGAAAAAAACTCAACAATCAAGAGCTTTCTGTCATAAAGGGTGGCAGAAAAGAAGATGAGGGAGGACTTTCTCTCATCGGCATTGGTGGATTTGACGATAATAAAAAAGGTAATGCCTACATTCGCATTCTGTTTTTCAAGATTCGTTTGCCTTGGTGGTAAATCCTAGGTCAGCCCCAGAGTAGCTTACACTTCTCTGGGGCTATTCTTAAAACACTTCTATCTATGTTCCGATTACTCATATATTCTCTCTGCACTCTCTACTCTCTCAGCCTTTCAGCGCAGCGCAAAGTCCATGTGATTGATGCAACAACGCTACTTCCTATTGAAAATGTAGTCGTTACTGATGCACAATCAGGGAAAGTTTTGGGGATTACTCCCCAAAACGGCCTCTTTCTCTCCACTTCTCAGGCCAAAAAGCTGAGTTTCTCGCACTTGTCCTACCAACCTTTGGCTGCACCTGTCGCAGATACCGTTCGCCTCGTCCCACGCGACTACAACATTGCCCCAACGGAAGTCACGGCAAAGGCTGCAGACTACTACAGATTGCGCGCTGTCGTGCGTTCTTATCAGTATGTAGACAGCATTCCTGTGAACTTCGTGGATGCCGTCTTGGACTTTTACGTCAATGGCAAGGGCAATAAGTTGGAATATCGTGTACTTAAACTAGATGCTTACAAAGACAAAGCGCGCATTCGTGAGAACAATCTCAACAGAAGCAAGGTAGAAGTGGATGACAACGGCCTATTGGATTGGGTGAGTGCACAACATATCTCAACTAATAATGCCTATTTCTTGATGCAACAATTGGGAGAGGAGAAACTCATTCTCAAAAAGAAAACTCGCGAACCACTAGGTTCACTCACTTTCGACCCAAGTCAAAGAGCCTATGTCGCAAAGGTCAATCTACTCACTCCCAAAGACACCGCAACGCGTCACCTTTTCGGCCGATCCATTAAGTTCAATCTCCACACCCTCGAGGAGCGTTTCCCAGCATCAGTGGACACCGCACGCCTGCGTGTCTATGATCTACAAAGCTATCGTTGGTTGCTGCAGCGCGACACTTGGACAAAAAAGTATCCCACTCGCGTACCCCTCACAGAGATTCACGAGGTTGTAGTCTTCGAACGCCAACGATTGAGCAAAGCGGACTACAAAAAACTCGATTTCGACACAGATTGGTACGACATTCCTCACTCTCTCCGCGGACGCGCTGCGACAGAAAACATCGATCTCTCGAAATACACTCTCCCCCTTCCCCAAGACATCCAATCGTTGTTGGGCAATCAGCTCCAACTACTGCCTTATAAGGACTAGCTATTCGGCTTAATGGCCAAATTCTTCTTCTTTGAAGATAGAAAGTGCAGGATTCTCCAAACACAAAAATCGCCTCAGCTCGTATGAGTTGAGGCGATTACCCTTGACAAAATAAAAAAATGCCATTTCCTCTCATCACTATAAGTTTCTTCTTGTAGAAATCTACAAGAAAAATCTTGCACTCATCATCACAGAAAATGAATTATTAACCAAATACGCAGGTTTGAGTGTTAAATCGCAAGGCGGATTTTTGGTTAGAATTTCGAGTAAACTAGAAAGAAAAAGAATATTTTCTACATGAGTTCAAAATCGTTCGCCCAACAAATCTTGCATGAATTCTCAAACATTTCGCGATTTTCTCGGACTTTTTTCCGATTTCCTCGGACGAAAAAGAAATTTCGTCGGACTTAATTTGAAAAAAATGTCCCTTGAAATAGAACGAATGACGTGTTGTTTTACAAAAAAACGACACGTCGTTTCTTCTCAAACAAGCCGTCAATTTCTATAAACAAGCTCAGATTACAAGAAAACGCGCGAAATACCTGAAAAACGTTTCCAAAATCTCTATTTTCAAACTCTCTGAGAATCGCATAATTCCCAGCAACTTTTTCTGAATTCGAATTTGGGCGTTAAATAGAGGGATAGGATTTGTGAAAATATCTTTGTTGTAATGGATGAAAGCCCGGATAAACCTAAATTGGTTTACCACGCCAGACAAAACAAGGAGTACCCTCAGTTAGTTCTATCTGCATATGCTCTTCTTGGGCATTGAGGCAAAGGCTGCCACAAAGTGTGCGCATATCATTGGACAAAGGGCTGCTTCTTCGGCAAGAGATGTCTTGAGTTTCTCCTTTTCATCGATGTTTGAAACTACGGAAAGCTTACCTACTTCCGCCTCGTTTTTGACCTCCGTGCGGTCTTCCAAGACCAGCACATAGTCGTCTGCATGATTGTTGTCCATATTGATGCTATTAGTTGATATTTAATACTCTAAGAAGCAAAAATAAGGACTAAAACAACGCACTAAGCAGGGGGAGGATAAGGAAGGAAGATGCACTTTCAAAATCGAAGTGCAAAAAAATCCATCTGTTTTCTATAGGTTCTAATCTATGAAAAACACCTGGGGAGGCCTTCGCGGCCGGGGCGAGCAGCCCCAAGAGCGAGAGCGATACCAGCAATACGAAAAAAGGAGTTCCCCTTTGAGAACTCCTCGAGATTAATTATCTTTGTATTGCTTATGTATAAACAACTAACCTCAGAGCAAAGGTCGCAAATTTTCGCGTTACTACAAAGAAAAACGGCAAGAAAAGATATTGCACGTATCGTTGGCATCAGCCAATCCACACTTTCTCGTGAACTGAAACGCAACAGCACTCCTTCGGGCAAATACATTTGGTGCAAGGCGCATGCAAAGGCAATGGAACGTCGCAAGCGTTCCGTTCATAATGCTGCACTTGCGCCCGAATTGGTGTGGAGAATCAAGCAACTCATCATAGAAGAACAATGGTCTCCACGACAAATATCAGGAGTTTTGAAGAAAGAAGGAACCTATGTGTCGCACCAAAGTATCTACAACATCATACATGCTGATGCTACAGGAACATTAGCACAACACACGCGTCATAAGCTAAAATACAGACGTAGACCTAAGTACAAACGTTTCCCTATAGCCGATAGAATCAGCATACATCAACGTCCAGAACAAGCTGATGGAAAGAGATTTGGCGACTACGAGATGGACTTAATCGTAGACCAATTTGGTCATGCTATCCTCACCATCGTGGAACGTTCTACGAATATGCTGTTTATGACAAAGTTACCACATGGTAAGAAATCGGAGCCACTTGCAATGCAGGTGCGAAGACTACTCCTTCCCTACAAAGAACATATAAAAAAACCATAACCACCGACAATGGACCTGAATTTGCAGCACATAAACTCATCACAAAGCACTTAGGCGCAGTGGTCTATTTTTGCAGATCCCTATTCTTCATGGCAAAAAGGAGCTATTGAGAATACCAACAAACTCATTAGACAATATATACCTAAGCAGGCAAACTTTGATGACTACACCGACAAAAAGATTGCAATGATACAGAAGAAAATCAATAATAGACCCAGACAGAAACTCAATTTTGAAACGCCAAAAAATGAGTTCTACAAAAGAATATTGTAATTTTGCACTTGCTGGTTGACTCTACGTGGGACATTACTCCACTCAAAGAGTGGAATAGTTTTTCTGAGATGCTCATAGAAGAGATTCAAAGACTCAAATCTCTACATGGCGCAGACGGAATGCTGAAATCTACCCGTAGAAGTACTCTCCCGATTGCCTAAATAAATATGCCACAATATAGGTTGATACTCCTTCTAAAAGGACTCTCTTCCTTCGGATAGAAAACTAAAACTCGCAGAGTCCATAATTATGATTGTAAAGAGAATTCACATTAAACTGGAAGTTGAGTACAGTAAAATTCCTTCTCAAAATTTTCTGTACCAATTCTATCTAAGAAGTAGGCATATATTTAATTTCATAGAAAGAGAATGTCTTAAGAAACTCAGAAGAAAAGCTGATTATGATACAATTTCGATTGAAGTGCGACACGGCTTTGAGCCCCTTTATATGCAGCCTACAGCAGATGTTATTTACCATAATGTCCTGAGGATTATTCTACCTTTCAATCTAGAGGAGTATAGGCAATTATCAACGCTGAATGAGTACTATACATTTATAGAAAAAAATACTTGTGGACGCACTTGGGGTCATTGGAAATCGCTTTAATTTCCCAGGTAATGAGATTCTTGAATCATATCATAATTTCCTCCAGCAAGGGTGTAAAAATACATGGATTCTACAGAGTAAGATTCTGGATAAAGAGAGTAAACTTAAAGTTCAATTGAAAGGACAATTAACTGAGAGCAAGTTTATACTTGAGTATTTACTCTATGTGGGAAAGACTCTTGTAGCTTCGCAAACTATATTTACAGGAGATCCAGATGAACTCATCTTTTCCAATATAGTTAAGGAGGTTTATTGGGATGGCAGGTATATCGTAATTTCGGGGAAGAATGGTATTATAAAGCGATTAGTAGATGTAATAAAGTCAAGTTAATTCGATGTGCTCGTCTTTCTTCGGATGCTATTTCGAGATTGATGAAGCAATAGGAGTATAGATATGAATACTTTCATAAGATTTCTCATCACTGTATGGCTATTGCTGGGATTCATCTCATGCCATAGTCACGAAGGAAATAAAAAAGCATCAATGCAAAAGTTTCGGTCAAAAGTCCCAATAAGTTATTTGCCAGCAGAACTCGATACTCTCTATCAGCCTCTTTCTCAAGATAGCTTCATATTACAAGAATTGCACGATGAATTTAGGAATCCAACAGAGAGGCTATTCCCAATGGAGCAACGAAAGGCACATAAGACATGGATTCTAGAATTCACTTGGAGAGAGAAAGCTGATAGTCTGATCACAGTATGGTATATAAGAGAAGCTGATACATTAAAATGTCTCAGATATTTCAGGTACTCAGAATTCGACATTTTCTAATATAAAGACTCCTTAATCAGCCCCTTAAGTTACCTACCCTCTTGAAGTTACTTTTGACATTTCTATGCACTGGACTTCTTCATTTGAGTTACCATTTCGAGCTAGACGCAGCGGATCATGTGGTCCACGAGTAAGGCTTCGACATACAGAACCGTACCTACAAGCGCGACAGTGTCTGTCGTGTGTTCAAGGAGTTCCTCCCCAGTGGCAAGTTCAAAGAGTACGAGTATGCCAAGTGTGGTCGAGTAGTTAAGACTAGAGTAAGTGGAGGTAAAATACGACAAGATAGCAAGATAGAAAATCAGTAAGAACTGAACTTCAAGTAAGTAGATGTAATAAAGTCAAGTTAATTCGATGTACTCGTCTTTCTTCGGATGCTATTTCGAGATTGATGAAGTAATAGGAGTGTAGATATGAATAGTTTTATAAGATTTCTCATCACTGTATGGCTATTGCTGGGGTTCATCTCATGCCATAGTCACGAAAGAAATAAGAAGACATCAATGCAACAGCTTCGGTCGAAAGTCCCAATAAGCTACCTACCAGATGAGCTAGATAGTCTCTATAAGACTATTTACCGAGATAGTTTTATTTTGCAAGAGAAGCATGACGAATTTAGACACCTTGTTGAACAGCAGTTTCCAATGAAACAACGCCTGGCACATGATACATGGATACTGGAGTTTACTTGGAGAGTTAATGATGATACTCTTATCACTGTTTGGTATATTAGAGAGTCTGATACCTTACGCATCTTGGATAAATATATATACTCCAAGTACGCTGTGTTTTAAGCATCTCTCTACTCCTTAATCAGCCCTTTTAGCTCAGGGTCATTCTTAATCCTTTCAATCTCGCTAGCAACAAGGGTTAGGATGTCCTGCTTCACACACTTATAGCTGGCTTCGATAGTCTCTTTGAGATTGTCGGAGCCATCTTCGTTTGTGAACCCTGCGATGATGGGAATGGACTAGTTGCGAGAAGTCTTGGAAGCCCAAGCAGATCGCCACTTTGTTAGAGCGTGCTGTGGCAATGAGGTTGTCCAAGCCACGGAAGTAGATGGTCGGTAGCTCGTCTATGATGACTAAGCTTTTGAGGTCTATAGGTCAAATTGCAGGCTGAGACACTGCGCAAAATGTTGAATATGTTACCTTTGCATAAGGTTCAAATTCACAAAATAAGGTATTATGAATAAGAGTAAATGCCCTTGTTGTGACTCAACACATACGAAGAAAAATGGCAAACGCAATGGAAAACAAGTCTACAAATGCTTAGATTGTGGCTATCAATTCCGTTGCAAGCAACGACCTTCCGAAGAAAAAATTTGGAATATATACCAAAGAATAAATCAGAGGAATTTAACCAGCCCACACTGCTACACACCAAACCTGTATTAAGAGACCTTTGCACATAGTCCCCTTCCATTTAACGCGACTTTTTCGAACTCAAAAAAAGTTGGTGGGAAATATGCGATTCTCAGAGGGTTTGAAAATCGCAAATTACAGAGTATTTTCGAGATAAATCGGACTACTTTTTGCAAAAACAGATTTTTGTGTCGAACAAATGGCATATTTCCGTGCTTTTGTCCGGTATCTTCCCAATTCCTTCCCACGCGATTTCTATTCCTTCCCTCGCAATTTATTTTTCTTCCCACGCGATTTTGAAAATGTCCGACAGAATAGGGAAAACATCCGACAAAATCTGAGAAAGGTCGGAGAAAATCAAGAAAAAGTCGGAGAGTACAGAGGAAAACTTCAGAAGTTTCCCCAAAAGGAATGGGATAAGAGAGAAAAACAACAGATGTTTTTTTCTAGAATGTCCCAAAAATCTGGACAAAAATGTCTTGCCGTTTTAACACGAAACCCGCAATTTAGAGTTAATATCTCAAAAACATTAGACAAATAAGGAACCCCACAATGACATCTCAGCCAATACATCTATTAAGGCAGGAGAATCTCTACAAGGGGCACTATCAGCTGCTGGATGAAGGCAATGCACAGCTGTTTCAAATCGATTAAACCAATGATTTAGTGGTCGATAATCCGGCTTAATGGTCAACTGTACTCCTAGTAAATAGAACTAATCAACAGAAATTCGGCTTAAGGGGCGTTTTCGCTCCTTAAGCCGAAAAAAATAATAGAGAAATAGCCAAGCGTGAGACGGGCAACTCCTCATACTGCCCTCTAGAAACCAGAGGAGGTCGGTGCCCTTTCCGACCCTACGCAATGCTATTATAATGTTTCAATGAACTTGGTACTTGGGGTTAAGTTACTGTTTGAAGAGTAATTCAGCATCACGCGTGGCGGCTTGTTCTACCCAGTTCTCGGGTACGAACTTCCAGTTGTGGAATGGCTGTGGATTGATATTATATTGTCGTTCGATGTCACGACGCAAATATTCTCTCATTTCTCTATCGCTAGTCCATAAGACTCTACTACGGAGTTTTTCTTGAGGAATACCAGCTCCATTGGTGAGAAGTCCGCCACCGCCATTTGCGCGATAGGAATTTACAGCAACTCTGTACTTCTTTTGTAAATCGAACTCACTACCATCCGCCATACCGAGGATTGTAATCTTCTCCCCTTTAGGTTTACGTACATCAACTTCGTAGTTGATCCCAGCAGCAGAATCAAAATTATAGGAAGAATGTTGCAAACGTTGCCAAGGTTCAAGCGCTTTTTCAAAATCGGGACGGAAAAGAAGAATATGGTCTGCTGGACTTTGCATCTGATTGGTCCATATGCCATAGCTTTCTTCTAAATACTGTTTGATTTCACGGCCTGATAATTCCATCACAAGTAGTTGGTTTTCATACTTGTAGAGATTGAATAGGTCTGCCATCTTGATTGGACCAGCAGGTATTGCTGCATCAAAGGATAGAGGAGCGGCAAAACTTATATCAGCACCTGTGGCAGCGAGTTGAATGCGATGTATGTAATCAACAAAGGCCGAGGAACCAAAGAATGCCGGACGTGTGTCTAAATGATTCTGATTGTAACCAATAACCTGCGAGGTATATTGTTTCACTGCATCAAAATCCTTCTGGAATTTATTCAAGAATTCAGCATCAGGGTGCTCGCCTCGAACATCAACCACTTGTCCCTTTACTTGTTTCTTTACAACTTTTCCTTTGGCATCAAGTTGTAATGAGAAATCTGCTTGCGCCACTCTCATAGCATCAGCACCAGGATTGAGGATTAGAACCTTTTGTTGTGTACTGTCATTTTGTATTTCACGATGAGCTACACGGTGGTCGTGGCCACAAAACACAACATCAATATCTGGAACTTGCTCTGCAATCTGATAAGCACAATGATCTTGCATCGGCAAAGTGTTGTGTTCCTTGCCAACACCACTATGAATGACCACTACTACGACATCTGCCTTTGCAGCTCTTCGCATTTTGGGCACAATGCGTTTGGCTGTTTCTGTAGCATCCTTGAAATCTAAATCAGACCAAAGGCGCTCAGGAAGCCACTGAGGAATTGTAGGGGTGATTAGACCGAGAACCGCAATGCGTACGCCATCAACTTCTTCTGCACATAGGCAGTGAGATAAGGACGTTGTTCCGAACGTTTATAGACATTTGCTCCAAGAACAGCAAAGCCACACTCGTCCATCCACTTATCATAGACAGGATGTCCCGTCTCCACGTCGTGATTACCTAATGAGGCACAGAGATAGCCCATATCGTTGAGCATCCGTGCACACAAATGTGTACTAGCGGTATCTACGTAATTATAATAATAGGCAGAGGGTTGCCCTTGGAGAATATCTCCATTGTCTACAAGTAGTACGCGATGATTGCCTTTCTTTTGACGGAGAGTTTTGACGTAAGAAGAAATACGACTTAGACTCCCTTCGCCTGGCTTGTCGTTGATGAAGTCGTAAGGGAAATAATTACCGTGTACATCAGAAGTTTCTACAATGGAGAACTCTACTTTTTTTGCTATATTTTGAGCGAATGAGTGTGCAGACCATAAAAGTCCCAAAGACAGTGCCCAAATAAGGTTTCTTTTATTCATTGACGAGGTGTTTGTGTCTACGTTATGCGTTGCAAAGTTACACATAAACGTCCGACTACCCAAACTAAGCGAAAGATTTCGAAGATTCAGTTTTATAGTTCTACGAATATTACGACAAAAAGAAATCACCTAGGCTTTTGAAACCTAGGTGATTAGTAAGTAGTATTTTTGTTGTAGCTGATTAGTTGCTAAAACGCTTGGCTGCACGAAGCAAGTGACGAGCATTTGAGATGATCTCTTGCGTTTCTTGAAGTGTGCTAAGATAGAGCAACGCGATATTTAGGCTGCTCTCATCACGCTGTATGCGGTCTTGGAGAGAGTGACGCACCTCTGAAACATCGTTTTTGAGTACACTACCCTGCACTAATACCTCATCGCTATTGCTAAAGTCGTTATTGGCGATAGAAGTTTGGATGGCCTCCAAGAATTGAGAAGTTCGTTCCATAATTGGGACGTATTCTTTGACAAACTCTTCGGGAAGTGGATTGAAGTTGTTGTCCACGTGCTCTAGAATTGGCTCAAGCATACGTTTCAAGCCGTATAAAATCTGAGACAAACTGTTGGTGCCAAGATAGAACCAAGTATTTTTCTCAACAGCTTGCAAGCGATCAATTTTACGCATACCGATAATTTCCTTACGGCGATAGCGTTTCCACATATCACGTTCGTCTTTGAGCAAGGTTTCAGCCGTACGAATGGAACGGATGCTGTCGTTCATCAAGCCTTGAGCAATGCCTTCAAAGATTTCTCGTGAAGCTTTGAGCAAATGTACTTCTGTGAGTTGACAATGTTGTAAAAGGAGTTTCCAAGTTTCGCTTTTATCACGCGTGTTCATCATTTGGCGGAACAAGGTATCCACGTTTTCAGATTGTTGCTGCTTCTTCTTAAAGGCGCGGTTGTTGGCAATCATCGTGAAAATAATGATTCCAATGACACAAACCATGGCAATGAATCCTCCAAAGTGGTTAAGGCTTGCAATGAGGAAAGCCATAATGAATGCAGCACCTGCAGTGATAAACCATCCACCGATAACAGTCATCACGCCAGTGATGCGATATACAGCGGTTTCACGTCCCCAAGCTCGGTCTGCCAAAGAAGAACCCATACCAATCATAAACGCCACATAAGTAGTTGAGAGCGGAAGTTGGAATGATGTTCCGATAATAATCAGTAGCCCCGAGAAAACAAGGTTTACACTTGCACGCACCAAATCAAAGTCGGCATTGGTTTCTTCAATACCCTCTTTGCTGAAACGTTGATTCACCCAATTAGCCACGGGCTCTGGTACATGTTTCACGACATGGCTACTAAAATTGAGTACGTTACGCACGAGTCTTCTAGACATTTTAGAAGATGAAAAAACCTCTTCACTCTCACTCTGACTAGAGAGGTCAAGCGTACGCTGTACAACTTGTTGTGCCTTTTTAGAAGTCCAAATGGCTACTGTCATAATCACTCCTGCACCAATGAGGAACCATTGTACATTGGGCAAAGACGAATCTCTTGACAAAACAGTCATTTTGTGAGCAGCAGCTGCAACGTCGCCAGCATTACTGAAATCAAGGTAACTTTCCAGACCTGCAAGAGGAACTCCGATAAAGTTTACCAAGTCGTTACCAGCAAAGGCAAGTGCCAAGGCAAAAGTGCCGAGCAATACTATGATTCTAAAGATGTTCACGTGCATCAAGTGCAAGATTTGCACCAATATCGTAGAACCAATGAAAGCGTAAAGAAGAAAGAGGAATGAATGTTCGTTTACAAAAAGTGCAAACGGTGATCCTTGGAAGAAAGAAGCGTTCTTCAAACTAACCGCAAGGATAAAATAAATAATCAAAGTGACAGAGAATCCACCATATAAGGCGATGCTCCAACGCTGATGCTTTTTATAATTGAAGGTAAAGATGATACGCGTTATCCACATCACAATCAATCCAACAACAAAAGCGATGGCAACGGAAAGGAATATGCCCACAATTACCGTAAGAGCCTTGTCGGTATTGATAAGTTGTGAGTAAGTCATTCCATCTTTGACAATATAGGTAAGTGCCAACGCTGTGGAACCTCCTAGCAAACCGAATACCAATGAAACGGTTGTTGATGTGGGAAGGCCAAGCGTGTTGAAAATGTCAAGCAAAATGACATCAGTTGCACTTACTGCCAAGAACACGCACATCACATCGGCAAAGGAATAGTGTTGCGGTTGCAAAATCCCATGTCTGGCAACGTCCATCATACCTCCCGAGGTGGAAGCCCCAAGGAAGATGCCGATAGCAGCAACAGACAAAATGACTTTGAACTTTGCTGCTCTCGCCCCTGCTGCAGGCGCGAGGAAGTTCACGGCATCGTTAGCAACTCCGACACTGAGGTCGAAGACTGCCAAATCAAAAGGAAGCCGAGTACTACAAGATACAGAGAATCCATGAAAAAAGAACTGTTGAATTGAGTTGAATTGGTTTCATTTCCTTGGCAAAGATACGCGATGTTGAGAAAATACGCGGTACTTTTGAGGAAAAAAATGGCTGTTCACTTTAATCTTTCTCTTGAACGCGCACCAACAAACTGGTCTGAACCCATGTTTCTGTGCCGTCGCTGGTTTGCACTCTTGTCCATCCTTTTGCTGCATTTTCTTGCAGATAGACTACACTTCCGCCAGGAAGAACGAGTTCTTTCTTTGCATTTGTCATGGGAGAAGCATAAGATTGAGCTTCTTCAGCAGTTACAACAGCAAGATGATTGTGATAAAAACGGTAACGTTGTGCCACTGCAAAAATAGTACACATCACAAATGCTATAGTAAAGAAGAAAGTTGCAAACAAAGCACTTTTCTGCAGAATATGATGCGACGCTGTTCTAAAAAGAGTCCAACCAACAAAAGCAAGTAGGAGAAAGAGAAAGGAAAATGCAGTCCATCTCTTTACACTCCCTAGGTTGAGCAACAAAGTAAACGGACTTTCCCACGGCTGACTCTCTAAAGTTGTTGTACCAGGAGCGATTTTCTGTTGCGTAAGTTGCAAATTGTATCGTGCATCTTCATTTGCAGGATCTATGCGCAAGCAACGTAAAATAAGCAATCACCGCTTCTGGGTACTGCTTCAGCCGATAATTCGCATTTCCCAAGTTATAATAGTTTTCCGCTGTTGGTGTTTCTTGAACCGCTTTTTTGAAGAAAACTACAGCATCGACATAGTTTTGCTCTGTATAGGCTTTTTCGCCTTGCGCCGCAACCGACTGTCCCCATGCAACGATGGAAAACAGTGACCAAAGGACGGTGATGAAAAAGAGGTACTTTGTGCGCATAAAACAATTATCTAATGACATCATTGAGAGAATGGAGGAGTTCATTGGCTCGCTGATAAAGTTCGTAACGAGCATGATCGGTAGTGGGCGCGAAACGTCCGAAATCAATATCGGACAGTAGCGTTATTGTCTGTTCTATTAGTTCATCTTCAGCACCAAGCAGCGCCAATTGTTGTTTGATGACTTCTTGAGTAAGGGCAGCTCTATCTTGCTTGAGTTTTTCAGCCAAATAATCTGTAATGGCTGCAGAAAGAACGTCATAGAACTTTGATGTATCAGAAGAATGGAGCAACGATTCTGCTTGACGCAGGCGTTTATGCGCCTTTTTGCTTGCATGTTTCACTGTTTTTCCTTCTAAATCTGAATGTGCTAACCAGAGTTTTTGGACGTAACGGCTTGCGAATGCACAAACAACCAAGGAAAGCAACAGCAAACACCAATAGATCCAACTACCTATCCACCAAACACCATCTTCAGAAAAAGTTTCTCCATTATTGATTACTATGGGCTTTATATCTTCTGTGTTTGCAGATGAAATGGGAGCATAAGCTTTGGTTCCTTTCTCAATGTTGAGGGTCAAAGTTTGCGTATTTGCTGTAACGTACTGCTTTTGTTTGAGGATCAAAGTACACCAATTTTTATAGGCGGTATGGCAAACTTACCTATGTTTCTAGGTACAAATGTGTAGTCAAACTCCATTGAGCCATCAATACCACCAGGAGTTATGCGTACTTTGTCATTTGTTTTTGGGGAATAGGTATCAAATCCTTTGGGAAAATCAACAACAGGTGTTTTGACTAATTTGAGATTTCCAGTACCGCGCACCACCACACGCAAAGTTGCCACATCATTTGTTTTAGGCATCGGTGTTATCAACGAGGCACTAATGGACAACTGCCCTACTCCTCCAGAGAAATCTGCAGGTTGAGGCTGAGGCAAAGGCAGCACTTCAATAGAAACAGCAGGAGCAGAGCGTTGAAGATCGACCTTCATACTTCCTCCGCCATTGAAAAACGCGTCAATCTCATCAATACCAGTAGAGCGTTGTTCAATAGCACAATCAAAAGGTAGTGCAGGTATGGTGAGTTTACCTGACTGTTGAGGAAAGATAAGATATTGTAGTTTGTTCCTACGCGGTAAAGCTTACCACCAATGTTGGCTGCTTCTGGATGGAGATTGCGAGGCAATTCTACTTCTTGCGTCCAAAAACCTTTCATATCAGGTTTACCAGAGGGCATGATATTAACAACAGCAACGCCTTCGCGAATATGATAGCGATAGCTCAATATGATAGGCTCTTGCTCATAAATCCTTTGTTTAGAAGCTTCTGCTGTGAAATAGACATCTTTTGCGCCTATGTGACTCCCATAATTAGGAACATCTTGTACACCACGAGAAGACGCCGCAGAAGAATTAGCGTTGGGGGAACTTTTTCCAGAAACTTGAATTTTAAGCGGATTTGTCTTGTAGACTTTGCCTTGCGCATGAATAGAAGCACTACCTACTTGAAGCGTGCCATTGTGTTTGGGAGCAAGGATATAGGTATAGATGGTTGAAGCCGAAGTCTTTGTTCGGCCGTTGATAATTACAATACTGTTAGAAGTGGAAACATTAGGACCCGCCAACACATCAAAGTCGGCTAAAGAGGGTTGCTGAAAATTGCTGCCCTCTGCGCCATTGAGTTCAAACTGCAGTCTAATTTGTCCGTTGATGTCTATACGATTGGGGGCATTTACTTTGAATGTCACTTGCCCCACTCCATAAAGTGTAAAAAGAAAAGTGACGAAAAGACTTAGAAATCTACGCATTATTGCAATGTCGTTATGGAGAAAAGCGAAATTCGCTCTTGTTTACCAATTCTTGTTGAGTTGTTTTTGACGCGGTTGTCCAGCACGTTGCAACTTGTTTGCGCGTTTGTTGCTCCGCTTGCTGGGCTAGATTTATCAATCTGTCCGCATTGTCTTTGCTCATCCCCCCCTTTTGTTCTTGCTGTTGTGACTTTTCAGGTTGGGATTTCTGTTTGTCTGGCTTATTCTGTTGTTTATTTTGTTCCTCTTTCTCCTGCTTGTTATCGTGCTTATTCTGTTGTTTTTCTTGTTGTTCCTCTTTTTTCTGCTTTTGGCATAGCACTAAGTTGTAGCGCGTATCATCATCATGCGGATTGTTTCTCAAGGCTTCTTTGTAGAAATCAATTGCTTTATCAAACTGCTTGTTCAAATGATAAGCCACTCCAACATTGTGATAGGACAAAGCACGGAGATATTTGTTTGATTCTCCCTTAGCAGCTATTTGATATTGCTCTAGCGCCGCTTGGATGTTTTTTTGCGCCATATAGACATCCCCAAGATTAAAAGCAGCGCGCGCACTTCTTGGGTTCAGTTTCTGGGCATTTCTATATTCCACCTCGGCTGTTTTGTAATCGCCTCTCATAAAAGCACGATTGCCTTGATGCAGATGTCTCCATTCAGCGGATTGCGCTGCTGCCTGCAAGGCAATGAAACAAAAGAGAAAAAGAATAATTCGTTTATACATTGTCAAATCTCCTATGAATATGAGGTCGAGAATTTGCGTTATCTGTGTAGGAATGAGATTTTGTTCCACCAATTCTGTTGCCGTTCAGCAAAGAAGAGTTCAGCCAGCAAGACAAGAATTAGTAGTGCTGCAATCCAAGGAAAAAGTTCATTGGGAGTACTATCGTTTGCATACGCAGATTCTGTCTGTTGCAATTGAGACAAAACTTGTTGCAGTTGGTCTTGGGCTGCATTTGTACCGTCAACATGGATGAATACTCCCTTTCCCGCTTGTGCCAGTTCCGCACACGCTTTCTCATTAAGGGCTGTTTTTACAATGGCACCCGTGTTGTCAGTCAAAGGACCATTGGCAGTGGGTATTTCTGCCCCTGATGTACTGCCAATTCCGAGAACAAAGACTCGCTTTCCAGAGTTAGCTGCCGCTTTTGCTGCTTCCAATGCTCCTTCTTCGTGGTCTTCCCCATCGGTGATGACAACTATTGCTTTGCCAACTTTCTTGTTATTGCTAAATCCTTTCTCTGCTAATTCTATTGCAGCTCCAATGTTTGTGCCTTGGAGAGATACCATATTGGTAGACACTTGATCGAGAAATAGGTTGGCGCTGACCAAGTCATTTGTCAAAGGAAGAATCGGATAAGCCTCTCCAGCAAAAATGTTGAGGCCTACTCTATTATTCTGCATCCGTTCAGACAGTGTAGAAATCAAAAGTTTACTACGCTCAAGTCTTGAAGGCTGTACGTCTTGCGCCAACATTGATTGCGAAACGTCTAAAGCAAATATAACTTCAATGCCTTGTTTCTTAATGGGTTTCCCAGCAGTCATCCCATACTGGGGTTGAGCCAACAATAGTATGGTTAAAGTGATTGCCAAAAGATGGAACAACAACTTGACAACCATACGAAAAGTTGAAATTCCTGGTGCTAGTCGCAAGAATAAGACACGATTTCCCCATAATGCTTGGCGCTTACGATTGAGCCACTGAGAATAGACAAACAGTCCACCCAATATAGGCAAAATGAACAAAGCGTATAAGTATTCTGGATGTGCGAATTGAAACATATTATTATGGAATACGGCGAAGCCAAGTGAGACGAAGCAGAATTTCAATCAATAACAAGCCGAGAGCAGCCCAAGCAAAAGATGGATAAGCCTCATAGTACTTATTATAATGGTGTTGTTTCAGTTTGGTACGCTCTAATTTATCAATATCTTGATATATACTTCTCAATTCTTTCTTCGATGATGCTGCATAATACAAGCCTCCCGTAGCCTTCGCTATGCTTTTTAGCGTGGCTGGATCCATATCACTTTTCACATTGGCATAGTAGTAACTCCCATCAGGTAGAATCCCAACTGGTTGTCTCACCATACCTTGTCGGCCTACTGCAATGGTGTAAACTCTGACTCCCTTTTGCTTCGCTATTTCTGCAGCCGTAAGGGGTGAGATGTCTCCTGCATTATTTGCACCATCAGTGAGAAGGATGACAACTTTGGAAGGAGCTTTACTTGTAGTAAGGCGACTTACGGCGTTCGTCAATCCCATTCCTATTGCTGTTCCAGGAGAGATTGTGCCATTGGTTTGCAAATCACAACTCACCCCTCTGAATGTAGACAACAAGGCAATATGGTCTGTTGTCATTGGACATTGCGTGAAGGCTTCTCCTCCAAAGAGAGTAAGACCTATATTATCATTCGGTCGTCCTTCGATAAACTCATAAGCAACTTGCTTTGCGGCTTCTAGTCTATTGGGTGACAAATCTTCCGTAAGCATACTTTGCGAAATGTCCATCGCAATCATAATATCGATGCCTTCGACTTCTCGCTCACTCAATGGCGTTTTCGTTTGAGGACGCGCCAAAATAATCACAACGAGAACAAACACTGCAAGACGCAAAACAAAAGGTATATGCACAAGAATTGCAGAGAAATTAGATGATGCACCTTGTAAAGCTCGAGTCGTTGCTACACGCAATGCAGGCTCACCAGACTTACGACTGAGCATATACCACAAAACTAGTGGAATGCACAACAATAAGAGGAAGAAAAAGGCGGGATATAGAAACGTCATTTTGAGCAAAACTATATATTAAGGAAGAATCATCCAAATCAAACTACAGATGTAAGCAAAACATCCTAAAGCAGCTAATAAGATAAGCACTAACGAAACATTAAACAATCGTTTTTTTCGCAAAAGAACACGAGCTGCAATGTCAATGACCTTGTCTTCGTATTCAGGAAGTACCTCTTGACTTTGGGTTGTACGCACATAATCGACGGCCTGCAGTAACGCACGATCGCTTTCTGCCAACGAAACTTGATGTTTCGCAAACTTCACCAAATCGGCTGTTTGAAGAATCTCTCTGAGTTCTCGCAAAGCAGTGGCATCATTGACAAGCGAAAGTTGTTCTATTATCTCGTGGCTTGTCATCTCTTTGGCATTGAAACCAAAGCGTTCATAGAGATAAGTACGCAGAATCCCCGTAAGTTCAATGAAATAAGCCTTTTGACTTTCTAATTCATTGGCGTCTTGTTCTCGTAATTGCTCAATAGCCTGCATTGCCGTCTGATGCGGAGGTGGTGCAGTCTTTACTCTGACTATTTTTTGCGTTGGTTGAGGCACAAAACTCTGTCGGAGCAAAATCACCCAACCTAAAACAAGTAGCCAAAGTAGAACACAACATCCTAATAATAGAAAGACCCAAGTAAAAATTCCTTCAATGGGTGCTTTTGCAGGACGAATATTGTCGGGATGTTTAAGATCAACATCTATCGTATTGACTTTTAAAGCTATTTCGTGGGGACTTTTTATAAGCCACTCCGTTAACGAACACTTCTTGTTGGGGATTTTATAGACAGCACTGTCAAAAGAGGTCAAGATATAAGAACGCTTAAGTTGCCATTTCCCTCCATCCTCTAAAACAACTGTATCTGCAGGCAAGGCTTGCAGCATTTCTACTCCTTGCGTCACATAACCTGAAGCAAAATTAGGAAACTGCACACGGCTATTAGGCTTGCAGTTCACAGAAATATGAAGTAACACTTGCTCTCCAACGCGAATAGCAGTAGAATCAAGCGATGACTCCACAATGGCGCGCTGTGCTACGCTAGGCAATAGGGCACAGAATAGGAATGATAAAAGAAAAATCCGCTGAAAATAGAACTTCATAATCATTTACTAAGGAGACAACTGCAACTACTGTCTTTGAGAAAACAGTTGCTTCAAACCTTTCACAAAATCAGTATCGGTAGCTATCGATGTATAGTCGACTCTTGCTTGAGCAAAACGCGTCTGCAACTGTTCGGTATGTGATGCCCACCAACTATGATATGCGTTTCTTACACTCTTTGAGGCTGTATTGACGTATTGCTGGTGACCACTTTCTGCATCTTCCAACTTCATCCAGCTAACATTCGGCAGTTCAACCATTCGTTTGTCGTAGATTTGCACTGCAACTAGGTCGTGCTTCTGATTGGCACGTTTTAGCAAAGGAGAATAATCCTCTGAAGACAAAAAATCAGACATCAAAAAAGCCACACTACGCTTACGCATAACACGAAGAAAGTACTCCAACCCTGTTCCTATGCTGGTACCACGGCTCTCAGGCTCTATCGTTAATAACTCCCGTATGATGCGTAAGATGTGTCCTTTTCCTTTGGCAGGTGGGATGTATTTTTCAACCTTATCAGAAAAGAATAACGCGCCTATTTTGTCGTTATTACGCATTGCAGAAAAGGCCAATGTGGCGGCAATCTCAGTCATCTGCTCACGTTGTGAAAGTTGTCCAGAACCAAAATCAAGAGATGCAGATATATCTATGAGCAACATTACAGTAAGCTCACGCTCCTCCTCATAGACCTTGACATAAGTGCGATCAAATCGAGCAGAAACGTTCCAATCGATGTCGCGGACGTCATCGCCGGGCTGATATTCACGCACTTCTGCAAAGGACATACCACGTCCTTTAAAGGCTGAGTGATACTCGCCTGCAAAGATATTGTTGGAAAGCGCGCGCGCGTCTTAATCTCTATTCGACGAACACGCTGCATCAATTGCAGAACATTCTCATTCATAAGTCTTTTTGTTAGGGAACTTCTACCGTAGCAAGGATTTCTCCGATGATTTTTTCTGTTGTTACATCTGCTGCTTCAGCTTCGTAGGTCAGTCCAATGCGATGGCGCAACACATCATAAGCCACGCTACGAACGTCGTCTGGAACTACATATCCGCGCTGACGAATAAACGCTAAGCTACGTGCTGCAAGTGCTAAACTGATTGTGGCACGAGGTGAACCACCATAAGAAATATAAGGACGTAGATGCTCTAGTTTATAGGTTTCGGGGAAACGCGTTGCAAAGACTAAGTCTGCGACGTATTGTTCTATACGTTCATCAATATAGACTTCTTTGACCAGTTGTCGAGCTTCGCGGATGGTTTGCAAATCAATTATAGGTTGAATCTTCTCATCTGCCAAATTTCCTCGCATTGATGCGCGAACAATTCGCTTTTCTTCCTCAATAGAAGGATAATCCACAACAACTTTAAGCATAAAACGATCCACTTGCGCTTCAGGCAAAGTGTAGGTTCCCTCTTGTTCGATGGGATTCTGTGTGGCCATCACCAAAAATGGGTCAGGCAATGCCATCGTTTCATCACCGATAGTCACCAATCGCTCTTGCATCGCTTGAAGTAGTGCGCTCTGCACCTTTGCTGGTGCGCGGTTTATCTCGTCTGCCAAAACAAAATTAGCGAAGACAGGTCCACGGCGAACTGAAAAGGCATCGTCTTTGCGACTATAAATCATCGTTCCGACAACGTCAGCAGGCAACAAATCAGGCGTAAATTGAATACGCCCAAAAGAAGCGTCAATAAGTGAAGACAAAGTTCGTATCGCTAAAGTTTTGGCCAATCCAGGAACACCTTCAAGAAGAATGTGACCATCCGACAGAAGTCCTATGAGTAAGGCCTCGGTGAGATGCGACTGTCCCACAATTACTTTTGACATTCCATCTTTGAGCAGGGTAATGAAGCCTGATTGTGCTTCAATGCGCGCATTTAGTGCGCGGATATCTACGTTTTCTACCATAGGTAATTGGGTGATTTCTTATTTATATTGCGAAGTTAGTACTTTCCCTCGAAGTGCATCCATTTTAACCGTAAAATTCTCATTTACTTTCTCAAGGATATTCAATTTTCCGATAAATGGCATTCTGCAAACGATGAAAATTACATTGATAAACCTTATCATTCTAAATCAAGGACAGACTAAGTTTGCACTCTTTTGCGCTACTACTACCTTTCCTGCAACCACGCATCTATCATCTTACGAGCCAAACTAATTTTTCCTGGAAGTTCTGGGAGTGAATCTCTTCGAAACCAACCTCCACGTGCTATTTCTTCCTCCTGGAGTAACAATTCTCCTCCTGCATACTCGGCACGAAAGCCTATCATTTGCACAAAAGGGAATGGCCACGACTGAGATGCAACATACCTGACATTACGAATCTGCACTCCCGTCTCTTCAAAGACTTCGCGCGACACAGTTTCTTCCAATGTTTCACCAGTCTCTACATAACCAGCAACCAAACTATTAAAACTTCCTGGGAAGCTATGCGCGTGTATCATCAATATCTCATCATTATCTCTGTTTCTATCTTTTGCAGGTTTCTCCACAAGTACAATAATTGCAGGACTTGGCGAAGGCCAATACTCACGGCCACAATTAGGACAACGCTTAGATATCTCTGTGTAGGTTACTAATGGATGTGCGCAGTGGCCACAATACTGATGTACTTCGTCCCAATGTAAGAGTTCTTTAAGTTTACAAGCCAACTTGTACTCTTCATCATTCAACAATTCAAACGCTTGTCGAAGGTGCAACAAACGCCATTGTGTTGGCAAAGAGTCAGCCGGAAGAAAAGCCCCACGAAAACAAACCCCAGCCGCATCCTTTAATGTGCGAACGTTTTGTTCTGCCACTAATGCAGGATTGAGTTCACGTCCTGTGGGCAAACGCATTGATTCCGAAAGCCAGATTTGATCTTTCGAAAAGATAATCCATCGTTCTTCTACCATAAAAAGTAGCCGCACTACTCCCAGGACGAAGTAATGCGGCTTGTATTTGAGAGTTTTTCGAAAAAGAGGGTTTAGAGTCCAAGGCTTTCGCGAACAGCTTCCACTTTCTTTTGAGCTTCTGCACGTACAGCCTTATAGCACTTAGGACATTCCATATCCCCACGTACTTCGATGTAGAACTTAATCTTGGGCTCTGTGCCAGAAGGACGCACGCTCACCTTTGTACCATCCTCAGTAAACCATTGAAGAACGTTGCTGGTTTCTGGGAAATCAAGTGCAGTGGCATTACCTTGAGCATCAAAAGCTTTAAGCACTTTGTAGTCCTTGGTAACAACGACAGGAGAACCAGCTAATTCCTTAGGAGGATTTGCACGGAAACCGTCCATCATAGCCTTGATTTCGTCTGCACCACTCTTGCCTGGCTTAACAACGTTGATGGTATGGTTAAGCGCAAAGCCGTACTCAACATAGATGTCCATCAACACATCAAAGAGCGTCTTGCCTTGGTCTTTTGCCCAAGCACAGATTTCTGCCAACAGACAGCAAGCAGAGACAGCATCTTTGTCACGCACAATGTCTTGTCCCATAAATCCGTAGCTTTCTTCACCGCCACCGATATAGGTTTCTTTGCCTTCGAGAAGACGAATCACACGAGCAATCCATTTGAATCCCGTATATTCGTCATACATTTTTACGTTGTTCTTGTCGGCAATAGACTTTATGAGTTCTGTTGTCACAATGGTCTTTACCACATACTCATCGCCTTTCATCTTGCCCATAGCAATACGATTCTTGATGATGTAGTAAAGGAAAATCATACAAGTTTGATTTCCATCCACGAGCACCCATTCGCCTTCCTTATCTTTGCAGGCCATACCCACACGGTCAGCATCGGGGTCAGAAGCCATCACAATATCAGCATCAATTTTCTTTGCGAGATTGAGTGCCAAAGTAAGTGCTTCTCCGTTCTCGGGATTGGGCGACACAACAGTGGGGAAATTTCCATCTTTCACCATTTGTTCTGTCACGGTGTTCACGTTTTCAAATCCCCAGCTTTTAAGCGCAGCAGGAATCAAAGCTCTACCGGCTCCGTGAAGTGGAGTATAGACAATGCTCAAATCCTTCTGACGCTGAATAACTTCAGGATCAATGCTCAAATCTTTTACTCCTTTGAGATAGGCCTCATCGATATCAGCGCCAATCGTCTGAATAAGTGCAGGATTGCCTTCGAACTTAACATCTTCTACACGCACTTTGTTCACCTCATCGATAATCCCTTTATCGTGGGGAGCAAGCACCTGCGCACCATCTTCCCAATAAGCCTTATATCCATTATACTCTTTAGGATTGTGCGACGCAGTGAGATTCACACCTGATTGACAACCAAGGTAGCGAATTGCGAAAGAAACTTCAGGTGTTGGGCGAAGGTCTTCAAAGAGATACACTTTGATGCCATTTGCAGAGAACACATTGGCAACAGTTTGCGCAAAGAAACGGCCATTGTTACGACAATCGTGGCCAACAACCACAGAGATTTCTTTGCGATCAGCAAAGTTGTGCAGAAGGTAATTGGCTAAACCTTGAGTAGCAGCGCCAACTACATAAACATTCATACGATTTGTGCCTGCACCCATGATACCGCGCAAACCTCCAGTACCAAACTCGAGGGTGCGATAAAAAGAGTCGATGAGAGGGAGTCTTGTCTTCGGCTTCAAGCATAGCCTTAACTTCTTGCTTTGTAGCCTCATCATAGATGGGTGAGTCAAGCCATTGTTGTGCAACTTGCGCACATTGGGCAATCAGTTCTTGATTTTCCATGAAATATATCTGTGATTATATTATTGTCTTTGTGAGAAAGTGATACAGCAAAGTTACATATTTTTTTCTTTAGATAGGGCAATGCCTTCTTGATTTTTCTGTATCATAAATCCTGCATCAAGGAAGTTTTGTAATATCTATGGGCTGAAAATCAAGCGGTATATCATCCGCTATTCCTTCGTTCAAGGGAGTTTTCCAGATATAACGAACCCCCAAAAACATATCCCACCACATTGTCACGCGACCAACGCCTTTGGGCAAACGAAAAGCAGCCAACGTAATGCGCAGCAAGGCACCTATAAACCCATGAAACATATACAGCACAGCACCTTTGGCATGGCGTACTTTTCTGTTCGTCAGAAATTGACTACCCGTTGTTGAAGTTGATGGAATCCAACAAAGTAGTTGTGGAAAAGATCGCACATTTGCCCCTAAACGATGCGCCTGATAGAGAAAAACTTCCTCCTCACCGCAGCCTAAGTAGGGAGCTCCCAGACCAAACCTCACGTCGAAAGTGGGTAATGTTGCGTCTATTCGCAAGAGAATCTCATAACTTACAAAATAGTTTCCTTTAGGTTGATGAGCGTAATCAAACTCTTTATCAGCATATGAACGAATGGGATGACCATCTTCATTGTGCACTTGCAGACAAAAAACGTCTACCGTTGGATGGGCATCGGCAAGTGAAATAGCAGCCTTCAGAGTTTCAAAAGAATAGCGCACATCATCATCCGCAATAACAGCCAATTCAGTGGTACAATGTTTCAACGCATGGTTGCGATTCGCAGAAAGCCCTGCTCCAAAATACGGATATATAAATACGTCCTTTCTCTCATACAACAGGGGAGGTATCTGCGCTAAAAACAAATCGTCCGTATATTGCATCGACACAACATAACAGAGTTGCTCATCATAGGGAAGAAGCATCTCTGGGACAGCAGCAATACGATCGTTTATAGTGCAGATGAGAAGAGAAAGTTTTGGATTACTCATTATTATATAGGTGTCAACGAATCAAACATAACTGAAGGACGGTTATGGGCTTTCGGCTCTTACTAGTTGATTTTATAAGTGAGCGCCGGATGAGCTTCGATGTAGTTAATCAGTTCCGCAGTGACATTTATTCGTGAATCTTGACGGCTCAGCGTTACATACTGTCCTGTTTCGGGGTCAGTGACATGGAAATTGAGCTGACTATCACCTTGACTATTGAGCACAAGATTAGAAAGCTCCGCTACGAGCGTCATATCAATTGCATGAAGGTTGGCATTTATCGTGATGCTCTGCACCTTTCGGTCTTTGACATCGGCAAGCCAGTCTACTTTCAGTATTTGCAAATCGGGTTCCCCATCTCCCCAACGACGAGGAGCAACGCGCGCAGAGATGAAGACGGAATTTCCTACAGAGAAATATCCCTTGAACTGCGCCCAGGTGTCGCCAAAGATTGCTATTTCTCCAGAACCACTAAAGTCTTCTATGCGCACTTTACCGTATGCACTACCACGCTTTGAGATATATTCGTTCGACTGCGTCACCATTCCGCCCATTGTCACCTCTTGATTCAAAAACGGATTGAGGTCTTCAACCTCACTCATTGAGAGTGTACAGAGATTTTTAATGACAATGGAGTATTCATCCAAGGGATGGCCACTGATATATAAGCCCAAGAGTTCTCCCTCTTTGTTCAATCGTTCCAAATCACTCCATTTGTCATAGACGATAGGCGATTTGGGTTTGCTGATTTCTACAGCATCACTTCCTCCGAACAAACTGTTGTGACTTTCCTCTTGTTCTTGTTGGAAACGTTGTCCGTAAGAAATCAAGGTTTCTACAAACGTGTAGCCTGACTCATTCTTTGCAAAGAACTGCTCTCGAGTAAATCCTTCAAAGCTATCAAAAGCTCCGGACAAGACAAGACATTCCACATTCTTTCTATTGCAAGCATTGAGGTTTACTCTTTCAAAGAAATCATATAAGTCTTTGAATTTACCATTCTTTTCACGTTCATCAATGATGCTCTGCACGGCATTATCACCTAGTCCCCTTGATACCAGCTAGTCCAAAACGCACATCGCCAATATGGCTCACAGAGAACTTGCGGAAACTTTCATTGACATCAGGACCTTTACACGCAATCCCCATTGCTTTCGTTTCGGCTAGGAACTTAGACAAATCGGCAATGTTGCTCCCAAAGCACGGCTCATCACAGCCGCCATATATTGAGCAGGGAAGTTCGCTTTGAGGTATGCGGTTTGATAAGCTACCCAAGAATAGCAAGTAGCGTGGCTCTTGTTGAACGCATAAGAAGCAAAAGCCGTCCAGTCTTTCCAAATCTTTTCTAGCGTTTCAGAAACATACCCGTGCTTTTCTCCGCCAGATACAAATTTGGGATACATATGATTCAACTTGTCGATCAGCTTCTTACCCATCGCCTTACGCAAGTTGTCACTCTCTCCTCGCGTGAAGTCTGCAATTTCACGCGACAAAAGCATCACCTGCTCTTGGTAGACTGTAATGCCGTACGTATCCTTGAGGTATTTCTCCATACAAGGCAAGTCATACGTAATCGGTTCTATCCCGTGTTTGCGCTTGATAAACTGAGGAATGTATTCCATTGGGCCAGGACGATAAAGCGCATTCATCGCAATCAAATCCTCAAAAGTCGACGGATGAAGCTCACGCAAATACTTTGCATACCTGGCGATTCAAACTGGAACGTACCGATTGTTCGGCCATCACAATAAAGATCATAAGTGGCAGGGTCTTCAATCGATACCATATCAATATCGACTTCGATGCCTAGCGACATCTTGATATTCTCCAAGGCTTCACGCAAAATAGAAAGCGTTTTCAGCCCTAAGAAGTCCATCTTAATCAACCCTGTTTCTTCAATCACACTACCTTCATATTGTGTGCAACGGAGTTTTTCTCCCGTTTCTTTGTCAGTAGCTGTGGAAACAGGTACCCAGTCTGTGATATCATCACGACAAATGATGATGCCACAAGCATGGACACCAGTATTGCGCACATTCCCTTCAAGCATTTTTGCATACCTAATGGTGTTGCGCATCAACGGATCGGCAGAGGCTTCAGCATCGCGCAATTCAGGAATTGCAGCAATGGCATTGGGCAAATTCATCTTCGGAACTTTTCCATTTTCTCCGGCCGGAAGTTTATCAGGGATGAGTTTACAAAGACGATTTGATTCACTCAAAGGTAATTGCAACACGCGTGCAACGTCTTTGATAGCCAATTTAGTGGCCATCGTACCATAAGTGATGATATGCGCCACTTTTTCAGCACCATATTTATCTGTCACCCATTGCAACACACGGCCACGGCCGTCATCGTCAAAGTCTACGTCAATATCGGGAAGCGAGATACGGTCGGGATTCAGGAAACGCTCAAACAGCAAGTCATATTTAATGGGGTCAATGTCTGTAATGCGAAGGCAATAAGCCACAGCACTACCTGCTGCACTACCACGTCCAGGGCCTACAAGAACACCTAATTCTTTACGTGCTACTTTTATATAGTCTTGCACAATGAGGAAGTAGCCAGGGAAACCCATCGTCTTCATGATGTGCAATTCAAATTTTATGCGCGCTTCTGTTTCTTCGTCAAGGGGATTACCGTATCTCCAATAAGCTCCCTCATAGGCTAACTTTGCTAGATAGTCTGCTTCTAGTTTGATGCGATAGAGTTTATCGTAACCTCCCAATTTCTTAATTTTGGCTTCACCTTCTTCTCTACTAATCACCACATTTCCGTTCTCGTCTTGCGTAAATTCGTTGAAAAGATCTTCTTCCGAATACTTTTGTCGGTATCCGTCTTCGGTGCCAAACTCTTCGGGAATCTCGAAGTTCGGCATAATTGGCCCATGATCAATAGAATACTCTTCCACCTTGTCTACAATCTCCAGCGTTGTGGCAAGTGCTTCTGGCAAATCTTGGAAGATTGCATTCATTTCAGCCTGTGTTTTGAACCACTCTTGCTTTGAATAGAGCATACGCGCCTGATCTGAAACAAAATGGTTCGTAGACAGACAAATCAATAAGTCGTGCGCTTCTGAGTTATCTTCGTCAACAAAGTGGGCATCGTTGGTACAAATATACTTCACTCCGCATTTCTGAGCCAAGCGCAACAAACCTTCATTGGCTTTTTGCTGCAAAGGATAAGTTTCTCTGTTGGCTCGTTGCGCTGGATCTTTGACTTCGTGACGCTGCAATTCGAGGTAATAATCTTCACCAAAACGCTCCTTAAACCACATCACGGACTGTTCGGCGCCTTCTTCGTCACCTGCCAATAATTTCTTGGGGATTTCACCACCAAGGCAAGCCGACGAAATGATAAGCCCTTCTTTGAATTCTTCCAAATCAGCCTTATCTGTACGTGGCTTCATGTAGAAACCATCAACCCACGCCCTACTCACCAACTTTACAAGGTTATGATACCCCGTTTCGTTCTTAGCCAACACCACTAAGTGCCAACCGCTTCTATCCTCTTTGAGTGTTTTGTCAAATTTCGTTCGACGCGCGCAATACATTTCACAACCGATGATAGGCTTAAAATCCATCACACGCTTTGCCTTCGCCATTGCCTTCTCAGCTTCTGCAATGGCTTCAGCCAGCGTTTTACCATCTTCTAATTGTACAGCAGATGCCTCTATACCAGCCTCAGCTGCCTTTGCTTGCAATTCTTGTAATTGCGCTTCAGCCTTCTTGAAATCCTTGCTTGCTCCCCCCTTCTTCTTTTGCACATAGTTGTAAAAGTCTTTCACTCCCATCATACTTCCATGGTCTGTTAAGGCCATTCCGCGCATGCCGTCAGCAATAGCCTTATCAACTAGGCGTGAAATGGAGGCCTGACCATCGAGAATGGAATAATAGGAATGGACATGTAAATGTACAAATGGAATCATAACGAAGAAAAGACAAAGAAAAAATGAAATTCAAAGCGACAAATGATTGTTTGTCATAGCAACGTAAAACGACCGTGCGATGAAACAAACGCAATGTCCCTACGAAAAGCCATAGTTGAGCAAAGACTAGGGACTGAGAGGTTAGTTGAAGAAGGTCCAACAAATGCCAAATTGCAACATCCGTTGGTTGGTTGGGTAGTGCGGTACAAGGAAATACTTTCCTTCAGATTGATTGACGTGATTGTAGGCCAAATAAAAACGTACGCCCTTAAGTTTGAAATTCACATAAGCATTCACCCATGGATAGTTTCCCACAAGTGTGCGGTGAGAGGGTGCTTGCACAGCAAACATTCCCACTGCGGGAGAATATGCAGGAGCATAATATTCGGTGAAATATCTCACGTCAGCACCGAGTTCAGTGTCCAGCACCTTTGCTATGCGGAAACGCAAGAACAGATTGCTCCACACATTCAGGGTTGGCAAAGGAAGAACTCGATTAGAAGTCTGTTGGAACGTCCATTCATTTTTCCCAATTTAAGACACCCCAATGCAAAGCATGCGACAATGTAGCCGACACAACTTGGATATTCTCCTTGGTTTGAGCCACTTCTATCCCATATTTGCGTGTTGCCAAAGCTGTATTTGTGCCATTCTCTTGCGACTCTTGCAAATAGACATAGTTTTGAATACTTTCTATGCCCACTTTCAATTTTGCTTTATGGAAAGAAAACGTTCCTTCCACACGAGCGCGGAATATCTTGTTGAGGTCTTCGTCCCACCAAGCATAGCGAGAGTGAAAAGACTTATAGTAAAAAGCAGGCGACTCATTGCGAACAAATCCGCCTGTTTCGAGTGCGAGAGTGTCTCCCCACAATTGAAAGTGCAATCCTGCTTGACCTTCCAGATTAAACTCTCCCCAGTCCACACCAGTTGTTCTCATTTCGCCCAAAACATTGTAGCGGAAATGCTTTGACTTAGCGCGAAGCAACTCTGCTCCTACCGTGAAATAGTTGGTAGTAGTTGCATCATAAGTGCCTTTGGTATTGGGTAACGTGAAACGCGCCAACTCGTGTTTGGCAAACACACGCATACCCGATTTCACCCATTTGCGAAATCCTTCTTGCATCTCCAGCGCAATAGTATTTTTGCACTGAGATATAATGAGTACTGTCTTTTGCCAAAGCACCTGAAAGGTAAGGCGTGTTGATGAAATACTTATCGATATTCCGACGGGAAGTGAAGTTGCGATAATTCGTTTCCACATTAGCCGTGTGCACCAACGAAGCCACTGGTACAAATCTAGTAATCAAAAGAGAGTCAGGGATGACCTTACCATCTTTTCCCGTGATTTGCAAAGGCTTTGTGACTGTGGTGTCTGACTTCGATTGAAAAGTTCTACTTAACACTCGACCTGTGGAATCGCTTTTTCATAGAAACCCACAGAATAACGATGCGTCAGAAACAATTTGTCTACACTTACCGTGTTTCTCACACCTTCCAATCTCATTGGCATATCAATGGGGCGATAGGTTGTGGGGAAACTCTCAGGATTGCTGATATAGTTTTCATCTTCAATCCCTCCGTTCTCCAAATTCTTTATATAGCCCGTTGTGTAGAAACTGTGCAGCTGATATTGATCTCCGCGGTAACTTCCATACAATGTTGCACCAAATGAAGAATGGCTCTGATTACGATAATAACCACGCGCATATAAATAGTCAATATCAAAGCCTATTCCGGCTTGTTTATTGATGTTAGTGGCAAATCGTGCCTTTAAATGGTCGTCACCGTCTGTTTTATCGCCTGCACTGTAGTAATACAAATCAGCAATAGGCGACTTTGTATTGGTAAAAACAAACTTGTCGTTGGGAAAAAGGAAAAAGTCATAAGGCTTCGCAAAGATAAATTGCGAACCCATCATATAATCTTGTCGACCGTTATAGATGCGATTGATACGAGGAGAGCCTAATCCGCCCAAAAAGTTGTAGTTACCAAACACACCAACAGTTTGGTTGGAATTTTGAAAGAGATGTTGCACCGTATCAGGTTCTATGGGTTGCACAACTCCGAAACGCGCATCAACATTCCACACATAAATTCCTTTAGGCACAGTCTTCTCGTCCACACTATCTTTAACAGAGCCAAAAGGACTACGCGAACGCAATGCTCCTCCTCTATTATTACCGAAGTTACGAGAGGAGAATTGTGCATTGGCTTGAATGGCAAAAAGCATCGCCACAGCGATGCTTAATAAACTATTGGAAAATCTAGAGAATAAAGTCATAGAGAGAAAGCAGCAATAGCATCTGCAATTTTGTTTTTGGTGTCTTTGGAAACGGGAAGAAGGGGCAATCTCAATACTTCTTGAATTTCGTCACGCTCTGCCAACATACATTTTATACCAGCAGGATTTCCTTCAACAAAAGCAAGGTGGAAGATATCACGGAAGTCACGATGTATGTGTAGTGCCTCAGGTAAATCGTCGGCAAGCAGAGCATTCACCATAGCCCCCACTTCAGCGGGATACATATTGGCCACTACAGAAATAACGCCAGCTGCTCCCAGCGACACAAGTTCAAAAGTGAGAGAATCATCTCCGCTTATCACATCAAAAACCATCGGGTTTGTCTGCTAGGATACTTTCCACTTGTTCTATTTTTCCCGAAGCCTCTTTGATTGCCACAATGTTTTCAAAATCGTGAGCCAAACGCAAAGTCGTTTCGGCGGTCATATTCACTCCCGTTCGCCCTGGCACATTATATAACACCACGGGGACAGGCGAAGATTGCGCAACAGCCTTATAATGTTGATATAAACCTTCTTGAGAAGGCTTGTTGTAATAAGGCGTTACAATGAGCACCCCATCAATACCATCGAAATCTGCGTTTTCAAGAAAGGCGCACACAGCTCCAGTGTTGTTGCCACCACAGCCCAAAAAGAATGGGAACACGACCTGCCACAACATCTACAAATGTTTCGACAATGCTTTCGCGTTCTTCTTGGCTTAGCGTGGAGTCTCTGCGGTTGTACCCAAGGCACAAAGATAGTCTACATCACCCTCCCCAATCAAGCGTTCGATGAGTTCACGGAGAGCAAAGAAATCCACTTCACCATCTTCGGTAAAGGGGGTAATTACGGCAACGCCGGTTCCTTGGAAAGGATGATTTCTCATAAGGATACTTTGGAGGAAAGTGAGAGATGATGGGCTATTTAAGATGCGCCTACTAAAATTCAGCGACTTGTTTTCTGCAAAAATAGCGATAATTTTCCATTTGTGCAATTAGCTGGATTAGTTTTCCTCTCCAATCATCTTTAGGAAAGTCATTTCGTCCACCAAAGGCACACCGATTTTTTCGGCTTTTTCACGCTTTGAAGGGCCGATGCTATCGCCTGCCAAGATAAAGCTCGTCTTTTTTTGGAAATGCTTGAAACATTCTTTCCGCCGTGAGCTTCTATGATGGCTTTATATTCATCGCGCGAATGGCGAGTAAACGTTCCACTAATTACAATGCTTTGTTCGGCCAAAGCATTGCCCAATTGCGCTACTTCTGGCATCGACATTTGCAAACCGAGTTGCGCCAAGTCGTCCACCAAATGCTGATTATCGCTTTGTGCAAAAATAACTAATTACACTTTGCGCAATGACCGTTCCGACGCCTTCCACTTGAATGATATCTTCAAGCGTTGCAACACGAAGGGCTTCCATTGTTTTGAAATGCCTTGCCAAAGTTTTGGCTACAACCTTACCCACAAAACGAATGCCTAAGGCAAACAGAAGACGATCGAAAGTCACTGTTTTTGCTTTTGCAATACCATCTAGAATTTTCTGCGTAGATTTCTGACTAACAGGCATCATAGCCTTTTTTTCTTCTAGTGGTGCAAAAAGGGTTGGTGCTTGAAATTCCCCAATTGTCAAATACCATTGTCTGTCCCATTCGTGGAGGGTAAGACGAAAAAGGTCTGCCGGAGTGCGAATAAGCCCATTCTCGAAATACTTGTCTACCACTTCAGGGCCTAAACTCATAATGTTCATTGCATCACGGCTAATGAAATGCTCTATTCTACCTTTGAGTTGCGGAGGACAACTGTCATTCGGACAATAATGTGCGGCTTCTCCTTCATATCTCACCAAGGAAGTGCCACATTCGGGGCATTCGGTAATGAACTGCACCTTCTCTCCTAAACTTTCTCCACGCAATTCAGTGGCAACACCCACAATTTGTGGTATGATTTCTCCTGCTTTCTCCACATAAACTTGATCGCCTATATGCAAATCTAACTGACGAATAATGTCTTCGTTGTGCAGCGAAGCACGCTTCACCATAGTACCTGCCAAAAGCACTGGAGTCATATTGGCTACTGGCGTTATGGCACCAGTGCGGCCAACTTGAAAAGTCACCTCATTCAAACAAGTGCAAGCACGCTCTGCTTGAAATTTATAGGCTATTGCCCAACGCGGAGATTTTGCCGTAAATCCTAATCGAGATTGTTGTGCAAGACTATTTACTTTAAGCACAACACCATCGGTGGCTACGGGGAGCGTTTTGCGGGCTTCGTTCCAGTGCTCTAGATAATCAAAGACTTCTTGTTGAGAGGCGCATAGGCTTATGGCCTCACTGACTTTAAGCCCCACGATTTGGCTTTTTGCAAATTGTCGTAATGCGAACCGCTCACATATTCGTCAGAGTCTACAATGAGATAATAGAAATATGCATCGAGTTGTCGCTGAGCCACAACTCGGCTATCCTTGCTTTTGAGGGTTCCGCTTGCTGCATTACGAGGGTTGGCAAAAAGATTCTCTTCTCGCGCTGCACGCTCTGCATTTAGGCGGTCAAAACTCTCCCAAGGCATCAGAATTTCACCTCGAATTTCAAAACGATTAGGCCAATCACCTCCTTCTTCCAACACCAAAGGTATAGTACGAATGGTGCGCACATTGGCGGTAACATCGTCGCCCTGCATACCATCTCCGCGCGTCAAAGCACGAACCAACCTTCCTTCTTCATAAATGAGAGATATACTAAGACCATCAAACTTGAGTTCTGCGCAGATTTCAAAGTCTTCTCCCAATCCTTGCTTCACTCTGTCGTAAAACTCGCCAACTTCTTCTTCATTATACGTATTGCCTAACGACAGCATCGGATGTTTATGGGCGATTTGTACAAAATCATTGGACAAGTCACTCCCTACTCTTTGGCTAGGACTATTAGCGTCATAGCATTCAGGACATTGTCGCTCAAGCTCGATAAGTTCGGCCATAAGAGCATCAAACTCCTGGTCTGTAACAGACGGAGCATTCTCTACGTAATACTGATAATTATAGCGATGGAGCATCGCACGAAGTTCATAAATACGAGCGTTCATTGGGAGCAATCTGATGATTTTGAGAGAGCAAAAATACGGCTTTTCGCAGAATTATCACTAACTTTGCATTCGATTTTTCAGGAGAAAGATTTCTTCTCCACTTTTCTACTATAATTCAACGACTCATTCACGCCATTCATCTTATGCGCATTGACATCATATCTGTAATTCCCGAAATGTTGGAAGGTTTCTTCAATCATTCTATTTTGGCTCGTGCTCAAAAGAAAGGTTTAGCCGAAATCTACGTGCACAACCTTCGCGATTATAGTACTGACAAACATAAGCGCGTGGATGACTATCCCTATGGTGGTTCTGCCGGAATGGTGATGCAATGCCAACCCATTGATGATTGTATTGCATCCCTCAAAGCCGAAAGAGATTACGATGAAATTATCTTCACCACACCCGATGGAGAACAATTTGACCAACCTATGGCCAACGAATTATCTCTCAAGGGAAACATCATCATTCTCTGCGGACACTATAAAGGTATTGACTTCCGTGTGCGTGAAAACTTGATTACTCGCGAAATATCGCTTGGTGACTTTGTGCTTACGGGAGGTGAATTAGCAGCTGCAGCGATGGCCGATGCTATTGTGCGGCTCATCCCCGGAGTCATTGGTGACGTTCAGAGTGCACTCAGCGATTCTTTTCAAGACAACCTACTTGCTCCCCCACTCTACACACGTCCTGCTGACTACAAAGGCTGGAAAGTTCCCGAAATTCTATTATCGGGACACGATGCTCGCATCAGAGAATGGGAAATGACGCAAGCTCTTGAACGAACTCAGCGTTTGCGTCCAGACCTTCTTGAGGAATAAACAGACCCTCTTCTCCCGTTACTTGTCTCCCTTTTTACGCTGTCTAAATCTACTCCTCACACTATTAATCTAAGGAACTTTTCACAATTCCCACCCTTCCATTTAACGCGACTTTTCGAACTCAGAAAAAGTTGTTGGGAATTATGCGATTCTCAGCGCGTTTGAAAATCGCAATTTTCAGACGTTTTTGTAAGAAATCCCCTCGTTTTAGCGAAACAACCCGTTGGTTGTGATAAAAACACGTTGTTCGCGCAATTTTAAGGGACATTTTTCGGATTATGTCCCACGGAATTTATTTTTCTTCCCTCGGAATTTTGAAAACGTCCGACGAAATCAGGAAAAAAATCCAACAAAAATCTGAGAAAGGTCGGAGAAACTCAAGAAAATATCTGAGAGTACAGAGGAAAACTTCAGAATTTCCCCAAAAAGGAATGGGACAAGAGAGAAAAACAACGGATAGTTTTTCTAGAATGCACCACAATCTGGTCAAAAATCGCTCACCGTTTTAACACGAAATCCGAGGTTTCGAGTTAATATAAGACAAAAATCCAGATGGAATGGAGTTCAAGAGTAACATCTAAGACATTTCTTCTTTTATGATGGCAAAGTGCCTACTGGTAAAAACGCTCAAATGCAAAAGAAGAAGTAATAAAGTAGATTTCCAAGGCATAAATCGAAGGGGAGAAGGCAAATATACATTTAGAACTGCGATATTAGCGAAATAATTAGTATATTTGCTCTCGAAAATCGGCTACTACTCTAACCTAGTTGTAGAGCCGCATATAGCAAACAACATTAAATTAAAACAGCAAGACAATGAATGCATACGTTTTTCCTGGACAGGGTGCACAATTTGTAGGTATGGGTAAAGATCTCTACGAGAACCATCCTGTAGCTAAGGAATACTTCGACAAAGCAAACGAGATTTTGGGTTTCAATATCACCGAAATTATGTTTGCAGGCACAGAAGAAGAACTCAAACAAACTAAAGTTACTCAGCCCGCGGTCTTCTTGCACAGTGTGATTACTGCGCTTTGCTTGGGCGACCAATTCCGTCCTGATATGGTAGCAGGACATTCACTCGGAGAACTTTCTGCACTTACCGCAGCTGGCGCACTTACTTTTGAAGACGGATTGCGCTTGGTTTCTAAGCGTGCTTTGGCTATGCAAGCCGCTTGTGAAGCTCGTCCTGGCACTATGGCTGCCGTGATTGGCCTAGAAGACGCAGTGATTGAGGAAATCTGTGCTGCTGTTTCACAAGAAACCGGTCTAGTGGTTGTACCTGCTAACTATAACTGCCCTGGTCAGTTAGTGATTTCTGGTGAACGTGAAGCCATTGAACTTGCTTGCACAAAGTTGAAAGAAGCTGGTGCAAAGCGTGCCCTTGTACTTCCCGTTGGTGGTGCTTTCCACTCTCCTGTGATGCAAGCCGCCAAAGAAGAATTGGAACAAGCTATTGCTGCCACAACTTTTTCAACTCCCTAAATGCCCAGTTTATCAAAAACGTTGACGGTTTGGCACACACTTGCCCCGAGGAAATCAAAACAAACCTTATTGCACAACTGACCTCTTCTGTGCTTTGGACAAAAGAAGTGAACAATATGGTTGCTGCTAAAGCTACTGTCTTCACAGAATGTGGCCCTGGTAAAGCTTTGCAAGGTATGATTTCTAAGATTTGCAAGGACAATCCTGAAGTTTCAGTGCAAGGTGCTGCTTTATAAGCTATAAGATGTAAGGAGCGGGAACTACACTTAAACGAAAGATTGTAGTTTCTGCTTCTTTTCTTTTGATAATCCTCCGTTCCTTTTATTTTTCCAATGTCACCTTTGAAGTTATCCGAACTCAATCGCATTGTGCAAAATGTTCTCTCCTTGCATTTCACTGACACTCTTTGGGTGGTGGCTGAAATTTCTGATTGTAGAGAAGCTGCCAATGGGCATTGCTATATGGAGTTGGTTGAAAAGGAAGAAGAACGTTCGGGAGGTTTCACCGCTAAAGCAAGAGCCAATGTATGGCGCAACGTCTGGCAACAAGTCAAATGTGATTTTCAGCGACAAACCGGCCGATCTTTGGCCACAGGACTGAAAATACTAGCAGAAGTTTCAGTACAATTTCACGAGGTGTATGGCTATTCGCTCACCATTCACGACATTGATGCTACCTACACACTTGAGAGCAACACAAAAGCGCCACACATTCTTCAACAACTTGAAGAAGATGGTGTGCTTACGCTCAATCAAGAACTCGTACTACCCTCGCTCGTGCAACGCATTGCGGTGATTAGCGCTGAAGGTGCTGCCGGATATGGCGATTTTTATGCACCAACTTGAAGAATCAGGTTATAGATTTCAGACTCAACTTTTCTCTGCAACAATGCAAGGGACTAAGGTGGCAGAAAGTGTGATAGCCGCACTTGACTCGATTGCTACTGAATTTAGTTTGTGGGATGTTGTTGTCATCATTCGTGGGGGCGGAGCAACGAGTGACCTTGATGGATTTGAAGATTACGAATTGGCAGCCAATGTCGCACAATTTCCGCTTCCTATTATCACAGGTATCGGACACGAGCGCGACGACACTGTCATTGACTTTGTGGCACATACACGCTGCAAAACCCCGACTGCGGTTGCAGCTTTTCTCATAGAAACGATGCAAGACGTTCACGCGGGGCTCAACCGATTAGAAGAACGTTTGTCCCAAGCCGCAGAAGAGCTATTAACTTCACGGAAAATGCACTATGAACGATTGGCGCATCGCTACTCTTCAGCAGCAGTAAACTTTGTGAATCGTCAACAGGTTGTACACCATCGTTTGTCACAACGCATAGCACAAGGCGTGCAAGAACAACTGTTTACACAAAATCACTCATTGCAAGCCTTAGCCACAAGACTACACAACACGACAACACAAGTTTTGGAGCGAAACCAACATAAGTTGTCACTATATGCCAAAACATTGCATTGGGCAGATCCGCAGCGCACCTTAGCAATGGGCTATTCTATCACCTACACGGCTGATGGCAAGGTGGTGAAAGTCCAAGAGTTGTTGCCTGGAACCCCAATTCGCACAGTCACAGCTGACGGTGAGGTGTGGAGTTCTGTGACCGAAACATCAGAAAATCAACATTAAGTCCCTACTCACTATTATATATGCCTAAAAAGAACGTGCCCTCCTACGAGGAAGCCCTTTCCGAATTGGAAAGCATTGTCACAGCCATAGAGGGAGGCAACTTGCCTATTGAGCAATTGACACCTCGGCTTTCCCGCGCGCAAGAACTCCTCGCGCTCTGCAAACAAAAACTTGAACAAGTCAATACAGACGTAAAGAAGATTCTAGATAATGAGTAAGAACAAATTGGCAAAATTTGCGGAGATGGCGACCTATGCACACGTCGTTGAATCTCCTTTCCAAACTCCCGATACACCCTATCACCCATTGCGTGGAAGATGGCATACAGAGTTTTTCAAAAACAACAATCCCATCGTTCTCGAACTCGGTTGCGGTCGAGGAGAATACTGTGTGGGACTTGGCAGAATGTTTCCCGATAAAAATTTTATCGGAGTAGATATCAAAGGGGCACGTATGTACACAGGAGCAACGGAAGCCAAAGAAGAAGGACTGACCAACGTTGGATTTTTGCGCACTCACATTGAATTTATTGAGAAATTCTTTGCTCCCAATGAAGTGGCAGAGATTTGGCTGACCTTCTCAGACCCTCAAATGAGAAAAGCAACCAAGCGCTTGACTTCGACCTATTTCTTGCACCGCTATCGTCATTTACTACAAGACAACGGGCTTATTCATCTCAAGACAGACTCAAACTTTCTCTACACCTACACTTCCGCAATGGTAGAGGCCAATCAACTGCCGGTGCTTTTCCAAACAGATGATTTGTACCACACACTATCGGCCGAAGAAGATGCAGAGGTGAAGGAAATCCTTGGCATTCGTACTTATTACGAACAGCAATGGATTGACCGTGGTCTGAACATTAAATACTTGAAGTTTCGACTGCCTCAAGAAGGTAGCCCTAGTGGAGCCCGAAATTGAAATAGAATTGGATGACTATCGTTCGTACAATCGCAGCAAGCGTTCGGGACTCACAACAAGTAAATAGCACAGGCTGTTCTGACAGTGCCTACTACTCTATTTTAAGTCTATCCTTTCCGTCAAAGAATAAGAAATAAGCTAAATCCAAAGGCTCTGCGACAGTTTTTTATCTCACTGATTATTATAAACAATAGAATATTATGCTCAAACACGTCGTAATGTGGCGCTATAAAGACGGTGCAGAAGGAAAATCTTCACTTGAACACGCTCAATGGATGAAGAATCACCTAGAAGCTCTCGTGGGTGTTGTGCCTGAAATCCAAAGTTTGGAATACGGCATTGATGAAATGGCTACGCCAGCCTCTTACCACGGTGTTCTCACAGTGGTTGTTGCTGACGCAGAAGCTTTGAAACGCTACGCCAATCACCCGGAACACCTGAAAATTGTGGAATATGCAGGTAAGGTGACCGAAAGCCGCGTGGTGGTAGACTATACGCTATAAAGAAAACTCCGACACAACAACTAACAATGACACTCTATCCTAAACTCATCACCGATGCTCTCGCACAAGTGCGTTATCCAGGCAACGGCAAAGACCTCATCGAAGCAGGAATGCTTGACGATGATCCTCGTATTGATGGGATGAAAGTGAGCTTCTCAATTGTATTTGATAAGAATCCCGATCCTTTTATGAAGAGTCTTTTCAAATCTATTGAAGCCACCATTCATCGAGAGATTAGCCCCGATGTAGAAGTTACGATAACTCCTAAATATCGCTTGGCAGAACGTCCTGAGGTAGGAAAGCTCCTACCTCAAGTGAAAAATATCATAGCTGTAAGTTCTGGTAAAGGAGGCGTGGGCAAAAGTACTGTTTCCGCAAACTTAGCTGTCGCTTTGGCAGCTCAAGGCTACAATGTTGGGCTGCTCGATGCTGACGTCTTTGGCCCTTCTATGCCTAAAATGTTTAGTTTGGAAAACGAACCCATTTATGCGCATATGGTGGAAGGACGACAGCTCCTTATCCCCGCGCTCAAATATGGTGTAAAACTCCTTTCAGTGGGTTTCTTTGTCAACGCCGAAACAGCAACTCTTTGGAGAGGTTCGATGGCTTCAAACACGCTAAAGCAACTCATTGCCGACGCAGACTGGGGCGAATTGGATTATCTGATTTTAGACACTCCTCCAGGCACAAGTGACATCCATCTAACGCTTCTACAGACTTTAGCTATCACCGGTGCGGTTATTGTGTCGACTCCACAACAAGTGGCATTGGCAGATGCGCGTAAAGGTATTGATATGTATCGTAACGAGAAGGTGAACGTGCCCATCTTAGGCTTAGTGGAGAATATGGCCTGGTTTACTCCTGCTGAATTACCCGAAAACAAATACTATATATTTGGAAAAGAAGGTGCAACACGCCTAGCTGAAGAACTTGAAACGCCCGTTTTGGCACAAATACCCATCGTGCAGAGCATCTGTGACGGAGGAGACAGCGGAGAACCCGTTGCCCCTCAATACCAACACCATAACAGGACAAGCATTTGCCCAATTAGCAATGCGCGTTGTGGAAGAAAACAGAACGTCGCAACTGCGAACAAGCTCCCCACTCAAGTGGTAGAAATTGAGGTAAAGCGGATGGAAGACGTGAAGTAAAAACAAAAGACAAGAATAAACTCTCTTTTCTTGGCTGATTACTCCTTATTTATAGAGCCCGACAGCTTTGCACCATAGGCAAAGTCTGTCGGGATTTTTATCCCTAATCGGTCATTAGATACTGAACATATTTCATCAGATTGTTGGGCATCTTGTTTCACGTTAGTTCGAAGGCGTAGCGGGCTACGGCGAGAACTAACGAGAAACAAGATGCCAACAAGAAAATGAAAGATGACAGTAAGTAATCCTTTCCATTACTAGTGGCACTTTTACGGTCTAATGACCGATTGGGGGTTATATTGTCGCACAGGTTGAGAGGCAATGCGCAAAAAAGTGACGCATCAAGAGAAGTAATTTAGAGAAAAGGACGATGCAACCACATTTTTTTCGTAATTTCGCAGTAACAAAATAGAGAGCACAGCACATTCCAACCAAGAATGCTTTCCATTTTTGCCGAATGCACTGCATTCCTCTCTAGAAGCTATAAAGCTATGTTAAAAGCAAAGAACAAAACGTGGTTTGTCCCTGAAGGTACTCAACCAACAGAGTTAGACCTCAAAGTTTTAGAATATCAAGAGAAGGGGTTTGTTGTTCCTTCTCGCCAACTCATCAAGACACCCGAACAGATAGAAGGCATTCGCCGTGCCGGCATCATCAACACAGGTGCGCTCGACCTTGTTGCCAAATCAATCAAGGAGGATATGTCTACTGCAGAAATAGACAGACTTGTGGCTGAATATATTGCAGATCATGGTGCAATTGCTGCTTGTCTAGGCTATGAAGGCTTTCCCAAAAGTTGTTGTACCAGCATCAACGAGGTGGTGTGCCATGGCATTCCCTCTGACGAAGAACTTTTGTGGGATGGGGATATTATCAATGTCGATGTTACCACGATAAAAGATGGATATTATGCAGACGCCTCTCGTATGTTTATGATTGGCAATGTTGATGCAAAAGCGAAACGCTTAGTCGAAGAAACCAAACGTTGCCTAGAAATTGGTGCAGAAGCAGCACGCCCTTGGGGCTTTGTAGGCGATATTGGTCGCGCCATCGAAAAATACGCAAAATCAAAAGGTTATACTGTGGTTCGCGAATTGGCAGGTCATGGAGTGGGATTGGAATTTCACGAAGACCCAATCGTAGACCACTACGACACTCACCACCGCGGTATGCTTCTTGTGCCTGGTATGGTGTTTACCATCGAACCAATGATAAACATGGGCGCACGTGATGTCTTCATTGACGAAGAAGACGGATGGACAGTTGTGACAGAAGACGAATTACCTTCTGCACAATGGGAACACACCTTCCTTGTTACAGAAACAGGTTTGGAGATTCTCACCTACTAATGCCCACTTTTTTATTTTCATTCTTATGCCTATCACACTTCTCGCTATAGAATCTAGTTGCGACGACACTTCCGCTGCAGTGATGCGCGATGGAGTGTTGCTTAGCAACGTTACTGCTTCACAAGCTGTGCATGAAATGTATGGTGGTGTTGTACCAGAATTAGCTAGTCGCGCTCACCAACAAAACATTGTTCCCGTGGTTGATGCTGCGCTCAAGCAAGCTGGAGTAGATAAATCAGAACTTTCTGCCATCGCTGTTACCCTGGGGCCTGGGCTTATGGGGAGTTTGCTCGTTGGAGTTAGTTTTGCCAAAGGTTTAGCGGCTAGTTTGGGAATTCCTCTCATTGACGTTAACCACCTGCATGGACATATATTGGCGCATTTCATCCTCACTCCAGACGAGCAAAAGGATGTTCCTCCCTACCCTTTCCTATGTCTTCTCGTGAGTGGAGGAAACTCGCAAATCGTGAAAGTGAATGCTCACAATGATTTTGAGGTACTAGGTCAAACTATTGACGACGCTGCTGGTGAGGCTATTGATAAATGCTCTAAAGTTATGGGACTTGGCTATCCTGGTGGTCCGATTATTGACAGAATGGCACGCCAAGGAAATCCCAAAGCTTTCACCTTTGCGAAACCGAATCTCCCAGGCTATGATTATAGTTTCTCTGGACTCAAAACCTCTTTCCTATATTTCCTCCGTGATAAAGTAGCGGAAAATCCTAACTTCATCGAAGAGCATAAAAATGATTTGGCAGCATCACTTGAAGCCACCATCATTGACATCTTGATGAAGAAGCTAAAGCAAGCAGCCAAGGACACTGGTATCAAGCACGTGGCTCTTGCCGGTGGCGTAAGTGCGAATAGCGCACTACGCAAAGCATTTCAGGACATGGAGGAAAAGGGAATCTGGAAGATTTATATCCCCAAATTCTCTTATACCACTGACAATGCAGCAATGATTGCTATGAGTGGTCATTATCGTTATCTTGATGGCGAGTTCTGCTCTCTCGATAAACCTGCATTCTCTCGCACTGTATTCTAACTTATTCATTCATCCATACCCACATCTCATATCTTATGGACTTAGATTTGAAAGTTGTCAGCAAGGAAATCAACGAAATCCTCTGGCGCAATCACCAAACCCTCTCTGTAGCAGAGAGCTGCACCTCTGGTCGAATCGCTAGCGTTATCACCGCCGTGCCTGGTTCTTCTCAATACTTCAAAGGTGGCGTAATTGCTTATGCCAACGAAGTGAAGATTAATATCTTGGGCGTTGACGCACAAGTCATCGAAGAGAAAACTCCAGTCTGCGAAGAAGTTGCTATTCAGATGGCACAAGGCGCACGCAAGACTTTTGACACCGATTATTCAGTTGCCGTTACGGGTTTTGCTGGCCCTGGAGGTCACGACACTGGCAAAAACTCTGTATTGGTGGGTACCATCTGGATTGCTGTGGCTTCTTCCACTAACGTTAAGACTATTATGCTTGAAGAAGACAATGGTCGTGACAAGAACTTGGCTTCGGCTACATCAACCGCTATGCACTTGCTTCTCGAATTGTTGAAAGAAGAACTTGGCTCTAACGAGGAAGCTCAAAACTAATCTAGAGCAATAGACGAAAGTCAAGCTCTTGCAAATAAGATAAGGCTACATTAGGAACTTATCTTGCCAAAACATTTGCAATTCTCCCTAACAACAACCGCTATCAATGAGGTAAAACTCAATGATAGCGGTTGTTTTGCTGAATGATAAGAAACTAGCAAGTTTTCCATTGCGAAGGAAGTTGCAAAGACATTTCCATCAATTGTAACTTGTGCATTTGCATTATCCCAAATCGGTTATTAGACCGTTATAGTGCAGCTCGTTAGATGGTTATCGAGAGAAGTCGAGAATCATAACTCCTTTAGGTTCAAGATTGAGTTCTTTGTCCCAAGTAACTTGTTCTGAGCAAAGACATCGTAAGCGGTTTTGGCTGGAAAGACTTCCGCATAATGTTCAAGTTCAACCTTTCTCTCCTCATTTTTACCGTTGACCAACACAACGATGTGGCGATTATTCGAAGTTCTTGCGTAAACATAGACGCCATTCTTCACTGTAAACTGCGTAAGTTTACCTTCGGAAATAGCCGTATTTCCTTTGCGCCATTGGAGCAATCGACGAGCGAAATCAAAATAAGCATTTTGTAGGCTGTCACGTCCTTCTGTTATAAAGGCATTTGCTTGACCGTCATTAAATCCTCCAGGGAAATTTGCGCGCAATACACCATCACCTTTTTCGCGGTTAGCAGCCATACCAATTTCATCTCCGTAATATAGTTGAGGAATGCCTCGGAGCGTGAGCAATAGTGTGAGAGCTTGTTGGTAGCGTCGCAGATTCTTTGCTTTCTCTGGGGAAGAAGCGAAGCGATCTGTGTCATGGTTGTCTAAAAACGTGAGGAGATGCATTGGGTCTGCGTACACAATATCTTGCGACAAGCAGTTATAAACTCGGGCTAATCCCTTGTCCCAATCATCGGTTTCCTCATCAACAGCTTGTTCAAGGGCATACATCAGCGGAAAGTCCATCACAGTTTTAAGTTGTGTGTTGCGCGGTGCAGCTAACTTACTGTCCTTTTGCCAATAACTTACACTAACGCTGTTGTTAATCCACGTTTCCCCAACGATATTGAAGCCTGGATATTCCTTCTCCATACGTTGGTTCCACTCAGACATAGTCTGAAAATCAGCGTAAGGGTAAGTGTCTTGGCGGATTCCATCGATATCCGCGTACTCAGTCCACCAAATCGATGCCTGAATCAAATAGGTTTTGACTGCTGGATTCTGTTGATTTAGGTCGGGCATGTTCTTGACGAACCAACCATCTTGCGCTAGTTTGCGCTCGTGTTGAGAAGCATGAGTGTCTGTTAGCGTGGCAAGTCGATAATTTGTTTGAGTATATTGGCTATTATAATTGAACCAGTCATCAGAAGGTCGGTCACGGAAAATGAAATTCTCGTTTCCGCAATGATTAAACACCCAATCCATGATAAACTTTATCCCATGTCTGTGACAGTCAGCCACGAGTTCTTTGAACTCTTCGTTGCTTCCCATACGGGGGTCTATTTGGTAATAGTCAGTAATTGCGTAGCCGTGATAAGTATGGCTTGGCATATCATTGATAAGCATTGGCGTAGGCCAAACTGCCGTTACCCCTAAATCCTGTAGATAAGGCAACTTACTACGTAACCCTGCGATATCACCGCCATGACGACCATCAGGATTGCTTAAATCTACCTTTGGTTCTTTCAGCCCAGGTACATTATTAAGTTTGCTATTACCAGAAGCAAAACGATCGGGCATTAGCAAATATAAAACGTCAGATGCGTTGAATGCACTACGCTTTAGCGTTTGTCGAGTCTCAAGCTTATAGGGTAACGTCTTGCGAACCTTTGTCCCTTCCTTTAAAAGAATTTGGAAAGTTTGAGGTTGAGCCGAACGCGTGTCTACATAGAGAAAGAGATAGTTGGGATTGGTAGCGCGCTCGGTGCGGAGAAGTTTGACACCTTGAGCACGAAGCACGGGTTCATACTGAGAAATGTTATCACCGTGAAGCATAATTTGCAACTCGGGGTCGGACATTCCCACCCACCAATGAAGCGGATGAATGTGTTGAATGTTTACTGTGGCTGCTTGCAGACCTAATACTGAAAAGGCGCAGCCGACTAAGAAAGAAAAGAGCTTTTTCATGGGAGATTTATAAATGAGAACTCCCTCTCTGGAAAGCCAGAGAGGGAGCGTTTAAAGTAAAGAGAATGTGATTATCCACCGAAGTCGTCGAAGGAAATCATATCGCGCTCCACTCCTAGGCTATTAAGGAGATCTAGCACAGTCTTTGACATCATGGGAGGTCCGCAAAGATAGTATTCTATATCTTCTGGAGCCTCATGAGCCTTGAGATAAGTATCACCCATCACAGGAGCAATGAACCCTGGAGTATACTTTATTCCAAGACTATCAGCCTTTGGATCGGGACGGTCTAGTGCAAGATGGAAGTGGAAGTTGGGGAAATCACGCTCGAGTTGCAAAAAGTCTTCTAAGAAGAACACTTCATCGATGGCACGTGCACCATAGAAGTAGTGCATTTCGCGGTCACGCACATTCTTAGTCTTGAGAAGGTGCATGATTTGTGCACGAAGAGGAGCCATACCAGCACCACCGCCGACCCAAATCATTTCGCGCTTAGAGTTGTAATGTGGATGGAAATCTCCGTAAGGTCCACTCATCGTCACTTTGTCTCCAGGCTTTAGCCCAAAGATGTAGGAAGAAGCGATACCAGGATTCACATCCATAAAGCCTGGGCCTTGTTCTTTGGGTTTAAAAGGTGGGGTGGCAATACGAACTGTAAGGGTTATGATATCACCTTCGTCAGGATAGTTGGCCATTGAGTAAGCACGAACGGTTGCTTCTTCGTTCACACACTTCAAACCCAACAAACCAAACTTTTTCCCAAGCAGGAAGATAAAGGTCGCTAATAAGACTCTTGTCAAAATCCTTGTCATAGTCAATTGAAAAGGCAGGGATTTTGATTTGTGCGTACGAGCCGGGCTCAAAGTCCATGTGCTCACCGGGAGGGAGTTGCACCTTGAATTCTTTGATAAAGGTAGCCACATTGCGGTTGCCAATTACCGTACATTCCCATTCCTTCACGCCCATAACGCTTTCAGGAACCTTCACGCCCATATCACCTTTCACCTTGGCTTGACAACCCAAACGCCAATTGTCTTTGATTTCCTTGCGAGAGAAGTGGGGCTTTTCTGAATCCAGGATTTCTCCACCACCTTCAGGAATTTGACAGCGGCATTGTCCGCAAGAACCTTTACCACCGCAAGCAGAAGAAAGGTAGATTCCGTTTTCAGAAAGTGTAGTAAGCACGCTACTGCCTTGCTCTACTTCAATTGTTTTCTTGCCGTTGATCGTCACTTTCACTTTGCCCGAAGGAGAAAGAAAACGTTTTGCAACAAGCAGAATGGCCACCAACACGAGGATCACCACGAAGAAGACGGCAATACTAATCAGAATAAATTTCGTATCCATTGTTATTTCGTAATGAGCTGTTAGATTTTAAGACCAGAGAAACACATGAAGGCCATAGCCATCAAGCCTACTGTGATAAATGTGATGCCAAGTCCTTGGAGAGGTTTGGGCACATTTGTGTAGGCCATCTTTTCGCGAATAGCAGCAAGACCTGTGATGGCCAAAAGCCAACCGATTCCAGAACCTAGTGCATAAGCCACAGCGTCCCAAACGCTAGAAATGGCTTGTGTAGAAGTCGCAGGATCCATAAGGATGCGCTGTTGCATGAAGAGAGAAGCTCCCATGATGGCGCAGTTCACAGCGATAAGTGGCAAGAAAATACCCTAAAGCAGAATAAAGCGAAGGGGAGAAACGCTCTACTGCCATCTCAACCAACTGAGTGATACCTGCAATAACTGCGATGAAAAGAATGAAAGAAAGGAAGCTCAAATCCACTCCCGCTACTAAAGCATCGGGATTGAGGACATAAACTTGTAGGAGATAGTCAACAGGAACTGTGACGAGAAGCACGAAAGTAACGGCAACTCCAAGTCCCAAAGCTGTTTTGACGTTCTTAGATACGGCCAGATAAGAACACATACCTAGGAAGAACGCAAAAATCATATTGTCCACAAAGATGGAGCGGACGAATAGACTCAATAAATGTTCCATTGTATACTAATTTTGGATGGAATTACACATTATCTTATTTAGACTTCTTGCGATCGTTGATGGAACGATGTGCCCAAACGACGCAACCACAGATAATAAGTGCCATAGCAGGCATTGTCATCATACCGTTGTGGAAGAAAGCGCATTGATCGAGGGAAGCAATCTTATGCCCCAATATAGATGCTGAACCCAGCAACTCGCGAATCAAACCTACAACAACGAGAATCCACGCATAGCCAAGACCATTACCAATACCATCGAGGAAAGAAGGCCAAGGCCCATTCATCATAGCGAAGGCTTCTAGACGTCCCATCAAGATACAGTTGGTAATAATCAGTCCGACATACACAGAAAGTTGTACGCTTACATCATAAGCAAAAGCTTTCAAAATCTGACTTACGACTGTAACCAAAGCAGCCACTACCACAAGTTGCACAATGATACGAATGCGCGAAGGAATGGTGTTACGGATTAGCGAAATCGTTACATTAGAGAAAGCCGTAATTACAGTTACAGACAATCCCATCACGATGGCAGGTTCTAATTGCGAAGTCACAGCCAGGACGAGCAAATGCCCAATACCTGTGCCACAACTGGGTTGTCTAAATTGAGAGGAGCTTTGAGAACCTCTTGATTTTTGCTTTGAAAAAAGACTCATATCGTTATGTCCTCTGTTTATTTGTGGTTTTGCACTAAAATACTTCTGATAAGGTTGCAAGCTAGATAGGAACATCTTACTCACACCATTGCTGGTAAGTGTTGCTCCAGTGATAGCATCTACTTGGTGTTCCTTGTCTTCTACCTTCTTGCTGAGAGAAAGTGCAACTTTTTGGAATGTGCTATCAGCGAAAGCCTTCTTATTCTTAAACTTATCTTGGAATTCTTCTTCAACAATGCGAGCACCAAGACCAGCTGTTTCACTTTCGTGAGTGAAATAAGCACCATAAACAGTGTCGAAATCTTTCTTCAGCGCAAGATAACCAGAGATACCGCCCCAAAGTCCACGACCATAGAGGGGAACTACATAGATGGTGTCATTGTTCACCTTGGCTACATAAAGAGGAAGCTTTTTACTAGCTGGATCCTTAGCGGTGATGTCTTTGCTTTCAACATCGAAACCACCCTTTTCTTGCAATACCTTGCCGTTTACATCCAAAACAAGGTCATTAAGAATCACTTTTTGGTATTCGCCTGTCACATCTTCTACATTACGGATGTTGAGCGACGAAAGAATCTGTCCGCGTTTGTCATTTGCAACATTCGCATCTTGTTTGTCTTTTAGCACAGAAGCTACGAAAGCCAACAAGAAAGCTGCAATTATTACCATCACAGACGCATAAACGACAGTATAGACGTTGCTATTTGTATTGAATTTCATAATTGTGATGTGGGGAATTACTTTTTCACACGTGCGAGACGCTTATTAATATTGCGTTGAACGACAAAGTAGTCAATGAGAGGAGCAAACATATTCATAAATAGAATTGCAAGCATCATCCCTTCAGGATAACCAGGGTTCAAAACGCGGATTGTAATGGCGAGTGCACCGATAATAAAACCATAGATGTATTTACCAGTTTCTGTGCGTGCACTAGTTACGGGGTCTGTTGCCATAAAGACTGCACCAAAGGCAAAACCACCTAAGCACAAATGTTGTGCAACGCCCAAGTGCGCAACGGCATTGTCTGCAGCTCCGAAAGCATTAAACAAAGCTGCCACAATTGCTCCGCCTGCAAAGACACTCAACATGATGCGCCAAGAAGCGATACGTGTCCACAAAAGAATGGCCGCACCAATCATAATGGCGATGAAAGAAGTCTCACCAATAGAACCAGGCATAAACCCTGTGAGCATATCGCTAAAGGTTGAAGTTATGGGATGACCCGCACCAGCTTGGCCAAGCGGTGTTGCTGCGGTGAATCCATCAGCAAGTTGATTACCGAGTCCCATAAATTTCTCTGTGCTTACCCATACGGCATCACCACTCATCTTAGTTGGCCACGCGAAAAATAGAAATGCACGAGCAACAAGCGCGGGGTTGAAGATGTTCATTCCTGTGCCTCCGAAAATTTCTTTTGCAAAAATCACAGAGAAAGCGACAGCTACTGCAAGCATCCAAAGTGGTGTGCCAACAGGAACAACTAGAGGAATGAGCATACCAGAAACAAGGTAACCTTCTTGGATTTCCTCGTTCTTCCATTGTGCCACCACAAACTCAATTCCAAGACCCACAGCGTAACTCACTACGATTTTAGGAATCATCACTGCAAAACCATAGAGGAACATCGTAAAGAAGGAAGCCTCTACATTTGCGTGAGTGTAGTTTTGGTAACCAATGTTGAACATACCCATCAACATTGCAGGAATGAGTGCGATAACGACAAAACTCATTATACGCTTAGAGTCGATGGAATCGTGAACACTCACACCACTCTTTGAAGTTGCGTTAGGCACCAACGCAAAGGTTTCCATTCCGTCGTAAACACTACGAAGCGATTGGAGTTTACCCCCTGGTTCGAAGTGAGGACGAATGGCATCGAAAAACTTTTTAATCATAGATATAGTAGATACTAAGCATTCTCTTTACGAAGAATCTCAAGACCTTCGCGAACGATGCGTTGGAGTTCTAGTTTAGAGGAACAAACAAACTCAGCTGGTGCAAAGTCTTCTGGTGCAACTTCATAGATGCCCAAAGCTTCTTGCTGATCGATGTCGCCTGTGATGATAGCTTTCACCAAATAAGAGGGATAAATGTCCATGGGGAACACACTTTCATATTCACCAGACATAATCATATGGCGTGCGCCACCCTTGATTCGGCTATCAAGATTGTATTCTTTCTTACCGAGCAACCAAGAAAAGTAGCTACGGTTTACAGAGAATTGATTCAGACGTGGGCAAATCCAACCCAACACTTCATTAACGTCATCACCTTCTGGAATAACAGTAACCTCTGTGGAATGTGCGGCCAAGAAATCTTCAGTTGTTGCTTTTTCACCAACAAAAGGATTGCCGTTGATGATACGTACACTATGGTCAGCAGGCTTAAGATTGTTTGCCAACACGTCAGAAAGCTTAGCACCAACTTTTGCTTTTACATATTGAGGGGTTGTAACCTCACTACCAGCAACCGCTATGGTGCGAGTGAAATCAACCTGACCTGTACGCAACAGACGACCTAAAACAACCACAAGTTCTGGAGCAAGTGTCCAAACTACTTCGCCTTTATTGACTGGAGCTATTTTGTTAATCTGTACGCCTACGTTTCCAGCTGGATTCAAACCCTTGAAACAAGCCACTTCTACGTTTTCTGCTTCAATTGGCAAAAGTTTCGTATTTAGTTGTTCGGGGTTCACACCAACGTGTACTTTAGCAATGTGAGCCAAAGCAGTAATACCAGACTTAAAGTCTTCTTCTTGACCAGATACGACAAAAGAGAAGTCGGCTGCCAAAGGCATCGTTGAAAAAGCACTCACAAAAATATCACGCGGTGCAACTTCTGGCGAAGGAACCACATCATAAGGACGCTGGCGGAGATAACCGAATAACCCTGTTTCGAGCAAGAGGGCAGTCATATTCTCTGCATTTCTCTGACCAGCAGTGGGAATCTCAAAAGTTTTTGCAGCTTGCACTGTATCAGGCTGAATGCGAATGCTAAGCAACTTACGACGTTCGCCGCGCTCAACATTCGTCACTATCCCACTCACAGGGGCCACAAACTTAACTTTCTCCGTTGCTTTATCCACAAACAAGGGAGTTCCAGCGAGCACTGCAACTCCTTCTTTCACAAGAACTTTAGGGGTTACACCTAAGAAGTCTAGTGGACGCAACGCATACTCCGACGAGGGCTTAGCCTCTACTACCGAATGCTGGGCTTCGCCAGTCAGTCTGAGGTCGAGTCCTCTTTTAATCTTATAAATATCCATTGTTGCGATTGAAATTTTACCGCAAATTTAATTAGAAACAAAAGAAACTGCCAAGTAATTAGTATCATTTCTGTACTATATCTGTAATTTATTTGCGCGATGAGGCGTACCTGCCAATGTTCTAAACAGTTATTCCCATCAATACTCTGAGAAAATGAACTGCAACTCCATCTTTTTTTTGTATATTTGCAGAGGTATTATAGCTCTGTTCTTCAAACCATCCAGACTTTCACAAAAGGATGATTACTATTATACTTCATATAGTAGAGGACAACAAACAAGATTTCAACAGATTACGAATTCAAAGAAAAATCGAACTCTATTCTCTTGATAGAAGTTCGACAAACCGATAAAGTCAAATCATTAAAACTCAAATAGAATGGCAACTGTAGACGATAAAAAGATTATCTTCTCGATGGTTGGTCTCACAAAAACCATCAAACAGACCAACAAAACGATTCTCAAAAAAACATTTATCTGAGCTTCTTTTACGGAGCAAAGATTGGTATTATTGGTCTAAACGGAGCTGGTAAGTCCACGCTGATGAAAATCATCGCTGGACTTGACAATGATTACCAAGGTGAAGTTGTTTTCTCACCTGGTTACTCAGTTGGTTACCTTCCTCAAGAACCACACCTCGACGATGCTAAAACTGTGAGAGAAGTAGTACAAGAAGGTGTGCAGCATGTTGTTGACGCTTTGACGGAATACGAAGAAATCAATCAGAAATTTGCTCTTCCTGAATACTATGAGGATGCAGACAAAATGAACGAACTCTTTGCGCGTCAAGGTGAATTGCAAGATATCATTGATGCTACTGACGCTTGGAACCTTGATAGTCGTTTGGATCGTGCTATGGCAGCTTTGCACTGTCCCCCTGCCGACCAAAAATGTGAGTTTCTCTCTGGAGGTGAACGTCGTCGCGTTGCCCTTTGCAGACTATTGCTTCAAAAACCAGACGTATTGCTTCTTGACGAACCAACCAACCACTTGGATGCAGAGTCTATTGACTGGTTAGAACAGCATTTGAACCAATATGAAGGTACGGTAATTGCTGTGACGCACGACCGTTATTTCTTGGATGATGTAGCAGGCTGGATTCTCGAACTCGACCGCGGTGAAGGTATTCCTTGGAAAGGCAACTACACTTCTTGGCTCGAACAAAAATCCAAACGTATGGAAATGGAGGAAAGTGGCCTCCAAGCGTCGCAAGACCCTTGAACGCGAATTGGAATGGGTGAGAATGGCTCCCAAAGCACGTCAAGCCAAAGGTAAAGCTCGTTTGAATTCGTACGATAAGCTACTCAACGAAAATCAACGCGAAAAAGAACAACATCTGGAAATTTATATCCCCAATGGTCCTCGTCTTGGCAACAAAGTCATCGAAGCTCAACACGTGGCAAAGGCTTTTGGAGAAAAGACACTCTTTGGTGACTTAAACTTCGCCCTGCCCCCCAACGGAATTATCGGTGTCATTGGCCCCAACGGTGCTGGTAAGACTACCCTCTTCCGTTTGATTATGGGATTGGAACAAGCAGACAACGGCTCATTCGAAGTTGGTGAAACGGTGAAACTCAGCTATGTTGATCAGCAGCACAAGGATATCGATCCTAACAAGAGTGTATATGAAGTGGTGTCGCAAGGTAATGAATTGATGCGCATGGGAGGACGCGACATCAACGCACGCGCCTATCTTTCACGCTTTAATTTCTCTGGAGCTGACCAAGAAAAGAAATGTGGCGTCCTTTCAGGTGGTGAACGCAATCGCTTGCACCTTGCACTTGCGCTCAAACAAGAAGGTAACGTTTTGCTGCTCGACGAGCCAACCAACGATATTGACGTGAACACACTCCGTGCATTAGAAGAAGGTTTGGAAGCCTTTGCAGGTTGTGCAGTGGTAATCAGTCACGACCGTTGGTTCCTCGATCGTATTTGTACTCACATTCTAGCCTTTGAAGGTGAAGGCAATGTATTCTTCTTTGAAGGCTCATATTCAGACTACGAAGTGCATAAAGCAAAACGTCTGGGCACAGAAGAACCTAAACGCATTCGCTATCGCAAACTTGAAGAATAAGGACAATCAACTCATTATTCCTTATTTATCTACAAACTAACAAGCTCTCAAAGCTTGCTAGAACTATCTAAAGAACTCATCCGCAGTGCTCTATTAAGCATTGCGGATGTTTTTATACCCTTGCAAAATGATAGAATGTACATAAACCGATGAAACAATAACGTCCGTTCTGTGGAGCGTCCCCATATTCAAACAACACCTCATCTCTAATTACACCACCCTACCTTGCCCTCTTCCTCAAACAAAAGAAGAATGCCATTTCCCTATCTCCAAGCTGAAAGTCTTTTAAGAGAACTTTTCAAATCACACCCTTCCATTTAACGCGACTTTTCGAACTCAGAAAAAGTTGTTGGGAAATATGCGATTCTCAGCGCGTTTGAAAATCGAGATTTTCAGACGTTTTTGTAAGGAATTCCCTCGTTTTCGCGAAACAACACGTTGTTCGTGAGATTTTAAGGGACTTTTTTCGGATTATGTCCCACGGAATTTATTTTTCTTCCCACTCGATTTTTGAAAACGTCCGACGAAATTCTATTTCCGACGGACGAAATCGGGGAAAACTCCGAGAAAATCGAAGAATAATCCCAAAACGCAGAGGTAAATTCAAGAGATTCTCAAAAAGATATTGGAGAAGATAGAAAAAACAACGGATAGATTTTTCTAGAAGGCACCAAAATCTGGTCAAAAATGACTTGCCGTTTTAACACTGAACCTTCGATTTATAGTTAATCTCTCACAAACAAAAAGTTAAAACGCACCTCCATAAAAACATCTAATACATATCATATTCAATCTTTGAAAGAAGGATATACACAAAAGACAGAAGCACGAATTCCTACCTCTGTTTCCCTAAAAGTCACGACAAATACTTTTTATCGAACACCTATATTTTTGATGAGAGTTCTCTACAACCAAATAAAGAAAACAGTCCATTTATTTCAGCATAGCACTTGCATTTTTATCAATAAACAGCATACCTAACAGGCGAAATAAGGTCAAATTGAAGTATTATAGCGATAAATCGTTGTCAAATCCCAAGAAAAATTCGTAACTTAGCACATCGAAATTGCCTAATTATGCACTATTTTTTTCAGATATACCCTATTCCTGTTTGCGGTTCTCCTCGCGGCCTGCAATTCTTCTGCTCCTCAACAGTCAGAAGCACGACAAAAGGACGAGGCGAAAGCTAAAGACATTCTGTTAAATGCCAGAACTGCATTCCAACAAAAGCACTATGATGATGCAAGAAAGCAATTGCGCTCTCTCAGACGTAATTGTCCACTAGCATTGAACGCACGTGAATCGGGGATATTACTAATGGACAGCATTGAAATGTCTGCAACATCCGATCGCATCCGCGAAATAGACAGCCTCGTGCAAATAGAAACACAACAGAAAGGCAAAGTAAGTACCCCAACGCAGGCACAGTTTGAAGAACTTTGTCAACAAGCTAAGTTCTATCATCGCAAACTTCAACACGACCTCGAACACCGCAAACAACATGACTGATTCTTACCCTCCAACAGAAATGCCATCTGCTCGGCCTGATAGTTTTTGGCAATCCGAACTCAATGAGAGTCAGTGGGGCGCTGTTCGTGAGTGCGAACACCCTTTGCTTGTGATTGCAGGTGCTGGTTCTGGAAAAACTCGAGTGCTGACTTATAAGATAGCCTATCTTCTAGAAAGAGGCTATGCCCCATGGGCAGTATTAGCTTTGACCTTCACCAACAAAGCGGCAAAAGAGATGAATGAACGCATCAGTAGTATTGTCGGTGTGGGAAAATCGCGCGGTCTGTGGAGCGGAACATTTCACAGTATCTTCGCTCGTATATTGCGCGCAGAAAGTCAATTCATCGGTTTTGAAAGCAATTTCACCATTTACGATTCGTCCGATGCTCGTTCGCTCATTAAGTCCATCATCAAAGAACTTAAACTCGATGATAAGACTTACAAACCCTCGAAAGTGCAAGGGCGTATTTCCGATGCTAAAAACCGCTTGATGCCACCGCAAGTCTATGCTGCGGACACGCATATGACGAGTCGTGATGCGCGCGACAATATGCCCGATGTTCATCGCATCTATACGGAGTATTTTTAAGCGTTGTCGCACATCTCGTGCAATGGACTTTGACGATTTGTTGCTTTACACTTTCTCCTCTTTGACAAAGCTGAGGAAGTGCGCAAAAAATATGCTCAACGTTTCCGTTACATTCTAGTAGACGAGTACCAAGACACGAATTACGCCCAACACGCGATTGTCAATTTGTTGACCAAAGACAACCACCACATTTGTGTTGTCGGCGATGATGCCCAAAGCATTTACTCATTTCGCGGTGCAAACATCGACAACATCTTGCAATTTAATCGTCAATATCCTGAAGCCATCACGCTGAAGTTGGAGCGAAAACTATCGTTCCACACAAAACATCGTCGATGCAGCGAACAGCATTATCAGACACAACAAAGAGCAAATCGAAAAGACGGTATTTAGCGAAAACGAGAAAGGCGAAAAAATCCTACTGATGCCTTCGAGTTCAGACAAAGAAGAAGCCTCTAAAGTCATCGGACACATCTCCCGTCTTCATCGTTCTGAAGATGTAGCACTCAGCGAAATCGCAATACTCTATCGCACCAATGCTCAAAGCCGTTCCTTTGAAGATGCACTGCGCGAAAAGAACATACCCTATCGCATATATGGCGGATTATCTTTCTACCAACGCAAGGAAATCAAAGACATCATTGCTTATTTTCGTCTAGTCACCAACTTAAACGACGAAGAAGCCTTCAAGCGCATTGTCAACTATCCTGCGCGTGGCATAGGGAACACAACATTACAGAAGATTTTCACAGCTTCGCGCGAGCACAACGTGAGTCTATGGGCGGTGGCCGAACAACCCACACAATATGGTGTAGCCTTAAATAAAGGCACACTGTCTAAATTGGAGAGCTTTTGCAATATCATTACCGATTTTCGCTCTAGGGTCACTAATATGGGAGCCTTTGATTTTGCGACAGAACTCTTACAGTATTCGGGCATCAAAGAAGATTTGCAAAAAGAAGATGGCCCAGAAGGGCAAAGCAAACGCGAAAACGTGGAAGAGTTGTTGGGCGCAATTCGCTCATTTGAACGCGAAACGACCGAAGAAACCGGACGCGAAACAATAGTTCTCAGCGAGTTTCTCCAACAGAGTGCTCTCCAAACGGACGCCGACGAGCAAGACGATGACACGCCCAAGGTTACGCTTATGACGATTCACTCAGCAAAAGGTCTAGAGTTTGAGGCCGTCTTTGTCACGGGACTTGAAGATGGGTTGTTTCCAGGTTCTCAAGCTCGTTTCTTTCCAAGAGAGATGGAGGAAGAACGTCGACTCTTCTATGTGGCTGTGACCCGCGCCAAACGTTTCTGCTTTTTGTCTTACGCACAAAGCCGCTTCCGCTATGGGCAGTTTGAAATCTCTGATCCAAGTCCTTTCATTGCTGAAATCAATCAGAAATTCATTCAAGAAGAACAAGTCGGTTTTTGCACACAATAATTCAATACCAAGTGCTCTGCGTGAAGCCTTGATGGATGACGATTGGGAAACACCAAGTGTACTCTCAAGCACCAGAATCGCTGGAAGTGCCATCTACACCAAACCCACCAAACGGCAAACGCAAGACGTAGCTTCAGGTAACCCCCTGAAAGCGTCAGCAACTCACGTCAGTCGCTCCTCTGCATCGTCTTCTGATTATGCCTCAACGCTAAAACCCATACGCAAAGGCACAATCAAAATCCCCAAATGCAGCACAAAAAGCAGCCATCAACGCACTGTCCATAGGAAGCAACATTGAACACGAACGGTTTGGAATAGGCACAATCGTTAGCATAGAAGGTTCGGGCGAGATCGCAAAAGCCGAAGTAGACTTCCAAGCGGTGGGACGCAAAAAACTTTTACTCAAGTTTGCTCTTTTCAAAATCCTTGATTAGATACGCAATCATCAAGCAAACGAGCCAACTTGTCAAAACAATGAACATATCTATATGAGTAAAGATAGCACCAATCAAAGCAACTTTTCAGTCATCGCCGATTTTGATGGCAACATCAAAGATTTATTCAACATTAAAGTAGAAGGAACACTGCCAGTGCTCCCTCTGCGCAATCTCGTAATCTTTCCTGGTGTCGTCACTTCTGTGATGGTTGGGCGAGAAAGTTCTTTAGAATTGATTCGCTATATTGAAAAACGTGGTGATGATGCCTTTATTGCAGTGTCTTGTCAAGTAGATGCTGCAATTGACCATCCCACGATGGCCGATATTTTTCCCACGGGAATACTTGCCAAAGTGTTGCGCGTGGTTGAAATGCCCAATCAAACTCCCACAGCTATCATTCAAGCCTTTGGTAGAATCAGTCTGTCTCCAGAACCCACGCGCATCAATCCTTTTATTCGCACTCACGTGACTCCCCTTGAGGACGTTTTCCCAGAAGACAACGACAAGGAGTTCCAAGCTCTATTTGACACGTTCAAAGAGGCTACATTCAAATATATCAAACTCAATGAGAGGTTGGGAATGGAAGCCTTTATGGCAATAAAGAACATCTCAAACCCGATTTTCTTTATCAATTTTGTTGCCACAAATCTTCCTTTCGACACTGAAGAAAAGGCTTTGCTGCTGGAAGAAGGCGATATGATGCGCCGCACTTTTGCTTTATTGCACATCTTGCAGCGTGAACTTCAATTTCTAGAATTGAAGCAGACCATCAGTGAGCGCACGAACAAAGAACTCGAACAGCAACAGAAGGAGTTTTATTTGCAGCAACAGATAAAAAACTTCCAAAAGGAACTTGGAAATGCAGAAGGAAACGACGCTGAAGAATTTCGTCGTAAGGCATTAGATATAGATCTCCCTCAAAATGTAAAGAAGATTTTTGAGAAGGAAGTGACCAAACTAGACAGGATGAACCCATCAGTGCCCGATTACAGCGTGGTTTACAACTATATTGACACTATTCTGTCTTTGCCCTGGGGAAAAAACACCATCGACAATTTGGATTTGCAGCGTGCTCAGAAAGTACTCGACCACGACCACTTCGGTATGGAACAAGTGAAGGAGAGAATACTTGAGCACTTGGCTATAATGAAAGTGAGTCAAAAGCAACCAGCCACGATTCTCTGTCTTTATGGCCCTCCAGGGGTAGGCAAAACTTCTCTCTGTCGCAGTATTGCTGAAAGTTTGGGACGCAAATATCAACGCATCTCCCTCGGTGGTGTGCACGACGAAAGTGAAATCCGTGGTCATCGTCGCACGTATATTGCAGCGATGTGTGGACGCATCATCAAAAGCATCATCAAAGCAGAAAGTAACAATCCCTTGTTGGTGCTCGATGAAATAGACAAAGTGGGAGGACGCACACATCACGGTGATCCGCAGGCGGCTTTATTGGAACTTCTCGATCCAGAGCAAAACAATACATTCCACGACAATTTCCTTGACTTCGACTACGATTTGAGCAATGTGTTCTTCATTGCAACAGCCAATAATCTCAAAGGAATTCCTGCTCCTCTGCGTGATCGTATGGAACTCATCAACGTGGAAGGCTATCTCACGGAAGAAAAGAAAGAAATAACCAGAAAGCACCTCTTTCCACAAGCACTTTCTACTTTGAACTTGCCTTTCAAACTGAAAATGTCGTCAGCTGCAACAGAGTTTCTCATAGAGAAATATACGCGCGAGAGTGGAGTGCGCCAATTAGAGAAACAAATCGCCAAACTTGTTCGCAAACAGGTGTTGAAATATCAAACATCTGATGAAAGTGCGCAACAAGAAATGGCTAATATTACTTTGAAGCCATCCGATGTGCAAGAGATTATGGGTACTCCACCCTATGACCGCGACAAATATCAAGGCAATGATTTTGCAGGAGTTGTCAATGGTCTTGCTTGGACAGCAGTCGGCGGTGAGATGCTCTTCATAGAATGCGCTGTCAATCGCACAAAAAACGCGCGGCTCACAATTACCGGTAATTTAGGAGATGTGATGAAAGAAAGCGCACTTTTGGCTATGCAATATGTAAAAGGACATCTCCATGAACTTGGAGTGGACTATCGTGTTTTTGAATACTGGAATCTCCATCTCCACTTTCCCGAAGGCGCAGTTCCCAAAGATGGGCCATCCGCAGGTATCACCATCGCCACTTCATTGGCTTCGGCCCTTACCCAGCGCAAAGTTCGCCCACGTTTGGCTATGACAGGCGAGATTACTCTCCGCGGTAAAGTGCTTCCTGTGGGAGGAATCAAAGAAAAAATTCTTGCCGCAAAACGCGCGGGTATCACCGACATCATTCTTTCTCGCGAAAATGAGAAGAACATTCAAGATATTCCCGAACGCTATGTGAAAGGCCTGACCTTCCACTTTGTCTCTACCGTGGGAGAAGTGTGGAAAATTGCTCTCCTTGATGAGAAAGTGGCCAATGCCATAGATTTAACTATTCCATCTTCCAAGAAAAAGAATTCTGACAATGACAAAGATAACTCCTAGCCTCCGACCAACGTGGCGTAAAGGCGAACCACTCTTTCAACTGCAACACACGGACGCAGGAAGTGCAGCACGTGCAGGACGCATCACCACTGACCACGGCATCATAGAGACGCCAATCTTTATGCCAGTGGGCACACTTGGTACGGTAAAAGGGCTACACACACACGAGATACTCGATGAAGTAAAAGCGCAAATCATTCTCGGCAACACCTATCACCTTTACCTTCGTCCTGGCCTTGAAGTGCTTGAAGCCGCAGGCGGTTTGCACAAATTCAATGGCTTTCATAAGCCAATGCTCACCGACAGCGGAGGTTTCCAAGTCTTTTCTCTCACAGGTATCCGTAAATTGAGCGAAAACGGTTGCGAATTTCGCAGTCACGTTGATGGTTCAAAGCATCTGTTTACTCCTGAGAGTGTTATGGATATTGAACGCATCATTGGTGCAGACATTATGATGGCTTTCGACGAATGCCCTCCTGGAACGGCTGACTTTGGCTATGCGCGACAAAGCCTTGATTTAACACACCGCTGGCTCGACCGCTGCATCAAGCGATTTTCAGAAACAGAGGATAAATACGGTCACCACCAAGCTCTCTTTCCCATTGTCCAAGGTTGCGTTTATCCAGAACTACGTCGCGAAAGTGCGCAGTTTATGGCAGAACGCGATGCCGAAGGTTATGCCATTGGTGGTCTAGCTGTGGGTGAACCTGCTGAGAAAATGTATGAAATGATTGAAGTGGTGAACGAAATACTCCCACCGACCGTCCTCGCTATCTTATGGGAGTAGGCACTCCAATGAATATCCTCGAAGGTATCGAACGTGGTGTAGATATGTTTGACTGCGTGATGCCGACTCGCAACGGGCGCAATGGACAGATATTCACTTGGAATGGTATCATCAATTTCAGAAATGCAAAATGGGCAAAGGACTTCTCTCTCCCGTTGATCCTCTTGGCACTGCACATTGCGACCATACTTACACGAAAGCTTATTTGCATCATCTCTTTAAGTGCAAAGAACTCCTTGCACTTCAAATAGCTTCGATTCATAACTTGGCTTTCTATCTCGAATTAGTGCGTGTAGCACGTGAACACATCTTAGCCAACGACTTTACTGAATGGAAACGAAACATCCTTCCACAGTTGGCTCACAGACTCTAACTCCACATCACTTATGGATTTCAAAGATAACGATGGAGAATTGACTGAACACTTATCTCAACCATTTGAAGCTTCACCTTCTCCTCTCGAGAAGGAGGAAAATACAAGGAGTATTTCGACAGAGATAAACGACACAGTAACAGACAATTCCGAATTTTCTTTTGATGCACCACAAGAAGAGTTTTCTTTTCCTCTGTTAGAGGAAGAAACTACAGAAGAAGACGCGACATCATTGACGGATGAGGCAGAAATGTCTCCTCCGCCAGCCGTGTCGCGCACTGCGTCTAAGAAGAAATGGCTAAAATGGTTGCGGTGGTTCTTCTTTTCTCCTTGGTATCTCCTCAAGGGGCTATGGTGGTTAATCAGGAATTTCTTCAAAGGATTGTCATGGTGCTTTCGCGGAGCGTTGCGCTTAATTGGCTTTCGCAGAATTGATCGCTACATACTCAACAAATATCTTAGCACCTACTTTTTTCTATTGGTGCTCATCATCACCATCGCTATTATATTTGACTTCAATGAAAACATCGACAAGATAACCAATGGTGGAGCGAAATGGACGGAGATCCTCTTCGACTATTATGCCAACTTTGCGCCTTATTTTGCCAATAAGTTCTCTCCGTTGTTCGTCTTTATTGCGGTAATCTTCTTCACCACAAACCTAGCGAACCATTCGGAAATCATCGCAATGAAGTCCACAGGAATGAGTTTCCGGAGATTACTTCGCCCTTATATGTTTGGCGCAAGTTTCATCGCCATCATCACATTCGCTCTCGGGGCTTATGTCATTCCTAAAGGGAACATTGCGCGTGTGAACTTTTCCAATAAATATATTAAGAAACAGTTGGTCATTGATGAAGCCGACAATGTACAAATGCAAGTGGACACTGGTGTGGTGGCATATATCTCACATTTCGACAACCGCACTAAATCGGGTTCAGGTTTTTCTCTCGACAAATTCTCAGAGAAAAAATTAGTTTCTCGTCTTACTGCGCAAAGTATTCAATACGATACACTAGCCGATCACAAATACTCGTGGACACTCCACGGCTATATGATTCGCACACTCACAGGCACTAAGGAGAAAATCAAATCTGGCGACAAACTTGACACCACGATTGTGATGGAGCCCAAAGATTTCTTCTTTATTCGCGGACAACAAGAAACGATGACAGTGCCTGAACTTAATGCTTTTATCGACCGACAACGATTACGCGGAGCTGCGGGATTAAGCACTTTTGAAGTGGAATATCATAAACGCTTTGCTTCTCCTTTCGCGGCCTTCATCCTCACCTTGATTGGTGCTTCTATCTCTGTACAAACGCAAAGGAGGGATGGGTACCAGCATTGGACTCGGACTTGCACTCACTTTCACCTACATTTTGTTGCAAACCATTTCATCGTCCTTTGCCACCAATGCTGGTATGGTTGCATGGTTGTCCGTTTGGCTCCCCAACATAATTTACTCAGTTATTGCTTTGTGGTTCTACCGCCGCACTCCGCAATAAGTTTTTACGCGCTATTTGCGTACACTCCTAGAAACAAGATAATGATAAACGATACAATGACCTCTAAAGAGGACAAGATAATTTTTGACTCTGCACAAACAGTGGCACCCACAGCCAACTCTCCCTACCCTTCTGCTGAAGTTATTCCACTAGATGCCACTTTGGACGAAACGGAAGAAATTGCGTCAACTGTTAAGCTCGACGAATCTCAAAATCAAATAGAAACGCCAAACAATAAGACCGAAGAAGAAAAGGTAGCTCCTGAGGTGGCTCCCGAACCAACGGTATATTTTGAAGATTTGGCATTGAGCGATGACGTACTTGACGCGCTTTGGGATATGCGCTTTGAAAAATGTACTCCTGTACAAGCCAAATGTATTCCGCACATTCTCGAAGGGAAAGATATGATTGGCATTGCGCAAACAGGAACAGGCAAAACTGCAGCCTTTCTCTTGCCGATGCTCACGCTCCTTCACAAACATCCTCACCCCGCTGACGCAGTAAATTGTTTGATTCTCTCACCAACACGCGAACTAGCTCAACAAATAGACCAGGCTCTCCAAGGTTTTGCCTACTACACCAAAACGAATAGCGTAGCAGTCTATGGCGGAAACGATGGCATCAGATTTGAGCAGGAACGCAAAGCCTTTTCTCAAGGAGCAGATATTATTGTAGCCACACCAGGTCGCCTCATCTCTCATCTTCAGTTGGGAAATCTCGACCTTTCACGCACCACACACATCATTCTCGACGAAGCAGACCGTATGCTCGATATGGGATTTTTTGATGACATCAAAACCATATTGAAACAACTTCCAGACAATAAGCAGACTATTCTATTCTCTGCTACAATGCCTCCCGAAATTGCTAAAATGGCACGCGAGATGATGCACAATCCTGTGGAAGTAAAGATTGCCGTATCCAAACCTGCAGAGAAAATTGTTCAGAGTGTGTATATCTGTCGTGACAATGACAAGACGCCTATCTTGAAACACATCTTCACCGAACAGCCCCCTGAACGTGTGATTGTCTTTGTTTCCTCCAAACAACGTGTGAAGGAACTCAATGTTATATTAAAGCGCAAAGGATATAATTGTGCAGCAATGCACTCTGACTTGGATCAAAGTGAGCGCGATGTCGTTATGTTGGGCTTCAAACAGCGTAACATAGATATGCTCATCGCGACCGACATTGTGAGCCGTGGCATTGACATCGACGACATTCAAATGGTCATCAACTACGATGCACCACGCGATCCCGAAGACTACGTACACCGCATTGGACGAACTGCACGCGCAGGCCGAGAAGGTCGCGCCATCACTCTCATTGGAGAGAAAGATCGCTATCCGCTCTCAAAAATTGAGAAACTTCTAGAGAAGAAAATCACACGAAATCCTCTTCCTGAAGGTTGTTTACCTCCTGAAGAACCCACGAAAAACGAAGGCAAACGTCGACCTTCTCGTGGAGGAAAAGGAGGTTATCACCATCGCGGTGAAAAACAACGCATCGGACATTCTGAAAAATCGAACAAAAGCGGTAGTTCTTCTTCTAAAAATGGGGCTCAAAACCAACAAGGTCAAACGAAGACTAACGGGCAAAACAATAAATCTCAGCGTCATCACCGTCGCCCCAAACATAACAACCCCAATACTGGTACCCCAACGACACCACAAGTATAATGGAACAAATACTCCACTATTTTCCCACACTTACCGAAAAGCAAAAGGAACAATTCGCTGCGCTTGATGCTTTATATCGCGATTGGAACGCTAAAATCAATGTGATTTCTCGCAAGGACATCGACAATCTCTACGAACATCACATTCTTCATTCACTAGGCATCGCCAAAGTCATTCGTTTCCGTCCTGGTTCATCGGTTCTCGACATTGGCACAGGCGGAGGATTCCCTGGTATCCCTCTCGCCATTCTCTTTCCTGAAGTCAAATTTCATCTTCTCGACTCCATTGGTAAAAAAGTTAAGGTGGCACAAGCCGTAGCCGAAGCCATTGGTTTGGAAAACGTGCGCTGCTCCCACCGCAATGTTATGGAAGACAAGGAAAAAAATATGATTTCGTAGTCAGCCGTGCGGTAATGCAAATGAGCGACTTGGTGAAATTGATTCGTAAAAATGTGCACCACGAACAGAAAAACTCTCTCCCCAATGGCGTTATTTGCCTTAAAGGAGGAGATATTCAAAGTGAAATGCGCCCCTTCAAACATTGCTGCGAAGTATGGCCGCTTTCCACTTATTTTGAAGAAGAGTTTTTTGAAACCAAGAAAGTTGCATACGTCTCTCTATAATCCCTTCAAAGATTCTTGCTATGTTGACAATCAAGAGTTTTTTTATGCAAATGATGGGAGAAAACACCTATCTTGTCTATGATGAGGAGAAAAATGCGGTACTCATCGACTGCGGTGCACTACATCCAGAAGAACATCAAGCCATTGCCTACTACATTTCCTCTCATGATTTGCACCTTTCACAGGCTTGGCTCACCCACGGACATTTCGATCATATCTTCGGTTGCCAATGGGTATTTGAACAATTCGGCATTTCCCCATCGATTCATCCTGCCGATGAGCACCGTTACACTCACGCAGGTGAAGAACTCCAATTATTCTTGCATCAACGTGTTGAAATCCCTGTGCCACCTCTCGAAGGGTTCTTGACAGATGGTCAGACTTTGCAGCTCGGGAAACACGAATTTGAGGTGATTCACACCCCAGGACACACTCCTGGTGGCGTTTGTTTCTATTGCGCTACTGAGCAACTTCTCTTTTCAGGCGACAGTTTATTTGCCGGCAGCATCGGTCGTTGCGATTTGCCAGAAGGGGATATGGACACTCTCCTCAACTCCATCACCACGCGCCTAATGGTGTTACCTGATGAAGTACAAGTCTATCCTGGACACGGCGAGAGCACTTCCATTGGTCGTGAGCGCGACACAAATCTTATTTGGTTCACTAATATCTTGGCTTATGCGTTTTCTTAGTTCCTTTCTGATTCTAGGATTTTTTGCAATAGTAGGCACTGCGCAAGCCCAACACCGCAAATCCCCTACACGAAATTCTGCAAAAACTCCAAGTGCTGTGGTAAAAGTTTCCCCCAATGTCCACAGTTTGATTGAGCAATACGATTGGGCTAAGGCAATTTCCGCCTTACAATCATTAGTCAATAGCGCAAAAGAAGCTACAACCAAAGATTCGCTTGAAGTTTTATTGCGCAATGCAAGACGCGCAGAAGAAATGATGGCTTCTACACAGCAGATTGTATTCATCGATAGTGTTGTCGTTGAAAAGTCTCAACTACTTTCTGCCTTAAAACTAAGTGAAGATGCAGGACAACTTCTACCAACGAGTCAAGTTTTCCCCAAGAAAAGCAACTCTCCACTTTGGTCTGCTGTTTCTTTTATCAATCCTCTTGCAAGTACAGCCATTTTTGCAGCACCAAGCAATAATGCTCAACGCTTGCAAGCTGTATTTCGTGCAGGAAATGGTTGGACAACAGCGTCTCTTTTAGCCGGAATTGATAGTCTGTTTGTCAAACCCGACTATCCTTTTCTCCTTTCCGATGGCACAACGCTCTATTTCTCTGCACAAGGCACAGAATCCATTGGCGGAACAGACATTTTTGTCACGAGATATAACCCAGAAACACGCCAATACGTCAAACCGACCAACGTAGGAATGCCTTTCAACTCGCCTGCCAACGAATATCTCTATGCAGTAGACCCTAGCACTGGAATTGGAGTTTTAGCTTCCGATCGACGTCAACCCAAAGGAAAAGTCTGCTTATACTCTTTTATTGTGCCCTCAGAACGAAAAGATTACGATGCAGAATCGATTTCCATCGAAACTTTGCGAAACCGTGCAAAAATAGCAAGTGTTTCTGCCACTCAACAAGGGCAAAGTGGAGTTATAAAATCAGCTGCACAACGCAAGTCTCAACAGAACAGTGCCAAAGCGCAAACACCTGTTCCTTTGTTTCGCTTTGTGGTGAGCGACCATCAAGTGTGCCATTCCGAAGCTGATTTCAAACAACCTGAAGCACGAGTACTAGTGAAGCAATGGTTGAATCTCTTTCAGCAAAAACAAGCGATGCAACAACAAGGCGATGCTGCCGAACTCCAATATGCACGCCAACGCACTGCAGAAAATCGGAAGAAGTTGGCCACTACAATGCAAAAACTTACTGAGTTGAGCCAACAGGAAAAGGAACTTGCTAATAAAATCAGAAGTTTAGAATTGACGCGATAAGCTATTTGCCAAACCTATAAGCCATTGTTGTCACAAGCAACACAAAGGCTACACAACATCCTATAACATCTATAAAACCGTTTCACCATGGACAACACGTATTTTCCAGAATCGGAACTCATCATCAATCCTGATGGTTCGATTTTTCACCTTCATCTTCGCCCCGAACAACTGGCTAACAAAATTATTCTCGTAGGCGATCCTGGTCGCGTGGCTTTGGTGGCTTCTCACTTTGAAGAAAAAGAATGCGAAGTTGAGAGTCGAGAATTCAAAACCATTACTGGCACTTACAAAGGAAAGCGCATCAGTGTCGTTTCCACGGGTATTGGCTGCGACAACATTGACATTGTGGTCAACGAACTTGATGCACTCGTCAACATCGACTTTAGCACCCGCCACACTAAATCTCAATTTCAACAATTAGAACTAGTGCGCATTGGCACTTGCGGCGGTTTACAACCTCACACGCCAGAAGGCACCTTCATTGCTTCGCAAAAAAGCCTTGGCTTCGATGGATTGCTCAACTTTTATGCAGGACGCGATGAAGCCTGCGACCTTGATTTTGAGCAAGCCTTTATGAACCATATGCAATGGAAAGGCAACCAATGCATTGCGCATCCCTATTGCGTTGATAACGATGCTAGCCTCATCGAGCGCATAGCCCAAACAGATATGGTGCGAGGCGTGACCATTGCTTGCGGTGGGTTCTTTGGTCCTCAAGGTCGCAGACTTCGTCTTCCTTTGGCCGATCCCAATGCTAACGATAAGATAATGAATTTCCGCCACAACGACCTTTTGCTTCACCAACTTTGAAATGGAAAGTAGTGCACTCGCAGGGCTGTCCAAATTGATGGGTCACAAAGCGATGACTTGTTGTATGGTCATAGCCAACCGTGTGGCAGGCAAAGCCAATCCAAACTACAAAAATAGCATCGACACGCTCATTTCTTTGGTGCTGGAACGAATTTAGCACTCGATTTTTTGATTCAAAGTTGAATTCTACCAGAAAAAAACTCTGCAATAAGGCCGTTTTTCTCGTCATTTTTCTGCCTTTTATGCTGTACAACATAAAAAATAATTTGGAAATCTACTTCAAAAGGCCGAACTTTGCAATCGTTATCCGTACGCTTCTCTCCTTTTGAGAGAACCATTCTAACAGATTGTTAGAATTTAATACGGCGCGCTAGTGGGCGCGTCGTTTTTTGTACCTCAGACTCTCATTGCTCTCGAATGAAAGCCACAAATGTAGTCCTCCTATTGTGGGGGATACTACCGAAAAGGTCGAGACCGTATCAAATGAGTTATTGACACGGTCTCGTTTTATACGCGATTGGAGTTTACCCAATAAGAATAATCCCAAATCTGTGCAGGATCTAATGACCGATTGGGGATAAGAGTAAGATAGTACTTGCTTTTCACTCTATGCCTTACAATTCGCGGCGGAGTTGCAACAATGCTGCACCTGGGTCAGGCTGAGACATCAAATAATTGCCCAATAAAACTCCGTGATAACCAGCATCCTTCAATAAACGTACGTCTTCTGCAGAACGAACACCACCCTCTGCCAATAAAACTTTATCTTTGGGAAGTTGTTCAATCAAAGAAATTGCAGTTTGTATATCTGCTGTAAAGGTTGCAAAGTCGTAGTTCACCACCGCAACAATGTCTGCATCTGTTTGCGCATACGACAATTGATTTGCGTTGTGAATGGCAACCACAACTTCTAACCAATGCTGTGAGCATAGGTGAGAAGTTGAGCATACTCTTCGGGAGAAAGGAAATCAGCATCTAGTTGGACGGCTGAAGCACCAAAAAGTCGCGCTTCTAATAACTGGCGTTCGCTGATGATAACATCGTTGCGGAGCACAGGGATTGTAAAACCATTTCCTTCGATTGTGCCATACGCAGTGCGAAGAAATGCGAGTTTGCTATCGAAAAAAGCTTCATTCGTTTGCATAGAAACCGCTGCAGCACCTGCTCCTGCAAAAGAAGGGCAAAGTACTTGTGGCACTGCCTCAGCATTGAGTACACCCACATTGGGACTTTTGCGTTTAAACTCAGCAACCAAACCATAGGCGTCTGTTTCGAGAGCCTTTTTCAAAGACGAAGGATTGGCTAGATGCCCCTCTTCTTTCATTGTTTCATAGCGTTCAAGAATTGTTTGAGTGGTCAATGTAGTTTCGCGTTCGGCCAACTCTTGACGCTTTTGTTCGAGCATTTGTTCCTTGTAAGTCATAGTCCTATAATATAAATAAAATAGTATTGTATGAAGTCTTTTCTCACGAGAGCAAAAGGTGTTGTTGTTTTAGTCTTTCTCAATCAAAGCAACACAATAAGCTGCAATCCCCTCTTCGCGTCCAACAAATCCCATTCGTTCACTTGTTGTAGCCTTAATGGAAATAGCATCTTCATCCACTTGCATCAAAGGAGCAAGACATTGTCGCATCGCCTCTACGTGTGGATTTATTTTCGGACGCTCAGCACAAATCGTGCAATCGACATTTCCCACGCGATATCCCTTGGTGGCGATGAGTTCGATGGTACGTTGAAGCAGCACCTTACTATCTGCACCTTTGTATTTGGGGTCTGTGTCGGGAAAGTGAAAACCAATGTCGCGCATATTGGCTGCACCTAAGATAGCATCACAAATGGCGTGAATCAACACATCGGCATCACTATGTCCTAGAAGGCCGAGATGATGTTGTATCTTCACACCTCCCATCCAAATCTCGATTCTCAGCTAGACGATGTACGTCATAGCCATATCCAACTCTTATTTTCATTGCTTATTTGAAAGTTTTGTTGTGGATTCAGTGCTATACATTTTCGTTCGTCAATGAAGTCTCAATGGAACAGCCTGACATTTCCACTCTGTAAATGTTTTTTCCTTAGTCTATCGACTGCGACGTCCAAAGATTTCGCGTAGTCCATCCATATCAAAGGATAGTGAGACACGCAAAGTTTGATCTAAGGGATTAGAAGGTGTAGTAGCCACCACATATCCAGCATCAATATTGAGGACATTCATCTTAAAACCTGCACCAAATGTGAAGTACTTTAGATTGCCTTGTGCTGCGCTCTCGTGGTGATATCCTCCGCGAAGTGCAAACTTATCATTGTACAAGTATTCAGCACCTATACTCCACTGCACTTCTTCGAGTTCGCCTCTGAAACCTTTTTCACTGTCACTAAAACTTTTGAAGATACCAGAAATGGGGGAAAGGTCTCTATAATCAGATAATACACGCTCCTTATATTCTTCGTTGCTTTCACCGTCTTTTTGAAGTGGCATTGATGGAACGAGCAATTTGTTGGCCTCAGCAGAGATAGAAAACTTATTATATTCGTCAACGGGAATCAACAAATTGGCACCCAAGCGCATATTTGTAGGAATGAAATAGGAGTATTCGCTACCAAAATTGATTTTAGAACCGATGTTGCTGATATTCAAACCGAGATTCAACGCGCACTCTCTACGTCCTAAGAAGATGTAATTGTTCCAATACATCGCAACGTCAGCCGCAAAAGCAGAACCAGCAGTAATGTCGTCAGAGTAATGACCATTGAGATCTGAATACATATAGCGAAGAGCTACTGCGGCAGAAAAGTTCTCAGACAACAAACGAGAATACGCCATATCCACAGCATACTCGTAAGGATGAACGACAATACCTAATTTAGGTACGGGTACTTCTCCCACAGTGAAATACTTGATAGATCCAGAAACGGCTTGATAATCTCCCAAACGAGCGTACCCCACTGCATTGACCAAAGCAATACCTTCGGTGAGTTGTCTCAACCACGGTGTGTAGTTGAGCGCAAAACCTGCTCGAGACACGGTGAAAGGATATTTTGCTGGGTTCCAGTTTTGAGAATGCACATCGGCTTCTGTGGCAGCACCAAGGTCACCCATAGCCGCTCCTCGCGCATCTGCGGCAAAGGTTTGAGAAATGACGGCTGTACGCACTGGATTAAATTTCTGTTGAGTCTCACTTTGTGCTTGCACTCCAAGAGAGAAAGCAGCGAGTGAGAGAGGAAGGATTATTCTTTTCATTGAAAACAATGTGAGGATTCTGGGAATGAAGGGAAGGAAAATTGGAACTCATCGCTCTTCATAAGCGAAGATTAGCTCAATTCGCCAAGAGAGGTAAAGACAAGCGGCAAAGCACTTATTCCACTACAACGAGTTTATAGGAAACTGTAGATTTACGACCATCCGCATATCGCACTTCTAAACGGCAGGGATATAGACCTGCTGTCAAGCGTGCGCCCGAATTGGTGCGCAACGACCACAATTGCGACCAACTGCCCTGCCCTGCTCCGAAGTTGTGATGATGCTGATAAACAGCCACGCCACTTGCATCAAAGATGTCAAGGAAGAGTTCCCCCCCTTTTTCTGATGGAGGGAAGTTTGCTACAAGAGTTGTTGCCCCACGCGCAGGATTATCTGTTGTGGTTAATGTCGTTTCAGCAAGTCGCTGAGCAGAAGCGATAAAGCGTATCGTTGTTGTACTGGCATTATCATTGACATCCCATACACGAAGTTTCAGCGTATGCTGCCCAGGCGAGAGATTCGTAAGTGGGTAAACTATTTGTCCACGATTATAACTACCCAATGCAAAGCTAAAGTACTTGTTCATAGAAATGGGCGCTTCGTTATCTAGCGTCATTACCATATCGTGACCTAAAGCTCCTTGGCTGGCATTGATTCCTGCATCGTCTGATATATCAGCAATCAATGTTGCATTCTGCCCGGTGACAGCATAGTCTGCTTGTTCGATCTGGTTGAGATAAGCCACCACCTTGGGAGCTAAGGTGTCGGGAGCTGCCGTTTTTGCTGTACCATTGAGGAAATTGCTCATTAAACCCATTGCACTCAGTTTTCTTGTCATCACTTACAGCGTAAAGACTCAAACGTGACAAATCATTAGTATAACTGATGTTACGAGGTACAACAGCCGAGAAAGAGAATTTTCCTTTTTCTACTCGTGCATTGCCCTTAAACACAACATTTCTGCGCTCGTTAAAGGTGAAAGGACTACGGTTGCGACTTGCTGCACTTCCATCATTGTCTTTGCAGACAACCTTTTCCATACGGTCATAAATGGTAGCCGATAATAATCCAGAGAAATTAGCATCTAAATCTCCCGTATTCTGTGCACTAGTTGTGACGTGACCACTAAACCGCGCCACACTTCCTACTTCTAGTTGCATTTTAGTGCCTTTCGTAACGGGTTTGCCATTAATACTATCAACAACGACACTACCAGTTGGGATGGAAAGTACCAAAGCAGGGTCTCCAAAATAGACATACTTGAGTTTGTTGATTGAGTTATCAACCTCTCTATAGCTTTTCCCTGAAAAGGTCAACAAATCATTCTTTGCTTTCCGGAGAGCTTCCCCCATTGCAATGCGCTTTCCACTATCGTCACGTCCTACCACATGATAGGCGAAGCGACGATTGAGCGCATTATTCTGTGTGGCATACACAGCTCTAGCTGCGCACATGAAAGCAATTGCCCCACCATTGGGTTGATAAAGGAATTCTTCTGCGATATTTTCTTCCTTACTATCAAACGGATAGATTTCGCAAGAAGCTAGTACCCACAAAGCTTGTCGATTGTTGTATGTTTTCTTGAAATCAACGAGTTGCAAAGGTGCTTCGTAAGAAATTCTATAAGGTGCACCATGACCACTATAATTAAATATAGCCGACCCTTCCTTTAAAGCTTGAAGTGCTTGTTGTCGCACCATCGGATATACCAGTCCAATAGCACTATTCTCACGGCGATAACGATCCCAATAGATTTTGTTCATATTGAGACGATTGTTTGAGCCCTTTTCATATTCCTTCGACACACGTTCTGCGTCTTCCATATGCTCATTAGCATCACCATCATCACCAAGCACCACGACATTGTTTTTCCAATCGCCAGCATCTTCGTTCCGGAGATATCGTTCCACTTTATCTACCAGCACTTTGGCTTGTTCGTTGGTAATCGCTGTCATTCGTCCAGTGGCAACGTCGGGTTTCTCGTGCTCAATGGCTTCACCTTCACCATCATCTAAAAGCGCAAAAAAGTCATCAGTAGTATAACTATTGACAGTTCCAATGCTATAACTAGAAGCATCAGCTTCATAAGCGAGCAAATAATCATCAGGATTTTCTCGCTTCCAATCCTCGGTAAGGAACCTATTGTCCCAAGAACTCTTACCTAGGAATAATAAATAGCGCGGTGCAGCATTACGATCATCTGCACGATCATAGAGCATCTTCAAGTAGCGACGATAGGCATTAGCATCGGGAGTACCAGAAGAGAACTCATTATATAATTGATCGGCACGAACCACTTTCACCTTCAAACCACTATGTTGTCGGTGCAAAGCTGCAAGACGTTCGGCTTGTTGCGTTAGTTTTCCACTCGCAGTATAATGATGACATAGTCGATATTGGCATCTGCGTGCAGATTTTGCGTTGCAATCTGCCCCACTAATTGAGGTTCGGGGAAACGCTCTGCACTATTGAAAGCCACATAACGACGCTTAGGAGTGTCAATGGTGAAAACTGCGCGTCCCTCTGCAAGTGATGCACGCGGAACTTCAGCTGTTGGACTTCCTTTTTGCCCAATGCGCCATAATCGTGTGGAAGGTGTCGCTGCTTGTATAGACAAACTAGTGGTTCCTTCAGTTAGAGGAGAAAAACTATAAGGATTTGCTACAACTTTCAACAGACGAGGATAGGAAATTCTCACATAATCCATTCGCGCGGTATTTCCTGCTGTGGTAGTTACTGCAAAAGTGTTATTACCTTCGCGGATGCTCTGACGGAAGGTTTTGGTATCTAACGAAGCACTTGATGTAAGCGAATTATAGGCTGAGGCTGAAAGTTTTCCTAAACTATTGCCATTCAACTGTATATCTGCGGTAGTTGAAGAAGTGGTTGAAGAAGCTGCAAATGAGACTTCCACAGGCAATAATCCAGCCTTCTCGGCTAAATCTGGAACTGAAACACTAAATGTCTTTTGATTCTGCGTGGCAAAATCGTGTCCTTCAAACATTCTGCGACCGCCATCAAACAAACCGGCCTCATCCTCATCCCAAATAGCAGCATACGGCACTTTCTCTACCGTATTAGAAACAGTTGATGTCACTGCCGACAAAGATTTCACGCGCAAAGGAGCATCACCTTCTGTGAGAAAGTAATAGCTATAACGAGAATAGAAGTTATTTTCGTGCGACCATTTCTGCGTAGTTATGTCGTAAGTGCGAAGTTGAGTACCTTCTGCCCAAAAGAGAATTTGATTCCCCTCGGACAAAGTCGGAACTTCTACGAGATCATCGGGTACTCTTCGAGATAACTCACTTTCACTTTCCGTATCAAACAGGAGGCGTTCGTCTTGTAACAAACCACCATAGCCAAAGACCTTCACACGAGAGGGCTGAGAAAAACCGGCTTTCCGCAAAAAGTCTACAGAAAGATTGTAGATACCCTCACGCTCTACACGAATTTTCACCCATCTACCTTGATTCAGCACAGAAGAACTTGCCCAACGCTGTGACGCTTTCTACGACTTCTGCATCGAAAGGCAAAACAGTTGACGTGTTCTGCTTATTCTCCTTACCTGTAAAAGTGGTACTCAGTGATTTTGCACTAAGCGGCAACGTCCTTCTGTCGTGAAGATTTGCCTGAGTATCGCCCAGCACCTTTAGTTTGCAAGACGTGATGCGTAACCATTTCCCTTCTTTGAAGACAAAAGGCACGAAAGTGACCACAAGACGCTTTTTCTTCTGTTCCACCACGGTCGAGATATCCAACTTAGGTTGCGACACTTTCCCAATTTCTTGCTCAATCTTCTTGATCCATTTACGCTCTTCAGATGATACAGGAGCATATTCTGGATAATAAAAACCTACGTCGTAATGCACGCTCCCTTGCTCCACTGGCAATTCTTGCGTGAAGAGTGGCAAACTATCACTCACCACATAATCAGTTGTGGAGATATGCACAAATTCGCGCTGCGCCACCATAGAAAGTGGAGCAAAAGCGAGGAAAGTCCATAAAAAGCGTGGATGTATCATGCTTTAAATTATCTAAGAAGGATGGAAACGAGTTTCAATCGAAAATTGTTGTAGCGGATTTACTTAACATTGAAAGACAACACACAAGTATCTCCTAAAAACGTTTCGACTCTATGATCGGGAGTTATGGAAATAGGAGCAGTAGGTGCGCCCATCAAAATAAGGTCTCCACGACGCAAGGTGAAATACTGACTAACCTCGGCGATTACGTCATCAACGTGACGCAACCAATCAGCCGTACTTCCAGCCATTTGTTCAACGCCATCAACACGCAAACTAAATTGCTGTTGTGACACCGTAGAAGGGTCTATTTCGATGAAATCTCCTAATGGTGTTGCATTGTCGAAGCCTAAAGCTGCATCCCAAGGTAGTCCCAACTCTTGTGTTTTCTCCCACAATGTTGGTGCTATGAAATGAGGCATCACTGTGACCGCATCGTAATAACGCGATGCAAAACGCGCTGATATATGACGTCCTAAACGACAAAGTCGCACTGCCAAATGTACTTCTAAATGAGCAGGGTTGGCATAATCAGGCAAAAACACAGGTTTACCATTGCGTTGCAAAGACGTTTCGGGCAACGTGTAATAGACAAGTTGCGACGACTTGGAAATATCCGCACCTTGCTGGGGAGCAAGAACTGCTTGATTGGATAACGCGGAAAAGTCGTAGTTATTGTGTAGAGCGAGAATCGTCATATCGTAAAACTACATTGCGACTTGCGCAGTAGACAAATGGGAGGGCTAGAGAAAAACAAATGCTGCAAGCCTTAAAACAGAGACTTTGTAAAAAACTCTCTGGCGCGAGTATGCTAGCTCGCCGCCAGAGAGTTGAAATGAGTTGAAGAAAGAAAGCTTAGAAAGCTGCGGACTTTGGAGTACGTGGGAAAGGTATCACGTCGCGAATGTTCTGCATACCCGTTACAAACAGGATGAGGCGTTCGAATCCTAGGCCGAAACCTGCGTGGGGACAAGAGCCGAATTTGCGAATATCGAGATACCACCAAATATCTTTGTGTGGAACGTGCATTTCGTCAGCGCGTGCCAAAAGTTTATCGTGGTCTTCTTCGCGCACAGAACCACCAATGATTTCACCAATCTGTGGGAAAAGCACGTCAGTACCCTGCACAGTCTTTCCGTCTTCGTTTGTCTTCATATAGAAAGACTTGATTTCCTTCGGATAGTCCGTGAGAATAACAGGCTTCTTGAAATGTTCTTCCACGAGATAACGTTCGTGCTCAGATGCCAAGTCGCAACCCCAAGACACAGGGAATTCAAATTTCTTGCCGTTTGCAACAGCAGCTTCGAGCAATTCAATACCCTCTGTGTAGGTGAGACGCACAAAGTCTGTGTCTACCACAGAGTGCAGACGCTCGAGCAGAGTGTTGTCAATCATCTTGTTGAGGAACTCGAGGTCTTCCATACAGTTGTCGAGTGCCCAACGCACACAATACTTGATGAAGTCTTCTTCTAAATCCATCAAACCTTGAAGATCCATAAAGGCCACTTCGGGTTCAATCATCCAAAACTCAGCCAAGTGACGAGGAGTATTGGAATTCTCTGCACGGAAAGTCGGTCCGAATGTGTAGATTGCACCCAAAGCCGTTGCGCCCAATTCACCTTCGAGCTGACCAGAAACGGTCAAACAAGTAGACTCACCGAAGAAATCATCAGAATAGTCGATATGACCTTCCTTGTCCTTCTTCAAATCATAGAGATTCTTTGTGGTGACTTGGAACATTTGTCCTGCACCTTCAGCATCACTAGAAGTGATGATGGGAGTGTGGAAGTAGAAGTAGCCGTGTTCGTGGAAATAGCGGTGAATCGCCATTGCCATGTGGTGGCGAATACGGAAAACAGCACCAAAAGTGTTGGTACGCAAACGAAGATGCGCGTGTTGGCGCATATATTCAAACGTCTGTCCCTTCTTCTGCATGGGATATTCGCTTCCACAAGCACCGAGCACTTCAATGGCGGTAGCTTGAATTTCAGCTGCTTGTCCACCACCCTGGCTAGCAACGAGTGTACCTTCGACACTCAAGCAGGCACCAGTAGTAACTAACTTCAAAAGTTCGGCATCGAACTTCTCCACATCGGCAACAATTTGCACATTGCTCAGGCACGAACCGTCGTTGAGCGCAATGAAATTTACGCTCTTACTTCCACGACGAGTGCGCACCCATCCTTTGACGCAAACACCTGCGCCAAAGTCAGTACGGGCCAAAAGGTCCTTTATCTTGGTTCTTTCCATGAGTTTAGGATAAGTTGTTCTAGAAAAATGGTATTTGCAGTTTATTCAAACGAGCCCATGCGAAGCATACGAACTTCTTCTTCGGTGAGGAAACGCCAGTCGCCACGCTTCACGTTCTTTTTGGTCAATCCAGCAAAATAAACGCGATCAAGCTTCACGACATTGTAGCCAAGACTAGCAAAGATACGACGCACAATGCGGTTCTTGCCAGAGTGGATTTCAATGCCCACTTGCTTTTTGTCTGTTTCGCTTGCATAATCTACAGCATCCGCACGAATATCGCCATCTTCGAGGGTGATACCTTCAGCAATCTGGCGCAAATCAGCTGCGGTCACATTGCGGTCGAGATAAACGTGATAAATCTTTTTCTTCAAGAACTTGGGGTGAGTGAGCTTAGAAGCCATTTCTCCGTCGTTGGTGAGCAACAACACACCAGTTGTGTTGCGGTCAAGACGTCCAACAGGGATAAATTCGCTCCATACAAGCATTGCGCACCAAGTCCATCACTGTCTTGCGGTTTTGAGGATCTTCGCTAGTGGTCACATAGCCCTTAGGCTTGTTGAGCAACACATAGATTTTCTTCTCCGCCTTCACTTGTTGATCGTGGAAAAGCACAGTGTCAGTGCGAAGCACTTTATGACCAAGTTCGGTGATTACTTCTCCGTTCACCTTCACTACGCCTGCCTCAATATATTTGTCGGCATCGCGGCGAGAGCAAACTCCAGCATTTGCCAAGAACTTGTTCAAACGGATGGGTTTCGTTGGATCGAAAGCCTCTTCTTTATATTCTATGCGACGCTTACCTGGATTAGAGAATTTGTTGTAACCTCCTCGGTTATAACCATTCTGTCCGTTGCGATTGTAGCCGCCATTGTTGTTTCTGTTGCCATAGCCACCACGATTGCCATAACCACCAGCATTGTTGCTATTGCCATGGTTAGAGCGGCTATATTCGCCACCTTGTGCACCATAACCGCCTTGCTGACGTTGGTAACCACCTTGCTGACGCTGATTGCCATAACCGCCTTGACGGTTGTAGCCATTGACATTGCGTTCGCCACCGCCATAATTGCCACGATTATAGCCGCCACCTTGCTGGCGCTGATTGCCATAGCCGCCTTGACGGTCATTATAGTTATTGCCACCGCGATTGTAACCACGATTGCCGTTGTTGCTATTATAATTTGAGTAACCGCCATAACTTTGGCGTTCCGCACTGCTCCCTTCACGGGTAAAACGCGGACGTGAAGGACGACCTTCGTGGCGGCCTCCGTTAGACGAAGTGTAGCCCTCGCGGCGGCCTCCGTCATAATTGTACTGATCGTAATCGCTCATTGCTGTTATTGATTTAGTGTGTACGTTGTTTTGATAATAATGGTCTCGACCTCACGGCCGAATGGTAACGTATAAGGAGAACCTCCTTAAATACCTGTATAGTTGTGGGGAGTGATTGCGTGCAACTCTGCCTTGATATCTTCACTCACATCGAGAGTGTCGATGAATTCCGAAATGCTTTGTTCGGTGATTGCAGCATTGGTGCGCGTCAGCGCCTTGAGTGCTTCATAAGGATGAGGATAAGCTTCACGGCGAAGAATAGTTTGAATAGCTTCAGCGCATACTGCCCAGTTGTGTTCGAGGTCAGCCGCTAAAGTTTCTTCACGCAACAACAACTTGCCCAAGCCCTTGAGTGTGGACGAGAATGCAATCAACGCGTGTCCCATAGGCACACCTACATTGCGCAAAACTGTTGAGTCGGTCAAATCGCGCTGCAAACGACTGATAGGCAACTTCATGCTGAGATGCTCTAAAATAGCGTTGGCTACACCAAGGTTACCTTCTGAATTTTCAAAGTCAATAGGATTTACCTTATGGGGCATTGCACTAGAACCCACTTCTCCAGCCTTAATCTTTTGTTTGAAATACTCCATCGACACATACTGCCAGAAATCTCTATCGAGGTCAATGAGAATAGTGTGAATGCGACGCATTGCATCAAACACTGAAGCCAAATTGTCGTAGTTGGCAATCTGTGTGGTGAAAGATTCGCGCTCAAGTCCCAATTTCTCAGCTACAAACTTGTTGCCGAATGCAGCCCAATCAATGTGAGGATAAGCCACATGGTGCGCATTGAAATTACCGGTGGCACCTCCAAACTTAGCACTCAAAGGCACGGCCTTGAGTTGTTTGAGTTGCTGTTCTAAACGATAACCAAACACGCGGACCTCTTTCCCCAAACGAGTGGGAGATGCGGGCTGACCGTGCGTTTTTGCCAGCATAGGAATATCCTTCCATTCTTCAGCACGCTGATTCACAGCATCAATGACTTCTTGCAAGAGAGGTATATACACCAACTCTAAACTGTCTTTGAGCATCAAAGGGAAAGCCGTATTATTGATGTCTTGCGAGGTAAGTCCGAAGTGAATGAACTCCTTATAGGCTTCCAAACCTCCGATTTTGTCGAATTCTTCTTTAATGAAGTATTCGATGGCCTTAACATCGTGATTGGTCACAGACTCAATGGCCTTGACGCGTGCTGCATCTGCTTCAGAGAAGTTTTCGTAGATGGCACGAAATCTAGGAAATAGGCTTGGCGCGCAATCTGCCAGTTGTGGCAAAGGAAGTTCACAAAGTGTGATGAAATACTCTATTTCTACGCGAACACGATATTTCATCAGTGCGTATTCTGAGAAATAGGGAGCCAAGGCTTCTGTTTTGCTACGATAGCGGCCATCAATAGGCGACACAGCTGTGAGAAGGTCTAATTCCATAGGAAGATTGATTATTTTGAGGGGATTATTGCGATAATAGAGTCATTGGAGCAACAAGAGAAGCACCAATTCACAACAACTATTTCCCTAGTCAATCATTGGTGCTGCTGCATCTTGCATTGCTTCAGCGCAGTCGCCAGCGATCTTTCACCCAAACAAATGAGAGCAAAATCTCTTCGTGGGTTTGGTTGCGATAGTTTACACGCAACGTCACATTAGTTTGTCGTCCATTGGCAGAAGGTGTGAGTTTCACCACGCGTGCCGAAACAACACCTCCCACTTTTTCTTGTTGCATAGCCGAATGTTGCTTATGCAAATCGGCCATCTGCTTGCGATAATTCTCGGGAGTATTATCGCACGAAGCCATTTCAGCCACATATGCAGCATATTGCCCTTGCTGATACAAGCCATACACACGCTCTACCTCACCATTTTCCAAGGGAGGAATCTGGGAAGAGGTCGTTTTAGACTTCGCAGAAGTGCAAGACGCACAAACGAGGCAACAGAAAAGACAGCCTAGCCACAAGAACTGACGCATAAACTTTTATTTCTGACGGATAAAGATATTGATAGGACAGCCACTGAAATCCCAGAACTCACGAATCTTGTTTCCAAGAAACGCTTGTAAGGGTCGCGCACATATTGTGGCAAATTCGCATAGAACACAAACGTAGGTATTTGCGTGTCGCGGATTTGTGCGCAGTATTTAATCTTGATATATTTGCCCTTGATTGAGGGAGGGGGATAAGCCTCGATGAGAGGAAGAAGTTTTTCGTTCAATGCCGAAGTACCCACGTGGCGTTTACGATTGAGGTAAACTTCTTTTGCCGTTTCAAGCACCTTAAAGATGCGTTGCTTTGTGAGCGCAGAAGAGAAGATGATGGGGAAGTCGGTGAAGGGTGCCATACGTTCGCGTATGGTATCTTCAAAGTGAGAAATCACCTTTTGCGTTTTCTCCTCCACAGTGTCCCACTTATTCACCACCACAACAAGGCTTTTGTTGTTACGTTGCACAAGCTGGAAGATATTCATATCTTGCGACTCGATACCACGAGTAGCATCAATAAGGAGAATGCAAACATCAGAGTTTTCAATGGCACGAATGGAACGCATCACACTATAAAACTCCAAATCTTCCGACACTTTGTTCTTTTTGCGGATACCTGCCGTATCAACCAAGTAAAAATCAAAGCCAAATTTATCGTAGCGCGTCAAGATTGAGTCGCGAGTGGTGCCTGCAATATCAGTCACAATGTGACGATCTTCTCCAATAAAGGCGTTAATCAACGAGCTCTTTCCTGCATTAGGACGACCAACAACGGAGAAACGAGGAATATTCTCTTCACCTTCATCTTGGGTTTTCGCTGGAAGTTCAGCAAGAATCAAATCTAGTAAATCGCCAGTCCCACTACCTGTGGCAGCTGAAACACAATAAGGCTCTCCCAATCCTAAAGCATAGAATTCGGGAGCCCCGTAGCGATCTTCATTTTGATCCGTTTTATTGGCGCAAAGAATAACAGGTGTTTTGGCACGGCGCAAAATTTGTGCCACTTGTGTATCTAGGTCTGTGATGCCGTTTTGCACATCAACGACAAAAAGAATGAGATCCGCTTCTTCTGTAGCCAATACTACTTGCTTACGGATTTCTTCTTCAAAAATATCATCAGAGTTCACGACCCAACCACCTGTATCAACGAGTGAAAACTCACGAGTTCCCCACTCCACTTTACCGTATTGACGGTCGCGTGTGGTACCAGCTTCATCACTAACAATCGCTTGTCGCGTTCCTGTGAGTCGGTTAAAGAGCGTGGATTTGCCTACATTGGGGCGTCCCACGATAGCTACTAAATTAGACATTCGTTATAACGTTTCTTTTCGATAATAGGGAGCACAACCTCACGGCTTTCTCCACGATTTATTTATGCGCGCAAAGATACGGATTTCTATGGACTACAGCAAATTTTATCGGTTATAATAAGAGAAACCCATCGTAGATTCCACCAATAGAGCCTTCTTTTCATCAAATCGATTGCTCATTCCTTCTCAAACGATGTATCATTTCTCATAAAACGACGGCTTGTTTTTCACAAAACGACGTGTCACTTTTTCATAAAACGACGGCTTGTTTTTTTCATAAAACGACGGGGAGGTTCTTTTCGAACAAGCGGAAAAACCAATACGACTACAACAGTACGATAATACGCAGAAATCCTCACGCGTACGCGCGTATAACAGGAGTTTTATCGTTTTTGCTGTCACAAGTGTCACAGTTCTGCAACAATACCCTAATAAACAACACGTTATAACAATATTCAGAGTAAAGCCTTCTCGCTTTATTCTCCACATCATCGAAAGACGCCTTTTCCAACGCTTCATTTTGCGACTTTCCTCTCCCTTTTTCAGGACTTGTGTGACACTTGTGACAGCAAAAAAATCAAAAAAACTCGGTTGGAACGCGCGCGCATACGAACGTGCGATACCTTCAACAGATTTTATCTCCAAGCTTATCTGTACACTTCCCTGATTACAAAAAACTTCCTTACGAAATACCCTCAATTTGCAATACAAAAGTATCATTCAATACGTCTTCTTCAGAAGAAAATGCACTTTTTTGAGTTTTTACGCCTGTTTTGCGCTTTATCTCCCCATATATGTATAGAGCAACTCATTTACCAACGACACCAAACATTTTGGACGCCAACCAGAGAAAACAATCCGTTTTATGATTTCAATGACTAAAAAGAAACTCTAAGGGGGAGAATCACAAAATCCACCGACTCACTCTCATATATCATACAAAAAACGTAACTTTGCAGTATGCAAATCTCGTCTTATCCTAAAATCGACAAGAAGTTAGCTAGTGTACTTCTCCGACCTCGCCCTCTCGAAAGCCACAAAGGCATCTTCGGCCATCTACTTTTGGTGGCGGGACATCACGGTATGATGGGAGCTGCAGTGCTTTGTGCAGAAGCAGCCTTGCGCGCTGGGCTCGGAAAACTTACGGCGCACGTGCCAGAAACAGCAAATATCATCTTTCAAACACGGCTACCCGAAGCTATCCTACAATTCGACCAACAATCTAACCAACACTGGGCAAGTATCATAGAAATAAATGATTACAGCTCCATAGTTATAGGTCCTGGATTGGGCACAGATGGCGAAACACAATGGGCTTTTCGCAATGTAATGAAGCAATTACTCGACCGAGAAAAGACGGGAACCTTGATGCCTCTGGTGCTCGATGCAGACGCACTCAATATGTTGTCTGAGGACTATCAGTTGCTCTCCTTTTTGCCAGCTGAAACCATTCTCACACCGCATTTAGGTGAAATGAAACGTTTGTGTCTCGCCTTAGATTTGCCATATGAGACTCAGGAAGCATTGCTAGACTCGGCCCAAAACATAGCAATCTCACTACAAATTCACATCGTTCTGAAAAGTCATCAAACTCACGTCTGCACAAACACGGGGGAGGTTTTTCAACTCGACACAAAGGGCAATAGTGGATTGGCCACAGCAGGCAGTGGTGATGTACTTGCAGGATTGATTGGTGGACTACTGGCGCAAGGATATCCGGCAAAAGATGCAGCCCTATTGGGTGTCTATCTCCACCACGCAGCAGCACAAGAATGTGCTTTCCGATTACAACCACACTGTATGCTTGCGTCTGACATTATCTCCTGTTTACCTCAAGCTTTCAACTCAATAGTCTCTTCTAATCACTACTAGAATGAACAAATATAATCCTTTATTTTTCATCTGTTTACTCTCCTTGATTTGGAGTTTTGCCTCAAAGCAAATGCACAAACAGAAGTGCATCCCTATCAACCAGGAATCACACAAGAAGGCATCACCTATTTTCTACCTCAAACTCGGCTGCACATCGTGGTGCGGGCTCAACGCGAAAGTTACACCCCAGGCGAATATGCACCATACGCTCAACGCTTTCTTGATGCTGCCAATGTGGAATTGCAACCCTACGACAGTTGGACGCTTCAAAACATCTCTGTTGTGCCCTACGGCGTGGCCGATCGCACACAAGCTTACACCATCAAAGTCAATGCGAAAACTTCTGCACCTCTTGTGGAATTAGCTCCAGACGGACGTTTGCTCAGTATCAACACGAATGCCGATGCACTACCCATCCTTGAAACTCCTTCTATGAAGAAAATCAGCAAAAGAAAAGTTGGTGGGTAACAACTATAAAACGCAAAGAGATACTTCGAGCTGGAAGCACCACAGCTCGAGCCGAAATTACTGCACAAGAGATTTACGACATTCGCGAAAACCGCGGATTACTGGCAAAGGGGCAAGCGGACTTTAATCCCAAAGATGGAGAACAACTGAAGACTATGATGGCTCAACTGGATGAGCGCGAGAAGGCTCTTCTCTCTCTATTCTTGGGTACCAAAACAATGGAAGAACACGTTTTTCACCTTTGACGTAACACCTCAACAGGCACAACAAACCATAGACTTATTCCGCTTTTCACGCTATCTCGGCGTAGTGCCTGCTGATGAAGTGGCTGGTACTCCCATTCAACTGCAAATTGCAGACAGAGCCACTTTACCCGAAGTGGTAGAATCTCCCAAGAAAAAGAAGGAAGTAGAAGATCTGCGCTATCGTATTCCCAGCAGTGCTGACATTAGAATTGTGGAGCACCAAAAAGTCTGGTACGAAGCTATTATTCCAATTGCTCAATTTGGTAGAATTGAACATCTTGGAGGAGTATTATTCAACAAGAAATTCAACACAAAAGTTCGCTTATCAGCTACGACAGGACAAGTTGAAAAACTCGACCTAGAACAATTGACCAAGTAAGCAATTTCACGCTCAGTTATGACAGACACTCAGCACATCAAAATACAAGATTATGCTTATAATCTACCAGAAGATCGCATAGCCAAATATCCTTTGAGTCAACGCGATCAATCAAAACTATTGCTCCGCGCTGCGATGGTAGCATTCGCGAGGAGGTTTTTTCCGCGTTACCGAAATATCTGCCTCAAGATGCGCTAATGGTGTTCAATAACACGAAAGTCATTCAAGCGCGTTTACACTTCCACAAAAGTACGGGAGCCCTCATCGAAATATTCTGCTTAGAACCTTTTTCTCCCCTAGATTATCAACAATCATTTTCATCCAAAGGAGAAGTAAGTTGGGTTTGCTTAGTGGGAAATCTCAAGAAGTGGAAAGAAGGTGCACTAGAACGCGAAGTTCAGGTGCAAAATCACACGATTGTGCTTCGTGCAGAACGTGTGGGAGAAGAAGGAACAGGATTTGAAATTCGCTTTTCTTGGAATGATACAACGATTTCGTGGGCTGAGATTTTGGAAAGTATTGGTGAACTCCCAATTCCTCCCTATTTGAATCGTGACACAGAGGGAGAGCGATCTCAAAACGTACCAAACAGTCTATTCGCGAATTAAAGGTTCTGTAGCTGCTCCCACAGCGGGTTTACACTTCACAGAAGAGGTGTTGCAACAATTGGATGAACGTGGCATCGAACGCAATGAAATTACGCTCCACGTCGGTGCAGGAACTTTCAAACCCGTCAAGAGTGAAGAGATTTCTGGACACACGATGCACGCTGAGTGGATCGCTGTTCCTCGCACTTCTATCGAACGCTTGTTGGCACACAAAGCACAATGTATTGCCGTGGGAACAACCAGTGTGCGCACGCTAGAAAGTTTATATTATATCGGTGTGCGTTTGCATCAATGCCGCACAGAAGGACGCACTCCGTCTGACGAAGATTTGCACGTTCCTCAATGGTTTCCTTATGAGTATGCAACGACTTGCTCTACTCCTCTGACTTCAGAAGAGGCTCTTCGCGAGATTTTGCTTTATCTTGATGCGAATAATCTGCAAACACTTCATACTGCTACGCAAATTATAATTGCTCCAGGATACGAATATCATATTGTGCGCACCATTGTGACTAACTTCCATCAACCTCAATCAACTTTGTTGCTTCTGGTGAGTGCGTTTGTGGACGGACGTTGGAAAGAAATTTACGATTACGCGTTAGGACACAATTTTCGATTCCTCTCCTACGGGGACTCTTCTGTCCTCAACTACGATGCACTAAAAAATTAGGTCTATAATCAATCCTCTGAGACATAGATAGAACGATGAATCAATATCCCAAATGGCTTCTAGCCATAAGCTTCCCCAACGTGCTTATTCCCATCGGCACACTGATATTCTTTTTATTTGGTGGAGTGACTCTTTTCGATTGCAATGGTAGCACGTTTTTAGATGTTATTCAATACATCTTACTACAACTCTTTTGGCTACTACCTCTAGCGAGTTTTTTTGCGACACTCTTTCTTTGGGGCAACGCTCAAGAACGCGCAGCAGTGGTGACCATCATTGTTGGCTTGCTCATTTCAATCACTTCGATTGCCTTGCTTTGGTCACAACGCAACGACACCGCCATCAACAAGCCTATTGCTACGGCAGCTGCCATACCATTCAATAAAAACTGTATCACCTCTTACTTCTACGTTGTCCTTATGAAACAATACCAAGATTTGCTCCACCGCATTCTCAATGAGGGTGTGGTAAAGTCCGATCGCACGGGTACGGGCACTAAATCTGTGTTTGGACATCAAATGCGCTTCGACCTTGCTCAAGGTTTTCCTCTACTCACTACTAAAAAACTCCATCTTAAAAGTATTATTTACGAGCTTCTTTGGTTTTTGAGAGGAGACACAAACGTGAAATACCTCCAAGACAATGGTGTTCGCATTTGGAACGAATGGGCAGATGAAGCAGGAGAGTTAGGGCCTGTTTATGGGCATCAATGGCGTTCATGGCCTGACTACAATGGGGGACATATTGATCAGATACAGCAAGTAATCGATCAAATTCGCAACACCCCAGATAGTCGTCGTTTGATTGTTTCTGCGTGGAATGTAGCAGAGGTCAACAATATGGCTCTTCCCCCTTGCCATCTTCTGTTCCAATTTTATGTGGCTGACGGAAAACTCTCTTTGCAACTCTATCAACGCAGTGCGGACACTTTCTTGGGCGTTCCCTTCAACATTGCTTCTTATGCTTTGCTCACAATGATGGTGGCTCAGGTGTGCAATCTCCAACCAGGCGAGTTCATTCACACAACGGGAGATACGCATCTCTACCTCAATCATTTGGAACAAGCTCAACTACAACTCACACGCACACCACGTGCTTTACCAAAGATGTGCATCAACCCCGAAGTAAAAGACTTATTCTCTTTCAAATTTGAGGATTTCAAACTCGAAGATTACGATCCTTATCCTCACATTCCTGCTACTGTTTCGGTTTAAGGTCGCTCCAATCTCATATTGCAACGCAATTCTTCTTTAGTTCTTTACAAGCCCCTAGGATTTAGGGCGGACGCCTAATCTCTAACGTCTAATCTCTAACGTCTAATCTCTAACATCTAATGTCTATCTCCCTCATCTGTGCAATTGCTGAAAACGGTGCAATCGGCTACGAGAATAAACTTCTCTTTCATCTCCGTGCCGATTTACAGCGATTTAAGGCGCTCACTTCTGGTCATACCATTATAATGGGGCGTAACACTTTTGAATCTCTCCCTAAAGGTGCGCTTCCCAATCGTCGCAACATCGTACTTTCGCGTTCTGTGACGGAAGCTTGGGCAAACACAGAAGTATTCCCTTCGCTAGAAAAAGCCATAGCCAACTGTACAGACGAAGAAGAGATTTTCATCCTTGGTGGTGCATCTGTCTATGCCGAAGCATTGCCATTAGCTGATTATCTATATTTGACGCACGTGCACTCCACACCAGCACAAGCAGATACCTTTTTCCCATCGTGGAACGCTCAAGAATGGTTGCTTCTTCAGGAAGAAACGCACCCTGCAGATGAACAGAACGAGGTGTCGTTTACCTTTGCAGATTATCAAAGACGCTAAGCAAAACACCGGTTCTCTTTATTCCCCAAAGGAATTAGGAAAGTAATAGACGCCAAGAGGGAACACCACGTCTATTGAAAGCTTTTACACTCTATTCTTTTCCACTTATACTGCATAAGTTGCACCACAGTTCGCAATTTATCAGCACAAGTGGATTTTTTATGTCCATTTTTCGCTGTAGTTTCCACTACTCTCTCATTTTCTCGTAACTTTGTAGTAGCAAATAATTAGTTCAATATGGTCAAACAATGTACCATCCTCTTTGGTTGTATGGCTTTAGGGGAATTACTCGTCAAAATCACAGGTGTGAGCCTTCCTGGTAGCATCGTAGGTATGCTCCTTCTCGCTGCATTTCTCGAAATGGGGTGGATAAAACTTGAATGGGTCAAGCAAATCTCCGACTTCCTCCTCAGTAATTTAGGATTTTTCTTCGTGCCGCCTGGCGTAGCGTTGATGCTCAACTTCAATACTATTGCCAAAGACTTTTGGGCAATCGCCATTGCCACTCTCGTTAGTACCATTCTTGTTTTGCTATCTACTGGCTGGACACACCAAATCGTTCGCAAATATGCAAAGTTTCGTCGATAACTTCCGTGAAATCTTGAGTAATCAGTTCGTACTCATCGCTCTCACATTCATCGTTTTCTTTGCGCAAAAATTCTTCAGCGCAAAACAGGCTGGGTGCTGCTCAATCCAATTCTCATCACGATTGCAGCTCTCATCGCTTTTCTTAAAATTACGGGCATTCAATATGACACCTACCAACAAGCGGGTTCACAAATTGACTTTTGGTTGAAACCGGCTATTGTAGCTTTGGGAGTTCCCCTTTATCAGCAACTTAAGGTAATCCGCAAACAGCTCTTTCCCATTCTTTTTTCACAAACAGTGGGATGCATTGTAGGTATCGTTTCAGCTGTGATCACTGCACAACTTTTTGGGGCTTCTAAAGAGGTTGTAATATCACTTGCACCTAAAAGCGTAACCACTCCGATAGCTATGGAAGTATGTCGCACTGCTGGAGGAATACCGTCGCTTACTGCTGCCATCGTCGTCATAGTAGGACTCTTTGGTGCAGTGTCAGGATTCCGCGTGTTACAAATTGGTCGCGTCAAAAGCCCCATTGCTCAAGGGCTCAGTATGGGAACGGCATCGCATGCCGTTGGCACATCTCGTGCTATGGAAAATGGTGCAAAATATGGTGCCTTCGCCAGTCTTGGTCTCATAGCTAATGGTGTGCTCACTGCTATTTTGACCCCTATTGTTCTTCATTTGATGGGAATTATCTAACCCCAACTACGAAGGTTCTCTTTGCGCCCTATACCCTAGGGGGTCTCCCTACCACTTCACTGCAGCAACAAAGAATGTAGCTTATACGAAAGCAACTTCTTTGTTGCTGTAAAACATATTACCCCGAACAAGCAAAAGGTGCTGAAAGAAACGGGCAATACTTTACAAAGAACGCAACTTTCAATTTTGGCAATTTACTCAGCATCAGTCCCATACTACTCATAAGTTTTAGGCAATCCAAAGAATTGGAGCAAATTTAAAAAGAATCGCCCTATGAACAACCTGCGGCTGAACTTAGGGCGAATTCTATGACCTAATAGATCAAACGTGTTTTCAATAATAAAGTTATTCAGGTCTGTGCTAAAGACGTACTTTTGAAAAGTTTACGCCCTCACACAAGGCTGGGATAACCATTATCATCTCATATATAGCATTCCACATTTGTTGTTAGAGTCCGTACTTATTTTCGAAATTCTGAAACGACCTTTTAGTTTGTATGACATCCAATACAGAGTAACTATCTCTTAGGATATTGGTCATCAACATTATGATGGAACATACAACACCAAACTTATACTTTTCAGAATGTTCGTTTATGTTTATGCCACAAAAGTAATACATTTTTTGAGGAACAGCAACTGTTTCTCTCAAAAAAAACATTTTTCTTTCAATCTCACACTTTATTGTTATACCTAACTCGCAGAAAAAGCTCTTTAGGAGCGTTTAATTTGAGATAGTAAGGCGAGAACGAATGAGAAACAAGATGCAACAAGAAAATGAAAGATTACAGTAAGTAACCTTTTCAATTACCAGTAACATTTTACGGTCAATGACCGATTTGGAGTTAAGGAGAGCTCTCACCATTTACTGTTGAAGACGCCCTCCTTGTCTTATGCTTTAGATATTTGCAGCAGCTAAGATACTTGCCATTTGTTGTTGCACTTCTTTTGCGGCAGCAGCTGCAGATTGTGCAAAGTTTTCTCCTGCATCAGCGTAAATAATAGCGCGACTAGAGTTGACCAATAGTCCACAATCTTTGTTCATTCCATAGCGGCAAACTTCTTCGAGAGAACCACCTTGGGCACCTACACCAGGAACAAGCAAGAAATGATTGGGAACAATACGACGAATATCTTCAAACAACTTTCCTTGAGTGGCACCCACCACATACATCATTTGCTCTTCGGTGCCCCATTGTTGACTAGTGAGAAGCACTTTCTCAAAAAGACGTTCTCCTTGCGTGTCGACCGTTAATTGAAAATCGTGACTACCTTTATTTGAAGTCAAAGCCAACAAGATAACCCATTTTCCTTCGTATTGTAAGAAAGGAGTCACCGAATCTTCTCCCATGTAGGGTGCCACAGTGAGAGAGTCCACTCCCGTTTCTTCGAAGAAACAACGCGCATACATCGCAGAGGTGTTGCCGATGTCACCACGCTTGGCATCTGCAATGATGAATTGGTCGGGATAATTAGTTTTGATATAATCAATAGTCTTTTCAAACGCCTGCCAACCTTGCAACCCAAAGCATTCGTAGAATGCCAAGTTGGGTTTGTAAGCCACACAAAAAGGAGCAGTTGCATCAATGATGGCTTTGTTGAATGCAAAGATGGGATCTTCTTCTTGCAAAAGATGTTGTGGGATTTTTTTCAAATCGGTATCAAGACCAACGCAGAGGAAACTCTGCTTACGACGAATGTTGTCAATCAATTCTTGGCGCGTCATAGTGAATCGTTGTATTATGTGTGTGCTGCAAAGATACATAAAATTTACTTTATGGTGTGGTAAGTTACTCAAGAAAATACTGCAAAAACAGCAGCAAACATCATAGATTGTCACCCACACCAACTCGACTTCTGTAAAAATTTGCGTTTATACATATACGTTCCCCCTTAGCAACGAAGCTAAAAGACTCCTCTTCCAAACATAAAAGGTAACTCTTTCTGCCGACCTTGGGTGCTTCGTTTGGTCAATCGCACAATAATATGTATATTTGCAGCAAAACAATTCATTACTTTTCCACCATGAAATTCAAAATACTTTGGTTGTGGAGCCTTTTATTCTGCTCGTTGTGCACCTTGACCCTTGCAGCAGAAGGCAATGACAATCGATTTAACAAAGTAAACCTTCAATCCCTTCCTGCTTTAGAAGTATCTACAAACCAAGGTGTGTCAGGTGCATTTAGTGGGCAAATTTTAGGACAAGCTGTCGTTGCTGGTGGCTGCAACTTTCCCAACAAACCTGCGGCTGACGGAGGAACAAAAGTGTTCTATAAAGATGTCTACACCCTTCGAGCTCAAAAGTGGACAAAAATAGGCACACTCCCTCAACCTTTGGCTTATGGGGTGAGTGTTACAACTCCAGAAGGCATTGTATGTTTGGGAGGTAATGATGGAAAACAAAGTAGTAACTCTGTCTTCTTGCTCAACATCAAACAAAAAGACAGCGCTGGTGTAAGCATCACTTCCCTCCCCTCTCTTCCTCTTCCCCTAGACAACTTTGCAGGAGCTGTTGCACCCGACGGAACGATTTACATCGCCGGAGGACAAAGCAATGGTGTGGCCTCACAAAGAGCATTTGCTCTTAAAAAAGGTGGGAAACAATGGGAGGAACTTCCTTTGATGCCCGACAACGCGCGCATACAATCCACAGCTGTAGTGCAAAATGGTGCAAATAGTTCCTTATTCTTAGTATTGGGTGGCTACTCCAACACCACTAACAAAGTTGCTCCCGAAGGTCTTGTCTATGACATAAAGGCAGGTGCTTGGCATAAGACAGCTCCTATCGTGGCAGATGGAAAACCACTTGCCCTTGTAGGTGCTGCAAGTGTGTCTAGCGGTAGTATGTTTGTTGTTTGTTTTGGCGGAGTAAACAAAGATATCTTTGAAGCAGCCATACAAGGAAAATATGGCAAAGACTATTTGACACACGCTTCTGACTGGTACAAATTCCGCACCTCTCTTCTCATTTACAACACCATCACGAATACTTGGGTCACCGAAACAAGTTCACCTCTTCTTGCGCGTGCTGGAATGTCAGTTATTCCAATGGGTAATCAGTGGATGATGGTCAATGGAGAATCAAAACCAGGAGTTAGAGCTAAGGAGGTCACAATGGTCAAAATGGAAACCCACACCAATTTTGGGTGGTTGAATTGGACTGTCCTCATTGCCTATCTCTTGATGATGATAGCCCTTGGCTATTACTTTATGAAACGCGAAAGTGGTGCCGAAGACTTTTTCAAGGGTGGTGGACGCATACCTTGGTGGGCGGCAGGCATCAGCATCTATGCCACAATGCTTTCTGCCATCACCTACATGGCGTATCCCGCAAAAGCCTTTGCCACTAATTGGACTTACTATCCAATGCTGGTCACCATTTTGCTCGTATCTTTCCCCGTCATTCGCTACTATCTGCCCTTCTTCCGCAGATTAAATGTCACCTCTGCCTACGAATACTTAGAACATCGATTCAACGCGCCTCTTCGTTTGATGGCCTCTGCCTTGTTCATCATTTTTATGGTGGCGCGAATGGCACTTGTTTTATACCTTCCCTCGCTAGCTCTAACCGCAGTAACGGGCATCGACATATATATATGTATAGTACTCATGGCGCTCATTACAATTGTTTACTGCACTATGGGTGGTGTTGAAGCAGTGGTTTGGGGAGATGTCGTACAAGGCATAATCCTCGTAGGAGGAGCGTTTTTAGCCATTGCTTATTTGGTGTTCTCCACAGAGGGCGGTGCAAGCGGTTTTCTCCATATAGCCTCCGAAAATGGAAAGTTTCAACTCTTTGATTGGTCTTTCGACTATCGAAGTGCCACATTCTGGGTGGTAATCATTGGGGGTATGGCCAACAACTTGATTTCTTACACTTCAGACCAAACCGTAATTCAGCGCTATCTCACCACAAAAGACGAAAAATCGGCCAAACATTCCATTCTTCTAAACGGAGTAATGAGTGTATTTGTCAGCGTTGCTTTTTTTGCCATTGGAGCAGGTCTATACACCTTCTTCAAAACGCACCCAGCTGATATGGACTACACTATGGCGAAGAATGACATCATATTCCCCTTCTTTATGATGAGTCAACTCCCAGCCGGACTTGCAGGACTACTCATTGCTGCCATTTTCGCAGCTACCATGAGCACCATATCTAGCAACATCAATTCTGTGGCCACAGCATTTACCGTAGACTTCTATCAGCGATTCAACAAAAAAGCTTCAGATTGCAATATATTACTGACAGCTCGTTACTCAAGTCTTATATCTGGCGTTTTTGGCATGTTTATTGCACTGCTAATGGCTACATGGGATATCCTTTCCCTACTCGACTTCTTCCAAGAAATCCTTGGTTTGCTCTCTTCTGGACTAGGCAGTCTGTTCCTAATGGGAATTTTCTTCCCCAGAATTGGTGCTAAAGCGGCCACCGTAGGTTTCATCGCAGGCATCGTTTCTGTGTTCCTCACCAAAAACTTCACCGACACCTCTTTCTTACTCTATGGAGCTATTGGTATGATGGTGAGTGTTTGCGTGGCATGGCTAGCATCTTTTGTTCTTCAAGAAAAAGCGTTCAGACGCTCTACTTACTTGGCAAGGGATGTCACAAGAAAAATAGCCTTCTGGAGAAGGACAAGTCAAGCATCTTTTAAAGATAATCCTTTCGATGTCTTCTGTTATCATCCAAGACGTCGTACATTATTCACTATACTAAACTATATCTATTATGGCAAACGTAGTAAACTCTCAGAAGTTCAATGAACTTAAGGCTCAAGACACTCTTCTCGTAGCTGATTTCTCTGCTACATGGTGTGGTCCCTGCAAGGCTCTTGCTCCCATCCTCGACGAAGTAGGTGCAGAATTCGAAGGCAAAGCAAACGTTGTGAAAATTGACGTTGATGAAAGCGACGATCTCGCCATCGAATTCGGCATCCGTTCTGTTCCCACCGTGCTTTTCTTCAAGAATGGAGAAATCGTGGACAAGTTTGTTGGTGCTGTGCCCAAGGCTCAGATTGTTGAAAAAATCAACAACAACCTCTAATCCTCATATTATTCAATCGCTATGTTTGAAGATACCTCTCTTCATCCATAGCGATTCGCTTTATTCGGCGAAGCACTTATAAGCCCCTAGTTTTCCTCATTATCACTCACAACAACAATCCTATGGCTGTCCTCGACAACGAATTATTGGCAGATGCAGAACACGACGCTGCAGTCATTGCCCACACCCAAAGTCTTCTTTCACAAGAAATGAAAGAAAAATTCAACGAAGAACTACTCTACTATTTCCATGACGTCCTTGAAGACTACCTAGCCGACAGCGATATTCTTGAAGGTGAACCCGATGAGGAAGGCTATGTCAATGTTGATTTAGAAGAAATCGCATCGCACCTTTTGCGCCAAGCGAAAAAAGACAAAATGGGAGAATTCACCGCGGAAGAACTACTACTTTTGGCTGAGGCAGAACTCTCCTATGGAGATGATTTCGAAGAATAATCCTCTAATCAAATCCTAGGGATGAAGGAGTCATCCTTCCTTTTTAGAATGATAAACAAAGAGTTCGCCCCACAGTTGGGGACATAGAAACATACTTGTCAATAACCCCAAATCGGTCATAAGACCGTTATGGTGCAATTTCTTATAGAGAATATAACTTCCCAGCCATCTTTCATTTTCTTGTTGGCATCTTGTTGCTCGTTCGTTCTCGACGTAGCCCGCTACGCTTTCGAACTCACAATCAACCATCTGCTCAACAATCTAATGAAATATGTTCAGGACCTAATAACCGATTTGGGATAAAAAAAGCCACTAAAATTTTGCTTAAACAAAGGATAGTCGTAACTTTGTGGCAGTAAAGCCCATCAAGTTCCCATGTTTACAAGATTGGGTGGCTTCTAAAATTTGATAATCACTATTTTAACTCATACAGTTATGATTAATTACAAAGACCTCGGCCTCGTGAACACTCGCGATATGTTCGCTCGTGCCGTAAAGGGTGGCTACGCTATCCCCGCTTTCAACTTCAACAACATGGAGCAGCTCCAAGCTATCATTAAGGCTGCTGCTACACAAAAGAGCCCCGTGATTCTCCAAGTTTCTAAGGGTGCTCGTGAATACGCTAACCAAACTCTTCTCCGCTACATGGCTGAAGGTGCCGTAGCTTACGCTAAGGAACTTGGTTGCGCCCATCCTGAAATCGTACTTCACCTCGACCACGGTGATAGCTTCGAAACTTGCAAGAGCTGCATCGACATGGGCTTTAGCTCTGTGATGATCGACGCTTCTCACCTTCCTTTCGAAGAAAACATCGCTCTTTCTAAGAAGGTTGTTGACTACGCTCACCAATTCGATGTAACAGTAGAAGCAGAACTCGGTGTTCTTGCTGGTGTTGAAGACGAAGTTTCTCACGCTGTTTCTCACTACACTAAGCCTGAAGAAGTAATCGAATTCGCACAACGCACTGGTTGCGATTCACTTGCTATCTCTATCGGTACTAGCCACGGTGCTTACAAGTTCACTCCTGAACAATGCACTCGCGATCCTAAGACTGGTCGTCTCGTTCCTCCTCCCCTTGCTTTCGACGTCCTCAAGCAAATCGAAGAGAAACTCCCAGGATTCCCCATCGTGCTCCACGGTTCTTCTTCAGTTCCCCAAGACGAAGTTGACACTATCAACAAATTCGGTGGTAAGTTGCCCGACGCAGTAGGTATTCCTGAAGAACAACTCCGTCTAGCTTCTAAATCTGCAGTTTGCAAGATCAACATCGACTCTGACTCTCGTCTTGCTATGACCGCTGCTGTTCGCAAGGTGTTCGCTGAAAAGCCCGCTGAATTCGACCCACGTAAGTATCTCGGTCCAGCTCGCGACAACATGCAAAAGCTTTATGAACACAAGATCGTTGAAGTTCTTGGTTCTAACAACAAGCTCGCTCAGCTCGACTAAGCAACATTTTTGTAGACACAATCTACAATTCCCCCAAGAGGGTGCATCAAAACATTCGTTTTTGGTGTACCCTCTTTTCTATTGGCAAACTTCTCCTATAAACTTTCCCCAATCATCGTAGTTCTCTCTTGCCCAATTTCAAAACAAATCTGATCAGAATCTAATAATCGATTTGAGATTATTGGACTGACAAATCTTATTCTAAGTCATTTTCTCCCAATAAATTATAGTTTGGCGCGTATCTTGCAATAAGTCTTCTCAGCGATTCAAGAACACGTTATCCCAACTCAGTCATTAGATTCTGAACAGATTTTATTGGATTGTTGAGCTGTTTGTTTTTCGTTTGCCTTGGGCCTAGCGGGCTACGGTGAGAACGAACAAAATACAAGATGCCAACAAGAGAATGAAAGATGACAGGAAGTTATATTGTACATAACGAACTGCACTATAACGGCCTAATGACCAATTTGGGTTGATTATCACGGCATAGGCTATTCCGAAGGTTCAATCCACACCAGCGTTGAAGAAATGGCACAAGAAGCCATCGACTTTCTCTAACAAGCATAAACCATTTTCCCACGACTTTATCTTAACTCATTATGCTAGCTTTTCAAATATCACAATATAACGCCAAGGACATCTCAGTACAGTCTGTAGATATCCCCCGTCCCACACTGCGCCCTCATGAGATTCTCATAGAAGTCAAAGCAGCCGGTGTCAATCCTCTTGACAACCTCATCACACGAGGTGAAGTAAAACTCGTAACTCCCTACACTCTACCGCTCACTATGGGCAACGAATGTTCGGGGAGTCGTAGTTGAAGTGGGAACTCCGTCAAAAAAACTTCATTGTAGGTCAGAAAGTTTTCACTCGTCTTCCCACAAAGCAAATCGGTGCTTTTGCTGAATATGTTGCAGTGCCTGAAGATGCCGTTGCACTCATGCCTAACAATTTGTCTTTTGAGGAAGCAGCAGCCATTCCCCTCACTGCTCTCACCGCATTTCAAGCCCTCGAACTGATGCACCCTCAATCGGGACAGAGCATTTTCATTTCAGGAGGTTCAGGTGGTTTGGGAGCAATGGCCATTCCTCTCGCAAAGGCACGCGGACTTGTGGTCTACACTAATGGCAATGCTCAGAGCAAAGAGCGCGTGACGGCCTTAGGTGCAGACAAATATCTGGACTATCGCACAGAAGACTACCTCGAACATTTGCCCAAGGTCGACTTTGTGCTCGACAGTTTGGGAGGTAAAGAATTGGAGCGCCAAATGAATCTCCTCAAACATGGAGGAAAAATCGTGTCACTCCGCGGACTTCCCAATCGCTCTTTCGCACAACGCTTTGGACTTCCTTTGTGGAAACAATGGCTCTTTGGGCTAGCAGCATGGAAGACCACCAAGCAAGCGAGCAAAGTGGGAGCAACCTATGACTTTCTCTTTGTGGAAAGCAATGGTAAACAACTAGCGGAGATTGCGACTTTGGTGGAAAAACTTGATATCCATCCTTCAGTAGAACACATCTTCCCTTTTGCGCAAACTAATGAAGCCTTGCACCAAGTGGCACAACGCGGCTCATCAGGCAAAGTCATCATCCATTTTGACTAAGCTAGGCTCTTTCCACGTTACTCTACGAATCATTGCTGTCCGGTAAATTTCAAAACCGCAAAAAATCCTCTCCCGAAGCCCTTTACAATAGGACTTCGGGCTTTTAGATTCAAATAGCAAGGTATTGCCCGAAAAACTTGCACACTTTTTCGGACAATACCAGAAATCTAGTAAATCATATTCTGCCCGTTTTCAACATTTCAATGTCATTACAGCACAGCAACGATTAAGAAGTATTTGCAAAGCATACCCTTCCATTTAACGCGACTTTTTCGAACTCAGAAAAAGTTGTTGGGAATTATGCGATTCTCAGCGCGTTTGGAAATCATAAAGTTTCAGACGTTTTTTTGTAGAAATTCCGTCGTTTTGGCGAAACAACACGTCGTTTGTGATAAAACAACACGTTGTTCGTGTAATTTTAAGGGACTTTTTTCGGATTATGTCCCACGGAATTTATTTTTCTTCCCACGCGATTTTGAAAACGTCCAACGGAATTTTATTTCCGACGGACAAAATCGGGGAAAGCTCCGAGAAATCCGGGAAAAACTCGGAGAAAATCAAGAAAAAGGCGGTGAATGTCAAGAAAAGTTTGAGAATCTGTGCCAGATTTGTTGGGCGAATGATTTTGAACCCACGTAGAAAAACATTAGTTTTTTTCCTAGTTTAGCCGAAATTCTGACCCAAAAATCGGCCTTCGTTTTAACACTAAATCTCGCGTTTTTAGTTAACAATTCATTCTTACGTGGTAGTATTCCAACATTAGCACTAATCATCTCAGACGCCATTTGCTTACGACTCCACCACATCTGTACGATACCACTCAATGGGGGCTTACCCTCCGTGGTTACAAGCTTTGAGAGCACTCATACTATTGAGTTGTACTTGATGATTAACTCTACCCCATTCTGAAAGTACGCTATTACAAGCTAGTTTCTACGCAAAAAGTCCTTCCACAAAACAGTGAGATGACACTACTTAATAACCAGGATTTTGATGTAAAAGCCCATTCATTTGCAGTGTGCGCAACGGAATCGGGAAAACAGTGGTATAGGCATTGATTTCCTTTGCTAGTTGAGGACGCTCTTCGTAGGGAAGATGGAAAAGATGAAATCTAATGAGGTCTTGTCTGCGAGTACCTTCCCAAACCAGCTCAAGCATTCTCTCTTTTAAAACGTCTGTTAGTGTGGCATTACGTAAGGGAGAGAGCCCCACTCTTGCACGTACCATATTGAGAGGAACATCACCATTCCTTCCTTGGCGAATCATTGCTTCCGACTGCATAAGTAAAGCATCCGCATAGCGATAAAGCACAATATCATTGTTTTGCAGCTTACCATCATCGTAGGCTGTGCGGTCAATCTCATATTTCTTCATTCGTGCTCCGGCTGTTTTTTCGTATTTCGCTCCTGTAAGCTGCATCTTGATAGAAAGAGGATGATAGATCAAAGGAGTAGTCTTGTTAATCATCACCACTTTATCATCAACCTTCACTGTATCAGCGAAGAAATTAAATTCAAATCTTGGGTCTTGATGTGGGGTGCCATAGCCAAAAGCGGAAAGGGTGCTAAGCGTTGCACTACTTCCATTTTCAGCTCCTCGCCCTAAGGCACTACCGTGTACATAATGAAGAGTGCGAAAGAGATTTTTGAATACTGTGGCGTAGAGTGTTTTATCCATCGGGATTGTGAAGATATTCTCACGCGAATGTTCATTGGAAACAACGAAGTTATCCACGTAGTTCTTTTCAAGCGAATATCCTATTTCCGTGAGAGAGTCACAATAAGCCATCGTTGTTTGCCAAGCGTTTAAGGATTGTCCCCCCACTTGAAAATATATTTTAGTTCCGTCTTGCTTCAATTTGTCTGTCCAATCGTCATCCGAATAAACTTCTGCATTCAGGGCTAAACGTGCCAATAGGAAATACGCAACAGATTTTGTCATATGCCCGTAATTGTTTCCCAACAAATTACTATGCTCTGCTGAAAGATAGGGCAAAGCTGTTTGCAACTCATTTACGACAAAACGAAAAACTTCACTTCGCGCGCTTTGCTTCATCAATTTTGCATTGGTCTCAGCTTCAATCACTAGCGGAATTCGGCCAAACAAGTCCAGCAATTGATAATAAAACAAAGCGCGAACCGCACGAACTTCAGCAACATAAGCCAACCGTTGTTTGTCGGTGAGTAAGTTCTTGTGATGTTCTATCAACTCAATGGAATTGTTGCAGAGCATCACCGTGCGAAAGAGGTAGTTCCACATTGTTTGCAATTCGGGATCAGCTTCCGTCCATTTGTGGAGATAGAGATTTTGCCAAAAACCTCCATCGTACCAATCCCCTCCTCGTATGGGAATGATGGCTTCGTCAGTGCAAAACGTGTTGTAATCGTAAACTCCACGGTGAGTACCTTGCAATCCTTCTCCGTCTTTTGTGCCGCCAATGTTATGATACAAGGAAGCAACAGCGGTGATATAAAGGTTGGTTGCATTGTTGATAGCCTTATTCTCATCGAGTTGGCCGTTGGGTTCAGTGTTTAAGCAACTACTGAAACATATAAGGCAAAGCAATGACAGATAGAAAGACTTCATAGCTATTGGCTTTAGAATTGAATGTTAAGTCCTACAGAATATGTGCGATAAACAGGGATAGACCGCTTATCATCTATGCCCATCGTAGCATTGAGCACGTGACTGTTGATCATAGGTGTCAAACCGCTATAAGCAGTTATCGTAGCAAGATTATTCACACTCACCGAGGCTCTTACACCTTGCACGAATCGACTCTTTATCGGAATGTTCCAACCTATTGTCACATAGTCGATATTGACATAATCTCCCGATTCCAACCAATAGTCAGACGCAATTTGGTCTTCAATCTTAGCAGCAGGAGCAACCCTCAGCACATTGTAGTCCGGAAAACTCGACATATTCATATATGATAAAGCCGTGCCATTGTAAATTTTTTATGGCCAAAAAGCTCCATTGATTTGAGCAGAAACATCAAAATTACGATAACGAAGCGACAGATTGGAGCCGAGAATAATTTTAGGAGTGGCTTGCCCTGCAATGTAACGGTCGCCACCATCAGATAAATCAACGTTGCCGTCGTGATTCAAATCAGCAATAGCATAATGCCGTTTCCCCTTGGCATCAGTGCGCAAGCCAGTGCTATGAGGCAAATAAAAGACACCCAAGGGCTGTCCTACTATTTGATACAACACATTATTATTTCCCCGTGAAAACCTGCACCATTAAGTCCACCAACACTCGTTATGTTGGGAGCTCTCAAGCGAAATCCGCGATAGTCACCATCGAGAGAAAGCAATTTGTTGCGCGACCACGTCAAATTGACATTGAGATTTAGTTCCCAATCCTTACTTTGAATTGGAGTGATTCCTAAACCGAATTCAACCCCTTCGTTGAGCATACTTCCATTGTTAGCCAAGAGTTTGTCTGTGGCAAAGGGAGGAATCGGCACATCATAATGATAGAGCATATCGAAAATATGAGCGTAATAGTATTCCGCTGTGAGCAACAAACGGTTGTTCCACCACCCTATTGAGCCACCGACATTGAAAGTGTTGCGTTTTTCCCAAGTTAGTTCGGGGTTTGCGTTTCTTCCCACTCCCAAGGCCACAGTGGGTGTATTATGATAAGCTACAATGCCTTGAGGTTCCAAACGCTGTAAAGCACTATATGCACTAATGCCGTTTAGATTCCCCGAACGACCATAACCGATGCGCAAATTGAATTGGCTGATAGGCGAATAGTTTCTTAAGAAAGGCTCAGCTTTGAGGTTCCAATCTGCTGAAACAGATGGAAAAACTCCCCACGTATTATCTTTGCCTACTAGAGAACTCCCATCCCATCGGCTACTCACCGACAAAGTGTACTTGTTATACAAACGATATTTCAAACTAAACAAAAAAGAAGCCAATCGCGCTGTTTCGTTATAACTAGATGTACCTCCATAAGGGCGCAACGCACCTAGCGCAAGATTATCATATCCGATATCGTTGTTGTTGAATCCTCGAACGGTAGTGCCAAAAGATCTTATCGAATTGGCTTGATACTCACTCAATAGACGCAAATCTAATTGATGGATGCCAAAAGTTTTAGCATAGTCAAGGGCTGCATTCAGCAACCAGTCTTTGTGTTTTTCTTCTTTGCGCATAGCCATACCTTGCGCAAAGGTCCACGTAGGAAAGAATTGAGCATTTTCGATGGAAGTAAATGAATATGTTCCCAATACTTTCAAGGTCAATTCACGCAAAAGTCTCAATTTCAACGAAAGATGGGAATTCAAATTCTGATTGAAGACTTCATCTTTAATGCGCAGACGCGCTTGGGGCGGTGCTATTTGATTGGCTGTTGGATTTGTTGTCCAACCCCTTCCATTCCAAGCTGAAGGCAATGTAGGGTTTTGAGTTGCAGCTCCATAAAACAGGGCTTGAGGGTCTGCGATATTGCGATTGTCTTGTGACGAACCAAAGACTCCAAAATCAATGGTCAAATAATTGTCGAAAGCCAACTGAGTGAAATCTAATTTGGCCACAAAATTATCATACCCAATATGACGTATCACAGTCTCGCGTCCTGTGTATGCCAAAGATGCTCGATAATTAGATTCGGATGAACCTCCAGAAAACGCAACGTGATGATTGTTTATGCTTCCTACTCGTAGAGGAAAATCCGTATAATTCTCATTGTATCCACCGTTTATGTAAGGAACTCCTAATCGCTGTGCTTCAGAAACATACTCTTGTGCAGAAAGCATTTCAAGATTACGATAAACACTTTCCCAACCATAGTTGCCATCATAAGAAATTTGGAATTTTCCTTCACGGCCTTTCTTTGTAGTGACAACAATGACGCCTGCTGCTCCACGCGAACCAAATTGCGCAGTTTCTGCCGCATTTTTCAAGACCTCGAACTTCTCTATGTCGGAAGGATAAATCGTGCTGAGTGTGACTAAATCAGAAGAAATACCATCAATCAACACCAAAGGATTGTTTCCTCCAACAATGGAGGTATTGCCACGAACACGCACACTAGTGAGCATAGCCAAACGCTCTGCGCCTCCATTCCCAACATTGACACCAGCAATCAGACCTGAAATCGTTCCTATCGGACTATTCACTAAGCCTCGATTGAGATGACTCTGCGCCAAACTTGTCTGTAGCAAATCTCTCCAAGTGGTTAGGCTATCATTGCGATATGCTTTGGGGAGTCTTTCTTAGTCTTTTGGATTCGCGACCTTTGAACAAGATGAGCGGATGATTTCAAGTTCGCATTTTCCGAATTGCCGGCTCTGACCACTTGCTTCGACGATGTTGCAGTGCTTTTAATCTTTAGCGAATCAGTAGCTTCTTCAATCGAACTGGAATGAGTGACAGTAGCTCCTAGAGTCAGGGAAAAAAGACTAAAAGACGAAAGCAGGAGCAAGCTCTTGTTGTTCATATGCGTAGACCTAAATAATGCAAATGGCTAGTGGAAGCGAGATGAAATCGGAAGTTCTGGTTCGCTACAAACGAACAAGTCCTCTTTTGAGCAATTCAAAGAAACAGTCTTTGGTCGCTCTGATGTCGGCCATAGCATCGTGTGCACCATCAAATTCTTGACCGAAAAGTTTGGTATATAGTTCCATTAACTTTGGCCATTTGTAGCCGTAAGCTCCAGGGATTTGGCAGAAATCAATGGTTGCCAACATCGTACAGAGTGTAGGACGAGCAAACATAATGCGAGAGTCATAGCCCAGACGCACATACTCTGCCCCCAAAATGTGGAGATCGTAGTCAAGATTGTGTCCAACTACTAATTGAGATTGGTTGAGGTCAGCACCGAAAGCATAGATAACATCGAGCAGAGCCTCACCTTCTTGCAAAGCACGCTCAGTGGTGATGCCGTGCACAGCAGAGGCTTCTTTAGGAATCTCAAATCCGTCAGGGCGCACAATTCTATTACCTTCAGCCAAAACAACTCCTTTGTCATCTGTGAGGAGCCAACCCAACTGCACAAGGCGAGGCCAATTGTCTGTGTTGTTGCAAGGGGCTTTGTAGTCTTGTGGAATGCCAGTAGTTTCTGTATCGGAGAAGAGAAATCTCTGAAAGTTGCTCATAATTCAAACAATAAAGTTTTACAAAAGGACTTAGAACTCAAATTCTGCTACTGCAAATATCTAAAAAAAAGCCGACAGAAACAAGACGAAGGCAGAAGAAAAGGTATTCTTTACTTGAGTTTCTACCATTATATCGAGTTTTTTTGTACTTTTGCAGTACTTTACTACTCATTTAAGCCAAGCGTATTATGTCACCTATATTCCTTGCTGGTCCTTGTGTTATAGAAAATGCCGAACTACTGGATGTTGTTGCACAACGTCTCGTAGCGATTCGCGAAAAACTTCGTGTAGAAGTTTACTTTAAGGCTTCTTTTGACAAAGCCAACCGCACTTCACTTCGTTCGTTTCGCGGACCTGGTTTGGAAAAAGGTCTTCAAATGCTAGCAGACATCAAAGAACGCTATCAACTCCCCCTTACCACTGACGTTCACGAGACGTATCAGGCTGCAGCAGTAGGAGAAGTGGTGGATGTGCTTCAAATTCCGGCTTTTTTATGTCGGCAAACTGATTTGTTAGTGGCTTCATCGCAAACTGGACGCGTCGTCAATGTGAAAAAAGCTCAGTTTCTTTCAGGGGAAGATATGCGTTTTCCCGTAGAGAAATGCAGAGAAGCTGGTGCGAAAGAAGTGTGGTTAACAGAACGCGGTACGACCTTTGGTTATAATAATTTGGTGGTAGACTTTAGAAATCTACCAATAATGGCACAATGGGCGGATAGAGTGATAATGGATTGTACACACTCTGTTCAACGACCAGGAGGAGGAAATGGTACAACTTCTGGCGACCGACAATTTGTGCCTGCTATGGCTCAGGCAGCAAAGGCTTTTGGCGCACAGGGCTATTTCGTAGAAAACGCATCCCAACCCAGAAATTGCACTTTCTGACGGTCCTAATATGCTGTTCCTTGATGATTTAGAAACACTCATTAGTAGTTTGCTCTAAGTTGTCCCATTTCCAACATATAAACTTTGTTCCAACGCTACTTTTTATAGATTATGTCTCCGATTTTTAGCCACCGCCGTTCAATGTCTGCGCGATGAGGCGCAAGCTCTTTTAGATTTGATTCCTAGCATCGGAAGCGAATTTCAACTCGCTGTGGAACTGATATTGCAATGCCGTGGGAAGGTTATAGTCACGGGCGTTGGTAAAAGTGGTCACATTGGTGCAAAGATTGCAGCAACCCTGTCCTCTACTGGCACACCAAGTTTCTTTATCAATCCTCTTGATGCTTTTCATGGTGATCTCGGAGTGATAGGCGTTGATGATGTGGTATTGGCTATTTCAAATTCTGGAGAAACAGACGAGCTATTGCGTTTCTTTCCTTATCTTCTCGCGAGAAAGATTCCTGTAATCGGTATGAGTGGCAATCCGGCATCGCTATTAGCACAATATAGTTCAGTACATTTAAGTATTGAGGTTGACAAAGAAGCCTGCCCCATGGGGTTGGCGCCCACAACAGTACTACTGTAACTCTCGCTTTGGGCGATGCTTTGGCCTGCGCTTTAATAGTGGCGCGTGATTTTAAGGCCAGTGACTTTGCGCAGTTCCATCCCGGCGGCGCACTTGGCCGACGTTTGCTCACTTGTGCCAAGGATGTGATGCACACAGAGAATCTTCCAACTGTTTCTCCCGACACATTGATGGGAGAAGCCCTTGTAAACATGACAAGTGGTCGCTTGGGTTTGTGTGTAGCTGTTGATAAAAACAATATCGTGGGCATTGTCACAGATGGAGATATTCGACGCGCTATGGAACGCTTTGGAGATAATTTCTTCAAACACACGGTGGCTGAAGTGATGTCTCCTAATCCGAAAAGCGTGGATCCCGAAACCAAAGTGGTCAAAATCGATGAAATGATGAAACAACACAAAATCCATTCTGTGTTGGTTGTGGGAGAACAAGGTAACTTGTTAGGCATTGTAGACTCTTTCTGCACTATGCTTTGAATGTTCTGTGCCAATCATTTACAGTTCTCTATTTATCGTACAACTCTACATATATGCGTTCAACGACTTTTTCAATTCTCAAAGCACTAGCCATCATATTGGTTGTCCTTGCCCATGCCGCGGCACCTACCTATTTGTCTAGATTTGCATATATGGTAGGTGTGCCTGCATTCTTCGTACTTTCTGGCTTTCTTTCGTTGGGATAATTTGGAACGTCCTTCAGAGTTTATCGTTCGACGGATAAAAAGACTCTATATCCCTTTCCTCAAATGGGGAATTGTCTTGCTATTACTTCATAATTGGTTTTTCCAAATAGGTTTTCTCTCAGAAATTCATGGAAACGCAGAAGGGGGTGTGACTCATCCATATGGTTTGATAGAATCCATCCAACACCTTTGGAGCATGGCCTTCAATATGTCGGGCTACGATCCCTTTCTTGCTGGTGCTTTTTGGTTCTTTCGTTCTTTGCTTTTGGCCAATATCGCCTTTCTGTTACTCTTAAAAACCAGTCGAAAGTTCAGTTATCTCAAAAGTCCGATTTTGCAAACCACGAGCGTTGTGGCCTTAGCCTTTCTTTTGGCTTTGTGGCAAGCAGGAATGGGACTTCACATCACGGGAGTGGCTCAAGGAGGATATAGAGAACTAATGGGCATTGTTCTGATTGGTATTGGTTTTTTATTGCGCCAACTAGACGACAGTCCCCAAACAGGATTTTGGAAAAACACCATCGTGATGTTTGCTGTTAGTTTAATTGTTTTACTAGTGTTGGTGTTTGTTTATCCCGTCTCTATGGCAGCAAAACCTGCTAGTATGCTTTCTGTTCTATTGCTTGCACTTGCTGGTACGGCATCCTTTGTGTGTTTGAGAGCCACTGCACAACTTATAGAGAAGTACTCCTCTAAATATAGTAAACACCTCCAGTTTATCGGAGAAAATACTCTGTCTATTTTGCTTTTCCACCTGATTGCTTTCAAACTCATCAGTATGATTAAGGTGAGCGTTTACGGTTTGGACTGGGAAATGATAGGAGGACATCCCGTGGTTCAACACGAAGTTGGCGATTATTTTTGGATACTCTATGCGATTGTTGGTGTTTATATACCTCTTATTCCCATCGCGGTGTGGAAAGTGGTAAATGGCGAACATAAATTCAATCTGCTAAACCCCAAAGATTGGTTGCGCATTTTCGTTCGTATTGGAGTCATGACTTATCGAGGTTTCAGAGCAATCTTACGTGGCTTGTACAACTTCATTATCAATCTAGGAAAGAACATAAAGTTCATAGTTATCAAGATTTGGGAGACAACATCCCCCAAAGAGAACTAGTATAACATTACACACAAGTACAGTTTTTTCAAGTACATCTTTGTATTTCTTTGAGAAATTGATACTTTTGCATTATAATTCGGACAGATAGGTTTTAGCGTGTTGGTATAAAAAGCAATTCAACAAGTAAAACACCGTCTATCTCCTTACATAGCAACAAAATATACTCTACAATGTATAGAACTCACAACTGTGGCGAACTGCGCATCAGTGAAGTTGGCCAGAAAGTAACCCTCGCTGGTTGGGTGCAACGCACACGCAAAATGGGCGGAATGACTTTTGTTGATCTCCGTGACCGTTATGGCATCACACAACTTGTTTTTAACGAAGAAACAGACGCAGAACTATGCGCTCGTGCCAACAAACTTGGACGTGAATTTGTGGTGCAAGTGGAAGGTGTAGTGAATGAACGCTACGCTAAGAACGATAAAATGCCTACGGGAGATGTGGAAATCATTGTTTCTACACTCAATGTGCTTAATGCAAGCGAAGTTCCTCCTTTCACAATTGAAGAAAACACTGATGGTGGCGATGACTTGCGCATGAAATACCGCTATCTTGATTTGCGACGTGCTAATGTTCGCGCCAATCTTGAACTTCGCCATAAGTTTTGTCTTGCCGTTCGCGAATATCTCGACAATCTCGATTTCCTAGAAATTGAAACGCCAATCCTTGTTGGGTCTACTCCTGAAGGAGCTAGAGATTTTTATCGTGCCCTCTCGCATGAATCCTGGACAGTTCTATGCGCTTCCTCAAAGCCCTCAAACATTGAAACAACTTTTGATGGTTGCAGGAATGGACAGATACTTCCAAATTGTGAAGTGCTTCCGTGATGAAGACCTCCGCGCAGACAGACAACCTGAATTTACTCAGATTGACTGCGAAATGTCTTACGTAGAACAAGATGATATCATCAACACTTTTGAAGGACTTACCAAATACCTCTTCAAGAAAGTGCGTAACTACGATTTGGGCGACGCTCCTTTCCTTCGTCTTTCATGGCACGAAGCAATGCGCCGTTTTGGTAGCGACAAGCCCGATATGCGTTTTGGTATGGAGTTTGTTGAATTGATGGACGTCTTCAAAGGCAAGGGAGATTTTGCAGTCTTCAATGATGCAGCCTACATTGGAGGTATCTGCGCTGAAGGTTGTGCATCCTACACCCGCAAACAAATAGACGAACTCACCAACTTTGTGAAATCACAACAAGTGGGCGCAAAAGGATTGGTATACGCACGAGTGGCCGAGGATGGCAGCGTAAAGAGCTCTGTTGATAAGTTTTATGCGCAAGAAACCCTCGAACAACTTCGCGACACTATGGGCGCAAAGGCTGGTGACCTCTTATTGATTCTCAGCGGTGACGACGCCAACAAAACACGCAAGCAACTTTGCGAACTTCGCCTTCTGATGGGTGAACGTCTTGGCCTAAGAGATAAGAATAAGTTTGCGTTGCTTTGGGTCGTTGATTTCCAATGTTTGAATATAGCGAAGAAGAAGATCGCTTGATGGCTATGCACCATCCATTTACTTCTCCCAAGCCATCTGACATTGCCAAACTCGACACAAATCCTGCAGAGGTTTTGGCGGATGCCTACGATATGGTCTGCAACGGTGTTGAAGTTGGTGGAGGTTCTATTCGTATTCACGACGCCGTGCTTCAAGCAAAGATTTTCAAAGTTCTTGGATTTACCCCCGAAAAGGCACAAGAACAATTTGGTTTCTTGATGAACGCCTTCAAGTATGGTGCACCTCCTCACGGTGGTTTGGCTTATGGTCTTGACCGTTTCGTTAGTCTCTTTGCAGGTCTTGATAGTATTCGCGACTGCATTGCATTCCCCAAAAACAATTCGGGTCGTGATGTTATGCTAGACGCCCCTTCTGTGGTTGACCAAAAGCAATTGGACGAACTGATGCTTGATCTTCGTCCTATTCAGTCATAACGCTATCTGATTAGAAAGCTTTCTATACATATTATATAATAGCACCTCGGCACGTGCGTCGAGGTGCTTTATTAGATATTTGCTATGATTTATTCTATGACCGGCTATGGCAAAGCCGATGCCTCCTATAACGGAAAGAAAATCCATATAGAAGTCAAATCACTCAACAGTAAGAATCTAGACTTGAGCACACGCATCCCCTCGATTTATCGCGAGAAGGAAATGGATATTCGTAAACTCGTGGCAGGAGAACTAGAGCGTGGTAAAATTGAATTGACTATTTGGTGCGAGAAAGGAACAGAACAAGCGGGATTAACCATAAATCCCTCGGCAGTGGCTTCCTATCTGCAACAAATGCAGACAATCAGTATCGAAACTCCTGGTTTGGCTATGCCCAATCCCTCTGAGTTGTGGAACATTCTTGTGCGCCTTCCCGAACTGACACAAGCTGCTTCACTCGAAACTGTGTCCGAGGAAGAATGGTCTGTTGTATCTACAGCTCTTTCTCAAGCCATCCATCAACTCAAGGATTTCCGTCGCCAAGAAGGAGAAGCCCTTGCTCAAAAGTTCCTCAGCAACATTGATAGCATTGAGCTGTTGATGAAGAGCATTGAACCTTTTGAAAAGAGCCGTGTTGAGAAGATTAAAACTCGACTAGAAGAGCGCATTGCCGAGCTTCCCAATCTTGATATTGACAAAAGTCGTTTAGAGCAGGAACTCATTTACTACATTGAAAAACTAGATATCAACGAAGAAAAAGCAACGCTTGACCAACCATCTCGCCTATTTTCGTGAAACACTCGCAGGAGCACACGGACAAGGTAAGAAGCTAGGATTTATTGCTCAAGAGATGGGACGTGAAATCAACACAACTGGTTCCAAGAGCAATCAAGCAGAAATGCAAAACATCGTAGTGAAGATGAAAGACGAACTAGAACAAATCAAAGGAGCAAGTGCTTAATGTACTGTAATTCGGAGACTTCTCTTTGTTTTTTTCTTTGTTTCATCATCTATTATCAAGTTTATTCCCAATGACAAAAAGTAATCGTCTTTTTCGGCTCCCTCTGGATCTGGTAAAAAGCACCCTAGTACAACATCTTATTGAACGAGGGTTGAATCTTCATTTCTCAATTAGCGCCACAAGTCGCCCTCCACGTGGGCAAGAACAAAATGGAGTTGAGTATTTTTTCATAACTCCTGACGAGTTTCGGGCACATATCGAAGCTGGCGACTTTCTTGAATATGAGGAAGTATATACCGATCGTTACTACGGCACATTAACTTCTCAAGTTGAAAGCCAACTTGCGGCAGGAGAAAATGTGATTTGCGACATTGATGTCAAAGGCGGTGTCAATGTCAAGCAACATTATGGTGCGCGTTGTCTTTCTGTTTTCATTCAACCTCCTTCAGTTGAAGTCCTAAAAGCACGTTTAGAACACAGAGGAACGGAAACTCCCGAAGCAATTCAAATGCGCTTAGACAAGGCAGAGTATGAAATGAGTTTTGCATCGCAATTTGATAAAATCATCATCAACGATGATTTAGAGACCGCAAAAGCGGAAATCTATAAAGTGGTGAGCGATTTCATCAATGAGGAATAAAGAATTCGTTTGCTGCATTCTTCTTTAGATATTAAGCCCAACGACTATTCTTCTTAGGTACATCATTGGTGCTTTGTTGTTCTCCCTATCCCACCCAACAGCTAATAATTTTCATTTTTACGTATTATGATCGGAAGCATTATTCTTGGCTTAGTAGCAGGCTACATTGCCAACGTAATTCAAAAAAAGGTAAAGGACAGGGCTGCCTTATCAATTTGGTTCTAGGTATCGTCAGGGGGCGTTGTCGGCAACATACTTTTTCGGCATCGTAGGTTTTTCTTCAAATAGTGTTATTGGAGAGTTAATTTGTTCAGTAGTTGGTGCCTTGGTTATCCTCTGGCTTGTAGCCAAACTGAAATAAAGAACACATTGCTCCTTTCCTACTAAATGATAGTGAGAAAGGAGCAACGTGTTGTTTAACGAAAAGACAAAAAGGAACATTCTACCTAGCGCAATAAAAGTGACGCTCCCACTTCTGGAACATAAGTAGGAGGTAGATTATTCCACTTATATAACTTTATCATTTTAATACCATAGCGCTGAGCGATGCTGTACATGGATTCGCCAGCAGCAACAATATGGTAGGTCTCGCGGATAGACTTCGCTACTCTACTCTTCTTTTTCGTAAGAAAAACAACCTCTCCACGAGATAATTCGTAGTATTTATCTACTTCGTTGTATTTTCGAAGCTTGCGTTCTGAAATTCCCATATCACGAGCAATACTCTCAAAAGAATCTCCTGCGCCTACTATTACATAAACTAAATCGTTGCAAATGTAAAGCCGACGCGCCACAGATTCTGCTTTACGCTCCACGACGCGTTGGAAAACATTCTCAGCCACGTGCTCATAACGATCATATTGCGCCAAATCGTAACGCTCTATTACACCGATGAGTAGCTCAGCATATTTAGGATTTGTGGCATATCCACAATTCTTCAGTCCATATGCCCATCCTTTGTAATCATTAGGAGCTAAAGCAAACAGAGAACTATAGCGTTTGCGGCCAGTCAAAAAGAGGGAATGATCCTCAAAACTTTCTGCTGCAGAATTGTATTTTCTGAATTGCTCATTAGGGGCATCATCTGTGCGCAACACAAATGGCCCCGTCCAACTTCCCCCCGTCTTAATTCCAAAATGATTGTTTGCAGTCGTCGCCAATAAGGAACTGCCTGCACTACTCTCCAAAAGGCCTTGCGCCAAAGTGATGCTCGCAGGGATGCGATAACGCAACATTTGGTCTATCGCCATTGATTTATAAGTTTCAATATACTGTCGATAGGCCTCAGTCTGAGCAAATATAGAAAAGATACTCAGACAAAATAAAGCGCAAGATAATAGAAATCGATGCATACAATAAGTCTTTTGCTACAAAGTTACGATTTTTCGAAGAAGCTGAACGAACTCTTGCTGGTAAAATATGCAAAGCAAGCACTATATGCAAAAGAAATGAGACGGAACTTCACTCAAATTGCAGGGCAAACAAAAATAGCTTCCCCAAAAGGCGACTTTGTCTGAGATATTATATGAATGCCTGCAGTCGTCTTCTGGGAAAGCAAAGTAAAAAAAGAGTACGCGTGATAAACCGCCTAGAGAAACGAAGAACTAGTTGAGCGGATGCGTCATATCTTCAGGACGTACCCATTTATCGAAATCTTCCGCCGTAACGTAGCCCAAACGCACAGCTTCTTCTTTCAATGTGGTTCCATTCTTATGCGCTGTTTGAGCAATCTCCGCAGCCTTGTAATAGCCGATTTTGGTGTTGAGAGCAGTGACAAGCATCAAACTATTATTGAGCAATTCCTTAATACGAGGATGATTAGGCTCAATACCCTCTACGAGATGCTCTGTAAATGAAACGGCAGCATCACCCAAAAGTTGAGCACTGTGTAGGAAGTTGGCCGCCATCACAGGTTTGAAAACATTTAATTCGAAATGTCCTTGCATACCGCCAACAGCAATGGCTGCATCATTGCCAATTACTTGCGCGCACACCATTGTCAAAGCCTCAGCTTGCGTTGGATTTACCTTACCAGGCATAATTGAAGAGCCGGGTTCATTTGCTGGGATAATTATTTCGCCGATTCCACTGCGTGGACCAGAAGCAAGCAAACGAATATCGTTGGCAATCTTATTCAGAGAAACAGCCACTTGTTTCAAAGCCCCGTGAGTTTCTACCACAGCATCGTGTGCTGCAAGAGCTTCAAACTTATTTTCAGCCGTTACAAAAGGAAGACCAGTAAATTCTGCAATGAAACGCGCAACGGTTACATCATAATCTTTAGGCGTATTGAGCCCCGTTCCGACTGCTGTACCTCCCAAAGCCAACTCTGAGAGATGTGGCAAAGTGTGTTCGATGGCGCGAATGCCATGAGCTACTTGCGCTGCATATCCACTGAACTCTTGTCCCAAAGTCAAAGGAGTAGCATCCATTAAATGCGTTCTACCAATCTTCACCACGTCCTTCATTGCTTCTGCTTTGGCAGCAAGCGCAGTTTGCAGTTTGCGTAAGCCAGGAAGTGTCACTTCAACCACTTTTTTTGTAGCAAGCAATATGCATTCCGGTAGGGAAGGTGTCGTTAGAAGACTGTGATTTGTTTACGTCATCGTTGGGCTGCAAAGTCTTCTCTCCTTCACCAATGACTTTTCCAGCCAATTGATGAGCACGATTTGCAATCACTTCATTGACATTCATATTGCTTTGCGTGCCAGAGCCCGTTTGCCAAATCACCAGAGGGAACTGTTCGTTCAACTTTCCTGCAAGAATTTCATCGCAAACCTGCGCGATGAGATCACGTTTTTCAAGAGGGAGAACGCCCAAAGCGTGATTAGCATAAGCAGCACCTTTTTTGAGATAGGCAAAACCTTCAATGATTTCGTGCGGCATAGAAGCAGGAACACCAATTTTGAAATTGTTGCGAGAGCGTTCTGTTTGTGCACCCCAAAGTTTGTCGGCAGGTACTTTCACCTCGCCAAGGGTGTCTTTCTCAATGCGATATTCCATAATTTGTGGTTTTAGAATGTGCGATAATGAAGATGGAAGTCTACAAATCTTCGAAAGATAGCAGGTTAGGAGTTTTCAGGCAAACAACAAAGGCGACTGAGTTGCCTCAGTCGCCTTTAGTATGAGATAGAAAATCGATGGAGACAATGTCGCAGTAGAACTTTCTAGAAGTCTATTGCTGTCTGCCTATGTCCTTCGATTAAGATAAATGCGTCAGGGGCGACAGGATTCGAACCTGCGACCCCCTGGTCCCCAAAACCAGGTGCGCTACCAACTGCGCTACGCCCCGCGGTTATCGTTTAACCGAGTGCAAAAAGTACGCACTTTATTTGAATCTTCCAAATTTTCGAACAACTTTCTTTCAAAAACTACTCGAATTTGATGGCTTTTGATGGCTGAATACGAGAAACCACGTAACTTGGGAGCACCAACGCCAATGTTGTCAAGACCAATGTGCCCACATTCACTAAGACTATTGCCCAGCCATTTATCTCTACTGGCACAGTTTCTACATAATAGTTGGCGGGATCTAGATGAATCAAACCATACTTTTGTTGAACAAATAGGAGTCCGAGAGCAACGGCATCGCCAATGAGCAATCCTCTTACGATAATGAAACCTGCAAAATGGAGGAATACATTGCGAATTTTCGTGTTCGTCGCTCCCATTGCTTTGAGCACACCAATGGTCTGCGTGCGTTCAAGAATTAAAATGAACAAGCCACTCACCATTGTAAAGCCCGACACACACAACATCAACACTAAAATAACCAACATATTAAAGTCAAGTAATTGCAGCCAAGAGAAGATAGAAGTGTAATGGTCTATGATGCTAAACGCTTTGCGCCCTTGTGACTTTTCGTCATTGAGTTGTCTACAGAGTCGCTCCACAGAAGGCAGCGTGCGATCAATAGATTGCATATCATTTAACCGCATTTCGATGACACTAGCCTCGTCCCCTTCCCAATGATTGAGCTTACGCACGGTGTTGAGGTCTGTGATGACAAAAGTTTTGTCAAAGATGGCCATATTCGTTTGGTAAATACCACACACTTTGAAGCGGCGCATCTTTATTGTCTCTTCAAAGAAATAAGCAAATACGCGGTCACCCACTTTTAAGTTTAGTTCGTTTGCTTGTCTTTGCGACAATAAGATTTCATTGCTAGCTGAAGAAGTATTATCAGCGTCAGTGGCATTCTCGCTCTTTGCCCCACCCTCTCGCTTCGGCAAACGGCCTTCCACCAAACTCTCAGCAAGAAAAGTTGTGTCGTAATCAGCAGGGATGCCTTTGAGCGTGATGCCCATATAGTCGTTCTTCGTTTTGAGAATACCCATCTTTTGAGCCACTGGCGCCACGCTTCGTACTTCAGGCAATCGCTTCAGTTCGTTTACAAACAAGGTGTCCGCAGGAATAGGATAGGCATCAGGAGCATTCAAAGAACCAACATCAAGTATTTCAATGTGACTGCCAAAACCTTCCACCTTTTTGGTTATCTCTTGCTTAAAGCCCAAGATAATACACACGGAAAGTACCATCACAATAAGTCCAATTGCCACTCCTGTGGTAGCAATTGTTGTGGTGAGATGAGAAGCACGACGTTGCTCTGCGCCTACATTGCTAAAAAAACGCCGTGCTACAAAGAAGGGAAAATTCATAACAACCGATTTTCTTTATCGAAACTCTTATTGTTTTAAAGGAAACACCGACATATTGATTGTTGGAGGATGTTTACTACGGAAGTTCTTCACGATTAAGACTCCAACCTACCAGGGTAAGCTTCCAGAGCATATTTAAGAACAACCAATGCACGCGCCAAATCTTCTTTGTTCAACACATAAGCAATGCGCACTTGGTCTTTTCCTGCGCCAGGTGTGGTATAAAATCCTGCTGCAGGAGCTAGCATCACAGTTTCTCCTTCGTAATCGAAGTCGCTTAAGCACCACGCACAAAACTTTTCTGCATCATCCACTGGTAATCGTGCGACTGTATAGAACGCGCCCATAGGAATTGGACTGTACACACCAGGGATTCTGTTTAAGCCATCAATCAAGCAATTTCGACGCTCCACGTATTCATCATACATTTCGCGCATATACTCTTTAGGGGTATCGATGGAAGCCTCTGCCACTAACTGTCCAAGAAGCGGAGGAGACAATCGAGCTTGGCAAAACTTCATTACGGCATTGCGCACTTCTTCGTTCTTTGTGATTAAAGCTCCCACTCTGATGCCACATTCTGAATAGCGTTTCGACACAGAATCAATGAGCACCACGTTTTGCTCCACTCCTTCCAAATGGCAAGCACTAATATAAGGCGAACCAGTGTAGATGAATTCGCGATACACTTCATCAGAAAAGAGATACAAATCATATTTCTTGACTAAATCTCTGATCTGATTCATTTCTCTACGCGTGTAAAGATAACCCGTTGGGTTATTCGGGTTGCAAATCAAAATGGCACGAGTGTGTTCATTGATGAGTTCTTCAAACTTCTCCACTGCGGGCAAAGCGAAACCATCTTCTATTGTCGTTGGAATCGTACGAATCTTTGCTCCTGCCGAAATAGCAAAGGCCATATAATTGGCATACGCTGGTTCGGGAACGATAATTTCATCGCCTGGATTGAGACAAGAGAGAAAGGCAAAGAGCACCGCCTCAGAACCACCTGTTGTTATGATAATGTCATCAACAGAAAGCTCTATGTCGTAGGCAGCGTAATACTGCACCAACTTCTGGCGATAAGAAAGAAAACCTTGCGAAGGAGAATATTCTAAGGTTTTTCGATCAATATTTCTCAATACATCAAGTCCCACCTCAGGAGTTTTGAGATCAGGCTGTCCGATGTTGAGGTGATAAATCTTTGTGCCACGTGCTTCGGCTTCCGTGGCTAACGGTGCCAATTTGCGGATGGGCGATTGCGGCATCTCTATGGCACGCTCTGATATATGTGGCATACGCAGATGTTTAGGGTTGATAGTGCTACCTGCTGCATCTTATTAGCAAAAAACAGCACAGGCGTTACAGACGAGCACCAAAGGTTGTGTAACCTCTCTGCTCAACTGCACTATTAAAATGGTCTACTTCGAACTGTCCTTGTTTTCTTTGAACACAGAAAGGAAAGCTTTAGGCGTTGGTGTTTCAAAGTGCAAATGCTCATTCGTAATGGGATGATAAAAATCTAAGCGATAAGCGTGCAAACACAAACGGCCTATGGGATCGTCTCCATTTCCGTATTTAATATCTCCACACACGGGATGTCCCAAGTCTTGCAGGTGCACACGAATTTGGTTCTTGCGTCCCGTTTCTAGCTTGAGTTCTACGAGCGAATAGCCTTTACCCGTGCGCAATGTGCGAAAAATGCGTAAGTGCATACTTACCGCCGTTATCGGTTGGTGAAGAATACGTGATATACGCTTTATTGTCTTTGAGCCAACTTTCCACAACACCTTTCTTTTGGGTCATTTCTCCCGAGGCCAGAGCAAAATATCGACGATCTGTTACGATTTGTCGCCAATTATGTTCGAGAATTTGTTCTGCTTCTATCGTTTTGGCATAGACCAAAAGCCCAGAAGTGTCGCGATCTAGTCGATGCACCACGTGAGCCGTACACTTTTGTCGCGACTTTCGGAAATAATCATCGAGAATCGTCTTGACACAAAATTGTCCCTGCGTGGAAGCCATCGACAAAATGCCAATGTTTTTCTCGATAACAATGATTTGCGCGTCTTCATATACGATTTTCAAGAATTTGCTCTGGAATTGAGTGCGAGGCTTCTGCTTAGAAATCTCTACCAACATACCAGGCTGTAACAAGAAATCATGTTGTGACACATTCTTCTTGTCCACTCTCACCCCACCGCCAACAAGAATGGCTTTGGCTTTTGAGCGACTAATGCCATCAAGGCATTGCATAATATAAGGCAAAAGCTCCGTGGCTTCGCGCACTTTGAAGAAAGTGTATTTGGGTTTGCGTGGATTGAACATTTCTGATAAGCTAGTTTGAGAAAGCAAAGATACTACATGCTATTGGAAACGACAAATAAAACACCAATCTTTCCCCGATGAGTGTTAAAAATACACCTATTGGCACATTATTCTTGCTATTTGTCTACCGTTTATTCCCAGTTTTCTATATCTTTGCGCTATACATCAACATAAAAACAGACCATTATGAACAAGATAGCCCTTACTTGCATTGCGCTTTGTGCCGGTTTAAGTGCATTCGCGCAAGACGATGTTTACTTTGTACCCACAAAGAAGGCCATTCAAAAGGAACGTGAGGAAAATGTGGGCTATAAACAAAGCCGTGTTTACGAAGTTCCTACCGAAGATTTCGAATATGATAACTGGGCGATTGGACGCAGCAACGGCAATCGCGGTGTCGATGAATACAACAGACGCACATCTCGCTATGGGCGCGGAAAAGATTCTTTGAATCGTTCGCGCGCTTATGAAGAAGAGGCTCCGTACACTGCAACAAGTCGTATTGTCCGATTCCGTTCTCCTGGCATCTCTATTGTCACCTCTCCTTATTATTATGACTACTACGATTTCGTAAGCTACGATCCGTGGATTGACGATTGGGCATGGGGGGGCTGGCGCACTAGCTTCAACCCATTCTATTATAATCGCTGGGGAAGTTGGTATACTCCTTGGAACTACTCATATAGCTATTGGGGAAGTCCTTGGCGTTATGGTTGGTACGACAGTTATTGGTCTTACAGTTGGGGGAACCCTTACTACTATGGTGGTTGGTCATCTCCTTTCTACTACGATTATCCACGTTCGTATAGCTATTCAAGACCAACGCATAGCGTTTCTTACGGCACTACAACGGGACGCAATTCTAGAGATGGTGTCTTCAATAGCGCATCAAACGAATGGGGACGAGGTATAGTTTATGGTAACACTCGAGCTTACAACAATCAACACGACAACACCAACTATAACTATGGTTCTGGGGCGTCCTATCGCGGAAGTCGTGTAAACACCGACCGAATGAATAGCGGCGATGGCTCTTATTATAATAGTGGCTCGCGTGCTAACTCTTATAGTCGTTCAGGCAGTTCTGGTACAACCAATTCTTATCAGGGCTCTTACCAACGTAGTGGAAGTGTCTTTGGTAGTGGCAACTACAATGGAAGCAGCTACTCTGGTGGCACTCGCTCAAATAGTGGATATTCCGGCGGTGGTTATTCCGGTGGCAACAGCGGAGGTAGCACTCGTCAAGGAGGTACAATCGTAGGCGGTAGACGATAACCTGTCATCACAATGGGAACATAAGCAGACCTCTTAGCTTATTCCCATTCCACACTTCACTACTCTATTGCAAACTCCACGCTCTGGTGCTCGCAAACACCAGATGATCAATTAGCATTCAATGAAAAAGTTCTATATTTCAGCAGTCCTACTGAGTACACTTGCTGTACTTCCAGCCACTGCACAAGACATTTACAAAATCGAACATTTTTCGAGCACAGACCTCAATGGTGACGCTCGCTACATCGGTATGGGTGGAGCCATGAGTGCACTTGGTGCTAACCTTTCGGCCATTGGCACCAATCCAGCTTCTTCTGGTCTTTATCGAAATCAGACTACTCTGCCTCGGTCAGCCTTCTCCACCAACACAATCGCGCGAATCTCAGTAATTCATCTGCAAGCAATTTCAAGGCTAGCCTTGACCAAATGGGTTATATCTATTCTCTCTATCTTGACGAAGGCGATTTGCGCTTTGTCAATATGGGATTCAACTACAGAAAGTCCAAGAATTTCTCCACCAATGCTCTTCTAAACATCGCGCCAATGCCAAAGGGGAACAATTTGTCACAATCGATGCTCATGCGACAATTGGCACAAAATGGAAACGGATGGCTTGACCTCAACAACTCTGAAGCACGCGCCAGCACTTCACCCTATGCCAACTTGGGATATGAAGTTTTAATGCTTTACCCTGTGCTTGAGAACGGAAAAGTTATAGATTACGAGGCTGGCCATGCTGATGCATACCATCAAAGCCGAGAAATTTCGGGGGGAATTCAAGCCTATGACTTCAATCTAGCCTTCAATTTTAATGATCGCTTTTATCTCGGTGCAAATCTCGGACTTTACAGTCTGAACTATGAGTCGTGGGGAAACTACGAAGAACAAAACAAATATAAAGATGGCAGTTATATGACTAGTGCTTCTGGCGAACGCAAAACTTTCATCATGAAGCACTATGAACAAATGACAGGTTCTGGTGTTGATGCAAAGTTTGGTATCATCGTTCGTCCCTTTGAGGAAAATCCACTACGATTGGGTTTGAGTGTCACCACACCAACACTCTACTCTCTCGAAACAAATAGTCGTCTCCATATGTCTTCCCCCTACGAACATACAGAGACGCCGTCCAATACCTACTACGAATACACCGAGAACCAAGTATCTGTGAGCAACGACTATCGCATTGTCGCTCCTTGGAAGGTTAATTTCAGTCTCGGCACCACCATTGGCAATAAAGTTGCCCTAGGTGCAGAATATGAAATTGTGGATCACACCACTGCACAAGCGCGCGTTTACTCTGACAACGACGAACTTTATGGTTCTAGAATGGGAACAGAAGATCAGGCTGTTGGCAATGAAATTGAAACTCATCTGCGCGACATCCACACTCTGCGTCTAGGAATGGAAATCCTACCTACACGCAATATATCCGTTCGCTTTGGCTACAATTTCGTGTCAAGTCCTTTTGCCAAAAATGCCTATTTGAATATGCTCACCAACGGACAAACACGACGTTACTCCACAGCACCTGACTATATCAATTACGGCAACACCCATCGTTTTACCTTTGGTTGGGGCTACCACACCACAAATTTCTATTTCGATGCCGCATTGCTCTACCAAAGACAGTCTGCTGAGTTCTATCCCTTCCATTACAACAGTGATATTACGTCTGCTGTAAACGAAGTGCCAGGCTATGAACTTAATTTGCGCCGTGCCACTTGCACTTTCACACTTGGATTCCGTTTCTAATCCTCTCACTATCATAGCAACTCCTTTGCGCGTTCTTCTTAGAATGCACAAAGGAGTTATTTTGTTCCTACCCCCAAAGTTCTCTTACTTTTAGCCTAGTAAGTCTAACAATCCAGCTATACAATAAAAGATATCTTCACAGTTCATACCCTTCCATTTAACGCGACTTTTTGAACTCAGAAAAAGTTGTTGGGAATTATGCGATTCTCAGAGCGTTTGAAAATCGCAAGTTTCAGATGTTTTTTGTAAGGATTTCCCTCGTTTCAGAGAAACAACACGTCGTTTGTAATAAAACAACACGTTGTTCGCGCAATTTTAAGGGACTTTTTCGGATTATGTCCCACGAAATTTATTTTTTTCTTCCCATGCGATTTTTGAAAACGTCCGACGGAATTTTTATTTCCGTCCGATGAAATGGAGAATTTTCCGAGAAAAATCGGGGGAAAAGTCGGAGGAAATCAAGAAAATCTCGGAGAATGTCGAAAAGAAATTGAGAACCCGTGTAAGATTTATCGGAGGAATGATTTTTGAATCCACGTAGAAAACATTAGTTTTTTCCTAGTTTGTTCCAAATTCTGACCAAAAATCCGCCCTGCATTTTAACACAAAAACTCGCGTTTTTGGTTAAACTTTATTTTCAAGACAAGGGATTTAGGAACATCCTGCCGAAGGTTGAAACTATGGATAAAAACGCGTAGCTCAGTTTGTCGAGAAAAGAATGACGCTATGCACACTACAGACTTTTGACACGCGTAGTTGAAAGACTACTCCAAAGACTAAAACAAACAATCCGCAACACCTTCGACAGGTATTGCGGATTGAGAAATCATACTGCGCTACTTCTAAAGAGATGCTCAGTTGCTAAAGAGATTCTGAACTTATTAGAAGATACTGAACCTCTAAAGAGGTACAGAACTTCTAAGAGATGCTGAACTACTTGGAAAGAGCAGTGAAAGGAATAAGCGCAGCGAGATTAGAATTCTTGCCAACTCTTGATTTCGAGGTCTTCCACACGAGTTGTGGTGAAGGCATAGATGAAGGCAGAAGCCAATCGAGCGTTGGTGAGAAGCGGAATGTTGTGATCGATGGCAGCACGGCGAATCTTGTAACCGTTGGTCAATTCTCCGGTAGAGAAGTTCTTGTGGATGTTGACCACCATTTCTATCTTTTTTCTCACGAAGCAAGTCTAGAGCACGAGGTAATTTCGCTTCTGGACTTCCTTCTGATAGAGCTTCGACTTCGCTAGGGCCAAAGCACTCGCACACTGGGGATGCCGTTCTCAGAGAGATAGCGCGATGTGCCTTCGGTGGCATAAATGCAATAGCCGTGGTTCGCCAAACGCTGAGCCGCATCGAGCATATCGGCTTTGTTCTTACCACTACCCGTGGAGAGGAGTACATTCTTCTTGGGAATGCGAAGACCAACAGACAACAAACTCTTGAGCAATGCTGAATTGGCATTTTCTCCCAAGCATCCCACTTCACCCGTAGAAGCCATGTCTACGCCCAAGACTGGGTCGGCTTTTTGCAAGCGATTGAAGGAGAATTGTGAGGCTTTGACACCCACATAGTCCAAATCGAAGAGAGATTTTGAGGGTTTCTCAACTGGAAGACCCAACATCACACGCGTAGCGAGTTCGATGAGATTGATTTTGAGAACCTTGCTGACGAAGGGGAAAGAACGTGACGCACGGAGGTTGCACTCAATGACTTTTGATGTCGTTTTCTCTCGCAAGGAACTGAATGTTGAAAGGTCCAGAGATGTTAAGTTCGCGTGCAATTTGCTTGGAAATCTTCTTGATGCGACGCGCTGTCTCAACATACAATTTTTGCGGAGGGAATTGAATGGTAGCGTCACCAGAGTGAACACCAGCAAACTCCACGTGTTCGGAAATGGCATAAGCAATGATTTCGCCATTTTTGGCTACAGCATCCATTTCCACTTCCTTAGCGTGTTGCAAGAACTGCGAAACAACAACTGGATGCTTCTTGCTCACGTTAGCTGCCATGGTGAGGAAGCGTTCCAAATCTTCTTGGTTGTGGCAAACATTCATTGCAGCTCCTGAAAGCACGTAACTAGGACGCACCAAAACAGGGAAGCCCACTTCTTTGATGAAGGCATTGATGTCGTCCATCGAGGTGAGCGCGCTCCAAGCAGGTTGGTCTACGCCAATTCTATTGAGCATAGCAGAGAACTTTTCGCGGTCTTCTGCATTGTCAATGTCTTTGGCTTGGGTGCCAAGGATGGGAACACGCTGTTCGTCAAGACGGAGAGCCAAGTTATTAGGAATTTGACCACCGGTGCTAACGACAACTCCGTAAGGAACTTCGAGGTCGAGAATGTCGAGCACGCGTTCAAAGGTCAATTCGTCAAAGTAAAGACGGTCGCACATATCATAATCCGTAGACACTGTCTCAGGATTGTAGTTGATCATCACAGAGCGATAGCCTTCCTTGCGAATCGTATTGAGTGCCTGTACCCCACACCAGTCAAATTCGACAGAAGAACCAATGCGGTAGGCACCAGATCCGAGCACAACTACCGAACGTTTGTCGTTTTCGAATCGGATGTCGTGCGCCACCCCACTATAGGTGAGATAGAGGTAATTGGTTTGCGCGGGATATTCTGCAGCAAGTGTGTCAATTTGTTTCACGAAGGGCACGATGCCAGCACGTTTGCGGTGTTCTCTCACCAGGAGAGTGGCACGTTCAATGTCCATGTCTTGCTCCATACCCAGCGCGCGAGCAACCTGGAAGTCAGTGAAACCTTGACGTTTAGCCTTAGCCAATAATGCAGTGTCGAGCGTGTTGATGTTGCCGCAAGCGTGCAACGCTAGACTGGTTTCATAGATATTGTAGAGCTTTGAGGAACCACAAATCAATCTTCGTGAGTTGATGGATTTGTTCAATGGTGTAACCTTGTTGGAAAGCTTTTTCGATGACGAAAATACGTTTATCGGTTGGCGCTTTCAAGGCAGCTTCCACGTCGTCCAATTCCAAAGCGCGGTTTTCCACAAAGCCGTGCATGCCTTGACCAATCATACGCAAACCTTTCTGAATGACTTCTTCAAAGGTGCGACCGATGGCCATCACTTCACCCACGGATTTCATAGAGCTACCCAATTCACGGTCTACACCGCGGAATTTTCCTAAATCCCAACGAGGGATTTTGCAGACCACATAGTCAAGCGCAGGTTCAAAGAAGGCCGAGGTTGTTTTGGTCACAGAGTTTTTGAGGTCAAACAAGCCATAACCCAGTCCCAACTTGGCAGCTACAAAAGCAAGTGGATAGCCGGTAGCTTTTGAAGCAAGAGCAGAACTGCGGCTAAGTCGTGCATTGACTTCGATAACGCGGTAGTCTTCACTTTCGGGGTCGAAAGCATATTGCACGTTACACTCACCTACAATGCCCACGTGGCGCACGATGCGGATAGATAGTTCACGCAGTTTATGGTACTCGCTGTTGGTGAGCGTTTGAGAAGGCGCAATGACGATGGATTCTCCTGTGTGAATGCCCAGAGGGTCGAAGTTTTCCATGTTGCAGACCGTAATACAGTTGTCGAAACGGTCGCGGACAACTTCATATTCTACTTCTTTCCAACCTTTGAGACTCTTTTCCACGAGCACTTGGGGAGAGAAAGAGAAAGCCTTTTCGGCAAGTTTATTGAGTTCTTCTTCGTTGTCGCAGAAACCAGAACCCAGTCCACCGAGGGCATAAGCCGCACGAATGATGACAGGGTATCCCAAAGTCTTTGCGGCGCGTCGTGCATCTTCAATGTTGTTTACGGCTTCACTCTTGATGGTTTTAACATCAATCTCATCGAGTTTCTTGACAAAGAGTTCGCGGTCTTCAGTGTCCATGATGGACTGCACGGGAGTGCCAAGCACTTGGAGATTGTATTTTTCCAACACACCACTTTGGTAGAGCTCAACACCGCAGTTGAGTGCTGTTTGTCCACCAAATGCAAGCATAATGCCTTGTGGACGTTCCTTCTCAATCACTCTCTCGATGAAATAGGGAGTGACGGGAAGGAAGTAAATTTGGTCAGCCACGCCTTCAGATGTCTGGACAGTGGCGATATTTGGGTTGATGAGAACAGTCTCGATGCCTTCTTCTTTGAGGGCTTTCAGAGCTTGGCTACCAGAATAGTCGAACTCTCCGGCCTCACCAATCTTGAGTGCGCCAGAACCGAGGAGGAGAACTTTCTTAATGCTAGGATCAATCATGATGGGATTATTTGAGAAGGTTTACGAAATCGTCGAAAAGGAATTCTGTATCGACAGGACCGCTGCACGCTTCGGGGTGGAATTGCGCAGAAAACCAAGGATGAACGGTATGTCGCACACCTTCGTTGGAACCGTCGTTCATATTTACGAAATAAGGTTCCCAGCCTTCAGACAACGTATCGGTTTTGACTGCATAACCGTGGTTTTGCGAGGTGATGAAGCAACGATTTGTTCCCACCATGCGCACGGGTTGATTGTGCGAACGATTGCCGTATTTCAACTTATAAATAGTGGCACCCGCAGCTTTGGAAAGCAATTGGTTGCCCATGCAAATGCCCATGCAAGGACGCACTTGTGGATTTTCGAGGAAAGCACGAATGTGTCCAACGGTTACGGCACAAGTGTCGGGGTCGCCAGGACCATTGGCGAGGAAAAGACCATCGAATTCTAGTTGATTGAAGTCATAATCCCAGGGCACACGAATAACTTCTACACCACGATTGATGAGGTTGCGAATGATGTTGTGCTTTACGCCGCAGTCTACTAAGACAACCTTCGGTGCATTTTTCTCACCATTGGTAGGAGCATAGCGAATCACCTCTTTGCAGCTCACCTTGGCAACAAAGTTTACTCCCTCATATTCTGCTTCAGGAACTTCATTAGGCATATCATCGAAGAGAATTTTGCCCATCATCACTCCATGTTCGCGGAGCACCTTGGTGAGTTCGCGTGTGTCGATGCCCGTGATGCCAGGCACTTTCTCACGCTTCAGCCATTCTGCAAGGCTTTCTTGTGCATTCCAGTGAGAGAAATTTTCACTGTAATCACTCACGATGATGGCACTCGCGTGGATTTTTTCGCTTTCCATAAAAGTGGCAAGTCCGTTTTCCTCGAAGGTGAAAGGAGGAACACCATAGTTGCCGACCAAAGGATAGGTGAGCACCATAAGTTGTCCAGCATAAGAAGGGTCGGTAAGACTTTCGGGATAACCCATCATAGCCGTGTTGAAGACAACTTCTCCAGCAACGGGAGCTTCATAGCCGAAACTTTCACCGTGAAATTGGGTGCCATCGCTGAGCAAAAGAGTTACTTTTCGCATTGTTGATGTAAGTAGAAAGATGAATTAGGAGTTACGTATGTCCTTTTTGCAAGGACTCCTATTTATATAATGTGCAATTTGTGTTGTACTTGGAAGGCTCTTAAGACCTAAAGCAATTTGTCTTGATGCGATTCCATATAACGGATGAAGGCTGCATTGACGCATTTGTTACCTCCAGGTGTGGGATAGTAGCCACTGAAATACCAGTCACCAGGACTGTTGGGACACGCTTTGTGCAAATCTTCGATGCTAAGATAGACCATATGAATCTCAGTGTTCACACCTGCGGGGCGCAGAAGTTCAATCATTTTCTCATTGATTTCTGCTTCAGAGAAAGGGGCATAGAGTTCGCGAACATAATTGACCACTTCTTCTTTGGGAGCATCTTCTTGCGCTTTGCAGCGACGATAGATGTCGGTGAGCAAACTCATTGTTCCGCGCTCTTCGTGCAAGGCAATGGCAGCACGGAAAGCAATGAATTCGTTCATATTAGCCATATCGATGCCATAATAGTCTGGGTAGCGCACTTGTGGAGAACTGCTGACAATCACGATGCGTTTGGGGTGCAAACGATCGAGAATGCGCAAAATGCTTTCACGCAAAGTGGTGCCGCGCACGATGCTATCATCGATAACTACAAGATTATCCACCTCTGGCTTGACACTTCCGTAGGTGATGTCGTAAACGTGCGCTGCAAGATCGTTGCGAGAATTGCCTTCAGCGATAAAAGTACGCATTTTGATGTCTTTCCATGCCACTTTTTCTGCGCGAATGTGGCGCGACAGCACCGTGGCTATGCGATTCTCCAACGCAGTTTTACTAGCTTCTGAATTATAGGCTGGATCTTTGAGCAACGCTGTAATTTCTTGCGTCTTTTGCTGATTGAGATATTCTTCAAAACCTTGACAAAGACCATAGTAAGCTGCTTCTGCTGTATTGGGAATATAAGAGAAAACAGTGTCGTCTACTTCATAGTTGATGGCTTTCAAGATGGAAGGCACCAAACGGCGTCCCATCGCTTTGCGTTCTTGGTAGATGTCTAAGTCAGAACCACGACTGAAATATACACGCTCAAAAGAACAAGCTGCTAGTTTCTGCGCAGGAAGTATTTGTTCGATGCGCATTTCGCCTTCACGATTGGTCATTATGGCCTGTCCAGGTTGTAGTTCCACCACGTCTTTAGCTTCAATGCCAAAAGTGGTTTGCAATACTGGACGCTCACTTGCCAAAGCAAAGACTTCATCACTCTTATAGTAGAAAGCAGGACGAATGCCCCAAGGATCGCGAAGCACAAAAGTTTCGCCACTTCCTGTGATGCCACACACCACATAACCGCCATCCCAAACGGGAGCAGACTCTCGAAGAATGTTAGCCACATCGATATGGCGCTCAATGTATTCCGTGATTTCAAGATCGGCCAATCCTTGTGCTTCTGCCGCTGCAAAGTTTCGTTCTGCCTCGCGGTCAAGACGATGCCCGAGTTGCTCTAACAAGAGATACGTGTCGCTCAACATTCGTGGATGTTGTCCTTTTACTGCAATATGCTGAAAAATCTCGGGCACATTGGTCATATTGAAATTGGCACACAAACAAAGGTTTTTTGGCGCGCCAATTGTTTCTTCGTAGAAAAGGATGGACATACGAAAGGCCACTCTTGCCGGTTGTAGAATACCGGAGGTGGCCCATATAAATTTCCCCCGCAAAGGGGATATTCTTGCCAGCGAAATCGACATCGGCAAGTTGTTCTTGAGAAAAAGCAGAGAATTTGGAATGAACAGCAGAGAAAATCTGTTGGATTGCAGTGTTGCCTTGCGCTCGTTCACGAAACATAAATTCTTCTCCAGGTTGCGCTTGGAGCTTTAACGCAGCAAGTCCCGCGGCTTCCTGACCTCGGTTATGTTGTTTCTCCATCATAAGATAGAGTTTATTGAGACCGTACATCCAAGTGCCGTACTTCTCTTTATAATAGCTGAGGGGCTGAAGCAATCTAACCATTGCCACACCACATTCGTGCTTGATTTGTTCCATCAGAATTGCTGTGTTCAGTTTCTTTGTTGGCAAAGTTACTACTTTATTTTGAGTTATCGCAGAAAAGTGCTTGCTCGTTTCTCGCTTTCTCTGTTTTTTTGCATCTTATTTACTATTTTGTTATCTTCGACTACCAAGTTCTACGATTTACCCCAACAAAAAGAGTGCTTTCTATTAAAGATTTTCACCTTTTCATAGAAAGCACCCTGCAATAAGAAGAAACAGAATGCAATGTATGAGACTTTATACTAACTGCTTTTTGCTGTCATTTTTGGAAGAAAGACAAACCCACTGTGAGCGTTTGGAAGTCGGGACCATACCCTTTTTCAAACATAGATTGCGGAGTATAGCGCACAAAGATACCAAACCAATCTTTTTTGATTTCCCCATAGAAAGACACTGTGGCAGGAGAGAAATGTATGCCTTTTTTATAAGCATATTGTTGCTCTGTTCCTTTGGTATCCAGATAAGTATTGTAAATGCGCGGACGAACATTGAGATTTAACACAGGACCTACTGTTACACTCATTCCATCCATTTGACGCGTATAGAGTAAGGGGAAAGAATGTCTGTTAAGGCGAAAGACCGAACGAATCGGGTTTTGCCCATCTGCGAAACGACCAACAGAAGTGACACCATTATCAAGATGGAGAGCCATACCCCCATCCAAAGCCACTTTCGTCCAACCATAGCTCCAACCCAAAGAAAAGCGTTGACGACGGTTGCGAATGATAGAAAAAGCGCATCAGCGAGAGTTCTATATCAATGTTGCGTCCCCAAACATCGGAACTGATGCCTTGCGGTGCATTTTGGACGAGATTAAATCCCAATAGCAAAGACCCAGCAGTGACTTCATAAGCCCCTTTCTTTCCCTTCGTTTTGTGTTTGAAAGTGAGCGGAGCTTCAGGAAATTTCCAACGGCTTGCAGCAGCATCAACAAGACCTGTGCCTTGTGTCGGAACGGTATAGACGTACTTTGCTGTTTTATCATTGTATGCTCCAAACACTTGGAGTTTTACGGCGCTGTCATTACGCGTCACCAACACGGAGTCGGGATGGTTGACCTTGACTAAGGTGTCGTTCGATTCAGCAGCAAATGCAGAAAGGCCGAAGACGGCGAGTAGAGAAAGTAAATAGCGTTTCATTGTAAAGTAAGATAAAGTGTTATTACGGAGCGAATTTTCGTTTGAGTTCTTGAAGTGTGGTCTGCCCTTCCATATATATAATGGTGTAAGTAGGATTGCCGCGAGGTTGAAGTCCATTGTTTCGATAAAACAAGAAGCGATTAGACTTTGTAGGATCTGTCTTTGGCAATTGATAAAAGCCGTAGTATAAACGTCCGTGCTTTGAAGCGGATTCTTGTTCAACAGCCTTGTTCACATCCTTGGCCACAGCTTGCTCTAATTCTATGACCTCTTGCATACCCAATCCCATTGTGACGCTATGAAATTTGAGTAAACCATATTCGCGCAGAGATTCTCCAGAGAGTTTCACCATCGTAGCCTTGTGAGATTTCACAAACTTAGTGTCAAAGAAAGGGGCAACATTTAGTTTGCTTTGGGCTATGGCAGCCAACATCACCATCAGCCCGATAAAGAGTAAGCAAAAGCGTTTCATAAGAACCATTATTTGATTATTGTTGAGGAGTTGCAAAGAAGTCGCGAAGCAACAAAACAGATTGTTCTTCAGAGTCGTCTTGAAGCGTTTCGGTCATTGTTTTCTGCATTTGTTGAAGCACCTCTTGTGGGTTAGTCACCTCTTTTCCATTGATATATGCAATGCACTCATCGGAGTTTGTTGCTTTCCAGCCCACCACGGAAGCTGTTACGATTGAAAAGCCGAGTATCGCAACTGCAGCCCAGCGCAACATTGGTTTCTGAGGACGTAAGATCATTGTGCGCGCTCGTTTCGATTTCTCTTTTTCGTTCGAAGAAGAATGTGCAGAAGAAGAGGTTTGCTGCTTTCTGCGCCGCAAAACCGTGGTCAATCCTAAAACAGCTTTGATTTCATCGAAATAGGCGTCATCAGCTTGGGGAGTTGTCAAGAAAACCCGCAATCGTTCTTCTTGCTCCTCGGTAGTTGTAGCTTCGAAATATCGCTCTACGAGTTGTTTGTATTTGTCTATTGTATTCATTGCAGCAAAAAGAAGTTTTAATTGGGATATTGTTGTCGATATAATTCGCGTAGGTGCTTACGCGCTCGAGAGAGTTGCATTCTAACAGCAGTTTCTTGCATATTCAAGTGCTGAGCAATCTCTGCATACGTCCGTCCATCTACATCTCGCATCCGCAACACTTGCTGCTGCACGGGAGACAAACATTCGTCCATTAGTTTTTCGATGCGCTGCAAACGCAAGGTTATTTCATCGACTTCATCCTCCTCTTCTGAGGTGAACTGCTGATTCGACACCTGCTCCCAATCCGCAGTGGGATGAGAACGTCGCTTACGCACTTCGTCTATCGAGAGATTTCGCACCGTCTTGGTGAGCACTGCTTCTGCTTGCTGAGAAGAATTCACAGACTGCGGATGTTTCCACAATCGCAAAAAGGCTTCCGACAAAGCATCTTCGGCTTCTGTGTCATTACCTAGTATGCTTGCCGAGATGATTTGCAACCTCCTCCGAATTTTCAGGAAGGTTGTCGTCAGCACAGTATCAGGTGTCTGAGGGGAGTCTGATGGCTTGGTTGTTTTATTCTTTTGAAAGGCAGGCATATTGTGACAGACAACACACACTCGCGGTGTTTGATTTATACTAATACGCGAAAGTAACTATTTTGTAACACATTTCGAAGTGTTTTTTTCGTCTTTTCATTCAGTTTTCTGCTACAAAGCCTCTTGCTATTGACATCTAAGCCCACAATTTATTTGTCCCTTCTTCAGTATTTTGTAACTTTGCGCACTAGTTTATTACATTAGTTCCAGATCTACTTTATGCTTCCTTATAAAGACATTTTCCTTGACTTCGACGACACATTATATGACACACGCGGCAATGCCACGCTAGCCTTAGAAGAACTCTATGATGCCTTCCAGCTTGAGGAGGTATTTGACAGCAAACGATTCTTCACCGAACACTATTGGGAAATCAACGAAAATCTGTGGGCGCAATACTCCCTTGGCGAGATCACACGCGACTACCTCATCATCGAACGCTTTCGTCGTCCCTTGGCTTTAGGACATGGCGCCAACCTTTCAGACGAATTCTGCCTTGAACTAGGAGATGCCTTTCTCGAATTCAATTGCGCCAAGACTGGTGTAGTGGAAGGGGCTCACGACCTACTAGATTATCTCAAATCTCGTGGCTATCGTTTGCACATCTGCAGCAACGGTTTCACAGAAGTGCAATATCGAAAACTGGACATGGTGGGAATGTCGGACTATTTTGACACAATTGTTTTTGAGCGAACAAGCAGGAGTAAACAAACCCTCGCCAAAGTTCTTTGAATTTGCTTTTTCACAATCAAAGGCAGTTCCGACATCTACCATTATGATTGGCGACAACTTGAATACTGACATCCAAGGAGCGATGGGAGTTGGACTCGACACCATCTATTTCAATCGCTATCACCAACCCCTTCCCTGCTCTTCATCAGCCGCCTCCACAGTTCCCCGTCCAACTTTCACGGTATATGCGCTCGCCGAGGTGCAACAAATATTATAAAGGTAGCGACATTCTCCTCAAAAAACCTCTGTTGGCAGCTTCTTTTCCTTGCTGAGCAATAAAATTTGCACGGAAAGATGCACAAAACATTTCCAGAATGTGGTTCTAGTTTTTGAGATTCCCCTCAAAAAGCGAATTTTTCAGAGGTTAGAATCAACACCGCAAAAACAAAAGAAAATCCCTTTTTTGCACCAAAATCCTCGTTTCAGAAGCGAAAAACAGGGGGAAAATGCAGAAAAATGCACTTTTCCGAAAAAAAATCACCAAAACATTTGGAGGTTTCAAGAAAATGTTGTTCCTTTGCAATCGCAAACCGATAAGGAATGCACCACACGGGAAAAGTGCTACACGGCTAGCTCCTTTCAAATCCTCCAGGGCTTGATCGCAGCAAAGGTAGTTAGTTGTAGCAGCGCGATGTGGTTAGCTTTCCCACCCGCCTCTTTAGCTCAGTTGGCCAGAGCACGTGATTTGTAATCTCGGGGTCGTTGGTTCGAATCCGACAAGAGGCTCACTAAGACATCTAGTTTTCACTAGATGTCTTTTTGTTTTCTATTACTTCTACCCTCTTGCTATTATACAATTACTCGTTCCCCTTCCCTCCATAAAACACAATACGAGTAACCGAAAGTGGTCTATTCGCTTGAAATATCAGATAATCTAACACAAAAACCCTCCATCTCAAAAAGAGTACTTTTGCACCTAAAGCGAAGTTGGAATCACGCGCTCAACGAACACTCGTTCTTGTATTTGAACTGCGCACAACTTATCGCTCATTCACCCTTTTGACATTTACCCCCTATGCTCATCGATATAAAAGGCGCAAACATTAGTATTGACGACCGAAAGGTACTTGAGAAGATTGATTTCCAAGTAAACAATGGCGAATTCGTCTACGTGATTGGACGCGTAGGCAGCGGTAAGAGTTCATTGTTACGTGCGCTCTATGGCGAGTGCGAGTAGAAGAAGGAGAAGCTAAAATGCTTAATTTCGACCTTCTCCAACTACGTAATAAACACCTTCCTGAACTTCGCCGACATCTTGGCATCGTCTTTCAAGATTTTTGCTTTACTGCAACATCGCACTGTCGCACAAAACTTAGACTTTGTGTTGAGTGCCACAGGATGGAAAAGTAAAGGCAGAGCGTGAAACACGTATCAGAGAAGTTTTAGAACAAGTGGATTTATCGGCTAAAATCAACAATTTTCCTCACGAATTGTCAGGGTGGCGAACAGCAACGTCTTGCCATCGCACGCGCATTGCTCAACAAACCTGCACTTATTTTTGGCCGATGAGCCAACTGGCAATCTCGATATGGAGACCGGTCAAAAACTTCTTGAGCTGCTGCGTTCGCTCACCAACGAAGACACAGCCGTTGTAATGGTTACTCACAACCGTTCTTATCTCACGGCTTACCCTGGAACGGTATATCAATGTGCAGAAGGGCATCTTATCAATGTGACGCAGCAATTTACCTCTGCTGAACATTGCCAACTATAAAGAGGCAAAACTTCAGAGGGATTACTCGTTTTTCCTCCTTTAGTTAGTGCGTCCTTTGAGTGGCACACAACATCATTGCCTATTTCTTTAAAGAGATAAGAAACAGTTCTCAAACAGCTTACACTAGATATTGCTTATCAATATGAAAGTCTATAAATTTGGCGGAACCTCCGTTGGTTCGCCCGAAAGAATGAAAGAAGTGTCTCGCCTCATCACAGAAGATGGTGAGTCAAAGATTGTGGTGCTCTCTGCAATGAGTGGCACAACCAACAGCCTTGTTGAGATAGCCGACTATTTGCGCAAAGGAAATCCTGAAGGTGCAAGCAATATGGTGAATAGACTTCACAATATCTATAAGCAGCACCTTCCCCTACTCTACACGAACGAAGAGACAACAAACAGAGTGCGCGAACGCCTTGATAATATTTTCTTACAACTCCACGAGTTTCGCACTCGCGAATTCAGTGAAGCTGATGAGAAAGCAATTCTAGCCCAAGGCGAAATTATGAGCACAAATATGGTGACTGAGTATTTGAAAGAATGCGGTGTCAAAGCCATTCTTTTGCCTGCTCTTGACTATATGCGCCTAGACTCCAATGGAGAACCAGATTTGCCCTATATTCGTGAGCGTTTAAGCTACTTACTTGAAAAGAATCCTGACTACGACATCTACATCACGCAAGGATTTATCTGTCGCAATGCCGAAGGGCAAATAGACAATCTCCAACGTGGCGGTTCTGACTACACAGCTTCTCTCATCGGTGCAGCCATTCGCGCAAGTGAGATTCAAATTTGGACAGACATCGACGGGATGCACAACAACGACCCTCGTTTTGTTGAAGGCACAACTCCCGTACGTCAACTTAGTTTTGAGGAAGCAGCAGAACTGGCTTACTTTGGTGCAAAAATTCTTCACCCAACCTGTGTTCAACCAGCAAGATATGCTGGTGTTCCCGTGCGATTGAAGAACACCCTCGACCCTAAAGCTCCCGGCACACTCATCAATAATGACTGCGAAGAAGGGCGCATCAAAGCAGTTGCAGCCAAAGATAACATCACCGTAATCAAAATTGTCAGCTCGCGAATGCTCCTTGCCACAGGCTTTATGTGCAAAGTTTTCAGCGTCTTCGACAAATACAAGACCAGCATCGATATGATTACCACGAGCGAAGTAGGTGTATCTCTCAGCATCGACAATACTAGCCACCTTGCCTCCATTGTAGACGAACTCAAAGAAGTTGGCACTGTCGTGGTCAACGAAGGTATGTGCATCGTCTGCGTTGTTGGAGATTTGCGCTGGACAAACCGCGGTTTTGAAAGCGACGCGACACTTTGCGCTCAAAAAAACATTCCAGTGCGTATGATTAGTTATGGTGGTTCTGACCACAACATTTCCTACCTTGTAAGTATGGAACACAAGCAAGCGGCACTTCAAGCCCTGCAAAAATCTCTTTTTCAAACAGGGGGACTTAGAGGATAAACTGCTGCGTTATTTTTCGACATTCAGCTTTGGTCACGTACCTCAAAAACACCTCCCCCATTCTATGAATTGCATTTGTCCTTCTGAGCCTTCCATTGCTCTCAAGGGCAATTGCCTTTCTATTATATGCAGCCTCTCGCTACACGACTCCACATTTCAGCGTCTTATTCCACACTCCTATGAATGCTTCTCGCTTCGCACAATGCGAAACTCCCTTTTACTACTATAACCTCTCTGTGCTCCGTCAAACTCTCGAAGCCATAGCCAACGCAACCGCCGACGCTCCGCAATTCAGTGTACACTATGCACTCAAAGCCTGCGTTGCTCCCGAGGTGTTGCGCACAATTTCTCAATATGGTCTTGGCGCAGACTGCGTTAGTGGAGGAGAAATTGAAGTAGCACATCAATATGGTTTTGCTCCCAACAGCATTGTCTTTGCAGGCGTGGGCAAAGCCGACTGGGAAATCAACCGCGCACTTGAACTTGGTATCCAATGTTTCAACGTGGAAAGTTTGCCTGAACTAGAGATTATCAACCATTTGGCTGCGGAAAAACAGAAAATAGCGCAAGTAGCTTTTCGCATCAATCCCAACGTAGATGCGCTCACTCACGCTAAAATCACCACTGGTCTCAATGAAAATAAGTTCGGCATTGCTTTAGAAGATACACTAAATGCCATTCGCCGCGCTAAATCCTTGCCTAATGTAGAGTTCGTGGGATTGCATTTTCACATTGGAAGCCAAATCACAGAACTCACTCCCTTCCGTAAATTATGCCAGCGCATCAATGAACTCCAAACTACTCTTGAGCAAGAAGGGATTTCCATTCCCACCCTCAATGTAGGCGGAGGACTAGGTGTCAACTATGAACAACCCGATGCCGAAGCAATTCCCAATTTTGCGGAGTATTTTGCGATATTCAAACAGAATCTCGAACTTCGCGAAGGACAAACTGTTCATTTTGAACTAGGACGCTCCATTGTCGCACAATGTGGAAGCCTGATCAGTCGAGTTCTTTATGTCAAAGAAGGCCAGCCAAACGCTTCGTTATCGTCGATGCAGGTATGACCGATCTCATACGCCCTGCAATGTATGGTAGTCTGCATCAGATTGAAAACCTTTCACACCCAGAAGCACCCACCGCGCAATTCGATGTTGTCGGACCGATTTGCGAAAGTAGCGATGTATTTGCAAGCAACTACACCTTGCCAACTCCGCAAAGAGGCGACCTATTAGCCTTTCGTTCAGCAGGAGCCTACGGAGAGATTATGGCTTCACAATACAACTGCCGTCGTTTGCCCGGACATATAGCAGAATAGTTTTACGACTTCATTATTTCTTTCATCGCTCCTCTCTTTTCCCTAAATTGCAGCAACAAATTAGCTAAGACAGGAGCGATGTTTCATTTATATTACGCTATGGCGGGAATCTACATCCACGTTCCTTTTTGTGAGAAACGGTGCAGCTATTGCAGTTTTTACAGCACCATTCACGGTGAAAGAGAGAGAAAGGCCTTTGTGCGAAGCCTTATTGCAGAAATGCAATACCGACAAACCTTCGAAACAATTCACACAGTCTACTTTGGAGGTGGCACTCCTTCGCAACTTGATGCAGATGAATTAGAAGAATGCTTCGAAGCTCTTCATAAAATCTTTCATATTGCCCCCAATGCAGAATTTACTTTCGAAGCGAACCCCGACGACATTACTCTCTCCAAAGCACAACATCTAGCAGCACTTGGCATCAACCGCCTCAGCTTAGGCATACAGAGTTTCGACGACACTCAACTTCTCACAATAAACCGCCGACACACTGCACAACAAGCCAGAGAAGCCATCGACTTCGTCCATCAAGCAGGCATAAACAACCTGAGCATCGACTTGATGTTCGGTCTTCCTCAACAAACGATCGAAGATTGGGAATGGGAATTAAACCAAGCCTTCTCACTCAGCATCCAACACCTCTCTGCTTACGCACTCACTTACGAAGAAGGCACACCACTCTATTACGATCGCGCACGAGGGAAAGTGAAAGAGTGCGATGAAGAAACATCATTGGCTATGTTCCGTCTGCTGTCAGACAAAGCGCAAAAAGCTGGCTTTGAGCAGTATGAGATATCCAACTTTTCCCAACCTGATTTTCGTTCGCGCCATAATTCAAGCTACTGGCAAGGGATTCCTTACTTAGGGTTCGGCCCTGGAGCACATTCCTACGATGGTGCGTTTATCAGACGTTTCAACGAGCACAAACTGCGTGCTTACAATGCTGCAAGTGCTTCCCACACCACATTTGCTGACGTTCCGCATCAAATAGAAGAGCTTTCTCCCGACGAGAGATACGATGAATTTATTCTCACACGTTTGCGCACAAAAGAGGGAATTCCATTGCAAGAACTCGAAGAAAATCGCTGCGCCTACCTCCCTAAAAAAACTGCGCAACCCTACCTCCAACAAGGACTCCTTCGACTCACTTCTGACAATCGGCTGGAACTTACCCACGATGGCATCTTCGTGTCGGACGACATTATGAGCGAACTTATGTGGGTGTAGTTATGCCAGCAAACAATTGAGCAGTAGCCTTCTGTAAAAAAATCTGGTAAATCTCCATCTTGCTAATAAAAAACTCTTGGATAAAAGCGCAAAACACCTTACTTTTGCCATTATAGATTTCTAAACGCTATACAAATGGAAAAGAAAACAGTTCTAGTCCTCTTATTATCTGCTTTCTTTGCTCAAAGCAAAGCAAGCAACTTTGCAGCGACAACGCAACCAATGACCGCAGCGCAAACCTCAACCGCGGCGCAACCCGTAGACCTGACCACCGCAGCAGAAGCTGCAACTCCATCTGTGGTTTACATCAAGGTCACTAGCACCAGTCGTCAAACGCAAGAGCAAGATTTCGATCCATTTTCCGATTTCTTCGGCGACTTTTTTGGTCGTGGTCAACGTAGTCCTCAACAACGTCAAGCCCCTAAACGCAGTGGTGCCGGCTCGGGCGTTATTCTCACTGCCGATGGCTACATTGTCACCAATAACCATGTTGTAGAAGATGCTGACGAAATCCTTGTAAAACTCAATGACAACCGCGAATACAAAGGACGCATCATTGGCCTTGACAAGACCACAGACCTTGCTCTTCTCAAGATTGAAGCAAAAGATTTGAAGCCCATTACCGTGGGAAGTAGCGAAAACCTCAAAGTTGGGGAATGGGTATTAGCCATTGGCAATCCCTATGGATTCACTTCCACTGTCACAGCAGGCATCGTCAGTGCAAAAGCACGCTCCCTCCAAAGCAGCACCACCATAGAGAGTTTCATCCAGACCGATGCGGCCATCAATCCTGGTAATTCTGGGGGTGCTTTGGTCAATGTCAAAGGCGAACTAGTGGGCATCAACGCAATGCTCTACTCTCAAACTGGATCTTTCTCTGGATACGGCTTTGCCATTCCCACCACAATTATGAACAAAGTCGTCAAAGATTTCCGAGAATTTGGTGCCGTACAGCGTGCACTCCTAGGTGTAGCTGGTACCGACGTTTCTAGTTATATCGATGCGCAAAAAGAAAAAGGTCAAGACCCAGACTTAGGAGTGCTGAGTGGATTCTACATTGAAGAAGTTTCAGCAGATGGCGCAGCCGAAGAAGGTGAATTGAAACGTGGAGACGTCATCATTGCCATCGACGGAGTGAAGATTGAGAAATATGGTAACTTGCAAGAACAAATGGCAAGCCATCGCCCAGGCGACAAGGTGAAAGTCACATACGTTCGCAAGAAGAAGACCTACACAGTCACACTGACCCTTCGCAATGTGCAAGGCACCACCTCCAAAATTGAAAGTGTCGACACTGAATCTATGGGAGCAGCATTGCGTGCACTCACCGATGCAGAAAAGTCTGAACTCGGATTGAAAAACGGCATTATCGTAAGTAGTATCAAGGCTGGCAAACTTCAAGAAGCTGGACTCGCTAAAGGCATCATCATCACGCAAGTAAACGACAAAGTCATCAATTCAGTAGCGGACTTTGAAGAAGCTGTGAAGAATGCCAATATGAGTAGCGACCGCGTGCTTGGATTAGAGCCAAAACCCAAAGCGGACTCAACCGTTCCTACACCGTAGAACTCGGTGAAAGAAAGACTACAACGAAGAAAAAGAAGTAACCCTAATAACCAATTAAGGAGGTGCTGCAAAAGCGAGTTTTGCAGCACCTCCTTTTGGTGTTTGATAAAGGAAATAAAACGCAAGGCATTGAGACAGAAGGGAGCGTAGTACGTGACCAAAGCTGAATATATAGAATAACGCAGCAGTTTTCCCTTTATGCCCCCTGTTATATGATTGTGTTGAGTGTACAACAAACTAATCAAATAAAATCTGATTAGGATCTAACGACCGATTGGGGTTTGCTAGCTGTGGATGGTTTGCTGATGAGTTTCCATTTCAGGTTATAAATCCTCGTCGTCTCTGTGGTATCTTTGGCGAAGAATGTGCGTGTCACCTTGATTGTAGAATCTTTCTGCAACTCCATTCTCCACAACGAGGCAGAAGTATATCGCAACGTCAGACCATTTTCGTCTAGTTTTTCCAAAGACGTTTCACCGCCTAAGCTATTATTGACCACCGCTCTATGTTGAGATTTGTGCAAATCCAACAAATCCATTCTAGCCTCAGCATTCAGCAAAGGAAGAATAGCCAAAGGCACCGAATAAAACAGCGTTTCAATATAAGAAATTGCAGAGGAGAAAAGCATAACCAATCTGTTTTAATTGTCTTTAATCACGACGTCTAACAAAGGAACACTAGAAAGCGCCTTTAATCTTACGGAACAAGTCAGAAGCAAAAATGAAACTATTCAAACGCTCGTTGTCCGCTGTCATCACTTCGTCTTTTGTTCCTTCCCATTCGCGATGACCTTCGTAGATATAAAGAATGTGATCCCCAATCCCCATCACCGAGTTCATATCATGCGTGTTGATGACAGTCGTTGTGTTGTATTCTTGCGTAATTGATTCAATCAATTCATCAATCACCAAAGAAGTTTTAGGATCAAGTCCCGAGTTCGGTTCGTCGCAAAAGAGATACTTCGGTTTGAGTGCTATGGCACGCGCTATGGCAACACGTTTCTGCATCCCTCCTGATATCTCTCCAGGATATTTATGCCCAGCATCGCCCAAATTCACACGTTCAAGACAAAATTTGGCGCGGCGTACTCTTTCCTTATAACTATCATCTGAAAACATATCAAGTGGAAACATCACATTTTCTTCCACCGTCAGACTATCAAACAAAGCCGCATTTTTGGAAAAATCATCCCCATTTCACGGCGCAGCAACACACGCTCTTTCTTTGTCATTCGCACAATGTCGCGACCATCATAGAGTATGTGTCCTGAACTGGGTGCAAAAAGTCCCACGATACACTTCATCAACACCGTCTTTCCCGAACCGGATTGCCCAATTATCAAATTGGTCTTTCCTGCATCAAAGATAGTGTCAATGCCTTTTAGAACTCTTTTGTCCTCAAAGTCCTTGCAAAGATCGATTAGTTGAATCATGAGAGCAGTTGTGTTAGAAAGAGATCCGAGAACAAGATGAGCATCGAAGAACTAACGACAGCGTTAGTCGAAGCTTTTCCCACCTCAACCGAACCTCCCTCCACGCGATAGCCATAATATGCTGAAACGCTGGAGATGATGAAGGCAAAGACAAAACTTTTAATTACGCCCATCCAGAAATACCACTGTGTAAATTCGTGTTGTATACCTGCTGTGAGATGCGCTGGCGTCAAAATATGTCCGATATACGCCGTGGCGTAAGCCCCTACAATACCGCTCGTGGTGGAAAACACCACCAACAGAGGGATCATCGTGAGCATACCCAGAATTTTAGGTAGAATGAGATAAGACGCAGAGTTGACACCCATAATTTCTAGTGCATCAATCTGTTGCGTCACGCGCATGGTGCCTAATTCCGAAGCTATGTTTGAGCCGACCTTTCCAGCAAGTATCAAACACATAATGGACGAGGAAAACTCCAACAGCATAATTTCACGTGTCACATAGCCACTCACCCACTTAGGCATCCAAGCGGTCTCAATGTTGAGTTTAATTTGGATGCAAATTACTGCCCCAATGAAAAAAGAAATCAACAAAACAATCGCAATGGAGTCCACTCCCAATGCGGCCATCTCTTTGACATATTGTTTCCAAAACATACGAAAACGTTCTGGAAGGGCGAAAACTCTCCACATTAGGACAAGATATTGCCCTAATGATTGGAGATAAGAGGAAAACAACATTGACTATTTCGTTAAAGCTGTTTCAATTTGATTTTTAATAATATCATTGCCGGGATAGCCACCTTCAGAAACATTAGAGAAGGCCACACTGCCATCCTTGTTCAAGAGCATATAAGCAGGAATACCCGACATATTCAATTCACCACCAAGTTCATTCCATTGCTTGTCGGTCAAACGAAAGTGTTCACCGCTAACCGATTTAATAAAACTATTCCATTCACCTTCGGGAGAAGTTTCACCCGTGATATACACAAACACGGCTCCCTTCTTTTGCAAATCAGGTTTAATCTCGTCAATATCCTTCATTGCAGCACGGCAAGGAGGACACCAGGTTGCCCAAAAGTCAAACAACACCACCTTACCAGTATATTTTTTCTTGATGGTTTCAAAAACTTCGTGCCCAGTTTGTTCCGCATTGTGGCGAACAATATTCACATCTTTGCCCTCACCCACAGTAGCAGCAGACGCGGTCTGTTCTTGCTCTGCAGCAGGAGTATTATGATTCGATTTAGAAGCACAACTTGTGGTTGCGAGCAGCAAAGATGCTGCAAGGAATAAAAGGTTCTTACGCATAATAATCTAGAGTTGATGGGACGCCTTCATCAGTGCGTCACCAATGAGAATGCAAATATAATTGATTTTGTCGAGAAAACTTGTTTTTTTCTCCATATTATATGCGTAATCGCTTCTTAAAAAAACACTTACAAGTCAAGTTTTTTTCAGGCTAAACGTCTTTAGTTTATTGAAATTACTTATATTTGCAGTTGAATTGCTTGCTAGAATAACAATAATCTTGACCGAGCAATCCACTTAATTTCGAACAAACAAACAAACATCAATAGAAGACTCTATGAAGAAAAATCTTATCCTAGCCCTACTGTTTGCAGCCTTTTCTTTTGGTGCTGCAAGTGCGCAGAATCAGGCCAACAGCCCTGTCCCTATGGAAGCCAGTATTCAGGCAATGGCCAATGAGGTTATAGCAAATCAAACTAACGACCCAGAAGCCGCTAACAAGTCCTTCGCAAAGTTGCTTTCAAAAGTAAAGAAGGATAAGGAACAACTCACTGCAGTTGGTCAATTCTTCTTGGATCAAAAGATTTATCCTTGTGCCAACCAATGCGCAAAACAAGTTTATCAACTCGATCCCACCTACGTGCCTGGTTTGATGTTGAGCGGTCGCGTTTGCATCCTTCGCAAAGACTGGGGTGGCGCTGGACAAAAGTTTGACGAAGTGTTGAACTATGAACCCGACAACATCGAAGCTCTCAAATTGTCTGCACGCGTTTACAAATATGTAAACCCCATCGTTGCACAAGAAACACTCAAAAAAATTCTCGAGAAAGAGCCTGAAAACCTCGATGCTCACAAGGAATTGGGTGATATTGCCTACACCAACCAATCCTTCAAGGACGCTGCAAAGGCTTACAAAACCGTCTTTGACCACACCAAAGAACTCACGCTTGAAAACGTGCCCGCTGGTGTGAACTACCTCACAGCTTTGATGCTCACCGGAGGAGATGCTTTCACCATCAAAGAACTTGCACAAAAACTCCTTCCTCTCGATCCAAAGAACTTTGCTCTCCGCAGCCTTCTCTTCTTCACAGACATCGAAACGATGGACTACCAAAAGGCTAAAGAAGACATTGCCTACATCGAGAACAAGGAATACCCCGATAGCGTATATCGCTACACTGACTATCAGTATGCAGCGCGCTATTTCAACGAGGCGCTCAACGACAAAGATGCTGCCATTCGCTATTATAAGAAAGCAGCAGAAAAGGATTCTTTGCGTCCTGACACCTACAAGGAGATTGCCACTTTGATGCGCACCAACAAGCAAGCCATCGAAGCTATTCCTTATATGGAAAAATACATCAAACTTCGTGGTGAAAAAGCCGATAGCAAAGACCGCTTCAGCCTTGGTCTTACCTACATCGCCGCAAAGAGCCAAGCCACTTCTGATGAAGAACGCAACAAATTAATTGAAGCAGGCGACAAAGTCTTTGAGCAATATATGACAGAACTCCCCAACAACTACGTTGGTCCATTCTATCGCGCTCAACTTTGGATCACCGATGGACAAAAGGCCGAAGACAAACCACGCGAATTCTACCTCAAAGCCATCGAACTCATTGGCAATAATGCTGATTACATCGATCAAAAGAAGGCAGCTCTCACCTACTTGATGGTTTATCACCTCAAGAAAAATGAAGACGCCAAGTGTAAAGAATATGTCAACGAAATTCTCAAATTGGATCCCAACAACGCTACGGCGAAGAAAGTACAAAGCGTGTTGAAATAACCTAGTCACCACTAGAAACCCTCATTCAGATTGGAGATGTTGCAAAACTCGTTTTTGCAGCATCTCCTTTTCGTATTTGATAGAGGAACAAAAAAATAAGACATTGAGATTAAGATTGAAGAGAGTGTACAGAAGTATGTAACCAAAGCTGAATTTATCAACCTCCTGTTTTGGGGATGTAATATAAAGAAAATAAGGCAGAAAACAAAGAAGAAACTTGTTCAAGTAAGAAGAAAAGCGTAACTTTGCACCGCTGTCACGAGTTGACGGCACGAAGACAATTTTATTATTCATCGGGGACGTGTCCCCATAAACCCATTCAATCAATGGCAACTCGTATTCGTTTGCAACGCCACGGCCGTAAAGGCTATGCTTTCTACAGCATCGTAATCGCTGACGTTCGCGCACCTCGCGATGGTAAGTTCACTGAAAAGCTCGGTACTTACAATCCCAACACCAACCCTGCAACAGTAGACCTCAACTTTGAGCGCGCCCTTCACTGGGTAGAGTGCGGTGCACAACCCACAGACACTGTTCGCAACATCCTTTCTGACGAAGGTGTTCTCCTCATGAAGCACCTCCGCGGTGGTGTGAAAAAGGGCGCTTTCGACGAAGCTGCTGCACAAAGCAAGTTCGAAGCTTGGAAGCAAGAAAAGGAAAACAAGTCTGCTGCATTAGTAGGTAAGCTCGCTGAAGCTAAGAAGTCTGCACTCGCTGCACGTCTCGAAGCTGAAAAGGCTGCTAACGCTAAGGTTGCAGAAAAGGTAGCTGAAAAAGAAGGCTGCTGCTGCTCAAGCCGCTGCTGAAGCTGCTGCAGAAGAGCAAGTAGAAGAAGCTCCTGCTGCTGAAGCTGCTGAAGAAACTGCTGAGGCTTAATCTCTGCAGAGTCTTCTCAGACTTTTCTTGTAGCATATTTACTATGCTTCCCCTTTGGGTCTAAATCAACATAAAGTGTGTCAAAATCTTTTTGGCACACTTTCTTTTGTGCCTCCTCTCCCCCACGCTCTTCCACCAATGCAGAAACAACTTTCTTATTGTTTATGCGAAAAATACAGACGAAAGTGATGCGCCATCAGAAAATACTCAAGAAAAGATTTGGTTATTCGAATATAAAAGCCTAATTTTGCACCACAATTCAACGGTGCGTTAGTTCAGCTGGTTAGAATACATGCCTGTCACGCATGGGGTCACGGGTTCGAGTCCCGTACGCACCGCTTTTTCGTAGCATTGCTCGTTCCTGAGCTGCTTATGTTTTAGAAATTCTCTTGGAATCGTCGTAGATGTGGTATCTCCGACGATTCTTTTTTGTTTCTTCATTTGCAATAATCATATAACTCCCTCGTCTTTTTATCCCCAATCGGTCATTAGTTATTTGTTTGTTGAGCAGTTTATATTATCCCTCTTTCCTTGTGCCTACTCCCCTTGGGCATGGCCTTCCCCAAAAACTACTAAATGCAACGAATCATTGCGCAACACTTGAGTAAAACGACGGCTCATTTTACACAAAACAACGGCTCATTTTACACAAAACGACGGCTCGTTTTACACAAAACAACGGCTCGTTTTACACAAAACAACGGCTTGTTTGTTGTATTATCTTTGAAAGGCACAACACTGCAACAGTTGAAAAAACCAATAGTGAAAAGTTCTATAATCCCCTCTCTCGCGCGTACGCGTACGCGCACATAACAGGAGTTTTACCATTTTTGCTGTCACAAGTGTCACACTCCTCTTCACAAGCCTCTAAATTTCAACCATTTACGCCTATATTTTAGATTTTTTCAAACAACAACTCTGTTTCCCCCTCTCAATTCACTCATCGCAGCATCGAAAAATGCAGTTTTTCTCTCTTCTTTTGACCTCCTTTCGTCCCTTTTTCTTTCCCTTTTCGCACGCTGTTGTGACACTTGTGACAGCAAAAAATTAAAATCACTGTGGAATGCGTGCACGCTACGCGTACGCGTGAGCAATCCACAACAACTCAGAAGCTCCTCGCCTCCATCAATTCTGAATAATCACACTTCGCAAGTCATATTCAGTCCATTTTATCAAGTAGACTTATCATTTTCGGCATCTCATCAAAAAAAATACGCACTTTGTCGCTATTTTTTCCCTCTTTGCCCCCATATCGACCCATATACTTATAGGGGTGCATCCCTAAATACTCTCTTTGTTCGTACAACAATATTCTTCAACCCAAATAGCAACGCTTTGCCATCGATGAGCAAATAAGAGGCAAACAACATTGCTAGATTGGAGAAGAAATCGTAATTTTGTCAGTAAATCCATCCACAATATGAAAAAGATTCTCTTTCTTACTTTCATCCTTTGCTTCGGCTTCACTCTGACCAGCGGAGCGCAAAGCCCCTGAAAAAGCTCAAGTAGCCAATGCGAACAATTATCTTGCAGGTGCAGTGCCTGAGAAAAATGGTCAAGTAGTCTTTGAACAAACCTATGCTGTGCCGGGTAAATCGCAATCCGAACTCTTTGCAACGCTCAAAACCTACGCGCAGAGCATTGTAGAAGGCGAAAACAGACTCCCCCACTCTCGCATCACGGAGATTAGTCCTGAACAAGGCATCATTGCCGCTTCTGTGGAAGAAACTTTATGGTTCAAACGCACTGCTCTTGTTTCAGACTTTGCAAGTTTTTCTTATCAACTTTTGTTCGAAGTATCGGACGCGCAATTCAAAGTAACGATGCGCCGTCTGCGCTACAACTATGAGCAATCAGACAATGCAGCAGACAACAACGTGATGCTGGCTGAAGAATGGATAACCGACAAAGAAGCTCTGAAAAAGAATGGCACCCAGTTGCGTCGCGGCACAAGCAAGAAGTTGCGCATTGGCACCATCAACAGAAAGAATGAGATTTTCCAAGGTGCTGGTGTGGCTTGCGGACTACCAACAGCCCATTCTGGCTTCTAGCTCATATTTCATACAATCAGAAGAGGTTGAAAAAAACTCAAATGTCTAGACTTTATGAGTAAGACAATGCAATTTCTTCGCACTTGGATGCTAGCCATCGCCCTCCTTCTTGGTGTTGTGTTATACTTTCTTGGCGATGCTTTGTTGCCGAGTGCAAGCGACAAGGATTTTTGCGATGCATTGCATCAAAAACTTTGCAGCCCATTCTCATCTTTGTGATGCTCACCATCACTTTCTGTAAGGTGGAACCACGCAGTCTGCGCTTGGCACGTTGGCACGGATATTTGCTGGCGCTGCAAACAGTTGGGTTCTTGGGGGCTGCCCTTGCCCTCTTGTGGTGTGACGCCGCCCACCGCCCCATAGCAGAAGGCGCTCTACTCTGCTTCATCTGTCCCACAGCGACCTCAGCAGCGGTGATTACGGATAAACTCAAGGGCAGTGTGTCGGGAGTTGTTTCCTATACTTTTTTGGCGAACATCCTAGCCGCCTTGTTCATTCCTGCGCTTGCCAGTTTGTTCCTGCCCTCACAACAGGACTTTTTGTCCTCTTTGTGGCGCATTCTATCGAAAGTGTTTCCGATGCTCATTTTTCCCATTTTTTGTGGCGTGGAGCATTCGCACATTTTTTCCTCAGATGTTGAAAATCATCTTGGCTATCAAAGATTTGGCATTCTACATTTGGGCTGTCTGTCTCACCCTTGCCATCACCACAAGCACGAGTGCTTTGCTGCATAGTCACGCTCCGTTCACGATCTTGATGTCCATCTGTTGCGTGAGTTTCATAAGTTGCGCCCTACAATTCGGTTTGGGGCGTGTCGTAGGTCGACGTTATGGGGAAATGGTCGCTGCTTCACAAGGTATCGGACAGAAAAATACGGTCTTTGCTATTTGGGCTGGCTTCACTTTCTTTGATCCGCTGTCTTCCTTGGCAGGCGGATTTTATAGCATCTTCCACAACCTGTGGAACAGTTATCAACTGGCGCAACAGAACAAACAGCAACGACGCGCCTAAATGCCGAGGATGGATATTTGGTAGAACGCAAAAAATATAGTACCTTTGCTTCGTCTTAGCAGGGGTGTCGCTCACGCTCTGTGTTTAGCAAGATAAATTGTTTGTCAATTCCTTGACACAGCAGACATTGCTTTTGCTTTGCTACTTTTCAACATTCACTCCTTCTCAACATTCACCTCTCCGTCTTCACCCTTTTCATAGGTATCGTATGATAGAAAAGCATTTCTTCTTGGAAGATGCAGATCCCGCCATTTTCTTTGGAGCGGGCAATGCCAACCTGCGCTTAGTGCGTGCGCTGCGTCCCAAACTGCGCATAATGGGTCGGGACAATGTGCTCAAAGTGATGGGAGCAGAAGAGGATATGGCTGAATTTGAAGAGAGTTTCAAGCGTCTTCAACAATATTGTGTGCATCACAACCAGCTCGATGAAGAACAGGTGATTCAAATGCTGAAAAATACAGCGACGCACACTGAACACAGCGACAACGAAACGATTGTCTATTCTATGGGCGGAAAACCCATTGTTCCTCGAAGTGCTAACCAGCGCAAAGTGGTGGAGGCTTATCAAAAAAATGATATGCTTTTCATCTCTGGCCCTGCAGGTTCGGGAAAAACATTTTTGGCCATTGCATTAGCCGTACGTGCGTTGAAAAACAAGGAAGTAAAGAAGATTATCTTGAGTCGTCCCGCTGTGGAAGCTGGTGAAAAATTGGGCTTTCTACCGGGAGATATGAAAGATAAGATTGATCCTTACCTTCAACCTCTCTATGATGCGCTTCAAGAGATGCTGCCTGCAATGAAGTTGCAAGAATACATTGAGAACCGTGTCATTCAAATAGCTCCATTGGCTTTTTATGCGTGGACGTACGCTCAACGATGCTGTCGTGATTTTGGATGAAGCGCAAAACACGACAACTGCGCAAATCAAAATGTTTCTTACACGTATGGGTTGGAACACTAAAATGATGGTGACAGGCGACCCAACGCAAATAGACTTGGCTCCCTCACAACGAAGTGGTCTGACTGAAGCCAGCCGCATTTTGCGCGATGTCAAAGGCATTGCCTTCATTGATATGCAACAAGAAGACATTGTGCGCCATAAATTGGTGAGCTGTATTGTGGCTGCTTACGACAAAGACTCGGCGGCTCGAAAAGAAAAACAGAAAGAACAGGAAGCACCTACACAAAGTCCTGTTATGAAAGACTGATTGTCTGTTCATAACGCGCCTTGTGTAGGTGCTTACTTTCTACCTGATGTTTCTACCTAATGGAACATCAAGACTGCGAGGTCAAGAAACGACAATGCAGTTGTTGTTTGACTCCCATTTGATCCACATCTAAATGGTGCATTCTCACAATTGATGGTGCGATGCGCGCTGTTTTGCCAATCATTGCAAGTCATTGTAAACCATTCCTTTTCACTCTTCGCAATTTATCCCTCAAATTTCTCTATAATATGAGTGCTCTTACAAAAAACCGATTTCCATTTTGTTGGACAAAAAAGTGTGTACCACGGTAAGGTGCGCGATGTGTATAACCTCGGCGAACGCCTTGCAATGGTGGCTACTGACCGTATCTCCGCTTTTGACGTTGTGCTCCCAGAAGGTATTCCTTTCAAAGGTCAAATGTTGAACCAAATTGCAGCTAAGTTTTTGGACGCAACTACCGACATTTGCCCCAACTGGAAACTGGCTACTCCCGATCCAATGGTTACTGTTGGTCTTCTCTGCGAAGGTTTTCCCATTGAAATGATTGTGCGCGGCTATCTTTGTGGTAGTGCGTGGCGCGCTTACAAAAGTGGTGTGCGTGAAATCTGCGGCATCCGTCTCCCCGAAGGTATGCGTGAAAATGAGAAGTTCCCCACTCCTATTGTAACTCCCACTACTAAGGCTGAAATTGGCGAACACGATGCGGACATTTCTAAAGAAGAAATTTTGGCACAAGGTTTGGCTACTCCCGAAGAATACGAAGTGTTGGAGAAATATACTTTGGCTCTATTCGAGAGAGGTACGAAAATGGCTGCTGAGCGCGGTCTTATCCTCGTGGATACAAAGTATGAATTTGGTAAACACAAGGGGGAAATCTATTTGATGGACGAAATCCATACTCCCGACTCTAGCCGCTACTTCTATGCTGAGGGCTACGAGGAACGCTTTGCTAAGGGTGAACCTCAAAAGCAACTTTCTAAGGAATTTGTGCGCGAATGGTTGATGGAAAATGGTTTCCAAGGAAAAGAAGGACAACAAGTGCCTGAAATGACGCCTGAAATTGTGGCAGGTATCTCTGAACGCTACATCGAACTCTATGAACACATTACGGGCGAACGCTTTAACCGCGAAGAGGATGAAAATCTTGCTGCTCGCATTGAAAAGAACGTTAGCGAATATCTCGCACAATAAGAAAGAAATAAACGCTAGTACGTCTTGAGTCTGACACAACAGACTAGATAGAAATCAAAGAGGCTGCATCAAACTAACGAGTTTGACACAGCCTCTTCTTCTTGCTGTTGTGCGAAAGATGAGCGACTAACCCAAATTAGTCTTGCTCACTCAGCAAAACGTTAGAAACAACGCTTTTCTCCTTGACCATTGACGTAGATTTGTCCATCTTGTGGCTGCTCTACGCGTTGTCCTTGGAGGTTGAACCACACGTTAGGCTTGGCAGTTCCACGCAAACGAGAGATATTTGTCACCGTTTCTGTCTCATCGCGCACTACATACTTTCCATCGCGTTGTTCGGTGGTGATGACAAAGTAGCGGTCGCCCGTGATTTCATTAACATCTACAGATTGGGGGGAACCATTACCCGTAGAAAACACGACATTAACGAAGTAGTCTTTTGCCGTGATGTCGAAGCTTTGATAGTACCAAGTTTTATCTTTCACTTGCTTCGTTTCAGTGATGAGCTTACCAGGCCAGTTTCCGTTCATATTGTTGTTGCCCTTGTTGTTCCACACATGGAAGTTGATAGTCGGCCAGTTGTTTTCGTTGCGCACATAGATTGTGGCTTTGTATTCTACAAAAGGTCGAACGGTATAGTTGCGCACCACAACATTGGAAACTTGACCATCAGCAGAGAGTACTCCTACCTGCAATGTTGCATTTTGAGTTATGCTGATGTTTCCATCGGCTGGAACCCGAGGTGACTGTGCTGTGGGCGCTGTGCCATCGGTGGTGTAAACAAGAGTTTGTGCGTGCTCTGACACCCGAGTCACTTTTACTGCAAAAGCAGCATCATACTCTCCTGAGGGTTTGTCCAACAAAAGGGCATCTGCCTTGCGACTGAGGAAGTAATTAAAGTGATTTCCACTCAAAACTTTCACAAATTCGTTTGCATCGGGAACATAGCTGTCCGCTCATCTCCCAACACGCAAAGCAATTTGCCTTTGGTGCCTTCCACTGCTACTACATATTGTTTGGGAGCATTAGCCACCACAGAAGACACAGACGTGTTGGTGATACCAGCAGCACGGCGCACTTCTATCATGGCTTTGATGGCTTGTTTGTGGTCTAGCCAATGACGATAGAACACACAAGGTGTTCCTGGCATAGCCAAAAGATAAGCATTGGCAGCTAGGGTGTCTTTCTTGATGGGATCGAGTGGTTCGCTTTCACTACGCATTTGCGTGTCGTGATTCTCAACAAAGGTTACAGCATATTGACGGAAAAGATTGTCTGTATTAAGCGGTACATTATTGTCGTTTTGAAGTTTGCTCCAATCTCCACTGTTGGCAGCATCGCGCACGGTGTAGCGGAAAGGGAAATCGAAGGCTGCAGATTGCGGAACTTTATCAACGCGTGTCTTCAAAACCCACAATTTAATACTTCTACTATTGTCCCAATACTCACCGACACTAAACTGAGGCTTGGTGGTATGGTTATATTGTCCCACATAATTGGCTCCATAACCTTTCACCATATCGTATCGAAAACCCGTGTAACCCAAATCTTCTAGGAGAAATTTGAGATAAGCATTATAGTTGTTGCGCACATTTTCACTGCTATGGTCTATGTCGCGACAACCCGACCAGTCTTCACCGGAATCATTGTTCGCACTGAGGGATTGTCCGTTCTGCTTTGTCCAAGTGGCTGTCTTCCCACCATCATCATTGCCTACGATGTCGGAAGGTAGCATCTTGTAAGTGACTCCTTTGTAAGTTTCAGCAGGATAGTCCGTCCAGGCCCCATTCACTCCGAGATTGTTGCGATGATTGATCACCACATCTGCTATGATACCCGTACCTTTTGCCTTATAGGTCTTAATCATCGAACGAAGTTCTGCTTCTGTTCCGAAAGAACTATTTTGATTGAAAAGATACACAGGCAAATAGCCCATGACATTGCTGCTGGTATTGCAATTACCACTTTGTGGCACCCAAATAAGATTAAAATAAGGAGCTATTTCGTTGCTTTGTGCTTCTAGTTTCTTCCAACGCGAATCGTTGTAAGAATCCCAATAGAAACCTTGCAACATGACGCCTTCATAATTTGAAGGCCATCCTTGCGCAAAGTTCTGCTGAGAGATGCTTGCTGCAAGAGCTAGAAGGAGTAGAGTTTTCTTCATAATACATGAGTTTTGAATAAAGAAATGAGTTTCTGTCACTAAACGAATGACGACTCTTTTCATAGATAACCAAAAGGGTGTGCCAAAAAATATGGATTTGACACACCCTCTTTGCGGTAGATACGCATTACACCTAGTAAGGTATGCGTGATAGGTTTACTTATTTCGCAGTCAACGTAGCGCGAATAGTCTTACCGTTTTGTTGATTCAGGTAAAGACGAACAAGATATTTGCCTTTGGCTGACTTCAAGTTCGGACCTCCAGAGGTGAGATTGTTCAATGAGCCTCCAAGGTTGATATCCCAACCTCCGTTGAAGCGGAACTTATATTCTCCATCAACAAAGTCTGTAGTGACTTCCCAGCAATCTTCTGTTGCATTGTAGGTCATTGGAGTATCTGTGTGACCATCGTTACCCCAGTTGTTGAGTGAACCTACCACTGCTACACGAGTGATAGCTGTAGGAGTCAACGTAAATTCATCGTTTTTCTTGACATCAGCACGAAGCAAATAAAGTCCAGCTTTAGGAGCCGTGATGTTCTGTTGGGCATCAGCAGCGAAATTTCCATCAAGCAAGAGGAAACTGTTAGCCTTCAACGCAACAGTTTGCTTCTTATGGGCGTATTGCAAAGTGAAAGGTGCATCCACTTGAACAAAACCTTCGTAGTAGCCATTAAAGTCTTTAGTTACCAAGCTAGCCACAGTTTTGCCACCTGCTTGCACATCCATAGTTTCTGAATAGGTTTGAGCTACTGGAGTGAAACGCACAGCTGTTTCTGATTCAAAACGATATACCTCGTCATTGATATTGGCTAAGCTAACGACCTTCGCAGTCAATTGACGTTGACGGGGAGCCTTACCATAATAAGAAACAACAAGGTTTTGCAAGTCTGCAACAGAAACTTTACCCAAAGAGTCTGCAACCAATATAGTTGGATTCTGATCTCCCACTAATCCTTCAGCGGGAGTGAAAGTGATTTGATGAGAAAAGGCAGAGCGAGGCGCGCCTGTGACAGTGGTCTTCAAAACTTCGACCTTAGCACCTTCACTTTGTTCTCCAAGCACATTCATATCAATTGCTTTCACACTGTCTACAACAGCAGTGAGGTTCTTGATTCACCTTGAGGATGGGTTTGAGGTTTAGCCCAGTCTGTATAGTCTTCAGTACAAGCAGCGACAAGCGTAGTCATTGCAAGTCCTAGGAAAAGAGGTTTCAACATAAGAATAAAATGTTAGAAAGATGACTTTCCTTAGTGTCCTCCCTAAATGCTTCTACAGAAGAAGCAATTAGGAAAGGACTATCAGGAAATTCCGTTTTTATTTTGCTACTTGAGGAATGAAGTTATACTCACCAGTGAGATCGTTGAAGTAAACTTTGTAGGTTCCCTTCTTCATCTTCATATTGGATCCTCCCTTAGAGGCTACTCCATAACGAAGCACTGTAGAAGAACCCCAATTTAAATCCCATTTCTTGTCGGCTCTAAACTTCACTTCAGAGGGTGCATCAAGTTTCAAGACAGCACTCCAAACGTGGTTAGGAGCTTTATCCGACTTAGAAGCAGGGGTCATCACGAGGTCGTTACCCCATCCGTTGAAGTCGCCTACAATACCAATGCTACCCTTGTTAGAAATATCGATATTGTCACTAGCTTTATCCATTGTAAAGGTATGCTTCACGTTGTCAATAACGATAGTGTAGTAGCCTGCCTTAGGAGCTGTGATGTTAGGACCATCACCGCCACCATCGCGATAACGTGCAGTACCAGGCTTACCATCAACACCGACATAGGCAAAATCCCAAGCAAAGTTATTACCATCCTTAGAGATAGTGGGTGAGAACACCTTAAACTCGCCTTTCTCGGGGAAGTAACCAGTATAACTTACACTACCGAGACCTGTCTTCTTGTCATAGTTGGAGTTGGCAATGGGGAAGAAAGGCAAAAGACCGTTACCCGCATCTGCAACATTGTTGCTCCAAGTACCTGCGATGTCACCACTACAATGTAGTCGAGTGCGATAGGAGCATCACTCAATTCTACATAATAAGGAGCAACTTGCACTTTCACAACATTTGAAGCAATGCTCACACTACCATCTTGAACGGGAGCGTTGACTCCTGCAAAATGTGCGTTAACGCGAACATAAAACTCTAGTTTTGAAGGCTTTGCCGCATCGTCAGCCCAAGTATAGAGCATATTGAGAGCTTTGTTCAAAGCCGATGCATTGACATCAACAGAAGTATTGTAATACTTTTCTTCGAGTTCAATGTAGTCAGCAACCGCCTTACCTGTTTGGTCGGCTTCAGCTTGTGCCACGGATGTATTGAAATTACCATCTTTAGACAATTGCACAGCATAAAAACCAACTCCAGCCAAAGGTGCTCCCTTGTCGGTCACCTGGGGTTGTGACCACACAAGGTTGAGATTCTTGGAATTATGCAAATCAAGCACTTGATTAGCAAATATAGGAGTATTAAGACGGAACTCTGTGGGTTGCACCAAAGTGGGATTAGACTCCCTATCGTCAGCACAGGAGGAGAAAAGACTAGTAGCTGTGAAAACCACAAGTCCCATTGCGAATATCTTATTCATATCAATAATGAGCTTACGTGATTAATAGCCTGGATTTTGCTTGAGGTTCTTATTGGTGTTCAACTCCGTATTTGGCAAGGGGAATAAATTCATATCCTTGCTGAAGTTGGCGCCAGTGATTACACCGCTCTTCCAAGCCCAATTGTAGTTATTGTTTCCTCCAAATTTGTCGAAACGGATGAGATCAGTACGACGGCGACCTTCAAAGTAGAATTCGCGTGACCATTCATCAAGAATTTCGTTAAGAGAGAAACTGGTGAGTTGACTTGCACCTGCACGTGCACGCACTTGGTTGATGACTTTTGTGCCTTCAGCAGTTGTGGTACCACCATTGAGACGAGCATCAGCTTCACCAAAGGTGAGATAAGCTTCTGCAGCGCGCATCAAGAAGAAGTCAGCATCTGGGAACAAAGTGTTTTTGGTCTTTGCGTTGTCGGTGCGATAGTTCGTGAACTTAGTTACACCATATCCTTCTACAAACTTAGTGGGATCACTAATCTTCAATGTGCGTTTCTTACCCCAGAACAAAGCACGATCGTCGCCAGCTGCTGTTTGTATAGCCTTAGTGGTGTCTTTAGGTGCTTCTCCTTCTGGGAAGAACTTAGCCACAAGTTCAGGACGAGCACGATGACCTTGCCATTTACCAGTGGTGTTGTTACCGGAAACAAACTGACCATCGTTCATATCATCGTTGAATGCACCAGCCATAAGGAAGAGTGTCGTACCATAAGAGGTGGTTTTCTCACCATCTTGCAAGAGTGCGAGAATAGCTTCTTCTGAAGCTCCATTGCTACCATTGTCACCCATAAAGAGTTGTTGGTAAGCTGTCCAACCATTGACAGCTTTTCCGGTGTGAAGTTTGTAAGGTGAGTCCATCACCATCTTAGCGTATTTCTTAGCCTTCTCCCATTCGGGTTTGCCCGTATACACCTCTGCATTGAGATAAAGACGAGAGAGGAGCAACCATGCAGCAGCTTTGTCGGCACGACCATACCCCGCTTCAGTGTCTTTTTCGGGTTTAGCCTCTGCCATGTTCTTTTCAGCGTCGAGCACTTCAGACTCAATCCATTTGTAAAGTTCAGCGCGGCTCATTTGTGCAGGCATGTCCGAACCTACAGTTGTGCGGAAACCGATGTTGCCCCAACCATCCATGAGATAGTAATAATAGAGCGCGCGGAGGAAACGCACTTCGGCAGTCATTGTAGCATCATGATTTTTTGCCACCTCCAAATAGTGGTTGCAAACAGTTACGCCAAAGAAAAGACGATAGTAGAAACCACGAAGGAAGGGATGCTCTGAGTTCCACTGGTTTTTATTGAGAGGTTGCACACCTTCGTCACCCCAAGCACTGATTGCTTCATCGGAAGTCAATTCTTGAGAGTTGAAAAGTTGGCGCAAGAAACCAGAAGTACCGCCATCGATACCGTCAACGTCAGAATCACCATTGGCACCTCCATTACCAGCTACGGCCATATTGGCGTAGCACTTATTGAAGAGGTTGTCGGGAGTAACAGTCATATTTGTCTTGGGATCGATGGGCTTTACGTCCAAGTCACCTACGCAAGAGCTAAGTCCCAAACTGAGTGCTAGAGCAGCAGCAGGAAGAAGGGATTTTATATATAGTTTCATAAGACTATGCTATAATAGGGTTAGAAATTGAGCGATACACCAGCCAAGATGGTAAATGGACGTGGATAGACATTTTTGTCGATTCCGCCAAAGACATCAGGGTCAATTCCTTTATACTTGGTAAGTGTGAAGACATTGCTAGCTGACACGTAAAGACGGCCATTCACACCTTGATAGCGCGCACCTTTGAAGAGGTTTTCGAAAGAATAACCTAGGGTGATGTTCTCCATGCGGAGGAATGAACCATTCTGAACGAAGCGATCAGAGAAGGCGTTGTCTTCTGTAGTCCAACGAGGTTGAAGACTATAAACAGGACGGTTGCTCAAGAATCCCTTACCAAACACTGTAGAAACGTTGGCAGAACCAGCTTCTAAGTCATTGTAAACATAGTTATCGAGCGAAGCACGGAGGCTAAAGCCAAAGTCCCATTGCTTGTATTGCAATTTAGATGTGAAACCACCCGTCCAAGGAGCCATAGGACTCTTGTAGAAATACTTGTCGGAGTTATTGATTTTACCATCTCCGTTACGGTCTACGTAGACACCTTCGAGGGGTACTCCGTTCTTGTCATAGACTTGTTGGTAAACATAGAAGCTGCTGGCAGGATGTCCCACGGCGTGTGCTTGAATGAAACCACCAGTACCTGCAGAAATGCCACCAGTTGGGACGCTGTAATTGTCAGCATTTCCACCCACCAATTCAGTGATTTCGTTCTTGTTGTAGGTAGCATTAACACCAATTTCCCAGAACCAATCCTTTGTGAAATTGCCTTCCAGTTGAGTGTCAATTCCACACCTGAGTTCGTGAGCGAACCAATGTTGCTGCTCACGCGGTTCTTAAAGTTAGAACCCGCAGGAACGTCTACTGTATTGATGAGGTCAGTGGTCTTACGATAGTAGTAATCGATGCTACCTGAGAGTCGTTGATTCCAGAAGCCAAAATCGAAACCACCATTATAGGTTGTTGTAGTTTCCCAGCTGAGTTTGCGGTTGTAAGCGTTAGGCAAATCCAAATGTCCGGTACCTACGATAGGATAGTAAGAGTCAGCTGCGATGTTCGTGTTGTACGAAGCAAAATAATTGTAGTCACCAATACCATCTTGTTGTCCTGTTTGACCATAACCCAAACGCAATTTCAAATCGCTGAGCCACTCTACGTTTTTGAGGAATTGCTCATTATTGATTTTCCAACCGAAAGCGAAAGAGGGGAACATCGCCCAGTGGTTTTCAAAACGGCTTGAACCATCATAACGGAAAGTAGCCGTGAAGAGATAGCGATCAGCAAGCGAATAGTTGGCACGACCAAAGAAACTTACGAGATAGTTTTCAGTCTTCCATTCATCTTTCTTAGGTTGATAAACCGTGCCACGAAGATTTTCAACATCGTTTGTTTGAGGATAGAAACCAGAACCCTTGCTGAATCCTTCGCGGTAGAAGTGCTGCCATTCATAACCAGCCATCACATCGAAATGCTGTGTCTTGCTGAAATCCTTGGTATATTGTGCATAAGCATTGTAGGAGAGATTGTATTTGTTGATTTTCTCCCAGCCTGAATAGCCATAATAAGTATTTGTACCAGAAGCAGGACTAATCTCTGTATCTTGACGACCGCCTGAAACGTCAGCACCAATATTCATGTGAAGGCGCAAATCCTTCAAACCATGCACTTGATAGTCTAATTCTAAGTTTCCAACAAAAGCATTAGACTTAGCCACGTCATTCTTCATGTCGATCATTGACAGAGGGTTAGCTGTGGCAAGGTCGATTTTTGTTTCAGGCCACTTGCTATCCTTGAGCACACTACCCTCTGCAACCATTGGTAATAACCACCAAAGTTCTTAAAGCGAGGATCAGAAGTACGAACAGGCTTAGTTGGATCCATGCCCAATGCTGCACCCATTGCACCACCATCTGCATAGACCGTCTTAGCAAACATATACTTTGCGCTAAGATTTACCTTCAAATGATCATCAAGCAATGAGGGGTTTACGTTCAAACTTGCAGTATAGCGATTGAAGTCAGAAGTACGGAGAATACCTTCTTGGTTGGTAGCACCAACGCTCGCACGGAAAGGTACATTCTTCACACTACCCGTCACGGTTACGTTATTATCAAACGACAAAGCGGTGCGATAGATTTCTTTTTGCCAATCGGTGTTGTAGAACTTTTGCTTTCCATCTTCCATCACACCCAAGGCTTTGTAGGCGTCAGAACCTTCTCCATAGTAGGTCTTTACGAACTCTACAAACTGATCCCCAGACATCACCTCTTGCACACGGCGCTTTTGGTTGACAGACATACTTCCGTTGTAGCTCACCTTCAACTGAGCACCTTTACGACCTTTCTTGGTGGTGATGATGATTACACCATTAGAACCACGGCTACCATAGATAGCAGTTGCAGAAGCATCTTTAAGCACAGTGAAGCTCTCAATGTCAGCAGGGTTTACCATAGAGAGGGGGTTGGAAAGACCCTTCACACCTTGGTTGTCCATGGCCAAACCGTCGATAACGATCAGCGGATCATTAGAAGCATTCAAAGAAGAACCACCACGGATGCGGATGGTTGCACCAGCACCAGGAGTACCGCTACTTGTGGTAACGTTCACACCGGCGATTTTACCTTGGATCATGTCTTGTGCATTCACCACAAGACCCTTATTCTTTTCATCGGGCTTAATGGCGGACACAGAACCTGTCATATCGTTCTTCTTGGCAACACCATAACCGATGACAACAGCTTCACTGAAACTATTGTTAGATTCTTTCAATACGATGTTGAGAGCCTGACCTTCCCATTTCACTTCTTGACCTTCGTAGCCAATATAAGAAATACGGAGGGTTTGACCCACTTTAACTCCTTTGATGGTGAAATTACCTGCTGCATCAACGGTTGCACCGTTAGCAGAACCTTTCACCATTACTGACGCACCAATCAATGGTTCGCCATTTGCGTCTTTCACAGAGCCTTGGCTACTGAAGACTTCTGTTGTTGCACGGTTGCCACCTCTGAAGGAGCATTGGCAGCCATCATTGCACCTGAAGGAAGTGCTATCAACAGCGTCATAAGACCTACTGACTTGAATTGCTTATGCATATATGGTTTAGACTTTTAGTTTGAAAAACCTATATTGATAATTGCGTGGCGCGCATTCCCCACTCGAGGGAATTGCGCCACATATGTCTATGTTGTATCTTTTTGAAGAGTGAATTTATTGTATGGAAATCGCAAAACCACCTCCTACACCAGCCACAAGATTCTTGAGTACTGTTTTGTTGTTCACTTTTATCTTTTTAATGACGTAGGATTCAGGATTCTTGTTCCAAGCTGTTCCCTTTGCATCGGCATATATCGTTGCCGTATAGGTCTTGCCTGGGGTAAGGAAGTCGAGCGCGATGTTCGTTTTGTGACCATTGTCGCCAGCAGTGCAACCAATATACCAGGCATCTTTGCCTTTTGCTTTGCGAGCTGTGACCACATATTCACCGGGTTCAGCCTCTAAATAAAGACTCTTGTCCCAATTAACGGCAACATCTTTGATGAATTGGAAAGCATCGGGACGCGCTTCGTAATGTTCAATCACGTCGGCTGCCATTTGCAATGGACTATAAAGTGTGACATAGAGTGCCAACTGCCGCGCTAGCGTGGAACGCACTCGACTGGTATTTTCTGGATTCATTTTTGAAACGTCCATTACAAAAATACCAGGCGTGTAGTCCATGGGACCACCGATGCATCGTGTAAAGGGAAGAATGGTAGTGTGATTCACTTCATTACCTCCAAAAGCCTCGTACTCGGTGCCACGCGCACTTTCATTACCAATCAAGTTGGGATAAGTACGACAAAGTCCCGTGGGACGAGTGGCTTCGTGAGCATTCACCATTATCTTGTAATCGGCTGCCTTCTTCACAGCATAGAGATAGTGGTTGTTCATCCACTGACTGTAATGGTGTTCTCCACGAGGAACGATATCGCCCACATAACCACTTTTCACGGCATCGTAGCCATTATCTTTCATAAATTGATAGGCCTTGTCTAGATGACGTTCGTAGTTGCGAACAGACGAAGAGGTTTCGTGATGCATGATGAGCTTCACATTCTTGCTTTTCGCATAATTGCTGAGCCCTTTGACATCAAATCGGGATAAGGAGAAACGAAATCGAAAACATAGTCTTTCTGATGACCGAACCAGTCTTCCCAACCTTCATTCCAACCTTCCACCAAAACGGCGTCAAAACCATTCTTAGCTGCAAAGTCGATATATCGCTTCACATTTTCAGTGTTGGCAGAGTGTTTACCATTGCTAGGCAATTTAGAATAATCGGTTTTACCCAACTGCACACTAGAAACGGCATCGGTATAAGCCCACTTGCCACGACCGGTAATCATATCCCACCATACGCCAATATATTTCACGGGATGAATCCACGAAGTATCTTCAATTTTGGAAGGCTCATTAAGATTCAAGGTGATGCGGCTCGCAAGAATATCGGTAGCCTTACGTCCCACAATCACCGTGCGCCAAGGAGACACGGTTGGTGTTTGGAGATAACCTTTATCACCTCGTGCATCGGGGGTGAGATGACTCACGAAGGTATTGTTATTTTCCTGATAGGTGAGGTGCATAGTGGGATAGTCAGTACAAGCAGCCTCATGAAGATTAAGATAAAGGCCATCGTCAGTGCGCATTTGCAAAGCCGTCTGCACAGTTGTTGGACCAATGGGAGTGCTAGATGCATTCTCAGAGATGGCACGTTTCATTCTTCCCCTAATTTCAGACAATTTCGTAGTCTGATAATTGTATTCTTGCGTATCGTAGTCGCCAGCCACCCACCAAGCAGTGTGATTGCCTGTCATGGCAAATTCTGTGAGCTCTTCAGCAACAACGAAATAAGTCAAATCCTTTTGGTCAGGAAATTCGTAGCGAAAACCAAGACCATCATCAAACAAGCGAAAACGAATGTTGAGAAAACGATTGTTCTTTGTTTGCTTCAATTGCACGAGCAACTCATTATAATGGTTGCGGATACTACTCTCTTCTCCCCAAACAGGTTTCCAAGTTTCGTCGAAGGAGTTATTTTCAAACTTCTCTAGGGTGAAATCGCTAAAGAAGTCTGCTTTTCTGCTAGCTTCTTTATCTGTAGCGCGCGAAGGTTTCCAATCAAAATCAGTACTCTTCTCACCATTCTCCTTTTTAAGCTGGTAACCAAGATGGGAAGGAGCAACCACCGTTTTGCCATCAACACGTAACGTATAAGTAGGACGTCCATTGTCGAGAGCAAACGAAAGTTCCATCTTTCCATCGGGGGAGGTTACTTTCTGAGCCATTGCACCAAGTGCGATGCAAATCAACGCTGCGGATAAGAGGGTTCTCTTCATATTGTATATTACATTAGAAAAACTGCATATTTTGCATCCATACAGATAGCTGAAAACACGCAAGACAAAGCCAAAAACGAATAGACGCAAATCTATTGATTTCGCTATGTCTACAACGCAAAAATTACACATTTCATTTGATACAGCCATATCAATCAGAAAAAAATATAGAATATCAAAAACAACGTTTTTTTATCATTTTCTACTGATTATCTGCACTTTATGGATAACGTTTTTTTGAAGTAATATAGACTGTAACAAATCAATTATAGATAAAACAGAGAGATTTCTGAGGATTTGAAACACCTTTTTATCAAACAAACCTTGCAAAAGCACCCATTTCACTTCACTTTTTGCTAGATATTGTCCTATCATTCAAAATTGCATAAAAAAAGAACGCGCTGATATACATTTCCTATTCATTTTCTCCTGCATAATATAAAGCCTAAATACTACAATTCGACTTTTTTAACCCAAATCGGTCATTAGACCGTTTTTGGTACGACTCGGGATTGAAAAGATATAAACTGACAGAAGCAACAGAGACCATTACTCATCGTCTTAGACGAACCCCTTAAAATCAAAATAAAAAGCTTCAAGCGATTATCAGGGCAAAACAACAAAAATATAATTCTCACGCGTACACGCGCGTACACACTATAGTTTACATTTTTTTGCTGTCACAAGTGTCACACTACAACAGATAGAAACCAAGAAAACAAATACTTAACACGTATTTATTACACTATTACTAAAATCAAATGCGAAAAGAGAAAAAATCAAGACAAATCTAACGCTTACATCCCCAAAACTAGTATTTTCTCACAGCAAATAACAGGTTGTTTCACCCAAAACGACGGCTTGTTTTACCAAAAACAACGTGTTGTTTTTACCCAAAAATGACGTGTTGTTTCACCCAAAAACGACGTGTTGTTTTACCCAAAACGACGTGTTGTTTTACCCAAAATGACGGCTTGTTTTACCTACGAGTGTGACACTTGTGACAGCAAAAAACATAAACTCCTGTAGTATGCGCGTATACGCGTAAAGGCAAATAATCCACCATCCTGTAATTCGCGAACGTGTAGTTCCACATTTTTTCAGCAAAAAAGCGAGAAATCTCGTGGTTATATCACGAGAAATAGGTAAATTTGCACGCAATTTAATTTCATTCATCGCCTTATGACTGCCAATTTTATTGCCGACAAAATTGTCATGGATGGTCTCACTACGATGACGTCCTTCTCATCCCAGCTTATTCCGAAGTTCTTCCACGAACTGTGTCGCTCAGCACGAAGTTTTCGCGCAACATTGAGCTTCAAATTCCCTTTGTCACTGCCGCAATGGACACCGTGACCGAAGCTCCTATGGCTATTGCCATTGCTCGTGAGGGAGGTATCGGAGTAATCCACAAAAACATGTCGATTGAGGACCAAGCTCGTCAAGTCGCTATCGTGAAACGTGCCGAAAATGGTATGATTTACGACCCTATCACCATCAAACGTGGCAAGACAGTGCGTGAAGCCCTCGATTTAATGGCTGAATATCACATTGGCGGTATCCCAGTGGTAGACGATAATATGCACCTTGTAGGCATCGTCACCAACCGCGATCTCCGATTTGAACACAACCTCGACAAGGCCATTGACGAAGTGATGACCTCGGAAAATCTGGTAACGACAAACACAACCACAGACTTGGCTGCTGCTAGCGAAATTTTGCAACAGAACAAGATTGAAAAGCTCCCTGTCATTGACAACCACGGCAAATTGGTGGGTTTGATTACCTATAAAGACATCACCAAAGCAAAAGACAAACCTATGGCTTGTAAAGATGCTAAGGGTCGCTTGCGCGTTGCAGCTGGTGTGGGTGTCACCGCAGACACAATGGAACGCATTGATGCGCTCGTTGCTGCTGGTGCTGACGCTATTGTCATCGACACTGCTCATGGTCATTCAAAAGGCGTGGTAGACAAACTCAAAGAAGCAAAAGCGAAATACCCTGAAGTAGACTTTGTGGTGGGTAACATTGCCACAGGAGAAGCTGCGAAAATGCTTGTAGAAGCGGGTGCAGACGCGGTGAAAGTCGGCATTGGACCTGGCTCTATCTGCACCACACGCGTCGTAGCTGGTGTGGGTGTTCCTCAATTGTCTGCTGTTTATGATGTGGCAAAAGCCTTGGAAGGCACAGGTGTTCCCCTCATTGCTGATGGTGGCTTGCGCTATTCTGGTGACGTTGTCAAGGCTCTCGCTGCTGGTGGTTACAGTGTGATGATCGGTTCATTGGTGGCTGGTTGCGAAGAAAGTCCTGGTGAAACCGTCATTTTCAATGGTCGTAAGTTCAAGACTTACCGCGGTATGGGGTCTTTGGAAGCAATGGAAAATGGCTCTAAAGACCGCTATTTCCAAAGCGGTGTGGACAGCGTGAAGAAACTTGTTCCCGAAGGAATTGCGGGTCGCGTTCCTTACAAAGGCAGTGTTCAAGAAGTGATTTATCAACTTGTGGGTGGTCTTCGCTCAGGTATGGGCTACTGCGGTGCGGCTACAATCGAGTTGCTCCACAATGCTAAGTTCACACGCATTACCAATGCTGGTGTGCAAGAAAGCCACCCTCACGACATCACTATTACAAGTGAGGCTCCCAACTATTCTCGCAGCGAATAGGATAAGCCTTCATTTCTGAAATTCAAACTATTAGATACTAGTGGTTAAATGATTAGATGAAATGAATTACACCTACAAAACAATATCAAAATAAGGTCGCACACAAGGGTCTTTGGGGGATTAAATCTCCCGAAGACCTTTCACGGCCTAAACAAGAAACTGCGTTTTGTCCGCTCGTTTGCGTGAAAATGAGAATGATTTTTTTCCTTAACTTCGTTCGCACGCTCCAGACTCATCCACCAACGCTTCAGATATTTCTCTGTTCTTATGAAACAAATCCTTGTCTTCTTCTGGTTATGTTGCGCTACGCTATCCGCTGTGGCACAGTCCACGAACCGCTCTGTAGTAGCCACGATTGATGGACGCCCCATCTCTCGTGAGGAGTTTGTGTATGCCTATCAGAAGAACAAGGTGCTGAGTGGTCAAGTTTCACTTGCGCCCCGAGATTATCTCAATCTTTATCTCGATTATCTACTAAAAGTTGCTGACGCACAAGCAGCAGGACTTGACACCTCCAAAAGTTTTCGCAAAGAATTTCGTCTCTATCGCGACAGTCAATTGGCAAAAAGACTGGTCAACCCAACTTTCATTGATTCTGTAGCAAAAGTTGTCTTTCAAAAAGAAGAACAGCAACTTAACGGAAAAAGACAAACTAGAATTATCTCATATTCTCCTTGCTGTTCCCTCCACTGCGACAGCTTCACAGAGAGAAGCAATCTCCCAGAGAGCTGACAGCATTTATCGATTGATTTTATCGGGAACAGACTTTTCGCAATTGGCGCAAAAATATAGCGAAGATCAAGGGACAGCGCGCAACGGCGGACGCCTTCCCACCATTTATCCAGGTATGACGGAACTTGCCTTTGAGGAAGCAGCCTACCGTTTGGGGAAAATCAAGTGAGTCGTCCCGTGCTTTCCTCTTATGGCTATCACATTATCTTGATGCGCAATCGTCAGCATTTACCACCATTTGCAGAGGTTTACCCAAGCATCGTAGAAAACTTGCGCAAGAACGACATCGAAGAGATGGCAGCTCAGCAGTCATTGGCACTGATTCAACAAAAAACGGGACAATCTCGTGCAAGCATTATGGACAGTTTAGCACGAACGCTTCCCACCGAAGACAAGACTTTGGCATTGCTTCTCCAAGAATATCACGACGGACTGCTGGTTTATGAGATTTCAAAGCAAAAAGTTTGGGATGCTGCTGAAAAAGCCCCCATTGCTTTTAGCCGAAGTGTTTAAGCGCAATCGAAAAATCTTTGAAATGGTCGCAACCGCGTTTTGTTGGCTATATTGTGGGAGCGCAAACGAAAGCTTTGGCCAAACAAGCGAAAAAGTTGCTCCGCAAAGGAGTTCCTGCAAATATGGAAATCCGAGATTACCTAGCTTCGACACTCAACAAAGATAGTGTGGTTGCTATGGCTAAAGGCCGATATATCGTGCAAAAAGGCGAGATCAGCACCATCGACAATTTGGCATTTGGTGTGAAAAGCGCCAGAGTATTTCTGTTACACGAAAATATGCCATTTACGATGCTAGCTGGTAGCATTGAAAAATGTCCTCAATCGTATGAAGACGCGCGCAGTGAAGTGTTAGAACTTCGTCAAAAAGAATTAGAATCGATGTGGTTAGAACAACTAAGACGTACGCATCGCATCACCATCAACGAAGACGTAGTCAAAACTATTCCCATGGCGCAATAAGCCAGTAGCTATTGCTTAGTTCTAGGCATTCACCCTACCCTAAAAAGGCTATGCAATGTTTGCCCTACTTTCTTCACTAAAACGTTCCGTGCATTTAGTGCGCAAGACGCTAGAATAGACGCAATGCGCAAGATGCTCGTCTAGACAACGACAATTGCAAGACGCATCGTTAGGAAAGATGACCAACAAGACGTTGTGTAAGAAGTATGAGCTTCATTCAAAGTCAATAAGTCCAATTCCCCATTAAGCTATCCATATATGAATAAACGCTTCGCTATTTTTGCAGCAGGTTTTCTATTACTCGGTGCTGCCTTTGCCCAAATTCGTCAAAAAAACATAGTAGACGAAGTGATTTGGGTAGTCGGTGATAGTCCCATCCTTCTATCGGATGTAGAGGATTATCGCGTCAATGCAGAGGCTGAAGGACAGGTGTTCAAAGACCCTTATGCACAGATTCCAGAGCAAATCGCCATACAAAAGTTGTTTCTCCATCAAGCCGAACTCGACTCTATTGAAGTGACCGAGGCCGACGTTGCGTCTTATGCAGACGCACTCCTAGCGGAAAATGTACGCAAAGCAGGATCTAAAGAAACGCTCGAGGCGATTATGCACAAAAGTTATGCACAAATTCGTCAACGCTACATTCAGCAAACTCGCGAACAGCAATTGATGGATGGTGTGCGCCGCAAACTCACAGCCAACATCAAAGTGACTCCTGCAGAAGTGCGCGATTATTTCTCCAAAGTCCCCAAAGATAGTTTGCCTTCTGTGCCGACTCAAGTGGAAGTGCAAATCATTACGCAACAACCCAAAGTGTCGCGCGAAGAAATAGAACGTATTGAAGAACAACTCAATGGCTATGCCAAACGCGTGAACGATGGTGAAGATTTGCACGCATTGCTCGTATGTATTCTCAAGACGGAAGTGCGCGCAATGGTGGAGAATTGGGATTGAGTGGTCGCAACCAATGGGTGAAACCTTTTGCTGATGTGGCCTTCTCTCTCAACGACCCTAAGAAGGTGTCGAAAATCGTAAAGACCGAGTTTGGTTATCACATTATTCAATTGATTGAAAAGCGTGGTGACAAGGTTAATGCCCGTCACATCCTCCTAAAACCAGAGATAAAGGCAGAGGAGGTGGAGCGTTGCATCTCGCGCCTTGACTCGATTGGAACAGATATTCGCAACAACAAATTCTCTTTTGAAGATGCAGCCCGCGAATTGTCTGATGACAAGGACACGCGCAACAACCACGGATTGATGGTGCAAGTTAATCCAATGTCGCGCGAAATTCAAGCACGTTTTGAGATGAAGGATTTGCCTCAAGACGTGGCTAAAGTGGTGGATACACTGCAAGTGGGACAATTGTCTAAGGCATTCACTATGATTGACCCCAAAACAGGGCAAGAAGTTTGCGCGATTGTCAAACTTCGCAGTCGCACGGAGCGTCACCCTGCGAATCTGACTGAAGACTTCCAGACACTCCGCACGGTCTACCTGAACCACCGCAGACAAGAAATTATTCAAAAATGGATTGTCAATAAGATTAAGTCCACCTACACGCGCATTAGTCCCGAATGGCGCAACCATAAGTTCGAATATACGGGATGGCTCAAATAGTCGTGCGCTCTTTGTTCCTCAAAACTTGGTGCATTAGCGGTAAATCCCATTACTCTAAGCAGTAATCGGTATCACTTTTCGTGGTAAATCCTTATCTCTTGTGCACGACAACCGTATCGTTCAAGTAGTTTCTGACTATTCCTCTTGATTTTGAAGAAATTTTTCCTCTTTCGTCGCTCATTTCTGTTTGCAGTAAGCCTACTCTTCGTATGCTTACTGCAGGCTTATGCACTCACCTTGATGCCCAGTCGCAAACGGACTAAGCCACGCGATGAACGCATTCAGATTCATCACGCTGATTTGCTGTTCCGTGATGTTGCCACCACTGGAGATGGACAAGTGCTCAAAGGCAATGTGCTGTTGTCGCATAGCGGAATGCGCTTATCTTGCGATAGTGCTGTTTTCTATGAAGCCTCCAACTCGTTTATGGCTTACGGCAAAGTAAAGTTTCGACAAGGAGATACCCTGTCTTTGACGGGCGACTCATTATATTATGATGGAACGTCGCAGTTTGCGAGGGTATTTCGCAACGTTGTGATGAAACACCGCAAAATGACGCTCTACACCGAACTTCTCAATTACGACCGCATCAAAGGTAGTGGCTTCTACGATACGGGAGGAAAAATTGTAGATGGGAAAACGGTGCTCACTTCACAAAAAGGAGAATACTTCACGGCAAAGCGCGATGCGCAATTTAATGAGGACGTGTTGCTCATCAACAATAAAAAGGATAGTCTTCTCACCAACGATTTGCACTACGACACACGCAGCAAATGGGCACACGCCACAGGACCGACCAATCTCTTTAGTGGTGGGAGTCACATCTACACCATTGACGGAGAATACAACACCCAAACGGAACGTGCAAAACTCACCAAACGACCGCAACTCTTCAACAAAGGAAGAAAATTGGTGGGCGACAGCATCAGTTACGACAAACATCGCGGATATTCGGAAGCTTTCGCAACATTATTTTCATCGACTCTGTAGACATCAACAACAAGAACATTTTGTTGGGAGATTATGGCTATTATAATGAGCCGAAAGGAGAAGCAATGGTGACAAAGCGTGCACTCGGCAAGAACTTCTCACGTGGAGCAGACACGCTTTTTGTCCACGCAGACACCCTCCGTCTTTACTCCTACAATCTCAAGACTGATTCGGCTTATCGTGTGTTGCACGGCTATCCCCACGTTCGGTCTTATCGCACGGACATACAGGCTGTTTGCGATTCGCTCGTGTTCAATTCGCACCTAAACCTTCTCTCCCTCTATCGCGACCCCATTGCGTGGAGTGACGACCGCCAAATCCTGGGAGAAGAAATCAATGTCTTCACCAACGACTCAACGATAGACTCTGTTTACATTGAGCGACAAGCCTTGATTGTGCAATCCCTTCCCGACAGTGCGCTCTTCAACCAAGTAGCGGGCAATTTGATGCAGGCTTATTTCCGCAATGGTGATATCTATCAGACCCGCGTAGATGGGAATGCCATCCTCGTAAACTTCCCGATGGAGAAAGATAGCACCTTCCTCTATCAGAATTATTGCGAAGCAGCAAAGCTCCGCGTTGATGTGCGCGACAAAAAGATGCAACGTTTCTGGGCTGGTCCTAATCCTATTGCCAAGACCTATCCCATCGGAATGGCGCCTCCCGAACATAATCGTTTGACAAACTTTGCGTGGTTTGACAATATCCGACCAAGAGGCCCTGAAGATCTTTCGAATGGCGTCCGAAAAGTGCTGAAACGCGCTTGAAAGAAATGCCAAGAAGAAATGCTCCTCTCCAATCTTTACACCTCCAAACTGCCGCCAATGACTCGACGCAGCTCAAAACGGAGAATGCACAACCTAAGTCTTCTAAAGTAGCTAATTCGGAAACAAAGGCAACTACTTCACAAGCAAAAGTAACAGCTTCACAAACAAAAGCAACTACTTCGCAAAAGGCAACTACTTCGCAAACAAAGGAAGCACAAGAAACGAAGAAAACGAAAGCAACAAAAGCGACTAAGGCGGCAAAATAAGCATTTATCACTCTAACATCAGGATAGCCTATGGCTGACATCATTCATCTCCTTCCCGACTCAGTAGCCAATCAAATTGCTGCTGGCGAAGTTATTCAACGACCTGCGTCGCTGATAAAAGAGCTGGTGGAAAATAGTATTGATGCAGGTGCCGATCGCGTGCAAGTCATTGTGACAGATGCCGGTAAGACCTGCGTGCAAGTCATTGACAACGGCAAAGGAATGAGTGAAACAGATGCAAGATTGTCCTTCGAACGTCACGCTACTTCTAAGATTCAAAAAGCAGACGACCTCTTTTCGCTCCAAACGATGGGATTCCGTGGCGAAGCCTTGGCATCCATTGCTGCTGTGGCACAAGTGGAACTGCGCACTCGCACGGCAGAAGACGAATTGGGCGTGAGCATCCAAATAGAAGGTTCGAAAGTGACGAACCAAGAAGTGATTGCGTGTCCTGTTGGTGCCAACTTTTCTATTAAGAATCTGTTTTTCAACATCCCTGCGCGTCGCAAGTTTTTGAAAAGCAACCACACGGAATTGTCTAACATCGTAGCTGAATTTGAGCGCATCGCACTTGCTCATCCTGAATTGTCTTTCCATCTCAGCACCCCCGATTCCGTTCTTTTAGATTTGCCTTCTGGCAACTTCCGACAACGCATCGTCAATATCTTTGGACGTAGTCTCGACAAACAAATCATTCCTTTGAAGGTGGAAACACCGATGGTCACGATAGTCGGTTTTGTGGGAAATCCCGAAAGTAGCAAGAAAAAAGGCGCACGACAATTCTTTTTTGTCAATGGTCGTTATATGCGACACCCTTATTTCGCCAAAGCGGTGCAAAATGCCTACGAACGACTCATTCCCGAAGGAGATCAAGTGCAGTTTTTTTCCTTCAAATGGTGGTCGATCCCTCAAGAATCGATGTAAATATCCACCCAACAAAGACAGAAATCAAGTTTGAAGATGAGCAGGCTATTTGGCAAATTCTTCGTGCTGCGGTGAGAGAGTCTTTGGGAAAATTCAACGCCATTCCAACAATTGATTTTGAAGCTGGCGAATCGCTCAATCTACCTGTATTTCAAGAAGGAGATTTCTCTGACGTTCAAGAACCAAGCATCTCCATCGACAATGATTTCAATCCGTTCCTCACGGGAAATGCTGGCGACACGTCCATTTTTTCCACTTCTACAACAGCCAACAGTGGACTCGCAACAAACGGAAATGGTTTTACGAATTTGTCGACAAACACTGGGGGTACTTCTCAAAACGCAGCTACTTTTGGAGGAAATTCGCCAAGTACACACACATCACGGGGTTGGGAAAATGCCTTTGATGTGTCGCAAGATGAGAACTTCACGTCTACTTCTCACGGCAATCCTGCGCTCTCTACACCCAATGCTTCATTTCAGTGGGAAACGCCAAGCACGACAGACGATCAACCCACACTTTATGCGCAACTCGGGGAATCCGTTCAGCAACACTGGGAAATTGCAACCCTCGATTTCATTCAATATAAAGGACGCTACCTCCTTGCTCCAACCGACGAAGGTCTACTCATCATAGATCAGCATCGGGCACATATGCGCATCTTGTTTGATGATTATGTGAGACAAATCTCTAGACACGAACAAGCCGCACAAGGACTACTCTTTCCCCAAATCATTGAAGTGGCTCCCAACCAAATGGCTATTTTGCAGGCAATCGAGTCGGAGCTCACAGACATAGGTTTTGAACTTTCCTATTTGGGCAATAACAGCTACTCTGTGTTGAGTGCTCCAGCCAGCATTGATGGCATCGACCCTGTCTTGCTACTGCAAAACATTCTGGATGATGCACAACAGCACGACACGGAAATTCACGAAGAAGTAGTGAATAGCATCGCACTCTCAATGGCTAGAAAGTCCGCGCTTCCTGTTGGACAATTTCTCAACACAGATGAAATGAGAGATTTAGCCACAAAATTGTTCCAAAGTAGCGAACCTTCGTTTGCTCCAAACGGCAAAACAATTTTCCAAATCATTCCTCATCGTTTGCTCACGCAGAAATTGGAATAGGCAGATTTTGACATTAAAACATCCAACTTATTACCCCATTATCCCCTATGAGCGACGGCAATTTCAATCGCAGTATGCTTCCGAGCAATAGTTTTTCAAAGTGGAGTCCGTGCGGGACAAGCTCGTATGCAACAATTTGCTCAAGAAGCGTTCAAAGCCACCTTAGATCAACACAAGGCATTGGTTTCTCCTGATGTTGCGGAGCAATTATTGACGACTTTTTTACAGCAGTTGAAGCAAAGAGGATAACGAGATATTCTCTTTCCCTTAGATCGTTTAGTTTACTTCCCGATGGATGCCCCATAGATGTTCTACGGCGTCCTCAAATCTCTAAGGTTTTCTCAATAAATAGAGAAACCAATAGGAAAACACAATCAAGATTTACGCGGACAACATCAAATAGAATCCGCTTTATATATTGGAGTTGCTTTCGCCATAGAAGTAACATAGAACTATAAGATGAATATATCCCTGCATAATCACCCAAAATGCGGATATTTGGCAAATAAACGGGAGAAAGGGGCAGAAATCAAGAAGTATTGCGTAACTTTGCAGCATAGATAACCAGTGTAAACTGTATTATTCTAATTCGGATAGCAAACAAACCTGTGAAAGTACTACGTAAACAACTATGGGTATTCTTCGTTATGTTATTTATCGTAGGATGCCAGAAAACAGAAAAACAATATCATATAGGCGTTTCTCAATGTTCTGATGATGCTTGGAGAAATAAGCTCAACACTGAGATGCGCATTGGCGGATATTACTACAACAATCTTGATATTTCCATTGCTTCAGCGCAAGACAACGACGATTTGCAAATTCAGCAAATCGACAGCCTTGTCGATGCTGGAGTAGACTTGTTGATTGTCTCTCCCAATAAGCTAAGCACGATGTCTGATGCCATCGATCGGGCTTATGACAAAGGTATTCCCGTTATTCTTCTGGACAGAAAAAGCAAATCTCCCAAATATACAGCTTATATTGGCGCGGACAACTATGAGGTTGGACGCACGATGGGCGGTTATGTGGCTGGCAAACTCAAAGGAAAAGGGAATGTGGTGGAGATTATGGGATTAGATGGTTCTTCACCTGCCGATGAACGCCACCGCGGTTTTGTGGATGCGCTGAAGAAACATCCCAACATCAAACTGTTGGAAAGCAGAAATGCGGATTGGACAGAGAAAACTGCACGCGCACAAATGGACACGCTTCTGGCGCACTACTCTTCCATTGATTTAGTTTTTGCACACAATGACCGTATGGCTTTGGGAGCTCGTGAAGCCCTCCCAAGCTGCCGACCGCAAAGACAGTATGCTCTTTGTCGGTATTGATGCACTCCCCACTCCTCAAGGGGGCATTGATGCCGTGCGCAAACATCGTATGACGGCATCGTGCCTTTATCCCACACGAGGAGACCGCGTCATAGAATTGGCGATGAATATCCTCGAGGGACGTCCCTATGAACGCAACAACAAACTCAAAGTTGCCGTCGTGACGCAAGACAATGCGACACTGTTGCATATGCAAGCCGAAGAACTCAACCGACAATACACCCGACTGCAAGATATTCACGGAAAAGTGGACGAATATCTCACTCGTTATCAGCTGCAAACGCTATTTATCTTCCTTTTGGTGGCTGTTATTGTCTTGATTCTGGCTATTTCTGTTTGGATTTTCCGCTACTACGCCTACAAGCATCGCATAGCCGAAGAAGCCTCAAAGTCGAAACTCAATTTCTTCACCAACGTTAGTCACGAATTCCGCACACCGCTCACACTCATTGCCGATCCGATTGAGCGGTTGTTGGAAGACAATAGTCTGTCTTCTCAACAAAATTCATTACTTAAGGTGGCGCACCAAAACGCACGTGTGCTACTGCGACTCATCAACGAGATTCTCGATTTGCGCAAAGCACAAAGTGGCACAATGCGACTCAGAATTTCTCAATTTGATTTGACCACTCATCTTAAACTTTGGGTGGACAGTTTCAAAAACCTCACACAACAGCGCAATATCTCCTTAACACTCAATGCTCCCGACGCTCTTCCCTTCGTGGGTGATTTGCATCGTATTGAATTGATTTGCTACAACTTACTCTCCAACGCCATCAAATTTACGCCTGATGGGGGTAAAGTGGATGTTACGGTTTCAATAGAGAAGAAAGGAGTCTCTATCAAGGTGTCGGACACGGGAAAAGGGATCGAAAAGAGCGAACTATCGCACATTTTCGAGCGTTTCTTCCAAGGCAACAACAACCAAGGAGGCACGGGTATTGGACTTGCCGTGGTGAAATCCTTTATCGAATTGCACCAAGGCTCTGTTCAGGTGGAAAGTGAAGTGGGCAAAGGCACTTGCTTCAACATCTATCTCCCTCAACTTCACTTGGAAGAGCAGGAAGAAAGCCTTCAACCAGTGCCACAAACAATAACAAACTCAACGGATGTAGACCTAGAGGAAACTCTCTCCGAATACATCTCTACCACTCAACAGGACGTTGCCAAAGAGCAGCTCACCAACCTAGATCAAGAGGGACAAACTCCAACCCTATGTGTTGGTGGTAGATGACCACGCTTCTATTCGCGACTACGTTTCGCAGCTTCTGAGCGAAGCGAACTACAAAGTGCTCACAGCCTCCAACGGAGAGGAGGGATGGAATTTGGCTTTGCGTCAAGTGCCCGACCTAGTTATTTGCGATGTTTCTATGCCCGTTTTGGGAGGATTGGAACTTTGTCGTCGTCTCAAGGATCATGAGATTACGTCTCACATTCCCGTGGTTTTGCTCACTGCAAACTCCCTTGACGATCACCGCGCTGAAGGCTACGACAGTGGAGCCGATGCCTATATCACCAAAACCATTTAATGGTAAAGTGCTTCTCTCACGTATCGAAAATCTCCTCGTCAATCGTCAAAAACTTCGCAATCTTTTTGCCAACATCACCGAACCTTCCACTACTCCAACCCTCGATGTCGATGGACAGTTCATCGAGAATTTCAAAGCGAAGATTAGGGAACAACTTTCCAATGCTACACTCACAGTGGAAGACTTGAGTGCAGAAATGGGAATGAGCCGCGTGCAACTCTATCGCAAGGTGAAAGCACTGACCGATGTTTCCCCTGTGGAACTTATTCGCATCACTCGATTGAAACGTGCCGAATCACTTCTTCTGCAAGGGGGTAAAACCATTGCTGAGGTGGCTTACGAAGTGGGCTTCTCTTCGCCTTCTTATTTTTCTAAATGTTTCAAAGAACATTTCGGCTGTCTTCCTGGCGAGAAACTTCGCCCTTGACTCTTTCAAATGCTCAGATTATCTATAACACAACGGATAACTTTTACAGATAATCTGGCATAATGAGTGACTTTATCGCTCCTTTTCTCCCCCATTTCGTGGGTACTTTTCTCGCAAAGGGGGTGTTTCGATGTATCTTCGCTCCGCAAGGGAAAAGTATGTCTATCTAACTGATTTTCAAGCAATGTAACACCAATGTAATGATATAACAAATCGTACAATCAGTAACAAATATGATACGTGTACGATATTTTTCATCATCCGCAACAAGTGTGACATAGCAAATCGGAAGAATGCCTTACCTTTGCACTGCAATCCGAAAAGAATGGGCAATTACACTGCGCTTCGAACGAGCTTCAAACCTCATTTTAACGACAGAATTTTGCTCAAACTTCCCTCACAGAACAGCGTCGCGTTTACTCTAAAACAAAACGACGCTCCCAAAAATCTCTGTCTGTTCGTTTCCTCAGACTACAACAAACGCTCCCCTCATCAAGGGAGACCATAGAGGAAACTATACATTCCCTCACAGACCTAAATACTATCTAGCTTCAAAAGCTATGCCACAGACAGAGTAAACTCTTTATTCCCTCACAGATTCAATTACTATCTCTAACTACAAAAGCTATACAACAGACAAAGTAAACTTTATTCCCTCACAGAACGATTTATAGCTTGTTTATGCAAGCAAAAGTGGTGTCAAGAGTAGCCCTCTTGATGCCCTTTTTGTTTTATCCACTTCTTGCTGTCCCTTCCTCTCTTACTACTCTGACCGATGACACTGGTCATCGGACGCAAGGTGTGCAATCTCACTACGAATGTGCGTAACACAACAGCGCAGAACGGCAGTCGGAAATGTTAAATCTGAGAGCGAAAAATGGTACGAGTTTTCTTAATTCTAGGAACGAAATAATCCACTTTGTTGTCGCCACGCAATGATTTTTGGGAGAAAAAAATCTTCAATCATCGCAAGTGCTGGCGATTTTGTCGGGCATTTTCAAAATTCCGTCGGACGAAAAAGAAATTTCGTGGGACGGAATTTTCAAAATCTCCCACAAAATTGCACGAACGAGCCGTCGTTTCTTCGCATCTAAGCACAAACACCCCAAAAACAAGCCGTTTTCTTGCGATTTCATCAAAAAACTGCGATTTTCAAAGGCGCGGAGAATCGCGTATTTCCGCCCAGTCTTCTTGTCGCTCGAATTTTCGTGTTAAATGGAGGGGTAAATCGCGCAAAGTTTCCTTAAACGAAGGTATTGTCCGAAAAAAAGTGTGTAAGTTTTCCTGTTCCCCCTCCCCTTTTGTTAGGCTAGCCTAACAAAAAGGGAGGCATTTTTGCAATGGAAAATTAGGTTGTTTATTTGATATACCAGTCGTCAAACTGGTAAAGGCGATGTGAATAGGTTTCTGTTGTCATTTGCAGTGCCACAGACCCCCAAAAAGGAAAAACTACCGATTCGGGCGAAGGCATCGAAGCTCGCATATTCAATGTGCGTTTATAACAGCGATTCAGTCGCTCAATCCAATTGGTAGTACTTAGCATCCGCTGTAGATGAGGGGGGAAACGAAGATAGGTGAAGTAAGCTATACTTCTGGGATGGGATAATCTACTGAAAGAAGGGTATTTACGCGACCATTTCTCCGTGAACTTCTTCAGATTCTCATAAGCTTCTATGGGGGTAATATCCGTTGTCTCCATGGGAAACACCTCATTGAGGTCGGCTTGGAGCTGTTTCCGATCCTTCCTTGCTATTAACCCCAGTGCATTTCGCTTGAAATGCACTGTACAAAAGTTGATGAAATGCCCTAGGAAAGGCCTTTTTAATGGCATTCTCGATTCCAGAAAGCCCGTCTGAGATAATGACATCCACCGACTCTACTCCTCGGTCTTTGAGCGCTTCTAGCTCCATTTCCCAGCATAATGCACCTTCTTCGGGGTGATGCACCACGCTAAGAACCTCGCGTTTACCACCAGGAAGCAAACCCAGAATGCTATAATAAGCTTCTTGAGAAACGTTTCCATCGCGACGTGTGGCTACGTAGGTTGCATCGATATAAAGCGCTAGGTAGCGTTGGGAAAGAGGACGCAATAGCCAAGCATTTACGTCTTCTCTGCAAGCATTCGTTAGCACGCTAACTTGCTGTTTACTATATGTTTTACCGTATATCTTTTTCGCAAATCTCACCGATATCGTGGCACGTTAAACCACGAACATAAAGTTCATGAAATAGGGCTGCGCGCTCGTCTGCTTCATTTTTTAGAATACCCAATATCATGGGACGGAAAGCACCAGAGCGAGTGCGAGGAATGCGCAACTCGAAGCAAAGACCTTGACTGCGCCATTTGCGGGGACGGAAGCCGTTGCATTGTTCTCCCTCATGGGAGTCGACAAACAGGCTTCGCTCATGACGACTCATGGCATCCAATAAGGATTCTACTAATGTGTTAAAATGACCTCCAGAGGAGAGAAATGTGGAAAAATAATTCCGATATTTAGTGGCATCGTAAGCTCCATTGTTCTTGATTGTTTTTTTAGTTCACCACAAAAATAAGAACTTTGGAGCTTACACACAAATTTTGGACACTATCTAAACGAATGAAAAGTAGCCACTGCAATGAATGAAAAGAAGCCGCACCAGCAATTAATATGCTAGTGCGGCTATTGCGTAAACAACAAATGTTGCGTTATTTCTTTTGGGGCTTAGCTTGCAAGCCGTATCCCTTCTTCTTGTCCAGGATGAAGAGGACAACAGCAAGGACAACAGAAATGACACCAAAGCAGGTGAAAATCATCATTGAGCTGCGATAAGTGGGGTCGGCTTGGTTCTTACTACCAATCCACATGGGAACGAGAGAAAGACCGATGTTTTGGATGTAGAAAATGATAGCGAAGGCAGAACCTAACAATTTCATGGGGATTATCTTCGGTACACTAGGCCACATGGCAGAAGGCACCAAAGCAAATGCGATGCCAAGGATGATCATCAAAATCACAGCAAACCATCCGTAGGGAAGTACATTCGTCATAAAGGTGAAGTGCACAGCAGTGAGCATGGCTGCACCAATAATCATGAGTGTTGCACCCTTACCGATGCGGTCGTAAACAATGCCGAAAATAGGAGTCAAGACGATGGTACCAAAAGGCAAAACACCAGGGATGAGTCCAGCAAACGCTTCGGGAACATTATAGTTAGCAATCATGAGTTTGGTAGCAAACTTGAGGAAGGGGAACACTGCGCTGTAGAAAAGAAGACAGAGCAAAGCGATGATCCAGAAACCTGGATTAGAGAAAATCGCACCTAGATCGGAGAACTTAAAATTGTCTTCGCTCGATTCTTCTGTTGCTTTCTTACCTTCAACTGCAACGATGGACGCATCTAATTTTCTGTCCATCACATTGTAAGCGATGAAGCAAAGCAAACCGATGATCAAAAGACTCGTTGCAAACAAAACAGGAGTTTGAAGACTGCCAGTACTTTTTGCAAGAATAGGGTTTAAGCCCAAAGCAGCAGCAGTACCCAAACGCGCAAGACCTACCTGCACGCCCATTGCTAACGCAAGTTCGTGACCGGTAAACCATTTGGTAATTGTCTTAGAAATCGTGATACCGGTGATTTCTGCGCCCACACCAAAGATGGCAAAACCTAAACTGGCTACGGCTGCCGACATGGGAAGATGGAAATTGAAAGCATCGATGCTGAACACAGATGCTCCAAAATCAACAGACACTGCAAGATATTTAATGATAACTCCGACCAACATCAACGAAGCACTGAGCAAACCAGTGAAACGAATGCCGAGTTTGTCGAGGATGAGACCTCCAAAGAAGAGCATCAACAAGAAGACATTGATGAGTCCGTAGCTTCCAGAGAAGAATCCGTAGTCTTTAGCAGACCATCCAAGGCCACCTTCCGCGATGGATTTTGTGAGAATGCTCTCCAATGGAGAGAACAGGTCGGTGACGTAGTAGCCCATCATCATAGTGATCGACACGATGATGAGCGCACTCCAACGCGCCTTAGGCGAGTCGTTGAGCTTTTGTGTGATTGATTGTGTAAGAGACATATTGATATTTGATTGATTTTACAAGTTAGAAGTCAGCACCTCCGATTTTGTTTCAAAGCTTTTGAACGACGGCTACGCGCTATTTCAAATACTTATCGAGCCAACGGAAGAAAGTGCGTTGCCACAGAATACCATTTTGCGGACGCAACACCCAGTGGTTTTCGTCAGGGAACAACAAGAGTTGAGCAGGCACTCCACGAAGTTTTGCAGCCGTGAAAGCACTTTGCGCTTGCGTGTATTCGATGCGGAAATCCTTTTGTCCGTGAATGCAAAGGATAGGAGTGTCCCAACGATCAACATACAAGTGAGGAGAAGTGCGGAATATCTTCTGTTGCTGACCTTCTGCATTCTTGTGCCAAGGTGCGGCGCCCATATCCCAGTTGGCAAACCAAAGTTCCTCCGTCTCGGTATATTGTTGTTGCGTGTTGTAAATGCCATCGTGCGCAATAAAGGCTTTGAAACGCTTGTTGTGGTTTCCTGCCAACCAATAGACGCTAAATCCTCCAAAGGAAGCACCAACAGCACCGAGGTGTTCACGATCTACATAAGGTTCATTGGCGATGTCGTCAATGGCAGAGAGATAGTCTTTCATGCACTGACCAGTGTAGTCGCCACTGATTTGCTCTAACCATTCGTGGCCAAAACCAGGAAGTCCACGGCGATTAGGAGCTATGACGATGTAGCCTTGAGCAGCCATAATCTGGAAATTCCAACGATAGCTCCAAAATTGGCTCACAGGACTTTGAGGACCGCCTTCACAAAACAGCAAAGTGGGATATTTCTTTGTAGAATCGAAGTGAGGAGGATAAATCACCCAACTGAGCATCTGCTTTCCATCGGTTGTTCTTGTCCATCGCTCTTTTACTTCTCCCCACGCAAGATTGTCGTAGAAGTACTTGTTTTCTTCTGTTAATTGAGAAGGACGACCAGTTTTTGCGTCTACCAAGAAAATCTCATCTGCGGCTGCCATAGAATGACGCTTCGTGAGTAATTGTTTTCCCCCGTTAAGCGGAGCCACCAACGAATAGTCTGCTTGTTCATTGGTGATTTGGCGCACTTTTCCTTGGAGATTGGTGACATGAAGATTGGCTTTTCCGTGCCAAACTCCCACAAAGAACAGTTGTTTGCTGTCAGCACCCCAAGCAAAGCCGTCTACCCCACTGTCGAAGGACTCTGTGACGTAGGTCTTTTTTCCTGATTTCAAATCATAGACGCACAAACGCGCACGGTCGCTTTCATATCCATCGCGCTCCATACTGCTCCAAGCCACGGATTTACCATCGGGAGAAAATTGTGGATTGATGTCGTAGCCCACATTCGCATCAATCTTTGATTGATTCACTGCTTGATGCTGAAGACTTTTGGTGTAGTCAATAGAAGTGGGTGCAGTCCATCCCTCAGGTTTGCAGAGATTGCGTGTTGTTCCAGAGGGGATGTCATAAAGGAAGATGTCGCTGTCGGTGGAAGTGGCGTAATCACGTCCCACTTTCTTGCGACAAGTATAAGCTACTTGTGCACTATTCGGACTCCAAGCCAATTGCTCGTTGCCGCCAAATGGCATCATAGGTGATTCAAAGGGTTCTCCCTCCAAAAGGTCTTTGCCACTGTGACGCGCTCACCATCAAATTCCGCCAAGAAGGGATGAGGAGCAGAGGTGACATACTGATCCCAATGTTTGTACATCAAATCGTTGATGACCATACCCGTTGCTTTGGGTAAGTCGGCTTCTTTGGGTGCAATAGCCGTATGTTGTGGCACTTCTTTGACCAGAATGACGCGTTTTCCGTTGGGAGCGAAAAGAAAATCCACCACATCGTCTTCTTCGTGGGTGATTTGTTTGCGCTCTGAGCCATCAGCTTTCATCGTCCACAACTGACTGCTTCCGCTCTCGCTTGAAAGGAAAACGATGCGCTCTTCATTGCCGAAGCGCACCCACACTGCGCCTGATTCGCTTTTCGCAGAAGTGGTGAGTTGTTGCGACTTTTTGTTCTTAATGTCTAAGAGGTAAAGCACAGAGTGCGACTTGTTCTCCGCCACACTATAATAACTAACAGCATACACGGCATGAGTGCCTGCTGCATTGGGAGATACCGTACCGATGCGCCCCATAGCCCATAGTGATTCAGGCGTCATACGGTCGGAACTCAATTTCGGCATTTGACGACCAATGAAAGTTTCTGCAGCAGCTTCTGTTGCTGCTGTGGTGGTCAGTCCTGCCACACTCAAAGCTGTGGCAGCTATCATGGTGGGTATGTTCATAAACGATGATATTATACGAGAGTCGGGAGTGTAAATCCTTCAAAAGAAATATAATCTCAGAAAAAAGAAGGAAATAACCAAAGACAAATGTAGGAACATTCAATAAGTATAAGCGGTTGTGCAACCAACTTATAATATACTCGGAGAGACGCACTCTCACGGGAGCGCGTCTCTACCTAAGTTCCTTGTTTTATTTCTGTTGTTCGTTGCGCTTGCGCTGTTCTTCAACGAGCTTTTGTTGCTCAGCTGCCAAAGCTGCCAAACGCGCGCTCAAGCCCGAAGGCTTCTTATTGGGATTGTTCTTGTTGCGTTCGTAGGTTGCTTCCAACTTTTCCAACAATTTAGCATCGTCAGTGCTCCAACGCAAATACCACATGGTGAGCGCGCTGCTGAAGAGCGAGATGAAATAGTAGAAGTTCAAACCTGCGCTGTATTTGTTGAACATAAAGAAGAACATCACAGGCATCAAGAACATCATATATTGCATAATCTTCATCTGCTGACCTTGTTGTCCAGCTGCCGCCATAGAGTCTTGTTGCTGACGCATGGTCATCATACTATACAGCACATTGGAGAGACAGAAGAGTATGCAGAAGAGCGAGAGGTGATTGCCCAATCCCCAGATTTCGCCCGACCAACTGATCAAATCGTCATACGCAGAGAGGTCGTCTGCCCAAAGGAAACTTTGTTGACGCAACTCGATAGCGTTAGGCACGAAGTTGAACATCGCAATCCAAATAGGCATTTGAATGAGCATCGGCAGACATCCGCCCATCATACTCACGCCGTGTTGAGAATACAACGTTTGAATCTCTTGCTGACGCTGGAGCGCGTTATCTTTGTCCTTATACTTCTCGTTGATTTTTTCTACCTTCGGACGCAACACGCGTTGCTTTGCGCTACTCATAAAGCTCTTTGCGCGTGAGGGGAACACAATGGCGCGCAATATCAGCGTGATGAGCACCAAAACAAGCCACATCGGGAGATTGAGCGAAGTGAGGAAGTCGAAAACGTAGATGGTGAAGAAACGGTTTACCCAACGCACAACAGGCCAACCCAAATACACCAACTTTTGGAGGTCAATGTCTTGTCCTTTGTTGAGCGAGTGCTTGTCCATCGATTGGAGCAAGCGGAAATTATTGGGACCGAAATACCATTGGAATTGCGCTGGAGTTTTGCCAGAAGCATCAAAGGCACTCTCCATTTGCGCAGCATAATGCTTGAGATAACCATTGTTGTTCTTCTCATCCTCGCTTTCACTCGTGAGTTTCACGTTGGTGAGCGGTGATTTAGCGATGAAGCAAGAACTGAAATACTGATTTTTGAAAGCAATCCATTCGAGGTTTTCTTCGATTTGCTTCTCATCGTTACCGCGCTCTTTGAGGTGGTCGCTACTTCCTTCCACATCTTTATAACTGAGTGTGGAGTATTGGTTTTCAAAATAGAATCCCTTTTCAAACTGACGCACGTGGTCAGTGAGCGCAATACCCACGGTCTTAGTTTTTGGCGACACCTCTTGTGAAAGTCCTTCAGAGCGCAGGCTCATATTGAGCATATAATCTTCAGACAACACATAGTCGAAAGCCAATTTCTCGCCATGCTTACCCACAGCTTCCATCGTTACGGAATTCTTCGTGACTTGCACGGGCTTGAAATAAAGGTTTTCTGTGTCAATGTTACGTTGCTTCGTTTCGATGGTAAAGTTCATCGAAGCATCGTTGGAGTTGTACAGCACTAAAGCGTTGTTTTTCCCTTCGTTATAGTCCTTATATGACTTATATTCTTTGAGCAAAACTTGACTTATTTGTCCGCCTTTGGAAGCAATCGTAACTTCGATTTTGTCGTTGCTCAACACCACAGGCTTCAAAGAGTCGTTAGCCACACTGGCTTGTGCAAAAAGTGCCGTGCTATCAAGGGTTGCAGCATCTGTTTGTTGCATAGACGCGGCATTAGCAGCAGACTTTTTGTCTTTTGCTTGAGCCGTTACCTCAGTGTTCTGCGTTTGTTCGGCTGATTTGTTGTGAGATGACCAATAAGAGAATCCGAAGACTACTAAGGCCATCAGCACAACGGCTGTGACGGTATTTCTATCCATTGAGATTTGTTTGACAATCGAGAGAGGACTCTCGAATAAAAGTTCTTTTCGTAGGAAAGTGCGCTGACGTCAAAGCCAGCGCACTCTTTTTTTAATTTGTACGCTATTCCGAGCCAGACTTTATGCTTCCACTTCGCTCTGGTGAGCAATGGCAGTCTTCACAAAAGTCGAGGAAGAGCGGATGAGGTTCGAGCACAGTGGAAGAGTATTCGGGATGGAACTGCGTACCAATGAACCATTTAAGTGTGGGGATTTCCACAATTTCTACAAGTCCACTTTCGGGGTTAGTACCTACGCACTTCATTCCCTTTTCTTCATATTGTGCAAGGAAGTCGCTGTTGAATTCGTAACGATGGCGGTGGCGTTCGCGAATCACATCGCTTCCGTAAATCTCGCGTGAACGAGAACCAGCTTTCACCGCGCATTCGTAACCACCAAGGCGCATTGTGCCACCCATATTGGTGATGTTCTTCTGCTCTTCCATAATGTCGATGACGTTGTGCTTCGTCTTGCTGTTGAGTTCGGTGGAGTTGGCATCAGCATATCCCAATACATTGCGAGCGAACTCTACCACCATCATTTGCATACCGAGGCAAATACCGAAAGTAGGCAAGTTTTGTTCGCGGCAATAGCGAGTGGCAATGAGTTTTCCCTCGGTGCCACGCTGTCCGAATCCAGGACAAATCACATAGCCTGCCATTCCTTGAAGCATCTCAGCCACATTCTCGTTGGTGATGTTCTCAGAGTTGATGAAATGGCAACGCACCTTGCGGTCATTGTAAACACCAGCTTGTTGAAGTGCCTCGATGATAGATTTATAAGCATCTTGCAAATCATACTTACCCACCAAACCAATGTGCAATTCTTCTGTGGCATTGCTGCGACGATCGAGGAAGGCGCGCCAAGGGCCAAGACTTGGTTTTTCACCGACGGGCATACCCAACTTTTCAAGAATCACGCGGTCAATGCCTTGATCTTGCATACACACAGGCACTTGATAAATGGAGGGCATATCAGGACTTTGGAACACGGCATCGGGACTCACATTACAGAAGTTGGCCACCTTCTTGCAAAGTCCAGCATTGAGTTCGTGTTCAGTGCGGAGCACCAAGATGTCGGGTTGAATACCTTCGCTCTGCAACTCCTTCACAGAGTGTTGCGTAGGTTTAGTTTTGAGTTCTCCTGCAGCAGCCAAATAAGGAACATAGGTGAGGTGGATGCAAACGGCATTCTTCCCCAATTCCCACTTGAGTTGTCGGATGGCTTCCACGAAAGGCAAGCTCTCGATGTCACCAATCGTTCCGCCGATTTCAGTGATGACAAAATCATAACCGCCTTTTTTGCCGAGATAAAGCATATCGCGCTTGATTTCGTCGGTGATGTGAGGCACCACTTGGATTGTTTTGCCCAAATAGTCGCCACGGCGTTCTTTGTCAATCACACTTTGGTATATGCGACCGGTAGTGAAATTGTTGTAGCTCGTAGTTTTGATGCCTGTGAAACGCTCATAGTGACCGAGGTCAAGGTCAGTTTCTTGCCCATCATCGGTGACATAACATTCGCCGTGTTCATAGGGGTTGAGCGTACCTGGGTCGATGTTGATGTAAGGATCAAACTTCTGAATCGTGATGTTAAAGCCGCGCGCTTGGAGCAGCTTACCAATAGAACTAGCAATGATGCCTTTACCAAGAGAAGAGGCAACACCACCTGTGACAAAGATATATTTGGTTTCAGCCATAGGATGAATATGATTTTACGATGAATGAGGGGGAATTAGTCCAAAACGACTCCTTCTTGCTTGAGTTGTTCCAACACGCGCTGCACATCACTCTCCACTGTTGTCGCAGGAGCATCGTCATAGTGTTGAAGAAGAAAAAGAAACGACGTCAGCCAGTTGAAATTCCTTTGTGGAAAAGGCTTGATAAAGGTCGAAAGCCGTCTCGTTGAGCGTGATGAGTCTGTTGAAATCAACGAGTGCGGCATCGCTCGCGAAAAGCACGTGTTCGCCACACACATCACGCAGTTGAAAAGAAGGATTGAACTTCATTGTATATTCCGAGATTCGTTGTAATTACTTGCGAAGAGAAAGAGTATTTGCGACGCGATGCCACCCTTCATAAAGGAAAAGCAAGGGTCTACGACAGACTACAGATGCAGTCCACAAACGCGCATAAAGTTGCCAAAACCAGTGAGTGGCGGAATGAAGTTTCGACTTTCGCTGAAACTGCACCACTTTGCCGAGTATGTCAGTGCGCTTGCATTGTTCTTGGCTTCCGATGTTGCCATCTCCTTGTAACCAGCAATCGCTGTCGTTGCAAGCGATGATGCGATGCAACATCCAACGGCCGTCTAGGGTATAGGCTAAAACGATGTCGCCACAACGATAGGAGGATTCTGCAAATCGTTGCAAAACCACCGAATCGCGATGATGCTCTAGCATAGGGCGCATACTCCGTCCGCGCACGCGCATTTTCACTTGTCGCCCTTGGAGGAGCAGGCTACGGATTTCCGCAAATAGCACCTCCGTTTTCACATCTTTCACCACCCTTTCAAGCACCCTTCTTTCTACTTAAAGTGTGGTAACTCAACTCTGCGGCTTCCCGATTGGGCAAACATTTCAACTGATAGGCAGGCACTTGAGCCACAATTTTCTCCACAGTGGCACAGATGGCAGCATACATCGCTTTGTCCCACATCATTGCGGAGCAAGAAGCCAGCAACGACGCAAAGGCTTCAATGTTTTTTAGCCGCGAAATACTGTTTTCTCCAGCTTGTTGCAAGCGCAAGGCTCCTCCTAATGAGCAACAAACATTGCGGTAGCAGGGAGTTTTTCCGCTCCACGGCGTCCCCCACACCTGCACTTGTCCGTCAGCTGCGATGCGCACCACGGGGTTGTCGTCATTGAGCAACGCAGTGTGGGGAATATGCTTCAACCATAATTGCGAATGCGTGCTTTTTCCCGTTCCACTACGCCCTTGAAACAAAAAGGCTGTGTCGCCAATGTGAGGTACGGAGGCGTGAAAAAGGAGGGTTTCGCGGTAAGCCCCAGCAAACGCATAGCAGAGCATTATCGCATTATTGATAATCGCATCCTCATTTCTTGATCCAGTAGCCATCACCAATTTTGTTTGGCTAAATTTCCGATCGGCATAAAGGACAGCACAGGGGGCATCGCCCTCTAAAGCCATCATCATAACGTAGTCACCATCTGCATTGCGCCACATTTCAAAGACAAAATCCGAAGCGGGCACTTGCGCGACATACTGAAAAAGGTGCAACAGGAGGCACAATTTCGCCATATTCCACCTGCAAATGAAACAAGAGATTGGTTTCGTCGGCAGATGCTAACTCAAAATCCGCGTAGGCACTGGCTATTTCGCCACGCCAAAGTGGACATTCGGCAGAGCGTGTTACGACAAAGGGATGTTCAGCAACAGAATAAACGTATTTCACAGCAGATGCGACGCAAAATAAGCAGTTGCGCAAAACTAGTTTCCGCTAGCCACTTCGATTTTCTTGAATTGGAATTGATCTTTGAAGATGTCTTTGACCACAACTTTGTCAAGTCCCACCTTCTGTCCAGCAAGTTTCTCGCGCAATTTTTGACGCACTTTTTTCAAGTTTCTCCGCTTTGAAATCGAAGAATACGACAGCGGTTTGATAAGTAGTTGCAAAAGTCTTTTCCACATAAAGGCGGAATTGCTCAGCATACAAATCACGGTCGGTGAAAAAAGATTTCTGCACCAAATTCGGCGCAGTGATACTGGAGATGTCAGAAACATAGGCCACAGAATCACGAAGATTTTTGCGACACCCCAAATATAAAGAGTGTCTGCTCCTTGGTTTCAGCGGTGGTTTGATCGTCGGCTACCGGAACAGCAGCGCGAGACATACCCGTGAAACCAACGAGCAGCAATAAGAGCCATAAAACTTTTTGCATAGATGGTCGTGAGTTTGGTCGAATTATGTGGTTGAGTTGGTTGCTTTGCTTATTGTCGTGGGAAACAACTTCCTCCGACTCGCACAGCTCCACACTTTTCGAGAATAAACTATTGTGCAAAGTTAGAGATTTATCTTCAATCTTACAAACAGAATTGAGGGATATTTGCAGCGAGCCAGCATTTGTCTAGCAAATCTACACGTTTTCAGCCTGTTCCCCTACCCTTTTCCTAGACGTTTGTCACAAAATTAGGGACTATCTCCAAGTCACCTGCTACTATTGACGCATTCCCTTGGGACTGATTCAAATATTTCTTATCTTTGCAAATATTACGTTATTATGAACTACGAATTACTACTAACCGCCGTTGGACTGGGAGTAACAATTCTCAGTGCTATGTGGGCAGGCTTTGCTTGGCTCAACAACCAAATAAAAGACGTGCGCAATGAACTCAAAGGAGATCTTGAAAACGTATGCAAGAAACTCAAAGGAGACATCAAAAGAGTTGAAGATAAGTTAGACGTCAAAGAAAGAGAACTGCGTGTAGATTTCAAGACAGACAACGATAAATCTACCTCTGAAATGATGGAATTGAAGTTGAGATTGCAATGTCTATCGTTGAAAGACGAAGAACGCGAAAAGACAACACGCGGATTGCAAGAAAGCTATGCAAATCTCGCGGCCTCTCTCAAACGTGCTCTCCCAGAACTCAATATCTAAACGGCAACATCAATCCTAGGCCGATGGAGAAAGTTTGAAGGACTTTTTTCTGTTGCACAAAGTAGCTTTGGACATAGAGATAACATCTTCAAAGTTACATTTCTGTGGACATCCCCACTCGTTGTTTGACGAAAAACAACACGTTGTTTGACGAAAAACAACACGTCGTTTGATGAAAAACAACACGTCGTTTGATGGAAAACAACACGTCCTTTAATGAAAAACAACACGTCGTTTGATGAAAAACGACACGTCGTTTGACGAAAAACAACACGTCGTTTGATGAAAAACAACACGTCGGTTGATGAAAAACAACACGTCCTTTAATGAAAAACAACACGTCGGTTGATGAAAAACAACACGTCGTTTGACGAAAAACAACACGTCGTTTGATGAAAAACAACACGTCGGTTGATGAAAAAAACAACACGTCGGTTGATGAAAAACAACACGTCGGTTGATGAAAAACAACACGTCGTTTGACGAAAAACATCACGTCGTTTGACGAAAAACATCACGTCGTTTAAGAAGGAGCAAGTACTCGCTTACCCAACACGACCAACAAGGGTACGAGCTACAAGTGCACTCCCTTTCATACAACAAATGTGAAATAGCAGTGAAATACCCCTCTCCACGCGCGCGTGTATACAGGAGTTTTATCATTTTTGCTGTCACAAGTGTCACAGGTTACTTCCTATTTTCCTATGTTCCAATACATTATAACCAGGCCTTAGACATATTTTAACAAACAAGCGACTCAACCACTCGAAATCAGCCTATCACAACAACGAGAAACACACTTTTCGCCCTTTCCTCTTACTGATTTCCTCCATCTTTTTCTCCACTTTTCTCTCCTTGTGTGACACTTGTGACAGCAAAAAAACAAAATTGCTGTTAGGATGCGCGCGAGGGTGCGCGTGCTACGCGCAGGTGCGAAGACATCAGCATTTCTACAAACTTTTTCGCTTCTCTTTTCCGCCAGGTTTTTCCGCCAGGTTTTTCCGCGTGAATTTATCGCTTAGATTTCCTTGGAGCCAGATGAGATATATGCCAAAACATCCAATTATGCCACACCAGCATAACAAATCAGATACTTCACACTATAAATTCTTCACTTTTCCGCAATTTTTTCCCTCTTTGGAACAATTTCGACCCATATACTTATAGGGGGACAAACAACGAAGAAATAGAATGAACGTAGGAACACAACAAATGCAGAAACACAACAAACTCAGGAATATCTTATTCACGACAAGGCAAGACGAAGAGAGGGTAACATTAGCAACGGAGGAGATGACACAGACACGCACTACGACACGATATGCCAAGAAAAAGAACGTTTTCGTTAAGCCAAATGAGCAGAACCGAGCTTGCTCTGGTTATGCCATGGCGAGAAAACGAAGGATGGAATCCAACTACTCAATAGTGCCTTGGGGCACTTCAGCAATGAGTTGAGCAAAGAGGGGGACGCGATTCAACACATCGGGATTGCCCACCAAAAGCGTTTTTTCTCGGGCACGCGTCAAAGCCACATTGAGTTTGCGATCAATCACTTGACCTTGAGCATCTTGAAATTGCGAATCACAAAGGAAACTCAGTTGGGAGGGACGACTCACAGTGAAGCCATAGATGATGGTATTTTTCTCCGAACCTTGGAAACGCTCCACAGTGTCGATGGTGGCTTTGGCCAAAAGGGGATGAGCTGACTTTTGCAACAAGCAACGCACCATCGCAATTTGGTGACGATAGGGCACAATGATACCTAATTCTTTGTCCACGTCAAACTCCCCCTTCTTCTGCATCACTTCTTGGTACGTTTGTTCCGACAGCGTAACAATGAGTCTGGCTTCATCGTAATTCAGTTTAGCGGAGGGCACCGTGCTGATATCTCCAGCAAGAACTTCATCACCTGGTTGCTCCACTCCATCTTCTCCATCCAACAAATGAGTAGCCGCAGAGGGATAGCAAGGGTAGAAGACCACACGCGGTGAAGCGAGAGTTTCCAACTGATGTTGCAATCCGCAATCACGCAATTGTCCACCATAAAATTGTTGATTGGCAAAGGCTGCAACCTCGGGGTGCATTCGTCCTTGTTTGGTGAACTCGTGAATGCAACATTTCGGGACGCTATTGTAAAGACGCTCAAACAGAGAATTACGACAATCAGTCAGTCCAATAGCGAGCAATTCTTCTTCCTGCACACGACTATCATTAGCCGTTTGTTGCACAACAGCTGGCAATTGTTTGTGGTCGCCAATCAAACGAAGCGGTCAATAGCCAGATGCTCTCCCTCTCCTGCCATCATCAAAGGGAGTAAGTGAGGTTCCAGCAATTGCGAAGCCTCATCTACAATGGCAAGCGAGAATCCTTTGCAGCAAAGTAAATCAGTCATTCCCGAAAGCGAAGACACAGTGCCAACAACGATGCGCGTGCCGCGAATAAGTTCATCGACTTGATTGACATCCGGCAATTGATAGACTTTGTTTTCCAACAAAAACTCGTGGAAGGCTGGTTCACAACTGTGTTTATTTCCCACACGAAGGAATTCCAAACCATCTTTCACCAATTTGCTGCAAATTTCATCGACAGCACGATTGGTGTAAGCCGCCAATAAGACATTGGTCTGTGGATGACTAGCCAATTCTTCGCGCAAAATCGACATTAATCCAAAAGAGGTTTTTCCTGTGCCGGGAGGACCTACTAAGAGGAAAAAATCGCGCGCTTGTTTGGCCTTGAGCACCATAGCGTTTCTCTCTGCATCTTGGTGATCTAAGCAAAGTGTTTCAGTATCATCAACACTGGCTGTTTGCGGAGAAAGCAAGACATTTCTTCTACGTTTTGCTCCCGAAAGGAAGGCAAACAAACCTTTGAAAAGCGACGATGAAGCCGAGTCCATAAAGTCCTTCTCAACAGCCCAACTTCGTCCGTGGCGTGTGGAAAATACGGCAGTGTTGGTTTGAGGTGCACGGAGTTGAAGAGTGATTTCTTCGGCAGAGAGTTCAAGAATGGTGGCACGAAACACGATGTCCTTGCGCATATCGGGGATGCGATGCGATTCGTAGGAATAGAGTACGACAATGTCGCCCACTCTGAAATTGGGAGCAATGACAAAATCTCCTTCCACCTTGGGCAATTGCAAGCACAACGACTCGACTGCGCCTTGGGCATTGCGCTGGCATCCATTTTCCACAGACAAAGATAAGCCTGCAATGATGCCTCCCACTTCTTGTTTTTCTTCAAAAGTGGCATTCCACGCTGCAGCAAATCCGCTGCATTCGCGTTGCTGATTGCCCACCATTCCCAATCTACGTTCTAAAGAGAGGAAACGATGGAAACGGTTGAAATAGCTTCGCGCTACCTCACTAGCCGTACGATAGGTGCTGATGAAGAGTTCCAACTGGGGACGCTTATATTTCAACCATAGAGATGGGGCTTTGCCGTCGGTGAAACTGTCTACATCGAAATCTTCTAAATAGTGGCCGATTCCTTCGGTGGAGAATTGCAATTCGCGCGCCACAATTTCATTGCGCACCTCCATCGCTTTGCGCAAATAAGGCATCATCGTTTCTATGCGCATCAAGCCTTCTGTGGGGGCATATTTAGAATAAAGGAGATAGGCTTGCATATCGTTGAAACGGATGGCATGACCAAAGTGGAGGATGGCGCGATAGAGTTGCAACTGAATGATATGTTCCAATTGCGCACTATGATTCCACTCATCGCACTTACCACTCTTTTGTTCGACAACCGTGGTGAAATCGAGACTCAACAAGTCTAGACGGCCTTGCAGACCTAACAATTCGCAAAAGAAAGTGGGTTCGAGCAAGATGTCGGAAGTGGCATTGAGATGCAAATCGTTGTGCAACTGATGCTGCACCATCTGACGCAGGTTTCTCTGCTGTATCTGAGCATTTTTGTGAAATTCTCGTCTAACACTTTCACTTTCAAAATCGCTACAAGTGTAGCATTGTACAGCATTTTGAGTGAAAAAACTGCGGATAGAATCGACATAAGCATATTGGTGACCGTGCAATTCTTCATCCAACATCTGTCCGGCGAAGTTTCCCAACAGGATATTGGCATTGACGAAGGAGGGTTGCAGGCGATTGACCACCTCATACTGCGCACTCGCTCCACAAGCCACGAAACACTTGGCAATAGTGGTGACAGGAATCAGGAAATCGGGTTCTAACACAATGAATGTGGGTTCGAAAGCCTCTTCCACCCATTTCACCTCCACTAGATTGAGGTTGGTGTTGGGCGCAATCAGTGGGAGCAAAGCGGAGAAATCGCAATTATTGTCTACCAGACTCTTGAGTCGGACTTTCTGCTCGTAACCTTCGTTGATGCAATAGACCAACAGATGGTCTTCATATTTCTCCAACACCACCACACGGAAATTACCTAGAAATCTGCCCTTACTGCGTTTTTACTTCAGGGAGGAGTTGTGGCAGTCGCTCTTTGAGTGTTTCGGGAATAGCTTCTTCCTTGCGCCACGCAATGAAGCGCGCGAAGCGCAACATATCATAAGGAAAGTCGGCACGCAACACCGCTTCATCGGTGATGGACAACTGCTCCATTCGCACGCGGTAATCATTGAGTCCGATGTAAATGAGTTCGTCAGAGGACTTCCTATTCTCAAAAAGATGGTGTAGCTTGGCAAAACTACCCGACAGATAGACACCGGCATCACTGGTTTCTTCCTTCAGAAATTCTTGAAACAACAAATAGGCGTTGCGACAACGCTCACGAATGGGCAAATTGACGTGAAGGAGTTGTTTCAAAATCTCTTGATAGTAGTATGAAGCTGCAATTTGAGTCATTAGGAAAAGGCTTGAGAAGGAAATGCGATGCGTCAGTGCGAACAAAAAAGGGGAAACTAGAGGAATTTGATATCATAAATGATGATGCTTTCCACTGCAGCATTGAGTTGTTGCACCAATTGTGCGCGCATCATAGAAAGTTGTGTGCGCAGGGCAGGAATTTCGACACGCACCCACAAAGTTTGGTTGCGCACTTCCAAGGCTTGTGTGGCGGTGGCAACAGTTTCATCAACCACAGTTGGCCAGGCTTGCACCAATTTATATTGTAGATAAGGTGTTCCAAGGCCGCTATCGTGGAGGAATTTTTGTAAGATATTGTCGGCTCTTTCAGTATTTCGTCTTTCCATAGAATGCAATACGATGCTTAGGCTTATATATTATGTATTAGGCGTCTTGTCCTCGGCTGCGGCTAGGTCGGAAAGTTGATGTGCGCTATGGTCTTCCAACAACTCCACTTCTCCCCCTTTTACCTCAAAAAGTTTATAGTCGCGTTGCGTGGCTGCTAAGATGCTGTCGAGGTGTTCGCGATTGGTGTCGGTAATGAAAAATTTGTTCAAAGTCATCGCCGCTCACATAGTCCACAATACACGCTACGCGGCCTGCATCTAATTTGTCGAAGATGTCATCGAGCAAGAGAATGGGCGTGCGGTGTTCTCCCACAGATTTGAGATAAAGAAACTGTGCCAACTTCATCGCAATGAAGAAAGTTTGGTTTGTCCTTGGGAAGCCTCTCTGCGCACTTGGTGATTGTTCATCAGCAACTCCAAATTATCTCTGTGAGGTCCGAGGAGAGTATAACCCACAACGCGTTCTTTGGCACGTTCACGCTCAAAGAGTGGGCGCAATTCCCCGCGTTGACTATGAGATTCGTAGCGGATGTTGACCATTTCGGGAGCTTCATTGCAAAAACGTGCATACATTTCTTGAAAAATGGGCACAAAATCGCGGACAAAATTCTTTCGCTCACCATAAAGCAAAGCGGCATCTTCTGACATCATCTCCTCCAACACCCCAAACAATTGTTCATCGGGTGCATCTTGTTTCAACAAAGCATTGCGCTGTTGCAAACATTTGTTGTAGCGCATCAAAGCCTCGAGATAGGCTGGCGATACCTGAGAAAGCACAACATCCATAAAGCGACGACGCTCTTCACTTCCTCCCGACACCAACAGTTCATCGGCAGGAGAGAGCATCACCAACGGAATCACGCCAACGTGTTCGCTAAGTCGCTTATACACCTTGTCGTTGCGACTCAAACGTTTGCGCTGTCCTCGTTTTATGCCACAAGATATCATTTCTTCTTCACCGAGAGCACTGCGATATTTACCTTGGAGCATCAAGAAATCGGTTTCGTGACGAATGCACTCAGCATCGGTGAGCGCAGTGGCACTTTTGCCTAACGACAAGAAATAGATGGCATCAAGCACATTTGTTTTTCCTTGTCCATTGGCACCGATGAGACAATTCACATTGGGCGACAACGCAAGTTGCGCTTGCTCTATGTTCTTATAATTGAGAAGAGAAAGTTGCTCTAAGATCATATTGAAAGTTAGAAACGTGGTGTAAGAAAGAATTTGTGTACAAAGATACGAAGAAATCCCACTATTTTTTTGAGGGAAGAACTAAAAAAAACTACGTTTTATTTCGCTACTCGCTTACTATTTAGTATTTTTTTGCAGGCAAATCGCGCGCGCTTCCCAAAGAGGTGTGTGCCAATACTCAAGCAAAATAAACATACACATACTTATGAGTCAAGTAAAAAAATCGCTGGATGTAAACGAAACGCTCGTTAGCACTGAAGCATTCCTCATCAAGAACAAACAAAAGCTCGTTATCGCTTTGGTAGCTGTTGCCGTTGTGCTTGTTGCATTCTTTGGTGGTCGCTATTATCTCAACGGCCAAAACGAAGAAGGACAAGCTGCTATCGCTTTGGGTCAAACCTATGTGCAACAAGGTGATTGGAAAACTGCAGTAGAAGGCGATGGTGCTCAATTCAAGGGCTATAAGAAACTCGCTGAAACCTATTCTTGGACAGATGCTGGCAACATTGCTCATATGTATGCTGGTCTTGCCTATTTCAACTTGGGCGACTACAAGAAGGCTATCGAACAACTTGAAAGCTTTTCTCCCAAAGGTGATGAAACAGTTTCGGCTAATGCTCTCGCTGCTTTGGGTAACGCTTATGTTGCCGACAAACAATTTGACAATGGTGTGAAGTATTTGAAGAAGGCTGCCGACAAAGCTGACAACGAAGCTCTTTCTCCTGAATATCTCATCCAAGCTGGTCTTGTTCTCGAAAATCAAGGCAAAAAGGCTGAAGCCAACGAACTCTACGAACGTGTGAAGAAGGACTACCCACAAAGCCGCTATTCACAATCTGTTCCCCAAAATGGCGTAGCCACTAGCCCTGAAATCGACAAATACATCGAACGCACTAAATAATATGGTTCATCCGTCGCACATATATTATATAGGTATCTAATGATGTGCGGAATGTTTACCTTATAAATGTAATGAGGAATTAGGAACAAGGAGCAATTCGCCTCTGATCTCCTAACTCCTCATTACGCATAACAAGCATATTCTCTCCTCGACGGAGATATTTCTACCCCCATTATGTCCTCTTTCAATTTTTCTTCAACACAATGCAGACAACGTTCCCGACGCCTCTATGATGCGTTTTTGGCATTGTGGTCACCGAATGGAATTCACACATCACCGAAAAAGATGCTCAAGAGTGCAATTGCAACACTCACCGAATACGGTGCGGCAGAAACTAGTATCACTGTTCGCTACGTGCCTGGCGCATTTGAATTGGTGTATGGCTGCGCACAGTTGGCCGAGCACGGTTATGTGGACGCCATCATTGCTCTAGGTTGTGTGATCAAAGGCGACACTCCTCACTTTGAATACATCTGTCAAGGCACTACTGCTGGCTTAGTGCAGCTCAATGCTACGGGAAAAAAATCCCTATGATCAATGGTGTGCTCACTGTGAACAACGAACAACAAGCTGAAGAACGTGCTGGCGCACAAATGGACAAAGGTCGCGAATTTGCCATCACTGCCATTAAGATGGTAGACTACGTGAAGTCTTTTTGAATAGTTTCACAGAGAAGAAGTCTTCACTCCCCTCTTCTTTCATCAGAACGAGTGGAAAACAGCAATAAATCAAGGAAGAAGCTCCTAAAAGGGGGCGTTCTTCCTTGTTTTTTTCGCATCTGCAAGACAAAAAAATGCCGAGAAAATTTGGTTATTCCCAGAATAAGCCGTATTTTTTTGCACTCGGTTTTAGGAACATCCTCATATGATATGAGATGTATTCCCTTTACAAAGGGTAGTTACCAGAGTGGCCAAATGGGGCAGACTGTAAATCTGCTGGCTTACGCCTTCGGTGGTTCGAATCCATCACTACCCACGACGAAGAGACTTACAGCAATGTAAGTCTCTTTTCTTTTTTTCTCTGTTGCTCGCGCTCTTCATTTCTCATTATCGATAAAGTGAGAAAAGAGAAGGCAGGACGGAAAGTTATTTAGGTGGGGCATTCAAGATAGATAACCGTTTGCATTTGCTGGCTTTCTCTACAATCAAGACAGATACGCAGAAAAACACAACTTTTCGCAATGCTACTTTTGCCACGTCCTTAAAAGTTTGTATTTTTGCACCCATATCGCACTTTTGTGCAATCTAGGAACAACGAAGCGTTGCCTGCTGCTGTTTCAATCCCTCCTCAAAGCTGTTTTTCTTAAAAGCATAGAGGAAAGAACGAAGCCACGAGTCATCCAACGCAACCAACGAACAACTCTTCCCCTAAAATGGAAAAAAGAAAGATTCAATTCTCGCTTGTCTATCGCGACATGTTTCAGAGTTCTGGTAAGTTTCAACCACGCAAGGACCAACTAGAACGCATCGCTCCCGTCATCATCAAAATGGGTTGCTTCAGTCGTGTAGAAACCAATGGTGGTGCTTTTGAGCAAGTAAACCTTTTGGCAGGTGAGAACCCCAACGAAGCCGTTCGCGCCTTCACAAAGCCTTTCAATGAAGTCGGCATCAAAACTCATATGCTCGACCGTGGTCTCAACGCCCTCCGCATGTTCCCCGTTCCGGCTGACGTGCGCCGATTGATGTATAAGGTGAAGCACGCGCAAGGCACCGATATTACTCGCATCTTCTGCGGACTCAATGATGTGCGCAACATCATTCCGTCTATTAAATATGCCATTGAAGGTGGAATGACCCCACAGGCAACTCTCTGCATCACCACTTCTCCTATTCACACTGCTGAATACTATGCTGGTATTGCAGACCAACTTATTGAAGCTGGTGCTCCCGAAATCTGTTTGAAGGATATGGCTGGTATCGGACAACCCGCAATGTTGGGTCAACTCTGCCGAATGATCAAGGAAAAGCACCCCGAAGTCATCGTAGAATACCACGGTCACACAGGTCCTGGTCTCTCTATGGCTTCTATCTTGGAAGTTTGCCGCAATGGTGCTGACATCATCGACACAGCCATCGAACCTCTCGCATGGGGTAAGGTGCACCCAGATGTGATTTCAGTGCAAAGTATGCTCAAGAACGCAGGTTTTGACGTTCCTGAAATCAATATGGAAGCTTACATGGAAGCGCGTAAACTCACCCAAGAGTTTATCGACGAATGGTTGGGCTATTTCATCAATCCTGGTAACAAGTTGATGTCTTCTCTCCTTCTCGGTTGCGGACTTCCTGGTGGTATGATGGGTTCTATGATGGCAGACCTCACAGGCGTGATGGATGCTATCAATGCAAACCGTCAAAAGAAGGGTGAAGAACCACTTTCAGAAGACGCTTTGCTCGTGAAACTCTTTGACGAAGTGGCTTATGTTTGGCCTCGTGTGGGTTATCCCCCATTGGTAACTCCCTTTAGCCAATATGTGAAGAACATCGCCTTGATGAACCTTCTCACAGAGTCAATGGACAAGCCACGTTACTCTATGATGGACAACGCCATCTGGGGTATGATTCTCGGTAAGAGCGGTAAACTCCCCGGAGAACTCGCTCCCGAAATCGTGGAATTGGCCAAAGAAAAGGGATACGAATTCAGCACGGAAGACCCACAAGTGAACTATCCCGATGATCTCGAACGTTTCATCAAAGAAATGGAAGAAAACGGTTGGGATCGCGGTCAAGACGACGAAGAATTGTTTGAGTTCGCTATGCACGAAACGCAATATCGCGACTATAAGAGCGGTGCGGCTAAGAAGCGTTTCCTCGCTGACCTCCAAGTAGCTAAAGACAAAGCTAATGCTTCTGGTATGACTCCCGAAGAAGCTGCAGCACTCAAGCACGCTAAGGCAGATGCCATCGTGGCACAAGAAAGCGGTATCGTGCTTTGGGAAATTGGCGGTGACGCAGAAAACGTCAAAGCTATTGAGCCATTCATTGGTAAGGAGTATAACGAAGGTGACTTCTTCTGCTACATCGAAAATGGCTTCGGCAAGATTATCGAATCCCAGCTGCCCTCGGTGGTCGCTTGGTGGAAATCAATGCCAAACAAGGCTCACACGTTCAAAAAGGCGACATCATTGCCTACATCGAACGTTCTAACCGCGCTTAATCGTATTAGACGCAATACTATTTTGAGGCCGCTCCTTGTCTTAACAGCGAGGGGCGGTCTCGTTCTTTTCGTCTTTTGCCTAATCCTCTTTTTTATGTTCCGTTTTCTCTTCAGTTATCGACTCACACTTATGTTGAGTTTGATAATTCTCACTTTCTGCCTGATAACCGTACCCCAGACGCAGTTGTCGGGGGTGGATAATATCGACAAAAATGTCCATTTCATCTTCTTTTTTGGGCTTGCGCTTATCTTATGGTGGGAAAGTGCAGGGAGAAAACAACGTCATCTCAGTTTCTGGACACGTTTTTTCATCATTGGTGTAGCAACTGCGGGCTTAGGTGGAGTGATAGAAGTGTTGCAAGATACGATTACAACCAATCGAAGTGGCGACTGGCTCGACTTTTTAGCGGATTGCGCTGGTGTGTGCGTGGCGCAAATCATAGGCGGCTGTCTATTCCATAGATTTATTCCCCAAAGAAAATCTCACTGAGTTACAGATTGGAAGCAACAAACTTCTCTTATTTGTTTATATTCTGACGAATAACTCTCACAGCAAGTCTTCCGCATTCCGTTCTTCGGTTTCATCCTAGTTCTCTCCTTTCTCCTATGCACTATCTCCATCTTGGCGATCAACAAATTCACTACGTCATTGATCAATCTTCATCATTGTCAGTCGCAGAAGGTTCACTTCCTTTTCAGCATTGGCAATGGGACATTCATCGTGACCAGCCGATTCCATTATTACTGCAAAAGATAGCAGAGACTGTGCCCCACCCTTCTCAAACTCCTTTGCACGTCGTTGTGAATGGTTCGGCAACGCTCATTCCGATGGCAAATTTCGACGAGGGACATTGCAAAGCGCATCTCGAGAAACTCCTTCCCCAAAGTGCGGAGAGCATTGACCGCCGTGTCTTCTACGATGTGATTCCAGCCTCCAACGCTATCCTTGTTTTTTTGGCATCTCCGAAACCATTTGTTCTGCTTTTGAACGACTTTGGCACAACGTCTATTACATCTCTGCGCAAACAGGATTGTTGCGAAGATTCTCTGCTCTGCAAGAACATCAACAAGAACAACGCTGTTTCATCCACTTGCGCCCACAGGCTATCGACGTGGCTTGTTTTCAAGGAAAGCAACTCTTAGGTTACAACAGTTTTTCAGCCATTCAAACTGCTGACATCATTTATTATGCTTGTCAATTAGCATCTACCCTTGGCTGTTCCCCAGCAAACACTCCTTTTTATATATGTGGAGAAACAGCACAATGCGAATCATTGGCACAAAGTCTGAGCGACTACATCAGTCATATCGAAATCCTTGAGCCGCAAGTTGAATTTGCACACCACCCTCTCACCACTCTTTCCCAACTTCCCTTTGAATTTATCACCCACATTCTTTCTGTATGAGAGTCATCACTGGAAAATATAAAGGAAAACATTTTGACGTTCCACGCTCTTTCAAAGCACGTCCTACCACAGATTTCGCCAAAGAAAACCTCTTTAATGTACTGCGTGCCTACCTAGATTTTGAAGAAACACGTGCACTCGACCTCTTTGCAGGAACGGGAAGCATCACAATTGAACTTCTATCTCGAGGATGTAAAGAAGTGATGAGTGTGGAACGAGATCGTCAGCATTATTCCTTCATCCAAAGTATGCTCCGACATCTTGACGATCCTGCAGCTACGGCTGTTTGCGGAGATGCGCTTCGTTTTATCAGCAAAGGATGCAAAGAATTTGACTTCATCTTTGCCGACCCTCCCTATGCACTTCGTGAAATTCCTGAAATTCCTGAACGGGTGATGGCAAGTAAACTCCTTGCTCCTGGAGGGCTCTTTGTTTTGGAACACGGCAAACAAAATGATTTCTCCAACCATCCCGATTTCTTAGAACATAGAGCCTATGGTTCTGTAAACTTTTCCTTCTTCAGACGTCCCGAAACGTCTACTGTTTCAGAAGAATACGAAACGCCAACCACTCAGGAAGCAGAATAAAATTCTTTTCCCTCCACTCCGCACGCTGCCGCTCAACCATTATGATAGAAGATCTCTTTGCCGAACATATAGCAGCTGAATTTCCACACGCGCTTACTCAACAACAACAAGAAGCAGCGCGACAAATTGGTGCATTCCTCGCTGATCCTCGTAGCGAACGCGCCTTCATTCTTCGCGGTTATGCAGGAACGGGTAAGACGAGTCTTATATCTGCAGTTGTGCGCGTTTGGAAAGCTCAATCGTCCTGTGCTTTTGCTTGCACCCACTGGACGCGCTGCCAAAGTTTTCTCCCTGCATTCTGGACTTCCAGCTACCACCATCCACAAAGCCATCTATCGTCAACAAACTTTCAAAGGCGAAGACACAGTGTTCGATAGAGGTTGGAACAACGCCAAGGAAGCACTCTTCATTGTCGATGAATCTTCTATGATAGCCAATCAAGGAGGAGGAAATAGTCAATTTGGCACAGGGCAACTGTTGGACGATTTGGTGCAATTTGTTTATGGAGCAAGTGGATGCCGACTCCTCCTAGTGGGCGACACTGCGCAACTTCCTCCCGTGGGAGAAACAGAAAGCCCGGCTCTACAACCACGTACAATGGAAGGATACGGACTTCACGTTCGTAGTTTCGAACTTACAGAGGTGATTCGTCAAACCAAAAATTCTGCTGTACTTACCAATGCCACACTATTGCGACAATTCATTAGCCACTTAGCAGCGCAGCACAATCCCTTTGGCTCTATCGCACAAAACGAACAGTGCAACGAACTTCCTGCTGAAGCCCTCAATGAAAAAGGGCTTCCTCTCATCAGAGTTGGGGCGAAGACAGAGGTCAAAATCATTCCAGGCGATGAACTCATCGAATCGCTTGAACAGAGCTACCGTAATTGGGGCACTGACGACACCATCATTGTGACGCGCACCAACAAGCGCGCTAACATTTTCAACAATGGTGTGCGCTCTCGCATCCTTGATCGTGAGGAAATGCTCTGTCGAGGAGATTTAGTGATGGCAGTGCGCAACAATTACCATTGGACTGCGCTCTTGCAATCGCAACTTCCCGAAGGACAACAACTGCCCCTTTCTTTCATTGCTAATGGCGACAGCGCGGAAATAGTGCGCTACCACAATGTCCACTCTATGCACGGATTCCAGTTTGCCGATGTCACTCTACGCTTTGCAGACTACGAAGAAGTTGAAATCGAATGCCGCGTACTGCTCGACACACTCCAAGCTGAAGCTCCTGCACTCACCTCCGACCAACAAGCACAACTCTACGATTCAGTGCTAGCGGATTACGCCCACATTCCTAACCAACGAGAACGGATGAAGGCCATTCGCCAAGATCCCTACTATAATGCTTGCAAATCAAATATGCTTATGCCGTGACTTGCCATAAAGCGCAAGGCGGACAATGGCACGAAGTCTATGTAGACCAAGGTTATTTGCCCGAAGACCTCGAACCGCTCTCTTATTTCCGTTGGCTCTACACTGCATTCACACGCACTTCCGGCAATCTCTATCTCGTTAATTGGCCAAAAGACCAAACCTATTCAAAAATATGATCGCAATTCTTTTCAACGTCCTTGCCATCATCGTTGGCAGCGCCATTGGTGCAATCGCCAAACGTGGCATTTCAGAGAAGTATATCACAGTACTCAACACTGCAATGGGACTCGCAGCCCTTGTCTTGGGCATCAACGTAGCAATGGGCAACATGGCTAAAAGTCATTTTCCTGTACTCTTCATCTTCTGTCTTTCATTTGGAGGACTCCTCGGCACAATGCTACGACTAGACCAACGTATGGAAGCCGCTACCAAACGCGTTTCTCGCAATGGTAATTCTCGACTCACCGAAGGCATCACCACTTCAGTACTCTTTTGCTGCGTCGGCACACTCTCCATGATGGGGCCTGTGTTGTCTGCTCTCAAAGGCGACAACACCTACCTCATGACAGCCGCAACCCTCAACCTCGTCACAATGATTGTGATAGCCTCAAGCTATGGCTTTGGAGTTAGTCTTACTGCCCTTGTTGTCTTCGCCTGGCAAGGTGGCATTTATGGCATCGCCAAACTCTCTGCCAACATCATTTCTGAAGAACTCATTTCCGAAGTTTCGATTGTCGGCGGTGTGCTCATCGCTGCCGCGGGTTTAGGTGTGATGCACATCAAAGACTGTAAAACCATCAATCTTCTCCCTGCGCTCTTTATGCCGGCACTCTACTTTAGTGAGAAATCTCTTGGGAATCTAGTCTTTATTGACTATCTTCGCAAAAACAAAACATCTATGACGTTTATCTCCAACCTCCATAAAGGCATTGTCGCACTAGGATTAGCACTCTTCTCCATCAGTGCTTCTGCACAACCCAAAGTTGCATTCACCGCGCAAAATATGAAACTTGGTGACATTGCGTGGAACATTCCTGCCTTGGCGCGCTTTGAGTTGAAAAACATTGGCAATCAACCACTGCAAATCCTTGATGTTCGCACCGACTGCGGTTGCACCACCGTCAATTGGAACAACAGTCCCGTTGCTCCAGGAGCCACAACGACCTTCACTGTGAGTTATGACGCCAACACCTTAGGCACTTTCCACAAAAGCATCATTGTCACCACAACAGCCGACCCATCTCCTCTACGATTCACTCTGCAAGGACGTGTTCTCAGAGAAGTTGTCAATTTCGACAAAGACTTCCCCATACACATTGGGGACATCCGCCTATCTACCGACGACATAGAATTTGACGACGTCAATCGTGGAGAACAACCGCAGGCTACTCTCTTCCTCTACAACGCCGGCAAGAAAGACTACTGCCCAGAATTGATGCACCTTCCCAAATATCTCTCGGCTTATGCAGAACCAGAAGTCGTTCGCCCTGGTAAAATGGGAAAACTCATTGTTACGCTCAACAGCAATGAGGTGCGAAATTTCGGACTCACACAAACCAACATCTACCTCTCGCGTTTCTCAGGCGACCGCGTGGGTGCGGACAACGAATTGGGCACCTCTGTCACCTACTCCCCCACTTCACACAAGCTGAAAAGGACAATAAACTGGCTCCCAAAGCCAGCATCCCCACAAGCATTGATCTCGGCAGCTTTGGCGAGAAAGAAGAACTTCGCGGCACACTGTTGCTCACCAACAACGGTCAGTCACCACTTAAAGTGAATATGCTGCAAGTCTACAAGCGTGGCATGAACGTTTCTCTCTCCAAAGGTACATTGAAACCAGGAGCATCAGCCAAATTAAAAATCAGCATAACCAAGAGTTCCGAAGCCCAACGCGGTAATCCTCGCATCCTACTCATCACCAACGATCCCCATCTCCCCAAAATCACGATTGAAGTAAAAACGAAAAAGTAAGGAAACACTTTCGCCATATCAGCAAAAATCACTAACTTTGCTGGTGCAATCGGAAAGTAGCGCAGTTGGTAGCGCACTACGTTCGGGACGTAGGGGTCGGGCGTTCGAATCGCCTCTTTCCGACAAAAACTTCTTTGGAGATGTTGCAAAACTCATTTTTGCAGCATCTCCTTTTTTCATCAAAAGGTGAAATACAAGGCATTGAAATGGAAGCTGAAGGAAGCGTGTTGAAGTACGTGGCCAAGGCATTACCCGAAAACTTACACACTTTTTCGGACAATACCATTAGAATGTGTGATGGGGTGAAATGTTCGGCTTAATGGTCAAATGTTCGTTTGCTTGAAATGTTCAATCGATGGAAACGGATAATTGAAAAGAGGATGAGGTGTAAACCTTCAGTACTAAGAAAACTTTGGCCATTTTGCCCCCTAATTTAACACGCCATTTGCAACTCCAAATGAGTTGGTCGGAAATAATCGATTCTCAGCGCTTCTGAATTTCGCAACTTCTTGATGTTTTCGCAGAAAATCGGCTTGTTTTTTCGGGATTTCCCTTCTTTCAGAGGAAAATTGCGCACTTTTGTGAAGAAATCACGGCTTATAATCGAAAAAACGTCCGAGGAAATAAAAATTCCATCGGACGAAAAAGAAATTGCAAGGGAAGGAATTTAAATTCCAAGGGAAGAAAACAAAATTCCAAGGGACAAAAATCTAGAATACCTCCCATTTCTTGGAATTTCGAAGTCGTTTTCCAAAAGTAAAATGCCGAGAGTACACTTTTTACTTTCCTAGAATTAAGAAAACTCGTACCATTTCCCCCTCCCGATTTTAACATAAATCGGTCAGTATATCCCAATCAGATTTTGATTGTAGAGCATCTTGTTTACCGCTAGTTTGCAGGTGCAGCCGCTTCGTCTAAAATAAAGAAGATACCAACAAGAAAATAAATGAATATAGGAAGTTGTCTTCTTAATAACGAGTAGCACCTTTACAATCTAATCACCACCGATTTTGGGGAGGACTACAATTTGACCTATACTTCGAAGCAAATGGAGGGGCATCCCACTGACACTTTGCAGTGAGGATACCCCCCAATAATGATAAAGACGAGAGAAACGCTAGTTGTGGCGATAAGTTTCCACTTCTTTCGCGGTAAGGCTCATCACAAAGAGGTGATGCTTGGCAGCCTCAGATTCAGCAAATCTCGCAAACACACGGGCAGATTTTTGCAAAGAGTTCAGGAGATTGCGAAGCGTTGTAGAGAAGAAGGTGAAGCATCAAAGCATTCGCAGCCATTTCCACCAAATGACGAGCACAGAGGTCTTGAAATTCTTGTTCGCCAACCTCTTTCACACGCGCCACAGCCTCGTTGAACAAGCTAGAAAGACGCTGAGCAACTGCCTGCAATGGGCGCATTTCTTCAGACACTTCTTTTGACTCCCACTCTTGCAGTTGAGCAGAATAAGAACCATTCATCACAAAACGAATGGCAGCCACAACTTGGAGTTGCGTCGTTCCTTCGTAGATGCTGGTGATGCGAGCGTCACGCGCAATGCGCTGAATAGGATAGTCCATCATAAAGCCTGAACCACCGTGAATTTGCAGCGCATCATAGGCATTTTGATTGCAGAACTCAGAGTTCATACCCTTAGCCAAAGGCGTGAGAGAGTCAGCCAGTTTGTTGAAAGCCTTCATCTCGTTGCGTTCTTCGGGAGTGAGCTTTCGTTCGCGAGAAATATCTTCCAATGCTTGTAAACATCCACGCAGCGTGCGCAATGATAGAGCAAAGCGCGTCCTGCATCTAGTTTAGCTTTCATTGTCGCCAGCATATCATATACCGCAGGAATCTCAATGATAGCCTTACCAAACTGTTCACGTTCGCGCGCATACGCCAGACCTTCGTTGTAAGCCGCTTGCGACAAACCCACAGATTGTGCAGCAATGCCCAGTCGTGCACCGTTCATCAGCGCCATCACATATTTGATGAGCCCCATACGCGTAGTACCGCAGAGTTCAGCCTTCGCATTTTTATAAACCAGTTCACAAGTAGGACTGCCGTGGATGCCCAATTTGTTTTCAATGCGGCGCACATCCACTCCGCCATTGCGTTTGTCATAGATAAACATCGACAAACCACGACCATCGGTAGTACCTTCTTCAGAGCGTGCCAAAACAAGGTGAATATCCGCATCGCCATTGGTGATGAAGCGTTTCACGCCGTTGAGCAACCAGCAACCCTCTTCTTCAGAATAGGTGGCTTTGAGCATCACGCTTTGGAGGTCGCTACCCGCATCGGGTTCTGTCAAGTCCATAGACATAGTAGCCCCTTCAGCCACGCGAGGAATGAAGCGCGCGTGTTGATCTTCGTTGCCAAATTCGTATAAAGTTTCAATGCAATCTTGCAACGACCAAATGTTGCCAAACCTGCATCAGAAGCCGCAACAAGTTCTGCGCACATCGTATAAGGCGTGATGGGAAAATTCAAGCCATTGTAGCGACGTGGCATAGTCATACCATTGAGTCCTGCTTGCACCATAGCATCAAGATTTCGTTGAGTGCCACTCGCATATCGCACGCGACTGCCTTCGTGGTGAGGTCCTTCCAAGTCCACACCCTCTGCGTTGTCAGCAATAATAGTACCAGCTATTTCTCCGACAATGTCGAGTGTGCGTTGATAGGTATCCATCGCATCTTCAAAGTCGAGGGGAGCAGTGTCAAAATCTGCCGCATCGCGGAAGTCGCGTTCTTTAAGCGCAACAATACGCTCCATCTCAGGATGGCGAAGTTCAAATTGGAGTTCGGGATGATCCGTATAATGATTAGCCATAATTTTTTATAGGATAATGAGCCAAGGAAGCAAGGAACAATGGTTCCGTTTTTCTAGCCTCCTCTTGAAGTGCTCAACATTATTTGCTGTGTTGTTTGTAGTACTGAATCATTTTGGGCACTACTTCTTCCACGCTGCCCGTGATGACATAGTCAGCGATGTCGTTGATGGGAGCGTTGGGGTCAGTGTTGATGGAAATCAGAATGCCACTTTCTTTCATACCAGCCACGTGCTGGATAGCACCAGAGATGCCACAAGCAATGTAGACTTTCGGACGAACCGTAACCCCTGTTTGTCCAATTTGTTCTTCGTGATTGGCGAAGCCTGCATCCACCGCAGCGCGGCTTGCACCAACTTCTCCGTGAAGTTCGTTAGCTAATTTGCGGAGTAAGTCAAAATTCTCTTTTGAACCCACGCCATAACCTCCAGCCACAACGATGGGCGCACCCTTGAGGTTGTTTTGCGCTTTTTCCACCTGACGGTGAATCACCTCAACGAGTTTGTCTTCAGCAGCCACAAAAGCATCGGCGTCTTCATAAATCACCTCACCCTTGTAGGCAGCATCCAGCACCTCAGCTTTCATCACACCAGAGCGCACGGTAGCCATTTGAGGGCGATTGTCGGGATTGATAATCGTTGCCACAATGTTACCGCCAAAAGCAGGACGGATTTGATAGAGAAGGTTTTCGTAAGTCTTTTTATTCTTCTTGTCTTCGAAGTTACCAATTTCCAAAGCGGTGCAATCTGCCGTCAAACCACTGGTGAGCGAAGAACTCACTCTTGGTCCCAAATCGCGTCCGATGGAAGTAGCTCCCATCAAACAAATCTGTGGTTGTTCGCGTTCAAAAAGTTTCACTAAAATAGCCGTATGAGGGCGCGTAGTGTAAGGAGAAAGATAAGGAGCGTCAAAGACGTGAAGCACGTCCACACCATAAGGCAGAATTTGTGTTTCCACCTCGCCTTTGATGCCACTTCCTGCCACTACAGCTTCCAGTTTGACCCCTAATTCATTGGCTAACTTTCTACCCTTGGTGAGGAGTTCAAAACTCACTTCTTCTATTTGCTTACCTTCCAGCTCGCAATATACGTAGACACTGTTATTTTCGTTCTTGTTCATGGCTTATCCGATGGTGTGACTGTCTAAGAGTTCGGTGATTAAGGCTTCGATGTCGCCATCGCTAGCCGAGAGTCGCTTGCTTTCTTTGGTGGCAAAGACCACATTTTGCACGCTCTTCACTTTGGTGGGTGAGCCTGTGAGTCCGCATTGATTCAAATCAGCATCAATGTCAGCTGCACCCCATTGCGTGAGGTGGAGTTCAGGACGTGACTCCCATTGTTGTGCATATTTTTCGGGAAGCGTGTTGCGTTCTGCGTCCACAAGTGCACGTTTGTAACGCATCACCAACTTTGCATTTCGAGGACGGCATGGCGCAGCCGAGCCAGTCACGGTGAGCATCAAAGGCAAAGGAGCCTTTACTTGTTCGATACCTCCGTCAATTCTTCGAGTCACCACGAGATGTTTGTCTGTGATTTCGTTGATTTCTTCCACGTAGGTCACTTGGTCAATGCCCAATTTTTGTGCCACCTGCGGTCCCACTTGTGCAGTGTCCCCGTCAATGGCTTGGCGACCACCGATTACCAAATCCACCTTGCCCATCTTGCGAATGGTCTGTGACAACACATAAGAAGTCGCCAATGTATCAGCCCCTGCAAGGGCGCGATCTGTGACCAAGACACCAGCGTCAGTGCCACGGAAAAAGGCCTTCGCGCAAAATGTCGGCAGCTTTTGGCAAACCCATAGTGAGAATGGTGATGCGAGTGTCGGGAAATTTGTCTTTGATGCGCAACGCTTGTTCAAGCGCATTGAGATCCTCAGGGTTGAAAAATCGCTGGAAGTGCAGCGCGGTTCACTGTGCCTTGAGGAGTCATTGCGTCTTTTCCCACGTTGCGTGTGTCGGGCACTTGCTTTGCAAGTACAACAATGTTGAAACTCATAGGAGTAAGAGCGATTTAGAGATAAGAAAATACGTTTTCATTGAGGGGTGAGGTTCTACAAAGCCTTTCAAGTGCATTTGTCCAAATGGAATCAATAATTAGTGAATCAAATAAGATTATCCGCTAGAAAGGAAGAACCCTCTGTTCAGAACTTTCTCAAAGGAAAAAGTCGTCGCTTTGTAGTAGTCTAAAAAAGAAAAACTCTCCCACGAAAGCACTTGCCTTCGTGAGAGAGTGAATAGATTAAAGTTCGCAGCGTTTCACGTTACCGTTTTGCATCACAAACTTAAGTTGTTGGTCTTGGTCAAACATGATGATGTCTGCGTCGTATCCCTTCTTGAGGAAACCTTTGCGATCGTCAATGCCCATGAAGCGTGCAGGCATTTCGCCAATCATGCGGCAAGCATCGAGCATAGAGATACCCGCTTCTTGCACGGCAGTACGCACAAGGCGGTCCATTGTAGAAATAGAACCAGCCAATGCACTGCGGTCAGAAAGTTTGCAAACGCCATCTTCGATGATGGTGCGTGGGTCGATGATGCCTGGATCAACATCGCTGCCTTCGGGAATAGCACTCACAGCGAGGGAGTCTGTGATGAGGCACATATTGTCCACACCTTTTGCGTTAAAAATTTCGCGCACAAGAACGGGAGGAACGTGGATGCCATCGCAGATCACTTCAACATTGAAGTCTTTGAGTGCAAACACACTTTCCACCACACCCACTTGCTTGAACTCACGGTCTTTGCGGAGCATACTCATAGCATTGGTGAAGTGAGTAGCCAAACGTGCACCAGCATCGTAAGCGCGTTTCACATCTTCCCATCCGCCATCGGTGTGAGCAATAGACGCCACACAATTATTCTTTACGCAGCATTTGAAGAAATCTTCTGCACCAGGAAGTTCTGGAGCAGCGTCCCAACGCTTGATGCAGTTGGTAGAAGCAAAAATCTCTTCATATTCCTTCTTGTCTGGATTGCGAATGATGTCGGGCATCTGCGCACCAGCTTTCTTGAGGTTGAAGTAAGGACCTTCGAGGTGAAGACCCATAATGGGGCTACCAGGTTCTGCCATCAACTTTTCGCAAGTCTTGATGGCGCGGTCAATCCATTCGCGCTTACTAGAAGAAAGAGTGGGGAAAATGGCTGTTGTGCCCCAGTGCATGTGAGCATCTACTGCAGTGCGGAAAGCGTCTTCAGTGCCTTCCATGAAGTCGCGACCACCGCCACCGTGGATGTGAAGTTCAATGCCGCCAGGGACAATGTCGCATCCTTTAGCGTCAATGATTTCAGCTCCTACTACAGGGAGATCGTTGTTGGATACCTCAAGGATTTTGCCCCCATCGACGATAACACTACCGCCTTCGAGCCAACCGTCGGCCGTGAGGATTCGACCATTGGTGATTTGCTTAAGCATGAGATATAATGGTTGTTAGGGTGAAACAAATGAATTCTTTTGATTGCGAGGATGATATCTGCAATGGTTGCTACGCCTTGTTCTGTTTGGGAGGTGTTATCACTACGCCTGCGAACAGAATAAAACAAAAACCTCAGCATCCATCCACTTCAAAAAGACATACGCGAGCTATTTTTCACGCAGTCCGAGAAGCCTGTCAGCGCTATGCGACCAAACATTTTCGAGAGAAATGTGCTTCTCAAAGCAAAAGTACAAAATAATTCTACAAATAAAGCATTTCTAAGGCACTAAAATCCGACTTTTTCTGTTATCTTTGTTGTCTATGCAGAGAAAAGTTCTATTCTTCCTCCTACATATCGCCTTTTTTGCCCTCTTGACCGCCTGCGGTTCTGCCGAAAAGAGCGAAATTCGTGCCCAGCGTGCGCTTGCCATTGGTGAGTATGCCGAAGCTGCGGCACACTATAAGCAGGCCTATCAATTGACGCCTGTCAGTGACAAGAAAAAAACGAGGTCGTTTGGCTTATGCCCTCGGAGAAAGCTACCAAAAATACGGCGCAGCTTCTCGCGCATTGGCTGCCTATCGAACAGCAGAACGCTATAAGCTTACCGACACTTTGACCTATTTCCGTCAAGGAGAATTGGCGATGCTTCTGGGAGACTACAAAGGGGCTTTACAAGCCTTCGAACAACAGTTGAAAGTGGAGCAAACTTCTGAATTGCTCACCAAAACTCACCAACGTGCGTTGCTGGAAATGGAGAAAGCACGACAAGCCCAAAAGGAGAAGGGAGAAACTTCGCTTTACACGGTGAAACCAGCCACCCTATTCAATGGCAATCGCAGTGACTATGCCCCTATGTTGCTCGGACAAGGCAAAGAACAGCAAATCTATTTCACCACCACGCGTTCCGCAGTGATGGGAAATGACATCTCGGGCATCACTGCACAGAAAAATGGAGATATCTTTTTTTCGCAATTGGACGAAAAAGGCCGATGGAAGGCGCCCGAAGCTGTGACTGCCCTCAACACGGTGCAAGACGAAGGCGCAGTGGCCTTTTTCTCCTGATGGCAAAACAATGTATCTCACCGTTTGTCAGCAGCATCCGCAATATCCAAGAATGGCTGAAATATGGACTGCGCAGCGCAACGATGCTGCGTGGAGCAAAACCCCAAGTGCTGAAAATCGGCACGGACACTTTGTCTAGTTATGCGCATCCCACTGTTTCGCCCGATGGAAAATGGCTTTATTTCACTTCTGATATGCCTGGCGGTTACGGAGGAACGGATATTTGGCGTGCTGACATCCGCGATGGAAAGGGCGTTGGAAGCCTAGAAAATCTGGGGAGTTCTATCAACACTGCTGGAAATGAGTGCTTTCCTAGTTTTCGTCCCAACGGAAAACTGTACTTTTCGAGTGATGGTCGCGCTGGATTGGGAGGTTTGGATTTATATTTTGCCACGGAAGACACCCTATCGCGAAATTGGACGGTGAAGCATTTGCCTGCGCCGATGAACTCTGCCGGAAATGACTTTGGCATCACCTTCGATGGATGGCACAATCGCGGTTTTTTCTCTTCTTCGCGCGCCACAGGCGGAAGAGGTTGGGACAAAATCTATGAGTTCTCCTATCCCGAACGATTACTGACGGTCAAAGGCTGGGTGTATGAACAAGATGCTTACGAACTTCCGGCAGCGCAAGTGCAAATTGTGGGGAGTGATGGCACCAACCTTAAAGTGCCTGTGAAGCCCGACGGTTCCTTTGAGCAAGAGGTACAAGCTGGAGTGCACTATCTTTTCCTTGCTTCTTGTCAGGGTTATTTGAACTTTCCCAACCAATTGGAGGTTGATTCCACCACCGAGGTAGAACATCAATATGTATTGCAATTTCCGTTGCCATCGATGAATATCCCTGTGCTTGTGCGCAATGTGTTTTATCCTTTTGATCGCGCAGAAGTTTCACCCGAATCGGCTCCTGCTTTGGAAAGATTGGCAAAATTGCTCACCGACAATCCGCACATCACCATTGAATTGGCTGCCCACACCGATTATCGCGGAAGTGACTCCTACAACGTGAGTCTTTCTCAGCGAAGAGCGGAGAGCGTGGTGCACTATTTGATTAAAAAAGGCATTGCACGTGAGCGACTTACCCCAAAAGGTTATGGCAAGTCGATGCCGAAAATCGTGAATCGTCGTTTGGCTGAAGAACAACCTTTCCTGCACGAGAATGACACGCTGAGCACAGATTTCATTCTGAAACTGCCAGCTGAACAACAAGAGATTTGCAACGCGCTCAATCGTCGCACAGAATTTCGAGTGTTGCGCACCACCTATGGTTTGTTTGATGGCAAAGGCAATCTGAATTCTGATGCGCTTCCTCCGCGCAAACGCGACTAGAGCGAAGTTTTGACGGACTACCTTTTGGAGTGCAATTGCGAGTTGGACTATTATCTTCTCTATATCGAATTGCACTATAACGGTCTAATGACCGATTGGGGATTATATATTGGGTTGGCTTTCGCCGTGAAAGTAGAAAGGAATGGATGAGGTACGCATCATCGGTGCGTCTCTATATGTATATGGGGAGATTTTGTCCCAAAGAGGGAAAAAATCGCGGAAAACTGCATTTTCTTCTATAAACGCATTCTAAATTGCTATACAGAGATAACAGAACAAAGGAAAAATAGTAACTACCTCGTTTGCCCCAAGAAGAAAAAAGCAAGAAGAAAGCACAAAGACAAGCACTACGCGAGGAGCGTTTCTCGTGCGTACGCGTAGCGCGCACACATTCTACAGCAATTTTGATTTTTTGCTGTCACAAGTGTCACAGTGAAGGACAGACAGCAACGAAAAAGGAAGTTCAAAAGGAAGGGAAATCAACAAAACAGAGGGACAAAAAAGTAGTTTTTTTGCTATTGTGACGCGCGACTTTTGAGAGAGTATATCGCAGAAACGTTAAAACCAGCACAAACAAACAGATAACAAGTTGTATTTTAGCAACTTATATAGAAAGCTGTGACACTTGTGACAGCAAAAACAATAAAACTCCTGATATGCGCACGTACGCGTACGCGCGAGAGGGGTTGTTATAGGTATTTTCACAATTCACTTTTCAAGTGATGTCGTCTTGTACTTTTTCGTCGTCCAGTAGCACAAAAAGAAGCAACCCATCGGTTGATGAAAAATGACACGTTGTTTTATGAAGAACGACACGTTGTTTTATGAAAAACGATACGTCGTTTTATGAAGAACGATACGTAGTTTGGGGAATGTTGGGAGAACAAGAAAAACCAACGAAAAAAAGGGAGAGAAAAAGTGGCAACTGACGAGTCACTCAATGCACTCATTAGTTACCACCTCTCGGATTGTTGCAAAGATTTCATTTGTGCCTTTGGTCTAGCCCAAAGGGTGAAGTTCATTCCTTTGTTTTGATGATCAAAGAGTAAATTTTGCGCAAGCGTTCTTGCAGTGGAGCAAGCAGAGAGGTGCGCACCTCAATGGTGAGCAACTGATGCGTTGCTGTGTAGTTGCGCTCCACAATTTCGCCTTCGCCATCACGCACAAAGCGCATCGCAGTGTCCGCTTCCGTGTAAGGCACTTCAATGCAAAACTGTTCCATCACAATTTTCTCTTCCGTTGTAGCCGCTTCTATGGCCACCGCCGCAGCAGTTTTGTAAGCCACCACCAAACCTCCCGTTCCCAGTTTGACCCCTCCAAAATAGCGCACCACAACCACCAGCGTATAGGTGAGATTGGCAGAGCGAATTTGCCCCAGAATGGGACGACCGGCTGTGCCAGAGGGTTCTCCGTCGTCGTTAGCGCGCGTGACCTCTCCACCATTGCCAAGGGCATAGGCATAGCAGACGTGGCGCGCATCGTAAAACTGTTTGCGCAATTTGTGCAATTCTAGTTTTTACCGCCTCTTCGTTGGACACGTGTTCTGCAAAAGCTAGAAATTTGCTCCGCTTTTCGGTATAAATAGCTTCTCCTGCGGTTGAAATTGTGCAATAAGTATCCATTGTAATGAACAGAAATCAAGACGATTGGTAAAGATAAACATCGCGTGTGGACTGAAGTGCATAGACGAGACGAAAGGCAGAGATGCGCTAAGGTCGCGTAGCAATAACAATCCACACGCGGTGTAAAGGAAAAGGATATTAAGCGAAATGATACAAGAAGGTAGCAACCCCAGTGAGCGCAGGCTTCTTTTGATCTTTGATTTCAATGGTGAATTTGATTTCAGCCTTGCACACACCACGGAGGTCAGCAATAGATGCGAGTGATGCGGTAAGACGAATTTGCTGACCAGAGAGCACGGCTTGACCAAATTTCATTTTGTCCATACCGTAGTTCACCATCATCTTCAAATTGCGCACGTCAATGATTTGACTCCACAAGTGGGGTACGAGAGAAAGCGTGAGATAGCCGTGCACAATCGTTTGACCGAAGGGACCAGTCTTGGCCTTTTCAGCATCTACGTGAATCCATTGGTGGTCGAGAGTGGCATCGGCAAAGAGGTTGATGCGTTCTTGTGGAACTTCAAGCCATTCGGAAGTACCAAGTACTTGTCCAAGATGCGAAGCAAATTCTTCGTAATTGTTGATGACGAGCATATAAGTTTGCGTTATAGGTTGATGTTTGTCTTGATTGAATCCTATTGGTTTTGTCGTGATATTTCTTTCAAAGTCAGGGCAGAGAGTTTAAACTCTCCAGTCAAAGTGGCATTGGCAGTGTAAGAACCAAAGGTTTTTCCTTCGCCTGAGCGTTGGATGTGTTGGTCTACGCTGAAACTCACTTTGTAAGCCACCTTGCCGTCACTGCTCACACTCTTGGTGATTTGGTAATCGTTGTTGAGCACAAAAGAGCAATTTTCAATGTCTTCTGAGTAGGTGTTCTTGACAATGTTTCCCACATCGGCTTTCGTGGCGTTGCGCTTAGAAAGGAATTGCGTCATTGTGGGCGTGATGTAAGTGAAGAGAGAAGCCTCATCGTTGTTGGCAAATGCTTGGAAGAAGCCATTCAGACTCTCTGAAATGCCTTGACGTTCTGCGTCACTCACTTGCGTGTTGGCCAATTCGTTTTGGGCAATGCCAGCTTCTGAGATGTAGCGACCTTCGGGATGTTTGTCCAAATATTCTTCCATTGCTTCGGGGGTGTTGAGCTTTTGTGCAGTCACCCAGTCGAGAGAGTCGATTTTCATATCGGCTTGTTTCACGAGGGTGCTTGTGGGATGGCTCTCCTTGAAACGTTCAAAGTCGGTGGCGTATTCGCTGTTTTGGATGCGCGTCCAGTCTGCATACATCGTTTTGAGTTCTTCCAAACGTTGGCGCACCTCTTCAGCGTGTGGACCATTAGGGAAGTTCTTCAAATAGTCTTCATAATCTTGCACATTTTCATTTCCCTCAAGCATAACGTAAGCTTTGTCTTCGCTTTGTGAAGATTGATAGAAGTAATAGACTGCTCCTAAACCTACGATAGCAGCCAAAATGATACCAACTACTAAAATATAGAGCCAGGTGTGTTTCTTGGGGGGAATGGGAGGAGGCATTTCTCCAGCACCATAAGTTGAGAATTGACCATTGGGAGCACCAGTTTGTGATGTGCTGTCGTTGTAAGAAGGGTTACCTCCGATAGTTGAGGGATTTTCCATATTGGGCATCCCTTGTTGTTGGGGTTGAAATTGAGAATCTTCCATAATAATGGCTTATGAGTTAGATGGTAACAGAAAAATGACCAATTGGGGTTTATGGCACACTTTTGTGGTTTGCGTGCAAAGATACAACTTTTTTCTATATCTCCTTGGTTTCTTACCTAGTAATGAGTAATTTTGCAGTCAATTATCTCAAAAAAGAGAGTTTTTCCTTCGCAATTGTCAGAAAACTGTGGTTAGCGATGGGAACAAGAATCGGACATACAGACATTAAACACAAAATATATCATACATGAAAGGAATTAAATTTGCGGCTGTTGCCGTATGTGCCTCTATGATGCTGACTTCTTGCGGTGACTGGAGCAGTAAGGCTAAAGGTGGTCTTTTAGGTGGTGGTGCTGGTGCTGCACTTGGTGCTTTGGCAGGCTACCTCATCAGCAAAGATGGTAAAGGAACTGCTATTGGTGCTGCTATTGGTACTGCCGTTGGTGGTGGTGCTGGTGTGATCATTGGCAACCGTATGGACAAAGCTAAGGCGGCTGCTGAGAAAGTGGCTAACGCTAAGGCTGAAGTGCTTGAAGGTCAGAATGGTGTGAAGTATGTGAAGGTTACTTTCGATAGCGGTATTCTTTTCGCTACGGGTAATGCTCAACTTTCTTCTTCTGCTCAAGCTTCTCTCACCAAGTTTGCCAATGAGGTGCTCGTGCCCAATGCTGACATGGACGTGTCTATCATGGGATACACCGACAACGCTGGTTGGAGAAACAGCACTGCTGAAGAATCTAAAGCTAAGAACCAACAACTTTCATTGCAACGCGCTGAGAGTGTGAGCAGCTTCCTCCAAAGCAAAGGTGCGAAGTACACGCAAATCCGCGAGGTGAAGGGTTATGGCGAAGAGTTCCCTGTGGCAGACAACAACACAGTGGCTGGTAAGCGCGACAATCGCCGCGTAGAAGTTTACCTCTATGCTTCACAACAAATGATTCAAAACGCCGAAGCGCAGCTAAATAAGAAGCCGCTTGTTCGCAGAGCAAATTTGTCCCAATTTGTTTTGGGGCAGAGCTTTGCGATAGGTTTTACATAATGAGAAGTCCTACGTTCCACTTCAATCTCGTGGAAGGTAGGACTTCTTTTTGGCGATTAACGCCAGAGGGGTATCAGAATGTTATAGTGTCGCTCGCTATTGAGAAGATAACTTTCTGGATTATTCTCCCATTTTCAGTTTTCCTCCTTGTATGTAGGGTTCTCCATAACGGGGATGCTGCAAGGGACGTCCTTGCAAATCCCATATTTGTTGATTGGCTTTGGGACTACCTTCTGCAGTCTGCACGTGTAGACCTGTGATAACTGGTTCCTCGTGAATTATAAAGTTGAGTAACTGAGGAGTCACAGAAGAATTTGTCTTCTTATCAAAGGCCAGTACGGCTTTTCCTTGGGGAATGGCACATTTGATTTTCGCAAAACACCAAGTATTTCCTGTTTCATCATCGGGCATTAAACCATAATACTGATAGTAGGAACCTTTTGCTTCTTCCTCTGTAATGTATCGTCTTGTGGGCCATAAGTCATTTTGCGCGGAATTGCGCGGAATATCCTCAAAAGTCAAGTGCAACGTAACGTCACCCGCTGTTGATTTGTAGAGAATCACAGCAGTATTGGCAGGGATATTTTTTCCAACCGGAAAAAGTTCTAGGTTTTGCCCTTTTACCACACCACGATATGCTTTCACGTCCTCGGGACAAGTGTAGGCACAAGGTGCATAAAAGGTACGATAGCCTGCTTTATCGAATGAAACTTTGTGACTTGCTGCATAGAATTCGGGGAGGAGTTCACCTTTTGCATAGTATCGGAAAATGCGCGTGGGGAAAATTGAGATATTGATTCTTGTAGTGTTGGAGAGATAATAGCTTTTAAAGTTGTCCTTCGATGTGTCGTCCGTCCATTCTATCAATCCTGAAGAATGCTTATATTTATCATCATAGAAGAATAAACCGAACCAATTAGGAAGATCGCAAGTACGTTGAGAGAAAACTTTGGAGAGAGGAATTTTTTGAAAAGACACTACTCTATCGATGTCTTTCGGCTTCCTCATTTTAGATTTCACCGTGAAAACCTCGTAGTTTTGTTCTTTCGATTTATTAGATTTCCATACAGCCATTTCCTGATGCGTACTAGCATTTACTATATGGTTCAATTGATAATCCTCATTCCATTCATAAATCCACGTTGCGGTTTGAGGAATTGAGTTGGGCGAGATGTAACAACCATTAACAAAGTGTGTGTTTGTTTGGCCTAGTCTTTTCCATTCTCGCTGATCGGTTTGATCAAGCACTGTTTCCTCTTTTGAAAGTATTGAACTTCCAAAGACATAGTATCCTCCTATTGGACAGTCTTGAGGCTTATCCACGAGATAGTATCCATCTCGAGGGGCGAGCACTCGGTTGTTTGGCGCAGTTTCTGTGGGTGGAGGTGGAGTTACGGCTGCAATAGAAACGGTAAGCGTAGCTCCCCAACAAAGCAGTAGGAGCCACGAACGATAAACGTGTTTCATAAATATAGTATTTAGTGTTTTATATATAGTATTTGGTGTTTTACAAATGACAAGGTGTAGAAGAGAACAAGGAGAGAAAGATAAGGTTATTCTTTCTTTTCCTCGTCGCGCAAGACCGGAAGATTGATGTGATAGCGCACTGCCAAGACGCGCGATAAGATGACTACTGTGCCACAAACAAGACCGCAAGGCACGTTGCCCATTCCTAGTGCGTCGCAAATCCAATAAGCAAGACCGCCCAAGACGCAGGCTACGGCATAGATTTCGGCACGGAAGATGAGGGGGATTTCATTGAGAAAGACATCGCGAATGACCCCACCTCCCGCACCAGTGATAGATCCCATCACGATGGCTACCCAAAAGGGATAGCCCACGGCTAAAGACTTTTCAATGCCAATGACGGCAAACATTCCCAAGCCGATGGTGTCGAAGATAAACCAGGTATTCTTCTGTCGAATCACGAGTTTACCAAAAAGCACGACCAAGAGGAGTGCTAGCAGATTGATGATGAAGTAGATGCTATTGTTCATCCAAAAGACAGGAACGTCGAGCATCAAATCTCTCATTGTTCCTCCACCGATGGCAGTGGCGAGTCCCACAACGTATGCACCAAACAAATCGAAATTCTTCGCACTTGCTAGACGAATGCCGGAAATGGCAAGGCAAGTGTTCCGATGTAGTCGAAGACGTTGGCGAAAGTGATTTCAGGAAGAGTAATCATAAGTGGGTGAAAGATTGCGATGTGGAGAGATGAAGTTTGGAACGTAACTAATAGCCAAAAGCGAAGAGAAAACTCTATGGGCTAGACTATGTTGCGCACTGAGCGTTAGGATTTTAGCGTTGCCACTCCGACGAGTCGGTCATAGCGGTCGGCAGCAAGGCGAGCATATACGAGAATTGTGTAGTCGTTTGTCGTCTGATAGAAATTTCCTTCCGTTGCAGCCGTGCTTCCTTTCTTTTCTCCGTTTTTGCGTGTGAGGTAAAGATAATTATAGTAGCCTTGTTTGAGCAAAAGGGTCGCTTCGTAGGCCTGTCTTTCTGCGTTATATTGCAATTGATATTCGGGCAACAATCCGCCTACACTCCATTGTCCGTTGATGAAAATAGAAGCATCGGTCAATTCATCGCCTTCAAGGGTGAAGTGGGTGAGCACATAGTCGCTTTCTGTGTTGGCATCCAGGTTGTCTGTGTTCCTGATAACGGCAGTGCCGTTGCGGTCGCCTTGCACCAAATAACTGCGTCGCATAGCGTCGGTAGATATTGTGGCATGATATTGTGGCGGAAACCATTGCATTTCTTGCACGCGTAAACCAGGAGTGCGCACAGAAAGCATTTCAAACCTTCTGTATTCGTTGCCGGCTTCAAAGATAAGCCCAGGAGCGTGTCGCCAAATGAGCGCATTTCCCATTTGTGCAGTGGGCGGAACGTTGATGGCGGCATTGTCTTCGCGTCCATTTTGCACGACAATCGTGTGAAGGCCTGCGCGCAAATCGCCTGTTAGTCCGTCAGCTTTCACTTCCATTTCTATTTGTTGATGGGCGGCATTCCAATCAATATCGGTGTTGGTGAGCACACGTCCTGAGATATTGACCAAAGGTTCTACCATTCGAATTCGAACCTCCGCAACGGCTTCGGGCGATGCCGCCGCGTCATCGTAAATGGTAAGCAGATAGTTTCCCGAAATTAAAGGGTGAACCTCTGCGTTGGGGAAAGTGAATTGATAGTGTGTATAGAGCGTTGTAGTGTTTTGGCTTTCTACACCTTTGTTTATCCAGTTGTCTTCTTGGTTCGATTCCACAAATTCGTTTTGGAAAAGCCCATCAGTGGGTTGCCAAAGGAAGTTGCAATGTTGAACGCGGTAGAAGAAACGATGTCCTTCGTGCGACATTTGGTCGAAACTTACCACCACGCGGTCTTGGCTATGAAGCGTGAGCACAGGCATTGCGGTGAGTGCACCAGCTTGTTCAGTGCGGAGCGTACGAATATCATTGCGCAACACTTTGTTTTGTGGAAGCACGGCTTGCGTCCAACCACAAAATATGCAAGCTATTAGCAGCAGAATATAGCGCAGTAGGCGTTTCATTGACTATTGTTTTTGAAGTGCAGCGCATCTATTTGAGATGAAGCACAAAGATGCGGTCTACTTCTTGACTTTCGGGTAAGTTGAAGGTGAGTTGGTGCTTCTTTTGACTGAAACGCAGAGGAACATTATCGCCAAACTTCGTAATTCGCTTCACCGGCAGTGCGCATTCCAATTGTGTAGTGCGGAGTGAAGCATCCAGAACGTGGAGATAAATTTCTTTCCCTCGGCGAGTGCTTACTATCTTGTCTGCATCACCTAGACCTCCAGCCTCTGTGTCGTAGATGGTTGAGCCATATTGTTTCAGCCATTTTCCCATCTCTTGAAGACGAAGAACAGCAGTGGCTGGGAGATTTCCGTCGGGTTGAGGTCCGATGTTGAGCAACAAGTTGGCTCCTTGGCTGAAGTGCGCACCAATAGTCGCACGAGTTCATCGGCAGACTTATAGTTGGTGTCAGCCACCTTATATCCCCACATTCCGTTCATTGTTTCGCAGGTTTCGAGCGGTAGTGCACTAACGGATTGTCCACTCATTCCAGCTTTGTTTTCACCAGGAACATCGCGCTCAAAGAGTTGAATATCTTCACCTTCGTTGGGTGTTTGGTGATGATTGTTGCCGATAAGACAAGCAGGTTGCAAACGATGAATTAGCACATATTGTTCGGGGAGTTGCCAATTGAATGCTGGTTTTGCTCTTTCTTGATCCCACCATCCGTCGAACCACACGGCGCGAATGGCACCATATTGCGTGAGAAGTTCGGTGAGCTGATTGTTCATAAAGGCGAAATAATTCGGCCAATTTGCTTTTTTGGGGTCTTTTCCGTTGTGTAGTCCGGTTCTTCCCAGCGGATAATCTTCTCGCGTCCAATCGATGTGGCTATAATAGAGGTGAAGCGGAAAGTTGTTGTTGTGACAAGCCTCAGCAAGTTGTAGCACTATGTCTTTGCCATAGGGCGTGTGCATAATGTTGTAGTCGCTTTGCTTGGTGTTCCACATAGAGAAACCGTCGTGGTGTCTTGTGGTGAAAGTGACATAACGCGCTCCAGCGTCTTTGAAAGTTTTGATCCAGGCTTCAGCGTTGAATGCGTAAGGATAGAAAGCATTGGCCGCTTTGGCGTATTCGTTGCGATCAAGTTTGGCATCTTGCAAATACCATTCTCCTTGACCATAAAGGGAATAGAGTCCCCAATGGATGAAAATGCCGAATCTATCTTTTGCAAATTGCTGGCGGTTTTGGATATTCTCGCGAGTGGGTTGGTAGTGCTGCGCTTTAATGGGTTGCACCAAGGCAAAGAACGCTGTAACTGCCCAAGCTATGTGTTTCATATGCTGAGATAATGGGGTTTATGCCACAAAATTACACAAAAAAACGAGGATATAGCACATTCTCCCTATTTTTTTCTTACATTTGCAGTGAAATTTACAATTAGCAGTTGGGCAGTCCGTCGCTTTTGCTCTTGTGGCAAACGAGGAAAGTCCGGGCAACATAGAGCATTCCGCTTCTTAATGGGAAGTCGTTCGTGAGAGCGAATACGTGCAGAAGAAAAGAACCGCCTGTTCCTAGTGAAAAAGTTGTGAACCAACTGGTTCTCAATGACAGACTAAGAGGAGGTAAGGGTGAGAAGGTGGGGTAAGAGCCCACCAGTCGTGTGGTGACACACGGGCTGTGCACCTCGGAAGTTGAAAGTTCACGTAAACTGGTGTCATCAGGGCGGCTCGTCCGAGAGTTTTTGACTCACATCAGAGGGTAGAACGATAGAGTGCGTTGGTGACAGCGCACCCAGATAAATGACGGACACCTTGTTTCTTCTGAATCAAGGCACAAAACCCGGCTTATCGTCCAACTGTTTTCTTTTTAATAGGCGTCTTTCTGCATACATTGCGGAGAGGTGCCTTTTCCTTTGCTTTTGTTCCCAAATCGGTCATTAGACCGTTATAATGTAGTTCGGAATCTAATGACCGATTAGGGATGAATGGAGTACATTTTCAGCATCTTACAAAAACAAAAGTACTCTCTTTTTCTCTTAAAGCACTCGCTTTTCTCTCTCACTGACGAGTGGATTTTATGTCCCCTAGATAAGAGGCTGAAATGTTAAAATCGGGAGGAGAAAATGGTACGAGTTTTCTTAATTCTAGGAAAGTAAAAAGTGTACTCTCTGCATTTTACTTTTGGAAAATGGCTTCGAAATTCCAAGAAATGGGAGGTGTTCTAGGTTTTGTCCCCCGAAAATTATTTTCCTTCCCTCAGAATTCTGATTCCGTCGGACGAAAATTATTTCCTTCCCTTGCAATTTTATTTTCTTCCCTTGCAATTTCTTTTTCGTCCGATGGAATTTTTATTTCCTCGGACGTTTTTTCGATTATAAGCCGTGATTTCTTCACGAAAGTGCGCAGTTTTCCGTTGAAAGAAGGGAAATTCCGAAAAAACGAGGAAAAATCCTGCGAAAACATCAAGAAGTTGCGAAATTCAAAAGCGCTGAGAATCGATTATTTCCGACCAACTCTTTTGGAGTTGCAAATGGCGTGTTAAATTAGGGGGCAAAATGGCAAAAGTTTTCTTGGTACAGAAAGTTTACACCCCATTCTCTTTTCTATTTCCCATTTCCATCCATCGAACATTTCAAGCAAACGAACATTTGACCATTAAGCCGAACATTTCATCCCATCACACATTCTAATCCACCAAATACGCCAATCTATCAATTTATCAATCCATTATACGCTCCGATTCATCAAATATTTCAAGCTATCAAACAAGAGATAAGGCTGAACCCAAATGCAGGTTCAGCCTTATGTATGTGTAAAGTGGCGTGAAATGTGCTTTTTAGCGTCAAATTCCCACAGGTAGACGGCTCGTTATCATATAGCAAGCCGATGCTGTCTTATCGACTACGCTCAAAAGTAATTTCGTAAAAATAAGGTTGCGTGCGGTCTTGTGCCACACTATGTCCTTCTGTGCTAGGCACAATGATGCGCAACTTAGAGATTTCATCCTTTTCAGAATGCTGACGTCCTAACTTAAGATAAGGGAGCGGAATCAACCACCCCGATGGAGCTTTGGTGCCATAATAGCGACGCATAATGCCTTCTGCCATAACGCCTACAAGAGAACCATTATTATTTTCTAGGCTCATCACGTCTGGTCGTACAGAATCGAAACCATATAAATTGCTCGAGCGAATACTGTCTGTTGCGATGTTGTATTCAATGTAACGACAGAGCAACATCACGTGCTCGTTGGGTTTGATGGGAGAACCAGTGCCACGGCGCACCACCTGCGCATAAACACCCGAACCAGCAAAGAGAACATACTGATTTTTACTGACATCAGTTGTACTATCTTGAGCGATAAACTGTGCTTCGCTGATGACTTGTATGTTGCCTGGTACGTCGAGAAGTGGACGACCGTATTCCTTGTCATCAAGATGCGCACCGCGCTTGAGAAACTGTTCGATTTGTTTGTTTTCCTTCTCACGGCGTTCAGCATAAGTTTCTTGTTTATCGCACGAAACAAGGGCAAAAGCTAAAAGAAGAACGCAAGATATAATGGAAAAGAAGCGTTGTTTTGTAAACATAGTGCTATCAAATGATGTATTTACGAAAATGATGCGAGCAAAGTTACGAAAAACTTATGGTAGAATTCGTTTCTTAGGAAAGAAATTTACCTTTTCGCTATGCTCCAAAGGAGAGAGGGGAAGAGTGTTGCACTTCTATATTGAAAGTACACTCCAAAGGAGAACGGACTGAATCTTGCAATTCTAATGCAAAATGCACGCACTAAAAAGCCAAATCTACTCCGACAGACAGATATTCGTTGACTTGAAAGAAACTCTGGTTGGTGTTAGCTTTGCGGTTTACACCATCGTCAAATCGGGGAAAGAGGAAAATCTTTGTAGAAAGGTATTTGTTGGCTCGGAGCGAGAGCGTGTTTTCCCATTCTGCCACGACCTTGGAATAACTGGTGAAAGCGTAGAAACGTGTAGTCCACTGCAACCAATCGGAAGGAGTCCACTTCACGTTGATTGTCACAGTAGAACCTAAATCAAGGCGCGAATGTTTGTTTTTTTCCACCCCATATCGTTCCGACAAATCCAAACGCGACACATATTTATAGTTGGCTGCGATAGGCGAGAGCGTGGCTGAAATCTCCAACTTCGAACTTTTATATTTGTAATCCATACCAATGGAGAAGACCGTTTCGATGGGAGAAGCGAAATCAGAGAACACGCGTTTATCGTTAGCGTGATAGCCTGGATAAAACTGCGACCAAGTCTGGAGCATCGCCGTGTAATACCAATGTTTGAAAGCTTGCAAACCTAGTTGATTGGTCATACGCAACAGGTCGGCATTCGTCTTGTACTTGTGCAACGAATCGGATTGAGTAGTCTGAAAACCCAATTTCATTTCCAACTTGTTCGTAAAGGTAAGCTTCTGTTTGTCGTCGTAGTTGGCTTCAAAAATAGCTGAAGTCAAGAAAGAATTATGATTTTCGCCTCCCTTGTACCAGTTGTCGGAAACCAAATACTGCATAAACTGCAACGACATTGCTCCCTTGAAATTCCAGAAGTTCGGACGATGAATGTCGAGATGGATGGGAGCAAAATCATTCCACTGCGCCAGTTGTTGTTTGGTCACTTTCGGCAACACCGCAGGTTTTTCCTTATCGATGGACAAAGCAGACGGCTTAGCATTAGACGAACTTTTGAGTGGTTCTTGATAATAAGCCAAATTATATTGCACCAATTCAGGATGAAGTGTGTAGACTTGCATTAAAGCTTGCGCTATTCCTCTTTGCAAAGAAGACGCTGTCGGTTGCAAACTACCGAGTTCTAGACGAACTGGAAAGCGGTAAAAGGTGTTAGCCGCAAACAAAGGGAAAAAGTAAGGATCCTCAAGATTGTCCGTATCGCTCTTTGCTTTCTCCTCCAGCGACCGATTCAGACTATCAAGCGAAAGGGCATAGCGACGCGCTACCGCTCCGAGAGAATCTTCAAACGCCGTATTACGTCCTCGCACAGTGCGTCGAGTGCTCTGGGCATAGCTGCCCAAAGCAAAGCAAATGAAACTCAGTGTGATAGCAAATAGCTTCAACTTCATAGTCTTGGTTTGTCTGATTATCTTTATTATTAGATGCTTCGTTAGATGCCTCATTGAAGAACCTTCCCCCTCGCCGTACAGCGTGGGATTGCTTCCTCCAAAATGTGAGTATCGTTATCAAAATACTCGATTCGTCCCATTAAGAACGGATGCCACGAGCATTGAGTGCGGCTGCATACTTCGCAGCATTCTTTTGATGCTCTGCATAAGTTATAGCAAAATTATGACTTCCCGAGAAATCTTCTTTCGCACACATATAGAGATAGTTGTGATTAGCGCGATGCAACACAGCATTGATGCTTTCCACCGAAGGAATGCAAATAGGTCCAGGAGGGAGTCCCTTCACTTTGTAAGTATTGTATGGACTATTCACACGAAGATGTTCGTGGAGAATGCGACGCAAAGCAAAATCACCGAGTGCAAATTTGACAGTAGGATCAGCTTGAAGCGGCATCTTTTGATTCAAACGGTTCAGATACATCCCAGCCACCATAGGTTTTTCGGGATTGTAAGCCGTTTCTTGTTCCACAATGGAAGCCACTGTCATCACTTCATCGGGAGTGAGTCCTAATTGCTTTGCTTCAAGCAGACGTTTGTCGTTCCAAAACTTTTGTGCCTCCTTATTCATACGCTCCAAAAGCGCTTTGGGTTGCAGCGTCCAATACAATTCATAGGTATTGGGAACGAAAAGACAAACAGCAGTAGCAGGTGTTTTTTGGAAAGTAGCCAACAAAGCACTGTCCTGCAACACGGCTTCAAAATCTTCAGTACTAGCTTGGAGGTTTTTCCCTAAAAATGCCGCCAAATCGTGGTTTGTACGCAACACAGGAATCGTGAGTCGCACAGGCGCTTGTTTGCCATTTCGCAAATTTCGATACACTTGCAACACAGACGTAGAGTTGCCCACTTCATAACGTCCAGGTTTGATGTGTTTAGGATAACCCGTCAGCACGTTGAGCAGAGCAAACACAGGACGCGACAAGATGTTGCGATCGGGACTTGTTTTGACGTAAATCGAGTCGATTGTATCGTCATTATCCACAAACAAGATGCGCGATTCGCTTACCGTTAAAGCGCCAAACAAAGCTCGGCTAAGAATAACTACCAATGTTAGTATCGCCAAAACCAACAAAGAAAGTTGTTTCTTCTTTTTCTTTTCCATAAAGAGAGAATAATGTATATGAAAGACAAAAGTATGGTCAAAATCTTAGCACCTTTCCAACACATCGACAAAAGAAATCTTGCGTCAAAATGTTGAGATGCCATTTGCACCGACAAAATTACACAAAAATATCGGGTTGTGTGCAGTTTCTCTGCGCTTTCTCCTTGCTAAGTCTCAAAAATATCGTACTTTTGCACATATAGAAATGGATTGCGCAAATAGTTTGCCCTCTTGATTTCGCATATTAGCGCAGTAACGACAAAGCCCATCGCGCCCTTCGTCTAAGTTTCTTCTCAGTTTGACATAACATCTACATTGTTTCAATGGAATACCAATATAAAGACTTTAATCGTCTAATTCAAGAATGCATTTGCACCCATTGGGATCGCAACGCACTCACCGATTACAAAGGAAGTACGCTACAATATAAAGATGTGGCGCGCAAATCGCAAAACTCCACATCCTTTTTGAAACAGCAGGCATCAATCCTGGTGACAAAATTGCTGTTTGCGGTCGCAACTCTTCGCAATGGGCAGTAGCTTTCTTAGCCATTCTCACTTATCGCGCTGTGGCAGTGCCCATTCTCCATGAGTTCAAGCCAGAGCAGGTGCACAACATTGTGAACCACTCCGAAGCACGTTTGCTCTTTGTCGGAGATTTGGTCTACAACAGCCTCAAAGGCGACAAAGAAGAATACCTTGCAGAAGAGATGCCCAACTTAGAAGGTATTGTCTACATCCCCGACTTTATGCTCAAATTGAGCCGCAACGAGGCACTAACCGATGCTCGCGAACGCCTCAACGCGCTCTATGGCGAACGCTATCCCAAATACTTCAGAAAGGAACACGTGATTTATCGCGAAGCTCCCAACGGAGAAGACCTCGCCATGATCAACTACACCTCAGGCACTACGTCTAACTCAAAAGGTGTGTTGATTCCTTATCGCGCTTTGTGGTCGAACTATGACTTCGCCATTGGCGTTCTCGGTGACAAAGTGCAACACGGCGACCGCATCATCTCTATGCTCCCCATGGCGCATATGTATGGTATGGCTTTTGAGTTCATCTTCGAATTCCTCTTCGGACTTCACGTACATTATCTCACCAGCAAACCCACACCAAAGGTGATTGTGCAAGCTTTTGCCGATGTCAAACCAAAGGTTGTGGTGAGTGTTCCTCTCATCATCGAGAAAATCATCAAGAAGATGGTGATGCCCAAGTTGGAAACTCCATCAATGAAGCTACTTTTGCGCTTGCCCATCATCAGCGATCGCATCTTGACCAAAGTGCGTTCTGCCATCCAACAAGTGTTTGGTGGAGAATTCTACGAAATCATCGTTGGGGGTGCGGCTCTCAACAAAGAAGTGGAACAATTCCTCAACAAAATCGGCTTCAACTACACCGTGGGTTATGGTGCCACCGAATGTGCTCCCATCATCTCCTATGAGGATTGGAAAAACTTCGTGCCTGGCTCTTGCGGTAAGGCTGCCCTCGCATGGAAATCCGCATCGACAGTCCCGACCCCACTCGCGTTGTAGGTGAAATTTTTGACGCGTGGCGCCAACGTGATGCTCGGATATTACAAAAATCCCTGAAGCCACAGCACAAACACTCGACGCTGAAGGCTGGTATCACACAGGAGATTTGGGTATTCTCGATGCAGAAGGCAACCTCTTCATCCGTGGTCGCAGCAAGAATATGCTACTCGGTGCAAGCGGACAAAACATTTATCCCGAAGAAATCGAAGACAAACTCAACACGCTTCCCTTTGTGATGGAAAGCATTGTCATTCAAAAAGGAGAAAAGCTCTATGCGCTGATTCATCCTGATTATGACGAAGTGCACAAAGCCGCCCTCAGCGACGAAGAACTCCAAAAACAAATGGAAGCCAACCGCCGCGAACTCAATGCGATGGTCAATAGCTATGAGCAAATCTCTGGTTTCCGCCTTTATGAAGAAGAATTTGAGAAAACGCCCTAAACGTTCCATCAAACGCTTCCTCTATGCCGATGCCGAAATCTAGGCAAACGCAATCCTCCGCACTACCCTTTTACTAATCTATTTAGCAAGAGCTTTGTTGGTTTATGCCAACAAGGCTCTTGCAGCAATAAATTATTGAGCCATAATTTCGCTCGAAACACACTAAGAGATATGATATTTACAACATCTTCCTCTCTTCTTTGGAATAAACGTCTGTCCATTTTTGTGCGCAGCAGCTTGCGTTGCCCCTGCCCCAATTTGCAGAAATCGTGTCTCCAGCAACAGCTTTGAGCATCGCACGACAATACATCGACGTCAAAGCCAAAGACAAACAACTCGTCAGAACCCTCTCCACAAAGCAGCACTCCAAGAAGCACGCTGCAAACCCACTCCCCTACTACCTCTTCAACGATGCCCACGGCAAAGGCTTCGTGTTGGTGGCAGGCGACGACGCTATGGGCAAAGTTTTAGCATACAGTCAGGAGAGTGCGTTGGACACCACTATCGCACACCCAGGTTTGCACTATATGTTGGAAGGATATAGAACAAACTTTGCCACTTTGCAGCACTACAAAACGGCACACCTTCGTGCGAGAACGGCAGCAGTTTCTGGTGTTCAAGGCAAAGCCGTTGCTCCTTTGCTGCAAACCAAATGGAACCAGATGGAACCTTATAATGCGATGCTGGGTAAAGCTGGAAGCAAGCCCTATCCCTACACGGGATGCGTGGCCACTGCCGTTGCTCAAATCATGAAATACCACAATTGGCCAGTGCAAGGAAAGGCACACACGAATACACCGTGCCTTACTATCAAGACCGCCTTCAAGTGGATTTCCAACAATCGCACTACGATTGGAACAACATGATCAACGACTACACCCAAGGAAGCACTGAAGCGCAACGCAATGCCGTAGCGAAGTTGATGAGCGATGTGGGGGTAGCTATGAACATGGGTTATACACCGTGGTATAGTGGTGCGTTTGGATGGCAAGCCAAAGACGCCCTCGTCAAACACTTTCAATATGACGCTGTGATCATCTCCAAAGTGTCTGAAGGTAATGACGCTTTTCTCAAACTGGTACAACAAGAAATCCGCGATGGTTATCCCGTCTATCTCGATGGTTCGCCTTCTCTCGGCAACAATGGCCATGCTTGGGTGGCAGATGGTCTTGACGAGAAAGGACTGGTGCATATGAACTTCGGTTGGGGAGGTTTGGCAAATGCCTACTTCTCTCTCGAATCTCTCTCTCTTTCACAAGCTGGAGCAGAGTTTGGTGGAAAACCATTGAGTTTTTCCAAGAATATGAATGCCATCTTGGCGCATCCCCACAAAGGAGGTGTGAACACGCTTCCCGCGGCTTACAGAAACACAGACATCCAAATTGCAGGCAAGCGAGAAACCACCATGAGATTGCCTGAAGGTGCAGCGCGACAACAAGAGAAGACAACCAATTTGGACGTTGTTTTCCAACATTTCATCAACAAGGGCAATGCATTCGAGGGACGGGTCGGACTGGCCATCTACAATGCGCAACAACAAATGGTAGGCACTCCGCAGTGGTATGCCCCAAAAGTCACTTTCCAACAGAGCGACCAAATCAACCAAGACCGCATCCAACTCTCTTTCAACACAAGCGACTTGACCGATGGCACCTATTTCGTAGCTCCTGTGGTGCAGCCCAGCAAAGATGAGCACACCGACAACTACTACCCCATTCGCAATGTTCCTCAATTGGAATTTGAAATCACAGCCAACAAACGCTATGTGAAAAATGAATTCTACTATGGTGCGGGCTACGCATGGAACGGTAAACTTTGGAGCGAAATCTCTGCGCGTAGGAACGACACAAACGCTCTTCTGCCCTATCCGCACCTTGCAAGGCGACTATCGCGTGGGTTCTCTCATTTTCTCTCTTGTGGACAAAGCAGGAAATATTGTTTTGAAGCAAACGCTGCAAGACATTATCAAGCACGATGAGTTCACCACTAAAAACGTGCCTATTCAGGTCAATATCCCTGACAATTTCACGCCTGGCACTTATGATGTGAAAGCCCAAGTGAAAATTGATGGTGGACAGTTGTATGACGTTCTCCCATCCCACGATGGCACTTTGCCCGAAGTCGTGGTCAAAGAGAACAATCCGGCTGAAATGGCACTGCCGAAGGTTACACTCACCTTGATATTCTCCAAGAATGCAGATGCTTCCGTGACTGCTTCAACGACCAAAAGAAAGCTAACTTTCGGTACCGACGACCATCTAGTCTTTGCCATTCAAGCCGACAAGACTAACGGCTTCAACGGAAGACTGAAATACTACCTCGAAGAAGAAACTACCAAGGTGAGAATACCTCTCGGCAATGATGCTTCAGCAGAAAATGCGAACATTCCAGCCAATGGACAAATTTCTTCTCAAGAAATTCATCTTCGCATCGCGCAACTCAAGGTGCGCAACGACCAACGCTATCGTGTAATCATCGTGCAAGATTTAGGAAATGGCGAACAACGTGAACTCCCCTTCGGAGAAATGCACAGCGTGAATTTGAATTTACCAATGCGCGCAGCAATGCTCCAGAAATGGTTTACGTTCCTGCGGAGAAAGACTTCTTTGTCTTGACACTCCCCCACCAATCGGCTTATGTCGTTGCGCCTAGTCCACAGCATGTAGAGAACAACACATTGTCTTCTGCCACCACTGCGCAAGACGGTGAAGCCAAAAACAACATTCGCGCCATTTTCTATCGTCTAAACAACAAAATCATCTCTCTTTCCACAGGCAGAGTTTTGCAATTAGACACCGAAGAAATCAATTGGACGAAGGCTTTGACTTTTGCTCCCTACTCCGATGAAGGTAGCGAACTGCAATGGGTGCAACAAGACAACCAAATTCGCCTGCGCGGTGTAGCTGAAAACAACGTCGCTCTGTCCACACCTATGGTGGCTGAACGTGTGGAGGTGCTTCCCATCAACATCGCGCAACACGGATTTGCCACTTTCTTCACTCCCGTACAAGGACGCATAGAAAATGCAAAGGCTTATCGCGCGGTGAAGGAGGGAGAACACCAACTTACTCTCCAAGAAATACAAGGTGAAATTCCTGCCAACACGGCGTTTATCGTGGAAGGAACACCCAGTGGACAAGCGCAATTTAGAATTAGTGCATCCACGAGTGATAAGGTGGCGTCTTTCAAGGAGTCGGAGAACGTGCTCCACGGTTCTGTGCTCGTGCCAGCACAGAACAAGTTTGTGACATTCTACGCGCTTTCGGGTGACGAAAAAGCGTTCTATCGTCTAACCACTTGGCAACGACCTTTCCGCGCTTTCTATTCCGACAACACTGCCAACAACACGCTTAGAGCAATTTCTTTCGTGTTCCCACAAACCACCGGTGTTGCTCCCACTTTGTTCTCACCTGTCACGAATGCTCCGTTCTTCGATCTCTCCGGTCGTCGTGTTCTCAACCCTCAACCAGGACAAATCGTTATTCAAAACGGACAAAAGGTGATGCAATAGTTTTGCTGTATCGTTCAACCCCTATCGGTCGTTAGATTCTGAACAGATTTCATTAGATTGTTGAGCAGATTGTTTACAGTGAGTTCAAAGGCGTAGCGGGCAACGGCGAGAACGAACGAAAAACAAGATGCCAACAAGAAAATGAAAGATGACAGGAAGTTATCTTTTCAATTACGAATCGTACTATAACGGTCTAATGACCAATTGGGGTTCAATAACTCCCATATCTTTCCAAGGATGTGGGAGTTTTTGTTTGGCCTCGCTGTTTGCTTGTCGTTGCCAGCAAATATCGGCTTAATGTTCAAATACCGCTTGCAAAACGACACGTCACTTCTCATAAAACGACACGTTACTTTCCATAAAACAACACGTCACTTTCCATTAAACGACACGTCACTTTCCATAAAACGACACGTTACTTTCCATAAAACGACGGGTCGTTTATCATCCTCACAACAGTAGAAAGGAAAAATGTAAAAAGTTCTGTAATCTCCCTTCTCGCGCATACGCGTACGCACGCATTACAGGAGTTTTATAGTTTTTGCTGTCACAAGTGTCACAGGGTTATTCATAATACACTATTTTCCAATGAATTACCACTTATTTCAGATATATTTTAACATTGCAACAAAACGACCTCCTATTCTTACTCTTTTTGAGGGTGAAAAAAACTTGTATCGGGCTCTCTTTTTCTCAAGAATTTCAGATTGATTTTTTTCTCCTTTGTGACACTTGTGACAGCAAAAAAATCAAAATCGCTGTGGATGCGTGTGCGCGCGACGCGTGCGTGAGAGAATCTCCCCAATCGATTATTACGCCGTAACCGTACAACTCGTTATGAAAGAAATAATTTCCTGACATCTTTCATTTTTTTAAAGGCGAATCCCCTTACTTTTAAGATTTTTCTAGCCCATAATCAATAGGAGGCAATGAAACATCTTCACTTCTTCTTTGAGAAACACAAAGAAAGAGCAACACGAAAGTATAGAAAACGACAAGTAGCCTCCTCAAAACACAGCAAATCTGTTAAATTCGACAATGTTTCGTTTTTTTCTCAGCAAAAGATTTGGTCAAGTAGATAAAAACTTAGAGATTTGCGGTGTAATACAACACTATCACACACAAACACAACAAATCACTCCTACTTCATCGTAGAATTTACAAACTTAGATGGTATGATTACAATACAGCATCTTCATTTCAACTACAACAGTTCAAGCAGTGAAGTCTTCCACGACTTTTCGTTGAACATTGCCGACGGCAAAATTGTTGGTCTTCTCGGCAGAAACGGCACAGGTAAGTCTACTCTACTCTATCTCCTTACGGGGTTGCTTCGCAGCACACAAGGTGCAATTCTCGTGGATGATTTTAATCCCCAAGACCGACAACCAGAAATGCTCCAAAACATTATGCTGGTGCCCGAAGAAATAGATCTTCCTGCGGTAAAATTTAAGGAGTTCATCAAAGTCAATCGCGTATTTTACCCCAACTTCTCTGATGAGGTGTTGCAACAAGTGCTCAACGACTTTCAACTCCCGGCAGACATTCACCTTGGTGCACTCTCAATGGGGCAAAAGAAGAAAGTGTTTATGGCTTTTGCACTAGCCACCAACACCAAATACTTGCTGATGGACGAACCCACCAATGGTCTGGACATTCCTTCAAAAGCACAATTTCGCCGCACCATCGCTGCTCAAATGAATGAAAATCGCACGATTTTGATGTCCACGCACCAAGTGCACGATGTGGAACAGCTCATAGACCACGTGGTGATGATAGATGGTCAGTCGCTAATGCTCGACACCTCGATGAGCCAACTGAGTCAAAAAGTGCGCTTCGAGCAACGACCTTATGGCACTCCCATTGACGATGCACTCTATGCAGAACCCTCACTCACGGGTACTGCGGTGATTGTGCCCGCTCAAGGCAAGGAAGAAACGCCTATCAGCTTAGAACTTCTGTTTAATGCCTTGGTGCAAAATCCAGCACTGCGTCATCACTTAGAAGACAACGAGGCGAACAACACTGGTTTTCACTAATTTCATTGCACTCCTAAAGCACACTAGATTATGAAATTTCTCAATATCGATTTCCAACACGTAGGTTGGTTGCTGCGTCAAATAGTATCGGAAATTGGAAGACTCAGGTGCGTTATTACCTAGGTCTACAAATAGGTTTTCTCATCACTTTTCTCGTATTCGTTTACAATGCATTCCACGCTTTTCACAACAGTTTCGATTACTACAGTCAAGATGATGTCGCAAATACATTGTGGAGAATGTCGGATAGTATGTCAGTCATTGGTACTATGGCACTTTATGCGGCATTTATTTTTAGTGCGTCGGCAGTCTTTTCGCTCAAGACAGAACGTAGCAAAAGAATTGTTCAACTGATGATTCCTGCCACAACAGCAGAAAAAGTGCTTTCTCGTTTCATTTACTATAATCTCGGCGCAATTGTCCTCTCCTTCACAGCACTCCTCATCACTGATGCAACGGGATGCCTTATCGTGGAAGTTTTAGGCTTCGACTATACGTGGTTCATTCCAAAGATACTAGCCAATATCAGTCATTCATTGATATTTTCTCAGACATACATTGATCCGAGCATTCATCCACTCATAGGAGTTTGGTGTCTGTCCATCTTTCCCATCTTTTCCATTATCGTTTTATGGAGTTTCTATCTCTGGGGAGGTGCTGTGTTCCGCAAAAAGTCATTTATTATGACGTCCTTGGTCTGCTTCATCATTTTTGTGGTCTTTATCACCTTTGGAACAATTGTGGTGCTCAAATACACAAGTGATGATCCCACTCGTACAGAACATTTTCGATTTGTGATGAACCTCCTTTATTCGATTTATTTTCTCATTGCCTGCCTCTGGCTCGTTTTGAATCTCTATTTTGCCTACCGCATTCGTAAACGCGCATCACTGATGCCTCGTCATTGGTATGGTCAATAAGGCACTATCTTCAAAAAACAATAATTTCACCCTATGAATTTCCACGAAGGCTATCCCATCTATCTGCAAATAGCAGAACGCCTGATGGACGAAATCCTCGCTGGACTGTACAAATCCGACGAACGAGTGCCAGGTGTTCGCGATTATAGTGCCCTGCTACAAGTCAATGTGAACACCACGGTGAAGGCTTTTGACGTGTTAGTGCAGAAAGGTATTCTCTACAACAAACGCGGCTTGGGCTCATTTGTAAGTGAAGATGCACGGTACATCATAAGTAATTCACGCCAAGACGATTTGCTCAACAAATTGCTCCCCGATTTGGCGCACCAAATGCAGCATTTAAACATCCCACTAGAGAAGGTGATAGGTCGCTTGCAGCAATTGCTCAACACTCCACAAGAATCTCTCAACAACGTGGCAGAAAATACTGCGAAAGTCTAGGCGATGTGAGTCCAAAGATTTCTCCAAGACAAACTGTTCATCAACACAAATAATTTCGCTTATGAAACGAAAGGTATTATTGGTTGCTGTGGCTATGCTCAGCACCTTGCTCTGCACTTCTTGCGATTTCTTATTCCGCAAATCGCAAGCAGGCAACATCGTTACTTCAACTTCCTCAACCTCGCAAGGAGGAAACACCATCACCCTTGGCAATTTGGGACATTTTGATGGGGTGAAGGTGGCCGATGGTATCACACTGAAATATGTGGCAGAAGGCACACCCAGCATCACGGTAACAACAAGTAGCATCTCACCTTCAGACGTGATGGTGCGCGTAGACGATGACGAATTGAAAATCAACTATTCCAATGCAATTCAGATGACAAACGAGAAAACCGTGGTCACTATCACGGGCTATGCTATCAAAGACTTTGAGCTCGACAATGGCGGTATGATAGACATCGCTCGACCGCTCAATGTGGGTGGCAAACTTAGTTTTGAACTCAACAATGGCGGCATAATGAAATTGGTGAGTGCTAAGGCATCGGAATTGGATGTAGAAGTGAACAACGGTGGTATATTCCAAATCGGAAATGTGGAAGCGGCCAAGTTGGAAATGGATGTGAAGAATGGTGGTAACATCAACGTGAACGGTGCTACGGTGAGCGAATCTGATGCCGAGGTGTCGAATGGCGGTGATATTACACTAGCGGGCACAGCCAATGTGAGTAAATATCAAATCAACAATGGCGGAACGATTCAAGCAGAAAGCTTGAAGAGCAACGCGCTGCTGTGGAAGTCTACAATGGCGGTACGCTCCACTTCAACGCACAAAGTGTGTTCAAACAAGCAGTGATGAACGGCGGTCAGGCTCAAAATCATTTCAAATAAACCCAAAGGCTGTTGTAATAGACAACACCTTATTCTATTTCTTTTGCTCTGGACACCTCATTGCCCACCGCAAGGCACTGAGGTGTCCGAGTATTAGTAAACCATTCAGCTTCGTGCGTTAGAAAGTCACGCTTCTCAACCCAATACACAAGTTTTGCTTTATGATTCACATCAAAAACCTACATAAGACTTATCAAGCAGCACAACCCTTGCACGTACTCAAAGGCATAGACTTAGACATCGAAGAAGGGGATTTTGTAAGTATTATGGGAAGTTCGGGTTCTGGCAAATCAACCCTGCTCAACATATTGGGCATACTCGACACCTATGATGAGGGGGAATACTATATTGCTGACACGCTCATCAAAAATCTGTCGGAAAACCAAGCAGCCGAGTATAGAAATCGTATGATAGGTTTCATTTTTCAGTCGTTCAATCTCATCAACTACAAAACGGCGTTGGAGAATGTGGCACTTCCGCTTTACTATCAAGGGGTATCGCGCAAGAAGCGCAACCTGCTGGCGATGGAACAGTTGGAACGATTAGGATTGAAAGATTGGGCGCATCATTTGCCCAACGAATTGTCGGGCGGACAAAAGCAACGTGTGGCAATAGCGCGCAGCATCATCACCAATCCTCAAATACTATTGGCGGACGAACCCACAGGGGCTTTGGACTCCACGACATCGGGCGAAGTGATGCAATTGCTCACCGATCTCAATGCGGAGGGTCGCACCATCATTGTGGTGACTCACGAAAGCGGTGTGGCTTATCGCACAAAACGCATCATTCACCTCTCGGATGGCGTGATTGGTCGCATCGAAGAAAATGATCCCAATGCGCTGCAACCATTTGGAGATTTGATGAAATAGTCTCATCCCCAAACTCTATGACTTTTTCCAAGAAAGTTTGCCTTTCTTGTCACTCCTATAACGTAGCGAACTATGTGGCACGACATTTTCATACGACTTCAACAAAACAAGCTCCGCACTGCGCTCACGGGGTTAAGTGTGTCGGTGGGCATCTTTCTGCTCATCGTATTGCTCGGCGCAGGCAATGGACTGATTCACGCCTTTAATCACAACAATCAGATGTTTAGCACCGATGCTATCTCCATCTACCCTGGACGTACATCTAAACCCTTCAAAGGTTGGAAAGAAGACCGCAACATTAAGTTTGACAACATAGACGTTGGCAACACAGCGATGGTGGCAAAGAGCAAGGTGAAGTCTACTGCTGGCAAACTAACTAGCTCAGAAAAAACAGCTTCTGCACACCAACATTATTTCAAAACAACTCTATACGGACAATCTCCTGAAGCTTACAACATAGAACGATTATCCCTTGCAAAAGGACGATATATCAATGAACTAGACCTCAAAGAGCAACGTAAAGTGGTGGTGATACCTGACTATAGTGCAGAAGAAACATTCGGCAGCATTGAGGCAGCTATTGGCGATTATCTGAACGTCGACTCTGTGTCCTACCAAGTGGTGGGAGTGCTGGAATCGAATGGTAACAAAGGACAGAGCCGATGCCATATCCCTTTTACCACATTTCGCACCATCTTTCACTCGGGCTTTGATGTTCCAGAGATTGTGGTACAAACATATAAGCCTGAAGAGGATGAATCTTTTGAGGCTTTGAGGGCGGTATGGTGTAAGAGTTTAGGGGCTCGCCACGATTTCGCAGAAGACGACGAAAGTGCAGTATGGATATCCAGTGTAGCTCAAGGAGCAAAAGAGCAAAATTTAGCTTTGACGATGCTCGAACGTGCATTGTGGGTGGTCGGATTGCTCACGCTGATGAGTGGTGTTGTGAGTATTTCGAACATTATGCTCATCACAGTAAAAGAAAGGACTAAAGAATTTGGTATCCGCAAAGCACTGGGCGCACGTCCTTGGGCGATACTTCGCGGTGTACTCGCAGAAAGTGTAATCATCACGCTATTCTTTGGCTACATCGGTCTTGTAGCTGGAATTGCTGCCACCGAATGGATGAATGTAGTGTCAGGGCAACAAGTCACTGAATTTCTCAATTTCAGATTCTACACCTTCCTTGACCCTACGATTGACATGAGTGTTGCCTTCTCTGCTTTGTTGACACTCATCATCGCTGGACTCTTGGCAGGCTTCTTCCCTGCACGACGAGCGGTAAAAATCAAGCCTATTACGGCACTCAATGCCAAATAATAATGCTCCACTCTCCTAAATTCAAGACTATGACTAAATTTGATATCGACAAATGGTCTGAAATCTGGCAAACCCTGAGTCGCAACAAATCGCGCTCCTTGCTTACTGCCTTCGGAGTATTTTGGGGTATCTTTATGCTCACAATCCTCATGGGGGGTAGCAATGGTTTTCGAGCTATACTAGAAGCCAACTTCAATGGTTTTGCACAAAATTCGTATTTCTTCATGCCGAGAAAAACGACAAAACCCTATAAGGGATTCCAAGTGAACCGCTCTTGGATGTTGCACTTGAGCGATGTGGATGCGCTCCCCAAACAAGTGCCCGGGGTGAAGCTCGCTACGCCTATGGTGTTGGGACTCTTCACAGAAATGACCCACAAGCAACATAAGGAGGATGTATCCCTGAAAGGAGTATATCCCAACTATGATCAAATTGAAAATCCTCACATCGTGATGGGGCGTTTCATTCAGATGGCAGATGTGGTGAATCAGCGACGTGTATGTGTGCTCAGTAAAAACATTGCATCGCGACTCTTCCCCAACGATCCTAACCCTCTAGGAAAGTACGTACAATCTGGTGGTATGTATCTGCAAGTGGTGGGGGTGTCTCACATCATCAGTAACTTTGGTGTGGGTGGGAATAGCAGCTATTCGGTGTTTATCCCTTTCTCTGTAGCTCAAAACTTAACGAAATCGGGCAATGACATCGCTATTATCGGAGTGGTGGTGAAAGATAATGTGTCGATTAGCAGTATTCAACCACAAATGGAAAGATTTTTCTGTGAACGACACTCTGTGGATCCTACAGACACAGCAGCCTATATGAGCATCAATATGGAATCGATGTTTCAAATGGTGACAGCGCTGTTTTCGGGCATCAGCATCCTTGTATGGCTCATTGGTATCGGCACCTTGCTCTCTGGCGCCATTGGTATCTCCAACATTATGATGGTAGTCGTGAAAGAACGCACCACAGAAATAGGCATTCGACGCGCCATCGGTGCCAAACCACGCGACATCCTCTCTCAAATTATGACAGAGAGTGTGGTCATTACTCTACTTGCTGGCATAGGTGGGATCATTATATCGGTGTGGATTTTGAGCGGTATAGACATAGCTGCACATTCTATGACGGAATCTTACCCGAGTGGCGGATTCTTCATCAGCTTCCCTGTAGCGGTTGGAGCATTGTTTGCCCTTTCCATCATTGGTGTTTTAGCAGGCATAGCCCCTTCGCTTCGAGCACTTGCCATCAAACCGATTGACGCTATCCGCGATGAATAAGACCCTTTTAGCACAACCTCATTCTTTCCTCATATTCCTAATAACAAGTTATATTCTTGCATCATGAAAAAAGCGATTAAAATCATTGGTCTCATCCTTCTTGGAGTGATTTTTATTGGCACCTTTGTCTTCCTCTACAATAAGACGCAAAAGAAAGAAGCAACTTTTTGAAGAGATTGCTCCTGCCTACAACGACCTTCAACGCACCACCGTGGCAACGGGGACGATAGAACCGCGCAACGAAGTGGACATTAAACCACAGATTTCTGGCATCGTGGCAGAACTCTACAAAGAAGCTGGACAGTCGGTGAAAAAAGGAGAGCTGATAGCGCGTGTGAAAGTGATTCCAGATATGAGTTCGCTCAACTCGGCAGAAAATCGCGTGCGATTGGCTCAACTGAACTTGGCACAAGCTCAACGCGACTACAACCGCAACAAACAACTCCACGATCAGCAGCTTATTTCTACCGAAGAGATGGAGAAATCGCACTTGGCGCTTCGTCAAAACAAAGAAGAATTGGCGAATGCAACAGAGGCACTGCAGATTCTTAAAGAAGGTGTGAGCCGCTCCATGGCAGCACAATCCACAACTTTGGTTCGTTCTACGATTGACGGCATCATCCTTAATGTCCCTGTGAAAGTGGGTAACTCGGTAATTATGAGCAACACCTTCAACGAAGGTACAACGATTGCGACGGTGGCAACATGAAAGACTTGCTCTTCAAAGGCACCATTGACGAAACAGAAGTGGCTTTGCTCACTAATGGAATGTCTATGGACATCTCCGTCGGTGCTTTGCCCGATGCTACGTTGTCTGCAAAGTTAGAATTTATTGCCCCTAAAGTGAGCGCTGGCACTCAAAGTAATCAGTTTGAAATCAAGGGAGCTATTGCCCCCAACAGTGGTCATCAGCTTCGCGCTGGATACAGTGCCAACGCAACCATCGTATTGGGGAGGCTCGCAAACACGTGCTCACAGTGCCCGAAAGTGCGATTGTTCACGAGAACAACAAGACCGTAGTTTATGTGGTGACAAGCAAGCCAGGCGCTGTTCCTCAAACATTTGAACGTCGAGAGGTGACTGTTGGCTTGTCCGATGGCGTAAACATAGAGATTGTTAAAGGACTCACCACCAAAGACCGTGTGCGCGGCAACCAACAAGAAGCAACCACTGACCAATAAATCTAATGGTCGGTCATATTCTTAAGGTTTCATCCCTCATACACTAGTCTCGATTATGAAGAAAATCATATTTATGCTCCTCACAGCAGGCTTTCCGCTAATGGTTGGCGCGCAAACGCTTACGCTGCGCCAATGCATAGACCGCGCAGTGGCACGCAATGTCAGTGTGCGACAAGCCCAAGTGGGACAACAGCAGCAAAAGATAGCCCTGGAGTCTGCCAAACAAGCTAGACTTCCCCAAGTGGGCGGTAGTTTTAACCAAAACCTATCGCTCGGACGCGGACTCACCGCCAACAACACTTATGATACGCGCAACACCTACTCTTCCTCCTTGGGAGTGCACGCTGATATGCCGCTCTTTACGGGCTTTCGTATTGGCAACGAGCACAAACGCGCAGAACTCAATCTGAAAGCTGCGATAGCAGACATCGAACGTCTGAGTGAAAGCCTGGGATTGCAAGTGACACAAGCCTATTTCCAAGTACTCTACCAACAAGAATTACTGCAACAAGCAAAGACCAACTTGCAGCTATCTCAACTCCAAGAGAGTCGACTTGTTGGTTTGATTCAGGCAGGCAAGGCGGCACAAGTGGAACTCAGTGAGGCGCAATCGCGAGTGGCACAAGACCAAGCCTCTATTGTACAAGAAGAGAGTCAATATAACTTGGCACTACTCGAACTCTCTCAATTGCTCGAGTTCTCTACACCTGATAGTTTACATATAGCTTCGCCTGCATCACTTCAACTTCCTCATCTGCCAGAAAGTGCTGATGCAGTGTTTGCACTCGCACTTCCCCAGCGTCCTGCGCTGCAAGTGGCAAAACTTCGCACAGAAGCTGCACAAATGGGAGTGAAGGTGGCACGTTCGGGTTATCTTCCTACCCTTTCCGTCTCTGCTGGTCTGGGCACTAATTACTACAATACTTCTGGATTTACCAACGAAGCATTTAATAGACAGATTCGCAACAACTTCGCTTCCTCTCTTGCACTCTCACTCAGCATCCCCATCTTTGATCGATACAGCACGCGCAATAGTGTGAAACAGGCAAACTCGAAGTGGTGAATCAACAACTGGAGGAAGAAAATCTCAAAAAAAAACGCTGTATAAAGAGATTCAAAACGCATATTACAATGCGGTGGCAGCACAACAAAAGTGGGCTGCAGCAAAGACGGCAGAGCAGGCTTCGGAAACCACCCTCAATCTCGTGACGAAGAAATACGAAGCTGGGAAAGCTAATGGCACGGAATACGACGAAGCCCGTAAAAAACACACCAGCGCTGCTACTCAACGGCTCACAGCTTACTACGACTATATGTTCCGCACCAAGATTCTAGATTTCTACGCTGGCGAACCGTTGCAATAAAGGATAGCTTTATATCGTATACTTAGCACCATGCCACAATCGTTACTCAGTGCCAATCAGCATATCCTTTTAGGATAGCGAAGATTACTCAGAAAAACTCCACAATAATAAAAAGGAGTTCCTTCTTTTTCTAAAAATCTCCGAGTTTCACATTGATAACTCGGAGATTTTTTCTGCTTTAACTGCATAAGTATAGAGAATATATGGAAGAGCTGTCGAAAAAAATCACTAGATTGTAGAAAATGATTGGCGAATAAACTTAATACCAAATAAAATGCGTATCTTTGTATGGTCAAATCGACGATGTATTTCATCGATATCTTTTCATCTAAAATACACATATACTTTCCTTTCACCATGAGAGTTATCATCGAACCTAACTACGACAAATTGTCGCAATGGGCAGCAGACTACGTTGTCAGCAAAATCAATGCAGCAAAGCCAACCGCTGAAAAACCTTTTGTATTGGGATTGCCTACTGGCTCTAGCCCTATGGGAATGTACAAAGCTATCGTAAAGGCTTACCAAGAAGGACGTGTTAGCTTCAAGCATGTTGTTACTTTCAACATGGACGAATATGTGGGTCTTCCTGAAGAACACCCAGAAAGCTATCACTCTTTTATGGCAACCAACCTTTTCAACCACATTGATTGCCCTAAAGAAAACATTCATATCCTCAATGGTAATGCCAAAGACTTAGTGGCTGAATGTGCAAACTACGAGAAGATGATTGCTGACTTCGGTGGTATCGATCTTTTCCTCGGTGGCATTGGTCCCGATGGTCACATCGCTTTCAACGAGCCTTTCTCTTCACTCAACAGCCGCACTCGTGAAAAGACTTTGACGACAGATACTCGCATTGCTAATAGCCGTTTCTTCGGTGGAGATCCCAATGCAGTTCCTGCCACTGCACTCACTGTTGGTGTTGGCACCGTGATGGCTGCAAAAGAAGTGCTCATTCTCTGCAACGGCCACAACAAAGCACGTGCTTTGCAAGCTGCTATCGAGGGTCCTGTTTGTCAAGCGTGGACTATTTCTACTTTGCAAACTCACCCTCACGGCATCATCGTTTGCGACGAAGCTGCTTGCGAAGAAATCAAGGTGGGCACCTACAAGTATTTCAAGGATATCGAAAAGGATAACTTGTAATCCCTACACTTTATCACTTTCCTCTATTTCAACGTGTCTTTGCTCCACCTTATCCTAGGTGAGCAAAGACACGTTGCTGTTTTCTAGAAGACAGTTCGTCTTGCAAGGAAGCCCAAGTGACTTCGATATTCAGCCCTCGTACTTCAGAAAACAGATACGCTCACTTTGCCTGTTGGGGCAAGGATTTCTCACCATATTCTCATAGACATGCACCCTATTCACCTGATGCCGAAACCAGGCGGTTCGGCTTGTAACTTGGATTGTACCTATTGCTACTACCTTGAGAAGCAAAAACTGTATGCAGCCTCAGGCAGACAAGAAATGAGTGATGAGCTGCTAGAGAAATATATTCGTGACTACATAGCAACACAACCAACAGATTATGTGTTGTTTACCTGGCACGGAGGAGAACCTTTAGTGCGGCCGATGAGTTTCTACGAACGCGCTTTGCGTTTACAAGAAAAATATGCGCAAGGTAAGACGATAGAAAATGCTTTGCAGACAAATGGAACTTTACTCACACTGAATTGGTGTAACTTCCTAAAAACAAATAATTTCCTTGTGGGAATTTCTATTGATGGTACACAAGAACAGCACGACCATTATCGACTTTCTCGTTCTGGAAAAGGCACGTGGCGACAAGTGATGCGCGGTGTGGAAATGTTACAACGATGTGGTGTGGATTGGAATGCAATGGCGGTTGTCAATGACTATAATGCGCAAGATCCACTGTCTTTCTATCGTTTTTTCAAGTCAATAGGCTGCGATTATTTACAATTCACGCCCATTGTTGAACGCATATATCGACACCCTGATGGAAGACAATTAGCTTCTCCCATAGAAGGATTGACCACGGCAGAAATGGCACCTTTTAGTGTTTCTCCCAAACAATGGGGCGACTTCTTATGTGCGATTTTTGACGAATGGGTGCGTTGCGATGTCGGTAATTTCTTCGTGCAGATATTTGATTCCACCCTCGCAGGATGGATGGGTGTGCCAGGAAGTTTGTGCACAATGGCAGAAATTTGTGGACATGCCACTGCCATGGAACACAACGGCGATGTTTATGCTTTGCGATCATTATGTGTTCCCCGAATTTAAGTTGGGAAACATCATGGAGAAATCCTTGGAATCCATGGTGTTTAGTGAAGAACAAAAGACTTTTGGCGAGAATAAACGCAAACTCCTAACTCAACAATGCAAGATGTGCGAATGGAGATTTGTATGCAACGGAGATTGTCCTCGTACTCGCTTTATAAAGAACAAAGATGGCGAATGGGGACACCCCTATTTGTGCGAAGGATGGCAGCATTATTTCGAACACGTTGCTCCTTATATGGACTTTATGAAACGACAACTGCAAGCTAACCTTCCTCCTGCAAACATTATGGATGTGCTCGCAAAACGCGGAAAACTATAGGGTTTCTGCCTTAGGGTTTGGCAGAATGAAGAATAAATGCTAAATTTGCAGGAAGATATAAAGGCGTTTTTCATAAGAACAGCCCTAATTATAAGATAATCAACGAAACAACGAACATTTTTTGATGTTCATCAAGTTACAGCCCTATGGGAATACTCTCTAAACTCTTTGGTGGTTCTAAAAAGCGTGCAAGAACAAGGATGGCGCGTGGGAGGTACTGAAGATTTTATGACGCTTATCCGCGTATATTACCAAGCCGTTATGGCTTCTTCTTTTGGTCTTCGCGATTTTTCGTGCTCTTCCAGACCTCAGAGTCTTCAAGCAAACACTGAAAGTGCAAACGATTAACAACAAAATCGGAGTTGCCGAGAAAAGTAAGTGTAAGAAGATGATGAATGAGATATACGGTATCTCCGACAACTTCTTCAAAGAAATTGATGAAAGCATCAAACGTCGCTGCAGAAATGTCAATGATATGCAGACTTATTTATTTCAATTTCAAGGATTTTTCTCAAGAATTGATGATGCTGATGGGAAATTTGATGAATTGAAGTTTCGTCTCCCCTCATTTTTGCGTGGTGCATTGCGAAACCTCACAGAAAAGTCTGTGCGCGACATTTTCACCAAAAACACTTGGAGCGATGCGAGTGTGCAAAAAAATCAGTGATGAACGTACGCAATTATCAAGCACAACTAGGATATTCACAAGAATGGATGACTGAATTCGTTTTACAATGTGCTTATTCTAGCGAAAAAAGAGCCAAAGGCGAACACCAAAGATGCGTAGACTTTGGCAAGATTATTCATTGAAGGATTTATGACAATCTATGACTGCCGAAGAAGAAAAGATATTACACCAGTTTGAGACGCGTGTGAGACAGCTCATTATTAAGCATAAATCATTGCTTACTCAAAACGCTGAACTCACTCAATCGCTCGACGAAGAGAAATCTCGCGTCAAAGAACTGGAGCAACGTGTTGCCTCTCTCGAGCAACAATATGCTAATCTTAAAATGGCCAAGATGATTGAAATCACTACGGCCGAGAACCAAGCTGCACAGAAAGGTGAACAAATTAATTAGAGAAATCGATAAATGCATCGCCCTTCTCAACGTGTAGGTTGCTAGCACACAAATATGCCTAATACAAGCGACAAATTGCAAATCAGATTGTTGATAAACAATCAGCCTTATACGTACACTGTACTTCGCGAAAAGGAAGAATTGTTTCGTAAAGCAGCTGATTTAATCAACAGTAAATTCAATAAATATAGAACTGCTCAACCGAACCATAGTGCAGAACGCTATAGTACTACGGTGTTGGTTGATATTGCTGTGCAACTACTACAATTGCAAAAAGATAAAAGTGTGGATCCGATTGTCACTTCGATGAAACAGCTCAATGCTGAAGTAGAAGAGGTTCTCAACGAGGAATAAATAGTGGTTTCGCACATTCTCATCATACATTGACAACTACAAGACATAATTATATTCTTAAGCAATGCTCTACATAATCATAGCTTTAATAGCACTCATCATAGGTGGAGGCGGAGGTTATCTCTGTTTTCGCTACGTTCTAACATCTATCTATCAGCAAAAACTCAATGAAGCCTCAAAAGAAGCAGAGGTTATCAAGGAGAAAAAACTCTTGGAAGTAAAAGAGAAGTTCTTGAACAAGAAAGCTGAATTGGAAAAGGAGGTACAACAACGCAATCAACAAATTCTTCAAACTGAGAATAAGTTGAAGCAACGCGAGATGAACCTCAACAAGAAACAAGAAGAAATCAATCGCAACAAACAAGAAGTAGATGCACATCAAAATCGTGTGAAGAATCAAGAGGTACTTCTTCAACGCAAAGAAGAAGAACTCAACAAGATGCATCAACGCGAGATTGAGAAGCTAGAGGAACTCTCTGGAATATCAGCAGAAGACGCTAAAAATCAACTCATTGAAGGTTTGAAAGCAGAAGCACATAGTCACGCTCAAAGCTATATCAATGAGATTATGGATGAAGCGAAAATCAATGCCAACAAAGAAGCGAAACGCATTGTTATTCAAACCATTCAACGCGTTGCTACAGAAACTGCAATTGAAAACAGTGTAACTGTATTCCACATTGACAATGATGAAGTGAAAGGTCGCATCATTGGTCGTGAAGGTCGCAACATTCGCGCTCTAGAAGCTGCCACTGGTGTAGAAATTGTGGTAGACGATACTCCCGAAGCGATCGTGATTAGTGCTTTCGACCCCGTACGTCGTGAAATCGCTCGTCTCGCTCTCCATCATTTAATTTCCGATGGTCGTATTCACCCTGCTCGAATCGAGGAAGTTGTTGCGAAAGTGTCGAAACAAGTGGACGAAGAAGTCATTGAAACTGGTAAACGCACTGCCATTGACCTCGGCATTCACGGCTTGCATCCCGAATTGATTCGCATCGTAGGCAAGATGAAATATCGTTCTTCCTACGGACAAAACCTCTTGCAACACGCTCGTGAAACCGCTAATCTTTGCGGCATAATGGCAGCCGAACTGGGATTGAACCCCAAAAAAGCTAAGCGCGCCGGATTGCTTCACGATATTGGTAAAGTGCCTGATGAAGAAACGGAACTTCCACACGCACTTTATGGCGCAAAAATCGCTGAGAAATACAAAGAAAAGCCCGACATTTGCAACGCTATCGGAGCTCACCACGATGAAATGGAAATGACTTCTCTCATTGCTCCCATTGTGCAAGTATGTGATGCTATTTCAGGTGCACGTCCTGGCGCACGTCGTGAAATTGTAGAGGCTTATGTAAAAACGCTTGAACGACTTAGAAAACATTGCAATGAGTTATCCAGGCGTACTGAAAACCTATGCAATTCAAGCTGGACGCGAATTGCGCGTCATCGTTGGTGCAGATAAAATCGATGATAAAGAAATTGAAACGCTCTCCAACAATATTGCAACGCGCATTCAAAATGAAATGACATACCCAGGTCAAGTTAAAATTACCGTTATTCGCGAAACCAGATCTGTGAGCTACGCAAAGTAATTCAACATTGAAATTGGAGAAGGCAATGCAAGTTAGCACGCCTTCTTCATTTCTTTGCACGACAGTGCAATAAATCAAGAAGAAAGACGTTAGCTACAAAACGAGAAGGCTTTGTCATTCCCACAGACAAACCTTTATCTAGTTTATCATGCAACAACACAATAGTTTCCCACCATCCGCATCTATTGATAAGAAAGACAGGTATGCGATGAAAAAGCCAGCCCTTCTTCATCGCTTCATAAAACGTCTGTTCGATTTGCTTCTATCTTTTACAGGCATTGTCCTCATTTCTCCTATCTTTATCCTTGTACTCTTACTTCAATGGTGCACCACTCCAGGTACTGCATTCTTTCGTCAAGAGCGCATCGGCAAAGATGGAAAGCCTTTTCACATCATCAAGTTTCGCACTATGGAACTTGATGCAGAATCTGACGGTCCTCAATTAGTCAATATCCAGAATTCCTCACGATTCACACGCTATGGACAATTTCTGAGAAAGCACCATCTTGACGAACTACCACAATTGTGGAATGTACTCATTGGAGATATGTCCTTTGTCGGTTATCGTCCAGAACGCGCTTTTTTCATAAACCAAATTATGGAGAAAGACAAAAGATATGCGATGCTTTTTGCCATTAGACCTGGTATCACCTCTGAAGCAGCCATTTATAATGGTTACACCGATACTATGGAGAAAATGCTGCGTCGTTTAGAAATGGATGTTGATTATCTCAATCATTTTTCTGTTTGGACTGATATTAAAATCATCTTATTGACAGCATTTGTGTTCTTCTCAGGAAAACAAGATGCGTCACAAAATAGTAAGTAACATTAGGATTATGAAAAGTCTTAAAACCATACTCCTCTCTCTTTCTTTCTTTTTTTGCTACACTCTCATCTTTGCTCAATCCACTATGACAGATAGTCAGATTATGGACTATATTGTCAAAGAAAATGCAAAGGGTACTCCTCGTTCACAAATTGTCACTCAACTGATGGAACGTGGAATCACCGTTGATCGCATTCAAAAGATTCGACGCAACTATGAACGCCAAAAGAAAAAGGAAGTTCAAGGTGCCGTGAACATCTCTGGTGTGAAAGACGGAACAGAAGCACGCCTGCGCAAAAATAATGGAGAAGAACGAGAAGATCCCAAGAAGAACAACAAAGACTTTCCTACAAAAAACAAAGCGAAGGTAGACGAAAAGACACTTACTCCTCACCAACGCAAACTTCATCGCGAACAACAAGAATTTGATTTAGACAGAATCACTCAATTTCATACTTCCAGACTCACTAGAAATGTATGAAAAAGAGATGCTTACTGTTTCACAAAAAGGAAAAAAGTCTTCGGACGCGACATCTTTAATAGTAAAAAAACTCACTTTCGAACCCGAAATGAATATTGCAGCTCCTAGCGACTATCGTTTAGGACCTGGAGATGCAGTGTATGTAGATGTGTGGGGAGCCTCACAAAAACAATTTGAAGCCACCGTTTCTCCCGAAGGTGTCATAAACCTCGAGGGATACGGACCAGTGAATGTTAATGGTTTGACCGTAGCACAAGCCAACCAAAGGCTTCGCAACACACTTGGTTCACGTTTTTGGAGGCTCACAAATAAAACTCACTGTAGGACAAACTCGCACTATCACTGTCAATGTGATGGGTGAAGTAAAAAAATCCTGGCACCTACACCGTTTCAGCATTTGCTACCGTATTCCACGCGCTCTATATGGCAGGTGGTGTCAACGACATCGGTACACTTCGCGGCATCAAAGTACTCCGCAAAGGACGCTTAGTGTCCACAGTAGATATCTATGACTACATCCTCAATGGTCGCCTGTCGGGCAACATCCGTCTCACCTCCGATGATGTCATCTATGTCGACACTTACGACTGTCTTGTAAACATCACGGGTAAGGTGAAGCGTCCGATGTTTTATGAAATGAAGAAAACCGAAAGCGTCAATACCCTTTTGAAATACGCAGGTGGTTTTACTGGAGATGCCTACAATGGCAACGTCACCCTCATCCGCAAAACAGGAGGAGAAATGAGTATTTATAGCCTCAACGAATTTGAACGTGGCAAATTTCAACTCCAAGATGCCGACTCAGTTTCAGTAGATTCGGTGCTCAATCGCTACAAAAACCTTGTCGAACTGCGCGGTGCTGTGTTCCGTCCAGGAAAATACCAAATGGATGGCAACATTTCAACTGTTCGCCAGCTCATTGAAGCAGCAGGGGGACTCACTGAAGAAGCAATGCCCACTCGTGGCATCATCCATCGCTATCGTGCCGATCGTACACTCGAAGTCAAAAACTTCAACGTTGGACAGCTTCTTCAACACAAAGAAGCCGATATGCCGCTGCAGAATGAAGACGCCGTGTTCATACCCTCTTTTAAAGATAGCAACGAAGAACTAACGCTTAGTATTTCGGGAGAAGTACGCTACCCTGGTACTTACCAATTTGCATCAAATAGTTCTATCGAGTCACTCATTTTGCAAGCTGGAGGACTCACCGATAAAGCCAGTGTTGCAAAAGTAGACATTGCTAGAAGATTTCGCGATAGAAAAGCGATTGCTTCAGGCGAGCAAGTAGCACAATTCTTTAGTTTCTCAATCAAAGAAGGATTCATCATCGACGGTAAACCAGATTTCACACTCCAACCTTTTGATGAAGTTTATGTTCGCACCTCACCGGGTTATCAAGAACAACAACATGTCAAGGTAGAAGGTGAAGTTCAATTCCAAGGCACTTATGTGATGACGAAAAAGAACTACCGTCTCACCGACCTTATCGCTGCAGCAGGCGGTCTAACCAAGGAAGCCTATGCCAAAGGTGCTCGTTTGGAAAGACAACTCACTGATGTCGAAAAACTGAAGCAACAAGAACTCATCAAAATAGCCACGCTCAACGATAGCACAGACATCCGAAAAATACAGATTAACGATGTCCCCTATGTAGCTATCCATTTATCTGAAGCCCTCAACAATCCAGGCAATGACCGTTGGGATGTAATCCTTCGAGAAGGTGATCGCCTCATCATTCCACGCTTCACCAACACCGTAAGTGTCAGCGGTGAAGTGATGTATCCCACAACACTAGTCTATACCCCTGGTGCAAGTCTATCCACCTACATCAACCAATGTGGAGGTTATAGCTTAAAAGCAAAAGGTAGCCGTGCGTTTGCCATTCAGATGAATGGTACAGTGAAGCGCATTCGCTCCTCTCGCGACATCCAACCAGGAAGCAACATAGTTGTTCCAGCTAAGCCCAAATGGCAAGGAATGAACATCTCGCAACTCATATCCCTCATCGTCAGTCTCGCAACATTAGGTGCTGTAGCAGTAAGTGCACTGAAAAGATAAGTATAAAATAAAACACAATGGCAAAGAGCATAAACGTATATCTATTTTGTAAAAGCGTTATCCTTTCAAACTTGCGCTATTACCTCATTTGGTCATTTCTCATTATGGCCATAATGGGTATATATGTATTTAGCTTACCACGCACTTATGAATCTTCTACCAAAGTAATTCCAGAAACAACTTCAGAAAATGGAATAAGCTTGCCCAAAAGTCTTTCTGGACTATCTTCACTTGCCGGAATCTCATTAGGAAATACGGGAGGAAAAGATGCAATCAACCCAGATATATACCCCGACATCTTTAACTCTACCACGTTTATTGTTGATGTGCTCAAGCTAAAAGTAAAGAATGTCAAGGGAGAAACAATGACATTCCATCAATACCTAGTTTCTGCATCTCCACAACCATGGTGGAAAACTCAATTTAATAAGGGTAAATCAGAAAACCAAGAACTTCTAAAACCAATTTCACCTACTCATTTCACCAAAGACCAAGAGATACTCATTAAGACTGTGCAAATAGTATTGTTTGCAATATCGATAAACAGACGGGCATGATAGACTTGAAGACAAGAACAACAGACCCTGTTGTCTCTGCAACATTGGCAGATGCCATCATGGAGCGATTGCAACAATATATAATTGAATATCGAACAAGCAAAGCCAAAGTAGACCTCAACTATCTAGAGCTTATTTATAAAGAAGCTCAGCAAGAATACACCAAAAAACAACATTCTTATGCAGCTTATGCAGATAGTCACACAGATTTAACTCTTGCGTCTTACCAAACAAAACTAGAGGATTTGGAAAATGAGATGCAGAATACATACAACAAAGTAACTCAACTCGGACAACAAGTGAGTACTGCGACAGCACGCCTGCAAGAACGTACTCCTGCATTTACAGTCATTCAACAAGCAGCTGTCCCAGTGCGCCCTTCTGGCCCCAAACGTATGCTCACAATGATATTCAGTTTTATGGGTACTAGTATGCTATGCTTTCTCTATTTCTCATACAAAGCACTAAAAATGCTATAAATCTAGCGGAATGAATCAAAAGCCAACACGTACTTTAGGGGTGTTTAGTTGGAGCTTAATTGAAAACCTTTCGGGAACGGGAATAAACTTTCTCGTTGGTTTGATTCTTGCTCGCCTTCTAGGCCCCGACGTTTATGGCATCATAGCTGTTGCTCTCATCTTCGTGGCCCTCTCGAATGTTCTCATAGATGGAGGTTTCTCCAACTCTCTCATTCGTAGGAAGGTTGTTTCATCCGAAGACTATAATACCGTTTTTGTTATCAATGTATCCATAGCCGTCTTCATCTATGGACTTTTTTTCTTGCTTGCACCCTTTATTGCTAGTTTTTATAGCAATGCACAGCTAACAGAGGTTATACGATATATCTGCATCACAGTGATAATTGGAAGTTTTTCCATTGTCCCTAAAGTTTGGCTTACAAGAAATCTAGATTTTAAACGACAAGCCATTGCCTCTATTTTAAGTTCAACCTTGGGAGCTGGTGTAGGTATAATGCTCGTTTTTGCAAACTGGGGAATATGGGCTTTAGTCGCTCAACAACTTGCAAGACAATCAGTCTACACAATAATTCTACTATTGATTGTTCCTCAACGCCCTCGCTTCAGCTATTCTTCTGCATCAGCAACCAATCTATTTGGATACGGCTCGCGCATCCTCCTATCTGGCATCATAGACAGCTTGTACAACAACTTATACCTGTTTATCATTGGTAAAATGTTTAGTCCACGACAACTAGGTCTTTATAGTCGTTCTGAGCAATTCTCTTCTTTGATTTCAGTAAATTTCTCCACTGTATTGCAGAAAGTAACTCTCCCCATTTTCACAAAACACTTGAGTAACAGTCTGTCTTCACTGCAACAGTTTTATATTCGGCTAACACACAATGTAGTGTTTCTTTCACTAGTTATTATGCTAAGCATATGTGCAGTAGCCAACAATCTAATTCTGGTCATACTAGGAACCGCTTGGGTTGAATCCACTCTCTATCTTCGCATACTCTGTTTTTCAGCTCTATTTCAGCCCCTAATCATTATCAATCAAAACATCCTTCAGGTATTCGGCTATTCTCAACTTTTTCTCAAAATAGAAGTATTTAAGAAGTCTCTCTCATTGGTTGCCATCGCATCATGCTTTTTCTACGACATTACGACCCTTTTGTGGTTGATGGTTATAATAGCAGCCATTTCGTTTGTCATCAATGGATATTTCGCCATAAAATACTTGCCCAATATCAACTATAAGCAGCAGATGTCATCCTTCATTATCATTTGTAGTTGTGCCATTTTACCTTCAATTTCAGCTTATTTTCTAGGAACAATCTTAGCAACAAAGGCTTTATACACTTTAATCATACAATTGCTACTGATAATAGTTTGCAGTGGACTGATATATCTCTTATTGCGTCAAATTGGTGTACTCAACAATCCTCAACAAATCTCTTCTATGTCTGATGAATAATATAGATTCTTCCACTTCTCCATTGGTGAGTATTGTTACTGTCGTAAGAAATGCAGCCAAAGAAATTGCAAAAACATTTTCTTCTATTCGCTCTATCAAAAACGAATATGTTGAGTATATCGTTATAGATGGAAACAGCACAGATGGCACGCAAGAAGTAGCAGCACAATATGCCGACACTATAGATGTCTTTCTCAGCGAACCAGACAAAGGGATTTATGATGCAATGAATAAAGCCTCCAAACTGGCTAAAGGTCATTATATTCTCAATATAAACGCTGGTGACACATTGCTATATTTACCCTACGACATTCTACAAAACGCTATAACCTCACAAGTAGATGTTCTATGCGGTTGTGTCAAAACGGAGAAGGGCTTGTTGCTCCTTCATGGAGTAAGCAGATGAAGTATCACAACACGCTCCCTCATCAAGGATGTTTCTACAGTCGCCAACTCCTTTTGACTCATCCATACAATCTGAACTACCGAATTTTTGCGGATTTCGATGTAAATCAAAGACTTTTTCAACACAAAGTCAAAACTCTTATCATTAGCGACATCATAGCCTTTCATAGTGTAAATGGTATTTCCAACGATTCCCATCACGCTACTGAGCTATTTCAAGTCATCCGTAACAACTTTAGTTTTACAGCTGTAGTGAGAGCATGGTGTCATTTTAAGTTTCAAGGTCTTCGTCAACGCATCAAATATGGATTTGGTCATTCTCGTTGTTGTTTATAATCTTTCTCCTGAAGAATCTGCAACTTTGCAGTCTTTGAGTGTTTGTTGTGATTTTCTGAAAACTCACAAACATAACATTATCATCCGCGACAATAGTCGCAAAGGATACTCTCAAAGTCAACATAATACCCTCTCCCAAATGCTAAATGGTGCATCATTCACCTATTGGCATGACGGAAGCAACCTTTCTCTTTCAGAAATATACAACATTGTTATCACTCAGCAACTCAAAGCTGAACAAATCCTTGTAATATGGGATCACGACTCCCAATTTACAACAGACTATTTTGTCAAACTAGCACAAGCACAAACAGAGAATAAAGATTGTTCTCTCTTTCTTCCCATTATCACCAACCACGACGAGATCGTCAGTCCAAGCAACCTATGGGGATTCAAAGGGAGCTATTGGAAGCATCCACAATATGGTCGTCTTCAAGCACAAAACCACACAGCCATCAATAGTGGTATGGCAATACGCGGCGAATACTTGCTGCATAGATTTCCGGGTTACGACACGCATCTAAAGTTCTACAACACCGACAACTATTTTATGTGGCGCTACGCGCAAACAGAAAAAATGCTTGTTGTGCTTCAGACAAACATCAACCACCAACTCAATTTCTATAGTCCTAGTGAATCGTTTTCACAACAAGCTGCACGATATTCTGAAATGAGAAGTTCAGCAATCTATCTAGCGGGACTGAAAAGTTTCTGGCTTAAACTTATCACCTATGTATATTACGATATTTTCTCTATCAAGTTAGCCTATAAACGACGCGACATTCGATACGCTCTTCTCCGTTAAACAAATGATTTCAATGGATATTGACACATTTCTAATCATCGCAGCTCTAAACTGGCCAAGTTATCTATTGGCACTCCTCATATCTATCCTTACACTACTTCCCATAATGAAGAAACATACGTATGGATGGTTAGATCCACTATGCATCACTGTAATCTTTGCGATGTTTGCGAATGCTGTTCCCATTTTCTTCTTATTCAACTCCCTCATCTCTGTAGAAAATTTCGTCTATTTTGGTCTGTCTGAAACACTCTTCTGGATAGGTTTCCTGGTTTTCTCACGTAAACACGCGCACTTTAACAGACAATTCAAAATAAAATTCGACCAACAACTCGCATTCCAATTATACCTCATATTCTTTGCACTCTACTTCGGTTTCACCATTCTCAACTACATCATTGTTGGTATTCCTCTATTCAGTGATAGCAGCCGACTTGCTGTCTACTCCAACTCTGGAGGTTTAGGCATCCTTTCTCGATTCAATGGATTCTTCAATATATATATATTAGCCTATTCCTTCTACCTACTTCACTACAAACAGCGCAGACTTCTTGCTAGTTGTGTGATTGCTATTTGTTGCATCTTTCTTGTGCTAACAGCAAGTAAATCAGCCTTTCTCAACCTAGCTTTTGCTTATTGGGGGTTTCAGGTGTATTACAGAAGCCATATCCCACGCTCGCGCTATATATTTGGTGTATTCCTCCTTGGTGGATTTGCAGCTCTTTTGATTATTTTTTTCTTCGTTCACTCAACGAAGGTGGCACGTGGCTTACCAGCATCATCAATATAATGGTACGTTTAGCTGGAAGCGGGGACGTTTATATGGCAGCCTATCCCAATAACACATTCGACGTTGTTCGCATCACTGATCCTGCCACCACACTTTTTTCTGGTCTTCTTCAACCTCTGCGTCTCATAGACTCTCCTCCACCTTCTATAGGCAACCAATTGTCTTGGTTCACTTCTCCAGGCACTGCTGGAGAAAATGTAGGACCTAATGCAAGAATGCCAGTTCTTAGTTTTATCCTTATGGGTTGGGGAGGTCTGCTCCTTTCTGCTGTAGCAGGATTCATCACATCATTCCTACTTTTCAAACTTCCACAATATCTGCCTAAAGGTATGATTTCAACGGCACTAATGACTTATATTTACGTAACTGCCGTTTTAGGAATCACAGATTTTGCCTTGGGAATAGGACTTTGGTTCGACTTGTCTATCAATATCTTCGTCCTCATCGTCTTTATGGGCTTAATCTCAAAACAACTCAGTCATTCTTCTAACTAGACGTTCTCTCAACAATGAATATCCTTCTCGACAATCTTATTTTCTCCTGGCAGAAGTCGGGTGGTGTTTCTGTATTCTGGGAAAATATCTTGAAACTTGCGCTTCGGCTGAACCAAACTCATCATATAGAGTTAATAGAATACCCCAATGCAGCAGATAATATAGTTCGTAAAACATTAGACCTATCATCACTCTCAACAAATGTTTTATGCCCTTTTAGTTTCAAATGGCACCGCTATCAACATTTAGATTGGAAAGCGTCTAAGACTCCCTTTATTTTTCACTCATCGTACTATAGAGTCTGCACAAATCCACAAGCAATCAACATTGTCACGGTACACGATTTCACCTACGAACATTTCATTTCTGGCCCTCAAAGATGGCTGCATACCTGGCAAAAAAGACGTTCTCTTCAAAAAGCAGACGCCATAGTTTGTGTTTCGCAAAACACGTGCAATGATCTACTGCACTTTTTCCCTGAGATTCCGGAACAAAAGATACACATCATCCACAATGGTGTTGACAAGAGTTACATACCGAAATACAACAGTGAGCCAGAAAGTACACGTAAGCAACTACAATTGCCAAAAGCAATATCTCCCTATTTGTCGGTAATCGTGCAAACTACAAACAGTTTCCTTATGCTGCTCAATTAGCTAAAAGCCGTTGATTTACCTTTGGTCATCGTAGGAGCTCCACTCACAAAACAAGAACAAAAATTCCTCGCCAATCTTCAGGTGAACTACCAAGAGCGAAATTTTGTAGCCAACCAGGAGCTACAATCCTATTATTCATTAGCAACTGCTCTTGTTTATCCATCCTTGTATGAAGGGTTTGGTATTCCTGTCATCGAAGCCCAAAGATGTGGGTGTCCAGTAATTGCTTATAACGCATCCTCCATTCCAGAGGTTATTGGTGAAGATTACCCTCTCTTACTTTCTCAACTAGAAATAGCACCGGCAGCCCACTCGATTCAGAAACTAGTTACTGACTCCGATTTCCGCAATCAAATCCAACAAAAAGGCATTGAAAACAGTTTGAGATTCTCTTGGGAAAAAATGCAAGATGAATATCTCTCATTATATACTCAACTGTGGACTATGCGTTGTTCTATTGAAAAATTGAACACATTTACTACCTATTCCCATTATGACCATCTCTATCATCACCGCCACATTTTAACAGTGCTGCTACGATTGCTGACACGCTCAATTCAGTGTTACAGCAAACTCACCAGGATTTTTGAGATAATCGTGGTCGATGGAGTATCTTCTGACAACACATTAGACATCGTACACTCTTTTGAAACCAAAATGCAAGGGAAACTACACATCATCAGTGAACCCGACAAAGGCTTATACGATGCAATGAACAAAGGTTTGAGAAGAGCAACCGGAGAGGTTGTCGGAATCCTCAATAGTGACGATTTTTTTAGTAGCATACACAGTTTAGCATATATCGCTCAAGCCTTTGAAAACAAGGACATAGAAGCCTGCTATGGCAACCTATATTTTGTGCATCCCAATGATTTGAAAACTCCTGTGCGATATTACAATTCTGGGCATTTCCGCCGATGGATGATGCGATTGGGATATGCTCCACCCCACCCCACGTTCTACTGCAGAAAATCTATTTATCAGCAGCTACCTCTCTTTGACCTAGATTTGAAAATAGCCGCAGATTTTGAATTGATGCTTCGGCTCATCTACGTGCAACGACTATCCACCCTTCACATACCACACAATCTCGTCACAATGCGATTAGGGGGTATCTCGACTGCTGGTTGGAAAAGTTATTGGCAAGGATTAAAAGAACGTTTGAAAGCACTGAAAAAAAACAAGGTATATTCCAATTTGTTCCTCCTATTGTTCCCTTATTGCTATAAAGCACTGCAAATGCTGAGAAGTCGCTTCAAATAGGAATCGCCTCACATAGCTCTCTCCTCTGCTTTCGACTGCAGCCGTTCGCCTAATATGTTCCCCTCCCCTATGCAAGTATCCACCTTTTCCTTCGATTCATAGAACAAGGAAATAAAAGTAGATGGAAAAGATAGGAGGGCGAGAGAAGTAGTCGCCAATTCTTGTTAGATTGAGAGATTATTACTACTTTTGCACATAGTATTGCGCGATGCAATTGCTCTAACATAAACTTCACTCAACACACTCACTATGAATCGCAAAAAATACGTTGCCCCTGCCATTGACATCATAATAATGCAAACTGAAGGAATGATTGCAGGTAGTAACCATCAACCCAGCATTCCCCTCAAAGATGATCAGGTAATTGATAATTCCAACGGTATCTATTCTATTGAAACCGAAGAGCCCGCTTCATTCGATTTAAACGACAATTAGTATTCACACAATTCGTTATTGGCTTGGTATGCCCCCTCATTACCAAGTTTCGAAACATCTCCCTATAAGTATATGGGGAGATACCGCACCAAAGAGGGAAAAAATGACGAAAAAGTGAAGTTTTCGCTGCGAATCACCTCTACTCTGAAAAACACAGTTTGCAAAACGATATCAAAAAGACAAGATTTGCTCGTTTTAGTGGCCTTGCAGGATGCAAGCGGAGAACCTTCTTTCTGCTCTGACAAAAACAGTGTCAAAAAAACACAAAAATTGAGTAGGTGTCTTTCCCTCGCGTATATACGCGCGCGCATCCTAACAGGGTTTTACTCTTTTTGCTGTCACAAGTGTCACAGCAAGCACTTCGCCCACCTTTTTTTCCTCTTCAACCAAGATGTTTCACAACAAGTAAAACGACACATCGTTCGAAGAGAAACAACACGTCACTTTTTCAAAACGACACGTTGTTTGAAGTAAAACAACACGTCACTTTTCATAAAACAACACGTCGTTTTGTGTGAAATGAGTGCTTGTTTTCCTGATACGTAGACTCATTATTCGAGGATATACGCATCTTTTCGAAGCTTTATTCCGACAAAAATAGGCGGTTTCCTTAATGGAACATAAAATCACACCTCAATAAATTAGTAATTAATCAATTACTCCACAAGGTGTGACACTTGTGACAGCAAAAAGACGAAAACTCCTGTATGGCGCGTACGCACACACACACGCGAGAGAGCGTTTTTCAGAATTTATTAACAGATGAATTTCTAGCCCCAATCCATCGAACAAGGAGAAAAAGGTAGACGGAAAAGATTGAATCCCAATCGGTCATTAGACCGTTATAGAACGATTCGTAATTGAAAGAATAACTTCCTGAACAGATTTGAGTTGAATGGTGATAGAAGTAGTCGCCATTTCTTGTTAGATTGAGAGATTATTGCTACCTTTGCACAAATCGTATAATCCATTTCTCTAAAATCCTCTCTTTATGAATTGCAAAAAATACGTAGCACCAGCCATAGAAATCATCACTATGCAAACTGAAGGAATGATTGCTGGTAGTAACAACAATGGTTCTGGTGGCTCTACAAATGGTCCTGGTGGCTTTACAATTGGTCCTGGTGAGGGCAGCATGGGTGCCGCAGAAATGACGTCCTTTGAAGTAGAAGAACCCACCTCATTCGAACTAAACAATTAGACTTTCGATGCAAATTGTGAGACGTCGATAGAAAATTGAACCATCTTCCAATGTTTCAAATAGTTGAAGCAAGAACGACTCCATTTTGAACCACTTCTTGCAAAAGCTACCTCAAAACAGAAGACCAAAAAGGCACGCAAAAACTTTGAAATTCGAGGGTGAAAGCGTAACTTTGCATCAATGAATGAACTGAATTTACATATCAGCAGATTGCTTTTGGAGCATAATTGTGTGATAGTCCCTGATTTAGGGGGATTTGTTACACAATATTGTCCTGCACATTTCGATGAAGTGGCAGGATGTTTCCTCGCTCCTAGCTATCAAGTGGGGTTTAATCCCTTGCTCCAAACAGATGATGGTGTGTTAGCTCATTCATTCATGATGGTCAATCAGACTTCTTATGACGAGGCTGTTCACGACATTCGTCTATGCGTGCACCAATTACGCGAAGCACTCCGTACACGCAAAGAAGTGACGTTACTCAACATCGGCACGTTCAAACAGAGTGCATCGGGGGTATATGATTTTACCCCTCTCAAAGAAGGCATCGCCACTCCAGTTCTCTTTGCTCTACCTCCATTGAGGATCAAAAAACTGGATAGAACCGAACCAGAAACCATCGTATTGCCTTTGCAAACTCCCAAAGATGGTTACACATTCCACATCAGCAAATCAATGCTCCGTTCAGTGGCAGCAGCTGCTGTGGCCATCGTTTTCTATTTTGTGTGGGCTGCTCCCCTCAATCGTCACGCTGACATTCAGACCAACGAGGCTCAAATGTTTGAGCTAATCACACAGATTTTGGGAAATGTCTCTGCTTCTCCACAACAAAAAACGGAATATTTCCAACAATTTGTGCATCAAGCAGACGAAAACGAGAGTATCAGTGCAGAAGAGTTGATGCAGGGTAAACAATCACAGTTCCCCTCTGCGCCAACCTCTACACGCGAAACAGACGCTGCTCCATCGCCACAACAACCTGTGGCGCAACAAGCAAAGGCGCAACCTCAACAAACGGAATACTCTCTTGTTGTGGCGAGTCAAGTGCCAATGAGCGGTGCAGAACAATTGGTGGAAAAGTTGAAAAAGTCAGGTCACGAAGATGCACGCGTGCTCAAACGACACCATGTGGTGCGCGTGGTGGTAGGCAACTATCCCACATACGCAGAAGCACGCAAAGTTCTCAAACTAATGCGCTCCAGCTCAAAAGACTTTGCAGAGTCGTGGGTACTCAAAGAAGAAGTTCAATAAGCGACTCCAACGAGAAATCCTTGTTCCACTACGCATTGACATCTCCCCCAACGACTTTCCGCTGAAAGCCCCACCAACATACATCATTCTCCCTTTGCAACACCACAGGAACATCCCCAAAGGTGCTGCTACATTGATTGAGAAATGATGGTTTAGAAAGAAACATTATCACATTGCCCCTCTTTGATGCTGCTGATAGACAAGCAAGTTGCATTCGAGAGTGGCACTTTTCTATTTTTACTCTTATGAAAAGAATTCGCTGTCCGAAATGCGACGAAGCCATATTGTTTGACGACTCTCTCTACACTCCGGGGCGCACTCTCGTGTTTGAATGCCCCACTTGTCGCAAACAATTTAAGATTCGTGTCGGCGTCAAGGCTGCCACTAGCAACAATGCAGAACAAGATTTTGACGGCGAACAAAACGAAGAAGAACGCTTGCCGTTAGGACACCTTGTGGTGGTGGAAAATGCCTTCCATTTGCGTCAAGAGATACCACTCTTTTTAGGAAAAAACAGTGTGGGACGACACGTCAAAGGCACAAAAGCCAACGCTGCTTTCAAAACCGTGGATCCGAGTGTCGATCAAACCCATTGTCACATCACGGTAACAGTGAACAAAAATGGCAACAAGAAATTCGTTCTCCGCGACGGCCCATCAGGCACTGGTACTTTTCATATGAACGAACTGGTGGGATTAAAGGAGAGTGTCAATGTGGAAGATGGTGCCATCATCACATTGGGAGCAACAACACTGATTTTGCGTGACACACCTCCCAACGAAACAGAAGAATAATCTTTTAGAGAAAACTTAATATTCCCCTTATGCTACGTTTTCTTTTCACCCCTAACATTCTTGTTAGGCACTATTTCCAACGTGTTTGCTCAACACACATTGGAACAAACTCAAACCCCTTCTACTACACCAAACGTGCCCATCAGCGACACGCTCACTGGCACGTTCTACAATGACGAAATCGGTCTCCGTCTTCACGTTGATTTGGGAAAAGAGCGGCTCATCGTTCCAGGAATGGACTTCTTGGGTCCCGTTTATGCCTATATGGATGGACGCATCTATGGTAAGTGGATGCTCGTGAAGAAAGAGGTGAAAAAGGGAAAAGCCATTTTACGTTTTACCAACGAAATTGGTTCGGATTCTCAAGACATCGAATTGACACAAACTGCCGATGGCAATTATTTCTATCGCACACTCGGTGGCAACAACGTCAAAAAAGTAGTAGGCCGTCGTTTAGTAAAAATAGACGATAGTATGCCGATGAAGAGAAGACCTCTCGATCAATAGTGGCAGATACTCACACAAACGATAGTGTATCGATGTGTTTCCTTTTCATTGAGCGACAATTGTACTTTTAAAATTGACGCGCTCATATCCAATAGATATTCCAAGCCCGCAAAATGATGGACGGATTGATAAAAGTGGCAACGGCTTTGCCTCGTGTTGAGGTGGCTAATGTGACCTTCAACACCCAAGACATAGAAAACCTCATCGTGAAAGCCGAAGGAAAAGGAGTAGAAATACTCTGTTTTTCCAGAACTGGCGCTCACAGCTTATACTTGTCAGGATCTCTTTGCTCAACAACTTTTGTTGGACGAAGCCGAACAAGGTCTACTCAAACTACTTGAATTGAGTAGAAATGTTCAGTTGGCTGTGGTGGTAGGAGTTCCTGTGAGTCATCGCGGTATGCTCTTCAACTGTGCAGCAGTGGTGCAACAAGGAAAAATCTTTGGTCTTGTTCCCCAAAACTTATCTTCCCAATTATCACGAATTTTACGAGAAGCGGTGGTTTTCTTCGGCTTCTGCTTTGTCTCACAATGAACCTATCAGAATTTGTGGACAAACAACTGTGATTGGTGTAGAACAACTTTTTCCATATCAACGACGCAACTTTCGGTATAGAAATTTGCGAAGATTTATGGGCTCCCGTTCCTCCTTCCAACAATTTGGCGCTTCAAGGAGCGGAAATCGTGTTGAATCTGAGCGCATCAAACGACCTTGTAGGCAAAACAGACTATGTGCGCCAACTGGTGAAAGGACAAAGTGCGCGTTGTCATTGCGCTTATCTCTACGCAGGTGCAGGTTTTGGAGAGAGCACTCAAGACTTAGTCTTTGGGGGTAGAGCGTTTATCGCAGAAAATGGAACTATCCTCGCCGAGTCGACTCAATTTTCTCTCGAACCTCAGTTAATTATTAGCGAAGTAGATGTAGAATTATTGCGAAGCGAACGCAGATCTAACACTTCTTTCTCGCAATCCATTGCGCAACAAACGGCACAGCAAATGCCATTTAGGGTGGCAGAACTCGAAATGGTGTTGCGAGAACAGGCGTCCACGCGCACTTATGATCCACTTCCCTTTGTGCCGCAAGGTGCACAATTGGCCACACGTTGCCACGAGATTCTCAACATCCAGAGTTTAGGATTAGCCAAAAGATTGAAGCACACACACACCAATCATTTGGTGGTTGGCATCAGTGGTGGATTAGACTCAACACTCGCTCTACTCATTGCGGTGCATACTTTCGATCTCTTGGGATTGGAGCGCAAAGGTATTGTCGGCATCACGATGCCAGGTTTTGGCACCACCGACCGCACTTACAACAATGCTCTCCTGCTTATGAAAGAGTTGGGAATCACCATCCGCGAAATTCCTATTGCAGCAGCAGTGCGCCAACACTTTGCAGACATCAACCACAATGAAGAAGTGCACGATGTGACCTACGAAAATGCACAGGCGCGCGAACGTACACAAATACTAATGGACGTGGCGAACCAAGTAGGAGGAATGGTGCTAGGCACAGGCGACTTGTCTGAACTGGCGCTCGGTTGGGCTACTTACAATGGTGACCATATGTCAATGTATGCAGTCAATGCGTCAATTCCCAAAACTTTGGTGAAACACCTGGTGCGCTGGGTGGCTGACAACATTATGGAAGCCAGATGTCACGATATATTGTTGGACATTGTAGACACTCCAATCAGTCCGGAACTTCTACCCGCAGATCAGCAAGGACAGATTACCCAAAAACAGAAGATTTAGTGGGTCCTTATGAACTGCACGACTTCTTCCTCTACTATACCTTGCGCTATGGTTTCAAACCCAGCAAGATATTCCGCTTAGCAGTGAGTGCTTTCTCCACTTCTGATGCTTCACGCAATGTGTGTAGCTATCCAGAAACAACAATTGCACATTGGTTGCACGTGTTCTTCCGCCGCTTCTTCCAACAACAATTCAAGCGTAGTTGTTTGCCTGATGCTCCCAAAGTAGGCAGTTGTTCGTTGTCTCCACGCGGAGATTGGCGTATGCCTTCCGATGCTTCAGCAAACATTTGGTTGGCCGAATGTGAGCATTTGCTGCAAGCCTATGCTCCCGTGCAACAAGACGTAGAATTATAACCTTCTTTTTCGCAAGTCTCTCATCTAGAGCATAGTTTTGTTTTGCGGAACACTCACGACCCCAAAGTATTTCATTGACTTGCGGAGCAATCGCATTTCAAGCGTAGTGTTTGGCAGCAAACGTCCATTTTAGAGATACAATCTTTTCCCATAAACTGCGACTAAACAATGATGTTATTGCAAACTATATGGAACCTTACACGAGGAATGTTTGAGCGAATGACTTTGGCAAAAGTGGCCTTGCTCATCACCTTATTCTATTGTTTTCCAAAAGATCAATCCATCTATGCTCAACGAGCTTCTACGAAGAAAAAAGCAGACTTTTATGCGGAGATTTCATCGCAGCGTGATTCGCTAGTTGTGGGTGATAGTTGTTTAGTTAGCGTCATTCTCTACGCCAATCTCCCTTTTGAGTCAGTGGAACAAAAACCGCGCAACGTCATCTTTCCCAAAGATGTTCGCGTCACACCAATCCAGACTGACAGAACGCAACAACAAGTGCGCACAGCGCGTGGAGTGTATTACGCACTTGTTTGGCAGCACTACCGAGTAAGTCGCAAAGATGTGGGACGAATTGTGTGGCCAGAACACCAATTTACTGCTGAATTAGGGGTTTATCAAGCGGTTGATGATGGTTTTCTAGATTTCTTTTCTTTTGCACCTTCGATGCGCTTAGTAGAGAAACGAAAAGCCATTTGCAAAACTCCCAAATACTCACTTCCAGTTGTGGAACGTCCCAAACGCAACACACAAGAAATACTACGTTCTGGACGACAAGTGATGTAACATCACTATTAACCCACAACAGCTCTATCCTCCTGAGCAACTGAAAGTTGCGCAACAAAGCAGCACTTGCGCGCTCACTTTACTCACTCAAAACTTCAAGACAATATGGTTATAGCCGTAGATTTTGATGGCACAATTGTAGAACATCGCTATCCCGAAATCGGAAAAGAAATACCCTTTGCAACAGCAACTCTCAGACAGTTGATTGCAGATGGACACGAACTCATCCTCTGGACGGTGCGTGAAGGAGATTTACTCCAAGATGCTGTGGATTTTTGTAGAAAACGCGGGGTAACATTCTTTGCCGTCAATCGAGATTTTGAAGAAGAAGATGGCTCTAATAGTGATTTTTCTCGCAAAATCCGAGCCGATTTATTCATTGACGACCGCAATGTTGGTGGGTTACTCGATTGGGGTACTATCTATGCCTTGATCAACAATGGAAAAACATTAGAAGAACATCTCATCGACAAAGGAACTCTCCCCAAACCTAAACGCTGGTGGTGGCCTTTCTAAAGCACAACACAGCGAGATTTACCAGCAGTAGAGCGAGAATTCGTATAGAAAAACTCACCTTTCTCATAGAAAATGCTGCTTGCTACCGCAAAAAAAGATGTTTACACTTTGTTGGTCATCAGCTTTACTGTAATTTTGCTGTAGTTTAGTAATACATCTTACAAGAAACATGGACTCAAAATCACGAAATATCTTTCAGCGTCTCTTTTCTCCTATTATATGGATGCTGAAGAAATGTACACAATTTGGACGATGGTATCGTTCGCTCTATAAAAACGCACCTTGGTGGAAGAAGATTGGAGTAGGCTTCATTTCTTTCATCGTCTTCATCTTCGTCTATTGCTTATCGGTGCAATTCAATCTGTTTTGGCTCTTCGGAAAGTCGCCTTCGCTCGACACCATCATGAATCCCAAAACTGCTGCTGCATCAGAAATTTATAGTGCAGATGGTAAATTGTTGGGTAAGTTTTTCAGTGAAAACCGCACTCCCGTTTCCTACGATTCTATTGCTCCCAACTTCTTTGATGCGCTGATTTCAACAGAAGACGAGCGTTTCTATAGCCACCACGGAGTAGACTTCGTGGGAATTGGTGCTGCGGCTAAAGACGCCGTGACAGGCCATGCACGTGGAGCGTCCACCATCACCCAACAGTTGGTGAAAAATATGTTTCGTGTTCGCACTGAATACTCCACTGGACTTTTAGGCTATATTCCTGGCATCAAAATGCTCATTATGAAGAGCAAAGAGATGATCATTGCCACAGAATTGGAATGGTTTTGCAGCAAACAAGAAATCCTCACGATGTATGCCAACACCGTGGACTTTGGTTCGAATGCTTATGGCATCAAAACTGCTGCAAAAACCTATTTCAATACTACTCCCTCCGAACTGAAAACGGAACAATCGGCTGTTTTGGTCGGATTGCTTAAAGCGACATCAGCTTACAACCCAAAAACCAATCCCAAAAACTCCCTTGCTCGTCGCAATGTGGTGTTGGAAAATATGTATAATCACGGCAAATTGTCAGTTGCAGAACTGAACGAATTGCGTGAAAAACCCATTGAACTCAATTTCAGTGTTGAAAACGCCTACGACGGAGAAGCGTTATACTTCCGTCAAGCCGTAGCCGATGAAATCAAGAATCTGGACTTAGGATTAGACCCCTACAAAGATGGTTTGAAAATCTACACCACCGTGGATAGTCGTATGCAAAAGTACGCCGAACAAGCCATGTTGGAACAAATGAAAGTGGTGCAACGCAACTTCGATGCACACTGGGGCAAAAAAGATCCCTGGGTAGACGAGAAGAACCAACCCATTCCCGGATTTCTCGAAGAGAAGTTGAAGCAAACAGAAGCCTATAAAATGCTGTCTGCGCGCTATCCCAACGAACCCGATAAGGTGATGGAACTGCTGAATACTCCCCACAAAGTAAAGCTCTTCAGTTATTCTAATCCTGATTTGCACATAGAGCGAGAAATGTCTTCTGTCGATTCGTTGCGCTATATGTTGCACTTCATGCACGCTGGTTTCATAGCTATGGAACCTCAGTCGGGAGAGGTGAAAGCCTATGTGGGAGACGTTGATTTCAACATATGGCAACACGACAATGTGAAAGCCACTCACCAACCGGGTTCTACCTTCAAGATGTTTGTCTATGCCACAGCCATAAAACAAGGATGGCTCCCCTCTGATGCACGTCTCAAAGACGAATACATCCAAATGAATGTGGTAGACGAAAATGGCAAACCCAGTGTCTGGCGTCCACACAACGCCAACGGCAGATTTTCTAATGCCAACATCCCCCTCCGCGCAGCCTTTGCACAAAGCATCAACACCATTGCGGTGAAACTTGGACAAGAAGTAGGCATCCCCAATGTGATAAAAACAGCACAGGATATGGGCATCACGAGCAAACTCAAAGACGCTCCGTCCTTGCCACTCGGTGCTAGCGATGTCCACTTGATGGAGTTAGTTGGAGCTTACGCCAGTGTAGCCAACTATGGTGAATATGTGAAACCAACGATTATCACTCGCATCGTAGACCGCGAAGGAAAGTGGTCTATGAAGCGCGCAAAGAAGTGCGCACAGTGCTCTCTGATAAAGAAGCCTTCTACATGCAAACCCTCTTGGGAGCTGGTATGACAGATGCTGGCGGAACGTCACAAGCCTTAGCGAGTCAAAACTACATCGGACAATGGTTCTGGAACAAGCGCATCGACGCTGGAGGTAAGACTGGAACTTCCAACTCTCATGCAGACGCTTGGTTCGTAGGTGTCACCCCTAACCTCGTTGGTGGCGCTTGGGTGGGTGGCGAATATCGTCAAATCCACTTCCGTTCCGGTGCATTAGGTCAAGGTTCTAAGACTGCGCTTCCCATCTTCGGTTTGTTTATGAAGAAAGTGTTGTCAGATGGTGCTCTCGCTCCGAAATACTTGACACGCTATCGCATTCCAGAAGGTGTGAATCCTGCTGACTTACAAGGTGCGTTCCAATATCCCGTAGCCGACACAGTGCGACACGACACCATCAGCGAGGAAAGCGAAAATATTGATTTTGCAACCGAAGAAGAAAGCGAAAATCCACATAATTCTGCTCCTTCTCACGATGAAGGCGCAGCACAGGAAAGCGCTAAAAAGTCTTCCTCAACCAACGAAAAGAAAGACCAAACGGAAGCTTCTTCCAACAAATCAGAATCCGCCAAAACCAAATCGGAATCTGCAAAAGCAAAAGCAGAATCTGCAAAAGCCAAAGCAGAATCTGGGAACAATAGCACCGCAAACAAAACAGAGTCTGCCAAAACAACTCCAGAGAAAAAGCCCAAGAAGAAAGCGTCAAGCAATGACCTTTTCAACTAAAACCTAAATTCTCTGCTGAGCCTCTCAGGTTTACTATTTTTGCTAGACCATTGAGTAACACCTCGACAAAGGCTGCTTCAAAACTACTATTTTGAAGCAGCCTTATAAATTATCCCCAATCTATCATTAGACCGTTATAGTGCAATTCGTTATAGAGAAGATAACTTCCTGCCATCTTCCATTGTCTTGTTGGTAGATTGTATTATCCCAAAAGAATAGAAGCACTCCTCCACTTCTCAGCCATTTCGTAAATTTGCAACGAAGAAGACGCAGCGACAACCGAACGCTACAACTATTCTAAAACAATCGCTGTTCCTCCACTCCCTACACCCACATCAGAGTAAGACATAAATCTACTGCTACCTCATCATGCTTACACCTCTCTTCATCATCATCGCCCTAGTTGTTGGCATTGTGCTAGGCTATCTCGGAGCCCGCAAATCAATGAGCGACACCCAACTCATGTATCAGCAACAAATTGAGGAACTTCGCAAAAGCGCGCAAATCAATGCAGCGCAACAAAAAGAACTCTTCCAGCAACAACTCGAAACCGTGCGCCACGAACTCACGGGACAAACCGAACGCTTACTCAGAGAGCGTAGCCAACAACTCACCGATGAGAACAAAAACCAACTCTCTTCTGTCATCGCACCGCTACGCGAAGGACTAGATGAGATGAAACAATATGTGGCGAACAACAACGAACTCCAACTCGAGAAAATACATAGACTCGATGAGAGCATCAAAGCCACATTAACGAAGACCGAGCTGATAGGAGAACGAGCAGACCGTTTAGCGGCTGCCCTCACTGGAGAGAACAAGACGCAAGGTAATTTCGGAGAACTTCGCCTGCGCACCCTACTCGAAAGTATGGGACTCCAAGAAGGTTTGCAATTTGAGGAACAAACCACCCTGCGCGATGCCCAAGGTAAAGTGACCAAACACAACGAGACAGGCAAAAAGTTGATTCCCGATGTGATTCTCCACTTTCCCGACAAGCGAGACGTCATCATCGACTCAAAGGTTTCGCTCAAAGCATTTGAAGACTATTATAATGCCACCAACGAAGACGAAAGGCAGAAGCATTGCAAAGACACATCACTTCCGTGCGCGCTCATGTCAAAGAACTGTCCCAAAAGAACTATGCCCAACATAGTATGGCAGGTCGAAAACAACTCGATTTTGTGGTGATGTATCTCTTCAGTGAAAGCGCACTCAGTTTGGCATTGAATGCCGAACCCACCCTTTGGAAAGAAGCCTACGACAAAGGCGTTTTCATCACCAGCAGTCAGAACCTTTATGCGCTACTCCGTATGTTGGAGATGTCGTGGACGCAACAACGACAAATGGAAAACCAACATAAAATTGTAAACCTAGCCAACACCATCGTGAGTCGCGTTCAACTCTTCTACCAAAGATTCGTCGAAGTGGAAGAAGCCTTTGGAAAAGTTTTGGACAATTTTGAGAATACCAAAAAACTCTTATCTCCTTCAGGACAAAGCATCATCAATGCCGCCAATAGCCTAGTGCAACTTGGAGCAAAAGAAGATGCAAGGCGCAAAAAATCACTCCCCAAAGCACAAGAAACACTTGCACCAACAGAAGAGACAGAAGAGGACAACCCAACTGCTCAGCTTCAGCGAGAAACCGCCTACCCCTCTCCCAACAACAAAGACGAAAGCGCAGAACACGCAGATGGCGCAAGAAGCCAAGGGGATGAAGGCAATGAAGATGAAACAGGTATCGAAGACACCACCTTCAATACAGCAATGGACGACGACGACGAACCCCTCTTCACCATCACTTCTCCCACCCCTCAACAATAGTTTCTCCCCCACTCCCCGACTCAACATCATGCACATAGCCATTTCAGGAAACATCGGTAGCGGAAAAACCACGCTCACCACCCTTCTTGCGAAGCACTATGGATGGACGCCCAAATTTGAAAGCGTAGCAGAAAATCCCTATCTCGATGTCTTCTACAAAGATATGAAACGATGGTCGTTCAACCTTGAAGTCTTCTTCTTGAAAGAACGATTCAAAGATGTACTTGCCATTGCCCAAAACACAACTCCCATTGTGCAAGACCGCAGCATCTTTGAAGGCGTACACATCTTTTCTGCTAACAACAAAGACATGGGCAATCTCGATGAACGCGACTTCGACACCTACATGGAACTCTTTGAAATTATGACTTCCCTGGTCAAATTGCCCGACCTTCTCGTTTATCTTCGTTCCTCTGTGCCTCATCTCATCGAAAACATTCGTCGACGCGGAAGAGATTACGAACAAAGCATACCTATCGCCTATTTGGAAAATCTCAACCAACGCTACGAACAATTTATTTTGGAGAAATATCCAGGAAAAGTGCTTGTTGTTGAAGTAGACCACCTCGATTTCTTGCACAATCCCAACGACTTCTCGGGCATCATCGACCGCATCGATGCCGAACTTTTCGGATTGTTTCCTTAGTATCTAGACACAGTTCACCACACTTCCAACGTCTAACACACAAAAGTATTCCCCATTCCCAAGAGAAAGATTACTCTGTGCCTACACTCTCACTCATCCACCCTTCAAAGCATTATTCAAAGCCATGCACATCGCAATAGCCGGAAACATCGGTAGCGGAAAAACCACGCTCACCAAAATGTTGGCAAAACACTACAACTGGAAACCTCTCTTCGAACCCGTTGACTACAACCCTTATCTTGAAGACTTCTACAACGACATGACCCGATGGTCGTTCAATCTGCAAATCTATTTTCTCAACAAACGTTTCAAAGACGTTGTTTCCATTGCACAAGCCAACGATGCCGTCATTCAAGACCGCACCATCTTTGAAGATGCCAAAATCTTTGCACACAACCTCCACAAAATGGGTATGATGAGCGACCGCGACTTTGACAACTACACTGACCTCTTCAATCTGATGATGTCGCTCGTGGAATTGCCCGATTTGATGATCTACATCCGTTCGTCTATTCCCAATCTGGTGTCGCAAATCGAAAAGCGCGGACGCGATTTTGAGAAAACCATGCGCATCGACTACCTCCAAGGTCTCAACGAACTCTATGAGGGATGGATTGCAGACTACAAGGGAAAACTTCTCATCATTGAGGGCGACAAACTCAAGTTTGAGAGCGACAGTCACGCTTTTCGTGAAATCACCGACCGCATTGATGCAGAACTCTTCGGACTTTTCCCTGCTTCACAATCCTAGTTCCCCTCGCCTGCTTCCAATGCTGCAACAGGCATTGAAGACAAACGCATTTCTCCCAAAAACACCCTTCCAACGCACCCACCTCATGCAAGAAGAATTGATTTTGATTCGCATCACTGGCGAAGATCGTCCAGGACTCACCGCTGCCTTCATGACCATTATGGCCAAATACAGTGTAGATATTCTGGACATTGGACAAGCCGATATTCACTCCACCCTCTCGCTCGGCATTCTCATTCGTACCTCCGCCGACACTTCTGGACAAGTGATGAAAGAAGTGCTCTTCAAAGCCTCAGAACTCAATGTCATAGTGCGATTCTATCCCGTAGAAGAAAGCGAATACACCTACTGGGTTGCAGCGCAAGGCAAAAATCGCTACATCCTCACGGTTCTTGCCAAACGGCTTACCGCACAACAAATGGAAGCCGTCACTCTCCTTGTGGCCAATCAAGGTATGAACATCGATGGCATCCATCGACTCACTGGGCGCGTGCCCCTCACTCCACCTTCCACTCACGATGTGCGCGCTTGTGTGGAATTTTCTCTGCGCGGCACTCCCAACAACAGAGAAGCAATGCAGTCAGAATTGCTCCGTCTTTGTGCCGAACTAGAAATGGATTGTTCTTTCCAACACGACAATATGCACCGCCGAATGCGACGGCTCATTTGTTTCGACATGGACTCTACACTCATCAAAGCTGAGTGCATCGACGAACTTGCCGAGCGTGCAGGAGTCGGCGATGAAGTGCGCGCCATCACCAAAGCCGCAATGAGAGGGGAAATCGATTTCAAGGAAAGTTTCACACAAAGAGTTGCACTGCTCAAAGGCCTAGACGCCAAAGTGATGGAGGATATAGCCAACCATCTCCCTGTCACAGAAGGTGTGGAACGACTGATGACTGTACTGAAGCGTTGCGGATACAAAATAGCCATTCTCAGCGGTGGATTTACATTCTTTGGAGACCATTTGGCGCGTCGCTTCGGCATAGACTATGTGTATGCCAATGAACTTGAGGTGGACGAGAACAACAAACTTACGGGAAGATATGTGGGAGACATCGTGGACGGCCAACGTAAAGCGGAACTCTTGCGTCTAATAGCGCAAGTGGAGAAAGTGGATTTAGAACAAACCATTGCAGTGGGAGATGGTGCCAATGATTTGCCAATGCTTTCCACTGCAGGTTTGGGCATTGCCTTTCACGCCAAACCCCGTGTGGTGGCCAATGCCAAACAAAGCATCAACACCGTAGGCATAGATGGCGTGCTCTACTTCCTTGGCTTCAAAGATTCTTACCTGCAAGATTAAGTCCAGTGCCGCTATTAAATCCTTGCATTCTTTCCGCTAGAAGCTTGGTTTTTCCACCAGAAAAAGGCGAAAAAAAGAGGGATTTCAGTAAATTTCTCAATAAAACACTTGGGAGTTTCAAGAAATCGTTATATCTTTGCACACGCAATCGAGAAGCAAGACCACTTGCAAGCTCGAAGACGCGCTGATTGTTCAGCCCACCCCCTGGTGCTGATTAAAACAATGAGTTGCGTAGCAAGAATGGAGAGGTGGCGGAATTGGTAGACGCGCTACTTTGAGGGGGTAGTGTCAATTGCGACGTGGGAGTTCGAGTCTCCTCCTCTTCACATTCTGCGGAAATAGCTCAGTTGGTAGAGCACAACCTTGCCAAGGTTGGGGTCGCGAGTTCGAGTCTCGTTTTCCGCTCAACGCTTTTACAACTATGAGGTGTTGCAAAATTCATTTTTGCAATACCTCTTTTCTTTGCTCATTAAGGAACAAAACACAAGGCACTGATGTTGTAATCAAAGGGAGTGTACTGAAACGTGAGCAAAGCTGAATATCGAATATAACGCAGAAGTTGTCCTTGCGTACTTATGGATAAAGAGCATTTCTAATCAATGAGCATTTAGTTGGCACTATGGAAAACCACCCTGAATTCACAAGTAAATGACGGCTCGTTTTGCACAAAACAACAGCTTGTTTTCAAAAAACGACGGCTCGTTTTACACAAAAACAACGGCTTGTTTTCAAAAAAACGACGGCTCGTTTTACACAAAACAACGGCTTGTTTTCAAAAAAATGACGGCTCACTTTACACAAAACAACGGCTTGTTTTCAAAAAATGACGGCTCACTTTACACAAAACAACGGCTTGTTTTCAAAAAACAGACGAAAGTAGACGTAGACCGAGCAATAAAGGTAAATCCACCTACCCAACTCTACGAGCAGAGAGAAAGATTTGAAATTGTGAAAATACTCAAATCCATCCTCCTCGCGCGTACGCGTACGCGCGCAGTACAGAGAGTTTTACCTTTTTGCTGTCACAAGTGTCACAGACTCACACATAAAACATTGATTTACAAATAACTAAACAAGAACCCACACAAATTTTAAAAATATACTAGTCCCGATGTCCAAATTTCTAGCAAACGAAAGAGAAAAACAGACTTTCTACTCCTTCGTTTTTGCCTTTTTTCGACCAGCTTTCTCTCCTATTTCACACCAAGTGTGACACTTGTGACAGCAAAAAAACAAAATAGCTGTTGAAAGGCGCGCGTTACGCGCACGCGAGAGAGCAGCAGTGCTCCCTCTCTTTTCTCATCCCACTTTCCACCTTGACCATTGGTGCAACACTACTTTGCAACAATATCACCGTATTTTGCAACCCATAGACATCAAAATCTACACACTTCGAAAAGTTTTTGTCACTTTTCTGCGATTTTTTCCCTCTTTGAGGCAATAACTCCCCATATACTTAGGGGCACAGCAATGAAACGTCCTCCGGCTTAGTCAGAAACTTCTTCTGAAGCCGAGGTGTCTTGGTTGGTATCGCGTTCGATGACAGGAGCACCTTGACCACTCAGTGGCAAAGTGAGTTTATAGATTAATCCTCCTTCATCATCACCAGGAAGATTAAATTGCGCTCCGAAACGAAATCCTTTGTCATCGATTTCATTGAAGGCAATGCCACCCAACACCAAATTTATGGACTTTGCCACTTCGGGTTGACTCGAAAAAGTCGGCTTTAGTCAGTACGCGTTTGGTCAATTCTTCGCCATCACGGGTGATGGTGATGGTCACTTGATTGTCAAGAAAAGGATCACCAAAACGGTCTTTCACCTGCGCCAGAGAGTCGCCAGGTGTGCGCTCCACTAAGATGTGATATTTGTGGCCACCCCACTCTTTGTCGGTAGTAATGGTCTGCTTGTCATCGTGTCCAGGACCTTGTTCTTGAGCCAAAGCAATTTGTCCCGTATCCAATGACGAAGCTTTCTTGGCGTCGTTTTTATGTCCGCAAGCAGCAAACAGAAACAACAGTGCGAAGAGACCTATAAAAGAATATTTGTGTTGCATAATCATCAACTGACGTTTGAATTTGCAGCGAAGATAATAAATAAATCCAATATAGCAAGGTCGAACGAAAATAATTCGTTATTTTTGCTCTTCATAGGTATATATGTTCATGAAGAATTTAATCCTCATAGGGCTACTTTTGGTGTTGACTGCTTGTCACTCCTCAAAGACTCCCTTCAATTCAACATCTGACTCGGCACAAACAGCGCGAGAAGAAGTTGCCATTGACACCATTGCAACTTTGGTGTCAAAGGTACAACAACAAAGTAAACTTTTTGCTGCCGATTGCAAGGTGCACAAAGTGGTGCTTTTCACAGATCAATCTCAAATAGATGGTGGCCTACTGAAATTCAACAAAGTGGGGCATCGAAAAATAGCCATTCCTATTGACGTTACGCTCAAAGGATATATTGATTTCTCTGACTTCTCTGTGTCCAATGTGCAGCGAGAGGGTAATTTGCTGGTGATTACACTCCCCGATCCGAAGGTGATGCTCACAGCATCGAAAATTGATCATCAGAAAGCACGACAGTTTGTATCGCTCACGCGCTCAAATTTCACCTCCGATGAGGTGACGCGTTTGGCGCACCAAGGGGTAGATAGCATCCGTAGTCATGCCAACAGCTTTGGCATCATCGAATTGGCGCGTGCTTCGGCAGCGCGAACACTCATCCCCATTGCTCAGCGCTTGGGATATGCAGAGAACAATGTGGTGGTGCGCTATCGCAAAGAATTTAACAAGTCTGACTGGAAACAAATTGTGAAACCACTCAACAGTGACCGCCCATGAATGAGAATTTGAACACAAACCTCGAAGAGGGACAAGACCCTCATTCTGATGGTGTTGCTATTAATGATGATTCGACTAACGCAGAATCTTCTTCACTTCAACCAGCAACAAATGAACATGAACCCTCGAATGCTGATGACGCTTCGTCAAAGGTTCTTCCCCAAGAAGTGAAAGCCAATAGCACGGACAGTTTGGAAAATCCTCCCGTTGCTCCTCAAGAAAAATCTCGCTTAGGCTGTTGGAGTGCATTGTGGTGGTGTATCAAAAAGACGATAAAACATTGGCGCATCACGCTAATTCTCATCACATTTGCGTTAATTGCTTATGGTGTGATGGTGGTTTATCGCTCATTCACTTCTACAGACAGTGCCGTGGATAAGCCCATTGCGCAATCGCCTGAAGAGATTGTACACCTCCGCTCCATCGGACAGTGGGAATTTCTCTCTGTGGAGGCTGAAGAATTGGTGGAACGTCACCACTCTGGACTGATGAGCGATCGTGATCTGATTTGCATCTATCGTGGCACGCTGCGCATCGGTGTAGATCTTCGCAAACTCCCCGAAGACTGGGTGGAGGTGAAGGGACGCAATGCCATCGTTCATCTGCCTCAACCGTCCTTGCTCGATGAAAACTTCTTAGACGAGAGCCGAACCACGGTATTCATGGAACAAGGTTTGTTTCGAGCAGAAGAACGGGAAGCGATGATAGCCGAGGCGAAAAACAAAATGAAACAACGTGCGCTGAGTACAGACAATTTGAGCATTGCACGCAGAAATGCAGAATCTCAATTCCAAAAACTCTTCCATGCTATGGGGTATGAAGACGTTATCGTTGAATTTGCTCCACAAAAGGACGCACAGCACAAAAACTAGAACTACAATGAAACAAATTTCTTCTCTTTTGCTTGTTATCATTGCAACGCTATTGCTGCCAGTGGGTTGCATAGATTACGAGCCTGTTCCTTATGAGCCGACAGTGTTGCCGGGCACTCCTTTCAAGAGAACCGTTCTCGTGTATATGGCTGCTCAAAATTCATTAGGGGCTAAAGGTTTTGCTCTCGAGGACAGTACGGAAATGGCCGATGGTATGAAATATCTGCACGACAAAGAGCGAGTACTGATGTTTTTAGACGACAACAAAGCTCCGCGTTTGTATGAACTACGTAAAGGACTACATACTCCTCGGTTGCTGCGCAAATGGGAAACAGACATCAACTCCGCAGACACGGCACAACTCACGAGAATGCTGCGCTTTATGCAAGAGTTTTCACCCTCTGAATCCTATGGTCTTGTGCTTTGGAGTCACGCTTCGGGCTGGGTGCCTAGTCCTAAGTCAGTAGCACAAGAAGAGCGTTACAATGCGGCAAATGCAGTAAGAACCTTTGCCCTATCAAGCAGCGCACAATCTGCACCCCTGCAACAAGTCTCCTCGCGCAGCACGCGCAATGGTTTGTGGGAAACAAAAACAACCACAGCCCCAGCAGCGCAATCTTCGGTTGCAGGACGCAAAAACGTTGCTTTTCACCCCAAAAGTTATGGTATGGACGTTGGTCCTAATGGCAATTGGAGGAGTGATAAAGCTGTATTGGGAGGATGGTCTGACGAAATCAATATCGAAGATTTGAGTGAAGCCATCACAGCATCGGGCATTCACCTGAGATTTATCCATTTCGATTGTTGCTTGATGGGAGGTATCGAATCTTACTACGAACTGCGCAATACTGCCGACTACATTGCAGCTTCTCCCATGGAGATTTCTGCCATCGGTGGTTTCTACACTGATATGTTGCGCTGGGGATATTTCTCTGACGAGATTAAAGATTTGGGAATCACTTACTCCAACTATTACATCAACAAGGGAAGTCAGCCTTACTACGATAACTTCGGGCTTACCTTCTCCATTGTGCGCACCGACCGTTTGCAAGCCATTGCAGACACTATGAAGAATGTGGTGAAAGAGTATTATCCAGCTCGAAAAGCAGATGGTAGCTGGAATTATCCTGCTGTGCAAGAAGCACAAGACTATTCTCGTTATACGAGTAGATTTCATTATCGTCCGCACTTTTACGATATGAATGATGCGCTGCGTCGCACCTTGCCTGAAAAGGATTGGAAACGCGTGAAAAAAACAATTGATGCAGCGACGGTTTATAAGTTTTCTACTTCGCGTTTCTTCACAGGGCTAGATGCCTATGATGAGATTCGAGTGGATATGGACAATTATTCTGGTATTTCGATGTTTGTTCCTCAACAAATCTACACTAATAATGGCAAGAAATCAGCACACGGAAACGTTAATGAACAATTCCGCAAAACGAAATGGTATTCTGCTGCGGGATGGAAAGCCGCAGGTTGGTAAACAATTTCATCACTCAATATAAATAAGTATCTATGGGCGAAATCATCGCTTGGGTGCTCAATCACCTCAACTATTGGGTCATATTCCTGGGAATGACCATTGAAAGTTCTTTCATTCCTTTTCCCTCGGAAGCGGTCATTCCTCCTGCTGCGTGGATGGCAAACAACGGAACACTCAATATCTTTTGGGTGGTCATCATTGCCACACTCGGGGCTGACGCTGGTGCACTCGTCAATTATTATCTGGCTTATTTCTTGGGACGACCTGTCATCTATCGATTGGCGGACACAAGATGGGCTAAATTGCTGCTCATTGACCGGGCTGCTGTGGAGAAGTCTGAAGATTTTTTCCGACGCCATGGCATCACCTCTACCTTGGTGGGACGTCTTGTGCCAGGTGTGCGACAACTCATTAGCATTCCTGCGGGATTAGCCAAAATGAATCTCGGGAAGTTCTTGCTCTACACCACGCTTGGCGCAGGGGCTTGGAACATGGTATTGGCTTTTTTGGGCTTCTACCTCATTCCTCAACTCTTTCCGAACGTCACCACTCCCGAACAGGTGATGGAAAAGGCGAATCAATATAGCCACATCATTGGATATGTCATTGCGGCTGTGGTGGTGTTGGTGATGGTTTATCTCATTTACAAAGTGGTTTCCCACAAATCGAAAAACTAAGAAAGCGGTTGCGCTCAACATTCGTCTAAAAGAACAGCGTTTGCGCTCACCCTACTCCATTCCTTTATGCCTTTCCTCCCTGAGTTTCCCCAAAAACTGCGTGCTTCGGTGTCGCTCCCCACGAGCAAAAGTCTCTGCGCTCGAGCACTTGTGGTGCAGCACCTTTGCCTGCAACCTGTTACTCTGATGGGACTGTCAGACTGCGACGACACACAAGCCATCAAACAAGGATTGGAAACAGTGAAGGAAGAAGGAGCGTTGCCGAAAGTGGTGGACATCGGTGCTGCCGGAACGGCTATGCGATTTCTCACCGCGCTTTTTGCAGCAACTCCTCATCTCGAAGTTTTCCTCACAGGGAGTCAGCGGATGCAGGAACGGCCGATTGGCGCACTCGTGGAAGCACTGCGAAAGTTGGGAGCAGACATTGTTTATGCCAAGAAGGAAGGGTTTCCTCCGTTGCACATCCGCGGAAAGCAATTGGCAGGTGGCACCGTTTCTCTCCCTGCCGACATTAGTTCGCAATATGTGAGCGCATTGTTGATGATTGCTCCCACTACCCTCCAAGGCGTCTCGCTTCAACTCGTGGGAAAAGTGGCTTCTGCTCCCTACATCAAGATGACTATCGAGGTGATGAAGTCCTTTGGAGTGGAAACGCGATGGGAAGGTGAACGCATTGGTGTAGAAGCTGGTCAGCACTACACACGCAATTGTCCTTATGTCGTGGAGAGCGATTGGAGTGCAGCGTCATATTGGTATGAAATTGTGGCGCTTCACCACGATGCGCAGGCGAAAATCTTGCTGAAGGGATTGCGTGAAAACAGTCTTCAAGGCGATGCTGTGTGTGCGCAGTGGTTTGAAAACCTTGGGGTCAAGACGACATTCACCACAGAAGGCGCAATTTTGGAGAAAGTCTTCGCTGAATCTGACGCAGCTCACATGGCTACTTCTAATTGGTCTACCAACTCTTGCTCACAAAAGAAGGCTAACGAACCTATTCTCTCTCTAGATTTCACCGATGCTCCCGATTTGGCGCAAACTTTTGTGGTCACTTCCGCTCTGCTCTCGCGTGCTTTTCGCTTCAAAGGTTTGAAGAGTTTGCGCATCAAAGAGACTGACCGCATTGCAGCGCTCATCACTGAATTGAAGAAAACGGGAAAACAGCTCATCTGCGAGGGAGAGGGAGAACTCTACTATACTCCAACGGACGATGCTCCAGCGCAGTCTTCGATAGTGATTTTCACCTACGACGATCATCGTATGGCTATGGCTTTTGCGCCTGCTGCACTTCGATTTCCTCACCTCTCCATAGCTCATCCCGAAGTGGTGGCAAAATCTTATCCCACTTTCTGGACACACCTCTCTGAATTATCTCAACCTGCTGAAGAGAAGCTTTGCTCTGAGAAGATGCCTACCTTTGAGTAGAAGATATTTCTCTGAGTAGAAGATTTCTTTCTAGCAACTCGATGCTCTGCATCAATAGTACAAACCTCTCAAACGTTTCAATTGTGTATTATCTCATCCTACTGTTAATCTCCCTCGGTCTACTAGCCGCAGTGGCAGAAGCCATTCGTCAATGGTGGCTCCGACAGAAAGTAAAGAACGGCGAACTCTCCGAGATGCCAACGATACAAGAAAATGCTGCGGCAGGTTGTTGTGGTCTTCACGAAACCTGCGAAGTGGAAAGTCTTTTGGCTGGTGTGAGCAAAGACATTGAATACTATGAGGATGAGGAACTCGATCGTTTCAAAGGACGTTCGGGAGAAGACTATAACGATAACGAAATAGAAGAATTTACTGAGGTGCTGACAACACTCAAAACGGAAGAAGTTGCTGGATGGATTCGCTCTTTGCAATTGCGCGAAGTCAATTTACCCATCGAACTCAAAGACGACATCATTCTTCTCGTTGGAGAACAGCGCGAACTGTCGCACAATTCGTGATAATATAATTGCTATGTTCACCATATTTAGTTACACGTTTTTCCAAAATGCACTATTGGGTGCGCTACTCTCCAGCGTGCTCTGCGCCTGCATCGGCACGTATGTTGTGACGCGGCGATTGGTCATTGCAGGCGGTGGTATGGCTCACGCTTCACTGGGTGGCGTGGGAATGGGCGCATATTGGGGTTTCTCCCCCATAGTTGGTGCAGCTGGTTTTGCGCTTGCCAGTGGACTAGGCATCGATTGGCTGAGTCGCAAAGCAGAAGTGCGCGGCGACAGTGCCATTGCCATGATTTGGACACTGGGCATGAGCATCGGCATCCTCTTTGCCTATCTCGCTCCAGGGTTTATGACCGATCTTCCGGCCTATCTTTTTGGAGATATTCTCAGCATCACGCACAAAGATTTGGTGGCAATGGGCATTCTCACAGCCATCACGCTCATTTTCTTCTTCGTCTTTGAACGCAGTATCATCACCCTAGCCTATGATCGTGATTTTGCACGCACACAAGGCATTGCCGTACGCACTTTTGAAACAATGCTCACCGCACTCACCGCACTCACCATTGTGGGATGTTTGCGCATGGTGGGTATCGTGATGGTGATTTCTCTCCTTTCCATTCCACAACTCACTGCAGCTCTCTACACTCGCACCTTCCGCAGTATGATTCTTGGGTCGATGCTCATCGGATTAGTAGATTGTCTGGGAGGACTCACGGTTTCTTATCTGCTCAATGTGCCTTCTGGTGCAGCAATTATTGTGGTGAGCGTGGTGCTTTACTTCTTGCTGCGAACAATAAAAGTTTGCTTCAAGCGTTTTTCTGCATAAAGAAATTGTCTCTTTCAAAGCGAACCTTCTCTTTCAAAGTAAATAACGACTGCAAAATATTCAGTTGGATTTCATCCTTCGTTTTCTCGCCATGGCATAACTCGATCAAGCTCGGTTCTGCTCATTTGGCTTAACGAAAACGTTCTACTTTCTCTTATCTTCTATCTTCTCCATACGTTGAAGCATCTATTCTATCTTCTGCTTTTGTGTGTCGTCACAGCTTGTGGCACCAGTCGCAACACGGCAACGACACGATGGTGGCAATCTTTTGTCACTCGCTACAACGTATATTATAATGCTTCGAAAGCCTATCGCGAGGGAGAAGCTGCGCAACGCGAAGGTTTGAAAGATGATTACACACAATTGCTTCCTGTTTTCGGGGTATCCTATCAGCAACAACAGAATCTGGGGAAAGGTAACTTTGAAACGGCAATCACGAAATGTGAAAAAGCCATTCAGTTGCATAGCATCAAAAAACGTCCCGAAATCACACCAGGACGCAACACTTCTCCTCAAACGCGTGCTTATCTTTCACGCAAAGAGTTCAATCCTTTTCTGAAAAACGCCTGGATGTTGATGGGAAAATCTCAATTCCAACAAGGAGATTTCCTCGCAGCTGCCTCAACTTTTGCTTACATCGCGCGATTCTATGCTCCCGAACCGCTTGTTACGACAGAAGCTCAGCTTTGGTTGGTGCGCGCACAAGTGCAACTCGGATGGTTGTACGATGCAGAAGACGTGCTTCGTCAGAGTGAGAAAATGGTGCTTCCTTCTCGTCTTCAGCGCGAACGTGATCTCACGCTAGCGCATTTTCATTTGGCACAAAAACAATATGCGCTTGCTCTCCCTTATCTGAACCAGGCAGCCCGTGCAGCTTCGCATCATTTTGATAAAGCTAGGCTATATTATCTGTTGGCGCAAGTCAATATGTTATTGCAAAAGAAGCAAGACGCTTATCGTGCTTTAGAACGTTGCATCGCACAAAATCCGCCTTATGCAATGGCTTTTCAAGCACGCATTTTGCAAACAGAAGCACTGACAAACCGTCAAAATTCGCACACAATGTTGCATAAACTGCAACGAATGACCAAAGATCCGAATAATGCAGACTATTTGGATCAAATCTACTATGCACAAGGTAACATTCATTTGGCACAAAACGACACTTCCGCCGCTATAAAATGCTATGAAACAGGAAGATTTCGCGCCACACAAGCCACTCCAAGTAAAGGTATTCTGTTGCGCACTCTTGCCGAACTCTACTGGCAACAACAACGATTTGACAAAGCGCAACCTTGCTACACAGAAGCTATTGGTTTGCTCGACAAATCGCAACCTGGTTATGCCGAAATCCTGCGACGCTCTGCCATTCTCGACCACTTAGTTCCTTCCACCCAAATCGTTTTCGAACAAGACTCTTTGTTGCAACTTGCATCTATGCCTGAACCGCAGCGCAATGCAGTGATTGATGCAAAAATCACCCAATACAAGAAGGAAGTTGCAGAAGCAAAAAAGGCAAAAGCAGACAGTGCTTTGCGCGCTGCACGAGAAGCCGCAGGAGAAAGTCTTCCAGAGGCTCCTCAACTTCCCACTCCTCCACGCTCCTCCGCGGCTCGTTCGGGAGGTTGGTATTTTTACAACACTCAAGCAGTGCAACAAGGGAAACAAAGCTTTGCGAAACAATGGGGACGCAGAAAGAATGAGGACGACTGGAGACGCGCTAACCACACTGTAGTTGCTGACGCGCAAAACAAAGGTTTTGACTATGCGGCAGATGATAGCATCAACGCTCTCCTCCGGCAGCGACGCGACAGTCTGACCTTGGCTGGTGTGGCAAAACGCGACATTGATGCACAACTTCGCGACTATGCACAACAATTGGTGGAAGGACAAACTAGTGTTTCCAGTGACACTACGTCTTCCGCGGATAAATCTGTTGCGGAAAACCAAGATCCGGCACAACGCGCCTATTATCTTGCGCAACTTCCCTTCTCTGCAGCAGCACAACAAGCAGCGCGGAGCAAGATTCACGATGCGCTTATCGAAGCTGGTTTGGTGGAAAAAGACGAACTCGAGGATTTCTCTTTGGCACGTCGCACCCTCCAACGCTTTGTGCGCGAAGCTCCTCAACACAGTCGTGCGGCTGAAGCTTATTACCATCTATTTCTCATAGCACAGCGCACTCAACAACACGCAGAAAGTCAAAAGTGGAAGAACTTTTTGGTGCATTCCTTCCCCAACTATCCTATGACGCGTGTCATCTCTGATCCCAATTTTGAAGATAATCTCCGCTTTGGTCGTGAGCGCGAAGATTCGCTCTACACCGCTGCCTATGCAGCCTATTTAGCAGGAAAGAAAGCAGAAGTTGCGCAATTGGTAGCGCGCTCCACACAACAGTATCCCACAGGAGCAAACCGTCCTAAGTTCCTCTTATTGCATAGTTTGTCGCGACTGCAAGATGCATCGCGCGACACGCTCCAGCGCGAACTCACGGATATAGCCAAAGATTACCCAAAATCTGATGTAGCAGAATTTGCAGGTATGATTGCTCGTGGACTTCAAGAAGGACGCACTGTTGGTAAATCCTATCGTCCCACAGATTTGTGGACGCGCCGATTGAATGATGCCAAGATTGACGCAGCCACTTCGGGAGCCAGCACCCAACTCTCCAACGACCGCAATGTTCCCTTTGTCTTCCTCGTGGCGTTTCCCACCGACTCGCTCGACAACAACAAAGTACTTTTTGCTTTAGCGCAATTCAATATCTCGAAATTCACTTCGCGCAATTTTGACATCCAACAAGACCGCAACAACGGTCTAACACAATTCCGCGTTCAAGGATTCCGTTCTTTCAAAGATGTGCACTATTATGCGCAACAACTTTACGCAAATCCTCAACTGCGCGCCCTCTTCCGCATGGCACGCACTGAACTCATCAGTGTTGCCAATCTTCGTCTACTTGGCACCGTTGTTTCGTTTGAGGATTATCGGAAATTCTACAACACTCATTTTGCGCCACTCAAGATAAAAACCTTATCTCCCCTTGGAGTTTGAAACGGAAGATGCGCCAAAGCAAATCTACGAGGACGAACTTCCCCAAAAACAGACGCAAAAATCAAAAGTCAATCGAAGGAAAAAAATCTCAGCAGCAAACCGAAGACAACGAATACGAATACGAGGAATAAGCCGATTTTGGTGCAATCATTATCCAGCAACGAGGAACTCTTTTCGAAGTTTCCTCGTTTCCTCTATTACCGCTCATTAGTTACCCAATCACTCAATCTCCAACTCATGACTCTACAAGAAGCTCAAAACATGGTGGACGAATGGATCCACACCTATGGTGTTCGCTATTTTTCTGAACTCACCAACATGGCAGTGCTCACTGAAGAAGTGGGAGAACTGGCGCGAGTGATGTCGCGTCGCTATGGGGATCAATCATTCAAAGCAGGAGAAAATCAGGATCTAGCCGATGAAATGGCAGACGTGCTGTGGGTGTTGCTCTGTCTAGCCAATCAGACCGGCGTCAATCTCACCGAAGCCTTACAAAAGAACTTCGAAAAGAAGACCAATCGCGACCGCAATCGTCACCACAACAATCCCAAATTGCAATCATGAGAATTATCATTATGGGAGCCTCCTCTGGCATAGGTCTCAACACAGCCCGCGAGTTCCTGCAATTAGGACATCGTGTGGGAGTTGCCGCCCGAAGACTCGCCCCTCTTCAAGCCTTGAAAGCTGAATATCCCTCACAAGTGGAATGCGCACAAATTGACATCAATGCGTCGGAAGCTGACCAACAATTGCTACAATTGATTGAAACATTGGGAGGAATGGATCTCTACTTGCACAGTTCAGGAGAAGGACACGAAAACAAAGAACTCCAACCTGCAGTTGAACTCAGCATCCTCACCACTAACGGCACGGGATATGTGAGAATGGTCACCACTGCCTATCACTACTGGGTGCAACACCAACAAGTCGGCCATCTCGCAGCCATTACCTCTGTGGCAGGTACCCGCGGTTTAGGTATTGCTCCAGCTTATAGTGCTACCAAAAGAATGCAGAGTCAATATCTTCAAGCACTCGCTCAACTCTCCCATCAATCTCACCACAACATCACCATCACAGACATTCAACCAGGTTTTGTGCGCACTGATTTCATCACCGAACGCAACTACCCGATGCTCATTTCTCCCGAAAAAGCCGCTCGCCACATCGTCAAAGGCCTTCTCAAACGCCAACGTCGCATCGTCATCGATTGGCGCTATCGTGTGTTGATACTGTTGTGGCGTACCATTCCTCGCTGCATTTGGGAACGAATGCCTTTTCCCTGATTTCGTGTTTCATTTCGTGCGATAAATGCTCCCCAACAACTTCTCGCATTCGAAACAGATGCGCTACACACTATCACTACGCCCCCCTATAAGTATATGGGTAGATATCGCCTCAAAGAGGGAAAAAAACGCGAAAAAGTGACAAACTTTTTTTGAAACATTCAAAAGTGCAATATAGAGGTTACATATACATTGGTTTCAGGGTATTTCAAGTAGAAGTAAACGAAAAAGCGGAAGAGGGGGAAAAGTGGAGCCAGAGGAAAGTAGAATGGGTGGAAGCAAGAAAAAGACAATAACCCCAAAGCCTAGAATGCAGAAAAGAATTCCTCGCGCGTACGTGTAGCGCGCGCCTTCCAACAGCGATGTTGTTTTTTTGCTGTCACAAGTGTCACACTGGGAATGAAAAAGGAAGGGGAAAAAGAACGAAAAATCAGAGAAAAACGAAGAGATGAAAAGTCTGTTTTTCACTATTTTTCCATCGAAAAATGAAGGGTGAAACCATCTAATTGTTAAAACACACCAAAGAAAAACTTTAATTCTCTGTTATACTACTAACTTACCAACAAGCGTGTGACACTTGTGACAGCAAAAAAACAATAAAAACTCCTGTGATGCGCGCGTACGCGTGCGCGCGAGAGAGACGATTATAGGTATTTTCACAATTCAAAATGTTCCCATCTCTGATGATTGATTCAGGCGTACAGATTTTCGATTCCCGATGGGGCAAAAACAATATCTGATTGTTCATCAAAAACAACACGTTGGTTGCAACAAAACGACACGTCACTTTTCATCAAAACGACACGTCGTTTTTCATCAAAAACAACACGTCGTTTACGTCAAAACATCAGGTCACTTTTTAGAAACAAATCGTCTATCAAGAGGGGCATCAAATTTATACAGATTATGAAATGGTCGGTCAAAAACAAAAGATACAGTCCGAAAAACTTACACACTTTTTCGGAAAAACCTGGTTATCTGTTGGGTATCTCGTCTTCGGGGTAGTGACCGTTCGCGACAAAAAGATAGTCCGCTACTATATCGTAGAAACTGGGCAGTGATTGTTGAATATCGTACGTTTGTTTTCCCCAAGATGTAAACATTACCATGAGAAGGGGGAAGGGAATGCCTGGATAATTTTTACCCCCTATCCGTTTGTAACAGTCTGTTTCTCCTTCAAATTCTCCATTACACGATACATAGACTCTCTCCATATCCCAATACCAATGAAGAGAATCACTATCAAAAGGACATTCTTTCTCTCCCCCCGTAATATCGACATTGTTTGATTAGTTCTTCTCTGGTCATAATATTGTAGTTGAATGTATTATGATGGAAAAATAATCAATATTTTTCCCAAAAGGTTCGATGTCCTAAAGTTGCATTTCGCAGATGAGAAGGTCGCGCATCAAACGAGCGAGAAGCGGGGTGAAACCAACGTGTTGGAGTTCTTGAATGGCATCATCAAACAAATTTTCTGGGACATAACTAACGTGTTCTTGTTCGAAACAAGCCATATACAGTCGAGTGGCCATTGAATGGTCGCCCAACAACAGGGCACAATGTGCGGAGAAGAACAGAATGTCTGACGATTCTGGATGTTTTTCCAACAACGAAGCATATAGTTTTTGGGCTTCTTCCAAACGCGACATCATCAAATAGCACTGGGCTTTCAACTGAAGGGCTTCAAAATGCTCGGGTTCGTGATAGAGGATTTTGTGTAACTGGTCGAGGGCATCGCTATAGAGTTGGAGATCCAGGAAGCGCTTCGCTAAGTTTTCAGCGAGTTCTAAATCATTGGGCAACATTTGCTCCAAACGAATCCACAAAACAAGGGCGTCTTCTGGTCGTTGCAAGGCATCATAGCAATTGGCGAGTAGACGCAACAATGCTTCGTCCTCTTCTTCTGTGGCTATGGGTTCTAAATACTTAACGGCTTCATCATATTGTTGAGTGGCATGATAGCATTGTCCCAAACGCAGGCGCACATCACGATGCTCTTGTGGAAGCTGTTGAAAAAGTCTAGTGCGTGAGCATAGTTTTTGATGGCGAAAGTAAACTGCGCCAATAAAACGAGGATTTTCTCTTCTTGAAATGCTCCACGAAACAGTTCATTATCAAGCAACATCAGATTGTCGCGATAAGGGTTTTCTCTTTCGCTACGCTCGACAAACAAGTGGAAGAAACGATATGTGTCGTGAATGTAGGCGATGTAGCGTGCTCTGAGAGCACGGGCTTCCAAATTGAAGGATTCAGGCGAAATTGGGTTCGTGTCGTCTCCTGGTTGTTGTTCCATTTGCTGAAAGATGCCGAGGTTTTCTTTGGAAATCTCCAGCGAAAGCACGGTGGGTTCCCCTTCTGGCATAGACACTTCATTGGGCATTGCCCCTTCTTTGTCTCCGATGATTTGATCTAAATCATCTCTCATATTTTCCAACAACTGTTTGCGAGCTGCCTCAGCTTCTTTTTGCAAATAGAGATCGGTGATTCCTAAACTGTGCTTTCCAAATCCGAAGAATGGGTTGCAAGCTTCCTCAGAAGGGGCATCGGACTGAGTGTCTATTAGGATGGGGACGAACCAACGAAAGGCTTCGTTGAACTGTTCTGTTCTGCGATATAGTCTTTTGAAATCTTCGAAACCGAGGTCTACTCCAGCCAATCCTCCCAATAAACGCTCGGAGAAAGCTGACGAGACTTTCTGTTTCAAATCATTGATCATTTGTGCGGTGGATATATTGGCGTCAGAAGAAAACAATTCTTTCATCGATAATGCCATGCTTTTGGCCGACTTCGCAGTTGCCAACAAAGTGGATTGCACAACGCATAAATCCTTTTTCCAGGCTGCACTTGTCACCCACTCTTTCCACTGACGCACTAAATGAGGAAACAAATTGATTTGTGCTGAATGATGCACTCCCACGTACACCAATCCCACACAAAGGCGAACGCGCAACAAGGGCGACAACGCCTTTTTCGTTTGAAGCAAGAACCAAGCGCATTGCATGGGGTCGAAACTTGACAACAAATTGAGGGTCACGGCTGAATAGATGATGGCTATGCGTGCACACGCATCAGCTGCTTCACCTTCGGGCATTGATGCTTCTACGACTTTCTCCGTTTCTTCTGACCATGGTGCTGCACAATACAACCGCTCAAAGATAATTTTATCGTCATTTGCAGTGAGAAGTGCTTCCTCTAGAGGTGCATCGTCTGCGTATTTATTCCACAACTTGGCGCGGTATTGTTGGGTCTTCTGTGTCGTGAACTTATGATGGAACGTTTGTCCCTGTTGATAGATACGCAAAAAGATGGCTTCTGTTTGCTCCTGATAGTTTGCATCGATGGCACCTTGGCGGAAAGCGTGCAACAGTTGCTGGTAGTCAGAAGAGATTTTCTCACATTCTTCATGCTTACTGCGTCTAGTGACAATGGGTACGAGAAATTTGAGCATATTAAGTGCATCAAACAGGCTGTGTTTGTTGATGCATTTCTCGAAATCTGCACGAAGGGTGAGATAGGTGGACGTATCCATACGGGGAGGTCTATGAAAAGAAGGGAACGACGAGAGAAGGGGAAGAAGAGGAAGAAGGGGAAAGTATTTTCTCTTGTGGTGAAAGGAACTTCAGCGGAGAGATTATCTTCCCACTATTTGGCTACTTTCACAGTTTGATAGCGTGGGAGACGCAGGTGTTTGATTTGCTCGGGACTGAGTTGGTAAGTGCGAGTGAGCACACTGTCTAAGACTGCTCCTGGATGGTGGTTGAGTTGCTCAACGGCTAGATTATACACTTGTTGCAACAAACCGGCTTGTTTCGATTTCTGAGCATTTTGTTGTGCATCTGCACTGAGATACAACGAATGTTGATGATAGGTAGAAGGGAGTGTGGCAAGAACGCGCTGACCGTTGCTTTTGGATTTGAAAGCAAAGGGTTGGGGCAACACGGCTGCATCGATTTGCTCATTGTCTAACATTTGTTGGCGCACGCGGTAGTCGTTGATTTGGGGACGAAGCATATCATCGAATTTCCAACGAAGACTGTCGCGCAAATGGGCGGTGTATTGATCAGAACTACTGTATCGTGCAATGGCAATGGTGCGTTGCTTGAGTTGCTTCAATTCTGAAATACGCAAACGGGCATTTACCAGCAGTTGCCATTCGCCTTGTAGTGGTATCCAAACGATTTGACCGCGCATCTTTCCTTCGGCAGCATAGTGTTTTTGACGCACGAGGTCGGTGACTCCTGCATCAACGGTTGTGCCTAAGAGGGCTGTATCGGCATCAAACTGTGATTGATAGGTTTTTATGCGCAAAGGGAGTGACAAGGAGTCGGCTATTCCGGCTTCCTTGGCATAATAGAAGGGTAAACTCTCAAAGGTGGGGAGACACGCTATGATGAACGACAAACTGTCGGGAGTTTGTGCTGTGGTTTGCGCAGCAGCGGATTTGGCTTTTTCAGGCTTTGCACCGCAATTGGTGAACAAAAGACTTAGAGAAAAGACTGCGAAGATGAAAAGGAGGGGGAGTTTTCGGCTATTCATAAGCAAAAAAGTTATAGAGCAACGGTGATGGTGCACCGCTGTCCCTATAACTTTATAGTTTTATCGATTAGGATTTAGCGTTAGATTAGCCTTTGATAGCTGCTACACCGGGGAGTTCCTTACCTTCGATGGCTTCGAGCAAAGCACCACCACCAGTTGAGATGTAAGAAACTTGATCTGCCATACCGAACTTGTTGATGCAAGCTACAGAGTCACCACCACCGATGAGAGAGAATGCACCGTTCTTGGTAGCCACAGCGATAGCTTCAGCGATAGCACGTGAACCACCGGTGAAGTTGTCGAATTCAAACACACCAGCAGGGCCGTTCCAAAGGATAGTCTTAGCGGGTTCGATGGCAGCAGCAAATGCCTTGCGGCTTTCGGGACCAGCATCAAGACCTTCCCAACCATCGGGGATGTCGCCCACGGGAACAACTTGTGTGTTGCAATCGTTCTTGAAGTCGTCACCAGCTACGCAGTCAGTGCCAAGCACGAGGTTTACACCCTTAGCTTTTGCTTTTTCGATGATAGAGAGAGCGAGGTCGAGTTTGTCTTCTTCGCAGAGAGAAATGCCAATCTTGCCACCGAGTGCACGAGCGAAGGTGTAAGTCATACCACCGCAGAGGATGAGGTTATCCACCTTGTCCATAAGGTTTTCGATGATGCCGATTTTGGTAGACACCTTAGAACCACCCATAATAGCGGTGAAAGGATGCTTGATGTTGTTGAGCACGTTGTCAACAGCAGTCACTTCTTTTTCCATGAGATAGCCGAGCATCTTGTGGTCTGCATCGAAATAGTCAGCGATGACAGCAGTAGAAGCGTGCTTGCGGTGAGCGGTGCCGAATGCGTCCATGATATAGTAGTCAGCATAGCTTGCAAGCGTCTTAGCAAATTCCTTTTGGCTTTCTTTCATAGCCTTCTTCGCAGCTTCGTAAGCAGGGTCTTCCTTGTCGATACCAGTGGGTTTACCTTCTTCTTCAGGATAGAAACGGAGGTTTTCAAGGAGAAGCACTTCACCAGCCTTGAGAGCAGCAGCAGCTTCTTGTGCCTTTGCGCAGTCGGGAGCGAAAGAAACAGGGGCGTCGAGGGCAGCTGCAACAGCGTCCTTGATTTGTCCCAAAGAGAATTTAGCATTCACTTTACCTTGGGCTTACCCATGTGGCTCATGATGATGAGTGCGCCACCATCGGCAAGCACCTTCTTGAGGGTGGGCAACGCACCGCGGATGCGAGTGTCGTCGGTGATTTGTCCATTTTCATTGAGAGGCACGTTGAAGTCTACACGAACGATAGCCTTCTTTCCGGCAAAGTTACAAGAATCGATAGTCATAATGATATGATTATAGGGATAGATATTTGTTGTTTGGGGTGTTTCTCCTGCTGTTTCTGCTCACGGATATAATCAGTTGTAATGAGGCTTTTCTTCTCCTCTTCAACTTGATCAAACGCATTGTCAAGAAGCAACACAGATTGACAAGGCAAATTTACGAAAAACTTTGGTAGCTTCACCTATTTCTCAAAAGATTTTTTCTTTTCTCTAAGAAATCGATGATAATCTTCGCGATTCTCGATGGAGGTAATAGAACTTCATCGCGATTCTTGATGGAGATTATAGGACTTCTTCGATGAAATCCTTATCAACATACCAAAGATAGCCTTTCACGTGCTGTTTTCCCATTTGCTGAATGAGTTGACAATAACGTTTCACCTGATCGTGATAACTTTGCTGTTGCGCACCAAATTTGTAATCCACCACAATAGCTTCATCACCACGCATCATCACACGGTCGGGACGTTGAGTGACGACTGTTCCTTGCGCATCGCGGGTGAGAATGCTACATTCGCGATAGAGTTGCCAAGTGCCGTCAAACCAAGCTTTTGCCACTTCGTGTTCCATGGCTTTGCGCAACATTTTTTTCAACTCTCCAATCTCTTCGAGAGGGGCTATTTTTCCTTCACTAACAGCAGTTTGCAGCACGCGTTCCACGTCTTTCTCGCTTTCTATGTCTTCCATCAAACGGTGGAGCAATGTTCCGCGACGTTGAGCAGCTGCGCGTTTTGCAAAGAAATCGGCATCTTGTTTTACTATGGGATTCTGCGATTGAGGTGCACCATCGCTTTCCTTTGCACGAACTTCCTCGTTCAAAGCCGCAATAAACAAACGCGCATTTTGCGATTGACGGAATTTTGTCTCGTTCTTGCAAAGCGTCAATTCTATTTTCTCTGTAACAGCATTGATTTTGAACGGATTTTTCACATTTTCCTCCGCTGCACTACCCTGCTCTGTCGATACGCAGTCTCCCTCATTTGCATCATCTTTTTTCGTTGCTTGCGATGGTGCAACGCACTCTGCGCTGGAAGGTTGAGAGATTTCAAGAAGCATCTTTGTATCATCTTCTTCAAATCTCACATTATCTACAGATTTATTCAGAAACAGTTCTTTTATCGTTGTTTCCAAAGCAGGTACAATGCTGTTTGCATTCCCCTTTGGCACACAAATCACCAAATTCTGACGTGCTCGAGTGAAAGCAACATACAGCAAATTGAGATTTTCAATGTGTTGGTCGCGTCTTTCGAGCTCATATTCGTCCTTATAAATGCTATTCGCTGCGAGTTTATTCATTTTCACGGGCAACACAGGAACTGCATCGTAAGGTGCTCCTTTCGGTTCTGTCCAAACCACTGGTTGCAGGTTGTCGGCACTGACCAATCCCCAATTGCAATAAGGAATAAACACGCTGTGGAAATCAAGTCCTTTGGATTTATGAACCGTCATTATGCGCACTCCCTTCACCACAGAAGCGGGTACAGAAACATTACCTGCACTCTCGAAATAATCAAGGAAACGTCCGATATCTGGCACATTATCGTCTAAACGACACCACCATATCCAACAAAGCATACAAATAACTAGCTTCTCCCGGTTGCTCATAGAGTTCCAGGTGCTGAATGAGTTGCTGTATCAAATCGTAAAATGGAAGCATCCGATACCCCATTCCTTTCCATTCTTCCAAAAGTTTGTGTACTGCTTCTCTATTTTTCTCAGGACAATGTTTGAGCACATATTCCAAAGACACGCCGTCGGTGGAATTGCGGATATATTGGAGCGCTTTGATGATGAGTTGCACACCTCTCGATGCCGTGAGTTTATAGGCTTCGTCCGACACCAATTCTATATGCACGAATCCATCATCCCCCTTGTGTTTGTTCTCATAATCCGTGAAATACTCAATGAGTTTGCTCGTTTCTTTATTGCCACGCACCAAAATCCCCATCTTGTCAAAAGGAACTCCTTCTTTGTGAAGGCGCAGTATTTGCTCTCGCAAATCATCTTCGGGGGAGAATCCTTCTGCATTTTGTCTTAAATCCTCGGTTGAATCTAATTCCTCCGTTGATTCTTCAACTTTTTGAGCAGCACCACCTTTCTTCGAAGTCTTATCCATATAAACGCGCACAAAACCTCCTTTGCGCACAGGGTTTTGCTTCACCAAACTTTCTTCATACAATGAAGTTATCGCTACTTTTCCTCTAACACTACTATTCGCAAACACTTCATTCTCAAACTCTTCTATCACCTCAGCCATCTTCACAAAGAATTTGTTATTGAAATCCACAATGACTTCACCGCTTCGGTAATTAGAATCGAGCGTTTGCACTTCCGTCAGCGCATCGGGCTGAATCTGAGCCAAACCCAACCAGTCTCCTCCGCGCCAACGATAGATACCTTGTTTCACATCTCCCACCAACATACAACTGTTGCCTTGTGAGATGTTCTCTAGAAACAGATTTTTCAAATTTTGCCATTGCAATTTTGACGTATCCTGAAATTCGTCTATCATCACGTGATTAAACTGCGTTCCTGCACGTTCAAACACAAACGAAGCTTCGTCTTTCCCCACCAACTCTGCAAATAGAATGGGGGTATAAGCCAAGAGAAACGTGTCGTTATCGCTACTGATGGACTCTACCGACTTTGCAATGGCATCCAGCAAACGATACTCATTAAATATCGCAAACTCAAATCGCAAGAATTGATATGATAAGCTGACTTTTCAACCTTCGCCAGTAGTGCCTCCAACTTATCAGACAAATCATCTGCCCAAAGACACAGTGAAGTATTCTTCTTATCTGCAGCTTTTAGAGCAACCTGGCTGTCTTTCGCGATATTGACTACCGTATTGCTCGGATCTGTCTTAGAAAAATTATACTCCTTCGCACGCAACAGATATTTTTGAACGTTGCTTCCGCGACTGATGCTTTTATACCCTTGCGTTCCTACGATAAATTCATCTACACTCTTTGCCCCTGTTTTAATACCAGAAATCTGTTGCTTCTTATAATCCGCCAATTCCTTGATATACTCTTGGGGACTTTTCGTCGAGAGCGAGTTGTTATTCATCAGACACTTTTTGCTCAAATAACTCTCCTTGGTCAGTTCCTTAGAAAATTCGAATAACGTACGCTCCACACGCCAACTTTTGTCACTTTCTTCCACCAACTTTTGCTTGATGTGCTCCGATATGCAGTTCAGTTCATCAGAACCTGGGGTTAGTTCTGACAGCATTTTGTCTACTGCACGCCGCAACACATCATCATTATTGAGGTCTACTTTGAAGGTCGCCGACAAACCTAATTCGTGTGCCAAATTGCTCAACAACGACTGAAAAAAGGAATCAATCGTCGTCACATAAAAGCGGTCATAACCGTGAAGTATCTGGCGCAATATGATTTGAGACCTCAACGAAATCTCCGCATCACTTATTGTTGAAGACAATTTACTCCTAACGGCTGCCAGAAAAGCAGAATTACTCCCTCCACAATGCGCCAATTCATAGAGATTTTCCAATATACGCTCCTTCATCTCAGTCGTTGCCTTCTTCGTGAAAGTTATTGCTAACTGATGAGCGTGAGTTTCCTTCGTCTTACCGAAATCATTCAATAAATTGGCTATAAATTCTGCCGCAAGCGCAAAGGTTTTCCCCGAACCTGCCGATGCTTTATACACATTGATGAGTTTCTTGTTACTATTCATAACCAATCTATTTTATGTTTTCTGATGACTAAGACTCCACACAACGAGCGTTTTCTCGCAACTCACTCCTGTGTAGAGTTTACTCCCTACTTAGACCACAACTCGCAGCACATTGTCCTCTTCTTCTTTTACAACAAGAGATGGTCACCCAAGAGTCACCATCTCCATCGCAAACGCAAGTGCAAGTGCAAAATCTCTGTTCTTTACCTACGACTCCTTATTTTTCACTTTTTCCCAAACGATACACCTGCTCTGCACCTTTCGCCACCAGACTGTCAGCATCAAGTTTCAAAATCTCCACGGTGTCGGCCTTCGACGCAACATTGAGCAGCAAACGCCCATTCACCACCTTATAGTCTTTGGTGCAAGCCTTCACTTCCGACACATTGATGGCGCAATCTAACGCATCACCTCCATCCGTGGTCGTCAAAGCAAATTCATCTCCCACGCGCACATCACCATATATCGTGGCTTCTCCACCATCTTGATGCGAACGCAACAATTCCATATCTCCTCCCGAAGCCAATTGCACCGCAAAAGTGCTCATACCGAAATCGTCCACCACTTTCCCATAGAGGGTACTGTCTTTTTCTACTTGTTGCTCCACCGTAGCCGACTTAGCATCAGCCACTTTCTTCGATTTCAACCAAGAACAAGCCACCAGAGCAACGAGCACCACGGCTACCACGACAAAAAACAATTTACGCATAGTGTAATGTGATTTATTTAGGAGCAAATTTACAGAAAAGAAAGCACCACAACAAACAAAAATTGAGAAAATATCTCATCCACAAACAAATAACTCTTGAAATCACACTAATTTCCAGAAATAATTGCTATATTTGCAGCGAATTACGCACACAAGCGCGTCATTCACCATTGAACTGTCGGTCAAAGCGAGTGCAGCCCCCTGTTTCTCCAATATGGGACACCCACTTTGCACGGACGCTCGATGGCACATCATTTATTCATTTATTTATCAACAAACTTAACATTAATGGAGAATCTCAAAAACATTGCTCCTTTGGCCGATTTCGACTGGGACGCATTTGAAAATGGTAGTGTAGCTGGCGAAGCTAAAGAAAAACCTCGTTGCTGCCTACGACCAAACTCTCAACAACGTTCACGAGCACGAAGTTGCAGAAGGTGAAGTTACTAACATCACCAAGCGTGAAGTTGTGGTGCGCATCGGTTCTAAGAGCGATGGTATCATCCCCGTAAGCGAATTCCGCTACAATCCCGATCTCAAGATTGGTGACACTGTAGAAGTTTACGTGGAAAGCTCGAAGACAAGAAGGGTCAACTCGTACTCTCTCACAAGAAGGCTCGCGCTAGCAAGTCTTGGGAGCGTATCAACGAAGCCCTCGAAAACAAGGAAATCATCAAGGGTTTCATCAAGTGCCGCACCAAGGGTGGTATGATCGTAGACGTATTCGGTCTCGAAGCGTTCCTCCCCGGTTCACAAATCGACGTGAAGCCCATCCGCGACTACGATGTATTCGTTGGTAAGACTATGGAATTCCAAGTTGTCAAGATCAACCAAGAATACAAGAACGTAGTGGTTAGCCACAAGGCTCTCATCGAAGCTGAACTCGAAGCTCAAAAGCAAGAAATCATCAGCAAGCTCGAAAAGGGTCAAGTGCTCGAAGGTACTGTTAAGAACATCACCAACTACGGTGTGTTCATCGACCTCGGTGGCGTTGACGGTCTCGTACACATCACTGACCTCTCTTGGGGTCGCGTGAGCAATCCTCGCGAAGTGGTACAAGACGACCAAAAGCTCAACGTGGTTATCCTCGACTTCGACGAAGAAAAGAAGCGTATCGCTCTTGGTATCAAGCAACTCACTCCTCACCCCTGGGATGCACTCGATCCTAACCTCAAGGTGGGTGACAAAGTTAAGGGTCGCGTAGTGGTTATGGCTGACTACGGTGCATTCGTTGAAATCGCACCTGGTGTTGAAGGTCTCATCCACGTTTCTGAAATGTCTTGGAGCCAACACCTCCGTTCTGCACAAGACTTCCTCAAGGTAGGTGACGAAATCGAAGCTGTGATCCTCACACTCGACCGCACTGAACGCAAGATGTCTCTCGGCATCAAGCAACTCAAGGAAGATCCTTGGAAGGATATCGAAGTGAAGTACCCCGTTGGTTCTCAACACACTGCTAAGGTGCGCAACTTCACCAACTTTGGTGTATTCGTTGAGCTCGAAGAAGGTGTTGACGGTCTCATCCACATCTCTGACCTCTCTTGGACTAAGAAGGTGAAGCACCCCAGCGAGTTCACTCAAGTTGGTGCTCCCATCGAAGTTAAGGTGCTCGAAATCGACAAAGAAAACCGTCGTCTCAGCCTCGGTCACAAGCAACTCGAAGAAAATCCTTGGGATGTATTCGAAACTGTATTCACCGAAGGTAGCACTCACGAAGGTACTATCACCGAACTTCACGACAAGGGCGCTGTTGTTCAACTCCAATATGGCGTTGAAGGCTTCGTAACTCCTAAGCACCTCGTGAAGGCAGACGGTAGCAAGGCTCAACTCAACGAAAAGCTCAACTTCGTTGTTCTCGAGTTCAACAAGGAAAGCAAGCGCATCCTCCTTTCTCACACTCGCACATTCGACCAAAGCGTATCTGCAGAACGTGCTGAAAAGAAGACTCGTCGTGCTGCTGCTCCTCGCAAGGAAGAAAATGCTGCTAGCATCCAAAACCAAGCTGCTTCTACTAGCCTTGGCGACATCGACGCTCTCGCAGCTCTTAAGGCTCAAATGGAAAAGGGACAATAATCTTCCCTCTTTCTATTCTTACCTAGCACCTACTCCACCTCGGAGTAGGTGCTTTTTTGTATCCCCCAATCGCCAAAGGTTATTACATTCTCAACAGATTTTCCCCAATCAGTCATTAGTTCCTGAACAGATTTCATTCCATTGTTGAGCAGATTGTTTACCGTGAGTTCGAAGGCGTAGTGAGCTACGGCAAGAACAAACGAAAAACAATATGCCAACAAGAAAATAAAAGATGACAGGAAATTATCTTTTCAATTGCGAGTCGTACCATAACACTCTAATGACCGATATGGGCTTAATTCCATTGTTGAGTATCGTTAGCCTTCGGCCTAGTGGACTACGGGGAGAGCGAATGAAAAACAATGCCCTTGCTCTCGACAAAGCAAAATCATAAAACTGCACTACCAATATAATCTTGCACAAACAACAGGTCATTTCTCATAAAACAACACGTCGTTTCTCATAAAACAACACGTCGCTTTTCATAAAACGACACGTCACTTTTCATAAAACGATGGGTCGTTTTTGAGGAACATTTCGAAGCATCAACTGACCAATTCGCGCAACGCAAATTGGGCTGCTGACAAGGTTGTATTTTGGATTGTGAAAAAAACAAGAATTCCCCTCTTCTCACGCGCGCGCGTACGCGCACACTAACAGGAGATTACGCATTTTTACTGTCACAAGTGTCACACTTTACTTGCAAACTACTCATAACCAACGCAACACGGACTACAACCAAGTATATTTTAACAATTCAGTAATCAAACAACTCAAAAGGAGGGATTTTGGCAACGCAAAACACGTTGACGCGACCTCCATTTTTGTCTATTTCTCGTCATTTTTTCGTCACCATTTTACCACGAATGTGACACTTGTGACAGCAAAAAAACTAAATCGCTGTTGGAAGGCGCGCGCGCAACACGCGCGTGCGCCTACGCGAGAAAAACTTCTCCTTCCCCACTCTATCCGCTCCACGTACTTCCACAATCTGTTGCACTTCCTTTCTCACCACTCCACAAACATTGCCCCAAACGATACATCGCAATGCCTGCTCATCGCGCAAAAAATCAATATACCGACACGTCACAACATTTTTTCACCGTGAATTTCCTCGTTTTAACCCAAATCGGTCATTAGATCCTGAACATATTTCATTGGATTGTTGAGAGATGGTTGATTGTGAGTTCAAAGGCGTAGCGGGCTACGTCGAGAACGAACGAGCAACAAGATGCCAACAAGGAATGAAAGATGGCAGGAAGTTATATTCTCGGTAACAAATTGTACAATAACGGTCTAATGACCGATTGGGTTTTTAAGTTTCATTAGCGCATATATTCATAGAAGGTGTCACCACAAAGTGCAACAATCCTCCTCTCCTCTCCTTTCTCTTTCATCACCTCAACATATAGCTCGAATTGACTGCCCCAACCTCAAAAATCGGCCAAAAACCCAGAAAATGCAAACTTGAGATATAATTTTCCATGTTTTAGTTGGTCAATTCGAATCTTCTTTGTAATTTTCGGCCGAAAACGGAGCCACACAGCTTTCCAGTCTTTGAAAGTATTCGGCTCATCCCTGATTTGACCTCCGATTCACTCATCGGACAATCTTTACCCACCACGATGTGCCTTTCCTCACGTCTGTGCACACCGCCTAAATCTTTACCTCGTATGAAAGTTTACAACTCTCACGACATCAAAAACATTGCCCTTCTTGGCAATGACCGTTCTGGAAAAACCACCCTCACGGAGTGTATGCTCTACCACGCTGGAGCACTGCCACGACGTGGACGAATCACACAGAAAAATACGGTTTCTGACTACTTCCCCGTTGAACAAGAATATGGCTATTCTGTTTTTGCCACAGCTTTCCACGTGGAATGGAACGAAAAGAAACTCAACATCATAGACTGTCCAGGGTCTGACGACTTTGTGGGAGCAGCAATGACTGCACTCAATGTGACAGACACCGCCATCCTCCTCATCAATGGTGCCTTTGGCCCTGAAGTGGGTACACAAAACCACTTCCGCTACACGGAAAAACTCAACAAGCCTGTCATTTTCCTTGTCAATCAACTTGACCACGAGAATTGCGACTACGACACCATCCTCGATGATTTGCAAACCATCTATGGTGAGAAAGCCGTCCCCGTGCAATATCCTTTGGCAACTGGGGCTGGATTCAATAGTCTCATCGACGTGATTTGATGAAGAAACTCACATGGAAGGAAGAAGGCGGTGCTCCCGTAATCGAAGACATCCCAGCTGAAGAAATGGAACGCGCTACGATGCTTCACAAGGCCTTGGTGGAAGCTGCTGCTGAAAATGACGAACAACTCATGGAGAAGTTCTTTGAAACAGAGCAACTCACCGAAGACGAAATGCGCGAAGGCATCCGCAAAGGTATGGTGACACGCAGCATCTTCCCCGTGTTCTGCGTTTGCGCAGCAAAAGATATGGGCGTGGGTCGCTTGATGGAATTTTTGGGCAACGTGGTGCCTTACGTTAATGAAATGCCCACTGTGTTCAACACGCGCGGTGAAGCCGTGGCTCCTCAAGAAGATGCTCCCACCAGCATTTATTTCTTTAAAACTGGTGTAGAACCTCACATCGGCGAAGTGCAATACTTCAAGGTGATGAGCGGTGTGGTCAAAGAAGGCGACGATTTGCAAAATGCCGATCGCGGTTCTAAGGAACGTATGGCACAACTCTTCGTTTGCTCTGGTGCTAACCGCGAAAAGGTGAGTCAACTCTCTGCGGGCGACATTGGTTGCACGGTAAAACTCAAAGATGTGCGCACGGGCAACACGCTCAACGGCAAGGGCAGCGAACATCGTTTCAACTTCATCAAATATCCTAATCCCAAATTCACTCGCGCCATCCGCGCCGTGAACGAAGCCGAAACGGAAAAGATGATGGCTGCGCTCACTCGTTTGCGTCAAGAAGATCCCACGTGGGTGGTGGAACAAAGCAAGGAGTTGCGCCAAGTACTCGTGCACGGTCAAGGCGAATTCCACCTCCGCACGCTCAAATGGTGTTTGGAAAACATCGACAAGATTCAAATCGAGTTTTACCAACAACGCATCCCTTATCGCGAAACCATCACCAAGGCTGCGCGTGCCGACTATCGCCATAAGAAGCAATCGGGCGGTGCAGGACAGTTTGGTGAAGTGCACCTCATCGTAGAACCCTACTTTGAAGGTATGCCCGAACCCACTAGTTTCACTTTCAACGGACAGGAAATTCGCATCACACCACGTGGCAAAGAAGAAATTTCTCTCGAATGGGGCGGCAAACTCGTGTTCATCAATAGTGTTGTGGGTGGTGCCATCGACGCACGCTTCATGCCTGCCATCCTCAAGGGGGTGATGAGCCGTATGGAACAAGGTCCTCTCACAGGATCTTATGCTCGCGATGTGCGCGTCATTGTTTATGATGGCAAGATGCACCCCGTAGACAGCAACGAAGTTTCATTCATGCTCGCTGGTCGTCACGCGTTTGCAGAAGCCTTCCGCAATGCTGGTCCTAAAATCCTCGAACCCATCTATGATGTGGAAGTATTCGTTCCCTCTGACAAGATGGGCGATGTGATGAGCGACTTGCAAGGTCGTCGTGGTATGATCGTCGGCATGAGTTCTGAAAATGGCTACGAAAAGTTGCAAGCAAAAGTTCCGCTCAAAGAAATGAGCAACTACTCCACTGCCCTATCTAGTCTTACCGGAGGTCGCGCTTCCTTCATTATGAAGTTTGCTAGCTACGAACTTGTTTCCGGCGACATCCAACAGGCATTGATTGCCGAACACGCGCAAAAGGAAGAAGAATAGGCTTTGCCACTTCTAACTCTGCGCAAGCAACTACAATGTTTTGACGACATAGACCTCTCTATGAAGACATCCCCCTCAGCACCAAAAGATGTTGAGGGGGATGATTTTTTGGAGACTATGCAGTAATAGAAGCTAGCATAACAACACAAAACCAAGTTGCCGTAGCATCTGCACAAAGAAAAGGGTCGGTGCTAGAATTACACTATATTAGAACCTTACAACTCTTGTATCCCTAGCGTGGGCATAGCGTTGCAGTAAATCTTGTGCCAAGTCGATGCTCTCTTGAAGCAATTGCTCATTGCCGTCATAAGCATTGATGATGAAAAGCAAATGTTGCGTGGTGGGAGAAAGCATGGTGCGCGTGCTGTCGGAAGTGGGCGAAGCAATGGAGCCCACTGCATCACGATAAACAGGAAGTCCCTCGATGTTGAGAGGACCACGACCGATGCCTTCATAGGGTTCATCAGCGCGACCGATGCCAAGTTCTATCGCATCACCCACAATTTTGTCGGCATCGAGGAGCCCTGTGGGATAGCCACTGAAAATGGACACCAGATTTCCCAAATCGACTAACGTGTCTACACTGTATAAGCCTTTGCCTTGCAAAACACGGCGTGAAAGTTGCTCACTTGCAGGACGATAGCGCGAAGGGTCTTTGCCACACGCCTTGTAGGCAGCCCGCGTAGCGGCTATGCTGGAGCGGGACTTAATGGTGTCTGTGGTGAAATCGGCTTGTAATTGCTCACAACTAGCTTCGATTTCCGCCCAGAGTGTCGGTGAAGTGGCTGAGTTTTGCACAGTGACTTCGAGGAATGCTCCCTTAAATTGGGGCACTCGCGCTGCAAAGTCGGAAGAAACGGATAGGGAAAGCATGAGATTGAGATTTTATTCTAATGGGTGATTAGAACTGGAACTGATTTTGGGTAAACGAAAGACGACAATACGTTATCTTTCCACGATTACGGTCTGATTACTAATAGGGGTTATTGATAGCACAAAGAGAAATAGGGGCAATTGCTGCAAACACTGTTGGTTTTAGAGGCGTTTTTGGGGGGGGCAAATGTTCTTTCAGGATCGAGGATTTCTTCTACCAGTGTGATTAAATTTGTTCTGAAATCATCTAGTATCTCACGAAAATTGAGCACTTCGCTATTGCCGAGCAATAAATAGGGAGAATAGTTTTGCTTATACAATTTGTGGATAAAGAACAGCGATGGGGCAATGGGAAGGGTTGCATGCGACAAGCGTAATTTCGTATCGCTTTTTTGCGACTGCGATAGACGGTTATGATTAAATTCATCGGCAAGCACCGCAGCATAGATGAACGTTTGCAGCATATAGTGCTTTTGCTTGTCGCCTTCAGTAGTGAAAATTTCATCTAAATCTGCTGCTTTCTCCATATCTCCCCCTGTTTTGTAGTCCACGATGCGGAGCATTTTCTGACTATCTTCATCGATAGTGTCTAATCGGTCGATGATTCCCCCGATGGTCAACGAACTAATGGGCGCACCCTTCGAAAGCGGGAGTTTCATCCAGTGATATTGTTCTAGTTCTAAAACACTAAATTGAGGGTGTTTCGCATCAAATTGAAGAAGAGATTTCACAAAAATCTCAATCAGATTGTACAGATAGGGAGTGCTTGTTACTTTTAGCTCTGCAAAAGCAGCTTCGATATAGCTTCTCAACCTTTTGTCATCATTTTGAAGCGCAGTCAAATAGGCTTTGTTGTCTTTTACATTCTGATTGCGGAGGTCGTTGTAGATGCGTTGCGCTGCGTCGTGGAAGATGCTTCCCAAGGTGTTGGGTTGCACTTCGTTGTCAGTGGCTTTGGGCTGTTTGATTTTGAGGACCGTCTCATAATAGAATCGCAGCTGACAGCGCAAATAGGTGTTGATGGCGGAAGGAGAAAGTCGAACTTCCGCTTGCTCTTCTTGATTTTCTTGATTCTTTTTCTCCTCTTGACTCTCTTGATTCTTGTTGTGTTTGAGGAGTTCAATCAAATTCTCTGGTTTCTTCACAGACATTGGGGTGTCGTGCTGCGAAGCTGTTTCACTGGAGAGTGCGATGTGCTGGATGGGTAGCTGAGACTCCACCATGAGCTGGGTCAAGAACCTAGACTTTTCCCCCGTGGTAATGCCTACTGACGATGAGTTGTAGACAAGTCGTAGCCGCTTTGCGCGCTGTATCAAACGATAGAAATAGTAGGCATAGACGGCGGTTTTTCGCTCGGGTGTGGTGAGTCCAAAGGCTTTGCGCAAGATGTAGGGGATGAAAGAGTTGTCGTTAGATTTCTGCGGAAGTGCGCCTTCGTTCACGGAAATCATGATGATGTTGTCGAAATCCAAACAACGCGTTTCGAGTACTCCCATCACTTGCAATCCCACTGCGGGTTCTCCAGCAAAAGGGATGACGGACTGGCGCACAATTTGCCGCAAAATGCGTCGGAGTGTGGTGGGATTGACCATCAGTCGTCCGCTTTGTGCAATCAGCAAAATAACCGATTGAGCAGCGCGTTCATCTGGGCATAGGCTTCCGACTGCAAGATGTGTTCAAAGCGTTCCGTGTCGAAATTTGTTTCTTTCACCAAACTCTCGGCTTCTTTTCCCACTGCAGACAACAATTTTGTGAGCGCATCTACTGTGGACAGGGTTGAAGCGTCACGCACCATCTTTCCGAGTTCGGACTCCACAAGCGTGGAAACGGCAGTGTGATTGAGGGGGAAACCCTTGGTGACATTGACTTCTTTGACATTGCTAGGGAGCGTATGAAGGAGGGGCTGCAACAAAGACTCGTTGCAAAGCACTACGGCTGTGCGCTTGGCATCGGGGGTGAGATGGTTGGTGAGCCATTGTCCGACACTTTGCACCTGAATGCTCTCGGTGGAGGCTTCTACCATTTCCACCGTTTCAATGTTGCAGAGATTATCGAAGTTGTCCTCAGAGAGTTCGTTGGGAAAATCTGATAAGTTCTTGCGCAGAAAGTATCCAGCTTCAGCATCTTCCACAGGCACTTGGCGAGATTGACTCGCGGTCAGAGCATTTCCTACATTTTTGAGGTGCAACAAACGGTCTTTCTCACTCGGCAAATAGTATTTGTCGTAATCCCAATAGAAGAGGGCTTTGCCTTGTTCTTTGAGATAGGAGAATAGATGTCTTTCTACTTCATCGAGCACGTTGAATCCGACAAATACATACTTTTCTATATGCGCAGAGAGTTCTATTTCGTCTTTCTCCAACCGTTCCACAGTGTTGCGGAAAGCCGCTCCTTCGTAGGCCAATCCTTCTTTTGCAAGTTCCTCATTGAGTGACTGATAGATGGTGAAAAGTTGATTCCACAATCGACTAAATCGTTCGCGGATTTCGCTTTTTCTGTTGGGATCAAACTCCTTGAAAAATCGTTGTAAGACGCTCTTTTGCTCCTCATTCAAAAAGTCTATTTTCTCAAACTCACGCAACTCTTTCGTGTTCTGAAAGAGTTTCTCAGCATTCACCATATTTTTGTCGATATCGTCAAAATCGGAGAGAATACGTTCTGCCCACCCATAAAAATAATCCAAAGAAACGCTATCTCCCGTGGCTTTCGCATAGTGTTGCTGCACACGACAGATGGTGTCGATGGGATCGTTTATTTTCAAATTTCCCAAACTATTAAAGAGCTGATTGATGGTGATATAGGAAGGTGCCCAGAGAGGTTGTGAAGATGATTTTCCTAAATGCTCATTCAGAAACAACGAAGCGCGTTTGTTGGGAAAGACTACGACTAAACGACTTAAATCGTTTCCAAACTTTTTCACTAAATCTTGGGCTACTAGTTCTAGAAAATCAGCCATAGGGAGGAGGACTTAAAATGTTATGCAAAATCTGAGCGAGAAAACACTTCTACAAAGATAAGGATTTAAACGAAGGCACACAAGAAAGGGCTCATCATTTTCAACCAAGGAGGCGAAAGATGAGTATTTCCTAAGTAAGGATGGAAATCTCTTGAATAAGGTAGGTGGATAATGGAGAAAAACAGATATTTCTCCCAAAAACTTTCAGACAACGGCAACTAGTCTAAAATTTAGTTGTAACTTTGCCACATCAAACTTACACTTTCTGTCATTTAACGACAAACATTCTATATGAAAAAGACCATCCTTGTCACTGGTGGCACGGGCTTTATTGGTTCGCACACCACAGTTGAACTTCAGGCAGCAGGCTATGAAGTGGTTATCATTGACAACCTGAGCAACTCTAAGGTTGAAGTTGTGGAAGGTATCGAAAAAATTAGTGGCGTGCGTCCTGCTTTTGAACAGGTGGACTGCTGCGACCTCCCTGCACTTGAAGGCGTTTTCCAAAAATATCCTGGCATCGAGGGTATCATTCACTTTGCAGCGTCTAAGGCTGTGGGCGAATCCGTGGAACAACCTTTGAAGTATTATGAAAACAACCTCTTGAGCTTGATCAACCTCCTCAAGTTGATGCCTAAATACAATGTGAAAGGCATTATCTTCTCTTCTTCTTGCACCGTATATGGACAACCCGATGCAAAAGATCTTCCTGTGAGCGAACAAGCTCCCATCAAGAAGGCGGAATCTCCTTACGGCAACACCAAGCAAGTGAACGAAGAAATCATTCAAGACTTCATTCACAGTGGGGCTCCCATCTCAGCAATCATTCTTCGCTACTTCAACCCCATCGGTGCACACCCCACTGCGCTCATTGGCGAAGTTCCTAACGGCACACCTGCTAACCTCATTCCTTATCTCACACAAACTGCTATCGGCATCCGCGAACAACTCGCAGTCTTTGGTGACGACTACAACACTCCCGACGGTTCTTGCATCCGCGACTTCATTTATGTAGTTGATTTGGCAAAAGCGCACGTGGCTGCTATGGCGCGCATCGTGGAAGGTAAGAATGAAGAACCTGTGGAAATCTTCAATGTGGGCACGGGTAACGGCGTGAGTGTATTTGAACTCATCAACACTTTTGAAAAATGCACTGGTGTGAAACTCAACTACAAGGTTGTTCCTCGTCGTGCTGGTGACATTGAACAAGTTTGGGGTAATGTTGACAAAGCTAACAAAGTGCTCGGTTGGAAAGCTGTGCACACACTCGAAGAAGCGCTCTCTTCTGCTTGGAAATGGCAAGAGAAACTTCGCGAAGATGGTGTGATGTAAACTTTCATTTCCCTCTTTTTCTCTATTTCTCTGAAATAGAAGGACATTTGCTGCAAAGCAGTACAATAAGAGACCGTGTCAAAAGATTTATTTTGACACGGTCTCTTACTTTTTAACCCAAATCGGTCATTAGATCCTGAACAGATTTCATTAGATTGTTGAGCAGATTGTTTACCGTGAGTTCGGAGGCATAGCGGGCTACGACGAGAACAAACGAAAAACAAGATGTCAACAAGAAAATGAAAGATGACCGGAAGTTATCTTTTCAATTACGAGTCGTACTATAACAGTCTAATGACCGATTGGGGTTTAAACTTATATCATCGGTAATGTTTCCGCATTTTCTGTCGTTTTTTCTCTCCTTGCTTTCTTCTTATTACTTTCTTGTGTGACACTTGTGATAGCAACTAAAACTATTTGCTGTTGAAAGGCGAGCGCTCTCGCGCGAGAGGAAGAAATTATATACTTATCATTGTGGCAAAACAATTGGACAAAACGAGGGCTATTTGCACTCTTCGCAGAGATTACAAGATATTTTATCACAGAACACGCTCGTTTTTTGGGTCTGTTAACCCTTATATTTATAGAACGGCATCGAAAAACGTTTTCTATTTTCGTGTTTCTCCTGTTCCTTGATGCCGGGAAGCGAAGGAACATTCACCCTTAAATAATTTAATATGAAGAGAATACTTTTTTATCTGCTATTTTTCCTTGCGTGCTTGAACAGTTGTACCACCACTCGAGAAATTCGCCATCAAATGACGGTTCACGATACGTTGCGCCTCAACCACCACGACACCTTGCGCCAATGGAGCATCCGCCACGACAGTGTTTTTCTCCACGACAGTATTTACTGGCAAGGTAATCAAATGGTGAAAGAGCGTTTGCGCGAACATTGGCATTTGCAGCACGACACCCTTCACAGCACGCGCATCGACACGCTCTATCGCAGTAGAGTGCAACAACAAACGGAGCACACCACAACCCAAAACAAAACAGGAAACAATTGGACTAATGCCTTACGTTTCCTGTTGTTGGGAGTCATTTTGGGAGCTATTCTGATGGCGATGAAGAGATGGAAATAATGTTGTAGGGCTTTCAGCGATGCAGTAATCGCACTTCTCTAAAGTGCTAGATTCTGCCAAGTTTGCCACGCTGCTTCGGCCTGAAGGTGCAGCATTTCAAGACCATTTTTCACAACTGCTCCTTGCGCAAGACCGAGTTGCATAAATTGCGTTTGTAGTGGATTGTAGACCAAATCGTACAAAATATGGGCGGAGGTGAGTTGTGCATAAGGTATCTGTGGTGCAGCTTGTACCAGCGGATACATCCCCATCGGAGTGGTGTTGATGATCAAAAGATGGCTTTTCATCACTTCAGGCGTGAGTTCGTCATAGGTGAGCACCGACACGGATTGTCCCCCCACTTTCACCCCTTCGCTTTTAGCATGGCGACTTACATAGGTGGGAGAGATGCTGAGATGACGCAGTGCCACAACAACAGCGCGCGATGCTCCTCCAGTGCCTAAGACAAGGGCATGCTGGATGTCAGGACGAAGCATGGGACGTAAACTCTCAGTGAATCCTACCCAATCGGAATTATCACCCAATAATCGGACTTTTCCTTCAGCACTGCGCACGCAACGCATCACATTGACGGCTCCCACCTCTGTGGCAGCAGGCGACAAGGCATCGAGCTGCGCCACGATGGTTTGTTTGTGAGGAATCGTCACATTGAATCCACGCAAATGGGGGCGCGACTCACACCATTGATGCAAATCGGGGAGTTGAGAAAATTCGAAATTCTCATAGACAGCCTGGATGCCTTCACGCTGAAATTTTTCGGCAAAATATTTTGCAGAAAAACTATGCCCGAGCGGAAAGCCGATGAGTCCATATACATCGACAAAGGCTGTTCCTTGGGAAGAAGGAGAAAGCGATTGATCCATAACTCGTTACTACAAAGTTATTTCTCTGCCGTGTAGAGGGTGGAAAGACCGAAGGTGAAACGGCGAAATTTCACTGATTGAAATCCGGCTTTTTCGATGATGCCTTGCATCACTTCACCTTGTGGGAAGGCTTCCATCGTAGCAGGCAAGTAGGAATAAGCACGACTATCGCGCGAAATGAGCTTTCCCACCAAGGGCATCCAAACATGGGCATAGAGCCAGAAGAGTTGTTTCATGGGGAAATGCACAGGGCTGGTGAGTTCGATGATGACGAGTCGTCCTCCAGGTTTGAGCACTCGGAGCATTTCGCGCAGTCCGCGATCGAGGTCTTCAAAATTGCGCACACCATAGGCCACAGTGACAGCGTCGAAAGTGTTGTCGGCAAAAGAGAGTGCCATGCAGTCTTCTTTTTGCATGGTGATAATGTCAGACTTCCCAGCGCGTTCCACTTTCTCTCGTCCCACATTGAGCATACCTTCGGAGAGATCGGCACCCACAAGCGATAGGGGTTGCAAACGCTCTGCAGCCATGAGGGCAAAATCGCCTGTCCCCGTAGCCACATCGAGGATACGTTGTGGAGCATAGGGTTTGAGCGAGTCGATGGCGGCTTTGCGCCATGAGCGGTCGATGCCAAGTGATAGTGTGTGGTTGAGAAAATCGTAGGAATGGGCGATTTGGTCGAACATACGTTCCACTTGTTCGCCTTTTGCTCCATCTTCGGAGTAGGGTTTTATGGTTTCTTGCTGATATTTCATGATGTTTCTATGGGTGAGAGGACTTATTCTTCAGAGAAATCTTTCATGATTTCACGATAAGCACTGTAAAGTTCAGAACGGCTGACATAACCAACAAAACGATTGTCGGTATCAACCACAGGAAGTGTGCCAGCATCATCGACTTGGAATTTGTCCATAATGGCGAGCATGCCATCGTCAGTGCGCAACGTGGCTGAGGGTTGCGACATAAGTCCGCGCACGGTGAAAGTATTGTAGAGTTCGCTACGGAAAATGATGTGTCGGATGTTGTTGAGATTGATTTGTCCCAACAAAGCTCTGTCTGGACTACACACTGCAAAATGAAGTCTTTTGCTGGACGCTACAATTTGGAGCATATCGCCGAGGAGGAGATCGGGTTCCAGCACAGGACGTGTTTTGTCGATGACGTCTTCGAGATTCATCAACGCAATGACGCTTTGGTCTTTATGATGTGAGAGGAGTTGTCCGCGACGTGCTAAACGCATGGCATAGATGCTGTGGGGCTCGATGGTGCGAACGAGTGTGTAACTCACAGAAGAGACAATCATCAAGGGCACGAGAAGTTGATATCCTCCCGTTAGTTCGGCTATAAGGAAGATGCCGGTGAGAGGGGCATGGAAAACGGCACTCATCACGGCTGCCATGCCATAAAGCGTGGCGTTGGTGTGGGGCATCACTAACCCAAAAGGTTGAAAGAGATTCCACACTCCGGCAAAGACATAACCAGTGACGCCGCCCAGGAAGATGGAGGGGGCGAACGTACCACCGCAACCTCCTCCGCCAGTGGTGGCAGTGGAAGCAAATACTTTCACCAAAGCCACGAGAGCAAGGAAGAGAAGGAGATATTGATTATGTCCGTAGAAAAGAGAGTTGTTCATCACGGAGGAGGCATCTCCCACACTATGGCTGTTGAGCAGCGTGGATATGGTGGAATAACCTTCTCCATAGAGAGGGGGAAAGAGGAAGATGAGAGCCGCTAAGACAATAGCCCCTAGCACGAAACGCGTGATCATGTTTTTGCGTTTGGCGAAGATTTGCTCGAAAGCGTTCATGGAGCGCGTGAAATAGAGGGCTACGAGCCCGCAGACCAATCCGAGAAGGATGGTGCCAGGCACGCGTTCTACGACAAAGGGATCATGTAGATCGAAGTGGAACATCGTGGCATTTCCCGAAAGGAAATAGCTGATGCACGCGGCTGTGGTGCAGGAGATGAGCAAGGGGACAAGCGACCACATGGTGAGGTCGATCATGAGCACTTCGATGGTGAAAACCAAACCTGTGATGGGGGCTTTGTAAATGCCGGCTATGGCTCCTGCGGCTCCACACCCCACGAGAAGCATGATGGTGCGGTGGTCTTGATGGAACCAACTTCCTATGCGGCTACCGATAGCGGAACCAGTGAGCACAACGGGGGGATTCAGCTCCGACTGAGCCACCAAATCCGATGGTGATGCCGGAGGCTACGATAGACGACCAGGTGTTATGCGCACGGATGTGGCCTTGATTGCGCGAGATGGCATAGAGGATTTTGGTGATGCCGTGTCCTATGTTGTCGCGCACAATAAACTTGATGAAAAGCGCGGACATGAGGATGCCGACTACGGGATAGATGAGGTAGAGGGCATTGGAACTATCGACGTTGAAATTGTGCGTGAGCAAATGCTCTACGAAATGCACGAACCATTTGAGTAGATTGGCAGCGAGTCCCGAAGCAATTCCAACCAAAAACTGAGAATGAGGATGAATTGCTTGTGGGTGATGCTTCCATTGGTCAATTTCTTGAGCCACTCTGGTAGACGGAGATGGGGAGCAAGGGGAATGGAAGCTATGCTGTCTTTGGTGTTGCCTAAAATTTCTTTGGGAGAGATAGACATTAGACAGTAGAGATTAGACGTGAGAGATTAGACGCTAGAGGGCTAGTGATTCTAGCTTAGTAGAGATTCTAGTGATTCTAGTGCCTCTAGTAATTCTAGAGATTCTAGTGCCTCTAGTGCCTCTAGTACTTCTAGAGTTTCTAAGGACGTATCACGGTGACTTCTGAAGAGGCCGTGAGTTTGATAATGGAAGAAGCGGCCCCATTGTCGGGTTCACCGCGGCGAGAAGTGCAGACGTAATCAACTGCAGCGAGGATGTCGGGAGAAATGTCGGAAAAACAACGGGGAGCAGGTTCTCCACTAATATTGGCTGAAGTGCTGACAACGGCTCGCTTCATGCGCATGCAGAGTTCTTTGCTAAACTCTTCTTGAGTGATGCGCAAGGCGGCACTGCCGTCTTCTGCGAGCAGATTAGAGCAAGATGACGCACGTTGTCGTAGATGATAGTGAGCGGACGTGTGGCACACTCTAGCAATTGCCATGCTACATCGGGAACATCGGGCACGTAGAAATCGACTTTGGCTTCGCTGTCTACTAAACTGATGAGGGCTTTGGCATCTTCTCGGTGCTTGATGGCATAGACTTTTGCAACGGCTTCTGGGTTTGTGGCATCGCAACCGAGCCCCCAGATGGTGTCGGTGGGATAAAGGATGACGCCACCTTGGTGCATCACATCGATGGCTTGCTTTATGTCTTGTCGTTGTTCGTGAGTGAGCATAATATTTTGTTTTTAAGAATAACTTATAGAGTCTTTTGAGGAGACGAAGATCCTAGATTGTCTGTCCACGGGGGGGATGCTTGACAATACGAGGTTCAAGATGATGGTGATTGTCGGCTTTGTTTCCACCACGTGCGCAATGAGAGGTCAATGCGTGCAAGGATATAGGCAAAGGTGATGTAAAGAATAACGCTCTCCATCAGTGCCACGACATCGTTTTGTGCAGCGGCTTGGGCGGCTCGAGGTAATACTTCTTTACGAATGATGGGATGATACACAAAAAGTGCAGACGAATAGAAGCCGATGTGCTCCCAACCGAGTCGCCAGACGGGACGCTGAAGTATGACGGTCAACGGCACAATTGCCATGATGGCGAAGACAGGTGAAAAAAGCCAAAAGATGAAATGGAATGCTGAGTAATAGAGCAAAACAACACCGAGAATGCATGTTAGAATGGCTATGATGTTTCGCAGTCTATTTGGACAGGCTTTATTCCACTGTGCAAGTATATCTCTCCCACTCTCGCGTGCTGTGCTAATACCAATGGCAAAGGGAAGGAGATGTCCGAATGCAGAAACACGGATATAACGTAACAGTGAACTTTGGCTGATGCTTAGCTGTAGGTGTGCATTGTTTGCCCACCACATGACCACTAGACTCAACACTACGAGTCTCCATAGAAAGAGGGGATTTTTCCACCGGTAAAGCACCAAACGATAGAGGATGTAGAATTGCAACATCAATGAAAAGAACCACCAAGGACCATAGAGAAGGGTGTCAAACTTAAAGAAGTTGCCAAGAAAGGCGAAAGTGAGCCACGGATTGCTGTCTTTGAGTTGCAGGGTGAAGGTGTTCCAATCAATGAGAAAGAAGAAGGCGACTACAAATCCTGGTAGCATCAATCCCCACAACTTATTCATGTGTTGCCAAATGAAGGATGGGATGGGAGGAATCGATGAGGAACTTTTTTCATATTTCATCACTAACCCATATCCACTGAGGAAGAGGAAGATGGATACACCATAATGACCGAAGTGAGAAATCAATGCTGAAATGATGCTCCAAACGTCGTGACTATGATGAAACTCATAGACAACACGATATATGTTGCGCGCTGAAAACTCAAACTCATTTTCAGCAACGGCTCTTGGCAACAGGTGCAAGAGATTGTGCAACATGATGCTCAAAATAGCGATGCCTTTCAGCAGATGATTATCGGACTTGGTGAGCATTTGACAAGAAAAAACAATGGTGAAGTGAGTGAAAGTGTGAACTACTAGAACTCAGTGGAGTTTTGTCGCTGCAAGGCAGCATCATAGTCTATTTTGTCGCGCAAGAGTCTGCGCTGTGGTTGAAATTTGGGTGAGAGGGGGTCACGCTGCGGTTGGTAATATGGTGTGGAGATACCCGATATACCAAGCAGCAGATGGGGCAAATCATCGTGCGAGAAGGGATGATGCTTTGCAGACTGAATTCGCGCAAACAGGTCGGGATGTCGCTGTCGAAACTTATGACTTCCCCATATCATAAAGGGAACTTCATACTCGTGTCTAATCACAGCGGCTGATGGTTGTTCATCGTGGATGCGCCCGTAGGCATTGACACCAGCGTCATAGACTTCTTCACCGTGATCGGAAAAATAGATGACTAAAGCATCTTGTTGCGCGAAATGGAGCAAGATGCGATCCACAACTTCATCGTTCCAACGTGTTGCATTGTCGTAGTGTGCAACGATGTCGCGTTGCGTGTTGTTCAAATCACTGCGTGGAATATCTTGCGCAGTGAAAGCGGTTTTGTCGGACGGATAGCGATATTTATACTCCATATGCTGTCCCCAAAGATGAAATAGATAGAGATTGCGCTGTCCGGATTCAAAACCTTTCAACAAGGTGAGAATTGTGCCATCGTTTTTACTTCGAAAACTATTACGAAAATCAAAACATTGGGCTTCGATGCGCGCATCGTTCAAAAAGAATGATCCATTGAAATCGATGCTTCCTTGTGAGGCTGTATGGAAGAATTGATTAGAAAGAAAGCTACGCGATAACCCGACTGTTTGAACAAAGCAGGAAAAAGTATGCCATCTGTCCATCTTCCTCCTTCATCGGCACTATGGGTGGAGAGAAAAGCACGGAATGCATTGCTTGTGATGTTCCAAGGACTGATGACGTCATCAAAAACAATCAATTCTCCACGTTTGACACGTGCGCTTAGACGTGGTGTTGTGGGCAAGGGATAACCATAAAGCGCAGAATGATGTTTATTGTAACTTTCTCCCACAATGAGGACGATGTTTGGACAACTGTCTGTTGCAATTTCCGTTTTAGGCAAATTTTGCATACGCGCTATCAAAGCATCGATTTCGTGCGCGGCAATCTTTACGAGATGGATGGCTTGAAAACAACGATAATATGGGGAGAAAAACTCTGATTCGGCGATATTTTCTGCGCATTCACTATGCCTATTGGAAAGAAATTGGAACATCTTATACTGATGATTGCACCACGGCACAAAAAGGGCACACAATAAAATTCCAATAAGGTATGCACCAACGTGTTGGTTTGAATTGCGCCTTAACTTTTTTCGCTGCAACGAGGAATCATCTACTAAAGTGTTAAGCGTTATTACGTTTTTCCTCCAAATGATTCGTTTAATGTTACAGATGATCCGTTTGACGCAGTGTTGCGCTTTGGCTTTTTTCCAAAACTCCAGTAGGAAACTCAACAGTAGTAATGCACTAGTAGAAAAAAGGACGTTCCAAAAGATATTATTGGAAAACATACCTTCTACAAATTCACTCGACTCTACAGGGGAGGTTTCAAGTAACAGATGAACCACAGTGGGAGAGATGCAGAGATGGAAACGCTCAAAAAGGAAGATTTCGATAGTCCACAACGCAAAAGCAGAAAAGTAGATGATACTTTTTAGCATTGGCCGCAAAAACACGCTCAATCGTCGTGGAGAGATATGTGCCGATAGAACAACGAGAAGAGCTAGAAGATAGCAATCGAAGAGGGCGACCATAGTGTAATACCACCAATGGTGACTAGGACGTCCTGTGATGCAGGCATTACTCAAAAACAAGACCATCAATAGACTCACCAATGCGTGTTCTCGCTGCAAAGGATGAACAATGAAGCGAATGAAACGAACGAAAGATGAACAAATGAATGGCATAAAGAGGGGATTGAGCAAGTAAGTAGGCTACATTGGGTCTAATCTAGCGTTTACCAAGAGATAGAGCTACCTTAGACGGAAGAAATGTAGCCTTAACCTTACCGCAAATTTACCATTTTTTGAGGGGGTATGCAAGATTTCCTCTTGTTTTATGCTCTAAGATGGTGTCAAGTCTTTGTTCTTGTGAGGCGAATGCAATCTTCTGCGCTATCTTTGACTGATGGTGACTTGTGGGAATGGGAACGCAATACCAGCTTCATTGAAAGTTTGGAAGACCTTGAGGTTAAACCCATGGGTGACGGTGAGAACGTCGGAGGTTTTCACCCAAGCGCGCACCATAATGTCTACACTGCTTGCGTTGAGCGCAACGACTCCCACATAGACATTTTGTTCGTGAAGCACCAGTTCATCAGCTTGCAACAATTCTTTAAGTAGGGCAATGGCTTTCTCCACATCACTGGCGTAATCAATACCAAACGTCCATTGCAATTGACGTGTTTCTTGCGCTGTGGGATTGATGATGACTCCACTGCTCAAAGCTCCATTGGGGATGAAGATGACTTTATTCTCAATGGTGGTGATGACGGTGTGGAAAAGACTGACGCTTTTGACCGTACCTTCCACATTCTGCGCCTGGATGTAGTCTCCGATACCAAAAGGTTTGGTGACAACAATGATGACTCCACCGGCGAGATTCTGTAATTGTCCGCTCAATGCCATACCTACAGCGAGACCCATCGAAGCTAACACGGCTGCTAGACTGACACTTTTCACACCTAAGATGCTGATGATGGCGATGCCAACTGCAATATATAATAGTGCAATGACAATGGAGTTGATGAGGGATACCGCTACACCTCCAAAATGGCGGCGATTCATAATGTTTTTGATCAACTTGGCTATTCCGTTGATGACCCATCGCGCAACAAAGAAAAAGATGAGTGCAAGCAACACGCGGATGCCGAAATTGATGAGGCCATCTTTCCAGTTGTCGAGCAAGGACAAGAATTTGTGTTCATTGATATGTATAGGTTTTGCCATTCCAGAAACAATTTCCTTTGTAGGATTATCTTTGCTGGTGACAAGCATTAAGTAACGAAAGACGAGGGAGGGGAAATTCATTGTGGTTATATTTGAATGAGAAATAAAATGCAAAATCACCCATCTATGTTGGGAACATAGATAGGCGATTATCGCTATTAAGATACTACTTTTTTAAAGAGATGTCTACTCTTCGTGCTACTTGCGCTCCTACATCAGATTGATTGATGGCATATTGTTCAAGTTGAACACGATGAGCGGCAATACCGTGCTGCAACAAATACTGTTGTACCGTTTGTTGACGCTTTTGAGCAAGTCTGATATTGAAACTTTTACGTCCTTCGGGGGATGCATAACCGCGAAGCACTACACTTACTTGAGGATAGGTGTTTAAGAAGTTCAAAGTTTCAGCAAGTTTCTGCTTTGCATCTGCACCAAGACGTTCACTGCTTACACTAAAAAAGACTGAGCGTTCAAAATCTGCAGGAATCAGCACTCTTTCAGCAGCTTTATTCACAACATCGGAACCAAGAGAGCTCGCATATTCCAAACTGGGTTTCTCTTGGATAATGGTCAAATTCGGAGAAATCGTTTGCAAATGAGAAGCAACTGTTGTGGTATCTGCATCGGAATTATTTTGCAATGTCGCTATCTGCGCTTGCAAAACCTTGATTTGATGCACCAAACTATCATCACGTGTTGCATTAACAGGCAAAGGAATGGAAACTATAGCTGCAGTATTTCGCTTTGCTTCGGGACGTCTGGTGAGCTGTTGCAATATCACTGATTGTTGATAAAGTATTTGTTGCAAAACAGGAGTGAGGTCTTGCTGAGGAGTGCGCTGAGTTTCCACTAATTGTTGAACAGTACGTTCCAATTGTGACAAGCGCATTGCCACGGAAGATTCTTGCGAAATCGTTTTTACGGAAATAGGTTGAGGATTTGCTAATCCCTCTACCAACAATTGCGTACGAAGCCAATTTTGAAGTTCAGCACTATGTTGTGGATTCAATTGCTGCTGAAGTTGCACCATTTTTAATCAGTGATGCCACTAATTGTTCTTCGTCAACAACCAAAAGACTATCGCTCACCAACTGAACTCTAGGTGCTACCGACACTTTTGTTGTGTCGGCAGCATTACCTATTTGCGGAATCAATGCAAGCACACTCCAAAGGAAATAATAGATAATTCTTTTCATAAACGAGAATTATAAGAGATTATACCCAGGAGGTGATTATTGAGCAGTTTTAGAAGGTGCTGCTGGTGTGGACGTTGCAGGAGTGTCCGCTGCAGAATTAACAGGAGTAGTCGAGTTTGCAGGAGCAACTGTTACTTCTGTGGAAGTAGGTGCTACTTCTACCTTCTGCACTTTGCTTTGCTGAAGCACTTGTTGCTGCAATTGCTGAATTTGTTTCTGCAACTGCTGAATTTGCTGTTGATAATTCACCTCCTTACCAGTCTTCACGTTAGTGTTTTTAGGCTGCTGGGATTGTACTTGCGGGATCACTTGTTGAGGAACAGTACCATTGCGCAACGCTAAGATGAGGAGAATCTTGTCGAAATCGGACATCGAGTTAAACGAAGCGTTGGTTTGCACTTGGTTTTGCTGCGTTGCTTGAAGCACTCGCTGAACGATACGAGACAATTGTTCCTCGGTGAGCACCGTAAGACGGCTTGTAGAAGTCAGAACTGGTGTTTTAACAGATACCGTGTCTGCAACGGTTTGAACTTCATTGTTGGTGTCCACTGTTGAAATGCTTGGGCTACAACTTCTTCTTTATTCGTCTTCACGACGTCAGCAGACTCTGTAGCCGTTGTATTAGTCGTTGCCTTTGATTCTTGAGACTTTTGTTGCAATGATTCCTTCACTAACACACGTTGGCGCTCAGCTTCAATCATTCTTTGGTAAACGGCACTACCATTCTTGGCTTTCAATCCCAAGTTGAAGCGAAGACCAAAACGATACATCCAATTGACATTGATGGAAGAAGGACTGCTAGCATCTGTAAGTTTAGGATTGTCTTGTTCCATGAGCATAGCTTCAGCAGAACCAAAAGCACTTACCACGCGATGCAAGGGTACTTCGAGACCACCACCACCAAGTGCGAACCAACCACTTTTGGCTTTGACGAAACGAGGATCATTGTTTGAGTACTTGTCATCAACATTCAGATAACCTGCACCGAGAGAAAGATAGGGGGTTACACCACGAGGAACATTGAGACGTGTGATGAGATTACCACCATAAATGTTGAGTCCTCCATTCAACTTAGTGCTAAGAGCACCAGGGGTGTTGGTAGCACGATAGTAAAAACCGCGTACTCCTACGAGAGTAGTGAAATCTACTCCAGCAGAAACTCCGACTAACCAAGAATCTCCAAAGTTAGAATTCTCACGGAAATTAAGATATGCAGCAGAAGGTTCTACAACAAAACGCAATCCACGGAAACCTCCACTGAAAGTTTGACGATAGGCACGACTCACTTCATCTTTTGCGGCAGGTGCACCACCAAGATAGAAATCAAGTGAAGCTAATGCACTCCAATTTTGCAGAGTCTTATTGCTTTCTGTTGCAGTATATGGACTATTGGGTGAAGCATTGAAGAACAAATTGCGCGCTTCTAAAGAAAAGGCAACGCGAGGAGTGAAATTGATTTTCAAACCTGCACCAACATTTCCATAAAGTTGCTCTTCGTGCACACGACGTCCTGCTTGGACAACATCATCATAATGGAATTTGAGCACCCCAGCACCACCGATTACATAAGGGGTAAGACGAGCATTGTTCCACAAATTCAACTTGAGATCGCCGCCCATTCTTTCATAAGTTATTGCGGAGTTCTCTAATTTATTTGCAAATTCATTGGCAACATTCCAACGAGCACCTTGCAATTTCCTTTGAGGTCGAAGCTACGCTCATAGTTGGCACGAAGTTCCAAGATGGGTCCGAAACCAAAACCCACGCGAGCTCCATAAAATGCAGAATTACCCACATTGAGTTGGTTGTTCCAGAAGGTGTATCCAGCAGTAGGACTGACAATTACACTTACATCGCTCACTTGAGCTTGAGTGTGAAGCGGGCTTATCAAGGCTAGTGCAGCCAATGCGCTGAGAATAGTTTTTTTCATTTCAAATATTCCTGATTGTGTTAATAAAATAATGATTTATAGTTCGCTATCTTTTAGACGCTCTGCATTTTCAGCAACAATGAGATGATCGATGCAGTCCTGGATGTCACCATCCATAAACGCAGATAGGTTGTAAATAGTATAATTGATGCGGTGATCTGTGATGCGACCTTGAGGGTAGTTGTAAGTGCGAATCTTTGCAGAACGGTCACCAGTTGAAACCAAAGTTTTACGACGAGAAGCGATATCATCTACATATTTCTGATGCTCTTTGTCGTAAATAAAGGTGCGCAAGCGTGCCAAGCACGTTCCTTATTCTTGGGTTGGTCGCGAGTTTCAGTACATTCGATGAGAATCTCTTCCACAACGCCGGTATTGGGATTCTTCCAATTATAGCGCAAACGAACCCCAGACTCCACCTTATTGACGTTCTGTCCACCAGCACCAGAGGAACGGAAAGTATCCCATTTTATTTCCCCCTTCATTGATGACTACATCAAAAGCTTCGGCTTCGGGAAGCACAGCCACCGTTGCAGCAGAGGTGTGCACACGACCTTGCGTTTCCGTTGCAGGCACACGTTGCACACGATGCACGCCACTTTCATATTTCAACGTACCATAGACATCAGTACCAGTAACAGAGCATACGATTTCTTTATATCCACCAGCAGCTCCATCAGAGAAACTTGATACTTCTAGCTTCCATCCCTTTGTTTCGCAATACTTGCTGTACATTCGGAAAAGGTCGCCAGCAAAAAGTGCTGCTTCATCACCGCCTGTACCACCACGAATTTCAAGAATAGCATTCTTTGCATCCTCTGGATCCTTAGGCACCAACATCAGTTTGATTTCTTCTTCCAACGTAGGGATGCGCTCTTCACACGCAGCCACCTCTTCACGCGCCATTTCCTTCATCTCTGCATCATCTTCTGTCATTAGAATACTCTTGCTTTCTGCAAGATTTCCAAGAAGATTAGCATATTCTTGACGCGCCTTCATCAGGTCTTCAAGATCCTTATATTCTTCGTCAGACGCACATAGCGCTGTTGGTCTGCTATGACAGCAGGGTCGGTGATTAGTGTAGAAACTTCATCGAAACGTGCGACAAGTCCGTCGAGCTTTTCAAGAAGCGTTGTTGTTTCTGCCATATAATGATGGTTGATTTTCAAATAAAATGGGAATACATTTTGCGCCAATTCCAAAGAAAAAGGCATAGATAGAGAGCATCGAACGTAAGAAAGAACACTTTCCTGAGAAAACTTGCTAATAGTGGAATTCTCCAAACTCACTTTTGATTGTCAAAGACTTCTCTCCTTCCTCAACACGTCCCACGATTTGTGCATCAATGTTGAAGGACTTCGAAATTTCAATGACACGTTCTGCATGTTCGGGAGAGAGATACACTTCTAGACGGTGTCCCATGTTGAACACTTTATACATCTCACTCCAGTCTGCTCCACTCTCTTCTGCAATCGCACGGAACAAAGGAGGTACAGGGAACATATTGTCTTTGATAACTTTACAATTGTCCGACACGAAGTGCAACACTTTCGTCTGCGCACCACCAGTGCAATGCACCATACCGTGAATATGAGGACGCAATTCATCCAACAAACGTTTCACCACTGGAGCATATGTGCGAGTAGGACTCAACACCAATTTACCAGCATCAATGGGACTGCCTTCCACTTTGTCTGTCAAGTGATAATGTCCGCTATAAACGAGTTCTTCGGGAACAGCTTTGTCAAAACTTTCGGGATATTTCTCTGCAAGATACTTTGCAAAAACATCATGTCGCGCAGAAGTCAATCCATTGCTGCCCATTCCGCCATTGTATGCAGTTTCATACGTGGCTTGACCACTAGAAGAAAGTCCGACAATCACATCTCCTGGACGTATATTTGCATTGTCAATCACCTCACTGCGCTTCATACGACAAGTCACCGTACTATCCACGATGATTGTGCGCACCAAATCGCCAACATCTGCCGTTTCACCGCCAGTGGCATAAATGCCAACGCCCATTTCACGAAGACTTTGCAGCAATTCGTCCGTACCATTGATGATAGCACTGATTACTTCACCCGGTATGAGCATCTTGTTTCTGCCAATAGTAGAAGAAACCAAGATATTGTCTACAGCACCCACGCAAAGCAAATCGTCTGTGTTCATAATGAGTGCATCTTGAGCAATGCCTTTCCACACTGAGAGATCGCCAGTCTCTTTCCAATACATATAAGCCAGACTTGATTTAGTACCTGCACCATCTGCGTGCATAATGTTGCAGTAGTCAGGATCTCCCCCCAAAATGTCGGGAATGATTTTTGCAAAAAGCCTGTGGGAAGATGCCTTTATCAATGTTCTTGATGGCAGCGTGCACATCTTCTTTCATTGCGCTTACACCACGCATCATGTAACGTTGGTTCTTGTCCATTGTAGATGTTATGAAAAGAGTTGGAGGAAGAAAAAAATCAGAAATTCACACTTGGTGCATTTTTGAGCTCCTGCCGAAGCTTCAAACATAGATCGTTTCTCAAAGCCAAACATTCCAGCTAGGATGTTTATGGGGAAACGTCGCACGCTCACGTTGTAGTCGCGCACTGATTCATTATATTGTTTGCGCGCTTCATTGATGCGGTTTTCCGTACCTTCTATTTGCGCTTGCAGCATAGAAAAACTGCTCATTGGCTTTCAAATCAGGGATATTGCTCCTGAAGCATCATCAATTTTCCTAGCGCTTTGCGAGAGTTCACCTTGCGCATTTTTGATAAGCCGCCAACTGTTCGGGAGTCGCATTCGAAGGATCAATGGTAATTTGCGAAGCTTTTGCTCGTGCAGCCACGACATTCTCCAGCGTACTACTTTCGTGCTTCGCATATCCCTTTACGGTATTTACGAGATTCGGTATCAAATCGGCACGGCGTTGATATTGATTTTGAAGATTTCCCCATACTTGGTTCACAGCTTCATCTTTTGTCATCAAATTGTTATATTGGCAACCACCGAATCCGACGAGAACAACCACGACGGCTAGGATTATCCACAGAACTTTATTGGAACTTTTCATACGATATTGAGCTTTGAATTGATTATTATAACACGATTATTTGTCTCGAATTACAGTTTAGAAAAGGCTTGAACCCCAATCGGTCATTAGACCGTTATAGTGCAGCTTGTTATGGAGAAGACACTTAGAAGCGTCCACCACTTCCACCTCCTCCGAAAGAACCACCTCCGAAAGAACCTCCACCAAAGGAACTTCCTCCAGAACCTCGTCCTCCTCTCATCAACCCACCAAGTAGCATCCCAGCGAGGAGTCCAGTGCCCGAAGAACCGCCGCCTTCATCATCATAACGTTCTTGCGTGAAAACTTGTTGACAATTGGTGCAACGATAGGTTGTCACGACACAACGTCTCTTACGACCATTGTACAACCGCCATTCTTGGTGTTCACTCACTTTTATTGCTTTTCGCTTCTGACAATGCGGACATTTGGGTTGAGAACTAGCCACAACAAACACAAGACAGAGGACAAAGACTACAAACACAGCCAAGCCAAATCCAAAAGAAGGAGAAGAACTTTCTTCGTCGGGTGCTACCAATTCGTGATCGCCTTGCGCCACTTGGTTAATGGCTTTCACTGCAGCCAGCATCGCACCATCCCAGTCACCTTGTTTCAACAAAGGGATGAAATATCTATCTTCTATGAGCTGAATTTGTCCATCGGGCAAAGTTCCTTCCAGACCTTCGCCAGTGAGGAATTGATAACTTCCGGTCTCCGGTAGCTAGCACAATCACGAGTCCCGTATTCGCCTTCTTGTTCCCCACTCCATGCTTTCTTGCTAGCGACATCGCAAAACTATAAGGATCATCTCCTTCAAGTTTGTCGAGCACCGCCACCAGCGTTTGCACTCCTTTGGTGACTTCCAAGTGGTGCAACATCACATTAAGACTATCCACCGCACTTTGTGAAAGTATCTGCTCGGGATTACTCACATATTCCATGCGATTTTCATATCTCGGCACGGGAACTTCATCGGGAGTCCACACTCTTGCCGTAGCACTGGCAACAAAACTCAGCATCCCCACGAGGACAAATAGCCATCGTAAGCAAAAGCGTTGAGAAATTTGTTGTAGCATATCGTTCAAAGATGAAAAGAAGGAGAGCACCATCTCATGCTTCACTTATGTAAGCAATTCAAGGACAGAAATCTCTTTACTGCAAAAGATACTAACAATCGGACAACAAACCAAGTTTAACTATCGATTTCGAGTGGTCATTTGCCACGCCGCAACAAACGCACACATCACAGTGCACCTTCAATTAGCGCACTGTGATGTGAAAACAGGATTGATGCACTTCGTATTTGACATAACAAGTGCCACGTTTGCGTTGATCGTTCAGCACCTCTGCCAACACGCTTTTTGAGCGTTACCGCCCACGTTTCGACTTGAGGAGGAAGTTCGGGATCTTGCACGCGGAGATAATGATTATAAGAAATGTCGAATGTCGTGCCGAAGCGATGGCAACTATTCTCGGAAGCATTTCCATTGTGTTGTCGCAAAAGCTGCACATCTTCCTCTGTCCGCAGCACAGAGGTTACCACCAATTTGTGAAAAGGTATTCCCTTTGTGGTCAAACTGTCTAAGAACGAATGTCCGATTTCTTCTAGCAAAGTAGCGGCTTTAGGCACAAGATAAGGGATGCTATGCGCCAAAGGTTTTACCACAAAATAAGGGTTATCGCCTATATAAACGAGTTTACTGCCATGACGAGTAGCCTCCGTTCTGTTCTTACACGACTGGATGCCGAGTTTTGACGCCGTTGCCAACTGCACATCGTTCAAATCGGGGAAAGCCTCTTCAAAAGTGGGTACGGAAGTGACGCGATTCTTCACGGGTTTTCCCTCCTTGGTCAACCAAATGGGGTTGTGGCGCGGTGCACAAAACAAATTATCCACCTCTCGACTATGCTTTGACACAGAATCATCAGCCTGCACGAAATGGGGTTCTGAAGAAACCATCCAACACTCTATCTGTCGTGAGGTCCATTCGGGGAATATCATCTTCACACCATAAAGCACAGCAACAACTCCCCAAAATACCATCAGAAAATGATATCGGGTAAAGCCTTTTCTGTCGCGTCGAAATTTCCTTTTGTGTGTCATTTATTCTCCTTAGATACGATGCGCATCTATCATTTATAAAATCCAAACATCAGTTGCTGGTTTCCAGTTTTCCTTCTCTGTTTGCTTTCCAATAGTCAGAAAGTTGTCCTAAAAACACAGAAACATCCTTAGTAGCCGTTTGCGTTTCCTCACTCAAAGTCTTTTTTTGCAAGCGCAGCAACATCACCCCATAGAGCAACTCAAAACAGAGTTCCAATTCCTGAGCCACTCCCATTCCATCCTCTTTCGATGCCGCATCTTGTTTCGCGCGAAGTTCCACAATATAGGGCAACACTTTGTAATACATTTGTCTGTAATAAGGATACTTCGCATTGTCAATGAGCAGTTCATGCACTTCTGCCAAACCTTCAATCACATTTTTGTTGATTTGCAAATGTCCATGTTCTGTCACTCCCTCTTCACGCATCATCACGCAAAGATTCTCATACCAAGCCTCCATTTCAGTACGCACTTCTGCTGTCACATCAAAGCGCGCGAGATACTTCTCCCGAAGTTCGTCAATGCTGCAATGATGCGCACGCAATATATCTTCTACCTGCCACATATAGAGCAGATATTCAGAACGACTAGAATACTGGAGTTTGAGCAATAAGCATATAAGACTAAGCAGCTAAAGGTAGATGCACTTGAATATGAAACAACGTAAGGAAGGCATAAATCACACTCACCGTGAGTACAATCACACCAATCGCACGATTAAGAATAATCATGCCACGATACCCAAAAGAATTTTTCATTCTGGTGATGATAGCCGTCAGACCACCCCACCACAACATCGCACCACCAAAAATGGAGAGATAACCCCACAATGCGCCAAAAGGATTTTGAGGCACAGTGAAGGTGAGTTGCGCAAAAAGTGCAATAAAGAGGAAGATGATGAGAGGATTGGAAAGCGTAAGAAAGAACGAAGTCACAAAATTGTGCACCAGATTGCCACGTTTATGTTTATTGCGTCTAATCGCCTTGAGGGGATTGCTCAAGAGCGTGTGCAAACCAAAGGCAAAAAGAATGGCACTGCCACCAATCTTCATCCAATAGACATTTTGTTCTTGTTCCACAAATGCCATCACCAAGGTCATACCTGCCCCAGTGATAATGGCATAAATCATATCGGACAGAGATGCTCCTAACCCTGTCACCAAACCCACCGTACGTCCGCGGTGCATTGTGCGTTGAATGCAAAGCACACCCACAGGCCCCATTGGCGCAGAAACAATGATGCCAATGAGTAAACCTTTGACGATGAGTTGAATAGTACTGCTGAATATCGCCCAATTTATAAGCGAACCTTCGAGAATAGACATATTGTTTGCAAATTTCGCTATTTATTGTGAGAAAAAAAAGTACTGAGCAAAGAAATTGCTCAGTACTTTTCCTTTTCAGTAGACTTTTGACAAGTCGCTATGTCTAAATGACCTGTGTATGTCGTTGCTCTCCACCATCACCCGAGATAGTTAGAAGAGCAGCATACAACATTAGGTGATTTAGCAAAGTTTGCGTGCGCCATCACCGATAACTACATCGATGACAATAGGCTCTTTGCCAAACTTAGCAGCGAACTTTTCTTTCACCACCTTGCAGAAGTTGTCATAGAGTTCGTCAGCAACGAGGTTGATGGTGCAACCACCGAAGCCACCGCCCATGATGCGTGAACCAGTAACGCCTTCTTCACGCGCAATGTCGTTGAGGTAGTCGAGTTCCACGCAAGACACTTCATATTCTTTTGAAAGTCCTTCGTGAGTTTCATACATCATCTTACCCACTGTTTCGTAGTCACCCTTTTCGAGTGCATCGCACACGGTAAGCACGCGTTCACGCTCCCCAATCACATAGTGTGCGCGGAGTGCATCTTCTTCGCTCACTTGACCACGAACTTCATCGAGTTGTTCGTAGCTTGCATCGCGCAAACTTTCCACTTCGGGGTGGAGTTTGTTGATGGCTTCAGCCACGCGTTCGCAACTGCGACGACGATCGTTGTAAGGAGAACCCACGAGTTCGTGCTTCACTTGAGAGTTCACCAACACGAGTTTGTAACCTTGTGGATTGAAGGGGAAGTATTCGAATTCACCGCTACGGCAATCCAAACGCATCAACGAACCAGCCTTACCGTGTACAGAAGCAAATTGGTCCATGATACCGCAGTTGCAACCCACATACTTGTGTTCTGTGCGTTGACCCACGCGAGCGAGTTCCATCTTCTCTACTTTGTTGCCACCCCAAATGTCGTTGAGCGCAAAAGCATAAACAGATTCGAGTGCAGCAGAAGAACTCATACCAGCCCCGAGGGGAACGTCACCAGCAAAGCTGTGTTGAATCCTTCAACGGGAACACCGAGTTCCATCATTTCACGGCAAACACCGAAGATGTAGCGTGCCCAGCTAGCAGATGGTCCTTGAGCATCATCCAAAGAGAATTCGGTGTAGTCCTTCAAGTCGATGGAGTAAGCACGAACAGTGCGCGTGCCGTTGGGTTTGATTTCAGCGATCATGCCTTGTTGCACTGCGCCGGGGAAAACAAAACCATTGTTGTAGTCAGTGTGTTCACCAATCAAGTTGATACGACCAGGTGAAGCATATACAGAACCAGTAGTGCCGTCGAAGTGTTTTTGGAAACGGCCACGAACGTCATCGATAGTAAGTTTCATTGAGGGAAAGATTTTGAGGGGTTATAAGAATTACCTTGTGGACAATGCGCTCCCTCAGTGGGAGGCATTGCCACTAGGCTATGAGAGTTCTAGTGAATTAAGCTTCGTCGCGACGACTTACTCGGCTACCCACGAGAGCGTAGAAGAGGATGTAAGCAGCGCAGAAGACTACAACCCAGAAGCTAGTGTTGTAATCGGTGATGTCGGCCACATAACCTTGGATAGCCATCATCACAGCACAACCGAATACCATCGTCATGAAGATACCACTCGCAATTGCTGTGAAGCGACCAAGACCTTCTACAGCGAGGTTGAAGATTGCTCCCCACATCACAGAGGTGCAAAGACCTACGAGAAGGAGAGAGAAAGTGCCAACAGGAATGGGTTGCCAGATGAGTTCGAGTGTACTCCAGTTTACACCAGGGAAGCTCACCAAAACATCCTTAGGAGCAAACATACCGAAGAGAACGAGCACGAGAGTAGCCACAGCAACTGTAGTAACCATGGTGCGGCTGCTTACCAAGCTACCTACACTAGCACCGACGAAACGACCAACGAGCATCATGAACCAATAGACAGCAACGAGCAAGCCTACTGTTGCAGCAGGAATACCTTGAGCCACCAAATCTTGTTGTACGAAGTTAGGCACACCTACTTCGATACCCATGTAAAGGAAGATAGCCAAAGCACCAAGGGCGAAATGACGGAAGCCAAGTGCGCCAGCTATGAGTTGACCAACAGAAAGTGCATTTTCTTTTTTCGTTTCTTGTGCAGGTTCTTCAATCTTGGTGAGGAAAATCACCACAAAAGCAATAGCAAAGATAGCGAAAGCAATGAGCAACGCAGGAGAAGCATCAGAGATTTTTGCTTTAGAAGCCTCACCAATGAGAGCACCCATGAGGATGTAGCAAGCCACAGCAGCAGAGGAGTTGAACACACCACCCAATTGGATGAGTTGGTTACCAGAGTTACCACCACCACCAAGCACATTGAGCATAGGGTTTACCACACTATTGAGGATAGCCATGCAAAGACCAGCGATGAAAGCACCAGTGAGATATACAGCAAACACCAAACCGAGATTTGCTTGTGCATCGAGTTGTCCGCTAAACCATTGGATTGCGATACCCACCATACCTACTAAGAGACCGCCAAGGGCTGTTTTCTTGTAGCCAAATTTAGAAATGAGCAAACCAGCAGGAATACCCATCACGAGGTAAGCCACAAAGTTTCCGTAGTTACCAATCTGTGCCAACACATTGGAAATAGGGCCTTGGTTCTTGATAATAGTTGCCATAGGTGTGCACAAGTTCGTCACAAAGGCAATCATTGCGAAGAGGGCAATCATCACGATAATCGCGCCCCATTGTTTGGTTTTTTGAGCCATTGAATGTATTTGAATTTGATTTTTATTTGATGATATTTCAACAGAAAAGGCTCGCGCTGAGACATTACTCAGCGCGAGCTGAAGTTTTCATTAAGATTCTACGCCAAACTTATAAACAGTCTTTTGGGTATATACCTCACCAGGATTCAACACAACGCTGGGGAAATGAGGTTTGTTGGGACTGTCGGGGAAGTGTTGTGCTTCAAAGCAAAGTGCTGAGCGGCGACCGAAGGTGGCTCCTTTATAGCCAGGGAAACCATTTGCCCAGTTGTCTGAATAGAATTGCAAACCGGGTTCTGTGGTGTAAACTTCCATTGTGCGACCACTCACGGGTTCTTTGATTTAGCTGCAAAAGACAATTCGCCCACTTCTTTTTTGTTCAACACATAGCAGTGGTCGTAGCCTGCGCCATTCTTGATTTGCTCACAGTTGGGATCGTCAATGCGTTCGCCCACCACGTGTGGAGTGCGGAAGTCGAAAGCAGTACCTTCCACTTTCTTAATTTCTCCAGTGGGAATGCAAGTTTCATCGATAGGCACGAAGAAATCAGCATTGATTTCGCAGATAGTGTCCATCGCAGTGGGAGTAGGATTGCCCAAACCTTGGAGAGAGAAGAATCCGTGACTCGTCATATTGACCACTGTCTTCTTGTTGGTGGTGCCGTGATAGTCGATTTCGAGTTCGTTGTCATCAGTCCAGGTGTAGCGCACGGTCATAGAAAGTTCACCGGGGAATCCTTCTTCATAGTAAGCAGACACATAGCGCAAAACAAGGCTTTGCGCACCCACTTGTTCTGCATCCCACACGCGAGCGTGAAAACCAGTAGGTCCTCCGTGGAGGTGGTTAGGACCGTTGTTCACGGTGAGATGATATTCCTTACCATTGAGTTGGAATCGACCACGTGCAATGCGGTTGCCATAACGTCCCACGAGTGTAGAGAGGAAAGGTTCTGGAGAATTGATGCAAGCCTCGATATTGTCGTGAGCCTGAATCACGTTAGTGCGTTTTCCATTTTTGTCGGGCACCATAATGGCGAGAATTGTGCCGCCATAGTTGGTAATAGCCACTTCATTGCCTTGAATATTGCGCAGGAAGAAAAGTTCCACTTTCTTGCCTTCGATTTCTTTGTCGAAATCTGCGGGATTTAGACCGCAAAGAGCTTGAGTTTCCATATTTGTAGAGTAAACAAATGGGAGGATATTGCAAAATAGTTAACCGAAGTGCATGGCCTTTTTGACCTTGATTTGCTTTCTTCGTGTTGCAAATCTACGAATTTATTTCATTCGTACAAAACAATTCTTCAAAAAAAATGGAGGATTGAAATGAAGTTTTCAACGCACCTCTAGAAATGAGCGAAGTAGCAGAGTCGAAAATGGAATATTCCTTTCGCTATTCCTTTTCAAAATCGGCTTTTTTGACGATATCGTGATCTGCATCCCCACTTTTCCTCTAATCTACTGTCTTATTTTCTCCCCCCTATACGATATGGGTAGATATGAGGCAAAAGAGTGAAAAATCGGCAGTAAAATGGAGTTTCGAGATTACTAACCCACATTTTTGCCACGCATACACAGCAAAACGGGTCTATTATCCTCAATCGGTCATCTCCTCGCGCAACACACACGTACACGCGCGCATAACACGCGCGCATCCTACAGTTTTTTTGTTTTTTTGCTGTCACAAGTGTCACAGCAGCCCCAAAAACACATATTCATTTTCAGAGAAACAACACGTCGTTTGTAGCAAAACAACACGTCGTTTATGGTAAAACAACACGTCGTTTGTGGTAAAACAACACGTCGTTTGTGGTAAAACAACACGTCGTTTTGGGTAAAACAACACGTTGTTTGCGGTAAAACGACACGTTGTTTTTGGTAAAATATCATGTCGTTTTGGGTAAAACATCACGTCGTTTGTAATGGAAAAAGGCTACATTTTACAGAGGAGTAAGCAGAAAAAAGAAGAAAGTATGCGCAAGTTCAAGAAGAAACATACACACACTTTCTGAAAATCCAAACTCATAATGTACTCTCTCAAATTATCACACAATTTGCAGAGCACCATCACCACTTTCTTTTCCTATCAACGCTTTTTGGGTTGTTTTTCCCTCGATTGTTGGAAGGAAAAGCGCACTTTTTTCTTAACAAATGTACAAAACATCGATAATCACGTATTTTTCAACAACTTGCGAATGATTGTGTGACACTTGTGACAGCAAAAAGTGTAAAACCCTAGTGTGTGCGCGCGTACGCGCACGCGAGAGAAGAACAAGAAACAATCATTAACACGAAAAAGAGTCTTAGACGTTAGACATAAGAGAGTAGACGTTAGACGATAGAGGGAGTTTATCGTTTAGTCTAATCGGTAGCCAAAGGCTTCGAGACGGCGGTCGTTTTGACGCCAGTCTTTATCGACTTTTACGTAGACTTCCAAGAAAATGCTCTTTTGGAAGAACTTCTCGAGTGTTTTGCGCGCTTCAGTGGACACTTTTTTTCAAGGCGACTCCCTTGTGACCAATGATGATACCTTTTTGGCTATCGCGCTCTACATAGATGATGGCGCGGATGCGGATATTATTTTCTGACTCTTTGAACTCTTCTACTGCAACTTCCACGGAATAGGGGATTTCTTTGTCGTAGTATAAAAGAATTTTCTCACGAATGATTTCGTTGACAAAGAATCGTGCGGGTTTGTCTGTCCACTGGTCTTTGTCGAAATAGGGAGGAGAATCGGGCAACAACTCTTTGATGCGCGCCAAGACGGCATCGACATTGAATTTGGCTTGGGCAGAAATGGGGAAGATCTCTGCTGTGGGCAAGACTTCGTGCCAAGCTTCGATGAGTTTCATGACGCCTTCTTGATTGGAAAGGTCAATTTTATTGATGAGCACGAAAATGGGTATCTTCATGCGTTGCACCTTGGTGATGAAGTCTGCATTTTTGTCGGGTTTCTCCACTACATCGGTGACGTAGAGCAAAAATGTCGGCATCTTGCAAGGCTCCTTCAGAAAAAGGCCAACATCGACTCCTGCAACTTGTAGTTGGGTTTGAGCACACCGGGGGTGTCGGAAAACACGATTTGTGCATCATCGGAATTGATGATACCCATGATGCGATGGCGAGTGGTCTGGGCTTTGAAGGTGGCAATGGAGATGCGCTCGCCCATGAGGAGATTCATAAGAGTGGATTTTCCGACATTGGGATTTCCCACGATATTTACGAAACCGGCTTTGTGCATAGGAGAAAAAAGAGTGGAAATTGAAGATATGGTTGCGATGAACGGGATGAACGCGCAGAAAGAGATGAATAAAAAGTAGATTGAGCGAGAAGCGGGAAGGGAAAGAAGAAGCGACTTTCGGCAGTGTCAGTGCAAGACCGAAAGTCGCTTATGGAAAGGTTACAACTTTGGAAGAGCAAAGTGCAACAATGCTATAATTTAACCCAAATCTATGAGATTATTGACCATCATAGCCCCACTTCATATAGGCTGCACCCCAGGTGAAACCAGCACCGAAGGCGGTGAGCACGATGTTGTCTCCCTTTTTGAGTTTCTTTTCGTAGTCCCACAATGCTAGGGGCAATGTTCCTGCTGAGGTGTTGCCATAGCGTTGGATGTTGAGCATCACCTTGTCCATAGAGAGTTCCAAACGATTGGCTACAGCTTCGATGATGCGCACGTTGGCTTGGTGAGGAAGCACCCAGGTGATGTTGTCGCCATTGAGGCCGTTGCGCTCTGCAATGGTGGCGCAAGCATCGCTCATATTAGTCACTGCGAAGCGATAAACGGTGCGACCTTCTTGGTGCAACTTGTGCATTTTGTGGTCGATGGTGAAATAAGAGGGAGGACAAGCCGAACCTCCAGCGCGCATGCAGAGGAAAGGAAGTCCCTTGCCATCAGCACGAAGGTAGCTGTCTTTCCAACCGAGGTCTTCAGTGGTGGGTTCTACCATCACTGCAGCAGCTCCATCACCGAAAATGGGACTTGTGGCGCGGTCGCTATAGTCTACAATAGAGGACATTTTGTCGGCACCAACGACTACAACCTTTTTGTAACGACCACTTTGCACCATTGATGCGGCCATGTCCATGGCGAAGAGGAAACCGCAGCAAGCTGCTTGAAGGTCAACGCAGAAGGCATTTTTCATACCTACTCGTCCTACGACTACGCTCGCTGTGTTGGGGAAGGGATAGTCGGGCGTGGTGGTGGCCAAGATGACACAGTCCACTTCTTGTGGGTCTGTGTTGGTCTTTTCGAGGAGTTGTTTCACGGCTTTGCGCGCCATGTAACTTGTGCCAAGACCTTCTTCGTTGAGAATGCGGCGTTCTTTGATACCAATTCTCGTCATGATCCACTCATCGTTAGTGTCTACCATGCGAGAAAGTTCTTCGTTGTTGAGTACGTATTCGGGGACGAATCCACCTACGCCGGTGATAACGGCATTGATTTTTTCCATTGTTGGAGAAAGAGAATGATTGAAGCGTCCAAACTTTGTCGTTGTGCTGAGGAAAAGCTAATGAAACTAGTCGCCGAAAATGCAAGCGGCGGTGCGACATTGGTCAATCTTCCTATTGATGCACGATGCAGGGGTTGGACTTTGCCCCTTGAAAAAACAAAAAACGGTTTTCGGTGTGCTAGATGAGCCACCGAAAACCGCAAAGTGTTGTAGATTACTCAGCTACCTCAGCCTTTACGATAGCAATCTTACCACGATAGTAGCCACAAGTGGGGCATACAGTGTGGTAGATGTGGAATGCACCGCAGTTGCTGCACTTAGCAAGTGTAGGAGCTACAGCTCCGTCGTGGGTGCGACGCTTGAGAGTACGAGTCTTTGATTGTCTTCTTTTAGGATGTGCCATTGTTCTATTGAATTTTGTATTATTATTCTGGAATTGATGCGCTTTGTTGGGTCTTTTCCAAACTACCTATCTGCATTGAGATAGCAGGTGAGATAGACTATTCAAAAGCGCGGAGCACACAAAGGCAAACAGCGAGGTTGCCAACTTCTCCGAATTAGGCTACGGAGGTTGCTGTACCTATTAGTGATGCGCTATTAGTTTAAGATGAGATTTCTGTGCTATTGTCTTCGGAATCCTCCTCAGCGGAGAAGCGGCTCATCATATCAGCATTGCACTCGCCCTCTGGGTGCACTCTTTGGAGTGGCAAGTTGAGCGCAATGGATTCGTAAATATCCCATGCTGTGTCGTAGTGAGTCTGCGAGAAGGGAATGACAATCAGATCTGCATCTGTGTTGTTATCATCATCATCATAGCCCACTCGGAGTTGTTCATCGAAAACAACAGGGATTGTGGTAGGTTCTAGACAGCGATCGCACGCTACTACTACACTACCCTCACCCTTATAAGAGAAAAGATAGGTTTCACCGGCACCATATCGTACGTGCATTTCAACAGTGACATCGCCACCGAGGATTTCATCTTGCTCTAAAGCAGCAAAATACTCATTGTCGAGGTGAAGTGTGCGTGTTACAGCTTCGCGCTGAACGCTACGCAGTGGGACTATGTATGCGTCTTTACTAGACATATCGAGTGCAAAGGTACGTCTTTTTTGTGAAACGAATAAGTTTTTTCGATACAAAAATAAGGTGACAAGGCTAAAAAATGCCTTGTCACGAGATTGTTAGGGGATTTTTGCGAACAAAATGCTCCTTGCAAAGGGCTTACTTGTTCATTTTCATCAAGAATTCTTCGTTAGAACGTGAGTCTTCAAGACGCTTTTTCACAAAGTCCATGGCCTCAACGCTACTCATATCACCAATAAACTTGCGGATGATGTACATGCGGTTGAGTGTATTTTCTTCGAGAAGAAGATCGTCGCGGCGTGTGGAACTTTGAATGAGATTGACAGCAGGGAAGATGCGCTTGTTGGCAAGGGTGCGGTCGAGTTGCAATTCCATGTTACCTGTTCCCTTGAATTCTTCAAAGATGACTTCGTCCATCTTGGAACCTGTGTCAGTGAGTGCTGTGGCAATGATGGTGAGCGAACCTCCGTTTTCGATGTTACGTGCGGCACCGAAGAAGCGTTTGGGCTTTTGGAGTGCATTGGCATCGACACCACCGGTAAGGATTTTTCCAGAAGTAGGCGCAACGGTGTTGAAGGCGCGCGCAAGACGCGTGATGGAGTCGAGGAAGATGACCACATCATGACCACATTCTACCATACGTTTTGCTTTTTCCAATACCATTTGAGCGATGCGCACATGATGCGTGGCGGGTTCGTCGAAGGTAGAGGCGATGACTTCTGCATTGACGGTGCGCGCCATATCGGTGACTTCTTCTGGACGCTCATCGATGAGGAGCATCATGAGATAGGTGTCGGGATAGTTGGCGGCTATGGCATTGGCAATTTGCTTCATCAAGATGGTTTTACCCGTCTTGGGTTGCGCTACAATGAGTGCGCGCTGCCCCTTACCGATGGGTGAAAACAAATCGACAGTGCGACAAGCAAGGGGGGCATTGGGTTGCGTGGAAAGTTTGAATTGTTCGTCTGGGAACAATGGGGTGAGGTGTTCGAAGGCGATGCGGTCGCGCACTTGATGGGGTTCTAGGCCATTGATGCGCTCGATGCTGGTGAGTGCGAAATACTTTTCTCCTTCTCGGGGCACTTTCACTTTACCTTCAACGACATCGCCCATTTTGAGGGCATAGTTGCGCACTTGCTGTTGGGTGACAAATATGTCGTCTGGAGAAGGCATATAATTGTAGTCGGAGGAGCGCAAGAAACCTGAACCCTGTGGAGATATTTCGAGTACTCCACTTCCTTCGATGATAACATCTTGTTGCACAGGGGGAGGTGCAACGGGAACTTCCGGAACTTCCTGTGCATCCACACGATTCAACAACTGTGGATTTACCAACGCGTCATCCTTGAACTTGCGGAAACGAGGTGTTTGTACGGGTTCTCCACTTCCATAATAAGAAGTTTCTTGCGGCTCGGAGATGTAATTAAAATCAAGACTATCGATGACGGGTACGTCTTCGACGATAATGAAAATCTCCGGACGGCGCGCTATCTAAAACGGGTAAGTGCGCAATGCTGCGCTGTTGGAAATTTTGAGAAAGAGTAGCGAGTGGATTGTGCAGTGCAGGGTGTCGCTCTGACTCTTCCGCTTGTTTTTCTTTCAGTTTTTCCTTTTGTTCTCCCTCTTGTTCTTGCTTGTTTTTCTTTGTCCTTTTCCAAAACGGACTCTGTGACAATGACCGCAGGTTGCTGACGCATTTGTTCTAAGATGAAATCGGGCAAGTCAGACAAGTCAGTGGGATCGATTGTAGGAGTTGCTTCTGCTTCAGCCATACTAGCGAGAACACCATTGCTTGCGGAATTTTCCTTATGTACCGCTGTCTCCTCTGTGTTTTGTGCAAAAGTATGAAAAGTGCTGGTGTTTTCCGCAGGGTCAGAGGCTGTGGCGTTGGTGGGCTGCTCTTGGTCTTCTTTCTCCAACAGAACAGTTTGTGCCTGTTTTTCTTGATGCAACAGAGATTTCTGACGAAAAATCATTTCTTCATAAGCCCTACGATGTTCAACCTCGGCTTTAGTGGGGCGTCCTCTTCTGCGCTTAGGAGGCTCGATGACCTGATCGGCATCTACAAGTGCCTTCACAGCTTCAGCTTCAGATTCGCGCGCCTTTGCAGCAACCATCTTTTTTTGCAGCACGTTCATCTTTCACACTATCAAATCGCTCACTGTTTCCAGCTTGACTTGCGGAATAAACGTGGTCTTGGCCATAGGAATTGATGCGCTTGCGTTTGGGAGCGGCTTCGACAACACTACCCACTTCATCAGCCTGAGCATCGATGATGTCATACACGAGTTGCTCGCGTATGCTACTAGTGTGGTTGGGCGTACTCATAGCAGTAGCCATCGATTGGAGTTCTTCGACGGACATTGCTAGAAGCTGTTCTTTTGTATATTTAGGCATAGAGGGAATATAAACTTCGTTTTTATTATGTCTCTCCATTCACAATCACTGCGAATGGTTGCTTTAATGAGAATATATAAAGGTGTGGAGAGGACTGTTCTTCAGAAATATTATTCTTCAGAAATAAGAATCAAGATGATGGTTCTGTTGTCAAAAAAGCGATTCTCACCGCAACAGTTATGCAATACTGACGTATTGTTGTAGACTGTTCATATGACTTGAACAAAAAACACAAGGTTTTCAGCTGCAAAAATAAAACAAATCTCTCAATTATGCGAATTTACTCCTCACTTTTTTGTAAATTCGCTTCATAAAATTCCGATTTATGGCTACTCCCTACCTTGATATACAGAATTTAACCAAAAGTATTGGTGATTTAATCCTCTTCGAAGATCTTTCTTTTAGCGTTGCTGAAGGACAGCACGTGGGACTTATTGCTCGCAACGGAGCAGGAAAATCAACCTTGCTTGGACTGATTGCAGGAAAAGACACCGCTGACTCGGGAGATATTGTTTTTCAAAAAGGCATTCGTGTGGGTATGCTGGAACAAACTCCTGAATTTGACCCTGAGATGCCGGTGAAAAAGGCGGTTGCGAGTCGTTTGAAAGCTGAATATGCTTCGCTCCTCATTGCTGATGAGGGGCAGTCTTTGCAAGCACATACGGATGCTTTCGATGCTGATGAGGAATGGACGGAGGTGCAACTCCGCGCGCAACAAATTCTCACTCAACTGAAAATCACTCAACTGGATAAACCTGTTGGTTTGTTGTCAGGAGGACAACAGAAGCGCGTGGCTCTGGCTTCAGTGCTCATTGCTAATCCCGACTTGCTCATTCTCGACGAACCCACCAACCATCTGGATTTGGAGATGATTGAATGGTTGGAGAAATATCTGCAACGCAACACTAAAGCTCTCCTCTTGGTGACGCACGATCGCTATTTTCTCGACCGTGTGTGTCAATCTATTGTGGAGATTGATCAGCAAACGGCATATAGTTATAAGGGAAATTATGCCTACTATTTGGAGAAACGCGACGAACGCATTGCGGCTACCAATGCTAACATTGACAAAGCGCGCAATCTCTATCGCAAAGAACTCGACTGGATGCGCCGACAACCGCAGGCACGTGGTCACAAGAGTCGTTCGCGCAAGGAGGCTTTTTACGAACTCGAACAACAAGCGAAACGACGCACTGAGGAACGCGCTGCGCGACTTAATGTGAAGGCTGGATACATTGGTTCTAAGATTTTTGAGGCTGAATATGTGTCGAAAACTTTTGAGGATGGTATCGTTATTCTCAAAGATTTCTACTACAATTTCTCGCGCTTTGAGAAAATGGGTATCGTGGGAAACAATGGAACGGGGAAAAGTACGTTCATCAAAATGCTCCTTGGGGAAGTTCCTCCCTCTAGTGGGCGTTTTGTGGTGGGAGAAACCGTGAAATTTGGCTATTTCTCTCAAGATGGTTTGCCGATTGATACGCAGATGAAAGTGATTGATGTGGTGCGTAATGTGGCTGAAACGGTGGATTTGGGAGGAGGTCGCCACCTCACGGCAATGCAATTTCTTACCCACTTTTTGTTTCCTCCAGCTCGTCAACAAGATTATGTCTACAAACTTTCCGGAGGTGAGCGACGTCGTTTGCAACTCTGTTTGGTGTTAATGCAAGCTCCGAACTTCCTCATCCTTGACGAACCGACGAACGATCTTGACATTGCTACGCTCCAATTGCTCGAAGAGTATTTGGCGAGACTTCCGTGGGTGCGTCATTGTGGTGAGTCACGATCGCTATTTTATGGACAAGGTGGTGGATCATCTTTTGGTTTTCAAAGGCGATGGTGTGGTAGACGATTTCCCAGGAAACTACACACAATATCGTGATTATCTCCAAATTAAAGAGAAAGAGGAGGTAAAGGAACGCAAAAGAACAACGAAATGAGTCTACAGATTCTCGCAAACCCGTGCACGAAGGTAGTGATCGCCGCCGTAAACTCACCTTCAAAGAACGCAGAGAGTTTGAGCAACTTGAAGCAGAAATTGAAACTTTAGAAACTGAAAAAGCAAACATCCACGAGAATCTTTCTTCTGGAACAATCTCTGTGGACGAAATCACTGTACTCTCCAAGCGTCTTCCACTCTTGGAAGAGGAATTGGAGGAAAAATCAATGCGCTGGCTCGAACTTTCCGAATTTGCTTAGCAACACATCAACTTCTATTATATATATAGAAGAAGACGTTTATAGAAATACCGAAACCGTCTAACGTATAATTTCTAACGTCTAATCTCTATTCCCACGATCCACGTCGTGGCGAACAGAAAGGGGCTATGACCCCTAACGTCTAATTTCTAACCTCTAATTTCTAACGTCTATTCTCTATTCCCTCGAGCCACATCGTGGCGAGCAGAAAGGGTCTATGACCCCTAACGTCTAATCTCTATCATTTGAAACCACTAGCCGAACGCCTACGTCCCACCTCTCTAACCAACTACATCGGTCAAACACATTTGGTCGGTGAAGGAGCTGTATTGCGCCGAATGATAGAGAGCGGACGCATCTCATCCTTCATTCTCTGGGGACCTCCAGGAGTGGGGAAAACCACTCTCGCAAAAATCGTAGCTTCCACCCTCAATGCACCGTTTTACACACTCAGTGCAGTCACCAGTGGAGTGAAAGAAGTGAGAGAAGTCATCGCCCAAGCCAAAAACCAACAATTCTTTGGTTCCACCAATCCCATTCTCTTCATCGACGAAATCCATCGTTTCTCCAAATCCCAACAAGACTCTCTCTTAGCGGCGGTAGAAACAGGAGAAATCACGCTCATTGGAGCCACCACAGAGAATCCCTCTTTCGAAGTCATTCGTCCCCTACTCTCTCGCTGTCAAGTGTATGTGTTGCAACACCTCAACGAAACAGAACTCCTGCAACTCGTGGAACACGCCACACAACACGACTTATTACTCAAAGAGCGCAAGTTTGAAATCAAAGAGACGGAAGCACTCCTGAGATTTAGTGGTGGAGACGCGAGAAAGCTCCTCAACATCCTTGAACTTCTCGTCAATGCCACCGAAGACGAAGCAACTATTCTTATCGACAATGCCACTGTCACCCATCGTTTGCAGGAAAATCCGATGGCTTATGACAAAGAAGGAGAACTCCACTACGACATCGTCTCAGCCTTCATCAAGAGCATCAGAGGAAGCGACCCCGATGCTGCCATATATTGGTTAGCACGAATGATAGCTGGAGGAGAAGACCCCAAGTTTATAGCCCGTCGTCTAGTCATCAGTGCAAGCGAAGACATCGGTCTCGCAAATCCCAACGCGCTACTCATAGCGAATGCCGCCTTTGATGCCGTCAATAAAATAGGATGGCCGGAAGGACGCATCCCACTCGCAGAAGCCACCATCTATTTGGCAACTTCTCCCAAATCCAATTCTGCTTATAATGCCATCAACCGCGCACTCGCCTTTGTAGAACAGTCGGGCAACATTCCTGTGCCACTTCATCTGCGCAATGCACCAACCTCTCTGATGAAATCCCTCAACTACGGCACGGACTATCAATATCCGCACGACTATCCACAGCATTTCGTTCCACAACAATATCTCCCCGAAACTATCCAAGGCACACAATTCTGGCAACCTGCAGACAACGCTGCTGAAGTTCGCCACCAATCATGGCTCTCGCAATTGTGGCACCGTGAGGAATAACCACTTTCATCTGCAAAACAACCACGTTGCTTTGTTCTATGTCTTATCTATTTAAGGAATAACCGACAACATTCATCTTATGCGAATCGTACAAATGCTTGAATTGGAGCAAAATCCAGAACTCATCCGTCAATATCGCTATTTTCATTCTCCCGAAGGCATCTGGCCAGAGATTCTCCAAGGCATCAAAGATAGTGGTATTTTAGAAATGGAAATCTACCTCTTAGAGCATTATCTCTGCATGATTGTAGACCTCCCAGAACACCTTTCGTGGGAAGAAGCTATGGAGCGCATGGCTAAAGCACCACGACAAACTGAGTGGGAAGCCTTCGTTGCTCAGTTTCAACGTGCTGCGGCCAATGCCCGAAGCGATGAAAAATGGCAACGTATGGAACGCATCTTCCATCTCTATCCCAATGAGCAACCCTAACTAGCCGAACAGTTCACCAACTACTCACACCTCTTTTGCAGAAAAATATTTTTCCTGCACCAACCGCATCACCTCTGCTGGTTTGTTTGCATCAAACCAACGCACTGACGTGTCTTTGTTGAGCCACGTCATTTGTTTTTTAGCAAAAACGCGCGTATTCTTTCTCATCCGATCGAGCGCCATATCCAACGGCCATTCACCATCGAAATAACGAAAAATTTCCTTGTACCCCACTGTGTTGAGCGCATTGAGTTCGCGAAAAGGCAACACCCGTTTCGCTTCCTCCAAAAAACCTTGTTCCACCATTTGAGAAACACGCACATTGATGCGTTCGAACAACTCTTCTCGAGGACGTTGCAAACCTATTTTTATAACCTCAAAAGGTCGCTCTTTAGGTTTTCCCGTGAGCAATTCACTCACTTTCTGCCCACTCTCATAGATAATTTCGAGCGCGTGCACCACCCGCTTAGCATTCTGCGTGTCCACACGCGCCATATATTCGGGGTCGCGCTCCTCCAGTTCTCTCAGTAGCGCAGGCAGTCCCTCTGTTTCTAAACGTGCATAAAGATGGTTGCGCACTTCTTCCGAAATTGTGGGTAAAAGGTCTATGCCACGACACAGCGCATCAACATACATCATGCTTCCTCCACTCACCACCAGCGCATTGTGCGTTTCAAAGTGCTTTTGACAAATGGCAAGCGCCTCTTCCTCAAATCGCGCAGCACTGTAATAGTCAGTCAAGGCAAGATTTCCCACAAAGTGATGCGGCACACGCGCCAATTCTTCAGCTGTCGGAGCAGCTGTTCCAATGGGAATATCAGCAAACATTTGTCGAGAGTCAGCACTGATAATGGGACAACGCAAAAACTCAGCCATTTGAAGGCTGAGTTCTGTTTTTCCCACAGCGGTAGGCCCTGTGAGTACAAAAAGTATGGGTCGAGATGCTTTCATCTAAAAAGAAGGACTATCAGATATTTCAAAACCCTCAAAGTCAATTTCATCAGAGTTGAAGGAGTCAATGCCGAAATCATCGAAATTATCGGAATTCCCCTCCACACTGGGAGCTATGGAGAAATCAATTTCAGCAATTTGTTGAGGAGCATCTCCCACAGATTTCACCACTTCAGCCTCACCACTTCCGGGCAACTCGTCACGAAGACAGAGAGAGAACACACGGTCGTTGAATGGGTCGAACACATATTCCAAATTAGTGATACCCTTGTCGAGGAATTCATTCAATGCTGTGTCTGCCATCGTGTAGAAATCCACCTCCGCGTCCGAAGAATCATGAACATCCTCGCGTGTCACTTGTTCGCCGCGTTCCCATTCATCATTGCAGATGAAAAATGAAGTCATTTGATCGTCAGGATAACCACAACTTTTGAGCAGCACATTGCTCAAATCGAGAAAAGTGGCATCATCGTCTATAAGAATTTCGCGACGGAAGTCATCCACTTCATCGCTGACCACTCTAATGAGATATTGCATAATTGAGAAATTCAGTTTTTATCGTCCAATGAAACCACGTTTAGAGTTGACCAAGAAGTCTATCAAATAGTCCACTTCTTTGCACTTAGGCACAGTGGTACGGATTTCTTCGATGCGTTCGTTGAAAAGTTTTGAGTTTTGGTAGAGAATCAAATAAGCTGAGTGCAACGCATTGATCACCTCCATAGGGAAATTTCTACGTTTGAGTCCCACCATATTCAGACCGCAATAAGCCACAGGTTCGCGCGATGCGATGCAGAAAGGAGGCACATCTTGTGGAGTGCGCGTGCCGCCGCCAATCATCACATAAGAGCCGATGTGGCAAAATTGGTGCACCAACACGTTAGCAGACAAGATGGCAAAGTCATCAATCACCACTTCTCCAGCAATTTTACTAGAATTTCCAATGATACATCCATTGCCGATGTTGCAGTCGTGCCCCACGTGCATTCCCTCCATCAAGAGGTTGTTACTTCCCACCACAGTCTTTCCTTTAGCCGCTGTGCCACGGTTGATGGTCACATTCTCACGAATCGTGTTGTTGTCACCCAATTCCACAGTCGTTTCTTCTCCGCGGAACTTCAAGTCTTGAGGCACAGCACTAATCACAGCACCTGGAAAGAACGTGTTGCCACTGCCAATGCGCGCGCCACTCAAGATGGTCACAGAGTTCATCAACTTATTGTTGTCGCCTAGCACCACATTGGCATCGATGTAGCAGAAAGGACCTATTTCACAGTTCTCACCGATTTGCATCGGGATGAATAAAAGCTAGAGGAGAAATCATAGGTTCTAAGTGTGTTAAGAGAACAAATGTTTGAATTTGGCACGCACCATACGAGCAAATTTATTGTTGGCATCGTGACCAGGACGAATGGCAATGATGCGTCCTTTGATGGGACGACCTATTAGTGCCATATCACCAATGATGTCGAGCAATTTGTGACGAGCAGGCTCATTGTCCCATTTGACAGGACGTTCTTGCAAATAGCCTAGATGCGACGCATCAAGTCGACGCACGCCCAAAGTTTCTGTGAGTTTATCAAGACGCTCCTGCGACATCATGCATTCGTAGATGACCAACGCGTTGCTCAAGTCACCTCCCTTGATGAGCCCCATATTGAGCAAAGCTTCAATCTCACGCACAAAAACAAAAGTGCGTGCTGAAGCGATTTCCTCGGGAAAGTCTGACATATGCTCTAAGGTCGCACTTTGTCGTTGCACAAACTGACTATCAGGAAACTCTATCGTAGAGTCGATGGCAAAGCGATCGGCAGGTTGCACGCGCAAGCAAGAACCAGAGATTTCGTCGTAATACTCAAAGGGTTCGTTAATTTCTAGATAATTGCGAGGAACACCTTGATTTTCGAGTCCTACCTTTTGGATTTGTTCCACATAGAGAATGGAACTTCCATCGAGAATAGGAAACTCGGGACCATTCACCTGCAGCAAACAGTTGTCCACTCCAAGTGCAACGAGAGCTGCCATAGCGTGTTCGATGGTCGAAACGCGGCATTCAGGAGTGCCCACCACCGTGCCTCGAGAAGTGTCAATCACGTTTTCAGCGAGTGGCTCAATGATAGGTTGACCTTCTAAATCAACACGCTGTATTTGTAGCCATGATTGGCAGGAGCGGGTTGAAAAGTCAAAGTTAGTTGAAGGCCAGTATGCAATCCTTTTCCTTGCAAGGAGAAGGGTGCTTTAAGGGTATGTTGCATAATTATTATGTCTTACGTTTAGCACAAACTTATCGTCCCAACTGAGACTTTAGTTCGTCGAGTTCTTTGCGGAGTGCAAGCATTTCTTTGCGCATATCAGGCAATTGCTTGAACACGGCACTGGAGAGCGCGAAATTCTTCGCATTGATGGCTGGTGTGCCCATCACAGGCGCACCATTGTTGCGCGCAGTGTGGATGCCAGCTTGTGCGCCAGCTTGCATGCCATCGGGCAAATGCAAATGACCAGCCACACCCACTTGTCCGCCAAACATGCTCCAAGCACCCACTTTCGTGCTACCAGCCACGCCCACTTGCGCAGACATCACGGTGTGCGCACCAACTTCCACGTTGTGCGCTATTTGCACCAAGTTGTCCAATTTCACTCCTTGGCGCACAATTGTGCTGCCCATGGTGGAGCGATCCACACAACTGTTTGCACCGATTTCCACGCGATTTTCGAGGGTGACGATGCCTATTTGTGGGATTTTCTCATAGCCTTCAGCCGAGGGAGCAAAACCAAAGCCGTCTGCGCCAATGACGCATCCGCTGTGCAAAATAACTTCATTACCGATTTTGCAACCACGATACACACTCACATGGGGGTAAAGCACACAGTTTTCACCGACTTCACTCCCCTCTTCGAGCACCACATGGCTGTAGATTTGCGAGCCACTACCCACTGTCACTCCATCGCCAATCACGGCAAAGGGAGCCACATAAACATCTTCGCCCAATGTGGCTGTGTCACTGACAAAAGCCAAAGGATGCACCCCACTACGCTTCTGCGTCATACTCTCATAGAGCGACAACAATTTAGCAATAGATTCGTAAGCATTCTTCACGCGAATGAGTGTGGCCGAAGTGGGTTGTTCAAGCACAAAATCTTGATTGATCAAGACGATACTCGACTGCGTTTCATAGAGGTGGTGCGCATATTTGGGATTGGCCAAAAATGAGAGGGCACCAGGCTCTCCTTCTTCTATTTTTGCGAAGGTTTTCACCACTGTTTCGGGGTTTCCCTCCACAGTTCCTTCTAAATAGGTGGCTATTTGTTGAGCGGAAAATTCCATTATATCATTATTCTATAACTGCAAATATACTATTTCTCTCTCAAACAAAGAAAAAAATATCGGCTATTTCTTTGTTATTCATCCGTGGAAAAGTCTTTTTTGGCGTATTGGGCTTTAGAAAGGCCATACAAAGAAGTGAAACAAATGGCCTTTGGTCTGAACATTTGACACTCATCGTATATCCTCTCACTATCGAGAAAAAGTACAAGCATTTTCTTAGTAAAACGACGTGTCATTTCTCATAAAACAACGTGTCGTTTCTCATAAAACAACGTGTCACTTTTCATAAAACGACAGTTGGGAATAAGTTGGAAATCTATAGAAAGATGAATTGTAAAATAACGATAATTACTTGTCTACGCGCGTACGCGTACGTACACATAACAGGAGTTTTATCATTTTTGCTGTCACAAGTGTCACACTTACCTTTGTAACACACTAAATACGAAGAATTTACACACTCATCTTGAAGAGTTTTAACAAACAAGCGAATTGAGTACGCATAAACTAATGGAAACGACATTGAAAACCGAGTGTTCCATCCTTCCGTTTTGCAGAATTCTACTTCGCGTTTTCTCTCTTTTTTTCCTCATGTGTGACACTTGTGACAGCAAAAAAACAAAACTGCGGTTGGAAACGTGCGCGACGCGCGTACGCGTGAGAACCGTTCACCATTTTGCCATCGCACTTTTATTTCTCCTCTTGATATGCAGCAGATTGGCCATCATAAACACCGACTTTTGCAACATACGCCTAACAAATCAAAGGACTCTTGTAGCAAAAACTTCACTTTTTCGCGATTTTTTCCCTCTTTGGGGCAATATCTTCCCATATACTTATAGGGACAGTATCCAAATAAGCGTGCCACCATTTTACATTCTACTTTCACGGCGAAAGCCACTCCAATATACCACCCCATATGCCACTAAACTCATTGCCCTTCTATCAACTCAAGCTGCATCAGCAGAGCCACCTTCACCCAATGAAGGTGATAGGTAGGGTTAAACCCAAAGGAGATGCTGCAAAAACGAGTTTTGCAACACCTCCTTGGCGTTAAGAATTAGAAATTAGAACCTTTGAGGAATTTCACTCAAACCGTTCCACAACCTTAGTTTCGCTTTGAGGAGCAGGGAGATACCAGTTGCTAGGTGTCAGCAATTTGCCGTACAAATTACCTGTCAACGTGGGTTGCTCATAAGGTTTGAGCTTTAGGTCACGACGAGAAACCAACCAAGCCAACCAAGAGTTTTCGGCAACTTCATCCTTAGCTAGGTTGCGGTGACGTTGGATGCGCATCAGGTCGAAGAAACGTGTTCCCTCAAAAGCGGATTCCAAAGCCATTTCATCAGCGATGATGGTTTCCACTGCAGCAATTTCTTCTTCAGAAGGAACAAGCGGGGTGAACTTGTAGAACACGCGCTTGAATTCGTAATCATCTCCCGTCGCAGTGGTTCGCTTAAGAGGAGAAGGAACAGAGTCTTCCACCATTTCGACTTTAGTGGATAGTTTGGGCAGAGGAATAGTTTTGCCTTGGCGCGCAGCCTCATCCACGATGCGTTGCGCTACCACTTTGTTATATACCCAAACAGTATCTGCGTCTGTCATAGGACCACAACCTGCTTCGTGGATGCCTACAATGTTACGGTTGATAGTAGAAGTTGAGATAAGGCTTACCCTTCGCACGTTGGAGGGTGCTCAAATCTATGGAATTGGCTCCATGACGTGTAGCGGCAAGAGCAGGAGTGATGGATACCGTGATAGTGGATAAATCTGCCTTCGTATTGTCGGTAAAGGTTGAGTCATCCTTGAAGTCTTCGACTATACGTGGCACAGAATTGAGTGTCAAACCGCTACGCAATACATCGAAAGCCATACGAGGATATCCAGCACGATTGATGGCTTCTGCATATTTCAACAAGATGGTGCGCACACGATAGAGCGGAATGCCGTAATTAAAACCAAATGCTCGAGGAGGAACCACAGCGTCAATTGAGTTGACAAACGATGGAGAGAATTTGTGAATGAAGCGCATCTTATTGCCTTCCTCAGTTTTCACCATTGGTGCACTAAGACTAGCACGTAAATCGCCTAATGCAGGATACTTCAACTCCTTGACTTTCTCACCACGAGCGTCTTCAAAAGTGGTGTAGACGAAAACTTGGTTTTGGTTGAGACTGAGATAAGCATTAGAAGGAGCGACTTGACGATGACGTTCATCAGCTTTTACAGAGATGCTACCTGATGCAGTAGTCACCTCCTCCGTCTTACCAGAAGCATTGGTTTGCTTACCAGTAGTACGCGCTGAGGTAGACTCTGTAGCAAATCCATAGATTTCAGGAATACGCGTGAGCACCTGTCCAAAAGAGTTGTTGGCAGCAGAAGGCATAGCAGTCACCATCTCACCGACATTTTCTGTTTGTGAGAAGATAGAAGACCACTTGCTTTCTCCTGAATACTTTCCTTCACGCCCTTGGTCTATGGGGAAACCTTTGGCCACGGCAGTTACGGTCTGTTTGGAGTAAATGTCCAAGAAAGTGTGGTAGTGAGTGGCTGCCTTTTCGTAGTCTTGTGTGCCTTTACCGCGAAGCAAATAGAGGTCACCGTAGATGAGATCTCCATAAAAGACAGTGAGACCTTGTGCAAATTGCCCGAACCGGTGGAGAAGTTGGGATAATTGATGTAGCCTAACGCTCTACTATAAGCATAAGCTTGCTTGAGCCCACCGTCTTTCTCTAGTTTCTCGAGCAAATTATCTGCATCTACAGTGCCAAGAGGAGGATTGGTTTCCCATCCGGTGTTGGCATTGGTGACGGGATCTACAATGAAAGGCACTTTCCCATATTGCTGCACCAATTGGAGATACGTCCATGCGCGCACAAGTTGCACTTGCGCCATTTCGCGGCGCATGAAGTAGGCATTGTTGCGCAAGGCCATAGAGTCGGCTTTCGCCAAATAGAAGTTGCACTGATTGATTACCTTATAGTAGGCTGCACGATTGAGCAAACGGCTGCTACCATCGGAAAGGTCACCAAAGTTGATGATATTGTTGATGGAGTCGGAGGTGAACTCTGTGGGAGTAACTAAGTCTCCTCTCAACTCACCGAGCAGAATGTTCTGCTCTACTACACCTTGAAGGTTGCGAAGAATGCCGAAATAGAAATTGACAGTGTCTTTGCCTGAGAAGTTCTCGGCATAACGGTCGATATTTGGAGTAAGCATATCTTCGCAAGAGGTGGTGAGCGCACCAAAGCCTACGAGGGCAAAAATCAGCGATAGAAATGATTTCTTCATGATGATGAAGTGTTGTATCGATAGTGAATGATGGAAGAGTGTCGGAGGAGGTGCAAGCAAGTTCGCCATGATTGACGACACTTGCTGCACTCTTCCTTGTGACGACTCTAGGGAGAATTAGAGATTGATGGTCAAACCGAGATTGAAGCTGCGATATTGTGGCAACAAACCAGCATCAATGCCTTGATAGAGCACGCCATTTCCAGCGGTTACTTCAGGATCGCTACCTAAGTATTTGGTGAGCGTGAAGACATTGTTGGCTTCGCCCCATACAGAAAGGCCTTGTAACCAAGAATAACTGATGGGAAGTTCGTAGCTAAGACGCACTTGTTTAAGTTTGAGGTAGGAGCCATCTTCAATCCAACGATCAGAGAAACGCTCATTATTCACCCAGAAGAGTGATTCGGCGCTCATCACGCGAGGTTGATTGGTGACATGACCTTCTCCTCTCCAACGATTGACAACAGCTGTGGTTTGGTTCCAGATGTTGTTGCCGCTTTCGAGTTGCATGCGCTGATAGTTGTAGACGTCATTACCCAAAGAGTATTTGAAATTGACATCGAGGGTGAAGCGCTTGTAATTCAAAGTGGTGAAGATGTTACCATAAAGATCGGGATTGGGATCACCAATCTTCACACGGTCGGCTTCGTTGATCCAACCATCTCCGTTTTGGTCTACGAAATGCACATCGCCTGCGCGGAAATCGCGAGAAGGATGAGAGGTGAGTCCGGTGGGATACTTCAAGCCTGCGGCTTGCGCTTCTTTGGTTGTAGCAAATACGCCTGCTGTTTTGTAGCCATAGAAAACACCTGCGGCTTCACCGACCATAGTGAGGATGTTGTCCTTGCCATAGACGGAACTGGTGTAACCTTTCACAACTTGCTCTCCCACTTTATGAGCTTTGTCATCGAGTTTATAAGAGCGAATAATGTTGTTTTCCGTCTCGGGAAGTTTGGTAATTTGGTTCTTATAGTGAGCAACACTGAAACCAAGATTCCACTTGAAGTCTTTATGGTTGATGAGAACTGCATTGACATTGAGACTTGCTCCCACGTTGGTGAGTTCACCATCATTGCTCCATTGGCGTTCCACACCAGTGATGTCACTCACATTGCGACGTGTGAGGAGGTTTGTGGTGAGAGAGCGGAACACTTCTGCACCAACTGCAAGACGATTGTGGAACATATTGAGTTGCAAACCAGCATTCAAACGATGGGTGGTTTCCCATTGGATTTTGGGATTCTCAATGTTGGCCAATTGCAAAGAAGTGGCACGATCCAAGAACTTGATGTTTTCGAAGTAAGTGCGCGCTGCATAGTAATCGACAGCATCGTTACCACTAGATTCATAACCAGCGGTGAAGCGGGCATAGTCAATGAAGTTGACTTTGAACCAGTCTTCGTTGCTGATCACCCAACCTGCTTGCAAAGAGGGGAAGAGTCCCCACTTCACACCTGCTATCTTGATGCCGCTTTCTGCTTGTTTACCGAAACGAGAAGAGCTTTCGGCTGATGCAGTGAGTTTCACAAAATAGCGGTTGAGGTAGTTGTAGTCAGCATTGGCATAGTAGGCAATGTTCACCCAACGGTCGTTCACACCATCATTGTTGAGATATTGCAAACGATAGCTCAAGTTAGGTGTCTTGTCGCTACCATTGTTGTAACCCTCTGAATTACTATCTGAATAGGTGTAAGAAGCAAGACGAACGCCACCGAAAGCATCCCATTGGTGCTTGCCGTAATTCTTAGACCATTCTAAGCGGAGGTCGTTGGTGAGGGTGGTTTCTTTGCCAAACTGAGAACCGATAACGTTTTGCACCATTCCCAGGCCGTTGACGGGCTTCTCGGGGGTACCATTGCGAGGCATAAAATACTTCTCGTTGCTACGATTGAGCAAATAAGCAAAGCGGTTGCTCACCACCAAATTCTTGTTGATTTGATAGCGAGGAGCTACGTTGAGCAAGAATTGAGTTTGCTCTTGGAAGTTTTTGTTGTCGCCTTCTCCGTTTTGGAGCACCCAATAGGGATGTGCAAGCCCTGCAAAACCGAATCGTTCTGCAAAGGTGAAAGGATTGTTGAGATCGCTATACTTTTCACCTGTATAGACTCTGTTGTTGTGCACCAATCCGAGTTTGTTATTACCTAAATAGCGGAGATAATAAGCATAAGGATCGATGAAGGGGGCTTGAATAGTACCCAACACGTTAGGTGAAGCGATGTTCTTGCGATCGTAGTTTTCAGCCCATCCGTTGTCGCGCAAATTGTTGGCATTGCGCACATAGGCCATATCGATGGCTGTGGTGAAACCGTCAAAGAGGTTGATGTCGGTGTTGAAGCGGATGTTGAAGCGGTTGAAGCTGTTGTTCTTCGCAGTAGCATCGCTTTGTGTGTAGCCTAATGAGAGGCTATACATCGCAACTTCGTCACCACCTTGCACATTGACACGATAGTTTTGTGTGAAGGCTGTTTTGTAGAGTTCCTTTTGCCAGTCAGTGTCGTTGTGATAAAGTTGATAATACACGTATCCTTTATCTTCATTGAGAAAAGGAATCAACATATCGCTGGAACGGAACTTAGCTTCTGAAGTTGTGCCCAAACTCTGATAAGTAGTTTTTATATTGTTGGGCATTCATCACAGAGTAAGCACGTGGTGCTTGTTCGAAACCGCCATAAGCGCGGAAGTTGATGCGCGTAGCCATAGAATGTCCGCGCTTGGTGGTAATCAAGATGACACCGTTGGCACCTTCTGAACCATAGAGTGCCGTACCATTGTGCATCACTTCAACTTTCTCAATGTCTTCGGTGTCGATGAGATTGAAGATGTTGTTGAAGAAACCTTGGTGAAGTGTGTTGCGGTTGTATTGCATGTCCCACACCACTCCATCGACAACGACTAGAGGTTGTGCGTTGGTGTTGAGGGAATTGATGCCATTGATGAAGAGGGCTGCACCTTGACCGCGCAAACCTCCGCGGTTGATGCTGCGCACGGCTCCTGCAAGACGTTGCTCGAGGTCGTTTTCAACAGAAATAGCACTGGACTCCTCTATACGCTGAGTGTAGGTTTGAAGAATCGGAGTGCGATTTTCGTAGAGTGAGGGAAGTTGACTACTGTAGAGGTAGACGGTATGCTGTGCTTCTCCACGAAGTCCAACTTGCACTCCGTTGTAGCCATCAGTAGCGACGTAGAGTGAAGTGACATGTTCTGGTACACTGATAGTGTATTCACCTTTTTCGTCGGTGAGTGCACTATAAAAACGATTGTTTAGCGCTTGCACTCGCACACCTCCTAAAGGTTGACGAGTGGCTGCATCATAAACTACACCTTTCACCTCTTTCATTTGGTAAACAGGCTTGGATGTAACTTTTTTCTTGGCAGCCACCTGAGTGCTATCGCTCACATCTGCTGCTTGTGCATTGAGCACGCACGCGCCCGATAGCACAAAGAGGCTAACTCCACAACGAAGGGCTGTTTGCATCATTGTATTGCGATGATCGATATTCATAATCTTCGATGTTATATTTTAGATGGCTTATTGTCCACGATAGGGTTTGAGATTGATGGCAATGAAGTTGAGCGCGCGGCAACGAATAGAAGCTTCTCTACGACCTTTACCCTTCATCTTAATAATCAAGCGTGGGAAAGAATCGACATTAGAGGGTAGACCTATGTAAGCCTTGGGGAACTCAATATATTTGCCTAACTTAATGTAGTTGACTTTGCTTTGATCAAATTGAGGAGTACCATCTGCGTTCTTTACGTCTTGGTCGATGACGATTTCTTTCACCTGTTTTCCGTTTTCATCGATGAAATTAATCGTGTTGCCTTCGTCGTCTTGCACACTAGCGGTGAAATAAACACGCTCATCATTTGCATTAGGGAAGTCGAGGTCGACCTTTGAGGGCAACATCACCATCTCTACTTCATATTTTGTAGAGAAGACTTGAGGAAGACGCCAGTGTAATTCTGATTCAGAGCGTTCGTTGTCTATTTCAAAGCGAACGTAACTATTGTTGTAGATGTCCCCCTTAATACCGGTCATCTCGATTTCGCCTTTTTCATTCCTTACAGTATCGTGCTTTTCATCAAGCTTTGGACGATAGTTGTTGTAGTTGCCTTCTTCCAAATGAATGAAAGTGCCTGCTGTGCGGAAGTTTTTATGCGATAGAACTTTGAAGGCATTGAAAATGGCATACTCCTTGATTTCTTTCACCCAAGCGAAAGAGGGATCAAGGTCATAACGCGAGAGGCGATAGATGTAGCCATTGGATGCGCGATAGGGCTGAATTCCATTTAAGGCAGGATTCAACGAGCATTCAATGCACCTTTCTTTGCCGCACTGTTATAGAAAGTGACTCCGTAAGTAGAAATCAAGGAGTCGGCATGCTGAACATAGTTGTTGAGCTGAGCTGAATCTTTTGCATCGATGTTTTTCATGCGATAAGGTGCAAAAAACAGATTGAACGCAATGTTCAACTTAGTGTTGAGTTGTTGCAAAGAATCTGCCTTTGTCATCTTGGGGTTGGCTGCCCATGTTTCATCTAAACGAAAAGCTTGAGGGCCTTTACGTCCAAAGTCAGAACCATTCCACTCGTAGTTATAGCGTGCGCCGTATTTTACTATTTTAGAGAGTTTCTCGGTAGCTTCTTTCCATGCTTCATTGGTGGGAATGAATGCCACATAAGTGGAGTCTTCGTTGCGAATGCTGGCACCAGCACGATTCAACACTTCATTGTAGCGAATGTAAACACTATCAATGAAGACCATTTTGCCTTCTTCATTCAAAGAACCAGGTGTGGAAAGTGTATTACTGAATTCTTCGTGATTGATGACCTTGTCATTAATATAGGCATTGATACTCGTGAATCCAGCGTAATGACCAATATAGTCATAAATGTTGTAGGCGAAGGGAGATAAACCCTTCAAGTAATGTAAACTACCATTACTCGTAACAAGAGGACTGCCTGTGACAGGGACACTGTTGAATTGAGTCCCTGTGTAGTTGACATTCTTGTTGTTGAGAAGTTTGATTTCTTGACGACCAGTATTGCCTTCGTAGTTGAAACGTGCGAGGTGATTGGCTACTAATTGATTCCACACTTTATAGTTGAGGTCAAGAGCACGCAAACGTCCTTCGCTTGTTCCGGATTTAGCATAACGTTCAGCTTCATCAAGGGAATCATTCCATGCTTTTGCATTGAATGTGCCATTGACGGGAGCCCAAAGGGTAAAAGTTTGTGGTTGATTGAGCAATTCAGCAGCAGTGAGTGTTGCTTTGTGATCATTGTCTGCTTTAATCACCTTGGTGCGCTTGAGCAGAGTGGCAAAGTCAGACAACTGAGCATCGCTTTCGATGTTTTCCCAAAGGGTCTTGTCTGAGCCGAAATTATTTTTGATGTCGAAATGGTCATCACTGCAGGCTACGAAAGCGAACAAAGCAGATGATGCTAACACACTTCTTGAAATCCATCGGGTTATGTTATTCTTCATTTGATTTGAAAACTGAAGGTGGGAACATTTATATTCTGGTGGGGGTATCACTAGGATACCCACCACTCAAAATACATTTTACCATTGGTCTTCCGGTTCTGTACCATTAAAGACGCTACGGGGTACATATTCGAAATAGTCAGAGAAGAATTGCGCATCGCTCTGGTTGAGAGCCGACTTGAATCGGAGGTAATATGTCTTACCTTTCTCAAGACGTTGCACGGTGATGATGCGACGCAAAATTTCACCGCTACCTAAGTTGCGAAGATCTGTTTCACCCTTACCATCAGTAACAGTGAAGGAACGAGGTGCCTTCATCCAACCGCGGTTGCGCATATTCTTATCATTTCAGCATTGACGGATTCGTCTTTACCATCAATCACCCAACCGATATTGTCATTTCCTTTACCATTTTGACGCATATCAAGAGGTAGACCAGCAGGTATGAGATTGTTGGGACTGTCACCAAAATAGATTTGACACATACCACGAACAGAGTTGTTGGAACAGCCCATACGAATTTCATATACTCCATCGTTGGGTACTGGAGGAAGTTTAAGCACAAAGTCATAAACACCCAAAGCCATCAATTCATCACCTTGGTAGTCACGCCAACCGCCACCACCAACTACTGAAGAGTGGAGATATAATAAACGCGTGCTTTCGCTTGCATTAGTGATGTTGTTGAAATATCCACGAGGGAAATAGGCGTGCTGACGAGCAGAACGGCAACCATAAGAAAGCAATTCTGGCAAACAGGTGGTGATATCAAAACGAATGCGTTCACCACCAAGTGCTTTGCGTGAAGCATCGTCGAAGAGCAACACTTTGTTGATGGGGAAGTAATAACCATTGAGCGCATTGTTGTCGATGGTCTTGCCATTAACAACATTTTCAGCACTTACAAGGACACCTTCTTGCCTCACCTTTTGAATCTTCGTATAATCCGAAGGATTGTAGAGGGTGACACGGTTGATGTGGATGTTCTTATCCGCAGCTGTCTGAGTGATTTTAAGTATTTCTGGTTGCTTACCTACTGTTGTGAAATAGTCAGAAATATCAATAGAATACTTATTTTGCTGAGGATTGTAAGCATCACCATATTTGTAGCCCCATTCATTGAAGTGAGCCACAAATTGGTTATAACCTAAACGTCCCATCAAGAAGTGATAAGCGACAAACTTGTTGATGGCGTTTTCCTCGTTCGTGAGGTCGCCTGCAGCAGCATTTCCATATGCAGCTTCGCACTTAGAACGAATGGAAGCGATAATGGCGTCCATATTGCTGACGGTCTTACCATCAGCAGCCATCACGGGAGCAGGAACACCCCACTCTTTTGCAAAAACCTCATCGGTTTCTACAAAACCAGTGAATCCATAATAGCGGTGATCGGCTTCTTTAAAGCTTCCTTGTACAACAGGGAAATGACGAGGTTCAGTCTCGTGTTCCTTATTTTCGTAAGCTAAATCGATGCTTTCCACGAGTTTTTTGTCCCAGCCTGTTGCAGCCAAAAGACCTGCCATCACATTGAGGTTGCCGGCTTCTGAAATCAAATCAGGAAGATACTTGTCGGAAGGGGCTATCACGGTATTTACTTCATGCAAATAGCCATTGCTCAACTTGACGTCTGCCTTGACTACACGCGAAGAGCCATTGACTGAATAGTAGGTGTCAATCGGCTTTTTTGTGCTGTCGGTGAGCTGTTTGATGGAAATGGAACGATTGTTCAAATCGCCTTTTGGAAACGCACCATTTTCAGGGAAGTTAGGACTTTCATATGCTCCTTCACTACCATTATCGATGATACAACTATAAGCGATTCGTTGCGCCTGTTCATCTGTGAGATTGTCAATTGTTTTTCCTTCACCAAGAATTTGCTTCAAATAGACATTCATAGCAGAATCTGTGGGAGCAAAAATGGTGTAGTTGCCACGTGCAGACAATACAGATGCCAAAGCAGAAGCAGATTCTTTATTACCCAGTTTTACACGTTGAAGAATCTTGAAGATTTGTGAATACTGAGCATTATTGTGAAGATGGTCGGTAATTGTTTCTTCTTTGCTAATGGCGAAATTGCTAGAGTCGATGGTTTCTTTACAACTCTGCAAAGTGCCCAAGAATCCGAGACCGAAAGCAACCACGCAGCATACGTAGCAAACTTTTTTATGCTTAAACTATTCTTGTTCATAACTATTTAGTCGTTGGATTTAGGCATATACTTCTCCCAAGCTGGGTTTTGCACTAACTGTCCTTGTGTATTGCCGAAATAGTTTTTACCATTTACCTTAAGTTCGTCTACAAAAATAGGATTGTAGAGTGACCAAATGGATTGTAATCTATTGCGTACAGAAGTGGAAAGACCGGCAGACTCGAGGCCGCTTTTGTTTTTGTTAGTTTTACTATTGTACTTAAATTCGCAATCGCGAACAAGGTCGAACCAGCGTTTGCCTTCACCGAGAAACTCACGTTGACGTTCGAAAAGAACATAGCTAACTACATTATTTCCATAATCAGCATGTCGTTCATTCCAAGCCTCATTATACTTTTGCTCTTTCTTTTCATTTTCAGCTTGGTTTCGAGCATCATTTTCAAACTTATCAGAACGAATACGCTTACTAAATTTCTCATTATTCACATTAGACGTATCAGCACCTGGATTGTTGCGACGGAAGATATCATCTGCCAACATAAAGGCTTCACGACTAGAATAAGCAGGATTGTTGAAATTAGAAGAAAGACGAGCGATAGCCTCCGCGCGAATCGTCATAATGTCCGTCAAACGATAGATGGGCCAGTTTGCATTTTGAAAACTTGCTACTCGCTTGGAGTGATCAACCTTTGCACGGGTGTTGGTGATGTCAATGCCTGTCGTCGTCGTTGCAACACCTTTGATGATGGGAGTTGTTGAACTCTTCTTTTCTTCTGCAATGTCTCCATAAGAAGCCATACGCAAATCGGTGATGCCATATCCTTTCGTTACATCAACTTTTTCTGTAACATTGAAAAGACCAGAACCAGCCACCATAACACCAGCAGCATAACCACCAGATTTGTCACTGTAGAACATTTCAGAAAGTGTACTGTTGGATACATTCGTGCCATCAAAACCGAGTTCTAAAATGCTTTCTGACGAATTTTTACGTCCAAATATCATTTCATAAACATCATCAGAAATGCGTTCTTTGGAATCACTATTTCGATAAAGAGGATAACGAACTTTGGCACGATAATCATCGGGCTGGATATTATTTTGAGAGAGGAACTCTTTGTACGTTTTCCATGCCTCGTCCATCACAGGAGTTGTGTGTTCTACGCACTTCTTAAGGAGTTCTTGAGACAAAGCTTCTTCTTGAGCCTGCGTTAGCTCTGCTCCATTTTCTCCCTTAAGCGGAAAACCTTTATCCTTCGAGTGAAAGACCATACCCGCGCGCCACAAATACATATCTGCTAGCAGAGTGTGGACACCATTGCGAGTAAAACGGTTTTTGTTATCCTCATTTGAACCATAGCTAGTGGGAGTGTTAGACAAATTGGCTTCCAACTCTTGGATCAAGATATTCAAAACCTCATCACCAGGTGTGGCTGCAATGCGCGCTTCACGAGCCGCTTTATCGGTGTCTACCGAATGGAGAACCAAAGGAACATTACGATAGGCACGAACAAGATAGAAATAGTAAAGTGCACGCAAAGCTAGCATTTCGCTTTTTACAGGAGCAAAATCACTTTCCGTGAAAGCTGGATCGACTTTCTCTCGAACCATTCGTTCACCATTATCCAAGACTTCATTGCACAAATTGATACCTTTGTACATAGATGCCCAATCGTAGATATTTCAGTGGGTTGCAACACTCCTTCTTGCAAACGGCGAAACTCATTTTTCTCTGTTTTGTTGAGTTCCACATTGTCAGAACGAAATTCTCCCCAAATGAGAATCTTATTAGTGTTCTGGGTAAGCTGATAATAGGCAGCATTACGCACGTTGTCCACGTCATTGCGACTCGCCCAGAAATCTTCTTTGGTAATCGAGTCTGTGGGATAGAGCGTCAAGAAGTCGTTACAAGACATCATCCCTCCTAATGCCGCAAAAGCACCAACCACGAGACATTTATTAATGATATTTCTTTTCATAAGGTCTTATATAAAAGAGTGACCAAGTCTACTCTATGATAAATAAGATGCGATTCGGTAAGTTTCTGCAATGATGACTCCCCTAGATGATGAGAAGTCATCATGCAGAACTATGAATATGCTATTGTCGTTAGAAACCAAAATTCAAGCTGAATGTAAATGAACGTGAGTTTGGTGTCTGCTGATTGTCGATAGCAGGGTTGTAACCACCTGAAGCGTGTTCTGGTTCTACGCCTGAATATTTCGTCCACAAGAACAGGTTGTTCGCAGAGAAATTGATGGTCATATTGGAAAGTCCGAACTTTTTAAGATGTTTGGCATCCACAGAATATCCCAACTGCATGTATTGGAAGCGCAGATAGTCAGCAGCTTCTACATAGCGGTCGGAAGAAAGCGCGTTGTAAGAATCTCCTGCTGTAGCATTTTTCGCACGAGGAATTTCTGTTACGTCACCATTCTTACGCCAGCGCCAGTTCACAGAAGCCATCTGGTTGTTGTTGCTTCGCATATCTTCGGCAACCATACGCGCCATATTGATAATTTTGTTACCAACACGGAAGTTGAAGTTTGTCTTCAAAGTCCAACGACCATAGCGGAAGTCAATACCAAAACCACCATTTACCTTAGGATTGGAAGAGCCAAGATAAACAATATCGAGTTCATTGATTTGACCGTCGTGGTTGATATCTTCGTAAATCACATCACCTCCTTCAAAACGATAGTTCACACCACCATAATTGAAGTACATAGGCAATGGGTTACCAGCTTTATCGTAAATGATATTACCGGCAGCATCACGAGCAATAGGTGCAGTTTTACCAGCCACCTTAGCTGTGTTTACACGACCTTGACCATCATAGAACTTATTCTTCTCTTCATTTTGGAAATAGCCATTGTGGTCGTAGTCGTAGGCATAAACACCCTTGTAGCGGAAACCATAGATGCCGCCCAATGCGTGACCAATTTGCACACGATTAACAAACTGCTCATTTCTATTGTTGAATTGACCATTCATGGATGTCAATACATTCTTATCCATTTCGGTCACAACATTCAAGTTTTGAGCCACGTTAGCGCGCAAAGTTACATTGAATTTTCCTACATTCAAGATAGGTTTCGTGGTAACAAAGAGTTCCCAACCTTCGTTTTCCATCTTTCCGACATTGGCATTCGCGATGTTTGAATAACCTGTGGTAGAAGGAATACGCACGTTAGACATAAGAAGGTCGGAAGTGTACTTCTTGTAGACACTCAAATCAAATTGGAGCAAGTCATCCAACAAATTCAAGTTAAATCCAAGGTTCCAAGACTTCGTCTTCTCCCAACGAATCTGAGTCAAACGAAGGTTGTCAGGCGCAATACCTTGCGTGCCAAGGTAAGAGCCATAAGAGCTATACTTGTTGTAAATCAAGCCTTCACCAAACCACGCATTACCGGTAATACCATAACTAGGACGGAAGGCAAGCATGTTCACATACTTTCGAAGTGGTTGGAAGAACTTTTCGTCTGAAACGTTCCAGCGTCCTGAAATACCAGGGGAAGAAGCCCCATTTATTACCAGAACCGAACTTGGTCATACCATCTGCACGCAAAGTGAAGTCAAAGACATACTTCGAACTATAAGCATAGTGCAGTGTTCCCAAGGCGTTCATGCTACGTTGTACGCTGGTGGAAGAACCTGTACCAGTGAGATAGCCTGGTACTGTGGGGTCACTGATACCACCTGAAATACCCGAGAACGACAAGTTTTGGTTAGTAGAACTACTTGTATGAATTTCGTAACGTCCCAACATTTGCAAAGAGTGATCCTTTGGCATCAAAGGACGGAACGTCAGGATGTGGCGAGAGGTGAAAGCAAATCGCTTAGAGTCACTATTACTAGTGAGGTCCACCTCCTTGCGACCAATTCATTGAAGTCAAAGCGTGAGGAAAGTACGAAGAGTTTGACTCCGTATACGCATTGATGTGTACCTCAGCCGTATAGTTAAGCTGAGTTGACTCCTCATCCTTTCCCAAGAATTTATACTCAAGAGAGAATTGAGGGTTAATAGTATAAGTGCTTTGTTCTCTCCAAGCTAGATTTGCAATAGCCACTGGATTGCCGTTCTCCACCATATCACCAAGATAATATGATGAAAGACCAGAGTTATTTGGCAACAATACATTGCGGTACGTATCGCCTGCTTTGGGAGGCATCAAATAGAATTCACCAGTATCAAAGTATTGACCCGTTTTTTGATCATATTCCCAGCGATTCACCGCCATATTAGGCATTGCTTTATATGCCTTCGCCAAGATATTGTCGTGGTTCTTATTGTTCTTTGTGTAAGTCAAAGAGAACTCAGACATAAACTTGATGCGATCAGACACATAATAGTCCAAAGCCAAGCGCGTTGTGAAACGATCGAGAGATTGCTTAATAATCGTACCAGTTTCGTGGTCATAACCAGCCGACATACGGAATGAAGCTTTCTCACCACCACCCGATACGTTTACACCATAACTGTTTTTTGTACCGAATTGAGTTACTGCATCTACCCAATCCGTATTTTTGTTATAGTTTTCGTAATAAGCTGGATGGCTACGGAGGTAAAGCAACTCTACGATACTAGCAGCATAGTCACTCTGTTTGGGATTGAAATATGCTTCTTTCAACATCATAGAATAGCCTGGACCATCAAGCATCTTGAGACCTTCGGGTTGCCATGCACCATTGAAACGATAGCTGAAGTTTACTTTAGTCTTACCGCGCTTACCACGACGAGTCGTGATTTCAATGACACCATTCGAACCTCTTGCCCCCCATTTTGCAGTAGAAGCAGCGTCTTTCAAAACAGTGATGCTGGCAATGTCATCAGGGTTCACCTGCAAAAGGGTGGCAAACTGTTCTTGGTTGTCAAGATTATTGAAGTCCAAAGAAGAGGCATCTTGTCCTTCAAGAGGATAACCATTGACAACAATCAGCGGTTCTTGCGAACCATTGATAGAACTCACACCACGAAGGCGCATAGATGTTCCAGATCCCAAGTTACCAGAGTTGGAAATAATGTCCAAACCTGCGATTTCCCCTTGCAAAGCTTCACCTGCAGTGGTGAAAGACAAGCCTTGCTTGCTATCCATATTGAGGGTTTGCGTCGCCGTAGACACTTCTTTGGGAGGAATCTCCAAACCATTAGAGTGCACACGACGCTTGCTCACAACATTCACTTCAGAGAAAGAGTTGCGGTCATGCAATTCAATTCGGAACGAAGTTCGAGCACCAATAGTCTCAAAACGAGCTGTTTGATAGCCGATATAAGAAACTTCAAGTCGGTTATTAGGGTTCTTAATCGTCATAGTGAAGTTACCGTTCGCATCGGTTTGCGCCTGCGAGATCACACGGTTACTTTTATCCTTCTCCACGACGTTAGCCATAACGATGGCACCATCTGCCTTGCTAAACACGTGACCCGAAATACGCTTTTGTTGCGCAAAGGCCGCCGTTGTGCAACACAGAGCAAGTACAATCGTAGAAGTATACTTTATGTGGTTCATAATGGCTGAGATTATTCTTTGATACGATATTTAGACAAGAAAGCCTTTGCTTGCTTCACACTGCTCCATTTCCGAGCATTTGAGCCTGGCGTTGCAAGAGATTTGTCAAAATGAAGTGCTTGATTGATGGTGTGGACAACAGCATAAGAACTGCTACGGATATAGAGAGGTGATGAAGAGTCGAAGTTTGCATCACGAGCCAACAAGTTATATGGTTCCATCACTTTTACCGCATTTCCGGCCTTGTCTACAACTGTCAACGAATTATTACTTTGACGTACTTCCACCGTTTCATACACTTTCGTTTCATTGTTTACACTTGACGTAGTATACTTATCAGTATTGTTCACATTGTCAACAAACAAAGACTGATCTTGGAAGTGATACTTCAAGAAGTTCACTAGCAAAGTAATTTGCACCTGTGCTTTAAGTTTCACCTCATCATTGTGCTTCTTAATAGCATCTACTTCAGCCTGATTGCTCTTGTCTGCCGCCAAAGCAACATCCTTCTTCAAGTTTGCAGTCAAGTAAGACTCTATGCTTTCCCATGTAGGCAATTTATTCACATTGATTTCATGCAAATAGCTTCGTTCGTGGGAGCATAAACCGTGTAGCGGTAGTTATTAAAGAAACGCACCAATTTGTCACCTGAAGGAACATAGAATTGTTGTCCTCCCTTCTGACCTGCTACGAAAATAGAGTATTTAAGATCTACTTTTCCACGTTCAACATCATTGTCTTGCTTCTTTGCACGGAGTGAATCGTAAAGCCCAGCTTTATCGAGCAAATCAGAACTTACCCCTTCGCAAAGTTTCAAGAATTCAGAATAATCAGGATTTCCTTGCAATATCTTATAAGTGGTGTTGGTGGTAGCCTGCATCGGACGATCCAAGAAGTAAGTCATACCATTACCGTAACCACGACTTTCGCGCGTTTGATCGTAAACTGCAGTAATTGTTGATTCATAAGCAGCACCAGACTTATCCTTCTTCAATTGTTCCTGGAAACCACCCATCACCTTAGCACCGACACCTCGGGTACCATTGCTTTCAACGATAACAGGTGCACCATCACGAGAAATGAAATATCTGCGGTTAGCATTGAATCCTTCGCGGTCATCATTATCGTGAACCAAAATATGGTGGTTCACCATTTCAATCAACAGATTCTTCTTTACATAACCGTTACTACCAAGTAGTTCAATAGGAGAGTGTCCCTCACTTGATTTACTGGTCACTTCGCGGTCGCCTTGCTTGGCACCTGTAGCTGGATTCCACTGCCAGGCTGTTTGCCTTACGGCCAAAACCTTCACTCCACTAGGTGCCCCCTTCGTTGTAGAAGGCGTCCATCTGTAATATAATTTTTGAGCCTTAGACATTGATGCTGGGTCAATATATCCTGTCGTACCCAAACCTTCATCCGTAGGAACAAAGAAGGTGAAACGGCTTGCATTGCCTTCAAATAAGTAGAAAAATATTGCTGCAAAGGCGCTTTCGCGTAGTCACTACCTTGTATAAATGAATCGTCAGCACGCACCACAGTACTCACAATCTGAGTATTATTACTATAAAGTGCTGGTGCCAAAACAGAAGCATAATCGGCAGGTGAAATCACACGATTAAGTACATAAATCACACCATTGTTCGCCAATTTGGTCTTATCAATAATGCTCTTGTAAGCATCCTGACTTGGATAATCACGCAAGGGGAACATTGGGTCGCGCGCATCATTCGTAATCGTTAGATACTTCGAAGGAACACTCTCATTGAAAGAAGCCTTCATCAAGTTATTCAACAAAGGCTGAACTATCTTGAGAGGAATCTGGTCGATATTCACGAGAAGATTCTCATCTGTATTCTTGAGTACTCCATAACGTTCAATCAACACCTTACCACCTCCATTAAGAAAGTAATCGCGCATTGCCTTATCATTTGGCACAAACATCGCTGCCATATCATTCTCCTTCAAACTACCTCCAGCAGGTTTATAAGAATTCCAACCTGGATCATAATTCAAGAGAGGCAAATCATTATTAGCAACACGATCTGGCCCAACGTTCAAACGTCCGGTCTTTGTATTTACTGCAAAGTAACGCTTCTCAAAGACAGAGTCTACATTGGCGCTATAAAGAGCCTTGTAGTTAGAAGTCAAGGTTGCGTCGTAATAAGGAGCACTAAAACGATCCAACATATGGCTGAAAATTTGCGTTTCACTATCTTTCGCAATTCTTCAGCCATACTACTTGGTGGCACAAGCACTTTATCCAACACATGTACATAACCGTTCAAGCAAACAATGTCTTGTTGCATCACGCGCGAATCATAAACATAAGAACGAGTAGCATCGCCATCATTCCATCCGTTCTTGTCACCAACGATAAACGCCACGTCACCACGAGTCACGCGCTGCTCCTTCATGTTATTTTCCAAGAAGTGCGTCATCATAGGCTCTGAATCATCAGTGGCCATTACAATGCTCTTTGACATTCCTTCTTTATGAAAACGTTCCCAGAAGTTTTTCTCTTCCTTGTCTCGCGTATAATTAACAGGCAATTCTTCAGGCTTCCACAACTTGACACTATCCACCACTGCAGCCGCAGTATTTTGACGGAGTGCCAAATTCTTTGCGCCATTCGCACCATTGCCCATCATTTCGATAACATAGGCATTGTTCAATTGGTTACCATTAAAAAGAATGCGCTTCTGTGCAGGTGACAACTTTTCATATGAAGTCACCCCCCATGGATTATTCTTGAAGAAATCATCATAAGCCGCATCAGGAGCCACAAACACTGTTTTACTACCCGTCTTTGACATAACCTCCTTATAACCAAGGTCTTCAATCAGACGCACCGTGTAGTTAAACGTATTACGACTCTTTAGTTCGTCATAAATGCTACCCCCCAAGAAACTCGGACGAGTTTCATCGAGTTTATAGTCATCTTGACAAGAGTACGTGATGCCGCCAATTGAGAGCAACAGGAAAGCACCAAACATGGTCTTACCCATTCTGCAAAAACGGTTTTTCATACACATGCTTTTTATCATTTATTATGCATTCGTTTGATTATTGCTAGTTAATTTGTGCAGGATAAAGTGCTATTATCTCCACACGACATAGCAAAAATAACAGAAAACCTCCGTATAACCAAATTTCTCGCCCTCAAATTTACTCCTTCGTGTAATGTTTAATTGACAAAGTCAAGCGTGAAGAAAAAAAACAACTTTCTATGCTTTTAGAAAGTAACATCTGCATAATTCCTCTATATCTATTTAAACAATAAGACTTATAGAACGATATAGGCGACTACACTTTGCAAAATGGGGGAGTAAAATTGACACTCCACTTTACACCAGCATCGCAAATTCAAACAACAAAACACCATAAACTGTAAACATTCTATAACACACTAAATTAGAAACGACAACTACACTAAGCACATTCCTTCCCACCCTCTCCTGTCCGAATCCTACTATGGCCCCCCAACATCCACCTCCATGCAACATACCCCCAACCACAACGCAACAAAACCACAGAAAACGAAACAAACAGCACTACACTCGAAAAATACCACATCATTTTCTCTCTAAAAAATCCATACGAGTTCTCATACATCCCCAAAAACCACAAGGATTAATCTCCCACAACTCGGAAAAGACAATAAATACCAGAAAAGAAATTGAAATATAACTCACATCATAAAGCTCTAACATTCAGAATATTTACATTCATGACAAAAGATACAAAACCACACGATTACATTCTCATAATATAGAATTTAAAAGACATTATAAACCATACAAGCCACGCAACTTCACCACAAACCGCCACGCAACACACGCCACCAACCAGCGACCTCTGACTGAATAGTCAAAACACGTCCCAACCATGCAAGCGCAAACCACCAGCCTTCTGGTTTGTTCATATCACACAAAATCAGTATCTTTGCAGATGGTTGCCCTATGCGCAGCCATAATAGCCTATGTATTACATCTCCAAACGCATCGAAATAGCCTACTCTCACCAACTCAAACTCGACTACGAGAGCAAATGTACGCGCCCACACGGACACAATGGCATCGTTACGGTCTATTGCTGTGCCGAAGAGTTAAACGAATATGGAATGGTTGTCGACTTCACCCACGTCAAACAAAAGGTGCAAGACAAACTCGACCATCGCAATGTCAACGAAATTCTCCATTTCAACACCACCGCCGAAAACATGGCACGCTGGATTTGCGAACAAATCCCCAATGCCTACAAAGTATCCTTCCAAGAGAGCGAAGGCAACGTGGCGGTCTATGTGAAACCAGGATTTGAGCATGCAGCGCTCTAATCAACTCGCGCGAAAACTTCCTATCCTCCTAGATACAGAAAGCGTCTAGGCAACTCACCCCAATGAAAGTAAACGAAATATTCTATTCTCTTCAAGGCGAAGGATATTGGACGGGAACGCCTGCGGTGTTTGTTCGATTAAGTGGATGCAATCTCAAATGCTTCTTCTGCGACACCGCACACGAAACGGGAGTGCAACAAAAAGAAGCCGACATCGTGTCGGAAGTATTGAAATATCCTGCTCACCACGTTGTCATCACAGGAGGCGAACCCTCGCTCTTCCTCACTCACTCTTTGGTTGAAGCCCTGCACCAAGTTGGAAAATTCGTAGCTGTGGAAACCAACGGCACACATCCTCTTCCCGACAACGTCGATTGGATCACCCTCTCTCCCAAAGACGCTTTTGTGCCCAACGCTACCCCAACACTCACACGTTGCAACGAATTGAAAGTGGTTTGCGACGGCACTCCACCTCCCACTTATCCTAACATCACGGCCGACCATCGTTTCCTTCAACCTGCGATGTCGGCAATCAACAAGAAAACCAGCGCATCATGGCCGCCACCGTGAACTTCTGCTTAGAAAATCCGGAATGGCGACTCTCCTTGCAAACCCATAAAATCGCTGGTATCCAGTAATCCTACCCCAAAAATTCCCTCATCTCATAAGGCTCATGAAGCATATCCGAAATTTCTGCATTATCGCCCACATTGACCACGGTAAAAGCACTTTAGCCGACAGACTGCTGGAACGCACGTCTACCATAAAAGTCACCGAAGGTCAGATGCTCGACGACATGGACCTCGAAAAGGAACGTGGTATCACGATCAAAAGTCACGCCATCCAAATGAACTACAAAAAGGATGGTCAAGACTACGTGCTCAATCTCATTGACACTCCGGGACACGTGGACTTCGCTTATGAGGTGAGTCGCTCCATTGCAGCCTGCGAAGGTTGTCTCCTCGTAGTAGACTCCACGCAAGGCGTTCAAGCACAAACCATCTCCAACCTCTACATGGCTATCGAGCACGATTTAGAAATCATCCCCGTGCTCAACAAATGCGACATGCCCAACTCCATGCCTGAGGAAGTGGAAGATGAAATCATCGAACTCATTGGTTGCAAACGCGAAGACATCATTCGCGCCTCCGGCAAAACCGGTGAGGGTGTCGACGACATTCTCCGCGCCGTCATTGAGCGCATTCCCGCGCCAGAAGGTGACCCCGATGCACCTTTGCAAGCACTCATTTTCGACTCCGTCTTCAATTCTTATCGCGGCATCATTGCCTACTTCAAAATAGTCAACGGTTCCATTAAAAGTGGAGAAAACGTCATCTTCGTCAACACTGGACGACAATATAAAGCCGACGAAGTGGGAGTGCTCAAAATGGAACTTTCTCCCAAAAAACAACTCTCCTGCGGTGATGTGGGTTACATTGTGAGTGGCATCAAAACAGCCACTGAAGTCAAAGTGGGAGACACCATCACCACTGTGGAGCGTCCGTGCGACAAAGCCATTGAGGGTTTTGAAGAAGTGAAACCTATGGTCTTCGCAGGTGTATACCCCATTGAAACAGAAGATTTTGAACTCCTTCGTGCATCACTAGAAAAACTTCAACTCAACGATGCTTCTCTCTCCTTCCAACCCGAATCATCAGTGGCACTCGGTTTCGGATTCCGTTGCGGATTCCTAGGATTGCTCCACATGGAAATCGTGCAAGAACGCCTAGACCGTGAGTTCAACATGAACGTCATCACGACAGTGCCCAACGTAAGTTATAACATTTACGACAAGCACCTCGAAATGAAGGAAGTGCACAACCCAGCAGGTATGCCCGATGCTATGGAAATCGACCACATCGAAGAACCCTACATCCGCGCTTCCATCATCACGCGCACCGACTTCATTGGCAACATTATGACCCTTTGTTTGGGCAAACGCGGTGAACTCATCAAGCAGGAATACGTTTCGGGCGACCGCGTAGAATTGCACTACGATATGCCTTTGGCTGAAATCGTCATTGACTTCTACGACAAACTCAAGTCTATTTCAAAGGGTTACGCTTCTTTCGACTATCACCCCATTGGTTTCCGCCCCTCAAAACTCGTGAAACTCGACATTCTCCTCAACGGCGAACCTGTCGATGCGCTTTCCACATTGACCCACGTTGACAACTCTGTCTATTTTGGACGTCGCATGTGCGAAAAACTCAAAGAACTTCTCCCCCGTCAACAATTTGACATCGCGATTCAAGCCGCCATCGGTGCAAAAATCATTGCCCGCGAAACGGTGAAGCAATTGCGCAAAGACGTTACCGCAAAATGCTATGGAGGTGACGTGAGCCGTAAGCGCAAACTCCTCGAAAAACAAAAGCGCGGTAAAAAGAAGATGAAGGAAATCGGCAACGTGCAAGTGCCTCAAAAAGCCTTCCTCGCTGTCTTGAAACTCGACTAAATTTCCCTTCTCAAGCCTCCAATTCTTGACTATGCTTCCGCTCGCTAGTGAGACGCAGAAAGCCATATATATCCTCCTGCTCCACTTGCCATCATAGTCAGCGCAACATATTCGGAGCTTTGCTCCCTCTTTCTCGATAAAAATTGACATCATGATAGAGAAAATCAAGCAGTTGCTCGCTGAAGTGCCGAGCCTTGCTGCACAAAATGACGAACAGCTAGAAGCACTTCGCTTGAAATATCTAAGTAAGAAAGGCCTCATCAATCAACTGATGGCGGATTTCCGCAATGTAGCGGCCGATCAAAAGCGCGAAGTTGGTGTACACATCAACCAATTGAAAGATGCTCTCCAAACGCGTTTCAACGAACTCAAGACGGAGCTCTCTACCACAGAGGAAGACCATTCTCATCTCGACCTCACACGCACCCCCTACCCCATCGCCCTCGGCACACGTCACCCTTTGTCGGTGGTGAAACAAGAAATCATCGACATCTTCTCTCGCATGGGATTCTCGCTTGCCGATGGTCCTGAAGTGGAAGACGACTGGCACGTGTTTGGTGCTATGAACTTTGCAGAAGACCACCCTGCTCGCGACATGCAAGATACCTTCTTCATCGAATCGCACCCCGATGTCATCCTCCGCACCCACACTTCTAGTGTGCAAAGTCGCGTGATGGAGCACACCCAACCTCCCATTCGTGTCATCTGCCCAGGACGCGTGTATCGCAACGAAGCCATTTCTGCTCGCGCACACTGCTTTTTCCACCAAGTGGAAGGCTTGTACATCGACAAAGATGTGTCTTTCACCGACTTGAAACAAGTGCTCCTCACCTTCGCACGAGAAATGTTTGGTGCCGACACGCAAATCCGCTTGCGTCCCTCTTATTTCCCCTTCACCGAACCTTCTGCCGAAATGGACATCTCCTGCAACATTTGTGCTGGTGATGGCTGTGGATTCTGCAAACACACTGGCTGGGTGGAAATTCTCGGTTGCGGTATGGTTGACCCCGCAGTGTTGGAAGCCAACGGCATCGACTCCACCGTCTACAAAGGCTATGCCTTCGGTATGGGTGTGGAACGTATCACCAACTTGAAATACCAAGTCAAAGACTTGCGTCTCTTCTCTGAAAATGACGTCCGTTTCCTCGACCAGTTTATGGCTGCTCACTAATCGGACTTCTTGCCTAACATCAATCCCCGCTATTTTCTCTCCTTGAAAATAGTGGGGATTTTGCTTTTGTTTCCCACTTGCACAGACGCGAACAACTGTATTTTTCAAACTGCAGCACCACTTTAGCCCTAGATTTTGCGCTTTGATAAGGGGTGATGAAACCATCCACAAGAGTAAAGTGACAATGAAAAGAATCTTTTCGTAGTCAGATGATGGAAATCTGGAATTTGTTGAGAAAATGGAGAACATAGGCGTTAGATTTGAGATTATGGTTTTGCCGTGAATGCTGAAATGAGCGAGAAGCAGGCTTTCTTGATGTGCCCCTATAGATATAAGCACACATAAAAGCTCAAAGAGAGAAAAAATCGGGAAAAAGTGAAGAAAAAAATTGCGACACCCTCATATTTATCATCTACACATAGCAAAACAAGCATATTATATGCAACTGACCAGATGCACCGACAAGAAAAAAAGAATGAAGTAGGCGGAGATGGAGCGCAACGATCAAGACGAGAAGAATCTCTAAAAGATGTCGCGCTACTTCCTCGCACGCGTGCGCAATGCACGCGCACCATCCACAGCAATTTAGTTTTTTTGCTGTCACATCTGTCACACACGCCTCAAAAAGCAAGCGAACAATCTAGAAAATCCCACCAAACAAACTCTCTCAAAAGGAGAGATGCGATGATGCCATTGGACTGTTCTGTGTTAAAGTACACTAACCACAAACATAACCTATTGATTTCAAGTCATTTCTAACAAGTATGTGACACTTGTGACAGCCAAACACGAAAACTCCTGTATTGTGCGCGTATACGCGCACGCGCGAGGATGGTGAATTATAGATATTTCACCATTAAAAATTCGGCTATTGGTCGTGTCGGAGATTTTCCTCAAAACAAGGGACTTTTTCTTCAAAACAAGAGACTTTTTCTTCAAAACAAGGGACTTTTTCTCCAAAACAAGGGACATTGTCTTCAAAACAAAGGACTTTTTCTGAGAAACAAGGGACTTTTTCTGAGAAACCATTAGACTATTTGACGGGACAAAAGTGTCTTTCTCCAACAACACGGAAGTGGATGTTTCACGATGAGGCAATCCCCCTAATAAATCCACAGTCTTTGATTTACTCCTCGTTCTTTTTTCGTAAATTTGCAGGTAGAGAGCAGGATGCTCACACCACTTTTTTTCAAGATCAGCACAAATGGAACTAGATATTCTCCCCCTCGGCCTACCCACAGACGCACAGCGACCTTTAGTGATAGCCGGCCCCTGTTCGGCAGAAACCGAAGACCAAGTTGTCCAAACAGCACAAGCTCTAGCGGAAAAGGGTTGTCAGATTTTTCGCGCTGGAGTGTGGAAGCCACGCACCAAACCCGGTGGTTTTGAAGGAGTTGGAGAAAGGGCTCTGAAATGGTTGCAACGAGTGAAAAGAGAAACGGGAATGCTAGTAGGCACTGAAGTGGCCACTCCCGAACACGTGGAACTTTGTTTGCAGCACGACATTGACCTGCTGTGGATTGGCGCGCGCACCACAGCGAATCCCTTCGCAGTGCAATCACTTGCCGACTGTTTGCAAGGAGTCGATGTGCCTGTGCTGGTGAAAAATCCCGTGAGCCCCGACTTAGAATTGTGGATTGGTGCTATGCAACGCCTCAACCAAGCAGGCATCCAACGCATAGGCGCCATTCATCGTGGTTTTTCCAGTTACAACAACAAACTCTATCGCAACAATCCAACGTGGCAAATTCCCATAGAACTGCGACGTCGCATTCCCGAACTCCCCATCATTGGCGACCCGAGTCACATTGGAGGCAAACGCGAGCTTATAGCTCCTCTCTGTCAGCAAGCCATGGATTTGGGCTTCGATGGTCTCATCATCGAAACGCATTGCACCCCCGACAAGGCTTGGAGCGATGCTGCCCAACAAGTCACTCCCGACGTGCTTCATTACATTCTCTCGCTCCTCGTTGTTCGCGACAAACGACAACAAATGGACGAGATTGCCGACTTACGCCAACAAATCGATGATATAGACCATCAGCTCATGGAACTATTGGCACAAAGAATGCGCGTTTGTCGCCAAATTGGTCAATACAAACGCGATCACAACGTGACTGTTTTTCAAGCCAATCGCTACAATGAAATTTTAGACAAACGAAGTGCGCAAGGAGCTTTGTGTGGCATGAACGCAGAATTTATTGCCACTATTTTTGAGAGCATTCACGAAGAGTCGGTGCGACAACAGATGGACGTCGTCCATCAATGAAAAATAAGTTAGCAATTTACAAACAGCCTGCAAATTTGAAAAGGGAATTATTCGCCTCCTTTTGCCCAAATTTCTCCTCTAAAAACACCCACAAAGCAGAGAAAAGAGGAGAAGAACAGAGCATGAAATTTGTCATTCATTTTGAGATAAAAAAGTAAGGTCATCTCATAAGAAAGTAGTAACTTTGCTCTATACCTCAACACAGCATCAGTGTTGCAGAAAAATATTTGTTAACTCCACACCCTCACACATGATTTCCTCCCTCAACACTTCCAGCGCTATCCACTTGATTGTAGTGGACTGCCAGCACGATTTTTGCCATCCTCAAGGTGCACTCTATGTGCCTAAATCCGAACAGGCTGTGCAACACGTGGCTCAACTTCTGAAAAGTGGACTTGTGGAGCGCGTGACTTTCACGCTCGACTGGCATCCTCTCGATCATTGCTCTTTTGTCACACAAGGTGGACAATGGCCTGTGCACTGTGTGCAACACACACGGGGAGCAGGACTCGACGAACAATTAGATTTGCGCGAAATGACTGCACTCTCTCCCACTTTTGTGACGAAAGGTGCTGACCGCAATCGAGAGGAATACGGGGCTTTTTCGCAGCCATCGCCCGAAGAACTTGCGTTGCTCCAAACGGGAAACGTGGTGGTGTGTGGCATCGCTGGCGACTATTGTGTGCTGGAAACCCTGAAAAATGTGTTGAAAGTGCGTCCTGACGCTCAAGTCTTTCTCGAAGGCATCGCTTCCATCGATGGCGGAGAATCGCTCAATGGCTTCTTGGCGCAACACAACGTTTCCACCTTTCAAGCAAAACTTTCCTAATCTCTGAAGATCTCACCGACATGAACGCAACAACATTCAACGAACGCAGCATCGCTCTGCTCACCGATCTCTACGAAATCACAATGGCTAACGGCTATTTGAGGAGGGAAGACAAAAAACAGAAGTTGTTTTCGATGTGTTTTATCGTCAAATTCCTGATCAGGGTGGTTTTGCCATCTTTGCAGGACTAGAACAGATTGTGGAATATATTGAGCAACTCCATTTCTCGGCAAAAGATGTGGACTATTTGCGTTCGCTCCACCTCTTTTCCGAAGAGTTCTTGAACTATCTGGCAAATTTCTCCTTCTCTGGAAGCATTGACGCCCTTGCTGAAGGTACGATAATTTATCCCAACGAACCCTTGCTGACAGTGACGGCACCCATCATTGAGGCGCAACTCATTGAAACGTTTTTGCTCACCCAAATCAACCACCAGAGTTTGATTGCCACCAAGGCCAACCGCATTGTGCGCGCTGCTAAAGGGCGCAGAGTGGCTGACATGGGCGCACGCCGCGCTCACAACATTGACGCTGCGGTGTATGGTGCGCGCGCGGCCTACATTGGCGGTGTGCACAGCACAGCAACAGTGTTGGCTGGACAGCTGTTTGGCATTCCCGTGGTGGGAACGATGGCGCACAGTTGGGTGATGTTCTTCGATGGAGAATATGATGCCTTTAAACGATATGCAGAAATCTATGGCGATGCTTCCGTCTTTTTGGTGGACACTTACGACACGCTCAACTCGGGTGTGCCCACAGCTATCAAAGTGGCAAAAGAGGTGTTGCACCCCAAAGGACAACGCTTGAAAGGGGTGCGCATAGACTCCGGAGATATGGCTTATCTGTCGAAAAAAGTGCGTAAGATGCTCGATGAAGCCGGACTGAACGATTGCTTGATTATGGCTTCTAACAGTTTGGACGAACGCACCATCTCTTCCATCATCGCACAAGGCGGATGTGTGGACAGTTATGGAGTGGGTGAACGTCTCATCACTGCCTACAGCGATGCTAAATTTGGCGCAGTCTACAAATTGGCTGCCATCAAATACGGTGACCACTTTGTGCCGAAAATCAAATTGTCGGAAAACATTGGAAAAATCACCAACCCTGGTGTGAAACAACTCTATCGCGTCTATTCTGACAAAGGGGCATCGATTGCAGATCTTATCACCAATGCAGGAGAAACCCCAAAGGATGGCGAGGATTTCACTTACATTTGTCCCGACAAACCTTGGAAACCTCGGGTGTTCTCCAATTGCACTTTCCGTCCGCTGCTGCTACCTCTCTTCCGCGAGGGTAAACTAGTGGCGAAATTACCGAAGTTGGAAGAAATTCGACAATATGTGCAACGACAACTCCAAGACGAAGTGTGGACGGAGGAACAGCGTTTTGAAAATCCGCACCAACACTATTTGGATATGAGCGAAGGTTACTACCAAATGAAACTGTCGCTGATGCAGGAACACAAATAGTTCTTTGAGCGGTGTTTGAGTTGATAGGCAGGTGTTTGGGGTTGATGGACAGGTTTTGCACAAACTTGCAATTTTACTTTTGTACCTTCAAAATCGGCCACCAATAGCAATACTTTTCGGCGTCTCAAGGTGCTACAATTTGAGAAGAAAGTGTATCTTTGCAGTAGGCAACAAGTTAGTGACGTCTTCTCAAAAATTACTCTCTATATAATAGCAAAATGGCAAAAAAAGAAATAGTGATTTCCGACAATAGCGCGGACAAACTTAAAAGCATTGCAAGCTGCAATGTCGAAGATTGAAAAGGACTTTGGTAAAGGTTCGATTATGAAAATGGGTGATCAAGAGGTGGAACACGTGGATGTGATTCCTACTGGTTCTATCAGTCTTGACCACGTGCTCGGCGTGGGGGGCTATCCTCGTGGACGCATCATTGAAATCTATGGTCCTGAATCTTCAGGTAAAACGACCTTGGCTATTCACGCAATTGCAGAAGCACAAAAGCGCGGTGGCATCGCTGCGTTCATCGATGCTGAACACGCTTTCGACCGCTTTTACGCGAAGGAGTTGGGAGTAGACATTGACAATCTCTACATTTCTCAACCCGACAACGGTGAACAAGCTTTGGAAATTGCCGACCAGTTGATTCGCTCTTCTGCCATCGACATCATTGTCATTGACTCTGTGGCTGCACTCACGCCTAAGGCTGAAATCGAAGGCGATATGGGTGACAACAAGGTGGGACTTCAAGCGCGCTTGATGAGTCAGGCTTTGCGCAAAATCACGGCTACCATCTCTAAAACAAACACCACTTGCATCTTCATCAACCAATTGCGTGAAAAGATTGGGGTGATGTTTGGTAATCCCGAAACGACAACGGGGGGTAATGCCTTGAAATTCTATGCTAGTGTGCGCCTCGACATTCGCCGCGCGAGTGTAATCAAAGATGGAGAAACTCCAATTGGTGCTATCACACGCGTGAAAGTGGTGAAAAAAACAAGGTGGCTCCTCCTTTCCAACGTTGCGAATTTGAAATGGCTTTCGGTAAGGGTATTTCTCGCTTGGGCGAAATCGCTGACCTTGGTGTGGAATTTGGCATCATCAAGAAGAGCGGTTCGTGGTATAGTTATGGTGAAACGCGTTTGGGTCAAGGGCGCGAAGGTTTGAAGCGCGTGCTCACCGACAACCCCGAACTCTGTGAAGAAATCACCGAAAAACTCGTGGCTGCCATGAAGGGCGTGGAATTGTCTCCAGGCAACCCTGACGCCGACACAGATGCTGCTGACGCTGGCGAAGAATAGTCTCACTATGGCGCTTTTTATGACGCTTACCATAGTGGAAATTCAGCTTTAATATGCAACAACGGAGTGTTTATCTCGTGATAAACACTCCGTTGTTCTTTTCAACCCCAATCGGTCATTAGAGCCTGAACAGATTCTACTTGATTTTTGAGCAGTTTGTTCGGTATTGTCCGAAAGGGAGTATGTCTTCTAAGATGAGGAAGAGATGCTGTGACTAGCGTTGCGCGATTTCTTCGAGCATTTTTCCAGCACTGCAAGAGTCCGCGTGGCACGTGGAAACAGCCTTTCCACTTTCCACCTTTGAGGGTGAGCAACACTTCGCCTTGACGGTTGAGATAACCAAACCATTCTCCTCCCTTTTCGGCATCGGTGAAATGCGACCACACATAATCGTGTACACGCTCGAACCATTCTAAGCACTTTTCGTTACCGGTAAGTTGATAGCCCTTGAGCATGGTGATGAGTGTTTCGATGTGCACCCACCAGAGTTTCTGATCCCACTCGAGTTGCTGAAGGGGACGTCCTAGACGATCCATAAAATAGAAGATGCCGCCGTGCTGTTTGTCCCAACCATATTCGGCTTCTGCCAAAGCGATTTGACAGGCTTTTTCAATGAGTTCCGGACGATGGAGACGTTTTCCCAAATCCATGATGAACCACATGGCTTCGATGGCGTGTCCTGGATTCATCAAACGACCATCCATGCAGTCCACAAGTTCGTTGTCGAGACTGAGATGCTCAACGATGAGTCCAAGTTCGGGACGATAGAACACATCCATCACTTCGTGAATGCAGGTGTCGATGGTTTGCTTCAAGAATTCGGGGGTGAGGAGGTGTTCGATTTCGAGTGCTACGTTGCAAAGAATCATGGGAAGCGCGAAACTCTTCATGGCTCTTGCTCCAGCAGCGGCTTTATTCCAACGACCTTTTGGATTGTCTACCTTGGAAAGCACAATATCGAATGCGCGACGCGCGATGTCAGCATATTCTTCGTTGCCTGTGGCTAAGGCTAGTTGTCCGAAGGCGATAACGGCAAAGGTGTAGGAGAAGATGTTGTAGGGTTCTACGAGGGGACGTCCTTCTCTGTCGAGTGAAAAATAGAAGTTGAGCTGTCCATCATGGGCTTTTTCCTTTAGGAATTCAGCTCCCTGAATGGCGGCATCCAACCATTGCTGGCGTGTTTCGGCAGACACCGTGGGTTCTTGTACTGTGTTGTAGAGTTTAGCGAGCATCCACACTTCGCGTCCTTGCATCCACACGAATTTGTCGGTGTCGAAGACGCTACCATCGCGCTCTAAACAATGAAGGAAGCCTCCAAATTCATGGTCGATGGAATGATTCATCCAAAAGGGGATGACTTGTTGCAGGAGTTCTTGCTTATATTGTTCGGCAAGTTTTGAGAAATCAATCATAATGGGGTAAATGGTGTGGGGTTGTTGTAGGGCAAAGTTACGACAAACGCAGGGAATAAACAACAATGCTGAGGGAGAATACAGCACAAAAATGAGCGGAGGAGGATAAAAAAAGAGTTGATGCGCTTTGTAGCACACCAACTCATTTGATGATATTTTGGTTTTGACTGAAATCGTTGTTTCAGTCGGTAGTTCTGGCTTATTCGTTACGCTATTATTGATTTTCTCTTTCTTCGTGCATATCAATTTCTTGACCGTTTTGGTCGATGAATTTGTAGTCGAGGAAAGCGAGGCTCTGATCAGGGATAATCTTGAGGGCGCGGCTGTAATGAAATTGCCAACGACGATGCAAAGAGATGAATCCTTGATTGATGTAGGCTGCAACGAACGGATGAACGTGAAGTCGGAACTTCTTAATACCTAAGTCTTCTGTGATCATTCTGATCTTCCCCTCCAACGCGTCTGTGAAGAGGTAAGATGATTTTATTTTTCCTGTGCCTGCGCACGATGGGCATTCTTCTTCTACCTTGACATCCATCGCAGGGCGTACGCGCTGTCTGGTGATTTGCATCAAACCAAACTTTGATAGGGGCAGGATGTTGTGGCGAGCGCGGTCTTTCTTCATATTTTCCACCATACGCTCATAGAGCTTTTGGCGGTTTTCAGGCTGCGCCATATCAATGAAATCGACCACAATGATGCCTCCCATGTCGCGCAAACGGAGTTGTCGGGCTAATTCGTCAGCGGCTCCGAGATTGACGTCTAGAGCGTTGACTTCTTGTCCTTCGACACTCTTGCTGCGATTTCCAGAATTGATGTCCACCACGTGCAAAGCTTCTGTGTGCTCAATAATCATATAGGCACCGTGCTTGTAGGTGACGGTTCGGCCGAGCGATGACTTAATCTGTTTGGTAACAGAGAAGTTATCAAAAATCGGCACATTGCCTTTGTAGAGCTTCACAATGTCTTTGGCTTCTGGAGCGATAAGTGATACGTAGTCGCGCACTTCTTCAAAGACATTCTTGTCGTTGATGTGGATGCTGGAGAAAGAAGGATTGAATAGATCTCTTAGGAGTCCCACGGTGCGACTGGTTTCTTCGTAAACAAGAGTTGCCTTGTCTAGAGAGTCAGCTTGCTGTATGTTGGCAATGGCGTTTCCCAGCGACTTTCAAGTATGCGCAACTCTTGGTCGAGTTCTGCAACACGACGACCTTCTGCTACTGTGCGGATGATGACACCGAAACCTTTGGGTTTGATGCTGTGCACAAGTTGTTTGAGACGGGCGCGCTCTGCGTCGCTTTTGATTTTGGTGGATACACTCACCTTGTCGGTGAAGGGGATGAGCACCAAATAACGTCCTGCAAAGGAGATTTCACAGGTGAGACGTGGTCCTTTTGTGGAGATGGGTTCTTTGACGATCTGAACGAGTACTTCTTGACCAACAGAAACGGTGTTTTGTATTTGACCGTCTTTTTCGGTGTTGGGCTGACGAGTGACTTTATTCAGCGGAAGGGGTTTTCTTTTTCCCCCTTTAATCAGACTTAGATAGTGTTCAAACTGACGATACCTCACTCCTAAATCGAGATAATGGAGGAAAGCATCGCGTTCATATCCGACATTCACGAAGCAAGCATTGAGCCCGGGCATGATTTTCCGAACCTTTGCTAAGTAGATGTTGCCCACTGCGAACTGCTCCGATCGTCCTTCTTGTTGAAACTCTACCAGACGTTTGTCTTCGAGCAGGGCAATCGAAATGTCGTTCTTTTGGACATCGACGATAACTTCGCTAGTCATGATGTTTGTGGTTTTGTGGCAAATCGGCAACACTCTGCGCACTCCTGCCGCGAGTTTCTAGTGTTTGCAGACTAGTGTTTGCGCACTAGTATTTGCAGACTAGTGTTTGCGAATTCCTGCCGCGAGTATCTAGTATTTGCGAACAAGTTGTCATCCGATAATGGAAGCGTGCACTTGAGGTGAGCCGCGCCACAGTTTCTTGTAGTCAGTAAAACAGAAAAGTTAAAAGCCAGCACCTTCGCAGGGCGAAGCCACATTGACTTTTAACTTTCCAGCCGTCATTGCAAGAGATTACTTGCTCTTGTGACGGTTCTTGCGCAGACGCTTCTTGCGCTTGTGGGTAGACATCTTATGTCTCTTCTTTTTCTTTCCGTTAGGCATGATGGTTGAATTTAACTAGTTAATGAATATTGGAGAGAGCGTTGTGAATGAAAAGTGTTGCTCTAGAAAAGAGCGTCTCCATTTCGCGACGGCTTCACTCAATTGACATCGAGCACAGCGTCTTCACAGCGTTGCATTATTTCTTGATGAGTTCTGCAAAAGTCTTGGCTGGCTTGAATGCAGGGAATATAGTGCTCGGGAATGATGAGCGTAGTTTTTGCGTAATGTTACGCGCTGTCTTTGCAGCACGCTTCTTGAGGATGAAGCTGCCGAATCCACGCAGATATACGTTTTCTTCTTTCGCGAGCGACTCCTTTACTGTTTCCATAAATGCTTCTACGGAAGCAAGCACAGTTGCGTTCTCAATGCCAGTCTTTTTGGCAATCTCCCTTACGATGTCTGCTTTGGTCATCTGTTCCTTGTTTTGAGTTATTGTTGAGGGCTATAGTTCAAATTGATTGCAAAGTTAATAATTTTCAGTGGATTATACCAAGTTCAATGCAAGTTTTTTTGTCTTTCCCTCATTCTTCGTGCTGTAAACGGACAGAAATGGGGACTATTTTGCAACGGGAATTTTAGCAACACGCGCTTCGTGGCGGCCTCCTTCAAATGCTGTGTTAAGGAATTCGTCCATGATGGCAGCGGCGGTGACGGTGTCAATGTATCTACCAGGCATCACCAATACATTTGCGTCGTTGTGCAAGCGTGTCATGTGAGCAATTTCGGGCATCCACACCAATGCTGCACGGATGTGCTGGTGTTTGTTGAGCGTCATTGAGATGCCTTCTCCGCTACCGCAAATGGCTATGCCTTGTGTGCAATCGCCTTTTGCTAAGCCATCTGCTAAAGCGTGTGCGTAATCAGGATAGTCACAAGAGGCTTCACTGTGCGTGCCGTAATCTACATATTCTATTTGGTGCTCTTCGAGATATTGTTTTACAAAGGTCTTCAATTCGTAGCCGGCATGATCAGAAGCCAAACCAATTTTAGTCATTGTATCCGAGATTTTATCGTGAATAACGCGCAAAATCATTCGTCTATTTCTTTTGCGCTAGAATATACATTGAAAGCAACGAGCAGAAATGAGCACCTTTTTCCAAGATGTTACTCATTTCTGCTCGCGTCTATGTGTTATCGACCGAGATAGCTTTTCACTTCTCCGAAGATATTTTCAGCGGTGAAACCGAACTTTTCGTCAAGAACGGTGAAAGGTGCACTATGTCCGAAATGGTTCAAACCATAGATGCGACCATTGCCAGCTGAAAGTGTTTCAAAGACTACGGGAAGACCAGCAGTCAAGAAGAATTTCTTAGCGGCAGTTGGGATTACACTTTCGCGGTATGCCTCATCTTGGTGACGGAAAAGTTGTTCTGAAGGACAGCTCACCACGTTTGCGCGGATGCCTTCTGCCAAAAGCAATTCATGAGCAGCCACCAAAGTAGAAACTTCTGAACCGCTTGCCACCAAAATCACATCGGGATTTTCTTCGCTGATTACGGTGTAAGCACCACGACGCGCTCCTTCGTAATTGGTGTTTTCGGGTAAATCTTTCACGTTTTGACGGCTAAAAATCAAAGCCGTTGGTGTTTCAAGATTTTCCATTGCCATCTGCCAGCACACAGTCGTTTCGTGCACATCGGCAGGACGCAATACGCGCACAGAGTCGCGACCAGAATGGTTTTGGAGTTTCTCCATCAAACGAATCTGTGCTTCTTGTTCCACTGGCTCGTGCGTAGGTCCGTCTTCACCAACACGGAAAGCATCGTGACTCCACACAAACTTCACGGGGAGTTCCATCAGAGCTGCCATGCGGATAGCGGGTTTCATGTAGTCGGAGAACACAAAGAAGGTACCCATCGCAGTTTGCATACCACCGTGGAGTGCAATACCAATGCAGATGCACGCCATAGTCAATTCGCTCACCCCTGCTTGGAGGAAACCGCCAGAGAAATCGTCGCGTTTGATTTCTGTGGTATGACGCAAGAAACCGTCTGTCTTATCTGAATTACACAAATCGGCAGATGAAACAATCATATTACCCATGTGTTCAGAAAGCATCGCTAAGCACTCTGCAGAAGCATTACGAGTGGGACCATTGTTCTTCTGTTGCAAATCTTCCCAAGGCATTTTAGGCAAGCGTTGCGCCCACCAGTTTGCCAGGAGTTCTGCTTTTTCAGGATTTTCAGCAGCCCAAGTTTTCTCTTCCTCGTGACGCGCAGCAACAATCTGCTTGAGTTCTTCTTTGCGATTTGCATAGAGTTCTGCGACTTCGGGACGAATCACGAAAGGATTTTCAGGATCGGCTCCCAGATTGCGCACTGTGTTGAGGTAAGCATCGCCACCGAGGGGTGCTCCGTGGGTGCGGCAGTCGCACTCATAACTAGAACCATCGGCTTGACGGCATCCCTTACCCATAACGGTGTGACCAATAATCAGCGTTGGACGCGCATCTTCTTCGTTGGCAGTACGAAGCGCTTCACGAATCTGCTCGGGATTATTACCATCAATTTCCAGCACATTCCAGTTCCAAGCGCGATACTTCATCGCAGTGTCTTCTGAAATCACATTCGCTGTGGGAGTAGAAAGTTGAATCTCATTAGCATCGAAGAACATGATGAGGTTGTCCAAACCAAGATGTCCTGCCAAACGACCTGCTCCTTGAGAAATTTCTTCTTGCACACCGCCGTCTGAAATATAAGCGTAGATGCGTTCCTTTTGGAAACCCTTGTTGCCAGTGCGAGCATAGAGAGCCTTAGCCGCAATCGCAGCACCAACAGCAAAAGTATGACCTTGTCCAAGCGGACCACTTGTATTCTCAATGCCGCGTTCAAAGTTCACTTCAGGGTGACCAGGAGTAGCCGAACCCCATTGACGAAATTCTTTGAGTTCATCGATAGAATAACGTCCGATGAGTGCAAGTTGCGCATAAAGCATTGGCGACATATGTCCTGGATCGAGGAAAAATCTGTCGCGACACTCCCATGTGGGACGTTCAGGATCGAAAATCAGAAATTCGCTAAAAAGTACATTGATAAAATCAGCACCGCCCATTGCACCACCAGGGTGACCAGATTTAGCACGTTCTACCATGCTTACTGCAAGTGTGCGGATGTTGTCAGCTGCGAGATTGAGAAGTTGGGTGGAGTTTGCCATGAGAATCGAAAAACTGCTATACGAAGCTCGATGAGGGATAAGGAGAAATATGGGTTAATGGAGCAATTTGTTTGAACAACTTCGCGCTCTTTTTTCCAAAAGAACCCGATGTAGGTCGCATAATTACCCTTTTCTAGGGGCAAATATACGATTTTTTAAGCACAATGACAAACAAAACAGCCCTAATTGCAAAGACGACTTGCGAAACTACGCTGTTTTGTTTGTTCTAACTGCGCAAAATAGCCACAAACGCGCGCACCACGTTTGTAAATCACGCCATGTTCTTTCATCAGCTCGAAGAAAGAAGAATGCCACAAAAGAATATACTCTAGCCTCTCCCAATTTCGGAGTAGCTAGAGCATACAATTAAGCATTCATATTCATTTCCAGCACACAGCTGAAAATGCACGAGGATACAAGTTACGTTGCGGAAACCTTCAAAAGGATTGCCCAGAAGAGAAGCAAGCACCAACGGCACTTCCTCCGCCCTTTCTTTGCAAGTTGCACAACGATTTTTATGGTAAATCTATTTGATGATTTCCAACTTGCGGAACACGCCTACAAGCGCTGCAACCGCGCGATCCACTTGTTCGTGCGTGTGGTTAGCCATCAGCGCAATGCGCACCAACGTGTCGGTGGGATGACAAGCCGGAGGAACAACAGGATTGATGAACACGCCTGCTTCAAAAGCCATTGCAGTAGCTGCAAACGTCTTTTCCAAATCGCGCACATAAAGCGGAATGATAGGACTCTGTGTGTCGCCAATTTCAAAACCTTCTTCTTTGAAGCGTTTCAGCGCATAGTTCGTCACTTCCCAAAGTGCTTCCAAACGCTCGGGTTCGCGCTTCAAGATGCGCAATGCTTCCAAGGCAGATGCAGTAGCAGCTGGAGTGTTAGACGCTGAGAAAATATAGGTGCGCGCTGTGTGACGAAGATAGTCGATGATGGCACTGTCGGCAGCGATGAATCCACCAATGGAAGCCAAACTCTTAGAGAATGTTCCCATGATGAGATCCACATCATCGGTGAGTCCGAAGTGGTCGCAAACACCGCGACCCTGACGACCAAACACACCAACACCGTGTGCTTCATCCACCATCACCGTAGCTCCATATTTCTTTTTGAGTTCAATGATTTTGGGCAAATCGCAGAGGTCACCTTCCATAGAGAAAACACCATCCACAACGATGAGTTTCACGGCATTCTCTTCACACTTTTGGAGTTTGCGTTCCAAATCCTCCATATCGTTGTGCTTATAGCGCAACTGTTTTGCCATCGACAAACGGCGTCCGTCTACGATAGAAGCGTGGTCGCGATCGTCGCAAATCACATAGTCGTGAGGACCAAGGAGTGCAGGAATCACGCCACTGTTCACCGTAAATCCAGTGGAGAAACAGAGGGCTTCGTCCTTACCCACAAACTCAGCGAGTTCTTTTTCCAATTCCACATGAAGGTCGAGCGTACCATTCAAGAAACGGCTACCCGCACAGCCTGCACCATAACGGCGCATGGCCTGCACACCTGCCTCAATGACACGTTCGTCACCCGTCAAACCTGTGTAGGCATTAGAACCCAACATAATGACGTGATGACCGTCCATTTCAACTTCTGTGCCTTGCTTCCCTTCGATTTCGCGGAAATAGGGATAAAGACCTTGCTTTCTCACCTCATCAGGGAGAGTAAACTTAGATAAGCGTTCGTGAAGAATATCCATTGGTTTGTGCATAGCGGATTACAGGAAAGTGGATTTTGAAGCGACATTACGACTTGCATTTCGCATCAGATGAACCCACTTTTCAGTACTTCCATCTTATTTCGTTATTTCTATTGGGTTGCAAAGTTACACATTTATCCCAACAAGTGTGCAACATTTGTATGAAAAAATGCCTTTTCATCGTTTTTCATCCTCTTATTTACCCACAAACTCTAAAGTTTCAACTATCTTTGCAGATACATCAATTCCATTTCTTCTATGGCTCAGCGCATTCTTTTCATCATCAACCCCATTTCTGGCACCACTCGCAAAGGCAAAGTGGTCAAAGCCATTGAGCGACGCATTGACGCCCAACGTTTCGCTGTCGAAATCCGCTACACGGAATATGCAGGTCACGCGGTGGAGATTGCACGCCAAGCTGCCGAGGAGGGGTTCGACATCGTGGTTGCAGTAGGAGGAGATGGCACCATCAACGAGGTGGCGCGCTCTCTTGTTCACACCAACACCGCGCTTGCCATCGTGCCCTCTGGAAGCGGCAACGGACTTGCGCGCCATCTGCTCATCCCTATGGACATAGAAAAAGCACTCGACGTCATCAATGCCAATGTGGTGACGGAGTTAGACTATGGTTTAATCAACGATAAACCCTTTTTCTGCACCTGCGGAGTGGGATTTGATGCTTTCATCAGTTTGAAATTTGCTGAAGCGGGCACTCGAGGACTGAAAACTTATTTGGAAAAGACGCTCACTGACGGACTGCGCTATAAACCCGAAACTTATCGCATCTACATCGGAGGAGAAGAAGAAGGGGAAATGCAAGAAATAGACGCTTTTCTCATTGCCTGCGCCAACGCCTCGCAATATGGCAACAATGCCTACATTGCCCCTGATGCTTCGATGAAAGACGGACTTATGGACGTCATCGTGTTGCAACCATTCAGTATGCTCGAAGCACCCATTGTGGCGATGCAACTCTTCCAGCGCACCTTGCCCAACAACTCGCACGTCAAGACTTATCGCACCAACCGTCTGTGCATTGAGCGCACTGCCGATGGACCTGCCCACTGCGACGGTGATCCCTACGAAACGACAGCGCGCATCAATGTGGAATTGATTCCTGCCGGTTTGCGCGCCATCATCAACGAGAAGGCTTTGCTCACTCCAGCTAAATCATCGGTGCAATCCAATATGCTGCTCCGCACGCTTGAGCCTTTCCAGAAGCAAATCACCAACTTCCGCAATCAGGTGAATTCTCTCTTCGACATTTTCTAATTCGTTGTTCTACGGCTCAACTTCTCTTCACAGATTTCCTATGACCACGCTTCGTTCTTCATTGTTTTCCCTCCTGCTTTGCTCCACTGCAAGTGCTGCTTTTGCGCAACAGTTTGAGCAACCTTCCCTACCCGATTCCACCACTATGGTGCAAATCGGCACGCTAGCCACGGCTGGTGGGGGCAACTATCAGCCTTTTTGGTTCACTGCCAATCGCTGGGGATCTGTGAGTGTGGAAGGACACCAACCCACTTTCACCGTGGGTGTCTATGGCAGTCCGCTTGACATCGGCCACGGATGGAAAGCCAACTACGGGGCTACTCTCGTGACAAACCGCAATCTGGACAACAATGTCAGAGCCCTTGACGTATTGCTTTCTGTCGAAAAAGGTTTATCGCGATTTGCTTTTGGCACGCGCAGCCACGACACTCCGCTCAACGATGCAGAACTCTCCACAGGAGCTTTCGCCCTAGGTCGAAATGCCACTCAACCTCTAGCCATTTCGTGGCAACTTCCGCGCTGGTGTCGCATCGGAGGGGAGAAGAGTCTTTTTGCGTTGCGCGGTCACGTGGCCTTCGGATGGTTGCAAGACGGAGGATGGCAAGAACGCCGTATGGCTCCTGTGGGAGGACGCTTTGCCACTGAGGTGAAATACTACGAAAAAAATCGGGCTATCTACGCATCGGCACTGACCATTCGCGCTGGGAATTCATCGGTGGTTTGGAAATGGCCAACACCTTTGGAGGAACCATTCACCACTACAACGCCACGCCCCTCAAAATGCCAGAGCGACCTTCTGACTATCTCTTTGCCTTTATTGGCAAAGGCGGTGGCGACCCCACTGACGGCGAAGGCTATGCCAATGCTTCGGGCAACACCATCGGTGCGTGGCGCGCTGCACTCACATTTCGTCCCAAAGGCGACTGGCAAACGCGTGTCTATTACGACCACTTTTTTGAAGATGATAGTCAGGCTTTCGACGAATACGGATGGCTCGACGGACTCTTGGGAGTGCAAATCAACTTCCCCCGCAATCGATGGGTGAGCAAAGTTGTCGCTGAATGGCTCAGAATGGACTATCAAAGCGGCCCCGTATATCACGACCACACACGCGAAATCCCCGACCAAGTGAGCGGCATCGACAACTACTACAACCACGGTCTTTATGCTGGATGGCAACACTATGGTATGTCGATGGGAAATGCGCTCTTCGCCTCACCACTCTATGACGGCAACAAGAGTTTGATGTTTGCAGCCAACCGTTTCCGCGCCCAACACGTCGGCATCGCCGGACAACCTTCTGCGCAACTTCACTACCGCTTGCTCTATTCTCACCTGAAAAGTTGGGGCACCTATGCACAACCCTTCGATGAAATTCAACACCAACATTCTTTGCTCGCTGAAGCACGCTGGGAAGGGGGGCGCATTCTCCTACAACAGATTCAACGGAAGTTGCTTTGCCACGGCAGCCGTGGGGGCAGACTTCAGCTCTCGACTGGGCAACAGACTAGGGTTTATGCTGGGTTTCGGACTTAAATTGTTTGGTAAATGAATTTGACGGCTATCGTTTTGAAGCATTTCTCCACAAATGCTTTCGTGAAGACGGCACTTCACCGCCTTCTGCCTACTTCTACACGCTTTCTTCGTGGGGGAATTATGCTCATCTTCACCACCCTTTTCTTCATAATGAGCGGTTGCGACAAACTTCCACGCAATGGCAAATTAGACGGCCACTGGCAACTGATGGAACGCGATGGAGTGTCCGTGAAAGCGGAACGCACATATTGGTCTTTCCAACTCGATTTGATGCAATTGAAATCGTACACTCAAACGCCCATCACCGCTGTGAAATACTCGGGAGGTGTCGTGGCGCGTTTCGAACATCGCGGTGACAGTTTGGTTCTCACCAAGGGTTATCTGATGAATCGCGACCACCAACAAGACATCCTCATCGACGCGGCACACCCAGCCGACCTTTCTGGCTTCGGCATCACTACTCTTCCCATGGGCTATCGCGTGGCACTGCTCACAGACGAAGAGATGATACTCACCTCAGGGCAGCATCGCCTAGTCTTCCGCAAATTTTAACCCAAATCTATCCAGCATATTGTACTGGTTACGCTCAAAACAACGTGTCGTTTTCCATAAAACGACGTATCACTTTTCATAAAACAACGTGTCACTTTTCATAAAACAACGTGTCGTTTTCCATAAAACAACGTGTCGTTTTTGAGGAATGATTTGAAGATACTTCCGACTCATCCGAAATCAAAAAAACAGGGCTTCGGCACGAATGTCTGGAGATGGAGAATTTGAGTTGTAAAAATATCTATAATCATCGTTCTCGCGCGCACGCGTACGCCCGCATTACAGCGAGTTTTATCATTTTTGCTGTCACAAGTGTCACACCATTCTTAGTAACACAGTAATTTTCAGTAAATTAGGTTACACTCTTAGATATATTTTAACAATACATCAATTCAACACCCCAAAATCTAATTTTCACACGCTCGAAAAAGCACGATTTACGCCCTTCGATTGGGCATTTTACCCTCCATTTTCTTTCCGTCTTCTACACTCACAGTGACACTTGTGACAGCAAAAAATCAAAATCACTGTAGGACGTGTGCGCGTTACGCGTACGCGCGAGAAACTTCCCTTCTACTTTTGCGCGTTCTTCGCACTTCTCCTTCTGTTTATCATACGCCAAACACTATATCCTGTAATTTTGCAAACTCCACCTATCACATAAGACGATTTCAAAAATTAAAGTGCACTTTTTCGCGATTTTTTCCCTCTTTGGGGCCATATCTCCGCATATACTTATAGGGGCGCATCGCTAAGCGCACCCTCATTTCAACGCCACTTTTACGGCGCAAGCCACTCCAACATAATCTTCTCACGGTGCAAATGGCATATTGTCTGCACTACTCCACTATTCTCTAATGCAAAATCCTTCTTTTCCTCTGAGACTGTATTGCTTTATAGCATAACGAAAACTATTTTTCAAAAGGAATATTCGGTTTTATTCAAGCAACGAATTAGAATAGCAAGTTTATTTGCTATGATTTTTGTAACTTTGCAAAATAAACAGATAATCTAGATAACAGAATTATGAAACATCGTTGTATTCTTCTTTTAGGCCTGTTGCTGGTGAGTCTTTGGACTACTATTGCTTTTGCACAGGTGGATGGTAATCTAACTTTTGACGCTAGCAATTCGACTTCACGAAAGGCTTTTGAATATCACGTGAAAAATGAAAGTGGACTTTACGTGAAATCGAATATCAGTGAGGTAGAAGAAGTGAGAGGAAGTTACAGAATGTATGCCTACGATAAACACAATGAAGTGCTCTATGTGGTGAATGAAGTGGGCAATTTTGCCATCACTTTGTCACGTGAGCAAGTGCGCTTGATGAAACGCAACAAAGATGTGCCTCGCCTTTCGGGTGCAGATTTGGAAGATGCCATTTCGAAGGCTACTCTTGAAAGTAGAATGCAGATGGCAAAACACAACGAGGTGCGAGAAAATGAATTGCGCGAAGAAAGACGACGCGCAGAAATGGCTAGACGTCAGCGTGAGGCAGAGGAAAGACGTAAGGAGGAATTGCGTCAAGAGCAGGAACGCTTGGAACAAGAGCGTCGAGAGAAGGAACGTGAAGCGCAACGAAAGAAGGATTATTTCAACAGCCATAATGCTAACTTTATCCCCACCAACGGTGCTAAACTAAGTTGTAGTTACGATAATTGTGGCATTGAAACCGAAGAAGATTCTGTGTTTCTGATAAGTTTAGACGGAAACTTCATTTATTACTTGACCAGCGAACCTTTTCAAATTGGAGAAACAATTAGCAAATTGCACGGTGCTCCTATACCTAGCGAGATGAGCAACAGTAATGCTTTCAAATTTCACTGCGAGGTTTTCAAAGACAGCATACCCAGAGAAGAAATCACCCAAGAATTTGTGGAGAAGTTTAATTCACTCCAATATGAAATGGGTGTGGAAAAGGTGAAAAACGCTGCTCCCCACGGCTATTTCTTGAATTGGGACTGGGATCAAAATCCCAACCTTACCTTTCGATGCAATTTCTTCAACCTTGACCCCCGCACCATCAAGGAAATGGTGATACACTGGCAATTGACCGACGATGATGAAGAAGTGCTCAAAACAGGGGTGTTCCGCGCGGCGGGGCTTAGTGTGAAACAGTATCTATGGCGGGCTATGAAATGGAGTAATTCTTCATTCACCGTACCTGACGAGGCCACCAATATGAATTTGACGAAGGTCGTGATTCGCTACACGAACAATGAAACGGAAGTGATTGGGGAGGATGACATTTTCACGAACGAGGAGAATGAGGTACTGCCAGGACAACCTACTGATGGTGAGGAATATGAATATGATGAGGCTGAAGTGGGTTATAAACGTCCGCAAGCTCCTAGTGTGGTGTCGCCTAAGAAGAAAATAATGAGAGTGACTCCTGGACAACCTACCCGTCGCGTGAAGAGAAACAACTCTCGCTCGGACGTGTTCAATTAGTTGTTTTTTTACGTTTCCCTTTTTCTTGTGGAACAAGAATTAGACAGGTACAAACAATCAAAAAACGAATGATGAGTAGTAGTATTTGTTTACTTGCAGTTTTGCTCTTTGTGGTTGCAATAGGTTTCATCGTAGCTTATTTCATAAGGAAGCATCCCGAGAAAATTTCTGGATTCAACGTGGAAGATTTCGACAATGATATTGTCGCTGCAACAAAGTGGGTTAATTTACTCTGTCGAGTGATAGTCATTGCCAGCATTATCACCTTAATCTGTGGAATAATAGCTGTTTACTTGGAGAGTATTCTAATGTTTGCTTTGTCCGTTTCTGTCCCCATTATTGTGGGATTTATATATGCGTATAGTAGAAAAAAAGGGCGGCATAATGCAAAAGAAAGCAACGTGAATAAACCAGTTCTCATCGTTATATCATTTTCCTTTATACTTCAATTGATAGTGGTGGTGGCAGTTTCAGAACAAGCTACTAGCGACCTAGATGTTGTCACGAATAAAGACGAATTGGTGATCAAAGGACAATATGGAACAAGTATATCATATAGTGACATTAAAGAGATTGCTCTTAAGAGTGATTTGCCCAATATAAAACTTCGCTCTAATGGTTTTTCAGCAGAACACACCAACCTGGGGAATTTCATTACCCAAGACGATTCACATATAATGTTGTTTACTCATTCCGATTCTTGTTTCATTCGGATTGTCACGAAAAAAGACGAAATATATTATTTAAGTAGTCAGGAATCTGGTAATACAGTCAAGGTTTTCAATGAAATAAAAAAGGCATTTGCAGGGCTATAAGATGCTTATCCCCCTAATCGGTCATTACAACTGAGATACTTACAGGTTGTTCTGAGCTATACCATTTTTCCCTTATGATACCCCAACGGAGTTGCTGCAAAAGCAAGTTTTGCAATAGCTCTATGGGCAGACAAAACGTCAGGATTTTCTAAACGGAAAATCCTGACGTTCCTATTATTTCAGTGCTATAAGCTAAACTGCTGAAGGAAGGGATTGCGCTCAATCCATAAGATGAATCACTACTCCACTGCGCAGTTTGGGTTCAAACCAAGTGGCTTTGGGCGGCATGATGTTGCCGGTGTCGGCTATGCGCATCACTTGATTCATGGTCACGGGATAGAGGGCAAGGGCAGCCTTCATCTCTCCGCTGTCTACTCTGCGCTGAAGTTCGGAAAGTCCGCGCAATCCTCCCACGAAGTCGACGCGCTTGGAGCTACGCAAATCGGTGATGCCTAAGAGTTTATCTAGAATCAATCGGGAAGAGATGTCTACATCGAGAACGCCTATGGGGTCGGTGGCATCGAAAGTGCCGGGGCGTGCATCGAGCGAATACCACTGGTGGTTGAGATAGAGCGAGAATTGGTGCATTCGTTCGGGCGCATAAGGTTCGGCACCGCGAACTTTCACCTCAAAATCTTGTTCCAAAGCCGCCAAGAAGTCTTCATCGCTCATGCCGTTGAGATCGGCTACGACGCGATTGTAGTCTAAAATGGTGAGTTGGTCGGCAGGGAAGCAGACTGCAAGATAGTAGTTGTATTCTTCGTCGCCTTGGTGATCGGGATTGGCGGCTGCGCGCTCTGTGCCTACACGAGCTGCGGCTGCAGAACGATGGTGTCCGTCGGCAATGTAGAGGGCATCCATGGCTCCAAACTCGCGTGTGATGGTGGCGATGTCGTCGGAGTCGTCAATGATCCACAGGGTGTGGCGGAATCCATCAACATCGGCCACAAAGTCGATTTCGGGCTTTCCCCTGCGCAATGCGATCAATGAGACGTACCAAGATGGGATTGTGCTTGAAGGCTAGGAAAGCAGAACCGATGTGGGCATTGGTGGCAAAGAGGTGCTGCATGCGGTCGTCTTCTTTGTCGCGGCGAGTGAGTTCGTGCTTCTTGATGAGGCCCTTGTTGTAGTCGTCAACATGAGCGGTGAGTACGATGCCATATTGGGTGTGGCCGTTCATGGTTTGGGCATAGAGATAATAGCAAGACTTGGTGTCTTGTACCAACCAACCTTCTTTGATGAAATGGGCGAGTTGTCGCTGTGCTTCGGGATAGACACAAGCGTCGTGTTCGTCAGTGCCTTCGGGGAAATTGATTTCGGGACGAATGATGTGGTAGAGAGATTTTTCATTTCCACTACATTCTTCACGCGCTTCTGCAGAATTTAGCACATCATAGGGACGACTGCTGACTTGGGCGGCGAGATGTGCGGGGGGACGAAGTCCACGGAAGGGTTTTACTCTGGGCATAATGGTAAGAATTTAAGGATCAAATGGGTTATGTTATGTTGTTGTCTTCTACTGTGGGGACAGTAGGCGAAAGATGTCCTCAGAGGAAGAAAAGGAGTGTGCAATTCTTCCTCTGGGATGGGAATGAGAAATCTTTTCATAGACTGTTGTGCTCCGTCAAAAGGCGCAAAGAGTGCAACTACAAAGACGAAGAAACGAATGGTCTATGAGATTAGGCGTTGACTTGGAAGGTTTTATCGCCAGTGGCAAAGAATCTTGCAATTTGACGCGCTGCAGCGAGTCCAGCATTGGTGTTGGCTTCTGTCGTTTGTGCTCCCATCTTTTTGGGAGGTGCAAAATATCTGTCGCCTAACAGTGCTTGAAATTCTTCGTGACGCTTGGGCGGAATGTCGGTAATAAAACTCAAGTCGGTGCGCTCTTGCAACAAGCCAAGAACTTCGTCTTCATTGATGATTTCTTTGCGCGCGGTGTTGAGTAACACTGCTCCGGGTTTCATCAATTCCAACATTTCTCGATTGACAAAGCCTATGGTGCGCGGAGTGGCTGGGGTGTGCAGACTGACGATATCACAATTTTGCACCAAATCGTAAAGATTATGCTCTGCATATACACCATCACTCTCTATGCGTTCCACACGATGGAAGAAATCATAGGCGTGAACATCCATGCCGAAGCCTTTGGCGATGCGTGCCACTTCGCTGGCTACATTGCCGTAAGCCAATAGTCCGATGCGTTTGCCTTTGAGTTCGCTACCAATTTTTCCGTTAAAACGATGGCGAACGTGAAAGAGCAAATAAGCAAAGACAAGTTCGGCAACGGCATTGGCATTTTGGCCAGGAGTGTTCATCACCACAACGTTGTGAGCTGTGGCAGCGGCTAAGTCGATGCTATCGACGCCTGCACCAGCACGAACGACGATTTGCAAACGGGGAGCTGCGTCGAACACTTCGGCATCGAGGATGTCGCTGCGCACGATGAGGGCATCGGCAGTGGCAACGGCTTCGAGTAGTTGTTGCTTTTCGGTATATCGTTCCAACAACTGAAGTTGATGACCAGAAGTTTCTATGATTTCACGAATCCCACTTACAGCAGCAGCCGCAAAAGGTTTTTCGGTGGCTATAAGAATGTTCATACGAGATGTTTTAAACGATTAATGTTCTTGTTCGAATTGTTGCATCGTGGCCACCAAGGCTTGGACGCCTTCGAGGGGCATAGCATTGTAGATGGATGCGCGGAATCCTCCCACAGAACGGTGTCCCTTGATGCCATGCATACCTCGGTCTGCGGCAAACTTTAGGAACTCTGCTTCGAGTTCTTCCTTACCTTCTGCCATGACGAAGCAGACGTTCATGTAACTTCTATCTGCCTTGTCGGTGACGGTGCCTCGGAAGAGAGAGTTGCGATCGATTTCTGCGTAGAGAAGGTCGGCTCTTTCTTTGGCGCGGCGCTCCATCTCAGCCACACCACCTTGTTGTTTGATCCAGCGGAGGGTTTGCAAACAAGTGAAGATGGGCAAAACGGGCGGTGTGTTGAACATAGTTCCACTTGGAATGTGGTTGCGGTAGTCGATGATGGAGGGGATGGGGCGAGTGACTTTTCCCAAAATGTCTGTGCGCACGATGACGAAGGTGACGCCTGCCATGGAGAGATTCTTCTGTGCTCCACCATAGATGAGGGCATATTTCGACACATCTATTTGACGAGAGAAAATATCGCTCGACATATCTGCTACTACAGGCACTGGACTGTCAAGATCTTCGTGCAATTCTGTGCCGTAGATGGTGTTGTTGGTGGTGATGTGGAAATAGTCGGCTGTGGTGGGAATGGTATAGTCTTTGGGAATATAGGTGTAGTTATCGGCTGCAGAAGATGCAACTTCCACCACGTCTCCAAAGAGTTTTGCTTCTTTGATGGCTTTTTTAGCCCATACTCCTGTGTTGAGATAGGCTGCTTGGTGTTCTAGAAGATTGAAGGGGACGTAACAGAATTGTGTGGATGCTCCACCTCCAAGAAAAAGTACTTCGTATCCTTCGGGCACATTCAAAAGTTCTTTCACGAGAGCTACTGCTTCGTCGAGAACGGCTTGGGAAATTGCTTGTGCGGTGGCTGATTTCCATAATGGACAGTCCCATTTGGTCAAATTCTAGACAAGCGGCTGCAGTGGCTTTGATGACTTCTTGGGGAAGGATAGAGGGGCCTGCACCAAAATTGTATTTTTTCATAATTGTATAGAATTGAAATGTTTGAGTTGTCTACGCTGTGCAATAAACAGTGATGCGAAACAGAAGGTCTGAGTAGCGACTCTAACAAGTCGTTTTTGCAAACTGTAGTTGTCACACCACGAAATTACGTATTTCAAACGAAACTCCCAAACGAAACACGAAAAAACTCGAAAGTTCTTTGTCGCACGCTGATGTGCTATATAAGAACTTCCGAGTTTGGAGGTAAAAATAGGAATTAAAACCTAAGTTCTAGTCCATCATTTTAAGGGTTTTAGTCTTTACAAGGACTATACAACGGCTTTACAAGGACTAAACGACACCTTTATAAGGACTAAACAATGCCTTTACCGTGGCAATTCTTGAAAGGTTTTTCAGAACCGCAGGGACATGGGTCGTTACGACCTGGCAATTGTTGTCCTTGGAAGGGCTGCTGCAAGTTTTTTAGCTAGAGCTTCTGACACTTCTGTAGCTTCTGCTGCAGATGCGCTGGTTTCTTCAGCGGCTTGTGCCTCTTCTTCATTGCTTTCGCCTACATGGTGAGTGACTACGGCTTCTTGCAATTCGGGGGGAACTTCTGCACCAGCAATGTGAGCGCGCATCAAAGTGGACACAGAGGAGTTGTTGATGTCGTTGACCATTTCATCGAAGAGTTTCACACTCTCGATTTTTGAACACAACGAGCGGATCCTTTTTGTTCGTAAGATACGTTGCGAACAGAGTGCTTGAGTTCATCGAGGAGACGGAGATTTTTCTTTCCATGAGTCGTCGATGTTGTGGAGGAGAATGAGTTTTTTTCAAACTCGCGCACCACGCTCTTTGCTTCGCTTTCGTAGGCTTCCTTGAGATCTACACGCACGTTGTAAATCAAACGACCATCGCTGATGGGAATCAGGATGTTGTCGTACATTTCAGCCTGGGTCTCGTAGACTTGCTTAATCACGGGGAAAGCTACTGAACGCAATAGCTCTGTCTTGCGATTGAAGGCACTGATGGCGGCTTCAAAGGCGCGTTCGTAGAGGTCGTCGCGTTTAGAACGATTGAGTTCGTCTTCTGTGAAGGGCACTTCCATGGCGAAGAGTTCGATGAAGCGGTCTTTGCAACCTTCGAAGTCGTTGTTTTGGATGGTGTCTACCACGCGATCCCAAATCATGTTGGAGATGTCCATACCAATGCGTTCTCCCATGAGAGCGTGACGGCGCTTTTCGTAGATAACGGTGCGCTGTTTGTTCATCACGTCGTCATATTCGAGCAGATGTTTACGCGTTCCGAAGCTGTTTTCTTCAACTTTCTTCTGCGCGCGTTCAATGCTCTTGCTGATCATATTGGCTTCAATCATTTCACCATCCTTGAATCCAAGACGATCCATTACGACTGCGATGCGTTCTGAAGCGAAAAGACGCATGAGTTTGTCTTCGAGAGATACGTAGAACACAGAACTTCCTACGTCACCTTGACGTCCTGCACGACCGCGCAACTGACGGTCTACGCGACGGCTGTCGTGACGCTCTGTGCCGATGATGGCAAGACCACCAGCAGCACGCACTTCATCAGAAAGTTTGATGTCGGTACCACGACCTGCCATGTTGGTGGCGATGGTGACTGCCCCAAGGAGACGTTCTTCTTCGTGCTTGTTGCCGTTTTCATCGGTGATTACGACCTTGCCTGGTGTGCTTTGACCCGCAAGTGCCACGATGTCGGCTTCCTTTTGGTGGAGTTTAGCGTTGAGCACTTGGTGTGGGATGCGGCGAAGATTGAGCAAACGGCTGAGCAATTCGGAGATTTCCACAGAACTTGTACCGACAAGCACGGGACGTCCTGCATTGCGCATCTTTTCTACTTCTTCGATGACGGCATTATATTTTTCACGCTGTGTCTTGTAGACACGGTCGTTCATGTCGTTGCGCTGAATGGGACGGTTGGTGGGGATTTCTACAACATCGAGTTTATAGATATTCCAGAATTCGCCTGCTTCCGTGATGGCAGTACCCGTCATACCCGCCAACTTGTGGTACATGCGGAAGTAGTTTTGGAGGGTGATGGTAGCGAATGTCTGAGTAGCGGCTTCCACACGCACGTGTTCCTTCGCTTCAACGGCTTGGTGCAAACCATCACTCCAACGACGACCTTCCATGATACGACCTGTTGATTCGTCAACAATCTTCACTTGACCATCTTGAATCACATAGTCGTCATTGAGGGTAAACATGGCATACGCCTTCAACAATTGTTGGAGGGTGTGCACACGGTCGCTCTTGATAGCATAGTCTGCCATAAGTTCGTCTTTCTTGGCAACGCGCTCTTCATCAGGCAAGTTTTGCGATTCGAGAGCAGAAAGTTGCGATGTAATGTCGGGCAAAACGAAGAGTTCGTCATTTTGCACAGCTTCTGCCAACCACGCTGTACCCTTGTCAGTGAGATCGCAAGAGCGTTGCTTTTCGTCTACCACAAAATAAAGAGGTTCTACCGCTTCAGGCATACGACGGTTGTTGTTCTCCATGTAGATTTCTTCCGTCTTCAACATTCCTGCTTTGACACCAGGTTCTGAAAGGAACTTGATGAGCGGACCGTTCTTAGGTAATGCCTTGTGTGAACGATAGAGCGCAAGATTACCCTTTTCGCGGTCTTCTTTATTGTCGCTCTTGAGCAAACGCTTTGCTTCTGTGAGATATTCTGTAGCTAATTTCTTTTGAACAGCCACCAAACGCTCTACGAGGGGTTGATATTCTTCGTACATTTGGTCATCTCCACGTTCCACAGGACCTGAAATGATGAGCGGTGTACGAGCATCGTCAATCAACACGGAGTCTACCTCGTCGACAATTGCATAATAATGTTTGCGTTGCACGAGATCAGCAGGACTCATCGCCATGTTGTCGCGGAGATAGTCGAAACCGAACTCGTTGTTCGTACCGAAAGTGATGTCGCTATTGTATGCACGACGACGCGCTTCACTGTTGGGTTGGTGTTTGTCGATGCAATCCACGCTCAAACCGTGGAATTGATAGAGAGGTCCCATCCATTCGGAGTCACGTTTAGCCAAATAGTCATTGACAGTCACCACGTGTACACCGCGTCCTGAGAGTGCGCGGAGGAAAACGGGGCAAGTTGCCACCAAAGTTTTACCTTCACCGGTAGCCATCTCAGCAATTTTACCTGCGTGAGCACCACCCCACCGAAGAGTTGCACATCATAGTGCACCATTTCCCACTTAAGGTCGTTACCTCCAGCAAGCCAGTGGTTTTGGTAAATCGCTTTGGTACCATCTTCAGAGATTGTTACAAAGTCGCGAGTCATCGCCAATTCGCGGTCATAATCGTTAGCCGTAACTTCGATTGTTTCGTTCTGAGCGAAGCGGCGCGCAGTTTCTTTCACGATAGCGAAAGCCTCAGGAAGGGCTTCTTCGAGCGCAACATCCATACGCTCGAGCACTTCTTTCTCGAGTTTATCGATTTTGTTGAAAAGAAGTTCGCGATCTTCGATGGGAGTTTCCTCGATTTTAGCACGGATTTCAGCGATTTGAGCATTGAGTTCGTCACCAGAACCTTGGATATTGCGTTTAAGCTCTTCTGTCTTTGCACGCAATTCGTCATTAGTGAGTGCTTCAATGGTAGGAGAAACAGCCTTAATCTTTTCCACCCACGGTTGAATTTCTTTCATATCGCGGGTTGCCTTGCTACCAAAAATCTTGGAAAGGAGTTTATTAAAGTCCATAATTGGAATATATTTCGTTGTAAGTATAGTTTGAAAATAGGGAAACCGTGGGACAAGACAAAACTTATCCGTCTAAATCGGCATTATAACAGCGGTGCACGCGTGCAAGCATTGGGAGCGCGGATGCGAAGTGCTTTTGACAGCGTGGGAGCAATGCAATCCACCGTCACAGGTGTAGTAATCAATTCCGGTTTCACCCCCGTTCCGTAAAGAATAATGGGGAAAGCCACATAAGCCTCGCGCATCATCTTCGACTCTTGCGTGTCGGCATTGACATATCGCCAACCAGGCATCACCTGAATCGTCACATCACCAGAGCGTTGTTGGTTAAATCCTCCGCGGATGCGCGAAATTCCCGGTGTCCAAGCACCTTGCATCAAACGATGCGCAGTGTAAACATCTTTGACCCCAGCCAGTTGAATCAGAAAATCTTGCACTCGTGCCTGAAATTCCGACAGATTGATTTGTCGATTTTCCAGCAAACCATGATTAAAATAGATTTCCGTGCCGTAGGTGGCTTCTATATAATTGCCTTGTCCGTAAACCGCCACGAGATACATCCCCAGCAAACTCACGGTTCGGCGCATATCAAACGTCCCCGTAGGGATTCGATATTTCGAAAGATCTGTTGTTTCCTCTTCAGTGTACCCCGTTGAGGTCAGTGTAAAGAGCACTTTTCCCACTCCAGCTTTAGCCTCAGCCGCTCGAATGATTTCTGCCACCGCACGATCAAGTCGCGCATAAGTGTCTTGCAACTCTAAAGCTCCTTCCGAAACAGGACGATTGCGATAAGTTCCAGCGTAGAGCGCAACAGAAAGGTAGTCTGTTGTGGCATCTGCGCCAAGATGTGTGCCAATGAGCGCAGCCGAAGTCAAAGCGGCCACCTCATCGTTCACCAAAGCAGAAGTCTTAAATTCGCTAAATCTTCTACTTCCTTTGAAACGATGCACGAAAGGTTTTGCGCTTCACTCGTCACGAAGTAGGAGAATTTTCCCACTCGCTCATTAGAAGGCTGCCACTCTTCCGTTTGCAAACGCACATCTACATTATAATAGGTGTTGCGATGATCAGCCCACGCAGGGGAATTTGCCATAATAAGACGAAGAAACCCAATTTCCCGTATTACTATCCATCCACACCACCTGGTCGGCAGCGTGTCCCGCTGAGAGGATGGCCACATCGGCTTCTGGTGCAATAGCCACCACCTGCGCTCTACCGTGTGTTGCCACCTTGAGTTCGTCGCTAATGGTGCTCACATTGAGCCATCGTGGAGAATATTGCTCCACCGTCCCCAAACCTTTCACTTGTCGGTCTTCCACGCAGAACATCGGACGCAGCGTTTCGCGATTGAGCCAACGCCAAGCCACTATACCGTGATCCGCAGCCGTAGTGCCCGTGGACAACGTTGCCGCCGCCGAAGCACGATCAGGACGCGCCAAAGGGTATTCCGCTTGTTCATACACACGTCCCTGACGCATCAGTCTGTTCAAACCATCTTCTCCGTAGAGTGGAGAAAATGCCTCCAAATAGTCTGAGCGAAGTTGATCAACAAGGATATTCACCACCAAACGCGGCACTACATTCTGTTCTCCATTCCACGACAAATTAGCCCCCTTAGCCTCAACCGCGGCTAAGATGGTCATTGCAGTGATAAAAGACAGTATGAAATTATGCTTGCGCATAGAGTGAACGATATTGATAATAGTATAAATCTCGAAAAATCAGGAGAAATGTCTGCGCTATCTTATGCTACGTGCCACCTGATGAGGAGAACGACACGCGGTGCAGCCAGAACCCCAAACGATCATGGCAACGCGTACCAAAAGCATGAGTGCAATGGGCACTGTCGCGATGGGGAATTGCTGATTCCCAAAGAAATAGGCCACAAAATAACCTAAAACTCCAACGAGAAGCACAATAGCCATCGCCTTTCGGAAGACGATTGTGCGAGCCCAAAAGAGCGAGAGCCACAGCAGGAACGCAAGCGGGTGGAATATCGTAATCAGATAATTCGTTCCCACTGCAGGATGTTCAGACCAACCAATCATTATGGTGAGCAAAACACCCACAACGCCGGAGCTCAACAACAGCACAGTGTCGAATGTGCGCGACCAAATGCGCCAAGCACGCTGCGTCATGGCATTTCCTTTGCGTGCACGCCATTCTCCATAGGAGAGCAACAAGCAGAAAGCAAACAACGTGCCAAACACCACTAAGGGAGTCAAAGGAGTCGCCTTTTTGTTGAGGAGAAGTCACCATTGGCATCAGTGGAGCACTAGCCACCACGAGCGGACGCAATTTACGATCGCGCCCTCTAATCTGCGCCCCATCAAAAATGCGCAAAGCATAAGAAGGTAAAAAATTATAGCGCAATTGTGCTTCTGCATCAAACTTTCGGTCTACTTCGGGCCCGAGAAGAAGGTCTTGTCCGAATTCATACCACGGACTGAAACCCGTAAATTCGTGAATCATATCACGCTGCGTCATCACCGACTTATCACGCTTGAGTTGAGGAAACACCAACGTTTCTCCATTTGCTTTCAACGCAGCTTTAATGGCTGCCACCGCCCGAGTAGTGCAATTATCGTAAAGGAAATTGTAGCGATAAGTCCAATCTGGTTTGTCGGCTATCAACGTGTCAAGACCATTGATGCCCTGCACTGGATAGGTGTTGCATTCAAACTTATATTGTTCAAAAAACCGATTCTGCAAACGTCCCACATACGCCACTTCCGCAGGGGTGAGATTCAGAAATTGCTCGGTCACGGGCATTTGTTCATTCGCAAATTCATAGGCAAAGAGCGACAAACTCTCGCGCGACACGGAATAGTCTGTTAATCCGAGGATGAATTTCAGAATAAACCCCGACTGTCCCGGACTGAAAAGTCCATAGTTATAGACAAAGTCTGACTCCCCTTTGGCACCCCGCACGCGAAGTGCCGTGTGACCATACAAGCGATAAAGACTCTGACCAGGTGCGCAGGTGAGCAAACTCACGCGACTACTATCATTAGCAGCCGACATTTGCGAAATATTCGGAAAACCTTGTGCTCTCACCGCGAGTGGCAAGAGCAATAAAAAGAGAAGTATGTGCAGTATTTTCTTCATTTTTGCACAGTTATTGACGAGCAAATTTACAGAAAAACAAGCAGAGAACAAAATTTCGCCTTGTTTTTCTGTACCTCAGCGCCCAATATGTCTATATAAAGCCATTTGCGGTGTTGAAAACACGAGTTTCAACACCGCAAATTATCGTATTAAGAGTACATCTAGCGACTCAAGAACCAAGCATTGAAGGCGGCACCAATGGCAAACTCATTCTCCGAGCGGTAAGCGCCACCAGCAATGGTGCGATGTGTGTAGTCGGCTTTCAATACGATGTCTTTGCCCAAACGATAGTTCACACCTGCCACCCACATAGAGGTTTTGAAGGCATCATTGAGGGGAGATTTCTCACCGCGCACCGCGAGTTCTTCCATCGGATTGTAGTATTCGTAACGCACAAAGGGAATGACGTCGGGTGCATTTTCATTGCCAAAGAAACTCTTCAGATTCAAGCCCACTTCTGCGCCGTAACTCAAAGCGCGTTTTGCCAAAGGAAACGCATGTTCGGCTGCTTCTCCGTGTTCGTGACTATTAGCTTCACCGTGTTCATTCGCCACAGCGAATTTATCTGCATTGCCCACCTTACGCGAAACGATATCGGCGCGAGCTTCTACATATTTTCCCAACCACTGTGCATCGATTGACCAGAGTGTCACAGGATGCTTCGCTGTGTGTTGGAGTTCCTCTTTTGGAGTAAACGAGTTCAACGCTGTGTTGGAACAATGATAAAGACTAGCCCCGATTCTCAAACCGTGAACTCCCACCCAATCCAAGTGAGCCAGCCACGCAGGGTTGGTGAAATCATCTTGTTCAAAGGCCTTGTTGACCATCGTGCACCCAATGATTTCCACTAAATCCTTTAGCATTCAATCCAGAAACAACCATTGCCTGATAGTTAAACTGACCTAAGTCTTTACCAAACGTACCATAAGCAGCCAAACCCGATTCGTGCCAGATATAGGGTAAGATGCTGGCCTCTCCTTCGGGACGTGCCGTGCCAAAGAAGTTCATGGGTTCGTTGTGTGCGTTGCTCAACCCCATAGGCACGACCATTTGACCAAAACGCAAGTTAAAGGCGGGATGCAACAATCGGGTGATGTAAAATTGTTCCACATTCACCTCACCGCCTTTAGAAAGAGAGCGCTCGGTGCGTCCAAATTCCAATTCATAGGCAATTCCCGTACCACCCGATTCAAATTCTATTTCAGCTCCCACAATCCATTTGGGATTGATTTTATAATCCAAAGCCAACACAAAACGAGGAATGGAGATGGTGGCACGATTTTCTAGCGTATTGCCGAAAGGAGTTGCCAAACGATTCAAGCCATAACCCTTAAAAGCCGAAATCATCTCACCATAACCGCCCAAACGAAAACGGTTAAAACTGTCATAATCTTCATCCGATTCACGCAATTTGAGCGCATTGTGTGGATGATTGCCATCGCAGTGCATTTCGCAGTGCACATCTTGGTTATGGTGACAATGCTCTTTGTTCACATCGTCATTCATGGGAGCACCTACCCCTTTCTTCACAGGTTTCTGACTGGAAGTTCCAGAAGTCAACACGCCATCTGGCACGCGCGCATTGAGTTCTTTTACAGGGTGATTGCCCATAATTTCGTCTTTGATGGGACATTGCGCCATCGTGTTGAGAGAAGCCACTCCCAACATCGCAGTGAAGATGTATTTACCGTTGGTCATTGTTCTTTTATTTGTATTCAACTGCAAAATTACGACTTTTAGCGAGAACAACCAATCCCTGCAAATGAGTATTTTTCCCATATATAGCCCACAAAGGAAAATTTTGGTGCAAGAAAATACCTATTTATGAGGATGGAAATGAAAAAAAAAGTTTGTATCTTTGCAATAGCATCGGCAAATTCTCAAAGTTTCATTGCTTCACAGCATCGCCAACACTGAGATTTTCCCTTCCAAATGCGCCATCACTCTCTACTATTTTCTATGACTACTGGCTATACTGAGCATAACAAGATGAGTGACGTCATTGCGTCACAACCTTCTCTCCTTCAAATGATTTCTCGCTTCGGCATCCAACTGGGTGTGGGTGAGAAAACAGTCTTAGAAGTGTGCGAAGCATCAAAGGTAGACACGACAACTTTCCTTGCCGTGGCCAACGTGATGAAACAAGGTGCTTCCGCTGCGGGATATTACATCGACAAGATTGATATGCCAACAATGATGCGCCACTTAGAGTCGGCACACGAATTCTTCTTGGATTTTCAACTCCCACACATTCGCAGAAAACTACTGGAAGCCATCGACTGCTCTCGCCAAAACGAAGTGGCATTTCTCATCCTCAAATTCTATGATGAGTATATGCACGAGGTGCGCAAGCATATGGAATACGAAAATGACCACATCTTCTCCTATGTCAAGCGCCTTCTAGCTGGAGAAAAGGTGACAGATTTCCGCATTGCTCAATACTCGAGCAGCCACGACGGCATGGAGCACAAACTCCAAGAACTGAAAAACATCATCATCAAATACTATTCTCCCAGCGAAAAGACCTCTTGCGACCTCCTTTGCTACGTACTTTTCAGTATCTACAATTCGGAAGCTGACCTCCGTGCACACTGCGACATGGAAGACTCTCTCTTCTTCCCGGCTGTGCAATTGCTCGAAGAAAAGATAGCCAACAATCAGTTCAACGTCGCAACGGACGCAGAAAACGAAGACGGTGAAGCACTCACCGATCGCGAAAAACAAATCGTGGCTTGCGTGGTGCGTGGACTGACCAACAGAGAAGTGGCGGAACATCTCTACATTTCCATCAACACTGTGCTCACCCACCGTCGCAACATTTCGCGCAAACTCGACATTCACTCTGTCAGTGGCCTCACCATCTATGCCATCGTCAATGGCATTGTGCAAATTGACGAAGTGTCACTCAACTAATTTGCGAAGGTATTTCATCTAGAAATCCTCCAAATCATCTTCTTATTTTTCGAAGTTAAAACTCATTCATCCCAAGGAGATGTTGCAAAACTCAATTTTGCAGCATCTCCTATTTTTTTGCCCCTACTTTTTGTTGCGAAAAATTGTTCCTAAGAAATCTCCAATTAACTTCTTCACTCTTTACTCACTTTTCAGCAAAAGGCGATCGAAGTTTTATTCCTCTATTTGGGTTTAAGCCCAATCTTCTCGCGTACGCGCGCACGTCACGCGCACACTACAGGGATTTTATGTTTTTTGCTGTCACAAGTGTCACACCTCACCATCTAATCACCTGTATTCTATACAATTACATCCTTTTTTGCTATTTCACCCTCATACCTAGAAAAGAATTCGCATATTTCAACCCCAAAACAACACATCGTTTTGTGAAAAACAACACGTTGTTTGATGAAAAACAACACGTTGTTTGATGAAAAACATCACGTCGTTTTGTGAAAAACAACACGTCGTTTTATGAGAAACAACACGTTGTTTTGTGAAAAACAACACGTCGTTTTGTGAGAAACAACACGTCGTTTTTGCACAAAAATCTTTGGTAAGAACAATACCCAAAACGGATAAATCCTCTCACTTTTTTCAACTTTCAATCTCAGACCAGCGAACAAAGTTCCTAACACCCCTACATTTCATTGATATTCTGTATCTTACCGAAAAACTGTGACACTTGTGACAGCAAAAAATCAACATCGCTGTTGGAAGGCGCGCGCTGCGCGTACACGCGCGAGAGTTTTGCCCTCTCTGCTCACCTCGCTCTTCCCCTTCGCTTGGATGACAACTTGGTTATCCTATCGTTTTCGGGTACTTTTGACAGACGTGAATAGCAAAATAGAGATTTTCGAAATAATATTGTCACTTTTCCGCCATTTTTTCACTCTTTCCGCCATTTTGAACCCATATATTATAGGGGGCTAGTAGTGAAAAGGCAATACACGGAGGACTCAGCGCAAGACGAGGGACTAAACCCCAATCGGTCATTAGACCGTTATAGTACGATTCGTAATTGAAAAGATAACTTCCTGTCATCTTTCATTTTCTTGTTGGCATCTTGTTTTTCGTTCGTTCTCGCCGTAGCCCGCTACGCCTTCGAACCAACGGTAAACAATCTGCTCAACAATCTAATGAAATCTGTTCAGGATCTAATGACCGATTGGGGTTAAAAGGTGAGGATTGCAGCAAATCCGGGAGAACTTTGGACGACATCGTAAGTGGGAACGATGAAAATGAGGTTGAAGCTCAGCAGAATCACATTTTTGTGCGAAATAATTTGCCATATGTTTTTTTTTGTAAACTTTGCAATCGAAATATGAATGAGATTTCTATACAAACAATTTAAGACATAGAAAAATGAAAAAAGTCTTTTTTCTGATTGCTAGCGTCTGTTTAGCAACCAACGCATTGGCTCAGCAAAAAATAAGCTGGGAAGCACAAGGTGGTTTGGACATATCCTCTTTCAGTAACGATCCTACCAGTTCGCATCTTGGTTTCAACCTCGGTTTACGTCGGACATATTATTTTTCTCCTTCAACAAATGGTACTTACTATAATGTAGGTGCGTTGCTTACTAGCAAAGGTGCATCCAAAGGGAAGAATTTTGTAAGCATCTACTACCTTGAAGTGCCAGTTCACTGTGGTTACAAATTCTCCATTGAACAGAATACAGATGCATTCATTGAGGTGGGGCCGTATGTGGCATATGGTTTGTTGGGTTCTAACAACTTTCTCGAAGACACCAACGTCTTTGAAGAAGCCAACCGTCTAGATGCAGGATTGGGTGGCCGCGTTGGTATTAGTTTCAAAAGATGCTCTGTTTCCCTCGGCTACGACTTTGGTCTTTTAACTCTAGATAAAAAAAAGGGTCGGAGTCAATCTACAACCGTAATCTTCATATCTCGATAGATTATAGATTGTAACCACAAGAGCTCATAACTGCCTTAGCAGATTTACTAGATTTATTGAGCAGATGGTTTACCTCTAAAGAGTATTTCGCAACCCTAAAAACTCAAATACAAAAGAAAGAAGTACAACGACGATTAGTCAATGCAAACTCTTCGCTATGATTTAGTGAAGAGTTTTGTTTTTGTTATGAGAACACAAGTGTGTTGTACAAAACAAGGAACTAAAAGGTGAAGATTGCAGCAAATCCAGGAGAACTTTGGGACACATCGTAAGTGGGAACGATGAAAAACGAGGTTGAAGCAGAAGATTGCGGTGATGATTCGTGTGAGGTTTGAACACGATCCCAACCGAAAAGTTTCTTTTCTAAGGGCAGAAGAAGCAATCCCAAACGCACAGAGGCAAAACCGCAGGCGGCTCCTCCCAAGACGTCATTCACCCAATGGCGATTGTTGTACATCCGCAACACTCCCACGGTGGCCGCCACAGCATAGGCTCCCAAACCAGCCCAGTTGCCATATTCCGAACGCACGAGTTCTGCACCCATCACGGCAGTTGCCGTGTGACCCGATGGAAAAGAATTGCGCGCACTCGCATCGGGACGCAGCGAGTTTACAGTGTATTTCGTGGCATTGACCATCGCTCCCATCAGGGCATAGGAAGTGGCCCCCAAAAGCAAACGATCACGGAAGTTGTGTCGCGCTTGGACGCCAGGCACAAAACCGAGGGTGAGAAAGGCAGGAGTGGCAAGATATTGGATATAGTCGTCCACGCGTAAAGGTTTGTCATTTCGCCACTGAAGGAATTGAGTACGAATCGACTCGCGCTGTTGATGATACCAACCGTTGTCGAGAACTCCCCACACACCTAAAGTGGCTAGTCTACGGGGATGCCGATTTGCAGACTTGGAGACAACGGACGCTCGAAAGCGGAGGAAGACATCGCAGCACTATCTGCCGCGACCTTGTCGGTGATGCCTTCCATCACATTCGCCTTTGCTTGAGAGGGTTCTGCTACAATTGCTGAAGATGGTGCATCGAGAGCGCAATGCGTTACGGACATTGTGGATTGCCCCACACAAGACAGAGCCTCAACAATCACGCTATCAGACTGTGTTTGTGCACGGAGCAGCAGAGGAGCGCAGAGAAAACCAACCAAAGAGAAAAGGACTACAAAGCGATGATGCATGGAAAACTGGGGAATGATGTGAAAGATGAAAAAAGAAGGACTTGGTGAACCTATGACGAGTCTATGATGAGTCAAAAATGAGACAATAATAAGCAAAGGAAGTCCTTGCGAGGGGCAAAATTAGCGATTTATCGTCAGATAGATGAGTATTGATGGAGAAAAGTTGGTGGAGAAAGGTCGGAAGAAAAGGAAAAGGCTGCACCAGACGATGGATGTCTGACACAGCCTTTGTGCAAGAAAGACCACCGACTAGTAGGTGTGGTGGCTGTCTTTGAGTTCTTCTTTGGTTAGACTTTTGCGGTCGATGCTATACCAAGCATAGACAATGTAGGCTAAGACAAAGGGAATGGCAATGGACACAACGCTCATGGCGGTGAGAGTGAACTCACTGGAGCAACTGTTTGCAAGCGTCAAAGAACTTTGTGCATCGGCAAGTGAGGGATAATAAGCGGTGTTGTTCAAACCAGCGATGAGCAAAGTCCCCAAACGGCTAACACCGCTCCGATACCTGTGAACCAGATGCCACGGAGATAAGTTGTGGAAAAAATGGTTCGGGCTATGCCTACCAACACGAGCACTACTCCCACCAAGAAAAGCACCAGCACAAAGGGAAGTGCTAGGAAGTTGTGGAGGTATTTGTAGGCTTCCATTGACACTACACCAGTGTTGGCATCAACAGCCCATCCGTCCATAGTGAGCAAATGAGCAGCAAAAGCCAAAAAGAGAAAGAGGAATGGCACTGTGTCGGAGAGTACTTGACGACGAATGCGTGGGGTAAGGGTTTCGTCGGCAATATTGTTGAGCATATAGAGATCTCCCAACACGCGGCTCAAGAAGAACACTACCAAACCGAGAACGACATTCCAAGGATTGGCCACGGCTTCGAGTCCGTGCCAACCGGTGGTCCATTGACTGATGGCAGGGGCGAGTTGGTCGGTCATGACTTCTTTATTGACCACGAAGTTAGCTCCGTGGAAGAAGGTGCCAACGGCTGTGCCGAGCAACACTGGACCGAGAACCCCATTGAGCACTAAGCACCAACGATAGGTGTTTTTCCCCAAGAAGTTACCAATTTTAGACTGAAATTCATAGCTCACAGCTTGCAGCACAAAGCTGAAAAGAATGAGCATCCAAACCCAATAGGCACCTCCGAAACTGGTGCTATAGAACAAGGGGAAGGAGGCGAAGAATGCGCCACCAAAGGTGACGAGTGTGGTGAAGGTGAATTCCCACTTTCGTCCGGTACTATTGACAATGAGCGCGCGCTCTTCTTCTGTGCGTCCGAGGCTGAAAATTTGCGTGTTTGCACCTTGCACGAACATGAGGAAGACGACAAGTGCACCGAGGAGGCTGACGAGCAACCACCAGTATTGTTGGAGAAGTTGATAAGTAATCATACGGCAATGAGATTATTCTTGTTCGTGCTTGTTGATGGCTTTAAACATGATGCGCAATTCGGCAATGAGCAAAGCTGTGAAGACGAGGAAGAAGAGGGCAAAAGTGATTTGCACATTGTGCACAGAGAGCGAAGACACAGCGGCATTGACGGGAAGGAGGTCTTGAATAGCCCATGGTTGGCGACCCACTTCAGCAACAATCCAACCGGCTTGTTGTGCGGCATAAGCGAGTACCACGCTCCAAAGACCGGCATGCAACAACCAACGTTTGTTTTGGAGCTGCCCTTTGCGACTAAACCACCACAAGAGTGCCATCAAAAGGATAAGACCGAAACCTGTGCCTACCATAATGCGGAATGACCAAAACATCAATCCACGATTGGGCACTAAGTCTTCGACATTTGATATAACCATAACCGAAGTAGGCTTTATTCTCTTCAAAAGTCTTGCGAGCTACTGCAGCCTTTTCGGGATTTGTGTTGCGATGCTCACGATATTCCTTGAAGGCAGCGAGAGCCACTTTACCTTTCTCCATCTTTTCAGTAGCGGGAATGACCTTTTCACCTTTGTGCGTGGTGTAACCCTTGTAGAGAATGTCATTTTCGCCAGGAACAAAGCAATTAGGATTTTTGAAAGCAATCAAAGAAAGCGCATAAGGCACTTTGACACCAGGCACAACGGTGAAACATGCTCCACACTCTCCGTCTTTGAGTCCTTCAGCAGCTGCCAATTTCATAGGCTGATGAGTGGCGATGTCTACTCCACTAGCGTCACCGGTGCCTGCTGTGATAATAGCGGCAACGAAACCGACAGCACTGGCAACTTTGATGCTTTGCAGAGCCATCTTGACGTTGCGATTGCGGAGCAAATACCAACAACTTACGGCAATGACAAAGACAGCTCCCAACAACCAAGCACTAGAAACGGTGTGGCAGAATTTATTGACGGCAAAGGATTGGAAAGCAACGGCGAAGAAGTCCATCATTTCGTTGCGCACGGTGTCGGGATTGAAGTTCATGCCCGTGGGGTGTTGCATCCAACTGTTGGCAACCAAGATCCACCATGCTGAAAGTGTGGCTCCAAAACCAGTGAGCCAAGTGGAGGCGAGGTGGAAGCCTTTGCTGATTTTTCCCCAACCGAAGAACATCAACGCGATGAAAGTGGACTCCATGAAGAAGGCAAAGATGCCTTCGATGGCGAGCGGTGCACCGAAGATGTCACCCACAAACCAAGAGTAGTTGCTCCAGTTGGTGCCAAACTCAAATTCGAGGATGATGCCCGTAGCAACACCAATGGCGAAGTTGATGCCAAAGAGTTTTTGCCAAAATTGGGTGGTAGTTTTCCAAAACTCATTACCAGTGCGGTAATAAATGGTTTCCATAATGGCCATCACGAGTGCAAGTCCGAGGGTGAGGGGGACAAACAACCAGTGGTAGCAGGCCGTGAGGGCAAATTGGGCGCGCGACCAGTCGAGGACTGCCGGGTCCGTGGCTTGTAAAAATGTCATATCTATTCTTATTTAAATTGTCTATGATTCGAGATAGAAACGCTATATAGTATTGTCTATGAATTTACAAGATAGAAACTCCTTATATATTATAGAACCTATTCATATATAATTATAATGATACAGAAAGTACAAGTAATATATGTCGCAAAATGGCTACTTCTGTTGCTCCTGCACAAAGTTTTCTCCTACTTTCGTGGCTTTTTGTTGTGCGTCACCTTTGAGGGTGGGCTGAAAAAGAAGAGTTTGAGCACGGCAAACATGACGAAGAGTTTTATCAAGACGATAATCCACAATGTTTTGCCCCAAGTCATTCCTCGAAGTCCTTCGGCATAGATACGGAAAAATGTTTTAAGTGCAGAAAACATATAAATTATACGATAGAAATGTTGCTGCGAAAGAGAATAGCTCACGCAAAAGCGTATGGTTGTTGCAAAAGACAATATTTTCAGAGTTTTCACGAATTGTTCTCTTGAATTGAACAAAATGCGAAGTGGTGAAATCGTTTTCTCTGACGCAGCGTTCTTGATTGTAATATCGACTTTGTATTATTTGAGATTACAAAATTACATCGCACGCGTGAAATATCCAAACTTTTTTCCTCATAAATGAGGATTTTCCATTGAATTTATGGTCACGTAGAGTCAACCAGCAAGTGCAAAATTACAATATTCTTTTGTAGAACTCATTTTTTGGCGTTTCAAAATTGAGTTTCTGTCTGGGTCTATTATTGATTTTCTTCTGTATCATTGCAATCTTTTTGTCGGTGTAGTCATCAAAGTTTGCCTGCTTAGGTATATATTGTCTAATGAGTTTGTTGGTATTCTCAATAGCTCCTTTTTGCCATGAAGAATAGGGATCTGCAAAATAGACCACTGCGCCCTAAGTGCTTTGTGATGAGTTTATGTGCTGCAAATTCAGGTCCATTGTCGGTGGTTATGGTTTTTTTATATGTTCTTTGTAGGGAAGGAGTAGTCTTCGCACCTGCATTGCAAGTGGCTCCGATTTCTTACCATGTGGTAACTTTGTCATAAACAGCATATTCGTAGAACGTTCCACGATGGTGAGGATAGCATGACCAAATTGGTCTACGATTAAGTCCATCTCGTAGTCGCCAAATCTCTTTCCATCAGCTTGTTCTGGACGTTGATGTATGCTGATTCTATCGGCTATAGGGAAACGTTTGTACTTAGGTCTACGTCTGTATTTTAGCTTATGACGCGTGTGTTGTGCTAATGTTCCTGTAGCATCAGCATGTATGATGTTGTAGATACTTTGGTGCGACACATAGGTTCCTTCTTTCTTCAAAACTCCTGATATTTGTCGTGGAGACCATTGTTCTTCTATGATGAGTTGCTTGATTCTCCACACCAATTCGGGCGCAAGTGCAGCATTATGAACGGAACGCTTGCGACGTTCCATTGCCTTTGCATGCGCCTTGCACCAAATGTATTTGCCCGAAGGAGTGCTGTTGCGTTTCAGTTCACGAGAAAGTGTGGATTGGCTGATGCCAACGATACGTGCAATATCTTTTCTTGCCGTTTTTCTTTGTAGTAACGCGAAAAATTTGCGACCTTTGCTCTGAGGTTAGTTGTTTATACATAAGCAATACAAAGATAATTAATCTCGAGGAGTTCTCAAAGGGGAACTCCTTTTTTCGTATTGCTGGTATCGCTCTCGCTCTTGGGGCTGCTCGCCCCGGCCGCGAAGGCCTCCCCAGGTGTTTTTCATAGATTAGAACCTATAGAAAACAGATGGATTTTTTTGCACTTCGATTTGAAAGTGCATCAAGAATGAGAATTATACCCTTTTCTATCGCTATTATTTGGTCTTTCCTTTGCTTCGTTGTAACTTTGCACAGCAATAATTGAAGCTATATGAAAATCATTGATACGGTTGCAGCCTTGCAACTTGCTGTGACAGAAGCAAAACAACAAGGATTGTCCGTGGGTCTTGTGCCTACGATGGGTGCTCTGCACGAGGGGCACGCTTCGCTGATTCGCCAGTGCGTGGCAGAAAATCAACTCACCGTGGTGAGTGTGTTTGTAAATCCCACACAATTTAATGATCCCAAAGATCTTCAACACTATCCAAGAACTTTTGAGGCGGATGCTCAACTCATCGCTTCACTGGGTGGAGACATTGTGTTTGCACCAAGTGTGGAAGAGATTTATCCTCAAGAAGATAAGCGCGTGTTTTCTTATCCTCCCATCGACACGGTGATGGAGGGTGCACGACGTCCTGGTCACTTCAATGGAGTATGCCAAATTGTCTCAAAACTCTTTGACATGGTGTCTCCCGACAAGGCCTATTTTGGTGAAAAGGATTTCCAACAAATTGCAGTGGTGCGCGCCATGATGCGCGATTTGGGCTACAAATTCCAACTTGTGCCCTGCCCCATCGTTCGCGAAACGAGTGGTTTGGCGCTCTCTTCTCGCAATGCTTTGATGAGTGAAGATGAACGCGTGCTGGCTACGAACATCTATCGCACGCTCCGCGAAAGCGTGGTGTTCTCACAAGCGCACACCGTAGAAGAAACGCAACAGTTTGTGGTGAACCAGCTCAATGCCTTGGAAGGTTTGGAAGTGGAATACTACGAAATTGTGAACGGAGAAACGCTTCAAACAGTGACTTCATGGGAAGATGCTGCGCAAATCCAAGGTTGCATTACGGTGTTCTGCGGTGCGCGTCCGGTGCGTCTCATCGACAACATCTCTTATCGCTAGTCGCAAAACCACTCCCTTTCTCTTATCTCAAGACTTACACGTCAGACACATACTATATTATTATGATTCTCAGTCTGCTCAAATCAAAAATACACTGCGCAACCGTCACCGAAGCCAATTTGCACTACATGGGTTCGATAACCATCGACGAAGCACTGCTCGACGCAGCCGGTCTCATCTCTGGAGAACACGTGCACGTGGTCAATAATATGAACGGCGAGCGCATCGAAACTTATGTGATACGAGGAGAACGCAATTCGGGTTGCATTTGTTTGAATGGTGCTGCTGCACGTCGCTTTCAAGTGGGCGACGAAGTCATCATTATGGCATATGCCGGTTTCACCCCTGAAGAAGCGAAAGACTTCACTCCGAAAGTGGTATTTCCCAACGCACAAAATGCTCTGGACTAATGCGTAGAATTGGGGTTTTCGGTGGGTCATTCAATCCAATTCACTTGGGACACCTAGCCGTGGCGCAAGCGGTGATTCACCAAAACTTGGTGGACGAGGTGTGGCTCATGGTTTCTCCCCAAAATCCTTTGAAACAAGCGGCAACTGATTTGGCTGCCGAACAAGACCGCTTGGCACTGGCACGACTTGCTGTAAAAAGATTGCAACAATGTCTTTGTTTCCGACTTTGAAATGCAACTTCCTCGACCGAGCTATACATGGCGCACGATGGAAGCTCTGCAAGAAAAACATCTCGAACAGCGTTTTTCGCTCATCATTGGTGCCGATAACTGGTTGAATTTCAATAGATGGGCGCATCATGAGGCATTATTGGCAGCATATCCTTTGCTGGTTTATCCTCGAGAGGGTTATCCCATTTCAGCCGACACACTTCCTCCCTCAGTGCACCTCATCGATGCTCCACTCTTTCCTTTCAGTAGTACGAGCATACGCGAAAGCATCAAAAACGGCGCATCTGTGGAACAACAAATCCCCACTTCCATCCTAACTGCTGCGGAGAAACTCTACCAATAGAACGCTGTAAACATTTCCCACTTCTCATTGCCCAACGCCTCAACAACACATAAAGTTCACTTCAACAATAAGTTGCTGGCGATTTATTTGCAGATTTGTGCAAAAATGCGTATTTTTGCAATCTAGAGTTTCAAAACGAACGATATGTCTACAATTCATAAAGTAAAACAACACCGTCTTCACAACGAGGGACGCGCTACGCTCACGCTCGGTGGCATAGCCTTAGCCGTGATTATCGCCTTAGACTATTGGCTGTTTTATGCATCCTGTCCCATAGCCTTCTACACAATTTTAGCCATTTTCGTCATTGTCTACGGCATCGTAGTCAATTTTTTCCGTTGTCCCGTGCGCATCTTCCCAGGTGACACCCACAATGTGGTGGTGGCTCCTGCCGATGGTCGCATTGTAGTGATTGAAGAAGTGGAAGAAAATGAATACTTCCACGATCGCCGTCTGATGGTGTCTGTCTTTATGTCTGTGACCAACGTACACGCCAACTGGTTTCCCGTGGAAGGTACGGTGAAATTGGTACGTCATCACAATGGAAACTTTGCCAAAGCATGGTTGCCTAAGGCAAGCACTGAGAATGAACGTAGCACAGTGGTGATCAGCACCCCTTCGGGTCACGACATTTTGGTGCGACAAGTGGCTGGTGCTGTGGCGCGACGCATCGTGACTTACGCAACAGAAGATCAACCTTGCAAAATCGATAACCACCTCGGTTTCATCAAGTTTGGCTCTCGTGTCGATGTTTACCTCCCACTAGACACAGAAATCTCTGTGGAAATGGGACAAGCCACAACGGGCAACAGCACAATTTTGGGTCACCTCAAGACAAAACAGCGCCTTCTTCTCAAGAATAAACGCTCAAAAGCAAACGACGCCCTTCGACCTCACGAGGGGCGTTTGCGCATATCACAAAATAGCACACTAAAAAATAGAATAGTGAAACGACACATTCCCAATACAATTACGAGTTTGAACTTGGTGAGCGGTTGCATCGCGGCTTACTTCGCAGCAAATGGAGAAATAGACTTTGCCCTCTACTTTATGTTGCTCGGACTCCTCTTTGATTTCTTCGATGGATTTACAGCTCGACTCCTTGGTGTGTCTAGTCCCATTGGCAAAGAATTAGACTCTCTTGCTGACGTGGTGACCTTTGGTGTGACTCCTGCGCTGATGCTCTTCCACGTGCTTCAACTTCAACTCCCCTGCAGCGGAGCACCCACTTTCTGTCCAGCGCGTGTGGTGCCTTATTTGGCTTTCGCCATTGCCGCATTTTCCTCTATTCGATTGGCTAAATTTAATCTCGACACACGTCAGTCGCACAGTTTCATCGGTCTTCCCACACCTGCCAACGCACTTTTCTGGGCTGGTTTGACCACTTATCTCAACGAAAACGGACAATCCCTCCTTCCTACTCCCATTTTTGCAGCAACAAGTGTCTTGCTCATCGCATTTTCTTGCTGGATATTGGTGAGCGAAGTGCCTATGTTTGCGCTCAAATTCAAGAATTTCTCCTTCAAAGACAATCGCGTTCGATTCTGCTTTATGCTTGTTGCAACCGCCATTGTGGTCGGGGGCATCGTGTTTCAAGTTTATCCCTTGGCACTTTCACTCGTCATCGTGGTCTATGCACTGGTTTCTCTTTGCGTTCGTGAACAGTAACGGAAGTATGGCACGGTTGTTGCAATACATCTAAGAAAATCTCATTTCGTCATCACATAACATTTCACAATATGGAGACATTCTTAGGTTGCCTATTCGCTCTCTTCATCGGAATATTCTTTTTTTTTCGCGCTTTCTACTCAAATACGCATTTCGATTTCTTCTCTCTCTGATGGGCGTCAAACTCCCAGAAGAAGGACAAGGTTTTCAGCAACGCACTCAAGGTCAATCGCAACGTGGTGAACAAGCTCGTCAGCAGCAACAGTCGAGTGCTCACCAGCATTCCAGCCAAAACGCAACTTCTAATGGAAAAATTTTCACGAAAGACGAAAGCGAATATGTAGATTTTGAAGACGTACCTTAAACGGTGCGTCTTTCTTTTTTCCGCAAGTCGGTCATCTCAAGAAAAAAATGGGATACTTTGCACAAAACAACGGCTCACTTTGCACAAAACAACGGCTCACTTTTCATAAAACAACGGCTTGTTTTCCATAAAACAACATATCGTTTTTCATAAAACAACGTATCGTTTTCCATAAAACAACGTATCGTTTTCCATAAAACAACATATCGTTTTTCATAAAACAACGTATCGTTTTCCATAAAACAACGTATCGTTTTCCATAAAACAACGTATCGTTTTCCATAAAACAACGTATCGTTTTCCATAAAACAACGTATCGTTTTTCCATAAAAACAACGTATCGTTTTTTTCATAAAACAACGTATCGTTTTCCACAAAACGACGGCTCACTTTTGGTTCAAGTTCCGAGGTCGAATCTAGATTAAAGGAAACAAGCACCGAAGAATGAAATTTAGATTGCTAAAATACGTAAAACCGTTCTCTCGCGCGTACGCGTACGCGCGCGTTAAAGCGAGTTTTATCCTTTTTGCTGTCACAAGTGTCACATACGACTTTATAATAAACTAATTGTCAGTAGTTTGAGCATAGACAACAAACACTTTTAACATTTTCAAGCGTTCACGCCCCAAATTTCGGGAATAAAACAGAGAGAAAAACGTTTTCGGAACTACCATTTTCCAAACTTTCTGCACTTTTTTACTCACCATTCTTTCTTCTCCGTGTGACACTTGTGACAGCAAAAAAAACAACATTGCAGTTGGAATGCGCACGCGTACGTGTACGCACGAGAAAGGCTCACTGAATTTTCTCCCTCCACTGTTTTTCTCCTTTTCCCTTCCCCCTTCGCTCCTCCCTCGCTTTCGTCTTCTTCTCGTCTGGGGGTGTCGTGCTTCAGCACTCACAAACACTATCTTTTGATATTTGGATATTACATTTTCAGTATTATGCAAAGAAAAACAAGCACTTTTTCGCGTTTTTTCCCCTCTTTGGTGCAATATCGCCCCATATACATATAGGGGCACAGCAATGAAGCACGCGCCACTCGGCACCCCTATCAGTCATTGGCTACTGAACAAATTGGGGTTTAGCGTGCAGCTCAGCCGCATTAGACTCGAAAAAACGCGATATTGCGTGATTCCCTTGCACTTTTGTTCACAAGATACCTCAAAAACGTGCAATAATGCGTAACTTTGCACGTTATGTAGTATAGTGCAATCAGTGCTCGTGGACATTGCAGAAAAAACATCAGTTTCTGGCTGATTTTTCAAGCAAATTTCCATCCATTTTTTCACCTCAAACGACCATACAATATGATTACTTATATCAAAGGAAGTATTGCAGAACTTACCCCCACAGAAGTGGTGATAGAGGCTGCGGGCATCGGCTATGCTGTGGCCATTTCACTCAACACTTTTGCGGCACTTCAAGGCAAAGAAACTGCTCGCGTTTTCATCACTGAAATCATTCGCGAAGACGCTCACCTGTTGTTCGGCTTTTACAGCAAACAAGAACGCACACTTTTTGAAGCACTCACCTCGGTGAATGGCATCGGAGGGCAAACAGCGCGAATGGTACTTTCTGCTTATTCCCCTGCAGAACTGACAGAAATCATCCAAAGCGAGCAAACTGCAATGCTCAAAAGCGTGAAAGGCATCGGTCCGAAAGCTGCAGCGCGCATTGTGCTTGACTTGCGCGACAAAATTGGTAATCTGCTGGGAGAAGGCACGCTCGACGTTGCTCCCTCTGCAGGAGGTGGCATTGCTGCTGCCGACAAAGCTGTGGCAGAAGAAGCCATTTCGGCATTGTCCATTTTGGGCTTCCAACCAGCAGCCGTGCGCAAGGTGATTGGCAACATTCTCAAATCAGAACCCGGACTTGATGTACAACAACTCATCAAGCGCGGTTTGAAAGAAATAAAATAATCCCTTGCTTTTCTCTTCAACACGACAATTTATCACACTAGTCATCTCTTTTACTAGTCATTTCATTCACTAATCTTTCACACAATGAAAATATTCTCTCCAAGTAAATGGCAGCTTTGGGTCGCACTTCTCGGTGTGACGCTTTGTTGTATTGCCACTTGGGGAGCAATTCGCACCGCTTTTGTGGCTCCTTCAAACCCAATGGGGACTGAAACCACCACTACACAAGCCGTGCGCGACACTGTGCCAGCGCAACGCAAGACAGAGCAACAGCACGTGGTGCCTTTCAAAGTGCGTCCAACATCGAGCAGCAACACGAAAGACGACAAACCACACTCGGGCGATTTGAAAGACCCAGACAACCTCGCCACCGGACTCTTTTACGATGAAGCGACAGGACTCTATAAATATGGCACAAAAGTGGGAGATCATTTTGTGTATTCTCCCATCTATATGGGCACTAACGAAGTGATGCGCGAAGGCATCCGCCGCTCTATGCTCGACTATTTCAGAAATCGCAATAAAGAGGAATATCGAAGCCAAGGCAAAAACAAATTTGATTTCACCGATATGCAGTTTTCTCTCGGGCCCGCAGAGAAAATTTTCGGCCCGGGAGGTGTAAGAGTACGCACGCAAGGAAGTGCAGAACTGAAACTGGGGGCAAACCACAGATGGACGGACAATCCTGCCCTGTCGGAGCGCAATCGCAGTGTCTTTGGCTTTGACTTCAACGAAAAGGTGAATCTTTCTCTCAACGGAAAGGTAGGTGACAAGGTGAATATGGACTTCAACTACAACTCTGAAGCCACGTTCAACTTTGATGCACAAAATCTCAAATTGCGCTACGAGGAGAAGGAAGACGAGATTGTCAAACTCATTGAGGCGGGTAACGTGTCTATGCCCACGCAGTCTTCGCTCATTCGTGGTGGACAGAGTTTGTTTGGTCTGCGCACAGATATGCAGTTTGGACGCTTGAAACTGCAAACGATGATTGCTCAGAAGAAAACGGCTGCGCAAACTGTGAGCTCACGTGGCGGAGTTCAACTCACTGATTTTTGAGTTTTTCGGCTTCCGACTACGACGAAAACAGACACTTTTTTCTTGGCGCATTTCTTTCGCAACCACTACGACCAGTGGATGTCACAACTTCCCAATGTGCTTTCGGGAGTGACAATCAATCGCATAGAATTGTGGGTAACCAACAAAAACGGAGCGACCAACAACACGCGCAATATCATAGCTCTCACCGACTTAGGAGAATCTCAGAAATTCAACAAAAAAGTGTGGACAGCAACGGGAAATGAGGTGGCGCCTTCCAATCGCTCCAACAATGCCTACAATTTCATCACGCAAACTGCGCCAAAAGTGCGCGACATTTCACAGAGCAACACACAGTTGGATGCAATGGATTTGGTGGGAGGAGAAGATTATGAAAAACTCGAAAGTGCACGCTTGCTGAATAGTTCGGAGTATTCGCTCAACACTGCACTCGGATATGTGTCGCTCAAGTCTACGCTACAACCCGACCAAGTGCTGGCGGTAGCCTATGAATATACCTATCGTGGACAAACCTACCAAGTTGGTGAATTTTCCACCGACATCAAAGACAACACGCAAGCGCTCTTGGTGAAATCGCTCAAAAACACAGCCAACACCCCCAAAATGGGTAACTGGAAACTGATGATGCGCAATGTCTACTCTCTCGGAGCAACAGCGGTGCAGCGCGAGCATTTCACCCTGGACATCAAATACTTATCAGACACAACCGGAGTTTATTTGTCTTATCTTCCCACACCACGTCTCAAAGACAAACGACTTCTTTCTGTCCTTGGTTTAGACCATCTCGACAACAACGCCCGACGTGTTCCCAATGGTTATTTTGACTTTGTGGAAGGCTATACCATCGACGCTTCTTCTGGTCGTGTTTTCTTCCCACAAGTGGAACCTTTTGGCAGTTTTCTCACCAAAGTCATTGGCGATTCTGCGGTGGCGCGTCCCTTTGCCTACACGGAACTTTACGATTCCACGCGCACCATTGCCAAACAAGTGGCGGAACACAACAAATTTGTGATCAAAGGTCGCTACAAAGCCACCAAAAGCGACGAAATCGTCCTCAACACTTCGGGAATTCCTCAAGGGAGTGTTGTGGTGACAGCCGGCGGACAGGTGCTCACCGAAGGCACAGACTACACCGTAGATTATAGTGCTGGTGTGGTGCGCATCCTCAACAAGAGTATTCTCGATGCAGGAACTCCCATCCAATGTTCTGTGGAATCGAATACGGACTATGGGTTGCAACGCAAAACGATGTTGGGACTGAACTGGCAATACGATTTCTCTCGCGATTTTCAATTTGGAGGTTCACTCTTACATCTTAGCGAGCAACCGTTGACGTCGAAGGTGGCAATGGGGAGCGAACCGCTCAACAACACGCTTTGGGGGCTGAATATGGCTTGGAAACAACAGAGTCAATGGCTCACCGATGTGGTCAATCGCCTTCCTTTCGTACATACTTCTTCGCCTTCGTCCATCAACTTTACGGCTGAATTTGCGCATCTCATTGCTGGTCAAAGCAGCGAAGTGCAAGGACGTGCTTCCTATGTGGACGATTTTGAAAATGCCAAAACGGAGATTGACGTTTCTTCTCCTCAACAATGGACACTCTCTTCGGTGCCATCGATGTTTGCCGAATCGCAATTCAACAATGATGTGCGTTCGGGCTACAATCGCGCACGCTTGGCGTGGTACACCATCGATCCCCTCTTCACACGTCGCAACTCTTCGCTCACTCCAGGATACATCAAGTCGGACTTGCGACAACTTTCAGATGCACGTGTGAGAGATATCTACGTCAGCGACCTCTATCCTAATAAGTCTTTGAACTACAAGGATGCAGCCACGCTTCCTGTGCTCAATTTGGCATTTTATCCCAACGAACGCGGACCTTACAACCTCGATCCCTCACTCGACCGTGACGGACATCTCGTCAATCCCACTCAACGATGGGGAGGAATGATGCGTCGTCTCGAAACTTCCGACTTTGAAGCCGCTAATGTAGCCTACATTGAGTTTGGATGATGGATCCTTTCACAGAAATCGAGGGAAAAACTCCCAACTACACGGGTGATTTATATTTCAATTTGGGGGAGATTTCAGAAGATGTGCTCCGCGATGGTCGCAAATTCTATGAAAGCGGTATGCCAGTGGATGGCGACCGCTCGCAATTGACGCAAACGGCTTGGGGATGGGTGCCCAACCAAAATGCGGTGACGTATGCTTTTAACACCACTTCCGACAGTCGACGCCTGCAAGACATTGGCTTCAACGGATTGACTTCTGAAGAAGAACGTTCTTTCGGACCTTATGCAAAATTCCTGCAAGAGGTGCGCAGTCGCGTACGTCCTGAAGTCTATGACTCCATTCTCCAAAGCCCATCGGCCGACAAATACCACTATTACCGCGGTACGGACTTCGATGAACAGCGCACGAGCATTCTAGACCGCTACAAATTTATCAACAACCCCAACGGTAACTCGGTGGCTGCAGAAGCCTCTCCCGAACGCTACTCCACGGCCTACAAAACGACTCCAGATGTGGAGGATATCAATCAAGACTATACCCTCAACGAATATGAAAAGTTCTATCAATATCGCGTGCAAATTCGCCCTGAAGCGATGCAGGTGGGACAAAACTACATCGTAGACAGTCGCACCATCAACGCTAAAACACGAGACGGCAAGACTCCCGAAACAAAATGGTATCTCTTCCGCATCCCCATTGAACAATACGAACGACGTTTTGGCAACATCAGCGACTTCTCTTCCATTCGCTTTATGCGTATGTTTATGACGGGCTTCAACCAACCCGCCGTGCTGCGTTTGGCAACGCTCAATCTGGTGCGCGGAGAATGGCGCGACTACGAACAACCACTCTACACCACTGGTCTCGGTGGACAATCGGGACAGATGGTGGTGAGTGCAGTAAACTTTGAAGAAACAACGAGAAAACGCCTGTCAACTACGTGCTTCCTCCAGGCATTAGTCGCAGTTTGGAACCTGGACAAGAACAGGTGCTCGAAAACAACGAGCAGGCTCTTTCTCTCACCATCAAAGACCTTTCGAGCGGAGATGCACGAGCGGTCTACAAGAACACGCAACTCGATTTGCGTCGCTACAAACATCTCCAACTCTTTGTACACGCTAACGCGCTCCCCGGTGATAAGGATTTGACAGACGGACAAATGAGTTTGTTTGTGCGTTTGGGGTCAGACTATAAAAACAACTTCTACGAATATGAAATTCCACTCACCCTCACTCCCGAAGGACGTTACGGTGGTGAAGTGGGACGTGGTTCGGTGTGGCCGCAGGAAAATATGCTAGATGTGGATCTAGATTTATTCACTCACTTAAAAGCCAACAGAAATCGAAAAAAAGCGCAGGGAACAGCTGCATTCACACAGTTATTCTCTGAATACGATCCTCATCGTCCCAAAAACAAGGTGAGTGTACAAGGTAATCCATCGTTAGGCGAAGTGCGCACCATTATGATTGGTGTGCGCAACAACTCACGCGCTCCACGCAGTGTGGAAGTATGGGCAAACGAATTGCGCTTGCAAGATTTCTCTAATCAAGGGGGATGGGCTGCACAGAGCCAACTCAACGTTCAACTCTCTGATTTGGCAACTGTCAATTTGAGCGGACACATCGAAACCAACGGCTTTGGCGGATTGGAAGAAACGGTTAGTCAGCGTCGCAATGACGACCTTTCTCAATTCTCCATCACCACAAACGTAGATGCCGGAAAATTGCTTCCAGAAAAGGTGAAGCTCACCGCACCTATCTACTATTCATATTCTAAGGAAGTGGTGACTCCGCGCTACAATCCTCTCGACACAGATATGCCAATGGCGGAAGCTTTGAACGCTCTGCCCTCTGCTGCACAGCGTGACTCTCTGCGCGAACTCACGAGTCGTGTTGTAGTCAATAAAAACTTCTCAGTTTCGGGTCTGCGCTTCAACCGCACCACGCAAGACACACCTATGCCTTACGATTTGAGCAATTTCACCGTGGGATTTGCACAATCTTCGCGCCACACTGCTGGTACTACTATAGCTTGGGAGCGAGATATGAATTGGAAAATGAACTTTGCCTATGCCTATTCGCCAGGGCGTTTTTCATTTGAGCCGCTTCGTGGTATCATCAAATCTAAATCTCCTTGGTTGCGCATCTTTAGAGATTTTGGCATCAACTATTTGCCACAAAGCATCGCTTTCAATTCCGACATTTCACGACACTACTACGAATTGCAGGAGCGCGACATGGAAAATCTGGAAAACAAGAGTTTACCGCTCACGTTCTCCAGCGACTTCTTGTGGAATCGTAGTATTCAACTTCGTTGGGATCCCACCAAAAACATTCATTTCAATTTTTCTTCGGGAACAAATGCCGAAATCGAGCAACCCAACACGCCTGTCAATGAAGCCTTGTACCCCGACCGCTACACGGCTTGGAAGGATTCCATCACACGCAGCATTTTTGGAATTGGGACGTCCCTTGGCTTACCAACAAAATGCAGAATTATCGTGGAACGTGCCTCTCAACAAGATTCCAGCACTCGATTGGGTGACGGTAGATGCTAAATACTCAAGCTCCTACAATTGGACACGAGGCATCGAAAGCAGCACAGGTCAGTCGCTAGGAAACACAATTGCCAACCGACGTGACCTCTCTGCCAATGGTCGCTTCAATATGGAAATCTCTACAATAAAGTGGAGTTCTTGAAACGCGTGAATCGCAAGTTTTCGCAAACGAGCAACCATAACACGAAACCAGAGAAAAAATTGTACGAAAAAGAAATTGTGCTACGCGCTGACACGTCCTTCATTGTGCCTCACAATCAAGGGAGCAAGAAGCTGCGCGTGATTGCCATTCGCAAAGACGGCACACGCTATGCACTGAAATATAAAGTACTAGACATCAATCGTATAGAAGTTCTCACGCGTGGTACCGACTCGCTCAAAATCACCGTTTCTGCTCGCAAACGCATGGAAGAACAAACGTGGTATAAAATTGCAGAAGTGGGAGCAAGAGGTTTGATGAGTCTTCGCAACTTCAATGTGAGCTATCGCAACAACAACCAACTCTCACTACCTGGATTTATGCCTAACATTGGAAATATGTTCGGTCAATCGCGCTTAGGAGGTATGTTTGTTCCAGGACTTGACTTTGCCTTTGCCACTGCGGGTGATGACTACGTTCAACGCGCCAACGAACGCGGCTGGTTGCTCAGAAGCGACAGCCTTACTGCATTGTCCACCTTTGCTCAAACTGAGGATTTCCAACTGCGCGCTCAAATAGAACCTGCACGCGATTTACGCATCAGTGTTTCATTCTCTCGCAACCACAATCGCAACAAATCCATTCAATATATGTTTGAAGGGATGCCCACTTTGCAAAGTGGCTCATTTGCTATGACTACCCTCTCCTTGGGTAGTGCGTTCTCCTCTAGTGGCACAGCCGATAATGGCTACCGCAGCGCACTTTTTCAACGATTCCTTGGTGCACTCAATCGCTATCAAGCGCGCATAGAGCAACAATATGCAGGCACCACCTACCCTGCAGGGCTTGGCACGTGGAGCGGCCAAACCTACAATCCCGAAAACGGCTCTGTCGGAAAATACTCTAGCGAAGTGATGATTCCGGCTTTCCTAGACACCTATACCTCAATGGGAAGCTCTGTCGAGATATTCCCACTGCTCACAAAACTTCTCCCTAACTGGACACTCACTTATTCAGGTTTGTCTTCACTCCCAGCCTTCAAACGCTGGTTCCGTGCATTCAACATCAACCACAGCTACCGCAGTCTCTACAACGTAGGTTCTTATAGCAGTTTCCAAAACTATCGCGCCACCATAGACGGACTCGGGTTTATCAACAATGTAGAAAATGGGCGTCCTCAACCCTCCTCACAGTTCGACATTTCGACCGTGAGCATCAACGAAAACTTCTCTCCTCTCTTGGGAGTTGATGCCACCTTCCACAACAATATGACGGCAAAACTCGAAATGCGACGCACACGAGTGCTCACCCTCTCTATGGCTTCTCAATTGCTCACCGAAACCCACTCCAATGATGTGGTGTTTGGGGTGGGATATCGCATCAACGACTTCAAATTCCCCACGTTTGGTGATAATGGTATCAAAGGAAAAGGCAAAAAATCTCGTAACTCATCTGCTTCTTCCTCTACCGATTATTCCAACAGCAGCAACTATTCAGAGGATGTATCGGGAGGTTCCTCCAATGGTTTTGCGCATTCTCTCAACATGCGTCTAGACATCTCCTTGCGCGAACAAAGCGCACTCCAACGCAACATTCTCACCACAATCTCTCAAGCCACCAGCGGCAACAGTGCTATACAAATATCCTTCTCAGCCGACTATGCCGTGTCGCGTTTCTTCACCATCTCTGCCTACTACGAACGCCAAATGAATCGTCCTCTCCTCACCTCTTCTGCCTTCCCCACCACTGTTCAAGACTTCGGTCTCAACCTCAAATTCCAGTTGGCGAGATAAACCCCAATCGGTCATTAGACCGTTATGGTGCAATTTGGGATAAAGAAGACAAAGAGCAGTGAGTATCTACAAAACACAATTCGGGGCTATGCAAGACAACACTTGCATAGCCCCCATTCTTAATCAGATCTATAGGTCTAATTACAGGCTAATTTGAACTATACGCCTCCAAAAGGAGATGCTGCAAAAACAAGTTTTACCTCCTCCTTGTGTTTTATTTCAGAAGTTCGTTTCTTTCCAAATAGGCAATGAAACCTTGGATAATAGTTTCGTTACGATGAAGAATGTCTGTTTCTGAAAATTCGTTTTTCTCGTTTGCCATCGCCAAGAGTTCAGAGATGAGTGTAGGGTTCTTTTCGCCCTTCCCTCCTTGTATTCCTTTGTAATACCTCGCCTTGTCAGTAAACCTATAGTCCGAAGCTCTGATATTGATGCGCTGTTCAAGCAAAGTTTTGTTGCCCAGAAGCTCTACATTCCATTCATCTTCTAAAGGCTCATTCTTAACCCGATTTCTCGCATAGATATGCTCAATGTCAAATTTGCAGTCAATAGAGAGCAACCCTTGTTGGTTGTGCTGACAAGTCCACCATGTAATCATAGAACGAGTGATTTGTCGCTGATTGAGAAATTTATAACTCTTGAAAATGTTTTCGATATTGGTTCTCTCAAATTTGAAATCAGAGAAGGTTACCTCATTCCCATTGACGATATTCACCATTTCGCGGTAAATGGGTGTACGAAGAGCATTTACACCTGGATTCGCCAGAGCATATGCCCAAATGAATCCAATAGTCCGTTCCAGAAATCTCACAAAAGCACTCTCCTCCAACGATTCGTCAGACAGTTTGTTATGCATAAAATAGACAGACACAAAATAGTACCACATACCATTTGGTGCATAATTCAGAACAAACAGAAGTTTTAGCACTTTATCAGAAAAACGCTTTAAATCTTGACTTTTGACAGCATACCAAAACTTTATAAGCACTTCTAGTTCATCTAAAGTTGTCTCATTCTTCAAGGCTTTGTAGGCATCCTTTTCATAAAAACGACGCAAGGCCTCCGTAGTCGTATTTGTATTTCCTTGTTTAGCTCGAAGAAAGTACATATACAGCGTGAAGAGTTCGTCTAAAGGAGAATCCTTGCTTGAATTAAATGCTACTGAAGACAATCGCTCTAGCTCTCTCCAGCGTTCTATAAACTCCTCTCTTTTGCCATTTTGTGAATAGAATTTGTAGAACTCAGCTTTGAAAATGTCTGCATCAGAGAGAGGTTTTCCTCTATCGTTCAATGTGGAGAAAATCCGTAAGGCCGTGTCTTGATTCTCGGCTTCAATAGGCAATAAAATGCAATTACTAAGAATTCTAATCGGTAGATAAGGGAAAAAAATGTAGGATAATTTGCTAAGAAATCATCAATCTTCTTTTGAAAGAAACGATAGTTTTCAGCATATCTACTTTTGTATTTATTGGAAGCTTCACCTTTTTTGAGAATATCCAAGAACTCATCTTTGTCATCATCTGTAGCTACGGCAGAATCGATTTTCAGAGCTTCTTTGTCTGGTTCATCAAATTCATTGGTCTTCCAAACGCATTGCTCAATCATCTTCCGCATGCTCTTAGTTCCATTATCCTTCATCACTCCGAGCGCTCATAGAAAGCTCTCAACAAAAGCATTAACGTGGTGAGACGTTGTTGCCCATCAATAATTTCCTGTTTACCACTTTCATTCTTGAAGGTAACTATTGGTCCAAGAAAATACTCTTCGTCCTTCTTAAAATTGGTTGCATCGTCTTCGGGAATTGCAAACACAAAAATGTCATCCCAAAGTGTTTGACACTCTGTTTCCCCCCAAGCATATGGACGTTGATAGTCGGGAATGAGAAAATCTGTTTTTTTGTCCGCAAAAAGTTGCTTAATTGTCTTTTGGTCTATATTAAGTTTCGACATATTATTATCTTTGGTTGAATGTTTTTGTTCTCTTGATTGTTGTCTTTAGGCATAGCCAAACTCCCCCCCCCTCCAATGATACAAGGCATGATGATCATTGTTTGAGAAGTTGCGATTTTCCTATCCGCAAATATACATCAGAAATTTTGATTTCACAAAAGAAATGACTGTATTATCGTCCGTAGACTCGACCAGCAAGTGCAAAAACTTATTTTTACACCTCATACGACTAGTTTTGCAATGGCTCATAGACCAACGGCTATGGCCTCGCACATATCGAGCATAAGTCAATTCCTTTGCTAAGCACATCACAACTGAGTGCTTGTTTTCAATAAATGACAGGTCACTTTTCAAAAAACGACATGATGTTTATCATAAAACAACGTGATGTTTATCATAAAACAACGTGATGTTTTTCATAAAACGACGTGTGGTTTTTCATAAAACGAAGTGTTGTTTCAATTGATCAAAGAAGAATGAACAAAAAGAAATTGTGTAAATCTTCATAATCACCTTCTCTCACGCGCGCGCATACGCGCGTATGTACAGGGGTTTTCGCTTTTTTGCTGTCACAAGTGTCACAGTCTTTATGGTAAATAGCTATGCAACAGTTGATTAGGGTTCGTTTTAAGATTTATTTTAACAGTCTAGTGATTTCTACCCCGAAATTCGATGGAATGTGAGAAAGAAATACGCTTTACCCTCTTTCTTCTTACAGTCATCTCATCCTTGATTCTGCGCTTTTTTTGCGCATTTACACCCCGCGTGTGACACTTGTGACAGCAAAAAATCAACATCGCTGTTGGAAGGCGCGCATATACGCGTGCGCGTGAATATCCAACTCTCTACTGTCACTTTGCTTTATCCCTGTTTTGGGTGAAGTGCAATCCCACATTCATTACCCTGAGATTTTGGAAGACGTAAATAGCAAAATGAACACATCTCAAAAATTATTTGTCACTTTTCGGCGATTTATTCACTCTTTGGGGCTATATCTTCCCATACACATATAGAGAGCAACGAGAAAAAGTAGATGGATGTGCGAGAAATGCAGGCACAGGAAATGGAGAAAACGAAAACAAAAATGAACGGGAGGAGGGTTGAACCCGAATCGGTTATTAGATTCTGAAGTTATTTCATTGGCTTGTTGAGCAGATGGTTGGTTGTGAGTTCGAAGGGCGTAGCGGCCACAGCGAGAACGAACCAGAAACAAGATGCCAACAAGAAAATGAAAAAAGGTAGAAAGTTATCGTACCTATAACGAATTGCACTATAACGGTCTAATAACCGATTTGGGTTGATAAAAAGGTGGACACTTCACGAGGAAGTATCCACCTTGAAAGGAAAAGCGACACAATGCGCTTGGGAAATATGAAATGCGAGAGTTACTGACTCAGACTCCGTAAGAGAAGGTGTCGAGATAGCTGTAGACACAACCCAAGATGCCGAGGAGCAAAACGCCTGCTACGCAAATGGCGATAGCAGTGCGAGAATAACAATCGCTCTTGAAAGTGGCAATGGGATTCTCGCTAGGATTGATGTACATTGCTTTCACAATGAGGAGATAGTAGTAGAGTGAAATCACCGTGTTAATCAAGGCGATGAGCACCAACCAATGATAACCTGCGTGGAAAGCTGCCATGAAGACGAAGAACTTCGAGAAGAAACCTGCGAAGGGAGGAATACCTGCCAAAGAGAACAAGCAGAGTGTCATGATGAACGCGAGCTTGGGATTGGTGCGGTATAGTCCATTGTAATCGTCAATGCCAATGAGTCCGCTGTTTGCTCTACGACATTCATCACGGCAAATGCGCCCATGTTGGCTGCCATATAAACAAGGAGATAGAAGACCATAGCTGTCATACCTTGCGCTGTGCCGCCCATAAGGGTGAGCACGAGGTAACCGGCTTGAGAGATGGCAGAGAATGCCATGAAACGCTTGAGGTTTTTCTGACGAATGGCGAAGAGGTTGGCAATGGTGATGGAAGCAATGATGATCCAGAAGAAGGCAGTGTTCCAGGCTTCAAAGAGACCACCGTAAGCGGAGAATACTTTCGTCAAAATGGTGAAGAGCACGAAGGCAGCACTACCCTTAGAAATCACGCTCAAATAACCCGTAACGACGGTGGGTGCACCTTCGTAAGTGTCGGCTGTCCAGAGGTGGAAGGGAACCAGAGAAATCTTGAAGCCCATGCCGGTGATGAAGAAGAGCATACCGAGGAGGGTGAAGGGCTTTGCATCGCTCAGAAGCGCAAAGACTCCATCGAAATACAAAGTGCCAGTGCCTCCATAAATCAACGAGAGACCGTAGAGCAACAAACCAGCGGAGAAGAGAGCGAGCAAGATGAACTTGGCGCCGGCTTCGGCACTTTCATAACGATATTTATCGTAGCTCACGAGTGCTGCCATTGGGATAGAAGCTAACTCGAGTCCGATGAAGAACATGAGGAAATGTCCGCTGGAAATCATGAAGTACATGCCAAGGAGGGTGAAGAGGGTGATGATGTAGAACTCACCTTGTTTCACCAAATTCTCTTGACGTTTCATCCACCCATGCGCCATGAGGAAGATGATGAGTGTGCCGATGCTGAGCACCGACTTAACGATACCACCCATGGCTGTGGTGACGTACATGCCGCCAAAAGCGGTGGTGGCTGCATCACCACTGAGTGTGGGCACGAGATTTAAGAGCGTGTGTGCGGCTAAAAGGATGACGGGGAGCGGGGTGTTGTAGATGCCTTTTTGCTCCTTGCCGTCGCCACTCATGAATAGATCAGCAATGAAGAGGATAACAATCACTGCGAGGAGTGAAAGTTCTGCTTGCATGCTAAGAAACTGTGAAAAGTCCATGCTGTATTGATACGTTTAGGAGTTTACAAAAAGGGATTACTATGACTGTTCAACAGAGAACCTGCTTGTTGGAGGTGCTCGATGACAGGATGCACGCCAGTGCGAATCATGTTGCTAACCCAGAAAGGTGCAAGACCGAGGGCTGCAACGGCGAGGATGAGACAGATGACAGAGAAACGCTCGTCCCAAGTGGCATCGGTGAGTTTGAGATGATGCTCGTTGGTGGGCACTCCATAGAGGATTTTACCGACTAGTCGCAAGATATAGACTGCGGTGATGACGATGGAGGTGCAAGCGATGATGGTCATCACAGTGTAGAAGGTGCCGGTGTTCTCAAATGAGCCTACGAAGATGGTCATTTCGGCAATGAAACCTGAAAGTCCGGGAAGACCGAGGTTGGCTAAACCTGCAATGACGTAGCAGACTGCGAGGAAAGGCATAATCTTCATCAAACCTGCCAATTCACGGATGTCACGCGTGTGGGTGCGACCATAGATGAAACCGATGAGCGCGAAGAAGAGTGCAGTCATCAAACCGTGAGAAAGCATCTGAAGGATAGCACCGGTGCTGGAGGTTTCAGTAGCCATGCAGATGGCGAAGAGCACGAGTCCGCAGTGAGAAACCGATGAATACGCGTTGATGTATTTGAGGTCTGTTTGCACACAAGCAGAGAAAGCACCATAAACCACAGAGATGCCAGTGAGGACGAGGAAAATCCAACTGAGTTCGTTGGCTGCCTCAGGCAAGAGATACATGGCGATGCGGAAACATCCGTATCCTCCGAGCTTCATCAAGACACCAGCGTGGAGCATAGACACTGCAGTGGGTGCAGAAGCGTGACCGTCGGGTGACCAAGTGTGGAAGGGGAACAAAGCGCCGAGGATACCGAAACCTACGAAGGTCATGGGGAACCAAATGAGCTGCCAGTTGGTAGCAATGGCGTGTGCTCCGTTGGTGTGATTGGCAATGTCGATGATGTTCATGGTTTGACCACCTGCACCATAGAAGATGCCGAAGATGCCGCACATGAGGAAGGCTGAACCTCCCATCAACATCAGGGTGAGCTTCATCGCTGCATATTCTTTGCGACCACTACCCCACACTCCGATGAGGAGATACATGGGGATAAGTGCGATTTCATAGAACATGAACATGGCGAACATGTCGGTAGTGATGAAGAACCCAAACACACCCATGGAGAGGAGGGTGAACCAAAGGAAGTATTCCTTGGTCATGGGCTTAAGTTGCCACGAAGCGAAGGTACCGGTGAAGGTGATGATGGCGGAGAGGAGCAACATGGCTACGCTGATGCCGTCAACACCAACGGTGTAGTTGATGTGAAGGGGTGGAAACCACTCTACACTGCTCACAAAGAGCATTTCGCTGTGAGGATCGAGGGCTCGCGCATCGAGGAAGGCGAAGACAAGATAGACGGAGAGTGCCAAGAGGGCTGTGCTCCCGGCTACCATGACGCCTCGAACCTGATTGAGACTGCGCGCAATCCAAAGCGCGGGCAGCATCAAAAGGGGGATTAGTACGAATATCGAAAGAAAATTCATAGTCGTGATGTTAGAGTATCATGATGAGTAAGAGCACCAAAGTGCCGAGGAGGAAGACAAACGCATAGGTTTGTACGCTTCCGTTTTGCAAGCCTTTGATGCAACGAGAAACGCGCTGCGTCAAGTCGGCCAAGAAGTCGAAGAAGCCATCAATGATGTGGCGATCGAACCAGGCGATAGGACGAGAGATGTAACGGAAGATGATGCGATGAGTCACAAATTGGTAGACTTCATCCATATAGAAGCGTTTGTAAGCCCATTGATGGAGATTTGGCAAAGCGGCTTGCATCTTTTCTGCAATGGGTTGTTTCTTACCAGCATATATATAAGTGGCAAGGGCAATGCTCAACACAGCAATCACACTGCTAGTGATAGCAATGCTGCTGTCGAGATGGATGTCGTAGGCAGTGCCTGCAGCAGAGATGAAATGACCGAAAGGCATCCAACCTGCACCAAGAGTGATTACACTCAAAATGATGAGTGGGAGCGTCATTGTCCAAGGTGATTCGTGGGGAGTGTGATGCGCGTATTGCTCACTGTTGTCTTGTCCCCAGAAAATGCCGTAGTAAAGACGGAACATATAGAAGGCAGTCATGGCAGCTACCATGGTCATCCACCATCCCAACACAGGACTGTAGTGGAAGCAGGCGGTGATGATTTCATCTTTGGAGAAGAAACCAGAAAGACCGGGAATACCTGCAATGGCTAAGCAACTGATGAGGAAGGTGATGTGGGTGATGGGCATATATTTGCGCAAACCACCCATTTTGCTCATTTCGTTGCTGTGAACTGCGTGAATGATGCAACCTGCGCCCAAGAAGAGGCAAGCCTTGAACATGGCGTGGGTGAAGAGGTGGAACAAACCTGCCATGTATCCGAGGGAAGCGTGATTATCAATCAAAGCTCCTTCGTGTCCTGGAAGACTAGCACCGAGTGCCACCACCATGAAAGCGATTTGTGAAATCGTGGAGAACGCAAGTACGCGCTTGATGTCGCTTTGTGCGCAAGCCACTGCAGCTGCATAGAAAGCGGTGATGGCACCTACCCAAACTACAATGCTGAGTGAGGAGGGAGCATATTCCATCCACATGGGGAACATGCGCGCTATCTGAATGACACCTGCCACAACCATCGTAGCGGCGTGAATCAAAGCTGACACAGGAGTAGGACCTTCCATCGCATCGGGCAACCAGATGTGGAGGGGGAACATGGCACTCTTACCAGCACCACCGATGAACATCAACACCAGAGCTGTGGGAATGAGGAAACCAGCAGCGGCAACTTCCTTGCTGATGGCAACGGGAAGGAAGGCTGCGGCTCCAGCACCATATTGGATGTGCGCACCGAAGTCGAAGTTGAACGTGTGTGCAAAATATCCAAAGATGAGGATGCCCACCAAGAAGAACATATCGGCAAAGCGAGTGACGATGAAGGCTTTCTTCGAAGCTGCGATAGCAGCAGGACTAGTGTAGTAGAAACCGATGAGGAGATAAGAAGACACACCCACCAATTCCCAGAAAAGGTACATTTGGAAGATGTTGGTCGCCAACACCAATCCGAGCATCGACATGGTGAAGAGGCTCAAATAAGCATAGTAGCGTTGGAAACCACGCTCACCGTGCATATAACCGAAGGAGTAGAGATGCACCATCAACGACACAGTGGAGATGACCACGAGCATCATTACAGAGATGGGATCGAGGAGCACACCAAGGTCGAAGTGCAAGCTACCCAAAGGCAACCAAGTGAAGTTGAAAGGCACGATTGTTGGGAACGTGCCGTCAGCAGGCGTTCAGTAGCAAAGAAATACTGATAAGCCGTTGTGTAAGACAATATCGTCACCAAAGCCAAAGAAATGGTACCGATAAGTCCTGCTGCTTTATGACTCCACACCTTTCCTGTTTTGGTGATGTCGAGATCAACGACACCTATCAAGAGGAAAGATAGGAGAGGAAGTAGGAGGATAAAGATAGTAAAATCCATTGTTTATATTTGCTTTGAGTCGTTACCACTTCATCTTCTTCAACTGATCTACAGAGAGATTGTTGAGATGACGATAAATGTTGATCATAATGGCAATGGCGATGGCACTTTCTGCAGCGGCAATGGCTATTGCAAAGATGGAGAAGAAAAGTCCTTCGTGACCACCAGGGAACAATAGACGATTGAACACTGCGAAATTGAGATCGGCTGCATTGAGCATCAACTCAATGCTGAGCAGAATTGCCAAAGTACTCTTTCGCGTGAGAAAGCCATAGATGCCAGCAAACAGCATAACAGCCGATACGACTAAGAGACATTCGATGGGTATCATAGTGTTTTGTTCTGAATGTTGAGGGTTATTGCTGAATGTTGAGTTTATCGTTTGCGAGCAATGACGAGTCCTGCTACGATGCAAGCGAGGAGGAGCACCGAAACGGCTTCAAAGGGAAGGAGAAAACCGCCTTTATCACCAGAAATCATATTGACGCCGATGTCGCTCATGGAAGGCACTGCGCCTTCTGAGGGTGCGGGCAAGAACACCTGTCCAAATCCGTGTGTCCAAAAGATGCCTCCCACCACGGCTAAGCCAACAAGACTGAGCACGAGTGCGCTAAGCGTTTGCAGCGTCCAACTTTGGTGAGCTGTTCTTGCTGTCCACTGGTAAGCAAGATGGAGAACACGTAGAGCACGATGATGCCTCCTGCGTAAACCATGATTTGCACCGCACCAAGGAAGGTGTAGCCCAGCAGGAAATAGAGTCCTGCGGTACCGAGCAGCACAAACAGCAGATAAGTGGCTGCGCGAATGATGCTCTTCGTCACCACCGTTGCGATGGAAGAACAAAGTATCAGCACGGCAAGCACCACAAACATAATATTGTATGCGTTCATTTCGCTGAGTTTATGAGATTACTTTTTAGGCTGCACCATCGAACCTGGGTGATTCAAATACTTCACCAATTTGGTTCTATCGAAAACAGCATATTCAAATTCATTGTCAAAATCCAAAGCACCGTGCGGACAGTTCGTCACGCAGAGCATGCAGTACATACAACGACCATGGTCGTAGATGTGATGCACAAGTACTTTTTTCTTACGTCCTGTTTCAGGATCCTCCTGCATCTCTGTTTCGATGACGATGGTATCATTAGGACATACATTTTGACAAACTCCACAACCAACGCACTTGTGTTGGTTGAGTTCATTGTGCGGAAGAATGAGTTGTCCACGAAAACGCTCAAACATCTTGTTTTCTTTGCGGTTTTCGGGGTAACGCTCTGTGATTTTAGGCGTCCAGAACTCGCGCATCGTGGTTTTCAATCCCGTGAGCAAGCTCTTCACACCTCCTACAAGTCCAGAGAAATAATTTTGATTTTCCATTGTTATATCTATTTGGAGGTGAGATTAGAAAGTCAAACCGAAACTAACGAGCACTGCCATCAACACGAGCAGCACCATTGAGATAGGCATCAAATACTTCCACTCGAGGCGCAAAATTTGATCGACGCGCAAACGGGGGAATGACCAACGGATCCAGAGTAGCAGAGCCACAACAAAGAATGTTTTGCCAATGAACCACACAAAACCGGGAACGTAAGCCATCACAGCATTGAAGTCATCCAATCCTGGCACAACCAATGGTGCCCAACCACCCAAGAAGATGGTCGCTGCCATGCCGGCGCAGATGACGATGTTGAGATATTCGGCGAGATAGTAGAAACCGAAGTCCATACCTGAGTATTCAGTGTGATAACCAGCGGTCAATTCACTCTCACTTTCAGGCAAGTCGAAAGGTCCGCGGTTACACTCTGCATTACCAGAGATGATATAAATCACAAAGCAGGGATAGCCACAATGTGACCACGGAATATATTCCAGCCCAAGTCGGCTTGTTGCTGACAAATCTCCGAGAAACTCATGGTTCCAGTGAGACAAATCATAGTGAGCATCACCATACCAATGGAGAGTTCATAGGAAATGATTTGCGCACCAGCACGCATTGAACCCACAAGGGCAAATTTATTATTAGACGACCATCCAGCGAGCAAAATGCCCACAACGCCAACGCTGCCCACAGCCAGGAAGAAGAACACACCTACATTGAAATCAATGATTTGTGCCCCCTTGTTCCAAGGTAAGCAAGCGAAGGTGACCATTGAAGCCGTCACCACAAGGAAAGGCGCAATACGGTGCAAGAACTGGTCGGTCTTGCGGAAGTTGATGACTTCTTTGGTCATCATTTTGAGCACGTCGCTTATGACTTGCAGCAATCCCCACTTACCCACACGGTCAGGTCCGATGCGGCATTGGAAAGCTGCGCAGACTTTACGCTCGGCATAAATCATGATGATGGCGAAAATGGCATAAATGGTGATGATTACTAAAGCCACCAACACGCATTCCACCAACACTGCCAAACTGTCTCCCATCCATCCAGAGAGCAAGCTGTGTAGCCAGGTCGTCACGACAGAAAAATCAAACATAATCTGTTTTGTTATTGGGTTAATTCTTGAAAGAAATTAGCTTTATCGGTCAATATCAGGAACAACATAGTCTATCGTTCCGCCGATGGTGATTAAGTCGGCAATCATATTGCCACGGCAAGCGGTATCCATCACCGCCACTAGGGGAAGACCCGTGGCACGATAGTGCAAACGATAAGGGAACTTATCGCCCCGGCTCTCGAGATAAACGCCCAAGATACCACGACTGCCTTCCACCGCTGAGTAGTAACTACCTGCCGGCACTTTTATCACGGGCTTCATCTTCTCTGCGAAATTGCCCTCGGGGATGTTGTCGATGAGTTGTTCGATGATGTGGAGCGATTCGCGAATTTCGTCCAAACGAATCATATAGCGCGCAAAGCTGTCGCCTTCGGTGCGTACCACTTCATTGAACTCTACACGATCATAAGCGGCATAAGGACGGTGCTTACGCAAGTCGTTGCTCCAACCAGAGGCACGACCCGTACCACCGGTGCAACCAAATGAAATGGCTTGTTCCTTGGTGATGATACCTACACCCTTCGCACGTGTTTGGAAAATCACATTTCCCGTGAAGATGTCGTCATACTCTTTGAGATTCTTGCGCATCGTCACGATGAATTCCTTCACGCGTTTTTGAAAATTGGGGTGAATGTCGTAAGCCAAACCACCAATCATATTGTAGTTGAGAATCAAACGACCACCGCAAGTTTCTTCAAAGATGTCGAGAATGAGTTCGCGGTCGCGGAAACCATAAAGGAACGCCGTTGTCGCACCCATGTCTTGGCACAAGCAAGAGAAGAAGAGCAAGTGAGAGTCAATACGTTGCAACTCGTCCATGATGGTACGAATCACTTGCACGCGATCGCTCACTTCCACTCCCATAGCTTGCTCAATGCAAGCGCAAAGCGCGTGGCGGTTTTGCATCGCACCGAGATAGTCCATACGGTCGGTGAGTGCAAGCGTCTGAGGGTAAGTCAGTTCTTCACTGATTTCTCAATACCGCGGTGAATATAGCCGAGGTGTGGATCGATTTTCGTAATCGTTTCACCGTCAATGCGCGTGCGGAAGTGCAACACACCGTGCGTTGAAGGGTGTTGAGGACCGAGGTTGATCACATAATCATCTTCCTCAAAGAGAGGAGTTTCGGTTTTGTTGAGCGAACCATCTTGATTGAGGGTGTAACAAACTGCCAAATCAGAAATGGGTTCGTCGCCAACAGCGATTTCCTCGTTGTGTTCTTCAGGTTTGTCGTCCTTGCGGAAAGGATGTCCTACCCAGTCTTCGCGCAAGAAGATGCGGCGCATATCGGGGTGGTTCAAAAATTTGATGCCGTAGAAGTCATAAACTTCACGTTCGTAGAAATTAGCAATATCCCAAAGATCGCACACAGTGTCGAGATAAGGTTCTTCCTTGTTCTCTGCCACTGCCTTGACGTGCTTCATTTCAAAGGTTTCTCCGTGAGAAAGGGAATAAACCACTCCCAGTCCCTCTTCTCCCCAGTCCACACCGGTGAGGTTTTCTAGGAAAATGTAACCTTCTTCTTTGAGTTTTGCCAAAGTACTGTGCAATTCCTTTGCGTCAACTACTTCCGCTTTCACCTCATTCTTTGCAGGTGCAGCAGGTTTTGCCGCAGGACGTGGTGCCGCTGCAGGACGTGGTGTTGCAGGCGCAGCAGGTTTTGGGGCTTCTGCCTTAGGAGCTTCCGCAGTCTTGGGTGCTTCCGCAGCAGGTGTTGCCTTTTCGGCACTAACTTCTGCCACTTGATTTGCTTCCACAGCAGGAGCAGCCAATTTTGTAGTTTCCTCTGCCTTGGGAGCTTCCACAGCAGGAGCAGCCTTTTCAGCAGGAGCAGCAGTTTCAGAAGTGCTTTGAGCAACTTCCGCAGCGGTATTTTCCGTTTGAGGCGTCAATTGTTCTTTTTCTTCCATTATGCTTCCTCCTGTTCGTTAAGCAGTTCTTTATATTCTTGTTGCATCTCGTTCTTGTAGGGGTCTTCTTCTTTGCGGTTCACTGTGCCAAAGAAGTTTTCCACACGCACTTTGCGCTGCAACTGCATCATACCATACAAGAAGGCTTCGGGACGTGGAGGACATCCTGGCACAAATACGTCCACAGGAATCACCTTGTCCACACCCTTCACCACGTGGTAACTCTTGGTGAAAGGACCACCCGAAATGGCGCATCCACCAATAGCTACAACATATTTGGGATCAGGCATTTGGTTATACAAACGCTTCAACACAGGCGCCATTTTGGTGGTAATCGTACCATTCACCAAATCACGTCGGCTTGACGCGGACTGTTACGCGTGATTTCAAAACCAAAACGCGCCATGTCGTAGCGCGCAGCAGCCACAGCCATAAACTCAATGCCGCAGCAACTAGTTGCAAAGGTGAGAGGCCACAATGAATTACTGCGTCCCCAGTCGATGAGTTTATCCAACTGTCCCACCATCACCCCTACTCCATTCTCGTTCAATTCTTGCACGAGTTTTTCGAGCGTCTCATTGTCTTGAAACTCTTCGTAGGGGATATTATTAATTTCTGGTCTTTTATTTACTGCCATTCCAACGCTCCTTTCTTCCAGGCATAAGCGAGTCCTAGAACTAAGATAAACAGGAAGAAACCAATGCTCAACAACGCCGCAGGACCTAACGTGCGCATCACGACAGCCCAGGGGGAAGAGAAACATGGTCTCCACATCGAACATAAGAAAGAGGATGGCAAAGAGGTAGTAACCTACACGAAATTGCATCCACGAGCGGCCGCGAGTGGGGATACCACACTCAAATGGGTCTTCCTTTTGTGGATTGTAGCTGCGAGGTGCAAGGAGTTTCACCAGCACCGACACAAGTCCTACAAACCCGAGTCCCGTCAGCAACGCTGTGACAAAAAGGGTAAAGTTCATTGTGCTAAGTGGAGATATTTAAATTGTTATTTTTGTTGTATTCGAAGTTTCTACGCCGAAGCGCGACCTTTCTCTAGGTGTAAAGCCAACCGATTTGAAATGTTTACAAACCAAGAAGGCACGCCTAATCTACTAGGCGTGCAGTGCAAGAAACAGAGAGAGAACAGTCCGATTTCTCGTGCTTTTATACACTGATTTTCAATGGAAAACATGTTATGCCAATGATTTAGATTGGTGACTATGTTCACGATTCATCGTTGTTATGTTCCTGCAAAGATACAATTTTTTTATACATTCTGCGTGCTTTTCTCTGAATTTTTACCTTCTATTTTTCACTTTCGCACCGCAAAACGCGAAAACGCAAGCTATCTTCTTTCTGCAAACAGCGCAGCACGCAGGCATCACTGCCCACTTGCTGCGCTATATCTATACGAGTAGAGGAGAAAAGGCTATGTTTAGAAGCGATAAGTCACACCAATGTCCGCGGGGCAAAACGTTCCATATTCATTGCCAACGTGATAGCCATCAAGATTACGATTCTCCCATTCTTGACGTTTACTTTCAACATTCCAAATATTGCCAATCCCGATTTGAGTCTTGACCGCCCAACGATCATTGATGTTCCACGATCGTCCCCATACAAGACTCACACTATAGGTGTAAAGTTGGTTATGCTCTTCGGGGTAGGACTTGATAAATGCCAACTGTTGATATGCCAATTGGGTGCGAACCGCAAGATAACTGCCTTCGTTGTTGCCGTCTTCGGTAATTCCTGCAAATACCAGCGCAGTCCGAGTTCAGCAGTTGGTTGAAATCCCGCATACGTCCAAGGGTTTCCCTCGTCAGACATCGAAAACCCCAGCTTTCCAACGGCAGAAAACTTTCCGCCAATGGGCTGTTCATAGCTGACACCACTCAGCACGCCCACTTCGGCTGTCAGTTTTGGCTCTGGTTTGTAAGGAGTGGTCGATACTTTAGGGAATCCAATGATACTGGACAAGCCAACAAGCATTTTCATCATAAATTCCATCACCTCTCCTGAAGAAGAATCTAGGAAATACATAATTCTCGATTACCAATACAAAATACGACTAACCCATTCATTGTCATCTTGAGAAAAACAACATGCACATAGTAGGAAGTTCTTCATTGAAATAGGTTATTAAGTTTATCCGTGTAAAGATAACAACAACTTTCATTCATTACAAAGAAATCTCCAATTAAATTTCAACATACCGTGCATTTCTAATTGGAAAGCATACAATGTATTTTTTATCCAACTCCTCAAAACCGATAGACAAGGCCGATGTCGACGGGACAAGTGATGCCATCTGTTTCAGTGCCATAATTTTCAGGTTGGTCGTAGAAGGCTTCTTGGGCTGCGGTGCGGAGATAGCCATGCGCGCCGATGCCGATTTGTGTTTTCAATGCCCAGCGTAGATCGAGATTCCATATGCGCCCCCACACAAGAGAGTAGTCAAATACGGCTACGTGGTGATACTGATCGGGACGAGCTGCCCAGAACGCCATCTTTTGATAACTGATGAAGCTGCAGAGCGCAAAGTAGCTCCCTTCGTTGTTGGCATTGCTGGGAGAAACACCAGAGAAATACCAGCGCAGGCCGAGTTCTGCGGCGGGTTGAAAACCGCTATACGCCCATGGGTTGCCCTGATCGAGCATCGTCACCCCTGCTTTGCCCACGAGAGAGAGAATTTCCCTCCGATGGGTTGCTCATAGCTCACCCCACTCAGCACCCCAACTTCGGCAGCAAACTTCGGTTGCGGTGGGTCAGGACTGGTGGTAAAATGCGTGGTGCCAATGAGGCAGCCCAATACATAGAGCAAATTGACGACGAAATCACCTAAACGTTCTGAGGAATCAAGAAATAGCATATTTGTGTCGATGAATGATGGAAGAAGCTTGTGAGAAGAGCTAGAAGAAATGTGGAAATAATGGGAAGATTGAGGAGAAAAGCGGCAGAAGAGAGGTAACGGAAGAGAGGCTCAAAGGCAAATTGCGACCTCAATCGGTACATTCGCGATCCAGCACGACCACGCGGAGGAAATCGCGGAGATGCACTCCGCAACGCCCTGCCCCACCCTGTGCATCACTCACACACAGCACGGTTTGCCGACCATCTGCTAGGCGACGCCCCAGACACATGCCTTCGTAGTTGGCGAACGAGCGGCGGCAGACACAGAGATGCGTGCGCCACGTGCCCACATCGACCACTTCGCTAGGAGCATCGGGAACGACCAACCGCAACTTGATGCTGCATTTCGCACCAAGATAACGACGCGGCACCGAAAGTTCTCGCTCCATCACGAGCAAAGACCCATTGGGCAAAAAAACAAAGAGCTGGCACCCCTTGCAGATAATAGCGTGCTTGTCGCGAAAGTTGCGAAGTTGCCATGCGATAAGGCACAATGCGACGAGCAGTGAAGGTGCTATCCCAGAGGATAAGGCGCAAGTTGAGCGGCATCTTGGGCAATAGATGCTCAGGACGCGCAGAAGCGTCTCCCCGAAGGGGTGATTCGCTCGTGCTGCACCAAAGTTGAGCGCGTGGATTGTGGGCAAGGGCTTCAAAACCTAAGTTGGCAAAAATGCTATCTCGCGAAAAACAAGGAGGAATGTCCATCGTTGCAGCACGCTGTTGTGTAGCAATTTCGTAGGCTGTGAGCGTTTGGTCACCTTCGTTGGCTATCCACACCGCTCCACGCTGTGCATCAAAAACCAAGTCTTCCACATCGAGGACATCCTCTGGTTGTTTCTCTCTCGACTGCAGCGGACGAAAGCCCAGCGCAGACACCTGCGTGACTTGCCCCGTGAGACTATCTTGCAGGATTTCCCACTCAAAATAACCCAGACTTGGTGCTTTGTCACTGACCACAGCAAAACGGTTGTTGCCCAAAGGGGTGATGCCACTGTAATTCCCTGCAGGGACCTTCCATTTCGACAAAGCCCTCTGAGGCAATACTTCAGCTAATTGCGCTTGCAGGGGAAGTGTCACAAGAGCCAACAGCAACAACACCCTTCCCCCACTCACCAACCGCTGATGCAAGGGAGAGAATGTGCGCAATAGGGCAAGGATAAAGGGACTAAAAAGGCGACATCGATGGCTTCGCACACGGCAAAACCATCGATGTGTAACGGGGGAGACAGAGATTATTCATCAAGCATCAGGGGCAGTTGCACGGGTTGGCTACCGAGCAGGAGCGCAGCAAGACCACCAGCAGTGAGTACATTGTCGGGGCGTTCTTCCAGAAGGGTAACTTCTCCCTCAAACAGTTCGTAATATCCGTTGTTTTCAGGGATGTCTTCATCGTTTTCGATGCCAACGGTGAGTTGCAAACCTGGATGCACGCGTCCGAGAAATTTGAGGAAGCCGAGCACATCGACCACACGCGCCATGGCATAGGGTTTTGCCTCTTTGAAACCATGTCCAGGACATCCTCCCACAACGGCTACGTCCTCTACTTCAAGGAGTTCCCCGATACGACGACGGAAATGATAGACCACGTTGGGGTCTGTGGTGAGCATGAAACGGATGTGTCCATAGGAGTCTTTCTTGGAGGGTTTTCCGCTTTTGAGAATGCGAGGTTGCTTGCAGACTAGGCAAAAACCCACGATTTTTCCACGGCGACGCGCCACAAAGAGTTGGCCGCCTTGTTGCAAATGCCACGTAACAGCCGTTTCAAAACTATCACGATCGTGGCGGATTTCGTAGTCGTGACGTCCTCCAAAAGTGTTATAGAAAGTCCACAACTCGCGCCCCCACGTGTTTTCGGGCATGATGTTGAGATTCAAATCGGGGCGATAGTCTTCGGGTGTTTCAAAGGGTACGAGCAGACGGTGTGTGGCTGTCCAGAAACTGCCCATTTGCTCCTTTTCAAAGGCTTTGCGCTGCTTTTTTCGTCTTCGGGGATAAGGAAACTCAACAATTGTCCTTCTTCATACATTTTTGCGGTGGGCTTGACGCACCACTTGCGCGATGTTCTTCTCATGGTTTGCACCACTTTCGGCACAGAGTCCGTTGAATACTCCCACAGGGAGAGCTTTTTCCTCCGAAAAGGAATTTGAAAGGGAGGACTTGCACAGCGGCCTTCACTTGTGCATCATGGCGCACAGTGACATTTCGTTCGTCGGCATAGCGACGTTGGAAATAGAGGTCGAGAAAATCGGCCGTGAGTTCGGGATGGGTAGTTTCCCACAAAGCTCGAGTTTGTTGTTGTATGTTTTCTGGTGATAGGAGCATACGTTGAAGTGTTTTGAAAGGTGTTTATTGAGAAGACGAAACATCAGGACTTGCGCATAGAGATGGGTTGCAACTAAGCCGAGGGAGGAGATCGCAGATAGAAACTGGGCTGGTGTTAGTAGGGGAAGACGGCTTGGTATTGCCCTTTCACGGTGTTGATGTTGAGCGCAATGCTATCGACTCCGGGGACAAGCCACTGAGAGAATTGCTGGATGGGGCAAGACAGATAGGTTTCCTCAAAATAGTCGCTGCGGTCGGCGTGGTCATCGTGATAGAGTTGCAAGTGCAATTTACGATGGCCGTTGTGCGTTGAACTTATTCCGCGGAATGACCAGCCTATGATATGATTTCCTTTGAAACTCTTGGGGATGCCGAAGCGCAGATTGATGTAGTGGGGAGTTTTCCACAACGAGAGGAGTTGGATGGGTGCTGTGCGCATAGCTTCCTCTTTGATGCTGATAGGGAGTGCAGTGGGAATCAGCACTACTTGGCGCAGTTCAACTCGCTTGCTGTCGTTGACGTATCGGAAAGTGGCCAACGCGCGATAGGTGGTGTCGGGACGCACTCCACGTAGGGCATTGGTGGGCAGCAAGACTTGGCCTTCGTCGGTGAGCAATTTGTCGATGTCTCCGTGGGAGGTGGTGTGAACCATCAACAACTCGGAACGATAGGATTCGAGCGGTGCTTCATCTTTGTTGCACTGGGTGAGCAGCAGTATTCCCCTCCACTCCACAAGATGAGGAGGAGGAGACGAATGAAGAGGTGCTTGAGAGTGGAAGAAAGCATAAACTATAAGGTGGGGGAACAGCAGAAGAAGAGGGCTATTCTTCGTGAGCCTTGAGATAGTTGTAGAGAGGGTTGGCATACATGGTGAGCATCCTTTCTCTCAAATAGGCTTCGTCTTTGTTGGGCAACTCAATGAGTTCGATCCGACTTTGGAGATATTTCTCAAATGTGGCGAGGTCTTTGGTTGTGTAGTGACTGGAGAAGCGTTGACCGCCTTCGAGCAAATCGGCTGCGATGTAGTTGTTAGGATAGATTTCGTAGCCGGCATGGATGTCGCGGTCGATGCGTGCTGCTACGGCTTCGAAGAATTCTTTAGCAGGGAGGTGCTTGTAGTCGTCTAACCATGTGTTGATGCAATCGGCAGTGCGATAGAGCACGCGTCCTTTCTTCCCTAAAATGCCGACACGCATGTTGTCGAGGTCGTCTTGCTTTGACTTCTTGAACGAAGCATCATCGCGCTTTTGCTGGAACTCTTTGGCTTTGAGGTAGTCGCAAGGATCATACTCATAGGAGATAGTGAGCGGAACGAGTTGCATGTGGCGGAGATTCTCATAGTGATTGCCTTCTCCTCCGAGGGTCATCATGCGCAAGACAGAGGGCTGTGTGCGGTCGTTGGAGTCTTTTGCTCTTCCTTCGCGTTGAGCAATCCAAATGTTGTCTTCGCGCGTGCCAATGACGTAGTGCATATAGCGACTCATGTGTTTGCTGGCTTCGAGCAACTGTCGTGCTCCGACCGAACGACGCACGAGGAAGGCTTTGTTCATGCGCACAAATTGTTCTATCCAAGGATGGATGAGCAGATTGTCACCGATGGCGATTTGTGCGGTGTTTGGGAAACCGTTGTCGATGAGTATTACGTCGAGCATGGCGACATCTAACACGATGTCGCGATGGTTGGAGATGTAGGTGTATCCTGCTCGTTTCGCGCAAAGCACTGTGGTCTAATTTCACACCTTTTGTGGTGCGCCACATCAGAAGGTGCATGGCACGGAGCATATATCGCTTCTGAAATCCTAAAGCGCTGTTGACTCCGATGAAAGTGATTTGCAAAAAGGCGCGAATCCAACTCACGGGCAACCAGGGTACGAATCCGCGGAGCACGCGCATGAAGAGCCTATCGTGGAGAAGGGCTTTGAAACAGGGGCGAATCTCGGCATCGGTGCGCGAACGGATGTCGTCGAACTCAGAGGGAATGTGTTGCATAATGTGTTTCTTGCGATTAAGCGAATTTTCCTTCGATGATTTCAGACAACACATCGGCAATTTCGAATTGAGATGCACGCACTTGTTGGGGGATAAACGAAGCGGGCGTCATGCCGGGTGTGGTGTTGATTTCGAGAAGATTGATTTGCTCTTTTCCCTTTTCTCCGGAGAGGATGTAATCAATGCGAATGATGCCGTAGCAATCGAGCTGGCGATAGATGTATTTCGTCATTTCACTGACGCGCTCTGCAGTCTCGGGAGCGATGCGCGCAGGTGTGATTTCATCACTTTTTCCTTCGTATTTGGCTTCGTAGTCGAAGAATTCTACTCCTTTCACCACTACTTCGGTGATGGGGAAGGTGACGACTTCTCCATTCTTGCGACGGAAGCATCCGCAGGTGATTTCTGTGCCGACGAGCAAACGCTCTATCATTACTTCGTCGCTCTCGTTCATGGCTTTTTCAATGGCAGGAAGCACTTCGGCTTCTGTCTTGACCTTGGTGACACCGAACGAACTTCCTCCAGCATTGGGTTTGATGAAACAAGGAAGTCCTACGCGTTCCACGACTTCTGCGGCGGTGGGAAATTCCATGCCGCGACGCACCATCAGACTGTCGCTCACATGGAGTTGAGGGAGAGAGCGAAGATAGTTGTTAAGCGCGAACTTATTGAAAGTCAAGGCTTCTACCAAGACTCCGCTGGTGCTGTAAGGCATACCGATGAGATCGAAATATCCTTGGAGGATGCCGTTTTCTCCGGGAGTGCCGTGGATGGTGATGTAAGCAAAGTCGAAGGTGCAACGCTCGTCTTGATGGATGTAGGAGAAATCGTGGAGATTCATGGGAATCTTTTGGTCTTCGATGAGAACGTGCATTGCGTTGCCACGTTGTTCGACGATGTGGCAATCATATTTTTCTGCATCCATAAAAGAAAGGATGCCTGCTGCGCTGCGCAGCGAAACGTCGTGTTCGGAGGAGTCGCCTCCAGCGATAATAGCGATGTGCTTCTTCATTGTGATATATAGAGAATTAGCGTTGCGAGTTTGGGAAAGAAAAGATTGATGGTTTTTCTATGCCAAGCGGTAGTTTCTCAATGCAAAGTGGAAAGTTTTTCAATGCAAGGTGGAGGGTTTTTCTATGCAAAGTGGAGAGTTTTTCAACGAAAAACTAAGGGTTTTTCGATGCAAAGTTAATGGTTTTCTATGCAACCAATGGCTTACATCGTTGAGGACCGCTTAGCATTGGCTTCAAATTGCTAGTTGAAACAACGAAAGATTAGCGCGTTTGTTGCAACCCTCCCACATAAGTGCGCCATTTGTCGAGAAGTGCCACGATGTCTTCAGCAAGAGAGGAGGTGAAATCCATTTCTTCGCCTGTGGTCGGATGCTGAAAACCGAGAGTGAGTGCGTGCAACACTTGACGCGGACAGAGATTCATACAGTTGTGAATGAAACTTTTGTAGGTGCCGCTATTCGTTCCCCAAAGAATTTGATGACCACCGTAGCGTTCGTCAGCGAAGAGAGGATGACCGAGATGTTTCATGTGCGCACGAATCTGATGGGTACGACCTGTTTCTAAAAACACACTCCACGAGGGTGACGTAGCCGAAGCGTTCTAGCACGCGATAGTGAGTGACTGCTGGTTTTCCAATTCCGCTATCTACGGGAAAGACAGCCATTTGCATACGATCTTTGGGATGACGACCGATGTTTCCTTCGATGCGTCCTTCATCGGCTTGGACATTTCCCCAGACTAAAGCGCGATATTTGCGACGCGTAGTTTTGTGGAAAAATTGTGCACAAAGATGCGTTTTTGCTTCGGGAGTTTTCGCCACAACCAACAATCCGCTTGTGTCTTTGTCGATGCGATGCACCAATCCCACCGTGGGATCATTGGGATCGTAGTTGGGATTGTCGCGAAGATGCCAAGCCAAGGCATTGACCAAAGTGCCACTATAATTGCCGCACCCAGGATGCACCACTAATCCCGCAGGTTTGTTGATGACGATGAGTTGCTCGTCTTCATACACAATGTCGAGGGGTATATCCTCGGGTTTGATGCTGCTATCGAACTTCGGTCGATTGAGCATCAGTGTCACCACATCATTGGGTTTGACGCGGTAGTTGCTCTTGACGGCACGACCATTGACGTGGATGCATCCAGCTTCTGCTGCAGCTTGGATGCGATTACGCGAAGTGTCGTGCATAAGATTGATGAGAAACTTGTCTACGCGCAGAAGTTGCTGACCTTTGTCGGCTACAACTCGATAATGCTCATAGAGTTCACCTTCTCCAGAAGTAGCGGTGATTTCCACCGACTCTTGAGAAGGTTCAGACATTTCGAGTTCATCGAAATCAAGTTCTTCTTCAAAACTCATATTTTGCGTCATATCTATAGGTTTCAAAAGGGAATACTAGAAAGACTAGAACTTCTAGAAAGACTTAAACTTCTAGAAAAGCTAGTACAGCTAGAAGAATCAGAGAGAAAGCTGCAACACCCTCGCCCTACTCTTCTATTTTAGATGTTGAGGTGGTGTCGCGTGAGAAATAGAGTCTATCGAGCGAATCGTTGCCATTGAACACTTCGTCTTCGGTACCATCTCCCACCACCAAGGTAAGGGGGATATTAACATTAAGTTTGTCACCCTTGCGCACTTCTTTTCCTCTCGCCTCAACGGCATAGACCCAATCGAGGTCGCCACGGATGCGACGAATGGGAGTCAAACGAAATCCGAGGATTTCGAGTCGCATTTTAGCTTCGCGCAAAGAGCAATTGTCGGCTATATCGGGAAGCGTTACGGGACGTGGCGAAGCGGCATTTACCGTGAGACGAATCAAGCGGTTCACTTTGACTTGGTATCCTGGTTCCAAATCTTGGTCGAGGATAACATCGGCCAATTCTCGCGGATTATAACCCGTGTCCACCACTTCACCTCGCATTCCTAAAGCCTCAAGTTTACGCATCGCCACCTCAGTGCGTTGCCCGCGCAAATCAGGCACAGCAATGGTTTCGCCGTGATGCGTGTAGAAATTGAGGAAAACGAACACTCCCACGATGACCACCACAAGCGTGAGGAGCATCGCTAGGAGATTGCCCCATAAATATCGCCCGGTTATTCTTTGGTAAAATTCTTTGACGGTCATAATACTGCAAAGTTACAGTAATATCTCCAATATACAAAATATCCCTTCAAGAAAGAAAGACCATTTTCAGATTATCGAAGCGATGGTGTGCAAACGATTACACAATCCTATCTTGCATTTATCCAAAAGAAAAACAACTCCTCATCTATCCCCAAAAGTCAGATTTTTCACAACAAAAAAGAGCAACTCTTGCGAGCTACTCTTAGTAGGTTCAATCTTCAAAATAAGGTAGAAGGTTTACTTCTTACCGTGTACTTCGTCAGATACAGTGAGCTTCTTGCGGCCCTTAGCGCGACGAGAAGCCAAAACACGACGACCGTTTGCAGTCGCCATACGCTGGCGAAAACCATGCTTGTTGTTTCGCTTGCGATTGTGGGGTTGGAACGTTCTTTTCATTGTTGTTTTATATCGATATTATTATTATTCGTGAACAACGGCTCAGCCATCAAATGATAACTTAGGCCATTCGAGGTGCAAAGTTAGCACTTTTTCTTCGCACAGCCAAAAAATCTGCGCATTTTTCACAAACACCTTATTATTTTCCGGCTATTGCAACGATATTAGTCTTGTGCAAAACGCTTTGCTTGTTCCGCAATCAAGGCTTCGTCATCGAAGTAGTTGATTTTCATAGCGCGGCGCACATCAGCCAAAGTGTCTGCTGCCACGGCACGAGCGTCTTCGCAACCACGACGAAGCATATCGTAGATGGCTGGAATGTCTTTTTGGAACTCAAGACGGCGAGCGCGAATGGGTTCAAGCGTTTCATTGAGCACCTTTTCCAAGAATTTCTTACACTTCACATCTCCAAGTCCGCCACGCATATAGTGCGCTTTCATCTCATCGAGATTAGCATAATCGGGGAAATAAAGTCCGAAGTGTTCATCACGACAGAACGCATCGAGGTAGGTGAAAACCGTGTTACCTTCCACATGACCGGGATCGTTCACCGAGAGGTGAGTAGGGTCAGTGTACATCACCTTCACCTTCTTCGCCATTTCGTCAGCGGTCTCGGAGAGGTAGATGCAGTTGCCCAAAGACTTTGACATTTTCGCCTTACCATCAATGCCTGGAAGACGCAAGCAAGCCTGATTGTCGGGGAGCATGATGTTGGGTTCTACGAGCGTATCTCCATAAATATGATTGAAACGGCGCACAATTTCGGTGGCTTGTTCAATCATCGGACGTTGGTCCTCACCCACTGGCACCACATTAGCGCGGAAAGCTGCAATGTCGGCAGCTTGAGAGATGGGATAAGTGAAGAAGCCCACAGGGATGCTTCCTTCAAATCCGCGCATACCAATTTCTGTTTTCACCGTGGGATTGCGCTGCAAACGACTCACCGTGACTAGGTTTTGAAAATAGAACGCCAGTTCGCAAAGTTCAGGGATTTGACTTTGAATGAAAATGGTGACTTTCTCAGGATCTAGACCACAAGCGAGGTAATCGAGAGCGACTTCCACCACGTTTTGGCGCACCTTTTCGGGGTTGTCTGTGTTGTCGGTCAAGGCTTGAGCATCGGCAATGAAAACAAACATTTTGTCGAAATCACCTTGATTTTGGAGTTCCACACGACGACGGAGCGAACCCACATAGTGACCTATATGAAGACGACCTGTGGGACGGTCGCCAGTGAGCATAATTTTGGGAGTTGCCATAATTTTATTCTTTCATTTGTCTGCAAAATTACGATATTTGCGTGGAATAACCAACTCGCTGTGCAGAATTGCCAAGGCTTTAGCCCAAATCGGTCAAAGAGCTACGCTATAACAGTCTAATGTCCGAATTGGGTTTAGCACTCAATCGTCAAACCATCATAGGCAAAACGAAAACCTTCAGGCAACTGTTTGTCCATGTCGGCCTGTCGCCCTGCAGTGTGGCACATATGGATGAAATAAGTGTGCTGAGCCCCCACTGCCCGACCGAAAGCAATGGCCTCTTCTATCGTCTGATGCGTGGCATGAGGTTCGTGGCGCAGCGCACTCACCACTAGGGTTTTCACCCCAGCGAGTTTTTCCATTTGTGCTTCGCCCAATTGCGACATATCGGTGAGATAAGCCAGAGCACCTATGCGAAAACCGAGAATCGGGAGTTTGCCATGAAACACACGGATGGGCATTATTTCATTCTCGCCAATGGTGATGGGGGTGTTCACGTCCAAATGATTCATGGTGAGTTTAGGAGCACCAGGATAATGCTTGTCGCCAAACACATAGCCCATGTGGCTAATGATGGGGGCGGCCACATTCGGTTCTGCCCAAACATCGATGGGATGAAAATAGCTGAAAGGGCGCAAATCATCGAGTCCCGCCACATGATCGAAATGCTCGTGGGTGAGCAGCACGGCTTCAATGCGCGGCATGGCATAATCAAAACGTGGTGCTTCGTGGAGTCCCAATTTGCGCGCCTGTTCATCGCTCATTTCATTCATTTTGCGCACAGAATAGGGAATGGAAGTGCCTTCCGAGTAAGGATGTTCTGCCATAAATCGCAGCATCTGCCCTCGAAAATCTGGACCACAATCAATGAGAATCAGTCGATGGTCGTCTGTTTCGATCAAAGCCGAACAGCGCAGTCGTTTGTCACGGGCATCCTCTGAACAACAAACGCTACAGGAGCACCCCATTTGTGGGACACCTATGGAAGTCCCAGTTCCTAGAAAATGAAGTTTCATACTTCTCTATGCTTATTTTAGATGCGAAGTTACACATTTTTATCGGGGCTATCAAGACTATCTAACTAGAAATCTGTATCTTTGCAAACCTTTCGCTAGAAAAGCCTTGCCTTTTCAGCTATTTCATCTTCCCCCGAAAAAACATTCACAGATTTCTCAGAACACACCCCCACCATTCACGCTTTCATATGTCGCAAAACGCATCATCATCACAATCTCCCAAGTTGCTCACCAACTATTCCTACCGAGACATTTGGAAAATAGCCTTTCCAGTGCTCATCAGCGTTTTAGTGGAACAGCTGATAGGCATCACCGACACGGCCTTTTTGGGACGCGTGGGCGAAATTGAGTTGGGAGCTTCAGCCTTAGGGGGCATTTTCTTCATTGTGGTGTTCATGCTCATTTTGGGATTTTGCTCTGGGGCACAAATTCTCATGGGACGCCGCAATGGCGAAAAAAACTATCAAGACATCGGTGTGGTGTTCTATCACAGCCTTGCTTTCCTCACTGTCACCTCCACAGTGGTTTTGGTGCTCATTCAATGCTCTGGCACTTTTTTGTTGTCGCATCTCATCAGTTCGCCTAAAGTCTTTGAAGCTGCGTGGACCTATTTGGAGTGGCGCATGTGGGGCATCTATTTTAGCATGGTAGCCTGTCTGTTTCGCGCCTTTTTCATTGCCACCACACAAACGGGCACGCTGAAATTCAACGCTGTGGTGATGGTGTTGTGCAATGTTGTGTTCGACTATCTACTCATTTTCGGCCATGGTGGTTTTCCTCAACTGGGCATTGCTGGAGCTGCCATAGCTTCTGCCCTGTCCAGTGGATGCTCCATGCTCTTTTTCATTGTCTACACTTGGTGGAAAGTCGACTATCGCAAGTTTGCCCTCCACCGCCTTCCTCAATTCAAGTGGCGACTTCTCGGCAAAAATGCTCAACATCTCCATTTGGACGATGGTGCAAAACTTCCTTTCGCTCGCCACTTGGTTCATTTTCTTCATTGCTGTGGAGCATTTGGGCTCGCGCGAACTCGCAGCTACCAATGTGATGCGCGCCATTTCCAATTTCATGTTTGTGGCTCTCGTGGCTTTTTCTTCCACCGCCTCCACTCTCACCTCCAATCTTCTCGGAGCGGGGTTGCGCGAAGCCATCACTCCCATGATCAAACGCAGCATTCAAATGGCGCTCATCGCCATCATTCCGCTTTGGATTATTTTGTTGATTTTCCCTACACCCATCATCAGCATTTTCACCAACGAAGCGGCCACCATTGCTGCCTGCATCTCCCCCTTCGGGTATTGAGCCTTAGTTTCGTCGTTCTCATCCCGGGGTTCATTCTTTTTCAACTGCATCTCGGGCTCGGGCAACACGCGCTCCGCTCTGGCCCTCGAACTCTTTGCACTTTTCTTCTACACGGTCTATGTGGGTTACGCCATTTTCTACCAACATTGCTCCCTCACAGTGGCCTGGGGTGCCGACCTGCTCTATTCTTGCACTCTGCTCTTGGGCAGCACGTGGTACATCAAACGCGCCAATTGGCTCAACAAGAAAATCTAACTCACGCAAAGATAAAACTCTATGAAGATGCACCCCTATAAGTATATGGGGAGATATCGCCCCAAAGAGTGAAAAAATCGCGGAAAAGTGACAATCTTTTTTCGTAGCCCCCCTATTTTGCTATTCTCGCCTATCAAAAGCACCCGAAAACAATACAATCATCAAGCTGTCACCCAAGCGAAGGTGAAAAGCGAGGTGAGAAGAGAAGGCAAAACCCTCGCGCGTGTACGCGCAGCGCGCGCCTTCCAACAGCGATGTTGATTTTTTGCTGTCACAAGTGTCACACTTGGGAGGAAAATGGGAAAGAAAAACGATGATTTTTTGGAAAAAAGAAGGAGCAAAAAGCGTGTTTTTCTCTGTCGTTTCATCGATTTTTCGGGGGTGAAAACGCTGGAATGTTAAAACACGCACAAAAAACAACCATAATCCACTGTATTATAGAGGATTACGAAGTAACGTGTGACACTTGTGACAGCAAAAACACAAAAACTCCTGTACATACGCGCGTATGCGCGCGCGTGAGAGAAAGAGGTTACAGGTATTTTCACACAATTCAACACCTCGTTTTTCGTATCTCGATTTCGGACACCTCTTTTGTCTGTTGTGACTCCAAATTGTTCTTTGAAAAGATACACATCGATTGCAAAAAATGACGGCTTGTTTTCAACAAAACAACGTGTCGTTTTCTATAAAACAACGTATCGTTTTCAACAAAACAACGTATCGTTTTCAACAAAACAACGTGTCGTTTTCAACAAAACAACGTATCGTTTTCTATAAAACAACGGCTCACTTTTCATAAATAAGGAGATGCTGCAAAACGCGTTTTTGCAGCATCTCCTTTATCAAACATCCTGTCGGTTGCGAAAGAAAAATCCCAAGTGCTCGCAACCGAGAGAACATTAAGTAGTTAGAAACGTTCGGCCGTGAGCTTCACAATGTTCACCACCACTTCACTGGCCTTTTCGAGGTTAGGAATGGGCAAGAACTCGTGTGCCCCGTGGAAATTCAAACCACCAGCGAAAACATTGGGACAAGGAAGTCCCATAAACGAGAGTTGCGCACCATCAGTGCCACCGCGAATGGCTTTGATTTCTGGTGTCACTTCTGCCATTTCCATGGCTTCTTTCGCTATGTCGATGATGTGCATCACAGGTTCCACCTTCTCACGCATATTGTAATAGGTGTCGCTCAGCGTGAGTTGCAAAGCTTCATAACCATATTTGGCATTCATACCTTGCACCAATCCACGCAACATAGCCTTGCGCGCTTCAAAGCGTTCACGATCGTGGTCGCGAATGATAAATGCCACTTGCGCACGCTCCACTGTGCCCGACAAATTGGTGAGGTGGAAGAAGCCTTCGAAGCCTGTGGTGTGTTCGGGGGTTTCAAATTCGGGCATCTTTTGCACAAGTTCTGTGGCCAGACGGGCGGCATTGATCATCTTGTCTTTGGCATAACCAGGATGGACACTCACTCCGGTGATGTCTATTTTGGCAGAAGCGGCATTGAAATTTTCAAACTCCAATTCACCGCGCTCACCGCCGTCCATGGTGTAAGCCCATTCGCAACCAAATTTCTTGACATCAAACTTATGCGCGCCAAGTCCAATTTCTTCATCGGGATTGAAACCTACACGCACTTTTCCGTGTTTGATTTTCGGGATGCGCCAAGAGGTACTCCATAGCAGAAACAATTTCAGCAATACCTGCTTTGTCGTCTGCACCAAGAAGGGTGTGTCCGTCAGTGACAATGATGTCTTCTCCCACGTGGCGAAGGAGTTCTGGGAATTTTTCCACACTCGTCACAATGCCGGCTTCTGCATCAAGCACAATGTCGGTGCCATCATAGTTTTTCACAATGCGCGGACGCACATTCTCGCCCGAAGCATCGGGACTCGTGTCCATGTGAGCTATGAAACCAATGGTGGGTACTTTTTTGTCGATGTTGGCAGGAAGAGTGGCATATACATATCCCATTTCATCCATTTCCACTTCAGACAATCCAATGGATTTCAATTCTTCCACTAAATATTCCGCCAGTCGAAATTGCTTCTCCGTGCTGGGAGTGGTGGTGCTGTTTTCGTCGCTTTGCGTGTCGAAACTTACATATTTAAGAAAACGGTCTACGATGTTCGTCATTTTATTGTTGTTCTATGATTTGGGTTTGAAATGATTCATTACAAAATGCACCTTTATAGATTTTTCCACGGCACGATTCACCACAAGAAGGAAATAAACGCTTATAATGTGCGGTCGATACTACAAAAGTAACTACTTTTTTTGGAACTTCAGCCGTTTTGTGCTATATTTGCGGTATAACATTCTCATAAATCACACAATGAAAGCCTTTTTGCTATCTCTCACGATATGTTCTAGCCTTGCCATCGGAGCACAAGCTCAAGTGGAAAGGGTGAACCCCGTGCCTCATAGCGTGACTTCTTCGCGCCATTTGTTTGCAGCTCCCAAAACATGGTCAGTGACTGCCGACCGTCAAAGACTAACGTCCTATGCCGTGGCGGCTCTCTCTGACATCAATGTGAAAAAAAGCCACAAAGTCTGCGCCTTTCCGCATCACTCTCGGCATTGTGGGCGACCGGAGCGTCAATAAGTTCAAAAAACTGGTACCTCAGCATGAAGAAGGCTACTATATGGCAGTGGGGCCTAAGGGAGTGGTCATTGCGGGTCGAGATGAACGCGGACTTTATTATGGTGTGCAAACCTTGCGCGACATGATTTCCAAAGGACAACTCGAGACTTGTACTATCCAAGACTGGCCCGATGTGAAATTCCGCGGTGCGATCGAAGGTTTCTACGGACGTCCATGGAGTCACGAGCACCGCTGCGACAGATTGACTTCTATGGTCGGAACAAAATGAATGTTTACATCTATGGACCTAAGGACGACCCATATCACCGTCAGCATTGGCGCGAAGCATACCCTGAACAGGAAGCAAAACTGCTCCAAGAACTCAATGTTCGCGCTCACCAACGCGGTGTGAATTTCTACTGGGCGATTCACCCTGGACTTGACATCAAATGGACGAACGAAGATCGCGACAATCTCGTGAATAAACTCGAGAAGATGTATGGTCTTGGCATCCGTTCCTTTGCTGTTTTCTTTGACGATATTTCAGGCGAAGGTTCTCGTGCAGAAAAACAAGCGGAATTGCTCAACTACGTTGACTCTGCGTTTGTGCGAAAACACGGTGATGTTTCTCCCCTCCTGCTCTGCCCCACCATCTACAACCGTGCATGGAGCGGCAAGGGAGATGTTTATCTCCACACTTTGGGACAACACCTTCGTCCAGGCATCGAGGTAATGTGGACGGGCAACAGCGTGGTGCACACCATCGAGAAGGAAGGGATGAACTGGATCAATGAGCGCATCCGTCGCAAAGGCTACATTTGGTTCAACTTCCCCGTCAATGACTTTGTGCGCGACCACCTTCTCCTCGGTCCCACCTATGGCAATGGGCTTGACATTGCAGACGATCTCTCGGGTTTTGTGAGCAACCCAATGCAATATGCCGAGAGTTCTAAGATTTCTCTCTATTCTCTCGCAGACTATCTGTGGAATATGAAGCCTTACGATGCGATGAGTTCTTGGAAACGCGCCATCGAAGACTTGCTTCCTGCGCAGAGTGAAGCCTTGCAGGTGTTTGCTTCTTACAACGAAGATTTGGGTCCTAACGGACATGGATTCCGACGCGATGAAAGCCGTGAGCTGAAAACGCTTTGCGACCAGGCAATGAAAGGCGACCTCTCCACAGCGACTCAACTTCGCGAACACGCGCAGTCGCTCGCCACTTCGTGCGATATCCTCATGACGGATAAGACGAACCCTTGGCTCATCGAGGAATTGCAACCTTGGTTGCTGCAAGGTAAACTCTTGGCGCAATATGGAGAAACGGTGACGAATATTGCTGAACTCGTGGCGAAAGGTCAAGAAAAAAATGGAGACAATGGTGCTCCACTGATGGGTTTTGACGCTCAATATCAGCGTGCTCGTGCTTTGCAAAAACAAATGTATGATCTCGAGGCTAACCGCAATGTGCTCCACGAGTATCAAACGGGCATCAAACTCGGAACACTCCGTTTTCTTCCTGCACTCAACAAACTCTTTGCGGTGGCTACCGAGAAGATGAATGCGCAGTCTGGTACTCACTACGAAGTGGTGACGCAATATCAACCCTTCACCATCGACACCGACGTGCCTCAACTCAAGCTCCAACCTATCAGCATCTATGGTAGCGAAGTGAAAGTGGCTCCTTCTCACGAAATCATCACCTGGCCTGTGGGTTCGCACTTCACGCTCACCACTGATCGTCCTGTTACACTCCGCGGTATGGACTTCAACTTTGGCAAGACGGGCACTGCTCCTCTCTTCCAACTCGAATGTCTTCGTCCCGATGGTTCTTGGCAAAAAGTGGCTTTGCTCCACTACAACGAAAAAGACCAAGTGATTCACACGGGCAATGAACTGGGTGGCATGACGGTGCGCGCTATTCGCATCACCAACATCAGCGGTGCTGAACAGCAATTGAATTTCCGCCATTTCAAATTTGTAAAAGACTAAAAATCAACTCATATAAGTTGCATTTCCAAGGCCGTTTTTTGCGTAAGTTGAAATAAAGCCGTAAATTTGCAACCGCTATTTTCTCTCGAAACAATAATAACAAACGAATATGCAAGAAACAATTCTCGCAATCTCCGGCAAAGCTGGACTCTTCAAACTCGTAGGTCGTGGCAACAACACGCTCATCGTTGAAACGATTGAAGAAAACCCTCGCCGCACCTCTGCTGGTGCACGCGACCGCGTCACCTCTCTCAGCGATGTCACTATGTACACCGAAGCTGACGATGTGCCCCTGATGCAAGTATTCCAAAAACATCAGCACTGCGCTTAAAGGTGAACCTACTGCCTTTGCCTACAAAACAGCTACTGAAGCAGAACTTACTCAATTTATGGACGAAGTTGCGCTTCCTGCATGGGATCGTGACCGCGTTCGCGTGAGCGATATCCGTAAATTGGTGCAATGGTATAACATTCTCGTGAAAGCTGGCTACAAGGATTTTGTTGTTGTAGTGGAAAATGCTGAGGTTGTTACCGAAGAAGCTGTAGAAGAAAAAGCTAGCAAGAAGTAAGTTTCTTAGCAAATCGATATCTACCATTCCTCTCTTGATGTGTAGAGTTTAGTTCTTTTCTAATAAAGGAGCGAGAAGGTCATAAAAATGATGCCTTCTCGCTCCTTTCTTTGGCTATTGTCTGGATGAACTGTTATCTTTTCAATAACTAGTTGAACTATAACGATCTAATGGCTATTGTCCGAAAAGTGTGTAAGTTTTTCGGACAATACCCGATTGGATTTAACGCTGCACTTTTGTGGAATCTTGCGGAGGAAGCAGTCGTTCTCCGCTCTTGATGAATTGATCGGCAAGATAGTTTGCACCAAAGATATTGATGTGCGTTCCATTGCAAAGCACGGACTTTCCATCGACCATCAAATCAGCAGGAAGCATCGGAAGAAGATTGATCCAACGCACCTGAGGGAAATAACTATCGATTTCTTGTTTCACCTTTGCAAAATCTTGCTCAGCTTTCGCATATTCCTCATTGCGCAAGATGGGTTCGGGAAGCATTTGCGCGAGCAGGCTGCCTTTTCCCATCACTTTATGATAAGTTTCTGCAACACGATACGTATTGTAGGTATAACAGCTATTCACAAGAATCACCTTTTTCCCCTCCTGCAAACAATGCGCAATCACATTTTGAACAGGAGGTAAAGCCTTCTCTATGAACCCCGGATGCCACCAATTGAGACTGATGATAACGGTGCTATATTTGTTGAGTTCTCTCGCAAGACGATAGGTGCGCAAGGCATCTAACTCCTTTTTCTCGTCCCCTTGTTCCCCCACATGTGGCAACATTTGTTCATACTGTTCGGCTGAAATCGTAGGAACTCCAGTATATAATTGTGGAAAATGAGCTGAAACTCCCGAGAATGTAGCACTCCAACCTTCGTGCTTTCCCACCTTATCGAAGAAATCGTGCAACTGCATCGTATAGGAATTACCAATAATCAACGTGTGATTCTCTGCAAGGGAGTCACCCACGGTTTTGTAAGCCAGTTCCTTCTCGGAAACATTCACACTTCCACGATACACATAAGGAAACATCTCTTCGGGAATGCTTCTGCCTTGCATATACAATACCCCGACCACAAGCACAGGTAAAACATAGTAAACCAGTCCTGTGCGAGAGAAAGACCACTGACGATGACGAAGAGGTTGCTCTATGAAATAATAAGAAGCAATGCTGAACAACACCGTGAGCAAGGCTACCACCGCGAGCACTTGAGGCGTGAGTTGTATTCCCAACAGGTAGTGAGCAAATGCCAACAAAGGCCAGTGCCACAAATAGAGAGAATAAGAGATTTTTCCCACAAACACCACAGCGCGATTGGAAAGCAAATTCTTCACCCAATTCGTTCCCAAACCTGCGTAAATCACGGCAGCAGAAGCGATGCAGGGAATGGCAGCAGCAAAACCAGGAAACCACGGAGATTTGTTAGGGAAAGAAATAGTCAAGCAAACAACAAGTACCAAAAGTCCCAGCGAACCCACGACATTAGCACGCGTAGAAGAGATTTCTTTTGTAGAGTTCGACACCGCTACCGCCAGAATGGCTCCGATAAGCAATTCTCCAAAACGAAGATGGGGGAGATAATATGCCACCAGTTCTGAGTCATGATAACTCATCGGGAAGAATGCGCGTGAAAAACTGAAGACAGCCAACAAAACGAGCACCCAAATCACAGGAGTATTCAATTTTGTTCCATTCTTACTCGCACTTCTCACCACAAACATAATCACCAATAGAATGAGGGGATAGAGGAAGTAGAATTGTTCTTCCACCGCTAGCGACCAAAGGTGATTCAGGGGTTGCAATTCAACGGTTGGTGCAAAATAGTCCGTGTTTTGTGCAAAAAAGATGTTCCCAGAGAAGAAACACTCCACAGAGCAGAACTTCGTGTGGGATTCCAATCATCGCTACCTGGCACCATCAGTTGTCCTCCCACAACGAGAACAAAGATAACCACCGCAAAGAAGGCGGGCAAGATGCGGCGCATTCTTCGGAGATAAAAGTTTTTGAGCGAAAAAGTTTTGGTGGAGAGTTCTCGGAAGAGGATTCCTCCAATGAGGTAGCCGGAGATGACGAAGAAAATATCTACTCCTAGAAATCCACCAGGCAACCACGAGGAGTTGAGGTGAAAAAGGATGACAGAAATCACCGCAACCGCGCGCAGTCCATCAATGTCGGGACGATAGGTCATTATATTACTTTTGTTACGAGAGTTGTCTTATTCATAAAAAGAGTCATCTTGTTCATGACGAGAATTGTCATATTCACGAAGAGAGTTGTCTTAGAATGTTGAGATCTGCAATTGAGATTTATTGAGAGAAAATCAGAGTGAAGTGAGTTTATATCCTATGCCTAAACAAAGGATGCCACCTATAAAACTGACGATGCCGTATAGTAAGGCGATTTCCCACTGTTGGTTGCGTCCAAGGAGAAAGAGATCGTTGGTAAAGGTGGAGAATGTGGTGAATCCTCCACAAAGTCCGACAGTGAGAAATAGTCGAAGGAAGGGTAAGGGATGATGTTGCAAAAACCAACCATTGAACAAGCCTAGAAGCAGACACCCAACGAGATTGGCAGCTAATGTTGCCCAAGGAAAATGTTGTAGGTTAGGAGTGCCCAACCATAGACTCAGGAGATAACGCAAAACACCTCCTAGAAAACAACCTAAACCAACGGATAAGAAGTTAGACATTAGAGAATAGACATTAGAGGGTAGACGTTAGGGGGCGCAGACCCTTTTTCGCTCGGCTTCGGCTTCGCTCACCTCGGGGAGCTATTAGACATTAGAGGAACTAGAAACTCTAGAAAAACTAGAAATCCGAGAAGAACTAGAAACTCTAGAAGAAACTAGAACAAAAACAGGCTCTCTCTTCGCTGTCTACTAGCCTGCGTAAATCAAGAAAATGGCAGGCGTCTTGCCTAAATCAGGAAAGCCCGTCTGTTTCCACGCTTTGAGCGAACGCGTACAAATCCACTCTTGTTCGGTGGTGATGCCGGCTGCCACACAAAGACGCGTCTTGGGAGAACAAGCGGAGAGAATGTCAGCAAAGAGTTTGCATTGCGGTAGGGAGTCTCGATAAACAACTGCGTCTGGTGCTCCTCGCGCGAACGACTTTCCAATTGTTTCAAACGTTTGCTGCGCGCTCCGCCATCAATGGGGAGATAGCCGTGAAACGCAAAACTCTGTCCATTGAAACCTGATGCCATCACAGCTAAGAGGATGCTGGAAGGCCCCACGAGGGGTATAACTTTCAGTCCTTCTTGTTGGGCAATCGCCACAAGGTCTGCCCCTGGATCTGCCACGGCAGGACAACCGGCTTCACTGATGATGCCCACGTCTTCGCCTTTGCGCAGGGGATTAAGATATTCGCTGAATCGCGAACGGTCAGCGTGCTTTCCCATTTCATAGAAGGTGAGACTGTCGATGTTAATGTTGCGATCAACGGCTTTGAGAAACCTTCGCGCAGTGCGAATTTCTTCGACTATGAAATGACGAATGCCACGCACTATCTCTGCATTATATGCAGGTAGCACGCGGTCGTGGGAGGTATCTCCCAAGGTGACGGGAATGAGATAGAGACTAGACATAAGCTAGACTTTAGACGTTAGGGGTTAGGGGTCGCAGACCCTTTTTGCTCGGCTTCGGCTTCGCTCGCCTCGGGGAGCTATTAGACATTAGACGTTAGAGGGACTAGAAAAACTAGAACCACTAGAAAAACTAGAAGCCCTTAGAAGAACCGAGCCCCGCTTGTCGGGGCGAGCGAAAAAGGGTCTGTGACCCCAAAATCACTAGCCATCAGTTTCTTTGCATAAAAGCAGAGAAAGTTTTCTGTCCTTTGAGGAAGAAACCCACAATCAAACTCCGATTAACGCGCTCGGGAATAGGATTGAGCACCATTCGAGAGAGATTTTCTTGTCGATCTTTCACAAAATCGGACTGCCATTGGTGGAAATCGCGACGCGCTTTGCGCACGGCTTTGGCATTCGCCCAATCGCCTTTCACCAGAAACTGCACAAAAGCCACAAAATCCAGAAAACGACGCACACGCATCACGTGCTTCAATTCTGCGTCAGGCAAATTCTTGAAAAGCATCGTCAGGTTGTTGCGAAAGTTGAGATAAGTTTTGCGCGGATGTTCCTGCGGCAGTGTACCACCACCCACGTGATAAACCACACTCTGGGGCACACACACAATGCCACGACCACGAGCGCGCAGACGCCAACAGAGGTCAATCTCTTCATTGTGTGCAAAGAATCGACCATCTAAGCCGCCCACATCCCACCAGTCAGACTGACGAATGAGCAGTGCCGCACCCGTTGCCCAAAAGATAGAAGCAATGTCGTCATATTGCCCACTGTCTTTTTCCACCACAGAGAGCAGACGACCACGACAGAAAGGATAACCATAGCGGTCAATATATCCACCAGCAGCTCCGGCATATTCTAAAGTGTCGTGCGCCCATTCGGCACGAAGTTTCGGTTGCGCAGCCGCTACTTCGGGATGTTGCTCCATATATGTATGCAGCGGACGAAGCCAATCGGCAGTGACGCGCACATCGCTATTGAGCAACAAATAATATTCATAGCGTTGAGGAGCAATGATCTCCAACCGTCGGAAAGCCTCGTTGTAACCTTCGGCAAAACCATAGTTGCGGTCTAGCACAAGGGTGCGCACTTCGGGAAACTCTTGTTGTAGAATTTCCAAAGAGTTGTCGGTCGAACCATTGTCGGCCACGATGACCTCACCCAAGAGGTGAGAATGCTCCACCACCGAAGGAAGAAATCGGCGCAGCATCTCGGCTCCGTTCCAGTTGAGAATGACGACAGCTATCATTGTTGCAATGTTTTGAAGGTGAGAAATACCGATTTGGGATAATCAAGCAAATGCCCGTTCACACTTTTAGTTCACAGGGGTAGCAATCAAGGCATCTTCATTTTCGGTGAAATTCCCCAATCGCACGCGGCCGAGTTCATCGGGATTAGGGATAGCCCCCTCAACCAATTGCACGCGGATGTAATTATCCGTCCAACCCATCAGCGGTTTTCCCTCACGCAGATGCTCCCATAACACAGTGCGCTCAGATCCGATGAATTGGCGATAGTGCGCCTTACGTTTCTCTTCAGAAAGCGCAAGCAAACGTTTGCTTCGTTCGCGCTTAGCTTGCGCGTCTACCACGTGGGGAATGCGCAAAGCCGCCGTACCTGGACGTTCGGAATAACTGAACACGTGGAGTTGCGAAATGGGAAGCGAAGCAATGAATTCGTAGGCTTCTTCGAAATTCGTCCGTTTCACCACGCGTACCCACAATCACATCGACCCCAATAAAGGCATCGGGCATAATGCGACGAATGAGTTCCACCTTCGAACGGAAAAGCGCAGTATCGTAGTGACGTTGCATCAATTTCAACACCCCATCGCTACCGCTTTGCAGCGGAATGTGGAAGTGAGGCATAAAAGCACGACTCTTGCTACAATAGTCCACAATCTCATCCGTGAGCAAGTTGGGTTCGATGCTCGAAATGCGATAGCGCGCAATGCCCTCCACTTGGTCAAGTGCCTGCACGAGTTGGAAGAAATTCTCCCCGGTAGAGCGTCCGAAGTCACCAATGTTCACACCGGTGAGCACAATTTCGCGTCCGCCTGCAGCTGCTGCATCTTCGGCTTGCGCCACCACGTCGGCAATAGTGGCATTGCGCGACAAACCGCGTGCTGCTGGAATGGTGCAATAGGTGCAGAAATAATTACAGCCATCTTGCACTTTGAGAAAATAGCGTGTGCGCTCACCTCTGGAACAAGAAGGCACGAAAGTCTTGATATCTTTGAGCGGAGTGGTATAGAAGATGCCACCGTGCGATTCCGTTTCAGCTTTCACACCCATAGAGTGCGCTTCGTAGTGCTCCTCAATGAGTTCTATGATGCGTCCCTTTTGTTCCTGTCCCACCACGAGGTCCACCCCTTCAATTTTGGCAATGTCTTCGCCCGAAAGTTGAGCGTAACAGCCCATCACGGCAATGAAAGCATTGGGATGTTCGCGATGAAGACTGCGGATGGCGTGTCGGCACTTGGCATCGGCTTCGCCCGTGACACTGCACGTATTGACGATGCAAATATCAGCCGTTTCTTTTTCTTCGGCAGGCAAACAACCGCGTGCAGTGAGACGGTCGCGCAGCGTGGACGTTTCGGCGTAGTTGAGTTTGCAACCCAACGTCACGAAAGTCGCTTTTTTGTTGGAGATGATAGAAGAAGATGATGGCTCAGCAACTGTGGTTTCCACCGGCTTTTGTGGAACCTCAGCAACTGTTGTATCTTTCTTATTATGAGTAGTCAAGTCGTTTGTATTCATATTCAAGTGCAAAATTACGGCTATCTCGTGGGAATGCCAAATTTTGAGCGTGTTTCGTGTGAAATCTTTATAGTTCTGAGAAGAAAAACAAAATATCCCTCGCAACTTTAAAGTTGCAAGGGATATTTTCTAGGGTGACCGATGGGATTCGAACCCACGACATTCAGAACCACAATCTGACGCTCTAACCAACTGAACTACGGTCACCAGGTTGCCCTTTCATCTGAAAGGCGATGCAAAAGTACGCACTTTCCGTGATACTACCAAATATTTTCGGCTTTTTTTATCTCTAATGGTCGATTTTTCTTCGTTTTGGCATTTTTCTCTCCCAAATGGCCTAGGAATTTTGCAGGAACAATGTCGCATAACTCCAATCTACCAACTCTACTACCCTACTCTCGCCTTTCCAAGCACATATTACATCTAAAACAACGGCTTGTTTTTCATAAAACGACGTGTCACTTTTTGAAAACAACGGCTTGTTTTACACAAAACGACGTGTCACTTTTTGAAAACGACGGCTTGTTTTATACAAAACAACGTGTCGTTTTCTATGAACGCTCCGAAACGGCAAAAGTTCTGCCTGTTATCGAAAATTCGTTCGACTCACTCATCGGAGATAACAAAATTCAAATTGTAAAAAAGTCTATATTCAACCTCTTCGCGCGCACGCGTACGCACACAGTACAGGAGTTTTTGCATTTTTGCTGTCACAAGTGTCACACCATTACGTATAACACCCTAATGGACAGTTAATTACGTATGTTTTTAAGATATATTTCAATAATGAGACTATTTAACTATCAAATTTTCGACGATAAAACGGAGAAAAACACCCTTTTTCCTCCTTCTTTTATGCGAAATACTCTCCTTTCTTCTCTCATTTTTCACCTCGAGTGTGACACTTGTGACAGCAAAAAAACAACATCGCTGTTGGAAGACGCGCGCTACGCGTACGCGCGAGAGCGTTCTGCACGCTCCTTTCATCTCGATTTCAACTTCTCTTAGGGCGACTTATCACTAATTTGCTAAGTAGTAATAGCAAAACACAGGCTATTCAAAGGGGATTTGTCACTTTTCTGCGATTTTTTCCCTCTTTGGGGCAATATCTCCCCATATACTTATAGGGGCGCACCAATGATATGTGCGTCACGCTTCATTTCTACTTTCACGGCGAAAGCCAACCCAACATATAATCCCCAATCGGTCATTAGATCGTTATAGTGCAGCACGTTATGGAGAAGATAACAGCATTGCGGCATTCAGTTTACCTGATGCACGAACACCACCAGCAGTCATTGCAAAGGTTTCAACCCTGAATTCCCCAAAAAAGGGACTGCGGCAAAAAGATTCTCTTTTGACACAGTCCCCGTGTGATGCAGGGCAAGAAGTTTGCAAACAGACTAACGAATTAAACCCTAGAAGAAGTGGCTTACATTCTTCCTCCTCCGAGAGCTTGATAGAGTTTTATGGCCGCTTGCACCTTTTCAAAACGGTTGTTGATGAGCGACAGACGACCATTGAGCAGATTCATTTGCGCAGTCAGCGTTTCGAGATAGGTTGTCGTATTTCCATTGCGGAAGAGAAACTCCGTATCATCATTGGCTTTTTGCAATTCCTTGAGACGCTCTTGTGCAATGGCCGTTGTGGTGGACGCAGTGTGATACTTATTCAAGGCGTTGCTCACTTCTTGACCAGCTGTGAGCAGTGTTTTCTCAAAATCGAGTTGTGCAGCTTCCTGTTGAAGTTTAGCCACCTCCAGACCACCTTTGAGTTTGCCTTGTGCAAAGAGAGGTTGAGTGAGCGAAGCCACTCCCGATGCAATGAATTTACCGGGGTTTACCACCATTCCTCCGAGAGCATCAGTGAAACTGCCTTGCGCAGAAATCGTGATTTGCGGATAGAAAGCACCACGTGCCGACTGGATGCCATAGAAGGCATTCGCGAGTTTGGCTTCGGCAATCGCCACATCTGGACGACTACTCAAAAGTGAGAGGGGAAGTCCGGCCGAAAAAGATGTGGGGAAGTTTTCGGCAGAGAAGGTTCCGCGCTCAATGCCGTGAGGTGCTTCGTGAAGTAACAAACAAAGTGCATTTTCAGCTTGACTAATGTTGTCGGTGAGTGTGGGCACAGTGGTTTCGATTTGCAACACTTGCGCTTTGGCACTTGCAAGGGCAGCGGAGTTGGTGTATCCAGCTTCTTTCATCGCAGTCATCGCTTCGATGTTTTTGTGCCAAAGTTTCAACGTGGCTTGCGTCGTAGCGAGTTGCTCATCCAGCATTTGCAGGCTGTAATAGAGATTAGCCACCGCAGCGACGATGCTAGTTTGCACGGCTTGCTTGGCGGATTTGGCTTGCAGCACCGAGAGTTCACCTTGTTTCTTGGCATTATAGAGTTTGCCAAAAGCATCGATTTGCCACGAAGCCTGAACCGGAAAAGCATAACTCTCGTTGGTGGTCATGCCATCCACAAAGACTTTTGACACCATGCCCGATGGAGAGAGTGCAATTTGCGGAAGATAAGCCAAACGATTGAGTCGCAATCCCACTTCCGCTTGTTGGATGGTGAGTTGGGCTTTGCGGAGGTCAGCGTTACGCTCTAAGGCGGTGGAAATGAGTTGTTGCAAATGGGCATCGTTGAAGACTTCGCGCCAGGGCAAATTACCAAACGAAGTGGTGTCTGTCGTGGTGGACGCGCTATCTTGCTGTGGGGTGGTGCGGTAAAGATGCTCCACGAATGAAGCGGTGTGAGCAGTGTTGCGCTCATAGGTGCCAAACAGAGAGTGACAACTCGTGAGGAGCGTAGCAGCTGCTGCAATATATAAGAATGATTTCATAGAAAATTATCGTGATGAATCGTGCATATTGTGAGATTTTCATCTCATTGAAATCTTCAAAGGGGGAAAAGTGGCAGTTGCACACATTCCCCCAGAGAGATCAATTTGTTTCCTCAGATGCTTCTTCTAGAAGGGGTTGTTCGTTGGAAAGTTCCGCTTCGTTATTGTGAAGATGTGAGAAATCAATAGGTTTAATGCGCTCTTGCAAGCCTTGGAAGATGCGGAAGAGTGCAGGCACGACAAAGATTTGGCAAATCATACCAATCAACATACCACCGATGGCTGTGGTGCCGAGTGAGCGGTTGCCGTTGGCACCGACTCCAAAGGCAAACATCATGGGCAACAACCCAATAATCATCGCCATAGAGGTCATCAAGATGGGGCGCAGACGGGCTGCTGCTCCTTCGAGAGAGGCTGTGGTGATGCTCATGCCAGCTTTGCGACGGTCGAGAGCGAACTCAACGATGAGGATGGCATTCTTGGCCAACAAACCAATGAGCATGATGAGGGCAATCTGCACGTAGATGTTGTTTTGCGCTTCACCAAAGACGGCTCCCATAATCTGACCAGCCACTCCAGGGAGTAAGCTCAAACTACCGATGCCTTGGATGAAAAGGAACGAACCGAGCAAACCAAAAGGCACGGAGAGGAGCACGGCGAGAGGCAAGAGGTAGCTCTCATATTGCGCAGCGAGCAACAAATAGATGAAGAGGAAGCAAAGACCGAACACAATGGCGGTGGTGCTGCCACTGGCAGATTGTTCTTCGCGCGTAAGACCTGAATATTCATAGGTGTAGCCCACGGGCAGACTTGCTTTTGCCACTTCTTCCACCGCTTGAATGGCTTGTCCCGAGGTATATCCATCGGCAGGATTACCATTGATGGAAATGGACGTGAACATGTTGAAGCGGTTGATGTTGTCGGGGCCTTCGGTGGGCGTCAGCGTCATGAACTGCGTGATGGGTGCCATCTGTCCGCGTGCATTGCGCACCTTGATGTTGTTGAGCGACTCAATGTTGGCGCGTGCACTAAATTCGGCTTGCACGATGACACGATAGATTTTTACCAAAGCGGTTGAAGTTGGAAGAATACAAACCACCAAAAATAACCTTGCAAAGTGGAGAGCACATCGCGCGGAGAGATGCCAGCGCGTTTGCATTGCGCAGCATCGATGTCGATGATGTATTGTGGGAACTTGGTGTCGAAGTTGGTTTGCGCGGCCTGAATTTCTGGACGCTTGTTCAATTCGGCAATGAAGTTGGTGGCAACGTCTTTGAACTTGGTGAGCTCTCCTCCCGTGCGGTCTTGGAGGTTAAGCGAGAATCCGTTGGTCATACCATATCCCATGATCATCGGAGGTTGGAAGAAGAAGACTTGCGCGTCTTTGAAGGATTTCTGCGATTCGAGCAACAAGTTGATGAACACCATTTTGGCACTCTCTGTAACGGCGTTTCTCTCTTCCCAAGGTTTGAGTTTGATGAAGAAAGAACCATAAGAAGGGCCTTGACCTCCCATCATTGAGAAACCTGAGACGACCATCGTATTTTTCACCAAGGGTGAAGCCATTACCATCTTTTCTACTTGTTGGAGCACCTCGTCAGTGCGATCTTGAGAGGTGCCCGGAGGCATGGCGACCATACCCATCAAAGTGCCGGTGTCTTCTGTGGGCACAAGGGTGGTGGGAGTGGCTTGCATCATCCAGAACAAGCCGCCAATAGAAGCGACCACCAAGCCCATGGAGAGCCAGGGACGGCGAACGAAGTGGTTTACATTCTTCTTATATCGTTCCAAGATGCGCTCATACCATTGGTTGAAAGCGGTGATGAAACGGTCGGAGAATAGTCCTAAAATGGCGACAATGGCAATGCCCCAAGCGATGATACTGATGATGACGTGTTCGAAAGTGAAGAGTCCTACGACCATCATGACGATGGTGACGATGAGCAACAGCAGCGTGAGCCAAGGGGCAGAGAAAGACCGAATTTCTTGCCTTTGACGGCATATTTTTTTCTTTCATTTGCTCTAAAGCGGCTTTCTGAGCCACCTGCACGCTCTCCCAAACTGCGATGATCGTTGTGCGCTTTGAGGATAATGGCGCACAGGGCAGGAGAAAGGGTCAAGGCATTGAGCGCGGAGAAGCCGATGGCTACTGCCATGGTGATGCCGAACTGGCGATAAAATGTGCCACTTGTGCCACCCATGAACGAAACGGGGACGAACACGGCCATCATGACGAGTGTGATGGAAACGATGGCACCGCCTAGTTCACGCATGGCATCGAGAGAAGCGGTGCGCGCGGAGGTATATCCCAAATCGAGTTTGGCGTGTACGCCTTCCACCACGACAATGGCGTCATCGACAACTATGGCGATGGCGAGAACTAGGGCAGAAAGGGTGAGGAGGTTGAGGGAAAAACCAATGAGGTTGAGCACCAAGAATGTGCCTACCAAGGCTACGGGAATGGCTATGGTGGGAATGAGCGTGGAGCGTAGGTCTTGCAGGAAGATAAACACTACCAAGAAGACGAGCACGAAGGCTTCGATGAGGGTTTTCACCACTTCGTGGATCGACGCAAAGAGGAAGTCGTTCACATTTTGCGCCATGTGGATTTCCAACCCAGCGGGCATTGAAGATTTGCTTTCTTCTAGGGTTTTCTCAATGTCTTGAATGATTTTGTGGCATTGGAACCGGCTATCTGAGATACCATGCAACCTACGGATTTGTGTCCGTTGGTGCGGGTGCCAAAGGAGTAGGATTCGCTTCCTAATTCTACACGGGCGATGTCTTTCAAACGAATCAAACTTCCATCGGCATTCGATTTGATGACGATGTTTTCAAATTGCGAAGCTTCCTGCAAGCGTCCACGATAGCGAAGGGTGTATTGAAACGTTTGGTGCTCGCGTTCGCCAATGTTACCAGGCGCAGCTTCGATGTTTTGTTCTGCTAGAACTGCCGAAACATCGGTGGGAATCAAGCCATAAGACGCCATTTTCTCAGGATCGAGCCAGATGCGCATGGCATAAGAACCGGCAAAGACTTGTGCATCTCCCACACCGGCTACACGTTGCACTTGGGGAATGAGATTAATTTTGGTGTAGTTTTCCAAAAAGTCAGAAGAATAGCGGTCCTCAGTGTCTACCAAAGAGAAGACCATGAGCATAGAACTCTGACGTTTTTGCGTGATAACCCCCACTTGAGTTACTTCTGCGGGCAACAATCCGGTGGCTTTTGCCACTCGGTTTTGCACATTCACAGCAGCCATGTCGGGGTCAGTGCCCATTTTGAAGGTGATTTGTATGGAGGCTTGACCAGTGTTGGTGGCTGATGAGGACATATAGTCCATGTTTTCCACACCGTTGATTTGCTCTTCAAGCGGAGCAATCACGGAGTTCAACACGGTTTGGGCATTGGCACCCATATACGCTGTGGACACCTGCACCGTGGGAGGAGCAATGTCGGGATATTGGGTGATGGGGATTTGCATCAATCCCATCGTTCCCAAGATGACGATGAAGATGGAAATCACCGTCGACAGCACTGGGCGGTTGATAAATAAATCGAGTTTCATAAATATCCTATACTTGTGGGGATGGAATTATCCCCAATCGGTCATTAGACCGTAAAAGTGTTACTGATGGAAAATATTACTCCCTGTCATCTTTCATTTTCTTGTTGGTATCTTGTTCCTCGTTTGTTCTCGACGTAGCGCGCTACACCATCGAGCAAACGAGGAACAAAATACTCAACAATCAAATAAAATCTGTTCAGGACCTAATGATCGATTTGGGATTATTGTCCAGGCATTTTCTTTTCTGCCATGTGTTGTTGCGACTTTTTCTGTTGTGCTTCGCTTTGTTGAGGAGTGATAGGTTTGATTTCCATGTCGTTGCTCAACTTGTTCACACCTTCTACAACAATTCTGTCGCCGACGTTGAGACCTTTGGTCACCACATAAGTTTGTCCGTCGTTTTGAGGCAATACTTCAATTTCGGTAGCTTTCACCTTGTTGTCTTTTCCCACTACATAAACAAACTTCTTGTTTTGAATTTCGTAGGTGGATTTCTGCGCTACGAGTATTGCGTTGGTGTGGTGAACGGGGAAGGAGATTTGACCTGTTGCACCAGAGCGCAAAATGCTTTGGGGATTGGCAAAAGTGGCACGCATTTTCACACTTCCTGTGGATACGTCGAGTACACCAGACAGACTGCTCACTTTTCCTTTTTGTTCGTAGGTGGTGCCATCAGCGAGAAGGAGTGTGACTTCGGGTAGGTCTTTGACAGCTGCTGAACTTCCGCCGCTGGTGCGCGTCATTTCGAGGAGTTGTTTTTCGGTGAGGGAGAAATAGGCATACATGGTGCTGAGATTTGACACCACGGTGAGGGGTTCTGGACTGGAAGGTCCTACGAGTGTTCCCAAACGATAGGGAATGCTTCCAATGACGCCTGAACTTGTGGCGCGGATGGTGCAGAAACTCAACTGATCGGTGGCAGCAGCAAGTGCTGCTTTGGCTTGTCCGAGTTGTGCGCGCAAAGTGGCAAGTTGGTTGACTGCAACATCCAAATCAAATTGCGACACAATATCGCGCTGACGAAGCATGCGCTTGTTTTGCACAGTCAATTCTTGAGTTGCGATGGACGCTTTTGCCACATTTACAGCGGCGCGCGCTTGCGCCACGGCACTACGATATTGTGTAGGATCGATTTGAAACAATGGCTGACCTGCTTTGACAAAATCGCCTTCGTCTACCAATTGTTTGACGATGTTACCCGACACTTTTGAACGGATTTCCACATCTTGCACTCCTTTAATAATGGCAGGATATGTGGTATTGAGATCTGCTGTTTGTGGACTGATGGTTTCGACAGCAAATTCGTTGCTAGATGGGAGAGAGGCTTGCTGTTTTTTGCCAGTGCAGGCAACGAGCGTGAGTGCCAAGAGAAGATAAGCTACTTTTTTCATTGAAGCATTTGTTTGGTTGCTGTTGTTGTTACGTGTGAAGACCGAAGCTCACCCTTCTAGTGAACTTTGGTAGTTGAGAAAGAACGCAAATCCAACAAACCCCGTTGGATGGGTTGTGAGATAATGTTGATGTGTAAATGATGAATGAGAAGGACTATTTTCTCTGTCTTTGGTGAGGAACAGAGGCATAATCTCCTTTGAAAATCATTATAAGATCTGGTGCATCTCGTTTCAAGAATCGTTTATCTTGCGGAAATGCAGAGCAAAGGTACAATAAAAACGCGGAGAGTTGATGCGTTTTTATTGCAAAATATGGTCGAAAATACCCTAACTTAGGATTTTTTACAAGAGGATGAAATACGAGATGCTCGTTTGTAAAATGATATATTACAAAAAGCGACAGAAAAATGTGCGATAGTAGCCGAAAAAAGCCTCGCGTTGAGAAAACGCGAGGCTGATTTATGGGAAATAGTATGTATTAGTCACGGAGTTTGATGAAGCTTACACAAAGAGCTCCCACTGCGAGCAATCCTCCCGCAATAACGAGCATCAAAATTTCAGGTGCAAGTTGTCCGGGTACAGTAAAGACTTTCAAAATTAAACCACCGACCACTGCTGCCACGATTTGTGGGAGACAAATGGTGCCATTGAACAAACCGAGATAGGTTCCCATGTGTCCTCCTTTCAATGAATTGGTGAGGATGGTGAAAGGCAAGGCGAGCATTGCTGCCCAAGCGCAACCAATGAGGAGGAAACTTACGAAGAGAAGGTATTGATCGTGGATGAAATAAACCGAAGCAAAACCTACACCTCCGAGAAGAAGACTCAGCGCATAGATGAACTTTTGATTTTTGAAGAAGGGAATCACTGTTGCCCACAACACCGAACCCACGGCTTGCACAGCAAACAAAACACCCACCCAGTTGCCTGCTTCATTGTAAGCATTGCTCGTGGTGTTCAACACAACCACTCCGTCTTTCAACATTGTTGGTGTGTGGAAAATGTTGTTGGCTATCGAACCATTGGTGTAAGTCCACATAAACATAAAGGCTGCCCAGCAGAAGAACTGCACCAAACCTACTGTCCAGAAAGTGGAAGGAGCTTTAACCAACAGTGCGAACACATTGGAAGACTCCGCTTTCTGTTTGCTTTCTGTTTGATTGCTTGCGTTTGTCGCTGCATTAGGAGTAATTTGGTGATATTCGTTATAGAGCTGAGGAGGATATTCCTTTACCGTCAGTGTGGTGTAGATGACACAGAAGATGAGGATGGCTGCACCACCATAGAAGGAATAAATCACCGTGTCGGGCACCTTTCCTTCTGCGGCTGTGTTGCTCACTGCCAACCAAGTGAGGACTATGGGGAAAAGATATCCCACAAGACTACCTGCATTGCAGAGGAACGATTGAATGGAGTAAGCCGTTGATTTTTGTTCTTCGTTCACCATGTCGCCCACCATCATTTTGAAGGGTTGCATAGCAATGTTGATACTCGTGTCGAGAAACATAAGAGATATCAACCCAAAAATCATTGCCACTCCCACGCTCATACCAAAACTTCCAGCGTTAGGAAGAAGGCACATCACCAAAACAGCGATAAGAGCACCCACAAACAGATAGGGGATGCGTCGTCCGAATCGTGTCCACGTGCGGTCTGAGAGTACACCAATGATGGGTTGCACCAAGATTCCCATCAAAGGGGGGGGAGAATCCAAAAATAAGAAAGACTGTGTGGATCTGCACCGAGGGTAGAAAAGATGCGAGAAATGTTAGCACTTTGCAGTGCATAAGCGATTTGTACGCCGAAGAATCCAAAACTCAAATTAAAGAGATGAGAAAAGGGAAGGCGAGGTAGGTGTTTCATTTTTATAGCATATCTTGCGCATGGAGGCTTAGCTTTTGGTTTAACCCCAATCAGTCATTGTACTGTTATAGTGCTGCTCTTTTTCCTCTCTGCAATGTAGTGCTCTAGAATTAGAGCCTACTACATTGAACAGAAAGTGAATTGTTGCTGCGCCAAAACGGTTGCCGCTGCGCGTGTGAGGTATTAGATAACTATTGTCGTCCGCTTTGTTCCACCAAAGAGGTTACACGTTGATTGAAAGCTGTTTGTTGAAGCAAACTTTCGATGCTCAAGTGCATGCGATAGCGCCAGTAGTGTCGGGGATTCGCAGGAACGTTGATGCGTTCGCCTTCAACATCTGCAAAGCGCAATTTTTCATCCATCGCAAACCAATCTTGGAGTGCCAAGATGGCAAGCATAGAAGGACTATTGAGATGACGGCGCACCACTTCTTCGCACACCCAACCAGGAGTATCTCCAGGAACTTCACCACCGAGGTGGAGCACATCGTAGTAGTAGCGACAAGTTTGACTGTAATCTTCACGCCACCAACCACGGAATGTAGCCATATCGTGCGTGCCAATGGTGCAAACAGAGCGTTCGGGATACCATTCCACGTGACCAAATTCGTGTTTCGGATCTTTCGGCATGCGCTCAATTTCGAGAGAGAGCAATTGGAGTTCGTTCATCACCCAGGGCACACAGTCGGGCACCATTCCCAAGTCTTCACCACAAGGAAGCATCGGAGCCGCTTCGCAGAGTTCTGGAAGTTTCTCCATTGCGCAGTCATACCAGAACTGATTGTGACGTTCGTAGAAGTAGTGATTGTAAAGACTATTGAAAGCATCCTTCTCATGTTGCTGCAATCGTTCGAAAATCAAACTTTGTTGAGCAGCAATGCGAGGATGATACATGCCATGCTGTTTGTGATCTTCCACAAAAAGCACATTGTTGATGAGCGAGAACACACCATTCTTCAAAGCCTCAGCATTAGGCAACGACTTACCTTCCTTGTTGAAATAAGCCTCAACCGCACGTTGTGTGGCATATTCTGGACGGAGCGACCAAACATCATAATGGCTATGTTCCAAGAAGGTCTGTTTCACCCATTCGCTTTGTTCTCCAAACACGCGATAAAGAATGTCTTCGCAGATGAAAGGCGAAGTCATAAAGTCTTTTTGGAAATAAAGACCGAAACGTCCTATTTCCTCTGGCGACATAGGAAGCGCAGGAGAGAATTGACCGAGCAATCCTTGCACACTGTTGCTTGGAATTTCCCAAATGCGGAAGAATCCGAGAATGTGGTCAATGCGATAAGCCGTGAAATACTCCGCCATTTTTGCGAATCTGCGTTTCCACCAGCGATAACCGTCTTGCTTCATCACTTCCCAGTTGTAAGTGGGGAAGCCCCAGTTCTGTCCGTTAGCAGAGAAAGCATCGGGTGGCGCACCGGCTTGACCATTCATGTTGAAATAATAGGGTTCAATCCAAGCTTCAACCGAGTTGCGCGAGATGCCGATGGGAATATCGCCCTTAAACATCACACCTTTGCTGCGTGCGTAGTCGCTAGCAGCAAGAAGTTGCACGTGCAAGAGATATTGTATATAATAGTAGTAAGCCACCGACTCCCAAACCTTACTTTCGGGTGCGCAAAGTTTCTCTATTTGGGTTGATTCGTAGGTGCTGTGTTCAGGCCACTTACTGAAATCGGGAGTACCATATTTGTCGCGAAGATAGGAGAAAGCTGCATAAGGACGCAACCAATGTGCGTTGTTGTCCAAGAAAGCGGTAAACTCTTTCGTCTTGAGCAACCCTTTTCCGGTTTCTCTGAATGAAAGCAACAAATAGTCGCGCTTCAGTTTATTGACGCGGTCGTATTCCACTTGAGGAAGCGCGTTGAGTTCACGAAATTCCTTGTCGAATTGTGCTTGTTGTGCAGCATTTTTCAACTTTGGCACTTCTCTCAAGTCCACATACATGGGGTGGAAAGCATAGATGGAGATAGAGTTATAAGGATAAGAATCCACCCACGTTCCCGTAATTGTGGTGTCGTTGATGGGCAAAATCTGCAACGCCTTTTGTTGAGTCGTCACTGCCCAGTCCACCATTTTCTTCAAATCTCCGAAGTCGCCCACACCCTGACTACCTTCGCTGCGGAGCGAGAAGACAGGAACGGCAGTACCCGCCACACGTGGGTGAATGTTGGAGAAATAAAGTTCTATTTCAGGTGCAAAATAGTGCACACCTTCAGCGAGTTCAGGCACCACCAACAGGCGATTGTTGCCGCCTTCCCATTCTTCCACCTTGCCATTGCTGTCTACCGCCACAAATTTGTAGTCATAGGCTTTTGCAAATTGTTGCGCATCGAGAGTCAGTTGCCAGTGGTTGGCTGCCACTTCTTCAAAAGCGATAGCCCCTGTGGGTTGCCATGCGCCCAAAGCCTTACCTTCTCCCACGATAGCGAGTTTCAGTCCGCGCTCACGGAGTGTGGGACAAAGCACACGCAGCGTGTAGGTAGATTTAGCCAAAGAAGCTGAAGCTGGATGCCCCTTTCCGAAATCTCCTGAAAAGGCGAGCGAGAAGAGAGCATTGTGTTGAGGCAAATCGCGCCAGTTGTCATTGGCGAAATAAGCAGCTTCTACTTGACTTTCGGCGTGAATGATGTGTCGCTGTGCACCACGTTCTTGGCGTACGCGTTGATGTCCACGCCACACACTGTATCGATAAGTCACCAATTGTCCAGCATGACGATCAGACAATTTGACGGTGGTCTCCCAGTGTTGGCCATCTTCGGTGGATAGAGCGACAGGCTGATTAGCATTGCCATCGATTTCAACAGCAATGTGCTCTCCCCATTGAGTGAGATAATTGAGTTGGAAGTGGATAATCATATTGCGTTACTTTTTGTTCAATTTTATCTTGTGACTTCTTTGCTAAGGAAGTGCCATTCGGTCTCCAAATACAAACTTCTTTCGACTTAGCGTACTTTTTTACCCTAAAAATGCAATGCGAACTCAACAATTTTATTCCGTAGAGCTCAATCCCACCATTTTTGTGAATTTATATGCAACAACAGTCCAACAATATACTACATCTATACTTAAACCAATGAATAAACATTAATCTGCCCCCTAATCGAATGGATTTATTTTGACAATCTAATGACCGATTGGGATTAAAGCACAACAACTCCTCGCCACAAGTGAGCGAGGAGTTGTTGTATTATCAGAACAAAAACGAGGGGATAGCGCGAAAAACAATCCCCATAGAGAGGCATTATTCCCAACCCAGAGCGGAAGCACCGAGTACGGCAGCCTCAGAACCTTTGAGTGTGGAAATGAGGAGTTTAGCCTTAATCTTGAAAATTTTGAGCACGTGTTCGTCATATGCACGACGGAGTGGTTCCATCAAGTATTCGCCAGCCTTGGCAAGACCGCCGAAGAACACAAAAGCTTCGGGAGTGTTGAAAGTGGCAAAGTCTGCGCAGGTGCGACCCAAGAGTTGACCTGTAAATTCAAAGATTTCGAGCGCGATTTTGTCGCCTTTCTCTGCTGCTTGGAACACATCAAATGAAGTGATTTTTTCGGGATCGATGTCGCGAAGAGGAGAGGGAGCGTCAGACTTTGACAAGAATTCGCGCGCAGTGCGTGCCACACCCGTAGCCGAGCAGTACGTTTCAAGACAACCCTTGCGACCGCAACCACATTGGCGACCAGCTTCAGAGTGGTCAATCACCACGTGACCGAGTTCACCAGCAAAACCGTCAGAACCATAAACCACACGACCGTCCACAACGATGCCCGAACCGACACCAGTGCCAAGGGTAATCATAATAAAGTTTTTCATACCACGTGCCACACCATAGGTCATTTCGCCCAGTGCAGCAGCATTAGCATCGTTCGTCACGCGAACAGGGATGCCAAGTGCTTCTTCAAAGAGATCGCAAATGGGAATTTCTCCTTGCCAAATGAGGTTGGCAGCGCGTTCGATGGTGCCATTATAGAAATTGCCACTTGGCGCACCGATGCCCATACCACGAATGTTGTCAATGCCACCCACCACATCGAGTGCAGGTTGCAAGGCTTTCACAGCAGCGGCCACGTAGTCGTTGATGTCGGGATAGTCTTTGGTAGCAATGACTGTTTGCGCGAGAATCGTTCCACGCTGATCTACAATACCGAATACGGAGTTCGTGCCGCCCATATCGAGGCCAATCACGTAAGGTTTGTCGATGATTTCTTCCATAATGGATTATTATTGTGATGTATTATACAATGTTGTGGAGCCCAAATAGCTCATTTCAGTGCTGCAAATATAAAAAGAAAAAATCAACTCTCCAACGCTTAAAGGGGGATTTTTACAAGTAGACCTGACATTTTTATTTCTTTTCGGGCGTCATTGCAGCGAAAATTGAAGATGAGCGAGAAAATGAGTTTACTTGCGAAAAAGATGAACGAACTCTGTAAAAAGCGCAGTAAATGCTTTATGGTGTATGGAGTTTTTGTATCTTTGCATTGAAAATCTTTAACCCCAATCGGTCATTAGATCCTGAACAGATTTCATTAGGTTGTTGAGCAGGTTGTTTGCCGTTGGTTCGAAGGCGTAGCGGGCTACGGCGAGAACGAACGAAAAACAAGATGCCAACAAGAAAATGAAAGATGACAGGAAGTTATTTTTTCAATTACGAACGTACTATAACGGTCTAATGACCGATTGGGGTTTAACGTTAGAAACTCTCATTTATGAAACATCTCGTTGCCTTTATGGCCTGTGCTGCCAGTTGTTTGTGCGCTTCTCAGGCTTATGCAAGTGATTTGAACCCCTCGATGCACCTGCAAGAGGACACTGTTGCCAAAACACCAACTGCCTTTTCCCGTTCGTTGGAAGAAGCACCTGCTTGCACCCCAAAGGAGGGAACACCAAAAGTGGAAGCACCCTTCAAACCCACGGTAAAACTGGGTGGTTGCATTATGACGCAGTACTCGACAACAGACCGGGAAAATATGGCCACCGATGGCGGTTTCAATGTACGCATTGTTCGTGCCTTAGCCAATGGTATGGTCTGGAAAGATGTGGCTTATCGCTTGCAATTAGAACTCAGCGGTGCGCCTGGCGTGGACAGAGGACCGAGAGTGCTTGATGCCTACACCGAATGGACGCGATACAAAGAATGGCAACCTCGTTTGGGACAATTCAAGCGTTGCTTTGGTTTCGACAACCCTATTCACCCTATGATGGTGGGTTTCGGCAGTTTCTCACAAATTGCCATAAAATTGCAAAGCATCGGCGACCGCATCGGCGAACACGTGTCTAATGGTCGCGACGTAGGTTTCAAATGCAAGGAGACCTGTTGCCAATGAACGACGGCCATCGATTGTTGCACTACCAAGTGGGTGTTTACAACGGTCAAGGCACCAACCACAAGGATATTGACCGCCACAAGGATTTGATTGGTGGATTGTGGGTAATGCCCACAAAAGACTTGCGCATCGGTGCGTTTGGATGGAATGGCTATTACACCGACGAGAAAAATCCCAAGAACACGCTGCGCCGTGCGCGCTACGACATAGGTTTCACCTACGAAGGTGCGTGGAGTGCACGTGGAGAATATGCGCATAGCGTGGGAGGAACGACTAAAGGTGGCCCCACAGAAAGCGATGGTTGGTATGCTATGGTGGGAGTGCCAGTGCCACAATGCAAGGATTTGAAAGTTTATGGTCGCTGGGATTGCTATCGCGATGATGCCACGCGCTGGAACAGTTTGATAACCAACTGGGGACTTGCCCTCAATTACTATCTCGGCAAACAATATGTTTTGCAATTGAACTACACGCACACCGTGGATCGCAATTTGGCGGTGCGTGGTGGCCATTACAATACCCTAGACTTGCAAGTGAGTGCAAAATTTTAGTTACTGACACATCACTATATTATAAGGTAAGGAGATGATGCAAACCTCGTTTTTGCATCATCTCCTTTTTGTGTTTGGTACTCCCCCAATCGGTCATTAGACCGTAAAAATATTACTGGTTATTGAAAAGGTTACTTCCTGCCATCTTTTCTTGTTGGCATCTTGTTTCTCGGGCGTTCTCGACGTAGCTCGCTACGCCCTCGTTCATACGGTAGACAATCTACTCAACAATCAAATAAAATTTCCTTCTGCTGTTGAATTGGAGTTCATCTTCTAGCGCTTGTTCAGTGACAACGTAAGATGGAGCATAATATACTGACGTAGATTATTATATATGCTCTCTGTATTGCTTTGTGCATTCACAAAACGTACTACATTCTTGCGCTGTCCAAGTAGATCGAAAGCCTCAAGGCTTATAGAGAACTTATTGGAAAAAGCCTTGGTGAGGTTCGCATTCCAGATAAACTCATTGTCATTCATTGAATCATCGTTGTATCCTCGGCGGCTAATGGTGCGTAAGTCTGTTTGCAAACGCATTGACCAAGGAAGTTCCGCATAAACGCTTACATGAGAACCGAAGGTTGTTGCATGAAGTGGCTTAAAATTATCGCGAATAGAAGCCGAACGAAGATAATGAACATACGGAGCTAGCTCACCGCGTATCCTTGTATTTGGAATAGCAAACGAATAGTTTATTTCCTCAATGAAATAATAGTTATGCACCGTGCTTGGTTTGTCAGCTTCTTGAAGCGATAGACCATTGTATTCTACACTTTCGTGTAGTTGAAGGAAATTTTATTGGTGAGTTTATGGGTGTATCTGGGAGTGAGAAACACTGCGTCTTCCAAAGAGGCTTGCAGGTTCTGATTGCCGTTGACGCTTCTAAACTTGGATGTTGTTACCCCTGTACGCTCATTGTATAACAACATGGAAGAGGTGAGCCCATCGGTGTAGGTGTAGTTCATATTCACCGTATGATTGTGTCTCATTGTTGGAGCCCAATAGAATCTGCCATTTATCTTGTGTTGAGTGATATTATCGAGTTCTGGGTTGCCTTGTACCATTAATAGAGGATTTATATCGTTTGTTTGTGGCACAAGAAGCAGCATCATAGGCATTTCATGCTTAAGTTCATAGCTAAAACTATAATTATAGCCTGTTTGTCCACCTAGCCAAGTAGAAAAATGCACATTTACGTCTGGGAAAAATTGAGAGCGGTAGACGGTTTGGTCATTATTCTTCTGAAAAAAGTTCAATTTTCGATGCACATAGCGTAGAGGAATACTTACGTTTAAGTCATACTTGCCTTTTTGGAACATATAACCTAGTTCCCCTACAAGGTTGTTTCCCCAGTCTTGGTATGATTTACTATTGCGTGAGTCTTTTGCTTGCTGTAAAAGATCATTATTAGGCAATTTCTCTACATCAGATTGTAGCGTCCATCCAGGCAAATGGTGTAGTTGATAAAACTGGTCGCTAGAATTTAATTGATCGCGTTCGTAGGATAGCTTTCCACTGAAACTATGATAATCGCTCCAGCGGAGAAGGTAATTAGCTTGAGCAGTCCATATCCATTTGTCATGGTCCTCGTTTCGATATTGATGTTGTGATTGTTTTTGTGCATTACGTATGTAATCTACATGCCGCAACGAAAAATTCTCTTGCGTGGTACGTGCTCGATAGGCTGATGCGTTTAAGGTTAGCTTATCGTCAGTGTGTGGTATGTCGATACTTTTCTCTATTTCGAGCTTTGCATTGGTTATTGTGGTTGGTGCAAAAGACAATACATTAGCATGACTAATACCGTATGCGTTGAGCGTTTCACCAAGAGAAAATAGACGAATGCTATCGCTCCAAGATTTACCAAGGAGGTTACTGACATTGCGGTCGAATGAAGCACCACTGTTTTCTGAGTGGTTCTTCAATGTGACCTTAGAGAACGAAGGTTTGATGGTAAAACGCCATGGCGTGGTAGAAAACAACGAGAGAGAATGCTCTGTTTGAAAAGAAAAGTTTCTACTACTACTGCTAGATGTACCGAGTTGAAAAATATGATATTTATCGTAGAATTGCTGAACTACTTGCTTCAAATCTACATCTTCTTTACTCCATTGTATGCGTGCCTTCCCCTCCAATGAATAGCGTCCTTCACGCTCATCAACATTGTAGAAAACACCCGCGTTATAGAAATCTTTTTGCCCAATACCATTGTCAATATTGTAGAACTGACCGTTACGGGTTAGCTCTTCGTTGTGGTTGGTATTATTAGCTCCTGCAAAAACAGACCAACGATGAAAATCATTTATCTTAAGTCCTAATGCTCGTCCATAATAGCGTTTGTCCGTGCCTGCTGCCGCATCTATGCTGGACAAAAAGTTGGAGTGGTAGTCTGGTTTCAGTCGAATGTCCATCACCAAACCTTTGAGTTCGCGTTCGCGCTCGAAGAGTGATGTCTTATCTTTTTCTTTCTCATACACTTTCACGTGCTTCACCATAAAAGCTGGCAGATTTTCAAGCAAAGTCTTTCGGTCGTTGTTGAAAAAATCTTTACCATTGAGCAAAAGCGTTTCTACTTTTCTTCCATTGGACAGAATCTCACCATCGTTGTTGATGGTAAGTCCTGGCATTTTCTGTAAGATGTTTTGCAACACAAAACCTTTCTGAGTGATAAAAGCATCAGCATTGTAAACTAAAGTATCGTTGTTAAAATAGAACTTGAGCTTTGTTGCAGTCACTAGAGCTTCACCCAACTCTGTTGTTTTTTCTCTTAGTTTACGTTTAAGAGCGAACTTGCCGAGAAGAATTTTGCTTTCTCTACGATAAAATTTAATCTGTATAGGAGCGTATAGGGTATAATAGTCGGGATGGCTTACACGGATGATGTAAGAACCTTCACGTTCAACAACTGCTTTAGCAAAGGTTTTGTATCTGGGTTTTTCTCCTTCTAATGACGCCCATCCATCGGAGATAAAGCTACTATCTTTGCTAGCAGATGTACCGTAAGTAAGGAGTCGGCTGCAATATTAGTATTCGTAATATAGTCTACGACGCGTGCGAATACAAGCTTTTGCGAATAGGCATTGCTAAAACCAAGGGCTAGAGAAATTAAAAGGATAGAGAGATACTTCATGGGCTAGAAGGAAGATAAGGGGTATAAAAACAGATGTAATCACCCGAGTTTGGAGAAAAGTTCATGGTGTGGGTTCGTTGCAAATATAGAAACTTAATTCGAAATGAACAAATTTTCCCGAGAAAAGTATAAAAATAAGAAGCCGTTGTAGAGTCATGTAGAGTCAGCCTGCAATTTGACCTATACGCCTTAATTGATTGTACTCTCTACGTTGAGTTGATATTTCTGGCAATAAACTTCATAATACTGACCATTCTGATTTCTGAGGCATTAGGCCGTAGGACTTTTATACACCACTCCCCTACTCTCGTTGCATAGAAACCCAAACAGTTCTTTCATCAACATATTATTTATCACAAAACAACGTGATGTTTTTCATAAAACAACGTGATGTTTTTCATAAAACGACGGCTTGTTTTACACAAAACGACACGTCACTTTTTTCAAATGACGGGTCGTTTTGGATGAAGGTGCTGAAATTACAATAAGTCTATCGGAAAACGTTCACTGGAGATGGACACTTTACAATTGTAAAAATATCCATAATCACTTCTCCTCGCGCGCACGCGTATACGCGCGCATTCACAGGAGTTTTTATCTTTTTGCTGTCACAAGTGTCACAGCATCCACTGTAAACCTCTAGTGAACAACACATTAAGGATAATTCTATATATATTTTAACAATCCACGAACAATACAATGCCGAATCTCGATGAAAGAACAAAGAAAAAAGGGCTTATTGCCCCTTTGTTTTTCCCTTTTCCTCGGTTTTATTGCTCTCATTTTGGAAACGAGTGTGACACTTGTGACAGCAAAAAATAAACATCGCTGTTGGAATGCGCGCTACGCGTGTGCGCGAGAAAGTTCAGCTCGCTCCTCCCCCTTGCTTTCTGACACTGTCATTGCACAGCGCAATTCCGCATCGTCATCTTCTAGTTTTGGAAACTACAAATAGCAAAATAAAATGATTTGAAAATATATTGTCGCTTTTCCGCGATTTTTTCACTCTTTGGGGCAATATCTCCCCATATACTTATAGGGGCGCACCAATGATGCGCGCTCCACCCTTCATTTCTACTTTCACAGCAAAATATATTACCCCCCAATCGGTCATTAGACCGTAAAAGTGCTGGTCAGGCAATGTCCACTATTTATTGAACCACACTGGCACAGTCACCATCACTGGCGAGGGCACTCCACCACGACGCCCGGGTTTCCACTTGGGCATATGTTGCACGACCGAAACAATTTGGTGTTCCAACGCATCATCAAGGTGCTTGGTGATTTTGACATCGGTGACGTTGCCATCGCGCTGTACCACAAACGACACTTCGATGACGCCATTCACCCCTCGACGCTGTGCGCCTCCTGAGAAAACGATGTGCTCATCGAGATATTTCACCAAAGCCACCATACCTCCAGGAAATTGCGGCATCTCCTCCACCACTTCTGTTGCGGTGAGTTGAGGTCCTTCCACGGGTAAATCCTTTTGATCGGCATTGTGATGAATATCCTGATCGGTCAGTTCGTCATTGGGTTTGAGTTTGCTATCATCGGGGCCGTCAATGCCTATGGGTGATGATTGCACAGGTTCGTCGACAACGACAGGCGTTCCATTCTTCCCTCCAGGAGTGGTGATGACACGAGACACAGCTCGACCAGCCGACACTCGTTTGCGCTCAAAACCATCGCGCGCATCGAGCGGGCGCAATTGTTTGACCTCTTGTTGAATTTCGGAAGCCATCTCTTTCACCTTCTGGTAAGCCACAAAACCCACGGCTCCTCCGATGGCGAGAAAAACCAACAACACAGAGAGAAACACATACATCACGCGACGATAACGAAGCCCTGTTTCCTTTCGGATGACATAGGCACCGTATGCTTTATTACGGCCTTCAAAGACCATATCGCACCATTGTTGGGAAAATAAGTCGGTATTCCTCACGTTATGCTGTTATGAAACTCTGCTACGCAGTGCAAAGAGTTTATTCAAGAATTACACCAAAAAGTTCAGTACGAACTCGTTTATCAACGACTTTTGAGTGGCTTGCTTCTCACTTCGATGAAAGAATGCACCATCGTCATCGTTTTTCGTGGCAAAAGTACTGCCAAAAAGGAAAATATGTACTAACTTTGTCCCTATATTTTATCTTTGAAATGAAAGAAAGTCTAATTCTCGCGCTATTTTCTATACTTGTGCTCAATCTGCAAGCTCAAGAAAGCAATTCGGCCTACCGAGTGTTGCAACTGCCCACCTCAGCTCACGTGATGGCAGTGGGTGGAGAAAATATCACGCTCAACGAGGACGACCCTGCGCTTGTGCAGCACAATCCAGCCTTGCTCACCAACGTGAATGCTCAGCGTTTGGGGCTTTCTTTTTCTCTTTTGGCGAGCGCGGCAGTTGGGGTGGTGCGCAATATGTGCGCCCTTTGGCGAACGACACACGGCTGCGGCTTTTGCTCAATATCGTGGCTATGGCGAGATGACCGCGCGCGATGAACAAGGTCAAGCCTTGGGAACTTTTTCTCCCAAAGACATCATTGCTGGTGTGGGCTACGGCTATGTGTTGAGCGATCGCTGGGCTGGTGGTGCCAATCTCAAATTTGTGCACGAGAATTTGGGAGATTTTTCTGCAGCTGCTGTGGCTGTCGATGTGGGGCTTAATTATTATGATGAAGCAGAAGACCTCTCGCTCTCAGTGGTGTTGCGCAACGCTGGTGCACAGTTCAAGAGTTTTGATGGTCGGTTGGAAAATGTGCCTCACAATCTTCAAATTGGTGTGTCGAAACGCTTGGAACACGTGCCACTGCGCTTTCATGCCACGCTGACCGACTTAACACGATGGAGCACAAAAGACTATGTGCAAACTGACGAGAAGAAACTTTCTACGGCGCGATTGGTGACCAATCATTTCGTATTGGGTGTGGACTGGATGCCAAGTGAAAACCTCACGCTCTCTGCGGGTTACAATTTTCGTCGTGCCTATGAAATGACCACGCTCGGTGGTGCGCATGGTGCGGGATTTTCTCTCGGTGCGGGTCTCTCATTCTCACGCGTGAAAATCGACGTGGCTTGGAGCAAACAGCACGTTGCGTCTTCCAATCTGATGGGGACTCTCTCGCTGACGCTATAAACTCCTAATCACACAATAGATTTCCACGTTGTCGACTGGCTCATTTCCCACCTCAGCACACTACAAACTAACAACACAACAACTTAACTACTAGACTATTATAATAATGCTACATATCGAAATCGACTCGGGCTCGGGCTTCTGCTTTGGTGTGACCAGCGCCATCAAGAAAGCCGAAGATGAGCTCACCGAACGCGAAGTTCTCTATTGTCTTGGCGACATTGTGCACAATAGTCGCGAGTGCGAACGACTCCGCGAGCGTGGATTGGTGATGATTGACCACGCCACCTTTGAAAAACTGCACGATGTGCGCGTGTTGCTCCGTGCTCACGGCGAACCTCCTTCCACTTATGAAACGGCGCGACGCAACAACATCACTTTGGTCGATGCCACTTGCCCTGTGGTGCTCAATCTGCAAAAACGCATCCGACGGGTTTATCACGAAATGGGCAACAATCCGCAAATCGTGATTTATGGTAAACACGGTCACGCAGAAGTGCTTGGACTCGTGGGACAAACCAACAGCGAAGCGATTGTGATAGCCGATATGAACGAGATTGACAAAGTGGATCTCACGCGCAACACCTATCTCTTCTCACAAACTACCAAACCCCTCGAAGGTTTTCAAAAGGTAATCAACTACCTCACCGAACATATTCAAGCGCCTGCGGAATTCAAATGCTTCGACACCATCTGCAGAAGCGTGTCTAATCGACTGCCAGCTGTGCAAGAGTTTGCGCGCAAACACGATGTGGTGCTCTTCGTTTGCGGTTTGAAAAGTAGTAACGGACGTGTGCTCTATGAGGCTTGCCACAAAATCAATGAGCGCACACACCTTGTGGATGACCCGGCGATGCTCGATACCACATGGTTTGAAGGTGCGCAGAGTGTAGGTATTTGCGGAGCGACTTCCACTCCTAAATGGTTGATGGAAAAATGTGCCGAACGCGTGCGAGAAATCACCACTTAAGCGAATGATGCTACGCATTAAACCAAAGTTCTACCCACTCTTTCAGCCCACAAGCTGAACCCTCCCTTTGCCGTTGCCGTGTTGTTCTGCGGCAATGATGGACAACTCAACAATATAAGACCTTTTCCCAAATGAATATAGCTCTTTTGCTCTCAGGCGGTGTAGACAGTGCCGTTGCCACCCATCTTTTGGTGGAGCGTGGACTGCGCCCTGACTTGTTTTACATCAAAATCGGCATGGACGATGACGAAGACCTCACCTGCACCGCAGAAGAAGATCTCGAACTCTGCCAAGCCATTGCGCGCCGTTACGGTCTTCCCCTCGAAGTCATTGATTTGCAAAAAGAATACTGGGAGCGTGTGGTGTCTTACACTATGGATCATGTGAAACAAGGACTCACTCCTAACCCCGATGTGATGTGCAATCGTCTCATCAAATTTGGCGCGTTTGAAGAAAAGGTGGGACACGGCTACGACCGCATCTGCACAGGACACTATGCACGCGTGGTGCGCGATGACGAACTGTTTGCCGATCCGCGCTCCGGAGAAAGCATCGACCTTTCGAGCAGTGCTTCGTGGTTAGGCACTGCTCCCGACCCCATCAAAGACCAAACCGACTTTTTGGCGCAACTCGACCGTCATCAAGTGGAAAAAAATTATGCTTCCTCTCGGACATCTTCGCAAAGAACAAGTGCGCCAAATCGCATTAGACAACAAACTCGCGCCTGCGCGTCGCAAAAGACTCACAAGGCATTTGTTTTTTGGGAAAAATCAACTACAACGATTTCGTGCGCCGCTTCTTAGGTGAGCGCGTGGGTGATGTCATCGAACTCGAAACGGGCAAAAAGGTGGGAGAACACCGCGGCTATTGGTTCCACACCATCGGTCAGCGCAAGGGTTTAGGCCTCGGAGGCGGCCCGTGGTTCGTAGTCAAAAAGGATTTAGCAGAAAACATTCTCTATGTTTCTCACGGCTACGACAATCTGCTTCAATACGGTCGCTCGTTCAACATCGCAGGTTTCCACTTCCTCACAGGCGACCCTTGGCCGTCTTCGGGCAGCATCGATGTCACCTTCAAAGTGCGCCACACCGACAGATGGCGCACCGGCCTCCTCACGCGCACCACAGATGGCGGTTTCCACATCGATGGTGACGACCCCATCCCAGGGCATAGCACCAGGACAATTTGGAGTGGTCTATTCTCGCGATGGACGCATCTGCATCGGTTCTGGAGAAATTGCCATTTGAACCCCAATCGGTCTCTTTTCCACAACGAACTGCATTATAACGGTCTAATGACCGATTTGGGTTGAACTGCTGATTTCTCTCCCACACATTTCTAAACAACAATGATTTAATTCAACATCAGTGGTAATCTAAACACCAATGGCGAAACCCTACACTTCCAACTTCAGTGCGAAGCGAATGGCGCAAATCTACATTGAGGTGCTGCGTCTGCTCCAACTCAAACGGATGTCGCGCAATGCCAAAGTCAGCGCGCGCGACATTGCCCAAGAAATAGGTTGCGACCACCGTGCCATCAGTGCTGCCATCTCCACACAATGCGGGTTGAATTTCCACCAACTCATTGCGAAAATTAGGAGTCACGAAGTGGCTTTGCTCCTCGTTAATCCCAAATTTTCTGACTACACTGTTGAAGAAATCGGACTTCATTGCGGATTTGCTTCGCGACAATCCTATTATAATGCCTTTCATCGCAATTATAATATGACACCTAGACAATATCGCCTGCAACACCTCAAGAAATCTTGAGAAGTTGCAGGCGATAGCCTTTTCTAATGCTTATGTCAAGAGAAACAATGCTTCCTAACACGTCTGTTCGTCAGCACAGTTTCTCGCTTGGTGTAAGTTTCTCGCGTCACCAAACAAGGTGAAGAAACAGTCGCATCATCACGCTAATTTCTCATCCCTCACATACGTCATAAACTCATCGTAGGGCAAGAATCTTCCGCCCAATGATTGAAGATGTTCGGTGCGCAATTGACAATCAATCAACCAATTGTCGCGCTCTTTCAATCGTTCTGCCAACGTAGCCAATGCCACTTTCGAAGCATTGGGAGCAAACGAGCACATACTCTCGCCACAAAACGTGCGACCAATCTCCACCCCATACAAACCGCCTATAAATTCGTCATTTTGCCACACTTCAACACTGTGTGCTATGCCGCGTCGATGCAATTCCAAATAGGGTTCCATCAGATGTTCTCCCAACCACCGACCGCGTTCACGATGCCGCCCATTCACCGAGCTGCAACCACGCATCACGCGCTCAAAGTCTTGGTCGAAAGTCACACGATATTTCCCACTCCTCAACAATTGACGCAGCGAATGCGAAATGTGCATCTCATCGGGGAAAATAACAAAACGCCCAGGCGGACACCACCAATGAGGTTCATCCTTATCATCAAAAGCATACCACTGAAAAATCCCCAGTTCATAGCCCGCCATCACCCATTCTGGCGTAACCTTTCCACCAATCGCCAAAAGACCATCATCATCGGCATCATGCGGATCGGGAAATTCTATGTTATTTTTGTCGAGGTAATAAATCATAACTCATTTAATGACCGATTTGGGTTTAATCGTCTGACGGCTTAGACGTTTTCTTTGTTGTTTTTTTTCGTTGTGGACTTCTTCTCAGCAGCTTTGTTGGTAGATGCACTCTTAGCGGACACCTTCTTCGAGTCAGCTTTCTTTGCACTCTTTGGCGAAGACTTTTTCTCCACACGCGCGGTCTTGGTCTCTGAAGAAGAAGCATTTACAACCGCGTCTTCCTCCTTTTCAGTAGAAACAGCCAAAGGCGTAGTCGTCACCACCAACTTCTCCTCTGCCACATCCACGTGTGCCACTCCACCGTGCTTCAAATCACCAAAGAGCAACGAGCGAGTGAGTAGCGGTTTGAGTTCACGCGCCACAATGCGCTCAATTTCGCGCGCACCATATTCGGGAGTATAGCCCAGATTGAGCAAATAGTTTTCAGCAGCAGCAGAAAGTACCAAGTCCACACGGCGCGCTTGAAGTTTATGGCGCAAAGCATCCACCTTCTTACCGAGAATGAGTTTCGCCATCTCAGCATTCATAGCGTTGAATACCACCGTTGCAGAAAGACGATTGAGGAATTCGGGTTTGAAAGTCCGTTTCACCTGTGCCAACATCGCCTGTCCAGGCGCAACACCGCCACCAAATCCCACTGACGCCTGGTGCGCGTGCTGCGCTCCAGCATTGGAAGTCATCACCACCACCGTATGACGGAAATCGGCTTGACGCCCTCTCGTGTCGGTGAGCGAAGCATTGTCCATCACTTGCAGCAGAAGGTTGAAAATGTCGGGATGCGCCTTTTCAATTTCGTCTAAGAGCAACACGCAATGGGGATTGCGACGCACTGCATCGGTGAGCAATCCACCATCTTCATACCCCACATAGCCTGCAGGCGCACCAATGAGACGCGCCACTGTGTGCTTCTCGGCATATTCACTCATATCGAAGCGCAACAACTCCACCCCCATCTCTTCAGCCAGCACTTTGGCCACTTCCGTTTTGCCCACTCCAGTGGGACCCACAAACAAAAGCGATGCCACGGGTTTACGCTCATCCGTCAGTCCAGCGCGCGACAGCAACACAGCCTCGGTCACAGCCGAAATGGCCTCATCTTGACCGAAAATCTGACGCTTCATAGCCGGTTCGAGCGACTGCAAATCAGACACTTCGCTTGTTTCCACATCGCGCAGCTTTCCACTTTGCAAATGCCGGCCAACACTTCATCGATGAGTGCCTTGCTCACCACTTGATTTTCAGCTGGATGCACTTCACGATAGGACGCAGCTTCGTCAATGAGGTCAATGGCTTTGTCGGGAAGTCGACGATCATTGATGAATCGCGCAACACGATGCACGGCATGACGCACGGCACCAGGCGCAAAGGTCACGTTGTGGAAACTTTCGTAGCGCGATTGCAAGCCCTCGAGGATGCACACCGCCTCATCAATGGAGGGTTCGGGCACATCGATGGTTTGGAAACGGCGCACCAAAGCTCCGTGACCAGAAATGTGTCGATTAAACTCTTCGTGAGTAGTTGCTCCCACAAATCGAATGCGACCTTCTTCCAAGAAGGGTTTGAGCATATTTGCCGCATCCATAGCCCCATCGGTGGTGCGTCCTGCCCCCACAATGGTGTGAATCTCATCGATATACACAATCGCGTTGTCGATGGTGAGCAAACCGTCCATAATCAATTTCCAGCGTTTCTCAAAATCTCCGCGATATTGCGTCCCTGCCAAGAGCGTACTCACATCGAGGGAGAAAATCTGCGCATTTTTCAAGCGTTCTGGCACTTCTCCGGCCTTGATTTTGGCAGCAAGTCCATAGATCAGAGCTGTTTTTCCCACACCAGGGTCACCCACGTGGAGCGGATTATTCTTGTCGCGACGACAAAGCACACGAATGGTGCGCTCCAATTCGTCTTCACGACCAATGAGCGGATTGCGCTCCTCCAAATGGTCGTTCACGCACGTCACCCATTTTCGCCAATCGTCAGGATTGCGCTTTCCACGTTCTGAAGGTTCTTCATCCTCCATCATATCGGATATCTCACTAAAATGTTTGCCCAATTCCTGTGCCAAATCCAAGATGCCATTGCGCGCTTCTGCAAACTCAGCATATTTTGCCACATCCTCATCCTCGTAAGGCAAGTTGCCACAAAGCCCGTTAAGTTCTTCTAAGAAAAACTCGAGATCGTCTATGTTGTCGCGCAACAAAAAATTAGCCCAACACTCGTCGGTGCACAAAATTTCGCACATCAACTGCGTCACGGTGACCTCCTTTGTGCCTAATTTTTTTCCATGGATTCTCGCGCACGCAAAAAAAGCACTGTCCCAATTCGTAAGAGAGTTCCAACTCTCCCAACTCCAAGGGTTCAGGCAATCTCTCCATCGTTTCTGAAATGATCACCTCGAACTCCTGCATCACATCATTGTAGGAGAAATCATCATCAAGAATCATCCATTCTTCAAGGACATAATACACAAACAGTTCTGGTGTGATGCAGTCATAACAAGAGGCTTGGACATACTCGTGGAGTCCAGCTATAATTGCATCGAGGGGGAAGCTTTATTTTTTTCTTTCTAGGCATAAGGAGAGAGAGTGAGGAAAAGTAACGAAATAGACGCAGCAGGTTGGGGTTTAGTCTTCAACAACAGGTTCGATGCTGAAATCAAGCGGAAAACCTTCGGCTTCGGCAGCTCGTTTGGCACGGCGCACAATCGTTCGAGCCATATCGAGCGAACGATAGGTCTTCACTTCACACTGACCTTCTTTGTGCACCTTGAGCATCACCTTCATACTTTCAGTGTGGGTGAGACGAAAAATTTGCATCAACACATTCACCACGAAGTCCATCGTGGTTTCATCGTCGTTGTGCATAATGACGACATAGGAATGAGGGGGACGCAGGCGTGTGCGCTCCATAACGCCTGACGAAGTGTGATATTGTGGCATAGGTATTACGCTAAATGATGAGGAAATGTTCGGAGGTAAGCAGCAAGAACAGATTTGGCAAATCGACAGAAAAGATGTATTTTTGCAATACTTCCTTTGATACGATTGTTCAGGGCATTTTCCGGATACTTTTCACCTATTCCATCTGCAATTTTTATGCCGAATCCCTTATATTTTCGACAAATACTTCAGCGCATCAGACTTTTTCTCGCGAGTCTTTCTTTCCGCACGGGATTGTGGTTGTTGGCAGCCTGCGGGGTGAGTTATTTGTTGGCATTTGCCCCGATTTTATTTCCACTTTCGCTGACCACCAAAGGCGTGCTTTGGTTCATGTTCTTTGGACTGGCCAAGGCATTGCAATACTCCGCCGTGCTCGTGCTCGGCAAAGCTGGTGGGCATCGACTGCGCGACTGGTGGCGCAGACTCAATTTTTTAGCATCCCCTACTTCCCAACAGTCTGAGGAAATGCTAAAAGAGAAGGAAGAACATCAAAAATAATGCCATTTAGGACTTACAAAGGTTTTTACTATCCCCACGAATTGACCCTATAAATCTAACGCACAAAGTTTTTTCTCTTAGGGGGATAAAAACAACACGTCGTTTGATGGAAAACAACACGTCGTTTGATAGAAAACAACACGTCATTTGATAGAAAACAACACGTCGTTTGAAGAAAAACAACACGTTGTTTGAAGAAAAACAACACGTTGTTTGAAGAAAAACAACACGTCGTTTGAAGAAAAACAACACGTCGTTTGATAGAAAACAACATATCGTTTGATAGAAAACAACATATCGTTTGATAGAAAACAGCACGTCGTTTGAAAAGACACTTTTCTGCATTCACAGTGTAGGGCAGATTTTACCGATTCGCTTATCCCATCACTCCTTCGCGCGCGCGTATAACAGGAGTTTTACGCTTTTTGCTGTCACAAGTGTCACACTATCCACCTAGTCCTCTGACATTCAGAACATTGCGCATTTATCAAAAACATCGTTTGTGTTTCACCCTCTCCGCCACAACCAAAAGGAGTAATTTTTAAGATGAAAAACACCCCCAAAAGACAAGTTTTTTGTGCGTTTCAGAAAGACACTGTGACACTTGTGACAGCAAAAAAATAAAACTGCTGTTGGAAGGCGCGCACGCACGCGTGAGAGAGAGAAGGATATGTTGTTGAACCTTAATTCGTTTTTAGACCGATATAGTGCTGCTCCTTATTAAGAAGAAAATTTCTTGCTATCTTATGTTTTCTTGGTGGCATAATCCCATCTCTGCTCCTGCAAGAGACAAAAACGACAGTTTGTATTGATAAATCTGCTTTGTATTTCACCACCCAAAAGAAAATTTGTTGCGCAAAAAACGCAGATTTCAATTCTTTTAACGCAGATTTTCCCTCTTTGGGGGCATTTCGACCCAGTAGTATAGTATAAGCCTTTTGCAAGTGCAGAAGGTAACCACCATTTATCTTAATACACCATGAAAGTAATTTTTTTGGCTGCTTTGCAGCACTGCGCCAAAGTTTGGCGTCAACTCTTTGGGACGTCTTCCAACTCCACTCCTCAACCATCGGCTCCTGCTGCGACTCTACCTCGTCGCAACTCATTGTTTCAACCTGCCACAACCTCTGCCGAACGCTATACGCGTGGCCCGCAACAAGAGAAGGCCTTGCAACTGCTCCAAGCCAACTACGACTTGCGCTACAACGTGATAACAGAAGAAGCGGAATATCGAAACAAACACGAAGAAAATTCGCAATGGCATTCTGTGGATTTGCGCACGTTCAACTCTATGACCATCGACACCATCGAAGCTAAAATCGGCATTTGGGGACGCGACATTGATCGTTTGCTCCACTCTCACAAAATGCCAAGTTTTCATCCTTTGCAAAACTATATGGCGCAATTGCCTGTCTGGGATGGCCGTGATCGAGCCACTGCATTGGCACAACGTGTGAGTAACAATCCGTTGTGGTTGAAGGGTTTTCGAGTTTGGTTGCGCAGTTTAGCCGCTCTGTGGATGGGACATTCCACCTGCCGTAGCAACCAATTGGTGCCGATATTGGTAAGCGAAAGACAAGGTTGGCATAAGAGTAGTTTTTGCCGTCTACTGATGCCCAATGCGTTGCAGCACTACTACACCGATATGTTTGCACTCAACAGAAACTCGGAACAATGTTTGGCACGTATGGGCCTCATCAACCTCGATGAGTTTGACCGCATTTCTCCCTTGCAATGGCCGAAACTGAAAAACTTGATTCAGTTGGAACGTTTGTCTGTGAGACGACTCTACAAACAAGAACTTTTGTCGCTTCCTCGCACCGCTTCGTTCATTGGCACTAGCAACGAGGTGGAACTTTTGAGCGATCCCACAGGTTCACGGCGTTTTCTCTGCATTCGTCTGGAACACGACATTGATTGCAGTCCGATTGATCACGCGCAACTCTTTGCGCAACTGAAAGCGGAGGTGTTGGCCGAGGAACCTTTGTTTCTCTCCAAAACGGAAGAACAGGAATTAGAGGAACACAACCGGACTTTCTGGCGTCGCTCTCCGATGATGGAGGTGTTGTGGCAATGTTTTCGCCTGCCAGAAGGACAAGAAGAAGGCGTTTGTTTGACGGCTGCACAAATTTTTGTGGAACTGCAAAAACGTTTCCCGGCTGCTATGCGCCAACAATCTCCATCGGGGCTTGGACGGCTGCTGCGTGGCGAGGGTCTTCGCCCCTTCCACACACGAAATGGAAGCACCTACAGATTAGAGGTTAGACGTTAGAGGTTAGACGTTAGACGTTGGAGGCACTAGTGCTTCTAGTTATTCTAGAACTTCTAGTGCTTCTAGAGCTTCTAGTCTTTCTAGTCTTTCTAGTCTTTCTAGTCCTCGGCCTTACAGGGTGCCACCACAAGAAGCCAATTCTTCGAGAGTACTGCAACCTGCATCTTGGAGTTCGCGGAGGAAAACTCGAGCACACATTTCGGCATCGTCACCAGCACGGTGGTGATGTCCCAAGGGAATATCTAATTGTTTGCAGAGATCGTTGAGCTTGTTGCTATCAAATTGGTAGATGCTGCGGGCAGCGCGACAACTGCAATAATAGTCCACCTCTGGCTTATCAAGGTCGTGAAATTCCAACGACTTTCTGATGCACGAGATGTCGAAAGAAGCATTGTGCGCCACCAAGACCGGGCAATCCTCTAGATAAGACAGGATTTTCTCCCAAACCTCGGGAAATTCGGGCGCATCTTCAGTGTCGTCAGGACGAATGCCATGTATTTTGATGTTCCAATAAGCATAGGCATTGTCTTCGGGACGTACCAACCAGGATTGGGTTTCTACTATTTTGCCATCTTTGACCACACAGATACCCGCTTCACAGATGGAAGCATGCTTACTTGTGGCTGTTTCAAAATCAATGGCTACGAAATTTACTCCTTCCATATTATAATAAGAAAAGCATTATCCCCAATCGGTCATTAAATCTTGAACCGTTTTTATTTGATTGTTGAGCAGATGGTTTGTCGTTGGATCGAAGGCGTAGCGGGCTACATCGAGAACAAACGAGCAACAAGATGCCAACAAGGAAATGAAAAATGGCAGAAAGTTATCTTATCAATAACTAGGTCCACTATAACGGTCTGATGACTGATTGGGGATTATAGTTTATCTAAACAAAAGCCACCCCACTCAAAGAGCAGGGTGGCAGTGAAAAAGTTACTTATAGAACGAGCTAGGATTAGCCGTTAACCTTCTTCATGTGAGCGATGAGGTCAAGCACCTTGTTAGAGTAACCGATTTCGTTGTCGTACCAAGATACAACCTTAACGAAGGTGTCGGTGAGAGCGATACCAGCCTTAGCGTCGAAGATAGAAGTGCGAGTGTCACCGAGGAAGTCAGAAGAAACAACTGCATCTTCAGTGTAACCGAGAACGCCCTTGAGTTCACCTTCAGCAGCAGCCTTCATAGCAGCGCAGATTTCGTCGTACTTAGCAGGCTTAGCCAAGTTTACAGTGAGGTCAACTACAGATACGTCGAGAGTAGGAACACGCATAGACATACCAGTGAGTTTGCCGTTGAGTTCAGGGATAACCTTACCTACAGCCTTAGCAGCACCAGTAGAAGAAGGAATGATGTTGCCAGAAGCAGCACGACCACCACGCCAGTCCTTGAGAGAAGGACCGTCTACAGTCTTTTGAGTAGCAGTAGTAGAGTGTACAGTAGTCATCAAGCCATCAACGATACCCCACTTGTCGTGAAGCACCTTAGCGATAGGAGCCAAGCAGTTGGTGGTGCAAGATGCGTTAGAAACGAATTGAGTGCCCTTCACGTAAGAGTCGTGGTTAACACCAGTTACAAACATAGGAGTGTCGTCCTTAGAAGGAGCAGACATTACTACATACTTAGCACCAGCGTCGATGTGACCTTGAGCCTTGTCCTTAGAAAGGAAGAGACCAGTTGATTCAACAACGTATTCAGCTTCTACTTCGTTCCACTTGAGGTCAGCAGGGTTGCGTTCTGCAGTGACACGGATCTTTTGGCCGTTCACGATGAGTACGTTTTCTTCAGTGCAGAAATCGATAGTGCCGCTGAATTGACCGTGCATAGTGTCATACTTGAGCATGTAAGCCAAGTAGTCTACTGGGCAGAGGTCATTGATACCTACAATCTGGATGTCGCTGCGGTTTTCTACAGCGGCGCGGAATACGAAACGGCCGATACGACCGAAACCGTTGATACCTACTTTAATCATGATAGATGTTGTTATAAATTGAGTTGTTTGAATCAGATTTTGAACATCGAGAAGATGTCTTCTGAACGAGAAACTAAGAAAATAGGGTGTGTAGACACTTTTTTCAGTCTTTCGTACCGCAAAAGTACGAAGAAAGTTTTACTTTTGCAGTGCATTACAGATAAAAAAATCAGACTATATGTCGAAATCCACATTTTTTCAAGACTTTAAGGCGTTTGCTATAAAAGGAAACGCAGTTGATTTGGCTGTCGGTGTCATCATTGGTGGTGCCTTCGGTAAAATCGTTTCTTCTATCGTAAACGACCTCATCATGCCTCCCATTGGCTGGCTGATTGGGGGTGTGGATTTCAAAGATTTGTCTTTGAAACTTCCAGCTGCCATTGAAGGTCAGCAAGCGGTGACCATCAATTATGGTAACTTCATTCAAACCGTGTTTGACTTTGTCATTGTGGCTTTTTGTGTGTTTATGCTTGTTCGCGCGCTTCAATCATTGAAGAAAAAAGTAGAACCCGCTGCACCTGCGCCCCCTGCCGGTCCAACTCAGGAAGAATTGCTCACGCAAATTCGCGATTTGCTGAGAAACAAAATAAAGCATAAAGCCCAAGTGGCGCGGACGCACGGACGTTTGCGCCACTTGCTCTTTTTTCATTGCTACACGTTCCTTGTGTTTTCTCTCTTATTTGTGGTGCCACTCTATCTCGAATGAAGGTACTGCATTTGCCCATAAAGCGTTCTAAATTCTATATATGCAACAGAAAATTATTATCCTCGACTTCGGTTCGCAGACCACTCAACTCATTGGGCGTCGCGTCCGCGAAATGGACACTTTCTGCGAAATTTTGCCTTACAACAAATTTCCGCACGATGATCCTTCTGTGATTGGTGTCATTCTTTCTGGTTCTCCATTCAGTGTTTATGACCCTGAAGCCTTCCAAGTGGACCTCTCTAAAATTCGCGGCCGTCTTCCCATCTTGGGCATTTGCTATGGTGCACAATATATGTCGCACATCTATGGTGGAAAGGTGGAACCCGCCAACACTCGCGAATATGGTCGTGCTAATCTCACCACATTTGAACACGAGAACCCTCTCTTCCGTGGTTTCCACGAAAACTCTCAAGTGTGGATGAGCCATGGCGACACTATTACGGCTATCCCCGAAGGTTTCCGTTGCATTGCTTCCACTCCTCAAGTGAAATTTGCGGCTTATCAAGCTGAAAATGAAAAACTTTGGGGTGTGCAATTCCACCCCGAGGTGTTCCACTCTCTTCAAGGTAGCACTTTGTTGCGCAACTTTGTAGTGGACATTTGCGGTAGCCATCAAGACTGGAGTGCAGCGTCGTTCGTTGACAGCACTGTGGCAGAACTGAAAGCGCAACTCGGCAACGACCGCGTGATTTTGGGACTTTCTGGTGGTGTGGATTCCTCTGTGGCAGCTGTGTTGCTCAACAAAGCCATCGGTAGCAACCTCACTTGCATCTTCGTGGATCATGGCATGCTCCGCAAAGATGAGTTTAACGCGGTGATGGAAGACTACAAATGCCTCGGTCTCAACGTGATTGGGGTGGATGCTAGCGAAAAGTTCTTCAACGAACTTGCTGGTGTGGAAGAGCCCGAAAGCAAACGTAAAATCATTGGTGCTGGATTTATCGATGTGTTCAACGCTGAAGCGATGAAAATCACTGATGCGAAGTGGTTGGCACAAGGTACTATTTATCCCGACCGCATCGAATCACTCAACATCACTGGTAAGGTGATCAAGAGCCACCACAACGTGGGCGGACTTCCCGAAAAGATGCACCTCAAGATTTGCGAGCCACTCCAATGGTTGTTCAAAGACGAAGTGCGCCGTGTGGGTCGCCAAATGGGTATGCCCGAACATCTCATCAATCGTCATCCCTTCCCTGGTCCTGGTCTTGCTGTGCGCATCTTAGGCGACATCACTCCCGAGAAGGTGCGCATCCTCCAAGATGCAGACGACATCTTCATCCGTGGTCTTCGTGACTACAAGGTGAAGATGGACGTGGACACAGCACGTCGCGTGCTGGCGGCTGGTGTGCCCAACGATGCTCCCGAACATGGGGAAATCGAAATTTCACTCTACGACCAAGTGTGGCAAGCGGGTGTAATTCTTCTCCCCGTGAAGAGTGTGGGTGTGATGGGTGACGAACGCACCTACGAACAGGCGGTGGCACTGCGCGCCGTGACCTCTACTGACGCAATGACTGCCGACTGGAGTCACCTCCCTTACGACTTTTTGGCAAAGGTGAGCAACGAAATCATCAACAGCGTGCGTGGCGTAAACCGCGTTTGCTACGACATTTCCTCAAAACCACCTTCAACCATCGAGTGGGAATAATCCTCTCACGACTACCCTATCCCTACGTTTCATATCAGAAAATTGGGTATAGAAAAGCAACACCTCATTATGGCATTGAGTCATAATGAGGTATTTGTGTAGTGCTCTATCCTATGGAACTAAAGGCGCAACCTTTTTGAACTTTTCCCAAAGAACAGAGGGGGGGATGGAGAATAGAAGCTACTTGATGTAACTTGTGAGCACCTTGATGTTGCTTGAAGGGGTCACCGTCATGCTTGTAGCGCAGGCAGGAACAAGCACTGTTTCACCTTGACGTAAAGAAACGGTCTTGTATTGTTGGTCGATGTTGTCGCCTTCCACAGTCACCGTACCTTCGCCTTCAGTGCAGATGACTATGGTGAAGGAATCTCGATCTGCCAATCCTTGGGTAAGAGGTTGTGTCAAATCCAAGAGAGAGGTAGTGAAGTATTGGCACTCAACCAAAGGAGTGTTTTCGTTCTTACGCGTCACATAGTCGGTTTGATAATCCGAATACACTTTATAATCGATAGCATCTTTCGCCAGTTCCGTGTGCAGCTCTCTGGGCTTACCATCTAATCCCATACGGCCGTAGTCGTAGATGCGATAGGTGATATCGGAAGTCTGTTGGATTTCTGCGATGAAACATCCACCACAAATGGCATGAATGCGACCCGCAGGTAAGAAGAAGACATCGCCTTTCTTGACATTGTGACGAGCTATGACGTCAGTAATGGTGTTATCTGCCACCATTCTTTCATACTCGTCGGGGGTAAGTTCTCTGGAAAGTCCCGAAAGTAAATTTGCATCTTGGTCTGCCTCGATGACATACCACATTTCGGTCTTGCCTTTGGAACCATTGTGGCGAACACCTGCGAGTTCATCGTCGGGATGCACTTGGATGCTCAAATCGGAAGCTGCATCAATAAACTTGATGAGCAAGGGGAATTGATTGCCAGTGTTGTCGTAGACATGGCGTCCTACAATCTGTTCTTTGTACTCTTCCAAGAGTTCTACGATGGTCTTTCCAGCAAGACTTCCTTCTGCAACGATTGATTCATTGCCAGGCACGCCTGAAATTTCCCAACTTTCTCCAACATTGCGTTGGTCTGTCTTGATGCCTTTGTATGGTGCAATTTTTTCTCCACCCCAAACCAAAGACTTCAAGAGGGGATTAAACTTAATAGGATACAACATATTCATTAGTGATTTGATAGCTCATCTAGTTTAGAAAGTGCAAAAGCATAAGCGCCGAGTGAGATAGCAGCAGAAGCTCCAATCTTTGAACGCATAATTCCAATGCGCTTTTGTGGATCATAGACCACAGTTTCTTCTGAGCCATAGATTTTGATTTCACGAGCCTCACCTTTGACGAAGGCTTCAAACTCGGCATCATCGTCGAGGTTATATACTTTCATCAACACGCGATCGAGTTCGTCGCCAGCGAGTGTGTGCATCTTACCACGCAAGGTTTTGAGGATGCTAGGCATCAGCAAGTCATGACTTCCCATGATGCCTCCACCAATAACGACAAGTCCATCCATGAGGGTAACGGCTACTCGAATGGCTTCTCCTGCCACTTCTCCCATTTTCTCAAATGCCTTGATGGCAGCTTCTTGATTGCCCTCTTTTGCTCCGTGAGCAATGGCGGCTATGTCCTTGGGTTCTAAACCGTGGTGGAGGTCACCAGATAACTCTCCATAGACTCGCTTCACTGCGCGAATGGCTGCGCCATCTTCTATGATGACGTCGCGATTGTCGGGATGGGGCAAGCAGAAAGTTTCTACGCAGGAGTTATCTCCGATATTTAGTTTTCCACCAATGACACAACCTATGCCGAGACCTGTGCCGAAGGTGTAACCAATGAGATTCTTGTATTGTTTCTTTCCGCCTTTGTCTGCAATGGACTTGTTGACTTCTGGCAAAACTCCGCCAAGTGCTTCGCCATAGGCATAGAGATCTCCATCATTGTTGATAAAAACAGGGATACCAAACTTGTTTTGCAAGAAAGGACCAAGTGCCACACCGTCGCGGAAGGAGGGAAAATTGGGAAGGAATCCTCCAATAATACCATTGGGATAATCAGCAGGGCCAGGGAAGGCGAAACTGATAGCAAGCGGTTTTTCAGAGAGTGTTTCGATCACACGGTTGAAACCTTCGACCATCGTGTTTAGACATTTGTCTAAATTGTCGGCATTGGAAGGTAATGTTACTGAGAAAGAGGTGGGTTTACCGCCTTTCATTGCTCCGAACACCATATTTGTACCGCCTGCATCCAAAGTCAGCACAGTACGATTATCTTCATATATATTCATACTTGATGTTTATCGTTGTTCTTTGTTTAATTCGGGAAAGAGAATGAAGTTATTACTTCGTTCTTAGCGTCGAAGGCTGTTTACCCCAAATCTGTTCAGAATCTAACTATCTACTCAGGATTATACCACACAATGGGTTTTGCTCCCATATAGAAAGTGAGTTTTCCTCCTTTCACGATGTCATTATATTCTATGTAAGGCTTTTTCCACACTTGACCATCCAGCGTGATTTTTTGGATATACTTGTTCTCTTTGCTGTTATTGACGGTGGTAATGTCAAATTTCTTCTTTCCGTCTTTGCTCACCACAATCGATACTTTGTCAAAGAGTGGACTACCAAACCAATACTGGTGGAAGCGGGTTCTACATTATAGAAACCCATCGAAGACAAGATGTACCATGCCGACATCTGTCCCACATCCTCATTACCGGAAAGTCCATCAGGCTTTGCTCTATATTGAGTTTCCAATATCTCACGCACTTTGTCTGCCGTCTTTCCTGGATTACCAGACATGGTGTAGAGATAGACAATGTGGTGACTTGGTTCGTTGCCATGAACATATTGTCCTATCATACCAGACATATCGGGAGAAGCTCCTTTTCCGAGATCTGTGGGAGCTTTGAAGAGGGAATCCAAACGCTCGGTCATCTTCTCTCTTCCTCCGAACGCCTCTATCAGACCTTTCAAATCGTGGGGAGCGAGCCATGTGTATTGCCAAGCATTACCCTCACAATAGTCATTGGCTCTATGTTCCGAAAAGAACGGATTGAAAGGTGTGCGCCAACCGCCATCGGCAGTGCGACCTCTCACAAACTGAGTTTCTTTGTCAAAGAACTTTCTCCAACTGTAACTACGATTTCTGAAAAATTGTTCATCGTCAAAGTGTCCAAGCGTATGAGCTGCATTGGCTACGGCTGCATCGGCAATAGCGTATTCCATGTCGTTGGCACAGGCTTCTTGATACAAGTCACAAGGAATATATCCATATTTCTTGCGCAAATCTTGTCCGCGCTCGTCAAGCATCACAGAAGCTTTACAGGCTTTGTAGGCTCTCTCTTTGTCAAAGCCATCAATGCCTTTGACGATAGCCTCAGCCACGGCAATCACACCTGGATTACCCACCATACAATCTGTCTCGTTGCCCATAAGATGCCACACAGGTAATTTTCCTTGTTCATCGTAAATATCGAGCATCGTGTTCACCATATCCGCACGCTTTGACGGATGAATGATGTAATATAAAGGCATCGCAGCGCGATAGGTGTCCCAAAGCGACATTGTCGTGTAGACATTGTGAGACTTATTGTAGACCTTGCCGTCAGCTCCACGATAGGCTCCATCAACATCAGAGAAGAGCGAAGGAGCAATCATTGTGTGATAGAGTGCAGTGTAGAAGATTTTTTGGGAAGGTGCGTCAGAAGTTTCGATCTTAATTTTAGCCAGTTCTTTGTTCCAGCGTTCCCAAGCCAGCTTTTTCGTCTTTTCAAACTCCCAAGCGGGTTGTTCCTTTTCCACTGCTTTCTTTGCTCCCTCCATACTTACCGCAGAGATACCCACCTTCATCAACACTTGTTCACCTTGTTCGGTGTGGAACGGGAAGCGGGCATATCTTGTCTGTCCATATTTTTGGATGAACATATTCTCACTCTTTGTAAAGGGTTTGGAAAATTCGGCATAGAAAAAGACTTTCTGCGCCTTCGCCCAGCCTTTAGAGTGACGCCAACCACGTATGCTATGATCGTCTACAACTTCTACGTGAGTATCTTCGGCTTTATCCCAGCATCCTCCATTCTCAAGGTCAAGCACAATTGCTGCCTCATCCGATTTTGGAAAAGTATATCGATGAAGCCCCACTCTGTCCGTTGCGGTGAGTTCTGCCAAAATGCCGTAGCGCGTGAGAGGAACACTATAATATCCTGGGATGGAAACTTCTTTCGAGCGATCGGCATACGACCAAAGTCCGCTTTCGGGTTTGTCCACTGTACCTCTTTCATACACAGACTTCCCAACTACCGGCATAACGGTGATATCAAACAGATCGCCGATACCTGTACCACTTAAATGCGTATGAGAAAATCCTATCACCGTGCTGTCTGATGCGTGGTATCCAGACGTCCAGTCCCATTCTTGTGGCACACTAGTAGGTCCCAATTGAACCATACCAAAAGGAACATTTGCTCCAACAAAAACGTGACCATGTCCTCCAGTACCAATGCGCGTATCTACGTGTTTGGCGTAAGTGTCCATCTTTGCATTGACACACGACAAAGCACTGCACGACAAAGCCGTCAACAGAGCAAACGTGCGGAAGCCTCTCATCACTTCTTTGAAACTAAATCCTCGGTTATTTTGCATAATCTCTAACAAATTCTTGATGTGTAATTCGGTGTTTCTTAATTTCCTGTTCCTTACGAATCACGTATTTCCCATTGATTTCAACACTGTCAAAAACAGGAGGGAAAAGCGTGTATTTCGGTTCACCAGGACAATCGGGATACATTCCCATCATACTAAACACTGCCCATGCAGACATTGCTCCTGTATCATCGTTCCCTGGTATGCCGTCAGCTCGCGTAGAATAATACTTTTTCAACAAAGTCTCCACCGTTTTCACTGTTCTATATTCCTCACCCTTAAATCGACTAAAGAGGAAAGGATAAGCTATATCGGGTTCATTTGCAGGATCATAAAGCCCTTCATCAAACACTTTCTGCAGTTTAGCCACAAAGGCTTTACTACCACCCATAGCCTTTGCCAGACCTTCTATGTCGTGCGGCACATAGAATGTATAGTTCCAAGCACTTCCTTCGTGAAATCCAGGAGTATTTGAGAAATCTGCCCCTTCTTTGGGATTGAAAGGAGAAAGAAATGTGCCGTTGCTGTTCAACGGACGCAAAGTACCAGATTCTTTACTATAATAATGTCTCCAACCTTTGGAGCGTTTCTATATTCCTTCGCATACTTCCTATAAGCAGCCTTTTCTTCATTGTTTGTTGTTTCTTCTGCCAACTTATCCGACAGCAAAGCCAATGCGTTGTCAGCCACATAATACTCTAAAGCATGAGAAACGGAATTATCTCCCGAAAAGTCTTGTGCAAAATAGCCTAGAGGGATGTAGCCTTTCTCAATATAAGGATCTACATCAGGGCGAATCTTGTTGTCTTTCCCCACAGTATTTGCCGATTTAAGACAAGCCTGATAAGCCGACCTGATGTCAAAGTCAGTAAGTCCCTTCAAATAGGTATCTACTATCACAGGAATTGCGGGATCGCCTTCCATCGTAAAGGTTTCGCGACCATACAATTCCCATTTGGGCATCCATCCCCATTCTTTATACATATCCACCATACTGCGCACCATATCGATTTGTTTCTCTGGATAAACCAAAGTGAGCAGTTGGTGCAGATTGCGACTCGTATCCCAAAGTGAGAACACCGTATACCGATTGTGACCTTTTGCCACTTTACCGATGCCAGTTTTCACCACTTCAATACCATTTTGTGCTGCATCTTGTCCTCCTTGCATCAAAGGATATTCTCCATTCACATCATTGAGCACATTAGGATGCAAGAGCGCGTGATAGAGTGCAGTGTAGAAGATTTCTTTCTGTTCCTCGCTTCCACCGCTCACTTTCACCCTTTCAAGCGCATCTTCCCATTGGCGATGCGCCTCAGCGCGAACTTGTTCAAAGTTACACGCGGGCTGCTCCGCTTCTAGATTTTGACGCGCATTTTCACAGCTTACAAACGAAACACCCATCTGCATGCAAATCTGTTCTCCGTCTTCAGCTGCAAAAAGTGAATCTGTAACCAAGGTCATCCCCAGCCATTTCGCGCGCATAATCAGTATAGACCTTATACTTTCCGGCATATTCGTCCCATTCTGCTTCGGCCGTCATGTTGGGTTGCTTCTTCCAAAAACCAGCAACTTGCGGTTTCTTGCTCACGCGAATCACAAAAATACTGTGGGAAAACAGATTGAGAATGATAACAAAAAGCCACCACACAATCTCATCCCTTCAATTTCTGTATCGCTAATCTTTCGGATGAGACCACCCGATTCGTTCGTGAGTCCTTGTCCGAGATTGACAATGATATGCGCCTTTCCCTTACGAAATGTATAGCGCTCGATGGAAGTGCGCATCGTTGCCGCCACCTCGGCCAAGATGTCATATTTTGAAAGTTTCAAGGCATAATAGCCCGGTGTTGCCGTCTCGCTCGTATATTCGCTCCCATACAACTTATAGTCTGTCAAGAGTTCTCCAGAAGTGGGCATTGTGAGGATTGTTCCCAACTCTGGACACCCCACTCCACTAAGATTGACGTGAGAAAAACCCGTGAACCAACAGTTGTCGGAAGTGTAGGGAGTAGACCACCATCGGCTGTCTTTGTCCCATTTATTTTTTTCTCCGAGCCAGTGACGTTGAACGGAGAAACGCTCATCATTCCGTTAGGACATACAGCACCAGGGTTAGTCGTCCCAAAATTGGACGACCCCACCCATGGATGCACATAGTCTGTCAACTTTGTCGCACTGGAAAAAGAGAGGAAAAAGTAAAGCTATTACGGCGACAAGAAACCTCATTTCTATTTCAATATGTTGGTACGTTTAGTAAATTCAATAATCTCGGGAATATATCCAAAAGCCAATCCTGTCACAGTGTCCGCACATCCGTAGTAGACGGCGATTCGTCCCGTTTCAGGATCGTGCAATGAAGCACAGGGGAAAGTCACATTGGGCACATCGCCTGCCAATTCATAGATTTCGCGAGGAGAAATCAAATACTGACCGCTTCTAGCCAACACCTTCCAGGGTTGTTCCAAATCCAAAAGCGCAGAACCAAAGGCATAGACATAGCCATTGCAAGAATGGAGCACGCCATGGTAGATGAGCAACCAGCCTTCAGAAGTTTCGATAGGCACAGGACCAGCACCAATCTTCATGCACTGCCATGCACTCTCTTTAAACTCCGCTGGCGCCATCACGTGACGATGACGTCCCCAAAATTCTAAATCGGGAGATTCGCTATAAAAGATATCACCAAATGCAGTGTGTCCTGTGTCTGATGGACGTGAGAGCATCGCAAAGCGTCCATTGATTTTCTTTGGGAAAAGCACACCGTTACGGTTGTAGGGCAAGAAGGCATTCTCCAGTTGATGGAAAGTCACAAAATCATCCGTCCACGCCAAACCAATAGTAGGCCCATGATGATCATTGCACCACGACACATAGTAGCGGCCATCAATCTCAGCCACACGAGGATCGTAGCCATAGCCCCATTCAGCCACCTCAGGTGCAGCACCTTCAAACTTGATGGTGTCGGGGTTCATATCCCATTTCAGGCCATCTTTCGAAAAGCCCACGTGCAGCGTCATTCTTCGGTTCTTGTCATCCACACGAAACACACCAGCATATCCATCCTTGAAAGGAACTACGGCTGAGTTGAAAATACTATTACTATCGGGAAGAAGATCACGTGGAATCACGGGATTTGCGGAATATCTCCACAAAACATCAGAACACGATTCGGGACGATTTTCCCAAGGAATATTGGGGAGCGCAGCTCCTGTTATATTAAGTTTACTCATTATGATAATTTAGTTTGTATTTCTGTCATTTTCTTCGTGGTCAAAGGATAGAAGAACAGGCACAAAGCACCTAGAAGTGCTCCTAACGCAGGAATCCAACTCATCAATGACTTAATAGCAGCCAATGTTTCCGGAGCCTGCACCGCGATATCCTTATTATAGGCTGCAAAAGCAAGCACCTGCAAAAGGATGAACCCACCAATTGCGCCACCAAACTTCTGTGCCATTGAGGAAGAGGAAAATATCAATCCTGTGCTCGCATTGCCATGTTTCCAAATGGAATAGTCAGCCACGTCTGCCATCATAGACCAAATCATAGGTGCGCCTACTCCGATGCCTATGCAAATGGCGATTTGACTAACGATGAGTCCAATCATACCGGCATTCGTATCGACGGGGAGGAACCATATCACAGCACTCACCACCGCAATAAAGATGAGAGAACCGAAGAAAGTGGTCTTCTTACCTACTTTTTGAGCAAGAGGAACGGCAAAAGCCACACCAGCCATCTGCGCCAATTCACCAATGGTCAAGAACACCGCGCAAGTGATGAGTACGTTCGTACCCAATATATTCGCAAAATAATAAGCCGCAGCCCCTCCACGAATAGAGCCAAACAACAACTGACCTATCCCTGCACCCAACAACAACCACCAAGGACTGTTTTTGAGCAAGTTTTTCATATCCTTCTTGATAGACTGCTTCTCCTTTTGTTCAGGCAATTGCACTCTTTCACGCGTCAACAGAAAGCACAACACAAAGAGAATGGCACAAAGTGCAGCAATGACTGTCACGATGATTGTCCACTGCATAGGAGAAGCATCACCCACCCCTTTGATGACCTTGCCAGCTTCATTGACTGTACCGATCACCTCTTTCTCAAAGAGTCCAAACAGCCCCATTGCTAAGAAACTACCGATATAAGCAAAGAACATACGATAGGACGAGAACACAGATTTCTCATTACTGTCTTCTGTCATCACACCCAACATTGCTCCATAAGGCACGTTGATGGCCGTGTACACTGTCATCATCAGCAAATAAGTCACATAGGCATAGACGTGCTTAAAGTTGTAGTCAGCATCAGGCGTATAAAACGAAAAGATTCCTACCACTGCAAACGGCACAGCCACCCATAGCAACCACGGACGATAACGCCCCCAGCGCGTACGCGTACGGTCGGCTATCAGCCCCATCACGGGGTCCGATATCGCATCATAAAGTTTCGTAATCAAAGCAGCATCGCTGCGTGAGCAGGCTTCAGCCCGAACACATCGGAATAGAAAATAGGGAGGTAGTAGGAAAATATCTTCCAAAACATACTAGAAGACATATCACCTAGGCCATAGCCTATTTTTTCACGGATAGAAGAAACGTTTTTATGGGTATTCATATTGGCTCTTATTTTCTAGACAAGCAAGAAACGACAAGCATCGGAAATTCAAGAAGCACGTGCACACTAGAATAAAATGGTAATGATTCGGTTTGATTTCCTTGCTGTGAAACAAATGCAGGTTGCTACTTGAACAATGCTATCGCAAAGATAAGAATTCTAGTGCAGAAAACAGTATATTTCTCGAATTCTTTTTCATAAAAAAATATTCCTACCTCGTTCTCTGCCCCACTCTGCCCTTACCACAATTCGATGATGCTGGCTAAGCGTTGCTCCAAATCTTCCGATGTCAGACGCAAAGTCAACGTACCTTTGTAGGCCACTGAGATGGTGCCAGTCTCTTCACTCACAATGATCGCAAGACAATCCGTTTTTTGGGTAATGCCAAGTCCCGAACGATGACGCAATCCCAAATTCTTCTGGATATTATCGTCGTGCGATACAGGCAGCAAACAAGCTGCAGCTTTGATGCAACTCTTGCTGATCACCATTGCCCCATCGTGGAGAGGACTATTCTTGAAGAAAACTGTTTCTATGAGACGTTGAGAAATCTTGGCATCAATCGATTCACCCGTGTTTATCTCGTCTTGCAAACTGCCCAGACCTTCCACTACAATGAGCGCGCCCACTTTCTGCCGCCCCATATTCAAACAAGCACGCACAATCGGCATAATGATTTCACGCGATGCATCGTTCTCTTTATCCCGGCGCATCCACTTAAACAACACCGTCGCTCGCTGCCGACCTATGCTCGAAAAGAAATGGCGTATCTCAGCCTGAAATAACACAATAATGGCCAGTGCACCCACATTCACCAAACGATCCAAAATACCGCCCAACAAGCGCATTTCTAACACTTGCGACACAAAAAGCCAAACCACAATAAACACCAACACCCCCGTGAAGATGTTCACAGAACTCGACTCGCGCATCAGGCGATACAAATAAAACAATAATAGTGCCACAAGCACTACGTCTAGCACATCCTTAAATCCGAACTCTAACATGGGTTGATTTCTTTAGCTGATGTTCTCCTCACTGCATAGCAGGGCAAACACCGTTATTCATTTTCAGCCGACGACCGCATCGCCTCGAGCAAACTACGCGCCTCAACAGCTGCTTTCACATCGTGTACTCGCAACAGGTGTGCCCCTTTCATCATCGCAATCGTGTGGAGCGCTGTCGAACCATTCAAGGCCTCTTGAGGTGTGGTTTCCAACAACTTATAAATCATCGATTTCCTGCTCAATCCGACCAAAAGAGGGGCGTGCAATTCGTGAAAATCTTCGAGTCTATCCATCAATCGATAGTTGTGCAACAAAGTTTTTCCAAAACCAAATCCCGGATCCACAATCACATCTTTGCCACCGGCTTCAAAAAAGCGTTGTTGCTGTCGCGCCAAAAATTCCAACACCTCAGCCACAACATCTTTATATTCGGGAGCCTGCTGCATCGTTTCTGGCTTGCCCTGCATGTGCATGATGATATAAGGCACACCAAGCTTTGCTACCACCTTCGGCATAGATTTGTCCAACACTCCTCCGGAAATATCATTGATGGCGTCCACACCAAAATGCTCCACGCATTGTCGAGCCACATCCGCTCTAAAAGTGTCTACTGACACATACACATCTGGTGCAACATTTCTCACAGCTGCAAGTGCCACCTCCAAACGTTTCATTTCCTCCAAAGGCGAAATATCATCCGCACCAGAACGAGAAGAATACGCTCCAACGTCTATCATGTCAGCACCTTCTAAAATCATCTTTTCTGCACGCTCAGCAATAACAACAGGCTCTGCCATTGGCGTACGAGATTCCGCATAGAAGGAATCGGGGGTGACATTCAATATGCCCATCACCCAAGGACGTTGCAATTCCACTAGTTTACTGCGGAAGTTTAAAGTGTAGTGTGGAGTTGGATACATAGCCGTTAAGTTTCCTGCAAAGTTACTTTTTTGTTTCTCGACAAACAAATAATTGCATTATATTTTTCTTTTTCAACAATAACTACTACTTTTGCACTTAAATCCATTCGTTCATGTCTATAGCAGAATTCTACGAACTCTATCTTCGTCACCCACACATCTCCACCGACACGCGCCATTTGGCGAAAGACAGCTTGTTTTTCGCCCTCAAAGGTGCTAGTTTCGATGGCAACCAATTTGCACTCCAAGCCCTCGAAGCTGGATGTGCCTACGCAGTGGTAGACGACATCAACATTGCCCAACAAGACAAACGTTGCATCTTGGTGGACAACACGCTCACAGCCCTTCAAGTATTGGCTGCCTACCATCGTCGACAACTCAAAACCCCGATTCTTCAAATCACAGGCACCAACGGCAAGACCACAACCAAAGAACTTGCGGCTGCCGTGCTCTCCGAGAGATTCAATGTGCTCTACACCGAAGGCAATTTCAACAACCACATCGGTGTGCCCCTCACGTTGCTCCGCCTCACGGAGAAACACGAATTTGCTGTCATAGAAACCGGTGCCAACCACATTGGAGAAATCGCATTGCTCAGCGACATCGTCGCTCCCGACTGTGGCATCATCACCAATGTCGGCAAAGCACACATCGAAGGATTTGGTTCGTTTGAAGGAGTCATTCAAGCCAAAACGGAACTCTACGAAAACATTCGCCAGCGCAATATGAAATTGCTCGAAGAGGTCGATGGCAATGTGCAGTTTCGCGAAGGTTCTACTCCGCTTTTCGTTTTCCTCAATGGAGACAACCCTCATCTCGCGCCACATACAGAAGGATTGCCCACACTCACCTATGGATCGCCCAACCACGGCTATGTAGTGGAAGGTGAAGTCGTGTCGTGCGACCCCTTCCTCACCTTCCGCTGGCGCAAAAATGGGGGACAATGGCACGAAGTGGCCACACAACTCATCGGTGCCTACAATCTCGACAATGCTTTGGCCGCTGTACTCGTGGGACTTACCTACAACGTCCACGTGGCTTCCATCGACAAAGCACTGCGCAACTACGCTCCTCACAACAACCGCTCGGAATATCGCAAAACGGAGCACAACCGCCTCATCATCGATGCCTACAATGCCAACCTATCTTCGATGCACGCTGCACTCCACAGTTTTGCACAAACGGAAGACGCCCACAAAATGATGATTCTCGGCGATATGCGCGAACTCGGCGATGCTTCTGCCGATGCTCACAAAGAGGTGTTGCAACTGGCGCTTACCACCGGCAGCCAGCAAGTGTGGGTTGTAGGCAGTGAATTTGCCCAAGCCCTCACCACTCTGTCTGCTAATGAGGCTGCACTGTTCCGCACCTTCCTCGATGTTGAAGCCGTGAAAGCCGAACTTCAAGCGCACCCTCTTTCCGATCAACTCATTCTTATCAAGGGGTCAAATGGCACGCGCCTGTTCCAACTGCCGGAATATCTCTAATCGATAACGAAATCTTTCCATCTCTCCCAACGATAAGATTTCATTTCAACAATAGGATAGCGTTTCTCTCCCAACATACGTTTTCCTTCTTTCCACATTTCTATCCTCCCAATGACTGTGTCGCAAATTCACTCCGACACAGCCATTTTCTTTTTGTGCCTACCTTTTTTTGTGGCAAGATTATCCCCAATCGGTCATTAGACTAGGATAGGACGCAACAACCAGCACAACGCATTGTTGCATTTCAAACGACGGCTTGTTTTAATGAAAACAACGTATCGTTTTATGAAAAACAACGTGTCCTTTTGATGAAAACAACGTGTCGTTTTATGAAAAACAACGGCTTGTTTTCAGCGAACGGTCGGAGGCAAAAAAACAATCTACGAACCACCCATCAAAAATAGTTTTTCGAAGTGTGAAAACATCTACAATCACCTCTACTCGCGCGCACGCGTACGCACGCATCACAGGACTTTTTGCTTTTTTGCTGTCACAAGTGTCACAGCACACATTGTAAAACACTATATTTCAAATCACTACAGAAAGTTGTAGACATATTTTAACAAACAAATCATTTAACTCACTCAAACAATGTCGATGATACCTCGAAAAACTTCCATTTCTTGTCTACATTTTCCTCTATTTCGAAGTCCTATTTTCCCCCATTTGTGACACTTGTGACAGCAAAAAAATCAATATCGCTGTTGGAAGGCGCGCACGCGCACGTACGTGAAAGGAGAATAGCGAACTTTCCACCTAATTTGTCACCCATACCAGGCAAAATAGAAAAGATGGAAAAAACTTTGTCACTTTTTCCTTGATTTTTCACTCATTGGGCACACTTCTACCCATATTGTTATAGAGGGACAACTTCCAAACAGTCATCGCAACAACCACAAAATCAGAACAGAAGGAATACTGTCTCTCATCAGAGTAGCAACAAATCACTACTCGCAACAAACTAAATGCAAAAACACAATCCCCCCTGTTTTTTTCTATTTCTATAAGAATTCGTATCTTCGCCAAACGATTATGCCCACTTGCTAATAAAGGCGAAAAAACTTATCTACTATAGATTCAAACAAAAAATCACGATAATGAAAAAACAGAACACTATCAAGTGCGCTGGCAAACAGCAATTGTTTTTGCTGGGACTCGGCCTTTTGGCTAGCAGCGCAGCAGCAATTCCGACTTTTGCGAAAAACACATTAGTTCGTCCTATTGCAGACAAGGAAACCACACAAGTTCAGGCCTTCACAACTTCACAAGAAGCGGAAACAGCCAACACTCCAAATGCGAAAAAGAACTATCGTTCTAACTATTGGTTTGTAGGCGTTGAAGCAATGTCACCGCTCACTTTTGGTACACTCTACTCTCTCACCAACCAAGGCCATCTCCACCTAGGATTCGGGGCACAAATCTCTGGAGGTTATCAGTTCTCATCTGTGTTTGGACTCCAAGCGGCTTTCGGTGCTGGAAAGAGCAGTGCATTTGCCAACGACTTCCAACGTAATTTCTACTTGGGACAGCACGACGCCTACACCTACTATCCTTACACCCAAATTGATGGTACGGTTTATCATTTCCCCGTTACCAACAAAGAGGGCAAAACGCTGATTGGCGAACAAGGCAACAACCCACAACAAGTGCAACTTGCAGCGACGCCTTTCCCTCAAATCAAGAGTAACATTTCGTTCTGGCAAGCCTCGGTAAATGCTGACCTCAATCTCACTCGACTTTTCTTTGCAGCTGTATATGAAGAAAAGCCCGTAGAACTTTGGTTGCGTCCTGGTGCCTACTTGAGTAGCTACACGGCAAAGGTGGTGCATCGTGAAACAGGCAAAGTTGTGGCTCCCAAAGTGAACAACACCCTCACCATTGGTTTGGGAGGTGATGTGGCCGTTCGTTTCAACCTTTCCCCACGTTGGGCTATCGATGTAAACAACCGTTTCATCTGGCAGCACGACCGCTCCATCGACGGTGTGCAAAGCATTCGTCGCGCTTACGACAGTTATGTGTGGCAACCCGCAGTGGGCGTGGTCTACAAATTCCGTAAAGCAGTCCCCGAAATGGCCTATGTGCCTGCTCCTGCTCCTGTGCAACCTCAAAAACCAGTGGTCAATCCACTCACACCAGAATTGGCAGCACGATTGCTCATTGGTCTTCCCGAGCGCATCACTCTCCCCGAAGCAAAACCTCGCAACTATTCTGCAAGCATCGCGCTCACCTATCCGCTCAACAAGACTTACATTGTGCGCAATCTTCACAACAACGCAGCTGAATTGGCTCGTGTGGACAATGAACTCCGCACCATCACAGCCAACAAAGACTACCGCGTGCGAAATATCCGAGTAGAAGGTTTGCTTCACCCGAAGGTCCTTTGGACAATAACTTCCGTCTCTCAACTGGTCGTGCACAATCTATCATTGACTATCTGGTGCAACGCAATCCTCGTCTCGACCGCAGCCAATTCCAATTGGGACGTGTGACTGAAAACTGGGATGGTCTTCGCGACACTTTGACCAAAAACCCAAACTTGCCTAGTGCAAACGAAGTTTTGGCACTGCTCAAGCGTCAACCTGACACTGAGATTGTGAAACAAGAAATTAAGCGCATCGCGGGTTATCCCGAACTGTTGAAGAATGTGTATCCTTATCTCCGCAAGAGTTCATACACCGTGCAGTTTGATGTGCGTGCGTACGCTCTCCCCGAAGCGAAGGAAAAGATGAAGACCAACCCTGAGAATGTGGGTGCTGAAGAGATGTATGCCGTGGCACTCGACTATGGTTTCACCACAGCAGAAGGTAAAGCTGCACTCGCCACCTTGCAACAAGTTCACCCTGATGCTCCTTTGGCAAAACTATGCCGTGCGCACCAAATGCTTGAAAACAAACAAAACGAGGAGGCACTCCGTTTGCTCCAAAGTTTCAAACTCAACGATGGTGCATACTACAACCTCTTGGGTGTAGCGCTCGCACGCAATGGACAATGGGATGCTGCGCGTCAAACTTTCCAAATCTCTGACGCTCCTGCAGCAATAGCAAACTTGCAAAGCATCACGGTGAAATAACAATCCTATCCCCTTCATTTTTGTTTCTTATGACGGGTATGCTTGGATTATGCAATTCAACCATAGCCCACAAGACAAATAGGAAGCAATAATCTACTTAGAAACAACATGACTAAGAAATCTCTAGTGGGTTGTGCTCTAGCTTTGACTTCTATGTTCGCTTTGCATAGTTGCTACAAAGAAGATGCACAAGAACTTTATCAGCGTCAGTTTGCTACTTCAGTGGCGATGGCTGACCTTCAAGAACAAGCCGATCGTTTCAACAAGAGAATCGGTGATTTGCAACTCACCGTCAATATGCTGGTAGACCGAGACCCTGTGTCGAAGGTGATTTATGCCGTTGAAAACAGTGACACCGTGGGTGTATATCTCACCCTAGGCAAAACTACGGTATATGTGCCTTTTGGACGCGATGGAAAAGACGGGCTAAATGGTAAGGACGGGCTAAATGGTAAGGACGGCAAAGATGGTCTAAACGGCAAAGACGGCAAAGATGGTCTAAACGGTAAGGACGGCAAAGATGGTCTAAACGGTAAAGATGGTCTAAACGGTAAAGATGGTCTAAACGGTAAAGACGGTCTAAATGGTAAAGACGGTCTAAATGGTAAGGACGGTAAAGATGGTATAAACGGTAAAGACGGTAAACGGTCTGAACGGTAAAGACGGAAAAGACGGAGTTTCACCAGCCTTTGATGTAACTATCGGCGGCGATGGCAATTGGTACATCAATGGTCAGAACACGGGTAAACCTGCTCGCGGTGCGCAAGGATTGGCTGGTACAAATGGTACAAACGGCACGAATGGAAAGGATGGTTGCACTCCCACCTTTAGCGCAGCACAAGACAAAGAAAACACCAACGACCCTCGTTTCTACTGGACGGTGACTTGGTGCGATGGTACTACGGAGTTCATTAAAGCCAATGGCGAGAAAGTTGTTGCCAAAGCACAAGATGGCACCAATGGTAAGGATGGTGCACCTGGACAAAATGGTGCTACTGGTCCTCAAGGTCCCAAAGGTGACAAAGGAGATAAGGGAGATAAGGGAGACCAAGGAGAAACAGGTCCTCAAGGTCCTCAAGGTGCCCCCGGCGAACCTGGTGTGATAAGTCCTATTTCCAAAGTCGCTATCAACAAAGAGGGTGATAAATTAACGATCACCACCACTTATCCTGATCTTCCCGAAGTGGTTGTTCCCATTGTTCCTGATTTGAATTTCGACATTCAACCAGAAAAGTCGAAGGATGCTACAACCAATGCGGAAGTAGCCGATCAGTATGCTCCCGACACTCGTGAACTCTCCTTTGCTCCTGGACAACAAATCACGTTTCCTTTCACCAAAGCAGACAAACTCACAGCGGTCTATTCTTCTATGCCTCTAACTGGAAGTACAAAGTGAATGAGACAGACAAGACCATCACAATTACGGCTCCTCCTTTGTCACGATTGGGTGACGTGGAAATTAACAATGAAGTGGTGTTTATGGCACGCGATGACAAAGGCAACACCTTTAGTCGCAACCTCAAGTTATTGCTCCCCAAAGGAACATTCATCAATTACTTCTATAACCCTCTCTCATCGATTCCTACACAGTCACCACGCAGTCCCTATAATCTATTTAATCTCAACAATCGTTCAGGTTTTGAACATAGTTTCGTTAGAATGGTTCTTGGTCCTGATGGCTCGTATATACCTCTTGAAGGATGGAATGATACAGAGACTTATAACATCCCTTCGGAACGCCTTACAGCATTTTTGAAAAGTATGGTTGCATATCAGCTCCAAAAGCCCGATACATACGACAATCAGCAATTCACGATGTTGGATTTCATCTACCACAAAGATTCAGTAGGAATTATAAGACTCCAAGGAGATGATTCGCAACCCAATGAAATGCTCCTAACAGTATGGCACAATGGTAGAAATGGTGTAATACGAACAACTAATACAGCAGCTTATTTTCACCCCATACCTTGGGACACTTATGTTGCACAAACAGTATTTCAAAGTAACGACCGTTCTGACTTCCAGACCATTCGTTTACACAAGGCAGCTCAACTCACGAAACTTTATATGGTCAATCCACACAAGTGGCTAGGTCTTCCAGCAAACGAAGCATTCGATGCATCTAAGGTTGTGCTTCATATCGCTTCTGGAACAAGCATTGATACGAAACTGGCGGTTTCTGGTGAGAGGGTTGGAAATGGTTTACTCTCTGTAACTCTTGCTAGAAATGCGGCAAAATACGATGCTAACACGCAACTTCTATCCGCCGAATTTGCAAGCTTCCCAACTGGTTCTTCCAACAACTTCAAGCTCTTGGTCGAATATACTCGTCCCAACGGAAGTGTAGTTCGTAAGGTTATCGCATCTGGAACGAAACAACATCCGAAGCAACAAATTATTCCAGGACCTGGTGGACAAATAGTCTTTAGTGTAGGCACTGCTGCATTCCGTCTCCATCCCACGCTCCCTGCTTATAGTTCTTCAGTGCAAACGATGACTAAAGATGGAATGGTGAACAGTACTTTGATTGATGACCAGCCCGACTACCTCGGTGAAATAGAAGGTATTCGCAATGTAGATCCAACGGTAGACGAATTCTAAACTACCTAAGATTTCATAGTATTCTAAGACTAAACACTTCAGAAGAGAGTGCGCCAATTTGTGATTGACACACTCTCTTCTTCTTTATACACTACGCTATTTTGCGCAAAATTCCGCTTATTATACCTTGAATAAAGGAAAATCACCTTTCAAACTGCATTTCTGCTCAAAAATTTGGAGGATAAAGAAAAAGTCGCTACCTTTGCACTCGCAATTCGGAAATAACCGATAAGCAACGTTATATCGCGGAGTGGAGCAGTTGGTAGCTCGCCAGGCTCATAACCTGGAGGTCGTTCGTTCGAGTCGAGCCTCCGCAACTACAAAAGCATCAATCTTCTAGATTGATGCTTTTTTTCGTGTACTTTCAAAAGCAAAGTGCAGAAAATAGACACAAATCCCCCATTATCTTAGTTTTTATTGCTAACTTTGCATACCCAATACACGACATAAATGCACAGTGACTGAGCCAACATTGGTTCACTGCACAGTCATTCGGTCATTAGTAATTTGCTCATCATGGCTCAACCCTATCTCATAGATATAGACCAGATTTTGCACAATAAGATGGGACGGAAAGCACGTTTCGTTCCAAGATTCTTGGTGCGCTATCTCAAAAGAATCATTCACCAAGAATGGATCAACGAATTTATCGCTAAAGAAGGAGAGATTCAGGGAATACAATGGTTGGAAGACTGCATGCAATATCTTGACCTCAAACTCAACGTGCATGGTCTAGAGCATCTGCCTTCTGATGCCGACGGTAGCCGCTTCACCTTTGTGAGCAACCACCCCTTAGGCGGTGCCGATGGTGTGATACTTGGTGCTATCCTTGGACGACACTATGACGGACGCATTTGCTATTTGGCAAACGATCTTCTCATGAACCTCACTGGTATCGCTCCCCTCTTCGTGCCCATCAACAAAACGGGACGACAAGGACGAGAATTTCCCAAAATGGTGAACGCCGCCTTTGCCAGCAACAAACATCTCATCATGTTCCCCGCTGGATTGTGCTCTCGACGCATCGAGGGAAATTCAAGATCTCCCTTGGGCAAAAACCTTTGTGAGCAAGAGCATCGAAAATCAGCGAGATGTCGTGCCCATTCATTTCGGAGGAAGAAATTCAGATTTCTTCTATGGATTAGCCAATTGGAGCAAGCGACTAGGCATCAAGTTCAACCTTGCAATGCTCTATCTTGTTGACGAACTATATCATCATCAACACAGCACCTTCGACATCCACATTGGAAAACCCATTCCATGGCAGTCCTTTACCGCGGAGAAAACTCCCACACAATGGGCTGCTGAGGTGAGAAATCTCATCTACACCCTCCCCTCTTCCTCCACACAACTTTGATTGTCATCAGACACTGCTGAACCCGCTCTAAGTGTTCAACTAAGCACAACATTCCAAAAAGGAAACACAATGTATCGCTGAATTTAAGCACTGCGCGGCGTTTCAACAGACAAAAATCCACAATATGCAACCCATCATCGAACCCGTATCTCGTGATTTGCTTCTCCGCGAACTCACTCCCGAGTTGCAGTTGCGCAAAACCAACAAAGCAGGCAACGAGATTTACATCATCACCCACCACAACGCGCCCAATGTGATGCGCGAAATCGGAAGATTGCGCGAAATTGCTTTCCGCGCTGCTGGAGGAGGTACGGGACAAGCCTTAGACCTCGATGAATTTGACGTTTGCGAACATCCCTACTATCAACTCATCGTTTGGAACCCCGACGCGCAAGAAATCCTCGGTGGGTATCGCTTTCTCCCTCCTAGCGACATCACCTTCCGCGAAAACGGACAACCCCTACCTCGCAACGGGACATATGTTCACGTTTTTCCGACAATTTCATTGAGAATTTCCTACCACGCACAGTAGAACTCGGTCGCTCTTTCGTCACCCTCGAATACCAAAGCACGCGCAACCTAGCCAAAAGCCTCTACGCTCTCGATAATCTTTGGGACGGACTCGGTGCACTCACTGTCATTATCCCTGATTTGAAATACTTCTTTGGAAAAATGACGATGTATCCCAGCTTCGACCGTCCAGCGCGCGATATGATTCTCTATTTCTTGCATCGACACTTTGGTGATCGCGATGGACTCATCACGGTAAACAATCCCGTACTGCTCGAAACACCAGAAGAAGAACTCAAAAAGATATTTGTAGAAACAGACTTCCGCGCCGACTATAAGTTGCTCAACAAAGCAGTGCGCGAACGCGGTTTCAACATTCCTCCTTTGGTAAATGCCTATATGAATCTCTCTCCAACGATGCGCGTGTTTGGCACCGCCGTCAACGACGAATTCGGTAACGTGGAAGAAACGAGCATTCTCATCGCTGTGGATGAAATTCTCGAAGACAAGCGCAAACGTCACATTGAAAGTTACGTCGATCCACAAAGTTTGACCGACATCCCCAAACTCTTTTTTGAGGAAACAAGATAAGCTGCACCACACAGCGCCCCCCAAAAGAAAAAAACCTAGAAATTCTAGAGAAACTAGAAGAACTAGAAACAAAGAAAGAGGATGCTTCCACAATGAAAGCATCCTCTTTTTACATTTAGTGAGAGAAACAGCAATCTGGAGCAGACTATTGAATCTTCGTCCAATACATACGCTTGAAGAAAGGTCCAAGTTTACCCTTCACCGTGAGCACATTAGGTTTGTCGAAATACATTTCCACGCGATATACCTTACCGCTCGTAGGATCGTAAATTTCACCATTCTCCCACGTGTCATCACCATCAAACGTCACTTTGTCCACCAAAACAATTTGGTTGGAAGGCGTGTTGCGCTTCTTGGGATCAGGATTCTTTTGGTCAGTGCGCTGACTACCATCAGGGTTTTTCATGTTCTCGAGCCAAACCACCTGAGCACGATAACCATTGCCATACTTAAAGATTTTCACTTTGGAATTGCGACCCTCTTTCACCACGTGATACAAACCGACAATTTTGTCAGCAGCAGACTGCGCAGAGAGAGTAAGCGAAGTGGCTAAGAAAGCCATAAACAAAAACGAGAGTAATCGTTTCATAGAGCTAAATATTGAATGAAATGTTGAGTGAAATACAGAACTAAACCACAGAGAAATGCAGCGTAGAGGGTAAAGTGTCGGAATCCTGTTACCAAGAATTTCCTGCACACCTTCTTTAATTCTGTGCAAAGTTACAACTTATCCGATAAATAGCACAAGAAGAAACGCAATAAAATGGAAGTAAGCGAAAAATAGTCGATGTTTTTAGGAGAAAACTTTGTGAGTTACAAGAAAATGCTTACTTTTGCAGCGCAATAAATATACTCTCTAATTTACAAACCCAAATTTATCGACATTTGAGACCCAATAAAAACGATAAACTCAAGCAGCAATATCGCGTCAACGAGCAAATTCGTGCGCGAGAAGTGCGTGTAATTCCTGAAGAAGGTGATAGCGTGGTGATGCCCGTGCGTGATGCCTTGCGTATGGCGCAACAACAAGGCGTCGATTTAGTAGAAATCAGCCCCAACGCAGAACCCCCTGTTTGTAGATTAGTGGATTTCTCCAAATTCATCTACCAACAGAAGAAGCGCCAAAAAGAGCTCAAAGCCAAGCAAGTGAAGGTGGAAGTCAAAGAAATTCGTTTCGGTCCACAAACCGATGACCACGACTACAACTTCAAACTCAAGCACGCGAAAGGCTTCTTGAGCGAAGGCGACAAAGTCAAGGCATACGTGTTCTTCCGTGGTCGAAGCATCCTCTTCAAAGAGCAAGGCGAAGTGTTGCTCCTCCGTTTTGCCAACGACTTGGAAGAATACGGCAAGGTAGAGTCAATGCCCGTGCTTGAAGGTAAGCGAATGACCATGTACATCTCGCCTAAAAAAGCCCCCGTGCGCAAAGAAGACATTGAAATCGACACCCCTCACGAGGTTGAAGCTGAAGCAGAAACTACAGCTGCACCAGCCAAGAAACCCCCAAAGTGAAGGAACGTCGCGAATACACTGGCCCCAAAGTAGAAGGAGAAGACTTCTAATCTAAAGAGGATAAAACCTCATACGAGAAATCAGAAAAGGAAAAACCTCATCTGAAGAATCAGAAGAAGCCCCCCTCCTCAAGGTCAGCTCACACAGGATAATCCAGACAAGAGGACATTCTCGGCGGAACTACCCCAGTTTCCATACATCACTAAAAAGCATCCGTCGAGGCGCTTACCCTTGTTTGTTTTATTATACGTCGCGCGTTGTGCCAGGTATGCGCAACCGCACACATTATTCATCATTTAATTCACAAACAAATGCCTAAAGTAAAGACTAATTCTGGTGCTAAGAAGCGTTTCGCCCTCACCGGAACCGGTAAGATCAAGAGAAAGCACGCTTTCCACAGTCACATTCTCACGAAGAAGACTAAGAAGCAAAAGCGTAACCTCGTACACGTTGGTCTCGTTGACAGCACTGACGTAAAGCAAGTTCGCGAATTGCTCTGCATGCGCTAATCTCTTTTGGTTTTTGTATCCACAAAACCTCTTACCAAAGTCATTTATTTCATCGAATGTCTGGCTCAAAAGCGCTGCACAACTAGCAAATGCAACTCACAATCACTGCAAATGCCAACAACGCGTAGCCGCCAGCAATCAAAAACAACATTACTATGCCAAGATCAGTAAATCATGTCGCATCTCGCGCTAAGCGCAAGAGAATCCTCAAGCTCACACGCGGTTACTTCGGTGCCCGCAAGAACGTGTGGACCGTTGCCAAGAACACTTGGGAAAAAGGTCTTACCTATGCGTTCCGTGATCGTCGCAACAAGAAGCGCAACTTCCGCGCTCTCTGGATTCAGCGTATCAACGCTGCGGCTCGCCTCGAAGGTTTGAGCTATTCTCAACTTATGGGTGGTCTTCACAAGGCCGGCATCGAGATCAACCGCAAGGTGCTCGCCGACCTCGCTGTAAACAACCCTCAGGCTTTCAAAGCCATCGTTGAGAAGGCAAAATAAGCCAGGCTTGGCCTAATCAATCAACTATTCCCAATCCAATCGAAAGGCGTGCTTCTACACAGAAGTCGCCTTTTTTTGTTGCATACTCGTTCATTACACCACCTTTGCTCACTGATAATCCCACCAACCTCAATCGGTAATTAGACCATTATAGCGATCCTGGTTATTGACAAGATAACTTCCTGTCATCTCTCCCATTAACAGTGGCACTATTCCAATCTAATGACCAATTTGGGATTATCCACAAGTCATCCCCATGTTTCGTTTTCAGCAATTCACCATCCACGACGACCGCTGCGCAATGAAAGTAGGCACAGATGGTGTCCTCCTCGGAGCTTGGTGCCAGATGCCCCCATCTTCCACAGACAGTACCTCCACCTCGCCCCTCAAATACTCGATGTCGGCACAGGGAGTGGACTCATTGCACTGATGTTGGCACAAAGATTTCCGCAAACTCACATCACTGCATTAGAGTTGGAAGTTGCTGCCGCCCAACAAGCCCACGAAAACGTCATTTCGTCCCCCTTTTCCACCCAAGTGGAAGTGAAGCAAGGCGATTTCCTTGCCGAAGATTGGTGTCCCCAAGCCACCTTCGATGCCATCGTGAGCAATCCCCCCTATTTTGAAGAAACACTCCTCTCTCCCAACCAGCAACGCGCACAAGCCCGCCACGTCCACCACGGACTCACCTTTGAAGCCCTCACCCAACAGAGCGCAAAACTCCTCAAAAGCGGGGGATGGTTGCAAGTCATTCTCCCCAAATCAGCACAACAACACTTCGTGCGCAGCGCACAAGACACAGGTTTTTCTCTCATCCACCAAACCGATGTGCACACCGTGGCGCGAAAATCTCCCAAACGCGTGCTCCTCCGTTTTCAACTCCACTACACGCAACCCAGTTCCCCCTCAGAAGCACAGCCCATCATTGGCGATTTTCTCCAAACCGACCACCTCATCTTGCAAGAAAACGGACAGCGCAGTCCACAATATCAACAACTTTGTGCCGATTTCTATCTCACACCAGAGCAGCTCAACCACCCTTCTTCCCCAACGGCTCCACAACAACAAGACATTTCAGCCCCACAATAAGCCATTAGCAAATAAACTCAAATCAAGTGAGAAAACAAAGCGAAATCTTGTCAGTTCGCGAGAAAAGAAGTAATTTTGTAGCAATATAATTTCAAACTCCAATCTAACAATCAATATGGAAAAAAGCGCATTGCAAATTGCTCGTGCTGCCTACCAGCCCAAACTCCCCGCAGGTCTTCGCGGTAACGTGAAAATCGTAGAAGGTGCACCCACCCAAAGTGTAGACAACCAAGAGGAAATCAAAGCCCTCTTCCCCAACACCTACGGTATGCCCTTGGTAAACTTCGAACCCACGGACGAGAAGAAGGAATATGCTCCCATCAACATCGGTATCATCCTTTCTGGTGGCCAAGCTCCTGGTGGTCACAACGTGATTTGCGGTCTCTATGATGGCTTGAAGAAGCAAAATCCCAACTCTAAACTCTACGGCTTCCTTATGGGTCCTGGAGGTTTGGTTGATCACAACTACCTCGAAATGACCGATGCCCTCATCGACGAATACCGCAACACTGGTGGTTTCGATATGATTGGTTCTGGTCGTACGAAGCTCGAAGAAGTAGCTCAGTTCGAAAAGGGTATGGAAGTGATTCGCCAACTCGGCCTCAACGCTATCGTAATCATCGGTGGTGACGACTCTAACACCAACGCCTGCGTGCTCGCTGAATACTACGCAGCTCAAAAATATGGTGTACAAGTGATTGGTTGCCCCAAAACCATCGACGGTGACTTGAAGAACGACCAAATCGAAACTTCTTTCGGTTTCGACACTGCTTGTAAGACTTACGCTGAAGTGATTGGTAACATCCAACGCGATGCTAACTCAGCTCGCAAATACTGGCACTTCATCAAGCTTATGGGTCGCTCTGCCTCTCACATCGCTCTCGAGTGCGCCCTCCAAGTGCAACCCAACGTGTGCTTGATTTCTGAAGAAGTGGAAGCTAAGGAACAAAGCCTCGACGACGTTGTCACCTACATCGCTGAAGTAGTGGCTAAGCGCGCTGCTGCTGGCAACAACTTCGGTACGGTGCTCATTCCCGAAGGCCTCATCGAGTTCATTCCTTCTTTGAAGAAGCTCATCGCTGAACTCAATGACCTCCTCTCTACTCCCGAAGCTGCTCAAGTGGAAGCTGCCGACCAACGTGCATGGGTGCTCAGCCGTCTTTCTGCTGAAAACGCTGCCATCTACGCTTCTCTCCCCGAAGGTGTGGCTAAGCAACTCACTGCAGAACGCGACCCCCACGGCAACGTACAAGTTTCTCTCATCGAAACTGAAAAGCTCCTCTCTGAAATGGTGGCAGAAAAACTTGCTGCTTGGAAGAAAGAAGGCAAATACACTGGCAAGTTTGCTGCACTCCACCACTTCTTCGGTTACGAAGGTCGTTGCGCAGCTCCTTCCAACTTCGATGCTGACTACTGCTACGCACTCGGTGCTTCTGCAGCTCAACTCGTGGCAAACGGCAAGACCGGCTACATGGCTATCGTGAAGAACACCACTGCGCCTGCTGCAGAATGGGTGGCTGGCGGTGTACCCATCACTATGATGATGAACATGGAACGTCGTCACGGCGAAATGAAGCCCGTAATCCGTAAGGCTCTCGTAGAACTCGACGGTGCTCCCTTCAAAGCTTTCGCTGCTCAACGCGAAGCATGGGCTGAACAAACTGCCTTTGTTTACCCTGGCCCCATCCAATATTGGGGACCCACAGAAGTTTGCGACCAATGCACCAAGACGCTTGCACTCGAACAAGCGAAATAATCTGCGGAAGCATCATCGCATAACAGCATAAACAGTCAAAGGGGTGCAAGCGCAAGTTTGCACCCCTTATTTTTCCTCCATGACTCAACAGAAACGCTCCACATCAACTAAGAGAAAGCGCACTTCAACTTCTAAGACGAAGAAGAAAAAGAATGCGCTCACCTGGGCTGAACGTTCCTTTGGACACAACTACAAACGTGTCTTTTGGATTGGGCTGCTCCTCGCCGCTGGAGTCTATCTTTTTGTTACCTATCATTACATCGTAGCCCCCACCTCCAACCTCTGGCAGGGGCTTTTCGGCTCCACCAAATACCCTGATGAATATTCCGTGCGCGGCATCGACATCAGTCGCTACCAAAGCGAAATTAATTGGGAGAAAGTGGCAGCCGCCAAAATCGACCAACAGCCCATTCGCTTTGTCATTGCCAAAGCAACAGAAGGAAAAGAGCACGTGGACAAAAATTTCAATGATAATTTCTACCAAATCGGTCAATACGACTTCATTCGTGGAGCTTATCATTTCTTTTCACCCAAAGTGTCTGGCGACGAACAAGCCAAACACTACCTCAAACAAGTACATCTCGAACCGGGAGATTTGGCTCCCGTGCTAGATGTGGAAACCAGTGGCTCACTCTCTCCCGAACAATTGCGCAGAGAGGTGGCAGAATGGCTCAACATCGTGGAGAAGCACTACCACACCACGCCCATCATTTACACTGGACTGAAGTTCAAAGAGAAATATCTCAACTCTCCTTCCTTCAACCGCTACCACTTTTGGATAGCGCACTATTATGTGAAAAAAAGTTGTCCTACCAAGGAAAATGGAAATTTTGGCAATTCACCGACCGTGGCAAGGTAAATGGTATTTCTGGAAATGTGGACCTCAATGTCTACAATGGTTCTTCCTACGACCTCCAGCAACTCACCATCGGTGACAACGAAGACCTTTAAAAACTTGTGTTTCCCCTATGACAAGGGCAGCTCACTTTTCATAAAACAACGGCTTGTTTTTCACAAAACGACGGCTTGTTTTTCATAAAACAACGGCTTGTTTCTCATAAAACAACGGCTTGTTTTTCATAAAACAACGGCTTGTTTTTTTCATAAAAACAACGGCTTGTTTCTTATAAAACGACGGCTTGTTTTTCATAAAACAACGGCTTGTTTCTTATAAAACGACGGCTTGTTTTTCATAAAACGACGGCTTGTTTTCCATAAAACGACGGCTTGTTTTTCACAAAACGACGGGTCGACCATCTGCAATAGAAAAATGCTAGCACGAACATTTTATGCAATCAATATGCAGATTTATCTTTCACAAACAACCTGATTTTACCCCCTTACCATAGAGTTTTAGTTTTTTGCTGTCACAAGTGTCACACTCTCGACGTAATCAACTATTTTTCAGAGCATTACACATATATCAGAAAATTCTTCCTTATTTCAACCGCAAAAACGCATATTCATCCCACAAACCGCATATAAATACAGTCTGGTTATAGCGTTTTCTGTGTGCATCTGTGGAGCACGTCAATCCCATTGAAAAGAGTGAGTGTGACACTTGTGACAGCAAAAAATCAAAACTACGGTTGGAAGGCGCGCGCGTTACGCGCACGTACGTACACGCGAGAAAGACACGCAAAAGCACAAACACACATCATCAACTTCGTGTTCATACTTTGAAACCACAAAATCTTACCCGTACGATCAAGCATTTTCTACCACTATCCCAAGAAACTTACGGAAATCGCTACTCAAAGCCTAAAAATTGTCTACACCAACATTTTTAAACGCGATATTTCTCACTTTACCCCTAATTCCACCCATATATAAATAGACAATTGTTCATACAACGGCAAAACGGAAGACAGAACCGCATACGAGTTCTTGGCAAGAGATAGACAATCGTCGCGAAAAAGGTAGATTAGCCGAAAAATTGCTGTCTTCAAACGAGATTAATTGAAAATTTGCAGCCTAGTTACCGAATAATTTGTAACTTTGTGGCAGCGTCAACACACAACGCTAAGTCAGAATAACGCCAAGTCAGAAAAAGTAGGATGTCAGCTCAAAAAACATTTTGCTATTTCTCTTTCGCGCACTCTATCAGAATCATCAAAATCAACACTAATGAAACGAATACTGCTACTCTTTGTCGCTCTCTTTGCCTTGGCTGCATCGGCTTGCACCAACTTGCTAGTGGGCAAAAAGGCTTCTAAAAATGGCGAAGCCTATCTCACTTATAGTGCCGACTCATATGGTATGTACGGCCGACTCTTGCACTACCCTGCCGGCAAACACGCACCAGGCACTATGCGTCGCATCGTCGATGGCGACACCCACAAATATCTCGGTGAAATTCCCGAAGCTCCCATCACCTACAACGTGGTGGGCAACATCAACGAACATCAAGTGGCTATCACCGAAACCACTTTGGTGGTCGTCATGAACTAGCTCCCAAAGACCCTATGGGTGGCATAGACTACGTGTCTTTGATGGCACTCGGTTTGCAACGCGCCAAGACGGCTCGCGAAGCCATTAAGGTGATGACCGATCTCGTGGCTCGCTATGGTTATTCTTCTGAAGGCGAATCTTTCTCTATTGCCGACCCTAACGAGGTGTGGATTATGGAGATGATTGGCAAAGGCGATGAGAAAAAAGGTGCCGTTTGGGTGGCGGTTCGCATCCCCGACGATTGCATCAGTGCGCACGCCAACCAGAGTCGCATCCACAAGTTTGACTTGAAAGACAAAAAGAATGTGATGTATGCCAAAGACGTCATCAAGTTTGCGCGCCAAAAGGGATATTTCAACGGAAAAGATGCCGATTTCTCTTTCTCTGCGGCCTACTCTCCTGCCGACTTCGGTAGCCAGCGTTTCTGCGATGCACGTGCTTGGTCGCTCTTCAACCATTTTGTGGACGGTATGGACAAATATGTGGACTTTGTGGACGGCAAACACATCGGCACTAGCGAGGTGATGCCGCTCTATTTCAAACCCAAAGCTCCACTAGAACTCTCTGACGTGATGAGAGCAATGCGCGACCACTACGAAGACACGCCTTTCGACATCACTAATAATGCTGGTGCAGGTACGAATGGTGCGCCTTATCGTCCTTCTCCTCTCACCTGGGAATATAAAGGTAAAGTATTTCAACGAACGTCCTGTGTCTACGCACCAAGCTAGTTTTGTGGTAGTGGCGCAACTGCGCGGAAATCTCCCCAACCCCGTGGGTGGCGTGCTGTGGTTTGCCAATGACGAAGCAAATACCACTCCCTTTGTGCCCATCTACTGCTCACTCACCAAAGTGCCTGAATGTTTCGATGATGCTACGGCCAACGACCACACGTTCTCTTGGAAGAGTGCTTTCTGGCTTTGCAACTGGGTGTCAAACATGGTGTATCCTCGCTACGAACAACTCTTCCCCACGGTGGAAAGACGTCGCGAGAGCATGGAAAAATATATGACCGTTGCGCTGAAGTCGGCCGACGCTTCACTTTTGCTCACCTTGAAAGAACATCCAGAGAGATTTGCTGAAGAGGTGAATGCTTATGCGCAAGATTGGTCGAACACGTTGATGACCGATTGGAAAGATTTGGGAGAATATCTGGTGATGAAATTCAATGACCAGGTGGTGAAGAAGAAACGCGCGATGGCAAATGGGAACTGACTCCCGATGGCATCTGCGTATCTCCCGAACGTCCTGGATATCCCGAACAATATCGAGGTGTCTTGATTCGCGAAACTGGCGACAAATACCTCGTTCCTGAAAACAAATAGCGGTGATGGAGAGCTTGCTCTCTATGGTCTAGCTGGAAATGCTGTGCAGCACATTCTTCACAGCATTTCCTCGCTCAGACAAGGCCGCGCATTGCAGCACTAACACGCTAGCCTATGAATCAATTTGCACCCCACGATTTCACCGACAAGCGATTGATCGCTGAGTTTGGATTTGATGCACAAGACATTGCTGCTGCCACACTGGACTTGGCGGAACAGGAGATTGGTCTGAAAGATTGGACGCCTTCTGCCGAAGATATTGTGGCTTTTGAACGTGTGCACGAACTCGAATCGCTCAACGAAGAGATGTTGAAAACGGACAATTTCCGCAATCTGCTCGTTTCGCAAGCTGCTGACATGCGCGTGGTGTTACTGCTCATTGCTGGCTGTGTGGTGATGATGCGTCGCGTCAAAGACACTACCGCAAAAGTGGCGCAACGCAGACTCTCCATTGAAGCTGCACATATCTATGCTCCGTTAGCACACAAACTGGGACTCTACAAACTCAAGTCGGAATTGGAAGACCTTTCGCTCAAATATCTGGAGACGGAGGCTTACTATATGATTAAGGAGTCGCTCAATGCCACGAAGAAATCGCGCGATGCTTATATTGAAAACTTTCTTGCTCCAATCCACACGATGTTGCAAGAAGTTGGACTGCGCTACCACATGAAAGGACGCACGAAAAGCATCCACTCCATCTGGCAAAAGATGAAGAAACAGAAGTGTGGATTTGAAAAGGTGTACGACCTTTTTGCCATTCGCATTATCTTAGACTCTGCACCAAGCAAAGAGGTGGCGGAGTGCTGGAAGGTGTTTTCGCTGATTACCAACAAGTATGAGTCGAACCTCAAACGTCTACGCGACTGGGTGACTGTGCCGAAAAGCAATGGTTATGAGAGTCTGCACGTGACGGTGCTGGGGCCTGAAAACAAGTGGGTGGAAGTGCAGATTCGCACGGAGCGTATGGACGAAGTTGCCGAACACGGTCTGGCGGCTCACTGGAGATACAAAGGGGTGAAGAGTAGCGAAGGGGGCGTGGACTCGTGGTTGGCGGGCATTCGCACCGCACTCGAAGAAGGACGCGACCCTCACGTGGACGACAAGGAGGGACTGAAAGAAAATTCCATCTATGTGTTTACTCCCAAAGGCGACTTGTTTAAGTTGCCCGTGGGCAGCACGGTGCTAGACTTTGCTTATCTCATTCACTCCAAAGTGGGCAACCGCTGTGTTGGGGGGCATCGTGGATGGCAAGAATGTGCCTTTGCGCCAGGTGCTTGTCAGTGGACAACGCGTGGAGGTGTTGCTCTCCAGCAACCAACAACCGCGCTTGGAATGGCTCAACATTGTGGTGTCGGGACACGCGAAGTCGAAAATCCGTCAGTCGCTGCGCGAAATTAAGAGTCGCGATAGTGCGATGGGGAAAGAGGTGTTGGAACGCAAACTGAAAAATCGCAAACTGGAGTGGGACGAGAGTATTCTCAATCAGTTGATTAAGAAGCTGTCCTACAAAGAAGCGGGCGATTTCTTTGCTGATATTCTCGAAAACAAGATAGACCTCAATGCCGCGCTCGACGCTTACGTAGAACTGCAAAAGCGCGAGGCTGGCGTGGCCGAACGGGCTGAAACGAAAAGTGCAGAGGAATTTAACTTCCGTGATGTGGTAGAACCTATCTCGGGCACGTCTGATGATGTGTTGGTGATAGATAGCAATTTGAAGGGAGTTGAATTTCAAATGGCGCGTTGCTGTCATCCGGTTTATGGGGATGAAGTGTTTGGCTTCGTGTCAGTATCGGGGGGGCATCAAGATTCACCGCGAAACTTGTCCTAATGCTCACGATATGCGGACGCGCTTTCCCTATCGCATCGTGAAAGCGCGATGGGCAGGCAAAGGGGGAAGCACCTATCCGATTACGCTACACGTGGTGGGTCAAGATGATTTGGGCATTGTGAACAACATCACCTCTATCATTGCCAAGGAAGAGCACATTATGTTGCGCAACATTTCGATAGAAAGCAATGAGGGTTTGTTTTATGGCGAACTCACGGTGATGGTGGACGACACAACACAACTCAATGGTTTGATGAAGAAATTGAGAACCGTGCGCGGTGTGAAAGCGGTGAGCCGATAAGTACAACAACGATGTAATGACCGATTGGGGATACCCCCCTATTCTAGGTGATAAAGCGCATCAACAACGATATAAAACAAAAAAACGCATATTTCCCTTTATCTTATACGATATTTTCGGGGTAGAATGAGTCATTCTTCCCCGAAATTTCGTATCTTCGCAAGCACGTTTTTGCCCGAGATGGGCAATCTTGTGAAATTACAAACTCAACATAGCAAAAAACGACCAAAAAAGTTTGGAGAATTGCTGAAGTTGAGTTATATTTGCAGCAAAGAATATAATCAAACAACACAAGCAATATGGAACAAGTAAAAAGAGTGTACACTTTCGGTAACGGACAGGCTGAAGGTGATGCTACAATGCGTGATCTCCTTGGCGGTAAAGGTGCCAACCTTGCAGAAATGAACAAGATTGGTGTGCCTGTTCCTCCAGGTTTCACCATCACCACCGACACCTGCAATGACTATTACAAAGTAGGTCAAGAGGAGATTATCCGTCAACTCACCGAACAAGTGGATTTGGCTATCGCGAAGACTGAGGAAAGTATGAACAACAAGTTTGGCGATCCTAGCAACCCTCTCTTGCTTTCTGTACGTTCTGGTGCTCGCGCTTCTATGCCAGGTATGATGGATACGATTCTCAACCTCGGTTTGAACGACACTGTGGCTGAAGGTCTTGTGGCAAAAACTGGTAATCCTCACTTCGTTTACGACTCATACCGTCGCTTCGTGCAAATGTATGGTGACGTGGTGCTCGGTATGAAACCTGAAAACAAAGAGGATATCGACCCATTTGAAGCTATTATCGAAGAAGTTAAAGCTATTCGTGGTATTCACCTCGACAAGGATTTGACCGTTGATGAACTCAAAGACTTGGTGGAACGCTTCAAAAAGGCAATCAAGGACGGCACTGGCCACGATTTCCCCACTGATCCTAAAGAACAACTTTGGGGTGCAGTTTGCGCTGTATTCCGCAGCTGGATGAACGAACGCGCTATCCTCTATCGTAAGATGGAAAGCATTCCCGATGAATGGGGTACTGCCGTGAACGTGCAAGCTATGGTGTTTGGTAATATGGGCGAAACATCGGCTACTGGTGTTTGCTTCAGCCGTGATGCAGGTAATGGTGAAAACCTTTTCAATGGTGAGTATCTCGTGAACGCACAAGGTGAAGACGTTGTGGCTGGTATTCGCACACCTCAACAAATCACTAAAATTGGTGCGCAACGCTGGGCTGAACGCGCTGGCATTAGCGAAGAAGAACGCGTGGCGAAATATCCTTCAATGGAAGAGGCTATGCCTGAAATCTACGCTGAACTCGATGCGCTCCAAAACAAACTCGAACAACACTATCGAGATATGCAAGATATGGAGTTCACCGTTCAAGAAGGTAAACTTTGGTTCTTGCAAACTCGTAACGGTAAGCGTACCGGTACGGCTATGGTGAAAATCGCAATGGATCTTCTCCACGAAGGTATGATCGACGAAAGACGGTTATCAAACGTTGCGAACCTAACAAACTCGATGAACTCCTCCACCCTGTTTTCAACAAGAAGGCATTGGCTGGTGCAAAGGAAATCACTCGCGGTCTTCCTGCTTCTCCTGGTGCAGCTTGTGGTCAAATCGTATTCCACGCTGACGACGCTGAAGCTTGGCACGAAGCTGGTAAGAAGGTGATTATGGTGCGCATCGAAACATCTCCCGAAGACCTCGCTGGTATGGCTGCCGCTGAAGGTATCCTCACCGCTCGTGGTGGTATGACTTCTCACGCTGCTGTTGTGGCTCGTGGTATGGGTAAGTGCTGCGTTTCTGGTGCTGGCGGCATCGTGGTAGACTACAAAGCTCGCACGATGACTGTTGACGGAGTGACCTTGAAAGAAGGTGATTTCATCTCTTTGAACGGTACAACAGGTTGCGTTTACGCTGGAGAAATTCAAACTGAAGCTGCTGAATTGAGCGGTGACTTCGCAGAATTGATGGAACTTTGCAGCAAATATGCAAAACTCCAAGTTCGCACCAACGCTGACACTCCTCAAGATGCAAAAGTGGCTCGTGACTTCGGTGCTGTAGGTATCGGTCTTTGCCGCACTGAACATATGTTCTTCGAAGCAGAGAAGATTGTTGCTATGCGCGAAATGATTTTGAGCGAAACAGCAGAAGGTCGCGAAAAGGCTTTGGCGAAGATTCTTCCTTACCAAAAGGCTGACTTCCTCGGCATCTTCCGCGCTATGGATGGTTTCCCCGTGAATGTTCGTCTCCTCGATCCTCCTCTCCACGAATTTGTGCCTCACAACCAAGCTGGGCAAGAAGAAATGGCGAAAGCAATGGGTGTGACAGTGGAATACATTCACCAACGCGTAAACAGTCTCGTTGAAGCTAACCCTATGCTCGGTCACCGTGGTTGCCGTCTCGGTAACACTTATCCCGAAATCACCGCTATGCAAACTCGCGCCATCCTCGGTGCTGCTGTGGAATTGAAGAAAGAAGGTCTTGATCCTCACCCAGAAATTATGGTGCCTCTCACGGGTATTCTCTATGAGTTTGAAAACCAAGAGAAGGTGATTCGCAAAACTGCGGCTGCACTCTTCGCAGAAGAAGGTGTGAGCGTAGACTACAAAGTGGGTACGATGATCGAAATTCCTCGCGCTGCTTTGACTGCTAACCGCATCGCTACTCGCGCTGAATACTTCTCATTCGGTACGAACGACCTCACGCAGATGACCTTCGGTTACTCTCGTGACGACATCGCTAGCTTCCTCCCCGTTTATCTCGAGAAGAAGATTTTGAAGGTAGACCCCTTCCAAGTGCTCGACCAAAACGGTGTTGGACAACTCGTTGAAATGGCTGTTGAAAAGGGACGTTCGGTACGTCCTGAGCTCAAATGCGGCATCTGCGGTGAGCACGGTGGTGAACCTAGCTCTGTGAAATTCTGCCACCGCGTAGGTCTCAACTATGTGAGCTGCTCTCCTTTCCGTGTGCCCATCGCTCGCCTCGCTGCTGCTCAAGCTGCTGTTGAGCAACTCTAATAAAAGAACTTTAATCGCAGGAGTTTCCCCTCTTCCGATTGAGTCTAAAATAAAACTTCATCTGCTTCTAAAGAGGCAGATGAAGTTTTTTTGTAACAATAATTTGATTTGGTATTTTCTCTCAATAGAGTGATTTTCCCCTAATCCGGTTCTGCGACATAGAGCAAGAAGGTGCCTTTGGCATGGACTGCAATGTCGGGACGAGTGGCAACGTTGAGAGTGCCTTGCCAAAGTTTGGTGAAATCGTAGAGCGGATACATCAAACCTTCTGCAGAAAAATAAGATGCACCGAAATTCCAAATCGAAACTTCCTGACCGGGATTTACAGACAAACGCTTGGTGTCGCAACAAGGATAGAAGGTGCCAAAGTCGCTCACCATCATCACATCGGCGTGCTCCTCAGCATAGTCCATCAACAAAGCAAGATTTGCCAAAGCATGATCTTCGCGCTTGCCTGTTGCTCCGAGAATCACAAATGCATCGCGTCTTCCTAACTGGAGACAATGATGAAATGTCTTCGACAAATCATTCGTTTCTTGTTCTGCAATGCGCACCACTCTATCTGCATAGCGTTCCATCACATTTGGAGCAATGGAATCACCATCTCCCACAATGACGTCGGGCTCAAAACCTGCTGCAACACAGGCATTGGCTGCGCCATCACAACAAGCTAAGAAATCGGCTTCACGCATATAGTGCAATGCGCGTTCGGTGGTGGGAAAAAGTCCGGAGGCTAGAATAACTGTCATAAATAATTATAGAAAAAACGTGTCTTTGAACCCAAACCGGTCATTTGACCGTTACGGTACTTATACAACTAATATATTAATGCTGTGGATGCAACCGATAGTGAGGAAGAGTTTGATGAGATTGACAAAACAGTTGCGTTGACCGCTACAAACCTTGCTGTTGGTGATGCAATTTTCGCCATTCTACCCATCCCACAACAGACATCACGAGATAGACGAAAAACAAACCTGCCCAGAAATAGTTGAGTTGCACGGCATACATCCCCACATATACCACATTGACGACAATCCAAATGAGCCAATTTTCCATATATTTTCGTGAAATCAGCCACATTCCTGTGCAGCTCAACGCTGTGGCAAAGGCATCCAACCACGGAGTGGGCGGCACCGCAACAGATATTCCCAAAAAGGTTGTTCCCAAAATCTGCTGCACATGACTCAAAAAAAGCATAGAAAACAAGCAAAAGAACGACTGAAATCACCAGCAAAATGGGATATTTCCGCGTTGGAGTGCGATAAATCAAAAATACTCCCTCGTCTGTCACTTCTTCTTTCTTAAAGAATATCGCCTCAACAGCCACATACAAATAGTAGGTAAACAAACCTGCCGTTGCAAAATTGCCTTGTACAAAATTGACATAGATGAAAGGCAGAGCATTGAGTGCAGACGCAATCCAAAATTTCGGACTAGCCTTATATTGCAAGTACACATAAGGAAAACCGAGTAGTGTGCCAATGAGCACCAAGGCTCCATTCACCACGCTATCGGGAGAAAAGAAGAGTAGAAAATCTTGAATTGTAGTCATATACAAGGGAAGAAAATCCTCTAGGAAGAGGGAATTGTCGAAAGAACAAGCTGCCACTTGCGGTCAGAAAAGAGACTACAAGTGGCAGAAATCATAGATATAATAATTGAGTATCCTGCAAATGTGTTGCATCATACTGACTGCTACACCACTCAGCAAAGTGATAGTGCAAATTCATTCGGAGTCTGCAACATACTGCTGTGCAAGTCACTCATTACGCATTAGAACTTCAAGGTGAGGTTCATCATAAAATTGCGTCCTGCCATTGGATAATACATCGAATAGCTCGTCACCTTGTTGTTTGCATCCAACGAAGTCACGGAATAACCATTCGTTTCGTACATAGCATTGAAGAGATTATAAATCGTTCCACCGATGGTGATTTCTTTGCAGCGACGCAACGCAAATGTATAGCTTGCATTGAGGTGCGACACAAAGTAAGCATCGAGAGAATTATCCTTCAGTTCGAGATTATCCATATATTGACGACCCACATATTGCGAAGTCAAACTTGCGGCAAATCCCTTAAGATTGTAGGAAATCACACTATTCGCTACTACAGAAGGAGAGAACGAAATCGTCGTAGTCTTCATTGTAGGTTGCGCCACAGACTTTTCCCTGTTCGCATCAGGTAAGTAAGGCGTGTAGTCCTTAATTTTGTTTTGACTCAACGCCACATTTGCGTCCCAACGGAAGTGAGTATTGGGTTTCCAAGCAGCGGCCAATTCCACACCAAGACGATAACTCTTGTCCACATTTTCAGAAATAGCCTCACCAATCTCATTCAAGCGACCGTTGAGCACAAACTGATTCTTGTAGTCCATGTAGTAACCACCCACACTCGCCTCCCAAGTGCGATTGGCAATGCGATAGCCCACTTCATAGTCCATCAAACGTTCGGCAAGTGGAGAACGGGCATTGTCAAATTCCTTCTCATAAGTGTTACGCGTAGGTTCACGATGCGCCACACTGAGCGAAGCATACGCCTGCTGGTTGGGAGCAATGAGCCAAGTGGCACCCACTTTGGGGTTGAAGAAATGAAATTCCTCGTTGGTGTTGTGCACCGCCTTCTTGTCTGACGTACCATCGATGCTATAATCAATGTTGCGATATTGCAAATCGGCAAGAGATTCAACTGATCGAACAACTTGTAGTTGGCACGCGCATAGATATTATAATCCAATTTCTTACCCGTGTTGTCGTAATATCTGCGCTGAGTGTCGAGAGTTCCCACGTAGTCTTTCACCCAATGCACTTCACCGAAGTGATTGTTGTTGAAATAGTTGAGTGCTTGTCCAAAACTAAAGTCGAAATCTCCATTCTTGTAATCCAAAGAGGCGATAGCTCCTCCGAAATTACCCTCCAGATTCTTGCGACGCACGATGTCAGTCTTAGAAATTTCCTTTCCATCAAGCACAAACGGTTTCAAACCAAAACTCTTCAGTTTCTTACCATTTTTATATTCCTCGTAATAGCCAAAACCATAGGTATAGTGCAAAGCGGCATTGAAATTCCAATGTTCGTCGATGCGTTGCGTGAGCAAAGCCTGCACGTGCTGTTGGAAATAATAGTCAATTTGGTTGTCGTAGAAAGACTTCGTCGCCTCGATATACCCATTCGGGTTGTAAGTGCGGTTCGTCTTCAGTTGTTCTTTTGTGATACCGTCCCACGCGTGATAAGTGCGTTCCTTACCTCCAAAGCAATCAATTTGAAGGTGGTGCCATCGTTGATGTAACCCAATTGCGCAAAATAAGAACCTAGGCGCGCACTACTGCGGTCACGATAACCATCAGAAGAAAGATAAGACAAACGCGCATCAAATGTCCAATGATTATTCAACAAACCAGTTCCCACTTTCACCGTATTCTTCATACTGTTGAATGAACCAAACGCACCTGCATACAAGGCATAGGGAGTGGCACTCAAACGGTCGGTTGTCATATTCACACTCGCTCCAAAGGCTGCCGCACCATTAGTGGAGGTTCCCACACCGCGCTGCAATTGGATGTCATTGACTGAAGACACCAGGTCGGGCGTATCTACCCAATAGAAAGTATGTGCTTCGGGGTCGTTGAGAGGAATTCCGTTGTTGGTCACGTTGATGCGCTCTCCCACCGTGCCGCGCACACGCAAACTCGTGTAACCGAAGCCGTTACCAGCATCAGAGGTAGCCACAACGTTGGGGAGTGTAGAAAGAAGGAAAGGAATATCTTGACCAAAATTCACCTTTTCAATTGCTTTCTTGTCCAAATTGGAGAAAGCAAGAGGAGTTTTTTTGGTAGCGCGATTGCTTACTACTTGGGCTTCACCCAAATTTCGCACGCGCGTGGTGTCAGCCTTTTGTGCTGACGCCATCAAAGCTGCTGCAAAGCAACTGAGGAGGATGGTTTTTCTCATTAGAAATGAATTTAATTACTACGCCGGCATTACCCGGATCAGTTATTTAGGGTCTGTTCTCAGCTCCGTAGTTATCGGGGCACCCCCTTAAATGCGGTGCAAAGGTAGCGAATTATTTCTAATTCTAGCCCATTACCGCAGTTATTCTACCTTTTTCTGCGATTTACAACAAGAAATTGCTATTTGAAAACAAGAATATAGTAACTTTGTGGCAACCTTCGTCCGATTATCATTCATTGCCGTCAGATTATCATTCATTCTCATCTACTCACAATTCATTCTCGTCCTCTCATCATTCAGAGAAGGAAATATCACGCACCTCAACTCTATTGACACTCACCTTCAACCATAGTCTGTGATATCTATGAAAAAGAATTTCTCCTCTTTCTCGCGCCAACAACAAGGATGGCTGCTCCTGGCCATTGCACTGGCCTGCGCGGCTTTGTTGAAACTCCTGGTGCTTCCGCTCTTTTCTCCCTCTTCTCCATCAACGGTGGTAAATTCTCCACAAGAACAACAGGAAGTTTGGCTTTCGAACAAAAACGCCTGCAAGACTCTCTCGACCGTGTAAAGAAATGGACTGCCGAACGCCAAGCGCGTCAATGGGCTCGTGAAGAAAGGGAACGCGCCTACCAACAACAACGCGCCATTTGGGATGCAGAAAAAGCGGCTCGCGCTGCAAAACGTGCTGCAAACCAGGCTCGCTATGACAGTTTGATGCGCAGTCGTCCTCAAAAACTTACTAAAGGGATGCGTCTTGACGCTAACACTGCTGACACTACTCAATGGCAACGCGTGCCTGGTATAGGCACTGCTTATGCACAAGCCATCGTGCGCTATCGTCAACGTCTTGGCGGCTTTGTTTCATCCACACAACTTCATGACATAGCTCAACTCCCTCACGACATCGATCGCTACGTCACTGTGGCTCCACACGCTGCGGTGCACCGCATAGCCATCAATCGCGCATCCTTCAAAGAACTTCTCCACCACCCTTATCTCTCCTACGATCAGGTGAAAGCCATCGTGCAACATCGGCAACGCATCGGCCCTTTGCGCGATTGGGAGGACTTGCGCGGAAATCCTAATTTCTCAACTGCAGATTTTGAGCGACTTCAACCTTATTTTTCTTTTTAGACTGGTGGAGGCAGGTTTTTCTAGAGATTCTAGTGGTTCTAGATGATCTAGTTCTACTAGTTCCTCTAGACATTCTAGTTTCTCTAGCTCCTAATTGCACACACCAAAACGTGAGCAAAAAAGAATGACATCCACCCACAGAGAAAGCCTCAAGAAGTAGCCATAAACTGCATAAAGCAACAAGTACCGAGCAAAAGTTATGTTAAATCTATCCACATTAATGAGATTCTCCAGCATCAAAATGTGCTTTTATCTCAAAATTCATTATTTTTGCAAGTATGAAGAAGAGAACAATTTGGGGCATTGCCATCGCCATGGGCATCGCACTTGCAGCACTCATCGGCACGCAGTTCTACTATCTCAACGAGGTCGTGGAAACTCGCCGCAAGCAGTTTGACGAAAACGTGAAACGTGCGCTCTATCAAGCTGCCCGCAATTTGGAACTTCGCGAAGTGCAAGACAATCTTGAAAAAGAATTGGATAGCAATGGAACCAAGCACAGTCAGTTTCAACAAAAGAATGTTGCAGAAACAGCCAAAGCTCTTCAACTTGCTGATGCCACCGCCGATAGTGCGCAGAGATGCAGTGCTTATCCCACTCCCATTCGCCTTTCCGACAGCACCGCCTTCTCCTCTGTAATGACCGAGAAACTGCGTCAACGGTTTTTACACCAAAAAGACTTGCTCAACGAGGTTGTCTGTAAATGTCTCTATATGTCTGAGGATCGTCCCTTGGAACAGCGCATCCGACGCAGCGACGTAGACAACGCACTCAAAACAGAACTTCAACACAACGGCATCGATTTGCGCAAAGTGGGCTATCATTTTCAGTTGCTCACCGTAGATGGACAAGAAGTGCAACGATGCCCCGACTTTTCCTCTTCAACCGACGAAGCCGTCTATCGCGAACCCGTCTTCGAGCACGGTTCACCTGCCCATATGGGTTTCTTGGTCGTAAGATTCCCAGGTGCCAATGAATTCATCAAAAGCTCCACAAAATTCGTTTTCCCCTCCATCGGGTTTAGTTTTTTGGTGCTTGGCATTTTCATTTTCACCATCTACAGCATCTTCCGACAAAAGCGACTATCGCAGATGAAAACTGATTTCATCAACAATATGACGCACGAACTCAAAACTCCCATCGCGTCTATTTCGTTGGTGTCGCAGATGTTAGCAGACGAATCAGTACAATTTAGCGAAGAAACACTACGTCGCAACTACAAAGTGATTAGCGATGAAACGAAACGACTGCGCCTACTCGTGGAAAAAGTGCTGCAACTCTCGATGTTTGACAATGCGCAAGCCGCAAATTTCAAATTCGACGAACTCGATGCCGACACCGTTGTAGCAGAAGTGGCCTCCACCTTCCAACTCAAAGTAGAAGCCGCTGGCGGAAAACTAGAAACACTCCTCGAAGCAGAAGATCCCATCATCTTGGCCGACTCTATGCACTTCACCAATTTGATCAACAATCTTCTCGACAATGCCCTCAAATATAGTCGTCCCGACGTTCCACCTCACCTCATCGTCAGCACTCGAAATGTGGGAAAGGCACTCAAAATCAGCATAACAGACAACGGACTCGGCATCAAGAAGGAAAATCTAAAACGCATCTTCGAAAGATTCTACCGAGTGCACACGGGCAATTTGCACAACGTGCGCGGAGTAGGCATCGGACTCGCCTATGTGGCAGGCGTGGTGAAAGCCCACAACGGCACCATCACCGTGGAAAGCGAATATGGCAAAGGCACCACCTTCAACATATCGATTCCCCTTCTTTCTCCCTAGGCTTCTGCGCTAACAGCACCTATTTGCGACTAACATTTGTGGCCAATATTCAACGACAATAACACTCGCTTCATTCATTTTATCAACTGGACAAAGAAATGTCCAACATTGTGGCTAATCCCACAACAAACAAGCAATTATTCACCTATAAAACCCATACAACTATGACACTGGACGGAAAAATGAGAATCCTCCTTTGCGAGGACGATGAAAACCTCGGTATGCTCCTTCGCGAATACCTTCAAGCAAAGGGCTATGACACCGTGCTGTGCAGCGATGGTGAAGAAGGCTATCGCGAATTCGTGCGTAGCAAATACAATCTCTGCGTATTCGACGTGATGATGCCCAAAAAGGACGGCTTCACATTGGCCAAAGAGATTCGTATGTCCAACTCCGAAGTCCCCATCGTGTTCTTGACAGCAAAAACACTCAAAGAAGATGTGTTTGAAGGCTTCAAAATCGGTGCAGACGACTACCTCACCAAGCCTTTCTCTATGGAAGAATTGACCTTCCGCATTGAGGCTATCTTGCGTCGTGTACGTGGCAAGCGTCACCGTGAACGCACGCAATACACCATTGGTTCGTTCTTCTTCGATGCACAAAAGCAAACGCTCACACAAAATGGCGAAACGAAGAAGCTCACCACCAAGGAAAGCGAACTCCTCGGTTTGCTCTGCGCCCACATGAACGAAATTCTTCAACGCGACTACGCGCTCAAGAAGATTTGGATCGACGACAACTACTTCAACGCTCGCTCTATGGACGTTTACATCACCAAACTTCGTAAACATCTCACGGGCGATCCCGATGTGCAAATCATCAACATCCACGGCAAGGGCTACAAACTCATCGCCCCTGAATTGGAAGAAGGCAACTAATCGCTTCAAAAGTGAACCTAGGCTGCACCAGAACATTTGTTTTGGTGCAGTTTTTTGTGCAGCCACGCAGTCTAGGCAGAAAATAGTGGCTTTACTCAGAACCTTCTCATAAACCGCCTCCACAGAATTTTCCCTTTGAAAACACACCACAGGCACGTTGACAAAGTTTGCAACGCAGGTTACGCGAATGCTCGAAACCCAGAAAAGAAACATCAGAAAAAGAAGATACAACATAACAAAATCAAGATGAGAATGAAAAACTAAAAATGATAGCCGAAAATAGAACATCGAAAGCCGAAAAGCAAAAGACTACAATAAACAGTACAACAGTTCTCACTCACGGTATCCACCAGGGCAAAATTGAGCACTCGCTCTATAAGTATATGGATGGATAATGGCACAAAGAGGGAAAAAATCGCAGAAAAGTGCTTTTTTATTTCCACAAACCTTTTATTTTGCAACACACAGATAACAAAACGACCAGTCACAATCAATCATTTGATGCAGAACTGGGGGAGAAACTCGTTTTTACAGCATCTCCTTTTGAGATTTGATAGAGATGACCGATGGTGTGCAACAACATTCGTGCTTTGTCCTAGCCTTTACCGTCGCCCTATCGCGTGCATTCTCGCACGCATACGCATACGCATACGCACGCGTTTCAACCGCAGTTTCATTTTTTTGCTGTCACAAGTGTCACACCACCTCCTCACAAGCCGCTCATTTACTCGCAAACAACACGTCGTTTTCTATAAAACAACACGTTACTTTCACCAAAACGACACGTCGTTTTCTATAAAACAACACGTTACTTTCACCAAAACAACACGTCGTTTTCTATAAAACAACACGTTACTTTCACCAAAACAACACGTCGTTTTCAACAAAACAACACGTTACTTTTCCGTCCAAATGAAGCAAATCGCCCTAGCAAAAACAGCAGAACCTTAAATTATATGTAAAACCCACTATAATCCACAGTCAATCAGATCGTTACACAAATGCGTGTGACACTTGTGACAGCAAAATATCAAAAACTCTGTGTAGGGCGCGCGCACGCGTACGCGCGAGAACGAAGGGAAAACATTTTTTAGCATCATTTTTCGACCTACGATGCAGAAACATCCGCTCCCTACTTTTGGCTCATCATTGACATAACTTTTGCGTCGCGCTTACACAGCATTTTACGAAACTATTTAGCGAGGCTTCCGTAATTTTCATTCTCTTCTATCGCAATTCTTTCTCATTCCACCAAAGAAAAAGATGAAAAACAATAAATCTACATAAATACATCATCAAAATGGCAAGTCTACTTGGCTAAATCAGGGATTATTTCTATATTTGCTCTCGGAAAGTTATTTCTTAGTCAATGGACAGCTTATCTTTCATGCTGGTACAAAGACTCCTCTCATTCATCTAACAACAACCCTCGTTTTCTCCCTACAAACACTCGCCATCACTCGCTTGACTGACGCTCTATTTGTTTTGAGTCACCCAATCTCCTCTCCCCTTTATGAAACATTCTACTAAAATGCTCCTTTCCGCCTTGTTGCTTTCGGGCATGGCAGTGCCATCTGTCAGCTTTGCTAGCAAGGCGAACGTTGAGGCTCTACTGCAAAAAGGCGGTCTGTTTATGTTCAAAAACAGACGCTCTGGCTTTTATGCCAGTGTCAATGGCTCAACAAATGACGTCGTAGGTGCATCTAAACGCTCCGGCAACGACATTTACAGTCAGATTTGGATTGTCAAACCAATGATGCCAGGACACTACTATGTGAGCAGTGCGCTCAATTTGAACTACCTCACCGACAAACCCGAAAAGGTGTCGGGCAATATGCTACCATTGCACATCTTCTACAGTGGCGGCAACGCAAGCGACAAAAGCCAACACGAACTATGTGACAATTTCGTGGAGCAACAAAGCCGAAAAATACGAAAAACCCCAGCTTCAGCGATGCTAACGACAAAACCAGTCTGAACGAAAAGTTCGACCACTATATGGCGGGTTGGCACGCTAACCGAAAAAGCAACCCCCGACGAGGGTTCTGACTGGGAACTTATTCCTGTCACCAACATCACCACCGAACAAGTGCGCGCCAATGTCGTCAAAACTTTAGGGGTGACAGAAAAGGTGGAAAATGGCTGGTACTATCTGCAAAAACATCGGCGTGGGTGTCAATCTCACAGCAAGCCTTACCTCTCCTAGCACCACGGGTATGCCACAACAAAACAATGACTATTCGCAGTTGTGGTATCTCACCAATGTTAATGGCAGATACACCATTAAGAATGCCCTCAACGAACGCTACATCATCGGAGTGAATGGCGCAAATCAGAATTATCAAACTGGTTCTACTCAGTCTACCTTTGCCTTCAACAGCACAGGCGATACGTATGCTCCTTCTTTCTACATCAAAGACCAAAGCGGTGTGGTGATGAACATCAATGCAGGGAGCAAAAACGTCTTGTCGTGGTACGAAGAAGATCCTGCCTCTAAGTGGTATCTCGTTCCTGCCAAGGTGGACGAAACAAAATTGGCTGAAAAGCGCGGCAATGCCTCTGAACTGAAAACCATTAGCAGCTATGGTTCGAGATATAACGAAGTGCTCGACAAATTCTTCAAAGACAAAGCACGCACCACTTTGAAAGATGAATACGCTTCTCTTTCAGACGAGGCACTCACCAAAGCGCTCAACGAGACTACGGCTGAAATTATGGCAAAATTTCCAGCAGCTCCCAAAGAATTCCCAGCAACTCTCGCCAAGGTGGTGCTCAAGGTGAAGAACAACACTTGGACGCACCGAGAAAAAGAATTCCGTGTCTACGACTACAAACCTTATTCTGATCCCAATAAGTGGAACGCAGATGAATTTGTGGGCACTGGCTATCAATTCAGCCCTCAAACAGGACCTACGGGTATCAGTGTGGAACGTGGCGAACCTGTTATGCTGTTTGTAGGTGCACAATCACTGAAAGGCAACACGAATCTTAAAGCAATGGTGTGCCCCGAAATGAACGTGACTGGTCCAACCTACGACCTCAAACCTGGCTTCAACTTGATAGTGGCTGACGAAAAAGGGCATCTCTTTATCGACTACCGCATCACAAGTGTAGGCACGCGATTGGCCACTGTTCCTTCCATCCCCATTCACATTGAAGGCGGACGCGTCAATGGTTATTTCGACATCACACGCGGACACACCAACAAGGACTTTGAGGATATGGCAAGAACCATCTTCAAAGATCCCATTGTGCACTTGAAGAACAAATGGTATCAATTTAATGTGCACCTCAATGACGTGAAACACGAACACTATGAATCCCTTAAAGGACTCAGAGGTGGCGCAAACTTTGTTTATGCCGATGGCGTTCCTGCTGGTATTCAAGGTGTACTGCAGCGTTGGGACACTCTCGTGACAGTGGAACACAACCTTATGGGCATCGACCAATATCTCGATCGCTTCAACTGTATGCTCTCTGCATCAGCATCTTCTAAAGGTAACCCCTACGCCTCTACCTACGGTACATATTACCCTGGCACTGGCGACTATCTCAATCAGGCTAAGTTTACCCAAGGATGGGAAAACGATGAAGGTGCTCCTATCTGGGTGGTGGCACACGAAACCGGACATATTCACCAAAAGCCATCAATATGGCGGGTGACACGGAAATGTCTGTGAACTTCTTCTCACAAGTCTACTCTTGGTATCGTGGTAGCAACGTGGGTCGCGGTCGTCCGCTCTCTAACCCCATTGAGTCTTTCCACAAAGGTCAGTTCCGCGATGAATATGAGATTTGGATGCGCTCTCGCTTGTATTTCCAACTCTGGATGTACTATCAATTGCAAGGACATCATCCTAACTTCTTCCCCGAAGTGTTTGCACAATTGCGCAAGACTCCAATGAGATACTCCACTGACGAAAAGAATCCTATCAGCGGCCTCGAAAACTACTTGCGCTTTGCTATGGTCTGCTCTGACGTGGCAAAAGAAGACTTGAGCGAATTCTTCGATTTCTATGGTTTCTTCAAACCAGTGAAGAACCACAACACAGGCGACTACCACTCCAACTGGTTCACCACCACGCAAGCTGACATTGACAAGACACTTGCGCACATGAGAAAATACCCTAAGGCTCACCCTGGTATCATCTTCATCGACGAACGTATCGAAAGACTTCCTGCCATCTATCCTGGAGCTCCTAAGGGCGCATTCCGCGTAGCAACTTCTCCTGATGCGACTCCAGCTGATGCAAAAGAGGTAGGTGACGTTGGTTTTGTACGCCACTTCACCAATGACAACGAAGCTCAGGCCTACAAAACTAAGATCAGTGGCAACCACATCACTGTGGATCGCCAAAGCGGTAGAGGTGCAGTAGGCTTCAAGGTTTACGACTTGAAAGGTAAGTTGAAACGTGTGTCTAACACCTTTAAATTCGACATCCCTGCAGATCTCGTAAAAGCTGGCTACTATATGACGATTGCTCACGGTAACGGTAAGGAATCTATTGCACTCGACCCCAATGGCGTTGCGAAAAATTTCGTATCAGAAGACAGACTTCTCACAGGCATCTCTTCTGTCACCGTTGAAACAGACAACAATGCTGCCACTGAAACTTACGACCTCTCTGGTCGCAAAGCTGAGGCGCAAAGAGGTGTGGTGATTGAAAATGGTAAGATTGTGATTAAGTAATCACTACTCTATTCCACTTCATCTCTATTTCACCATTTCTCTACTCCACCTATTTTCTATTCTACGTTCCAGTTAAGGAGGTGTTGCAAAACTCGTTTTTGCAGCACCTCTTTTAACGTCCTATCATTCTCGAGAATAGTCCAAAAGCGTGCAAGTCCCCAATATAAGTTCAACCAATACGTTAAAATATCCTCAATGGGGGGGGGGTGAAGTGGAAAATAATTCCTACATTTGCTATCACGTAAGCTCCATCATTTTGATTTATAATTGCACCACATAAAGAAGCATTGAAGTTTACACAAAAAAAGGGACACTATCCAACTATTAGAGGGTAAGTACCAAAAGTTTGAAAGATACAATGCAATCAAAACAGATTAACCAAATACCTTTATGAAAAGAGTTTTTGCTTTCATCACACTTTCTTTGTACATCATTTCTTTGCTGGCAAATAACATTAAGGGGACTATGCGAGGAGCGAATAATACGCTACTCACTGGGGTAAATATCACAGTACTCACCTTGCAAGAGGGACATATCGTGGCAGGGGCACAATCGCAGGCAGATGGTTCATTCATTGTGAAAGGGATTTCTGTCGGCAGATATAGTCTTGTATGCTCCTATGACGGTTATGCTGACTATACAGCAGAAATCGAAGTAAATAAGGACGACAATTTATCCTTAGGAACACTGGTAATGTATCCTAAAGGAGTACAGTTGGAAGAGGCTGTCGTAGGTATTCATCGTAATGTATTTACAGCCAACAAACAAACTCTTTATCCCTCTAAACAACAGGTCGAAACTTCGAATAGCGGTCTAGAATTATTACAAAAACTTCCAATCCCACTATTGGAGGTTAATCCATTCTACCGTTCTATCACCTCTCTTGACCCCTCTGGTGACGTGGCTACATTGATTAACGATATTCCTGCAGATGCCAATGAAGTAGTAGCACTTGACCCCAAGCAGATTCGCCGCGTGGAAGTCATAAGAAAACCTGGTACGAAGTATGGTGATCATCTTGCAATGGCTATCAATATAGTGCTTAAACAAGCTAGAAATGGTATCTCGTTGGGAGTTAATACAACCAACTCCACTCTGCTCAAGAGTGGTAGGAACAATGCTTTTGCGACTTATACCCGTGAACACTCTCAATTCAGTATAAATCAAAATGAGGATTATCAAAACTATTCTCACCAAGAAACAGAGGATTTTCGGCAATACCTTCTACCGAATGGTAATTGGCACAAGGTTGAACAGCAAAGTCTTTCAAGGCGTATACTCTCAGCCACACACGGGACAACTCTTAAGTATAATTTGACACAACCAGACAATTTGGTGCTTCAAGTACAAGGGTATCTCACTTTGCAACGTACCCCCAAGAGTGAAAACTCATTCATCGTTCGTGAAACAGGAAAAAACGACTATACTTATCGTACCCAGAATCTCGATGAATATAATTCTCCTGCACTCAACTTGTACTTTAAGAAGTATCTGCCGAGTGAACAACAACTTGTGTTTAATGCAGTGGGCACATCCATCAGCTCTCACTACTATTATCGTTCCAATCAAGAGGGAAAGGAACAAACTAATTATGGCGTAGAAGGTCAGAAGGTGTCAGTTATTGGTGAAGTGAAGTATAGCAAAGATTTCGAATGGGGGAGTTTGACCTGTGGTACGCGTTCTTTTTATGAGAACACAAACAACCATTACATCGGTAATATGACTCACGAAGGAAAGATGATAAATCTCAATTCTAAAGCCTATGTTCAACTAAATGGTCAATGGAAAAAGCTCTCAGGCAGTACAGTTTTGGCAATAGAGGATCAATATTATAAACAAAAAAGCGACCACTACCACAAGCAGATGTTTAGTCCAAGCGCTAAGTTAGATTATTACATCAATCAATACTTGAGTATGGGATACGATTTTAATCTTGCTTCTCGTCTTCCCGAACTGAGTAATATGAATGATGTGGCTTATCAGATCGACCAATGGGAACGACGCGTTGGAAATTCGCAATTAAAACCTTTTAATCACATTGAGCATTCACTCAGAATGGCTTATTACAACCAAAAGTATTATGCAATGTTGCTAGGTACGTATGCGTATAATAAAAACGCAATAATGCCAACCCTCACACGTACGGAGGAGAATAATGGCCTTGTGTTTTTCGACAATGGAGTTGGAAATCAACGTGATTTTAAACAATGGGTTTTGACAACCTACCTACGCTATGCGGCTTTTCAGAACAAATTGATATTGAGCGGTACAGGGAGTTATATTTATTATCACGCAGATAGCAAACTCTACAACAATCATCGTGGTTTTTTCTATGGTAATCTCAGTGTTGAGAGTTATCTAGGCAATTTCTATCTCTCAGCGAATGTAAGTAGTCGCTACAATGCCTTATACGCTGAAAGTATTTGGTACAATGAATACACGAGTTCTCTCAGTGCTACATACAAGTGGAAGAACTGTCAGGTGGGACTGATGTGGGAGCAACCCTTGCAGAGCAATGGTACGAATAGCAGTGTAGAAACTACGAACAATGTTGTGCAAAAAATACAACGTCAACGCAATCTTGAAGCAGGCAACCACATCTTACTAACTTTCTCATGGCGCTGGGATTATGGTTTTAAATCTAAAGCGCAAGATGCCGATTTCGATAATAAGGATACAAAAGCTGGTATTCTCAAATAATGATGACCTATCTAAACAAAAAATCTCCGAACAACGGAGATGCGCTGTTCGGAGAGAAGGTGTGATGAAGAACTCGACAGGTTTCTATCTTGTGAGAAATACTTTTTATCCGCAGTGGAAGAATTGTTCTACAAGACGCGCCATTTCTTTTGGTTTATCTTGGAGTTCAGCACGCAAGGTGAGGTCTTGGTAATTGCGGAGCTCTTGGGCAATGCCGTCAATCATAGATGGCGAGAACACATTTTGGGCTTCATAGACAGCGCGCTGTGCAAGAAGGCGGTCGGCAGAAGCCACACAACTATCGGGCAAAGTGGCCAAACCTGCAAGGCGGTCTGCGTGTTCCGCAGCGTGGATGTTTACATCAACATAAGTCTGCTCAGCAACTTCGAGTGCATTGGGCATTTCAAAACCGTGACGAGCGGCTACGCAGATGCCAGCAAGGAGTTGATACACATCGGCAGAACCATCTCCATTTCTGATTTCCACCGTTTGTTTTAGAGACGTATCAACCTTCTGTTGTGGTTCCAGAGGATTTGCCAAATGGCACATATCTGTTTTGGCAGTCCATCCGAGCGGTACACGAATGAGCACAGAACGATTGCGGTCGCCCCAGCATACATTGGTAGGTGCTTCTTGGTGGGGAACAAGACGGAAATAGGACGTAGGATTCTTATTACCAAAGGCTGTGAGACTGGGGGCTAAATCAATCAAACCTGCTATCATTCGGCGTGCATCGCTGCTCAATGTTCCATTAGTATCGAGCATCTTGTTGACACCATTTTGCATGATGCGCATATGGATGTGAAGTCCCGAACCTGCCTTCCCGGTGGTAATTTTAGGAGCGAAGGTAACATTGAGTCCTTCTTGATAAGCAAGATTGCGAATAATCCACTTGGCAACAACCAGTTGGTCGGCTGCTTGACACACGGGAACGGGCAAGAATTCGATTTCTCCTTGTTCATAGACCCAATCGTCTTGCACAAAATTGCCTACTTCGGAGTGGCCATATTTGATTTGACCTCCAGCACGAGCAATATAGTCCATGCACTTCACACGGAAATCATTGGTTTTGGCGAAGGGTGCAGACTCGTGATACGCACGTTGGTCTACTGCTGGATAGCGTTCTTCATCGGGCTTAATGACGTAGTATTCCAATTCTCCCATTGCTTCGAAATCCATGCCTGTGGTCTCTTTGAAAGCGCGTGCTGCTTTGATAAGCGTTTGTTCGGGAGAAGAAGAAAGGGGTTGTCCGTCTTTGTCGAAATAGGAACAGAGCAAACAGAGTGTTGGGATTTCTGCAAAGGGATCAACAAAGGCGGTGGAGAAACGTGGCACGACATAGAGGTCGCTACTACCGGCTTCGATGAAACGGAAAAGGCTGGAGCCGTCTCACGCTCTCCACAGGTGAGCACAGTGTCGAGATAGTGGTAGTCGGTGATGACGAAATTGAGCGTTTTGAGGCGTCCATCTCCTGCGGTGTAGAGGAAATTGAGCATTCTGATGCCGTTTTCGGCAACAAAACGTAGAATGTCGGCCTTGGTGAAGTCTGTGGTGGGTTTCTGAAGATAAGCCACCAAAGCGTTTGCATTGTAAAAGGGTACTGTCGTTTGTGACATGGTAGTGATATTTAGGTGAATGTTCTGTTTTGCAATGATTGCAACATTAGTTTGTGACTACGAATATAAGAATAAATTCTCGGACTCAATCATAAATCCTTTTATTTCTCATAAAAAACGAGATACACAGTGAAGTGTACCTCGCTAAGAAAGAAGAGAATGTCTAAAAAATTAGGAGTGCAGCGTAGGAGTCACGATGTGTTCAAGCACCTTCACTGCCGCTTCGACACTAGGCACTTGCTTGATGCGAAGATAGCGTTTACCTTTCTTTTCTCCAATCTCGCAACGGCGCATTTGTGCAGGATTTAGAGCAAAATCAAGGATTTGCTGAAAGATTTGGCTCTTATAGAAAGGACTTTCTGCATTGGCCACAAAATAAAGGGTCATACTGCCGGCTTTGAGCACCAAACGCTCTGCACCGCAACGACGACCTAGGCGACGCAAGGGCACCACGCGCAGGAGTTCTTCGGCTTCGGCAGGAAGTTCTCCAAAACGGTCTTGCAGTCGCTGACGGAAGGCAGTAATTTCATCATCTGTCGCTAATCCATCAAGTTCGCGATAGAGCAACATTCGCTCACTGGCTCCTGGCACATAGGTTTCGGGGAAATAAGCTCGGAGGTCGCAATCGACATTGCACTCAGCCACAAAACTATCGCCTTGTTGAGCCGTGTTTTGTTGCGCAAGTTCTTCGGCAAAGAGTTCTCCAAACTCTTCATTTTTAAGTTCTGCAACGGCTTCGGCCAGTATCTTTTGGTAGGTTTCGTATCCCAAATCGGCTACAAATCCACTTTGTTCCGCACCGAGGAGATTTCCGGCTCCACGAATGTCGAGATCTTGCATAGCAATGTGGATACCACTTCCCAAATCGGAGAAGTTCTCAACAGCTTGCAGACGACGACGACTGTCATCGGGCAACAAACTCAATGGGGGTGCCATAAGATAGCAGAAGGCCTTGCGACTGCCGCGCCCTACTCTACCACGCATCTGGTGGAGATCGGAGAGTCCGAAATGGTGTGCGTTGTCAATGAGTATGGTGTTGGCGTTAGGTACGTCTATGCCGTTCTCAATGATTGTTGTTGAAAGTAGAACATCGTATTCGTGATTGACAAAATCGACAATCACTTGTTCCAACTTTGAAGGCTCCATCTGTCCGTGACCGACAACGACACGAGCATCGGGCACGTGCTTACGAATAAGCGACTCGATGTTGCTCAATGAGGATATGCGATGGGTGACGATGTAAACTTGGCCGTTGCGACTAAGTTCAAAATTGATGGCATCGGCTATGATTTCGTGACCAAAGGTATGGATTTCGGTCTGGATGGGATGGCGACTAGGGGGCGGTGTGTTGATGACACTCAGATCGCGTGCTCCCATGAGCGAAACTGCAACGTGCGCGGAATGGGGGTGGCGGACATAGTGAGGGTGTCTACATTTACTTTGAGTTGTCGGAGTTTTTCCTTCACACTGACGCCAAACTTTTGTTCTTCGTCGATGATGAGCAGTCCGAGGTCTTTGAATTTCACGGACTTACCGATGAGTTTGTGGGTTCCCACGAGGATGTCTATTTTTCCTTCTCCCAAATCTTTGAGCAAGGCTTTGGTTTGCGCTGGAGTTCGCGCTCGTGAAAGATAGTCTACGCGAACAGGGAAGTCTTTCAAACGCTTGAGGAAGGTTTTGTAGTGCTGCAAAGCTAAGACGGTGGTGGGAACCATCACGGCGACTTGCTTTCCATCGGTGGCGGCTTTGAAGGCGGCACGAACGGCTATTTCGGTTTTTCCAAACCCAACATCTCCACACACCAAACGGTCCATGGGACGCGGACGCTCCATGTCGGCCTTGACTTGCTGCGTCACTTTGAGTTGATCGGGGGTGTCTTCATAAAAGGGAACGAACCTTCTAGTTCGTGCTGCATAAATCCATCAGGAGAGAAGGCATATCCTTGCTCTTGACGGCGGCGACTGTAGAGGAGAATGAGGTCGCGCGCAATGTCTTTCAACTTTTCCTTGGTGCGACCTTTGAGTTTCTCCCACGCCCCCGTACCGAGCGTGGAAAGACGAGGAGGTTCTCCTTCCTTTCCTTTGTATTTCGACACTTTATGCAGCGCATGAATGGAAACGAAGATGGCATCTCCTTTTTGATAAGTGATTTTGATGACTTCTTGCATCGCACCATCTGCACCTGGAAGTCGCACTAAACCAGCGAATTGTCCGACGCCGTGATCGACGTGCACCACATAATCTCCGGGTTCGAAGAGCATAATCTCCTTGAGCGTTAAAGCGATTTTGGCATTGCGCGCGTGGTCGGAACGAAGGGAGTATTTATGGAAACGATCAAAGATTTGGTGGTCAGTGAAAAGGGCTATTTTCCCTGTCAAATCTTCAAACCCTGCGTGGAGTGTGAGATGAACTGGGATGAACAACGCGGGAAGTTGCTCCTCGCTGACTGAAGACGAAGGGTTTGCGCTGTGGGGATTTTCTTCTTGAGCAAGTGCACTCGTGGGTTGCGAAGAAGTGCGCTGTTGCAATTCGTTGAGGATGTCGTGCAAACGCTCATTTTGCTTTTCACTATCCGCAAGCACATAGGTGCGGAAACCTTCTGCCTTGTGACGTTGGAATTGTTGGAGAACAAGTTCGAAGTTTTTATGAAACAACGGCTGAGGACGGGTCTGAAATCCCACGCGCACCACGTTCTTATCGAGCGCTTCTTCTGTTGTTTTGTTGGTGGATGCGGCAACAATCCATTGCGGATGTTGATACATACCACGCAATAGCGTTTCTCCGGATATGAGTTGGTGAGCTGCAGAAAATCGTTCGTGAGCTTCAGCGAGTTCCATCTCTGAGGTAGCAGCTTGTTCCGCAACAGCTTGTTGCGCAAATCCTTCTTCAAAGATTTTCGTCACAACTTCTCCAACAAACTTCAAATCTTTTGCCACAATCGTGGTGTGCGCAGGCCAATAATCGGTTACAGCAACAAGACCTCCCACACTGCTTTCTGACTCTACGTCGGGCACTATGCTGATGCTCGAACAGACGTCTTGCGAGAGTTGTGTTTGTACTTCAAAGGTGCGGATGCTCTCAATGTCATCTCCAAAGAAATCAACACGGAAAGGATATTCTGAGGAGAAACTGAATATGTCGAGAATGGAACCACGGAGTGCGTACTCTCCTGGTTCATACACATAGTCGCGGCGTTTGAAGCCCAAGTTCTCTAATGCTTTGACAAATTGGGTGACGTCTTGCTCTTGCCCCACACTCAGTGTGAGGGTTTGTTCGTCCATCGCTTTGGGTGATGCTACTTTTTCTGCTAACGCGGCTGGGAAAGTAACCACAAACAAGGCATTTGTTGACGAGATTTTCGAAGAATCTGACAACGGTTTAGTCGAAGAATTTTTCGAAGAATGCGAAGTACCAAATCTTGTAAGCTTTGATAAGACATCGGTGCGGAGAATCTCGTTGGCAGCATCACGATGTCCATATTTTACCGCGCGGCGATAGGAAGAAGGGAAAAACAAAACGGATTCGTCTCCCAAAAGTTGTCGCAAATCATTATAGAAAAATCCTGCTTCTTCCTCATCATTCAGCACTACCATAAAGAGTCCTTGCGCAGTTTGTGCAGTTGCAGCCAACATCACGGGTGCAGCTGAACCTTGCAAGCCATCGAGAAAGACGAGAGCTTGCTGTTCGTTCCAGCACTGTGTAAGTGCTCTGACACCAGGATGATGCTGAAAGAGTTGAATCAATTCGGATAGTTGCATAGAAAAACAATGTAAAGAGCATCAAAATAGAGATCTTCTCAAGGAAAACTTTCGCGATGAAAAATTCTATCAATAAAAAGATTCTCAAAGAAATCCTTCGCGATGAAAGTTCCTGTCTACGAAGAGATTTTCAAGGAAATCTTTCTCAAGGAAAAATCCTATCTAAAAAGAGATTATCAATGAGTACTTTCTTGATAAAGAAGAACGGAGTCGAGAGATACAAACTCCCAACTCCGTTGTTTCAAATAAAATCTGGAAAACAGATTGTATATGTTTGCGACAAAAACAAATTCAAGATTTAGAATTTGTAGCGGTTGTCTTGAATCTTAGCGTTATGACGGAGCACAAAGAATGTTGCTTGACCCAATGCTTGCATCATTCCTTGCTGTTGCTGTTGCATTACTGCCTTAGCGTCAAACTTCTCTGTTGAGATGTTCTTGCGATCGATAACGCGAGCAATGTACGCACCACCTGCACCGAACACCATGGGAGTGGTTGCTCCTTTCTTGGTAGCAGCGATGGCTCCTGCAAGTTTGGGTTCGTTTACTCCGACTGCAGTAGCAGAGGTTTGACCAGCAAATGTGAGGTTTTCGACATTTTCTACGACAGCTCCTTTGGCTTTAGCCTGAGCCACAGACTTGATGCCAGCATATTTCTGTTCTGCCATCTGAGCCAATTTTTCGCGCTTCACCAAAAGTGTGAGATATTCCTTCACTTCTTTGCTATCCCAAGCGTAGTAATCATCATCGTTTACCTTAGACAAACCGACTACCAAGAGGTGGTTGTTGGCTTCACCCACTTGATAGAGAGAAGAAACTTCACCTTCCTTCGCTTCATCAAACACCCACTTCACAGCGTCTTTAGAACCACGAACTCCTGGGTTGTAGCCATCGGCACCGATGTTGCGTTGAGAAGTCGTGAAGTTGTTTTGATCTACAACACGATAACCTTCCTTGGGAGCATTCTTCACCAAGTTGGCAAGAGTGTGATTCGCAGCAAGGAAGCGATTCATCTTACTTACTGCAGCATCATAAGTAGCTTTTGAGAAATCTACGGGAACTTTCACCACAGCAGCAGTGTACTTTGTCTTCATAGCCTTGCGATCGAGCACTTGCAACACCACTTTCATACCTTGCATCTCCATCACAGCATATTGCTTGAGAGGAGCACTGAGCAACGTCTGCACAAATTTGAGATTATCTCCAGAAAGTTGGGGGTTTTCAAACTGTTGTGCGTTAACCCACACTGAATCACTAGGAACACCAGCTTTCTTTGCTAGTTCGGCAAAAGAAGCACCGCTATTGAGTGCCTTAATCATTGAGTCTGCACGAGTAGTTGCTGCCGTTGCATCTGCAGCTTGCACAGGAATCGCACGATATAAGATAGAGTCAGGTGACTGAGATTTATTCACAAGTTTCACGATGTTGATCGTGTTGTCTTGCGCATTATATTGAGGAGCATTCAACTGTCCAGGTGTCATCTTTTCCAATTCTGCCTTCACGTCAGCGGGGAAAAGATTGTCAGAAAGTGGAATATCCACATAGTGCATCACACTCTTGGAACTGTTGACGAGCGTTGCGAGGTCACCACCAGCTTGCATCTTTTGATAAAGTTCTTGCATCTTGGTGTCGAGTGCTTTGCGGTCTGCTTCACTAGCCGTCACTTCTACATCAATATATTTGATATTGCGTGACTCTTGATCCAGACGGAAGATTTCCTTGTTAGCCTTGTAAGCAGTTTTCAAATCTTCGTCAGTGATTTTCAAGTCCTTTTGAGGAAGCGTTGCATAAGGGAAGCTAGCTACTTCAGCGGTAGAAGCCATAGAACGAGCATCATACTCCATCTTTGCAGCGACGGGATTGGTAGTGAATGAACGCATGAAAGCTGTTTGATACTTCACCATCAATAATTCACGACGCAATTGCTTTTCTGTGTAAGCCCAAAGCTTATTGATTGTAGCAATTTGTTGCGCAACTTCAGGATTAGTTTGTTGTCCTTGCATTGCCTTTGCCTGCTTCAAGAAGTTTTGCAAAGCTGTATAATCAAAGCGTCCAGTAGGTTGCATAAACATAGGCACATTTTGGAAAGCTTGAGCAGTACCTTCTTTAATCGCTTGCTCCACTTCCTTGTCTGTCACCTCAATACCTAGTTTGTCTGTTTCATGCTTGACGAGTTCATACTGAACATAGTCATTCCAAACCTTATCGCGAATTTGGTCTGTTTGTTCATCTGAAAGACTTCCGCCCGAGGTCAACTTTGCCACTTCTGAGGCTTCGTTCACCATTTCATAAAATTCTTGTTGCGAAAGGCTATTGCCATACACAGAACCAGCGTTGTTGCTGGAATTTCTCAGCACAGACAAGGTGTTTTGGTCGAGCACCATGGTGAGGATGAAAAGAAACATGCCCACACCCATGAGACCAATGATCCATGAACTGCTTCTGATTTTTTGTAATGCTGCCATTATCTATTTTGTTTATTGTTTTTATTCTCAACACGTTAGCACCCTTACAAATCACAAGGGTACAGATTTGGGGACAAAGTTACACAAAAAACCTCAAATAGAGGAAGATTGCTCACAAAAATAATGTTGTGGTACAGAGATTTATTGCGATTTTCTTCGAAAATGATTCACCTGAAAAGCGCAAGCACTCACCGCTCATTAACAAAGAAGCGACACCAGACTGACGCTCGCTCTGCAACATCTCACTACTATAAATATTGCCTTAGCGAGTGAAACTATTGCAACTCCATCAACTCCGAAGGAACGGTGCGTCGCAACACTTCCACCACAGGTTTAGGAGAAAAAGGCAAAGTATCCACGGCTTCTCTCACCGTTGTAGCCGCTTTTTCTGGATGGTTATTTTCTTCACTCAAGTGACACAGCCAGATGCGCTTCGTCACAGGGGTGAGATGCGTGCGCAACGCTGCAGCAGTGAATACATTCGCCAAGTGACCGCGCCCACTCGTGATACGATCTTGGAGATATTTCGGATAGCGTCCATTACTCAACATCTCCGTGTCATAGTTCGCTTCAATCACCAAGTATTTTGCACGTTGCACAAAGGGAACCATCTCATCTGTAAACTGACCGGCATCGGTAATCAAACAGAAAGTAGGCAGTTCCACACCCTTTGCTGCGTCCATTTCCGCAGATTCGGGAGCTATCAATTCAATGAAATAGCCATTGTTGTCGTTGGAATCGTGTGGCACCGTAAAAGGAGTGATGCGAAAATTCCCCACCTCAAACGCTTGATTCACAGATGTGACACAGCGCAACTCAGCCGGTATTTTCTTTGTCATAAATCGATTGCGGTCGATGCCCTCGTGCACACGCTGTGAGGCATATACCGGAGTGCGATAGGTGATTGCCATCGGCCCCACCGCCTTGATGTGATCCGTATGATCGTGCGTCACCACAATCGCCGCAATTTTAGGAATCGTGAGTCCATAATTGCTCATATAGCGTTTGAAAGCGCGGATACCAATCCCTAAATCAATCAGTATTGCCGTGCCATTCGACTCTAAATAATAGCAGTTTCCAGAACTTCCGCTACCAAAACATATAAATTTCATAGAATATCTTTGCGTATATAATAATGAAGTGCATTACACCTGCCTCTTGCTAAAACGGCAAACCCACAGCAAAGTGTAAAGCCAAATCGCGTGACAAATTGGGAGAAAACATCGGGTAATGCCCACTTCCACTAGCCACAGCCGGATTGATGGCCTTCATCCCACCATCCAAACGAATGATGAAATAGTTGAGATTCAGTCGCAAACCCAGCCCATAAGCCACAGCTATCTGTTTGTAGAAGGTGTTGAAATGAATTGCCCATCGGCAAAGTCCACATGATGACGCGTACTCCACACGTTTCCTGCATCAACAAAGGCCGCTCCCTCAAATTTCCAGAAAAGCGCAGCACGATATTCCACAGAAAAGTCCAATTTTAAGTTTCCCGTTTGGTTGATGAAGTCGATATTTCCATCGCGTCCCACATATCCTCCAGGGCCTAAGGTGCGCACATTCCAGCCGCGCACAGAATTGGCTCCACCGGCAAAATACCGCTTCTCATAAGGAATGATTTCTGAATTACCATAAGGTATCGCCACCCCGAAAGCAGCGTGCAGCGCAAGCGAACTCGCCTCTGTAAATCGGAATGATTTGGAGTAATCGAAGTCAAATTTCACATATTGTGAGAAGGGGATATTGAATATGGCATAAGCATCATTCGCATTCTTATGGATATCGAGCACCTTCGCCACCCCATAGAGCAAATTACCAGCCGTTTCCACATTTGCTTTGATTTGATACCCATCCGTTTGGTTGAGCGAACCACCATTTCTCCCACGCAGAGAGTTGTAAACTATGCCATAAGCAGAGCGCATGATAAAAAGATTTTCATAAGAATTGCGCAACACGGCATAGCGTGGATTATCGCCTTCCAAATAGTCGCGACGAAAAGTGGAGGAAATCCAAGGCATAAACACATAGTTGAGCGACACTATGTCGAAGCGGTGCAACAAATTCGGGTTGCGATGCGCATTCCACGTGGTAGCCCAAGTACCAGTGAGCAAACGCCGATAAAATTCGGGACGATTCTGCGAGTTGTAAAGCAAAGAAAACTCCGTGACGCCTCGATAAGTGCGAAACATACGCTCTCCAAAATTGAGCGGCAACGAGGGGATTCTTAACGCAGCCTCAGCCCCATATTCTAAATAGTTTTGATTGACATAGCCTTGCAAACGACTAATCGTTTCATACGCTCCACGTAATTTCAGAGAGAAACTTTCTGCTCCCTTAAACAAGTTGCGATGCGTATAAGTCAATGAAGCTGCACCTCCCAAATCTCCTGCCGTGTTGGTGCCTTCTATGTCGAAACTCACTCCTTGCGATTTTGCCAGCTGCACCGCCACATTCACATCCACCGTAGAATCTCCCACCTCGGGCAAGTTGTAGTGGATGGTAGAAAAGTTTATCGCTCCCAAACTATTCAAATTTTGGTAAGAATACTGCGTGGCTAAATCCCGGTAAAGACTATCTGGCTCGATAAACAAATGGCGCGCATACACTCCGCGATTGATGCGTTGCCCATTGTGCGACACAAAATAAAGTTTTCTGTAATACGACGTGTCGGCTTTTGCCTCTTCCAACGCATTTTCTTGAATCGTCACTTTACCAATGCGATAGCACTGATACGCCAACCTGCCCTCCACTTTTGGCGGAAGCAGTAGACGCATAGTCAAATCCACAGAATGGCTATTGACGGTGGTGTCTGCCGTGAAAGAAATGAACTCATTGTTGATGTTCATATATCCCGCATTCTGAAGTTGTCGCACAATGCGTGCTCTCTCTTCATTCAGCACTCCCAAATCAAGCGGCATTCCCTTGTAGAGCAAAGACGCTGCCGAGTCGCGCTCCACCTCTTTGCGCACGGCTTCATTGTCAAACTCGCGATAAACATTGACCACATAAGCACGCTGACGCGGGTGCATCGTATAGTGCAAATGCATACGTCTATCGTGCACCGTAGAATCCACCGAAACAGTTGCCTGCAAATAACCTTTCGCGCGAAGTGCAGAAGTCAACGACGCCTGCGAATAGCGCATCAACGCAGGATTGTAGACCACAGGGGCTTCTCCCACACGGTGCATCAAACGATTGACAAGCCATCTATCGTTTGTTCCTGACAAACAATAGATACCTAAGGGCACTTTTACGGTACTCAACCACCGCGAATTGGGCTCCTGTCGCACATAAGTTCTAAAATCCGCAGGAACGACTTCTGCCTGATCACTACGCAAACTTACCGTCGACAACAAACAACGGTCATCGGGTATGAAACGCGTAGCCGAGCACGACGACAATATCACCGCTATGCTAAGCAAAAGAAAGCACTGATACGCTTGAATTTGCGCACAGCACCTATATATATATGAGGATTTATTGCAGAACTTCACTCAGATGGTCTATTTTTGATTTGCAAAGATAGTTCTTTTCAGAAAAAGCGCGTACTTTTGCAGCATCTTTTTCATCTAAAAAACCACACAACAATATGATTGGCAAAAATCGCATCAAACAGATTCGACTGCTGGCGCAAAAAAAACACCGCGACGCTGAACAACTCTTTCTGGCTGAAGGAGCAAAAGTGCTGCGCGACCTCCTCCCACTGCTGGAGTGCAAATTGTTGTGTGCCACTGAAGAGTTCCTCCACGATTGTGCCTCTCAATCATTGGATCTTGTAGAAGAAATCGTCACCATCACGCAGCGCGAATTGGAACAAATGTCGCAACTCAAAACACCGCGCGCGGGTTTGGCGCTTTTCCGCATCCCCAAAATGGTCGATGAAGCGACCCTCAACTATGCGGCGCGACACCAATTGGTGTTGGCGCTCGATGGGGTGCAAGATCCCGGCAATCTGGGCACCATCATTCGCATAGCCGACTGGTGGGGCATCGAACACGTGGTATGCTCTCACGACACTGCCGATGCCTTTGCGCCCAAAGTCATTCAAGCCACTATGGGAGCTATTGCTAGAGTAAAAGTATCGTACGTAGATTTGCCCCAATGGCTCTCGGATTTGCCCCACAACGTAGCTGTCTGCGGCACCTTCCTCGATGGTCACAACATCTATGCTGCTCCCCTCCCCCACTCTGGGGTGTTGGTGATGGGAAACGAAGGAAAGGGCATTAGCCCTGCTGTGGAAGCCACGGTGAATCAACGCTTACTCATTCCCAGTTTTCCAGCACACCGTCCCACCAGCGAGAGTCTAAATGTGGCCATCGCCACTGCCGTTGCCGTTGCCGAGTTTCGCCGACAAGTTTAACCTCAATCGGTCATCCCCCCAATCGGTTATCAGACCATAAAAGTGTTGCTGTTAATGGAAATGACTACTTCCTGTCAGCTTTCGTTTTCTCTTGACGCTGCCCCACTCTTCTCTCCCCCATTCATCGTTTTCCTATGCTGCAAATCATTATTTCTGCTGCCCTTTCCCTCTTTCTTGCTTGTTGTGCATTGATTTATGGTCTGTGCCGCACATGGAGTTTTCGCAAACTCTCCCGTCTAGTACGCCAACAAGCCCAAACGCCCTTACCTTTTGTGGCCGAACTGGCAGGAAAAATCAACGCTCCGTACCATTCGCGCTCCGTACGACCTGAAATTTCCGTCATCATTGCCACCGAGAACGATGATTGGTGGATGGAGCGTCATCTTGCGCAATGGTTACAACAAAAAACGACCTTCCCTTATGAAATCATAGTGGCAGATGCTTCTGACAGCGAAGACGAAACGCGCAACATTGTACAGAGATTTCAAAACGATTACCACAACCTACGCTACACCTTTGTGCCACAATCGCATCGCAATCTGCATCCACGCAAATTAGCTTTGACACTTGGTGTGCGCTCTGCTCGCGCTCCTTGGGTGGTAGTGGTGACACCCAACAGTGTGCCAACTTCCGAAAATTGGTTGGAACGCATCAAACAACAATGCACCGAAGACTGCGATGTCGTGTTGGGCATTGTGGAAGCCACTTCGGAGAGCGAACAACGCAAAGCACAATTTCAATCCCAGGAATGGCAAGCCTGCAATTTCCGTCTATGGTTGAAAAAAACTCCGGCCACTTGCGAATCCACCAACGTTGCCTTGCGCAAGTGTTGGGTCGAAGAACAAGGATATTTTGCCCAAAGCCTTGACATCCCTTTCGGAGAATGCGCCCTTTTGGTACATTGTGCCTCCCCAGACCGTGTAGCACTCTCACTACACCCCGACGCAGCAGTGCAACGTCCTCTCCCCGACGAACCTTTGTCGCAAGAAACAGCACAACGCGAAGCACGCGCCCTGAGCGATCGCCTTGCACAACGAGGAGTCCATCTGTTTCGTAGCAAAAGCGCTGCCACTTTTTGCTTGTTCATCGGGCTTATTGCCTTCCTCGGAGTAGGACTGTTCCGCACCTTCCAGAGTTGGTCAGAAGCCAACAATTGGTTGAATACAAAGATTGCTCCACTCCCCTTTGTTGTCTACGACTACTGGCAAATACTTTGGGATGGCATTCCCACGCTTATCCTCATTTTGCTCATCATACAACCTTGGTGCAGCCGTCGCATCCTCACACGTTTGTTTGCCCATCCCACTGATGCACAAGAATAACCCTACACCTTGCCATTCTTTCTTTTGCAAAACCCTCTGGCTTCATTGTTGGAACTAGTCCTCCTCTCACTGGCCTACTCGGCATCTTCCCTTTATCAAACACCAAAAGGCGGTGCTGCAACACCTTATATTGCAGCACCGCCTTATTGTTTGCAGACGATTTCGTATCAACAAAAAAAAACCAGTAGGAACAAATGTTCCAACTGGTTTCAATTCTCTCAGTTGCCCTAATTAGGGCACGTAATCCTTAGATTACTTGTAGCTTTCTGCTAATTATTTTGCAGCAGCAGGAGCAGCAGTAGAGTCAGCAGCAGGAGTAGCAGCAGAATCAGTTGCAGCAGAGTCCTTAGCAGTAGAATCGTTAGCAGAAGAATCTACAGCAGTAGTATCAGTAGTTGCAGGAGCTTCAGCCTTGTTACCGCAAGAAGCGAAAGAGATAGCTGCGAGAGCTACGAACATGAAAACTAACTTTTTCATTGTCTTTTGAGTTTAGAGTGAAACAATCAATTGCTATTAAAACAATGCAAAGGTACGTACTATTTTGAAGCTAGCAAGTGTTTGCCCATTTTTTTTGTAGAAAAAATCACTTTACCCCCTAACTTTCTTTCATACACCCCGTTTTTCGCAATTCGACATTACATTTCCGATAGATCAAATTAGATTTCCTCTTCATTTTTCACGCTCAAATTAAAGTTTTACTGAACCCAAACAGATCTGTAAACTAGAAGTTACTCTAATTCCTCCTTGCCATCCATTTGGCAAGGTGACTATTTTACTCACGTGCGCGCGTTACGTGCGCGCATTACAGAGAGTTTTGTTTTTTTGCTGTCACAAGTGTCACACGAGGAAAAAAATCGGGAGATAATGGGAAGTTAGTCGGTGGAAAAATCAGCAAAAAGTGGAAACAAATAATTGCTTATCGATGCCGTAATCAACATTTTTAGAGGGAGTAAAATCACTCCATTGTTAAGAACCGTCTAAACACATCACATAAACACCTGTAAAACAAAACTTTACAGAACCTCCGTGACACTTGTGACAGCAAAAAAGTAAAAACTCCTGTTATGCGTGTATACGCGTACGCGCGAGAAGGAGCGGAGAAAGTTTCTTTCACAAATTGATATTCAGCTATTCTTTTCTTTCCTCCTTCGTTGAAGGGAAGAAAAAAAACGAGCCGTCATTTTCATTAAAACAAGCCGTTGTTTTTACTAAAACGAGCCGTCGTTTTCATCAAAACAAGCCGTTGTTTTCACTAAAACGAGTCGTCATTTTCATCAAAACAAGCCGTCGTTTTCATCAAAACGAGCCGTTGTTTTGCGACAGAAATACAGACAGTGCGACAAGACGTCAGAGAATCATTGGCCAAAAATGGATTTGGCACAGATGTTGCAATCATATTGGCCATATTAGTCATTCATCATCAATAAAACGCTGACAACATGGCCACACAAAAAGGACACATCGGCATCACGACCGAAAACATATTCCCCGTTATCAAGAAATTCTTGTATAGCGACCACGAAATTTTTCTCCGCGAAATCGTAGCCAACGCAGTTGACGCTACACAAAAACTTCGCACCCTAGCCAGTAAGGGCGAATTCAATGGCGACACCACAGACGTGAAAGTGTCGGTGAACATTGACAAAGAAGCTGGCACACTCACCATCAGCGACCAAGGTATTGGTATGACGGCAGAAGAGATTGACCGCTACATCAACCAAATTGCTTTCTCGGGGGCTACGGACTTCCTCGAAAAATACAAAGACGACGCTGCCACCATCATTGGGCACTTCGGTTTGGGCTTCTATTCTTCGTTCATGGTGTCAAGTCGTGTGGACATCGTGACCAAGAGCTACCGCGAAGGTGCAGAAGCTGTGAAATGGAGTTGCGATGGTACTCCCGAATTCACACTCGAACCAGCCGAAAAGGCAGAACGAGGCACAGACATCGTGTTGCACATTGACGAGGAAAACAAGGAATTTCTCGAAGAGGGTCGCATCCAAACTCTGCTCAACAAATACTGCCGTTTCCTCCCCATCCCCGTTGCCTTTGGCAAGAAAAAGGAGTGGAAAGATGGGCAACAGGTGGACACTGCTGAGGACAACGTAATCAACGACACTCACCCTCTCTGGACAAAGACGCCTTCTACCTTGACTGATGAGGATTATCGCAATTTCTATCGCGATCTCTATCCCATGCAAGATGAACCCCTCTTCTGGATTCACCTCAATGTGGACTATCCTTTCAATCTCACGGGTGTTTTGTATTTCCCCAAGATTAAAAACAACATCGAAATCCATCGCAATAAGATTCAACTCTATTGCAACCAAGTGTTTGTCACAGACTCTGTGGAAAACATTGTGCCCGACTTCTTGACACTCTTGCATGGGGTCATCGACAGTCCAGACATTCCGCTCAACGTGAGCCGTTCTTATCTCCAGAGCGACCGCAATGTGAAGAAGATTTCGCAATATATCACGAAGAAGGTGGCCGACCGCCTTTCTTCTCTCTTCAAGAGCGACCGCGCTCAGTTTGAAGAAAAGTGGGACGACCTCAAACTCTTCATCCACTACGGCATTCTCTCTGAACCCGATTTCTACGATAAGGCGAAAAACTTCGCTCTTCTCAAAGACATTGACGGAAAGGCTTACACCTACGAGGAATATCGCGAAGCCATCAAGGAGAACCAAACCGACAAAGATGAGCAATTGGTGTGTCTCTACACCAACGACCGCGAGGCGCAATTCTCTTACATCGAAGCTGCAAAGGCGAAGGGCTACAATGTACTCTTGCTCGATGGACAACTCGATGCTCCTCTGGTGAGTCAACTCGAACAGAAGTGGGAAAAGACTCGCTTTGTGCGCGTGGATGGTGATACTCCCGAACGCCTCATCCCCAAGAAGGACGAAACGGTGAACGAAGCTGACAAGGCGGCAAACGAAAACTTGACTTCGGTGTTCAATGCGGTGTTGCCACAAGTGGAGAAAGCACAATTCCACGTAGAAACTTCAGCTATGGGTGCGGCTTCTGCGCCTGTGCTCATCACTCAGAGCGAATATATGCGCCGCATGAAGGAAACGGCACGCTTGCAACCTGGCATGGCTTTCTATGGAGAAATGCCCGATATGTATAGTTTGGTGCTCAACACAGACCATCCGCTCGTGAAACAAGTGGGCGAGGGTGTGGTGTCGGCTACGGGCGAAAAACTGGCGCCTATCGATGCCGAACTCCGCGGTTTGCAAGCTCGTCGCACTGCGCTCGAAACTGCACAAAAGGATTTGAAACCTGAAGATGTGACTCCCGAAGAAAAGGCGGAACTCGAACAGGTGAACAACGAAATTACTGCGCAATATACACAGCGCAATGAGGCTCTTGCAGGCTATGCTCGCGAAAACCAAGTGGTGTCACAACTCATTGACCTTGCACTCTTGCAAAATGGTCTGCTCCGCGGCGAAGCGCTCAATGCGTTTGTGAAGCGTTCGGTGGATCTCATCAAGTAAATTAGTTCTTCATAATATTCAGATTGGGTAGTGGAGAGGGTTACGGCCTTTGCTCCACTGCCTTCTTTGCTTTTTCATATTTTCTGAGCATCATGGTTTTTACTCAGTGTTTTCAGCCTACTCTTTTCGTTGTGGACATGCCTGCCGTGGACGCAAGACACGAAAAACGTCGCAAAGCAAACAGCGCACCTTCTGTCCGTGTGCTAGACTCATCAGATCGTTTGCCACAAGGGGTGGTGTGTGCTGCTGCAGATGCAGCGGAGGTGCAACGACTTCTTGCTGATAAATCGCTCAAGACTCCGCTAGATTTTTGCACGCAAATTTCTGGGACGTCCTTACGTGGCGGCTACTTTGGAGGTGGCAGACCCAGAACAGGTGGTGGTAAATCTCCAGGTTTTGGATTGTGCTACTTTGGTGGAAACGAGTCAAGCACTGGCGATGACGCGTCGCGAAGGGAAAACGGACGTGGCGAGTTACACACGAAATCTGGAGAAAATCCGTTATTTCGATGGAAAGAATCGGGGGTATACCTCGCGTTTGCACTATCTGTCTTTTTTTGGATGGCTGATTTGACGAAGCGCAAAGTGGCAAAAGAAGTGTTGCTGCCTCAATCGCTCACTCAACCGTTGGAGATTCGCCTCAACTATATGAGTACGCACGCTGATGCTTATCCTTTTCTGAAAAAAATCATCCTGAACGTGTGCGCGAAATTACTCAATTAGAGCGCAAATATTCAGGCAAAGTGGGTCGCTTTCTTCCGAAGTCAAATGCAGGACTTTCGCGCCAACAGTTGGGGGCTATCCACGATGGCGATATCATCACGGTGGTGACGCAAAAAGCGGGATTGGACTATTCTCACCAAGGTATTGCTTTTTGGGGGAATGATGGAAAACTCCATATGCTCCACGCTTCGAGTGAGCGCAAACGTGTGATTGCTGACGAGCGCACTTTGGAGGATTATCTGAAAAGGATTTCCCATGCTAAGGGCATCCGCGTGTTTAGAATCAGCAACTAGTGATTCTAGAAAATCTAGAAGTTCTAGAGGTTCTAGTGATTCTAGCTTTTCTAGTGGTTCTAGGGTCTAATCATCGTCTAGCAATGCCCGAGCCACGCTTGTCGTTGCGAGCAGAAAGGGGGCTGTGCCCCTCTAACGTCTAATCTCTAACGTCTAAAGTCTATAATGTCTACTTCTACCATCTGTGCTGTTTCCACTGCTTCGGGCGGTGCTATTGGAGTGGTTCGTGTATCAGGATCACAAGCCATTTCCATCACCGAGCACATATTTCGAGCCGTCAATGGCAAACCACTGAGCGAACGCAAAGCAAGTTCGCTCACCTTTGGGCACATCGTCGATGAAAACAACAATATCGTCGACGAAGTGTTGGTGAGTCTTTTTCGCGCTCCTCATTCTTACACAGGAGAAGATGCCACGGAAATTTCATGTCACGGTTCTTCCTACATCCTCCAACGCGTGGTGCAGTTGCTCCTTGCCGCAGGTTGTGAAGCCGCTGCTCCTGGCGAATTTACGCAACGCGCTTTTCTCAACGGCAAGATGGACTTGTCGCAGGCTGAAGCCGTGGCAGATGTCATTGCTTCCACTACTGCAGCGAGTCACCAAGTTGCTATGAGCCAAATGCGCGGTGATTTCAGTAAACAACTTGGGGTGTTGCGCGAACAATTGGTGCATCTCACCTCGTTGCTCGAACTTGAATTGGACTTCTCCGACCATGAAGATTTGGAGTTTGCCGATCGTTCCGCACTCGACGCCATTGCTGCACAGATTGAAAGCGTGACACAACGTCTTGCAGACTCTTTTGCCACTGGAAATGTATTGAAAAATGGTCTTCCAGTAGCGATTGTGGGCAGTACGAATTCGGGAAAATCTACGCTCCTCAACGCATTGCTCCACGACGATCGCGCCATTGTGAGCGATGTGCACGGCACAACGCGCGATGTCATCGAAGACACTTTCACGCTCGGTGGCACGCTCTTCCGATTTATCGATACAGCTGGACTGCGCTCCACAGAGGATGTAGTGGAACAAATGGGTATTGCACGCAGTCGTCAGAAACTGGAGGAGGCTAAAATTGTGCTTTTCGTGGTAGATGCCACACAGTGGCTTCGCAAATGGAAGCGCTGGGGGCGGAGATATTGGAAGCGATGAACGGACGTCCGTTGGTGGTGCTTTTCAATAAGGCTGATTTGCTGGAGGAAAAGGCGATGAATGATTTACTCACTCAACCGCTGGCGCATTGGATTTCTGGCGCTTCTCTCTCTTCTCAACAAGAGCCGCCAATTGTCAAATTGTCTATCAGCGCAAAAGAGGGACTGAGTCTTGACACGCTCACCAACACGCTTGTTGGTTTGGCGCAAGAAAACACGACTTCTGCTGGCGACATCATCGTGACCAACGCGCGTCACTATGCTGCGCTCACTGCTGCGCTTACCGACATCCGCCGTGTGCGTCAGGGGCTTTCCACTCACCTTTCAGGCGATTTTGTGGCTCAAGATTTGCGCGAATGCCTTTTCCACCTTGCCGAAATCACAGGTGGTGCAGTGACCACCGACGAGGTGTTAGGCACTATTTTCAAAAACTTCTGCGTGGGAAAATGATTTTTTAGACGTTGTACGCCTAGTCAACAAAAAGGGACTTTCATGCCCCTTTTTTCGTTTCTTCAACCTATCATATAATATGCAACCACTGGACTGAAACATTATTATATGATGGGTTAAGCAATAATCTTCTGGTGGAGAAATAGAAAATGGGAACTACTTGTTCCGATGCAAGAGGGGAGGACGTAGTCGCGCAAAGGGAGTGGAGTCTACAGACAAACGAGAGAGTTCGTTTTCAGCTTCTTCAAAGTAGGAGACGATGCGTTGCTGACAGCGGTCTGCCACATTGTAGCGCGTGTAGACGGCCATGATGTCATTGATTTTTTCGGATTCTGAAGCATACAATCCCGAAGTGTCTCCTACGGGAGTGGAAAGTTTTTGCAAGAAAGTCTGCGCTTCGTCTGCTGTCATCTGTGCAGTGGCAGCGTGGACGAGGAAGGTCTTTTTGCCACAAAGGATGTCGCCTCCGATTTTCTTGCCAAAGACCTCGAAATCGCCGAATGCATCGAGATAGTCATCTTGAAGTTGAAAACCTAATCCCACTTTTTCAGCAAAGGAATAGAGTACATCGCAATCATCGGCAGGAGCATCGGCTAGAAGTGCCCCCATCTTGGTGGCACATCCCAACAGGACGGAAGTTTTGAGACGAATCATCTCAATATATTCGGCTTCGGTGACGCGTGTGTCTTGTTCAAAATCAACATCATATTGCTGACCTTCGCAAATCTCAAGTGCACTATTCGTGAATAAGCTCAAAGCTTCGTGCCAACGACCGATGCCAGTGGAAGAGATGAGTTTGTGGGCGAGCAAAAGCATGGCATCTCCAGAGAGAATGGCAGTGTTGTCGTCCCATTTCTTGTGCACTGTTTCACGACCTCTGCGCATATCGGCACGATCCATCACATCGTCGTGCACCAGAGTGTGGTTGTGATACATCTCGATTCCTACTGCTGCTGAAAGCGCACGAACATAGTCTTCTCGATAGAGACTATAGGTGGTGAGTAGCAACATGGGACGCAGACGCTTTCCTCCTCCAGCAAGGATATATCGGATGGGTTCGTACAAACCTTGAGGACGTGCGGGATAATCTAAGCTTCGATGGCCGCTTCTATGTGTTTGAGCATGGGCATGGTGGTGAGGTTTTGGCGACTCACGCTTGTGATGGTCAAACATAGTTACATTTTGTGCTGGGATTGCACGCCAAAAGAAAACTATGCGATGCGTGAGTGATGATATTATAATTTGAACAATCGTCTTGCGTTTTCGCAAGTGATGCGCGACACTTCCTCGGGTGATACTCCATAAGTTTCGGCTACTTTGTGGAGGATGAGCGGGATATGCGCGGGTTCATTGCGTTTGCCACGATAAGGTGTGGGTGCAAGATAGGGGGCATCTGTTTCGAGGACGATGCGCGAAAGGGGAATTGTGGTTTCTAGCACAGCGGGAAGCGTGCTCTTTTTGAAAGTCACTACTCCACCAATGCCGAGATAGAAGCGTTCGAAAGCGAGTAGCTCTTCCGCTTCCTTCGCACTTCCACCAAAACAATGGAAGATGCCACCAGGAAGTTCGTCTTTGAGAGGTGACAAGACCTCGAGCAGCTCTGCATGAGCCGATCGCATGTGGATGACGAGCGGCAGTTGAAAGCGAATGCTCCATTCTGCTTGTCGGCGCAACACTTCCATTTGTTCTTCTCTTCGCGAAGCATCCCAGTATAAATCGACTCCAACCTCTCCAATGGCAATGAAAGGATTGTCTTTCACCATCAGCATACGCTCCATTTGCTCGAGCAAGGGAGTGGGATTGGGAGGGAGTTCCGTGGGATGCAATCCCATCATGGGACAACAAAGTTCGGGCCACTCATCGCAGACGGCTAACATAGGTCCAACGGTGTTGGCGTCAATGTTGGGAAGGAGTATTTTTTCTGCTCCTGCTTCGAGCGCACGCGCAACTACTTCTGCGCGATCTTCGTCGAACTCTTCGGCATAAAGGTGACAATGGGTGTCGATAAACATTATTTGAGATGAGCTTTGAGGTAGTTCAAAATGCGACTAAACAAGTGGTAGCGGGTGTTTCCACCATAGATGCTGTGATTGCGATTGGTGTAGACTTGCATGTCAAAAGGCTTGTTGGCTTGCACCAACGCCTCAGACATTTCAGCGCAGTTGCGGAAATGCACATTGTCGTCGGCAGTGCCGTGAATGAGCAAGAGATCACCATGGAGTTTATTCACACGAGCTATGGGATTGACAGCGTCGTAGTTAGCGTTTTCCTTGGGAGTGCGCATATAACGCTCGGTGTAAACTGTGTCGTAGTATTTCCAGTTGGAAGGCGCAGCCACAGCTACTCCACAACGGAACACGGGACGACCGTCTGTCATAGCCATCAAAGTGTTGAAACCTCCGAAGCTCCATCCCCAAAGTGCGATGCGTGAGGCATCTACATAAGGCAAAGTTGCAAGATATTCAGCAGTAGCCACTTGGTCTTGCGATTCGAGTTCTCCCAAACGCAAATAGGTGCATTTTTCAAACTGCGCACCGCGAGCACCTGTGCCGCGACCATCAACAATGACGCTGATAAATCCTTCTTCAGCAAGGACACTTTCCCACTGTCCTCCAGGATAGAAACCTGTGCTCCAGGCATCTTTCACCTCTTGACTACCAGGACCGCTATATTGATACATCACAACGGGATATTTCTTCTTCGCATCAAAATTGCGCGGTTTCAGCATCCAACCATTCAACACTGTTCCGTCGGCAAGTTTGAATTGGAAAAATTCTTGCGAAGTACCGATTTCATCGAAACGTTTTTGCAGAAGGTCGTTCTTAAGAAGCGTAGTGAGCACTGCGCCATTGCGACCATCGCGCAAGGTGGTTACAGGCACCTTTGCTAAAGCCGAGTGGACATTGAGGAAATAGCGGAAATTAGAAGAGAATGTTGCGGCACTCGTTCCCTTTTCCACAGTGAGTCGTTGCATCTGTCCTTTGAGATTTGCCGAATAAATGGCAGTTTGCAAAGGACTATCTTTGTGAGCTGCAAAATAGAACTTCTCATTTTTGGCGTCATAACCATAGAAATCGCTCACTTCATAGTCACCTTTGGTGATTTGTCCCACCAGTTCTCCCCCAAGCGTGTACCAATAAAGGTGTTGATAACCACTCTTTTCGGAGAGCATCGCGAAATGTCCTGGATAGAATTTCAATTGAGTATACGCAGATTCACGGAGATAACGCTCATTGGTTTCACGCAGTGCAAGTTTTGCTACCCCACTGCGCGGATTCACCATATAAAGATCCATTTGCGATTGATGACGATTGAGGGTCACCACCGCAAGTTTGTCCGCATCGCTCGTAGCCACAATGCGAGGGATGTATCCCTCTTCGGGAAGGGGCACAGCAAGCTGTCGCGTTGCACGGCTTTTGAGATCATAGCTATGCACAGAAACCGTGGAGTTTTGCGCACCAGCGATGGGGTATTTATAGTCGTAAGTTCCAGGATATTCGGCATACTCTGAGTAACGTGGAGATTGTCCTTCAAACATCTGCATACGATACACTGGTACTTTCGATTCATCGTAGCGCACCCAGCACAACATCTGACTATCGGCTGTGAAATCGAAAGAAGCATTGGTCGAAAACTCTTCTTCATTCACCCAGTCGGGGATACCATTGATGATTTCATTGCGCTTACCGTCTTTGGTTACTTGCGTTTCAGCATTACCATAGAGGAGTTTCACCACAAAGAGATTGTTATCGCGCACAAATGCTACAACATTTCCATCGGGAGAAAAACGAGGGGACATCTGCGGTCCACCATCAGAAAGGGGAGTAAACTTGCCGTTTGCTACGTCATAGATGTAATAAACAGCCGTTGAAGTGCGACGATAAACCGCTTTTGTCTGCGTGCGCAACAAGATTTTTTGCTCATCAGGACTCATGATGTAGCCATCGATTCGCGAGAGTTTTGTGGTGCCACGAGCCTTTTCCACATCAAAAATCACCCCTACTTCTTTTCCCGTCTTAAATGAACTGCGAACGATGCGCTTTCCATCGTCGGAGAGTTGCGAATAACTATCACCATCATTGAGTGGATGCACACCATAGATATAACCAGGGGTGTACACACCATCGGCGACATCCTTGAGCTTGATGCCTGTTTTGTCTTCGGGACGCGTCTCAGCGGAATGAGCCGCAGCTGTTGGAATCGCTTGACTAAAACCGAGTCCAAGCAACAAAGTGTAGAAAAGTGTTCTTATTTTGATTATGCTCATAGGGGATATTTAGGGAAGAAATAAACAAAGGGTTCTAAAATTTGAAAGAGAGTCAGCAAAGAGAGCCTATATCCTGGTAAAAGCCGCGCTTAAATTGATTCAGCACGACTGGCTGAAAGGCGCACACTACAACCACTGAGTGCAGCTCCCATCGGAGGATTATCCTTTTGCACTTCCACCGTGGCACGCACCACTTGAGGGAAGTGCGCCAAGATGGTTTGCAACATACGCGCAGCCACGTGTTCCAAAAGTTGAGAGGGATGCGCCATCACTTCTTTTGCTAAGGCATAAACTTCTGCGTAACTCACCGTGCCTTCGAGATTGTCGTGGAAGATGGCCTCCAAACTAGGTTGCACCATCAAATGTATTTGCATTGTGAATCGTCCACCAACCACGCGCTCTTGCGGCAAAACACCGTGATACGCATAGAAATGCAAATCTTTAAGACTGATTTCTAAGAGAGAGAATTCTACTTTTGAGAGAGATGAGTTCATTTCCGTGGAAGAAAAATCTGCTTTTGAGGGAGAAAAATCCATTTCCAAAGGAGAATGCGAAATTTGCTGCGAAGTTTTGTCATTTTCTAACGATGCAACCTCCGCGTGAGGTGAGGAATTTGAAGTCTGCATAAGCAAATCAACGGTTGTTTGCTCCGTTCTTTTTAGTCTTGCGTCAAGGAGTCATCAGCATCTCCCACGTTATTAGCATATTTTTTGAGTGCGCGTACCACTCCCACCTTCCACGTGTTGATGGTGTCGCTTTCCAACTGCAAGGAATCGATGAGTCTAATCACGTTCTCTACCGGCATACCATGGCGCAGCACGCCCGAAATGAGTTTGGCGTAGTTCCAATACTCCTTATTAAAGCGTCCTGAAAGTCCTTCTACAGTGGTCTTATATCCTCTTCGATTTTGAAATGAAAAGTCATAGCGAGACGGACCATCGGGGTTGGTGTTTTTGACAATCCAACCGGCATTCACGCTTTTCGGTAACACAATCCCTTCTTCATCGTCTTGCAAACCCGTGAAAATCTCATAAGGACGACCTTCGAGCAAACCCACAAAAGCCACCCATTTCTCTTTCTTATTTTGAAATCTCCACACATCGCAAGCCAAACTTTGCGGACGTTGCTCAAGTCGTGCCATGAACTCACGATCTTTCACGTGCTCAAGTGCCAGATGCATTAAACCTTGCATCAAAGCCGACGAACATCTGTCAGTTTCACCCACAGATGTCATAGACGAAAGCGCGCGAAACAAGAAGTTCTTGACCTCTTCCTCAGCACACTGTACCTTCACCGCATCAATTTGCAGCAAAGCCTGCGTCAAACGTTCAACATCCGTTGCAGGCACGGACTGTTCATTGGAATTCAGTGCATTCATCATTCTGCAGAAAGTTTTTCCAAAAATCCTCCAAGTCATCCGACAGTCCCACCATGAGTTCTTGTCCCAAAATCATCGTATCATCATCAATGAGGAAGAGCTCCGCCACCGTTTGTTGCTCATCGTCGAGCAACACAAAGGCACAAGGGCGCAACACCGGCATACTTTCAAGCAACGCTTCGCAACGCTTTATCGCGGTGCGCAACACAGGTTGAATATCGTTGTAGAACGATTCGCTAGCATTGCCAATCCATTCTTCCACAACACAACGCGTAATTTCGCGTTCATCATCGTCAAAAACGAGGAGTTCCCCACTCTCTTGTCGCACGAGCAAATAGAAGTCGGTGAGCACTGCATCTTCTTGAGAAATCACAGCAAACTTTTCGGCCGTCTTCTTGAGGGCTCGTTCAATCTGGTGGAGGGTTTGTTCGTTAGTATTCATAAAATCACTGTTGTCAGATGACCATTTCTACAGCAAAGTTAGTGGCTACTCAGCGAAATACAAAGATAAAACTTGCTTTTTTTCTCAATAGGCCGTAACTTTGCTCCTAAATCCTCATTATTTCCCCTCTTTTCCCTATGACGCTCACCATCGATCTCGGCAACACGCGCGCGAAACTCACCCTCTTCAGTGCACAAACCACTGCACGAACCACTGAGAACACCGCCGCGCAAACCGCCATTTTGGAGCATCATTCTGTGACGCACCAACACTTGGTAGCGCAACTCCAACAGATGCTTGAGCAACACCCCAACATTCAGCGCATTTGTTGGTGTGCAGTGGGTACAGTGCCTACCACGCTCACACAATTTTTGGAAAAGTCACCTTGCCACGTACAGCAACTTCTTCCCACTGCTCCTCCTGCTGGCATCACCATCGGCTATCGCACGCCCGAAACACTGGGAGCCGATCGCTTAGCTGCCGTTTTGGGAGCACAGTCGCTCCTGCCCCACCACACGGTTCTGGTCATTGATGCTGGCACCTGCATCACCTTCGATCTTCTTCATTCCGATGGCCACTATTTAGGGGGAAACATCAGTCCAGGATTAGACATGCGCCTCAAAGCCATGCACCACCACACCGCGAAATTGCCTCTCGTCAGTGCTCAAGGCGCACAACCTTCTTGGGGTTACGACACCCCCACCGCACTTCGCAGCGGAGCGATATGGGGCATCCACCACGAAATCATGGGATATATTGCACAAGTACGCGCTGAATTCCCCAATTGCTGCGCATTTTTAACGGGAGGAAATCGCAACGATTTCAACATTTCCACCCAAACGTGCAACTTTGCCGCTGAAAGTGATGCTATTGCCACAGATAATCGTATCTTTGCAGACGAATATCTCGTAGCGCGCGGACTCTATGCACTGCCCTAAACAACCCTAAGCACTGCTCATCGCGCCTTTCGCTCTCTCCACACTGAGTGTGGCACCATTCTTTGGGCTTCGTCCACCACGCTCACACTTTTTCTTCACAAGATTTCTCTGTATGAAAAAAATACTGCTCTCTGCTCTCTTGCTGTCCTCCGTTTCCCTCGCTACTTTCGCTCAAGAAACGGGCATCAACTCTCCTTTCACACGCTATGGTGTGGGACGCATCACCGATGGTTCGCTGGGTTTCAACAAAGCCATGGCAGGAACAGGCTATGGATGGTACGATGGCAAGCAACTCAACGCTACGAACCCTGCATCTTATGCACATCTCGACTCCCTCACCTTCCTTTTAGACGTAGCCGCCACGCTGCAAGGCACACGCACTACAGATGCGCAGCACCATAGCAACACGAGCAGTCGCGCATATTTCGACTATCTCGCTGGTGGCTTTCGCATACGTCCAGGTTTAGGTATTTCATTTGGTCTTCGTCCCTTCTCGCAAGTGGGCTACGACATCAAGACCAATGATGTAACCTTCAAACACGGATTTTCAGAACTTACCACCGTTCGTCAATACAATGGCGAAGGCGGCTTGCATCGCGCCTACGTTGGATTGGGGTATGCTCCCTTCCGCAATCTTTCCATCGGTGTCAATGCCAGCTATCTTTGGGGAGTCACCTCACACACCGCCACCACCTCGTTCACCGATGCCTCGGTGCCTAGTCCTCGTGTGGCTTATGAAACAGAAATCCGCGCACTCCACTTTGATTTTGGTGCACAATACACCGCACGACTCAACCCTCAAAACGCAGTCACCCTCGGTTTGACCTTTGCACCAGCGCACACTCTCCCCGGCACCACCACTGTGGACAACCAATTCGTAGCCAATCGTGGCATCACCTCTTCTCACGCTTTCTCCATTGACAATGCCTACAGTCTGCCCAACACCTTTGGAGCGGGTTTGATGTGGCAACACAATGAGCGTCTACGTCTTGCCGTGGACTACACGCACCAAGACTGGTCGAAAGCCAAACAAGCCGAAGCCCTTGCCCACGACGGCACCTCAGGTGTCACCTTGCGCAGTACCTCTGACAACTTCACCGACTTAGACAAAATCTCTATGGGATTGGAATACGTGCCTGCTCCTCAAGGCTACACTTGGTCGGGTCGTGTGCGCTATCGCCTTGGAGCAAGCTACTCCACCCCTTACACACTCATCAATGGACGAAAGAGTGCCGAAACCTTTGTGGCTACAGCTGGTGTAGCATTGCCCATCCTCACCAACTACAACAATCGTAGTTTCCTCAACCTCAGTGCTTCTTACGAACAATTGCGTTTGCAAGGCTCAAATGCCCTCACCGAACGCAATTTCCTCCTCACCATTGGAGTAACCTTCAACGAACGATGGTTCAAAAAGTGGTTGGTAGACTAAGTGGTTGGTAGACACAGTTCACACTACATTCAAGTCACCTTTATCCATTTACCACAACTCAAACCACAACAGCTCGCCTTCGACTCTACGGAGGACTGCATCCTTTTTTCTCCACTGCGTTTCACATCGATATGCGCCAACTCATTCCCTTCTTTTTCCTCACCCTAGCCATCGGTTTGGGAGCTTGTGGCAACGATGCTCCTCCCCAAGCTGCAGCAGTGCGACATCGCGATTCCTTACCGCTGATGACGAGTTACGGTATATCCAAACTCATCAGCGATTCAGGCGTGGTGCGCTATAAAATCATGACAGAAGAATGGCGCTTCTTTGACCGCACGCATCCTCCACGCAACGAATTTCTCAAGGGCATCTTCCTGCAACGCTACGATGCCAAATTCAATGTAGATCTCTACATCACGGCAGACACAGCCTATTGGTACGACCAAAAATTATGGGAACTACGTGGAAGAGTGCGCGTGAGAAATCTGCAAGACGGCACCACCTACACCAGTGAGCAGCTCTATTGGGACAACGAGAAACACGAGTTTTATTCCAACGTGCCGATGCACATCGTCACCCCCGACAGAGATCTGCAAGGCGACCGTTTCCGTTCTGACGAACAACTCACTCGCTACGAAGTACGCCGCACTCGCGGTTTCATCCCCATGCCCTCTAGCATGAGCAGCACCAACACCGCAAGTTCGTCTACAACTGCAGACACCACTCGATCGCCACAATAAACCTTCTGAATAATCTCCGACCGGTCATTAGATCCTGAACAAAACAAACAGCGCAATAGCCTCAAAGCTATTGCGCTGTTCTCATTTTATATTGCAAGAGGTGTCGTTTAATAATCAGCACCTACATCAAAACCTCTAAACGAAGTACTATCGCAAACCCGTTTCTAAATCGTCTGGTCTGCGAAGAGTTCAGAACTGAGCACTGCGCCCACCGTAGCACTCGACGCATTGCGCTTGAAATAGAGCGTTTCTCTGCGTTTCTGACCATTGGTTGGTGTCACCACCGTATATTCGTAGAAGATTTTCTTGTTGCGAATCACCAATTTGATGTTCTGATTCGTGTAGTCGTCTTTCAGCGGAGTCAACCCCTTAGCTTCAATGAGCACAGTGTAGGGAACAACTGCGCTGGAATAGAACCTGGCACATCGAAGGAAAGCTCCATCAGCTTACCCTGCGCAGACGTTTCACCAGAACTATTGGTGAGCGAAGCATTGAACTGATAGGGTTGTCGCAAAGTGACATTGATGGTGCGCAAGATGCGCGAAGGATTGGTGCCCTTACTATCTCCCACCACCAAGAACTTATAGCTCTTTCTTTGCGCCGGATATGGGTTGCGCGTCGTAATCGTCAGTTTGCCGTTGTTGAACGAAGCCGACTGAATGTAAGGATCGTTGTTGAAAGCCGTTGCCACCGGCGTACGTTTGTAATACACGTTCACATTGCCGAGCAGGTTGTTCGACTCTTGTCCCACCTTCACAAACGAAATGTTGGTTTCAAAGGTGGAAGGTTTCGTGAGAATCACCTCAGTTTGGCCCACATCGAGTTTATACTTTCCATCACTGATTTGCGGATAGTCTTGCAGTTCCACAGAAGCAAAGATGTTGTTGCCGGCTGGAGCGTCAAGAGCCTGTTGCAGGGTTTCGTAACCCTTATTGGCTACACTCTTCACCGTTACTTTATAGAGGTGATTGCGCACAATGTCGTAAGGATCGCTTCCCACATAGTTCCCTCCAACCTCCACATCCTCTTTGAGGTCGATTTTGTAGTAACCCGGACGTTCCAAACGACCATTCACGCGCTGACGTCCATACATGATCACCGACACTTGTTTGTCTCTGTCAGCTTCCGAGTTTCGATATTCAAAGAGCGCGATATTGCTTTTGTTGGTTTTCCAACCTTCTGAAGAAATATCGCCATTTGCGCTCAGCACATTATAGACATTATTGTCGCTCGTCAGCGTAGGTTCATCGGGAGTGGTGGGAAAACTATAAAGCACATCGCGGTAGTGCTCATCGGGGTCAGTGGTGCTAAGTGCCTCTTTAGACACATAAGGTGCTACCGATCCTCTTCGTGGAGCATTGTGCAGACAAAATCCTCTGAGTTCAAAGTTCACATTGGGATCCATCACGAGTTGCACCTCCGCCTGATTGCGGAGCAAATGGAACACTCTGTTGTTGAAAGAATTGGTACTCAGTCCGTTGAAACTAAATACTCTCCACAACGTAGGTTTTCCGAGGTATTGCGCCTGCAGTCCGCTCATGAACTGACCTTCGTCCATATCCTTGAGCAGATAGTCTTCTTGTCTGTTAGCAGGCATATCGTAGTTTGCCACAAAGTGGATGATGCGTTTGCGGCTGGTAGCAAGCAGTTTCACAGAGAAGTTGCGCACTCTTTTGTCGAGAACAGCAGTGTTTCCCCCTGGCATATGCGTTTCTGCTCCAGGGGTTCTGTCGCCAGAGGTGAGTTGTGCGGTAGCGCGCTGCACAAAACGATGGTTTTCGTCAAAGACAAAAAGATAGAGTTTATCGACATCCCCCACTGTGGAGCGAGTTTCTCTCACCATGTCGGGCATCATCAAACTTCCGGTCACGGTGATGCTGTCACCCTCTTTCGCCACAGGTTCAGTGTGGGCTACTTCGCTTTGCATGAGTTCGGGTGGCATCTCCTCCATCGACTGACAACCGGTGAAGACACCTCCTCCCACCATAGCGAGAAGAGAGAGTATAAAGCCTTTATATTTGAGATTCATAACTATCTGTGTTTGTATATGTCAAAGATAGGAAGCGCAAAGCAGCAGGTCCAGTCGTTGTTTGACCATTAGATGTATTGACAATTACTCCAGTTTGTGCAGCCCAAGCATTGGGATATGGCAGCAAATATTTTACAGCACTATGGGGATCACGCTGAATTTTGGATATCAACTGAAGCTCTGCTGTAGTAGGCAAGCGCCAATCCCCTTTATAAGGGAGTTCTTTTCCACCAGGTGTCAAGTAGGGATATGCATATGAAATGGGGTAGAAAAGCACAGTAGTTTGGCTACGACCTCGCCAAGCTGCTGCCCCGCCACCATACTTAATGATTGTTGGATAGTCCATCCCCGCAATCATATGAAACCCTCCTGGTCCATACTCATCCTCATAATACTGCTTTGCCATTTGTTCTGCAGACTTAAACATCCTTAAACGATAAGGAGCAAAAAAATCAGCAGTGAAGTATTTCTGGTTGGTTTGAGGATCTACAGGAGAGTAGAAAGGAACGGCTCTCTCCGTCGGTGACCTGTATGCGTCTTCAAGAAAATAACCAGCAGTGAACCACTTTTTCAATCTCACACCTCTTAATAGAGTCAGCCTATAACGTTCGCTGCCGCGAATCGTTCCATTTCTCTCTTTGATTTCCAATGGAAACCTCTCTTCCAAGATTTTAGCATCAGCCCTAATATCATCATCCAATTCCTTAAAGGAGTATTCACCTGATTGCTCCATCTCAGGTGCATTACTCCATTGAGAGGCAATAATAAATTCAGGAGAAACAAGTTGATTGGACTCTGCATCTTTTTTCGTACTTCCATCTAGAGAAGAAGCGTCTCCCATCAACATACCTTGCTGAGGAACAATAGTATGTACAGTATAAAGTAGAGAGTTAGTGATATAATTATTATTACTAATTTTTCCTCCGAAGGCAGAATACCAATAAGTTCGAATTCCAGCCGAGCTTTTCGCCGTAACATAGATAGGTGGCAGCTGCATCACCGTCACGGGTACGGGTGGGAGTACATTGGAATCTTTTTGCTTAGCCGTGAAATTGATGGTGAGGGGCACATAGTTGATGGGGACAGGGCTCTTTACCTTGATGAACGTGCGACCTTCATGTGAAGTGAGAGAAACTGCAACTTTCGACATATCGGGGGTGCCATAAGTGGTATTACCCTGACTGTCATAGATGGGATAAGTAGCTCTCAATGAATTTCTGAGTGTCGCCTCATCGAGGGGGAGGTCAGAAATGTATTGTATCTCAAGTTCGTCTGTGGCACGCATTTCGGGGCTCGTTTGCGTCACCACCAAATAGTGCGCTTCGGCAATGTTACCATCCACGGGCTTAGTAGCCGTCCAATCTTCCACAGCAATAGAAGACTGTATGGTCACAGGGGTCGTGGGTTCTGCACTGCCCTCTGCGGTGATGGTGCTCTGAATGTCGTAGACCGTGTTGCGCACAATGCGATTCCAATCTTCCACCGAACCACTCGAAGGAAGCACGTTTCAACGGAATCTTGTAATAACTGTCCTTATCGCGATTGTTGGTGCGGAGACGGAGCTTGATGAGCAAATAGGTTTCATCGTTCACATCGTTGCCCCAAGCATGAGCATAGACATAGAAAGGAATGGGGCGCGCAAAAAACTGCGTACCATCGAAGGCGCGCTTGCCCATGTCTTGGAAGGAAGTTTGTCCGTTGTTGATGTAAGTGCGGCCACTTCCCAACATGGTTTCAGACAACACATTGGTGTTGCTCACCCCATTGACAAGGGCTATTTGAGGATTTCCCACAACGGTAAAATTCTCGCCAGCATTGCCACGGATGTTGGTGGGGGGAGTGAGACGCACACGGAGTTTGGCAGCAGCACGGCGCAAAGCCACAATGCTAGCCACCGTAATTTCTCTTTGGTTGTTGTTCCAACGGTAGGTCTGCACATTGGCTGCACCATCCATCAAAAAGTCGGCTTGCTTTTGATTGGCATCGCTTTGCGCTCCCAACACGTTTGCGCCAGAAGATACCAAGGCACCAAGCTGTGTGAGGGTTTTTCCCTGCAAGTCGGTGAGTGCGCCATGGAAATTGGCAATCACCACCAGTTTCAAGTTCTTGCCTTGATAGGGGTTAGCGTTCTTTTTCACAAACACTCGGGCTTGACCATTCAGCGCATCGGCAGTAGCCACTCCCAAGGGGTTGGTGTTGCCTTGAGGATAGAGCATCAAGTCGCCCTTCACGGTGCTATGGAGTCCACGCTGGGTGTCCCCCTCATAGAAGAGGACATACATATTGTTGATTTTGGTTTCGTTGAGTCCGCCATTCACAAACAAGTTAACTTCTTCGGTGGCACGAGTAGCACGAGCCGATCTTGTCTCACGTGGAGCATTGTCGAGCGAAAAACCAAAAGTCATCACCTCGCTGTTGGCTGTGTCTACAGCCGTCCATTGTGGCGTGTCTGTGACATTGAGTTCGTTGGCACAACTTCCGTTGAGAAGCAGGCTTGCGCCCAACCCCAGGAGAAGGGTTGTTGCAAAACAAGTGCGAGATATCCAAGAAGTCCAACGGCTTTTTACCGTGGTTTTCATTGGAAGGAAATGAGAGAAATTCATACGAGTTATTAACTTGTTTGACGAATCAAAATGCGTTTAGTGGGTCCCACATTGTTGGCATTGAATCCTTTGACGATTTGCACCTCTTTGCCATCGACGGTGAGATATAATTCTGTGGTGCGCATCGTTCCAGTGTAGGGTTTGCGCGCTCTCACGGCAAAGGTGATGGTGTTGTCGCTGGTGGTACCATAGGTGGAGCTTTCATCGACAAATTCGAAATCGAGATTGTTGGTGAGGGTGAATCGCCAATGCGCACCTTCGGGCTTTTTCACCTTAAACTTAAAGGTGACACGGTCGGTGGCAGCGGGATCGAGATCAACCCAGTTGGGATGACCCGCAGGAACGGAAACCCCATCTTGTCCTGCAAAGGGGTTATTGGCGTTGCTGGCTGCATTTTCCACTACTGCAGGTGTGAAGTCTTGAGTGGAAGTTTCTTTCTCCCAAGGTTGCACATTCCAAGAGAAGTTCACCACATTTTCTTCCCAACCTTTCACTTCCACATCGGCTACATAGTGGACATTGCGCACGATGCTTGCTTCACTAGCCACACCTCGCACACCGTCATTATAGCCAGCTACGGTGAGATTGTTTTTGTCGCGGATTTTGGGAAGGAGCGCCACTTCTTTTTCTTCACCGTGCTTGGAGAAGGTGAAATAGACAATCGCTCCAGGCAGGGTTTCACTCACCGATTCGGGCAAATAGAACGTTCGTGTGATTTTCTTTGCGCCATCGGGCGAAATGTTGGTGGTGAAAGTTTGCTCGAAACGATTTTGTGGATTGTGAAAACTTCCCGCTACAAACAAGGGATAGTCGGTGGGGATGTATGCTATTCTGATTTTGCTCAGCGTCACAGGTGCAGCGTCGTCTGTGGGTTGCCCTTTTTGCGCTCCCGCCGTTTGCAGCGCACGCTGAATGTTGAGCGTCAACTTAGCCAAAGTGCGCATGAGCCTCACATTGAGTCGAAGGGCATTGCCTGACTTGTGGTTGGCAGTGACCGTGCCCGAGAGTCGCGCTGTCATGGGGATGCCCACATTCTGGTCTACACGCTCCATCAAAGGATTGGATACGGGAATTCGAGTGAAGAGATTGCGAAAGAGGGCTTCTCTGAAGTAGACACCATCGAGGGCAGTGGTCATCTCTGGTGTTTCGTTCGCCACAAAGAAGAATTCGTATTCTCCTGTGGGAAGTGCAATTTCTTTTCTGAAATCGGTGAGGTCAGCCAAAGGGTGAACGGCATTGTGCACCACGTCACCATCGCCTTTGAGACAGATGATGAGTCGAATCTTTTTGACGAGGTCTTCATAGTCGGCATTGTCGCGGTTGATGGACTCTCCTGTCTGAGCGCGGGTGTCGAAAGTGACTACTCCTCTCACTCGACTACGTGCTGTAACTGGCTGTTCTTCCTCGTAAACACGATTGCAGCTCACCATGGCAAAGATGGTGAGCAACAACAGCAGCGAGAGACGACTGAATTTATGAGAAATCATACGTTGAAAAAGGGACATATACACGGTGTGAACTTGTGAATGCATGAGGACGCTTATTCGAGGACAACTTTATCTTGTTGCACCTGCGTCCAAGGCAACACGGTGATATTGGAAGAAATGTAAGTGGGCGTCAGGTCGGCTGGCGTGTCGTCAAGTGGTGGATCCCCCAACGTACCAGGCCCTGAAACACTGTTAATAGTGATTTTATAGAGATGATTGCGCACCACTCCATAGCGACCATAGGCATTTAGTTTAGGTTGCTGTGCGTCGGTGAAGTGTCGGATGGGAATGAGATAATTACAAACGCCATCTTTATAGAACTTAAGCCCATATCTGTCAAATGATTCCGCAGTTGTATTATTGACCTTCACACTGTTATTGTACAACTGCGCCACGGTTTCCTTCCAACCACTCGGCATATTCATCGATTCGTCAGTGGAATTCCCATTCCGAGCTTCATTAAATTTCAGAGCTAATTGATCATAACTCATATAAACACCTTTGTAGTAAGCCCAGGTGGTGGTGCCAGCAGGCAGAACTTTGGGGACATACTTCAATGTCACTAAGGCATGAGTGAGTTGATTGTTTTTTTGATTGTCGGCATTGACCGTGTTTTTCCGTAGCGAAAAGTCCACTATCGTCGTCCCATCCTCCATTAGATTGTTCGCTAATGTCGTTTTTGAAAGTGCACTCTTCGCTCGGCTTCATTTGTCACCGCCTCCATATTAGGGTCTACGGCATAACGATTGACAAGAGGGGTCAGAACTGTTTCATCGGTCAGCGCAGCATCAGTGGTGGAAGAGCCACTGGCTTTGAGCGCCTTTCCAGGTCTTCTCACGAAATAAGACTTGGTATTGACACCAACCAATTTGAATCCTACAAACTCAGCCTTACCGCCTAGTGCATTGGGAGCTGCTACTTTATCTCCTTTCTTGAGGTTGATAAAGATTTTGGCTACAAAACGCTCCAATGTGATGCGAAGGGGATTTTCTTCTGCCGCGGCCTTCGTGGAATAGATACGCCAATTCACCACAGGCACAATTTCTGTGGAACACATCATCATAACCGTCTTACTGGAAGATCTTTTGGGGCCTTGACCATCTTGTGCTGCCTGCAATTCTGCTAATGTATGCCCTGGGGCAAACTGTGCAATGAGCGCATCATGGGGGTTGGTTACGGCAAAAATATAATAGTTGCCGGGTTTAATTTTTTGAGCTTTGATTTTGAAGGGATTGTTCCGAAAACTTCCTCCCACAACGTCACTAGCTGACACGGTTATTGTTTGAACGAACGCACCTTCAAAATTATAAATAGCCAAGACGATGCTGTTAAAACCATTGTCGCCAGCACTTCCCACATAGGTGTCGCCTTGATTGCCATTGGCTACACTATTGGCTGCTGCTCTCGTAGAGGATGGTGATGGCACATCCTTGCCAAAACCCTCCGGAAGATTGATGTTGACAGAAATCCACCCAGTCTCTTTTGCTGTGTCGCCAGAGAGTTCTACCCAATCTTTGCTGCACGAAACGAAGCACTGTAAACAGAGCGTAAACAGTGTTAGGAGGGTGGTTTTGGTTAAAAAGGAGGACATAAAAAATTAGGAAGTGAGTTGAGAATGAATGTCGAAACGTAACAGATGCGTGAGCATCTATTGGCGACCATATTTCATTTTTGTACTGATGACAAACAAATGGGCATAGTCACACAAATATGCCCGCTATCTTCTTTGCCTTTTCAGAAAACTTGCCTTGCACCCGATTCTTTGCTGAAGGACGGTTCTTGAAAGCCGTAAAAGATAAATCGGTCATTAGACCGTTATGGTACAATTTGTTACTGAGAATATAACTTCCTGCCATCTTTCATTTTCTTGTTGGCATCTTGTTGCTCGTTCGTTCTCGACGTAGCCCGCTACGCCTTCGAACTCACAATCAACCTTCTGCTCAACAATCTAATGAAATCTGTTCAGGATCTAATGACCTATTTGGGATAAAGGAAAAAGAGAATACAGTTTTTTCTCCTCATAAGTATGTGGAAATGAGTGTATTTCAGAGATGATGCAAACTCGCTTTCGCAACGTCACCCTAGGTGGCACACGCAGGAAGCGTACTGAAGTACGTACCAAAACTGAGCATCAGGACTAACGCAATAGTTTGCCCTTAAGCACACGTCATTATTTCCCTTTCGGATGCAAAGGTACTATGAACTTCTTTCCTGCAAAAAAACACGCGTATAAAAATAACATTTCACCATTACCCCCCCCGATTTTGTTAACTAAACCTTTCAAATAAGATAGATAACAAACGCTATACCCCGAAAAGCTGACCATATTTTACTTTGTTGAAGAAAACAAGATCATGCCATAAAACCTCTCACTAACAAATGCTAATGCAAGAACTTTACATCGCTCTCACGCGCGCGTGCGCTCGCGCAGTACAGGAGTTTTATGCTTTTTGCTGTCACAAGTGTCACACGAACCTTCATAGCCATATAATAATCAATGGATTACGCCAAAATGTAAGGTTGTTTTAAGAAAATAGTGAATCAACAGCCCGGAAAAGCTCTTTTTTCGATAAAATTCGGGTGCATTCTAGTCGGTGATACTAGCGCGTTTTGCTCTCCAAAAGAACAAGAGAGAAAAGCAGCGGACTTTACTATAAAACAACACGATGTTTTGAAGAAAACAATACGATGTTTTGAGAAAAACTACACCATGTTTTGAAGAAAACAACACGATGTTTTGAGAAAAACTATACGTCAGTTTCCATTAGCTAGAAAAATCAGAGGTCAATCTGACTAAAAATCTGATTTTTACGATGCATTTTGCAGCGAAGGTGTGACACTTGTGACAGCAAAAAACACAAACTGCTGTAGGGTGTGCGCGTAGGTGCGTACATACATACGCGCATACCCACGCACGAGGGGAGCAAATCCACGGTGCTCTACCCTTCTTTTTTACCAGTGTTTATGCAGGAAAACCCGTTATTTTTGCTACCTTCAAATAATAAAATAAGAAGCTTCAAAAGAAAAAAGTGCAGTTTTCCGCAATTTTTTCACGCTTTGGGGCAATATCCTCCCAGATACTTATAGGGGGCAGCGAGAGGTCCGTTAGCGGTTACACTGCAAATTACCCCCATTTATGCTTACAACGGTCTAATGACCGATCTGGGTTCAACCTTATCCGATACTTATGATTTACTGGACACTTCTTCCTATGCTTTGCCACTTGTTGCACTCGTGAGGTGCTGGCCTGTAACAACAATTTTCCCCATTTGTGCTTCTCGTCGAAACACAAACGGGGAAATGATGATGCTGCGTGTTGCGCTGTGCCTGCGTGCTGCAGAGAGTGAGCAGGGACTATTGCGCAAGCTGTTGCTGAATGTAGGCTTCCATCTTGGGAGTAGCTTCTTCTACGCATTCGAGCAAACGGAATTGGTTGGCCGCGCGCTCCAAGTTGTGCAAGGTGTGCGTAGTCTTGAAGTAGGTGTCGCCATTGAGATAGTCTGCCAAGAAGCGGATGCTCTGCATATAGGGGAAGAGGGCAACAGCATAGGGCAGATTTTCAATTTCGATGGGGGTAAGGAAACTTTTTCCTCCTGCGAGATACCCTCCAGCGAAGGCTTCAAAGACGTCGAAACGGAAGGAGATGTTGTCGAGATTGGGGTCATCTTCGCGCGTGGTGTTAGCTGCGGTGCGGAGGAAGTCGCCGAAGTCGGAGAAGATGAAAGAGGGCATGACGGTGTCGAGGTCGATGACGCAGAGCACTTGTCCGTCTTTGTCGAAGAGGATGTTGTCGACTTTGGTGTCGCAGTGGCAAATGCGTTTGGGGAGTTTGCCTTCGCGATAGAGTTTTTCGCTCTTGGTCATTTCGTCTTCACGCTTGAAGAGTTCGTCGAGCAAACGCTTCACTTCGGGTTCTTCTGCGCGACTGGCCTTGTTGTCGGCTACGGCTTCTTTGAGTTGGCGCAAACGGAATTCGATGTTGTGGAAATCCTTGATGGTTTCTCCCAACTGGGTGGGAATGTCGGCAAGCATCGCCTGGAATTCGGCAAAGGTTTTGCCCACAATCTTTGCATTTTCAAGGCTTACACCGCTCTTGGATGTGGTGTCGGCAATGAGCACCATGACGCGCCAATATTTTTCTCCATCGTGATAATAGTAGGCACCGTCTTGTGTGGGGATGAAGCGCAACACTTTGCGTTCGAGGTCGGGTGTGCCGGCAGCTTCGAGTTTCTTGCGGATGTGCGAAGTAACTTCGATGATGTTGCGCATAAGCAAGTCGATGTCGGGGAAGATGGCGACATTGACGTTTTGGAGCACATAGTCGGGGGTGTTGTCCGTGGTGACAACGGCGTAGGTGGTGTTGATGAGTCCGTTGCCGAGGGGACGAATATCGGCAATTTCGCCTTGAATGGCGAATTGTTGAGCGATGTTTTTAAGTTGTTGTTCCATTGTTATGGGAGCATTAGTAGGATTTGTGAGCGAAGATACGGAAAATTTTCTATTCCGGCTTACTTACACCCAGAAAAATGCAACTGCATTTGGCAAAAAGGCATCAAAAGAGGTGATTCGGACTGGTTATCACGAGTACTTTCGATATTTCTCTTCGTTTCTTGTCGTTTCTCTCCAAAGAGAAAAAAGCAACGCACCGCTGGGTTATTGTTGATGAGAGCGTGAGAGGAATTTTCGAAGGAGGAAGGTAAGAAAATAGGGGAAGGTGTAGAATTGTCCGTTGAAGCCAATGTTTTTATAACCTAGCTTTATGCCGTATTGGATGTCGCCGTATTTATCTCCTTTCAAGAGGTTGTGGAGCGAAGGGGTGGCACCATCATTGGCTTTGACCTCAACGGGAATCAAAGAATGGGCATCTCTGACAAAGAAATCCATTTCGAGTGAGGGCTTATCGCTGTTGTAATAATAGAGTTGGTATCCTTGTTTGACGAGCATATCTCCCACTATGTTCTCGTAGATGGCTCCTTTGTAGGTGCCTAGATTCTTGTTGGCGCGCAAATCTTCTTGGGCTTCGTCGTCGAGCGATGCAATGAGAAGACCAGTATCTTTGAAATAGATTTTATAGAGTTTGGGATCGTAGTTTCCTTTTAGCGGAAGTTCGGGATAGTTGAGACAGTAGCACAAATTGATGATTCCTGCATCGGCTAGCCATTCGACACTGCTGACGTAGTCTCTGTTGCGGGCATTTCTACCGATTTTTGGTGATTTGAAAACGCTTGTTTTCCTTAGCCAGAAATGTGGGAATGTGGTTGTATACGGCTTTCACCTTGGCTTTGTCTAATCCTTCAACATACTTTGTGATGTCTTCTTCGTAGTCTTTGAGCAACTGTTTTTGGAGAGACAAGGTGCCACTGAAGTTGTTGTTCTTGATGTAGGTGCTGACTACTTCGGGCATTCCTCCGATGCAGATGTAATCTCGAAAAAGGGTGAAAAGCACTTCCATCTGGAGCGCGCCGAGGGGCTTCACTTCTATCATTGACTGATAGAGGTTGTCGATGAACTGTTCGTCGTATCCTTTAGCCCATAGAAATTCCTCAAAATCCATAGAGTGCATTTCGTAGTCTTCTTTGTAACCTACGCTGTTGGATTCGATTTCTTGGTAGTTGATTCCCATAAGGGAGCCAGAACAAATGACATCGAAACGTCCATCGAGCTGAAAGAACTTCAAAGCGGTGGCGCAATTGGGACAGGCTTGGAGTTCATCGAAGAAAAAGAGCGTGTGGTGGGGAATGAACTCAAAACTGGGATTGAGCAAAGAGATGTTTTTGAGAATCGTATCTACTTCGAAACCATCGTTGAAGATGTCACGATATTTGATTTGCTCCACAAAGTTGATTTTGACTACGTGCTTATAGTGCTGGGCAGCAAAGTGCTCTATGGAACGTGTTTTTCCAATCTGTCGCGCTCCTTTGACGATGAGTGGCTTTCGCTCGGGGTTATTTTTCCACGACTCCAAATAAGCGTCTATCTTTCTTTTGAGAATTTGTTCCATATCGAGGTATTTTGTATGGTGCAAATATAACCATTTTCACGGAATCCGTCGCAAATTAGACGAGAATTTCACATAATCCGTCACGAAATCGGTGAGAATTTCACATTATCCGCCGCAAAACAGACTGGAATTTCACATTATCCGCCACAAAATCGACGAGAATTTCACAGAATCCCCATTTAGGAAAGTGCATTTAGCGCATAAAAAAACGAATATCCTTCGAACATAAACAAGAAGAACACTTGTTTATCTCAAAGGAAATTCGCATCTTTATTTTGTAATCGAAAGGGGGAGCAACCCTTAAGGATTACCGCAACTCAACCTAACGCGTAAGTGGTTGCAAGTTGAACCCTCAAAAGTAATAGCAATGTATTTAATCGATGTTTTCGGTTACGTAGTTGAGCTAAATGTCACATTCAAGTTTAGATTACGCAAGCGCAGAAAGGGCGAAAAGCTCTAAACGCAAAGGGGAAGGGGTGAAAGCACCACCCCATACTTTTGAGGGAACACTGCAAAAATACAAACAAAATGAATAACAGCCAAGAAACACTCAGAAAAAATCAAGAGGAGGTGCAAGAAAGGGGACGGGGCGTCCTAGAACTGTTGCAAAGCAAATCACAATAGGAATACTACAAGATGCTCTAGAGATTTTCCAACAGCAATCAGACCTTATCCAGTTTTTTTTACAGGGGTAGAAGAGTATGCCTAATTCAATTTTCAGACGAAAATGCGCAATAGTGTGTTTTTCTAGACAAAAACGATGCAATCAACTGATAGTCAAATACTATGTAGTCTAATCAGATAAAAAAGAAAATCCTCGCTCAGTATTCTCGGGGAAAACTAAGCGAGGAAAAAAGAGTTTAGCGTTCAGCAATTAATACTTTTACGCTATAATGACCGATTGGGGATTATTCATTGACCAAAGGCAAGAAATGATAGTCGCGAGAATAGCGGAGGTTCTGCGCATCGAAAGCCTCATCGTAACTGATGGTGACGTCGGTGATGTTGCCTTGCGCATCGCGAACGGCTTGGTAGACAGGATTGATGAAACCTTTGTAAGGAGAGAGTTTCAAACGAGCATAGCGTTCAAGGATTTCTTTGTGCACCTTGGCGTCAACCTGCACACCATAGGTTTCTACGAGTTTGCGTGCGCCCTCGTAGTCGCCTTCGCTCTTGATGCGCTGAATCTCAGCGAGGAGATTGCCAAAGAGATGACGCATCTCGGCATAGTCATTGACGCGAACAAAGGTTTTACCTTTTTGTTTCACCAATTCCACACAGGGTTTAGCGGTCTTTTGCGACTTGGCTTGCTCGAGTACCCAGTGGGCAATCAAAGCGCGGTTACGCATATGGGCTTCTTCGATGGTGTTGCCAGGTTTGATGCGCACCAATTGGGTGAGGGCTCCGTTTTGGATATAACTATAATAGGAGGCTTTGTGAGCGTCCATGTTAGGAGTGAGTCCGAGTTCTACGAGTTTGGGATCAGCCAAATAGTAGAGCGCGAAGAGGTCAGCGCGGGCTTCTTCGATGGTGGAACCATAGGACTTCAAGGAGTCAGGGTCGGTGCCGGGAAGGAGTTGTCCGCTGCCGTGACCTAGACATTCGTGGAGGTCGGTGTGGAGGTCATCACAACGGTCGCCATATTTGAGTACCAACTGACGCGTGGGTTCGTCGATGATGAATTCTTTGTCCATTCCGCTGCCGTGTGCGGCTTTGGCATAAGCTGAGGTGAGGTTGGAAATGGTGACGGATTTAGAACCGAAATCACGACGAACCCAATCGGAATTGGGGAGGTTGATGCCGATGGCGGTGGAGGGATAGAGATCGCCAGAGAGAATGGCGGCCGTGATGACTTTTGCAGAGATACCTTTGACTTCTTTCTTCTTGAAACGCGCATCGACGGGGCTGTTGTTTTCAAACCACTGCGCATTGACGGCTAATTGGTGAGCGCGCTCGGTGGCTGCGATGTCTTTGAAATTAACGATGCTTTCCCACGATGCTTTCATGCCGAGGGGATCACCATAAGTTTCGGTGAAGCCGTTGACGAAATCGACCAAACTCTCGGTGTCTTTGAGCCACTGAATGGAGTATTTGTCGAAGGTACGGAGGTCACCGGTGCGATAGTATTCGATCAAACGACGAATGACACCGGCTTGTTGCTCATTTTCTGCAAAAGGTTCTGCTGCTTCGAGATGCTTGACGATTTGCTCGATGGCTGCGCCGTAGAGTCCTCCCACGCGCCAAACGCGCTCTTCGAGAAAACCAAACTCTCCGCGTACCAAACGAGAGTTGAGTCCCATCATCACGGGACGTGGATCGCCTGAGGGTTTGCGCTCTGCATAGAATTGTTCGGCTTCTGCTTGGGTGACGTCGTTACCATAGTAGTTGCCTGCGCTGGTGAGTACGAGGTCGTCGCCATCTTTCTGATTGACACGCATTTTGAACGTGTTGGGATTGAACATAGCATCGAGCACTTCGTCTTCTACCTTATAGTTAAGGCTTGCAAGCGTGGTGCGCAACCATTTCTCAGAAAATTCGGGAACGAACTTTTCGTTGCCATAGTGGTGATGGATGCCTGCTGAGAACCACACGCGTTTGAGATAGAGGGTGAGGCCTTGGAAATCTTTTGACTTGCGGTCGCCTTTGTAGTCGCGATAGACGGTTTCAAGCATTTCGCGGATGCGGAGGTTGTAGCGTCCGTTTTGATCGAAGAGGATGTCGCGACCTGCGAGTGCTGCTTCAGACAAATGGTAGATGAGTGTTTTCTGACGCAAAGAGAGTTTTTCGAAACCTTCCACTTTGTAGCGGAGCATCTGGATGTCGGCAAACTGCTCGTTGGTGTAGTTGAAATTGTCTGTTTGGGCATTGGCCGTTGCGGCACCGCCAACTCCCATGGCTGAGAGGGAAAGAATCATAGTGAGTAGTGAATGCTTCATTTGGTGAGTTTAGGGGAAATGGTGAAAGGGAGTGCGCGAAGTTGTGCTTCGACATCGGCACGGCCGTCATTGAGGAGCATGAAATCTGCCAATTTCTGTTTTTCTGTTTCAGGCATTTGCAGCGCAATCCATTTTAATGCGGTGGCGCGGTCGATGTGATCACGAGCGATGATGCGCGCTATGCGTTCTTCTTCGGGACAAGTGACGAGCAGGCTTTTATCGACCAGGCGTTGCCACCCTACTTCAAAAAGGAGCGCGCACTCCATATATATAATAGGTGCGTGGGAATGTGCCTTTATAAATTCGCACCAAGCGGTTTCTACACGCGGATGCACGATGGCGTTGATGCGCTGACTGTTTTGTTCGCCTTGACAGAGGTAGGCTGCGACTACGGATTTCACCAACTGTCCTGCGCTGTCATAGACTTCTTCTCCCAAAAGTGCGCGGAGTTCTCGTTGCACTTCGGGATGTGTACGCATGATTTGTTTGGCAGCATCGTCGGCATAGAATATGGGCGCGCCGTACTGTGCGAGTATTCGACAAACGTGGCTCTTGCCGGAGCCGATGCCGCCAGTGATGCCTATGGTTTGAGGGAAGTAGTCATTGTGGGAACGTTTCTTTTCCGAGAATTTCTAGCACGAATCGGGTAGTTCTAATCGTTGATGAAAGTTGCCAATCTATGGCGCAAATAGATTGTTCCATTCACTATTCGATGGAGTAAATCTATTGTGCAACTAGTTATTCCGTTTCTCCGCTATTGTCTTGGATGATAAACTCCACTTGTTCGGGACGAACGCGGACACGACGCACTCCTGGTGGGGTGGAACGTGGTTTCGCAGAGAAGGTGTTGCCGGGAAGATTGATGAGATCTTCATAACGCACGGCTATTACAAAACTACTGGCATCGATTTTCTCATTATCGCGCACGCCAACTTGATATTCCACACGAACTTTTGCAGGATTGGTGTGCAATACTTTTGCAGCAGGGAAATTGATGCCTTGCACAGGAACTTCTACGGCTTTATCCATCATTCTATCGGTGATGATGCTCACTCGCACTGACGAAAGCGTGCGCTTATCGGAGTCGAGCGACACGAATTTCACACCGGGCACTTTCACAAAACCACAATGGAGATGGAGCGTATCTTTGACGTTGCTCAAATGAACGGGCTTGAGTCGAGCAAATTGCATCGTGTCGATGATGTGTTGCGGACCGTAAACCATCACACGGGGTTGAGAAAGTTGGGTGTCTAACCACGTGTAACTCGAATCGGCTACCACTGTGCCTTGAAATTTCACATCGAGGGTGCGACCTTTGCTATAATAATTGTAGTAAATCTCGATGTTTTCGGGACGACAAGCCACTAGTTGAGAACCTTCATACTGCGCGCTGACAGATTTTAGAAGATCGCGCGTGCGAAGTGTGGCGTGTCCTTCGTTGTTTTCCACCTCTTTCCAGTGAATATTGATTGTAGGAAAAGTAGACAAGAAGCGATAGCGCAACAACGTCACTCCTTTGTCGCGAAGGGTGATGTGGATGTAGGCTGGCGGCTCCGTGGTGATGTCTACATTACTGGGTACATCAACCAGACGAACGGGGATGATAAACTCGCGCTCGTAGACTTCATTGACCTTTTGAAACACCCAAAAAGAGGTGGAAAGGAGGAGAAAAACAAAAACGTGAGGAACTGCTTATTATAGATGAGAGATAAGCAGTTCTTCACGAAACGAAGTAAACTAAATTCACTGCGCATGATGATGGAAATTTTTGGAGAAATGAGAGCCAGTATTCCACAAAATGACGAGAAACTATGTAAGCGTTGCACCCACACTTAGTTTCTGACGTGAGATGGGCTAGATTATGCCTGTGCGGGTGTGGTGCCTGTGGGATTGATGGCAGCCTTTTTCAAAGGTGAGGTCTACTCCGTTAGATACGTGGAGCACAACTTTGCTGTCGTCCATCGACTTGATGGTGCCGTGCAAACCTCCAATAGTGACCACGGCTTGACCAACCGTGAGAGAATTGCGGAAGTTATTGATTTCCTTTTGTTTCTTCTGTTGAGGACGAATCATAAAGAAATACATCACTCCGCCGAGTAACACAAACATCAAAATAGTGGGCCACATTGAGGGTTGTTCAGCGGTTGCTGCAAGCATAGTGTTGAGAAGAGTTGTCATAGAGATGAAAATAAATGAGAGAAACGAGAAATATACTGAATTCTAAATGAATTATTTAAGCAAAATACCGTCTTCTTTCAGACGCTTGGTAATGCCTTCTAGCACACCGTGAATGAATCCCGCCGAACGTGGGGTGCTATACACCTTAGCAATATCAAGATATTCGTTGAAAGTAACATTGAGCGGAATGCTGGGGAACTCAAGAATTTCGGCAAGTGCAATTTGCATAATGACTAAGTCCATAAATGCAATGCGATTGAATTGCCATTTCTTGAGGTTGTTCTTCACAAGTTCGCGTAGTTCATCGCAGCGCTCAATCGTTATTTTAAACAGACGACCCGCAAATTCTTGGTCTTCCTGAGCGGCATATGCTGGGAGCAATTCTTGCTCAGCACCATTTTCAGGTTGAAAACGCTTAATGGTTTTCACCACAAACGAATCGACAATCTCCTTATCGTCGTTCCAATACAGACTTTGTTCCTCGAGCAAAGTGTCAAATTCTTCCGACTTTTCGACGTGGTTTTTATAGAGTTTGCGCACGAGTTCGCGGTCACTCTCATAGTCATGAACCTTAGTGTCTACATAACGCAAGAAAATGTCGTCGTTGAGCCAAGCATCGTAGAGTTTTTTGAGGAAAGTATCTTCGCTGTTCCAATTCCATTTTTGAGCGGCTTCAAACTCAAGAAGTTCTTCATTCTCTGCCAATTGTTTCAAAAACAAATTGTTCGCCAGAAGTTTGTCGTTGGAAGGTGCATCTCCGCCGCCTACTCGCAATTTCTTAGCCTCGCGAGCTGCGTCCACACGCTCTGCTCTGCGGCGAAGATCTACCATAAGTAAGAGCATAAGACGATAAAGGTCGTAAGCCTTTTGAAGGCTAAAATCAAGTTCTTTCAAGGCTACCTCTGTAGTTTTGCCTTCGTTCTGATAGTAGGCATAGATAAGCTGAACTACTTTCAGACGGATAAGTGCACGATTAATCATTGTTGCAAGATTTAATTCTAGATGTGTCTCCGTTGAGACGTGATATGCTCCACAAAGATACAAATAAAAGACGAAGTGGCGAAAACTTTAGGTGGATTTCGCTGGAAAAAAGCAGAAAGCAACGAAAAACGCAGTGCGAAGTTGAAAAAACCGACTATTTACTTGGTATATCACAAAAAAAATGCAATTTTGCTGTAGAAACACAAGAGGTCATCGCTCAATGCGCTGACTTCTTCCTAACTTTTACACTGAAAATGAGCACTCCTTCTGAACAATGGAAAGGGCAAGGCGATAGCGACATCCTTTTCTCGCGTGTTGTCAAAGCCGGTAAACGTGTCTATTATATTGATGTGAAGAGCGATCGTCGCGGAGAATACTATCTGTCGATGACCGAGAGCAAACGCGTGAAAGACGGCACAGAAACGGAACGTCCCGTGTTTGAGAAACACAAGATTTTTCTCTATCGCGAAGATATGCTGAAATTCTTTGAAGCATTTAGCGATGCGGTGCACTTTGTAGGCGACCACACTAGTCTGGCGAGCCGACACAACGATGCCGCACCTGCACAACACGGCACTGCTTCCTCCACTTCTGAATCAACAGAAGGCATCAGTACGAGCTTCGACATCGAGTTTTAAGTATAAAAGTTACCAATAAGCACAACACTTCAAGCATAGATGCACATTCCCTGCGTCTATGCTCTAGTCTTTTGCACCATTGCAATAGCGACATATTCAGGCGACAATCTCCTTTACTTTTGTACCCATACACAAAAAATGGAAAAAACAGCGTGAAAATCACACTCACCGCGGCTTTTTCCCCTTAAACCTTGCTCATTCAGTGAAGAATGCGTAACTTTGCACACGAATTTGTCCTCCATAGATCTAAAAGATCATTGTGTGATGGCGAATTATTCAAATCATATTGTTTAATTCAGAGTAACACAACCCAAACTCATGAAGTCAATCTCTATTACTGGTACTAAGCGTACCGACCTCGGTAAGAAGGCTACCAAGGAAGTTCGTAAGCAAGGCCTCGTTCCCTGCGTAATCTACGGTGAAAAGAAGGACGCTAACGGCGCTCCCGAAGCTCTCCACTTCCTCGTTGACGAAAAGCAAATCAACAAGGTGGTTTACACTCCAGACATCTACTTGGTAAACATCGACATCGATGGTCAAAAGTGCCAAGCTGTTGTCAAGGAACTCCAATTCCACGCTGTAAAAGACAACGTGCTCCACGTTGACTTCTACGAAGTAACGCCCACTAAGCCCATCGTTATGGGTGTGCCCATCGCTCCTACTGGTCTTGCAGAAGGTGTGCGCGCTGGTGGTAAGCTCGTTACTATGGTTCGCAAACTCAAGGTTCGCGCCACTGTTGACGCAATCCCCGAAAAGCTCACCATCGACGTGACTAGCCTCGGTCTTGGTAAGTCTATCAAGTGCGGTGAACTCTCTTACGAAGGTCTCGAACTCGTAACTCCTAAGGAAGTAGTTGTTGTAACAGTGAAGATGACCCGTGCTGCTATGGGTGCTGCTGCTGCCGCTGCCGCTGCTGCCAAGAAGTAATAGCGCGTCCTTGCGCAATCCCCTATGTGCCAGTTCCCTTTGGGGTGCTGGCACTTTTTTTATAAGAAATTTCCTCGACCTACACTCTGCGCCAATGCTAAGCGCATCACTTCGCAAAGCACCAGCATCAAATATCGTGCTATGCAACACGTCAGCCACACACAAAGCTGACACAATCGTTTAGCAGGCACTCAAAAATATCAGAGCTATAGGAATTATTCAACACATTATGACGCATCTCATCGTAGGACTTGGCAACATCGGCGCAGAATACGCTGGTACGCGCCACAACATAGGTTTCGACGTAGTTGACCAACTCGCTGCCGACGCAGGAGCCACCTGGGAAGACCGCCGATATGGCGCAGTATGCACCATTCGTGTAAAAAACCAAGTGCTCGTGCTCCTCAAACCCTCCACCTATATGAACCTTTCGGGCGACGCCGTGCGCTATTGGATGAAAGAAAAAAATGTGGATTTGGCACAAATGCTCGTTGTGGTCGATGATTTGGCACTCCCCTTCGGACAACTCCGTATGAAAGGTAGTGGTAGCGAAGCCGGACACAACGGTCTCCGCCACATCACACAAGTCCTCGGCACACAAGCCTACAACCGTCTGCGTTTTGGCATCGGCAACGACTTTCCACGCGGCGGACAAGTGGACTTCGTGCTCGGACATTTCGAAGGCGAAGACTTGGAAAAGAAACCCGAGGCTTTGGCACGTGCTGCAGAAGCCGTGAAAAGTTTTGCGCTGCAAGGACTTGCTCGCACAATGAATCAGTTCAACCGATAAATCCTCGCACACCCTCACCCTCCGCCACCGCTATCCACACTAATCACCGGCACAACCATTCTCCCAGAATTCTCTCAAACTCCCCCTACCCTCTTTTCACCTCACATTTCATTGTTTCATTTATGCCAACAGAAGCTCGCATAGACAAATGGCTTTGGGCAGCACGCATCTACAAAACGCGCACGCTCGCTGCCGACGCCTGCAAAAACAACCGCATCACCATCAACGGAGCTGCGGTCAAACCCTCACGCTCTGTCAAAGTGGGAGACGAAGTCGGGGTGAAAAAGGCGCCCATCACCTACACCTTCCGCGTGCTTCAAGCCATAGAAAAGCGCGTGGGGGCAAAACTCATTCCCGAGATTTTGGAAAACATCACCGCTCCCGAACAATACGAATTGCTGGAAATGAGTCGCATCAGCGGATTTATCGACCGCGCACGCGGCACTGGACGCCCCACGAAGAAAGATCGTCGTGCCCTCGACGACTTTTCAGACGTTCCTCTCTTCTTGGACGATGATTTCGATTTAGAAGAAGACGATTAAAAGCCCATTTCCAGACCACGGAGCATAGAATAGACAAAACGGCATTTGCCCTTTACTTTTTTCAGAGCATATGTCTTGTCGCTCCCTTCTTCAACGACAACAAACAATAGACTGAATCGCTAGATGGTTCAGTCTTTTTTCTTATTGTCTTTCCTTAAATTAATAGCAGATTTCACAACACACGAATCCACTAACCTACCAGCATCAGATAGCCAACATATCAGCAATGCAAATGATCAAATTGTACAAAATGATAACACCGATACAAACGAGAAACGCCTTAAATTCATTTTTTCAACAATGAAATGATGTCAATTCGTCGAAAATAACTATCTTTGCAAAGTCTTGGTGCAAAATAAGCACTTATGACAGACATAATTGGAAGCGTTTAGCTTCGTTCCGCTGTGATGAATCTCGACAACTCATTACTGCATACCTGCTTAGTGGAATGGAGAAGAACGCTCTCCTCTTGGTTGTATTATACGCAAATCTGTATATAAGCCAAGAGCGTGAGCCGTTTTTCTTGTCTATAAGCAGAGGCAGTCGAGAGCCTATCACGATAGACAAGTTAGCATTGGCTCACGCTTTTTTTATGCCTTAAAAACAGATTGTAAAACATTATCTACAGACGATGAAGTTCAACAAAGCTGATTACACAAAGAATTGAGAGTTTAGCTTTCTTAGACACGGCATCAGAGTTGCAAACATATGTAGATATATTCAACAGCTCATCACAAAGAGTAACTCCACAAAAACAACAGATTACTCAACAAAAAGCGTATGAACACAACCGCAAAAGTCTATTATCGTCCTAAATGGATGTGTGGCAGATACAATGCACATAGTAAAGTAGCTATTACCTACAATTTGCTAGAAGGAATCAGCTACTTTTTTGAAGACCATTCAGCACTAGTTGTATCTCACATCCTAAATGTTCAAAGAGGAGAAAAAATAGACATCTCTAACATTGCAGAACAGACAGGTATTTCAGAAGAATGTATCCTACCATTCTTCCATGAATTGACTAATATTGGTTTGGTTTTAAACCATATGCCATCTGATGAAGAGGAAGCTGATTATAGACTACAAATAAGTTTCTACAACAGAAATCAAGCAACAACAAAAATTGAAACTACGGAAGAAAAACTACCCACTGCAACAACCACTGCTGAGATGGATTATACAGAGAAAGCAGGAGGAATTACTTCTGTAATGTTCGAACTTACCTATCGTTGCTCTGAGAAGTGTATACATTGTTATAACATTGGAGCAACTAGAAACAACGAAGAGCAAAGCGGTAGAGCTTTATTGAAAGAACTACAATTAGAAGACTACAAACGCATCATTGATGAATTATATGAGGAAGGTTTAACTAAAGTAACCCTATCAGGAGGTGATCCGTTCTCCTGTTCTTTTGCATGGGAAATAATAGATTATCTCTACTCAAAAGACATAGCTTTTGACCTCTACACAAACGGCCTTCGTCTGGTTGACAACGAAGAGAGGCTGGCAAAGTATTATCCACGTATTGTAGGCATCTCTGTTTATAGTGCTGAAGCTCAAGTACACGACACTATAACGCGCATTAAAGGTTCGTGGAAAAAAACAGTCAGTGTCATTGATAAATTATCTGCACTTGGTGTCCCCTTAGCCGTGAAATGCTGCATCATGCGCCCAAATGTAAAGTCTTTTCAATCCATCAAATCACTATGCAAAAAGTATGGTGCAACAGCTCAATTTGAATTAAATGTAACAGACTCCATAGAGGGAGATAAGTGTGTGAGTAAATATCTGCGCCTTAGTCCTGAAATGCTTGACATTGTTTTATGTGACAAAGACACCCCAATGTATGTGGGAAAAGAGGCTTCAAACTATGGAGGACAGTCTAAAAGAATGTGCGAGAATGCGTGTGGGGCTGGCTACAATACCTTTTGCGTAACCCCAGATGGTGACTTAATACCATGTTGCGCTTTTCACATGAGTTTTGGTAACCTCAAAGAGAAAAGCATCCGTGAGATTTTCAACCATAGTGAGAAATTAAGCTGGTGGCAAAACCAAACGCTGAAACACTACGATGAGTGTGGTAGACATCCTTATTGCGATTTTTGCAATCTCTGTCCAGGAAATAACTTTTCACAACATGGCACTCCCCTAAAAGCTGCTGAGAATAATTGCTACATGGCTAAATGTAGATACACCTTAGCCCAGAAGATGAAAAGAGGAGTAGACCCGCTTGAGGGAAAGACATTAAAACAACGTATTGGGGAAATCCACATAGATGCTGTAAATACGGCTTCGCTTAAACGAGTATTTTAAAAACTGATGGTAGGTGGGTAAATGGAGTTCCCCAAGAAATATTCCTATAACCATTAAACACGCAATGATATGAACGTTAAATTGCACGTTAGTAAAGCGTCGAAGATAGCATTCTCTAATTGCCCTAGATCTACTGAGGGTATTTGTGGTATCCTATACCGCCAAGTGTAATGCAATCTTTCTAATTAGGTTATGCCTCTTAAAGCAGAGGCATAACCTCTAAATTTCAACTGTATGCAAAAGATTAGTGCTAAAAAAGTACCCTTTATTCTTCTAAAGTCCAGCGAGACTGAGGTAGCCCCTTTCCCTTATTTGAGAGATTGTTCAGGTACTGAAAATATGGTCTGTATCTCACCACATCATGGGCGCAGTTTCATCGTATCGAAAGAAAATGAACGATTTATTGTGAGTAAAGGGAATGGTTTGAGTTATACACAATATACCTACCTATATTCTGGAGAGTTCGATGAAAATACTTGGGGAATTTTATTAGAGAATGATGCGATTAGAGATTTCGAGATAGGACAGGAAATTCGTGTTTTAGGTATCAAGACGAATATCATGCAATATGTCATCAAGTTAGAACATGAAATTCGCTTGACAGACGGACACACATTATTTCCTGTTCTACTGCAATACTCTGTCGAATGCCCATATAGGATATGTGATACTCCCTATATGGATAAAAATGACTTATACAAAGAAGTAGAAATGGGAAAAATACAATGCAAAAGGGCATAGGCAGTCATATTTGGTTGCTGCAGAAGTATTAGTAAACAACCTAAGGATACTACATTCAAACCAAATTCTTCATAATGCCATCCATCCTCAAAACTACACGTGGGCACTGGAACTATTGGATTTTGAAATTTCTCATAGCCCTAAATATCCATATACTCAGACCGAGGATCTAGCCGTTGTAAAAAAATTGTTCCCTCGTGAGGTTATCCAAACTTACGATGTAATAAACCACATAGCAGCCAGCTTAGGAGAAACAATTAATCACGCTGAACTTGAGGATTTATTTTTGCGACATGGTTTCAATATAAAGAATTGTGCCAGTATGTACTAAGTCTAGCCATATGAGCAACACCATCTAGTTTTTCATATTAGGTTCATAATTCGATAACTGAGCAGATGGTTTGCTGTTCATTAGAAGCGGTAGCAGGCTACATCAGGAACGAAGAATAAACAAAGTGTCAATAAGAAAATAAAAGACGACAGGAAGTTATCTCTTCAATCACATGTGGCACTATCACATTCTAGTGACCGATTTGGGTTAAATGCCCATTTCCAGACCACGGAGCATAAAATTGGCAAAACGGCATTTGTCCTGTACTTTTTTCAAAGCACAAGGCTTGTCGCTCCCTTCTTCAACGACAATAAACAATAGACTGAATCGCTAGACGGTTCAGTCTTTTTATTGCCTTCCCCAAAAAAATCAGAGGAACTTTTTCGACAAAACAACACAACGGACATCCCTAAACGACGGCTTGTTTTCACAAAAACGACGGCTTGTTTTCACAAAAACAACGAGTTCTTTTTATCACCCCTTCAGGAGGAGCAACTGAACATAGAGAGTCCAAAATAAGAGATGGAGATTTTAGAACTGTGAAAATACCTATTATCACCCTTCTCGCGCGCACGCGTACACGCGCGTTACAGGGAGTTTTATTGTTTTTGCTGTCACAAGTGTCACACATTTTCTCGTAAAACACTCTATTACAACCTTTTGCGCCTATCCTCAAAACATAATTTAATATTTCGTCGATTAAGTTCCTCGAAACACGCAATACACAACAAGGAAAAACAAGCTTCTCATCACTTTCTCCAGTAAATTTTTCAGCCTTTTTTTCTACTATTTTCGTCCTCGTGTGACACTTGTGACAGCAAAAAAACAACATCGCTGTTGGAATGCGCGCGCTGCGCGTGCGTGAGAGAGCCGCTTCCAAACTTCCCTCCCTCTTGCCTTCTTGGTGTTCGCATTTAGGGCAGTACTTTCGCAGCGTTCTAAAACACAGTTTCTGCAAAACAGAGTTATCAAAACAAGCCATACCCATGAAAATTTCTTCACTTTTTGGCGATTTTTACTCTCTTTGGGGCTACATCCACCCATATACTTATAGGGGCGCATCGAAATTGCGCACACATATTTCTCATTTTCTTTCACGGCGCAAGCCACCTCAAAATAGAGTAACTATGACGCTTACAACTTTTCTTTCCAACTTATCACTATGGGCAGTACAACTTATCGCAATGTTGCTGGAAGTACTGTTTTCCCCCTCAGTTTTCGAGGAGAGACAAACGCAAAAGGCACTCACCTTTGGGACAGCAAAAGCGAGTACCTTAATCTCGTCGACGATGAAGACTAGCGATCAATGCGTTGAAACGTCAGTTGCAAACCATCTACCAACAAAAGACTGTCGGACAACTGCGTGGGCAATTGCAGCAGATATTTCACAGCTTCTGTGGCAGCAAGTGCCCCCAAAAGAGCTGGCGTGGTGGTCATCACCGGAATGGGTTCGACGGCAGCAGAAGGAGAGGACGAGTTGGCTTCGACATCAGCAGGAAATTATTGCTGCCGGTAAACTTCCAAACGGCACAAGAAAGTTTCCCGAAGTCCTTTAGAACAGGACTTCGGGCTTTCTTTTTCAAAAAGCAAGCCCCCTAATCAAATAATGATGGTTCCGAGGGTGGTGATTTAGCTCTTTCAGCCCAAATTACACACTCATCCTTTTGAGGATCTTCCATGAAAGCGATGAAATTAGTGTAATACATGAGCGTTAATCTAAGCATGGTTACGATTTGAGAAAAAGAAACGTGTCTTTTTATCATTCTAGAGAGAACTGTGCACAAGAGATTGGCAATGAGTACTACCCAGGTTTGGATCTGGATGGCATTCACACTCTCACCATAGAAAAAGTGCAAAGGAAAATTCTGTTTCAGTTGTTTTGTAAAAGCGTTTCTATAGCCCACCTGCGCTTGTAGATTTCAGCAAGTTCCTCAACCGATAGTCAAAATTGTTAGTCAGCAACGTCACCGACTTACGAGAGTTATTGCTCCACAGCTCTACACATCGGGCTTCGTGCCTTACCTTCTCTTTCTCAAAAAGAATGTGTTTGTCGATATGAGTGACTAGACCATCACGAGAAACATAGGCTATAGAAGAGAGCTCCTTGTAGCTGAGATTCTTCTTCATCTTAGTCACATAGCAGACACCTTCTTCGGTAAGCCTTTGAAACTGTGCATAGTCTATGTAGGCTCTATCCATTGCCAAGGTGGCATCTTGAGGCAGGTGCACCTTTTTGAGTAGATAATGATCGTGTTTGGCAGCAGAGGTCAGTTCTACCACCATCGGTACACCTACTTGATACTTCATGATGGTGTGTACCTTCATGCCACCTTTCTTCTTTCCGCTTTTAGGATGTCTACCTACTCCCTTAAGAATGTTGTCAAAGAGCGTGATTGTGGTAGAATCCATCATATACAGTTGCTTCTCCCAGACTTTTTGACAGATTACAGAACGGCTGTCCGCTAAAAAAGGAGTGTAGCGTTCCAACAGGGAGGCATAAACTTTGGCAAAGAACTCTTGTGGTCGCCGCTGGTTGGCTTCTGCAAGTGTGCTGCGACGGACAACGTAGTCAAGCCCCAAGTGGGAGAGCTTCATGGTCTCGGCTTTCATGGCAATCTCCAATTCACGCAGAAAATCAAAGTGTTTGAGAACACCAAAGAGCATAATGATGAGGTGTTTCCAACCTGTCAAACACTTAACATAACGCTCGCTCCCTAGTGTTTCAAGACTAATTTGTTGAATTTTGGCTTTATCCAGCAATTTAATGACCTGACTATAGACCGGCTGTCCGGTAAAATATGTACTTTTGCTCATGTTACTAGTGTTTTTATCCAACAAGCAAAGTAACAAAAGAGGCTGAAATCCTGCAAGAGGGTTTCAGCCTTATTTATATCATCAGAAAAACTTTTACCGGACAGCAATAATAAATTGTTAGTCTATAGATGAATGCGACTCTAAGAGCTATTCTCTTTTCATTCTCTCTCGAATGAATAGTTTCAATGAAACTAAAAGTTCAATAGAAGATCATAGTGGAGGTTGGACTAATGCGAATAAAAGCTACGCAGCTCGCCTGCACTTTCAAAATCGAAGTGCAAAAAAATCCATCTGTTTTCTATAGGTTCTAATCTATGAAAAACACCTGGGGAGGCCTTCGCGGCCGGGGCGAGCAGCCCCAAGAGCGAGAGCGATACCAGCAATACGAAAAAAGGAGTTCCCCTTTGAGAACTCCTCGAGATTAATTATCTTTGTATTGCTTATGTATAAACAACTAACCTCAGAGCAAAGGTCGCAAATTTTCGCGTTACTACAAAGAAAAACGGCAAGAAAAGATATTGCGCGTATCGTTGGCATCAGCCAATCCACACTTTCTCGTGAACTGAAACGCAACAGCACTCCTTCGGGCAAATACATTTGGTGCAAGGCACATGCAAAGGCAATGGAACGCCGCAAGCGTTCCGTTCATAATGCTGCACTTGCGCCCGAATTGGTGTGGAGAATCAAGCAACTCATCATCGAACAACAATGGTCTCCACGACAAATATCAGGAGTTTTGAAGAAAGAAGGAACCTATGTGTCGCACCAAAGTGTCTACAACATCATACATACTGATGCTACTGGAACATTAGCACAACACACGCGTCATAAGCTAAAATACAGACGTAGACCTAAGTACAAACGTTTCCCTATAGCCGATAGAATCAGCATACATCAACGTCCAGAACAGGCTGATGGAAAGAGATTTGGCGACTACGAGATGGACTTAATCGTAGATCAATTTGGTCATGCTATCCTCACCATCGTGGAACGTTCTACGAATATGCTGTTTATGACAAAGTTACCACATGGTAAGAAATCGGAGCCACTTGCAATGCAGGTGCGAAGACTACTCCTTCCCTACAAAGAACATATAAAAACCATAACCACCGACAATGGACCTGAATTTGCAGCACATAAACTCATCACAAAGCACTTAGGCGCAGTGGTCTATTTTGCAGTTCCCTATTCTTCATGGCAAAAAGGAGCTATTGAGAATACCAACAAACTCATCAGACAATATATACCTAAGCAGGCAAACTTTGATGACTACACCGACAAAAAGATTGCAATGATACAGAAGAAAATCAATAATAGACCCAGACAGAAACTCAATTTTGAAACGCCCAAAAATGAGTTCTACAAAAGAATATTGTAATTTTGCACTTGCTGGTTGACTCTACTGCCACACTCTTTGCCTACGCCTGTATTATCTGGATCAGGTCTTTGGGTATAATCTCAGCTCAGTAATAATATTGCTTCTCCTTTTTTCATAAGACTCTCTGCTCAACTAATGAAACAACAGTCATTGAAGAATGAGCGAATTTACTGGCACCCCTAGAGTTACTACGCGCAAATCTAATACTTATTCTCGAAAAAGCAAGAATACAAAGTAAGAAATAACTAAATTCATAGATTCAGACAGGAAAAATCAGATAAAATGAACTATAGTTGATGAACACAAGTGTTTGTCAATCAAGTATTAGCAAATATAGCAAAAAAGCCCCGAGTTCATTGTGAACTCAGGGCTTTCGTAAAATGGCGGCGACCTACTCTCCCGCGGGTGTGCAGTACCATCGGCGCGGTCGGGCTTAACTTCTCTGTTCGGAATGGGAAGAGGTGGAACCCCGTCGCTATAACCACCGGAAATATCGTTTGAACATGCAATCTTGATAAATAACGCTAGTCATTTGAGCTAGATTTTCTAGAGATTCTAGAGAATCTAGTTTTTCTAGAAGTTCTAGGTTTTCTAGTGCTTCTAGAAGTGCTAGAGCATCTAGTTCTTCTAGGATTCTAGTTTCTAGAGATAAACGTAACAGCTTTAAGTGTATTCCACCTAAAGGAATGGAAGTTTCGGGCGATTAGTAGTGCTCGGCTTTGACGTCACCGTCTTTACACCTACACCCTATCAACGTCGTAGTCTACAACGACCCTTATGAGGAAATC